>Ga0310829_1000002_pt1 | contig 1490518 bp, 1360 predicted proteins | sample WT_ome_4_FD_202244 | JGI IMG/M metagenome (GOLD analysis project Ga0310829, IMG submission 202244) | Sorghum-adapted microbial communities enriched on wild type (WT) sorghum from Joint BioEnergy Institute, Emeryville, California, United... ...
CGTGAGCAGGAACGACAGCGCCGCTGCGAGCGGGTAGTCCAGCCGGACCAGGAACGACGAGTCGATGACGTTGCCGATCATGTACTGGTTCGGTGTGCCGAGCAGTTCGGCGTTGATGTAGTCGCCCGCGGCCGGGATGAAGGTCAGCAGGGTGCCTGCGACGACGCCCGGCATGGACAGGGGGAGCGTGACCTTGCGGAAGGTCTGCACCGGTGTGGCGTACAGGTCGCGGGAGGCTTCCAGCACCCGGCCGTCGAGCCGTTCGAGGCTGGCGTACAGCGGCAGCACCATGAACGGCAGGAAGTTGTAGACCAGCCCGCAGATCACCGCCGCCGGCGTGGCCAGCAGCCGGAAGTCGTCGCCGATGAGCGGCAGGCTGCGGAAGAACTCCACGATGGCGCCGTTGTCCGACAGGATCGACTTCCACGCGAGGGTGCGAATCAGGAACGTGGTGAAGAACGGTGCGATGACGCAGACCAGCATCAGGTTGCGCCACCGGCCGGCCTTCTGCGCGATCGCATAGGCCAGCGGGTAGCCGATGACCAGACAGATCAGCGTGGCGATGCCTGCGTAGACGGCCGAACGCAGCAGCTGCGGCCAGTAGGTCGCGATCGCGTCGAGGTAGTTGACGAAGTCCCAGCTCTGCTCGTAGCCGGTTTCCAGGCTGCCGGACCTGCTGTACAGGCTGGTGCCTGCCAGCTGGATGGACGGGACGACGAAGAACAGCAGCAGCCACAACCCGCCGGGCAGGAGCAGCAGGTACGGCGTCCAGCGACGGCGCTTCTTGGCGACCGGCTCGGCCTGCGGAGGGACACCGGGGGCGGTGCCTCCCGCGGCCGCGCCGATCAGCGCGGTCACGGCGCTGCCCCGAGCGGATCGGCTGCGTACAGTCGGGTCTCCTCGTCCTGGTCGGCCGGGCGCTCCAGCACGAACGAGTGCGACGGGAACCAGTGCGCGACGACTTCGGTACCCGGCATGAGCGGCTCGCCTGCGGACCGGTTGGCGGAGAACACCGACATCTCCTGGCCCCACGGCGTCTTCAGCAAGTACTCGGTGCTCACGCCCGCATAGCAGGTGTCGGTGAGGACACCGCGCACCCAGTTGTGATTGGCAGGCGGTTGCTCACCGGGCTCGGCGAGCCGGACCTTCTCGGGCCGCACACCGAGCCAGACGTGACCTTGGGTGGTGCGGGCCCGAGCCTGCGGCGCGGCGAACCGCTCGCCGTGCGCGCTCAGCTCGAGCTCGTCGCCGGACTTGCCGGTGACCTCGGCGGCGAACAGATTCGACTGGCCGAGGAAGTTGGACACGAACGGCGACGCCGGGAACTCGTAGATCTCCGTCGGTGGCCCGAGTTGCTCGATGTGGCCTGCGTTCATCACCGCGACCGTGTCGGCCATCCACATGGCTTCCTCCTGGTCATGCGTGACGTGCAGGAAGGTGATGCCGACCTCGGTCTGGATCCGCTTCAGCTCGATCTGCATCTGCCTGCGCAGCTTCAGATCCAGCGCGCCGAGCGGCTCGTCGAGCAGCAGCACTTGCGGTTCGTTGACCAGTGCGCGGGCCAGCGCCACCCGTTGCTGCTGTCCGCCGGAGAGCTCGGCGGGCTTGCGATTGGCGAAGCCGCTCAACTGCACCAGGTCGAGCATGTCGCCGACCTTGCCCGCGACGTCCTTCAAGCCACGTTGGCGCAACCCGAACGCGACGTTCTCCTGCACGGTCATGTGCGGGAACAGCGCGTAGTGCTGGAAGACCGTGTTCACCGGGCGTTTGTACGGCCGCAAGCCGGTGATCTCCCGATCGCCCAGCCAGATGCTGCCCGAGGTCGGTTCCTCCAGCCCGGCCACGGTGCGCAGCGTGGTCGTCTTACCGCAGCCGGACGCGCCGAGCAGGGCGAAGAAGCTGCCTTGCGGCACGGTGAGGCTGAGGTCGTCGACCGCGGTGAACGTGTCGAACCGCTTGGTGACGTTGTTCAACACCAGATCGCTTGACATGGTCCGTCACGCTCCGATCACCTGCTGGAACTGCTCTTCGTAGAGGCGCTCTTCGGCCGCGTTGAGCGCCTTGAAGACCCGTGCGCCGGCGAGCACCTGCTCGTCCGGGAAGATCAGCGGATTCTCGGCGAGCTCGGGGTCGATCTTGTCCATTTCCTCCTGTGCGCCTTTGACCGGGCAGATGTAGTTGACCCAGGCGGCCAGCTCGGCGGCGACGGAGGGTTCGTAGTAGAAGTTCATGAACTTCTCGGCGTTGGCCTGGTGGGTCGCCTCGTTGGGGATCTGCATGTTGTCCGACCACAACATGACGCCGGCGTCCGGTGGCACGAACCGCACCTTGGGGTCGTCGAAATTGAGCTGGATGACGTCGCCGGACCAGGCCACGCAGGCCGCGATGTCGCCCTTGGCGAGTTCCTGCGCGTAGTCGTTGCCGGTGAACCGGCGGATGTGTCCGCTGTCGACGGCGGCCTGCAGCTTGTTGAGCGCCTGGTTGAACTCCTGCTCGGTGAAGGTCGTCGGGTCCGAGCCCTGGTCGAGCAGCAGCAACCCCATTGTGTCGCGCATCTCCGACAGGCAGGTGACCTTGCCCCGCAGGTCGGGTCTGGTGAGCAGCTCGTCCATGGAACGGACCTCGGACGTGACGTTGCCGTTGTAGGCGATCCCGGACAACCCGGACTGCCACGGCACCGCGTACTTGTTGTCGGTGTCCCAAGGTCTGTCGCGCAGCGTGTCGAGCAGGTTAGCTGCGACGTTGGGCAACTTGTCCTTGTCCAGCGGCTGCACCCAGCCGAGTCGCACCAGTCGCGCGGCCATCCAGTCGGTCAACACGATGATGTCGCGCTCGATCGGCTGGCACGCGGACAGCTGATTGCGCACCTTGCCGAAGAACTCGTTGTTGTCGTTGATGTCCTCCTGGTACGTCACCGAGATCCCGCTGCGCTTGCTGAACAGCTCGAGGGTGGGGCGCAGCGACTCGTTCTCCTCCGAGACGTCGATGTACAGCGGCCAGTTGGACACCACCAGCCGGCGATCGCTGTCCGAACGGTCCGGGGCACGGCACTCAGCGGGGTTCCGTCTGGTTCCTGGCATGCCGCAGCCGGCGAACACGCCGGTCGCCGCGAGCGCGCCCGCGGCTGCGGCGCCCCGGAGTACGGTTCGGCGGGACGTGCCGGATCTCCCCGAGGACAGCAGTGACATCACCGCGCCCGCCTCGGGGGAGATCCCGGAGCGTTGCCAGGCCCGCATGACGACGATATTGACACGATGGGCGGTATCCAACAAGGGATTCCGTTGTAACGGTCGTGATATGCAACGAAATACGGCATGATCTTGGTGAACTAAGGAGGTTGGTATGACGAGGTCGGCTGTCGAGCGCCGGCTGCTCGTGCGCGAAGGTGCGCAACACGCTCTGCTCGACGACGTGGGGAAGAAGATCGTCGAGCAGCTGCAGGAGGACGGCAGGCGGCCGTACGCCACGATCGGGCGCGCGGTCGGCCTGTCCGAAGCGGCGGTGCGGCAGAGGGTCCAACGTTTGATCGACGCCGGCGTCATGCAGATCGTGGCCGTCACCGACCCGATGCAGCTCGGCTTCGCCCGGCAAGCGATGGTCGGCGTGCGAGTCTCCGGGGACCTGGAGGACGCCGCGGACAAGCTGGCCGAGCTCGCCGAGGTCGACTACGTGGTGATCACTGCGGGATCGTTCGATCTACTCCTCGAGGTAGTGGCCCGCAACGACGATCACCTGCTGGAGATCATCAAGCAGGTCCGAGCGGTGGACGGCGTGCTCACCACCGAGGCGTTCACGTATCTCAAGCTGCGCAAGCAGACCTACTCCTGGGGAACCGCCTGACGCCGAGGAGAACTGATTTCGTAGCAAAATGGCGTCTGTACGCCGATATCCCTTGTGAAGTAGCCGATACTGTGCGATAACCGTTGAATGTCTGGCAACCTCTGGATGCACTTCACACGGATGTCGGCCTACGCGCACGAGCCGGTTCCCACGATCGCTCGCGGCGAGGGACCCTACATCTACGACACCGGCGGCAAGCGCTACCTGGACGGCCTGTCCGGATTGTTCGTCGTCCAGGCCGGGCACGGCCGCGAGGAGCTCGCCGAGGCCGCCGCCAAGCAGGCCCGGGAACTCGCCTTCTTCCCGATCTGGTCCTACGCGCACCCGAAGGCGATCGAGCTGTCCCAGCGGCTGGCGTCGCTGACGCCCGGCGACCTCAACCAGGTCTTTTTCACCACCTCCGGCTCGGAGGCGGTGGAGAGCGCGTGGAAGCTGGCCCGCTCGTACTTCAAGCTGACCGGTAAGCCGGGCAAACACAAGGTCATCTCCCGGGCGATCGCCTACCACGGCACCTCGATGGGGGCGTTGTCCATCACCGGCCTGCCCGGCCTCAAGCAGGAGTTCGAACCGCTGGTGCCGAGCACGATCCGCGTGCCGAACACCAACATGTACCGGGCGCCGGCGGGCGCGGCCGGTCCTGACGGGGGCGACGCGGAGGCGTTCGGTCGCTGGGCGGCCGACCGCATCGAGGAAGCCATCGAGATGGAGGGCCCGGACACCGTCGCCGCGGTGTACCTCGAGCCGGTGCAGAACGCAGGCGGTTGCTTCCCGCCGCCGCCCGGCTACTTCCAGCGCGTGCGGGAGATCTGCGACCGGCACGACGTGCTGCTGGTGTCGGACGAGGTGATCTGCGCCTTCGGCAGGCTCGGCGAGTACTTCGGTGCGAAGCGCTACGGCTACCAGCCCGACATCATCACCTGCGCCAAGGGCATGACCAGCGGATACGTGCCGATGGGCGCGATGATCGTCAGCGACCGGCTCGCCGAGCCGTTCCAGCACGGCACCAACTGGTTCGCACACGGCGCCACGTTCGGTGGGCACCCCGTGGCGTCGGCCGTAGCGCTGGCAAACCTCGACCTGTTCGCACGCGAGGACCTCAACGCGCACGTGCGGGCCAACACCGACCTGTTCCGGTCGTACCTGGAACGCCTGTACGACCTTCCGATCGTCGGCGACGTACGCGGCGACGGGTACTTCTTCGGTATCGAGCTGGTGAAGGACAAGTCCACGCGCGAGACGTTCGACGAGGACGAGTCGGAAGTGCTGCTCCGCGGCTTCCTGTCGAAAGCGCTCTACGAGAACGGTCTGTACTGCCGGGCCGACGACCGGGGCGACCCCGTGGTGCAGCTCGCGCCGCCGCTGATCTGTGAAGAGCAGCATTTCGCCGAGATGGAGCAGATCCTTCGGTCGGTGTTGGCGGAGGCCTGGAGCCGGCTGTGACCGGTCCGGACGTGGTGGGCTACTGGCTCTCCACGGTTCAGGTGACGCCCCGGCCGCCGCTGCCGGGGAGCGTTGAAGCCGACGTGGTGATCGCCGGCGCCGGTTTCACCGGACTGTGGACCGCCTACTACCTGGCTCTGGCGGATCCGTCACGGCGGATCGTGGTGCTCGATGCGCACGTGGCCGGCTTCGGTGCCAGCGGACGCAACGGTGGCTGGTGCTCCGCGCTGTTTCCGGCGTCTCCGGCGGCGATCGCCCGTCGGCACGGTGTGGAGCGGGCGATCGCGCTCGTGGCTGCGCTGCAGGAGACGGTCGACGAGGTTGGGCGAGTCGCGGCCGCGGAGGCCATCGACTGCGACTACGTCAAGGGCGGCACCGTGGTGCTCGCGCGAACGCCGGTGCAGGAAGCGCGCGGCCGGGCGCAGGTCGACGAAGAGTCCGAGTTCGGCACCGGCCTGTACTGGCTGAGTGCGGCAGAGGCGCGAGCACTGTGCAACGCGACCCGGGTTCGCGGCGGCACCTACTCGCCGCACTGCGCCGCCATCCACCCCGGAAAGCTCGTCCGCGGACTCGCGCAGGCGGTCGAACGGCTCGGCGTGACGATCTACGAGCAGACGCCCGCGCTGAACCGCCGGCCAGGAACCGTCGAAACAGCGGCCGGTACGGTGCGCGCCCCGGTTGTCGTCCGGGCGACGGAGGGGTACACGTCGGCGCTGCGCGACCTCGGCAGGCTGCTCGCCCCGCTGTACTCGTTGATGGTGGCCACCGAGCCGCTCCCGGAGTCGTTCTGGGCTCATGCGGGCCTTGCCCGGAGAGAGACGTTCTCGGACTTGCGGCGCATGATCATTTACGGGCAGCGAACGGCGGACGACCGGCTGGCCTTCGGCGGCCGCGGCGCTCCGTATCACTTTCGGTCCCGCGTGGACCCCGCCTTCGACCGGGATGCACGCGTTCATGACGAGCTCGCGTCGACGCTGGTGGACCTGTTCCCGGCGCTGGGGCCGCGACCGCCGATCACGCATCGGTGGGGCGGGCCGCTCGGCGTACCGCGGGACTGGACGGCGTCGGTCGGATTCGATCGAAGAAACGGATTGGCGTGGGGCGGCGGATATGTCGGCGACGGCGTGGCAACCTCGAATCTCGCCGGCCGGACATTGGCCGACCTGATCGTCGGCCAGGACTCCCGGCTGACGCGGCTGCCGTGGGTCGGTCACCGGTGGCCGCGCTGGGAGCCGGAACCGTTGCGGTGGCTGGCGATCAACGCCGGACTCCGGGCGACCGAGCTGGCCGACGCCCGGGAAGACCGGACCGGGAAGCCGTTCCGGCCGGCTGCCCTGCTGGGCCGCTTCATCGGCGAGTAGCGGTCGGCCTACGGTCTCGGTGCGGGGTGGCGAGCGCCTTGAGCAGATCGGGCAGGGCGGCGAGGTTGTGGGCGCTCACCACCGCACTGCAGTGGGGGAGTGCTGCGGCCATTCCGCGGACGAGCGGACGATAGTTCGGCCGGGCCGTGCGCGGATTGACCCAGACCAGCCGGTAGGTGAGCTGGGCGAGCCGTTCGAGGGCGGTGTCGAGCACGGCCGGCTCGCCAGAGTCCCAGCCGTCGGAGACGATCACGACCACCGCGCCGCGGGCCAGGTTCCGGGTTTCCACGCCGTCGACGAACTGTCGCACCGCAGCCCCGATGCGGGTACCGCTGGACCAGTCCGGCGCGGCGCGGCCTGCGAGCCGGAACGCCGCCTCGGGGTCGGTGACGAGAACCGGGGTGATCCTGGTCAGCCGGGTGGCGAACGTGAAGACCTCCGCTTCGGCTCCGACAGCCGCGCTGTGCAGCAGTTGCAGCATGGCTCTGGCGTGCCCGGCCATGGACGCCGAGATGTCGCACAGCACGACGAGGCGCCGCGGCTCGAAGTGCGCAGATCTGCGGCGTAGCGTGACCGGTTCTCCGGCCGTCCGGCGCGCATGGCGCAGCGTTGCTCTGCCGTCGACCCGCCGTCCGTTCACGGCAGGCCGGAACCGGCTGGTGCGGCGGCGCGGGGTGGCCAGCCGGAATTGCCGCATGGCGTCGGCCATCGCGGCGAGTTCGGCGTCGTCGAGCTGGTCGAACTCGATGCTGCTCAGCTGTTCGGCCGGACTGGCGGCGTTACGCCGGTGCGCGGCCAGGTCGGGCCTGGCTGGATCGTCAGCCGTCCGACCCTGGTTCGCGGTGCTGGGGGTCGACAGCCCGAATGCCGGCTCGCCGGCGCCGTCAGCGGTCTGTAGCCGGCCGGAACGCTGCCGTGTCCGCTGTCGACCGAAGAGTCGCGCGATGATGTCGACCTCGTCGGGCGAACTGGCCAGGGTCGCCAGTGCGCAGCGGTAGACGGTCTGCTGGTCGGCCGGGCTCAGCGCCAACAGCGCGCGGACGAACCGGGTGGTCCGCTCAGCATCGACTCGCATGCCTTCGCCGCGCAGCCGTTGCGTCAGTCGGGCCGCCAGGCTCGCCACGTCCGTCATCGCGGCACCACCGAGTCGAGTCCGGCTTCCAGCACCGCCGCACGGTCCTCGTCGTATTTGACGACTGTGCTGATGGTTCGGCGCGCTGCGTCGGCGTCCAGTTCGGTTTCGCCGAGGGCGTGCAGCGCGGCGGCCCAGCTGATCGCCTCCGCAACCCCGGGTGGTTTCCGCAGCGACAGTTCACGCAGTCGGTCGACGCCCTCGGCGACGTGCCGGCACAGGTCGTCGGCAGCTTGCGGTACCCGTCGCCGCACGATCTGGGCCACGCGTTCCGGGCCGGGGTGCTGGATCCAGTGGTACAAGCAGCGTCGCTTCAACGCCTCGTGCAGGTCCCTGGTGCGGTTCGACGTCAGCACCGCGACCGGCGGAACTTCGGCCTTGCGGGTGCCGAGCTCGGGAATCGTCACCGCATGCTCGGCGAGCAGCTCCATCAGAAACGCCTCGAACTCGTCGTCGGCGCGATCGACCTCGTCCACCAACAGCACCGCGGGCCGCGGCCCGGGATGCCGGAGTGCGGCCAGCAGCGGCCGGTCAAGCAGGTAGTCCTCGGTGAACAGGTCGGCGTCGGAGAGCCGTTCCCCGCGCGACTCGGCGAGCCGGATGCCCAGCAGCTGGCGGGGATAGTTCCACTCGTACAGCGCCTCCGACGCGCTGAGCCCCTCGTAACACTGCAGGCGGATCAGGGGAGTGTCGAGCACGGCGGCCAGCGACTTGGCCGCCTCCGTCTTGCCGACGCCCGGCTCGCCTTCCAGCAGGATCGGCTGTTGCAGCACCAGCGCCAGATACAGGGCTGTGCCGAGCTCCTCGTCGGCCAGGTACCCGACGCCGTCCAGCGCCGCGGTCAGGTCCGCCACGTCCCGAAACTGGTGTCTCATGTAATCGCCACATCACTTCGGAGGGGGCGGCCTTGGATGGCTCGCCAGACGGCGGCGGGCGTCAGCGGCATGTCCGCGTGCCGGACGCCGTACGGCCGCAGCGCGTCCATCACCGCGTTCACCACGGCAGCGGGGGAGCCGACCGTGGCCGCTTCGCCGATGCCTTTCGCGCCGACCGGGTGGTGCGGCGACGGGGTGACCGTCTGTCCGAGCTCCCAGGACGGGCACTCCAGCGCCGTCGGCAACAGGTAATCCATGAACGAGCCGCCCAGGTGATTGCCGTCGGCGTCGAACGCGATCTGTTCCATCAACGCCATGCCGATGCCGTCCGCCAGGCCACGGTGGATCTGCCCGTCCACGATCATCGGGTTGATCCGCACGCCGCAGTCGTCCACCGCGACGAAGCGCCGCACCTTCACCTGTCCGGTATCCGGGTCGACGTCGACCACGCACAGGTAGGCGCCGAACGGGAAGGTCAGGTTCGGCGGGTTGTAGACGGTCACGGCGTTCAGGTGGGCGTCGACGCCTTCGGGTGGCTCGAAGCTCGAATGCGCGACGCGGGCGATCTCGGCCAGGGTGTACCCCAGCTCCTCGTCGCCTCGGACGAACCAGCGTCCGTCGCCCCACTCGAGATCGTCCGGACTGACCTCCAACATGGCAGCGGCGATCAGTCGCGCCCGCTCACGAACCTGACGCGCCACCGTCACCACGGCGGCGCCGGACACGGCGATCGAACGTGAGCCGTAGGTACCGACACCGAACGGTGTGTGGTCGGTGTCGCCTTGCACCACATCGACCGCGTCCACGCCGATACCCAGTTCCTGCGCCACGAGCTGCGCGAACGTCGTTTCGTGCCCTTGGCCCTGCGACATGCACGACAGCCGTACGACCGCGGTGCCGGACGGGTGGATGCGCAGTTCGGCGCCGTCGGCCATGCCGAACCCGAACATGTCCATGTACTTGCGCGGGCCCGCCCCGACCGCCTCGGTGAAGAAGCTCAGACCGATCCCCATGAGCTCGCCACGTTCACGCCTGGCCGCCTGCTCGGCGCGCAGGTCGTCGTACTTGGCCAGCTCCAAAGCCTTCGCCAGCGCTCTCGGGTAGTCGCCCGAGTCGTAGCGCCACCCGGTCGCGGTGTCGTACGGGAACTGCTCCGGTCGCAGCAGATTCCGCATGCGTAGCTCAGCCGGGTCCATGTCCAGCTCGCCGGCAAGCAGGTCGACCATGCGCTCGACGAGGTAGACCGCTTCGGTGATGCGGAACGAACACGAATACGCCACCCCGCCCGGTGCCTTGTTCGTGTAGACGCCGGTCACGGCGCAGTGCGCGGCCTGCAGGTCGTAGGAGCCGGTGAAGACGCCGAAGAATCCGGCCGGGAAGCGGGACGGTTGCGCGGTCGCGTTGAACGCGCCGTGATCGGCGAGCACCCGGACCCGCAGGCCGAGAATCGTGCCGTCGGCGCGCGCGGCGATCTCGCCCCGCATGTGGTAATCGCGGGCGAACGCGGTGCTCATCAAGTTTTCCGAGCGGTCCTCGATCCACTTCACCGGGCAGCCGGTGATCATCGAGGCGACGATGGCGCACACATAGCCGGGATAGACGCCGACCTTGTTGCCGAAGCCGCCGCCGATGTCCTTGGCGATCACCCGGATCCGGTGCTCGGGAATCCCGGTCAGCTGCGCGTACAGCGACCGGTGGGTGTGCGGGGCTTGCGCCGTCGACCACACCGTCAGCCGCTCGCTGACCGGGTCCATGTCCGCCACGATGCCGCAGGTCTCCAAGGGAGCCGGATGGACACGGGGGTAGAGCATGTCCTGCTCCACCACGACGTCGGCTTCGGCGAACACCTCCGCCACGCGTTGCGCGTCACCGGACTCCCAGTCGAAGATGTGGTTGTTCTCCTGACCGGGGCGGTCGTCCCGAACCACCGGCGCATCGGGCGACAGGGCCTGGCGCGCGTCGACAACCGCGGGCAGCGGCTCGTACTCGACGTCGATCAGCTCGAGGGCGTCGCGAGCCGCGTAGCGATCCTCGGCGACCACGAAGGCGACTTCCTGCCCCTGGAATCGCACCTTGTCGGTAGCCAGCACCGCCTGCGTGTCGTGGGAGGGCGTCGGCATCCACGCCATGCCGCGCTGGGCCAGCGTCTCCCCGGTGATCACCGCCTTCACCTTGGGATGCGCCAGCGCGGCACTGGCGTCGACCGACACGACCTTGGCATGCGCGAGCGGGCTGCGCAGCACCGCGCCGTGCAGCATGCCGGGCAGTGCCAGGTCGTCGACGAACGTGCCGAGACCGCGGACGAACCGGGCGTCCTCCTTGCGCGGCTGCGAGCCGTAGGCGGAGCCGTTCCCGTGCGCTGTGCCCTCGAGTGTGTCGCTCACGAGGTCACCTCGTCACGTCGTTCGTGCTCGGCGGCCCAGCGCACGGCCCGCACGATGTTCTCGTAGCCGGTGCAGCGGCACAACTGACCGGAGATCGCCTCCCGAATGCGCTCCTCGGACGGGTTCGGATCCCGATCGAGCAGCCAGCGGGCGGTCATCAGCATCCCGGGTGTGCAGAAGCCGCACTGCGCGCCATGACACCGGATGAATCCCTGCTGCACCGGATCCAACTTCCCGTTCTGCGCCAGCGATTCGACCGTCCGTACCTCTTTGCCGTCGGCCATCGCCGCCAGCACCGTGCACGACTTCACCGGAACACCGTCCAACCACACCACGCACGCGCCGCAGTTCGAGGTGTCGCAGCCCAAGTGCGTGCCGGTCAAGGAGAGTTCGTCGCGCAAGAAGTAGGCGAGCAGCACCCGTGGTTCGATGCTGCGCCGGTGTTGCTGACCGTTGACCGTCACGGTGATCTCCACGGCTACACCTCCCGACCCGCGCGCCGGCACGCGAGCTGCAAGGCACGGGTTACCAACGTTGCGGCCAGGTGACGCTTGTAATCGGCGGGCCCGCGTTGATCGACCGGCGGATCACAGTGTTCGGCGGCGATTCGCCCGGCTTCGCCGAGGACATCCGCCGACACGGACCGCCCGCGGAGAAAGTCCTCGGCCTCGACAGCGACGAAGTTGCGCGCGCCGAGCGCGGACAGCCCGATCCCCACCTCGGTGATCACGTCCCCGTCCAGCCACACCGCGGCACCGACCGCACCGACCGCCCAGTCCCCGGCACGCCTGCTGACCTTGAGGAACGCGCTGCTGCCACCGGTGCGTACGGGCACGCGGAGCTCGACCAACAACTCGCCGGGACCGACCACCGTCTCGTACGGGCCGACGAAGAAGTCCCGGAGCGGCACGATGCGCTGAGTCTCGGCCCCCTGCACAACCGCGTACGCGCGCAGGGCACTGAACGCGGCGGACAGGTCCTCGGACGGATCGGCCTGGCAGACGGAACCGCCGACGGTGCCGCGATTCCGCACGATCGGGTCGGCGATCACCTTTTCCGCGTCGCGCAGAATCGGGAACAGCTGGGCCACCTCGTCGTCGTCCAGCAATTCGGTGTGCCGCACCAATGCGCCGACCCGCAGTTCGCCGTCCACCCGGGAAATTCCGCCCAGTTCGGCGACCTCGTTGATATCGATCAACACTTCCGGCCTGGCCAGCCGCAATTTCATCATCGGAATCAGGCTGTGCCCACCGGCGATCAGCCGTCCGGCGCCGTTGTACTTGCCGAGCAGCTGCACCGCGTGCGCGATGCTCGTGGCCCGTTCATACTCGAACTGCGCGGGTACCTGCATGCGGTCTCCCAGCTGCCGTGGTCGAGGATCATCTTCGCCACGCGCAGCCCGCCGCCGCAAGCGTCGGTTAAGCGATGCCTTAGGGCCGTCCGGCTATCACCCAATCGTGATTAACCAAAGCCTTATAACTCGGTTTTGCCGCCTGTCGGCCGGGTGGATGATCACATTTCCCACCACATGACGCCGTGCGTCTATGCCGAGAGGTGTCAGCCATGCGGATGGAGTCGGACGGCAACAACCGCGGCAACCCGCGGTTGGTCGAACTTTTCGCCAACGCGCCGCAGGAACCGAAACCGGGCGGCAGCCCGACCGTCGGGGCCTGGCCCCAGCTGGTCGGGTTCTTCAAGGTCGCGGGTCAGCCCGTTCCGGGGCCGTGGCCACCCCACCAGCAGCCGAGACCGGATCCCACCGACGACGCCGGGCCGGTCGCCGTGCCGGAGCCGCCCGATCCCGGCCCGGAAATCGGCCAGGCATCCGACACCGAGTCGTCCGATCTCCCGTAGCCGGCTCGCACCCAGGAGGACCCATGTACCCGCCCCGCTTCGCTTATGAGGCGCCGCGATCACTGGACCAGGCACAGGCACTGCTGGCCGAGTACGGCGACGAGGCCAAGGTGCTCGCCGGCGGCCAGAGCCTGGTGCCGCTGCTCAAGCTGCGCTTCGCCGCGCCTGCGATGCTCGTCGACATCAACAACGTGCCCGACCTGGAGTACCACCGCACCGCCTCCGACGGCTCGCTGCGGGTCGGTGCCCTGTGCAGGCACGCCGATCTGGAGCGCTCGACGCTGCTCGCTCAGTTCCCGGTGATGGCATCGGCCGCGCCGCTGGTGGCCGACCCGGTGGTCCGGCACCGCGGCACGCTGGTCGGCTCGGTGTGTCACGCCGACCCGCAAGGAGACTGGTCGGCGGTGCTGCTGGCGCTCGACGCGTCGATCGTGGCGGTCGGACCGGAAGGCAGGCGCACCATCCCGATGGCCGAGTTCGTGCTCGGACCGTTCACACCTGCCCTGCGGCCGGGGGAGATCGCGATGGAGGCGGTGATCCCGCCGCCGCAGCACCAGCCCGCGGGCAGCTACTTCAAGTTGGAACGGCGGGTCGGCGACTTCGCCACGGCCGGAGCGGCGGTCGCGGTGGAGATGGACGGCAGCAGGGTCACCAGGGCCGGGATCGCATTGACCGGTGTCGGCACGCTCGGCACGCGGGCCACCGCGGCGGAAGAGGCCCTCACCGGCCACGAGCTGACCGACGGATCGATCGCGGAAGCGGCGGACGCGGCCGCGGAATCGGCCAATCCGCAGTCGGACCACCGAGGAAGTGCGCAGTTCAAGCGACACGTGGTGCGCACGTTCGTGAGCAGGGCGCTGCACCGCGTCCTGGACGCCCCCGCGGGAAAGGCGGCATGAGATGACTGTTGTGCACGAAGAGCCCACGGCAGGCGCAGACGTACCGACTCGCCGGATCCGCGTGACGGTCAACGGCGTGACCAAGACGGTCGAGCTGGAGCCGCGCGTGCTGCTGGTGCACCTGCTGCGCCAGGCGCTCGGCCTGACCGGCACGCACACGGGGTGCGACACCACCAACTGCGGCGCCTGCACGGTGCTGGTCGACGGCCGCCCGACGAAGTCCTGCACGATGCTCGCGGTGCAGGCCGACGGCCACGAGGTGCAAACGGTCGAGGGCCTGTCCACCCCGAGCGAGCTGCACCCGCTGCAAGAGGGCTTCAAGGAAGAACACGGCCTGCAGTGCGGCTTCTGCACCCCGGGGATGCTGATGTCCGCCAAGGCCCTGCTGGAGAACAACCCGGACCCCACCGAGGACGAGATCCGTTGGGCGCTGTCCGGCAACCTGTGCCGCTGCACGGGCTACCAGAACATCGTCAAAGCAGTGCAGTGGGCGGCCCACAAGATGCGGGGTGAGCAAGCATGACGGCGGTCGACGAACGCAAGATCGGCGGACTCGGCACCAGCCGCAAACGCGTCGAGGACGATCGGTTCATCCGCGGCAAGGGCAACTACGTCGACGACATCGTGCTGCCCGGCATGCTGCACATGGAGATCCTGCGCAGTCCGGTCGCGCACGCGCGCATCAAGTCGATCGACACCAGCCGCGCGTGGGAGGTACCCGGCGTTCACCTGGTGCTGACCGGCGAGATGGCGGCCACCCGCAACCTGGCGTGGATGCCCACGCTGTCCTACGACACCCAGGCGGTGCTGGCCACCGACAAGGTCCGCTTCCAAGGTCAGGAAGTCGCCGTCGTCGTGGCCGACGACCCCTACATCGCCAAGGACGCCTGCGAACTGATCGACGTGGAGTACGAGCCGTTGCCCGCGCTCGTCACCCCGGAGCAGGCGATGGCCGAAGGCGCGCCGGTCATCCGCGACGACAAGGCGGGCCAGGACGACAACCTGATCTACACGTGGGAGGTCGGCGACAAGGACGGCACCGACCGTGCCTTCGAGCAGGCCGACGTGATCTCCAAGCTGCGGCTGCACTATCCGCGCTCGCACCCGTCGCCGATCGAGCCGTGCGGGTCGGTCGCCGACTTCAACAGGGCCACCGGCAAGCTCACGGTGTACATGACCACGCAGGCGCCGCACATCGTGCGGGCCGCGGTGGCGATGATCGCCGAGCTGCCCGAACACATGATCCGCATCGTGGCGCCCGACATCGGTGGCGGCTTCGGCAACAAGGTGCCGGTGTACCCGGGTTACGTGTGTTCGATCCTGTGCTCGATCCTGCTGGAGCGTCCGGTGAAGTGGATCGAGGACAAGACCGGCAACCTGATCTCCACCGGGTTCGCCAGGGACATGTACCTGGACAGCGAGATGGCGCTGTCCAAGGACGGCAAGATCCTCGGTGTCCGTATCCGCGCGGACGCCGACCACGGCGCCTTCTACGCCGACGCGCAGCCGAGCAAGTTCAAGATCGGCCTGCTGCACTCGACGTTCGCCTGTTACGACATCCCGAACGCGCACCTGATGGCGCGCGGCGTGTACACCAACAAAGCCCCTGGTGGGGTGGCGTACCGCTGCTCGTTCCGGGTCACCGAGGCGATGTTCTTCCAGGAACGGATGATGCACGCCGCGGCCAACGACCTCGGCATGGATCAGGCGGAGTTCCGCAGGCGGAACCTGGTCAGGGACGATCAGTTCCCGTATCGCACGCCGTTCGGCTTCCTGCTCGACTCCGGCCAGTACCACAAGTGCCTCGAGGTCGGGCTGAAAGCGATCGACTACGACAACTTCCGCGAACAGCAGAAGCAGGCACGGGCCAGGGGCAGGCTGCTCGGGCTGGGCATCTCGACGATGACCGAGCCGCTCGGTGCGGGCAACAGCCGCGAGTTCGACATCCTCGGCATCAAGATGTTCGACTCGGCCGAGCTGCGGGTCCACCCGACCGGCAAGGCGTTGTTGCGGATCGGGTCCAAGACCCAAGGTCAGGGTCACGAGACGACGTTCGCGCAGATCGTCAGCCACGAATTGGGCATACCGGCCGACGACATCGTGGTCGAGCACGGCGACACCGACACCGCGCCGTTCGGCATGGGCACCTATGCCTCCCGGTCGACGCCGGTGGCCGGTGCGGCGACGGCGATGGTCGCGCGCAAGATCAGAGCCAAGGCGCGAGCGATCGCAGCACATCTGCTCGAGGCCTCCGAAGAGGACGTCGAGTGGGAGCTCGGACGCTTCTACCTGCGCAGCTCGCCGGAGCGTGGCGTGACCATCCAGGAGTGCGCGATGGCCGCTTACGGCAACATGCCCGACGGCATGGAGCCCGGCCTGGAGCACCACGCCTACTACGACCCGCCCAACATGACGTGGCCGTTCGCGGTCTACATCGCCACCGTGGAGGTCGACCCGGAGACCGGCGTCTGGGACGTCCTCAAGGTGGTGGCCGTCGACGACTGCGGTGTGCGCATCAACCCGATGATCGTCGAAGGCCAGATCATGGGTGGCCTCACCGAGGCGTACGCGATGTCGAGCATGCAGTTCCAGACCTATGACGCGGAAGGCAACTGCATCGGGTCCAACTACATGGACTACCTGCTGCCGAGCGCGTGGGAGACGCCGGGCTTCGAACTGCACAGCGAAGTCGTCACGCCGTCGCCGCACCACCCGATCGGCGCCAAGGGCATCGGCGAGTGCGCCGCGGTCGGTGGACCTGCGGCGTTCGTGAACGCGGTGATGGACGCGATCTCCCACACCGGCGTGCGCAACATCGACATGCCGCTGTTGCCGGACCGCGTGTGGGAGGCGCTGAACCAGCGCCGCGACGTCTCCGGCGCGCCGCCGGTGCGCGCCGAGGACTGACGGCTGGATTGACAGGTGAACGAGATGGAACACCACACCGGGTGGGGCGTGTTGGAGCAGGCCGCGGCCATGGCGCAGCGGGACGAGGCGTTCGCGCTGGCCACCGTGGTGTGGCGGCAGGGTCCGTCGTCCGGCAAGGAATGCAACCGGGCGATCGTGACCGCCTCCGGCGAAGTGCACGGCTGGATCGGCGGCGCGTGCGCGGAACCGGTCATCGTCCGCCAGGCCAGGGAGGTGCTGGCGGACGGTACGCCGCGGCTGCTGCTGCTCGGGCCGCCGGACCAGATCGGCGGCGCGGTACGGGAGGGCACGACCGTCGTGCCCATCTCGTGCCAGAGCGAAGGCGCGCTCGAGGTGTTCCTCGAGCCGGTCCGGCCCGCGCCGCGTGTGGTCGTCGTGGGCCGCTCACCGATGGCCCACACCCTGGTCGACCTGGTCACCGCGCTGGGCTGGCGGGCGAAGCTGGTCGACGGCGCCACATTCTCCTCGCAGGACGTCCCGCGGCACGGGCTGGTGGTCGTCGCCACGCAAGGTCACCACGACGAGCAGGCACTCGAGCAGGCTTTGACCGCCGAGCCCGGTTACATCGCGCTGGTCGGTTCACGTAAGCGCGGCGAAGCGGTGCTCGGTTATCTCGCCGATCGCGGAATCGACCAGGAGAAGCTGGACATGGTCCGGGTCCCCGCCGGTGTGGATCTCGGCCACGTGTCGCACCGGGAGATCGCGGTGTGCGTGCTGGCCGAGCTGGTGAAGCTGCGCGCGGCCGGCGAACTGCCCATCGACGGTGTGGACGTCGCCGAGCCCGCTGACAAGACCGCGGAGGCGGTCGACCCGGTGTGCGGGATGACCGTTCCCGCCGACGAGTCCAGCAGGCCGTTCGAGTACCAGGGGCAGACGTACTACTTCTGCTGCCCGGGTTGCCGTCGGGCGTTCAGCCGGGACCCCGAGGCCTATCTGTCCGACCAGCCGGAGGAGGCCAGATGCTGATTTCGAACCATTTCGACGTGGCGCAGCCGGTGGAGAAGGTCTGGCGCTTCTTCGACAACGTTCCCGACGTCGCGGTGTGCCTGCCGGGCGCGGAGATCACCGAGGACCTCGGTGACGAGAACTACCTCGGCCGGGTCAGCGTGCGCATGGGCCCGGTGGCGTTGCGGTTCGACGGCAAGGCAGCCATCGCCGAACGCGACGAGCAGGCCAAGCGCATCGTGGTCGACGCCGCGGGATCCGAGCAACGGGGCCGCGGTGAGGCGAGCATGAAAGTCACCGCGGTGCTGACCAGGCAAGGCACCGGTACGCGGGTCGCCGTCACGCAAGACCTGCAGATCACCGGCGCGGCGGCGCAGTACGGCCGAGGGATGATCTCGGACGTCTCGTCGGTGCTGATGCGGGACTTCGCGACCAATCTGCAGGAGGCGATCACCCGGAAAGAACGCGGTGAGGCTCCGGCACACGCCGCGCCGACGCCCGCACGGGGCTTCCGGATCGGCTTCCAGGCCGCACTCATGGCGTTGAAGCGAGTTTTCGCCCGGTTCTTCCTGCCCTACCAAGGCAGCCCGAGCTGAGGAGGCAGACATGACATGGTGGTGGATCGGCAACGTGGTGCTGCTGGTGGTGGTGCTGCCGGTGGTGATCGCCCTGCTCAATCGCGTGCTGGCCGCGGTGGAGCGGATCCGCGCGGCGGTCGACGACATCGCGGTGGCCGCCGGATCGCTCAACGACGAACTGGCCGGCGTCCCGGACGCCCTGGCCCAGACCGACCGCACGATTTCCGACGTCTCCGTGGGCGCGGTCCGCTACGCGGGCAGCGTCGGGACGCTGTTGGGCTGAGGAGGAAACATGCCTGCCGCCGCCTGGGTCACGCTGATCATCGCAGCGCTGATCATCGGCCTGACCGCCGTCGCATTGCTCCGCGTCATCATGCACCTCAACTACGTGCGCAAACGGCTCGCCGCCATCCATGCAGGCGCCGAGTCGATCGCGCAGCGCACCGACACCGTGCCGAGCGTGCTCACGTCGGTGAACGCGAATCTGAAGCCGGTCCGCGATTTCTGCGAGGGGGTGTGAGATGTCCGCGCTCGCGCAAGCCGAGACCAATGTGACCGGCTGGACCGTCGGGTTCGTCATCGGTGTGGTGGTCGTGCTGGCGGTCGTCGCGCTGGTCACGCCGATCCTGCTGCTGGCCCGCCGGATCGGGCAGCAAGCAGCCGAGTTGAACGAGCCGTTGCAGCGTGCGGTGAGCAACACCGCCGCGCTCGAGCAGCTGAACACCACCATCGACCACGCCGAGGTCATCGTCGCCGGCCTCGCCCGTGGCCGGGCCAGGTTGGGGGGTTGACGATGCTGACAAGCACCGACGAAACGCTGTGGTGGGTCGCGATCATCGCCGGGTTCGTGGTGGTGCTGGCCGTCGCCGCACTGCTCAGCTTGCTGATCTACCTGGTCAAGATCATCGACCGGAACGTGGTCACGGTCGGTGACACGCTCAAGTCCGCGGCCGCCAACACGGCCAACACGACGCTGATTCCGGAAACCGCGAACCGGGTGGACGCCGTGCTCGGCGAGGGCCTGGAGCATCACCTGTTCCTCGGCCGGGCGCTCGGGAAGGTGAAATCATGACGCTGCTCATCTGGCTGACCGTCATCGACATCGTGCTGCTCATCGCCGGGCTGGCGTTCTACCTGTTCTGGGTCGGCTCGTTGCTGTCCCGCATCGCGGGCAACCTCGAAGAGGCCGCCGAGACCGTGCGCACCATCGACGGCCACGCGAAGCTGATCGGGCCGGGGGTGGAGCACATCAACCGCACCGGCGGTGTGGTGGCCGGCGCGCTGCCGCTGCTGTACGGGATGGCCGAAGGCGTGGTGAAGGGCTCCACCGCGCCGACCGTCGACACTTCCGTGCAGCCACCGGTCAACAAGCCGGCGTCCGGGACACGCCGCTCGAGGTTGCACGAGACGGTCGGTTACACGCCAGGGGACCTGGCGACGACCCGCTGACTGCCCCTTACGCACCCGTCACGGGGTGCGCGGCTCCGGCCCCTGCTCGGCCAACGGCCCGGTGGTGGCCGGAGCTTCGTATGCGCCGATCCAGTGGTCCTTCCATGTGCGCTCGTACCGTTCGACGTTGCACCGCGGCTGGTACATCGCCACCAGCTCGCGCACGATTTCGGCGCGATGAGCTGCGGTGCAGCCGGGGCCCTGGAACGTGCAGATTGCCAGCTTCCACTTGGAGCCTGCTCGTTCCACCCACCGCGGAGCCGCGGGGTGCCGGAACGGAAAGCCTTCCCGCGACAGGTCCTCCGATTCGCCGACGTAGATGACCGCGAAGCGCTGCCGCGCCGGATCCGGTTGATAGACCACCGCGTACACGCCGGGTTCTGCCGGGGGAGTCCAGCCGGCCAGCAGTCGTGGGCCGTCGAAGACATAGCCGGCGGCCGAGCCCAGTCGGATCATCGCGCCTCCTACCGCAGGTCGGGCAGCAGTGCCGCGAGCCGTTCGAGACTGCGCAGGTCGTGCCCCGGCAGCATCTTGTCGACATGTGGTGCGGCCACCATCATGCCCAGCGACTGGGCGCGGAAGCCAGGGTCGTCGCCCAGGTGCGGGTTCACCCACACCAGCCGGTGACACTGCCGGGACAGCCGGTCCAGCGCGGAGTCCAGGACTTCCGGGTCGCCGCGATCGAGGCCGTCGGAGCAGATCACCACGACCGCGCCGCGCGCCAGCCCCCGTCGACCCCAGCGACGGGTGAACTCGCGCAGCGATTCCCCGATGCGAGTGCCGCCGTCCCAGTCCACCACCGTTCGGGCCGCTTGGTCGATGGCGGCGTCCGGGTCCCGGCCTTGGAGTTGTCCGGTGATCCGGGTCAGGCGGGATCCGAAGCAGAAGACCTCGACCTTCGCGGCCGCGCGGCGAGCCGAATAAGCGAACTGCATCAACGCCCGCGAGTAGTCGGCCATCGAACCCGATACGTCCAGGAACAACACCAGCGGGCGTAGCCGGTAGCGGCGCGTGCGCCAGCGAAGGCGCAGCGGGTCTCCGCCGGTCCGCATCGACTGCCGGACGGTGCGGCGGAGGTCCGGTGTGCGCCCGCGCGGCGCCGGCCTGGTGCGCCGGGTTTGCCGGCGTGGGGGAGTGAGGCGTATGCGGGCCATGATCCTGCGCAGGGCGGCACGTTCCTGCTCGGTGCACGCCGCGAACGCTTTCGCTTTGAGGATGTCGACATCGGAAGCGGTCAAGCCCAACGACGTCTCTTCCTCCCGCTGCTGGAGGTCCTCGTCGGGCTCGGTCAACGGGACGTTCAGGACGCCGAAGGCCTGTTCCGTCGAGTGAACCCGCAGCAACACGTCCGGGGCATCGAGGTCCTCGCCGAGGAAGTAGCGCGCGAAAACTTCGTCGTAGGTCTCCAGGTCGGCGTGCCGGCAGATCAGGGTGGTGCGGCCGCCCCAGTAAAGATCGGCCAGGTCGGTGGGGTCGAGCGGATCCATCGCGGCGCAATACGTCAGGACGTCGCCGGTGCCGACCGTGACGCCTGCGTCCCGCAGCGCCCTGGCGAAGCCGACGAGCGCGGCGACGAACGGGGCATCAGCCACCTGAGGTGACTTCCCGGACCGCATCATGCACCATCTCCAGGTCGTCCCGGTCCTTCACCACAGCACCGAGCGTGTCCCTGGCGAGGTCCTCGGTCAGGTCCTGCGCGCCGAGGAACGCCAGCGTGCGCGCCCAGTCGATCGTCTCCGCCACGCCGGGCGGCTTGACCAGGTCCATCTTGCGCAGATGCTGTACGGCGGCGACGACCTTGCGTGCCAGTGTCTCGGCGATCTCCGGTTGTCTGGCCAGGACGATCGCGGTTTCGCGCTCCGGTGACGGGTAGCCGATCCAGTGGTAGAGGCAGCGGCGCTTGAGCGCGTCGTGCAGGTCGCGGGTGCGGTTGGACGTCAGGATGACCAGCGGCGGTTCGTCCGCGCTGATGGTACCGACCTCCGGGATGCTGATCTGGAAGTCGGACAACACCTCGAGCAGGAACGCTTCGAACTCGTCGTCGGCGCGGTCGATCTCGTCGATCAGCAGCACGGCGTTCGAGCCGGCGCGGACCGCGGCCAACAGCGGTCGCTCGAGCAGGAACTCCGGACCGAACAGCGCACTTACCGCGCGATCGTCGGCCAGCTGGTGTTCGGACAGCGCCCGGATGTGCAGCAGCTGGCGGGTGTAGTCCCACTCGTAGAGCGCCTGGTTGGTGTCGATTCCCTCGTAGCACTGCAGGCGGATCAGCTGCTTGCCGTAGGTGGTGGCGATCGCCTTGGCCGCTTCGGTCTTGCCGACGCCGACCTCGCCTTCCAGCAGCACGGGGCGGTGCAGCGACATGCCGACCAGCAACGCGGTGGACAGCCCGCGGTCGGCCAGGTACCCGCACTGCCGCAGCGCGTCGGTCAGCTCACCGACGGTCCGCGGGTAGTCCATGCATGCTCCTTGCCGTCAGCTGTCAGTGCTGTCAGGGCTGTGGTGGTGCCGCTGTTCCTGGGTGTTCGTGCCGTCATCCGATCCGAACACCAGATCGCGCAGTGAGCCGCCGGGGCGCAGCTTTCCGTCACGGGCCAGCCGTGCCCGCCACGCGGCGGCCGGGTCGTCGGTGTCACCCGCCAACTCGGAGTACCCGACATGGGCCATGCGCTTGCAGTGCTTGCCGCTCGAGGTATCCATGACTTCGGCGGGATGCCGGCCTTGTGCACGCCAGATGTCGCGCAGCACTTCGACGGCCTCGCCCGCCTGTTCGTCGTGTCCGGCCATGCTGCCTCCCCCTTCATCGTGGGGCCCTGTGCTGCGGCGTGGCTCGACGGTAGCTCCGATACGCCCGGTCGGACGTGGTGAATTAAGGCTTCGGTTAACTATGCTTGATTTGTGATCAGCATCACCAAGAGTCTAGACCCGTGACCCTCGCACAGCTGAACGCTTTCGTGCTTGTCGCCAGGCTCGGATCGGTGACCAACGCCGCCAAGGCGCTGGGCGTCAGCGAGCCGGCGGTGTCGCAAGCGTTGGCCGCGCTGCGGCAACACCACGGCGACAAACTGCTGATCAAGCGTTCCGGGGGGATGACGCTGACCCCGGGTGGCAGGCAGTTGCTGCCGATCGCGTCGCAGATGGTCGCGCTCGGTGCGGAGGCGGAGGCGGCGGTGCGCCGGGCCAATGGGGCCGCCGAGCGCTTGCAGGTGGCGGTGACCAGTGAGTTCGCCGAATTCGTCGCCAATCCGTTGTTCGAGGCGTTCGGTAAACGGGTGGCGGGCCGCATCGAGGCGACGGCCGGGTTGGCCCAGGTGTCGGAGATGCCGGTGCTGATCACGAACCGACTGGCCGATGTGGCGATCGGTCCGCGTCTGGACAGCGAGCCGGGGCAGGAACTGGACAGCGTTCCGATCTTCCAGAGCGCGCTGGTCGTGGTGGGCTCGCCGCGCCACCGATACGAGGGGTCGCCCGCGCAGTGGCAGTGGTTGGTCGACCCGGCAGGCGCCGACCCGCAGACCGACACCAGCAGGCTGTTGCGAGCGCTGAAGGTGCCGGATTCGGCGATCCAGGTCTTCCCGAACCAGACCGCCGCATGGTCGGCTGCCGGGCGGGGCGCCGGAGTGACCGTGGCCATGGAGCACCTGGTGGCCGCGGAATTACGGAGACAGGAGCTGGCGGTGGTGCCGACACCGAAGACGCCGATGCCGGTGTGCTGGCATGTCAGCACGTTGCCTGCGGATCGTCGGTCGGCCGCGGCGAACTCGTTGCGGCATTTCTTGAGCACGCCCAGTGCGATGCATGTGATGAAGTCGCCGAGCAGCGGTGTGCCGCCGTCACGTTTCCGTCCCCCCGTGTACGTGACGATCTGGACGTAGCGTCAGCCGCGCAAGAAGTAGAGGACGGTGGTGGTGACTGCGGTGGCCACCAGTGTGCCCCGCAGCAGCCACGCGGGCAGGCGTCGTCCCAGGTGCGCACCGACGAAACCACCAGCCACCGCACCGGCGAGCATGACAGTGAGGAAGGCCCAGGCACCCAACGCGTCCGATGCCACGAGGAACAGCACGCTCGCGCTGAGGAAGATGGCGGCGAGTTGGGTGACCCGCATGGGGTTGCTGGCCGCGGGGTCGAGCCCGAGGCCGACGCTCCACAGGCTCACCATCAGGATGCCTACGGCCCCGCCGAAGTAGCCGCCGTAGGCCGCCACCAGAAACTGGCCGACGAGGACGGCCCGCGGGCTCATGGTCACCGCGCGACCGAAGGCTTTGTTCAGTGCACGGGCGAGGCGGCGGCCGAATGCCAGCAGAACCGTGGCGAACGCGAGCAACCACGGCACGGCGGCGTCGAACATGGTCGAGGGCAGGGCCAAAAGCAGGCCGGCACCGACGCCGCTGCCGAGCACGCTGACGACCGTGACCGTTCTGGTCGGCGTGGCGCCGAGCGGCACGAGGTCGTGGCGGTAGACCCAGGCACTGGTCACCGCGCCGGGGACGAGCGCCACACGGGACACGGCGTTGGCGGTGACCGGCGGCAGGCCGAAGGCGACGAGCGCGGGAAGGGCCACGAACGTGCCGCCGCCGCCGATGGCGTTGAGTGCGCCGGCCGCGACCCCGGCAAGCAGGACCAGAAGGTGCTCGACCACGCCCACAGCATCGAGGGTCGGTGATCAACCCACAAGGCTACGTCTCGGGTGTCGGCCGTTGGCCGTTGGCGACGACGTCCGCGATGGTCCACACCGCGCTCGTGGACAGCCGGTGCACGGTGGCGTCGTAGCCCTGCCGTGTCGTGCGGGGGTCGGCATGTCCCAGCAGGTCCTGGACCTGGGCGAGGGTGGCGCCGTTGGCGAGCGCGACCGTAGCGGCGGTGCGGCGCGTCGAGTGTGGGGTGATGGTCGCGGCACACTTCAGCCCGGCCTGCCTGGCCAGGGTACGTAGCCTGCGCTGCACGTGCTTCTGGTTCAGCGGTGCTCCACCTGCGCGATCCGGCTGGTGGGGATGTGGTGTCGACACGAAGAGCGGACCGGAGAGGTCCTGGATGGTCACCAGCTTGCCCTGCTCCGCGCTCTCGCGGCGGGCGCGGAGCGTCCAGTACCGGGTCAAGGTCTGGAGAACGTGCTCGGACAGGGGCACGAAATCCCAGTCGTCGGGGTTGCGCGACTTCTTGCGGTAGTACAGGACGCAGTAACCCGACTCGAACCTGATGTCGGCGAACTCGGCGGTGCAGCTGGCTGTGACGCGCAAGCCGGTGGTGAACAGCAGGTGCAGGTGTGCGGCGTCGCGCCAGGCTGCTTCCGTGCCGAGGCGTTGCGCGCGTCGGACCAGCCAGTTGATGAAGCCGGTCATCTCCTCGGCGGACAGCGCGGGAAGGCGGGACCGCGACGGCGGCTTCGGACGGCTGCCACCCGCTGCCGGATTGCGAACGTCGATGTCGTTCTCGTTGAGGTAGGAATACCAGCTGGAGACCACCGCGAGCCGTTTGGCGACGGTAGCGGGGGAGGCCGGAATCGTCACGACGACGTTGCCGGGCCCGACCTTGCGTGACGTCATACCGGCTTGCCAACCGTCGCGGTCTGCTCGGCGGGCATCGAGCGGATCGACGCCGTGGCGCTGACACCAGGAAAGCCAGTCGGCCAGCGCCTGGTAGTAGCCACGCCTGCTGGTCTCGCTGAGCCGCAGCAACCACAGGACGGTCAGGTTGCGCACGTGGTAGCGGTCGTCCGGGTCCGGCGGCGGCAACGCCGGGAGCAGGTCGACGGCCGACGCGACGTCGCGCATCACGTCGTCTTCGGAGTGGCCGGGCGTCAGCGAGGACCCGAACGTCGCGAGATCCGCTGTCATAGGCCTTCCCGATGGAGCTTCGATCGTCACGGTTCAAGATCATCGTGTCACGTCGTGTCCGGGCGCGGCCGCCAGCGCGCCGGAGAGTGTCGGGGTGGCCTGATAGGTATGGATCATGGCGTTTTCGTTGGCTGGGCACGTTGCGCTCGTCGCCGGTGGCACGCGTGGGGGTGGCCGCGGCATCGCGACCGAACTCGGCGCGGCCGGGGCCACGGTCTACGTGACGGGCCGCAGCACCCGGGCAGGGAAATCCGATCTCGGGCGGCCGGAGACGATCGAAGAGACCGCTGAGCTCGTCACCGCCGCAGGTGGCACGGGGATCGCGGTGCCGTGTGACCACTCGGACCCCGACCAGGTGAAGCAACTGGTCGACCGCATCGCCGGTGAGCAGAACGGTCGGCTGGACATTCTGGTCAACGACGTGTGGGGCGGGGACAGCCTCGTGCAGTGGGTGCCGTTGTGGGAGCACTCGCTCGACGACGGCCTGACGTTGCTGCATCGGGCGATCGACACGCATCTCATCACCAGCCACTTCGCGCTGCCGCTGATGACCGCTCGCGGCTCCGGCCTGGTGGTGGAAGTCACCGACGGCACCGAGGAACTGAATGCGCTGTTTCCCGACGGCTACCGGGGTAGCCCGTTCTTCGACCTCGCCAAGACGAGCGTGATCCGGCTGGCGCGCATCCAAGCAGCGGAACTGCGTAGACACCGGATCGCCGCCGTCGCATTGACTCCTGGGTTTCTGCGCTCGGAGGCCGTTCTCGATCATCTCGGGGTCACCGAGGAGAACTGGCGGGCAGGCATCGAGAAGGACCCGCACTTCGCGCACTCGGAGTCTCCGGCGTTCCTGGGGCGGGCCGTGGTAGCGCTCGCCACGGATCCGGACGTGATGTCCAAGACGGGGAAGTCGCTCGCGACATGGGATCTCGCGGAGGAATACGGCTTCACCGATGCCGACGGCAGCCGGCCGCATTGGGGCCGCTACTTCCGAGAGGTGCTCGCGCCTCAGCTCGACACCATCATCGACGATCTCTCCAACCAAGGCTGAGGATCCAGCGGCGGAGCCGTTCTTTCGGCTAGCTCTGGCATCGCACTGACAGACGTCTGCGTCGTCAGCTCTTCACGGCCGTTCTGCCGGGCTGATCCGGCTACGCTGTCGGCTCATCCGGCTACGGACGCTGACCGCACTGTCTCCGCTCGCCTCGCATAACAGTGGTGCGCCGCTTGGGTAGCACCACTCCGACCGCACGGAGAAACACAGCTGCGCCCGACTGCAGGCCCTCTGCTGTCCATCTGCCGCGGTGCTTTTCGTCTACCGCGGCCGTGGTTCAACTGACTGCTTCCGTGCCGGCTGCGTGGTCTGCTTGACCGTCAGATGGTCGGTCTCGTCCAAGGTGGCAAGAGGTGGCGAGGTCTTCTTGCTCGCTCTGCGGCCGGTCGTCCGCGTTGCCCGCACCGAGGCGTCCCCGGTTTTCCTCGCCCGTCTAGGGCTCGCCCCCAGTTTTTCTTCAGCACATTGGCGGCCGCTTCTCCGTGCCCTCATGTTTGCGGCGGTTTTGATCCTGCTTTCCGCCTGTTCCAAGGGGAGGGGTGATAACAGTCATTCTCACCCCTCCCTGGACCGCCGCTATGTCGACTTAAGTTAGACCAAGGCATGACTAACTCTAAATCAAGATCCAATATGATTTGATCATGACACAGAACACCGTGGAATCAGGCCCTGACATGCAGGACGGCGAGCCCGCCCCGAACCCGGCAGGTGGAGCGGGCGAGCCAGGAGGATCAGCAGGGGAGCGGCACACAGCAGCAGGTGCTGGGGTGCCGGGCAAACAGGCAGAACACAGCCCGACAGGTGACGACGGGCGGACGAGAAGCGCTGGGGGCGTCAACCGTTGTCAGTGCTGCCAGCAGGTTCTTCCCGAGCAGAAGGGACGTTCCCGTCCGCGCAAGTACTGCGCCGACGGCACCGGTCGCTACGAAGCTCGGTACGGCATGACTTGCGCCGAACTGGGGCCGGCGTTGGAGAAGGTGCGCCATGTCTTCGGCGCCGAGGCGATCCCGAACGCCGAGCTGGACCAGCTTGCCGAGCACGTACAGACGGTCCAGCAGCTACTCGGTGCCGATGGTGCGATCGCCGCCCTCACCACCACTCTCAGCGGAGTCAGCAAGCGGCTCGACGAGACGGTCAGAGCGGCGTTGGCCCGAGCCGAAGCGGCGGAATCCGCCCAGCAGAAAGCACAGGCACAAGCAGAAGCCGATGCCCAGCTACGGCGGGAAGCCGAGCAACGCGCGGAGGACGCTGAGGAAGCACAACAGGCTGCCGAACGGGACAGGGAGCGCGCGGTCCGCCGCGCAGAAGAAGCCGAGCGGCGCCAACGCCAGGCGGAAGCGGTGGCCGCGGCTGCCCAGGCAGCAGCGGAACAGCAAGCCGGTCGCGCGGAGCGAGCCGAGCAGGCGGCCGAACGCGACCGAGAGCGACTGGCGCAGGCTCAGCAGGAGCTGGCGTCATGCCGAGCCACGGTGGATGCCCTTCGCCAGCAACTCGCCGATGCACAGGGCACGGCAGAGCGGGAGCGGCAGCGCGCCGACGCCGCCGCCGCGGAGCGAGACCGCATTCGCTCGGCGGCCGACGCGCAGATCGCCGAGATCCGCGCGGAAGCGACCAAGGAAGTCGCCGCTGCCACCGCATCGGCCACCCAATCGCTGAAACAACTTGCCGACGAACACCGCAGCGAGGTCCGGCGCATCGATCGCGAGCACGCGGCCGAGATCAGCAAGTACGAGCGGGAGATGCAGCAGCTACGCCACGATGTCGAGGTCCGGTTCCGTGGTGCGCGCGAGGCTCTCATGCGCATGGTGCGAGACGGTGCCGACGGTGCCGACAACGGCCGAAGCACGGTATCCGTGTCCGACATCGACCAGGTCTTGCAGTCCTGGCTCGACGACCACGGTCAAGCAACGAAGCGGTAGTGGACACGTCGATCCACGCCCGCCCGCGTGCGGGTCACGTCACGCGATCGCGGTGTGAACGTCGATTTCATCCGACGTCGGTGCATGAGTCGCCAGGCCGTCACGATCAGCGGCGTCCCGAGTACGTTCTCCGACACTGTCGAGTGACAAGTCGATGAGTTTGCGTGACTGGCACATCTGGCTGTCATCGCTGCGTAACCACCCCGGTCGCGGCGCATGCCACTCTGGGGTCACCGGCCTGACCAAGATCATCATCGGTCATGCTTTTCTTGAGTTGAGTCGCCGTCGCTGCCGGCTCGCGTATGCCCTCCCCCTAGCAAGAAATGAGGATTCGTGGCCCCTACAGCGACGCGCGACCACCGGCCCAGCGGCAACCCGGCTGCTCCCCGGCCAGGGCGAAGCCGGATCGGCGCGATCTTCCGCCACGACGTTTTGGCCTCTCTGGTGGTGTTCCTTGTCGCCGTGCCGCTGTCGCTCGGCATCGCCCTGGCGTCCGGTGCTCCGATCGCCGCCGGATTGATCGCGGCGATCGTCGGGGGAGTGGTCGCCGGAGCGACCGGTGGGTCACCGTTCCAGGTCAGTGGTCCGGCGGCCGGTCTCACCGTGATCATGGCGGAGACGATCGACCAGTTCGGTTGGGGCGTGACCTGTCTGATCACGGTCATCGCCGGAGCCGTCCAGATCGCGCTGGGCATGAGCCGCGTGGCAACGGCCGCGCTGGCCATCTCCCCGGCGATCGTGCACGGCATGCTCGCCGGGATCGGCGTGACCATCGTGCTCAGCCAGCTGCACGTCGTGCTGGGCGGAAGCCCGCAGAGCTCCGCCTTGGCCAACATCACGGACCTGCCCGGCCAGCTGATCGGGCACCACGACACCGCCGTCATGCTGGGCGTGGGCACGATCGCGATCCTGTTGCTGTGGCCGCGCGTGCCGCCCGCGCTGCGTCACGTGCCTGGGCCGTTGGTCGCGGTGGCGGTCGTGACGCTCGTTGCCGTTGTGACGTCCGCCGACGTCAGCCGGGTCGACCTGGGCGACGAAGTGCTCACCATCGGCCTGGTGCCCGAGCTTCCGGAAGGGAACTGGGCGGCGGTCCTGATGGCCGCGGTGACGGTCGCGGTGATCGCCAGTGTGGAGTCGTTGCTCTCCGCGGTGGCCGTCGACCGGCTGCACACCGGCCCCCGGGCGCGGCTCAACAAGGAACTCGTCGGGCAAGGCCTGGCGAACATGACGTCCGGTGCGCTCGGCGGGCTCCCGGTCACCGGCGTCATCGTACGGAGCTCGGCCAACGTGCGGGCGGGCGCGCGGACCAGGGCGTCGGCGATCCTGCACGGGGTCTGGGTCCTGCTGTTCGTGGCGCTGCTGGCCGGCCTGCTCGAACAGATCCCGCTTGCGGTGCTGGCCGGGTTACTGGTCCATGTCGGCGCGAGCCTGATCGCACCGGATCACATCAGAACGGTGCGGGCGCACGGCGACCTCTCGATCTACGTCGTGACGCTGGCCGGCGTGGTGATGCTCGACTTGCTGACCGGTGTGCTGATCGGCGTCGGGCTGTCGCTGCTGCTGATGCTGCACCGGCGGGTGAAGTCGCTGATCCACGCCGAGGACTGCGGCGACGGGTCGTGGCGCGTGAGCGTCGACGGGGCCCTGACCGCGTTGTCCGTGCCCCGACTGTCGCGCGTGCTCGGCGCGGTGCCCGCCGAGTGTGCCGTGACGATCGAACTCGTCGTCGACTACCTCGACCATGCCGCGTTCGAGTACTTGTCCGCGTGGAAGCACGGCCACGAACGCACCGGCGGTCAGGTCGAGGTGATCGAGGTGGGCCACGAGTGGTTCGGCCACCGCAGCACCGCGCCGCACTCCGAGACCAAGCGTCGGCTCCCGTTCCTCGGCCTGCTGGCGCCGTGGTCCTACTGGCGCAAGACCGAGCAGGGCGAGGCTTGGGCAGCCGACCGGATGGGGGTGCCGCGCACGGCGTCCCGGCTCGACACACTGGTGATCGCGTGCGACGACGCCCCGGTGGTGCCCAACCTGCGCCCCGCCGGCGAACAGGGCGGCATCGTCACCGTGCGGACCAGCGGCAACACCGTACCGAGGACGCGTAATGGCGCCAGCGGCTCGACGATCGCCTTGATCGAGTACGCCGTGCGGGTCCTCGGTGTGCGCGAAGTCGTCGTGTGTGGGCACTCCGGCTGTGACGCGGTTCCAGGCGGCCCGGACGATCGGACCCCGACGTTGGACGGCGTCCACCCCACCACACCGGCGGACCGCGCGGCGCTGTGCAACGTCTTGCAGCAGATCGACCACGTGGTGCGGAACCCGGTGGTGGCCGCCGCAGTGGGGGCCGGTCGGCTGCACGTGTGCGGTATGTACGTCGACGGCTCCCGCGTCTATCGCGCCGACGCGACCGGAGAGTTCGCTCTGGTCGCGGGCACCGCGGCCAGAGCGAACTAGCTGTTCGCCGCCGAACCCCACGTCCGCGAGCTGCCCGCATCGTCGATCGCCTGCGGCACCGACCACGGGTTGTCGTCGCGCACTGCGGGCGGGAGCAGTTGCTGTGGCAGCGACTGGTAGGCGACCGCCCGCAGGAAGCGGTCGATGGCGGCGGTGCCGACGGACGTCGACGAGTCGTTCGTGGTCGCGGGCCACGGGCCACCGTGCTGCTGGGCGTGGGTGACCGCGACGCCGGTCGGCCAGCCGCCGTAAATCACCCGGCCCGCCACGTCGGTCGCCGCACGGACCAACGACCGCAGCTTGTCGCTGACCTCACCGTCGGCAGCTTGCACGGTGACCGTGAGCGAACCGGTGAAGAACTCGGTCACCACGTCGGCGTAGCTGGTCCCCGCGGGCACCTCGACGAGGACGGAGAACGGGCCGAATGCTTCCTCCAGCAGCTGCCGGCGCTGGGCGCGCAGCGCGGACAGCGGGATCGCGACCACCGTCGGCGTGGTCCATCCGTGCCCCTGGTCGTCCACGCGCACGGAGCCCTCGACGACGGTCCGCACGCCCTCACCGGCCAAGACCGTGTCCCGCTGCCCGCAGTAGCCGCTGGTGATGTTCGGGTTCAGCAGTCGCTGCTCGCCAAGCTGGGCATTCGATTCGGCGACGACTGCGGCGATGATGTCGTCCAATCCGTGGCCCTCGGGCACGAAGACGAACCCCGGCTTCGTACACAGCTGACCCGCCGATCCCGACACCGATCCGACGAATCCGCGAACCACGTCCTCGGCGCGGGTCGCCAGCGCCTGCTCGGTGACGAACACCGGGTTCACCGAGCCGAGCTCGCCGTAGAACGGGATCGGCTGCGGGCGTCCCGCGGCGATGTCGGCGAGAATCCGTCCGGCCCGCACCGAGCCGGTGAAGGCAGCGGCCCGGATGCGCGGATCCTTGAGGACGGCAACACCTTCGTCCTGACCTTCGATGACGGCGAACACCCCGGCGGGCATACCTGCCGCTGACAGTGCGGCAGTGACGATCTCGCCGGTCCGGGCCGACAGTCGCGGGTGCCCAGGGTGCGCCTTGACGACCACGGGGCAGCCGGCGGCCAGTGCCGACGCGGTGTCACCGCCGGCGACCGAGAACGCGAACGGGAAGTTCGACGCCGCGAAGTTCAGCACCGGTCCGACCGGGACCTTCATGCGCCGCAGATCCGGACGCACGCCGAGCACGTAGTCGTCGTCGGCCCGGTCGATCCGCACGTCCAGGTACGACCCGTCGACGACGACGTCGGCGAACAATCGCAACTGCACCGTGGTGCGCTTCAGCTCGCCGGTCAGCCTGGCCGTGCCGAGACCTGTTTCCTCGGCGGCCAGCGGCACCAGCTCGTCAGCGTGCGCATCCAGCGCGTCGGCGACGGCAAGCAGCGCCGATGCTCGCTGACGTGGGGTGGTGTCCGCGAACGCTGTGGCCGCCGCATCGGCGGCCGCCACCACCTTCTCCAACGCTGGATCGAGCTGCGACGGGCTGTCGGTGTAGGGGGTTGTCATCGTGCTCCTTCGAAGTCAGTGGGTCGCCGTGCGCCTCAGAACTGGAAGCCGGCGGGGAAGGGGTCGGTCGGATCGAGCATGTACTGGCCGATACCGGTCACCCAGGCGCGGCCGGTGATGGTCGGGATGACCGCGTCGTGCTCGCCGACCGTGGTGGTGCCGACCAGGCGGCCGGTGAACCGGCTGCCGATGAACGACTCGTTGACGAAGTCGGTGTGCAGCGGCAGCTCGCCGCGGCTGTGCAACTCGGCCATGCGGGCCGACGTCCCGGTTCCGCACGGCGACCGGTCGAACCAGCCGGGATGAATCGCCATGGCGTGCCGGGAGTGCTGGGCCGTGGAGCCGGGCGCGATGAACTGGACGTGATGGACGTGGTCGAGCCCGGCGATCGTCGGGTGCTTCGGCGGAGCGGCCTTGTTGATCGCGTCCATGATCGCCAAACCGGCCTCGAGAATCTGCTGCTTGTTGGCGCGGTCGAACGCGATGCCGATCTCGTCGAGGTGCACCATCGCGTAGTAGTTGCCGCCGAAGGCCAACGAGTAGGAGATGGTGCCGTAGCCGGGAACCTCGACGGATTCGTCGAGGCGCTCGGTGAAGCTCGGGACGTTCTCGATCGTCACCGATTCGGCGTGGCCGTCCTTGACCGCCACCCGCGCGACCACCAGGCCGGCAGGCGTGTCCAGGCGGACCTCGGTGACCGGCTCGGTCACCTCCACCATGCCGGTCTCCACCAGCACGGTCGCGGTACCGATCGTGCCGTGCCCACACATCGGCAGCAGGCCGGAGACCTCGATGAACAGCACCCCGAAGTCGCAGTCGTCCCGGGTGGGCGGCATGAGGATGGAGCCGCTCATCGCGCTGTGTCCGCGCGGCTCGTTCATCAACAGCGTGCGCAGGTGATCGAGGTTCTGCTGGAAGTACCGCCGTTTGTCGTTCATCGTCTCTCCGGGAATGGGCGCGAACCCGCCGGTGACGACGCGGGTCGGCATGCCCTCGGTGTGCGAGTCGACGGCGCTGAACAGAAGTCGTGAACGCATGGCAGTGGTCCTTCAGGGGGTAGTGGGAGTGTCGGGGTCGGCCAGACGAGCGATGTCGCCGAGCCGCACCGGTGAGACGATCGGACGGTGGTCGCTGCTGGCGTCACCGGCCGGGACACGATCACCGAGCTGTCCCAGGTAGTCCTCGACGTTGCGCCCGCAGATGCGGGCCTGGCAGATGCCCAGGCCGACGCGGGTGGTGAGCTTGGTCGAACGCAGGCTGACCGACCCGGTCGCGGCAACGGTCCGCCGGACGGTGCCGACACGGGACTCCTCGCAGCGGCACAAGATGGTGTCGTCGGTGAGCCAGCCGGTCCACCCTGGGCGGATTCCGTGCGCCGCATCCAGCCGCCTGCTGAACGCCCCCATGGTCCGGCGGCGCCGGACAGCAGGCTGGATCACGGCGTCGGTCGTATCGCCACCGGCCGCACAGTGGCCGGCGATCGCGCCTTCGGCGAGTGCCGCGTCCTTGCCGCCGATGCCGGTGATCTCCCCGGCGGCGTACACGCCACGCACCGTCGTCTGCTGAGCGTCGTCCACTCGGACGAATCGATCCGCGGTGAGCCGGCAACCCGCCGCCACGGCCAACTCGAGTCGCGGCGTGAAGCCGTGGCTGACGCAGACGGCGTCGACGGCGTACCGCTTCTCGGTGCCCGGGATGGGCTTCCAGTTCGCGTCGACTCTGGCGACGGTGACCGCCTCGACCCGGTCGTCGCCGTGTGCCGCGACCACCGCGCGTCCGGGGCGGTAGGGGACACGATGGCGAAGGTGCGTTCCGACGTAGTGGGCGAGCTCACCGGCCTTGCCGGCGAGCTTCCACGGGGCGGTCGCCAGCCAGCGGGCGAGGTTGCGCGGCCGGTTCGCCTCCAGCACCGCGACCACCTTGGCGCCCGTCTTGACCAGTGATTCGGTGACCGGCAGCAAGAACGGCCCGGCGCCGGCGACGAGCACCCTGCGGCCCAGCGCGACCCGCTCGGCCTTGGCGAAAGCCTGCGCGGCTCCCGCGGTGTAGACCCCGGGCAGCGTCCAGCCGGGAAACGGCAGTGTCCGGTCGTGGGCGCCGGTCGCCAGCACCAGAGCGTCCGGATGCAGCTGTATCGGCGCCTCCGTCCGGGCATCGGGTGCGCCCTGGACGCCGGTGAGCAGGACTCCGTCCGGCGTCGTCTCGATCGCCCAGATCTGCGTCCGAGTGCGGATTTCGCAGTGCGGTGACGCCGTGAGCCGGCGGTGCAGCCGCTGATAGGTCTGCCAGTCGTGATGCAGCCTGGCTTCGTCGGCGCCCGCGCGCTCGGGAGGCAGATGACGCCAGAACTGGCCGCCGAGTTGATCGCTGCTGTCGATGATGGTGACGCGTGCCCCGGCGTCGACGGCAGATTTCGCCGCGGCGAGCCCGGCGGGCCCGCCGCCCACGACGACGACGTTGCGGCTCATTCCTTGACCACCGGTAACTCGTCGCTCTGCGCGGTGATCACGTCGCCGTCGTGCGCGCGACGCTGACATGCCCGGACGTCACGCTCGTCGTTGACGGTGACGATGCAGTCGTAACAAACCCCGATGCCGCAGAACAGCCCCCGTGGTCGCCGGCCGTAGCTGGTGGTTCGCCACGACTGGATGCCGTTGGCCAGCAGCACGCCCGCGATGGTCTGTCCCCGTTCCCCGGTCAACGTTCTGCCCTCGAACGTCAGCCGAACCGGGTCGGCGTCACGGCGCCCGCTGATGTCGTCCTCGGCCGGGATCAGGCGCGCGTTCATGCTGCCTCCTCGAGGTAGGCCTGCAGTGACGGTCGCTGCACCGCGAACGGTGCGGGATCGATGGGACCGAGCGGGCTGCGCGGGGAGTCCGCGGTGATCGCCGCGGCCACCAGTTCCGCGGTGGCGACGGACAGACCGATCCCGGCGCCCTCGTGACCGGATGCGTGGTAGAGGCCGGGCATCCGCGCATCGGGTCCGATGATCGGCAGGTGGTCCGGTACGAACGGCCGGAATCCGCCGTAGGCGCGCATGATGCCGGCATCGGCCAGGAACGGGAAGACGCGCAGCGCCTTCTTCGCCATCTCCGCGTAGACCTCGACCCGCATCGAGTTGTCGAACCCGACCTGTTCCCGGCTGGATCCGATGAGCACCGTGCCCGCTTGCGTGGACTCGATGACCGCGGCGGTCTGCAATGCGGCGTCCGACGACTGGGTGGCGCCGAAGTAGTCGCCGTCGTAGACCTTGTGGAAGACGCTGTGTGGCATGCGCGTGGTGACCAGGACGTTGCCTCGCCGCGGCCACACGGGCACTCCGGCGCCGAGACGGGTCGCCAGCTCACCCGTCCACGGCCCGGCGGCGAGCACCACGGACGCTGCGGGAATGTCGGCGCGGTCGGTCCGCACGCCGGTCACGCGGCCGTCCTTGCCCGTGATGAGGCCGGTGACTTCGTGGTGGAAGTAGCTGACGGCCCCGCGCCGGCGGGCCGCGGCCAGGAGCGCCTCGGTCGCGATCGTCGGCTGCACCTGGCAGTCCTCGGGGTAGTAGACCGCTGCGGTGATGTCCGGATTCAACCACGGTTCCAGTTCGCGGGCCTGCGCGAGTGAGACGACCCGGGCGTCGACGCCCGCGACACGCTGCTGCGCCGCGAAGTCGATGAGCGGCTGGGCTCCTTCGGCCGTGATGGTCACCACGAGACCGCCTTTGGGCTCGAACTCGACCGGCGGCACAGCGGGACCGAGGTCGTCGGCGAGTTGTGGCGCCAGCTGACGCCACAGCGCCAGGGAGTGCCGCGCCAGGTCGAGCTCCGGGCCCGGCCCTTTGTCCGACACCAGCAGGTTGCCCTCGCAATGACTGCTGGTTCCCGAGGCCGCGGACGACCGATCGATGACCGCGACGCGAAGGCCGCGGGCGGTGAGCGCGTGCGCGCACGCGGCGCCGACCACACCCGCGCCGATCACCGCGACGTCGACCGCCATCACCGTTCCCTTCATGTCTCGGACTGTAATATGTCACATATTCAATGGGTAGTGCGGGCGGCGTGAAAGGCCTCACGAGTCGACCGACTAGGCGTCGGGTTCGCGCTTTCCTGCCCAGATGCCGACGGTGTGGCCGATGTGCCTGCGCATCACGGCCTCCGCTCGCTCGGCATCACGAGCGACCAGGGCGTCCAGCAGTTCGTGATGCTCGGCCGCGGACGCTTCGAGTTTCCCGGAAGCGGCCAGTCGCTCGAGGTTGCTCAGCCGCGTTCGCGTCCGCAGGTCGGTGACGATGTCGGTCAGCATCGGATTGCCGAGCATCCCGGTGAGCCGGCCGTGGAATTCGACGTCGCTTTCCAGGTACGACTTGATGTCGCCGTCGCGCGCGCCCTGGACGATCTTGTCCGCCAGTGCGCGCACCTCGGGTTCCTTGCTCGCGTCGAAGGCCTCGGCCAACCGGCGCATCGCGGGCGGTTCGAGCAGCATGCGGATGTCGGCGATGTGCTGCGCCTGTTCCTCGCTGACCTCGGTGACCCGGAACCCCTTGTTGCGCACCGGTGCCACCAGGCCACGGCTGGCCAGATCCAGCAGTGCCTCACGCACCGGGGTGGCGGACACCTCGAACTCCGCCGCCAAGGTCGGCACGGTCAGCATGTCTCCCGGCTTGAGCTGGCCGGAGATGATGGCCGCACTCAGCGTCTTCTCCACATGGCTGCGCAGGCTGCTGACGCGCTGCGCGGGTACCGCTGACCAGCCGGACGACATAGGCATTCCTCGGCAATCGTTGCGATGAGCTGACCTCATCTTAGATGTGGGGCCGCGCACATCTCTGGATCTGCGCCGTATGGCATGTAATATGTCACGCACTATTAGCTCGGGCGTGTGACGCATCACATGGTCTTCGGACCTCTACAGTGCCGTGTGCGGCGAGAGGAAGTTCAGATGGAATCTCTCACCGAGGTCGTGCAAGCGATCGCGGATTTCGGGTGGGAGCTGGTGGCCTTCGTGGCCATGGCCCTCGGCCTGCTCTTCACCGTGCTGTTCAAGTTCACCCAGATCCGCCGGGCACCGGAGATGGTCCGGCTGATCACCAAGGGGGCGGCGGGCCAGGACGGCGGGATCTCGTCGTTCCAGGCCTTGTCGATGACGCTGGCTTCCCGGGTCGGCGTCGGTGCCATCGCGGGCGTGGCGACGGCGATCGCCGCAGGCGGTCCCGGCGCGATCTTCTGGATGGCGGTGACCGGTCTGATCGGAGCGGCGAGCTCGTACGCCGAGTCGGTCCTGGCCCAGGTCTACAAGCGCCGCATCGACGGCGAACACCGTGGCGGCATCCCGTACTACATCTACCACGGTCTGCGGATGCGCTGGCTGGCGCTGGTCGCGGCGGCGGTGGCGTTCGCGGCCTACGGGTTCCTGGTCCCGGGCATCCAGTCGAACAACATCTCCTCCAGCGTCGAGCATGCCTTCGGCATCGACCCGGTGATCACCGGTGTGATCGTGACCGCCCTGGTGGGCTTCGTGATCATCGGTGGCACCAAGCGCATCGTGCACGTGGCGCAGATGACCGTGCCGTTCATGGCTGTCGGCTACATCCTGGTCGCGTTGGTCGTTATCGCGGTGAATTTCGACCGCATCCCGGATGCCGTCGGCCTGATCATGCGGAGCGCGTTCGGGGCCGACGAGGTGTTCGGGGGCATCGTGGGCTACGCGATCGCGTGGGGCATCCGCCGGGCGATCTTCACCTCGGTCGCCGGTGTCGGTGAAGGCACCTACGGTGCGGCGGCCGCGCAGGTGAGCCACCCGGCGAAGCAGGGCCTGGTGCAGGCGTTCTCGATCTACGTCGACGTGTTGTTCGTCTGCATGGCCACGGGCCTGCTGATCGTCATCACCGATTCCTATCGCGTCGTCAACGACGCAGGGGAAGTCATCCACGCCGGACAGGTGTCCGCGGACCTGGTGACCGGCGGGGCGAACGCGCAGGTGGCGATCGACACGGTCTTCCCGGGCTTCGGCTCCGCACTCGTGGCGATCGCCATCTTCCTGTTCGCGTTCACCAGCCAGGTGGCGTTCTACTACATCGCCTCGTCCAACCTGGTGTTCTTGACCAAGGAGAAGAAGAACGAGACCTCGTTGTGGGTGCTCAAGATCGGCACCCTGGTGATCTCGTTCATCGGCGCGGTCATCTCCGCCGACCTGATGTGGGCCGCGGGGGACATCGGCTACGTCACCCTCGGCTTGATCAACATGGTGTGCATCCTGCTGTTGCTGCCGGTGGTCCGCAAGGTCTACCGGGACTACGAACAGCAACGGAAGGCCGGCGTGGACCCGGTGTTCGACCCGAAGAAACTCGGGATCGACAACGCCGACTACTGGCTCACCGCCAGCCACAGCACGGCCGACGCCAAGGAACACTGAGCCGAACGACAGTGGGGTGGCCGCGGCCGTGGCCACCCCACTGTCGTTTGTCGATCAGGACGTGACCGAGCGATGCACGACCTGGGCAAGGACGAGGTCTTCCCAGGCCATGCCGACCCCGGCGTAGAGGGCGGGCTTGCCCGGCGTGCGGGTGAAGTCGCCTCGGACGCCGTCGCGCAGATTCGCCGGACGGAGCTCGCGCCACTCGTCCACGGAGCGAGCAGGGATGATCGCGCCGCCTTCGCGGAACATGCCACCGCGTGACTCGAGCAGCACATCGGACCGCAGAACGAGTTCCGCGTCGACCTCGCGCGCGTCGAGACCGTGCTGCCCGATCGTCGCCACCAGCGCGTCCGGGCGCACCCAGGCTCCCTTCACCACCGGGGTGGACGACGTCGTGGCCGTGATGATGACGTCGGCCTCGCGTGCGGCAGCCTCCGGATTCGCTGTGCCGTCCGCGACCGTGATGCCCTCGTCGGAGAGCTCGGAGATCAGCGCGTCGACGCGGGTGCGGCGGCGTCCCACCACCGTGAAGCGGGCGTCCGGCCACGCCCAGCGCGCGGCGCGGATGTGGTTGATGCCCTGCACGCCGGCGCCGAAGACCACCACGTGCGGGTCCTGCGGTAGTTCGTGCCCGGCAGGCGCCGCCGCGGCCAGCGCGCGCAGGCCGGTCAGGGTGACGGCTGGCGTGCGAATGCTGGTGATGGCCGTGCCGTCCATGACGCAGACCGGGGCCGAGGTGTCGGCGTCGAAGAGGAGGTAGGTGCCTTGGATCTTCTCCAGTCCTCGGGCCGGGTTGTCCGGCGCCAGGGTGAGGACTTTGACGCCCATGGCGTGCCGCGCCGAGGCAGGCATGATCAAGAACTCGCCGGTGGGGTTCTCCGCGAACAGGCGCGGCCCGTCGGCCTCGGGATCGACGTCGGCGCGCAGCGCGTCTTCGATCGCGGTGATCGCCGTCCCCCACGGCAAGGCAGCACGGACCGCATCGCGGTCGAGGTAGGGCAGTGGTGACATGACTGACTCCCGGTCGATAACAGTGTGGGACGTGCCCCGGCCCGGGCGAACCCGGCGGGACACGTCCCAGCGACGTGTGCGAGTGGTGCGGTCAGCGGTAGCCCTTGGCCAGCACGGCCTCGGTGTCGGCGATGATCCGCTTCTTGACCTCGTCCGGCAGTGGCAAGCGCGGCGGGCGGCACGGGCCACCGTAGCGGCCGACCACGTCCATCGAGAGCTTGATCGACTCGACGAACTCGGTCTTGGTGTCCCAGCGCAGCAGCGGGTGCAGGTCGACGTAGATCCGGCGAGCCTTCACCCAGTCCGCGCCGTCGTCGGACGTCGCCAGCCGGAAGAGCTCGACGGTGCTCTGCGGGATGGCGTTCGGGTAGCCGGCCACCCAGCCGACCGCCCCGGCGATGCCGACCTCGAGCACGCTGTCGTCGGTGCCGATGAGGATGTCCATGGTCGGCGCGAGTTCCTTGATCTGGTAGGCGCGCCGCGGGTCGCCGGAGAACTCCTTGATGCCGACGATGAGGCCTTCGTGGTGCAGCCGCGCGACGAACTCCGGCGTCAGGTCAACCTTCGTGTCCTGCGGGTTGTTGTAGGCGACCACGGGAAGGCCGGCCTTGGCGACCTCCTGGTAGTGGTGGAAGACCTGCTCCTGGTTGGCTCGATAGGTGTTCGGCGGAAGCTGCATGACCGCGTGCGCCCCGGCCTCCGCGGCCTGCTCGGCCCACCGGCGGCTTTCCATCGCTCCGTACGCGCCGGTGCCTGCCATCACCGTGAAGCCCGGCGGTGCGGCCTCGACGGCCACCTCGACGACCTTGGCCCGCTCGTCGTCGGTGAGGTTCTGGTACTCGCCGAGCGAGCCGTTCGGGGCGATGCCGTCGCAGCCGTTGTCGGCCAGGAAGCGGACGTGCTCGGCGAAAGCGTCGAAGTCGACCGAGAGGTCCTCCCGGAACGGCAAGGCCGAGGCGACGATCACTCCGTGCCAGGGCTTGGTGTCAGTGCTCAATGTTCTTCCTTTCGCAGCAAGCCTTCGACCGCATAGTAATATATGACATAGTACAGGTCTACTGGAGAGCCCCGAGGGCGACGGAGAGCGTTGCGATGTCTCCCGCTTTTGTCCGCCTTCGGGTGACCCGAAAGGCCTGATATGCGCGCGGAAGGTCCTGATCGCCGTGCTCGCCCGGTCACCGGCCCCTAGGATCCGGGGCGAGCAACCGTGCGCGGGGAGGCGCCGATGACTGGGGACGGATTCACGGTCGACGTCGAGACCATGCAGCAATTCGTGGGGGAGGTGCCGTCCTACGCGGAGCAGGTAAGCAAGTTCGCCGATCTCGTCGGGCAGGCAGACGTCAGCAACGAGTCGTGGGGCGTAGTCGGCCTGTTCACCAAACAGGGCTACGACGACCTGTTGCGCTCACTGCAGGACATGCTCGGCCAGATGAAACAGGGCTGCCGGCGGGCCGCCGACAAATTCGCACAAGCGGCAGACGCCTATGAGACCAGCGACCGAGAGGCCGCCGACGGCTTCCGGCGGATTGCATCCGAACTGGGGGATGACTGATGGCGGAGGTCGAGGACGCGACCGAGAAGGTCAACTTGAAGTCGACCGATCGTTCATTCACCGAGTACGTCGAGGGCGTCCGCAACGCCGTGCCGCTCGGGTCAGCGACATCGGCGGTCGAAAGCAGCGCAGGCCAGTTCACATCGACGGTCGTCGGCATGGTCAAAGGGGGCGAGAACGCTCCCGGCGTTGGTGAAGTCGCGACAGCGGCTACCAACCTTGTGCTCGACACGACCGACTTCGTGGCCGGCGCCGCCGGGGAGATCACCAGTTTCGCCTCCGACCCGATCGCATGGCTGGTCAGCAACGGCCTGGACATGCTGCTGTCGGTCGTGACGCCGCTGCAGGACATGCTCCACTACGTCACAGGCGACGGTCCAGCGCTGAAGAAGGGCGCGGAGAACTTCGTCGGCATCGCCACAGGCCTGGAAGCGATGGGCCAGAACTTCGTCGAGGTCGCCGACGACCGCCTCAAGGAGTGGAAGGGCGATGCGTCACAGGCCGGCAAGAAAGCGTTGGCCGAATTCGCCGACGGCATCAACGGTGTCAGCGCAGTCTCGGCCCGCATCGCCGAGGCGTTGCAGAGCTCGGCGATCCTCATGGAGACGGTCGAAGCCGTGGTCAAGTCGCTGATCAGCGACTTCGTCGCGGAAGCCGTCAAGATCATGGCGCCGAGGCTCGCGCTGAGCATCGTGACGTTCGGGGCGTCGATCGCCGAGGGAATGGCCGAGGTGATGGCCAAGCTGGCACAAACCTTCCCGCGGATCATGCGGTACGTGGAGAAGATCACCCGGCTGCTCGGCCACGTCGCCGAGGTCCTGGCGAAGGCACAGGAAGTCCTCGGCAAGATCCTCGGTAAAGCACTCGGGAAGCGCGGGGGCGACGCTGTGACGAAGGCCCTCTTCACCGGCGCCAGCAGCTATGTCGGCAACAAATTCGGCGCGCCGAAGCTCGGCGACTTGAAGGGCAGCTACGTCGGTGAGGAGTACGACGGCCAGGAGCAGATCAGCGATGGCTTCCGCAAGGGGTACCGGCGCGACAAGTTCGACACGGAGTACGACGAGGACGGCAATCTCACCAACGCCAAGCACGCACGCGGCGAACGGGAATCGGTACGCAAGAGCGTGTGGACCGGCGAGCTCACCGACGACGGCACAGGTATCGCGCTGGACGACGGTGGTGCCGGCGCCGCTTCCTCGGCCGCGCGCTTCGTGACGGGTGCGGTGCGCATGGGCATCGACACACTTTCGGGCGACGACGACCCTGGCCCGGACAACGCACCGGACGAGAACGAGACCCGCGACAAGTTGGACTCGTTCTGATCCTCGCGCCTCGTCCACCGAGGTATTCCGATCGGGCGCACGGTTTTCCACGGGCGCGACGGCCAATCTGTCGGGCCCCGGCTTGCCGCGGCGCGAACTGAGCGCGCCCTGACCACGGCCTGCCAGGGACTGCGGCATTCGGCTGATCACGTCGGCGAACCGCACGATCGGCAGTTTGATCACGCTACTGTCCGATCATGATCTCGCCGGGGTTGCGCATCGCGGTGCTGATCTGCTCGTTCCTCACGATCTTCGCGCTCAACCTGGTGTCGGCGTTCGCCGACGTCACCGACACCACGCGGCACCAACTGGCGATCGGAACGGGGGCGGCGGCCTTTGTCGCGTTCCTCGTCGGACCGTGGCCACGCCTGCGACCTCCCCGCGAACAGCAAGCCGAGCGGGCACCCGTCGTTGCGGGATGCGGCCGGGTTCTGATCCTGGCGACGTGGCTAGCGCGGCTCGGTGTGGTGGCGTTCGGATCGTTCTTGTTCACCACCGCGCTCGGCGCACCCGAATTCAATGCCCCTGCCGCATTCACCGTTGGCGTCTACAACGTGCTCGGACTGGTGTTGACCTGTGGGCGGTGGTTGGCCGGTTTCGTCGTGGACTGGTCGTTCCTGCGCGGTTGGCGCGGCGTCAGATACGTGGCCGGCCTTGCCGCAGGTGTCGTGATCACGGGGTACGCGGGGTTCCTGGCGGAGGTCGTGCAGGAGGTCGTCTTCGCGGTTCCGGCAGGCATCTACGAGGCGCTTCGTGGCTGGGGGTTCTGGTCGTGGCTTGCCGTGACAGCCACCGCGCTGGCGACAGTCGTCTTCGTGCTCGTTCTGGTAATCGTGGAAAGCGCGCTGCAACATCTGGCAGCCCGGATCCTGGGCCGCAACAACGCCGTCGGCGCCTGGCTGGAACGGAACGCGCCTGCCCGCGTGGTCGTCAACGACGTCGCGTACGTCTTCCAGCTCCGGTTCCCGATCGAACTGAGCTGGCCGAAGCTTCGTGATCCGGAACGGGTCGCGGTGCTGAACGCCAAGCGGTACGGCAAGTACGAACAGCCGCTCGACGACGACGAACGTACCGTTCTTATGGAACGAATCGCGGACGTGCTCGCTCAGGATCTGCCACCGAGGTGGTCCAACGTCTCGCTCACGTACCGTGCCGCGGGACGCCACGAGGAGCTCGTCCTCCGACGCAACGTCATGTCCGCGCCCGACGAGCACGGCGTCTCAGTGGGCCAGTCGACGGAGACGGAGCTGACCGACTTCCCGGAACTGGATGCGTTGCGTCGCCTGCGAGCCGACGGCTACCAGGCGGGTTACGGCACTCCGTTCCAGTGGTGCCTGCATTTCAGCGCAGAGCGCACCTTCTACCGGGACGACACGGTGCCGGCGCGCGGCCGGGCTCACTGGAACCCGGTCTTCACCGAAGACGAGCCGGAGTGGATACGACCGCCGTCGCGCCAGGATTACCGGGAAGATCTGGAGCGGTTCCCCATCAAGGAGAGCGTGCGCCCAGTCTGGCTCCGGAGACGACTGGCCACGTGATCACCGCTGCGGGCTGCCCGGCTGCAGCACGCCGTCGACCCGGCGGGGAATGCCTAGCGGGTTGGCTTCCTGCAGCTCCTGCGGCAGCAGCTCGTCCGGCGCGTCCTGATACGTGACCGGGCGGAGCCAACGGCGAATGGCCGTGGCGCCGACCGAGGTGTGCAGGACGGAGGTCGTCGCCGGCCACGGTCCGCCGTGGTGCTGGGACCAGGTCACCGCGACGCCGGTCGGCCAGCCGTTGAAGATGATCCGCCCGGCCCTCTTCCGCAGGACATCCAGCACTTCGGCGGCAGCAGGATCGCCCGGCTCGGCGTGGATCGTGCCGGTCAGGCTGCCCGCGATCTCGCTCAGCGCACCGGTGAGTTCGGCGGTGTCCTGGTAGCTGACGATCACGGTGACCGGGCCGAAGCATTCTTCGGTCAGTGCCCGCGCGTTCGCTCGGAAATCCTTCGCGGAAACGGTCAGCACGGCAGGTCGCGCGTGGTAACCCGGCCCCGACGCCGCCTCAGGGGTCAGGACGGGCGCAACTCCCGGCACCTTGCACAACGCCTCGACGCCTTCCTGGTACGCGGAGTGAATCCTGGCGTCCAGCATCGGCCCGAGGTCCACCGCTTGCGCCTTCTCCGCCACGGCTTCGGCGAACGCCTGATCGTCCGGCGCGAAGATCAACCCCGGCTTGGTGCAGAACTGTCCCGTTCCGAGGGTGAACGAGCCCACCAGACCCGCGGCGATCTGATCGCTCCGCTGCGCCAGCGCCGCCTCGGTGATCACGACGGGGTTGATGCTGCCCAGCTCGCCGTAGAACGGGATCGGGTCCTCGCGACCGCTGGCCAGGTCGAACAGCGCGCGGCCGCCCTTGACCGAACCCGTGAAGCCGACCGCGGTGATCGCCGGGTGGGTGACCAGAATCCGGCCGGCCTCGTAGCCGTGCACGACCTGAAGCAGATCGGTCGGCGCGCCCGCTTGTGCCAGCGCCTCGCGGGCAACCTTTGCGACGCGGTTCGACAAGCCGGGGTGGCTCGGGTGGGCTTTGACCACGACCGGGCAGCCGGCGGCCAGCGCGCTGGCGGTGTCCCCACCCAGCACCGAGAAGGCGAACGGGAAATTGCTGGCGGCAAACACCGCGACCGGCCCGAGCGGGACCAGCATCCGCCGCAAATCACCGTGCGGCGGAACGGCGGCGGGATCGGCGTGGTCGATCGTCGCCTCGCAGAACGCGCCTTCCTCGATCACGCCGGCGAACAGGTCGAGCTGGGCAGCAGTACGCGCCAGCTCACCCACCAGCCGCTGTTCGCCCAGCGCCGTTTCGGCGTCGGCCAGTGCGACCAGATCGGTCTCGTTGTCCCGAATCGCCGACGCCACCGCCCGCAGCATCGCCGCCCGCGTCGAGTTCGACGTGGCTGCCAGCCACCCGGCGACTTCGGCTGCGCGGTCGACGCACGCATTGACGTCGTCGGCGGTGTGGTCGGGGATGGGGTCGCCGACCGGTTCTGCGGTGCGCGGATCGATTCCCTGACTCACCAGCTTGTCCTTTCCACGAGTGCGGTCACGCTACCGGGCAACGCAACGGCTCGCCCTTGAGCGCGCGGGCGCCTTCCTCGGCGGCGAGCCGTTGCAGCGCGTCGAGCGAGGAATCCGAGAAGAAGGCCACGTGCGGCGTGAAGAGCACCTGCGGCAGCGCACGCAGACGCGAATCCGCAGGTAGCGGCTCCGGTTCGACGACATCGAGTGCAGCGGCCGAAATCTGCCCGGACTCCACCGCATCGGCGAGCGCGTCATGGTCGATGAGCCCACCACGGGAGGTGTTCACCACGACGGCACCACGCCGAGCCCGCGCGAACGCGTCGGCGTCGAGGATGTGTTTCGTGTCGGTGGTCAGCGGCGCGTGCAGCGAGATCGCGTGCGAGGCGGCCAGCAGCTCGGACAGGTCAGTCAGCCGCGGGCCGTCCGTGACCGCCGGGTCGGCATACGGGTCGTAAGCGAGCACCGTGAAGCCGAAAACCCGAAGCCGCTCATGGACCGCCATTCCGATGCGGCCGAGCCCGACGAGGCCGATGGTGGTTTCGCCGAATCCGGGCAGCGGTCCCAGATCGCGCGGTGCGCACCAGCCCTCTTCGCGGACCCGCCGATCGTAGGCCGGCACTTTGCGCAGCAACGTCAGCAGGAGAGCGACCGTGTGGTCCGCCACGGTGTCGCTGCCGTAGTCCGGCACATTGGCGACCGCCACGCCGAGTTCGCGAGCTGCCGCTACATCGACATTGTCGTACCCGACGCCGTAACGGATCACCGTCGCGCCCGGCGCCATGGCCCGCAGGACCGTCTCGGTGATCGGCGCGAAGTTCACGAACACCACGTCGGCGCCTGCGACCGCTTCGGCGGTCTCGGTCTCGCTGCTGCACTGGTGCACGGCGAACTCGGCGGAGAACTCGCGGGCGAGCGCCGCTTCGTGCTCGGTGGCACTGAACGTGTGATCGGTGACAACGATTTTCGTCATGCGACTGCTTCCGTGTCGGTGGTGGCCCGCAGCAGACCACGGGTGGCGAGGTTGCTCATCAGCGCACGGATGCCGAAGGTCCAGTCCGGCGCCTGCTCGGCCGAGTTCACCACGTTCACCAGGCTGCCCAGCCGAGGGGAGGAGATGTCCACGATGTCGCCGCGCTTGTGGGTGAAGCCCTTGCCCGGCTCGTCGCGGTCGTCGGTCGGCACGAACATCGTGCCGGTGAACAGCACGAAGCCGTCGGGGTACTGGTGGTGCGACCCGTACGCGTGCTCGATGAGCTCGCTGATGTCCCGGCTGATCTCACTGACCGGGTTGACGCCACTGGAATGGAACCCGTCCTGTCCGGTGATCTCCAGCTTCACGTCGACGTTCTTCGCGTCGGAGAACGTGAACTGCTCGTCGAACAAGCGCAGGAACGGACCGATGGCGCACGAGGCGTTGTTGTCCTTGGCCTCGGTCAGCAGCAGCGCGCTGCGACCTTCGAAATCGCGCAGGTTGACGTCGTTGCCGAGGGTCGCGGCCACCGGCACTCCACGCGAGTTCACCGCGACCACCAGCTCGGGTTCCGGGTTGTTCCAGGTGGACCGGTCCAGCACGCCGATCTCCGCGCCCGTGCCGACGGCCGACAACACCGGGGCCTTGGTGAAGATCTCCGGGTCGGGGCCGATGCCCACCTCGAGGTATTGCGACCACAGGCCCTCTTCCACCAGAACCTGCTTGACCTGCTCGGCCTCCGCGGAACCGGGCTTCACCTGGCTGATGTGGCCGGCGATGACCTCGGCGAGGCGTGCACGCAGCGCCTCGGCCTTGGCGGAGTCACCCTTGGCGCGTTCTTCGATGACGCGTTCCAGCATGCTGCGCACGAACGTCACCCCGGCTGCCTTGAGCACCTGGAGATCCACCGGGGCGAGGAAATGGGGGCGCGAGCGATCGGCCGTCAGCGTCGCGTTCAGCAGATCCTGAACGGGCCAGGTCTTGTCGCTCTGGTGCGTTCGCACGATCTCCACGGCGTCGGAACGCTCGAGCAGTCCGGAGACCGTGGGTTCGACGCTCGTGAGGTCCACCGCCGTCGTCCCGCGGATCGCGGCGACGCAGGGGCCACCACACGCCGGGTCGAAGATGCGCGCGACCAGCGTCGCCTGCTCAGCATCGTGTGGAAGAACGCGGTCGGAATACGACAACAGGTTCACGTGACTGCCTTCCTTGCTGACTGTGTGCCTCCTCGGGTCACCGCTCCGAGGGACGTTCGCCCGCGCCTACACCACGCCGGCCCCATTAGTCATATCATCGTACGAAGTAGCCAGCAATGGACGTGACAACAACAAGCCCCGGACGAGCAGTCGTGCTCGCTCCCGGTGTGGCTGGGCACCGTCGGTGGGCAGACTGGAGGCGAACGCGTGACGCTCGACAAATCGTCCACCGGACGCGACGTCCATAGAATCTCGCGCATGGCATCCGAACTGGGCTCGCGCAAACGCCTCCCCGAAGTCCTCGCGGACACCCTGCAGGAGGAGATCCTGCAGCTGTCGGTGGGGGACCGGCTGCCGACCGAGCCCGAACTGGCCGAACGCTTCGGCGTGAGCCGCACCGTCGTCCGGGAAACCGCGCGGCTGCTGGTGCAGCGCGGCCTGGTCACCGTCTCGCCCGGCCGCGGTATGACCGTCGCCGAGTTCGACGGCAGGCTGATCGCCGACCAGTACGGGCTGTTGCTGCGGCTGAGCGAGGGCTCGTTCGAGCAACTGCTGGAACTGCGCCTGGTGCTGGAGGTCGAGATGGCGATGTTCGCCGCCGCCCGACGTACCGACGAGCACCTGACCGCGCTGCGCGAAGCGAACCGGAATCTGTCCTCCTCGATCGGGACCGACACGTTTCTGGATGCCGACCTGTCGTTCCACGAGATCCTCGCGCAGGCGAGCGGCAACCCGTTCTTCTCCCTCGTCATCCGCCCGGTGAACAGTTTCCTGCGCAAGGTGTACCGGACGAGTCCCGGCTATCCGTCGGAAGCCAGTCACACCGTGCGCGAGCACGAGGAGATCGCCGACGCCATCGCGGCGGGCGATCCGTCCCGGGCACGATTCGCCTGTGAGAACCACCTGCGGCGCATCATGCGCCACAGTGATCTGCTGGCGGGGGATGCCGACAAGGCCGCCCGCAAGCGCGCCTCCGGCTGAGCGAACCTTCGCGAATCAGGCAAGCAAAAGGGTCTTGCACTCGATCTCGCTCTGCTCTATCGTCCGATCATCATACGAATGGCCGTCCGCCTCGATACCGCCCCCGGTGCGAGTCAGAGCGGACGTGGTCGGGCCCCACGCAGCGGCCGACGCACGCGGCGGGTCGGGCCAGCCCTTCGACGAAGAGAGGCTGGTGGAGCAGATGCGAGCATGGGCGAATGCCCGTTCGGTCGACCGCACGGCGAAGGACCGCCGTCCCGAAGTCGCACCGTCAACCCATGCACCGCTCGTTCCGTGACCAATCGAAGGGCACCAGGAGAACCGACGAATGACCAACACCCCGATCACCTGCCGTAACTTCTACGCCGGAACCTGGCACGACGGCTCCGGCGGCGTCATCGACCGCGCCAACCCGGCCACCGGTGAACTGGCCGCGGTGGCACCCCGATCCACGGCCGACGACGTCGATGCCGCGGTGAAGTCGGCTGTCGAGGCGTTCCGCACCTGGCGCAAGACCCGCCCTGCCGAACGCGCCAAGTATCTGCACCAGCTGGCCGACGAGTGCGCGCAGCGGGTCGACGACATGGCGAGCGCGATCACCCGCGAGCAGGGCAAGCCGTTGAACGAGGCGCGCGGTGAGGTGCAGAAGTTCGTCACCGCGTTGCACTACTACGCCGAAGAAGCCACTCGCGTCTTCGGTCGCACGATTCCCAACGACGCAGGTGGCTTCCTGAGCATCGTCGAGAAGGAACCGATCGGTCCGGTCGCCGGCATCGCCCCGTGGAACTATCCGATCGAGCTGATCGGCTGGAAGCTCGCGGGCGCCACCGCTGCCGGCTGCACCATCGTCATCAAGCCTTCCGAGCACACTCCGGGCTGCGCCCAGGTGCTGTCCGAGTGCGTCGCCGCCGTCCTGCCTGCCGGGGTGGTCAACTTCGTGTACGGCGACGGCAGCACGGGACAGGCCCTGGTCGCCCACCCGGCGATCGCCAAGGTCGGTTTCACCGGATCGGTCGCCACCGGTCAGTCCATCATGCGCTCGGTCACCGGCATCACCGCGTTGTCGCTGGAACTGGGCGGCAGCTGCCCGATGATCGTCACCAAGCACGCGGACGTCGAAGCCGCGGTCAAGGGCGCCACCCGGCGGTCGTTCCGCAATGCGGGCCAGATCTGCATCGCGATCAACCGCATCTACGCCCATCGGGACGTCTACGACGAATTCGTCAACGGGCTGGCAGCCGCGGCTGACGCACTGGTGGTGGCCGACGGCATCAAGGACCCCGCGGCCGACGTCGGGTCGATGACCATCGACGAGACGTTCCAGCGCACCCTCGACCACATCGCCGACGCGCGGGAGCGCGGCGCCTCGGTGGTCGCCGGTGGCGGTCGCATCGAAGACCTGTCGCCCGGGTTGTTCGTCCGGCCCACCGTCGTGGCGGATGCACCCGACGACTCTCTGGTGATGCGCGAGGAGACGTTCGGCCCACTCGTCGGCGTCGCCCCGTACACCGACTTGGACGACGTCGTCGCCCGCGCCAACGGCGTGCCGGGCGGCCTGGCGTCCTACGTCTACACCCAGGACACGCGGGAAACCTTCGCGCTGGCCTCGGAACTGGACTTCGGCAACGTCGCGATCAACAACGTCGACGCCGGAATCATCAACGCGCCCTACGGCGGCCGCAGGGAAAGCGGCTTCGGCTATGAGCACGGTCCCGAAGGGCTCGAGTCGTACCTGCACCTCAAGCACATCAGGCTTCACCACGGTGCGCGATGAAGCCGTGCAACGAAGCGCGGAAAGGACCCCAGCATCATGTTGATCGGTATCGACCTCGGAACGTCGACCTGCAAAGTCATCGCCGTCGACGGCAACGGTGAAGTCGTCGCCAAGGCCAGCCGTGACTATCCGATGATCAACCTCCGGCAGGGGTGGGCGGAACAGGACCCCGCCGAGTGGTGGCGGGCGACCGACGAGGCCATCGCGTCGTTGACCGCGTCGCTGCCGCAGGGTGGACGGGAAGTGACCGGCATCGGCTTGTGCGGCCAGATGCATGGCCTGACCGCGCTCGACGCATCCGGGGAGCCGCTGCGCCACGCCATTCTGTGGAACGACCAGCGGTGCGCCCCGCAGTGCGACTGGATCACCGAGCAGGTGGGTGGGCTGGACGAACTGCTGCGGATGACCAGGAACCGGATGCTGCCCGGCTACACCGGCGGCAAGATCATCTGGTTCCGCGAGCACGAGCCGGAGCTGTTCGACCGCACGGTGCGCATCCTCAATCCCAAGGATTTCCTCCGGCTGCGGATGACCGGCAACTACATCACCGACGTCTCGGACGCGTCCGGCACGGGCCTGTTCGACGTGGAGCGGCGCGTGTGGTCGGACGAGCTGCTGGCGAAGCTGGAGATCGACAAGGCGCTGCTGCCCGACGTGGTCGAGTCCATCGAGGACACCGGCACGCTGCTGCCGGAGCTCGCCCGGCGCTGGAACCTCCCGGAAGGCATCAAGGTGTACGGCGGAGGCGGCGACGCGGTCATCCAGACGACCGCGATGGGCCTGGTCGATCCCGGCCCGGTCGGGTTCACCATCGGCACCGCGGGCATCGTCGCCGGCGGCGCCTCCAACTGCCCGGAGAACCCCGGCGGCCGCGTCCAGGTGTCGTGCGGCAACGCACCGGGCCGCTGGCACATCATGGGTGTCTCGCTCAGCGCAGGCGGCGCGTTCCACTGGCTCCGTGATGCGCTGGCTCCCGCCACCACGACCGACCCCGTGTCGTTCGAGCGGCTGGTCGGGCTCGCCAAGGAAGTCACCCCGGGCTCCAACGGCTTGCTGTTCCTGCCTTACCTGCTGGGCGAGCGTTCGCCGCACGTCGCGCCGGAAGCATCGGCATGCTGGATCGGTCTGACGCCGATGCACAAGCTGGGGCACCTCGCGCGCAGCGTCATGGAAGGCGTGCTGCTGAACATGCGGGAGATCCTCGAGGTGTGCACTCAGGCAGGCGTGCCGTGCGAGCGGATCGTGGCCTCCGGCGGTGCGAGCAGCGAGTCGCTGTGGCTGCAGATGCTCGCTGACGTGCTGAACCGGGAAACGGTCACCGTGACCGGGGCGACCGAAGGTGGCGCGTACGGTGCGGCGCTGGCCGCGGGCGTCGGCTCGGGGACGTGGAGCGACTTCGACGAAGCCCTCACGAGTGTCTCGGTGGAGAAGACGTTCGTGCCCCAGCAGGCCAGCGTCGAGACCTATGAGAAGGTCTTCGCCGTCCACCGCGGGCTCTACGACCAGTTGCGGCCGGTGTACCAGGAGGCCGCGGCCCTGTGCTGAACAACGACAAACCGGCGTCCGCGGTGGTGTTCGACCTCGACGGCACGCTCGTCGACAGCGCGCCGGACATCACCGACGCGCTGAACGTCGCGCTCACCGCACGATCGCTCGGCCGGCTCTCGGTCGACGACGTGCGGCCACTGCTCGGGGTCGGCGCGCGAGCGCTGGTTGCCGAGGCCGTCGCGCGTGCCGGCGGTAAGGAATCCGATGTGGACGATGTGCTGGCCGACTACGGCGCCGCGTACGAGGCGAAACCGGTGGCCGGAACCACGGTCAACGCCGATGCCCGAGAGGCGCTGCGGACACTGCGCGCCGCGGGCGTCAAGGTCGGCGTCTGCACCAACAAGCGCACCCACATGGCGCGGGCCGTGCTGGCCGGCACCGGGCTGGCCGACCTGGTCGACGTCGTCGTCGGGATCGACGCGACACCCAGGTCGAAGCCCGATCCGGCCCACCTCAGCACCACGTTGGACGCGCTCGGGGTGAGGCCGTCCGATGTCATATACGTGGGGGACACCGAGATCGACGCGCAAACCGCGCAGGCTCTCGGCGTGCCGTACCGGCACGTGGCATGGGGGAGTCCGATCGCCAACCACACCGTGATCGAGCGCTTCGCGGACCTGACAGGAGAGACGAATGGAACCGCGCACTGAACAAGACCGCGCCAAGTGGACCGCCGGGACCGCGGCCATCGACGCTTACGTGCGAGACGGCATGAAACTGGGGCTGGGGTCGGGCACCACCTCGCATTGGTTCGTGCGGGCGCTGGGCAAGGCGGTCGCCGACGGCCTCGACGTGGTCGGTGTGCCGACCTCGACCGCCACGCGTGACCTGGCGCTGGAGGTCGGTGTCCCACTGACCACGCTGGCCGACGTCGAGCGGTTGGACCTGACCATCGACGGTGCCGACGAGATCGATCACAACGGCGCGATGATCAAGGGCGGCGGCGCGTGCCTGCTGTGGGAGCGAATCGTCGCGGACGCCTCCGACCGCATGGTCGCGGTGGTCGACGACAGCAAAGTCGTGGAGACGCTCGGTGCATTTCCGCTGCCGATCGAAGTAATTCCGTTCTCGTGGGAATCCACGCGACGCTCGATCGCGCGGTTACTGGCCAAACACGGGTATTCCGATCCGGAACTCCGCCTGCGCACCCGGGACGGGGAAACCGTCGTCACCGACAGCGGCAACTACATCATCGACGCGCACCTGCAGGCGATCACCGACCCGTTGGTGCTGGACGCGGAACTGAACTGGATCCCCGGCGTGGTGGAGAACGGCCTGTTCACCGGCATCGCCGACGAGTTCGTCATCGGCTTCGCCGACGGACGACACGAGATCCGGGACACCAGTTCGGCACCGTCGGCCCGGCCGACGACCACCCTGCGGGAGGGTCGCGCACCCGTCGCATGACGGTCACCGGCGGCCGCTCGACGCCGCCGTTCGATTATTTCTGATTTCCGCCTGAAATTACTGCGGCGGATTCGCCATGCCTTTTTCACCGATCAAGAATTATGGGGTGCTCAGTGGGGCAGATCTTCTTTTCCGAAGCGATGGGCAGCGCGCTGCTTCTGTTACTCGGGTGCGGTGTGGTCGCCAACGTGGTGCTGGCCAAGTCGAAAGGCTTCGACGGCGGCTGGCTGCTGATCAGCTTCGGCTGGGGACTGGGCGTGTTCGCCGGTGTGTACGCCGCCGCGCTGTCCGGTGCGCACCTGAACCCGGCGGTCACCGTCGGCTTGTGGGTCGCGGGTGAGGATTTCGCCACCGACGTCCCCGCCACCGCGGGCAATTTCCTCGTGTATCTCGCTGCGCAGCTGGTCGGCGCCTTCATCGGTGCGACGCTGACGTTCGTGGCCTACAAGCGGCACTTCGACGCCGAGAAGGACCCGGAGAGCAAGCTCGCGGTCTTCGCCACCGGCCCGGCGATCCGGTCCTACGGCTGGAACACCGCAACCGAGGCCATCGCCACGTTCGTCCTGGTCTACGTGGTGCTGGTGTTCGGCAACACCCCGAGCGGCCTGGGCCCACTGGCGGTCGCCATGCTCGTGGTCGGTATCGGCGCCTCGCTCGGCGGACCCACCGGGTACGCCCTGAACCCGACCCGTGACCTCGGCCCGCGCATCGCCCACGCGCTGTTGCCCATCCCCGGCAAAGGCTCCTCGGACTGGGGGTACTCGTGGGTTCCGATCGTCGGCCCGGTGCTCGGTGGCGCGATCGCGGGCCTGATGTATCACGTCACTCCGGTCGTCGCGTCCTGACCGCCGACGAGGTTCTGGATGCCGACCACCGAGACGAGTTCGAGGCGTTCGGCATCCTCGGTGCCCGGCTCGGCGGTGTAGACCATGATCCGCAGGTCGCTGCCCGCCACGCTCAATACATCGCAGTCCAGCGTCACGGGCCCGACCTGCGGATGGTCGATCGTCTTACGGGAGGCCTCGTGATGTCCGGCCACCCCGGAGTCCCACAGCTCGACGAACAGGTCGCTGCTCTCGCGGAGATCGGCGACCAACCGCTTCAGCCGTGGATCTGCGGGATAACGGCCCGTCGCCGAGCGCAGATCCGCCACCAGCGCGGTCAGCAGGGCATGACGGGACTCCGGGGTGTGCCGGACCCGCTCGGACAGACCATGGAAGTTGCGCCACACGGCATTCCGCTCGTGCCCACGCCAGGCTGAGGGATCACCCATCAGTGCGGTGTAGCAGGGATTGGCGGTCAGCAACGTCCAGGTCGCGTCGAACACCGCGACCGGTGTGCCGTGCAGCCGGTCCACCAGCCGTTGCACACTCGGTGTCAGGTGGGTGGGGACACGGTCCGGGCCGGGTGGCTGCAAGCCACTGAGCACGAACAAGTGCTCGCGCTCGGCGCTGGACAGCCGGAGCGCCCTGGCCAGCGCCTCGACGACCTGCTCGGACGGAGCGGTGGCCCGGCCCTGTTCGAGCCGGACGACGTAGTCGACCGAGATCCCGGCGAGCATGGCGAGCTCCTCCCGGCGCAGGCCGGGGACTCGTCGCTGCAAACCGACGGGAAAGCCCACGGCTTCCGGAGTCACGCGGTTGCGCCAGTTCTTCAGTGCCTGGCCGAGCTCGGTGGATGCCACCCGGCCAGTATCGCCGGTCGGAAGCGAAACGTCCTGGTACCGCCAGTCCCAGGAAGAGCTGTCGCTGGTACCGCCGGACGCGCGGGAGCACTCTCGAAGCACAGCAATCACTTCGGGAAGGAACCCCGCATGAGCAAGCTCGCACTGGTCACCGGCGCCACTTCCGGCATCGGTGCCGCGTTCGCCCACCGGCTGCTGCGCGACGGCTACGACGTGATCGCGGTCGGCAGGCGCAAGGAGCGACTGGAGGAACTCGCCGAGGCCTACCCGGGCGCGGTGCGCACCGTGGTCGCCGACCTGTCCACCGAATCCGGCATCGACACCGTGTCCGGCTTGGCGGCAGCGGAGTCGCTGGACGTGCTGGTGAACAACGCCGGAGTAGCCCACTACATGCCGCTGGCCGACCTGCCCGCGGCCAAGGCCAAGGAACTGGTCAACGTCAAGGTCCTGGCGCCCACGCTGCTGTCACGCGCCGCGGTCCCGAGCATGGTGGAACGCGGTCGCGGCACGATCATCAACGTGTCCGGCATGATCGCCTTCAGCGGGCCGGCGCCACACTCGCAGATGCCGCGCCGGGTCGTCTACGGCGGTGGTTTGGCGTACCTGGTGACGATGTCGCAGACGCTCAGCGCCGAGCTGGAGGGCACCGGCGTGCAGGTGCAGGTGCTGTGCCCCGGCGTGGTGGCGACCGAATTCCACCAGCGGCAGGGAATCGACATGAGCGCCGTGCCGCGGATGAGCGCCGACGACGTGGTCACGGCGAGCCTGCGCGGACTGGAGCTGGGCGAGACCGTGGTCGCCCCGGGCGTGGAGGACGCCGGCCTGCTGCAAGCCGTGTTCGACGCCGAGCTCGCCGCGTTCCGCGCGCAGAGTCCGCAGCTGGCCGGCCGCTATCGCGTCGACTGATCGGATTCGGTGACTCGCCTGGCCGTCGTTGCGCACGGTGAGCGTGGGTGTCGTCTGCTAGAACTGGCCTGCAAGACGAACCGGCGCCACCACTCGGAACGGCAGGTCCAGGCGTGTTCACCGTGCACCGCGCGGAGCGATCCGACACCCTCGTCGCGGCTCTGGCCGAGCTGCTGGCGGACCCGGCGCACGACGTGTTCGCGCCGGAGGTCGTCGCGGTGCCGACCAAGGGCGTCGAGCGCTGGCTCTGCCAGCAGCTGTCGACCCGGCTCGGGGTGGCGGCGAACATCGAGTTTCCGCAACCCAACGAGCTGGTCGCCGACGCGATCGCCGGAGCACAGGGCATCGCCCCGGAGGAAGACCCGTGGTCGCCGAGCAGACTCGTCTGGACGCTGCTGGAGATCATCGACGACTGCGCGGACGAGCCGTGGTGCGCCATGCTGGCGCGCCACCTCGGCGCCGACGGCGATGCGGAACCGCACCGGCGCGGTCGGCGGTACAGCACCGCGGAGACGCTGACCCGATTGTTCACCTCCTACGGCGAGAATCGCCCCGACATGCTGGTCGACTGGGCCGCCGGCGGGCGCTCCGACGGCGCAGGCGGGTGCGTCGACGAGGACCTGACGTGGCAGGTCGAGCTGTGGCGACGGCTGCGCGACCGAATCGCGACACCCAGCCCAGCGGAGCGGCTCGCGGGGACCTGCCAGGCACTCGCCGACGATCCGACGCTGGTTGATCTGCCGGAACGCGTGTCGTTGTTCGGCGCGACCAGGTTGACGCGTGCTCAGTTCGCCGTCCTCGACGCGCTGTCGGCGCACCGCGACGTCCACCTGTGGCTGACGCACCCCAGTCCGGTCATGTGGCAGAAGCTGTCCGGCCGCCCGGTGCCGCTGCGACGGACGGAGGACGACAGCGCATTGCTGCTCGACAGCCCGCTGCTGGCCGGCCTGGCCAGAGAGGTCCGCGAACTGCAACGTCGGCTCCCTGGCACCGACGTGCACCATCCGGCCGAGGAGCCCGCGTCCGGGGTCCTGGCGGCGCTCCGCGCTGACATCGCTGCCGACCGATTTCCCGGCTCGGCAGGCCGAGTCCCGAACGACGACACCGTCCAGATTCACGCCTGCCACGGGCCTGCCCGGCAGGTCGAGGTGCTGCGGGAAGCGCTGCTCGGTCTGCTCGCGGCGGACGAGACCCTGCAGCCGCGGGACATCATCGTGCTGTGCCCCGATGTGGAGGCCTACGCCCCGTTCATCGCGGCCGCGTTCGGTCAGCCCGACGTGGCCGAGCATCCCGGTCACCGGCTGCGGGTACGGCTGGCCGACCGCAGTCCGGCGTACACCAACCCGTTGCTGGAGGTGGTGGCGACCCTGCTCGAGCTGGCCGACGGCCGGGTCACCGCGAGCGAGGTCCTCGACCTGGCCGCGCGCGAGCCGGTGGCGCGCCGCTTCGGTTTCACCACGGAGGACTTGGAGACCATCCGCAGGTGGACGGTCACGGCGGGCGCGCGCTGGGGGCTGGGACCTCGGCAGCGCGCCGCGCACGGCCTGCAAAGCGTTCCGCAGAACACGTTCGACACCGCGCTCAACCGTCTGATGCTCGGTGTGGCCGCCGACGAGACCGGCTTCGAATGGCTGGGGCTCGCGCTTCCGTTGGACGACGTCGACTCCAGTGACGTGGACCTGGCCGGCCGGTTCACCGAGTTCGTCGAACGGCTCACGGCGGTGCTGGACCGGCTGACCGGCGAGCAGCAAGCGGGGGAGTGGACGGCAACCCTCGGGCAGGCGCTCGAGCTGCTCACGGACGTGGCGGCCGATGAGACGTGGCAGCGCGTGCAAGCCACGCGTGAGCTCGCTGCGGCGACCGAACACGCCGGCGAGGTGACGCTGCGCCTCGCCGACGTCCGATCGATGCTCGCCCGCCGTCTGGATGCGCGCCCGACCAGGGCGAACTTCCGCACCGGAGAGCTGACGGTCTGCACGTTGGTTCCGATGCGGTCGGTTCCGCATCGCGTGGTCGCGGTGATCGGGCTGGACGACGACGCGTTCCCACGCACGACCGCGGCCGATGGCGACGACATCCTGGCGCGCAATCCCTGTCTCGGGGAGCGCGACCCACGCAGCGAGGATCGGCAACTTTTGCTGGACGCGGCGCTCGCGGCCACCGAGCATCTGGTGCTCTGTTACACCGGCGCCGACCCGGTCACCGGAGCGCCGAGACCGCCGGCGGCCCCGCTGGCCGAGCTGATCGACGTCGTCAAGGCCACTGTCGCCGACCCGGAGAAGATCGTCACGCGGCAGCCCTTGCAGCCGTTCGACGCGGCGAACTTCGTGCCGCCCAGGCCGTTCAGCTTCGACGCGCACGCGTTCGCCGGGGCCCTTGCCTCTCGTGACCAGCAGCCGATGCCGCCCCTGTTGCAGACGGCATTGCCCGCGGTCACCCGGACCGACGTCGACCTGGACGACCTCGTCTCGTTCTTCACCAATCCCGCTCGCGAGTTCCTCCGCCAGCGCCTCGGGGTCACGCTGTCGGACCGCGCCGACGACGTCGACGACACGCTCCCACTGACCGTCGAAGGCCTGGAACGCTGGCAGATCGGCGACCGGATGCTGTCAGCGGTGCTGGCCGGGGCCGACCTGGCCGACGTGTGCCAGGCGGAGCTGCGCCGCGGAACCCTCCCCGCCGGGCGTCTCGGGCTGAATGCGCTGAGGAAGATCACCGACAGCATCGCCGCGGTGCAACACGCGGCAGCACCCCACCTCGGCGAGGTCGCGACCACCGTCGACGTCTCGATCGACTTCGCCGGCGGGCGACGGTTGTCGGGCACCGTGCCGGACGCGCGTGGGAAGAACCTGGTGACGGTCTTGTTCTCGACGTTGTCGCCGCGGCACCGGTTCGCCGCCTGGCTGCGGCTGCTCGCAGTCGCGGCCACGACCGGTGACCTCGAATGGCAGGCCGTCACGATCGGCCCGTACAGATCGGGCGAACCGAGCGCGCGCCGGTCGACCTTGACCGCACCCGCCGACCCGTGCGCAGTCCTGGAGCACGTGCTCGACGTCTACGACCGTGGGCTGCGTGAACCACTGCCGATGGCCCCGCGCACAGCGGAAAAGTACGCCAGCTGTCGCATGCGGGGAGATGGCATCGCCGATGCCATGTCCGACGCCAAGCGCCTCTGGACCAGCAGCCGCGGCAGCTACGGCGAGAACGCAGACCCGGCCGTTCGTTACGTGCACGGTGTCGACGTGCCGTTCGAGCAGTTGTGCGCCGTCCCGCCACGTGACGACGAGCGATGGAGCGACGAACCCAGCCGCTTCGGTCAGCTCGCACGTCGCGTCTGGGAGCCGATGCTGGCCTGTGAAACGGTGGTGCCGGTGTGAGCCCGGGTGCCACGTTCGACCTGACCGGCCCGCTGCCGTCCGGCACGACGGTGATCGAGGCCAGCGCGGGCACCGGCAAGACGTACGCGATCGCCGGGCTGGCCACGCGCTACCTGGCCGAGGGCCTGGTCGAACTGTCGCAGATCATGCTGGTCACCTTCGGCCGGGCCGCCACCCACGAGCTGCGGGAACGCACGCGCGCAAGGCTGGCCGCGACCGCTGCTGCGCTCACCGAGCCGCATCGTGCCCGTGCGGATCAGGACCGACTCGTCGCCTACCTGGCCGACGGTGACGACGAGGTCGTGCAACTTCGGCGGCGGAGGTTGCTGCGTGCGTTGTCCGACTTCGACGCGGCGACCATTGCCACGACGCACAGCTTCTGCCAGCAGATGCTGGACGGCCTGGGGATCGCGGGGGAGCGGGAACCCGATGCGGTTCTGGTCGAGTCGACCGACGACATCGCCGAGGAGGTGATCTCCGATCTCTATCTGGCGAAGTACCGCAACGACGAGACGCTGTTGCCACTGAACGAGGCCACCGCGGCGGCACGCGCAGCGATCCGCGACAGCCAAGCGCGGCTCGTCCCCGAGCCGCGCCCGGACACGGTGGCCGGGCGACGCGTCGAGTTCGCCCAGGCCGCCCGTGCCGAGGTGGAACGCCGCAAGCGACGGCGGGGGATCCGCGACTTCGACGACCTGCTGGTCCTGTTGCGGGACACCCTGGCCCACCCGGTCCACGGCCCAGCCGCCTGCGAACGCATCCGGGACCGCTACCGGGTCGTGCTCGTCGACGAGTTCCAGGACACCGACCCGGTCCAGTGGCAGGTGCTGCGCCTGGCATTCCACGGCCACCGCACGCTGATCCTGGTCGGTGACCCGAAGCAGGCCATCTACGCCTTCCGTGGCGCGGAAGTGCTCGCGTACCTCGATGCCGTGCGCGAGGCCGATCACCGCCTCGAGCTGGACGTCAACTGGCGCAGCGACGCCGGGTTGCTCGCCGCGCTCGAGCGGGTCTACGGCGGTGCTGCGCTCGGCCACCCTCAGATCGTGGTGAACCCGGTCGCCGCGGCCCACTCCGCGCAGCGCTTGCCCGGCCCGCCACTGCGCCTGCGCTATCTGACCCGAACCGACTGCGGTCGGGTGCACAAGAACGGCTTTCCCCCGGTGGACGCGGTGCGGCGGCGCATCGCAGCCGATCTCGCCGACGACATCGTCGAGCTGCTGCAGAGCTCGCCGACCTTCGACGGGCGGCCGATGAAGCCGAGCGACATCGCCGTGCTCGTGCGGAATCGCAGCCAGATCGCACTGGTCCGCGATGCGCTGCAGAAAGCAGGGGTGCCCAGCGTGCAAGCGGGCGGCAACAGCGTTTTCGCCGCACCCGCCGCGGAGGCATGGTTGCGGCTACTGCAAGGCGTCGAGCGGCCACACCGCCCGCCCCGGGTCCGGCTCGCCGCCCTCACCCCGCTGGTCGGTGTCACGGCCGCGGAGCTCGACGAACGTGGGGACGAGCTGCTCGCCGAACACGCCGGCCTGCTGCGCGAGCTCGGCGCGACGTTCTCCGCGCACGGCATGGCGGCGCTGTTCGAACGGTTGGCCGCGCGAACCCGATTGACCGAGCGCATCCTGCGCCACGAAGGCGGCGAACGCACACTCACCGACCTCCGGCACGTCGCCCAGCTGCTCAATCGCGAAGCACGCACCCGACGGCTGGGTCTCACCGCCCTGATCCGGTGGCTGTCGGCCCGCATGGCCGAGGATCAACCGGTCACCTCCGCCGATCGCAGCCGCATGCTCGACCGCGACAGCGCGGCGATCCACATCGTCACCATTCACGCCGCGAAGGGCCTGGAGTACCCGGTGGTGTATCTGCCGTTCGGCTGGGACGGCAGCAAGCCGCGCGACGTGGACGCGTTACTGCTGCACGAGGGCGCCGATCGCGTGCGCGACGTCGGAGGTCCGAACGGTCCGGGCTACGCCCTGCGCAGGAAGCAACATCAGAAAGAGGAAGCCGCCGAGGATCTCCGGCTGCTCTACGTGGCGCTGACCCGCGCGCTGTCCCGTGTGGTCGTCTGGTGGGCGCCGACCACCAACACCAAGAGCGCTCCGCTGAACCGCCTGCTCTTCGGCCGTGGTGCCGGGCCCGAACCGGCGGCGACGGCGCCGGTGCCGTCCGATTCCGCCCTGCAGCAGGTCTTCACGACCTGGGCGGACGGCGCGATCTCCGTCGAACCCCTGCCTGCCGAGCGAGTCGCGCGCAGGTGGCAGCCGGCGGCCGAGCCGCACCGTAAGCTGGCCGTTGCCACGTTCGACCGCCGACTCGACACGTTCTGGCGCCGCGCGTCCTACAGCGCGTTGACCGCTGCCGCGCATGCCGACCAGGGTGTGGCCAGCGAAACCGAGGAACGGACCACGATCGACGAGCCGGAGCCCCCGGAGCCGACGGGCGGTGCCACGGGCGGTGACATCAACCCTGACAGGATCACTGGCATGGCCGAGGGCACGGACAGCCCGACGGCTTCGTTGATGAACGAGCTGCCCGCAGGCGCGGAGTTCGGCACGCTGGTGCACGCCGTGCTCGAGGAGGTTGACACATCGGCCGACGACCTGGCCGCCGAGGTCCGGCTGCGGTGCGCCAAGGCGGTCGCCCGCACGATGTCCACAGTGGACGTCGCCGTACTCGCCCACGCACTCACCGCCGCGCTCCGGACACCGATCGGCCGCGACACCCTTGCCGATGTCGCCCCGGCGGACCGGCTCACCGAGCTGGAGTTCGAGTTGCCGGTGGCGGCCACTGTCTCGGTGCAGCGCATCGCCGAGACCATCCGGACACATCTGCCGGCCGATGACCCGCTCGCCGGGTACCCCGACATGCTCAGCGAGCTGACGCCGCCACCGCTGCGCGGATTCCTCACCGGCAGCATCGACGCCGTGCTGCGCCGTCCCGGGCCTCGGTTCACCGTGGTCGACTACAAGACCAACAAGCTCGCCGCCGGTCCCGTCGACGCCACCGACTACACGCACGAGGCGATGGCGGGGGAGATGCTGCGCGCGCACTACCCGCTGCAAGCCTTGCTGTATCTGGTCGCCCTGCACCGATACCTGCGCTGGCGGCTTCCGGCCTACGACCCGGAGCGTCATCTCGGCGGTGCGCAATACCTGTTCGTGCGCGGCATGATCGGCCCGAACACGCCACCCGGCTGTGGTGTGTTCACCTGGCAGCCCCCGGCAGCAGCCGTGACGGCGTTGTCCGACCTGCTGGAGGGGCGATGACCCAACTGACCACCCAGCGAGCGACCGGAATCCTGCGCGTCTTCGAAGACGCCGGGATCCTCGCCCCGGCGGACGTCCATGTCGCCCTGCGGCTGGGCGCTCTCGGCCAGGAAGACCGCGAACCTGTGCTGCTGGCCGTGGCGCTGACCGTGCGTGCACTGCGGCTCGGGTCGGTGTGTGTCGAGTTGGACCGGCTCCGGGAACACGGCGCCGACCAGGACACCGACGACTTGCCGTGGCCGGAGCCCGACGAGTTGGTGTCGCTGCTGCGCACCAGTCCGCTCGTCACCGGAGGCGACCAAGGACCGCTGATCCCGCTGACGTTGGTGCGGTCCGACAGCGGCTGGTTGCTGTCCTTCACCCGCTACCACCGGCAGGAGGAGACCATTCGTGCCGCGCTCGCCGAGCGAGAGCGCACCCGGCCGCACGTCGACCTGTCCGCCGCCCGGGCGAAGCTGGACGAACTCTTCCCCGGCCATGACGCGCCGGACCGGCAGCGGGTCGCCGCGGCGCTGGCCGCGACCGAATGGACCACCATCGTCGCCGGCGGCCCTGGTACCGGGAAGACCCACACGGCTGCCCGCATCCTCGCGCTGCTCCACGCCCTGCACGGCCCGTCGCTGCGCGTGGCACTGGCCGCGCCGACCGGCAGGGCAGCCGCGCGTATGCAGGAGGCCGTCACCAGGCAAGACCTCGGACTTCCTGACGGGCTGACCGCGACGACGCTGCACCGGCTCCTCGGCTGGCGTCGCGACAGCCGCAGCCGCTTCGCCCACAACGCACACCGACGCCTGCCGCACGACGTGGTGATCGTCGACGAGACGTCGATGGTGTCGTTGACCCTGATGGCCCGCCTGATCGAGGCGCTCCGCGCGGACACGCGGCTGATCCTGCTCGGCGACCCCGACCAGCTCGCCTCGGTGGACGCCGGCGCCGTCCTCGCCGATCTGGTCGCGCGCCCGGTCCGGCGGCCGGCCAACCCAGCCCTCGCTCAGCTGGTGGATCTCGACGGTGCCGGGGGTGAAGAGCCTCCGCTCAGTGCGCAGGAGCGGGAGAAACTGTGCGGCGGGATCGTCCGGTTGCGCCGCGGGCGTCGGTTCTCCGGCGCCATCGCCGAGCTCGCGGACGCCGTCCGCCGCGGCGCTGTTGACGAAGCCCTCGATCTGCTCCGTTCCGGCGACGACGCCGTGGAGCTGTGCTCGGCCACTGACCTCGACGAGTTGCAGCGCGACGTCACCGCCAGCGCCGTCGCGCTGCGCGAGGCCGCGGACCGAGGCGACGCCACGGCCGCCCGAGGCGCGCTGACTGCGCACCGCGTGCTGTGTGCGCACCGTGACGGCCCGCAAGGCGTGCAGCACTGGAACCGTCTCGCCGTCGAATGGGCGGGCATCGCCGCCGGCCACCGGTTCGACCCGGATCGGGGCTTTCCCGGCCAGCCCCTGCTGGCCACCGAGACCGACTACGACGCAGGCATCAGCAACGGCGACACCGGTGTCATCCTCCGGCGCGACGACGGGCTCGTCGCCGCATTCGACACCGGGGTGCTGGTCCATCCCAGCCGGCTGAGCGGCGTCCAGACCGCCTACGCGATGACCATCCACCGCAGCCAGGGCAGCCAGTACGACACCGTGTCGATCGTGCTCCCGGACACCTCCTCCGCGATCCTCACCCGCCAGCTGCTCTACACCGCGATCACGCGAGCCCAGCAGCGGGTGCGAATCATCGGCAGCGAGGATGCCCTGCGCGCGGCCGTCGAGCGGCAGGCACTGCGCGCCTCCGGTCTCAGCCGCGCCTGATTCGACTGGACACGCCGGGCTCGATCTGGCTCGATGGATCCCCGTGGGGAGAGAACTCGACGCCGATGTCCGGGCACTGATCAGCGCCAACGAGGCCAACTGGGACGAACGGACGCCGATTCACGTGGCCAGCCGGTTCTACGGCGTGGACGGCAGCCGCGACCCGGAGCAGTGGTTCGCCGATTTCGAAGGGACGGACCTGGGGGAACTGACGGGCCGGGACGTGGTGCACCTGCAGTGCCATCTCGGCACCGAGACCGTGGTGCTGGCCAGACGTGGTGCACGGGTCACCGGCCTGGACATCTCCGAAGCGTCCGTGCGCGAAGCACGGCGTCTGGCGCGCGAGGCCGGAGTCGATGTCACCTATGTCAAGGCCGACGTGCATGACGCAGTCGAGGCACTCGGTCGCGCGCGGTTCGACGTCGTCTACACCGGTAAAGGCGCGGTCTGCTACCTGCCCGACCTGTCGGTGTGGGCGAAGGTGGTGGCCGATTTGCTTCGGCCCGGCGGGGCACTGTACGTCGTCGAGTTCCATCCCTTGCTGAACGCACTCGGAGTCGTTCCACCGTCAAACGGACGCGACGAGCTGCTGATCCGCAACGACTACCTGAGCAGAGGGCATGCTGTCGAGCGGGACGCGACCTACACCTACACCGACGGCCCCGCGCTGACATCGGCGACAGTGTCGTACGAGTGGATGCACGGGATCGGTGAGCTGACGACCGCCGTCGTGGACGCGGGACTTCGTATCGAGCGGCTGCGCGAGACCGATCGCCTGCCCTGGCCACGCCGGCCGTCGATGCAGCCGGCCGAGGGCGGGTGGTTCCGGCTCCCGCAGACCGAGCCGCGCATCCCGCTCATGTATGCGCTGCTGGCCCGCAAACCCGTGAACACCCAGGGCTGACGGTGTGCGCCACGTGGCGTGCGGCCGATGTCAACTGCCGGAAACATTCGGTCGTTCTGCAGTAACAGCGGCGACCTAGCGTCTTCGCCGTGACAGCGGCACAGCATCCCCGAACCGAGGCCCAGGTCGCCACGCATTGCCCGTACTGCGCGTTGCAGTGCGGAATGACGGTGGTGCCCACCGGGGCGGGCTCGGTTCAGGTGCGCCCGCGCGACTTTCCGTCGAACGGCGGCGGGCTCTGCCAGAAGGGCTGGACCTCGGCCGCGTTGCTGACCTCACCGGCGCGTCTGACCACCCCGTTGGTGCGCGTCGACGGCCGCTTGCGGCCCACGACATGGGACCACGCGCTGGATCTGGTTGCCGACCGCATCCGGGCCGTCCGCGCCGAACACGGCCCGGACGCCATCGGTGTGTTCGGTGGCGGCGGGCTGACCAACGAGAAGTCCTACCTGCTCGGCAAGTTCGCCAGGGTCGCCGTCGGCACGTCGCAGATCGACTACAACGGCCGGTTCTGCATGTCGTCCGCGGCCGCTGCCGGGATGCGCGCGTTCGGCATGGACCGCGGCCTGCCGTTCCCCATGACGGATCTGGCCGACGCCGACGCGGTACTGCTGGCCGGTGCCAATCCCGCCGAGACGATGCCGCCGTTCCTGCGTCACCTCGCCCGGGCCATCGACACCCATGGGTTGATCGTGGTCGATCCTCGCCGTACCCCGACGGCGGCGAAGGCGGCCCTGCATCTGCAACTCGCACCGGGCACCGACCTCGCGCTCGCCCTGGGCATCCTGCACGCGACGGTGGCGGACGGTCACGTCGACCGCGAGTACGTGGAAGAGCGCACCAACGGGTTCGCCGAAACGTGGCGGCAGACGGCAGCGTGGTGGCCCGAACGCGTCGAACGCATCACCGGGGTGGCCGCCGCTGACCAGCGACGGGCCGCCGCCATGCTGGCCGAAGCCCGCAACGCCTACGTGCTGACCGCTCGCGGGTCCGAACAACACGCCAACGGCGTCGACACCGTCACGGCTTGGATCAACCTCGCACTCGCACTCGGGTTGCCCGGCACGCCCGGATCCGGGTACGGCTGCCTCACCGGCCAAGGCAACGGGCAAGGCGGCCGCGAACACGGACCAAGGCCCGAGCCTTCGCGCTTCGCGTCAGCACGTGCACGGTTGCCCCCTGCGCGAGCGCGACCTGCGCGGCAAGGTGAGCGCTGGCGCCGAAGCCGTAGATGCCGAGCCGCCCGCCCGCGGGTAGCTCCGCACGCTTGAGCGCCGCGAAGCCGATGATCCCCGCGCACAGCAACGGCGCCAGTTCGACGTCGCTGTAGTTGTTCGGCAGCGGCAGGGCGTACGGCTCGGGGACCGTCGCGTAGTCGGCGTATCCGCCGTCCACGTCCCAACCGGTGTAGTGGGATTTCGGGCACAGGTTCTCGTGCCCGCCCCGGCAGAAGCGACAGTGATAACACGTGCCGCGCAGCCACGGGATCCCACCTTGTCACCGCGCCGAAACGCCTCGCCGGGCTCCACGACCTCACCAACCACCTCGTGGCCGGGTGTCACGTGCTCGCGGTGGACCGGCAGGTCACCTTCGACCAGATGGAGATCGGTGCGGCAGACGCCGCAGGCGAGCACGCGCACCAGCAACTCTCCGTCAGCCGGTTCCGGGCGTGGCTCGTCGGTCAGCCGCAGCGGTCGGTGGGTCAAAGGCCCAGGCTTCTGCACTCGCCACACGCGCATGACGCACCCTCCGACACCTCAGCGAAAACCGGGCTTGTCGTGCCATCGCTGCAGCTCGCGATCGATGTCCTCCTCGGTGATCGGCTTGCTGAAGAAGGCGTCCCAGGCGTGGGCCAGAATCCCGATACTCCATGCCGCGATCGGGATGATCGGCCAGAAGAAACTCGGCGCGGAGGTCACCCACCAGATCAACACCAGCATCGTGTTGACAGCGAGGAAGACCAGCAGATGGGGGACGAATCCTCGTCTGCTTTCCAAGCGCTTGCGCGCCGCTTCGCGCACGTCGTCGGTGTTGTCGGCCATGGCGACCTCCGATGCCGAACGGCCCCTGTCCCTCCGAGCCTTCGACGGTGGTCGCCGGCGGGCTAGAGCTGAAGGACCCGCGCGTCAGGGTCGAATGCCGGGATCGGGCTGCGTGCGGTCGGTGAGCACGCCTCAGCCGATCCGGGCGGCCAGTCCGTCCAGCAAGCGCTGCAGGCCGTAGTTGAACAAGCCGTCCAGATCGAAGTCGTATCCGGAAGCCGATGAGCTCCGCGAACGACGCCTGTTCCAGCTGTTCGCGCCAGGTTCCGGTGGACGACGACAGGATGTCGAGGTCGCGTGCGCTGGGCCGACCGAGCGCGACGGCTCACGGTCAGGGAAGCAGCAGCGTCAGGGCTTCTGCTACGCAGGCCGGCTTCGCACTGCCTTCGAGCTCGATCGTGAAGCGCGTGGTGAGCTGTTCTCCCGCCGAAACCGAGCGGAGTTCGACGAACTCCGCGGTCGCCCGCACCCGTGCGTCGACCGGGACCGGGGCGGGGAAGCGAACCTTGTTCAGACCGTAGTTCAGCCGGGCGCTGCCGAAGTTCAGCCGGAACAGCTGGCCGGCGAACTGCGGAATCAACGACAAGGTCAGGTAGCCGTGCGCGATGGTCTTGCCGAACGGGCCTTGCGCCGCCCGCTCCCGGTCGACGTGGATCCACTGGTGATCACCCGTGGCCTCGGCGAACATGTCGATGCGCTGCTGGTCCACCGGGAACCACTCGGTCGGCCCGAGCGGGGTGCCGATCGCGTCACGAATGTCGTCGAGCGAGCTGAATTCCGTGGTCATGCGCTCCCTTTCTCAACCTCCGCCGTTCCTGGCCGTCCGCACCAGTGAACCACCGACGATCGACGGCGGATGTCGCTGGTGCCCTCGTCCAGGTGCAGGCCGCCTGCGCAGCCCGGCGGGGCAAGCCACCGACACCCGCTGGCGAGCACCGGGCGCGCTGAAAAACGCCCTCGACTGGATTTCCGTGCCGTTCGCGACCAACCCGGTCAGCGGCAAACCGGCAGCGGTGATCGGCGCCTCCACCGGCATGTTCGGTGCGGTGTGGGCTCAGGCCGAGACACGCAAGGTGTTGTCCACCTTGGGGGCTTGCGTCGTCGACAGCGAACTGCCGGTTGGTCACGCAGACGATGTTCTCGGCGCTGACGGCCTGCGGGACCCAGATCTGCGGGAGAGGCTCCGGCGTGTCGTCTCGACGTTCGTGACGAAGATCAGGGAACACACCTCTGTGTGTGCCGGCTGAGCGAGCGAGGCGGGCCGGCGGAACGTCGCCGTCGGTCCGCCTCGCCTTCTCAAGCCTGTGCGGCAACGTCCATGAAGCGCTGCAGGTACAGCGGCCAACCGCCCTCGCCGTCCACACCGTCGCGTTCGGCCTGCCAACCCTCACCGTGTCGCGCGAGGTGCCGGTGTTCCAGCGTGACCCGCGTGCTGCCCGGACCCTCGGGCAGGAAAGTGACCTCGACCTCGCTGCACTTGCTCGAGTCGGTCTCGATCTGCCACTGCGGCGAGATGTCCCAGCTGATCACAAATCGCGTCGGCGGCTCGAACGCGAGCACGCGCGCCCATGCGCAGACCGAGCCGTCCTCACCCCTGTCGTAGACATGACCGCCGACGTGCCGCTCGAACACCGTCTCCACGATGGGTACGCCGAGCAGATTGTGCTCACGCGGCTTGATGCGGTCGAACTGCTCGGTGAAGACCGCGAACGCCTTCTCCACGGGCGCCGCCACCGTGGTCTCGTGCCTGACGGCAGTCTGGGTAGACGTCATGATTGCTCCTGTTCCGCCTGCTCGGCGATCCGTTTGAAGTTGTCCAGGGTGGCGCCCCAGAGCTGGTCCAGTTCGCGGCGAAGGGCGGCCAGGCCATCGCGATCGACTTCGTAAATTCGCCGCGTGCCGACCGGCCGGTCGGTGACGAGGCACGCCCGCTTCAGTACGCGCAAGTGCTGCGAGACCGCAGGCCGGCTGATCGGTAGCTCGGCGGCCAGATCGGTCACCGACTGCGGCCGTTGGGCGAGCCGTTGCAGGATGCGCCGTCTCGTCGGATCACCCAGTGCGGCCCACGCATCGACTTCGTAAGCTGACACTTACGTAAGTCACAACTTACCGATTGGCGTGTCAACCGCCGAGCGCGCCGGGAAGCGCGGCCACCGCGGCACGGGACAGGCAAAAGACCACTTCGCCAGGGACTTGCGGCACTCGTCCCGGCCGTGCTCGCGAACGACCGTTGATGGCATGGGCGCGCAAGCGAACCATCGGTCTGCGTGGGCGACGTGGTTGCGGCCACTCGACTCCCGCAATTCGCTGGTGCGCAAGTCCGACCGCGTGGAGGCCGCAGTGGTGCGGCTGTGCGTGATCCTCGCGCTGTTGGCGTTGCCCGTCGCCGGACTCATCTGGTCGACGACGCACGCGGACCTGATAGATCGTGTGGACCGGGAAAGCGCTGCAAGTCGCCCCGTACCCGCGGTGCTGCTCGACGATGCGCCGCCGGCTCGTCCGGGCGCAGCGCCGGTCACGGGCCGGGTCGAATGGACGGTCAACGGGACGCATCGCACCGGTACGGCCCAGGTACCACCTGGATCTCGCGCCGGGGTCACCGTAACTGTGTGGGTCGACAGCCGGGGCGAACGAGTACCCAAGCCGCTCACGCAGGGCGAAGCAGCCTTCAATGCCACCTTGTTCGCCGTGTGGGTGTGGCTCAGCTTCGTCGGACTGCTTGCCGGCATCGCATGCCTGGTCCGCTGGATGCTGAACCGGCAACGGTATGCCGCATGGGATGAGGAATGGCGACAGGCGAGCCGCACCTGGGGCGCCGGCTAGCCGTCACCACCGTCCTCGATCGGTGTCATCAACCCGACGGTGTTGCCGTCGGGATCGGCGAACAGCGCGAATTCGCCGACCCCCGGTATCGGTGTCGGTGCGACGATGACCTATCCACCCAGTTCGCGCGCCTTGGCGACGCTGGCCCGGATGTCGTCGACCTGCACGTAAAAAGTGATGTAGGTGGGCACCTGGTCGGAGGCTTCCCGGATCCCGCCGCCGATGCCGTCACCCTCGGGCGGAATCAACCAGTACTCGGGGCCACCGGGCGCGGGCTGCCAGCCGAACAAAGCGCGGTAGAAGGACCGGGCGCGGCCGGAATCCTTGGTGCCGATCTCGAAGTGCACGACGGGATTGGGCATGGTGTTCTCCTTCGGCCGCCCGGATCGGCGAGACGCGCGTGGAGTCGTCCCGGACCCGCCACCCGAACGTAGAACTGTGCCGCGGGCCGGGGCCGCTGCTGGAAGTCCTCCGTCGCCGGGACTTCCCGAACAGCCGCACGTCCCGCGGCCTCTGGTATCCGCTGTCGGCCACGAGCCGCCCCGTCACGATCAGGGCCGACGATGATCCATGGTGGGTAGGCTGCTGCACGCTGCAGTGATCAAGGAGGGGCCGCGATCTCCGAACCAGCGAGATACCGGATGTCGGTTCTCCGGATCGACGCCGTGACCGAACTTCCGTTGCTGTACGAGTACGTCTCGGCGGAGGGTGCTTTCCGCACCGTCGGGTTCGTCCGGGTCCGCGGCGCGATGGTCCCGGAGATCACCCATTGGGGTCCGGACACCCTGGCCGAACGCGACCGTTTCCTGCTGAAGGTGCTGACGGTGGTGGGCACACCGCCGAAACGGGCGCGACAGATCGTGCGGAGGGCGAAACACGTCCGGGACCCCGACAGTTATGCGGCTTCACCGTCGGGTTCCGCAGCAACTGCGCCTGGGGTCGGCGACGGGCTGCATCTCGGTGGCCGGGGCCTGCTGCTCGGTCTGCTGGCCGGAGTTCTTGTCGGCTGGTTCCTCGGCCGCTGGTACGGCGCGGTCATCGGTGCGTTCGTCGGGGCATCGCTCGGACCGGATGTGGTGATGCGCGGCTGGCAGATCGTGCACGCGGGCACGCCGAGAAGCGCCGTCACCATGCGGGACGCCGTCACGGGTTTGCTCGTCGTGGCCGGCAGCATCGCCGGGGCACTGACTGGTTTCCGGCTCGGCCAGGACGGCTTCGAGCAAGCGTTCGGGGTGTTCGCAGGAATGGCCCTCGCCGGGTTCGTACTGAGCGTGCTGGTCACGCCGTTCAGCTGGGAGCCGTTCCGCAGCCGCCTGATGATGTGGCTCGGGCCGCTCGTCGTCGGATTGTGCACCTGGGCCGCGTACGCGGTGTGGCATCACCCGGTGATGGTCGCGGTCGGCATCCTCGTCGGCTCTCAGCTCGCTGCCGTCCCGGCGACCCGCTTGATGGAGCCCGGTGGGGTTCGATAGGCCGGAACGGCACCCCGGTCATCGTTCGGCGGCTATTGTTCGGCAGCGTGAGCCCGCCTCGACGCCAGGAGATCCGGCCGTGGCCCAAGCCGGTGCGCTACCTCATCGGGATTTCCGCCGTGATCTTCGTCGTGGCCGTATTCCTGCTGTACGACGTCGGTGTCCTGACGCTGGTCGGACCATTCGTCGTGGCGATCGTCGCCGTTCCGGTCGTCGTCGGTGTCGCCTGGCTTTTCACCCTCTCGTCGACCCGCCAGCTGGCCAAGCTGCGGGTCGCACTGAACGGCTGGCAGTCCGTGTTGGAGCAGGAGCGCACGCTGCCACGGACCGAACGGAAAACGGCGGCCTCGGATGATTCGCTCGACGCCGCCATCGGCATCGTGCAGCGTGGGCGGGCGGCATTCGAGCGAAACCTCACGGCGTTGGCGGCAGAAACCGCGGCGACGCTCAGCGAGCACATCGGCGACTGGAACCCGCGCGCACGGTTGACCCGCGCCCTGCAGCAGGCAGCCCGCATCGGCCGTCGGCAGGCGCGCGTGCTGAACAAGCTGGAACGCCGTGGTTGAGACCGTTCAGCGGAAGTACCACACGACGTCGTCGCCGAACGGGTTCTCGTATCCCAGCCGCAGATCGTCGGGATCGCGAGTCTGGTAGATCAACTCGCCTCTGGTGCACTCGCCGGGCGGCAGGGTGATCGTCTGCAGCTGCTGACGGTCGTCGTCGACCCGCATGGCAGCCGTGCCCGAGCCCGACCAGAGCTGGAAGTTGACCGGCCCGATGCGGCGCTGAGCGATCGCATCGTCATCCTCGGTGTCGAAGTTCTCACCCGCGCAGGCGCGCACGCCCACCGTGAGCGTCACCTCGTTGTCCTTGGTCACCGCGCGGTCCACCGCCTCCACGGTGATGGTGGTGCCGCTGGCCAGTGTGGCGGTCTGCCCCAACGTGAGCCGCTTCTGCACCGGCTCGAGCGACGGCTTGGAGTTCTCCATCGCGGTCACGACGATGACGACGACGGCGACGACGAGGGCGATACCGGCCCCGAGCCAGCGACGCCATTTCTGGTTGGTTTTCTGGCTCAGCAGCTCGGGGACTGGATCGGGGCCCACGTCGGGTGGTGTGATGCGGGGGACGTGGGCGAGCTTTTCCTCGAGCCGACGTTCCAGCTCGGCGCCGTTGGCGTAGACGCGGGGGTCGACCGGAATGCCGGTGCACAGGTCGTCCCAGACGACATACCCACCCCCGACGGCGAGGTCGACCCGAACCACCGCATTGTCGAGATCGACGACGGCATCCTCGCTCGGCACCCGCAGCGTGCGGTTCCCGATGGTGACGCGGTGAGCCAACCCGGCCGCATTGAGCTGCGCCTCGGGCAGCACGCCGGTGAATTCCTGCTGCTTGTCGTCCGGAACGGCGCGGTCCAACGACGGATAGCCGGGAATCTCGCCGATGCCGATGTCGGTGATGTGCAACGTGCGCGTTGCCTCGGCCAGGGCTTGTCGCACCTGTTCGCGGTTCAACGGTGGCTCGTCCAGCAGGCCCTGCACGCGGCGATCACGCTGGAAGGACCAGATGGGCAGCGCGTCGACCTCGTCGATGACAGCGTCGACGAGTAGGTCGGACACCGGTTCGTTGAGCATCACGGTCACGGCCCGCCGGAGCAGGTCAGCGGATACCGACGGTCGGGCGTTGATCGAGAACAGCAGGTCGGCGCCCATCCCACGGGGTGAGCAACTCACCTCGGGCCATTCCCGGCCGCTGACCGTGTGCAGGGCGTTGGCGAAATGCGTGCGCATGACCAGGGCGCCGGCCAAGCCGGCGGTGGTGCGCGGGAGGAGACCGGTGAAGTAGAGCGCCCCACCGGCGGTCGCGGAGATCAATCCGCCGGTGGAATTGCCGCGAGCGCGCGGAGTGGCCGGTGGCAGTGTCTTCCGTGGGTCGGTCTCCGGGGCGGACAGGAAAGAGACGGCGAGTGTTTCGTCGTTGGTGTAGAACAGGCAGCGAACCGCGCCCTTGCGGGGGTCGAGATGGCTACGTAGCTGGGCGATCTTTTCCGCGCCGACCCGTGGCGGCTCTTGCGGCAACAATGACAGGGAGTACGAGTTCTTCCCAGCACGGGCGAACATGTCGACCGTCCAGCCCCACTCGTCGGTCGGGTGCGGTTCGGTCGGCTCGATGGCGAACGTTCCGTCGAAGAACGCGGGCAACCGTTGCCACGCACCGACAACGGTGTCGCGGTCACCGACGACCGAGACGGCGACGGTGTCCGGCTGGATGTTGATCTCGACCTCGGGAACCCCGACCGTGTTGGTCGCCAGCTCCACGGGCCGGGCCAACTCGCTCCGCAGAGCCGACGCGAAGTAGCGCAGCGCTCCGTACTCTGCGATCGACTCGTCGAGCAGCCCGTACCCGAAGGTCAGGCCCAGTACCGTGGGTCCGCCCTGCGCTGCGGGAAGTAGCTGCCAGTCGTAGCCCCCAAGATCACCCCACCTCATTCGCAAGATCTTAAGCAAACGCCGCGACCCGAATGCACACAACGCGACAAGAAGTCACAAGGCGAGAGCCGACAGCCGGGGCATGGCCGCGAGGCGCCGATTGCGTTCGTCTCATAGGGCGGGTCGACTCCCGGCTTGTCGGGCCGAACTGGTTCCATGACTGTCTGACAAATGGCCATACGTCTCGATGGGCACTCTCCACGGCCGCGACGGGCGATGCGTGGTCACCGAGACAAGCTTGGAGCGGGAGCTATCCATGCAGACTCTCGAACGAGTAGGCGCGCTGGTCGGCCGCTGGTTCGCGGTCATCGTCGTCGTGGCGGGCGCGATTGCGCTGCTCACCCCGGAGACGTTCGCCGCGGGAGGCCCGGCCGTGTCGTGGCTGCTCGCGCTGATCATGCTCGGGATGGGGATGACGCTGCAGCCTCGCGACTTCGTGACGGTGGCGAAGCGTCCCTGGCCCCTGCTTCTCGGCGTGGCCGCTCAATACGTCGTGATGCCGCTGACCGGGTACGGCCTTGCCCTTGCGCTCGACCTGTCGCCGGAACTCGCCGCGGGCATGGTGCTGGTCGGCGCGGCTCCGGGCGGCACCGCCTCGAACGTCATGGTGTACCTCTCCCGGGGCGACACGGCGCTGTCGGTGGCGATGACGACCGTGTCGACGCTGCTGGCTCCGCTGCTGACCCCGCTGCTCGTGCTGCTGCTGGCCGACGAATTCCTTCCGGTCGACGCGGGAGACCTGTTCGTGTCGATCGTGCAGATCGTGGTCGTGCCGGTCGTCGTCGGCTTGATTCTGCGCACTGTGGTCCCGTCGTTCGTGGATCGGCTGCTGCCCGCTCTTCCGCTCGTGTCGGTCGTCGGCATCACCGCCGTGGTGATGATCGTGGTCGGCGGGAGCGCGGACACCGTGCTGTCGGTGGGCCTGCTGGTGGTCGTCGCGGTCATCCTGCACAACGGCCTGGGGCTGACGCTCGGTTACGCGATCGCCAAGGCCTGTCGGGTCAGCATCCCGGCCCGGCGTGCCGTCAGCATCGAGGTCGGCATGCAGAACTCCGGGCTCGCCGCCGCGCTGGCCACTGCCCATTTCAGCCCGGTGGCGGCGCTCCCGGCGGCGATCTTCTCCGTGTGGCACAACGTTTCCGGCCCGATCGTCGCCTCCTACTGGTCGCGCCGGGAAGTGCCCGGCGAAGCCGGGCATCACGAGGACCCGGCCGTCGAGGCGGAAGGCTGACGTCAGCCGCTCACCCGGTAGCGCGGGCCCGGAGCAGCCTCCGGTGTCGGCTTCCATGGTGTTCGCGTGGTTTCCCTTTCCCGGCCTGGGCGAAGGCGACAGCGATACCGCCGGCCGTCCAGGCGATCAGTGTTGCGAGCCTCTTGGCGCGGGGCAGATCGGCGAGCGTGGGGGCTGGGCCATCACCCAGGCGGGCACGGTGCTCGATCCTGACCCCGTAGTGGTTGGTGCCGCCAAGCGTGATGCCGAGTGCTCCGGCAAACGCCGCTTCGACCGGGCCCGCGTTGGGGCTCGGATGGCGCCTGGCATCCCGCCGCCAGGCGCGCACGGCCGCCGCGGGCCGACCGCCGACCAGAGGAGCCAGGACTACCGCCAATGCGGCCGTCACTCGCGATGGCGCCAGGTTGACCAGGTCGTCAACACGGGCGCTGGCCCAGCCGAATCGCTCGTATCGATCGCTGCGGTGGCCGACCATCGCGTCGAGCGTGTTCACGACGCGGTATCCGACCAGGCCCGGGATACCGAGGACTGCACCCCAGACCAGGGGAGCGACGACCGCATCCGAGGTGTTCTCCGCCAGTGACTCGACGACCGCCCGGCTGACCCCGTCGGCGTCCAGATGACGTGGATCCCGGCCGACCAAGTGCGTGACCTGCTCGCGCGCCGCCGGGAGCTCGCCGCGTGCGAGTTGGCCGGCGATGATGTCAGCCTCCCGCACGAGTGACCGGCCACCCAGAACGGCCCACGTCACCCCCGCGGTAGCGAGTGCCGAGGATCGTGCGGTCCGCTGAACCAGTACGGAAGCGGCGACAAGTGGCACGAGGACACCGGCGTGGTAGATGATGCCTGACCTGCGACGATCGCTGTAGAAAACGTTTTCCAGCGCGTGGGCATATCGGCCGAGGCCGGCGACGGGGTGGAAACGGGCTGGATCGCCGACAAGCCGGTCAAGGATGAAGCCCAAGCCCAGCCCGACAGCGCGACCGGTACGAGCTCGAATGCTCACGTCGTGCCGCTCCGCAACGTCGTCAACAACCGCTGTGTTGCCTCGCGCCGGCGTACGGCGATCCGAACCCACGATTCGTCGAGACCGGGGAAGGTGTCGGCCCTGCGCAGGGCGAAACCTTCACGGCGTAGCCACGAACGCATGCCGCCGAGCCTGGCCAGAACGAAAGGCGCAGTGGAGTCGACCACCTCGATGCCCACGTCGTCCAATCCCTGGACCAGGAACTCGCGGTCGTGCGCGATCTGCTCGGCCCTGCGCCGCTGTTCGGCCCGAGCCGTGGGGGTGCAGGTGGCCGTGATCGCGGCGAGCGCCGGGCTGCTGACGGGCCACGGTTGCTGATGGTGCCGCAGATCTGCCAGCACATCCGGGTCCCCGACGACGTAGCCGGCCCGGATGCCCGGGATCGACCACAGTTTGGTCAGACTGCGGATGACTACCAGACCTGGCAACCGCTGCGCCGCCAGCGTCTCGGGCTCACCAGGGACGAAATCCATGAAAGCTTCGTCGACCACCAGGACTCGCCCTTGCCGTGTCAACGACTTCAGCACGGCAGCCGGATGCAGGCGGCCGGTCGGGTTCGTCGGGTTGCCGATGATGACCAGATCGGCATCGTCGGGCACCTGTGTCGGTTCCAGTGCGAATCCGTCGTCGGATCGACAGATCACATGACCGACCTCGTGTCCGGCCGAACGCAGCGCGACGTCCGGCTCGGTGAACTGCGGATGGACCACAACTGGGCGTTGCCACGGCCGCGCCCGCGCTATCAAGTAGAAGGCCTCGGCAGCGCCTGCGGTGATCAGCACCTCCGCACGGTCGCGCCCGTGGCGGCGCGCGACGGCCTCGTGTGCCTCGCGCGAGTCGGGGTAGTGCGTCGACGCCGCGACACCTTCGCGTATCGCTTCGTCCAACCAGGTCGGTCGCGGCAGATCGCTGACGTTGACAGCGAAATCGAGCAGGCCGTCCCCGATCTCTTCGTCGCCGTGGTGCCGTAACGGGTCCGGGAGAGGACCATCCACCGGCGGTGCGGGCGCGCCCCGGTAGACACCTGCGACCCGAACGGCGTCGACGAATCGTCGCGCATGATCCGTGTGGCCCGCCCAATGCACATGCAGGTAGGAAGCCGCCAACGTCGGCCGGCGAAGCCCGCGAGCGTGCCGTCGATATTCCACAGTGGCCGGGCGTCGTGCGTGGGGGAGACCGTGCTGCTGTGGAACTCGTGCGCGGACGCGGGCGTGCCTTCTTCTCCGAGCAGGCAGTCCGAACTCAACACAGGCCGGTGGTACGCGAGCGTGAAGCCCGAGGTCATGACCGCCTCGGCGTCGATCGCTCCGACCATCGGCTTGCCGTCGAGGCTCCGGCACAGATAGAGGAGCCCGGCGCATTCGGCGATCGTCGGCACGCCGTCGAGCACCGCTTGCCGCAATTCGGCGCGCAAACTCGCGTTGTCGGTGAGCGCGGAGGCATGCATCTCGGGAAATCCGCCACCGAGATACAGCCCGCGCGTGCCCGAGGGCAGGTGAGTGTCTCGGGCCGGGTCGAAGGTCGCGATCGTGCATCCCGCTGCTGCGAGGAGCTCCGTCGTCTCGGCGTATCGGAACGTGAACGCTCTGCCGGCAGCGACGGCGACGACGGGGGAGTCGTGGCTCGACGCACTCACATGGGCAGCTGGGTCCCACGGCTTTGCGTCGAGCTCGGGTGCCTTCCGGGCGACATCCAACACAGCGTCGAGGTCGACATGCGCGGCCACGTGCTCCGACAGCGCATCCAACGATTCGGCCGCGAGCCCCCGCTCGGCGGCGGGTACGAGCCCGAGGTGCCGCGAAGGCGCCTGGATGCCGTCGTCGCGTGGCAGGACGCCGAGAACCGGCACGCCTGCAGATTCCACCGCCCGCGAAACTTCGGCCGCATGGCGCGGGTGACCGGCCTTGTTCAGCACGACCCCGGCAACGGTGACATCAGGTTGGAACGTGCTCATGCCGTGGACGACGGCGGCGATGCTGCGTGAGGCATAGGTGATGTCGACGACGAGGATGATGGGTGTCCGGGTCAGCGCGGCGACATGAGCCGTCGACGCGAATCCTTCTCCGCCGACCAGCCCGTCGTACAGGCCCATGACGCCCTCGACGACGGCGACCTCCGCACCCTGAGCACCGTGCAGCAGCAGCGGCGTCACCAGATCCTCGCCGACCAGGAAGGGATCGAGATTGCGCCCCGGGCGTCCGGTAGCAAGTGCGTGATAGCCCGGATCGATGTAATCCGGCCCTACCTTGTGGCCGGACACGCTCAGACCCCGTCCAGTCAGCGCGGCCATCAGCCCGGTGGCGATCGTGGTTTTGCCTTGCCCCGTGGCCGGAGCTGCGATGACCACGCGCGGGAGCTTCACCATCTGCCGCCCCGCCGGGCCGCGGACCATGGATACTGCACAGGCATGTAGGGCTCCGCTCGACTGACTTGTGGTTTTCAGACCCGGGTGTACTCGAAGCCGGACCTCGCGGAGCCCGGGATCGACGTCCGAGTCACCGCGCCCGCGCTGCGCCGAACCATCGCCGGGCCCACCAGATTCTTGTCGATGCGTTCCTCAGGTCCGCTGATCACCCTACTGTGGAGAGGCGCTGCTGGGACAATCGATCTGGGCAGCGCGCCAGCCGGACAGCCCTTTGCGAAAACCGCCCATTGAGAGGACAGAATCTCAGCAGCACCTTCGCACTGATTTCCTGGGGCTCCAGATCGCTCACTCACATCCGGCTGCCAAAAGTGCGATCCCTCGACAAACGCCACACTGGGTTACCGCTGTATACCGAAGATGCCGCCCACTAAGACTTCCCTTCCACAAAGAATTCGGGCCGCCGAACGAGTCTCCGTGGCTGCATGTATAGACCTTCGAGGAACTTTCGGTCCCGGCAGGCATGCGTACGTCGCCTCGAGCGAGCGGGCACCTTGGCGGGAGCTGCAAGACCCGATCACACCGACCCTCTTGCGAACTGGCGGGCGATGGCCAGCACCTCACCCCGTCAGAAACCAATACTTATCTCCCGCCTGCGGCACGGAAGTTAACCCCAAAGTGCCACTTGCGCAGTTTCTAAAACCGCAAATGAGCAAAAAAGTGCACTCGGCCGCCGGCTGCACAACCTCTCGCAAGACTCGCAAGAGGGGGACGTCGCACTGTGGAAGTCGATCCACCCGGGAGAGATAGGGAAACATTCGATGACGGCACGTTCGAAGCGGTCGGTAGCTCTCATGGGGGCGACATTGGTCATGGTGACTGCCTGTAGCGAATCTCCGGATGAGTCTGCTTCGGTGGACGTGAACAAGTATTTCGGCGACAGCGCCTGCGACCTCTTGCCAGGTGAGAAATTGAACCAGAGCGGGATAACGGAGCCGTGTCGCCCCATGGATACTTCGATTGGACTGCCTGGTTGCGAGTGGAGCGGGGACGCGCTCGTTCCACTGGTGATCAGCCTCGGCCAGGAGCTGTCCGAGCTGGTCAAGGCCGACACGGAAGACAAAGTTTCGGAGTCAGGGAACATCGGTGGCTTCGCGGCGGTAACCAACTGGTCTCCTGATACCAGGGCGTGCAAAGTGTACGTAGAGACTCTCCGACATCGTACTTTCAAATTCATGTGGGGAATCTTGAGTCACGCGAAGTGCTGTGCGACCTGGGAGAAAACTTGGATTCTTCGGCGGTGGAACGTCTGAAGTCAGGACAATAACTTCATCTGCGGCTCTACTGCCGAGTTTCCGAAACCAGTTGCGCAATGGGTTGGGCAATAATCTAGTCGTACGATATGGGTGCGCACGTCTTGCCATGGGGAACTAGCGCGGAAACGCACAGGAGCGCTCGACGAAGGCGCCGAGCTGATATGTAGCACGCACCGGAGGGGAATCGCCGGCGACTGGCGAGCGTCTTGGACGTCACACACGCCGGCACCCTGTTCGGGCTGGTCGGAACACTGATCACGGGTTCGCCCGCACAGCTGGCCGATCCCGGCCACCTGTCGACCGACGCGAGGATTCTGTTCGCCGCATTGATCGCGTGATCCTGGCCACGCGGCCGGCGACCTTCCGCCGGACGTACGGACTCGGGCAAGTGCAGGTCCCCGTCGCCGGCGCGGCGGCGCTGCACGTGCTGGGCGATGCCCTGGGATCCGTCGGCGTCATCGCCGCGGCCGTCGTGCTGCTGACGACGGGATGGCCCTATGCGGACACGGTCGCGTCCTTGTTGATCATGCTCTTGATCGCCCCGAGGGCTTTCGCCTTGTTGCGGGAGGCTGCGCATGTGCTTCTCGAGGGCGTGCCGAGGGGCGTCGACGTCACCGAGGTCAAGGATGCGCTCGCAGGCACTCCGGGAGTGGTGGAGGTCCACGACCTCCACGTGTGGGCGATCAACGACCGCACGCCCGCCGCGTCAGCACATCTGGTCGTCGACAGCGGGGGAGACGAGGTTCGACCCGCCACCGGCTGCGGCGAGGAGTCGGTGCTGGATCGGGCCGCCACGATTCTCCGTGAACGATTCGGGGTCGACCACAGCACACTTCAGCTCGAGCACCGCGCTCACTCGGCGCACGAGCACCGTTGTTCGTGAGGACTGCTCGGCCATCCCGGGCACGGTGGGGCCACCACGGTCGTGCCCGGATCGAGGCCCGCACGGCCGGCCGGCGGTTGAACCGTTCGGGCCGCAGCATGTGGTCACGGCGAATGGTGACCACATGATGCCGTACACGTGAATTCGGACGACTTTCTTCCTGTTGTCGGATATGACCGGGTTTTCCTGTGCACATTTCTCGGATAGCGGGATCCGGCGCGTTGGTATGGGCGTCGCAGGGTGCAAACGGGCCGGAACCCCCAATTGACCACCCGTTCGGTTGGCTTTGCCGGGGGTGGCGAGCGCATTCATTGCGCATCGATACACTGCAACGGCCGCGGGCAAGATCATCTCAGGGGGATCCGCTGTGGAAGCCAATCCCGACAGCATTCGGGCTTACGGAACCTATTTGGCGGCGGAAGCTGCGTACAACCTTCCGACCATCGAGAAGTACGCCATCGATTACGGCTTGAAAACCGACAACGTCGGTGGTGCTGCCGGGCTGCTGCTCAAGCCGCTCGGGGAGGCCATCAAGGACGTCGCCCAGCCCGCCGTGGAGCAGGTGTTCGACAAGATCGGCTTCGGCATGGCCGACCTCGGCGACGCCATGATCGACGTGGCCGACAACATCCAAGGCAGGGACGAGACCAACGCGAGCCTGTTCGACCAGTTCCACCTCGACGACGAGAAGCCGGGGGACAGCCACGGCCGGGACTACTACGGCAAGGACGGCAAGTCCGCTTTCCAGATCGCCGAGGTCGCTCTGCAGCCGCCCGAGGCCGCAGAAGGCGGCGACAAGGACCTGACGCAGCACTTGCGCGGGCCCGCCAAGGAGGCGGCGTCGATCGCCGACTGGTTCCTGGAGGCGTGGTACGAGCTGTCCAACCAGTTCGGCCTGCCCAAGATCGGGGAGGGCGACCCGCCGACGTTCGAGACGGTCGTGCTCGACCCGCTGCTGGGTGACTTCAACGAGCTCACCAAGAACGGCAACGCCTGGAAGGCGGTGCTGGCGGACGGGTTCGCCGCGATCGTCATCCAGATGAGCAAGAACTTCCACACGCTCGTCGACAGCCACTTGTGGACCGGCGAGGCCGCGGCCGCCGCACAAGGGTTCATCCAGCACCACTGGTCCGAGATGGTCAAGGGTGCCGCGGAACAGATCGGCGAGTTCATCGCCAGCGCGTTCAAGAAGATCGCGGAGGTGTTGGCGCAGCTGGCCGCGCGGCTGGTGAACGCCATCGGCGAAGTCCTCAACGACATCTTGGTGAACCTCATCGCCAAGCACATCACCCGCGGTCAGCTGGGCACCATCTGGGAGACCGCCAAGGCGGTCGTCGACACGTTCCTGGAGTTCTTCGGGATCGACATCGACGACAACACCATCGTCGACGTCATCGAGCGCATCGCCCGGGTGATCGGCGACATCTTCGAGGCCTACGAGACCATGAAGGAGTTGGTCGGTCAGGCCAAGGAGATCTTCTCGCTGTTCAACGACCTCAAGGGCGCGCTGGAGAAGATCCCGGAAATCAAGGTGGTCAAGAACGCCGGCGAGTTCGCCCGCGAGGTCAAAGAGATCACCACCGAGGTGCAGAACAGCGACGCGTTCAAGAAGCTGCAGAAGGGCTCCGAGGTCTACGAGAAGTACGAGGGCGACTACAAGGAGGCGAAGGAGCGGGCCGACCGGCTCAAGGAAGGGATGCCGGAGGACAACCCGCTGCCCGAGGAGGAGAAGCCCAAGAAGGAGGACTACACGCCGGTCCAGGGTCCGGTGCTCAACGAGGACGACCGGCCGTACATCAAGAACGACGGCTCCGGTGAGGTCAAGTACGGTCGGGACTTCAAGTGAGTCGCGACGCGTACCGAGGCACCGGATCACGTGACGGCGTGACCGCCCAGCCGACGCAGGGGAGCGTGGGCCGGGCAGCGGCCATGTCAGCCAACTCGGTCGGAGTAGTGGAATGACGCAATTCGGCAAGGTCGACTTGCCCGATCTGGACGGCCTGCGGCGCAAGATCGACGAGACCATCGAATCCGCCTACCGGCGCATCCAGCAGGTCGAGCACTCGACCGCGGAGCTGCGCGAGAAGCGAGCGCGGGACGCGGAGCGGCTGTCCGACAAGCAGATCGAGGCGATGAAGGCCGGCATCCTGGCGCGCGAGCGCACCCCGGAGTGGCAGGTCGTCATGGAGCGCATCGCCAAGGGCGACTTCTCGTGGCGGCACGTGATCGCCAGCTACTTCGCAGGCACCATGGACCCCGACGTCAAGGCCGCCTTCAACTCGCTGGCGACCGTCCCGCCGCTGACCCCCGAGCAGCGGGAGCAGATCAAGGCCGACCTGAACAAGGCGGAGGCGCAGGAAGCAGAAGCGGCCCAGCAGGCCGAGGAGTCCGCGCCGCCCTACGGCGGAGCCGGTCAGCCCCGGTACGGCACCGGCGGTACCGCACCGAGGCGACCTGGACCGGACGACTGGGACGACGACTTCGACCAGATCAATTTCCTGCGCTGACGGTGCGGTGAGATGGTCCGCGCAGGCCTCGCTGCTGGTAGCCGTTACCAACGAAGAAGGTAGGGAGTCGAATTGTCCTGGCGCTCCTCGATCAATGCCACATTGGCCGCTGTCGCCTGCCTCGGCCTGGTAGCCGGGTGCGGCGAGGACCCGGCACAGAACGCCGACCAAGAGGCTGGCGCGCAGCCGTCAGCCACCTCGGAAGCACCGATGCAGCAACCCCAGCAGGCACCGAAGGTGGACCGGCCGCTCGACATCGCCAAGGCCGCGCAGGACAAGTGCTCACTGGTGCCCGAGGAGGCGCTGACCGAGCTCGGCATCACCGACGCAGGCACCGAGAACGACTTCGGCATCTGCATGTGGGACACCGGCACGGTGTCGCTGACCCTGCACGAGGACCAGGGCCTGGACGTGGTCTACCAGAGGCGGGCGGAAGGCAAGTTCGACAAGTTCGAGCCGGGCGAGATCGCGGGCTACCCGAGCGTGACCACCACGCCGCAGAAGTCGCCCGCGGCGGCGTGCAGCGTGTTCGTGGGCGCGTCCGACACGACGTCCTTCACCATCGCCGTCACCAATCCTGACGGACAGGAAGACCCGTGCGACGTGGCCGAAGACCTGTCCGAGGCGGTCGTCGAGAAGCTGGCCGACAGGTGACCGGCCAGGCGCGCTGAGCGAGGAAAGGAGCACCACGTGCGGCACGGTCACCTGGCACGAGCGGCGGTCGCGCTCGCCGGGCTTGCGCTGCTCGTCGCCTGCGAGGAGGGGCCGGACAGCGAGGGCGGCGCCGGCCAGGAAAGCCGGCAGCAACCGCTGGACGTCAGCAAGTTCCAGGACGACAAGGTGTGTGAGTTGCTGCCGAAGGACGAGCTGTCCGCCGCCGGTTTCACCGATCCGGGACAGCCGCGCACCTTCTCCGGCGGTGTCGACGGTTGCGAATGGCGCGAGGACGGCATCCTGGCGCTGAGCTTGGTCGGCGAAAGCCTGGAGTCGGCCGGCGTGGCCAGCGACTCGAAGTACCGGTCGTCGGAGTCCGGCACGCTCGCGGGCTACCCGTCGGTAACGGCCTGGTTTCCGAACACCGAGACGTGCAACGTCTATGTGGACGCCGGGCCGAAGGCGTACCTCGAGCTGCAGGTGCGCGAGTTCGATACCGGTGAGAAGCAGTGCGAGCTGGGCGAGGAGTTGTTGGCCGCTGCGGTCGAGCAGCTCAAGGCGGGCTGAATCGACCAGGTCGGCGGACCGGGTACGGGCCCTCGGTCTCGCCTGAGCGAAGCGTCGACGGAGTCCGAAACCGCCGACGGCCGTCAGGGACGGGTGGAGGCTCGCACGACCAGCTTCGGTGCGAGGCGTTCGGATCGTGGCTCCTGGCCACCGAGGATCGCGACAAGCACTTCCAGCGCGCGCTTGCCCATCTCGTGCATGGGTGAGCGCACGCTGGTCAACGGCAGCGGCAGTTCGGCCGCGAGCGGGATGTCGTTGAAGCCGGCCACGGCCACGTCCTCGCCAGGCCGCAAGCCGGCGTCACGGACCGCGCCCATGGCGCCGATGGCCGCGAAGTCGTTCACCGCGAACATCGCGGTCGGCCGAGCACCCTGCTGCAGCAGCTTTTCGGCCGCCCGGTGCCCACCCGCGGTGTCGAACGCCGAGTGCACGACCGGGACGTCGATACCCGCCTCCCGGTAGCGGTCGACGAATCCCGCGGTGCGATCGATCCCGGTGCTGGCGAACGGTTCGCCCGCGATCACGCCGACCTGCTCATGACCGAGCTCGAGGAAGTGCTCCGCCACGAGCTTGCCGCCCAGGTAGTCGTCGCAGGTGACCGACGGGTGGTCGCCTGCGTGCCTGCTGACCAGGACGAACGGAACATTGCGCGCGGCGATCTCGTCGACGAGCTGCGCATCGCTGTGGGCGTCTCCCAGCACGAGCCCGTCCACCCGGCGGGACAGGGCCAGATCGGTCCTCGCCCGTTGCTCCTCGGGCCGGTCGTGGCTGTTCATCACGAAGGTGGCCAACCCGTGGCGCGCGGCCGCATCCTCGATCCCTTCGTAGATCGTCGCCAACACGACGTCCGACAATCGGGGGACCAGCACGCCGATGAGGTTGCTCCGCGCGGTCCGCAGGCTCTTCGCGTGCGGGTTCGGCCGGTAGTCCAGCCGTGCCGCCCACTCCCGGATCGCCTTGACCGTCTCCCGGGACGCCGCGCGTGAGACCTCGTCGGGCGGCCCGTTGAGCACCCTCGACACAGTCGAGACGTCCACCCCGGCGGACTCGGCGACCATCCGCAGCGTGGCGGGCTTCTTTCCGCCCTGACGCTTCACGACCCCTCCCTTTTCGCCGGCAACCCCTTGACGAACCGGCCCATGGTGCGTTCATACTACCCAAACGATTGCCCCAAACGTTTGGGTAGCGTCGCGACACGAAACCCAAACGTTTGCGTCCGAGAGAGGAACCGGTGTGTCGTCATCCCTGAAGGCCGGGCTCGTCGCGCCGCCTGGTGCCGGCCTCTTCGCCGGGGTCGGTGTCGCCGAGCTGGCGGCGAAGCTGCGCGCGGACGGGCCGTCACCGCGCGACCTGGTGGAGATCGCACTGGCCGAAGCCGCCCGCTGGCAGCCGAGGATCAACGCCTTCGTCACGCTCGACGAGTCCGGAGCACGCAGGGCAGCGGAGCAAGCGACCGAAGAACTGGCCGCAGGCACCGACCGCGGCCCGCTGCACGGTCTTCCGGTCGCGGTCAAGGACATGATCGACGTCCGCGGTTTGCCCACCACGGCAGGCGCCAGACACTTCACCGGCCATGTCGCCGAGCAGGACGCCGCGTGTGTGGCGCGGCTGCGGGAGGCCGGCGCGATCATCATCGGCAAGACGACCACCCACGAGTTCGCCAACGGCCCGACCGGCGACTTGTCCGCGAACGGCCCCACCCACAACCCCCACGCCGTCGACCGCATGGCGGGTGGCTCGAGCAGCGGCTCGGCCGCCGCGGTCGCCGCGGGCATCGTCCCGCTCGCGCTCGGCACCGACACCGGTGGCTCGGTGCGGGTTCCCGCGGCCTGTTGTGGGGTCGTCGGTCTCAAACCGACCTACGGAGCGGTCCCGACCAGCGGCGTCTTTCCGCTCGCCCCATCGCTCGACACCGTCGGCGTGCTGGCCCGCAGCAGTGCGGAATGCCGCCTGGCGTGGACAGCTCTGACCACCGGCGAGACCGCGCATGGTCAGGACGGCTTGCCAAGCATCGGCTGGCTCGAGCCCAGCACAGTCCATCCCGTCGAGCCCCGCATCGCGCGCGCAGCGCGCCTCGCCGTCGGCGAACCCAGCACGGTCTCGCTCCCACAGATCCGCGACCTGCGCGAGGCGTACCGCGTCATCCAGGGCAGGGAGTCCTACGCGGTGCACGTCGACCGGCTCGCCACCGAAGCCGAGCTGTACAGCGATGAAGTACGCGATCGGCTCTTCGCCGGCGGCGACGTCCACGACTGGGAGTACGTCCGCGCACTCGAACGTCGCGACCGCGTCCGCGAATCCGTGATGGAGGTCTTCCGCCGGGTCGACTTCCTCGCCCTGCCGACGATCCCGCTGACGGCCCCACCGCTCGGCAGCCGCGAGTGGCGCGTCGCAGGTGAGCCGGTCGACGTTCGCACGGCCCTGTTGTCGCTGACCAGCCCCTGGAGCGTGCTGGGCCTGCCCGCGGTCTCGGTCCCCGCAGGTCGCGTCGACGGCCTGCCGATCGGCGTTCAGCTGGTCGGCCCACCCGGCTCCGAGTACCGCTTGTTGTCCGCCACCGAAGCCCTGTCAGGCATCACCCACTGAAAGGAAACCGCATGTCCACCAGCGTCATCGTCGCCGCAGCGGTCCAGTGCGACCCCCAGGTCGGCATGGAGAACAAGGACAAGAATCTCGCCCGCACTCTCGAGCTGGCGAACGCGGCCGCCGACGAGGGCGCGAACCTCGTGGTGCTGCCCGAGCTGGTCAACACCGGCTACTCGTTCGAAACGCGCGAGGAGGCTTACGCGCACGCCGAGCCGCTGACCGGGCCGACGGTGCACGCGTGGTGCGAACTCGCCCGTGACCGTGGCATTCACTTGGTCGGTGGCATGGCCGAGGCGGACGGTGTGCGGTTGTACGACACCGCCGTGCTGATCGGGCCGGACGGGCTCATCGGGCACTACCGCAAGACGCACCTGTGGAACCGCGAGAAGCTGGTGTTCACGCCCGGCGACCTCGGCTTCCCGGTGTTCGACACCCGCATCGGCCGTATCGGCTTGCTGCTCTGCTGGGACATCTGGTTCCCGGAGGTCGCCCGGCTGCTCTCGGTGCAAGGTGCCGATGTCATCTGCAGCGTGAACAACTGGGTCTGGACGCCGCCGCCGCTGTTCGACGACGCGGGCAAGTGCATGGCCTCGTACCTGACGATGACCGCCTCGCACGTCAACAACGTGCCGATCGTGGCAGCCGACCGCGTCGGGGAGGAGCGCGGCGCGAAGTTTCTCGGCTGCTCGTTGATCACCGGGACGAACGGCTGGCCGGTCGGCGAGGTGGCTCCGGCTGAGGGGGAGACCACGGTGTTCGCCGAGCTGGACCTGATGGCGACCCGCTCGGCCGCGATCTGGAACGAGCTCAACGACCTGCCCCGCGACCGCCGCACCGATCTCTACGATCCGCTGCTCGGTTACCGCGGCGGTCAGGTCTACCCGCGCTGACGGGCGGCACCCATGGCCACCGAACTCGCCGAATCGACCGACACGCGCAGTGCCGGCCCGCGGCCGGTGATGTATCCGTCGACCGAGACCGAATGTGCGCTGTAGACCTTGCCCATCGTGTGTTCCTTGCTCGCCGGGTTCAGAGGGATTGCGGGAAGCGGAAGAACCGGTGCGGGTCGTAGGCGTTCTTGACCTCGACCAGCCGAGCGTGGTTCTCGGCGTGATAGGCCGCGGGCCAGTCGTCGAGCTCGAGATCCGGGAAGTTCGGGTACACCCGACCGGAGGCGTCGCCGTGCGCGGCAGACCACGAACGGTCCACCCATGGGTCTCCCGCGGCTGCGGTGTGCTCGAGCAGGAAGCGCTGGCCGCGGTGGGCGAACGCGGTGGCGTCGACCGGCACGCGGTCGTATGCCCCGCCCATGGCGGTGAACGACAGCTGGCGGGTGGTGTGGATCGGCCCGGCGGTGAGGTGAGAGGTGAGCGCTGCGAGAGTGTCGTCCGGCATCGGGCGAGTGAAGAACTCCGATCTGATCCGCACGGCTCGGCCCGGCTCGCCCGAGTCGGAGAGGGACGCCTTCAACCGATGCACGGGCATGTCCGGGATCAGCTCCGTCACCGGTGGCAGTCCGGCGAGCTGCGTGAACTCGCGCAGCAACCCGTGGGTGTCGGTCTCGGGCAACGTGGCTGCTCCGAATGCCGTGACCGCGACCGGCTCGCCCGGCTCGGCGATGACCGCGAGGTTGACGGTGAGTTGGTTCGGGGCGTCCGGTGCCCACGCTTGCCATGCGGCCATGACCTGTTCGACGGCGACGTCGGACCACCACGCCTCCACGCGTGTGGTCAGCGGCTCCGGAACGGTGGCGAACTGCAGCGCGGTGACGACTCCGAACTGTCCGCCGCCCGCACCGCGGAGCGCCCAGAACAACTCCGGCTCGTGCGCACCGTCGCAGTCCACCACGCTGCCGTCGGCCAGTACGACCTGTGCTCCGACCAGGCGATCGCAGGTCGCGAGTTGTTCCCCGGCGGCCGCCGCGTACGACACAACGGCGACGACGTCCGAGGTTGAGCGGCACGACACCACCAGCCGGGGCCTCACGTCGTGATACGCGACGTTGACTGGGCGGCGGTTCGCTTCGTATCCCGGCGATCCCGGGGCGAAGACGGTGCCGTCGAGCCGGGCAAGGTCTGTCATGCCCTCGACGCTAGGCGTGGCGAGAAGGCGATTCTTGAACGAATCGCGCAGGTCTACCCCCGCAACGGCGGCCGCAGGCGGGTCGCGAGGAACGGCCGGTAGGAGGCGGCGTGGTCGTGTCCGCATGCGCACCGGTCGATGTCACCGCCGAGGAGTTGACGCGGTGTGCATCCGGTGAGCCGGACGCACTCGCGGGTCAGATGCGCCTGGTCGGCGTACCCGACGTCGATCGCGAGCCCGGCGACTCCGTCCGTGCCACGCCGGCCCGTGGCGGCGGCACCGGCCTGGGCGAGCGCGAGGAAACCCTGGAACCGCAACGTCCGCTGCAGCACCTTCGGGCTCACCCCGGCTTCGTGTACGCAGCGCCGACGCAGCTGACTGATCGACAGTGACAGGTGCGAGGCGATCGCGTCGATGCTGACCGGATGCCACGGCATCAGCGCGCTCACGAGTTCGCGCATCAGCGGGTCCGGGCCGCCTGCGTGGCGATACTCGGCGAGCAGGTGGGCTTGCAGGTACGTCAGTGCTCGCTCGGGCGAGCCCGTCTCGGCCATTGCCGCCACGAGGCGGTCGACCAGCCGTCCCCACAGGTCCGAGAGATCTACCTGCTGGTCGAGCAGCTCGCCGGGGACGGCCGGCAGTGGGGGCGGGGTTCCCGGTTGAAATCGGACGCCCACGATGGTCGTGCGTGGTGGGATGACGTCGACCTTCGGGCCGGTGAGCGGGCCGATCAGCTGTGGCCGCCCGCCGATGGGGCAGTGGATCTCGACTCCGCCGGTCGGCAGGTGCCGTTGCACGTACGGATCTGTGCCGGTGCGGTGGATCCAGACAGTCCGCACGACGCCCGCCAGAGCCGGTACGGGAGAACGTTCCACGTACTCCATCGACTAATCGTCGCACTTCAGCGCGCCTTTCGGGGTGAATCCGGTGATTTGCCGCGGGAGTATCGGCGACCGAGCCGTGGAGTTCGCGGCTCACTCCCGCCACTGGTTGATCAGAAGCAGACCGCTCCGCGGCCGGTCCAGTTCGATCACGCCGATGTCCGCCGGCACCGGACCGCACGGCGGGCGTACAACGCACGGGTTCCTTCCGGCGCCGCCGGCTATGGACGTTTCCGCGGCCGCAGCGACCTGCGAGTTCGGCCCGCCTCGTCGTGATCGTTCTAACACCCTCCCAGGCCGAGGCGTGCGTATGGTCGGACTTGATGAAGAGCGAATTGAGGCGACCCGGCCCGCTGCGCTGGCTGTGGTACGCCGCGGGTGGACGACTGCCGGACCGGTACCGCGAGTGGGTGCTGCAGGACGTGACCGGGCGTCGCTGGCTGCTGCGCCACTTCGTGCGGGCGAGTGTTGTCATCTGGCCACTCGCTGCGGTGTGGTGGCTGTTGCCTGCCGAACCGCTGATGCATGTCGGGATGAGCTTGCTCGCGTTGATCGTGAGCTACTTCTACTCCGGCGCCTACAGCACCGAGAGCGCGGAGCACCGCCTGACCAAGCACGGCTTTCCGCCCGGCACCTTCCGCGCCGCCCGGGCCGAGGCCAACCGCGAGTCGATCGCTCGGGCCCGGGCCGAGTACGCCGCGATCTATCGCCGCGAGTGACCCACGTCGTCTGTGCTGTACGCGGCGTGCCGCGTACAGCTGGAGTGCAAGCGAAGCCTAGGCCTCCGCGCCGTGATCGATTCCCTCAGGCGACGTCGGACAGCGTGGGTCTTCGGCCGCCTCGATGACTCTCGAGACGCTGCCTGGCACCTCAACTGGATGTTCACCCCGAGCCGCTGGCGGCATCGTCCAGGACACCCGCGGTATCCCTTGCGATCGGTACCACGTGTGGCTCACCCACGTTCCGCCGGCTCGTGACGACCGACGCCGAGCCGCTCGGCGTCGGTGTCGTGGAAACTACCCGGGTCTCAGTCGCTGGTGTCCCAGCCCTTCACATAGGACAGGACGAAGCCGAGCAGACCGGCGATCCCGGCCAGGACATAGGTCGGGGTACCAGCCCATTCGACAACTGATTCGACGAGCGGCCCGTTTCGGACGACGAGCCCGATCGCCTGTGTCACGACCACAACCACGCCACCGATGAGGAACAAGGCCAAGCTGACGCGGAAAGTGATGTCCAACGTTCGTGTGATCATCCAAGTCTCCTTTGGCATCAGACCGGCAGCACGCCGACCGCGATCAGCGAGCCGATGACGAGGATCGGCAGGACGTACCAGACAACCAGCGGAACGAACGTTCGTGCCGGGTTGACGCGTGCGATGCCGCTGGCGATGTAGATCGGTGCGGCACCGGGCGGGGACGCACCCTCGGTCGAGGCGAAGACGAGGATCGCGACGGCGGCAGGGATCGGTGACACACCCGCGGCCAGCAATGTGGTGAACGCGACCGGGCCCACAGCCGCGACGGTCGCGGTTGCAGTCAGGGGCGCAGCGACACCGACCACGATCAAGCCGATCACGAGAGCCACCAGGAACGGCGGCAAGTCGAGCTCGCCCAGTAGCGAAGCGAGCTGCTCGGCGAGCCCGAGCTCACCGAGCGATTCGGCGGCGGCGAAAGCGAAGAACAGTGTCGCGCCGATGACGGCGTAGCGCGGCCCGACCTCTCCGAGGAGTTGCCACCAACCGGATGCCCGCCGAGGCAAGGCTTTCCGCCCGAGGATGAGCCCGATGATCGTGACGAGCACCGGGATCCAGGTGATGATCGAGATCTCGTCCGCCGGATCTTCTCCGATCCACGAGACAAGTGCATCGCCGGTGGGTCCGGACGTCAGCAACACGGGCACGATGATGCCGACGAACACCAGCAGGCTGGACCAGCCCGCGGCGAACGTTCGCTTGAAGGGTTCGATCAGCGTCGGATCGACTGCGCCGATCTTGTGGCGGCGCACGAAGTAGTACACGAGGATCAAGCGGTACAGCAGCGTCCAAGCGCCGCCCAGGAACAACGCGACGAAGAGCTGATCTGCTGTCACGTAGCTCGCGACAGCAGCGGATCCGGTGAGGATGAACAGCGAAGAGCTGGGCGGGATGGCGATGCCGAGGCCGGCGTTGCCCGCGACGATGGTGGCGGAAAGCTTCGGGCTGAAGTTCGACTTCTCCATCCACGGGATCGTCACCGAGCCCACGGCAGCAGCGTTTCCTGATCCCGATCCGGATACCGCGCCGAACAGGCCGGAGGCCACGGTCGACACATATGCCGCGCCGCCGCGACGTCGACCCAACAGGGAATTCAGCATCGCGATGAGCTGATCGACAACTCCGGTCTTACCGAGGACGAATCCCATGAACACGAAAGTCAACGCGGCGAAGACGATTTCCTCGGTGGCTGCGCCCTTGAGCCCGGCCCACAGGATGTCGAGGAACGAGCTGCCGCCGAACGCAGCAACTGCTACGAAGCCGAGGATCATGGCTTCCCCGATATTGCGTTTGAACACGCCGTTCCACGCGATGATGATCGCGATGTAGGCGACCAGCGCCCAGATGCCAAGCATGAGGGATCCACTTCGTTGTAGGAACAGGAACGGAAGAACGCATCAGCTGAGCTGTTCTGCCAGCTGAAGGGTGCGACGGGCGGACTCGATGATCGGCGCGTCGATGAACCGACCGTCCGGGAGTGCGAGAGCTCCGGTGCCGTCTGCCTCTCCGGCCGCCGCTGCTGCGACGACCTCGCGGGCCCGACGAATCTCGTCGTCGGTCGGGGCGAATGCCGATTTGATCGTGGAAAGCTGTTTGGGATGCAGCGCGCTGCGCCCGAACATGCCGAGGGCTTTTCCGCGGGCACAGGACCTCGCGAGCCCGGCAAGGTCGTCGAGGTCGGTGTAAACCGCCATAGCGGGGGCCGGAAGGCCTGCCGCAGCCGCTGCGACGACGATCCGGCTACGGATCCACGTGTACGCCTCTTCACCTTCGAGGGACAGCTCGGCCGCCAGATCGGCTTCGCCCAGCGCGAGACCGACGACGGCAGGATGGCGGGCGATGGCGTTCGCGTTCTCCACACCCGCCGCGGATTCGAGCAGGCAGTGCACCGGTGGAGCCGACTCGACGTCGTCGATTCCGAGGAGTCGCAACGCCACGTCGACGTCGTCCGGAGCAGTGACTTTAGGGATACGCAATCCGACACGCCCCTGCCGGAACACCGGATGCCGGCCGAGTGCGAGCAGATCGCGAATCCCGTAATCGCCGCGAGGATGATTGACACGAATCTGCACGGCGGGTTCGTCGGGGAGTTCGTCGAGCAGCGCGAGGGCGTTGGCTCGGGCTGCTTCTTTCTGCCCTGCCAGGACCGCGTCCTCCAAGTCGACGAGGACGACGTCGGCGCCGCTGTTCAGCGCTTTGGGCAGCATCTCGGGCCTGCTGGCAGGTACGTACAGCGAGGTGACCGGCACGGACGTCGGCATCAGGCAATCACTCCACGTTCGCGTAGTGCCGCAATGTCGTCGGTCGGAACGCCCGCTTCAGCGAGGATTTCCGAGGTGTGCTCACCGAAGCGAGGGCCGGCCCACCGGATCTCGCCGGGTGTATCCGACAGGCGTGCCAGCACGTTCTGCATGGACACAGTGCCGAGCTCGGGGTCTGGAACGTCGACGATCGTGCCGAGCGCCTGGAACTGTGGGTCGGCGACGATGTCCGCGACGTCGTACACCGGGGCGACGGCAGCCTGCGCTTCCCGGAATGCAGCGATGACTTCGTCCGCGTCTCGCTCGGCGATCCAGCTGCCGACCGCTGCGTCGAGCTCGTCAGCGTGCTGGGCGCGGGCGCGGCCGGAGGAGAACCACGGTTCGTCGACCAAGTCCGGTCTGCCGACAAGCCGGATCACCCGTTCAGCGATGGACTGCGCACTGGTCGAGACGGCGAGCCACCGCCCGTCGCGGGTGCGGTAGATGTTGCGCGGCGAGTTGTTCAACGACCGATTGCCCGTGCGTTCCGGAACCACGCCGAGCGCGCGGTACGCCGTGATCTGGGGGCCGAGCACCGTCAGGATCGGCTCGATGATCGCCAGGTCCAGCACCTGACCCTTGCCGGACTTCTGCCTGCCTTGCAGCGCGACCATGATGGTGTAGGCCCCGGCAAGCCCGGCGACTCCGTCGGCAAGCGCGAACGGTGGCAGGGTCGGTGGGCCGTCAGGCTCGCCGGTCATTGCCGCGAAGCCGCTCATCGCCTCGGCCAGGGTGCCGAAACCAGGTTCGTTCGACTTGGGACCGACCTGTCCGAATCCGGTGAAGCGGGCGATCACCAACCGGGGATTGACCTCGTGCAGCTGCGCGGGGGAGAGGTTCCAGCGCTCGAGGGTGCCGGGACGGAAGTTCTCGATCAGTACGTCGGCATCGGCGAGGATGCGCTTGAGCAACTGTTGACCTTCCGGGGCGGACAGGTCGATCGCTGTCGTGCGCTTGTTGCGGGACAGGACCTTCCACCACAGGCCAACACCATCCTTGGCGTATCCGTGCCCGCGGGACGGGTCGCCGCGTCGCGGGTGTTCGACCTTGATCACGTCGGCACCGAAGTCGCCCATGAGCATGGCTGCCGTCGGGCCCGCGAACAGCGTCGAGACGTCCACGACCTTGATTCCGGAGAGTGGATTCACAGGATGCATCTTATAAAATGCATCCTTGCGGTCAAGGCCTTGTTTTCTCCGTCAGGGCGGCCATTCCGGCTGACCCGCAGTGACGCTCGGCTACTGTGAGGGACGTCCGCTGATGTCTGGAGGGAGCTCGCGTGGTCTCAGCGAGGCCGACACGGCCACGTCCACCGGGTAGCAAAGCTGACTACGTGCACCAGGTGCTACGCGAGGAGATCATCAGCGGCAAGTTGTCGGCCGGCGCCCCAGTACCTCAAGACGAGATCGCCCGAAGGCTTGGCGTCTCGATCACTCCCGTACGCGAGGCATTGCGTCGGCTGGAAAGCGAAGGGCTGATCTCGTATCGGTCTCATCGCGGTGCGACCGTGTCCGAACTGAGCAGGGAGGCGGTGCTCGAGCTCTACCTCCTGCGCGGCGCTATCGAGGGACTCTGCGCGCGGTTGGCCGCCGAGCGGATCACGGACGACGAACTGGCGACCCTGCGCGAGTTGCACGAGCAGATGTTGCGCGACTTCGAGGCGGGTCGTGTCGAGAATCTTGCTGAGGACAGCAGGCGATTCCACGACCTCATCGCGCGTGCGGGTGGGCCTGCATTGCTCGCTGACCACCTCGACACGGTGTGGCGCAACCATCCGGTGCCGCTGAGAACATCGCTGTGGCACGAACCGTCGAACGCGAAACGTTTCCTCGAACACCACGGCGCGCTGGTGGAGGCCCTCACGAAACGCGACGCCGTCAAGGCCGAGCGTGTCATGGTCCAGCACCTCGACGAGGCCGGCACGGTACGAAATGCCCAGCAAGACGAGGGCAGCTGACACTCCTGCTCATTGTTCGCCTCCACGACACCCACCATCTGCCCGCCCTCGATCCGTTGAGCCGGGCGCCACGCGGGCGCTTGCCACCGCGAGGAGCTGCGGACCGCTGACAGCAACGTCAGTCCGGTTCATCCTGACGCAGCACATTGATCGCGAAGGCATCGACGTGGGCAACGGCCCTCGCGCGTCGTCGACGAGCCGCAACCCCGCTCGCCGCATGGCGTCTGCCGTCGCCGGTACCGGACCGATTCCCATCGTTATTGGTGGTACTCCAGCAAGTCCCCAGGCGATCAGGGCGAGCTGGTTGGCGCCGGCCGTTTGCACGGTGATCGTCACGTCCCGCCGGCCCGGCTCCGGTCCGCGCCACCGACGACGGTAGCCACAGGCGGCAGCGATTTCGGCACCGTTACAACTCGAGGATCCTATTATTTCCGGATTGCATCCAACTCTAGAAGACTGCATACTTCCGGCATGTTCACTGCTCCACCTGACCACTTGAGCCGTCCCGCCCTGACCGGCTCGTTCGGGATGGCCGCGTCGACCAACTGGGTCGCGTCCGCTGTGGCGCAAAGCGTGCTGGAGCGCGGCGGGAACGCGTTCGACGCCGTCGTTGCCGCTGGATTCGTGACGCACGTCGTGGAACCGCATCTGAATGGGCCCGGCGGAGACCTCGTCGCCCTGGTCACTCCCGCGGGCGGGGACACCATGGTGGTCAACGGGCAAGGTCCCGCGCCGCAGGGCGCTGACATCGCGCACTACCGGTCGCTCGGGCTGGAATTCGTCCCAGGCTCCGGAGCGCTCGCCAGTGCCGTGCCTGGCGCCGTGGAGGCCTGGCTGGTGATCTTGCGCGAGTTCGGCACGTGGGAGTTGCGGGACGTCCTGTCGTACGTCCTGCACTACGCCGAGGTGGGGCATCCGCTGCTGCCGAACGCGGCCGGCACCATCGCCTCTGTCGCCGGTCTCTTCCGCGACCACTGGCCGGAATCCGCCAAGCTATGGCTGGTCGACGGTCAGGCGCCCGCTGCGGGGATGCTGCACAAGAACCCGCAGTACGCCCGTACGTTGCGCCGCCTCATCGCAGCCGCCGACGCCGGGGCGACACGGGAAGCTCGCATCGATGCCGCGCTGTGCGAATGGAAGACCGGATTCGTCGCCACCGCCGCCGCGCGAGCGGCCCAGACCCGGCACCGGCATGCCGATGGAAACGACTACGCCGGCGTGTTGTCGGTCGACGACTTCGCCGAGTTCACCGTGCGGCTGGAGGACCCGGTACGGCTGACGTTCCGGGACACCACGGTGGTCAAGGCGGGGTTCTGGTCGCAAGGTCCGGTTTTGCTCCAGACGCTGGCCATCCTCGACCACTTCGACGACGCCGACCTCGATCCGTCGACCGAGCGCGGCGTGCACACCATCGCCGAGGCCCTCAAACTCGCGATGGCCGACCGCGACGCCTACTACGGCGACGCTCGCGACGACCACGAAGTCCTGCGCACCCTGCTCTCGCCGGAGTACGCCAAACAGCGTGCCGCACTGATCACTTCTCGTGCGTCGGCGGAATGGCGGCCGGGCACGATTCCCGGCACGCCCCCGTATTTCCCGCCGCTGCGCACCAAAGCAGAGGTGGACGCCGCGGTGTCCAACGCTTACGGAATTGGCGAACCGACCGTGCGCCCGACCGGGGAAACCCGCGGCGACACCGTCCACATCGATGTGATCGACCGGCACGGCAATGTCGTGTCCGCGACCCCGTCCGGCGGTTGGCTGCAGTCCAATCCCGCGATCGACGAACTCGGCTTCTGCCTGGGCACCCGCCTGCAGATGACCTGGCTCGACCCGGCGAGCCCGTCCGCGCTTCGCCCCGGCCGCCTGCCCAGGACGACGCTGACCCCGACGATCCTGGAACGCGGCTCCGTCGCGGTGTCGGCCATCGGCTCGCCCGGCGGGGACCAGCAGGACCAGTGGCAACTGCTGTATCTGCTGCGCACGTTGGTCGGCGGCTACAACCCGCAGCAGGCGATCGAGTCACCGATGTTCCACACCACCGCCGTCGCGCAGTCTTTCTGGCCCCGGGAATGGACCCCGGGCGGCCTGGTCGTGGAGGCGGCCCTCGGCGCGGACGTCATCGAAGGCCTGCGCCGCCGGGGACACGCCGTCACCGTGTCCAACCCCGGCAACCTCGGCAGGCTGTCCGCCGTCGACCGGGACCCGGTCACCGGCCAGATGCGCGCGGGCGCCAACCCGCGTGGCGCACAGGGATACGCGGTGGGGCGATAGCCCCACCGGCTCACCCGGCGTCGAAAGCCCCAGCTCGTACCGCACGTCTGACGAAGTTCACCGCTCACCCGGCACGAGGAGACAACACCATGAAACCGCACGGGAGCTTACGGCGCGTGCGCCGACGATTATCCGCGGTCCTCGCCGCGCTGACCGTCTTCACCGGATTGGCCGCCTGCGGGGTGTCCAGCGGCGCGGGCTCTTCCGGTCAGCCCGACGAGCTGCATGTTCTGGTCGAGGCGATGCAGCCGGTGTTCGACCAGTGGCAAGGCGGGGTGACCACGCAAGGTGTGCTGCTGCTGGTCAACGAACCCTTGATCCGCTACGACGGGGACGGCTTCCAGCCGAACGTGGCCGCGTCGTTCGATCAGGTCTCGCCCACCAAGTTCGTGTTCGAACTGCGCGACGACGTGCGATTCAGCGACGGGAGTGAGCTGACGGCCGAGGACGTGAAGTTCACCTTCCAGCAGGCGATGCGCGACGACCACATGAGCACCACGCACATCGTCATGAAAGCCATCAAGTCGATTGACGTCTCGGGCAAGACCCTCACCGTCGAGCTCGCCCAGCCGCATTCACTGTTCCTCTACACCGTCGCCCGTACCGGCATCGTCAGCAAAGCGTTCTACGACAAGCACGGGGACAAAGTGGGCACCCCGGATGTGGGGCAGCTGGGCAGCGGCCCGTACCAGCTGGTCAAGTTCGAGCCCAACAAAACGATGACGATCGGGCGCAACCCGGACTACTGGGGCGACCAGGCACCGTTCTCGTCGATCACCTTCACCATCGTGTCGGACGACTCGGCACGGTTGCTGGCGCTGCACTCCGGCGAAGCCAACGCGATCTTCGAAATCCCCACCGGCCAGATCAAAGCGGTGCGGACCGTCGAGGACTTCACGTTCACCACGATCGACGGCACGTCACTGATCATGCTGATGATGGACGTGACGAAGCCGCCGTTCGACGATCCGGACGTGCGCGCCGCGGTCCGGCACGCCATCAACCGGCAAGGCGTGGTCGACTCCGCGCTGGCCGGCAACGGACAGGTGGCCCGCACCCTGGTGTCGGCGTCCACGCTCGAACGCGTCGCGAGCCCGCAAGCGGTCGAGAGTACCCTCGGCAAGTTCGACAAGGACAACGCGTTCGATCCCGACCTGGCGAAACGGCTGCTGCGTAAGGCCGGGAAACCGAACGGGTTCAGCGTGACGCTCCCGGTCGAGTCCACCGACGCGGACGCCAGCCTCGTCGCGCAGGCGCTGGCGCAGGACCTCAAGCGGGTAGGAATCGACGTCCGGCTCGAGCAGAAGGGTGACGACTACGTCGAGGTCATCCTGCGCGGCAAGCACGAAGGCGTCCTGCTGTTCCAGTTCTCCAGCAATGCGCCCGACCCGGTCATGCCGATGGACTACTTCGTTCCGGCGAAGTCGCACCTCAACCTGACGCGCCAGAACACCCCGGCGGCCGACGAGGCGCTGGCCCGCAGCCACGCCATCCCGGTCGGCGAGGCGAAGCGGGGGCAAGCGCTGCTGTCGGGACTGGAGGCTTACCACTCCGCCGGCGCGTCGCTGCCGTTGGCGATTCCCGACATGACGTTCGGCCTGAAGAAGCCGATGACGATCGACGGATTCACCAACTACTGGTGGATGCAGCGCTGGGACCTGCTGGTGGGGGTGAACCGATGACCACTACGCAAGCCCCGGCAGCCACCCGCAAACGCCCTGGCGGCATCCCACCGGGCTTGCTGCGCTACGTGCTGCTGCGGATATCCGCGGCGATCGTGGTCATGCTCGTGGTGAGCTTCGTGGTGTTCCTGTTCGTCCACGCCGCACCCGGCGGGCCGGAGTACGCCATCGCAGGCAAGCTGGCGACCGAGGAACAACTGGCGAACATCCGGCAGATCTACGGCTTCGACCGGCCGCTGCTCGAGCAGTACTGGACGTATCTCGGCCAGCTGCTACACGGCGAGCTCGGCGAGTCGGTGATCCAGCGCAGGCCGGTGGCCGCCCTGCTCGACGAGGCGGCTCAGGTCACGGTGCCGCTGCTGCTGTTCACCTGGGTCATCGCCCTGGTGGCCGGTGTGGCGATCGGCATCGTCACGGCCTACCGGGCGGGGTCCCGGATCGACCGGTTCGCGCTGGGCATGACGACGCTCGGGGCGAGCACTCCGGCGTTCGTGGTCGGCACGGTGTTCGCGTGGTTCTTCGGTGTCGAGCTCGGCTGGTTCCCGGCGCTGGGGATCGGCGACGGTGGTCTCGACACCATCGCCCACCTCGTCCTGCCCGCGACCACCATGGCCATCGCCGTGCTGGCCATCACCACCAGGATCAGCCGGGTCCGGATCGGGCAGATCCTCGCCGAGGACCAGGCGTTGTTCGCCCGCGCCAGGGGTCTTGGACGCTGGTGGACGCTGCGCAACGTCGTGCTGCGGAACGCAGGCGTCCAGCTGATCACACTGTCCGGCACGATCGTGGTCAGCCTGTTCACCGGGTTGATCCTGGTCGAGCGCGTGTTCAACCTGCCGGGCATCGGCAGCCTCATGGTGGAGGCCATCCACGACCAGGACATGCCCGTGATTCAAGGCGTGACGCTGTGCGCCGCGCTGCTCGTCGTGGTGGTCAACCTCGTCGTCGACCTGCTCTGCATGCTGGTCGATCCCCGCCTTCGCGTCCGATTGGAGTCCGCACGATGACCGCGGTGCCACACTCCACGTCCACCTCCAACCGTTCTCGCGCCGCCCGCTTCCGGGTGCCGCGGATCCCGGTCCTGACGGCGCTGGCCGGGCTTTTCCTGCTCGCCGTCGCCGTCTGCGCGATCTTCCCGGGCCTGGCCCCGGCGGACCCGGGCGCCATCGACGCCACCGTCAGCCTGGAAGGACCAAGCGGCGAGCACTTGCTCGGCACCGACCAGCTCGGCCGTGACATGTTCTCGCGGATCATCGCCGGAGCCCGGACGTCACTGCTCGGCCCGCTCCTGCTGGCCGTCGGCGTCACCGTCATCGGCACTCTGCTGGCCGTGGCAGCGGGCTATTTCGGTGGCCGCACCGACACCGTGATCAGCCGCCTGGTGGACCTGCTGTACTCGGTGCCCGCCCTGCTGGTGGCGATCGTGGTCGCCGGGGTCACCGGTGGAGGGTTCGGCATAACGCTCGCGGTACTGATCGTCTTCGGTCTTCCGCTGCACGTGCGCAACCTGCGCGCCGCCGTCATGGAGCGGGCACATCTGCCGTACATGGAGGCCGCGGTCACGCTCGGCCTGCCCACGTGGCGGGTCGTTCTGACGCACCTGGTGCCGACCATCGTGCCGAACATGGTCGCCACGTTCTTCCTGGTCTTCACCTACGGCGTGGTGGAGTTCTCGTCGCTGTCGTTCCTCGGCCTGGGCTCCCCGCCCGGGGCGCCCGACTGGGGCCGGATGGTCTCGGACAACCGGGCGACGATCTTCACCAATGTGTGGCCCGCCGTCGTTCCCGCGGTGGCGATCGTGCTGCTCGCCGTCTCGACCAACCTGATCGGCGAATACCTCCAGCGCAAGCACGACCAGGCGAGGAGACAACGATGAACCCGACCATCTCTACCGGGCGGCAGACCGGTCTGGCCACGGACTCGCTCAGCGTCTGGCTCGAACAAGGTCGCGCCCGCAGACCGATCGCGGAGTCGATCAGCCTGCGGGTCGCGCCGGGGGAGTCGATCGCGATCGTCGGCGAGTCCGGTAGCGGCAAGTCCGTCACCGCCCGCGCCCTTCTGGGCCTGTTGCCGCCCGAGCTGACCAGCGAAGGCGACGTCAGCGTCGCGGGCACGTCGTTCTTGCGGCTCAGCGAGGCGGCGCGGCGCCGGCTGCGCGGCAACGAGATCGCCTTCATCATGCAGGACCCGTTCACCATGCTGAACCCGGTGCTGAAGGTCGGCGACCAGGTCACCGCGGCGCTGCGCGGCGAGGACGGGCGCAAGCTGTCCAAGGCGGAGCGGCGAGCCGAGGCCGTGGCCAGGCTGAACGAGGTCGGCATCACCGATCCGGCCGTGGCGGGCAAGTACCCGTTCCAGCTCTCCGGCGGGATGCGCCAGCGGGTGGGTATCGCGGCCGCGATCGCGGAGAACCCGCGGGTGCTGATCGCCGACGAGCCCACCACCGCTTTGGATGTCACCACGCAGCAGGAAGTGCTGAAGCTGCTCGACCGGTTGCGCAAGACCCACGAGCTGGGCCTGATCCTGATCACCCACGACCTCCGCGTCGCGTTCGCCACCTGCGACCGCGTCTACGTGATGTATGCGGGCCAGATCGTGGAAGTCGGGGAGACGGATGCCATCCGCACCCAGCCGCGACATCCGTACACGGCGGCGTTGCTGGCCGCCGAACCGCCGCTGGATCATCGGGTGCCGCGTCTGCTGACGATTCCCGGCTCGGTCCCGTCGCCCGGTAGCAGGCCGGACGGGTGCCGCTTCGCCCCGCGCTGCTCCTACGCCGTAGCCGCCTGTACCGATTCGCCGGTCTCACTACGCATCACTGACGAGTCCGGCGAACATCGGGTTCGGTGCGATCGCGCCGAGGAGATCACGCTGATCACCGACGAGGCGGCCGGCGGGCCCGCTGCCGGTGCGGAGACGGTCCAGCCAGGCGATCTCCTCGTGAAGATGCGTGCGGTCCGCAAGAACTATCAGGACAAAGTCGCTGTCGACGGTGTCGACGTGGACGTGTACGCCGGGGAAAGCGTCGGTTTGGTAGGGGAGTCCGGCTCGGGCAAGACGACGCTGGCTCGCATGATGGTCGGGCTGACCCGGCCCAGCGCGGGAAGTGTGCGGGTAGGCGGCGTGGAGCTGGCCGCGAAACGGGTGTCCAGACAGCAATGGGCGACGGTGCGCGGGCTTGCCCAGATGGCGTTCCAGGACCCGATGTCGACGCTGAACCCCACCAGGACGATCGGCTCCACGCTTCGCGAGGGCCTGCGCCTGTCCGGAGCGGACGATCTCGAGGCGGCGACCGCCGAGCTGTTGGAACGAGTCGGGCTGCCTTCCGGATACGCGCACCGCTGGCCGGGCCAGTTGTCCGGCGGCGAGCGCCAGCGGGTGGCCATCGCTCGCGCGCTGAGCCGTAACCCGCGCATCGTGGTGTGCGACGAGGTTGTCTCCGCCCTCGACGTGTCCGTCCAGGCGCACATCCTGAACTTGCTCCGCGAACTGCAGGCCGACCTCGGGCTGACCTACGTGTTCATCACCCACGACCTCGCCGTCGTCCGGCAGATCACCGACCGGGTGTACGTGCTCAACCACGGCAAGGTGGTGGAGTCCGGCCAGACACCGGACGTCCTCGACCGGCCTGCGCACGACTACACCAAGCGGCTAGTCGCCTCGATCCCGCGCGTCGAGCAGTAGCGCACTCGCCCGCCCGTACCACGAATGAAGGAACTGGCACCATTTCACTCAATTTGGGATGCAATAAGTGATAAACTGGATTCACTCATCCGGAAGGAGAAGGTCGACGCGATGAGCTTCAGCACCGTCAAGGTGGCGGAGACGACCAACGGACCGATCGCCTACCACGAGCTCGGCTCGGGTGAAGTCCTGCTCATGCATCACGGCGGGGAGTCTCACCGTGGGCAGTACGCCGGATTCGCCCCACTGGTCGGCGAGGGCATCCGCGCCATCTCGTACGACCAGCGAGACGTCGGGGACAGCTTCCGCTGCACCGACCCCTACGAGATCGGCGACATCGCCGATGACAGCGTGGCCCTGCTGGACGCCCTTGGGGTCGAGCGGGCCCACATCATGGGGTTCTCGTTCGGTGGCGCGGTGTCGTTGCACATCGCGATCCGCCATCCCGACCGTGTGCAGAGCCTGATCTGTGGAGCGGCCCCCGCGAGCTTCCGGAACATCAACGAGTTCACCAAGGCCGCTCTGGCCCGTCCGCCCGAGGAACGCTTCGACATCATGGTGCAGGCCATCCTCAGCCCGGCCGGTCAGTCCGATCCGGCGCAGCTGGAGCGGTTGCGCACCATGATGGCCGGGCAGGTCAGTGACCCCGACTCGTACCGGATCCAGTGTTTGCGGACGCACGATCTGGACGCGGAACTGCGGACCATCAAGGCCCCGACGCTGCTCATCTACGGCGCCGACGACCCGCTGGCCAGCCCCGACGACGGGCGGTTCATCGCCGAGCGGATCCCCAATGCCACCTTCGTATGCGTGCCCGACGCGCGGCACGGCCTGAGCTCGGAGTTCAAGGAACCCGTCGCCCGGCTCGTCCGGGAACACGTTCTGGCGAATCGCATCGGTACGTAACAGCCGGGCGGCTCGCCGCTGCTCACCTCACAACAAGATCGGATACGCATGAAAATTCTGGTAACCGGGGCCGGTGTGGCCGGCCTGTCCGCCACCATCACCCTGCAGCGCCGCGGCCACACAGTCACGCTGATCGAACAGGCACCCGTCGTCCGGACGACCGGCTCGCCGATCGACGTGCGGGGCGATGCCCTGGACATGGTCCGGGAGATGGGCATCTACCACGAGATGCGGGCCGCCGAGATCAGCATGACCGTCGGCACGGATTACGTCGACGACGACGGCAAGCGCATCGCGGGCTTCTCCACCAGGTACGCCAACGACCGGCCGGACGACATCGAGATCCCGCGGCCGAAGCTGATGCCAATCCTCACCGGCGCGCTCGAGGAGAACACCGATGTGCGGTTCTCCACCACGGTCACCGAGCTGTCCGACAACGGCGACTCGGTACACGTCGTGCTGAGTGACGGCACCGAGGACGATTACGACCTGGTGGTGGGTGCCGACGGAATTCACTCCTGGACCCGCGCGCTGGTGTTCGGCCCGGAAGAGGACTACGTCAACTTCCTCGGCGTCTACGTCGTCCTCGCGCCGATCGGCCCGCCCGCACCTGCCGGAACGCCCGGGCAGATGCACTTGGCGCCCGGCCGGATGCTCAGCCTGCTGCAGACGCCGGACGAGGAGATCGTGGCCGGGTACTTCCGGTCGCCGAAGCTCGACATCAACTACCGCGATCCGGCAGCCGTCCACGAGGTACTGCGCGGCGTCTACCAGGACGACGTGTGGCGGATCCAGGAGCTCGTCGCGCGTATGGGCGAAAGCGACGGCCTGTACTTCGACGAATGCGGTCAGACCAAGATGCCGACGTGGTCCAAAGGCCGGGTGGTACTGGTCGGGGACGCGGCGCACTGTGCCGCACCACTGTCCGGGCGTGGCACATCGCTCGCCATCAGCGGCAGCTACTTCCTCGCCGAGGCGCTGGAGAAGCACCCGGACGACCTTGCGGCCGCTTTCACCGAGTACGAGGAGCGTCAGCGCCCCTACGTCGACCGCGCGCAGGCAGGCGTCGCAGGCTCGATCGACCGCAACGTGCCGGCGACCGCCGAAGCCGTCACGGCGTACCTGCAGGAAGTTCGCGAATCCGAAGCCAGCCGGCAGTGACCACAAACCAAGGAGAAATCATGAGCGAGACCCCGCAGGGGTTCCCCACCGACCCGGGAAACGAACTGATCTTCGCCAATGAGCACGTGCGGGTGTGGGCGATGACGCTGCAGCCCGGCGAGGCGATCTTCTACCACTCGCACCAGTACGACCACTTGATCCTGTGGCCGCATCCGGGCCGTGCCGCGTCGATGGAGTTCGACGAGGAGGAAGAATTCAGCCACGCCCAGAACGCCGAGGCGGGCTATGCGTTCTTCAAGACCGTCGGCAGGCAAGGTGGCCTCAAGCCGCACCGGCTGAAGAATCTCGAGGACCACCCGGTCACCCACTACATCATCGAACTGGTGCGGGAATCGGCGACCGAGGAGCCGGGTAAGCCGCAGTCCAACGGCCGCGGGTTGTCGGGTCGCAACCACGACATCATCGACCCGAACGACTTCGTCGAGCCGAAGGAGAAGCGCGTCACGTATGCCTGGGGCTGACCAGCTGGAGCGCGATGACGCCCGTCGCGCTGCGCAGGAACGTGTCCGGGACCGCCTCGCGGTGCTGCTGGCCGTCACCAGCGGGGCGACGGACGCCATCGGATTCCTCGCGCTCGGCGGAGCGTTCGCCAGCGTGATGACCGGGAACATGGTGATCACCGGTGTCGGCGCGGCGACGGGCGACGGGAGCCTGATCGTGCTGGCCGTCAGCGCGATCGTCAGTTTCGTCGTCGGGTGCGCCGTCGGCGCACGGCTGGCCGGCTTGCCGCAATCCGGTGATCCGGTGTGGCCTGCCGCTGTCACCCGTGCGCTGGCGGTGCAGACCGCGCTGACCGTGGTGCTCTCGATCGCCTGGTGGGTCACCGGACCCGAGCGCGGCGAAACGGTGCGGTTGATCCTGCTCGGCGGGCACGCTCTGGCGCTGGGCCTGCAGAGCAGCACCGTGCAGCGCTTCGGTGCCGGGGGCTTGTCGACGACCTACCTGACCGGCACTCTCACCGGACTCGTCGTCCGGCTGGCGACCGGTGGAGGAGTCCGCAGCGTCGGGCGCAACGCCGCGTTGTTGCTCGGGCTGATCGGCGGAGCCGCACTGGGCGCGGTGCTCACCGCGAAAGCGTGGGCGCTGGCGCCGCTGACGCAACTGGTACCCCTGGTGCTGGTCCTCGCGCTGGGGATGGTGCTGACCACGAGCAGTAAACGTCTCGAGCGGATCACCCGGCAAGCTGATCACTAGGGTGGATGCATAATCCTCCCGTTACATGCCAACAGCCCGGGTGAGGATTCCGTCGCGAGGAGTGCGTATCCCATATGGATGACATCGAGGGTTCCGAGTCGATCAGCGACCGGGTGGCCGACGAGCTGCAGCGCCGGATCCTCAACGGCGCCATCCCGGTCGGGTCGTGGTTGCGGCACAACTCGATCGCGGAGGAGTTCGGGGTGAGCCGGACTCCGGTGCGGGAAGCACTCCGGGTGCTGCACGCCCGTGGCATCGTCACGATCGTCAAGAACCGGGGTGCCCGGGTGAACGGGCACTCCGGCCGGGACGTGCGCGAGCTGGGACAGGTCCGCGCGGCCATCGAAGGACTGGCCGCCGAGCTGGCCGTGGAGCGGATCAACGACGCGCAGGTGGCGCAGATGCAGCGCGCGCTCGACGACTTCGCCGAGGCCATCGACCGGTACACCGGCAGCCCCGAGCTGTCGGAGTCCGACGAGGCGAACGAGCGGTGGTCGAGGACCAACAGTGACTTCCACAGCGCGATCGTGGCCGGGTCGGGCAACCGGCAGCTGATGCTCAGCCTGGAAGACATCGGCCGCAGGCTTCCGCTCAACTCGAGCTACCCGGCGTATGCGGGCAACACGCGGCTGCTGAAGCAGAACCTGCGGGAGCATCAACGGATCGCCGAAGCGATCCTGGCACAGGACGCCGAAGCGGCACGGCAGGCGATGGTCGATCACATCAAGTCGGCCAGCGAATCGCTCGCGCGCTTCGTCGAGGAGCACGAGCGGCGGGCATGAGCCGATGCCTCCCGGACGTCCGCCGGGATGGGCGGCAACCTGTGGCCGAGGCCGGCCGTCGGTGTGTCCGGTGCGCGAGTGAGACGCCGGAAGCACGGCGAGCACTCTGACGCGATTCATCTTGGCGCGGCGTCCAGGCGGCCCGGTAGGTCGAATCGGCCGACGGGGCGCGCAACCGGCGCAAGATCCTCGCCGCTGTCGAGTGTTTGCTGGCCGGCAAGGCGGTGCCAGCACCCGAAGAAGAAGGCGTAGCGGTGTAGCGCGGGTTCTCGTGAATCTCCCGCACGTGCTGCCCTGCCAACCATCGCCAGACGATGAGGATTGCCACGGAGGCTTGCAGGACGCCATCGAAGCCGTGGTAAACCCCGCCGCACTCGTCGAGCCGGTCAACGCCGCCCTCGCCGAACGTGACGCAGCCAGGGCCGCTCCCAGCACGGCGGCAGCCACAGACGCCATCACAGAGGCAGAGGGCTACGCCATGATCGACTCGCTCGCCGATGTCGGAGATTCCCTGAACACGGCCAAGCCAAAGCGGCTTGCCGAGCTCTACTCGACGCTGAGCTTGGACGTCCTCTACGAACCCGAGGACAAGATCGCGACTGTGACCATCCAGCCCGCATTGCGGGTGAACAACAACGGTGTCCGGAGGGGGACTTGAACCCCCACGCCCTTTACGGGCACTAGCACCTCAAGCTAGCGCGTCTGCCATTCCGCCACCCGGACTTTGCGGCGTCCAGGGTAGCGGATGGAGCAAGATCCATGCACGGGGGGGTGAGGGTTGGCCACGCCACGGCGTGCCGACCGCGGCCGCGCGCGGGGTGGCCGCCGGCAATGGTAGGAATCCCTATGTGTGCGCCCACCACGAAAGCCCGGCCGCTGCCCGCGGACTCGACGCCGCGGCAGCCGAGTCCGTCGTACTGACCAGCGAACTCATCCAGATCGACTCCACCAACACCGGTGATCCGGAAACGGTCGTCGGGGAGCGCGAGGCCGCCGAATACGTCGCCGCCAAGCTCCAGGAGGTCGGCTACGAAACCGAGCTGGTGGAGTCCGGCGCGGCGAACCGGTGCAACGTGTTCGCCCGGCTACCCGGAGCCGACCCGGAGCGTGGCGCCCTGGTCATCCACGGCCACTTGGACGTGGTGCCCGCGGACCCCACCGAATGGTCCGTGCATCCGTTCTCCGGGGCGATCCGTGACGGCTACGTGTGGGGCCGCGGCGCGGTCGACATGAAGGACATGCTGGGCATGACGTTGGCCATCGCCCGCTACTACAAGCGCGAGGGCATCGTCCCGCCTCGCGACCTGATCTTCGCCTTCCTCGCCGACGAAGAAGCCGGAGGCACCTTCGGCGCCCAATGGCTGGTGGACAACCGCCCGGACCTGTTCGCCGGCGCGACCGAGGCGATCGGCGAGGTCGGCGGGTTCTCCATCACGCTGAACAACGACCAACGCGCCTACCTGATCGAGACCGCCGAGAAAGGCATCCGGTGGATGACCCTGCGGGTGCGGGGGAGGGCCGGGCACGGCTCGATGATCAACCACGACAACGCCGTGACGAAGCTGGCCGAAGCGGTCGCCCGGCTCGGCAACCACCGCTTCCCGCTCGTCCTCACCGACTCGGTCCGTGAGTTCCTGGCCGGCGTCACCGAGATCACCGGCATGGAGTTCCCGGAGGACGACCTGGACGCCGCCGTCGCCAAGCTGGGGGGAGTGTCCCGGGTCATCGGCGCCACGCTGCGCGACATGGCGACGCCGACGATGCTCGACGCCGGCTACAAGGCCAACGTCATCCCGTCGGTGGCCGAAGCCACTGTGGACTGTCGCATCCTGCCGGGCCGGATGGAGGCGTTCAACCGGGAACTCGACGAGATCCTCGGCCCGGACGTCGAGCGCGAATGGTTCGAGCTGCCGCCGATCGAGACGACGTTCGACGGACCGCTCGTGGAAGCGATGAAGGCCGCGGTCCGTGAGGAGGACCCCGGGGCCCACACCCTGCCCTACATGCTCAGCGGTGGCACCGACGCCAAGGCACTCAGCAAGCTCGGTATCCGCTGCTTCGGGTTCGCGCCGCTGAAACTGCCCGCCGACCTGGACTTCACCGCGCTGTTCCACGGCGTGGACGAGCGAGTCCCGGTCGACGCGCTGAAGTTCGGCACCCGGGTGCTGGATCGGTTCCTGCGCAGCTGCTGACCGGCAGCGTGCTCAGGTGATCAAGCCGGGCAAGGAAGGCTGCTGCTTGCGTCTGAGCCACACTCGGCGCGAGCCGTCCGAGTAGAGCCGCACGTTGGACAGCTCCCAGCCGGAGAACTCGGCATGGATGGCCAGCTGCATCGCAGCCGTCGGTCGGGACACTCCCGGCGGGATCCGCAGTCGGCGGTACTCCCATTTCCCGTCGACCACCGCCGTCTGGCTCTCTCCTTCGCCCACCGCCCCGGTCGTCACGGTCGAATCACCTGGTTCCCTTCGCCGGCGGCCGACGCCACCAGCACGTCACCTGTGCGTTCCTCGACGGTAACGGAATTCGGTTGCCGAACGGTAGGGAAGCGGTATCGTTCTCGCGGCTCGCCGCCTGCCACGTCGAACCCCACCACTTCGTTGGTCTCGGTGACCGTCACCCAGGCGATGTTCCGCTTGGCGTCGTAGGCGATCCCGTACGGCGATCCCGGCACCGGGTAGCGCTGACGCAGCAGGAACGGGTCCATGCCGAACGCCAGCAGGGCCTCGTTGCGCGTGTCCACCACCAGGATCCGGCCGAACTCGTCCACCGTCCCGTTCGTCGCTCCCTGCCCGGCACGCAACCCGAGGCGCACCTTTCCTGCCTGCACATCGACTTGGAAGACGGCGCTCCGCAGCCGGTCCAGCACCGCGGCCTGTCCGTTGACGACGAAAACCTGATCCGCGCTGGCCAGGTCGTCGGAGATCATCTTCACACGCTTGCCGTCTCGCCGAACCTCGATGCCCTGCTTGCCGCGCGCGACGAGCGTCCACGCACCGAGCTGAGCAGTCCGATGAGCGGCCTCCGGCGGATCGCCCTGTCGAACCTTGCCCGCCGGCTTCGTACTGGTGGCGGGGGAGCGGGCCGGGGTCGCGGCGGTCAGGTCGCCGGTGACCTGCAGTGGATCGTCCGGCGCACCGGTGCCGTCGTCCGAGCTGCACGCGCCGAGCGCCAGCATTGCGACCAGCACACACGCTGCTCGTCTAACCACGCCGCCGCTCCGGATAGCCCAACTCGATGGCGCTCACGTCGTCCAGCGCGGCGGTGATCTCCGCGGGCAACTCCAACTCCTCGGCCGCCAGCGATCCGGTCAGCTGGCCGGTGTCGCGTGCCCCGACGATCGGCGCCGCCACCTGCTCCCGGTCCCGCACCCAGGCCAGCGCAACCGCCAGCGGGGACGTCCCGAGGCCCTCGGCCGCGGTGGCCACCGCCTCCACGATCCGGGCCGCACGGTCGTGCCGATGGTGCTCGACATAGCTGGAGTAGCCGGGATCGGCACCACGCGAATCCGACGGCGTGCCACCGCGATACTTGCCGGTCAACACGCCACGCCCCAGCGGAGCCCACGGCAGCAACCCGATCCCGTAACGCCGGGCCGCGGGCACGACCTCGCGTTCGATCCCGCGTTCCAGCAGCGAGTACTCCGATTGCACCGAGACGATCGGATTCGGCCCGCGCTTCTGGATCTCGGCCGCGGCGGCCAACTGCCACCCGGTGTAGTTGCTCACGCCGAAGTACCGGACCTTGCCCGACGACACCGCATGGTCGGCCGCCGCCAGCGTCTCCTCCAACGGAGTTTCGTCGTCCCAGACGTGGATCTGCCACAGGTCGATGTGGTCCACCTGCAGCCGCCGTAGCGAGCCTTCGAGCGCGTTCAGCAGCGCACCCCGAGACGCCCCGGACCCGAACGGCCCGTCGTTGCGCTTGGCCGCCGCTTTGGTGGCGATCACGATGTCGTCACGCGGCACGACGTCGCCGAGCAGGTCCCCGAGGATCCGCTCGCTCTCCCCGTCGCAGTACACGTCCGCGGTGTCCACCAATGTGCCGCCCGCGTCGACGAAGGCCACCAGCTGACTTGCCGCCTCGTCGGCGTCGGTGGCCTCTCCCCAGCTCATCGTGCCCAGGCCCATCCGGGATACCCGCAGACCCGATCCACCCAGCCGCCGTTGCCGCATGCTCGCAGCCTATGCGAGTGGTGATCCAATCGCTCGACCCCCGTGCCGTCGGCGCCGCGAGCGCGCCATAGAGTCCGTCCCCGTGCGATTAGGACTGAACCTCGGGTACTGGTCCGGCGCGGACACCACCCCGGCAGTGGCACAGGCCAAGCTCGACCTGGCGACCGAAGCGGAACGGCTGGGCTACTCGGCTGTCTGGGTGGCCGAGGCCTACGGATCCGACGCCGCCACGGTGCTGGGTTACCTGGCCGCGCGGACCACCACGATCGACCTGGGCGCGGCGGTCTTCCAGATCCCCGCGCGCACGCCCGCCATGACGGCCATGACGGCGGCAACGCTGGACATCCTGTCCAACGGACGCTTCCGGCTCGGCCTGGGCGTGTCCGGGCCAGTGGTCTCCGAGGGCTGGCACGGCGTCAGGTTCGACGCACCGCTGGCACGCACCCGCGAGTACGTCGAGATCGTCCGGCAAGCGCTTCGCCGGGAGAAGCTGCACCACCAGGGCAAGCACTACCCGTTGCCGCTGCCGGACGGTCCGGGCAAGCCGCTGCACCTGCAGGTCTACCCGCCGAGCGAGCACCTACCGGTGTATCTGGCCTCGATCGGCCCCCGCAACCTGGAGCTGACCGGCGCGATCGCCGACGGCTGGCTCGGGATCTTCTTCTCGCCGGAGCATGCCGACGACCAGTTGCGCCACGTGCGCGCCGGTGCCGAGGGTGCACAGCGGTCACTTGCCGACATCGACATCGCTCCGTCGGTGCCGCTTGTGGTGGGCGACGACTGGCGCGAATGCGCGGACGCCGTACGCGACAACGCCGCGCTCTACCTCGGCGGGATGGGCAGCCGGGAGAAGAACTTCTACAACGTGCAAGCCCGCCGCATGGGGTTCGAACGCGAAGCGGACCAGGTCCAGCAGCTCTACCTCGAGCGCAAGTACGACGACGCAGCGCAGGCGGTGCCGCTGGAGTTCCTGGACGCCACGTCGCTGCTCGGTCCCATCGATCGCATCGCCGACCGGCTGCAGGCCTACGCCGAGGCCGGTGTCGGCACGCTCAACATTCAGCCGTTCGCGGCACACCAGGGTTCACACGACGAGACGGTCGCGACGCTGCGCGCGGCCGCAGAAGCATTCAACAAGGCGGGAGTTGCGTAGTGGGGTGGTTGGAAGCGGCGATTCTGGGAATCGTGCAGGGGTTGACGGAGTTCCTGCCGATTTCCTCCAGCGCGCACCTGCGGATCACCGCGGCCCTGGCGGGCTGGGGTGACCCGGGTGCGGCGTTCACCGCTGTCACGCAGATCGGCACCGAGCTGGCCGTGGTGATCTACTTCGCGGGCAAGATCGGTCGGATCCTACGGGCCTGGTTCTTCTCGCTGTACCGCAGCGACTACCGGCACCATCCGGACGCTCGGCTGGGCTGGCTGATCATCGTCGGCTCGATCCCGATCGTGGTGCTCGGCCTGCTGTTGAAGGACCAGATCCACTCGGTGTTCCGCGACCTGCGGCTCACCGCGCTGGTGCTCATCGTCTTCGGCATCCTGCTGTGGATCGCCGACCGCTACGGGCGGCAGGAGCGCGACCTGGACCACCTGACCGTCCCGCACGGCCTCGGGTTCGGCTTCGCCCAGGCGATGGCGCTGATCCCCGGTGTGTCCCGCTCCGGTGGCACCATCACCGCGGGCCGGCTGCTCGGCTATCGCCGCGCCGACGCCGCCGAATACGCCTTCCTGCTGGCCGTCCCGGCGGTAATGGGCTCCGGCATCTACGAGCTACGCGAGATCGGCAACGGCGACTCGCCGGCGTGGGGTCCGACGATCCTGGCCACGGTGGTCGCGTTCGCAGTCGGTTACGCGGTGATCGCGTGGCTGATGGCCTACATCAAGCGGCACAGCTTCACGCCGTTCGTGCTCTACCGCATCGCGCTCGGCGTGCTGCTGCTGGTGCTGGTGTTCACCGGAGCACTCGACCCGCAAGCAGGCCCGAACATCTGACCGCCCGGCACCCGCCGCGGCGGGCTAACCTGAACCACGTGGGCACTGTGATCATGTTGCGGCACGCACGCTCGACCGCGAACGGCTCGGGCGTGCTGGCCGGCCGCACACCGGGCATCGGCCTGGACGAAACCGGTCGCGGGCAGGCGACCGACCTCATCGGCAGGCTGGCCCAGGTGCCCTTGGCCGCCGTGGTGCGCTCACCGCTGCAACGGTGCGCGGAGACGGTGCAGCCGTTGTCCCGCGAGCGCAACCTCGAGCCGATCGTCGAGGACCAGCTGTCCGAGGTGGACTACGGCGACTGGTCCGGGCGCAAGCTCAAGGACCTGGTGGACGAGCCACTGTGGCGGGTGGTGCAGGCCAACCCGTCGGCAGCGGTCTTCCCGGGCGGCGAAGGTCTGGCCGATGTGTCGGCCCGTGCCGTCGCGGCCGTACGCCGGCTCGACGCGGAAATCACCCGGGAGCACGGCGAGCACGCGGTCTGGCTGTTGTGCTCCCATGGTGACGTGATCAAGGCGCTGCTCGCCGACGCGTTGGGCCAGCATCTGGACTCTTTCCAGCGCATCGTCGTCGACCCGGCGTCCATCTCGGTCGTGCGTTACAGCAGCATGCGCACGTTCGTGCTGCGCGTGAACGACTCCGGCGGATCGCTGGAGTCCATCGTGCCCAAGCCCGAGGAGAAGCCCGGCGGGACCGGCTCACCCGGTGTGTCCGACGCCGTCGTCGGCGGCTCCACCGGGGCCTGAACAGCAGAAGGCCCGGCACGTGCCGGGCCTTTCGCGCGTCCTGCCGGTCAGATCAACCCGAGCTTGCGCACGGCGTCACGCTCGTCGGCCAGCTCCTGCACCGAAGCATCGATCTTGCCGCGGGAGAACTCGTTGAGCTCCAGGCCCTGCACGATCGAGTACTCACCGTTCGCACAGGTCACCGGGAACGACGAGATCAGGCCCTCCGGCACACCGTAGGAGCCGTCGGACGGCACGGCCATCGACACCCAGTCGCCCTCCGGGGTGCCGTTGACCCAGTCGTAGATGTGGTCGATGGCGGCCGACGCGGCCGAAGCGGCCGACGATGCGCCACGCACCTCGATGATCTCCGCACCACGCTTGGCCACCCGCGGGATGAACTCGTTCTCCAGCCACTCCTGGTCGTTCACCGCCTCGGCCGCGACCTTGCCGTTCACCTCGGCGTGGAACAGGTCCGGGTACTGGGTGGCCGAGTGGTTGCCCCAGATGGTCATCTTCTTGATGTCGGTCACCGACACCCCGAGCTTCGCGGCCAGCTGCGCCTTGGCGCGGTTGTGGTCCAGCCGGGTCATCGCGGTGAACCGCTCGGCGGGCACGTCCGGCGCGTGCTGCTGCGCGATCAGCGCGTTGGTGTTCGCCGGGTTGCCGACGACCAGCACCTTGACGTCGTCGGCCGCGCCCGCGTTGATCGCCTCGCCCTGCGGCTTGAAGATGCCGCCGTTGGCCTCCAGCAGGTCACCGCGCTCCATGCCCTTGGTGCGCGGGCGGGCGCCGACCAGCAGCGCGATGTTCACGCCGTCGAACGCCTTGCGCGGGTCGTCGAAGATGTCCACCCCGGCCAGCAGCGGGAAGGCCCCGTCCTGCAGCTCCAGCGCGGTGCCCTCGGCCGCCCGCACCGCCTGCGGGATCTCCAGCAGTCGCAACCGCACCGGCGTGTCCGCACCGAGCAGCTGGCCCGAGGCGATGCGGAACAGCAAGGCGTAGCCGATCTGGCCGGCCGCACCGGTGACGGTGACGTTGACAGGGGCGTTGGTCATGAGCACTCCTATGCGCGACGTCGAATCGTTGCGGATGCTATCCCACCCGTAGCGCCCGGTCAGCGCCCGAGCGCCTCGGTGTAGCGTTCATCTCCGATATGGACCACTCGCGACGCGAGGTGCGCGCAACTGTGGTTGCCTCGCGCCTACCGATGCGCACGATAGCCGCCGGCACGGTCGGCAGCGTGCTGATGATGTTGGCCGCGCTCGGCGCGGGCGGCATCTTGATCTCCGACCCGGTCATCGGGGCGGGCCCCCTGTCGTGGATCCGTTACGGCCACGGCCGGTGGCTGGCCACCTGGGTGCTCTACGCGGGCTTCGGGCTGACCGTGTTCGCCTGGATCCGGCTCGGCCGGTACGTCCTGCGCGGCAAGGTGGACACCCCCGCGGTGCTGGTCGCAGCGGCCTGCTGGATGGCGCCACTGCTCATCTCGCCGCCGCTGTTCACCCGGGACGCGTTCGTCTACCTCGCCCAGGGTGCGTTGCTGTACGACTTCGACCCCTACACCAGCGCGCCGACCATGGTGACCGGGCTGCCGACCGTGGTGCAGAACGTCTACGAGGCGTGGCAAAGCACCCCGTCGCCGTACGGCCCGCTGTTCCTGGTGATCTCCAAGGGCGTCGTCACGATCACCGGTGACAACGCGATCCTCGGTGTCATCGGGATGCGACTGGCGATGCTGCCCGGCCTGCTCGCCCTGGCGTGGGTGCTGTCCCGGCTCACCAAGCACCTCGGTGGCCGGGTGCCGGTCGCCATGTGGCTCGCCGTCGCCAGCCCGATGATGGTGGTGCACCTGTGGGGCGGCCCGCACAACGAGCTGTTCATGCTCGCCTTCCTCGCCGGCGGTGTGCTGGCGGCGCTGCGGCGGCAACACCTGCTCGCGGTGTTCCTCGGCACGCTGGCCATGCTGATCAAACCGACTGGCGCGCTCGTGCTCCCGTTCATCGTGTGGATCTGGGCCAACCATCTGCCCGCCGACCGCGGCAAGGTACGCAACTTCTTCACCGCGTTGGTGCCCGCCGTCGGCCTGTTCGGCGTGGTCTACGTGGCGGGCACGTGGCTGTCGCTCGGCACGGTCAACCTGGGATGGCTCGGCGCGCTCGACGGCCCGCAGCAGATTCGCAACTGGTTGAACTTCCCGACCGGGATCGGCCAGCTCGTTCACCTCGTCACCGACCTGTTCGTCCCGGTCACCCAGTCGCCATTCATCACCGGCGCCCGCGGCGTGGCCTGGCTGGCGCTGGCCTGCTTCGGCGTCTGGCAGTGGTGGCAGGCGCGCAACGGTGGCGTGACCGCGGTCAAGCACCTGGCCATCACGCTGCTGGCGGTGGCGCTGCTGGCCCCGCCGACGCTGCCGTGGTACTTCTCCTGGGCGCTGGTCGTCGCGGCCGGATTCGCGTGGACGGCGCGCGCCATGGCGGTGGTGATCGGCGGCTCGGTCTTCCTCGTGCTGGCCTTCTATCCCACCGGTGAGCAGGCGCTTTACAACTGGTGGTACATGGCCATGGTGTTCGCCGCCAGCTACGTGGCCGCGCGAGCGCTGGTCCACCCCGAGCCGTTGGCGTTGCGCGACCAGCTGTCCCGCGCGTGGCGGGAACTCCGGCCGCAGCGCACACCGCGGGCCGCCGAACCGGAGGCCGACGACCCGCGGCCGCACAGCACGCCGCAGGCGTGACCTACTTGGCCAAGGACAGCTGCGGCACGCCGACCGGTTCGAACCCGAAGATCTGCCCGTAGAAGGACAGCTCGGACTCCAGCGCGGTGATGATCGACTCCGCGCGCCGGAACCCGTGCTGCTCGCCTTCGAACGCCACGTAGGCGTGCGGGATGCCCTTCCCGCGGATGGCCGCCACGAACGCCTCGGCCTGCTCAGGTGGGCAGACCTCGTCCTCCAGGCCCTGCAACAACAGCACCGGGCACGCCAGCGAGTCCGTGTGGGTGATGGGGGAGCGGTCGACGTATCGCTGCCGGTCCTCGGGCAGCTCGCCGACCAGGCCGAACAGGTACTGCGACTCGAAGTCGTGGGTGCCGCCTTCGACGAAGGTGAGCATGTCGATGACCGGGAACATGATGGTGGCGGCCGCGTACGTGGTGCACGTCACCGACGAGAGCGCGGACGTGTAGCCGCCCGCGCTACCGCCCCGGATCCCGAGGCGCTTGCCGTCCGCCGTGCCTTCGGCCGCGAGTGCCTTGGCCACCGCTTCGCAGTCGGCGACGTCCACCACGCCCCATTTGCCGCGCAGCCGCTCCCGGAATGCCCGTCCGTAACCGGACGAACCGCCGTAGTTGACCGCGACGACGCCGATGCCGCGGCTGGTGAAGTAGGCGATCTGCAAGTCGGCGGTCGGCGAGACCGCTCCCGTCGGGCCGCCGTGCACGTGGACGACGTACGGCGGCAGCTCACCCTCCGGAGCCGCAAAGTCCGGGTTCGTCGGGGGATAGACGTACGCGGGAATGTCTCCCTCCGAGCCGGGGAACCAGCGTTCCTCCGGCGCGGGCAGGTATTCCGCCGGGGGTAACTCGCCGGTCGGCACGCTCAACGCCTCCACCGACCCGGCGTCCAAGTCGACGGTGACGACCCGAGCCGTGTTCTTCGGGCCCGCGCCGACGCCGGCGATCCGACCGTCGCGAGCCGCGATCGCCGGAGCCCACGACGGCAGGTCGACGTCGACATCGGTCAGCGTGCCGGCGTCCGGATCGAGCACGGCGGGCCGCCCTTTGCGCAGCACGACGTACTTCCCGGCGTGCCGGCCGCCCAGCGGCGCGAACCACCGGGATCCGAGCACCCACATCGGGCCGCCGTGTTCCTCCTCCGCCGCGTACAGGCACTGCGTGGTGACGGCGTTCTCGGCGAGGGTGATGCGGTGCAGGTTCCACCAGCCGTCGGGATCCATCAGGGCCACCAGCGAGCCGTCGGAGTCCCAGGCCACCTGGCACACCGAGACGCCACCGCCGCCCGCGATCACCCGGTGCGGGCCGAATGTGCCGTCACCCTGCACTTCGGCGATGACGAGCTCGGTGGAGTCCCACGGCATGTTCGGGTGCTCCCAGCCGATCCACACCGCCAGCCGACCGTCCGGGGAAAGCTGCGGCGCGGTCATGAAGTGGTGGCTGGCGCCGAGCGAGCGGACCTGGCCGGACAAGGTCACCGCCACCAGATCACGCACGACGTCGGTCGGCTTCGCGCCGGTGACCGTCTCGCGCACCATCCAGGCTTCACGGGGCAGGCCTGGCCGCAAGTCGCTGTAGCGCAGGCCGTGCGGGACGTCCGGCTCGGGAGTCAGCGGCCGCGGATCCGTGTCCTCGCCGACCCGGAGCGCGTAGACCCGCTGGTCGTCCCAGTTGGTGAAGACGAGTACGCCGTCGATGGCCGTCCACGGTTGACCGCCGTACTCCTGGACTCGGTTCCGTGCGTTCCACGGGGCCGCAAGGAGCTCCTGCGGGCCGTCCACGGTCTGACGCATCACCGTGGTGCGGCCACCTTCGGCGCTTCGCGGCTCGACCCACCACACCTCGTCCCCGACGAAGTCGGTCCATTGTGGTGGCCTGCCGACTTCGGCGGCCTGCGCTGCGCTGATGGGGGATGTCCAGCTTCCGTAAGGTGCGATCGTCGTCACGGCAGTCACCTTGCCACGGACCAGCGGCCGACGGTGACAGATTTCCGCACGGTTCGTCGGGTGCGTGTACGCCACCGGCGAACGAGCCGATCATGCCGGGCGGTTTTGGGTAGCCTAGTCTCGAGCTGTCATGTCGAGGGTCATACACGTATTCCGCCATCCCGACCGGTTCATCTCCGGCACGGTCGGGCAGCCTGGCGACCGCACGTTCTACTTGCAAGCCAGCTCCGACAGCAGGCTGGTGAGCGTGTTGTTGGAGAAGCAGCAGCTGTCGGTGCTCGCCGAACGGCTGAGCACGCTGCTGGACGAGGTGGCCGCACGGTTCGATGCCGACGTGCCCGCGCAGGCCCCGGCGGACATGATCGACAACGACCCGCTCGAGGTGCCGCTGGAGGCCGAGTTCCGGGTCGGCACGATGGGCCTGGGCTGGGACGCCGAGACCGACTCGGTGGTCATCGAGCTGCTCGCGGTCACCGACGAGGAGGTCGACGAGACCGTCGTCCTCGACGACACCGAGGAGGGTCCGGACGCGGTGCGGGTCTTCCTGTCCCCTGCGTACGCGCGGGCCTTCGCCGAGCGCGCCGATCGGGTCATCGCGGCGGGCCGCAAGCCGTGCCCGCTGTGCGCCGAACCGCTCGACCCGGACGGCCACATCTGCCCGCGCCAGAACGGCTACCGCCGAGAGTCCGGTCTGCTTGGCGGCGAGTGATCGTGGCGCCGCCCTTGCCGGAGCCGGACGACCTCGTTCTCATCACGCGCGGCACCTTGGAAGTGTCCGGGCGCCTGGTCGACGCATCCAACGCCACGCTGTTCTGCACGGTCGAGCTGGACGGGCGGACCGCGCACGCGGTGTACAAGCCGGTGGCGGGCGAGCGTCCGCTGTGGGACTTCCCGGACGGCACGCTCGCCGGCCGTGAGGTCGCCACGTACGAGATCGCGCAGCACAGCGGGCTGGGCCTGGTCCCGCCGACCGTGCTGCGCGACGGACCGTTCGGCCCGGGCATGGTGCAGCTGTGGATCGAAACCGACGCCGACGAGCTGGTCGACGTGCACCACCCGGACGAGATACCCGAAGGGTGGCGGCAAGTCCTCGTGGCGCGCGATCGCACCGGCGAGCCCGTCGTGCTGGCGCACGCGGATCGGCCCGACGTCGCCGAGCTGGCGGTGCTGGACGTCGTGGTGAACAACACCGACCGCAAAGGCGGGCACGTACTCCACGGGCCGGACGACCGCGCATACGGCGTGGACCACGGCATCTGCCTGCACCAGGAGCCGAAGCTTCGCACCGTGTTGTGGGGCTGGGCGGGCGAGCCGCTGCCCGAATCCGTCAAGGAGAAGCTGACCAAGCTGCGTTCGGCGGTGGACGGCGAGCTCGGCGAGCTCCTGGCCGAACACATCACGGTGGCCGAAATACGCGCCCTGGCCGATCGCACCGACAAGCTGCTCGCCGCCGGGGTGTTCCCGACGCCCACCGAGCAAGTGCGCGCCATCCCGTGGCCGTTGTTCTGACGACTCGCGGGCGGAGATCGCGCCATCAACGGCCTTCGCACCGATAACCTCTGCAGCGTGCGTGCCCATTCCTACGGCGACATCCTGTCCGGCAAGTCCCGCCGCCGAGTCCCCGAAGTCCCGGCCGATCCCGGCCTGGTGGTCGAAGATCCGGTCAGCGGCTTCTGCGGAGCCGTCGTCCGCCTGGAACCCGACAGCGTGGTCCTGGAGGACCGGCACGGCAACCACCGGGTCTTTCCGCTCGCGCCCGCCGCGTTCCTGCTGGAAGGCCGACCGGTGACGCTGGTCAAGCCCCGGCCGGCCCCGCAGAGGACCAGGAAGGTCTCGGCGTCAGGCTCGGTTCGCGTGGAAGGCCTGCGGGCTCGCACCGCGCGCGCCTCCCGTATCTGGGTGGAAGGCAAGCACGACGCCGAGCTCATCGAGCGCATCTGGGGTCACGACCTGCGGGTCGAAGGAGTCGTCGTGGAGCCGCTGGACGGCATCGACGACCTTCCCCGCGCGGTCGCCGAGTTCGGCACCGCTGCCCACCGCAGGCTGGGCGTGCTGGTCGACCACCTCGTCCCCGGCAGCAAGGAATCCCGCATCGTCGACGCGCTCGACGACGACAACGTCCTGGTCACCGGGCATCCCTACGTCGACATCTGGCAAGCAGTCAAGCCCGCGTCCGTCGGCATCGCGGAGTGGCCGGTCATCCCGCCGGGCCAACCGTGGAAGGAAGGCGTGTGCGCCGCCCTCGGCTGGGGCGAGACCTACGAAGGCTGGCAGCACATCCTGTCCAGGGTCAGTAGCTACCGTGACGTCGAGACCCCACTCATCGGCGCGGTCGAACGGCTGATCGACTTCGTGACAACTGGGACATCCGGCTGAGATCGGACATGATCACGGTCCGCAATCGGGCCGAAACATCACGGCAAGATCACGCCGGTGCTTATCATCGGTGACTGTCGGCCGAGATCTGACACGATAGGCCGCATGGCAGCGTGGATCTGGCTCGGCGCGGGCATCGCCCTGATGGCCGCGGAAATGCTGTCGGGCGACTTCTGGCTGGTTCTCGTCGGTGGGGGAGCGATCGCGGCCGCGGGCGCATCGGCATTGACCGACAACCAATGGATCGCGGTGGCGGTGTTCAGTGTCGCCTCGCTCGGTCTGCTGATCTTCGCCCGCCCCGCGCTCAAGCGTCGTTTTCTGCACGGCACCGGCATGAAGACCAACACCGAGGCCTTGATCGGCGCCAAGGCGGTCGCGTTGTCCGCGGTCGACGACAACGGTGGCCTGGTGAAGCTGGCAGGCGAGGAGTGGACCGCGCGCAACAACGTGCCCGGTCACGTCATCGAACCCGGTCAGACGGTGACCGTGGTGGAGATCTCCGGCGCCACCGCCATCGTGGCCGCCGATCCGTTACTGGAGTAGGAGAGTGACTTGGCAACAGAGGCATTAATTGTCATCGCCATCATCATCTTGTTCGTTGTCGTCACGGTGGTGAAGGCGATCATGGTGGTGCCGCAGGCGCAAGCCGCGGTGATCGAGCGCCTGGGCAAGTTCAAGTCCGTCGCCGCGCCCGGTCTGAACTTCCTGGTGCCGTTCCTGGACAAGGTGCGTGCCAGGATCGACCTGCGGGAGCAAGTGGTGTCGTTCCCGCCGCAGCCGGTCATCACCGAGGACAACCTGACGGTCTCGATCGACACGGTCGTCTACTTCCAGGTGACCGACGCCCGCGCCGCGGTGTACGAGATCTCGAACTACATCGTCGGTGTCGAACAGCTGACCATCACCACGCTGCGCAACCTGGTCGGTGGCATGAGCCTGGAGGAGACCCTGACCTCCCGTGACCAGATCAACCAGCAGCTGCGTGGCGTGCTGGACGAGGCGACCGGCCGCTGGGGCATCCGGGTGGCCAGGGTCGAGCTGAAGTCGATCGACCCGCCCCCGTCCATCCAGGACTCGATGGAAAAGCAGATGCGCGCCGACCGTGAGAAGCGCGCGATGATCCTCAACGCCGAGGGTGACCGGGAGTCGTCCATCAAGAAGGCCGAGGGTCAGAAGCAGTCGCAGATCCTCGCCGCGGAAGGTGCCAAGCAGGCGGCGATCCTGCAGGCGGAAGCCGAGCGGCAGTCCCGCATCCTGCGCGCCCAGGGTGAGCGCGCCGCCCGCTACCTGCAGGCACAGGGTCAGGCGAAGGCCATCGAGAAGGTGTTCGCCGCCATCAAGGCCGCCCGGCCGACGCCCGAGGTGCTGGCTTACCAATACCTGCAGACGTTGCCGCAGATGGCGCAGGGCGACGCCAACAAGGTGTGGCTGGTGCCCAGCGACTACGGCAAGGCGCTGGAAGGCTTCGCCCGGATGCTCGGTGCTCCTGGCGAGGACGGAGTGTTCCGCTACGAGCCTCCGGAGGAGAGCGGTCCTGCTCCCGCCCTGGACGACGAAGAGGTCAAGTCGTGGTTCGACACCTCGACGGACCCGAAGGTGGCCGAGGCCGTCCGCGAGGCCGAGGAGGTCGCTCGCCGGCAGGTCGCAGGCCCGTTGAGCACCCCCGGTCGGGCGACCCCGCCGCCGGCAGCGTCGTCCGCGCTGAAGGGTGACCCGTCGAACCTGCCGCCGTCGGCGAAGAGCACGCCTCCCACACCACCGGCTCCGCCGGCGACGCCGCCTGCGCCTCCGGCGCCGCCGTCCGGTCCTGGTGGGCAGACGCCGCCTCCGCCGCAGGCACCGCCGCCCGCTGGGCCGCCGGTGGGTGGTCCGCCACCGCAGTGATCGACCCGAACAACCAAGCAGGACGCCGTGGCTCGCAGCCACGGCGTCCTGTTTTTGGGCCGAGTCGTGGCAAGCTCGCGGCAGGTTGGCCAGCCGGCCTCGGCGGCAGGTCGGGCACGGTCGGCCTGCCGTTCTCTCGCGCCGCATCTGGGCGCGGCTGCGCCGAGGGACCACCCCGGCAAGCACCCCGCTCCCGTCTGTGTGAACGTCTCGGCTCCGTATCCACCTCTCCCGCAGATTTTCCGCCCCGCAACCGATGAGTTCTGCCCGCGAAGAAGGTCAGAGCAAGTGAGGCATCCGTCAGGGTGAGGAGTCCGCATGCGCAACGAAGCCATCCAGCGGTTCGACGTCCTGGTCGGATCATGGCGATCCACGATGAAGAACGCGTGGTTTTTGCCCGAAGGGACGGAAGTGCCCGGCACAGCGACCGGGTCGTGGTTGGGCGAGTCGTTCGTCGTCTTCCACTGGGAGATGCCGGGAGAGACCGGTGGGGCCGCGAACGCGCTCACGTTGGTCATCGGCCGCAGCGACGTGGGCGGCGCCTTCACGACGCTCTACCACGATCAACGTGGGGTGTGTCGGGTTTTCCCCACCACGTTCGACGGGACGACCTGGGACATGTTCCGAACGGACTCGGACATGCATCAACGGCTGATCGCCACCGTGGAGCCGGACAAGATCGTCGGCCGCGCGGACGCATCCGACGACCACGGCGCCACCTGGCGTACGGATTTCGACTTCGTGCTCGAACGAATCGCGACTTAGGGAGCAAGCACCATGCAGCAGTTACGGGTACACAACTTCGCCATCTCGCTCGACGGCTACGGCACCGGCGAAGGACGCGCCAAAGGCGTGTTCTTCGGTCACGCCGGGGAGCGCCTGCACGAGTGGATGATCGACACGGCCGTCTGGCAGGAGGGAGGCAGCCGTGGCGTGGACAACGCGTTCGCCGCTCAGTACCAACAGGGCTTCGGCGCGGAAATCATGGGCGCGGGCAAGTTCGGCTACCCGGGCTGGCACGACGACCCCGACTGGAAGGGCCCGTGGGGCGCCAACCCGCCGTTCCACACCCCGGTGTTCGTCATGACCCGTCGCCCTCGGCCCTCGTTGAAGATGGAAGGCGGCACCACGTTCCACTTCGTCGATGCGCCTCCGGAGAAGGTGCTGGAGATGGCCAAGGAAGCCGCCGATGGTCACGACGTCCGTCTTGGCGGCGGAGCGACCGTCATTCGACAGTTCCTGACCGCGGGACTGGTCGACCACATGCACCTGGCGGTGGTGCCGATCGTGCTGGGGCGCGGCGTCAACCTGTGGGACGGCCTGGAAGGCATTGAGCAGAACTTCGCCGTCGAGGCGATTTCTTCGCCCAGTGGGGTCACACACCTGACGTTCACCCGCACCACAAGCTAGGGGAGAGGGGACACGCTGTGGCCCTCGGTGACCGGCCGCGGGCCACAGTCATCAGCGCAGAAGTTCGCCCGGAGTCGAACATTTGTACGAGCTCCGGGCGAAGGCTTCTGTCAGGACGGGGAGGCGAGAGGTGGGTGCTCGAGCACGCGGGGCCTGTACTCGACCAGCTGGATGCGGCCGTCGAACGTGCGGTGCTCGGTCATGTCCAGCGCAACGTCCGGGTAGCCGTCGTAGATACGTTCCGACCCGGTGGCGCCGGTGATCACCGGGAACATGACGACCCGGAAGCGGTCGACCACGCCTGCTTTGATCAAGTCTCGTGCCAGGCTGAGACTGCCGATCGTGCTCAGGATGCCGGACTCCGTCTCCTTGAGCTTGCGGACGGCCTCGACCGCATCACCGCGAACCAACGTGGAGTTGGCCCACTTCAGCGGTTCCTCGAGGGTGGAGGAGAACACGATCTTGCGAGCCTTGGTGAGCTCGTCGACGGTTTCCTCTTCTTCCTCCCTGAGTTCGTCCTGACCCTCCGGCACGATGCCTGCGGCGAAGCCGGACATCAACCGGTAGGTGTTCGCACCCATCAAGTAGGTGACCTCGGGCCGTTCGCCGAGCCAGGCGAGATACTCCGGCCCTTCCAGGCCCCAGAACCCGGGCCAGCCCTCTCCTGACGCGTAACCGTCGAGCGACGTGATGAAGTCGACGAGAACCTCTGCTGCCATGGTGTCCATTCCCTTCCTGGAAGCTGTCCCTTGTTGGACCGGTCGGGGTCGGCAAACTCATCGGTCCCGAGACGACTTGCAGGGGAAGACCCGAGCGCGGTGGCGCATTTCCGGCACGGCAGCTCCAAGAGCACAACAAGTCGTGCCACACCGCGCGTTCAGGTGAGGCCGCGAGCAAATCCGCTGCAGAGCCCCACAGTCGAGCCGCTCGGCTCACACGGCGACCTCAGGAGCGACCGGAGGGGAGCGCTACCGTCACAGCTCCCTTGATCTACTTAACATAATGTGCATTATCGGATTATGCTCGTGTTCGAGGAGTGGTCAGCAACTCCCGCCCCGTGGACCTGGTCAGCGCAGCTGCTCGACGTCTTTCGCCGCACTCGCCAGCGCGCTCGCCAGAGCTTGCAGCTCCGCAGGTTTCGCTCCGTCCGACACCGCGGTGACCACATCCTCGGCGGCACACCGCAACTGGAACAACTTGTCCTGCAACGCCGCGATCTCATCGGCCGACAGCACCACGGCGTCCTCCGGCAGCCCGCCACGCTGAACGGCGATGCGCTGCTCGTAGGCACGCTGCCGACACGAGTGCCCGCAGTACCTCCTGCGCCTGCCCACCCGGTCTCGGTCATCCAATCGCGCCCCACACCACCCGCAGTGGCGAACTTCGGGTTCCCGGCGTACAGCCCTCAATTCGTCACGTGACGAATTGCCGCCAGTCTTGACGATCATGGAAGGGACGTTAGTTCCTTCGCGTGATTGTCACACAACGGCGCGCCGAACAGGCACACTAAGAAGCGTGCATCGAGACAAGCACACCCAGATAGTGCATCCGTATTTGTCGTTTCCGAATCCGCGGGCTTTCGCTCACCGCGGATGGCATGTCGGTGATCTCGCCGGCTTGGAGAACTCCATGGCGGCGTTCCGTCGCGCGGCCGACGAGGGCTACACGTACATCGAAACCGACGTGCACGCCACGTCCGACGGCGTCGTCGTGACGCATCACGACGAAACCCTCGACCGAACCACGGACCGGACCGGCCCCATCGCGTCCATGCCGTGGTCCCAGGTGCGGCACGCCAAAGTCGGCGGCGTCGAGCCGATCAGTCGACTCGAAGAAGTGTTCGAGGAACTTCCGGACGCGCACTTCAACATCGACGTGAAGGCTGATTCGGCCGCCGAGCCGGTCGTCCGCGCCATCCAGCGCACCGGTGCGGCGCATCGCGTGGCACTCGCCTCGTTCTCCTCGCGCAGGCTCGCCCGCCTGCGCAAGCTCGCCGGCGCGACCTTGGCCACCGCGATGGGTCCGAGTCACATCGCGACGATGAAGTTCAGCGGCAGGCTGCCGTCGATGCCGGTACGGAAGCTCATCCGCGGCCTGATGGCGCAGGTGCCGCACCGCTTCGGTCGGTTCACCCTGGTCGACCGTGGCTTCGTGCGAGCGGCCCACCGGCTCGGAGCCGAAGTGCACGTCTGGACGGTCAACGAACCCGGCCAGATGCGCCAGCTGCTCGACCTGGGCGTCGACGGAATCGTCACCGACCGCCCCGACGTCCTGCGCGAGGTGCTCCGCGAGCGCGGCGCGTGGCACGCGTCGAACTAGCGGATCTCCCCCGCTCCCCTGGTTCGGCCGTCAGCGCCGCGGCGGCTTGCCCTTCCAGGCTGCCTTCCACGTCTTCGGACCGAGACGCCCGGAGTCGTTGATGCCGTTGGCCCGCTGCAGGTCCAACACCGCACGCTTGGTCTTGCTGTAGTAGCACCCGGTGCCGCGGAAGTGATAGCCGAACTTGTTCATCCGCAGCTGGAATTTGCGCAGGTGCGGTGAGCAGTCACCGACGAAGTAGACCACCCCTGGCCACTTCGGCATCGTCTTCGGGCCGGTATTCGGCCGCGACGGTTTCGGCTTCGACGGTTTCGCGGCCGAGCCACCGATGTAGGCCGCTTCTGCCCACGTCGGCTTGATCTTGCTGCGCGCGTGCCGGTCCTCGCGCAAATTCAGGAAATACGGACGCGCGCATTCCCACGGCTGCCAGCCACGCATGCGGTACAGGTACAACGCGCGGTAATCCTGTTCGCGCGGACTGGCCTGGTGCGGGTATCCCTTGCCGCCGACGCTGCGCCACGTGGGCAAATCGAACTGGTAAGCGCCGTAATAGCCGTTGCCGGTGTTGATCGTGTACCGGCCGCTCGACTCACACATACGCAGCTTCGCCCAGGCCTGCCGCGACGGGTCCGCCGCCGCCGGAGGGGCCGAGCTGACTGCTGGAACGACGGCCACGGTACAGGCGACCACCGCAAGCCTGGCGATCAGACGCTGTACCGTAACCCTCTCAAGCCACATGAAAAGCACAGTAAACAACGGGCGCACTATTCACAAGTGCACCATCAAACACAACAGAATCACATGCCCCTGCCGGGTTAGGCGGTAGCGACACGCGGTTTGCGGCCAAATCGTCATCTCGATGCCCTCGAACGGGCGGAGAAACGCAGTAGCCTCCGCAAGATCGACCACGATTCACCCGGCTGCCGGGCAACGGACACGACAGCAGATCGAGGTGGCATGACGACCGACCACATCGGCCCCGCCCCGGCGCCGGATGCCGCGACCCGTCGCCGTGAACGCCGCGGATGGTACTTCTACGACTGGGCGAACTCGACGTTCTACACCTCGGTGATCACCGTCTTCGGCGCCGCGTACGTCGGTTCGGTGGCCGCCGAGGACGCCCGCACCGATCCGGCCAACGGGCCGAACGCCTGCGGCGGTCCCGAGCTCACCGCGAAGCTGACCAACTGCGACATTTCCCTGTTCGGCCTGCAATTCCCGGCCGGCGCCCTGTGGGGCTACCTGATCGGCGTGGCCACCGTGATCCAGGTCTTCATCATGCCCGTGGCAGGGGCGATCGCCGACCGCAGCCAGTCGAAACGCCCGCTGCTGGCCGCGGCCGCCTTCACCGGCGCAGGAGCCACCTGCCTGTTGGTGTTCGTCGCCGGCACGAACTGGGAACTCGCGATCCCGCTCTACATGATCGCGCAGATCGGCTACGGCGTCTCGATCGTCGTCTACTACGCCTTCCTGGCCGAGATCGCCGAGCCGGACGAGCGCGACGAGGTCTCCGCTCGCGGCTGGGCATTCGGCTTCCTCGGCGGCGGTGTCGCGCTGGCCGTGCAGCTCGGCATCTATCTGGGCCACGAGGCGATCGGGCTCACCGAAGGTCAGGCCGTGCGCGCGTGTTTCTTGATGTCCGGCCTGTGGTGGGCGGGCTTCACCATCATTCCGTTGCGCAGGCTCGCCGACCGGCGACAGGCCCGCCCCATCGAGCCCGAGGTCGGCGTCGTCCGTGCCGGTTTCCGCGAACTGGCAGGCACGCTTCGGGAGGCCAGGGCCTTCCCGCTAACGCTGGGTTTCCTGGGCGCCTACCTGGTCTTCAACGACGGTGTGCAGACCGTGGTCACCACGTCGGCGCAGTACGGCCGGGAGGAATTGCACTTCTCCCAGGACACGCTCATCGCCACGATCCTCATGGTGCAGTTCGTCGCGTTCATCGGCGGCTGGCTGCACGGTCTCGTGGCACGCCGGCTCGGCGCCAAGCGCACGATCATGGGCAGCTTGACGCTGTGGATCGGGGTCATCATCGCGGCGTATTTCCTCGAGCCGGACGAGCCCGTCCCGTTCTACCTGGTCGGGGCGGGCATCGGCCTCGTCCTCGGCGGCACCGTCGCGCTGGCACGGTCGCTGTACAGCCAGATGATCCCGGCGGGCAAGGAGGCCCAGTACTTCTCGTTGTACGAGATCAGCGAGCGCGGCACGGCGTGGCTCGGACCGGTGCTGTTCGCCGCCATCGGGTCGGCCACCGGATCGTTCCGGCCGGCGATCCTCGCCCTCATCGGGTTCTTCGTCGTCGGTATCGCTCTGGTCGCGCTGGTGCCGGCACGCCGGGCGATCATCGCGGCGGGGAATCAACCGCCGCAACGGTTGTGAACCGTACGGAGTCGTCCAGGCACGTTACGCAGCGTGATCTTCATCATGCCCGATCGCGTACCGGCTCGCCCCGGACGCGTCGGTGTAACACCCTGAGCCGAATTGCCGATGGGCTCGTTGCACCGTTCGAGGGGAATCCCCACGTCGTGGGGCTATCTCCGTCACGTCACACCAGCATCTGACTCCCACTGGAGCAAGCTAGTGAGCAGCACGGCGACGTGGGACGAGGATTACGAACGGGGGAATCCGGGAATCCTGGGGGCCGCACGTTCGTTGCATAGTGTGAGCAAGTTCGGGGCCCGGGAGTGGGGACCGGCTTCCGTACAGAGAGAGGAATGCACATGGCCGATCGGGTTCTCCGTGGCAGCAGGCTGGGAGCGGTGAGCTACGAAACGGACCGCAACCACGACCTGGCGCCTCGGCGTACCGTCCGGTACGCGTGCCCGAAGGACCACGAGTTCGAGGTACCGTTCTCGGACGACGCCGAGGTTCCGGCTACGTGGGAGTGCCGTCTGCACGGCACCGAGTCCGAAATCGTGGACGGCGTGCAGCAGGAGCAGAAGAAGACCAAGCCGGCGCGTACGCACTGGGACATGCTGCTCGAGCGCCGGAGCATCAGCGAGCTGGAAGAGTTGCTCAACGAGCGTCTGGAGGAGCTCCGGGCGCGCCGTTCTACGTCGCGCTCGGCGTGACAGCCTGCTGCTGACGTAACCAGTCCGAAAGCCCCGCGACGGCCTCCCCCGTCCGCGGGGCTTTCTGCTGTGCAGGTGGGTGATCGCGGTGAGCCTGTGGCGCCTGGGCGGGATCTCGCCTGCAGCGCGTGCTGCCGCCTGGGCCGGCGGGCCAAGCCCTTTGCGGTACCGGACTGTTCTCGTATCCGGTCAATCGGCTCGTGCGGCCACCGCCTCTGCGGCGTCGCCCCGCCTGGGACTCACTCGCTCCGCAGGAGCGGTCGCGCTCAGCGGCGAAGCAGCTTCTTGACCAGCCCGGCCACCTGCGACAGGCGGTGCTTCAGGCCCCACCGGCCCACTTGCACGATGGCTTCCAGCACGATCGAGCCGCTCATCTTCGATTTGCCGAGCTCGCGCTCGGTGAACGTGATCGGCACCTCGACGACGGAGAAGCCGGCACGAATGGTGCGCCAGGTCAGGTCGATCTGGAAGCAGTAGCCCTGCGACGCCACGTCGTCCAGCTCCAGCTTCTCCAGCACCGTGCGCCGGTAGGCACGGAAGCCCGCCGTGATGTCCCTGGTCGGAACGCCGAGAGCGGTGCGTGAGTACACCCCGGCCATGCGGGAGAGCCATTCCCGGCGCTTGGGCCAGTTGACCACCTTGCCGCCCGGCACGTAGCGCGAGCCGATCACCAGGTCCGCGCTTTCGGAAGCGGCGAGCAGCCGTGGCAGGTCCTCCGGTGCGTGCGAGCCGTCGGCGTCCATCTCCACCAGGACGTCGTAGCCGCGATCCAGCCCCCAGCGGAAACCGGCGATGTACGCCGGACCGAGCCCGGCCTTCTCGCTGCGATGCAGCACGTCGATCCGCTCGTCGGCGGCGGCCAGTTCATCGGCCAGCTCTCCGGTGCCGTCCGGGCTGCCGTCGTCCACCACGAGCGCGTGCACCGTGGGCAGCGCCTGGTGCAAACGACGCAGCAGCTGCTCGATGTTCTCCCGCTCGTTGTAGGTCGGGATCACCACGAGCACGCGGCGATCAGTCATGCGGCCCTCCTCCGGTCACGGATTCGCCACCCTATCGAAAGCGCCAGAGCGGCTATCCCCCCGGCGACGAGTACCCGCTCCGGCCACGGGCCGACGATGCTCGCGACGGTCGTGGTGTCACGCAGCGGCAGCGTCCCGACCAGGATTTCGGAGGTGAACAGCTCCGAGTCGCGCACCACGCTCCCGTCCGGGAGGACGATGGCGCTGACCCCGCTGGTCGCGGCCACCACGGCCGCACGCCCGTGTTCCACGGCCCGCAGCCGGGACATCGCCAGCTGTTGGTAGGTCATCTCCCCTGGCCCGTACCAGGCGTTGTTCGTGGGCACGACGAGCAGTTCGGCGCCGCGGTCGACGGTTTGCCGCGCGACGTAGTCGTAGGCGACCTCGTAGCAGATCTGGATGCCGACCTTGATGCCTCCGGGTGTCAGCACACCCGGCTCGTCGCCCCAGCGCATGTCCTTGGTCTTGCCGAGGAACGGCGTGAACCACGCGGCGATCGGCCGCCAGGGCACGTACTCGGCGAACGGCACCAGCTCCTGCTTGACGTAGTGCTCGCCCGGTCCCGAACCCGGCTGCCACACGAACACCGAGTTCTCGCTCAGGCCGTCCGGGCGGGTGTAGAGCGCGCCGATGAGGGTGGGTGCGTCGAAACGATCCACCAGGCGGTCCAGCTCGGGATCCGGGCCCGCGAGCCCGGTCGCCGTCTCCGGCCAGATGATGAGGTCCGGTTGGGCGATGCGCCCGGAAGCGAGGTCGTCGGCGAGGCGCTCGCTGGTGGCGAGGTGGTTGGCACGGATCTCCTCCCGCGCGCCCAGCAGCCGCAGGCCGATGTCGGGCGCGTTGCCTTGCACCACCGCGACGGTGACCTCACCGCGAGTTGGTTCGACGCCGACGGCGGGCCACACCGCGAGACCGGCCAGTAGCGGCACCACGGCGCACGCCACGGCAGGAACGACCCGCACTTCGCGGTGACGGATCCGGACCAGCAGCCACGCGATGCCGAAGCCACACAGCGTTACGGCGAAGCTGACCAGCGGCGCCCCGCCGACGGACGCGAGCGAGGTGAAAGCGCCCGAGGGGTGGCCGAACGCTACGCGCCCCCACGGAAACCCGTTGAGCGGGAACGACGACCGCAGGGTTTCCTGACCGACCCACAGCGCGGCCATCCACACCGGGGCGGCGGGCAACCGTTGCACCACCGTCGCACATGCGCAGGCCAACGCCACGTACAGGCCCTCGACCACTGACAACGCCAACCACGGGGCGGAGCCGAAACCGTCGCCGAGGAAGTCTTCGATCCAGACCAGATGCCCCAGGAAGAACGACACCGCGAACAGCAGCCCGTAGCCCAGGCCGGCCCGGAAGCGACGCTGGTACAGCACCACCCCGAGCCCGGCGAAGGCCAGCGGCGACAAGAACCACCACTCGCGGGGCGGGAAGCTCAGTTGAAGCAGCACGCCGGAGGCGACGGCAAGGGCCATTCGCCCCGGCACCCGGGTCAGCATGCCGCGCCAGCCACCTCGGGCGTGCCCGGCGACGCCGACGTCCTCTGACGCGGTCACAGTCACGGTCGAAGCCTATGTCTCCGCTGCGTGTTCTCCGTGTCAGGTCCGCCTACGCCGCGTAGATCGTTACCCCGCGGCGCACGGTGCGCAGGCACGTCGGCAGCGGCGCGTCCGGATCGAGTGGCGGCAGCCCGGGCACGCGCGAGCGAGGATCGGTCGACCAGCGCTGCACGCGGGTGTCCGGCGCGGCAACGACCAGTTCGCCTGCTTCCCAGACCGCGTAGTCGGCGGGCGCACCAGGAACGAGCGTGCCCGAGACGCCGTCGTTGACGCCTGCTGCGCGGTACCCAGCCTTGGTGTGGGCGGTGAAGGCGGCGCGCGGCGAGATGCCCGCTCCCTCGGTGCGGTGGTTGACCGCCGCGCGTACCGAGCGCCAGGGGTCGACCGGAGTGACCGGCGAATCGGATCCTCCGGCCAGCAGCACACCGGTCGCGGCCAGCATGCTGAACGGGTTGAGGCCGGCCGCCCGTTCCGTGCCGAGCCGCTGGGCGTACATGCCGTCCTGGCCGCCCCACAGCTCGTCGAACAGGGGCTGTACCGATGCGGTGACGTTCCATCGCGCCAACGCTTCGGCCTCCCGCGTGCCGATCATCTCGACGTGCTCGAGCCGGTGCCTGCCCGCCACCAGTGCTCGCAGCCCCACCTCGGCTTCGGCACGGGTGAATCCGTCGATGACGGCGTCCAGCGCGCCGTCCCCGATCACGTGAAATCCGGCTTGCATCCCGGCGGACGTGCACGCGACGAGGTGGGCCGCGATGGCGTCGGAGTCCACGTACAGGCGTCCGCGATGGCTTGGGTCGTCCTCGTACGGCGCGCGCAGGCGCGCGGTCCGCGACCCCAGCGCACCATCGACGAAAAGGTCGCCGGCCAGCCCGCGAATCCCGAGGCGCTTGGCCCGTTCGAAGACGGCGTCACTGGCCAGTTCGCCCCAGTACGCGACCACTTCGGGCGTGTCCGGCCCGGTCTTGTCCAGCAGAGCTGCCACGTCGTCCCAGCTGGAGATGTCCGGTCCGGCGCACTCGTGCACGCTCACCACACCACGGGCCGCGACCGCCGCGAGGAAGCTGCGCTGGGCGGCGTCACGCTGCTGCGGGCTGATCGCAGCTCGGGCGGCGCCGCGCAGGGCGTGGTGGCATGCCGCGGTGACGGGGCCTTCGGCGGACCAGCCGTCGGCGTCGCGTGCCTGCGGCGCGAGGTCGACCAGCGCGCTCGACACCAGGGCGGAGTGCACATCGATCCGGCTGATGTACGCGGGACGCCCACCCACGGCCTCGTCGATCTCGGCACGAGTCGGCAAACGGCTGCTCGTCCAACCGGACTCGTCCCAGCCGTGCGCCATCAGCACGCTCGCGTCCGGCTCCTTCCTTGCCGCCTCACGCAGCACCGACAGGACCTCCTGCGCGCTCAGTGTCCCGGTCAGGTCGACGCCGGCCAAGTGCAGCCCGGACGACGTGGCGTGCACGTGCGCGTCGACGAAGCCCGGGGTGACGAACGCGCCGTCCAACGGAATTTCCTCGGCGTCGGGGTGCAGCGCCCGTCCCGGTCCGTCCTGTCCCACCCAGACGATCGTGTCGCCGCTGATCGCCATGGCGGTGGCGTCCGGCGCGGCCGGGCTGTAGACGCGGCCGCCGGTGAGCAAAGTCGTCGTTGATCCCACGCTGTGCAGTCTGCCTGGTTCGCGTATCCGCGGTTGCAGCCGTCAATTAGCGTAAGATTTACGGAGGAACCGCGATGTGGCAGGATCTTTTACCGTACTGGACTGGCCACCGTGAGGAGATCAGATGACCGCCGTCGTGAACCCGCCGGAGAACCTGGCGAGCCAACCGGCGACCGACCTTGACCAGCCGTACGTCTACCGGCGCAAGGAGCTGGTCGAGCCCGACTGGCGTCGCTTGCCCGGCTGGAAGGACGTCACCGAGGCGGAGTGGCGTGACGCGCAATGGCAACGGGTCAAGTGCGTGCGCAACATCCGTCAGCTCCGCGCCGTCATGGGCGATCTGCTCGAACACCGCTTCTACGCCGACCTGGAGGCCGACCAGAAGAACCTGGCCACCATGTCGATGTTGATCACGCCGCAGATGCTCAACACGATGGCGCCGACCGCGGCGACCACTCCGAAGGAGTTCACCGACGCGTTCCTGGCCGATCCGATCCGCCGGTACATGCTTCCGGTGAAGTCCGATCGCGACCCGAAGTGGCCGTCCCACCCGCACGCCCAGCGGGACTCGCTGCACGAGGCCGAGATGTGGGTGGTGGAAGGACTGACCCACCGCTACCCCACCAAGGTGCTCGCCGAGCTGGTGTCCACCTGCCCGCAGTACTGCGGCCACTGCACCCGGATGGACCTGGTCGGCAATTCGACACCGCTGATCGACAAACACAAGCTGCAACTCAAGCCCGCCGACCGCCAGGACAAGATCATCGAGTACCTGCAGCGCACGCCCGGCGTGCGTGATGTCGTGGTTTCCGGTGGCGATGTCGCCAACGTGCCGTGGCACCAGCTCGAGTCGTTCCTGATGCGGCTGCTGGACGTGGAGACGGTGCGGGACATCCGGCTGGCGACCAAGGCGCTGGCCGGGCTTCCCCAGCACTGGCTGCAACCCAAAGTGGTGGAGGGCATGGAGCGAGTGGCCCGCACCGCAGCTCGCCGCGGCGTCAACCTGGCGATTCACACGCACATCAACCACGTGCAGTCGGTCACCCCGCTGGTCGCGGAGGCGGCTCGCACCGCGCTGGAGGTCGGGGTGCGCGACGTGCGGAACCAAGGCGTGCTCATGCGCGGGGTGAACGCCACCCCCGAGGCGCTGCTCGACCTGTGTTTCGCCCTGCAGGGCGAGGCGAACATCCTCCCCTACTACTTCTACATGTGCGACATGATCCCCAACTCCGAGCACTGGCGGCTGGCGGTCTGGGAGGCGCAGGCGCTGCAACACGCGATCATGGGCTACCTGCCCGGCTACGCGACGCCGCGGATCATCTGCGACGTGCCGTACGTCGGCAAGCGCTGGGTACACCAGCTGGCCGACTACGACCGCACGCGCGGCATCTCGTACTGGACGAAGAACTACCGCACCGCGCTGGAGCGGGACGACCCGGACGCGCTGAGCAGGCGCTACGAGTACTACGACCCGATCAGCACGCTGCCCTCCGAAGGGCAGCAATGGTGGGCCGAACACTCGGAGGACTGACCCACACAACCAGAACGCCCCGCCTCGGAAACCACCGAGGCGGGGCGTTCTGTGTCAGTGCTACCCGTCGTCAGGACGTCGCTTTCTCCAGGTTCACGCGACCGTACCCGAAGTTGACGTCACGCCCCGGATCGCCGAGATCGTCGACCGACGCGGTCAGCTTGGCCCGCCAGTCCTCCGGCGTGCCGCCCTGCGCCGCGATCAGCGCCGCCACTGCGGAGGCGTGCGGCGTGGCCATCGACGTGCCGGACGCCTTCCGGTACCCACCGTCGTTCCAGGTCGACAGGACGTCGACACCAGGTGCGGCAACTTCCACATCTTCGTTGTAGGTGGAGAAGTCCGCCTTCTGGTCGTTGTGGTCGGTCGCCGCCACCGAGACGACCTCTTCGTACGCCGCCGGGTAGTTCGGGGACGAGTTCCCGCCGTTACCGGCCGCGGCGATGATCAACGATCCGTTGTCGGAGGCGTTGCGCACCGCGGTCTGCAGCGTCTGCGAACCACTCGCGCCGCCCAGCGACATCGAGATGATCTTCGCGCCCTTCTCGTTCAGCCACGTGATGCAGTTGGCGACCATGTCCAGCGTGCCGGAGCCGCTGCCGTTGAGCGCCTTGCAGATGGCCAGCTCCGAGTTGAACGCCACGCCCGTGACACCCTTGCCGTTGTTGGCGTTGGCCGCGATGGTGCCCGCGACGTGCGTGCCATGCCCGTTGTCGTCCTCGCACTTGGCCGGGTCGTCGGAGATCGTCGGGTCGGCGCCGATCACGATGATGATCAGGCTGATGCCGAAGTTCGTCACACCACCGCAGTCGACGATCTTGCCGCCCTGGAACTCCTCGTGCGAGGTCTGGATGCCGGTGTCGACGATGCCGACCTTGACCCCGCCACTGTTCGGGAAGCTGCCGAGCCCGGCGTTGTCCCAGCCCTCCGGCGCGTTGATGTCGGCGTCCGCCGTACCGCCCGTCTGGCCGGTGTTGTGCAGACCGTAGAGCTGGTCGAAGTCGGGGTCGTTGGGCACCGCCTGGGTGGTCATCACCGCGTTGACCTCGGCGTATTCCACCACTGCCGACTTGTTCAGCCGCTCCACCGCCTTGCGCGGGTCGCCGGCCACGCGCAGCGTCATCGCCCCGGTCCCGGCGATGTTGGCGACCTTGCCCACCACCCCGGCGAGCTTCTGCACCGCCGAACGCTGGCCGGCCGACGCCGACGACTTGAACTTCACGATGACCGAGTCGGTGGAGATCGCCTTGCTCGGCGGCGGCGCGGCTGCCGCCTGCTGTTCGGCCACCGCGGTGGAGGGAATGGACAACGCGGCTGCGGCCAGTCCCGCTGTCGCCGCGACGACGACGGCGGAACGCCATCTGCGTGCACTCATGCTGGCAACCCTTCTCGCGTTCACCCGTTGGGGTTTAGGAGCGGGCGAATTTGGCGGATTTTCCGGTTAACGACGAGTAAGTTCCGAAAGATACTCGTGAGTTTCCAACACCAGTACAGCCATTAGTAGGGTGACGCGACACGACCGGTTACGGAACGTAACTTGTCGTGAGGGTTGCCGGGGCATGAATGCAGATCGGCGGCCGAGGCGTCACTGCCCTGGCCGCCGACCGGCGTGGAGAATGCGCGCTGCGATCAGATGACACCCAGCGCCAGCATCGCGTCGGCCACGTGCGTGAAACCGGTGATGTTCGCTCCGACCAGATAGTTGCCCGGCGCGCCGTACTCCTCGGCCGTTTCCAGGCACCGGTCGTGGATGCCCTGCATGATCGAGGCCAGCCGCTGCTCGGTGTACTGGAAGTCCCACGAATCGCGGGAAGCGTTCTGCTGCATCTCCAGCGCACTGGTGGCGACTCCCCCGGCATTGGCCGCCTTACCCGGCGCGAACGCCGTGCCTGCGTCAGCGAACAACCGCACTGCGTCGGGCGTGCACGGCATGTTGGCACCCTCGGCCACCACCGAACAGCCGTTCTTGATCAGCACCTCGGCGTCGGCACCGGTGAGCTCGTTCTGGGTCGCGCACGGCAAGGCGATGTCACACGGCACCTCCCACACCGTGCGCCCTTCGACGTACCGGGCCGATCCCGCCCGCCGGTCGACGTACTCGGAGATCCGGCCGCGCCGGACCTCCTTGATGTCCTTGAGGATCCCGAAGTCGATGCCCTTCTCGTCGACGACATAGCCGGTCGAGTCCGAACACGCGACGACCCTGCCGCCCAGCTCCTGCACCTTCTCGATCGCGTACAGCGCCACGTTCCCGGAGCCGGACACCACAACCTTCTTGCCGTCGAACGAGTCGCCCCGCGTCTTGAGGATCTCCTCGACGAAGAAGACCGTGCCGTAGCCGGTGGCCTCCTTGCGCACCTGGGACCCGCCCCAGGACAGGCCCTTGCCGGTGAGCACCCCCGACTCGTAGCGGTTGGTGATCCGCTTGTACTGGCCGAACAAGTAGCCCAGCTCCCGCTCGCCGACGCCGGAGTCACCGGCCGGGACGTCGGTGTACTCGCCGATGTGGCGGTACAGCTCGGTCATGAACGACTGGCAGAACCGCATCACCTCGCCGTCGGAGCGGCCCTTGGGGTCGAAGTCCGCGCCGCCCTTGCCGCCCCCGATGGGCAGGCCGGTGAGAGCGTTCTTGAACGTCTGCTCGAACCCGAGGAACTTGACGATGCTCAAGTTCACGCTGGGGTGGAACCGCAAGCCGCCCTTGTACGGACCGAGCGCGGAGTTGAACTCGACTCGGAAGCCGCGGTTGATCTGCACCGTTCCGTTGTCGTCCACCCACGGCACGCGGAAGATGATCTGCCGCTCGGGCTCACACAGCCGCTGAATCACGCTGGCGTACTCGGGGTGCTTGCCGACCACTCGCCCGAGACTGTCCAGTACCTCGTGGGCGGCCTGGTGGAACTCGCTCTCGTTCGGGTTGCGACGCACGACCTCGCGGTATACGTCAAGCAGTTTGTCGTCCAACGACGTCGTCAACGATGACTCCAATCGTCCCAATAGCGCCCGCGGGCACCGATGCCGTGCTCGATCCGCCGGACGCGGACCGGCTATCTGGCGTGTGGTGTTTCCTGCCCCGTCGCGGTCCGCCACCGGGCGAATACGCAGGCGTGGGCACGATCGACGGTAACCCACCGGCATGCCGCCAACGCCTTTGTTGCGACCGACTTCTCACCGACGTGCCAACTGCCGGCGGTCGCGGACATGAGCGAGCGCACTGCCCACGTCGACCGTTCGCGGCGCTGCGAACGTGAGGCGAGACCTCCGCCGACATCGTTCGGCGGCGCAGAATCGTAGCGGGTGACGGCACGGGCAGGCTATCCGTACAGCTTGCGGTGCAGGTAGCGCATGGTCTTGCCGTAGCCGCCCCCGAAAGCGCCGCTCCTGGCAAGAGCGGCACGCGCCGCGTTGGCGCCCGGCGCCCCGTGCACCGCGCCACCGGGGTGAGCGGACGCGCTGGCGAGAAACAGTCCGTCGATCGGGGTGTCGGCGCGACCGAGCCCTGGAACCGGCCGGAAGAACAGTTGTTGATGAATGCCCGCCGTGCCGCCGTTGACCGCGCCGCCGACCAGGCTCGGATTGTGCCGCTGCAGATCGTGCGGGCCGGACACCACGCGATCCAGCACCAGGTCACCGAATCCCGGCGCGTGCTCCTCCACCAGAGCTTGCACCCGGTCGGCCTGCTTCACCGCGTTGTCCGGGTCGTGCGAGTCGCGCGGGACGTGCGTGTAGGCCCACGCCGACTCGGTACCTGCGGGTGACCGTGCCGGGTCCGAGGTGGTCATCTGGCCGAACAGCACGAACGGCCGTTCCGGCACCCGGCCGCACGCCAGATCCGTGGCGAAGTCGGCAAGGCCGTTGACGTCGGCATCGAAGTGGACGACACCCGCGGCGCGAGCCTCCGGTGCCTTCCACGGGATCGGCCCGGACAGCGCCCAGTCGATTTTCACCGTGGCGTCGTCCCACTCGAAGAACTCCAGATCACTGACGAACCGGGCTGGCAACCGATCGAGGCCGACCAGGTTCATGTACAGGGTCGGTGCGGGCACGTCGGCCAGAACCGCGCGGCGAGCCCGGACGAGCCCACCACCGGCATCGCGGACGCCCATCGCGCGATCCTGCGCGATCAGCACCTCGGTGACCGGCCGCGAGCACTCGATGCGTCCACCTCGGTCGGTCAGGCGATCGACGAGTGCCCGGGTCAACGATCCTGCTCCGCCCTCCGGCACCGGGAACCCGACATCCTGTCCCAGCATGGACAACAGCCAGCCGAACACACCGCTGGCCGCACTGTCCGGGCCGAGGTCGGTGTGCAGTGCGCAGCCGGCGATCAAGGCCTGCGCCCCGATGCCGGTGAAGTTCTCCACCCCGAACCGGCGGCCGGACAGCGTCACCGTCCGGGCCAGCCTCAGCGTGTCCGCCGGGCCCAGCTTCCGGACCATGCGTGCCGCCGCCTTGACCGGCGGGAACGGAGCGGTGATCGCCTCGAGCAGCTCGTCGCGCACGCGTTGCCAGTCGCTGAAGCAACGCCGCCAGGCCTGCCCGTCGCCGGGAGCGAAAGCCTCCAGCGACTCGGCGGTGCGGTCCAGGTCGCGGGACAGCAGAGCGCACCGATCGTCCGGCAGCACATGGGCCAGCACTTCCGGTGCGTGTCGCCAGCGCAGCCCGTGCTGCTCCAGGTCGAGCGCACTCAGCACCGGTGACGCGATGCCCAATGGGTAGAACGCGCTGCACAAGTCGCTGAGGAAGCCCGGCCTGGTGAGTTCGGCGGTGCGAACCGACCCACCGGGATGCGGGGTGGCCTCCAGCACCAGGACGTCCCAGCCACGGTCGGCCAGCATGTTCGCCGCGACCAGCCCGTTCGGCCCTGCCCCGATGACCACGGCATCAGCTGAATCCATGGTTCTCCGCAGGTCACCCTCGGCCGGGGGTCGGTGTCGCCGCATCGGCCAGTGCGACCCGCCCCTGCACGAGATCCGCCAGCCGCGACAACGACTCGGTGTTGCGCGGTTTGAGCACCAGTGCCTGCAACCCGACGGGGATGCGAGCCATCGGTCCGTAGACGATCTGTTCGGCCATCCGCACCTCGGTCCCGCCCTCCACCGGGGTCAGTTCCATGGTGACCAGCGCGGTGCCCAGCGGGCGCACCTCGGCTTCGAGCTCGAGCAGAGACGGCGGCTCTGCCTTGAGCACGCGCGTCACGTCGGCCATTTGTACCGGCCACGGGCCGAGCTTGTGGTGGATCCGCGCGCCCACGGCGGGCCACTCACGGTCGACGGCGCGAATGTGCGCGGCGCCGACCACCCAGTTCGCGTACTGCCATCCGTCGGTCAGTACGTCGAAAACCTTCTTGGGTTCCGCGGCGATGAACCGCCGTACTTCCACCATCGTTTCCCTCCGTCGTCGGCCTGCCCCTGGGGGCGGGCCGTGGCAACCACGATCGTCGTCAGCCCAACCCGCGTCGCGGCAGCGCACCGCGACACAGCCTGGTGGGGAACTACCCCGCGCCTGCGACTGACACACATGAAGCGTCAGGCATGCGGCCCCGCAGCGCATGTGCTCCGTTCACCCGGAAGGAGGGCGTCCGGGCGGGAACGGCAGCGACCCATGCTTGCCGGCACGGCGACACCGTTCACGGGACGAATCGCCGGCAGCGGCCGCCGGTCAGAAATGGACGAGGATGCGGCCGGCGTTCTCCGGATCGATCTCCGCCGACCGGTAGAGGTTTTTCATGTGCTTCGCGCCGAGCATCCGCATGACGCGGTGCTGCAGCTTGCCGTCTCCCTTGCCGACGATGATCTCGGCCAACGGCACCTTGCCCTGTTTGGCCCGGAAGATGATCTGGCGGACCGCTCGGTCGATGTCCCGGTCGCTGCGGAAGACCGGGTGCAGATCCACGGTGAGCTTCTCCGGCATCTCCTACCCCTGCGATTCGTGTGCTGTCACGAACACGAACCGCCGGCGTGCACGGTTCGCTTCGCGGCCACGGTAACCGCTCGAAATCAGCCCGACCACGGCGCGGCGAGGTACTGTGCGCAAATCGAATGATCCGTGCTCGGGAGTGGATCGATGTGGCGAGGGCTGATCGGTGACATCCGGACGCCGGGGTCGAGCGAGTCCCGGCTGTTCGCGGTTGCCATCCGGTTCGGCCTGCTGGCCAAGCTGTCCACCATCAGCCTGTGCACGGTGCTGGGTGTCGTGGCGGCCACCGGCACCGCACAGGTTGCCGTCGGGCTGATCGGCACCAGCCTGGTCGCGTGGTACCTGCTCCGCCTGCGCGGTCTGCCGGACTCGACCGCGTTGCTCGGTGACATGTTGATGGCCGCACTCGCCGGTGCCAGTCAGGCATGGCTCGGTCCACCGAGCGCGGTGAGCTGGGGTTTACGGACCGCGTTCCTGTGCGCCGTGATCGCCCACTACGACTGGCCGCGCCGAGCCCGCTCGGCGTGGGCGGTCTCGCTGTCGGCGATCGGCGGTTTCGCCGCGGGCGCCCTCGTCCAGACGCCGACCCCGGAAGCCGTTCGTCTCACCGTCTTGCTGGTCATCCAGACCACGTTGGCCCGGGTGGTGTTCATCGTCCTGCGCGCAACCGCCCGCGCCGTCGACCAGGCGCACGAGCGGGTCGCAGAGCAACAACGGCAAGCCGCCGTGGTCACCGCCCGACGACTGGCCGAACGCGAATCGCTGGCGACGTTGCACGACACCGCGTGCACCACGCTGATGATGGTCTCGACCGGGGCCGCCGAGTCGGACTCCTCGTGGTTGCCTGCCCGTGCCCGGCGAGATCTGGAGGCGTTGCAGCAACGCACGGAGGTCACCGGCGTGGTGGATCTCGCGGATCTGCTGCACGAAGCGGAGTTCGATCACCGTGTGCGGCTCGACATCGACGTGTCCGGGCCGCTGCCTACGTCCGCCAGGGCCGCTTCGGCGATTCTTTACGGCTTACGGGAAGCGGTCGTCAACGTCGCCCAGCATGCCGGAACCGATGTTGCTGTGCTCCGCGCGGGCCGGGACGACGACACCGTGTGGGTCGAACTGGTCGACCAAGGGCGTGGCTTCGATCCGTCCGATCTTCCCGCCCGTCACCGCGGTATCGCCGATTCCATCCAGGGGCGGTGCGCCATGGCGGGAGCGACCGCGGCGGTGTCGTCGGCACCGGGGACCGGCACGACGATCCGGTGGGAGGTCACCGCTGCGGGTTCACCCGCTGCTCCCCCGCCGCCGAGCAACCTCGCTCGGTTCATTCAGCAGCGCATGTTCGACGGCTACCGGGCCGGGCTGCTGTGCGTGGTGCTCGTCGAGCTCACCATCGCCTGCGTCACCGGAATGATCGGTGCGGGCAGCCGCGACATCCTCGCGTGGGCGCTCTTCGCCGTGGTCGGTGCCGGATTGTCCGCGTTGACGCTGCTCCGGCGGCCGATCGCCGGCCCGCTGCGCTGGATCGGGCTGGCGGTCGTCGCTGCCTGCAGCGTCATCCTCACCCCCGCGATGCCGGTTGATCCGCCCGCGCTGGGGTCACACTGGTGCCTCGGCCTGATCGGCTGGTACGTGCTGGTGCTGTTGTTGGACCTGCGGCTGCCGATCATCGGTGCCGTGCTCGCTGCCCACGCTGCGTGGCTGTTCGGCCTGATCGCCTCCAGCGGAGGCGGCGTCCAGGATCTGGCTGCCGTCGCGCTCGTCGCGGTCGGCGTGACCGGATTCCAGTTCGCGGTCGCCGCCGCCCTTGTGCTCATCCGCCAGTCCGCCAACGAGGCCGCCGAAGTAGCCGAGCGCGACGAAGCGATGCGCAGGCAGGCGGCGGTCGCCGCACACACGCACGCCGACCACACCCGCCGCTACGCCGAACTCAGCCGGGAAGCCGTGCCGCTGCTGACCGGGCTGGCCGACGGCACACTCGATCCGAACGACGAGCAGACGCGGACCCGCTGCGCCATCGAGGCCGCGCGGATGCGCGTGTTGTTCGCCGAGCGCGACGCCGCTGACGACACGTTGATCCACGAGCTGCGCGCCGCGATCGACGTGGCCGAGCGGCGGGGCGTCACGGTGCACCTGGCAGTGCGTGGCAAACCCCTCGGGATGCCGCGTGACGTCCGCCGCGCCCTGCTGCAGGCGGTGCTCAACGGTGTGCTCACCGCACGGTCCAAGGCGCGCATCACGGTCCTGCGGACCGAATCCCACGTACGGCTCAGCAGTTACTGCGACGACGCGGTGGACACCGGGATCCCGCAGCCGTCGCACCCGGACGTGGACGTCAGCACCGATTCCGAAGGGGGTGCCCTGTGGGTCCAGGCGACATGGCCGAGAACAGCACCGCGACCACCGGCAGCGTCCTCGGCGGAGGCGCCACCGAGGACATTACTGTCGCAGTGATCGACGATCATCCGGCGGTCGCCGCCGGGATCCAGGCCTGGTATGCCGCCAGCGACCCACCGATCCGCGTCGTGGCCTCCGGCGCGACCGCTCAAACGGCCTGGCTGCCGCCCGGCAGGGACGCCGACGTCGTGGTGCTCGATCTGCTCCTCGCCCCCGACCATCCGGAGTGTTTCGGCGATCTACGCAGGCTCGCCGACGCGGGCCGTCGCGTCATCGTCTACACCATGCGCGAGGACGAGCAGGTCGCGTTGACCTGCCTCGAGCTGGGTGCCTTCACGTTCCTGACCAAGGCGGAGGGACAGCAGCACCTGGTCGACGCCACCATCGCCGCGGCGCACGATCGTCCCTACATCGCACCCGCGCTTGCCGGGGCCTTCGCCGCCGACACCAAGTCACATCGACCACAGCTGTCCGCGCGGGAACAGGAAGTGCTCATCGAGTGGTTCCAGTGCGAGTCGAAGCAGCTGGTCGCCAAGCGCATCGGGATCACCACCAACACCGTGGGCACCTATCTGGACCGTGTGCGGTTGAAGTACGCCAACGTCGGACGTCCGGCCCCGACCAAGGCCGCGCTGGTCGTGCGGGCGATCCAGGACGGGATCATCACGCTCGAGGAGCTCTGATCGACGGCCGGGGGATGTCGGCCACCCGGGCTATCATCTGGCGGCTGTTGATCAGGAGAGAAAGGTCGCCATGAGCATCGCTGCTCGTCGTATTCCGTCCGTGCGAAGTCTGTTCGACATCCCTGCCGATGTCGCCTTCTTCGACCTCGCCGGGTTGGCGCCGACGTTGCGGGAGGGGTTCGTCGCCGGTGACGAGGCTCTGCGGCGGCGCGCCCGGCCGTGGACGGCCGGCGATGCGTGGCCCCGCGCGACCGAGCGCCGCCGCGAGCTGTTCGCCGGCCTGATCGGCGCCCGGCCGGATGACGTCGCGTTGATCGCGGCAAGCAGCTACGGCATGGCCACGGCGGCGGCCAACCTCACGGCGGAGCCGGCGCAGCGCGTGCTCGTGCTTGCCGACGAGTATCCCTCCGGCATCTACACCTGGCGTCGCTTCAGCGAACGCACCGGTGCAGACATCCTCACCGTGCGGCCGGCTGAGGGGCAGACGTGGACCGACGCCGTGCTCGGCGCGCTGGATTCCTCCGTGGCCGTGGTGTCCGTGCCTCAGGTGCACTGGTTCGACGGCGCTCTGCTCGACCTGGAAGCCATCGGTGCCGCCGCCCGCGCCGTCGGCGCTGCTCTGGTGGTCGACGCCAGTCAGTCGGTCGGCGCCATGCCGTTCGACGTGCGGGCCGTTCAGCCGGACTTTCTCGTGTGTGTCGGCCACAAATGGCTGCTCGGACCGTTCGGGCTCGGCTACCTCTACGTCGCCCCGGATCGCCAGTCCGGCACGCCGATCGAGGAGAACTGGGTCAACCGCCTCGGTTCGGAGGATTTCACGCGGCTCACCGAGTATCCGTCGGAGTATCAGCCGGGGGCGCGGCGGTTCGACATGGGCCAGCGCGCGGCGTTCGAGCTCACCCCGGTCGCGCTCACCGCACTGGAGCGGATCACCGAGTGGGGCGTTCCGGCGATCGCGGAGACGCTAGGCGCCATCACGGCACACATCAGCGGTGAGCTGCGCGAGATGGGCTTGGCCACGACCGAGCCTCGCGGCCCGCACATGTTCGGTGTGTCGCTGCCACCGGGGACGCAGGACGACTACGTCAAGCGCCTTGCCGAGGCCGGCGTCTACGTCAGTGCCCGGGGCGCCGGTCTTCGGATCAGCCCGTACCTGTACACCACCGAGGAGGACGTCGATCGGCTACTGAGCACGCTGCGAGGTATCGGCGAGCGCGATCTTGGGTAACCGTGGTCATCCGACGAAAGGAATGGCCATGGCCACCGGCGACAAGATCGACAAGGTAACGGGCAAGGCGAAGGAAGGCCTGGGCAAGGCCACCGACGATCAGGACCTGCAGAACGAGGGCCGGACGCAGCACGGTGTGGCCAAGGCGAAGGACGCCGTGAAGGATGCCGCAGGCAAAGTGAAGGACGCTGCCCGGGACATGACCAACCGCGACCGGTAACGGGTGACCGCGGCGAGGACCACGGTCATCGCGGTCGGGGACCTAGGACCGCAGCGCAACGGCCCCGGCTCCGGCATCGTCTCTCGAGATTCGACGTCGGGAGCACGGCATGCGGGCACGCGACATCATGACCAGCCCTGCGGTGACGGTTCATCGCGACACCCCGATCGGCACCGCCGCGGGCACCCTGGCCCGAACGGGCTTCCGGGCTCTGCCCGTGGTGGACACCGGTCACCAGCTCATCGGTCTGGTCACTGCAAACACCATCGACACCTACCTTTTCGCCTACCCCGAGCGCGAGGCGTTGCGCCGGACCTGGCCGGTCAGTGAGGTGATGACGACCGAGGTCACCACGGCCGATGCGGGCGCCGATCTAGCCGATCTGGTGGCGACCATGCTCGAGCAACAGGTGCGCACCGTCCCGGTCACCGACGGCCCCCAAGTGGTCGGGGTGATCACGCGCCGGGATCTGGTGCACACGGTCGCCGAGGATCAGGCCATCGCCTGCGGTGAGATTCGCAAGCGACTCGAGCGCTACGGCGGCCGTGGTCGGTGGACGGTCTCGGTGCACAACGGCGTCGCGACGATCACCGACACGCAGGACGATGCGATCGATCGGCACATCGTGCGGGTGCTGGCCGAGTCCGTGCCGGGCGTGGTGCGAGCTCAGGTCGTCCCGCCGGACGGCGTCACCGCGTGGCGAGCAGCAGCGGGCCCACTTCCTCCGCCGCAACCCGCAATCGCTCAGTCAGTTCGCTGATCTTCTCGTCGGTGATCCGCACCGTCGGTCCCTGCACCGCGATCGCGGCGACCACGCCGCCGTCGGAGCTCAGTACCGGAACGGCCACCGTGCGCACGCCGGCGTGCCGCTCCTCGTCGTTGAGCGCCCAGCCACGCTCGCGCACGCGCCGAAGCTCGTCCGCCAGCTCCGCCGGGTCGGTGATCGTCTTTTCGGTGATGGGCGGCAGCTCCCCCAGCTCCGCGATCTCGGCCTCGATGTCCCCGGCGAACGCGAGCAGGCACTTGCCCATCGCGGACGTGTGCAGCGGCACCCGCGTACCCGGCTGCTGAGCGAAACGCAACGGCTGTGCCGAGGCGACGTCCAGCACCACCTGCACGTCGGTGCCGGCCCGGATACCCAGGTTCACGGACTCGCCGGTGTCGGTCGACAGCGCCCGCAGCGACGGCAGCGCGGCGTCGTAGCCCAGTCCCCTGGCCGCCTTGTTGCCCAGCACCACCAGCGTCGGACCGAGCTGATAGCGCTCGGTCTTCGGGTCCTGCGTCAGCAGTCCCCCTTCGGTCAACGCCTTGGTGACGCGGTGTGCCGTGCTGATGCTCAGACCGGTGCGGCGGGCGATCTCGGTGATACCCAGGTCGGTCGCGGATTCGAAGCAGCGCAGCACGCCGAGTGCACGCTCGATGGCTTGGGCTCCGGTGCGGCTGCGCTGATCAGGCACGGGTCAATCCTGGCACACACCAGCTCCGGCCGAGCGAACTACCTCGCCACCCCTGGCCAGAACTTTCCATATAGCAGGAAGCATTTCCACACATGCTCGAATCTGCGACAGTGGCTCTGTGACCAGCACGAACACCAGCCTGACCGTCGTTCTGCAGCTCACCGTTCCTGCGGAGCGCGTATACACGGTCGGGGCACAGCTCGCCGAAGCCATCCGCTCCGCGGCCGAGCTGCCCGGGCTCCAGATGACCGTGCACGGCGCAGCGCCCGCTCCCGAGCTCGTGCCGACCCGGCTGCGGCGTGAGCCGCCGGTGCGCATCCTGTGCGCCCAGCGCCGCGTCCTGCGCGACGGTCAGAACGTCCCTCTGACGCGACTGGAATACGACTTGCTGCTCTTCCTGTGCCGCAACCCCGGCCAGGTACACCGACGCGACGCACTTATGGCAACCGTGTGGAAGCTGTCCGCGCCGTATCGAACCCGCACCATCGACGTGCACATCCGTCGGTTACGCCGCAAGCTGGGCGACGACCTGCCGTTGATCAACACCGTGCGCGGCGTCGGTTACCGCGTGGACGACGTCGATCTCGTGCGCATCGACGAAGAACCGCCCGTTCGGCAGTCGGCCTGATCCGGCCGCACTCCACGCAGTCCGAGCGCCTCCAACAGGAGCACTTCGCTGCGGCGGCCGGCGCCGGGGCTACGGCAGCCGCTGGCCGATGAACAGCGAGGTGCCGGCGGCGCCCAGCAGCATCAGCGTGCCCAACGTCAACCACGGCCTGCTGGCGTCGGCCTTCTTGATCTCGTAGCCGATCTGCTCGCCGAGGTCGTCATAGACCCGCTTGAGCTCCTCCCCCGTCGCGGCCTTGTAGAAGTCGCCGCCGGAGATCTCCGCGATCCGCCGCATCGCCTCGTCGTCGACCTCGACGTCGAACGTCCGGCCGCCGATGTCCACCGTGCCGTGCTCGGTACCGAACGAGATCGTCGAGATCGGCACGTTCGCCTTCTTGGCCTCCCGGGCCGCGGTGTAGGCGCCACGCGGGTCGTTCATGTCCGTGGTCGGCACCGTCTGCTTGCCGTCGGCCATCAACACGATGCGCGCGGGCGGCGGCCCGGACGCTCCACCGGTCACCGAGGAGAACCCTTCGATCGCGTCCAGAGCGGCGAAGATGCCTTCGCCCGTGGCGGTCGACTCGGCGAGTTTGAGGTTCTTGATCGCCCGAACCGCGCTTTCCCGCTCGGTGGTCGGCGGGACCAGCAGGCTCGGCGTCCCCGCGAACGAGATCAGCCCCAGATTGATGCCGGGTGTCATGCCGCGGACGAACGACGTGGCCGACTCCTGCGCGGCCGCCAGCCTGGTCGGCTTCACGTCGTCGGCCTCCATCGACAGCGACACGTCGATCACCAGCATGACCGTCGCCCGGTTGCGTGGCACCTTCTGATCCGCCGTGGGGCCGGCCATCGCGGTGATCAACAGGATCAACGAGACGGTCAGCAACGCGGCGGGCACGTGCCGCACCGGGCCCTGCCGCTTGGCGCCGACCTTCTCCAGCAACGCCAGGTTGGCGAACCGCATCGTCCGCTTCTTGCGCTGGCGCTGCACCAGGACGTAGCCGACGACGAGCAGCGCCACACCGATCAGCAACAGGAACCACGCGGGTGAGGAAAAGTCGGAAAAGCTCATCGGACCGCTCCTGACCAGCGTCTTTTCCGCGCGACCACGAACCGCACCATGTCGGCGATCCAATCCGAGTCGGTGCGCAGCACCAGGTGCGCCGCTCCCGCCCGGCGCAAGCCTGCGGCGACCTCGTCGCGATGCTCCCGCGCGGCCGCCGCGAACTCCCTGCGCAGCAGCGGTGAGGCGTGCACCTCGCGCTGCTTGCCCGTCTCCGGATCGGACAGCACGACGGTGCCCACTTCCGGCAGGTCGATGTCCCGCGGATCGACGATCTCCACCCCGATCAAGTCGTGCCGCTGCGACAGCGCCCGCAACGGGTGCTGCCAGTCCTGCTCCCCCAGGAAGTCCGAGATCACCACGGCCAGCCCGCGGCGGCGCGGCGGCCTCCGCAGTTGCTCGATCGCCTCGGCCAGATCGCCCCGAGTGCCTTCCGGAGCGCGCGGCGTCTGCGCGACCGTCTTGACCAGGCCCCGGGCGTGCGCCAATCCGCCACGCGCCGGGATCCGCTTGGTCGTCTCACCGTTGGAGATCAGCGCGCCGATGCGGTTGCCACCCCCACCGGTCAGATGCGCGATCGCGGCGACGGCGCAGACGACCAGATCGCGCTTCTCACACACCGCCGATCCGAAGTCGAGGCTGGCGGACAGGTCCGCGACGACCCACGTCTCCAACTCGCGATCGGCGACCGTGTCGCGAATGTGCGGGACCGTGGTACGCGCCGTGACGGCCCAGTCCATCCGGCGCACGTCGTCGCCCGGCTGGTACGGCCGGGCCTCCCCCGGTTCCGATCCCGGACCGGGAACCAGGCCGAGGTGGTTGCCCTGCAGCAGCCCGTCCAGCCGCCGCCGGACCTCCAGCTCCAGCATGCGCAAGCCCGCCTCGAGCCGGTCGCCCTTCAGCACCGGCGGAGCCCACGCGTGCTCTTCACGTCGAGCCACGGCGCCTTACCGTCCCGGGCTGGACGGCAACGGCTGCCCGGGGCCGTTCTGGCCGCCCGGCGCGCCGTTGCCCTGCGGACGCGCGGACACCTGCGGCAACGGAACCGTCTGCAACACCCTGGTGATGATGTGGTCCAGCGGCACGCCGTCGGCCAGCGCGTCGTAGGACAGCACCAGGCGGTGACGGAGGACGTCCGGGGCCACGTCGACCACATCCTGCGGAAGGACGTAGTCGCGGCCACGGATCAGCGCCAGAGCGCGCGCGGCGGCGATGATGCCCAAGCTCGCGCGCGGCGAAGCTCCGTAGGACACCCAGCCGGCGAGGTCGGACAGGCCATGGTCTGCCGGGGTCCGCGTGGCCATGACCAGCCGGACGGTGTAGTCGACCAGCGCGTGGTGCACGAACACCTGCGAGGCCACGCCCTGCAACCGGACCAGCTCGGCCGGGGTGAGCACCTGCGTCGGGGTGGGCGGCTCGACACCCATCCGGTAGATGATCTCCCGCTCCTCCTCGGCCGTCGGGTAGTCGACGACGATCTTGAACAGGAACCGGTCGCGCTGCGCCTCCGGCAGCGGGTAGACGCCTTCGTTCTCGATCGGGTTCTGCGTGGCCAGCACGAGGAACGGGTCGGGCATCGGGAAGGTCTTGCCGCCGATCGACACATGCCGCTCGGCCATCACCTCCAGCATCGCCGACTGCACTTTCGCCGGGGCCCGGTTGATCTCGTCGGCCAGCACGAAGTTGGCCACGACCGGGCCGAGCTCGACGTCGAACTTCTCCTCGCCCTGGCGGTAGATCCGGGTACCGAGGATGTCGGCGGGCACCAGGTCCGGGGTGAACTGGACGCGCGCGAACGAGCCACCGACGACCCGGGCGAACGTCTCCACCGCCAGCGTCTTCGCCACGCCGGGCACACCTTCCAGCAGCAGATGCCCCTTGGCCAGCAAGCCGACCAGCATGCGTTCCACCAACCGGTCCTGACCGACGATGATCCGCTTGACCTCGAACACCGTGCGCTCCAGCTGCTCGGCGTCGAGCGCGGGAGTCGGCTGCCGCTCGTCGGACGACTGGCCGGGTTGGATCACTACTGCCTCCTCGTAGACCTCTGCACCGTCAAGCGTGCGTGATCACCGGTGTGACCGCTGTGAAGGTCACACAATCACCGCGCGCGGAGCCGTGCGACGTCCTCCGGCGTGTCGACATCGACCGCCTCCCCTGGGTGCGCGGGCACCTCGATCACACGCAACGGGCCCAGGGTTCGACGTATCGAGCGCCCAGCTGGCTCCGCAGGAAGCACTCTGGCCAGCGCCTGGCCGTCCCACACGCCGGTCAGCCATTGTCGATGTCCCGTCTCGTCGACCAGCACCGCGCCGTCGGCCCCACGCATGGCCGCACGGAGGCGCCCGATCGTGGACGGGCGCAAGCCGGGAAGGTCCGCGGCGAGGACGGCGACATCGGCGCTCTCAGCATCCGCGAACGCGGCAAGCCCGGCGGTCAGCGCGGCTACCGGCCCGCCTCCGGGCGGCTGTTCGCACGTCCACCGGACGTCGCGGATGCCGTCACGACGCGGGCCGACGACCACGACGTCACTGGCTGCAGTGACTGCGTCGAGGACGTGCTCGAGCAGAGGCTTGCCCGCGATCGGCAGCATCGGCTTGTCCTGGCCGGACATGCGCCGAGCGGCGCCGCCGGCGAGGATCACCGCGTACAGCGGCCGGTCAGCCATGGCTCCAGTATGGCCGCCGGGCTGCGGCCACTAGCCGATCAGTCGCGTCGCGTACGGCAGGATGTCGTCGTAGCGCACCGCGGTGACGCGCACGTGCATGCCCGATTGCGGCGCTTCGATCATCTGCCCGTTGCCCAGGTACAGCGCGACGTGGTGGATGCCGCCGTTGCCCCAGAACAGCATGTCGCCTCGCCGGGCCTGGGACAGCGGCACGTGCCGACCGGCGTGGTACTGGTAACCGCTGTAGTGCGGCAGTGCCTTCACCCCGGCGAAGGCGTAGATCATCAGGCCCGAGCAGTCGAAGCCGATCTTCTTGTAGTCACCGTACGAGTCGGCCACGCCGCCGTCGCGGATGCCGTACGTGGGGCCGTTGGCATTCCCTCCGCCCCACGCGTACGGCACGCCGATCTGCGACATCGCCCGCGCGATGACCGCCTCGACGGTGGCACCAGCCGGCGCCGACGAGCCGGACGGAATCCCGCCACCGCCGCCTCCACCGGAGTTGTTCAGCGCGGCCTGTTGCGCCTTCAGCTGCTCTTCGCGGCGCTTGGCCTCTTTCCACTCCTCGTAGCGCTGCCGCTGGCCCTCCAGCCCACGGACCTTCTTCTGGGCCTGCCACAGCAGCTTGGCCAGGCGCTCCTTCTCCGCCTGCAGGTCGGCGGTGCGGGAGTACTGGGACTTGCGGGCCTCGACCGCGGCGTCGAACGCCTGCTTCGCGGCCTGCTCGGCCTCCTCGGCCTCCGCCTGGCGTTGCTTGGCGACCTGTAATGCTTTCCGTGCCGCGGCGTCCGCGTTCGCCTTGGCGATACGCGCCTTCTTCAGCTCCGCGATGGCGTCCAGCTGGCTGTCGCTGACCGCCGACAACACCTGGGCCCGTTCGAGCACCTCAGCGGGGTCGTCGGAGGAGAGGTAGGCCGACAGCCCACCCATGGTGCTGCCCTGCCGGTAGCTGCCGGCGACGAAGCGGTCCTTGGCCTCTTCCGCCCGCTTGACCTCTCGGCCGGCCAACTTCGACGCATTACGTGCGTCGGCGGCCGCCAGCTTGGCCTGCTTCGCCTTGTCCTTCGCCGTCTGGGCGTCGACGCGAGCCTTGTTGGCCAGTTCCTGCTTGCGCGCGACCTCGTCCCGCAGCCGGTTCAACCGCGATTGCGCCCACGCCAGCCGGTTGGTCAGCTCGCCGACTTTGTTCGCCCTGTTGCGTTCCTGCCAGCGGCTGCTGTGCAGCTCCTCGTCACTCGGGTTCGGCGGGGGTGGCGGAACGGCAGTGGCCACGGCCGGATTGCCTGCGGCGAGGACGACACCGATCGCCACCGCGGCCAGCCACCGTCGACGCCGGCCCTGAGCGGGCGAGTGCGTGGTCACGGTCTCCACCTCCCGATCGGCGGCCCGCTGCCCTCCACATGCGCGTACCGCCTACCTCAGTAGGCTGACTCTGCCACATTTGTCTCTCTGTTACCACTCGTCACTCAGACAGAACTGGACACTTCAGCCCCAGCTACCACGGCGGGTTGGCCGACGCAGCGCACATCCGGATGGCGTACTGCGCCGCGGAAATTCGGCCGTGGCGGCTACTGTTGATCGTCATCCGGAAGTCCCCCGCCACTGAGGAAGGAAGCCGGAACGCGTCGTGTCGATAGCTCGTTATCCCGCACCGGTCCTGGTCAGCGCGCTGTTCGCGATCGCGGGCCTGCTCGCGGTCGGTATCGGCGGGTTTCTTCCCTGGCTCCGTTCCGGCGCCGTGCTGCGCAGCAGTTTCGAAGCGGCCGGCGTGGCGGGCAGGCTGGGGCCGTGGGACGCCCCGCTGCTCGACGTCGCACTCGCCGGTTGGATCGCGATTCCACTCTTGTGTGCGATCTGTATCGCGGTCTACGTAATCGGATTGATTCGAACGGCTGCCGGATTCGCCGTTATCGTGTCTTTTCTGGCGGGAACCGTCGCATTGGCTGCCTACGTCCTAGGTTCCGGCGGTTCCGGTGTCGTCACTGTCGTCGCCGCCGGCCCGCTGACCACCAGCTTCGGCGCAGCGGTCGCGCTCGTCGGGTCGGTTGCGGCCCTGCTGGCGCGCCGCTCCGCCGCTCGTCCGGCACACCGGTAGCGCCGGCAGACCGACGGCCGAGGGCGTCGCCTGCGGCATGAGGAGAGGACCACGGGATGACGTATCCAGGACAAGGGGGCCCGAACGACCCCGGGAACTATCCCCAGTGGCAGCAGCAACCGCCCGTCCCAGGGCAGCCCACGCCAGGACAGCAGGACTGGCAGCAACAACAGCAGCAGTGGCAGGGCGGGCCCTATCCGCAGACCGCTCAGTTCCCCCAGCAGCCCTACCAGGGGCAAGGGCATTACGGACCGTTCCCGCCGGGCGGCTACCCCGGTGGCCGGCCACCTCGTCGCCGTAAGCGCGGCCTGATCGTCGGGCTCGTCGTCGCCTTGGTCGCGGTGGCGGGCGGCGTGGCGACCTGGCTGGCCATTTCGCTGAGCAGCCCGGCCGGTGCCGAGACGCCGAGCGAGGCGGCCAACACGATGCTGGCCGCCGTCCAGCAGGGCGATGTCGTCGGCATGATGGACTCGCTCGCACCGGCCGAGTCCGCGGTGTTGTCCGACATGGTCACCGACTACGTCGACGAGCTGAAGCGCCTCGAGATCCTGGACTCGAGCGCGGACCCGGAGAAGCTGTCCGGCGTCACCATGGAGGCCACCGAGGAGCTGGTTTTCGACGACAAGCGCGCCAAGAAGATCAACGACCACGTCACGATGGCCGCGCTCACCGACGGCACGATCAGGTTCAGCAGTGACTTCGACCAGATCCCGTTGGCGAAGAAGTTCAAGGACGCCGTCATCGACCCGCAGGACCAGGCCGAGCTGGAGGCGGAGAGCCCGAGCGGCACGCTGGACATCGGTGAAGTGGTCCAGCGCGGCGGCGAGCCGATCTACATCGCGACGGTGAACGTCGACGGCGAGTGGTATCCGAGCCTGTTCTACACCATCGCCTACTACGCGTTGCAGGACGCAGGCGAGCAGTGGCCCTCGTCGTCGACGCCCGCGGTCGGTGCCGATTCGCCCAACGCCGCGGTGAAGAAGCTGATCGAGGGTGTCCGCACGTCCGACCTGCAGAAAGTCATCGAGGTACTGCCGCCGGACGAGATGGGAGTGCTGCACGACCTCGGTCCGCTGCTGATCGAGAAGGCCGGCCCACCCCGACCGCCGCTGCCGTTCGAGGTGACCAAGCTGGAGACCGACGAGGAGTCGGTCAGCGGCGGCACCCGGCTGACGCTGCGTGAGCTGGAGGTCGTGATCAACGACGACGGCGTGACCCGGCAGATCTCGGTGACCAAGGACGGCGACTGCTACACGGTGCAGGCCGACGGCCGCAGCCAGCGGCTGTGCGCGAACGATCTGGCCGACCGGATGCGGGCCGACGTGCCGTCGGACATTCCGCCGCAGGCCGTCGAGCCGATCATCGAGGTCGTGCAGAACCTGTTCACCAAGAGCCTGGGCGTGGTCACCGTCGAGGTCGACGGCCAGCACTACGTCAGCCCGCTGCGGACCTACGGCGACCTCGGCCTGACCGTTCTGAAGTCGATCGAGCCGCACCACGTGCAGGCCCTGCTGGACGCCATCGGGCCGCGCTGATCCTCACGGTGCGCCCCGGTCCGCGGTCAGCTCCGCCGCGGGCCGGGGCGGGCTGACCGGCTGCGGGTAGCCGCACTGGCGCGGCTGCAGCGTGATCCCCTGCCCGGTGACGGTGATCCCGCCGTCCGCGCCACCGCCGGCGAACGCAACAGTGCAGACGATCTGGTCCAGCGCGGTCGACGACAAGGTCTGCGGGTCCACCGACGTGACGATCACCGGTCCGGTGGAATCCATCTCCGCGCGCACGGTGATGCCGGCGGGCAACTCGGTCGTCAAGCCTTCGCGTCGTTCCTGCGCCGTCGGCCCGGCGGCAAGACGATCGAGCAACGCGTCGACGGCCTTGACGTTCCTGGTCGCCGGTGCCAGCTGCTCGTTGGAGACGAAGAAGACGATCGGCAGCGTGATGTCGCCTTGCGGCGCCTCGCCCCCGGCGATCACACCGCTCGGCCGGACTCCGCAACTGGCGAGCAGCACCAGGCAGAACACGCCGGTGATGCTGATGATGCGCTTCACGCCCCCTCCCTTGGTTCATCGCTGGAACGCGGCAGCGTCAGCGTGAACACCGCGCCGCCCTCCGGCCGGTTGTCGGCCACCAGCGTGCCGGTTCGCCTCCCCTGCCGGTGCAATCGCGCGTTCTCCCAGGCGATCGCCAAGCCGAGACCGCTGCCTTGCGACCTGGTCCGCGCGGTGTCGGCCTTGTAGAACCGGTCGAACACGTGCGGCAGCACGTCCTCGGCCAAGCCAGGCCCGTTGTCGGCGACCTCGACCGTCACCCACGCCTCGTCGGCTCGCAGCCGCACCGTCACCGGTGGTTCGCCGTGCCGCAGGGCGTTCCCGACGAGGTTGGCGACGATGACGTCGACCCGCCTCGGATCCACTCGTGCGGTGATTCCTTCGGGCAGGTCCGCTTCCACCTCGTCCACCCAGCCCCGCGAGCGCAGGCTGGCTCGAATCACCGCCGCGAGGTCGACGTCGTCGAGTGCCAGCGCGGCCGAGCCGGAGTCGAAGCGGGTGACCTCGATGAGGTCGTTGACCAACTGCGTGAGATTGGCCGTCTCGCCGCTGACCAGACGGGCGGCGCGGCCCGCATCACCGGGCAGGCGGCCGGCTTCCTCGTCGAGCACGTCGGTCACCGCAGTCATCGCGGCCAACGGTGTGCGGAGCTCGTGCGAGACGTCCGCGACGAACCGGCGCGCGTCGGCTTCCATCCGTCGGAGCTCGTTGACCTGGTGCTCGAGCACCCGGGCGGTGGAGTTGAACGTCCGGCCGACCTCCGCCAGTTCGTCACTGCCGCGAACGGCCACCCGGGCACTCAAGTCGCCTTCGCCGAGCCGTCGCGCTGCCTGCCGTAGTTCGCGCACCGGCCGGAGCACCCCCGCGGCGGCCAGCCACGCCAGCACGGCTGCCAGGCCGAGCGAGACGCCTCCGACGGCCACCGCCCACCAGGTGAGCTCGTTGATCGACCTGCGCTCGGCCGACAGGTTGCGCGCCAGATAGACCTCCAGCCCGCTGGGAACGCTCAAACCCGGCTGCGCCTTCAGTCGCAACTGCGTGCCCACCAGCAGCATCGGCGTGTCTCCCCATTCCACGCGCTGCCACACCACTCGCCCCGACTGGACGGCCGTGCGCAACGTGTCCGGCACCGAATCCGGGTGCATGCCGAACGCCACCTGCTGACCGCGGAACAACACCAGCGCCGCCGACCCGCGCTCGGTCAGCGCCTCCACCAGATCCTCCATCTGCCGACTGCGCGGCGGCAAGCTGGACAGCGGCAGCAGGGTCTTCATGCGGTCGGTCAGCGCGGTCGCGGCCGCGTCCTGGGTCGCTTGCAGGATCGCCGTCCGGGCACGCCAGTACAGCACGCCCGCCGTGATCGTCGTCGTGACCAGCGCCAACACCGCGAAGGCCAGCAGCAGGCGGGTGCGTAGCCCCATCCGGCCCGGCGGCCTGCCCGGGTCGTGTTCCGGCCGCAGCGCAGGAGCGGTCACAGTGGCCCGAAGCGATAGCCGAATCCGCGCACGGTTTGCACGTAGACCGGCGTAGCAGGGTCGTCCTCGATCTTCGCGCGCAGCCGTTGCACGCAGGCGTCGACCAGCCGGGAGTCGCCGAGGTAGTCGTGCTCCCACACCGCTTCCAGCAGCTGCTGCCTGCTCAGCACCCGCCTGGGCACGCGGGACAACTCCAGCAGCAGGCGCAGTTCGGTCGGCGCCAGGGCGATCGGACTGCCGTGCTTGCTCACCACCAGGCCGACCCTGTCGATGGTCAGGTCGCCGTGCACCTCGACGCCCTGCTCCGGCTGCTTCGGCTCGCTCACCACGCGGCGCAGCACGGCTCGGATGCGGGCCTCCAGCACGCGCGGCTGCACCGGTTTCACGACGTAGTCGTCCGCTCCGGCCTCGAGCCCGGCGACCACGTCCATGTCGTCGTTGCGTGCGGTCAGCATGATGATCGGCAGGTCGCCGTCGGCGCGGATGCGACGGCAGACCTCGAAACCGTCCATCCCGGGCAGCATCAGATCCAGCACGACGACGTCCGGCCGCAGCGCGTCGAGTTCGGCCAGTGCCTTCTCCCCGCTTTCGCAGGCCTGCACACTGTGGCCTTGCCGTCCCAGCGCCAACGACAGCCCGTCCCGTACGGCCTCGTCGTCCTCGATCAACAGCACGCGCGCCATGGCCACAACTATTGCAGGCCTTCCCGATTCGGGCTGATCACCCGATCGATGGCTACTGCCAGGGAATACAGGGTGCCCGCGACCAGGACGGCGCCCAGCCCGTCGGACAGGCGATGCCACCCGGCGACCATCGTCGCGCCGATCGTCACAGCGACTCCGACGGCGCCCGGCAACAGCACCAGTACCCGATACCGCGGCCGCAGCAGCAGCGCGACGGCGAAGACCATGCCCGCCGCGGCGGCGACGTGGCCGCTGGGGAAGCTGTTGTGCACGGTCGAGCCGATCAGGTCGAGATCGGGCCGCACGATCCACGTCTTCAACAGGCGTGCCAGTCCGATCGAGCCGAGCAATACCGCCACCCCGGCCATCGCCATGGGGATCCTGCGGGTCACCAGTCCGACCAAGGCCAGCCCGGCGACGAAGACCGCCACGTGGAGCGGGTTGCCGACCAGCCGGAGGCCGGTCACCGCCGGATCGAACAGCGACGCGCTGAGCTCCGGTCCCGGGATCAGCTCGTCGTCGATACGTTGACCACCGGGCGTCCACACGAACATCACGCAGACCATCGCCACGCCCAGTGCACAACACACCGCCGCGCCCAGCGGTCCCCACCAGCCACGGTCGGAGCCGGGTCTGTGCAGCGGAGTCGTCACCGCGGATGCCAAGTCAGTCGTCACACCGTCATGGTCACGACGCCATGTCCGCGTGCTGTTCGTCGACTGTCATGGTTTTGTCACAGCTTCCCCGGACCCACCAGCTGATTTGCCCGTTTCGACCGGTACGCCGGGACATCGTGCGAAACGGTGACACAACCGGGACGGCACCAGCACACGATCCGCGCGGCGGGCGAACATCGCCGGTCCAGCGTGGCAAGCATGACCGAGACACAGGACCTGCCCACCCGCGCTCTGCGTCGCCTGCACCTGTTCGCGGTGCTGACCCGAGTCCTGGCCGTGCTGCTGGTTCCGGTGGCGCTGCTACGCAACCCGGCTCACCCGTTGCGTGTGGCGGCGAACTGGGCGCTGGCCATGCGATTCCCCGCCGAGTCCTTGACCGGCCTGACACACCAGATGCGCCAGGCATTACAGGAGGCGCGCAGCGCAGCGCTGTGGCGGGACGGTGTGCTTATCGGGGTCACGTCCGGCTACCGCGATCCCACCTACCAGTGGCAGCTGTTCTCCCGCGAGGTCGGCCGCACCGGGTCGTCCTGGGCGGCGCGGAGTCGTGTGCTGCCGCCGGACGAGTCCGCACACGTGCAAGGCATCGCTGTCGACGTCCGTCCCCGCGCAGGTGCGCGCTGGCTGGACCAGCACGGCGCCGGATACCGCCTCTATCGGATCTACGACAACGAGTGGTGGCACTTCGAGTTCCACACCGCAGCGCCCGCGCGGCTACCCTCCCCGCGGTTCGCGCGCACCGAACGCGCGCTGTCGGACACCGGCGGCCACCGGCGGGCGTGACACGCGCCTCATCGCGGGACGAGCGAACACCGCACAACGCGACTACCCTGGCGGACTCCACTAACCCATGCAGGAGGAAAAATGCTGGTACTCACGCCGACCGCCGTCGCCGTGGTCAACAATCTCACCAGCGCGGTGGGCGAGGAGAACGCCGGGCTGCGTATCTCGTCGCATCCGGACGCACCCGCGCCCGGGCTGCACGTCGAGATCGCGTCGCAACCCGAGGTGGACGACCAACTGCTGGACAGCGCTGGGGCACGGGTCTTTCTGGACCCGCAGGCGGCATTGATGCTCGACGACAAGGTGCTGGACGCCACCGTCGACGAGCAGGGGCAGGCAAGCTTCGTGCTGGGCACGCAGGCCACCGACACCGACCACCCGGAGGCCTGAGCCGCAGCTCATCCGCTGCCGCGACCCGGCGTGGCGCGAGCAGCGGACAACACCGGCCCTTCGTCGGGATAGCCTCGGGATCTGCCAGGCACGACGAAGGGAGAGCCAGTAATGCCCGAAAAGCCGGCACCCCTGGTGGTGGTCATGGGCATTACCGGTTCCGGTAAGTCGACCGTCGGACGAGCACTTGCCGAACGGCTCTCCGTGCCGTTCGCCGACGGCGACGACTTTCACAGTGAGCAGGCGAAGTCGCTGATGGCAGGCGGAACCCCGCTGACCGACGCCGATCGGCTGCCGTGGCTCCGCAGGATCGGCACGTGGCTCGCTCAGCAGGACGGCGCCGTCGTGGCGTGCTCCGCGCTTCGCCGCCTGTACCGCGACGTTCTTCGTCAGGCCGCACCGCGGGCGGTGTTCGTTCATCTCGACGGTGACCTCGAGGTCGCCCGCGAGCGTGTGCGTCGGCGCATTGATCACTTCATGCCGGCATCGCTGGTGGACTCGCAGCAAGCCACGCTCGAACCGTTGACCGCGGACGAGCCGGGCGTGACGGTGCGGTTCGACCTGCCGGTCGACAAGGTCGTCGAGCGCGCTTCTGCGTGGCTGTACCACGTGCTCCGGTGAACCGCGCGAAAATCCCGCGTGACACCCCTTGATCCCCCGCCCGGCATCCCTTACCGTCTCCACTTGACCGGTCAACCGATCAACCGGACGGATACCGATGCTGGACCGTAGTGTCGAGGCCCCTCCGCTGTACGCGCAAGTGGCGCGGTTGCTGGCAGGCCAGATCAACGAGGGCAAGTACCAGCCCGGCGACCTGCTGCCCAGTGAGCCCGGCTTGGCCAAGGAGCTCGGTGTCTCGCGCGCGACCATCGTCAAGGCGTTCGACACCCTGCACCGGGAAGGCCTGATTCAGCGCCAGCAGGGCCGCGGGACGTTCGTGGCTCCTCGGCCGAAGCGACACAGCCTTTCCGAACTCACCAGCTTCACCTCGGTGACCCGTGCCGGGCACGGTGTGCCGTCCCACCGACTGATCGACTACGTGGAGATCGGCGCAGGCGACGACCGTGGCGAACCGGAGTCCGTCTTCCCCGTCACCCAGGAACTGGTGGTGCTGGAGCGGGTGCGCTACGTCGACGACGTAGCGGTCGGGTACCACCGCACCGCGCTCCCCGCCGACCTGGTCAAGCGAGCCGGTCTGGCCAAGGACGTGGTGGCGGCCGAGGACTTCTCGCTGTATCAGGCGTTGGAGTCGATCGGTCAGCGCCCGTGGTCGGCCGAGGAGTCGTTACGAGCCGTCGGCTGCCCTGCCGAATTGGCCGAGCACCTGGCCGTGGCGGAAGGTGCTCCGCTCATGCACGTCCGGCGGCTGACGCGCAATCGCACGGGGGAACTGATCGAGGCGGTCGACGCCCACTACGTCGGCTCGCTGTACGAGTACCACACCGAGCTGTCCTCGCATCCGGCGAAGTACGAGAAAGAAGGTCCAGGCCATGAGAGCACCATGGATCGCGGCGGCGATGTCCGCGCTGTTGTTGCTGAGCGCGTGCGGCGTGGAGCCGGGCAAGAGTGACGACGGCTCCACCGAGCAATCCGGCAAGAAGGCGGCGTTGATCATCGCCCAGGGCGGCTTGGGCGACGAGGCGTACAACGACCTCGCCTACCAAGGCTTCAAGGAGGCCACCGAGAAGCACGGCGTGGCCGGGCGGCCGATCGAGTCGAAGGACATCGTGGCCGAGGGCGAGCAGCTGGTGCGCACCGCCGCGGGTTCGGACTACGGCCTGGTCGCCGACCTGGAGTTCTCGCACGCTGACATGCTCGGCAAGGTCGCCAAGGACTTCCCGAAGGTCCAGTTCGCCATCGTCAACGTCGAGGTGAAGGGCCCGAACGTCACCAGCATCGTGTTCAAGGAGCACGAAGGCTCCTACCTCGCCGGTGTGCTCGCCGGGCTGGTCACCAAGGACACCGACAACCCGAAGATCAACGGCGCGAACAAGATCGGGTTCATCGGGGGCACGAAGAGCACCGGCATCGACAAGTTCCTGGTCGGCTACATGCAGGGTGCGCGGTCGGTGAACCCCGACGTGCAGTTCGACATCAAGTACGCCGACGCGTTCGGTGACGCCCCCAAGGGCCAGCAGATCGCCAAGCAGATGTACGCCGACGGCACCGACATCATCTACACGGTCGCGGGCGGCACCGGTGCGGGCGTCATCCAAGCAGCCAAGGAGACCGAGCACTACGCCATCGGCGTGGACACCGACCAGGACTCGATCGCGAAGGGCTACGTGCTCACCTCCATGATCAAGCGCACGGACCTGGCGATGTCGAACCTGGTGCGTGACTACGCCGAAGGCAAGCTGTCCGGTGGCGAGACGATCTCGTACGGCCTGAAGGAGGACGGCGTCGGCCTGTCGCCGATGAAGTACACCAAGAAGGACGTCCCGGCCGACGTGCTGGCCGAGGTCGACAAGGCCAAGCAGGAGATCATCGCGGGCAAGGTGAAGGTCTGGGACGTCACCGAGCAGGGCTACCCGAGCTGGGCCAAGTAGCGCGATGGCCACGGCGATGACCACGGCACGGCTCGGCGCCGAGCACATCTCCCGGCGGTTCGGCGCGGTCCAGGCGCTGTCCGACGTCACGTTCTCCGCCGCCGAGCGCACCATCCACGCGCTCCTCGGCGAGAACGGCGCGGGCAAGACCACGCTGATCCGGGCGCTGTCCGGACTCGACCAGCCGGACGAAGGCTGGGTGGTCAACCGCGGCGAGCAGGTCCGCTTCTCCGGCCCCCGGGAAGCGTTCGCCTCCGGCATCGCCGTGGTGCAGCAAGAACTGGCCCTCAGCCCGGACCTCACGCTGCTGGAGAACCTGGTGCTCGGCACCGAGCCCGCGCGCGGCGGCGTGATCGACTGGCGGAAGGCACGCGCTCGCGCGGAGGACATCGCCGAGTCGATCAGCGCCCGCGTGCCGTGGGATCGGCGAGCGGGCGACGTCGAGATCGGCATCCAGCAGCAGCTGGAGATCATCCGTTGCCTGTACCGCGGCGCGGACACGCTGATCCTGGACGAGCCCTCCGCCGTGCTGGCGCCCTCACAGATCGAGGGGTTGCTGCGGCTGCTGGTGGAGCTGCGCGAGCAAGGCAACACGATCATCCTCATCACGCACAAGCTCGAGGAGGCGCTGAGCGTCGCCGACGAGGTGACCGTGCTGCGTGGTGGCCGCGTGGTGACGACCCAGGCGGCGGCCGAACTCGACCGGTCGACGCTGTCCCAGCTGATCGTCGGCGAGGACCTGCAGCAGGTTCGCGCGCCGCGGACGACACCGTTGGGCGATGTCGTGCTCGATGTCGACCGGGTGCAGCTCGCCGGGCGGCAGCGCGCGGTGGGCCCGGTGAGCTTCCAGGTCCGCGAGGGCGAGATCTTCGGTGTCGCGGGCGTCGCGGGCAACGGTCAGGAAGACCTGGTGGAGGCTCTGATCGGGCTGCGGCCGTGTCGCGAGGGCACCATCCGGTTCGACGGCCGCGACATCACCACCGCTTCCGTCGGTGCGCGACGCACAGCGGGCGTGGGCTACATCTCCGGCGACCGCCGCCACGAGGGGCTGTCGATCACCGAGCCGCTGGTGGACAACGTCGCCATCGGTTCGCACCACGCCCCTCCCCTGGCTCGCCGCGGCTGGTTCTCCCCTGGCGCGGCGCGGCGGCACGCCGCGGACGTCCTCCGCCGATTTCGGGTACGGCACGGGCAGGTGACCGACCCGGCGTCGATGCTGTCCGGCGGCAACCAGCAGAAACTGGTTTTCGGCCGCGAGATCAGCAAGCGCCCGAGACTGCTGGTGGCGGCGCAGCCGACGCGGGGTGTCGACCTGCGTGGCATCAAGGAACTGCAGCAGGAGCTGGTGCACGCCCGTGACGACGGCACCGCGATCGTGCTGGTCAGCCAGGAACTCGATGAGCTGTTGACGTTGAGCGATCGCGTGCTGGTGATGTTCCACGGCACGCCCGCGGGCATCTTCGACCCGACCGAGACCGACGCCAGGGCGCGCATCGGCCGGGCCATGCTCGGCCAGCAGTCCGGTGCGGAGGTGGCATCGTGAGCACACCGACGGCGACCACCGCGACTCCCCTCGAGCCTGCCGCCCCACCACCGGAAGCCGGCACGCGCAAAGAAGGACGTGCCCGTACCGCCGCCCTCGCCGTCCTGCGCACCCTCGCGCCGGTCCTCGTCGCGCTGATCGTCGGTGGGCTGGTGTTGCAGGTGAGCGGCATCAACCCGCTGGCGGTCTACGAGCTGATGCTCACGCATGCGTTCGGCACCCGGGAGGGCCTGGCCGGAACGCTCACCTCGGCCACCCCGGTGTTGTTCACCGGCGTGGCCACGGCGATCTCGTTCCGCGCGGGCGTGTTCAGCCTCGGCGCCGAAGCCGGTTTCGTGCTCGGTGGATTGACCGCGGCCTGGTTGGCCGTGGCCGTGGACGGGCCGGTCGTCGTGGTGACCCTGGTGGCGATGGCGGGGGCGGTGGTCGCCGGTGGGCTGTTCTCCGTCGTCCCGGCCCTGCTCAAGACGCAGCTCGGGGTCGACGAGGTCGTCTCCACCCTGATGTTCACGTTCGTGGCGACCGGCCTGGTCGGCTGGATCGTCAACGCCTACCTGCTCGCTCCGGGCCAGGCCAATTCGTCGACCGAGAGCGTGCCGTTCTCGTTGCCGCGGCTGCTGCCGCCGTCGTCGCTCAACATCGGCTTCCTGATCGCGGTGGCGCTGGTCGCCGCGTACTGGGTCTTCCTGCGCCGCACCAGCGTCGGGGCGGATCTGCACCACGTCGGCGTCAACGCGCGGTTCGCCGCTGCCCAGGGCATCGCGGTCAACAAAGTGGTGTTCGCCGCCATGGTGGCCACCGGAGCGATCGCCGCGTTGGGTGGCGCCGTGCACGCGCTCGGCGTGGTCGGCAAGTTCGTCGTCGGCGGGTTCTCCGCCGAGTACGGCTTCACCGGCATCGCGGTTGCGCTGCTGGCCCGGCGCAGCGCGTGGGGGTTGATCCCGGCGGCGATCATGTTCGGCGCGTTCGCCAACGCAGGCACCACCATCCAGCTGTTCGACAACATCCCGCTGGACATCGTCGACGTGCTGCAGGGCACGGTGATGGTGTTCGCGGTCGCCAGCTTCACGCTGCACCTCAAGCGCAGGAGGACGGCGGCATGAGCACCGTGATCAGTTCCGCCCTGCTGCTGGTGGTGCCGTTGTTGTTCGCCGCCATCGGCGGGCTGGTGCACCGCGCATCCGGCGTGGTCAACATCGGCCTGGAAGGACAAATGCTGGCCGGGGCGCTGGTCGGCATTCTGCTCAGCGGGCTCACCGGCAGCTGGCTCGTCGGCATCGTCGGCGCCATGCTCGTCGGGTCGGTCACCGGCCTGCTCATGACGCTGGTGATCACCCGCCTGCGGGCCAACCCGATCATCGTCGGTCTGGGCGTCAACATTCTGCTCGCCGGGATCATCGGGTTCGTCCTCAAGTGGGAGCTCGGCGTCTCCGGGACGCTGCGTATCGAGGGCCTGGACCGGGTGCCGCGCTGGACCATTCCCGCGCTGGAGAACATCCCCGTCCTCGATGAGCTGCTCAACCACAAGGACGTCCTGTTCTTCGTGGCGTTGGCGCTGATTCCGGCGACCGCGTGGATGTTGCGCAACACGTCGTTCGGTCTGCGCTTGCGCGCGTGCGGTGACGCGGAGGCGGCGGCGGCCAGCCTGGGCGTTCCGGTCAATCGCATGCGCGAGTACTCGGGCATGATCGCCGGGGCCATGGCAGGCCTCGGTGGCGCGTACCTGTCGCTGGCCCACGTGGGGTTGTTCAACGACCAGATGATCGCCGGGCGCGGGTTCATCGCGCTCGCGGCGTTCTACTTCGGCCGCAACCGGCCGGTGCCCACCGCGATCGCCTGCCTGATCTTCGCCTTCTTCGACGCCTGGCAGCACAGCTTGCAGACCGGGACCGCGATCGGCCAGTTGTTCACCACGCTGCCGTACGTCGTGGTGGTGGTCGCGCTGGCCCTGTCCGCCGCCCAGCAACGGGCCCGAGCACGAAGGATGCCCACCGCATGAGCAAGACCGCGCTCGTCCTCGTGGACGTCATCAACGACTTCTTCGATCCCGCCGGACCGAACTACTACCCGCGGGTGCGCCAGACGGTCGAACCGCTCACCCAGCTGCTGACGACGGCGCGCGAGGCCGGAGCGGTGGTGATCCACGCGGTGGAGCGCCATCGCCGGGACGTGCCGGACGCCGAGCAGCCGAAGTTGCCGGTGCACTGCCTGGAAGGCTCGTTCGAAGCGGATTTCTTTCCCGGTTTCGAGCCGGCCGACCGACCGGGCGAGCTCGTGGTGCCCAAGCGGCGCTACTCCGGCTTCTTCGCCACGGACTTGGCGTTGACCCTGCACGAGCAGCGCGTGGAACGCATCGTCGTCGCCGGTGTGAAGACCAACGTGTGCATTCGCGCGACCTGCCAGGACGGGTTCGCGCACGGGTTCGCGGTGGTGGTGCCGCGTGAGGCCACCAATTCCAATCGCCAGCACCTTGAGGAGGCGTCCCTGGAGGACATCCAGCGCTACTTCGGCTCGGTCGTGGCCACCACCGAGGCGGCCGCGTTGCTGAAGGAGCATCCGTGAGTTCGCTGCGGTGTGTGGTGGTCGGCTACGCCAGCCTCGACTTCAAGTACGCCACCGAGCCGTTCGAAGGGCCCGGCCGGACCACGTTGATCCGGCGTCCGCTGCACGACCCCGGCGGTGATCCCGGCGCTGTCGCGTACTTCGCACGCGGCCTGGCACGCAACGGCATCGTGGCCGATGTCGTCACGTGGGTCGGGTCCGATGAGCACGGGGAGGTCTTCCGCGAGGATCACCGCCAGTTCGGCGTCGGCGTGGCGGGCATCGAAGCTGCCGGATCCCGCTCACCGACGACGCAGATCTTCTGGCCGCACCAGGGCGAGCCGCTGGTGTTCTTCGACCCCGGTGAGCTCGACCAGTCCCTGACCGCCGTCCAGCGTGAGCTGCTGGCGGACGCGCACGCGGTGATCGTCGCCGTCGGACCGACCGAGGCCACCGCCGACGCACTGTCGGTGATTCCCGCGGACGCGAAGGTCATGTGGGTGGTCAAGGCCGACCCGCGTTCCGTCACGCCCGAATTGGCCGCCCAGCTCGCCGCCCGCGCCGACGTGGTCTGTCACAGCGGGGCGGAGAGCGAATTCCTGCACCGCTCCTGCGGTCTCGACGTCGACAAGTTGGTGGCCGACGGCCGGGTCGTGGTGGAAACCCGCGGGGCGCGGGGCGCGGTGCTACGCATGCCGGACGGCGAACTCGTCATCCAGCCGCCCGAACCCGTGGCGGCGGAGGACACCACCGGCGCCGGGGACACGTTCGCCGCCGGATTGATGGCGCGCCTGCTGCGGCGCACGGAACTTGCCGACGCGGTCCAAGGGGGATGTGCCGATGCGTGCGCGTTGCTCCGGTCCCGCACGAACAGGGGATGACGATGTCTGAGAACTACTCCGAGCGGGCCTGGTACCTGCAGTGCTCGGCCGACGACGTCGCGGAACGCGGCGTGTTGGTCGGCGACCGCGGCCGGGTCCTGCTGGCGGCGGAACTGATGGCGGACGCGCGCATCCTCAACGAGGATCGCGGACTGACCACCGCCACCGGCACGTGGAACGGCACGCCGATCACCGTCAGCGCCTTCGGGATGGGCGCCGCGATCGCCGCGGTCGTGCTGCACGAACTGACCGCGCTGGGCCTGCGGTCGGTGGTCCGACTGGGTACCGCGCTCGCGGTCGGTGAAGCGAAGCTGGGTGACTTCGTGGTCGCCGACAGCGCGCTGCGCGGGGAAAGCACGTCCGGTACCTACGTCCCCGACGGCTATCCGGCCGCGCCGGACCTGGACCTGACCGTTGCGCTCCGCGACGCCGCGCAACGCACCGAACGCCGCACCGTCGTCGGCATGATCGCCAGCTACGACGGCTTCTACTCCGAGCTGTTCGCCCACCCCACGATGCCGTCCTCCCACACGGTCGACCTCGACCGGCTCGTCCAGCACGGCGTCGTCGGCTTGGACATGGAAAGCAGTGCGGTACTGGCGGTCGGCCGTGCCCTCGGAGTCCGCACTGGCGTGCTGTGCCTGGCCAGCGTCGACGGCCGGGACCACCGAAAACTTGCCGAGGACGAGCGAACCACGGCCGAGCGGGACCTGTTGATCGCCGGGTTCGACGCACTGTGCGCGACCGGGGCCGACCACCTGACCCCGAGGAAAGGAGCGACGTCATGAGCGTCAGCAGGTCGTATCTGGACACCATGATCGAGCGCTTGCAGACGATGCGCGACACGCAGCTGGACGCCATCGCCGAAGCCGCGCGGGTCTGCGCCGACACCATCCTCGGCGACAACCTGGTGTTCACCTTCGGCACCGGGCACGGCGGCTTCGCGGCGCTGGAGATGTTCCCGCGCACCGGGACGATCACCGGCTTCCGCCCGATCGTCGACACACCCATCGCGCTCATGCACCACGTGTGGGGCGACATGGGCACGTTCCAGTACCGCTTCCTGCACACCCGCCCCGGCTACGGCCCGGTGATTCTCAAGGCCAACCGGGCCCGCGACGGGGACGCGCTGATGCTGTTCTCCCACTCCGGGATCAACAACGTCATCCTCGACATGGCGCTGGAGTTCAAGCAGGCCGGCCGCCCGGTCATCGCCATCACCAGCGTCCCGCACTCCTCGGCGGTGCCCAGCAGGCACTCCTCCGGCAAGCGGCTGTACGAGGTGGCCGACATCGTGGTGGACACCGGTGTGCCGAAGCTGGACGCCGCGCAGTTCATCGACGGTCTCGAGCACCCGGTCGGGCCGACCTCGACCTCGATCGCCATCGCCGCCGGGCACGCCATCGTGTCGGCCACCACCGAGGAGATCGTCCGGCGCGGCAAGAAGCCGTACGTCATGGTCAACACCAACACCGCGAGCGTCGAGGAAGCCCACCGCAAGAACGAGGAGAACTACGAGGAACTGTGGCGGTTGCTGTGCAAGCGGTGAGCGATCGCGGGCTGATCTTCGGCGGCGAGACGCTCCGTCGCGATGAGCTGCGGGAAGTGCGCAGCCCGGCGGACGGGTCGCTGGTGGCGCGCTACGTCCCAGCCGCGCCGTCCGACGTCGACCGGGCGGTCACACAAGCCCGGCAGCGTGGACAGGAGTGGATGCGGCTGCACCCGGACGAGCGGGCACGCATCCTGCGGGCAGGTGCCGAGGCGATCCGCGCCCATGTGGACGAGATCGCCGAGGTGCTCACGCGCGAACAGGGCAAGCCGGTGCCGGACAGCGTCAAGGAGATCCTCTTCGGCGCCTCGGTCTTCGAGTACTACGCCGAGGAAGGTCGCCGGGTGCACGGGTCGCTGCGGCCGAACACCAGCCCGGACACCGTCAGCATGGTCAGCTACCACCCGGTCGGCGTGGTGGCGGGCATCGTCCCGTGGAACTACCCGGTCGACCTCTACGCGTGGAAGGTCGCGCCCGCGTTGGCCGCCGGCTGCCCGGTCGTCGTCAAGCCGCCCGAGGAGGCGCCGCTGGCCATCGGCATGGTCGCGCAGCTGTTGATCGACGCGGGCCTGCCGCCCGGCACGCTGTTCGACCTGCCCGGCGGCGCCGAGGTCGGCCAACGGCTGGTGTCGCGGCCCGGCGTCGCGATGGTCACCGCCACCTGCTCGACGGCCACCGGGAAGGCCATCATGCGCGCGGCCGCGGACAACCTGACCCGGGTCAGCCTCGAGCTGGGCGGTCAGTGCCCGCTGATCGTGCTGCCGGACGCCGACCTCGAGCTCACCGCGAAAGCGGCCGCGCGCCGGGCGTTCTCCAACATGGGCCAGATCTGCATCGCGGTGAACCGGATCGTCGTGCTCGACACCGTCGCGGACGCCTTCGTCGACGCGCTCCGGGCCGAGGTCGCCTCGTACGTTCTCGGCGATCCGCTCGAGCCCGGCGTCGGCTACGGGCCGTGCACCACCGCAGCGGTGGTCGAGCGAGCGCGTGCGCATGTCGAGGACGCCCTGGCTCGGGGAGCGAAGCTGGTCATCGGCGGCAAGCGGCCGGACGGCGCGCAATTCGCCGCCGGCCATTACTACCTGCCGACGGTGCTCGACGAGGTGCCGCTCGATGCGCGGGTCATGACCGAGGAGACGTTCGGCCCGGTGGTCGCGGTACATCGCGTCGGCTCGATCGCGGAAGCGATCGACGTCGCCAACGGCACCGAATACGGCCTCGCCGCCTACGTCTACGGCGAGGACCTCGGCCAGGCGCTGGCGGTGGCGGAGCGCATCGAGGCAGGCGGTGTCGGGGTCAACGTCAACGACGTCTCCGAGCTGCAAGCGCCGTTCGGCGGCTGGAAGCAGTCCGGTCTCGGCCGCGAGCTCGGACCGGAGGGATTGCACGCCTATCTGGAAGTCCGGCACACCAAGGTGCGCCGCCCGACCGTGGAGGTGGAACGTTGAGCGAGCAACGCTTCGGGACCCGGATCACCGTGATCATCGACGACGGGTACTCGCCCCGCCGGGAGGCCAGGTGACCCGACCGGCGCCGCTGGAGGGCGTGCTGGTCGCCGACTTCAGCCGCGTCCTCGCCGGTCCGTTGATGACCGTGATGCTGGCCGATCTCGGTGCCGAGGTCATCAAGGTGGAGCGTCCGGAAACCGGGGACGAGACGCGGGCCTGGGGTCCGCCGTGGACCGACGAATCGAGCACGTACTTCGAGTGCGCCAACCGGTCGAAGAAGTCGATCACGCTCGACCTGCAGGACCCGGACGACCTGGCCGCCGCACGGGAGCTCGCCGCTCGCGCGGACGTGGTGGTGGAGAACTTCAAGGCCGGAACCATGGCCCGATTCGGCCTGGACTACCCGTCGGTGAAGCGGACGAACCCACGCGTGGTGTACTGCTCGATCTCGGGCTTCGGCTCCGGAGAGGGTGCTGACCTGCCCGGATACGACTTCCTCGTGCAGGCCGTCGGTGGGCTGATGAGCATCACCGGCCCGGCCGACGGACCGCCGATGAAGGTCGGTGTGGCCCTGGTCGACGTGCTGACGTCGAAGGACGCCGTGATCGGCGTGCTGGCGGCGCTCGCCGCGCGGGACCGGGACGGCCAAGGACAGCACATCGAGGTCAATTTGCTGTCCAGCTTGCTCGGCTCCCTGGTCAACCAGGCCTCGGCTTACCTGTGGACCGGGCGTGCTCCCACCAGGCTCGGCAACCGGCACCCGTCGATCGCCCCGTACGAGACCCTGACTTGCCGGGACGGGATCATCGCCGTGTGCTGCGGCAACGACGGTCAGTTCCGCCGCTGCGTCACCGAGCTCGGTGCGCCCGCGTTGGCCGACGACCCCCGCTTCGCCACCAACGCCGACCGCGTCGCGCACCGGTCCGAACTCGTCGCCGAACTCGAATCGCTGCTGGCCCGCGACACCGCGGACTCCTGGATCAAACGGCTCACGAAGGCCGGGGTGCCCGCGGGTAAGGTCGGAGACCTCGCCGACGCCTTCTCCCTGGCCGAACGGCTCGGCCTGGCACCGACGGTGTCCGTCGGACAAGGTCACGCCCCACAGGTCCGGCATCCGATCCAGTACTCCGACTCCCCCGTCACCCGCTACTGTCCACCTCCCCGCCTGGGTGAACACACCGACGAGATCCGCCGATGGCTCACCACCAAGGAGACCCGATGAGTTCCCGACCCGACCCGCGAGACCTGGCAGGCCTGCACGAACTGCTCACCCCCGAGGAGCAGGACGTCGCCAGCTCGGTGCGCAGGCTGTGCGCCGAACACGTCGACCCGTACGTCGTCGACTGGTTCGAACAAGGCGAGATCCCGCAGATCCGAGACCTCGCGAAGCGACTCGGCACGATGGGTCTGCTCGGCATGCACCTGTCCGGGTACGGCTGTGCCGGCATGTCGGCCACCGCGTACGGCGTGGCGTGCATGGAGCTGGAAGCCTCCGATTCCGGCGTCCGCTCGCTGGTGTCGGTCCAGGGCTCGCTGGCCATGTACGCGCTGTGGGCCTTCGGCAGCGAGGAACACAAGACCCGGTGGCTGCCTGCCATGGCCGCGGGTGAAGCCATCGGCTGCTTCGGGCTGACCGAGCCGGACGTCGGTTCCGACCCCGGGAGCATGCGGACCAGGGCGCGCCGCGACGGCAGCGACTGGATCATCGACGGCCGGAAGATGTGGATCACCAACGGCAGCGTGGCCGACGTCGCGATCGTGTGGGCCCGCACGGACGAGGGCATCCGAGGCTTCGTCGTGCCGACCGACACCCCCGGCTTCTCGGCGCCGGTGATCAAGCACAAACTCTCGTTGCGCGCGTCGGTCACCAGCGAGCTGGTGCTCGACGGGGTGCGGCTGCCCGCGGACGCGATGCTGCCCGAGGCCGAGGGTTTGAAAGCTCCGCTGAGCTGCTTGAACGAGGCCCGCTACGGCATCGTGTGGGGTTCGATGGGCGCAGCGCGCACGTGCCTGCACGCCGCGCAGACCTACGCCACGCAGCGCGAACAGTTCGGCAAGCCGATCGCCGCCTACCAGCTCACCCAACAGAAGCTGGTCGACATGACGCTCGAGTACACCAAGGGCGTGCTGCTCGCGCTGCACCTCGGCCGCCGCAAGGACGCCGGCACGCTCCGCCCCGAGCAGGTCAGCATGGGCAAGCTGAACAACGTCCGGGAGGCCTTGGCCATCTGCCGGACGGCCCGCAGCGTGCTGGGCGCCAACGGCATCTCGCTCGAGTACCCGGTGATCCGGCACATGAACAACCTCGAGTCGGTGCTGACCTACGAAGGCACCAGTGAGATGCACACCCTGGTGCTCGGCCGGGCGCTGACCGGCCACTCGGCGTTCAGCTGATTCGCCGTCGGCGACGGGACCCTCGGCACTCAGCTGACTCGCGGTCGGCGACGGGACCCTCGGCACTCAGCTGACTCGCGGTCGGCGACGGGACCCTCGGCACTCAGCTGACTCGCGGTCGGCGACGGCACCCTCGGCACTCAGCTGGCCTGCCGCTCAGCCACCGGACCGTCGGCGTTCGGCTGACTCGCCGCGTGCTGGGTGGGCGCTGCGGCAGCTTCCGCGGCAGCCAGGTCCGCGTTGATGCGTGCCCCGGCGAGCGCTCCGGCAGCCGCGGACGGGCCGACCTGCGCGAACAGGTCGGTGGCATTGCCCGCGACCCAGACTCCCGGGACCTCGGTCTCCCCCGCGAGCCCGCCGGCGAAGCGGCGACCCGAACCGTCCGGCAGGTCCTCCATCGGCAGGCCCAGCTCCTCCAGACCGTCCGTGCGCGCCAGCATTCTGGTGGCGACCGCCAGCACTCGACGGGGCACCAGCTGCCCATCGGTGAGCCGGACACCCGTGATCGTGTCGGCGTCGGACTCGACCCCGGCCACCGGAGTGTCGACGACGCGGATCCCGCGAGCCACGAACTGCGCCCGCGCTTGGTCGTCGAGATCGGTGCCGTGGACGAAGTAGACCAGGTCGTCGGTCAGCTGCCGGAACAGCAATGCGTGGTGGACCGAGGCCGGGCCGGAGGCCAGAACCCCGATGGGTTCGTCGCGGACTTCCCAGCCGTGGCAGTAGGGGCAGTGCACCACGCCGCGGCCCCAGTGTTCGGCGAGCCCGGGAACGTCCGGGAGGACGTCGCGGAGACCGGTGGCGATCAGCAGTCGCCGTGCTGTCAGCTGACTGCCGTCGGCCAGCGTCACGCTGAACCGCGGATCTGCCCCGGCGGGTGCGTCGCGTCGGGCCGACACCACTTCCCCGTCGACGACTCGTCCGCCGTATCGGACCACTTCTTCGCGGCCGCGACGCAGCAGCTCCGCAGGTGGTGTGCCGTCGTGGCCGAGCAGACCGTGCACGCCTTCGGCGGGGGCATTGCGCGGGCTGCCGCTGTCCACGACCAACACCGACCGGCGGGACCGAGCGAGCATCAACGCCCCGTTCAATCCGGCAGGCCCACCGCCGATCACGATCACGTCGGCTGCGTCTTTCCGCAACGATGACTCCGCTGTGGCATCCATGGCGTCCCCTTCTCTCCGTCTGTACTCGACGCTAGGCCCGCCTTGCGTCGAACGCATAAGATCATGCTTATGACGCAAGAAGATCGCGCATTGGACAGCCTGGTGCGCAAGCGCGTGCGCGCCCTGCGTATCGCCCACGGCTGGTCCTTGGACGACCTCGCCTCGCGCGCCCGGATCAGCGCATCCTCGCTCAGCCGGATCGAGAACGGGCAACGCCGGCTAGCGCTGGACCAGCTCGTCGCCCTGGCGCGTGCGCTGGACACCACACTCGATCAGCTCGTGGAGTCCGACACCGACGACGTCGTCGTCAGCCCCGTGCGCGACGCTACGCACGACGCGTGGCGGTGGCCGATCAAGGCCGATCCGGGAATGACCGTGATTCGTATGCGCTTGACCGCACCCGTGCGTGATCCGGCGACCATGCGTGCCCACCCCGGCCGGGAATGGATGCTCGTGCTGGCAGGCACGGCAGAGCTGCTGCTGGGCGACCGGCGTTTCCAGCTGGAGAAGAACCAGGCGGCCGAGTTCCCGACGATGCTGCCGCACGCATTCGGCGCGGTCGGTGGCCCGTGCGACGTACTCGGCATCTTCGACCGCGACGCCCGGCGCGGGCATCGTGACGACACCGACGGAGCCCGCGACAACTGATGCCGGTTGCGCGATCGGCAGCACGAGGAACGGATCGGGTGCCGAGCAGGCAAGAAGGCCCACAGCTGACCCCGCCGCCGCTACCGTCGACAGCATGAGCCACGGCCACCACCACGGCGGCAACCACGCCGACATGCTCGCGCTCAAGGCGGAGCTTTTCGCGCGGCACACCGCATCCCTCGCCGCATGGCTACCGGTCACCGGTCGACCGCGCACCATCGTCGACCTCGGGTGCGGTACCGGCGCCGGGACGTTCACGCTGCTCACGCAGTTCCCCGACGCCGCGGTCGTGGCCGTCGATTCCTCGCCCGAGCACTTGCAGCGGTTGAAGCAGGAAGCCGATGCCCGTGGGCTTCTCGCCCGAATCCGGATCGTGCAGGCGGATCTGGACGACACCTGGCCGGACCTGGGCACGCCCGACCTGGTGTGGGCTTCGGAGTCCCTGCACCATCTGGCCGATCCGCACCGAGCGGTGCAGCGCGTGTACCGGGCGTTGCCACCCGGCGGGCTGTTCGCGGTCATCGAATTGAACGGGTTCGCTCGCTTCCTGCCGCCGGACGCGCCGGAGTTCTGTCCCGGCGTCGAGGAGCGGTGCCATGCCGTGAACGACCGGAAACAGGCCAAGGAGTTGCCCCACCGGGGCGCCGACTGGGAAAGCACGCTCACCACGGCCGGGTTCGAGATCGCCGACTTTCAAACCGTCGACATCCATGTCGATGTCTCGGACGATCCGGGGGTCGGCCGCTACGCACTCATGGGGCTGCGCAGCCTGCGGGAGGCGGTGGCCGACGACGCCTCCTCCGCCGATCTTGCGGCATTGGACGAACTGCTCGACCCCGACAGCCCGCGGTGCATCCTCGACCGACCCGACCTCGCCGTTCGCACGCGGCGTCTGGTGTGGGCGGCTCGGCGCCCCTGACGCTCAGACTCGTGCCGGAGCGTCCTGGCGCCACTGTGCCTGTACGTGGTCGCAGAACCGCGTCGCGAGCCGGCGACAGTGTGCCGCTACCAGGTGATCGAGACGCTCGAGCTCCCGCTCCCCTACCCGCATCCGTTCCACGGTTTCGGGGTCGGAGTCCGCCCTGGCTTTCCGCCACGTCCGGAACGCGGCGACCGACGCCTCCGGGTGGAACTGCACACCCCACGCGCGTGGGCCCGCCCGGAACGCCTGGTGGGGATACAGATCGCTGTAGCCGAGCCAGGTCGCGTCGGACGGCAGGCTGGAGATCATGTCGCGGTGCCCGGAGACCGCCAGCAGTGGCGACGGCAAACCGGTGAACAGCGGATCGTCCTCGGCTTCCGGCCGCCAGTGGACGCGGACCGCCCCGGCTTCCACGCCGCGGTCGCCGAGTTCCACCGTGCCGCCCATGGCTTTGGCGAGCAGCTGGCCGCCGAGGCAGATGCCCAGAGTGGGGCGCGCGGACGCCACCGCATGACGCAGCAACCGACGGATGTCGCCCAGCCACGGATGCTCGTCGTCATCGTTGGCGCTCATCCGGCCACCCAGCACCAGCAAGCCGGCGTCGGTCACCTGCTCGGGAACGTCTTCACCGGCCCAGGGACGCACCAACCGCAGGTCGACGCCCGCCTCGGCCAACCACGTGCCGAAGCGGTCGACGACCACCAGCTCATCGGGTTGCACGACCAGAACGGTCGGTCGCTCAGTGCGTTGCGGCGAAGCGAAAGTCATGCTCGCAGGCTAACCAAGCGCTCGGGCGCTCGACCACGACCGGACTACGGCTGATCCGTCTCGGCGCACAATCGCTCCCAGTACCCGTCCGCCGGCTTCGACCACTCGGCCCGCTTACGGCGGAACAGGTCCGCCGCCTCCACCCCGATCCACGCGCCCGAGGTCAATTCGGCAGGCAGCGCCGGATCCAGGTACGGAAACCGCCGGTAGGCCTGAACCAGCTCGACTTGATACCGGAACGCCTCCGCTTCGTCGGCGGCCCGCGCGCTGCGGAACTGCTCCATGAACTCGACGTAGTGGTGCTCGAGGTCGTCCAGATCCCAAGCCCGCTGCGCGGTACGCCGCTCGTCACCGACCGGGCCGAACCGCCCGATGTAGGACATCGACGTCTCCGCCAGCCCCAGGTCGGTGATGATCTCGGCGACCTCGGCGGCCCGGTCGACGTGCGGCGTGATCCAGCTGCCCGGCGCGGGCGAACCGAGCCCGGCCCATGTGAGCCGCGTCCGCAGGTGATAGCGCAGGTTGCGCTGCGACTCGGGCACCGTGGTGTTCAGAATCAGCCAGTTGCCGTCCCACTCGCGACTCTCTCCGGTGAAGGTCAGTACCCGGTCGGCGCCGAGCGTCAGTATCCGCTCGCCGGACTCGGTCAGCGACCACCGCACCTTCCGGCCGTGGCGAGTGTCGGAGATCGTCCCCCGCTCGGCCGTGCGCTGGATGGCCTTGCGCGCCGCGACCGCTTCGACCCCGCACTCCCCCAGCGCGCGGATCAAGGTGATCGACCAGACCGACTGCCGTCGGGGCAGCACGAACTCGCCGAGAATGACGAGCAACAGCGCGGGGGCACTGCGTAACGCGATGTCGCGCAGATCCGCAATCACCCCTTCACCGCGCCCAGGCCGCTTGCGCTGTCTCGCTCCGGAAACCATCGAGTCCGAACTCCCGTGTCTCTGCCTCGCCGGGCCCGGACATTACTCCATATGGCCTAGCGCGAAGGGGAACACGGGCAAGGATGGTCCTACCGATCACCAACCGGGTGCATCCGGGCGAAGCGGATGCACCACTCTGGGTGTCGATCAAGCGGCTGCGAGCGGCACCGCCAGACAGTCCTGAAGCTCGCCGAACGTCGTCCCGAAGGTGTTCGTGGCTCCCTCGATGGTCGTCGGTCGCGACAGCATGGTGGCCGACGCCCGGGCGAAGCTCGCTCAGCCGTAGGTGCTCACGCCAGAAGGGCGGCCCCGAGGGCGATGAGCACGCCGACCTTCAGCACCTCGAAGGCGACGTAGACGTAGTGGGTGCGTGACCGCTGGGTGCCGTCGGCCTTGCCCGAGAGCACCGCGTCCGACCGGCGGGTCAACCGGGGACGGATTCCGAGGAGCTGGACGAGCAGGACCGCGATCAGCACGGCACCGAGCGCCATCTCCACCCCGGTGGTCTCACCCAGGAGCGCCACGACGACGAGCACCGCGGCCAGCACAGCCTCGACGGTGTTCAGCGCGCGGAAGACGATCCGGCCGATACCCAGGCCCAACGGCACGGTGATCCCGGGGGCGCGGAACTTCAGCGGCGCCTCCAGGAACGAGATCGCCAGCACCATGCCCAGCCATACGAAGGTCACCGCGATCGCAAGCTGCGTCATCGTTCACCGTCCTGACGTGCGTTTGGTGGTTTCCTCACCGCAAGTCTGCGGTCCATGGCGCCGCGGCCGACGCGTCCGATCGTCACAAGATCATGGGGCCTTCTGTCGTGACGATCATCCGGGCGGTCGGTGCGCGCCGGGGCGCTGCCGCACCGCCAGTGCCGCCAGCTGCGCCCGCCCGCGCATGCCCAGTTTGCTCAGCATCCGGGAGACGTAGTTCTTCACCGTCTTCTCGGCCAGGTACATGCGCTCGGCGATCTGCCGATTGGTCAGGCCTTCGCCGATCAACTCCAGCAGCTCTCGTTCCCGGTCGGACAACTCACTCAGCGGGCCTGGCTCGTCGCCGCGCAGCTGACGCAGCACGACCGCGGTGGCGCGCGCGTCGAGCAGCGACTGACCGGCCGCGACGAGCCGGATCGCTTCCACCAGCCGGGCCGACCGGATGTCCTTGATCACGTAGCCGACCGCACCGGCCAGCACCGCTTCCAGCATCGCTTGCTCGTCGGTGGACGAGGTGAGCATCAGGCACTTCAGGTCGGGCAGTTTGGCCCGCAGATCCCGGCACACCTCGACACCGTCGCCGTCCGGCAAACGGACGTCCAACACCGCGACATCCGGCCGGAGCGCGGGAATCCGCGCAAGGGCTTGCCGGGCCGTCGCGGCCTGACCGGTCACCGTCATGTCCGGCTGTTCCTCGAGCAGGCTCGCGATGCCGAGCCGGGCGATTTCATGATCGTCGACCAAGAACACTTCGATCATCGGTGGCCTCCTGCGCCCGCCCCTTCCCCAGCCAGCCTACCGGCGCCGACGGCAGGCCCACGGCGCCGAGTTGCGCCCCACACAGCTATGCCGCCGGACCCCGCCGATCACGCACAACGTCCGAAAGGCCCTGCCGGACGGGGCCCTTCGGGCTGGCCTCGTCCCGGCACGCGGCATACCGTCGCGGGTGTGGCTGTGAACTCCGCACGGGAGGGTGGCATGACGCGCGTGTTTCTTGTCGACGATCACGAGATCGTGCGGCGAGGAATCAGGGAGTTGTTCGCCGACCACCCCGATCTCGACATCGTCGGCGAGGCGGGGTCCGTCGCCGACGCACTGGCCACCATTCCCGAGGATGTCGACGTGGCGATCCTGGACGTACGTCTGCCGGACGGCAACGGCGTCGAGCTGTGCCGCGAGCTGCGCAATCGGATGCCGACGCTGAAGTGCCTGATGCTGACCTCCTACACCGACGACGACGCTCTGCTGGACGCGGTGCTCGCCGGCGCATCCGGGTTCGTGCTCAAGCAAGTGCTCGGCGTGGATCTCATCGGGTCGGTGCGCGCGATCGGCGAGGGCAAGTCCCTGCTCCAGCCGCGCGATGTCGACGCGTTGCGACAACGGATGCGGGGCAGGCGATCCGATCCGCTCGCGGAGCTGTCCGCCAAGGAACGCGAGGTGTTCGAGCTGATCAGCGAAGGGCTGACGAACAAGCAGATCGGCCAGCGCATGTATCTGTCGGACAAGACGGTGAAGAACTACGTCTCGCAGATCCTGCGCAAACTCGATCTGCAGCGGCGCGCACAGATCGCGGCGATGGCGGCCGAGCTGGACGGACCACGCCGGGAGGCGGGAACCTGAGCCGTCAGCGCAGCGGAACGCGCCACGACACGGTCGTCCCCGCACCCGGCTCGCTGGTCACCTGCAACGACCCGCCGCAGTGCGCGGCACGCCGCTGCATGTTGGCCAGCCCGCGCCGGTGCGGCACCTCCGCCATTCCGTCGCCGTCGTCGACGACCTCGACGAGCAACGACTCGTCGGCCGAGACCGTCACGCTGACGACCGAGGCGTTGGCGTGCCGGACCACGTTGGACAAGGCCTCGCGCAGCACCGCCAGACCGTGTTCCCCGATCTCCCGCGGCACGACGGTTTCGATGGCGCCGTGAATCCGTACCGAAGGCGTCAGGTCCGTGTCGCTGGTCGTTTCGGAGACGACGTCCAGCACCCGTCTGCGCAGGCCGGGTCGCTGATCGCCGGAGGTGTGCAGGTCGAAAATGGACGTTCGAATCTCGTTGATGGTCTCGTCCAGTTCCGCGACCAGCGCCTCGGCCCGACTGTGCGCGACCGGGTCGGTGATCCGCGGCAGGATGCTCTGCAGACGCATACCGCCCGCGTACAGCCGCTGGATGACGTGGTCATGCAGGTCCGCGGCGATGCGGTCCCGGTCGGCGAGCACGTCGAGCATGCGCTGCTGCCGTTGTTTGTCGGCCAGTTCCATGGCCACCGACGCCTGGTCGGCGAACGAGGCGAGCACCTGCACCTGGTCCCGGCTGAACTTCTCCGCGCCCTTCTGACGACCGGCCAGCAGCACCCCGTTGGCCTGCGCGGTGTTGTGGATGGCCACCACGACCGCGGGCCCGGACAGGCCTGACGGCAGCGCGAGATCGTCCGGCAGGTACTTGCCCAGATCGTCGGTCAGCTGGGGTGCCCCACTGGCCAGGACGTCGGCCACCACCGGCGTCTTCTTCGGCAGCATGGTGCCCTCGGTGCCCAGGGCGTCCTCCCCCGCCGCCGCCCGCACGACCAAGGAGTCGCTGTCCGCGGGATCCTCCAGCAACACGGCCACGCAGGACGCCGACGCCAGCTCGAGCACCAGACGGCAGATCGCGGTCAGCGATTCGTTCTCCGACGCGCCGCCCAGCAGCTGTGCGTTGACCCGCGCACTGGCGCTGAGCCACCGTGCCTGGTCCCGTGCTTGCGCGAACAGTCGCGCGTTCTCCACCGCGACGCCGGCGGCCGACGCCAGCGCCTGAATGATCGCCTCGTCGTCCTCGGTGAACTCCGCCGCCCCGCGCTTCTCGGTCAGGTACAAATTGCCGAACACCTCGTCGCGGACGCGGATCGGCACGCCGAGGAAGCTGTACATGGGCGGATGATTCGGCGGGAAGCCCACCGACGCCGGGTGCTTGGTGAGATCCTTCAGCCGCAGCGGTTTCGGGTTCTTGACCAGCAGCCCGACCAGGCCGTGCCCCTCCGGCGGGTCACCGAGCTTGGCGCGCTCCTCCTCGGTGATGCCTTCGAAGACGAACTCGGACAGGCCGTTGCCGTCCGGGTTGAGCACGCCGAGTGCTCCGTAGCGGGCGTCCACCAGGTCGACCGCGGCCCGCACGATGCGCTGCAACGTCGCATCCAGATCGAGCCCGGTTCCGATCGCCACCACCGCGTTGAGCAGGGACTTCAACGCGTCACGGGTGTGCATGATCTCGTCGAGCCGGTCGGCGACCTCCCGCATCAGCTCGTCCAGCCGAAGCCGGGACGGCACGACGCTGCCCGAGGAGGAGACGTCCGGCTGCACGTCGTCGGCCATCATGCCCCGCCATTCACTCGCACGATCCCGCTTCCAGGGTTACACCCAGCATGTCCGGCGGCAACGCCGGAGCGGTGCCAAGCGTGACGCAGACAACCTTTTCGCTGCTCAAACGGCATGAACGCGCCAGGTGTCCCTATCCGGCCGGGACTTGTGTACCTGCCCGAGTCGATCACTCCGAACTTAGTTTCGCCGTGTGACCACCACAAGCGTGCCGCCCGCCGACGGACCCGACGTGGCGGTCTCGTTCACCTCCCGCGCGCTCGACGCACCGGGAAGGACTCACTGAGGGGAGCTCACGTGGATGTTCTGAATCTCGCGCGGTGGCAGTTCGGCATCACCACGGTCTACCACTTCCTGATGGTGCCGTTGACGATCGGTTTGTCGCTGCTCGTCGCAGGCATGCAGACCGCATGGGTACGCACGGGCAACGAGAAGTACCTCAAGATGACCAAGTTCTGGGGGAAGTTGCTGCTGATCAACTTCGCCATGGGCGTGGTCACCGGCATCGTGCAGGAGTTCCAGTTCGGGATGAACTGGAACGAATACTCCCGGTTCGTCGGCGACGTGTTCGGTGCGCCGCTGGCCATGGAGGGTCTGCTGGCGTTCTTCGTCGAGTCGACCTTCCTCGGCCTGTGGATCTTCGGCTGGGACCGGTTGCCGAAGAAGGTGCACCTGGCGTGTGCGTGGGCGTTCTCCCTGGCCACGATGGTGTCGGCGTACTTCATCCTGGCCGCCAATTCGTGGATGCAGCACCCGGTCGGCGTGCGGTTCGTCGACGGCAAGCCGCAGATGACCTCGATCGGCGACGTGCTGACCAACTCGACGCTGCTGGCCGCCTACCCGCACACGATCGCAGGCGCATTCGCCGTCGCGGGCGCATTCCTCGTCGGGATCGGCGTGTGGTGGCTGTGGCGGCGGCGCAACACCGACGACGAGCACCGGCCGGTGTGGCGCGCTTCGATCAAGCTCGGCGCGTGGGTCGGCGCAGTGTCGTTCGTGGTGCTGTTGGTCAGCGGCGACTGGCAGGGCAGGCTGATGTTCCAGCAACAGCCGATGAAGATGGCCGCCGCGGAGGCACTGTGCGCGACCGAGGAACCGGCAGGCTTCTCGGTGTTCGCCGTCGGTGAGCTCACCGGTCAGGACTGCGAGTCGGTGAAGAGCCTGACGGTGCCCGCTCTGCTGTCGTTCCTCGCCAACGGCGACCTGACCAGCGAGGTCAAGGGCGTCGATGATCTGGTGGCGGAGTACCAGGAGCGCTACGGCGAGTTCTACCCGAACGATCCCGCGCTCGGTGAGCTCGCCGGCAAGCCGATCGACTACGTGCCGAACCTGCCGGTCACGTACTGGAGCTTCCGGTTGATGATCGGGTTCGGTGCCCTCTCGGCCGGGATCGGTCTGCTGGCGCTGTGGCTCACCCGGGGCCAACGGCTGCCGCGGTCGCCGTGGCTGGTCCGCCTGGCGCTGTTGAGCATCGCCCTCCCGTTCGCGGCCAACAGCTTCGGGTGGATCTTCACCGAGATGGGCCGTCAGCCGTTCGTGGTGGTGCCCAACCCGACCGGCATCGACGGCATGTGGATGTACACCGCACAGGCCGTCTCGCGACTGGGCGCGGGCGAAGTCTGGACCTCCCTCATCGCGCTCACCGCGGTCTACGGCGTGCTCGCCGTGGTGGAGGTCTACCTGCTGCGCAAGTACGTCCGCGGTGGCGTCGAGGGTGTCATGCCGCCGCGCCGAGAAGACCAAGCCGACGACGAGAACGTGCTGTCGTTCGCCTACTAGGAGGCTGCCATGGACCTGGCCACCCTGTGGTTCGTGATCATCGCCGTGCTGTGGCTCGGCTACCTGTTTCTGGAAGGCTTCGACTTCGGCGTCGGCATGCTGCTGCGGGTGCTCGGCCGCACCGACACCGAAAGACGGGTACTGATCAACACGATCGGCCCGGTGTGGGACGGCAACGAGGTGTGGCTGCTGGTCGCGGGCGGCGCCACGTTCGCCGCGTTCCCGGCGTGGTACGCGTCGCTGTTCTCCACCGCCTACATCCCGCTGTTGATCTTCCTGCTCGCGCTGATCGGTCGCGGCGTGATGTTCGAGTACCGCGGCAAGGTCGACTCGGATCGCTGGCGCAACACGTGGGACTGGATCCTCGTCGTCTGTTCGTGGGTCGCCACGTTCGGAGTGGGCGCCGTCCTGGTGACCAACGTGTTCGGCCTGCCCATCGACGAGGCGGGCAACCGGGTCGGTGGGCCGCTGGCGATGCTCGACTGGCACTCGGTGCTCGGCGGCCTGGCGGTGGCCGGTTACGCATTGATCCACGGCGCGGTGTTCATCGCGTTGAAGACCGAGGGCGACATCCGGGCGCGGGCTCGGCGGCTGGCGCTGCGGGTCGGGCCGTTCGCCGCGGCGCCGCTGGTGGCGCTGTTGCTGCTGGTCGGCGCCCGTGAGGGCAGCACTTTCGGATGGGCTGCCACGACGATCGCGCTGGCGGCGGCGGTGCTCGCGTGGCTGCGGCTGGCCCGTTGGCAGGAAGGGCAGGCGTTCGCGTTGCTCGGGCTGGCCGTGATCGGGACGGTGGTCGCGTTGTTCGCCGCGCTGCACCCGCACGTGGTTCCGTCGACCGTGGACCCGGCCTTCTCGCTGACCATCGCCGAAGCGGCCAGCAGCCCGTACACGCTCGAGGTGATGAGCTGGGTGGCGCTGTTCGGCACCCCGGCTGTGCTGATCTACCAAGGCTGGACCTACTGGGTGTTCCGGCAGCGGATCGCCGTGCACCACATGCCGCCGGTGCAGGTGCCGTGATGCTGCACCGAGATCCGCGGGCGCGGCGGGAGCGTGGCCCGTTGGGCGCGCTGCCCGCCTTGTCCGGTACCGCTCGGCGGGCGCTGGCGATCCTGGCCGTCTTGTCGCTGGCGTCCGCCGGGCTCCTGGTCGCGCAGGGTTTCCTGCTGGCCGATGTGCTGGCCACCATCGTGCAGCGGCAGCCGGTGTCAGCGACAGTGTGGTGGCTGCTGGCCGGGGCGACGGCAGGGCGTGCGGTCGTCGCATGGGCGCACCGCACGGTGGCCGCCCGGGCATCCGCAGGCACGAAACAGGAGTTGCGTTCTCGGCTGGTCACCCGCGCGCTCGCACTCGGCCCGGAGTGGATCGCCCAGCGGGGCACGAGCCAACTGGCGGTGGTGGCGGCCGACGGGCTGAACGCGCTCGACAAGTACTTCACCGAGTACTTGCCCGCGCTGGTCACCGCCGCCGTGGTCCCGGCCGTGGTGGGCGGCGCGGTGCTCATGGTGGATTGGCCGTCCGCGCTGATCCTCGTCCTGACCGTTCCCCTGTTGCCGGTGTTCGGCGCACTCGTCGGGATGCACACGGCCGAGCGCACGAAAGCGTCGATGGACGCCACCGAGCGCCAGTCCGGCCAGTTGCGTGAGCTGGTCCGGGCACTGCCCGTGCTGAGCGCGTTCGGCCAGGCGAAGGCTCAGGGGGTCGCGATCGGCAGGATCGGCGAACGACACCGTCAGGCAGGGATGTCCACCCTGCGGCTGGCGTTCTCGTCGTCGTTCGTGCTGGAACTCGCGGCGATGCTGTCCGTCGCGCTGATCGCGGTGGTGATCGGTGTCCGGCTGGTCAACGGGGATCTGGACCTGTCGGTCGGGCTCGCCGTGCTCATCGTCGCACCGGAGTGCTACCAGCCACTACGGGCCGTGGGCGCGGCATTCCACGCCAGCGCCGACGGGACGGAAGCGGTGCGGCGAGTGGCCGAGGTCCTGACGCAGGAGCCTGCGCTGACCGGCCGGGAGGGCTTCACCGATCCTGGTGCGGTGATCGAGGTCGACGGCCTCCGGGTGCGACGGCGTGGCCGGTTCTCCCCCGACGGCGAGTCGTTCCGCGCAGTGCCTGGGCAGATCACGTGGCTCGATGCGCCGAGCGGTGGCGGGAAGTCGACCACGTTCGCGGTGCTGCTGGGATTCGCCCAGCCCTCGGCGGGCTCGGTCACGGTGGACGGCCGCCCGCTGCAGGATCTCGCTCCCGAGCACTGGCGGCGAGCCGTGGCTTGGGTCCCGCAGTTCCCGGTCTTCACCGAAGCAACCGTGCACGCCGAACTCCGTCGTGCGGCCGAGGACCACGACCGTGATCCGTCGGAGGCCGACATAGAACGGGTCGCCGCAGCGCTGGGTTGCGCCGACCTGCTCGACCGGGCACCGGACACGCTGTCACTCGGACAACGGCAGCGAGTGGCGGTGGCCCGCGCTTTGCTCCGGGTGCGGCTCGGCGCGCGGGTGCTGCTGCTCGACGAGCCGACGGCTCATCTCGATCCGGCGAACGCCGGCCGGGTCATGACCGAGGTCAGGGCGGCCGCGGACGACGGAGCGACCGTCATCATCGCGGCTCACGATCGAGCCACCGCCGCCGATCCCGACAAGCTCGATGCTCCGCAGGCCACGGAACAACGACCAGCCACCGCGTCACGAGCCGGCCGGCTGCTGCCGCTGCGCGACGTTTTCCATCGCAAGCTGGTGACCGGAACGCTCTACGGTGCACTCGCCCTGCTGTCGGCGATCGGGCTGACCACCGTCTCCGCATGGCTGATCGCCAAGGCCGCCGACCAGCCGCCGATTCTCACGCTGACCGTGGCCATCGTCGGGGTGCGCACGTTCGGCCTGGCGCGTGCGGCGCTGCGTTACGTCGAGCGACTCGCGGTGCACGATGCCGCCTTCGCCGTGGCCAACCGATTGCGGCAGCGGTTCTGGAATGCCCTGGTCCGCATCGGTCCGGCGCGGGCGGCGAAAATGAGCGCGCGGGCCGCCGAGGACGTCGATCAGATCCGCGATCTGCTCCCCCGCGTCGTGACGCCTCCCGCGGTGGCGATGGTCGTGATCGCCACGGCGGTCGTCGTCGAGTGGGTGTTGCTTCCCTCGGCCGGTGTGGTGCTCGCGGCGCTGGCGATCGTCGGCGCATTCGTGGCGGTGCTCGCGCAGTGGTACGCCGACCGTCGCGCCACCATTCTGCAAGCCAACGCGCAACGAGACGTGCACCACCGTGTGCTGGCGCTCCTGGACGGCGCAGCCGAACTCATGGCATTCGGTCGCCTGCGTCGGCATCATGCCGCGCTGACGGCCGCCGACGAACGACTCACGCAGCTTGGCCGGAGGGCTGCGCTGGCCGACGGGCTGGCGACGGCCGTGGTCACGGCGGTAACCGGGGTCGCGTCTGTACTGTGCTCGTGGTTCGCAGCCGGAGCGGTGAGCGCGGGTCAGCTGGATCCGCTGCTCGCGGTGCCGATCGGGCTGATCCCGCTGGCGCTCGTCGAAGCGATGGCGTTGCTGCCTCCGGTGGCGGTGCATGCACCGGTGCTGCAGGCGGCCCGGCGGCGACTGGCGGACCTGTTCGGCCACGAGCCTGCCCGGGCGCCGGTCGTCAGCCGTGACGGGTCGATCGAGTTCCGTGCCGCCGACTTCCGGTGGCCGGAGTCGGCCGCGCCCGTGCTCCGCGACGTCGACCTGCACATCGCACCCGGCACGCACGTCGCGGTCGTCGGACGCTCGGGTGCCGGAAAGTCCACGCTGGTCGCGGCACTGGCCGGATTCCTGTCAGCTGAGCACGGCACGGCGATCGTCCCGGGCTCGGTGGCGTTGGCGCCGCAAGACCCGCAGCTGATCTCGGCTTCGGTCGCGGAGAACCTGCGCCTGGGCGATCCGCGGGCCGATGACGAGCAGCTCGCCGCCGCATTGCGCGCGGCTCAGCTGCCCGAACTGGCCGACCAGTTGGACATCGTGCTGGGCAGCGCAGGGGCTGGACTGTCGGGCGGACAAGCGCGGCGGCTGTCCGTCGCCCGGGCGTTGTTGGCCGCCCTGCGTCCCGCGGGGCCACGGGTCGTGCTTCTCGACGAGCCGACCGCGCACCTGGATCGCCCCACCGCGGCGGCCATGCTCGATCGACTGCGCGTGATGCTCCGCGGCCACACCGTGATTCACGTGACGCATCGGCCGGACGAGGCGGCTGCGGCCGACGTGATCCTGGAAGTCCGAGACGGCCGGGTACGGCCCGCCGCGAATCCCGTCGTGGGGCGATCCGAACCGGCGATCGCCTGACACCGCGACGGGACACCCAGCGGGCCCACACGGCCGCTCTGCTCGGATGTGGGCCGCCGTCAGGAGGCTTTCGCGGCCTCCGGCGCCGCGGTGATCTCCCGCGGCACCGTCTTGCCGTCGATCACGGTCGCCGCCGTCGGCTTCGGCGTGGTCACGTCCTCGTAGAGGCGTCGCCGCTTCTTGTCCTTCGGCGGCACCCTGCCGTTGGCGATCTCGCGTAAGTCACTCACGGCCGGGGCGAGCAACAACCCTGCGGTGGTGAGACATCCCCGCGCCGCCCGCAGGTCACGGACCAGCTCCTCGCCGATGTCTGCGTGTCCGGCACGAGCGACCGCCGCCGGTGATCGCTCGGCCAGCGCGTCGACCAGGCCGGTCAGCGCCGTGGCCACCTTCTGCACACCTTCGGCGACGGTGCGGAGGTGGTCGATGTCGGACGTTCGCGTCAATTCCTTGGCCGCGCGCCCGATCGCGCGGTGCACATGGTGCATGGCGTCATCCGAAGTATCCGGTGTCGGTGAAGCGACTGTGCTGCTCAACGTCGTCAACTCCCCAGCCCCAGGTGCGCGGAGAGCGCCCGCGTTCGGTCGGCAACGCTGCCGGGCCGTCGCTCATCGGCCGTGTCGTCACCACGGTCAGCATCGTCGGGCATCACGGTAGGCCGGACGCTGCCGAAACCATGGTGCGTGAATCCACCGGGTGGATCCGTACGCATCACCATCGGCACGATCCTCCTTGCTCTACGTGAGACAGCCGTACCAAGGCCGTCAACCAGTGAACCTGAAAGAAAGCTTTTTTGTTCCCGCGACTGAAGATCTTGTGGAGTTCGCCACGAAGACTCCGCGCACAATCGGCCGCAAGACGGCCACTGACAAGGGGAGGGACGCGGCAAAGCAGACACATCTGGCGCGCTGCGGCGGCCGTTCAACCCAGACATTCATCAATCTCACCGCCGGAGTCCACAGGTACCGCGACCCGCTGACTCTCAGATTTTTACATCAGATACTATAGAATTCTGTCAAGGATGGGCGACACTAGGCTGGAGCGCGGAGCCGAAGGTTCGAGAGGAAGGGACAAGGTGTCTGAGCTTTCCAAGCTCGACGATCCGGACTACCCGGCCTACACGATCGGCCAGGCCGCTGAGCTGCTGAGCGTCCAGCAGGCCTTCCTGCGCAGCTTGGACACCGCCGACGTGGTCTCCCCGTACCGGTCCGCGGGTGGGCATCGACGCTACTCGCGCCGGCAGCTGGAGCTGGTGTCCCGGCTTCGCGAACAGCTCGACAACGGACACACGCTGTCCGCCGCGTCGCACATCCTCGACCTGGAGAACGAACTGGCCGCCACGCGGGACGACCTCGCGGAAGCGAGAAGTGACCTGCAGGCCGCGCGGCAGGAGATCTCCGACCTGCGCGCGCAGCTCGCCCGCGTGACCGGGCAAGCCGGCCAGGAGTCCGGCGGCGAAGCGTCCGCCGGCAGTGAGGATGCGGCCGAACACCGGCCGGACGACGAGGAAGAGGAGGAGGGACGGCGGTGACGACGCCCGAGGCGAACACCGAAGTTGTTCCGTTGCAGACGGGCTTCGACGTGGTGTGGCGCGGTTTCGACCGGGAACAGGTGCGTCATTACGTGGCCGCGGTTGAGCAGGAACTGCGCATGCTCACCATCGACCGGGATGCCGCGTTGACCAGGGCGGACTCACTGGCAGACCGACTGAACGAGGCACAGGCCGAGATCCGTGCGCTGAACGAGAAGGTCGACCGGATCTCCCGGGAACCGCTGTCGCCGGACGCGTTGACCGAGCGTCTGCGACGGATGGTGGAGCTGGCTCAGGAGGAAGCCAAGGAGATCACCGAGCGCGCGCAGGCGGCCGCACAGCAGGGCTGGGACACCGCGCGATCGGCGGAGGAACTGATGCACCGCGCGCGGAAACGGGCCGGCGAGCTGATCAGCGAGGCCGAGCAGCGCCGTCGCGAGTTGGACGAGCAGGCGGCCGAGCTGCGTAAGCAGATGGACGAGGACTTCCGTATCGCACTGAACAAGCGACGCAACGAAGCCGTCCGCGAGATCGCCGAGGAGAAGGCGGCGGCACGGGCCGAGGCGGAGCGCCTGGTGCAGGAGGCGGCCGAACAGAGCCGCAAGATGGTGTCCGAGGCCGAGCGTCGGGTCGCCGAGCTGGAGGAGCGGCGCGCCCAGGTGAGCATGATGCTGGGCGAGACGATGCGCCTGCTCGACAAGGCCGATGCGTTGATGCGTCCGCAGAGCGACGAACCGGAGACCGAGGTGCACGTTCCGGCCATGCGGCAGGAAGAGACCGTGGAGGAAAGTGTCGCCGCTGCGTGACGACTGGGCAGCCGCTGCCTGACGACTGCGTCGCCACGTGACGACCGGAGAACCGCACACCAAGGGCTGCCCGGGCTCGGCGCCGCGACCGCGAGGTCCCTTCCTCTTCAGCGTCGCCGCTGAACGGCCCCGGCAGCCCGTCGGACGGGCCGGCCGGCTGCGTAAGATTCCGGCAATGCCCGATACGCCCGCGCCACGTCGTCGCCGCGTCCGCTGGTGGCACACCGCCCTGGCGCTCGTGCTGCTCGCCGTCATCCTTGCCGCGGTGTTCTTCCTGCCCGGCGAAGAGCCGGCCCAGCAGCGCAGGCAAGGCCCTCCCGGCACCGGGCCGCTGACCATCGTCAGCATCGGCGACAGCACCCTGTCCGGGGAAGGCACGGGCACCTACACGCCGGACACCGACGGGCGCGGCGGGAACTGGTGCCACCGCTCCCCCGACGCCACCATCCACCACACCGACCTGCCCGGTGTCCGCCGCAAGATCAACCTCGCCTGCTCCGGCGCCAACACCGAGCACGTGCGGCTGACCAAAGCCCGCAAATACACCGAAGGCTCCCAAGCCGCGCAGCTACGCGAGATCGCCAAGACGCACCGTGTGGCCGCGGTCGTCGTCGCGATCGGCGCGAACGACGACCCCCGCTTCTCCGCGCGACTGACCGAATGCGCCAAGGCCTACTGGGGAACGACGCCGTGCACGGAGGCCATGGCACGCGACTGGCCGCAGATCATCGACCGCATGCGCCCGAAGGTGGTCCAGGCCCTCGACGACATCCGCACCGTGCTCGCCGAAGTCGGCTACCGGCGGGGCGACTACCAGCTTGTGCTGCAGTCCTATCCGTCGCCGGTCAGCCCGGACATCCCCGAATCACTGCGCTCACTGGACGGCTGCCCGTTCCGCGTCAGCGACCTGAAGTGGATCCACACCACCGGCGTACGCGAACTGAGCGAGGGCCTGCGGCAGGCCGCCGAGGAAGCAGGAGCGCGGTTTCTGGACCTCTCACGCGCCGGGGAAGGCCACGAAGCCTGCACCGGCGGGGACGACCCGTCGTCCGAATGGTTTACCCGGCTGACCGTGCGCTGGGATGATCTTCGCGATGAAGTTCGCGCCAGCCACGCCACCCAGGAGTCCTACCACGCCAACAAGGAAGGACACCGGCAGATCGGACGGTGCCTGACGGAATTTTTGGCCATGCCGGAACCTCGTGCGGCCTGCCTTGCCGGGCCGGACGGCACCTTGCACGCTGCACCATCCGAGTGAGCTACCTCCCCCGTGGTGGGCAGGGCACGTCACCGACCACTCCGGCCGCCGTCTCCTGGCCAGCCGCCGCCACCGATCGCCCGGAGCCCGCCATGAACCTGTCCCGCCGGCCGTTCGACGATCTTTCCCGCCTGCACGAACAGCTGCGGCTGCTGGTCCCGGTGCTGACCGTGGCCGAACAGCACCCGGACATCGACCTGCTGCTCAGCAGGCTCGGCGACACGGCAGCGAGGATCGAGCCGTTGCTGGCCGCCGCGGAACCGTTCGCGTTGCAGGCCGTGCGCGCCGGCCTCAAGCACGCCACGGCGGCGGAGCACAACGAGGCGCGCAGCGAGTTCCTGGCCGCGTTCCACCGCTTGAGCGTGCTGTTGCAGACGGGGAACCCGCGCAGACGCTCGGCCGCGGACGAGCCGACCAAGCGGTGGCGGCCGATCGAGCCCCCGCGCACCGACTAGAACGCGTCGGCGTAAGGCATCGCAACCGTCGGCGCGCACCGGCCAGTCCGCACCCAGCCTCCGCACACCATCTCGCGCCCGCAGTGCGGGCTAGATCGCGGCGGGCCGCCCCTCGAACGGCGTCGACAGCACCACGGTCGTCCGGGTGGACACCTTGGCCGCCTCCCGGATCCGGCGCAGCAAGTCCTCCAGCCCGGCCGGTGAGGCGACCCTGGCCAGTAACACGTACGACTCCTCGCCCGCCACCGAGTAGCAGGACTCGATCTCCCTGATGTGCTCGATGCGCTGCGGATAGTCGTCCGGCGCCGCCGGGTCGTTCGGCGTCAACGAGATCAACGCCGTCAGCGGCAGTCCGATCTGCTCTCCGTCCAGGCGAGCGGTGTAGCCGGTGATCACGCCGCGCTGCTCCAGCCGCCGGACCCGCTGATGCACGGCGGACACCGACAGTCCGACCCGCTCGGCGAGATCGGTGAAGCTGCACCGCCCGTTGGCGTTGAGTTCCCTGGCGATGGCTTGGTCGATCGGTTCGAGAGGGGATGCTGTCATGGCTCGACCACCAGCAGTTCGTGCGGACGTCGGTTGAGCTGCTCCACGCCGTCCTCCGTCACCACGACGATGTCCTCGATCCGAGCGCCCCAGCGGCCACGGTGGTAGATACCCGGCTCGACGCTGAACGCCATGCCCGGCTCCAGCTCGAGATCGTTGTCGCTTTGAATGTAGGGCTCCTCGTGCACGTCCAGACCAATTCCGTGTCCCGTGCGGTGGATGAAGTGCTCACCGAAGCCTGCCTCGGTGATCGGCTTGCGCGCCGCCGCGTCGATCTCCGCCGCGGTCGCCCCCGGCCGGACCGCGTCCACTGCCGCCCGTTGCGCCGCCTGCAACACCGCATAGGTGTCACGCACGTCCGGCTCCGCGGGTTCACCGAGGCTGTAGGTGCGCGTGCTGTCGGAGTTGTACCCGTTCGGCAGCGGGCCTCCGATGTCGACCACCACGACGTCGCCCTCCTGCAGTACGCGGGACGAGACGTCGTGGTGCGGGCTCGCCCCGTTCGGACCGGAGCCGACGATGACGAAGTCCGCCGCCAGGTGGCCTTCCTCCACGATGAGCTGCTCGAGGTCCTCACCCACCTCGGCCTCGCTGCGGCCCGCCCGCAGCAACGGCGGGACCTGAGCGTGCACGCGGTCGATCGCCTCGGCGGCGGCGCGCAGCGCGGCGACCTCCTCGGCGTCCTTGCGCATCCGCAGCTGTCGCAACACGGGTCCGGCGAGCACCTGTTCCGCGGACAGTGCGCCGCGCAGGCCGAGCACGTGCAGCGCGATCATCGCGTCGCTGACGGCCACCCGTCCGGGCTTGCCCTTGCGTCCGGCCAGCTCACCGACGATGGCGTACGGGTCCTGCCCGTCCACCCAGGTGACCACTTCGACGCCGAGGTCGTCGAGCGGGACGTCGTCGAATCCCGGAGCTTCCAGCTTGGGCAGCACCAGCGCGGGCGGGGCGTCGTCGGCCGGTACCACCAGGGTCGTCAGCCTCTCGAACGAACCGCCCGCCTGGCCGAGCAGGTACTTCAGATCCGAACCCGGCGAGATCAACAGAGCGTCGGTGCCCGCATCGGCTGCGGCGGTGCGCGCCTTGTCCAGGCGAGCGCGCAGCGTGGCGGGAGCGGGAGCCGGAGTGTGCAGTGAGCGCCTCGACATGCCTCGAGCGTACTTCGCGCCGGATTTCCGGCTGGTTCCAGGCGAGGTGTGGCAGGCTCGCATCCATGAGCGCTCCCCTCGCCCTGCTGGACGCGGCCGGGTTGTACTTCCGGGCCTTCTACGCGTTGCCGGAATCGTTGCGAGCACCCGACGGCACGCCGGTCAACGCGGTGCGCGGGTTCACCGACACGGTTGCCCGCATCATCACCGACCGGCGCCCGTCACGGTTGGTGGTGTGTCTCGACGCCGACTGGCGACCACAGTTCCGGGTGGATCTGATCCCCAGTTACAAGGCGCACCGCGTGGCGGAAGAACCCGATCCGGTGTTGCTGGCCGCCGGGCTCGGGCAGGCCACCGAGGAGGTGCCCGACACGCTCAGCCCTCAGGTGCCGATCATCATCGAGCTGATGCACGCGTTCGGGTTGTGTGTGGCCCAGGCCGACGGCTTCGAAGCGGATGACGTGATCGGCACGTTGGCCGCGCGCGAGGACGACGACCCGGTGGAGGTCGTCACCGGTGACCGGGACCTGTTCCAACTCGTGCGTGACGAGCCCACCCCGACACGGGTGATCTATGTCGGCAAGGGCTGGGCGAAGGCGGAGGTCCTCGGGCCGGAGGACGTGGCGCAACGCTATGGCGTGCCCGTCGAGCGCGCCGGCGCGGGATACGCCGAGATGGCCGTGCTGCGTGGAGATCCGTCCGACGGTCTGCCCGGGGTGGCAGGCATCGGCGAGAAAACCGCGGCCAAACTGATCAGCCAGTTCGGCTCACTGGACGCCGTGGTACGCGCGGCCCACGCCGACGACCCGGCGATGCCGAAGCGAGCGAAGTCCTCCATCGTCGCGGCCGCGGAATATTTGGTCGCCGCGCCCCAGGTCGTGCGGGTAGCCTCCGACGCGCCGGTCGAAGCCTCCGGCCCGGACACGGTTCCGGCTGTGCCGGCCGATCCGGAGCGCATCGGCGAGCTGTCGGAGAAGTGGAATCTGGGCCAGTCGACCAAGAGGTTGCTGGCGGCGCTGGAAGAGGTAGGCGCCGGTGGCGCTTGAGGAAGTGACCGCGACCGCGTACTTGACCCCGTTCCGCGAGGGCGGGTCGATGCCGGGGTTGATGGAAACCGATGACGACGGCACCTATGTGGTGAAGTTCCGTGGCGCGGGCCAGGGGGCGAAGGTACTGGTCTCCGAGGTGATCGCGGCCCGGTTGGCGCACACGCTGGGGCTGCCGGTTCCGCGCATCGTGGCGGTGCATCTGGACGCGGCGATGGCCGCCAGCGAACCGGATCCGGACATCCAGGACCTGCTCAAGGCCAGTGGTGGTCTCAATCTGGGGGTCGACTTCCTGCCCGGCGCGGTCGACTACGACCCCGGTGGCTTCCGCACCGATCCCGCACTGGCCGGCCGGGTGCTGTGGTTCGACGCGCTGATCGGCAATGTCGACCGCACGCGCCGCAACCCCAATCTGCTGCGGTGGCACGGCGAGTTGTACTTGATCGACCATGGTTCGTCGTTGACGTTCCACTACAACTGGCCATCCATGGACAAGCACGCCGAGCGGCCGTTCAATCCGGACGGGTATGTGCTGCTGAACGACGAGGATGAGCCTGCGCCCGACGTGGCCGCCGCCGACGCCGAGCTGGCACCGCTGCTGACCGAGGAGGCGGTGCGGGCCGCGGTGGACGACGTGCCGGACGAGTGGTTGTACGAGCCGGGCGCAGGCCCGGCCGAGCTGCGCGAGCGATACGTGCGGTTCTTCGGCCAGCGGCTGGCGGCCCGGGAGAAGTGGGTCACGGAGCTGATTTCCCGGTGAACCGTCATCCGTTCGTCTACGCACTGCTGCGAGCCGTGCCGCGCGTCGACCGGGGCGAGGCCATCAACGTCGGCGCGGTGCTCTACTGCAAACCACTGCGTTTTCTCGGCTGCCGTACTGCATTGGACGCCGAACGCCTGCGCGCGCTCGATCCGGCTGTCGACGTCACGGAGGTCGAGCGTGCGCTGCGAGCGGTGGAGAAGGCGTGCGACGGCAGCGCGGGCGGGCTCAGCGACGACATCGGCAAGCGGTTCCACTGGCTGACCGCGCCCCGCTCGACCGTGGTCCAGCCAGGGCCGGTGCACACCGGGGTCACCGCCGACCCGGCCGCCGAGCTGGATCGGCTGGTCCGCCGCCTGGTGCTTCCACCGAAATAGGTCCACCACAGCACAGCGTCACGGCCACGCACCGAGCTCGTCCACGGCCTGACACGCCGAGCCACGTCACACACGGCCGTCGCTGTCCGCGAACCGCCCGGCCGCCTCGCCGGCTACTCGCGCCGCAGGTCGTTCCGGCCGGGCGACCCACAGTTCGGTAAAGCCGGCCCGACGCTCTGGTCGACGTCGGGCCGGCTCCACTTTCGACGCATCACAGGTGGTGCACCCGTCGATCGCCCACCCGGTGTCGCGAGTAGCAACCTTCTGGCCGTCACCTCACCGTCAGCGTGGGGCCCCGACCCGATAGTCGCCGTCGTCGCTGGTCACCGTGATCGGAACCTTCTTCTGCTCCCCGTCGATGGTGGCGGTGCAGCTGAACTTCACGCCCTCCTCCACCGGCTTGCGCGGCGGGCAGATCACCGTCCCGAGGTTCTCCACCTGGTGGTACTCGGTGAGGATCTGATGCACCGCATCCTGCATCGCCGCGTGATCGAACTGGCGCGGCGCCGGTTCGAACGACGTGGCCGGCGTCGGCGGTGCCGGGCTCATCGCACTGGACGGGCTTGCGCTCGTGCTCGTCGGTGGAGCGGGATCCGATTCCGCGCCCGGGTCCTGCTGCTGCTGCTCACAGCCCGCCGCGAGCAGCGCCGCCACCATGGCCAGTCCAGCACCGCATATGCCCCCGAACTTCACCAGCGCTCCTTTCGTGGCCTGCGCGAGGGCAGACTACTGCAGAGTAGAGCGCTAGAAGAAAGTCCCGCACCACGGAATGTGCTCGGCCGCGAACACCTCGTCGGCAGCCGCGAGGGACTTCGGGTCGGCCACCTCGATCCGGCCGGCGCGCGCCAGGGCCGATGCCCGCCATCCACCGAGGTAGAGCATCGCCAACACCTCGGCGTCCATCGACAGGCCCGCGGGCGCGTCGGTGCGCTCGACGCCTTCGGCAGACACGTGGTACCGGCCGTTGTTCTCCGGAAGGACCTTGTCGACGACCTCGATCACCACGCTGCTGCCCGGCGTGTACTTGCGCGCCTGCAAGCCCGCCTGCACATCGATCAGCCGTACCCACACCTCGTCGCCGATACCCTGCGTGGTGCAGGCCCGCGAGTCCACCAGCATCGGCTCGACCGGCTCGTCCAGCGGACGTGCCCACGCCTTCACCTTGTCGACCAGGTCCACGCCCAGCAGGTGCTGCCACAGCGCGCGGAACGCCTCGTCCGTGCCCACCATCAGGTCGGTGACGTGCAGCACCGCGTCGCCGTCCTCCGGCCACGGGTTGCTCACCTGGTACGCCGCGAAGCCTTCCACGCCGTCCTCGCCGTGGTAGACCGCGACGCGCACCGGCGCCTGCGGTCGGTCGGAGAACACACCCTCCCAGGTCGCCCACAGATACGACGGTCGCTGGATCATGCCGACGCGTTGGGTTTCGAAACGCCGGTAGACCTCCGGCAGCACCCGCGTGGCCTCGGAAAGCTCGAGAAACTCGACCCGCCCGGCCGTGACCGGGTTCCGCACCCTGGCCCGCTTGCGGTCGATCACCAGGGTGCGTTCCTGCGTCGCCACCCCGTAACCGTGCCTGCCGTAGATGACCGCCTCACTGGCGTGCAGCGCGGCGATCGGCATGCCGCGCTCCCCAGCCTCGACCAACTGGCGACGGAGCAGGGCGCTCGCGATCCCGCGGCGCGTCCGATCGGCGCGCACACCGACCGCGGTGACCGCGGCGACAGGAACCTGCGCCCCACCAGGCACGACCATCGCCGAGTCGACCGACCGCGCTATCCCGATGACGTCGTCGCCCTCGAAGGCCGCCCACATCCGATTCGGCTGGTAGACCCTCGACGACAGCTTCGCCCACTGCTCGTCGTCGACGGGCAGCGAGTGCATCGTGCCGCGGAACATGTCAGCGGCCGCGCGGTGTTCCGATTCGTGCGCAATCCTGATCTGGTAGTCGGTCACCACCGCATGATTGCGGAACGGTCCACCGCGCGGCTACCGAATTAACGCCACCGCTTTACTGCGGTCCACCCACCCGGTACACCGGCGGATCGGCCTCCGCGTCGGTGACGGTGATCGGGATCTTCTTCTCCTGACCGTCGACCGTCGCGGTGCAGGTGAACGAGTGGTCCTGCTTGACCTCCTGGCCGTCCGGGCACTGCACGTTCTCGATCTTGTAGTTCTCGCCGAGAATCTTGACCACGCCCTCCTCGACCGCGGCCGAGTCGAACGTCTTGGTCACGAACCACCCGGGCGTGAGGAAACCGAGCACGGCGACCGCGGCGACCGCCACGACCACGACACCAAGCGTGACCCACAGCCACGTCTTGGACTTCTTCTCCTGCTGCTCGTACCCGCCGGGGTACTGGCTGTAGGCCTGGCCAGGCTGCTGCCACTGCTGCTCGTACGGCTGTTGCTGGTAGCCGCCTGGCCGCTGCTGTGGCAGTCCGCCGCTGGGCGGGTACTGCTGTTGCTGCGGTCCACTCGGTGGGTACTGCTGCTGTTGTGGACCGCTCGGTGGGTACTGCTGACCCCAGCCCCCACCCTGCTGCCCGGGGTAGCCACCCTGCTGGGGGTGTCCGCCAGGCTGCTGGCCCCACTGCTGTGGGTCATTGCCTCCATAGGGCGTGCTCATCGTGCCTCCAGTCGGACCGCATTCTGCGCAGGATCAAACCACATCGACCGTCGAGACGACTCACCGGCGGCGCCGACGGTTCCGAGCCGTAATCTTCCCGCTACACCGTCCCGGCCGCGACCACGCCGCGCCGCAACGACCGTGTCGCTTCCGCTGCGGCGGCACCGACCGGATGATCCCGCCCCAGCACGTCCCGCAGCTGCTCGAGCAGGTCGATCACCTGACGGCACCAGCGCACGAAATCTCCCGCGGAGAGTTCCTGGCCGTTGATCTCCGCCGCGGTCATGACGCTCTCCAGGCTCTCCCCGCGCGCCCAGCGGTACACCGGCCACGCGAAACCGGGGTCGGGCTCGCGGGTGCGCTCGAGCTTGTGCCGACGTTCGTCGTCGATCAGCTCCGACCACAGGCGCGCCGTCTCCCGCCACGCCGTGCTCATGGCGGACGGGATACGCGGCTCACCCGCACTGTCCCTGCGCGACTCGAACACCAGCGACGACACCACCGCGGCCAACTCCGGCGCGCCCAGGTTCGCCCACACGCCATGCCGGAGGCACTCGGCGACCAGCAGGTCGGACTCACCGTAGATGCGCGCCAGTCGGCGCCCGTGCTCGGTGACTCGCTCGCCGCGATCGGTCAGATAGCCGCGCTCGGTCAGCAGCCCACGGATCCGGTCGAACGAGCGGGCCAGCGAGTGGGTGGTCGCCGCGACCCGCTGGCGAAGCTTCTCGTTCTCCGCCGCCAGGCGCTCGTAGCGCTCCACCCAACGCAACTTCTGCTCCCGGTCGGCCATGCCGTGCACGGGGTGCGCGCGCAAGGCGCGGCGCAGGCCGGCCAGTTCCGGGTCGGAGTTCACGTCGATCTTCTTGCGCCTGCGCCCCGGTGGGGTGATCCCCTTCTCCCGCAGGGCCGACGCGATGTCGCGGCGAACCTTCGGCGAACGGGTGGCCACGTGCTTGGGCAGGCGCAGCTTGCCCAGCGGCTCCACCGGGCCGGTGAAGTCCGCGACGGACAGCGCGCCGGACCAGCGGTCCTCGGTGACCACTACCGGACGGGGGTCACGGACCGGGTCCAGGCCGGGGTCGACGACCACGGCGATGCCTGCCCGCCGACCGGACGGGACTGCGATGACGTCGCCTTTGCGCAGCTTCTCCAACGACGCGATCGTGTCGAGTCGGCGAGCGGAGCTGTTCTGCCTGGCCAGCGCCTTTTCCCTGGCGGAGATCTTGCGGCGCAGCTCGGCGTAGCTGACCAGCTGCTCGAAGTTCTCCTTGTCCCCGGCCGCCTCGGCGTAGCCGCGCAGCGCCTCGCTGTTGCGTTCGATGGTGCGGGACAAGCCGACCACGGATCGGTCCGCCTGGAACTGGGCGAACGACTGCTCGAGCAGCTCGCGGGCCTGGTCGGCACCCAAGTGGTCGACCAGGTTGACCGCCATGTTGTACCCGGGCCGGAACGACGACTTCAGCGGATACGTGCGCGTCGAGGCGAGACCGGCGACCTGCCTCGGGTCGACCCCGGGTTGCCACAGCACCACACCGTGGCCTTCCACGTCGATGCCGCGCCGCCCGGCACGCCCGGTCAGCTGGGTGTATTCCCCCGGCGTCAGGTCGACATGGGCCTCGCCGTTGTACTTGACCAGCCGTTCCAGCACCACGGTGCGAGCGGGCATGTTGATGCCCAACGCCAACGTCTCGGTGGCGAACACGACCTTGACCAAGCCGCGGACGAACAACTCCTCCACGGTTTCCTTGAACGCAGGCAGCAGGCCCGCGTGGTGGGCGGCGATGCCACGTTCCAACGCCTCGCGCCACTCCCAGAAGCCGAGCACGCTCAGATCCGACTCGGGTAGTTCGGCCGTGCGCCGGTCGATGATCTCCCTGGCCTCGGCGCGCTCCTCGTCGGTGTTCAGCCGCACACCTGCTCGCACGCACTGTTCGACCGCGGCGTCACACCCGGCGCGGGAAAAGATGAACACGATCGCGGGCAGCAGGCCGGAGCGGTCGAGCCGCTCGAGCACGTCGACGCGTGACGGCGGCCGGAACCGCGGTTGCCGCTGGTAGGAGCGCTTGCGGCCACGCGGCCCGCGGAGATGGCCGTTGCCGTAGTAGCGGCCGACTTCCTCCGTGCGGCGCAACAGGCCGGGGTTGATGCGCGGCCGATCGCCGCGGCCGTCGTCGGCGAACAAGTCGTAGAGGCGGCCACCGACCATCATGTGCTGCCAGAGCGGCACCGGCCGGTGCTCGTCGACCACGACGGTTGTGTCGCCGCGGACCGCGACCAGCCACTCGCCGAACTCCTCGGCGTTGCTCACCGTGGCCGACAGGCCTGCGATGCGCACGTGCTCGGGCAGGTGCAGGATGACTTCCTCCCACACCGCCCCGCGGAATCGGTCGGCCAGGTAGTGAATCTCGTCGAGGACGACATAGCCGAGGTCGTTGAGCGTGGACGAGCCCGCGTAGAGCATGTTGCGCAGCACCTCGGTGGTCATCACGACCACCTGGGCGCTGCCGTTGATCGACGTGTCGCCCGTCAGCAGGCCTACGGCGCTGGACCCGTAGCGTTCGACCAGGTCGGTGTACTTCTGGTTGGACAGCGCCTTGATCGGCGTGGTGTAGAAGCACTTGCGGCCTTCTGCCAACGCCAGGTGCACGGCGAACTCGCCGACCACCGTCTTGCCCGCGCCGGTGGGCGCGCAGACCAGTACGCCGTGGCCGTCCTCCAGCGCGCGGCACCCCTTGATCTGGAAGTCGTCGAATTCGAAGGCCATCTCGGCGGCGAATGCGGTGAGCTGCGGGTAGCGGGAACGCTGTTTCGCCGCCTGGTACCGCTCGGCCGGCGATGTCGTCCGGGTCATCGGGCTCTCTGCCACAGTGCCAGGGTTTCACATCGTGGGTGGAACGTGCAGGAATCCCCCGTCACACCCGCCGCACACCGTCGCGCCGTGCGAGCGGTCGAAGCCAGGCAGGACGAGCGAGCGCCGACCACCGGGCTCGCTGCTGCCCGGCCCACTCGTGACGCAGGAAGCCGTGCGCCGGAGCCGCGGCTGGAGGCGGAGTTGCCCCGCGCAATGGCCCGCGACGGCGCGCGGGCGCGGCCTGCTAGGTGACGTCCTCGCCGTCGGCGCGGCTCGGCGTGTACTCGAACGGCGCGGCTTCGTCGTCCGACAGGTTGTCCCAGCCGAGCTCCTTGCGTTGCTTGGCCTTCTTGCGGTCGTGCAACCTGGCCACCTGGATCGCGCCTTCGAACAGCAGTGTCAGGGCCAGAGCCAGAGCCAGCATCGAGAACGGGTCCGCCGGGGTGACGATCGCGGCGAAGACGAACAGCAGCATGATGATGCCGCGCCGCCACTTGCTCAGCTGCTCGTAGGTGAGCACACCCGCCCGGTTCAGCATGATGATCAGCAGCGGAACCTCGAAGCTCACGCCGAAGATCACCAGCAGCGTGATGATGAACGAGATGTAGTCGTCACCGGTCAGCGCGGTGGTGAAGTTGTCTCCGCCGAAACCGACCAGCATCCGCAGCGCCACCGGCACCAGCAGGTAGGCCAGCGCCGCACCGATCGCGAACAGCACCGTCGCGATGCTGACGAAGATTTTGCCGTACTTGCGCTCCTTCTCGTACAGCCCGGGCGCCACGAACGCCCAGAACTGGTACAGCCACACCGGCGCCATCAGCACGGCACCCGCCGCGATACCGACCTTCAGCCGGATCATGAACACTTCGAACGGCTTGGTCTGCAGCAGCCGGCATTCACCGTCGCCGTTGAAGTCGGCCAGCATGGAATCCGGCAGCGCACAGTACGGTCCGCGGATCATTTCCCCGAGCGACGGGATCGGTCCGATCGCTTGCTCGAACCAGATGAAGCCGATGATCCCGCCGGCCACGATGGCCAGCAGGGCATACGACAGCCGTCGACGGAACTCGTAGACGTGCTGGATGAGCGTCATCGTCCCGTCGGGATTGTGCCTGCGACTCCGGATCCGCCGCAGCTCGCGACGACGGGCGCGACGCGAATTCGTCGGCTCGGCCACCTACGCCTCGTTCTCTCTCGTGGCGCGTCAGCCCGCGTTCTTCTGTTGCTGCTTCAGCTCGTCCAGCTGACGCTGCAGTTCGGCCACCTTGTCCTCGGCCGACTGCGCACCGTTGGACGATGCCTGGGCGGACGGGAGCGCCTTGGCCGCGGGCTGCTCACTCGAGGTGTCCTCATCGGTTTCGCCCCGCATGTCCTTGGTCTCCGCTTTGAGGATCTTCAGCGAACGACCCACCGCTCGTGCGGCGTCCGGCAGCTTCTTCGCACCGAACAGCAGCACCAGCACGGCCACCAGGATGAGCAGGTGCCAAGGCGACAGCGAACCCATCTGGGCCTCCCTTCACGGCATATGCCTGTCAGCAACCAGTCTACGGTCCGCGGCCATCGTGTCACGAACCACAAGTAGCGTCAGTGCCCCTCCGGCTCCTCGGACCGGCGCCGGGCGGCAACCGCCAGCGCGGCGCGCCGGGCTCGCAGCAGCCCGAGCTCGCTGTCCAACACGGCCTGAGTGGCGCTGCGAAGCGTACTGAACTGTCGCAGCGCGCGGCGGAGGCGTGCCGCCACCAGGACGAGCACCACGAGACTCACGACGACGAGCCCGGCGCTGACCCAGTAGTACGTCACGTCGCTACCGTAGCCGCCCCGCCGCATGGCCGAGGCAGCACCTCGGCCATGCCGGGACGAATCGTTACACGACCCGGCGCTTGAACGCCCACACCGACAGCGGCGCGAACACCACCAGGAAGGCCAGCGCCCAGACCACCGACCACAGCAGCGGATCGGCCACCGGTCCGCCGAGCAGCAGTCCGCGCACCGCGTCGGAAATGATGCTCACCGGGTTGACGTTCACGAACGCCTCGAGCCAGCCGGGCAATGTCGCCGCGGGCACGAACACGTTGCTGACCATCGTCAGCGGGAACATCGCGGTGAAGCCGAAGATCTGCACCCGCTCCGGGTCCTTGGCGGTGATGCCGACCAGCACCGACACCCACGAGAAGCACAGCGCGAAGCCCAGCAGCAGCGCGATCGCGGCAAGCAGGCCCCCGACGTTGCCGGTCAGGCTGAAGCCGAGCACGAAGCCCACCACCAGCACGAGGAAGATCGACCACGCCTGCTTGACCTGGTCGGCCAGGATGCGCCCGGCCAGCGGCGCCCACCGCGCGATCGGCAACGACTGCAACCGGTCGAACACGCCCTTGGTGATGTCGGTGTTCAACCCCTGCCCCACGTACAGGGTCACGAACAGCATGTTCATCACCAGCATGCCGGGCAGCATGAACTGCAGGTACGCCTGCCAGTCGCCCATGATGGCGCCGCCGAACATGAACGTGAACAACAGCACGAACATGATCGGCTGGATGCTGAAGTCACCCAGCTCCCACGGGTTGTGCCGGACCTGGACCACGCTGCGCCACGCCAGTGTGAGCGATTGCCGCACGCCTTCCAGCGGCGTGACCCGGACGGCCAGGTCGGGCGCTTGCTGCGGGCCGCCGGCCGCCTCGATCGTCGTGGCGGTCATGCCGACACCTCCTCGGACTCGGTCGCAGGTGCTTCCTCGGCGGGTCGCCCGGTCAACGACAAGAAGACTTCGTCCAGGCTCGAGCTGCGCAGCTGCAGCTCGGCCAGGAGCACGCCGGCCTCGTCCAGCCTGCGCACCGCTGCGGACAGCACGGACGGTTCGGTGACCGGTGCGGTGACCAACGAACCCTGCACCTCCGGCTCCATGCCGGTGAGCTCGGTGACCACTCGCTGCACCACCGGCAGCCCGGCCCCGTCCGCCGGACGTACCGCCAGCGTCTGCGCCCCGGTCTTCGCCTTCAGCTCGTCCGGGGTGCCGTTCGCGATCACGCGGCCGTGGTCGATCACCGCGATCTCGTCGGCCAGCGCATCCGCCTCGTCCAGATACTGGGTAGTGAGCAGGATGGTCACACCGCCGGCGACCAGCTCGCGCAGCAGATCCCACAGCTCCAGTCGGGCACGGGGATCCAGACCCGTGGTCGGCTCGTCCAGGTACAGAATTCGCGGACGGCCCACCAGGCTGGCGGCCAGGTCCAACCGGCGCCGCATGCCCCCGGAGTACGTCTTGGCCGCCCGGCCACCCGACTCGGTCAGCCCGAAGTCCGCCAGCAGCTCGCGGGCCCGCGCCTTCGCTTCCCGCTTCGGCATGCCGAGCAGCCTGCCGATGAGCAGCAGGTTCTCCACGCCGGTCAGCGTCTCGTCGACCGAGGCGTACTGTCCGGTCAACCCGATCAGCTGCCGCACCTGGTGCGCCTGGGTGGCCACGTCGTACCCGCCGACCGTCGCCCTCCCCTCGTCCATCCGCAACAGGGTCGCCAGGATGCGCACCGCTGTCGTCTTGCCCGCGCCGTTCGGGCCGAGCAGGCCGAAAACCGAACCGGTCCGCACGGCGAGGTCGACCCCGTTCAATGCCGTCGTCTCGCCGAAACGCTTGACCAAGCCTTCGGCCCAAATCGCGTGATCCACTGCCGGACTCCACTCACCAGGGATGATGTGCACGAACAGGATGCCGGAGCACACCGACAATTTGCCTCCGGTTTCTCTTCGCCGCCGCCGCTCGCCACGTTAGAACCTCGACTTATCTCGAGGTCAAGCAGCGGGTCACTCGGCCGTCAAGTCCGCCGACAGCCACCGTTGCGGCCGCAGGCGAATGACCTGTTGCGCACCGAACTCGCGCATCGCCATCGCGACGTAACCGTCGACAGCCTCCGCCGGGAGGTAGCGCTCGGCCAGCTCGCGGTGCGCCGCTTCACCTGCCTGTTCCACCCCGGCCACGGGACCCTCCACGGACACGTACCGCACCCGTGGGTGGACCGTGTCGACCATCAGCGAGAACCGACCTGCCGCAGCGATCAACTTCGCCTTACGCGACTCGGCGGGCGTGAGGATCCACAGGTCCGCTCCTGGCTGGTACTGGTACCAGATGGGCACGGTCAGCGGCGCCCGATCAGGGCCTGCGTTCACCGACAAAGCCGCCACGTGCGGCTCGGCCAGAAACTCTTCCCGCTCCTGTCGTGTCAGAGCCATGGCGGCACCGTACGGGGCGGCACCGACAGTTCGGCTACCCCGCGTGCGCCGCGGCCAGCTCGAGCGCCGCAGCCGCTCGCTCGCGCACCGTCTCGGCCAACTCGGCAGGCTCCTCGACGACGGCGTCGCCGCCCAGCCCGAGGATCAACCGCACCATCCACGACTCGTCGCTGTAACGCATCGCCACCCGCAGCCGCCCGCCGTCGAGTTCCTCGAGCTCCTCGCACGAGTAGTACTCCGACACCCAGCGGGCGTCCGGCTCCAGCACCAGCGTCGCGATCGCTTGGTCCGGGCTGGGCGCGAACAGGCCGGCCGAGACGTCGTGCGGCTCGGCATCCTGCGGCGGACGTGCGGGCTCGTCCAGCACCTCGATGGCGTCGATGCGATCCACCCGGAACAGCCGCACGTCCTGGGCGCGCCGGCACCACGCCTCCAGATAGCTACGGCCTTCCACCACGAGCATCCGCATCGGATCGACGACCCGCTCACTGAGCCGGTCCGACGAGGCGGTGTAGTACTGCATCCGCACTGCTCGCTGCGCCCCGAGCGCTTGCTGCACCACGCGCCTGGTCTCCGCTGTGCGGCGGGCCTCCCGCAGCCCGGCGTCGACCACCACTCCGGCAGGCTGCGCCTCGCCGGCGGCCGCCTCGATCTTCGCGATGGCACGACGAACCGCATCGGCATCGAGCACCCCTGGGGTCTCCGCCAATGCCCGGAGCGCGACCAACAGCGCGGTCGCCTCTCCCCCGGTGAGCCGCAACGGCCGACGCATGCCCGCGTCGTACGTCACGGTCACCGTGTCACCTTCGAACGACAGGTCGATCAGGTCACCGGGCCCGTACCCCGGAAGACCGCACATCCACAGCAGCTCGAGATCCTTGCGCAGCTGCTTGGCGCTGACCCCGAAATCGGCCGCCGCGTCCTCGATCCTGATTCCCGGCCTGGCCAGCAAGTACGGCACCAACGCCAGCAGCCGCGGCAGCCGAGCACTGACGCCGCGCATGCCCGCCGTCATCGCCGATCACCGCCCGGGTGAGCCAGCGCGCTGAGCCGCTCGTGTACCGCCTTGGCGAGCACATCCGGCTCCAGCACCAGCACGTCCGGCCCGTAGCCTGCGATCCACTTCGCCATGCTGTCCGGGTAGTAGACGTTGCGCTCGATCTCGTCCCCCTCGATCCCGGCCACCGTACGGCGACCGATCACCCGCGCACCGCGACGGATCCCGGCGGCCTTGCCGTCGGCCACCCACAACCGTGCCTTCGACGCGGGCGCGTCGAACTCCGGCTCACCGCTCGCCGCGACGAAGTCGAGCAGGTTCACCCCGTCGGGTCGCTGCACGGCCCCGGCCGGACCGATCAGCTTGACGTCACCCTGCACACGAGACAGCCGGAAACACCGTGGCGCGTTCCTGTCCCGGTCATGGCCCACCACGTACCAACGTCCGCGCCACGACACCACACCCCACGGTTCCAGCGTCCTTGTCCGCCGCTCCGGGGAGCCGGAACGGCGGTAGTCGAACTGCACCGCGCGACCCTGCTGCACGGCGGACAGCATCGGCCCGAACGAGGCATCGGCGCGCACCCGCGGCTGCACCGGCGCAGGCACCTGCTGGTCGACCTCGACGCCGGCCGCGCGCAGCTTCACCAGCGCGGCCTCGGCCTGACCGGTCAGCTCCGGCGAATCCCACAGTCGCACCGCAAGCCCCACGGCGGCGGCCTCGTCCGGGGCCAGCTCGATCTCGCCCAGCTCGTAGTCTCGCCGCGCGATGCGATAGCCGTCCACCGGGTCGAACGAGGAGTTCCTGCCGGTCTCCATCGGGATGCCCAGCTCGCGCAGCTCCATCTTGTCCCGCTCGAACATGCGGAAGAACGCCTCGTCGCTCGGCGCGTCGGCGTAACCGGGCACGATCGCGCGGATCCGCTCCGCGGTCAGGTACTGGCGCGTCGACAGCAGCGCGAGCACAAGGTTGACCAGTCGTTCTGCGCGCGCGGTGGACACTCTGCCGAGAGTAGCTCGCTTGGCCAGTGAGTTTGTGCAGGCCCGCCGGGTTCATCGGCACGGTTGTCGCGAAGTTTGCCGTTCCCCGGCCGCCGTGCGCGGCATCGCCACCATCCGCATCGACGCGACCACCGGGCGTGCACGCCGAGGCGTCAGGAAGCAGCGTTGGTCAACAGGGACGCCCGCGTGATGCGGAACTGCACGGTCGCCCCCGGCTTGATGCGCGCGAACACCTCGAACGTGTCGGCCGAGGCGAGGTCGTCGACGTGCAGGGGCACGAAGTGCAAGCCTTTGCGGCCCTTGCGGAGAACGAACGTCGCCGGGTTCGCTCGAGGGCGTCGCGTGCCGGGCTCCCACTTCCACCGCGCCACCCGCTTGGACTCGGCATACGCGTCGACGTAGAAGACCTCGACGTCGTCGATCTCGTCCAGCGCGAGCTCCAGCCGGATCCCCAACGGTTCGGTGACCGGGATCGCCGCGCCGCCGTACTGGCCCGGGCCGTCCGAACGGTCCTCGCCGGTGAACGAGCACAGCAGAGTGCCGTCATCGGCACGAACCTCGGCATGCGCCAACCGCCTGTTCCACCGGCTCGGGCTCGCCATGTGCAGGTCGAGCGGCCGCAACGCTCGCGGCAACTCCGGGTCGGCGGGCACGTCGACCCACGGATCGGCAAGTGCAGCCGCCGCGGCCATGGCGCGGTCGTTCGGGCCGGGTCGGTGCGAGGCGAGTACGAACACCCACGTGTTGTCCACGACGTCGACCAGGTGCGTGGTCAACCCAGCACCCTCGACCATGGCCTTGATGCGCTGGGCATCGAACAACGCGACGTGGCCCCACACGTTCTCCAGGCGGCCGAGCAGCGGAACCGAGATGAGCAGGTCCGCTTCCTCCGGCAGCGCTGCGGCCAGTGTCTTCAGCGCCGCCTCGGGATCGGGCACGTGCTCGATCACCTCACAGCAGACCACCAGGTCCGCGCCGAACTCCGCCACCTGCTCGCGCGTGAGGTCGTAGAGGTTGCCCTCGTGTACCTCCGCCCGGTCGGCCAACCCGTTGTGCTCGAGGGTCTGCCGGGTCGCGGTCACGTTCTCGGGCACCAGGTCGATGCCGTGATAAGCGCCCACCTTGCCGTCGCGCAGGAAGATGCCTGCCAGGTACCCGCGGCCGATGCCGACCTCGAAGAGTCGATCGCCGGGCCGGACGAAGTCGATGGTCCGGCGGAAGCGCGTCCAGTTCGCCGGCGAGCGGTACAGCTTGTGGATCCCGTCGGGGATCGACGGGCCCGCCTTCAGCGGCGTCAGCTCGTCGGCCGCGCGATCACGCTCCGCAGCCCATCGCCGCTCGAACAGCCGCTGCGACTGCCCGGAACCGAGGGCGCCGAGCACGTCCACCAGCTCCCAGCCAGCTCTGACCAGCGCCTTCTCCATCGCCGCCGCGTCCTCGGCCATGATTACTCCCGGTTTCCCCTCGGTGTAGGCGGTAGCCTAGCTCGCCCCCTGCGTTACCCATTCGGGTTGGTGGCACATCGCGTAACAGCGCCGGCCCGGCGGTGCCGTAGGATCCTGCGCCGTGACCGACCGCGATCCGGGGACAACCCGCCGATGAGCCCGCTGCCCGTAGGTGTGCGCGCCCGGCTGGCGGCGGTCCGGGATCGTGCCCGCAGCCCTCGCAGGCCCGGCCCCCGAGCGTCGACCAGCCAGCTCGCCTTGCTCAAGCGTCTGACCATGCAGCGGCGTTACACCGAGGCGGTCGAGCTGGCGCAACGCCACCTGACCGATTTTCCGCGGGACGAGGCATGGCTGCGGCAGGCGGTGGCCACGTGCGGCAAGGCGGGCGCCGTCACCAGTCAACGGGATGCCGCACGGCTGCTCGCCGAGTTCGACCCGGCCATGACGGCCAAGGCCGACCAGCTGGACGGACGGATCCGGGAGACCTCGCCGTCGTGGCGGCCGACGGTTCCCGGCGAGCCGGAGCAGGTGACCCCCGCAAGCCCGGCCAAGGTGCTGCACCTGCTGAAGATCTCGTTGCCGTACCGGCAGAGCGGCTACAGCGTGCGCTCGAAATACACGGTGGAGGGCCAGCTGGCGGCAGGGCTCGAGCCCGTGGTCGTCACTGCACTGGGCTTCCCGCGGCAGATCGGGGTCTCCGACGCCGCGCCGGAGGAGACCATCGGCGGGGTGCGCTACCTGCGGCTCGACCCCGGGCCGGACTACGACTTCGACAAACCTGCCGACCAATACCTGCAGGATTACGCCGAGGCCGCCGCCGAAGTCGTCCGCACCGAGGCACCGGCGATCATCCATGTGCACTCCGGGCATCGAGGCTTCGAGGCCGCCCTCGTCGGGCTGGCCTTGGGCAAACACTTCGGCATCCCGGTGGTCTACGAGGTGCGCGGCTTCTTCGAGTCGCTGTGGACGTCCGACACCGCGCTGGCGGAGTCGTCGGAGATCTACCGGCGGCGACGGGACACCGAGAACCGCTGCATGCGCGAGGCGGACGCGGTCGTCACGCTCAGCGAGTCGATGCGGGAGGAGATCGTTCAGCGTGGCGTGGCGGCTGATCGCGTGCACGTCGTGCCGAACGGCGTCGACGGCGAGGCCTTCCAGCCGCGGGAGCGCTCTCCCGAGCTCGTCAGCCGACTCGGTCTGCGCGACCGGTTCACCTTCGGCTACGTCAGCAACCTGGACCACTACCGCGAGGGGCAGGAGCTGCTGATCGAGGCCGCGGTCGTGTTGCGTCGGCGAGGGATACCGGCGACCGCGTTGATCGTGGGTGACGGGCAGCGTCGTGCCGAGCTGGAGAGCCTGGCCGAGCAGCGGCAGGCAGGCGACGCGGTGATCTTCACCGGGCGCGTCCCGCACGACGAGGTGCTGGACTACTACGCACTGCTCGACGTCTTCGTCATCCCCCGGGTCGACGAACGGGCCGCCCGGTTGGTGACGCCGCTCAAACCGTTCGAGGCGATGGCCGCGGGCATACCGCTGGTCACGTCCGACCTCCCTGCACTGCGTGAGATCACCGGCGACGGCAAGCGCGGCCGTTATTTCCCGGCCGGCGACGCCGACGGACTGGCCGAGGTGCTTGCTCAGCTGCACGCCGACCCGGCCGAGCGGTCCGCGATGGCGCAGCGGGCACGCGACTGGGTCGTCGCCGAGCGTCAGTGGTCGGCCAACGGGCACCGCTACGCCGAGCTGTACACCTCGCTGCGCCGAAGCTGACGGTCAGATATCGACGTGCTCGCGCGGGTCACCGAAGAAGACCAGGCGCCCGGCGCGGTTCATCAAGGCCGCGTCGGTGATGGTCCAGGTATGCGCGGTGCGGTCGGTACCACGAACGCTGACGTAGTTGTAGCGGTCCGCCGAGTACGTCTTGATGCCTTCCCGCTGTGCCCGGTTCAGGATGTCGGTGTCGACGCCGCGCGGTAGGTCGTCGCCGAACCGCAGTGAGCGGGCCACGTCGGCCTTCAGCACCATCGACCCACCCTGGACCAGCCGTTCGTACCGGTGCTCCGAGCGCGGGCTGCGGAGCACGACCGCGCCGCTGGATCGCAGCCACACGTAGTGCGCCCACTTCCCCACGATCCCGGCGTCGGTGTAGTCGAACGCGTCGAGCAGATCGTCCAGGTAGTGGGTGCCGTAGAAGTTGTCGTCGTCCATCTTGGCGACGAAGTCACCGTCGGCCGCTTCCAGGCCGAGGTTCATGCATGCACCCAGCGGCAACGAACTGTCCGCCTCCACCACCGTCACCTCGGTCAGCCCAGCGGCTTTGGCGCGCGCCTCCACCTCGAGCGCTGCCGCGTCCAAACCGTGCAGCACGAGAACGAGCTGCACCGCCTTGTGGGCTTGGCGGGCCACGTTGGCGAAGACGTTGTCCAGCTCGTGCGCACGATTGGTCGGGACCACGGCCGACACGGTCCGCTCCGGCGAGCCCGCGGGCCGGCCGGTCAGTCCGGCCAGGGTCTCGACCCGGCGGGCCACGGAATGCCGCCTGCGGACGATGCGGCCCAGCACATGACCCTCCCGCTCGGCCAGTTCCGGCTGGTAGAGGTGCGCTGTCAGTTGGGTGCGGAGCGCGTCGTCGTCCTCGACGACGGTCACGTGCTCGGCGACGTCGGCGGGCAGGCCTTCGGTGCTCGTGGTGAGCAGGCTGGAGCCCCCCGCCAGCGCGGACAACACCGTCCACGGGTGCGATTGCCGCTGAACCACGACCGGGTAGCCGGACACCTGCGGTCCGGACACCGGCAGGCTGCCCGCGTCCCAGACATCCTGCTTGCCGCTGTCGAACTGGTCGACGGCAGGCCCCAGCACAGCGGTTGCCTGCTGACGCGGCCTTCCCACCGAGGGGTTGTGCAACCGCGGCTGGACCGCGGGTGGAAGCAGCTCGGCGCCCGGCAGCGCGGTCAAGGAGCGCTCGTCGTCGACGAAGACGTGCTCGACCCGCTCCGCCCACGAGGTGTCGGCGTCAACCGTGCCGGTCACCCACACCGCCAGCGGCAGCGACATCTCGGCGCACCGGTCCAGCGCGCCGTCCCAGCCGTCCAATCGGCCGTGCGGTGCTTGCACCAGGACGAGGTCGACCGCCCCGTCGACCAGGACCGTGTCCCAGTTCTCCGGCGTCAGTTCTCGCTGGGTCCACTCCCACGCCAGCAGGGATGACAGCCGACGATCAGCGGCCACCGCGACGCGCAGCTCCGGGCGCGCAGGCGCCGGCGCGGGTGGCTGGTACGCGCGCTGTGCGGCGCGCAGGTCCGCCCGCCGCACGGAATCCGGTCCGCCGACCGCCGATCGCAACCGGCGCAGCGTGGCGCGGGCGAAGGACGCTACCCGCGAGGTAGCCGCCCCACCGGTCATTTACGCCTGCCCGGTCTTGCGGTCCAGCAGCTCGTGGTACGTCTCGTCCACGATCGAGGTGATCTGCGACCAGTCCCGCTCGGCCAGCACCCACTCCCGGGCCGCCTTGCCCAGCTCCGCGCGCAGCTCCGGCGAGTCGAGCAATTTGCCGAGCACCGCCGCGAACGCCTCCGACGAGCCCTTCTCGAACACCAAACCGGTCTTGCCGTCGTCGACGATCTCGGTGAGCGCCGCGACGCTGGACGAGACCACGGCCTTGCCCATCGCCATCGACTCGAACGGCTTGATCGGCGAGATCAGTTCGCACACCGGCAGCGGCAGCCGCGGGAACGGTGCGATGTCGAACAGCGAGATGTAGCGGCCGATCTCGGCGTGTGGCACCCGGCCGGTGAACGTCACCACGTCCCCCAGGCGCAGCTCCTCGGCCATACCGCGCAACACGTGTTCGTGGTGTCCGTCGCCCACGATCAGTACGTGGAAGTCCGACCGCTTCTGCTTCAACGCCGCGGTGGCCTCCAGCAGCAGGTCCAAGCCTTCGTAGTCGACCAGACCGCCTGCGTAGCCGATGACGGTCTTGTCGGTCACCCCGAGCTCGGCGGCGAGTTCGGCGTCCCGCTCCCGCGGCGCGAACCGGTCGACGTGCACACCGTTCGGCAGCACCTTGAGCCGCTCGGCCGGGATGCCGCGGTCGATCATCTCCCGTCGCAGGGCCTCGGTGATCACGAAGACGACGTCCGCGTCCCGGCAAGCCGCGTTCTCGATCGCGGTGAGGAACTGGTATCGCTCGGTCTGGGCGAACGTGTCGCTGCGCGAGACCTTCATCAGGTCCTCCAGGCCGCGCATCTCGTAGATGAACGGAATGCCCAGCCTGCGAGCCGCCCGCGCACCAGCCAGGCCGTTGAAGTAGAAGCTCGAGGCGTGGATCAGGGAAGCGCCGTGTTCGCGCGCCACGGAGGCGATACCGTCGGCGAACTTCTCGGTGAACGAGTCCAGCGGATGCTTGGGGTACTGGGTGACACCGTCCTCGTAGAGCCGGTGGTACTCGATCTCGTCGACCACGTCGACCCGGTTGACCGTCCGCTCTCCGATACCGCGCCACCAGTCGAACGGGAAGCCCAGCCTGGTCACCGCGCGCACGTCCCAGCCGCGGCGGTGCAGGCTGCTCAGGATGCCGTGCGACCGCGTCGCGTAGCCACCGGAAGTCATCGGCAGCGACTGGGCCAGCACCGACAACACCGAGCGGTCGCGCGGCTGGTGGTCGGTCTTGTCCGCCGCCGGGGCGAGCTCGGGCCAGCCGTTGGCCACGATGGCCAGCTGGTCACTCGCACCGGCCACGATCTCGTTCATCTTCTCGTCGTCGGGCTCGTCGATCAGCACCCGCTTGGCCAGCGACATCGCCGCGCCGAGGTAACCGGCACCCTGCGCCTTGCGTGCCGCCGTACGCAACTGCCGCAGCGACAGCGGACGACCGTCCTCGGTCGGTGTACCCGCCGTGTTCTCCTCCAGGTACCTGGCCAGCTCCTGCCACTGCTTCAAGGTGAACAGTGCACGGGTCACGATGTGCACCGGCCGCTCGCGCTCCTTGTTGATCTGTTCGATGCGCTTGCGGTAGGCATCCTGGTCGGATCGGTACAGCTGGATCAGCCGCAGCTGCTCCTCCAGCTCCCGGACGCGCTCCGGCTCGTACGACACCGCCGAACCCTGCAGCACCTTGTCGTACTGCGCCACCAGGTCGGCGTCCTCACCCTCGGCCAGTGCGTCGAGCGTCTTACGCACCTCGCCGCCGTGCCGCGGGGGACGTACGGCCAGCCGCTCCAGCACCTCGCGCTGCTCGGCGGTGCGCTGCGTCTGCCCGGCCAGACGGAAGTGCACCAGCTGTGCGTCCAGGTCCGTGGGGTCGAGCTCGATGGCTTTGCGGATGTCCTCCAGTGCGCCGGTCAGATCCGCCTGCTTCTGCTTCGCCACCGCCCGAACGTGCCACGCGCCCGCCTCGGCAGGCGTGCCGATCAACGGCTGCGCGATCGCTTCGGCCTTCGCGTAATCCTGCTTCTGCCGGATCAGGCGCAACGCCTTGCTGACCCGCATGCGCGCGTTGAGCCTGCGCACCTTCGCCGGCCCCACGGTCGGCGGGATCCGTACCGCCACCGGGTAGGCGGCTTTCAGCACGGTCTCCTTCATGCGGCGCTTCAGTGAGGACATCGTGTAAGAGCTCCCCTAGGTGTCGCCGGACTCTGCGTGACCGGCCAGACGGTACATGTGCTCAGACCTCGACGTGGACACGCGGGTCACCGAAGAAGACCAGCCGCCCGGTCTTGGTCATGAAGGTGACGTCGTGTACCTGCCAGGTGTGCGACGTCCGGTCCGAACCCCGCACGCTGACGAAGTTGAACCGGTCGCCGGAGTAGATGCGCACCCCGTCGGCGATCGCGCGATCCAGGAAGTCGCTGTCGACGGCGCGCGGGATGTCGCTGAATTTCAGGCTGCGGGCCAGGTCGCCTTCGATGAGCATCGAGCCGCCCTGGATCCGACGCTCGTAGGTGTGCTCGGCATCCGGGTAGCGCAGCACGACGGCATCGGTGGAGCGCAGCCAGACGTAGTGACCCCACTTTCCGACGACGCCCGCGTCGGTGTAGTCGAACGCGGCCATCAAGTCCGTCAGGTAATGCTTGCCGTAGAAGTTGTCGTCGTCGATCTTGGCGATGTAAGCACCCGAGGCGGCTTCGATGCCCCGGTTCATGCACATGCCCAGCGTCAACGACTTGTCGGCGTGCACGATGGTGAGGTTCTTGACCCCTTTGTCGGCCGCTTGTGCCTGCAGCTCCGCGTCGTCGACGTCGAGTCCGTGCAGCACCAGCACCAGCTCGAGCTCCGGGTAGGCCTGGCGGCCCATGTTGTCGAAGATGTTGCCGATCTCGTGCGCCCGGTTCGTCGGCGCGACCGCCGACACGCTGCGCGACGGGCGCTCCGTCGTCTTCCCCAAGGCGCCGAGGATGCTGCGGGCGCGGTGGTCGTAGGTGTGCCCGGCCAGGACCGCACGGTGCAGCCGGAGCGCTTCCCGGTCACGCAGCTCGGTCTGCCAGATGCGGGCATTCACCTCTCCGCGGAGTTCTTTCTCCGTGCTCTGAGCGGCGACGTGCTCGGCAACCTCCGGCGGCATGGCCTCCCGATACTGCGGAAGCGACACCACCGCCGTCTGCGCAGCGCCGGCCTCCAGCGCGGTCCATGCGGCTGCCGGGTGGGACCGGCCCGCGTCCAGCAGAACGCGGTACGAGCTCGCCAGGCCGACCGACCGGGCATGGTCGACCGTCTCGCGAACCTTGGCCTTGGCGCCGTCGAGCTCCTCCGGGCGCTGACCGGTCGTCCACACGTCGAATTCGGCCGACTTGATCGGCTTCAGCGCCGCCGCGACGACCTCGGTGAACGTCTTCGCCTCGGCCGCACCGAAGCCCTGTTCGTCGACGAGCAGCACGCCCTTGGTCGGCCGCCGGTCGCCCGGGCCACCGTTGACCGGGTTGTGGACGAACGGCTGCGCCGCGGGCGGGAGGACCTCGACGGTCACGTCCGGGTACTCGGCGCGCCACGTCTCCACGGCTGAGGCGTCGTGCAGGAAGATCGCCTTCGCCGCGCCGGCGAGCGCGGCGGCGGAGGACGGCGCCACGGCGTCGGTCACCCAGACGACCAGGTCGACCCCGGACTCCGTGATGCCGGCAACGAGTTCGTCGACCTGCTTCCAGCCGGGAACACCGGAGCGGGTCAGCTCGACCAGCACCAGGTCGGGCTTGGCCGCGAGCACCTCACGCCAGCCTGCCGGCTCGAGGTCGCGCTGCTGCCACTCCCACGCCAGGCCCGTCCGCAGCCTCGGCCCGGCTGCCACCGCTGCGGTCACCTCCGCGCGGCGCGGGCGCGGCTCAGGCAACTGCTCCTCGGACTCCGGCTGCCTGCCCGACGTCACCAGTGCGGACGTCGGTGAGGTGGGCTGTTCCCCCTGTTGCTGGCGGGACCTTCTGCGCAGCACGCGTAACGCACTGCCCAACTTCGCGCGGGAAGTGGGCCGACCGGTCATGACTTCTCCAGATCTTCTGTGGTCCGGCAGGCTCTACTTCGCCTCGTCGACGACTCGAACCAGCTCCCGCTCCAACCGCGGCGCCAGCGTGTCGACGTAGGTCTTCGTCAGGTGCGAACCCTGGCGGTAGATCAGCACGTCACCGATCACCGGCGGGCACTCGTCACCGGGGCACAAGTAGTCGTTCATGTCGATCAGCTCGACACCCTTGACCTGCTTGACGGCCTCGACCTGCACCGGGCCGCCACCCTTCTCCTCGCCGCCGGAACGGTCGAACGCGCACTTGTCCAGGCTGTCCCGGTTGTCGTCGACGCACTCGTAGACCGGGCTGATGTCCTCGTCCGGGTGCGGGTTGTCCCGCAGCACGGCCACCGAGATGCCTGCCTTGGTCAGCTCGTTCCACCGGGCCTTCATACCCTTGATCATGGTTTCCTCGCTGGCGCCCCCCTTGGCGTCGGTCGGGTCGTCCAGCGCCTTGTTCTTGCCCTGCGAGGTCAGCACCACGTCGGGCTTGTCCGCGAGCAGCTTGTCGGTGACGGCCTTGTTCCACTCGGTGCACGACGCGTACGGCTTGCCGTCCTGCGAGATGGTCACGTCGGCGAACGTGCAGGCCGACTTGGTGTAGGTGACCACCTTCCAGCCGCGCTCCTTGCCGATGGTGTCCAGCGCGGAGATCCATTGCAGCGCCTTCGAGTCACCGACCAGCGCCACCGTCTTGTCCCCGTCGGGGTCACCGTAGGTGCACGCCGCGGGCTGGGCGGACGTGACGTCGACCTGGCAGCCCTTGTCGTAGGCGTCCGGCACGTCGTCGGTCGCCTCGAGCGGGTCGGGCACCATGGCGTCCGCCGACTTCTGCGCCTGGAACGACTTGCCGGTGATCGCGGCCGCGCCCTTGGCGTTCGCCACGCCGCCACCGCTGACCACGGCGGTGATCCCGATCAGGCTGAAGCCCAGGACAACACCGAGCACGGACAGCGCGGCACCCAGCTTGAGCGAGTTCCGCGGCACCTTGAACGTGGTGCGGGAGAACCGGATCGGGTTCTCGATGAACTTCAAGGTGAGCCAGGCCGGGATGAACGACAGCAACGCCACCGCGAGACCGCGCGTCGGCGTCAGGCCGTCCCAGTAGGCGGCCGCGGCCACGATCAGCGGCCAGTGCCACAGGTACAGCGAGTACGACAGGCCACCGACCCAGGTGAAGGGCCGGGTGCCCAGGATGGCGACCGGACCGCGCGGGCCGGCGGAGAAACCGGCCGCGATCACCGCCGCCGTGCCCAGTGTGGGCAGCGCGGCGGCGTAGCCCGGCCACTCGGAATCGGTGGAGTAGACCAGGGCCGACGCGACGATGGCCGCCACGCCGAGCCAGCCGAGCGCGACGGCGAACAGCTGCGGCACCTTGGTGAGCCACACCGCGGCCAGCGCGACCGCGGCACCGATGGCCATCTCCCACATCCGGGTCGTGGTCACGAAGAAGGCCACCGGCGGCTCTTCCATCGTGTAGTAGACCGACCACGCGAACGACGGGATGGCGATGATCGCCAGACCGATCCACAGGTGGTGGCGCAGCTCGCGGCCGCGCTTGCGCACCATCCACGCGACCAACAGCAACAGCAGCGGCCACACGAGGTAGTACTGCTCTTCGACCGCCAGCGACCAGAAGTGCTGCACCGGCGAGGCTTCGCTGTCCTCGGCCAGGTAGTCCACCGATCGGTCGGCCAGCCGCCAGTTCACCACGTACAGCGCCGCCGCGACGATGTCCCCACCGATCTCCTCCCACGAGATCCGTGGCACCACCGCAAGCACCAGCACCACCGTGGTGGCCAGCACCGTGGCGGCGGCGGGGAGCAGTCGTTTGGCCCGTCGGGCGTAGAAGCCGGCCAGCGAGATCGTTCCGCTGCGCTGAACCTCCTTGACCAGCAGGCCCGTGATCAGAAAGCCGGAGATGACGAAGAAGACGTCGACGCCGACGAAACCACCGGGGATGAACGGCAGTCCGGCGTGGTAGAGCAGCACCAGTCCGACGGCGATGGCGCGCAGGCCCTCCACGTCCGGCCGGAATCCGGAGATCGGCGACCGCGACTTGGCCTCACCTGGAGCGGGCGGCTGCCGGGTCCCGGCTTTCTCGCCGAGCCTCACCTCGGTGACCACAGGGTGTTTCCTCCACATACGTCGGCGTGTCTGGCTCTATGCGGGCCGCAACCAGTCCGGTTGCCGGCTAGACACCGAGGAACCGCACCACGACGTCGGCGATACGCTCACCGGCCTTGCCGTCCCACAGCGGCGGCACCGGCCACTCCGAGGCACGCCCGGCAGCCAGCACATCGGATACCACGCCGGGCAGCGATTCACGCGTCACCAGCTGGTTCGTGCCGTGCGTGATGGTGATGGGACGCTCGGTGTTCGGCCGCAGGGTCAGGCACGGAACGCCCAGGATCGTGGTCTCCTCCTGCACGCCGCCCGAGTCGGTGATCACCACGTTCGACCCGCGCACCAGGCCCATGAACTCCACGTAGCCGAGCGGGTCGATGATCTTCATCTTCGGGTGGTCGAACAGGCCCGCGTCGCGCAGGCGCGCGCGACCCCGCGGGTGCAACGGCAGCACGACGGTCACCTGGTCGGCGACCGCGTGCATGGCCTTGACCAGCTCGGCGGCGTCGGCCGGGTCGTCCACGTTGCTCGGACGGTGCAGTGTGGCCACCGCGTAGTCGCCGGAGACGTCGGCCAGCGCGGCAGCCTTCTCGGTGTCGAACCGATCCATGTTGGCCAGCAGCGTGTCGATCATCGGGTTGCCGACCAGGTGGATCTTGTCCGGATCGATGCCCTCGTTGCCCAGGTGCGCGATGGCGTCCGGGCTGGTGCACAACAGCAGGTCGGCCAGCCGGTCGGTGACGATCCGGTTGACCTCCTCCGGCATCGTCATGTCGAAGCTGCGCAACCCCGCCTCGACGTGCGCGATCGGCACGCCCAGCTTCGACGTCACCATGGCGGCCGCGACGGTGGAGTTCACGTCGCCGTAGACCATCACCAGCGCGGGCTGCTCGGCGACGACCAGGTCCTCCAGCGCGGTCATCACCGCGGCGGTCTGCTTGGCGTGGGTCCCCGACCCGACACCCAGGTTGATGTCCGGCTCGGGCAGCCCGAGCTGCGTGAAGAACACATCGGACATGTGCTTGTCGTAGTGCTGTCCGGTGTGCACCAGCTTCTGCCCGACGCCCCGCCCGGTGAGCGCCTTGATGACCGGCGCGGCCTTCGGAAAGTTCGGACGCGCCCCGGTGACGTGCAAAATGAGCGGGTTGGCGGTTGACATGGTCTGCAAGCGTACTTGGTCCATTCGGTGTCGATGTGCGGGCCCACGCCCTCGGCGGTGTGTCGGGACAAAACGGTCAGGCGGTCGGAACGACCAGCCGGGCGGTGCCTTTCTCGTGCGCGAGCTTGGTCCAGGTCAGCTCCGGCCACTCGGACTGCCAGCGGCGCAGGATCGCTTGCTCGTCGGGCCGATCGGCGTCGTCGAGCAGCAACACCGCGCCGGGTGCCAGTATGTCGCGCAGCACCGGGACCGCCGGGTAACGGGCTTGTTCGTGTGTCGGTTTGGGCGGCCCGTCGATGAGCACCACCTCGACGTCGTGCAGATCTTTCAGCGCGGCGGTGTCGTACCACTGCCAGGTACCCGCGGGCACCTCGACCGGCGCGATCGGCGCCAGCCGCACCTCGGCGATCTCGGACAGGCCGTGATCGTCGAGCATCGCCCGGGTCTGGTCGGCGAACTGCTGGTCGTGCTCGAGCGCCACCACACGGCCTGCGCCGAGCTTGTCCACCGCATACGCGGCCCAGATCGTGGACGCGCCGCTACCGCATTCCAGGACGGTGCGCGGATGCCGATCGAGGATTTCCTGCACATAGCTGAGCAGAACGTCCGGTGACAGGGCCCACCCACGGCTCGGCGGCATCTCGTGGCGTACCTGGATCAGGTGGTACAGGTTCTGCAGCGCTTCCAGCTGACGGAACATCCGGTCGGCCTGGCGCCGCGAACGGTCGGCTTCTGCCTCCGCCGTCTGCTCGATCTGCTTGGCCAGCGTGTTCGTCCGGCTCTCCACCGCTTTCGACACCGACCGGTACGCGTGCTTGGTCTCCACCCGATGCGCCCGGTCAGCGGCGGCCACCGAGGATGCGACCGCCTTCTGTTGCCGCTGCATCGACTCGATCAGTCGCAGCATGGTCCGCTGGTGCTTGCGGACGGCGTTGAGCCGTGCCCGCACCCACCAGAGGCCGACGATCAGCACGGCGAACCCGGCCGCGGCGATCGCCGAGGCCGCCCAGTCGGCCCGCCATCCGGCGAGACCGCCGAGCACGGCCGCCGCTAGTACCACTGCAATCAGGCCAACGAGTCGCACTCCGCTTCCTCTCGCCGTGTCCGTGACCAGTGCCCTGCCGGCAACGAGCGGGATTTACCCACGATCGCGGGACCACAAGCACGCCGAAGAGTGTCCGCGGTCACATCGCCTCGGTGTTCACCGTGTCACAGCGAGGGATAGAAGTCGCGTGCGATGTCCTCCCGACGGCGTCGATACTCCTCCGACGCCCCGGGCAGCAGGTCCTCGACCGGGCTCGCCCCGGAGACCACCTCACGTTCGGCCGCCTCGACGAACGCCACCTGCCCTTTCAGCCGCGGAACGGGCTCCTGCCTGCGACCGAGCAGTCTCCTGGCGGCCGCCACGGCCCGCGCACCTGCGACTCGCTCCACCACCGGACGCACCGCGGCCCTGGCCATTTCGGCGCGTTCCCCGGCCGAGAACCGGTGACCGGAGAAATCGCCTGTCACGTCGGCCAACGCCGTAGCGGCCGCGGCAGCCCCGTCCGGCTCCGGGAGGTCGGCCAGTCGGTGGGCGAGCTCGCTGCGCACGGAGGCGTCCAGCAGCCTGCTCACGGCCCCGCCCACCCGGCCGGGATCCTTCTCCGGAGCGGTCAACGCCAACCGGTGCTCCGCCGCCCAGCACGCCCTGGCCGCCTGGTCGTCGGTGACCGCGGCGTCGGTGGGCACGAACACCGTCGGCACGCCGCCCAAAAGCATCTCGTGAAAAGAGTTGTAGCCCGTCTCGGTGACGGCAATGTCGAAGGCCGCCTGATACCTCACCAGGGGGAAGACGCCGTGCAGCCGGGTCACGCGCTTCTCCAGGCGATCGTCGAGCCCCAGGTCTCCCCCGCTGATCGGCGACCGGGTCAGCGCGATCTGCCAGTTCTCGTCGGCCAGAATCGCCCGCACCGCGGCCATCGCCGCCTCGGAACCCTGCGTCCGCAGCGTCACCAGCGCGGTGGGCCGCTGCTGGTCCAGGCCGAGCTCGGCCCTGGCCTGCTCCTTGGGCAAGCGCTCGACCCGCTCCAGCAGGGTCACCGGCGGAACGCGGATCACATCGGTCGCGCCTGCCGTCGCGCCGCGGTCGGCCTCGGCAGCAAGGTCACCGGGCTCCAGCACCGCGTCGAACATCGGCCGCTTGCGAAGCGCCGCCACGTTCGCGCCCGGCTTCCACATGGCCCGCCGCACCCACACGAACGCGACGTCCGGCCTGCGCCTGCGCGCCAGCGCCACTCCGTAATAAGGGAAGGCGCCGTCGAAGGCGAACACCGTGGCTGCGGTCTCGTCGATCAGCGCGGTGATGCGTGCCGCCAGATACTCGTGCCAGTCCACCGATGTCATGAACCGGCGTTGCGAACTCGGGCAGTACTCGCCGCGCAGGCCGAGCGACGTGCGCACCAGCGGCAACGCTTGGGACAACGAGAACAGCACCGGGTCGAACTGCTCACCGGCGGCCAGCGCGGTGGCCGCCGCCCGGGCCAGATGACCCATGCCGGTGCCGTTGCTGGTGGCCAGGATGACCGTGGGCATGACCGTGCACTGTAGGCGGTCGGGCCTCGGCGAACGCACCCCGGCCCGGTGTTGACGTGACCGCCGTGGGCACCGGTGTAGCATCCGCTCGTGCCTACCGAGAACACCACAGATCTCGTCATCATCGGCCTCGGCTACGTCGGGCTACCGCTCGCGCAGGGCGCCGTGCATGCCGGCCTGAAGGTCGTCGGGCTGGACGTCGACCCGTCCGCGGTCGACGGCCTGAACGCCAAGAAGTCGCACATCGACGACCTGAGCGACGCCGACATCGCAGAGATGGTCGACAAAGGCTTCCGGGCGACCACCGACCCGTCCGTGCTGGCCACCGCCGACACCGTGGTCATCTGCGTGCCGACCCCGCTGTCGGACTCCGGTGGCCCGGACCTGAGCGCGGTGAACAGCGCGACCAAAGCGGTGGCCGACCACCTGCACGAGGGCATGCTGGTGGTGTTGGAGTCCACCACGTACCCGGGCACCACGGACGAAGTGGTGCGCCCGGTGCTGGAAGCAGGCGGCATGGTCGCGGGCAAGGACTTCAACCTGGCCTTCTCCCCGGAGCGGATCGACCCGGGTAACGAGAAGTTCGGCCTGAAGAACACCCCGAAGGTGGTCGGCGGCCTCACACCGGCATGCACCGAGCGGGTGGCCCAGTTCTACTCGCGCATCGTCGACACCGTGGTGCGGGCGCGGGGCGTGCGCGAGGCCGAGATGGCCAAGCTGCTGGAGAACACCTACCGGCACATCAACATCGCGCTGGTCAACGAGATGGCCAAGTTCTGCCAGGAGCTGGGCGTGGACATCTGGGACGTCATCCGTTGCGCGTCCACCAAGCCGTTCGGATTCCAGCCGTTCTACCCCGGCCCCGGCGTCGGCGGTCACTGCATTCCGATCGACCCCAACTACCTGTCCTACAAGGTCAAGACGCTGGGTTACCCGTTCCGTTTCGTCGAGCTGGCGCAGGAGATCAACGCGTCGATGCCCGGCTACGTGGTGCGGCGCACCCAGGATCTGCTCAACGAGAAGGGCAAGGCGCTGCGCGGGTCGAAGGTGCTGCTGCTCGGCGTGACCTACAAGCCGGACATCCACGACCAGCGCGAGTCGCCTGCGCAGCCGCTGGCCAAGCACCTGCTGAACTTCGGCGCCGAGGTGCTCTACCACGACCCGTACGTGCCGACCTGGCAGGTCAACGGCGAACAGTTGCAGTGCGTTCCGGATCTGGACGCGGCACTCGAGTCGGCCGACGTGACGATCCTGCTGCAGCCGCACTCGAGCTACGACCTGGCGGCGATCGCCAAGCAGGCCCGGCTGTTGTTCGACACCAAGGGCAAGGTCGACGCCGAGGAGTCCGCGTCGATCGCCAAGCTCTGAGCGCCTGACGAACCGCGATGACGAAACCCGTGGTGGTCCTGGCCACCAGCAACGGCACCGGGATGGGTCACCTGAGCCGTCAGCTGGCGGTGGGCCAGGCGCTGCAGGAGTACGCCGAGCCGGTCTATTTCTCGCTGTCCAGGGCCGTCGGTGTGATCCGGCACATGGACCGCCGCGGTGAATACGCGCCGAGTCGCGAGCGAGCGTGGATTCCCGAGCACATCTGGCACAACTACTTGCGCGACCGTCTGACGGCGTTCGTCACCGAGACGAAGGCCGAGGCCGTGGTGTTCGACGGCGTCGTGCCGTACGAAGGTCTGTTGCTGGCACGCGCCCAGCTGCCGAACGTCCGGTTCGTGTGGATGAGGCGGGGGTTCTGGCGGCCCGGCGCGCGCACGACTCCCCTGGCCGCCGCGCCGTTGTTCGACCTGGTGCTCGAGCCCGGAGACTTCGCCGAAGCCGGTGACACCGGCGCCACCGCGGACCGTGGGGACGCCGTCCGGCTTTCGCCGATCACGCAGCTGGAGCACCTCGACCTGCTGTCGCGCGAGGAGGCCGCCGCGGAGTTGGGTCTGGACCCGACTCGGCCGACCGCCTTGGTGACGTTGTCGTCCGGCGTGCTCAACGACGTGGTCACGCCCGGCGCGGCCGCGGTGACTGCACTGCTGGAGGACCCCGAGTGGCAGGTGGCCGTGGTGCGCTCACACATCGCGATGGGCCGGATCCCGCTCGCCGACGAGTCCCGCTGCATCGAACTCGCCGGGGTGTATCCGCTCTCCCGCTACCTGGCGGCGTTCGACGCCGCGGTGGCCGCGGGCGGCTACAACTCGGTACACGAGCTGCTCACCGCGGGCATACCGACCATGTTCGTGCCCAACCCGACCTCGGGCACCGATGATCAGCCCGCCCGCACCCGGTGGCTGGCCGACCAGGGGTTCGCGCGCTACGCCGACGCCGCCCAGCTCGACGACGTGCGCACGCAGGCGCGGGCGCTGCACGACGAGCAGGAGCGGGAGCGCCTGCGCAAGGCCTGCGCAGGCTTGCCCAAGCCGGAAGGGTCGGTGCAGACGGCGGAGCAGATCGCGGACCTGCTGAAGCGTGAGCCGCGCGAGGTGAAGCAGGCTGCGTTCCGTCGGTTGCGGGCCAAGTCCGCCGTGGTGCGCGCGATCGGGCCGAAGGGCATGGCCATCGCGAAGAAGGCGCTCCGGCGGCCGCCCGCGACCGGCCCGACCACCCGCCTGCCCGTAGCCGTCGTGACGGACCCGGTCGCCGGCTCGGACGACGCCGCGCCGGCGACACCGCCCGGCGTTCGTCTGGTGCGCATGACCGAGGACTTCGATCCGGTGCGACAGAGCTCGGACCCGGTGGAACACCTGATCGCCGGGGCGTCCGCCGAGTACCGGCAACGACGCCACGCGATCCTGCGGAGGTATTACGACGTGCGGGCTATCGGGGCGTAGTGACCCACGCGGCACGCCCGCGGGTCCACCGCGGCCGCGCCCACCCAGCCCCGTAAAGTGCTTGCAGTATCGAGGAGAGGGAGATGCCCGACACGGAGCAGAGCGCGCCCAAGTCGGCGGACGCGGCGAGTGAGGCCGATACCGACCCGGTCGACGGCGCCGCGCTTGCCGCGCGCTACGGCCTGGTGCAGAGCACCGCTCGCCCCAGCCTGACGGCCTACATCAAGCAACTGTGGCAGCGGCGCCAGTTCATCCTGGCCTACTCCGCGGCGCGCAAGGCCCAGACGTACTCCTCCTCCCGGCTCGGCCAGCTCTGGCAGGTGCTCACCCCGCTGATGCAGGCGGCGGTGTACTACCTGGTGTTCGGTCTGCTGCTGCGGTTGAGCCGCGGCATCGAGGACTACCCCGCGTTCCTGGTCACCGGCGTGTTCGTGTTCACGTTCATGCAGCGGTCGATGAACAACGGGGCCAAATCGATCAGCGGCAACCTGCAGATGATCCGCGCGCTGCATTTCCCGCGCGCGGTGCTGCCGTTGTCGTTCGTGCTGGTCGAGTTCCAGCAGCTGATCGTGTCGATGTTCGTGCTGTTCGCGTTCATCCTCGCGGTCGGGGTGCCGATCAGCGTGACGTGGCTGCTCGTGGTGCCCGCGATGCTGCTGCAGATGCTGTTCAACATGGGCCTGAGCCTGCTGATGGCCCGCATCGGCGCGGGCGCGTCGGACATCAACCAGCTGCTGCCGTTCATCACCCGCGTGTGGTTCTACCTGTCCGGCGTGTTCTTCGAGATGACCCGCTACATCAAGAGCGCGCCGGAAGCCGTGCAGCACATCCTGGTGCTCAACCCCGGCGCGGTCTTTCTCGACCTCTACCGCGGCGTGCTGATCGATAGTCACCGCCCGTTGGAGCTACCGTGGGGATTGAACGTGTGGCAAGTGTCGACCGCATGGGCCGTGTTGTTCTTCGTCGGCGGCTTCATCTTCTTCTGGCGGCGTGAGGAGCGTTATGGTCGTGGCTGAGCGGGAGAAGCAGCGGGCGGGCAAGCAGTCGGCCCCCGCCGGCGAGCGGCGCCCGACCGTCGTGGTGGACAACCTGCACGTCGTCTACCGGGTCTATGGTGCGGGCAAGCAGAACAACGGCAACGCCGCGAGCGCGCTCGGCCGTCTGTTGCGGGGCGCAAAGCCTGCTGGTGTCCGCGAGGTGCATGCACTCAAGGGCATCTCGTTCGTCGCCTACGAGGGCGAAGCCATCGGCGTCATCGGTCGCAACGGCTCCGGCAAGTCCACGCTGATGCGCGCCATCGCCGGCCTGCTGCCCGCGCACAAGGGCGCGGTCTACGCGCAGGGGCAGCCCTCCTTCCTCGGCGTCAACGCGGCGTTGATCAGCGGGTTGAGCGGCAGCCGGAACATCGAACTGGGCTGCCTGGCCATGGGCATGACCCGCGAGGAGATGAAGGCCAAGCGGGACGAGATCGTGGAGTTCTCCGGGCTCGGCGAGTTCATCGACATGCCGATGCGGACCTACTCCTCCGGGATGGGTGCGCGCCTGCGATTCGCCATCGCGGCCGCCAAGACGCACGACGTGCTGCTGGTCGACGAGGCGCTGGCGACCGGCGACAAGGAGTTCCGCAAGAAGTCCGAGCAGCGCATCCGCGAGCTGCGGGACGCGGCGGGCACGGTGTTCCTGGTCAGCCACAGCATGAAGAGCATCACCGATACGTGTGATCGCACGATCTGGGTGGACAACGGCAAGCTGCGCATGGACGGCCCGACCAAGGAAGTCGTCAAGGCCTATCTCGCCGACGCCTGATCGAGCGACAAGTTTCCGCAGACGTTTTCAGGAGAGTTCGTGCACGTTCTGGTCGTGACGGTGGTCCACAACCCGTCGGACGCACGCATCCGCTTCCGCCAGATCCGCGCGCTGTTGGAGGCAGGCCACCAGGTCACGTACCTGGCACCGTTCGAGCGCTTCGGCACCCCGCTGCCGCAGGACGAGGGCGTCGAGAACCTGACGGGCGTCTCGATCCCTCGCGCCGAGGGGCGCAAGCGGGTCGGCGCGCTGCAGGCGGCGCGGGCCGCGGTGGCCGAGCACGCGCCGGGCAAGGACATCGTGTTGATGCACGACCCGGAACTGGTGCTGGCGGTGGCGCGGCTGAAGAACCTGCCGCCGGTCGTGTGGGACGTGCACGAGGACACCGCGGCGACCATGACGCTCAAGCCGTGGCTGCCCAAGCCGCTGCGGCCGCTCGGCGTGCGCTTGGCCAAGTACATCGAGCGATACGCCGAGCAGCACTACCACCTGATCCTGGCCGACGACGGGTACCGGGAGCTGTTCCGTGGCGAGCACCCGGTCGTGCCCAACACCACCTACGTGCCCGAGGACGTGCCGGAGCCCGGCGACGAGCGCGTGATCTACGTGGGGCACCTGACCAGGGCACGCGGCACCGAGGAGATGATCGAGGTCGGCAGGCTGCTGCGCGGCAAGGTGCGGGTCGAGCTGGTCGGTGACGCCGACGGCGAGATGAAGCCGCTGGTGCAGCGGGCGCACGACGAGGGTGCGGTCGTCTGGCACGGCTTCCTGCCGAACAAGCAGGCGCTCGAGCTGGTCCAGGGTTCCCTGGCCGGCCTGTCGTTGCGCCACGACGAGGCGAACTACCGCAACTCGTGGGCGACGAAGGTGATCGAATACATGGCGCACGGGGTGCCGTGGGTCTCCACGCCCACTCCTCCGGCCCCGGAACTCGCGGAGAAGTTCGAGGCAGGCATCGTCACGCCGTTCGACGACCCGAAGGCGGCCGCCGAGGCGGTCCTGCGGCTGCGCGACGACGCCGAGCTGCGGGTGGGGATGGCCAAGCGGGGCCACGACGCCGCATTGGCGGAGTACAACTGGCGTGTCGACGAGAAGGCGTTCGTCGCCCAGCTGGAGACCTGGGCCCGCTGAGGCGGCCGACTTCAGCTCGGAGATCTGGGCCCGGTGAGGCGGGTGGTCTCGCTCACTGCGACTGCCGTGACTGAGGCCAGGATCCCGACCACCCTTCGCAGCTGCCCGGCCTGCGAGGTCAAGCCGGCCGACCGACAGTCCGGTCCATCGCGCCTGCGACGTCGGCCGAGCCCGTACTGCCCTACTTGAGATCGCGGGGGCTGAAGATGAACCCTGCACCCCAGGACGTGTGCATGGTCGCGCACACGACCGGCAGCATCACCTTGGACTTCAGCGGCAGCTTCCGACCGACGATCAGCGAACCCGCGACGACGGCCGCCACGTAGCCGCCCGGGATCAGAAAGCCCGGCCAGAACCCGGCCGCACCGGCGATCGTGCCGCCGACGATGCCCAGCAGCGCCAGCGGTGGCGCGAGGTAGCGCAGGTTCACCGTGTCGCTGTGCCGCCGCACGACTTCACGGCGCCACTGCCCGGTGCGGAAGTACTGCTTCGCCAACGCCTTCACGTTCGGCCGTGGCCGGTACGACACCTTCATCCTGGGCGTGAACCACACCGTCCCGCCTGAGCGCCGCAGCCGGTAGTTCAACTCCCAGTCCTGGGCACGCCGCATACCCTCGTCGAAGCCGCCGACGCGCTCCAGCGCCGAACGGCGGAACGAACCCAGGTACACCGTCTCCGCGGGGCCCGCCTCGCCACCGACGTGGAAGCGAGCACCGCCGACGCCCAACCAGCTGTTCGTGGCGCACGCGACGGCCTTCTCGAACGGTGTGGTGCCTTCGGCGAACATGATGCCGCCCACGTTGTCGGCGCCGGTCTCCTGCAGCACCTCGACGGCCGTCCGCACGTAGTCCGGCGGGAGCACGGCGTGCCCGTCGACACGGACGATGATGTCGTACTTGGCGTCCTTGATCGCGCGATTGAGCCCAACCGGAGTAGCGCCCGCGGGATTCGGCACCGTGCGCATGCGGCCGTCCGCGGCGGCCAGTTCGGCGGCGATGGCGTCGGTGGCGTCGGTCGACGGCCCCAGCGCCACGACCAGCTCCAGCTCACCGGGGTAGTCCTGCTGCAGCACCGCTTGCACCGCAGAGGCGAGGTGACGTTCCTCGTTCAGCACGGTCATGATGACCGAAACACCGGGATACTCCACCGCGTCCTTGCCGGCGGCGCCGCGCTGCTCGGGTTGGTTGCTCATGGTGTCACGAACCATACCTGCCCGTAGCCGAGTTTCGCGGCACGACCCACCCCGGGCGCATGGTGACCAAGGGTGGCGGAGATACTATCGCGCGCGAGCAGACCTAGGGAGATGTATTGGCACCGCGAAAGCTCAAGATCACGGTAATCGGGACCGGCTACCTCGGCGCGACACATGCGGCGTGTATGGCCGAACTCGGATTCGAAGTGCTCGGCGTGGACGTCGACGAGGCCAAGGTCGCTGCGCTGCAGGAGGGCCGGGTGCCGTTCTACGAGCCCGACCTCGAGCCGCTGCTGCGCAAGCACCTGGAGTCGCAGACGCTGCGGTTCACCACCTCCTACGAGGAGGCGGGCAAGTTCGGTGACGTGCACTTCCTGTGTGTCGGCACGCCGCAGCGGCACGGCGAACTGGCGGCGGACCTCAGCTACATCGACTCCGCCCTGGAGGCGCTTGCTCCGCACCTGAGCAAGGACAGCCTGGTGGTCGGCAAGTCCACCGTCCCGGTGGGCACCGCGGACCGGCTGGCCCGCAAGCTGGCCGAGCTGGCGCCGAAGAACGTCAAGGCCGAGCTGGCCTGGAACCCGGAGTTCCTCCGGGAGGGTTACGCGGTCAACGACACGCTGCGCCCGGACCGGCTGGTCGTCGGGGTCCGGTCCGCCGAGGCCGAGCAGACGCTGCGCGCGGTGTACGCGGAGGCCATCGGCAACGGCACGCCGTTCATCGTGGCCGACTTCGCCACCTCGGAGCTGGTCAAGGTCGCCGCGAACGCCTTCCTGGCCACCAAGATCTCGTTCATCAACGCCATGGCCGAGGTCTGCGAGCTCGCCGGTGCCGACGTGACGATCCTGGCCGACGCGCTCGGCCACGACGACCGTATCGGTCGCAAGTTCCTCAACGCCGGTGTCGGCTTCGGCGGCGGCTGCCTGCCCAAGGACATCAGGGCGTTCATGGCCCGGGCCGGTGAGCTCGGCGCCGACCACGCGCTGATGTTCCTGCGTGAGGTGGACGCCATCAACATGCGCCGCCGGGTGCGTGCGGTGGATCTGGCACGTGAGTCGGTCGGCGGCACATTCATCGGCAAGCGCGTCGCGGTGCTCGGTGCGGCGTTCAAGCCGAACTCCGACGACATCCGGGACTCGCCCGCGCTGAACATCGCCGGGCAGATCCAGCTGCAGGGTGGCCACGTCACCGTGTACGACCCGAAGGCGATGGACAACGCCCGCAAGGCGTTCCCCACGCTCGGCTACGGCGCCTCCGCCATCGAGACCTGCCGCGACGCCGACATCGTGCTGCACCTGACCGAGTGGGCCGAGTTCCGGGAGATGGATCCGGAGATCCTCAACGACGTGGTGGCCAACCGCGTCATCCTCGACGGACGGAACGTGCTCGACGCGGAGCGGTGGCGCGCGGCAGGATGGACTTATCACGGTCTCGGCAGGTGATCCGTCCGGTCCTGCGCCGGCGGTGACGCTGACGCGTATCCGGACCGAAGCAGGCGGAGGGAGCACCGGTGCGTCGGGGCGCTGGAGTCTTCGCGGGTGTGGCGGGCAGGGTGATCGTCGCCCTGGTAGCCGTGGCTGTCCTCGGCGTCACGGGCTACGCCTGGTATGTCGTGCGCCATTTCAACGACCGTCTGGTCGTCACGGACGTCCTGGGCCCGGAGGCCGGCGGGGAGCGTCCACTGGACGGCACGGTGGACATCCTGCTGGTCGGCATGGACAGCAGGACGGACGCGCGCGGCAGGCCGTTGTCGGCCGAGCAGCGCAAGATGCTGCGGGTGAACGCCGACGAGGGTGAAGTCAACACCGACACGATCATCCTGCTGCACGTGCCCAGCGACACCAGCCGCGCGGTGGCCGTGTCGATCCCGCGGGATTCCTACGTCGACATTCCCGGGTACGGCAAGCACAAGATCAACTCGGCGTACCCGCGCGGCCGGAACGTCGAGCGGGAGCGGTTGCTGGCCGCCGGGATGAAGCCGGGCCAGGAGTTGGAACGTCGTGCCCACCAGGCAGGCGCCCGGGTACTGCTGAAGACGGTGGAGAAGCTCACCGGGCGCACCATCGACCACTACGCGTCGCTGAATCTGCTGGGCTTCTACGACATCACCCAAGCGATCGGGGGCGTCGAGGTCTGCTTGAAGAAGCCGGTGCAGGACGTCAAGTCGCACGCGGACTTCCCAGCGGGTCGCCAGGTCATCTCCGGGCGCGACGCGCTGGCATTCGTCCGCCAGCGGCACGGCCTGCCGCGCGGCGACCTCGACCGGGTCGTCCGTCAGCAGGTGTTCATGACCGGACTGGTCCGGAAGATGCTGTCCACCGGCACGCTGACCGATCCGGCCAAGCTGAACAACCTCATCGAGGCGATCACCCGCTCGGTCGTGCTGAGCCGGGGCTGGGACATCATGGCGTTCGCGCAGCGGATGAGCACGCTCTCGGGCGGTCAGGTGGAGTTCCGCACCATCCCGGTCGGCAGCCTTGCGCTGCCGACACCGATGGACGGGGCCGCCGTCGAGGTCGATCCGCAGCAGGTTCGGCAGTTCATCGCGTCGCTGTCCGATGACGAGGACGGCGAGGTGGTCCCGCAAGTGGATGCGTCCTCGCGGCCCCCTCAGCCGTCCAGCTCGTCCGCTCCGCCGTCATCCGCCCCGCCCGGCGACGCTCCGCCGAGCTCCGCGCCACCCGAGCAGGAACAGCAGCCGCCAGTCGGTGGCAGCGAGCCGATCACGGCCGACGAGGTGCCCTGCGTGAACTGACCGCTCAGCCGAGCAGCTGCGGTTTACAACGGCGAAGGCGCGACACGATCCCGGTCCTCCGACGACGTCGGTCAGCGCGGGCCCTCCCCTCGCAGAACCGATCAGGCGCGCTCAGCCCCGGACGGGGTTCGGTCGATCGCGGGCACTCCCCTTGCACGGCGCAGTCGGTGGGTGCGCCGGCCCTCCGCCGGCGTTCCGCCGATCGCGGGCACTCCCCGGGCGCGACGCAGCCGGTGGGTGCGCCGGCCCTCCGCCGGCCGATTGCGGCGGGCTGTCCTCACAGACTGGCGATCAGCCGCTCGACGCGCTCGTCGACGTGCCGGAACGGGTCCTTGCACAGCACGGTGCGCTGCGCCTGGTCGTTCAGCTTCAGATGCACCCAGTCGACCGTGAAGTCACGCTGAGCGGCCTGCGCGGCAGCGATGAAGTCCCCGCGCAGCTTCGCCCTGGTGGTCTGCGGCGGGGTGTCCTTGGCCAGCTCGATCTCGCCGTCGTCGGTGACCCGCTTGACCAGCCCCTTGCGCTGCAGCACGTCGAACACGCCGCGACCGCGCCGGATGTCGTGATACGCCAGGTCCAGCTGCGCGATCCGCGGGCTGGACAGGTCCAGGTCGTACTTGCGCCGGTAGCGCTCGACCAGCCGGTGCTTGATCGCCCAGTCGATCTCGGTGTCGATCTTGCTGAAGTCCTGCTCCTCCACCGCGTCGAGCGTGCGGCCCCACAACTCCACGACCCGGTGAGTCGTCGGATCGGCGCCCGCGGCCTCGACGTGCTTGACCGCGCGGTCGTGGTACTCGCGCTGGATTTCCAACGCCGACGCCTCCCGGCCGCCTGCCAGCCGCACCTGCCGACGACCGGTCAGGTCGTGGCTGATCTCGCGGATCGCGCGGATCGGGTTGTCCAGCGTGAAGTCGCGGAACTGCACCCCTTCCTCGATCATCCGCAGCACCAGGTTCGCCGTGCCGACCTTCAGCAGCGTGGTCGGTTCCGCCATGTTCGAGTCGCCCACGATCACGTGCAGCCTGCGGTACCGCTCGGCATCGGCGTGCGGCTCGTCCCTGGTGTTGATGATCGGGCGGCTGCGCGTGGTCGCGCTCGACACGCCCTCCCAGATGTGCTCGGCACGCTGCGACAGGCAGAACACCGCACCGCGCGGCGTTTGCAGCACCTTGCCTGCACCGCAGATCAGCTGCCGCGAGACCAAGAACGGCAGCAGGACGTCGGCGATCCTGGAGAACTCGCCCGACCTGCCGACCAGGTAGTTCTCGTGGCACCCGTAGGAGTTGCCCGCCGAGTCGGTGTTGTTCTTGAACAGGTAGATGTCGCCGCCGATGCCCTCGTCGGCGAGCCTGCGCTCGGCGTCGACCAGCAGATCCTCCAGGATCCGCTCGCCCGCCTTGTCGTGCGTGACCAGCTGGACCAGATCGTCGCACTCGGCGGTGGCGTACTCCGGGTGCGAACCCACGTCGAGGTAGAGGCGTGAACCGTTGGACAGGAAGACGTTGGACGAACGGCCCCACGAGACGACCCGGCGGAACAGATACCGGGCAACCTCGTCCGGGGAAAGCCTGCGCTGACCGTGGAAGGTGCACGTGACCCCGAACTCGGTCTCGATGCCAAAGATCCGACGCTGCATTTCTTCATGCTAGGCGCTGTCACCGACTTTGCGGTGCGCTGTTGGGGGGAGTCTCGGTTCCTGGGCTATGTTGCTCAGCGTGAAACTCCACCTGCGACGGCGGCTGGGCCGCGTCGGATCCCTCGACGAATCGTTGATGCGCCGCAGCGCGCAACTCCCGGAGGGACCGGCGGACGAAGTCCTCCGCGGGCTGTCCCGGGCCGCCGATCATTCGCTGTTGTGGTACGGGCTCGCCGGGCTGTTTGCCCTGCGTAAGGGCCCGTTGCGGCGAGCAGGGCTGCGCGGCGCGGTGGCCGTGACGGGCGCGAGTTTCCTGGCCAACGTGGTGGCCAAGCCGATGTTCCCGCGCAGGCGGCCGGCAGCCGTGCTGTTGCCGACCCGGCGCAGGCTGCGGAAGCGGCCCACGTCGTCCTCATTTCCATCTGGTCACAGTGCTTCGGCGGCCGCATTCGCGACCGCGGCCGCGATGGAATCTCCCCTCGCCGGCGCAGTCGCTGCGCCGCTTGCCGCAGCAGTCAGCTACTCCCGGGTGCACACCGGCGTGCACTGGCCGAGCGACGTGGCGGTCGGCGCTCTGATCGGCAGCGCGGCGGCATTGGGGACGCGCCACTGGTGGCCGGTGCGCCCCACCGACCCCGCCCACAGCGAACACCCTGCGGATGCGCCGGTGATGCCGGACGGCGAGGACATGATCGCCCTGGTGAACCGGAACTCCGGCGACGACGACGATGACCCGACCGCGCTCGCGCGGGTCGCGTGGCCGTTGGCCACGTTCATCGAGCCGGACAAGGACCAGGACATCACCGAGCAGATCCAGCGGCTGATCGACGAGCGGGCGGCGCAGCGGCGTCCGGTCCGCGCGCTGGCTGTCGCCGGGGGCGACGGCACGGTTGCCGCTGTGGCGTCGGTGGCTGCCGACAACAAGCTTCCGTTGGTGCTGATTCCCGCGGGCACGCTGAACCACTTCGCCCGAGACGTCGGTGTCCAGTCGGTGCGTGACGCCGACGACGCCACCGAAGCAGGCACCGCTGTCGGAGTGGACCTCGGTGAGGTCACGGCCTTCAGCGACGAGGGCGTCAACCGTCGCTGGTTCATCAACACCGCCAGCATCGGCGGCTACCCGGAAATGGTGCGGCTGCGCGAGGTGCTCGAGAAGCGCTACCCCAAGTGGCTCTCCGGGATGATCGCGATGGTCCGCACGCTTCGGCACGCCACCCCGATGCGGGTGCTGCTCAACGGCCAGGAGCACCTGATCTGGATGATCTTCGTCGGCAACGGCAGCTACCTGCCCAAGGGCTTCGCGCCCAGCCGCAGACCCGCGCTGGACTCCGGCAAGCTCGACGTGCGGTATCTGCGGGCCGACCTGCCCTACTCACGCGCTCGCTTCGTCCTGGCCAGCATCACCAACACGCTGGCCACCAGCCACGTCTACCGACAGTACGACCTGCCCGAGCTGGAAGTCCGCTTGCTGGACGGGAACCGGCGGGTCGCCACCGACGGCGAAGTCGGGCCGCTCGGGAACCACTTCGTGTTCCAGTCGCACTCCGACGCGCTGACGATCTACCGCTGACGCTGCGCCGGGCTCCACTGCGGATCGCGACCGGTCAGGCCGATGGTGCGGTCCAGCAGCGGTGCGTCCGGCGGCACCGGCACCGGCGGCCCGAACAGGCCCGGCGTGCCGTTCTCGTCTACCGTGCCGTCCAGCGAGGTGAACAGCGGACGAAGGCTCCGGTCATCGATGTCGTAGCGCTGACCGGTGGCCTTGGCCAGATCCCAGGTGTGCACGATCAACTCTTGCAGCGCGACGGTTCCCGCTGCCTGTGCAGGCAGCGAGATGCCACCGACCTCGGTATCGCCCTGCCATGCGGACGGTTCCCGCCACGCCGCGACGAGGTCGTCCAGCTGCCGGGCGAGATGGACGCGCCAGCCGTCGGGCAGCTCGGCCGCGGGCGCCGGATTCTCCGGTGGCGGGTTGTCCGAGGCGCGCGGATCCTTCTCCGCCGCCAGCCGGAACGCGACGGTCAACCCGAGTGCATGCGACAGCAGCCCGCTGACCAGGTATTTCTCGCAGGGCGTCGGGGCGGACAGCTGGTCGTCGGCGATCCCGTCGACGATCGTCGCCATGCGCTGCGCCGCGGGCGCCAGGTCGTGCATCAGCTGCTCTGGCCGTCGTTCTTCTGCTGCTTGCCGTCCTTCTGCTTGGACTGCTCCTTGCCCTTCGGTTGGTCGGGCTCCTTCTTGGGCCCACCGGACTCCGGACCGGGCCCCGGCAGCAACGCGTCCAGCGCGGCACCGCTGATGCGGCGGAACGCCCGGCCGGGACGGTGCCGGTCGAGCACCGCGACCTCGAGCTTGCCGAGCTCGTTGCCGTTGGACAGGCCGGCCTTGAGCCCCTGCACGGCCTGCGCGAAGGCCTCGGTCAGCTGCGCGCCCTCGGTGTAGACCTCCTTGAGCTTGCTGACCACCGGGTCGGTCTGACCACCCATCACCAGGAAGCTGGGCTCGTCGACGATCGACCCGTCGTAGGTCAGCCGGTAGAGCTGGTCCTCCTCCGGGGTCGCGCCGACCTCGGCGACGGCCAGCTCGACCTCGAACGGCTTGACCTGTTCGGTGAAGATCGCACCGAGCGTCTGCGCGTAGACGTTGGCCAGCTGCCGCGCGGACACGTCCCGCCGGTCGTAGGCATAACCCTGCAGGTCCACGTGACGGATACCCGCCCGGCGCAGGCTCTCGTACTCGCTGTACCGGCCGGCGGCGGCGAACCCGATCCGGTCGTAGATCTCCGAGATCTTGTGCAGCGTGGTGGACGGATTCTCGGCCACGAACAGCAGGCCGTCGGCGTACTTGAGCGCCACCACGCTCCGGCCACGCGCGATGCCTTTGCGGGCATACTCCGAGCGGTCCCGCATCAACTGCTCGGGCGAGGCGTAAATCGGCAACGTCACTGCGTGCTACTCCGTTCTTCCGTTGGCTGCGACCCTGGCCCGTGCTGTCACCGATTCGCCTCGCGAGCGGCCCGCCGCTCGGCCAGCACGGCCTCACAGGCCGCCTCGATCTGCTCCTCCGGCACGTAGGCCGCGCCCTCTTCGCCGGTGATGGTGACCACCTGGGGGTAGATCCTGCGCACGGTGTCCGGCCCGCCGGTGGCGGCGTCGTCGTCCGCTGCGTCGTACAGCGCGGCCACGGCCGTCTTCACGGCCTTCTCGGCGTCGGCGTCGGGGTCGTAGAGCTTCTTCAGCGCCGACTTGGCATACGGCGAACCCGAGCCGATGGAGTGGAAGCCTGCCCGCTCCTCGTACCGGCCGCCGGTGACGTCGAACGAGATGATCCGGCCCGCTCTGGCCGGATCCGGGGCGTCGGTGTCGAACCCGGCGAACATCGGGACCGCGGCCAGCCCCGCCATCGCGACGTCGAGGTTCGAGCGGACCATGTTGGCCAGCTTGTTCGTCTTGCCGTCCAGCGACAGCGAGACGCCCTCGATCTTCTCGTAGTGCGCCAGCTCGACGGCGTACAACCGCACCATCTCCAGCGCGATGCCCGCGGTACCCGCGATGCCCACCGCGGAATAGGCGTCCGTGATGTAGACCTTCTCCAGGTCGCGTGCCGCGATCGTGTTGCCCGCGGTCGCCCGCCGGTCGCCGGCGATGACCACCCCGCCGGAAAACGTCAACGCGACGATGGTGGTGCCGTGCGGAGCCTGCAACGCCGTCGCGTCACCGAGTTGCCTGCGTGCCGGCAGCAAGTCCGGCGACTGTGCCCGCAGGAACTCGGTGAACGACGACGTGGACATGCTCAAATAGGCCGGCGACAGCGGCCCGGCTTGCGGCTGATCCATGCGTCTTACTGTCCGCCCTTCTGCACGTATGCCCGCACGAAGTCTTCGGCGTTCTCCTCCAGGACGTCGTCGATCTCGTCCAGGATCGTGTCGACGTCCTCTCCAATCTTCTCCAGGCGCTCCTGCCCCGCGGAGCCACCCTCACCACCGGGCTCCGGGCCCGGATCGTAGTCTTCCTCTTCGCGGTGCTTTTCGATCTTCTCCTGAGCCATTGCGCCTCCCGGTACGAATGGTCCTGACGTCAGACTACCTACGAGGACCGTCGAAGCGGACCATCCGACTGATCACGGTTGGCCATCCGCACATCACGTGGTCAGTGCCTTCACCAGCTCCTCGGCCGTGTCCGAGGTGTCCAGCAGCTGCCCGACGTGCGACTTCGTGCCCCGCAACGGCTCCAAGGTCGGGATCCGGACGAGCGATTCGCGCCCGATGTCGAAAATAACCGAATCCCACGATGCGGCCGCGATCGACGATGCGTACTTCTCCAGCGCCCGGCCGCGGAAGTAGGCCCGGGTGTCGTGCGGCGGCTTGGTCATCGCCGCCTGCACGTCCTGCTCGTCCACCAGCCGCTTCATCGACCCGCGGGCCGCCAGCCGGTTGTACAGGCCCTTGTCCATCCGCACATCGGAGTACTGCAGGTCGATCAGGTGCAGCCGGGGCGCGCCCCAGTTCAGCCCGTCGCGCTCCCGATAACCCTCCAGCAGGCGGAGCTTGGCCACCCAGTCCAGCCGGTCGGCGCACTCGTTCGGGTCGCGCGCCAGCGCGTCGATGATCTCGCCCCACATCCGCAGCACGGTGCGGGACTCCTCGGACTGCTCGATCTGGCCGCGTTCGGCGCACTCCGACGCCCGCTCGTGGTAGGCCCGCTGCAGGTCGAGCCCGGTGAACCACCGGCCGTCGGCCAGCTCCACGGTCGCCTTGAGCGTGGGATCGTGGCTGATCTGCCGGACCGCCCGCACCGGCTCGCGCAGGCGCAGGTCCTCGAACGACAGACCGGCTTCGATCATGTCCAGCACCAGCGCGGTGGTGCCGAGTTTGAGGTAGGTGGAGTACTCCGACATGTTCGCGTCGCCGATGATGACGTGCAGCCTGCGGTACTTGTCGGCGTCCGCGTGCGGCTCGTCACGGGTGTTGATGATCCCGCGCTTGAGCGTGGTCTCCAGCCCGACCTCGACCTCGATGTAGTCCGCGCGCTGGGACAGCTGGAAGCCGTCCTCCTCGCCCTGCTGACCGATCCCCACCCGGCCGGAGCCGACGATGACCTGCCGGGAGACGAAGAACGGGGTCAGCCCGCTGATCACCGCGGTGAACGGCGTCGCCCGCGCCATCAGGTAGTTCTCGTGCGTGCCGTAGCTGGCGCCCTTGCCGTCGACGTTGTTCTTGTACAGCTGCAGGCGCGGTTGACCGGGCACGGACGCAGCCTTGATCGCCGCCGTCTCCATCACCCGCTCCCCCGCCTTGTCCCAGATGACCGCGTCGCGCGGGTTGGTGACCTCGGGCGTGGAGTACTCCGGGTGCGCATGGTCGACGTACAACCGGGCCCCGTTGGTCAGGATCACGTTCGCCGCCCCCAGGTCGTCCACATCGGGCTCCTGGGGCGGCTGACCGGGCCCGGTCAGGTCGAAGCCACGCGCGTCACGCAGCGGGGACTCCACCTCGTAGTCCCAGCGCGCACGGCGTGACCGTGGGATGTCCACCGCCGCCGCGTAGGCGAGCACGATCTGAGTCGAGGTCAGTACCGGGTTGGCGGTGGCATCTCCCGGAACGGCAATGCCGTACTCCACCTCGGTTCCCATGATCCGGCGCATGCCTCCACCCTACGGCCTGTCCGCCAGGGGGACACGTAGCGACGGCCCGGGACGGACAGGGCATTCTGTGCTACGACAATTCCGCACCACCGGGAGAGCCGTTGACGTCCGACGAAGCCGCGCCTGCCGCAGGGCGGGCCCGCGCCCCGAAGTACTGGGGCCTCAAGCAGCGGCTGCTGCGCATGCTGGACACTCTGGAGCCCGGCACCGCCATCCCGACCGAACGGGCGCTGGCGATGCAGTTCGGAGCCTCCCGCACCACCGTCCGGCAGGCGCTGGCCGACCTGACGGTGGAGGGCCGGGTACGTCGCGTCCAGGGCAGCGGCACGTTCGTGGCCGAACCGAAAGTGGCCCAGCGGTTACAGCTGTCCTCCTACACCGAGGACATGCAGGCGCAGGGCCGCGAGCCGTCCTCCCGACTGCTCGCCGTGGACGACCTCCCTGCGGACACCGAGCTGGCCGAACGGCTGGGCATCCGACGCGGCGAGACCGTGCTGCGGGTGCGCAGGCTGCGGCTGGCCGACGACGAGCCGATGGCGGTCGAGATCACCCACCTGGCGAATTCGCGTTTCTCCGGGCTGCGCAGGCACCTGCGCGCGGGCAAGTCGCTGTATCAGACCCTGCGCGAGCGATACGGGGTCGAGCTCGGTCACGCGGAGGAAACCATCGAGACCGCGTTGGCCGGCCCGGAGGAGGCCCACGAACTCGGCGCCGACATCGGCATGCCGATGCTGCTGCTGACCCGGCACTCGTTCGACACCGACGGCAACCCGGTGGAGTGGGTGCGTTCGATCTACCGCGGCGACCGGTACAAGTTCGTCGCCACGCTGGACCGGCCGCGCTCCTGAGCGGTCGCGTTCCCCGGCACGGTCCTGCCGGATCGCCGAGCTGGAGGAAGGGGCGTCCAGGGCGCGGTGCGGATCGCACCGAGCGGGACGGCGCCCAGCCGCGGCAACTTGGTGAAGCCAGCCGAGGCGCGGATCCGCCGGCCGGCTTTCGCGCGCGTCTCCTCCGCTTCGGCGTCGATCATGTCGACCGACCCGATGTGGCGCACAGGCTCGCCTTCGTAGCCCTGGCAGCTCCCTGCTCGCGCCCCGGCAGACGCTTCCACCGGCCCGCTGCGCGGCTGCCGATCCGCAGATACCGGAAGGGAGCCCGGCCCGCGCCGGACTCCCTTCCGCCTACCGACAACACTGCTCGTGGGCGTGCCCCGAGCCGAGCTTCTACAGGTACTGGCCGGTGTTGGTCGCCGTGTCGATCGCCCTGCCGGAATCCTGGTTCTTGCCCGACACCAGCGTCCGGATGTAGACGATGCGCTCGCCCTTCTTGCCGGAGATGCGCGCCCAGTCGTCCGGGTTCGTGGTGTTGGGCAGGTCCTCGTTCTCGGCGAACTCGTCGACGATGGCGTCCAGCAGGTGCTGCACCCGCAGGCCGGGCTGGTTGGTCTCCAGCACTGACTTGATGGCCGCCTTCTTCGACCGGTCCACGATGTTCTGGATCATCGCGCCGGAGTTGAAGTCGCGGAAGTACAGCACTTCCTTGTCGCCGTTGGCGTAGGTGACCTCCAGGAAGCGGTTCTCCTCCGACTCCTCGTACATGCGCTCCACGGTGTGCTGGATCATCGCGTCCAGGCACGCCTGTGCGTCGCCGTTGAACTCGGCCAGGTCGTCGGCGTGGATCGGCAAGCCGGTCTTGAGGTACTTGGAGAAGATGTCCTTGGCGCCCTCGGCGTCCGGCCGCTCGATCTTGATCTTCACGTCGAGCCTGCCCGGTCGCAGGATCGCCGGGTCGATCATGTCCTCGCGGTTGGACGCGCCGATGACGATGACGTTCTCCAGGCCCTCCACACCGTCGATCTCCGACAGCAGCTGCGGGACGATCGTGGTCTCCACGTCCGAGGACACACCGCTGCCACGGGTGCGGAAGATCGAGTCCATCTCGTCGAAGAACACGATCACCGGCGTGCCTTCGGACGCCTTCTCCCGCGCCCGCTGGAAGATCATCCGGATGTGCCGCTCGGTCTCACCGACGAACTTGTTGAGCAGCTCCGGACCCTTGATGTTGAGGAAGTAGGACTTGGCCTCCTTCGGGTTGTCGCCCTTGCCCGCGGCGACCTGCTTGGCCAGCGAGTTCGCCACCGCCTTGGCGATCAGCGTCTTACCGCAGCCGGGCGGGCCGTAGAGCAGCACGCCCTTCGGCGGACGCAGCTGGTACTCGCGGTACAGGTCGGCGTGCAGGAACGGCAGCTCGACCGCGTCGCGGATCTGCTCGATCTGCCGCTGCAGGCCACCGATGTCCTCGTAGCTGACGTCCGGCACCTCTTCCAGCACCAGGTCCTCGACCTCGGCCTTGGGCACCCGCTCGTACGCGTAGCCCGCCTTGAGGTCGACCAGCAGCGAATCGCCGGGCTTGAGCGGCGAATCCGCCAACGGGTCGGCCAGCCAGACCACGCGCTCCTCGTCCGCGTGGCCGACCACCAGGGCGCGCTCGGCCTCACCGTCGGCCGCCGCGGGCAGCAGCTCCCGCAACGTGCAGACCTCACCGGTGCGCTCGAAGTCGCCCGCTTCCACGACGGTCAGCGCCTCGTTCAGCCGCAGCGACTGCCCCCGCTTCAGCTGGTCGATCTCGATCGTCGGCGACACCGCCACGCGCATGCGGCGGCCGGAGGTGAACACGTCCACCGTCCCGTCGTCGAACGCTCGCAGGAACGTGCCGTAACCACTCGGCGGCTGGGCGAGGCGATCCACTTCCTCGCGCAGCGCGAGCAGCTGGCTGCGGGCATCCCGCAGCGTCTCGACCAATTTGGCGTTGCGCTCGGTCAGCTGGGCGATCCGTTCGGACGCCTCGGCCAAGCGCTGCTCGAGGACCCGATCACTGTTCGGCGCCGCAGCGGCGCGACGCCGAAGCCGGGACGCCTCCTCTTCCAGGAACCGGACCTGGCGGGCTTGCTCGCCGCTGAGCGCGCCGTCGGAGTCCTCGGCCGCCACCTGTGCTTCGCCGGCCGTGTCCTCGTGTGCTGTCAGGCCGCCGCCTTCGTCGTGCTGGCCACCTGGGCGCTCGTTCTGCATGCGGCACCTCCTCGCGTTCTTGCTTACCACGGTACCGGCGACCGACGACATGCAAAGACTTCTCAGCAGAAGGAATCTCCCCGGCGCGTCGCGGAACGATCATCGGGCCGTAACGCAATCCTCCGTTGCGGTACACAGCCGCAACACGGCCTCGCTACCCACCGTTCACCCCGACCGCCGGCGTCCGGACCGGACCCGGCCGAGCGTCGGAGGTCAATGGTCCGAATCGGTGCGCTCCACGTGACGCCGACCACTGGTGGTATCCGTATCCTGGTGACTTCACCTCATCCGGACACCGCCCGGATAACATTCGGTAACGCTTGCTGGGGGGCGGTTGGCAACACCGGTTTCGAGGGTTCCCACTGGGGTTCCGTGACGAGCAGATAGGGGCACCATGTCTTACCCACCACAACAGCCCGGCCCGTACGGTCAGCAGCCGCACAGCGGTGGGTTCCCCTCTCAACCTGGGGGGCCGTACGGACAGCCGGGACAGCAATACGGCCAGCAGTACGGCCAGCCCGGTTACGGGCAGGGCAGTCCTTACGGCGAGCAAGGCGGCTATCCCGGTGGCGGAGGCGGCTATCCGGGCGGCGAGCCACCCGAGAAGAAGAAGACCGGCCTGATCGCAGGCATCATCGCCGGCGTCGTCGTGCTGATCGCGGGCGCCGTGCTGTTCACCGGCTTCGTCGCACCCGGTTTCTTCAACAGCGACGACTCCGAGGACTCCAGCAACGAGGCCCAGTCCAGCCAGCAGCAGGAACAGCCGCAACAGTCCGAGGGCCAGGCGCCCCCTCCGGCGACCGAGCCGACCCTGCCCGGCGGTGACCAGCCGGAGCAGGGCCCTGACGGCGGACCGGCCGCGGACGTGGACCGGATCAAGCAGGTTGCTCAGACCGTGGTCGACGGCCTGAACAACAAGAGCGCCGACACCGTCAAGACCGTGTCGTGCAACCCGCAGAACGAGAACCAGTCCGACTACGACGCGTTCCCGGACGGCGTCACCTGGAGCGTGGAAGGCGACCCCAGCGTCACCGGTACGACGGCCACGGTGCCGCTCAAGGCCTCTGGCCCCGGCGGGGAGCAGGGCGCCACGTTGAACCTGCGCAAGAACGACAACGACTGGTGCGCCGCCACCGTCAAGTAGCCACCAGGTCCGAGGCGATACGGCCCCGTTCCCCGCGCGGGAGCGGGGCCGTCGCTTTTGTCCGGGCCGCACCTCGTTCGGCGAACAGAACATTTGGGTGGATCCACGGCGTCGCGCCGCACGTCGTAGAGTGCAGACCGCACTTCGATCAAGGGGGCCAGCGCCCACGGAGCGCGCAACACCGGCACGAATGCACTCATTGCGACCCGCCGAACGCGGATCGTCGTCCCATGGCGGTGCCGGTGCACAACAGCACATCGCAGCGTCGGTTGGCCATCACCCCACTGTCCTGCGCGAAACGCCAGCGCGCCGTGCGTGCGCGCACGTGAGAACACAAGAGGACGAACATGACCTACCCACCACAGGGCCCGTACGGCCAGCAGCCGGGCTACGGCCCGCCGCCGCAGCAGCAGCCGGGTTACGGCCCGCCGCAGCCGCCCCACCAGCAGGGCGGATACCAGCAGCCGGGCTACCCGGGCGGCGAACCACCGAAGAAGAAGACCGGCCCCGTCATCGCCGTCGTCGTCGCGGTGGTGGTGATCCTGGCCGCGGTGGGCATCACCGGTTTCTGGCAGCCGGGCTTCTTCCTGGCCGACGAGTCCGACTCCAAGGAGGACACCACCTCGTCCGCTCCGCAGACGCCGGCGGGCTCCGAGCCCCAGGGCGAGGGCAACGGACAGCCACCGAAGCCGGACATCCAGACGCCTGGTGGTGGTCAGCTGCCGCCGGAGGGCGAGCCGCCCACGGGCGGGGAAGGTGGCGCGGAAGCCGTGCTGGCGAAGGCGAAGGCTTTCGTTGACGCCTACAACTCCCGCAACAAGGAGGCCATGGTCGCCACCACCTGCTCGGACGCGAGCAAGATCCGCAGCTTCGACCTCAAGGGATTGCCGTCGGACGCGAAGATGTCCATCACCGGTGACGCGAACGTCACCGGAGACACCGCCAAGGTTCCGGTGGAGATCTCGCAGGGCGGCAAGTCGGACGACAGCCGCATGCCGCTGCGCAACGAGAGCGGCGGCTGGTGCGTCTCGGACAACTGATCAGTTGACGAGCAAGGCGGCGGGAGCGCGGGGCTCTCGCCGCCTTGTTGCGTCTTACCTGCTGGCCGACGGGCGGCGGTGCACTCGCGGCGGCGTCACGCCGTCGGCCAGGCGCCGGGCGGTGAGCAGGAACGCGGTGTGCGCCTGCATCTTGTGCTCCGGCCGCACCGCGAGACCGACCACGTGCCACGGGCGGTGCAGCGTCTCCCAGGCCTGGGGTTCGGTCCAGCACTGTTGTTCCCGCAGCGCCTCGGTGACCCGGGACAGCTGCGTCACCGTGGCGACGTAGACCACCAGCACGCCACCGGGTCGCAGGTTCTTCGCCACGGTGGGCAGGACGTCCCACGGTGCCAGCATGTCGAGGATGACCCGGTCCACCTCACCGCTGTGCGTGTCGACGTCCGCCACGTGCAGCGTCCAGTTCTCCGGCCCCTCACCGAAGAACCGCCGCACGTTGCGTTCGGCGTGCTCGGCGTGGTCGGCGCGCACCTCGTAGGAGGTGACGGCGCCCTCGGGCCCGACCGCGCGCAACAGCGAGCAGGTGAGCGCGCCGGATCCCGCTCCGGCCTCGAGCACCCGGGCGCCCGGGTAGATGTCGCCCCACATGACGATCTGTGCGGCGTCCTTGGGGTAGATCACCTGCGCCCCGCGCGGCATCGACAGCACGTAGTCGGCCAGCAGCGGCCGCAGCGCCAAGAACTCCGTCCCGCCCGATGAGGTGACCACCGACCCTTCCGGCCGGCCGATCAGGTCGTCGTGCGCGACCACCCCGCGGTGGGTGTGGAAGAACTCGCCCTCGGCCAGCACCACGGTGTACTTCCGCCCTTTCGGGTCGGTCAGTTGGACTCGGTCGCCGAGTTGGAAATGCCCGTGGGCCGCATTGACGTTCATCGCCGCGCCAGCCTACTGCCCGCGATGTCAGTGCCCTCGCTCGGTCAACATCGCCGCACGTACGTCCTCGCGGCGCAGCACACCCGCGGGCCGCCCGTCGTCGTCGACGACAAGGAACTGCGCCGCCGGGGTCTCCCGCACCCGGGCGGCGATCTCGTCACCCGGCTCGGACTGCAGCAGCACCGACTCCGGCCGCACGGGTTCGGCGGCGAGTTCCGCGGGCGCGTTCGGTGATTCGGCGGCCAGTCGCTGGGCGATCACGCCGTCCAGCAGTCCGGCCGCGACGCCGTCGGCCCGCACCAGGACCACTCCCCTGCCCGCCGAGGCTTCCAACGCGGCCGACACCGGGCTTTCCGCGGGCAGCTGCAGCACCGGCAGCATCAGCTCCTGCACGTCGAGCTCCGTCGGCCAGTAGCGCCGCTGCTCGGCGGCCAGCTCGGCATGCGCCCCGGTCACCACGAACCAGCCGGTGATCACGCACACCGCCAGCCGCAGCCACCTGTCCTGGCTGCTTTCCACCAGGCCCCACATGGCCCACACGGCCAGCGCGACGGTGACCACCCAGCCACCGATCACCGCGGCCCGGGTGCCCTGGGAGCGTCTCCCGGTCATCGCCCACACGCCCGCGCGCAGCATTCGTCCGCCGTCCAGCGGCAGGCCGGGCAGGATGTTGAAGATCGCCACGGCCAGGTTGGCCACGGCACACTGCGCCACCAGCAGCCAGCTGGCACCCGGCGGAACGACGAGCAACAGCAGCCCACAGCCCGCGGCCAGCACCAGCGACACGACCGGCCCGGCCGCGGCCACCAGCCCTTCCTCACGCGGGCGCCGCGGCGTGCGCACCACTTCGGACAGGCCACCGAGCAGGTACAGCTTCAGCCGCCGCACCGGCATCCCGAGCCGCAACGCCACCAAGGTGTGCCCGAGCTCGTGCGCGAACACCGACACCCCCAGCAACACGGCGAACGTGGCGGCCAACGCCAGTGAGAGCCCCGCGCCCGTGCCGGGCAGGATTCGTTCGACCAGCGGGGCGTAGAGCACGACGACCACCAGCGAGCCCAGCCACCACGACGGCGCCAGGTAGACGGGGACCCCGCTGACGGAGAACAGCCGCAGCCCGTCCCCGGCCTCCCCAGGCGGGGCTGTGCGCGCGCCGCTGGGAGAGCCCCCCGGTGCCGAGCCGTGCTGCGCTGCCATGCCCCGAGCTTAGAGCCCGCCGTGTGGGGCGCCAGTGAGCGCGCATGCCCCTGGTCGTGCTCGTCACCTACCCCGGTGGCGCGACCTACCCCGGTGACGCGGCGGGCACTGCGCCGGTTGGTGGCAAGCTCACTCGGCGGCCGTGTCGGGTCGGCACATCGTCGGTGCCCTCCCCTATGGTCGACGCATGATCACCGCCACGGACTCGGCAGGGCCGTCCGGTGCAGGCGCGCCAGGGGCCGGCGAGGCGTCCACCGTCGTGCGCCGTCCCGCGCTGTCCCCGTCCCGGGCAGGCGACTTCAAGCAGTGCCCGTTGCTGTACCGCTTCCGCGTGGTCGACAAGCTTCCGGAGCAGCCGACCCCGGTGCAGGTCCGCGGCACGCTGGTGCACTCCGTTCTGGAACGGCTGTACTCGCTGCCCGCGGCCGAGCGGGTCCCCGAGCGCGCCAAGGCGCTGCTGGTGCCCGCGTGGGAGGAACTGGCGGCCGAGCAGCCCGACCTGGCCCGAGTGTTCCGAGAGGACGAGCTCAAGCCGGAGACGGCGTGGCTGGAGTCGGCGGGCAAGCTGATCGACACCTACTTCCAGCTGGAGGACCCGCGGCGGCTCGAGCCGGAGGCATGCGAACTGCGCGTCGAGGTGGAGATCGGCAACGGGGTGCTGCTGCGCGGGTTCGTGGACCGGCTGGACGTCGCGCCCAACGGCGACCTGCGCGTGGTGGACTACAAGACCGGCGCGGCGCCCCGCCAGATCGGCGAGATGCGGGCACTGTTCCAGATGAAGTTCTACGCCGTCGCGCTGTGGCGGCTGCGCGGCGTGGTACCCCGCCAACTGAAGTTGATCTACCTGCGGGACGGCGAAGCGCTCGCCTACGCCCCGGACGAGGGTGAACTGGTGCGCTTCGAACGCACCCTGGAGGCGATCTGGCGGGCCATCCTGCGCGCGGGCGAGACGGGCGATTTCCGGCCGTCGAAGAGCAAACTGTGCGACTGGTGCGATCACAAGGCGCACTGCCCGGCCTTCGGGGGCTCGCCGCCGGAGTACCCCGGCTGGCCGGAGCCGGATCTGGGCGCCGAGACCGCGCTCGACCGGGCAGACTGAGGCCAGGGTGTAACCCCGCGCGCGATCATGATCGGCTAGCGTCGATAACCTCAGCTGTGAGCGGGTCAGCACGCGCTGTCACCGTGAGGAAAGATCGGGACGATTGTGACGATGCAGGTCACTTCGGTGATCAATCAGAAGGGCGGAGTCGGCAAGACGGCGTTGTCCGTCGGCGTCGCCGCCGCATTGGCCGAACAGGGCCGTCGTGTGCTGTTGATCGATCTGGACCCACAGGGGCACGCCACCACCGAGTTCCTCGGGCTGCCCGAGGTGCCACCCGGCAGGCCGAGCCTGCCGATGGCGCTGAGCAAGATGTGGAAGGGGCCGGTCTCCGAGCTCGCGGTCCCGCATCAGCGCAGCAACATCGGGCCGGGCGGCTGCCTGCACGTGATACCGACCGCGCCGGGCATGTTCGACCTCATCCGCAGGCAGCATCACGTGCGCGTGCCCACGTGGGAGCTGGCCAGGGTGCTGCAGTTCGCCGACTACCAGCACATCATCATCGACTGCCCGCCGGCGCTGGATCTGCTGACCAACAACGCGCTGGCCGCCACCGACGGTGTGCTGGTGCCGGTGCAACCCGACCGCACCAGCATTCGCGCGGTGCGGCTGCTCACCGAGCAGGTGCGCCATCTGGAGCAGCGCATCGACCGGCCACCGATCGAGTACTTCGGTTTGGTGCCCGGGCTGTATCGCCGCCCGCTGAGCGCGTACTCGGAGGCGGTGCTGCGTGCCTTCCAAGGTGTCGGGATGCCGATCCTGGCGCATGTCCCGATGGGCGTGGTGGTGAACGAAGCGGCCGAGCGCGGCATGCCGGTGACCACGTATGCCCCGCAGAGCCCGCAGGCGGTGGCGATGCGTCAGGTCGCGCGAGTGGTCGACGGGCACTTGGCCAGGCGGAAGCAGCAGCGCAGGACGTACGTGCCGAACGCCGACTTCGAGTTCGAGGACTTCATCACCGAGGTGGCGGGCGTGCGCAGGCGCACCGAGGCCGAGCACCGCTCCGGCTTGTACGACCTGATGCCCAGACGCAGCAGGCGATGACGCGGGATCATCCGGAAGAACCACAGGTGGAGACCCGAATTCAGCAGTAGGGTCTATTCATGACGCCGCGACCGACGCTGAACATCACCAGCCAGTTGCACGAGTACGTGTTGGCGCACAGCAAGAAGCCGGACGCGGTGCAGCGCTCGCTGATCGAGGAGACGGCGCGAGCTACCGGCAACGCGGCGACCATGCAGGTGGCACCCGATCAGGGCGCCTTCCTCACGCTGCTGGCCCGCATCATGGGTGCGCGCTACGCGGTCGAGGTCGGGACCTTCACCGGCTACTCGTCGCTGGCGATCGCGCGGGGCCTGGCCGACGGCGGGCACATGTTGTGCTGTGACGTCAGCGAGGAGTGGACGGCCATCGCCCGCAAGCACTGGGACATGGGCGGGGTCTCCGATCGCATCGAGTTGCGCATCGGTCCCGCCCGGCAGACGCTCGAGTCCCTGCCCCGCGACGAGATCATCGACCTGTCCTTCATCGACGCGGACAAGGAGTCCTACATCGACTACTGGGAGGCGCTGGTGCCGCGCACCCGTCCCGGAGGCGTGGTGCTGGCCGACAACACGCTGTGGAAAGGCCGGGTGGTGCCCGGCGAGGACCCGGACCACAACCCGATGACCGAACACATCGACGCGTTCAACAACCACGTCGCGGCCGACCCACGGGTCGACGCGGTGGTGCTGACGGTGGCCGACGGGCTCACCATGGCGGTGAAGAAGTAGCCGCCCCACCTGCGGTGGCCGGCCGGCGCGCGGCGCTACAGCCGGCAGGACCGGATGTCCGACGCCAGGATGGCTTTCGCGCCGACCTCGGCCAGCGCGTCCATGATCTGGTTGACCTCACGGCGCGCCACCATGGCGCGTACCGCCACCCAGTTCTCGTCCGCCAGCGGCGCCATGGTCGGCGACTCCAGACCGGGCGTGATGGCCGTGGCGGCGTCGAGCTTCTCTCGCGGGCAGTTGTAGTCCAACATCAGGTACTGCTGGGCGAACACCACGCCCTGCACCCGCGCGGTCAGCTGCGCCTTGGCTTTCTCGTACTCGCTCCGGCGGCCGTTGGCCCGCTCGACGAGCACGGCCTCGGAGACGCAGATCGGCTCGCCGAAGGCGACCAGGTTGTGCTGCCGCAGCGTGCGGCCGCTGCCCACCACGTCCGCGATGGCATCGGCGACCCCGAGCTGGATGGAGATCTCCACCGCACCGTCCAGCCGGATGATCTCCGCCTCGATGCCGTGCTTGGCCAGGTTGTCGGCCACCAGGCGCGGATACGACGTGGCGATCCGCTTGCCGTGCAGGTCGGCGATCTCCCACTGCCGGTCCGACGTGGTGGCGTACCGGAACGTCGACCCGCCGAAGCCCAGAGCCAGCCGCTCGCTGACCGGTGCGCCGGAGTCCAGCGCCAGGTCGCGGCCGGTGATGCCCAGGTCCAGCTCGCCGGAGCCGACGTAGATCGGGATGTCCTTGGGCCGGAGGAAGAAGAACTCGACCTCGTTGGCCGGGTCGAGCACCGTCAGGTCGCGCGATTCGTGCCGCTGCCGGTACCCCGCTTCGGCGAGCATCTCGGACGCGGCGTTCGCCAGCGCACCCTTGTTGGGCACGGCGACTCTCAGCATGGCTCTCCCCTACAGGTACCGGTAGACGTCGTCGAGTGTCAGGCCGCGGGCGAGCATCAGTACCTGCACCCGGTACAGCAGCTGTGAGATTTCCTCGGCCAGCGCCTCGTCCGATTCGTGCTCGGCCGCCAGCCACACCTCTCCGGCCTCTTCGAGAACCTTCTTGCCCTGGGCGTGCACGCCTGCGTCGAGCGCCCGCACCGTGCCGGAATCGGGCGGCCGGGTGCGGGCCTTCTCGGTCAGCTCGGCGAACAGTTCGTCGAAGGTCTTCACGCCAAGAATCCTCGCACCACAGCGGCGCGCGCACCCGTGCGGGCCACACGGTCGGCGTCCGGAGTCACACCGTCGCGTCAATCTTGATCAGTCCGGCGCCCTGCGCAGAAAGTCTTCGGCCCGTCGGGAGATCGCCCGGTATTCCTCCGTCGACTCCGCGGCGTCGAAGTCGCGTACCAGGTGCAGATAGCCCTCGGCCAGCGTGACCACCTGGTCCGGGTCCGGTGGCTGTTCGCCGCCGACCAGCACGCGGGCCTGATCCCGCTCGAGGGCCAGCACGCGGTCGGCCAGCGCGTTGACGTCGGCCTGGGCGGCCGCTCGCGCCCCTGCCCGCTCGCGGCGTTCGTCCGCCCGCTGGGAGGCGGTGCCGAAGCCGCGCCGCAGGAGCAGGAACAGCAATGCCGCGGCGACCGCTCCGCCGACGACGTATCCCGAGATCCGCAGCTCGCGGTACGGGCCGCCGAGGTCGCGCTCACCCGGCGGGTCCTCGAAGAAGGCGATTCTCTCCTCGTAATTGGGCACCAGCTCTTCGACCATGGGCAGCAGCCGTCCGGCTTCCACGTGCGGTCTGGTGTCCACCATCGCCGACGCCAACACCCCTTCGGGCCAGTGCGGCGGCTCATCGTCGTACTTGTCGCGCGGGAAGTCCGGGCCGACGCAGGCACGGGCGAAATTGGGGCGCGGGTGAATCACCACGACCATCGTGTCGGGATACTCGGCGACGATGGCCTCACACGTCCGGCCCATCGGGACGTCGTACTCCTTGAGCGGGTTCGAGTCGCCGTGCTCGGCCGCGTAGGCCTTGTCGTCGCGGGCGATCATCTCCGGATACGGCGCGCGTTCCGGGTCGAACGCTTTCGGGTCGGTGAAACCGGCGATCAGCAGCGGCCGGTCACCGATGACCTTCCGCGCAGCCTGGACGTCCAGCTCCCATGCGGCGTCGTCGCTGCGCTGTACGTACACGCTGCTTTCCCGCAGCGCGGGTATCGCCAGCTTCGCTTCCGGGGTGAGCGGAACGCGAGCCTTCTCGGTGGCAAACAGCATGGGCACCGCGAAGGCGACCACCGTGTAGCCGACGCCGATGACGAGCGCCAACGCCGGCCATCGGCGCCGCAGCCAACGCCCGGCCGCCCGGAGCAACCGCAGAGCACGCTTCATTGCTTGCCGTCCAAGATCGCGTGCGCCTCCTTGATCACGTCCCGGGCGATGAGCAGCTCCGCGCTGGTGGTCGCTTGCTCACTGAGGTCGACCGCGGTCGCGTACCGTTCGGCCGCCTCTGCCCTACGGCGAGAGCCGGCCTCCTCCTCGGCTTTCGCCACGGCGGCCGCCAGCCGCGCCAGCTCGGCCGCCACCTCGGCACTGCGCAGCCTCATCGCGCGCTGCTCGGCACGCTGACGTCGCACGCGCCGCCACCACCAGCCGCCGACGGACGCCCCGCCGAGCACCACGCCGGTCGCGGCGAACGCCCACGGTCCCACCAGGCCTCCGGTCTCCTCGACGCTCGGTGGCCGGACCGGAATGCCCCGGGGATCGAGCACCCCGCGGCGGATCAAGCTCAGCCGGTCGAAGAAGGCCTTGACGATGCCGACCTGGCGGCCCGTCCACAGGATCGACTCCGCTTCCGCCGCGCGGCCGAAACGCAGCGAGGTCGCCAATGCCTGCTGGTCACCCGGCCCGGCCGCGTCCAACCAGAGTCCCCGCACGACGACGACGGTGTCGTTCGGGAAGCGTTCGGTCAGCCCGGGCAGCGGGTCGGGTACCGGCCGTCCGGGCCGCGCCGGAGGCAGGTAGACCACGCGGTATCGGCCGACCGACTCATCGGGCTCGAACAGCCGGAAGCGGGCCAGCTCGTCCTCGGTCGTCGCCAGCGCCGGATCCACGAACAGACGCTTGCGCATGCCGTTCTCGATGCGGTCCACCAGCTCGTCACTTGCTTCGACCACGCGCGGCGGCCGTTGCCGCTTGCCCAGGCCGTCGCCGCGAGCAAGGCGCAACACGTCCACGAGCGGAGCGGTGACGTCGTACGTGCGCAGCACGGTCGGGGCGTGCCTGCGGTTGATCGCGGCGTCGTAGCTACCTTCCGGGCCCTTGCCGTAGTACTTGCCGTCGGCGAGCTCGAACCAGTCGGTGTCGACCTCCACGCCACCGACGGTGATCAGCACATCGTCGTCGCTCAGATACTTCTCCAGCGGCTCGGCGATGTCCAACCGGCTCGTCCGGAACGGCGCGACGACGACGTAGATGGTGCCTTTCACCGCGGGCTCGCTGCGCCGCATCTCCGCCCGCACCCGGTCCTCGTCGAACCGCGCCACCGCACCGGGCAGCACCGCGATCGGCTCGTGCTGCAGCTGACGCCAGATCGCTTCACCGTCCAGTTCCGGCTTGGTGTCCTGCGCATGGGCCGGCAGCGCCGCGGCGATCAGCCAGGCCAGGACGACCAGCGCGAGCGCCTTACGCACCGCTGATCACCGGCGGGTCGATGCCCAGTTTGCGGCAGGCGGCCGCCACATGGTCGAGCCCTTCCTGCGCCACGTCCTCGGCCACCGCACACTGCTCCTCGCTGACCGCCTCGGCCAGCAGCGCACCCGCCGTGTGCCAACGCTCGCTCGCCCGGCTCAGCTCGTCGGCAGCGGTCAGGTCGGCGCCGGGATCGATCGTCTCGACACAGAACTCGAGCCTGCGGTAGACCGCGCGGGCCCGTGCCTTCGCCTGGACAAGACGCTGGCGCCGTTGCGAAGCGCGCGCCGCGGGGACCGCCGCGCCGGCCACCACTGCACCGACGCCGATGACCAACGGAATGATCGGCAGCATGGCGACGACTCTAGGAGAGGCCGATCATGGCGGCTCAGGCAGAGCGGGCCTGACGTCCGTCCTGGGCCAACCGGAACGCGGCGCTCAGGTCGTCCGGGCGCAGCCCGGCCAGCGTCTCCAGCACCAACAGCGACGGGCCCGGCTCGACCGGTACGTCGTTGGGCACCACGATCACCCCGCAACCGGCCGCCGCCGCCGCGCTGCTGCCCACCGGAGAGTCCTCGATCGCCACGCACCGGCCCGGCTCGACGCCGAGCAGTTCGGCTGCTCGCAGGTAGGGCCGCGGGTGTGGCTTGTTCTTGCCGTCCACTTCGTCGCCCGCCACGGTCACGTCGAACCAGCGGCGGCCGATGTGGTCGAGCGCGCGCTCGGCCAACGGCCGAACCGTCGAGGTCACCAGCGCGGTCGGCAGACCGGTCTCGCGCACCATCTGCAAGGCGTCCACGGCGCCCGGACGCCACGGGATGTCGCCGGAGAACAGCTCGTGCATGCGCGCCTCGAGCCATCCGTTCGCCTCGGCATACGACTCGTCGGTCAGTTCCCGGCCGAGATCGGCGAACAGCAGCCGCATGGTCTGCAGGCTGTTGGTGCCCACGATCTTCGCCCGCGCCTCGCGCGACAGTCGGCCGCCCAGGTGTTCGGCGAGTTCACCGAGCGCGATCTCCCACAGTTTCTCCGTGTCGACGAGAGTGCCGTCCATGTCCCACAGCACCGCGTCGGGCAGCTCGAACTCCATCACGCTCCTTTCGCTGGCAGACTAACCGCGTGAGCGATGCGGCCTTTTACCAGCAAACCGACGATGAGACCTACGCCTCCACCGAGCACACGAACGGCCCATGGGGGCCGGGGATGCAGCACCTCGGCCCGCCGTCGGCGCTGCTGACCCGCGCGCTCGAGCGGGTCGACGGCGCGCAGGACCGGTCGATCGCCCGGGTCACGGTCGAGATCCTCGGCCCGGTCCCGGTCGCCGAGCTGCACGTCCAGGCCGAGCTGGTCCGCCCTGGGCGATCGGTGGAGATGCTCGAGGCGACGATGAGCGCCAACGGCCGCGCGGTCGCGCTGGCCAGGGCATGGCGGATCATCCGCAGCGACACCACGTCCGTGCGCAGCACGCACGCCGACCCGCTGCCCGGTCCGGACGCCGGTCGCGAGTTCGGCCGCCCGGAAGGCTGGCACGCCGGCTACATCGACGCGATGCAGTGGCACTCGATCAAGGGTGGGCTCGGCGAACCCGGTCCGGCCACGGTGTGGGCCCGTCAGCGGATCCCGCTGGTGAGCGGTGAGGAGCCGAGCCCGCTGCAGCGACTGATGACGGTCGCCGACTCCGGCAACGGTGTCTCGGGTGGCCTGGACCCGATGCAGTGGTGGTTCATCAACACCGAGCTCACCGTGCACGTCGTGCGCCCGCCGGAAGGCGAGTGGATCGGCCTGGACGCCGCCACCACGATCGGCCCGCACGGCATCGGCTGCGCCAACACCGTCATTCACGACGTGAACGGGCCGGTCGGTACCGGCGCGCAGGCGCTGATGGTGCGCGAACGCCACTGACGCGCTTCACGTGTTGAAGTACTTCGCCTCCGGGTGGTGGCAGACGATCGCGTCCGTGGACTGCTCGGGGTGCAGCTGGAACTCCTCGGACAGCTTGACGCCGATGCGTTCCGGCTCCAGCAGGCGGACGATCTTCGACCGGTCCTCCAGGTTCGGGCAGGCGCCGTAGCCGAGGGAGAACCGGGCGCCGCGGTAGCCGAGCTTGAAGAATTCCTCGATGTCGTCGGGGTCCTCGTCGGCCACCACCTTCCCGGAGGAGAAGCGCAGCTCCTGCCGCACCCGGCGGTGCCAGTACTCGGCCAGCGCCTCGGTCAACTGCACGCCGAGCCCGTGCACCTCCAGGTAGTCGCGGTAGGCGTTGGACGCGAACAGCTCGTTGGCGTAGTCGGCGATCGGCTGGCCCATGGTGACCAGCGTCAGCGGCAGCACGTCGACCTCGCCCGGTGCGGCTTGCTCGCGCGGCCGGTAGAAGTCGGCCAGGCACAGCCTGCGGTCCCGCGCCTGCCGTGGGAACGTGAAGCGCAGGAGCTCGTCGGCGTCCTGCCGCGGCTCGGTGAGTACGACGACGTCGTCCCCTTCCGCCAGACACGGGAAGTACCCGTAGACGACGGCCGCGTGCGCCAGGACGCCGTCCGCGGTGAGGCGGTCCAGCCAGTAGCGCAGGCGGGGCCGCCCTTCGGTCTCCACCAGCTCCTCGTAGGTCGGGCCGTTGCCACCTCGCGCGCCGCGCAGGCCCCACTGGCCCATGAACGTCGCACGCTCGTCGATCATCGACGCGTAGTCGTTGAGCGGGATGCCCTTGACCACGCGGGTGCCCCAGAACGGCGGGGTCGGCAGCGGAACGTCCGTGGCCACGTCGGACCGCGCGGGCAGCTCTTCGGCCTCTCGCTGCGCGGCCTCCGCCTTGCGCTTGGCGGCGATCCGCAACGACCGTTCCCGGCGCGCCTTGCGCTCGGCCCGCTTGGCCTCCTCGGCTTCGTCGATCAGCGGGCTCTCCCCCCGCTTGGCCGCCATGATCGCGTCCATCAGCCGCAGTCCCTCGAACGCGTCCCGCGCGTAGCGGACCTCGCCCAGGTACAGCTCGTCCAGATCGTTCTCCACGTAGGAGCGGGTCAGCGCGGCGCCGCCGAGCAGCACCGGCCACCGGGCGTGCACCCCGCGGGAGTTCATCTCCTCGAGGTTTTCCTTCATCACCACGGTGGACTTCACCAGCAGGCCGGACATGCCGATGACGTCGGCGCCGGTCTGCTCGGCGGCCTCCAGGATCGCCGAGATCGGCTGCTTGATGCCCAGGTTGACGACCTCGTAGCCGTTGTTGGACAGGATGATGTCGACCAGATTCTTGCCGATGTCGTGCACGTCGCCCTTGACCGTGGCGAGCACGATCTTGCCTTTGCCGCCGGAGTCGGACTTCTCCATGTGCGGCTCGAGGTGGGCCACCGCGGCCTTCATCACCTCGGCGGACTGCAGCACGAACGGCAGCTGCATCTGACCGGAGCCGAACAGTTCGCCGACCGTCTTCATGCCGGACAGCAGCGTGTCGTTGATGATGTCCAGTGCCGGCTTTTCCTGCAGTGCTTCGTCCAGGTCGGCTTCCAGGCCGGTGCGCTCGCCGTCGACGATGCGTCGCTCCAGTCGTTCGAACAGGGGCAGCTTGGCCAGCTCGGCCGCGCGCGACTCCCTGCCCGCTGCGGCGGTGACGCCCTCGAACAGCTGCATCAGCTTCTGCAGCGGGTCGTAGCCGTCCCGGCGCCGGTCGTAGATCAGGTCGAGCGCCACCTCGCGCTGCTCGTCCGGGATCTTGTTCATCGGCAGGATCTTCGAGGCGTGCACGATCGCGGTGTCCAGGCCGGCTTGCACACACTCGTGCAGGAACACCGAATTGAGCACTTGCCGGGCGGCGGCGTTCAATCCGAACGAGACGTTCGAGACGCCCAGCGTGGTCTGCACGTCCGGGTGCCTGCGCTTGAGTTCCCGGATCGCCTCGATCGTCTCCAGCGCGTCTCGCCGGGACTCCTCCTGACCGGTGGCGATGGTGAACGTCAACGTGTCGACGATGATGTCCGACTTGGCCAGGCCCCACTTGCCGGTGATGTCGGCGATCAGCCGTTCGGCCACCGCGACCTTGTGCTCGGCGGTACGCGCCTGGCCTTCCTCGTCGATGGTCAACGCGACGACCGCGGCGCCGTGCTCGGCGACCAGGTCCATCACCTTGACGAAGCGCGAGTCCGGCCCGTCGCCGTCCTCGTAGTTGACCGAGTTGATCGCGCACCGGCCGCCCAGGTGTTCCAGACCGGTCCGCAGCACGTCCACCTCGGTGGAGTCGAGCATGATCGGCAGCGTGGACGCGGTGGCGAAGCGCTTGGCCAGCTCGGCCATGTCCGCCGCGCCGTCGCGGCCCACGTAGTCCACGCACAGGTCCAGCACGTGGGCGCCGTCGCGGGTCTGTTCGCGGGCGATCTCCACACAGTCACCGAACCGGCCGTCCAGCATCGCCTGCCGGAACGCTTTCGAGCCGTTGGCGTTGGTCCGCTCGCCGATCATCAACACGCTGGCGTCCTGGTGGAACGGCACCGCCTGGTACAGCGACGACAGACCCGGCTCCGGGCGCGGCCTGCGCGGTGCGGGGGTGAGGTTCTTGGCGGCTTCCACCAGCTGCCGGATGTGCTCGGTCGTGGTGCCGCAACAGCCGCCGATGAGTTGCACCCCGTAGTCGGTGACGAACATGCTGAGCGACTCGGCCAGTTCCTCGGGCGTCAGCGGATACACCGCTCCGTCCGGCCCGAGCTCCGGCAATCCCGCGTTCGGCATCACCGACAACGGGATGCGTGCCTGCTGCGACAGCTGCCGCAGGTGCTCGCTCATCTCCGCGGGCCCGGTGGCGCAGTTGAGGCCGATGACGTCGATGCCCATCGGCTCGAGCGCGGCCAGCGCGGCGCCGACCTCGGTGCCCAGCAGCATGGTGCCGGTGGTTTCGACCGTGATCGAGGCGAGCAACGGCACGGTGCGGCCCGCGGCCTTCATCGCACGCCGCGCACCGATCAGCGCCGCCTTCGCCTGCAGGATGTCCTGCGACGTCTCCACCAGCACCGCATCCACGCCGCCGTCGAGCAGGCCGCGCACCTGCTCGCGATAGGCGTCGCGCAGCGTGGCGAACGGGGCATGGCCCAGCGTCGGCAACTTGGTGCCCGGGCCGACCGAACCGAGCACGAACCGGGGCCGGTCGGGCGTGCTGAACTCGTCGGCGACCTCACGGGCCAGCGCCGCTCCGCGCTCGGCCAGCTCGTAGATCCGGTCGGTGATGTCGTACTCGGCGAAGTTCGCGTAGTTCGCGCCGAACGTGTTCGTCTCCACCGCGTCCGCGCCGACCTCGAGGTACCCGCGGTGAATGCCGCGCACGACATCCGGTCGGGTGACGTTGAGAATCTCGTTGCAGCCTTCCAGGCCGGCGAAGTCGTCCAGCGTCAAGTCGTGTGCCTGCAGCGCAGTCCCCATCGCACCATCGGCGACGACGACGCGAGAAGCTAGCGTGTCCAGCAACGAGGAAGACATACGCTCAGCGTACGGTCTCCCGCGTTGTGGCGGGGTCGTACGCTAGTCAAGTGACTGATGCCGATCCACGACCCGAGCAAGCCGCCCCCGAACCGGCCCTGACCGGCCCGGTGCTGATCGCGGCGTTCGAGGGCTGGAACGACGCTGGTGAAGCGGCCAGTTCCGGTATCGAGCACCTGCATCGCTGCTGGCAGGCCACCAAGGTGGCGGAACTCAACCCGGACGACTACTACGACTTCCAGGCCACCAGGCCGACGGTCCACATGGTGGACGGGGTGACGCGCCGGGTGGAATGGCCGACCACCACCTTGTCGATCTGCCGTCCACCGGGCAGCGAGGACGACGTCGTGCTGGTGTGCGGGCCGGAGCCGAACTTGCGCTGGCGTGCCTATTGCGACGAGCTGCTCGAGCACGCCGACCGGCTCGGCGTCAGTACCGTCATCACGCTGGGTGCGCTACTGGCCGACACCGCGCACACCCGGCCGGTCCCGGTGACCGGCACGGCCTACGACGCCGAAGCGGCTGAGCGGTTCGGCATCGCGCACAGCAAGTACGAAGGCCCGACCGGCATCACCGGCGTGTTCCAAGATGCGTGCGTGCAAGCCGGGATTCCGGCGATCTCGGTGTGGGCCGCGGTGCCGCACTACGTGTCCCACGCGCCGTCGCCGAAGGCCACGTTGGCCCTGCTGCGCAAGCTCGAGGACATCCTGGACCGCGAGGTCCCGCTCGGTGACCTGCCCGAACAGGCCGACGAGTGGCAGCGCACGGTGACCGAGCTCGCCGAGGACGACGAGGAAGTCATCGAGTACGTGCGGACGCTGGAAGAACGCGACGACGCGGAGCTGGACCTGTCGCAGACGTCCGGGGAGCAGATCGCCGCCGACATCGAACGGTACTTGCGCCGGCGGCGCCCTGGCTCCCGCTGAGCCGGTGGCTCGTGCCGGATGGCTGCTCGCCGTCGTGGCGAGCGTGGCGCTGCTGGCCACGTCGGCCGGGCCCGCCCCGGCACCGAGCCTCGTGGCCCGCACCGATCCCCCGCCGCTCGGCGCCACCGGGCAACGGCACTGGGTCGGCGCCTGGGCGACGGCGCCGGTCAGGGAACGGCACGACGAACGTCGTGTCGTCCGGGACCAGTCCTTCCGGATAGTCGCCCGGTTGACCCTCGGCGGTCCACGATTGCGGGTACGGCTGTCGAACGTGTACGGCTCCGCTCCCGTGACGTTCACCCAGGTGCGGGTCGCGCTGCGGGTGGCGGGGCCCGCGGTGGACCCCGCCACCGATCACCAGGTGCGCTTCGGCGGGAAACCGCGGGTGACTGTCCCGGCCGGCCGAGAGACCGTCAGCGACGAGGTCAGCTTTCCGACGCGGCCGGGCACCGACGTCGCGGTGTCGTTCCACGTCGTCGACGGTGTGGCGACCAGGCATCCACTGGCATTCACCACGCATTACGCCAGTCCACCGGGCTCGGGCGACGTCACGGCGGATGTTCGTGGCGAGCGGTTCACCGCACAGACGCACACCACGTACTTCCTGACTGGTGTCGACGTGTGGGCGCCGCATGCCCGCGGGGCGATCGTGACGCTGGGCGACTCCATCACCGACGGCTCCTCGTCGACCCCGGGCACCTACGGACGATGGCCGGACGTGCTGGCGCGCCGGCTCGCCAAGCACAACGTGGGCGTGTTGAACGCGGGCATCTCGGCGAATGCGGTGACGCCCGTCGGGAGCCGGCCGGGAGGTGGCGACCCCGCCATGGCGCGGCTGACCCGCGACGTCCTCCGCCAGTCCGGCGTGCGCGCGCTCGTCGTGCTGGAAGGGACGAACGATCTCGCCACCAAAGCCACGGCCGCGGACGTCATCGACGGGTTGCGTTTCATCGCCCAGCGTGCACGACAAGCGGGCCTGACCGTGGTCGGCGCGACGATCCTGCCCAGGGGCTGCGGCGAGTTCTGGACGGCGGACGCCGAACAGCACCGGAAGGCCGTCAACCGGTGGATCCGCACGACGCCGGCTTTCGACGCCGTCGTGGACCTGGAACCCGTCATGCGCGACCCCGGAGCGCCGACGTGCCTGCACCCGCGCTACGACTCCGGCGACGGGCTCCACCCGAACCAGGAGGGCATGCGCCGGATAGCGGACGCAATGCCGCTCAGCGTGCTGGTCGGGCGATGAACTACAGGTCCACGCCGAGCAGAGCGTCGACCGCTTCCCGGATCGCCCGCGGTGCCTCGGTGTCCGTGCCGGACCGGGTCAGAGCCGCCGACGCCCACGCGTCGATGACATCCAACGCCCGCGGGGTGTCCAGATCGTCGGTCAGCCGGTCACGCAACCGGGCGATCGTGTCCTCTGCGGGCGGCCCAGCAGGCAATGCCACCGCTTCGCGCCACCGAGCCAGCCGCGCCTGCGCCTGCTCCAGCAGCTGCTGGGTCCAGGAACGGTCACTGCGGTAGTGCCCGGCGAACAGCGCCAGCCGCAGCGCCGCAGGCTCGACACCCTGCGCGCGCAGCTTGGAGACGAACACCAGGTTGCCCTTGGACTTGGACATCTTCTCGCCGTCCAAGCCGATCATGCCCGCGTGCACGTAGAACCGGGCGAACGGATAGTCGCCGGACAAGGCTTCGGCGTGCGCGGCGCTGTACTCGTGGTGCGGGAAGATCAGATCCGAGCCGCCGCCCTGGACGTCGAACCCGGTACCGAGGCGTTCCAGCGCGATGACGCTGCACTCGACGTGCCAGCCCGGGCGGCCCTCCCCCAGCGGTGACGGCCACGACGGCTCCCCCTCGCGCGCCATCCGCCACAGCAGCGCGTCCAGCGGGTGCCGCTTTCCCGGCCGGTCCGGGTCTCCCCCGCGCTCCGCGGACAGCGTGAGCATGGTCTTCTCGTCGTAGTTCGACTCGTAGCCGAAGCGGCCGGTGGCGGTGTGGTCGAAGTAGACATCGGGGTACTGCGGATCGTCGATGCGGTACGCCGCCCCGCTGGCGAGCAGCTTCTCGACCGCTTCCGCGATCGACGGGATGGACTCGACCGCACCGACGTAGTGGTGCGGCGGAAGGACGCGCAGTGCCTCCATGTCCTCGCGGAACAGCGCGGTCTCGCACATCGCCAGGACCGTCCAGTCCTGCTGGTCGCGCTCGGCCCGCTCGAGCAGTGGGTCGTCGACGTCGGTGACGTTCTGGACGTACTCCACCTCGTGGCCGGCATCCAGCCAGAGCCGGTGAATGAGGTCGAACGCCAAGTACGTGGCGGCGTGGCCGAGGTGTGTCGCGTCGTACGGCGTGATGCCGCAGACGTACATCCGCGCGACCCGACCGGGAGCCGTCGGACGCACCGATCCGCTCGCCGAGTCGTAGAGCCGTAGCGGACGCGGCTGCCCGGGGATCCGCGGCACCGCGGTCGAAGCCCATGTCTGCATGACTCCGAGCGTATCTGCACGCCAGGCTCGCGCGCCGTCGTCGCTGACGGTCAGTTCTGCGACCTCACTAATCGTGACGGGCGTCACATCAGCCGTTGTCCTCCTGACCGGTCGAAAAGGCCCAGATCATGTCCAGCCCCGCCACGAGCTCGTCCGGATCAGGCGTGCGAGAGGGGTCCAGCAGCCACTGGACGGCAAGGCCGTCGCACACCGCGATCACGAAGCTGGCCACCGCCGCTGCGCGCGGGTCGTCCGGCGAGACGTCGCCACCGAGTTCGTTCGCCACGAGCTGGGCGACGTGCTCGCGGATCCGCCGGTAGTGGCCGGCCAGCTGCTCGCGCAGCTCGGGATTGCGCTCGGTTTGGGCGAACGCCTCGAGGAAGGACACCAACAGCGCTCGCTTCTCGTCCAGCGTCTGCAGGAACGCCGACCACGTCACGTGCGCGCGCTCGACCGGGCTGCGCACCTTGGCGCCGAGCGCGATCTCGGTCAACTGCTCGGCCCATTCTCGGTAGATCTCCCCGATCGCCTCGTTGAGCAGGCCGGCTTTGGAGCCGAAGTGGTAGCCGATCGACGCCAGGTTGGTGTCCGAGGCGGCCACCAGGTCGCGCGCGGTGATGTGCGCGTAGCCCTTGTCCTCGAGCAGGCGCCGAGCAGCGGCGAGCAGCTGTTCGCGATGTCCCACCTGCCCAGAGTAAACCGCCCCATGAGTGACTCAGACGTGACCGATGATTACTCAGAGCTGAGGTAAACTTACTCTTTGTAGTGAAATTGGCACCGGGAGGGGTCCCGTCGGACGGAGAAGCTGCGCGACCTGACAACGGCCGGCGGGTGGTGCCTGGCGCACCAGGTCCAGACGGCGCACTGCCGGTGACAGCCTGACGACGGGGGTGGCTGGATGACGACGGCAACGGGGTCGGCAACGCAACCGGCGGCGAACGAACCTGGGCGTTACCTCGTGCTGTTCGCCGACGACGCGGTGGACGAAGGCGCGCGCACGATGACGTCGGTGGCCGGTATCAAGACCGTGCGTGGCGGGGATTTCGCTGTTCAGACGCATGAAGAGATCGACACCGACATCGACGGCGTGCTGTGGGAGGACCTCGGCGTGGCCGTGGTGAGCGCGGCGACCGACCAGATCGACGCCTTGAGTGGGGTCACCGGCTCGCGTGGGCCCATCACCATCGTGGAGCCGGAGCGCACGGTCTATGCGCTCGCGCTCGCCGCTCCTGATCCACCGACCACCCCGGCATTGGACGAGCCGTACACGTGGGGTCTGCGTGCGGTGCACGCGGACACCAGCACGGCGACGGGTGCCGGCGTTCGGGTCGGCGTGCTGGACACCGGGTTCGACGTCGACCACCCGGATTTCGCCGACCGCACGATCGTGACCAAATCGTTCGTGGACGGCGAGGACATCACCGACGTGCACGGACACGGCACGCACGTCGTCGGCACCGCGTGCGGGCCGCGGCAGCCTTCCCAGCCGCCTGGCTACGGCGTGGCGTCCGGCGCGGAGATCTACGTCGGCAAGGTGCTGGACAACAGCGGAGCGGGCACCGACGGCAGCATCCTGGCGGGCATCGCATGGGCACTGCAGAACGGCTGTGCGGTGGTGTCGATGTCGCTCGGCGCTCCGGTCCGGCCGGGGCAACCGCACTCGGTGACGTTCGAGCGTGCCGCGCGTCGGGCCCTGGACAAAGGCTGTTTGATCATCGCCGCGGCAGGCAACGACAGCAAGCGCGGTGACGGGATGATCGCGCCGGTGAGCCATCCGGCCAACTGCCCGTCGATCATGGCGGTCGGGGCGATCGACGCCGAGCTGACGGTCGCCGACTTCTCCAGCGGCACGGTCGACCGAACCGGCGCGGTGGACGTCGTCGCGCCGGGTGTCGACGTGCTGTCCAGCTGGCCCATGCCGCAACGCGTCAACACGATCAGCGGCACGAGCATGGCGACGCCGCACGTCTCCGGGGTGGCCGCGCTGTCCGCGGAGAAGTACAACAGCACTGGTTGGGCGCTTTGGGCACGATTGACCCAGTCCGCAATGCGGTTACCATTGCCTTCGACCGACGTTGGGGCGGGATTGGTGCAGGCGCCCGAGTAGCAGCGCCCGCCGCGGCACCCGCCGCCCCCGCACCCCGACAGTCAGGAGGTGTGGTGGCCGCGCAGCTGGAAGTGCTGATTTCGGTCGACACCGACGAACCCGACGAGATCAGTGACATCGCCGCCAGGCTGACGGCGGCAGGGCTCGACGTATCCGCGGTTCACGACGCAATCTCCGTCATCACCGGCAAGGCGGACGAGAACGTCATCGGCGCGTTGCAGCGCGTTCCCGGGGTGGTGGAGGTCGAGCGCCAGCGCACGGTGCACGTCGCCCCACCCGGCGGCGACGTGCAGTAGCCACGTCGAACACGCCGCATCCGTTCGGTCCGGCTGCGCCGATCCACGACCGCGCTGCCCGTCCTCGTCGACCGGTACCCCGGGCGGTGACCAGATCCCGACCGGTATCCCTGACAGCAGCCGGATCTCGACCGGTCCCTGACGTCGGCCCGCTCTCGATCGGTAACGTGGGCAGGCGTGTGCGTAGCTAGTGCCACTCTCGTGGTGTGGTCCTCCGCTTGGCTGGCCGGTCGTGCCGCCGCGGACGACGTGCTGGACGCGATGCAGGTCTGGGCCGAGCGTCATGAACTCGAAGTCGCCGATCCCCGGGCCGCCGAGCTCACCGAGCTGGCCGCGCACCGTCCGGTGCCGTTCACCGATCTGCTGCCTGTCCTGCGCCGGCTGCCGAGCCCGATGGCGCTCGTTCTGCCGGCACCCGGGGATCCGCGTGGGCTCGACGCGGGCGGGCCGTTCACCAAAGCCGCATTGCAGGCGGGCGAAGCCGTCGTGTTGCCCGACGCAGGCATCGGGCTGACGCCGAGGGACGTGGACGGTTTGTTGCGGTGGCATGTGCACCACCTGGTGTCGTCACCGGTCATCGAGCACGTCGGTCTCGCGCAGGCGGAGGAGGAGTTGACCACCGCTGTTCGCGACAGTGCCGCTGCGCTTGCCGAGCTGCAGGTCGCCAACGAACGCCCGGACGCGCACGACGCGTTGCGGGCACATCTACGCGCTCGGCCGCCCCTGAACTGGCCCGACGGCATGCCGGGACGGAGTCTGCGCGTGCTGCAGCGCGCGGACGAGGTAGCGGCGATCCTGTCCCTGGCGAACGCGGACGACCCGGGCGGTGCGTTGTCGGCGAGCGCGGCTGCTCACCGAGCGGCTGCGCTACGCGGTCCGGCCGCGGCCGTCCGCACGGCGCGGACGGCCGCCGTCGCGGAGGCTGCCCGGATCCTCTCCGAGCAGCCGAACCGACGCTGAGCCGCTGGTCGTGAGGGCGCAGGCGAGGGCGCTGAGCCGCTAATCGCGAGGGCGCGGGCGAGCAGGAGCGCAGCACCCGACAGCGCACAGCTCGCCATTCACGGTGCATCCCAAACCACGAGCGGACTCCGCGTCGTCCAGGTGCTCACGGATCAGATCCACCACCAGCTCGGCGAACCGCGGGTCCTGGCCCGGCGTGGCGGCCCTGGCGAAGCCCATGCCGAGCTCCTTGGCGCGGTCGGCCGCTTCGTTGTCCAGGTCCCAGATCACCTCGAGGTGATCCGAGACGAAGCCGACCGGGCACACCGCCACGGCGCGCACCCCGGCGGCGTGCAGCGCCTCGATGTGGTCGACGATGTCCGGCTCCAGCCACGGCACCGACGGCGGGCCGGACCGCGACTGCCAGACCACGTCGAACTCGGCCACGCCCACCGCCTCGGCGACCTTGGCCGCGGCATCGGCGATCTGCCGGGAGTACAAGTGTCCGCCCAGCTCCGGCGGACCGGCGGCGCGGTCCGCCGCGGTCGGGATCGAGTGCGCGACGAAGACCAACCTGGCGTCACCTTCCAGCGTCGCCAGCGCGTTGCGCGTCGACTCCGCGAACAGCTCGATGAACCGTGGGTGGTCGTAGAAGTGGCGCAGCTTCACCAGCTCGGGCGCGCCGTCTCCGACCGCCGCACGAGCGCGCACGATGTCCTCGTCGTACTGACGGCACGAGGAGTAGCCGCCGTAGGCGCTGGTCGCGAAGACCAGAGCTCGCTGCACACCGTCCCGCTTCATCGCGGCCACGGCGTCCTCGGCGTACGGCTTCCAGTTCCGGTTGCCGAAATAGATCGGCAGTTCGACGCCCTGCTTGGCCAGCTCCGCCTCGACGTCGGCGATCGCCGCGCGGTTCAGCTCGTTGATCGGCGACACCCCGCCGAAATGGTGGTAGTGCTCGGCGACCTCGAGCAATCGCTCCCGCGGAACGCCGCGGCCCCTGGTCACGTTCTCCAGGAAGGGCATCACGTCGTCGGGGCCCTCGGGGCCACCGAAGGACAGCCAGAGCAACGCGTCGAACTTCATGGTGCCGACGTTACTCGACGGGAGTTTCGCTCCTGCCGGTGTCCGACCTGGACGTGACGCACGTCCGATGGGCAGGGCGGCGCCGGCGCCCGGCGCGATGGCCGGCCCGCCAAGGACGCCGCGAGGGGCCACGGGCCCACGTCACTGCCCGAGCGCGTGCACCCCGCCGTCGACCATGATCATCGAGCCGGTGGTCGCCGGCAGCCAGTCGGACAGCAGCGCCACGATCGTCTTGGCCACCGGCGTCGGGTCGGTGCTGTCCCAGCCGAGCGGCGCCCGCTCGCCCCAGCCGGACTCCAGCTCACCGAAGCCCGGGATGGACTTGGCCGCCATGGTCTTCACCGGTCCGGCCGCGATCAGGTTCGCCCGCACCCCGCGCGGTCCCAGTTCGCGAGCCAGGTACCGGTTCACCGACTCCAGCGCCGCCTTGGCCACGCCCATCCAGTTGTAAGCGGGCCACGCCACACGTGCGTCGAAGTCCATGCCGAGTACCGAAGCCCCTGGGGCCAGCAGCGGCGCGACCGCCTTGACCAGCGAGGCGTAGGAGTACGCGGAGATCTGCAGCGCGGGGCCGACGTCCTCCCACGGTGCGTCCAGAAACGGCGCGCCAAGGCAGGTCTCCGGGTTGGCGTAGCCGATCGAGTGCAACAGCCCGTCCAGACCGTCGACGTGTTCACTCACGCGCTCGGCCAGCGAGTTCAGGTGCTCGTCGTTGGTGACGTCCAGTTCGATCACCGGAGCCGGTTCCGGCAACCGCTGCGCGATCCGCTCCACCAGGCGCAGGCGCCCGAAACCGGTGAGCACCACCTGCGCGCCCTGCTCCTGCGCCACTTTCGCGGCGTGAAACGCGATGGACGCGTCGGTGATCACGCCGGTGATCAGCAACCGCTTGCCGTCGAGAAGTCCTGACATGTCGCTCCGTTCTCAGCCGCTTAGTGACCCATGCCGAGGCCACCGTCGACCGGCAGCACGGCACCGTTGATGTAGCCCGCCTCGTCCGACGCCAGGAACGCGACCGCGGCGGCGACCTCCGCGGGCTCGGCGTACCGGCCCGCGGGGATCTGCGCCAACGCGGCGGCCTTCTGCTCGTCGGTCAGCGCATCCGTCATGTCCGTCTTGACGAACCCCGGCGCCACGACGTTGGCGGTGATGTTGCGCGAACCGAGCTCACGCGCCAGCGACCGCGCGATACCCACCAGGCCCGCCTTGCTGGCCGCGTAGTTGACCTGGCCCGCGCCGCCGGAGAGCCCGATCACCGAGGAGATGAAGATGAACCGGCCCCACTTGGCGCGCAGCATCCCCCGGCTGGCCCGCTTGGCCACCCGGTACGCCCCGGTCAGGTTCGCGTCGACGACCCGGGTGAACTGTTCCTCGGACATCCGCATCAGCAGGGTGTCGTCGGTGATCCCGGCGTTGGACACCAGCACCTCGACCGGCCCCTGGTGCTCCTCCACCTGTTTGAACGCGGCATCGATCTGTTCGCTGTCGGTGACGTCGGCCTGCACACCGAACAACCCCTCCGGGGCGCCCGATCCCCGGTGCGTCACCGCGACCCGGTGGCCCGCCTCGGCCAGACTGCGGGCGATGGCCAGGCCGATCCCCCGGTTTCCCCCGGTGACAAGTACCGAACGTGCCACGTGTGCTCTCCTCCGCCGCTTCGTCTGCGCTGCTGTTCAGCCAGAGGCTATCGAGTTACCGACGGGTCGGGCTCAGCGAGTGGTGAGCAGCACCAACCTGGCAGGATCACGACGGTGAACGGCATGTTTCGCATCCTGTTCTACCGCCCGGAGATCCCACCGAACACCGGCAACGTCATCCGGCTCGCGGCCAACACCGGCTGTGAGCTGCACCTGGTGGAACCGCTCGGCTTCTCACTGGACATCAAGCCGGTACGACGTGCCGGGCTGGACTACGGCGATCTCACCTCCACCCACGTCCATCCCACGCTCGATGCCGCCTTCGATGCCTGCGGCGACGCCACGGTCTATGCCTTCACCACCGATGCCGACGTGGCGTACACCTCGGTCGCGTATCAGCCCGGTGATGTCCTGATGTTCGGCCCCGAGTCCGTCGGACTGCCGCCCGACGTGCTTCAGCACCCGCGCGTCACCGCCCGGGTCCGGATCCCGATGGTGCCCGGATCCCGCTCGCTCAACCTCGCCAACGCCGCGTCCGTAGCCGTGTACGAAGCGTGGCGGCAGCACGGGTTCTCGGGAGCGAGCACCTCGGGGTGACCCGTCCGACCTGCCCGAGAAGCACCCAAATCGCCCACACAGCCGCAAATCGTTGCAACGCACGGTGACCAATGCCAGCATCGTTGAGGTGACCGGTGGGGCGAGTGAGGAAGGGGCGCCGTCACGGAGCCCACTGACTGAGCCGCGCCTGCGCGAATTGCTTGCCGGGGTGCAACGTCGGATCGATCAAATCTCCGACACGCGCGACCAGCTGGACGCATTGACCGAGGCCATGCTGGCGGTCAACTCCGGACTGGAGCTCGACGCAACGCTGCGCAGGATCGTGCGCGCGGCCATCAATCTGGTCGACGCCCGCTACGGGGCGCTGGGCATCCGGGGCCCGGACGGAAAACTGACCGCGTTCATCAACGAAGGAATGGACGAGGAGACCCGGCGGCTCATCGGTCACCTGCCGGAAGGCAAGGGGCTGCTCGGCACGGTGTCCCGGCAGCACGAAGCGTTGCGGTTGGACGACCTGACCCACCATCCCGACTCCGCAGGCTTCCCGGAGAACCACCCGCCGATGCGGACGTTCCTCGGCGTGCCGATCCGCATTCGCGGCGAGGTGTTCGGCAACCTCTACCTCACCGAGAAGGCACACGGCGCGTTCTTCACCGTCGACGACGAACTGGTGCTGCAGGCGTTGGCAGCGGCCGCCGCGATCGCGGTGGAGAACTCGCGGCTGTACGAGACGGCGCTGACCCAGCAGATGTGGCTGGAGGCGACCGGGCGCATCACGACAGAACTGCTCTCCGGTGCCGATCCGGTCGACGTGCTGCGGCTCATCGCCGACAGCGCACTAAAACTCACCGGAGCGACAACGACCGCGCTCGCGGTCCCCAAGCCGCCTGCCACACCGTCGCAAGAGGTCACCGAGCTGGTCATCCGCGTGGCCTCCGGCCGATTGTCCGATGTCATCGTCGGGCAGCATGTCCCGGTCGACGCCTCGACATCCGGCCAGGCGTACCGGGAGCGCACGCCCCTGCGCGCCGACCGGCTCGCGTTCGCTCTCACCCCCGAGATCGCCGCCGAGTTCGGCCCCACTCTCGCTATTCCTCTCCGTACGGGCGACAAGGTCACCGGTGTGCTCATCGCCCTCCGCGCGGCGACCGCGACGCCGTTCGAGGACGATCAGCTGCCGTTGATCGTCACGTTCGCCGACCAGGCGGCCATCGCACTCGAGCTGGCCTCGGCGCAACGCCGTGCACGGGAACTGGAGATTCTCGCCGACCGGGACCGGATCGCGCGCGATCTGCACGATCACGTCATCCAGCGGCTGTTCGCGGTCGGCCTGTCGCTGAACGGTTCGCTGCAGCGCACCAAGGATCCCGCGCTGGCCGAACGCATCGGCAACGCGGTGGAGGACCTGCACGACGTCGTGCGGGACATCCGCAGCACGATCTTCGACCTGCACGAAGGCGGCGAGGGCAAGCAGCTACGTGACACGTTGACCGACACCGTCAGCGAGCTGACCGATCACAGCGACCTGCGCGCCACGGTCCGGATGTCCGGGCCGCTGTCGGTGGTCACTCCGGATCTGGCCGAGCACGCCGAGGCCGTGCTGCGGGAAGCGGTGAGCAATGTCGTGCGACATGCCAAAGCCAGCAGCGTGGTTGTCACGATCTCCGTCGGCGACGACCTCACCATCGACGTCACCGACGACGGCCAAGGCATCCCGGACAAGGTCGCCCGCTCCGGGCTGCACAACCTGGAGGAACGAGCCCGCGCCATGCAGGGCACGCTGCACGTGCACTCCCCGGCCGACGGCGGTACCCGGCTCATCTGGTCGGCGCCGCTGCCCTGAAGGGCCGACACGCCTGCGACCGTCCCACACTCGCCGCCGCATCGGTGGTACCCAGGATTCATGAGCACGCTGTGTACCGACTGTTCGGCAGGGGTTGATCACTGCCACGGGACGCTGGTCGTGCACGCCACCGGCCCCGCGCACTGCACCCTGCCGGACTGCGCCGACACCGACAGCGCCCGGCACGAGTTGCGCATCGACTGCCGGTCGATCATCGGCGGCTGCGACTGCGCCGAAGCCGAGCAGCTGATCGCCGCCTGAACGGGCTCGTCAGGCCGATTCCTTCTTCTTCGCGCCGCCACGCTTGCCCGCCTTCGCCGGCTTCTCGTCGTCGGACGACGAGGGCTTGGTCCCGGCGGAACCTTTCTTGGCGCCTTCCACACTGGCTTGCAGCGCAGCCATCAGGTCGACCACCTCGCCGGTGGTCTCCTTCGCGGGCTGGGTGATCGTCTGCCCCTCCGCCTTGGCGTCGACCAGCTCCAGCACGGCTTCGCGGTAGTCGTCGTGGAACTTGTCCGGCTCGAAGACCTCTTCGGACAGCGAGTCGATGAGCATCCCGGCCATCGACATCTCCTCCTGCCGCACCTCCGGCAAGTCCTCGTGCAGGAAGTCGAAGTCGGCCGCGCGTACCTCGTCCGGCCACAGCATCGTCTGCAACACCAGCACGTCGGACCACACCCGCAGCAGCGCCAGTGTCTCGCGCTGGCGCAGCGCGACCTTCACGATCGCCACCCGCCCGGACTTGTGCAACGCGTCGCGCAGCAACACGTACGGCTTGGCGGCTCCCTTGTCCGGCTCGAGGTAGTAGCCGCGGTCGTAGTACATCGGGTCGACCGACTCCAGCGGGACGAACTCCAGAACGTCGATGCCGCTGGTCGAGGCGAGCGGCAGACCTGCGAGGTCGTCGTTGTCCAGCACCACCATGTCGCCGTTGGACAACTCGTAACCCTTGGCGATGTCCGAGTACGGCACTTCCTCGCCGCAGATCGTGCAGACCCGCTTGTACTGAATCCGGCCACCGTCGGCGGCGTGCACCTGCCGGAACGACACGTTCTTGGTCTCGGTCGCGGCATAGAGCTTGATCGGAATCGTGACCAGACCGAAGCTGATGCTGCCCTTCCACATCGCGCGCACCGCGCCCACCTCCAGCCGGAGTCGCTGGTGATCACCGTACGCCAGGTGAACCACCTAGGCACGACGTTACTGCAGCGCACAGCGGGGATCGAGGCGCGAACACGGGCGCCGGAGTGCTGCGCTGCGGGCGGCCGGTTCACTAGTTTGGACGCTGTGAGCCTGCACGAGTACCGCCGCAAACGGCATCGGGACCGTACCCCGGAGCCGTGGCCGTCCGACGACGAGCCGGCCGGCTCAGCCGGCGACGAGGCAGGCGGGATCTTCGTCGTGCAGGAGCATCACGCCCGCCGCAAGCACTTCGACCTGCGGTTGGAGCGCGACGGCGTCCTGGTGTCGTGGGCCATTCCGAAAGGGCTCCCGCTCGACCCGGCCGTCAACCACCTCGCGGTGCACACCGAGGACCACCCGCTGGCCTACGCCGAGTTCGAGGGCGAGATCCCGGCCGGTGAGTACGGCGGTGGTCGGATGTGGATCCACGACAAGGGCCGCTACGAGTGCGTGAAGTGGTCCGACAAGGACGTGAAGTTCCGGCTGCACGGCCGCAAGCTGCGCGGTGGCTGGGCGCTGTTCCGGACCGACGGCGACACGTGGATGATCCATCGCGAACGGGAACCGCTGCCGACCTCGTTGCTTCCGATGCTGACGGGCGGTAGCGGGATGCCGGCCGACGACGACGGCTGGGCCTACGAGATGAAGTGGGACGGTCAGCGCGTGCTGGCGTTCGTCGACGGCGTGCGCGCCAAACTGCAGTCCCGCACCGGACGCGACATCACCGCCACCTACCCGGAGCTGGCGCCCTTGGGACGCGCGCTGCCCGGGACGGCCGTGCTCGACGGCGAGGTGGTCGTGTTCGTCTCCGGCCGCCCCGACTTCGGCGCGCTGCAGCATCGGATGAACTCCTCCCCCGGCGAGGCATCCCGGCTGATGCAGGCCTACCCGGCCACCTACTTGATCTTCGACGTGCTGTTCCTGGACGGCCGTTCGCTGGTCGACCTGCCGTTCGCCGAGCGCCGCGAGATCCTCGGCGGGCTCGAGCTCGCCGGGCCGTCCTGGTTGACGCCGCCGACGTTCACCGACGCCGGCGGGCAGGCGGTGTTGTCCGCATCGCTGGAGCAGGGGTTGGAAGGCATCGTGGCCAAGCGGTTGTCCTCCCGCTATCTGCCGGGCGTCCGCTCCCCCGACTGGCGCAAGATCAAGCACGCCAAGCACCAGGAGGTCGTGATCGGCGGGTGGCGTCCCGGCCAGGGCAACCGGTCCGGCCGCATCGGATCGTTGCTGGTGGGCGTGCAGACCGACGACGGCCTGGCGTACGCAGGCCGGGTCGGCACCGGGTTCGACGAGAAGACGCTCGACGACCTGTACGCACGCCTGGAGCCGCTGGCCACGAAGACGAACCCGTTCACCAACGCGGTGCCACGGGAACACCTGCGGGACGCGCGCTGGGTCCGCCCGGAGCTGGTCGCCGAGGTCGTCTACGGCTCGTGGACCGCGGACAACCGGCTGCGGCACACCACCTACCGCGGATTGCGGCCGGACATCGACCCGAAGCAGGTGCGCCGTGCCGAATGAGGAGAAGGTCCGCGTGCGGGTGGGCGACCGCCGGCTCGTGGTGTCGAACCTGAGCAAGGTGCTCTACCCGGAACATGGCTTCACCAAGGCGCAGGTCATCGAGTACTACCTGAAGATCGCACCGGTGCTGCTGCCGCACATCGCCGACCGTCCGCTGACGCTCAAGCGCTATCCGGACGGCGTGGACGGCGAGTTCTTCTACCAGAAGAACGTCCCGCAGGGCACGCCGACATGGGTGCGGACGGCGCGGGTCCCGGCGCCCGGGTCCACCAAGGATCGTGAGCAAGTGGAATACGTCGTCGCGGACGATCTGCCGACGCTGATCTGGGCGGCCAACCTGGCGAACCTGGAGATCCACACTCCGCAATGGCGGCTGCCCGGCGACGCCCGCGCGGTCGACGAGACCCCGGACCCCGACCTGCTGGTGTTCGACCTGGACCCCGGGCCACCGGCCACGATCGTGGAGTGCTGCCGGGTCGCCGAGTTGCTCCGCCCGGAGCTGCGCGATCGTGGGCTCGAACCACTGGCGAAGACGTCGGGCAACAAGGGTATGCAACTGCTGGCCGCCATCAGCGGTCACAGTTCGGCCGAGGCCAGCGCCCTGGCGAAGGATGTCGCCGAAGAACTGGCGGCCCAGCATCCTGATCTGATCACCGCGAAGATGACCAAGAGCCTGCGCAAGGGCAAGGTGTTCATCGACTGGAGCCAGAACAACGCGGCCAAGACGACCGTGGCGCCGTACTCGTTGCGGGCCCGCAGCGAGCCGACCGTGTCCACACCGGTGACGTGGGACGAGGTCGAGGGCTGCACGAAGGCGCATCAGTTGCAGTTCACCAGCGACGAGGTGCTCGAGCGCGTGGCCGAGCGCGGTGACTTGCTCAAGCCGCTACTCGGTGAATAGCTCCAGCTGGGCAGCCTCCGCCTGAGCACGCCACTGGCGGTACGCCTCGGCCACGTCCACGAGCCTGCCTGCCCGGTCGCATCGTGCGCTGTAGAAGCGGGCGAATTCCGCCGCGTCGGGGTCGCAGGTGGCCTCTTGCCTGCCCTGGAGATAGCCGATCGCGTACTGCTCGCGGGCATACCGCACGGACACGGCGTCAGCCGGCGTGGGCTGCACCGCGGCAGCCGACATCGCAGGTAGTGCCGACATCGCCGCCTCCTTCCGCCGGACGTGTCAAGAATGCCCGACTTGCGGCGAGAAGAAAACCGGTCAGGATCTCACGGGCGCCCGGCGGGGTCGGCTCGCCGAGCCAAAACCTTGCCGGATCGCGCGGGCCCGGCCCGTGGTCCCGCGCCCGGACCTCGCAGCCCTTATGGCGAACCGGACCGGGTGCGACGATCACACAGCCGGGCTGCTCATGCGCGCTCGCGGCCCGCTCGGGTCAAGGAACCCGGATCACCTGCGCGGCGTACGACAAGCCGGCACCGAAACCCACCAGCAACGCCAGGTCGCCGGTGCTCACCTGACCCGAATCCATCAACCGCCGCAACGCCAGCGGAATCGAGGCCGCCGAGGTGTTGCCGGTCTCGGCTCCGTCCCTGGCCACGACGGCATTCGTCGCGCCGATCTTGTTCGCCAGCGCGTCGACGATGCGCAGGTTCGCCTGATGCGGCACCACCGCGGCCAGCTCGCTCGGGTCCACCCCGGCCTGCTGGCACGCGCTCAACGCCACCGGGTGGATCTCCGTGGTGGCCCAGCGGAACACCTTCTGGCCCTGCATCCGCAGGAAGCGATCGCTCGGATCCTGCACGATCAGATCGGCACCGGACGCGTCGCTGCCCCACACCACCGGGCCGATGCCGGGCTCGTTCGAACCGGTCACGACCGCCGCGCCCGCGCCGTCACCGAAGACCACCGAGGTCCCCAAGTCGGTCGGATCGGTGATGGCCGTCATCTGCTCGGCCGCGGTGACCAGCACCGTGTGTGCCGTACCCGCCCGGATGAGGTCGTTGGCGACGGTCAGCGAGTAGCAGAACCCGGAGCACGCGGTGTTCAGGTCGAACGCCGCCGCCGACTTGATCTCCAGATCACGGATGACCTCGAACGCCACCGCGGGGATCGGGGCGTCCGCGCTGCACGTCGCGGTGATCACCAGGTCGATCTGCTCCGGCTCGACCTTGGCGTCGGTCAGGGCGGCCGCTCCGGCGCGCACCGCCATCTCGGTCAGCGTCATCGCACCGGCCCGCGCCCGCGTGGACATCCCCGTCCTGGACTCGAACCACTCGGCGGGCTTGCCGAAGCGCGCCGCGAGCTCGTCGTTGTCCACCACGCCTTCGGGAACGTAGGCCCCGACGCCGATCATCCGGGCAGCCCTGCTCCCCTGGGTCATCCGCATGATCTCAACTCTCACCGAACCCGCACGCGCGCGACCACGACGCTACTGCTCGGTATTGGTGTCCAAATCGCTCACCGAACGGCGATGAGTACCGTTCATCCCTGACATGCACGCGCGCACGATATCCATCCACCACATCCGGGGGGCTCTCGCGGGTGCGCGACGTGCCGGGCTCGACCTGGGCCCTTTGCTGCACGCCGCGGGAATCGCCCCGGCGCTGCTGGACGATTCGCGCGCTCGGGTGACCGGTGAGCAGGCCGCGCGGCTGGTGCGCGTGCTCATCGCGGCACTGGACGACGAGTTCATGGGCCTCGGTCCGTACCCGAGCAAGCGCGGCACGTTCGCGATGATGTGCCACGCCGCGGTGCACTCGAAGGATCTGCGCTCGGCGCTGCTCCGCGCCACGAAGTTCTACGAGCTGTTCCCCGGCACGCCTCGTTTCCGCATCCGCTACGCGGGCAGCGAAGCGCAAGTGGAGCTGGACATCCGCGGCGTGCGCGACCCGGACCACTTCATGTGCGAAGGCATCATGATCATCTGGCACGGGTTCTCCAGCTGGCTGATCGGGCAGCGCATTCCGCTGCATCGCATGGAGTTCCGGTATCCGCGGCCGCCGCATGCCGTCGAGTACGACCTGGCGTTCGGCTGCCGCTCGGAGTTCGGCAGCACGGTCACCGCCGCGACGTTCGACCGCAAGTACCTGGACATGCCGGTGATCCGGGACGGTCGGGGGCTGACCGAGTTCTTGCGGCACGCGCCGGCCGATCTCGCCTCGCCACCGGACTACACGACGTCGGCCGGCGAGTCGGTGCGCCGGATCCTGGCCAACTCGCCGCCGTCCGATCTGCCCTCCGTCGAGGCCGTCGCCGGCCGGCTGTCCATCAGCCCGCAGACGCTGCGCAGGCGATTGGCGGAGGAAGGCACGTCGTTCCGGCAGCACCGCGACGACGTCCGTCGTGACATCGCCATCGACGCCTTGACCAGCACCAACGACACGGTGGAGGACATCGCCGCGCGGCTGGGCTACGCCGACTCCAGTGCGTTCCACCGCGCGTTCAAACGCTGGACCGGTCGTTCACCGGGGTCCTATCGCGCCGAATACCGCTGACCACCGGCCGTCGCCAGGCCTCGCCGCCGCCTTCAGCGGGTACCCCTGAGCATCGAAGACGTGCCCCGCGGCGCTACCGTGGGATCAGTGCCTCGCAGCGGACGTCGCCGTGCCGCCACGCAGCAGAAGGAGAGTTGTGGTCGCCCAATCCGCCCAGGTCACCACCGGGCGTGGCCCTGCAACCCCCACCAAGGGCACGCGCGCGGTACGAGGATTCCGCCCCGACGTCGAGGGCTTGCGGGCGGTCGCCGTCGGGTTGGTTCTGCTCTACCACGCGGGGTTGACCTTCGTGCCCGGCGGCTTCGTCGGCGTCGACGTCTTCTTCGTCATCTCCGGCTTCTTGATCACCGGTCTGTTGGTCAAGGAAGCGGAACGCACCGGCCGCATCTCGCTCGCCGGCTTCTACGCCCGCCGCGCCAAGCGTCTGCTGCCGGCGGCCGCGCTCGTTCTCGCGGTCACCGCGCTGCTGGTGTTCCTGGTCGTCCCCCGCACGCAGTGGACCGGCTTCGGCGGCGACATCGCGGCCGCCGCTCTGTACTTCGTGAACTGGCGGCTCGCCGCCAACGAGGTCGACTACCTCGCCGAGGACGCCGGTGTGTCGCCGGTGCAGCACTTCTGGTCGCTGGCCGTCGAGGAGCAGTTCTACTTCGTCTGGCCGGTGCTGTTCATCCTGGCCATGCTCGTCGCCCGCAAGCTGGGCAGCGGGCTGCGCCGCACGCTGTGCGCCGGGCTCGCCGTCGTCGCGGTGCCCTCGCTGGCGTGGTCGGTTTACTACACCGTGGCCGCACCGCAGCAGGCCTTCTTCGTCACCACCACGCGCATGTGGGAGCTGTCGATCGGCGCCGCCGTCGCGTTGGGCGCGGCACGGTTGGCGAAGCTGCCGCACCCCGTGGCGCTCGTGCTGGGCTGGGCCGGACTGGCTGCGATCGTCGCATCCGCTGTTGTGCTGAACGCCGACACGCCGTGGCCCGGATATCACGCGCTGCTGCCGACCCTGGGCACCGCGGCGGTCATCGCAGCCGGACCCGCCGCCGGGCCGCGCGGGCCGATCGCGCTGCTGGGCAGGCCCACCTGGACGTGGATCGGCGGCCTGTCCTACTCGCTGTACTTGTGGCACTGGCCGCTCATCGTCATCGCCACGGTGGCTTTCGACGGCCTGACCCAGCTGGAGGGGTTGGCGGTGGCGCTGCTGAGCGTGCTGCCCGCCTGGGCCACGCTGCGGCTGGTGGAGAACCCGCTGCGATTCAACCCGACGTTCTCCGCCCGCCCCTGGCTCGCCCTGCGCCTCGGCGCGCTGTTGTCCGCGATCGGGTTGGCATGCGGGTTCGGGCTGGTCGGTGCGACCGCCCTGGCCACCGACGAACCGGTGGCGAACCCGCTCGGTGCGGCAGCCATCCGCTCGGTCGACGGTTTCCGTATCGACACCGTCGCCGACGGTGCGAATCCGGACCCGCTCGAGGCCGTCGACGACGTCCCGGACGCCTACGCACGCGGCTGCCAGGTCGACCAGACGTCCGCCGAGCCGGTCTCCTGCGAGTACGGGGATCCGCACGGCAAGGTCGACATCGTGCTGGTCGGCGACTCGAAGGCGTTGCAGTGGATCTCCGCTCTGGACACCATCGGCGAACAACGCGGCTGGCGCGTACGGACGTTCACCAAGTCGTCCTGCCCGTTCACCCCCGCCACGATCGCCCTGCACGGCAAGCCGTACACCAGCTGCACGCAGTGGGGACGCAACGTCGAGGCCGAGTTGCTGCGTGATCCGCCGGATCTGGTGCTGACCTCGCAGTTCCGGTCGACGGCGCTGACCGATCCGACCGATCCTGACTCGGAGGCCACCCAGGAGCAGATGGCCTCCGCGCTGCGGGAGCGGTGGTCGCGGCTGGTGGACGCCGGCAGCAAGATCGGGGTGTTGCGGGACAATCCGAAGCCGCCGGAGAGCGTGCAGCCGGTCTACGAGTGCGTCGACGCCAACCGGGACGACGTGACGCCGTGCGTCTTCCCGCGGTCCGTCGGCGAGCAAGGCAGCGGGCAGCCGGCGCAGACCGCGGCGGCGCGCGGCCTGCGTGGCGTGCACATCGTCGACATGAACGACTACATCTGCCCCGGCTCGAGCTGCCCTCCGGTGATCGGCGACGTGCTGGTGTACCGGCAGGGCACGCACTTGACGCGAACGTACGTGGAGACGCTCGAGCCGCGCCTGGCCGAGAAGCTGGAGCCGCTGGTTTCCCGCAGCTGACGTTCCGGCTTGACCTTGGAGTCGGCTCCAAGGTCTACCGTCGCGGACATGAGCACAGGCACCACAACGGGCTTGCGGGTCACCGATCTGGCTCGGGCGACCGGTGTCCGGCCGGACACCATCCGCTACTACGAACGCGTCGGACTCCTGGCACCACCCCCGCGCACGCCGGCCGGGTATCGGATGTATCCGCCGTCGACCGCTGAGCGCGTGCGCTTCATCCAAGGCTGCCGGCGGCTCGGCTTGCGGCTGCGGGAGATCGCCGACCTGCTGGCCGTGCGCGACACCGGCGTCTGCCCTTGTGAACCGGCGGAGACGTTGCTGCACCGCCGGATCGCTGAACTCGACGCCGAGTTGGCACGTCTCGGTGCGCTGCGGGAAACGCTGGCAGGCATGGTGCAGGAGCTGCCCCAGGGCCGCTGCCCGGACATCAGTCCCGGCACATGGTGTCCCGGTACAGAACCCTTCTGAGAGGGGGTGAGACGACGATGATCGAGTGGAACTACCGCGGCGGCGACGACTGCTGCGACTGCGACTGCTGCTGAGGATGCTCCGGCCCGGTGCGGCGCCCACCGGGCCGACCCCAGCTAGCTCGCCCGCGCGTTCGCGGCGCGCAGCACCTGATACGTCACGCCGTGCTCGAACAGGATCTCCCGGGCCAGACCCGGTTCGGCCGCCAGAGCGAGCAGCAGGTGCTCGGTTCCGATGTAGTTGTTGCGGAGATCGATCGCTTCCCGCAACGAGCGATGCAGCACCGCCTTCGCCGCCTGGGAGAAACGCGGGCTCTTCGGTCTCCCCCACCGCTTCTGCAGCGCGCCCGCACCGTGCACGCTCTCGACGCGGTCCACGACCTGGGCCACGTCGATGCCCATGCCGTTCAGCAACTCGACCTCTTCGTCGGACAAGCCACCCCGGCGCTCGGCCTCGGCGATTGCGGCGGCCACCTCCTGCACGGTCAGGCCGTGGGCGTGCAGCATCGTCGCGGCTCTGGACTCGGGCATCGCCACGATCGCCGCCAGCATGTGCGCAGGCCGAACCTCGACATCTGCGGCCTGCTCCGCCTGTCGGACCGCCTCGTCGACGATCCCGCGCGCGGCCTTGGTGAATCTTTCGAACATCAGCGTCTCCCGTGCTTCTTGTGCACCGCTTGCCTGGTCACGCCGAGCTCGTCCGCGATCTCCTGCCAGGACCAGCCCTGCACCCTGGCGTTGCGCACCTGGACCGCCTCCAGGCGCTCCAGCAGCTTGCGCAACGCGGCCACGGCACGCAGTCCCACGCGCGGGTCCTCGCTGCCTGCGGCCGTCGCCAAGTCCGTTGCTTCCGTCATGGTGTCAACTTACGTTGACTCAACGACGATGTCAACCTCAGTTGACACATGTGGCCGTGCGGAGGCGCGGTGGGGTCGGTGAACCGGAGACTCAGATTTCGTCGAGCAGTTCGTCCAGCTCCCGGTCGACGGCCGCGCGCAGCTTCGCCACCTGCGGCTTGTACTTGGCCGTCGCGCTGATCGCCCACGTGGCCCGCACCGGGTACGAGCGTGGCGTGTAGCTCGGCGCCAGGTTGAAGTTCGCACTGCACGACATCGAGATGCTGGAATTCGGCCGCATCCCGGCACTGTCACTGCACCGCTTGGTACCCAGGCCCGTGGCCACCATCGTGACGTTCAGCTTCACGTCGAACTGGGTCACCGGCAACTCGGCGTCACGCGAGTAGGAGTTGGAGACCTTCACCTTCGCGGTGCACTTGCCACCCACCGCGCAGTCGAGCTTGCCCGAACCCTGGCGCAGCTGGAAGTTCGGAACCAGCACGCCCGCGTTGCGCAGGCCCTTCACCGCGTTCGACAGCGACTTGAACAGCGTGCGCAGCTGGTTCTCGCCGACATCGTCGAACGACGTGCGGGCACCGGACGGGACCAGCGGGTCGCTGCCCGTCTGGCCGAGCGGAACGTTCGTGCTCACCAGCGTGTGCGGCTTGCTGACCGTCACGTCCGCGGTGTAGTCGCCGACCGGCACCCGGTACACCTCGGTCCCGTCGTCGAGCTTGAGCCGCTCCACCTTGCCGCGGCTGAGCTGCGGCTCCGTCGAGGACGGCGGGGACGGTGCCCGTTCCTCGCCCGGCTCGGTGGTCGCCTCGTCCTTGAGGCGATCGGCCACCTTCTGCGGAGTCAGCAACGTCCCGGGGTCGAAGCCGACGTCCTCGGGGTCGGTCACCACGAAACGGTTGGCGAACTCCTTCGCCTCGCTCGGCTTGGCCCCCAGCTGACCCCACGCCTTCTTGTCGGTGCGCACGTACAGCTTTCCGCCGAGAACCGCGAGCGTCATCTTGCGACCGTCCACGTTCGACGTGCCGTAGACCGAGCCCGACTTGGTGACCGCAATGCTGATCTTCTCGTCGGCCGCACCCGCGACGGTGCTGGTGTAGCGCATCACCGGGCGGCTGGCCAACGCCGACACGGCCTGGTCGAACGCCTGCTGGGCCGCGTACTCGAACTGGTCCTCGCCCGCGGTGGGCGATCCCGGCACCGGGGACTCGCACGCCGTCACGGCCAGTCCGAAGACCGCCGCAACGGCCGCCGCCCGCATCCCACGACCCACCCGTGTCATCATCGCTTCACTCCCGCACCGCCGCAGCCACACCAGGACACCCGCGCGATCCTCACTCGCACGGCGTCCTCATGGGGACCGCTGACATCTTCTCCCCTGCCGTCCCACAAGAGTCACTCTTTCGACTCCGCTCCACCGTCCATCGTTCCGTACCGCGCACAACTCGGGTAGCCGACCCGCCGTCCGGGATGCGGCGCGCCCCGAGGTGGCGAATGCGGGCCACTGACCGCGCATGGTCACCGTGGCGGCCGAGCCGGAGGTAGACAGGTACCCAGCAGGGCCCGCACCGGAACCACCCGCGCCCACCAGCTCCGACGGCGGCACGCCGCCGGGGCGATATCCGCATGCTTGCCGCACCACGTAGTATTTGCCGCATCGGACCCGCTACGCGTGGTGAGGTGCATGGCTGACGAGCAGCTCCCGGAGCATTTGCAGCGTCTCGGCCTGCCTGCGGCGGAGACTGAGATGTATCTGCTGTTGCTCGACAAGGGGCCGATGTCGCATCAGGCCCTGGCGGACGAGCTCGGCCTCACCGCCGAGCAGGTCGCCGAGCAGGTCGAGTCGCTGACCCGGTTCGGCATGGTGGGCATGACCAACGTCGACGACGTCGCGCCCATCGAACCCACTACCGGACTGCAGCGCCTGGCCAGGGCGAGAGAGGCCGAGGTCAAGGCGGCAGAGCTGGCCGCAGCCAATGCCTACCGGGTGTACCGGCGCACCGTGTGGCAACAGTCGCCGGACGATCTGGTCGAGGTCATCTCCGCTCCGCACATCGCCGAGCGCGTGCAGTTGGAGGAAGCCGCCGCCACCACCGAGGTGCTGCGTTTCGACTCCCCGCCGTACAGCACCCAGCGTGGCCCGAACGACATCGAGGTGGAGAACCTCAAGCGCGGTGTGCGCTATCGCTGCGTGTACGCCCGCGCCGCCGTGCAGCAACCGGACTACTACGCGCAGAACATCCAGCCGTGCATCGCCGCGGGTGAGCAGGCGAGGGTGCTGCCGGAGGTGCCGGTCAAGCTCAGCATCTTCGACGGCCAGGTCGCCATGGTCGCGCTCACCGACTCCAACGCCGAGATCAGCCGCTCGTCGCTGGTGATCCGGCAGTCCAGCCTGCTCGACGCGCTCATCGGGCTGTTCGAGACGTCGTGGCGCTCGGCGTTGCCGATGCACCTGGGCACCAAGGAGCCGTCCTCGCTGCGGCCCATCGAGCGCAAGATCATCGAGCTGCTGGCCAGCGGGATCACCGACAACGCGATCGCCGAGCTGCTCGGCATCAGCCGCAGGACGCTGTCGCGCAACCTGGAGAACCTGACCACCCGCGCGGGCGTGGTCAACCGCTTCCAGCTGGCCGTCTACGCCTGCCGGAACGGCTGGATCTGACCGTCAGCGGTAGATCCGCACCAGGTTGACCGCCAGACAAGCTGGCTGTCCAGCTCGACGGTCGTGGTCAGCTCAGCCTGCATACCGCCGTCTACGGACTTGGCTACCGATAGCGTCGCGGACGCTCTGATCCCGCGCCCGACCGGTACCGGCGCGGGGAAGCGCACCTTGTTCAGGCCGTAGTGACCACCATGCGGATGTTCTCCACCCGGTACAGCTGGCGCGACAGCACCGGCAGCAGAGACAACGTCAGGTAGCCATGGGCGATGGTGCCACCGAACGCGCCCTGCGCGGCCCGCTCCGGGTCGACGTGGATCCACTGGTGATCGCCGGTCGCGTCGGCCAACCGGTCGACCTGGTCCTGGGTGATGTCGAGCCAGTCACTGGTGCCGAGCTGCTCGCCCACCGCGTTCAGCAACTCGTCCGGGTCGCTGAAGGTCCGCCTACCGCCAGAACCTACTTTCCGCGTTGCTCAGTCGTTTCGCTGCCGTACAGCTCCGCTTCCACCATCGCCGTCCACTGCCGCACGATGCGGGCCCGGCGTGCGGTGTCGTCGGTCAGCAGGTTCGCCAGCCCCAGTCCGCGGGCCAGGTCGAGCGTGGCCTGCACGGTTTCGCGCACCCCCGGCCGGGACTCGTCGACCCCCAACAACTCGACCGCCTTCACGTGCGCGCGGCGGCCCACCTCGCGCTCGAGCGGCTTGATCCTGGCCGCCAGCTGGTCGTCGGTGGAGGCCGCGACCCACAGGTGCAACGCAGCGACGAAGGACGGCTGGGCGTAGAGGTTGAGCAGCATCTCGATGACCGCGCGGCGCCTGCCCGGGCCGGTGGGCAGGGCGGCCGCGCGCCGTTCGAGGTCCTCGTGCTGCGCCTCCGACACGTACGTGATCGCCGCGTTGACCAGATCCTCCCTGGTCGGGAAGTGGTGCTGCGCCGCGCCCCGCGAGACGCCCGCACGCTCGGCGACGACCGCCACGGTCGTGCCGGACCAGCCCAGCTCGCCCAGCGCGGCGACGGCAGCCTCCAGCAGCCGGCGCCGCGTCTGGATGCTGCGCTCTTGCTGGGGTTCGCGAACTCTGGTCACGTCACGACTTCGTGGGTGGGTCGACCCACAGGTCCGGGGACAGGTCTTCCTCGCGCTCGCACAGCCGGTACTGCGCGAAGTCGGTGACGCCCTCCGCGCGCAGCACCTCGTCGTCGATGAAGAACTGCCCGGTGACCTCGGTCGACGGTTTGGTCAGGATCGCGTGCGCGGCGTCGGCCATGATCTGCGGGGTACGCGACGTCGCGGCCATGTCGGACAAGATGTTACGCACCGCGGCGGTGTCGATCGTGGTGCGTGGCCACAGCGAGTTGGCGGCGATGCCGTCCGCCCGCAGCTCCTCCGACAGGCCCAGCGTCACCAGGCTCATGCCGAACTTGGCGATGGTGTAGGCCGTGCCGATCATGCCGAACCATTTCGGGTCGGTGCTGATCGGCGGGGACAACGTCAGGATGTGCGGGTTACGGCCTTCCGACGCCGACTTGCGCAGGTGCTCGATGCTGGCCTTGGACAGCAGGAACGCACCGCGGCAGTTGATGTCCTGCATCAGGTCGTAGGCCTTCATCGGGATCTGGTCGGTGCGCGCCAGGTTGATCGCGCTGGCATTGTTCACCACGATGTCGATCCCGCCGAAGCGCTCGACCGTCTGCGCCACCGCCGATTCGACCACCTCGTCGTTGCGGATGTCGCCGACGATCGGCAGCGCCTTGCCGCCGGCCTTCTCGATGGCCTCGGCCGCGGTGTAGATGGTGCCCGGCAGCTTCGGGTGCGGTTCGGCGGTCTTGGCGATCAGTGCCACGTTCGCGCCGTCCTGGGCCGCGCGCACCGCGATGGCCTCACCGATGCCACGGCTACCGCCGGAGATCAGCAACGTCTTGCCGGACAGGGATTTCGCTGACGTCATGGGCACGCTCCTTCGCGCGGTCGAGGACGATCAGTACGACTTTGGCAGGCCGAGCGAGTGCTGCGCGACGAAGTTGAGAATCATCTCTCGGCTCACCGGCGCGATGCGTCCGACGCGCGTCGCGGTGATCAGCGAGGCCAGCCCGTACTCCGCGGTCAGTCCGTTGCCGCCGTGGGTGTGTACCGCGGCGTCGACGGCATGCACGGCCGCCTCCGCGGCGGCGTACTTGGCCATGTTGGCCGCCTCGCCTGCCCCCATGTCGTCACCCGAGTCGTACAAATAGGCGGCCTTCTGCGTCATCAGCTTGGCCAGCTCGATCTCGACCTTCGCCTGGGCCAGCGGGTGCTGGATCGCCTGGTGGGCGCCGATCGGGACGTCCCACACCTTGCGGGTACCCGCATAGTCCACGGCGGCCTTCAGCGCCAGCCTGCCGATGCCGACGGAGAACGACGCGCCCATGATCCGCTCGGGGTTGAGCCCGGCGAACAGCTGCAGCAGCGCGGTTTCGGTGCTCTCCCCGATCAACGCGTCCGACGGCAGCCGCACGTCGTCGAGGAAGATCTCGAACTGCCAGTCCGGGGAGATGATGTCCATCTCGATCTTGCGCGCCACAAAGCCTGGCGTGTCCGTCGGCACCACGAACAGCGCGGGCTGCAGCTTGCCGGTCCGCGCGTCCTCGGTGCGGCCGACCACCAGGACCGCTTCCGCCTCGTCGACGCCGGAGATGAACACCTTCTGGCCGTTGAGCACCCAGTCGCTGCCGTCGCGGCGTGCCGTGGTGGTGATCCGGTGCGAGTTCGAGCCGGCGTCCGGCTCGGTGATGGCGAACGCCATCTTCAGCTCGCCGGTGGCGAACCGCGGCAGCCACCGCTGCTTCTGCTCCTCGGTGCCGTACCGGGCGATGACCGTGGCGCAGATGGCCGGGGAGACGACCATCAGCAGTTGCGGCACGCCGGCGGCGCAGAACTCCTCCAGCACGGCGGCCAGGTCGCCGATGCCACCGCCGCCACCGCCGTATTCCTCCGGCACCGCGACGCCCAGGTAGCCGAGCTTGCCCGCCTCGGCCCACATCTCGTCCGTCTTGCCGCCCGAGCGCGCCTGCTTGAGCGTGTACTCGTGCCCGTACTTGCTGGCCAGTTCGAACGCGGCGGCCCGCAGCGCCTGGCGCTCCTCGCTCTCGACGAAACTCACGTGTCCGCCCCTTCCTGTTCGGCTTCCGCCACGACCGCGAGGGTCGTGCCGACGTCGACTTGTTCGCCCGGTGCGACGTGCAATTCGGTCACCACTCCGTCGTGCGGAGCGGAAATCTGGTGCTCCATCTTCATCGCTTCCAGCCACAACAGCGGCTGACCTGCGGTGACGCTCTCCCCCTCGGTCACCGCGACCCGCAGCACGGATCCCGGCATGGGTGCCAGCAGGGAGCCCGGCGGTACGGCGTGCTCCGGGTCGGCGAACCGAGGCCGGCGGCGCAAGGTCACCGACCCGAGCGGTGAATCGACGCACACCAGGCCGTCCGGATAGTGCGCGATCGAGAAGGTGCGCCGGACGCCGTCGACGACCAGCACCACCTCGTGCGGCTCGGCCGACACCGCTTCGATGCGTCGGCCGTCGGCCAGCTCGCCGAGGTCCTCCAGGCCGTGCCTGCCCCACCGATACGTGACCTCGATGTCCTGTTCGCCGTCGGTGTAGGTCTTGCACTGCGGCTGCGACGGGACGGTCCGCCACCCGCTGGGAAGCCGACCGAGAACGCGAGCGTCGCGTCGGTTCTGAGCGGCATCGGCCAGCGCGGCCGCCAGGGCCGACAGACGGCGCGCGACCGGTCCGGCCAGCGGTTCGGCCAGCGCGGCCAGGTCGTGCTTGGTGAAGAAGGCGGTGTCGGTCTCGCCCGCCAGGAACGCCGGGTGTCGCAGCACCCGGACGAGCAGGTCGCGGTTGGTGGTCAGGCCGTGGATCCGGGCCCTGGTCAACGCGCCGGCGAGCCGGGCGGCGGCTTCCTCGCGGCTCGGTGCGACGGCGATGAGTTTGGCCAGCATCGGGTCGTAGTGCACGCCGACCTGCTCGCCGCCGGCGAAGCCGGAGTCCAGCCGAACTCCCGCACCGGCGGGGTTGGTGAACTCCACGGCGCCGGGCACCGACAAGCGATGCAGTGTGCCGCTCTGCGGCTGCCAGTCGCGCGCGGGGTCCTCGGCGTACAGCCGGACCTCGATGGCGTGACCGCGGGTGGCCGGCGGTTCGGCGGGCAGGCGCTCGCCCCGTGCGATGCGCAGCTGCCAGGCCACCAGATCCAGGCCCGTGGTCGCTTCGGTCACGGGGTGCTCGACCTGCAGGCGGGTGTTCATCTCCAGGAAGTAGAACTCCACCCGTCCCTGGCGCTCGGCGGCCAGGAACTCGACCGTGCCCGCACCCACGTAGCCGATCGACTTGGCCGCGGCCCTGGCCGCCTCGTACAGCTGATCCCGCAACGCCGCGTCGACCAGCGGGGACGGCGCCTCCTCGACGACCTTCTGGTGGCGTCGCTGGATCGAGCACTCGCGTTCGCCGACGGCCCACACCGTGCCGTGCTCATCGGCCAGGACCTGCACCTCGATGTGCCTGCCGGCCGCCAAGTAGCGCTCGCAGAACACCGTCGAGTCGCCGAACGCCGAGCCCGCTTCCGCTTCGGCGGCCTTGATCGCGTCCGGCAACGCGGCCAGGTCCGTGACGACCCGCATGCCGCGGCCACCGCCACCTGCCGAGGCCTTCACCAGCACCGGCAAGTCGTCCTCGGTCACCGTCTCCGGGTCGAGTTCGGAGAGCACCGGCACATCGGCGTCCGCGACCAGCCGCTTGGCTTGCACCTTCGACCCCATGGCGGCGATCGCGTCCGGGTCCGGCCCGATCCAGGTCAGTCCTGCCTGTCGCACCGCGCGCGCGAAGTCGGCATTCTCCGACAGGAACCCGTAACCGGGATGGATCGCGTCCGCTCCGGCCGCTCGCGCGGCGTCGATCACGGCGTCCGGGCGGAGATAGGTCTCCGCCGGTGTGTTGCCCGGCAACCGGACCGCGGCGTCGGCTTCCCGCACGTGCGGCAGTCCCGCGTCGGCGTCGGAGTACACCGCCACGGTGGACAGCCCGAGATCCCGGCAGCTGCGGAACACCCGGCGGGCGATCTCGCCCCGGTTGGCCACCAGCACCGAGGTCAGCTCACATCCGGAAGACGCCAAAGCCGTCCGCCCCCTTCACCGGCGCGTTGTGGATCACCGACAGGCTCATGCCCAGCACGGTCCGGGTGTCGCGGGGATCGATGATCCCGTCGTCGTAGAGCAGCCCGGACAGGAACATGGGCATCGACTCGGCCTCGATCTGGCCCTCGACCATCGCCCGCATCGCTTTGTCGTGCTCCTCGTCGTACGGCTGGCCGCGGTTCTCCGCGGCGGCGCGGGCCACGATCGACAGCACGCCGGCCAGCTGCTGGGCACCCATCACCGCCGATTTCGCCGACGGCCACGCGAACAGGAAGCGCGGGTCGTAGGCGCGGCCGCACATGCCGTAGTGGCCCGCGCCGTAGGAGGCGCCCATCAGGATGGAGATGTGCGGGACCTTCGAGTTCGACACCGCGTTGATCATCTGCGCGCCGTGCTTGATGATCCCGCCCTGCTCGTACTGGCTGCCGACCATGTAGCCGGTGGTGTTGTGCAGGAAGATCAGCGGGGTGTCGGTCTGGTTGGCCAGCTGGATGAACTGCGCGGCCTTCTGCGACTCCTCACTGAAGAGCACGCCTTGCGCGTTCGCCAGGATGCCGACCGGGTAGCCGTGCACGTCCGCCCAGCCGGTCACCAGCGACGAACCGTACAGCGGCTTGAACTCGTCGAACTCCGAGCCGTCGACCACGCGGGCGATCACCTCGCGCGGATCGAACGGCACTTTCAGGTCCGAGGGCACGATGCCGAGCAGGTCCTCCGGATCGGCCAGCGGCTCGGCGTAGTCCGGTTTGGGTGTCGGACCCTGCTTGCGCCAGTTGAGCCGGGCGATGATGCGACGGCCGAGTCGGATGGCGTCCTGCTCATCGACGGCAAGGTAGTCGGCGAGTCCCGACTGGCGGGCGTGCATCTCCGCGCCGCCCAGCGACTCGTCGTCCGACTCCTCGCCGGTGGCCATCTTGACCAGCGGCGGCCCGCCGAGGAACACCTTGGCGCGCTCCTTGACCATCACCACGTAGTCCGACATACCCGGCAGGTAGGCGCCACCTGCGGTGGAGTTGCCGAACACCAGCGCCACGGTCGGTCGCCGCTCGGCCGAGGCGCGGGTGATGTCGCGGAAGATGCGCCCGCCGGGGATGAAGATGTCCTTCTGCGTGGGCAGGTCCGCGCCGCCGGATTCGACCAGGTTGATGGTCGGCAGGTTGTTCTGTGCCGCGATGTCCGCGGCCCGGAACGACTTCCGCAGCGTGTACGGGTTCGACGTGCCGCCCTTCACCGTCGGGTCGGAGGCGATGATCATGCATTCCACGCCTTCCACCACGCCGACGCCGGTCACCACGCTCCCGCCGACGGTGAAGTCGCTGCCCCACGCAGCAAGCGGGGACAGCTCCATGAACGGCGAGTCCTCGTCGAGCAGCAGCTCGATGCGTTCGCGGGCGAGCAGCTTGCCGCGTTTGCGGTGGCGTTCGACGTATTTCTCGCCGCCACCGGCGACGGCCTTGGCGTGTTCGGCGGCCAGTTCGTCGAGCTTGGCCAGCATCGCGTCCCGGTTCGCCGCAAACTCGTCGCTGCGGGTGTCCACCTTCGAGGTCAGTACGGTCATGCCGAGTACCCCAGCAGTTTTCCGGCCAGCTGCAGCATGATCTCGTTGGTGCCGCCGCCGATGCCGAGGATGCGCATGTCGCGGTACTGCCGCTCGACCTCGGACTCCCGCATGTAGCCCATGCCGCCGTGCAACTGCACCGCCTCGTTGGCCACCCATTCCCCGGCCTCCACCGCGGTGTTCTTGGCGAAGGCCACCTGCACCAGCACGTTCTCCCCCGCTGCGTAGCGCTCCGCCAGGTCACGCGTGTAGACGCGAGCAACGTCGACGCGACGAGCCATCTCGGTCAACCGGTGTTGCACAGTCTGCCTGCTGATCAACGGCCGCCCGAACGTCGACCGGTCACGACACCACTGCACGGTCAGGTCGAGACACCGCTGCGCCGCCGAGTACGCCTGGACGGCGATCGACAGTCGCTCCGTGACGAAGTGCTGCGCGATCATCATGAAGCCGGTGTTCTCTTCCCCGACCAAGTTCTCCGCCGGGACGCGGCAGTCGTCGAACGACAGCTCCGCGGTGTCCGACGACAGCCAGCCCATCTTCTCCAGCTTGCGGCTGACGGTGAACCCGGGCGTGCCCTTCTCGATGACCAGCAACGAGATGCCGTGCGCCCCTGGTTCACCGGTGCGGACAGCCGTGGTGACGAAGTCCGCGCGCACGCCGGAGGTGATGTAGGTCTTGGCGCCGTTGACGACGTAGTGGTCGCCGTCGCGGCGGGCCGTGGTGCGGAGGTTGGCCACGTCGGACCCGCCATCTGGTTCGGTGATGGCCAGCGAGCCGATCTTCTCCCCGGCGAGCGTCGGCCGTACCCACCGCTCGATCTGATCGGGATCACCCGCGGCCGCGATGTGCGGGACGGCGATGCTGTGCGTGAACAGCGAAGCCTGGACACCGCCCGCGACGCCGCGATAGCCGAGCTCCTCGGCGACCACCATCGCGTCGATGATGTCGCCGCCACCGCCACCGACCTCTTCCGGGAAGGGCACACCGAGCAGGCCCACGTCGGCGGCCTTGCGGTGCAGCTCGCGGGGCAGCTGGCCGTCGCGCTCCCACTGGTCTTGGAACGGCAGGATGTGCTCCTCGGCGAACTTCGCCGTCATGTCCCGCAGCGCTTTGCGCTCCGGGGTGTCGAACTGGCCTGTCACAACAATTCCTCCGGAATGTCGACGTGCCTGCTGCGCAACCACTCACCGAGCGCCTTGGCTTGCGGGTCGAACCGGGCCTGCGAGGCGACCCCTTGCCCGAGCAGGCCGCTGACCACGAAGTTCATCGCACGCAGGTTCGGCAGCAGGTACCTGCGTACCGGCAGGTCGGCGGTTTCGGGCAACAGCCGTCGGAACTCCTCAACGGTCAGCGTGTTCGCCAGCCACCGCCAGGCGGCATCGCTGCGCACCCAGACTCCGACGTTGGCATCGCCGCCCTTGTCGCCGCTGCGCGCCCCGGCCACCAGGCCGAGTGGTGCGCGTCGATGCGGCTGCTCCGGCAGTGGCTCAGGAAGCTCGGGCTCCGGGACGTCCTCCAGCGGCTGCGTCTGCCCGGCCGGTGCGATGTCGACGCGGGATCCATCGGGCAAGACGGCGACGTGCGGCACCTTGCCCGCCTCGACATACGCGGGACGGTAGACGCCGTAGGGGCTGCCGTTGCCGGGTGGTGCCGTGACGTGAAAGCCCGGGTAGCTGGCCAAGGCCAGTTCCACGGCGGCTCCGCTGAACGCGCGGCCCACTCGTTCCGGGTCGGAATCCTTGACCACGCAGTGCAGCAGCGCGCTGGCTTCCTCCTCGGTGGCCGCGTCCGCCTTGTCCGTGCGCGCCAGGGTCCAGCGCACCTCGGCGGGTGGCGCCTTCTCCAGCAGGTGTTCCATCTGCTCGCGTACCAGCGCTGCCTTCGCCTCGATGTCCAGGCCGGTGAGCACGAACGTCATCGCGTTGCGGTGACCGCCGAGCGTGTTCAGGCAGACTTTCAGCTCCGGCGGTGGCGGCTCGCCGCGAACGCCACTGATCCGCACCCGGTCCTGACCTTCGCTGTCCACCTGGATGGTGTCGAACCGCGTGGTCACGTCCGGTCCTGCGTAGCGGGCGCCGGCGATCTCGTACAGCAGCTGAGCGGTCACGGTGCCGACGGTGACCGCTCCCCCGGTCCCTGGGTGCTTGGTGATGACGCTCGAGCCGTCGGCGTGCACCTCGGCGATCGGGAAGCCCGGATGTCTCAGGTCCGGCACCTCCGCGCGGTCCTGGAAGAACGCGTAGTTGCCACCGGTGGCCTGCGCGCCGCACTCGACGACGTGACCTGCCACGACGGCGCCGGCCAGTGCGTCGTAGTCCTCGCGGCGCCAGCCGTGGTGGGCCGCCGCCGGGCCGACGACCAGCGATGCGTCGGTGACCCGGCCGGTGATCACCACGTCCGCTCCCGCTCGCAGGCATTCGGCGATCCCCCACGCGCCGAGGTAGGCGTTCGCGGTCAAGGGTTTGCCGAATCCGAGCTCGTCCGCGCGGGCTCGCAGATCGTCGCCTTCGACGTGGGCGACCGCGGCGTCGACCTGCAGCTCGCCGGCCAGCGCGCGGACCGCGTCGGCCAAGCCTGCCGGGTTCAGCCCGCCCGCGTTGACGACGATCTTCACGCCCTTGTCGATCGCCAGTGCGAGGTTCTCCCGTAGCTGGCGCAAGAACGTTTTGGCGTAGCCCCTGCTGGGGTCCTTCATCAGGTCACGGCCGAGGATGAGCATGGTCAGCTCGGCCAGGTAGTCACCGGTCAGGTAGTCCAGCTCACCACCGGTGAGTTGCTCCTGCATCGCCGCGAACCGGTCGCCGTAGAAGCCGGAGGCGTTGCCGATCCGGGCAGGCTCGCGAGCACTCATGTGAACTGCCCCGGTTGCCGTCCGTTGCCGGGCGGGCCGGCGAATGCCTGGGCGATCTCCAGCCACCGCTGCGCCTCGGCGCCTTCGGCCCGCACGTCGCAGTCGTCGCGGTGACGGCGCTGGGTGGCCAGCAGCGCGAAGTCCAGCGCCGCTCCGGTGACCCGCTGCGTGGCTTCTTCCGGCCCCCAGGTCCACAGCTCGCCGCCGGGCCCGGTCAGCTCGACCCGGAACGGCTCGGTGGGCGGGGTGAGCCCGTTGATCATGTACGCGAAGTCGCGGGTCCGCACGGCGAGGTGGGCGACGTGCCGGATGCGCCCGGTCGGCTCGCGCTCGATGCCCAGCGCGTCGACCACGTCTTGCCCGTGCGCCCAGGTCTCCATGATCCGGGCGGTGGCCATCGATGCGGCACTCATCGGTGGACCGAACCACGGCAACTTCTGCCCGGCCGGAACGGCGACCAGCGCGTCGGCCAGGCGCTTGCGGCTCGCCCGCCAGCGCGCCAGCACCTCGTCCGGTGGTGCCTTGGCCGCTTCCCGCGCGGTCTCGTCGGCGTAGGTCGCCACGTCCTTCATGGACTCCTCGGCGTAGGAGGTGAAACGCTCCGGATCGGTGGCGGCCAGCACGGCGACCTCGTCGGTCCAGGCCAAGTGGGCGATCTGGTGCGTGATCGTCCAGCCGACGGCAGGCGTCTCCAACGCCCACTCCTGCGCCGTCAGGCCGGCCACGACCTCGTCCAGCTCAGCGGACTCGGCCTCGAAATCGCTCACGATCGTGGCCACGTCAACCATGCGGCCAGCCTGGCACCCACCCCGGCAAAAATCAAGCACGCATGATTGTTTCAGCGTTACCTCTTTGATGTCTTGACACCTCGAGCGGCTCCGATGGACCGTGATTAGACGCTCGTATAGCTACGCGGTAGGGAGGCCGTCGTGGTCCTTCGGCAGCACAAACCGACGCTGGCGACGATCAAGATACCGCGGGTGATCGACCGCAAACTGCTCGACCGGAGCTCCTCCCCCAGCCCACTGGCGCCGCCACCGGCAGGCAGCGGCCTGCGCCCGGTGATGGGCGACTTCGGCCTGCCGTTCCTCGGGCACACCCTCGCCCAGATGCGCCACACGCTGGACTTCGGGCTCCCCCGCTACCGGCGGTTCGGGCCGGTCGCATGGGGCGGCATGCTCGGCCAACGGGTGGTGTCGGCGTTGGGCCCGGACGCCACCCAGGCCGTGCTGGTGAACAAGGACAAGGCCTTCTCGCAGGAAGGCTGGGCCTATCTGATCGACAAGTTCTTCCACCGTGGCCTGATGTTGCTCGACTTCGACGAGCATCTGCTGCACCGCCGGATCATGAACCAGGCGTTCACCCGCGAACGCCTCGCCGGCTACGCCGAACAGTTCGGACCGGTGGTGAACCACAAAGTCGCCGCGCTGCCGACCGACCGGCCCGTCGAGCTGTTCTGGGCGCTCAAACAGCTCACCCTCGACGTCGCGCAGCGTGTGTTCATGGACGCCCCGGACAGCGCGTCGAAGGCCATCAACAAGGCATTCGTCGATTCGGTGCGGGCGAGCACGTCGTTCGTGCGCATTCCGGTACCCGGCGGCCGCTGGCGGGCCGGCCTCCGCGGACGCGCGCTGCTCGAGCGGTACTTCGCCGAGCGCTTGCCCGCCAAGCGAGCCGCCGATTCGTCGGACCTGTTCTCCGCGCTGTGTCACGCCACGGACGAGGACGGAGCACGTTTTTCCGACGACGACGTCATCAACCACATGATCTTTTTGATGATGGCCGCGCACGACACGTCGACCATCACCACCACGTCCGCCGCCTACTACCTCGGCAAGCATCCGGAGTGGCAGGACAAGGCCCGCGAGGAGTCGCTCGCGGTGGGCGAGGGGCCGCTCGGCCTCGCCGAGCTGGATTCGCTGACCACGCTGGATCTGGTGATCAAGGAATCCTTGCGGCTGGTCGCCCCGGTGCCCAGCTTGATGCGCAAGACGGTGCGGGACACCGAGCTGGTCGGTCACTACGTGCCGGGCGGCACGCTCGTCGCGGTCTCCCCGATGCTCAATCACTACTTGAGCGAATATTGGACCGACCCGATGACATTCGATCCGATGCGGTTCGCCGAGCCCCGCCGGGAGGACCGCTCGCATCGGTTCGCCTGGGTGCCGTTCGGCGGTGGCGCGCACAAGTGCATCGGCATGCACTTCGGGACCTACGAGGTGAAGGCCCTGCTGCACGCCATGCTGATGCGGTATCACTGGCGGCTTCCCGCCTCCTACCAGCTGCGCTGGGACCACACCGCGCTCCCGGTCGCCGCCGACGGCCTCCCGGTCCGGCTGCACCGCCGGTGAGCGTCCGCGACCCCGAAGCGGCCGCACGCGGAGCGTGCTCGCCGACCGAACACCGGGTGAACGGCACTACTCGAATCGGGCGACATTCAGGTAATTTGCCCGACCAGTTCTACCGTCGGTGGCCTGCCCGCTTGATCGCAACGGGTGGCCGGTTGTTTACTGTCAGAACCCTTCCCAGACCATGCGGACGCGCGGGGTTCGGGGCCCGCGTGTCAGCCCCGACGAGTGCACACGAGGTGCTTCCTTGACTTCTCCTGGTGACCCGCCAGGCTCGGCGACCCCGGCCACGGATCGGTTCGTCGCCCTCTTCACAGCCGCCCCGTTCGGGATCGCGCTGACCGACGCCGACGGCGTCATCGTCGAAGCCAATCCCGCGCTGGGCGCATTCCTCGGAGTGGACCCCGCGGAGCTGCGCGGCACGCCGTTCGTCGATCTGATCACCGGGCAGGGCGACGCGGCCATGGTGCGTGCCCTGCTCTCCGACCCCGACACGCGGTCGGCGACCGGCAGGCACGTCGGCGCCGTCATGGAGCATGCGACCGAGGGCCCGGTACACGCCGACGTCAGCGTGATCACGCTGCCCAGCGACGACCCGTCGCGGCGCTACCCCGCGATCATGGTCCGGGACGTCAGCGACCTGCACCTGCTGCAGGAGCGCCTGCACCACCAGAACGTGCACGACCCGCTGACCGGTCTGCCGAACGCCGCGAGCTTCCACGGCAAGCTGGAAGCCGCGATGGTCGACCGCACCCATCCCCAGCTCGCGCTGGTGGTGTTCGACATCGACGGATTCCGGCTGATCAACGACGGCTTCGGCACCGAGGTCGGTGATCAGCTGTTGCAGCACATGGCGACGAAGCTGCGCGAGATCTTCCCGGTCGATGCCGTGATCGGCCGGATGATCGGCGACCGGTTCGGCGTCCTGCTGCGCGGCTCGTTCACCGGTCAGGGGCTGGCCCAGCTGGCCGAGCAGGCGCAGCAGGAACTGGCCGAGCCGGTGTACTTCGACGGCAGCGGCATTGCACTGAGCGCCAGCGTCGGCATCGTGGTGCGCAACGTCGGCAACGGCACCGCCGCGGACCTGGTACGCGCCGCCGAGATCACCGTGCATCGGGCGAAAGCGGCCGGGCGCGCGCAGTGGATGATGTTCGACGGGGAGGCCGATCGGCGTGAGCGCCACCTCGCCAAGCGCGGCGCGATGCTCGGTGGCGCACTGGAGACCGGCGAGTTCGAGCTGCTCTACACCCCGACCGTGCGGCCGGACGGCAGCGGCGAGCTGGCGTTGATCTACGGCGAGATGGTGTGGAACCACCCCGAGGACGGCAGGCTCGGGCCGTCGGACTTCGTGCCGATGGCCGATCAGACCGGCATGACGGTGCCGATCGGACGCTGGATGATCGACGAGGCGGTGGCGTCGCTGGCGCGGTGGCGCAGCGAGCTGGGGACGCACCTACCGGACATCGGTGTGCGGCTGCCCGCCCGTCTGGCCATCGACCAGGATCTGGTGGGCATGGTGCGTTCCGCACTGGAGCAGCACGAGCTACCTGCCAGCTCGCTGTGCCTGCTGACCAAGGCGTCCAGCGTCGATGATCCGCGCGGCGACGTGCTCGAATCGCTCGAGCTGCTCAGCCAGCTCGGGGTGCGCATCGGACTGCTCATCGCCCATCCGGCTCAGTTCGACGTCCTCACCGAGGATCTGACCATCCACGACCTGGTGCTGGCCCAGTCGATGGCGGAGTTGGTGGCGATCGACTACCCGGTCGAGGCCAGTGCCACCATGCGAGGCCTGCACGACTTCCTCGCCCGCCCGTTGGAACGCGGCATCCGGGTGTCCGCGGAGGGCGTGGAGAGCGCCGAGCAGATGCGCAGGCTGGCCGAGCTGGGGATCAGTGCCGTGCGCGGGCCGCACCTGTACGAGCCGCTCAGCGCCACGGCGATGCGGGAATTCCTGGCAGGCGACAAGGTGGGCGATCTCAGCGCCGCGCAGTCGCACACCGGCTAGGGCATGATGGCGGCATGAAACCGGGCGACATCGTCGAGGACTTCACCCTGCCGGATCACACCGGCCAACCGCGCAGCTTGTCGGAGTTCCTGGCCGAGGGTCCGGTCGTGCTCTTCTTCTACCCCGCCGCGATGACGACGGGATGCACGGCGGAAAGCTGCCACTTCCGCGATCTGGCGGCCGAGTTCGCCGAGGTCGGAGCCCAGCGCGTCGGGATAAGCCGCGACCCGGTCGAGAAGCAGGCGCGCTTCGCCGAGCAGAATGCGTTCGACTATCCGCTGCTGTCCGACGTGGACGGCACGGTCGCGAAGCAGTTCGGAGTGGACCGCAAGCTGGCGGTGCTGCCGGTGAAGCGGCAGACGTTCGTGATCAACACCGACCGGACCGTGCTCGAGGTGATCAAGAGCGAGGTCCGGATGAACGTGCACGCGGACAAGGCGCTGGAGGTGCTGCGCCGGGTGCGTAGCCGCGACTGACCGGCCGCAATCGCATCGCGCTTCCCCGCCGCGAGTCGACTTTCGCCGACCTCACCCACCGCGAACCGACCTACGCGGCCACGGGCGTCGCAAGTCGGCCGACACCCGACCTCCACCGCCGCGAGACGACCTACTCGGTCGCGCTTGCCGCGAGCCGATCGTCGCCGGCCTGAGCCGCCGCTCGTCAGCCGCAGTTGCTGTCGGTCGCGTTGATCACGCTGTCCGGTAGCTCCTGGTCGTTGCGCAGCGCGTCGAACATCTGCTTGGCCTTCTCCTCGTCGGTCGACTTCGCGTCGCACCCGGTCACCGGCACGGTCGTGTTCACCATGCCGCCGTCGGAGATGCCGCGCGCCGCCCACGCCAGCCAGAACAGGTGGTGCAGGTGGTCCTCCTCGTCGATGCTCAGCGCGTCCGGGATCTCGCCGAGCAGCGGGAAGAGGTCGAACGGGTTGAGCAGCGTCGCCGGGCTGGCGATCTCACTGGCCAGCGCCCCGATGAACTTGCGCTGGTTCGCCACCCGGTCCAGGTCCGACCGGGGCGTCGCCTCGCCCTTGCGCATGCGCACGAACGTCAGCGCCTGCGCGCCGTTCAGCTTGTAGGTGCCCGCCTTCAGCTTCTGGCCGTTGGACCCGTCGACCATGTCCTTCGGGATGGTCATCTCCACCCCGCCGATGGCGTCCACCATCGTGGCGAACCCGCCGAGACCGATTTCGGCGTAGTGGTCGATGCGCAGGTTGGTGACCTGCTCGATGGTCTTGACCAGCTGTTTCGGCCCCTTCCCCCGCGCGTACACGGAGTTGATCTGCACGCCGTTGGGATAGTCCGGCGTGGTCACGATCAGGTCGCGCGGGAAGCTGACCAGGGTCGGCTTGGTGCCGTTGTCCGGCAGGTGGGCCAGCAGGATGGTGTCGGTGGCGTTGCTGTTCGGCTTGCCGACGTGCAGCCGCTTGATCTCCTCCTCGGACAGACCGTTGCGGTTGTCCGAACCGACGATGAGCCAGTTCGTCCCCTCGCCCGCCGCAGGCCTACCGGGATAGTCACCGATGGCGTCCACCCGGCGCATGTTCACGTCCAGGTAGATCCAGACGGCCGCCAGGAACACCACGAACAGCAGGACCAGCGTGAGCAGGATCTTGCCGGGACCGAACCGGCGACGGCGGCGCCGCGGCGGCCGGTCGAGCCGCTCCGGCGGCTCAGGCCGTGCCTGTGCCTGCCGCGGAGGACGTGCGTGCATCGGCTCGGTGGGTTGCTGGGCATTCCTTCCCGCGGCGGGTGGCCGCTGACCCGGCGGCCGGCCTCCTGGCCGCCGCGACCCACCAGGACCGCCCGGCAACGGCATCATCCTGGTCGACTGGTGGGGCGGACGGCCGCCGCTCCCCGGCCGACGTGGATCCCGGCCAGGAGGACGATTGGCTCCTGGCCCCTGTGGCTCGACCATGCGCTCGCCCGTCTCTCGTTCCTACCGCTTGCACTGCAAGGCATCATCGCACCGCCGACATGTGCCTGGGGTAACAACCCCGCGCGCGTCGGCCGATTACACCCGCACGCGTAGTCGCTGCTCACCAGCCAGGCTCAGCGCGTACCGCAGGGGGCCCGCGGCCTGCTGCAGCCCGAATGCGTGCAGGGCGAAGGAGCGTACCAACCGATGCCACGTCGGTGCGCGCCACAGCAAGGCGTGCGTCTCCGCGGGCAGTTCGAACCGGACGACGTCGGTCACCTCGGCGGCCCGGCGTGCGTAAGCCAGCGAGTCCTCGGGCTTGGTGATGGTGTCGTCGAGGCCGTGGGCGATCAGCACCGGCACATCGCGCACCGCGTCCACCCCGTCCTCAGCCGGGGTCCACGGGGCAAGCGCGGCGACGCCGACCACTGCGGGATCGTCGGCGACGTGCAGCGCCACGCGGCCACCCATGGAGTGGCCCACCAGCACGATGGGTGCTTCCGGTCGTCGGCGACGGATCTGCTCCAATGCCCATCGGGCGTCGTGCACCGGGTCGAGGTGCGGCTTGTTCCAGCCGCGCACCCGGTTGCGCACCATCGCAGCTGCTATGCCGTGCGTGCGGCCGACTCGCAGCATGTCCAGGCCGAAGCTGATCATCCGCAGATACGGTCCCGACCACGGGCGAACGGGCTCGTGACTGGTCTCGGTACCGCCGTGCAGCAGCAGCACGACCGGGCCGGTACGCCCGGATGTGGCCAGCAACCGCAGATCCGGGGCCTTGATCGCGGCGTCGGTCATGCCGCCATCATGCCGCAGCCGCCTTCTCGGCGAACTGGGTGCGGTGCAGCTCGGCGAACCTGCCGTTGGCCGCCAGCAGTTCGTCGTGCGTTCCGCGCTCCACGATGCGGCCGTCCTCCACGACCAGGATCTGGTCGGCGGCGCGCACGGTGGACAGCCGGTGCGCGATCACCAACGCGGTCCGGCCTTCGAGCGCATCGGCCAACGCCTCACCGACGGCGACCTCCGACTCGGAATCCAGGTGCGCGGTCGCCTCGTCCAGCACCACCACCCGCGGCTTGGCCAGCAGCAACCGCGCGATGGTCAGCCGCTGTCGCTCACCGCCGGACAGCCGGTACCCCCGCTCCCCGACCACGGTGTCGAGCTGATCCGGCAGACTGCGGACCAGATCGGCCAGCCGGGCCCGCTCCAGCGCGGACCAGATCTCCTCGTCGTCGGCCCGCGGGTTCGCGTAGGAGAGGTTGGCCCGGATCGTGTCATGGAACAGGTGGCCGTCCTGGGTGACCACGCCGACCGTGGACCGCAACGACGTGAAGCTCAGTTCTCGGACGTCGACACCGCCGAGGCGGACCGCTCCGCTGTCGACGTCGTAGAGCCGCGGCACCAGCGACGCCATGGTGGACTTCCCCGCTCCGGACGAGCCCACGAGCGCGACCATCTGACCAGGAGCGGCCGTGAAGCTGACGCCGTGCAGCACTTCCTCGCCGCCGCGCGTGTCGAGCGTCGCGACTTCTTCGAGGGACGCCAGCGACACCTTGTCCGCAGACGGGTAGGAGAAGCGCACATTGTCGAATTCCACCGAAACCGGGCCGTCCGGCACATCCACCGGGTCCGGCTTCTCGGTGATCATCGGTTCGATGTCCAGTACCTCGAAGATCCGCTCGAACGACACCAGCGCCGTCATCACGTCGACCCGGACGTTGGCCAGCGCGGTCAACGGCGAGTACAGCCGGGTCAGCAGCAGCGCCAGGGAGACGACCGTGCCCGCGTCCAGCGTGCCTGCGATGGCCAGCCACCCACCGAGCCCGTAGACCAGCGCCAACGCCAGCGCGGACACCAACGTCAGGATGGTCATGAACCAGCGGGTCAGCATGGCGGTGCGGATGCCGATGTCGCGCACCCGGCCTGCCCGTGCGGCGAACTCCTCGGCTTCCCGCTTCGGGCGACCGAACAGCTTGACCAGCGTGGCGCCGGGCGCGGAGAACCGCTCGGTCATCTGCGTCGTCATGGTCGCGTTGTGCTTGGAGGCTTCGCGCTGCAGCTCCGCCATGCGACGGCCGATCCGGCGCGCGGGCAGGACAAAGACGGGCAGCAACAGCAGCGCCAGCAACGTGACCTGCCAGGACAGGGCGACCATCACCGCGAGCGACAGCACCAACTGGATCACGTTGGTGACCAGGCCGGACAACGTCGCAGTGAACGTCCGTTGGGCACCGATGACGTCGTTGTTCAGCCTGCTCACCAACGCGCCGGTGCGGGTACGCATGAAGAACGCGATCGGCATGCGTTGAACGTGCTCGAACACCACACGGCGCAGGTCGTAGATCAACCCCTCGCCGATGTGCGCCGACTGCCAGCGCTCGGCGAGCCCGATCGCCGCGTCCGCGATGGCCACCCCGGCGATGATCAGCGCCAGGTTCACCACCATGTCCGCGTCCTCGCCGTCCACGATGACGTCCACCACGCGCCCGGCAAGCAGTGGAGTGCTCACCGCCAGCACCGCCGCGATCACGGTCAGCACGCCGAAGACCGCCAACCGCCGCCAATGCGGGCGGGCGAACGCCGCAACCCGCCGCACCGTCCCCGGCGCCAGCCCCTTCGGCGCCTCGTCCGCACGCATGCTGCTGCGCAGCAAGCTCCACGTGTTGTCCATCAATACCTCACCTAATGTGGAGGTTTTGCAGCCGTCTCCCCAGCGTAACGCCGTACTCCGACAGGCTCATTCCCCGCGGGCGACGTGTTCACCGTGAGCGGAACCGACAGGCGGGCCGGAATAGGCGATGCGACGGCAGGCAGAAAACGACGTTCGCGATAATGCTGCGACCATGTCCTCGCCGATTTCTCGCCCGCTGCGACTCGATCTCGCCGTGTATGTGGGCTTCGCGGCGTTCGCTCTGATCACAGCGCTCGCGTCGGGCTATCGCACGCACAGTGTCTGGGGCGCGTTCGCGACGGCGGGATATCTGCTGGCGGCCTGCCACACGGTTTTCCTGCTGGTCACACGGCGGGCGAGCTCGCGGTGGTGGGACTCACGGTGGACCAGCGCCGGGTTGGCGTTCGTCCTCGCCCTGGTGGCACCGCTTGCCGTGCTGCTCGTGGCTCGGCTGAGCGGAGGCGACTGGGCGGACAGTCCCGCGGCGTGGGCGGCGCAACCGGAAGTCTGGGTGATCGAACGCTCCGGCTTGCTCCTGCTGGAGACCGGTACGCCCTACGTCGACGTCTTCTCGCTCGGCAGGGCGCCGGAGGTCAACGACTACACGCCTTACGGCCCGGCGATGGCCCTCTTCGGACTGCCCAGAGCGCTGGCAACACAGCTCGGCATCGCCGATGTCGGACTCGTGCAGGTCCTCACCGACGCTCGCCTGTGGTTTCTGGCCGTCGCGGCGCTCTGCGTCTGGCTGAGCCTGCGCCTGCTGGACAAGCCGTCGGTGCCGATCGCGGCAGCGCAGATCGCCGTGCTGTGCCCTGCCACGGCGATGACGTTCGCCGTCGCCGCACCGGATCTGGCCGTGATCGGGCTGCTGATCCTGTCCCTGACCTTGGCCGTGCGCGCGAAACACGTGCTGGCCGGCGTGCTGCTAGCGGTGGTGGTCAGCGCGAAGCTCACCGCCGCTCCCGCCCTGGTCGTGCTGTTCGTGTTGATCGTGGCGCGCGGCGGGTGGGCATGCGCGGGCCGGTTCACGGCAGCCTTCGTCGGCGCAGCGGCCGTGCTGCACGTTCCGGCGCTGGTGGATCCTGCCGCGTTCGTCGAGCACGTGCTGGCCTTTCCGGCCGGGCGCGGTGCCGTGCCGTCTCCCGCAGCAAGCCCGCTACCGGGGCACTTGATCGCCGAGACCGGGCCGATCGGGCACGCGATCGCACTCGGGCTGCTCGCCACGGCCGCCGTGGCGATCGGCCTGTGGGTGGTGGTGCGACCGCCGCGCACGGGAGCCGACGCGGCGCTACGGCTCGCCGTCGGCCTCGGCGCGGCGATCATGCTGACCCCAGCAACCCGCTGGGGCTACGTGGTCTACCCGCTCGCCCTGCTCGGCGCGCGGTGGTGCTTCCCCCAGGAAGAAGGCGCCCTCCGGCGCGCTCGGTCTACTTCTTCTTCCGGGTAGTCGCGCCACCACGACCGCGTAGCTGTACCCCGGATTCGCACAGAACCCGGTGCACGAAGCCGTAGGAACGACCGGTCGATTCAGCCAGGGCCCGGATGCTTGCGCCCTTCTCGTACTTCTTCTTGAGGTCGTTAGCCAGCTTGGTGCGCGTGCTGCCGGTGATGCGCGCGCCCTTCTTCAAGTCAGCCACGATGGTCACGCCTCCTTGCCGGAGAGTGGTGTGGGCCACACACAGCCCCTTGGAGCAATGATCGAACAGGAGGCGACAGAACGCCAGATGGACGACGAAATCTGCGCAAAGCCACCACGGACGGCCTAACCCGGAAGCCGAAAGGACGATCAAGGCATCCGCCGAAACGATCAAGGCGGCTCCGTGCAGGGTCTTACTGATCACCACGCGCGTTCACGGTCCGCTCCGGAACCGGGCGTCGGGCGGCCGAACAGGACCGTGGTGCCGGACTTCGCGCCGGAAAATTCGCCGTCAGAGTCACCCACAAGAGGTATGAGCCCGGTCGGGTACGAGCCGGGCACACGCGGCCCGGACGGGTGGTCGCGCCCGCCGCCGAGCGGGCCACCCGCCTGCAGCGGCAGCCACGGCCTCAGGCGAGCTCGACCAACTCGCGATACTCGTCCGACCAGTGATCTTCGGTGCCGTCCGGAAGCACGATCACCCGTTCCGGTTCCAGCGCATCGACGGCACCGGGATCGTGGGTCACCAGCACAACCGCTCCGGTGTAGCTCCGCAGCGCCGACAACACCTGTTCCCGGGAAGCCGGGTCCAGGTTGTTCGTCGGCTCGTCCAGCAACAACACGTTCGCCGCGCTGGAGACCAGCCCGGCCAGCGCCAACCGGGTCTTCTCGCCACCGGACAGCGTCCCAGCAGGCTGGTCGAGCTGCTCGCCGCTGAACAGGAACGACCCGAGCAGGGTGCGCAGCTGCTGTTCGCCGGTGTCCGGCGCCAGGTGCCGGATGTTCTCCCACACCGTGGCTTGGTGATCCAGCGTCTCGTGCTCCTGCGCGTAGTAGCCGATCCGCAGGCCGTGCCCCGGCTCCACCGAACCGGTGTCCGGCCGTTCCAGTCCGGCGAGCAGCCGCAGCAACGTCGTCTTGCCCGCCCCGTTGAGACCGAGCACGACCACGCGGGAGCCACGGTCGATCGCCAGGTCGACACCGGTGAAGATCTCCAGCGACCCGTAGCTCTTCGACAAGTTGGACGCCGTGAGCGGGGTACGCCCGCACGGTGCGGGGGCCGGGAAGCTGATCTTGGCGACCTTGTCCGCCCGCTGCTCGGGCTCCAGCGCCGCCAGCATCTGCTCCGCCCTGCGAGCCATGTTCTTGGCGGCCACCGCTTTGGTGGCCTTCGCACCGAGCTTGGCTGCCTGCTGCTTGAGCGCGGCCGCCTTCTTCTCCGCGTTCGCGCGCTCCCGCTTACGCCGCTTCTCGTCGGTGGCGCGCGCGTCCAGATAACGCTGCCACGTCATGTTGTAGACGTCCAGCTCGGCGCGCATCGCGTCGAGGAACCACACCTTGTTCACCACGTCGGCGAGCAGGCCGACGTCGTGGCTGATCAACACCAGCCCCCCGGTGTGCTGCTTGAGGAAGCCGCGCAACCACGAGATCGAATCGGCGTCGAGGTGGTTGGTGGGCTCGTCCAGCAGCAGGATGCGGTCGGACTTCCCGCCCGGCCCCGCCTCCGAGGCGGCGAACAGGATGCGAGCCAGCTCGACGCGCCTGCGCTGACCACCGGACAGCGTCGACAGGCGCTGCGTCAGCACCCGTTGTTCGAGCCCGAGATTCGCGCAGATGCGGCCCGCTTCGCTTTCCGCGGCGTATCCACCGAGCGCGGAGAAGCGCTCCTCCAGGCGACCGTAGCGGTTGATCGCCTTCTGCCGCTCCGGACCGTCGGCCAGCTCCGCCATGGCGATCTGCGCCTTCTCCATGTCGCGGGCGATGGCGTCCAGACCGCGCGCGGACAGCACCCGATCCTTCGCGGTCACCGACAGGTCGCCCTCGCGAGGATCCTGTGGCAGGTAGCCGATCTCCGAGCTGATGCGAATGTCGCCGGCGTGCGGTTGGCCTTCACCGGCGAGCACTTTCAGGGTCGTGGTCTTACCGGCGCCGTTGCGGCCGACAAGGCCGATCCGGTCGCCGGGTTGCACACGCAACGTGGTTTCGGCCAGCAGAGTGCGCGAACCGGCGCGCAGCTCCAGGCCGGTAGCCGTAATCACAGTGGGCTCCGTGGTCTGAAGAAAGTCGACAAGGAAGACAGGGGCTGACTCGCGCTACTCCAAGCGCGCGATCAGCCAGCCGGACGCGGCGGGGTACGCCGCGCTCGGTCTGCAAGCCTCCGATGTCGTGACCACGTCATCGATGGTACGGGGTACGCGCCAGCAAATTTTCGTCGCACCGCTATTCGGGCTGGGGGTCGCGTATCTGGATCTCCACCGAGCGCGCCCGCTCGGCGGCCTCGTCGAGCAATGCCCTGCGCGGCTCGCCGACGTCGAGTATTCGCTCACTGGCTTTGGCGAACACCGATGCCAGCCGGCGATCAGCGGCGAGCTGCTCCAGCGCCCGCCGATCACCGCCGAGCACGACGAAGTCCAGCGTGGTCAGCCGCGGGCCGAGGACGTCCAGGATGTCGTCGGCCGCGCGGTTCAGGGCCTGCCTGCCTTGCTGCTCGCGGCGACGCGCGAATCGCTGCTGGGACTGGCCACCCGCTGCCGTACGCCCCTGCACGTAATGCCGGCCGGTGCGCGACACCACCACCCGTGGACCCTCGGCTATCCCGACCGAGTGCGCGCCTTTACGAACCAGGATCAGACCGAGCCGCCGAGGCTTGAGCGCGTAGTCCACCAGCGGCCCGATCTCCAAGCCCGCATGCAACTCGACCCCGTGGCGTCGCTCGAACGGCAGGTCGATCCACGCCTGAGTCCCGTTCACCGCGGTGACCACCACGTGCAAGTAGTGCAGCACGGTGCGGGCGATTCCCCCGTTGCGCTCGGCGAAGTTGTCGAACCACCTGGTCAACCGCTCCGGGGCGACTTCGACGGCCCGTCCTCCCCCGGCCAGCTCGCGTACCCGGCTCACAGCACGAACGAGTCCGACCAGGGAGCGGTCGAACGCCCGGCCAGGGCGTCCAACAGCACCACGGCTTGCTTGTCGGTCAGCGACGCCACGAAGTCGACGATCGACCGGCCGCGGGCCAACGAGCGGATGTCCACCGGCCCGGAGCCGGGCGCCCCCGTCAACAGCTCCGGCCGCTCCCGCACCAACAGCGCGTACTCCGTCTCGGCCAGCTCGACCAGATCGTGCAGCCTGCGTGGGATCCGATGCGCCTCGCGCTCGTCCAGCAACCACTGCCGCAGCTCGTCGACCAGCGTCGACAGCAGCGAGGCCTGGCCGCGCTGATGCAGCGCCAGGTCCGCACGCTCGAGCACGAACCGCTTGTGCACGAACTTCAACACCTGGACCTCGTGCCACTGCGGCACCCGCAGCGTCACGTGGCCGCTGCGCGTCGACGGGTCCGGAACGACCTCGACGCCTTCCACCAGCCGCTCGGTCCACTGCTCGGAAAAGGCGGCGATGGCTTGTTCGGACTCGATCGAGCCGTCGAACGCCCGCGTCAGCAGGCCGTCGACCAGCGTCTCGCGAACCCGCGCGACCGCGTCATGGAACGCGTCGTCGTCGACCAGGGGCGCATCTTTGACGTGCATTCGCCGCCGCAGCCGCTCCAGCGAGTGGCCCGGCTTCCGCGACCTGGCAAGCTGCGCGTCCTCGAGCTGACGCAGGTCGTGCGCCTGCTCCGCCCACGCACGCAGCTCTCCCGCCACCGGCGCGTGCTGAAGCACGCCGATGCGGTGGAAGTCCTGCAGATCGTGGATCGCGTACGCGATGTCGTCGGCCGTGTCCATCACGGACGCCTCCACGGTCTGCTGCCACGACTCGATCTTGTCCGCGAACGGCTCCCTGGCCTGCTCGAGGTCGTGCAGCTCGGTCACGTAGGCGGAGAACTTGCTCGAGCCGGTGCCGGGCGCATCGGACGGCTCGGCCGCTCCACGGGGCGGCACGTCCATCTCCGACGGGTGCGGGCGCACCAACGGCAATCGCAGCCACGGGTATTTGAGGACCCCGGCACGTACCGCGGCGGTGAGGTCGAGGCCGATACCGGACGGTCCGCGCACATCCGTCGTGGTCAGGATCCGGAACGTCTGCGCGTTCCCTTCGAACCCGTCGGACAGGCCGAGCCGGTGCCGGGCGATCCGGTCGAGCACCTGCTCGCCGAGGTGCCCGAACGGCGGATGGCCCAGGTCATGGGCCAGCGCCGCGGCCTCCGCGACATCCGGGTCGCACCCGCCGAGCTTCTCACACAGCTGGGCGTACTCCGGCGACGACGTGAGCCGCTCGGCGATCGTGCGCGCCACCTGCGCCACCTTCAGACTGTGCGTCAACCGGTTGTGCAACAGCCCGGAATCCCCGGCACTGACCACTTGGGTGACGCCACCCAGCCGGGCGAAGAACGGGGACGCGGCGATGCGGTCGCGGTCCACCCGGAATTCGGTAGCGACATCGGCGCCGGCGGAGCTGAGGCTGCCCGCCGCGCGACCTTCTCCCGCATCTCGCCGTCGCGTCCTGTCGATGCGCATGGAGTTCACCGTAATAGTTCACGACGGCAAGGCCACGACATTTAGCTCGGTCGCCACCACCGGCCGCCCTTCGGGACATCACCCGGCGGGCGACCGGCTTAGGCGCGGGATCGAGTGCGGCATCAGCGGCCCGCCGGCAGAGCCACGCCGACCAGTGCGGCCGCGCCGCTCAGGACTGCCGAGTGCTCGCCTGGGCCGGGGCCGCCGGATGCTGTTGCGCCGAGCTCAGCGGCGGAACCGGGCAGTGCAGCACCGCACAGACGGTACGCAGCAGCTCGACCTCCTCCGTGGTCATCACGCCGTCGTGGCTGATGACCAGTACCAAGCTCTCCACCAGCGCAGCCTTCTCGTTGCCTTCCAGGCCGTCCAGGGCAGCCCACGCGCCATCGAGGGCGAGCAGGCCCTGCTGCGGCGGCTGGAACGGGATCTGCTGACCGGGCAGCACCTTGTGCAGGCCCGCGCGGAACGCGGCCTCGCCCTGACGCGGATCGTCGTGCCCGACCCGAGCCAGCACGGCCAGCAGGACGGCCACCGACGGAGCCACGTTGGCCAGCGTCCGACGCTGCTTGCGCCACGGCGGCCGGTGGTACATGACCTCGTGCAGCTCGATGTGCAACAGCGTCGACAAGCAGTACTCGAACACGTCGACCCGGCCGTCCGCCTTGATCAACGCGTCCAGGCTCCCCATGATGTGCTGCAGCTCCTGCGGACTGCGCCTGCGCAACGCGGAGAACGCGATCTCCGACAGCGGCAGCCGCAGATCGGCGTCGAGCCTCTGCAACGCGCCGCCTTCGTTCCATGCCGCGTCGGCCAACGGCTTGCCGTGCCGCTGGGTCAGCACCTGGTGCTGCCGTTGCCGGGCCTCCGGGTGGGACGACATCAGCAGGCCGAAGATCAACGGCACGACCGTGTCCGTCCGGCGGGCCTTGGCCTTGAACTCCTCCGGGATCCGGCGCAGCAGGTTCTCGCCGTGCTCGTACGTCGCGGCGGACGGGTCACCGATGCCCGCAACCACCTGGTCCGGACGTACCGGGATCGGCCCCTGCTGCCCGGAAGATCCAGCAGGCGCCGGGCCCTGACCACCTGGCGGGGGCGCCGGGAACGGCGGACCGCTCGGCGGCGGCATCGCACCCGCGGGCGGAGCCATCCCGGCGGCCGGCTGGCCGGACGGCGGCGGAGCCATCCCGGCCACTGGCTGACCGGACGGCGGCGCGGCAGGAGCCTGTCCTGCCGGGGCGGGCGCCAGGCCCATGGCCGCGTCCTCCTGCAGACCCGCGGGCGGGGCCGCCGTCCAGCGCTGCTTCAACGCTTCCAGCTCGGCGGGGTTGAAGTGCGGCTGCAACGCACGGATGCGCTCCACCAGCGGCGGGTGGGTGGCGAACATCGCCGCGAACTTCGAGCCCTCGCCGAACAGCATGTGGCTGACGTCGTCCTTCTTGCCGCTGCGCAGCTCGGAACCGTCCGGCAGGCCACCGATCTTCTTCAACGCGCCCGCGATGCCCTCGGTCTGCCTGGTGAACTGCACCGCGGAGGCGTCCGCCAGATACTCGCGCTGCCGGGACACCGCGGCTTTGATCAGCTTGCCGCAGAACAGGCCGATACCGCCGGCGATCCACAGCACCAGGCCGATGGCGGGCAGCGGATTGCGCTGGCCACGCGTGGCCATCAGCACCCGGCCGACCACGGCCAGACCCAGGATGCCGAACAGCACACCCATCAACCGGATGCTCAGCCGCATGTCGCCGTTGACGACGTGGCTGAACTCGTGCGCGATGACGCCCTGCAGCTCGTCACGGTTCAGCCGCTCGAGCGTTCCCCTGGTCACGGCCACCGCCGCGTCGGCAGGCGACCATCCGGCGGCGAACGCGTTGATGCCCGGCTCGTGCGGCAGCACGTACAGCTCCGGCACCGGGGTGCCCGACGCGATGGCGATCTCCTCGACCACGTTGCGCAGCCTGCGCAGTTGCGGGTCGTTGGTGTCCTCGGGGACGTACACACCCCCGAGCGACCGCGCGACCTTGCCGCCACCGCCCTTCTTCAGGCTGGCCAGCCGGAACAGGGACGCGCAGGCGATGATGATCAGCACCACGATCGTGATCGTGAGCAGCACGGGCACCATCTGGTCCGCGGGCATCTCCCGCAGCAGCAGCCCCCACATCGCCAGGTCGATGACCGCGACGATGCCGATGACCGCGACGACGAACAGGAACACCAGGCGCCCGGACGCCTTGCGAACCTGGATCTGGCGTTCGAAGAAGTTCATTTCGGACTACTTACCCCCGGCAGCCGGGACCGCTTCGGACGCGCTCAGAACGAGATCTGCGGAGCCTGCCGCATCTCCGGACGCTCGACCTCCAGCAGCGCGGCGGGCTTGAACCCGAACATGCCCGCGAAGATGTTCGACGGGAAGACCTCGCGCTTGTTGTTGTAGGCCATGACCGAGTCGTTGTAGGCCTGGCGAGCGAACGCGACGCGGTTCTCCGTCGAGGTCAGCTCCTCCGACAGCTGCATCATGTTCTGGTTCGCCTTCAGGTCCGGGTAGCTCTCCTGCAGCGCGAACAGCCTGCCCAGCGTCTGGGTCAGCATGTTCTCCTGCTGGCCCAGGTGCTGCATCGCCTGCGGGTCACCCGGGTTGGTCCGCGCGTACTGCTGCGCCTGCACCGCGCCCTGCCGGGCGGCGATGACGGCTTCCAACGTCTGCCGCTCGTGCTTGATGTAGCCCTTGGCGGTCTCCACCAGGTTCGGGATCAGGTCGTGCCGACGGGTGAGCTGCACGTCGATCTGCGCGAACGCGTTCTGGTACGCATTACGCCGCTTCACCAGGCCGTTGTAGATCGAAATGGCCATGATGATCAGCAGCAGCACGATCACGCCGATGACGATCCCGATGATCGCTCCGGTACTCAACTAAGACCCCTCCTGAACGATGTGGACCGGCATCCCCCAGGCCGCGGCCCCGGGCCTACCGGATTTGGCGCCAGCATACTCACCGGCCGGCACGCTCGCGGGCAAACCATCAGATCGTGATCTCGGTGCCACCAACGCGGGAACAGCTGGGCCGGAAAGCTACGGAAAAGCGCAGGTAGAACACGCAAAGCGAGCATTTCGCACAGAGTGCGGAGCCTGAGCGGGAGCGCACCGGACGTCGCGAGAGCGCCACTCACGGCGACACCGCTCAGCCTCCAAGTTCCCGGCCCGTGGGTCGGCTACTCGACGTCGGTATGGGTCAGGCGACGGAGGCCGCACGCAGCCGCGCCAGGCTCCCCGGCTGCCGCTCCCGCGGCGTTGCGTCAGACCAGGCCGAGCAGGGGCCACACGACCCACGAGCGACAGCTCGGACCGGCCGCGCAGCCGATGACGACCGGCCGCGCAGCCGATAAGTCGTGGGATGAGCTCAGACCGTGAAGCCGAGCGCCCGCAGCTGCTCGCGTCCCTCGTCGGTGATCCGCTCCGGGCCCCACGGCGGCATCCAGACCCAGTTGATCTTGTAGTCGGACACGATCTGCTTCCCGCCGAGCAGCACCGAGCGGGTCTGGTCCTCGATCACGTCGGTCAACGGGCATGCGGCCGACGTCAGCGTCATGTCGATGGTGGCGACGTTGTCCTCGCCGACCCGGACGTCGTACACCAGGCCGAGATCGACGACGTTGATCCCCAGCTCGGGGTCGACCACGTCGCGCAACGCCTCCTCCACGTCCTCGACCGTGGCCACCGAGCCCGAGGTCGCCTCGGGCTGCTCCGGCAGGTCGGCCGCGGTTCGGCCCTCGCGGGTCGGGTTCTCGGTCACGAAATCTCAGCTCCCTCGCGTGCCTTCTCGACACCAGCCTGCACCAAGGCCGCTTTGAACGCCATCCAGCCGAGCAGCGCGCACTTCACCCTGGCCGGGTACTTCGCCACCCCGGCGAACGCCACGCCGTCCTCCAGCACGTCCTCGTCCGGCTCGACCTTGCCGCGCCCTTGCATCAACTCCACGAACGCGTCCAGCTTCGCCAGTGCGTCGTCCACCGGGCGGTCCACCACCAGATCGGTCAGCACCGACACCGACGCCTGGGAGATCGAACAACCCTGGCCGGTGTGCGACACGTCCGCGATCCGGTCGCCGTCCAGCTTCACCCGCAGCTGCAGCTCGTCGCCGCACGTGGGGTTGATCTGGTACGACTCGCCGTCGTACGGCTCCCGCAAGCCGCGGCCGTGCGGGTTCTTGTAGTGGTCCAGGATGATCTCCTGGTACATCGCTTCTAGGTCCATCGCAGGCTCCGCCCGCTCGCCGGTCGGCGCGCCGCCACCGGGTTCACTTACGCCACCCCGAAGAACCGCCGGGCCTCACGCACACCCGCCACCAGCGCGTCGATCTCGTGCACGCTGTTGTACAGGTAGAACGACGCCCGCACGCTCGCGGGTATTCCCAACCTGCGGTGCAGCGGCCATGCGCAGTGGTGGCCGACTCGCACCGCGACACCCATGCTGTCCATCACCTGGCCGACATCATGCGGGTGAACGCCGTCGACGACGAAAGACACCGCGCCACCGCGGGACTCCGTGGTCGTCGGGCCGATGATGCGCACGCCGTCGATCTCGCCCAGCGCGGTCAGCGCCGCCTCGGTGAGCTGCTTCTCGTGCTCGGCGACCGCGGACATGCCGATCGCCCGCAGGTAGTCGATCGCCGCGCCGAGCCCGATGGCCTGCGACGTCATCGGCACGCCTGCCTCGAACTTCTGCGGCGGCGGGGCGAACGTGGACCGCTCCATCGTCACCAGCTCGATCATCGAGCCACCGGTGAGGAACGGCGGCATCGCCTCGAGCAACTCACGACGGCCGTAGAGCACGCCGACGCCGGACGGCCCGAGCATCTTGTGCCCGGAGAACACCGCGAAGTCGACACCCAGCTCGCGCAGATTCACCGGCGCGTGCGGCACGGACTGGCAGGCGTCCAGCACGGTCAACGCGCCGACCTTGCGGGCCCGCTCCACCAGCGGCGCCGGGTCGTTCACCGTGCCCAGCACGTTCGACTGGTGGGTGAACGCCACGACCTTGGTGCGCTCGTTGATCAGCGAGTCGATGTCCGACAGGTCGAGCCTGCCGTCGTCGGTGACACCGAACCAGCGCAGCGTGGCACCGGTGCGCCGGCACAGCTGCTGCCACGGCACGAGGTTGGCGTGGTGCTCCATCTCGGTGATGACGATCTCGTCGCCCTCACCGACCCGGAAGCGCTTCGCCTCCTCGCCCGCCGTCGCGGCATTGCTCATCGAGTAGGCGACGAGGTTGATGCCCTCGGTGGCGTTCTTGGTGAACACCACCTCGCCCGCATCGACACCGACGAACTTCGCCACGCGCTCGCGCGCGTCCTCGAACGCGTCCGTGGCCTCCTCGGCCAGCTGATGCGCTCCCCGGTGCACCGCGGAGTTGGACGTCTCCACATACGCCCGCTCGGCCGCGAGCACCTGCCGCGGCCGCTGCGATGTGGCGCCGGAGTCGAAGTAGACCAGTGGTTTGCCGTCGCGGACGGTGCGGGTCAGGATCGGGAAGTCAGCGCGCACGGCGGCCACATCCAACGGCGCCGCCTCGAGCGGTGTTGCGGTCATCGCACTGCCTCCATCCTTGCCGGCGTGACGCCCTTACAGCGCCGCCGGCTCCGCCTTGCCGACGTACTTGACGTAGCCCTGCTCCTCCAGCTCGTCGGCCAGCTCCTTGCCGCCCGACTCGACGACCCGGCCTTCGGCGAACACGTGCACCACGTCCGGCTGGATGTGCTTGAGGATGCGGGTGTAGTGGGTGATGAGCATGACGCCGACGTCGTTGCTGGCGGTGAAGTCGTTGACCGCCTGCGAAACCACGCGCAGCGCGTCGACGTCCAGACCGGAGTCGGTCTCGTCCAGCACCGCGAACTTCGGCTTCAGCAACGCCAGCTGCAGGATCTCGTGGCGCTTCTTCTCACCACCGGAGAAGCCCTCGTTGACACTGCGCTCGGCGAACTCGGCCGGGATGTCCAGCTTGGCCATCTCGTCGCGGACTTCCTTGACCCAGTGGCGCAGCTTCGGCGCCTCGCCGCGCACCGCGGTGGCGGCGGTCCGCAGGAAGTTCGACATGGACACGCCCGGCACCTCGACCGGGTACTGCATGGCGAGGAACAGACCCGCACGGGCCCGCTCGTCCACGCTCATCTCCAGCACGTTCTCGCCGTCCAGCAGCACCTCGCCGGACGTCACCTCGTACTTCGGGTGACCGGCGATGGCGTACGACAGCGTCGACTTGCCGGAACCGTTGGGGCCCATGATCGCGTGCACCTCACCCGAGCGGACCGTGAGGTTGACGCCCTTGAGGATTTCTTTTGTGCCTTCGTCGGTGGTCACCGACGCGTGCAGGTCCTTGATCTCCAGAGTGGCCATGGTGTTCCTTCAGTTGCTTGTCGTGTGGCGGGGTGGTCGGGTTACGCGGCTGAGCGCCTGATCAGTGGCCGACGGCTTGCAGCTCGTCCTCGATCGCCGCTTCCAGCCGCTCGCGCAGCTCGGGCACGTCGATACGCGCCAGGATCTCGAAGAAGAAGCCGCGCACCACCAGCCGCCGGGCGGTGGGCTCGTCGATCCCGCGGGACTGCAGGTAGAACAGCTGCTCGTCGTCGAACCGGCCGGTGGCGCTGGCGTGGCCCGCGCCCTCGATCTCGCCGGTCTCGATCTCCAGGTTCGGCACCGAGTCGGCCCGCGCGCCTTCGGTGAGCACCAGGTTGCGGTTCAGCTCGAACGTGTCGGTTCCCTCGGCCGCCGCGCGGATCAACACGTCGCCGATCCACACGCTGCGCGCGTCGTCACCCTGCAGCGCACCCTTGTACGTCACATGGGACTTGCAGTGCGGCTGGGCGTGGTCGACGAACAGCCGGTGCTCCTGGTGCTGGCCGGCGTCGGCGAAGTACAGGCCGAGCAGCTCGACGTCGCCACCGGGCGCGGCGAACCGCGCGGTCGGCGAAACCCGGACCAGGTCGCCGCCGAGCGTCACGACGGTGTGCTTGACCAAGGAGTCCTTGCCGAGCGAGACGTGGTGCTCGCTGACGTGGACGGCGTCGTCCTCCCAGTCCTGCACGCTGATCACGGTCAGCCGCGCGCCTTCGCCGGTGATGAACTCGACGTTGTCGGCGTACGTGCCGGACCCACGGTGGTCGAGCACCACGGACGCCTCGGCGTACGGGGCCAGCCGGATCTGCAGGTGGCCGTAGGCCAGCAGGTCCTTGCCCGGGCCGGTCACGGTCAGCACGGTCGGCTTGGACGCCTTGGTGTCCGCGCCGACGCTGACCACGGTGGCCTCGGTGAACGAGCTGTAGGCCTGTGCGGACACCCGATCGCCCGGAGCACCCGCCTTGCCGAGCCGCTCGTCCTCCCGGCTCACCGTCTCCACGGTGACCTCAGGCGCGGCGTCCACCGACAGCGTCACCTTGCCGGTCGCCACCGCGGCGTCGCCGCCCTTGTGCAGGCCACGCAGCCGCTTCAGCGGGGTGAAGCGCCAGTTCTCCTCCCGGCCACTGGGCACCTCGAAGGCTTCCACGTCGTAGCCGGTGAACCGCTCGCCCCGGGACGTCTCGGGAACGACGGCGCCCTCCTGCAGCGCCGAGCGGACGTTGTTCTCGGTCGTGTTCTCTGCCACCGTCATCAGCCGACGGACCCTTCCATCTGCAGTTCGATGAGTCGATTGAGTTCCAGCGCGTACTCCATCGGCAGCTCGCGCGCGATCGGCTCCACGAAGCCGCGGACGATCATCGCCATCGCCTCTTCCTCGGCCAGGCCGCGCGACATCAGGTAGAACAGCTGGTCCTCACTGACCTTGGACACGGTGGCTTCGTGCCCCATGGACACGTCGTCGTTACGGATGTCCACGTACGGATAGGTGTCCGACCGGCTGATCGTGTCCACCAGCAAGGCGTCACAGATCACCGACGACTTGGAGTGGTGCGCGCGCTTGGCCACCCGGACCAGGCCGCGGTAGGACGTGCGGCCGCCGCCGCGCGCCACCGACTTGGACATGATCGTCGACGACGTGTGCGGCGCCAGGTGCTCCATCTTCGCGCCCGCGTCCTGGTGCTGGCCCTCGCCGGCGAAGGCCACCGAGAGCACCTCGCCCTTGGCGTGCTCACCGGTGAGGAACACCGACGGGTACTTCATGGTGACCTTGGAACCGATGTTGCCGTCGATCCACTCCATGGTCGCGCCCTCTTCCGCGCGCGCCCGCTTGGTCACCAGGTTGTAGACGTTGTTCGACCAGTTCTGGATCGTGGTGTAGCGGCACCGGGCGTTCTTCTTGACGATGATCTCCACGACCGCCGAGTGCAGCGAGTCGGACTTGTAGATCGGCGCCGTGCAGCCCTCGACGTAGTGCACGTAGGCACCCTCGTCGACGATGATCAGGGTCCGCTCGAACTGGCCCATGTTCTCGGTGTTGATCCGGAAGTAGGCCTGCAGCGGGATGTCCACGTGCACGCCCGGCGGCACGTAGATGAACGACCCACCGGACCACACCGCGGTGTTCAGCGCGGAGAACTTGTTGTCCCCGGCCGGGATGACCGAGCCGAAGTACTCCTTGAACAGCTCGGGGTGCTCCTTCAGACCCGTGTCGGTGTCCAGGAAGATGACGCCCTGGGCCTCCAGGTCCTCACGGATCTTGTGGTAGACCACCTCGGACTCGTACTGCGCGGCGACACCGGCGATCAGCCGCTGCTTCTCCGCCTCCGGGATGCCCAGCTTGTCGTAGGTGTTCTTGATGTCCTCGGGCAGCTCGTCCCAGCTGGTGGCCTGCTTCTCGGTGGACCGGACGAAGTACTTGATCGAGTCGAAGTCGATGCCGGTCAGGTCCGCGCCCCAGTTGGGCAGCGGCTTGCGCTCGAACAGCTTGAGGCCCTTCAGCCGCTGTTCGAGCATCCACTCGGGCTCGTTCTTCTTCGCCGAGATGTCGCGCACGACGTCCTCGTCGAGGCCTCGCCTTGCGCTGGCACCCGCCACGTCACGGTCAGCCCAGCCGTACTCGTACTTGCCCAGCGACGCGATGGTCTCTTCCTGGGACAGGGGCTGCGTGGTGGTGGTGCGCTGCTCTGCAGCGGCAGTCATGCGGGCTTCCCTTCTTCTCGGGGTCCTGCGTTGTTCACGGGAACGTGTGTGGTGCACGCCGCGTCGCCGCGGGCGATGGTCGCCAGCCGCTGTACGTGCGTACCGAGCAATTCGGCGAATGCCGCCGTCTCCGCCTCGCACAGCTGCGGGAACTCCGCCGCCACGTGGGCCACTGGACAGTGGTGCTGGCACAGCTGCTCGCCCGCGCCCACCTGCTCCGTCGAGGCAGCGTAGCCCTCGCGACTCAGTGCCGCGGCGAGGGCCTCCGCTCGTCGTGCCGGATCACCTGCTGCGGTGATTTCCGCCGCGTGCGGCCCGACCAGGGTGGCCACCCGGTGCTCGGCGAACGCGCGCACCGCCTCCGGGCCACCATGCTCGGCCAGGAAACGGATCGCGGCGACCGCCAGGTCGTCGTAGGCGTGCCCGAACCGAGCGCGCCCGGTGTCGGTGAGCAGGAACTCCTTGGCCGGCCGGCCACGACCGCGACGAAGCCGGGCCGGAGCCTCCCGGAACCCGGCCTCTCCCGCGGCGACCAAGGCGTCCAGATGCCTGCGGACGGCCGTCGGGCTGATGCCGAGCCGCTCGGCGATCGCCGCCGCCGTGATCGGCCCCTTCTCCAGCAACAGCCGGGCGACCTCGACCCTGGTGCGGCCTTCCGGTCCGGTTTGCGCGGGCACACTGACGTTCGCCGACTGGCGCGGCGACGTGGTCTCAGCGAGCTCGCGGTTTTTCACAACACAAGTGTGTCGTATTTCCCGGCTGAGGGCAAAGAGACCCCGGACACGAGGTGATCACGGTCACCACACGGTACGCCGCTGTCCCGAACGGAGTACCACTCGGCCACCGGGAAAGTCGTTCGACGCGGCTCGCTACGCTGCCCTGGTGGCGGTCGGTGAACGGGAGCAGACGGGGACCGGCCAGGTTCTGCCCTGGCTGACGAGCCCGGAACCCGCACCCCTGTCGGGCGCGGAACTACGCGCAGTAACCACGACACGTCGCTTGGGCATCATCGGTGCCCTGTTCCTGGCCATCGGCTCGATCGGCGCCGGGGCCGTTCCGGTGCTCAATCCCGCCCACGACATCCCGGTGGTCAGGTTGTTCGCCAGGGCGACGACCGTGTCGCTGGCGATCGCGCTGTCCGGGATGCTGCTGATGGTCATCGCCTGGCTGCTGTACGGCCGCTACGCCCGTCCCGGCAGGGAACGGATGGCCACCCCGGCCCAGACGTTCCGCACGGTCGTCATGTGGGTGACGCCGTTGCTGCTGGTCCCGCCCCTGTTCTCCCGCGACGTCTACAGCTATCTGGCGCAAAGCGAGATCGTGCACCGCGGGATGGACCCGTACACCCTGGGGCCGGCGCAGGCGCTCGGGGTCGCCGATCCCATCACGATGGGCGTGTCCAACGTCTGGCGGGAAACCCCGGCACCGTACGGCCCGCTGTTCCTGGAGATCGGCAGCTGGATGTCGGGCATCAGCGGCAACCACGTGGCGTTCGGCGTCCTGCTGCAACGTGGCATCGCCATGGTCGGTGTTGCCCTGATCGTGTGGTCCTTGCCGCGGCTGGCGAAGCGGTTCGGGGTGCAGCCGACGACCGCGCTGTGGCTCGGCGCGGCCAATCCGCTGGTGATCTTCCATCTGGTGGCGGGCGCGCACAACGAGGCGCTGGGCATCGGGCTGATGATGGCCGGGATGGAGCTCGGCCTGCGCAGGCTGCCGATTCGCGTCGCCGGGGACACCCCACCGCCGTTGGCTCGTGGTGAGATCGGTTTCATCGTCCTGGGGGCGGCGGTGATGACGCTGGCCGCTGCGGTCAAGGTGAATGCCGCGTTGGCGCTCGGCTTCTTCGGCGTGATGATCGCCAGACGCTGGCACGGCCGGTTCAGCGACCTGGTGAAGGCGGCCATCGGGTTGACCGTGGTGTTCGTCGCCGTCATGGTCGCGGTCTGCTACGCCACCGGGCTCGGCTTCGGTTGGATCGGTGCGCTCGGTACCCCGGGGCAGAGCCGCACGCTCGTCTCCCCCGTCACGTTGATCGGCTACCTGACCGGTGGCCTGGGCATCGCGCTCGACCTCGGTGTCCACGTGCACTCGATCATGGACGTGTTCAGCGTGCTCGGCATGGTTGCCGCCGCGGTGATCACGGTGATCCTGTTGTGGCGCAGCTTCCGCTGGAAGTTGCGGCCGATCATCGGGCTGGGTGTCGGGATGGCCGTGTTCATGGGCCTGCACGTGGCCACCCACCCGTGGTGGATGCTGTGGGCGGTGATCCCGCTGGCCGCGTCGGCGGGAACCTCGCGGTTCCGGGTCGCCGCCACCATCGGCAGCGCCATCCTCGCCGTCGTCATCACCCCGACCGGCAGCCCGTTCGACGGCCGGGGCTTCGTGCTCCCGCAGGCCTATCTCGCTGCCGCGCTCGTCTGTGCCGTGGCGCTGTTCGTGGTGCGCCGGACGGTGCCGCTGTGGCGCGACCCCGTGTCGCAGGTCTCGGCCGACGAGGGTGGTTCGGACGCACCATCCGCGGAATCTAGGCTGGCTAACCGTGAGTGAGCCCGCACTGCACATCTCGGGGCTGGTGAAACGATTCGGCTCGACCGTCGCGGTGGACGGTGTCGACGTGGACATGCCGCGCGGCCAGTTGCTGGCCCTCCTCGGCCCCAACGGCGCGGGCAAGACCACCACCGTCGAGATTGCCGAAGGATTGCAGCGCGCGGACGCAGGCACGGTTCGCGTTCTGGGCCTGGACCCGCATCGTGACCGTGATCAGCTCCGCCCTCGCATCGGCGTCATGCCGCAGGGTGGCGGCGCTTATCCCGGAGTGCGGGCGGGCGAGATGCTGCAGCTGGTCGCCAGCTGCGCGGCCAACCCGCTGGACACGCGCTGGTTGCTGGACGTTCTCGGCTTGGCGAAGTCGGCGCGCACCCCGTTCAAGCGATTGTCCGGCGGTCAGCAGCAACGGTTGTCGCTGGCGTGCGCGATCGTCGGACGTCCCGAGCTGGTGTTCCTCGACGAACCCACGGCCGGCATGGATCCGCAAGCGCGGCGTCTGGTGTGGGAGCTGCTGTCCGCTCTGCGCACCGACGGCGTCAGCATCCTGCTCACCACCCACCTGATGGAAGAGGCCGAGACGCTGGCCGATCAGGTGGTGATCATCGACCGTGGCCGCGTCGTGGCGCAGGGCTCCCCAGCGGAGTTGACCGCGTCCGACGGCGACGCCGAACAGCTCACGTTCCGCGCCCGGCCGGGACTCGACACCACGCTGCTCACCGAAGCGCTGCCCGAGGGCTACACGGTCGCCGAGGCCTCGCCCGGTTCGTACCGGGTCACGGGCAAGATCGACCCGCAGGTGGTGTCCACCGTGACCGCCTGGTGCGCCCAGCACGGCGTCCTCGCCGAGCAACTGCACGTCGGCTCGAAGGACCTCGAGGACGTGTTCCTCGAGCTCACCGGACGGGAGCTACGCGCATGACCACGTTCGCCGAGGGCACGTTCACGCCCGCGCCGGGCCGCGGCAGCACCGGGCGCATGCTGCGTACCCACGCCAAGGTGGAGACGCTGCTGACCTTGCGGCAGGGCGAACAGATCCTGCTCACCCTGCTCATCCCGCTCGCGCTGCTGATCGGCATGAGCGTGCTGAACCTGATCCCCGGTGACCAGCTGGACGGTGCCGCGCCGGTCGACTGGACGACCCCGCGGATCCTCGCGCTGGCGGTGATGTCCTCGGCGTTCACCGGCCAGGCCATCGCGTTGGGCTTCGACCGCAAGTACGGCGTGTTCAAGCGGCTGGCGGCGACCGCGCTGCCGTTGTGGGTGCTGATCTCCGGCCGGATCGTGGCCGCGCTGTGCATCGCCGCCATCCAAGTGCTGATCCTGGGCGGGGTGGCCGTCGCGCTCGGCTTCTCTCCCGTACTCGGCGGCATCCCCATGGCCGTCGTGCTGGTGCTGGTGGGCATCGTCAGCTTCGGTGCACTGGGTGTGCTGCTCGGCGGGGCGCTGCGGGCCGAGATCGTCCTGGCGGTGGCCAACGTGCTGTGGTTCGCGCTGCTGCTTGCCGGGGGCATCGTGCTGGCACCGGATGCCCTCCCGCCGGGCCTGGCCACTGTGGCCGAGTACTTGCCGTCCGGGGCGCTGGCGGAGGGCCTGCGCGCGGCTCTGCTGCACGGCGCCGCCGCGTGGGACTCCGTCGCGGTGCTCGTCGTGTGGGGTGCCGCCGGTGCGGTCCTGGCGACGCGCACCACCAAGCTGACCTGAGTGGCCCACGGCGCACCTCGAGCAGCCCGCCCACTGGCTGGGACGACGCACTGCATACCATCGGTTCGTGCAGCGTCTTGCCCGTTTGATCGCCCGAGTCCCGCATCCGTCGACACGGACGCAGTGGGTCGTCGGGCTGCTGGTCATCATCACGCAGAGCCTCATCGGTGTCACCGGCTCGGTCGTCCGCGTCACCGGCTCCGGGCTGGGCTGCACCGCGTGGCCGAACTGCCACCCGGGCACGATGTTCCCCACCGATCACCCCGAGTACGCAACGCTCAACCAGTGGATCGAGTTCGGCAACCGGCTGCTGACCGGCGTGGTCGGGGCGACCGCCCTCGCCGCGGTGGTCATCGCCTGGCGCCTGCGCCAGGTGGACGGCAGGCGTCGGCCCCTGGCGCTGGCGCTCGGCGTGCTCGCCGGGACGGCATCCCAGGGGGTGATCGGCGGGATCACGGTCCTAGCCGGGCTGCTGTGGTGGACCGTCGCGCTGCACTTCCTGGTGTCGGCCGTGCTGATCTGGCTCGCCGTGCTGCTGTTCACGGCGTTCCGCGAAGGCGAACGGGAACCGCGATGGCTGATCGGCTCCGTGACGCACCGGTTGCTGCAGGCGCTCGTGGTGGCCCTGGCCGCCGTACTGGTGGCCGGCACGATGGTCACCGGTGCCGGGCCGCACGGCGGCGATCCGGACACGCCGCGCCTGGCCCTGCCGATCGAGGTGCTCGCGAAGGTGCACGGCGCACTGCTGGTCACGTTCCTGGCTCTGCTCGTCGTGCTCGGGATCTCGCTGCTCCGCTCCCCCACACCGAAGCCGTTCACCCGCAGCTACGCGCTGTTGTGGCTGGCTGCCGTGGCCCAGGGCGTGCTCGGGTCGGCGCAGTACGAACTGGGCGTGCCGGAGGAGCTGGTCTCGCTGCACGTGCTGGGTGCCGCACTCGTGGTCATCTGCACCGCCGCGCTGTGGTGCGCCGCGCGTGACCGTGGCCCGGTTCCGAAGCCCGACGGGACCGAGCCCGCGACCACCGAGGCGGGCGAGCCGGTCGCGGCATAGCCGTCAGGACAGCGCGATCTCCCGCGCCGCCTTGGCCAACCGGTCCGCCGCCTGCCTGCCGCCGAACGCGAGCCCGAGCGACGGTTCGGTCAGTTCCAGCTCCAGCAGCAGCGGCTCTCCCGCGTCGGATCGCACCACGTCCACCCGGGCGTAGAGGAACTCCGCGCGATCCATGCTCAGCACATCCGCCGCGACGTCGAGCGCTTTGTCGGCGAAGCGCAGGACCTCGGGTGACGCCTCGACCGGCATCAGCGTCTCGGTGGCGAACAGCCCCGAGCTGTCCAGCCACGAGCCCGGCACCAGCAGCGGGCCTTTCACATACGTGTGCGACAGCTCGCCCGCGATGAACACCACCGCCGTCTCTCCGTGCCGGTCCACGGTGGACTGATAGGGCTGGATGAGCGCGCCGGTGCCTCTGGCGTGCAGCGCGGCCAGATGCTCGTCGGCATGCCGCGTGGTACCTGCCGGAAACCGCTGCGCACCCCGGGAACCCGCACCGACCGTGGGCTTGATCACGAACTCGGTGTCCGGCCACTCGACCTGCTCGCCCGGTTCGGCCAGCACGGTCGGGACGATCGCCACCCCGCGTGCTTGCATGTCGAGCAAATAGGTCTTGTCGGTGTTCCATCGTGCGACGGCGGCGTCGTTGCGCAGCCGCGGCACGGACTCGCACCAGTCCAGGAACTCGTCACGCCGCGAGTCGTAGTCCCAGGTGGCGCGCAGGATGACCAGGTCGGCCTCCCGCGCACGCGGCTCGCCCCACACCACCCAGTCGGCCGTGCATCCCAGATCCGCCAGCGCGGCCAGCAAAACGTCCTCGTCACCGTCGCCGCGCGGCAGAGCAGCGCACCCGGCAAGCAGCACGGTCGGAGAGCCCATCACACCGCCGAGTGTAGGCACGCCGTCGACCGGTCGACCGGAACGAGCCGGCATTGCCTACTGTTGCAGCCACCGACGGTGAAGCAGAGGAGAGACACGTATGCCCAGAGGCGTTCAGGTACGCGAGCACGGTGGCCCGGAGGTCATGGCCTACACCGACGTCGAGGTCCGTCAGCCGGGCGAAGGTGAGATCCTGGTCGACCTCGCCGTCGCCGGGGTGAACTTCATCGACATCTACTACCGGACCGGCCTCTACCCCGCCGACCTTCCGTTCACCAACGGCGTCGAAGGTGCCGGCGTGGTGTCCGCGGTGGGCCCGGGCGTCACCGGGTTCGCCGAGGGTGACCGGGTGGCCTGGACCATGACGTTGGGCAGCTACGCCGAGCAGGTCGTGGTGCCGACGTCCGCCGCGGTCAAGGTGCCCGACAACGTCGATCTGGCCGACGCCGCCGCGGCCCTGCTGCAGGGCATGACAGCGCACTACCTGCTGCACTCGGTGTACGCGGTGCAACCCGGCGACGCGGTGCTGATCCACGCCGCGGCGGGCGGCACCGGAGGCATCCTCACCCAGTGGGCCAAGCACCTGGGCGCGACGGTGTACGCCACGACCTCACCGGAGAAGCGCCAGGAAGCCCTCGAGCTCGGCGCCACCGAGGTCTTCGACTACGACAACTTCGTCGACCAGGTGCGGGAAGCCACCGGCGGCGAGGGCGTCGCGGCCGTCTACGACGGTGTCGGCAAGACCACGTTCGACGGCAGCCTGCAGTCACTGCGCAGACGCGGGACGCTGGCGCTGTTCGGCGCCTCCAGTGGACCGGTGGACCCGGTCGACCCGCAGCGCCTGAACGCGGCCGGATCGGTGTTCCTGACCCGGCCGATGCTCAAGCACTTCATCGCCACCCGCGAGGAGCTCGACCAGCGGGCAGCCGACCTGTTCGAGGTCATCGCCGCGGGCCAGGTGCGGGTGCGCATCGGCGGGCGTTACCCACTCGCGGACGCCGCCAAGGCGCATGCGGACCTTGCCGCCCGCAAGACGACCGGCAAGCTGCTGCTGGAGCCGTAACCGGCCTACTCGGACCGGCCGACCACGATGGCCACGGCCTCGCCGGATTCGAAGGCCGAGGGCTCGACGTCCGCGAGCTGGTCGGCGTTCAGCACGATCAGCTTGCGGGCGCCGGGCTTCATGCCCACCAGGGCGTCCTCCCAGCCTTCCTCGCTGCCACCGGCCTCGAGCTGCGTCGACTCCGGTCCGTCCGCGGTCCAGTTGGTGGCTTCGTGACCGCTGGCCACGCCGACCATCACGTAGTCGACGGAGACCTCGTCGCCCTTCTTCGCGGCGGCGCCCTCACCCTCGTCGAGCTCGTCGACCAGTGGCTTCTCCGGTGGGGCACACGGCTGGTCCGGCACGGTGATCTCCGGCTTGGTGCCCGCCCTGCCTTCGACGGTGAAGTCGTCGATGGTGCACGGCTCGCCCCCGGTGTCCGCCACGGGCGCGGCGCTGCTGCTCGGCGCGTCGATGGTCAACTCGGGCTCGGTCCCTGGGGGCAGCGGCGAGTCTTGCTCCTTCGACGGCGAGCAGGCGACCAGGGCCACCATCGCCCCGGCGGCGGCCAGCACCGCTGCGGCACGTGCGTTCTTCATGGCACGCAGACTATCCAGTCACCGCGACGGCACTGACACCGCCTCGCCGTCATACGGTACGAATCACGCCGAGGCGCTGCGTCGCTCGCGTCAACGCCACGTAGAGGTCGGAGTAGCCCCGCGGGCCGGCCGACGCGATCTCCTCCGGTTCCAGCACGATCACGGCGTCGAACTCCAGCCCCTTGGCCCGCTGCACGGTCAACACCGACAAGCGCTCCCGGTGCACCTTGGACCGCAGCGACGACACCAGCGACGGCGGACCCAGCACGGCCACCGTGCCGCCGTTCACCTCGTCCAGTTCGCGCGCGACCAGCTCGGACAGCCGGTCGGCCAGCTCGGCCGCCGGGACGCCGGCCTCCCACGGCGGCACCCCGGTTTCCCGCACCGACTTCGGCGGCTCCAGCTCCGGGTCGACCTTGCGCAGCGCGTCGGCCGCGACGGCCATGATCTCCGCAGGCGTGCGGTAGTTGACCGTCAGCTCGGCGAGCCGCCAGCGGTCGCCGACGAACGGCTCGAGCACCTCGTGCCACGACTTCGCACCACCGGCTGCGCTGGTCTGCGCGATGTCGCCGACCAGCGTCATGGATCGCGTGGGGCACCGACGCATGAGCAAGCGCCAGTCCATCGGCGTCAACTCCTGCGCCTCGTCGACGATCACATGCCCGAACGTCCACGTACGGTCCTCGGCGGCGCGTTCGGCCGCGGTCATCGCGCTGCGCAGCGCCTCACGCTCGGCCAGCAGCTCGGCGTCCAGCAAGTCGGCGACGCGCAGCCGCTCCTCGTCGGCGATCTCGTCGTCCTGTTCGAGGATGTGCAGCACACCCTGCGCGTAGGCCAGCTGCTCCCTGCGCTCCCGCTCCCGTTGCGCGTCGGCCTCGGTGCGATCCTCGCCGAGCAGCACGGCCAGCTCGTCGAGCAGCGGAACGTCCGACGGCGTCCACGCCGTTCCACGCTTACGCAGGATCGCTCGCTGGTCGGCCTCGCTCAACAGGCCCTCCGCCGCGGACGCCAGGCGGTCGGCGTCGCTGAGCAAGTCGGCAAGGAGTCGTTGCGGGCTGATGTCCGGCCACAGCGCCTCCAGTGCCTTGCGCACCGCGGGCGCCTCGGCCAGTTCGGCGCGGGCGTCCGCCACATCGTCGTCGTCCAGCAGTTCCGCGTCCGGGTCCTCGCCTTCGACGTAGGCGATCTCGTCGAGGCCGTCTTCCACGGAGTCGGCCAAGCGGTCCGTGGCCTGCTGGGCCAACGCGTCCAGCACGGCGTCGACGAACAGCCTGCGGGCCACGTTGTGCGGGCGGTCGGCCGCGCGAGCTCGGTCCCTGGCCGCGCGCACGACGTCCGGCTCCAGCGTGACCACGCCTGCCTCGGTCTCCAGCTGCCACGGTTTCGGCGGCACCTGTTCCCTGTCGGCCACCGCGTTGCGCAGGACCTCCACCATGACGGCCCGGCCCTTCACCTCGGCCGCTTCCCGGGACTCCTGCCGATCGGCCTTGACCCCGGGGAACAGCTCGCCCATGGTCGCCATCAGCACCCCGGTCTCACCCAGTGACGGCAGCACCTGACCGATGTAGTGCAGGAACGTCTGGTTCGGCCCGACAACCAGCACACCGCGGCTGGACAGCAACTCACGGTGCTCGTACAGCAGGTACGCCGCACGGTGCAGCGCGACCGCGGTCTTACCGGTGCCCGGACCGCCTTGCACCACCAACACACCGCCGAGACCGGAGCGGATGATCTCGTCCTGTTCGGCCTGGATGGTGGCGACGATGTCGCGCATCTGATCGCCGCGCTGCCGGTTCAACGCGGCCAGCAGGGCCGCCTCGCCGGCCAGGCCGAGATCCGACCCCTGCTCGTCGGAATCCAGGTCGAGCACCTCGTCGTCGTAGCCGACCACCTGACGCAGGCGCAGCCGCACGTGCCTGCGCCGCCGCACGCCTTGCGGCGAGGCCGCCGTGGCGAGGTAGAACGGCCGGGCGGCCGGGGCTCGCCAGTCGAGCAGCAGCGGCTCGTAGTCGTTCTCCTCGTCGAACAGCCCGATCCGCCCGATCCGGGCGATCGAGCCGTCGGTGTTGTCCAGCCTGCCGAAGTACAGGCCCGCCTCGACCCCGTTCAGCTGTGCGAGGCGTTCGCGGTACATCGTGGTCGCCACTTCGCGCTCGGTGCGCAACTGTGGCGAGCTTCCCGGTTGATCCGCCAATGCCCGGGACAACCGCACCGCGGTGTCCGCTCGCTCGGCGTCCAGCTTGGCGTAGACGGTGTCGGTGTAGGCCTGCTCGGCGGCCAGTTCGGAGTCGATGTCGACGGTTGGGCTTGACGTGCGAACCTCACCGGACTCGGACAAGAGAGCTCCATCCTCACGAGAAATGCGCAAGCAGCGGGATTTTGAGTCGGGACAAGCGAGTTATGGGGCCGAACGGCCAACAATCCACGGTACCGATTTTTCCGGTCCGCTGCAGGCGAACGATCGGATGTGCGGACGAGTTCCCAGCCGGGTCAGAACGGCAGGCCCAGCACCGGCAACCCGATGGCCGAGTCCACCGCGATCGCCACAAAGACGATCATCAAGTACGTGTTGGAGCGGTGGAACAGCGACAGCGGCTTGGTGGGCCTGCCCGCCCGGACGCCGTGGTAGAGGCGGTGCGCGTAGAACAGGAACCACGCCCCGGCCAGGACCGCGAACGTGCCGTACAGCCACGACGTGGCAGGCAGCAACAGCAAGGTCCAGGCGACCATGACCCACGAGTAGACGAGGATCTGCCGGGCCACCGCCAGCGGCGTGGCCACCACCGGCAGCATCGGCACGCCTGCCCGCTCGTAGTCCTCGCGGTAGCGCATCGCCAGCGCCCACGTGTGCGGCGGCGTCCAGAAGAAGATCACGCCGAACATCACCAGTGCGGGCCATTCGACGGTGTCGGTGACGGCCGCCCAGCCGATCACCACCGGCATGCAGCCCGCGGCACCACCCCACACCACGTTCTGCGGCGTCCTGCGCTTGAGCAGCAGCGTGTAGACGAAGATGTAGAACAGGATCGTCGCCACCGCGAGCACCGCGGCGAGCAAGTTCACCGTGGCGTACAGCAGCACGAACGAGGCGACCCCGAGCACGACACCGAACACCGCCGCGCCGCGCACCGACACCGCGTCCCGCACCAGCGGACGCCGGCGAGTGCGGTTCATCTTCTTGTCGATGTCGGCGTCCAGCACGCAGTTCAGCGCGTTGGCACTGCTGGCGGCCATCGTGCCGCCGACGAGGGTGAACAACACCAACAGGGGGTCGGGGAACTCCCGCCCGGCCAGGAACATGGCCGGGATGGTGGTGACGAGCAGCAGCTCGACCACCCGCGGCTTGGCCAATGCGAGATAGCCAGCTATCCGGCGCCGGAGCCCGATGGGCCCGGGCGTGGATTCGGCGCGGGAGCGCTGCGTGGTGCCCGCCAGCGTCATATCGCTCCCTGGGCTGCGGTGACAAGTCGGTTGGGAACGGTCCGGGTGTCGTCGGACGCCCGCGACCACCACAGATCGTAGTCCACCGGCCTTTGCACGGCCGCCCGGGTCGGCCCGCCAGGATGCTTCCCACACCAGGGGCCAGCGCGCTGCGCGGGACACCCCACCTCCATTAGGCTGGACACGGCCGCCATGGCACGGCATGGCACCGGCCCGGGCATCGGTGCCCCGACGCACGAATCCGCGTCACAAGCGCCCGCTTGAGCACGGCCACCGGATGCCCGCCGTCCTCGCTTTCCGTAGAGAGAAAAGGTTCTGGCTTCGTGTCCGACAGCGCAGCCCCCGAGACCACCGACAACCCTCTGGTCCGCCGCAACTACCCGGCCGACTGGACCGACATCGACACCCGGGCCGTGGACACCATCCGGGTGCTGGCCGCCGACGCGGTCCAGCACTGCGGAAGCGGCCACCCCGGCACCGCGATGTCGCTCGCCCCGACGGCCTACACGCTGTTCCAGCGCGTGATGCGGCACGACCCGACGGACCCGAACTGGACCGGCCGCGACCGCTTCGTGCTCTCCGCCGGGCACAGCAGCCTCACGCTCTACATCCAGCTCTTCCTGGCCGGCTACGGCCTGGAGGTGGAGGACCTCAAGCAGCTGCGCAAGTGGGGCTCCCGCACACCCGGCCACCCGGAGTACGGGCACACCGCAGGCGTGGAGACCACGACCGGCCCGCTCGGCCAGGGGCTGGCGAACGCGGTGGGCATGGCGATGGCCGCCCGCCGGGAGCGCGGCTTGTTCGACCCGGACGCGGCGCCGGGCGAGAGCCCGTTCGACCATTACATCTACGTGATCGCCTCCGACGGTGACATCGAAGAGGGCGTGACGTCGGAGGCGTCGTCGCTGGCCGGCCGTCAGGAGCTGGGCAACCTGGTGGTGATCTACGACGACAACAAGATCTCCATCGAGGACGACACGTCGATCGCGCTGTCCGAGGACACCGCGGCCCGCTACGAGGCCTACGGCTGGCACGTCCAGGTCGTCGAGGGCGGCGAGGACGTCGTGGCCATCGAGGAGGCGCTCGCGCAAGCGCGCGCCGAGACCGGTCGCCCGTCGCTGATCATGCTGCGCACGATCATCGGCTACCCGGCGCCGAAGCTGCAGAACACCGGCAAGGCGCACGGCGCCGCGCTGGGTGAGGAAGAGGTCGCCGCGGTCAAGGAGATCCTCGGCTTCGACCCGGAGCAGCACTTCGTGGTCGAGGACGAGGTGCTGGCGCACACCCGTAAGGCGGTGAACCGCGGCAAGGAGGCTCACGCCGCGTGGCAGCAGACGTTCGACGCGTGGGCCGAGGCCAACCCCGAGCGCAAGAAGTTGTTCGACCGGCTGGCCACCCGTGAGCTGCCCGCGGGCTGGACCGACGCGCTGCCCAGCTGGGAGCCGAACGAGAAGGGCATCGCCACGCGCAAGGCCTCCGGTGCGGTGATCAACGCGGTCGCCGACGTGCTACCCGAACTGTGGGGCGGCTCGGCCGACCTGGCGGGGAGCAACAACACCCTGATCTCCGACGCCGAGTCGTTCGGCCCGGAGAAGGCCAGCACCGGGATGTTCAAGGCCAGCCCCTACGGCCGCAACCTGCACTTCGGGGTGCGCGAGCACGCGATGGGCTCGATCCTCAACGGCATCGCGCTGCACGGCGGCACCCGGCCGTACGGCGGCACGTTCCTGATCTTCTCCGACTACATGCGTCCCGCGGTGCGGCTGGCCGCGCTGATGAAGCAGCCGGTCATCTACGTGTGGACGCACGACTCGATCGGCCTCGGCGAGGACGGTCCGACCCACCAGCCGATCGAGCACCTGGCCGCCCTGCGGGCCATCCCGGGATTGAACGTGGCGCGTCCGGCGGATGCGAACGAGACGGCTGCGGTGTGGCGGCGCGCGCTGGAGATCACCGACGCCCCCACAGGAATTGCCCTGACCCGGCAGGACGTTCCTGTTCTTGAGAACACGTCGGCCGACGGCGTCGCCAAGGGAGGTTACGTCCTCGGCGATTACGGCAAACCGGAGGACGAGCACGTCATTCTGATCGCGACCGGGTCGGAGGTGCAGCTGGCGGTCCAGGCGGCGAAGACGCTGGCCACCGAGGGCATCGCCGCTCGCGTGGTCTCGATGCCGTGCGTGGAGTGGTTCGACGCGCAGGATCAGTCCTATCGCGAGTCGGTCCTCCCGCCGAACGTGCGGGCCCGGGTCGCAGTCGAGGCGGGCATCGCCCAGCCGTGGCACCGGTTCGTCGGGGACACCGGCGAGGTCGTCGGCATCGAGCACTTCGGCGCGTCGGCCGACTGGCAGACGCTGTTCACCGAGTTCGGTATCACCGCGGACGCCGTGGTGAAGGCCGCCAAGCGGTCGGTAGAGAACGTCAAGCAGCGCAACGGATGAAGGGCAACACCACCATGACCTCCCCCACTCGCCTGACCGGCCTGTCCGCCGCAGGGGTCTCGATCTGGCTGGACGATTTGTCCCGCGAGCGCATCACGTCCGGCAACCTGGCCGAGCTGATCAGCGAGCAGCACGTCGTCGGCGTGACCACCAACCCGACCATCTTCGCCAACGCGTTGGCCAACGGCGAGACGTACAACGAGCAGGTCCGCGAGCTCGCCAAGCGCGGCGCCGACCTGGAGCAGGCGGTGCGGGAACTCACCACCACCGACGTGCGCAACGCCTGCGACGTGTTCCGGGAGACCTTCGAGGCCACCCACGGCGTCGACGGCCGGGTGTCCATCGAGGTGGACCCGCGCATGGCGCGCGACGCCGAGAAGACGGTGATCGAGGCGCTCGATCTGGCCAAGACGATCGACCGGCCCAACCTGCTGGTGAAGATCCCCGCCACCGAGGAGGGCCTGCCCGCGATCACCCGGGTGCTGGCCGAGGGCGTCAGCGTCAACGTCACGCTGATCTTCTCCATCGACCGGTACCGCCAGGTGATGGAAGCGTTCTTCGCCGGGATGGAGCAGGCCAAGGCCAACGGCCACGACCTGAGCACGATCCACTCGGTGGCGTCGTTCTTCGTCTCCCGGGTGGACACCGAGATCGACAAGCGGCTCGAGGAGATCGGTACCGACGAGGCGAAGGCCCTGCTCGGCAAGGGAGCGGTCGCCAACGCCCGGCGTGCGTGGGCGGCTTACCAGGAGGTCTTCGCCGGGGAACGGTGGCAGGCGTTGGAGAAGGCGGGTGCGAAGCCGCAGCGCCCGTTGTGGGCCTCCACCGGCACGAAGAACCCGGACTACTCCGACACGCTGTACATCGACGAGTTGATCTATCCGGGTACGGTCAACACCATGCCGGAGAAGACGCTGTTGGCGGCGGCCGATCACGCCAAGCTCGAGGCTTCCGACGACAGCGACCCGGACGAGGTGTTCCAGCGGCTGGCCGACGTCGGGGTCGACCTCGACGACGTCTTCCGGGTGCTGGAGGACGAAGGCGTCAGCAAGTTCGACAAATCGTGGTCCGAGCTGCTCGAGACGGTGAACAACCAACTCGTTGCGGCCAGCGAGGGGTGAGAGTGTCCGACAGCGTGACGATCGCCGCCGATCTCGCGGCGGCTGCCGAAGGCCATGTTCAGCGGCTGGTCGAACAGCGGGCCGCGTCCCGGATCAGCCAGCAGGATCCCACGCTGTGGGGCCCGAAGGCGGAGTCCGAGGCGGCGATCCGGCTCGGCTGGACCAAGCTGCACGCGACCTCGCGTGACCTCATCGGTGACGTGGCGACGCTGCGCTCCGAGCTGGCCGGTGAAGGGATCGAGCGCGTCGTGCTGGCCGGCATGGGCGGCTCGTCGCTCGCTCCGGAGGTGATCAGCCGGACCGAAGGTGTCTCGCTGACCATCCTGGACACCACCGACCCCGGTCAGGTCGCCGATGCGCTGGCCGGCGATCTTGCGCGCACGGTGCTGGTGGTGTCGTCGAAGTCCGGCACCACGGTGGAGACCGACAGCCAGCGCCGCATCTTCGCCAAGGCGTTCGAGGACTCGGGCATCGACCCGGCGAGCCGGATGATCGTGGTGACCGACCCGGGGTCGCCGTTGGCGGAACTGGCGGAGAAGGAGAACTACCGGCGGATCTTCCTGGCCGATCCGAACGTGGGCGGCCGGTACTCCGCGCTGTCGGCGTTCGGTCTGGTTCCTGCTGGGCTTGCCGGTGCCGACATCGCACGTCTGCTGGACCAGGCGGCGGTCATCCGGGAGACGCTGGCCAGTGACGACCCGCAGAATCCGGCGATCCGGTTGGCGGCCGCCCTCGGCGCCGCGCACGACCAGGGTGCCGAGAAGTTGGTGATCGCCGACCACGACACGTTCGTCAAGGGTCTCGGTGACTGGATCGAGCAGCTCATCGCCGAGTCGACCGGGAAGGACGGCACCGGCGTGCTGCCGGTCATCGTGGAGTCGACGGCGTCGCACGGCTTCGCCGACGCGGGCGCCGACGCCACCACGGTCGCCATCGGTGAGCCGACCGATGCCGCGGCCGTGACGGTGAATCTGCAGCTGGGTGAGCAGTTCCTGTTCTGGGAGTACGTCACCGCGCTGCTCGGCAACCTGCTGGGCATCAATCCGTTCGACCAGCCCGACGTGGAGGCGGCGAAGAAGGCCGCCCGCGGGCTGCTCGACTCCCCCGGCACCGAGCAACCCACCCCGGCGCTCACCGACGGAGCGGTCGAGGTCCATCCTGGCCCCGGCGTGAGCGTGGACGGTGGCCTGGAAGAGGTGCTGCGCCAGTTCGTCGACCTGATCCCCGAGCGCGGCTACGTCGCGGTGCAGGCGTACCTGGACCGGGAGGACGACGCGTCGGCGTCCCTGCTGCGCAGCGAGCTGGCCAAGCGCACCGGTCAGCAGGTCACGTTCGGCTGGGGCCCGCGGTTCCTGCACAGCACCGGCCAGTACCACAAGGGTGGCCACCCGAACGGTGTGTTCCTGCAGATCACCGGCGCGTCACCGGAGGACATCGACGTGCCCGACCGGCCGTACTCGCTCGGCGAGCTGCAGCTGGCCCAGGCACTCGGTGACGGGCAGGTGCTCAGCGAGTTGGGCCGGCCCGTCCTCCGCCTGCATCTGACCGATCGAGCCGCCGGGCTCGCCGACCTCGTCCGGGCGGTTCAGGCGCTGTGAAGCCGCAGAACTGGGTCAACCCGCTGCGCGACGAGCGCGACAAACGGCTGCCGCGCATCGCCGGGCCGTGCGGCCTGGTGATCTTCGGTGTGACCGGGGACCTGTCGCGCAAGAAACTGATGCCCGCGGTCTACGACCTGGCCAATCGCGGTCTGCTGCCGCCCGGATTCTCGTTGGTCGGCTTCGCCCGCCGGGACTGGGCGGACCAGGACTTCGGTCAGCAGGTGCACGACGCGGTGCGGGAGCACGCCCGCACCCCGTTCAAGGAGTCGGTGTGGGCCCGGCTGGCCGAAGGGCTCCGGTTCGTGCCGGGCAGTTTCGACGACGACGAGGCGTTCGCGCGGCTGGCCAAGACGGTGGCCGCGCTGGACGAGGAGCGCGGCACCGGCGGCAATCACGCGTTCTACCTGTCGATTCCGCCGGCGGCGTTCCCGACCGTCACCCAGCAGCTGGCCGAGCACGGACTGGCCGGTGGGGACCAGCCGCCGAATGTGTGGCGGCGCGTGGTCATCGAGAAGCCGTTCGGGCACGATCTGGCCTCCGCCAGGGAGCTGAACCGGGTGGTCAACGCCGTGTTCGAGGAGGAGTCGGTGTTCCGCATCGACCACTACCTCGGCAAGGAGACGGTGCAGAACATCCTGGCGTTGCGGTTCGCCAACCAGCTGTTCGAACCGATCTGGAACGCCAACTACGTCGACCACGTGCAGATCACCATGGCCGAGGACATCGGCCTGGCCGGGCGCGCGGGCTACTACGACGGCATCGGCGCGGCCCGGGACGTGATCCAGAACCACCTGCTGCAGCTGCTGGCGTTCACCGCGATGGAGGAGCCGCTGTCGTTCGAGCCGTCGCAGCTGCGCGCGGAGAAGGTCAAGGTGCTGCGCGCCACCAAGGCGGTCGGCCCGTTCGACCAGACCACGGCCCGCGGCCAGTACGCGGGTGGTTGGCAAGGCGGTGTCAAGGTGCGCGGCCTGCTGGAGGAGGAAGGCTTCGCGCCGGACTCGACCACCGAGACCTACGCGGCGGTCACGCTCGCGGTGCAGAACCGCCGGTGGGCCGGGGTGCCGTTCTACCTGCGCACGGGCAAGCGGCTGGGTCGGCGCGTCACCGAGATCGCGGTGATCTTCAAACGGGCGCCGCACCTGCCGTTCGATCACACCGCGACCGAAGAGCTCGGCCAGAACGCCCTGGTCATCCGGGTGCAGCCGGACGAGGGCGTCACGCTGCGCTTCGGGTCGAAGGTGCCGGGGTCGACCATGGAAGTCCGCGACGTGACGATGGACTTCGGTTACGGGCACGCGTTCACCGAGTCCTCGCCGGAGGCCTACGAGCGGCTGATCCTCGACGTGCTGCTCGGCGAACCGTCCCTGTTCCCGGCGAACGAGGAAGTCGAGCTGTCCTGGCAGATCCTGGACCCGGTGCTGGAGCACTGGGCCCGCTCGGGCAAGCCGGAGCCGTACGCGCCGGGTAGCTGGGGTCCGCCCAGCGCGGACGCGATCCTGGCTCGTTCCGGACGTCACTGGAGGCGGCCGTGATCATCGACTTGCCGTCCACCACGACATCGCAACTGAACGCCAAGCTGGTCGACCTGCGGATGCGCGGCGGCGCGGTCGCGCTCGGGCGGGTGCTGACGCTGGTGATCGCCACGGACGACTCCGTGGAGCTGGAGGATGCGATCGAGGCCGCCAACGACGCCTCGCGCATGCATCCCGCCCGCATCATCGTCGCCGCCCGCGGCTCGCGCTCGGCTGCCCCACGGATCGACGCGCAGATCCGGGTCGGAGGCGACGCCGGTGCCGGTGAGGTGATCGTCCTGCGGCTGTACGGAGCGCTGGCCCGCCAAGCCGATTCGGCCGTCGTGCCGCTGCTGCTGCCCGACGCCCCGATCGTGACGTGGTGGCCGGGACACGGCCCACGGAATCCGGCAGCCGACCCCCTCGGCACGCTTGCGCAGCGGCGCATCACCGACTCGGCCGCCGAGAAACAACCGGTGCGGGCGTTGCGGGCCCGGGCCGAGCACTACGCAGAAGGCGACACCGACTTGGCGTGGACCAGGTTGACGCTGTGGCGTGCCCAGTTGGTGGCCGCACTGGATCTGCCGCCGTACGAGCCGGTCACCAGCGCGACGGTCACCGGTCAGGCGGACTCGCCGTCCACCGAACTGCTGGCCGGGTGGCTGGCCGACAATCTGCGCGTACCGGTGGACCGGGTCAAGGCCGCTGAAGGCGAGCAAGGCATCGTGGGAGTGCGGCTGGAGCGGGACTCCGGCCCGATCGAGCTGTACCGGCCGGACGGCCGCATCGGCACGTTGACCCAGCCCGGTCAGCCCACGCGGCGGATCGCGTTGCAGCGACGCAGCGTGTCGGACGTGTTGACCGAGGAGCTGCACCGGTTGGATCCCGACGAGATCTACGCTCGTGCGCTCGCCGGCTTGCGGCTGCTGAAGGCCAGGAGGAAGGCAGGGGCTGCGTGAGCCGACAGATCGTGGTGCATCGCAATGCCGAGTCGCTCGCGGCCGCCAGTGCGGCGCGGCTGGTGACCAAACTGGTCGACGTGCAAGCGGCGAAAGGCTCGGCGTCGGTGGTGTTGACCGGTGGCGGCGTCGGGATCGCGATGCTGGAGCAGTTGCGCCGCTCCCCCGCCTGCGACGCGGTCGACTGGGCCAACGTCGACATCTACTGGGGCGACGAACGGTTCGTGCCTGCCGACGACCCCGAGCGCAACGAGCTGCAGGCGCGCCAGGCGTTGCTGGACCATGTGCCGGTCGACCCCGAGCGCGTGCACGCGATGGCGCCGTCGGACGGTCCGTTCGGTGACGATCCCGAGGCGGCTGCGGCAGCCTACGCCGAGCTGCTCGACGAGCACGCCCAGCGCAGTCACCACCGCGGCGTGCCGGTTTTCGATCTGCTCCTGCTGGGGATGGGCGGCGAGGGCCACACGGCGTCGATCTTCCCCGAGTCGCCCGCGGTGTACGCGGTGAACAGCACCGTGGTCGCCGTGCGGAACTGCCCGAAGCCGCCGCCGACGAGGATCTCGCTGACGCTGCCTGCCATCCGGCGGGCGGCCGAGGTCTGGGTCATCACCGCAGGTGAGGCGAAGGCAGACGCGGTGGCACTGGCGTTGTCGGGTGCGGGCGAAGTGCAGATTCCGGTGGCCGGCGTCAGTGGGCAGGTTCGTACGCGGTGGCTGATCGACACCGCGGCGGCCAGCCGGATTCCGCGCGCCGAGTTCCCGCTGCTCGCCTGAGCTCGCGCTGGGATCGCACGCCACCCTGCTGCGCTCTGAGCTCGCTCGTCACTCGCGCCACTCCCCCGCTCGCCTGAGGCGCGCGCAGAGCCCCCGCCCGCATCAGTGCGCCCGAAGCCTGCAACGCGTCAGTGCGCACGCAGCGGCTCGCTCGCGTAAGTTTCGCGCGGCGGCAGGACCCGCACGTCGTCCCGCCGGAGCGTCACGTGCGCTCGGCCGGCCACCGAGACGACAGACCAGTTCCGGCGCAGCCCGCGGGATGACGATCCACGCCGGGACAACACGCTTCCGGGCAATCACAGTCCGTCGATTTGTTCGCCCTCGTCCCGCGATGCCGGAAATACCCCTTTGCACGTGCACACAACTCGAGAAAGTTTCTCTGCACGCGTCCCGATCGAGTGAATCTTCATTCTTCCTGAAGTGAAAGCGGTGCTCCGCACCCAGCGCAGCCCGCGGCAACACAGCCGCCAGATCCACCGGTGACTGTGCCGGACACGGACCACTGGAGGTCAGGGACACATGAGCATCCAGGACATCCCGACACCGCAGCTGCGGTTCGGGAATGCAAGACCCGCCCGGGTCCTCACGTGGCCAGACTTGTCAGCGATGCTGCGGCGCCCCACGGGGCGTCACCTGCTGATCGACGTCACCGCCATCGCCGTCGCCATCCTCGACGTCTGGTTGACCGTGCCGAGTGTCCCTGTCGGCTGGGAGTCGCATTGGTTCTCCTGGCTGGCCTGCGCCGCACTGCTCGCCCGCCGCCGCTTCCCACTGCTGACCGTGCTGGGCACCGTCCCCGGATTCTTCGTCGGCTGGTCCCAGCTCGCCGCGATGATCGCCGTCGGTTTCCTGGCGCACCGGGTGGGCATGACCTGGAAGATGTGGCTGGGCGCCGGCTTGGTGTTCCTGAGCCGCTTCGTCACCTGGCCGCTGTCCGAGATGGTGCTGCTGACCTGGAAGCAGTACGTCCTCGACATGATCTACGGCGGCATCGTGTCCGCCATGCCGGTGGCCATCGGCCTGTTGATCGCCGCCCGGCAGGACCTGGCACAGCGGTACCGTGAGCTGGAGGACAGCCGCATCCGGGAACGGAAGGCCCACGCGCGAGCGGTGCGCGCCGACGAACGGGCCAAGATCGCGCGCGAGATGCACGACGTCGTCTCCCATGAGGTCACACTGATCGCGATGCAGGCCAACGCCCTGGAATGCGCCAACTCCCCGGAGGCGATGAGGCAAGCAGCCGAGTCGATCCGCACGCTGAGCTGCCGCACCTTGGAAGAGCTTCGTTCACTGCTCGGGGTCCTGCGTACCGGTACGGACGACGACCTGCCGTCACCGGGCCTGAACGACCTGGGCACGCTCATCCGTAACGTCGAGGTGCCGGTACGGCTGAAGGTCGAGCAGCTGCCTGCGGACATCCCTGCCCAGGTGTCGTCCGCGGCCTACCGCACGGTGCAGGAAGCGCTGACCAACGTGCACAAGCACGCCCCCGGCTCCACGGCGACCATCCATGTGCACTGCGCTCAGGAGGAGCTGCGAGTCGAGGTGCGCAACGACAAACCGCGGCAGCGCCCGCGCAGGACCACCGAACTGCCGTCCGGCGGGCACGGACTGGCGGGGCTGGCCGAGCGAGCGATGCTGTTGGACGGCACCTTCCACGCCCGTTCGACGGACGACGGTGGATTCGAAGTGCGCGCGCACTACCCGGTACGGCGCTGACGCCCCCGGCCAGCCCATGCTCCCGGCATCGGCGTACACCCCTGCCGCGCTGATCTCCGTTGCTAGCTGTCGAACTCCGGCTGTGGGCGCACCCAGCCTGCCGCGACCATGATTTCTCGTGCCCGCTCCCGCCGGACCGGATCGCCCGCGGCGTGCACGAATTCTTCGGGTGTCCTGCCGAAGAGGGCACGAAGTTCAGCCGACCTGGCCAGCAGATCGCTCACCAGTCGTCGTTGATCGCCCAGCCGACGCGGCTCCCCGTCGTCGAGCAGGCAGCCCCAGCGACTGGCATACACGTGGCAGTCGACCGTCCCGCCCACGAGCGGCACCGTGACCGGCGCAGCCAGCGGAACTCGACGATAGTTGGGTTCGGTCCGGTCCACCGCCGCGAGCTGGGCGGCGTCGAGCCAGATCATGACCAGCCGGTGCTGCTCCCCCGGCGCACTGATCGGAGCAGCCGGCACGTACCGGCCCGGGCTCACGTGCGCCGAGACGCCGACCGCCACATCGGTGACGATCGCGCTGGTCATGGGGACGATCGCCGACGGGCCGAGTTTCGCCGCCAGCCGCTCCGGCGAGCCGTTCGCCCCAACGGCAAGCACCGGCTGCCGCGACGTCATCGGCGACACCCCGGCCGCCGCTAGTGCATCAGCCAGCTGCTGCCGGTCGGCGACCGGTTCGAACCGCCCCGCAACGAGCAAACCGGACCCGGCCGGGGACCTGCCCGGGTACCCGAGCGGATCCGCGACCGAATCCGGTCTGATCACTCACCTTCCCGACGCTTGCGCAACCGCTCGAGGGCCTCCGCGAGCAATGCCGCGCCGTCCTCGTCGGTCCGGCGTTCCTTGACGTAGGCGAAATGCGACTTGTAGGGCTCGGTGCGCTTCGGCTTCGGCGGGTTGTTCTGGTCCCGGCCCGCGGGCAGTCCGCAGCTCGGGCATTCCCACTCGTCCGGGATTTCCGCGTCGACGGCGAAGAACGGCCGCGATTCGTGCTTGTTGGCACACCAATACGACACCGGAATCCGCGGAACCGGTTCGCCACGCTCGGATTCCCCGCTCGGGCCGCCCCCGATTCGCGTCCCCCGAATAGCGTTACCGCCACTCACCATAGGTGTTCACACCCCTACTCTCGCGCTGACTCGCTGCCGAGCGGATGACGCCGGCAGGTCACACCTTGAGCAGCAGACCGAGACCGACCACGCTGATCATCCAGATCGCGCCGATGAACAGCGTGATGCGGTCCAGGTTCTTCTCCGCCACGCTGGACCCAGCAAGGCTCGACTGGGTGCCACCGCCGAACAGCGAGGACAAACCACCACCGCGGCCTTTGTGCAGCAACACGGCGATGATCAGCATGATGCTGGAGACCACCAGCAGTATTTGCAGGAAAAGCTTCATGGTGTCCTCGTCGTTGCGGATTTCGGCTCTGCGGTCACGTGCCCGATCAGGCTACCGGGACCCGCTGATCGCTATGGCAGCGGGCCTCCGGCCGCGAGCGCGCACAGCTTGGTGAACTCGTCGGCGTCCAAGCTCGCCCCACCGACCAACGCGCCGTCGATGTCCGGCTGCTTGATCAGATCGGCGATGTTGTTCGCCTTGACCGAGCCGCCGTAGAGCACCCGCAGACCGTCGGCCAGTTCCTGCCCGTACTTCTCCGCGACGGTCGAGCGGATCGCTCCGCACACCTCTTGCGCATCCGACGGGGTGGCGACCCGCCCGGTGCCGATCGCCCACACCGGCTCGTAGGCGATCACCACATCGGCCACCTGCTCCGCCTTGAGCCCCTTCAACCCGGCGATCACCTGCGCGGTGGTGTGCTCGATGTGGCGGCCTTCCTCGCGCACCTCGAGCTTCTCCCCCACGCACAGGATCGGGCTGATCTCGTGCTTGAGCGCCGCCCGCACCTTCTTGTTGACCAGCTCGTCGGACTCCGCGTGGTACTCGCGGCGCTCCGAGTGGCCGACAGTGACGTAGCGGCAGCCGAGCTTGGCCAGCATCGGCCCGGACACGTCACCGGTGTAGGCGCCCTTGTCGTACGGGGACAGGTCCTGCGCACCGTGGGTGAGCAGCAGCTTGTCCCCGTCGATCAGGGTCTGCACGCTGCGGATGTCGGTGAACGGCGGCAGCACGGCCACGTCCACCTTGGCGTAGTACTTCTCCGGCAACGTGAAGGCGATCTTCTGCACCAGGGCGATGGCCTCAAGGTGGTTGAGGTTCATCTTCCAGTTGCCGGCGATCAGCGGTTTGCGGCTCACGAACGCTCCAGAACGTCGATACCGGGCAGCGTCTTGCCCTCGAGGAACTCCAGCGACGCGCCGCCGCCGGTGGAGATGTGCGAGAACGAGTCCTCGGCGAGGCCGAGCTGGCGCACCGCCGCGGCGGAGTCCCCACCGCCGACCACGGAGAAGGCCTCGGACTTGCCGATCGCCTCGGCCACGCCCCGGGTGCCCGCGGCGAACGGCGCCATCTCGAACACGCCCATCGGGCCGTTCCAGAACACCGTGCGCGCCTCACCCAGGACCTCGGCGAACGCCTCCACCGTGCGGGGGCCGATGTCCAGCCCCAGCCATTCGTCGGGGATCGCGTCGGCCGCCACCGTCCGGGTCTGCGCGTCCGCGGCGAACGTGTCCGCGACCACGACGTCCTGCGGGAGGACCAGCTTCTCGCCTGCTTCGGCCAACAGCCCCTTGCAGGTGTCGACCATGTCCTCTTCCAGCAGCGAGCCACCGACCGAATACCCCTGGGCGGCCAGGAACGTGAAGCACATGCCCCCGCCGACCAACAGCTTGTCCACCTTGGGCAGCAGCGCCTCGATCACCGCGAGCTTGTCGGAGACCTTCGAGCCGCCGAGCACCACGGCGTACGGCCGATCCACGTCGTCCGCGGTGAGCTTGCGCAGCACCTCGACCTCGGACAGCACCAGGCCACCGGCGTACGCCGGCAATTCGCGCGCCACGTCGTAGACCGAAGCCTGCTTGCGGTGCACCACACCGAAGCCGTCGGAGACGAACGCCGCGCCCGGCCCGACCAGGGCGGCGAGCTCACGCGCGAACTCGCCGCGCTCCTGGTCGTCCTTGCTGGTCTCCCGCGGGTCGAACCGCACGTTCTCGAGCAGCGCCACCTGGCCGTCGGACAACCCGGCGACGGTGGACTTGGCGCCCTCCGACACCACGTCAGCGGCCAGCACCACGCTCTGCTCCAGCAGTTCGCCGAGCCGTTCGGCCGCCGGAGCCAGCGAGAACGCCGGGTCCGGCTTGCCCTTCGGACGGCCGAGGTGCGCGGTGACCACCACACGTGCACCCGCCTCGGCCAGCTTGGCGATACCCGGCACTGCGGCCCGCACCCGGCCGTCGTCGGTGATCCGGTCCCCGTCCAGCGGCACGTTCAGGTCGGCGCGGACCAGCACCGTGCGGCCGGACACGCCCTCTTTCAGCAGGTCGTCCAGCGTCTTCAGCACAGTCGCACGCCCGTCAGTCGAGCTTCGAACCGACCAGCTTGACCAGGTCGGCGAGCCGGTTGGAGTAGCCCCACTCGTTGTCGTACCAGCCGACCACCTTGACCTGGTTGCCGATGACCTTGGTCAGCGGCGCGTCGTAGATGCACGACGCCGGGTCGGTCACGATGTCGGAGGAGACGATCGGGTCGTCGTTGTAGCGCAGGATGCCCTTCAGCGCGCCCTCGGCGGCGGCCCGGAACGCCTCGTTGACCTCCTCCACGGTGGTCTCGCGCGACAGCGTCGCGGTCAGGTCCGTGGTGGAGCCGGTGGGCACCGGGACGCGCAGCGCGTAGCCGTCCAGCTTGCCGTTCAGCTCCGGCAGCACCAGACCGATCGCCTTGGCCGCGCCGGTCGAGGTCGGCACGATGTTCAGCGCGGCGGCACGCGCCCTGCGCAGGTCCTTGTGCGGACCGTCCTGCAGGTTCTGGTCCTGCGTGTAGGCGTGAATCGTGGTCATCAGGCCCTGCTCGATGCCGAACGCGTCGTGCAGCGTCTTGGCCAGCGGCGCGAGGCAGTTGGTCGTGCAGGAGGCGTTGGAGATGATGGTCTGCGAGCCGTCGTAGGCGTCGTGGTTGACACCCACCACGACGGTCAGGTCCTCACCCTTGGCGGGCGCGGAGATGATGACCTTCTTGGCGCCTGCCTTGACGTGCTTGGCCGCGTCCTCGGCCTTGGTGAAGAAGCCGGTGGACTCCACCACCACGTCGACCCCGAGGTCACCCCACGGCAGGTTCGCCGGGTCGCGCTCGGCGAACACCTTCACCTGCTTGCCGTCGACGGTGATGCCTTCGTCGTCGGAACTGATCTCGGCGTTCAGCCTGCCCAGCACGCTGTCGTACTTGAGCAGGTGCGCCAACGTCGCGTTGTCCACCAGGTCGTTGACCGCCACGATCTCGATGTCGGCAGCGGACGCCTGGACGGCCCGGAAGAAGTTGCGGCCGATCCTGCCGAAGCCGTTCACACCTACGCGCACCGTCACTAGTGAATCTCCTCTGAATCGAATCGGCTCTGCCCCTCCACCATAGCGGGTCAGTCGGCCGGCCCACGTCCGAGAGGGTCACGAAACTTCGCGACGACCCGGACGTCACCCAACCACGCGCCCATGCGGGCAATCGACGCGTCCACCTGGGCCAATGTCTCTGCTCCGACGTCGGTCAACAGCCGGTGGACGATTTCGCCGTCGGGCCGCTGTCCCCAGATCCCGACGATGCGTCCGTCCGCCCACACGGTCGGGCAGGCGTTGCCTGCACTGTCGAAAACGACGTCGCGATGTTCACCCAGATAAAAGGCGCGTTCGTGCCAGCCCATCACGGTGGGATCGAGCTCGGGCAGCAGCGCGACCCACGGCTCGGGTTGCGGCACCGGCTCCAGGTCGTCCGGCAGTACGATGCCGGGGCCGCAGTCCAGTTCGACCTCGACCGGGCCCACTTCGGCCAGCGCCTTGCGGGTCTGTGCCATGGTCCAGCCGGTCCACCACTTCAGGTCCGCCACCCGCGCGGGCCCGAATGCGCGCAACCAACGCCTGGCCAGCTCGACCCGGGCGGCATCGGCGCTCCACCGTTTCAGGTCGCCCAGCCAGCTGTCGCTCGGCTCCCACGTGTATTGCGAGGACAACCAGCTGCCGCGAGGACGGCCTCGCACGATGCGACCCTCGGCGGCCAGCAACGCGACCACCCGGCTGGCCACGTTCGACACCGACTCGTACTTCTTGCCGGGCGACAGCAGAAGTTTCTGTCGCAGCGCCGGGACGTCGTCTGCGAGCTGCTGGGTGGTCGCCGATCCACGAGCCCGCAGCGCCCGCTCGGTGTCCTCCGCGACCTTGGCCAGCCATGCCTCAGGGTCGGGTACGGGCTCCGGATGGCCGTTCTCCGCGAGCTGCCGCACCAGCCTGCGGCGTTCCCGAACGGCCACGTCGTCGGTACAGGCTGCCTGCACCACCGGCGCCAGCTCCGTGGGCACGACGAACACCGTCCGCCGCATCCCGAGCATGCGCACCAGCGAGCGATCGTCGTAGAGCGCGTGCTCGACCTCGGTGACGGTGGGCTGATGCATGCGGGCGACGGCCGACAGGAACACCGATGACGGATTGGTGGCATGCAGCGCCACGATCCCGTCGGCCACTTGCGTGGGCTCGGCGGCTCTATGTTCGGCGGCCAGCATGTGCCGCTGGGCCAGGCGTGCCCGGCGCTGCGCGTCGTCGATCCGCATGTGCCGTTCCTACCAGGCGAGACCGACAACTCGGCGGCCGCGAACAAATCGCTGGGCGAGCCGCGGCAGGAGCTCTACCCTGCGACGATGGTGAGCTTCGAGCAGGCAGCGGCGTTCTCTGCGCTGGCGTTCGTCATGGTCGCCACGCCAGGACCGAGCGTGATGTTCGTGGTCAGCCGCGCGCTGACGGCCGGCCGTCGACAGGCCCTGCTGACCGTCGTAGGCAATTCCGCCGGTGTCTACCTGCAAGTGGTCGGTGTGGCGTTCGGGCTCGGTGCACTGGTCGAACGCTCGGTGGTCGCCTTCACGGTGATCAAGATTGCCGGCGCCGCCTACCTGGTCCACCTCGGCGTGCAAGCGATCCGGCACCGGCGCGCCTTGGCCGCAGCCGCGATCGAACGCCCGGCGATGACACGGCGCCGAGCCCTCGGCGCACTCCGCGACGGAGTCGTCTTCGGCTTCTGCAACCCGAAGTCCATCGTCTTCTTCGCCGCGGTCATGCCGCAGTTCGTCGACCACACCGCGGGCGACGTCGCGCAGCAGATCCTGGTGCTCGGCCTCGCCGTGCCCGCCATCGCCCTGGTGCTGGACAGCACGTGGGCGCTCGCGGCGGGCACGGCCCGACAGTGGTTGGCCCGCTCGCCGCGGCGACTGGCCGCGGTCAGTGGCTCGGGTGGCGCGGTGATGATCGGGCTGGGCACCAGCCTGCTGGTGACCGCGCGCCACTGACCCTTACGTGTGCTCCTCGAGCATTTCCTCGGTCACCGCCGACTCGGTGTCCGGGATGCCGAGCTCCGCTGCGCGTTTGTCGGCCATCGCCAGCAGTCTGCGGATGCGGCCCGCCACGGCGTCCTTGGTCATCGGTGGGTCGGCCAGCTGCCCGAGCTCCTCGAGCGACGCCTGGCGGTTGTTCAGCCGCAGCTTGCCCGCGGCCAGCAAGTGATCGGGCGCGGAATCACCCAGGATCTCGATGGCCCGCTGCACGCGAGCCGCCGCCGCGACCGCGGCTCGCGCGGACCGGCGCAGGTTGGCGTCGTCGAAGTTCGCCAGCCGATTCGCCGTGGCGCGCACCTCGCGACGCATCCGGTGCTCTTCCCACTGCAGCACGCTGCTGTGCGCGCCCAGCCTGGTCAGCAACGCACCGATGGCGTCACCGTCGCGGACCACGACCCGGTCCGCCCCTCGAACCTCACGCGACTTCGCCTGAATACCCAGCCGGCGCGCGGCACCGACCAGCGCGAGCGCGGCTTCGGGACCTGGGCAGGTGATCTCCAGCGAGGACGACCGGCCGGGCTCGGTGAGCGACCCGTGGGCCAGGAACGCGCCTCGCCAGGCCGCCTCGGCGTCCGCGATACCCCCGGACACGACCGCGGCGGGCAACCCCCGCACGGGACGGCCACGCTGATCGATGAGCCCCGTCTGCCTCGCCAGGCTCTCGCCGTCCTTGACCACGCGCACCACGTACTTGGTGCCCCGGCGCAGGCCGCTGGAAGTGATCACGTGCACGTCGGACTGGTGCCCGTACAACTCGTGGATCTCCTTGCGGAGCCGCCGCGCCACCGACCCGGTGTCCAGCTCCGCCTCGATGATCACCCGGCCACCGACGATGTGCAGTCCACCCGCGAACCGCAACATGGAGGCCACCTCGGACCTGCGCGGCCCGATCTTGGTGATCTCCAACCTGCTCAGCTCGTCCTTCACCGCTGCGGTCATCGCCACCGCTGATCGCACCCCCGCCCCGCGTCCCGGGCGCACCGCGCCGCGTCGTTGCCCATCAGACCTACTCCCTCTCCATCCCCAGAGCCTCGCCCACGGTCGCCGCCAGCGCATCCGGAGCATGCCTGCGACCGTTGCCGTCGGCTACGTCGGCCAGCACCGCGCGGGCACCGAGGCCCTTGGCCGCCGCCCGCAACCGAGACGGAGCAGGCACCGACTTCCGGTCGGCGATCACCGCGTCGACCGTCAGTTGTGGCGCGTGCTGGCAGAGCACATCCAGATGCTGCTCCGGCGAGAACCCCGCCGTCTCCCCCGGCTGCGGAACCAGGTTCAGCACGATTACCTTACGCGCATTCGTCCGGATCAGCGCCTCGTGCAGATCCGGGACCAGCAAGTGGACCAGCACGCTGGTGAACCACGATCCGGGACCGAGCAACACCAGGTCGGCGTCCAACACCGCCTGCACCGCGGCCTCGCACGCGCGCGGCGGTTTGCCGTCGGCGTTGTGCAGCCTGATCTGCCGCACGCGGCCGGGTGTGGCAGCCACCGCCACCTGGCCGCGGATCACGCTCACCACGTCCGGATCGCCCGACTCGTCGATCCCGGTCACGTCCGCCTCGATGTAGAGCGGCTCCGGCGACATCGGCAGCACCCGCCCGCTCAGCCCGAGCAGCTTGCACGCCTCGTCCAGGGCCACCACCGGGTCGCCGACCTCCTCGAACAATCCGGCGAGCAGCAGATTGCCGACCGCATGCCCGGCCAATGCCCCGGTCCCGCCGAAGCGGCGCTGGAACACCCGGGACCACAGGTTGTCCCCGTCCGCCCCGACGTCCGCCGTGGCCAGCGCCGACAGCGCCTGCCGCAGATCCCCCGGCGGCAGCACGCCGAGCTCGTTGCGCAGCCTGCCGGACGAGCCGCCGTCGTCCGCGACCGTCACCACCGCCGTGACCTCGGGCGTCAACAAGCGCAACGCTCGCAGCGTCACGTGCAGACCGTGGCCGCCGCCCAACGCCACCGCGCGGAGCGCGCCACGGTCATTCCCGCCCAAGGTCTCGATGCACCACCTTCACCACCGCCGTGTCGTCCTCGGCCGACAGCCTGCGGGCCAGTTCCTCCGCCATCGCCACACTGCGGTGCTTACCACCGGTGCACCCCACGGCCAAGGTCAGATAGCGCTTGCCCTCGCGGCGGTAGCCCGCACCGATCAGCCGCAACAGCTCCTGGTAGCGGTCCAGGAAATCCTCCGCGCCCTCCTGCGAGAGCACGTAGTTGCGCACCTCGGTGTCCTTGCCGGTGAAGTCGCGCAGCTCCGGGATCCAGAACGGGTTGGGCAGGAACCGCACGTCCATCACCAGGTCGGCGTCCATCGGCAGGCCGTACTTGTATCCGAAGGACAGCACCGTGATGCGGGTGCGCAGCGACGCCTCGCTGCCGAAGGCCTCCTCGATCTTGGCACGCAGGTCGTGCACCGACAGCGTGGAGGTTTCGATCACCAGGTCGGCCTCGTTACGCAACGGCGCCAGCAGCGCGCGCTCGGCGGCGATCCCGTCCACCAGCCTGCCGTCGCCCTGCAGCGGGTGGCCGCGCCGGACCTGGTCGAACCGGCGGATGAGCACTTCGTCGGTCGCCTCCAAAAACACCACGCGCGGCTTGTAGCCCTGCGCGTCCAGCTCCTTGATCACCGACGCCAGGTCGTCGGTGAACGCGCGGGAGCGCACGTCCATCACCACGGCGATCTTGGTGACCGCGCCGCGGGCCTGCGCGCCCAGTTCGACCATCGTGGCGATCAGCTCGGGCGGCAGGTTGTCCACCACGAACCAGCCGAGGTCCTCCAGGCACTTGGCGGCCGTACTCCGCCCGGCGCCGGACAACCCGGTCACCACCGCTACCTGCATGCCCGATGTGCCGCGTGGAGGCTGCTGCGGATCGTGCGGCTGGCTCATGTCGTCCCCTGTTCCTCGTGCAGTGCGGCGTAGATCTTCGCCGCCGTCGTCTTGCCGAAGCCCTTCACCTGGGCGATGTCCTCCACGGAAGCCTCTTTGAGTCGCTTGACCGACCCGAAATGCTTGATCAAGGCTTGTTTGCGTGCCTGCCCCAGCCCAGGCACCTTGTCCAGTTCCGATGCTCGCACGCGCCGGGCCCGCTTGTCCCGGTGGTAGGTGATGGCGAAGCGATGCGCCTCGTCCCGCACACGCTGCAGCAGGTACAGCGACTCGGACGAGCGCGGCAGGATCACCGGGTACGGCTCGGCGGGCTGCCACACCTCTTCCAGCCGCTTGGCCAGGCCGATCACCGCCACGTCGGTGATGCCCATGTCGGAGAGCACCTCCGCGGCGGCCGTCGCCTGCGGACCCGCGCCGTCGACGACCAGCAGGTTCGGCGGGTAGGCGAACTTCTTCGGACGCCCGGTCTCCGGGTCGATGCCCGGGCGCTCACCCTCGGCCTGCTGCGTCTCGGACTTGTAGCGGGCGAAGCGGCGCCGCACCACTTCGGCGATCGCGGCGACGTCGCCCTTGTCCGCCGCATCGCGAATGGCGAAGCGGCGGTACTCGGACTTGCGCGGCAGCGCGTCCTCGAACACCACCAGCGAAGCCACCACGTCCGCACCCTGGATGTGGCTGACGTCCACGCACTCGATCCGCAGCGGCGCGGTGTCCAGCCCCAACGCCTCCTGCAGCTCGTTCAACGCGGCCGAGCGCGCCGTCAGGTCACCGGCGCGACGCATCTTGTGCTGGGTCAGCGCTTCCTTGGCGTTGCGCTCCACCGTCTCGGCCAGCGCCCGCTTGTCACCGCGCTGCGGCACGCGGATGTGCACCTTGGACCCACGCAGCGACGACAGCCACTCCGTGATCGCGTCCACGTCCTCCGGCAGCGCGGGCACCAGAACCTGCTTCGGCACCGGTGAGCCCTCGCCCGCCGTGCGCTCGGCGACGTCGACCTCCTCGCCGTAGAACTGCGCGAGGAACTGGCCGGTCAACCGTGCTTGCACCTGTTCGGAGTCGCCGGGGATCTCGTCGATGTCGACCACCCAGCCACGCTGACCGCGCACCCGTCCGCCGCGCACGTGGAAGACCTGCACCGCGGCCTCCAGGTCGTCATAGGCGAAGGCCACCACGTCGGCGTCCGTGCCGTCGCCGAACACCACCGCCTGCTTCTCGTTCGCCCGCCGCAGCGCGCCCAGGTCGTCGCGCAACCGGGCGGCCCGCTCGAACTCCAGCTGCTCGGCGGCCTCGTTCATCTCCCGCTCCAGCCGCTTCTGCATCGCGTCCGTGCGGCCGGCGAGGAACTCGCACAGGTCGTCCACGATCTGCCGGTGCTCCTCGGCGGAAACCCGGCCGACGCAGGGGGCGGAGCACTTGTCGATGTAGCCGAGCAGGCACGGCCTGCCGATCTGCTGGTGCCGCTTGAACACCCCGTTGGAGCACGTACGCGCCGGGAACACCCGCAGCAGCAGGTCCAACGTCTCGCGGATCGCCCAGGCATGGGCGTACGGCCCGAAGTAGCGCACCCCTTTGCGCCGCGGGCCGCGATAGACGTGCGGCCGCGGGTACTCCTCGTTCAACGTCACCGCCAGCACCGGATACGACTTGTCGTCGCGGTAACGGACGTTGAACCGCGGGTCGAACTCCTTGATCCAGTTGTATTCCAGCTGCAGCGCCTCGACCTCGGTGGAGACCACGGTCCACTCGACGCCTGCCGCGCTGGTCACCATCTGCCGGGTGCGCGGGTGCAGCTGGGCCGGGTCGGCGAAGTAGGAACTCAACCTACTGCGCAGGCTCTTGGCCTTGCCGACGTAGATGACCCGGTTGCCTGCGTCCCGGAACTTGTACACGCCAGGTGCGTCGGGGATCGTGCCCGGGGACGGGCGGTAGTCGACTCGGGGCACGCCCCCAGCCTACGACCGGTGTCCGACATCGATCGAGCTACCGCCCACCGGCGGCGGGACTGCCCGTGACTGATCATCCGTGGCATGCTGCCAACCGTGCAGACTTCCGAACTCCTACCCGCGCTGCGTGAGGCGGGCGAGCGCATGGCCGAGGCTTCCGGGAAGGCTGGACTGTCCGCCGACGTGCCCAGCTGTCCCGGCTGGACGGTCCGCGACTTGCTGTTCCACACCGGGACCGTGCACCGGTGGGCGACCCTGATCGTCGGTGAAGCCAGCGACAAGTACCGTCCGGTCCGCGGCGGCGACCCGATCAAGGACGCCGAGTTCCGCCCGCCGGACGACGAGTTGCTGAGCTGGTTCTCCGAAGGCCATGCGGAGCTCGTCCGCACGCTCGAGGCCGCTCCGGAAGACCTGGAATGCTGGCACTTCCTGCCCGCTGAGTCGCCGTTGCTGTTCTGGGTGCGCAGGCAGACTCACGAGACGACCGTGCACCGGGTGGACGCCGAGCAGGCCGCGGGCGCGCTGACCCCGGTGAAGCCGGACGTCGCGGTGGACGGCATCGACGAGCTGCTGACCGCGTTCCTGCCGCGCAGGCGGCACAAGCTGCGCAGCGAGGAGCCCAAGACCATGGTCGTGCAGGCCACCGACCGGCCCGCCGCGTGGCGCATGACGATCAGCTCCGATCCGGTCGTCACCGAGCGGGTGAGCGACCCGGGTGACGCGGACGCGACCGTGCGCGGCCCGGCGACCCAGCTGTACCTGGCGCTGTGGAACCGGATCACGTTCGGCGACCTCAACGCCAGCGGGGACGCCGAGTTGCTGAACAGCTGGGCGCAGACCGTGCGGATCAACTGGAGCTAGCGCACGCGTGCGGATCGCCACCTGGAACGTCAACTCCGTCGTCGCCCGGACCCCGCGGCTGCTCGACTGGCTGGGCGTCGCCGAACCCGACGTGCTGTGCCTGCAGGAACTGAAGTGCTCCGATGCGGCGTTTCCGCACGACGAAGTCGGCGAACTCGGCTACCAGGCAGCCACCTATTGCGCGGGCCGCTGGAACGGCGTGGCCATCCTCTCGCGGGTCGGCCTGGCCGATGTCACGCGCGGTCTGGTCGGAGAGCCGGACTTCGTCGACGAAGGCGCGCTGTTCGGGGCGCCGCAGCGCCGTGCCATCGGTGCCACCTGCGGCGGCGTCCGGGTGTGGTCGCTGTACGTGCCGAACGGCCGGGCACCCGACCACCCCCATTTCGATTACAAGCTCGAGTGGCTGGCGGCCGTGCACCGCACGGTCGCGGCCGAACTGACCGATGAACCGTTCGCGCTGCTCGGTGACTTCAACGTGGCGCCGACCGACGAGGACGTCTACGACATCGCCGACTTCGCCGAGTCCACACACGTCACCGAACCGGAACGCCGGGCCCTCGGCGACTTGCGCTCGTCCGGACTGGCCGAGGTGATGCCGCGCGCATTGAAGGGCGACCGGCCGTACACCTACTGGGACTACCGCCAGCTGGCGTTTCCCAAGAACAACGGAATGCGCATCGACCTCGTCTACGGCAACGAGGCGTTCACCGCAGCCGTGCGCGACGCCTACGTCGACCGCAACGCCCGCAAGGACACCACCACGGGTCCGCCGTCCGACCACGCTCCCGTCGTGGTCGACCTCGCCTTCGGCGAGTGAGCCCTACTTGTCGGCATGCGCCGCCCGGTGCAGCTTGCGCAGGGCTCGGACCGCCTGCACCGCGTACTCCCGGTCAACGGCTTGGATCGCCATCATCGCGTAGTACTCGTCGTAGGGCAGCTCCAGCCGCGCGAACGACGCACCGTCCGGGAAGCTGATCGCCAGCACGTCCGACCAGGCGTAATAGCGCTTGACCAGCACGTTACGCACTTCGACGCCGTCGGCGTCGGCCACCACGCGCGGGGTCGCCCACAGCATGATGCCCGCGGCGATCAGGATCCCGAGCACGATCATCGCGACCTGGTCGGAGGTGCGGAACACCACGCCGGTGTTCGACTCGCGCAAGAACACCGCGACCACGCTGAACACCGCGATGACCACGACGGCGCACGAGCCCGCCATCCAGATCGACCGACGCGGCCGGTACACCACCCGCGTCTCGCTCTGCCGTCCTACCTTCCGCTTGTCGGCCACTGCACTCACGCGAACCCTCGCTCGGTCCACGGCTGCCGCACGGCGCGCAGCTGGTGCGCGGTGTCCAGCGCGGCGACCGTCGCTTCGTAGCCCTTGTCCTCAGCCGAATCCGGCAAACCCGCTCTGTCCAACGCCTGCTCCTCGGTGTCGCAGGTCAGCACGCCGTTGCCCACCGGGGTCGACTCGTCCAACGCCACCCGCGTCAATCCGGCGGTCACCGCGTCACAGACGTACTCGAAATGCGGCGTCCCGCCGCGGATGACCACGCCGAGCGCGACGACCGCGTCGTGATCGCGCGCCAGCGCCTGGGCCATCACCGGAAGTTCGATCGCGCCCGCGACGCGCACCAGCGTCGGCTTCTCCTCCAAGCCCGCGTCCTCCGCGGCGGCCAGCGCGCGTTCCACCAGGCTGTCGGTGATCTTCTTGTGCCACTTGGTGGCCACCACGGCCAGCTTGAGGTTCTGGCAGCCGTCCAACTCCGGGCGCAGATCAGGGCGCCCTTCGCCGCTCATGCCCGCACGCCTCCGTCCTGAGAACCGTCCGGCTCGTCCACACCAAGGTCCAGCCACCGGGGGTCCACGCCGTCCAGCTCGTCCAGCTCGGCCAGGTCGTGGCCCATCCGGTCACGCTTGGTCTTCAAGTAACGCAAGTTCTCCGGGTTGACCGACACCGGCAGCGGCACCCGGCCGGTGATACGCAGCCCGTAGCCCTCCAGGCCGACCCGCTTCGCCGGGTTGTTCGTCAGCAACCGCATCGACTTGATGCCCAGATCGACCAGGATCTGCGCGCCGGTGCCGTAGTCCCGCGCGTCGGCGGGCACGCCCAGCTGGAGATTGGCGTCCACGGTGTCGGCGCCGAGGTCCTGCAGCTGGTAGGCCTGCAGCTTGTGCAGCAACCCGATGCCCCTGCCTTCGTGACCGCGAATGTAGAGCACCACTCCCCTGCCCTCGTCGGCCACCGCCCGCAACGCGGCGTTCAGCTGGGGGCCGCAGTCGCAGCGCAGCGAGCCGAAGACATCACCGGTCAGGCACTCGGAGTGCACCCGCACCAGGACGTCCTCGCCGTCACCGATGTCGCCGTAGACGAACGCGACGTGCTCGTTGCCGTCCAGCAGGCTCTCGTATCCGATGGCGCGGAACGTGCCGTGGCGCAGCGGGATGCGCGCCTCTGCCGCCTTCACCACCTGCTTCTCGGTCCGCCGCCGGTAGGCGATCAGGTCCGCGATGGTGATCAGCGTCAACCCGTGGTCCTCGGCGAAGACGCGCAGCTCGTCGTAGCGCGCCATGTCGCCCTCGTCCTTCTGCGAGACGATCTCGCACAGCACGCCCGCCGGCCGCAACCCGGCCATCCTGGCCAGGTCGACCGCCGCCTCGGTGTGCCCTGGGCGGCGCAGCACGCCACCTTCCCTGGCGCGCAGCGGCACCACGTGGCCGGGGCGGTTGAAGTCGTCCGCGGTGGCGTTCGGGTCGGCCAGCAGCCGGATGGTGTGCGCGCGGTCGGCGGCGGAGATGCCCGTGGTCACGCCTTCCCGCGCATCCACGGTCACGGTGTAAGCGGTGCCGCGAGCGTCCTGGTTGGTGTAGAACATCGGCGGCAGATTGAGCCGATCGGCGTCCGACTCGGTCAACGGCACGCAGATGTAGCCGGAGGTGTAGCGGACCATGAAGGCCAGCAGCTCGGGCGTGGCCTTCTCGGCCGCGAAGATCAGGTCGCCTTCGTTCTCCCGGTCCTCGTCGTCGACGACGATGACGGCCTTGCCGTCGGCGATGTCGGCGATCGCCTGCTCGATGGCCGCGAAGCGTTCCGTCCCCGGTATCCCCGCGGCCTGCCCGTTGACCTCAGCACCCCGTGCGCCGGTCACTGCACATCACCCGTTCGTCCGATCAGCCTCTCGACGTACTTCGCCAGCACGTCGACCTCGATGTTCACCGGGTCGCCGGGAACCAGACCGCCGAGGATGGTCATCTCCAAGGTGGTCGGGATCAGCGCCACGCTGAACTCGGCCTGCTCACCGTCGCCGGGATCGGTCACCGACGCCACGGTGAGCGACACCCCGTCGACGGCGATGGAGCCTTTCTCCACCACATACCGCGCCAGTCGCGCAGGCAAGGTGAATCGGGTCACCCCCACCTCGTCCCGGTCGACGAACGTGCCGGTGCCGTCCACGTGACCCTGCACGATGTGGCCGCCCAGCCGGTCACCGACCGCGGCCGCTCGTTCCAGGTTCACCCGGTGCCCGACCCGGGCTTTCGCCAGGCTGGTGCGCGCGAGCGTTTCGTGCACCACGTCCACGGTGAACGACGTCCCGGCGACGTCGACCACCGTCAGGCACACGCCGTTGACCGCGATCGAATCGCCGTGCTCGGCGTCGGTGGTCACCTCCGGACCGGAGATGGTCAGTCGCGCGGCATTGGGCACCTCGTCGATGCCGACGACCTCGCCGACTTCCTCGACCAGTCCGGTGAACACGGCATCTCCCTTCCCCGGCCCGCGCGCGGGCTCGTCAGACTTCCGCTGCCTTGCGACGCAGCGCGGCGATGGCTTTGCCGGGGTCGTCGGCGTTGTACACCGCCGTGCCCGCCACGAAGCAGTCCACCCCCGCCTCGGCCGCCTGCTCGATCGTGTCGGCGTTGATGCCGCCGTCGATCTCCACCAGCAACTTCAAGTGGCCGGTGTCGACCAGGTTGCGCGCCCTGCGCACCTTTTCCAGCACGTGCGGGATGAACGACTGACCACCGAAACCGGGCTCGACCGACATGACGAGCAGCGTGTCGTAGTGCTTGAGCACGTCGACGAAGTCGTCCAGCGCGGTCTGCGGCTTGATGGACAGGCCCGCTTTGGCCCCGGCCGCCCGCAAGTTCTTGGCCAGCATCACCGGGTCGGTGGCGGCCTCGGCGTGCACCGTGACGTTGTACGCGCCGGCTTCGGCGTACGCGGGCGCCCATCGGTCCGGGTCCTCGATCATCAGATGGCAGTCGATCGGCACCTCGCTGACGCCGATCAGCGACTCCACCACCGGAAGGCCCAGCGTCAGGTTGGGCACGAAGTGACCGTCCATGACGTCCACGTGCACCCAGTCCGCGCGCTGATCTCCCTCGCCGGAAACCGCACGAATCTCGTCCCCGAGGCGCGAGAAGTCGGCGGACAAGATGCTGGGTGCGATCATCGGACGGTTACTCACGTGAGGAATTCTAGTTACCCCTGAGTCACCTGCGGTCCTGCGCATCGCGCCCGTCACGCCTTCGTCACCCCTGCTCTCCTCGCGTTTTGCGTAGCAGCGCACAGAACATCGCGTCGGTGCCATGCCGGTGCGGCCACAGTTGCACGTACGGTCCGTCACCCAGTTGATCGACCCCGGCGAATTGTTCGCGGGTGTCGAGGACCTCGGCGCCGGTCGTGCGCACGACGTCACCGACCACGCCTTCGGTCTCCGCCAGGTGTGGCGAGCACACCACGTACGCCACGACACCGCCAGGTCGTGCCAGATCCATCGCGGCGGTGAGCAGCTCGGTCTGCAGCGCCACCAGGTCCGACACGTCGTTCGGTTGACGCCGCCAGCGCGCCTCCGGTCTCCTGCGCAGCGCGCCCAGCCCGGTGCACGGTGCGTCGACCAGCACCCGGTCGTAACCCGGTTCCAGCCCGCTGTCCCTGCCGTCGGCGACGTGCACGGTGACCGGAAGCCCTTCGGTGGCGGTCTCGATCAGCTTGGCGCGGTGTGGGGCTTTCTCCACCGCGTCGAGGGTGGCTCCCACGGTGTCGGCCAGCGCGCCGAGCAGCGCCGCCTTGCCGCCCGGCCCCGCACACAGGTCCAGCCACCTGGTGTCGGACCCTTCGATGGGCGCGGATGCCAGGGCGAGCGCACACAACTGGCTGCCCTCGTCCTGAACGGCTGCCAACCGCTCGCGTACCGGTTCGAGTTCGCCCGGGTCGCCTGCGCCGGCGGCCAGCCGCACGCCGTACGGCGAGTAAGGCGCCACGTCACCGCCGGAGACGGCGGCCAGCTCGTCCGAGCTGATCTCCCCTGGTCGCGCCACCAGGTGCACGTCCGGCCGTTCGTCATCGGCCTCGAGCGCGGCGGCCAGTTCGGCTCCCTTGTCGCCCAGCGCCTCGGCGAAGGCGCGGGCGATCCAGCGGGGGTGCGCGGTCCGCAGCGCGTGGTGCCCGATCGGGTCGTCCTCGACCGAGGGCGCCAGCTGCTCGATCCAGGCGGCCTCGTCCTTGTCGGCAACCTTGCGCATCACGGCGTTGACGAACCCGGCGACGTAGGACCCGGCGGCTTCCCGCGCCAGGTCGACCGTCGACGTCACCGCCGCGTGTTCCGGGATGCGGGTGCGCAGCAACTGGTAGGTGCCGAGCCGGAGGGCGTCCAGCACCGGGCCGTCCACGCTGGACAGACCGCGGTCGACGCAGGCGTCGATGATCGCGTCCAGCAGACCGCGGGCCCGCGCGGCACCGTAGGCGAGCTCGGTGGCCAGGGCGGCGTCGCGGCCGGTGATCTTCCGCTCGCGCAGCAGCTGGGGCAGCACGAGGTTCGCGTAGGCGTCGCGCTCACGGACGGCGCGCAGCACGTCGTAGGCGGCCTGCCGTACCGGATCGACGTCGCTCAGCCTGCGTGGGCTCGGCCTGCGCGGAGCGGGCCTGCGCCGGTCCGGCCGGCCAGGGCGCTGCCTGCCTGCCCGGGGTTTGGGTCGGTCGGGCCTGCCTTGCTGGGCGCTCATGACAACCGCTCCCCTGCCTCGATGCGGGCGCCTCGTGCCCAGTCGGTGGCGCTCATGCGCTTGCGTCCCTGCGCCTGCACCTCACCCAAGCTCAGCGCGGCGGTGGCGGTGCCGACCAGCACGCGTTTGCGCTCGACCCGCAACTCCCCCGGCGGCAGCGCGGGGTCCGGCTGGTCGACGATCTGCACCGGCGCGATCTTGAGGCGCTCGCCCCGGAACTCGGCCCAGGCACCAGGGTCGGGCGTCATCGCCCGGATCATCCGCTCCACGGCCACGGCGGGTGCGGTGAAGTCGATCTTGGCGTCCTCGACGGTGACCTTGGGTGCGTAGCTCACGCCGTCGGCCGGCTGCGGCTCGGCCCGCAACACACCCGCCTCGATACCGTCCAGCGTCCTGAGCAGCAGTTCGGCGCCCGAGACGGACAGCCGGTCCAGCAGCGACCCCGCGGTGTCGTCGGGGCGGATGGTCTCGGTCATCACGCCGTAGACCGGTCCCGCGTCCAATTCGCGCACGATCTGGAAGACCGAGGCGCCGGTGATCTCGTCGCCTGCCCGGATGGCGGCCTGCACGGGAGCCGCGCCGCGCCATGCGGGCAGCAGCGAGAAGTGCAGGTTGACCCAGCCGTGCCGCGGGATGTCCAGTGCTTTCTGGCCGAGCAGACCACCGTAGGCGACGACCGGGCAGATGTCCGGGGCCAACTCGCGCAAGCGGTCGAGGAACTCGGGGTCGCTGGGGCGTTCCGGCGTGAGCACCTCGATGCCGTGCTCGTCGGCCAGGCTGCCGACCGGCGACCGCTTCACCTTGCGCCCACGGCCCGCCCGCGCGTCCGGGCGCGCAAGCACCGCGACCACGTCGTGACGGGGCGAGTCGATCAGCAGCTTCAGGGAGGGAACCGCGACCTCGGGAGTACCGGCGAACACCACACGCATAGTGCGCCGAAGTCTACGGGCGAGGGCCGGGGGGACGTGCACCGCAGCCCGGTCAGATCACCTCGAGCGGGTCGAGTTGTACCCGGATCGAGTCCGGTTCTTTGCGTGCCGTGCGCTGAGCTTGCACCCGCGCCAGCGCGGCTGCCAGCGCCTTGCCGTCGCCGCGTGGAACCCGGATCAGGGCCCGCTCGTGCTCTTCGTCTCCGGTGGCTCGCGGCACGTGCACCGGTACCGGTCCGAGCACTTCGGCCGACGCGGGCAGGTCGATCTCGGCCACGGTCTTCGCCACCGCGTGCGCCACTCCTTGCACCGACGCCATCCGGCGCGCGGGCGGGAAGCCGAGCTCTTCACGTTCGGCGAGCTCGCGCTGCGCGTGGCCGGCCGGATCCCACCGGATGAGCGCCTGAACCGTGCGCAACGCAGTGTCGGCGCCGACGACGACTCGGCCGCCTTGATCCGCGGGTCGCACCATGGCAGCGGCCGTCATCCACCTCCGCAGGGTCTCCTCGGCCGCCCGCAGATCCGGCCGCCCGAGCAGGGCCCATCCGTCGAGCAACAAGGCCGCGCCGTAGCCGCCTTCGACCACGGGTTCTGCGCCCGGTGTTGCCACCACGAGCTGCGGACCGGACGGCACGGTGGCCAGCACCTCGTCGCCGCCGGAGGTGCGAACCGTCGTGCCGGGGAATGCTCGGCCCAGTTCTTCGGCGGTCCGCCCGGCTCCGACGACCTGGGCGCGTAAACGCGCGGATCCACAGGCCGCGCAGCGGAACGTCGGTTCGACCGCGCCGCACCAGCGGCACGCCGGTGGTCGAGCCTCGTGCGAACCTTTGGCCGGCAGACCGAGCGGCCCCGCGCACCGCCGGCAGCGGGCGGGCGTGCGGCATTGCGCGCAGGCCAGCGCGGGCACGTACCCCCGCCGGGGAACCTGCACCAGTACCGGAGCTTCGGCGTCCAGCGCGGCACGGGCGGCTTCGAAGGCCACGGCAGGCAGGCGTGCGGTGTTCGCCGCCGGGTCCCTGGCCTGTTCGAAGTCGTCCCCGGTACCCGACACGCGCGGTGCATGTTCACGGACGACCGAACGTCGCGCGATCACCTCGTGCGCCCAACCACTCTCCACGAGCAGCTGCGCCTCCGCGGTCCGGGCGAACCCGCCTGCCACGAAGCTCGCGCCGTCTTGGTGTGCTCTCAGCACGAGGACATCGCGGACGTGTGGATACGGCGCGCGTGGCTCGGCGTGCAGGTCGTCGCCGTCGTCCCACACGACGAACAAGCCCGGCCGGTGCACCGGCGCGAACATCGCCGCCCGGGTTCCGACCACGACGTGGGCGGCCCCCCGGCGCACGCGGAGCCACCGCCGGTAGCGCCGAGCCGGCCCCAGGTCCGCCGAGAGCGCCACCACCGCGTCGTCCGACATCAAGGCGACGCAGGCGGCGTGCACGCGGGCAACGTCCCGATGGTCCGGCACCACGATCACCGCGGACCGCCCCGCGGCGGCAACCGTGGCGGCCAGCTCGGCCAGCCTGCGCGGCCAGTCCTCGTTGGGCAGCGCCTGCCACACGGCCTTGGCCTGTACGCCGGAGGACAGCGCCTTCACCAAGGCCGCGCCGCGCTCGTAGCGCTGCCATTGCGTAGGGACACCCGGGGCTTGCGGCCGCGCAGCCGGTTCGGACGCCTCGGCCTCGACTCGGGCGTGGCGCGGCGGCACGGCCAAGCGCAGGACGTCGGCGACCGTTCCGGCGTAGCGGTCGGCCACCGCTCGCGCCACCGCAGCCAGTTCGGGCGACAGCACAGGCTCCGGAGAGATCACCCGCTCGAGATAGGCCAGCCGTCCAACGTGCTCGGTGGTGTCGACCCGATCGAGCAGGTAGCCCTGCACCAGCTGTCCGGCGAACCGCACCTTCACCCGGCAGCCCGGCACCGCATCGGCCGCGTGTGCCGCCTGCACCCGGTAGTCGAACGGACGGTCGAGGTGCGGCAGCGGAACGTCGACCAGCACCCGGGCGATGGGGCGCTGCTCGGCCGGACGACGCTCGTTCACTCCGATCACGGTAATCGCTGGGGAGATCACGAGCGCCCCACACCCGGTTACGCCGCGACCGGCTGCTCCCAGTCGATCCGGTGGTCGTACAGCCAGTTCTGTCTCGCCGCCGCCCTGGCCGCGAACTTCATCACCAGCGGGAGCACCATCCGGCCGATCCGTCCGACCGCCTTGCCGTCGCCGTTGCGCTTGCCCATCGCGACGATCCGCTCGACCCGCTTGCGTCGCAGGCCTTCGTAGGCGGCGAACGCTCGCGCCACATCCGGCACGTCACGCAGGCACTTCGCCAGCGTCACAGCGTCTTCCAGCGCCATCGAGGCACCCTGCCCGGACGCCGGGGACGTGGCATGCGCCGCATCCCCGATGATGATCATCCCGTCGCGGTGCCAGGTGGGCACGCGCGGGAAGTCGTAGGTGTTCCAGCCCGCAAAGATGTGGTCGGTGGCGTCGATGACGGGCAGCGCGGGCAGGTTGTCGTCGGCGAACAGCTCGTGCAGCTTGGCTCGCCACTGCTCCGGCGTGATGGCGGCGACCTCCTGCTGCGACAGCTCCCGCTTCTGCGGCGGGTTGGCGAACCACCACACCTCGCCGTCCGGTCGCTTCACGTAGCTGAAGAAGCACCGCCTGCCGAAGAACATGTGCATGACGCCCGGCTCCCCCGGCACGTCGACGTCCCGGGCGTAGCCGCCCGCGTTCAGCAGCGGCACGTAACGTGGCGCCGGCGCGGCCGGGTCGATGATCCTCCTGGTGGCCGACCGGAGTCCGTCCGCGCCGACCAGCGCGTCACCCTCCGCCGTGGTGCCGTCGGCGAATCGCGCCAGTACTCGGCCGTCGGATCGCTGAGCTCCGACGAGTCGTTTGCCGTACTCGATCCGGATGCCGCGGCGGACGGCCTCGTCCCGCAGCACCGTGTACAGGTCCGCGCGGGTGATCGTCTGGTTCTGCGCACCGTCCGGCAGTGGGCTGCCGAACCGGAACTCGGCCAGCCGTTTGCCGTCCATCTCCATGACCATCGTCGGAGTGTCGAAGCCGCGGTCGCGTACTTGCTCGGACAGCCCGAGGGTGCGCAGCACGTCCATGCCGTTGACCGCCAGCGTCAAGAACGCCCCGACGCCGTCGGCCGTGCGGTCGTAGGCCTCGTAGACGGTCGAGTCGATACCTGCCTGCTGCAGCGCCATCGCCGTGGCCGGGCCGGCGACACCGCCCCCGATGATCAGCACGTTCCTCGCCTTAGTCATAGTATGATTATGCATAGAATGACTATTCCGTGTCATGTGCTTTAAGGTGACGACGTGGCCAACAACACGGACCGTCGTTCGCCGCTCGCGCTGGTGCTGCTGTCGCTGCTCGCCGAGGAACCGATGCACCCGTACCGGATGCGCGAGATGATCAAGGCGCGGGGAAAGGACAAGATCGCCAACGTCGCGGCGCGCAACAGCGTCTATCAGACGATCGACCGGTTGCAGCGCGCGTCGTTGATCACCGTGCGGGAGACCGCGCAGGACGAGCGTCGCCCGGAACGCACGGTTTACGAGCTCACCGACGCCGGGCGCGAGACGCTACGGCGCTGGACCCGCACCATGCTGTCGACGGTGGCCAGGGAGTTCCCCGAGTTCCCCGCAGCACTGGCGTCGTTGATGGTGCTGCCGCCCGAGGACGTGGTGGAGCAGCTCACGACGCGCGCGGAGAAACTTCAGGCGGAGATCGACGAACGCAGCGCGGAGCTGGCGGCGGTGGGCGACCTGCCGCGACTGTTCACGCTCGACGACGACTACGTGCTCACCATGAAGCGCGCCGAACTGCGCTGGGTCGAGCAGGTCATCGCGCAGCTGCGGTCCGGAGAACTCACCTGGTCCGAGGAATGGATCAAGGAAGTGGCCGCCCGGATGGAAGGCAGCGCAGGCTGACAAGCCGGTGGGGGCGGCCCCGCTCGAGGACCGTCAGGTCCGGGATGCGGCAGGAGTGACCGCCGGGTTTCGGCTGCGGGGCAGCGGGAAGCGCCGACCCCGGCGACCGGCCGACGTGATGGCCAGGCCCGGCGGCCGACCTGTCAGGCCCCCGCGGCCGACTTGAGCGCCTCGGCCCGGTCCGTCCGCTCCCACGGCAGGTCCAGGTCGGTGCGCCCGAAGTGCCCGTACGCCGCGGTCGGCGCGTACATCGGCCGCAGCAGGTTCAGGTCCCGGATGATGGCGCCCGGCCGCAGGTCGAACACCTCGGTGATGGCCTGCTGGATCTTCGCCGGGTCGACCGTCTCGGTGCCGAAGGTCTCCACGAACAGGCCGACCGGAGCCGCCTTGCCGATCGCGTAGGCGACCTGCACCTCGATACGGCCGGCCAGCCCGGCCGCCACGACGTTCTTGGCCACCCAGCGCATCGCGTAGGCCGCCGAGCGGTCCACCTTCGACGGGTCCTTGCCCGAGAACGCGCCGCCACCGTGCCGGGCCATGCCGCCGTAGGTGTCCACGATGATCTTGCGACCGGTCAGGCCGGCATCACCCATCGGGCCGCCGATGACGAACCGGCCGGTCGGGTTGACCAGCAGACGGAAGTCCGTCGTGTCGATCGGCAGGTCCGCCACCTCGGGCATGATCACGTGCTCGCGCACGTCCACGCCCAGCATCTTGTCCAAGTCGATGCCCTCGGCGTGCTGCGTGGAGACCACCACGGTGTCCAGCCGCACGGCCTGGTCACCCGCGTACTCGATGGTCACCTGCGTCTTGCCGTCCGGCCGCAGGTACGGCAGCACGCCGGTCTTGCGGACGGTGGCGAGCCGACGGGCCAGCCGGTGTGCCAGCGCGATCGGCAGCGGCATCAGCTCCGGCGTGTCGCTGCACGCGTAGCCGAACATCAAGCCCTGGTCGCCCGCGCCCTGCCGGTCCAGCTCGTCACCGCGGATCTCGGCGCCGACCCGGGCCTCGTAGGCCTCGTCGACACCCTGCGCGATGTCCGGGGACTGCGAGCCGATCGCGACGTTCACACCGCACGAGTTGCCGTCGAAGCCCTTCGCCGACGAGTCGTAGCCGATGTTGAGGATGGTGTCCCGCACGATCGTCGGGATGTCGGCGTAGGCCTCGGTGGTGACCTCGCCCGCGACATGCACCTGGCCGGTGGTGATCAGCGTCTCCACCGCCACCCGGGAGCGCGGGTCCTTGGCCAGCAGCGCGTCCAGGATCGCGTCACTGATGGCGTCACAGATCTTGTCCGGATGCCCTTCCGTCACCGATTCCGAGGTGAACAGCCTGTTCTGCGATCCGGTCACGACATTTAACCTTCCGTTGCGATCCGCCCGCTCCCTCTTCGCGCGCGGTTTCCAAGCCTACTGCCGCAGAGATACCCGGGTTCACCGGTCACTATCCCCTCAAGCGCGGCCGATGGCAGCCACCGCGTCCCACACTGCGGCCGCCAGTTGCGACTTCGAACCGAACGGGATAGGCGTTTCATTCCCGTCGGCCGCCAGCAACCAGCCCGCGTTGTGTTCGACCTCGAACGCCCGGCCGTCGCCGACCGCGTTGACCACCAGCAGGTCGCTGCCCTTGCGGCGCAGCTTGGCCCGCGCGTGCTCCAGCACGTCCGCGGTGTCGTCCCCGGTCTCGGCGGCGAAACCGACGATGATCTGCTCCGGCCGGCGCGTGCTGACCAGCTCGGCCAGCACGTCCGGATTGGTCTCCAGCTCGATCGGGGCGGGCCGGTCGCCGGTTTTCTTGATCTTGTGGTGGACGAACTCGGCCGGACGGAAATCCGCCACCGCGGCGGCCATGACGACCACGTCGGCTTCCTTGGCGGCGTCCAGCATCGCTTCGCGCATGTCGCGCGCCGTCGACACCGGGACCAGGTCGACACCTGCCGGCGTGGGCAACGTCACGGTGTGCCCGGCGACCAGCGTGACGTTCGCACCGCGCGCCGCCGCGACGCGCGCCAGCGCGTAACCCTGCTTGCCGGACGAGCGGTTGCCCAGATAGCGAACCGGGTCCAGTGGTTCACGGGTGCCGCCCGCGGAGACGACGACGGTCAGCCCCTCCAGGTCACGCTTGAGCGCGTCTCCGTCAGCCAGCAGCAGCCTGGCCAGGTCCACGATCTCGGCGGGATGCGCCAAGCGGCCCTTGCCGGTGTCGACACCGGTCAACCTGCCCGAGTCCGGATCCGGGACCACGACCCCGCGCCTGCGGAGCGTGGCGACGTTGTCCCGGGTCGCCGGATGCTCCCACATCTCGGTGTGCATCGCGGGGAAGAAGATCGTCGGGCAGCGCGCGGTCAGCAACGTGCCGGTCAGCAGGTCGTCCGCCACACCGTGCGCGGCCTTGGCGAGCAGGTCCGCGGTCGCCGGGGCGACCAGCACCAGATCGGCCTGCTGCCCGATGCGGACGTGTTCCACCGACGGGACATTGGAGAACACGTCGGTGGCTACCGGTTGGCCGGACAGGGCCTCCCACGTAGCGGCGCCGACGAACCGCAGCGCGGCCGCCGTGGGAACGACGCGTACTTGGTGGCCCGACTCGGTGAGCCCGCGCAGCACCTCACACACCTTGTAGGCAGCAATCCCGCCGCCCACGCCGAGTACCACACTCGGCTTACGGTCGGTCATCGCCGGACCTTTCGTGCAGCCGAGTTGGTTACTCGCCCTCGGTGTGCTCGAGCAGGCCGGCGTGGATCTCGCGCAGCGCGATCGACAGCGGCTTCTCGCGCGGGCCGGGCTCGACCAGCGGACCGACGTACTCCAGCAGCCCCTCGCCGAGCTGCGCGTAGTAGTCGTTGATCTGCCGCGCACGCTTGGCCGCGTAGATGACCAGGGCGTACTTCGAGCTGACCTTTTCCAGCAGGTCGTCGATCGGCGGGTTGGTGATGCCCTCGAGCTTCTCGCCCGTCGTGCCCTGCGCGGTGGTGGTCACTCGCTTAGTCTCCTTGCTTCATTGGCCGGCGATCCGGGCACGCGCTCACGAGCTGTCCCCGCGCTGCCCTGCCGTTGACTCACGGTCTGTGACAACCAAGGTTAGCAACTCGCGTGCCGCCCGCTGCACATCGGCATTCACCACGCACGCGTCGAACTCGCCCGCAGCGGCCAGTTCTCGCTTGGCCGCCTCGAGCCGGGCCGCAACCGCGGCGTCGTGCTCGGTGCCCCTGCCGGTGAGCCGGTCGACCAGCTCCTCCCACGACGGCGGCACCAACATCACCAGCTGGCACTCCGGCATCGCCGCTCGTACCTGGCGGGCGCCTTGCAACTCGATCTCCAGCACCGCGTCCCGGCCGGAGGCCAGCGCCTCCATCACCGGCGCGCGCGGGGTGCCGTAGCAGTTGCCGGCGAATTCCGCGTGTTCGAGCAGCTCGCCGTTGTCGACCATCTTCGCGAACGTCTCGCGGTCGACGAAGTGGTAGTGCTCCCCGTCGACCTCGCCCTGCCGCGGGGCGCGGGTGGTCACCGAGATGCTGAAGAAGATCTCCGGCGCCAGTTCACGCAGGACGGAGATGACGCTGGACTTGCCGACCCCGGACGGACCGGAGACGACAGTGAGCCGGTGCCGGGCCTGACCCGACACCGGCTCACCGGTGCGCTTCACTCCCCGCTGAACTCGGCGAGCAGAGCCTTGCGCTGCCGCTCACCGAGCCCGCGCAGCCGACGGCTGGCGGCGATCTCGAGCTTCTCCATGGTCGCCTGGGCGCGGACCTTACCGACACCCGGCAGGGCCTCGAGCAGCGCCGAGACCTTCATCTTGCCGAGAACCTCGTCGTTGTCGGCCTGCTTGAGCACGTCGGCCAGGGTGGTGCCACCTCGCTTCAGCCGCTCCTTGAGCTCCGCCCGAGCCCGGCGAGCCGCAGCAGCCTTCTCCAAGGCAGCGGCGCGCTGTTCCTCGGTCAGCTGGGGAAGTGCCACGATGTCCTCCGAATTGATTATGGTCGCTTCGTCGCCGCGACGTTACCTACCCGCGACCGACCACCACAACGCGGGGTCAGCATCTTCGGTTTCCGGCTCCGACGTGCTGGTCGGATCTGTCGCGGATGGCGTCTATACCAACACAAATCGCCTCGTGTAACAACGATTCCGTGATCATTGGCGGCAACTGATGAGTTACTTCACGTCGGCCGCCACGCGGCGGAACGCCGCGCGCAACGCCTCCGGGTCGGGCCCGTGCCGCAGGATGTCCCGGGACGAGGTCGGCAGCACCACGTTGCGGCCGTCTGAGGCGCTCTGAGCGCCGCTGACGCGCTCTGCGGAGGCAGCCCCGAACAACCGCCGCAAATCGTCCGCTGTGGCACCCTGAGCGCCGAATCCGGGCGCCAGGACCGGCCCGTGCAAGCGGCTCAGGTCGATGTCCAGTTCGGGCAGCGTGGCGCCCACGACCAGGCCGACGTTGCCCAGCGGCTCGCGGCCCGCGTTGTGCTCGGCCGCCGCGTCGACGATGTCCTGCGCCACGCGCCGCTGCAGCTCGTGGCCGTCGGGGTTGGAGGTCCTGGCGAGCACGAACAAGCCACGCCCGGTCTCGGTCGCCATCTCCACGGCGGGCCGCAGCGAGCCGAACCCCAGATACGGCGACACCGTGATGGCGTCGGCGGCCAGGGGCGCCTTGTCCGACAGGTAGGCGCGCGCGTACGCAGCCATGGTCGAGCCGATGTCGCCGCGTTTGACGTCCAGCAGCACCAGTGCGCCGGCCGCGCGCAGTCCTTCGATCAGGCGCTCCAGGACCGCGATCCCCGCGGCTCCGTAGCTTTCGAAGAACGCCGACTGCGGCTTGACCACCGCTGCTTCCTTGCCGAACGCGTCGACACAGGTCTGCGCGAACCTGGCCAGGCCGAACGGGTCGTCCGGCAGCCCCCAGGCCGCCAGCAGCTCCGGGTGCGGGTCGACACCGACACACAGCGGGCCGCGTTGCCGGATCGCGGTCAGCAACCGCGCGCCGAAGGTCATGACTGCCTCGCCCGCAACGCCGCCTGCAGCTCTTGCAGCGAGCGCACGCCGATGTCGCCGCGGATCGCCGCCTCGATGCCGTGCACGGCCGCCGACAGGCCCTGGATGGTGGTGACGCACGGGATGTCCCGGGACACCGCCGCAGTACGGATCTCGTAGCCGTCGATGCGGGGCCCGCTGTTGCCGTACGGGGTGTTGATCACCATGTCCACCCTGCCGTCCAGGATCATCTCGACGATGTTCGGCTCGCCGTCGTCGGTGCTCTCGTAGTGCTTGCGCACCACTGTGCACGGGACGCCGTTGCGCCGCAGGACCGCCGCCGTGCCCGCGGTGGCCAGCACCTCGAAGCCGAGGTCGGCCAGCCGCTTGACCGGGAAGATCATCGAGCGCTTGTCCCGGTTGGCCACCGAGACGAACACCCGGCCCGACGTCGGCAGCGACCCGTAGGCGCCCGCCTGGGACTTGGCGAAGGCCATGCCGAACGAGGAGTCCACACCCATGACCTCGCCGGTGGACTTCATCTCCGGCCCGAGCAGCGAGTCGACGCCCTGGCCCTCCGGCGTGCGGAACCGGTGGAACGGCAGGACGGCCTCCTTCACCGCAACCGGGGCCTCCGGCGGGAGCGTGCCACCGTCGCCGGAGGCCGGGAGCACGCCGCTGGCGCGCAGCTGTTTGATCGACTGCCCCATCATCAGCAACGCGCACGCCTTGGCCAGCGGCACACCGGTCGCCTTGGACACGAACGGCGCGGTGCGCGAGGCCCGAGGATTCGCCTCCAGCACGTAGAGCACGTCGTCCTTCAACGCGTACTGCACGTTGAGCAGCCCGCGCACGCCGACGCCGCGGGCGATGGCCTCGGTGGACGCTCGCACGGCCTCCAGGTCCGTCACGCCGATGGTGATCGGCGGCAACGCGCACGACGAGTCACCGCTGTGCACGCCGGCTTCCTCGATGTGCTCCATCACGCCGCCGAGGTAGAGCTCCTCGCCGTCGAACAACGCGTCCACGTCGATCTCGATGGCGTCGTCGAGGAAGTTGTCCACCAGCACCGGGTGTTCCGGTGTGACCTCGGTGGCCCGCTCGATGTAGCCGGCCAGGTGCTGCTCGTCGTAGACGATCTCCATGCCGCGGCCGCCCAGCACGTAGGACGGGCGCACCAGCACCGGGTAGCCGATCTCGTCGGCGATCCGCTTGGCCCCTTCGAACGACGTGGCGGTGCCGTACTTCGGCGCGGGCAGCCCGGCGGCGCGCAGCACCTCACCGAACGAACCGCGGTCCTCGGCCAGGTGGATCGCCTCGGGCGAGGTGCCGACGATCGGCACCCCGGCGTCCGCCAGCCGCTGCGCGAGCCCGAGCGGCGTCTGACCACCGAGCTGCACGATGACGCCCGCGACGGTGCCACTCTCCTGCTCGGCGTGCACCACCTCGAGCACGTCCTCGAACGTCAGCGGCTCGAAGTACAACCGGTCCGAGGTGTCGTAGTCGGTGGAGACCGTCTCCGGGTTGCAGTTGATCATCACCGACTCGTAGCCGGCGTCGCGCAACGCCAGTGCGGCGTGCACGCACGAGTAGTCGAACTCGATGCCCTGGCCGATCCGGTTCGGCCCGCTGCCCAGGATGAGCACCTTGGGCCGTTCGCGCTGTTCGGCGACCTCGGACTCCGCGGCGGGGTCGAGCTCGTAGGCGCTGTAGTGGTACGGCGTCCGCGCGGCGAACTCGGCGGCACAGGTATCGACCGTCTTGAACACCGGCCGGACACCCAGCCTGTGCCGCAGCGCCCGCACGCCGTCCTCGCCGGCCAGTTCGGGCCGCAGCGCGGCGATCTGCCGGTCGGAGATGCCGTACCGCTTGGCCTTGCGCAGCAGCGACTCGTCCAGCACCGGCGCGTCCACGATCTGCTTGCGCAGCTCCACCAGCGCCAGGATCTGATCGACGAACCACGGGTCGATCCCGGAGGCTTCCGACACCTGGTGCACGGTCCCGCCGAGCCGCAACGCCCGCTCCACCGCGTAGAGCCTGCCGTCCCGCGGCGTGCGCAACTCCTCGAGCGTCGACTCGAGCGTCGCGCCTTCCGGATCCGGCCGGGTCCAGAAACCGGCGGCCTTGGTCTCCATCGACCGCAGGGCCTTGCCCAGCGCCTCGGGGAAGCTGCGGCCCAGCGCCATGGCTTCGCCGACGGACTTCATCGTGGTGGTCAGCGTCGGGTCGGCGCCCGGGAACTTCTCGAACGCGAACCGCGGCACCTTGACCACGACGTAGTCCAGGGTCGGCTCGAACGACGCCGGCGTCTCGCCGGTGATGTCGTTGCGGATCTCGTCCAGCGTGTAGCCGATGGCCAGCTTCGCGGCGATCTTGGCGATCGGGAACCCGGTGGCCTTCGACGCCAGCGCGGAGGACCGGGACACCCGCGGGTTCATCTCGATGACCACCATGCGGCCGGTCTCCGGGTGGAAGGCGAACTGGATGTTGCAGCCGCCGGTGTCCACCCCGACCGCACGGATCACCTTGATGCCGACGTCGCGCATCTGCTGGAATTCCCGGTCGGTCAGCGTCATCGCCGGGGCCACGGTCACCGAGTCGCCGGTGTGCACGCCCATCGCGTCGACGTTCTCGATCGAGCAGACCACGACCACGTTGTCGTGCTTGTCGCGCATCAGCTCGAGCTCGTATTCCTTCCAGCCGAGGACGCTCTCCTCGATCAGCACCTCGGTGACCGGGGACTCCTCGAGGCCGACGGCGGCCATCCGCTCCAGATCCTCGTGCGTGTGCGCCATGCCGGAGCCCAGCCCGCCCATGGTGAACGACGGCCGGATGACCACCGGCAGGCCGAGCTCGGCGACCGTCTCGCGGACCTCCTCCATCGAGTGGCACACCCGGCTACGCGGCACGTCGGAGCCGATCGCGCGGACGATGTCCTTGAACTTCTGCCGGTCCTCGCCGCGCTGGATCGCGTCGATGTTCGCGCCGATCAGCTCGACACCGTAGGCGTCCAACACTCCGCGTTCGTGCAGCGCGACGGCGGCGTTCAGCGCGGTCTGCCCGCCCAGCGTGGCCAGCAGCGCGTCCGGGCGCTCACGCTCGATGACCTTCTCCAGGTACTCCGGGGTGACCGGCTCGATGTAGGTCGCGTCGGCGAACTCCGGGTCGGTCATGATCGTCGCCGGGTTGGAGTTGACCAGGCTGACCCGCAGGCCCTCCTCGCGCAGCACCCGGCAGGCCTGGGTACCCGAGTAGTCGAACTCGGCGGCCTGGCCGATGACGATCGGGCCGGACCCGACCACCAGGACATGCTCGATGTCGTCGCGCTTAGGCACCGTGGGCCTCCATCAGACCAACGAACTGGTCGAACAACGGTGCGGCGTCATGGGGTCCGGCCGCCGCTTCCGGGTGGTACTGCACGCTGAAGGCGGGCACGTCGAGCGCCCGCACACCTTCCACACACCCGTCGTTCGGGCAGTAGTGGCTGACTTCCGCCGCACCGAACTCGGTCTCGAACCGCTGACCCGGCTCACCCTCGAGAGCGAACCCGTGGTTCTGCGCGGTGATCGCCACCGACCGGGTGCGCACGTCGACCACCGGGATGTTGATGCCGCGGTGGCCGTAGCGCAGCTTGTAGGTGGACATGCCCAGCGCGCGGCCGAGGATCTGGTTGCCGAAGCAGATGCCGAACAACGGCACTTCGCGGCGCATGACCTCGCGCGTCAGTTCGGTCGCGTGGTCCATCGTCGCCGGGTCACCCGGCCCGTTGGACAGGAAGACGCCGTCCGGCTCGACATTCATGACCTCGTCGAACGAGCTGGACGCGGGAAGCACGTGCACCTCGATCCCGCGCTCGGACATCATCCGCGGGGTGTTCGACTTGATGCCCAGGTCCAGCGCGGCCACCCGGAAGCGCTTCTCCCCTTGCGCGGGCACCACGTACGGCTGCGGTGTGGTGACGTGCTTGGCCAGGTCGGCGCCCGCCATCGGCGGCGAGTCCAGCACCTGCTGGACCATCTCCTGCTCGGTCGGCAACTTCTCGCCGGAGAACACCCCGGCGCGCATCGCGCCGCGCTCCCGGATGTGCCGGGTCAGGGTCCGGGTGTCGACACCCGCGATACCGATGACGCCCTGGCGCTCGAACTCCTCCGCCAAGCTGCGCCTGGAGCGCCAGTTCGACGGGATCCGCGCGGGATCACGCACCACATAGCCGGCCACCCAGATCCGCGCCGACTCGTCGTCCTCGTCGTTCCACCCGGTGTTGCCGATGTGCGGCGCGGTCTGCACCACGATCTGGCGGTAGTACGACGGGTCGGTCAGCGTCTCCTGATAACCGGTCATGCCGGTGCAGAACACCGCCTCCCCCAACGTCGTCCCGCGGGCGCCGAACGGTTCACCACGGAAGATGCGGCCGTCCTCCAACACCAGCGCGGCCGAGGGGGTCATGGTGCTGTTCATGCCGCACCTTTCCTGCTCGTCCATTCGGGATACACGTCCATGTCGTCACCACGGAAGCCGGTGTCCAGCAGCTCGTCGCCCAGCCGCCAGGTGATCACCAGCAGGCCGTCGGTGCCCATCACCTTCCCGGCCATCTTGCGTGCCGTGGTGACCTCGGTGATGGCCGACGCGGGGATGAAGAAGCTGCGCGCGCCGTGCCGCTCGACCACGACACCGCTGTCGTACCGCCGCAGGGTGGCCGGCCCGCGCATCCCCACACCTCGGGTGACGATGCGGTCCTGCCAGCGGCCGTGCGGCGTGGTCGCCACGTAGACGCCGTCGGTCGCCGCCAGCTCCTGCCCGAGGTCGTCGGCCTCCGGGACCTGGGGGAACGGCGCGTACCGGGCGCTCTGTTCGCGAGCTTTGCGTCGCCAGCCCAGCCACATCCCCCAGACCCCGAGCAGGAAGACCGCGAGGACCAGCAGCGTCAGCGCAAGACGTTCCACTAACGAACCTTCCCATCAAGCTGGGTGATCCGCCCACGCAACATGGTCGCCGTCACGGTGCCGGGCAGCGTCATCCCTTCGTACGGCGTGTTCGCCGCGATGCTGGCCAGCTCCTCGCCGCGCACCGTCCACTCGCGGTCCGGGTCGACCAGTGCCAACGTCGCCGGCTCGCCGACCTCCAGCGGCCTGCCGTGGTCGGCCAGCCGCCCGATCTCCGCCGGGCGTTCACTCATCACGCGGGCGACGTCGCGCCACGTCAGCAGGCCCGGACGCACCATGGTCGCCACGACCACCGACAGCGCCGTCTGCAGGCCGAGCATCCCGGGGCGGGCGGCTTGCCACTCGACGTCCTTGTCCTGCGGAGCGTGTGGCGCATGGTCGGTGGCCACGCAGTCGACCACCCCCTCGGCCAACGCCGCGCGCAACGCTTCGGTGTCTGCATCGGTGCGCAGCGGCGGATTGACCTTGTTCACCGGGTCGTAGCTGGTCAACCGCTCGTCGGTGAGCATCAGGTGGTGCGGGGTCACCTCGGCGGAGACCTGCGTTCCGCGTTCCTTGGCCCAGCGCAGTACGTCCACCGTGCCCTTCGTGGAGACATGGCAGACGTGCAGCTTGGCGTCGACGTGCCGGGCGAGGATGCAGTCGCGGGCGACGATGGCTTCTTCCGCCGCGGCAGGCCATCCGGCGAGCCCGAGCCGCGCGGCCAGTTCTCCCTCGTGCGCCTGGGCTCCGACGGTCAGCCGCGGCTCCTCCGCGTGCTGAGCCACCACCGCGTCCAGCGCACGGGTGTACTCGAGTGCGCGGCGCATGATCAACGGGTCGTGCACGCAATGCCCGTCGTCGGAGAACATCCGCACCTGGGCGCGCGAGTTGGCCATCGTGCCGAGCTCGGCGAGCTGCTCACCTTTCAGCCCGACGGTCACCGCGCCCACCGGGTGGACGTCCACCAGGCCCACCGCCTCGCCCGCCCGCCGGACGTGTTCGACCACGACGGCGTTGTCGGCCACCGGATCGGTGTTGGCCATGGCGAACACGGCGGTGTACCCGCCGAGCGCGGCCGCTTCGCTTCCGGTGGCCACGGTCTCGGCGTCCTCCCTGCCCGGCTCCCGCAGGTGGGTGTGCAGGTCGACGAAACCGGGCAGCAACACCTGGCCGTCCGCCTCGATCACCTCGGCGCCGTCCGGGGGCGTGATGCGCGGCTCGATCGCGGCGATCACCCCGCCGGAGAGCAGCACGTCGACCGGGTCGCCCTCGCCGTAGAGCTTGGCGCCGCTGATCAGAACATCGGTCATCGCGTCTCCGCTCGTAGGAGTGCTGGTCATGCGACTTCGCCTGCCGGGGACTGCGCGGCCAGCAAGTGGTAGAGGACTGCCATGCGGACGTGCACGCCGTTGCGCACCTGCTCGACGATCGCCGAGTTCGCCGCGTCCGCCACGCTGTCGGCGATCTCCATACCGCGCAGCATCGGTCCGGGGTGCATCACCACGGCGTGTTCGGGGAGCAACGCGGCCCGCGCGGCGTTGAGGCCGTAGCTGATCGAGTACTCGCGAGCGGACGGGAAGAACGCTCCGTGCATCCGCTCGGCCTGCACCCGGAGCATCATCACCGCGTCCGCGGTCGGCAGTTCGGCGTCCAGGTCGAAGCTCACCCGGACCCGGTTCGACTCCAGCCAGCTGGTCAGCGCGGTCGGCACCAGAGTCGGCGGGCCGACCAGCACCACCTCGGCACCGAGCGTGGTCAACAGGTGGACATTCGAACGGGCGACCCGGCTGTGCAGCACATCACCCACGATGACCACTCGCCGTCCCTCCAACGGCCCAAGGCGCTCGCGGAGAGTGGCGGCGTCGAGCAACGCCTGCGTCGGGTGTTCGTGCATTCCGTCACCGGCGTTGACCACCGAAGTGGGTGTGTCCGCCAGCCACGCGGCGAGGCGCTGAGCCGCCCCGGACGCGGGGTGCCGCACGATGACGCAGTCCGCGCCCGCCGCCGACAGCGTCAGCACCGTGTCGCGCAGGCTCTCGCCCTTGCCGACCGACGAGCCGCCCGCGGAGACGTTGACCACGTCGGCGCTCATCCACTTGCCCGCCAGCTCGAACGACACCCTGGTCCGAGTGGAGTTCTCGTAGAACATGGTGATCACGGTGCGGCCGCGCAGCGTCGGCAGTTTGCGCACCTCCCGGCCGAGCAGGGTGCGTTTGAGCTCGTCCGCGGTGTCCAGCAGCGCCGTCGCGGTGTCCCGGTCCAGACCTTCGGTGCTCAGCAGGTGTTTCACCGCTCTCCCCCGCTTTCGTCGGCCGCGGCGCGCAGCAGCACGGCGTCCCGGTCGTCGACCTCGGACAGCAGCACCGCGACCTCCTCGCGCCGCGAGGTCGGCACGTTCTTGCCCACGTAGTCGGCCCGGATGGGCAGCTCACGGTGGCCGCGGTCGACCAGCACGGCCAGCTGCACCGCGCGCGGTCTGCCGATGTCCCGCAGCGCGTCGAGCGCGGATCTGATGGTGCGGCCGGAGAACAGCACGTCGTCGACCAGGATCACGATGCGGTCCTCGATCCCGCCTTCGGGCAGCTGGGTCAGCTCCAGCGGCCGAGGCGGACGACGCCGCAGGTCGTCGCGGTAAAGGGTGACGTCGAGACTGCCGTAGGGAACCTGGGTGCCGGAGAATTCGGTGATGCGCTCGGCAAGGCGCGCCGCCAGCGGTGCTCCGCGGGTCGGAATGCCCAGCAGCACCGGGGTCGGTTCGCTGGACCCGACTGCGGTCTTCTCGATGATCTGATGCGCGATGCGGGCAACGGTGCGCGCGACGTCACCGGCGGAGAGCAATTCGCGCTCGGCCGGGCCCGTCGCGCCGCGGGTGCGCGGCGCCACGTGCAGCTCCTTCCCCGCCTCACGGGACGGGTCGTTAAAGGATTTCGGTTCGACTACCCCGCGTACGCGCGGCAGCGTTCGCACCGACAGTAGCAGGGACTTGTTCTCAACCAACCGGGTGGTGTAGCCGTTTTGGTGCGATTCCCCCGGATGATCGGGTTGACCTGGTGACCACGAGCGGTAACCATTACGCTGAGTATTCACCTCACGAAGCTCGCCCGTCCGACAACAGTGGCGGGGCACAGGGAACGGAGAGATGAGCACATGGGCGATTACGCCAAGGCGCTGGGCGCCAAGCTCCGCGGCATCCGGCAGCAGCAGGGGCTGTCGCTGCACGGCGTCGAGCAGAAGTCCGGTGGCCGGTGGAAAGCGGTCGTGGTCGGCTCCTACGAGCGGGGCGACCGGGCAGTAACCGTCCAGAAGCTCGCCGAACTCGCCGACTTCTACGGGGTGCCGGTGGTCGAGCTGCTGCCGGAGGGTCGTGTGCCGTCCGGGGCGGAGCCGGCCACCAAGATCGTGATCAACTTGGAGCGCTTGCAGCAGCTTCCCGCCGAGAAGGTCGGTCCCCTGGCCCGCTACGCGGCGACCATCCAGAGCCAGCGCGGCGACTACAACGGCAAGGTGCTGTCCATCCGTACCGAGGACCTGCGCTCGCTGGCGATCATCTACGACATGACCCCGGGCGAGCTCACCGAGCAGTTGATCGAGTGGGGCGTGCTGCCTCCGGAGGCCAGGCCGGCCAAGGACGACAACTGAGAGCCCCTGACGGCTCTCCGGCTCGTCCGCGGGCATGCGCACGCCTGCCCGACGCGGACGGCCACCAGAACCGGTGAGATGTCGCCGGGAAGGGGTGCGTCAGAGCACGGAGCGCAACCGGTCCGCGACCGTGGCCATGCGCCCGAGCACCCCGTTGACGAACCGCGGCGAATCGTCGGTGGACAGCTTCTTCGCGATCCCCACCGCCTCGTCGATCGCCACCGGGTCCGGCACGTCCGACGCCCAGAGCAGCTCGTAGACGCCGACCCTCAGCACCGCGAGATCGACCGGCGGCATGCGCTCGACGGTCCAGCCTCTGGCGTACTCCGCCAGCAGTTCGTCGATGTGCTCGCGGTGCGCCGCCACGCCTTCGACCAGCGTGATCGCATAGTCCGGGACCGGGTCGGCGTCCGGCGACCCCACCCGCGCGGACAGGACCTCGGTCGGCTCCTCGTCGCGTAGGTGCGCCTCATAGAGCAGTTCCACGGCCCGCTGCCGGGCCGCGCGACGCCCGGTCATCGGCCGGGCCGATTTCCCGGTCAACTGGATGCACGGCCGAGGTAGCGGCCGTCACGGGTGTCGACCTTGACCTTGTCGCCGGTGTTGATGAACAGCGGCACCTGGATCTCCGCGCCGGTCTCCAGCTTGGCCGGCTTGGTGCCACCGGTCGAACGGTCGCCCTGCAGGCCCGGGTCGGTGTGCTCGACGACCAGCTCCACCGAGGTGGGCAGCTCGACGAACAGCGGGGTGTCCTCGTGGAAGGACACCGTCGCCTCGGTGTTCTCCAGCATGAACTGGGCGGCGTCACCGACGATCTCCGCGGAGACCGGGACCTGGTCGTAGGTCTGGGCGTCCATGAAGACGTAGTCGTCGCCGTCCTTGTACAGGTAGGTCATGGCACGCCGGTCGACTGTGGCGGTGTCCACCTTCACGCCGGCGTTGAAGGTCTTGTCCAGCACCTTGCCGCTGAGCACGTGCTTGAGCGTGGTGCGCACGAACGCGCCACCCTTGCCGGGCTTGACGTGCTGGAATGACTGGACGGACCACAGCTCCCCGTCCAGGTCGAGCACCATGCCGTTCTTCAGGTCGTTGGTGGTGGCCACTGGTTGCCGTTCTCCCGTGTTTGTCGTGCGCGTCTGGCGCGCCATGCCGTGCTATACGGTCACCAATTCCTTGGTCGACAGGGTGAGAACCTCGCTGCCGCCCTCGGTGACGACGATGGTGTCCTCGATCCGTACGCCTCCGCGGCCGGCGAGATAGACGCCGGGCTCGACGGTGACCGTCATACCGGCGGAAAGTTTACCGACGCCGGTCTTGGACAGACTCGGCGCCTCGTGCACCTCGAGCCCCACGCCGTGCCCGAGGCCGTGCGGGAACTCGTCGCCGTAGCCTGCGCGGTCGATGACTCCGCGGGCCGCGGCGTCGACCTCCGCCACGTCAGCGCCCGCGACGGCGGCTTCGCGCCCGGTTGCCTGGGCACTGCTGACCAAGTTGTAGAGGTCCCGCTGCCACGCGGCAGGCTGCCCGATGACCAGCGTCCTGGTCATGTCGGAGTGGTAGCCGCCCACCTGGGCGCCGAAGTCGAGTTTGACGAAGTCACCGTCGGCGAGCACGGCGTCGGTCGGCCGGTGGTGCGGAATCGCGGAGTTCGGTCCGGCGGCCACGATGGTGGCGAACGCGATGCCGTCCGCGCCGTGGTCGAGCATGAGGTTCTCCAGTTCACGCGCAACCTGCCGCTCGGTCCAGCCGGCGCGCACGCCGCCGTGCTCGATCAGATCGGCCAGGGCACGGTCGGCGGCGGCGCACGCCATGCGGAGCGCGTCGATCTCGCCGGGGTCCTTGACCATGCGGAGCTTCTCGACCAGCCCGGGTGTGCGCACCAGGTCGACACCTTCGGCAATGTCGGTGAACGCGTCGAAGGATTCCACGCTGACGTGCTGGCTTTCGAACCCGAGGCGGCGGTAGACCTCCGCCGTCTCGGCCGCATGACGCATCAAGGCGGCGGCGCTGGCGCGCTCCAGCACGGTTTGCAGGTCGGGCACCTCGACTTTGGCCTGCGTGGTGTAGCGCCCGTCGGTGCAGAAGACGGTGTGCTGTTCGCTGTCCGGCTCGTCGCCTGCGTGCACGAGTAGCGCGGCGTTCGACCCGGTGAATCCGGTCAGGTATCTGATGTTGCGCAGATCGGTGATCAGGATGGCGTCGACGTCCCGCTCAGCCAGCAGTTGACGTAGTGCTGCCCTGCGGCGGGGATGAACGTTCTCGGTCTGTGTTCCCGGCACGGGGCCCAAGCCTAGTGGCACCGGCTAGGGTGCATGCATGGCTGCTTGGGCGGTTCGAGGCCTGATGATGGCGGTGGTGCACGCCGCGGGGGCACTCGTGCTGGTCAAGGTCAAGCTCGCCGCGGTGCTACCCCCGACGATGCTGACGTGGATCACGATCGCGCTGCTGATCGGTGTGGCGTTGCTGTGGGGTTCGATCGACGGCTGGCGCAGGCTGGACGGCGCGGTGATCACGTGGCTGATCGCCGGTGTGGTGGGCGGCCTGCTCGGCGGCGTGCTCAACGTGGCAGGGCGCGCATTGTTCGTCGACCAGACCGGGGTGTCGCAGCTGCCGTCGCAGCTGACAAGCGGGGCTGCCTTCACCGCGCTGTTGATCATGGTGCCCGCGTGGATCGGGTTCGCTGTGGGGTCGCGGCTGGAGGCGCCGGAGGCCGAGCAGGCGGCGGCTACTGAGGAAACGCGACCGCGCGCAGGCACGACCGGCCGCAACGACTCGGCTGTGCGCGGCGGATCGGCGCGTGCGTCCCGGCCCATTCGCTCGCGGTCGTCGGCAGAAGCTCGCTCGCCGTCGTCGGCGGAAACCCGCTCGCGGTCGTCGGCGGAAACCCGAGCGCAGTCATCGGCGGAAGCCCGCTCGCGCCGCGCGCCGAGACGAGCCGCACCGCGCTCTGGAAGCTCGGCCGGGGCATCGGCGGACTCCACGAAGGGGTCGAGCCCTCAGGCCCACGGCTCTCGGAGTGCCGCCGGAACCCGGCCTTCCGGCTCCCGCGACCGGAAGCCGTCACCTCGGCCGCGCCGCCAGGGTCTGGAGGAGGACTAGTTCGCCCGAGCCGTTGCCGGCCTGTCCTTTTCTGGTCCGGCCCTCGACTGTTCACGCCCAGCCTCCCCTTCCCTGTTCACCGCGACCTGGAGCGTGCCTGCCGCGGCTCGAACGGTGAGGGGGGGCCATCGCGCGCTGACCGGGCACTACTAGCAGTCCGGGCACGAGACCTGCGGTCAGCCCAACGATCCGCCGCGCGGTATCGAATCCCAGGAACTGTCGCTGACCGTGCGGGACTTGGAGTTGTTCAAGCGCTTGAGCGCCGCAGCCATCCCGGGGTTGCCGAGCAACCACAGTCGCTTGTCGTCGAGCACCACGCCCGCCGAGTTGTTGGGTGAATGGAAGATCGGCGCGGCCGCGCGCAGCCGTGCCGCCACCGGCAACTCGGGTAGCTGCTCGGGCCGCTGTTCCAGCACGCGCTTGGCCAGCACTTCGGCGACCGACCGCCGGTCGACCCTGATCACCTTGCCATCGGTGATCAAATCCATGGTCCGCTCGGGAGACGGGAACGTGTAACCGTCCAGCACCCGCAGGGCTCGCTCCGGGTCCACACACCCTTGCGCACCCTGCAGGTCCATGCCGAAGTGACGCATGTCCGTCGGAGCGTCGGAGTTCTCGGTTGCCCTGATGACGTCCAGCGGCACGGTGCCGCACGGATCATGCTCGGACAGCGGGGCGTGACCGTGCTGCGTGCGCACCAGGCCCGGCCCCTCTCGCCACGGTCCGCGAATGGACACCGGCGGGAACGGGTTCACGGTGAAGTCACGGTCCCAGAAGGTCAACGTCGTACCGGCTTTCGTCTGGTGCGCGATGGCGAAGGCGTCGAGCACGTCCACCCACATCAAGTCGGCGCTGAACGCGTCGACCAGCGAGCTCTCGCGCGGCGCCGCGGTGTGCGGCACGCTTTTGAAGCCGTCCGGGGTGAGCGCCTCGACACCGGAGTTGAACCGGGGATCGCGTGAACGGAGCAGGAACTGACCGGCCCCGTTCCACCCGGCCGCATCGGCCGTGGTGTCGGTGAACATCAGGTAGAACCAGCCGTCGAGGTAGACCGCTGCGGGCTGCCCGACGCCGTAGGCATTGGCTCGCTTACGGCTGTGCGAGGGCGTCACGATCGGCTTGCCTTGGTTGGCGCGCCGCCAGGTCAGCCCGTCGCGGCTGGTGGCGACACCGATCGCGTTGCCGAAGTTGTGATTGTCACTGCGCGCGCCGGTGTAATACAGGTAGTAGATGCCCTTGACCTTGATCACCGACGGATCGCAGGTGTGTTTGGCGTCGAACCCCTTGCGGCTGCCGCTGAAGACCGCCCGTGGACCGCTCCTGCCCTGCGCATTGCGGAACGGGCCGTCGAGGGTCTTCGCTGCACCGTAAAGGATGTCGTCGCCCGCCGGTTTCGCCGCGCCGTACTGGCTGCACCACCACATCCGCTTGCGGTCGCCCTCGATCATCACGGTCGGGCCGTAGTTGTACGGCGCGTCCGCCCACCCTGCCGCGACGACGTCGCGGCTTTGCCGGTGGTTCGTCGCGCGCAGCTTGATCTTGGGCTCGACCTGACGCTGTGTCGGGTGCTGTCGCGGCTGCTGACCCGGCACCTTGACGGGTTTCGTCTGCGACGTCTGTGCTTCGGAGACGTCGCCGTCACAACCAGCTAGTACGGCCAGGCCCAGCAACAGGATCACGTGGAGGACGGCAGGCACCCGTCGACGCTGCGCGGCACGCATCGCTCCGAGCCTCCCACCCCTGCCTCCGTCACCCTGCTGGGTGCAGTTTAGTCGGCCGCCTTCACCCGTTCGGCTAACCATCGCAGCGCCAGACCGTACCCGGTGATGCCCAAGCCCGTGATGACCCCGTCCGCCACGGGAGCGGTGAGGCTGTGCCGCCGGAACTCCTCCCGCGCGTGAATGTTGGAGATGTGCACCTCCACCAGCGGCGCGGTCAGCTGAGCGCACGCGTCACGCAGGGCGATCGAGTAGTGCGTCCATGCGGCTCCGTTGAGGATCACGGGCCGGTGCTCCTCGGCGGCTTCGTGCAACCACTCGACCATGTCGCCTTCGTGGTTGGTCTGGCGCACGTCGACCTCGAGCCCGACCTCGGCCGCGGTCGACCGGCAGTAGTCGACCAGGTCGTCGTAGGTCGTCTCACCGTAGATGTGCGGTTCACGGGTGCCGAGACGGTTGAGGTTCGGCCCGTTGAGGATCAGCACGTTCACAGCAGCACCTTCCCCGTGTCACCGGGCTCACCCGACACCGCCGAGTACGCGGCCGCGAGCAGCGCCGGGTCCGGACCTTCCAGCCTGCCCGGTTTGCCGAGCGCGTCCAGCACGACGAAGCGAAGAACGCCGGATCGGGTCTTCTTGTCCCGGGTCATCGACTCGATCAGGTCCGGCAGGGCTGCCGGGTCGTAGCTGACCGGCAACCCGAGCGCGGTCAGTACGCGAGCGTGGCGGGCTGCCGTCTCGTCATCCAGTCGCCCTGCCAGGCGGGCCAGCTCGGCGGCGAACACCAGCCCCACGCTCACGGCTGCTCCGTGCCGCCAGCGGTACCGCTCGCGACGCTCGATGGCGTGCCCCAGCGTGTGGCCGTAGTTGAGCACCTCGCGCAGGTTGGACTCGGTCAGGTCCGCCGCGACCACGTCCGCTTTGACCTGGATCTTGCGCTGGATCAGCTCGGGCAGGACCTCTCCCGTGGGATCCAGGGCCGCCTGCGGATCCGCTTCGATGCGGTCCAGGATCACCGGGTCGGCGATGAACCCGCCTTTGACGACCTCGGCCATGCCGGCGACGAGTTCGTTGCGCGGTAGCGTTTCCAGCGTCGCCAGGTCGACCAGCACGGCGCTCGGCTCGTGGAACGCGCCGACCAGGTTCTTGCCCGCATCGGTGTTGATTCCGGTCTTACCGCCGATCGCCGCGTCGACCATGCCCAGCAGCGTGGTCGGCACGTTGACCAGGCGCACTCCGCGCATCCACGTCGCCGCCACGAACCCGGCGAGGTCGGTGACCGCTCCCCCACCGAGGCCCACCACGACACCTTGTCGATCGAGGCCGATGGTGCCCAGCACGCTCCAGCAGAAGTCCGCCACCGCGAGAGCCTTGCCGTCCTCGGCATCGGGGATTTCGATCCGGTGCGCGTCGAGTCCCGCCTTGGTGAGATCGTCACGCACCGCCTCGGCGGTCGTCGCCAGCGTCGGCGGGTGGATGATGGCGACCTTGGACGCCCCTGCCACGGACTCGGCCAGTTCGCCGAGCAGTCCCCGCCCGATGATGACGTGGTAGGGGTGCGCCGTTTTCACTTCGATGCGCGTCGGCTCCATCAGTGCGACACCTTCTCCAGTTCGGTCACCACCGCGTCGACCACTTCGTCCGGGGTCAGTCGATCGGTGTCGACCTGCACTTTCGCCACCTGCTGGTAGAGCGGCAGCCGCGCGTCGAGTAGCTGCTTGAAGGTCGCGCGCGGATTGACCCCGACCAGCAGCGGCCGTGCCGACGACAGACCGACTCGCTGAACCCCGACGGCCATTCCCACGTTGAGGAACACCACCGGGTGGTCGGTCAGCCGCTTGCGCGTCGCTTCCGACAGCACTGCTCCGCCGCCGAGGGAGTAGACCCCGGTGTGCTTCGTCAGGCCGTCGGCGATCACCTGCTCCTCCAGCTCGCGGAAGCGGGGCTCACCGTCCTCGGCGAAGATATCCGAGATCGTCTTGCCCGCCAGCTCTTCCACTTCGGCGTCGGCGTCGACGAACTCCACCCCCAGGCGCTCGGCCAGCAGGGGTCCGACGGTGCTCTTGCCCGACCCAGGCGGGCCGATGATCACGGCACTCGGGCTCACTGTGCCCACCACTTCTCCAACTCGGCCAGGTACGACTCGGCGTTGCGCTTGCTCTCCGCCAACGAGTCACCCCCGAATTTCTCGGACGCTGCATCGGCCAGGACGAGGGCGACGACCGATTCGAGTACCACGCCCGCGCGCGGAACCGCGCAGACGTCGGAACGCTGGTGGATCGCGACAGCAGGCTCCTTCGTCGCGGTGTCCACCGTGGCGAGTGCACGCGGGACGGTGGAGATCGGCTTCATCGCCACACGCACCCGCAGCGGTTCACCGTTGGTCATGCCGCCCTCCAGGCCACCGGCCCGGTTCGAGCGCCGCGTGACGCCGGCCGGGCCGGAGCCGAGGTCGATCTCGTCGTGCGCCTGCGATCCCCACCGGCGGGCCGTGGTGAAGCCATCGCCTACCTCGACGCCTTTCATCGCCTGCACACCCATGAGCGCCCCGGCGAGTCGCGCGTCCAACCGACGATCCCAGTGCACGTGGGATCCGAGCCCCGGCGGGACTCCGTAGGCGATCACCTCGATCACCCCACCGACCGTGTCGCCTGCTTTCCGCACGGCATCGACCTCGGCCACCATGGCCTCGGTGGCCGCCGGGTCGAAGGCGCGGACCGGACTCTCGTCGATCGCGGGCAGGTCCTCCGGTCGCGGCAGCGGCCCCTCGGGTGCCGACGCCCCACCGATCGACACCACGTGGCTGATGATCTCCACACCGAGCAGCTGACGCAGATAGGCCCGCGCCACGGTTCCCAACGCCGTCCGAGAGGCGGTCTCGCGCGCACTGGCCCGCTCGAGAACCGGCCGCGCCTCGTCGAACCCGTACTTGAGCATGCCGGGAAGATCGGCGTGACCGGGTCGCGGCCGGGTCAGCGGCGCATTCCGCGCCAGGCCTTCCAGCTCGTCGGGGTCCACCGGGTCGGCCGCCATCACCTTCTCCCACTTCGGCCACTCGGTGTTGGCGATCTGGATGGCGATCGGCCCGCCCTGCGTCACCCCGTGGCGTACGCCTCCGGTGATCTCGACGGTGTCCTTCTCGAAGCCCATGCGCGGACTGCGACCGAAACCGAGCCTGCGGCGGGCGAGCTGCTCGCTGATCTCGGTCGTGGTGATCCGCACTCCGGCGATCATGCCTTCCAGCACGGCCGTCAAGCTCGGGCCGTGGGATTCTCCAGCGGTGATCCAGCGCAACACCCATGAATCGTTTCATGTCGCGTACTCAAGGGTTCTTACGGGCCCACCCCCAATCCTTCGCCGGGAAACACCGCGAGCAGCCATGTGCCGGCCAGGAGGCCTGGTCCGTGCGGCACGCCGGCGCGCCACGCACGAATGCCGGCGATTCGCCCGAGCATTGCCAACGCGGCAGTCGTGACCCCTGCCAACACTGAGCCGACAATCACCGCTGGCCACCCGACCGATCCGAGCACACCGCCGAGCCCGACGGCGAGCTTCACGTCTCCAGCCCCCAGCGACCCCGGCCGCACGCGGTGAACGCACCAGTGACAGGAGAAGAACGCGATCGCTCCCAGCCCGGCCGAGCCGACCAGCCACAAGTTCCGCGTCGTCATGCCGATCACGGCAACAGCCAATCCGAGTGTCGCCGCCGCGGACAGCGTCAGCGCATCCGGCAGTCGCCGGTGTTTGAGATCCACCGCGGCCAACGGCACGGCGAACAACGTCAGCAGCGCCGGAACCGGTAGCCACAGCAACGGCCAAGCATGACCTGCGCGCACGGCGATAACAGCGAACAGTGCGGCCGACACCGCCTCGAGCGGCCCAGCTCGCATGCACGTCCCCCGTGGCAACACGGCAAGTACACGCCGACCCGCGGCGCCTAGTGCGGCACCGGCAGCGGCGAACATCACGACAAATCCCCAGGACATGCCGCCAAGCCTGATCGCGTCAAGGCGGGACCGGCAACATCGTCAGGCACGTCTGGCGCCACTCGCGCGCCATTCCGGCTGTCCTGCGCACCAATGGATCCACTCGCACCGCAACCGGGTGACTCCCTGATCGCAGCCGCGTAAGGTCGCAAGCGATCGGGAGCGCGGCTAGCCGGCGGTGGTAGCTCCCGGGGTAGCCGTTCGGTCGGATTCCGCGGAGCGCCAGTCCCTGCGCAGCAGCAGCAGTCCACCGAAGACGATGCACGCGATGTCAGTCACCAAGCCCCACACCTCGGCCGAGCTGCTCAACTGCTGCTCGACACCGAACAACCCGACCGTGAGGGAAAGGAGGTAAGCACCCAATGTGGCGGCACCGTAACCCACCGCGGCGAGCAACGGCAGCCAGTGACGCCAGAGCAGGACCGCGGCAGTGATGACGATCCCCGCGCCCACATTGACGAGGAACAGCGGGCCGATCACCTCGTTCGTGTACGCCCAGTTGTCCCACTCGAGCAAATGCACCACAGCAGACCCGAGGAGGCCGAACACCAGAAGTACGAGCATCAGAACTCTGGCCATCACGTGTCCCTTCCTACCGACCCATACCACCACAACGACATGGCACACGTGGCTGGTTCACCCGGTTGATCGCGTGGCGTGGCCGCGGCGTTCCGCTCTGCTGCGCGCCCCCGTCGGGCCACGTGGGTCATCTGCTCCTAGCATGACGACCCATGAGCCCCGAACGTCACACCCGCCGCGATGCCTTGTCCCTCGGCGCAGCCGCCGTGGGCGCCGTCGGCGCCGCGACGATCGCCGGTTGCGGTGAGGACGAACCGCAACAGCCGAAGGAGAAGCCCGAGCGGTTGATCAAGGCCGACGAGGTGCAAGTCGGTAAGCCCAAGCTGGTCAAACGCCCGCACGGAAGGATGCTGCCGGGCAGGGAGTTCGAGCAGATCATCCTGGTGCGGGTCGACGACAAGACCATCAAGGCGTACAGCAACTTGTGCACGCACGCCGACTGCCTGGTCAAGCCGAAGGGCAAGACGCTGCACTGTCCGTGCCACGAGGCCGACTACGAGCCGACGACGGGCGAGGTCATCACCGGCCCACCGCCGAAGCCGCTGGCCAAGGTCGACGTGCACATCGCCGACGGCTGGGTCATGACGGGGACCGCGTGAGCGCGCTGGACCAGGTCGCACAGTGGCCGGTGGCCAATGCCGCTGCTGCCGTGGTGGCCGAGGACGGTCAGGTGCTGGCGACTGTCGGTGACGACCAGCGGGAGTATCACCTCGCGTCGGTGACCAAGCTGCTCACCGCCTACACGGTGCTCATCGCGGTCGAGGAGGGCGTGTTCGAGCTGGACACGCCCGCGGGCCCCGAGGGCGCGACGGTGCGTGACCTGCTGGCGCACACCGCGGGCGTAGCGTTCAGCCAGCGCAAGGTGATGGCACAGCCGCGGACGCGGCGGTTGTACTCCAGCGCAGGCTTCGACATGCTCGCCGAGGCGCTGGCGGAGCACGCGGACATCGATTACGAGCGCTATCACCAGGAGGCGCTCCTGACACCCCTGGGCATGACCAGCACGAAGCTGGCCGGCTCGCCCGGTGCCGATGGCTACTCCACCGCCGCCGATCTCGCCCGCTTCACCAAGGAGCTGCAACGGCCGACGCTGGTGAACCCGCAAACCATGGCTGAGGCGACCACGGTGCAATTCCCCGGTCTCAACGGTGTGCTGCCCGGGTTCGGACACCAGCGCCCCAATGATTGGGGCCTCGGTTTCGAATTGCGTGATCACAAGGATCCGCATTGGACCGGAAGCAACAGTTCACCCCGGACGTTCGGTCATTTCGGGCAATCCGGAACGTTTTTGTGGGTGGACCCGGATGCCGGGCTGGGATGTGTAGCCTTGACCGACCGTGATTTCGGGCCGTGGGCGAAAGAAGTCTGGCCGCGGTTCACCGACGCGGTGCTGGCCGAATTCTCCCGGCGCTGACCGGGCAACGGGGAGGTGATCGAGATCGACGTCGGGCAAATCCTCGCAGCCGTCGGTGGGGCGCTGCTCGTCGGTGCCGGACTCTGGCTCTGGTGGCAGCAGGAGAAGAAGACCAGGGACAAGAAGAAGCGCGAAGCCGAGGCGAACGGCTGGACCTACACGCCTCGCGGCGGGAACTTGCATCGCAAGTACCGCCATCTTCCCTTCTACGACGGCAAACAGGCGTCGGCCAAGCACGTCATGCGCGGCGAGTTCCGCGGACGGCCGATCACCATGTTCACGTTCCAGTTCCGGGAGGAGGAGTACGTCCGGTCGCGGTTGACCGGCCGAACCCGGGACAGCAACAACGACGGCCGAGCAGACAAGCGTGAGGTCAAGCGCCTTTACGGGGTCGTCGTCGTGGGCCTGCCGACCACGTTGCCGAAGTTCGAGATCAGTGCCACCGCGCGGCGGCGCAAGCGCGCCATCGAGGAGAGGACACGACTCGACACGGTCGCCGGCGATCTGGTGGGCGACGTGGTGGGCTCGGCCGGACGGATGCTGTTCGGCAAGGATTACACGGGCTCGAAGGTGGAGACCGGGGACCAGGCGTTCGACGAGGTCTTCACCGTCCGCTCGACCGAACCCGATCAGATGCGTGCACTGCTGACGCCCGAGGCGCGGTCGTGGATGTTGAAATCGGACAACGCCAAGAAGTACGTCGTGTGGTGCGACGGCGAGGAGATCATTACCTGGGGCACCGGCACCGACACCGCGATCGGCAAGGTCAAAGCCAACTACCTCAACGACCTGCTGGACAAGCTGCCTGCGGGTCAACTCTGGGGTCCTCCGCCTGCGTGAGAAGCCCGATGCGAGATTGCTGGGTCAACACACGCGCGCAGAACCACCGCGGACCGGCGGGGAGGACGCCTGGTTTTCCCACGTAAGCCAAACAACGCGAAGTCCGCGCTAGTAGTCGGCAAGTGGACTACTCCCATGGCGCGCTGTCAGCAGGATCCGTTGCGCCGCTCTGGCGCGATCGAAGATAGCCAGGTGGCCGGAAGCAGGGGGTGACGGTGGACCTGCAAGCGATCTTCTCCTACGTCGCCTTGCCGTTGCTGGTGGTGCTCGGGCTGTGGGCCACGTGGGCCAAAGAGAAGAAGACCTACGACAAGAAGAAGCGCGAAGCCGCGAAGAACGGCTGGACCTACCGGCGATTCGACAGGAAGCTGCACCGCAAGTACCGCTATCTGCCGTTCGTCGACGGTGGTTCACTGAGGGCGACACACGTCATGCGCGGCGAATCCCGCGGACGTCCCCTCACGATGTTCACCCTGCAATTCAGCACAGAGGAGTACGTCGATCGCGGACGGTCCGGCGATGACGACCTCGACAACGACGGCAACCGGGACACCCACCGGGTCAAGCACCGCTACGGTGTCGTCGCGGTCGGTCTTCCGGCACCGCTGCCGGATTTCGACCTCCAGGCGAAAAAAGCATCCGCGAAACCTTCTCGGCCGCAACGGTTGCTCAGGAACGTGATCGGCGCGGTGGGCGGAATGGTGAACGACAGCGTCCACACCGCCACGGTGGAAACCGGTGATGAAGTATTCGACAAAGCGTTCGAGATCTGGTCGTCCAACCCAGAGCGGATACGTGAGTTGCTCACGCCAACTGTACGGACGTGGCTGCTGAAATCGGACAAGGCGAAGAAATACACCGTGCGTTGTACCGGCGACGAGATCGTCACCTGGGGTACCGGCACCGACACCGCGATCGGCAAGGTCAAAGCCAACTACCTCAACGACCTGCTGGACCAACTGCCCGCCGACCAGCTCTGGGGACCACCCCCGGCGTGATTCCCGGCCGCGGTGGTGGCCCAGCGTGACGGCGTGTCGGGAGGGAGCGGGACCGGCAGCGTCCTTGCTGCCGCGACGGAAACCAGGCGCTCCCCTATGCCGTCGGCCGGAGCCGCGGCCTACGGTGTCATGACGCGAATCGGCGCCCCGGCCGCATACGCCGCGATGTTCTCGACAGCATCGCCGTAGAAGATCCGGTACTCGTCGTCGGTGACGAAGCCGATGTGCGGGGTCAGGACCGTGTTCGGTGCGGCCCTGAGCGGGTGATCGGCCGGTAGCGGTTCGATGTCGTACACATCCAGCGCCGCGCGGATCGCCCCTGCGTGGAGCGCTTCCAGCAGCGCCTTTTCGTCGACGATCGGGCCACGAGACGTGTTGACCAGCAGCGCGCCGGGCTTCATCAACGCCAGTTCCTCCGCGCCGAGGAGACCGCGGGTGCGCTTGGACAACAGCACGTGGATCGTCACCACGTCGGACGTGCTCAGCAGCTCCTCCTTCGACACTGCCGTCACACCGTGTTCGCCGGCCCGCTCGGCCGTCAGGTTCTGGCTCCAGGCGACGACGTTCATGCCGAACGCCTGCCCGATCTTGGCCACCGCGCTCCCGAGCCTGCCGAGGCCGATGACGCCGAGCGTCTTTCCGTGCAGACCCATCCCGACGCTTTGCTGCCAGCCACCGGTACGTACCGCCCGCTCCTCCGCGGGAAGGTTCCGCGCGGCAGCCAGGATCAACGCCCACGTGAGCTCACTCGTCGGGTGCGAGACGTACCGGGTGTGCGTCACGATCACGCCCTGAGCCTGGGCCGCGGCAAGATCGATGGCTGCGTTCCGCGTCCCGGTACTGACCAGCAGCCGAAGATCGGGTAGGAGGCGTAGCTGTTCGGCGTCGAACTTGGTCCGTTCCCGCATCGCCACGACCACGTCGTAGCCCGCCAAGGCTCGCGCTATCTCCGAACGGTCACCGATCGGCCAACCGAAGACAGTGACCTCGGCATCGAGGCTGTCCCAGTCGGCGAAGCGACGAGCGGCGTTCTGATAGTCGTCCAGGATCGCGATACGCACACCCGGCAGGCTAGCGTCGTTTGACGTCAACCCAAACGAGGTGATGGTCGCTCGTGTCGTTGAGCCGCGACAGCTCCTCCTGCGGCGTCGGCCAGAAAACCCCTGCCCCACGCACCGGCAGCCCACGCGACGGCAGCACGTAGTCGGAGCGCAAGTTCCCCGGCGAGGTGTCGTCGAAGTCACCCGTGTCGAGTGCCGGGTCGCCGCGATGCTCGGCGTTGATCCCGCCTTGCTCCTCGGCCGCCACGACACCGCCCTCGCTGGTCGGCTTCGGATCCTGCACCCGCGGAGCGTCCAGCACCTGACGGACGGCGGCCTCCACGCTGTCCCCGTCGAGCGGGTCGGCATTCAGGTCCCCGGCGACCACGAACCACGAGCCCGGCTTGAGCCCGCCGCGCCGGCCCTTGTCGTCGTAGATGTAGCCGTCCTTGCCCGGCGTCAGGTAGTCAGCCCAGAAGCGGATCTCGTCGTGGTTCCTGGTGCCGTTGCGGTCCTCGGGCCCGTCGAACACCGGCGGTGTCGGATGCGACACCAGGAAATGCACCGTCCACTTGCCGACCTTGATCGGCAAGTCCCAATGCGACTTCGACGACAACCGCAGCACGTCCAGTTGCTCGGCCGAGTACCAGTCGGCGGGCGCATCCGTCTCCGGGTCGTCCGGCAGCACCGCACCGGGCATGTCCTTCCAGAGGAACTTCTGGAACGTGCGGGCCTTGGCCGCGTCGATCGGGTAGCGCGACAGCACGAGCATTCCGTACTGGCCCTTGAAGTCCCCGAAGCCGTGCGCATCCCCAGGTCCGGTCGTGCTGCCGTCACGATCGAGGTCGAACCCCGTTGGCACGCCCGTGTTGACCGGCGCGGTGTAGGCATAGCGGTACCGGATCGGCTTCGCGCCCTTCTGCCCCACCTCGAGGTAGTTCTTCCGGAACAGATCTGCCGCCTTGTTCTTCAGCACGTAGTCGAACTCGTTGATCAACACTATGTCCGGCCGCACGCGCTGCAGCACCTCGGCGGCCTTGCGCGCCTGCGGGTTGTCCGTCGTGGACAGGTCACGCACCAGCTGACCGGGTGCCTCGCGGTTGAGCGATGCGTTGAATGTCGCGAACCGAACCGTCGGTGCGGCTGCGTACGCGCGATCGACGGTCTCCCCTGCCGACTTGTCCGCCCCCGCCGGGACCGCGACCGCAGTCGCCACGACGGCCGCCGCTGCCAGGGCGGCCCACACCAGATTGCCCCGCTTCATTCCGCCTCCCACATGTCGCCAGCCACCCTAACGGGTGGCTGCCGGCTCGTGGTGGACGAGAAATGAACGGAATACGCGGCGGAGTTTGCCTGGGGTGAGCGACCGTGGGGTGGGCGCGCTTCGGCCAGCGGCCGACCGTCCAGCCTCTCACGGCCGGCTTTCACGGCTCCAGCCTGCTCAGCCCAGCGCACTCGCCTCCAGCGGCGTCAGCCCAGCGGTAGCTCGTGCACTCCCCCCGTTGCCTCACGCAAGGCCGCCCGCATCTCCTCCCGGGGCGCAGGGCGCCCGGTGAACTGTTCCACTTGCCCGAACGCCTGGTGCAGCAGCATGTCCAACCCCGTCGCCAGCTGCCCACCGGCCGTCAGCACCGCTTCGGCCAACGGCGTCGGCCACGGGTGGTAGATCACGTCGAGAACCCTCGCCGCGTCGGCCAGCTGTCGCGCGTGCGGGCGGACGGCGTCCGGCGGTGTGGTGTTGACCAGCACGCTTGCCTCGGCGGCCACCTCACCCCAGTCGACCTCGGCCCACCGCGCGACCTCCACCGACAGGTTCACGCGCTGTGCGGCGGCGACGGCGGAAGCGGCCCGCGCGGGCTCGCGCACCACGAACCGTACCGCCGACAACCCGAGCTCCGCGCACGCCACGGCCGCGGCGGAAGCTGTTCCACCGGCGCCCAGCACCACGGCGGGCCGATCCGTCGGCGGTTTCCCGCACACCGCGAGCACGGCGCCCGCAACACCGTCCACGTCGGTGCAATCCGCGCGCCACCGGCCTTCGCCCAGGTTGACCAGCGTGTTGGCCGCGCCGACGGCCTGCGCCCGCGCCGTGGCCTCCGTAGCGAACTCCAGAGCGGCGTGCTTGCCCGGCATGGTGACCGACACGCCTACCCACTCCGCGCCGAAGCCGCCTACCAGCTCGCGCAGCTGCTCCGCGTCGGCTTCCAGTCGCTCGTAGGTCCAGTCGTTCAGGCCCAGCGCCCGATAGGCGGCCAGGTGCAGCACCGGGGACAGCGAGTGCGCCACCGGCTTGCCCAGCACCGCCGCCCGCCGGGCTCCGCTACCAGACACCGCGCTTCTTGGCGTCCTTGACATGCTTCTCGTGTTGGTCGAAGTCGGAGGCGAAACAGGACAGCCCGTTCTTCTCGCACTTGACGAAGTAGAGCCACGACCCCTGTGGGGGCTTCAGCGCGGCAGTGATCGCCTCCGGACTCGGGGACGAGATCGGAGTCGGCGGCAGCGTTGTGTTGCGGTAGCTGTTGTACGGCCCCGGCCTGGCCCTGTCCTCGGGCGACGTGCGGATGTGCGGCCGGTCGAGCACGTAGTTGATGGTGGAGTCCATCTCCAGCCGCATGTTCTCGTCCAGCCGGTTGTAGATCACCCGGGAGACCTTGCCGAAGTCGTGGGTGACCGCCTCGCGCTCCACGATGGACGCGATGACCACGATCTCGTAGGGCTTGCGCTTGGTCGCCTTCGCCGCGTCCGGCAATCCGGCCGCTTCGAACTGCGCCGCCGAGCTCGACAGCACTTCCTTCAACACTTCCTCGGCGCTCCAGCCCGGCTTGACGTCGTACACGCCGGGCAGCACCATGCCCTCCAGGCGACGCTCCTTCGGTGCCTTCTCGGCGCCTTCGGCCAACCACGAGGGCACGCCGATCTCGGTCAGGTTCACCGTCTCGGCGGCCTTGCGTAGTTCCTTGGTCGACACGCACGTGCTCTTGCCGTCGATCTTGGCGCACGTCGCCCGGGACAACAGCGTGTAGATGCCCGGGATCTTCTTGCCGTTCGGGTGCTTCAAGTCGTCCAGCTGCGTTCCGCTGCGAATCTGCACATGGCCGACACGAGCGCCGTCGGCCACGATCGCCTTCACCGCCGCAGCGCCGGACATCTGCTTCTTCAGCTGGTAGTAGCCCGGCTGGATGGCGCGGATCGCCTCGTTGTTCTCCGCCGCCTCCAGGAACGCGTCGCTACTGGCGACCACCCCGGCCTTGGCCAGCCGCTCGGCGATCGCCGCGGTCGAATCCCCGTTGACGACCTGCACCACCACGTCGCCCTTGCCCGCGCCCTCGAAGTCCTCGTACCCGAAGCCGAGCAACTCCTTCGCGCCGTACCATGCGCCGCCGGCCAGGGCACCGATCAGTGCGACGGCGAGCACCCATCCACCGAGGCGACGAGGCCAGGAACGCCGCGTGGGCCGCCGTCCGCGCCGACTGCGCGGAGGATCGTCGGGCGGTTCGTCACCGAGCAGAGCACCGACGGGATGGTCGTCGTAGGCATCCTCGTACTCGTCGTAGTGCTCGTCGTACTCGTCCGCGTAGCGTTCTTCCTCGCCGTCTGGGAAATCGGCGCGCTCGTCATAGCGATCGTCGGCCTCCAAGCCGGCGTCGTGACGTGCTTCTTCCTCGTAACGCATGGCTGGGTTCCTGCCCATGTCCGAACCGTCGAACGGAACGTGCTCATACTGCCGAACATGGTCGTGCTGCGGTGACCGTGGCCCCGGTGGCGTGGGCCTCGGTCCGCCCGGCGGCCTGCCGGCGTAGGGCCTGGGTGGCCCGCCTGGTCGCGGCGACAGCCCTCGACCGGGTGGCCGCACCCCGCCAGGGGGGAGTGAACCTGGGTCCGCCGGCGGAACCCCACCGGGAGGCAGCGAATTCGGACCGGCGTGCGGCGGCCCGCCTGGGCGGTGGGAGTCCGGACCACCGGGTGGGCGAACACCACCAGGCGGCAAGGATTCGTAAGCATCCGGTCCCGGCGCGCCATGCGGCGGCGAATCCGCGCCGCGCCGCGCCGCCGGGCCACGACCCCTACGCACCACGTGCGTCGGCACGGGATCGGGGCTGACCGCTCGCGGGGGCCCCGGGTCCGCCCCCGGGTGTCGTGGAACGCCGCCGGGTGGCAGCGAATCCGGTCCGACACCTCGCCGCGGGTACGACTCGCGTCCCTCGCTCGCCGGCAACGACTGTCGTTCGTCGCCCGCCGGGGACCACTCCCGCTCGTCGCCCGGCGAGAACGGCTCCCGTGCGTCGACCGGTGGAACCCCGCCCGGCGGCAACGACCGCGGATCCACCACGCGCGGCCCGCGCGGGCGGCGAGGTGGGGCGTCCTGCTGAGGCCGGGGAGCCTGGCTCGGCGGTCGGCGCCTCCCCTGGGTCCGTGGATCGGCAGATGCCCGCCGCGGCCACTCCCCGCGCGGCTCGTCCGGTGGCTGCGGGCGTCCGGAGCGACGAGCACCCGGTGGCGGCACTCTGCGCGGCGGCTGCCTGCGCGGCCTGTCGTTCTGCTCGTCGTCCGGGAAGCGTCCAGTCACCTCGGCATCCCGCCTTGTGGGTCGACGTGGCGGGCCCGATACGACGCGCGGGCATCGAGCCACCCTTGCAAGATCTCCACCGCAGCAACCTGGTCGATGACCGCCCGCTGTTTGCGGCCCTTCACCCCGCGCTGCGACAGCATGCGCGACGCCGTGACAGTGCTCAGCCGTTCGTCGGCCAGCCGCACCGGGACACCGGTGATGCGCTCGGCGAGCCGCTCCGCGTAGTCAACAGCGGCATCGGCGGCAGCGCCGTGCCGGTCGGCCAAGGTCCGTGGCAGACCAACCACTACTTCCACCACGTCGTTCTCGGCCACCAGCTCGGCGAGCTGAGCAAGGTCGGTGTCGTCGTCGGCATCGCGAGCCAGGGTAACCAGTGGTGTGGCCAACACCGGCGTCGGATCGCTCAACGCCACACCGACCCGCACCGAACCGACGTCGACTCCGAGCCGCCGCCCCGGCCCCGGGTCGTCCGCGCCGGGGGTGTCGGGCCGCCGCGTCAACCGGCAGCTCCCGACCGGACGGCGTGCTCGAGCGCCGCGATCGCCTGGTCGACACCTGCCGGGTTGCCGCCGCCACCTTGGGCCAGGTCCGGCTTGCCGCCGCCCCGACCGCCGACCTGCTCGGCGAACTGACCGATCAGCTTGCCCGCCGCGATGCCCTTGTCGCGCGCCTGCTCGGTGGTGGCCACCGCGAAGCTGACCTTGCCGTCGTTGGCCGAGAACAGCGCGACCACACCGGGCCGGGCCCCGAGACGGTTCCGCACCTCGGAGGTGAGCTTGCGCAGGCCGCCTGCGTCCACGCCGTCGGCCACCTGCTTGGCCACCAGCGAGACCCCGCCGACGTCCCGGGACTCTTCCGCCAGGCTCCCGGCCGACGACAGGACCTGCTCGGTGCGCAGCCGTTCGACCTCCTGCTCGGCGTTCTTCAGCCGGGTCAGCACGTCCTCGATCCGCGACGGCAGCTGGTCGGCGGGCACCTTGAACGTGCCTGCCAGGTGCGAGACGAGCAGCTGCTCCTTGCGCACGTAGCGCAGCGCGTCGGTTCCGACCAGCGCCTCGACCCGGTGCACGCCGGAACCGATCGACGAGTCGGACACCAGCTTGACCAGGCCGAGCTGCCCGATGCGCTCCACGTGGGTGCCACCGCACAGTTCGCGCGAGTAGTCGCCCATGTCGACGACGCGGACCTCATTGCCGTACTTCTCGCCGAACAGCGCGACAGCGCCCATCTCCAGCGCCTTGTCCTTCGAGGTCACGTACGCCTGCACCTCGACGTCGGTGAGCAGGTAGTCGTTGACCTCCTCCTCGACCTCGGTCAGCACGTCGGTGGACACCGACTTCGGCGAGGTGAAGTCGAACCGCAGCCTGCCGGGCGAGTTCAGCGAACCGGCCTGCGCGGCCCGCTGTCCGTAGGCGCCGCGCACGGCGGCGTGCACCAGGTGGGTGGCCGAGTGCGACCGCTGAATGGCCATCCGGCGGGCCTCGTCCACCGAGCCGGTCAGTGTGGTGTCCAGGCCGATCTCGCCCTGCGTCACCTTGACCTTGTGCACGAACAGCCCGGGCACGGCCTTCTGCACGTCGAGGACCTCGACCTCGCCACCCTCGCCGACCAGCACACCGGTGTCGGCGATCTGACCACCGGACTCGGCGTAGAACGGCGTGCGGTCCAGCACCAGCTCGGCCTTGTCCCCTGCCCGCACCGACTTGACCGGCTGACCGTCCTTGAGCAGGCCGATCACGCGTGCGGTGGCCTGCAGGTCGGTGTAGCCGAGAAACTCGGTCTCGCCGTGCTGTTCGAGCAGCTTGCGGTACTCCGACAGGTCGGCCACGCCCACCTTCTGCCGAGCCGCGTCGGCCTTGGCGCGCTGCCGCTGCTGCTCCATCAGCGACCGGAAGCCTTCTTCGTCGACCTGCAGGCCCTGCTCGGCGGCCATCTCCAGGGTCAGGTCGATCGGGAAGCCGTACGTGTCGTGCAGCTGGAAGGCCTTCTCGCCGGACAGCAGGTTGCCGCCGCTCTTCTTGGTCTCCGCAGCGGCCAGATCGAAGATCCGCGACCCGCTGGTCAGCGTGGCCAGGAAGGCCTCTTCCTCGTTGCGCATGACGTCGTTGATGCGCTCGAAGTCGCGAGCGATCTCCGGATACGACGGAGCCATCGCGTCGCGCACCACGGCGGCGAACTCGCCGAGCACCGGCTCGTGCACACCCAGCAGCCGCACCGACCGGACGATGCGCCGCAACAGCCGACGCAGTACGTAGCCGCGAGCCTCGTTGCCGGGCGTGACACCGTCACCGATCAACATGACGCCGGAGCGTGCGTGGTCGGCGATCACCCGGAACCGCACGTCATCGGTGTGGTTCTGACCGTAGCGACGGCCGGAGATCTCCTCCGCCTTGGTGATCACCGGGCGCACCAGGTCCGTCTCGTAGACGTTGGCGACGCCTTGCAGCAGGTAGGCGACGCGCTCGATACCCATCCCGGTGTCGATGTTCTTCTTCGGCAGCGGGCCGAGCACCGGGCCGCCCTGCTTCGGGCTGACCTCACCGCGCAGCTCCTGCATGAAGACCAGGTTCCAGATCTCCAGGTAGCGGTCCTCGTCCACCACGGGACCGCCCTCCCGGCCGTAGTCCGGGCCGCGGTCGTAGTAGATCTCCGAGCACGGGCCGCCCGGGCCGGGCACACCCATGTCCCAGTAGTTGTCCGCGGCGGAGCGGTACTGGATCCGGTCCTGCGGGATGCCGGTGACCTTGCGCCACAGCGCCGCTGCCTCGGCATCGTGCTCGTAGACCGTCACCCACAGCCGGCTCTCGTCGAACCCGTAGCCACCGTCGGCCTGCGACTTGGTGACCAGGTCCCACGCGTACTCGATGGCGCCTTCCTTGAAGTAGTCGCCGAACGAGAAGTTGCCCGCCATCTGGAAGAACGTGTTGTGCCGGGTGGTCTTGCCGACCTCGTCGATGTCGCCGGTACGCACGCACTTCTGCACGCTGGTCGCGCGCGGGTACGGCGGCGGAGCCTCACCCAGGAAGTAGGGCTTGAACTGCACCATGCCTGCATTGACGAACAGCAGGTTCGGGTCGTCCAGGATCAGCGACGCGCTGGGGACCTCGGTGTGTCCACGCTCGGTGAAATGCTTCAGGAAGCGTTCTCGGATCTCATGTGTCTGCACGGCTTTTCGTCCTACGGGTTCTGCGAGCTACGGCTGAGGGTGAGCGGGTTCGGGCGGCAAACGCCTGCGCGGCGTCAGGCGTCTGCCTTGGGCGCTCGACGCGACGCCGGACGCGGGTTCGCCCGGGCAGCCGACGCGTGCCTGCCCGCGCGCGGACGCGCCTGGGCCGGCCGCACGGCGATCCCGGTGTCGCGCTTCACCTGCTCCTGCAACTCCTGCTCACGCTCGGACATCCCGGCTCGGACGTCCGCCCCGAACGAACCGAGGGCGCCTGCGAGTTCGCGGATCGCATCGCCCACATTCGAGGCTAACCCTGCGGGCGTGACCTGACGAGCCGATTTGCTGGCCTTGCGAGTCAGTGCCACGCCGGAGACCACGCCGAGGCCGAACCAGAATGTGCGCTTCATCGGCGGCCCCGCTTCCGTCCCTTGGCGGCCCGCCGGGAACGGCCCGCGGTGTCGGCCTTGGCCTCCCTGCGGGCCTTGATGGCCTTGCGCACACCGTAGGTGAGCGCCGCGGTCTTCACCAACGGCCCACCGAGCGTCGCGGTGAACACCGAGGTCAGGGCGGAAACGTTGCTGGAGGCCTGCTGGATGTTGGCCGTGACCCCGTCGACCCGCTCCAGCTGCGTGTTGACATGCGTCAGCGTGTCGTTGGCGCCGTGCAGGATCGGGTCGGTGTTCTCGTGGGCCTTGCGAATGGCGATCGTCGCCTCGTCCAGCGTGCGGCCCAGCTTCAGCAGAGGTACCGCCAGCAGGATGACCAGCAGCACGAAAGCGCCTGCGGCGATCAACGCCGCGAGTTGGCCAGCGGACAAGGTTCCTCCAGAGACGTCAGCTGCCGAGAATGGAGGTCAGGCTACCGTGGACCATCGGCGCCGGCAGGAGCGGGCCGGGCGTCAGAACCGCTTGATGATCGCCTCCGCGCGGGCCAACAGGTCCAGGTCGTAGGCAAGACCGGGAATGTAGAAGTTGACGTAGTCGACACCCGCTTCCAGCACCGACTCGATCTTGGCGGCGATCTGGTCGTCCGTGCCGATCAGACCCCAGCCGGAGCGCCACCTCGGCGGGTCGCCCACGTGTGCCCGCGCCATCGCTTCCTCCGGGTCGTCACCACGGTCGATCGGCAGGATGTTGATGTTGGTCGACTTGATGATCTCGTCGTAGTCCCGCCCCACCTCGTCGCAGTGCCTGCGCAGGATTTCCGCCTTCTCGGTGATCTTCTCCGGGTCGCCGTTGCCGAAGTTGGCCGCGTCGGCGAACCGGGCGACCAACCGCAGTGTGACCTTCGGACCGCCGCCACCGAGCCACAGCGACGGGTGCGGCTTACGCACACCCTTCGGCTCGTTGATCGGCTTGTCGACCGAGTGGTAGCGGCCGGAGAAGACCACTTCGTCCTCGGTCCACATGCGGTAGACGATCTCGGTGGCCTCGGCGAACGCCGCCATCCGGTCCTTCAGCGACGTCCACTCGTAGCCGTAGGCCTTCCATTCGTGCTCGTACCAGCCCGCACCGAGACCCGCGTAGAGCCGACCGTGGCTCATCACGTCCACCGTGGAGGCCATCTTCGCGAACAACGCGGGGTTGCGATAACCGTTGCAGCCCACCATCTGCCCGACGTTGACCCTGCTGGTGTCCCTGGTCAGCGCTGCCGTGGTGGTCCAGGCCTCGAACGTGGTGTTCTGCGTCGGCTCGGGCGTGGTGTGGAAGTGGTCGTAGACCCAGATGGAATCCCACGGGCCCGCGTCGGCCGCCTTGGCCACCGCGGTCATCGCCTCCCACTGCTCGACCGGGTCGGCGATCTCGGTCAGATCCAACCGCCAGCCCTGGGGTACGAAAACTCCGAAGCGCACGCTCATGGGACCGAGTCTTGCACGCCGCGGGCGACCGGTCGCGCAACAGCGCCGAGTCGACCCGGATGCCGATACCTACCCGATCGTAGGATGTCTACGAACAATATTGTTCGCTAATGTCCGCCGTGGATCATCCACGGGAAAGGGCATGGAGCGGTGAAGAGAAAACTCCTGGCAGGCCTGGCGGCTGCGGCCGCGGCCGCGTTGTTGGTCGGAACGAGCGCGTCGGCGGTGGCCGAGCCCGCGAATCAGCAGGGTGCGCGGTACTTCGTGCTGATCGGTGGCACGTGCGACCCCAACGCCGATGCCTACAACGACATCGATCTCCGCGGCGGCGTCCCGCTGCGGGTGCACTACCCGGCGGCGGGCAACCCCGCGTGCAGCCAGCTCGGGATCTCCTACGACGCGAGCGTGGCGGAAGGTCACCGGGCGGCCCGCGCGGTGCTGGAGCAGGCCTACGCCAATGACCCCGGCGGCGAGTTCGTCGTCGTCGGCTTCTCGCAGGGTGCGCATGTGGCGAACCTGGTGCTCGAGGACGTCGCGGACGGCCGGATCGGCGTGCCGAAGTCGCAGGTCTCCGGCTCGCTCTACGGCGACCCCATGCACCCGGGCACCGGGATCGGCGCCATCGTGCCCAAGGGGATGAGCGCGTTCGGCTTCACCTCGCCGGGACCAGGGCGCACCGACTTCGGCGGCATCCCGGTGGAGCGCTACTGCATCGAGACCGACGGCGTCTGCCACTTCAACACCATCGAGGCGCCGGGCGGCTACGTGATCCAGCACCCGTGCTACCCGTCCAAGGTCATGCCGGAAACGCTGGCCGACCACGTGGTGCATGGCAACCACTGGTGGCCCCGCGTCGGCCCCTGCTGACCGACCCCGCCCCCGAGATGCCCGCGGCTACCCACCCGGCCGCGGGCATCTTCGTGGTCAGCGTTCGCCGCGCACGATCTTCCGGAGCCGTTGAATCCGCTCCGCGATCGGCCGCTCCGCTCCGCGCTCGGTCGGGTGGTAGTAGTCCTTGCCCACCAGCCCGTCCGGCGGATACTGCTGCTCCACCACACCTTCGGCAACGTTGTGCGGGTACCGGTAACCCTGCGCGTGGCCGAGCCTGGCGGCGCCGGCGTAATGACCGTCGCGCAAGTGCGGCGGCACGCTGCCCGCTTTGCCCGCCCGGACGTCCGCCAACGCACCGTCGATCGCGCTGATCACCGCGTTCGACTTCGGCGCCGTCGCCAGATGCACCGTCGCCTGGGCCAGCGCCAACCGCCCTTCCGGCATCCCGATGAACTGCACGGCGTGCGCGGCGGCAACCGCGGTCTGCAATGCCGTCGGGTCCGCCATCCCGATGTCCTCACTGGCGTGCACCACGAGGCGGCGCGCGATGAACCGGGGGTCCTCACCCGCTTCGATCATCCGCGCCAGGTAGTGCAGGGCGGCGTCCACGTCCGAGCCGCGGATCGACTTGATGAACGCGCTGATGACGTCGTAGTGCTGGTCCCCGTCGCGGTCGTAGCGGACCGCCGCCTTGTCGACCGTGGCCTCCACCGTCGCCAGGTCGATCGTGCCCTCTTCGGCGGCGTCCGCGGCGGCTTCGAGCGCGGTCAGCACGCGGCGTGCGTCTCCCCCGCCGAGCCGCACCAGGTGAGCGGCGGCTTCTTCGGTGAGTTCGTACTTGCCCGCCAAGCCACGTTCGTCGGCCAGCGCGCGGGCCAGCACCTCGCGGATGTCGTCGTCGGTCAGCGGACGCAGCTGCAGCACCAGTGACCGCGACAGCAGCGGCGCCACCACGGAGAACGACGGATTCTCGGTGGTCGCAGCCACCAACAGCACGGTGCGATCTTCCACCGCGCCGAGCAGGGCGTCCTGCTGCGTCTTGGAGAAGCGGTGCACCTCGTCGATGAACAGCACGGTGTTCTCGGCCGCGTGGGAGCGTCTGCGCCGCGCCTCGGCGATCACCGCGCGCAGCTCCTTCACGCCGGAATTCAGCGCCGAGAGCGCCACGAAGCGCCGCCCGGTCGCCCCCGCCATGAGGTAGGCCAACGTGGTCTTCCCCGTACCCGGCGGACCGAACAGCACCACCGACGCCGGCGTCGCGCCCTCCACCAGCCTGCGCAGCGGCGCCCCCGGCCCCAGCAGGTGATCCTGACCGACGACCTCGTCGAGCGAGCGCGGGCGCATCCGGACCGCCAACGGGTCCATCGGGTCGACCGGCGCCTGCTCGCCCGACGACGACTCCTCCAGCGCCGGGTTGACGGTGAACAGTTCGTCCTGCACACCTCGACGCTACCGCGCCGGACCGTCGACCAGGCCGCTACGGCCGCCTCACGCGAACGCCGGATACGGAGCGAACTCGAGACCTGGCCCGAATCGCTCGTCCAGCCCGGCGGCCACGGCTCCCGCGTGGTCGGCCAGGTCGTCGGCACCGGCGAACGCCGCCTGCTTGGACAGCTCCTGCCACCACGACACCAGCGCGGCCGGCCTGCTGCTCGCTTGTGCGCCGTTGACGCTCGCGGCCAGGCCGGGCAGCTCGCGGTGCGTCTGCTGCCACACACACATCAGCTGGCAGTCGAGCAACGCCTCGGAGAACACCGACTCGTCGGCCAGCCGCGGCCACACCGACACGACCTCCGCACGCCAGCCGGCGATCATCGCCTCACTCATGCCCGCGGGCAACGCGAGTGCGCCCTGCCAGAACGCGAACGGCACCCGCATATGCGCCACGTCGAGCAACGCATTGCGCACCTGGCCGTGCTCGAAATCCAGAAATCGCACACCGCTGCTGGTCACCAGGTTGTTCTCCGGCGACAGGTCGACCGGGGAGAACGCCCGGAAGGTCGCGGCCTGCACCCTGGCAAGGGCGGCCGAGACCTGTTCCCGCACGGTGTCCGACGTCGAGACTCCGAGAACGTCCTGCAGCACCGCAGGCAGCTGGGCCGCCACCGCGGCTTGCGCCTCGTCGTCGCAGGACGGAGTGCCGCCCAGCCGCCGCAGCAAGGCGTTGAAATCCGCCTCCCGGCGCGCCGTGGTGGCGTGCACCCGCCCCAGGGCTCGCGACCAGGACAGCAATGCCCGCTCGGCGGCGCGCGCGTCCCGCTGGTGCAGCTTGTCCTCCAGCGTCGGAGCCAGCCCGAGGTCGGACAGCACCAGCACACCGCGCGTCTTGTCGTGCCCGATCGGCTCGGGGCACATCCGTTCCTCCGAGGTCAGCGCGGTGAACAGCTGGTAGCTCGCGGCCTCGGTGGCGAACGCCGACTGTCGTCGGTAGTGCTTGACCACCAACGTCTTCGGCAACGAGAACGGCGAGGACGCCACCCGCACGCGCACCACGACGGCCGGTCCGCTGCCGGCGAGGTCTTCTGGATCGGTCAACGTGATGGGCGACCCGAATCGATCGGCGAGAACCGACTCTGCAGCGGCCACGGCCGCCTGCAGCTGATCCTCCTCCGGCCCCTCGGCGAGCAGATCATCGCCGGTTGAAGGAGTGTCCACACGCATCAACGGCCGACCCTACTAGCGTGGCAGTCACCATGACCAGCACCAGCGGAGCATCGACGGGCAAATCCCGGGGCCGAAGCGCCCCGCGAGCCACCCGGGACCGGGACGAAACGGGCAGGCCGCGCAACAATCGGCCGCGCGACGGGCTGGGTCGCCCGCTCCCCTACGGCACGCCGGGGGTGCAGCGGCAGCCCGAGGGCGTCGTGCGCACGGTGGCGGAGACGCTCGACGAGGGCCAGCGGCTGCTGGACGCCGGCAGGCCGTTCCACGCCCACGAGGTGTTCGAGGACGCGTGGAAGGCCGGGGACGACCGGCCGGGTGGCCGGGAGCCGCTGTGGCAGGCGCTGGCCCAGCTGGCGGTCGGGCTGACCCACGCGGGCCGCGGCAATCCGCGCGGGAGCGTCCGGTTGCTGCGCCGGGGAGCGGCGAACCTGGGTCCGTACGCCGGCCAGCAGCCGCACGGCATCGACGTCGACGGGCTGCGGGCATGGGCGGACGAACTGGCCGCGGAGGTCGAGTCCGGCAGGCTGCCGGACTCGGTCGCCGAGCGCAGTCCTCGGTTGCGTGCGCATTCCCAGGAGTAGTCGCTCAGCCTTGTGGCTCGGGCCTGACGTCCACGCCCGCTTCCTTGCGCTGCTGCTCGGTGATCGGCGCAGGAGCCGACGTCAACGGGTCGAACCCGCCGCCGGACTTCGGGAAGGCGATCACCTCGCGGATCGAGTCCGCACCGGTCAGCAGCGCGCAGATGCGGTCCCAGCCGAACGCGATACCGCCGTGCGGCGGCGCGCCGTACTGGAACGCGTCGAGCAGGAAGCCGAACTTCTCCTGCGCCTCTTCCTCCGACAGGCCCATGACCTTGAAGACCCGGCGCTGCACGTCCGGCTGGTGGATACGAATCGACCCGCCACCGATCTCGTTGCCGTTGCAGACGATGTCGTAGGCGTAGGCCTTCGCGTTGCCGGGGTCGCTGTCGAACTTGTCCAGCCACTCCGGTGTCGGTGACGTGAACGCGTGGTGCAGCGCGGTCCAGTTGCCGCTGCCGACCGCGACCTCGCCGCCCGCTTCGGCTTCGGCCGCCGACTCGAACAGCGGGAAGTCCACCACCCACACGAACGACCAGGCGTTCGGGTCGATCAGGCCGAGCCGGTTGGCGATCTCCACCCGCGCCGCACCGAGCAGGGCGCGCGCCTCGTTCGGCTTGCCTGCGGCGAAGAACACGCAGTCGCCCGGCTTGGCGCCGGTGGCCTCGGCCAGGCCCGCACGCTCGGACTCGGACAGGTTCTTGGCCACCGGACCGGTCAGCGAGCCGTCCTCCTGCACCAGGACGTAGGCCAGGCCGCGAGCGCCGCGCTGCTTGGCCCAGTCCTGCCAGGCGTCGAGCGTGCGCCGCGGTTGCGAGGCACCGCCTTCCATCACGACGGAACCGACATACGGCGCCTGGAACACCCGGAACGGGGTGTTGGCGAAGTACTCGGTGAGGTCGGTGATCTCCAGGTCGAAGCGCAGGTCCGGCTTGTCGGTGCCGTACTTCGCCATCGCTTCGGCGTAGCTGATCCGCGGGATCGGGGTGGTGATCTCGTACCCGATCAGCTTCCACAGCGCGACCAGGATCTCCTCGGACAGCGCGATGACGTCGTCCTGGTCGACGAAGCTCTGCTCGATGTCCAGCTGGGTGAACTCGGGCTGCCGGTCGGCGCGGAAGTCCTCGTCCCGGTAGCAGCGGGCGATCTGGAAGTACCGCTCGACGCCCGCGACCATGAGCAGCTGCTTGAACAACTGCGGCGATTGCGGAAGCGCGTACCAGCTGCCCGGACGCAGGCGGGCCGGGACCAGGAAGTCCCGCGCGCCTTCCGGCGTGGAGCGGGTCATGGTCGGCGTCTCGACCTCGACGAAGCCGCGGTTGAGCAGCACTTCCCGGGCCACCCGGTTCACCTCGCTGCGCAGCCGCAGCGCCCGCGCGGGACCGGACCGGCGCAGGTCCAGGTAGCGGTAGCGCAGCCGGGTCTCCTCACCGACGTCGACCCGGTCGTCCACCGGGAACGGCAGCGGCGCGGACTCCGACAGCACCGTCAGGTCGGTGACCAGCACCTCGATCTCACCGGTGGCGATCTCCGGGTTCTCGTTGCCCTCCGGCCGCTTGGCCACCTCACCGGTGACCTGGATGCAGAACTCCGAGCGCAGCCCGTGCGCGCGCTCGGCCATCTCGCCTTCCCGGAACACGACCTGCGCCACCCCGGACGCGTCGCGCAGGTCGATGAAGATGACGCCGCCGTGATCACGCCGCCGGGCCACCCAACCGGTCAACGTGACGGTCTGGCCGGCGTGCTCGGCACGCAAGGTGCCGGCTTCGTGGGTGCGGAGCACGAGTATCGCTGCCTCTCGGTTCGTCGGTCTTCTCCCAAGACGGCAAGGCTAACCAACGCCGCGGAGCCGCCTGCCACCGGTTTCGTCTCAGCGGGCCCGATCGCCGCTGGCATACTGCCGCCGGGCCGACAGCGTTGTCGGACGTGCGAGTAGGCCGGACAGACAGGAGGCGAGGGGTGACGCGACCCGAACCCCCGCACAACGACCGCCGGAGGCGGGTGCCAGACCCCACCGAGGAGATCCCCCGCGTCACTCCGGATGCCGGCAGCCGACCGCGTCGACCAGCAGATGCGCGTGGTCGACACGCTCCGCAGCGGCGGCGTGGCGAACCACCGCAGAGCTCCCGGTCGAGCGGCCACTCCCGCGCTTCGTCACATCGCGACGTCCCTCCGCCGCAACCGGGCCCGCGATCACGTGGCGACTCTGGTGAGCGGGCCCGGCGGCATCGATCACGCGACGACTCACCCGAGCGACCACGCGCACGCGACCACACTCCCGAGCGGCCGGAGCGTCACCAGCCGGCAGACCCCACCCCCGAACCGGCCCCCAGCACTCGGTCCCGCGACGACTCCCCCGAGCCGCCGCGCGCACCCGGCGACTCCCCGGAGCCGCCGCGGATCTCGCATGCGCACAGCCATTCCCACGAACCGCCGCCCCCGGCCTCGGACCGCCTGCGCAAGGTCCTCGCTGCACTCCTGGCTCCGTTCGTGCTGGCCGCGCTGGCGGGCACGGTGGCGTTGTGGCCGTCCGGGGATCTGCCGGACAGCACCATCGACTCGGGCCGGCCCATCGGCGCCACCGTCACCGCCGTCGCGGCCGGGTCGTGCACCAAGCCCGGCGAAGTCAACGTTGCCGACACACCGGACGACAAGGGCCCGCAGCGCTGCCTGACGCTGACGCTCCGGCTCACCGAGGGCGAAGCCGAAGGCACGACGCTGCGCAAGCTCATCCCGATCCAGCCCACCACCCCGCGGTTCGCCGCGGGCGACGACATCGTGCTCGCCTACACCGGCGGCGACCCCACCACCCCCGACGCGTACCAGGTCAAGGATTTCCAGCGCGGCCTCCCGTTGTTGCTGCTCGCGGCGTTGTTCGCGCTTGCGGTGGTGGCTTTGGGCCGGTGGCAGGGCTTGCGCGCGCTGATCGGGTTGATCTTCACGTTCGGCGCGCTCGCACTGTTCGTGCTGCCTGCGATTCTCGACGGACGGGATCCGCTGCTGGTCGCCATCACCGCGGCCGGGTTGATCATGTTCGCCACGCTGTATCTGACCCACGGCGTCTCCGCCCGCACTACGGTCGCCGTGCTGGGGACGCTGGTCAGCCTGGTGCTGATCGGAGTGTTCGCGGCGATCTTCTCCGGGTTGGCGCAGCTCACCGGCCTGGACGAGCCGACGGCGACCTTGATCAGCTCCCTGGGACACGGCATCGACACCCGAGGGCTGCTGCTCGCCGGCGTGGTGATCGGCGCGCTCGGTGTCCTCGACGACGTGACCGTCACGCAGGCCAGTGCGGTCTGGGAACTGCGGCAAGCGAACGCCGAGCTGACCTGGCGGGAGCTGTACCGCTCAGGGTTGCGGATCGGGCGGGACCATGTCGCCTCCGCGGTGAACACGCTGGTGCTCGCCTACGCCGGGGCAGCGTTGCCGGTGATGCTCTACACCGCGATCTCCGGGGTCGGCCTCGGCACGATCCTGACCTCGCAGGACATCGCCCAGGAGGTGCTCCGGACACTCGTGGGCAGCTTGGGCGTCATCGCCGCCGTTCCGGTCACCACGGCGGTTGCCGCGTTGGTGGTGCACCGCGAGCCGCTCGGCGCGCCGCAGGTCAGTCGAGCGAAGCGACGAACCGGCTGATCGCCTGCATGCTGTAGCGCTGCGCGAGCTTGTCGCCCGGTGCGGCGGTGGCCAACCGGTACAGCGGCCGGTCCTCCAGCCCGTCGCCTTTGGCCTCGGCACGCAGTTGTGCGACCAGCAGCTCGGCGAACACCATGCCGTTGACCTCGGTGTTGTTCATCAACGCGTTCGCCAGCCTGCGCAGCGGCACGATGCCCATCTCGCGGCCGGCCGCCTGCAGACCGGTGCCCTGATACACGGCGAGGTCGACCTTCACCGACGTGCGCTTGCCGCCCACCAGCAGGCCGACCGTGCGGGCGCCGCGCACCTGGGTGATCACCACGTCCACCCTGGTGGCTTCCGCCACCGGCAGGCGGCGCGTGCCCCAGGTGCGTACCACCAGGTCGTTGCCCTCCAGCCACACCTGCCTGCGCAGCGAGTAGGACGTCAACAGCAGCAACGGCAACCCCACCACGGCGGCGGCGATGAGCCCTCCGGTGCGGCCGGCGATCAGCCCGACGATGCCACCGACCGCCGCGGCCAGCAGCACGATGACGATCAGGGCACCGACCAGTCGCTTGCGCCGCTGCTGCGGATCGGTGCCGTGCAGCAGGATGCGCTCACCGGACTCGCGGCCGGGCTCCGGCCGGGAAGCCTGCTCGGGTGTCTCGCTCATGACTGCAGGAACGGGTTGCTCGCGCGTTCTTTACCGATCGTCGTCGCTCCCATGTGCCCGGGGAGCACGACGGTGTCGTCGGACAGCGTCAACACCTTCTCCTTCAGCGAACGCTGCATCACCTCGGGATCACCGCCAGGCAGGTCGGTGCGGCCGATCGATCCGGCGAACAGCACGTCGCCGGTGAACGCGACCTGGCCGCCCTCCTCGTTGCGCACCCGGTAGATCACCGAGCCGGGCGTGTGCCCGGGGGCGTGGTCGACGGTGAACTCGAACCCGGCCACGCTCAGCGTGTCCTCGGTCAGCTCCACCACGTCCCGCGGCTCGCGCATCTGCACCTGGCCGCCGAACATCGCGGCCAGCTGCGGGCCGAGCCCACGGAACGGATCGGACAGCAACACCCGGTCCTCCGGCTGAATGTAGACCGGGATGGTGTGCGCGTCCGCCACGTTCTGCGCCGCGAAGACGTGGTCGAAGTGCCCGTGGGTGGCCAGCACCGCGACCGGGTTCAGTCGATGCTCCCGCAGCGCCTTCTCGATGCCCTGCTCGGCGTCCTGCCCCGGGTCGATGATCACGCAGTCCTGCCCGGTGTCGGCGGCCACCAGGTAGCAATTGGCCTGAAACGCTCCGGCCGGAAACCCCACCACAAGCACGCCGCCAGGGTACCGGTAGTGGCCGAGCGGGCCAGCCCCGGCGACCTACACGAGGGCTTGACACCCGCACACCCTAGAATCCGCCCGAATACGCCATCGGCGACAACCACCCAGGAGGGCCTGTGTCGACGAACCAGCAGCGCCGCGAAGCCGCGAAGCGCAAGTTGGAACGCCAAATCGAGGCCAGGGCGGCTCGGGCGAAGCGCAATCGGATCATCGCCGCGGGTGCCATCGGGGTGGCGGTGATCGCCGTGATCGCCCTCGTGCTGATGTTCGTCAACCAGGCGCGGCAGGAAGCCAGGGCCGAGGCGGCGCGGGAGGCCAAGGCCGCCGCGGAACGCAAGGCGGAGGAAAAGAAGCAGCTGGACGAGGCGAAGAAGATCTCGGACAAGATGGTCCGCGAGCTGAAGATCCCGTCCAAGCGGATGAAGCCGGTCCCGCAGCCGAAGCCGTTCGACGACCCGACCTCGTGCAAGTACCCCAAGTCGGGCGAGGAACCGGCCAAGGACGTCGACCTGCCCAAGGACACCAAGGCCCCCGCGTCCGGCAAGGTGAACGTCACGTTCCACACCACCGCGGGCGAGATCGGCATGGAGATGGACCGTGCGCTGGCGCCGTGCACGGTGAACAGCATGGTCAGCCTGATCGAGCAGGGTTACTACGACGGCTCGTCGTGCCACCGGCTCGGCATCCAGGGCCTGCAGATGCTGCAGTGCGGTGACCCGACGGGCACCGGCCAGGGCGGCCCCGGCTACACCGTTCCGGACGAGTTCCACAAGAAGTCCAAGTACGGCCGCGGCCTGGTGGCCATGGCCAACACCGGTGCCCCGAACAGCGGCGGCGGCCAGTTCTTCTTGATCTACGGCACGGCCAACATGACCAACGGCCAGATGCTGCCACCGCAGTACACGGTGTTCGGCACCATCTCCGACGAAGGCCTGAAGACGCTGGAGAAGGTGGCGCGCAAGGGCATCGAACCCAAGTCGCTGATCGAGAACGGGGACGGCACGGGCAAGCCGAATCTCGAGGTGAAGTTCACCGAGGTATCGGTCAAGAGCTAGCGGGGTCGGGCCGCCGCAGCCGGGGAGCCCGGTTGCCCTGATGTGTCCGCAGCAAAGGGCTCGCGGCAGCCGGGAGCCGGATGCCGTGATGTGCCGCCGCGACAGGCCCCTGCAGTCGGGGTGCCTGATTGTCCCGAGTTGTCCGCCGCGTAGAGGCCACGGCAGCCGGAGTGCCCGGCCGTCCGCCGCCTAGGTCGGGTGCCTCAGCGGAACGTGAACCGCGGTGGCCTGCGCTCGAGGAACGCCGCGACCCCCTCGGCGTAGTCCTCCCCGGTCAGCGCGCTCAACCGGATCTGGTGCACCTCGTCGTCGGCTTCCCGCTGCCCGGCGCTGATCTTGTTGATGATCCGGTTCATTCCCCGCACCGACGACTGCGACCGGCCGGCGATGGTCGCGGCGAATCGGTCGGCGGCCGACGGCAACTCGTCGGCGTCGAACACCTCGTTGACCAGCCCGATCTCCCGGGCCCGACGCGCATCGAGCAGTTCGGCGGACAGCAGCAGGTACCGCGCGTGCGCCGGACCGATCAGGGACACCAGCTGCCTGGTCGACTCGAAGTCGTAGACGATGCCGAGCTTGGCGGGCGTGATGCCGAACCGCGACCCAAAGGCCGCGAACCGCAGATCGCACGCGACCGCGATCTGACATCCACCCCCGATGCAGTTGCCCTGGATGACCGCCACCGTCGGCTTGACCATGTCGTGCAGGGCACGCACCGCGCCGAGCACCGCTTCGTCGTAGCGGGCGGCGTCGGCCGGTTCGGCGCGTAATTGCCGGAACTCGCCCACGTCCGCGCCCGCGGAGAACGAGCCACCAGCCCCGGTGAGTTGGAGGATCTTCACCGCCGGATCGGACTCCACCGTGGCCACCACGTCCGGGATGGCCTGCCACATCTCGAACGTGATCGCGTTGTGCTTCTCCGGACGGTTGAACATCAAGCGAGCGATGCCCGACTCGGCATCGACGGTGAACTCGAGGCCGGCAACCATGACCAGCACCCTACGGCTTCGTCGGCCGCTCGGAAGCGTTGCGTTGCCAGGCTCACGGGCCGCCGCGTAACAGCCCACCCAGAAGTGGCGCCCGGCAATGAGGTCCCTGCTGCATCGCCGCACGATCACCCCGCGGCGCATGCCTCTCATTGCCGGACGCCGGTACTGACGGGGCGTACAAACCCTCGCCAGTGGTCGGTAGGTGACCCAGAGCGCTGCCACCGGCCGGGCCGAGCGGTCGATGCGCTCGGCCCGAGCCAGGCACAGCGCTGGATCACAGCCGCTGCCGACACCGCCGTTCAGCTCGCTGGGCGGATGACCCCGGCCTGGTGACGATGTCGACCGGTACACGGCCGGTGGACCGGACCGGGTTCACGGCGCAGGCGGTGAGGAAGACAACGCCACGTCTTTGATCACGAACCTCTTGTGTGATCAGGACGCCGACGTCACGCGGTACACGTCGTAGACGCCCTCCACCTTGCGCACCGCATTGAGCACGTGGCCGAGGTGCTTCGGGTCGCCCATCTCGAACGAGAACCGGGAGATGGCGACCCGGTCCCGCGACGTGGTCACCGACGCCGACAGGATGTTGACCTTCTCGTCGGCGAGGATCTTGGTGATGTCGGACAGCAGACGGTGCCGGTCCAGTGCCTCGACCTGGATCGCGACCAGGAACACCGAGTTCTCCGACGGCGCCCATTCCACCTCGACCAGCCGCTCCGGCTGAGCACGCAAGTCGTCGGCGTTGGTGCAGTCGGTCCGGTGCACGCTGACCCCGCCGCCGCGGGTGACGAAACCCAGGATCTCGTCACCGGGCACCGGAGTGCAGCAGCGAGCCAGCTTCACCCAGACGTCACCGGCGTCCTTGACGATCACCCCGACGTCGTTGGAGGCGCGCCTGCGGCTGATGGTGGACGGCGTGGACCGCTCGGCCAGCTCCTCCTCGGCCTCTTCCATCCCGCCGATGAACGCCACCAGCCGCGACACCACGTGCTTGGCGCTGATGTTGCCTTCGCCGACCGCTGCGTACAGCGCGGTGATGTCGTTGTAGCGCAGCTCGGTGGCCAGCGCGCCCATCACGTCGGCGGAGATCAACCGCTGCAGCGGCAGGCCTGCCCGGCGAATCTCCTTGGAGATGGCCTCCTTGCCCGCCTCGATGGCTTCTTCCCTGCGCTCCTTGGCGAACCACTGGCGGATCTTCGCCCGCGCCTTGGCCGATCCGGCGAAGCCGAGCCAGTCCCGGCTCGGGCCCGCGTTCTCCGCCTTCGAGGTGAAGATCTCGACGACCTCACCGTTGTCCAGCTTCCGCTCCAGCGGCACCAGCCTGCCGTTGACCCGAGCACCGATGCACCGGTGGCCGACCTCGGTGTGCACCGCGTAGGCGAAGTCCACCGGCGTCGACCCGGCGGGCAACGTGATCACATCGCCCTTCGGCGTGAACACGAAGATTTCCTTGGTCGCCATCTCGTAGCGCAGCGACTCGAGGAAATCGCCCGGATCCGCGGCCTCCCGCTGCCAGTCGAGCAGCTGCCGCATCCACGCCATCTCGTCCACGTTGGCCGGGCTGCGGTGGGTGCCGCCGGACTCCTTGTAGCGCCAGTGCGCGGCGATGCCGTACTCGGCGGTGCGGTGCATGTCGTAGGTGCGGATCTGCACTTCAAGCGGCTTGCCGTCCGGGCCGATCACCGTGGTGTGCAGCGACTGGTACACGCCGAAGCGCGGCTGCGCGATGTAGTCCTTGAACCGTCCGGGCATCGGCTGCCACAGCGCGTGCACCACGCCCATGGCCGCGTAGCAGTCCCGCACGTCCTCGACCAGGATCCGCACGCCGACCAGGTCGTGGATCTCGTCCAGGTCCCGCCCGCGGACGATCATCTTCTGGTAGATCGAGTAGTAGTGCTTCGGCCTGCCCTCGACCTTGGCCTCGACCTTCGACTCGGCCAGGTGCTTGTTGAGCTCGTCGATCACCCGGTGCAGGTACTTGTCCCGCGACGGCGCGCGGTCGGCGACCAGCCGGACGATCTCGTCGTACTTCTTCGGCTGCAGGATGGCGAACGCCAGATCCTCCAGCTCCCACTTCACCGTGGCCATGCCCAGCCGGTGTGCCAGCGGGGCGAGCACCTCGAGCGTCTCCCGCGCCTTGCGCACCTGCTTCTCCGGCGGCAGGAAGCGCATCGTGCGCATGTTGTGCAGCCGGTCCGCCAGCTTGATCACCAGCACCCGCGGGTCGCGGGCCATCGCGATCACCATCTTGCGGATGGTCTCCGCCTCCGCGGCCGTGCCCAGCTTGACCTTGTCCAGCTTGGTCACCCCGTCCACCAGGTGCGCCACTTCGTCACCGAAGTCCTGACGCAGCTGGTCGAGCGAGTAGCCGGTGTCCTCCACCGTGTCGTGCAACAGCGCGGCCACCAGCGTCGTGGTGTCCATGCCGAGCTCGGCGAGGATGGTGGCGACGGTCAGCGGGTGCGTGATGTACGGGTCGCCGGACTTGCGGCGCTGATCGCGATGCAGCTCCTCGGCGACGTCGTAGGCCCGCTGCAACAGGGCGAGATCGGCGTTCGGGTGCAGCTCCCGGTGCACCGCCACCAGCGGTTCGAGCACCTGTTTGACCGAGGCGGCGCGCTGCGCGGTGATCCGCCTGGCCAACCGGGCACGCACCCGCTTGGTCGCCGACGGAGTCGCGGGTCTGCCGGACCCAGGCGTTGGCGCGACCGCGGAAGTGCCCGCCGACGAGTCGAGCTCCTGGCTCACCCGCACCTCCTCACGTCGTTCCGGCGCGGCCTGATGAATTACCAGGTTAGCTCGCTCGGCTCAGCGACGACGCTTGCCGGTGGGCTTCCCGGTCGGCCGGCCACTGCCCCGCGCCGCTCGCTTGCCGGTCGGCCTGCCCGCCGCGCGCTGCTGATCGATGCGCTTCAACGTGCGGCCCGGCACGCTCGAAGCGGCCGCGTAGGCCTTCTCGTTGCGCAGCTCGCCCTCGAGCTCCTCGTCGTCCACCGTGACGGTGGCCCGCTCGGCCTTGCGCTGCTCGGTCTGCGCCCGGCGTGCCAGCACCTTGCGCTCGTGCTCCTGGTACTCCGGGTAACGCATCTTGAAGTCGACCAACAGCGGGGTGGCCAGCAGCACCGAGGACACCGTGCCCGCGACCGTACCGACGGACATCACCAAGGCGAGGTCCTTCAGCGTGCCCGCGCCGAGCAGGCCGACGCCGATGACCAACAGGGCCAGCACCGGCAGCAGCGTGACCAGCGACGTGTTGATCGACCGCATCAACACCTGGTTGACCGCCAGGTTGGACACCTCGGCGAACGTGTTCCTGGTCAGGTTGAGCAGGCCCTTACTGTTCTCCTTGATCTTGTCGAACACCACCACGGTGTCGTACAGCGAGAAGCCCAGGATGGTCAGCAGGCCGATGATCGTCGACGGCGTGACCTCGAAGCCCACCAGCGAGTACACGCCCGCGGTCACCGTGAGGTCGAAGCCCAGGGCGAGCAGGGCGGAGACGGCCATCCAACGTTCGAAGTAGAAGGCCAGGAACAATCCGACCAGACCGAGGAACACGACCAAGGCGATGATCGCCTGGCGGGTGATCTCCCCGCCCCACGAGCCGCTCAGCGCCCGGTCGCTGATCGTCCCCCGATCCGGCTCACCGTCGGATCCGACCGGTTTCAGTTGTTCGAACAACGCGTCCTTGAGCTCGACCACCTGCGCGTTGCTCAGCGTCTCCGAGCGGATCTCGATCGTGGCGTCCTGGCCACCGCCGACCTCCTGCACGGCGACCGGGTCCTCGCCCATCGCCTCGGCGAACACCTGCTTGGCGTCGTCGGCACTGATCCGGCCTTCCGCGGAGATGGCAGGCATCTGGATCTTCGTGCCGCCGACGAACTCGATGCTCGGGTTGAACCCGCGGAAGATCATGCTGCCGATGCAGATCAGCAGCAGCACCGCGGTCGCGGTGTACCAAATCTTGCGCTTGCCGACGATGTTGAACGCGCCGGTGCCCATGTACAGCCGGGCGAACACACTCGGCTTCTTCTGCGCGGCCGGGGCCTCCGGCGGCTGCGTCGTCTCGTCCGCCACCTCAGACCCCCTTCGCCGTCGCCGTGCGGGCCTTCCGCCGGGCCGCGACCTCGCGGCCGGCGTCCTGCACCAGACCAAGTCCGGACAGTGCCCGGTTGTTCAAGATCTTCCAGTTCCCGGCCACCACCATCAGCGGGTGCGTCACCAGGAACACCACCAACAGGTCGAGCGCGGTCGACAAGCCGACGGTGAACGCGAAGCCCTTCACCTGGCCGATGGCCAGGATGTAGAGCACCACCGCGGCCAGCAGGACCACCGCGTCCGCGGACAGAATCGTGCGCCTGGCCCGGACCCATGCCCGCGGCACGGCGGACCGGACCGATCTGCCGTCGCGTATCTCGTCCTTGATCCGCTCGAAGTAGATGATGAACGAGTCGGCGGTGACACCGACCGAAATGATCAAACCGGCGACCCCGGCCAGGTCGAGTGTGTAGCCCACCGACCGGCCGAGCAAGATGATCACCGGATAGACCACGCCGGCGGTGAGGACCAGCGAGGCGAACAACAACACGCCCAGCAGCCGGTAGTAGAACAAGCAATAGAGCGCGACCAGCGCCAGGCCGATGGCGCCGGCGATCAGACCCGCACGCAGTGAGGACAGGCCCAGCGTCGGCGAGACCGACTGGGCGTCCTGCGTCTCGAACGACAGCGGGAGCGAGCCGTACTTGAGGATCTCCGCGAGGTCGCGGGCCTCTTGCTCGCTGAAGTCACCGGTGATCCTGGTGTTGCCGCTGATCTGCTGCGTCACCTGCGGCGCGGACACCACCTCGGTGTCCAGCACGAACGCCACGAGCGCCGGAGTGGGCTGCATCTTCGACTTCTGCGCCAGCTGCGCGGTCAGCTCGGACCACTTCTCGTTGCCCTCGCTGGTGAAGTCGATGTTGACCTGGTAGCCCGCGCCGTCCGGGTTCACGCTGGACGTCGAGTTGGAGACCATCGTGCCGTCCAGCACCACCGGACCGAGCACGTACGCCTGCGGCCCGGCGTCGGAGTTCTCCTGCTTCTGGTGGCAGGCCACCAACGGCAGGTCCGGCCGGTCGTTGCCGCGCAGCGGGTCGTCGAACTTGGGCCCGCACCCCTCGAGCGCCTTGACCGCCGCCTCGATCGCCGCGCTCTGCTTGTTCTGGTCCTGCGAGGCCAGGTCCTTGCTCTGCCGCACCTTGCGCGCCGCGGCGATCTGCTTCTTGGTTTCCTCGTCGAGGTTGTCGTCGTTCTCCGGCTGCTGCGCAGGTGCCCGGTCCGCGGCCGAGGCAGGCGCGCTCCCACCGCCGCTGCCGTTGTTGCCCTCGCCGCCGGAGGAAGCCTTCGGCTTGTCGCCCTTGGACTCCTCGTCCTTCTTGTCGCCGGAATCCTCGTCGCCGGAGTCGCCCTGGCCTTCGTCGTCCGCCGCCGCCAACTGTGCCGGGTCGAACGGGCCCGCGATGACCTCACGGAAGCCCAGCTTGGCCGTCTGACTGAGCGTCTTGGCCTGCTCGGAGTTGTCCGACCCGGGCACCGTGATGACGATGTTGTTGCCGTCCAGCACCACCTCGGCGCCGCTGACGCCCAGGCCGTCCACACGTTGGTTGATGATCGACCGCGCGGTGTTCAGCGAGTCACGCGACGGCTCGGAGCCGTCCGGCGTGCGCGCGGTCAGCACGACGCTGGTGCCACCTTGCAGGTCGATGCCCAGTTTCGGAACGGGCTTACCGTCGCCGGTGAAGAACACCAGGCTGTACAGGCCGACGACGATCAACAGGAAGATCGCCAGGTAGCGTCCGGGTCGGATGGTCCCGGCAGGTGGTGCCACGGGAGTACTACTCCTCCTCGACGGGGCTGCACGACGAGGCGGCCCGAAGTTGACTGGTGACGGATCGCCGCGGGGTGTTGGTCACATCTGACCCCGCGCGGCACGGAGACTGTACTCCGTGCCGCGTGAGCCTGATGTGACGCCTGGCCGCCGGCTACTTTGTGCCGTGCTCCAGCGGGGGCGCGACCTGCGCGCCCTCGGTCTTCTCGGCACGCTCGTCCGCCTCGTCGGCCGAGGCCTCGACCTCGGTCGTGTCGTCGGCGTCGGTGTCCGTCAGTTCCGCGTCGTCCTCGATGACCGGGCCGACCTTCTCCCGAATGGCCTGGCGCAGCCACGTCGTCACCACACCGTCGGCGATCTCCACGTCGATGGTGGTGTCGTCGCTGGCGTCGGCCACCGTGCCGTACAGACCGGAGGTGGTCATCACGCGGTCGCCGGGCTTGAGGCTGTCCTGCAGCTCCTGCTGCGCAGCCATCATCTTCTTCTGCTTGCGCGCGCTGAAGATCATGAGCACAAGCAGTGCCAAGAACATGGGAAGGAGGATTTCCATGTTGCTCCCTTGTTTGGGCACTCGCGGCGCCCGATTGTGTACACGTCCGCCTGTGACGGGCTGACATAGTCCGCGTCCCAGCCGAGTGTGCCAGTCTACGCCCCGGCTGTTGCGCCCAGGTCCCGCCTCCTGCGCCGGGCGGGCTCAGTCGAACAGCGTCGGGGACTCGTCCCGCTTGGGCGGGGTCAGCCCCAGGTGCTGCCACGCCGCGGGGGTGGCCACCCGGCCGCGGGGGGTGCGGGCCAGCATGCCCGCGCGCACCAGGTACGGCTCGCAGACCTCCTCGACGGTGGTGGCTTCCTCGCCGACCGCGACGGCAAGCGTGGCGACACCGACCGGTCCCCCGCCGAACGACTGGACCAAGGCCTTCAGCACCGCACGGTCCAGCCGGTCCAGGCCCAGCTCGTCGACGTCGTAGACCTCCAGGGCGGCCTTGGCCGTCTCGAGCGTCACGATGCCGTCAGCCCGTACCTCGGCGTAGTCCCGGACGCGGCGGAGCAGCCGGTTGGCGATGCGCGGCGTACCCCGGGACCGGCGGGCGATCTCGGCCGCCCCGTCGGGCTCGATCGGCACGCCGAGGATCGCGGCCGAGCGATGCAGCACCTGCTCGAGCTCCTCGGGCTCGTAGAACTCCATGTGCCCGGTGAAGCCGAACCGGTCGCGCAGCGGGCCGGTCAGCGCTCCGGACCGGGTGGTGGCGCCGACGAGGGTGAACGGCGCGATCTCCAGCGGGATGCTGGTCGCGCCGGGCCCCTTGCCGACCACGACGTCGACCCGGAAGTCCTCCATCGCCATGTACAGCATTTCCTCGGCCGGCCGGGCGATGCGGTGGATCTCGTCGATGAACAGCACGTCGCCCTCGACCAAGTTGGACAGCATCGCCGCCAGGTCACCGGCACGCTCCAGGGCCGGGCCGGAGGTGATGCGGATGGCGCTGTTCAGCTCCGCGGCGATGATCATCGACAGGGACGTCTTGCCGAGGCCGGGCGGGCCGGACAGCAGCACGTGATCGGGCGGGGCACCGCGCCGCTTGGCGCTCTCCAACACCAACGCCAGCTGCTCCCGCACCCGCGGCTGCCCGATGAACTCGTCGAGGTTGCGTGGCCGCAGCGCGGTTTCCAGCTCGCGCTCCCCCGTCTCCGGCAGCGCGGAGACCGCGGAGTGCGCGCTGCCGATCTCGCCGAACTCGTCCTCGTGGCTCATCAGCGCTGCTTCCCGATGCTGCTCAGCGCGGCCCGCAGGACCGCGGACTTGTCACCGTGGCCGTTGTTCGCCAGCACACCGTCGACCGCCTGCTCCGCCTGCTTGGCCGGGAACCCGAGCGAGATGAGCGCCTCGATCACCTCGGAACGCACAGCACTGTTCGCGGTCGGCGCGGCGGAGCCGGCGATCTCGGCCGTTCCCACATTGCCGATTTTGTCCCGTAGCTCGAGACTGAGCCGCTCGGCGCCCTTGCGCCCGATGCCCGGGACCTGGGTCAGCACCGAGATGTTGCCGTCCGCGATCGCCGACCGCAGGGTCTCGGGTTCCAGAACCGCGATCGCGGCCAACGCCAGCCGCGGCCCGATCCCGGACACCGTCTGCAACAGGACGAACAGTTCCCGAGCCTGCGCGTCGGAGAAGCCGTACAGGGTGAGCGAGTCCTCCCGGACCACCAACGACGTGTGCAGCTGGGCCTGCTCCCCCACCCGCAGCGTGGCCAGCGTCGCGGGCGCGGCCTGCACGGCGAGCCCGACCCCGCCGACCTCGACCACCGCGTGGTCGAGCCCGACGGACAACACCGTGCCCCGTACCGAGGAGATCATCTACTTCACTCCCTCTGCTCGCGCGCGCTGCCGGGCCGCTTCCCGCAGCCGCGCCTTGTGCTGCTTGGCCACTTGCGCCGCGCGCCGCTCGACCTCGGCGAGCCGAGCCCGCATCGGCTCCCGCCACAAGTGGCAGATCGCCAGCGCCAGAGCGTCCGCGGCGTCGGCGGGGGTCGGCCGCTCGGGCAGCGCCAGCAGCCGCGCCACCATCGTCATCACCTGGGCTTTGTCCGCCCGGCCCGCCCCGGTGACCGCCGCCTTCACCTCGCTCGGCGTGTGGAACCCGACCGGCAGGCCCCGGCGCGCCGCACACAACGCGACCACCCCGCTGGCCTGCGCGGTACCCATCACCGTGCGGACATTGTGTTGGCTGAAGACCCGTTCCACGGCCACCGCGTCGGGCTTGTGTTCGTCGAGCGCGCGATCGACCGCCTCGGCCACGGCCAGCAGCCGGGACGACAGCTCGGCCCCGGCCGGGGTCCGCACCACCGTGTAGTCGACGCAGCTGACCTGCCTGCCGCGGCCACCGTCCACCACGCCGATGCCGCACCGGGTCAACCCCGGGTCGACCCCGAGCACGCGCACCCTCTGCCTCCGTCCTGCCGACTCCGGCTCGACGAACATTCGTTCGACAAGCAGGCTACCTGCGGCCCGCAGCGCTGGTGACGACGACGCGCCGGATCAGTCGAGGTCCGGCTTGCCGGTCTCGGTCAGGATCGGCTGCCAGCGGCGGAAGCCCTCCGGGGCGTTGGCCGCCCACGGCCACTGGCCCTGCGGGGTCGGCACGACGAGCTGCACCGCGGGGAAGTCGCCGTTCGGGTACAGCAGGAAGGCCGACCCGAAGTACTGCGGGTAGTAGCGCTCGGCGACCCGCTGGAACAGCACCGGGATGCCCTCGAAGAAGTCGTGGTAGAACTCGCCGATGCGGAACTGTCCGCCGGTCGCCGCGCGGTCCACGTAGGCGTCCAGCAGCACGGTGCCCATCGGCTTGGGCAGGCCGATCACCACGCCTTCCGGCACGCCGTGGGTCCGCCACGCGCCCGCGGTGAAGTCGTAGTTGCCGACGCCGTCCTCCGCCTGGACCGAGACCACCGCGTTGCCCCTGGTCGCGGCCTGGTCCAGCAGCCAGTGCTTCAGCTCGATCTCCTCCGGGCTCAAGATCGAGTCCGGGGCCGGTTCCGGCGCCTGGCGCGGCGCGGACCTCCGAGTGCGAGGGGCGTCGGCGTAGGAGTCGGTCGTCACAGCCGACATCTTGCCGTACGCGTTCCGTGGCGAGAACAGGCCCGCCGCACTGGGAGAGTCAGGGCCGCCGAACGGATCACCGCACTACGCCGAAGGTCCTCGTCAGCCCGGTCCGCCGGGGCCCGTCAGGCCACGGGAGTCGCCACTGCGGCCTTTCGTCGGCGTGATCCATCGGGCTCGCGAGGCGGCGACGGTTGCCCCCGGCGTCCTTTCGTCGGCGCGGTCCGCCGGGCCCGTGAGGCGGTGATAGTCGCCCCGGCGCCCTTCCGCCGGGCCCGTGAGGCGGTGATAGTCGCCCCGGCGCCCTTCCGCCGGGCCCGTGAGGCGGCGATTGATCGTCCGTCGGCGGCCTCCGGAAGAGTTCCCTCAGCGAGGTCCGCCGGGCCCGTAAGGCTGCGCCGGGTTACCCGCCTGCGGCATCTGCTGACCGTAGGGGCCCGGTCCGCCCGGGTACGGCGTTTGCGGCCCGCCCTGCGGCATGCCTGCCGAACCGTACTGCTGAAGCGGCGGCCCCGCCGGCGCCCATTGCTGCTGCGGCTGCCCCGGCCCTGGCTGCCCTGGTCCTGGCTGCCCTGGCCCTGGCTGCCTTTGCCCGGCGGCGATCGCCCCGCGCAGCTTGCCGAGCCCGTACACCAGGAAACCGAGCGCGATCGTCACCACCAGCAACACGGGTACATAGATGGCGAAGTCGTCGTTGTCCGGGTTGAGCATGCCGCCGTACATGTTCAGGCCGTCGGCGATGTAGTAGATGAGGTAGCACAGCGGCAGTGACACCCAGGTGAACGGGAACCACCACTTCGCCCTGGCCGCGCTCGCACTCACGAAGCACGCGTCGACGAACACCACCAGCGGCGTGAGCAAGTGCTCGAACAGCGACCACGTCTCGCTGACGTCACCGCCCAGCATCGTCATGTAGACGGCCATGACCAGCAGCAACAGCACCGCCGTGCCGCCACGGATCCACGGCGTCGCCGGCTCATGGCTGCGGCCGAGAGTGAACAGCGGCCACAGCGCCAGCACGCCGTAGACGATCGCGGTGAACAAGCTGGCCTGCAGGCTCAGGCCCGGCCACGGGTCACCGGCCAGCTGCTCGAACGAAGCGAACACGCCGATCAGCGCGAACGCGACGATCAACAGGCGCCAGAGCGTGACGCCGACCAGGACGCCCGGGTTGACCTTGCGTGGTCCGGTGAACTGCTGTTGCGGATAGCCACCCGCGTGATTGATCTGCATCAAGCCCCCTTCGTCGCGGGGGGCCGAGACTAGCCCACTTCCGCGAGCACTTCGTCGGAAACGTCGAAGTTGGCGTAGACGTCCTGGACGTCGTCGGAGTCCTCGAGCGCCTCGATCAACTTGAACACCTTGCGGGCGCCGTCGGCGTCCAGCGGCACGGTGACGGACGGGATCCAGCTCGCCTCGGCCGACTCGTACTCGAACCCGGCCTCGCGAACCGCGTCGCGCACCGCGACCAGGTCGCTCGCCTCGCTGATGATCTGGAAGCTCTCGCCGAGGTCGTTGACCTCCTCGGCACCGGCGTCCAGCACCGCCATGAGCACGTCGTCCTCGGTCAGCTCACCCTTCGGGACGATGACGACGCCCTTGCGGTTGAACAAGTACGACACCGAGCCGGGGTCGGCCAGCGAGCCCCCGTTGCGAGTCAGCGCGGTGCGCACCTCGGAGGCCGCACGGTTCTTGTTGTCGGTCAGGCACTCGATGAGGACGGCGACACCGTTGGGCGCGTAGCCCTCGTAGGTGATCGTCTGCCAGTCCGCGCCACCGGCTTCCTCACCGGCCCCGCGCTTGCGCGCCCGCTCGATGTTGTCCTTCGGGACCGAGTTCTTCGTCGCCTTGAGGATCGCGTCGTACAGCGTCGGGTTGGCGTCCGGGTCACCGCCACCGGTCCGCGCCGCCACCTCGATGTTCTTGATCAGCCGCGCGAACAGCTTGCCTCGCTTGGCGTCCAGCGCGGCCTTCTTGTGCTTGGTCGTCGCCCACTTGGAGTGTCCGGCCATGTCTCCTCGTCTCTTCCTTACGCTCGTGCGGCGGACACCATGCCGACGAACAGCTCGTGCACCCGCAGGTCCCCGGTGATTTCCGGGTGGAAAGCGGTCGCCAGCACCGCCTGCTGCCGAACCGCGACGATTTTACCGGCCGCGGCTCCCGCCGCCGGGGTGTCCGGAACCGTGGCCAGCACGTCGACCTTCGCGCCGACCGACTCGACCCACGGCGCTCGGATGAACACCGCGTGGAGCGGTTCGGCGAAACCCGCGAACGGCACGTCTTCCTCGAACGAGTCCACCTGCCTGCCGAAGGCGTTCCGGCGGACCAGCATGTCGATGCCGCCCAGCTGGTGTTGGTCCGGCCTGCCGTCCAGCACCTTGTCGGCCAGCAGGATCATGCCTGCGCACGACCCGTACGCGGGCATCCCGTCGGCGATCCGGGCCCGCACCGGCTCGAGCAACTCGAACACGTCGAGCAGCCGGGACATGGTGGTGGACTCGCCGCCGGGGATCACCAGCCCGTCGACCGCTTCCAGTTCGGACACCCGGCGCACGGTGCTGGCGCGGGCACCGACCGATTCCAGTGCCGCTAGGTGTTCACGTACGTCACCTTGCAGGGCAAGGACACCGACGTGCGGCTTGATAACGGTCAACGGCTGAACCCTCCTGGACGGCTTTACCAGCGTAGTTGTGCGGCCCGATGGGCCCGTGAGCGGGTACCGGGCCGAGCTGCGACTCGACGAAAGCCGCAGGCCGGACTGTCAGTCCGAACGGCGGCGGCACCGGGTGTCAGGATCCGAGCGCCCTGCGACTCGACGAAAGCCGCAGGTCACGGCACCCCGGCGAGCCGGAGCAGTGCGGCGGTCGCCGCAGCGGCCAGCACCACGACGACGAACGGTGCCTTCCGGATCGCCAGCGCGGCGCCGACGAGCACCCCGGCGGGCCGTGCCCACCCGGCGAAGGCGTGGCCTTCGATGAACGCCGCGCTGGCCACCAGGGCGGCCAGCAGCACGACGGTCGCGGTCACCATCAATCGCTCGACGCGCTCGGACAGTGTGAAGCGGTCTCGCAGCAGCGGACCGACCACCCGGAAACCGTACGTACCGAGGCCCAGCACCAGGGCGGACACCAGCAGGCTTGTGGCGGACACACTCACGACGACTCCTGTGCCTGCGCGGATCCGCGGCGGCTGATCTCGGCGACGGCGACCCCGGCCAGCGCCAGCAACACCGGCAGGCCGGCCGGCAACAGCGGTGTGGTGGCCAGCGCGATCGCCGCCCCGACGAGTGCGGCCCGGCGCGCGTGACGGTCACGCAGGGACGGCAGCACCAGCGCGAACAACACCGCGGGGAACGCCGCGTCCAGGCCGAGCGCGTTGGTGTCGGTGATGGCCGTGCCTGCGACCGCACCGGCGAGCACGCCGACGTTCCAGCACACGAACAACCCGACGCCGGTGACCCAGTAGGCCCGCCTCCGCTGCTCCTGGCCGGGCTGGGCCAGCGCGAACGCCACCGATTCGTCGATCATCAGGTGTGCCCCGACCAACCGACGCCACCCGGTGCCCAGTGTGTCGGCCACCGCGAACCCGAACGGCAGGTGGCGGGCGTTGACCAGCAGGCCGGCGAGCACCGCCGCGACGGGATTCCCGCCGGAGGCGACCAACCCGACGAAGATGAACTGTGCCGCGCCGGCGAACACCACGACCGACAGCAGCATGGGCAGCCAGAACGGCAGACCGGCGCCGACTGCGATGGCGCCGAACGACACGCCGACGAGCGTGTCCGCGACCAGCACCAGCGCGATGTCGCGGGCCAGTGCCGGATCGAGCGATCGCCATATCGAACGCATGACTCCTACAATGAGCGGATTCCGAGTGTTCGTCAAGGCGAACGACATGACCGATGGAGCGAACGAAGTGTCCGAAGCCAAATCCGCCGCACCCCTGGCCGAGATCGCCCGCGCGCTACGCCGGGAGCGGGTACGCGCCGGGCTGTCGCTGTCCGAGCTGGCCAAGAAGGCCGGGATCGCCAAGTCGACGCTCTCCCAGCTGGAGTCGGCCACCGGCAATCCCAGCGTCGAGACGCTGTGGGCGCTGTCGGTGGCGCTCGACGTCCCGTTCGCGCGTCTGGTCGAGCCGCCCCGGCCAACCGTGCAGGTCCTGCGCCGTGGCGAAGGACCTACCGTCGCCTCCGAACGCGCCGACTACATCGCCACCGTGTTGTCGGCGTGCCCACCCGGGGCCCGCCGCGACCTGTACCTGATCTCGGCCGAGCCCGGATCGGTCCGCGAGTCCGAGCCGCACATGCCGGGCGTGGTCGAGCACGTGGTGCTCTGCTCGGGGCGTGCCCGGCTCGGCCTCACCGAGGAGCCCGTGGAACTCGGCCCAGGCGACTACATCGCCTACCCCGGCGATCTACCGCACGTGTTCGAAGCACTGGAATCGGCCACCACCGCCGTGCTGGTCTCCGAACATGTCTGAGCCCACCACGAACGGCGCGCGCTGCTGGCGCTGCGGCCGAGGAAAGGACGAGGCAAGCGCGCTCGAGGCGCTCAGCTGGGTGTGCGACCGCTCGAGCGGCCGACCACAGTGGCTGTGCGACCGGTGCGCCCGCGATCAGGTCCGCAACATCGAGAGCAAGCTGCCGACCGAGTACTGGTGACCGCCGCGTAGCGACCCCGGCGACATCGGCCGGGGCCGCTCGCGACACGAGATCACCAGCCGCGCTCGGCCAGGCGGTGCGGCTGCGGGACCTCTTCCACGTTGATGCCGACCATGGCCTCGCCCAGGCCACGGGAGACCTTGGCGATGACGTCCGGGTCGTCGTAGAACGTCGTGGCCTTCACGATGGCCGCGGCGCGCTCGGCCGGGTTGCCCGACTTGAAGATGCCGGAGCCGACGAACACACCCTCGGCACCCAGTTGCATCATCATCGCCGCGTCCGCCGGGGTGGCGATGCCACCCGCGGTGAACAGCACCACCGGCAGCTTCCCGGTCTGCGCCACCTCCTTGACCAGCTCGTACGGCGCCTGCAGCTCCTTGGCGGCGACGTAGAGCTCGTCCTCGGGCAGCGACGTCAGCCGGCGGATCTCGGAGCGGATCTTGCGCATGTGGGTGGTGGCGTTGGACACGTCACCGGTGCCGGCCTCGCCCTTCGAACGGATCATGGCCGCACCTTCGGTGATCCGGCGCAACGCCTCGCCCAGGTTCGTCGCCCCGCACACGAACGGCACGGTGAACTGCCACTTGTCGATGTGGTTGGCGTAGTCGGCCGGGGTGAGCACCTCGGACTCGTCGACGAAGTCGACACCGAGCGCCTGCAGCACCTGGGCCTCGACGAAGTGGCCGATTCGCGCCTTGGCCATCACCGGAATGGACACCGCGTCGATGATGCTCTCGATCAGGTCGGGGTCCGACATCCTGGCCACCCCGCCCTGGGCACGGATGTCCGCAGGCACGCGCTCCAGTGCCATGACGGCGACCGCACCGGCGTCCTCGGCGATCTTGGCCTGCTCGGCGGTGACCACGTCCATGATCACTCCGCCCTTGAGCATCTCGGCCATGCCGCGCTTCACCCGCGGGGTGCCGGTCTCGGAGGTCGAATTCTGCTCAGCGGTCAACGCTTCATGCCTTTCTACTTCCGGGGGATACAACCCGATGGTACGGCCGACGTGGCCTCTTCGGGCGGGCCAGTGGCGGAGTGATTCGGCAGGCCACTCGGCCAACCCCTTGCACCATCGGCGGGTGGGGTGTGTGATCGGGGACACAGGCACACACGGCTTGCGTCGCGCCACCGAGGAGGCCGCCATGGCTGACAGACATACTCACTCCAGCGGCAGGCAGAACGGCAAGGCCGGTACTTCGTCGCTGGTCGTCGACTCGCCCACCCGCATTCGCAACGTCGCATTGGTCGGACCGTCCGGATCGGGCAAGACCAGCCTGGTGGAAGCCCTGCTGGCGCACACCGGCACGATCCCGCGCGCAGGTCACATCACCGAGGGCAACACGGTGTGCGATCACGACCCCGCGGCGATCAAGCAGCAGCGTTCGGTCGGGCTCGCGCTGGCACCGCTGCTGCACGACGGCATCAAGGTCAATTTGATCGATACGCCCGGCTACGCCGACTTCCTCGGCGAGCTTCGCGCCGGGCTGCGCGCCGCTGACGCCGCGTTGTTCGTGGTGTGCGCCGCCGACGGCGTCGACGAGGCCACGACGGCGCTGTGGCACGAGTGCGCGCAGATCGGTATGCCGCGCGCGGTGGTCATTTCCCGGCTCGACCACCCGCGAGCGGATGCCCAGGGTGAGCTGGCCGCATGCCAGGCGGCGTTCGGGGACGGCGTCCAGCCGCTGTATCTGCCGTCCGGCCCGGAGGCGCTGCTCGGCTTGATCACGCAACGTCTGCTGGACTACTCCGACGGCGAGCGGGCCACCATCGGCGAAGTACCGGAATCCGAGCGCGACCGGTTCGACCAGGCCCGCGCCCAGCTGATCGAGGGCATCATCGAGCAGTCCGAGGACGAGACGCTGATGGATCGCTACCTCGACGGCGAGGAGATCTCGGAAGACACGCTCATCACCGACCTGGAGACCGCCGTGGCACGCGGCTCGTTCCACCCGGTCGTCCCGGTCTGCGCGTACACCGGGGTCGGCATGGCCGAGGTGCTCGAAGTCATCACGCGTGGCTTCCCCTCCCCCGTCGAGCGCCCGGTGCCACCGGTGACCACTATCGACGGCGCGGACCACCCGGAGCTGAGCGTGGACCCGGACGGCCCACTGGCGGCCGAGGTCGTGCGCACCACGGTCGACGCCTACGTCGGCCGTGTTTCTTTGGTGCGCGTGTTCTCCGGGACGCTGCGTCCGGAGCGGCCGGTGCACGTCTCCGGGCACGGGATGGCCGAACGCGGGCATGCCGATCACGACGCCGACGAGCGTGTCGCCCACCTGTACTCGCCGCTCGGCTCGCAGTTGAACGAGGTGCCCTACTGCGTGGCGGGCGACATGTGCGCGCTGACCAAGGTGGGGTCGGCCGAGACCGGGGACACGATCTCCGACCCGCGCCAGCCGTTGCTGATGAAGCCGTGGCAGATGCCGGAGCCGTTGCTGCCGATCGCGGTGGTGGCCAAGAACCGCTCGGACGAGGACGCGCTCGCCCGCAACCTGGCCAGGCTGGTGGCGAGCGACCCGACGTTGCGGCTCGAGCGCAACGCGGAGACCAACCAGCTGGTGTTGTGGTGCATGGGTGAAGCGCATGCGGACGTGGCCTTGTCGCGGCTACGCGCGGGCGGCACGGACGTGGACACCGAGGACGTCAAGATCCCGATGCGCGCGACATTCGCCGGCAAGGCGCACGGTCGCGGGCGGCACGTCAAGCAGTCCGGCGGGCACGGCCAGTACGCCATCTGCGAGATCGACGTCGAGCCGTTGCCGCGCGGATCCGGGTTCGAGTTCGTGGACAAGATCGTCGGCGGCGCGATCCCGCATCAGTTCATCCCGAGCGTGGCCAAAGGCGTGCGGGCCCAACTCGAGAAAGGCGTCACCGACGATGCGTATCCCGTGGTCGACGTGCGGGTGACCCTGGTGGACGGCAAGGCGCACAGCGTCGACTCGTCGGACGCGGCGTTCCAGACGGCTGGTGCGCTGGCGGTGAAGGAGGCCGCGGCGGCCGGGAAGATCGTGACCCTGGAGCCGCTGGACGACGTCGAGATCACGTTGCCGGACGAATACCTCGGCGCGGTGCTGGGTGATCTGTCGTCGCGGCGTGGCCGGGTGCTCGGTACCGAGGCGGCGCACAGCGGACACACCGTGGTGAAGGCTCAGGTCCCGGCCGCCGAGCTGGTCCGTTACGCGATCGACCTGCGGTCCATCGCGTCCGGAACGGCGACGTTCACGCGCAAGTTCGCCCGCTACGAGCCGGTTCCGCACGCGGCGTTGGCCGCGGCTAAGTAGCGATCTCCGGTTCGGCGATCTCGAAGTACTCGGGCGCAGGCGCCGACCCGGCGAGCCGGAAGTAGCGGACCTTGCGCCGTCTGCGCAGGGCCAGCGTGTCACGCACCGCGTCGTTGTACACGCGGCGGGCGATCACCACTCGCTGCTCGGCGTCGGCGAGCTCGGCCGCCATGCCTTCCGGGAGTGCGGTGCGGTCGATCTCGGCGAGCAGCCTGGTCAGCCGGTTCTCCGCGGCCTCCCGTTCGTGCCGGGGTGCCGACTCGGCGGTGTCCGCAGCCGTGCGCAGCTCGTCCGCTTGCGACAGCGTGGCCGACACCGCACGAGCCACCACCGCGCGACGGGCCAGCGCGGCGTCCAGGGCGGCCCACGCCGCGTCAGTGCGGATGTGCAGCCGGTCGAGCCGATTCGCGGTGGTGACCAGCAGGGCAAGCACCAGCAGAGCCGCGACGCCGACGACGATCAGGATGGTCTGCTCGAGACCGCTCACGGCACCTCCCGCTGCGCGGGAGCTTCCGCGACCCGCCGGGGATCGGCCGCGACCGCGGTCTCGTACACCCGCAGCACTTGATCACACACGGTCGACCAGTCGTACTGCTGGACTCGCTCGGACCCGGCGGTGGCCAGTTGCGCCGCCCGCTCGCGGTCACTGAGTACCGAGTACAAGCCGTCGGCCAGGGCCGTGGCGTCACCGACCGGCACCAGCACGCCGGCCTTCCCGTCGTCGAGTACGCGCCGGAAGGAGTCGAGCGCGCTGGCCACCACCGGCGTGCCCGCTGCCATCGCCTCGGTGAGGATCATGCCGAAGCTCTCCCCGCCCAGGTTCGGCGCGCAGTAGACGTCCGCGCTGCGCAGGGCACGCGCCTTGGTGGCGTCGTCGACCTGGCCGAGCAAGTCGATGCGCGACGACAACTCTCGTCCCGCAGCGGATCGCAGCTCGGCTTCCTCGCCACGGCCGACGACCAGCAGCCGCACATCAGGCAGCCGCGCGACGAGCAGCCGAAGCGCGTCCAGCAGAACCGGCATGCCTTTGCGCGGCTCGTTGTAGCGACCGACGAAGGCGATCGTGGTGCCCGGGCGCGGATACCCGTCCAACGGCTCGGCCTGCGCGTAGAACGGGACGTCCACGCCGTTGGGGATCTCCACCGCGTTGCCACCGAGGTGCTCGACCTGCACCCGCCTGGCCAGTTCGGACACCGCGATACGGGCGGTGATCTTCTCGAACAACGGCCGCAACACCGGCCGGAAGCCGAGCATGGTGCGGGACTTGCTGGTGGACATGTGGAACGTGGCCACGATCGGCCCGTCGGCGACCTTCAGCGCCAGCATGGACAGGCTGGGCACCACCGGCTCGTGCAGGTGCAATACGTCGAAGGAGTTCTCCCGCAACCACCGGCGCACCCGGGCGTAAGCCACCGGGCCGAACTGCAGACGCGCCACCGACCCGTTGAACGGCACGCCCACCGCGCGGCCGGACTGCTGCACGAAGTGCGGCAATTCCGAGTCGGCCGCCGCGGGTGCCAGCACGGACACCTCGTGCCCGCGGGCCAGCAACGCTTTCGCCAGGTCGGCGACGTGGTTCTGCACTCCGCCCGGCACCGCGAACGAGTACGGACAGACGATACCGATCCGTAGCTTGCTGCTCACTGGGCTTCCGCGCCGTCGGTCTCCGCCACCCGCTTGTCGTCCGCGGGCAGATCGGCCAGCCACAGCGGCTGCAACATGTGCCAGTCCTGCGGGTGCACCGCGATCGCCCCGGCGAACGTGTCCGCCAGCTGCTGCATTGCCGACGGCACCTCGCGCACGCTGGCCACGCGCACCGGCGGATGGAAGCGGATCGCCCAGCCCTCATCGGTGAACCACGTGCTCATCGGCAGCAGGGCCGCCCCGGTGCGGGCGGCCAGATACGCCGGCCCCGGCGGCATCGTGGTCTTCTCACCGAACAGCGTCACCGGGACACCGTCACGGTTCAGGTCGCGGTCGGCCAGCAGCACCACGATCCGGTTCTCCCGCAACCGGGCGGACAACTTCGGCGCCACCGGCCCGTCGCCGGTCAGCGGGAACAGCTCCATGCCGAGACCTTCACGGAATCGCAGGAAGCGCTGGTAGAGCGACTCCGGCTTGAGCCGTTCGGCCACCGTGGTGAACGTGCGGTAGTGGCGCACGATCCACACCGCCGCCGCGTCCCAGTTGCCGGTGTGCGGCAGCGCCATCATCACGCCGTTGCCTTCGGCCAGGGCGGCGTCGAGGTTCTCCCGCCCCTCGATCAGGTGCCGGTCCGCCACCTCACCCGGATCCATCGCGGGCAGCTGGAACACCTCGCGCCAGTAGCGCGCGTACGACCGCATCGCGTGCCGAACGAGCTCGTCCAGCTCTTCCTTGTCCGCCTGGGGCACCACGCGCTGCAGGTTGCGCCGCAGCTGGGCTGCCCCACCACGGTTGCGGCTCGCCAGCAGGTCACCCGCCACGTTGAACAACGTGCGGGCCATGCCTGCCGGCACGTGCGGGGTCAACCGCCACCCGAGCGCGAAGCCCAGGTCGGCCGCCTTGGCGGACAGTTTGCTCACGGTGACTGCACCTCCCGCGCGGCCACGATCGCCGACCACATCCGCTGCGCCAGCGTGAGCACCGACAGTGCGGCCAGCAGCCACAGCGCCACCTCGACGGCGTGCGCGACGCCGAGGCCCTGCAGGCCGGTCCCGACCAGGGCGATGATGAGCCGTTCCGCGCGTTCCACCAGACCACCGTCGGCGGTCAGTCCGGAGGCCTCTGCCCGTGCCTTGATGTAGGAGATCACCTGCGCCAGTACCAGCACCACGAGCGCCGCGACGGCCGCACGCTGCTCACCGGCCGAGATGCACCACCAGGTGATCGCGCCGAACAGGGCACCGTCGGCCAGCCGATCACACGTGGCGTCCAGCACCGCGCCGAACGGCGTGCTGCGGCCGGACGCCCTGGCCATCGCGCCGTCCAGCAGGTCGAGCATGGCGAACCCCCACACGGTGAAGGTCCCCCACAGCAGCAATCCGGTGGAGAAGAACGACAGCGAGCACGCGATGACGCCGACGGCACCGATCAACGTCATCGCATTCGGAGTCAGGCCGGCCCTGACCAGCGCCGCACCGACCGGGTCGAGCACGCGGGATACCGACGCGCGAGCGAAGACGTTCAACATCACTGACAGCCTAGCGACGTGGGGTCCGCCACGGCGGCAGGCTCCGATCGTCACACCCGACGCGTCGCCGAAGACACCTCGCCGCTCTGCTCGGCAGCCTGTCGCGACTGCGCGCCGAGAGCAGCCGGGAGCCCCGGACCGACAACCGCTCGAGCGCGCACCTGACCAGCGGCGCGACACCGATTCTCGCCGAGGTTCCTCTTCGCCTTCACCGTCGCGAACGTTACGGACAGACCGGATAAAGGCGACATAGTAACCAACGCCCGGACAGGCGCGAATGGCGTTTACACAGGCCAATGCTCGCGACGAGACGTCTCGTACCCCCACCGGCGGGCGCTCGAAGCACGCAGAGGGGATCTCGTGCGGTGAATGACGATGTCGTACGCCTGTCCGTGGTCGGGCAGGTCATCCGCAGGCGGTGGCGGGTTCTGGTCGCGGCCGCCCTCGTCGGCGCGGTGGTCGGCTACCTGGTCTCCCTCCTGGTCTCCCCCGGCTACCAGGCCAGCAGCCAGGTGCTGATGCAGGGGGCGCGCGAGGCGGACGAGATGCTCACCGAGTCGCAGATCGCGGTCAGCTCGACCGTGCTGGAACGCGCCGCGGCAGCCCTGCGCTGGGACGAACCGATCGACGAACTGCGTGAGCATGTCACCGCCGAGGTCGTCGAGGGCAACGTCATCGAGATCCGGGCGGCGGAGAACGACCCGCAACGCGCGCAGGCGCTGGCCGATCAGGTGGCCAAGGAGTTCGTCAGTTACTCCGGCCAGCTGGCCAGCAACCCGGCGAACGCGTCCGCGCAGGTGATCAGGGAGCAGCGCAACGCCTTGCAGGTGGAGGTACGCGACGCCCTCCGCCAGCTGTCCGACCTGCACCGCAAGGCGTCCTCGGGCGATCTCACCTCGGAAGAAGTCGGAGTGCGCACCGAACTGGAGCAGATGCGCAGCGCGCTGACCGGCGCGGTCAAGGAACTCGACGAAGCCGAGGCCGCGGGCACCAACACCAACGCGGTGATCGTCGAGCCCGCCGAGGTTCCGACGTCGCCCGCACCACCCACCAGGTGGCAACTGACCGCGGCCGGCGCGCTGGCCGGCTTCCTGATCGCGATCGCCGCCCACCTGATCGCCGCCCGGGCCGACCGCAGGCTGCGCGACGCCGGCTCGATCGCCTCGGCGTTCGGCGCCAGGGGCGTCGGCGAGGTGGCGATCGCCGAACCACCCCCGGCCACGTCGCGCAGGCCGGCGCAGCTGCTCGGCACGGACCGGCCGTGGCAGACACCGGACGGCGAGGTCTCCGCCCCCGGCAGATACCACCGCATCCTGGCCAAGCTCCGCACTGCGCAGGGCGTCCCGCTGCGTCTGCTCGTGGTGGTTCCCGACGACGATCCCGCAGCGCGCGCGGTGGCCCAGCGGTTGATCGCCGACGCTGCCCACGACGCCGTCGTCGCCGGCAACGGGCACGGATCGGCGGCCACCGGGTCGGCCGGCCACGGGCCTGCTGCGCCGCCCACGCCGCGCCTGGTGGAAGTCTCCGCTCAGCAACCCGACCTGGGCGAGGACCACGCCGTGTCCGGGGCGTTGCTGGTGGCCTCCGCGGGCCTGCGCACGGAGTGGGAACTGATCGCCATCGCCGAGGCCTGCCGGGACGCGGGCCACCGGCTCGCCGGAGTCGTGGTGGCGCGCCCTGTCCGCACGGCCAAGGCACAACCAGCCGAGCGGCCGGACGAGGCCGTCGACCAACAACTCGTGGGGGCCTCATGACGGCCGATCGCAGTTACGCGGAGCCGTTGCTCGACCTGCAACGGCTGGTGGCGGGGATTCGCTGGCGTCGGCGGCTGTGGCTGCCGATGGCCGCGCTCGGGTTGCTGATCGGCATCGCGCTGGCCGTGGTCGCGCCGCCCCAGCCGGTCGCGTCGGTGAAGGTGCTGGTGCTGCACGAGGAGGACCAGCCCAACGACGGCGGGGCTCTGATCGCCACCGACATCGCCCTGCTGCAGACCAACCGGATCGCCGAGCAGGTGCTGAAGAAGGTCGGCAGCACCGACAAGCCGGAGGACTTCGTCGAGCAGTACAGCGGGATCCCGCTGTCCAACAACGTCATGGAGATCACCGTCGAGGCGGACACCGCCGAGCAGGCGCTGGCCCGCGCCGAAGCGCTGAGCAGCACGTTCATCGCCGATCACCGGCGCAGGGTGGAAGCGTCCAGCCAGGCGGCGCTGCAGGAACTGCAGGACCGGCAACGGCGCACGCAAGCCCAGCTGAACACGGTCAACAAGCAGATCGCCGCGCTGTCCGACGCGACCGACCCGGCGTCCACCACCCGGCAGTCGTCGCTGTTCAGCCGCAAAGGAACGCTCGAAGCCAAGGTCCAGGAGCTGATCGCGCAGGCGGAGGACGCAGGCGCGGGGACCGGCCGGATCATCGCGGGCACCACGGTGGTCGACGCGCCGCGCATCGTGCCCGAGTCGTTGCTGGTGGCGGGCGCGATCAAGGCGCTGGTCGGCCTGGGTCTCGGGCTGGTGCTGGGACTCGGCCTGGCCGGGGTGCTCACCGTCGTGCACGACCGCCCGGTGCTGCGCAGGGAGATCACCGCGCATCTGGGCGCCTCGGTCATCACCCAACTACCGCCGCGACGACTGTTCGGCCGGACGCCCGGGCGCAAACGCAAGCAGGAGCGACGCCGCGCCGCGGCCACGCTGGCTCGGACGGTCCGCGGCCGGCCGGGCTCGGTCTCGGTGCTGGAGCTGGGCGCCGCGGACGTCGCCGCGGAACTCGCCGCCGACATGGCGGTGGAGCTCGCCCGCGAAGGCAAGCCGGTGGTGCTGATCAACGACCTGCCCGATCGCGACAACACCGAGGTCGTCGACTCGCTCGGCGACGGTGTGTGGGTGGTCGACGGCACCGAATGGCCGGAGGCCGGCTGGCCGCACCCGGCCATCGAGGGTGAGGCCGGCTACACCATCGGTGTCGGCACCCTGCGCCCCGGCGCACCGTGGACCGATCTGCCCCGCCTCGGCAACGAGACGTTGCTGGTCGTCCGCGCCGGGCACGCCGCCACCGAGTGGCTGCACACCGTCGCGCGGCAGCTCGCCGACGCCGGAATCGTCGTCATCGGCGTGGTGCTGGTCGACCCCGACCCGCGGGACCGCACCGACGGGACGTTGTGGGACGCGTTGCACACCGCCTTGCGCGGCCGCGCGGCGCACTCGGCTGCAGACACCCCATCCGGCACGCGCGCCCCGGACCCCGGCGCCCTGCCCGCCCCTCCGGCTCGGCCGGCGGCACCAGCGCACCAGGAGGTCTCGTGAACGTCACACTCTTCGGACTCGGATACGTCGGCACGGTGACGGCCACCTGCCTGGCCGCCCGCGGGCACCACGTCGTCGGCATCGACACCGACGCGGGCAAGGTCGCCGACGTCAACGCAGGCAGGCCGCCGGTGGTGGAGCAGGACCTGCCGGAACTGCTGACCGAGGTGGTGCACTCCGGCGCCCTGCACGCCACCCGCACGGTGGGTGACAACGTCCGCGAGTCGGACGTGTCGATCGTGTGTGTGGGCACCCCTTCGGCGGCCAACGGCAGCACCGACTTGAACTCGGTTCGGCGCGTGGTGTCCGACATCGGTGCCGCACTGGCCGACCAGACCCGGCCGCACACCGTGATCATCCGCTCGACGGTGCCGCCGGGCACGGTCGACACCGAGGTCGTTCCGCTGCTGGAGAGCCGGTCCGGTCGCACGGTCGGCGACGACCTGCAGGTGGCGATGGTGCCGGAGTTCCTGCGGGAAGGCACCAGCGTGGCGGACTTCTTCCGGCCACCATTTCTGGTCATCGGCGGCACGCCCAAGGCGGCGTCGGTGGTGCGGCAACTGTTCGCGTTCCTCGGTGACGCCTGCTCGGTGCACGAGGTGAGCACCCGCGCCGCGGAGAGCCTGAAGTACGCGTGCAACAGCTTCCACGCGCTCAAGGTGTCGTTCGCCAACGAGCTTGCCCGCCTCTACCGGATCCTCGACATCGACTCGCGCCAGGTCATGGACGTGTTCGTGCAGGACCGGCAGCTGAACATCTCCCCCGCCTACCTGCGACCGGGCTTCGCGTTCGGCGGCTCGTGCCTGCCCAAGGACCTGCGCAGCCTGCTGTACCTGGGCCGGACCAGCTTCGTCGACCTGCCGCTGTTGCAGGCGTCGTTGGCGTCGAACGAGCTGCTCATCCGGGACGTGGCCGATCGGGTGCTGCACGCCGTGGAGGACGGTGGCGGCAGCAGGCAGGTCACCCTGCTCGGCCTGTCGTTCAAGAACAACACCGACGACCTGCGGGAAAGCCCCAACGTCGCGCTGGCGGAAATTCTCATCGGCAAGGGCCTGGACGTTCGCGTGCACGACCCAGTGGTGACGTTGTCCCGGCTGACCGGGTCGAACTTGCGGTACGTCAAGCAGCGATTGCCGCACCTGGGTCGGGTGCTCCACGACCGGGCCGAGGACGCCATCCGCGGCTCGCACGTGGTGATCGTGTCGACCGCCGATCCGGACGCGCTGGCCGCGCTGCGCCAGGCCCAGCCACCGGTCGTGCTCGACCTCAACGGACGACTGGGCACCGACGTGGAACGGCTCGCCGGCTACCAGGGGGTGGGCTGGTGAGCGCCACCCGTGACCGGCACGTCTGCATCGTCGTGCAGAACCTGCCGGTGCCGTTCGACCGCCGGGTCTGGCTGGAGTGCCAGGCGCTGCGGGACGCCGGCTACGAGGTGTCCGTGGTGTGCCCGAAGGCCAAGGGCGATCCCCGGTATCAACGGATGGCGGGCGTGCACCTGTTCAAGTACCGGGCGTTCCCCCCGATCACCCGTCAGATCATGTTCCTGGCGGAGTACGCCTACTCGATCCTGGCCACGTTCTTCGGCCTGGTGCGGGCGTACCGGCGGAAGCCGTTCGCCGCGATCCAGGTGTGCAACCCGCCGGACGTGCTGTTCGTCGCCGCCCTGCCGTTCCTGCTGCGGGGCGTCAAGCTGGTGTTCGACCAGCACGATCTGTGTCCTGAGCTGTACGAGTCCCGGTTCGGCACGCGCGCGGCCCTGCCGTATCGAGCTCTGCTGCTGGCCGAGCGCATCACCTACCGGCTGTCGGAGCGAGTCATCGCCACGAATGACTCCTATCGGCAGGTGGCCATGAGCCGCGGCAAGAAGAAGGCCGCCGACGTCACCGTGGTGCGCACCGGACCCGATCCGGATCGCATGCGCCGCGGCGACGCCCATCCCGAGCTTCGTCGGGGCTTTCAGCACCTGCTCGTCTACCTCGGCGTGATGGGCCCGCAGGACGGTGTCGACCTGGCCTTGCGGGCGATGGCACACATCGTCCACGACCGCGGCCGCACCGACGTCGGCCTGACGTTGATCGGCGACGGTGACGCCGGACCCGAGCTGCGCGCGCTGGCCACCGAACTCGATCTCGAGCCGTACGTGCACTTCACCGGCCGGATTCCCGACGCGGAGGTGGCGGCGTTGTTGTCCAGCGCGGACATCGGACTGTCGCCGGATCCGCGCAATCCGCTCAACGACGTCTCGACGATGAACAAAACCATGGAGTACATGGCCTTCGAGCTGCCCGTGGTGGCGTTCGACCTGGTCGAGACACGGGTGTCCGCAGCGGAGGCGGCCGCGTACGCCACGCCCAACGACGTCGCCGAATACGCCGACGTCATCTTGTGGCTGCTGGACGACGAAGTGCGACGTAAGCAGATGGGGGCGTCCGGGCGGCGCCGGGTGGAGGACGTGCTCGCCTGGCGGCATCAGATCCCCGCGTATGTCGGTGTCTACGACCGCCTGCTGGGCAGCTAGGAGCCACCATGTGCGGCATTGCCGGGAGTTTCGGGTGGCCGGACGGCGGAGCCATCACCGGTCGAATGACCGCTGCCGTCGCGCACCGCGGTCCGGACGGGTTCGGCCGGTACAGCCATCGAGCGGGCGCGGGTGAGGTGCACCTGGGTCACCGCAGGCTGGCGATCCTCGACCTGTCCGACACCGGTGCGCAGCCGATGGTCGCCGACGGGCTCGCGCTGACCTACAACGGCGAGCTGTACAACGCGCCGGACCTGCGGGCCGAGCTGACCTCGCTGGGTGTGCGGTTCCGGGGGACGTCGGACACCGAGGTGCTGCTGCAGGCGTGGCGCCGCTGGGGCACGGCGTGTCTGCCCCGGCTGCGCGGCATGTTCGCGTTCGCGGTGTACGACGAACGCACCGGCGAGCTCACCCTGGTGCGCGACCAGCTCGGCATCAAACCGCTGTTCTACCTGCGGCGCGGCGAGCGGTTGCTGTTCGCCTCCGAACTGAAGGCCCTGGCCGGCGAGCTGGGCGGCGAGCTGGAGATCGACCAGGCCGCGCTGGTCGCCTCGCTGCTGTACTACTGGGTCCCCGACGGACGCTGCGTGTATCGCGAGGTCACCAAGCTGCCGCCGGGCACCTGGCTCACCGTCCGGCCGGACGGCGACGTTCGGCAGGGGCGCTACTACTCGCTGCGCGAGGTGGCCGAGAAGGCCGCGTACGCCGATCCGCCGGACCTGCACGACGTCGTCGCCGACTCCACTCGACGGCACCTGCTCGCCGACGTCGAGGTGGCCACGTTCCTCTCCGGGGGCCTCGACTCGAGCTACCTCACCGCGCTGGCCGCGCAGGACCTGGGCGGGATCGCCGCCTACACCATCGGGTTCCGGGCCGCCGACGCCAAGTTCGAGGCGATGCCGGACGACCTGCGCTACGCCCGGGTGGTCGCCGAGAAGTTCGGCGTCGACCTGCGGGAGATCGAGATCGCGCCGGACGTGCTGTCGTTGCTGCCGACCATGACCTATCACCTGGACGAGCCCATCGGCGATCCCGCGGCGATCAACACGTACCTGATCTGTCAGGCGGCGCGCGAGGCCGGCGTGAAGGTCATGCTGTCCGGGATGGGCGCCGACGAGCTGTTCGGCGGCTATCGCAAGCACGTGGCCAACACGCTGGCGCTGCGGTATCAGCGGCTCCCGCGCGCGCTGCGGGCGCCGGTCTCGGCCACGGTGGCCAAGCTGCCGGTGGCCGGTGCACGCCGCGGCTACCGGTCGGTGCGGTTCGCCAAGCGTTTCCTGTCGTTCGCCGAGCTGCCGGAGGAGACGGCGTTCCGGCGCAGCTACACCATGTACGACCGCGCCGAGTTGCTGCGCCTGGTCAACCCCGATCTGGCCGCGACCGTGGACGATGTGCTCACCGAGCACGCGGACGTCTACCACGACCAGGCGCTCGACGACTTCGTCAACCGGATGTGCCTGGCCGATGCCCGGATGTTCCTGCCGGGACTGAACCTGGCCTACACCGACCGGGCCAGCATGGCCGCCTCCACCGAGGTGCGCGTGCCGTTCGTCGACGTCAAGGTCGTCGAGGCCGCGTTCGCGCTGGCCGGCAAGGACAAGGTCGCAGGCAGGCACGGCAAGCTCGCGCTCAAGAAGGCCGCCGAAGCGGTGCTGCCGCGCGAGATCGTCCACCGACCGAAAGGCCTGTTCTCCGCTCCCCTGCGGGCCTGGATGAGCCGCGATCTGGCCCCGGTGCTGCGTGAGGTCGTGCACGACGGCGCCCTGGTCTCCTCCGGGCTGTTGCGGCGCGACGCGCTGCGCCTGCTCGCCGAGGAAGACGCCGCGGGCAGGCAGGACCGCAGCAAACACCTCTGGCACGTGCTCGCGCTCGAGTACTGGTACCGCGGCGCCACCGAGCAGCCGGGCATCCGCCAGCCGTGGAAGGAGACCGCGTGAAACAGATCGTGCAGAACTACAAGACCGGTGAGCTGCGGCTCGTCGACGTCCCCCTGCCCGCGGTCAAGCCGGGTGGGGTGCTGGTGCGCACGGCGTTCTCGCTGATCTCCACCGGCACCGAACTGATGAAGGTGTCCGAGGCGGGCATGTCGCTGCTCGGCAAGGCCAAGGCGCGGCCGGACCAGGTCGCCAAGGTCGTGCAGAGCGTGGCCACCAACGGGCTGTCGGCCACCTACCGCAAGGCGATGGGCAAGCTCGACTCGCTCACGCCGCTGGGCTACTCGCTGTGCGGGGTCGTCGAGCAGGTCGGCGACGGCATCGACGACGTGTCGGTCGGCGATCTGGTGGCGTGCGCGGGCAACGAGCACGCGGTGCACGCCGAGCTGAACTGGGTGCCGAGGAACCTCTACACCCGGGTGCCGGACGGCGTCGATCCGAAGCATGCCGCGTTCGCCACGGTCGGCGCCATCGCGATGCAGGGTGTGCGGCGCGGCGAGCCGGCGCTGGGCGAATCCGCGCTGGTCATCGGCCTCGGATTGATCGGCCAGCTGGTCGTGCAGCTGCTGGACGCCAGCGGCGTCCGGGTGATCGGCGTCGACCCGGACCCCGAGCGCTGCGAACTCGCGCGCGGGCACGGAGCGCTGGCATCCGGCGCTCCCGGGTCCGAGGACGTCGACAGCGCCGTCGCAGAGCTGACCGGCGGCGCGGGAGTCGACCAGGTGTATCTGGCCGCGGGCGGGTCGAGCAACGAACCGGTCGAGCTGGCCGCCCGGCTCAGCCGCGACCGCGCGGTGGTCGTCGACATCGGCAAGTGCCGCCTGGACCTGCCGTGGAACGCCTACTACGAGAAGGAACTCGACGTGCGGTTCTCCCGCTCGTACGGGCCGGGCCGTTACGACCCCGGCTACGAGCTGGACGGCCACGACTACCCCATCGGCTACGTGCGGTGGACCGAGCGCCGCAACCTGGAGTGCTTTCTCGACCTGGTGCAGCGCGGCCGGGTCGACGTCTCCGCATTGATCTCGCACATCACGCCGTTCTCCTCGGCCGAGCAGACCTATCAGCGGCTGCACGAGGGCGAGCTGCGCGGGATCGGCGTGCTGTTCTCCTACCCCACCGCGCAACCCACGGCACGGACCACAACGGTGGCAACGCCGGTCGTGCAGCCGACCACGCACGCCGCCGCGCCGATCGACCGGCCGCTGCGGATCGGCTTCGTCGGGGCGGGCAACTACGCCTCGTCGATGCTGCTGCCGCACCTGGTCGACCGCGACGACGTCCGGCTGGCCCACGTCGTGACGACATCACCGCTGTCCGCGGCCAACGCCCGCCGCAAGTTCGGCTTCGCCACCGCGTCGACCGACCTGGACGACGTGCTGGCCGACGACTCCCTCGACGCGGTGTTCGTGGTGACCAGGCACAGCTCGCACGCCGAGCTGACCCGCCGGGCGCTGCTGGCGGGCAAGGCGGTGTTCGTGGAGAAGCCGCTGGCGTTGTCCGAGCAGGAGCTGGAGAAGGTGCTGGCCGCGGTGGCCGAGTCGGGCAACGACCGGCTGCAGGTCGGGTTCAACCGCCGGTTCGCACCGCTGCTGGTCGAGGCCAAGCAGCGGTTCGGCGACCGGGTCGGCCCGGCGACCGTGCGATACCTGGTCAACGCCGGGTCGTTGGAGGCGAACAGCTGGTACCGCCGCACCGACGTCGAAGGCGGGCGGTTCACCGGCGAAGGTGGCCACTTCATCGACACGATCAGCTGGCTGCTGGACGCCGGCCCGGTCTCGGTGTACGCCTCCGCCACCCGCGAGCCGGACGATCTGCACGCCACGCTGCGCTACCCGGACGGGTCCACCGCGGTGATCACCTACACCACCGCAGGCCACGCGTCGTTCCCCAAGGAAACGATCGACCTGATCGCCGACGGCAAGGTGCTGCGCTTCGACGACTTCGTCCGCGCCCGCGTCCACCGCCGCCGCCGGTGGTCCAGCGCCGTCAACCGGTTGCCGCGCGGCCGGGACAAAGGCCAAGCCGCCGAGGTCGCGGCCTTCGTCGACGCGGTGCGAACCGGATCCCCGATGCCCATCCCCCTGTCGTCGTTGACCGCCACGACGACCGCCACGCTCGCCGTCCACGACAGCCTCGCGGGCGGTGTGCCGGTCTCGTTGAGCACGAATGGAGCAGGGTGATGGACGCTTCCTGGTACCTCCGTCGCCTGGCGGCCATGCGCCCCCAGGAAATCGCCCGGCGGGCAGCAACCGCCGTCGAGGTGCGGCTTTGGCGGCATCTGGACACCGCAGCCGTTCCCGCGGTGGTGCGCAAGCCCGAGTTCACCTCGCCGCTGCCCGCGGACTGTCTGGACGCGGTGGCCGTGGACGCGACCAAGGACCTGCTGGCCACCGCGGACCGGTTGCTGGCGGGCAGGGCGGAGTACTTCGGCGTCGCCCGTGACGACCTGGTCGACCCGGACTGGCATCACGACCCGCGCACCCGGCGCAACGCCCCGGTCAACTACGCGTTCGACATTCCGTACCGGGACGAGGACGCGGTCGGCGACATCAAGCAGATCTGGGAAGTGTCCCGGCACCAGCATCTGACCGTGCTCGCGGCGGCGTACGCCGCCACCGGCGACGACCGTTACGCCACCCGCGTCGCCCGTCATCTGCGGTCGTGGTGGGCGGCCAATCCGCCACTGCGCGGCGTGCACTGGGTCAGCGGCATCGAGCTGGGCATCCGGCTGCTGTCCTGGGTGTGGACCCGGCGCCTGCTGGACGGCTGGCCCGCGGTCAGCAGGTTGTTCGAGGACAACCCGGAGTTCCGCAGGCACCTGTACTGGCACCAGCGCTGGCTGGCCACGTTCGGCAGCCACGGCTCGTCGGCCAACAACCACGTGATCGCCGAGGCCGCCGGGCAGCTGGCCGCCGCGAGCGCGTTCGGCTGGTTCGCCGAATCGCCGCGCTGGCGCGCCGACGCCGTGCGCACGCTGGACACCGAGCTGCGCAACAACACCTTCCCGTCGGGCATCAACCGCGAGCTGGCCACCGAGTACCACGCGCTGGTGCTCGAGCTGGGCCTGGCCGCCGTCACCGAAGCCGACTGCGCAGACGTGCCGGTACCCGACACCACGCGGGTCGTCCTGGTGCGCATGACCGACGCGCTGGCGGCGATACTCGACGACACACGCCGGCCGCCTCGGCAGGGCGACGCCGACGACGGCTATGGGCTGATCGTCGACGGCACGTCCGCCGACCGCTGGTCGTCGCTGCTGACCACCGGTGACGCCTTGTTCGGGCGGCTGCCGTGGTGGCCCAAGCCTCCGGGCGCGGATGTCCGCTCGACAGTGCTGGCAGCGCTGGCGCGGCCCTGGCGCACCGTGGGCCCGGTGCGGCCCGGAGTAGGGGTCGAGTCGCCGGGTGACGGCCTGCACCCGGCGACTCGGCCACCCCGGCGGCCGGACCACTTCCCGGACGCGGGCATGACGATGCTGCGCACCACCGGCCACGGTGAGCTCGGCGAGATCTGGTGTCGCTGCGACGGCGGGCCGCACGGGTTCTTGTCCATCGCCGCGCACGCCCACGCCGACGCGTTGTCGGTCGAGGTACGGCACAACGGCGTCGACGTGCTGGCCGACCCCGGCACGTACTGCTACCACGGGCAGCCGGAGTGGCGGTCGTATTTCCGCTCGACGCTCGGCCACAACACCGTGCAGCTCAACGGGAGCGATCAGTCGGTGTCCGGAGGGCCGTTCCTGTGGACCCGGCACGCCCGGAGCTCGGTGCTGGTCGCCGACCCGGCGGTCGGCGTCTGGCAGGCGGTCCACGACGGCTACGCGCACGGCGACCACCCCGCCGTGCACAAGCGCACGGTGGAACTGTTCGAACAGCTCCGCGAGCTACGGATCGTCGACGAGATCTATTCGTCGACGCTGCGTCGCTGCTCGATCGCGTTCCACCTCGGGCCGACCATCACCGCCGAGCTGGTCGGCGGCACCGCGTGGTTGAGCTGGCCGCACCGCAAGATCCCGGGCGCCTGTCACACCGCGGTGCTGGTGCTGCCCGGCGACCTGACCTGGTCGGCCACCCGCGGCCAGACCGACCCGCCGCTGGGCTGGTACTCGGAGAGCTTCGGACGGCGGGAACCGGCCACCACGTTGCTCGGCATCGGCCGGGCACGACGCCACACCACGTTCACCACCCTGCTGCGCTTCACCAGCTGACAAGGAGCCACCGTGATCACCCGGACGACGTCTCGCTCCCGGCACCGCCGCATCGCGGCCGTGCTGGCGAGCGTCGTCGTCGCTGCCGGGTTGACCTCCTGCACCACCGACGAACCGGTCACCGATCGCCCGGTTCGGCCGATGAAGGTCTGCGGCCGGACCGAGCCGGGCCCGGCGAAGCCGCCGAGCGGCGCGGTGGTCGTCCGGCCCGGTACCGACGACCTCGCCGAGCTGACCGAGCAGCACCCGGCGGGCACGACGTTCTGGCTCGCCACCGGCGTGCACGTGCTTGCCGAGAGCGAGTTCGCGCAGGTCATCCCCAAGAAAGGCAATACCTACGTGGGGGCTCCGGGCGCCGTGCTGGACGGCCGGAAGGTCAACCGCTACGCGTTCGCAGGCAAGGCGGACAAAGTCACCATCCGGCATGTGACCGTGCGCAATTTCGTCGCGCCGGGCAACGAAAGCGTGGTCAACCACAACTCCGCCAACCACTGGGTGATCGAGCACAACACCATCAGCGACAACAGCGGCGCGGCCATGGCGGCGGGCAAGGGCCAGCGGATCCGGTTCAACTGCCTGCGCGACAACGGCCAGTACGGCATCAACGCCTACCAGGACTCCGGCACCATCACCGACCTGGTGGTGCACGGCAACGAGATCGCGGGCAACAACACCGACGACTGGGAGGCCAAGATCGCCGGCTGCGGCTGCACCGGCGGGGTGAAGTTCTGGGCGGTCGACGGCGCCGACGTCACCGGCAACTGGGTGCACCACAACCACGGCCCCGGCCTGTGGGCGGACACCAACAACAACGACTTCGTCATCCGCGACAACGTCATCTCCGACAACGAAGGCGCCGCGATCATCTACGAGACCAGCTACAACGCGGTCATCGCCGACAACCTGATCCGCGGCAACAACCTCCTCGACGGGCGCGAGTTCGTCACCGACGGCGACCCGTTCCCGTCCGCCACGATCTACGTCTCCGAATCCGGCGGCGAGCCACGCATCCCGGCGAGGACCGACCGGCTCGTCATCTCCGGCAACCGGTTCGTCGACAACTGGTCGGGCATCACGTTGTGGGAGAACGCCGACCGCTTCTGCAACAGCCCGCACAACACCTCGAGCGGCCACTGCACGCTGCTGGTCGACGACGTCGAGCAGTGCCGCAGCCCGGCCATCAAACGCGAGCCGCTGCGCGACGACTGCCGGTGGAAGACCCAGCGGGTGGACATCCACCACAACCGGTTCGAGGTCGACACCACGAAAATCGGCTGCGAGTACCTGTGCGCCCGGATGGCCGTGCTGGCCAACTTCGGCACCTCCCCGTCGTGGTCGCCGTATCACGGGTCGGACATCCAGGACGCCATCACGTTCAAGCAGGACAACCGCTGGCACGACAACGTCTACATCGGGCCGTGGCGGTTCATGGCGTTCGACACCGACACGCTGCTCGAGCCGAGCGTCTGGCAATCGGCGCCGCATCGCCAGGACCGCGGCAGCGTCTTCTCCCTCCGGGCGGAGCAGCCATGACCGTCACGCAGGATCGCCCCGAGCAGGCACCGGTCCGCGCCGGCGTGCCGCGGTCCCTCGGTGCGGTGTGGGCGCTGCTGATCGTCAACACCCTCGGCTCGCAAGGAGCGGAGACGATCGTCCCGCTCCCCCGCACCGTCACGCAGATGATCACCATGGGTGCGGTCGGGTTGGCGTTCGTCATCGCGCTGGTGCTCAACCCGCGGCTCAAGGTCCGGCCCAGCGCCTACCTGGTGATCCTGACCCTGCTGGCCGCGGTGAGCATCGCCGCGAGCATGCCGCTGGAGTCCGGCTGGGGCGGCCTGTTCCGCTGCGCCAGGCTGACCGGGTTCGTGGCCACGTTGTGGCTGATCAGCCGGTGGTGGGACGGCTCGCTGACGTTCGTTCGCTACCACGTGCGGGTGCTCATGGTCGTGGTGGCGTCCGTGGTGATCGGGTTGCTCATCTCCCCCGGGCACGCGATGCCCGAGTACTACGACGGACGGCTGGTCGGGGCGATCTGGCCGTTGACCGCGCCGCAGGTCGGCCAGTACGCCGCGGTGCTCACCGGGCTGGTGCTGATCCTGTGGTTGAGCAAACTGACTCCGGGCAACGTGGCGTTGTTCGTCTCCGTGCCGGCGATCGCCGTCCTCCTGCTCACCCATACCCGCACCGCAGCGTTCGGCCTGGTCGCCGGGTTGACCGTGGCGCTGCTGTCGTCGCTGCTGACCAATCCTCGGGCGCGGAAGGTGTTCACCGTCGGGGCGATCACCGCCGGGGTGGGGACCGTCATCTTCCTTCCTGTGCTGCAGGCGTGGGTGCTGCGCGGACAGGATCAGGACGACTTCGGCACGCTGACCGGGCGCGCGAAGGTGTGGGACGCGCTGCTGTCCGAGCCGCGCACGCTCTACCAGGAGCTGTTCGGCACCGGGTTGTCGGACAAGTCGTTCACCGGACTGCCGATCGACAACAGCTGGCTGGCCGCCTACCACGAGCAGGGGCTGATCGGGGCATCGCTGGTGGCGTTGTTCCTGATCACGTTGCTCGTCGTGGCGGTGGCCCGGCCACCGTCACCGCAGCGCGCCTGCGCGCTGTTCCTCATCGCGTACTGCCTGGTCGCCTCCTACACCGAGGCGGGGCTGGCCGACGCGTCGCCGTATCTGCTGCATCTCACCGTGGCCGCCGCCCTGCTCGTCACGCCGACCACCCGCACCGTTGCCTCGAAAACAGGAGGAGCATCATGAGCGGATCTCCACGCGCGGGAGTGCTTCTCGACCGCGACGGCACGATCATCGTCGACACCGGCTACGTGGGCTCGGTCGACCGGGTCGAGTTCATCCCCGGCGCGATCGAAGCGATCGCGGCGCTGAACGCCGCCGGGATCCCGGTGGCCGTGCTGACCAACCAGGCGGGCGTGGCGCGCGGCCGCTACGACATCGCCGACGTGCAGCAGGTGCACAAGCACATGGCGGCGGAGATGGCCCGCGCCGGTGCGCACGTCGACCGGTGGCTGTTCTGCCCGTATCACCCGGACGGGACGGTCGAGGCGTTCGCCAGGACCAGCAACGACCGCAAACCCGCGCCGGGGATGGCCCTGGCCGCAGCCAAGGCACTGAATCTGGACCTGGCCCAGTGCTGGGTGGTCGGCGACAGCCCGGCCGACATCGGCTTGGCCCGCACGATCGGCGCCCGGCCGCTGCAGGTCGGCTCGCCCGCCCCGCTCGGACCGGACGTGGCGTGCTTCCCGGACCTGGCGGCGGCCGTGCGGTTCATCCTCAGCGACGCCGAGACGGAGCGCCCGAGCGCACCGGTGCAGGCGCCGGTGAAGTTCCCGGCCGAGCAGTTCCACCGCGCGGACAGCTTCGGCGGCGCCTACGTCACCGAACTGTCGCGCGCGTTCGCCACGGTCGACCTGGAACAGATCAGCCGGGCGGCGAAGATCCTCGGTGACGCCTACACACGCGACGCCACGGTGTTCGCCTGCGGCAACGGCGGCTCCGCCTCGATCGCCAACCACCTGCAGTGCGACCACGTCAAGGGCGTGCGCACCGGCACCGGGCTGACCAGTCGGGTGCACAGCTTGAGCACCAACATCGCGTTGTTCAGCGCGATCGCCAACGACCTGGGTTACGAGCAGGTCTTCGAGTACCAGCTGCAGTCGCTGGCCCGGCCGGGCGACGTCCTGATCGCGGTGTCGTCGTCGGGCAGTTCGGCCAACATCGTGCGGGCCGTGGACTGGGCCAACGCGCACGGGATGAAGACCATCGCGCTGACCGGATTCAGCGGCGGCCCCTCCCGCCGACGCGCCACCGTCTCGGTGCACGTCGACTCCACCAACTACGGCGTCATCGAGGACACCCACCAGGCCTGCATGCATCTGCTCGCGCAATACGTGCGGCAGTCGCGCATGCCCGCCGAAGCCGTTGCCACCACGACCTTCTGAGGATCACGCATGCGCGTTGCCATCAACCTGCTCACCGACGATCCAGCGCATCCGTCCGGCGCGCACTGGTTCTGGACCCGCATCATCCCGGAGATGGCCAAGCGGCTCACCGAGGACGAGGAGCTGCACCTGCTGGTCAGCCCCACGATGCGGCCGCTGCACGAAGGCTATGGACCAGGCGTTCACTACATCACGTTCCCGTGGTCCAACGAACGGCGCTGGCCGCGCACGCTCAGCGAGCACCTGTACGCGCCGGTGCGGCTACCGCGGTCCAAGATCGACGTGTTCAACACGCTGCTGGCGCCGATCGTCAAGCCGGCGCCCGGGCTGGTGGCGCACATCAAGACGCTGCACGCCTACACCACTCCGGGCGCGATCGGTCTGCCTGCGCGGGTCTATCGACGGTTGAGCTACCCGCGCACGGTGCGGGCCGCGGACGCGATCGTGATCAACTCGCAGAGCCTGAAGTCCGAGCTGCTGACCTACTTGGACGTCGACGAGTCGAAACTGCGGATGATCACCGAGGGGGTCGACCACGAGCGGTTCCGGCCAGGCGACCCCGACGAGGCGTGGGACCACCTGCGCAGCCGTTACGGCGTGGACGGCCCGTTCGTGCTGTTCGTCTCCTCGCTGTGGCAGTACAAGAACTGTCACGGGCTCATCGAGGCGTTCGCGCAGGCCAAACCCAAGCTCGGCGATGTGCGACTGGTCGTGGTCGGCGCGGGCCGCGACGAGGAGTACGTGCGCCGGCTGCACGAGCTGGCCGACCGGCTGGGTGTGAGCGACGACCTGATCTGGATCGGGCCAGTCACGCAGGCGGAGACGGTGTGGTTCTACCGCTGTGCGGAGGCGTTCGCCTATCCGTCGTTCAACGAGACGTTCGGGCTGCCCATCCTCGAGTCGATGGCCACCGGCTGCCCGGTCATCACGTCGAACGTGACCGCGATGCCGGAGACCGCGGGCGACGCCGCCCTGCTGGTCGACCCGCACAGTCCCGAGTCCATCGCCGACGCGCTGATCCAGGCCTGCGGTCCGCAGCAACAGCGGCTGCGGGACCTCGGGTTCGCGCACGCGGCGAAGTTCACCTGGGAGTCCACCGCCGAACAAACCCTGCAGGTCTACCGCGAGGTGTACGCGAACCGGAGGTCACGATGAGGATTCTGGTCACTGGGGGTGCCGGGTTCATCGGCTCGCACACGTGCGACGCGCTGGTGGCCCGCGGACACGAGGTCACGGTGCTGGACGCGGTCACACCTCCGGTGCACCGGCAAGGGCGCCCGATGTACGTCACGCCCGGCGTCGACCTCTACATCGGCGATGTGCGCAACCGCGACCTGCTCGCCAACCTGCTGCGCCGGACCGACGCGGTGTACCACTTCGCCGCCTACCAGGACTATCTGCCGGACTTCGCGCGTTTCACCGACGTCAACGTCACGTCGGTGGCGATGCTGTACGAGATCGCGGTCGCCGAACGGCTCGATCTGATGCGGGTGGTGATCGCTTCGTCGCAAGCCGCCGCAGGCGAAGGGCTGTACTGGTGTCCCGAGCACGGTGAGCAGTTGCCTGCCATGCGCCCGGACGCGGCGTTGCAGGCGGCGCGCTGGGAGATCGGGTGCCCGACCTGCGACGGGCAGATGACGGTGCGGCGCACACCGGAGCGCGTGGCGAACCCGCAGAACGCCTACGGCATGTCCAAGCACGCCGCCGAGGTGCTGGCGCTCAACCTGGGCCGCCGCTACGACATCCCCACCACGGCGCTGCGCTACAGCATCGTGCAGGGGCCGCGGCAGTCGGTCTACAACGCCTACTCGGGCGCTTGCCGGATCTTCAGCCTGCACTATCTGCTCGGCTCAGCGCCGACGCTCTACGAGGACGGCCAGTCGTTGCGCGATTACGTCAACATCCACGACGTCGTCGACGCCAACCTGCTGGTGCTGGACGACGACCGGGCGGTCGGTCGGGTGTTCAACGTCGGTGGCGGGGTCGCCTACACCACCGAAGAACTCGCCGACATCATCCGCCGACAGTTCGGCTCCGACCAGCGCGCTCGCGTCACCGGCGAATACCGCTTCGGCGACACCCGGCACATCTTCTCCGACATCGACGCACTCAAGCAGCTGGGCTGGCGGCCGCAGCGCACCCCGGAGGACTCGGTCGCCGAATACGCCGCGTGGCTGCCTTCCATGCCGGATCTGGACGACGTGCTGGCGAGATCACAAGCCACCATGCGCTCGCTCGGGGTGGTACGCACCGTCGCGGGCGGGAGACTCCCGTGAAGGCATTCCTGCTGGCCGCAGGCCTCGGTACGCGGTTGCGGCCGTTGACCGAGCACGTCCCGAAGTGCTTGGTGACCGTGGGCGGCGTCGCTTTGCTGGACATCTGGCTGGATGCCCTGGCCAAGGCCGGGGTCGACCACGTCCTGGTCAACACCCACCACCACGCCGACCAGGTCACGGCGCACGTGGCCGCACGCTCCACAGGACCCACGGTCACGCTCTCCTACGAGCCGGAGTTGCTGGGCAGCGCCGGGACACTTCGCGCCAACCGCGACTTCGTGGCGGGCGAGGACGAGTTCCTGGCGATCAACGCGGACAACCTCACCGATTTCGACCTCGGCCGGCTCGTCGACGCACACCGCGCCCATCGCGCCGCCGATCCGGACACCGTGGCCACGCTGACCGTGTTCCGCGCTCCCGACCCGACCCGGTGCGGCATCGTCGAGCGGTCCGCCGGTGAGGTCCGCGGTTTCGAGGAGAAACCCCGCACCCCACGGTCGGACCTGGCGAACGCGGGCATCTACGCCTTCGCCCCCGCGGCGCTCGACCACATCCCGCCGGACGCCCCTGCCGACATCGGCTACCACCTGCTCCCCCGGCTCGTCGCCGCGCCTGGGCGGGTGCGGGCGATCCGGCTCGACGGCTTTTTCATCGACATCGGCACGCCGGACGCCCTGGAGCGCGCCCGGCGGGAATGGCGAGGCACGTCATGATCATCACGCAGACTCCGCTTCGCATCGGCCTGGTCGGCGGCGGCACCGACCTGCCGTCGTTCTACCGCAGGCACGGCGGCCGAGTGCTCAACGCGGCGATCGACAAATACGTCTACGTCATCGTCAAGCAGCGCTTCGACGACGACATCTACGTCAACTACTCGCGCAAGGAGATCGCCCACCACGTCGGCGAGCTCGAACACGAGCTGGTGCGCGAGGCGATGCACATGGCCGGGGTGCACAGCGGGGTGGAGATCACCACGCTGGCCGACATCCCGTCCGCCGGGTCCGGTCTCGGCTCGTCGTCCTCGGTCACGGTCGGCCTGTTGCAGGCGTTGTTCGCCTACCGCGGGCGGCAGGTCAGTGCGGAAGAGCTGGCCGAGCGGGCGTGCGCCATCGAGATCGACCGCTGCCGCAAACCGATCGGCAAGCAGGATCAGTACGCGGCCGCGTTCGGCGGGCTCAACGATATCCGGTTCGGGCCGGGCGACCAGGTCCGGCTGGACCCGGTGACCATGCCGCCCGCCGCGCGGCGCCGCTTGCAGGACGAGCTGTTGTTGTTCTTCACCGGCAGCACGCGCAGCGCCACGACGATCCTGGCCGAGCAGAACGCCAACACCACCGAGAAGATCCCGCAGCTGCAGCAGCTACGGGATCTGGCGGGCGAAGCCGCGGACGGCTTGCGTGCCGGTCACGTCGAGGCGCTCGGCGCGGCGTTGAGCAAGGGCTGGGAGGCGAAGCGGACGCTGGCCTCCGGGGTGTCGAACGCGACCATCGACGCGGCGGTCGAGTCGGCCCTGGCCGCGGGCGCGACCGGAGCGAAGGTGACCGGCGCGGGCGGCGGTGGCTTCCTGCTGGTCACCTGCCCGGTGGAGCGCCAGAACGCGGTCCGCGACCGGCTGTCCGGCATGCGCGAGCTGCCGATCAAGCTGGAACCGGTCGGCTCGCGGGTGATCTTCAACGTGCACCACGACATCTGGGGTTGACGGGTGGCGCACTCCCCGGCCGCCGCGCCGAAACATCAGGACGAGGTTCGCCGACGTGCACATGTGATCTCCCGTGTGCTGGATTTCCGCGACTCCTTGCCCGCGATCCCGCTGAGGCTGCGGCCGCCGGTGGGCGTGGCCGCGGTGCTCGCCGCAACCGTGCTCAGCGCGCTCACCGCCGTGTACGTCAGCGGCCATCGGCTGTGGCCTTCCGACGGTGTGGAGGGCCCCGCCGCCGCCGGCCTGGCGCGCGTCCTCGCGACCCTGGTGGACGCGCTCGGCGAACCCGTCGGCGCGGCCATCGTGCTGCCGCTGCTCGCCGTCGTGTGCTGGCTGCGAGGCCGCAGACGGCTCGCCGTGCTGGCCATGGCGGGGCCACTGCTGACGGTCGGCGTGACCTCGCTGCTCAAGCCGCTGACCGGCCGGCTGATCCACGGCGACAACCTGGCCTTTCCCAGCGGCCATACCGGCATGTTCACCGCCGTCGGCCTGATCGGCGGATTGCTCGTCGCCCATCACGTTGCCGATCGTCGCGCCGCCGCCGTGGTCGTGCTGGGCAGCGGGCTGTTGTGCGGTGTTGCCATGGGCTGGGCGCAGACCGTGCTGGTGTCGCACTTCATGACCGACACGGTCGGCGGGTTGTGCGCGGCGATGGTGGTCGTCCCGGTCGCCGGCTGGGCGGTCGACCGGCTCACCGAGGGGACCTGACATGGCGCGCCACACCGCGTGGATCGCCTTGGCCGCCGTGGCTGTCGGTCTCAGTGTCGCCGTCGCTGTCGATCCGGCGGGCGATCCCCCTGCGGCCGCCCCGCACGCGCCGGCCACCGAGAAGGCGAAGAAGGTGTGCGGAACCGATGGGCTCGACGGCCCGGCCAAGCCACCGAAAGGGGCGACGGTCGTGCCCGCCGGCGACAACGCCGACTTCGACTTCACCCAGCCCGGCACCACGTACTGGTTCGCCTCCGGCGTGCACACGTTGGGCGACGACGAGTTCGCCCAGATCGGGCCCGGCGACGATGCGTCGTACATCGGCGCGCCGGGTGCGGTGCTCGACGGACGCAAGGTCAACCGCTACGCCTTCGGCGGCCAAGCCTCCGGGGTGACCATCAAGTACCTGACCGTGCGCAACTTCGTGGCGCCGCACAACGAGGGCGTGGTCAACCACGACTCCGGTGATCGCTGGACGATCGAGCACACCACGCTCATCCGGAACAAAGGTGCGGCGATGATGGCTGGATCCGGGCAGCGGATCGTCGGCAACTGCGTCGCGCACAACGGCCAGTACGGCCTCAACGCGTTCCAGGCAGGCAACAAGATCACCGATCTGCTGGTGGAGGGCAACGAGTTCACCGGCAACAACACCGACGACTGGGAAGCGCGGGTGGACGGGTGCGGCTGCACCGGAGCGATGAAGTTCTGGTCGGTCGACGGCGCGGACATCCGCGACAACTGGATTCATCGCAACCACGGGCCCGGCATCTGGGCGGACACCAACAACAACGACTTTTTGATCGAGGACAACCTCATCGAGGCCAACGAGTCGCAAGCGATCTTCTACGAGATCAGCTACAACGCCACGATCCGCAACAACGTGCTGCGGCACAACACGTGGCAGGAGGGCCGCACGTTCGCCGACGAGGAGGACACGTTCCCGGTGGGCACCATCTACCTGTCCGAGGCGGGCGGCGAGCCCCGCGTGCCGGCCAGGACCTCGGTGCTGGAGGTCACCGGCAACGTGTTCGACAACAACTGGGGTGGCGTCGTCGGCTGGGAGAACTCCGACCGGTTCTGCGGCACCAACACCACGTCGGAGTGCACGCTGCTGATCGGCGAGAACGACAGCGCTCGGTGCAGCGGCACGAAGATCAAGCGTGACCCGCTGTACGACGACTGCCGGTGGAAGACGCAGCGGCTGCGGATCCACGACAACCTGTTCGTCTTCGACTCCGACGCCGTCGACGGCGGCTGTCGCCCACGCTACTGCGCGGTCCAGGCGCTGGTGGCCAACGTCGGCACGTGGCCGGAGTGGTCGCCGTACCAAGGGCGCCGGGTGCAGCAGGCCCTCACGTTCCGCCAGGACAACCGCTGGTACGACAACCGCTACCGCGGCGCGTGGCAGTTCGTCGGGTACGAGCCGAGCCGCTACCTGTCGTTCAGTCAATGGCGCGCGGCGCCCTACCGGCAGGACGCCGGCTCGTCGTAGCGGTCAGTCCAGGCAAGCTCGTTGCCCTCGACGTCCTGCATGGTCAGGCAGGACTCGTGGTGCTCGTCGGCCTTCTGCAGGTACAGCTTCCGGCCGCCCAGCTTCTCCAGCCGTTCACCGTCAGCTTTACGACCTCGAAATACGCGCGGCACCCTCGGCCACGGTGACGGGCACGGTACGCCCGCACCGGTAACGGGTGTGGCACCGTCGACCGCACCGGTGACGCACCCTCGGCCGCACCGCCCCTCGACCGCACCGGCGTCGGCTGCGGCTCAGGCGTATCGGCGGAACACCGGTTTGATCGACCGTCCACCCATCCACGGCGTCGGGTCACCCGCGTCGAGCGCCTTGCGGTACACCACGCACGCCTGGGCGACCGCCTCCACGGTCCGGTCGATGTCGTCGTGGCTGAGCGCGTTGCTCACCACGAACGACGGTCCGATGACGCCGTTGCTGATCAGCTGGCGCATGAACAGCGTGCGGTACTGCTGCGACGGCTGCCGGTTCTCGTCCAGCGTGGCGAAGACCAGGGCACACGGCCTGCCTTTGACGACGAGATGGTCGCTCACCCCGTGCGCGTCGGTGACCTCCCGCACCCCGGCCGCCAGCCGCTCGCCCAGCGCGTGCATGTTGCCGACGACGTCCTCCTCGGCGTAGACATCCATCACCGCCACCGCAGCGGCCAGCGAGTGCGTTTCGCCGCCGTGTGTGGTGGACAGCAGGAAGACCCGCTCGCGGTGGTCGCGCAGGCCGCCGAGTTGCATCACGTCGCGCTTGCCCGCCAGGGCGGAGACCGCGAAGCCGTTGCCCAAGGCCTTGCCGAAGGTCGACAGGTCCGGCACGACACCGTAGAGACCCTGGGCCCCCGACGCCGACCAGCGGAAACCGGTGATCATCTCGTCGAAGACGAGCAGGCAGCCGTACCGGTCGCACAGCCGGCGCAAACCCTGCAGGTAGCCGGGTGGTGGCTCCCGCAGCGCCGCCGGCTCCAGCACCAGGCACGCGATGTCGTCGGGGTGCTGCCGGAGCAGCTCCTCCGTCGCGGCCAGGTCGCCGTACGGGAACGTGACGGTCAGCGAGGCGACTTCGTCGGGGATCCCTGCCGACATCGGCGTGGTGGCCACGAACCAGTCGTCGGTGGAGAAGAACGGCTGGTCATGGCACAGCGCCACCAGCTTGCGGCCGGTCGCGGCCCTGGCCAGTCGCACGGCCGCGGTGGTCACGTCGGAGCCGTTCTTGGCGAACTTCACCATCTCCGCGGTGGGCACTGTGGCGAGGAACCGTTCCGCCGCGATCGCTTCGAGCACGCTCGGCCGCACGAAGTTGCTGCCCCGGTCGAGCTCGCGCCGTACGGCCGCCAGGACCCTGGGGTGGGCGTGGCCGAGGGTCACCGCTTTGAGACCGGAGCCGTACTCGACGTAGCGATTGCCGTCGACGTCCCACACATGCGCACCCCGCCCGTGCGAGATCACCGGCTCCAGGCCTTCCGGGTACTGGTCGGAGCCTTTGGCGTAGGTGTGGGCCCCACCCGGGATCATCGCGTGCAGGCGTTCGTTGAGTTCGGCCGACTTGGGCAGCTCGTGGTTCGCGGTCATCTCGAACTCCTTGCCTGGTGCGGGAACAAGACCTTGTCCAACTGGGCGAACTGCCGGTCCAGTTCGTCGCGGGCTCGGCTGCTGTGCTTGCGCAACAGCGCGGCGTGCTCGGCGCGGCCTTGTTGCAGCTTGGTGAAGCGTTCGATCAGGTCGGACAGCTGGACCGAGCGGGCGGGCACGCAGAACTCACCCATGCCCATGGCGGACATCAACACGTCGTGTTTGTCCGCGTAGCTGACCGACAGGGTGGGTTTACCGAGCTTCAACCCGCACAGCACGTTGTGGTACCGGGTGGCCACCACGGTGTCGACGTTGGCCATCTGCGTCATGAGATCGGTCAGCGTGGTCGCCCGCGGCGCGCCGATGCTCGCGGCTTTGTCGGGGCGGTAGCGCAGCGCGTCCGACAGCACCTCGATCCGGACGTCGTCGTCTTCCTTGTCGCCGAGGAACAGCCGCACGTCGTAGCCGGAGTCGAACAACCAGCGCACGAACTGCTTCATCGTCTCCACGTAGTTGCGATGCAGCTCGGCCGCTTGGCGCCGGTCCTCGTTGCCACCCCGGTAGGCCATCAATCCGACGCCGACGCGTCCGGCTGGATTCCTGGTCGGTTTCGGAGACGGCAGCGCGAACACCAGATCCGGGTACACCTCGTCGTGCGACACGTCGACGCCCAGGCTCTCGACCGCGGCGCGTGACATGGCGTCCCGATAGGACCGGTAATCGGCGAGCTTGGCGCCGTACGCGAACAGCGACCGGGTGACGCGCTCGCGCAGCATATTGGCGCCGATGCTGACCAGGGCCACCTTGGTGCCGAACGGCTTCGCCGCCACGCCGAGCCAGAACAGCGAGTACGGGAACGCCCACGGCCGCACCGGAGTGGTCGTCTCCAGCACGCCCATGCCCGGCACGATCACCACGTCGTACTTGCGCACCCACGCGAACGTGCGGAACGGGTCGAGCAGCTTGCCGAGAATCTTCATCGCCGCTCCGGCGAGCCCGGTCGTCGAGCCGGCGTGCGCCTCGTACCACTGCATCGACGTGGCCGGGGCCCCGTAGCGGGCGGCCGCCTCCTCCGGCCCCATGCAGAAGAAGCCGAGTTGGACGTTGGGATGCCTGCCCTTCAGATGGCGCACGACGGCCTCCAGCGAGCCGTCGTTGCCCAGATTGCCGGAGCAGAGGATTCCGAACAGGCCGATGCGGACGGCTTTGTCGGGCGTCGGCCGACGGGAGCGTCGAAGAGTGGTCACGATGCCTGCTTCTGCACAGCGACGGGGGTGGGGGCGGGAACGGCACGGCGCACGCCTGCCCGGCGGGCCAGCCACTGCATCAGGTAGCGGTAGCACGTGGCACGGTCGGCCGTCGACAGCGGAGCCCGCTGGATGGCGCGGACCAGCCCGGCCAGGAACTCGGCGTACAACCGGGCGGTGGACTGTTCGCCTCGCCGCGGCTCGAGCTTGGCGGCCACTTCCGGCACCGACCCGGAGTTCTCGATCCGGCCGGGATGCTCGCGCCGGTAATAGAGCACCTCCGGAACCTGGTGGAACGCGCCGTGCAGGGACAGTTCCATGACCAGCTTCCGGCCCGCGTTGTGGTAGCTGGCGTGCGGTGGAATCCGGCGCAGCACGCTGGTCCGGATCACCCCGTAGAAGTCGTCGCCGCCCTCGGTGAGCAGCAAGCTGCGGAAGCGTTCCGGCGCCGACGGCGAGTCGGTCGCCAGCGTGTAGTCGAACGTGTCGATGACGTCGCCGTTCTCGTCAGCCGTACCCATGTAGGCGTGTGCCAGCACGACGTCCGGCTTCTCGTCGAGGGCCTGTACGCAGCGCCGCAGCAGGTCCGGGCCGTAGAGGTCGTCGTGCGAGGCCCATTTGAAGTACTCCCCGCGCGCGTGCCGGACGACCATCGCGTGGTTCGGCCCGGCGCCGATGTTGACCGGCTGCCGGAGGTACCGGATGCGCGAGTCGGCAGCGGCGTAGGAGCGGCAGATCTCCGGCGTGCTGTCGGTGGACGCATTGTCGGAAATGATCAGCTCGAAGTCGGCAAACGTCTGCGACAACAGCGCGTCGAGCGACTGCGCGAGGTAGTTCTCGCCGTTGTACACCGGGAGCCCGACGCTCAGACGGGGTACGGCAGTCATGGGGTCCTCATTTCGTGGTGCTCTCGACCGGAACTTCGGATTGGGGTACGTACTCGGCCAGGCCGACGGCGAGCTGCCACCACCACGCGGCCGCGCCGAGACCGAGCGCGATCGCCACCCCCCACGCGGAACCGGCTGCTCCCCCGAGGGCCGCCCCGGCCAGGCCTGCGGACAAATAGGCGCCTGCGGTGATCAGTTGGGCACGCAAGCTGCGCCGGGCCGCTCCGAGCGCCCGCACACCCGCGGCGGCCCCGTTCATCAAGCCGGCGAACGCCACATCGAGCGTCACCGGGACGATCAGCTCGGAGGCCGGCGGCCAGACGTCGCCGAGCACGAGCCGCCCGATGTCGTCGTTCACCAGCACCAGCAGCGCAACGCCCCACAGCAGGGAGGCGCCTGCTTGGATGCCGCCGAGCCATCGGCAGAACGACAGCAGGTGTTTGCTGCCGCGCCGCAGCATGCGGGACGCCTCGGGCACCGCCACCAGGCTCAGCCCCATCAGCACCGCGAGGAACGGTCCGAGCAGCAGCTCGGCGCCGCGGACCGCGCCGACGTCGGCCAGCCCGGCGATGGCGCCGAGGCCGTAGGCGCGCAGCTGGGTGGCTCCGCTGATGCTGACGTTCTCCACCAGGTAGCGCGGGCCGAGTTCGCGATGGTCCCGCAGCCAGGTGCGGGTTCCTGCCCACGCAGGTCGCAACCCGGTCTGCCACCAGCCGTAGCCGGCGGCGACCGCGGCGGACGCGCCCCACGCCAGCAGGAAGGCGAGCATCCGGCCGTCCAAAGCCGCCAACACCATCAACGGCAGCAGCGCGATGCCCCGCACCATGTCGTTGGCGAACGCGCGCCTGCCGAGACCTGCGGCGAAGAAGGCGAACCGCCAGCTGTCCTGCAGCATCAGCGCGGGCAGCACGATGCCCAGCCCGACGAACGCGGGCCCGACCGAACCACCGACCGTGGCACCCAGAATCAGCCCCACCCCGACGCAGAGCGCCCCGGCGGCCACACCCACTTGCAGCGCGGTCGCCGCGGATCGGGACACCGCGACACCCCACCGCGCGGTCGCCGCCCCGCTGAAGCGGACCACGAGCGGGTCGGTGGACAACCCGCGCGAAATGTTGAGCACCACGGTGTAGGTGACCCAGGCCAGGCTGAACACCCCGAACTCGACCGGCCCGAGCGCCCGTGCGACCACGACGCCGACGGCGAAATTGGTCATGCTGGACACGGCCTGGTCGGCCAGGCCCCAGGTCAACCGGATGACGGTGCTCATCGTCTACTCACCGACTGCTCACCCATCCCCTCGCTTCATCCACCGCGCTATCGCCCGATCCCCGCGTATCTGGCCACCGACGACGCCTCGAGCACCCGCCTGCCGTCCACGACCAGTGGCTTCGCGTCGAGTTCGGCCAACAGCTCCGGCAGCGCCTGGTACTGCTCCCACTTGGTGATCAGCACCACGGCATCGGCGCCTTTGACCGCCACCGCGAGATCCGTGCTGTGCGTGACCCCGGGCAAGTCGGCAACCGCCTCGGCGCCGACCACGGGGTCGTGCACGACCACGTCGGCGCCCTTGTCGCGCAGTTGCCTGATCACCGGAAAGGCGGGGGAACACCGCGTGTCGTCGGTGTCCGGTTTGAACGCCAGCCCCAGGACCGTCACGCGACGCCCGGCCATGCCGCCCAGCTCGTGCTCGACGATGTCGACCAGGCGCGACGGCTGGTCGTCGTTGACGGCCGCCACCGCCTGCAACACCCGCAGCGGCGAGCCGACTTGATCGCCCAGCGCGGTCAACGCGGCCACGTCCTTCGGCAGGCAGCTCCCTCCGTAGCCACAGCCCGCCTCGAAGAACGAGGCCAACCCGGCGCGGCCGGGCGCGTGCGACGTCAGGTAGCGGGACAAGTGCACGCCGCGCATGACCTCGGTGGTGTCCACCCCGCCCAGGGCCGCCCCGAGGTTGGCCAGCTCGTTGGTGAACGAGATGGCCGTGGCGAGCATGGCGTTGGACGCGTACTTGATCATCTCGGCGGTGCGCGCGTTCGTCTGCACCAGCGGCACACCCGTGAACTCCGCGTACACCTCGCGCAGCGCCGACAGTGCGAGGTCGTCGCCACCGATGACGACGCGGTCCGGGTGCAGGAAGTCGGCCACCGCCTGCCCCTCGGTGAGGAACTCGGGGTTGGCGCCGACACCGAAGTCCTCACCCGGCCGCAGCCCGGATGCCTCCGCCAGTGTCGCGGTGACCAGCTCGTCGGTCGTCCCCGGAACCACCGTGCTCTTGACGATCACGCTGTGCCCCGGCCGCAGCGCCGCCCCGACCTCCGCGGCGGCAGTCTGTACGAACGAGGTGTCGATGCTGCCGTCCGGCCGTGACGGCGTGCCGACGCACACGAAGATGACGCTGCTGGCAGCGACGGCGTCGACGATGTCGGTCGTGGCAGTGAACCGCTCCCCCGCGTGCCGGGCGAGGAGTTCGTCCAGGCCTGCTTCGACGATCGGGGCTCGGCCCGCGTTGATGGCCTCGACCCGCGCGGCATCCACGTCGACGCATACGACGTGATGCCCGTGCTCGGCCAGACCCACTCCGGTGACCAGACCGACGTAGCCGGCTCCGACGACGGCGATGCGCATCATTGCTCCGTCCCGCCGGGGTTGCCGGCATACCAGCGCAGCGTGCGGCGCAGTCCGTCCTCCAGGTCGACCCGTGGCCGGAAGCCCAGGCCGCGCAGCTTGGTGATGTCCGGGCAGCGCCGGTTGGGGTTGTCGATCAGGTAGGCCGACTCCGGGCTCGGCTCGTGGGTGACCGACGGGCGCACCCCGGTGAGCTCCTCGGTGACGCGCGCGATCGTGGTGGCCAGCTCGAGCATCGAGATCTCCGGGCCGTCGATGCCCACGTTGTACGGTTCGCCGTCACCGCCGCGCAGCAACGCCAGGTAGTAGCCGGTGACCGCGTCGGAGACGTAGCAGAACGTCCGGCGCGGTGTGCCGTCCGACCGCAGCACCAGGTCACGTCCGGCGAGCGCGTCCCGGCACAGGTCGGCGATCACTCGGCCGTCGGTGATCTTCATGCCGGGGCCGTAGTTGTTGAAGGGCCGTGCCATGCGCACCGGCACGCCGTACTGCTGCGCGAAGTTCACGCACAGCGTCTCGCCGTACCGCTTCGATTCGTCGTAGCAAGCGCGCGGGCCGGTGCAGGAGACGAACCCGCGATACGTCTCCGGCGTGGGGATGGCCGACGGCTCGGGGTCACCGTAGATCTCGCTGGAGGAGAAGAACAGCATCCCCTCGAACCGGGCGCCGGCGGCCAGCCGCTCGCGGGCGTAGTCGAGCAGATTGCGCAGCCCGGTGATGTTGGCGTCCATCGTCTCGATCGGGTGCGCCCGGTAGTACGTCGGTGACGCGATACCCGCCGCGTGGATGACGTAGGAGAAGTCCCCCATGTCGCCCGGGAGCGGTTCTCGCACGTCGTGCGGCCGTAGCGTGACATCACGCCGCACCGCCAGCCGGTCCAGCCACGGCGGCACGCCGCGGATGTAGTTGTCGAACACCGTGACGTCGATCGGCGCCAGATCAGGGTTCTGGTCGTTCCACGCCAGCGGCAGCTGCACCAGGTAGTAGCCGAGGAAGCCGGCCCCGCCGGTGATCAGCAGCCGTTGCCCGGACAGGCGCGCCAGGTCGGCACCGGCGGCCGCCAGATCGGCCAGCATCGTGGTCAGATCGTCGGCGCGTACCTCGTCGGCCCGGAAACGGTCGGTCACGCTGGGCGCAGTCATGTGTCAGGACCCCTTCGTCGCGGTTTTCTTGCTCGTCTCGATCACCCGGGGCGCAGGCTCCAGCACCACCCAGCGGCCACCCCTGCGCTCGATCTCGGGCAGCCGGGCACGGATCTCGTCGAGCATGTCGGGCACGAACAGCACTACGTCGTCCGGAGCGAGGCTGACCAGCTCGTCGGGCGAGATGATCGGAACACCGACGCCGGGGAATCGCCTGCCTTGTTTGGCTTCGGAGGCATCGGCCACCGCGGGCAGCAGGTCCGGTCCGATGCCCGCGTGGTTGAGCAGCGGCACGGCCCGGGAGGCAGCGCCGTAGCCGAGCACGGTGCGGCCGTGGGACTGCTCGTCGGCCAGCCATCCGCGTAGCGCCAGCGCGGTCTCGTCGGCCGCGGTCGCCAGCGCGCGCAATTCGCCGAAGTCCTCGACCCCGGCGGCCAGCTCGTCGTCGATGAGATGCCGCACGGACGGGCTGATCGACCCCTGACGGCGCGCGGCCAGCAACACCGTTCCGCCGTAGAGGTCGAACCACCACGCGGCCACGGTGCGCAGTCCGACCCGGGCGAGCATGCCGACCAGCGCCGGGGTGGACAGATACACCGGGTGCCCGTGCCGGATGGCGTTCCACTGCCGCTTCCGCAGCACCGCGGCCAGCGAGTGGAACTGGACCAGCAGGACGCCGTCCGGCTTGAGTTCGTCGACCCGTTGCTCCAGCGCGGCGTTCTGGTCGGCGTCGTGCATCAGCCCGAAGCTGTCCACCACCACGTCGACCGGTCGGCCGGGGTCGGTCGCCGGGCGGATGCCGCGCTCGTCGAGCAGACCGAGCCACGACCCACCGTGCGGACTGCCGTGCTCGAGCGCCACGCCCTCGGACGGCAGCAGTCCGGCCGCGTGCACCGCGGCCACGGCCTGGCGGGCCTGCCGCACCAGCGCCAGCGGTTCGACGCCGCGCGGCTCGTCCGGCTCGGTGGGGTCCTCGGCCAGCTGGGCCAGGTGGCAGCGGCGGCACACCCACAGCCTGAGTGGGTAGACCGGATCGGTCTGCGCGGCGTCGGCGTACGGGAAGTGGTCGCACGCCGGCTGCATGCCGAGGTCGGCCACGATCTCGCCGTTCGTGCTGCCGCAGAACCGGCAGCGGATGTCGGTGCTCACGACGCACCTACCCGCAGCGAGAGCTTGGGCGCGTGGAACGCCTCGGCGTAGCGGTCGCCGGACTGCACGCCGCGGACGCGCGCCAGCCCGCGGAAGGCTTCGTCGTCGAACCAGGTCCGTCCGCGCTGGGAGCCGTAGTGCCGGTGCAGGATGTCCAGCTTGTCGGCCAGCACGGTCTCCGGCAGCGACACGTACAGGTTGGGCTGGGCCAGGTCGCCGTCCCACTTGAGGATCTCGTAGCCCAGCGCTTGGTGTGCCCGGAACACCGTGGGCACCAGCTTGGCCAGTGTCCGATGGTCCTGGTGCGCGTCGTGCGGAGCGGGCGCCAAGATCAGGTCCGGGTCGCAGCGCAGCCGCAACGCCTCCAGCGCGTCCTTGGCGCGGGTCCAGTGCGCGGGCACCCGGCCGTCCGGCAGATCCAGCACCATCACGTCCAGTTCGGCCTTGGCGCACAGCGCGGCGAGCGCCATCCGCTCCTCGGCCTCCCGCGCGGTCCCTCCCCCGCACAGCACCACCGCGCTGACCTGCAGTCCTGGGTTCGCCCGGCACAGCTGGAGCACCGTGCCGCCGCAGGCGATGGCGATGTCGTCGCAATGTGCCCCGAGCAGCAGGAGGTGATCCACCCGCCCGAGGCTCGCCTGCCCGGTCACCGCTCGGTCAGCTGCAGCGCGGGCAGCTGCTGGGGCTCGGGATGCCGGGGCGGCGGATCGGCCCGACCCTGCTCCCACAGCATCCAGGGACGGTTACCGGCCGCGTAGGCGGCGTCCAGCGCCGCGCGTTCCTTCACCGTGTCCGCCGCTTGCCAGAAGCCGCGGTACGGGTAGGCCAGCAGGCGGCCACGCTTGGCCAGCTCGGTGCACACGTCACCGACCAGGTCGCCGTCGGGCGGCAGGTAGTCGAAGATCTCCGGCCGCAGCACGAAGTACCCACCGTTCTCCCACAGCGGCATCGTGGAGACCTCGATGATCTGGTCGACGCGGGATTTCTCGCCGAGCTGCACCACGTGGAACGCCGACTGGGGCGGCACCGCGAGCAGCGACGCCCCGGCGTCCGCGGCGGCGAACCGGTCGATGATGTCCGGCAGGTGCGCATCGGTGAGCACGTCGGCGTAGTTGGCCAGGAACATCTCCTCGTCCTCGACGTAGGGACGCACCCGCCGCAGCCGCTCCCCGATCGGCGAGTCCAGACCGGTGTGCACGAACGTGATGGTCCAGTCGCTCATGTCCGACGTGAGCATCTCGACCTCGCCGTCACGCAACACGAAGTCGTTGGAGGCGGTCTCGGAGTAGTTGAGGAAGAACTCCTTGATGTGGTCGGCCCCGTAGCCGAGACACAGGACGAAGTCCTTGTGCCCGAAGTGCGCGTAGTACCGCATCACGTGCCAGATCAGCGGGCGGGGACCCACCATGGCCATCGGCTTGGGCAGCGCGGACACGCCGTCGCGCATGCGCATGCCATAACCGCCGCAGAACAGAACGACTTTCACGGCGATACCTCCACAATCTCCAGCCGCGGGATGGCGAAGACCAAGCGGCCACCCCACCCGCCGACGTAGGCCAGTTGTTCGGTGAGTTCCTCGCGCAGGTTCCAGGGCAGCACCAGCACGTAGTCGGGCCGGTCATGGGCGATCCGCTCCGGCGGCAGGATCGGGATGCGCGTGCCCGGGGTGTAACGGCCGTGCTTGTACGGGTTGCGGTCCACCGTGTAGGCCAGCAGGTCGGTGCGGATGCCGCAGTGGTTGAGCAGCGTGTTCGCCTTGCCGGGCGCGCCGTAGCCGACGACGCGCTGACCCTTCTCGGCGGCCTCGATCAAGAACCGCGACAGATCGCGCCGGACCTTCGCCACCGCGGCGCCGAAGTTGGCGTAGCCGGACAGTTCGTGCAGGCCCGCGGCCTTTTCCGCGGCCAGCACGTCGGCCACCCGGCTGGTGGGTTCGCCGGCGACCTCCTGCGGCCGCGCCCACAGCCGGATGGACCCGCCGTGGGTGTCGATCAACTCGACGTCGACCAGTGCCAGCCCACCGCTGGCCAGCGCTCGCTGCGCCGACGCCACGGTGTAGTACTGGAAATGCTCGTGGTAGATCGTGTCGTACTGGTTGAGCTCGATCAACGTGAGCAGGTGCTGCACCTCGATCGAGACCCACCCGTCGTCGGCGACCAGTGCACGCAGTCCCTGCGTGAAGCCGACGACGTCCGGAATGTGCGCGTAGACGTTGTTCGCCACGACCAGGTCCGCGGGCCCGTGCTCGGCGCGGAGCTCGGCACCGGACTCCGGAGTGAGGAACTCCGTCACGGTCGGGACGCCTTTGCCGCGGGCGGCTTCGCCGACGTTGACCGACGGTTCGACGCCGAGGCAGCGGATGCCGCGTTCCACCACGTGCTGCAGCAGGTATCCGTCGTTGCTGGCGACCTCCACGACGAACGACTCGTCACCGAGGCCGAGGCGGTGGACGGCGTGTGCGACGAACTGCCGGGCGTGCGCCACGTAGGAGTCCGAGTACGACGAGAAGTACGCGTACTCGGTGAAGGTGTCCTCCGGGGTGATGAGTGGGGGAAGCTGCGCGAGCAGGCAGTCCGTGCACACCCGCAGGTGCAGCGGATAGGTCATTTCCGGCTCGTCCAGCTGGTCCGCGGTCAAGAACAGCTCGCACGGCGGTGTTGCGCCCAGGTCGACCACGCTGGCCAGCGCCGAGGATCCGCACAGTCGGCAGCTCGTCATGTCAGTAAGCCCCCTCGCCGCCGATGACGGCCCGTAGTGTCTTCCACAAGATCATCAAGTCGAGTGCCAGCGACCAGTCCTCGACGTAGCGCAGATCGAGCCGCACGGACTCCTCCCACGACAGTTCGCTGCGGCCGCTGACCTGCCACAACCCGGTCATTCCCGGCTTGACCAGCAGACGGCGCCGCACGCTCGGGGCGTACTTGGCGCTCTCTTCCGGCAGCGGTGGCCGCGGGCCGACCAACGACATCGAGCCGGCGAGCACGTTGAACAGCTGCGGGAGTTCGTCGATCGAGTAGCGCCGCAGGATCCGGCCGACCCGGGTGACGCGCGGGTCGCGGCGGAGCTTGAACAGCAGGCCCGCGCCCTCGTTGACCTCGATCAGGTCGGCGCGCATCCGCTCGGCTTCCGGGACCATGGTGCGGAACTTCAGCACGGTGAACGGCACGCCGTCCTTGCCGATCCGCTGCTGTTTGAACAGCACCGGTCCGCGGCTGTCGATCTTGATGGCGAGGGCGGTGAGCAGCATCAACGGCGACAACAGGATCAGCAACAGCAGCGAGCCGACCCGGTCGACGGCGGATTTGACCAGCCGGGAGAACCCGGTGAACGCGGGCTCGCTCACCCGCAGCAGCGGCATGCCGAGCACCCCGGAGATGTGCAGCCGCGGCCCGGCGACCTCCATCAGGCGCGGCGCGATCACCATCTCGGTGCCGGTGCCCTCCAAATCCCACGCCAGCCTGCGCAGCCGCTCGGGTGTCCAGTACCGGTCGGGCGTCACCGCCACGATGCGGTATCCGCCCCGCTTGACGTGTTCGGCGACATCGGAGAACCGGCCGACGACCGGAACGCCGTCGATCTCGGCCTTCTTGTCGGTACCGCCGTCGACCGTGCAGGCCGCGGCCACCCGCCACCCGACGTGCGAGGCCTTCGTGGTGCGGTCGATCAGGTCGCTGATGGATTCCGGTGTCCCGGTGGCCAGCACGGGCAGCAGACATCGTCCTTGCCTGCGCCGGCGGTGCAACCACCGTCTGGCGAGATAGCGCTGAGGGAACACCAGGGCGGCGATCGCCGGGACGACCACGAACACCCACAGCCGCGCACCCGCCGGGCTTCCCGCGGCGAGCAGCGCGGCATTCAACGCGACGATCGAGGCGAACAGGCCTTTGCCCAGCCTGCCGAACTCCTCGGGCCCCTGGCCGAGCACCACCGGATGCCAGACGCGGCTGAGCCCGAACGCGAGCATGACCGCGCCGACGGTCAGCAGCTCGAGCGTGACCAGGACGGGCAACCCGAACAGCGGGGTCACACCCCAGTGCGGATGACGCATCTCCATGATCGCGCCGACGACAACGACGACCACGATGGTGGCGACGAGGTCGGCGAGGATGATCCACTGCCGATAGCGCGGCTCCCACGCCGCCGCGGGCGGCCGGAACGAGCGCGAGTAGAAGGCTTCTCGATTCAGCCGCGACTCGGTCTGCACGGTCGGCGCGGAGGAATCGACATGGTCACTCATTCGCCACGCCCTTTCCGTCCGGCCCGCGCTGGTGACAGGACAGCGCGCAGCCCGGTATCAGCCACCTGTGGAATCCCGACGGCGAACCGAATCCCCGAACACCCGAGGCTCACCGTCTTGCCTGCCCACAGATTCGCCGGTTCACTCGAAAGAGTTACGGGAGCAGAAAACGGATTTTCCGGATGATTAGGGCAACGTCGGATGCGGGCGCGGTCGACCGGCGCAGATCTACACCTTGGCCTGCGACACCTTGATGGCGTCGCGCCTCTGTGGGGTGTGCGGTGTGCGCGAGCAGGCGGTGACCAAGGTCCCCAGCCACGGGTGACCGACCCGGAGCAAGCCAGGTCGTGCGGCTACTCAGGGTGACTGGCGTGCCCCACGCGTCGCCGACCGCGCGGCACCCCGGGCACCTCCCGCGTCAGGCGCGCCCAGGGCCTGATCACTTGGCGGTCGGCACGGCCACCGGGCACCGGCCCGCTGGCAGCCGAACCGTGCCCCTGTCAGGCAGGGCCCGCGCTCGGCCACGCGTCCGCCAGCAGCTTGCGGGTCTCCCCCAGCAGCTGCGGCAACACCTTGGTGTGACCGATCACCGGCATGAAATTCGAGTCCCCACCCCACCGCGGCACCACGTGCTGGTGCAGATGGGCGGCAATCCCCGCGCCACTGACGTAGCCCTGATTCATGCCGATGTTGAACCCGTGCGCATTGGACACCGACCGCACCACCCGCATCGCGGTCTGCGTCAGCTCCGCCACCTCGACGGTCTCGTCCTTGGTGAGGTCGGTGTAGTCCGCGACGTGCCGGTACGGCACCAGCATGAGGTGCCCGGGGTTGTACGGGTACAGGTTCAGCACCGCGTACACCAGTTCGCCCCGAGCGATGATCAAGCCTTCGTCATCGTCCATCTCGGGGATGCGGCAGAACGGACAGCCCTGCGGCTCGTCGCCGTCCGGCTTGTTCTCGCCCTTGATGTAGGCCATCCGGTGCGGCGTCCACAAACGCTGCAAGGCGTCCGGGACGCCGACACCGTCCTGTACCTCGTGCGCCCCGCTGTGCTGCATAACCTTGATCGTAAGTCAGCTCAGCGGGACGTTCTCCGCCGTCGGAGAGGCGTTCTCCCGGCGGGCGATCCACTCCACGATGGCCTTCACCGCGGTGTCCACCGGCACGCCGTTGACCTGCGAGCCGTCCCGGAAGCGGAACGACACCGCGCCCGCCTCGACATCCTTGTTGCCCGCCAGCAGCATGAACGGCACCTTGTGCGTGGTGTGCGTGCGGATCTTCTTCTGCATCCGGTCGTCACTGACGTCCACCTGGACCCGCACACCGTGCTCGCGCAGCTTGCTCGCCACACTCTGCAAGTGCTCGATGTGCTCGTCGGCGATCGGGATGCCCGCCACCTGGACGGGAGCCAGCCACGCCGGGAACGCGCCCGCGTAGTGCTCGGTGAGGATGCCGAAGAACCGCTCGATCGAGCCGAACAGCGCCCGGTGGATCATGATCGGCTGCCGGCGGGAGCCGTCCGGCGCGGTGTAGCGCAGGTCGAAGCGCTCCGGCTGCTGCAGGTCGACCTGCAGCGTGGACAGCTGCCACGAGCGGCCGAGCGCGTCGGTGCAGTGCACGTCGATCTTCGGGGCGTAGAACGTGCCCTCGCCGTGCCCGATGCGATACGGCAGGTCGGCCCGCTTCAGCGCCTCCTCCAGCGCGGACTCGGCGCGCTCCCAGTCCTCCAGCTTGCCGTAGTACTTCTCCGGCCGGGTGGACAGCTCCGCGGTGAACTCGGTCAGGCCGTAGTCCCGCAGCAGGTTCAGCACGAAGTCCAGCAGGTTCGCCAGCTCGTCCTGCAGCTGGTCCGGCGTGCAGTAGATATGCGCGTCGTCCTGCGTGAAACCGCGGACCCTGGTCAGCCCGTGCACCACACCGGACTTCTCGTACCGGTAGACCGAGCCGAACTCGAACAGCCGCAGCGGCAGCTCCCGGTAGGACCGCCCACGCGCCCGGAAGATCAGGTTGTGCATCGGGCAGTTCATCGGCTTCAGGTAGTAGTCCTGGCCCGGCTTGCGCAGCGTGCCGTCCGGGTTGTACTCGGCGTCCAGCTGCATCGGCGGGAACATCGCGTCGGCGTAGAAGCCCGCGTGCCCGGAGACCTCGTACAGCTTCGCCTTGGTGATGTGCGGCGTGCTGACGAACTCGTAGCCCGCGCGCTCGTGCGCCTGGCGGGAGTAGTCCTCCATCGCCTTACGCACCACACCGCCCTTGGGGTGGAACACCGCCAGCCCGGAACCGATCTCGTCGGGGAAGCTGAACAGGTCCAGCTCGGCGCCGAGCTTGCGGTGGTCACGCCGCTCCGCCTCGGCCAGCAGCTCGAGGTACTCCTCTTGCGCCTCCGGGGACTCCCACGCGGTGCCGTAGATGCGCTGCAACTGCGGGTTGCGCTCGTCGCCCCGCCAGTAGGCGGCCGCCACCCTGGTCAGCTTGAACGCCGGGATGTGTTTCGTCGTCGGCACGTGCGGGCCGCGGCACAGGTCGCCCCACACCGTCTCGCCGGTGCGCGGGTCGACGTTGTCGTACACCGTCAGCTCGCTGCCGCCGAGCTCCATCACCTCGGAGGTGTCCACCTCCTGCTGGTTGGCGCCCTTGAGGTCGACCAGTTCGAGCTTGAACGGCTCGTCGGCCAGCTCGCTCTTGGCCTCGTCGACCGACGGCAGCACTCGGCGGGAGAACCGCTGCGCGGACTTGACGATGCGCTTCATGCGCTTCTCCAGCCGCTGCAGATCCTCCGGGGTGAAGTTGTGGTCGATGCCGAAGTCGTAGTAGAAGCCGTCCTTGACCGGCGGCCCGATGCCCAGCTTGGCCTCCGGGAACTCCTGCTGAACGGCCTGCGCGAGCACGTGCGCCGCCGAGTGCCGGATGACGCTGCGGCCCTCGTCGGTGTTGGCCGCGACCGGCTCGACCTCGACGTCGGTCTCCGGCGTCCAGGACAGGTCGCGCAGCACGCCGTCGGCGTCCCGCACCACGATGATCGCTTCCGGGCCCTTGCCGGGTAGTCCGGCCTCCCGGATCGCGCTGCCCGCCGTAGTGCCCGCCGGCACCACCACACGCTCGGCGGGTGCAGCTGCGGGCGAGTACGGCTTGGACACGATGACTCCTCGAACGATGCGAATCACTGAGAACTGTTGATGCGGTACTGCGGATGCTAGTCCCCGGCCCCAACGCATTACTCACCGTGTCCACCGTTTTCGACGGCCGGGCCGCACGGCAGCCGGGAAAGACTTTCCGCCTCCGCCGTTGAACCGAACATCCTTCACGTTCGTTGTGCGGGATGGTCAGCCAGCAGACACGAAAAGGGACCGCGGGTGCGGCCCCGAGGGGAGGACATTCGGCATGAGCGCCAAGCAGCTCACGAAGCGGACAGCCACCGTTGCCTCGGCCGGTGCGTTGGTCGCGGTCGGGATGCTCGCCACCGCTGGATCGGCCGCGGCGAGCCCCGCACCGGCACCCGGCGAGATCACGGTGTGCGCCGCGGGACAGCACCTCGCGCTTGTTCATCTGCCCGGCCGCGACACGACGACCGGCTTGGTCGCTCCCGGCCAGTGCGACACGCTCGGCGGTCTCGGCACCAGCGAGCAGCCGGAGGACATCGTGGTCATGGGCGGCGACTACAGCGACTTGAGCGAGATCGGCCGCGAGTCGTTCCGGCCGAGCAAGGGAGCGGTCGTCACCACGTACGGCACGGTGGGCGACCTGTCGTACACGATCACGCACGGGTGACGGAGGAGCGAGCCGGCCGCGCCGCGCCAGGGGTGCCGCGTGGCGGGTCTGCTCGCTGACCCCGTCCTGCCGGCGACGACGCCAGTGGCGCCTCAGCCGCGCTGCATCGCCTTCATCTTGGTGATCTCCGCCGTCTGCGTGGCGATGATCTCGTCGGCGATCTCCTGCACCCGGGTGTCCGAACCCTTGCGCTGCACCTCACGGGACATCGTCAGCGCGCCCTCGTGGTGGGTGATCATCAGCTTCAGGAACAGCTCGTCGAACTTCGCCCCGCTGGCCGCGGCCAGCTCGTCCAGCTGCTTCTGGGTGGCCATGCCCGGCATGCCTTCGTGGTCGCCGTGCGAATCGGGCATGCCGTGGTGGCCGCCGTGACCGTGCCCCTCCTGATACCCCTTGGCGCCGGGCACCATGAGTGGCTCGTGACCGTGGCGCTTCAGCCACAGGTTCATCATGTCGATCTCCGCCCGCTGGGCACCGGCGATCCGCTTCGCGATCCCCTTCACCGGACCGGAGGCCGCGCGCGTCTTGGCCAGGTCGGTCATCACGACGGCCTGCGAATGATGCATCACCATGTCGCGCATGAACGCGACGTCGGCCTCGTTGGCCTTGCTCTTCGGCACCGCGGACTTCGCCTCTTCCGGCGAGAGTGTCTTGTTGTCCTCGCCCGGCTTGCCCGGCGCGATCACCGACGGCCCGGACGTCCCGGCCTGGCCGCCACCATCACCCTCGTCGCCGGTACAGGCCGGCACTGCCAGCACCGCGGCCACCAACGGCACGACGATCCACCTACGCACCGAATACTCCTCCGACTCCCGCGCCCGCGCGACCGTGCGCGGCTCGCACAGCCTTGTCACACGACCGTGCCTACGTCAATAACGCGCACGCAATTGTCGCGGCAACGACATTTCACCACGGCCCGGACACAACATTTCGCAGAATCGGCTCCTTGCGCCGAGACCGAACACTGAATCGCCCCGCCCCACCGGAGACAGATTCGCAATCACCTTAAAGGGTGCAAATCGGACAACGCCGACCGACGATCTGCCGCAGGTCGAACCGTGAGTCGATCACGGGCCGTCACCGAATCCGGCGTCACCTCGACCGCAATGGGTGTTCACCCGATGAGATGGATCGCGCATTCACCGGCCATGTGCGCCAAATGTGTCGGAGTATCGACAACTGAACCGAAAAAGTCGCGCGATCGAGTCCCCTTTAACGGTACCGTGCGCAACGGAAGTCGGCGCCGAACCGTCGACTGTGGGAGAAAGGCGACATACCGTGACAGGCACCCGTACCCGACGTTGGCGTGCCGCCGCGCTCGCCGCAGCGCTTGGCGCATCGCTGCTGAGCACGACATTAGGCACATCGTCCGCCGTGGCAGAGCCGTCCGGTCCTGCCCCGGACGAGATCGTCACCAGCCCCAACATGAAGCACGTGGCCAACGTGCCGTTCCAGGAGCCGCTGGCTGACGGTGCGGTCGGCACGGACATCGCGTTCAAGAACGGGCACGCGATCGTCGGCAACTACAACGGGTTCACCATCTACAACATCAAGAACCCGAAGAAGCCGAAGATCGTGGCCAATGTGCTGTGCCCCGGCGCGCAGAACGACGTGAGCGTCTACAAGAACCTGCTGTTCTTGTCGGTCGACGCGCGGCGCAGCGACGACTCGTGCAACTCCGAGCCCCAGAACGACGGCACCAAGCCGTACTGGGAGGGCGTGCGCATCTTCGACATCTCCGACATGCGCAACCCGCGCTACGTCAAGTCGGTGGAGACGAAGTGTGGCTCGCACACCCACACGCTGGTTCCTGGCAAGTTCAAGAGCCACGTCTACCTCTACGTGTCGTCGTACGCGCCTTCCGAGTCGCTGTCCAACTGCCAGCCGCCGCACGACCTGATCTCGATCATCAAGGTGCCGGTGCACAAGCCGACCAAGGCCGAAGTGGTGGCCACACCGGTGCTGTTCCCGGACGGCGGCTTCCCGGGTGACCCCGAGTGGGACATCAACAAGCCGGGCGGCGTGCCGACCGAGGGCTGCCACGACATCACCGTGTACCCGTCGAAGAACCTGGCGGCGGGCGCCTGCATGGGTGACGGTGTGCTGATGGACATCACCGACCGGGAGAACCCGAAGGTGATCGACCGGGTGACCGACGCGGAGCACTTCGCGTTCTGGCACTCGGCCACGTTCAGCAACGACGCCTCCAAGGTCGTCTTCACCGACGAGCTGGGCGGCGGCGGCGCGGCCACCTGCAACCCGGAGATCGGCCCCGAGCTCGGCGCCGACGGCATCTACGACATCGTCGGCAAGGGCGACGAGCGCAAGCTGGTGTTCCGCAGCTTCTTCAAGATCGATCGCGAGCAGACCGACGAGGAGAACTGCGTGGCGCACAACGGCATGCTGCTGCCGGTGCCCGGCAAGGACATCATGGTGCAGTCCTGGTACATGGGCGGCACCGCGGTGTGGGACTTCACCGACTCGTCGAACCCGAAGCAGATCGGTTACGTCGAGCGTGGTCCGGCCGCGAACCCTGAAGAGGGCGGCGGTACGTGGTCGTCGTACTACTACAACGGCTACATCTACTCGTCCGACCTCGGCAAGGGCTTCGACGTCCTGCGCATCGACGACAAGATCACCGACCCGGCCAAGAAGGTCCGGACCAACGTGCTCAACGCCCAGACGCAGGAGCACTACCGCGAGCGCTGATCTCGCACCGATCGACAGATCCAGTCAGGGGCGTCTTCCCTCGGGGAGGCGCCCCTGATTCATGTCCGGGGACGGCTACGAACGGCCAGCAGGTGCAGTCGCACCACGGCATAGCAGCCACCGACCGCCATCAGCCACGGCACCACACTGACGGTCGCGGCCGAAGCCAGGGCCACGACGACCAGCGCCAGCCCGACGACCGTGTCGAAGAACCGGGCGACGAACGTGGCGCGGGAAAGCTGCCGGGCCACGACCTCGGCGACGTACGGCAACCCGGCCGCCCACACCGCGAGATACACCGACCAGCCGAGAACCAGCATCCCGGGCACCGGATCGCCGGTGATCAACTCCCCCAGCGGTCCGGCGAGCACCGCGCACAGACCACCACACGCCAGCGTCCCGCCGGTCAACGCGACGGCGAGCCTGGTCGTGCGTGGCCGACCGCGCTCCGGGTTCTTCTCCGCGGCGGCGAACCGCGGCAGGAGATAGCTCCCCGCGCCGTTGACGACCACCTGCAGCCAGGCCACCACCAGCCGACCGGCCTCGAGCAGACCGACCGCGGCCAGCGACCCGAACGCCCCGACGAGCACGCGCGCGGCCAACATCGCCAGCGGTCGTAGCGTCGCTTGCGCGGCTCGCCACGTGGCGAACGCAGCGAGCTGCCCCATCCCCTGCCACCCGGGTCGCAGATGCCGCAACTCCTCGCGCGGCAACAGCGGCACGCCGAGGCCGACGGCGACCAAGGCACCGATCGCCATCGCCGACACCAGTCCGGTCAGCGACAAGCCGGACATCGCGACCAGCACCACGGCGATCACGGTGGCGACCAGGTACAGCACGTCGTTGCCCAGCAGCCGGGTGAACTCCATGCGAGCGATCAGCAGCCTGCGCAGGGTCTCCCGCATCAACCACACGACCACCAACACCGCGAACGCCAGCGCGAGGTGCGCATCCGGTCCACGTAACACGATCACCGTCACCGCTCCGGCACCGGCGGCCAGCGCCCACGTCACGAGCGCACTGCTGACCAGCGCGCCCCGCACGACGGGATCGTGCCGGTCCAGCACCGCCAGGCTGTCGCCGACGTAGCCGGTGTAGACGGCCGAGGCCGTGATGAGCAGCCCCAGCAGCACGGCGAACGCGCCGAACTCGGCCAGGCCGAGGCCGCGGGCGGCCAGGATCTGCAGCCCCAGGCTGGTTGCCGCGGTGACCGCCTGGGCGGCGACCGGCGCGGAGATCCGCCGCAGCCCGCGCACGGCGCCACCGGCCGCGGCGCGCATCACTCGCGGGGCGTGGCGAAGGTCAGCACGTATCCGGCGACCCTGCCACCCACGATCCGGATCTGTTCGGTCAGCCGGTGCAGGCCCGCCGCGTCGGCATCCCGCCGCACGACCACGATCGCTGCATCACTGGCCCGGACCAGCGCACCCGCTTCCGGCGCGCTCGCCGGCGTCGGGGTGTCGATCAACACGATGTCGAATTGCGCGCGCATCTCGTCGATCGCCTGGTCCAGCAGCGGGACGCTGAACCGTTCGAGCACACCGTCGACGTAGGCACCGGCCGGGATCACGGTGAGCGTGACGCCTTCGCCGAGCTCGACGACCCGCATCGTGCTCTGCGGACGCACGGTCCCCATCGCGATGTCGGTCAAGCCGGGATGCTCCCGATGGTCGTCCTGCTCGTAGGAGTCCTTGGCGGCCAGACCGATGCTGGTCGACAACCCGTGCGTGCGCACCGCCCCGTCGACCAGCAGCACGTTCAGGCCGCTTCGCGCCAGCGCGCTGGCCAGCTGGATGCTCGTCGTGGTGACACCGCTGTCGGGTTCGCCGGTGACGATCACGACGCCCTCGTCGATCACTCGCTGAACACCGAAGGCGACCATCCGGTAGGTCTTCGACGGCGGCGCACCCAGCCACAGCAGCGTCGCCGCCTCGTCCTTGCTGACCTGTTCGATCTCGCCGAGCACCGGTTCGTCGACCAGCGCCTCCAGTTCACCCAGATTGCCCACGCGCCGGTCCCGGTCGGCACGGAACCACGCCAACGCCACCGCGATCACGCCACCGAGGCCGAGGCCGATCGCGCCGTCCCTGGCGATCGAGCGCATCAGCGCCATGGTGTCCGGCGCGGTGTCGTAGACGAACGCCACGCCGTCACCGATCTGGCTGGCCGCGACCTTCAGTTCGGTGGCCCGCTTGTCCAGCTCGGCCAGCGACACCGCGGCCGCCTCCGTGTTGGCCGAGCCCTGTTCGCCCTCCGGCGTGTCGTCCAGCCGCTCCTCGATCGACGCACGCTGCTCGGCCAACGTGTCCAACAGCCGCTTGACCCGTTGGCTGACTTCCGCGCGCGAGGCGTCCCGGTAGGCCTCGATGACCGCGGCCATGATCCTGCTCGCCTCGTCCGGGCTGTCCGCGGACACTTGCAGCACCAGCGACTCGCCGGTCTCCGACGCCTCCGCGGTCACCGCGTTGCGCAACGTCTCCTTGGACACCGCGGCGCCGAGCTTCTTCGCCGCGGCGGCGATCACCTTGTCCGACGTCACGAACAGCGCGCGCTGGGTGGCGTACCGCGCGAACGCCGTCTCCCCCGACTCGACACCGAGCACACCCGCTTTGTCCGGCGTCTTGAGCGCCAGGCGGGCTTGCATGCGCGACGGTTCGCCGACGATCAACGCCACGATGACGCTGAGCAGCACCGCGACGGCGACGATGATCAACGAGCTCGCCCGGTACCGCCATACCGCGTCGACGAGCCGTGGCGATGGCAGCTCGTCCATGACGTCGTTCTCCCTGGGTGGCCATGCCGAACGGTCGGTTCAACCTAACAGATCGGCACCGCTTACCCGCGCCGCAGCCGGTGCGGGTAACAAGATCGCGCCGACCGGCGATAACTGCGGTAATGGATCTTCGGACAACTGTCTTGCGCGAACTGACCGCACCGCGTTTCGGGCTGTCCGCTAAGCTGTCGAAGGCCATTCTCGTGCGCCGTAGGCGACCATTCTGTTCGTCCCGTTCGAACTGACCACCGAGAGCTCATGACTGTCGCAACCGAACTTAGCTTCGTCGAGGCGCTCGGCCGACTGCGATACGCGCAAAAGAGCACAAAAGGGGCTCCCGCGTATTCCCGTTTTGTCAACCGGAAGGCGGGGCGCGTGCTGGCCGCGGCCGCCTATCGCATCGGTGCGACGCCGAACCAGGTGACCGCCGTCAGCGCCTTGTTCACCTACGCGGGCATCGCGGTCATCGCCCTGGTGCCGCCCGCGCCGCCCGTCGGCATCCTCGTCACCGCACTGCTGGTCGTGGGCTATGCGCTCGACGCGGCGGACGGACAGTTGGCGCGCCTGCGCGGCGGCGGATCGGCGGCCGGCGAGTGGCTCGACCACGTGGTGGACGCGGCGAAGATCTCCGCTCTCCACCTGTCCGTGCTGATCGCCGCCTACCGGCACTTCGACGTGTCCCCGGAGTGGCTGCTGGTGCCGATCGGATTCGCCGTGGTGGCCGCGGTGATGTTCTTCGCGATGATCCTCAACGATCTGTTGCGACGGGCCCACAATGCCACTAGTCCGAATGGAGTAAAGCACTCAGCCGTTCGGTCTATTCTGGTCGTGCCGACCGATTATGGCTTGCTCTGCGTCGCTTTCCTGACATTCGGATTTCCCACCGTTTTCGGGGCGGTGTACGCATTGTTGTTCGCCGCCAATGCCGCGTTTCTCGCGCTGGCGTTGGTGAAGTGGTTCCGGGAAGCCAGAACGCTGGACGCCGCCCAGGGAGGACCTCGGTGACCGTCGTCGGTTATGCGCCCGGCGCGTACGACATGTTCCACATCGGACACCTGAACATTCTGCGCCGCGCCGCGGCCGAGTGCGACTACCTGATCGCCGGGGTGGTCACCGACGAGGTGGTGCTGGCCGCCAAGGGCAAGACACCGATCGTGCCGTTCCGGGAACGGATCGAGATCGTGCGCAGCGTGCGCTACGTCGACGAAGCGATCGAGGACGAATTCGTCGACAAGTTCGAGACGTGGAAGAAGCTGCGCTACGACATCCTGTTCAAAGGCGACGACTGGCGCGGCACCGCGCGAGCCGAGCGCCTGGAGCGCTTGCTCGGCGAAGTCGGCGCGCGCGTGGTCTACTTTCCTTACACGATCCACACGTCGTCGACGGCATTGCGTTCTCTGCTGACGGCGGCGACCGAAGTGAGGGACATGGGGAGCTGACAGTGCGCGCCCGCTCCGGCTGGCTTGTGGCCTCGGTGGTCGTCGCGCTGTCCTGTGTCGCCGTGCTGGTGGTCTACCTCGACCGTTCGCACAGCCACGGCTCCACCGCGGGCGATCCGTTGCTCCCCCGGACCGCCTACCCGATCCCCGACGATGCCCTGTTCGTCTCGCCGCACGGCGATGACTCGGCGTCCGGCGGCAAGAACACGCCGTTGCGCACGGTCAAGGCCGCGGTCCGCGCCGCCCACTCGGGCCAGACCATCGTGCTGCGCGCGGGCACGTACCGGGAGAAGGTCGGCATGATCGGCAAGCGGCTGACCATCCAGCCGTATCCGCACGAACGGGTGTGGTTCAAAGGCAGCGTGGTGGTGCGCGACTGGGAAGCCGTCGGCGAGGTGTGGCAGCACACCGGGTGGCGCGACGAGCTGTGCAACGACTGCTACCTGCCGGAGATCATCGACCCCGAGTACCCGCTGGCAGGCCGCCCGCAGATGGTGTTCGTCGACGGCAAGCCGTTGCGCCAGGTCGCCGAGCGCGACCAGGTTCGGGCGGGCACGTTCTACGTGGGCGACGGCTCCGTGGTGATCGGTGACGACCCGGACGGCCGGACCGTGGAAGTCACCGCCTACGACCATCTGCTTCAGTTCGACAAGGGCGCGGACGGCTCCCGTCTGCGTGGCGTCGGCGTCGCACACTACGGATCGAACCAGCGGTACGGCGCCCGCGGGGCGATGGTGACCGTCAACGCTCCCCGGGTCCGGGTCGAGAAGTCGACGTTCCGCTTCTCCGCCTCCACGGGCCTTGCGGTGTTCCAGCCGGACGCTCAGGTCGTCGACAGCACGTTCACCGGCAACGGCCTGGTCGGACTACTGGCGAACCGGGCGGACCGGCTCCGCGTGACCGACAGCAGGTTCGACGGCAACAACGCCGAGCATTTCGCCACGTCGGGCGACGCCGTCGGGTCCGCGGGCGCGAAGGTCACCCGCACCGACCGGCCGCACTTCGCAGGCAACATCTTCATCGGCAACCACGCCACCGGCTGGTGGTGCGACCTCGGCTGCACCAACGCGACGGTGATCAGCAACCGGGCGATCGACAACGCGGGCCACGGCATGCACTACGAGGTCTCCAGTGCGGCGGTGATCGCCGACAACGTGCTGGTCGACAACGCCCGGCACGGGCTGAAGATCTCCAGCTCGGACCGGGTGCGGTTGTTCCACAACCTGCTCACCGGCGACCGCGCCGCGGCACTCGGGCTGTACAACGATCCCCGGCTGCCGAGCTTCGACTGGTACAGCGAGGCGAAGGGGCTGAGCTGGCTGACCGAGAAACTGGTGGCGGTGAACAACCTGCTGATCCAGCGGTCCTCCGGCTCGCCGGTCATCGTGTCGGAGGATCATCGCGAGAAGCCACGCGGCAATCCGGCGTTCGTCACGCGGGCCGACGGCAACGGCTACCTGCGCGCTCCGTCGGGTGAACCGCTGGCGGTGTTCGTCGAGGGCAACGGCAAGGAGCACGCCTTCGCCAAGCTGGCCGACCTGCGCGAAGCGGGCTTCGAGCGGCACGGACTGACCGGCGCGCCGAGTGCGGTGGACCTCACCGACGACTACGCCCTCAAGCCGGGGTCGCTGGGCATCGACGCCGGCCGGCCGATTCCGCAGGAGATCGCCGATCTGCTCGGCATCATCGCCGAGCAACGCCCGAACCTGGGCATTCTGACCGGCTAGCAGCGCTGCGCTCGCACGAGCAGCTGGACTGATGGCCGATCAGCGTGCGCGCTTCGCACCAAGCGGGCCAAGCATCCGGCGTGCGGTCGGACACCGAGCAGGGAACCCACACGGGCGGGAACGCCGTAAGCGTCCGGGCACCGAACAAGACCGGGCCGGCGCTCGTGGATGCCGGTACTGCGCAGACTCCCCGGGCGCCCGTGGTACCGACCGACCAGCAGCTCGGCCGAACCTACGGCGTTCCGGACAACCACGTCGGCCAGGCGAAGCGCGCCGCCCGCCTGGCCGACGATGCCGTCACATCGTCGCGTTCGGCGAACCGATCCGATTGCCGTCCTCGTCGACCGCCCGAATGTAGAACGTGCCCGAGGTGTAATTCGTCGTGTACTTGAACTCCGGGATCAACCACGGCCGCGACGACTTGGTGACCTCGTAGATCGGCTCCGCGGTACCCGCCTTGATCACCTGGTAGGTGAGGGTGTCGCTCTGCCGCGACCAGGTGCCCTGCCACTCGATCACGATCTTGCCCTGCGCGTTGCGGGTGAGCGTCGGCTTGCGGAACGGCGTCTCCGGCGCGCGGTGCTTGACCCCGGACACGCCGCGCACGGCGAAACGGGTCAGGCTCTGCTGCGGCTCGCCGTTGACCGTGGTGAACTCACCGCCGAAGACGACGTACTGGTCGTTGGCCGCCACCGCCCACGTACCGTTCTTCCACGGGCTGGTCGACGGGCCACCGTTGGTGTTCGGGAACCACGGGTAGAATTCCGGGATCGGGTCGCCCTTCTTCACCAGCGCGTAGTCGCGCGGTGCCGTCCTGGTCGCCTTGGTCGATTCCGCGGTCATCCGGTAGTACTGGAACGACGCGCCCTTCTCCGGCATGACCTCCGACGCCCAGCAGTCGTGGGTGTGCGAGGCGGCGTAGATGACACCGTGCCGCACGGCGATCGCCTGGGTGTCACCGAGGCAGCCGTCCCACCACAACGCCTCACCGGTGTCGATCTTGGCGGCCATCCGGCCCTCGAACCGGCCCAGGCCGACGTTCCCGACAGCGTCGTAGGCGGCGAAGTACGCGACGCCGGTGCCGTCCGTGGCGATGTCGGTGACGGTCGGCGAGCCGTTGACCTTGGCCGCCCACGAGACCGTGGCGCCGGTCTGCGCGTTCAGCGCACCCATGCGCCGCTGCGTGGTGTTGTTCAGCTTCTCGAACGCCCCGCCGACCAGCACGCGGTTGTGGTCCGGCGAAGCGAGCATGGCGAACACCGTGCCATCGGCCTTCGGCGCCCACGCGCGCAGCGAGCCGTTGTGCGCAACCGCGGCCAACCTGGTGCGCGGCTCGTTGTTGACCGAGCTGAACGAACCGCCCACGTAGAGGGTCTGCGACGTCACGGCCAGGCCGCGCACCCGGCTGGAGAACGCAGGCTTGAAGTTCTCGTCCAGCGCGCCACCGTTGTCCAGCCGGAACTTCGCCAGCCGGGACCGCCACTTGCCGTCGATCCGGTCGAAGTCGCCACCGACGTATAGCGCGCTGCCGCCCGGGCTGGCCTTGATCCGGAACACCGAGTCGCACACGTAGCGGTTCAGCCCGGTCTTCTTGCAGTAGTTGCCCGGGTCGGTGGTGCTGGTGAACTCGCTGCCGGTCACCTTGGGCGCCCACGGCAGCAACTCACCGGTGCGCACGTCGAAGGCCAGCAGGTTGTGCCGCGGCACCTCGCCTTCACCGCCCGGCTCGACACCGGCGGGCCGCGCCTTGGAGAAGCGGCCGCCGACGTAGGCGGTGTTGCCGACGATCTCGATGCTGAACACGATGCCGTCGGTCTGCGGCGTCGGGAGCGCACCCGCCGTGGCCGGATGCTTGCCGGGCTCCGGCGCGGCCTGTTGCGCCGAAGCGGGCAGCAGTGAGACCACGAGCACCACGAGGGCGCCCAGCGCCCCCAGCAAGGTCCAGCTACGACGGGTCAACTTCATCGCGGCTCCCGTTTCGTTACTCGAGCATTCCGGACAGGACGGGTCACGCTCGCCGGTGCGCGACCTGCCAAGCGCAGGGCGAGCTCGTGGTAGGCATCGGCGACGGCGTCCCAGTCGTAACGGTCCAGCGTGTCAATCTGCTTACGACCACGGACGGCCGTGACGCCGGGTTCAGCCTCCGCTTCGGTGCACAGCCGGGCGAGCTCGGCAGCGGTGGAGAAATACCGGCCGTAGCTGCCCAGGACCTCGCGGTTGAACGGCACGTCGAAAGCCGATGTCGGCGCGCCCGCTCCCATGGCGCGCAACAACGACGGATTGGTGCCGCCGACGGAATGACCGTGGATGTAGGTCAACGCGCCGGCATACAGCTGATCGAGCAGCTGCTGATCCCAGATCGAGCCGAGGAAGCGCACGCGCGGGCTGTTCGCCGCGATCGCCTCCACCTTGGCCCGGTAGGCGTCGGCATAGGGGGCCGAGCCGACCACCACCAGCGGATACACCGCTTCCGAGCGCAGGTAGCCCTCGACGGCGAGATGGATGTTGTTCTCCGGCTCGAACCTGGCCACCACCAAGTGGTAGCGCGCCGGCTGAAGACCGAGTTCCGGCAAACGGTCCAATTCGCCTTCCGGCAGAATCGGAGCGCCGTACGGGATGTACGTGCTGTCGATTCCGAATCGGTCCAGGTAATAGTCCTGAATGGCGCGCGAGTCGGCGATCAGGGAATCGGACCAGCGCACCGCGAGCGATTCCGCGCGGCGGTAGTAGACAGAACCGGCGCCGCGCCATTTGTCACGTTTCCATTCCAGTCCGTCGACATGGGTTGCCACCGGGATGCGCGCCATTCTCAGCACGGGCAGCAACGGCGCATTCCCGGCGTTGAACACGAACGCCACGTCGGGCCGCGCCCGGCGGGCATGCAGCACGGAGAGGGCGGTGTGGCTCAGGGTCTCCAGCACCTTGTGACGCACCGCGGGCAGGTGCACCAGCCGCATGCCCAGGTGCTCGTCGGGCCGTTCGTCACCCTGCGTGGTGCGGCAATAGACGGCGACGCGGTGGCCGCGCTCGACCAGGCGGCGACCCACTTCTTCCACACAGGTTTCGAATCCGCCATAACGCGCCGGAACTCCCCTGGTGCCAATCATGGCAATACGCATGACACACCCCAAAGCAGCTCGGAGGAGCAACCGGACGCCGACCACACACGATCCCCGCGTCGCATGCGCGGGCACAATCTACCGGGGGCTGAATTAGACTCCGCCACGAGGTCACATAAACCGGCCGCACTACTCCATTTGGAGCAACGTATTCCCAGAGTTTCGACTTTCCGTTCCCGGCAGGCGCGGCGGACCCGGCCGCCTGCCTGGCCGGTGGTGTGCCTGATCGCCCTGGTGGTGGTCAGCGACTTCCAGTTCCGCCTCCGGGACAACAAGGCAGCGGTGTCCGGCAATGCCGACCCGTTCGTGATGTTGGAGGTCGGGACGTACGCGGCGGTGGCGTTGTTCCTGTTCTTCCGGTTCCGACCGCGGCCGCGGTTTCGTCGCCCCACCAAACTCGCCTTGCTCGGCTACATCTACGCGGGCGCGCTGATCTTCTCGGCGGTGTACTCCCCGTACACCGCGCTCGCGCTCGTCCGCGCCGGGCAAGTCGCCGTCGCGGTCGCGCTGTTCCGCTGCGTCGCGCTGCATACCGACGTACACACGCCGCATCGCATGGCGCACGGCTACGCGGTGCTGATGGCCGCGTCCGCGATTTTCGGTGTGCTCGTCCCGTTCCCCCGGTTGCCGCTCCAGCAAGAGCGCTTTACGTGGTTGTACGTGCACCCCGTTCAGGCTGGCGAAATGCTCGCGATCGCCACGGTCGTGCTGTCCGCCTACCTGCTGACCAGCGGCTTGCCGCGCAGCGGCCCGCAGTGGCGTCCCGGGGTGTACCTGTTGTTGCTGGCGATCTGCGGAGGGGCGTTGCTGGCGACGAGGACGCGGGGTGCGGTGCTCGGCGCCGCCGTCGGCGTCGCCATGCTGTTGTGGACCCGCTGGCGTGGCGTGCGCAAGTTCGAGCTCGCCATCGTCGGTGCGGTGGCGCTCGCCGTGGTGGTGATCAGCAGCTCGGACGCGATCGAGGCGTACTTCGCTCGCGGCGAATCGGTCGACAAGCTCGCCACGCTCAACGCGCGCACGGACCTGTGGGCGTACGCATTCGAACTGTTCGCCGAACACCCGCTGTACGGCTACGGGCTCACGTCGACCCGCGGCCTGTTCCTGGAAAGCATGGGCCTGGGCGGCGGCCACAACGCGCTGATCAATCTGCTGGTGGACACCGGGCTGGTGGGGGCGCTCGCGTGGCTGGCGCTGCTGGCCGGGATCGCCGTGACCGCCTATCGGCTGTGCCGCCGCACCGGCGTGACCAGGGTCGACGGCATGCTGGTGCTGGCCGTGCTGCTCGGCATGACGGCGAACTCGATCTTCACCGAAGGCCTCGGTTCCCCGGCCAACGCGTCGTTCACCTGGCTGTACCTGCTGCTGGCCTGGGTGCTGCATGCCAGGACGGTGGCCGACACCGAGGACGCCGAGAGCAGGCGGATCAAGAGGAGGACGTCAACCAGGTGAATTCCGCACAGCGCACGGCTTTGCTGGTGCATCCCTCGGTCGAGTTGTACGGCTCGGATCGCATGTTCGCCGAATCGGTGTTGGGACTTGTCGAGCACGACTGGCGCGTTGTGGTGGCCCTGCCCGGCGACGGCGACCTTGCTCGTCTGCTGCGGTCCGAAGGCGCCGACGTGCGGTTCTGTCCGACACCGGTGCTCCGGAAGGCCGCGCTCCGGCCGGCGGGATTCGTCCGACTGGTACTCGACACGCTGCGCGCGATCGGTCCCATGCTGCGGCTGACCCGCGAAGTGCGTCCGGACGCCGTCTACGTCAACACCGTCACCGTGCCGTTGTGGTCGGCCCTGGCTCGGGTGCTGCGTCTGCCGGTCGTGGCCCACGTGCACGAAGCCGAGGACGACGTGCCGCTGATCATTCGCAAAGCACTGGCGGCACCACTGCTCGCCGGGCACACGGTCATCGCCAACAGCGAGGCGAGCGCCCGCAGCGTCGTCACGGCCATTCCCCGGCTCGGGCCACGCACGCAGGTGATCTACAACGGCGTCGTCGGACCGAGCCGGGACCCGCATGTGCACGACTCGCCACCCGAGCCACCGCGCCTGGTTCTGGTCGGCCGCCTGTCCCCGCGCAAGGGCACCGACGTCGCCATCCGCGCGGTCCGCAGGCTGCACGACGCCGGTCATCCGGTGAGCCTGCGGCTGGTCGGATCCGCCTTCACCGGCTACGAGTGGTTCGTCGACCAGCTCCACCAGCAGGTGCGTGACCTCGAACTGACCGAACATGTGCGGTTCGACGGCTTCAACCCCGACGTCTGGCAGGTGTACGCCGAGGCCGATGTCGCACTGGTTCCCTCGCGCGTGGAGCCGTTCGGCAACACGTCCGTGGAGGCTCAGCTGGCTGGAGTCCCGGTCGTCGTCTCGGACACCCAGGGCCTGCCGGAGACCGTCGACGGCGGTCAGTACGGCTTGGTCGTCCCGCGCGACGACGACGCGGCACTCGCCGACGCCGTACTCGAGATCATCCGTGACTGGCCGGCCGCAGCGGCACGGGCGAAGGCCGCACGGGAAGCCGCCGCACAGCGCTTCTCCCCCGCCGCCTATCGGGCAGCCGTCGCCGAGGCCGTCGAGAACGTCAGTAGGCGCCGCGCCCGCTGACCACGGCGCGCACCGTCTTCCACAAGATCACGGCGTCCAGGGTCAGCGACCAGTCCTCGACGTAGCGCAGGTCCAGCCGAACGGAGTCCTCCCACGACAGGTCGCTGCGCCCGCTGACCTGCCACAATCCTGTCATCCCCGGCTTGACGAGCAGGCGGCGGCGGATGTCCGGACCGTAGCTGAGCGTCTCCTCCAGCAGCGGCGGGCGCGGCCCGACCAACGACATCGACCCGCCGAGCACGTTGAACAGTTGCGGCAGCTCGTCGATGGAGAACCGGCGCAGCACCGCCCCCACCCTGGTCACCCGCGGGTCGGAGCGGATCTTGAACAGCGGACCGTCCGCCTCGTTGGCCAGCTGGGAGCGCATGCGGTCGGCACCCACGTGCATGGTCCGCAGCTTCCACATCGTGAAGACCTCGCCGTCGCGCTTGACGCGCAGCTGCCGGTAGAACACCGGCCCGCCGTCGTCGAGCTTGATGGCGATGGCGGCGGCCAGCAACACCGGGGACGTCAGCACCAGCGCGAGGAATGCGCCGATGCGATCGGCGATCTCCTTGATCAGGCGGCCGCCGCCGGTGAACGCGGGCTGGCTGACGCGCAGCATCGGCATGCCGAGCACGCCGGAGACCTTCACCCGGGGGCCGGCCACCTCCATCAGCACCGGCGCCACGGCCAGCTCCGCGGACGTGCCTTCCAGGTCCCAGGCCAACCGCCGCAGGACCTCGGGTGTCCAGTGCGAGTGCGGCGTCACCGCCACGACGCGATAGCCGCCGCGGCGGACGTGATCGGCGAGCTGATCGAGCGAGCCGATCACCGGGACCCCGGCGATCTCACCGTCCTGCTGGGCCTGCGGGTCCGAGTCCACCAGGCACGCCGCCTCGACGCGCCATCCCACGTGGCAGTGCTCGCGGGTGCGCTCGATCAACTCGCGGACCGAGTCGGCCGCGCCCGCCACCACCACGGGCAGCATGCGCCTGCCGTGCCGCCGGGACCGGTGCAGCCACTGCCGCAGCAGATAGCGAGCCAGCAACGCCAGAAACGTCATGGTCGGCAGCACCCCGAGCATCCACGGGCGCACGTCCAGGCGCTCCAGCCACGGACCGAGCAAAGCCAGCACCACGGCGGCGGAGAACATCGCCGACAGGACGCGGCGGTACTCCTCCGCGCCGTCGCCCAGCATTTCGATCTGCCATGCCCGACGCACCGGCAGGAAGATCAGCACCAGCACGGCGATCAATGGTGCGATCGCCGGGTGCAAGCCTTCGATGGTGCCGAGCAGGCCGAGGATGCCCGCCAGTGCGGCGACACCGATCACCGCGATGGCGTCGGACAGGATGACGGCGGCTCGGTACCGCCGCTCCCAGCGCATGACCGGGCCGCTCCCCCGGCGGCTGCCGCGTGGCGCGACTGCGCTCCCGATGGCGTCGGTGGACAGGGACGTAGCCGACGTCAAGGGTTCGCGCATCCAACTACCCCTTAGCTCGCACCAACACGACGGGCGGACACATGCCGCGCACCGGAGTTATCGCCGCGACAGTGGCTGGATATTAGCCATATCGAAGGTCACACGATCGTGGACCCACACTTTGGCTGAACAACTCACGGTGGAGACAGGGAAATCGGTGCTCGCGCGGACGGTTTCCCACTCCCGCTCAGCGGCATCACCTGATAGACCTGAACCGTGCAAGCCCGCGAAACGATCAGTAACTACTGCGAGCGTGTCGGCCCCGGATTCTGGGACGAGCCACTCAACGCGTGGACCAACCTCGCCTTCGCGCTCGCCGCGATCGGCGCGTGGCTGCTGGTCGAGCGGGCAGGCGGGCCGGCCCGCCGCGGAACGATCCGCGCCCTCCCCGTGATCATCTTCTGCATCTTCCTGGGCAGCGGAGCGTTCCACACCACCGCGACGCGGTGGGGCGGCATCGCGGACACCGGCACCATCGCGGTGTACCTGCTCTACTACATCGTGCTGTTCGTGGTGCTGTACTGGCGAGTGCCGTGGCGGGTCGCGTGGCTGGCCGCCCCGGTGTTCATCGGCTTCACGGTGCTGACCGCGCTACTGGCCGACTTCGCCGGATTGCGCGGGCCGGGCATGTATCTGTCCGCCCTGCTCGCGCTCGTGGTGCTCGGCGGAGCCTTGCATTTCTCCAGTGACCCGAAAGTGCGACCGTACGGCGTGCAGTACGCCGCGATCGGTTTGCTGTTCGGCGTATCGCTGACGCTGCGCACGCTGGACCAGCCGTTGTGCGAGGTCATCCCGTTCGGCACGCATTTCCTGTGGCATGTGTTCAACGCCTGCGTGCTGTTCCTGACGGCACGGCTGGCCGTGCGCCGGTGGGAGGAACTGCACAGTGATACCTCGGCCCGGATCACTGCGGAGCGTGACGGCTGACCCGCTCGGACGGCGGTAGCGATTCATCCTTCGTGATCGTTACGTTCGACAACCGTGCGCTCATATGCGCATATGGCCATATAGCGATCATTGGAGGTCTCGATGGGTGGTTGCTCGTGCTGCAGTAACTGTTCCGGCCCGGGTTGCGGCTGCTGCGGCTCCTGCTGATTAATCGGTTGCTCACTGCGACACGGCCTGGCTACTCTCGGCCAGGCCGTGTCGCCGTCGAAGGGAGATGCCGGTGCTCAGCTGAGGTCGCCGTCGCGTCCTACTCGTGTCGACCTCGCGGGAGCCCGCCATGTCTCCATCCGCCATCGTCATTTCCGATCTTCGTTTCGCCTGGCCCGACGGCACCGTGGTGCTCGACGGCCTCAACACCGTCATCCCGTCCGGCCGCACCGGACTGGTCGGCCTCAACGGCAGCGGCAAGTCGACGCTGCTGCGGCTGATCGCCGGCAAGCTGCGACCCAGCCGGGGATCGATCACGACCGGAGAGGTCGGCTACCTCCCACAGGACCTGGTGCTGGACACCTCACGCACGGTTGCCGAGGTGCTGGGCATCGCCGAGGTGATCCGGGCCGTCGCGGCCATCGAAGCCGGCCGGACCGATCCGCAGCTGTTCGACGTCGTCGGCGACGACTGGGACGCCGAGGAGCGTGCCCGCGCACTGCTGGATCAGCTCGGTCTGGCCGACGTCGAGTTGTCCCGCCGGGTCGGTGCACTCTCCGGTGGGCAGACGGTCCTGCTCGGGCTGGCCGCGTTGTTCTTGGCGCGTCCCCAAGTACTGCTGCTCGACGAGCCGACCAACAATCTCGACCGGAACGCACGCGAGCGGCTGTACGAGGCGGTGGAAGCGTGGACCGGCGTCACGGTGATCGTTTCGCACGACCGTGAGCTGCTCGCCCGCGTCGATCAGATCGCCGAACTGCGAGACGGCACCGTTCGGATCTACGGCGGGAGTTTCGCCGACTACGAGGAAGCCGTGCGAGCCGAGCAGGAGGCCGCAGAGCGGGCGCTACGCACTGCCCAGGCGGATGTGCGGCGCCAGCAGCGCGAACTCGTCGCGGCCCGGACCACGCTCGATCGCAGGCTGCGCTACGGCCGCAAGCAGTTCGCCAACAAGCGCGAGCCGAAGATCGTCATGAACGCCCGCAAGCGTGAAGCGCAGGTGTCGGCGGGCCGCTACCGGATCATGCACGAGGAGAAGGTCGAGCAGGCCAAGGGACGGCTCGCCAAAGCCGAGGAGGCAGTGCGCGACGACGACGCGATTCGCGTCGACCTGGCCGGGACGACGGTCCCGTCGGGCCGGGAGGTGCTGCGCGTCGATGCGGTTCTCCGCAACGGCGTCTCCGTCGAGCTGGACATGCGTGGTCCCGAGCGGGTCGCGTTGACCGGGCCGAACGGCGCGGGCAAGACCACGTTGTTGCGGACCATCACCGGCGACGTCCCACCGGCTTCGGGCCGGGTCGAGGCGCTCGTCCCGGTCGCCCTGTTGCCGCAACGCCTGGACGTGCTCGACGACGAGGCCACCGCGGTGGACAACGTCGCCCGCGCCAACCCGAGAGCGTCGGCCAACACGATTCGCGCCCAACTCGCCCGGCTGTTGCTCAAGGACGGGCGGGCCGATCTGCCGGTCGGTGTCCTCTCGGGTGGTGAGCGCTTCCGAGCGACGCTGGCCACGCTGCTGATCGCGCACCCGCCACCGCAGTTGCTGTTGTTGGACGAGCCGACGAACAACCTGGACCTGTCCAGCGTCCGGCAGCTGGTGCAGGCGTTGCGGCAGTACCGGGGAGCGCTCGTCGTCGCCAGTCACGACGAACCGTTCCTGCAGGAGGTCGACGTCGACCGGCGGCTGCATCTCGGGCCGTGAGCACGCTGGGGCCGGCCACGGTGGACGGCCCCAGCGCTTGTGGTCACGCGATGCCGTGGCCGGCCAACCACGAGAGGGTCAGCCGGTAGAACTGCGGCGCGCCCTTGCTGAGGTTGATCGAGTGCCCGGCGTTCGGGATCAGGTGCTTGACTTCTCCGGCGCCGGGGTCAGTGGCGCAATCCTTCGTCGTTCGGCAGAACAGCATGTCGTGCCGTCCCAGCACGTGCAGAACCGGAACGTCGACTCGCGACCGTCGGTCTTGATCGTCGGCGGCTGCATCAGCACAGGGTCGCAGCGAGCACAGCTCACCGCTGCTCAGCGTGTCCTTGGCCGACTCCTCTCCGCGAGCAATGGCGCTTTCGTACGTGCCCGGGTAGTGGAAGACCTGGGTGCGGCTTCCCGGCAGGGTGGTGAAGTAGCCCTTGGCCCACGGCAGGCCTGCGAATCGCGGATCCTTCACAGCCGGTGTGAACGGATACAGGCCTTCGTCGCCGTCGTCCGAATCCTCATCCCCCGGCTCGTCACCGTCGTCCGGATCGCCCTCCTCCGGCTCGCCGTCCGCGTTCAGCGGGATCCCGCTCACGATGACCGCGTCCACTCCCCCGTAGGCAGCCGCGCGCTCGGCGACGATGCCGCCCATCGAGTGACCGTTGAGGACGACCGTCTCGAATCGTGGCCCGAGGGCGCCGTCCCGCAGCTTCTCGACCACTTGGTGCACGACGCGGCCGCCCGCGGCGAAATCGAGTGAGGCTCCGTCGGGATGATCGCTGGCGCCGTAACCGAGCCGGTCGAGATTCAGCGTGGCAAATCCACGCTTGGTCGCGTACTCCACGTAGGAGTACTTCTCGGGCCGGTACGGCCAATCCCAGTAGCGGTGGTCGTAGCCGCCACCGTGCAGCAGAACCTGCACCGGCGTGCGCGCCCGCACCATGCCGCGATGACACAGCTCGGCGAACACGTGCTGCTCGGTGCCCCGGTGTTCGACCGGGAGGCGGTAGGCCTTGCACGTGATCGCGGTAGCCGCGCGCTGCGGACGCGAACCGTCGGCGAAGGCCATGCTCACCGCCGCGGCAAGTGCCGCGACGGCAGCGAGCGCGACGGCCAGAACTCGATGTCTCATCAGGTGTCCTCCTCCATGGCGAGATCGGATCACCCTCAGTCGACCAACGCGGATTTCCGGCGCTCTGCGATTGTTCTGGGAGAACGCTGTGAATCGCACTCAGCGCGGTAGCCGGATCCGCACGGTGGTGCCTTTCCCCAGTTCCGACAGCACCTGCACGGTTCCCCCGTGCGCACGCACCACAGCGTCCACAATGGACAGTCCAAGTCCGGAGCCACCGGTTTCCCTGGAGCGTGACGGATCCGCGCGGTAGAAACGCTCCAGCACCCGCTCGGTCTGCTCGGCGATCAGTCCCGGCCCGCTGTCGCTCACCTCGACAACGGCATCCGGCCCGTCGCACTGGACGCGCACGCTCGCCGGCCCTGGGCTCGCATGACGCTCCACATTGGTCAACACGTTGTCGATGACCTGACGCAGGCGCGCCGCATCGCCGGTCACGATCACCGACGGTTCGGCTTCCAACGACCACTGTCGCTGGGCGTCCCGTGCTTGTGCGGCAGCGAGGGCGTCCGCTGCCACCTCGGCGAGCTCGACCGGCGCGCGCTCCAGGGGGCGTCCTTCGTCCAGCCGGGCGAGCAGCAACAACTCGTCGACCAGCACACCCATGCGCCGCGCTTCCACTTCGATGCGGGAAAGGATCTTGGCCAGATCCTCCGGATGCTCGGACCCACCACGCCGGTACAACTCGGCGTACCCGGCGATGGTGGCCACCGGTGTGCGCAACTCGTGCGAGGCGTCCGCGACGAAGCGGCGTAGTCGCTGTTCGGCCGCCATGCGTTCGGTGAACGCCTGCTCCAGCTCGGCGAGCATTCGGTTGAGGGCATCGCTGACCACGCCGACCTCGGTGCCCGGCGCTTCCTCCGGCATACGTTGCGACAACTCCCCCGCACCGATGCGGACCGCGGTGTCGGCGATGCGCTCGAGCGGACGGAGGCCACGGCGCAAGACGACCGCGGTCAGCACGCCCATGGCGACGACTGCGCCGACCCCGGAGACGATGGCCACCGCGGCCACCCGGCTGGTGAGTTCGTCGTAGGCGGCCGGGTCCAGCTCTGCGACCGCTCCGTCGAAGTCCTGCACCGCGCCGAATGTGGCTCCGACGGCCAATCCGATCCACAGCACGCAGAGACCGACGACGATGAGCGTCAGCCGCGCGCGCAGGCTCACGGTCGGTGTCCTTCCGGCAGGCGCAGGACGTATCCGACGCGCGGCACCGTATGGATCAGCGGTGTCCGGCCGGCATCGATCTTGCGCCGCAGGTATGAGATGTAGGTCTGCACGACACCGTCGTTGCCGCCGAAGTCGTACTGCCAGACGTGGTCGAGGATCTGGCGTTTCGACAGCACCCGGCCCGCATTGACCAGCAGATACCGCAGCAAGGTGAACTCGGTCGGCGTCAAATCGATGCGCAGGCCGTCCCTGCGGACCTCGTGAGCCGCGTCGTCGAGTTCCAGGTCGGCGAAGCTCAGCACATCGTCGCGGCTCGGCGCGGTCCGTTTCAATACCGCGCGGACGCGGGCGACCAGTTCACCGAGGCTGAACGGCTTGGTCAGGTAGTCGTCGCCGCCGACGGTCAGGCCCGTGATCTTGTCCTCGGTGGCGTCGCGCGCGGTCAGGAACACCACCGGCACCTGCCGGCCGTCGGCCCGCAGCCTGCGGCACGCTTCGACGCCGGACATGTCCGGCAGCATCACGTCGAGTACCACCAGGTCGGGCCGGAACGTCGCGACCCCGTCCAGTGCACCCTTGCCGGTGCCCGCGATGCGGGTGTCGAAGCCTTCGTACCGCAACGCCGTCGCGACCAGTTCGGCCAGATACGTCTCGTCGTCGACGACAAGCACCTTGTGCCCCATGGAGCCAGTTTCACCCAGTACTCGCAGAGGGCAGTGATATTCACAGAGTTCTCTCAGCGATACGCCCGGCTAGGGTCGGGGTGAGCGAGATCGGGGGCCGGATGGGCTTACAACACCAGACGGGGTCGGTGTGGTGGGAGTCGCTGGCCGCATTCTTCACCGACGCTGGTGTCGGGGTGCTCTACGCCGCGCTCGCGGTGTGCTGGTGGCGAGCGCGACGGCTGCCCTCCCAGGACATGGCCCGCGCTGTGCTCGCCCCGTTGGGCGTGCTGGCCACCTGGCTGATCAGCTCGGGCTTGAAGCTGCTGGTGGCTGCCGAGCGCCCGTGCCAGACGCCGGCGGTTCGTGCACTCGTCGATTGCCCACCGGCCGGTGACTGGTCTTTTCCGAGCAACCACGCCGCGTTAGCGGCTGCCTGCGCCGTCGGCATCGCATGCGCGTGGCGCGTGCTGGCCGTCCCGGCGGGGGTGTTGGCTGTCGCGGTGGCCGCCTCGCGAGTCGTCGTCGGTGTCCACTACCCGCTCGATGTGGTCGCCGGCCTGCTCGTCGGCAGCGCGACCGCTGCGGCCGTGGTGCTGGGCCTGTCCGTGCCCGCGACGCGGACGATCGACCGGTTTCGCGCGCATCCGCGGCTGAAGTACCTGGTCGCCGACTCGCCGGTCGACGACGACTAGCGAGTTCCTGCGCACACTGCCGCATCGGCCAGGTTGTTCGGCAGGCTTCCGCCACGCGTGGCAGCCCCATCTTCGGGCGTAGCAGCGGCCGACCAGGCCGGCCGCTCGGTCTCGTCCGAACGTTGCCGACCCCATGACTCGGGTGAACGCACACCACGTGTCGCGGCGGAGAATTGTCCGATCAGCCGCCGAGATCCTCGGGGTACTGGAGGTCCTGCCAGCACCAGGAACCGTTCTGCTTGGCCAGGACCGCCACGAAATCGGCCGTGATGTCAGGAGCATTCTTGTGGCTCGCGGCGAACGGCGCGGTTGCCCGGTCACCGGACTCTTGTACCTGGCCGGACAACTGCGCCGTGCCGACCTCGGCGACATCCTCGATCAGGTCGCGAGCACCCGGCGTGATGTCCTGACACGACAGCTTGTTGAGGGCGTCGGCATCCCGCGAACCGATGGCGGTGACCAGCGATTCCGCCGTGCTCTTCGCGCTGGCCGTTTGCTCTGAGCCGCCGCCGTCGTCGGACAGAAAGAAGCCGGGGGCCACGAAACCGGTGACGCCGAGCGCGGCGAGCACGACGACGGCACTGACGATGCCCACGACGAGGCCGGTCTTGCTCTTGCGCGGGGGCGGACCATAGCCCGGCGGGCCGTATCCGCCGGGACCGTGCTGCGGCGGCAACGGCGGGCCGTATCGGGCCGGACCATATCCTTGCGGGCCAGGCCCCGGCGGGCCGTACTGGGCGGGACCATACCCTTGCGGGCCAGGCCCCGGCGGACCGTAGCCCGGCTGCTGAGGACCCTGCGGTTGGCCGGGCGGGTAGCTCATGGACATCCCCCACGATCGAGGCGCGGCGATCCCGCGCAAGAACACTCGGCGCATTCTATGGCGCCATGACGTCACGACGGGCGACGATCACACGATGATGCGACGCCCTCGCTCCCTCTCGACCGTGGCCGAGGCAAGCCACCTCTCCGGCGATGTATCATTCGTTACATGATCGAGGTGGCTCGTACGACCAAGGCGAGCGCGCACGACATCTGGCCGGTGCTCAGTGACGTCGAGAGCTGGCCGGCGTTGCTGCCGACATTCGACAAGGTCACGCGCCTGCACGCCGACGGACCTGTCGGCGTCGGCGCCAAGTTCGAGGTCCGACAGCCCGGCTTGCCGAAGGCGGTCTATCAGGTCACCGAGTGGCAGCCGACCACGCTGTTCACCTGGGAGTCCCCGGCACCCGGCGTGCGCTCGACGGCTTCGCACCGACTGGAAGAAACGCCGGAGGGCACCCGGATCGTGCTGACCATGACGTGGTCCGGCCCGCTGGCCTGGCTGGCCCGCAAGCTCTACGGAAGCAAGGCCCGGCGGTTCATGACGCAGGAGGCGGAGGGCATCGCCCGGGCGGCCGAGGATGCCGGACAAGCGGACTGAGCACCCGCGCGAGGTGCTGCTCGACAAGGTCGTCGCCTGGTTCATGCAGCACGGCGTGCTGGACACCAGCATGCGCACGCTGGCGGCGGGAGTCGGCACGAGCAACCGGATGCTCAACTACCACTTCGGCTCGCGCGAGCAGCTGCTCACCGCGGTGATCGAGCGCGTGTGTGAAGCGGAACGGCAAGCGCTCGAACGCTTCGTCGACGAAGCCTCCGACCCGATGGAGGCGGGCGCGCGCTACTGGAGTCACATCGCCGACACGGCCGAGGTGTTCGCGCCGTTGTTCTACGAGCTGTCGTCGCACGCGATGTACCGCAAGCCGTATGCGGAAACCTTGCGCACCGTGCTGACCGACGCGTGGCTGTCCGGCTTCACGCAGGCGTTCGAGCGGATCACCACTCCCGACCGCGCCGCGCGGCTGGCCAGGTTGTGCTTGGCGATGGGCCGCGGCGTGCTGTTCGACATGGCGCTGACCGGTGACCGCGCCGCCGCCGACGCGGCCATCAAGGATTTCACCGAGCTCGTGCGGCGGGAGGTCGACCACTCATGACGTGTTCGTCGGACTTCGACCGCTCCTGACTTACTCGTTCGGAGCTCGACCTCAGTCCCCGTACCGCTGAGGGACACGCGGCGCATCCCGTCGCGGTTGCACCGGCCTCATCGGCCATGCCGAGGGCCAACGCCGTCGACCGACAGCTCCCGATGCTGTCGAGCCGACAGGCTACGCGCCACAGTCAGCCCTGACTGGCGGCGATCCGCCGGGCACGAACCTCGTAACCGGTGATGATCACGATCGGACACCCGGCGGTGACCAGCAGCGAGCCCCCCAACGTCGCGCCGACGGTACTGACCACCACAGCGAGCACGAGGGCGACAATCGCTCCGGCGAACAGCACGGCCTGGTACCCGTCGACCTTGGCCAGCAGCAGCGTGTAGATCAGGTAGAGCACGACCAGGTACACCAGCACCGGGATGACCGTGGCGAGCACCGCGGTGGTGGTGTCGACGTGCGCCTCACGCTCGATGACGTACGCGGCGACATGCAGCCCGGAACCAGTGGCGGCCAGCGCGCCGAAGATCACGATGTGCAGGTAGCCCCACCGGAACGCCCGGTCGCGGTAGCGCTCGAGCAGCTCAGCGAACGGCAGGGTGAAGTACACCCACCACAACCCGAACGCCAGCACCGTGCCCGCACAGGCGACCAGGACAGCTTCGGTCGACCAGCCCTGCGTCTGAACCACCGCGGAGATCGCGGTGATCGTGCCGAGCACGACCTCGCCGAGCGTGATGATGACCAGCAGTCCGTACCGCTCCGCGATGTGATGCGGATGCCACGGGGTCGGACGACCCTGCCGTTCGGCCGTCATCGGCCCGGCCAGCTCGATTGCCACCAGCACGAGGTACGGCAGCCACAACGCGTCCAGCGGCGGGTTGATCACCAGCACGACGACCCACCCGGCCTGGGCGATCCCGATCGCGGCGGCGTAGGTCAGGCACGTCCGCCTGCGGTACTCGTCGTGAGCGGCGGCGCGCAGCCACAGCGCCAGGCTCGCCACCCTCATCACGATGTAGCCGGCGACGACCACCCGGTTGTCCAGGTGCTGGCCCTCGTCGATCGACCGGAACGCCTCGGGCAGCCCCAGCGCGAGGATGAGCGCGCCGACCATCACGATCAACGTGGCGGCGCGGAAGAAGAGGTCGTCGTTGTCGTACGCGGACGCCAGCCACGAGTAGTTGATCCACGCCCAGCAGATGGCGAACGTGGCGAACCCGAACCCGGCCAGCGCGGCGGCCGTGCGGCCTTCGGCCAGCAGATGCGCCATCTGGCTTCCGGCCTGCGAGAACGCGACCACGAACACCAGGTCGAACAGCAGCTCCAGTGGAGTGGCCACCCGGTGCTCCTGGTGCGGGTCGCGCCCGATCATCCGAGCCAGGCGATGGCCGCGAACGGGCTGCTCGACCGGGTGACTCATCGGCTCCTCCCCATCTACGCCGGAACCATTGGCATCGTGCCACAGCGGCACGAGTCAGGCTCGGCGATCCGCCGTGCGGGAGCGCGACGAGAAGCTGGACGCGACGAGCCCGGTGACCGCCCATCCGTCGGTCACCGGGCTCGTCTCTCCCTGCGGTCAGTAGGCGTCGACCTGGAAGTCGGTGACGTCGAACCGCTGCTTCTGTCCCGCGGTGTCGACGATCTCCACGCCGTAGCCGACCTGGCCGAGGGTGGAGTCGGACTCGAGCATGCCCGCCTCGGTGAGATGGTCGGTGAACGCCTTGATGTCCAGCTCACCCGAGGTCTGCGGCGACTTCGCCACGAACGAGACGATCTCGTTGTTCTCGTTCGCCCACAGCTCCCACTCGGCGCCATCGACGGTGACCGTCTCCTGCAGCTCACCGGCGGGCCGTTGCCCGTTGTACTCGGTCCAGATCATCAGCTCGGTGGTGCCGGGACCGTTGCCCACCCCGTTGATCCACACGTCGTAGGCGAAGTTCCACGTGCCCGACTCCGGGGCTTCGTGCGCGAACTGCGTGGGAATGCGCTCGAAGCTGTCGAGGCTGGGCTCCGACCCGCTGTTCCAGTCGTGCCAGTCCTTGTGCATGTTCGGGTAGCTCAACACCGCACCGTCACCGGAGTCGCTGGCGGTGGCGTCGACGTACCAGGAGTCGAACGAGCACACGCCCATGCTCTGGGACACCGAGCCGTTGTCGTTCCACAGGTTCGGGCTGCCGTAGTAGTCCTTGCCGTCGCCCTCTCCGTCGGCACTCACGGGTCCACCACCATCGCTGGTGGACCACGTCTGCGTCGGGTTGGCGCACTTCTGAGCAGCCTCGCCGGCGGCCTCGGGCTCCCCGGACGCCACGGACACTCCCGTCGCGGTGGCGATCAGGGCGACCGCGGATGCCGCGGCGAACGTCTTACGCATGATCTTGACTCACTCCTGCAGATCGGCGTTATCAATTCGAGACCGGAAAGCTACGGATGCTGTTATCCCTGGTCAACGCGCGTCGCGCGGGTTACGCCGAATGGCGAGGTGGGCGTTGCGCCAGGGTTTGCAGGCGTTGCGCAAGACGGTGGGCACCGGTCCTGCAGCCGGCGCAGCGGTGCGTGATTCACCAACTGCGCCCGATTCCCCGGTGCCTGACCGACGAGTTTTGCCGCGCACACGGGTCTACTTCTGCGAACGGACAGAGAGGACAGCGCCGATGCATGACCGGAACGCGAACCGGCCGCTTCGCTTCGGGGTGGTCACGCCACCGAGGACGGACATCCGCGCGTGGCGGGACGACGTGCGGCGAATGGCCGACATCGGATTCTCCACGCTGCTGATGCCGGACATCCGCATGCTGCCGGCACCAGGGCCCACGTTGGCGGTCGCCGCCACCCTCACCGACACGCGCGTCGGGACGTGGGTCTACGCCTCGCCGTATCGGCCTCCGTGGAGCGTGGCGTGGGAAGCGCATTCGTTGTCCCTGCTCACCGACGGGCGCTTCGAGTTCGGCATCGGTACCGGCCGACCGGGAATCGAGGACGAGCTGCGTGAACTCGGCGATGATGCGGCACCCCCGCGTCAGCGCGTGGACGACGTCCGCGAAGCGGTCAGGTCCCTGCGGGAGCTCGACGGCGAGAACGTCCGCACGCCGGTGGCGATGGCAGTTCGTGGACCGAAGGCCAGGGCGGTGGCCGCCGAGCTGGCCGACATCGTCACCATCGTCGGCTTGCCCGCGGACTCCCGGGCGGTGGTGGGCGAACTCGCGGCGAGCTTTTCCGGCGCGGACGTCGAACTGGCGCTGCACGTGCCGGTCGTCGGGGATGTCGTCGAGCCGTTCATGACCGGACCCGACACCGACCCCGCGGCCTTGCACGCGGCCGACTCTCTGCTCGCCCTGCCGGTCGATCCGGCAGCAGCCGGCGAGGAGATCCTGCGCAGGCGCGCGGAGTACGGCTTCACCTACTTCGTCATCGGCTCCCTGGCCGCCGAGGCACTGGCACCCGTCGTCGCCGAACTCGCCGGAAAGTAGGCGAGCCCGCGAGCGGTGCCGACTACGTGTGAATGTGCGCCTGCGGGTTGTCCTCGTCGCCGTAGATGACGATGGTCGCACCTTCGGCCGGATCGTAGTCCTCGGCGCGGCCGAACTCCGCACCGTTCTCGTCGCCTTGGTGCACCGTGATCGTTCCCGGCTTGTCGACCCAGTTCACGTCGACGCACTGATTCTCGAACGGCAACGAGGCGGGGAAATGAGCCCAGCGGGGTTGGAGACCGTCGAACGTCCACTTCACGGTGACGTCGAAATCGACGAAGAGGCACACGCGGTTGATGCCCGGCCCCGGCCCATCGGCCAGGGCAGGCGTGGCGCCGGCAACCAAACCACCGAACGCCACGGCACCTGCAGCCGCGAGGCCACCCACTCGTTTGGCAATGTTCCCAGTAGCCATCAGCACTCCGATCGCATCCGCCGTGATTCGGCCCCGCCGACATCTGACGTGGCATCTGCCGACGACACGATCGACGCTACGGGCCGGTTCGACGCACGCGTGCTCAGCGATGCGACTGCGAACCTATGGTCAACAAGGTTTGCACGATGAGGACTGCTGTTGCGGCCCGTCGTCGCCTTCGTCCGCTATCCAGCTCCCGCCAACACGGAGGAGTTGGAACGACCGCCTGCCGAACGGCTCCGGGGCGACGACGGCAGTCCCGTGCCAAATCTCCATGAACCGCGGCTTGCAGGCCACCACGACGTAATTCTGCGGAATCGGGCCACTGGGCCAGAACGCCGTCCACATGGCCTTGAAACGGGGAGACCCGGATTCGGGCCAGTCCTCCAGTGTCGCCGCGCAGTCGACCGTGACGCAGCTGCGTCGCCGGTCGTCCTGATACACCAGCAGGCATCGCCCTGAGCGGAGAACATCCCGTGCTTTGCGTGACGACGGGTCCGTTCCGAACCTGATCGTGCCGTCCGCTGCCGGCGGAAAAGGTTCGACGACTCGAGCCGTCGGTCCCCTGTCGGACTCCGTCACGACGAGGCAGTAGCGCGAGGACCTGATCTGCTTCAGCGCGATGGCGGCCACCCGCGAAGGATCCGTGACTCGGCGGCGCAGCGCCCACCAGCGATAGGCGCGCCCCAGACTCGCGAACGCCGCCCGCGCTGCCCGCCTCCGCACCGAGCCGACCAGGCTCGAACTCACCATGGGCCGAGCTCAAGCGTGCTGGGCCACGGCGCACGGCCGGTCAACCCGGTGAGCAGACGCAGGTCGTCCCCTGGCTGCAGTCTCCCGGGCAATGCGCGCAATTGCGTCGCCAACTCCCACGCCACGTACTCCGCCGGCCAGTCCTGCGGGGTGTAGCCCAGCCCCATGTCCGAGTGGTGGAGCTCCGTCTCCCGTAGCCGACGCTTCGGACTGTCGGGCAGCGGCCAATCGTCGTCGCGGTCCGGCACATCGAACGTCCACCCGCGCTCCGCGCACCGTCTCCACACGTCCTCGAGCCTTTCCTGCGAAGTCCGCAGGTCTTCGACCATCACCTGCGCCGGGCGTGCGTGGCCTTCTTCGATCTCGCGCTCGCGCTGAGCCTCACCACCCGGATAGCGCTTCACGTCCTCACCGCGCAGCGCCGCTTCGAGTCGCCGCGCATGTCCGTCCGCGTTGCGTGCCAGGTGAGTGACCACGTGCCCGACCGTCCAGTCAGGCAGCAGGCTCGGCTGACGGACCGTGTCGTCGTCCAGATCGGCCAACGTCTTCAACACTCGTCGGTGGGCCGACAAGCACAGTTCAACGGCTCGAGAAGTGTCCACACGCGCATCGTGCCACGCCACAGTGGCGCTGTCCGCGCTCAGTAGCCTTCGTCGAACCGAGGTTGGGATCGAACAGCGCACGACCGCTCGTTGACGGCGAGCTCGGCGGCGCCGGACGAGCTAGGCTGCCCGCACCTATGATCACGAACTTTCTCCTGGACAACGCGGCACTCGTCCCGGTGGCGCTGGTTCTTGTCGCGCTGGCGTGTGTCCTGCTCGGCTACCTGGCGCGCCACCGCGCCGTTGTCTTGTGGATCCTCGCCGGACTGTCGCTGGTGCCCGTGGTCGCATTGACGCTGATCCCGGAGTCCCGCCGCCTGGATCAGGTGTGCGCGGTGCAGTTCTCGTGGCCGACGCTGGGCAGCGTCGAGCTTCTGGCCAACGTCGCGTTGTTCATTCCGCCCGCGTACTTCACCGCGCTCGTGGCGCGGCGCCCCGGACGTGTCCTCGCCGCGGGCATCGGCCTGTCGGCGGCCATCGAAGCGGTGCAGGCTCTGATTCCTGCGATCGGCCGCTCGTGCGACACCAACGACTGGGCGATGAATTCCTTCGGCGTGATCATCGGTGTCGTGCTCGCCGTGCTGACCTATCGGCTGACGCGAAAACGCGCGAACAAAGACGCCGACTGACGCGGGACGGCCGTGCCGCCGCGAAGCAAATGTCACCCCTCCGACGTGCGCAAACTCGACGCACGGACCGAGAGAAATGTGCCGATGTACCGGCCGGGCGAATTTCGCAGAATTCGCGAAAACTCCTCGAAAATTCCGGTGCTCGGTTAGGGTCGGGTTGCTTGGGGGCGGGAGAAGGGGGTGGACATGGCCACATACCTCACGGCCGACGAATACTCGAAGGCGCTGACTACGCGGCTGGACGAGTTCTACGAGGCGTTGACGTTCCGGTGGCGCGAAGAAGCCTGCAAGGCGCTGTCGAAGACCGTGTTCGACGTACCCGGCGCGCCGGAACCGCTGCGCTGGCAGCCCCCGCCCGAGTCGCACGGCCACCTGGTGGCCAGCATCGCCGACTGCCCGCACCTGAGCTGGGTCCGCGACGGGCAGGTGGGCGAGGTCCCGGCGGAGGCCTGCGAAGGCTGGAACAAGCAGAGCCAGGAGTATGTCGAATGCCGGGTCGCCGACGTATTGGCCCAGGTCGCGGACTGGGCATGGGACAAGCGCGAAGAGGTCGCCAAGGGACTCCCCAGCTGGAGGTGCTCGAACTCGGTGAGCTGGAGGACGTCTACGACACGTTCGTCGGCCTCGGCGGCCGCCTCGGGCTGCAGACCGAGGGGCCGGACAAGGCGAACCTGCCGCCGCTGGGTAGCCGTCCGCTTCTCGAGGACGTCGAATGGCTGGGCGCCAACGACGGGAACAAGGAGTGGTTCGCCGGCTGGACCGGCTTGGCCGCGAGCACGGTCAAGGACGGCTTTCTCGCCTCGGTCAAGCCGACGCTGCACAACCAATCCGTCCTGCTCGGCTGCCTGGCCGAGCTGTACTCCGAACGGGCCAAGATCGTGCACGTGGGGCGCAACAACACGGTGCAGTGGCTCGCCGCCATGGCCAAGGCACTGAACGCGAAGCAAACCGTCAAGGTGTTTCCCGACGCCGGCAAAGGCAAACTGGCTCTCGACATCGTCGGCCAGGTACTCAGCGTCGTCGGGTTGCTGGGTAAGACCGTGTCGTCGGCCACCGGACCCGCGGGCGTCGTCGTCGGCCTCCTCGGCTTCCTCGCTGGTGGAATGTCCGAGGCCACCATGGAGGTGCACGCGAAGAGCCTGCCGGAACTGCTCACCCAGATGGACACCGACGTGTGCTCCTTGCACGCCGAGATGGACGCGACGGAGGCCGAATACCTGGTCTCGGTCGGCACAGTGCAGAGCGCCTTGGGCGGAGTGCACAGCTACAACCTCGAGCTGTACGACCTCACCAGGAACGATCCGGACGGCGACTGCTCCGATCCGCCCGCGTCCAAGGGTTACTCGGTGGACGTGGCGTTCGTGCTCGACATCGCGCAGCGCTGTTACGAGGCGGCCGAGGGATACGCGGGCCTGCTGAGCAAGATCACCACCACCGCGAGCGCCGACCGGCAGCTCGCCGGGCGTGACGGTCACCAGATCGAGGCGGACAAGGAAGTGCTGGCCATCCGCGACACGTTGGAATCCTTCTTCGAGACCAGCGGTGCGCGCTACCTGCTTGCCGGGGACCAGATCAAGGAGGCAGCCAAGGAGTACGCCCAGACCGACGCGGACCAGGCCGAGCGTTACCGCGAGAAGATGAAGGATTGGCGCGAGGAGAGGATCAGCGGCAAGCGCGTGGACCTGGACCCGAGGAAGCCGGGCGTGCAGTCCGACCCGGACGGACACACCGGACCGACCGACCGAGGCGAGGTCGAGCCGGAAGAGGACCAGTTCAACCGCGGGGAGCACGGGGAGCGGCGGCGCGAGGACGGCAAGGACTACCGCACGTCCTAGGACGCCACGAGCGTCGGTCCCCCGGCTCCCCCGCCAGGGTTCCCGCGGGTGCGGCGTGCCGTTTTGGCAGGTCGCCGGCCTGACGCGGCATGCGGTTGATGATTGGCCGCGGCGCACGCTGCGGTCCTGGTGACCGGACTCTCCCCACTCCAGCGAGGTGAAGAAATTCCGACCTGTCTCGCTTTTCGGGCAACGCCGAACGACCTGAAGGCGTCCTCAGTGCAATTCCGTTTTCAACGTGAGGGGGAGGGGTTACGGATGCACGCTCGACGTGTCCTGACAGCAGGTGCAGCAGCTCTGGCGACTTGTGCGGTGGTCGCCACCACCGCGTGGGGGGCCACCGGGCCGGAGCTGATTTCGGTTTCGTCGTCCGGTGCCGAACTGGCGCCCGAGGTCTACGACAGCCGGGTCGACGACGACGCCGATCGTGTGGTGTTCGTCGAACCGTCCAAGTCGCAGGGAGAGGCGTCGCATGTCTACGTGCGCGACCGCTCCTCCGGTAAGACCACGAAGATCTACACCAGCAAGGTGGGTGACGGCGCGGTCGCCGACATCTCGGGGTCCGGCACGTACGTCGTGATCGGCAGTGGCGGCACACTGCGCGTACGCAACATCAATACCGGCTCCACGCAGTGGCTGCGCGGCGTCGCGGGCGCGAGTGAGCCGTCGATCTCCAGCAACGGCCGCTGGGTGGCGTTCCGCGGCAGTCTTGAAGAAGGCGGCCCGGTGCACGCGTACCGGTGGAACTTGGCGACTGACGCGATCACCAAGGTGTCGCACAAGGCTGGGGTCCGCACTGCGAAGATCAGCGGGGACGGACGCCACGTCGCGTACACCGTCGACGGCCACGCGTACCAGGCCACCGCGTCCACCGGGCAGTGGGAGCTGCTCGACCAGTCACCGACCGGCGAACCCGGAAACTTCAGTGACGTCGTCCTCGGGGGTGTCAGCTACGACGGGCACTACGTCACGTTCACCTCGGGCGCCACGACTTTGGTGGACGGGTCCGAGGAGTGCGAGCAGATCGAGGGCGGCTGCGTGTTCCGGCGGGACACCGCGGCAGGCTCCACCGAAGTGGCGAGCATCATCGACGGCAAGCCGAGCAACGCCCTCTACATCTCCGCCATCTCGGACGACGGCAATGTCGTGGTCTTCTCCGACGTCCAGGCGTTCGCCCGCGACATGAGCAGCGGCGTGACAGTCCGGGTGAGTGAGAACTCCTCGGGCGCGGAGGCCGACAGGGGTGTCGACGACATCGCGGTCGACGCCGACGGCAGCGATGTCGTGTTCACGTCGCGCGCCGGCAATCTGGGTGCCGACGGGCACAAGGAGCGCATCTGGTTGACCTCGACCGGGTTCTGACGCCCACCATCCCGGGTTCGGCGGGGAGTCACGCAGGCCCCCGCCGCCGGGATGTTCGCCGGTGCCCCATGCTCGGCCTTCGTTGACGCCCTTTGGAGCTTGCTTCGCCGTTCGGCCCGCTCGGCCCGGATCGGGTGCTGTAAACGATTCCGGGTTTGGGGCTCCGCCGGCGACGCACTGACACCTGGCTCGAGCGCCGGCGATCCGAGGGCCCCGCGCGGATGGGCCAGCGGGCTCCCGGTGATTCCCGACGGTGGGCACGACCCGCGTTGATCTCCGGGCAGTTCCTGTTGGTACCGGTGTTATCAAGATCGCACCCGGCCCCAGGGAGCCCCTGAAGGGACCCCGAGATCTGGCACGAATCTGACTCGGACACGCGAAAGGCCCGGTCGACACCGGGCCTGACCTGCGGAAATGCTGGTGCGCGATACTGGGATCGAACCAGTGACCTCTACCGTGTCAAGGTAGCGCTCTCCCGCTGAGCTAATCGCGCGAGGTGGAGACGGGATTCGAACCCGTGTAGACGGCTTTGCAGGCCGCTGCCTATCCTCTCGGCCACTCCACCGCGTCGGCCTGAGCAAAAGCCATCGCCGAGCGGATGACGGGACTCGAACCCGCGACCCTCACCTTGGCAAGGTGATGCGCTACCAACTGCGCTACATCCGCATTGTGCCACCTCGGTGCTCCGTGGTGGTTGTGGTGAGAACTCTAGCCGACGCCGTCCAGGCCGTGTGCACGGGGGTCGGGATTTGACCTTCAGGCCAGGTCGTTCGGGATGAGATGGGTCAGGGCGTCGTCCACGTCGACCCAGAGGTGCTCGTTGCCGGGAAGCACGACGTCGTACGTCCGGTCCAGGAAGTCCGCCAGCTCTTGCGCGGAGGCCTCGAACATGGCGTGCCCGGACGGCGAGTTCAGCTCGATGAACACCGACTCGGGGTCCTCGACCGACGGGCGGATCCGGACGTCCCCGTCACCGGAGTCGGCCAGCAGGCCGTCGGCGAGCAGGTCACGCGCAAAGACCCATTCGACCCACCCGGCCTTGCCGGTGCGGAATGCCGCGACGACCGCGTACGGGTCGCGAGTGTCGTATCGCAGCTCCACCTTGACCGGGACGGCAGGCGCTCGCGGTGCGAGCAAGTCGAACACCGCGGTCGAGCGGAGCGTCACATGGTCGTTGCGCATCGTCTCTACCCTTCGTCTCCCTTCCCGGTCGTGCTAACGACCTGCGTACACACCTATGACGCGACCTATGCCCGGTTGGCCCACTTCGGCCGCCGTAATCACCCGTATGGCTGGCCGAGCTAACGCGTCCGGTCAAAGGCAACGCCGGGAAGCGTCCGCTCCATATTGCTCGGGAAGCTGCACGTGCAAAAGGGATGTCGCGCGAATGCCGCAAGACGAAGGTCACACCATTGTTATCTTCGGCTAACCCGTATCCCACCTGACCTGCTACCTGTGCGTACGGTGTCGTGATCAAAGCCCTCAGTGATCGTTGATGGGGACCCTCCGTGACGGCCCCGATCGGGCTTCGGTAAAGTTCCGAAGTGCAGTCACCATCGACTGCGACAGCGAGCGCGATTAGCTCAGCGGGAGAGCGCTTCGTTCACACCGAAGAGGTCGCTGGTTCGATCCCAGCATCGCGCACCACATGAAGACCCGGTCCGATCGCGGACCGGGTCTTCGTCATGTCGGCGAGCGGCAACCGCGCTCCGCAGCTGCGGAGCCCCCAACCTCGCCCGGGTGCTCGAGGTCCTTCCTTGAGTCAGTTCGAACGGGGGGGCCACATGGCCGAGGACATCATCTGCAATCACTGTCAGGGTGACGGCTGGGTACTCACCACGGCGATCGTCGACGGGACCATCGTCGCTGACGATCGCGAATGCGAGCCGTGTGCAGGAACCGCCTCGTGCCCGGCCGGCCGAACAGTTCAGCCGAGTAAGCCACATCCACGCCGCACCCGACTCACCTATCCTCGGGCGTCCTCCTCGTCCAGACCCGATGTGCCGGGTTCAGCCGCGGCGTAAGGCGGCTCGACACCGCGTCCACCCTTTCGGAAGGCCAGGACACCGCCGACCAGGAAAAAGATCAGCAAGAATTCCGCGACACCCAAGCTGCCCGCTTCTGCCGCACTGGCGCGATCCGGCAACAGCTGGTGTGGCCAGAGTGGCGCGATGGCCGTGGTCAGGGTGTCGCCCTCGTCCGGGGCGGCCTCTCGCTCGCCGTACCACCGCTTGTCCGCCACGACGTGCCGTTCCCCGTCGAGTTCGTACGCGACGTCCAGGTACGGAAGCGGCTCCGTCCACAGTGCCTCAGTCGGCCGAGGTCCCTCGTACGCGTGCCGCAGGTCAACGTTGGTGACCGTGACGTCGACGGTCGTCGCGGCGCCCACCAGGACCGCAGCCGAATTCCCTGCGAGGTAGGCGCCGGGGATCAGCAGCACCGCCAACAAGAGATATGCCCCGCGGTCGAGACCCGCGGTGTCGCGCTGCAACAACCGGCGCAGGGCGATGACGGCCCCCAGGATCAGCCCCGCCACCACAAGATCGAGGACGACCGCGAGCCCCATGGCGACCCAGCCGGCCATGCTGAGGTTGATCAGCACCAACAACAGCACGCCGGCTGTCAGAGCCAGCACAGCACGCCGCAGGAGAGTCCGAAACTGTGCGGACAACGTCGGCACCCGGATGCCCGTCCAGCGCGCGACCCGCATCGCCAGCGATCCGACCAGGAACACGATCAGGCCACCCAGGACCGCCCATGCGTTCGCCGCCAATGACGACGTCGGCACCGCGGCGAACCGCCCGCCGAAGACGGCCGGGAGCTCCTCGCCGCTGAAGATCTGCGCGTCCAGCTCGGTCAGGTACGACAGCGAGCGGCAGATCTCCGCAACACCGAAGGCGATCGCCACCAGCACCGCCGGGACCAGCCCCAACGCGGTGAGAGACCGGTAGCGCTGCTCGCGCGGCCCTGGTGTGCTGCGGAAGTAGCGGCCGCCGTGGCCGGGCGGCACCTGGTTCGGCTGTCCGTACGCTCGCCACGAGCTGTCCGGCACGTCTCGCAGCAGCGCAAGCAGGTTCTTCGCGTACTCGAAGATCTTCTCGTTGGTCGTGGCCGCGACCTCGATGCTGATCACACCGTCGGCAAGCCCGATCGCTTGTGGCCGGTCCAACTCCGGGACGCTGTCCTTGTCCGGTGTCAGCAGACCGTCGTAGGGCACCACCGCCAGCTGCCGGAACGCGTGCGCAAATCGTTCGTCGGCGGCGTAGACCGAGCACACCTCGCCGCGGTAGTCCCGCACGCTGGGCGCTTTCACCAGCCGCAGGCGCAGCTTTTCCTCCGCCGGGGCGCCGATCCGCACGACCCGCAGTTCGGGTGTCCGCGGCGTTCTGATCTGAATGACGCAGCGCTCGTCGGCACGGGAGCCGTAGCCGAACGCGGCGGCCTCGTATCCGCCGACCACGAAGCCTGCGCACCAGGCAGGTGGCTCCCCCAGCGGCTCCCCCGTGTCCGGCTTGGTGTACGAGACGAACGACGGCGCCTGCCGGGTCAGCCCGTTGTCGCGTGCGTCGGCCAGCACGTGCGCCGCGACTTCCTTCTCCTCCAGTCGCGCGTCCGATTCGGCCGCATTGGCGGCGACGACCGACACCGTGGAAAGTGCGAGCCCTCCCCCGGCCACCCACAATCCGACCTGATCGAGCGTGGCAGCGTCCACGAACTGATCTCCTCAAACCGACAATCGGAGCACGCCGAGTGTGCCATTATTTCCCACCATGAACCGCTGACCGGGGGAAGGAGCACGCCGTGAGTGGTGGAGGGACCAGCGGAAGCGGTATCGGCGTCGAAGTCGGCGAACTGAAAGCGTTCGTCGGCACGCTCGACTTCTACGAGAGCGAGTCGAACAAGTTCGACGCTCTGGTCGAGCGGGCGAACGGGGTCAGCAACGAGTCCTGGGGCCTCATCGGTCTGTTCGTCAAGGACACCTACACCAGGCAGCTGGACGAGTTACGCGGCCTGGTCGACGACATGACCGAGGCCATCGGCGCGATGAGCGACAAGATCGCCGAGGCCGCACAGGTCTACGAGTCGACCGAGCAGGACCACGTCATCATGTTCGGTGAGCACAGGGCCGAGGTCGACGGCATCCAGGGAAGGGAGCCGTCATGACCGGTGGTGTCGGCGAGAACGCGCCGCGGGTGGAGCGCCCGAGTTTCGCCGCGGAAGCGGGCTCGAAGTTCAAGACCCACGAGCAGGACGACCCGTTCCTCGACTTCAGCAACGCCGGCAAGAAGGTCCCGATCCTCGGGTCCGGCTACAGCACGGTGAACGCGATCGCAGGCGCGGAGGACATCAAGTCCGGAGCAGCTCTGTTGGTCACCAAGGGCGCCAACTTCGCCGCCTCGTGCGCCGGCGAAGTCGTCAGCTTCGCCATGGACCCGATCAACTGGCTGGTCAGCAACGGGCTGAACTTCCTCATCGAGTTGATCCAGCCGCTGCAGGATTTGCTGCACATGGCCACCGGCGACGGCCCCGCGCTGTCCGAGGCGGCGGGCAACTTCAAGGAGATCGGCTCCGGCATGGAGACCATGGGCCAGGAGTTGCTCAAGGATCGCGACCGGCAGCTGCAGAACTGGACCGAGGACGCGGGCACGGCAGCCAAGACCAAGCTCGAGGAGCTGTCCAAGGGCATCGAGGGTGTCGCAGGGACGGCGCACGGCGTGGCCGACACGCTGACCATGTGGTCGATGGTCATGCAGATCCTCGAGGATGTCATCAAGGCCATCATCAGCGAGCTGGTCAGCTGGGCGATCTACACCTGGTTGCCCGCGCTGGCGAGCTCGGTGGTGTCGTTCGGTGCCAGCGTCGCCGCCGCGATGGCCGCCACCGTCGGCAAGGTGGCCTCGGCGCTCGGCCGCATCCTGAAGAAGGTCGGCAAGGTCAGCAAGCTACTGGACGAGTTCGCCGAGTTCCTGCTGAAGTGGGGCAAGCGCCTGGAAGGCTTCCGGGACGCGTTCAAGGCCTACAAGGCGGCGGGGGTGAACCCGCTCGAGTTGAGCTCGAAGGCCCGCAAGATGTCCGAGATGGGGCTGAAGCAGGCCGGCCTCCACGCGCTGAAGGAAGGCGGCAAGCAGGCCGTCTCGAGCGTCACCGGGTACTCACCCGGTGGCACTTCCAGCACCACCGGCAAGGTCAAGACGGTGACCGGCGTGGCGGACAAGGCCTACGACCAGTACAAGAAGATCGACGACGTCGCGTTCGACGGCAAGGACACCAAGTACACGCGCGAGGAAACCGAGCGCAATCTCGACGTCTGAGACGGTGCACGAACGAGGGGCGGTCGCCGGCACGGCGGCCGCCCCTCGTGCTGAGGACACCACGAATGGACCTGTCGGACAGCCCGGTAATTGGTCTACACCTTTAACGACGTCGACCGGGCTACCGGAGGTGTTCCCGTGCAGAAGCGAACCCGAATGGCGGCCGTCCTCGGCGCCGCCGCCCTCACCATGACCGCCCTCGCCCATCCCGCCATGGCCGAGCAAGCCACCACAGCGGCGCAACAGTCGGCGAGTCGCTACGAGGCGCTGATCCCGGCACCGCTCGAGGCCGACGCGCACCAGGGACCTGCGTTCGAGCTCGGTCCGCACACCGTCATCCGCACGCAGCGCGGGTCGGACGAAGCCCGCCAGGTCGGTGAGTACCTGGCCGAACAACTGCGGCCCGCCACCGGGTACCCGATCAAGGTCACCGACCGGGCCGCGGACGGGCCGAGCATCGCGCTGCTCCTCCGCGGCGCGGGCACGCGAGTCGGTGACCAGGGATACCGGCTCGACGTCAACCGCAACGAGATCACCATCCGCGCCAACACCGGGGACGGCCTGTTCGCCGGGGTTCAGACACTGCGCCAGCTACTGCCCGCGGAGATCGCGGCCGACTCACCTCGTGCGCAGGAATGGTCCGTGCCCGCCGGCCGGGTCGTCGACGCCCCACGCTTCGCCTACCGCGCCGCGATGCTGGACATCGCCCGGCACTTCCACACCCCGGACGAGATCAAGTCCTACATCGACCAGATCGCCCACTACAAGATCAACTACCTGCATCTGCACCTGACCGACGACCAGGGCTGGCGCATCGAGATCGACTCGTGGCCCCGGCTGGCGCCGGAAGGTGGTGGCGAAGGCACCGGCGTGGACGGGGTCGGCGGTGGTTACCTGACCAAGGAGGACTACGCCGACCTGGTCGCCTACGCCGAGAGCAGGCACATCACGATCGTGCCGGAGATCGACATGCCCGGTCACACCAACGCCGCGCTGTCCGTCTACGGCGAGCTGAACTGCGACGGCAAACCGGTGCCGCCGCGCACCGACACCGAGGTCGGTTACAGCTCGCTGTGCATCGACCTGGACATCACCTACCGCTTCGTCGAGGACGTCATCCGTGAGATCGCCGAGCTGACTCCTGGGCCGTACCTGCACATCGGCGGCGACGAAGCGCACGCCACCCCGGACGAGGACTACCGCGCGTTCATGCAGCGGGTGCTGCCGCTGGTGGAGAAGTACGGCAAGCGCGCGTTCGGCTGGACCGAGGTGACCAAGGCCGAGCCGCCCACGTCGGTCGTGCCGCAGTTCTGGCACACCAACCGGGAGAACGCGAGCCTGGCCGAGGCCGTGGCCCGCGGCAACAAGGTGATCATGTCGCCCGCCAACAAGGCCTACCTCGACATGAAGTACGACGAGAACACCCAGCTCGGCTTGACGTGGGCCGGGTACATCGAGGTCAAGGACGCCTACGAATGGGACCCGGGCAGCCACGTGAGCGGAGTCGGCGAGGACGCCGTGTTCGGTGTGGAGGCTCCGCTGTGGTCGGAGACGCTGCGCAGCCTCGACGACATCGAGTTCATGGCCTTCCCCCGGCTGCCCGCGATCGCCGAGCTCGGGTGGTCCCCCGCGGAAAGCCACGACTGGAAGTCGTTCCGCGCGCGGCTGGCCGAGGAGGGCAAGCGCTGGGAGGCCGAGGGCGTCAATTTCTACCGCTCGCCGCAGATCGATTGGTAGCTACTGCCCTCTTCGCGCGATTTGCCGCTATCGTGTCCGCGCCGCGGGCGACCCGGTCCGGTCGCCCGCGGCGCGGGAGACAACCGGTCAGGGAGGTGCCGAGTGGGGACGGGGCGACGAGTTCGGGCGGGCAAGGCCGGGGTCATCGCAACGCTCGTGGCGCTGACCGCCGGCTCGGTGCTGACGGCGACCGCGAGCCCGGCACAGCCGCCCGACCAGGTGCGGCCGTCGAACGAAGTGGACCCGCTGATCGGGTCGGCCAACGGGGGCAACACCTACCCTGGCGCGGTCCTGCCGCACGGCATGATCGCGTGGTCACCGACCAGCACCAAGGGCGACCAGACCGATACCGGCGCGGCCAACGGGTATTCCTACGACGTCACGCGCATCCGCGGCTTCAGCCTGACGCACATCAACGGCGCCGGTTGCCATCCCGGAGCCGCGGGCGACGTACCGATCATGCCGATCGCCAAGGACGTCACATCGTCGCCCACCGCCGACACCACCGACGAGATCTACGCCGACGACTTCTCGCACGATGACGAGCGCGCCACACCCGGCCGCTACACGCTCGAGCTCGCCTCCGGCATCGGCACCGATCTCGCGGTGAGCGAGCGCGCGGGCGTCGCCGAGTTCGACTTCCCCACCGACAAACCGGCGAACCTGCTGTTCCGGGTGTCCAACTCGCTCAACGGCAGCGAGGACGCCCACGTCGACATCCACGCGAAGCAGCGCAAGGTCACCGGATGGGTGCTGACCGGAGCGTTCTGTGGCCGGCGCGCCAACGGCGGGGAGAACAACCGCAAGAGCTACTACAAACTGCACTTCAGCGCGACGTTCGACCACGACTTCGCCCGCTACGGCACGTGGCGCGACGACGAGCTGGCGCCGGGCTCCACCACGAACGGCGGCGGCGAGGGGTACGCGACCGGCGCGGACCGCGCGGGCCGTGGCTCGGGCGGCTACGTCGGATTCGACCCGGACGGAGAGCCCGTCCGAATGCGCATCGGCATCTCCTACGTCAGCCTCGCGGGCGCCGAGGCCAATCTGCGGCAGGAGATCCCGGCGTCGGCGACCGTCGACGACGTGGCGCGGGCCGGCCGGCGGAAGTGGGACCGGGAGCTGCAGCGCATCCGGGTCGACGGTGGCACCGCTGACCAGCGCGTCGCCTTCACCACCGCGCTGTACCGCGCGCTGCTCCAGCCGAACATCATCAGCGACGCCGACGGCCGCTACCCCGGTATGGACGGCCGTGTCCACCGGATCGAGCGCGGCCAACAAGCGCAGTACAGCAACTTCTCCGGCTGGGACCAGTACCGGGCCCATGTCCAGCTGCTTGCGCTGATCAAGCCGAAGGTTGCGGGTGATTTCGCGCAGTCGCTGTACAACTTCGCCCGGCAGAACGACGGCGTGTGGGACCGGTGGGTGCACATCAACGGCGCGACCCACGTAATGACCGGCGACCCGTCCGCGGCGACGCTGCCCACGTTCTATGCGATGGGCGTGCGCAACTTCGACGTGAAAGGCGCGTTCGAGTCGCTGTATCGGCAAGCGACCGTGCCGCACCCCGACGGGCTGTCGGACAAGGGCTGCCCAGGCCAGTGTGAAGGCCAGCGGCCGAACCTGGCGGAATATCTGAAGAAGCACTATGCGCCACACGACGTCTGCCACTGCTGGGGCGGCGCCGCCGAGACGCTGGAGGACGCGCTCGCCGACTACGCGCTCGCGCAATGGGCACGCGACCTGGGCGAGACACGTAAGGCGAAGGAGCTGACCCGGCGCGCGGGCTACTGGCGCAACGTCTACAACCCGAATGCGACCGAAGAGGCCGGCTACATCCAGGCGCGCAACGCCGACGGCACGTGGGTGACGCCGTTCGACCCGGGCTCGGAGGCGGGCTTCGCGCAGGGCACCAGCGCCACCTACACGTGGATGGTGCCGCACGACGTGCAGGGCCTCGCCAAGGCGATGGGTGGCCGGGAGCGCGCGGCCGAGCGACTCGACGCGTTCTTCCACAACCCGGACGGCTCGTGGGCGGTCGGCGGCGGTGACCCGCTGCGGTACGACCCGACCAACGAGCCGGGTATCCACGTGCCCTGGCTGTACAACGCGCTCGGCAAGCCCTGGAAGACGCAGGAAACCGTGCGGGAGATCATCAACACCCAGTACGGCACCGGCCCCAAGGGCCTGCCGGGCAACGACGACCTCGGCACGATGTCGGCCTGGTACATCTTCTCGGCGCTCGGGCTCTACCCCCAGAAGCCGGGGTCGGCGAACCTGCTGATCGGCGCCCCGTTGTTCCCACACGCGGTCATCGAGCGACCGCAGGGGCCGGACATCGTGATCAACGCGCCCGGTGCGGGCGACGAGCGACCCTACGTGGGGTCGGTGAAGCTCAACGGCAAGGCGCTGGACCGCTCGTGGGACGGCGGCGTTCTGGCCACGCGCGGGGGCAGGCTGGATCACCAGCTTGCGGCCGAGCCGAACACCGACTGGGCGACCGACCCGGCGGCGCTGCCGCGCTGATGGCACTGGCGACCGCGTGCTGACCGCTCGGGCCGGCGACGACGGCGGGCTCGACCGCCGCACTGACAGCTCGGGCCAGCAGCGACCGGCGGACACGATCGCCACACTGACAGCTCGGGCCAGCAACGACCGGCGGACACGATCGCCGCACTGACGGCTCGGGGCAGTGACCCACGCGCCGCCACCAGCGCCGCACCGTCGACTCGGGCCAGCAACGACCGGCGGACACGATCGCCGCACCGACGGCACGGTCCAGCGGCAACCCGCCGGCAACAACGCGCTGACGGTGCGGCTGGACCAGTGACCTGCGCGCTGGTGGCTCACCCCGCCTTGCGGGAGTGAGCCACCAGCAGCAGGACCGCTACGCCCGCTCGATCAACAGCGACACACCCTGGCCGACGCCGACGCACAGCGTGGCCAGGCCGCGGCGGGCGTCCTCTCGTTCCAGCCTGCCCAGCAGCGTGACGACCAAGCGCGCTCCGGAGCAGCCCAGCGGATGGCCGAGGGCGATCGCTCCCCCGTCGGCGTTGACCTTCTCCTGGTCGAGCTTGAGGCGCCGGATGACCGCGAGGCTCTGCGCGGCGAACGCCTCGTTCAGTTCGATCGCGTCCAGATCGTCGGTGGTCAGCCCGACCCGGTCGAGCAGCTTCTCGGTGGCGGGAACCGGACCGAGCCCCATCACGTTGGGGGCGACCCCGGCGCTCGCGCCGGCCACGACCCGGGCGCGCGGCGTGAGGCCGTGACGCTTGACCGCGTCCTCGCTCGCCAACACCAGCGCGGCCGCGCCGTCCGACAGCGGAGAGGACGATCCGGCCGTGACGATGCCGTCCTTGCGGAACACCGGCCGAAGCTTGGCCAGCTTCTCCGTCGTGGTCGTGCGGCGAGGGCCTTCGTCGACGGCGAACTGCTCGTCGCCGACCTCCACCGGCACGATTTCCCGTTCGAAACGCCCGGTGTCGATCGCGGCCACCGCGCGCTGATGGCTGCGCAGCGCGAACTCGTCGGATTCCTCCCGGGTGATGCCGTCGAGCCGGGCGACCTCTTCGGCCGTCTCCCCCATCGACAGCGTCACCTTGCGCACCTCCGGCCCGGCATCTGCGGGCACGGCCTTGTCGTGCTCGGCGAAGGTCGGGTTGGTGAACCGCCAGCCGAGCGAGGTGTCGGAGACCTCGCCGGGCCGGGCCCACGGGGTGCCCGGTTTGGCCATCACCCACGGCGCCCGCGTCATCGACTCGACGCCACCGGCGACCACGACGTCCGCCTCACCTGCGCGGATGGTGTTGGCCGCCGTCGCGACCGCGGTCAGGCCGCTGGCGCACAGTCGATTCACGGTGTAGCCGGGGACCTCGTCCGGCAGCCCGGCCAGCAGCGTCGCCATGCGCGCGACGTTGCGGTTGTCCTCGCCCGCCTGGTTGGCCGCACCGAGGATCACCTCGTCGACCGCGTCCCCGGCGATGTCGGCCCGGCGCACGACCTCCCCCACGACCAGCGCGGCCAGATCGTCCGGCCGGATGGTGGCCAACGCGCCGCCGTAGCGACCTTGCGCGGTCCGAACGCCGTCCACGATGAATACGTCCGACATGGCTCTCCTACTGTGCTTGCGCGGCCTTACCGCGGGCTATCAACTCGTCGGCTTCCATGCCCACCTCGGTGAGCAGGGCGCGGGTGTGCTGCCCCAGCGCCGGGACGTCGCCCATCGACGCCTCGACGTCGGAGAACGTTACCGGCGGCAGTAACGCGCGGACTTGCGCGTGCTCGGTTCCCACCTTGCGCCAGCGATCGCGCGCCTTCAGCTGCGGGTGATCGACCACCTCGGCGACGCTTTTCAGCTGCGCGGCCGGAACGCCTGCCTCGGCCAGCCGGGCATCGAGCTGCTCGGTCGTCCAACGGGCCGTGCGAGCGGCGACCTCGGCGTCGCATTCGGCGCGGTTGGCCACCCGCCGCACATTGGTGACGAAGCGGGGATCGTCGGCAAGCCACGGCGCCTCGAGCACCTCGGTGACCAGGGTGCGCCAACCCGTGTCGTTCTGGACCCCGATCAGCACCTGGCCGTCGCGTGTGGGGAACGCGTCGTACGGTGCGATCGACGCGTGGCTCAGTCCCATCCGTGCCGGTTGAGTGCCTGCGTACATCGAGGTGTAGAGCGCGTAACCCATCCATTCGACGGTGGCCTCGAACATCGACACCTCGATCGTGGCGCCCTCGCCGGTGCGCAGCCGCCGCACCAACGCCGACAGCACCGCTTGCACGCAATACATCCCGGACGCGATGTCTGCCGTCGGGATCCCGGTCTTGGCAGGCGCGTCCGGCGTCCCGGTGATGGCGATCAGCCCGGCTTCCGCCTGGATCAGCATGTCGTACGCCTTGCGCTGCTCCAGCGGACCGCCGATGCCGAATCCGGACAGATTCACCTCGATCAGATCCGGCTGCTCGGCGCGGAGGCCGTCGAGCCCGAGACGAGCCAGCGCGCCAGGCGCGAGGTTCTGCACGAACACGTCGGACTTCGCCACCATCCGACGGACCGCGTCGCGACCTTCCGGCGCCTTGAGATCCACCGCAAGCGACTCCTTGCCCCGGTTGAGCCACACGAAGTGGGCTCCGGTCCCGTGCACCGCGTGGTCGTAGCCGCGAGCGAAATCTCCGCCGTCCACCCGTTCGACCTTGATCACCCGGGCGCCCAGGTCGGCCAGGTGGCGGGTGGCCAGCGGTGCGGCGACGGCTTGCTCGATCGCGACGACGGTGATCCCGTCCAGCGGCCGGGTCATCCGGCGTTCCTCTTGGCCGCCCGGACCAGACCACCACCGACGATCAGCCGCTGGATCTCACTGGTGCCCTCGTACAGCCGCATCAGCCGCACGTCGCGATAAATGCGCTCGACCGGCACACCGCGCATGTAGCCGTTGCCACCGTGCACCTGAACGGCGAGGTCGGCGACTCTGCCGACCATCTCCGTGCAGAACAGCTTCGCCGCGGACGGCGCGATCCGGCGGTCCGCACCGGTGACGTAGGCGCGCGCCGCCTCACGGACCATCGCCCGCCCGGCGAGCACCCCGGTCTGCTGGTCGGCGATCATCGCCTGCACCAACTGGAAATCACCGATCGGCGTGCCGCCCTGGGTCGCCGTGGCCGCGTAGCTGACCGATTCGTCGAGTGCCCGCTGCGCGGTGCCGACGGCGAGCCCCGCGATGTGGATGCGGCCGCGGGCCAGCGAAGTCATCGCGGCCTTGTAGCCGGCGTTCGCGTCTCCCCCGACCAGCGCCTCCGGCCCCACCCGGACCTGGGAGAAGGTCACCTCGGCGGTGCTCGAGCCCTCCTGCCCCATCTTGGCGTCCTTGGCGCCGACCGTGATGCCCGGAGCATCCGCCGGGACCAGGAAAACCGCGATCCCCGGGCCCGATTCCGACGGCGGCTGCGTGCGCGCGAACACGACGAACAACCCGGCGTCGGTGGCGTTGGTGATGAACTGTTTGGTTCCGTCGATCACCCAGCCGTCACCGTCCGGTTCGGCGGCGGTGCGGAGGCTCGCCGGGTTCGATCCCGCGCCGGGCTCGGTGAGCGCGAACGACGCCACGATCTCGCCGGAGGCGATTCCGGGAAGCCACCTGGCCTTCTGCTCGTCGGTGCCGAAACCGACCAGCACCTGCCCGGCGATGCCGTTGTTGGTACCGAACATCGACCGCAGCGACAGCGACGTGTAGCCCAGCGTCATGGCAACCTCGACGTCCTGCACGAGGTCGAGGCCGAGCCCGCCCCACTTCTGCGGGATCGCGTAGCCGAACAGCCCCATCTCCGCCGCTTGTCGGCGCAGGTCGGCGGGAATGGCGTCGGTTTCCATGATCTCGCGTTCGCGCGGAATGACGCGGCTGCGCACGAAGTCGTCGATCTGGCTGAGGACGTCCGCGAAGACGTCGTCGGGGACGTCGGGATTGCCGGTGTACATGGCTTTCACTATCAACCTTTGATTGAGATCAGTCCAATACCAAATGTGTCGATCAGTGATACTCTCTTGTCACTAATGGACGTCCACCAGCTCCGCGCTTTTCTCGCCGTGGCCGAGGAGTTGCATTTCGGCCGGGCCGCAGAGCGGCTGCACATGGCGCAGCCACCGCTGAGCCGCACGATCAAGCAGCTGGAGCGCGAACTGGGATCCCGGCTGTTCGAGCGCAACACCCGGTCGGTGAGCCTCACCGCGAGCGGCCGGGCGCTGGTCGACCCCGCTCGGGACGTGCTGGCGACGGTGCGCCGGGCCGAGCTGGCGGTCCGTGCGGCGGGCACATCCGAGGCGGGCCTGGTGCGGATCGCGTTCGCCGGAGTGTCGACCCACGATCTGGTGGCGCGGCTGGCCCGCACCGTGCGCTCCCGCCGCCCCGGCATCGAGTTGGAGCTGTCCAGCCAGAACTTCGCCCAACCCGCGATGAAGAGACTGGTCAGGAGGGAAACGGACATCGCACTCGGCCGCTGGGACGTGATCCCGGCGGACATCGAGGCCCGGGTGGTCATGCCCGACGAACTCGCCGTCGCGCTGCCGAGGACACATCGCCTCGCCACCGCACGATCGGTCCGCATCGATCAGCTCGCCGAGAATCCGTTCGTCTCGTTGCCGCCCCACGAGGGTGCCGTGTTGCCGGATCGGTTGCGACAGCTGGCGCAAGCAGCCGGTTTCGTCGCCGACGTCACGCAGATCGCACCCGACACGCAAACGGCGATCGCCCTGGTCAGCGCCGAGGTCGGGTGCCATCTCACGCTCGCGTCGGTGGCACGCAACGTCACCGACCCGCACGTGGTGTTCGTGCCACTCGACGCCCCTGCGCAAGAAGTCGATCTCCGGGCGGCCTGGCGTCGCGGCGACCGCGACCCAGCGCTGCGCGCGGTGCTCGCCGAGTTGCTGGCACTGGGTGGCGCCGCCCCGACCGAGGACGGCGCCACCCACGCTTGATCAAGCGACGGCCTGCGCTCGTTCTCCCCGCAGCTGGAAGCCGCGGTAGCCGCCATCGGCGACGTCGGCGAGCTGCCGGCGGTAGTTCCCCAGCCCGCCCAGATAGAACATCACCGCGTGCCGCTTGCCCGGGATGTTCGCGCCGAAGATCCACGACTCGGCCTTCGGGAACAGCGTCATGTTCGCGATCTCCGCGCACGTCTCGGTCCACTCGCGCTCGGCGTCCGCGGTCGGCTCGACCGTGGTCAGCCCCTCCCGCGTGGCCTTGTCGATCAAGTCGCTGATCCACTCGACCTGCGCCTCGATGCTCGGTGGCAGGTTGGTGAACGGGCCGTTGGGGCCGAGGATCATGAACATGTTCGGAAAGCCCGCCTTGGTGACGCCCAGATAGCTGGTCGGACCCTCGGTCCAGTGCTCGTTGATGTGCCGGCCGTCGCGACCGCGCAGATTCATCGCGCGATAGTTGCCGTCCACCGCGTCGAAGCCGGTGGCGAACACCAGCACGTCGAGCTCGTGCACCACCCCGTCGGACGTGCGCACGCCCTGCGGGACGATTTCCTCGATCGGTGTCTCCTTCAGCGAAACCAGGCTCACGTTGTCGCGGTTGTAGGTCTCGTAGTAGCCCTCGTTGCACAACGGGCGCTTCGCGTACAGGTCGGTCGGCGTCAGCTTGCGCGCCGTCTCCGGGTCCTTGACGATCTCGGCGATCTTGCTCCGGATGAACGCCGCGGCGGCCGCGTTCGCCTCCGGGTTGGTCGCGATGTCGCAGAACGTGCCGAACATAAAGCGGAAACCGTTGCCCTTGTCCCATGCCTGTTGGAACACCCGCTGCCGCTCGCTTTCCGACACGCTCATCGCCTCGACCGTGCTCTCCTCGAAACCGAACGCCACCGTCGAGCTGCGGACCTGGTCCCAGATGCTGTCGAAGTTCTGCTTGATCCGCGCGACCTCGTCCGGGTCCATCGGGCCGTTGCCGGACGGGACGCAGTACTGCGGCGTCCGCTGGAAGACGGTCAGCTGCTCGGCCATCTTCGCGGCGGCGACGATGAACTGGGTGCCGGTCGACCCGGTCCCGATCACACCCACCCGCTTGCCGGTGATGTCCAGGTCCTCCGGCCAGGCGTTGGTGTGCACCAGCCGACCGGCGAACGAGTCCCTGCCGGGGATGTCCGGGATGTTGCTCCTGGACAGCAGCCCCAGCGCGGTGACCAGAAACCGCGCCGTCAGCGTTTCTCCCCCGGCCGTGGTGACCCGCCACAGCTCGGTCTCCTCGTCGAAGATCGCATCGGTGACCTCGGTGTTCAGCTGGATGTCCCGGGCCAGGTCGTAGCGCTCGACCACGTGCTCGAGGTAGGCGAGCACGTCCGGCTGGTCCAGGTAGCGGGTGGTCCAGTCGTATTCCCGCAGCAGTTCCTTGTCGAACGAGTAGCGGTAGACGAACCCTTCGGTGTCGGATTTGGCGCCGGGGTACTTGTAACGTCAGGATCTCGGCCAGTTCGTCGGCGCGCTGCCGATGCAGCTCGGCAAGCCGGCGCAACACGTCGGCGCGCTTGTCGAGAGCCGACCAGCGCCAGTGCCGGTAAGCGCGATCGGCCCGCTCCAGCGCCTGTTCGGTCTGCTCGTCGGTAGCCGTCGGGAACTCCTCGATCAGCTCGCCGGTCGCCGGGTTGACGGTGCGGTATCTCGACATGCGCTCCTCGCTTCCCTGCTCGAACACCGGTCGTCCTCAGCCTGGCGCACCGACCCGCGCCCCGAGGTGTTCCGAATCGGCACACCGGCGCCTCGGCGGCGGCGCGATATCCAGGAACACGTCGGTCAGACCCGGACAGAAACGAGGTAGGCATGCACGCGTACGCCGTCACCGCCGAAGGCTCGGCCATCACCGACATCCAGTTACCGACGCCCCGCCCGGCGGGCAACGAGGTCTTGCTCAAGGTCGAGCGCTCCGGTGTCTGCCACACCGACACCCACCTGCGTCAGGGCGGTTACGACCTCGGCAGCCGCGGGCGGCTCCGGCTGGCCGATCGGGGGATCTCCTACCCGCTGGTCATGGGTCACGAGGTGGTCGGTTCGGTCGAGCAGGTCGGCGAGGACGTCACCGGCACCGCGCCGGGTGATCTGCGGCTGGTCTACCCGTGGATCGGTTGTGGCGACTGCCGTCAGTGCGCCGCCAACCGGGACAACTATTGCGCCGCGGGCCGCAACATCGGCGTCGCCCGCTACGGCGGCTACGCCGATCACGTCCTGGTGCCGGACGAGATGTACCTGGTTGATATCGCGGGTCTCGACCCCAGCTGGGCGGCGACGTTGGCATGCTCGGGCCTGACCGCCTTCGCCGCCGTCCGGAAGGTGGACTTGTCCGACCCCGACGATCCGGTCGTGGTCATCGGCGCAGGGGGTGTCGGACTGACGGCTGTCGCGACGCTGCGGGCATTGGGTCATCGCGCCATCTGTGCTGTCGACCTGTCCGAACAGAATCTGCGGATCGCCACCGAGCTCGGCGCCTCGGTCACGGTTCCGGGCAGCAGCGACGCCCTGGGTAAGGAGATCGTCAGAACGGTCGGCGAACCGGTGGCGGCCGTGATCGATTTCGTCAACAACTCGGCCACCGCAACGGCCGGCTACCAAGCCGTTCGCAAAGGTGGCGAGCTGGTCCAGGTCGGGCTGTTCGGCGGGGAACTGATCGCACCCACCGCCCTGACCGCACTGCGGATGATCACCATTCGCGGAAGTTTCGTCGGGACTCCCGGCGACCTGCACGACCTGGTCGGCCTCGCCAAACGAGGGGTCCTTCCCCGCATTCCCATCACCGAGGTGCCGTTCGCGGCCGAGTCGGTGCAACAAGCACTGGACCAACTGGAGCAGGGCGGCGTGAGCGGCCGGATCGTGCTGCGCGCGGGCTCCTGACCTCACGGCCGGACCGTGCTGCGCGCAGACGCCTGATCTCGTCCATCGCGGCACCACCGGCGCCCGGCATGAGCGCTCCGGACCCGGTGTTACGCTCCGGACGGTGCAGTCGGGGAAAGCCACCAGCGAGCGGGTGACCCTGGTCGTCTCCGCCGTCGTCGCGGCGCTGAGCATCGCCTACTTCTACGCGGTCAACATCCCCTTCGCCCACATCGACCTCGAGGTCTATCGCTTCGCCGTGTGGCGCTGGTGGGAAGGCGGCGACATCTACGGCGACCTGCCCCCCGTCAACGGCGGGCTGGTGCTGCCGTTCATCTATCCCCCGTTCGCGGCCGTCACCGCGATTCCGTTCGCCGTTCTGCCCTGGACGCTGTCCTACACGTTGCTCTACGTGCTCGGGATCGCCTGCATCGTCGGCACCGTGTACCTGGTCGGGCGGCATCTCTACCCGCAGGCCAGCCGTCGGATGACCATGGCCGCGGCGGGTGCCTCGCTGGTCGTGCTGCTGTGCCTCGAGCCGCTGCGCGAGACGTTCGCCTTCGGTCAGATCAACTTGCTGTTGATGGGGCTGGTGGCGATCGACTGCCTCGCCAGGCGGACCCGGTGGCCGCGCGGCATCGGCGTCGGCCTGGCGGCGGCGATCAAGCTGACGCCTGCGGTGTTCGCGCTGTACTTCCTGCTCCGCCGGGACTACCGGGCCTTCTGGGTTTCGGCCGCCACTGGGGCGGCCGCGACCGCGCTGGGCTTCGTGGTCAATCCCAGCGGATCGGTCACCTACTGGTTCGGTGGTCTGGCCGGGGCCGCCGATGTGAGCGGCTCCACGTATCGCACCAACCAGACCGTTCAGGCGGTGCTGGCCCGGCTCGGTATGGACGGCGCGGCGTTGACCGTCGTGACCGTCGTGGTGGTGCTGATCCTGCTCGCGCTGGTTGTCGTCGGCGTGCGGACCAACACCCCGGAGACCGGCCTCATGCTGTGCGCGGCGCTGTCACTGTTGGCTTCCCCCACGTCGTGGTCGCATCACTGGGTGTGGATCGCTCCCGCCGTCGCGGTCATGGCCTACGGGTGTCTGCAGGCCTGGCGGGATGCGCAGCCGCGACGCTTCGTGCTGCTGCCCGCTACCGTATTCACCGTGGCGATGTTCATCCTCGCGCCGTTCCACCAGCTCCCGGGGAACCACGACTGGAACAACCCGCCGGTCGACCTCGAACAGCTGTGGACCCCGATGCAGCATCTGATCGGCGACGTCTACGTGATCCTCGGTATCGCCTGGATCGTCGGTGTCGCCGTCACCGGACTGCTGGCCCGGCGCCGCGAGCGCGGGAGCGAGCGGGCCGGGAAGGCGCCGCACGCCGCATGAAACCTCACGTGGTGCCGGCCGTCGCGGCCGGTGGAGCGGTGGGCAGCCTGGCCCGGTACTCGGTCTCGTCGGCATTCCCTCATCCACCAGGTGAGTTTCCGTGGTCGACGCTGCTGGTCAACGTGACCGGATGCCTGCTGATCGGCGTGCTGATGGCGGTGCTGGCCACCCGGCCGGACCCGCACCCGCTGCTCCGCCCGTTCCTGGGCATCGGGGTGCTCGGCGGCTACACCACGTTCTCCACCTACGCGGTCGAGGTCGTCGACACGGCGCAGACCGGCGCCGCACTCGCGCTGCTGTACGCCACCGCCACGATCCTGCTGGCCCTCTCGGCGACCGCCGCGGGGCACCGCGTGACCAGGACGTTGCTGCAATGACCGCCGCGTTCGTCGCACTCGGTGGCGCGGTCGGCGCCGTACTGCGGTACGCAGCCGACCTCTGGCTGCGCAAGCACAGCCACCTGCCGCTCGGCACACTCGTCGTCAACATCGTCGGCAGTGCCTTGCTCGGTGTGCTCACCGGAGTGGCGCTGGACGAACCGACGTTCGCCGCACTGGGCGCCGGACTCTGCGGCTCACTGACCACTTACTCGACGTTCAGCTACGACGCCGTGCAACTGCTCGCGGACGGCCGCAGGCCCACGTCACTGCTCTACGTCGGCCTGACCGTCGTGGCCGGCGTCGCGGCCGCCGCCGGTGGCCTCCTTGCCGCCCAGCTGCTCGTGTAGCCAGTCCACCTGCCGCTGCAGCAGGTTCTCCGCGACGTCCTCGTCCGCGGGCGTCATGTGGGTGGTGGCCACCAGCGGAAGGAACTCGTGCGGCCTGCCCGCCTTCAGCAGCGCCGCCGACAGCCGCAACGCATGCGCCACGAACACGTTGTCGTCTGCCATGCCGTGCACGATCAGCAGCGGCCGCTGCAGGTTCGGCGCGTCCTCGATCAGCGAGTTGGCGCGGTAGGCGTCCGGGTTCTCCTCCGGATGCCCCAAGTAGCGCTCGGTGTAGTGGGTGTCGTACAGCGCCCAGTCGGTCACCGGCGCTCCGGCCACCGCCGCGTGGAACACGTCCGGCCTGCGCAGCACCGCCAACGCGGACAGATAGCCGCCGTAGGACCAGCCGCGAATCGCGACCCGGTTCAGATCCAGCTCCGGGTACTCGGCCGCCACCGCGTGCAGCGCATCGACCTGGTCGTTCAGGCTGATCTCCGCGCAGCGGCCACCGATCTCCTTCTCCCACGCCGGCCCACGCCCCGGGCTTCCCCGGCCGTCCGCGACCAACACGGCGAAGCCCTGGTCGGCGAGCCACTGCGGGGTCAGGAAGGCATTCCGGGTGGACAACACCCGCTGCGCGTGCGGCCCGCCGTACGGGTCGAGAAGGACCGGCAGCGGGCCGTCGCCGGGCTGATATCCGGTGGGCAGCAGCAGCGCTGCGCGCAGCCCGCGCTCCCCGACGGTCATCATCTTCGGGCGCGGCTCGATACCCGGATCCGCCGTGTGGACGGCGATCGACACGGGCTCGTGCCCGTCGCGCACGACGCTGACGCGCGGACCGGCGTGGTCGAGCGACCACGCGGACAGCACGCACGCATCCGCACGCCCGGCCGCCACGGTCACACCCTTGACCGAGGACAGCTGACGCACCGAGCCGTTCTCCGTGCGATACACGTGGATCTGCGTCGGGTCGTCCGCGGACGCGGTGAACAGCACCTCGCGTCCGACGTGCACCACGGAGCGCACCTGCAGCGACGGCTCGGTCACCAACTCGCCGTCGATCATCAAGCGGTATGCGTCATCGGCGACGACCACCCGCACCAGGCGACCGTCCTCGGTCCACGCGGGTACACCGGTGACGAGTTCGACCCACGCGTCGTCGGTGTCGCTGTACAGCTGGCGCGTCGACCCGGTTTCCGGATCCACCGCGAGCACGTCGGTGCGGCGCTGGTCGCGAGTCTGCACGGTCACCAGCGGCGGACCGCCCGCCGACCAGTGCACCGCGGCGACGTACTCCCAGTCGCCGAGATCGACGTCGACCCTGGACCCGTCCAGACCGAGGAACGCCAGCGTCACCCGGGCGTTCGGAGTACCGGCGGCCGGGTAGGCCACCGAGGCGGGTGGCGTGCTCGGGTTGGCCGGGTCGGCGATGTGCCACCGGTGCACGCCGGAGGTGTCGGTGCGCTGAGCCAACACGGACTTGCCGTCCGGAGCCCACCAGTACCCACGCGAGCGCCGCATCTCCTCGGCCGCGATGAACTCGGCCAGGCCCCACGTGACGTCGTCGTCCGGCTCGTCGGCCAGGACGGTGTCCTCCCCGGAGGCAAGATCGACGACCCGCAGTGCGCCACCGGCCGCGTAGGCGACATGCGTGCCGGTCGGGTTGAGCCGCGGGTCGACCGCCGCCGAGTCGACCCGGAGCGTCACGTCACCGGACGCCAGATCGACCGTGTAGAGCTTGCCGGCCAACGAGAAGGCAGCCGTGGTGTGTCCGGCGTCCACGGCGTACCGCACCACGCCACCACCGGTCTCCCTCGCCCGCTCGCGGCGCGCCCGCTCCTCCGGGGGCAGGTCCTCGTCGCCTGGTAGCAGAGCGCCCGCGTCCACCACGACTGACTCGGTCCCGGTGTCGAGGTCCAACGCCCACAGGCTGTGCTTGTTGTCGTAGCCGTCCGCACTCCGTAGGAACAGCACGCGCGACGCATCGGGAGCGACCGCGAATTCCTTCGGCGCACCGAGCGTGAAACGCTGCGTGCGGGCCAGCTTGCGCAAGAACGGCAGGTCCTGTCGATCACTCGTCACACCGAGCACTGTGCCACGACCGCCCGCGGGCACCAGCAGCGCATCCAGCTGCGCAACGATTCACCTGTTGAGGCGCGAAACTGTGCAACAAACAATCGCAATGCGCAAGGTTATGCGGATGATTGCGGCGCTGATGCTGCCTTAACCTGGCGGTATGACCACGACGGTTCCCACTTCACCGAGCCCCGTTAGCCCCGCCATGCGCAGCCGCGAGTTGATCGAGGCCGATGAGCGCTGGTCGACGCACAACTATCACCCGCTTCCGGTGGTGATCGCCGAAGGCGAGGGCGCGTGGGTCACCGATGTGGAAGGCAACCGCTACCTGGACTTCCTGGCCGGTTATTCGGCGCTGAACTTCGGCCACCGGCACCCCGATCTGATCGCCGCGGCCACCCGGCAGCTGAACCGCGTCACGCTGACCTCGCGTGCGTTCCACCACGACCAGCTCGGCGCGTTCTGCCAGGAGCTGGCCGAGCTGACCGGCACCGAGATGGTGCTGCCGATGAACTCCGGCGCCGAAGCGGTCGAGTCCGCCATCAAGGTCGCACGCAAGTGGGCCTACCGCGTCAAGGGCGTTCCGCAGGGTCAGGCGCACATCATCGTGGCGGGCTCGAACTTCCACGGCCGCACGACCACGATCGTGTCGTTCTCCGACGACGAGACCGCGCGGGCGGACTACGGTCCCTACACCCCCGGCTTCACCGTGGTTCCCTACGGCGACGCGGAAGCGCTGCGGAACGCCATCACCGAGCACACCGCCGCGATCCTGCTGGAGCCGATCCAGGGCGAAGCAGGCGTGATCGTGCCGCCGCCCGGCTACTTGGCCACCGCACGCCAGTTGTGTGACGAGCACGGCGTGCTGCTGATCGCCGACGAGATCCAGTCCGGCCTGGCACGCACCGGCAAGACCCTGGCGCTGGACCACGAGAACGTGCGCGCAGACCTGTACACGCTGGGCAAAGCGCTCGGCGGTGGCATCCTGCCGGTCTCGGCCGTGGTCGGCAGCCGTGAGGTGCTCGGCGTGCTGCGCCCGGGTGAGCACGGCTCCACGTTCGGCGGCAACCCGCTGGCGTGCGCCGTGGGCCGGGCAGTGGTACGCCTGCTGAGCACCGGTGAGTTCCAGCAGCGGTCGGCCGAACTCGGCAAGCGGCTGCACGAACGGTTGGGCGAGCTGGTCGGCAACGGACTGACGGCGGTGCGTGGGCGCGGATTGTGGGCCGGGATCGACATCGACGGCATGACCGGTCGTCAGGCCTGCGAGCGGCTGGCGGTCCGCGGCGTGCTGTGCAAGGAGACGCACGGCGCCACGCTGCGTATCGCTCCCCCGCTCGTCATCACGGCCGAGGAACTCGACAAGGGCATCGACGCGATCGCCGCGGTCGTCTCCCGCTGAGCGGCCTATCCTGCCCGGTGTGCTGATCACCGGGCTGCTGGCGCTGCTGGCCGCTCTCGCCCTGGGCTTCGTGCGGCAGGCGCCGTGGCCGGTCGACATTGCGTGGCAGCAGGGCGCAGCCGCAACGTTCGACGGCGATCACGAGCTGCTCCGGCTGCTCGTGCTGCCGTCCGAGGCGGTCGTCCTGCTGCCCGCGATCGCCGGGATCGCGCTGCTGTGCCTGCTGGACCGCGACCGATCCGCCGCGGTGCTGGCCGTGGCGGGCCCGGCCGTCGCGGTGACACTGAACTCGCTGGTTCTCAAGCCCGTCTTCCGCGCCTACTCCGACAACGCTGTGGAGTACCCGAGCGGGCACACCACGAGTTTGGTGGCGGTGTGCACGGTGCTGGTTCTGCTGGCCCGGCCGGGCGTGGCGCGGGCGATCAGCGTCGGTGTCGGCGTGGTTGTCGTCGCCGCGGCCGGCGTCGGCATGGTGGCCTACGGCTACCACTACCCGCTCGACATCGTCGGCGGCTGCGCCGTGGGCGTCGGTGTCGTGCTGCTGGCCGAGATCATTCGCCGGCGTCGCGCGCCAGCGCCGTCAACCGGCTGATCGCGCGCAGGTACTTCTTGCGGTAGCCGCCCGCGAGCATGTCCTCCGGGAACAGCTTGCTCACGTCCTGCCCGCTCACCGCCACCGGGATGGCGCGGTCGTAGAGCCGGTCCGCCAGCGCGACCAGCCGCAGGGCCACCGCTTGGTCCGTCACCGGCCGCACGCCCCGCACGAACACCGCCGTGACCCCGTCGACCAGATGCCCGTACCGGGCCGGGTGGACCGACGCCAGGTGCTCGCACAGCTTGTCGAACTCGTCCAGGGTCGCGCCCGCTCGCGCCTGCGCCGCGGCCGCCAGTTCGTCGTCGGACATCGGCGCAGGCGGCGTCGGTAGTCCACGGTGCCGATAGTCCGGCCCGTCGATCCGGATGACTTCGAAGCGCGCGGCCAGCGAGTGGATCTCGCGCAGGAAGTCCTCCGCGGCGAACCGGCCCTCACCCAGCTTGTCCGGAAGCGTGTTCGACGTGGCCGCGACGGACACCCCGGCGTCCATCAACTCCGACAACAGCCGGGTCACCAGCATCGTGTCGCCCGGATCGTCCAGCTCGAACTCGTCGACCGCGAGCAACCGCAGCCCGGACAGCCTGCGCACGGTCTCGGCGAACCCGAGTGCGCCGACCAGGTTCGTGATCTCGACGAACGTCCCGTACGCCTTCGGTCCCGCCACGGCGTGCCACAACGAGGCGAGCAAGTGCGTCTTGCCGACACCGAATCCGCCGTCGAAATAACGTCCTCTGCTGCCCTCGGGCAGGCCGGAACCACCGAACAGGCTCCGTAGCCGGGACTTCCGGGGCGATGCGCCGCGCTCGATCTGCTCGGCGAAGGCCCGCGCGGCCTCGACCGCGGCCGCCTGGGTCGGTTCGTCGGGATTGGGGACGTAGGTGTCGAACCGCACCGCGTCGAATCGCGGTGGTGGCACCAGCCCCGCGATCAGCTCCGCTGGCTCGACCTCGGGGAACCGGTCGACGAGGGACGCTGGCATGCGACAAACCCTACGGGCAGGCCGCCGCACCCACCGGCTGAGGGGACCGCGGATGTGATGAACTGGGCAGCGTGTACGCACTGTGGCCGACCGATGGTGAGCCCATCGAAGTCACCGACGCCGAGCTCGAACGGCTCTACGACTACCCGCCCGAGCTGACCACCCCCTGGGTGCAGGCCAACATGGTCAGCTCGGCCGACGGCGCGGCAACGGTCGACGGCCGCTCCGCCGGACTGTCCCACCCCGCGGACAAGAAGGTCTTCGCGCTGGGGCGTGACCTTGCCGACGTGGTGCTGGTCGGCGCGGGCACGGCCAAAGCCGAGCGGTATGCCGGGATCAAACCGCGCGAGCTCCGCACGGCCCGCCGCCAGGCCCGCGGGCTGTCGCCGCTGCCGCCCATCGCGGTGGTGACCGATCGGTGTTCGCTGAGCCCGGACGACCCGCTGGTGGCCGACACGACCGTCCCGCCGATCGTGCTGACCTGCTCGGCGGCCCCGGCTGACCGTCGGGACGCGCTCAGCGAGGCGGGGGCCGACGTCGTCGTCGTGGGTGAGGACAGCGTGGACCTTCCGGCCGTCGTGCGGCATCTCGGCGAGCGGGGCTTGTATCGCATCGACTGCGAAGGCGGGCCGCGCCTGCTCGGCGGAATGCTCGCCGCCGACCTGATCGACCAGTTGTGTCTGACGGTGTCGCCGATCCTCGCCGGTCCCGGCGCCGATCGCATCGTCACCGGCCCAGCATGCGCCCCGCGTTCACTGCACCTGGTGTCGGTGTTGTCCGCCGACGGCTTCCTGATGCTGCGGTACCGGAGAGCTTGACCGCAGTCTCACCACGTGCTGAGCACACTGGACCACCGTGAGCCGAAGGGAGTGTCGGTGAGGGTTTCGCGGCGCGCGCGTACGACGAGTGCGGTGGTCGGCGCGCTGACCGCAACACTGGTCGCCGGGTGCACGGTCGGCCCCTCGGAGCGTCCCGCCGTGCTGGTGCAGGACAACCCCGGCCAGGAGACGTCGCAGGACACCAAGGGCCCGGCCCCGCTACCCCCGCTCGGCGAACCACAACCGGACATCGTCGGCTGGTCGGTCTGGCCGGAGTGTGCACCGAGCATCACCGACCAACTGTCCGCGGCAGCGCGCAAGCTCACGCTGGAATGCACCACCGTGCCCAGCCGGTCCCTCGATCGCACCGGACCGGGCCAGGACGTCGCACTGCTGCGTGCCGGTAAGGGCGAGCTGCGCCAACGGGTGCCGGTCGTGGTGGTCGGCGACGTCGACGGCCCGCCCGGCAGCGTGCTGGCGGCCGAACTCGCCACCCAACTGCCCGCCGAGCTGCTCAAGAAGGTGGCGCTGGTCGGCTTCGACCGGCGCGGTACCGGCGGTTCGAACCCCATCGACTGCATCCCGAGTCTGGCCAGGCAAGGCCTGCTCGGCGTCGATCCGGACAGCAGCGATCCCGAACCGCTGGTGGAGGCCGTGCGCAAGTCGGGCCAGGAGTGCTCGATCGCGCTGGGCAACGAGCAAAGTGCCTACGACTCGGTGCACACCGCGGAAGATCTGGAAGAGGTCCGCAGGGCCATCGGCGCACCCCGGCTGCACGCCATCGCCCGCGGAGAAGGCTCCCGGGTCCTGATCGCTTACGCCAACGCCAACGCCGACAAGCTGGGTCGCGTAGTGCTCGACGGCGCCCCGGACCCCAATACGGACGCCACCGCGACGCTGGCCGACATGGCCGAAGGGGCCGAGGCCACCCTGAAGGAGTTCGGTGCCGAGTGCGCCGCCCGTCCCTCGTGTCCGATCGACTCCGACGCCGCGGCCGCGCTGGAGGACGCCGCCGAGCGCGCCCGGAACAACCCACTGACGGACGACGGCGGGGAGGTCACCCCTGCGATGGTGCTGTACGCCGCGTGGCTCGGGCTGCGTGAACCGCACCAGTGGCAGCAGCTGGCCACCGCGATCGACCAGGCCCGTCAGGGCAAGCCGAACCGCCTGGTCGAACTGGTCCGGCCGATGCTGGAGCACCAGGACCGGACACCCCCGACGATCGACGCCACGCTGGCCACCATCTGCAACGACACCTCGACCCGGCTGCCCACCGAGCGGATCGGTCAACTCGCCGCGTCCTGGCGGGACAAGTACCCGGTGTTCGGCGGGCTGGTCGCACAACGCCTGCTGTGGTGCAGCCAGTGGCCGGTGCGCACCGAGAAACAACCCGACCTGAACATCGACGGCATCCCGCCGACGCTGATCATCGCCACCAAGGCGGACCCGGCCACACCGGAGAAGGGCACCTCGCGTACCGCGGACCAGCTGCCGGGAGCTCGCAAGGTCTCCTGGGAGGGCGCGGGGCACGGCGCCGTCGGCCGCTCGGACTGCGTCACGAAGAACGTGACGAACTTTCTGCTGGACGGAAAGATTCCCGGGACCGACGTGACGTGCCCGGCATGATCGGGTGATCGCTACCATGCGGCCCCATGGCCTCCCAAGGAGTCGACGCGCAGACCGACCGGCCGCTGGACATCACCCATGCCGAACTCGGGTTCACCCCACAACCCGCGGTGCGGTGGCTGGCCCCCGCGGTGCTGGTGGCGACCGGCGTGAAGGCACTGCTGGCCACGATCTTCGGGGCCTATGCCGACAAGCGGGAACTCCAGGGCAGCCTGCCGGCCCGCATCTACCGGCACGGCGACGAGGAAACCGGTGAGGTCTGGTTCGACTTCGTCGCCGACGTCGGAGACGGGTTCAACGCCACCTACACCATCGCGTCGCTGCTGGCCAGAAGGGAGTTGGAGGTCCCTTCGGCGGGAACACTTCCCCGCGGCGAGATGCTGATCATGGGCGGCGACCAGGTCTACCCGGCCGCGTCGGTCAAGGCATATCGAGACCGCACCAAAGGCGTCTACTCCGCGGCCCTGCCGCACGCCGACGGCAAACGGCCGACGCTGTACGCACTGCCCGGCAACCATGACTGGTACGACGGACTGACGGCGTTTCTGCGCGTATTCGCCCAGGGCAGGCCGTTCGGTGGCTGGGACACCGCCCAGACGCGCAGCTACTTCGCCATCCAGCTGCCGCAAGGCTGGTGGCTGTACGCGCTGGACACCCAGTTCGACGACCACATCGACGCTCCGCAGCTGGAGTACTTCACCGAAGCGGCCAAGCACCTCGAGGAAGGCGACACGGTCATCCTGTGCACACCGTCGCCGTCCTGGGTCAACGCGCACACCGAGCACGGCGCCGAGGCGTGGGACACCATCGAGTACTTCGACGCGAACATCGTCCGACCCGCAGGGGCATCCATCCGGGTCATGCTCTCCGGGGACAAGCACCACTACTCGCGCTACGTCGAACGCGGTGGCGGCCGGCAGAAGGTGACGTGCGGCCTGGGCGGGGCCTATTTGACCACGACCGACGAACTACCGAAGTCCGTCGTGCTGCCCCCACCGACCACCCGCATCCGAGCCGCGGGGCCGAGCACGCGCTACGACCTGGCCGCCCGGTATCCGGACAAGCGCCAGTCACGACGCTTCGCCGCGGGCATCCTCCGGTTGCCGTTCCGCAACCCCGGTTTCTGGGGTGTGGCCGGGATCCTGCAGTCGATCATCGTGCTGGCGGCCCTGTACGGGCTGAGCGGACCGTTCGGTAACAGCCCTCGAGGTTTCTTCGCCCTGGTCGCCAGCTGGACGCCCGCGGTGCTGATCGGTGTGCTGGTCGTCGTCGGCTGGGTCGCTTTCGCCAGACTCGACACCCGAACATCGGCGTTACGTGGGACGGTGTTCGGTGTCTGTCACGCGGCCGTCCACCTGGGCCTGAGCCTGCTGTGGGCCTGGCTGATCACCACGCTGTACCGGGACGTCATCCCGGACGACGTGCTGGGCAACTGGGGCTTCCTGCTCGGCATCGTGATCGGCCTGCCGGTCGTGCTCGGCCTGGTGCACAGTGAGGTCGTCGCGGTCTACCTGATGATCGCCAGCCGCTTCGGCATCAACCTCAACGAGCTGATGGCCGGTCAGAGCATCGAGGACCACAAAGGCTTCCTGCGCATGCACATCGACGCCGAGGGCACGCTGCGGATCTACCCGATCAAGGTGGACAAGGTGTGTCGTCGCTGGGTCGCCGATCCGCGCGGCGAAGCCGGTGATCCCCTGCTGCGGCCACGCAACTTCCAGCTGCGCCCGCGGCTGATCGAGGACCCCGTCGTGGTGGCCAAGCACGACCAGCCGGAGACCTGACGGCCGTTCGGGCGAGAAGGCGCGACGACGGCCGACACGCTGCCACCGTCGGGCCGCACGCAAGTACACTCGAATCCGTCGTCGGGGGGCAGTTCACCATCATGTGTCTTCATCGCGCCAAGGAGATTTCGCCATCGAAGCCGGGCAGCTTGTCGCTGGGTACTACCGCCTCGTCGAATACATCGGGGCAGGCGCCATGGGCGTGGTCTGGCGTGCCGTCGACGAGCGCCTGGAACGCTCGGTAGCGGTCAAGAAGGTGGTGGGCCAGCACGGCCTGTCGCCCGCCGACCGCGCCGAGTTGCACGCCCGGGCGATGCGCGAGGCGAAAAACGCCGCCCGCCTGCAACACCCGAACGCCATCATGGTGTTCGACATCACCGAGCACGAGGGCGACCCGTGCCTGGTGATGGAGTATTTGCCGTCCAAGAGCCTCTCGCAGCTGATCGCCGAGCGCGGCACGCTGCCGGTGCCGGAGGTCGCGCGCATCGGTGAACAGGTGGCCGCGGCGTTGCAGGCCGCGCACGAGGCGGGCATCGTGCACCGCGACGTCAAGCCGGGCAACATCCTGATCGACGACGCCGGGGTCGCCAAACTCACCGACTTCGGCATTTCCCGCGCGCAAGGGGACATGACGCTGACCGCCACCGGGCTGGTCGGCGGCACCCCGGCCTATCTGGCGCCCGAACTGGCGCGAGGCGCGGACCCCGCTCCGGCGTCGGACGTGTTCGCACTGGGCGCCACGTTGTACCACGCGATCGAGGGGCACTGCCCGTACGGCGACAACCCGAACCAGCTGGCATTGCTGCACACCGCGGCCAGCGGCAAGGTCCGGCCGCCGATGCAGGCCGGCAAGGCCACCGCGCTGCTGATGTCGATGCTGCGCCCGGAGGCGAGCGAGCGCATCGGCATGGCGGAGGCGGCACGGCGACTGGCCCAGGTCGCGGCCAGCGCGGGCGCTCCGGACACGCCCGCGGCGACGATGCCTGCGCTGCCGCCGACCGGGCCCGCGCCCAGCCAACCCGCCGCTGAGCAGCGGTCCTCGTGGCACCGCTCCCGTGGCTCGCAGCGGCAAGGCACCGCGGTGTTCGACGCCGTCGAGCACCAGCCCGCGCCGCCGCGGAACGACAAGCCGAAGGACCCGCAGCGCGGCAAGTCCGGCAATGCCAAGCTGATCGCCGGCCTGCTGGCCTTCATCGCGGTGATCGCGGTGGGCCTCGTGCTGCTGCTGAACAACGACGGCGAGGATCCGCAGGCCGCGGGCCCGCCGCCGAGCAGCCAGACAGCGGAGAAGCCGCCGCCGTCGAGCAAGCCGAAGCAGGGCGGGCACGACAAGTCCGGTGGGCCGATCCAGTTCGGGGACGCAGGCAACCTGGTGGTCGACTTCTACACCTTCCCGAAGGGCATGGCCGCGTCGTGGCAGATGCTCAGCGAGGAGGCCAAGCAGGAGTACGGCAGCGAGGACGAGTTCCGCAAGTACTGGTCCCAGTACGACCAGGTGTGGTCCAACGACGCGGTCGGCAAGCAGAACGCCGACGGCTCGGTGACCATCACCATCCAGGTCACGTTCCTCACCGACGGCACCGAGCGCACCGAGCAACACCAGGTGCGGGTGATCCGGCAGGACGGCGAGCTGCGCGTGGACTCCGGCACGAGGTAGCCACGCCGCGTGGAACATCGACGTCCACGGCAAGCTGACATACCGTTGATGTCATGACCCCGCGCACTCCCGAGGGCCCCGACGCTCGGTTCCACGACGATCTCGTCGGTCTGGATCCGGACGACCCGGAGGCCAGGGCCTTCGCCGAGCATCTCGACCGGATCGAGCGCTCCGGCCCGTCGTTCACCGTGGAAGGGGCGCTGGACGGTATCGCGGACTTCGCCGAGTCGAGCAACCGCATCGGTGGGCACTACCGCGCGATGGCCGTGCTGGTGGTGCTGCTGATCCTGCTCGGTGTCGTGGTGAGTGTGTGGGACACGATCAGCCGATTCTTGGGATGGTAGGTCATGAAGCCAGTCGTCGGTGCCACGCCGAAAGTGGTCAAGTCCGAGATCGAATGGCGCGAGCAGCTCAGCCCGGAGGAGTACCACGTGCTCCGCGAAGCGGGCACCGAGAAGCCGTTCACCGGTGAGTACGAGAACACCAAGACCAAGGGTGTCTACTCCTGCCGCGCCTGCGGGGCGGAGCTGTTCACCAGCAACGAGAAGTTCGAAAGCCACTGCGGGTGGCCGTCGTTCTACGACCCGAAAGACTCCGACGCGGTGCTGCTGCGGGACGACTTCAGCCTGGGCATGAAGCGGGTCGAGGTGCTGTGCGCGAGCTGCCACAGCCACTTGGGCCACGTGTTCACCGGTGAGGGCTACGACACCCCCACCGATCAGCGCTACTGCATCAACTCGATCGCACTGCGTCTGGTGCCCGAGGAGGACTGAGCTGGTTCGGCGGCATGCCGCCGGGGCCGAGCAGGCGTGAGCTTGCCTCTGATGCCCAGGGGCCGCGATGACCCGTCGTCGCCGCGCCAGGACCGAGCTGGCGGGCCGAGCTGATGTCTGGCGCGCCTGGCCGAGCCTGGTCCGGCGCCGTGGTGGGGTCGACCTGATGGCGGGGCCGAGCTGACGTCTGGTGCCGCGCCGGGGGGCCACGCTGGTCCGACGTCGTGCCAAGGACCGAACTGGCGCGGCCGAGCTGGCCAGGCGTCGCAGAGCCGCGCCAAGGCCGACCTGGCGCAGTCGAACTGGTCGGACGCCGGGCCAGACCCGCGCCGACGCCGAGTCGCCGGCGCGGACCGAGCGGGCAAGGCTGCCCGGAGCTGGTTACGGCAGCGTGCCGACCAGCTCCGGCGCGGCCACCCGGGTGCCGGTGTAGAACGGGATTTCCACGCGCACGTGGCGCCGCGCTTCGGCGGCCCGCAGCGCGCGCATGAGGTCGACGATGCGGTGCAGTTCGTCGGCTTCGAAAGCCAGCATCCACTCGTAGTCGCCGAGCGCGAACGAGGCGACCGTGTTCGCCCGCACGTCGGGGTAGTCGCGCGCCATCATGCCGTGCTCGGCCAGCATGCGCCTGCGCTCCTCGTCCGGCAGCAGGTACCACTCGTAGGACCGCACGAACGGGTAGACGCACACGTACTTGCGTGGCGGCTCGCCCGCGAGGAACGCCGGGATGTGGCTCTTGTTGAACTCGGCGGGCCGGTGCAGCGCGGTCTGGCTCCACACCGGGACGCTGGCACGGCCGAGCGCGGTGTGCCGGAAGCCGCTGTAGGCGGCCTGCAACTGCTCGATCTCCTCGGCGTGCCACCAGATCATGAAATCGGCGTCCGCGCGCAGGCCGGCGAGGTCGTACACCCCGCGCACCGTGACGCCCTTGCTCTCGAGGGTTTCCAGGAACTGCTGGGTTTCGTCGGCGACCGGCCCGCGATCTTCGCCCAGCGCACCCTGCTGGACGCGGAAGACCGACCACATCGTGTACCGGATGGTCTCGTTGAGTTCGCGGATCCGGGCGGCGTTGGCGTTGGCGGTCATGACTTCAGTGTCGCACTGTGAGCTGGCTCGCCAGCCGCCGGGCGGCCGCGTCCGCGGTGCCGATGCAGGCCGGGATGCCCACCCCGTTCAGCAACGCTCCGGCCACCTCGAGCCGCGGTAGTTCAGCGACCGCCTTGTCGATCGCCGTGACGCATTCGGCGTGGTCCGGGCCGTAGCGGGGCAGCCCGCCGCCCCAGCGTTGAACGTGGACGTCCAGCGGCTCGGCACGCACGCCGGTGAGGTCGGCGACGTCTGCCAGGACGCCGTCGACCAGCGCGGTGTCGGTCATGCGCAGCTGCTCGTTCTGCCCGAAGCGGCCGACCGAAGCTCGCATGATCACACCAGCCTCGCCGATGTGCGGCCACTTGCGGCTGCTGAACGTCATCGCTTTGCTCAGCACCGTCGACCCGTCGGAGCGCCGCTGGCCTTCCTCGATCAGCAGGCCGCTGGCCTGCGGCAACTCCGTGCCTGCGGGGAAAGCCAGCGTCACCACCGCCATCGAGGCCTGCTCGGCCCGGCCGTACGCCTCCGCTGCACCGGGCGCAGGCTCGGCGAGCAAGCGTCGAGCTGCCGGCGGCGGGACCGCCAGGATGACGCCGTCGACGGCATGCCTCTCGGCGGCCTTCAGTTGCCAGCCGTCGGCCGTACGGCGCAGTTCGCGCACCGGAGTGCCGAACTTCACCGTGGCCTTGGCGTTGTCGGCCAACCGCTGGACCAGTTGCTGCAGACCTCCGCGCAGCGTCCCGAAAACCGGTGGAGCCTCTCCACTTCGCGGCGGCGGCAGTAGCGACTGCACCGCTGCGGTGATGGAACCAGCGCCGCGGTCGAGCGCGTTCGCCAGCGCAGGCAGCACGGCACGCAGGCCCAGATCGTCCGCCCGCGCACCGTAGACACCTCCCAGCAGCGGGCTCACCAAGCGGTCGACCAGCTCATCGCCGAGCCGCTCCCGCAGCAGCGCGCCGAGGCCGACATCGTGTGCAGGCATTTGCACGGCGGGAAGCTCCCGTTCGGCGGCGACGGCTGCGACGCCGCGCTCGGACAACACCCCACTGACCTCCGCGGCATCGGCCGGGATGCCCATCAGCGTCCGGCGCGGCAGACCGACGGTCCGCCCGCCGGCTCGCACCGTCGGCTTGGCCGAGCCCGCGTGAACCACCAGGTCCTCGAGTCCGATCTCGGCGACGAGCTCGATCGCCTCCCGTCGCCGCAGGAGGAAGGCCTCCGCGCCGACGTCGACCGGCAGGCCCGCGACTTCGGTGGTGTGCAGTTTGCCGCCCAAGCGCGAGGTCGACTCGAACACGGTGATCGCGGCGGACGGCCCGAGGAGCGTGCGCAGCCGGAACGCGGCGGTGAGCCCGGAGATGCCCCCGCCGACGACGGCGACCGAAACCTGCTCGCTCACCGCGTCACGGGGTCAGGCTGTGCACCAGCTCCACGACCCGGGTCAACACGCCCGGGTCGGTCGCAGGTAGCACGCCGTGTCCGAGGTTGACGATGTGTCCGGCGGCCACGCGGCCCTCGTCGACGATGCGCCGCACCTCCGCCTCGACGACCGGCCAGTCGGCCATCAGCACCGCCGGGTCGAGGTTGCCCTGGACCACGGGTGCCGGCCGCCCGTCGACGGTCAGCCGCCGCACCGCGGTGTCCAGCGAGATCCGCCAGTCGACGCCGACCACGTCGGCCCCGGCCTCCCGCATGGCAGGCAACAGTTCGGAAGTCCCGACGCCGAAGTGGATGCGTGGCACCCCGGCCGATGCGACCGCGGAGAGCACCTTCGCCGAATGCGGCTGCACGAATCGTCGGTAGTCCCGCTCCGACAGCGCACCGGCCCACGAGTCGAACAGCTGGACCGCGTCCACCCCGGCATCCAGTTGCGCGCGCAGGAACGTGATCGTGATGTCGGCGAGCTTGTCCAGCAGCCCGTGCCACGTCTGCGGGTCGGAATGCATCAGAGCCTTGGTGTGCTCGTGGTTGCGGCTCGGTCCGCCCTCGATCAGATAGGACGCGAGCGTGAACGGTGCCCCGGCGAAGCCGATCAACGGTGTCTGACCCAACTCCGAGGTCAGGATCCGCACGGCGCGCTGGACGGCATCGACCTGGGCGGGCTCGAGCGCCGGCAACCCCTGTACGTCCTTGCTGGTACGTACCGGGTGGTCGACCACCGGGCCGACGCCCGGTTTGATGTCCACGCCGATTCCGGCGGCCTTGAGCGGCACCACGATGTCGCTGAACAAGATGGCCGCGTCGACACCGTGCCTGCGCACCGGCTGCAGCGTGACCTCGGCGATCATCTCCGGGTCGAAGCACGCCTGCAGCATGGGCACGGTGCCGCGGACCTGGCGGTACTCCGGAAGGCTGCGGCCCGCCTGCCGCATGAACCACACCGGCAGCCTGCTCGGTCGGCCTCCCCGCGCAGCGACCAGCAACGGCGCCGTCGACAGATCTCGGCGGGCAACGGGTTCGGCAACACGCACGGCGCTCTCCTCGACAAACGGCTCAACCGTGATGATCCCACGCGTCGTCCGGGCGCCCCCGAGCGGTGTCGCAGCGAACGGTTCGGCTCACAGCTCGCCCGGACCACTCGGCCGCCACACCTCGACCGTGGCAAGTGGGGTCTCCGCCTGCCACCGCCGTCCCATGCCGGTTCGTCGCGGCCCGCTCAGACGCTCCCGCTGCGCCGATCGGATGCCGGGTCACCGCGCCCGACCGAGATTATCGGCGTGCCTACCGGCTCAATGGGGCATTTCCGCCCTACAGTCATCGTCGATGACCGCGATGACGCACGCCCCCGAGGTGTTCCGGGCGGCCGTGGAAGCACTTCGCCAGGTGCGCCCACGCCCGGAGCTGACCCTCGAGCCGGTGCGGCCACCTCGGCGGCTCGCTCCGTGGTCCTACGCGCTGAGCTGCGAAGTCACCGGTCCCGCCGACGTGATGGCGTCCGGGCGCCTGGTGCTGCTGCACGACCCGGACGGCCCGGAACCGTGGCACGGTGTGCTGCGGCTGGTCGGTTACGTCACCGCGGAGATCGACCAGGAACTGGCCACCGATCCCTTACTGCCGTCGGTCGGCTGGTCGTGGCTGACCGAGGCACTCGAGGCCACCTCGGCCGAGTTCACCGCGCTCGGCGGCACGGTCACCGCGACCTCCTCGGCGCGCTTCGGCGACATTGCCGGCCCGGCTCGCACCGACGATCTGGAGCTTCGCGCGTCCTGGACGCCGACGACGTCCGATCTCCGGCCGCACGGTGAGGCGTTCTGCCGCGTCATGGCCAGCGTCGTCGGGCTTCCCCCGGTCGGCGTCACGTTGTTCGGCCAGCGGCAAGGGTCCTGACGCGGCCGTCGGCCTTCCAGACCCTCCGCCGAGCGGTGGAACGCTCGGACGCCACGATCCCCCGCCGGCTCAAGCACATCTGCCCGCGGCGGCCATTCGAGCCCGCGGAGCGCCACCGCCCGTGACGGCCGGCGGACGAGGGCCCGGGCACGCCTTGCCGAAGACCCGCGGCAAAGCCCTGCAGGGTAAGAATTGGAGCCGAATCGGGACGCGATGGAGGCTGTGATACAGCCGGCCGGATCCGTGCCCGTTCGCCCACTTGGCCGCCGACCGCTCGTCCCTTCGTAACAACCACTTGGCGCGCGGAGTGAACCGCTAACCAGATTTCATCGGTTCGGGCGAGCGTCGCGTTACCAGGTTCCAGATTAGTAGCCTGATCGTGTGATTAACATGACTCTGGGTAGTCAACGGATCGAAATACTTACCCATTTGATCCCCCCACTGACCCCGTCAGGCGGCTAGAGTGCGTCACACGACACCACTTTCGGCTCAAAGCTGGCGCGGCTGAACGGCCGAAAGTGCCGGTGCCGGTCGGGGGGCACGACCGACTCCAGGGAGGTAGTGACGTGGCTACCGTCGGCTTCAATCAGGCCGCTCGTTCCACGCCCGCTGGCAGCTTGCCAGCAAGCATGGTTCCGCATCCGCGCGAGGAGCTTTTCTCGGTGCTGGTGGTCGACGACCACCCGCTGTTGAGGGAAGCGATCTCGGCACGGCTCGCACAAATGGGTGCGGGCACCGTTCATGAGGCTGCCACGGTGGCCGAGGCGAGGTTGAGGGCGGCGGCCACCGGGCCGTGCGACCTCGCGATCCTCGACCTCGGACTGCCGGACGGCAGCGGCATCGAGCTGGTATCCGAACTACGCAGCAACGGCTGGCCTCGGGTTGTCGTGCTGGCGTCGTCGGACGACCCGTACGCCGTACGGGCCGCGTTCCAGGCTGGTGCTCAGGCGTACCTGCTCAAGTCGGCGTCACCGGTCGCGGTGACCGACGGCGTGCGCAGGGTGCTCGAGGGAGGCGTCTACGCCGACCCAGGCGTCGCGCCGGTACTGGCCACCGGAACGCGGGTACCGGGCACCGACAACACCCCGCGCGAGCTGTCCTCGCGTGAGGTGCAGGTGCTCCAGCTCGTGGCAGATGGCCAGTCCAACAAGGAAATCGGTGAAGCGCTGAACCTGTCCGCGCTGACGGTGAAATCCCACCTGTCGCGGATCGGGCGCAAGCTCGGCACCGGTGACCGGGCCCAAATGGTCGCGCTGGCCATGCGGGCGGGGGTCATCCGCTGACATCGTGCTTGTCGATACGGCCGGACCCTACGCCGACAGTGCGCTGTCGGCGTAGGGTTGCGGGCCGTGAGTGACACAGCTGACGAGCCACCGGCCGAGGCCGTTCTGCTTCGCGAACCCCGCGAAGGCGTCCCCGACGTCGTCGCGGACGAGCAAGCCCTGGCCGAAGCTTGTGCTGCGCTGGCGGGCGGCAGCGGAGCCATCGCGGTGGACACCGAACGCGCTTCGGGCTACCGCTATTGGCCGAAGGCTTACCTGATCCAGCTGCGCCGGGACGGCGCGGGCACGCACCTGATCGACCCGATCGCGCTGGCAGGCAAGCTGGACCCGCTGCGTGCGGTGCTCAACGACGCCGAGTGGGTGCTGCATGCGGCATCCCAGGACATGCCGTGCCTGACCGAGCTCGGGCTGCGGCCGAGAGGTCTGTTCGACACCGAACTCGCCGCCAGACTGGCCGGATACCACCGTGTCGCGCTGGGCACGATGGTCGAGCAGCTGCTCGGCTACCGGCTGGAGAAGGGGCACAGCGCGGCGGACTGGTCGACCCGGCCGCTTCCCGCTGCGTGGCTGAGCTACGCAGCGTTGGACGTCGAGCTGCTCCTGCCGCTGCGCGACAAGCTCGCCGCCGAACTGGCCGAGCAGGGCAAGCTGGACTGGGCCGAGCAGGAGTTCGCCGCGATCCTGACCGCTCCCCCGCCCGAGCCGCGCCCGGAGCCGTGGCGGCGAACGTCGGGCATCCACAAGATCCGCTCCCCGCGCGCGCTGGCCGTGGTGCGTGCCTTGTGGCAGGCCCGCGACGAGCTGGCGCGGAACCGCGACCGGGCGCCGGGCAGGGTGCTGCCGGACAGCGCCATCGTGGCCGCGGCGCAGAACAACCCACGCACGATCGAAGAGCTGCGCGCACTCGGCACGTTCGGCGGCAAGCGACAGCGAGCGCTGTCCGCGCTCTGGATGCGCCACATCGAACAGGCGCGCCGCCTGCCTGCGGACCAGCTGCCCAGCCCGAGCCAGCCCAACGGTGGACCACCACCGCCGAGCCGCTGGGCCGATCGGGACCCGGAAGCGGCCGCCCGGCTGGCTGCCGCACGCGCGGGGCTGGCCGAACTGTCGGACAAGCACCGCATCCCGGTGGAAAACCTCGTGCTGCCGGAGTTCGTGCGCCGACTGTGCTGGCAGCCGCCCGCGGAGACCGACGCCGATTCGGTGGCGAGGTTGCTGTCCGAGTGGGGCGCTCGGCCGTGGCAGGTCGAGCTGACCGCCGGGCTGCTCAGCGACGCACTGCAGGCCAGGGCTGACCGACCGGCCGATCGAGCCTCAGGTACCGGCCAGGGCTGACTGAGGACCAGGTCCCAAGCACCAGGCACTGGACTGACTGGCGGCCCGGGCCTCAAGCACCAGGCACTGGACTGACTGGCGGCCCGGGCCTCAAGTACTGGGCACCGGCTGAACCAACCGGCGGACCGGGCCTCAAGTACAGGGCACCGGCTGAACTACCGGCGGACCAGGCGCCAAGTACCGGCACCGGCCGAACTGACCCGCGGACCAGGCGCCAACTATCGGCGTCGGCCGAACCGACCGGCGGACCGGGCCTCAAGTACTGGGCACGGTGACGGTCACAGCCAGGCCGCCACCCACCACCGGCTCGGCCCGCACCGTGCCGGAATGCGCCTCGACGGCCGCCCGCACGATGGACAGCCCGAGCCCGGCGCCGGACTTGCCGACCCGCTCGGTCCCGCGGTGGAACGGCTCGAACAGTTCGTGCACCGTCTCCGGGTCGATCATCCGGCCCGACGAACGCACGGTCAGCTGCGCCGAAGCAGCGTCCGCCGCCGTGCTCACCGAGAGCCAGCCGCCGTCGACGTTGTGCCGCACCGCGTTCTCCAGCAGGTTGCCCGCCACGCGCTCCAGCAGCGCTGGATCACCCATCGTCGGTGCCGGCTCGATGTTCATCTCCACCCGCAGCCCTCGCTCCTCGGCTTCCGGCCGGGTGGCGTCCCACGCGTCACGCACGACCGCGGCCAGGTCCACCGGCTCGCGCGCCGCCAACCCCGCCGCATCCGTCCTCGCCAGCAGCAGCAGCGCGCCCACCAGGTGCTCCGCGCGCTGCACGGCAGCCCGCACCACCTCGGCCATCCTGCGGTACTCCGCCTCGTCGGCGTCCGGGTCGGAGAGCGTGACATCGAGTTCGGTGCGGATGACCGTCAACGGGGTCCGCAGCTCGTGCGAGGCGTTCGCCACGAACCGGCGCTGCGCGTCGAACGCGTTGGCCAGCCGGTCCAGCATGTCGTCGATCGTCTCGGCCAGCTGAGCCAGCTCGTCCCGCGGCCGGATCGGCCCGATGCGTTCGTCCAGCGATTCGGCCGAAAGCCGACGCGCGGTCGCACTGATCTCCGCCAACGGTGTCAGCACGCGCGACGTCAGCGCCCACGCCAAGATGCCGGCGGCCACCACGACACAGCCGAACGCGATGACGCCCGCCACGATCACGTTGTCCTGCGCCTGCTCCTGCAGCTGCGCAGTCAGCACGGCGGCGTCCACCTTGGACCCGTTGACCCGGACGGTCGTGCCCGGCGGAAGCTGCGGCACACCCGCGGCGGCGTCGCGCACCAGCATCCACGCCAGCGTCAGCAGCACGATGCTGGTCGCCGCGGTCAACACCACGGCGAGCAACGTGAAGCGCCCACGCAGCCCGCGCAGCTGCGACATCGCGCGCTTGACGATCACGACCGGATCACTGGGACACGGTACCGGCCTCGGGGATCCGGTACCCGGAGCCCACGACCGTGTCGATGATGCCCGGCTCGCCCAGCTTCTTGCGCAACGTCATGACCGTCACCCGCACCGTGGTGGTGAACGGGTCGGCGTTCTCGTCCCACACTCGCTCCAGCAACTCCTCGCTGGAGACCACCGATCCCCCAGCCGCCATCAGGACCTCGAGCACCCCGAACTCCTTGCGGGTCAGCTCGATCGGTCCGCTGGCACGCGTCACCGTCCGCTTGGCCGGATCCAGCGTCACGTCCCGCGCCTTCAGCAGCGGTGGGGTCGCGGGCGTGGCGCGCCGAGCCAGCGCGCGCACGCGCGCGACCAATTCGGGGAACGCGAACGGCTTGGCCAGGTAGTCGTCGGCCCCGCGGGACAGGCCGTCGACCCGGTCCGCCACGGTGCCGCTGGCCGTCAGCATCAGCACGCGGGTGAGTTCGCCGGAGGCGATGATCTCCTCGCAGAGCTGGTCGCCGGACATGCCGGGCAGGTCGCGATCCAGCACCACCACGTCGTAGCGGGTGATCATGGCCTTCTCGTGGCCCTCGTCGCCGGTCAACGCCACGTCGACGGCCATGCCTTCCCGCCGCAGGCCGCGGGCCACCGCGTCGGCAAGGGGTTCTTCGTCCTCAACTACCAGAACTCGCACGTTTTCACCGTGCCACAACAGCCTGAGAAGATGCTGACAACCCTGGGTGATCGCGCGCTAGTGGTGCTCCGCGGTCTCCGGCACGTCGATGTCCTGCAGTGACGCGGCCCAACCGGTCACCTGCCGCGCCACGTCCTGGGCGGTCAGCCCGAGGTCGGCGAGCACCTCGCCGCGGGTGCCGTGCTGGTGGAAGCGCTGGGGCACACCGATGTCACGCAGCGGGACGTCGCACTCGTGGTCGCGCAGCAACGCGGCCAGTGCCGAGCCGAAGCCACCGTGCCTGCCACCGTCCTCGACGGTGACCACCAGCCGGTGCTCCCCGGCCAGCTCGACCAGCTCCTCCGGCACGGGCAGCACCCATCGCGGGTCCACCACCGTCACGCCGATGCCCTGGTCCTCGAGCTTCTCCGCGGCCCGCACGCCCAGTTCGCCGAACGCTCCGACGGCCACCAGGAGGACGTCCGCCTCGGCGTCGCCTGCCGGCGTGCGCAGGATGTCCACCGTTCCCACGCGGCGCTCGGCCTTGATCGGCGCACCGACACTGCCGCGGGAGAACCGCAGCGCCGTCGGTCCGTCGGACACGGCGACCGCCTCGCGCAGCTCCTCCCGCAACGTGGCCTCGTCACGCGGCGCGGCGACCTTCATGCCGGGGACGACACCCAGCAGCGACAGGTCCCACATGCCGTGGTGGCTCGGGCCGTCCGGCCCGGTGATGCCCGCCCGGTCCAGCACGAACGTCACGCCCTGCCGGTGCAGCGCGACATCCATCAACACCTGGTCGAACGCGCGGTTGAGGAACGTCGCGTAGATCGCCACCACCGGGTGCAGGCCGCCCATCGCCAGGCCGGCCGCGGACGTGGCCGCGTGCTGCTCGGCGATACCGACGTCGAAAACCCGCTCCGGGTACTTCTCCGCGAACGCGTGCAGGCCGGTGGAGTGCAGCATGGCCGCCGTGACGGCCACCAGATCCGGACGCTCGTCCGCCAGCGTGGCCAGCTCGTCGCTGAAGATCGACGTCCAGCTCTTGCCGGACTTGCCCGACCCGGACGCCGCGGGCGCGGTCTGGTGCATCTGGTCGATCTCGTCGTTGACCGCGGGCGGGTAGCCGTGGCCCTTCTGCGTGACCGCGTGCACGATCACCGGGCCGCCGTAGGCCTTCGCCTTGGTCAGCGCCGACTCCAGCTGCTGGATGTCGTGTCCGTCGACCGGCCCGAGGTATTTCAGGCCGAGATCGGAGAACATCGCCTGCGGGCTCAGCGCGTCCTTCAGGCCGGCTTTGGCCGCGTGCGCCGCGGCGTACAGCGGCTTGCCGACCACCGGGGTGTGCCGCAGCATGTCCTTGCCACGCTGCAGCACCTTCTCGTACGACGGCTGCAGCCGCAGCGACGCCAGATGCTCGGCGAACCCGCCGATGGTCGGCAGGTAGGAGCGGCCGTTGTCGTTGACCACGATGACCACCGGGCGGTCGGCCGCGGCGATGTTGTTCAACGCCTCCCAGCACATGCCGCCGGTCAGCGCACCGTCGCCGACGACCGCGACCACGCAGCGCTGCTCACCGCGCAGCTCGAACGCCTTGGACAGCCCGTCGGCGTAGGACAACGCGGTGGACGCGTGGCTGTTCTCGACGAAGTCGTGCTCGCTCTCCGCCCGCGCCGGGTAGCCGCTCACACCGCCGCGCTGCCGCAGCAGGTCGAAGCCCTTCTGCCTGCCGGTGACGATCTTGTGCACGTAGCTCTGGTGCCCGACGTCCCACAGCAGCGGCTCACGCGGCGAGTCGAACACCCGGTGCAGCGCCAGGGTGAGCTCCACGACGCCCAGGTTCGGGCCGAGGTGCCCGCCCGCCTGGCAGACCTTGTCCACCAGGAAAGCGCGGATCTCGGCGGCCAGTGCGGCCAGCTCGACCTGATTCATGCGCTTCAGGTCGCCCGGGCCGCGTACCTGGTCCAGCAGCGTCATGTCCCACCTCGCTCTTCGTGCCGATCGCCAGGCGTAGCGCGCGATACCTCGCCCCGGCAGTTCCCCCAAGTGTAGAAGCGCGGATTCGTCCGGTCCGGCACCACGCTACCCGTGATCAACGTGCGGCGAGCAGAGCGATGCACTCGACGTGGTGCGTCATCGGGAACGCGTCGAATGCGCGCAGCTCAGCGAGCTGATAGCCGGACTCGGCGAACGTCGCCACGTCACGGGCCAGGGCGGCAGGATCACAAGCGACGTACACCACACGCTGCGGCCGGCGCTCGGCGATCGCCCGCACGACGGGGATGCCGGCGCCCTTGCGTGGAGGATCCAGCACCACGACGTTCGGCTCACTGGTCTCGTTCTGCAGCGCTCGTTCGACGCGCTCGGCGCGCCACCGGACGTGCGGGAGATCAGCCAGGTTCCGCTCGCCGTCGGCCGCCGCCGAGCGCGAGGACTCCACCGCGAGCACTCCCCCGGTCCGCCCGACCTGCTCGGCGAGCACGGAGGCGAAGAGCCCGACTCCCGCGTACAAGTCCCATGCCTGCGCTCCGGGCTCGGCCTTCGCGTATTCGGCGACCACGCGGGCGTAGGTGTCCGCAGCGGCCGGGTGCGCCTGCCAGAAACCGTGCGCCGACAGCTGCCAGTCCCGGCCCGCCGCGTGCTCGCGTGCCCGGCCGCCGGACAGCTGCTTGCGTCGCGGCCGTCCGCGCACCTGCTCGATCACCTGCACGTGGACTTGACCCGCGCCGTCCGCGGTCACCTCGACCTCGGCTCGCGGCCGCCACGTGCGCGTCAGAACATCGTCCAGCATCCCCGGGACGGCGATCGGGCATCCGTTGCCGTCCAGCGGGACGACCTGGTGGCTGCGGTGTGCCCGCAACCCTGCCTTGCCGTTGCGGCCGACCGCCAGCCGCACCCGGCTACGCCACTCCAGCGGCGTGGGCTCGAGCGGCTCCACCACGACGTCGGTGTCGATACCGGCGAGCCGGTGCAGCTGTTCGGCGACCACGGCGGCCTTCAGTTCGCGCTGCAGCGACGGGTCGGCGTGCTGCCAGTCGCATCCGCCGCACCCACCCGGCACGGCCAGCGGGCACGGCGGCTGCACCCGCCGCTCGTCGGGCTGCCGGATGTCCACCGCGTCCGCCCGGCAGTACGACTTGTGCCGGTCCTCGGTCACCTCGACGACGACGCGCTCGCCGGGCAGTGCATGCCGGACGAACACCACTCGTCCCTCGTGGCGCGCGACGCAATGGCCACCGTGCGCCACCGGTCCGACCTCGACCTCGAACCGCCTACCGGTCCAGTCCTCGTGCTCGGTCATCGGACGGGTGCGCTCAGCCGCGCTCTTGCGCCGGTGTTTCCCCGTAGCGGGCCCGCAGGTCGGCTTCGATCTCCGCCTCGGTGCGCCGCTCGGCGGCGATCGCCTCCGCCAGCCGCTTGTCGGACCGGCGAACGGCCCACACGATCACCAGCAACGCCAGCGCGAACAGCGGGAAGCCCATGCTGATCTTGGCCACCGCCAGCCACCCGGTCAGGTCTTCCTCGTACAACCAGCGCTGCACCACGAACCGGGCGGCGAACACCGCCGCCAGCGCCAGCGTGGCGATGTCGTAGTCACGCACCGAGCGGCGATCCTTGCGCCACCGAGTCCCCGCGCCGTTGATGAAGTTCCAGAACACCCCGACCAACGGCCAGCGCACCAGCACCGACAGCACCAGCACGCCGCCGTAGACCAAGCTCTGCCAGATGCCGAACAGGAAGAACCCCTTGGCCGTGCCGGTGCGGTAGGCGATGAACGCGGCGATGGCCACCCCGAAGAACCCCGACACCGCGGGCTGCAGCGACTCCTTGCGCAGCAGTCGCACGATGGTGATCACGACCGCGCTGCCGAGCGCGCACCAGATGGCTGCGGTGAGTCCCCACAGCGAATTGGCCAGCACGAACACCACGACCGGGACCGCCGAGTAGATCATCCCGGCGACGCCGCCCATCTGCTCGAACAGCGTCGGCTCCTGCTCGCCCTGCTCGTCGGGAACCGGGCGGCCGGCCATCGAGGGGTTCTCCGCCTGCTCGCTCACCTCGTCGGAGGAATCCGGTCGTTCCGGCTTCGAGGGCGTCGCCTCGGGGTCAGCACTCACGTAGTTACCTGCAGCTCGTCGTCGATCGTGATGCGGCACCGGGGTGGGCGCCGCGGGCTCTGGGCGTCGGCGGCCTGGTGCACCTTCAGGGTACGACCTGGCCGGACGGCCGGGCACGCGCCGTCCTGACCGGTCGGCATTGCGCACAATAGGGCGGTGCTGACGACCGGACGGCCATCGTGACCGCATTGCCACCCGCTCGGGTCGCCCTCGTGCTGCCCGGCAGCGGGTCCGACGACGTGTTCATCCGGGAGGCCTTCGGTCCCGCACTGGCCGCCGCCGGTATCGAGCTGCGCACTCACCGGCCCGGGCCGTCGGTCGTGTCGGACTATCTGCGGGCGCTCGACGACGCGGCCGGCGCCACCAACGGCCGGCTGCTGGTCGGCGGCGTGTCCCTGGGCGCGCACGTGGCCACCCAGTGGGCGGCAAGACACCCGAAACAATGCCTCGGCGTCCTCGCCGTGTTGCCCGCTTATACCGGGCGCTCCCCTACGGCGCCCGCTGCGGTCGCCGCGCGCATCTCCGCCGACCTGGTGCGAAACGAGGGCCTGGACCACGCGCTGTCTGTGGCCACGTCCGACCTCCCGGCGTGGCTTGCGGAGGAACTGACCCGTGCGTGGCGCAGGCAGCAGGACGTGCTGCTCGACGGGCTCGACGCGGCCGCCGAGCACCCCGGTCCGGAACTCGCCGAGTTGCGACGGCTGGACGTTCCGGTTGGGCTGGTCGGCTGCGCCGGCGACGCCGTGCATCCGGTGCAGGTCGCGCGCGAGTGGGCGTCGGTCATCCCGCGAGCAGCGCTGACCGAGATCGATTTCGCTGACTTCGGCGCCGACCGCTCGACGCTCGGGCACGCGGCGGTGAACGCCCTGGCCCATGCGAGCGACGCTCAGGCCTGACCGCGCTGTTCCGCGATCGCCTCGGCCATCGCAGGCGGCAGCGTGATCGGCAGCGGGGTGCGCACCGGCATCGGACCGCTCCCCCGCACCACGATCGTCTCCCGCACCAGCGCGCGCAGTTGCGCGGGCGCCCCTTCGGACACGTGTTGCGGACCGGCGATGACACCACGCAGCATCCACCGCGGGCCGTCGACGCCGACGAAGTGCAGCGACACGTCGCCCATCTTCGCGGACAGTTCCTTGCCCCAGTCCCCGGTCAACTGCCGCACGATCGCGCCGTCCGAGCGCAGCTGCTCGGCGAGCTCGGCGCACACCTCGGGCCACAGCTCGGAGGTCTTCGGCGCGGCGTAGGCGCTGATCGTCACCTGGCCGTGCGGCGTCACCACGTGCACCGCGCGCACATTGCCGGTCTCCTGGTCCATCTCGACCTGAACCTGGCAGTTCTCCGGCACCGGAACGCGCACCGAGCCGAGATCCATCCGTGGGATGTCGTCCTCCGGCGCGACCTCGACGTCGTACGGCCCTTCCTCCGGGACGAACTCCTCGTTCTCGTCGACGTCGGGAGCCTCCTGCGGACGGAAGGTCGGCTCTTGGCTCTCCGGCAGCGCGTGCCGTCCCCGGCGATGCTGCCCGCGACGCCTGCGTCCGACCACCTGCTATCCCACCTCTCCGTTACCCGAGCTGCTGCTCGTGGACAGGCTGGCGTGCCCGCCGGTCGACCCGTAACCGCCGGTGCCTCGTTCGCTCTCGCCCAGTTGCTCCGCCGGAACCTCGACGAACCGCGCCTGCTCCACCTTCTGCACCACCAGCTGCGCGATGCGATCCCCCCGGGAGAGTGTGATCGGCTCGCGCAGGTCGTGGTTGATCAGACACACCTTGATCTCACCGCGGTAGCCCGCGTCGATCGTTCCCGGCGTGTTGACCACCGACAGACCGGCCCGCGCCGCCAGTCCGGACCGCGGGTGCACGAACGCCGCGTATCCGGGCGGGAGCGCGATGGCGATGCCGGTCCCGACCACGGCGCGTTCGCCGGGCGGGATGACCACGTCGGTCATCGTCACCAGGTCGGCACCCGCGTCGTGCGGGCGCGCGTACGTCGGAAGCGGAGCATCTGGGTCCAGACGGGTCAGACGGACCTCTACCGACGACACAGACACTCCCTCGAACACCACTTCGGCTGCTGGCTCGCCACGACATTACTCTGAACGCCATGGCCGACTCCGCACACACCCCGGGCGAGGACAAGGCGGTGGCCACCGCCGACGCGGGACAGGCGTTGCACTTCGAGCGCCTGTACGTCGCCTGGTGGGCATGGCCGTTACCGCTGGCCGTTGCCGCGGTGCTGTCGGCGTCGATACACCAGGGCTACCCGGGTGTGCGCGCGTGGCTGCCGTACGCGGTGTTGATCCCATTGGCGGTGCTGGTGCTGTTGCGGATGGGGCGCACCAGAGTTGCCCTGGTACGCACCGCGGACGACACCGTGCTGCACGTCGGCGACGCTCGGCTGCCGGTGCGGTTCGTCGGCGAGGTCGAGGTCATCGACAAGGACCACAAGCGCAAGGCCATGGGCCCCGAACTGGACCCGGCCGCCTACGTGGTGCACCGCGGCTGGGTCGGCACCATGCTGCGGGTGCGGCTGACCGACCCGCGGGACCCCACCCCGTACTGGTTGTTCAGCACCCGGAAACCGGAACGGCTCGCCGAGCTGCTCCGCTCGACGAGCCGTTCGTCGGATTGACGCGATTCGACGCGACACAGTTCTCTTGACGTGCGACGGTTCCCCGGCCACGAGGCCGAGGGACCGGAACGTTCGACGTCAGGCCTCGCTCAGCAGGCCCGCGAGCCAACCGCCGTCACAGCGTTGCCGGGGCCGTCAGGCGCAATCGCGGCAGACCGGCTGCCCGTTGCGTTCCTCGCTGAGCCTGCTGCGGTGATGCACCAGGAAGCACACCGAGCAGGTGAACTCGTCGGCCTGCTTCGGCACCACCTTGACCGTGAGGTCCTCGCCGGACAGTCCGGAAAGATCCGCACCCGGAAGCTCGAAGCCCTCTGCGGTCGCGTCCTCGTCGACGTCCACCACGCCCGACTGGGTCTCGTTGCGGCGCGCCTTCAGCTCCTCCAACGAGTCCTCGGCCAGCTCGTCGGCTTCACTGCGGCGCGGAGCGTCGTAGTCGGTCGCCATTGTTCTCACCCCTGCGCTGCTCGTTGTCTCGTCTCGTTTCGGCGGCAGGCCCGTCCGACGTTCGGGTCATGCCCGTGCGCTGGATAACGTTCCAGTACCCGATTTTGTGCCCGGAGCCCACCAGAAAATTTCCGCTCGACCCCTCCGGAGCCAGCAGAGGGTAGCTCACGCCCGCTCGAGCTGGGCAAGGCCACACCCAGCAGTGATAGCCGTGTCACGTCGACATTAGCCCTGGTGGGTGACTACGGAGCGCCGACAAACGGGGTCACGGACGGTGATCCGGACCCGCGGTGGCCCCCCTTGCGCCGATCAATATCGTGGTCAACGCCACAACCGCCCACGATCGCGGAAGCGATCGACATCACTGGCGAGACACGTGGTGTCCGCATCAGCAATTGCGGCCGGTAACGCATACCCTAGGAAGAGAGACATTGTGGGTGGGTTCAAGGCGATCGGGCGGAAGGGAAGCGGACCAGTGCGGTCGGGGATCTCAGGGGGCTACAGTCGCCCGTACCGGAAGTACCGACCACTGCCCGCGCTTATCCTGATCGCCATTCTCGGCGGCGCGTCGGCGCTGATCTGGTTCAAAGTCCTCAACGACAGCAGCAACATCGACGAGGCCATCCGGTGTTATCCGCCCGCGTCCGCCCCACCCGGCATGATCTACACCTCGCTCAGCCATGACGCGCTGGACCACGTCGATCCGATCCCGCCGGAAGAGGTCCCGGTGCGGGTGCTCAACGCCAGCGGCAAGCGCGGACAGGCGGCGCTGGTGACCGAGGCGCTGCGCAACATCGGCTTCACCAAGACCGGCAAGCCCGCCAACGACAAGGCGTACGAGAACCGCGACAAGCCCGCGTGCCGTGGGCAGATCCGGTTCGGCCAGAACGGCGAGGCCGCGGCCCGCACGCTGAGCTTGATCGACCCGTGCCTCGAGCTGGTCAAGGACGGCCGTAAGGGCGCGAGTGTCGACCTCGCGATCGGTGAGGACTTCGTCGACGTAAGGCCGCGCCGGGAAGCGCTGACCGCCCTCGAGGCGCTGAGCCAGTGGGCGGACAAGTACCGCAGCCGCTCCAGCGAGTTGTCGGCGAACGACAACGGCCCGCAGCTGAGCGAGGAGCTGCTGGATGCGGCCCGCAGCGGCGACTGCTGACCGTCGGACTCGGCCCGGCCGGCGGCGGGTGCCGACAGTTCGACCTCGCCCGGGCAGTAGCGAATGCCGACCGTCGGTCCTTCCCCGGGAAGTAGCGAGTGCCGGCTAACCGCGACCGGCAGGAGAGGCCCCTCGAGCCTCGGCCGGGCAGCGGAGATTCCGTCCTCGGTCCTCGTGCGCTGTAGCGCGAGCCCGGCCGTCGGTCCTCGTGTGCGCCGCGGCGGCGAGTCCGACCGTCAGATCTCGAGCAGGCATCGGCGATCTCGACCTGGCGGCGTCGACCGTGCAGCGGTCAGATCTCGGCCGCGCCCGCTGCCACCACCAGCTCGTACAGCTCGTCGGCGATGTCCGGTGCCGCGGCGAACGTGCCGTCTCCGAGCTGCGGATCCTGCCCCGGATTGATCACCTTCGCGCCCGCTTCCTCGGCGATGAGTGAGGCCGCCGCCCAGTCCCACCGGGACAGCCCGTTCTCGAAGTAGGCGTCCACCCAGCCGGTGGCGACCGCGCACAGATCCAGGGCCGCCGAGCCGCCGCGCCGGATGTCGCGCACCCGCCCGATCATCTCGCGCACCAGATCGGCCTGCTTGAGCCTGCGTCGCGGATCGTAGGCGAAGCCCGTGGCCACCAGGCTCAGCTCGAGCTTCCCCGGCGAGGAGACCTGCAGCTTCCTGCCCTCCAGCCACGCGCCGCCGCCGCGCCAGGCGGTCCACGTCCGGCCGCTGACCGGGTCGACGACCGCGCCTGCCACCGACCTGCCGTCGACCTGAGCGGCCACGGACACCGCGAACTGCGGCAGGCCGTAGACGAAGTTGACGGTGCCGTCGATCGGGTCGACCACCCACGCCACCTGGCCGGGCTCGGCCTCGCCGTCGGCGCCCTGTTCCTCCCCCAGCACCGGCTCCCCTGGCCGCAGTTCGCTCAGCCGGGCACGAATGAGCTCTTCGGACTCCTTGTCCACCGCGGTCACCAGGTCGGTGATGGTCGACTTGGTCCCGATCTCCAACCCGGCCCCGGCGGCCTCCGCGTCGGATTCCATCCGTTCGCGGTGTGCGCGCAACACGTGAAGCCCGGCTTCGGTGGCGACCTGCTCGGCGATCGTGGCGAGTTCCGCCCATACGTCAGTGCTCACCCTGATATCGGACCACACGACCGCCCAGCCGTACACCTCGCGTCCGACACGCCGGGAGTGTGGCTAAAGTCGAGCAGACGGGTTTAGCTACCTGCAGTGAATCCATTCAGCTCTGGAGCGGGAAAGGACCGGCCGGATGGCCCGACACAGCACGACAGCTGCCGCCGCGAGACAGGCGCACGGCACGTCCGCCGACGGTGGCATGGGGTTCGGCGTGGACATCGGCGGCAGCGGCATCAAAGGTGCGCTGGTCGACCTGTCCACCGGCCGGCTGCACGGGGAGCGGCTGAAGATCCCGACACCGCACCCCGCCACCCCGGATGCAGTCGCCGACGTGGTCGCCGAGATCGTGGAGACGTTCGACTGGCAGGGCCCGATCGGCATCACGGTGCCCGGCGTGGTGAAGGGCGGCATCACGCACACCGCGGCCAACATCGATCCCGCGTGGGTCGGAGTGGACGCCGACGAGTTGTTCGCGCGCAGGCTGGGCCGGGACCCGGACGACGTCGGGGTGCTCAACGACGCCGATGCGGCCGGCATCGCCGAGGTCCGGTTCGGCGAGGAGCGCTTCGGCCGGGGCGTGGTGCTGTTGCTCACGTTCGGCACCGGGATCGGCAGCGCGCTGTTCGTCGACGGACAGCTGGTGCCGAACACCGAGTTCGGCCACATCGAGGTCGACGGGCACGACGGCGAGTCGAGGGCGGCCGCGTCGGCCAAGGACAACGAGGGCCTGAGCTATCCCGACTGGGCCAAGCGGGTCAATCGGTATCTGTCCGTGCTGGAGAACCTGGTGTGGCCGGATCTGATCATCGTCGGTGGCGGGGTCAGCCGAAAAGCGGAAAAATGGGTACCGTTGTTGCAGATTCGCACACCGATCGCGGTGGCGACACGGCAGAACCAAGCGGGCATCATCGGAGCCGCGGCGGCGGTCGCCGAAGGGATTGCCCACTAGCTTCCCCCATGCCGCAGCCGTGGCGGCAACATCGCAGGATGACCACGAGATCACGTGGAGTGCAGACGAACACCAGTTCGTCGTTACAATGGAACACGGCCCTGTCGGCGGGTGGACCGGTCGAATGTCATGCCGCAGGCGGGTGCCCACCCCGAAACCTGATGCAGCTGAGGTCGTTTTCCTCGGCGTAGCAGATCACGAAGCTGCGAAAGGGTGTCAGTGGCTGTCGCAAAGACCGCAACCAGGCGCGGGACCAAGGCGTCGACGGAGGACGAGGCCGTCAAGGGCGTCGCCGACGTCGAAGCCGGCAAGTCCGGCGCGGCGAAGGGCCGCAAGCGTACGAGCAAATCGAGCGCCAAGAGCCGGAAGGCCGCGAAGTCGACCGAGCCCGAGGTGGCCGACGGCGACTTCGTCGAGGACGAGTCTCCGGACCTCGCCGATCTCGAAGCCGAGGTCGAGGTCGACGTCGTCGCAGGCGACTTGGCGGAAGATGTCGACGAAGAGGAGACGCCCAAGTCGAAGGGCAAGGGCGACGACTTCGTCTGGGACGAGGAGGAGTCCGAGGCGCTGCGGCAGGCGCGCAAGGACGCCGAGCTGACCGCCTCCGCCGACTCGGTGCGCGCCTACCTGAAGCAGATCGGCAAGGTGGCGCTGCTGAACGCGGCGGAAGAGGTCGACCTCGCCAAGCGGATCGAGGCCGGGCTGTACGCCGCCGAGCGGCTGCGGGTCGCCGAGGAGGAGGGCGAGAAGCTCCCCACCCAGCTACGCCGCGACCTGATGTGGATCGTGCGGGACGGTGAGCGCGCCAAGAACCACCTGCTGGAGGCCAACCTGCGGCTGGTGGTCTCGCTGGCCAAGCGCTACACCGGCCGCGGTATGGCGTTCTTGGACCTGATCCAGGAAGGCAACCTGGGTCTGATCCGCGCGGTGGAGAAGTTCGACTACACCAAGGGCTACAAGTTCTCCACGTACGCGACGTGGTGGATCCGCCAGGCGATCACCCGCGCGATGGCCGACCAGGCCCGCACCATCCGTATCCCGGTGCACATGGTCGAGGTCATCAACAAGCTCGGCCGCATCCAGCGCGAGCTGCTGCAGGACCTGGGTCGCGAGCCCACCCCGGAGGAGCTCGCGAAGGAGATGGACATCTCGCCGGAGAAGGTCCTGGAGATCCAGCAGTACGCGCGCGAGCCGATCTCGCTGGACCAGACCATCGGCGACGAGGGCGACTCGCAGCTGGGCGACTTCATCGAGGACTCGGAGGCCGTGGTCGCGGTCGACGCGGTGTCGTTCACGCTGCTGCAGGATCAGCTGCAGTCGGTGCTGCAGACGCTGTCCGAGCGTGAGGCGGGCGTGGTTCGGCTGCGCTTCGGTCTCACCGACGGCCAGCCGCGCACGCTGGACGAGATCGGTCAGGTCTACGGGGTCACCCGAGAGCGGATCCGGCAGATCGAGTCGAAGACGATGTCGAAGCTGCGGCACCCGTCGCGCTCCCAGGTACTGCGCGACTACCTGGACTGACCGGACGAAGGCATCGACAACAGGGCCGGCGACCCGCAAGGTCGCCGGCCCTGTGTCGTGTCCGGGGCACGCGCGTCGCCTGGTCCGCGTGGTCAGGCGCGTCGCTTCCGTTTCGCCCATATGGGGAACACGACCGCTGCACCGATCAGCGTCATCACCGCGCTGGCCGCGATGTGCCAACTCGGCGGCAACAGGTGCAACTGCAGGAACCAGCTGTTGGCGTCGCTGCCCGCCACGCGGTTGATCAACCCGCCTACACCTTGGATCAGCACCAGAATCCCCAGCAGTTCTGCCATCGAATTGTCCTTTCTCTGCGCTGGAGCATCGCGGCGCGACGGGCGGTCGGCGGGCTGTGCGCCCGCCCGGCCGGAGCCGTCGACGGTTTCGGTAGCACGACGTGAGGTGGCCGTGGCCAGCCGCGCGGTGGCTGGCTGCGTGGTGTCTGCGGGCAGGGCCGTGTCCGGGATGCGCTCGATCGGCCCCGGACGGTACCCGGTCTCGGGGGACGAACCGGAGGCCGCGTGGTCGAGGTCGACGTCCGCACGACCCGCGGAATCGACCGCGCGGCCGGTGTCCTCGTGCTCGGCGGCGTCCTCACCCGCGGATCGGCCCGACAGCGACGCCCACAGCGGTCCGACGGCGAACCAGATCACCACGACCAAACCCAGTTTCGGCAACCATCCGCCGTCGGCCCACAACGGCCGGGTCTGCTCCGGCGTGCCCACGGCGAAGATCAGCACGAGCATGACGGCCGCCGCGATACCGCACGCCAGCAGGCACTTGCCCCACTCGCGCCACTCGTACCGGAGGCGTTCGTGCCGGTTGCTGTAGGGCTTGCGCGGCGCGGGCCCGCCGGCGAACCGGTGGGCGAAGCGCACGTCTGCCCAGCGAATCATGGCGGGGCCGAACACCACGCTGAATCCCAGGTACACCGCGGCCAGGCCGTGCACCAGCGACGCCTGCGCACCGTGCGACAGATCGACCATGGTGGCGATCAGCACCATGAGATCGATCAGCGGCGTGGCGGCCAGCAGCGCAGTACTCGTCCGGCGCATGCGAAGCACGTAACGACTGATCAGACCGGCCAGGATGCACACCCAGAAACCGAGCTCCCCGGCAGCGATGACGGCGGCCATGGGGTTCGCGGCGATGAACTCGGCGATTTTCTGCACGCCGTCCATGATGACGCGCTGTGATCATTTGCCATCGGTCAGTGGCACGAGATCGGGGTCATCATTTCGTAGGACGTGACGGATGAGCGTCGTGTGCTGAGATGGGGGCGTGCCCAGCCCGCTGTCCATCTACCGCACGCTCAGTTCGTGGCAGCAGGACGCGGTCATCGCCGCGAGCACGTTCCTGCTCGGCTGCCTGCTCTACGCGACCGACTTCTATCGGCTGTTCAGCCCGCCCGAGCAACCGCTGCCTCGGTGGCACGTCGTGGTTTTCGGCCTGTTGTGTCTTGTCGAGTTGATGCGGCGCCGAGCCCCCGGCACCGGGCTGGCCATCGGCGTGGCGCTGCTGGCCGTCGACGCGGCACTCGGGTTGACCCTGCCGGCCGTGGTGGCGTTCTCGGACCTGCTGTATGCGGCGACCCTGTACGGCTCGCGGCAACTCAGCCGAGCGATGGTGCCGGCGGCAGCGGTGACCACCATCGGCGGGCTGGCCCTGGCGCTGATGGTGGCGCCGGACTGGCGCACCGCGGTGGCCGCGGCGGTGGCGGCGGTGCCGTTCGTCGTGGTCCCGGTCTGGTGGGCGATGAACATCCGGCAGCAGCGGGAGGTCGCCGAAACGGAGCGCGCCAACGCCGAGCAGCTGGCGCGAATCGCGCAACTGGACCGGCAAGCGGCGGTGGCTGCCGAGCGGGCTCGCATGGCGCGCGACCTGCACGACGTCGTCGCAGGCCACCTCTCCGCGATCGCCATCCAGTCCGCCGCGGCACTGGACATGGCGGAACGACCTGATCGGGCGGGCCAGGTGACCACCGTTCTGCAGGCAGTGCGAGACAACAGCGTGGCCGCCCTTGCCGAGATGCGCGCGATGATCGGACTGCTCCGCGCCGAAGGAGCAGAAGCCGACGGCATGGCCGTGCCCGCGGGCCTTGCCGATCTGACCAAGCTGGTGGAGTCGGCGCGAGCCAGCGGCTCGACGGTCGACGTCCGGATCGAGCTGGACGAGTCCGCCGAGTTGCCCGCCGCGGTCGACCTCACGGCCTACCGCATCGCCCAAGAGGCGCTGACCAACGCGGTCAAGCACGCGCCCGGGTGCCATACCGAGCTGATGCTGCGGCAACGCGACGGGAAGGTGGACATCACGGTGACCAACGAGCTGTCCGAGGCGACCGGCAAGATCGGCGCATCAGCCACCGACGGCGTCGGGCTGATCAGCATGCGTGAGCGTGCGGAGGCGGTCGGCGGCACGGTACGCGTCGGGCCCGGCGGGCGGGGCTGGATGGTGTCGGCCCAGCTCCCGCTGAACGCCTCGGGCCTCGCCGAGGCGCGAGGTGCCCGATGACCATCCGGGTATTGCTGGCCGACGACCACAGCGCGATTCGCGCAGGACTGGCGATGGTCCTGGACGGGGCCGACGACATCACCGTGGTCGGTGAGGCCGCGGACGGCAATGCCGCGATCCGGCAAGTGCGCGCGCTGCGACCGGACGTGGTGCTGATGGACGTCCGGATGCCCGGACTCGACGGCATCGCGGCCACCCGGGAGATCACCGCGCTCGGTGGCTGCCAGGTTCTGGTGCTCACCACGTTCGACCTGGACGAGTACGTCTACGGCGCGCTGCGTGCGGGCGCGGCCGGATTCTTGCTCAAGTCGGTCGAGCCTGCGCGGCTGGTCGAAGCCATCCGTTCGGTGGCCGCGGGTGACGGGGTCCTCGCGCCGCAGGTCACCCGCACGCTGATCGACGCGTTCGCCGCGAACAGCCGCCCTGAGCCCGCACCACCCACCGGACTGGACGAGCTCACCGAGCGGGAACGAGACGTCCTGGAGTGTCTGGGGGCCGGGCTGTCGAACGCGCAGATCGCCAGAAAACTCATGATCGGCGAGACCACGGTGAAAACCCACGTGTCACGGGTGCTGGCCAAGCTCGGCGTGCGGTCCCGGGTGCAGGCGGCCATCCTGGCCAGCGAGATCGGCGCGGTGACCGCCACCCCGAATGCCGATACGGGTGGCTCGTCGAGCGACCCCACATGACTCACCGATCAGCTCGGCACCCAGGTGTAACTAACGCCACGCCTGCCAATTCGGACGTGTCATGACACATTTCGCCATCGGGGATGCGGTGGACCCGGGGATCTTCTAGCGTTCCCCGCATGACAAGCGCGTTTCGCCGCACGATCAACGTTTCCACCGTGCTGAAAAGAGGGCAAAACCCCGACGGCCTGCGCAAACGCCTCGGAGCCAAGGACATGATCGGCTTCGGCGTCGGCATCATCATCGGCACCGGCATCTTCACCCTGGCCGGTGTCGAGGCGAAACAACATGCCGGGCCCGCGGTGACGCTGTCGTTCCTGATCGGCGCTGTGGTCGCCTGTCTCGCCGCGGTCTGCTACGCCGAGCTGGCCTCCAGCGTGCCGACCGCGGGCAGCGCCTACACGTATGCGTTCGCCACCCTCGGCGAGGGGTTCGCCTGGATCATCGGCTGGGACCTGCTGCTGGAGTTCTCCCTCGGCGCCGCGGTGGTCTCCCGTGGCTGGTCCGGCTACCTGGCCGATCTGTTCGGGCTACCGCCTGAGCTGTTCGGCGAGGAAGCCGTGGTGAACATCGGCGCGGTGTTGATCCTGGCCGTCCTGACCGTGGTGGCCGTGGTGGGTATCAAGATGTCGGCGCTGTTCACCAACACGTTGGTGGTCGTCAAGCTCACCGTGTGCGTGCTGGTGATCGGCATCGGCGCCTTCTTCGTCACGTCCGCCAACTGGAGCCCGTTCATCCCCGAGTCCCGCACGGCCGAGTCACCGGACGTGCTCAAGCAACCGATCATCGAAGCGGGACTGGGTATCGAGCCGACCATGTACGGCGCGATCGGTCTGCTGACCGCTGCCGCCGTGGTGTTCTTCGCCTACACCGGCTTCGAAGCGCTGGCCAACCTCGGGGAAGAAGTGCGGCGGCCGCAACGAGACATGAAGATCGGTCTGCTCGGCGCGCTGAGCATCTGCGCGTTGCTCTACATCGGGGTCTCCCTGGTGCTGACCGGCATGGTCCCCTACGCCGAGATCGACTCCGGCGCGCCGTTGGCCAAGGCGTTCGACGCCGTCGGCCTGTCGTGGGTGGGCGGCATCATCTCGCTGGGTGCGGTCACCGGCCTGACCTCGGTCATCCTGGTCCAGCTGGTCACCATCGGGCGGATCGGCTTCTCCATGGGCCGCGACGGTCTGCTGCCGCGCCAGCTGGGCACCGTGCACCCGAAGTGGGGCACGCCGCACCGTGTGACCATCGGTGCCGCCGTCCTGGTCGGCGCGCTGGCCGCGCTGGTGCCGATCGACGAGCTGGCGGACATGGTCTCCATCGGCGCGCTGTCCGCGATGATCATCGTGGCGGTCGCGGTGCCGGTCCTGCGCAGGCAGCGGCCCGAGCTGGAGCGCCCGTTCAAGGTGCCGTTCTCCCCCGTCGTCCCGGTGCTGGCGGCGGTGTCCTGCCTGTATTTGATGCTCAACTTGGACGTCATCACGTGGCTGCGGTTCGGCGCGTGGCTGGTGATCGGGATGGTCATCTACTTCACCTACAGCCGTCGGCACTCGCGGCTCGCCCCCGGTAACGGCGGCGACGCGGCCGAAGAGGAGAACGTTCCAGCAGGCTGACCGGTCGACGCCTCACCCATCCGCACTTGACCTTGCACGTGCATTCTCGCTAGGAATGTGGTTTGCCAAGCGACGGATGGGTGAGGCGTGACTGGACCGGAGCATCATGGGGTGCCGTCCGATTACGTAACGGTCGAGGTGGTGGCCGACCACCCACGCTCTGCGCTGTGGGAGGTCCTCGGCCAGCCTGAGCTGTACCCACGGTTCTTCCGTGGCCTTGGCACGATCACGCGGTTGTCCAACAACACGGGCGACCCGCACTACTCGATCTCCGCGGTGTCCGCAGGCGGGCATCCCGCCGAGTATCTGGGCCGCCTGGTGACCAACCGGCCCGAGGAGAAGCTGGTGCTGGCCGGTGTGGGCGAGGCGGACAGCTGGGTGTCCGTGACGCTGTCGGAGGCCGACTCCGGCGGCACCAAGATCACCGTCGTGCTGGCCAAGCCGCAAGGTGTGGAGTTCGGTGGCCAGCACGGTCGGACCGCGATCCAGCGCTGGGTCCGCGAGGGCTTGAAGCGGATCGACGACTACCTGTCCGGGGTCCCGGACTTTCCGATCACCACCGGCGGCTCGGCGGCAGGTCTGCAGCGCAAGATCCTCTCCACGCTGGTGGAGGCCGGTGTCGTCGAAGCGTCGCATCCGATCCGCGGGCTGCGTCAGCTCAGCAGGCTGCGTCGCTGGGGATTCACCGTGGCCGGCGGCTACGCCTCCGCCGCCGCGCGCAACCCGGACAACATCGCGATCATCGACGACCGCACCACCCTGACGTTCGCCGAGCTGTACGACCGGTCACAGCGGCTCGCCAAGGCGATCGCCGAGATGGGGGTGGACTGCCAGGCCACGGTCGGCATCATGGCGCGCAACCACAGCGGATTCGTGCAGGCCGCGATCGCGTGCGCGATGATCGGCTGCGACGCCGTGCTGTTCAACACCGGGCTGGCCAGCAGGCAGATCGAGCAGCTGGTCGACCGCCATGACATCCGGGTGCTGTTCACCGACGACGAGTTCGAACCGCTGGTGCAGTACCTGCCACCGACGGTGCGCAGGATCAGCACCATCTCCCCCACCGACATCGAGGGCAGGACGACGCTCGACGAGCTGATCGAGAACGCCCCGAAAGGTCACCTGCGCGCACCGGAGCGGGAAGGTTTGCTGATCGTGCTGACCTCCGGCACGACCGGCACCCCCAAGGGCGCCAAGCGCGCGACCCCGGCAGGCTGGATCAGCATCGCCGCGATGCTGTCGGTGCTGCCGCTGCGGGCCGAGGACACCATGTTGATCTCCGCGCCGATCTTCCACACGTGGGGTCTCGGCGCGCTGCAGATCAGCACGCCGCTGCGCGCCACCGTCGTCCTGCAGGACCGCTTCGACCCGGAGAAATGCCTGCAAGCGATCGACGAGCATCGGGTCACCGCGCTGATGGCGGTGCCGATCATGCTGCAGCGCATCCTCAACCTGCCCGCGAAGGTGCGCGCCAAGTACGACACGTCAAGCTTGCGCATCGTGGCCAGCAGCGGATCGGCCATGCCGGGCAGCCTGGTCACCGAGTTCATGGACACCTTCGGCGACATCCTCTACAACTTCTACGGCTCGACCGAGGTGTCCCAGGCCGCGACCGCGGGACCGACGGATCTCCGGGTCGCTCCGACGACGGCCGGCCATCCCCCGCTGGGGTCGACCGTGGCCATCCTCGATCGCGACGGGCTGCTCGTTCCGCGCGGCGCGGTCGGCCGCATCTTCGTCGGCAACGAACAGCCGTTCCACGGCTACACCGCGGACACCGACGAGCCGCCGGAGGTCAAGGACGCTCTGATGGACACCGGCGACGTCGGTTATCTGGACGCCGACGGCAGACTGTTCGTCTCCGGCCGCGACGACGAGATGATCATCTCCGGTGGGGAGAACGTCTTCCCGCGCCCGGTCGAGGAGGCGTTGGCGGCACTGCCGCAGGTCGCCGAGGTCGCGGTGGTCGGGGTGCCGGACCAGGAGTACGGCCAGCGGCTGGCGGCGTTCATCGTGCCCAAGCCCGGTGCCCGGCTGGATCCGGCGATGGTGCGTTCCTACATCCACCAGCGACTCTCCCGGTTCTCCGTGCCGCGCGACGTCACGTTCCTGACCCGGTTGCCGCGCAACACCACCGGCAAGATCCTCAAGCGGCTCCTGGTGGACCGCGTCTCGCACTAGGGCGGCTCGCCCGGCCCGTCGTCCGCACGGGACCGAACCAGCAGTCCGCACACCACGGCGAGAATTCCCACCGCCTCCACCGCCGACGGGACCTGCGCGAGAACGACGAGTCCGATCACCGTGGCCGTCACCGGCAGCAGGGCAAGAAGCAGGGCGAACGACGTCTGCCCGACCCGCCGCAGCACGACCTGGTCGAGGCCGTACGGCACCACGGTGGACAACACGCCGACCCCGACGCCGACGAGCAGCAACTCGGCCGATCCCCAGACCGGGCCGGTGCCGATGGCCAGCGGCGACAGCACCACGGTCGCCACCGTCAGCCCGACGGCGAGGCTGTCCTGACCGGACACCCCTTGCGGCGCGAGAGCCACCCGCTTGCCGAGAACGATGTAAGCCGCCCAGGCCGCCGCGGCCGCGAGCGCGAACACCACGCCGAGCGGGCTGCCGCGCAGCTGCACGTCCGCGATGAGCACCACGCCGACGGCAACCAGGCCGAGTGCCCCCACGTCACGCAGGCGCCGCGAGCCGAGGGCGGCGACGGCGACCGGCCCGGCGAACTCCACGGCCACTCCGGTCCCCAGTGGCAGCCGGGCGATCGCTTCGTAGAACACCACGTTCATGCCCGCGGTCACGGTGCCGAACGTTCCGGCAAGCAGCAGGGCCTTGCCGCGCCAGGCGGCGCGGGACGGCCTGCGCCACACGAGCAGCACGATCGAGGCGCCGAGACACCGTAACCAGGCGACGCCTGCCGGCGAAACGACGTCGAACAGGAACACCGCCAACGCCGCGCCGAGGTAGAGGGAGATTCCGCTGATAACGAACAGAGCCGGTGCCGGAGCCTGGGCCAAGGCATGTTTCACCGGTATACGCCTCACCCTGCGCATGGTGCCTGACGTGCGCAAACAGCCGATCGGCGGGGTAAGAATCCGGCTGTTCGGAGTATCGCGGAAGGCTCACGGCCTGCTCACGCGTGACTATCGTCCCAGCTTTGTGGGAACACTTGCCCCACGAAATTCGTCTGCAAGAGTAGAGGTAACGCACCCCCGCGTTACGCGCTGGCATCGCCGATGCCGGGACGGATGGAGGGAGACCTCAATGACCCCATCGACACTCACCCGCCCCGCCCTGACCGCCCTCGACCGTTGCGACCGCTGCGGAGCGGCCGCGAAGGTTCGCGCCGTACTGCCCACGGGCGGCGAGCTGCTTTTCTGCGGCCACCACGCGCGCCAGCACGAGTCCAAGCTCAAGGAGCTGGAAGCCGAGGTTCAGCGGGGCTGACAACCGGACAGTAAGGCCTACCGCGGGGCGGGGATCCAGCCAGGGTCCCCGCCCCGCGGCGTTTGCCCGGAGGGGGCGCTGACGGTGGTCGCCCGGGCGGATGCGGCATGGTCGGGTACAGGGTGCCTGCGGCTGGCACCGAGACGCGTTGTGGCCGACGCCGCCGGACGCACCGCCAGACGGGCTGCGGGCGGCACTACCGGACGCGCTGCCGTTGCGGCTGGACCACCAGACGGGCTGCGGCTGCGCCCGTACCGCAAGATGTGTTGCGGGCGGCACTACCGGACGCGCTGCCGTAGCGGCCGAACCGCCGGACGTGCCGCGGCCGTACCGTCAGACTCTCTGCCGCCGGCATCGCGAGACGCGCCACGGGTGCTGTCGCACCGCCAGACGCGTTGCGCCCGGCACCACCAAACACGCTGCGACCGCGGTGCTGCGATCGACCGCGGGGATTCCCACGATCAGGTCCAGCGGACGGTCCTGCCGGCGCTGCGCGCTGTGCGGCACTCAGCTCGCCCTGCCCTGTCCCCTACCAGCTGCGTAGCGTGGCGATCCGCTCCTCGAGCTGCTCGATCGTCGCCATCGCGGTCGGAGGTCCACCGCACGCCGCGCGCAGCGCCGCATGGATCTGCCCGTGCGGCTTGCCCGTCCGGTGGTGATACACCCCGACCAAAGCGTTCAGCTCTTTGCGCAGGGCCTTCCGGCGCTCGCTCGCGCTGGCCGGGCCCGCATTGCGCGGCGCAGGCTCCGGCTTGGCCTCGGCGGCCTGCTTGGCCTTCCGCCGCTCCGCCGCCAATTGCTCTTCCTGCCGCTTACGCAGCAGAGCCCGCACGTGCTCCGGCTCCAGCAAGCCCGGCAGCCCCAGGTACTCCTGTTCCTCCTCGGAGCCGGCGAACGCCGCCGTGCCGAACGAGTTCCCGTCGTAGATGACCTGGTCCAGCTCGGCCGAGGCATGCAGCGACTGAAAGCCCTTCTCCTGCTCCCCCGGCTCGTCCCGGCGCGCGTTCGCGGCGGCCACCAGCTCGTCGTCCCAGCCGTCCTTCTCCCGGTGCGGCTTGCCGAGCACGTGGTCCCGCTGCGCCTCCAGCTCGCTGGCGAGCTCGAGCAGCACCGGCACGCTCGGCAGGAAGATGCTGGCCGTCTCCCCCGGTCGCCGCGACCGCACGAAACGCCCGACGGCCTGCGCGAAGAACAGCGGAGTCGACGCACTGGTGGCGTAGACGCCGACGGCGAGGCGCGGCACGTCCACGCCCTCGGACACCATTCGGACGGCGATCATCCACTTGTCGTCGGACTCGGCGAACTCACCGATCTTGCGCGTGGCGCTCGGGTCGTCGGACAGGACGAGCACCGGGTCCACACCGGTCTCCCGGCGCAGCAGCTTCGCGTAGGCGCGCGCCGACTCCTGGTCGCTGGCGATCACCAGTCCGCCGGCGTCCGGGATGCCCGACGCCCGCAGCTGCTCCAGTCGCACGTCGGCGGCGTGCAGCACGGACGGCACCCACTCGCCCGCGGGGTCCAGCGCGGTCCGCCACGCCCGCGCGGTCTGCTCGGCAGTCAGCGGTTCCCCCAGGCGCGCGGTGAACTCCTCCCCCGCACTGGTGCGCCACTGCGCCTCGCCCGAGTAGGCCAGGAAGACCACCGGTCGCACGACGCCGTCCGCGAGCGCCTCGGCGTAGCCGTAGGTGTGGTCGGCGACGCTGCGCAGTGAGCCGTCCCCGGTCGGTTCGTAGCGGACGAACGGAATCGGCGAGTCGTCGCTGCGGAACGGCGTACCGGTCAGCGCCAGCCGCCGCACCGCGGGCGTGAACGCCTCGCGGATGGCATCGCCCCACGAGCGGGCGTCTCCACCGTGGTGGATCTCGTCCAGGATGACCAGCGTCCGACGATTCTCGGTGCGCACCCGGTGCAACGTCGGATGGGCGGCCACCTGCGCGTAGGTCAGGGCCACCCCGCGGAAGTCCGGCGAGACGGCGCCGTCGGAATTGCGGAAGTTCGCGTCGATGGCGATCCCGGCCTCGGCCGCGGACGCCGCCCACTGGTGCTTGAGGTGCTCGGTCGGCGTGACGATGGTGATGGCGTCCACCGTGCGATCGGACAGCAGCTCGCCGGCGATCCGCAGACCGAACACCGTCTTACCGGCACCGGGCGTCGCCACGGCCAGGAAGTCCCGCGGCTTGGTGGCCAGGTACTTCGTCAAGGCGCGCCGCTGCCAGGCACGCAACGGGCGGACGGTGGCGTCGTTGGCTGCTTCCGGCGCGACGAACGCGTCCTGGGACAAGCCGATCCTCCTCGCAGGCTCGTGCCCGTCAGGGCGCAACAACACACGTAGGACACACGAAGACCCTCACGAACCGGGTACCGTCGACGGTGACGGGCACACTGCGGCGGCTCGCCCGGTCGCTTGATTCGATCGACCGGCCTGTCGAGCACGCGCGTGAGGGCGCTCGACGAGCGTACCTGGCACCCCCACCGAGGGGCCGGGGTGGACACGCCGAGAATGTCACCGAGCCAAAGTGGCTCGAATGGAGCATGCTAGACCCGCTATGACGACACAGGGCGAGCAGAATTCGGCTGACCAGCCGCCCGCGCGCCGCAAAGGCATAGGCAGGCTCATCGGGCGCACGTTGCAGAAGGCGTGGGACGGCAATTTCTTCTCCGAATCCGCGGAAGCGGGATTCTGGCAAGCACTGTCGCTGGCCCCGCTGATGCTCGGTCTGCTCGGGCTGCTCGGCTACGTGGAGGACTGGTTCGGCCGGGACGTGGCCGACCGGGTCGGTGAGCAGATCCTCGCGTTCTGCGAGAACATTTTCAGCGACGAAGTCGTCCGCAACATCGTGGCGCCCACCGTCGAGGACATGCTCACCGAGGGCAAGGGCGCGATCGCCTCGGTCGGTTTCGTGATCGCCCTGTGGGCCGGCTCGTCGGCCATGTCGTCGTTCGTCGACGCCATCACGGTCGCGCACGACCAGTACGGGGTGCGCAACAGTGTCTGGCAGCGCATCTTCGCGTTGCTGCTGTACGTGGCCAGCCTGATCCTGCTGCTCATCGGCCTGCCACTGATCGCCATCGGACCCGAGCTGCTGCCGGAGCTGTTCCCGGCCGATGTGCGGGACGAGATCGCCACCTGGGTGTCGGTGCTGTACTTCCCCACCCTCGGCGTGCTGATCGTGCTCGCCCTCGCCACGCTCTACAAACTCGCGCTGCCCCGCAAACTGCCCTGGCACCGCGGGCTGCCCGGCGCGATCCTGGCCATGGCCATCTTCCTGCTGGCCAGCTCGGGCCTGCGGTTCTACCTGCAGGTGATCACCGCGACCGGCTACACCTACGGCGCGCTGGCCACGTTCGTGGCGTTCTTGTTGTTCTTGTTCTTCATCGGCATGGCCATCGTCGTGGGGGCGTACTTCAACAGCGCCATCCAGGAGCTGTGGCCGGCCAAGCCGACCCGGCGGCAGCGCCGACGGTGGCGCAAGCTCGAGCTGGAACGCGCCAACGAGAAACTCAAGGCGGACAGCAACCGCTCCCTGTGGGAGCGGACCACCGCACCGCTGCGCAGGCCGAATCACGGAGCGCAACGCGACACCAACGCGCAGCCCGAGACGAACGCACAGGACACCAGCCAACAGGCCACGGCGCGCGAAGCGGCTACTGACAACCAGGGGTCACCGCGCCGGGACGACAACACGCCGCCCGGGGACGACCCCGGCCGCGGCGGGCAGACTCAGTCGTTGTCGTCGCCGCCCGGCGGCAAGCCTTCGTAGATCTCCTTGCACCGCGGGCACACGGGCGACCCCGGCTTGGGCGACTTGGTCACCGGGAACACCTCACCGCACAGCGCCACCACGTGCGTACCGAGGACCGCGCTCTCGGCGATCTTGTTCTTGCGCACGTAGTGGAATACTTCCGGCGAGTCGTCGTCGGTGGCGTCGGTGCCTTCCGGTCGTGTGTCGACGTCGGGGAGAACCTGAGTAGTAGCCACGAGTCCATTTTGCCGCACCTCGGGGGATGGTCGACAGCGCCCCGTGCCGGTACGGCGGTCGCAGGCCCGCGCGGTGGCGGGGCGGTGCATCGGCGCAGCGGTCGGGCGGGTTGCCCCGGGTTGCCGGCATGGGTGGTCCCAGGCGGCCGGACCCGGTCCCCACGGTCGGGTGGCACAGCGGCACTTTCGCGCGGTGGGCCATGATGCGTGCGTGCGCATCGAGATGTCGAACGAAGTGGCCGACGCGATCTCCGCCGGACGCGCCGTCGTCGCATTGGAGTCCACGCTGCTGGCTCATGGTTTCCCGCCGGGCGACAACCTCGCCATCGCTGCCCAGCTGGAGCGGACCGTCCGCGCGGAAGGCGCCGTCCCGGCCACGATCGCCGTCCTCGACGGCAAGCCCACGGTCGGGCTCACTGCCGACCAGATCCACACGCTGTGCACCAGCGACGACGTGGCCAAGCTGTCGTTGCGTGACCTCGGCCCGGCAATCGGTCTGGGCCGGACCGGAGCCACCACCGTGGCCGGCACGGCCGCGTTGGCACACGCCGCGGGGATCGGCGTGTTCGCCACCGGTGGCCTCGGCGGAGTGCACCTCCCGGCGGGCGACGACCCGGTGAGCTGGGACGTGTCGGCGGACATCGGCGTTCTGGCCGCTACCGGAGTGCTGGTGGTCAGCTCGGGCGTGAAGTCGGTGCTCGACATTCCGGCCACGCTGGAAGCCCTCGAGACACGATCGGTCCCGGTGGTCGGTTATCGCAGCGACGACTTCCCGGCGTTCTACCTCCGCTCCTCCGGGCACCGTGTGCCGTGGCGAGTGGACAGTCCCGCGGAGGCGGCGGCCGTCTTCGCGGCGCATCGCGAGCTCAGTGACTCCGGGATGCTGCTGGCCAACCCGGTGCCCACGGATGCCGAGATGGACCACCGGCTGCACGACCGCCTGCTCGCCGAGGCGATGGAGATCCTGCGCAGCCGCGACGTCCGTGGATCGGACGTCACCCCGGTGATGCTGGAACACTTCCACCGGGCCAGCGACGGCGTCAGCGTCGCGGTGAACGAAGCGCTCGTACTGTCCAACGCGCGGGTGGCCGCGCAGGTCGCCGTCGAGCTGGCCGGCTAGCTAGCGCACTCCGTCCAGGATCGCGTGTAGCGTCCCCGGCCCGACGACGGCCGCGCCTGCCCGGCCGACCAGGTCGCGCAGCTGCCGGTCGGCGGTCACCACGACCACGTGATCGTCTGCGCATTCGCCCCGAATCCGCTCGACCTCGTCGACGATCGCCGAATCACCGTCGCGAGGAGCGGAGACGACCTCGACGCCATCGACCGGATCGGTCGAGCGTGCGGCTCCCTCCACCACCAGCGTCACGTGCGGCCACCAGCCGAACTGCCCCCAACCCGGCAGGGCGTCGTGGCCGGCGGGTACGCCGCAGCGAGCGAGCAGCGCCAGCTCGTCCCGGAGACGCGCGGCCGCTCCTGCCCGGTCCTTCCACCAACCGTCGGGTCGCGAGCCCACCACGTTGGCGGCGTCCACCACCAGCACCAGCTTGCGGCCGAGCTGCTCGCGCAGCGTCGGCCACGCTTTGGCGAACTCGCTGTGCAGCGGGTAATCCGCGACCTCGTCCGGCTGCACCCAGCGCATGCCTGCCGCTTCCGCGGACACCGCGCGAGCGGCAATCGGGCGACGGACCGTGGCCAGCACGGTGGTGTACCGCCAGTTTCCGTGATCGACCACCACGCTCGCGGTCGGCCGCACCGCGTCCGGCGGCACTCCGGCTTCCTCCTGGGCTTCGCGGATCGCGGCGTCCCACGGCGTCTCGGTGCTCCGCATGGCACCGCCGGGCAACGCCCACGTGCGGCCTTGATGCACCCAGCGCGCTCGGTGCTGCAGCAGCACGCCGCGCTTCGGATCGCTCAGCAACAGCCCCGCGGCGCCGTGCCTGCCCCAGTGCCACTGGCCGCACGAACACCGGACGAAGCCGTCGCCGTCATCCATTCCGCAGTCTTCGCCCTCTCCACGCACCCGGTTCTCCGGTGACCGCCTCCCTGGCCAGCAGCGCCCCGCCGACGATGGCGGCGTCGTCACCCAGCTGCGCCGTGCGGATCCTGGCCAGCGGCCGGTTACCCGCCCCGGTCACCACCCTGGCGTAGTGTTCCCGCGCTTCGTCCAGGAACAACGTCGCCGACTCCGACACGCCACCGGCGATCACCACGATTTCAGGGTCGTAGATGTCGGCGACCAGCGCCAGCCCCTCCCCCAGCCATCTGGCCAGGTCGGCCATCGCCATCATGCCGATCTCGTCGCCGTCCCGTGCCGCCGCGGCGACCCGCCGCCCGGTGACCGCACCTGGATCGCCGGCGGCTTCCCTGGCCAGCACGGTCGACCGGCCCGGGTAGCGCGACAGCAGCTCGAGCGCCGTCATGGCCAGCGCGGTCCCACTGCAGTACCGCTCCCAGCAGCCGCGCTTGCCGCACGAGCACTGGCGGCCGTCCGGCACCAGGCGCAGATGACCCAGTTCGGGGGCCACCCCATGGGCCCCGCGATAGATCTCGCCGTCGAGCAGCAGGCCGCATCCGATTCCGGTCCCCAACGCCACCAGCGTGACGACCGACGCTCCCGCTGCTGCTCCGTAGACGTACTCGGCCAGCGCCGCGGCGTTCGCGTCGTGCTCCAGCGTCACCGGAAGCTCGGTGCGGGACGAGATCCGTGCCGCCACCGGCGCCTGCCGCCAGGCCAGGTGCGGCGCGAACTGCACGGTCTTGCCGTCCGGCGCGACGAACCCGGCGACGCTCAGGCCGACCGCGGCGACCGGGTGCTCCCGGCGCAGCTTCGCGATGACCCCGACGATGGCCTTTTCCAACGCGGTCTCGTCGTCCGGCGTCGCGACCCGGCAACTGTCGATGATCGCACCCCGCTCATCGACAACTCCGGCCCGAACGCTCGTTCCTCCGACGTCGACCCCAATCGTGACTGTGTTCAGCGCAGTCGCTCCCCGTTCTCGGACTTCCGCACCGCGACACGCTGTACGCGCGGGGAGGAACGGCGCCGGCTTCCGTTCGCCGACGCCTCGGCGGCAGGCGTGGCCTCCGGCTCCGACTCCGGCGCAGCGTCCGTCGCCGTGGGGCCGTCGGAAGTCCGCGGGTCGAATCCCGGCATGTGCACACCCTGTTCCGGATGCCAGCGGTCGGCCAACACCGCGCGGAGCAGGGAGACGGCCTGGGCGGCCTGTTCGCACGCCCGAGCGCTGAACTCCGGACCCTGGCTCTTGGCAATGGTGGCCGCGGTGCAGATGGGACACCAACCAACACAGTGCCGCTCCGCCGAGTGCTCCAAGCCGTCGGACTCACCCGTGCGGAGCCGCTCCAGCCATGGCGCGGATCGCTCGATGATCATCTCGATGAGCAGCCGCAACTCGTGACCGAGGGTCCCCGCGGCCGCGGTGTCCGTTTCGTCGGACCCAGCAGTGCTCATCGGATCTCCTCCGGTTCGCCCAAGTGGACCACTATGCCTTCGGCGTCGGATTCCGCGCCCACGACCGCGCAGGATCGTAACAGCCTGGGCAGAGCCACCAACCGGCGGAAACCGTCGATTGTGATGGCCAAATCATCGTCCACCCTGGCCAGATCGACGTCGGTGCCGGGATCCAGCGGCACCGCGATCCGCAGTCGGTAACCGCCGCGGGGGTTGGCGGTGATGTGCATCATCGCGGCTTCGCCGTGGTCCTTGGCCTCGCCCATCGGGGCCAGTGGGTCGCCGCCGCGGTAGAGCTGCTGCGAGATGTCCGCCAGCGCGTCCAGGCCGACCGGTTCCTCGGCCCGATGCTCGACGAGGGTCAGCTCGGGCATGCCGACGCCACGCAGCTCGGCGAGCACTTCGTCCTGCTGCTTGCGTCGGGCCCGCAGCCAACTGGCCGCGCCACCGCGCCACATGCCCGGCGCGGGCATCAGCCGATTGGCGATCAGGCCGTCCACCTTGATGCCGCGCAGCGCCAGCGCGGTCAGGGTCCGGCGGGTTTCGGCCACCACGACGCGCTCCGGGGTGAGCACCAGGCGGACCGAGGTGATCTCGTGGTCGGTGAGCAGATCGCGCAGGCTTTCCAGATGTCTGCCGAGCTGGGCCACCGAGTTCGCCACGCCGCGCTTGGTGCGACTGGACGAGCCCTGCCACGGCTGCCAGCCGTAGAGGCGGCGCAAGTAGGCCGCGATGGCCTCGGGCAGCGCCAGCAACCGCAGCGTCTCGGCCGTCGGGCCGCAGTCCACCACCACGCTGTGCCAGTGCTTGGTCATCGCCAGCCTGCGGACCTCGGTCAACGCCAGCAGTTCGTCGATGCCGGGCAGCACGGTCAGCTCTTCGGCGTCCAGCGCGTCCAGGCCCGCGCCCGCCAGGGCGTCCCGCAGCTGCCGCCGCAGCTCCTCCCACGCCGCGTCGACCAGATGGCGGGAGTCGATCTGCACGCCGTCCAGGCGCCGGGTGACCTCTTTCGGCTCCGGCCCGAGCGGCACACCGTAGGCGTCGGCCAGCGAATGCGCCGGATCGGTGGAGATCACCAACGTCCGGCGTCCGTGTGAGGCGAGCGTGGCACCCGTCGCCGCGGCCAACGTCGTCTTCCCGACGCCGCCCTTCCCGGTGAACAGCAACAACCGCACGTCTCGCCGCCCCCTCAGCTCGACTCTGCTCGGCGCTTGAGCTCCTTCAGCGCGATGTCCATGATCACCTTCTCCGCCTTGCGGCGCAGCAGCCCGATCATCGGCAGCGCCAGCTCGACCGACAATGTGTAGGTGACCTCGGTGGACGTGCCGTCCCCCAGCGGGCGCAGCGCGTACTCGCCTCTCTGCGCGCGCTGCATCTGGCCTTGCACCAGGTGCCAGTTGACCCGCAGGCCATCCGGCGCCCAGTCGTAGACCAGCGTGTACACGTCTTGAACCGGGCCCGCGTCGAGGGTGAATTTCACCCGGGACGCCCGGCCTTGGTCATCACGCTCCAGCACCTCGGTCCGGCGCACCGCCTTGGCCCACTCGGGGTAGGACTCCAGGTCGGCGATCACCGCCATGATCCGCTCGGCAGGCGCGTCGACCACGATCGACTGGGTCGACTCATCGGGCATGTACAGCAGCGTACTGTGCGTCGGGCGACTGCGATGACAGGCAGGGGCTCGCGGCGCGAGCAGTTACGCCGACGAAACGTCAACCCACTGGCCGCCGATGAGCCGCTCGGGCCCGCCGGCGGGCGGCCCGCGGCGCTACCACCTGAGCACGAACGGCTGCTCGCGCTGCCGGAAGTGCCCCACGTTGCAGCACTCGGTGCGGCCGATACGCATGCGGGCAGCCAGCGGCTGATGGACATGCCCGAACACCGACCACCGCGGCTGGTGCCGTCGGATCGCTTCGGCCACGCCGGCCGAGCCCGGCTCCACGCGGCGCGCCACCACGTCGTAGGTCAACTCCGGCACGTGCGGCGGGATGTGCGTGCACAACACGTCGACCTCGCCCATCGACTCCAGGCCGGCGGCGAACTCGTCGGCGCTGCGCATGTACGGCCGCCAAGCAGCCTTCGACCGCGGGCGATAGCCCGGCGGCCGCAACGTCCCGCCGACGAAGCCGAAACGGAGCCCGCCGATGGTCGCCACGCCGCCGTCGATCACCTGCACGTTCTCCCCCGCGTACTCCGGCCACAGCGACGGCAGGTCGACATTGCCCGGCGTGGCGTACACCGGCACCGGGCACGCGTTGAGCACGCCGAACATCTCCTCGTACTGAGCGCGAATGGCCTCCTCGACCGCGCCGGCCGGGTCGCGCAGGCTGTCCCACAACGAGCGGGAGTACGCCACTGTTCGCTCCCGGTCACCTTTCGCCCGTAGCTGGGCGAACACGGCGACCTTCTCCGCGCCGAACAGCATGCCCAGGATCCCCCGCGAATGGTCGTGGTAGTCGACGAAGTCCAGCAGGTCGCCCAGGACGACCAGCGCGTCCGCCCGGTCGGCGGCGCGCGCCAAGGCCTTGGCGTTGCCATGAACGTCGGACACGACGTGGACTCGCACGCGGATCCTCTCGCTACAGCTTCGGCGGCACCCCGGGGCGCCTGCCGTCTTCCAGGGTCTGCTTCAGGCTCAACGCCAGCTGTTTGGCGGCCCTGGCGCGCCGATCGGCGGCGCGGGCCAGCTGGCGCCGGGTGTACTTGCCGGGCGGGCTGGCGCGCAGGAAGTAGTGCAGCACCGTCCCGTCCAGCACCTGCTCGCACCACACCTCCATGGTGCCGACCAACGCCCCGGTGACGGTCCACCGCAGGCCTTCGTCGCCCCGGTCGGCGTAGACGGTCAGCTGCAGGTCGGGCCAGTACCGCCGCCACGCACGCGGATCCTTGAACACCGCCGCCACAGTGGCCGGGGGCACCGCGATGAACGTCTCGTCCACCAGGTCGATCGCGGGCGTCTCCGGCACAGCGTCTGACTGCTCAGCCACGTGTGCAGCATCCCACAACCGAGGTGAGCGGCATCAGCAAGCGCGGCAGGATCACCGAACGGGCTCGTATACTCGCCTGGCTCGCCGATCCCTTCCTGCCGGATGTCCCGTGAACCTGTTCGAGACCACGCGCCAAGCGTTGATGACCGTGCTGCGGGCCGACCGGGTCGAGGTGGACCCGCCGCCGCGCACGTTGGCCAAACACGCCGTCAAGCGGCACGTGGACCGCGTCGAACTGCGCGCGGAAGGAGTTCCGATCGACGACGGCGGCAAGATCGAGGTTCTGCACGTCGTCGCGCACGACGTACGGCTGCGGCTCTCCTGGCGGAAACCGACCGTGTCCATCGGCGAAGCACGGTTCACCGCCCAGCTCAGCGAACGGCAGCTCACCGCGCTGATCCCGCTGCCGCCCGGGGTGGATCGGCTGACGATCACCGAGGACGGCGTCACCCTGCACACCATCGCGGGTCTGCCGATCGCGACGGTGGTCCGCATGGAAGGCCCGCACAAGGTGCACGTGGCCCCGACGGCGCCCCCGAAGGTGCCGTTGTTGGACCGGTTCGGCATCGACATCGCGCTGCCGAAGCTGACCCCCAGCCCGCTACTCGACCAACTCGTCCGCGTCGGCCGCACGTTCGAGTTGCCCGAACTGCCCGCGGGCGCGCTGGTGGAGGAGATCGAGCCGTTGGACGGCGCCATGCGCTTCTCCGGCACGGTCGACCTGCTCCCGGTGTGAAACACCGCGGTCGGTGTGTCCGGTGCCGCAATGTTCGCGGCACATCACGCCAGGGCGATCGTCTGCCCCCGCCGACAGGACGTCGATCGTCCAGTCCCGTTCCCGGACGCCGTCACGCCAGGCCGGTCACCCAGTCCTGCACCACCTGTTCGAGGATCGACATCGGCAGCGGACCGGCGCTCAGCAGGACGTCGTGGAACTCCCTGATGTCGAACCGCTCGCCCAGTCGCGCCTGCGCGCCTGCCCGGAGGCGTTGGATCTCCAGGCGCCCGACCATGTACGACAGCGCCTGGGCGGGTACCGCGGCGTACCGGTCCACCTCAGCCTCGATCTCCAACGGTGCCATCGGTGTGCGCTCGCGCAGGAAGGTGACCGCTCGCTCGCGGCTCCAGCCCTGCGCATGCAGACCGGTGTCGACCACCAGGCGAGCGGCGCGCATCGAGTCCTGCACCAACATGCCCAGCCTGGCCAGGTCGTCGGTGTACAGACCCATCTCGTCCGCGAGCCGCTCGGCGTAGACCGCCCAGCCTTCGTCGTAGGCGTCCACGGTGGCGATCCGCCGCAGCAACGGGAGGTCACGAAGACCACGTGCGGTGGTGACCTGGAAGTGGTGCCCCGGGATCGCCTCGTGGAACGCGATGGCCTCGGACAGATACCGATAGCGCTGCTGGGCATCGGTCACGTTGAGGTTGTAGATGCCCGGGCGGGAGCCGTCCAACGGTGGTGGCGTGTAGAAAGCCGTCGATCCGCCGCTCGCCTCGGCCGGAGGTACCGGGCGAACCTCGATGTGGTTCGTCGGGACGTGGCCGAACCACGACGGCACGGCCTTCTCCGCCCGCACGATCGCGTCCCTGGCGGCTCGCAACATCTCGTCGCCGTCGGTCCAGCGCAGCCCCGGATCAGTGCGGAGGCGCTGGAAGATCTCGTCGATCGACGTCGTGCCGAACACCTTCTTGCCCAGCGCGGCATATTCGGCGTTGAGCTTGTCCAGGATGTCCAGACCGGACTGGTGCAGCTCCTCGGCTGGCCGGTCCGTCGTGGTGTACACGCGGATCAGCGCCGCATAGCGCGTTTCGCCCTCCGGCTGCCACCACAGACCCGATTGCCCGTCCGGCCGCGCCGCAGGAAGCAGCTCATCCACCAGGAACTGGCGGTAGCGGGCATACGCCGGCCGCACCACGTCGGTGACCAGCGCGTCCCGGCGCTGCTCGAAGCCGCTGACCTCGACCTGGGGAGTCACCGCGCGCAGCGGGTCGTAGTGCGCGTTCAGGTAGCGCTCGACGTAGGCGATCCCGCCCCGTACCAGGAATCCCGGCGGCGCCAGCCCGTGCTCGACCCCGGCGCGCTGGCGCTCGGCCATCGTCTCCAGGTAGCGCGGCAGCGCCGCCAGCCGCTCGAGATACCCCTCGGCCAGCTCGCCGTCGGTCACCGTGATGATCGGCAGGGCCACCAGCGGCCACAACGCGGGCGAGGACAGGCCGTCGCTGACCGAGAACTCCTCGCTGCGGACCTCGATCTCCGCGGCAAGCGCCACCGCCTGCTGCACGATCAGTTCGCGGGTGATCCGCTCCTGCTCGGTCAGCACGGTCGGATCCACCGCCGTGGCCGCCCGCGCGATGGCCAGCACCGCGTTCTTGGTCCGTTGCCGTGCCTGCTCGGAGTAGTCGGTGAGCCGGTGGTGCGGACCGGGCAAGCCCAGCAGTGACGCCTCGATCGGGTACGCCTCGAACCGGGCGGCCACCAGCTCGTCGGCGAGCGAGGCGATCTCCTCGCGCGGACCCCAGTCGCCGCTCATGATCGGCTGGACCACTCGCTGACCAGGGCGTCCAGCACGCCCAGCGGAACGGCTCCGCTGCCCAGCACCACGTCGTGGAACTGGCCGATGTCGAACCGTTCGCCCATGCGTTCCTGCGCTGCCTTGCGCATCCGCAGGATCTCCAGGCGGCCGACCATGTAGGACAGCGCCTGGCCCGGGTAGGCGATGTAGCGATCGACCTCCGCCTCGATCTCCACCACCGGCATCGGGCTGTTCTCGCGCAGGTAGTCGATCGCCTGTTGTCTGCTCCAACCCTTGGCGTGCAGGCCGGTGTCCACCACCAGCCGCCCGGCACGCAGGGAATCCATGCTCAGCATGCCGAGCAAGGCCACGTCGTCGGAGTACAACCCCATCTCCTGAGCCAGACGCTCGGTGTAGAGGCCCCAGCCTTCGACGTAGGCGTTGAAGCCGCTGACCCGGCGCAGCAGCGGGATGTCCGCCAGCCCCTGGGCGAGGCTGATCTGGAAGTGGTGCCCGGGGATGGCCTCGTGGAACGCGGTGACTTCCGCGGTGTGTTTGAACCGCTCGGTGACCTGGTAGGTGTTGGCGAAATACGTCCCGGGCCTGCTGCCGTCGGTGGACGGGGCCATGTAGTAGGCCGCCGGTGCGCCCGGCGCGGCCGCGGCGGGAACCTCCTCCACCACCCATGGCTGGGTCGGGATGCGTCCGAACCATCGCGGCGCGGCCTCCTCCGCGCGACGGATCGCGGCATTGGCGTGCGCGAGCAGTTCTTCGGCCGACGACCAGCGCAGCGCCGGATCGGTGCGGAGCCGGTGGAAGATCTCGGCGAGATCGCTGGTGCCGAACGCCCGCGAACCGATCTCGGCGTACTCGTCGGCGAGCTGTGCGACGAGGTCCAGCCCGACCTGGTGCAGCTCCTCCGGGTCCCGGTCGGTGGTGGTGTGCACCCTGGCCAGCAACCGATACGCCTGGTCACCGTCGGGCAACCAGGTCAAACCGGGCTTGTCGGCCGGCCGAGCGTCTGGCGCGACGTGCTCGGCCAACCCGTCGCGGTACTCCTGGAGCGCGGGACGCACGACATCGCGCAGAATCTGCACCCGCTGCTCGGCGAAGTCTCCGACGTCGGTTCCTTCCGGCGGCGTCGGGCGGGCCAGCGGGTCGTTGTCCGGGTCGGCAAGGTGGCGGTCCAGGTGGCGAACGGCGGCCTCGACGAGGTGCGCGACCGGTACCCGGCCGGCCGCCACACCCGCGCGATGCCGCTCCAGCGCACCCCGCAGGTAGCGCGGCACGTCGCGCAGCCGCCCGAGGTACGACTCGGCGTGCTCGGCGCTGGTGACCTGCAGCATCGGGAGCGAGGTGAGCAGGCCCGCGGCCGGCGCGACGAAGATGTCCGAGACGGTGTACTCCACCTCGCGTGCGGCCACCCGGTCCAGATGCGCCTGGGCCAGCGACACCAGCACGTCGCGGGTGACCCGGTCCTCGCGGTCGTCCGGGTCCAGCTCCCGGGCGCGACGCAGGATGTCGGCCATCGCCGCGGTGCCGCGCTGTTCGTCCTCCTCGGTGATCGGGCCGAGGCCGGGGCGATGCACGTCGACGCCGAGCAGCGCGGGCCACACCGGGTTGAGGTCGAATTCCAGTTGCAGCATTTCGTCGGCCAGCGCGCGGGTCTGCTCGCCGTCCTGCACCGAACGAGCGGGGCTCGACTCGCTCATCGTCCTCCTCGGATCGTCGTACGCCTGCCGCGAGCTTATCGCCGTACCGTGGCATCCCACGTACCCGCGAACGCTGCTGTAGCGTCTTCACTGTGGCCGTGACCGATCCGATGGACGCCCGTCTGCTGGCGATGCTGGCGGACATGGGCAAAGCCGCTGTGCACGAATTGGCGGCCAAAGTCGGGATGGACCCGCGGGAGGCCGCCTCCCGGTTGATCGCGCTGTCCGGCAGCGGACTGCCGCTGCTGGTCGGGGTGGAGTGCGATCCGCGGGGCATCCGCGCCGCCGTCGCCGGTGCGTGGCATGGCCCCCCGTCCGGCGCGCAGCCGGCTCAGCCGTATCAGCCGCCGAGCGGTGGCTTTCCCGCACAGCCGCAGCAGGGCTCGGGCCCGCACCGGGTGCCGTCCGGTCCCCACCGGGTCCCGTCCGGCCCGCACCAGGTCCCGTCCGGCCCGCACCAGGTCCCGTCCGGCCCGCACCAGGTCCCGTCCGGCCCGCACCAGGTCCCGTCCGGCCCGTACCAAGTCCCCGCGAGCTACCAGCCGCAGCAGCCTCCTGGTTACCAGCACCCCGGCGTCTCCCAGGCGCATCCGGTGCAGGCGCCGCCTTCTCCGGCGCCCGCCGATCCGGTGATCAGCACGTGGGGGCCGCCGCAGACCGCCGCATGGGCGCGCGGTGATCAGGACTCGTTGGCCGCGCAAGCAGCGAGTGGGCCCCGCACCGGCCGCATCGGTGACGCGCTGCGGAGCGAAGGCCTCGAGGGAGAGCGACTGACCGTGCAGTTGATCGAGGTGCAGGACCCGGCGGATTACCTGTTCGGTGCGGCAGGCTATCGGCTCGAACCCGGTGAGCGCGCCGTCGTCGTGCACACCGAGATCACCAACAACGGCTCGATCCCGTATGTGTCGCTGCCGGACAACTACCTGGAGCTGATCACCGCCGACGGCTCGGCGATCGCCAAGGCGCCGGTGGCACTGACCTCCCGGCCACCGCACAAGATCGGGGTGCAGCCGGGTGAGACGCTGGGTGGGCACACGGTGTACGTGCTGCCGGAATCGACCAGGGTGACCGCAGTCCGGTGGAGCCCGCGTCCTGAGCCGGACCACCGCACGCTGACCTGGACCATCGAGGACTGACGCGTCAGGACTCGTCGCGCAACGTTTGCAGCGCGGCGGCGAGGTCCGGTGGGTACTCCGAGCGGAACTCCACGTACCGGCCGTCCGCCGGATGCGCGAACCCGAGGCTGCGCGCATGCAGCCACTGCCTGCTGAGGTTGAGCTTGCGAGCCAGCACCGGATCGGCGCCGTACGTCAGATCGCCCACGCAGGGGTGGCGCAACGCGGAGAAGTGCACGCGGATCTGGTGGGTACGACCGGTCTCCAAGCGCACCGACACCAGCGACGCCGACCGGAACGCCTCGATCACCTCGTAGTGGGTGACGCTGGGCCGTCCACCCGCCACCACCGCGAACTTGTAGTCATGGCGCGGATGCCGGTCGATCGGCGCGTCGATGGTGCCTTGTGTGGGGTCGGGATGCCCCTGCACCAGCGCGTGGTAGCCCTTGTCGACCGTTCGTTCCTTGAACGCCCGCTTCAACACGGTGTAGGCGTGCTCGCTCTTGGCGACCACCATGACCCCGGTCGTGCCCGCGTCCAGGCGGTGTACGACCCCCTGCCGCTCGGCCGCGCCGGAGGTGGCGATGCGGATCCCGGCCGCGGCCAGTCCGCCGACCACCGTCGGCCCGGTCCAGCCCGGGCTGGGGTGCACGGCGACCCCGACCGGCTTGTCGACGACCACGATGTCGTCGTCCTCGTGCAGCACGCGCAGACCCTCGACCGGGACCGGTGCCGCAGTGAGCGGCCGTTCCGGCTCGGGCATGGTGACCTCGAGCAGGCCGCCCGCGTGCAGGCGATCCGACTTCCCCGCAGGCTTGCCGTCCAGCAACACGTCACCGTTGGCCGCCAGTTCGGCGACCACGGTGCGGGACAGTCCCAGCAGCCGAGCGAGTCCGGCGTCCACGCGCATACCGTCGAGCCCATCCGGAACCGGAAGCATGCGCGTGCGGTTCGACGACGGCACCGTCACTGCGCCTCCGGGGCTTCGGGGACCTCGGCGGGCCGCTCCTCGCGCGGCTTGCGCCTGCTGTTCGTTCCGTCGTACTCGTGACCGAGCAGCGTGAGGAGCACGATCAGGATTCCTCCGACGACGATGCTCGAGTCCGCGACATTGAACACCGGCCACACCTCGCCGTTCGGGGCGAACACCGACACGAAGTCCACCACGTGCCCCTGCAGCGGGCCGGGCGCGCGGAAGATCCGGTCGACCAGGTTGCCGAGCGCGCCCGCCAGGACCAGCCCGAGACCGATCGCCCAGCCGGTCGACCGCAGTTTGCGTGCCAACCAGATGATGGCGATGACCACGGCGATCGCCACCAGCGCCAGTACCCACGTCATCCCGGTCGCCATGGAGAATGCCGCGCCGGGGTTACGCAGCAGCTGGAGGTAGACCAGGCCGCCGAGTATCCGCACCGGCTCGCGCCCTTCCAGCGCGTCGACGGCGAGCACCTTGGTGACGACGTCGAGCACCAGCACCACGAGGGCAACGGCCGCTACCAGGCCTACTCGTCGCCTCCGAACCTGCTTCTCGCCCACCACCTAACACTATCGTCGCGGTGGATCGGCCCGACCTCCGACGGTCGGTCTACGCCAGGTGGGGGTAGCCGAGCCGGCTCGGAACGAAAGGTGGTACCGGCACCCGACGGGGTCTGCCATGGTCGCGTGATCCGCCAGATCGATCAGGGGGACCCATGACCAGGCGCTCAACGCTCACCCGCACCGGCCACGTTCTCGCCATCGCAGGCATCCTGTTCAGCGGGGCCACGGCAGCGGTCGCCGCCGAGCCGAGCACGGCCGCACCGGCAGCGGTCGCCGCTCCGGACATCTCCGTCGAGGACGTGCAGGCCCACCTGCAGGAACTGCAGTCGATCGCCGACACGCACGGCAACCGGGCGCACGGCGAACCGGGCTTCAAGGCCTCGATCGACTACCTCCAGGGTCAGCTCGACGCGGCAGGCTTCACCACGACCGTGCAGGAGTTCGACTTCTTCGGGCAGACCGGGTACAACCTGGTCGCCGAGTGGCCCGCGGGTGAGGCGAGCGAGGTGTTGATGCTCGGAGCGCACCTGGACGGGGTGCCCGCCGGGCCCGGCATCAACGACAACGGCTCCGGCAGCGCGGCCCTGCTCGAGGTGGCCCTGACCGTCGCGGAGCAGGACCTGCAGCCGTCGAAGAAGCTGCGGTTCGCCTGGTGGGGCGCCGAGGAGCTCGGGCTGGTCGGCTCGACCCACTACGTGGACAGCTTGTCCGACGAGGAGAAGGCGGCCATCACCGGTTACCTGAACTTCGACATGGTCGGCTCGCCGAACGCCGGGTACTTCGTGTACTCGCCGGACGGCCAGCCCGACGGCTCCGCGGAGCTGCAGCAGCCGCTGAACGACTACTTCGACGGCCTCGGTGTGGCGACCGAGGAGGTCGAGATCGGCGGCCGGTCCGACCATGCGGCGTTCGCGGACGCCGGTATCCCGACGGCGGGCACGTTCACCGGCGCCGAGGAGACCAAGACCGCTGAGCAGGCGGAGAAGTGGGGCGGCACCGCAGGCGACGCGTTCGACCCCTGCTACCACCGCAGCTGCGACGACCTGGACAACGTCAACACCGAAGCTCTGGACCGGAACGCGGACGCCATCGCGTACGCGGTGTGGACACACGTCGGCGGTTAGCGGCTGACGCCTCGCTCGTGGGTGGCGGGACGCATCGCGCCCGGGGATCGGTTCTTGGCGGGCCGACGCCCTCACGTCACACCGGGCCCGGACCGGCTGCGCGGGGTTGGTTCCGCACGGGCTCGGCCAGGCGGCTGTCCGCGTCCGACGCGCCGACGGCTCCCCGCACGGGAGTCAGTCACGCACAAACTCGACCGGACAACTGTCCGCGCCCGACGCGCCGACGACTCCCCCACGCCGGGGTCGGTGACGTAGGGCTCGGCCGGGCTACCGACGCCCGGGGTTTCGAGGCATCTTCCGCGCTTGCGACGTCAGTCCCGCAGGAGCTCCGCCAACCGGTTCTCCGCGTCCGGCGGGGCGGGGTCGAGTTCGACGACCTTGTCCCTGCCGCGCTGGCCGGTGACGATGTGCACGTGCTGACGCCGCACGTCGAACGCGCCCGCCAGCGCCCGGATGACCGCTTCGTTGGCCTTTCCGTCCACGGCGGGCGCGGCGACCGCGACGATCAGCGCGTCACCGCGAGCGCCCCCGACATGGGTGCGCTTGGCGTTGGGCTTGACGCGGACGGCGAACCGCACGCTGCTTGTCATGGCTGCACCGTACCCAGTCGCTCAGGGCCGCTCGCGCAAGAACTTCCCGGCCACCGACAGTGCGGCTTTCTCCGAGCCGCCGTCCTCGACCAGCACGGCGAAGGCGAGGTCACCGGCGTAGCCGGCGAACCAGCTGTGCCGCTTGCCTCCGCCTGCGCGGGCCGTCCCGGTCACCGCGTGCAGCTCGGCCTCACCGGAGCTGAGTGGCTTCAGTGAAGAAGCCTCTCCCTCGGTGACCGTGGTCCGCATGTGCTCCCGCACCGCGGCCAACGTTTCCTCGTCCGGCGCCTGGTAACCGGTCAGCACCTTGGTCGGATGCGCCTTCCAGAACTGCGGGGTGACCGCCTCGCCTTTCGCCACGGTCGACACCACCAGTGCGAGCCCGAACGGGCTGACGAACACATCGCCCTGACCCTTCAGTTGGTCGGCCAGCTGGAAGGAATCGCCCGCCTTGCGCACCGCACCGGCTTCGGTGCCGATGCCCGGGATGTCGAAGTCCGCGTTCCATCCGAGGCTGCTGGCCGCCCGCGCGATCGCGCCCGCCGACTCGTTCTCCGCGGCCGCCCTGACCAGCGAGAACGTCGATCCCGGTGGATACAGACCGCTCAGCGAAATGGGCCCCTGGTCGACATGCTTGTTCTGCGCGACCGCCACCAGCGCGCCGGTGGAGGGCCGGAACGCGATCAGCGCGGCGGGTTTGCGCTGGGTGTCCACGGCCGCCTGGGCCGCGTCCTGCAGCGGGATGCTCAGCGTGGTGGGCAACGGCTTGGCGCCTTGCGGCCCGTCGCCGGAGAGGATCCGCACCCGCGTGTTCTTGCCCTTCATCGCCACCACCGCCCACCGCTCGGGTGGCTTGCGCTCCTGGGCGGCGGTCAGCATGGCGGGCAGCACGACCTTCGCCCGGTTCTCCTTGACCGGTTGCGGGCCGACGTCGCCCCACACCAGCAGCGGTTCGCCGGACGAGTCGACCACCGCGGGCACGCGCACCTTGTCGGCGACCGCGATGTACTGGCCCTCCTCCAGCTCGGGGTGCACCACCGCAGGCGAGAAGTCGACCAGCCACGTACCGCTGCGCTGGACCAGCGGCACCTTGGTCGGGTAGCTGAACGTGCGGCCGTCGCCGAACGTCCACTCGACGGCAACCGTCGCGGACGCCTTGTCCCCCGCGGTCTTCACTTCGCCAAGCGCCGACGACACCGTCGCGTCCGGCAGTTTGCGGAACACCCGCCGCAACGTCTCCGCGGCCGCCTTCGGGTCCGTGGTGAGCTCCGCGGCCGCGCCGGCCTTCCGCTCGTCGAACGCGGTCACGTACTCCCAGGCCGTCTCCCACGCGCCAGGAGGGCGTGCGTCATCGTCCGGGCTGAGCTCGTTGCGCAGCACCCAGACGCCCGCACCCACGAACCCGGCCACCAGCGCAACGATGGCGATGATGGCCCAGCGGCGGTCGGACTGCACGACGCCATTCACCTCCTCGGCGCCTGCGCGCCGCTCGAGCGAAGTGCGGTCAGTGTGCCACCACCGGCCCGGTCAGCCGGCGAGCGGCACGACCTCGAGTCGTTATCGCGGTCGAAAGCGTTATCCGTGTGCCGTGGCGACCTTGGCGACCGCCACCCGGACGTCCACTCCGTCGCCGACCGAGCCGGAGAAGCCGCCCTCAACCTGGCCGTAGGTGACCTGTTGGCTGAGCGTCTCGCCCCGCACGAACTCCTCGTGCGTCTGGGCTGCGCTGCGCACCTCGTCGGGCGCATCGACGGTGAGGGTGATCCGGTCGGTGACCTCCAGGCCCGCGTCCCTGCGCGCCTGCTGCACCACGCGCACCAGGTCGCGGGCCACCCCCTCGGCGGCCAGCTCCGGGGTGACCTCGGTGTCCAGCACGACCAGACCGGAGCTGTTCGGCAGCGCGCCCGCCGCGCCGGGGTCGGTGGACACCAGCCGCCGCTCGATCTCGTCCTCGCGCAGCTCGACACCGTCGGCCACGATGCCGTTCGGCGTCTCCGACCAGTTGCCCGCCTTGACCGCCTTGATCGCGCGCTGCACGTCCCGGCCGAGCCGCGGGCCGGCCACGCGGGCGTTCACCGCCACCTCGAACGCGCCGTGCGAAGCCACGTCCGTGGTCAGCTCGACCTGCTTGACGTTGATCTCGCTGCGGATGATGTCGACGAACGGCTCCAGCCGCTCGACATCCTCGGCGGCGACCAGCAGCTTGGCCAGCGGCAGCCGAACGCGCAGCCTGTTCGCCTTGCGCAGCGCGGACGCGGTCGAGCAAACCTGCCGCACCCGGTCCATCGCGCCGACCAGGGCGGCGTCGCGTGGCAGCTCGTCGACCATCGGCCAGTCGGTCAGGTGCACCGACCGGCCACCGGTCAGCCCGCGCCACACCGCCTCGGTGGTCAGCGGCAGCAGCGGCGCGGCCACCCGGCAGGTGACCTCGAGGACGGTGTGCAGCGTGTCCACGGCCGCCTGCTCGCCCGCCCAGAACCGATCTCGCGAGCGCCGCACGTACCAGTTGGTGAGCACCTCGAGGAACTCCCGCAGCGTCTGGCACGCCCCGGCCAGGTCGTGCGCGTCCATCTGGCCCTGGATGTCGGTCACCAGCTCGTGCGTCTTGGCCAGGATGTAGCGGTCCAGGACGTGCTCGCTGTCGGTGCGGAACCGACCCTCGATGCCTTCGGCGTTGGCGTAGAGCACCAGGAAGTAGTACGAGTTCCACAGCGGCAGCACGGCCTGGCGCACCGCGTCCCGGATACCTCGCTCGGTGACGATCAGGTCGCCGCCGCGCAGGATCGGCGACGACATCAAGAACCAGCGCATGGCGTCCGAGCCGTCCCGGTTGAACACCTCGTTGACGTCCGGGTAGTTCTTGCGGGACTTGGACATCTTCTGCCCGTCGTCGCCCAGCACGATGCCGTGCGCGATGCAGTCACGGAACGCGGGCCGGTCGAACAGCGCGGTGGCCAGCACGTGCAGCGTGTAGAACCAGCCGCGGGTCTGGCCGTTGTACTCGACGATGAAGTCGCCCGGGTAGTGGTGCTCGAACCAGTCGGCGTTCTCGAACGGGTAGTGCACCTGGGCGAACGGCATCGAGCCGGACTCGAACCAGCAGTCCAGCACCTCCGGAACCCGGCGCATCATCGACTTGCCGGTGGGGTCGTCCGGGTTCGGCCGGGTCAGCTGGTCGATCATCGGACGGTGCAGGTCGTCCGGCCGCACACCGAAGTCACGCTCCAGCTCGTCCAGCGAGCCGTAGACGTCCACCCGCGGATAGTTCGGGTCGTCGGACTTCCACACCGGGATCGGCGAACCCCAGAACCGGTTGCGCGAGATCGACCAGTCGCGGGCGTTCTCCAGCCACTTGCCGAACTGGCCGTCCTTGATGTGCACGGGCACCCAGTTGATCTGCTTGTTCAGCTCGACCATCCGGTCACGGAACTTCGTCACGGCGACGAACCAGGACGACACCGCCCGCTGGATCAGCGGGCTGTCGCAGCGCCAGCAGTGCGGGTACGGGTGGTCGTAGGTCTCGTGCCGCAGCACCACACCGCGCTTCTTCAGGTCCGCGATGATGTGCGGGTTGGCGTCGAAGATCTGCATGCCTTCGTACGGCGGCACCTGGGAGTCGAACTCACCGCGCTCGTTGACCGGGGTGACCACCTCGATCCCGGCGGCGTCGGTGACCTCCTTGTCCTCCTCACCGTAGGCGGGCGCGATGTGCACGATGCCGGTGCCGTCCTCGGTGGTGACGTAGTCGGCCAGCAGCACCTGGTGGGCGTTCGGCTGCTGTCCGGCGAAGAAGTCGAACACCGGGGTGTAGCGCGTGCCTGCCAGCTCCCGGCCGGTGAACGTGGCCAGCACCTCCGGCTCCTCACCCAGCTCGCGGGTGTAGGCGGCCACCCTCGCCTCGGCCAGCAGGTACCGCTGCCCGTCCTGGCCGCGCACCACGACATACGTTACGTCCGGATGCACCGCGGCGGCCAGGTTCGACGGCAGCGTCCACGGGGTCGTCGTCCAGACCAGCGCCCGCACGCCGTCCAGTCGCTCGTCGTCCGAGTTCACCGTCAGCCCGACCGTGACCGCCGGGTCCTGCCGGTCCAGATAGACGTCGTCCATCTTGGTCTCGGTGTTGGACAGCGGCGTCTCGCAGCGCCAGCAGTACCAGAGCACCCGGAAGCCCTCGTACACCAGACCCTTGTCCCACAGGGTCTTGAACGCCCACATGACGCTCTCCATGTAGTCCAGGTCGAGCGTCTTGTAGTCGTTGGCGAAGTCGACCCAGCGGGCCTGGCGGGTGACGTACTCCTCCCACTCCGAGGTGTAGCGCAGCACGCTGGTGCGACAGGCATCGTTGAACTCCGCGATGCCCATCCGTTCGATCTCGTTCTTGTGCTTGATGCCCAGCTGCTTCTCCGCCTCCACCTCGGCGGGCAGACCGTGGCAGTCCCAGCCGAAGCGGCGCTCCACCCGGCGGCCGCGCATGGTCTGGTAGCGCGGCACGACGTCCTTGACGTAGCCGGTCAGCAGGTGGCCGTAGTGCGGCAGGCCGTTGGCGAACGGCGGGCCGTCGTAGAAGACGTACTCGTTGCTGCCGTTCTCCCCCGCCTCGCGCGCCTGCACGCTGGCCTCGAACGTGCCGTCAGCGGCCCAGTAGTCCAGCACCTCGCGTTCGAGGTCGGGGAACGACGGCTGCACCGGAACACCGGCGGCGTCGCTGCTCGTGGTGGCCTTGCTGACGTCGGAGTTCTTCGGGTACGGCACGGGTGCTCCTCGCGGTTCGCTGCGTCGCATTCCGGCGATGATCGCCGGCTACGGTCACGCAGGGACGGCGCGCACTCGTGCGCTCCGCGGTACCACCCCGCTTGCCCGGGCACCAAGATCGCCCGGACCCCTCATTGCACGGCTGTGACGGGCCGTACCCGTCCGGTTCTACTGAGGCCAAGCAGCCCGTTCTTCCGGAAGCTCCCCGGTGATGGCCGGATCGTCGCCGATGAATCCAGATTAGCTCGTGTCCGCAACGCGTTTGCGCCGGGCCCGCTCCGCCAGCGTCGCGTCCGGCCCACAGCGCGCGCACGGGGTGAACCCGAGCTCGCGTGCCTCCGACACGGCGATCGGAATGGTCTCGTTGCCCTTCAGCCAGGCGCAGGTGGCCAAGTGATACCGCGGTTGCTCGTCGATCACGAGGACTTCGTCGGACAGCTCGCAGACGATCAGCAGATCGGCCGCGTCGGTCTCCTCCTCACCGGGCAGGTCCTCCGGCAACTCGGCCTGCTCGGTGGTGCCCGCCGCTTCGGCCGACTGGTCATCGGCGGGCTGATCAGAATCACTCGATCGTGTGGCGTCTTCCTGGTCTGTGGACGCCTCGTCGGCCGCGGGCTCCGCGGCCGCTCGTCGTTCGGCCCGGCGTCGCTTGACCCAGTCGGCGAACAGGCCCACCGCGGCGGCGACGGAGAAACCGATCGAGATCCAGGCGAACAGTGCCTTGCTGGTGACCAACGCCGCGACCAGCGCGCCCAGCGCCGCCAGGACCAGGATCAGGACGAAAAACAGCACGATGAATTACATCACGAGACCGTCGGTGGGTACCGCGATGGGGACGGCGTGGCACGCACGCCGTCCCCATCGCTCAAGCCGTACGAACGCGGCCGCTACCCGCGCGGCTAACCCGCTTCGGCGCGCGGCCCGAAGTTGTATCCCTGTCCACCTTGGCCGGGATCGCTCTTGCCCGCCGCTGACGCGGGCGCCGCCGAGCCTCTGTCGTCCAGTTCGCGCAGTTGCGACTCGAGGAATCCACGCAGTCTGGTCCGGTACTCCCGCTCGATCGTGCGCAGCTCCTCGATCTTCTTGCTGAGCACGTCCTTCTCGGCGTTGAGGTTGTTCATCGACTCGGTGTACTTGCGCTGCGCTTCACGCTCCAGCGCCGTGGCCTTGTCGCGGGACTGGCGTTCGATCGTCTCAGCCCTGGTACGCGCGTCGTTGAGCATCGTCTCGGCCCTGCCGCGCGCCTCGTTGACCATCGCGTCGGCCTTCGACCGGGCCTCGGACAGCAGCTGCTCGGCCTTCGTGCGGGCCTCGGCCAGCATGCCGTCGGACTCGGCCTTCGCCTCACCGGTCAGCCGGTCGGCCATCTCCTGCGCCAGGCCGAGCACCTTGGCCGCCTGCACGTTCGGCTCGCTGCCGTCGGCCATCAGGCCCGCTGCGGTCGCCTGCGTCTGCTCGGCGGGCGACGGCGCAGGCACCGCGGCCAGTCGGCGCTCGTCCCGCCCGGGTGGCGCGGCCTGGGCGGCCGCTGCGGCCTCGCTCCGTGCCGCCTCCAGCTCGGCGTCGAGCTGCTCGACCTGCTGCCGAAGCTCGTTGTTCTCCTCGATCAGGCGAGCGAGCTCCGTTTCCACCAGGTCGAGGAACGCGTCCACCTCGTCCTCGTTGTAGCCCCGTTTGCCTATCGGCGGTTTGCTGAACGCGACGTTGTGCACGTCAGCGGGGGTCAAGGACATCTGATCACCTCACGCACTCCAGGACTGCCGTACCCGAGCCCGTCACCCGGGGTAGGAGATGTTCATCAGGACGAACACCACCAACAGCAGAACCATAATGGATAAGTCCAGCCCCACGTTGCCGATTCGCACCGTCGGGATGATCCTTCGGAACAATCGTACTGGCGGGTCCGTCACTGTGTAGATGGTCTCGAGCGTTACCGCAACTCCACCGGCCGGGCGCCATTCGCGTGCAAACGACCGAACGAGCTCCACGACCAGCCTGGCCAGGATCAACAGCCACAGCACGAACAGCGGCCAGTAGATGATGATCCCGACGAGCTCCACGTGTTCCACTCTGCCATAACCCGGACGGTTCGCTCAGCGTCAGGTGGTCAGCGTCGCAGGAACAGGCCGTCCTCGGCGATACGCTGCCGATCCTCCGCGGTGACGTCGGAATCCGGCGGCGACAACAGGAACACCTTGTTGGTCACCTTGTCCATGGTTCCGCGCAGCGCGAACGCCAGGCCCGCGGCGAAATCCACCAGCCGCTTGGCGTCGGCGTTGTCCATCTCGGTGAGGTTCATGATCACCGGGTTGCCGTCCCGGAACGCCTCGCCGACGTCGCGCGCCTCGGCGTAGTTGGTGGGGTGCAGCGTGACGATCCGGCTCAGCGGGTCACGGGTCACCGGCTGCTCGACCTGGCGCAAACGGGCAACCGGCTCGGCCGCCCGGTCGACGGCCAGCGAGCCGGCAGCCACCGGCGGGTTGGCGGGCACGGCGCGCGCCCGCCCTCGCACCGGGATCTCCATCTCGTCCAGGTCCTCCACCGGGCGCGCGGGGCGCCTGCGGGGCCGACGCATGGGCGGCTCCGGATAGTCGTCGGCGTAGCGCTCCTCACGCGCCGGCGCGGCGCGGTAGCCGCGCGGCTGACGCCGGTACTCCTCGTCGGCGGGGTCGTAACGATCTTCGGGTCGGTAGTCGTCCAACTCGTCGTCGGCCGGGACCATCCCGAAGTAGGCCTTCAGCTTCTCCAGCGTGCCCATGCCACTCCTCGCCGTCGCGCCGTGTCGGCCGGGCTCCCAGCGGTCACACCGGCCACTGTTGTCACGCTAACGCGCGGTGACCGAGCAACGCGGTTCCGACACGCACCCGGGTGGATCCGTGTGCCACCGCCACTTCCAGGTCGCCACTCATCCCTGCGGACAGTTCGACCAGCTCAGGATGGTCCTTACGCAGGCGATCATGGGTTTTCTGCAGCACGGCGAACGCCTTCTCGGGTGCCCAGTCGAGCGGTGCGACCGCCATCAGGCCACGCAACCGTAGGTCACTCGACCGAGCGACCTCGTCGGCCAGTCGATCAAGCTCGTCCAGCGGGCAGCCACCCCGTGCGGGGTCACCGTCGATGCTGACCTGAAGCTGCACGTCCATCGGTTCGTCGGGTCGCTGACCTTCCGAGCGCGCGCGGGCCACGGCCTTGGCGAGCGCCTGGGCCAAGCGGACCGAGTCCACCGACTGCACCACGCTCGCCCAGCGCGCCACACTGCGAGCCTTGTTGCGCTGCAACCTGCCGACCATGTGCCAGCGGACCGGCACGTCCGGCCGCAGTTCGGCGACTTCGGCGACCTTCGCCGAGGCCTCCTGGTCCCGGTTCTCGCCGAACTCGCGCAGCCCGAGGTCGATCAACGCGGCGACGTCGCTCGCCGGGAAGGTCTTGGTCACCGCGAGCAGCTCGACGCTGCCCGGCTCGCGCCCCGCGGCGGCCACGGCGGCCGCGATGCGCTCGCGCACGCGCTGCAGCGCGCTCTCCAGTTCGGCGTGCCGCTGCGAGAACTCCGTCACTCCTGCTCCAGCCACGTCACAGCCGCCTGCCTACCGGTCGTGCCTTGCCTGCGGTGACTGAACAACGTCTCGTCCTCCATCGTGCACCGCGGGTCGACGCCGATGCGACCGACGCCCGCGGCCGCCAGCTGCTCCCACAGCCCGGCGCGCAGGTCGAGGCTCGGGGTGCCACGCCTGCTCGTCGCCTTGCTGCCCGGCAGATGCTTGTCGACGTCCTCGGCCATGTCCGCGGGGACCTCGTAGCACTCGCCGCAGATCGCCGGCCCCAGCAGCGCCTCGATCCGCTCGAGCCGGGCACCGAGTTCGAGCATCGTGCGCAGCGTGGCGGGCACGACGCCGACTCGAGCCCCGACCCGGCCGGCGTGCACGGCGGCCACCACTCCGGCCTGCGGATCACCGAGCAGCACCGGGACGCAGTCGGCCACCAGGGCAGCGACCGCCAGGCCTGGCTTGGCGGTGACCAGCGCATCGGTGGCTTCGGCCGGACTGTCCTGCGGACCGTCCACGACGGCCACCGTGCGCCCGTGGACCTGCTCCATCCAGGCGACGTTGCGCGGGTCGAGCCCCAGTTCGGTGGCCAGCCTCGTGCGGTTGGCCGCGACCGCGCGGGGATCGTCACCCACGCGGTCGCCGAGGTTGAAGCTGTCATACGGCGGGGCGGAACTGCCGCCCGCCCGAGTGGTCACGACGCGGCGAATACGCACTCCGCGAGCCTAACCCGCGAGGCGCGGCGGGCCCGCTCCCGGTCAGCGACGCATGAACGGCGGGACATCCACCTCGTCGTCCATCGTGTCGGTCACCGGAACCGCGCGGGACGGCAAGCTTCCCCGACCAGCCGGCTGACCGATGCCGCGGGTGGACGGCGACTGGGGAAGACCACCACGCTGCCCTCCGGACGGCTGCGCACTGCCGCTCTCCGGGCGGGCCGACTGCTGACCGTTCGACGCCGGCCGGCCGACCGGGCCGGACGCCTGCGGCCGCGACGGAGGCGACGCGGTGGACCCGCCTGAGCCGCCCGAGGAGGCAGAGCCGGTGGACCCGCTCGTGCCGTCCGACGAGCCACCGAGCGTCCCCGCCTGCGCGGTCGCCGTCGAGTTGCGCGACCCCACCGTCGGCGGCTCGAGCTTCTTGTGGGTCGGTGCGCCGGAGTCGAAGCCCGCCGCGATCACCGTCACCCGCACCTCGTCACCGAGCGAGTCGTCGATGATCGTGCCGAAGATGATGTTGGCGTCCGGGTGCGCGGCCTCCTGCACCAGCGTGGCCGCCTCGTTGATCTCGAACAGGCCGAGGTCGGAGCCGCCCGCGATGGACAACAGCGCGCCGTGCGCCCCGTCCATCGAAGCCTCCAGCAGCGGCGAGTTGATCGCCTTCTCGGCCGCCTGCACCGCACGGCCCTCGCCGCGCGCGGAGCCGATGCCCATCAGCGCGCTGCCCGCGCCGGACATCACGCTCTTGACGTCGGCGAAGTCGAGGTTGATCAGGCCGGGCGTGGTGATCAGGTCGGTGATGCCCTGGACACCGGACAGCAGCACCTCGTCCGCGCTGCGGAAGGCGTCCATCAGGCTCACGCCGATGTCGCCGAGCTGCAGCAGCCGGTCGTTCGGGATCACGATCAGCGTGTCGCACTCGTTGCGCAGCGCCTGGATGCCTTCCTCGGCCTGCTTGGCCCTGCGCTTGCCCTCGAACGAGAACGGCCGGGTGACCACACCGATGGTCAGTGCGCCCAGCTTGCGCGCGATCGAGGCCACCACCGGCGCGCCGCCGGTGCCGGTGCCGCCGCCCTCGCCCGCGGTCACGAACACCATGTCGGCGCCCTTGAGCACCTCTTCGATCTCCTCGCGGTGGTCTTCGGCCGCCTTCTGGCCGACCTCGGGCGCCGCACCGGCACCCAGTCCGCGAGTCAGTTCCCGTCCGATGTCCAGTTTCACGTCGGCGTCGGACATCAGCAGTGCCTGGGCGTCGGTGTTCACCGCGATGAACTCGACCCCCTTGAGGCCGACCTCGATCATGCGGTTCACGGCGTTCACGCCGCCGCCGCCGATGCCGACGACCTTGATCACCGCGAGGTAGTTGTGCGGGGGCGTCATCGGGTCCGCCTTCCTGGTCTTCCAACACTCGGTCTCGCAAACCGCCGGAAGCGACCCCACCCCTGGGAAAACCCTAAACCTCTACATGAGGTCGAGAGTTATGTCAACTTCCGACGTCGTCCTGGACGGTAGGCATCACGCAGCGTCGAATCCAGCAGCCACGCCGCGTGTCCGCTGTGATTTCCCGACTGTGATTTCCGCGCGCCGCGACTAGCGCACCGTGGGTAGCTCGGGGCTGGAGACGTCGTACACGCTGCCCGGCCGCGACAGCAGCGCGGCGAGCACCTGTGCCTTGCGGTCGCCCTGCCGCTGGTCACCCCACTGGACCTGCTTGCCGCCCGCCAACGTGAACTCCACGTCACCGGGGGTGGTGGCGCGGATGACCCGGACCTTGTCGCGCAGCTTGTCCGGCATGCCGTCCAGCACCGCCATCGCCGCCTTCGTCACGGGATCGTTCGGTCCCGGCTTGGTCACTTTCAGCTCGGGCAGCTTGGCGGGCTTCTTGCCGACCCGGTGGAAGGCCTTGCCGGTGCGGTCCACCAGGTGCGTGCCGGTCGCGGTGCGCACGAACGCCAGCGGCTCGCGCTCGACCACCTCGATGGTGATGGTCGACGGCAACGAGCGGCCGACCGTCACGTCCGCCACCTGCGGAAGCGCGGCGATGCGGCGTTCGGCCGCCGCGGTGTCGACGCGGAGCAGCGGAGCGCCTTCCGTCACCCCCGCCAACCGCAGCACGGAGGCCTTCGAGACCCGGTGCAGGCCGCTGACCTCGACCGCGGACACGCCCAGCAGCGAGCTGAAGAACAGCAGGTAGCCGATCGCCACCACGGTGACGACGGACAACACGACGATCGCGTTGCGCTGGCCGGTGCTGCGCCGGGGACGCCTACGGGCAGGTTTCCGCGTTCGGGACCGGGTTCGCTGCCGCGTGGTCGTCACCGTCATCCCCCTGTGGTCGGCGTCCCGGTGGCCGATCGGGCGTCCAGCTCACGCAGAATCTCCGGGCCGAGCTGGGTCACGTCCCCCGCCCCCATGGTCACCAGCACGTCGCCCGGCCGCACCAGCTGCGCGGCCAGCGTGGCGGCACGGTCGAACGCGGGTTCGTAGTGCACCGTGGCACCGGTGATCCGCTCGGCGATCAGGTTGCCGGACACTCCGGGCTCCGGCTCCTCGCGCGCGCCGAAGACGTCCAGCACCACGACCTCGTCGGCCAGCCCGAGCGCCTCGGCGAACTCCGCGGCGAACGTCCTGGTCCGCGAGTACAGGTGTGGCTGGAACACCACGACGACGCGGCCCGACCCGGCGGCCTGGCGCACCGCACGCAGCTGCGCGGCCACCTCGGTGGGGTGGTGTGCGTAGTCGTCGTAGACCCGCACGTCCTGCGAGCGGCCCTTGAACTCGAAGCGGCGGCGGACACCGCCGAACGCGGCAAGCCCCTCGGCCAGCTGGTCGGCCGGTGCCTGCAGCTCCACGCCCGCCAGCAGCGCGGCCACCGCGTTGTACGCCATGTGCTCGCCCGGCACGGCCACGGTCACGTCGAGCTCCTGGTCACCCAGCCGGACCCGGACCACTCCCCCGTCGTCGGTCTTCGGCTGATAGTCGAGCACCTGTGCGTCCAGCTCGCCCGTGGCCGACCGGCCGTAGCGGCGCACCCGCACGCCGCGCGACTCGGCCCGGCGGCCCAGCTCGGCCGCGGGCTCGTCGTCGGCACACACGATCAGCGCGCCGCCGGGCTCGATGCGGTCCACGAACTCGTCGAACACCGCCGAGTACGCCTCGGCCGTGCCGTGGTGGTCCAGGTGATCCGGCTCGATGTTGGTCACCACCGCCACGCGTGGCGAGTAGACCAGGAACGAGCCGTCGCTCTCGTCCGCCTCGGCGACGAACACCGACCCGGTGCCGTGGTGTGCGTTCGCGCCCGACTCGTTCAGGTCCCCACCGATGGCGAACGACGGATCCAGCCTGCAGTGCTGCAGCGCGACGGTCAGCATCGACGTGGTCGAGGTCTTGCCGTGCGTGCCCGCGATGCAGGCGACCTGGTAGCCCTCCATCAGCTTCGCCAGAGCCTGTGCCCGGTGCAGCACCGGGATTCCGCGCTCGCGGGCGGCGACCAGCTCCGGGTTGCTGTCCTTGATCGCGGTCGACACGATCACCGCGGTCGGCGGCTCGGACAGCTGCTCGATGTTCTCGGCGCGCTGACCGATGGCGATCCTGGCGCCCTGCGCGCGCAGCGTCAGGAACGCGCGCGACTCCTTGGCGTCCGAACCCGACACCGCGGCGCCGCGAGCCAGCAGGATGCGCGCGATGCCGCTCATGCCCGCGCCGCCGATGCCGATCAGGTGTGCGCGCGTCAGCACATCGGGCAGTGCGCGCTCGGCGAGACCGTCAGCGGCCTGTGCCACCCCGTCTGAACCGTCAGCCACCGCAAGCCTCCAGAACGATCCGCGCGAGCACCTCGTCGGCCTCCCGGTGGCCGAGCCCCTTGCTCGCTGCAGACATTGTCGCCAACCGCTCTTCGTCGGTGATCAGCGGGATGACCTGGTCGGCGATCCACTCCGGGGTCAGCTTCGCGTCCTCGATCATCAGCGCCGACCCGGCGTCGACCGCGGGCTTGGCGTTGAGCGCCTGCTCGCCGTTGCCGTGCGGTAGCGGAACGAAGATCGCGGGCAAGCCGACCGCGGAGACCTCGGCGACGGTCATGGCACCGGAGCGGCACAGGACCGCGTCCGCGGCCGCATACGCCAGGTCCATCCGGTCCAGATACGGCACCGGGACGTACGGCGGGCGGCCGGGGAACTCGCGCACCACCAGCGTGTTCTTCGGGCCGTGGGCATGCAGTACGCCGACACCGGCGTCGGCGAACGCCTGCGCGGCGGCGGAAACGGCCTTGTTGATCGACTGGGCGCCCTGGGAGCCACCGAACACCAGCAGCGTCGGCGCGTCCGGGTCGAGCCCGAACTCCTTGCGCGCCTCGGCCCGCAGCGCCGCCCGGTCCAGCGTGGTGATCGACTGCCGCAGCGGGATCCCGATCACCTCGGCCTTGGGCAACGGGGTGCCCGGCACCGCGGTGAACACCCGCTCGGCGAAGCGGGCCCCGACCTTGTTGGCCAACCCGGCGTGCAGGTTGGCCTCGTGCACGAAGATCGGCATCCGGCCGCGGGCGCCCAGGTAGGCCGACAGCGACACGTAGCCGCCGAAGCCCACCACCACGTCGGCGCCGACCCGCTCGAGCACCTCGCGGGTCCGCCGCACCGAGTCGCGCACCTTGGCGGGCATGCGCAGCAGCTCGAGGGTCAGCTTGCGCGGCAACGGCACCGGCGGGACCAGCTCCAGCTGGTAGCCACGCGCCGGAACCAGTTCGGTCTCCAGGCCGCGCGGGGTGCCGAGCGCGACGACCTTCGCGTCCGGCCGCAGCCGCCGTACCGCGTCCGCCACGGCGAGGGCGGGCTCGATGTGTCCTGCCGTCCCGCCTCCGGCCACCACCACGGTCGGCCCGGTGGCCGCAGGGTCCTTCCGGCGCTCGGCGGTGGCGTCCGAACGGGCGTCATCCTGCGGTGACGACTCGGTCACGTAGTTCCTACCTTCCACGTCGTGCCGGCGCATGGCGCGCTTGCCTGGCCGGCCTGGCCGGGGTACGCCTGGTTGCCTGCCGCGTGGGGCGCCGGGGACGTCCGACCTGCGGTCGTCCCGTCGCCGGCTTGCGATACGCCGGGGGCGCGGGCAACCGGAGTAGACGTCCGAATTTACCCGGTCCCTGACTGCGCAGCGCGGCCACCGCGGTGGGTTCGTGCCGCCCGCAGTTGGCCAGGATGCCGAACAGCCCCAACGTGATCACCAGCGACGTCCCGCCGTAGGACACCAGCGGCAGCGTCACGCCGGTGACCGGCAGCAAACCGACGACGTAGCCGATGTTGATGCACGCCTGGGACACCAGCCACGCGGTGAGCGTGCCCGCCACGATGCTGATCCACGGGTCGACGTTGCGGGTGGCGATCCGCAGACCGACGATGGCCAGCCCGGCGAACAGGCCGATGACCACGAAGCACCCGACGAACCCGAGCTCCTCCCCGATCAGCGCGAAGATGAAGTCGTGCTGCACGTTGGGCAGGTAGCGCCACTTCGACCCGCCCTGGCCGAGGCCGACACCGAACAAGCCGCCGTCGGCGAGCGCATACAGCGCCTGATTCGCCTGATACCCGGCCCCGGAGGCGTCCGACCCCGGGGAAAGGAACGACAGCACGCGGGCCAGCCGGTAGTCGGACATCAGGGCCAGGGCGACGACGCCGATCGTGCCACCGGCGATCATCCCGGCGAACAGACCGCGCGGAGCCCCGGCGAACCACAGCAACGCGACGAGCACGATGCCGAGGCTGACCGCGCCGCCCAGGTCCGGTTGGGCGATGACCAAGGCGAACATCACCAACGACACCGGCACCAGCGGCACCAGCAACTGCCGCCACGACGACGTGTAGCGCGACTTGAGCACGAGGATGTGGGCGCCCCACAACGCCAGCGCGATCTTGGCCACCTCGACCGGCTGCAGCTGGAAGCCGCCGAACTTCAGCCACCCCTGCGTGCCGCCTTGCTCGGAGCCCAGCGGCGTCAGCACCAGCACCAGCAGACCGACCGCGACGAACATCAGCGCGGGCGCGAACCGGCGGATCACCGCCAGCGGCAGGCGCAGGCCGGCGTAGAAGGCGACCATGCCGAGGCAGACGAACATCATGTGTTTGGAGAACACCGAGTACGGCGACGACCCGCTGGCAACCGACTCCACCGACGAGGCGGACAGCACCATCACGATGCCAAGGACGGTCAGCAGACCGCAGATCGCCAGCACCAGGTGGAACGAGGCCAGCGGCCGCGACAGCCACGCGGTGAGCGCGGTGAGCGCACCGGCCAGGCGCCCACCCTTGCCGCGGCGCTGCTTGCCGCGAGCCTTCTTGCCGGTACCGCCCTTGCCGGCGGCACGAGTCGTGCGCGTGCTCGACTCAGCCGTCACCATCGCCCTGCTCCCCCTGCGGCAAAGCGCGCACGGCGGCGGCGAACGCCTCACCGCGCGCGGCGTAGTCGCGGAACATGTCCATCGACGCCGCAGCGGGAGCAAGCAACACGACATCACCGGAGCGCGCCAGTCCGCGCGCAGCCTGCACCGCAGCGGTCATGGGCTCATCGTGACCCGAAGAGACCCTGCTGACCGGGACATCCGGCGCGTGTCGGGAAAGAGCAGTGGCGATCACGTCGGCATCGGCACCCAGCAACACCACGGCGCGCAGCCGTTCTGCGACGTCCGCGACCAGCTGGTCCACCGACGCGCCTTTGAGCAGCCCGCCCGCGATCCAGACCACGTTGCGGTGTGCCCGCAGCGAGAACGCGGCCGCGTGCGGGTTGGTCGCCTTGGAGTCGTTGACGTAGCGCACGCCGTCGATCTCGGCCACCTCGACCGCACGGTGGGCTCCGGGCCGGAACGACCGCAGACCGTCCCGGACGGCCTCGCCTGGCACGCCGTGAGCCCGCGCCAAGGTGGCGGCCGCCAGGGCGTTGGCGACGTTGTGCGGGCCGGGTGGGCGGATGTCGGCGAGCGTGGCCAGCTCTTCCGCGGTGCGCAGCGGGTCCGCGACGAACGCCCGGTCGACCAGCAGGTCCTCGACCAGACCGACTTCGTACGGACGCGGGCTTTGCAGACTGAAGCCCACTCGGCGCGCGTCGGGCCCGGCGTGGTCGACGGCCACCGACACCGACATGGGGTCCTGCGCGTTGTAGACCACGACGGAAGACCGCTGATGGATCTTGCCCTTCGCGGCCGCGTAGTCGGCCATGCCGCCGTGCCAGTCGATGTGGTCCTCGGCGACGTTGAGCACCACCGACGCGTGCGGCGCCAGGGTCGACGACCAGTGCAACTGGAAGCTGGACAGCTCGACGGCCAGCACGTGGTAGCCCTCGCGCACCGCGTCGAGCACGGCGAAGCCGACGTTGCCGCACGCCACCGCGTGCAGCCCGGCGGCTTTCAGCATCGCTTCGAGCATGCCCACCGTGGTGGTCTTGCCGTTCGTACCGGTCACCGCGAGCCACACCGGCGGCCGGTCGAGCTGCTGCCCGATGCGCCAGGCCAGTTCGACGTCACCGATCACTTCGACACCGGCGCGCGCGGCGGCCACGAGCAACGGCGAGTCCGGACGCCATCCCGGGCTGGTCACCACCAGTTCGGTCCCCGCGGGCGGCTCGGTGAGCGCGGTGGCCAGTTCGGCGCCGGTGTCCGCCAGCTGCTCCAGCCGCTCGGCGTTCGCGTCGGTCACCGTCACCCGGGCTCCGGCGTCGGTCAACGCGCTGATGACCGAGCGCCCGGTGACTCCGGCGCCCGCCACCAGGACGTTGCGGCCGGCGAGTTTGCTGGTCACGGCGTCGGCCACGTCAACCGCCCAGCACGGTCAGCTGTTCGCTGTAGAACAGCCCGAGGCCCAGTCCGCAGCAAATGCCCGCGAGCAGCCAGAAGCGGATGATCACCGTGGTTTCCGCCCACCCTGCCAGCTCGAAGTGGTGGTGGAACGGCGCCATGCGGAACAACCGCCGCCCGGTGGTGCGGAACACCGCGATCTGCATGACCACCGAGACCATCTCGACCACGAACAGGCCGCCGATGACGATGGCCAGCAGTTCGGTCTTGGTGGTCATGGACAGGCCCGCGATGAGACCACCGAGTGCGAGCGAACCGGTGTCGCCCATGAAGATCTTCGCCGGCGCGGCGTTCCACCACAGGAAACCGATGCACGCACCGGCCGCCGCGGCGGCGACCACGGCCAGGTCCAGCGGGTCACGCACGTCGTAGCAGCCCACCTGCGGCTCGGCCGTGCAGGACAGCCGTGCCTGCCAGAACGAGATCACCACGTACGTACCCAGCACCATGGCCGAAGCGCCACCGGCGAGACCGTCCAGGCCGTCGGTGAAGTTCACCGCGTTCGACCATGCCGAGATCAGCAGGTAGCAGAACACGATGAACACCGGGATCGGGAAGATGATCAGCGCGATGTCCCGCACGTCGGACAAGTGCTGAGACGCCGGGGTCAGCCCTTGTTCGTCCGGGAACTGAATCGCCAGCACGGCGAAGGCGACCGCGACCACGAACTGCCCGATCAGCTTCGAGGTCTTGTTCAGGCCCAGGTTGCGCTGTCTGCGGATCTTGATGAAGTCGTCCAGGAAGCCGACCAGCCCGAGACCGGTGGCCAGAAACAGCACCAGCAGGCCGGACACCGACGGTCCAGGACCGGAGCCGGTGACCCAGCGGATGCCGTGCGCGGCGAAGTAGCCGACGAGCATCGCCAGGATGATCGCGACTCCGCCCATGGTCGGGGTGCCGCGCTTGGACTTGTGCCCTTCCGGGCCCTCCTCACGGATCTCCTGCCCGAAGCCTTGCTTGGCGAAGACACGGATCAGATACGGCGTGACCATGATCGACACCAGCAAGCCGATCGAGGCCGCTATCAGGATGCTGATCACGCGGTTGCACCTTTCGCACCTGCCGGGTCCAGCAACGCGTCGGCCACGACGCCGAGACCCGCCGCATTGGACGCTTTCACCAGCACGACGTCGCCCGGCTCGAGCTCCCGGCGGAGCAGCTCGACGGCCGCCGCGGTGTCGGGCACCAGCGTCGACTCCTCGCCCCACGATCCCTCGTGGCTGGCGCCGTGATGCATCGCCGCTGCCCGCTCACCGACCACGACCAGCCGGGAGATGTTCAGCCGCACCGCGAGCCTGCCGATCTCGTCGTGCGCGGACACGCTAGCGTCCCCGAGTTCGGCCATCTCACCGAGGACCGCCCAGGAGCGTCGGCCCCTGCTCATCGACGCCAATGCCTTCAACGCCGCCCGCATCGACTCCGGGTTGGCGTTGTAGGAGTCGTTGAGGATCACCACACCGTCGTCGCGGGTGGTGACCGCCATCCGCTGCTGCGAGCGGCGCTGCAGGCCGTTCAGCCGCTGCGCCACCTCGTCCACCGACGCGCCCAGCTCGAGCGCCACGGCCGCTCCGGCCAGCGCGTTGCCGACCTGGTGCTCGCCGTGCAGCGGGAGCTGGACGTCCGCCTTCCCGCGCGGCGTCACCAGGTGGAACGACGGCCGGGCCAGCTCGTCGAGGCGCACGGACTCGGCCCGCACCTGCGCGGACGGCGACTCGCCCACCAACACCACGCGGGCGTTCGTCCGCTCGGCCATCGCGGCGACCAGCGGATCGTCGGCGTTGAGGACCGCGACACCACCGTCCGCCGCCGACGGCAGCGCCTCCGGCAACTCGCCCTTGGCCTTGGCGATGCCGTCCCGCGAGCCGAACTCGCCGACGTGCGCGCTGCCCACGTTGAGCACCACACCGATCCGCGGCGGCGCGATCGCGGCCAGGTGGGCGATGTGGCCCGGCCCGCGCGCGGACAACTCCAGCACCAGGTGCTTGGTCGACCGATCGGCCTTGAGCACGGTCCACGGGTGCCCCAGCTCGTTGTTGAACGAGCCGGGCGGGGCGACGGTGTCCCCCATCGGCTCGAGCAGCTGGGCGATCAGGTCCTTGGTGGAGGTCTTGCCGGACGAGCCGGTCACGCCGACGACGGTCAGACCGCCGGGCGCCAGCGTCTGCACGACGTGGCGGGCCAGCGCGCCGAGCGCCTGCAGCACCGCGGCGCCGGACCCGTCGGTGTCCCCGGCCAGGGCGACGGATCCGCTGTGCGTCTCGGGGTCGGCGGGCGGCACGATCACCGCGGGCGCGTCCACCTCGCGGGCGGCCAGCACCCCCGCCGCGCCGTCCGCCACCGCCTGCGCGGCGAAATCGTGGCCGTCCACCCGCTCGCCGGGCAGCGCCACGAACAGGCCGCCGTCGGCCACCTTGCGCGAATCGAACTCCACGCCGCCGGTGACGAGTTCGTCCCCGGTGGCGTGGTGAAGCCGGCCGCCGGCGATCTCCGCGACGGCGGCCAAGGTCAACGGGATCACTGCACTACTCCTCGCAATGCCGCGGTGAGTTCGTCCCGGTCGGAGAACGGGTGGATCTCACCGGCGATCTCCTGCCCGGTCTCGTGGCCCTTGCCCCCGACGAACACCACATCACCAGGGCGGGCCAGCGACACCGCGTGCTCGATGGCCTTCGCCCGATCGGCGATCTCGGTGATCTCACCACGATGTTGGGCGGGCACCGCGCGCGCTCCGTCGAGCATCGCCGCGCGGATGGCCGCCGCATCCTCACTGCGTGGGTTGTCGTCCGTCACGATCAACACGTCGCTGCGCCGCGCCGCCGCCTCGCCCATCAGTGGCCGCTTGCCTCGGTCGCGGTCACCGCCGCAACCCAGCACGGTGATCACCCGGCCGGTGACCTGGGCGCGCAGCGCATCCAGCGCCAGTGCCACGGCGGCCGGTTTGTGCGCGTAGTCCACCACGGCGGTGAACGACTGGCCGACGTCGATGCGCTCCATCCGGCCGGGGACCTGGACCTGGGCGAGGCCGCGCTGAATGTGCTGCGGCTCGACCCCGACCGCGTACAGCATCGCCGCGGCGACCAGGGCGTTGGCCACGTTGAACTCGCCGGGCAGCGGCAGCCGTCCGGCCAGCTGCAAGCCGTCCGGGCCGTGGATGGTGAACGTCTGCTGCCCGGTGGGCGTGGCCACCAGGTCGGTGGCGGTCCACATCGCCCCGGCGCCGGCGTCGAGCGCCACGGTGACCGTCTGCGGCGTGACCAGCGTCTGCCCCCACTCGCTGTCCACCACGACGACCTCGGTGGTCGAGCGGCCGTCGAACAACTTCGCCTTGGCCGCGAAGTAGTCGGCCATGTTGTGGTGGAAGTCCAGGTGGTCCTGCGACAGGTTGGTGAACGCGCCGACGGTGAACCGGGTGCCGTTGACCCGGCCCATGGCCAGTGCGTGGCTGGAGACCTCCATCGGGCAGTGCGTGACGCCTTCCTCGACCATCACCGCGAACAACGCCTGCAGGTCGGGCGCCTCCGGTGTGGTGAACGCACTGGAGAGCACGGTGCCTGCCACGCGCGTCTCCACCGTGCCGATCAGCCCGGTGGTGTGCCCGGCGGCCCGAAGTCCGGACTCGACCAGGTAGGCCGTGGTGGTCTTGCCCGAGGTCCCGGTGATGCCCATGACGGCCAGCTGCAGCGACGGCTCGCCGTAGATCCACGCCGCCACCTCACCGAGCACGGCGCGGGGAGCGGAGTGGACCAAGATCGGCACTCCCGCCTCGGCGACCTGCGGGCGGCTCGCGCCCTCCTCGTCGGTCAGGATCGCGACCGCGCCCGCGGCCAACGCCTGGTCGGCGAAATCCGCGCCGTGCGCGCGCGACCCCGGCACGGCGGCGAACAGGTCGCCGGGGCGGACCTCGTGGGCCCGCAGCGTCGTCCCGGTCACGGCGGTGTCCATCGCTTCCTGGTCAGCGATCAGCCTGCCGTCCGCCCTGGCCACCAGGGTCGTCAACGGCATCGGCGTCGTCTTGCTCGGACGACGGCCGGGCGAGGAGCCGGGAGTGCTGCGCGACACGGCCGGAAGGTTACCCGTGGCGCGCGAGCGGGCCCGCCCGGGCCGCCCCCTCCGGCGATTCGCGCAACAACGCTGCGCATCCGCACCGCGGTCGTGTCGTCACGGTGGGTAGGCACGAAAGCCCGGCCGAGCGCCGTGCTCGGCCGGGCCTTCGGGCGGAACGAATCAGCCGAAGAAGACTTCCGCCTCCTGGTAGCGATCCAGCGGAACCGTCTTCAGCTTGGCGGTGGCTTCGGACAGCTTCACGCGGACGATGTCGGTGCCACGCAGGGCGACCATGGTGCCCCAGTCGCCCTCGGCGACCGCGTCCACCGCGTGCAGCCCGAAGCGGGTGGCCAGCACCCGGTCGTAGGCGGTCGGGGTGCCCCCGCGCTGGGTGTGGCCCAGCACCACCGCACGCGACTCCTTGCCGGTGCGGTCGGCGATCTCCTCGGCCAGCCACTGGCCGACGCCGCCCAGCCGGACGTGCCCGAACGCGTCCCGCTCGCCCGAATGCAGCACTTCCTTGCCGCCTTCCGGCACGGCGCCTTCGGCCACCACGATGATCGGCGCGTACTCCGCCTCGAACCGGCGCAGCACCCATTCGACGACCTTGTCGACGCTGAACGGACGCTCCGGCACCAGGATCACGTTCGCGCCACCCGCCAGCCCGGAGTGCAACGCGATCCACCCGGCGTGCCTGCCCATCACCTCGACCACCAGCGCCCGGTGATGCGACTCCGCGGTCGTGCGCAGCCGGTCGATGGCCTCGGTCGCGATGTGCACCGCGGTGTCGAAGCCGAACGTGTAGTCGGTGGCGTCCAGGTCGTTGTCGATCGTCTTGGGCACGCCGACGACGTCGATCCCGTCGTCGACCAGGCGCTTGGCCACGCCGAGGGTGTCCTCGCCACCGATCGCGACCAGCGCGTCCACACCTTGCTCGGACAGCGTGGCGCGAATCTTGTCGACGCTGTCGTCCTTGTACGGGTTGGTTCGCGACGACCCGAGGATGGTGCCGCCGCGGGCGAGGATGTCCTCCACGTCGTTCAGTCCCAGCGGCCGGCTGTCGCCGGTGACCGGACCCGCCCAGCCGTTACGGAACCCGACGACGTCCCACCCGTGCTTCTCGATCCCCTTGCGGACCACAGCGCGAATCACCGCGTTCAAACCCGGGCAGTCACCGCCGCCGGTCAGCACACCAACACGCATCTGTCCTCCGAAAATCCGCCGCGACCGCGGCCGTGACATCCATCACTGCATCGTTGCAGCCGCCAGCGTACCGAGACCGAGCTGAACCGATTCACTGACCCGCCGCAGCAGAATCGGGCGGACTTGGTGTGAGGGACGATCGGGCAGCTCCGACGACTCAGCCGCCTGCCCGCGACCCGATCAGCAGATGCCCAGTCCGCGACGGCTGCGGACTTCCTCCATTCGCTTCCAGCGTGCCAGATTGTGGCGCGCATCGGCGAGTGCGTCGTGCGCGTTCTCCGGCGGCGCGGGCAGATCCGGCTTGCCCAGGTCCTCCCAGCGTTGCCGCAAGTCCCTGGTGAACCGCGGCAGCACCCTGGGCAGCTGCGGCATGGCGCCCCACAACTGGGCGAGCGCGACATGGTCGTACGCGGCGTACCAGGCCCACAGCTGCACGCCGTCGCGCGGCGTGCCGATGAACGCCAGCAGATCCGCCTTGATCTGCTCGCGGCTGCGCCACGCCTCGTGGTTCGGCGGCGGCAGCTTGGGCAGCACGTTCTCGCGCACCCACGGGCCCGCGCGGGTCGGGTCGAACTGGGTGGAGACCGCGTAGAACTCGCGGCCACGCTCGTCCACCACACCGATGGAGACGAGGTCGATGGTGACCCCGTCCTCGATGAACTCGGTGTCGTAGAAGAACCGCATGACAGCACTCACCCAGGTCGATCGGCGGCACGGACCGGACGTAGCAACATACCCCGCCGCCCCGCGCCGAAACGCTCAGCCTTGCCGCACCGGCTCGCTCTGCTCGCGCTGCCGGCTCTCGGCCGCACGTGGCGCGCCCGCGCTCGAGCCCACTCCGGAGAACTGGGTGAGCCCTTTGACGGTCGCAGCATAGACGTCCACATACTCCTGACCGGACAGCTCCATCAAGGCGTACATCAACTCGTCGGTCATCGACCGCTCGATGAACGGGTCACCGGCCAGACCGTAGTAGCGCGAGAAGTCCAGCGGCTTGCCGATGCGGATCTCGATGCGCCGCGGCCACCACATGCGCGAACCGATCGGGTTGACCTTCTCCGTGCCGATCATCGCGACCGGGATGATCGGCACCTTGGCCTCCAGCGCCATGCGCGCCACCCCGGTCTTGCCCTTGTACAGCCGCCCGTCCGGCGAGCGGGTGCCCTCCGGGTAGACGCCGAGCAGCTTGCCTTCGCGCAGCAACCGCACGCCGGTGTCCAGCGCCGCACGGCTGGCCGACCCGCCGGAGCGGTCGACCGGGTGCTGCCCGGTGGACAGCATGAACCAGCGCTTGAACCGGCCCTTGAGGCCCTTCTCGGTGAAGTACTCCTTCTTGGCCAGGAAGTAGACGCGCCTGCGGATGCGCGCGGGCAAGAAGAACGAGTCGACGACGGCCAAGTGGTTGCTGGCGAGTATCGCTCCGCCTGCTTCCGGGATGTTCTCGCGGCCGATCACCTTGGTCGGCCAGAACGTCCAGAGAATCGGACCGAGCAACACATACTTCAGCAGCCAGTAGAACACCGCCCACCCGCCTTCCGAATGTCGCCGGCGATCAACGTAACGGACGATAACGCGCGGTGCGCGGCAGGTGACAGACTCAGACCTGCCGACGAAGCCACCGCACCGTCAATCATGGTCCCATCACCCGCGTGGCCGTGCGACGATGGTGGGGTGAGCAAGACGGGGAACAGCCCGGACGGCCAGGACGACGTCGACGCCATCTTCGACGAACTCGTGGCCGAGTTGCGCGCGGAGGGATTCGGCACCCAGGAGACCGCCGAGTCGCCCCGCCCGCGCGAGCGCGAGCAGGACGAGCCCGCCGCCCGCCCGTCGTCCGAGTGGCGCACCAGCGCCGTCGGCTGGGACGAGGCCATGCTGTCCGACCAGGCCGACGACGATGACGCCGACGAGCACTTCGTCCCCCCTGAGCCGCCCCCGCTTCCCCGGCCCACGCGGGCGATGGTGATCATCGCGTTGTTCTTCGCCATCGGCCTGGTGCTGCTGATCGCCCCAGGGGTGATCGGGATGGGGCCGGTACTGGCCACGCCGCTGGGCATCCTGGCACTGGCCGTCGGCCTCGGCCTGGCACTGCTGCGCGCCCGTGACGACAATCGCCCGCCGGGTTCCGATCCATCCACCGGTGCGCAGGTGTAGGAGTCATGCGGATCGATTTCGCCCCGTCCCGCCGATCCACCGTGGGAGCCGAGTGGGAGCTGGCCCTGGTGGAGCGGCGTACCGGAGAACTCGCCTCGGTCGCCGAACAGATCCTCACCGAGGTCGCCGAACCGGGAGCTGAGGAGCACCCCAAGATCAAGCAGGAGCTGCTGCTCAACACGGTCGAGATCATCACCGGCGTGTGCGACACGGTCGGCGAAGTGGCCGACGACCTGGCCGAGTCGCTCGATCTGGTCCGCAAGGTCACCGATCCGCTCGGCGTCGAGGTGTTCTGCGCGGGCACGCACCCGTTCGCCACCTGGTACCAGCAGAAGGTCACCAACAAGGAGCGCTACGCCAAGCTGATCGAGCGCACCCAGTGGTGGGGCAGGCAGATGCTGATCTACGGCGTGCACGTGCACGTCGGGATCGAGCACCGGGAGAAAGCACTGCCGATCCTGGACGGGCTGCTCAACTACGCCCCGCACCTGCAGGCGCTGTCGGCGTCCTCGCCGTGGTGGGGCGGCGAGGAGACCGGATACGCCTCCAACCGGGCGTTGATGTTCCAGCAGCTGCCGACCGCCGGCCTGCCGTTCCAGTTCGACAAGTGGTCGGAGTTCGAGTCCTACGTCGACGACATGTTCGTCACCGGCGTGATCGACGACCTGACCGAGATCCGCTGGGACATCCGGCCGTCACCGCGCTTGGGCACCGTCGAGCAGCGCGTCTGTGACGGCGTTCCCACGCTGGAGGAGGTCACCGCCATCGCCGCGCTGACCCAGTGCCTGGTCGAGGACCTGAGCACCCGGCTGGACAACGGCGAGGAGATCCCCACGATGCCGCCGTGGCACGTGCAGGAGAACAAGTGGCGCGCCGCGCGCTACGGAATGGACGCGATCGTCATCCTCAACGCTGCGGGCGACGAGCAGCTGGTCACCGAATCGATCGTGGACCTGCTCAATCGGCTCGAACCGACCGCGCGGCGGCTGGGCTGCCAGAACGAACTCGCCGGCATCGAGACGATCCTGACCTACGGCGCGAGCTATCAACGGCAGCGCGCCGTGGCACGGGAACACAACGGCAGCCTGAAAGCGGTCGTGGCGTCGCTGATCGCGGAGATGCGGGAAGGCATCGCCAAGGACGAGGGCATCAGCCGTCGATGACCCGGTGGTCGCCTGCCTCGATGGCCTTCGGGTTGCGGCGGAAGCGGCTGACCTTCTCGGCTTTCCGCGGTGGACGGTCGTTGGCGACGAGCACGGCCACCCAGGGCAGCGGCACGGACAACAGGATGAGCGCCAGCGCCAGCCACCACGTGTGATAGAAGACTCCGGCCAGGATGAGGCACGGGAAACGGCACGACATCATGATGATGTACTTGCGCTTCCGGTCGGCGAACTCCTCGTCGAGGGATCGGGCGGCTGCGGTGATCAACACCGGACGTTCTGTGGGGTCGGTGTTGCTCACGGCAAACCACCTCCTCGTGCCATCGTCCCACCGATGGGTGTGGACGTCACCCTTACCGGGCAACTCGATGCGAACCAAGCCCACACGATCCTGCACCCGGGTCTTACCCCTGCCGCGCTCGGGGTAACCGCCGCGACACCACCCGCACGAGCAACCGGCCCGGCGAGGGCGCCATGGCACGATGAGGCTCGTGGAGCCCACCCACCAACCCCCTTCCTTCTCCCCTGCCGATTGCGACCGCCTGCGCGAGGTGTTCCAACGCTGCGGTTTCGACACCGACGGTGTCCTGGCGGCCCTGGGCGGGCAGGCGCACGCCGCGTTGAGCCGGGACGAGCCGGAGCCCGCGCGTCGAGCCAGCCGCGACGCGGGGGACCTCGGCACGCTGATCCGCCTCTTCCTGCTCGGCGACACCGAACCGGTGACCGAGGTCGAGCGGGTGTTCGCGCCTCTCGGTGTCGACCGGGCCGTGCAGTTGGAGGTTCTCGAGCGCTCCGGCAACGGACTGCGGGCCGGGCTCGACATCCGGCCCCACGGGGACGACGAGCACTCGTGGTGGGTGATCTCCGACGTCGATCAGGTGCAGCGCGGCCGCAACCGCAGCACGCGAGTGGACCACGTGGTCGGCGTCGGCCAGGCGTCGCTGAGCCTGGTGCGGGCGACCAGTCGTCGGCCCGTCGGCAGCGTGCTGGACGTGGGAGCAGGCAACGGCGTGCAGACGCTGTATGCCAGCACGCACGCCGAACGGCTCACGGCCACTGATGTGTCGCCACGGGCCGTCGCACTCGCCGAAGCCACGTTCCGGCTGAACCAGCTCGAGGTCGAGGTCCTGCGAGGCGCGTGGTTCGAGCCGGTCAGCGGGCGGGAGTTCGACCAGATCGTGTGCAACCCGCCGTTCGTGGTCGGCCCGCCCACGGTCGACTACACCTATCGCGACTCCGGGCTGGGCGGTGACGCGGCCAGTGAGCTGGTCGTCCGGTCGCTGCCGCGGCACCTCTCCCCCGGCGGGACCGGCCATCTGCTGGCTTCCTGGCTGCACCGTGAGGGCGAGGACTGGGCCGAGCGTGTCTCGTCCTGGCTGCCAGGCGGGGTCGACGCCTGGTTCGTGCAGCGTGACGTGGCCGATCCCGCGCTGTATGTCGGCACGTGGCTGCGCGACGCCGGGATCGATCCGCGGTCACCGGAAGGCAGCCGAAAGGCGTCGGCCTGGCTGGACTTCTTCGAGTCCCAGCGCGTCGAGGGCGTCGGGTTCGGTTTCGTGACCCTGCGGCGGACCGACGGCGAGGCGACCGTCGTCTGCGAGGACCTGCGGCAGGCCTACGACGACCCGCTCGGCCCCGAGGCAGCCGCATGGCTGGACCGCGTGCAGTGGCTGCGCGATCACCCCGATCTGTTGACCGAACGGCTCCGCGTGGCGGACTCGGTGGTGCTGGAGACGATTTCCCAGCCCGGCGACGAGGGGTGGTCGGAGAAGATTCGGCGCCTGCATCGTATGGACGGCCCGGGTTGGCAGCACGACATCGACGAGCTGGCGGCCGCCCTGATCGCCGGCTGCCGCGGCCTGCTCCCCCTCGGCGACCTCGTCGCGTTGCTGGCGCACGCGTTCGACGAGCAACCCCAGCAGCTGGCCACGGGCGTCCGGACAATGGCACGACAACTGGTCCTGCACGGCATGCTCGAGCCGGCTACGGAGGATGCGGAATGAGGGCGGTGGCTGCCCGGGTCACGGAAGCCAGCGTGACGGTGGACGGCGAGGTCGTCGGGGAGATCCGCGAGCCGGGACTGCTGGTCCTGCTCGGAGTGCACACCGACGACACCGAGGAGAACGCGGCGCGGATGGCGCGCAAGTTGCACGAGTTGCGCGTGTTGCGGGACGAGCAGTCGTGTGCGACGGCGGGCGCTCCCCTGCTGGTCGTGAGCCAATTCACGCTGTACGGCGACACCCGCAAAGGACGCCGTCCGTCATGGGTCGCGGCCGCCCGGCCGGAACACGCCGAGCACCTCGTCGGCGTGGTGGTGGACCAACTGCGGCACCGCGGCGCGACCGTGGAGACCGGCCGGTTCGGCGCGATGATGCAGGTCAGCAGCGTCAACGACGGGCCGTTCACGGTGCTGGTCGAGACGTGACCACACGCCACTGCCATCGGTGAAGTTTGCTCGAACGTGCGTGCGGCAAACCACAGCCCACGCACGCAGAAACCGTTTGCCTCGGGAACTATTTCGGCGGGCGCCGACGTTGAGATGAGTGTCCGGCTACCGCCGGCAGATTTTCTCCCGCGGGCACGGACCGCGGGGACGTGAGCCAGCCAAGGGGAGGCAGTGATGTCCGCACCGACACTCGAGCGCCGGAGCAACGCACACTCGGACTCCGACGCCCAGATCGCCATGCTTCCCACCCAGGACGCGCGCGGGCAGGAGCCCGACCTGGACGCCCAGGGCCCGTCGGCCGACCTGGTGCGTGTCTACCTCAACGGTATCGGAAAAACGGCGTTGCTGACCGCCGCCGACGAGGTCGAGCTGGCCAAGCGGATCGAAGCAGGCGTGTTCGCCCAGCATGTGCTGGACACCGAGGAGGACCTGAGCGCCGAGCGCCGCGCGGAGCTGCGGGCGCTGGTGCGGGACGGTCAGCGGGCCAAGAACCACCTGCTGGAGGCCAATCTGCGCCTCGTCGTCTCGCTGGCCAAGCGCTACACCGGCCGCGGCATGCCGCTGCTGGACCTGATCCAGGAGGGCAACCTCGGCCTGATTCGCGCGGTGGAGAAGTTCGACTACACCAAGGGGTTCAAGTTCTCCACCTACGCGACGTGGTGGATTCGTCAGGCGATCACCCGTGGTATGGCCGATCAGGGCCGCACCATCCGTCTGCCCGTCCACTTGGTGGAGCAGGTGAACAAGCTGTCGCGGATCAAGCGTGATCTGCACCAGAAGCTGGGCCGCGAGGCCACGCACGAGGAGCTGGCCGCCGAATCCGGCATCCCGGCGGAGAAGGTCGCCAAGCTGCTCGACCACGCGCGTGACCCGGTCAGCCTGGACATGCCGGTCGGCTCCGAGGAGGACGCCCCGCTGGGCGACTTCATCGAGGACTCGGAGGCCACCGACGCCGAGTCGGCGGTGATCTCCGGCATCCTCCAGGACGACCTGCGTCGCGTGCTGGCCACGCTGGACGAGCGTGAGCAGAACGTGATCCGCCTGCGCTACGGCATCGACGACGGCCAGCCGCGCACGCTGGACCAGATCGGCAAGCACTTCGGCCTGTCCAGGGAGCGGGTGCGGCAGATCGAGCGCGAAGTCATGTCGAAGCTGCGGCAGGGCGAGCGGGCCGAGCGGCTGCGCGCTTACGCCAGCTGAGAATCACACAGGGTGAAGCTGAGAAGATCCCGAGAACTCGAACGGCGGCGTTGACTCCGCCGGGCCGCTCGCGGCAGGCTCGTCATCGCAAGCAACCTCCCGCCGGGACGTGACGTCCTTGGAGATGAAGGTTGTCGGCGGCGACTCATGAGCCTCGCGTCCGGCGCATGAGCCGGTTCGCGTTCTCCGGAAGGTCGGGTCCGGTCGGGGTGGGCCCGGCCTTCCGACTTTTCACGTTAAGGTCGGCGTGTGACTGCTTCTCCCACCGCATTCGAGTACACCGATGTCCTGCCGCTCGGCGAGGACACCACCGAGTACCGCCTGGTCAGTGCCGAGGGTGTTCGCACCGTGCAGGCCGCCGGCCGTACGTTCCTCGAGGTCGAGCCGCAGGCGCTGACGACGCTGGCGAAGACGGCGATCACCGACATCCAGCATTTGCTGCGCACGTCGCACCTGGCGCAGTTGCGTGCGATCGTGGACGACCCGGAGGCCAGCGGTAACGACCGGTTCGTGGCGATGGATCTGCTGCGGAACGCGGCGATCTCCGCGGGCGGGGTGCTCCCGATGTGCCAGGACACCGGCACGGCGATCGTCATCGGCAAGCGCACCGAGTCCGTGCTGACCGGCGGGGACGACGAGCGGGCGTTGACCAGAGGCATCTTCGAGGCCTACCAGGAGCTGAACCTGCGCTACTCGCAGATGGCTCCGGTGACGTTCTGGGACGAGCGGAACACCGGCACCAACCTGCCTGCGCAGATCGAGCTCTACCACAAGCCGGGCGCCGAGCCGAAATACGAATTCCTGTTCATGGCCAAGGGTGGCGGCAGCGCCAACAAGACGTTCCTCTACCAGGAGACGAAGGCGCTGCTGAACCCGAAGCGGCTGGCGTCGTTCCTGGACGCCAAGCTGCGGTCGCTGGGCACCGCCGCCTGCCCGCCGTACCACCTGGCGATCGTGGTCGGCGGCATGTCGGCCGAGTACAACCTCAAGGTCGCCAAGCTCGCCAGCGCCCGCTACCTGGACGACCTGCCGCGCGAAGGGTCCCCGCTGGGCCACGGTTTCCGGGACGTCGACCTGGAGCAGCAGGTGCTGGAGATGACCCGGCAGTTCGGCATCGGCGCGCAGTTCGGCGGGAAGTACTTCTGCCACGACGTGCGGGTCATCCGGTTGCCGCGGCACGGCGCGTCCTGCCCGGTCGGCATCGCGGTGTCGTGCTCGGCGGACCGGCAGGCCAAGGCCAAGATCACGCCGGACGGGTTGTTCATCGAGCAACTGGAACGCGACCCGGCGCGGTTCCTGCCGGACGTCACCGAGGACGAGCTGTCCGACGAGGTGGTCCGGATCGACCTGACGCAGCCGATGGACACCATCCGCGAGACGCTGTCGGCCCTGCCGGTGAAGACCCGGCTGTCGTTGACCGGTCCGCTGGTGGTCGCACGGGACATCGCGCACGCGAAGATCGCCGAGCGGCTGGAAGCCGGCGAGCCGATGCCGCAGTACATGCGGGACCATCCGGTGTACTACGCGGGCCCGGCCAAGACGCCCGACGGCTACCCGTCGGGCTCGTTCGGCCCGACCACGGCGGGACGGATGGACTCCTACGTGGAGCAGTTCCAGGCCGCGGGTGGCTCGCTGGTGATGCTGGCCAAGGGCAACCGCTCCAAGCAGGTGGTGCAGGCCTGCCAGAAGTACGGCGGGTTCTATCTGGGCTCGATCGGTGGCCCGGCCGCCCGGCTGGCGCAGGACTGCATCAAGAAGGTCGAGGTGCTCGAGTACCCCGAGCTCGGCATGGAAGCGGTCTGGAAGATCGAGGTCGAGGACTTCCCGGCGTTCATCGTGGTCGACGACAAAGGAAACGACTTCTTCGCCGACACGTCGGAGCCGGTGCTGCAGATCTCGTTCCGGACCTGACGGCGCAGGCTCGCCCGAGCCCGGGCTTTCGCTCCCGACGGAGCGGATCGAGCTCGACAGGGACCGGGCCGCGTGCTGGCGAGAGGCGTCGGCCGCGTACCGATGGGGCATCGGCCGCAAACCGATGGGGCATCGGCCATGTACCGGCTGGATGCGGGCCGCGTGCCGGTTGGATGCGGGCCGCGGCCTGATCGGGGCATGTGCCGCGTACCGGTGAGGGCATGTGCCGCATTCACCGCGGCGCGGGCTCCAGGCTGGCGGGCCTCGAGCCCGTCGGCGCCTGTCGGCAAGCGACCCAGGCTCCCCCGCGGTGTGCGCGGGGCCGACCGCTCGTGAACGCCACGCTGCCCGCCCGGCACATGGCCGGGCGGGCAGCGTACTGGTGCGAGGTCCGCGCTCCGGTTACAGCGCGACGTTGTGCTGGCCGAGCCACGCCAGCGGATCGATCTTCTGCGAACCGTTCTGCCACACCTCGAAGTGCAGGTGCGGGCCGGTCGACTGGCCGTTGTTGCCGATCTCGGCGATCTGCTCACCGGCCTCGACACGCTGGCCGGCCTGCACCGAGTACTCGAACATGTGGCCGTAGACGGTGATCGTGCCGTCGTCGTGCTTGATGCGCACCCAGTTGCCGAACCCGCTGGCCGGGCCTGCCTCGACCACGGTGCCGTCGGCGACCGAGTAGATCGGCGTGCCGAGCGAGTTGGCGATGTCGATGCCGCCGTGCTGCTCGCCGCCACGCGCACCGAACTGCGACGTCAGCCGACCCTCGGTGGGCTTGACGAATTCGGCGGACGTGGCAGCCTGGCGAGCCTCGGCCCGCTTCTGCCGAGCGCGCTCCTCGGCGCGCTCCTTGGCGCGCTTCTTGGCCAGAGCGGCCTCACGGGCCTCTTCCCGCGCCTTCTCCTTGGCGCGTTCCTTGGCCTCCTTGCGCTTCTTGACCCACTCCAGGTGTGCCTGCTGGGCCTCGAAATGTTTCCGTAGTTGCTCTTCGCGCTTGATCGCGGCCGACGTGTCCGGTTGTGGGGTGGCGCGAGACTGCAGTGCTACCGAATCGGCCGGCTCCGCGCTGATTGCTTGCTGGGCGAGGGGGGCTAGTGCGCACGCGGCAATGACCGCGGCGACAACGCGCCTTCGTCGCATGGGGGATGTGCCTTCCTGTACGTCTCGGGGAAGGCCCGGCCACACCGGGCGGGGGATCCCGGCGAGCGCAAGGAACGCGCTCATGTCGTGACCGAACCGTGACGTTCCAGGCGACCGTAACCAGGCGCGACAGACGCCAGCAAACACGCATCGTGGTCCCATTCACACGAACGTGTGGCGTCGAAGATCACCGCAGAATTGGCGCCGCTGCCCTGCTCCTTCGGTTGATTCCCAGCTCAGAAAGCGATTCCGGCCTGATCAACGGCATCGACAACCGCTGATCGTTCTCAATCGATCCGGTAGCTCACGGTGACGGACACCACCGGCTCGCTGTGATGCGGGTCGCGGGTAGTGTCCGCCGGCCGGCGGGTATCCCTACTTCTTCTGCTTCTCGACGGTCAGCACGACGGTGCGATCGGTCAGCGGCTTGTCCAGCTCGACGGTCAGGACCGGGTAGCGGATGTCCATCGTGCACATCCTCGGCTGCTTGGGCTGGGTGATCACGACCGTCACTTCCACCTGCGACGCGCTCTGCTTACCCAGCTCGGCGGTCGCCTTGTCGCACCCGGACTCCTGTGCGGTCACCGCCAGCGTGGTGCCCTTCACCAGAACCTTCGTGGGGTGCCCCTGCGGCAGGTTCTTGACCTCGACCTGCTTGTCCGGCACCGGCTCCGCGCCCTTCGGCGGCTGGCCGACGTTCGGCCGGTCCTGGCCATCCGCTCCCGGCTTCTGGTCGGGCTGGTTCGCCGACTGGTCGTTCGGCTTGCCGCTCGGTGGCTCGGCAGGCGCCGACGTGCCGTTCTCCGCCCCGTCGCCCGCGGCGGGCTGCGCGGAGTCGCCGCCACCACATCCGGCCAGCACCATGGCGAGCACGGCCGATCCAGCAATTGCGTTCAACCACTTCGTGTGCCTCATGTCACCTGGACGGAACGAGTGCACCACGGGGTTGCATGGCCGTTTTCCCACGGGTCTACCTCACCTGCTCGGCGATCGACGGCAAGCGTCGCGGGCCGGTGTCCGGTCGCGCAGGTGGGTCACCGATACGCAGTTTGGCCGCGACCACGACGACGCCGTCGGAGGTGGCGATGACCGGGTCCAGGCTCAATTCGCGCACCTCGGGGATGTCCTCGGCCAGCGCACCGACCCGGAGAGCCAGATCCGCCAGGGCCCCGAAGTCGGCGGGGTCGTCACCGGTGTAACCGGACAGCAGGGCCGCCGATCGCGGCTCTCGCACCAGGTCTGCCGCGTCGGTGTCGCTCAACGGAACGGCTCGGTAGGAACGGTCACCGATCAAGTCGCCCAGCATCCCGGACAACCCGAACGTGACCAGCGAACCGAACGACGGATCGTCCTGCAGCCCGATCGCGCACGAACTCCCCCGCGGCGCCATTTCCTGCACCACCACGCCGGCCTCGCCGGAGATCTCCAGCAGGTCCGCGTACGCGGCCCGGACCTGGCGCTCGTCGATCAGGTTCAGGCGCGCCCCGGACAGGTCGGGACGGCGGCTGAGGCGCTCGTCGACCGATTTCACCGCCACCGGGTAGCCGAGACGCTCGGCGGCCTGGGCCGCTTCGTCGGCCGAGTCGGCGCGCTCGAACGGCAGGATCTCGATGCCGTAGCAGGCCAGCAGCTGGAGGCACTGGTCGTCGCTGAGCCAACCCTCGCGGCCGGACTCGGCCTGCACCTCGCGGACGATCTGCTGGGCGCGCTCCGGGTGCAAGCCTTCGGGCCGCACGAACGTCCCGGCTGGACGCTGGCGCCACGCGGCGTAGCGCGTCACCCGGGCCAACGCCGTGACCGCGCGTTCCGGGCTCGGGTACGACGGGATCGATCCGCGCGTCGGCGTGCCGTCCTCCGACCGGACGGCCAAGGACTCGGGCACACCTTCCACCGCAAGGAATGTCGAGACAACCGGTTTCGTCTGGTCCTCGCCCTCCCCCACGACTTGGCGCACCGCTTCCGCGTACGGCGCGGCGTCCTGCGCCACCGGCGGCGCCCACAAGACCACCAGCGCGTCCACATCCGGGTTGCTGACCGCCTCGCGGACGGCGGCGCCGAACTCGTCCGGTCCTGCCTGCGGTCCGACATCCACCGGGTCGAACGCCACCGTCAGGCCGAGGGCCATGGCGGTGTCCGCAGCCAGCTGCCCGACCGCGGTGGAGTTGCCGACGATCGCCACGCTGGGCCCCTTCGGCAGCGGCTGGTGGGCCAACAGCAGGGCAACGTCGAACAGCTGCGCCAGCGAGTCGACCCGGATGACACCCGACTGCTCGAACAGGGCTTGCACGGCCGCATCGTCGACCTGCGCTGATGCCGCGGCCAGCTCGCGGCTGACGGCGTGCCGCCCGGCGCGGACCACCACGACCGGTTTGCTGCGCGCCAGGCGTCGCGCCAACCGAGCGAACTTGCGCGGGTTACCGAACGATTCCAGGTAGAGCAACACGGTGTCGGTCGCCGGGTCGGTCTCCCAGTACTGGAGCAGGTCGTTGACCGAGACGTCAGCGCGGTTCCCGGCGGACACGAACGTGGACAGGCCGAGGCCGCGCTTGGCGGTGTCGGCCAGGATGGCCACGCCGAGTGCGCCCGATTGGCAGAAGAAGCCGGTGCGTCCGCGGCCAGGCAGCCACGGCGCCAGCGTGCCGTTGAGCCGAACGGACGGGTCGGTGTTGACGACGCCGAGCGCGCTGGGCCCGACCACGCGCATGCCGTGCGCACGGGCCTCCCCGACCAGTTGCAGCTCGGCGTGCAAACCGTGTGGGCCGGCTTCGGCGAAACCCGCCGACACGATCACCAGCGCCTTGACGCCCTTCTCCAGCGCGCCGTCCAGGACGTCGAACACCTTCTCCGCCGGGACGGCGACGATCGCCAGGTCCACTTCGTCGGGGATGTCCACCACGCTCGGGTATGCCTTGACTCCGCGTACCGACTCGCGTGCGTCGTTGACCGGGTAGACGGTTCCGGCGAAGTCCGCGCTGACCAGGTTCGACAGCACGACGTAGCCGATCTTGCCGGGATCGGCCGAAGCGCCGATGACCGCGACCGAACGCGGGTGGAGCAGGTTGTAGACGCTGCGGGCTTCCGCGGCCTGTTCCCTGGCCCGCGCCACCGCCAGCGACTCCTCGGTCGGGTCGATGTCGAATTCGAGATGCAGCGTGCCGTGGTCGAATTCCTTGGTGACGTGGTAGCCGGCGTCGGTGAACACCCGGGTCATCACGCGGTTCTCGCTGAGCACCTCGGCCTCGAACCGTTCCACGCCGCACTCGGCCGCGGCGGCCGCGAGGTGTTCCAGCAGGATCGAGCCGAGCCCGCGGCCCTGGTGAGCGTCGTCGACGACGAAGGCGACCTCGGCGCTGGGTGCGTTGTCACCGATGCGCTCATAGCGCCCGACGCCGACCACGTCGTCGCCGAGCACAGCGACCAGCGCGACCCGGTTGTAGTGGTCGACGACGGTGAACCGCTCGAGGTCCTTCGGAGGGATGCGGGGGTAGGCGCCGAAATAGCGCAGGTATCGCGTTTGCTCGGACAGGCGGCCGTGCAGCGCGACGATGGCGTCGGCGTCCGACGGCACGATCGGCCGGAGGTGTACCGTTCCGCCGTCGCTGAGGACGACGTCGGCTTCCCAGCCGCGTGGGTAGTCGTAGGGGTCGCGAGGACCCGGGCGTTCGGCTTGGGTCGCGCGCGGGGGATTACGGCGCTGGGCTGAAACGCCCTCCTGAGGGTTCTCGTCTGCCGAGGTGTCGGTGCCACCGACGGCTGCACCCGACTCGGCGCCCGGTCCGTCGCGTTCGGCTGTTCCGCTGTCGGCAGGTTCGGATACCCCGCTGCCACGGTCGGATGCTCCACTGTCGGCGGGTTCGGATACGCCTCTGCCGACAGGTTCGGATGCTTCGCTGCCAGCAGATTCGGAGACCCCGCTGGCGGCACGGTCGGATGCTCCGCTTTCCGCGACGTCGGGTGCCGCAGTCCCCGCGCCGCTGTCAGCGCTCTCGGCCCCGCGCCGCTGGATCGCCTCCTGTGCGTCACCATCAGCGCGCCCGTCACCCTCGTCAGCGCTCTCCGCGGCGGCCGAAGTCTCGGTACCGGTTTCCTCTTCCGTGCCGATCGGGGTGTCGGCACCGGCGTCCTCGGGCTCTTTCGGTGTCTCGGTCATCCGCTCAATCCCTCGGGTCGTCGGGGTCGAGGCCGTGGAGTGGGAACACCGCCCTGCGCGCCTGAATGATCGCCGCGTCGACCTGACGGTCGGCGTCACCACCCCACCGCTCGAACGAGGTGTCGGCCCCGTCGGACATCGAGCTGGGCAAAGGTGTGTGCGGAGCTATCTTCCGCGCCGTTCGCATCCAACCCTGAGGGAGTGGGGTGTCGGGCGCGAGGTCGCGGTCCAATGCCGTGGCGAGCAAGTGCGTCCAGGACCGCGGCACGACACGGACCAGCTGGTAGCCGCCACCGCCGAGCGCCAGCCAGTGGCCGTCGGCGTACTCCTCGGCGAGCTCGCGCACCCTGCGATAGATCTGCCGGTGTCCGTCCACGGTCAGTGCCAACTCGGCGAGCGGGTCGTCGACGTGCGAGTCAACCCCGCACTGGCTGACGATCAACTGCGGGCGGAACTCGGCCAGCAACGCGGGCACGATCGCCTCGAATGCGCGGAGCCAGTCGCCGTCACGGGTCATCGGCATCAGCGGCACGTTGACCGCGTAGCCCTCCCCCTCGCCTTCACCGAGCTCGGAGGAGTATCCGGTGCCGGGCCACAGGGTCAGCGGGTGCTGATGCATGGACACGGTCAACACCCGCGGGTCGCCGTAGAAGGCAGCTTGCACCCCGTCGCCGTGGTGCACGTCGGTGTCGATGTAGGCGATCCGGTCGAACCCGTTGTCCAGCAGCCACGAGATCGCCACCACGCAGTCGTTGTAGATGCAGAATCCCGCGGCGTTGCCTGCCATCGCATGGTGCAGGCCGCCTGCGATGTTGACCGCGCGCTTGCTCCGACCTTCCGCAATCTGCCGGGCCGCCAGCAACGAGGAGCCCACGACCAGGGCGGACGACTGGTGCATGTTGTCGAACACCGGGTTGTCCTCGGTGCCCAGGCCACGAGCCGGATTGGGGCCGTCGTCCGGCGCCGCCTTCACCGCCTCCAGGTAGTCGGGTTTGTGCGCGCGCTCGATCTCGCTGTCCGATGCTTGCTCCGGGACGAGCAGCGGCACCCCGTCGAGTACGCCGAGCTCGGCGGCCAGCCGGATGGTGAGATCGAGCCGAATGGGGTGCAGCGGATGCTCGCCACCCAAGTCGTATTCGAGCAACTCCGACGTCCACACGACCGAGGCCGGTACCAAATCAGGGCGGGGGGCTTCGCTGGCCGACATACCGGCGATTATTCCCGGCATGCCCCCATCTGTCGCGCTGCGAACTGCGCCCGGCCTCTCTCATCCGGTCGCGAACGAGCGCGGCCTGTCCACCAGTTCCGGGTTCGCTCCCGTGCCGAGGTCCGTCGGTTCGGCCGGTCTCCCGTGCCGAGGTCCGTCGGTTCGGCCGATCTCCCGTGCCGAGGTCCGTCGGTTCGGCCGGTCTCCCGTGCCGAGGTCCTCGCCGCCGGTCAGCCCGGCTGCTCGCCCGTGGCCACCGGACGTTGCGGGTCGCGGCACCAGTGCGACCAGGAGCCGGCGTACAAGGCGGCGGGCTCGTCCCGGCCGACGACCTCGAGCGCCAGGACGATCGAGCTCGCAGTGACCCCGGACCCGCAATAGGCCCCGACGGGGGTGTCCGCGGTGACGCCGAGCTCGGTGAAGTGCGCGGCCAGCTCTTCCGGCGTGCGCCAGCGGCCATCGGACCCGACGTGTGCGCTGAACGGTGCATTGATCGCCCCCGGGATGTGACCTGCCCGCGGATCGACCGGTTCGGTCTCACCTGTGTAGCGCGGGTGAGCGCGAGCGTCGAGCAAGACACCTTCGCGAGCGAGCTTTCCGGCGTCGTCGGCATCGAGGACCGGCATCTGCCCCGGTCGCACGACGAAGTCCCCTGGCTCCGGCTGCGGCACCGTGGACTCCACCGGCAGCCCGGCGGCCTCCCATGCGGCGAACCCGCCGTCGAGCACGCGGACCGCAGTGTGGCCGGCCCACCGCAGCAGCCACCACGCGCGAGCTGCGACCGAGCCGTCCGCATCGTCGTACGCCACGACGGGGCGAGACGCCCGGACACCGGCAGCGCGAAGCTTGCCCTGCAGCGCGTCCGGCTCAGGCAACGGGTGCCTGCCGCCGTCGCCCGGTTCACCGGCCAGATCCCCGTCGATGTCGAGGAAAACGGCACCGGGAATGTGGCCCTCGGCGTAGGACTCCGAACCCGGCGGCCCGGTCAGCCGCCACCGCACGTCGAGCACGACAGAGGGCTCGGGACTGTTCAGCTGCTCGGCCAACTCCTCGGGGCTGATCAAAGGCTGCATAGCGTCATCGTGCCCTAGTCGCGTCAACAGACATGCGGACCCATCGAGAACGTCAGGTTCTCGTGCGGAGCGTGGGGTCGAGGGCACCGGAGCGCTCAAGGGTGTTGGCACGCGCTAGTACTGAGGGCGCCCGAGTACTCAGGGGTTGTCCGCGCCGCCCGAACGGGCCGCGACCCCACCCCCGTCGTCGGTTCACGCTCCACGGCCCATACCGGAATCAAGCAGGTGAGCGGCGCCCCCACCCCTCGCCGGCCCGGGAAGCGGCTGCGAGACACTGTCATTACCGGCGACTACCATGGGGTTCTGAGGGAAAGGCGGCCAGGTGAACGAGCTGATCGACACCACTGAGATGTACTTGCGCACCATCTTCGAGCTCGAAGAAGAAGGTGTCGTTCCCTTGCGTGCCCGCATCGCCGAGCGGCTGCAGCAAAGCGGACCGACCGTGAGCCAGACGGTTGCGCGGATGGAGCGGGACAACCTCGTTGTCGTCGCCGGTGACCGACACTTGGAGCTCACCGAACACGGCAGAGAACTGGCGATCGCCGTGATGCGCAAGCACCGGCTGGCCGAACGCCTCCTGGTCGACGTCATCGGGCTGGAGTGGGAGCACGTACACGCCGAGGCCTGCCGCTGGGAACACGTGATGAGCGAGGCCGTCGAGCGCAAACTGGTCAAGCTGCTGAACTACCCCACCACCTCGCCGTACGGCAACCCGATCCCCGGTCTGGACAAGCTGGGGGTCGGCGGGGAGCCTGCTCCGCCTGCCGAGCCCGACTTGGTGCGGCTGGACGAAGTAGCGCGCAGTGGTGGCGGGACGGTGCAGATCCGCCGGATCGCCGAGCATGTGCAGATCAACGAGTCGCTGATGGCGGATCTGCGCAAGATCGGCCTGGTGCCCGGTGGCACCGTCGCGGTCAGCCAGTACACCGACGGCAAGAAGGCCGCGATCAGCGGTGAAGGCGCCGAGTTGACGCTTGAGCCCACCGTGCTGCACTCCGTGCTCGCCACGGTCACCGCGAACTGAGCCGAATGGACCCTGCGGGCCAGGCAGCAGCGGCATTCCGGGCAACGCACGGCAAGGAGCCAGACGGCGTCTGGTCCGCACCCGGACGCGTGAACCTGATCGGTGAGCACACCGATTACAACGACGGGCTGGTTCTCCCATTCGCACTGCCCCAGCGAGTAGCGGTCGCGGCATCCCGCCGAGCTGATGACGTCCTGACCTTCGGCACGGTGCGGGACGGCCAGGCCGTGAACAGCACCGCTGAACGCCGCGTGGCAGACCTGCAGCCGAAAACCGTCGACGACTGGTCGGCCTACCCCGCAGGTGTTGCCTGGGCCCTGCGGGAAAGGGGCATCGACGTTCCCGGCGCCGACCTGATCTTCACGTCGAACGTTCCCACCGGCGCGGGGTTGTCGTCGTCTGCTGCAATCGAATGCGCGACCGCGATCGCCCTGCTGGGCCTCGCAGGCACGGACCTGCCCCTTCCCGAGGTCGCCCGCGTCGCCCAGCAAGCGGAGAACGACTTCGTCGGCATGCCGTGCGGCATCCTCGACCAAACGGCCTCCCTGCGCTGCACAGCCGGCCACGCGCTCTTCCTCGACGTCTGCAGTAGTGAAGCGGACCACGTGCCGTTCGATGCCATGGCGAACGGCCTCGAGGTTCTCGTCATCGACACCAGGGTCAGCCATGCATTGGCCGAGTCGGAGTACGCCGACCGCCGGTTCGGCTGTGAGCGCGCGGCCAAGGCCCTGGGCGTCGAATCGCTGCGGGACGTGTCACCCGCGGACCTTGCCCAGGCCGAGGAGGAATTGCCTGCGGAGCTGGCCCCCTTGGTACGCCACGTCGTCACCGAGAACGAGCGCGTCCTGGCCACCGTCCGACACCTGCGGGCCGGCGAACTCCGCTCGATCGGCACGTTCCTGAACGCTTCCCACGAAAGCTTGCGCGACGACTATCGCGTGTCGTGCGCCGAGCTCGACCTCGCGGTGGAAGCCGCGCGGCAGGCGGGAGCCATCGGCGCACGGATGACCGGCGGAGGCTTCGGCGGCTCCGCGATCGCGCTGGCCGAGGCCGACGCCCGGGAGGCTGTCGCGCACGCGGCGCGTGCCGCGTTCCGTGAGCGGAACCTCCGCGAACCTCGAATTTTCTCCGCGGTACCGTCGGCCGGCGCGGGACGAGATCGCTGACCCCGGAAGGCAAGGTATGTCGTCGTCAACCTCCGACTCGAAGTTGAACGTGGTCGTCACCGGCGGAGCCGGTTACGTCGGAAGCGTGTGCGCTGCTCGACTGCTGGAGTCGGGCCACCAGGTGACCGTCGTCGACGACCTGTCCACCGGGCACCGCGACGCAGTCCCGTCCGGCGCGACATTCGTCGAAGGTGACGTGGCCGAGGTAGCGGACAGCCTCTTGGCGGATGGCTACGACGGCGTGCTGCACTTCGCAGGCAAGTCGCTGGTCGGCGAGTCGATGCAGGTGCCGGACAAGTACTGGCACGGCAACGTCGTCACCACGCTGCGGCTGCTCGACGCGATGCGCAGGCATCGCACGCCACGGCTGGTCTTCTCCTCCACGGCGGCGACTTACGGCGAGCCCGCAACGGTCCCCATCACCGAGGCGGCGGCGACCAACCCGACCAACACCTACGGCGCGACCAAACTGGCGGTCGACCACCTGATCAGCAGCTATGCCACCGCGCACGGCCTGGCGGCGGTCAGCCTGCGCTACTTCAACGTCGCGGGTGCCTACGGGCAGTTCGGCGAGCGACACACGTCGGAGACCCACCTGATCCCGATCGTGCTGCAGGTCGCCGCAGGCCAGCGTGACCAGGTGCAGATTTTCGGCGGTGACTACCCGACCCCGGACGGCACGGCGATCAGGGACTACATCCACGTGGTCGACCTCGCCGATGCACACGAGGCCGCCCTGCTGCGGGCGACCGCCGGCCAGCACCGGATCTACAACCTCGGTAACGGCACCGGATTCTCGGTCAAGCAGGTGATCGAGACATGCCGCGCCGTCACGGGTCACGAGATTCCTGCTGTCGTCGCATCGCGGCGGGCAGGCGACCCCGCTGTCCTCGTCGCCTCCAGCGAGCGGGCGCAAGCCGAGCTCGGGTGGACCCCGCGCCTGGCCGACCTGGCGGACATCGTCTCCGATGCCTGGAAGTTCACCCAGGAGCACACCGCTCGCTGACCACGCCAGGCCCGGCAGCCCCGTGAGGACCCCGGCGATGACAGGCCGCCGAGGACGCTGGGACCGGCCTCGCCGGCCGTCGATGCGTGAACAACGACAGACGGTGTGTGCCCGAAGGTAGGCGCCGCACCTGTCCCGCGCAGAAAGCCCTTAAGCACGCCTCACATCCGGCATTCCCCCTTTCCGAGGTCGCGAACGTCACCGGCCTCCACGCAGCCGATCATGCGGCGGCCGCCCGGGCTCGATCGCTCAGGCCGACCTCGTCGTGCTCAGCCAACGCGCGTAGTTCCCGCGGATGGAAGCCGTGCTGCAGGGCCCGATCCAGCAGCCCGGCCAGCACGTGGCTCGGATTTGCCTGTAAAGCGACGTCGAGCGCGATTCGCGCCAACGTCCCATCCCCTGCCTGATAGGCGGCGAACGCAGCCAGGCACGCCGCCTCGGCACGCTCCGGGTCCGGCAGTGCACGCGCCAGGCATTGCCATAAGCGGGCGGCCTGGTGAGCCAGCGGTGTGTTCGGCGGCGATGCGGTCGCCAAACAGGCGTCGCGGATCTTGCCGTCCGACAATGCGATCCCCAGCTCGGCGATCTGCTCGTCGGAGAGTGAGAACTCCTTTTCCGCGCTTTTTCGCAGCGCATCGGCGATGGCTTCGGCGCCCTTTTCCGGCGTCCATTCCTTGAGAGTGTCGATGCGCTGGTCGATGAGCTTCGAGCGTCTTTCCACGGCTGCCTCGGCATCCGGCTCGAACAACGCTTCCATTTCCGCGCGACTGCCGAATGTCACATGCCCGAGGCCGGCAAGCTCCGCGCTCAGCACGCTGTCCGCCGGATCCGGGAGCGATCCGCCGACCTTCGGGTCGTCATAGCTCTGCCACCGCCTGTCTGCGGCGAGCTCGGCGACCCAGAACGCTCCTGGCTGAGCCACACCTGCAGCACGGAGGCTCCGCCGAACCGCTTCCGCCACGTCACGCCGCGGTGGCGACCCGTCCGCCGCGGCTGGACCTCCCCCGACAACGACGAGGTCGACGAACGTGGGCTGCGCGTCGACGACCGTCGCCGCCAGTTGTTCTGCCACCGCGGCGACGTGCGACGGTGGCGGAATGTCGCTGCGAACACATTGCGTGACATGTTTGCCGGAAGGCCCCACGGCTATCAGAACTATCGACTCCTCGGGCACATAGCCGAGCAACCCAGGAACCGCGGCGAGCAATTCGGCTGGGCCACGCAAGCTGACGACCGGCTTCGTCCTCCGGGCTTTGTTGCTTTCCATGCCTTCAAGCCTGCACGGAAATGCGGGGCGAAAGAATCGGCCGTCGGGAAATCTGTGGATAGCTACCCCTGCTGTGGACAACTCCGTTCAGTACTGCAGGCAGGCCGGAACCGGGGTGGGAGCTGGAAGCCCAGCGACTCCTCACATGCGGCGAAGCGGGGCTCAGGACGTATGCCCGCGGCGACTCAAGACATCACCAGCTGGGTGCGACTCGAACGTCACCGGCGGGCTCACGAGATTCACCAGCGGAGCGCGACTCTGGGCGTATCCCCCGCGCCCACGTTCCCTCGAGCTCGATAGTGCTAAGCGCTTGGCTCAGCCTTGCACGATGTAGGCCTGGAGCTGCTCCTGGGCCTGCTCGAGCTCGTCCATCCGGTTCTTCACCACGTCGCCGATGCTGACGATGCCGACCAGACGGCCGTCCTGGACCACCGGGACGTGACGGATGCGCCGCTGCGTCATCAGCACGGTCAGGTGATCGACGGTCTCGTTCGGATCGCATGTCGCGACGTCCGTCGTCATGATGTCGGAAACGCCGGCACTCAAGATCGCTGCGCCCCGCTCGTGCGCACGCCGCACCACGTCGCGCTCGGAAACGATACCGACGATGCGCTCGTTCTCGACAACCACAAGCGCACCGACGTTCTTCTCGGCCAGCACGGCCAAAAGCTCGGTGACGGTCGCGTCAGGAGCTATCGTGGCGACCTCGGTGCCCTTCTTCCGTAACACTTCGGCGATCCGCATCGCACACCCTCCCCGGTAAGGGTCAACAGCGACATTCCCAGAAGGCTAACCCGGTCGGCGCGCCACGGATAGCCACAAGCGAGTGGACCTTTCCGCCACTTTCCGTACCAATCGCCCATAAACCCCCCAGGGGGCAGCCGCGCGGACGGCGCGGATTGCCCCGAACAGCGCCGGAGTTCAGACACACAGCGACGGCCGCCCAGCCGTGCAAGCCGCACCCAGCGGCACGCCGACATGGGTGCGCCCAGCGGCGCGAAAGCCGCTCAGGGTGTCAGGGACCGGTCAGCCCTGCAAAACTCGCCCCGCGGCGCAACGACCGCTCAGCCGTGCGAGACCCGTCCAGCGGCGCAAGACCCGCTCAGGGTGCTCGGGCCGGCCAGCGGTGCTGAAGCCCAGCGCGCCGACGAGGGCCGAACTGGCAGCCATGCCGCCCGCCACCAACAGTTCCTGGCCACGCGGTGTCAGGCTCGCAAACCGTGGCCCAAGGACCGAAACCACGACTCGCCGGACAACGTGGCAGCCTCGGCATCGAAGCCTCCACCGCGGGAACCGCCCCGCACAGCGCGAAGGGCGCCGACCGTGGTCGACGCCCTTCGATGCGCGGGGAGCGCAGAAAGTGATCAGCTGCAGCCCGACGTGGCGCCGCAACCCTCACACACGTAGCAAGACCCAGCAGGCCGCATCTTCGTGCCGCACGTCATGCACAGCGGAGCATCCGCAGCCTTGCCCAGCCGCAGCTCCATCAACTCGGTCGTGGTGTGGGCACCACTGACATCCGGAGTCGACTCCTGCTCCTTGGGCTGCGGCTTGGCCGAAGCCTCGACCCCGCTGCGCAGCGCCTCCAGGTCGACTTCCTCCTCGTCCGGCGCGTGACCCTGCTCCTTGGCGACCATCGCGGCCCGCTCCTCGGCGGTGAAGATGCCCAGCGACGCCCGCTTCTCGTACGGCAGGTAGTCCAGCGCCAGCCTGCGGAACAGGTAGTCCAACACGCTGGTGGCCATCCGGATGTCCGGGTCGTCGGTCATGCCGGCGGGCTCGAAGCGCAGGTTCTGGAACTTCGAGACGTAGAACTCCAGCGGGATGCCGTACTGCAGACCCACCGAGATCGAGGTCGCGAACGCGTCCATGACACCCGCCAGGGTCGACCCCTGCTTGCCGAGCTTGACGAAGATCTCGCCAAGGCCGTCGTCGGGGTACGAACCCGCGGTCAGATAGCCCTCGGCGCCACCGACGGTGAACGACACGGTCTGCGACGGACGCTTCTTCGGCAGGCGCTTGCGCACCGGCCGGTACTCGACGACCTTCTCCTTCTCCTCCGCCGAGTCCTTCTTGGCCGTCGACAGCGGCTGACCGACCTTGCAGTTGTCCCGGTAGATCGCCAGCGCCTTCAGGCCGAGCTTCCAGCCCTGGAAGTAGATCTCCTTGACGTCGTCGATCGTGGCCGACTCCGGCATGTTCACCGTCTTGGAGATCGCACCGGACAGGAACGGCTGCACCGCCGCCATCATCCGCACGTGCCCCATCGGCGCGATGGACCGCTCACCCACCGCGCAGTCGAACACCTCGTAGTGCTCCGGCTTCAGACCCGGCGCGTCGACGACGTGCCCATGCTCGGCGATGTACTCGACGATCGCCTCGATCTGTTCCTGCTGGTAGCCCAGCGACTTCAAGGCCAGTCCGACCGTCTGGTTCACGATCTGCATCGACCCGCCGCCGACCAGCTTCTTGAACTTGACCAGCGAGAAGTCCGGCTCGATGCCGGTCGTGTCGCAGTCCATCATGAAGCCGATCGTGCCCGTCGGCGCCAGCACCGACGCCTGCGAGTTACGCCAGCCGTGCTTCATGCCCAGTTCGATGCCGCGCTGCCACTCACGGGTGGCCAGCTTGCGGATCGCCGAGTCGTTGGTGTGCAGCGTGCGGATCGCGTCGTTGGCCGCGGCGTGCTTGCGCATGACACGCTGGTGCGCCTCCGCATTGCGGGCGTAGCCCTCGTACGGCCCGACCACCGCGGCGAGCTCCGCGGAGCGCCGGTACGACGTACCCGTCATCAGCGACGTGATGGCCGCCGCGAGCGAACGACCACCCTCCGAGTCGTACGCATGCCCCGTCGCCATCAGCAAGGCACCCAGGTTCGCGTAGCCGATACCCAGCTGACGGAACTTGCGGGTGGTGTCGGCGATCGCCTCGGTCGGGAAGTCCGCGAAGCAGATCGAGATGTCCATCGCGGTGATGACGAACTCGACCGCCTTGACGAACAGCTCCGCGTCGAACGTGCCGTCCTCGCGCAGGAACTTCATCAGGTTCAGCGAGGCCAGGTTACAGCTGGAGTTGTCCAGGTGCATGTACTCCGAGCACGGGTTCGACGCGGTGATCCGACCGGACTCCGGGCACGTGTGCCAGTCGTTGATCGTGTCGTCGTACTGCAGACCGGGGTCGGCGCATTCCCACGCCGCCCGCGCCATCTTCTCGAACAGCTCACGGGCGTCGACCTCTTCGACGACCTCGCCGGTGGTGCGGGCCCGCAGGCCGAACTTGCCGCCCGACTCCACCGCGCGCATGAACTCGTCGGAGACGCGCACCGAGTTGTTGGCGTTCTGGTACTGCACCGACGAGATGTCCGCGCCACCCAGGTCCATGTCGAACCCGGCGTCCCGCAGGGCCTTGATCTTCAGCTCCTCGCGGGCCTTGGTCTCGATGAACTCCTCGATGTCCGGGTGGTCGACGTCCAACACCACCATCTTGGCGGCCCGCCTGGTCGCGCCACCCGACTTGATGGTCCCCGCGGACGCGTCCGCGCCACGCATGAAGGAGACCGGGCCGGACGCGGTACCGCCGGAGCTGAGCAGCTCACGCGACGACCGGATCCTGGACAGGTTCAGGCCCGCGCCGGAGCCGCCCTTGAAGATCAGGCCCTCTTCCTTGTACCAGTTGAGGATCGACTCCATGTTGTCGTCGACCGAGAGGATGAAGCAGGCGCTGACCTGCTGCTTCGACGACGTGCCGACGTTGAACCAGACCGGCGAGTTAAAGCTGAACACCTGGTGCAGCAGCATCCAGGTCAGCTCGTGCTCGAAGATCTCGGCATCGGACTCCGAGTGGAAGTAACCGTGCTCGATGCCTGCCTTGGTGTAGGTCTTCACCACCCGGTCGATCAGCTGCTTGAGGCTGCGTTCCCGGGACGGCGAGCCCACCGCGCCGCGGAAGTACTTGCTGGTGACGATGTTGGTGGCGTTGACCGACCAGAACGACGGGAACTCCACACCGCGCTGCTCGAAATTCACCGAGCCGTCCCGCCAGTTGGTCATCACCACATCGCGCTGCTCCCACTCGACCTCGTCGTACGGGTGCACGCCCTCGGTGGTGAAGACCCGCTCGAGCTTCAATCCGGCTCGCTTGGCCCCCTTCGCCTTGCCGGACCTGCCCGACGCGTGGCTCGTCCCCACGGTCTCCGTCATGCCAACTCCCTCACTCCAGCGCTGCGCGCCCACGCATCGCGCCCTTGCTCATTTCCTGCTGTCGCCGGACGACGCGCCGCCATCCGCTTCGTCCTGCTGCGACTCGGCCATCGCTGCCCGCAACTCCGCGATCTCCTTCTCGAAGTCCTCGATGGACGAGAAGGAGCGGTACACGCTGGCGAACCGCAGGTACGCCACCCCGTCCAGCTCACGCAACGGCCCGAGGATGGCCAGCCCGACCTCGTGGCTCGGCACCTCCGCCAACCCGGCCGACCGGATGGTCTCCTCGACCTTGTGCGCCAGCTGCTGCAGGTCGTCCTCGCTCACCGGACGCCCCTGGCACGCCCGGCGAACGCCGTTGACGACCTTCTCCCGGCTGAACTGCTCGGTCACGCCGGACCGTTTCACCACCGCGAGCACCACCGTCTCGGACGTGGTGAACCGGCGCCCGCATCGCGAGCAGGACCGGCGCCGCCGGATCGCCTGACCGTCGTCCACTTCCCGGGAATCGACGACCCGCGAATCCTCGTGCCTGCAGAACGGGCACCGCATCTCGCGACCTCCGGGACCTCAACGATGGCAGACCACACCAACCCTCACGTCCAGCCTCCGTTGGACTCCCCGAACGCGGAATTGGTGATCGTTCTGTGGATGGACGGTGGATATCCGCCGCCCAGCTGTGGACAACTACTTCAGCTATCTTAACCCAAGTTGTGGAACAACTACACGCATGTAACTACTACATGTTGGGGTCGACACTAGAACGCCGCAAGCCGGTTCGCAACTCTCACACGGGTGAAGTCCGCTACGGAATCGACCCCTCACCCTCCGTCGACAACGGCGGTGAAAACCGCCCGAATCGCCCCTCTCGGACCTGTCAACCGAACGGCACAGCCAACTCTCAGCCCACATCGGGACACGCTCCGCCGGCCGGACCGCCCCACACCCGGCCGCACCGCCCACAACCGGAACATCCGCCAGCCACTCGGCCCGCAACGGAACGCGCCGAGCCGGCGAACGAACTCCGCGATGAGGCGTGTACCCGCTCATTCGAGCGGGGTTGCGGTTTGCCTGATCTCGCTGATCTTGTTCGCGATCACCGATCCACGCCGCTCAGCCCCGCGACTGAACGGGCACAGTCAGCGCATAACCGGGAGCCACGTCCGCCGCGGTCACCCCGTTCAGCTCCTTGATGCGCTCGACCACCGCACGCGGGTCACTCTCCGGCGCGTACTTCGCGGCGACATCCCACAACGTCTCCCCCGGCGCGACCGACACGACCGCCGTGTCGGCCGGCACTTCTGCGGACACGCCGTGCGACAGACTTCCCAGCAGCATCCCGAACGCCACGACCACGCCCGCCACGGCAACGGCGACCGCGACGAACAACGGCCACTGGCGCACCATCCGCCGAGGGGTGCACGCCGCAACACCGAGCCGGAGCCCGGCAGCCACCCGGCCTGCCCGCGGCGGTCGCCGCAATGCCTCCTCGGCCGTACGCCGTGGACGGGTGGCTCGCTGCACAGCGACATGCCGCCGGCTCCCTCGCGACACCGAGCTGCGCGTGTATCCCTCGCTCGCAAGGACCGCCATGCTTCCTCCTCGTGCCGTCGGCCCGCGGCCGGCAGCGACTCGAACATCCGTTCGCCGAACACCTGATCGATGTGTACCACGGGGGTCCGACAAAATCGAGAGATGACCGGCGTGTCGTTCGAACGCGTGTTTGAAGTTGGCCGGATCACGCGTTACTGTCGGTGACGCGACGTACCCGGATGTCGCGGGATCAGCCTGGGAGGACAGCGGTGGCACAGCAGCCGAAGGAAGGCGCACGGCAGCGCGGGGGCGCGAACAAGGACGCGGAGAACGTGCGCGAGTTGCCCAAGCCCGCCAAGCACGGCGACCTCACCGTGCGCCAGGGCCAGATCCTGGAGGTCATCCGGTCCTGGGTGGACCGCCTCGGCTACCCGCCGAGCGTGCGGGAGATCGGCGACGCCGTCGGCCTGAACTCCACGTCGTCGGTCCAGCACCAGCTGCTGGCCCTGCAGCGCAAGGGTTACCTGCGTCGGGACCCGAATCGCCCGCGCGCGGTCGGCATCGTGCCCGCCGACCCCCCCGCCGCGCGCAGCGTGGAAGAAGAAGTCGCCGAGGAACAGTCCCGACCGCAACCGGCGTACGTCCCGCTCGTCGGCCGCATCGCCGCCGGTGGTCCGGTGCTGGCCGAGCAAGCCGTGGAAGAGATCTACCCGTTGCCGAAGGATCTGGTCGGCGAGGGCGAGCTGTTCCTGCTGACCGTCACCGGTGACTCGATGATCGACGCGGCGATCGCGGACGGTGACCTGGTGGTCGTCCGTCAGCAGCCGACGGCCGACAACGGGGAGATCGTCGCCGCCATGATCGACGGCGAAGCCACGGTGAAGACGTTCAAGCGCAAGGACGGCCACGTCTGGCTCATGCCGCAGAACGACGCGTACGACCCGATCCCCGGCGACGAGGCGTCGATCCTGGGCAAGGTCGTTGCGGTGCTGCGGCGGCTGTGAGCGGTCGCTAGCGACGGCGACGACGTAGCCTGCCGAGCCCGAACCACAGCACGGCGACCGCGATCGCCGCGACGGCCAGCGCCGGCAGCTTCGACCGTTGCTGCTCGTCAGTGCGCTCGGTTCGGCCGTCCCGCGCGTCGGAGGCAGCTTTTCCAGCGTCGCCGGGGGTCACGGACGCGACCTTCTCCACGGCCTTCGGAACGGCCCGGATCGGCTCCCCCACACCCTCACTCGCCGACAGCAACGTGCCGTCCGGATCGAACGCGATCGCCTCACCTTGCGGCTCGTTCGGTAGCGGGATGCGCACCGGCTCTCGCCCGAGCGCGGCGACGACGTCCCCGTCCGGTGCCTGGTAGAGGTACGCATCGGTGTAGGTGCGCAGCGCGACGACCTTGCCGTCGTGGCTCACCGCGCCACCGGTGACCAGGATCGACCCGACAACGCCCACCTCTTCCGGACCGCCCGGCGTGTTGCTGACACCGAACCCGACCGTGCCGACCTTCTCCAACGGGGTCGGGCCAGGACTGCGGAGCTTGCCGGTCGGCCGATAGATCTCCGACGTGCCCAACACGTTCTTGGTGATCAGGTGGGGCACGCCGCGCCGGTCGAGCACAATCGCTTCGGTGTCGTGTTGCCCGTCCGGATAGGTCATACGGTGCAAGCTGGCGCTGCCGTCCTGGCGCACCTTGATCACGGCCACGGTGTCGCGCGACTTGCCGTTGTCGCCGGTGTCGGACAGCCAGAGGACCCCGTCGGGCGCAAGCGCGAGGTCCTCCACGTCATACGGGTCGATGCCGGCGGTGATCGTGCGCTGCACCCGGCAGTTACGGTCGAGGACGAAGACTTCGACCTGCGTCCCGCCGTCGTTGACGGCGAACAGCTCCTGCCCGTTCGAAGCCAGCCCGGACAACTCGGCCAGCCGCTCGTCCTGCACCGTACACACGGTTCTCGGCGCGGAAGCCTCCGCGGTCGCCGGCCAGCTCAGTGCTACGGCGACAGCTCCGCACGATGCCAGGACCGCCCGCCGTCTGCGTCGATCACCGCGCGGTGGCGCCATCGACGGAGAACTCTTTCAGCGCCGCGGCCAGGTCGGGATTGACCCGGGCGCTCAACCTGGTGCCCTCGGGGCGATGCTCCTCGATCAACACTTCGCCTTCGGCGTGCGCCCGAGCCACCAGCTCACTGCGCGCGTACGGGACGAGCACCTCGACCATCATGGTGGGCCGCGGCAACCTGCCCGCGATCGCGTCGATCAGCTTGTCGACGCCTTCGCCGGTGCGGGCCGACACCACCAACGCCTCCGGGAGCAGGTGCCGCAACCGCGCCAGGCTCATCGCGTCCGCCAGATCGGCCTTGTTGATCACCAGCAACTCCGGCGGCAACGCCACGCCCTGATGCTCGGAGATCTCCCTGAGCACCTCGCGCACGGCCGCGACCTGCTCCTCCGGAGCGCCATCGGCGCCGTCCACGACGTGCAACAACAGGTCCGCGCCCGTCGCCTCTTCCAACGTGGAGCGGAAAGCGTCGACCAACTGGTGCGGCAGGTGACGCACGAACCCGACCGTGTCGGTCAACGTGAACGTCCGGCCGTCCGGTGTCTGCGCGCGCCGCGTGGTGGGATCCAACGTGGCGAACAGCGCGTCCTCCACCAGGACACCGGCTCCGGTGATCGCGTTCAGCAAGCTGGACTTGCCCGCGTTGGTGTAACCGACGATCGCGACGCTGGGCACCTCGTTGGCCTCCCGGCGGCTGCGCTTGGTCCTGCGCACCGTCTCCATCGACGCGATCTCCCTGCGCAGCTTCGCGATCCGCTTGTTGATGCGCCTGCGATCCGTCTCCAACTTCGTCTCACCGGGGCCACGCAGACCGACACCACCGGTCGCGCCACCTGCGCGCCCGCCAGCCTGCCGGGACAGCGACTCGCCCCAACCGCGCAAGCGCGGCAGCAGGTACTGCAGCTGCGCCAGTTCGACCTGCGCCTTGCCCTCCCGCGAGCGGGCGTGCTGCGCGAAGATGTCCAGGATGAGCGCGGTCCGGTCGATGACCTTGACCTTGAGCTTGGCCTCCAGCTGCCGCAGCTGACCGGGCGAGAGCTCACCGTCGACGATCACGGTGTCGGCGCCGGTCGAGCGCACCACGTCGGCCAGTTCCGCCACCTTGCCGGAGCCGATGTAGGTCGCCGGGTCCGGCCGATCGCGACGCTGCACGAGACCTTCGAGGACCTGCGAGCCCGCCGTCTCCGCCAACCGAGCGAGCTCGGCAAGGGACGCCTCGGACTGCGCGGCCGTGCCCTCGGTCCACACCCCGACCAGCACGACCCGCTCCAGCCGCAGCTGGCGGTACTCGACCTCGGTGATGTCGGTGAGCTCAGTGGACAAGCCGGCGACTCGGCGGAGCGCGGCGCGGCCCTCCAGCTCCCACTCACCGACCGACAAGTCGGATTCACCCTCGCCGAGTCGCTTGTCCTTGCTGTCCGGCACTTCGCGCCGGTTCGTCGTCTCTGTCATATACCTCCATCGTCGCACGGCAGCGCCGCGACGACGAGTTCTTTACTGCTGCGCGGCCCACCAGGCGTCGGTCAATTCACCGGACGCGACGAACTCGGCGGGGCCGGTCATGGTGGCTTCTCCGGTCGCCACGCGAACGTCGACGCGCCCGCCCGGCATGTGGACGGCCCGGGAGCCCTCGCTCGCACCGAGCAAGTGCAAGTCCGCGGCGGTGACGGCCACTGTCCCGGTGCCGCACGCGCGGGTCTCGCCCACGCCACGTTCGTGCACCCGCATGCGAAGCGCTCCGTCGACCCGGTTGACCAGCTCGACGTTCACGCCGTGCGGAAAGTCCGCCTCGTCGTACTGGGGTTGATCACGCAAATCGAATGTGCTGACGTCCTTGTCAACAACGCAGACCAGGTGGGGATTCCCGACGTCGACGGCCAGCCCGCGCACCGCAACGCCGCCGACCACCGCGGACGACTCCCCGGTGACACGGACCGAGCCCATCTGCACGGTCACCGACATGTCGTCGTGTACCTGCACCGCCCGGTCGCCCGCACGCGTGGCCACGGTGAACGCCCTGTTCGACGTCAGCCCGGCTTCGACGAGGTAGCGCGCGAACACCCGGACCCCGTTGCCGCACATCTCGGCGATCGAGCCGTCCGCGTTGCGGTAGTCCATGAACCACTCGGCCGCGGTGCCCTCGAGGCCGGCGACGGACGCGCGCACCACCCGCAGCACGCCGTCGGCGCCCAGCCCACGCCGGCGGTCGCACAACGCGCGCACCCGCGCAGGCGTCAGGTCGAGACTGCCGTCCGCGTCGGGGAGCAGCACGAAGTCGTTCTGTGTGCCGTGGCCTTTGCGAAAACTGATGCCCACCACGTCAGGCTACGGGGTTTCGGCCAGTTGCTTCATCGCGCGGGTGACCAGATCCGGATCGCCCGCGTCGAGCCAGGTGATGCGCTTGTCCCGGCGGAACCAGGACCGCTGCCTGCGGACGAACCGGCGGGTCGCGCGGGCCGTTTCCGCAGCCGCCGCGGCGAAGTCACCGTCGCCGTCGAGCGCTTCGATGACCTGCTTGTAGCCCAGCGCCTGGGACGCCGTCCTCCCTTCGCGCAGCCCCTTGTCCAGCAGCTGCCGGACCTCGTCCACCAAGCCCTGCTCGAACATGCGCTCCACCCGGGTGTCGACGCGGGCATCGAGTTCCTCCGGCTCCCGGTCCAGGCCGATCAGCACGGTGCCGTACCGCGGCGGCCCCGGCTTGGGCATGGTGGCGGAGAACGGCCTGCCGGTCAGCTCGATGACTTCCAGCGCGCGCACGATCCGGCGAGCGTTACTCGGCAGGATCGCCTCGGCGGCGGCCGGGTCCCGTTCGGCGAGTCTGGCGTGCATCGCCTCCGCACCGACCCGGTCGGCCTCGCGTTCCAGCCGCCGACGGATTTCCGGATCGGTACCGGGAAATCGCAGGTCGTCGACGACAGCCTGGACATACAGCCCGGAGCCGCCGCACAGAACCGGCACGACACCGCGCGCCAACAGCTGTTCGACGACGGCCCGGGCATCGCGTTGGAACGCAGCCACCGAGGCCGTTTCGGTCACGTCGAGGACGTCCAGCAAATGGTGCGGAACGCCGCGGCGTTCGGGTATCGGCACCTTCGCCGTGCCGATGTCCATGCCGCGGTACAGCTGCATCGCGTCGGCGTTGACGACCTCACCGCCGAGGCGCAGCGCCAGCTCGATGGCCAGGTCCGACTTGCCGGTCGCCGTCGGGCCGACGACGGCGACCGGACGCAGATCCGCATCACCGCTTGCCGGTGTCGTCACGTTCGTTCCCAAGTCGCAACGTGGTAGCCCACTCCGAATGGTGTGTCCGAGTACAACAGCTTGCCGACCCAGCGATCCTCACCGAGAACTCCGGCGGCAACCTGCCACGCGGCGCGTCCCATCGCGCCCAGTTCGGTGGCCAGCCGGGAGTCGATCTCGGCGATCGCGGCGGCGTCGGCCGAAGCCAGGGCGGCGGCCGCGCGCGCGTCGAACTCGGGCGCTCGGTCGTCCGGACGCGCCGGTGCACGCTCACCGTGGCGGATCGAACCGTCACCGAGAACAAGGAGCACGGCAGGCTCCGCCGTGTCGTCGAGCTGCGCACCCAACGCCATGCACTCTTGCGGCGACAGCGCCGGCGGCACCAACTCGACCTGCACCGACTCGGCGCCGACCTGCGCACGCAGCCAACCCGCAACCAGGACCGGAAGAGGCGCATCCGGCTCGAGCCGACCCTGCGCCGCGCTGGACAACGCCACCGGCACATCGACGCCGTAGCCCGCGAACGTGCTGCGCGCCGACGGTGGCACGGTCCGGCGCGGGCCCGGCCAGACGCCCACCGCGTGCCACTTCGGGCATTCCTCGGCCAGCCATGCGGCCGCCTCCAGCACCGCATCGCGCACGTCGGCAGTGTCCGCCACCGAGCCGGGAACCAGGTCCGGAACCAGCAGCGGGGGGTTCGGCACCACCGCCACCCGCGTGATCATCGAACTCCTCCGCGCCGGCATTTTCTCGGCACACCACGGCTGGTGCCGGCGTCAGTTCGAGGCTACCGGGCGCGCGGATCGACGGTTCCGAGTACCGCGTTCGCCACTGACCTGCTTCAATTCGGACTTGGCACCGGAAAAAGCGGTGCAGCAGAGTCCGGCCCCGCCGCACGGCGGGGCGCCGGCGGGGTGAACCCGTACGGCACGCAGTCAGACAAGGGAGCCGGCCATGGCCGACGACAAGGCGACCGATCAGCAGTCCAGCACCGCCCCTGCGCCCAGCGAGGTGCTGCAGCACGGGCACGTGAGCATCGCACACGCAGCGCCACCGGTACCGCATGCCGAGACCGATCCGCGCCGCTGGGGGCGCATCGACGAGGACGGCACCGTGTACGTGCGCACCCCGGACGGTGAACGCGCGGTCGGTGTGTGGCAGGCGGGTTCAGCGGAGGAAGGCCTCCAGCACTACGCGCGCCGGTTCGACGACCTGCGTACGGAAGTCGAGCTGCTGGAGGCGCGGTTGTCCTCCGGAAGCGGCAACCCCAAGCACGCGCTGCAGTCGGCCACTCACCTGCGGGACGGCCTGAACGAGGCTGCCGTCGTCGGGGACATCGAAGCGCTGCGGGCCCGGCTCGACCAGGTCATCGAGCATGCCGAGAAGTCGCTCGGCCAAGCCAAGCAGGAGAAGGAAGCGGCCCGCGCGGCGGCCATCGAGCGGAAACAGGCGCTGGTGGCCGAAGCCGAGGACATCGCGGAGAACTCCATGCAGTGGAAGGCGGCCGGGGACCGGCTGCGCGCCATCTTGGACGAGTGGAAGACGATCAAAGGCATCGACCGCAAGACCGACGACGAGCTGTGGCGTCGGTTCGCCAAGGCCAGGGACGCGTTCAACCGCAGGCGCGGCTCGCACTTCGCGGAGCTGGACCGGCAGCGGGCGGCGGCCAAGGCACGCAAGGAAGCGCTGATCGCCGAGGCCGAACAGCTGTCCGACTCGACCGACTGGGGCGCCACGGCCGCGCGCTTCCGCGAACTGATGTCGGAGTGGAAGGCGGCCGGGCGAGCGCCGAAGGACACCGACGACGCCCTGTGGCAACGGTTCCGCGCCGCGCAGGACGCCTTCTTCTCCCGCAGGGCCGCGGTCTTCTCCGAGCGGGACGCCGAGTTCGCCGAGAACGCCAAGCGCAAGGAGGAGCTGCTGGCGGAAGCGGAGAAGATCGACCCCTCGGTCAACCTCGAGGCGGCCAAGGCACAGCTGCGCAAGCTGCAGGATCAGTGGGACGAGATCGGCAAGGTGCCGAAGAACCGCATCCGGGAGCTGGACGGCAGGCTCAAGGCGGTCCAGGACAAGGTCCGCGCCGCCGAGGAGTCGCGCTGGCGCAAGACCGACCCCGAGGCGCAGGCCAGGGTGGAGCAGTTCCGCGAGCGGGTGCAGCAGTTCGAGGAACAGGCGGCGAAAGCGCGCGGTGCGGGCGACACCCGGCGGGCCGAGCAGGCGGAGCAGCAGGCAGCGCAGTGGCGGGAGTGGCTGGCCACCGCGGAGCAGGCGCTCGCCGACCGGTGACGGTCGACGCTCGAGGGCCCGGGGTTCCCGGGCCCTCGTCGTCCGTTCAGTCCACGCGCGACCACGCGGTGCGCAGCCAGGCACCGGCCAGCAGCAGCATCGCCACCACGGCGATCACCATGCCGATGCCCGGTCCGGAGCCCACCTCGCCGGACGCCCCCGCGGACTGCTGCGACCAGATGCCCAGCACGCCGTCGACGGTCGCGATGCAGCTACCGACCGCGCTGACCCAGGCCAGCCACCAACGGCGAGCCAGCAACGTCAGCGCCGAGGCCACGATGCCTGCGCCGGTCGAGGTGAACGCGAACAGGCGCGGGATCGCGCCGTCCTCGCCGTAGACGAGCACTTCCCAGCCTGTCGAGTCGCCCACCCACGGCAGCAGCTGGGCGATCATCACGACGAACACCAGAACCGCGATGAAGAACCCGCGCGGCCCCGGGTCGATCCGCTTCGCCGCGCTGCGACCGATCTCGTCGATCTCGCTGGCCAGCTCGGCAACCTCCGGATCCGGCTTGCCCGACTTCGGGTCGGCTCCCGCATCGGGCGCGTTGTCCGATCCGCCCTGGGAGCGCGAGTCGAACCCGGAATTCTCGTCCGTCAGCATGCCGAGCAGCCTCCCGTCGCGGGCACTGGCTTCGGCTTGCCGATCGTCGGCAGGCCGAGGCTGATGCCCTTGGTGTGCGGCCGCTGGCCCGCTTCGTGATTGTCGCCCGCCCGCGTGCGGCGGTGCGACAGTACCGGTCCTTCGGCGACCAGGTGATGCGGCGCGGCGTAGGTGATCGTGGTCTCGACGATGTCTCCCGGACGGACGGCGCGGTCGATCGCCGAGCCTTCCGGGGTGAAGTGCACCAGGCGGCCATCGCGCGCGCGGCCGCTCATCCGGTGCGTTTCGGCGTCCTTGCGACCTTCGCCGGTGGCGACCAGCAGCTCGACCTTCTGACCGACCAGCGCGCGGTTCTCCTCCCAGGAGATCTCGTCCTGCAGCGCGACCAGCCGGTCGTAGCGCTCCTGCACGACCTCCTTGGGCACCTGGTCGGGCATCTCCGCGGCGGGAGTGCCGGGACGCTTGGAGTACTGGAAGGTGAACGCACCGGCGAACCGGGCCTGCCGTACCACGTCAAGCGTGGCCTGGAAGTCCTCCTCGGTCTCGCCGGGGAAGCCCACGATGATGTCGGTGGTGATGGCGGCGTGCGGGATCCGCTCCCGGACCGACTCGAGAATGCGCAGGAAACGCGCGGATCGGTAGGACCGGCGCATCGCGCGCAGGATGGTGTCCGACCCGGACTGCAACGGCATGTGCAGCTGCGGGCAGACGTTCGGCGTCTCGGCCATCGCATCGATGACGTCGTCGGTGAACGCGGCCGGGTGCGGCGAGGTGAACCGCACGCGCTCCAGCCCGTCGATGGAGCCGCACGCGCGCAACAGCTTGCCGAACGCGTGCCGGTCGCCGAACTCCACACCGTAGGAGTTGACGTTCTGCCCCAGCAGGGTCACCTCCAGCACGCCCTCGGCGACCAGCGCCTCGACCTCGGCGAGCACCTCGCCGGGCCTGCGGTCGCGCTCCTTGCCGCGCAGCGACGGCACGATGCAGAAGGTGCAGGTGTTGTTGCAACCGACGGAGATCGAGACCCAGCCGGAGTAGGCGGATTCGCGGCGCGCGGGCAGCGTCGACGGGAACGTCTCCAGCGACTCCAGGATCTCCACCTGGGCTTCCTTGTTGTGCCGGGCCCGCTCCAGCAGCACCGGCAACGAGCCGATGTTGTGCGTGCCGAACACCACGTCGACCCACGGCGCTCGCTTGACGATCTCGCCGCGATCCTTCTGCGCCAGGCAACCACCCACCGCGATCTGCAGGTGCGGGCGCTGCTTCTTGGTGGCCGCAAGATGCCCCAGGTTGCCGTACAGCTTGTTGTCGGCGTTCTCCCGGACCGCGCACGTGTTCAGCACGACGACGTCCGGCTCCTCCTCGCCCGCGGGCTCGTAGCCCGCGTCCTCGAGCTGACCGGCCAGCCGTTCCGAGTCGTGCACGTTCATCTGGCAGCCGAACGTGCGAATTTGGTACTTGAGCGCCACGCATCCAGGGTAGGCCCTGAGCTCACAGCGCCAGATGCAGCCTCAATGCTTCGTCCAGCGCGGACAGCAGGCGCGCCGGGACCCGGCCGACTCTTCGCCCGACTCGCTCCACCGCGACCGAGCGAACCTGCTCGGCCTGCGCCTTCGAGTCGTGTTTCAATCCGCACTCCTCGGCGGGCAACAGCACTTGGAACGGGAACACCTTCTGCACGTTCGACGTGATCGGCACGATGGTGACCACGCCGCGTCCGTGGCGCGCGGCGGCCGCATTCGCGCCGTCGTTGCTGACGACGACACCAGGCCTGCGCTTGTTGCTTTCCGCCCCACGCACCGGTTCCAGGTCGACCAGGCGAATCTCCCCGCGCCGCACTACCGGGCCTCGGCGCCGGGATCACCGTCGGCGACCGTCACGTCCCACGCCGCGGCGTCACCGCTTTCGTGCCACTCGTCGAACGCCTCGGCGTAGGAATCCTCCAATTCCGCGGCGCGGAGCAGCTCGATGGCTTGCCGCAGCGCCGCCGAACGCGTCGCCGCACCCGACCGCCGCACGTACCGGTCGATGAACGCGACGTCGTCGTCCGGGAGGCTCACGCTCAGCTTCATACTCACCATGCTACTTGCGGTACTACCCGCGTGCTACCACACTGCCGGTCAATGCCAAAACCGACCGCCGCACGCAGGGTGACGATATGAACCAACGATGTGACAGGGGCCGTTACGTCACTAGAGTGACCTCGGCGGTACTCCGAACGGCCGACGGTGACCAGGCGCGAAGATGACACGTCGGTTTCGGTTTGTCGCCAATATGGCGTTAAACCCCGTCACGGGGTGTTAGATCGCGTGAAGTCACAAGAGATGTGAGGGCGCGGGCTGTCCGCGGACCCGCAGGAGGGTAGATGACCGAGCAGACATCATCAGCCACGCCGATGATCAAGGCCACGGCGGTGAACAAGCACTTCGGTGATTTGCATGTGCTGAAGGACATCAACTTCGAGGTTCCGCGTGGTCAGGTCGTGGTGGTGCTCGGGCCGTCGGGTTCGGGTAAGTCGACGTTGTGCCGGGCGATCAACCGGTTGGAACCGATCGACTCCGGCACGATCGAGGTCGACGGTCAGCCGCTGCCCGCGGAAGGGCGGGCGTTGGCGCAGTTGCGGGCCGACGTGGGCATGGTGTTCCAGTCGTTCAACCTGTTCGCCCACAAGACGATCCTGGACAACATCACGCTGGCGCCGATGAAAGTGCGCAAGCAGGACAAGGCCACCGCCCGCAAGACAGCGATGGAGCTGCTGGAGCGGGTGGGCATCGCCAACCAGGCGAACAAGTACCCGGCGCAGCTGTCGGGTGGGCAGCAGCAGCGTGCCGCGATCGCGCGGGCGCTGGCGATGAAGCCGAAGGTGATGATGTTCGACGAACCCACCTCGGCGCTGGACCCGGAAATGGTGCAAGAGGTCCTCGACGTCATGACCACCCTGGCCCGGGAGGGCATGACGATGTTCGTGGTCACCCACGAGATGGGGTTCGCGCGCAAAGCCGCCAACCGCGTCATGTTCATGGCCGACGGCGAGATCGTCGAGGACACCACCCCCGACGACTTCTTCACCAACCCGAAATCCGCCCGCGCCAAGGACTTCCTCGGCAAAATCCTGACCCACTAGACCCCACCGCGGCACCGTCGAAAGAACCGGCGGGCGGTGGCCAACTGGAAGGAAGACAACAGTTATGCGGTTCAGTCGAGTACTGCGAGCAGGTGCGGCTATCGCCGCAGCGTCCCTCGCGCTCGCCGCGTGCGCCAACCCCGGTGGCGGTGGCGACAGCGGCGACAGCGGCGGCGAAGGCACCATCAGGGTCGGTATCAAGTTCGACCAGCCGGGCATGGGCCAGAAGCAGGGCGAGAACAACTACACCGGCTTCGACGTCGAACTGGCCAAGTTCATCGCCAAGGAACTGGGGTACGAAGAGAACCAGATCGAGTTCAAGGAAGCCGTCTCCGACGACCGCGAGACGATGCTGAAGAACGGCGACGTCGAGTACATCGTCGGCACCTACTCGATCACCGACGAGCGCAAAGAGGTCGTCGACTTCGTCGGTCCGTACTTCATCGCGCACCAGGACCTGTTGGTCCGCAAGGACTACCCGGACCTGACCAAGGAAGAGCTGGCCAAGGCCAAGATCAAGCTGTGCTCGGTGACCGGGTCCACGTCCGCGGCCAACGTCAAGCAGGAGCTGGCCAAGAACGCCGACCTGAAGGAGTACAAGGGCTACTCGCAGTGCGTCGGTGCGTTGGAGAGCAAGGCGGTCGACGCGCTGACCACCGACGACACCATCCTGGCCGGCTACGCCGCGCAGAACGAAGGCAAGTTCAAGCTGCTCGGCCTGAAGCTGACCGATGAGCACTACGGTGTCGGCCTGCCCAAGGACAGCGACATCAAGGACAAGGTCAAGGCCGCCGTCCAGAAGTGGATCGACGACGGCCACTGGGAGGAGGCCGCCAAGAAGTACCTCGGCCCGGCAGGCTACGAGATTCCCGAGCCGCCGACGCTGGAGGACTGAGGATCTTCCGCGATCACAGCCCGGCGTGCCGCTGAGCCCTTCGGCGGCACGCCGGCTGTGCCCACGCTTGCTCATTGGGTCTGGGAGACACCGTGTTCGACTTTCTCGACAAGCCGCTCTACGCCGAGTACGGCGGCATCCTGGGCGCCTTCTGGGTCACGATCCAGCTGACGTTCTTCTCGGCCATCGGATCGTTGATCTGGGGCACCGTCCTCGCCGCGATGCGCGTCGGCCCCGTGCCGATCATGCGCTGGTTCGCCACCGCGTACGTCAACATCGTCCGGAACGTCCCGCTGACCGTCATCATCGTCGGTAGCTCGGTGGTGCTGGCCGACCAGTTGCTGTGGACGCTGGGCGGCAGCGACACCCGCGAGATCAGCTTCCGGCTCGCCGTGCTCGGCTTCACGCTCTACACCAGCTGCTTCGTGTGCGAGTCGCTGCGTTCCGGCATCAACACGGTGCCCATCGGCCAGGCGGAGGCGGCCAGAGCGCTGGGCCTGACGTTCTTCCAGGTGCTGCGCATCGTGGTGCTGCCGCAGGCGTTCCGGTCCGTGGTCGCGCCGCTGGCTTCGGTGCTGATCGCGCTGACCAAGAACACCACGGTGACCGCGGCCATCGCAGGTATCGAAGCCGCCGCGCTGATGGCCGCCATGATCGAGCGGGAAAGCGACAAGGTGCTGCTGGTGTTCGGCATCTTCGCGGTCGGCTTCGTGATCCTGACCCTGCCGATGGGCATGTTCCTCGGCTGGGTCGCCAAGAAGGTGAGTGTGAAGCGATGAGCCAGCAGGCTTCCGTTCTCTACGACGCTCCCGGTCCGCGGGCCAAACAGCGCAACGCCATCTACACCGTCCTGTTCGTCGCGGCGCTGGCGCTCGCCGCGTGGTGGTTCATCAGCGAGCTGGACGCCCGCAACCAGCTGGAAGCGGAAAGCTGGACTCCCCTGCTGGAAGCCGGCGTCTGGACCGACTTCTTCATCCCCGGTTTGCTGAACACCCTGCAGGCGGCGTTCCTGTCGATCCTGATCGCGCTGCCCATCGGCGCGCTGCTGGGCATCGCACGGTTGTCCGAGCACGCGTGGATCCGCTGGCCGGCCGCGGTGTGGGTGGAGTTCTTCCGTGCCACTCCGGTGCTGATCCTGATGCTGTTCAGCCGCGAGCTGTACCGCATGGCCGGCGTGGACTCGGAGATCCTGCCGCTGTACGCAGTGGTCACCGGCCTGGTGCTGTACAACGGGTCGGTGCTGGCCGAGGTGGTGCGCGCGGGCATCCTGTCGCTGCCGCGTGGCCAGTCGGAAGCCGCCGACGCGCTCGGGATGCGCAGAAGCCAGGTGATGACGTCGGTCCTGCTCCCCCAGGCCGTCACGGCGATGCTGCCCGCGATCGTCAGCCAGCTGGTGGTGATCGTGAAGGACACCGCGATCGGTGGTGCGGTGGTCCGGTTCGAGGAGGTCATCGCGCAGCTGCGGCCGTTGCCGACGTCGGACTACCGGCCGAGCGTGATCGCCACGCTGACCGCGATCGCGATCATCTTCATCATCCTGAATTTCATCCTGACCGCATTCGCCAACTGGCTGGAGCGGTGGCTGCGCAGGCGGAAGAAGGGCACCGGGGCGGTCGTCACCACGGACATGGTGGAGGAGCAGACCCCCGGAGTTCGGCTCGAGGACACCGAAGCCGGCGTTGCCGGGCGCAAGGACGACGGTTAGTTTCCCGGGCGCCCCGGTGGTGGATCGTTCCTGGGCTCCCAAGCGAGGGTTCCTTTCCTAGGCACCCCGACGGGGGTCGTTCCCCGGACACCCCGGCGGCGGTTCGTTCTCCAGGCCCCGCGGCGGCTCGCTGGACCGGCTCGACAGTTGTCGAATGACACGGTCCGTGCGGGCCGCCGTGTCGTCTGGGGTGATCGGTGCCGCGGGCGTTCCCTCGCTTCCACTGATCTGCACCAGCGGATGCGCGCCGGCGCCTCGCGGCGGCCGTGCTTGGTCCTGACGAACGCGCACACCCGCGTCTGGCGGACGAGTATGCCTGCTCCTCGGCCGCCGACAGCGAGTGCTCACCGCCCGTCTAGCGGATACGTAGGCCAGCCTCCCGCAGTGCCTCCTCGACTCGCAGCCGCTCGAGGTCGTGGTCCAGCTGGGAGGTCTTGGCCAGCTGCTGCTCGACCTCCAGCGCCTCGCACGCCGAGATCAGCAGCGAGTCGTACGCCTCCTCGGCGGCCCTGCGGCGCGCCATCGGAGCGTTCTCCGGCAGCTCCACCAGATACCGATGCACTCGGCGCAGGTTCTTCGACAGCTGCTCGATAGGCGGATAAGCGGGCTGCGGCGCGCGTTTGCGCGCCCGGTACTGCTGCGCTTTGCGGGCCAGATAGAAGGCCAGCGCGAACAGCGCGGGCGTCCCGAAGACCACCGCCAGGTACAGCGCGATGTTGATCAACATGCCGCCGCTCCTCGCCCCGTGCGTCCATGGTAGGACGCCGGGCGGTCAGGAACGATTGCGTCGGAACAGCTTGTTACCGAGCCAGACCACCGGGTCGTAGCGACGGCCCGCGACTCGCTCCTTCATCGGGATCAGCGCGTTGTCGGTGATGTGAATGCCCTCCGGGCACACTTCGGTGCAGCACTTGGTGATGTTGCAGTACCCGAGGCCGTGCTCGTCCTGCGCCATGTCCCGACGATCGGCGGTGTCCAGCGGGTGCATCTCCAGCTCGGCGATCCGCATCAAGAATCGCGGGCCGGAGAACGCCGGCTTGTTCTCCTCGTGGTCACGCACCACGTGGCAGGTGTTCTGGCACAGGAAGCACTCGATGCACTTGCGGAATTCCTGCGAGCGCTCCACGTCGACCTGCTGCATCCGGTACTCGCCGGGCGCCAGCCCCTCCGGCGGCTGGAACGACGGCACCTGCCGCGCCTTCTCGTAGTTGTACGAGACGTCGGTGACCAGGTCGCGCACCACGGTGAAGGCCCGCATCGGCGTGATGGTGATCGTCTCCCCTTCCGAGAAGGTCGACATGCGCGTCATGCACATCAGCCGTGGCTTGCCGTTGATCTCCGCCGAGCACGAGCCACACTTGCCCGCCTTGCAGTTCCACCGCACCGCGAGGTCCGGCGCCTGGGTGGCCTGCAACCGGTGGATGACGTCGAGGATGACCTCTCCCTCGTTGACCTCCACCTCGAAGTCCTCGAGCGAACCGCCGTTCGAGTCGCCGCGCCAGACGCGGAACTGTCCGATGTAGCTCACGCCTCCTCCTTGCCGGCCTCAGCGTTACCCTTCGCGGCCAGGGACTGGTAATCCGGGTGGGCGGCCAACTCCTCCTCGGTGTAGTACTTGCTCAGTTCCTCGACGTCGAACAGCTCGAACAGGTCCTGGCGCATCGGTTCCTGCTCCTTGCGCTCGACCTTGATGCCGGGCACCAGCTCGTCGTCGTCGGTCGCGCTGCACACCAGCAGGGTCTTGCGCCATTCGGCGTCCAGCTGCGGATAGTCGTCGCGAGTGTGACCACCGCGCGACTCGGTCCGCATCAGCGCGGCCTTGGCCACCGCCTCGGAGACCATGAACATGTTGCGCAGGTCGATCGCCAGGTGCCAGCCCGGGTTGTACTGCCGGTGGCCCTCGACGACCACGCGACGCATGCGCGTCTTCAACTCGGCCAGCCGCTCCAGCGCCTGCTCGATCTCGTCGGCCTTACGGATGATGCCGACCAGGTCGTTCATCGTCTGCTGGAGATCCTGGTGCAACGTGTACGGGTTCTCCGGCTCACCGGACTCCGGCGGGTCGAACGGCAGCAACGCCATCCGGGCGGCCGCGTCCACATCGGACTGCAGTACCACCGGGCGGCGGTCCAGGCCCGCCACGTAGTCGGCCGCGCCTTGCCCTGCCCGCCGGCCGAACACCAGCAGGTCGGACAGCGAGTTGCCGCCCAGCCGGTTGGAGCCGTGCATGCCACCGGAGCACTCGCCTGCCGCGAACAGACCCGGCACGACCGACTGCGCGCTGTCCGGGTCGACCTCGATACCACCCATCACGTAGTGGCAGGTCGGGCCGACCTCCATCGGCTCCTTGGTGATGTCGACGTCCGCCAGCTCCTTGAACTGGTGATACATCGACGGCAGCCGCCGTTTGATCTCCTCGGCCGACATACGGCTGGCGATGTCCAGGAACACGCCGCCGTGCGGGGAGCCCCGGCCTTCCTTGACCTCGCTGTTGATCGCCCTGGCCACCTCGTCCCGCGGCAGCAGGTCGGGTGTGCGGCGGTTGTTCTCCTGGTCGGTGTACCACCGGTCGGCTTCTTCCGGCGTCTCGGCGTACTGGCCTTTGAACACGTCGGGCACGTAGTCGAACATGAACCGCTTGCCCTCGGAGTTCTTCAGCACGCCACCGTCGCCCCGCACGCCCTCGGTGACCAGGATTCCCTTCACCGACGGGGGCCAGACCATGCCGGTCGGGTGGAACTGGACGAACTCCATATTGATCAGCGTCGCGCCCGCGCGCAGCGCCAACGCGTGCCCGTCGCCGGTGTACTCCCAGGAGTTCGACGTGACCTTGAACGACTTGCCGATGCCGCCGGTGGCCATCACCACGGCGGGCGCCTCGAACAGCACGAACCGGCCGGACTCCCGCCAGTAGCCGAACGCGCCGGAGATGGCGCCCGACGAGTCGTCGGTCAGCAGCTCGGTGATGGTGCACTCGGCGAAGACCTTCAGCTTGGCCTCGTAGTCACCGGTCTCGGCGTAGTCCTCCTGCTGCAGCGAGACGATCTTCTGCTGCATCGTGCGGATGAGCTCCAGGCCGGTGCGGTCACCGACGTGGGCCAGCCGCGGGTAGGTGTGCCCGCCGAAGTTGCGCTGGCTGATCTTGCCGTCCGGCGTGCGGTCGAACAGTGCGCCGTAGGTCTCCAGCTCCCAGACCCGGTCCGGGGCTTCTTTGGCGTGCAGCTCGGCCATCCGCCAGTTGTTCAGGAACTTGCCGCCGCGCATGGTGTCACGGAAGTGAACCTGCCAGTTGTCGTTGGAGTTGACGTTGCCCATCGACGCGGCGCAGCCACCTTCGGCCATCACGGTGTGCGCTTTACCGAACAACGACTTGCACACCACCGCGGTGCGCAGGCCGCGCTCGCGCGCCTCGATGGCCGCCCGCAGGCCCGCGCCGCCGGCACCGATCACCACGACGTCGTAGTTGTGCCGCTCTACCTCGGTCACGACTTCACCTCTTCAAGCTCGGATGCGTTCTCGGGTGCGCCGCCGGTCGCTGCGCCGCGCGGCGGGTGCGACATCGCCGCGTCAACCGATGAACCGCAGATCGGAAATGACCCCGCTGGCGACCAACGCGATGTAGAAGTCGGTCAGCATCAACGTGCCCAGCGTGATCCACGCCAGCTGCATGTGCCTGGCGTTGAGCAGCGACACCTTCGTCCACATCCAGTAGCGGATCGGATGCTTCGAGAAGTGCTTCAGCCTGCCGCCGATGACGTGCCTGCAGGAGTGGCACGAAATGGTGTACGACCACAACAGCGCCACGTTGACCACCAGGATCACGTTGCCCAGCCCGAACCCGAAGCCTTCCGGCGACTGGAACGCGATGATCGCGTCGTAGGTGTTGATCACCGAGACGATCGCGGCGGCGTAGAAGAAGTACCGGTGGATGTTCTGCAGGATCAGCGGGAACCGCGTCTCGCCGGTGTACTTGCGGTGTGGCTCCGGGACCGCACACGCAGGCGGTGACAACCAGAACGACCGGTAGTAGGCCTTGCGGTAGTAGTAGCAGGTCAACCGGAACAGCAGCAGGAACGGCAAGCTCAGCGCCGCGTACGGGATCAGCGGATGGTCGGGCAGGAAGCGCCCGAACAGCGAGGAGGCCTCGACGCAGCCTTCCGACACGCACGGCGAGTAGAACGGCGTCAGGTAGTGGTAGTCCTCGACGAAGTAGTGCGCCTGCTGGAACGCTCGGAAGGTCGCGTACACGACGAAGACGGTCAGACCCGCCACGGTCAGCGCGGGCCCCATCCACCAGCGGTCGACCCTCAGCGTCGAAACTGGCAGGCGGGCCCGCGGCGGCGCGTTCACTCCGGTGTCGTTAGCGGTCATCGGCGCTCCCCTCGGTAGCCGCCGACGCCCTCGTCGTCCGCTTCGGACCACAACGAGTCGTCGTACGGGGTGTCGGGCACCGGGATGACGCCCTCCTTGCCCGCCTGGCCCGCTCGCACCGGCGCCGGTGGCGTGCCGGCGAGTTCGTCGGCGTCGATGTCGAGTCGATCGACGTCGTTGGCCAATCGCCGGAGCGCGGGCGCGTCACCGTACTGAGTTCGCAATGCGCCGAGACACTGTCGCAGCTGGCCGATGCTTCTCTTGAGCGCGGCGATCTCGGTAGTCGTCATCGACTCCTCCAGGCCAGTTCGGGACGTCCGTATTCACATGTGGTGGACAACACCGACGACTCTGCCGTGATCGAGTCAAAGTGACAAGGCCCACACGCCGGTGTGTGTGCCGGGCACTGTAGCGGGTCGGCGCGCGACACGATCGGGGGGTCTGATCTTGACAACCGACGCCGGCCGTGCTTGCCGAAATCAGCGGTCACCCAGCACAAAGCCGAGTTCGGCCACCACGACTGATGATCACTCGTTCGGTCGACCACGTCGGACCACGCGAAGCACTGTCAGCACTCGGCCGCGCCCGACGTCGTCCGAACGGCCGCACCGGTACCGCGACGCCGGGGCACTCACTGCCGCCACCGCGCCACGTCAATCGGTGGGCAGGTCCAGCAGCTCGGTCTCCCTGCCCGCTTCGGCGAGTTCTTCCCGGACCACGCGGTAGGCCAGCTCTTGCGGGTAGCCTTTGCGCGCCAGCATCCCGACCAGCCGCCGGATGGCCACGTCGTCAGCCACCCTCGCCATCGCCCGCAACCTCTTACGCACCAGCTCTCGCGCGCGCGTCTCCTCCGCTTCGGCGTCGATCATGTCGACCGCTTCTTGCGCGATCTCCCCTTCGACGCCGTCCCGCAGCAGCTGGGACTTCAACGCACGACGTCCGAGCCCCTGGTAGGCGTGGCGCGAGCGCACCATCATCTCCGCGTACTCGGCGTCATCGATCAGCCGCGCGCGCTCGAGCCTGTCCAGGACTGAGTCGACGACCTCCGGCTCGAAGCCCTTACGCGCGAGCGCGCGAGCCAGATCCGCCCTGGTGCGCGGCTTGACGGCCAGCAGCCGCAGCGCCGCCGCCTTGGCCTTACGGGCCGGATCCTCGGCTGCCTGCTCGCCCGCGGCCATGGATCAGAAGTCGACCGGGGCCGGGACGACGGCGTCGGCGTCCACCACCGGGCCGATCCCCAGCTTCTCCTTGATCTTCTTCTCGATCTCGTTGGCGATGTCCGGGTTGTCGGACAAGAACTTGCGCGCGTTCTCCTTGCCCTGGCCCAGCTGGTCGCCCTCGTAGGTGTACCAGGCACCGGACTTGCGCACGATGCCCTGCGCCACGCCCATGTCGATGAGCGAACCCTCGCGAGAGATGCCTTGGCCGTAGAGGATGTCGAACTCCGCCTGCTTGAACGGCGGGGCGACCTTGTTCTTGACCACCTTCACCCTGGTGCGGTTACCGACCGGCTCGCCGCCGTCCTTGAGCGTCTCGATCCGGCGGACGTCCAGCCGCACCGAGGCGTAGAACTTCAGCGCCTTGCCACCCGTGGTGGTCTCCGGCGACCCGAACATGACGCCGACCTTCTCGCGCAGCTGGTTGATGAAGATCGCCGTGGTGTTCGAGTTGTGCAGCGCCGCGGTGAGCTTACGCAGCGCCTGGCTCATCAACCGGGCCTGCAGACCGACGTGGTTGTCGCCCATCTCGCCTTCGATCTCGGCCCGCGGCACCAGCGCGGCGACCGAGTCGATCACCACGATGTCCAGCGCACCGGACCGGATCAGCATGTCGGCGATCTCCAGCGCCTGCTCGCCGGTGTCCGGCTGGGACACCAGCAGCGCGTCGGTGTCCACACCCAGCTTCTTGGCGTATTCGGGGTCCAGCGCGTGCTCGGCGTCGATGAACGCCGCGATCCCGCCGTCGGCCTGGGCGTTGGCCACCGCGTGCAGGGCCACCGTGGTCTTACCCGAAGACTCCGGGCCGTAGATCTCCACCACCCGGCCGCGCGGCAGACCGCCGATGCCCAACGCCACGTCCAGCGCGATGGCGCCGGTCGGGATCGCTTGGATCGGGGCGCGCTCCTCGTCACCGAGGCGCATCACCGAGCCCTTGCCGTATTGCTTCTCCACCTGGGCAAGGGCCAGTTCGAGCGCCTTTTCCCGGTCCAGAGCCGCCATGGGTTCCACCTCGCTGATCTCACGACTGTGCTTGTACGGGGCCGACAGTACGGTTCACGGCCGACAATCCGCCGAACTCGCGCTCGAAGGTGTGGACAACCGGCCCGTTGTGGACAATCCTAGGCGAACATCCGTTCGAGGCGTGCACGGACACGCCGGTGTGTCACCGGCGTTCCGGCGGGATGTCGAACTCCTCGCAGATGGCCACCCAGACCCGCTTGGCTTCGACGCCGTCGGCCAACGCCTGGTCCGCGGTACGCCCACCCAGCGCGCTGAGCACGTGATCGGCGGCAAGCGTAGCGGCCCGCACCGCCCCGAACTCGTCGGCCATCAACCGCCGGAACACCGTGATGCGCATACCAGTACCGTAGAGGCCGTGCTGCTGGCTCAGCTTGACGTCCCCTCGTGGGCGCCGACCGCGTTGTCCGTCGCGGGCATCATCGTCGTCGGTGGGTCGCTCATCGCGCTGCTGAGGTACTTCCGGCGGCGCTGAGTCAACCCTCCACCGTGCCGGGCTGGACGCGCTGCTCGAAGTAGTCGGCCAGCTCGTCCGGCGTCTTCAACTCCTGCGGCGACACCGACGGCTCCTGGAGCAGCACGCCGAGCAGTGGCCGGTCCTCGACCTGGAACGTCAGCACCGACATCGCCGGGCCGGTCACCGCGGCGTAGCGCCCCTTGAGACCGTTGCCGGCCCAGTCGGCCTGCACCTGGTCGCCGCCCGCCGGCGTGCTGAGGATGTTCATCGCGTAGGCATCGAGTTCGTCGGCCGAGCGCGCGTGGATGTAGTACAGGTGACCGCCCGGCAGCTTGGGTGGCACGCATTCCACGCGCACCCCGAGATCCTCCGGTGGCATGAACGACCCGGAGACCTCGTTGTCGCAGTTGTAGGCCTGTTCGTCGGCCACCTTGCCGGCCAGTTGCCGAAGACATCCGGTGAACCCCTTGCCGTCCGGCTTGCCCGGCTCACGGCACTCCTCCGCGGTGAACGTCTTCGGCCCTTCCTCCTGCCCCCACAGCAGCCATCCGCCGACACCGAGGCCGGCGAGCACCACGATCGCCGCGACGAGAGCAATGATCTTGGTGTGTTTGCTGCGCTTGCGCTCGACGACCGGGAACTGCGGGAAGTTGCTCGGCAGCGTCGGCTGGGCGGCCGACGAGTATGCGTAGCCACCGGCCTGGTACGGGCCGCTCGGTGTGCCGCTGAGCGGACTCACCTGGCTTCCCGCCACCGGCCCGGTCGCCTGTGCCGGATCCGTGGCACCGGCCACCTGGTGCGGGCCGGAGCCGCTGGGGTTGCTGACCCCTTGGGTCCGCACGTTGATGCCGTCCACCGTGACATGGTGGGCGCCGAGCGCGACGGCCGTCTCCGGCTGGTCCAGGCTGGACGGCACCACGCCGAGCTTCTCCGAGATCATGCTGCCGACCAGCGGCAACCGGCTCGAACCACCGACCAGATAGATGCCTGCCAAGTGCTGCGGCGTCAGCTGGGCGGCGCGCAGCGTGCGGGACATCAGCTCGACACTGCGCAACATCGCGGGCCGCACCAGCGCCTCCAGCTCACCCCGCGTGACCAGCACGTCGGTGAACGGCTCCGGCATCGGCACCTCGGTCTGCGGGTGCCGGGACAGCGCCTCCTTGGCAGCTTTCACGTCCTCCTGCAGTGCGCGGCGCGCGCGGCGATCGGCGGTCGTCTCCGGGCGCAGCAAGCGCTGCCACCGTTGCGGGTCCTTGTGCGACACCGAACGGCCCACGTGCACCAGCAGCGCCTGGTCGACATCGAGACCGCCGAGGTCGGACAGCCCGTCCTCGGCCAGCACGGTGAAGCCACCGTCCTGCGTCGCGCCGACCACCGCGGCGTCGAACGTGCCCGCGCCCAGGTCGTAGACCGCCAGCGCCTGCCCGGGCGCCAGGGCATGGCCGGGGAACGACGCGAAGTGTGCTGCTGCCGCGACCGGTTCGGGCACCAGCGTGATCGCGCCGGTGATGCCTGCCTGTTTGGCCGCCGACATCAGCACCGCTCGCCTCGTCGGGCCCCACTGCGCCGGGTGGGTCAGCCGAACCTCGTCCGGCTGGGTGCCGCCGAGTTGGCGCGTCACTTCGGACAACACGCGACGCAGCACGGCGGCGAGCGCCTCGCTGACCGGGATCACGTCGGTACCCAGCAACAGCGTCTGGTCGTCGATGCGCCGCTTCGGGTTGGGTTCGAACCGGGACGGGTCGAGCCGCGCCCGTCGCTCGGCATCCCGGCCGACCAGCAGCGTGCCGTCCTCCCCTGCGTAGACCGCCGATGGCATGGTGGCCGAACCGTCGACGTCGACCACGCGTGGCGAGCGGCCGTCCTCCGCCAGCACCGCGACGGTGTTCGACGTGCCCAAGTCGATGGACAGGACCCGCACGGCACTCCCTTCATCCGCTTCGACGGTCAAAGCAGCTTGAATGCTGCCATGTCGGCGCCCGGCGCGAGGCAATACCCGGCAAACCGTGTCGGGATCGTCGGTCCCGTCCGTCAAGATGGGACTTGTGAGCCAGGTACTCGAGCTGTTCTCCGCCCCGACCAGGGCGTGGTTCAGCGCTGCCTTCAGCGGCCCGACGGCCGCGCAGGAAGGTGCCTGGCGTGCGGCGGCGACCGGCAGCGACGCGCTGGTGATCGCGCCGACCGGTTCGGGTAAGACGCTCGCGGCGTTCCTGCTGGCGATCGACCAGCTGGCCACCAGTGAGCCGCCGCAGGATCGCAGGCACCGTTGCCGGGTGCTCTATGTGTCGCCGCTGAAGGCGCTGGCGGTGGACGTGCAGCGCAACCTTCGCGAGCCGCTGGACGGTATCGCCGGCGCGGCACGGCAGTTGGGGGCACCGGCGCCGGACGTCACCGTGGGGATGAGGACGGGGGACACACCGTCGTCCGAACGCGCTCGGTTCACCCGTTCCCCACCGGACATCCTGGTCACCACACCGGAGTCGTTGTATCTGCTGTTGACGTCGAACGCCCGGGAGTCGCTGCGCGGCGTCCACACGGTGATCGTCGACGAGGTGCATGCGGTCGCCGGCAGCAAGCGTGGCGTGCACCTGGCGTTGTCCTTGGAGCGGCTGGACGATCTGCTGCCGAAGCCCGCTCAGCGCATCGGGCTGTCCGCGACCGTGCGTCCGGTGGACGAGGTCGCGACGTTCCTGTCCGGCGGACGACCGGTGGAGGTGGTGCAGCCGCCGACACCCAAGACGGTTCAGGTGACGGTCGAGGTCCCGGTCGAGGACATGACCGACCTGCCGGTTCCGGAGCAGGACGAGCCTGGCCGGCCGATGGGCTCGGACCTGGGCTACCCGGAGGAGACGGTCGGCGCGCCGGTACGCCGTCCGTCCATCTGGCCGTTGGTCGAACGCCGGATCTACGAGCTGGTGACCACGCACCGGTCGACCATCGTGTTCACCAACTCGCGGCGGCTGTCGGAGCGGCTGACGACCCGGTTGAACGAGTTGCACGCCGGCGAGCCGGAGCTGACGAGCTTCCCCGCTCAGGCGCCCGGCCAGTCCGGTGTGTCGACGGTGCCGCCGCCGGTGATCGCCAAGGCCCACCACGGCTCGATGTCCCGCGAACAGCGGCTCATCGCCGAGGAGGAGCTGAAGGCGGGCACGCTGCCGTGCGTCGTCGCCACCTCGTCGCTGGAGCTGGGCATCGACATGGGGGCCGTCGACCTGGTGATCCAGGTGGAGCCGCCGCCGACCGTGGCGTCCGGGTTGCAGCGGATCGGCCGGGCCGGGCATCACGTCGGCGCGATCTCGACCGGAGTCATGTTCCCCAAGCAGCGCGGCGAGCTTCCCGGGTGCGCGGTGGTCGCCGAACGGATGGCGGCCGGCCGGATCGAGTCGATCCGCTATCCGCGCAATCCGCTGGACGTGCTCGCGCAGCAGATCGTGGCGATGGTGGCCGCCGAGCAGGATCACCCGCTGACCGTGTCGCATGTGGCCGAGGTGGTGCGGCGCGCGGCGCCGTATCGCGAGCTGCCCGACGATGCCCTGCACGCCGTGCTGGACATGCTGTCGGGCCGTTATCCGAGCACGGACTTCGCGGAGCTGCGGCCACGGATCACGTGGGATCGCACCACCGGTGAACTGCGAGCGCGGCCGGGAGCGCGGCGCCTGGCCGTGACGTCGGGCGGCACGATTCCGGATCGGGGGCTCTACACCGTGGTGACCGCGTCCGGGGAGGGTGAGCGGCGCACCAGGGTCGGCGAACTGGACGAGGAGATGGTCCACGAGTCGCGGGTCGGTGACACGATCCTGCTGGGCACGTCGACGTGGCGGATCACCGACATCACGCATGACCAGGTCATCGTCGCGCCCGCGCCGGGGCAGCCGGCGCGGATGCCGTTCTGGAAGGGCGAGACCGTCGGCAGGCCGATGGAGCTGGGCAAGGCCATCGGAGCGTTCGTGCGCGAGCTGGGGAGCATGGAGCCCGCGGAGGCGCGCGAGCGGGCCGCCGCGGCCGGGCTGGACGACTGGGCGGTCGACAACCTGCTGGCCTACCTGGCCGAGCAGCGGGCCGCCACCGGCCACGTGCCGGACGACCACACGATCGTCATCGAGCGCTACCGGGACGAGCTGGGTGACTGGCGGGTGGTGGTGCACTCCCCGTTCGGCGCCCAGGTGAACGCGCCGTGGGCGCTGGCGATCTCCGCGGAACTGCACCGGCGCAAGAGGCTTGACGCGCAGGTCATGCACTCCGACGACGGCATCGTGCTCCGGTTGCCGGATGTCGCGGAGTCGGCCGTGTTGCGTGCTCAGGACGTCGTACTCGATCCGGAGCTGGTCGACGACATCTTGCGCACCGAGGTCAGCTCGAGTGCGTTGTTCGCGGCACGGTTCCGGGAATGCGCGGCGCGGGCGTTGCTGCTCCCTCGGCGGGATCCGCGGCGCAGGCAGCCGTTGTGGCAGCAGCGCCAGCGTGCGGGCCAGTTGCTCAGCGTGGCCGCGGACTACGACCGATTTCCGGTGGTGTTGGAGTCCATGCGCGAATGCCTGCAGGACGTCTACGACGTCGCGGGCCTGCGGTCTCTGATGCGCGACATCGCCGCTCGCACCGTTCGGGTCGTCGAGGTCCAGACACAGTCGCCTTCGCCGTTCGCTCGCAGCCTGCTGTTCGGGTATGTCGGCGAGTTCCTCTACAACACCGACGCGCCGCTGGCCGAGCGGCGGGCTGCCGCGCTGGCGTTGGACTCGACGCTGTTGGCGGAGTTGCTGGGGTCGGAGTCGCTGCGCGAGTTGCTGGACGCGGACGTGATCGCCGATGTCGAAGCCGACCTGCAGCACGTGTCCGAGCAGCGGCATGCGCAGGACGCCGAGGCGGCTGCGGATCTGTTGCGCACGCTCGGCGACCTCACGCCGGACGAGTTGGGCGCGCGTGGCGTCGCCCGGGAGTGGATCGACGAGCTCGAGGAGTCGGGGCGGGCGATCCGGGTCACCGTCGCCGGGCAGGAGCGCATTGCCGCGGTCGAAGACGCCGCCCGCCTGCGAGACGGTCTCGGCGTCGAGCTGCCGTCCGGGGTGCCTACGGCGTTCCTGGAGCCGGTGGATGACCCGGTGCGGGAGTTGCTCGCGCGCTTCGCTCGGCGTCGTGGTCCGTTCACCGCGCAGCATGCCGCGGAGCGGTTCGGGCTCGGCGTGGCGGTCGTGGAACAGGTCCTGGACAAGCTCACAGCCGACGGTGTGCTCGTGCGCGGACAATTGCAGCCCGCGCCGACCAGCAGTGCCGTCGACTACTGCGATTCCGAGGTGCTGCGGCGGATCCGGCGGGCGTGCCTGGCTCGGATGCGCGCGGAGGTCGAGCCGGTCGACCCGCAGACGTTGGGCACGTTCCTGCCTGCTTGGCATGGCATCGGCAGGTCGTCGAGCCGCACCGCGACCGCGGACGAGCTGCTGTCCTGTGTCGAGCAGCTGGCCGGAGCGCCGATTCCGGCCAGTGCGCTGGAGTCCCTGGTGTTGCCCGCGCGGCTCCCCGGCTACCGCCCGGCCCTGTTGGACGAGCTGACCACCAGCGGAGAGGTCACCTGGTGTGGTTGCGGTGCGCTGCCCGGTGGTGACGGGTGGATAGCGCTGGCGCCGTCGGACGTTGCGGATCTGCTGCTGCCTGATCCGGTCGATGTGCCCGAGGGTCAGGTGCATGCGGCCATCGTGGCGGCCCTGGGTAGTGGCGCGCTCTTCTTCCGCGAGCTGGTCGACCGGCTTCATCAGCAGGTCGATCCCGCGCCGACCGACACCGATGTGGTCACCGCGCTGTGGGATCTGGTGTGGGCGGGGGTGGTGACCGGTGACAGCATCGGAGGTTTGCGCGCGACGCTGTCCGGTGGTGGGACGGCGCCTCGTCCGCGGCGCTCCGCACCCCGCGGTCGCTACGCGCGCCTGCGGGCACGAACGCTTGGCTCCCAGCTGCCCGCACGCCCTCGTATGCCGTCGATCACCGGCCCGCCCACGGTTGCCGGTCGGTGGGCGTTGGTGCCACAGCGCGAGCCAGACCCGACACGGCGCGCACACGCGCGTACCGAGTCGTTCCTTGAACGCCACGGAGTGCTCACGCGCGGTTCGCTGGACGCCGAGCGTGTCAGCGGTGGGTTCGCCGGCATTTATCAGGTGCTGCGGCAGATGGCCGAAGCCGGGCACGTCATCCGCGGCTACGTGGTGGACGGCCTCGGCGGTGCGCAGTTCGCCGCGCATGGCGCCATCGACCGGCTGCGCGCGGAGGACCCGTTCGGCAAGGAGGCTGTCGTGCTGGCGGCAGCTGATCCGGCGCAGCCGTACGGTGCGGCTTTGCCCTGGCCTGCTCCGGTCGGCGATCCACCGCACCGACCGGGCCGGAAAGCAGGGGCGCTGGTGGCGCTGGTCGGCGGCAGACCGGCGCTGTACCTGGAGCGGGGCGGGAAGTCGTTGCTCTCCTTCACCACCGACGAAGAGGCACTGGCCGCAGCGGCGCATGCCGTGGCCGAGCTGGTTCGTGCCGGCAGGCTGGAGCCGGTGACGGTGCGGCGGGCCGACGGCGCGCAGGCGCTCACGTCCGAGTTGGCGAGTGTGCTGCGGGGCGCCGGGTTCCGCGCCACTCCCCAGGGTTTACGGTTGCGCTGATCTTGTTCGTCGCGTCGATCGCGGAACGGAGGAGCGGTGGCGGTCAAGGAGCTGCGGTATTTCGGCGACCCGGTGTTGAAGACTCCTTGTGAGCCCGTCACCCGGTTCGATGCCGCCACCGAACGGTTGGTTCGCGACTTGCTGGACACCGTCGACCAGCCTGGCCGCGCCGGGCTGGCGGCGCCGCAGATCGGGGTCGGACTCCGAGCGTTCAGCTACCGGGTCGGCAAGCAAATCGGTTACGTGCTCAACCCTGAGCTGGTCGAGGTCTCCGACGACGTACACGAGATCGACGAAGGCTGCCTGTCCGTGCCCGAGTTGTGGTTCCCCGTCGTCCGTGCCAAGCGAGCGGTGGTTCGCGGGGTGGACATTCGCAACGAGCCGGTGACCGTCGCCGGAGAGGACGTGCTGGCGCAATGCCTGCAGCACGAGACCGATCACTTGGACGGCATGCTGTACTTGGACCGGCTCGAGCCGGAAAGAAAGAAGAAGGCTTTCCGGCTGTGCCGTGAATCGTCGTGGTTCTGGCAGCGGTGAAATCTTGTCCGATGTCTCTTGAGCCGCCTTCGCGCACTTCGCCGGAACAGGAGTGCCGCGCATTCGGTGAAGTCCGAACAGGTTCGGTGAAGTCCGAGCAGGAGTTCACACTCAAGTCACCGGCGATTAGTCCGATGACATGGCCGCACGCTTGTGTTTCACGAGACGGTAGGCGGGCTGACTGACCGGACGGGCCGAACCTGGCGGAGCCCGCCGCGAGATATGCGGTAACCGTCGGAGCCAGGGATCCACGGGCAGATAACCCCGCCCGTGGATCCCGGAACGTCGCCGCGTGAATCAGGTGTAGATGCGGACTACGGGGTGGTGTCGATCCCCTTTGACCACGACTGTGGCTCCGCGCGTCGGGTCATAGTCGTCCGACTTGGCAAGTACAGGGCCGGTCACGCTGTCCTTGAACACCGTGATGGTCGCGGGATCGTTCAGATGGAAGTGCAGGTCCTGGCACCCGTCACCCCACCTCTCGAGGAACCGGAAGTTCCAGGGTAGGTAGGCCGGCGTCTCCCACCTCACCCACACGTCGAAGTCGACGAATTCACAGACTCGCATGACGCCTGGTCCGGGAAGTTCGGCAGCCATCGCCGGGGTGGCACCGGCCAGCATCCCACCGGCAGCGATCGCACCGGCAGTCGCTACTACGCCAGCACGCTTGGCGACCTTTCGAGAACGCATGTCACTCTCCGTTCGTCGACGTAGTCGAACATTCGGTTTTCTGTTCGACAAACGGCACGACGAACTAACCCATCTCGGCGTTCAACGCACCTGCCGCGGATTCTCACTTGGTGTCCTTCGGTCGCGCCACATTGCCCGATAAGGCAAATCGCGACCGATAGCGGAATAGGACGCGCCAGCGATCTGGCCCAGGTCGATCTTCGCTCAACTTTGGTCTCCCCACCAGCAGCGCACCGACCTGCTCTGGCGAGCGGCCGACGGCCGTCTGGCCCCACGATCGCCCTGTCGAGCCGTCAACCTGCAGCACAACAACCGGCTGTGGAACCAGTTGCCGGCCCGCTGTTCGCGGACGCCTTCAAAGGCGCACTGCGCACCGCTGACTTCGGGCTTCGACGATGCGCTTGCACGGATGGAACTGCTCGATGTCACGACTGTGCTCGGCCACAGCTTGTCGACGCCGCCGCGAACACGGACGCAGCCGGTACCGCGAACACGGACGCAGCCAGTCGACGCCGCCACGAAGACGGCCAGCTTGTCCACGCCGCCGCGTGCATAGATGCGGCCGCGCGCTGTCACCCGCTTCTGCACGAATGCAGCCGCTCGATGTCCGCGCGTAGAAGCGTCAGCGCACCTCGCAGTCCGCACGTAGCGAAACATCAGCGCACCTCGCTGTCGCACGTAGCGAAGCGTCGGCGCGCCTCGATGTCAGCGCGTGGCGAGGCGGAGCAGCGCCCAGAGCTGAGCGACGGCGTCCTCGTCTCCGTCGGTGGTCACCGCGCCGGTGGGTACCCGACCCCACAACCACAGGTAGAGCCGCATCGGTGTGCCGGTGACCTGGGCGTCGGCCGTCATCACCTCGTGCTCGTCGACCCGCCACGCAGCGGTGATCGAGGGGCCCGCTTTGGTCAGCCAGTGCCGATCCCCCACGCTGATGCCGACGGTTCCCGTCCGCGTGCCCGACACTCCCAGCACACCGAGGCGATGCCCGTACCACAGCGTGAGCACCTCGTCGATACCGTCGGTCGCGACGTCGTCGGCGACATCGGTGACCTCGATCGAGGCCGCGCTCTGCACATCCGTGCGGTGCACCGTCGTCTCGTGCACCATCCGCCTGCGCCAGAAACCAGACGTCTGGTCCTCCGGCCACCACGTTCCTGCCGCTGCGTAGGAATCACGCTTGGCCAACTCTTCCGCCAGCTGCGCGTAGCCATCCAGCAGGTACTGCTGCACCGACTCACCCTGAGCCGGCTCGCGCTGCCAGTCGGTGGGCCGGTCACCGGACTGCAACCACCCCAGAACCAGGCGATATACCGAGCCGACGTGCCGGACCGTCTCGGCAAGGGTCAATCCGGGGACCGCAGGCACCCGCGCATCGGGCCGCGCGCGAGAGGATGCGTCCACCAGCAACTCGACCTCGAGCCCCAGCACGTCCAGGAGCCGCCCGTGGTCGATGAGGACCTTCTCCGACATCAGGCCGACCAGAGCCCTCTCTGCGCCGGAATGCTGACCGGCGCAGGCTGCTCCGCCGCACCACCACCAACCGTTGGCGTTTCGTCGGACTGCCCGAACCGGTCCGTCGACCGCACCGCGCCGCGTTCATCCGTCGACGTGCCGTACTGCTGCTCGGGCTGATCCGCCGCGCCGTGCCGGAACCCGAGGGTTTCGTACGGCAGCGGGGACGGCTGCTCCGCCGCACCACGCCGGAACCCAGAAGCTCCAGGCCGCTGCTCGGACTGCTCCGCTTGCCGATCCGCAGCGCCACGGCGGACCGGCGAGGTTCCGTGACCGCGCTTCGACTGATCCTGCTGCCGGCCTTCGGCGCCGCGGCCGATCGCTGCCGTTCCCTCCCGCTGCGCGGAGTGACCGGTCGACCCGACTGCCGCACTGCGCCGCACCCGCGGCCGTCGTGGTGCAGCGGCCGGCTCCGAATACACCGCACGCGCGGCGAGCTCGACGAACTGCGCCGCCTGGCGCAGCAGATCATCGGCCGTGCGCTGACCGATCCGTCCGCTGATACCCGCCTGCACTGCCTCGTGCATGCCGGAATGCGCCGCGAAGAACCGCGCCCACTCACCCAACTCGGGCACGGCGACCTCCAGCAGCACCCAACTACTGGTCGGCTTCGCGCGCCCCCGATGCGGCCTGCCACGCGCCACCAGCACGGCGGCGGACGCCCGCAAAGCCGCGGCGTAGGCACCCGAGAACCGCTCGGTGGGCTTGGTCGCCCACTCGGCGTCCACCAGCATCCGCCGCGCCTGCGCCAGCAACGAACGCGCCATCGGAGCAACCGGGGCGCCGGTGGCCGAATGCCGAGTCATGGTGCCAGCCATGCTGCTCTCCTCACTCCTCCATGGGGCGTTTACCGCGAAGCGAATGCCCGGCGGCGCTTCCCCGCTCGCCGCCGGGCCGCACCCCGGACCACCATATTCCGAACACATGTTCGAACACGGTCAACAGTAGCTCATATGTTCGAATCGAGGCAACCCTCGTGTGACGCGAAAGTGTCGGTCATGGCGGAACCGCGATTAGACTTCTTCCCGAGAGCGAGGGAGGAGGCCGACGTGACAGCGATGCCCTCCGGGACCATCCGGTACGTCGAGCTGACGCCCGCCGAGTTCCGGCAGCGACTGCCCGAATCGCTCAACCTGTATGTGCAGGCCATGCGCTATCCGGCAGGCACCGCGGAGCAACGCGCGCCGATGTGGCTGGCGCACATGCTGCGGGACGGCTGGCGCAATGTCACCGCTCTCGACGCCGACGGCACCATGATCGGCCTCGCTTACGGCTACCGCGGCCAACCCGGCCAGTGGTGGCACGAACAAGTACGCGCGGGTCTGGTCGCGCGCGGCGAGCCGACCGACGCGCTGCACGACTACTTCGAACTCACCGAACTGCACGTGCGCCCGGACAGCCAAGGCAGCGGCATCGGCGAGGAATTGCTCCGCAGCCTGCTCGACGGACAACAGCTGCCCCGGGTCCTGCTGTCCACGCCGGAGGGGCCGAGCAGGGCGTGGCGGCTGTACCGCAGGCTCGGCTTCACCGACGTGTTGCGGCACTACCGCTTCGCCGGCGACCCGCGGCCGTTCGCCATCCTCAGCCGCACGCTGCCCCTCGACTAGGAGCTTGCGTCCCGCGCAACAAGGCGCGGGCGAGCGGTCTGCCCGCGGTCACCGACGACTCCGGACAGATCCGCGACGCGGGCGGCGAGAACCCTCCCGAGCAGGTTCGGCGGAAACGCACCAGCGAGAGCCTCCGCGAGCAGTCCAGCGGGAACGTGCGGCCAGCGGCCCGCGAGCAATTCCCGGAAGGAACTCGGGTCGTGATCAATTCGACAAGACACCCCTTGGCCGCGATCAACCCGACAAGACACCCCTTGGCCGTGACCGACCCCGACGACAAACAGCGACCCTCGGCCTGATCAACCCGACAGGACAGCACCCTTCGGCCGTGGCGAGACCGGCGTAGGACAGCGACCCGCGGGACCGTGATCAGTCGGTGAGGACCCCAGTTGGCCCGGTGGTTCCGGCCGGTTCGATCCTCGGCCCCGTCATGTCGCTGACCTGCGCATGCGGTCGCCGCGAACGTGCCCAGGGTGTTTCCACTAGTACAGCGCGGCGAGCTGCTCCCGCAGCGTGTCCAACCCCATGCCACCGAGCCGCAACGCCTTGGTGTGGAAGTCCTTCACGTCGAACGCGTCCCCAGCCCGGCGCCGGGCGTCCTCCCGGGCGGCCAGCCACAACCGCTCGCCGATCTTGTACGCAGGCGCCTGCCCCGGCCAGCCCAGATACCGGTCGATCTCGTCGCGCACGTGGTCCGGGTCGGTGATCGTGCGGGTCAGCATGAACTCCAGGCCCAGCTCCGGGGTCCACCGCTCCCCTTCGTGGAATCCCGTTCCCCGCGGGATCTCCAGCTCCAGGTGCATGCCGATGTCCACGATGACCCGCGCGGCCCGGAACAGCTGCCCGTCGAGCATGCCCATCAGGTTCCCGTCGTCGGTGAGGAATCCGAGCTCGCGCATCAGCAGCTCGGCGTACAGCGCCCAACCCTCGGCCAAGCCCGACGTGTTGCCCAACAACCGCTGGAACCGGTTCAGCGACTTCTCGTACACGCTCGTGCCGATCTGCAGGTGATGCCCCGGCACACCTTCGTGGTAGACCACGCTCAGCTCACGCCACGTGCTGAACTCCTCCCGATCGGCCGGGATGGACCACCACATGCGGCCGGGACGGCTGAAATCCTCCGCCGGATGCGTGTAGTACGCGCCGACGGCGCCACCGGGCGGGGCGATCAGGCACTCCAGTCGCGTCAGCTCCTCCGGGATCTCGAAGTGCTTACCCTGCAGCGCGCTAACCGCCTCGTCGGAGTGCCGCTGCATCCAGTCCTGGAACGCATCCCGGCCGGTCACCTGGTAGCGCGGGTCGGCATCGAGCGCGGCGGCCACCTCGGCCAGCGACGCACCCGGCTTGATCCGCTGCCCGACCTCCTTCATCTCCCGTTCGAGCTCGGCGAACTCGTGCCAACCCCACTCGTAGGCCTCCCGCAGGTCCAGCGACGAGCCGAGGAACAGCCGCGACCACAGCGCGTACTCCTCCGCGCCGACCGCGTCGGTGCTTCTGGCCAGCGGCGCCAGCTCGGCACGCAGGAAACCGGCGAACTCCGCGTACGCCTCTTGAGCAGCGGTGCTGTGCTGCTCGAGCTCACGACGCAACGACTCGTCGAGCGAGGCATCGGCCGCGGAGGACGTCAGCTGCTGGAAGAAGCCGTCCGATCCGTGCAGGCCCGCCCACACCTCGCACTGTTCGGCAACCTTGGCGACCTGCCGCAGCGCGGGTCGCTGACCGCGATCCACCGCCGTCAGCAGCGACGCCCGATAACCGGCCAGCGCCCCGGGAACGGCTTTCAGCCGCTCGGCGACGGCCCGCCAGTCGTCCGCCGTCCGGCGGGGCATCAGGTCGAACACCATGCGAATCTCGTGCGCCGGGCTGGCGATGTTGTTCAGCTGCGCGAGATCCAGGTTCGCCTCGTGCAGCTCGAGGGTCAGCCCCACACGCTCGGTGAACACGGCCTTGGCCACCCGCTCCGAATCATCCGCAGGCTCAGCGGCATTCACCTTGGCCAGGGCGCGGCGCGCGAGCTCGGCGCGCTGCGCCACACCGTCGGGCGAGTAGTCCGTCAGCTTGTCGTCGTACCCGGGGATGCCCAGCGACGTTGCCTCCACCGGGTGTGCGGCGGCGAACTCGGCGACGTAGTTGTTGCAGATGTCGTGAATACCCTCTGCCATGCACGGCAGGCTACCTGCGTCGGATGACGCCCGCGCCTGATTTCAGGCTCGCACCGGCACCAGCCCGAGCCGCGTGATCAATTCCCGCGTGGCCTTGGACCGGTTGAACGTGTAGAAGTGCAGGTTCGGCACCCCTTCGGCCAGCAGCCGCTCACACAGTTCGGCGCTCACGTCCAGCCCGGCGGCCCGAAACGCCTGCTTGTCGTCCGCCAACGGCTCCAGCCGCCGCAGCAGCCACTCCGGCGCGGGCGCACCGGACAACTCGATCGTCTTGTGCAGCGTCCGCGGCGTGGTCAGCGGCATGATTCCGGGCAGCACCGGGGCGTCGACACCGGCAGCCGCCAGCCGGTCGCGCAACCGCAGGAAGTCGTCGGCTTCGTGGAACAGCTGCGCGATGGCGAAGTCCGCGCCGGCTCGGAACTTGCGTACCAGGTGCTTGGTGTCCGTCTCCAGATCCGGCGAACGCGGGTGACCGTACGGGAACGCGGACACCCCCACGCAGAAGTCGCCGAGCGAGCGCACCAGCTCGACCAGTTCGTAGGCGTACGTCAGCCCCTCGGGGTGCGGAATCCATTCGCCGTGCACATCACCCGGCGGGTCACCGCGCAGCGCGAGGATGTTGCGCACCCCGACGGCAGCGAAATGTCCGATCACGTTCCGTAACTCGGCCACCGAGTGGTTCACCGCGGTCAGATGGCCCATCGGCACCAAGGTCGTTTCCTGCGCGACCCGCGCGATGCTGCGAATGGTGCCGTCCCGGTTACTGCCGCCCGCACCGTAGGTGATCGACATGTACGCCGGGTCGAACGGCTCGAGCTCACGAATCGACCGCCACAGAACTCCCTCCTCCACGGCGTCCCGCGGGGGAAAGAATTCCACCGAGAACGTGGGCGCCGAGCCGGAGATCCGCGACAGTACCGAGGTCATGTACACAGAGTAACAATCCTCCGCGGACCGGGAATTGTTCCCATGATCCGAGAAGAGATTTACCCCGCGCGCGAGCGCGTGCCGGTGACGACGGACGATAGGCGCGTGACCGACACAGATCTGCCCGCCGCGGTTCAGCGCGTTCTCGAGCATTTTCTCCAGCGCGCGGGCGGCGGGCTCACCGAGCGAGTGGAACCGTTCGCCGAAGCCGTGGCCGCCCTGCGCGCGTTCGTCCTCAACGGAGGCAAGCGGCTGCGCCCGACGTTCGCGTGGTGGGGTTGGCGGGCCGCGGGAGGTGAAGCCGGCGGCGCGAAGGCGGCCGGCGCGCTGCACGTCGCCGCGTCCCTGGAACTGATCCAAGCGTGTGCGCTGATCCACGACGACCTCATGGACGCCTCGGCGATCCGGCGTGGCGCGCCGACGGTCCACGTAGCATTCGCCACCAAGCACGAGCAGGAGGGCTGGATCGGTACGCCGGAAGGCTTCGGGCTCTCGGCCGCGGTGCTGATCGGCGATCTGGCCCTGGTGTGGGCCGACGACATGTTCGCCTCGGCCGACCTGCCCGCGTCCGCTCTCGAAGCCGCCCGCCCGGTCTGGCGAGCGATGCGCACCGAGGTCCTGGCCGGCCAATATCTCGACGTACACACGCAAGCCACGGGCGACGCCAGCCCGGAGGCTGCCCTCCGCGTCAGTGAGCTGAAGACGGCGGCCTACACGGTCGCGCGGCCGCTGGAACTCGGGGCGCGGCTGGCCGGCGCCGACGACGAACTGACCGCGGCGCTGCGATCGTTCGGCACCGACATCGGCGTGGCCTTCCAATTGCGGGACGACCTGCTCGGGGTGTTCGGCGATCCCGACGTCACCGGCAAACCCGCTGGTGACGACCTGCGCGAGGGCAAGCGGACGCTGCTGGTGGCGCTCGGCATCGAACGAGCTCGCGAGCAGGGCCGATCCGGCGAGGAACGAGCCATCGCCCACGCCGTCGGCAACGCCGAGCTGACCGAGGAAGCCGTCCAGGCGGCACGGCGGGCGCTCGTCGACGTCGGGGCCGTGGACGCGGTCGAACAACGCATCACCGAGCTCACCGAACGCGCCCTGGCCACCCTGCGCCGGGCCGACATCGACGAGCCTGCGGCGTCCGAACTGATCAAGCTCGCGCACGCGGCCACCCAGCGTCGCAAGTAACCGTGAGTTGATCACCATCACACACCGCGGGCGTACGGTGAAAACATGACGCCTACCGCGAACAAGCCCATTCGCATCGCACTGCAGCTGCAACCGCAGCACGCCGAGTACGCCGACATCCGCCGCACGGCGAGCGAGGCCGAGGACCTGGGCGCCGACATCGTCTACACCTGGGATCACTTCTATCCGCTCACCGGCGACCCGGACGGCAAGCACTTCGAGTGCTGGACCATGCTCGCCGCCTGGGCCGAGAGCACGTCGCGGGCCGAGATCGGGGCGCTGGTCACGTGCAACAGCTACCGCAACCCCGAGCTGCTCGCCGACATGGCCCGCACCGTCGACCACATCAGCGGCGGCCGGCTCATCCTGGGCATCGGCGCAGGCTGGTTCCAGAAGGACTACGACGAGTACGGCTACGAGTTCGGCACCGCGGGCAGCAGGCTGAACGACCTGCGTGACGCGCTGCCGCGCATCGAGAAGCGGCTCAGCAAGCTGAACCCGCCGCCGACCAGGCACATCCCGCTGCTCATCGCGGGCGGTGGCGAGCGCAAGACGCTGCGCATGGTCGCCGAGCGAGCCGACATCTGGCACGTCATCGGCGACGTGGACGTGGTGGAACGCAAGAGCCGCATCCTCGACGAGCACTGCGCCGCGGTCGGCAGGGACCCGAACGAGATCGAACGCGCGGTCTTCGTTCGCGGCGAGCCCGGTGACAACGCCGAGCGGCTGTTGGAGCTGGGCGTCACTCAGTTCGTGCCCTCGACGACCGGGCCGGACATGGACCTGTCGAGCCTGCGGGCCTGGCTGAAGTGGCGCGACAGCCTCTCCGCCTGAGCACCGCGACACGCCGCCGGGCGTCGATCGATGCCCGGCGGCGTTGTCGTGTCCGACGGCCGCGGGAATGGGAATCGCTGCTAGAAGGCCAGCGCCTGGGCGCGCCGCTTGACCTCGGTGCCGTGGTTGGTGCGCAGCGCGTTGATCGGCGTGACCCCCGGCAGGCTGTCGTCCGCGGCGAACAGCCAGCGCAGCATCTCGGTCGGGGTGAAGCCGGCGTCCGCGAGCACGGTCAGCGTGCCTGCCAAACCCTTGACCGGACCGTTGTCGCCGATGAAATCCGCAGGGATCAGTATTTCCCCGTCGCGTTTGACGGCGATCAGCTGGCCGTCCCGTAACAACTGGCGCAGCTTGCCGGTGGAGATTCCGAGTTTCGCGGCCGCATCGTCAAACCCGATGACGCCAACTTCCGGACCCAGTACGTCATCGGCGATTGGTATCGCTCCCACGGTGTCAGCGTGCCACAGACGGCCCCCGGATACCATCGGCAGCTGTGACTGGACGGGACGCCACCCTGGTTGGAGCACTCCTCGATCATCGCTACCTGGTGACCGGAGTGCTGGCTCGCGGTGGCATGTCCACCGTCTATCGCGGCCTGGACACGCGGCTGGAGCGGCCGGTCGCCATCAAGGTCATGCACCAGCAGTACGCGGCCGACCGCAGTTGGGCGCAACGCTTCCAGCGTGAGGCCCTCGCCGCCGCCAAGGTGCACCACCCGAACGTCGTCGGCGTCTACGACCAAGGTGTCGACCACCGCGGTGACCAGGCGCACGCGTTCCTGGTGATGGAGCTGGTCGACGGTGGCACGCTGCGCGACCTGTTGGAGCAGCGTGGTGTCCTGTCCCCCGCGCTGGCCGTGTCGATCACCGAACAGCTGCTGGCCGCGCTGGCCGCCGCCCACCGCGCCGGGCTGGTGCACCGCGACGTCAAGCCCGAGAACGTGCTGTTGGGGCAACAGGAGGATCCGCAGTACGGCACGGTGAAGGTCGCCGACTTCGGCCTGGTCAGAGCGATCGCAGGCGCGGGAACCACCAGCTCCAGCGTCATCCTCGGCACGGTGGCCTACTTGTCTCCCGAACAGGTGGAGACCGGTGAAGCCACCGAGCGCAGCGACGTCTACTCGGCCGGTCTGCTGCTGTACGAGATGCTGACCGGCAAGCCGGCGTTCTCCGGGGACACCGCCCTGTCGGTGGCGTACCAGCACGTCAACGCGGACGTCCCGAGCCCGCGGTCGATGAACCCGGACGTCCCCCAGGCCCTGGACGAGCTGGTCATCCGGGCGACCCGCCGCGATCCCCGCCTGCGACCGAAGGACGCCGCGGAATTCCTGACGGAGCTGCGCGCAGTCCGCGACGAGACCGGACTTCCCGCGGTGCCGGTGCCCGCGGTTCCGCCGCCGGACACCGGTGATCCGTCCGTGGAGGCCACCGTCCCGGCGATGAATCCGATCCGCACCGGGTCCCGCAACGACACCCTGCTCCAGTCGTCGGTGGTGCACGACGCCCGGCCGCCGGTCGACGAGCAACCCCGCGGTTCCTCCCGCCTGCGGATGGCGTTCTGGGCCGCGGTGTCCCTGCTGGTCGCCGGGCTGGTCGGGGTCGGCATCTGGGTCTTCATGCAAGCGGGCGCGGTCACCGTGCCCGACCTCGCCGGCGTGGACCGCAACCGTGCGCTGGAGATGCTGCAGACCGCCGACTTGAAGGCGAAGTTCGTCGAGAAGCGGCACAACAGCATCGCGACCGGTCTGGTCATCGAGACCGAACCTGCGGCGGGCGCGGAAGTCACTACCGGCGACACCGTCACCGTGCTGGTGTCGGCGGGCAAACCGACCGTGCCCGACATCGCGGAAGGCACCCCGCGGGCCGAGGCCGAACAGGCCATCGCGGCGGTCGATCTGAAGCCGGTGCACAACTCCTCGGCCGACGAGTACCACCCGTCGGTGCCCGAGGGCGCGGTGATCCGCGTGCAGCCGGAACCGGGCACCAAGCTCGACATCGGCGAAGAGGTCAACCTGGTGCTGTCGAAAGGTCCGCCGCCGGATCCGGTACCGGACGTGACCGGGTTGACCAAGGAGGAAGCGTTCGCGCGCCTGCAAGCGGCCGGTTTCCAGCCGGTCGACGGCGGCACCGAGTTCTCCCCTGACGTCGATGGCGGCAAGGTGATCCGCACCGAGCCAGGGCCGAACGAGACACCGACGGACACCACGGTGAAGGTGATCGTGTCCAATGCCGTGACGGTGCCGAACCTGGTGGCCAAGCCGGTGAAGCAGGCTCAGCAGATCGTCGGTGGGCTGGGACTCAAGCTGAAGGTGGAGAAGGGCCGCGGCAACAAGCGATTGTCCATCGTCTTCGCGCAGGAGCCCGGCGCAGGCGGCCGGGTCGAGCCGGGCGGAACCGTCCGGGTGAAGACCATCCCGTAACCGTCCGTCGCGTTTTCCTCGCGCCAGGTACGGGTATGCCTGGCGTGACAAGGAGGCCGTGATGGACACATCAACCGTCGTTTGGATCATCGTGGCGGTGCTGGTCGTACTGGCCATTGCCGCGCTACTGGCCATGCTGGCCCGTCGTTCCCGGGAGCGGAAGACGCAGCAACGGCAGGAAGAAGCCGTGCGGCAACAGCGCGAAGCCGAGGAGCGCGCGGTCGAGGCCCGTCGCAGGGACGCCGACGCAGCCGAACTGCGCGCCAAGGCGCTGCGGGAACAAGCGGACGCCGACGCCATGCGGCAACGCGCCCAGCAGAACCTCGCGGTGTCCGAGCAGCACGCCGCCGAAGCCGAGGCGGAACGGAAAGCGGCCGCCGAACAGGAAGCCAAAGCCCGTAAGGTACTGCCGGACGACCACTCGGCGAACCGGCCGGAGCCGACACCGAACAGGGACTGGCACGACCCGCAGCCGCCGCCGAACACGGCTGCGCCCGCCGGGGACCCGGGCACGCATGCCGGCGGGGCGGCCGCACCCGGCGCGGGAATGCCAGGGCACCAGCCGCCCCAGCAGCAGGCCTACGACCCGGACCCGCGCACGGTTCCGCAAGGCACCCCACAGGTGACACCGGAAGCCGTGCCGCCAGAACAAGCAGGACCCCCTGGCCGGCACACCCGTTGACGGTCTCCAGCCGTCGACTACCTGCAGAAACGAAACTGTCCGCAGCTACCACGCGTAGCTGCGGACAGTTCTGTTCTCGGCCCGGTCAGGCCCGCTCGGCCTTGTCCAGGTACGCCCGCATCCGTTCCAGGTAGTTCGCGGCGTTGCGATTGATCTGCTCTCGCTCCTGGTCGGTGGTCGGCCTGCGCACCTTGCCGGGTACCCCGGCGACCAGAGAGCCAGGCGGCACGACGGTTCCCTGCGTCACGAGAGCCCCTGCCGCGACGATGGAACCCGATCCGACCACGGCTCCGTTCATCACGGTGGCGTTCATGCCGATCAACACGTGGTCCTCGATCGTGCACCCGTGCACCACCGCACCGTGCCCGATGCTGACCCCCTCGCCCACCCGGCACGGAAAACCGGGATCGGCGTGCAGGACGCAATTGTCCTGCACGTTGGAGCCACGCCCGATGTCGATGCGGTCCGCGTCCGCACGGATCACGCAGCCGAACCACAGGCTGGCCCCTGCCGCGATGCCGGCCGCCCCGATCACCGTGGCGTTCGGGGCGACCCAGGCACCGGGATCGATCGACGGCTGATGATCGCCGAAGGAAACGTTCATGCCCTCCCCTGTCCGGTCGCGGCACGGCCCGCGGTCCGCGACCGCACAAGAGTGGCCCCGACGACGCGAGCAGAACCACCGAAACGATCGCGCGTGGCTCGGCCGCTCCGGCTAGTTACGCAGCATCTCCGCGACGAGGAACGCCAGCTCCAGCGACTGCTGCGTGTTCAGCCGCGGGTCGCACGCCGTCTCGTAGCGGCCGGACAGGTCCAGGTCGGAGATGTCCTGCGCGCCGCCGAGGCACTCGGTCACGTCCTCGCCGGTCAGCTCGACGTGGATGCCGCCCGGGTAGCTGCCCAGCGCGCGGTGCACCTCGAAGAAGCCCTGGACCTCGTCGACGATCCGGTCGAAGTGGCGGGTCTTGTAGCCGTTGGACGACTCGTGCGTGTTGCCGTGCATCGGGTCGCACTGCCAGACCACCTTGTGGCCGGACGCCTCGACCTTCTCCACGATCGCCGGCAGCACCTCGCGCACCTTGCCGTTGCCCATACGGGAGATCAGCGTCAACCGCCCGGGCTCGTTGTACGGGTCGAGCCGCTCGACGTACTCCACCGCCTGCTCGGGCGTGGTCGTCGGGCCGATCTTCACCCCGATCGGGTTGGCCATGATCTCGGCGAACGCGATGTGCGCGCCGTCCAGCTGGCGGGTGCGCTCACCGATCCACAAGAAGTGCGACGAGAGGTTGTACAGCTTGGCGTCCGGATCGCCCGGCCGGTCCAGCCGCAGCATCGCCCGCTCGTAGTCCAGCAGCAACGCCTCGTGGCTGGCGAAGATCTCGGTGGAATGCAGCGACGTGTCCTGCACGCCGCACGCGTCCATGAACCGCAGGCCGCGGTCGATCTCGTCGGCCAGTGCCTCGTAGCGCTCCCCCGCAGGCGACGTGCGCACGAAGTCCTTGTTCCAGTTGTGCACCTGGGCCAGGTCGGCCATTCCCGCGCCGGTGAGCGCGCGCACCAGGTTCATCGCCGCACCCGAGTTGGCGTAGGCGCGGATCATCCTGCCCGGGTCGGGCACGCGCAGCTTCGCGTCGGCGACCAAAGAGTTGACGATGTCGCCGCGGTAGACCGGAAGGCCGAGCGCATCGGTGGCGTTCGACCGCGGCTTGGCGTACTGGCCCGCGATGCGGCCGACCTTGACCACCGGCAGACTCGCACCGTAGGTCAGCACCACCGCCATCTGCAGCAGCGTGCGCAGGTTCGCCCTGATGTGCGGCTCGGTGTTGGACTCGAACGTCTCGGCGCAGTCACCACCCTGAAGCAGAAACGCTTCGCCACGCGCAACCAGGGCCAGGCGCTGACGCAGCCTGTCGATCTCCTGGGGCACGGTGATGGGCGGTACCGACTCCAACACGGTCCGTACCCGACGGACGGCCTCCGGGTCGGGCCACTCCGGCTGCTGCGCGGCTGGCTTGGCCAGCGCCTCGTCCAGCTTCTCGCGCAGCTCAGCGGGCAGCGGCGGCAGCGACGGGAGGTGCTCCATCGGGACGTCAACAGTCCAGTTCACGGGACCATCGTATCGGTCCGTGGGAAACGGCCCGCCGCCCAGCCGCCTATCCCAGACAGTGGACAGGCACGTGCGGCGTCGTGTGAACGACGCCTCACGGTCGCGGCCATCTGTTTTCCTCGTCCTCGCTGGTAATGTCCGAACCGGTCGCATCCGCGACCACCGGGGTGGTCAGCGAAGCCGGTGCGAATCCGGCGCTGTGCCGCAACTGTGTTCGGCGGCTCGCCCGAGCTGCCGTCAGCCAGATCGCCTGGCCATCTCGGGGCAAGATCCCACCCCCGGCGCAGGGGTGCGGTGACACCTGCAACGCGAACCGCAGGACTCCGCAGCTCGCCCGGCCGAGCACGAGGGCCACACGAGTGAACTCATCACGGTCTCTTCGCCGCGTTGCCGCGGCCTTTTCCGTTCTCGCTCTGACCATCACCGGTTGTGCCGACAGGGAGCCCGAGGCGAAAGCGGGCTCCGGCTCCGAATTCCCGATCACGGTCACCACACCGACCGGTGACAAGCTGACGCTGGACCGCAAGCCCGAGAAGATCGTGTCGCTGTCTCCCACGGCGACCGAGGTGCTGTACGCCGTCGGCGCGGGTAAGCAAGTGGTCGCCGTCGACGACCAGTCGAACTACCCCGAGGACGCGCCACGCACCAAGCTCAGCGGCCTGACGCCGAGCCCGGAGAAGATCAGCGACTACACACCGGATCTGGTGGTGGCCGCCGACGATGTGAACAACTTGTCCGCCGCGCTGGACAAGGTCGGCATCAAGATGCTGGTGCTGCCCGCTGCGAAGACACTCGACGACGCGTACCGCCAGTTCGAGCTGGTCGGCAAGGTCACCGGTCACGCGGACGAGGGCAAGGACCTGGCCAAGCGGGTCGAGGACGAGATCACCAAGATCGTCAAGGACACGCCGAAGCCGGACAAGCCACTGACCTACTTCCACGAGCTGGACGAGACGCTCTACACCGCGACGTCGGAGACGTTCATCGGGCAGGTCTACGGACTGTTCGACCTGCGCAACATCGCCGACGGGAAGGACCCGTCCGCGCACGGCGGATATCCGCAGCTGTCCGCGGAGAAGATCATCGAGGCCGATCCGGACCTGATCTTCCTGGCCGACACCATCTGCTGCGGGCAGAGCGCGGAAACGGTGCGTAAGCGCCCGGGCTGGGACACGTTGACCGCGGTGAAGAACAACCACGTGTTCGAGATGGACGACAACATCGCGTCACGCTGGAGTCCGCGCGTCGTCGACCTGGTCCGCACCGTCGCCGACGCGGTGGAGAAGGTCGAGGGCGCTGGGTGAAAACCCAGCCGGTGACCCGCTTGCGCGCACGCACGCTCGTGGGCGGGATCGTCGTCTTGCTGGCCACCATGCTGGTGGCCGTCCTGATCGGCGCCGCCGAACTCGGCTGGCAGCGGGTGCTCGCCGAGATCTGGGCGCAGCTGACCGGCGGCACGTCACCGCTGAGTGAGCGGGAGGCGGCGATCCTGTGGCAGCTGCGCGTGCCGCGGGTGATGCTCGCCGGGGCGGTCGGCGCCGCCCTGGCTTCGTCCGGTGCCGCGTTCCAGGGCGTGTTCCGCAACCCGCTGGCGGACCCGTTCCTGTTGGGCGCGGCCGCAGGCGCCGGGATGGCCGCCACCATCGTGGTGGTCTTCGCCCCGGCGCTGACCGCGTGGGCCGGGTCCACCCTCCCGGTCGCCGCGTTCGCCGGTGCGGTCGGCGGTGTCGCCCTGAGCTGGCTGCTGAGTACCTCCTACGGCAGCGTGAGTCCGACGACACTGCTGCTGGCGGGCGTGGCGGTGTCGGCCTTCCTGACCGCCGTGCAGACGTTCGTGCAGCAGCTCAACGCCGACACCATCCGCCAGGTCTACGGCTGGATGCTCGGCGGCCTCGCCATCACGGGCTGGACCGACTTCGTCCGCGTCATCCCGTACATCGCCGCGGCCGCGGTGGTGCTGCTGGTCTGCGCGCGACTGCTCGACGTGCTTGCGCTGGGTGACGCCGAGGCCAGCTCGCTCGGCATACGTCCGGGCCGCCTGCGGCTGCTGCTGATCAGCGCGGCCTCGCTGGCCACCGCGGCCGCGGTGTCGGTCAGTGGGCTGATCGGTTTCGTCGGCATCATCGTGCCGCACTTCATCCGGTTGACCGTCGGCGCGAGCTACCGGGTGATCGTGCCGTTGTCGCTGCTGGGCGGGGCGTCGTTCCTCATCGTGGCGGACCAGATCGCGCGCACGGCCATGCCGGGCGAGCTGCCCATCGGTGTGGTCACGGCGTTCGCCGGCGCACCGTTCTTCATCATCGTGCTGCGACGCAACGCGGAGAAGCTGTGGTGAGCCCGGCCGTCGAACTGCGCACGGTGCGTGCCGGATACCGGGACCGGCTGGTGCTCGACGGTGTCTCGTTGACCGTGTCCGCCGGCGAATGGCTGGCGGTGATCGGCCCGAACGGTGCGGGCAAGTCGACGCTGGTGAAAGCCGTCCTCGGGCTGACGCGACTGGGCGGCGAGGTCCTGCTGGACGGCCGGGACCGCCGGACCCTCTCGGCTCGCGAAGCCGCCCGCATCATCGGCTACGCGCCGCAACAGCCCGCGCTGCCGGGCGGGCTCACGGTCACCGACTACGTGCTGCTCGGCCGCACCCCGCACCTCGGGTTGCTGGCCCGCGAAAGTTCGGCGGACGAGAACGTGGTCGCCGACGTGCTGCGCAGGCTGGACCTCGATCAGCTGGCCGCGCGTCGGATCTCGACGTTGTCCGGCGGCGAACGGCAGCGCGCGGTGCTGGCCAGGGCACTGGCGCAGCAGGCCGAGGTGCTGGTGCTGGACGAGCCGACGACCGGGCTGGATCTCGGGCACGCGCAGGCGCTGCTCGCCCTGGTCGACCGATTGCGCCGGGAGGACGGCACGACGGTGATCTCGACGCTGCACGACCTGACGCTCGCCGGCCAGTACGCCGACCGGGTGCTGCTGCTCGACGGCGGCGAGATGGTGGCCGCGGGCCCACCCGCGGAGGTGCTCACACCGGAGCGGGTGGCCCGCTACTACGACGCCGACGTCGACGTCGTCACCGTGGGCGGGCGCCAGGTCGTCGTCCCCGTCCGCTCGGACGCGAGCTAGCCGTCACTCCTGCTTGGGCTCGTCCCCGTCGCTGCCCGAGTTCGCGCCGTGGTTGACCGGTTCCGCCTCGGCCTCCGCAGAGTCGTCGTCCTCGGCCTTCTCACCCGGCTCGGTGCCGCGCAGCAACTCGGGCGGTTCGCGGTCGCCGCGCTTGCGTGCCAGGACGAAGTACACGACCGCGCCGAGGAACACCAGGATGGAGACCCACACGTTGACGCGCACACCGAACACGTGCGTGGCCGGGTCGGTGCGCATCATCTCGATCCAGGTCCGGCCGAGCGTGTAGCCGGCCACGTAGAGCGCGAACACCCGGCCGTGGCCCAGCCGCAGCTTGCGGTCGGCCCACACGATGACGGCGGCCACCGCCAGGTTCCACAGCAGCTCGTACAGGAACGTCGGGTGCACCACGGCCTCGACGACGCCGTTGGACACGCCACCCAGCCGGTCGGTGATCAGCGGGTTGTCCGGGTCCACTCGTTCGTAGATGACCAGGCCCCACGGCAGGTCGGTCGGGCCGCCGTAGAGCTCCTGGTTGAAGTAGTTGCCCAACCTGCCGATCGCCTGCGCCACCACGATGCCGGGCGCGATCGCGTCGGCGAACGCCGGCAGCGGGATGCCCCGGCGGCGGCAGGCGATCCACGCACCGACCCCACCCAGCGCGATGGCGCCCCAGATGCCCAGGCCGCCGTCCCAGATCTTCAACGCGTCCAGCGGGTTCTTGCCCTCGCCGAAGTAGCGATGCGCGTCGGTGATCACGTGGTAGAGCCGGCCACCGATCAGGCCGAACGGCACCGCCCACACCGCGACGTCGACGACGAAGCCGGCGCGGCCACCGCGGGCCTGCCAGCGCTTGTCGCCCCACCAGATGGCGACGATGATGCCGGCGATGATGCACAGCGCGTAGGCACGAATCGGGACCGGGCCGATCTCCCACACGCCACGCGGCGGGCTGGGGATCTCGGCGGGGAACAGCGGCAGGGCCGTCATCAGGCTGGTCACACGCACACCGTAGTCAGGCCCCGGAACGGGCTTGTGACCAGGGGCACCTCAGCGCGGCGAGCGCACGCCTTCGGCCAGTTCGGCGGCCAGTCGTCGGACACCGTCCGTACCGTCGGCCTCGGCCGCCTGGATGAACGCCGAGCCTACGATCACCGCGTCGGCGAAGCCGGCTACCTCGGCGGCCTGCTCACCGTTGCGCACACCGAGCCCGACACCGATGGGCAGCGACGTGTGCTCGCGCGTGCGACGCACCAGCTCCGCGGCACCGGCACCGACCTTGTCGCGCGTGCCCGTCACACCCATGACCGCGGTGGCGTAGATGAAACCGGACGACGCCTTGGCCGTCATCTCCAGCCGCTGATCCGTCGACGACGGAGCGACCAGGAAGATGCGGTGCAGGCCGTGCTCGTCGGAGGCCTTCATCCAGGTGGCGGCTTCGTCGGGAATGAGGTCCGGCGTGATGATGCCCTGACCCCCCGCGGCCGCCAGGTCGCGGGCGAAGGCGTCCACGCCGTAGCGGTGCACCGGGTTCCAGTAGGTCATCACGACCGCCTGGCCGCCGTGGGAACTGATCCGCTCGACCACCTCGAACAGCTGCCGCAGCCGGAAACCCGCGCGCAGCGCCTTGTCGGACGCCGCCTGCACCGTCGGGCCGTCCATCACTGGATCGGAATACGGCACGCCGACCTCGACGATGTCGCAGCCGCCGTCGATCATCGCGGCCAGCAGCTCCTGCGAGCCCTCGAGCGTCGGGTAGCCGGCGGGCAGGTAGCCGATCAGCGCGGCACGACCCTCCGTTCTCGCGCGGGCGAACACCGATTCCAGGCCGGTCATGAGGCGTATCCGAAGTACTTGGCTGCGGTGTCCATGTCCTTGTCGCCGCGGCCCGACAGGTTCACCAGGATCATACCGTCCTCGCCCAGTTCCTTGCCCAGCTTGATGGCGCCCGCCAGCGCGTGCGCCGACTCGATCGCCGGGATGATGCCCTCCGTCCGGGACAGCAGCTGGAACGCGTGCATCGCCTCGTCGTCGGTGACGGCGGTGTACTCGGCGCGCCCGGTGTCCTTCAGCCACGAGTGCTCCGGCCCGACGCCCGGGTAGTCCAGGCCCGCCGAGATGGAGTACGCCTCGATCGTCTGGCCGTCCTCGTCCTGCAGCAGGTAGGAGAACGCGCCGTGCAGCATCCCGGGGATGCCTTCGGTCAAGGTGGCTCCGTGCTCGCCGGAGTCCAGCCCGTGACCGCCCGGCTCGATGCCGACCAGCCGCACCTCGGGGTCGTCGATGAAGCCGTGGAAGATGCCGATGGCGTTCGACCCGCCGCCGACGCACGCCGTCACCACGTCCGGCAACCTGCCCGCCTTCTCCAGCATCTGCGCCCGGGCCTCGGCACCGATCACCTTGTGGAAGTTGCGCACCATGGTCGGGAACGGGTGCGGTCCCGCCGCGGTGCCCAGCAGGTAGTGCGTGGTGTCGACGTTGGTGACCCAGTCGCGCAGCGCCTCGTTGATGGCGTCCTTCAGCGTGCGCGACCCGGTCTTGACCGGGACGACCTCCGCGCCGAGCAGCCGCATGCGGGCCACGTTCAACGCCTGGCGCTGCGTGTCGACCTCACCCATGTAGATCACGCAGTCGAGGTCGAGCAGCGCACACGCCGTCGCGGTCGCCACACCGTGCTGGCCCGCGCCGGTCTCGGCGATCACCCGGGTCTTGCCCATGCGCTTGGTCAGCAGGGCCTGGCCCAGCACGTTGTTGATCTTGTGGGACCCGGTGTGGTTGAGGTCCTCGCGCTTGAGCCACACCTGCGCACCGCCGCAGTGCTGCGCGAACCGCGGCGCCTCGGTCAGCAGCGACGGACGCCCGGCGTAGTCCCGCAGCAGCCGCTTGAACTCGTCGACGAAGTCCGGGTCCACGCGGGCCTTGTCGTAGGAATCCCGCAGCTCGTCCAGTGCGTCGACCAGTGCCTCCGGCATGAACCGGCCACCGTACGGACCGAAGTGACCGGTCTCGTCCGGATCGTGCTTGCCGGGCGCGTGCAGGTCGACCTTCTCCGGCGGGTCGACCGCGGCCGGGTCGCGCCGCGTGGTCACCGTGCCGGCCTCGGACACGCCGGGTGCGATCCCGCGGTCACCAGCTGCACCAGTGCCGCCTTCGGGTCGCCGCTGGCGACCAAGCCTTCGCCGACCAGCACCGCGTCCGCGCCGTGACCGGCGTACGTCATCAGATCACCGGGACCGCGCACGCCGGACTCGGCCACCTTGAGCACCTGGGGCGGCAGGCCGGGCGCGAGCCGCGCGAACACGTCGCGGTCGACCTCGAGCGTGTGCAGGTTGCGCGCGTTGACACCGATGAGCTCGGCACCGGCCTCCAGCGCACGGTCGCACTCTTCGGCGTTGTGCACCTCGACCAGGGCGGTCATGCCGAGCGACTCGACCCGGTCCAGCAGCGACACCAACGCGTTCTGGTCCAGTGCCGCCACGATGAGCAGTACCATGTCGGCGCCGTACAGCCGCGCCTCGTGCACCTGGTACGGGCTGACGATGAAGTCCTTGCGCAGGATCGGGACGTCGACCGCTTGGCGCACCGCGGCCAGGTCGGACAGCGATCCGCCGAACCGCCGCTGCTCGGTCAGCACGCTGATGGCGCGCGCACCCGCGGCGGCGTAGTCCGCGGCCAGCGCCGACGGGTCGGGGATGTCGGCCAGCTTTCCCTTGGACGGACTGCGCCGCTTCACCTCGGCGATGACGCCGATGCCGGGCTCCTTCAGCGCGGCCATCGCGTTGCGCGGCTCCGGCGCCTTGGCTGCTCGCTTCTTCAGCTCCTCCAGCGGCATCGCAGCCTCACGCTCGGCGAGGTCGGCACGCACGCCAGCGATGATGTCCTCGAGCACGCTCACCGGCAGGCCACCCGCACTAGCAGCTGTCGTCCGTCGCTCGCAAGCACGATCACCAAAACCTTCCCTTCCCGCGCCCAGAATGCTACCCGCGAGGGTGGGCGCTCCCGGGTCCGGGGTCGCCCCCGCCTCAAGCCTCGAACCGAACAGCTGGGTGTGCCGTCAATCGTCGTCGGTCGGGTCTTTGCCCTCGGACAACGCCGTCCAAAGATCGTCGGTCCGGCCAGTGTCCTTCCTCTGCTCGGCACGCTGCGCAGCGGGGGCCTCATACCGGCTGCCCAGCCGCGGCAGCCGGTGTCCGCGCGCCACCAGCAGCCCGCCCGCGCCCCCGGTCAGCAGGCCGCCGAGCAGGGCGATCACTGGTCCCATACCGAACAGTTCCGCGTCGACGACGGCCAGCACGCACGCGGCGACACCGACCACGACCAGCACACCGCCCAGCAGTCGTCTGCCGACCGCGCGCAGCGCGAACATGGCGCCGACGGAGGCCAGAACGAGCAGAGCCAGCGGAGTGGGCCACGCCAGGTCCTGCTCGTCGTCCGACCACACCAGCCTGCCCGCACCCCACAGCGCCGCCGCGCCGAGCACCAGCGCGACGGTCACCGTCCACATCAGGCGTTTCACGGCTCTCGCATCGTCTCCGCGGCGGCCACGGCCGACAGCACGGTCCGCGCCTTGTTGAGCGTCTCGTTGTCCTCGTAGTCCGGGTCCGAGTCCGCGACCACGCCCGCGCCCGCTTGCACGTACGCGACACCGTCCCGCATCAACGCGGTGCGGATCGCGATGGCGGTGTCGGCGTCACCGGCGAAGTCCAGGTAGCCGACGACACCGCCGTAGAGCCCACGACGGGTCGGTTCGAGGCTCTCGATCAGCTCCATCGCGCGCACCTTCGGCGCCCCGGTCAGCGTGCCCGCCGGGAAGCACGCCGCCACGGCGTCGAACGCCGTCTTGTCGTCGGCGAGCAACCCGGTCACGGTCGACACGATGTGCATGACGTGCGAGTACTTCTCCACGGTGAAGAAGTCGACGACGTGCACCGAGCCGGGGCGGCACACCCGGCCCAGGTCGTTGCGGGCCAGGTCGACCAGCATCAGGTGCTCGGCACGCTCTTTGTCGTCGGCCAGCAGATCCTTGGCCAGCAACGCGTCTTCTTCCTCGTCCGCGCCGCGCCACCGCGTCCCGGCGATCGGGTGCGTCGTGGCCCGGCCGTCGCGGACCGTCACCAGGGCCTCCGGACTCGAGCCGACGATGTCGAACCCGTCGAGCCTGAGCAGGTACATGTACGGGCTCGGGTTGGTGTTGCGCAGCACGCGGTAGACGTCCAGCGCGTCCGCCTCGGTACGCATCTCGAACCGCTGGGACGGCACGACCTGGAACGTTTCACCGGCATGCACCGCCTCGACGACCTCGTGTACCACCTTGTGGAACTCGGTCTTGTCGCGGCGCCGGGTGAACTCCGGCTCCGGACGGTGGAACGACACCGCGGTCGGCGGGGCGTGCGTGTCCAGCTCCCGGGTCATCTCGTCCAGCCTGCGCACGCAGTCGTCGTACGCGGCGTCGACACGCTTCGGCGAGTTGTCCCAGTTCACCGCGTTGGCGATGAGCGTGACCGTGCCCTCGTGGTGGTCGTAGGCGGCCAAGTCGGTGGCCAGCAGCATGATCAGCTCGGGCAGCCGCAGGTCGTCCTCGGCCAGCTCCGGCAGTCGTTCCAGCCAGCGGACCGCGTCGTAGGTCAGATAGCCGACCAGCCCACCGGTCAGCGGCGGGAGGTCAGGCAGCGGCTCGGTGCGCAGCGCGATCAGCGTCTCGCGCAGCACCTCGAGCGGGTTGCCTTCGGTGGGCAACCCGACCGGTGGCGTACCCAGCCACACCGGACGCCCGTCCTGCACGGTCAGCGCGGCCGGGCTGCGCACACCGACGAACGACCATCGCGACCAGGACTGCCCGTTCTCGGCCGATTCGAACAGGAACGTTCCCGGGCGGTTCGCGGCGAGCTTGCGGTACAGCGAGACGGGGGTTTCCGCGTCGGCGAGCAGCTTGCGCGTCACCGGGATGACCCGGCGGCCCTGCGCAAGCTCGCGGAACTCGTCCCTGGTCAAGCCCACCGCGCCGAGCGGTGTGCGGACTGAGTTGCTGTTGGCCACGTCGGCCATTCTGCCGGTGACGTCTTCCGCGGCGTGCACCGCCTCACATCGCGACAGAATTCAACCCTGGTGGAAATATCCGGGCCCGAAGCGCCATGATGGCGGTGTGTCCGGACCCGAATCGCGCAAACGCCGTGGCCGCCGCCCCGGCGGCGAGGACACCCGTGCCGCCCTGATCTCGGCCGCGCGGGAAGTCTTCGCCGAGTCGGGCTACGACGGCGCGACCGTGCGCGGCATCGCCCAGCGTGCAGGCGTCGACCCGGCCATGGTCAACCACTGGTTCGGCGGCAAGGAGGGCTTGTTCGGGGAAGCGGTGCTGCGGCTGCCGTTCAATCCCAAGACCATCGCCGACGAACTGGCCAGCGGCGGCATCGACGACATCGGCAAGCGCGCCGTCACCCGGTTCCTGACGGTGTGGGACAGCGCGGGCGGCGGCGTGTTCGCCGCCCTGGTGCGCAGCGTCACCGCCCACGAACAGGCGATCCACGCCCTGCGCGACCTGTTCCTGCGCCACCTGTTCGGCCGCTTGGCCAAGAAGGCCGGGGCGGACGACATCGAGTTGCGCGCGACGCTGTGCGCTTCGCAGATCATCGGCCTGGGCATGGTGCGTTATGTCGCTCAGTTCGAACCGCTGGCGTCGGCGGACATCCCGCGGGTCGCCGCCGCGATCGGCCCGACCCTGCAGCGCTACATCACCGGCCCGTTGGACTGACGTCACTCGTCGGCAAGCAGCACCCGGTCAGCCCCGTCGAAACAGGTGGGCGTCCCGGTGTGGCATGCCGGTCCGACCTGGTCGACGCGCAGCAGCACGGTGTCCCCGTCGCAGTCGATCCGCACTTCCCGCACGTGTTGTGTGTGGCCGGACTCCTCGCCCTTCACCCACAGCCGACCGCGGCTCCGGGAGAAGTACGTCGCGCGCCGGGTTTCCAGCGTGCGCGCCAACGCCTCGTCGTTCATCCACGCCTGCATCAGGACCGCACCGGACGTGGCATCCACGGTGACCGCGGCGACCAGGCCGTCCGCGTTGCGCTTGAGCCGGTCGGCGATCGCCGGGTCGAGCGTGCTCATCGAACCTCGATCCCTGCGGCACGCAGCGTCTTCTTGACGTCCGGGATGGACAGGTGACCGAAGTGGAACACGCTCGCGGCCAGCACGGCGTCGGCGCCTGCGTGCACCGCAGGCGGGAAGTGTTCGAGTTCGCCCGCTCCCCCGCTGGCGATCACCGGAACCCGGACGGCGGCCCGGACCTTGCGGATCAGTTCCAGGTCGAAGCCCGCTTTCGTGCCGTCGGCGTCCATCGAGTTGAGCAGGATCTCCCCCACGCCGAGCTCTTCGCCACGCACGGCCCACTCGACGGCGTCGATGCCCGTGCCGCGGCGGCCGCCGTGCGTGGTCACCTCGAAGCCGGACGGCGTGCCTTCTGCCCGGCGGGCATCGACGGACAGCACGACGCACTGCGACCCGAACCGCTGGGCGGCCTCCCGCAACAGCTCGGGCCGGGCGATCGCTGCGGTGTTCACGGAGACCTTGTCGGCACCGGCCCGCAGCAGCCGGTCGACGTCGTCGCAGGTGCGGACGCCTCCGCCGACGGTCAGCGGGATGAACACCTGCTCGGCGGTACGCCGGACGACGTCGTAGGTCGTCTCGCGGTCGCCGGACGACGCCGTGACGTCGAGGAACGTCAGCTCGTCCGCGCCTTCGGCGTCGTAGCGAGCCGCGAGCTCGACGGGATCACCCGCGTCCCGCAGGTTCTCGAAGTTGACGCCCTTGACCACGCGGCCGGCGTCGACGTCCAGACACGGTATGACCCGCACAGCTACACCCACGCCGTTTAGCCTACGAGCATGGCGCGCGCGGGCCGGAGGCCGGGACAGACCGAGACACGGGAACAGATCATGGCGGCGGCGCGGAAGCTGTTCGCCGAACGGGGATACGAGGGCACGACGATCCGCGCGATCGCCGCCGAAGCGGGTGTGAACCCGGCGCTGATCCACCACTTCTTCGGCTCGAAGGACCGGGTGTTCACCGACTCGCTGCACTTGCCGGTCAACCCGTACGCGATCGCCGACGTCGTCGCCGACGGACCGCCCGAGCAGGCCGGTGAGCGGCTGTTGCGACTGTTCATCGGGGTGTGGGAGGGGCCGGACTCGCGCAGTCCGTTCCTCGCGTTGCTGCGCTCGGTCGCCTCGTCCGAGCAAGCGGCCCGGATGATGCGGGAATTCCTCCACCGGGTGATCGTCGACCGACTCGGGCCTGCGCTGGGGGTCGGCGAGCTGCGGATGACCGCGATCGGCTCGCAGCTGATGGGGGTGGCGCTGCTGCGCTACATCGTGCAGCTCGAACCGCTTGCGTCGGCCACGCCGAAGGACGTGATCGCGCTGGTCGCACCGTCGATCCAGCAGCACATCGACGCTGGGCGCCAAGCGGCCGACACCTGAGGGCTCGGCGCGCCCCACGCCCGCACGCGGGGCCCGATGCCGCCGCCTTGACGCCGCCAGGCGCGCCGCGGCCGACCCGCGTTCTACTCAGTGCTCGGCGCGGTCGTCCCGCTCGTCGGTGCCCGGCGCGGTTGTCCCGCCCGTCAGTGCGCGGCGCGGTCGTCCCGCTCGTCGATGCCCGGCGCGGTCGTCCCGCCCGTCGATGCCCGGCGCCGCCGCCCCAGTACAACCCCCCGGCAATCCGGCACGACCGTCCCGCCCCGGAACTCCGCGGTTGACACGCCCTCCCGCACGCGCGCAAAATTAAACACATGACTAATTCAGCCGTCGCGGTGAACGACCTCCACGTGCGACGAGGTGGCCGCGAGGTGATCAAGGGCGTCAGCTTCACGCTCGACCGAGGCTCGGTGACCGGCCTGCTCGGGCCGAGCGGCTGCGGCAAGTCGACGTTGCTGCGCGCCATCGTCGGGGTCCAGATCGTCGCCGGCGGAGACGTCACGGTGCTCGGCCTGCCCGCCGGGCACAAGCACCTGCGCCGCCGCATCGGATACGCGACCCAGAACCCGGCGATCTATCCCGACCTGCGAGTCTCCGAGGCCCTGCGGTACTTCGCCGCGGTGCTGGGCGCGCCGGCCGATGACGTCCGGCGGGTGATCGACGAGGTCGGGCTGACCTCGCACGCGAACGCCATGGTCGGCGAGCTCTCCGGCGGTCAGCTCAGCCGAGCGAACCTGGCGGTCGCTCTGCTCGGCAAGCCCGAGCTGCTGGTGCTGGACGAGCCGACGGTCGGGTTGGACCCGGTGCTGCGGGACGAGCTGTGGGCCCTGTTCCGCTCGCTGGCCGGCAACGGCGTCACGTTGCTGGTGTCCAGCCATGTGATGGACGAGGCGAGCCGGTGCGACCACCTGCTGTTGATGCGGGACGGGCGACTGCTGGCCACCGACACCCCGGAAGCGCTGCGCACCCGCACCCAGGCGGAGGACCTCGAGCAGGCCTTCCTGCGACTCATCCGAGAAAGCGAGGTGGCGGCATGAATCTCGCCATCACCATGGCGACCGCGCGGCGCATCCTCAGCCAGCTCAAGCACGACCACCGCACGCTGGTTCTGCTGATCTTGATGCCGTCGTTCCTGCTGATCCTGTTGCGGTACGTGCTGAACACCGAGCAGTCGTTCAGTGCGGCCGCGCCCGCACTGCTGGCGGTGTTCCCGTTCGCGATCATGTTCGTGGTCACGTCGATCTCGACTCTGCGCGAACGCACCACCGCCACGCTCGAGCGCCTGATGACCATGCCGATGCACAAGGTCGACCTGCTGTTCGGCTACGCGGTGGCATTCGGGCTGGTCGCGGTCGCGCAGGTGACACTGGCCGCCGTGGTGTCGCTGACCTGGCTCGGCATGGACATCGAGGGATCGGTGTGGCTGCTGCTGGTCATCGCGCTGCTGGATGCGTTGCTCGGCATGGCGCTCGGGCTGTTCGCGTCGGCGTTCGCCCGCACCGAGTTCCAGGCCGTGCAGTTCATGCCGCTGTTCGTCATGCCTCAAGTCCTGCTGTGCGGCTTGTTCGCGCCACGCGGGACGATGGCCGAGCCGCTGGAGTGGCTGTCGGACGTGATGCCGTTGTCGTACGCGGTGGATGCGCTGACGCAGGTCACGCACAGTGCGGACATCGACGGCACGTTGGTACGCAACTTCGCGATCGTCGCCCTGTGCGGCATCGCCGCGCTGGTCGGTGGTGCGGCCACGTTGCGCCGCCGGACTCCGTGAGGCCGGATAGCCTGGGCGCATGCAGAGCCTGCGCGGGCAGAAGTACGTCCTGCTGACCACGTATCGCAAGTCGGGCAAGCCGGTGTCGACCCCGGTGTGGTTCGTGCACGACCCGGAGAACGACGAGAAGATCTACGTCTGGACCGCGCGCGACGCAGGCAAGGTCAAACGCGTCCGCGCAGGCAGCCGCGCCACGGTGGTGGCCTGCGACGCGCTGGGCAAGAAGACCTACGGCGAGCCGGTCAGCGGAACGCCGCGGCTGCTCGACGACGACGCCACGGAGCGGGTCCGCAAGCTGTTGATGAAGAAGTACGGGCTGTTCGGCGCCGTCACCGTCTACGGCAGCATTTTGCGCGGCGGCCGCCGGCGCACCATCGGCATCGAGATCATCGCGGATCCGGCTAGCTGACGGCAGCCAGCGCCTCCGGCAACGTGAAAGCGCCTGCGTAGAGGGCCTTGCCGACGATCGCGCCTTCCACACCGCCCGCGCCGTCGCTCGGCGCCAGCTTCGCCAGATTGCGCAGGTCGTCGAGGCTGGAGACTCCACCGGAGGCGATCACCGGAGCTTTCGTGCGGGAACACACCGCGCGCAGCAGCTCCAGGTTCGGGCCACGCAGTGTGCCGTCCTTGCTGACGTCGGTGACCACGTAACGCTGAGCACCGTCGGCGTCCAGCCGCTCCAGTACCTCCCACAGGTCTCCCCCGTCGGAGGTCCAGCCGCGGGCGGCGAGCCGGTGTTCGTCACCGGTGATCCGCACGTCCAGCCCGATGGCCACGCGGTCGCCGTGCTCGCCGATGACGCGCGCGGTCCACTCCGGGTCCTCCAGCGCGGCGGTGCCCAGATTGATGCGACGGGCACCGGTAGCCAGAGCCGCGGCCAGCGACTCGTCGTCGCGGATGCCGCCGGACAACTCGACGTTCACGTCGAGCTCCCCCACCACCGCGGCGAGCAGCTCGTGGTTGTTGCCACGACCGAACGCGGCGTCGAGGTCGACCAGGTGAATCCACTCGGCACCGTCGCGCTGCCACGCGAGGGCAGCCTCGCGGGGCGATCCGTACTCGGTCTCGGTTCCGGCCGCGCCTTGCACCAACCGCACGGCCTTGCCGTCGGCGACATCGACGGCGGGCAGCAGTGTGAACGTCACGTCGACCACCTTAGGGCGCCCCCTGGCCCCACCGGCAACGGGCCATGCGTCAGCGGAGCGTGGCGACCCAGTTCCGCAGCAGCACGGCGCCCGCTTCGCCCGACTTCTCCGGGTGGAACTGCGTGGCGCTCAGCGGCCCGTTCTCCACCGCGGCCACGAACGGCTCGCCGTGCTCGGCCCAGGTGACCAGCGGCTGCTGGCCCCGCAGGCCCGACTCCAGCTCCCATGTCCGCACCGCATAGGAGTGCACGAAGTAGAACCTGGTCTGCGCATCCAACCCGGCGAACAGCACCGAGTTCTCCGGGGCACGGACGGTGTTCCAGCCCATGTGCGGCAGCACGTCGGCGTGCAGGCGCTCGACCGTGCCCGGCCACTGCCCCAGCCCGTCGGCCTTGATGCCGTGCTCGACGCCGGTGGAGAAGAGGATCTGCATCCCGACGCAGATGCCCAGCACCGGCCGGCCTCCGGCCAGCCTGCGGTCGACGATGTACTCGCCGTTGACCGAGCGAAGTCCCTCGGCGCACGCGGCGAACGCACCGACACCGGGCACCACCAGGCCGTCCGCTTCGAGTGCGGCTTTCGCGTCAGCCGTGACGGTCACCTCGGCTCCCGTTCGCTGCAGTGCGCGCTCCGCGGAGCGCAGGTTGCCGGAGCCGTAGTCGAGAATCACCACCCGTGCCGTCACTCGCCCCAGCGTAATCGTCGCGGCCGGTGCGGTCATCGTGAGGTCAACCTCAACTAATGTCGAACTTTTTCGCTACCATGGCGAGCGTGACCCGGCTGGCCAATCACCTCACCATCGGACAGGTCGCCGAGCGCAGCGGGGTGCCGCACACCGCGCTGCGGTTCTACGAGGAGCGCGGCCTGATCTCCTCCGAGCGGACCGCCGGCAACCAGCGTCGCTATCCGCGCACAGTTTTGCGCCGCATCGCGTTCATCCGCTCGGCACAGCGGGTCGGACTGAGCCTGGAGGACATCGCCGAGGCACTGGCCACGCTCCCGCAGGACCGTGCCCCGACGAAGGCCGACTGGGCGCGGTTGTCCAAGCAGTGGCGCAGCGAGCTGGACGCCCGCATCGACGCCCTTCAGCGGCTGCGCGACAGCTTGACCAGCTGCATCGGGTGCGGCTGCCTGTCGCTGCGGTCGTGTTCGTTGATGAACCACGACGACGAGATGGCCCGGTTCGGCCCGGGCGCTCCGCGGCTCAAGCCGGCCGCCGAGGGTGGTGTCTGACGTCAGGCGGACTGCCACCAGAGCACGGCGCCGACACCCGCCAGCAGGCAGAGCAGCAGCAGGAACCCGGCGAAGGCCTTCGAGGTCTTCCACATGGCGATGACCCCGCCGAGCAGCAGGCCCGCAGCGCCGATCAGCAGGACGATCAAGTAGTCGCGCGTCTCCACCGTGCTCCCTCCGTTGCGGACGGAGGTTAGAGCACGCCCTTGGTGGACGGCACACCGCCCACGCGCGGGTCCGGCTCGGTGGCGGCTCGCAGCGCGCGAGCCACCGCCTTGTACTGCGCCTCGGCGATGTGGTGCGGGTCGCGACCGTGAATCACCCGGACGTGCAGGGCGATCTGCGCGTGGAACGCCAGTGACTCGAACACGTGCCTGGTCAGCACGAACGGGTAGTTGCCGCCGATGGTGAACGTGGTGAACTCCTCCGGCTCCCCGGTGTGCACGCAGTACGGGCGGCCGGACACGTCGATCGCGGCGTGCGCCAGCGTCTCGTCCATCGGGATCCAGCAGTCCCCGAAGCGGCGGATGCCCTGCTTGTCGCCCAGCGCCTCGCGGATGGCCTGGCCGAGCACGATCGCGGTGTCCTCCACCGTGTGGTGGGCGTCGATGTGCACGTCGCCCTCGGCGCGCACCCGCAGATCCAGCGATCCGTGCACCCCGAACGCGGTGAGCATGTGGTCGTAGAACGGCACCCCGGTGTCGATCTCGACCTGGCCGGTGCCGTCCAGGTCCAGCTCGATGCTGATCGACGACTCCTTCGTGGTGCGGTCGACCTTGCCGATGCGGCTCACGCTGTCACCTTCTTGCTCGCTTGCAGGAACGCGTCGTTCTCCTCGGGTGTGCCGATGGTCACCCGCAGGTGTCCTTCGATTCCCACGTCCCGGACCAGAACACCATTCTCCACGTAGGACTTCCATGCCGCCGGAGCGTCGCTGAACCGGCCGTAGAGCAGGAAGTTCGCGTCGCTGGGCACCACGGAAAAGCCCATGGCGGTCAGTTCCCCCGCCACCCGCTCGCGTTCGGCGACGAGCTGCCGCACCGACTCCAGCGTCTGCTTGCCGTGCGCGAGCGCCGCTCGCGCCGCCGCCTGGGTCAGCGACGACAGGTGATACGGCAAGCGCACCAGCAGCAGCGCGTCGATGACCGCCGGGGCGGCCGCCAGGTATCCGAGCCTGCCGCCGGCGAACGCGAACGCCTTGCTCATGGTGCGGCAGACCACCAGCTTCGCCGGGTACTCCGCAAGGAGCTGGACCGCGCTGGGGTTGCTGGAGAACTCCTGGTACGCCTCGTCGACCACCACCATGCCCGGCGCGGCGTCGAGGATCTTGCGCAAGTCGTCGGCCGAGATGCTGCCACCGGTCGGGTTGTTCGGGCTGGTCACGAAGACGACATCGGCCGCCCGCTCGGCGATCTGCTGTGCCGCCACGTCGACGTCCAGGCTGAAGTCCGCACGCCGCGGGGCAGGCAGCCACTCGGTGCGGGTGCCCGCGGAGATGATCGGGTGCATCGAGTACGACGGCTCGAAGCCCACCGCGGTGCGTCCCGGACCACCGAACGCCTGCAACAGTTGCTGGATCACCTCGTTGGAGCCGTTGGCCGCCCAGATGTTCTCGGTAGTCAGCTCCACGCCGGTGGTCCCGCTGAGATAGGCGGCGAGGTCGCTGCGCAGCTCGAGGGCGTCCCGGTCGGGATACCGGTGCAGCTGCCTGGCCACCTGCTCGACGGACGCGGCCACCTGCGCGACCAGCTCGGGCGGCGGCGGGTACGGGTTCTCATTGGTGTTCAACCGAACGGGGACGTCCAGCTGCGGAGCGCCGTACGGGCTCCGCCCCCGCAGGTCGTCGCGCAGCGGCAGGTCGTCCAGCGTCACGTCTTTCACTGGGCGCCTCCCGGGAAGCGAGCCTGCACAGCCTCACCGTGTGCGGGGAGGTCCTCGGCGTTGGCCAGCGTCACGACCTCGTCGGCGACATCGCGCAGCGCGGCCTGGCTGTAGTCCACGACGTGGATGCCACGCAGGAACGTCTGCACCGACAGGCCGGACGAATGGCGGGCGTATCCCCCGGTCGGCAGCACGTGGTTGGAGCCGGCGCAGTAGTCACCGAGCGACACCGGCGAGTACGGGCCGACGAAGATCGCACCGGCGTTGCGCACGCGGGCCGCGACCGCCCGAGCGTCCACGGTCTGGATCTCCAGGTGCTCGGCGGCGTACGCGTCGACGACCCGGATGGCGTCGTCGAGCGTCGACACCAGCACGACGCCGGACTGCTTGCCGGTCAATGCCGCGCGCACGCGTTCGCTGTGTTTGGTGGCGGCGACACGCTGCTGCAACCGCGCTTCCACCGCGTCCACCAGCCCTTCGGACGTGGTGACCAGCACGGATGCGGCCAACGGGTCGTGTTCTGCCTGGCTGACCAGGTCGGCGGCGACGTGGTCCGGGTCGGCGGTGTCGTCGGCCAGCACGGCGATCTCCGTCGGACCGGCCTCGGAGTCGATGCCGATCACGCCGCGCAGCATGCGCTTGGCCGCCGTCAGGTACACGTTGCCGGGGCCGGTGACCATGTCCACGCCGGCCAGCGGTGTGCCGTCGGTGTCCGTTCCGCCGTAGGCCATCAGCGCCACGGCTTGCGCGCCGCCGACGGCCCACACCTCGTCGACCCCCAGCATCGCGGCGGCGGCCAGGATGGTGGGGTGCGGCAGGCCCCCGAACTCGGCTTGCGGCGGCGAGCAGACCACGAGCGATTCCACCCCGGCCACCTGGGCGGGGACCACGTTCATCACCACGCTGGACGGGTAGACCGCGAGGCCGCCCGGAGCGTAGAGGCCGACCCGGCGAACCGGCACCCAACGTTCGGTCACGGTCGCACCGTCGGCCAGCGTCGTGGTGACATCCGAGCGGAGCTGGTCGGCGTGCACGCGACGGGCCCGCTCGATGCTGACGTGCAGCGCCGCCCGCACCGTGGGGTCCAGCTGCTCGGCGGCCTTGGCCAGCTCGTCGGCCGGCACTCGCACGGTCTCCGGCCGGACTTCGTCGAACTGCTCGGTGTAGTCCAGCGCCGCGGCGACCCCGCGCTCGCGGACCGCTTCCACCACCGGCCGCACCTGATGCACTGCCGCGTCGACGTCGATCTCGGCCCTGGGCAGGGTGGCTTGCAGCTGGGCGGAGGTCAACTCCGCAGGCATCCGTTCACGCAGGTCGATGCGGCTGAGCATGCCGCTAACGATACGGCCGTCGAGCCCGTCGGCGCCTGACCGGGTGGCGGCTGCCACGTGCGGGCGTCAGCGGTTCGGACCATGGCAGATGCGGCGCGGACAAGTAACCTGCAGACATGCGCGTCGCCTTGTGCCAGATCACCAGCAGCCCCGATCCGGTGGAGAACGTCGAGCAGGTTCGCGCGTCGGTGGCCGAAGCGGTCAAGGCGGGAGCGGACCTGGTGGTCTTCCCGGAAGCCACCATGGCCCGCTTCGGTACTCGGCTGAAGGACGTCGCCGAGCCACTCGACGGCCCGTGGGCGTCGGTGATCTCGGCGATCGCCGAAGCCGCCGGTGTGCTCGTGGTGGCCGGGATGTTCACGCCTGCCGACGACGGCCGGGTGTACAACACGCTGCTGGTCACCGGCCGCGGCAAGTCCATCGGCTACGACAAGATCCACCTCTACGACGCGTTCGGCTTCCAGGAGTCGCGCACGGTCGCGCCGGGAAGCGAACTGGTCTCGGTCGACGTGGAAGGCGTGCAGATCGGCCTGGCGACCTGCTACGACATCCGGTTCCCCGAGCTGTTCCAGGCGCACGGCGAAGCCGGTGCGGCCGCCGTGGTGGTGCCTGCCTCGTGGGGTGCCGGGGAGGGCAAGCGTGAGCAGTGGGAGCTGTTGGTGCGTGCCCGGGCACTGGACTCCGGCTGTTGGATCCTGGCCTGCGGGCAGGCGGACCCGACCGCGAGCGGCATCGAGACGAAGCCCGGCGTGCCGACCGGGATCGGCTACAGCACGGTGGCCGACCCGTTCGGGAACGTGCACGACCAGCTGGGCGCGGGGCCCGGGATCCTGGTGGTCGACATCGACCCGAAGCGGGCCGAGGAGTCCCGCCAGGCCACCGCGGTGCTGGCGAACCGCAGGCTCTAGAGCAGCCCGAACCGCACCCCGGCGACGAAGCCCGCACCGATCGCCAGCGCGAGGGGCGGAGTCGTCGCGTTGAACTCCTTGCGTCGCGCGTGCGTGACGACCGCACCGATCAGGACCACGACCAGCCCCACCGCCGCGATCGGCGTCAGCAGCTCCGCGATGCCGGTCAGCATCGGCAGGATCAGCCCGAGCGCGCCGAGCACCTCGGCGGCGCCGATCAGCTTCACGGTGGTGTCGCCGAAGTCCTCGGTCCACGCCAAGTTCGGCGACAACGCCTGCAACTGTTGTCTGGTCTGGGTGACTTTCGCCAGGCCGACACCGAAGAACATGGCCGCCAGCACGCCTTGCACAACCCAGGCAGCGGTGTTCATGCGGCCAAGCTTCGCACGCGCTCGGCACCGGCCTGCTGCGGGCTGAAGCCTGCTGTGGGCTCGCCTGCTCAGGCCTGGTGCGGGCCGAGTCCTGCTGCGGGCTCGCCTGCTCAGGCCTGGTGCGGGCCGAGTCCTGCTGCGGGCTCGCCTGCTCAGGCCTGCTGCGGGCTGAGGAACTCCAGCCGGTTGCCCACCGCGTCGGCGGTGTAGAACCGCCGGTACCCCGGGAAGTTGCCGTCCCAGTCGACCTTGATGCCGTGGTCGATCAGCCGTTTGGCGAGCCCGTCGAGATCGTCGACCAGGATGCCGGGGTGGGCCTTGCGGGCCGGGCGGAAAGCCACCTCGACCCCGAGGTGGAGCTCCAACCGGTCGGCGCGCACCCACAGCCCGCCGCGAGCGGCCAGCTCGGGCGGCTTGGCAACCTCGGTCATGCCCAGCACGTCGACGTAGAACTCGCGGCAGACGTCCTCACTGTCCGGCGGGATCGCCAGCTGGACGTGATGCAGACCGAAACCGTATGCGGAGGTGGTCTCGGCGTCGTAGGGCTTGATGTCGCTCAAGGGTGTTTCCCCCTCCCCGCAGTCACCCCGCCCTCATGTCCATCCCGATGTCGAGGGCAGGGGCGGAATGGGTCAATCCGCCAACCGCAAGGTAGTCCACTCCGGCCTCGGCGTAAGCCCGTGCGACGGACAAAGTCAGGCCACCGGAGGCTTCCAGCCGGGTCTTCGGCGCGAGGTCGTCCCGCAGCCGCGCCGCCTGGCTGCACTGCTCGGGAGTGAAGTTGTCCAGCAGGACTTCGTCGGCGCCCGCGCTCAGGGCTTCCCGCAGCTGGTCGAGCGAGTCCACCTCGACCTCGCACGGCAGCTCCGGAGCGTGTTCCCGCGCGGCGGCCAGCGCGGCCGTGACCGATCCTGCGGCGACGACGTGGTTGTCCTTGATCAGCACGGCGTCACCGAGGGCCATGCGGTGATTGACCCCGCCTCCGCAGCGCACGGCGTACTTCTGCAGCGACCGCAGGCCGGGCAACGTCTTGCGGCTGTCACGGATCACGGCCTGCGTTCCGGCCACCGCGTCCACCCATGCGGCCGTCACGGTGGCCACTCCGGACAGATGGCAGAGCAGGTTGAGCGCGGTGCGCTCGGCGGTGAGCAAGCCGCGCACGGGTCCGCGCAACACGATCGCCGGATTGCCCGCGGTCAACCGGGTGCCGTCCTCGACGCGATCGAGTACCTCGTAGTCCTTGCCGAGCACGGCGTCGAAAACGGCCAGCGCCACGGGGCCACCAGCCAACACACCGTCACTCCGGGGAGTCAGCTCGGCGACCGCGATCGCATTCTCGGGCACGGTGGCTTCCGTGGTGGCGTCCGGGCCGTAGCGCAAGTCCTCCTCCAACGCGGTCTGCACCACGCGCGCGACGTCCCGTTGGTCGAGGGTCATGACGCACCTCCTCCTGCGAGCGCGGGTTCGAGCACGACCAGCTCGTCGTCGTGCATGCCGAGCACCTGCGAGAACTGCCATCGCTGGTCGTCGCGGTGCGGGTAGTCCGTCCGTACGTGAGCACCGCGGGTTTCGGTCCGCGACTCCGCCGCCGTCGCCACGGCACGCGCCACCAGCGTCAACGCCGCATCCTCGACGTCTCGCACGGTGGCAAGGTCGACGGGCCGTGCCTGCGCCAGCGTGGCGGAGACCTCCGACAGTCCGTGGGCGTCGCGGCCGATGGCTGCGTGCCTGGTCATGACCCTCTGCAGCCGCTCGCGCTCGAGGACGTGCGCTCGCGGCCGTCGGAACTCGGGCCGGGCAGTACTGAGTACCCCTGCGGCCAGGTCCATCGCGGCGGCTTCCACGGCACGTCCGCCCATGACGAGACCTTCCAACAGCGAGTTCGAGGCCAGCCTGTTCGCGCCGTGCAACCCGGTCCGGGCCACCTCGCCCGCGGCGTACAGGCCCGTGACGGTGGTACGGCCCGCAGTCGACGTCAGCACGCCGCCGCACGCGAAGTGGGCCGCGGGCGCCACCGGGATCGGCTCGGTGGCCGGGTCGATACCCGCCTGCCGGCAGAACGAGTACACCGTCGGGAATCGGCCGGCGAAATCTGCGATCCCGGTCGCGTCCAGGAACACGTGATCGTCCACGCCACCCGGCGCCTGCGCCATCCGCCTGCTGATCGCGGCCGACACCACGTCACGAGGCGCCAGATCACCGAGCTCGTGCACCCCCGCCATGACGGGTGAACCGGTGGCATCCACCAAAACAGCGCCCTCGCCACGGACCGCTTCGGTGACGAGCGGACACCGCCCCCGCGCCCCGGGGGTGTAGAGCACCGTCGGGTGGAACTGCACGAACTCCAGGTCAGCAACCCGCGCGCCCGCCCGCAACGCCAGGGCAAGACCGTCGCCGGTGGCGATCTCCGGGTTGGACGTCGCCCGGTAGAGCTGACCCAGCCCGCCTGTTGCCAGCAGGACGGCCGGCGCGCGGAGAACACCGAGCCGCCCACGCTCATCCAGGACCGTCACTCCTGCGACCGCGCCATGGTCGTCCAGCAGGGCGTCGATGGCGATGTGGCACTCCAGGATGCGCACCCTGTGGTCATACGCGTCCTCGACCAGCGCACGCTCCACCTCGGCGCCGGTCGCGTCTCCGCCGGCGTGGATGACCCGGAACGCGCTGTGCCCGCCCTCGCGGGTGCGGGCCAGCAGCCCTCCCGCTCCGACGTCGAACCGTGCGCCGCGCTGCTGCAACCGCCGGATCGCCGCGGGCCCGTCGGCGATGATCGACGCGACCGCGTCCGGGTCGCACAACCCGGCACCAGCCGCCACCGTGTCGGCCACGTGCCGCTCGGCGGAATCGCCCGGATCGCACTCCTCCGGCCGCACGACCGCCACGCCGCCCTGCGCCCACCGGGTGTTGCTCTCGGCCACGGCCGCCTTGGTCACCAGCACGACCCGCATGCCGAGCTCGACCGCCCGGACGGCGGCGGTCAGTCCCGCGACCCCGGAACCGACCACGACCAGTTCCGCGTCGGCCTGCCAAGCGGGCTCGGTTTTCGACTCCCGAGCGCCAACATGGCCGCTCACTCGCCACCGCCCGGCTGCCCGATCGCGATCATCCGCTGCACCGAAGCGCGTGCCCGCTCGGCGATCTGGGGGGCGACGTGCACCTCGTCGGCGCCCTCGCGCAGCGACCGCAGCAGCGCGGCCGGAGTGATCATCTTCATGTAGCGGCAGGACGCGCGGTCGTTGACCGCCTTGAAGTCGATCTCCGGGGCGGTCTTGCGCAGCTGGTGCAACATGCCGACCTCGGTGGCCACCAACACCGTGTTGCTCCTGGTCGCACGCGCCTGCTTGACCATGTCGCCGGTGGACAGGATGTGCACGCGCTCCTTCGGCACCGCGCCCTCCCCGGCCAGGTACAGCGCCGAGGTCGCGCAGCCGCACTCCGGGTGGATGAACAGCTCGGCCGTCGGGTTCGCCGCCGCCCGCTCGGCGAGTTCGGGACCGTTGATGCCCGCGTGCACGTGGCACTCACCCGCCCACACGTGCATGTTCTCCCGGCCCGTCTCGCGTTTGACGTGCGCGCCGAGGAACTGGTCCGGCAAGAAGAGAATTTCCTGGTCAGCGGGGATCGAGGCGACCACGTCGACGGCGTTCGACGACGTGCAGCAGATGTCGGTCTCCGCCTTCACGTCCGCCGTGGTGTTGACGTAGGAGACCACGACCGCGCCGGGATGCTGCGCCTTCCACTCCCGCAGCTGTTCGGCGGTGATGGAGTCGGCGAGCGAGCAGCCCGCCCGCGCGTCCGGGATGAGCACCGTCTTGTCCGGGCTGAGGATCTTGGCCGTTTCGGCCATGAAGTGCACGCCGCAGAACACGATCGTCGACGCGTCCACCTCCGCGGCGATCCTGCTCAGCGCGAGCGAGTCACCGGTGTGGTCGGCGATTTCCTGGATCTCCGGCAGCTGGTAGTTGTGCGCCAGCAGCACCGCGTCCCGTTCGCGGGCCAGCCGCCGCACCTCGCGCGCCCACGCCTCGTCGGCCTCCACGCCGCCGTACGGGGTCAGCGGATAGGGCGGGCGCTCCAGCGTCTCGGTCATTGGTCCTCCCCGGGTTGGCACCCATCAGGTTTTCGACTTAGGATCGAAAACGTGCGCAGTCATCTTAACACCCAGGCACCCCTGGTCCACGAGGTTCTGGCCGCGGTATTGCGCGTGCGTTCCGCCACAGTGCAGGTGCTGTTGTGGCAGCGCGCGCTGGAACCTCACGTCGGACGGTGGTCGTTACCGGGCGGCAGGCTCCGCATGGACGAGGACGTGGAAACGTCCGTGCGGCGGCAGTTGGCCGAGAAGGTGGACGTCCGCAAGCTCTCGCACGTCGAGCAGCTGGCGGTCTTCAGCGCACCGGACCGGGTCCCCGGTCCGCGCGTGGTGGCGACCGCGTTCCTCGGTGTCGTGCCCACCGATGTCGATCCCGACGTGCCGGAGGACACCGCTTGGCATTCGGTCGACGACCTCCCCCGGACGGCGTTCGACCACCGCGACATCATTCTGCGCGCGCGGGACCGGCTGCGCGCCAAGCTGAGTTACACCACCATCGGCAGCGCACTGGCTCCGGCGAGCTTCACCATCTCCCAGCTGCGGGACATCTACTCCGCGGCGCTCGGCTACCGGGTCTCGGCGACCAACTTGCAGCGCGTGCTTTCCCGGCGGGGTGTGCTCGAGCCGACCGGCGAGATCGCTCCGCCCGGGCGAGCAGGCGGGCGTCCGGCGGCGTTGTACGCCTTCACCTGCAACGGGGTGCACGTCACCGACGCGTTCGCGGTGCTCAAGCCACCCAGCAACAAGCGCCGCGGCTAGCGCTCGCCGCGGAACTTGTCGCGCATCCTGCCCGCTGCCCCACTGATCGCCGAGCCCACGTCGCTGAACACCTTGGCGAGCGGATCGGTCGACCCGGAGAAGGACTCTTTGTACGAACGCGCGGCCGAGGCGAGGTCGTCACGCCACGTGGACGTCGGTGCATCGTCGTCGCGGCGCGGGTAGGTGCCGGCCAGAATGTCCCGGTACTCCTGGGAGGACGCCCATTTCTGCAGCTCGGCGGCACGAATCACGGCCAGGGGGTGGGACATGTTCTCGACGGCGAGCAGTTTGTGCAGGCTGTCCCGCAGGTCGCCGCTGCCGGTGTACTCCTCCGCCTGACGTAGGAACGACGGGATGTCGACCTCGGCGGGGTCCAGTCCACCGGCCAGGAGGACGTGCACGCGAAGCGCGGCGGCCGGGTCCTGTCCGCACAGCAGCCCAGCACGGTCGCAGGACAGCTCGGACTTGCGATACCACTCGTGCAGCGCGGCGTTGATCGCGCGCAGCCCCAGCGCCGACAGCGGGTTCCACGACAGGCTCTGCTGGGCGTTGAGGACGTACATCATCATCGTCCGGTACACCGCGTGGCCGGACAGCACGTGACCCATCTCGTGGCCGATGGCGAACCGCAGACCGTCGGTGTCCAGCAGCTCGATCAGGCCGGTGGTGAGCACGATGATCGGCCGGTCCATTCCCACGGTGTACGCGGCGGCCACCGGGTCGCGAGTCACGTACAGCTCGGGCACTCCATCGAGGTCGAGCGCGGCCGCGCAGTCGGTACGCAGCTCGTCCAGCACTGGATATTGCGTCGGCCCGACACGGATCGCCGACGCCAACGCGGTCAGCCGCAGACCGCGCTCGGAGAACGCGCCCGCCAGCGCCTTGAGCACCTGGGCGAAGCCCGGCACGGCACGCAGCGTCGCCAGGGCCCCACGGTCGACCGGATGCTCATAGGCCCGCGGGCTGATGCGCGGGAATCGCACTCTGTCCTGGGTGGTCACGCGCCCCAGCCTACGGCTTCCCGGTCAGCCCAACCGGCGACCGAGATCGTCGCGACCGTTCCACGCCGCCAGCAACGCGTACGTGAACGCGCACGTCAACGGTGCGCAGATCAGCACCCAGTCGGTGGTGATCTCCGGTGCGACGTCGATGATCTGCCCCACCTCGGGCGGGCCGTCCGGGGTGTACCGGTCACCGAGGAACGCGCCGCCCATCGTGGTGCCCAGCCATCCGGCCAGCAGCGAGCCGAGCACCGCCGCGGCCATGGCGACCGGTCCGCGCCGCTCGCGCAGCAACCAGGTGCCGACCCCGATGACCACCCCGCAGGCCGCGGCCAGCAACGCAAAGATCACCACCGCGTCGAACGCGTGCCAGGCCTCGATGTCGATCGGGTACGCCTTGCCGTCCGGTTGGATCTGCGACCGCTGCGGCGGGGCCAGCTGCGCCCACAGCCACCCGAGCGGGATGCCGAGCAGACCGAACAGCGACAGGATCGAGATGGCGGGCAGCAGGTCGGCCTTCACCACGACCCGGGGTCGTTCGCGGGGCAGCTGGAACACCATGCCAGGCAGGTTAACCGCCGCGGCGCCACCTCGCCCTACTGGGACGACGTGACGCCGTGCCTGCTGCACTTGGCCGTCCAACCGAACGGCGTGACCTGCACGACCATGCGGCGTGCGCATTCGGCGCAGAACCGCGGCGGCTCGAGCCGGGCGCGCGGGCTGTCACAGACCTCGTGCACCGGCTCCGTTCGGGGTTTGCCGCAATGGACGCAGTACGTGCTCACAGCGTGTCGGAGAGGGCCTTGATCGGCATCTTCAGTTCGTCGAGCATCTGCAGGTCCTCCGCCGCCGGGCGGCCGAGGCTGGTCAGGTAGTTGCCGACGATGATCGCGTTGACCCCGCCCAGCATGCCCTGCCTGGTCCCCAGGTCGCCGAACGTCAGTTCGCGGCCGCCGGAGAACCGGACGATGGACTTGGGCATCGCCAGCCGGAACGCCGCGACCGTGCGCAGCGCGTCCTTGCCTTCGACGACGTCGAAGTGCTCGTACGGCGTGCCCGCCTGCGGGATGAGGAAGTTCATCGTGCACTCGTCCGGGTTCAGCTCCGCCAGCTGGGCGGCGAACTCGGCGCGCTGCTCGATGGTCTCGCCCATGCCGATGATGCCGCCGCTGCACACCTCCATGCCCGCCTCGCGCACCATCTGCAGCGTTTCCCAGCGCTCTTCCCACGTGTGCGTGGTGACCACGTTCGGGAAATGGCTGCGGGCGGTCTCCAGGTTGTGGTTGTAGCGGTGCACGCCCATCTCGACCAGCTCGTCGACCTGTTCCTGGGTGAGCATGCCGAGCGAGCAGGCGATGTTGATGTCGTTGCCGTCCGCCCTGATCGCCTTGATCCCGTCCCGCACCTGCGACATCAGCCGCTTGTCCGGGCCTCGCACCGCGGCGACGATGCAGAACTCGGTCGCCCCGGTCTCGGCCGTCTCACGGGCGGCCCGCACCAGGCCGGGGATGTCCAGCCACGCGGCCCGCACCGGCGACGGGAACAGGCCGGACTGCGAGCAGAAGTGACAGTCCTCGGGGCAGCCGCCGGTCTTGACCGACACGATGCCCTCGACCTCGACCTCCGGCCCGCACCAGCGCATCCGCACTTCGTGGGCGAGCTCCAGCAGCTCGGTCAGCCGCTCGTCGGGCAGGCGCAGCACCTGCACCAGCTGATCCTCGGCAAGGCCCTCGCCGCGTTCGAGCACCTGCTCGCGCGCGACGGCCAGCACGTCGGTTCGAGCCGCAGTGGTCACACCAACTCCTCGAGTACGCCGGGGCACGGAGTGCGGATTCACCCTAACCGCTTCGCTCCCGGTTGCGACCGTGGCGAGACGCCGGTCACGCTCCGAGCACCTGTTCGGTGAACCGCTCCGGGTCGAACGTGCCACCCAGCCACGGCGACAGTCCGGCGGCGGCCGCCTCGGTGAACGCGTCGCCGGTCAGCTCGCCCATACCCTCGGGCAGGACACCGAGCAACGGCGCTCCGGCCGCGTTCGGAAGATCCTCGATGTTGCAGCGTTCGGCGAGGTCCGGCTTCTCCGGCCAGCTCCCGACGACCACGCCCGCCACGTCGAGACCGCGGCGGGTGGCCACCTCCGCGGTGAGTGCGGTGGCGTTCAGGGTCCCCAGCCCGGAGCGTGCGACCACGATCAGCGGGGCAGCCAGCGCCCACGCGACGTCCGCCAGGCTCCCGCCGTGGTGGTCCATCCGAACCAGCAGGCCGCCCGCCCCCTCGACCAGCACCAGGTCGTGCGTTTCGGCAAGCTCGCCGGCGGCCGCCGCCGCTTCGGCCGGCGTCACCGGCGGAAGGCCACTGCGACGAGCGGCCGTGTCCGGGGCCAATGGGTCGGGATAACGACGAATCTCCCTGGTGGTGACCGGCCCGGCGAGGTGGCGCACGACGTCGACGTCGCCCGCTTCGTTCGGGCCTACACCGGTTTGCGCGGGTTTGACGACGGCGACCCGCTGACCGGAGCCGACGGCCAACGCCGCGACAGCGGCCGTCACGACCGTCTTGCCGACGCCCGTATCCGTTCCGGTGATGACCAGCAGGCTCACGGGGTGCGAGCTTAGTGGCCGTTCACTAAGCGGCCGCGGCCACCGCCGTCATGGCCTCGGTGATGGCGGCCAGATCCTCGTCGGTGCTGATGAACGGCGGCATCGTGTACACCAGGTCGCGGAACGGCCGAAGCCAGACGCCGTGCTCGACGCACGTCCGAGTAGCCACAGCCATGTCCACCGGATGATCGAGCTGGATGACGCCGATCGCGCCCAGCACGCGTACGTCGGTCACCGCCGGAATCCCGTCTGCGTCGGCCAGCCCGCCTCGTAGCCCTTGCTCGATGCGCTTGACGGCCCCGCGCCAGTCGGTCCGCTGCAGTAGAGCGATCGAGGCGTTGGACACCGCGGACGCGAGCGGATTTCCCATGAAGGTGGGCCCGTGGGCCAGGACCGGCAGTTCACCACGAGAGATCCCGTCCGCGACCCGTGGGGTGCACAGCGTCGCGGCCATGGTCAGATACCCACCGGTCAGTGCCTTGCCCAGGCACATCACGTCCGGGGTGACGCCGGCGTGATCGGCGGCGAACCACTCCCCCGTGCGACCGAACCCGGTGGCGATCTCGTCGAAGATCAGCAGCACGTCGTGCGCGTCGCACGCCTCGCGGAGCACCCTCAGGTAGCCCGGGTTGTGGAAGCGCATACCGCCCGCGCCCTGCACGACCGGCTCCACGATCACCGCGGCCAGCTCGTCGGCGTGCCGAGCGATCTCGTCGTGCACCAGCTGGGCGTACTCGTCGTCGACCGGCGCGCGGTAACCCCCGGGAGGCGGCGGGACGAAGACCTGCTCGGGAAGGACACCGCGCCACAGCGAGTGCATGCCACCTTCGGGGTCGCACACGCTCATCGGGTGGAACGTGTCGCCGTGATAACCGCCGCGCCACGTCAACAGCCGCCGCTTGGCAGGCCGGGAGACGGACCGCCAGTACTGCAGGCACATCTTCACGGCGACCTCGACCGACACCGATCCCGAGTCGCACAGGAACACGTGCTCCAGCCCCTCGGGCGTGAGCTCCACCAAACTGCGGGCCAGGCGTACCGCGGGCTCGTGCGTCAACCCACCGAACATGACGTGGCTCATCCGGCTCAGCTGCTCGGTCACCGCCGCGTCGAGCTCGGGGTGCCGGTAGCCGTGGATCGCCGCCCACCACGACGACATGCCGTCCACCAGCTCGCGCCCGTCCGCCAGACGCAGCCGCACACCGGACGCCGACTCCACGACCAGCGGCGCGACGGTTCCCGGCATGGGGCCGTACGGGTGCCATACGTGGGCGGCATCCCACTTCTGCAACTCGTGCGGGTCCATCGGCTACCTCCGGCCACCGACCCTACCGATGGCCCGTTGGCCTACCTCCGGTACAGGGCCAGTTCGCCGCTGAGCAGGCCGGCGAGCCGATGCGCCAGGCGGTCCCAGCGCCAGTGCCTGCTGACCCACTCGCGTCCGGCGGCGCCCATGGTGGCCGCGCGTGTCGGATCGGACAGCAGCGCCGCCACGGTGTCGACGAGCTGATCGAGGTCACGGCCGTCGACGACGTGTCCGGTCACCTCGTCCAGGACCGTCTCCGGCGCACCACCCGAGCGTCCGGCGACCACGGGCAGGCCGGTCGCGGAGGCTTCGAGGTAGACGATCCCCAGGCCCTCGACGTCCAGTCCCTTGCCGCGGGTGCGGGCAGGCATCGCGAAGACGTCGCCGACTGCGTAGTGCGCGGGCAGCTCCTCCCACGGCACCGAGCCGGTCAGGATCACGTGGTCCGCCACGCCGTGCGCTTGCGCCGCACGCTGCAGGTGCTGGCGGTACGGGCCGCCCCCGACCAGCAGCAACGCCGTGTCCGGGACGCGCTCGCGCAGCGCAGGCAGCGCCCGCACCAACATGTCCTGCCCCTTGCGGGGAACCAGCCGCGAGACGCATACCACCACCGGCCGGTCCCCCAACCCGTAACGCTTGCGGAGCTCCTCGCGGGCCGCCGGATCCGGGCGGAAGACGTCGGTGTCGACGCCCGACGGCAGATGCTCCAGACCGGCCAGCGGGCCGAACGCCGTGGCGAATCGGCGTCGCGTGTACTGGCTGACATAGGTCACGACGTCGCTGGTGGAACCGATGACCCGCAGCGCTTGCCGCGCACCGGGCAGCATGGACCACCCGACCTCGTGGCCGTGGGTGCTGGCCACGACGCGCTCAGCCCCCGCCTGGCGCAGCGCGGGCGCGAGCAGACCCAGCGGTGCGGCGGCACCGAACCAGACCGCGCCCAAGCCGCGGTCCTTGATCAGCTCGGCGGCGCGGCGACGCACGTCCGGCGTGGGTAGCAGCACCGACGTGGGGTGCCGCACCACTTCGAACGGCTGCTCGGCGTCGAACCGGGCGTCGCTGCCCTGCGGCCGGTTCCAGCTCGAGCACAGCACGACGAGGTCGTTCGCGCTCAGCCGCTTCGCCAGCGAGTGCAGGTAGTTCTGGATACCGCCGGGTCGCGGCGGGAAGTCGTTGGTCACCAACAGGGTCGGCCGCACCTGCTCAACGCTACCGAAGACACAACAGAGCCACCTTCGCCCGGGGGACTGCGAAGGTGGCTCTGTCTTTCTCAGGCAAGCCGTCGAAGCGGCTCAGGCATATCGGCGGGCGCCGACGAAGTCTCCCCACATCACCGGGGCGACCTTGACGACGTCACCTTCCTGCGGTGCGTGCACCATCTGGCCGTTGCCGATGTACATGCCGACGTGCGACACCGGAGAGTAGAAGAACACCAGGTCGCCGGGCTGCAGCTGCTCCCGCGGCACCGGGGTGCCCGACTGCGACTGCGCCGAGCTGGACCGCGGAATGCTGATCCCGGCCTGCTGGTAGGCCCAGGACGTCAGGCCGGAGCAGTCGAAGCTGTCCGGACCCTCGGCACCGTAGACGTACGGGCTGCCGCGCTTGGACATCGCCGCGTCCACGGCCACCTGCGCCTTGGCCGACGGCGCCTTGATGCTGCTCGGCGGCGTCTCACCGTCGCCGTAGCTGGCCTCCAGCGCCGCCCGATCGGCACCACTCAGCTCGTTGTACGCCTCGCGAGCCTTGTCGATCTGCTTCTGCAGCGCGTCGCCTCGGGCTTCGATGTCCTTGAGGTTGCGGCGTGCCTCGTCCTTGGCCTTCTGGGCGGCCTTCCGCGAAGCCAGCGCCGTCTCCTTGGCCTGCTGGGCCTGCTCGACGGCACGATTGAGCTTCTTCAGCGCCGCGGCCTTCTGGCCGGCGAGCACGTCGATGGTCGCCGAGCGATCCAGGTAGTCCCGCACCGAATCGCCCGTCAGCGCCGCCGACACACTGGTCAGCCTGCTGCCGCGGTAAGCCGCGCCGGTGAACTTGTCGACCACCTTGCGGTACTCGGCGATGTCGGCACGAGCACGCTGCTCGGCCTTCTTCGCCGACGCCAGGGCCCGCTCGGCCGTGCGCATCTTCTTCTTGTTGGCTTCGAGGTCGTCCTGTGCTCGAAGATGCGCCTCGTTGAGTTTCTCCGCCTTGCGCTTGAGGGCCTGGTAGGCCTCCAGCGCTTCAGAGGCTGTGTCCGGCGTCGGGTCGGGATCAGCGAGAGCGGGGGAAGGGATGCTGACCATCGCCGCAACAGCGACGGCTGCGACAACACCGGACACTCCTCGCTTCACGATATGAAGCGACTTCACGTCGCGCGTATCTCCTTTGCGCTCGGTCGCCCTGTCGAGAGCCGATGCCGGGAAGGAGGTCGGGGGCCCTCCAACCGGCGCGGCGAAGCCCAGCAGCTACTGCAGCAGTCCTCGCCTCGACTCTCCAGGAACGACTCCCCGACAAGTCGTCCCGGCGACAATCCCGCGGCGTCGCCTCCGGGGTACGGCGACGGCCTCCCGCGAGATCTCGGACAGGTTACGAAACGACCGCGCCCGCGTCCAGGGCAACTCCGAGATTTGGCCGCCACTGGCGCGCGAAACCCAGGTGGAGCAGCGGTGAATCGCCCCTTGTGACGATGGCAATAGCCGTGGTGTACCGGCCTGGATGACCGTTCACCGATCAGAATTACCGCTCACCGATCGGACACACGCTGAGTAACGTTCGGCGCGTCGCGGCGACCGCTCACCGATCGGCGACCTCGCGCGCCCGCGGAACTGCCCTGACGAACACGGTTCTCGGCCGCGCGGACGGGTTCGGCCGCACAGGCGGACTCGGCCCACAAGCGGCGCCCACCGGGCACCCGCCACCAGCATCAGGACGCTCGCCCCGACTGAGCCACCCGCGCGCCCACAGGGCACCTTCGTGCTCCCTGCGGCCATCTCCCGGCTCATGCCGCGATCGGGTGGATGCCCGCCTGCCGGCACTCTCGACCGCCGGAGGTTGTCGGTGGTCGTTCCTATCGTGGCGCCGAGAACGTGATCGCGACCAGCAGGTACGGCCCGCCGCGAAGGAGGCGACCATGAGCGAACGAGCGGAAGACGGCACGTTGATCATCGATTGTGACCGGTGCGAGGTGCGTCCTACGGCGTGCGCGGACTGCGTGGTGAGCGTGCTGCTCGGCCCGCCAGGACTGGTGGAGTGGGACGCCGACGAGCGTCGTGCGGTCACGGCGCTGGCCGACGCGGGCATGGTTCCCCGGCTGCGCCTGGTGTCCCGCACGGAGCGGAAGCCGGAGGAGGGCGAGCGCCGGGCAGGCTGACCGGGCGACCGGCCCGGTGTCCCGGTGGCGGTCGCGCGCTGCCATCAGGTGGGTGGTCGCACGGTTCGGAGGGCACCGGGTGCCGACCGTGGTGCCCGTGCGCTCACGGGTGTCAGCCGCGGCCGACGTACTCCCAGTGCCACGGCTCCTCGCGCCCGCCGCCCGGGCGCGCCCAGTGCGGGTTCACCCAGCCGAACGCGGGGCCGTGCTTGGCCATCCACCGGTAGCCCGGCTTGCTGAACGACTCCACGCCACCGCACATGTCGATCGCCAGCGCCCAGCCGTGGTTGGAGGTCCCTGGCACCGCGGCCAGCGACGGTTTGCGGCGATACAGATCGACCTGCTGTTGGAACGTCCGGTACGAGTCGGTGATGCACAACGGGCGCCCCGTTTGCCTCGCGTGCTCCCGCGACATCGCCACGAACGCCTGCGCCGCGTCACAGCGCAACGCGTGATTGCCGATCCCCACGCTGCACAGCGCTGACGGCGGGATCAGCCCGTTCGGGTACCCACCCCAGGCGCCGGCCGCTCTGTCGCTGGAACCACCGTCGGCGGACAAGCTGCCCGCCACCGAGAGCGGCAGCTCGACGCCACCGCAGCGCCACGTCAGCTCGTTCTTGCCGCGCTGCGGCGCCTTCCGTGCCGACCCCTCCCCCAGCGACGGACGGGTCACCCCGAGCAAGGTTCCCTTGCCAGGAATGTCCGTCACCGCGACCGAGGCCAGCCGCCCGTCCGCGGCCACCATGGTTCGCTCGTCCAGTGCGATTCCCACGTGCTGCACGCCGTACTTCGCCGGGCCGACGAAGACCAGATCGCCCGGCCGGATGTCGCGCACCGAGACCGGTTTGCCGACCATGTACTGCCTGCGCGCGCTCGACGGCTGCTCCAGGCCGGCGTCACCGAACACCTTGCGCACCAGTCCGTCGCACGAGTACGCGGTCGGCCCCTCGCCGTGATCACGCGGCACATACGGCTTGCCCAGGGCGTCGATGGCGGCACTGACCGCTTCGATGGTCTCCTTCGGCAGCACCAGCAGCCGCTTACCCTTCACCGACACCTCGGCCACACCGGGCTGCAGCTTGCCCTTGGCGCCCTTCACCGGCCGCAGGCCACCCGGCAGGTTCTTCGGGTCCACCAGCGAGGACGCATGGGGCGGAGTGACGCCCGCCTTGTCCAGCCTGTTCAGGTACTGGCGCCAGCTCTTCGCGGTGCGCGCGTTGCGCTTCTTCTGCTCCAGCTGCTGCGCGGTGACCGCCGCGCTGGCGGTCCGGATCGGGTCGCGCAGCTCCGAGCTGATGGCGTCCGCCCGGTTCGTGGCGTCGCGATTGCGCTGCGTCAGCTCCGCCTCGCGCTTGCTGGCTTTGCGTTCCAGTCCGAGTGCGGCACGTTCGGCCGCGACCGCTTTGCGATGGCGCTGCAACGCTTTGCGCAGCCGCTCGTCCTGCTCGTCACGCAGATAACCGACCACCGAGGATTTCTCGAGGTAGTTGGCGGGGTCGGTGGCGGTCAGCATGGCCCGCAGCTTGTTCGGCCTGCCCAGCGACTTGTACGCGCTCGCCGACAGGTTGTCGACCTCTGCCTGCTGCCGCTCGACCTCCAGCTCGGCCGCCTCCCGCTCGGCCCGCGCGGCGCTGAGCTTCTTCGTCGCCTCGGCGACCTTGCCCTTCGCGTTGCGGATCCGGTCGGCCAGCTCGCTCAGTTCGCGCTGCACGTCACTGGCGGTCTGCTGCAGCGCGGCCACCTTCGGGTCGGCGAACGCCTCGCCCGGTCGCGGATCGGGCGCTCCGGTGCCCGGGGCGACGCCTGCCTCGATCCGCAGGTCGCCAGGATCGGTCGGCGCCGTGTCCTGCGCATACGCGCCTTGCTCACCGACCGGCGTCAACACCACCGCGCCGGCCAGCATCGCCGCAATCGCGACCCTCGCCCGCATCACACCTCCGACAATCCCGCCAAGCTCCCCGCAATCCCCTCATCGCGACGGAGTGACGATACGTCACGCTCCGCGGGCGAGGAGGTGATTCCCACCGGGTGGCCCCTACTGACATAACGCACAGCACCCGCCGATGTGACGGTGTCGTTCAGCCTGGTTGCACGACCTCCAACAACACGGCGGACGACACCGCGCGAGCGTCGTGGTCGCGCACCGCGCGAACGATCTCCCGGTCCGCCGTGACCACGAGCAACGGGCGTCCGGACGGTTCGGCGGCGACCAAGTTCTTGATCACCTCGTCCGCCGACACACCGGGTTCGCTGAACAGCACCCGCACGTTGCGCACCCGGCTGGCCGGCGCCACCACCCCGGCCCCGTCGAACACGACGGTGACCTCGACGCCGGTCCGCGCAGCCAGCGGCGCGAGCTGACGGATCAACCGTTCCCGCTGCTCGGCCAACGGCAGGTCCGGATAACCGGTCTTGGTGACGTTGTAGCCGTCCACGATCATGTGCGTGTTCGGCACGCCGAGCAGCCGCTCGAGCACCACCGGATCGTTGACCACCGAGCGCGCCTTGCCACCCGTCGTCGCGCCTGCCACCGCGTCGGCCGGGCGATGGCCTGGCGTACCGGCCTGCAGCCGCAGCTCGCCGCGGAGCCCCTCGACCGCTCCCGCGACGGTGTCCAGCAGCAAGCTGAGCCGCGCCTGGTCGCCACGCAGCTGCTGGTCGACTCCGCTGCGCATGGCCTCCAGCTGCTCGGTCGCCCGGTCCGCGCGGGCTCGTTCCGCCGCGGCTCGCTGCTGCTCACGGGCCAGCCGCTCGGTCAGCTCGGCGATCTTGTCGTCGGTGGCGGTGCCGGCTCCGGCGAGTTCCTCACGCGCCTTCTGCGTCTCTTCCCGGGCCTGGCGCAGCTGCATCCCTCGTTCCCGCAGCCGCTGCCGCAGCCGGTCGAGCTCCTGCTCGCGTTCGGCTCGCGCCGCAGCTGTCGCCGCACGCTGCTCGTCCAGCTCGTCCCGCAGCTTGGCCACCTCGGCCTCCAGGCGCTGCACGCGAGCACGCAACGCATCCCGCTCGGCCCGCAGATCGGCTTCCTCGGCCCGTTCGGCCGCGGCCGTCACCACTTCTTCGGCGTCGTCGGTCTCCAACAGCATCGCCACCACCGCGCGCCCGACGACGTCGTCAGCCGGTGGCCGGAGTATGTGCGGCTGTCGTCGCTGCGCCCATGCCACGACCGCAGCGCGGAAACTCTTGCTCTCGGCAAGCGCGGTCACCAGCTGCCCACCGGCGACTTTGGCGCGCTTCGCGGGGGCGAACCGGGCAACCGGCCGTAACCGCTGGGGGATTTCCGCCTCCGCAAGGCCGCCCAGAGCCCGCGCGACGAGATCGGCCAGCCGGGCCCGCACCGGGTCCGGCACCGCCGACCAGTCCACCCGGGGCGCATTCATGGACTTACCGTAGACCGGCGCGTCATTCGAACATACTGTCGGTTCCGGGCCTTATCGTGAGCGCTCGTGAGCGTGCAGTTGAGCTTCGACGAACTCGGTACGCCGCTGCGTGACACCACGTTCGTGGTGGTCGACCTGGAGACCACCGGCGGCTCGTCGGAGAAGGACGCGATCACCGAGATCGGCGCGGTCAAAGTGCGTGGTGGAGAAGTCCTCGGCGAATTCGCCACATTGGTCGACCCCGGCACGGTCATCCCGCCGCAGATCGTCCAGCTGACCGGCATCACGCAGGCGATGGTGTCCGCCGCACCGACCATCGAGCAGGTCCTGCCCGCGTTTTTGGAGTTCGCCAAGGGCGCGGTCCTGGTGGCGCACAACGCGGGGTTCGACATCGGCTTCCTGCGTTTGGCGTGCGCCCGGCACGGCTACCGCTGGCCGAAGCCGACCGTGCTCTGCACCGTGCGGCTGGCGCGTCGTGTACTGACCCGCCACGACGACGCCCGCAGCTTCCGGCTGTCCGCGCTGGCGGCGTTGTTCAACGCCAAGACCGTGCCCAACCACCGCGCGCTCGAGGACGCGCGCGCCACCGTCGACGTCCTGCACGGCTTGCTGGAGCGCGTCGGAAACCTCGGCGTGCAGTCGCTCGAGGAGTTGATGGACTTCCTGCCCGAGGTCACCCCGGCACAGCGCAGGAAACGCGGCATGGCCGCCCACCTTCCGACCTCACCCGGCGTGTACTTGTTCCGCGGGCCGAACGACGAGGTGCTCTACGTCGGTACCGCGTCGAACCTGCGCAGGCGCGTGCGGCAGTACTTCACCGGCTCGGAAAGCCGCGGACGGATCCGGGAGATGGTGGCGCTGGCCGAACGGGTGGAGGGCATCCCGTGTGCGCACTCACTGGAGGCGGAGGTCCGCGAACTGCGCCTGCTGTCCGCCCACAAGCCGGTCTACAACCGCCGCTCACGCAACCCGAACAAGTACTGGTGGGTCGTTCTCACCAAGGAGGCCTTCCCACGGCTGTCGGTCGTTCGCGTGCCGCGCGACGGGGCGCTGGGCCCGTTCCGCAGTCGTACCGCCGCGGCGTCAGCGGCTTCCGTGTTGACGTCGGCGTCCGGCCTGCGGGCGTGCAGTGATCGGATCTCGGCGAAGTCGCCCAAGGGGTCTCCGTGCGCGCTGTGGGAGCTCGGCAAGTGCGGTGCGCCGTGCGCCGGGCAGCAGAGTGTCGCGGAGTACGCGCCGGCGGTCGATGCGGTCGCCGCGCTCATCGCGGGGACCGACGGCTCGGCGTTGCGCGCAGCCGCCGACCAGGTCGACGCGCTCGCCGCCGCTCAGCGCTTCGAGCTGGCCGCTGCCCGGCGGGACGAACTCGCGGACGTGGTGGGCTCGGTGATGACCGCGAACCGCATGGCCGCGCTGGCGCGCATCGAAGAGTTGATCGCGGCTCACCCGGACGGCTCCGGCGGCTGGGAATTCGCGGTCATCCGCCACGGCAGGCTGGCTTCGGCGGGCACGGCGCGCCGCGGTGTCCCACCGATGCCCGTGGTCGACGCCCTGGTGGCCGGGGCGGAGACGGTCCTGCCCGCACGCGGGCCGCTGCGGGGCGCGAGCCCGGACGAGGTGCGGGTGCTGCTGCGGTGGCTGGCGCGGCCGGGGGTGCGGTTGGTGCGGTCCAGCGAGCCGTGGGCCGAGCCTGCCGGGGCGGCATCCGGGTGGCGCGGCTGGCTCGACCGGGTGGCCACGGCCCGCACCCTCGAACTGGCCGGCTGACCGCCGGGCCGACCGGGTCGGGGCTCGCGGGCCACGGCAACTACCGGTTCCCGTCCGGACACAGCAGCTTCCTGCCCGAGGCCACCCAGCACCTTCGTCTCGGCTCCAGCGGTCGTCTTGTCTGAGGTTCCCAGCGCTCCAGTCCGGAGCCACCGGCGTCTCGCTCGAGACAACCAGCGCCCCAGTCGGAGCCCACAGGCGTCCCACCCGAGGCAACCAGCGCCCCAGTCGGAGCCCACAGGCGTCCCACCCGGGGCATCCAGCGCCCCAGGCCAGAGCCAACAGCCGTCCCAGCTGAGGCACCCCACCGCGCTTCGGCGCGGGCCGTGTCAGCACCACGCGTCGGTGAACCAGGCAGCCGTACCGCAGCTCCCAACAGCGACTCGCAGCACAACGCCGACTCCGAGCACCGACGCCCCATACAACGAAGGCGGCGTGCCGGTCACCCGGCACGCCGCCTTCGTCGATCAGGTTGGTCACGTCGAGCGCGTCTCGACCTCTTCGCGCTCCGACTCGGTCACCTGGCCGTTGCCCGAAGTGATCGCGGCCCGGCCGTTGCCGTGCTGCTCGGCGCGCGCCCGCTCCAACGCGGCGGTCTCCTCCGGCGGGTCCGGCGTCAGCAACGTGCCGGCCACCGGCTTGCCCGCGAAGCCGAGCTCGTTCATCTTCTTCGGCACCGGGGCACCCTGGTACTCCAGCGGGATCGGGTGACCGTGCTCGTCCACCGGGCCCAGCGGCTGGTGGATCTCGATGAACGCACCTTCCGGCGTCCGCTTGATGATGCCGGTCTCCACGCCGTGCTCGAGCACCTCACGGTCCGCGCGCTGCAAGCCGAGGCAGATCCGATAGGTGACGTAGTAGGCGATCGGTGGCAACACCAGCAGACCGATCCGGCCGATCCAGGTCATCGCGTTCAGCGAGATGTCGAACGTGAACGCAATGATGTCGTTGAAGCCGGAGATCTCCAGCACGCTGATGAACGTCAGCGCCATCACGCCGATACCCGTGCGGACCGGAACGTCACGCGGACGCTGCAGCAAGTTGTGGTGCGCGTAGTCCTTGCTGAACTTTCGTTCTATCCACGGGTAGGCGATCAGCAGACCGAACAGGATCGGCATACCGACCGCACCGGCGAAGAACACCGGCGGAATCGTGTACGGCCCGAGATACAGCTCCCAGGCGGGCCAGATACGCAGGATGCCGTCCGCCCACGCCAGGTACCAGTCGGGCTGCGAACCCGCCGACACCTGCGAGGTCAGATACGGGCCGATGTTCCACACCGGGTTGATCTGGAACAGGCCGGACAGCAGGACGATCACGCCGGTGACGACCAGGAAGAACGAGCCGGCCTTCAGCGCGAAGTACGGCATGATCCGCACGCCGACCACGTTGCTCTCGGTGCGGCGGACGCCGGGGAACTGGGTGTGCTTCTGGTACCACACCAAGCCCAGGTGGACCGCCACGAGCGCGAGCATGATGCCCGGGATCAACAGGATGTGCAGCGTGTACAGCCGCGGGATGATCTCGTTGCCCGGGAACTCACCGCCGAACAACGCCCAGTGCAACCACGTACCGATCACCGGCGTGGAGAGCACGATGCCGGACATGGTGGCGCGCAGGCCGGTACCGGACAGCAGGTCGTCCGGCAGCGAGTAGCCGAAGAAGCCCTCGAACATACCCAGGATGAGCAGCAGGGCGCCGATCACCCAGTTGGCCTCGCGCGGGCGGCGGAACGCGCCGGTGAAGAACACGCGGAGCATGTGGACGAACATCGCCGCCACGAAGATCAGCGCCGCCCAGTGGTGGATCTGCCGGATCAGCAGGCCGCCCCGCACGTCGAACGAGATGTTCAGCGTGGTCTCGAAGGCGCGGGACATCTCCACGCCCTTGAGGTTGGTGAAGCTGCCGTCGTAGACGACCTCCTCCATCGAGGGGTCGAAGAACAACGTCAGGTACACGCCGGACAGCAACAGGACGATGAAGCTGTACAGCGCGACCTCGCCCAGCAGGAACGACCAGTGGGTCGGGAAGACCTTGTTCAGCTGATGCCGGATGCCCTTGGCCGCACGGTAGCGCTTGTCCACCTCGTCCAGCTGCCTGCCGGCCAGCTTCTTGACCAGCGAGTCGCCCCGTGTCGGAGTCGTCAACTCGCTCATGACTCACGCTCCCAGTACGCGGGCCCGATCGGCTCGATGAAGTCGCCTTTGGCCATCAAGTAACCAGTTTCAGGATCCACCGTGATGGGCAATTGCGCCAGTGCCCTGGTGGCCGGGCCGAAAATCGGCTTGGCGTAGTGCAGTGCGTCGAACTGCGACTGGTGGCACGGGCACAGGATCCGGTTCGTGCGTTGTTCGTACAGCGACGTCGGGCATCCGACGTGGCTGCAGATCTTGGTGTAGGCGTAGTAGTCGCCGTAGTTGAAGTCCTCCTGGCCCTTGCGCTTGACCACCCGGGCCGCGTCCTCCGGCCGCAGCCGGATCAGCATGACCGGGTTGTCCACCCGCTTGAGCGCCTTGGACAGCGCCTCGGGGTCGTTGCGCTCGGACTCCCGGAACGGGAAGACCGTCTCCATCGCGCCTGCGTCCAGGTCCTCCGGCTTGACCAGCACGACCTCGTGCGGGTGGCCGGTGTTGCGCCGAAGGTAGACCTTCTCGCCGTTGACCGGCATCCAGCCGGTGTGCGCCAGCGTGTCGCGCGGGTCCTGATCCTTCGCCCACGGGTTCTTGACGAAACCGATGGCCGGCAGCACCGCGGCACCGAGGCCGAGCACGCCGACGCCCAGACCGGCGCTGCCCAGGATCGCCTTGCGACGCCCGATGGTGCTGCGCGCACCGGCGTCGGTGACGTGCGCCAGGAACGTCTGCCGATGAACCTCGTCCGACCCGGCGCCCAGGTTGTCGCCACGCTCCTGCACCGCCAGCTCGTGCGGGACGAAGCGGCGGGTGTACAGCAGCACGCCGAACGCGAAGCACAGCACCGCCGCGCCGAGCGTGATGCCCAGCAGCGGGGTGTACAGGCTGTACCAGAACTCGCCGTCCTCGTTCGTCGGCGGCTGGTACTTCCACGGCCACCACAGCATCACCGCGAGGAACGCCACACCGAGCAGCGCTCCCAGCAGGAACGTCATCGTGACGCCGCGCGCGGCCCGCTTCTCCGCCCTGGTGCCCTCCACCGGCCACGGGTCGGGGTACTCCACCAGCTCGACGCCGTCCAGCTTGCCACCGAGGCGGAGCAGCTCGTCGCGATCCATCTCGGCCAGTTCGGCGGCGGTGGGCAACCGCTCCTCGTTCTCGCTACTCATGCCCAGCCCTCGATCCAATCCACAGGGTCACGCCGACGATGGCGGCGATCCCGACGACCCAGGCGACGATGCCTTCGGACCACGGCCCCCAACCGCCGAGCGACATGCCGCCCGGGTTGTTGTTGCCGTAGTTGACCGACTTGACGAAGGCGATGATGTCCTTCTTCTCCTCCGGCGACAGCTGCCGGTCGGAGAACTTCGGCATGTTCTGCGGACCGGTGGCCATCGCGGTGTACAGCTGCTCCTCGCTCGCCGGCGCCAACGGCGGTGCGTACTTGCCCGACGAGAGCGCACCGCCCTTGCCGGTGAAGTTGTGGCACGACGCGCAGTTGAGGCGGAACAGCTCGCCACCGCGGGCCGGGTTGTCGCCGCGCAGCGCCTCGCCCTTCTCCTTCGGACGTTCCACGCCGCCGCCCTGCGACTGCACGTAGGCGGACACCGCGTCGATCTCCTCCGGCGTCAACCGCGGGGGCTTACGGGAGGCCTGTGCTTCCTGGCGCGCCATCGGCATCCGGCCGGTCGAGGTCTGGAAGTAGACGGCCGCCTCGCCGATACCGACCAGGCTCGGGCCGCGTCCCTTGACACCCTCGAGGTTCTTGCCGTGGCACGTGATGCACGTGTTGTTGTAGACCTCGGCACCTTTGCGCTCGAGCGCGGACTGTGTGCTGTCCGCCTGCGCGGTCTGCGGCTCTGGCGCGAACAGCGCGTACAGGCCGCCGGCAACCATGAGCGCAAGACCGAGGGCTAGCAGCCCGGCGATCCGTCGGCGCGCCTTGCCGGCACGCAACCGGCGGATGCGGGAGACCTTCTCCCCGGTGTCTGTCCCCCGGGGCGTCGGAGATGTCATCTTCGGCACCTTGCTGTCAGTTCGGGCGTTGCAGGCTGTCTGTCAATTCCTCGGGTGCGTCACGGCACGATGTAGATCACCGCGAACAAGCCGATCCACACGATGTCGACGAAGTGCCAGTAGTACGACACCACGATCGCGGACGTGGCTTGTGCCGGTGTGAACTTGCTCATCTTGGTGCGGATGAGCAGGAAGACGAAGGCGATCAGACCGCCGAGCACGTGCAGACCGTGGAACCCGGTGGTCAGGTAGAAGACGGTGCCGAAGCCGTTGGCTTGCAGCGTCACACCCTCGTCGACGAGCTGGAAGTACTCGTAGACCTGGCCGAACAGGAACACCGCGCCCATGAACAGGGTCAGCAGGTACCAGCGGCGCAGCCCGAAAACGTCACCCTTCTCGGCGGCGAACACGCCGAGCTGGCAGGTGAACGACGAGGCGACCAGGATGATGGTGAACGGCAGCGCCCACGGGAGGTTGAGCACGAACGGCTCTGCCTCGGTCCACCCAGGCGGGTTCGGCGGCCAGTTCTCTGCGGTGTTCTGGGCCTTCACGGTGAAGAACATCGCGAAGAGCCCGGCGAAGAACATCAGCTCACTGGAGAGCCAGACGATCGTGCCGACGCTGACCATGTTGGGCCGGTTCAGCGAGTGCACGCGCTGGCTGATCGTTGGGGCTGCCGTAGTCACGCCTGCATTATGTCCCTTCGGGCCCGACCTCGCGCCCCCGGGTAGCTGTGTGTTGGCTGGCTCACCCGACGGGCTACAGTCTGTGGCATGACCAGCGAGGTGCGGACTGTCCTGGTGTACAGCCACAAGCCCCAGGTACGCGAGTCGATCATCACCGCCGTCGGGCGTCGTCCGGCGAGCGATCTTGGCCGGATCACCTACGTGGAAGTGGACAAGGTCGCCGACGTGATCGCCGAATGTGACGCAGGCGGCATCGACTTGGCGATCCTGGACGGCGAGGCGCAGCCGAACGGCGGCATGGGCCTGTGCAGGCAGTTGAAGAACGAGCTCACCGACTGCCCCCCGATCGTCATCGCGGTGCGACGCAAGGACGACCGGTGGCTGGCCACCTGGTCGCAGGCGGACGCCGTGATCGTGCATCCGTTGGACCCGATCGCCGCAGCCGACACCGTCGCCGACGTCCTGCGTGCGCACCGGGTCCCCGCCGTCCGGGCGCAGTAAAGGCCTGGCGCGATGAGCTCTCACACCTGGCCGAATCTGCTCAATCGCCTGGTGGCCGGCGAGAACCTGAGCTCGCGCGAGACGGCGTGGGCGATGGACCAGGTGATGTCCGGCGAGGCGACGCCGTCGCAGATCGCCGCGCTGGCCGTGGGGTTGCGCGCCAAGGGCGAGACACCGGACGAGGTCGTGGGCATGGCCGACGGCATGCTGGCCAACGCTCGGCGGCTCGACGTCGCCGGACCGGCGGTGGACATCGTCGGCACCGGTGGCGATCGCTCCGGCTCGGTGAACATCTCCACGATGAGCGCGATCGTCACCGCGGCCGCGGGGGCGCCGGTGGTCAAGCACGGCAACCGGTCGGCGTCGTCGAAGTGCGGCGCGGCCGATGTGCTGGAGGCGCTCGGGGTCGCCGCCGTGCTCGGACCGGACGCCGTGGCCCGCTGCGTCACCGAGCTCGGCATCGGGTTCTGCTTCGCCCCGGTGTTCCACCCGGCACTGAAGTTCGCCGGCCCGACCCGTCGTGAGCTGGGCATTCCGACGATCTTCAACCTGCTCGGGCCGCTGACCAACCCGGCCCAGCCGACCGCCGGCCTGGTGGGCTGTGCCTACCCCGACAAGCTGGAAGTGATCGCGCACGTCTTCGCCGCCCGCAACGCCAACGCCCTGGTGGTGCGTGGCGACGACGGCCTGGACGAGCTGACGACCACGACGACCAGCACGGTGTGGCAGGTCGCCGGTGAGACTGTGACCAAGCACTCGCTGGATCCGCGCGACGTGGGTATCGAGCGCGCCACCGCCGAGGATCTGCGCGGTGGTGACGCCCGGCAGAACGCCGACGTCGTCCGCGCGCTGGTGGCCGGCGAGAAAAGCCCGGTGCGGGACGCGGTCCTGCTCAACTCCGGTGCCGCGCTCGCGGCGTTCACCGGGTTCTCCGGTTCGCTGACCGACGACATCGCGGCAGGGATCAAGCGAGCGGCCGAGGCGATCGACTCGGGGGCCGCCGCGCAGCTGCTGGATCGCTGGGTCAGTCTGTCCAGCTCGCTGGCGAGCTAGTTCTCCAGCGTCCGCACCACATCACGAAGTGGTTTCGGCATGCGCTCACGCGTCAGCTGGCCGGCGAGCACACGCGCATAGCGCAGTTTGCGTCCCGAACCGCTGCCGAAGAATCGGCGCAGCTGGTCCTCCAGTGGCCGGTCACGCCACTCGGGCTGTCGCTGCAGCGACCGGAACGCCCGGCCGTCCCCGTGCTCGACGACCAGCTCTTGTACCCGGTCGGCACCCAGCGCGGCGATGAGCTCGGCCTCCAGGTCGGGTACGCACACGTACAGCGCTGACTCCGGCACACCGGCACCCGCAAGGCAGCGGTGCATACCGGGCGCCTCCGCGGCATCGCCCAAGACGAGAACGCGTAGATCGATGGATCCGAGAAAATCGAGAAACCGACCGAGGTTCGAGGCCCCCTGCATCGGCGCAACCAGAAAGCCGCTCGCCGCTGGGTCCAGGCCACAGCGCTCCGCGACGGCCTCGACGGCCGCCTGATCACTCCGCCCCTCGACGAGCACGACCGTGCGAATGGACGCATCGGCGACAGACTCGGCCAGTCTCGCCAACGGCTCGAGCTGGGGCGCAACGGCATCGGTCACACCGGTGAGCGTGGCACACGCGCCACGCTCACCGCGACCGGAAAGATCAGTCGTTGGGCGTTCCCGCACGCGGGCTGCCGCGGTGGTACTCGAACACCAGCCCGCCGACGCTGAGCAGCACCAGTCCGATGCCGATCGCGATCAGCCACGGATCGAAGAACGCCAGCGCGACACCGGTGACGGCGGCGGATGCGGCCACGCCGACCGGCCAGTAGCTGCCCGGGCTGAAGAAGCCCAGCTCGCCCGCTCCGTCACTGACCTCGGCCTCGTCGTCGTCCTCCGGACGGGCCGAGATGCGCCGGGCGACGAACCGGAAGTAGCTGCCCGCCAGCAGCGCCAGCCCACCGGTGAGGAGCAGGGCGACCACACCGACCGGCTCGATCCCGTCCTCGGTCCACAGCTCGGTGGCCACGCCGTAGACCGCCGCGATGAAGAACGCGAAGACCGTAACGATTTCGAAGACCCGTGCTTCGACCTTCATGTCGGATCCTTCTCCTGGCTCGGTTCACTCAGCCCGAAGCCGTACGGGCGAGGCGGTCGGTGTTGAACGGCTTGGTGGACGTGGCGGTCGGGCTGCACAGCTCGCCGCAGTCCATCTCCTCCAGCGCTTCGGCGGCGGTGTACGGCTGGCCGGTCTCCTGGTTCACCGAACGGCGCAGCTGCATGTACTGGTCGTACTTGTCCGGCGACAGTGCCCGCAACTCGAAGTTCATCACCGCGTGGTAGGTACCGCACAGCTCGGCGCAGCGCCCGACGAACGCACCTTCCCGATCGATCTTGGTGATCTGGAACGTGTGGTCCTGGTTGTTGCGCTCCGGCTGCGGCATGACGTCGCGCTTGAACAGCAGCTCCGGCACCCAGAACGCGTGGATGACGTCCGTGGAGCGGAGGTTGAACTGGATCCTGCGGTCGGTCGGCACGACCAACAGCGGGATCTCCGACGAGCTACCGGTGGTACGCACCACCTCGCCGTCCGGCGTCTCCTCACCCTGGTAGCGGAACTCCCAGTTCCACTGGAAGGCCACCACGTCGACGGTGACGTCCGGATTCGGCTTCTCGCTGCGTACCACGTCGGTTTCGGTCGAGACCGTGAAGTAGAACAGGGCGCACACCATGACGGTGGGCAGACCGACGGCGAACAGCTCCAGCGGCACGTTGTACTGGAACTGCCGCGGGAACTCCTTGTCGCCCTTCTTCTTCCGGTGGAACGTCACCGACCAGATCAGCAGGCCCCAGACCAGCACACCCACGGCCAGAGCCGCGATGACCGACCAGGTCCACAGCTGACGCATCGAGTGGGCCTCCGGCGTGATGCCTTCCGGCCAGCCGAATCGGAGCACCTCGTCGGCCGAGCAGCCGGTCACGGTCAAGGCAAGCAGCCCTGCCAGCCCGGCGACTGTGGCGACTCTGCTGGTCCGCACGCCGCGCCTCCTGATTCAGGTGTCTAACGGTACCTACGGTGGATCAATCGGGAGCCTAGCCGAATATCCCAGATGCGGCCTCGGTGGGGCGTGCGGCTTGCCCACGTTTGTGAGCGGGCATACTTCATTGACAGCTTTTCGCCATGGCGTTGGGAGTGTGGGACGAAGCGTGTGCGGCCTGCTCGGACTGATCTGTACCAGCAAGGATGGCGCCGCCGAGGCGCGGCCGGTGGTGTCGGCTGCGATGCACTGCCAGCGGCACCGAGGCCCGGACGAGAACCGGACGTGGTCCGACGCCGAGGTGGTGTTCGGCTTCAACCGGCTGTCCATCATCGACGTCGAGCACTCGCACCAGCCGCTGACCTGGGGCCCGCCCGAGTCGCCGGAGCGCTACACCCTGCTGTTCAACGGCGAGATCTACAACTACGTCGAGCTGCGGGCCGAACTGGCCGACAAGCACGGTGCGCGGTTCCACACCGAAGGTGACAGCGAAGCCATCGTCGCGGCCTATCACTACTGGGGTGAGGACGCGGTGACCCGGCTGCGCGGGATGTTCGCGTTCCTGATCTGGGACGCCGAGAAGCGCACCGTGTTCGGCGCGCGCGACCCGTTCGGCATCAAGCCGCTGTTCTACGCCGTCGGACCGGGCGGTGCCGCGTTCGCCAGCGAGAAGAAGTCGCTGCTCGAGCTGGCCGGCCGGCTCGGGCTCTCCGAAGAACTGGATCGCACGGCGCTGCAGCACTACCTGGTGCTGCAGTACGTGCCGGAGCCGGAGACGCTGCACACCGCGATCCGCCGGGTCGAGTCCGGATGCTTGTTCACGGTGCGGCCGGGTGAGAAGCCGGAGATCCGGCGGTACTTCAACCCCGTGTTCAACGCCACACCGGTGTCCGACCCGGCCGAACTGCATCACCGCATCGCCGACGTCATGCGCGACTCGGTCGCCAAGCACATGCGGGCCGACGTGACCGTCGGGTCGTTCTTGTCCGGCGGTATCGACTCCACCGCGATCGCGGCGCTGGCCAAGGAACACAACCCGGACCTGATCACGTTCACCACCGGGTTCGAGCGGGAAGGCTATTCCGAGGTCGACGTGGCCGCGGAGTCCGCCGCGGCGATCGGTGTCAAGCACGTGGTCCGCACGGTCAGCGCCGAGGAAATGATGGACGCGTTGCCGCTGATCGTCTGGTACCTGGACGACCCGGTCGCCGACCCGGCGCTGGTGCCGCTGTGGTTCATCGCGCGGGAGGCCCGCAAGCACGTCAAGGTCGTGCTCTCCGGCGAAGGCTCCGACGAGCTGTTCGGCGGCTACACCATCTACCGTGAGCCGATCTCGCTGCGCGCGTTCGAGAAGGTTCCCGGTGCGCTGCGACGCGCGCTCGGCAAGGTCTCGCAGCGCATCCCGGAGGGCACCAAGGGCAAGGACCTCCTGCGGCGCGGCTCGCTCACGCTCGAGGAGCGCTACTACGGCAACGCCCGGATCTTCCGTGACGACCAGCTCCGCCGGGTGCTGCGCACGTTCACCGACGGGGTCGGGCATGCCGACGTGACGGCGGAGCCGTACCGCCAGTCGGAAGGCTGGGACCCGGTGGCGCGCATGCAGCACGTCGACCTGTTCACCTGGCTGCGCGGCGACATCCTGGTCAAGGCCGACAAGATGACCATGGCGAACTCGCTCGAGCTGCGCGTGCCGTTCCTGGACGCCGAGGTGTTCCGGGTGGCGTCGACCATCCCGCTCGAGGAGAAGATCACCAAGGAGACCACCAAGCACGCGCTGCGCCGGGCGCTCGCGGAGATCGTGCCTGCGCATGTGCTGAACCGGCGGAAGCTCGGCTTCCCGGTGCCGATCCGGCACTGGCTGCGCGACGAGATGTACGACTGGGCGCGCCGCATCATCACCGAGTCCGGCACGGACGAACTGCTGGACAAGCAGGCCGTGCGCGGGCTGCTCGAGGAGCACCGGACGGGGCCGCACGACCGCAGCCGTCAGCTGTGGGCGCTGCTGGTGTTCATGCTCTGGCACGGCATTTTCGTCGAGAACCGGATCAAGCCCGAGGTGCCGGAGCCGCACTACCCGGTCAAGCTCTGAACGGACCGCGTGGCTGCGCGGCTGCTCCCCGGCTCTCCACAGCGATCGGTCAAGCGCCCACGCCTGACCTCCGCCCGGCGGGCAGGACGTTGTGCCAGCGGTTGAACACGTTGTCCGGGTCGTAGGCCGCCTTGATCCTGGCCAGCCGTTCGTAGTTCGTTCTGCCGAAGCCGGCCACGATCCGATCGGCGCCTTCGTCTCCGATGAAGTTCAGGTAGACGTCGCCGGTCATCCACGGCCGCAGCTCGTCGGCCGTGGCCTTGGCCCAGTCACGGGCTCGCTGATCGTCGGCCGGGTCCTCCCACAGCCCGAGCGGGTGCACCACCCACGGTGCATCGCGGTTGATCACCGTGCCACTTTCCGCGTTGCGTGCCACTGCTCCGCCCCACGGCAACAGGGCCTGCTGCGACGGCGAGGGCACCACCATCAGTTCGGCCGTCGCACAGAAGCGGTCGATCGCCTCGTCCGGCAGTGCACCGAGGTGGTCGGCCGACCAGTAGTTCCGGTAGCCGGGTGGGTCGTCGAGCATGCACTGCAGATCCACGTACGGGATCTCGGTGATCAGCTCTCCGGCCGGGCGGTGCCGGAGCAATCCGCCGAGCAGTGCCCGCAGCTGGGGCTCGGAGCCGAGGTAGGTGACCAGCGTCAGGCAGCAGAGCTTGCCGGCCAGACGCTCAGGAAATGGTTCGTCCGGCACGCCGGTGCAGTACAGGGCCCCGCCACCGACGGCATCCGGCGCGGACTCGACGAAATCCCGGTACTCGGCGATCACCTCGCGGCCTTGTTCCTTCGGCCACACCAGCAGCGCGATGCTGAAGCGGTCGAGCGGGTGAAGCTGGAACGTCAACGAGGTCGCGATGCCGAAGTTGCCGCCGCCGCCGTGCAGCGCCCAGAACAAGTCGCGGTTCTCCGACTCGCTGGCGCGCAGCATGCTGCCGTCGGCCGTCATGAGCTCGACCTCCAGCAGATTGTCGCAGGCCAGCCCATAGGCTCGTTCGACCCAGCCCGATCCGCCACCCAGCGTCAGCCCCGCCACCCCGGTGGTCGACACCCGGCCGCCGGTGGTCACCAAACCGTGCTCCGCGGTGGCCCGGTCCATCTCACCCCAGATGGTGCCGCCGCCCACGGTGACCGTCCTGGCCTCCGGGGCCACGCTGACGTCGTTGAGCCCGCGCAGGTCGATCACCACGCCGTCGTCGACCAGGCTGGCTCCGGCGACGCTGTGACCACCTCCACGGACGGCGATGTCCAGCCCGTTGCCGCGGGCGTAGTGCAGCACGGTGCGCACATCGTCGACGTCGGTGCATTCGGCGATCAGGCGTGGCCGGGACTCGACGGCCGCGTTGAAGATGATCCTGGCCTCGTCGTAGCCCGGGTCGTCCTGCGTGTGCAGGCTGCCGTGGAACCTCGTGCGCAGCTCGTCCAAGGTCAGTCGTTGCATGGTGTGGTCTGACATCACTTGCTCCTCGACTCACCCCCTGGCACCCAGTCTTCGCTGCAGCGGCCTGCGAAGTTATGCCAAACCGGGCGTCGGGAAAGCCCGTGCGCAGGCGAGCCCGCGAGTCGCGGCGCCGGACACCCACCGAACCGTGGTGAGGAATTCCCGCACAGACTGGTCTGACCACTTGACCTCTGCCGACCAGCACCTTATCGTGCCTCGCATGGATTTACAGCCGATCTCCCGGCGCTCGGTCCCGGACGAGGTCTTCGAACGCCTGCTGGCCGAGATGGTTCAGGGCACGCTCTCCCCCGGTGAACCGCTCCCCAGTGAACGCAAGCTCGCCGAAGCCCTCGGCGTCTCCCGGCCCGCGGTGCGCGAGGCACTCCAGCGCATGGCGCAGGCGAAGTTGGTCGACGTCCGCCAGGGCGAGAGCACGACGGTGTTGGATTACCGCAAGCACGCAGGCCTCGACCTGCTGCCCCGGCTGTTGATGCCCGGTGGCGACATCGACGTCAGCGTGGTTCGCAGCATCATGGAGGCCCGGCTGCACATCGCCCCGAAGATCGCCGAACTGGCCGCCGAGCGCTCCGGCTCGAAGCTGGCCGACCGGCTCGGCGCCGCGATCGCCGAACTGGAGTCGGACGACGACCCGGTGCGCCGCCAGCATCGCGCCCTCGACTTCTGGGACCTGCTGGTCGAAGGTGCTTCGTCGATCGTGTTCCGCCTGATGTTCAACGGGTTGCGGGCGGCGTACCTGCCCACGATGGAGGCCTTGACCGCGGTCATGGCGGCCGAGGTCGACCGGGTCGACGCCTACCGCGCCCTGGCCGACGCCGTGACGGCAGGCGACGCCCGTAAGGCCCGAGAACTCGCCGTCGACCTGCTGACCCCGGCAACCGAGCGCATGTTCACCGCCCTGCGTCAACTGGAGCAATCATGAATGTCGAATCGGAAGCCAACACTCGCGTGCGTGCGGACGAGGAGTCGCTGCGGCGTTCACGCAAGACGATCACACTGGGCGAGGCCGCAGGCATCTTCTGGCGCAATCCGTCGCCGTGGATGATCGGCACGTCCCTGGTCGCCGCGGTGACCGCCCGCATCGTCGTCGGCGACTGGACGTGGAACGACGCGCTCGTGCCGGCGATCATGCTCGCCGTCTTCCCCTTCTTCGAGTGGGTCGTGCACGTGGTGGTCCTGCACTGGAAGCCGCGGAAGCTGGGTCCGATCAAGATCGATTCGCTGCTGGCCCGCAAACATCGCGAACATCACGCCGATCCGCGGAATGTGCCGCTGATCTTCATCCCGTGGCAGGCGCTCATCTGGCTGATCGCCGGGACCGTCGCCATCGGGCTGCTCGCCTTCCCGACCGCGGGCATGGGCCTGACGTTCATCGTCGGGGTGTTCACCCTGGGCCTGGGTTACGAATGGACGCACTTTCTGATCCACAGCGACTACAAGCCGCGCGGCCGGCTCTTCCGCGCGGTGTGGCGTAACCACCGGCGGCACCACTACAAGAACGAGCACTACTGGTTCACCGTCACCACCAGCGCGACGGCGGACCGGGTACTGGGCACCTATCCCGACCCCTCGACGGTGCCGACCTCGCCGACGGCAAAAAACCTGCACGCTGCTTCTTGACCTCGAGTTAACTCGAGGTTTCACGATGGAGGCATGGCACATTCCACATCGCCGCACCCGCCGGTGGCCGTCGTCACCGGCGCGTCGGCGGGCCTCGGCCTCGCCCTGACCGCCACCCTGACCAGCCGCGGATGGCACGTGATCGCCGACGCGCGCAACGCGACGCGACTGTCGGACGCGATCGCTCGATTTCCGCGCGAGTTGATCACAGCCGTCCCGGGAGATGTCTCCGACGCCGACCATCGCGCCGAGCTGGCCGAGACTGCCCGAGCGAAGGGCGGCGCCCGGTTGCTGGTGAACAACGCCAGCGAACTCGGGCCGAGCCCGTCGCTTCCGGCGGCCAAGCTCGGCGCGGTCACCGCTGATCACCTGCGCCGGATCTTCGACGTGAATGTCGTCGCTCCGGTACTGCTGACGTCGGCTCTCCTCCCCCAGCTCCGCGCCAACGCCGGGCGCGTCGTCAACATCAGCTCGGACGCCGCGGTGGAGGCGTACCCCGGCTGGGGCAACTACGGCGCGAGCAAGGCCGCGCTGGACCACGTGTCGGCCGTGCTGAGCGAGGAGGAGCCCGACCTGCGGGTGTATGCGGTCGACCCGGGCGACATGAACACCGCCATGCACCAGGCGGCCTTCCCCGGCGAGGACATCTCCGACCGGGAAGACCCGGCCGCCGTGGCCGCAACACTTTTGCCGCTGATCGACAGCACACTGCCCAGCGGCCGCTACTGTGCGGCCGAGCTGCCCGCGGCGGTGACGTCATGACCCGCTTCGTCGTACCCGAAGCCTCAGAAGCGACGTCGCCGCCCGAGTGGCGGGGCTTCGACCGGGACGACGTGCGTCTTCTCGTTGCCACTCCGTCCCGACGTGCGCTGACCCGATTCCGAGACCTGCCCAGGTGGTTGGAGCCCGGCGACCTGCTGGTGGTCAACACCTCGGGCACACTCCCTGCGGCGGTCGACGGTCAATACCGGGGACGGACGCTGCCGGTACACATCGCCGGAGAGCTGGAGGACGGTGACTGGGTCGTCGAGCTGCGCAGGCCCGACGGCATGGGCTGGCAGGACGACGCCGCTCCTGGCGAGCACGTGCAGCTGCCCGGCGGCGTGCTGCTCAAGCTGACCTGGCCTTATCCCGACATGAACGCGCTGAAGTCCAGGCTCTGGAGAGCGTCGACGACACCCGAGATGCGGCGGATCGACTACCTCTGCGCGTACGGGCGTCCCATCACCTACGGCTACGTCACGGAGAACTTCCCGTTGTCGGCGTATCAAACGGTCTACGCGACCGAGCCGGGCAGCGCCGAGATGCCGAGCGCGGGCAGGCCGTTCACCCACGAGATCCTGGTGCGTCTGATGGCCCGCGGCGTGACGGTGGCACCGGTTCTGCTGCATTCCGGAGTATCGAGCCCGGAGGCGCACGAACCGCCGATCCCCGAGCAGTACGCCGTTCCGGAATCCACCGCACGACTGGCCGCGATGACCCGCGCGAACGGACATCGGGTGATCGCGGTCGGGACGACCGTCGTGCGCGCGCTGGAATCCGCTGTGGTCGACGGTGTCGCTCGACCCGCGCAGGGGTGGACGGACCTGATCCTGGGCCCACACCGGCCGGCTCATGTGGTGTCCGGCCTGATCACCGGGCTGCACGATCCGGACTCGAGCCACCTGCAGCTGCTGGAAGCGGTGGCAGGCAAGGAACTCGTCGACGCCGCCTACACCGCCGCAGTCGAGCACCGCATGCTCTGGCATGAATTCGGCGACAGCATGGTGCTGCTGCCTTGACGCCTACTCGGGCAGAGCGGGCGCGATCTCGTCAGCGGCTTCCGAGCCATACGACTCGCTCAACCTGCGCAACACCTCCGCGCGGTCGTACCCCCACTCCTGGGTGCCGACGGTCTCCAACACCAGTACGGCGATGACCGAGCCGAGCTGCGCGGCCCGCTCCAGACTCAGCCCGGCGCGTAAAGCGCCGAGGAACCCGGCGCGGAATCCGTCCCCGACACCGGTCGGGTCGGTCTTGGCCAGCTCCTTCGCGGCGCCGACGTGCATCGCGGTGCCGTCCGCGCCGACGATCTCCACGCCCTTCGGACCGAGTGTGGTGACCCGCAAACCCACCTGCTCGAGCACCTCCTGCTCGGTCCAGCCGGTCTTGCGTAGCAGCAGGCCCAGTTCGTAGTCGTTGCTGAACAGCATCAGCGCCCCCGTGACGAGCCTGCGCGCTTGCGCCCCGTCCATCCTGGCCAGCTGCTGGGACGGGTCGACGGCGAACGGCCAACCGCGCTGACGGCATTCCTCGGCGTGCCGCAGCATGCCCTCCGGGTCGTCCGGCGCGATCAGGACCAGGCCGAACTCGCCGCCGCTGTTCACCAGGGGCGCCAGCTCGATGTTGCGGGCCTCGGACATGGCACCCGCGTAGAACGTGCCGATCTGGCAGTTGTCCTCATCGGTGGTGCAGACGAACCGTGCCGTGTGCGCGACCTCCGAGACGTGCACGCCGGACGTGTCCACGCCGTGGCGCTCCAGCCAGGCGCGATAGTCCGCGAAGTCGTCCCCCACCGCACCGACCAGTACCGGCCGGGCGCCGAGCACACCGAGGCCGTAGGCGATGTTGCCGCCGATGCCGCCGCGTCGGACCACCAGGTCGTCGGCCAGGAACGACAACGACACCCGGTGCAGCTGCTCGGCGACCAGCTGCTCGGTGAATCGGCCTGGGAAGTGCATCAGATGGTCCGTGGCGATGGAGCCGCACACGGCCACCCGGGCACCGGCGATCACGGACAGGTCGGGCTGTTGAGCCATTCCGCTGGTCACTCCTCGGTGTCGCCCATCGGGGTCGCTGCGTTAACGCAGCAAAAATACCGGCTGCAACAATCACTGTCGCTCGTCAGGGCGACCCCCGCCGAACTTGATGCCCCGCACGGGCGAGCTCAACAGCACACCGACACGCGCGCAAGCCACCGCCGAACCGGCGGCTTGCGTCGGCGACGAAAATCCCGAAAGCGTTCTCGAGCGGTTGCTCAGTTGAAGCTGTCGCCGCAGGCACACGAGCCCGTGGCGTTCGGGTTGTCGATCGTGAAGCCCTGCTTCTCGATGGTGTCCACGAAGTCGATGACCGCGTCCTGCACGTACGGGGCGCTCATCCGGTCCACCGCCACCCGCAGGCCGTCGAACTCGCGGAACAGGTCACCGTCCAGCTCACGCTCGTCGAAGAAGAGCTGGTAACGCAGGCCGGCGCAGCCGCCCGGCTGCACCGCGAGCCGCAGGTGCATGTCGTCGCGGCCTTCCTGCTCCAGCAAAGCCTTCGCCTTGGCCGCCGCCGCTTCGGTCAACACGACGCCGTGCGTCTGCTCGGTTTCCGTCCCGGTCTGCTCAGCAGTCGTCATGACTCTCCTTGGGTCGTGCACGTACATCCGGTGCAACGCCGCGGCCGCGCGATGTGTTCCTCATCCGACCGCCAACCTGGCACGTCTTCACCGTCCATGGTGACACATCCCCAACGCCTGCTGAACCAGCGCGGCCGACGGTGCCATAGGCTTGCACCGTGAGGTTCTTGCGGAGAGGCAGCTCAACGACGGACACCAAGGACGCCGAAGCCACCGACACCGGCGAGGAAAGTGCGCAATCCCACATCCGCCGGGGCTACACCCCGAAAAAGGGTCGTCCCACTCCGTCCCGCCGGGAGGCCGAGAACAAGCGTCGCGGACCGGTCCCGCCGCCGCCGAAGACGACGCGGGAGGCCATCAAGCGCAGCCGTGAGCTGCGCAAGTCCAACCCGGTGAGCAAGGAAGAGCTGAAGGCACTGCGCCGGGAACGCCGGGAGCGCATGCTGGCGGGCGACGAGAGGTACCTGGCGCCGCACGACCGCGGCCCGGTCAAGGCGTTCGCCCGCGACTGCGTGGACTCGCGCCGCAATCTGCTCGGCCTGTTCATGCCGCTTGCGTTGGTGATGTTCGTCTCCACCGTCATCGGCAACGTGGCGGTGCAGCAGATCATCACGATGCTGTGCATGGTGCTGCTGCTGGCCATGTTGATGGAGGCGTTCTACAACGGGCGCCGGATCGCCCGGCTGGCCAGGGAGAAGTTCCCGAAGGAGACCATCAAGGGCCGCTCGCTCGGCTGGTACTGCTTCATCCGGGCGACCCAGTTCCGCAAGCTGCGCATCCCCAGGCCACGGGTGAAGCCGGGCGACGAAATCCCGCTATGACCCGGTCGATGACGGTGGAACTGCCTCGCATCGAACCTCCCGACGGGTCCGCCCGCGCCGCAGTCCAGCGCCTGGCCGGCGCCGACGAGACCGTCGCCTCTCCCGCAGGCCCGCTGGGCCTCGGCAAACTCGCCACGGTCGGCGCGTGGCTCGCCGGGTGCCAGGGCGGGTGTCCACCGCGGCCGGTGCGTGCCCCGCGAGTCGTGGTGTTCGCGGCCGAGCACGGCATCGCCGAGCGCGGGGTTTCGGCCCGGGCAGCCGGCACCACGTCGGAGCTCGTGGCCGCGGTCAAGTCCGGCGCGGTGGCCGAGCTGGCCGACGCGGCCGACGCAGGTGTACGCGTGGTCGAGATGGAACAGACGGCAAGGCCGATCGACACCGAGGACGCCCTGAGCCCCGACGAGGTCGAGCAAGCCGTCGGCAGAGGTATGCAGGTCGCCGACGCCGAAGTCGACGAGGGGGCCGACCTGCTTGTCGCCTCCGGCATCGGGGTCGCTGCGACCACGCCGGCCGCCGTGCTGATCGGAACGCTCACCGGCACCGAGCCCGTGGCCGTCGTCGGCCGTGGCTCCGGGATCGACGACGCGGCGTGGATGCGCAAAACCACCGCGGTCCGGGACGCGATGCGCCGAGCCAAGCCGCGCATGGCGCAGCCGTTGGATCTGCTTGCCGCAGCCGGTGGGGCCGATCTGGCCGGGCTCGCCGGGTTTCTGCTGCAAGCCGCGGTCCGGCGCACCCCGGTTCTGCTCGGCGGGGTCACCGTGCTCGCGGCCGCGGTGATCGCCGAAGAGCTGGCGCAGGGCGCGCGTGACTGGTGGCTTGTCGCGTCGAGCAGCACAGAGCCTGCCCACGGCGTCGCCATGGAGCATTTGGACCTCGAGCCACTACTGGACCTGCAGCTCGGCGGGGAGGCACCCACGGCGGGGCTGCTGGCGTTGCCGCTACTCACCTCGGCGGCTCGGCTCCTGGCCGACGTCTAGGCCCCACAGCGCGGCCGGCGACACCGAAGACACCGGCGACAATCCAGCACGACGCCGGACGCCGACGCGCGGCCGGGCCACGATCGCACGGCACCACCGTCGCCAGGACCCGCATCGCAGCAGGCTCCGCACGGCGTCGACGGCCGGCACCCGGCCGGCCGTCGACCATCGTCTGCTCAGCCCAGCGGGTATCGCCAGCCGTGCTTGTCCGGCCGCGTGCCGACCTGGATCCCCATGAGTTCCTCACGCAGCCGCATGGTGACCTCGCCGGGCTCACCGCCCCCGATGGTGAACTCGCCACCGGCGTACTTCGCCGATCCGACCGGGGTGATCACCGCGGCCGTGCCGCACGCGAACACCTCGGTGAGTTCACCCGAGGTTGCGCTCTTCTCCCACTCCTCGGCCGAGATCCGGCGCTCCTCCACGGTGTAACCGAAGTCCTGCGCCAGGGTCAGGATCGAGTCCCTGGTCACGCCCGCGAGCAGGTTGCCGTTCAGCTCCGGGGTCACCAGGTGCGCGTTCTCCCCCGAGCCGAACACGAAGAACAGGTTCATACCGCCCAGCTCTTCCACCCACTCATGAGTGGCCGCGTCGGTGTACACCACTTGGTCGCAGCCCTGCTCGACGGCCTCGGCCTGCGGTTGGAAGGACGCGGCGTAGTTACCGGCGCACTTGGCGAACCCGGTGCCACCAGGCGCTGCCCTGCTGTACTCGGTCGAGATCCACAGCTTGATCGGCTTCACCCCGCCGGAGAAGTACGCGCCTGCGGGCGAAGCGATCAGCGTGTACCGGTAGGCGTTGGCCGGCCGGTTGACGCCCAGGCCCGCCTCGGTGGAGATGATGAACGGTCGCAGGTACAGCGAGGCGCCCTCCGCGTGCGGCACCCACCGGGCGTCGACCGCGATCAGCTCGCGCAGCGAGTCCAGGAAGACCTGCTCAGGCAACTCCGGGATGGCCAACCGGGCGCACGAGACCTGGAACCGCCGGGCGTTGACCTCGGGGCGGAACGTGACGATCGAACCGTCCGGCTGCCGGTACGCCTTCAGCCCCTCGAACACCGCCTGCCCGTAGTGCAGAACCGAGGTGGCCGGGTCGAGGGTCAACGGCGCGTACGGCTCGACGACGGCGTCGTGCCAGCCCTGGTCCGCGCTCCAGTGCACGCTGACCATGTGGTCGGTGAAATGCGTGCCGAACCCCGGGTTCGCCAATACCTCGGCCACCCGCTCCGCAGGTGCCGGGTTGGGGTGCGGGGTACGGGTGAAAGGCATTGCGGTCGTCATGGTGTGAATTTACCTGTTACTCGGACGTCCTAGTACTGGCCCCGGGATTGTCCGGTATCAACGCGTCGTGACTGTGCCCAACCGAGCACCGTGCTGGTGACGGCCACGGTCGAGGCGGCGGCCAGCACGATGATCGGCTCCACCGTGCTCGCCGCGAGGAGCGCGAGAAGGCAGAACGCGGCCGTCAGTGCTCGCGCCCGCGGAAGGGATGCCGCCGCGCGCGTCGCCGCGGATTGCGCGATGAGGGCCGCCGGGAGCGTGCCGAGCACGACGACCGCGGCCAGCATGGTGGTCAAAGTGTCCGCACCGGCAGCGATCAGCGCGTCGTGCAGCGGCGCATCGGACAGCCCCAGCCGCTGGGGTCCCAGCTGATACAACGCACCCGCCGCCACGGCTCCGGCGACGAGGACGGCTGATCCGACGCGCACCAGCCGTCTGCCCGGCTCGAGCATCAGCATCGGCGCGGCGAACAACCCGGCGGCGACGATCCAGCCCATGATCGGCGCCTCGTCGGCCGGCCGTGGCACGACGGCCGGTGGCGGTTCGACGCCGGCACAAACAGCGGCGAAACCAGCGGCGGCGAGCAGCAGCACGACCGACACCGCACGACGGCTCATGGTCGGAATGTCCAGGCCGGCGATCGCTGCCATGCTCACCAGTGCCGCCACCACCAGGCCCGCGAGCCAGTCGTGGTCCGGGAGAACGACCATTCCGAACGCACGCGCCGCCACCGCCGCAAGCAGAGTGAGGACGACGGCCCGCAACAGCGGATGCGGCACCGCGCGTCGAGGTTCCGAGCCACCGAACATCGCCGCCAGCAGTCCGGCCACGACGAGGCCCGGCAGAAGTGCCCAGCCGCCGAACGCGGCCGCTGTAGGGAGCGCTACCAGCAGCGCAGGCAGGATGTGCACGGCCGTCCGACACCTCCTACCAAAGGCTGTTCCATCGCGCCCCCGGCGCGCCATTAGCATGGCTCACGTTCATTTGGCAGTTGGCAGAGGGAGCAGCCGTGACCGTGCCGAAATTCGGCCTGACCGACCACACCGCCGAGACGATCCGCGACGGCAAGGCCGACGTGATCGTCATCGGCACCATCAGCGAAGGCGACACCGTGGCTCTGGCCGACGGCGCGGCTGCGGTCGACGAAGCATTCGACGGCGAGCTGCTGTCCGCGCTCAAGGCCCTCGGCGCCACCGGCGCGGCCGACGAGGTGGTGCGCGTGCCCACGTTCGGCCGGGTGCGTGCGAGCGCCGTCTACGCCACCGGTCTCGGCAAGGTGAACGGCGACGCGCCGACCGCCGAGCAGGTACGCCGCGCGTGCGGGGCCGCAGGCCGGGCGTTGTCCGGCACCAAGCGCGCACTCGTGACGCTGTCGCAGATCGATCTGCGGGCCGCCGTCGAGGGCATCGCGCTCGGCGCCTACCAGTTCACCGAGTACAAGTCCGATCCGGGCGAGGCGCCGGTGAAGAACGTCGACTTCGTCTCCCCTGCCGACGGCACCGGCAAGGAGCACAAGGCCACGCTGAAGGCCGCCACCGCGGTCGCGACGGCCGTGGTGACCGCCCGCGACCTGGTCAACACCGCGCCGAACGACCTGTACCCCGCCTCGTTCGCCGAGCGGGCCAAGAAGCTGGCCGAGGAGGCCGGACTGTCGGTCGAGGTGCTGGACGAGCGGCAGCTCAAGCGCAAGGGCTACGGCGGCATCCTCGGCGTCGGCGGCGGTTCGTCCCGCCAGCCCCGCCTCGTGCGGCTGCACTACAAGCCGAGCAAGCCGAAGGCCAAGGTGGCGCTGGTCGGCAAGGGCATCACGTTCGACACCGGCGGCATCTCGCTCAAGCCCGCGGCGAAGATGCAGGAGATGACCTCGGACATGGCGGGCGCTGCCGCCCAGCTGGCCACCGCCGTGCTGGCCGCCGAGCTGAACTACCCGATCGAGGTCATCGCCTACTTGCCGCTGGCGGAGAACATGCCGTCGGGGACCGCGTACCGGCCCGGCGACGTGCTGCGGATGTACGGCGGCAAGACGGTCGAGGTGCTCAACACCGACGCGGAAGGCAGGCTGATCCTGGCCGACGCCATCGCGCGCGCCGGCGAGGACGACCCGGACTACCTGATCGAGACCTCGACGCTGACCGGCGCACAGCTGGTCGCGCTGGGCAACCGCACGCCGGGAATCATGGGCAGCGACGAGTTCCGCGACCGGGTTGCCGACATCGCGCAGCGCACCGGCGAGGGCGGCTGGCCGATGCCGCTGCCGGACGAGCTGCGCTCGGATCTGGACTCGAAGCTGGCCGACATCGCCAACGTCACCGGGCAGCGCTGGGGCGGCATGCTGGCCGCCGGAATCTTCCTGCGCGAGTTCGTCAAGGACGACCTGCCGTGGGTGCACATCGACGTGGCGGGCCCGGCCTACAGCGACGCGGTGTGGGGCTATACCGGCAAGGGCGGCACCGGTGTTCCGGTGCGCACGCTCGCCGCCGTCCTGGCCGACATCGCCGAGAACGGCTGAGGCTCAGCGCACCACGCTGTAGCGGGAGCACACGACTCCCGACGGGAACGTGCGCGATTCGTCCAACCGCAGCTCGACGCGCCGTTGATGCTGCGGGAAGTACGGCATGCCGGCCCCGAGCAGCACGGGGTGGACGCGCGTCCGGTACTCGTCGATCAGGCCGAGTTCGGCTGCCTGAGCGGCGAGTTCCGGGCCGCCGATGCCGATGTCGCCGGTGCCCGGCGCGGTGCGCAGCCGTTCGATCTCGTCCGTCAGGCTGCCGGTGGCCAGCCTGGTGTTGCCGCGCACCGACGACAGCGAGGTCGAGAAGACGACCTTCGGTAGCTGCTGCCATCGCACGGCCCACTCGCGCTCGTCGTCGCTCAGGTCCGGCTGTTGGTCGGCGTCCTCCCAGTAGACCATCGTCTCGTAGAGCTTGCGGCCGAGCAGGAACGCGTCGAGGTGGCGGAGCTCGTCGAGTACGTAGGCGAACAGCTCGGCATCGGGCGCACCCCACGAGTGATCCCCGTCGACATCGGAGATGAACCCGTCGAGGGATGTGCCCATCCAATAGACCACGCGGCGCATGGCAGCCTCCTAGCGCTCAGGACGTCCTGCAGTGCTGACCGCCGCGCCGCGCGAAACTCATCGGTGGCGCTACGCCTGACCGTCTCGCTTCCGCTGCAGCTTCAGCCGCCGCGTGTAGTCCCGCATGCGTTGCGGATAGCCGACCCGGTTGACCTCGTAAACCGGGATCGATCGCTTGGCGCCGAATTTCTGCAGCGACTCGAGGCTGTCCACCCGCCGCCTCGTCCACTCGCCGTCGTGTGCGACCAGCACCACGGTCGCCTCGGTGACGTTGGTGCGCGGTTCGAAGTACGCCTCGACCCCGCGCCGGGACGATGCCCACTCCTCGAGATGGGCAAGATCGTTGGACGTGGCTTTGCGAAGCGTTCCCGGCTTCCGCTTGCCTTTCCGCCACCTGAACAACGCCAAAACAACCACCTCGCCCGTCGTTGTGTGGGCACATTCTGCCGGAACCGTGGGTGTGGTTTCCCACGGCTGTTCTCCGGTCGCTAGCGTGGCATCCGTAATGCCAAGATGTGGTGAACCCACGGCGCACGCGCGACCCGCGGACGCCGGGCCGTCAGCGCGGCCATGGTGTGACCCTGCACTGGTGTAGGTCTGACGATGAGGAGTGACCGTGACCGAAACGTCCGCTGACCTTGTCATCCTGGGTGGCGGCTCGGGAGGCTACGCGGCCGCGTTCCGCGCGGCTGAGCTGGGCCTTTCGGTGATCTTGGTGGAGAAGGACAAGCTGGGCGGGACGTGCCTGCACCGCGGGTGCATCCCGACCAAGGCCCTGCTGCATGCCGCGGAGATCGCCGACAACGCCCGTGCCGGCGAGCAGTTCGGTGTCAAGTCGGTGCTCGAGGGCATCGACATGGCCGGGGTGCACAAGTACAAGGACGGTGTGGTCTCGCGGCTCTACAAGGGCCTGCAGGGCCTGGCGAAGGCGCACAAGGTCACCATCGTCGAAGGCGCGGGAACCCTGACCAGCCCGACGACGGTCGAGGTGGAGGGCGTGACCTACACCGGCCGCAACGTCGTGCTGGCGACCGGTTCGTACGCCAAGACGCTGCCCGGGCTGGAGATCTCCGGGCGCGTCATCACCAGCGAGCAGGCGCTGACCCTGGACACCGTTCCGCAGCGGGCCGTGGTGCTCGGCGGTGGTGTCATCGGTGTCGAGTTCGCCAGCGTGTGGGCTTCCTTCGGCGCGGACGTCACCGTGGTCGAAGCGCTGCCGCGGCTGGTGCCCGCGGAGGACGAGTTCGCGTCCAAGCAGTTGGAGCGCGCGTTCCGCCGCCGCAAGATCGGGTTCAAGACGGGTGTGAAGTTCACCGGCGCCAAGCAGGACGACAACGGCGTCGCGGTGTCGCTGGAGAACGGCGAGACGCTGGAAGCCGACGTGCTGCTGGTCGCCGTCGGCCGCGGGCCGAACACCGCCGGCCACGGCTTCGAGGAAGTCGGGGTCGCGATGGAGCGCGGCTACGTGCTCACCGACGAGCGGCTGCGCACCAACATCGCGGGCGTGTACGCGGTCGGCGACATCGTGCCCGGCCTGCAGCTGGCGCACCGCGGGTTCGCGCAGGGCATTTTCGTCGCCGAGCAGATCGCCGGCCTGGAGCCCAAGCCGATCGACGAGGCGGGCATTCCGCGTGTGACGTACTCCCACCCTGAGGTGGCATCGGTCGGTCTCACTGAAGACGCGGCGAAAGAACGATACGGTGCAGGAGTGACCACGCTGACTTACGACCTCGGCGGCAACGGCAAGAGCCAGATTCTCAAGACGTCGGGCGCGGTGAAGCTGGTCAAGGCACCGGACGGTCCGGTCGTCGGCCTACACCTGGTCGGCGACCGCGTCGGTGAGCTGATCGGCGAAGCACAGCTGATCTACAACTGGGAGGCTTTCCCGGAGGACGTCGCCCCGTTGATTCATGCCCATCCCACTCAGAACGAAGCGCTCGGCGAGGCCTTCCTGGCGCTGGCCGGCAAACCGCTTCACGTCCACGCCTGAACCCCGAATTACTACTGCCTGAGGAGCTAAACAGCGATGGCCTTCTCCGTCAGATTGCCGGAACTCGGCGAGAGCGTCACCGAGGGAACCGTCACGCGGTGGCTCAAACAGGAAGGTGACTCGGTCGCCGTCGACGAGCCGTTGCTGGAGATCTCCACCGACAAGGTCGACACCGAAGTCCCCTCCCCCGTCGCGGGCGTCGTTGCGCGCATCGTCGCCAAGGAGGACGAGACCGTCGAGGTCGGAGCCGAGCTCGCGGTGATCGACGACGGTTCCGGTGACTCCGGCGGCGATGCGGGTGGCGAGCAGCAGGATGCCGCAGCCGCCCAGGAAGCACCGGCGCAGCAGGAACAGCCTGCCCCGCAGGAACAGCAGGCCGAGCAGCCCGCACCGGAACCCGCCCAGGCTCAGGCCGAGCCCGCCCAGCAGGAGCAGGCTCAGCCCAGCGGCGGCTCCGGTGGTGGCTCCGGCACCCCGGTCACGCTGCCCGAGCTGGGTGAAAGCGTCACCGAGGGCACCGTGACCCGCTGGCTGAAGCAGGTCGGCGACACCGTCGAGGTGGACGAGCCGTTGCTGGAGATCTCCACCGACAAGGTCGACACCGAGGTTCCGTCCCCGGTGGCGGGCACCGTCCTGGAGATCACCGTCGGCGAGGACGAGACCGTCGAGGTGGGCAGCCAGCTGGCCGTCATCGGGACCCCGAGTGAGGGCGGTGCGGCACAGGCGGCTCCGCAGCAGGCCGCTCCCGCTCAGCAGGAGGCTCCCGCACAGCAGGCGCCTGCCCAGCAGGAAGCCCCCGCTCAGGAAGCCCCCGCGCAAGAGGCACCCGCGCAGCAGCCACCTGCCCAGCAGGCCGCTCCCGCTCAGCAGGAGGCTCCCGCACAGCAGGCTCCCGCTCAGCCACAGCAGCCGGCCCCGCAGCCTGCCGCGCAGGCCCCGGCGCAGGCCGCCGAGCCGTCGACCGACGGCGACAAGAAGCGGCCGTACGTCACGCCGCTGGTGCGCAAGCTGGCCGCCGAGCACGGCGTCGACCTGTCCACCATCAAGGGCAGCGGCGTCGGTGGCCGGATCCGCAAGCAGGACGTGTTGGCAGCCGCGGAGGCCCAGTCGGCCAAGCAGGCGCCCGCGCAGGAGCAGGCGGCTCCGGCTGCGGCCGCGCAGGCACCGGCGGCGCAGGCTCCGGCGGCCCGCCCGCAGTCCGCTCCGGCCGCCGCGGAGAAGTCCGGTCTGCGTGGCACGACGCAGAAGGCCAACCGCATCCGGCTGACCATCGCCAAGCGCACCAAGGAGTCGCTGCAGACCTCGGCGCAGCTGACCCAGGTCCACGAGGTGGACGTGACCAAGATCGCCCGGCTGCGGCAGCAGGCGAAGAAGTCGTTCCAGGAGCGTGAGGGCGTCAAGCTCACGTTCCTGCCGTTCTTCGCCAAGGCCACCGTCGAGGCGCTCAAGCAGCACCCGAACATCAACGCCTACCTCGACGAGGAGGCGGGGGAGATCACCTACTACGGCGAGGAGCACCTGGCCATCGCGGTGGACACCGAGCGTGGCCTGATCTCGCCGGTGCTGCACAACGCCGGTGGGCTCAACCTGGCCGGGCTGGCCCGCGGGATCGCCGACATCGCCGAGCGCACCCGCACCAACAAGATCAAGCCCGACGAGCTGTCCGGTGGCACGTTCACCATCACCAACCTGGGCAGCAACGGCGCGCTGTTCGACACGCCGATCATCAACCAGCCGCAGTCGGGCATCCTCGGTGTCGGCTCGGTGGTCAAGCGCCCGGTGGTGATCACCGACGCGGACGGCAACGACACGATCGCCGTCCGGTCGATGGCCTACCTCGCGCTGACCTACGACCACCGGTTGATCGACGGTGCGGACGCCGGCCGCTTCCTCACCACGATCAAGCAGCGGTTGACCGAGGGCAACTTCGAGTCCGAACTCGGGCTGTAGGTACTCATGCTCGTCCTGGTCGCCGGGTCAAGCGGATTGCTGGGGCGCGCGCTGGTCGCCGAGCTCCGTGCTCACGGGCACCAGGTGCGCAAGCTGGTCCGTCGTGACCCGGCGGCCGGGGACGAGCATCGGTGGAACCCACCCGCGGGCACCATCGACGATGCGGCGCTGGACGGCGTCGACGCGGTGGTGAACCTGTGTGGCTCACCGATGACGCCCGGCCGGTGGAGCCACGCCCGCAAGCAGGAGATGAAGGACAGCCGCATCGAGCCGACCGAGGTGCTGGCCGAGGCGGTCGCCGAGCGCGGCATCGGCACGCTGGTGAACGCGTCCGGGATCGACTACTACGGCGACACCGGCAGCGCGGTGGTGGACGAATCCGTTCGTGCCGGCAACGGGTTTCTCGCCGAACTGTCCGCCCAGTGGGAGCAAGCGACCCAGGCGGCCGAGGACGCGGGCGCGCGCGTGGTGCGGCTGCGCACCGGTGTGGTGCTGTCCGATCGCGGCGGCATGCTGCGGTTCCTCAAGCCGCTGGTGCAGTTCGGCCTGGGCGCCAAGCTGGGCGACGGCCACCAGTTCGTGCCGTGGATCAGCCTGCCGGACCACGCCGCGGCGATGCGATTCGCCGTGGAGCAGGCCGTCCTGCGCGGTCCGGCCAACCTCGTGGCCCCGAACCCGGTGACCAACGCCGAGTTCATCCGCCGGCTGGGCTCCCGGCTCAAGCGGCCGACGCCGTGGTTCGTCCCGAAAGCCGCGATGCGCCTGGTGCTCGGCTCCGACGCGGTCGAACCGATCTTGAACAGCCACAACGCGCGACCGAAAGCCCTCGTCGACGCCGGGTTCACGTTCCGGCACGAGCGGCTGGAGCAAGCCCTGTCCGTGGTCTTGTAGATCCCGGTAGGCTCGCTGTCGTGAGTGATTCCCCAAGCTGCCGGGCCAGCTCGGACCCGGTCGACGTGCGTCGCATCGGAACCATCGACTACCTCGACGCGTGGCAGCTGCAGCGCGAGCTGGCCACCGCCCGCGCGGACGGCACCGGCCCGGACACTCTGCTGCTGCTGGAGCACCCGTCGGTCTACACGGCAGGCAAGCGCACCGAGCAGCACGAGCGGCCGACGGACGGCACCCCGGTGGTGGATGTCGACCGCGGCGGCAAGATCACCTGGCACGGCCCCGGCCAGCTGGTCGGGTATCCGATCATCAAGCTGGGCGACCCGATCGACGTGGTGCACTTCGTGCGCAGGCTGGAAGAGGCCCTGATCGCGGTGTGCGACGAGCTGGGCGTGACCACCGGCCGGGTGGAGGGGCGCAGCGGCGTGTGGTTGCCCGCGACCGACGATCGTCCCGAGCGCAAGATCGCCGCGATCGGCATCCGGGTCCAGCGCGGGGTGACCATGCACGGCTTCGAGATCAACTGCAACGCGGACCTGAGCGCGTTCGACAAGATCATCCCGTGTGGCATCACGGACGCAGGGGTGACGTCGCTCAGCGAGGAGCTCGGCCGCGACGTGACGGTGGACGAGGTTCTGCCGCTTGCCGAGCGCGCAACCCTGGCGGCGTTGGAAGGCGAGCTACCGGTCAGCGACGACAGGTGGATTCAGCGCGAGCAGCCCGAGGCGCCTGGCGTGACGTTCGCGCTGCAGCGTGCGTGAACCACTCCTCGCCCGAATCCACCCGGTTCGCCGCCTCCGTATCGTGCTAGAACTGGCTGGGTGACACCCTTCAACGGCCGCACCGCCTTGATCACCGGCGGCACCGGCGGGCTCGGCTCCGCCGTGACGCAAGCATTCCTGGACGCCGGATGGCGGGTGGTCGTCCCCTGGGTCGTCGAGGCCGAGCTGGATCGGCTCGACCAGCACGAGAATCTGCAGCTCGTGCGGGCCGACCTGTTCGATCCCGCCTCGGTGGCCGCAGTGGTCGAGGCGGCGACGTCCGCCGAGGATGCGCCGCTGAAGGCGGTTGCCAACCTGGTCGGTGGTTTCGCCGCGGGCGGCCGGATCCACGAGACCGACATCCGCGACTTCGAGAACCAGTTGCGGTTGAACCTGCGGCCGACGTACCTGGTCAGCCAGGCCGCCCTGCCCCACATGATCGACGCGGGCGGCGGGGCGATCGTCTGCGTCTCCAGCCGTGCCGCGCGACAACCCTTTCCCGGGGCCGCGGGCTACATCACCAGCAAGGCCGCCGTGCTCGCGTTCGTCGACGCGATGGCCACCGAATACCGCGACGACAACATCCGCGTCAATGCCGTGCTGCCCAGCGTGATCGACACCCCCGCCAACCGGGCGGGTTCGCCCGGCGCCGACCACGCGCGATGGGTGCAGCCACGCGAGATCGCCGACGTGATCCTCTTCCTGTGCCGCGACGACGCCACCGCCGTCAGCGGCGCGCACGTGCCTGTCTACGGCAAGGCCTGACCGGCCCCGTCGAGCCAACTCGCCGAGCTGTCCCGACGCCGCCTGGCGCTGCGGCGGCCGAACCACCCTCTCGCGTCGTCGTGCACCTCCTGGCGGCGACGGCCGAACCGCCTTGAAGCGTCGTCGTGCACCTCCTGGCGGCGACGGCCGAACCGCCCTGACGCGTCGTGGTCGCGCCTCTCAGCGCTACTCGGCCTACCCGTCCTGCGTCTCGGAACCCGCCCGGACCAGCGCGAGCAGCCGCACCACGGCGTCCTCGGTCTCTTCACTGACCCGCTTCGGATCCGGCGAGTTGGCGATCATCGTGGCCGCGGTGGACAACGCACCACACACCAGCCGCGCGGTGACCTCGACCGAGATGCCACCGAGACCGCCCGCGGCGCGTAGGTCGGCGATCACGTCGCGGATCACGCCGTAGCTGAGGCCCTCCTGCGCGTCGCGCCAGCGCTGCCAGCCCATGACCACCGGGCCCTCGTGGATGACGATGCGCTGGTAGGCAGGGTCCAGGCAGCTCTGCAGGTACTCCCGGACCACCAGCCCGGCTTTCACCCACAGGTTCTCGGATTTCTCCAGAATTCTCTGTAATTTGCTGTACACATTCCGTTCGACCGCACTGAATGCGGCTTCGAACAAATCCTGCTTACCCTTGAAATGGTGATACAGCGCACCTTTGGTCACCCGGGCCCGGGTGGCGATGGTGTCGAGCGACGTGCCGGCATAGCCATGCGTAGTGAACAGTGATACGGCACTCCGCACCAGGTCATCGCGCGTGCTGGCGGCGTAGTGCGCCCTCCTGGCGGACGCGCGCCGGGCTCGAACTGTCGCCATGATCACAAGTCTACGCCATCCGGCGCCGACCATACCCATGGTATGTTGAGGGCGCGAACATACCGGCAGTATGTCAATCAATCGCGACCCCGGAGCAACATTCCGGGACCGTCGTGCGAAGCGGAGAACTGCCATGAGCTGGAACGATTACTACGCTCGGCGCAAAGTCATGAACAGCGTGCTCAAGCTGGCCCGCCGGGCGCCGGACGCTCCGTTGCCGTTCGCCGAGATTCCGCGCGCGCAGGAGTTGTTCGGCACGCCCGAGCAGCTGCTGCTGGCGCTGTACTACCGATGGAACCTGCGCCTGCTCGGCAAGTTGCGCAGCACGGTCGGTGGGCCGGAGGACGCGATGGACGCGCCGCCGCGCGGCGAATCGGACAACACCGACCTGGTCGCGCAGGCGTGGCGCAGCACGTTCGAGGAGAACCCCACGCTGCGCGCCGTGCTGGACGCGCACATCGACGTCTACCCCGACACGCTGATCCCCGCGCTGGAGCGTGAGCAGCGACTGTTGGCCATCACCGCAGGGCTGGCCGAACCGCACGAGCCACTGGACGACATCACCCGGGTCGGCGCGAGCTTCATGGCGCTGGTGCGCCACGGCCAGGAGCGCGCCGACCGCTCGGACAAGACACCTCGCCAGCGCCGCCGTTCCCCGGTCGGCGACCTGCTGCGCCTGCTGACTCCGGCGGGCTGACCACCTGGTGGCGGCACCCTGACCCGGCAGCGATCAGATAGGTAGTGTGGGGACCGTGAGCGCACCCGCACCCGAGGGCCGCAAGCTGCTGCGACTAGAAGTCCGCAACAGCCAGACGCCCATTGAGAAGAAGCCGTCGTGGATCAAGACCCGGGCGAAGATGGGCCCGGAGTTCACCGAGCTGAAGGGCCTGGTGAAACGGGAAGGCCTGCACACCGTCTGTGAAGAGGCGGGCTGCCCGAACATCTACGAGTGCTGGGAGGACCGCGAGGCCACGTTCCTCATCGGTGGCGACCAGTGCACCCGGCGGTGCGACTTCTGTCAGATCGACACCGGCAAGCCCGCGGAGCTGGATCGCGACGAACCGCGCAGGGTGGCCGAGAGCGTGCAGGCCATGGGTCTGCGCTACTCCACCGTCACCGGCGTCGCGCGGGACGACCTGCCGGACGGCGGCGCGTGGCTGTACGCCGAGACGGTGCGGCAGATCCACCAGCTGAACCCCGGCACCGGTGTCGAGTTGCTCATCCCGGACTTCAACGCCAAGCCGGAGCTGCTGGCCGAGGTGTTCGACTCCGAGCCCGAGGTGCTGGCGCACAACATCGAGACCGTCCCGCGCATCTTCAAGACCATCCGGCCCGGCTTCCGCTACGCCCGCTCGCTCGAGGTCATCACCCGTGCCCGTGAGGCGGGCCTGGTCACCAAGTCGAACCTGATCCTCGGCATGGGCGAGCGCCCGGACGAGGTCGAGCCCGCGATGCGCGACCTGCTGGACGCCGGCTGCGAGATCCTCACCATCACGCAGTACCTGCGGCCGAGCATTCGGCACCACCCGGTGGACCGCTGGGTCAAGCCGGAGGAGTTCGTCGAGCACGCTCGGGTGGCTGAATCGCTCGGTTTTGCCGGTGTGATGGCCGGCCCGTTGGTACGCTCCAGCTACCGCGCGGGCAGGCTGTACGCACAGACCAAGCGCCGCCGCGGTGAGCCGTTGCCCGCCAACCTCGCGCACCTCGCCGAGTCCGGGCCGGCGGCCCAGGAGGCGAGCGCCCTGCTCGCCAGATAATCCACGGCAGAGCAAGGGAGCCTCGCGGCGTGATCGCTGACTTTCTGAACTGGCTGCAGAACCTGCCTGAGGGTTGGTTGATGCTCGGTGCGGGCTTGCTGGTGTTCGGCGAGACCTGCCTCGGCCTCGGCTTCATCGCCCCTGGCGAGACCGGCCTGTTCATCCTCGGCGTCACGGTCGACTCGGTGCCTGAGTTCCTGCTGATGTGGCTGATCACCACGTGCTGCGCGATGCTCGGCTACACCGCGGGCTACTGGCTGGGCCGCTACTTCGGGCCGAAGCTGCGCAACGTCAAGTTCATCGACAAGCACGGCGGCGAGAGCTGGGACAAGGCGGTGGAGTTCCTGCGGCGTCGCGGCACGTTCGCGGTGATGATCGCGATCTTCCTGCCGGTGATGCGCACGCTGGTGCCCGCCGCCGCGGGTGCCGCCCGGTTGCCGTTCTACCGCTTCCTGCCCGCCGCCGGTGTCGCCGGCCTGGCCTGGTGCGCGCTGCACATCGGGATCGGCGCGGCGCTCGGCGAGTCGGCGAAGTGGTTGGAGTCGGCGATCGGCAAGGGCAGCTGGGTGGTGCTCGGCGTCCTGGTGGTCGGCTTCGTCGCGGTGATGCTGATCAAGCGGAAGCGCACGGCGGCGAACGCGAAGGGCGCACCGAAGGCCGAGGGGGACACCGCGAACGACGCCCAGGACGAGCCGAGCGCCGAGGCGGAGACCACGAACGACGCGCAGGGCGGCCCGAGCGCCGAGGTCGCCACGGAGGCGGACGCGGAGCCCGAGCCGCAGCGCTGACCGAACACCCGGGCGCAGCGCAGGCGGCGTTCCGCGGCGGCGGTTGCCGCGACACCGGGGCGCATGGCCGCCCGCGAAAGGCGGTCCGGTGCGACAGGCGATTCCCCAGGACCATTGCGGCTCACCCGTCCGCCTTTCGGTCCCCTTCCCCGCGGCCGTCGACCCAGGAGACTCGGACCGCGGCGGGGCCGGCCTGTCAGCGCATCTTTTAATCTACCTTTGACCCGCTCTGACCAGCCCAGATCGACCAATCGCGCGACTCGGACCGCTATGCTCCCGACCCATGATCCTGGCGGTCGCAGGCATCGTCAGCGCGGTGCTCGTCCTGTTCGCGCATGACTACGGCTACCACCGTGACGAGCTGTACTTCATCGCTGCGGGCAAACACCTCGAGTGGGCCTACGTCGACCAGGGCCCGCTGACGCCGCTGATCGCCCGGGCGATGACGGAGATAGCGCCGGATTCGCTCACGCTGCTGCGACTACCGTCCGCGCTGGCCGCCGGGGTGATCGTGTTGCTGACCGGCCTGCTGGCCCGCGAGCTGCACGCCAAGCTCGGCGCCCAGGTGCTCGCCGCGGTGATCTCCGGCGTGTCGGTGGTCGTGCTGTTCAACGGCCATCTGCTCAGCACCACGACGTTCGACCTGCTGTGCTGGACCGCCGCGACGTGGCTGATCGTCCGGGCGGTGCTGCGCGACGAACGACTCTGGTTGGCCGCCGGCCTGGTCGTCGGCCTCGGCCTGTTGAACAAGCCGCTGCCCGCACTGCTTGCGGTCGCGGTGCTGGTCAGCCTGGTGGTGGTCGGTCCGCGCCACGTGCTGCGCAGCCCGTACCCCTGGCTCGGCGCGATGATCGCCCTGATCTTGTTCGCGCCGTTCATCCTCTGGCAGGTCGCACACGGCTGGCCCCATCTGGAGGTCTCGGCCAACATCGCCGGCGGCGGCTCCACCAGCTCCGAGCCCTGGTGGGCCGTCGTTCCGTTCCAGTTCCTGCTGGTCAGCCCAGTGTTGGCGCCCGTGTGGATCGCCGGTCTGGTGCGGTTGTTCCGCGATCCGGAGCTGCGCTTCCTCGCGGTGAGCTGGGTGCTGCTCGCGGTGGTGTTCATGGCCACCGGCGGCAAGCCGTACTACCTGGCGGGCATGTTGCCGCTGCTGATCGCCTCCGGCTGCGTCGCGATCCCCCGCTGGCTGCGCGGGCGATTCTCGCTGCTACGCAAGGTCGCGTTGGGCTTGGCGTTGGTGACCAGCCTCGTCGTCGACCCGGTCATCGCGTTACCCGTGCTGCCGGTGAAGGACACCGAACTCGTGGTGTCGATGAACGAGGACGTCGGTGAGACGGTGGGCTGGCCGGAGCTGGTGAGCCTGGTCGCGCACGCCTATCGCAGCGGTGCGGTCATCTACGCCACCAACTACGGCGAAGCGGGCGCCATCGACCGGTTCGGTCCCGCGTACGGCTTACCGCCGGCCTACAGCGGGCACAACGCGTACTGGCACTGGGGCCCGCCGCCCGACCTGGCCGGGCGGGTGGTCGTCGTGGGCATGTCCGAACAGCAGGCGTCGCAGTATTTCGTCGGCTGCTCCGTCCAGACGAGGATTCGCAACGATGCCGGGGTCGACAACGAGGAGAACGGCAGACCGGTGCTGTTCTGCGCAGGCCCCAGCCGCCCGTGGTCGAAGTTGTGGCCGGACCTGCGTCGCATGGGCTGACCGACAGCCTCCACCGGTCCACCACCGGCCGCTTACCATCACGGAATGACCGTCGTGCTGCACATGATGTCCTGGGAGGACTACCTGCGCACGCCGGACGAGCCGCTCCGACCTGCGTCGCTGCACTCCGAGGGTTTCGTGCACTGCACGGCGGACGAACCGACGCTCCTGGCCGTCGCGAACGCGTTCTACCAGGAGGTTCGCCAACCGCAGGTGGCTGTCCAAGTGGAGACCGACCGGCTCACCGCCCCGGTGCTGTTCGAAGAGGCCGCCGCTGAACCGCCTGGTGTCACTGCGGGCACCCGCTTCCCGCACGTGTACGGGCCCATCGACCGGCAAGCGGTGGTGGGTGTGCTGCATGCCCGGCGCGATCTCGACGGCACGTTCCGGTCCTTCGAGCGTCAGCCGGCGCTCGCCGGGGATCTGGGTTTGCTCCCGCATCCCGAGGGCGGCTGGTATCGCCGCACCTGGACCAGCCCGCAGCACGTCGACCTTACCTGCGGTAGGCGGGCCACCGCCACGTCGATCCTGTATCTGTTGTGCGACGGCGAAACCTCGCAGCCACACACGGTCGCCTCCGACGAGCTGTGGCTGTGGCACGGGCCGGGAAGGGTGGAGCTCATGGTCGACGAGCAGCTTGTCGAGCTGGGCAGTCCCACGGAGAATCTCACTCCGCAGGCCGTCGTCCCGGCGGACGCGGTGCAGTACGCGCGGGCCCATGGGGATGTCGTGGTCAGCTGCGTGGTCTCCCCCGGTTTCGACTTCGCCGACTTCCGCGTGACGCCTGCCGCCGGGAGTGCACGATGACGGCTCCCCGAAACCGAGCCCAGCAGGCCGCGGTCGAGTTCATCACGCGGCATCGCAGTGAGCGCCTGGAGGCGTTGACCGACCGGCTGGTGAAGGCCATCGAGAACGAGAACCCCGGCTATCAGGACTCCATCCGCGTCCCGCACGACGACCTGCGCCTGTCGTGTCACGACAACATCGACCGGGTGCTGCAGATGCTCGCCGAGGCGATCAGCGGCGCACCCTCCCGCGACCACAGCGATGCGATCTTCGAACCGGCGCGCCAGACCGGTCGCAGGCGCGCCGAGCAGGGCGTTCCGCTGGACGACGTGCTGCGCTCGTTCCGGTTCGGTGGCCGCATCATCTGGGACGACCTGATCGAGCACGGCCGCGACGTGCTCCCGCCGGAGGTCGTGCCGGAAATCGGTACCCGGCTCTGGGAGGTCGTCGACAAGACGTCGGCGGAGGTGGCCAGCGCCTATCACCACTACGAACGGTCAGCCGTCCGCGCGGACGAACGCCGCAGAGCGATGTTGTGGGAGGGCGTGCTCAGCGGCCGCACCGGGCAACCGGGCTTCATCGCCGAGGCCGCCAGAGTCCTCGACCTCCCGGTCGAGGACGACTACGTCGTGGCCGTCAGCGCAGAGCTCGACATCCCTCTGGCGCAGTCGCGCCTGTCTCCGCACGCCTCGGCGTGGGTGGACCGGGCGGATGCCGTCGTCGGTGTCATCGCGCTGCGCGAGCCGTGCGCGAACGAGGCGACGGCTGCCCTGCGCCGGCTCGCCGCCGTCCCGCCCGGCCGGTTGGTCGGTGTCTCCGGCATCGTCCATGGCCTTGCCGGTGTGGCCGACGGCTACCGGCAGGCGCTGCTGGCGTTGCGCGCCCGTGCCGGTTCGTCCGGGTTGTCCCGCTACGACGAATGCCTCCCCGAGGCGTTGCTGCTGACCTCACCGGAGATCGCCGACGACCTGGTCCGAATGTGGCTGGACCCCCTGCTCGCGCTGCCGCCTGCCGAAGCGCGCGATCTGCTGCGCACCCTGCGCGCCTGGGTCGCCTGCGGCGGGTCGACCGTCCGCACCGCCAAGGCCGTCCCGTGCCACCGCAACACGGTGATCAACCGGCTGCGCCGGGTCGCCCAACTCACCGGGCGTTCCCTCGCCGACGACGCGCCACCGGTGGAGCTCGACCTCGCTCTGCGCGCCCTGGCGACCCGCTCGCTCCGCTGACGTTGTGCCATGTGCACAACCGGTTCGGCTGAATTTGGGCGCGTCTGTCCTAGGCACTGAGCGTGATGGGTGACACACTCAGGGCCACCCCGGCCGATGGTTGACCGCCATTTGGCGTAACGACCTGGTTCAGTCCGCTCCCCACCACGAGGTGCCTATGTCCGATCCAACGATGGATTCCGAACGAACGCAGGCTCCGGCGAGTGAGCGTTCCGGCTTCAACAGGCGGAAGTTCTTCGGCTATGTCATCGGCGGCACGACACTGATCGCCGCCGCGGACATCGCGCTCGCCGAGCCCGCCAAGGCCGCGATCCCCTCGCCCCCGCAGATCCCGGAGATCTACGACCTCAACGACCTGCTCACCACGGCCACCCTGCCGACGGCGAACCTGATCACCGTCACGATCAACGAGGACGGCACGGCGTCGTTCGCGCTGCCGCGGGCCGAGGTCGGTCAGGGCATCACCACGTCGACGGCGATGCTCATCGCCGAAGAACTCGACATCCCGGTGGAGAAGGTCAAGGTGACGCTGGCCGACGCCCGGCCCGAGCTGCTGTTCAACCAGCTCACCGGCGGCTCGAACACCACCATCTCGACGTTCACCCCGATCCGGGTCGCCGCCGCCGTGGCGCGCAACGCACTGCTGGACGCCGCGGCGATCCTGCTCGGCGACGAGGTCAACCGGCTGATCACCAAGGCCGGGGCCGTGCTGGCGCCGAACGGCCGCTCGGTGTCCTACGGTGAGCTGGCCAAGCACGCAGCTGCTCCGAAGACCAAGAAGGTCGAGGTGGAGCTGAAGGACGTCAGCAAGTTCACGGTGATCGGCACCGAGCAGAAGCGCATCGACGCGCGCGACGCGGTGACCGGCCGCAAGGTCTTCACGATGGACCTGAAGGTCGACGACGCGCTGCCGACGATGCTGTGCCGTCCCCCGACGTTGAACGGCAAGCCGGTCAAGCTGCTCAACGAGGCCGAGATCACGTCCATGCCGGGTGTCACCGACGTGGCCATGGTGGACACCGGGGTCGCGGTGCGGGCCAGGACGTTCGGCCAGTGCATCGACGCGATCCGCGCGATGAAGGTCGAGTGGCGGGACGGCCCGGTCGCCGGCGAGTCGGACGAGGACATCGTCCGCAAGCTCCGGCAGGCCGAGGTGCCGCTGCCGAAGATCAGCGAGCTGGGCCTGGACAAGCTCAAGCTAGGCCCGATCAACCTGAACCTGGTGAAGTCGATCGACGCCGACTTCCTGTTCTACTTCCGCAGCAACTCGGCGCTGGACACCAACGCGGCGATCGCCGACGTCCGCTCGGACCGGGCGGAGATCTGGGCCAGCCTCAAGTCGCCGATCGTCGCCCAGCAGACCATCGCGCAAGAGCTCGGCCTGCCTCAGAACAAGGTCAAGGTGCATGTCGTGCAGGGCGGCGGGTCGTTCGGCCGCAAGCTGTTCTTCGACGCCGCCCTGGAGGCCGCGAAGGTGTCCAAGGCGATGGGCAAGCCGGTCAAGCTGATGTGGCATCGCGCGGACGACGCCCGGGTCGGCCGCATGCACCCGATGGCCACCAGCCGCGTGCGCGCGCTCTACCTGGGCACCCAGGTGCTGGGTTTCGTGCAGAACCACACCAGCATCGAGACCGACTTCCGGCACGGCCTGGGCGAGCTGATCACCGCCCACGTGGCCGATCTGCCCACCGGTCTGGGCAACTTCGGCTTCGCCGAGACGATCTTCGCGCTGACCCAGGAGATCCCGTACAACTTCGGCGTGGTCAACCAGACGCTGGTGGAGACCGACGACCGGTTCAACACCGGCAGCATGCGCAACATCTACTCCCCCGATGTGCGTACGGCCGCCGAACTGGTGGTGGACCAGCTGGCCGCCGCGATGGGCATGGACCCGCTGACGTTCCGTCGCAAATTCCTCAAGGACAAGCGGGTGCTGGCGTGCCTGAACAAGGTCGCCGAGGTCGGCAAGTGGGGCCGTCCGCTGCCGAAGGGGATGGCGCAGGGCATCGCGATCCACAAGGAGTACAAGAGCGCCAGCGCCTGCCTGGTGGAGATCGACTGTCGTCCGGAGACCGTCGGCAGGGACATCCCGAACGCGGTCACGGGCCCGCGCGTGACCAAGGCGGTGTACGCCATCGACATCGGCCTGGCGATCAACCCGACCGGTCTGCGGGCACAGATGCTCGGCGGCATCAACGACGGCATCGCGCTCGCGCTGACCTCCAGCATGCACCTGCGGGACGGGCACTTCCTCGAAGCCAGCTGGGACAACTACTTCTACACCCGGCAGTGGAACACCCCGCCCGAGGTGAACATCATCGTCATGCCGTCGGACGCCAAGACGCCCGGCGGCGCCGGGGAGGCCGGTGTCGCCGCCAGCATGGCCGCGGTGGCGTGCGCCTACGCCAGGGCGACCGGCAAGGTTCCGGACTACTTCCCGATCAACCACCGTGATCCGTTGGCCTTCCGGCCCAAGCCGTTCGTTCCGCCGGTTCCCGCGTCGCCGACCAACGGCCTGAAGCTGACTTACTGAGGAGCGCCATGCCCGAGCAGACATTCATCCTCAACGGCAAACCGGTCACCGTCGATGTCGAGGACGACGTGCGCGTTCTGTGGGTGCTGCGCGACGTTCTCGGGGTCACCGGCCCGAAGTACGGCTGCGGCATCAACGTGTGCAAGGCCTGCACGTGTCACATCAACGGCCGCGCGTTCAACCCGTGCTCCGTGCGGGTCGGCGACCTGAAGCCGAACGACCGCGTGACCACGATCGAGGGCCTGGCCGACACCGCCGACGGCGAACTGCACCCGATGCAGCAGGCGTGGCTGGACAACGACGTGTCGCAGTGCGGTTACTGCCAGCCGGGCCAGATCATGGCCGCGGTCGCGCTGGTGAAGAAGGTGCGGCGGGAAGGCAGGGAGATCACCGAGGACGACCTCGACCACATCCGCAACATCTGCCGCTGCGGTACCTACTCGCGTATTCGCGAAGCGATCGAGCAGGGCGCGCGCAACATGTAGTCGACGGCGAGCTTCGGCGGGGCGGGTGTGTCCGCCCTGCCGAAGTTTGTCGGGCCGGTGTGTGATGCTGGCCGGGTGATCGTCACCTTCGACGCCGAACTGTGGGTGTGGGACGCCCGCCGCTCCGAGACGTGGACGTTCGTCTCCGTCCCCATCGAGCTGAGTGAGGACATTCGCGAGCTCACCGAAGGTGTGCGGGGCGGCTTCGGCTCCGTCCGGGTGCAGGCCACGATCGGCGGCAGCACGTGGCGAACGTCGGTGTTCCCGGACAGCAAGTCCGGGTGCTACGCGCTTCCGATCAAGCGCGCGGTCCGCAACGCGGAGGGGCTCGAGCCGGGCGCGGTCACGTCGGTGACGATTGAGCTGATCGACGTCTGACTGCCCGCGGCGCACGCGAAGGCCGACGTTCGCCGTCATTTCAGGCAAAAAGCTCACACGAGCGCCAACCTTCCCCTAGGGTCGTCACTGGTCAAGCGGCCACAGTGGGGGGTGGTTTCGTGATGTCCGTCCGTCGTATCCGTGTTCTGGCCGCCGTTGCCGCGTTGGCAGTCACGGTGTCCGTGCCGATCGCAGCACAGGCGTCGGAAGAGCGGCCGCCCAGGCCGCCGAACGTGTTGCTGCTGGTGCACGGCTACAACGAGAATCCGCCGACGGACTGCAACGGCTTGATCTGGGGCGAGGCGTTGCAGTACTTCCAGGATGCCGGCTACGACCGCGCAAACATCCGCACCATCGGCTACTACGAGGGCGACGAGGCCTACTGCGACGACGTCGTGGGCGACGGGAGGGCCGGCCCGGGCCGCCCGATCCAGGACATCGCCCGCGACTTCGCGAACTACATCTACGACAACTACACCAGCAAGGGCCGCGAGGTCGACATCATCGGTCACTCCATGGGCGGCCTGGTCACCCGCGTCGCCGTGCTGGGCACCGGGGAAGGCTGGGCGGGCTTCCCGCCCGAGGTGGCGGTCGACGACATCGTCACCGCAGGCACGCCGCACCAGGGCTTGGTGTACGGATGCCAGGCCGAGTGCACGTATCAATGGCGGCAGATGACCAGCGGTGAGAACGGCACCGGGTTCATCGACAAGCTGCACGAGTCCGCGCCCGGCGCCGCCGACCGCGGGTTGGACGATCCGTGGGCCGCGGGCATCGACTGGAGCCTGATCGGGTCGAAGGAAGACTCCCTCGTGTCGTACTCCTCGGCGATCGACCAGGGCTACTTCGCCCACCAGAAGTACGGCTACGACGAAGACCTGAACGGCGACGGCACCGCGGACTGTTCGGACCCGGACGTCGACCACGGCGAGCTGATCTCGCTGACCGGTGATGGTGGCTACTGCCTGCGGTATTGGCACCACGGACCACACGGTGGCCCGCACACCACGTCCGACGGGTGGTCGCCACTCAAAGCTGCCCGGAACGCGGTGCGCTACCAGGGCGACGGTCTACCGCGATAGCGCATCACGCCACGCGGTGCACCGCCGCCTGTAGACGTTCGGCGAGCTCGACGGCGTTCGTGGTGTGACTGCTGAACGCGAACTGGCTTCCCTCGGTCAGCCGGACGACGCAGCGGAAGTTGATGCCCAAGCCACCGCGATTGACCGGGTTGCCTTGGATGACGACGTCCGCGATGGCACCGAAGGGGATCGCTTCGGCTGCGTCACCGCGATGGCGTACCAGGCCATGCTCGTACAGGTCGATCGCGTGACCGCGGGTCTGTGCGGCCCGGATCAGCAGGACGACGCCGAAGAGCAGGCCGAGCACACCCAGGCCCAGCAGGCCACCGATCAGGGTCTCGATCCAGGTGTGCGCCGGTTGGCCCGGCACGGTTGGGCTCTCGTCCTGGGCGAGCATCACCACGATGCCCGCGACCAGTGCGACGAGGCCACCGGTCGTGTAGGCCAGGCCGAGGGTGCTGCGCCGCTTGTTGTCGACCGGGTACCGGCCGACAAGGGTTCCCAAATCCGTGGCGTTCATACCGCAGTGGTAGCACTCCGGCCCGGCCGCAGACGCCGGCGGCAGCAAGCTGCCGTCAGCTCATACCGCCTGGTCCCGGGCCTGACTGCGCAGCAGGCCCGCGCCGATGTCGACCACCTCGTAGTCGATGCCCCGCTCGGCGACGGCGGGCGCGCCCAGCTCGGTGGTGAGGATCTTGCCGCCGTCGCCGGCCACATCGTGACCGTCGTAGACGACCCGGCCGCCGGCGATGGTCAGCCGTACCTCGCCGTCCAGGCCCACCACCGCGACGTCCGCGTCGGCTCCCGGCTGCAGGTGTCCCTTGGCCGTGAGGCCGAAGAGCTGAGCGGGGACCCGGCAGGCTTTGTCGACCAGCTGGCGCATGGTCAGCGCCCCGAAGTGCACCAACGCCATGCCGCGGCGCAGGATGACGTTGCGCCACGTGCCCCCGTCCGAAGCGATGGCGTCGACCACGAAGTCACCCGCGCCGTTCCAGCGCAGTGAGCCGTCCGCACCGACCCGGGCGCACGTCTGGAAGAACGCCGACATCCGGTTGTTGACCGGGAAGTTCAGCATCGTGCCCGGCGGGTCGGACTTCCACAGCTCGACTCCACGCTCCCCGGTGATGTGCTCGGGCTCTTCGCCGGTGTCGTGCAGGACATGAGCGAACCCGGCGCGGAACGCCTGCTCCAGGCCTTCGACGTCAACGCTGAAGCCGCCGAGGCGCAGGCAGTTGCGGACGATGTGGTCGGTCGGCGCCCCGTCGGCAACGGTCCCGACGCACAGGTTGAACTCGGCCAGATGCGCTTCACTGACTACCCGGTCGGCTTCCCGCAGCAGCTCCAGCGCGATGCGGTTCTCCGCGTCGACGTCGGCACAGGCGCCGCGCAGATAGGCGTTCGTGTGCGCGACGTGCACAGGCCGCCCGGCAGCGAGCTCCAAGGTCTCGCGCATGCCGTCCAGATTGCTGCCGTGACGCGTACTTCCGGAATGCACCGCGCAGTAGGCGCCGAGGGCATCCGCTTCCGCGATCACTCGCGCCGACGTCTCCGGCGTGTTCGGGAAGTGTCCGCCGAGCAGCTTGACGCCCACCGCTCCCCCACGTAACGCGGCAGCGACCTCGTCGCGGAGCACACCGCGCGACGCAGTGCCGTCATGTTCTCGGATGCCCTGCAGACCGAGCATCGTCAGGCCCGCGGTGGAGGCCGGAAATTGGTCCAGGGCGGCGGCGAAGTCGAAGAACTCCACGGCGGTGGTCACTCCGGCGCGGGCGAGCCTCTGGTACGCGTTCGTGCGCGGCGCGTCCGGGTGTGCGAGATCAACCAGGTGGACGTGGCTGTCGACCACACCGGGAATGACGTAGGCACCGTCAACCTCGATCACTCGCGCGCCCGTCGCATCCACATCCTGCCCATGCTCGACGACCTTGCCGTCGTCGATCAGGACGTCACGCGCGCCATCGACATCGCTTGCCGGATCTACCAGGTGTCCGCCGCGGATCAGCAGCCGTTCCGGGGTCGCAGAAAGCATGGCTCACTCTAGGCAGATCCGCGCAACGGATGCAATCTTCATTGCATTCAATAGTGACATTGCAACCCCACTTGAGTATCGTCTCGCGGCCAAGTGCAGGAACCGATCCGGAGGGCCCGATGAGCATCGATTCTCGCGACACGCGACCGCCGGCCACGGAGGATGCCGCGCGAGCACCAGGCCTGCTACGCAGACGCGTTCAACTCGGCGTCTGCACGGCGGGCCTGCTCGTCAGCGCGGTGCTCGGCCCGCTCACCGACGCTCCGACGTTGTGGGGCCTGCTGCCGCTCGGCCTGTTCGTCGTGCTCCTGCTGCTCGACCTCGACATCGTGCTGGCCACCGTGGTGTCCTGCCTGGCCGCGATGCTCATCCTCGGCGCCGAACCGGGCACGGCGGCCGGATTCCTCGGTGACGCACTGGGGTCGGACGTGATGGCGATCGGCATGATCATCGTGCTCGGCGGCGGGCTCGGCGAAGTGCTCACCCGGACCGGTGCGGCGTCGGACCTGGTACAGCTGATCATGCGGCGGCTGGGCACCCACTCGCCGGTGCGCGCCCAGCTCGGCATCATGCTCGCCAGCGCCGTGCTGGTCATCGCTCTCGGCACGCTCATCGGCGCGTTCGCGCTGGCCGCACCGCTGGTCATCCCCATCGCGGCGCGTCTGGGTTTCACCAGGTCAGGCACCGCTTTGATGATGTTCATCGGCGGCACGTGCGGCATGTTCGTGGCACCGTTCGTCGGCTCCATGGTCGCCATCCGCACCGCGTCCGGCATCACCTATCCCGACTTCGTGCTGTCCGCGGGCGGCCCGCTGGCCATCGCGTGTTTCGCGGTCGGCTTCTTCCTGGTGCGGTGGAACCTGCGGCACCCGGTGAGCCAGGACGACTATTACACCGCCGAGGACGGCGCGGCCGACACGGCGGAGGTGCCGCGGCACGCTCGCGCGAGCACCTGGGGTTTTCTGATCTCGTTCGTCGTGATCGTCGCGTATGCCATCGTGACCGGACCCGGCACGCCGTACGCCATCCTCGCCCTGCTGGTGATGTCCGCGGTCGCCGGTTTCGCCGGCCGACTGCCGCTGCCCGACGTGCTGAAAGCGATCTACGCCGGCTGCGGCAAGCTGTTCAACTTCCTGCTGCTGTTCTGGCTGCTCGGCGCGCTGTTCCTGGTCATCGAGGAACTCAACCCGTACGAGGTCATGCTCAGCCGCTGGGGCGGCGACCTGCAGGCACTCGGTACGTTCGCGTTCCTGATCATCGTCGGCCTGATCGGGTGGCTGGGCATCCAGGGGGCGTCGGCCGCCCAGGTGCTGCTCGTCGACCGGATCTTCGGCCCGACCGCCGAAGCGCTGGGCGTGCCGATCGCCGCATGGTCGGTCGTGCTGCTCGCCTCGGCGCAGGCCGACACGTACGGACCCGCGCCGGGTGTCAACATGATCGCCCCGGTCGGCATGGCCCGGTCGACCGCGCTCAAGCGCGTGCTCTACAGCTCGTGGGTGCTGTTGCTGGTCTCGCTCGCGGTCTACATCGGGGAGCTGGCGATCCTGCACTGAGCTAGCGGCTGCCCCCGTGGTAGACGCCGAACGTGTCGAGCAGCTCTTCCTCGACCAGCAGCGACGACCGCGCCTCGGTGCCCCGTGCCGCCGCCACCGCGGTGGCCATGGCCTGCACGAACACCACGAACGCCGTCATCGACCGCAGCACCGACACCCCGGTGGTGTCCAGGTAGAACGCGTGCGTCGCGGACTGCGCCAACGGGGACGCCGGGTTGTCGGTCAGCGCGATGGCGGTGGCGCCACGCTTGGCGGCCCATTCGAACGCGCGCACGGTGTCGGCCGAGTAGCGGTGAATCGAGGCCGCGACGAAGCAATCGCCCTGCTGAACCCTGCGCAGTTCGTCGGTGAGCGTCGCGTGCGCGCCACCGAGCACCCGCACGTCCTCGCGCACCAGACCCAGCAAGTAGCCGAACAGGTGGACCACCGAGTAGCACTTGCGCAGCCCCAGGACGTGCACCCGCGGCGCCGTGGCCAGCGCTTCCACGGCCTGATCCCAGGCCGGCCGGTCGACCCGGACCATGCTCCGCGCGATGTTGGCCTGATCGAACGCCACGGCGAGCTCGAGCGGGTCGCGGGCCTGCGCGGCCAGCGACTCGACGTTGGCGAACCGCCGCAACAGCTGCGCCTGCTCCCGCAACCGCTCCCGGCACAGCCGCGCCAACCCCGGATAACCGTCCAGTCCCAGGCCGGCGGCGAACCGCACCACGGTCGACTCGTTGATGCCGACCGATTTGGCCAGCTCGGTGACCGTCATGAACGCCACGCCTTCCGGATCGGACAGCACGCGTTCGGCGAGCAGCTGCTGCGATCGCGTCAGCTGCGGCATTCGGGTCCGCAACAGCGCCGCCAGCTCGTCGAACGTCTCCGGCGCGGTGTTCGTCTCGGCCATGACCCCCATCATGCTCAGTCCGCGCGCCGAGAGCGCGCTGGGCCACCATTCTGAGAACCATGTTTGCACAGCATGCTGTTCGTGCAATATTGTTTGCAGCAAGCGATGGAGGAGGCCCACCACATGGTTGCCCACTCGGCGACACTGGCCATCAACGAGAAACTCGCCGCTCGGCGCGCGGCAGGCGAACGAGTCGTGCACCTCGGCTTCGGCGAGGCCGGACTGCCCGTGCCGGACGCGATCGCCGGACGACTGCGCGACGCGGTCGGCCGCAACGGCTACGGCCCGGTCGCCGGCTCCGCCGAGGTGCGGCAGGCCGTGGCGGGCTACTTCATCCGCCGGGGTGTGGCCACCGACCCCGAGCAGATCATCACGGCCCCGGGCAGCAAGGCTCTGCTGTATGCACTGATCACGGCGCTTCCCGGGGACGTGATCCTGCCGCGCCCGTCGTGGGTCAGCTATGCCGCGCAAGCCGCACTCGGCGCCAAGCGGGTGCACTGGGTGGACACTCCGGAAGAAGCGGGCGGCGTGCCGGACCCCGACGCACTGGTCGCGACGCTGTCGCAAGCACGCAACGCCGGGCAGCGGCCCGGGGTGCTGGTGCTGACCCTGCCGGACAACCCCACCGGCACGGTGGCCTCGCCGGAGCGGGTCAAGCAGGTGTGCGCGATCGCCGAGGAGCACGGCCTGGCCGTGGTCTCCGACGAGATCTACCGCGACCTGGCAGACCAACCGGTGCACTCCCCCGCCGAGTTCCTGCCGCACCAGTGCTTCGTCACCGGCGGCTTGTCGAAGAGCCTGGCGCTCGGCGGCTGGCGGATCGGTTTCGCGCGCTTCCCCGACGGCGAGTTGGGCGCTCGCACGCACGATGCGGTCATCGGCATCGCCAGTGAGGTCTGGTCCAGCCTTGCCGCTCCCATGCAGGAAGTGGCCGCTTACGCGCTCGACGAGCCCACAGAGGTCCGTGAGCATGTCGCGGCCAGCAGGGCGCTGCACTCCGCCGTGGCCCAGGCGGTCCATCGCGAGTTCGTGGCCGCCGGCGCCGATTGCCGTCCGCCCACCGCGGCCTTCTACCTGTATCCCGACCTGAGCCCGCTGCCCGGGTTGGCCAAGTACGACCTCCGCAGCGCGGACGCCGTCGCGGACTTCTTGCTGGACAAGCACGGAGTCGGTGTGCTCAGCGGCGCCGCGTTCGGCGATCACCCGCAAGCACCGCGGTTCCGGGTGGCCACCAGCCTGCTGTACGGCGAGTCGGACGACCAGCGTTGGCAGGCCCTGAACTCGGACGATCCGGTCGGCTTGCCGTGGATCTCGGCCGCGTTGTCGCAGCTGCGCACCGCGCTGGCCGACCTGCGCTGAGTCAGCGAACGCTGATCTGACACCCGCGCCGAGTCAGCGAACGCCGATCTGGCGCCTGCGCAGGCCGGCGAGCCCGACCCCGGCTGCCGCCACCGCCACGAGGGCCAACCACAACAGCGGCAGCACGTCGAACTCCTCGATCGGCATCTCGGCCGGATAGCTCAGCGGCGACAAGTCGCGCACCCATTGCGGCAGGTCGAGCAGCTCGGCGAAGTTGCCGACCAGGACCATCAGGGCCACGACCGTCCAGCCGACCGCCGACAACGCTCCGGGCGCCCAGCCGTAGAGCACGGCGCACACGCCGAGCACCACCAACACCGCGGGAGCCATGTTCAGGTGGCTGGCCACGACGTCCCCGAACGGCTCCGAGTCCCCGAGCGATCCGGCCACGGCCGCCCCCGTGGCCAGCCCCGTGACCAGCAGGATCCCGATCGCGCCGACTCCGATCACGAGCAGGTGCGCACCCGCCCAGGAGAACCGGCTGGTCGGCGTGGCCAGCAGAGCACTTGCCCGCCCGGATCCTTCCTCGGAGCGCAACACGTTCGCGGCGAACACCACGTAGGCCGCGGTGAGGTACCCGGAGAAGGTCGCCAGGAACGCCACATAGCCGGCCAGCAGCTGCTCCCCGCCGAACATCTCCTGTACGGCCGGCGGCAGGTCTTCCGCCGAATCCAGCATGACGTTCGCGAAGGCTCCGTCGACGGCGCCGAGAATCAGGATCGCCACACCCCACCCGAGGAGACCACCGGTGTGCAGTCGCGCAGCCAGGCCGATCGGCGTACCGAGGGCAGGCGAGGCTTCCGCCGCACCGGGCCGGGCGCTGATCAAGCTGGCCCCGAAGTCGCGCCTGTTCTGCAGGACGAAGCCCAGGTACGCACCGACCAGGCTCAACGCGAGCAGCAGCACCAGCGGCCACCACCGGTCGAGCACGTACGGCGCAGTCTGCGACGCCCACCCGAACGGGGAAGCCCACGACAGAGCGCTGCCGCCGACCTCGGCCATGTCACCGACAGCTCGGACGGCGAACGCCGCTCCGGCAATCGCGCCGGCCATGCCCGCTGCCGCGCGCGAGCTCTCGCTGAGCTGGGCGGTCACCGCCGTGATCCCGGCGAACGCCATGCCGGTCAGGCCGGTGGCCGACCCGAGCACGATCGACCCCGTCACGGCGAACTCGTTGGCGACGGCCAGCACCGTCACCAGGAGCGCGGCGGCGAGGTTGGTGATGCCGGCGACGATCAGCGCCGCGGTCAGTTGCGCGTCACGACCGACGACGTTTGCGCGGATCAGTTCCGCGCGGCCGGTCTGCTCCTCGAGCCGGGTGTGCCGCACGATCAGCATGATGTTCATCAGCGCGGCCAGGACGAACAGGTACAACGCGTACCCACCGGCGAAGAACCGCTCGTAGGTCGGCGCATCAAGGCCGTACGCGGGGCCGGTGAACATGCGGCCCACCGGCTGCTCGAGCAGCGGCACCACCGAGACGAGGTCCTTCTCCTGTGGCGCCAGTTGCGGAAGGGCCGCGCCGATGTACACCACCAGCAGTCCGAGCCCACCGACCCAGGCGGGGAATTTCACCCGGTCCTGACGCAGCATGAAGCGCACCAGCTGCCTGGTCGCCGTGCGCGACGCGGCAGGCTCGCTGCGATGCGACACCGCCCGGGTGCGCGTCAGCGTGGCCACGTCACTTCACCCCCGCCGTGGCGCCGCGCGCCGTGAGGTCGTCGCCGTAGTGGCTTATCAGCAGCTGTTCGAGCGTCGGCGGGTGCGCGACGATCGACCGGACACCGAGTCCGGACAGCTCGCGCATCACCTGGTCGACCCGGTCGCCGTCCACCTCGAACCGCACGTGGCCGTCCTCGCGATGCAGCCCGTGCACACCGGGGACCGAGGCGAGCCGTTCCGCGGAGTTCTCGGTCTCCACCACCACGGTCGTGCGCGTCATGTGCCGCAGTTCCCGCAGCGACCCGGACTCCACGATCCTGCCCTGTCGAACGATCGAGATCCGGTCGGCCAGCGCCTCCACCTCGGCCAGGATGTGACTGGACAGCAGCACGGTCGTTCCTGCCTCGCGCGCCTCGCGGATGGCCTGCTGGAACACCATTTCCATCAGCGGGTCCAGACCCGCGGTCGGTTCGTCGAGCAACAGCAGCTCGACGTCGGACGCCAACGCGGCGATGAGAGCGACCTTCTGCCTGTTGCCTTTCGAGTACGTGCGTGCCTTCTTCGACGGGTCCAGGTCGAACCGTTCGCACAACTCGTCGCGCTTGCGACGATTGATCCCACCGCGCAGCCGCGCGAAGACGTCGATCGCCTCGCCACCGGTGAGCTTCGGCCACAGCTCGACGTCACCGGGCACGTAGGCGAGCCGACGATGCAGGGCGACGGCGTCATGCCACGGATCGGAGCCGAACAACTTCACCGTTCCGCCGTCGGCCTTCAACAGGCCGAGCAGGACTCGGATCGTGGTGGACTTGCCCGCACCGTTGGGACCGAGGAACCCGTGCACCTCGCCCTGGACGACCGTCATGTCCAGGCCGTCGAGCGCACGGACGTTGCCGAACTTCTTCACCAGCCCGGCACACTCAATCACGTTCATCGTTGCCGCCTTTCGCGTCGGACTCCTCGCCCAGCTGCTCCACGTAGCTGCGGAGGTTCTCGTAGGTCCCTGGGGTGAACACGCCCTCGCTGTAGATCTCCATGACCGCCTGCAGATACGCGGCCGGAGGCCCGTCGCCTTCCACCAGGTCGACGCCCAGCAAGCGCTTGAGGTGCTGGTGGAGGACCAGCGTGCCGAGCGAGAACAGGACCAGCACCACCACGCGGGCTCGCGGGTGCGCGCTCGGCTTGATCAACCCCGCGGACACCCCGTCCTCGGTGTACTGCTCAGCGTGCTTGACGATCTGGTCGACCAGGTCGTTCACGTGTGGGCTGCCGTCGACGAGGGTCTTGGCCAGGTAGCGCATCATCGGCCGGTACTCGACCAGCTGGCCCATCATGCCGACCGGATCGAGTTGCGGCCCCTGTCGGACCGCGTCGGTCTTGATCGCCAGCAGGCTCTCGGCCACGTGCTGGTCACAGGCCACGCGTAAGCCGTCCTTGGAGCCGTAGTGGTGCACGATCAGCGCGGGCGAAACCCCCGCGTGCTCGGCAATCGCCTTCAGGCTCGTGCCCTTCACGCCGTGCCTGCCGAACAGCTCGATCGCCGCGTCCCGGATGCGTTCCAGGCCGGCTCCTCGCTCCTGTCCTTCGCTGCGCCGTGTCTCCGGTCGGGCCACCGCCTACCCCCTAACTGAACGTCCATTCAGCATACTGGCTGAACGTTCAGTCAGTCAACTGGAGTTTGGCGCGATGAGCGACGGTCACCGCGAAATGGCCGTGCACGACTCGTAGCCACACTTGCACCGGAGCCTCTGCGGACGCATGAGCGCGCTCGTAGCGTCCGTGCATCCGCGACAGGATGATCGGGCCCACGGTTGACGGCTCACGGACGGGTCGTCGAGCTCGATCACTCAGCGGCGCAGAAAACGCAGTCGCCACACGTCGGGCCCGCGGCGCAGGTACTCCACCTCGAACGCGCCGGGGTTGCGCTGCTCGAGCTGAGCCAGCAGCGGCACCGGGTCGTGCGGGGCGAGCAGGGTCAGCGAGCGGCCCGGCTGAAGGGTGTCCAGTGCCCCGAAGATCGTGGCGTGCCTGATCGCATGCGGGATCGCACACGCATCCAGCTCAGGCTCGGCTGCCTCCTCGTGACCACACGCGCACGCATGCGCATCACACTCCGCCGACGGCGAGGAGGCTCCGGACGTTGCGTGCATCTCCGCGAGCAGGTCGGCCACAGAATGTGCGTTGGACGCCACCAGCGCCGGGAGCAGAGCCTCGTTCTCCTTGTGGATGTGAACGCTGACGATCTCCCGCAAACCCCCGGCCGCACCGGCGATCGCGCCGAAAGTGTCGGCACGCGCGAGCGTCTCGACCAGCTCGTCGATGGCTCGATGCTCGGCAGCATGGCCGGGACGAGCACCTTCAACTCGGCCAACTCGCCACCTGCCCGGTACAGGGAACGCTCTTCCGCCGCGGCGTGCGGCAACAGTTCGGCACGTGCCCACGCCACCAGGCGATCACGCGCGGCGCGGGCCTCCTCACCGGTGGACGCCTGCGTTACGGCGGTCACCAGCATTGCCAGCTTCCCGGCCATCTCGGCGTGATGTGCCACAACCTGGTCGGCTGCGGCGGCGTCTTCCCGGTTCGACGCGATGGCGACATCCGGCATCGTCGATCTCTCCTCACTGTCGTCACACAGGTCACCCCGGCTGGACCGGCGCCGCCAAATTTACTACAGTTTTCTCGTGAAAATTAGTGGGCAGGTAGGTCCTCGCACCGCCGCGGAGCAGCCGTTGCCCGCGGGGCAGGCGAAGCTGCTGACCGCGCTGGACTCGTTGCCGGGACCGGCGACCCTCGCCGAGCTGGCCGAGGCGAGCGGCCTGCATCCGAACACCGTGCGCTTCCATCTGGAGCCGCTGCTGAAGTGTGGTGCTGTCGTCCGGACCACCGAGCAGGGCCAGGGGCGAGGACGCCCGGCACATCGCTACGTGGCCACGGGAGCTCGCCCGGGACCGGCGGCGGAGCTCACCGGGCTGGCCATCGCGCTCGTCGACGCCGTCCGGCTGGCCAGCAACTCCCCGGCCGAGAGCGCGCGGCAAGCGGGGCGTGGTTGGGGGCGACGGCTCGCCGACCAGCCGGCGCGACGGTCGGAGGTCTCGCAGACGCTCGAGCGGATGGGATTCGGTCCGGAGGCGGACGCATCCGACGAGCACACCGTGCGGCTGACCCGCTGCCCCCTGCTCGCCGCGGCTCGCGAGGCGCCGGATGTGGTGTGCGGGGTCCATCAGGGCCTGGTGGAAGGGCTGCTGCACCGTACCGGCACCGACACCGGTGTGGAGTTGACGCCGTTCGCCGAGGTCGGCGCGTGCCGCTTGCGGATCGGAGAACAGGCATGACCGCCGAGGTCGCTGCGACATCGACGAGCATCGCCGCATCTCGGCCGTGGCGAGCCGTGTTCGCCGTGCCCGCCGTGGCGGCACTGCTGGCCGGCCTCGACGGAGCACTCTCCCTGCTCGGGGTCTGGTCCCCCGTTCCGGGCGATCGCACCGCCGAAGCCCACGGGTCGCTCATGACCTTGGGGTTCCTCGGCACACTCATCGCTTTGGAACGTGCCGTCGCGCTCCGCCGGCGTGCCGCCTACAGCGCGCCCGCATGCCTGTCCGCGGGCGCCTTGCTCATGCTCGCCCCGCACACCCGGACCGCTGGTGCGGTTTTGCTCGTGGTGGGGGCGGCGGTGCTGGTCGCCGTGTACGGCGCACTGTGGCGCCGCCGTTATGACCAGGCGGTCGTGGTGCAAGGGCTCGGCGCGGTGCTCGCGCTCGGCGCTGCGATCTGTTTGCTCGGCGGCGTGCCGGTCCAGTCGGTCGTGCCCTGGCTGGCCGGTTTCCTGGTGCTCACGATCGCCGGGGAACGGCTCGAGCTGGCCACTCTGCACATGCCGCCGCACGCGGGTCGCGCTTTGGTGCTTCTCGCCGCGTCCGTCGGCTGTGGCGCGCTGATCGCCCTGTTGTGGCCCGCTTCGACCGTTCTCTTCGGCGTCGTTCTCGCTGGTACGGCGGCGTGGCTGGTCCGGTTCGACGTAGCACGTCGAACGGTGCGGGCGGGCGAACCGGCCCGCTTCATGGCCTGCGCCATGCTCGCCGGGCAAGCGTGGCTGGTGGTGGCAGCTTCGCTGTGGCTGGTGACCGACCCGGCTTCGACGTCCGAAGCCGTGTACGACGCCACGACGCACGCTGTGTTTCTCGGTTTCGCGATGTCGATGGTGATGGCGCACGCCCCCGTCATCCTGCCTGCGGTGGTGCGGATTCCGCTGTCGCACCACCGCGGCATGTACCTGCCGTTGCTGCTGCTCCACGCCGGGTTGGTCGTGCGACTGTGGCTCGGCGATGCACTCGGTCTTCGCCTCGCGTGGCAGGTGGGCGGCGTGGTCACCGTGCTGTCCTTGCTCGGCTTCCTCGCCGCCGTCGGCTGGTCACTGATCCGGACCGGAGACAAGCGAGGTGCGAGATGAACAGCCGCGGATTCTGGCCGATGCGCGACCTGCCGACCGTGGGGTGGCTGGTCGCCGCGGTCGCGGCGACGCTGGTGCATCCGTTCGTACCGGAGCCACGCTGGTTGATGATCCACCTCCTGGTGCTGGGCGCGGCCGGTCACGCGATCCTGGTGTGGAGCAGGTATTTCGCCGACACGCTGCTGCGTTGCCCACCGGCCCCGCGGCGCGAACAGACCGCCCGGCTCGTCTTGTTCAACGGCGGTGTTGTCGTCCTTGTCGTCGGCATGCTCACCGGCGTGTGGGCGGCCGTCGCCATCGGTGCGGCTCTGCTCGTCACAGCGGTCGTGTGGCATGCCTGCGTGCTGATGGGTCAGCTTCGCCGGGCACTGGCCAACCGGTTCGCGCCGACGGCCCACTTCTACGTGGCGGCAGGATGCTTGCTCCCAATCGGCGCGGTCTTCGGAGCCTGGATGGCATACGACCACGACGGTGTGCTGCACGAGCGGCTGCGCCTCGCCCACATCGCGGTGAACGTGCTCGGTTTCCTCGGGCTCACCGTGCTCGGCACGCTGATCACCCTGTGGCCGACGGTGTTACGCACCCGGATCAGCCCCGGCGCCGAACGAACCGCGCGGCGCGCGTTGCCGGTCCTGCTCTGCTCCGTCGGAGTGCTCGCCGGCGGCGCTCTGACCGGGTGGCGTGCCCCGATCGTCGTGGGGCTGCTCGGCTATCTGACCGGGATCGCGGTGCTCGCCCGGCCGGCGATCCGATCGGCGCGTACGAAACCACCGACGTCTTTCGCCGCATGGTCCATCCTGTGCGCGGTCAGCTGGCTGGTGGCCTGTCTGATCGTGGCCACGGTAGCCGCCGCCACGGTGGACCTCACCGGATTGGGCACCGTCATCGAGGAGATCACGCCGCTGCTGGCGGTCGGTTTCGTCGCGCAGATCCTCGTCGGCGCGCTGTCGTATCTGGTCCCGGTCGTTCTCGGTGGTGGCCCGTCTCCGGTACGTGCCGCGAACCGGGTGTTCGACGCCGGTGGTCCGACGCGCCTGGTGATGACCAACGTCGGCCTGGTCGTCTGTGCGTTTCCGGTGCCCAGCCTGGTGCGCGTGGTGGTCTCGATGCTGGTGCTCGGCGCGCTGGCGAGCTTCGTGCCGATCCTGTTCGCCGCGATGCGCGCTTCACGACGGGCCAAGGCCGCTGCGCGCCAAGGTGGGGCATCGGCGCGGCCGGTCGATCCTGTCCGCACGCCCGGCCGACCCAGCGGTCTCGCGATCGCCGGGTTGGCTGCGGTCCTTGTCGCGACCGCGACCGGCGCCGCACTCGATCCGGTCGCGCTGAACCGTCCGATCACCTCCGCCGCCGAGGACATCACCCCGACCGGTCGCACGACCACGGTCGAGGTTCGGGCATCCGGGATGCGCTTCACGCCCGACACGATCGAGGTTCCGGCGGGCAACCGGTTGGTGATCACCGTGCGGAACGCGTCGAAAGGCACCGTGCACGACCTGGTGCTGGACACCGGTGCCAAGTCCGGCCGGCTGGCGCCCGGGGAAAGCGCTGTCGTGGACGTCGGAGTGGTGGGCAGAAACATCGACGGGTGGTGTTCGGTGGCAGGACACCGTCAGATGGGCATGGTGCTGACCATCAAGGTCAAGGGCGCTCAACACGACACCCCGTCGCCCGACAGCGGTAGCTCGCGCGTCAGCGGGCACAGCACCGGCGAACACCCACACGACACCGACGACGGCCCGCGCGCCACGTACGCCCCCGGGGCGACACCACCGGAAGACTTTCGCGCTCGGGACGCACGCTTGCCGGCAGCACCATCCGGCCGGCTGCATCGGGTGCGCCTGGTGATCAGCGAAACCGAACGGGAAGTCGCGCCGGGCGTACGGCAGACCGTGTGGTCGTACAACGGCACCGTCCCCGGCCCGATCCTGCACGGCCGCGTGGGTGACCGCTTCGAGATCACGCTGGTCAACGACGGATCGATCGGGCATTCGATCGACTTCCACGCCGGGGCGCTCGCCCCCGACCGGCCCATGCGCACCATCGCCCCCGGCGAGTCGCTGGTCTACCGGTTCACGGCCACACGTGCCGGGGTGTGGATGTATCACTGCTCGACCGTGCCTATGTCCACGCACATCGCGGCCGGGCTTTTCGGCGCCGTCGTGATCGAGCCGCCGAACCTGCCTCCGGTCGACCGCTCGTACGTGCTGGTGCAGTCCGAGATGTATTTCGGTCCGCAGGGTGGCACGCCGGACGCAGCCGCCATCCAGGCGGGCAAGCCGGACACGGTTGTCTTCAACGGGTATCCGGACCAGTACTCGCACCAACCGCTCACCGCCGAAGTCGGCGAGCGTGTGCGGATCTGGGCGCTCGACGCCGGCCCCAACCGGCCGCTGTCCTTGCACGTCGTCGGCGGGCAGTTCGACCGCGTGTGGAGTGAGGGACGTTGGCTGGTCGGCTCGGCGTCCGCACCGGCGGTCGACACCGGGGCACAGGTCCTTCCCCTGTTGCCCGCCCAGGGCGGCTTCGCCGAGCTGACGTTCACGGAGCCGGGCCACTACCCCGTCGTCAACCACGTCATGTCCGACGCCGAGCGTGGCGCGCGCGGGATGATCCGAGTCACCAGGTGACTCGACGTCGCCGTTGACACCGCTGGCTTCGGACCAAGCTCGCGGCCATCGTCACCGGCCTGCGGCGTTCTCCCCTGCTAACTCGGCTGACGGTGTGCGTCGCGAGGCTTGCGGGCGACGACGTGGAACGCTCGGCTCAGCTGCCGATACGGGTCGCGTCTGCTGGCCTCGAGCTCGACCGCTGCCGCCGCCTGAAGCCGCTCTTCGTCGGTGGGATCGAGTGCACGCCCGCTGAACTCCAGCCAGTCGACGAACAGCCACACGCCGTACCAGTGCTCCATGCCAACGCCGCGTTCGGCGAGCAGTCGGGCGATCTCGTCGACCGTGCGCGCGTATCCCCGAGCGCCGAGAACCCCGATCTCGGTGCGGGCGTCGAATGCTTCCAGCGCGTCGGCCCACCGCCCCTCCAGCGCGGGCCGGACCGCCATCGCGTTAGCGTTCCCGTCCATGATCGAGACCAGCCCGCCAGGGACGACACACCGGCACAGCTGGTCGATTACCGGTTCCGGACGAGCGAGGTAGCCGAGCACGCCGTGACACAACACGACCGCTGCCCCCGCACCGCGTCGTCGGCGCTCTCCCCGTCCGCCTGCACGATCGTCACGCGACTCCGCACCTCGGCGGGGAGCCGCTCCAGCCGTTCCCGTGCTTTGTCCAGCATCGCCGAGGACGGGTCGAGCAACGTGACCTGGTAACCGATCTGGGCCAGCGGGAACGAGTGATGGCCTGCACCGCCGCCGACGTCCAGCACCGTAGCCGGCGCCGGAGGGAGGTGGACGCGCAGCTGCTGGTGCATCACATACGCGCGGACATAGCCCTTCGCCGAAGCGAAAGCCTCGTCGACGTAGGTGCTTGCCAAGTCTGCCCAAGTGTCGTGAGCCATCGGCTGAGACTAGTCCGCTGTCGCGACGAGCAGGTGCCGGATGCGGCTGATGTGCGGGCCGTCAGCACATTTTTCGTCAGGCGCACAACCTCGGTGGCGGCCGGGCGTCCTTCTGGCTGCCCGGAACGAACCGGGCGTTCGGGATCAGGGGAGACATCCACGCGTCAAAGGGACCTGGGGATCGTGGTGTCCGGACTCGCCGCGGTGGCCGCCATAACGGCACCGACAGCGGCGGCGGAGCCATGTCGACCGCTGCCTGGGTGACCACCTATGCGAATGTTGACGGCCGCGGCGGGGACGAGCGAGTCACGATTCGTGACGTGTCGGAAACGCAGCACGAAATGGTGGTCACATTCGACGACGGCACAATTGAGCGGTACCGCTTCGATGTCATGGAAGGAATGGCGCCGCGCACGCCCCGGATCACCGACATCGACGGTCGTGACGGTGAAGAGGTGCTGGTGACCACGTCCGCAGGCGCGAACACGATGCGGTTCCGGATCCTCACCCGCGCCGAAGGCCGGTGGCTGACCGTCAAGGGCAGCGGCAACCGCGCATTCGACCTGTGGGAAGGCGGCGGTATGTCCGCCGCGTCGCGTTACCGGCGCGAGGGCACCACGCTGCTGACGGTGAATGCGACGCTCGACAGCAACGGCCGGACGTACTCGGGCAAAGTCAACAAGTACAAGCTCAACGGCGCGAAGGTCGACTGGCTGAAGACCGAGACGTTCTCCGGGGTGTCCGCCTCCGACCCTGTGCTGTCGTACGGAACCAGAAGCTGCGCACGCCAACCGGTTGCGCGAGGTCCTCAGCGCCCTACCTCGTGCCCAACGTGCCCAATTCGTGCCCAATCAGGTTGCCATCTGCGGGCACATCAGGCCACGAGGAACGACATTTTTGCAGGTCAGAGGACACTGCCCGAGGCTCGAACGGTGGGCACAGCTGGGTTCGAACCAGCGACCCCCTGCTTGTAAGGCAGGTGCTCTTCCGCTGAGCTATGCGCCCGAAGGTACCCGGCGTACCAGGTACCCGTTATACCTTAAAGCTCCGCGATCGCCTTCTTCCACGCCTCCTGGTCGCGCGCCTCCCCCGGCGCATTGCGCTCGACGAACCGCACGACACCGTCGGCGTCGATCAAGAACGTCCCGCGCACGGCCATGCCGTTGTCCTCGTTGAACACGCCGTACTTCTTCGCGACCTCACCGTGCGGCCAGAAGTCCGACAGCAGCGGGAACTGGTAACCCTGCTGGTCCGCCCACGCCTTCAGGGCAAACGGCGTGTCCACCGAAATGCCCAGCACCTGCACCTTGTCCTCATAGGCGGCGAACTCGTCCCGCAGCTGGCAGAGCTCGGACGTGCAGATCCCGCTGAAGGCGAACGGGTAGAACACCAGCAGCACCGGCTTCCCGCCCCGAAAATCCGACAGCTTCACGGGCTGCTTGTTGTAGTCGTTGAGCGAAAACTCGGGCGCGATCGAACCGACCTCGACGTCGATCATGTGCTGCTGCCTCCCTAACCCGTGGATGGTCCTCCAACGCGGGTCAGGGTAGTGCCGAGGTCAACGCCGTGCCCCCCTCGGCGGCACAAGGCGAGACGCAGCCCACTTCGGCCCCACACTGAGGGTGGACGTCTGTGCCAGCCCGACGGTCGGCACGACCTCGGAGATCTCCGCGGGTTCGACGTGGCCTTCCTGCCCCGTCTTGGGTGTGAGCACCCACACCACGCCGTCCTCGCTCAACGGCTGCCTGGCGTCCACCAGCGCGTCGCCGAGATCGCCGTCACCGTCACGCCACCACAGCAGGACCACGTCGACGACCTCCTGGGCGTCCTCGTCGAGGATCTCCCCGCCAATTCTTTCCTCGATCGCGGCACGAACGTCCTCGTCGACATCCTCGTCCCAGCCGATCTCCTGAACCACCATGTCCGGCTTGATGCCAAGCCTGTCGGCGACGTCTCCAGCCGCGACCACGACTGCTACTCCTCCTACCTGCCATGCGCTGCGCATCGGCGCGCTGACTCTTGTAACGTCAGTATTGAGTAGTGACAGCGAACACCGCAGTGGCCGCGCATGCAAGCAGCAACGGCCACCGAGTCGGCATTATTTCCCGCACTCGACGGTCACGACCACCCGCTTACCGGCGAGTAACGATGACGAAAACGCCGGGACGCGGAAGGATGGCAACAACATCACACAAGAGATAGTTACGAGCTAGGAGCGGCACCCTTGCCCCAGCAAAACACTCCGCCGTCCGGCGCTGCCCCATCGGGTGACAAAGCGCCGGCCCGCGTGCGGGTCATCCGGGACGGCCTGGCGGCACACCTGCCCGACATCGACCCGGAAGAGACTGGCGAATGGCTGGATTCGTTCGACGAAGCGTTGGCCAGGGGCGGCCAACAGCGGGCTCGATACCTGCTATTGCGCATTCTCGAGCGTGCCCGCGAACGCAACATCGGCGTCCCGCCCCTGACCGCCACTGACTACGTCAACACCATCCCGACGGAGAACGAGCCGTGGTTCCCCGGGGACGAGGAGATCGAGCGCCGCTACCGCGCCTACATCAGGTGGAACGCGGCGGTCATGGTGCACCGCGCGCAACGGCCCGGTGTCGGCGTCGGTGGCCACATCTCGACCTACGCCTCGTCCGCCGCGCTGTACGAGGTCGGCTTCAACCACTTCTTCCGCGGCAAGTCGCACTCCGGTGGCGGCGACCAGATCTTCATCCAGGGGCACGCCTCCCCCGGTATCTACGCGCGCGCGTTCCTGGAGGGACGGCTCACCGCCGCCCAGCTGGACGGGTTCCGCCAGGAGTACTCGCACGCGGGCAAGGGTGGCGGCCTGCCGTCGTACCCGCACCCGCGGCTGATGCCGGACTTCTGGGAGTTCCCCACGGTGTCCATGGGCCTCGGCCCGATGAACGCCATCTACCAGGCGCGGTTCAACCGCTACCTGCACGCCCGCGGCATCAAGGACACCTCCGACCAGCACGTGTGGGCCTTCCTCGGCGACGGCGAGATGGACGAGCCGGAGTCGCGCGGCCTGATCCACGTCGCGGCCGCCGAAGGCCTGGACAATCTGACGTTCGTCATCAACTGCAACCTGCAGCGGCTGGACGGCCCGGTCCGCGGGAACGGCAAGATCATCCAGGAGCTGGAGGCCTACTTCCGCGGCGCGGGCTGGAACGTCATCAAGGTGATCTGGGGCCGTGAGTGGGACGCGTTGCTGCACGCCGACCGCGACGGCGCGCTGGTCAACCTGATGAACGTCACGCCGGACGGCGACTACCAGACGTACAAGGCCAACGACGGCGCCTACGTGCGGGAGCACTTCTTCGGGCGTGACCCGCGCACCAAGGAGCTGGTCAAGCACCTCACCGACGAGGAGATCTGGAACCTCAAGCGTGGTGGCCACGACTACCGCAAGGTGTACGCGGCCTACAAGGCGGCGATGGAGCACCACGGTCAGCCGACGGTGATCCTGGCCCACACCATCAAGGGCTACGGCCTCGGCCCGGCGTTCGAGGGCCGCAACGCCACGCACCAGATGAAGAAGCTCACGCTCGACGACCTCAAGCTGTTCCGGGACGCCCAGCGCATCCCGATCAGCGACAAGGAGCTGGAGGCCGACCCGGCACTGCCGCCGTACTACCACCCGGGCGAGGAATCCCCGGAGATCCAGTACATGATCGGCCGCCGCAAGGCGCTCGGGGGCTTCCTGCCCGAGCGGCGGGTGGAATCCAAGCCGCTGGTGCTGCCCGGCGACAAGGTCTACGAGGGCATCCGCAAGGGCTCCGGCAAGCAAGAGGTCGCCACCACGATGGCGCTGGTGCGACTGATCCGCGAGCTGGCCAAGGACGCCAACATCGGCAAGCGGGTCGTGCCGATCATCCCGGACGAGGCGCGCACGTTCGGCCTCGACTCGATGTTCCCGACGGCCAAGATCTACAACCCGCACGGGCAGAGCTACACGTCGGTGGACGCGCAGTTGATGCTGGCCTACAAGGAGGCCGAGGACGGCCAGCTGCTGCACGAAGGCATCAACGAGGCCGGTTCGGCGGCGTCGTTCACCGCGGTCGGTACGTCGTACGCCACGCACGGCGAACCGATGATCCCGGTGTACATCTTCTACTCGATGTTCGGGTTCCAGCGCACTGGTGACGGCTTCTACGCCGCGGCCGACCAGATGGCCCGCGGGTTCATCATCGGTGCCACGGCGGGCCGCACCACGCTCACCGGTGAGGGCCTGCAGCACGCGGACGGGCACTCCCAGCTGCTGGCGGTCGGCAACCCGGCCGTGGTGTCCTACGACCCGGCGTGGGCGTTCGAGATCGCGCACATCGTGCGGGACGGGCTGCGGCGCATGTACGGCGAGAACCCGGAAGACGTCATGTACTACCTGACGGTCTACAACGAGCCGTACCAGCAGCCGCCGGAGCCGGAGGACCTCGACGTCGAGGGCCTGTTGAAGGGCTTGTACCGGTACCAGGTCGCCCCGGAGGGCACCGGCCCGCGGGCACAGATCCTGGTGTCCGGTGTGGCGATGCCCGAGGCGCTGCGCGCCCAGGAGCTGCTCGCCAACGAGTGGGGTGTACACGCCGACGTCTGGTCCGCGACCTCGTGGTCGGAGCTGCGCCGGGAGGCGGTGGAGGTCGACCGGGACAACCTGCTGCACGTCGACGACGAGCCGCGCGTCCCGTACGTCACCCAGGTGCTGTCCGACGTGGCGGGCCCGGTCGTGGCGGTGTCCGACTGGATGCGCGCGGTTCCGGACCTGATCCGGCCGTGGGTGCCGGTGCCGATGTACACGCTGGGCACCGACGGGTTCGGCTTCTCCGACACCCGCCCGGCCGCGCGCAGGCACTTCCTGGTCGACGCCGAGTCGATCACGGTCGCCACGCTCAACGCGCTGGCCCGCAACGGCGACATCAAGCCGTCCACGGTGATCGAGGCGGCGCGCAAGTACCGCATCGACGACGTGACGGCCGCCGGTCCGCAGCTGTCGGACTCGGGCGTGGCGTAAGTCGCCGGACCCACGAAAGCGGGCTGGGCAGGAAGATCGCTTCCGCCCAGCCCGCTTGTCGTTGCGTGGCTGTTCGTTCGTCGTTTGCGTGACTACTCGCGGGCCGTGCGTGACTATTCGCGCAGGTCCCCGCTGACGCCGCCGGCAGCAGGCCCACCGTGCTGGCCGGGGGCCGGCCCCGCCTGCGCAGGCCGAGCCCCGGCCGAATAGCCGGAGAACTGCCGCTCGATGGTGTCCAGCCAGTTCGGCCAGCGCTGCGCCGTCGCCTTGATCAGCCCACCGCCGAAGCCGACGATGATCACACCGCTGACCGTGGCCAGCACCGCGATCAGTACCGGACCGGTGACCAGCTCGCCGATGCCGACCTGGCTCAGTGCCGCGATGATGCCCAGTGCCAGGATCAACCAGTAGGCCGCCGTGGCCAACCCGTGCGCGGCCCCGCGACCGGCCAGCGCGTTGCCGATCAGCTCGCGGACCGCGTTGCCGATCGCCGCCGCGACGAGCACCAACACGATGGCCACCACGATGCGCGGCAGGAACGCGATCACCTCGTTGAGCAACTGGCTGACCGGATTCGTCGGCCCGAAGGCCCCGAACGCGATCTGCAGCGCGATGAGCAGAATGAAATAGTAGACCAGCTTGACGATGATTTGCCCGGCGTCGATGTTCGACTGCTGGAACATGCGGGAAAGGCCGGTCTTGTCGACCAGCCGGGCGAACCCGAGCTTCTGCAGAAGCAGGCTCAGGCCTTTCGACACGGCTTTGGCGATAAGCCAACCGATCAACAAGACAATCAGGAACATCAACAGCTTGGGCACGAACGTGGCAATGGCACTCCACGCGTCGCCCAGGCCCTGTTTGAGCTGATCCACAGCGATCTCCTCCTCGTCAGCGCTGGACGCCGGTCAGCGTGATCGTCAGCCCGCCGACGCTGGTCAGCAACTCGAACGGGCCGCACGGACGGGTGAGTCGAGGAGCGCAAAAAGGACGTGCCGGTCCATAGTGGACGCAAACGCTGCGGAAATCGCGACAATCGCCCATGCGAAACGCTTGGCACCGGTCGAATCTCTTTTGCCTGCGGACCAGGGCACACATTCCTCGACGGTGATCATCACACCGGCTGGAACGACTTCCGGCATGGTTCGAAAAAGCAGAACCCGCGTTCGATCGCGCCGAGGGAAATGTCACCCGTTCGATGACTGGCGGGGTAGGTCGGCCGCATCGCGACGCAATCGGCCGCGACGGCTCGCTCGATTACTGTTGTCGGCATGACCTCGCACGCGCCCGACCCGCCCGCCACCGGGCTGTCACCGACCACCATGCGCAAGGTCGAGCGCGCCTCGGGTGATCTGGCAGGCGCGTGCGTGGCGGAGATGCACCGGCGGTTGCCGTGGTTCTCCCGGATGACCGCCGACCAACGGGCCAGCGTCCTGCTCATCACCCAGGCGGAAGCAGCCGGGTTCACCGAGTGGCTGCGTGATCCCACGATTCCGTCCAGACCGACCACGGAAGCCTTCCGTGACGCACCACGGGAACTGTCCCGGCTGATCAACCTCCGCCACACCGTCGTGCTCATCCGCATCGCCATCGAGGTCTTCGAGCGCGAGCTGCCCAAGTACGCGGCGACGGAAGCCGAGCGCGTGCTGCTGACCGAGAGCGTGCTGCGCTACGGCCGGGAAGTCGCGTTTGCGGCGGCCACCGCCTACGCAGCGGCCGCCGAGTCCCGTGGTGCATGGGACGCCCGCCTGGAAGCCCTCGTGGTCGACGGGATCGTGCGTGGTGACGCCGAGGAGTCGCTGTTGTCCCGCGCGGCCGCCCTCGGCTGGGACCCGGCGAGCGCGGCCACCGTCGTGGTCGGGGCCGCACCGTCGGCCGACTCCCCCGACGTCATCACCAAGGTGCGCACGCAGGCCGCCAGGATCGGCCGGTCCGTGCTGGTCGGCGTGCAGGGAAGCAGGCTGATCGTGGTCGTCAACGGCCCCACGACCGGCACCGCGGACGCCGAACAGGTCTTGCCGGCGCTGACCGAGTGCTTCGGCACCGGCCCGGTCGTGGCCGGGTCGACCGTACCTCGGCTGGCCGACGGTCATCGCAGCGCCGTCGAGGCGCTCTCCGGGCTGCGTGCCGTCGTCGGGTGGTCGGGGGCGCCGCGCCCGGTTCGCGCGTCCGACCTGTTGCCCGAACGGGCACTGGCCGGCGACGCCGAGGCGGAACGAACCCTCATCGAGGAGATCGCGCGGCCGCTGGAGCAAGCGGGCGGCGCCATCGAACAGACCGTCACGGCTTATCTGGAGGCAGGTGGTGTGCTGGAGGCGTGCGCCCGCCAGCTGTATGTGCACCCCAATACCGTGCGATACCGGCTGAAACGGGCAGCGGAGCTCACCGGCCGGAGCGCGACCGACCCACGGGACGCGCTTGTGCTGCGTGTCGGGCTGATGGTCGGCAGGCTGGCCAGAGCGCGCGGCTTGTGGTGAGCCTCTACACGTGCCGGTATGCGGACCCGACGATCAGCGGTACGTTTGGAGAGTTCCTCTAAAGACCCCGGGAGTACTTGGTGCTCCGCGACATCACGGGCGGAGGCCCCTGACGTGTTCGCTAGAGATGTGACGCACGCGCTCGCCGTTCTCACCCCCGGACAGGGTTCCCAGTCACCCGGAATGCTGGTCCCGTGGCTCGAAGTCGACGGGGCTCGCGAACGACTTCGCGAGTGGTCCGAGGCCACCGGCCTGGACCTGATCCGGCTGGGCACCGAAGCCGACGCAGAAGAAATTCAGGACACCGCCGTCACCCAGCCGCTGATCGTGGCCGCGTCGCTGCTGGCCTACGAGATCGGCGGCCGACGGGACGTCTGGCCCGCCGATGCCCCGGTCGCAGGCCACTCGGTCGGTGAACTCGCCGCCGCCGCCATCGCGGGCGTCCTGGACGCCACCGACGCCGTGGCGCTCGCCGCGGTGCGCGGCGCCGAGATGGCCAAGGCCTGCGCACTGACCGAGACCAGCATGGCCGCCGTCATGCTGGGCGATCCCGACGAGGTCGTGGCGTGGCTGGACGAACACGGGCTGGCCGCGGCCAACCGCAACGGTGCCGGCCAGATCGTGGCCTCCGGCGCCGCGGACGCCATCGCCAAGATCGTGGCCGAGCCGCTGGCGGGCACGAAGGTCCGCGAGCTGAAGGTCGCCGGCGCGTTCCACACCGACTACATGGCGCCCGCTCGCGAGGCAATGGCCGAGCACGCGGCGAAGATCAGCCCGCGCGACCCGAACCGGCCGCTGCTGTCGAATGCCGACGGGGACGTGGTCACCTCCGGTCAGGAGTACCTGGACCGCCTGGTCAGCCAGGTGACCAACCCGGTGCGCTGGGACCTGACCATGCAGAAGCTGGCCGAGACCGGCGTGACCAGCACGGTCGAGCTGCCCCCTGCCGGGACGCTCACCGGCCTGGTCCGGCGCCAACTGAAGGGCACCGTCACCAGCACGACCGCCGTCAAGACGCCGGCCGACCTGGACAAGCTGGCCGAGACCGCTGGGGAGAACTCGTGACCACCATTCGCCAGACCAGCGGTCCGCCCGCCACCCAGATCCTCGGGGTGGGCAGCTATCAGCCGGAGCGGATCGTCACCAACGACGAGCTGTCGCAGATCATGGACACCAGCGACCAGTGGATCCGGGACCGGGTCGGCATCGTCGAGCGCCGGTTCGCCGCCAAGGACGAGCGGCTGGTCGACATGGCGGTGGAAGCGGGCAGCAAAGCGCTCTCCGACGCCGGGCTCGAGCCGTCGGACGTCGACACGGTGATCGTGCCGAACTGCACGATGCCCTCGCCGATCCCGAACGCCGCGGCCCAGGTGGCCGACCGCATCGGGGTGAAGGCCGCAGGCGCGTTCGACCTCAACGCCGCCTGCGCGGGCTTCTGCTACGCCCTCGGCGTGGCCTCCGACCTGGTGAAATCCGGCTCGTCGCAGCGAGTGCTGGTGATCGGCGCGGAGAAACTCACCGACGTGGTGGACCCGGTGGACCGGGCGAACGCGATCATCTTCGCCGACGGCGCGGGCGCCGCCGTGGTCGGTCCGGCGGACGAGCCGCGGATCGGCCCGGTGGTGTGGGGCAGCGCGGGCGATCTGGTCGACACGATCTACATGCGGGAACACAAGTACATCTACCAGGAGGGCCAGTCGGTCTTCCGCTGGGCGACCACCAAGATCGCGCCGATCGCCCAGCGCGCGGTGGAGGCGGCCGGGCTGAGCCTGGCCGACATCGACGTGCTGATCCCGCATCAGGCGAACTTGCGCATCGTCGAGGCGATCGGCAAGAAACTCAAGGCCAAAGGGGCGCGGGAGGACCTCGTCGTGGCCGATGACATCGTGCACTCCGGCAACACGTCATCCGCCTCGATCCCGCTCGCGCTCGACCACATGCGTCAAAAGGGACGGGTCTCGTCCGGCGATGTGGTGCTGGCCGTAGGCTTCGGGGCCGGACTGTCCTATGCGGGACAGATCTTCGTGGCTCCGTGATCAGCTGCTCGGGCAGGTGCCGGGCGGAAGAGCACTGGTGAACTGACAGAAAGGGAAAACGCAATGGCGGACAACGCGCAGATCCTCGCCGGCCTGGCCGAGATCGTCGAGGAGGTGGCGGGCGTCTCGCAGGACGAGGTGACGCCGGAGAAGTCGTTCGTGGACGACCTGGACATCGACTCGCTGTCCATGGTGGAGATCGCCGTGCAGGCCGAGGACAAGTTCGGCGTGAAGATCCCGGACGACGAGCTGGCCAACCTCAAGACGGTCGGCGACGCGGTCAACTACGTCGCCAACAACTCCTGATCGGATCCTCCGATCGATTCCTTCTAGTGGGGAGGCGTTAGTCAGATGAGCACACCAGACGTCGTGGTCACCGGCCTGGGCGCGACGACGCCGTTGGGCGGGGACGTCGAAGCCCTGTGGGACGGCCTGCTGGCCAGCCGGAGCGGCGTCCGGTTGCTGGAGGACGAGTGGGTGGACAAGTACGACCTCCCGGTGCGGATCGCCGCGCCGCTGGCGGTCGAGCCCACCGAAGTCCTGCCTCGGGTGGAAGCACGTCGGCTGGACCGGGTCGAACAGGTGGCGTTGGTGGCCGCGCGGCAGGCGTGGCAGGACGCGGGCTTCGGCCCCGACGGCGACGCGGAAGTGGAGCCGGAGCGGCTCGGGGTCGTCATCGGCACCGGTGTCGGTGGTGCGGGCACGCTGCTGAACATGGACGACGCGCTGGAGACCAAAGGGCTGCGCAAGGTGTCGCCGCTGACGGTCCCCATGCTCATGCCCAACGGTCCGGCCGCGATCGTCGGTATCGACCTCAAGGCGCGGGCCGGGGTGCACGCCCCGGTGTCGGCCTGTGCGTCCGGTGCGGAGGCCATCGCGTGGGCGTTCCGCATGCTGCGGGCCGGTGAGGCCGACGTGGTGGTGGCCGGCGGCGCGGAGGCCTGCATCGCGGCGATCACGATGGCCGGCTTCGCCCAGTCCCGCACCATGAGCACCCGTAACGACGACCCGGCGGGCGCGTCGCGACCGTGGGACGTCGACCGGGACGGTTTCGTGCTCGGTGAGGGCGCGGGGTGCGTGGTGCTGGAGCGCGCGGAGTTCGCCCAGGCTCGTGGCGCGCGGGTCTACGCCAAGCTGGCGGGTGCGGGTACCAGCTCGGACGCGCACCACATCACCGCGCCGGACCCGGAGGGCACCGGTCAGGCGCGGGCCATGCAGGCCGCGTTGCGCAGCGGCAACATCGACCCGCAGCGGGTCGGCCACGTGAACGCGCACGCGACCTCGACCCCGGTCGGCGACGTGACCGAGACGGTGGCCGTGCGGAAGGCGATCGGCGATCATCCGGTGCTCACCGCGCCCAAGAGCGTGATCGGGCACATGCTCGGCGCTGCGGGTGCGGTCGAGTCGATCGCCACGATCCTGTCGGTCTACCACGGCCTCATCCCGCCGACGATGAACCTGCAGGAGCTCGACCCCGGCGTGACGCTGGACGTGGTGCGCGACGAACCCAGGAAGATGGATATCGACGTAGCGATCAACGACTCGTTCGGGTTCGGCGGGCACAACGTGTCGCTGGCATTCGCCAAGGCCTGAGCCACGACGTCGCAACGCCCCGGAGCGCGGTCTCCGGGGCGTTCGCGTCAGCAGCGCTGGGTTTCCGGCATCGTCCCGGCGACCACCTTGGCGATCTTCCACTGCCCGTTCTCCTGCGTCACCGGCAACATCAGGCGCCAACGGATGCAGTCGACCGGAAGCGTCGGTGGCGCATCCTCCGGGTCCTGCGTGCTGGTGAAGCTGAACAGGATGCGCAGCGAGCCGTCCGGGGCAGTCTCGATGCGGTGCAGCAGGATGCTGCCGTTGCGGGTGCTGCGGTAGTTCTGCAGCCACACGTGCTTGGGCTGCACCGCGATGCGCTCTTGCGAGACCGCGGACTTCCACCGCTCGTAATTGCGCTCGTTGATGCCGGTCGTGTACGCCTCCAGCAACGCTCGGACGGTCTCGCCGTACGGGTGGCGAGCAGCATCAGGAGTCAGCTTGACTTCGGCAGGACCGGGCTGTTCGGACGGAGCGAGCGAGGTCGACGACGGCACGGCGACGGGAGCTTGCGCTCGTACCGGTTCGCGTTCTTGGTAGAACTCACGGGCGATCAGGCCGCCGGCCACCGCCAGCGACACCACACCGATCACCACCGGTACGAGCCACCGCACGGCGCCTAGCCTATCCGGGCCTTGGCTACACCACCTGGTGCAGCCAGGTCACCGGCGCTCCGTCGCCTGCGTGGCGGAACGGTTCCAGCGCCTCGTCCCACGCGGTGCCGAGCAGCTCGTCGATGCGGTGCACCAGATCCTCGCCTGCCCTGCTGCGCGCGACAAGGTTTCGCAGCTGGTCCTCCCCCACCACGATGTCGCCGTTGGCGCTGGTGCGGCCGCGCCACAAACCCAGACCGGGGGCATAGCAAAATCGCTCACCGTCGACGCCCTCGCTGGGCTCTTCGGTGACTTCGAAGCGCAGCATCGGCCACGCCTTGAGCGCCTTGGCGATGGCGGCCGCGGTACCTGCCGGCCCGCGCCAGTCGCACTCTGCGCGCAACTGGCCAGGCGCGGCATCCTGCGCCGTCCAACTCAACTGCGCAGGAGTACCGAGCGCGCCGGAGAGCGCCCACTCGACATGCGGACAGACCGCAGCAGGCGACGAGTGGACATAAACCACGCCGCGCGTGTTCCCACGAGTGCTCACAGCTGACCTCCGCGTTGTCGATCTTGCTCTGCCGACGAGGGGCATCTTCCCCTACGTCCTCGTCCACCAGGCTCGATCGCAGCCACGTAGGCCATGGGCACTCAGGTGCTATGGAGTTGTGTCGTACGTGAGATTACCCATCTCGTCACATGTGCACCAGCCGCAACACCCGAACCTGCCCAATACAACACGTGAACTTGACATGTCGACCCGCCACGCCGGGGTCGCGGACAGCTTCCCACAACCGAAGGTCGATCGTCAGACACGGTCCGTGAACGGCTGCCGCAACTGCCGAGCGCACCGGGCGCAGCACCACCGCGTAGCCCAGATCCGGCGCACAGAACTGAACCGGCCGACCACCGTCGGTACGTGTGGACAGTGCCACCCCGACGGGTAAATCCGACATTCGGACCGAATGGGTCAATCAGCCCGTTCGACCACGGTGACCTGCGGCAACATCCGCTTGGTTTTCGCCGGTCTGACCGCACGGCGCGGGGCGTCGCGGATAACCTGTCCGGGGGAATCCACAGGAGCGGGAGGTAGGCGTGCGGCTGCTGCGCATCGGGGAGCCGGCAACCAAGGTTGCCGCCGACGTCCGGGCCGGGTTGACCGCGCTCGGCCGGGGCTCTTCCGATCTGGGCGGGATCGCCCTGGTGGACGTTCGCCCGCTCGAGAACGGCCCGGCGTTCGAATCGGTCCTGGTGACACCGCACGGCATCGTCATCGTGGCGGGCATCGACCTCCCCGGCCCGGCCTTGCACCTGGAAGCGCCGCTGTACGGCCAGTGGAAGGCCGACAACTGGCCGTTGGTGAGCGACGGCACCGCGGTGAACCCGGCGAGTGCGGCGCTGGCGGCCGCCGAGGAGCTGACCCGCCGCCTGAACACCCTGACGAACATGGCCATGCCGGTCGGCCTGGTACTGGCGGTGGGACCGTTCGTGGAGCGAGTAACGCCCGAGAACCCGGAGAACCGGTACGTGCGGATCGTCCATCCGAGGCCGGCGGCGCTGCGTGCGGCCATCGTCGATCTCGTCCCGCAGGACGGCCTCGCCTGCACCGCCGAGCAAGCGCGCGCCGTGCTGCGCACGCTCGACCCCACTGTGCCGATCCAGCCCGACGAGGTGTTGAAGGGCGAAGGTTTCGCCGTCGGCGTGGCGGCTTACGCGCATGCGGGTGCGCCGGCGTTGGCCGAGCAAGCCACCACGACACCGATGCAGCCACCCGCACAAGGGCACAAGTCCAACGCCCGCGGCACGGCGCAGAAGGCCAAGGCCGCCGCGCTTGCGGCGGCCGCCGAGGCGAAACGGGGCCCGCAGGTCAACGGCGCACAGCGCACGCCTGCGGGGGTGGATGACGACGCACCCACCGACCTCATGCCGTTACCGCCGCCGAAGCAGGCAAGTCCCCAGCGCGGCAGCCAGGTGCGGCTGCTGCCGATTGCTGCCGTGCTCGTCGTGGTGGCGGGCCTGGTCGCGGCGATCGTCATGGCAACGAGCAGCAGCGGATCGGACGAGGAGCCCAAGCCCACGCCGCAGGCCGAGCAGCGGCCCCAGCGGTACGCGATCTCCGGTGTCGAGTTCACCGCGGTGGAGCGCTGGGCGAACGACGAGTGTCAGGACCTGACCTACGGCGATGTGCAGGCGTTGATCCAGAAGAACCCCTGCAGCCAGATCCGACTGGCGAGCTACCTGGCGACGGTGTCCGGCAAACAGGCGGCGGTGAGCCTCGCGGAGATCGAGTTCGACGATCCGAAGCACGCGAAACAGCTGAAGGAGCTCGCGGACAAGCCGGGCTCGGGCGGCGCCGCGGACGCGGCGAACATGAGCGAGGCGTGGCCGGAAGGCAAGCTGACCTTCCACAACGCGCTGTATCGCAACACCGTCGAGGGCACCTCCGTGCGGCTGGTACGGGTGGCCTGGGTCGGCGAAGAGACCAGCAGCGACGACAAGCTGCTGGACCGCGTGGCGAAGACGTCGTTCGAGGTGCCGGTCGACTAGTTGCCGAGACGTCTCCGCTCGGACGTGGAGACCGAAGACCGGGATCTGCCATACAGCCCGCGTTCAGCGCGCCAAGGCGGTGCGGATGCGTTCCGGCGCATCCGGGGAATGCCGAGCGGCCTCGGCAGCGACGTCGGCGATCGTCCGTGCCGCGAGTTCGCGCCGCCAAGCCAGGTCAGCGCGCCGCATGCTCTGGGCGATCGCGCAGAAATGCCGGTAGTCGACGTTCGGGTCACCACCGGGACCGCGCTGGACGATCTGCGTGCAACGGAAGGCCTCTTCCGGCCCCTCCACGGCGACCACGACGTCGAGCAAGGAGATGTCGGCGGGATCCCGTGCGAGCCGGAATCCGCCGTGGGCGCCGGGAACCGAAACGAGAATATCCGCTCGTACCAACGCCTGGAGCTGCTTGTTCAGGTAGGCAGCGGGTAGTTGGTAGAGCCGGGCCAGCCGGGCGGCGGGCACCGGGCCCTGAACCCAGGCCAGGTTGACACAGGAATGAAGAGTCCACTCGACCGCCTGACTGAGCCGCATAATTGACGTTTCTACCTGACCTGGACGCAAACCTTCGTGCCCCGCCGACTTCGGAAGACGCAGGCCCGCTCGGCGTCGGCGCGGATTGAGCTTTCCGAATCCGCCCGGTCTCAGCCGATCTCCTGGCGGCTGTCCAGTGCGCACGGCGGACCGAAAGTTGGCCGGATCACCGTGCGGCCCGTCACCGACGGAGAACCTGGACATGTAAGGTCCAGATTGCACGCGGAGGGTCGACCAAGCAGGCGCTCGTCGACGGTCGGACGAACGTTCCCCGGCCTGGCCTCGTCCCGATCTCCGGGGAGCCTCACCACCGGACGCCTGATCTGCTGTTTCGGGAGACACATCCCGGGAGGTGGCCCGCTTCGGTGTTCGAGAGAAAGAGGATCGAAAGGACATGAAGATCGCAGTCATGGGTGCCACGGGCACGGCCGGCTCGCGGGCCGTGCAGCGCCTCAAGGCCCGGGACGTCGACGTCGTGGAGGTGTCCAGGTCGCGTGGGATCGATCTGGTCACCGGTGAGGGGCTGACGGACGCTCTTGCCGACGTCGACGCTGTCGTCGACGCGTCCAATGTCGGCCCTTCGGACGACCCGAGGAAGCGGCGCGGGGCCGTGACGACCGCGACGCGCAACGTCGTGGACGCCTGCACGAAGCAGCAGGTGTCCCGCCTGGTGTTGCTGTCCATCGTGGGGATCGAGCACCCCGCATTCGACCGGTTCGAGTACTACCTCGCCAAGCGCGAGCAGGAGGCGATCGTCGAGAACAGCGACCTGAACGCCACGCTCGTCAAGACCAGCCAGTGGCACGAGTTCGCGACGAACCCAGCAGCCGTGACGTTCCACGCCGACAAGGTCGAGGTTCAGGACTGGCTGGTGCAGCCCGTCGCCGCCGACGCCGTGGCCGACGTCCTCGTCCAGGAGGTCCTGAAGCCGTCGAACGAGAGCCGGGTGTTGATCACCGGACCCGAGCAGATCCGCCTCCCCGACCTGACCCGACGATTGCTCGACGCCCGCGGCGACTCACGGCCCGTGCACACCACCGAGCCGCATTTCCCGGAGTTGAAGGAAGGTGTCTTGCTGGCTCCGGCGGAAGCCCGCGTCGTGGGTCCGGACGTCGAGGGATGGCTGTCAACCGTGAACTGACTCCCTGCCCGGCCCTGGCTCGCAGCGGATGGGTGCTCTTCTGCCCGGGCGGATGTCGCCTCTCGGTCCGGTTCCGGTCGGAGGGCACCCATCAGCACGTGCCCGGCAGGCACGGTGGTGGATGAAGACGCGTCCGAGGACAACGTGCGCCGGCCCGGCCCACGCGCCGCCCCGGTTGACCGGGACTTCCGGACGGGAACCACCCGCGACTCGAACGGGGCCGCGTTCAGCTGGGCTGTCCCTGGGCTGAACGCGGGCCGCTCCCGTCCGGTCGACCGCTTCCCGCAGGCCGCTCCCGTCCGACTGCTTCCGGCGCGCGGTTCAGAGCTGCTTGAGCTCCTCCACGATCTCGCTCACCGAGGCCTTGGCGTCCCCGAACAGCATCGCCGTCTTGCTGTCGTAGAACAGCTCGTTGTCGATCCCGGCGAAGCCGGAGCTCATCGACCGCTTCAGCACGATGACCGACTTCGACTGGTTGACCTTGAGCACCGGCATGCCGTAGATGGGCGAGTTCGGGTTCGTCTCCGCCGCCGGGTTGGTGACGTCGTTCGCGCCGATGACCAGCGACACGTCGGTCTGCGCGAACTGCGAGTTGATCTCGTCCATCTCCTTCAGCTGCTCGTACGGCACGTCGGCCTCGGCCAGCAGCACGTTCATGTGCCCAGGCATGCGGCCTGCCACCGGATGGATGGCGTAGGAGACCTGCACGCCCTTGGCCTCCAGCAGCTCGGCCATCTCCTTGACCGCGTGCTGCGCCTGCGCGACCGCCATGCCGTATCCCGGCACCACGACGACGTTGGAGGCGTAGGCCATCTGGATCGCCGCGTCGGCCGCACTGGTGCTCTGCACCGGACGCGTCTCACCACCGCCCGCACCGCCTGCCGACCCGCCACCGCCGCCGAAGCCGCCGGCCACGATCGCCGGGATGGACCGGTTCATCGCCTTGGCCATCAGGTTGGTCAGGATCGAACCGGACGCGCCGACGAGCATGCCCGCCACGATCAGTGCGGTGTTGTTCAGCGCCAGACCCATCGCCGCCGCGGACAAACCCGTTGCGGCGTTGAGCATCGAGATGACCACCGGCATGTCCGCGCCGCCGATCGGCAGCACCACGAACAACCCGACCAGCGCCGCCAGCACCAGCAGCCCGACCATCAGCCACTCGGAGTCCGCACCGACCGCGATGGCCACGCCGCACGCCACGGCACCGAGCAGCACCAGCACGTTCACCGGCTGCTGCAGCTTGCCGAGCGTGATCGGCTTGCCGGGCAGGATCTCCTGCAACTTGCCGAACGCCACGTTCGAGCCCCAGAACGACACCGAGCCGACCAGGGCGGCGAACAGCGACGCGATCGCCATGTACTTGGGCTCGTGCGCGTAGCCGTCGGTGTTGCGGAACTCCGCCCACGCGATCAGCGCGACCGCGCCACCGCCGACACCGTTGAACAGCGCCACCATCTGCGGCATCGCGGTCATCTTGACCTTGAGCGCGGCAGGCACGCCGACCACCGCGCCGACCACCAGGCCGGCGATGATGAGCAGCCAGTTCTCGCCCATCTCGTCCTTGAGCAGGGTGGCGACGAACGCCAGCGTCATACCGATCGCGGCGATCCAGTTGCCGCGCACCGCCGTCTGCGGGCCGGTCAGCTTCATCAGCCCGTAGATCATCAGCGAGAACGAGATGATGTAGAGGGTGTTGATGAACACCTCGTGGTGGATCCAGCTCACTTGTCGGCCTTCCCCTTGCTCGAGGTGCCGGGCTTCTGCTTGAACATCCCCAGCATCCGGTCGGTGACCACGAAGCCACCGACGACGTTGATGGCACCGAAGACGACCGCGACGAACAGGATGATGCCGCTCACCACGTCGTCACCGACTCCCATGCCGAGCACCAACACCGCGCCGAGCACGACGATCCCGTGGATCGCGTTGGTCGCCGACATCAGCGGCGTGTGCAACGTGTTCGGCACCTTGGAGATCACCAGGAATCCGGTGAACCCGGCCAGCACCACGATGGCCAGGTTCTGGATCAACACGAGGTTTTCCATCACGCCTCCCCGGACTGCTCGGCGGTGTGTTCCGGCTCGGCAGGCAGCAGCGACCGCCCCGCCACACAGGCCTTGTCGACGATCTCGTCGCTCGAGTCGATGGCCAGTACGCCGTTGTCGTCGACGAGCAGCTCCAGCAGTTCGACCACGTTGCGCGCGTACAGCTCGCTGGCGTGGTCGGGCATCTCGGCGGGCAGGTTCAACGGCGACACGATGGTGACGTCGTGCTTGACCACCACCTGACCCGGCTCGGTCAGCTCGCAGTTGCCACCGCTCTCCCCCGCCAGGTCGACGATCACGCTGCCCGCCTTCATGCCTTGCACGGCTTCCGCGGTGACCAGCGTGGGCGCCTTGCGGCCGGGTACTTGCGCGGTGGTGATCACCACGTCGAACCCGGTGATCGCCTCGGTGAGCCTGCGCTGTTGCTCGGCCCGCTCCTCCTCGGTCAGCTCGCGGGCGTAGCCGCCTTCGCCGACCGCTTCGATCCCCAGGTCCAGCCACTGCGCACCGACCGACCTGACCTGGTCGGCGACCTCGGGCCGCACGTCGTAGCCGGTCGGCTGGGCGCCGAGCCTCTTGCACGTGGCCAGCGCCTGCAGGCCGGCGACACCGGCCCCGAGGACCAGCGCACGTGCGGGCTTCACGGTGCCCGCCGCGGTGGTCAGCATCGGGAAGAACCGGGCCAGGTGGGTCGCCGCCAGCAGCGCTGCGCGGTAGCCGGCGACGTTCGCCTGCGACGACAGGGCGTCCATCGCCTGGGCCCGGGAAATGCGCGGGATCGACTCCATAGCGAACGCGGTGATCCCGGCTTGGTCGAGCTTGGTGAGCCGCTCCGGATCACTCAGCGGCGCAAGGAAGCCGATGAGCACGCTGCCCTCGCGCAGCCGGCCGATCTCGTCGTCGGTGGGCGGGGCCACCCGCACCACGATGTCCGCTCGATAGGGATCGCCGATGGTGGCGCCCGCGGCGACGTAGGTTTCGTCGCTGTGGAACGAGCCTGCGCCCGCACCTTCGGCAACCACGACGGTCAAGCCGCGCTTGACCAGGCGCTCGACCATCTTCGGCACCAGCGCGACACGGCGCTCGCCCGCCGCTGTCTCGGCGACCACGCCGACCGTCGTCCCGCCAGTTCTCCCCGCTTCGGTGTCCGCCATCGCGTGACCTCCCGTCCGAGAAAACTCAGACCGTTCGAGCGCCAGGATCGCTGGCGTTGAAGATGTTGTGTACCACGGTCGCCCGGCCTCCGCGATCTTCGGTGGCGTTGATAACAACGGACTGGACCCGTTCGCACCAGGCGTCGACGACCACCGGTTTCCAGGCCGGGCCGCGGAAGCCTACGGTGAAGATGTGCAGTCAATCGAGGTAGAGATCACCACCGGACGCGAAGCCGTCGTACACGATCTGAGCGACGCGGCGCAGAAGTTCTTGGCCGACTGCGGTGCGACGGACGGCCTGCTGCACGTGTGGGTCCCGCACGCCACGGCAGGACTTGCCGTGATCGAGACCGGCGCGGGCAGCGACGACGACCTGCTGTCGGCCATCGACGACCTGCTGCCGCGCGACGACCGCTGGCGCCATCAGCACGGCACCCCCGGCCACGGCCGCGACCACGTGGTCCCCGGGTTCCTGCCGCCCTATGCGACGCTGCCGGTGCTGGACGGGCGGCCGGCGCTCGGCACGTGGCAGTCGATCTGCCTGGTGGACACCAACGTCGACAACCCGGTGCGCAAAGTGCGGTTCAGCTACCTGTCCGGTTGACCTTCCTGCGTGCCGTCCGGCCACCCGGATAGGGTCTGCAGGTTATGAGCTATCCGGGCGGTGAGCACGATCCGTACAGCGGTCAACCGGTCCCGCACTACTACGGCGGCGGATCGACCTACCAAGGACTAGGCGCGTTCGACCAGCCTCCGCGCCGCCCGCGCACTCCGCTGATCATCGGTGTCGTCACCGCGATCGTGCTGGTGGCGGGCGGTGTCGGCGTGTACTTTCTGGCCACCGGCGGCGAGGACGAGCCGCAGAACGTCGCCACCGAGTCCTCGACGAGTGCGCCGCCCAGCACGACGTCGCAAAGCCCGATCACGTCGACCGAGTCGAGCCCGCCGCCGGACGACCCACCCTCAGGCGGCGAAAGCAGCAACCTCAAGCCGGTGGTCGCAGGCTGGAAGGCCGTCTTCTCCGCGCGCGAGGGCGCTGCGTTCGACGTGTCGAAGAACTGGACCGTCGAGCCGCCGGACGCACTCGCCGGATTCGAGGACAAAACCGGCCTGCGCGTGGTGATGCACGGGATCGCGACGTACCGGGACGGGTTCTGCTCGGGCAAGCCGAATTCGAATCGCGGTCGTGCGGGTTTCATGACGGCGAAGGACCTGGACCCTGCGAAGATCACCGCCACCGCGGCCAAGCTGTGGGCGACGGCCGCCATGGAGCTGCCGGAGGACTCGCCGAAGGTCAAGCCGACGCCGATCCGCACGATCACGACCCATGACGGCAAGCAAGCGTGGACGTCGACCGCTACGGCAAAGGCCTCCACGGGCGACAAGTGCTCGTCGGACGAGGTGAAGGTCACCGCGGTCGCGTTCAAGCCGCACGCGGAAGGCGACACCGCGCTGTTCATCCTGTACCACGACACGGGCGTGAAGGACGAGCTGCCCGCGGACGAGGCGAAGAAGATCATCGACAGCCTGCGGGCCGTGGGAGGCGACTGACGCAGGCCAGCTGTGCCGTGGAGGCAACGAGCCGCATACAGCGACTGACCTCCGCGGGTCCCGCACAACGCATACCGACTGAGTGCGAGACGTGCGCAGGCGGTCGTGACACGGTCTGCACGGTGTAGGCGAGCAGAGGCGCACCGCCGCTCACTGACCTGGACGGTCGACGCGGGGTAAGCCGGCCGGAGCCGCACCGCCGTTCAGCAGGCGACCCGAGGGCGACTCGTCAGTCCTTGACGAGCTCCACCAGCCGCCGCACCGCCTCGTCGACGGGCACCTCGGTGCGCTCGCCGGTGGCGCGGTCCTTCACCTCGATCACGCCGGACTTCAAGCCCTTGCCGACGATCACGATGGTCGGCACCCCGACCAGCTCGGCGTCGGCGAACTTCACCCCAGGAGTGGCCTTGCGGTCGTCCAGGAAGACCCGCACTCCGGCCGCGTCCAGCTCGCCGGCCAGCTTCTCCCCTGCCTCGAACACCGCGTCGTCCTTGCCCGCCAGCACGATGTGCACGTCCGCGGGCGCCACCTCGCGCGGCCACACCAGGCCCAGCTCGTCGTGGTACTGCTCGGCGATGGCCGCCACCAGGCGCGAGACGCCGATGCCGTAGGAGCCCATGGTGATGCGCACCGGCTTGCCGTCCGGACCCAGCGCGTCCAGTTCGAACGCGTCGCTGAACTTGCGGCCCAGGGCGAAGATGTGGCCGATCTCGATGCCGCGCGCCGCGACCAGCGTGCCCTCGCCGTCCGGCGCCGGGTCGCCCTCGCGGATCTCCGCCGCCTCGATCGTGCCGTCCGGGGTGAAGTCCCGGCCGACCACCAGGTCGACCACGTGGTGGTCGGGCTTGTCGGCGCCGGTGACCCACGCGGTGCCTTCCACCACGCGCGGGTCCACCAGGTAGCGGACGCCGTTCTCCTGCAGCGCCCGCGGGCCGATGTAGCCCTTCACCAGGAACGGGTACTTGGCGAAGTCTTCGTCCTCCAGCACCGCGACGTCGGCCGGGTACACGGCGGCCTCCAACCGCCGCATGTCCACTTCGCGGTCGCCGGGCACGCCGACGGCGAGCAGTTCCCACTCGTCGCTGCCCGGCTGCCTGGTCTTGACCAGCACGTTCTTCAGCGTGTCCGCCGCGGTGAAGGTGCGGCCCAGGTCGGCCTTGGTGTTGAGGAAGTCGACCAGCGTTTCGATCGTCGGGGTGTCCGGCGTGTGGTGCACCTGCGCGGCGGGCTTGTCCTCGATCGACTGCGCGGGCGGTGCAGGCGTGACGACCGCTTCGACGTTGGCCGCGTAATCGGACGCCGTGCTGCGCACGTAGGTGTCCTCACCGGTCGGCGCGTCGGCCAGGAACTCCTCCGACGCCGAGCCGCCCATCGCGCCGGACATGGCCGACACGATCACGTAATTCAGGCCGAGGCGGTCGAAGATCCGGATGTAGGCGTCGCGGTGGGCCTGGTAGCTGCGCTGCAGACCCTCGTCGTCGAGGTCGAACGAGTACGAGTCCTTCATCAGGAACTCGCGACCCCGCAGCACGCCGGCCCGCGGCCGCGCCTCGTCGCGATACTTGGTCTGGATTTGGTAGAGGATGACCGGATAGTCCTTGTACGAGGAGTACTCGCCCTTCACGGTGAGCGTGAACAGCTCCTCGTGCGTCGGGCCGAGCAGGTAGTCGTCTCCCCTGCGGTCCTTGAGCCGGAAGATGTTCGGGCCGTACTCGGTCCACCGGCCGGTCTTCTCGTACGGCTCGCGGGGCAGCAGCGCGGGGAACTGGATCTCCTGCCCGCCGATGGCGTCCATCTCCTCGCGGATGACCTGCTCGATGTTGCGCAGCACCATCATCCCCAGCGGCAGCCACGCGAAACCGCCTGGCGCGACTCGTCGCACGTACCCGGCTCGCACCAGCAGCCGGTGGCTCGGCACCTCGGCGTCCGCCGGGTCCTCACGCAGGGTCCGCAGGAACAGAGTCGACATCCGGGTGATCACGGGTTGCGCTCCTCGCGATGAGGCAATGGAACTTGCGAATGAACGCAGGGTAGTCGCCGCCGCTTCGCAGGTCGCAACCGGTTATCCCCTCCGCGGCGTGGCGGTGTGCGGCTCCTAGGCTCAGCAGCGTGCTGATCGTGCTGCCCCCTTCGGAATCCAAGTCGGCCGGCAGTGGTGGGTCGGACGGCGCGCCGCTCGACCTCGAGTCACTGTCGTCACCGGAGCTGACACCGACTCGCCGCAAGCTGATCGACGCGGTCGTGGACCTGGCCGCCGACGTGGAAGCCAGCAGGGCCGCGCTGGGCCTGAGCGCCAAGCAGGACGCCGAGATCGCCCGCAACGCCGCGTTGTGGACCTCGCCCACCGCGCCTGCGCTGAGCCGCTACACCGGCGTGCTGTACGACGCGCTGGGGGCGGCGGATTTCGATCGGCACCAGCGGGCTCGGGCGGAGGGCCGGCTGGCCATCGCGTCGGCGCTGTTCGGCTTGCTGCGACCGAGTGACGCGATCCCCGCGTATCGGCTTTCTGCGAGCAGCACCGTGCCGGGCGTCGGTTCGCTGCGCAAGCTCTGGCGGCCGGTGTTGACGCCGGTGCTGGAGTCGCTGCCGGGTCCGGTGCTGGACATGCGCTCGGGCGGTTACGTCAACCTGGCGCCGATTCCGCACGCGGTGACTGTGCGGGTCGTGGGACCGGACGGGAAGACGGTCAGCCACTTCAACAAGGCGTACAAAGGCAAGCTCGCGGCGGCGTTGGTGTCCGCGCCGCGGGAACCGTCCACGCTGCGCGGAGTGCTGTCCATCGCCAACCGCGCCGGCCTGGATCTGCGTCAGAACGACGAGCGCGAGCTGGAGCTGCACACCGGCTGACGCGTAATTCGATTGCCCGCGTGCGGCGGGGCGTGCACACTCGGCTGCGCACGGCAGAACGCGACGAGAGGAGGTGCCCGATGTCGACGACGGTTCCGGGTAGCTCCCTGCCCGTCACGTCTGCCCCGGCGATCGCCTGAGAAGCGCTGGTCCGGGGCCCGAATCAGGAGACCCCGAAGGTGTACGAACACGACTACGACCAGCCGGAACAACTTCCCATGCGGCGTTCACGCCGCACCAAGAACTCGGTCGGTCCGTCCCGCCGTGGGCGGTTGACCGAACGGGAGAAGGCTCGGCTCGCACGCGTGCGGGAAGAGGCCTACTCCGACCCCGTGGCGCCCGACGGTGCCGACCGGTGGTCCACGTGGGACCGGGTGGACCAGGGCCCGGTGCCGCGCCCGGACTGGGTCGTCACCGAACTTGCCGCGGTCGACCACGAACTCGGTGTGCTCAAGACCGGTAAGGAAGCCGACGTGCACCTGCTGCGCCGGGGGCTTCCCGACGGACCGCAGGTGTTGCTGGCCGCGAAGCGGTACCGCAGCAGTGATCGGCGGGACTTCCATCGGGACGCCGCGTACCTGGAAGGCAGGCGGATGCGCAGGTCGCGCGAGATGCGCGCGATCGAGCACCGCACGTCGTTCGGCCGGAACCTGATCGCCGAGCAGTGGGCGGTGGCCGAGTTCGGTGCGCTCAGCGCGCTGTGGTCGCTCGGTGCGCCGGTGCCGTACCCGGTACAGCGCGACGGCACAGAACTGCTGATGGAGTTCATCGGTTCCCCCGACGGTGCGGCCGCACCTCGGCTGGCCCAGCTGAGGCCGGATCCCGACGAATTGCACGAGCTGTGGCTGCAACTGGTCGCGTTGCTGGATCTCACGGCGAGTGCCGGGCTGGCCCACGGTGACCTGTCGGCCTACAACCTGCTGGTGCACGACGGCCAGCTGGTGCTCATCGACCTGCCGCAGATCGTCGACGTGGTCGCCAACCCCAACGGCGAATACTTCCTGCAGCGGGACGTGCGCAATGTCGCGGAGTGGTTCCACCGGCGCGGACTACCGGAGTCGATCACCGATGTCGACGGCTTGATCGCGGATCTGCTGACCGTGGCACGGGGGTGAGTCGCGTCATGCAGCGCGGGCGCGGCGGGCTGGGTGGGGTAGTCTGGACAAGTTGTTCATTTTTCGACGCAGATCGCGTCGGGTCCGTCCCCTCAATTGCCCGCCGCGTTCGCGTGCCTGCGGAGCCTGACGGTGACGTACCACCACCGAAAGGCTGACATTGGCTCACCAGAAATCGACCATCCGCGCGCGCTCCCCGCAAGGCGGCAAGAAGAAGCCGCGCCATCGCCACTCCGGCAAAGGGCGCTTCAGCACCGCAGGCGGTCGCGCGGGCTCACGCGGCGCGGGCCGGCCGCGGTCCGGCACGGCGACCCGTCATACCGGCCGTGAGCACGGCGCGGAGACCCGCGAGCGGACGACGTACCAGCACCGTGACCGTGCCGAGCGTCCGTCGTCGGGCACCCGCCGCGACCGTGCCGACCAATCTTTCTCGGCGAATCAGCGTCGGGAAAGCGCTCGCACTGACCGCTCGTTCCGGTCGGACAAGCGCCGGGAGCCGTCCTCCCGGCCTGCCTCGACGGCCAAGCGCGAGCAGACCGCGGTCGTTGCGACCGACACCCGCCCCACTCCGGCCGTGAGCGGCCCCACCGGTTCGTTCGAGAACTTCTCCCTGCCGACCGCGCTGTTGCGCGGCCTGCGCGCCCAGGGCATCCAGGCTCCGTTCCCGATCCAGGCCGCGACCCTGCCGGACGCCATCGACGGCCGCGACGTGTTGGGCCGGGCGCAGACCGGCTCCGGCAAGACGTTGGCGTTCGGCCTGGCCATGCTGACCCGCCTGTACGGCGGCAAGGCACACCCCAAACGGCCGCGCGCCATCGCGCTGGTTCCCACCCGCGAGCTGGCCATGCAGGTGGCCGACGCGCTGACGCCACTGGCCAAGGAAGCCAGGCTGTGGGTCCGCACGGTGGTCGGCGGCATGTCGTTCGACCGGCAGGCGCAAGCACTGCACCGCGGCGTCGACCTGCTCATCGCCACCCCCGGCCGGTTGTCCGACCACGTCCGCCAGGGCACGGCCGACCTGTCCGGAGTCGAGATCGTCACGCTCGACGAAGCCGACCGGATGGCCGACATGGGCTTCCTTCCGCAGGTGCGGGAGATCCTCGACCTGACCCCGGCAACCGGGCAGCGGCTGCTGTTCTCGGCCACGTTGGACAACGCCGTCGGCACGTTGGTCCGTGAGTACATGGACGACCCCGTTCAGCACAGCGTCGCGCCGACGACGGCCAGCGTCGACACCATGGACCACCACGTGTTCCAGGTGGCGCACGCGGACAAGCCGGCGGTGGCGGCGGAGATCGGTGCCCGGACGGGCCGCACGATCCTGTTCGTGCGGACCAAGCACCACGCCGACCGGGTCGCCAAGCAGATGCGCAAGGTCGGGGTGCCCGCCGCTGCCCTGCACGGAGGGAAGACCCAGGGCCAGCGCAACCGCGTGTTGGAGGAGTTCAAGGACGGCCGCTGCTCGGCACTGGTCGCCACCGACGTCGCCGCGCGCGGCATTCACGTGGACGACGTGAGCTTGGTCGTGCACATCGACCCGCCGAACGACGCCAAGGACTACCTGCACCGCGCGGGCCGCACTGCGCGCGCGGGGGCCACCGGCACGGTCGTCACGCTGCTGACGCCGGACCAGAAGCGGTCGATGCGGCGAATCATCCAGCAGGCAGGCGTGCAACCGAGCACCATCCAGGTGCGCCCGGGCGACGCCGAGTTGGCCAGGATCACCGGCGCCCAGCAGCCGTCCGGCGAGCCGTTGCGCGACCCGGTCGAGCGGCGCGGCGGCGGCAAGCGGTCACCGCAGCGCCGCCGCTGAACTCACATCGCCAACAGTTCGAACGAGCAGGCCAGCGGGCAGCCCAGCTGCTTGCCGGCCTGCTCGGCCATACCGCGCAGGAACGGCTCCGGGTCGGCCATCTCCCCTTCCAGCGCCGCCAGGTAGGCCGCGTGCGCTCGCAACGAGGCCACGGACGCGGAGAAGCTGTCGGTGATGTCCACCGCGTGCGTCGGCTGCGGTGAACCGGGCACGGCGACCCACCGAACGCCGTCCCACTTCTCCAGGCCTTCGTCCAGCAGCTCGCGGAACACCCACCGGTTGGCGGCGTCGCGCACCGCGTCGATCGTCGCCTGTCCGGCCACCCGGTGATCGGCCATGTTCAACGCCCCACCCGGCCAGGTCTCTCGATGGTTGTTGGTGATGACCAACTCCGGTCGGTGTCGGCGAATGGCCGCGGCGATGTCCCGTCGGAGACGCAGCGACGGCTCCAGCACGCCGTCCGGGTAGTCGAGGAACTCCACCTCACCGACACCCACGATCGCGGCACTCTCCCGCTGCTCGCGTTCCCGCACCACGGCGGCTTCGGCCGGGTCCATGCTGTCGATGCCTGCTTCCCCGCGGGTCAGCAACAGATACGTGATCTCCTTGCCTTCCGCCGTCCAGCGGGCGATGGCGCCTGCCGCGCCGTACTCCAAGTCGTCCGGATGAGCCACCACGGCGAGCGCCCGGGTGAAATCCGACGGCATTGCGGCGAGTTCGCTCACATGCCCCCACCTCCTCGCGCCGACAGTATCCCGTTGGTGCGACACTGCCGAGGTGACTCACGGCAGCGATGGCGAGCACGTCTTCGACTGGCTCGACGACGAAGCGGTCAAGCGCGCCGAGGCCGGGCTCGTCCGGAGGCTGCGGCCCCGATCGGCCGACGAGGGCGAGCTGCTGGACCTGGCAGGCAACGACTATCTGGGCTTGGCCAGGGACAAGCGGGTGGCGGGCGCCGCGGCGGCGGCCGCTCTGCGCTGGGGCGCCGGATCGACCGGGTCGCGACTCGTCACCGGCTCGACCGAGCTGCACGCCCAACTCGAGCGAGAGCTGGCTCGGTTCTGCGGCGCCGAGGCCGCCCTGGTGTTCTCGTCCGGCTTCTTGGCCAACCTGGGCGCGATCACCGCGCTCACCGGCCGGGACAGCGCCATCGTCACCGACCGCTACATCCACGCATCGCTGATCGAGGGCTGTCGCCTTTCGCGTGCCGACATCGCCGTGGTCGCCCACAACGACCCGGAGGCCGTGGCACACGCCCTGCGTACGCGTCGGCATCGCCGTGCCTTGGTGGTGACCGACGCGGTTTTCTCCGTCGACGGGGACCAGGCACCTCTGGCCGAGTTGGCCGCGGTGTGCCGTCAACAGGGCGCCGCATTGCTGGCCGACGACGCGCACGGACTCGGTGTGCTGGGCGACGGTGGCCGCGGCGCGGTGCATGCCGCGGGACTGACCGGCGCCCCGGACGTCGTCACGACGCTCACGTTGTCGAAGTCGCTGGGGTCGCAAGGCGGGGCCGTGCTCGGCCCGAAGCGCGTGATCCGGCACCTGGTCGACACCGCGCGCAGCTTCATCTTCGACACCGGCCTCGCGCCCGCCAACGCTGCCGCCGCACTGGCCGCGCTCGGTGTGCTGCGTGAGGAACCGGACCGTCCACAGCGCGTGCTGGCGGTCGCAAGCAGGCTCACCGAGCGCCTGGCCGACGCCGGTCTGCCGGTCAGCTCACCCGACGCGGCCGTGGTGTCGGTGCGGGCGCCCTCGCCTGACGACGCCGTGGCCTGGGCGGCCCGCTGCGCCGAGCAGGGTGTGCGCCTCGGATGCTTCCGGCCGCCGTCCGTCCCGGACGGCATCTCACGCTTGCGCCTGACCGCGCGCGCCACGCTCACCGACGATGACATCGACCGGGCCGTCGACGTCATCGTCGCGACCGCCCCGCGCTAGCCAGCGGGCTTACGCATGCGTACGTGCGGAGTCCCGTCCTCCTCCAGGAACTCCTCGCCCTCGATGCGGTAGCCGTAGCGCTCGTAGAACCCGGTCGCGTAGGTCTGGGCGTCGAGCACGGACTCACGCTCCCCGATGTGACGCATCGCGGCGTCCATCAGCCGCGCGCCGAGCCCGGTGCCACGGGCCGACTTCGCGGTACACACCCGTCCGACCCGGATCACACCGTCCTCGTCGAGCAGCCGCACGCAGCCGTCGAGCAGCTCGCCCTGGCCGGGCTGCCACAGGTGCACGGTGGTCGGGAGCAGGTCGAGGCCGTCCACTTCGGCATACGCGGCTTGCTGCTCGACCACGAACACGTCGACGCGCAGCCGCAGCAGCGCGTACAACTGGCTCGCGGTGAGCTGGTCCCCCGTGGCGGTGATGATCGTCATAGGCCGCATCCTGGCACAAGCAGGCCCGCTCAGCCGCCCAATATGTCCCAAGCTCCGGTGTCCGAGCGGGTGTCGGCCGCGGTGGCGATGTCGTCCGCCAGCGCCCGCACCTCCGTGTACACCCCGGGCTTGCCGGGACGCCCGCAGCCCTCACCCCAGGAGACGATGCCGATCAGCCGGTCGCCCACCACGAGCGGTCCACCGGAGTCACCTTGGCACGCGTCGACGCCGCCCTTGTCGTAGCCCGCGCAAACCATCAACGTCGGCTCGAATCGCGTGTACGCCTTCGTGCAGACGTTGTCCGAGCGCACCGGCACTTGCGCACTGCGCAGCGTCCGCGACGACTCGCCATGCTCGTCGACATGGCCCCAGCCGAGGACAGTGGCCTTGCGCCCCGCCTGGTATGCCGCACCGTCTCGCTTGGTGGCCAGGCGCAACGGCCGATACGGCACGCTCCGGTCCAGTTCCAGCACTGCCACGTCGTAGCCTCGGACGGCGCTGCGGTACTCCGGGTGTGTCCAGATGCGCCGTACGCCCACCTCGTGGCCGTCGGACGTGCTGACGTCCTGCCGTCCGACGACGACGGTCAGCGAGTCCTCGTCCTCCCTGGACACACAGTGCGCAGCGGTCACCACCCGATCCGGGGCGAACAAGGCGGCACCGCAGAACTGCCGCCCTCGTTCGTTGGCCAGGTACGCGACATACGGGTAGTCCTCCACCTGCGCCGGTTCGCCGCCGACGATCTGCTCCTGTGACTCGTCCGCCGGCTCGGCCGTCGTCGTCCCGGCGACGAACACCAACGACGCCACCACGGCCAGCACACCGGCAACACACCTGCTCCCTCGCATGGCGGCGACCCTAGGCGCCCCGGCCGCGCACCACGGACAGCGAATCGGACATCGTCGCGGAGTTCACTCCGGTAGGGGTGGAGGGAACACCGAGGGTGGCGACGGGGTTGACTATCACCGTGGAGCACTTCGACTTGGTGATTGTCGGCACGGGATCCGGCAACTCGATTCTCGACCAGCGATTCGCGGACATGAAGGTGGCCATCGTCGAGAAAGGCACCTTCGGCGGCACCTGCCTGAACGTGGGCTGCATCCCCACGAAGATGTTCGTCCACACCGCCGACGTGGCCACCTACGCGGCCAACAGCGAGCGACTGGGGGTCGACGCCGAGCTGGCCGGGGTGCGCTGGGCGGACGTGCGCGACCGGATCTTCGGACGGATCGACCCGATCGCGGAAGGCGGCCGCACCTATCGCATCGAGCACCCGGACAACGCCAACGTCACCGTGTTCGAAGGCGTCGCCCATTTCACCGGCGAACGCAAGCTCGAGGTGATCCCGAACGACGGCAGCGCGCCGCACCAGCTGAGCGCGGACCGTATCGTCCTCGCGGCGGGCAGCCGACCGATCATCCCGGACCTGCCCGGCCTGGACCAGGTCGAATACCACACCTCGGACACCGTCATGCGGCTGGACAAGCTGCCGGAGAGCGCGGTCATCCTGGGCAGTGGCACGATCGCCGCCGAGTTCGCGCACGTGCTGTCCTCGTTCGGTGTCAAGGTCACCATGATCGCCCGCACCAAGCACATCCTGCGTGATCACGACAGCGCGATCAGCGAGCGCATCACCGACATCGCCACCCGCAAGTGGGACGTCCGGTTGGAGTCGCACGCCACTGCCGTCCGCACCACGGAGAGCGGTGTCGCGCTGGAGCTGTCCACCGCCCGCGGACCGGAAACGGTCGAGGCGGAGCTGCTGCTGATCGCCATCGGCCGCAAACCCAACGCCGATCTGCTCAACGTGGAAGCGGGCGGGATCCGCACCGTCGACGGCCGGGTCTGGGTCGACCAGTACCAGCGGACGTCCGCCGAAGGCGTCTACGCGCTCGGTGACCTCAGCTCGCCGGACCAACTCAAGCACGTGGCCAACCACGAGGCGCGGGTGGTCCAGCACAACCTGCTGCACCCCGACGACCCGGTCGCCGCCAACCACGAGCACATCCCGCAGGCGGTGTTCACCTCCCCGCAGATCGCCACCGTCGGCCGCACCGAGGAGCAACTGCGCGCGCAAGGTGTTCCCTACGTCGTGGGCACCCAGAACTACTCGGACGTCGCCTACGGCTGGGCGATGGAGGACACCACGGGCTTCGCGAAAGTCATCGCCGACCCCGAGACCGGCCTGCTGCTCGGCGTGCACATCATCGGCCCGCAGGCGCCGACGGTCATCCAGCCGGCCATCCAGGCGATGAGCTTCGGCCTGGACGCCAAGCGGATGGCGCGCGGCCAGTACTGGATCCACCCGGCCATGCCGGAGGTGCTGGAGAACGCGCTGCTCAACCTGCCGCTGTGACTACGGCAGCGTGAGGATCTCCGCCCCGTCGGCGGTGACGACGATGGTGTGCTCGAACTGAGCGGTCCACTTCTTGTCCTTGGTGGTGACCGTCCAGCCGTCGTCCCAGATGTCGTACTCGATCGTGCCCAGGGTGATCATCGGCTCGATGGTGAAGGTCATACCTTCCTCGATGATCGTGGTGACCGAGGGCTCCTCGTAGTGCAGCACCGTCGGTGGGGTGTGGAACGCCGGGCCGACGCCGTGGCCGGTGAAGTCCCGCACCACGCCGTAGCCGAAGCGCTTGGCGTAGGACTCGATCACCCGGCCGATGACGTTGAGCTGCCTGCCGGGACGCACCGCCTTGATCGCTCGCATGGTGGCTTCCTTGGTGCGCTCGACCAGCAGCCGGGCCTCCTCGGAGACCTCACCGGCCAGGAACGTGGCGTTGGTGTCGCCGTGCACGCCGCCGATGTAGGCGGTGACGTCGATGTTGCAGATGTCGCCGTCCTCGATCACCGTCGAGTCCGGGATGCCGTGGCAGATGACCTCGTTCAGCGACGTGCAGCACGACTTCGGGAAGCCGCGGTAGCCGAGCGTGGACGGGTAGGCGCCGTGATCGCACAGGAACTCGTGCACGACCTTGTCGATGTCGTCGGTGGTGGCGCCGGGCTTGACCGCCTTGCCACCCTCCTCCAGCGCCTGGGCCGCGATCCGGCACGCGACGCGCATCGCCTCGATGACCTCCGGCGTGCGCACACCGTTGCCCCGATCCCGTTGCGGCGCTGGTTTGCCCACATACTCCGGGCGTTCGATCGACGGCGGGACGGCGCGCGGCGGGCTCTGTACCCCGGGCTGCAACGGTTCACGCATACTCCCGACCTTACTGCGGCCGCCCGCGGCCCGAGGCCGGGGCAAGCAAGTCGGCCCGAACGTCACAATCCGCCGAGGAACGCCTTGCTGACCTCGACCGCCGGTTGCGAACTCTCCCCGCCGACCACCAGCACGGCGAACGCCAGGTCCCCGCGATAGCCGGCGAACCAGCCGTGCGAGTGCTTGCCGTCGCCGAACTGGGCCGTGCCGGTCTTGCCGTGCACCGGACCCATCCCGCGCAGTGCCGTCGCGGTGCCCTCGGTGACCACGCGCCGCATCATGTCGCGCAACGCGGCGGCGTCCTTCGCGGCCAGCGGCTTGCCCAGGCCGGTGGCCTTGACCTTGTCGCCGTCCATCAACGACGGCACCGGTGTGCGGCCTTCTCGCACGGTCGCCGCGGCCAGCGCCATGCCGAACGGGCTGGCCAGCACCTTGCCCTGCCCGAAGCCGTTCTCCGCGCGCTGCACCAGCGAGCCCGACGGCGGCGCCGAGCCGGTGATCGTGGTGAGGCCGGGGATGACGAAGTCCGCGCCGATGCCGAGGTCACGCGCGGCGTCGGTGAGGGCGTTGGCGGGCATCCGCGCGGCGAGCCGGGCGAACGTGGTGTTGCACGACTTGGCGAACGCCCGCGACAGCGGCACCGTGCCCAGCTGGAAGCGTTTCTCGTTCGGCACCAGCCGGCCCCCGATCACCGTCGTGCCCGGGCAGTCGACCTTGCTGCGCGGAGTCACCTCCTTGGCGCGCAGTGCGGCCAGCGCGGTGGCGATCTTGAACGTCGACCCGGGCGGATAGCGACCGGTCAGCGAGATGGCGCCCTGCTTGTCGGCGGCCTCGTTCTGCGCGACCGCCAGGATGTCCCCCGTGGACGGCTGCAGCGCCACCAACGCGGCGGGCTTGCGCACGTCGTCCACGGCCTTCTCGGCCGCCGTCAGCACTTTCCGGCTCAGTGTGGTCTTCACCGCCGCGCCGTGCTTGGGCTCGACCCGGTGCAGCTCGGCGACCTCCGCGCCGAGCGAGTCCTTGGCGATGACCCGCCAGCCCGCCTCACCCGCGATGCGCTCGGTCACCATCGACCGGACTGCCGGCAGCACCTGCGACCCGAAGTCCTTCGTCGGCGTGAGCAGGCGGGTCTGCCGGGCGAACTTCACGCCGGGCAAGTCGTAGATCGCAGCCTTCACCGACTGGTAGTCGCCTTCGCGCAGCACGGCCACCAGCGTCGAGTCGTTCTTGCCGGTCGCCTTGCGCGCCTCGGCCACGATCGAGTCGGCGGTGATGGACCGGTCGAACGTGCGCAGCGAGGCAGCGAGAGAACGGGCGACCCGCTGCACCCCGCCGGCCTGCTTGGCCTCGGCGGGATACAGCATCACCGACACGACCTGGCCCGGCTCGAGCAGCTTCGCCCCGTCCCGGTCCAGGACCGGCGCCAACTCGGGTGTCTCGCTCTCCATCGCCAGCGTCTGCTGCGCGGCGAGCTTCGGGTGCAGCGCCGACGGCGTCCAACGCACCTGCCAGGAATCGTCGTGCGGAACCAGTTCGACCTTGGTGCGGTAACTCCACGTGCGGTCGTGCGGCAGCTGCCAGGTCACCGTGTAGTCGGCGGTCGCGACGCCGTCGGACTCGGTGACCTCGCCGACCGAGACCCGGACCTTCTCCGGCGCGAGGGCCTGCTTGGCCTGCCGCAGGGCCGCCTCGGCGGTCTTCGGCGCGTCGGTCATCCGCGCCGCCTTCGCCGGGTCGCCGAAAGCCGCGCCGAACGCGCGCGCGGCCTCGTCCGCACCGGTGGAGGAGAACAATCCGCAAGCCGCCAGTACTCCGGCCAGCACGACGGTCAGGCCCCAGCACAGCGTGCGACGTATCACGCTGGTGGAGTATGCCCGATTCCCACGACGAGCTCGGAACAGCGTCAGAACAGCACCGTGGCGAACTCGCCCACCTGCCGGAATCCGACCTTGCGGTAAGCGGCCAGCGCGGGCTTGTTGTAGGAGTTCACGTACAGGCTGGCGGTCCGGTGCAAGTCCTCGACCAGGTGCGCGACCACGGCAGCGGTGCCGGCCGTGCCGAGGCCCCGTCCGCGCCAGTGCGGATGCACCCATACGCCCTGGATCTGTCCCACGGTCGACGAGAGGGCGCCGATCTCGGCCTTGAAAATCACTTCGCCGTCACAGAACCGCGCGAACGCCCGGCCGCTGGAGATCAGTTCGGACACCCGGGTCCGGTAGCTCGCGCCACCGTCGCCGAGCCGCGGGTCGACCCCCACCTCTTCGATGAACATCGCGATGGCGGCGGGCAAGTAGGTGTCCAACTCGCTGGGATGCACGCGACGCACCAGCGGGTCCGGTTTGACCGCGGGCGGGCCGTCGACGGCCATCAGCGGCTGGGACTCCCGCACGTCGCGGGCCGGGCCCCAGGCCATCGCCAGCTCTTCCCACAGGCCCATCACCTGTTCGGCCGGGCCGACCAGCGACGAACACTGCCTGGCCCGACGCAGCGCCCGGTCGGCGAACGCGCGCCACGCCGCCTGGTCTCCGCGCAACGGGATCATGTTCGGGCCGTAGAAGCACAACGCGTCCAGCCACAGCGACCGCAGGGCGCGATGCTCCAGCGCCCACAGTTCGCCCCCCAGCCTGCGTGGTTCCAGGCCCACCGCCTCGATCCGCGACGTCACCATGCAGCTGCCGATCGGATCGTCGGCGAGTGCAGCGCGAATCGCGGCGTGATCCCGCGCGTCCAGCACCCTCGTCCCTACCAGCCGCAGCACTCGTTCAGCCTGCCAGACATTTCGGACTTCCGCCTACTCTCCGGCCCGCTGTGGCCCGGTTGACCGGGAAAAATGCCGGAGTGGGGCACCCGGACGCCTCATGCGGCATCGACGCGCAGGTGCGGTGTCTCCTCGGCGATCCAGGTCGTGGGCGTGCACCCGGCGAGCCTGCGCCATTCGTTGGTCAGATGGGCCTGGTCGTAGAAGCCGCACGCCACGGCCAGCTCCGCCAGGGACTGCGTCGGCCGTCGCAGCAACGCCTCCTTCGCCCGCTCGAACCGCAGCACTCGGGCGGCTTCCTTGGGCGACAGCCCCACCTGGGCGCGGAACCGTTCCCGGAAGTGCCGTTCGCTCCAGCCGACCTCCTCGGCGAGTTCACCGACAACCGCCGCTCCGGTCGCCATCCGACGCCACGTCCAGGCGATCTCCGGTGCCACCTGGTGGTCGGCCGAGACCTGCCGCACCGCCGCCAGCAACGCGGCATCGAGCACCGCGAACCGCTCGGACCAGGTCTTGGCTTCGTACAGGCGTTCCGGAAGGTGCGTCAGCGCCGCGGGGCCCACCTCGGTCATGTCCGTCAGCACACCGGACAACTCCGCGCTCGACACACCCACCAGGGCACGCGCCCCGAGCGGGTTGATCTCCAGCTGGATGCCGCACTGCGTCCGGTCCTGCTCGATGAGGACCGGGCTGGTGTGCAATCCGCCGAGGGCCGCTTGTAGCCGGGCGTTCGGTTCGGCGAAGCGCAGCGGGTCGGCCAGACTGATCGCTGCAGAGACATGTCGCGACGGCAGGCCGCGGTGTACGGCCAGCGTGACGTCGTCCTGCCGGTAGCCGACGTAGCGCGAAACGTACGGCCGCACCGCGGGGTGCGGCTCACGCGTCACGAACTCGTTGGGCACGCCCTCACGGTACGCGCGCGGACGAGGAGGCTCAGCTGACCGAGACGGTGGGAGCACCGTCGCCGAGGGCCTCGCCGGACTCGGCCGCTTCTTCCGCGATGCGCATGGCCTCCTCCAGGAGGGTCTCCACGATCTTGTGCTCCGGCACGGTCTTGATGACCTCGCCCTTGACGAAGATCTGCCCCTTGCCGTTGCCGGAAGCCACCCCGAGGTCGGCTTCCCGCGCCTCGCCGGGTCCGTTGACCACGCAGCCCATGACGGCCACGCGCAGCGGTACCTCGAGGCCCTCCAGGCCCGCGGTGACCTCGTCGGCCAGCTTGTAGACATCGACCTGAGCACGTCCGCAGGACGGGCAGGAGACGATCTCCAGCTTGCGCGGCCGCAAGTTCATCGACTGCAGGATCTGCAGCCCGACCTTGACCTCCTCCACCGGCGGCGCGGACAGCGACACCCGGATGGTGTCGCCGATGCCCTGCCGCAACAGCGCGCCGAAGGCGACCGCGGACTTGATGGTGCCCTGGAACGCGGGACCGGCCTCGGTCACACCGAGATGCAGCGGGTAGTCGCACTGCTCGGCCAGGATCTCGTAGGCCCGGATCATGGTGACCGGGTCGTGGTGCTTGACGCTGATCTTCAGGTCGTGGAAGTCGTGCTCGGCGAACAGCGACGCCTCCCACAACGCCGACTCGGCCAGCGCCTCCGGGGTGGCCTTGCCGTACTTCTTCATCAGCCGCGGGTCCAGCGAGCCCGCGTTGACGCCGATGCGGATCGGCGTGCCGTGGTCCTTGGCCGCCTGGGCGATCTCGGCGACCTTGTCGTCGAACTTCTTGATGTTGCCAGGGTTGACCCGCACCCCGGCGCACCCGGCCTCGATGGCGGCGAAGACGTACTTCGGCTGGAAGTGGATGTCGGCGATCACCGGGATCTGCGACTTCTTGGCGATCGCGGGCAACGCCGCCGCGTCGTCCGCGGACGGGCAGGCGACCCGCACGATGTCGCAGCCCGCCGCGGTCAGTTCGGCGATCTGCTGCAGCGTGGCGTTCACGTCGGCGGTGACGGTGGTCGTCATCGATTGCACCGACACCGGGTAGTCGCTGCCGACGCCGACCGAACCGACCATGAGCTGCCGCGTCTTGCGTCGTTCCGCCAGCACGGGGGGTGGTGTGCCGGGCATTCCGAGGTCGATGGTCACGGCCCCCACGATACCGACGTCGCCCACGGCCACGCCGCCCCCGGCGACCCAGCTCACCCTCGGTGTTCGCCGCTAGTTGGGGAACAGCCGGATCGGGTTGACGATGTCCGCCGTGACGGTCAGCAGCACCACCGCACCACCGACCACCACCAGCACCATCGTCACCATGGACAGCTTGCTGTAGTCGACCGGGCCACCAGCGGGCTTGCCCCGCAGCTTGCGCACCCAGTCACGCACCTTCTCGTACCACGTCACCGCGATGTGTCCGCCGTCCAGCGGCAGCAGCGGCAGCAGGTTGAACACGCCGATGAAGAAGTTCAGGCTGGCCAGCAGCAGCAGGAACAACTCCCACAGGCCCGCTTCCACCGCTTCGCCACCGATCCGGCTGGCTCCCACCACCGAGACCGGGGTGTCCGGGTCGCGCTCCTCGCCGAAGATCGACTCCACCACGGCCGGGATGCGCTCCGGGAAGCGCAGCAGCGCGTCCCAGGTCTTGGCGAACATGTCGCCGGTGAACGTCAGCGTGGCCGGGACCGCGTCCCACACTCCGTAGTCGTACTGGCGGGGGAAGCTGACCCCGATCATGCCGACGGTCTCCAGCGCGGGTTTGCCGTTCTCGACCACCGGGTTACCCGTCTGCGGGTCGAACTTCGGCCGCTTGACCTGCACCACCTCGACGGTGATCGGCACTTCCTTGCCGTCCCGCTCCACGGTCAGCTTCAGCGGGCCCTCGTGCTCGCGGACGATGTCCTGCACCTCGCCGTAGTTCGACACCTCTTTGCCCGCGACGGCGACGATCACGTCGCCTTGCTGCAGACCCGCTTCCTTCGCGGGCGCGCGGTCGCCCGGCGCGCAGCTGAGGTCGCGCAGCGCCTCCGGGGTCGTGGCGTCCTTGGCGCAGCTGACCTGGGCCAGCTCCGGGGTGCCGTTGAGGTTCGGCAGCCCCATGCTGACCGCCAGCAGGTACAACACGACGAAGCCCAGGATGAAATGGGTGAACGACCCGGCCGCCAGCACCACGGTGCGCTTCCACACCGGGTAGCGCCACATCGCGCGCGGCTCCTCGTCCGGGGTCACCTCGTCCAGCACGGTCATGCCCGCGATGTCGCAGAAGCCGCCGAGCGGCACCGCCTTCAGGCCGTACTCGGTCTCGCCGCGACGGAACGAGAACAGGCGGGGACCGAACCCGACGAAGTACCGCCGCACCTTCATCCCGAACATCTTCGCGGTGGCCAGGTGTCCCGCCTCGTGCAAGGCGATGGAGACACAGATGCCCAGCGCGAACAGGATCACGCCGAAGATGTAGACCACGCTATGAGTTCCTTCCCCGGGCCCGCTGACGTGCCCACTCCTCCGCCGCGAGCACGTCGTCGATGTCGCGTGGTTCACGACGCCACTCGTCGGCCGCGCTCACCACCTCCGACACAGTGTCCACGATCGAGGTGAAGCCGGCGTTCTGCGCTCGGAAGGCCGCCACGGCTTCTTCGTTGGCCGCGTTGTACACCGCCGGCACGCACCCGCCCATCAAGCCCGCTTCCCGGGCCAGTTCGACGGCCGGGAACGCCTTGTTGTCCAACGGCTCGAAAGTCCAGGTCGCAGCCTTGCTCCAGTCGCACGGAGCGGACGCGCCGGGGAGCCGGTCCGGCCAGGTGAGCGCCAGCGCGATGGGCAGTCGCATGTCCGGCGGGCTCGCCTGGGCGATCGTCGAGCCGTCGGTGAATCGCACCATCGAGTGGACGATCGACTGCGGGTGCACGACCACCTCGATGCGGTCGTAGGGCACGTCGAACAGCAGTTTCGCCTCGATCAGCTCCAGGCCCTTGTTCACCAGGGTCGCCGAGTTCACGGTGATCACCGGCCCCATGTCCCACGTCGGGTGGGCCATCGCCTCCTGCACCGTGACGTTCTCCAGGTCCGCCCGCGTGCGGCCACGGAACGGCCCACCGGATGCGGTGAGCACCAGCGCGTCGACCTCCTCCGCCCGGCCGCCGCGCAGCGCCTGCGCCAGCGCCGAGTGTTCGGAGTCGACAGGCACGATCTGCCCCGGTCGGGCCGCGGACAGCACCAGCGGGCCGCCGGCGACCAACGACTCCTTGTTGGCCAGCGCCAGCGTCGCACCGGTCTCCAGTGCCCGCAGCGTCGACGTCAGCCCCAACGATCCGGTCACGGCGTTGAGCACGACGTCCGCTCGCACCGCGTCGATCAGCTCGGCGCAGGCGTTCTCGCCGGCGAAGATGCGCGGCAGCCGGAACTGTCCCGCCGCGTATCCGCGCCGCTGCGCCTCCGCGTACAGCGCCAGCTGCACGTCTTCCACCGCGGTGGGGCGGACCACGGCGATGGCGTCCACCTGGTGGGCGATCGCCTGCTCGGCCAGCAATGTCGGGTTGCTGCCGCCCGCCGCGAGCCCGGCGGCACGGAACCGGTCCCGGTTGTCGGCGATGACGTCCAGCGCCTGGGTCCCGATCGATCCGGTGGAGCCGAGCACGAGCACGCTGCGGCGGTCGTGGACACCGTGTGTGGTCACCACTTCATTCTGGCCGACACCGGGCACGCACCCCGCGCCTGGTGTGCGATCATCGGGCGGAAAGCACCCGTGGCACGGGCAGCAGGCAGGAGGAGCACCCGGTGGCTGGACAGGAACTGGAAACCAGGTCCAACGTCGACCCGGCGGACGAGCCGTCGGCCGAGTGGGGTTGGCACGGCAGCTTCCCGAACCTGGTTCAGGTGATGGGGTGGGCCATCGTCGCCATCTTGCTGCTGATGCTGATCGGCAACCACGTCGGCCGGGTGGAGGACGTGTGGCTGGTCGGGCTGGCCGCGGTCATCGCCGGCGCGCTGGTTCTCGACCTGCGCAAGCGCCGCACCGCCTGGCGCCGCTGACCGCGAATCGAACTCCGCCCGACCGGGTATCCGGCCGGGCATGAGTGATCCACGCCTGAGCGATTGCCTGCCCGACGGCCTCGACGAGGAAACGGTCGACGCCGTCGGCAAACTGACCGAGGCACTCGAGACGGTCGAGGTCGCCCGCGGGCACCTGTACGCGTTCCATCAACTCACCGGGTCGGCCGACTTCAAGGTCGGCGAGGCCGTCGAGGGGCTGGAGCGGGCAGGGCACACCGAGCTGGCCGAGCGCCTCAAGCGCGAACTCGTGGGCCGCAACGTGCTTCCCGGCCGGTGGACGTTCCAGGTCGTCGAGGACTACGACGAGACCTACTACCAGCCGTTCAAGGAGTTCGAGCAGCAAGCGCGCAAGCTGACCAACGGCATGCCGCACCTGCACGAAGCGCAGCTCAAAGCGCAACGGCGCACGCCTGGGGAGTCCGGACACGAAGCCACGCCGGCCGATGCAGGCGGGTGCCACCCGATCGCTCGAATGGTGGAAACCTCTTCTCGCATCGTGGACGCGGTAGGCCCTCACCGGCGCGATCGTTAGCGTCGTATCCAGTACAGCCACGACTGGAGGAGACGCCGATGGCCGACGGTTGGTCGTTCGAGACCAAGCAGATCCACGCAGGTGCCCAACCCGACCCGACCACCGGTTCCCGGGCCACCCCGATCTACCAGACCACGTCCTACGTCTTCCGGGACACCAAGCACGGTGAGGACCTGTTCAGCCTCGCCGAGCCGGGCAACATCTACACCCGGATCATGAACCCGACGCAGGACGTGCTCGAGCAGCGTGTGGCCGCGCTCGAGGGCGGTGTCGCCGCGCTGGCGTTCGCATCCGGATCGGCGGCCACCACCGCGGCGATCCTCAACCTCGCGGGCGCGGGCGACCACGTCGTGTCGAGCCCGTCGCTGTACGGCGGCACCTACAACCTGTTCCACTACACGCTGCCCAAGTTGGGCGTCGAGGTCAGCTTCGTCGACGACCAGGACGACCTGGACGCCTGGCGCGCGGCGGTCCGCCCGAACACCAAGGCGTTCTTCGGCGAATCGCTGGCCAACCCGGGCAGCAACGTGCTGGACATCCGGGCGGTCGCCGACATCGCGCACGAGGTCGGTGTGCCGTTGATCGTGGACAACACCGTGCCGACCCCGTACCTGCTGCGCCCGATCGAGCACGGCGCCGACGTGGTCGTGCACTCGGCCACCAAGTACCTGGGCGGCCACGGCACCACGATCGCCGGTGTGCTGGTCGACGGCGGCACGTTCGACTTCGGCGCGCACCCGGAGCGGTTCCCCGGCTTCAACGAGCCCGACCCGAGCTACCACGGCTTGAAGTACTGGGAGGCCCTCGGCCCGGGCGCGTACGCCGCGAAGGCCCGGGTGCAGCTGCTGCGTGACACGGGCGCGGCGATCGCCCCGCTGAACGCGTTCCTCATCCTGCAGGGCATCGAGACGCTGTCGCTACGCATCGAGCGGCACGTGTCCAATGCCCAGGCGCTGGCCGAGTGGCTGGAGCAGCGGGACGAGGTGGAGCGCGTGTTCTACGCGGGTCTGCCGTCCAGCCCGTTCTACGCGGCCGCGCAGAAGTACTTGCCGAAGGGCGCGGGTGCCGTGGTGTCGTTCGAGCTGCGCGGCGGTGTGGACGCGGGCCGGGCGTTCGTCGACGGCACCGAGCTGCACAGCCAGCTGGTCAACATCGGTGACGTACGCAGCTTGATCGTGCACCCGGCCAGCACCACGCACAGCCAGCTCAGCCCGGAGGAGCAGCTGGCCAGCGGCGTGACCCCGGGTCTGGTGCGGCTGTCGGTCGGGCTGGAAGGACTCGAGGACCTCAAGGCGGATCTGGAGGCCGGCTTCCGGGCCGCCAAGGCGGCGCTGTGACACCTGGTCATTCCCTCCCCCCGCCTGCCACCGGTGCGTGGCGGGCGGGGGATCCGCTTGGTCGCCGGTTGTTCTACACCCACCCCGAGCCGTTTCGGCTCGAGGTGGGTGAACAGCTACCTGGGTACGTACTCGCCTACGAGACGTGGGGTCGGTTGAACGCGGACGGTTCCAACGCCGTCCTGATCGAACACGCGTTGACCGGCGACAGCCACGCGGCAGGACCGGTCGAACCGGGACATCCCAGCCCGGGCTGGTGGGACGGTCTGATCGGGCCGGGTCGGGCGCTCGACACCGACGAATGGTTCGTCGTGGTGCCCAACGTGCTCGGCGGATGTCAGGGCTCCACCGGACCGGCGTCGCCGGCTCCGGACGGACGTCCGTGGGGGTCGCGCTTCCCGCAGATCACCATCCGCGATCAGGTCAACGCGGAGATTGCGCTGGCCGACCATCTCGGCATCGAGCGCTGGGCCGCGGTACTCGGCGGATCGATGGGTGGCATGCGCGCGCTGGAGTGGGCGGCAGGCTACCCGCATCGTGTCGCGACCGCCCTGCTGTTGGCCTGTCCCGCCGCGAGCTCGGCCGAGCAGATCGCCTGGGCAAGCCCGCAGATCCACGCCATCCTGTCCGACCCCAACTGGCGAGGCGGCGACTACTACGACGCGCCTGCCGGCGGCGGCCCACACGCCGGTCTGGGCATCGCCCGCCGGATCGCACACCTGTCCTACCGCAGCGAGCACGAGCTGGCGGTCCGGTTCGGCCGATCACCGCAGGACGACGAGAATCCGCTGACCGGTGGCAGGTTCGCCGTCGAGTCCTACCTCGACCACCACGCGGACAAGCTCGTTCGGCGGTTCGACGCGAACAGCTACGTGGTGCTGACGCGCGCGATGAACCTGCACGACGTGGGCCGCGACCGTGGCGGCGTCGGCGAAGCGCTGAAGCGGATCACCGCACGCACCATCGTCGCCGGGTTCGACAGCGACCGGTTGTACCCGCTGTACCAGTCGCACGAGCTCGCCGACGGCATCCCGACGTCCGGCCCGGCGCGGGTGATCTCCTCGCCGTACGGGCACGACTCGTTCCTGATCGAGATCGACGAGGTCGCCACGCTGATCAAGGACCTGCTCGCCTGACGTCAGGGCTCGATGAGCCCGGCCCGGATGGCGTAGCGGGTCAGCTCCAGCCGGTCCCGCAGCCCGAGCTTCTGCAGCAGGTTGGCCCGGTGCCGCTCGACCGTCTTGACGCTGATGTGCAGCATGGCGGCGATGTCCCTGGACGAGTGGCCCTCGGCGACGAGCTTGAGGACCTCTTCCTCCCGCTCGGTGATCACTCGGGGCGGCTCGTCCTCCTCGGCGCGGTCCAGGAAGCTGCGGATCAAGGCGCTGACCGCCCCGGGGTAGAGGAACGGTTCGCCGCGCATCGCCGCCCGGCAGGCCTCCACCAGGTCGCGGTCGGCCACCGACTTGAGCACGTACCCGGACGCACCTGCCTTGAGCGCCTCGAACAAGTACTGCTCGTTGTCGTACATGGTCAGCATCAGCACGCGGATGCCGGGAATCTGCCTGGTCAGTTCGCGAGCCGCCTGCAGGCCGGTCATCCGGGGCATCGCGATGTCCAGGATCGCCAGGTCCGGCCGCTCCTGTTTGGCCTTGGCGACCGCTTCCGCCCCGTCGCCGGCCTCCGCGATCACCGCCAGGTCCGGCTCGCTGTCCAGGATCATCCGCACGCCGCGACGCACCAGCTGGTGGTCGTCGGCCAGCAGGATGCGGATCTTCGACGTCGTGGTGCTCACCTGCGCTCCAGTTCACGAACGGGGACGCGGAGGCACACCTCGGTGCCGCCACCTGCGCCAGAAGTCAAGTCCAGCTGGGCGCCGATGAGCAGCGCTCGCTCCCGCATGCCGCGGATGCCCGCGCCTTCCGGGCTGTCGCCCAGCCCGCGCCCGTTGTCACGGACCAGCAGCACGATCGCGTCGTCGTCGACCATCAGGTGCAGTTCGGCGCGGGTGGCCCGGGAGTGCCGGGCGGTGTTGGTCAGTCCTTCCTGCGCCACGCGATAGATGACGAGTTCGACCTGCGGGTCCAACGGTGGGATGTCCGGGTCGATGCGGCGCTTGACGGTGATGGTCGATTCGGCCGCCAGCGCCTTCAACGCACTGGTCAGCCCCAGCTCCTCCAGCACACCTGGCCGCAACCTGCGGGCGATGCGACGAATCTCGTCGAGGCTGCTGCGCGTGGTCTCCTGCACCTGGTGCAGCTCCTGGCGGACGTCCTCGTCGGCATGATCGGCCACCCGTTTGAGCTCCAGCAGCACCGCGGTCAGCGTCTGCCCGACCTCGTCGTGCAGCTCCTGCGCCACCCGCCGCCGCTCGGCCTCTTGCGCCGACAGCGCACGGGCCGCACTGGAACCTCGCTCGGCCTCCAGCCGGTCGAGCATGGCGTTGAACGTCCGGATCAGCTCGGCGACCTCACCGCGTCCGCGAGCGGGCAGCCGGGGCACCGGTTTGAGCAAGTCCGTCGTACTCATCGCGCGCGTCAAGCGGTGCAGCGGAGCCAGGCTGACCCGCAGCAGCACTGCGTTTGCCACCAGCACCACCAGCACACCCGCGCCGACGATCAGGACTTCCGTGAGCAGCACTGGTGTCGATACAGTGACTGGTCCGAGCAGAAGCGCGGCACCGGCCACCACCAGCACGATCGCGTTGAGCAGGAATATCCGCCCGAACAGCGACATGGGCGGCCCTCCTTGGTCTTCAGCCGAGCTTCGCCGGTGGCTCGGCGGCTGTCCATACGGGGCAACACCCAGTTTCGCCGAGGCGCGACCCGCGTCCTGCGCTGCCCGGCGGCGCCGGATATACATGGTTTACCCGATCGAGTATGGGTGTTCGCACCGATGCACCCTTCGCCCGGCTAACGATTGAATGGCATCCCGGGCGACTGAGGCCCCGGGATGCCCGTGACCACAAACGGACGGAAGACCCCGATGCAGGCTGGCGACATCGCCCAGAACGTGCCCACCGTGACCGCGGACGACGTCGTTTCCCGTGCAGTGCGCCTGATGGCCGTGCGCAGGCTCCCTGGCTTGGTGGTAGTCGATGCGAAAGGGCGTCCGTCCTTCGTCCTACCCGGAACCCAGGTGCTGCGCCTGGCCGTACCCGACGCGTTCCAGGAAGATCCGGCGCTGACGCGCACCATCGACGAGGAACACGCCGATCAGTTCTGGATGGAACTCGGCGAACGGACGGTCGGCGACTGCATCCCCAAACCCGTGCCGAAGCCGGTGACCGTGCGATCAGACGCGACATTGCTCGAGGTCGCCGCGCTCATGGCGCGTGCCCACAGCCCGTTGGTCGCCGTCGTGGACTCGCACGGCAGGCTGACCGGTGGCATCACGCTTGAGCGGCTGATCACCAGCCTCGCCGTGTTCGGGCCGGACGACAACGGCGGATTCGGAGCGAGCCGATGAGTGCCATCGCGGCACTCTCGATCTTCATCGTCGCGTACTTCTTCATTGCCACCGAAAAGATCAACAAGGTCAAGGTGGTGCTGATCGCGGCGGGTGTCATGGCCGTGTTCGGCCTGATTCCCGGCTCCGAGGTCTTCTTCTCCGAACACGAAGGCATCGACTGGAACGTCATCTTCCTGCTGTTCGGGATGATGATCATCGTCGGGATCGTCAAGCAGACCGGTCTGTTCGACTTCCTGGCGATCTGGGCGGCGAAGAAGTCGCGCGGCAAGCCGTACCGGCTGATGGTCATGCTGATGCTGATCACCGCGATCGGCTCGCCGTTCCTGGACAACGTCACCACGATCATGCTGGTCGCGCCGGTGACCATGGTCGTGTGCAACCGGCTGCGAATTTCCCCTCAGCCGTATCTGATCGCGGAGATCCTGGCGTCCAACATCGGCGGTGCGGCCACGCTGATCGGTGATCCGCCGAACATCATCATCGGTAGCCGGGCGGGCCTGACGTTCAACGACTTCCTGATCCACATGGCGCCGGTCGTGGTGGCGATCTTCGCGCTGTTCGTGCTGCTCACCCGCTGGCTGTTCCGCAACTCGTTCGAGTACCACCCGGAGCGGGTCGCTTCGGTGATGGCGTTGAACGAGCGCCGGGCGATCACCGACATGCGGATGTTGCGTCGCTGCCTCGCGGTGTTCGCGCTGGTCGTGCTGGGCTTCTGCTTGCAGACCGTGGTCGGCCTCGACCCCGCGATCGTGGCTCTGGTCGGCGCCGGCCTGATGCTGTTGGTCACCAACGCCGACGTCAACGACGTGATGGAAGAGGTGGAATGGCCGACGCTGATCTTCTTCTTCGGCCTGTTCGTGATGGTCGCCGGGTTGGTGCACACCGGCGTCATCGCCACCGTCGGCGAGTACACCGCCACCGTGTTCGGCGACAACTACCTGCTGGCGGCGACCGGTTTGCTGTTCGGCTCGGCGGTCTTCGGCGCATTCTTCGACAACATCCCGTACGTCGCGACGCTGGCGCCCATCGTGCAGGGCATCACCGACGGCATCACGGACCCGGCCACCGCGGACGCCTTGTGGTGGGCGTTCGCGCTGGGCGCCGACTTCGGTGGTAACGGCACGGCAGTGGCCGCGAGCGCGAACGTGGTCGCCATCGGCATCGCGGCCCGCAGCGGTCACCACATCAGCTTCTGGCAGTTCACCAAATACGGCATCATCGTCACGATCTGGAGCGTCGCGCTGGCTTGGGTCTACGTCTGGCTGCGGTACTTCGTGTAGTCAGCAGGGCCGCGGCGGCTCCAACTTCTCCAGCCAGATGGTGAGCAACTGCTCGAGCTCCTTGACCTGCTCCGGGGTGAGCTCGGACAGCAGCCGCCGTTCGTTGCGCAGGTGCTCCACCACGGCCCGGTCGATGAGGTCGCGGCCTGCCGGTGTCAGTGCCACGACCCGGCCACGGCCGTCCTCCTCGCTCGGGCGGCGGGTCACCAGGCCCGCGCACTCCAGGCGATCGATGCGTTTGGTGACCGCGCTGGTGGTGACCATGGTGTGCGCCGCGATCTCGCCCGGTGCGCGCTCGAACGGCTCCCCTGCCCGGCGCAGTGTCGCCAGGACGTCGAACTCGCCCTCGCTGAGCCCGAAGCGCCGGTAGATCAGTCGTAGCTGGTCGGTGAGCAGCAAGCCGACGCGGTGCAGACGACCGATGACTCCGATCGGGCTGACGTCGAGCTCCGGCCACACGTCGGCCCAGGCAGCCTGGATACGCGCTACGTGGTCCATTGGTTGGGACGCCTCGTTGCGGTGTTTTCCTTGGAAAGTATCTTGGTTTCCATGGAAAATACCTTGCGTTGGAGCCTCGTCACCGCGATCGCTCCGATTGCGTGGGGCTCGACGTACTTCGTCGCTCACGAGTTCATTCCTCCCGGACATCCCCTGCTCGGCGGGATGCTGCGCGCGCTGCCGGCTGGTCTCATCCTGCTCGCTTTCCGCCCCCGGCTGCCACATGGGTCCTGGTGGTGGAAATCGCTGGTCCTCGGCACGCTCAACGTCGGCGCGTTCTTCGTGCTGATCTACGTCGCGGCGCAGTCCCTGCCCAGCAGCCTGGCTTCCACGATCATGGCCCTGTCCCCCGCCGCGCTGATCCTGCTGGCCTGGCCCCTGGCGTCGGAGAAGCCGACGGCCAGGGCACTGGCCGGGGCCGCGATCGGCATCACCGGCGCCTGTCTCATGGTGTTCACCGCGGTTCATGACGTCGATCCGATCGGCGTGGTCGCATCGGCGTCGGCGATGCTGATGTCCTCGCTGGGCTTCATCCTGGCCAAGCGGTGGAACACCGGCGACGTCGATGCCCTGACGTCGACGGCCTGGCAATTGGTCGCGGGTGGGCTGCTGCTCACGCCGGTGGCGATCTCCGTCGAGGGCTGGCTCCCGCCGCTGGACGGCGCCGCGATCGCCGGCTACGTGTACGTGGGGTTGGTGTCCACCGCAATCGCCTACGCGGCCTGGTTCAACGGTCTTGCCCACCTGCCCGCATCGGCCGTCGGCCTGATCGGACTGCTCAACCCGGCTACCGGCGTGCTGCTCGGGACCGCGATCGCGGGCGAGCTGCTCAGCGCTCGCCAGATCATCGGGCTCGGACTGATCGTCGTGGGACTGTTGTTCAGTCAGCGGATCGCCGGCGCGCGGCGGCGAGTTCCTCGGCCGCAGCCCGCGCTCAGCGAGGCGTGATCTCCGGCTGCCGCCAGTAGCCGCAGAAGTAGACCTGGTCCTTGCCGAACCCGCGCTCGTTGACCAGGTGTCTGCGCACCGAGGTGGCCAGGCTCGATTCGCCGGCCACCCACGCGTAGCAGTCCTGCGGTTGCACCGTCGCCGATCGCAGTTCGTTCAGCACCCGGAGACCCCGGGGCGCTGCGGTCGGCGCGCGGTGCAGCCACCGGATCTCGGCATTCGGCGGGCAGAACAGCTCGAGTTCCCAGTCGACGTCGTCGACCTCGAGCAGCACCAGGGCCTCGATCTCCGGGTGGAGCTGCTCGAGCGTGGCGCTGATGGCGGGCAGGGCGGTCTCGTCGCCGACCAACAACAGGCGGCGCGTGGTCGCAGGCGGCTCGAACCGAGCACCGTCGGAGAGGATGCCGATCTTGTCGCCCGGGACGGCGCGCCGAGCCCAGGAGGACGCCGGGCCTTCGTCGCCGTGCAGGACGAAGTCGATGTCGAGTTCGCCGGTGATCCGGTCGATGGCGCGCACGGTGTAGTTGCGCACCACGGGGCGGACGGCCTCCGGCATGGCGCACACCTCGGGCCACCAGCGGGCACCGATGGGAAGGTGCAGCTCGGCGCCGGGCCTCGGCGGGAGGAAAACACGCACCAGATGATCCGGTCCCGCGTAGTCGAGTTTCTCGATCTCGTCACAGTGCAGCCGAACCCGTACCATATGGAGGTTGAGCTGGGTGGTCGACACCACAACGGCTGGCATGGCCAGCGAATCCCGGACGACCGCTCGCCTGGCCGTAGTTACTGTCACGGGACCTCCCTGGACGGTTTAGCTAAGGCTAACCTTAGGTGAAAGCCGCCCACGTTGTCGCGGTGGCGGTCGTCACCTTCCGGATACCCCCGTTCGGCCCGAGGCACGCAGTGGCGACGAACACTTGCGCCCGGGCCGGTCCATCCGTCCGCCGTGAGCCCCATCCGACCGCCGTGACCTCCACCCGTCCGCCGTGAGCTCCACCCGTCCGCCGTGAGCGAAGCAGCCCTGAGCAGATTCACCGGCGCCGCCGCCCGAAGCACACGCAGGATCGGGCCATGAGCGACGACGAAATCCCGCGAATCTTCGACAAACAGATGCGCGAGGACCTGCGGCGGCACCGCGTGCTGGTGTTGGACGGCCAGCTCGACGACGACAACGGCACGGCGCTGACCACGCAGATCCTCATGCTCGCGGCGCAGGACCCGACCAAGGACATCGCGCTGTGGATCCACTCACCCGGCGGCTCCGTGCCGTCGATGCTGGCCATCCGCGACGTGATGAAGCTGGTGCCGTGCGACGTCACAACCGTCGCCCTCGGGCTCGCATGCAGCGCAGGCCAGTTCCTGCTGTCCGCGGGCACCAAGGGCAAGCGCTACGCCCTGCCGCACGCCCGGATCCTGATGCACCAGGGCTCGGCGGGGATCGGCGGCTCGGCCGTCGAGGTCGAGGTGCAGGCCGATGACTTGCGCCACACCCGGGACACCGTGCTCGGACTGATCGCCCAGGACACCGGTCAGGACCTCGAGCGGGTCTTCACCGACTCGCTGCACGACCGGTGGTTCACCGCGCAAGAGGCGCTCGAGTACGGGTTCATCGACCACATCGTCGAGGACTTCGCCCAGGTGGAAGGCCCGCTGCGGAGGGCCAAGTTCGGGATGGTGGCCGACTGATGAGCACGTACACGATTCCCAACGTGATCACCCGGACCGCGGGCAGCGAGCGGATCATGGACGTCTACTCGCACCTGCTGAGCGAGCGGGTGGTCTACCTCGGCACCGCGATCGACTCCGGGGTGGCCAACGCGCTGATCGCGCAGATGTTGCATCTGGAGGCGGAGTCCCCGGAGGAGAGCATCAACCTCTACATCAACTGCGAGGGCGGCGATCCGTCCGCGATGCTGGCGATCTACGACACCATGACCTACATCAAGGCGCCGGTGTACACCACGTGCGTCGGGCAGGCGGTGGCCGCGGGCGCTGTGCTGCTGGCCGGCGGCGAGCCGGGGCACCGCGCGGTGCTGCCGCACTCGCGCGTCGTACTGCACCAGCCCGCCGCGCAGGGCCGTGGTTCGATCCCGGATCTCATCCTGCAAGCCGACGAGGTGGTGCGCGTCCGCGCCCAGTTCGAGGCGATCTTGAGTGAGCACACGGGGCGCTCGGTCGAACAGCTCCGGCACGACACCGATCGCGACCGGGTCTTCGACGCCGCCGGAGCGGTGGAGTACGGGTTGGCCGACATGGTGCTGACCAACCGGCCGTGATTACGTGACGAGGGCACGGGAGCGAGCGGCCGTGACCGCGACGAGGAGCGGCCACCAGTCGCAACTGCGACGAGGAGCGCAGGCTCCACCAGCCACGGCACGCCAAACGGCCACAGCGGCAACGTTGGGGAGCGCCGTGCCACCGACAGGCCCCTCAGCGCGGGAGCTCGAGCTCTCGGAGTCCGAGCTCCCGCGGCGGCAGGTTCAACAAACGGAAGCCGCCGTGTGAGCACCGCGCGTGACAGCCACCTAGAAGCCGCTCGTGGGCAGTCACTGAGAAGCCGCACGTGGCAGCCACCTGGAGGCCGCTCGTGGCAGCTACCCAAGCAACTGGCCTGTGCGGCGCCACACGGCCACGGCCGTCGACTACTGGCCTTCTCGATCCGGCCGGGCCCCGCCACGAAACCTGCCGGCTGCCGCCTAGGCGGCCATCAATACCGGCCCTGCCGGCGGCGAAATCGCCCGCAGCGTCGGCGTCTGTTTCTGGCCGATCTCGAAGCGACCGGCCGCCCGTGTGCGACCCGGACGGCGCAGCGATGCCACCCGGCTCGCCGGGCGTACGCGCCGACCCGCTCGCTCGAGAACGTCCGCCAGGACATGATCCAGATCGACACCGAGGGCGCCGACCACCGCGGCGATCATCTCGCTCGACGGCTCCTTGCGCCCACGCTCGATCTCCGACAAGTACTGCGGCGAGATGCCGGCCCGTTCGGCCACGTCGACCAGCCTCGCCTGCCGGGACTCTCTGACAGCGCGCAACGTTTTGCCGAGCCGCTCACGCCACAACGCGGCGGTCTCCGTCGGCTCCGGCACGGACGGCGTCAGAGGGTGAATGCGCGCTTCAGCCATGCGATCATCCTGGCATTCGGCTCGGCCACGCGGAGCGCGTTCTGCTGTCAGCAGAACGTCGTGTCGCACCGAGTCGACAGCCGATCACGCAGACTCAGGACCGCAGCGAGCCGCCCAATCCGACAGCCGATCCCCGCACACCGAGGCCGAGTGGCCGCGGACCCCGACGGGCTCGAAGTCCCGCGGGCTCAGTGGGCGGATCGTCGGCAGATGGCAGTCCGCAACCTTGGCTCTCCGCTGTGACGTCGTGGGCGACGACCCCGCCCCCAGGCTCAGTTCTCCGCGGCGAGCTGCCCACACGCAGCGGCGATCTCCTGGCCGCGGGTGTCACGAACGGTGCAGGTCACGCCGCCTTCGTTGACCCGGCGAACGAACTCACGCTCCACATCCTTGGGGGATGCGTCCCACTTCGAGCCCGGCGTCGGATTCAACGGGATGACATTGACGTGCACCAGATACCCCAGGTGCTCGCGCAGACGCTTCGCCAACAGGTCGGCGCGCCACGGCTGGTCGTTCACGTCACGAATCAGGGCGTACTCGATACTGACCCGCCGCGACGTGCGATCGATGTAGTACTTCGCCGCTTGCAGCACCTCGTCGATCGACCACCGGTTGTTCACCGGGACCAACGTGTCGCGCAGCTCGTCGTCCGGGGTATGCAGGGACACCGCCAGCCGCACCTGCAACCCTTCGTCGGCCAGCTTGCGGATCGCCGGCGCCAATCCGACGGTCGAGACCGTCACGGAGCGCTGCGAGATTCCCAGGCCGGACGGCGTGGGATCGGTGATGCGTCGAACCGCCGCCACCACCCGCTTGTAGTTGGCCAGGGGCTCGCCCATGCCCATGAACACGACGTTGGACAGGCGCCCCGGCGCCGGCTTGCCGTCCGGTCCGGGCAGCACCCCGTCCCGCATCACCGCCGCAGCCGAGCGAACCTGGTCGACGATCTCCGCGGTGGACAGGTTGCGCTGCAATCCGCCCTGCCCCGTCGCGCAGAACGGGCACGCCATGCCACAACCAGCCTGGCTGGAGATGCACAGCGTCGCACGATCCGGGTAGCGCATCAGCACGCTTTCCAGAAGCGTGCCGTCGTGCGCGCGCCAGAGCGTCTTGCGCGTAGCTCCGTCGTCGCATTCGACCGAACGAACCTCGGTCAGCAGCTGCGGCATCAGCTCGGTGGCCAGCCGCTCACGGGCTGCCGCCGGGATGTCGGTCATCTGTGCCGGGTCGACGTTCAGGCGCGCGAAGTAGTGGTGCGAGAGCTGCTTGGCCCGGAACGGCTTCTCCCCCAGCGCCGCCACCGCTTCCGTGCGCTCGGCAAGCGTGAGGTCGGCCAGGTGCCGAGGCGGCAGGCCACGTTTGGGCGCATCGAAAACCAAGGGCAGTGGCGAAGACACGCCCTCCAGTGTCGCACGACGCCGCGCTGACCAGCGACGACGCCCCCAGGCGACCCATTTCACCATGGCGACGTTGCATCTCGATCGTTTCCGATATATCGTTAACAGTCGAAACCGATAGGAGGTATTGATGATGAAGGAAGAAAAACTCCGTCGCGTCGCCCGGCTCGCCGCGCTGCACGGGGACGACCCACGGGCATGGCGACCACGCCATCCGGGCGGCCCGTTCGGACCGTTCGGCCCTTCCCCCAGCCCGTTCGGCGGCCCCTGGGGTCCCGGCTGGCACGGCCGGGGACGTCGGCGTGGACGCGGAAAGCGCGGCGACGTGCGTGCGGCCATCCTGACCTTGCTCGCCGAAGCCGACGAGCCGATGCACGGATACGAAATGATCAGCGAGATCGCGGAGCGCAGCGGTGGGTTCTGGAAGCCGAGCCCCGGCTCGATCTATCCGACGCTGCAGCTGCTCAACGACGAGGGATTGATCGAGGACGTCGGCGGCAAGGGTGGCAAGCGCCTGTTCCGACTGACCGACGAGGGCAAGGAAGCTGCCGAGAATCTCGGTGCCCCACCGTGGGAGCAGATCGACGTCGAACCCACCGAGGTCGAGTTGCACCAGGCGGCGGCAGCGCTCCGCGGCGCCTTGATGCAGGTGGCGACCGTCGGCTCACCGGCGCAGCGGAAGAAGGCGGTGGCCATGATCAACCAGCTGCGCAAAGCGCTGTACGGAATGCTCGGCGAGATCGACGACCCCGATGAGTCCGACGACGAGGACTGAGATCAGGCGGGCAGGAACAACGCCAGCATGCCCCACGCGACGACAGCGGAGGGCAGCATGGAATCCAACCGGTCCATGAGCCCTCCGTGTCCGGGCAGCAGCGTGCCCATGTCCTTGATCCCCAGGTCACGCTTGATCGACGACTCCACGAGGTCGCCGAGGGTGGCGGTCAGCACGATCGCCGCGCCGAACAAGGCGCCTTGCCAGACCTGGCCGTCGAGCAGGAAGTGCACCGACAGCATGCCGACGCCCACGCCGGCGATCAGTGAACCGGCGAAGCCCTCCCAGCTCTTCTTCGGGCTGATCGAGGGCGCCATCGGATGCTTGCCCTTGAGCACACCCGCCGCGTAGCCGCCCACGTCCGAGGCCACCACCCCCAGCATGAACGCGATGACCCGGTTGGCGCCGTCCTCCGGCAACAGCAGGAGGACGGCGAAGGCGCCGCACAGAGGCAGGTACACGACGGCGAGGGCGGACGCGGCGACATCGCGCAGGTAGCCGTCCGTGCCGCCGGGCAAGCGCCAGAGCAGGCACAACAGGACGGTGAGCACGAGCGGCACCACGATGCCGCCCACACCGAACGGCCAGGACAACCACACGATCGCCTGACCGCCGACAAGAACCGGGATCAGCTGGACTCGGATGCCGGCGGCCGCGCGCAGCGCCTGGCTGAACTCCCAACTCCCGATCAGCATCGCGATCGACACGATGGCGATGAACCAGTGTCGCTCGATCAGCAGCGACGCCAGGATCGCCGCACCGAGCAGTACCCCGACCCCGATGGCCGCGGGCAGGTTACGTCCGGCGCGCGACGGCTTCCGGCCTGCGGACTCCTGCGCGGAGTCGTTCACATCGATCACGCGAGCTGAGCGCTCGGAATCCAACGGCTGTCGAGGCACCTCAGACCTCGAGCAGCTCGGCTTCCTTGCGCTTGACCAGCTCGTCGATCTGCTGGACGTACTGGTCGGTCAACGTCTGCAGCTCCTTCTCGGCGTGGTAGACGTCGTCCTCGCCGACCTCGCCCTCCTTCTTCAGCCGCTCGAGCTCTTCCTTGGCCTTGCGCCGCAGACCACGGACGACGATCTTGGCGTCCTCACCCTTGCTCTTGGCGACCTTGACCATCTCGCGGCGGCGTTCCTCGGTCAGCTGCGGGAACACCACGCGAATGATCGTGCCGTCGTTGGTGGGGTTGACGCCGAGGTCCGAATCCCGGATGGCCTTCTCGATCGCGCCGAGCTGCGACTGGTCGTACGGCTTGACCACCGCCATCCGCGCTTCCGGGATGTTGATGCTGGCCAGCTGGTTCAGCGGCGTCGGCGCCCCGTAGTAGTCCACCGTGATGCGCGCGAACATGGCTGGAGCGGCGCGCCCCGTGCGGACCGACGTCAAGTCATCTTTCGCGACCTCTACGGCCTTCTCCATCTTCTCCTCTGCCTCGAGGAGTGTCTCGTCGATCACGGTGACTCCTTCAGTCCAGCTGCTCGCGACTGGCCGGGGTGGCGACCAGCGTGCCGATCCTCTCACCACGCACCGCGCGGGCGATGTTCCCCTCGACCAACAAGTTGAACACGATGATCGGCATGTTGTTGTCCATGCACAGCGAGAACGCCGTGGAGTCGGCCACCTTCAGGCCCTTCTCCAGCGCTTCGGCGTGCGTGATGGTGGTGTACATGGTGGCATTGGGGTCCTTGCGTGGGTCGGCGGAGTAGACCCCGTCCACCGCCTTGGCCATCAGCACGACCTCGCAGCCGATTTCCAGCGCCCGCTGTGCAGCCGTGGTGTCGGTGGAGAAGTACGGCAGACCCGCACCGCCACCGAAGATCACGACGCGGCCCTTCTCCAGGTGCCGTTCGGCGCGGCGCGGAATGTAGGGTTCGGCGACCTGACCCATCGTGATGGCGGTCTGCACCCTGGTCGGGATGCCTTCCTTCTCCAGAAAGTCCTGCAACGCCAAGCAGTTCATCACGGTGCCGAGCATGCCCATGTAGTCGGCCCGGTCCCGGTCCATGCCGCGCTGCTGCAACTCGGCGCCACGGAAGAAGTTCCCGCCGCCGATCACGACCGCTACCTGGATGCCGCTGCGTACCACCTCGGAGATCTGCACGGCGACGGTGTGCACCACGTCCGGGTCCACGCCGACCGACCCGCCGCCGAACATCTCGCCACCGAGTTTGAGCAGCACTCTGCGATAGCCCCGCGTGCTCGTCCCCCGTCCGTCAGTGCCCACGCCGCCTCCTACCGCATTTGTGCCCCGCCCCGAGGTCTCGGGACGGGGCACAAACGTTACTCACGATCTATGCCGCCTCGACGTCAGGCCTGGCCGACCTCGAACCGGACGAACCGGCTTACGGTTACCCCCGCAGCGTCGAGCAGCTGCTTCACGGTCTTCTTGTTGTCGGTCACCGACGGCTGCTCGAGCAGCACGTTGTCCTTGAAGTAGGCGTTGACCTTGCCCTCGACGATCTTGGGCAGTGCCCGCTCGGGCTTGCCCTCCTCGATGGCGGTCTTCTCGGCGATCGCCTTCTCCTTCTCCACGACGTCGGCAGGCACCTCGTCGCGGGTCAGGTAACGCGCCTTGAGCGCCGCCACCTGCATGGCCGCGCCACGGGCGGCCTCGGCATCGTCACCTTCGTACTCGATCAGCACGCCGACCGCGGGCGGCAGGCCGGCGCCCCGCCGGTGCAGGTACGTCTCGGTCTTGCCCTCGAAGAAGGCGACGCGCCGCAGCTCCAGCTTCTCGCCGATCTTGGCCGACAGCGCCTGGATGGCCGACTCGACCGTGCCGCCGTCCAGCTCCGCGGCCTTGACCGTCTCGACGTCGTTGGCCTTGGTGGCCTTGACGATCTCGACGATCTTGTCCGCCAGCGAGACGAACTCCTCGCTCTTGGCGACGAAGTCCGTCTCCGAGTTCAGCTCGACCAGGGCCCCGCCGTTGCCGGCCACCAGGCCCTCGGCGGTGGAGCGCTCGGCACGCTTGCCGACGTCCTTGGCGCCCTTGATGCGCAGGTACTCGACCGCCTTGTCGAAGTCGCCGTCGTTCTCCTCCAGCGCCTTCTTGCAGTTCATCATGCCGGCGCCGGTCAGCTCGCGGAGGCGCTTGACGTCCGCCGCGGTGTAGTTCGCCATGTGTCCGTGTGTCCCTCTCGTGGCTTCGGTCAGTTGGTGCTGGCAGCGGTCTCGCTGGGCTTGTCGCTGGTGAGCAGCTCCTGCTCCCACTCAGCGAGCGGCTCGTCGCTTGCCACCTCGGGCTTGTCCTCACCGTCGGCGACCGCGCCGTTGCGCGCGCCGGCCCTGGCCAGCAGCCCTGCCGCAACCGCCTCGGCGATCACCTTGGTCAGCAGCGAAGCCGACCGGATCGCGTCGTCGTTGCCCGGGATCGGGTAGTCCACCTCGTCCGGGTCGCAGTTGGTGTCCAGGATCGCCACGACCGGGATGTTGAGCTTGCGCGCCTCGCTGACCGCGATGTGCTCCTTCTTGGTGTCGACGACCCACACCGCGCTGGGCACCTTGGACATGTCCCGGATGCCGCCGAGCGTGCGCTCCAGCTTGTCCTTCTCGCGGGTCAGCATCAGGATCTCTTTCTTGGTCAGACCCTGGAAGCCACCCGTCTGCTCCATGGACTCCAGCTCCTTGAGCCGCTGAAGCCGCTTGTGCACGGTCTGGAAGTTGGTGAGCATGCCGCCCAGCCAGCGCTGGTTGACGTACGGCATACCGACCCGCAGCGCCTCGTTGGCGATCGCTTCCTGCGCCTGCTTCTTGGTGCCGACGAACAGGATCGTGCCGCCGTGCGCGACGGTCTCCTTGACGAACTCGAACGCCTTGTCGATGTAGGACAGCGTCTGCTGGAGGTCGATGATGTAGATGCCGTTGCGCTCGGTGAAGATGTAGCGCTTCATCTTCGGGTTCCAGCGGCGGGTCTGATGCCCGAAGTGGACACCCGAGTCCAGCAGCTGCTTCATGGTGACGACGGCCATGGCCGGAAAGCACCTTCTTCTGCTCGTGGGGCCCGGTCGACGCCGGAGCCCGCCTGTCGGTTGTCGCCACCGTCCGGGTGGACGGCGGCCCTGGTGCGGTGCCGGTACTCTGACCCCTCCGACGTTGGCGGCGGGGACCGCAGAGCGCCGTTACCTTGAGGCATTGCACGCGCACGCGAAGTCAGCTCGCAGTGCGAGCCGCTGTCGTGCAGTGTACCGGGCGCGGCTGAAGACGTCCGAGCTGGGCGAACGTCATGCGGAAGGCCTCCCCACCAGGGGTGAACCGTGCCGGAGCGACTGGCGTGCGTCAGTCTTGTCCACTCCGAGTATCGCCCGAACAACGCGTCGTCCCTAGGGGCCGCATGCGGCGCTCGCGCGAGCAGTTGTCCACACCCACCCGGTTATCCACAACGGAAGAGGAAACGGCTCCCGTCGGCTGGTCGAAACCGGCGATGCTCGCGGCATGACGAACTTCCTCGCACGGCATCAAGGTGTGCACCGCACCGGTGGCGGTCGGCAGCGTTTCGTCCCGTGGCCAGTTGCGCTGTGTCTTGCCGTTGCGGTCGCGATGAGTGGCAGTGCGGTTTCGAGCTTTGTTGCGGCCACCGCCGTCCTGGACGCACCGACGGCATTGCACCCGCCGCCGGAACAGGTGTCGTTACGTGCCTACACGAGTGACACCGACGTCGCACGCGGCGGCCGGGCTCGCCACACGACAGCTGACGACGACCCGGCGACGCGACCATCGGCCGACCCAGCCACTCGGTCGTCAGCTGACCCGGCAACGCGTTCCTCAGCCGACCCGGCAGCGCGTTCCTCAGCCGACCCGGCCACACGGTCGTCAGCTGACCCGGCAACGCGTTCCTCAGCCGACCCGGCAGCGCGTTCCTCAGCCGACCCGGCCACACGGTCGTCTGCTCGCCCAGCAACGCGTTCCTCAGCCGACCCGGCCACGCGTTCCTCAGCCGACCCGGCCACACGGTCGTCAGCTGACCCAGCAACGCGTTCCTCAGCCGACCCGGCCACACGGTCGTCTGCTCGCCCAGCAACGCGGTCGTCAGCCGGCGACCCTGGGACGCCGACCCGAGGCAGGTTTGCGTGGCCGTTGCACCCAACTCCCCCGGTGGTCCGCAGCTTCGACCCTCCCGACACCCCCTTCGGTGCCGGCCACCGTGGGGTCGACCTCGGAGGGCGCCGCGGGCAACCGGTGCTCGCCGCAAGCGCGGGCGTGGTGGTCTACGCGGACAAGCTGGCAGGGCGAGGAGTCATCTCGATCGAGCACGACGCAGTTCGCACGACATATGAACCCGTGCGTGCCGAGGTGAAGGTGGGTGATCAGGTTTACGAGGGTCAACGCATCGGCACGCTCGAGTCGGGGCACGAGGGCTGTCCGGAAGCGGCGTGCCTCCACTGGGGTGCGTTGCGCACGGTGCCCGAACTGCAGTATCTGGATCCTCTCCAGCTCGTCAGGTCGCGGTCGGTTGTTCGGCTGAAGCCGTGGACCGGCTAGACGGAGGCCTGCTCGGTGAGCTTGGCGCGCAGCCGCAGCACGGCGCGGGTGTGCAGTTGGCTGACGCGCGATTCGGTGACGCCGAGGACCTTGCCGATCTCAGCCAGCGTGAGGCTCTCGAAGTAGTAGAGGCTGACGATGATCCGGTCACGCTCGGTCAGCTGGGCGATCGCGTCGGCGAGTTGCCTGCGGTTGTCCCGGTCGACCAGCACGGACACCGGGTCCGGCGCGTCCTCGTCCTGCAAGGCTTCGACGAGGGATGCCGACTCCCGCCCCGGCGAGAGGAGTTCCTCCAGCGCCACGACGCTGGTCAGCCGCAGTTGTCCGTAGAGGTCTCGGAGTTCGTCGACCGTGATGTCCAGTTCGCGGGCCAGCTCTTCGTCGGTGGGGGTGCGATTGAGCTTGCCGCTCAGTCGTTCGATCGCTCGCTCGACCTCGCGAGCCCGGCTGCGCACCGCCCGCGGCACCCAGTCCTGCGACCTGAGATCGTCGAGAATCGCGCCGCGAATGCGCTGCATCGCGTAGGTCTCGAACTTCCAGCCTCGGCTGGGGTCGAACTTCTCGATGGCGTCGACCAGGCCGAAGATCCCCGACCCGACGAGGTCACCCGTGTCGATGTGCGTGGGCAATCCGGTGCCGACCTTGCCTGCCACGTACTTGACCAGCGGAGCGTAGTGCAGCAGAAGGCGGTCGCGAAGGCTACGCGTCGGGTTCTCGACGAACTGTCGCCACAACGCGTCGATGGCTTCGTCGGACTGGCCGTTGGCCTCCGCTTTGGTCATGGCCGCAGCTCGAACCTGCGCAGGTACGTCACGCTTTGCCCGGTCCCCAGCGGCATCGGGCTCCACGGCCGAGCGAGCCGCTGCGGCGCGGGTGCGCTCACCTGGCCCTGGGATGCGTTCGGTCATGTATTGCCTTCAGCCGGTCAACGGTGACATGAGTGTAGAGCTGGGTGGTCGCTAGCGTAGCGTGACCGAGTAACTCCTGAACGCTGCGAAGGTCCGCACCCCCGTCCAGTAGGTGAGTCGCCGCGGAGTGGCGTAAACCGTGTGGTCCGATGTCCGCCGCGCCCGGCACGGCCGAGGTGGCGTCATGCACCACCTTGCGCACCGTGCGCTGATCGATTCGTCCACCCCGAACCCCCACGAACACGGGAGCATCGTCATCGCTGGCGTGTGTCCGCGCAAGTGATTGCCGGCCACGATCCAGCCACGCTTGCAGCGCGGCGGCCGCCGGTTGACCGAACGGCACCACCCGTTCCTTGTTGCCTTTACCGATCACGCGCAGCAGGCGCCGGGAAAAGTCGATCTGGTCGATGTTGAGCGCACACAGCTCCGCCACGCGAATGCCCGTCGCGTACAGCAGCTCGACGATGGCGTGGTCACGCAGCGCCACGGGGTTGTCCTGCTCAGCCCCGAGCGCTGATGCCCGCATGAGATCGGTGGCTTGATCCTTGCTCAGAACGGTGGGCAGTTTGCGATGCGGACGCGGTGCCTCCAGGCGCTCGCCGGGATCGGTCTCCAGGTAGCCCTGCTTCACCGCCCACGCGGTGAACGTTCGAGCCGAGGCCGCTCGCCTTGCCAGTGTCGTGCGCGCGACTCCCGCCGTGTGCTGGCTCGACAGCCAACTCCGCAGTTCGCGGACGTCAAGGCCCTCGATGCCCGCGTCGTCTGACACCGCCTCCACGTCGCCTGGATCTTCTGGCTGAGATCCGTCGTGGGGCGGCGAGCCCTCTGGCGCGGCGCGAGGCTTCGGCGGCGCGGCAAGGTCGATGCCGTGCAGATGCGCCAGGAGCGAGACGACATCCCCTACGTAGGCCCGAACCGTATGCGGTGACAACCCGCGCTCGGAGCGGAGATGACGCTCGAATGCCGCCACGATCCGCTCGCACGCGGCGGGCAACGCGTCCCGCGCTCGCTGAAGGTCCGGCCTGGTCGCCGGGGACCTGGTCCCCATGTTCATCAACCTGGGGTAAGCACTGCCGGGCGTCAAGTATCCGGATCTTCGTGTCGCACGCTCCCAGCAACAACCCGACCGCCTGCACCCAGCCGAGTGATCTTTCGCAACAACTTGATCGCGACACTTCGACCGTCCGGGCTGTTGCGCAGTGGTCGCTTCGGCCGGGCCAGGCCGGCTCGGCGAGCCCGGCCGCTCGGACCGGCGCCACCAGCGGTGGCATGGTCGCCCGCGCTCCCGGGCCCACATGGGCAACCGGGCCTCGCGCGCATGCGGCAGGGGATCCTGCCCGCCTCCCGAGCCCACATGGGCAAACCGGGCATGCCCGCGCAGCCCGAGCGTCGGGCCGGAGGGCCGGAACGAAACTCTGCGGTCGACAGCGGGCTCAGCCTTTCCAGGTGGGATCCGCCCGAGTCGGGGCGCGAGCCAGCCTCCAACCGGTCTCCGTGCGCTCGCAGAAGCCCTCGACTTCCAACGCAGGGAGCACGGAGCGCACCGCTCGCTCCGCAACTCCGGCGTCCACCACCAGCTGCTCGACGGTCTTCGGAGTGTCCGCCAGCGCCTCGTGAACGAGCAGTGCATCGCCAGTGAGTTGATCGGTCGCTCGCGGCGGGGGTTCGCTCTCCGCGGCAAGGTCCGCGCCCAGCGCGCCGACGACCTCGAGCACCTGCGCCGCGGACGTCACCAAAGCCGCCCGCTCACTGCGGATGAGGTCGTGGCAGCCTGCCGAATTGCGGGAGATCAGCGGGCCCGGCACCGCCATGACGGGTCTGCCGAGGAGTCGAGCCGTGTTCGCGGTGTTGCGCGCCCCGCTTCGTAATCCTGCTTCGACAACCACAGTCGCTGCACTCAGCGCGGCAAGCAATCTGTTGCGGACCAGGAACCGGTGCCGAGCGGGCGGTGTTCCCGGGGAGTACTCGCTCAACACCAGACCGCGCTCGGCGATCTTGTTGAGCAGTCGCCCGTGGCCGGCCGGGTAACCGGCATCCAATGCACAACCAAGAACGGCGACGGTCACGCCTGCGGCGGCGAGTGCGCCACGGTGAGACGCCGCATCGATCCCGTAAGCAGCACCGGAGAAAATTGCGACCCCCTCAGTGGCCAGGCTGAACGCCCAATCGGATGCAATGTGTTCGCCGTAGCTGCTGGCTGCCCGGGATCCGACCATCGTCACCGAGCGTTCGACGGCCCCGTCGAGGCGTCCGCCACCGCGGGCCCACAAAGCGATCGGAGCGCTCATCCCCTTGATTCCGCGAGCACCGGCGACCGTCAGCGCGAGCAACGGCCAGGAAGGCCACTCATCGTCCTCGGGCGTGATCAGTCGGGCGCCCAGCTTCTCCTGTGCGCGCTCAAGATCGGCGGCGGTCACCGTGAGGTGGGCTCTCGCTTCCGTTTCCTGCGCAACTGCCGACGGAACCTGCCGGGCACGCACGCGCTCGGCTGCTTCGGTTGGACCGTGCGCGGAGACAAATGCAGCGAGGGCCGCCGCAGGTGGTTCCGCGACTCGCAGCAGGTAGGCACGCGCCACCCGCTCCTCAGTGAGCCTCATGCCGGCACCCTTCACGGCGATCCACGACCCCGGCTGCATCGGCGGCCCGCGGCAGGCACCGCCCCACGGGAACCCTCAAGCCGGTACCCCGCTCTCCGAAATCCGACGCCACAGCGGCATCGGCGACCCACGGCAGCCACCGCCCCACGGGAACCCTCAAGCCGGTACCCCGCTCTCCGAAATCCGACGCCACAGCGGCATCGGCGACCCGCAGCAGGTAGGCCCTCACCAACCACTCCTCAGTGGTCCTCATGCCGGCACCCGCTCACGAAAGTCCATGGCCATGGCGACTTCGGCACTGGTCGGGACCTCCAGCCCGGCGAGGTCGGCCAGCGTCCAGGCCAGCCTCAGACACCGATCGGCGCCGCGGGCCGTGAGATGACCTCGCGCGAGAGCACGCCGCAGCAATTCGGTCGCTCGACTCGGCAAAGCGAACTCGGTACGCAATTTCGGACCGGGAACCTCGGCATTCGTTCGCCACCCATAAGCAGCCCATCGCGCCCGGGACCGCTCGCGAGCGGCGATGACCCGCTCGCGAACCTCGGCCGTGGTCTCCCGACGATCGGCGCCATAGCACTCCGCCACCGAGATCGGCCGCAGGTGCACGCGAATGTCCACCCGGTCCAGCAGTGGGCCGGACAACCGGCCCAGATAACGGCGACGAGTCTGCTGGGAGCACGTGCAGTCTTCGTCGCGCGCTGGAGCGCACGGGCACGGGTTGGTGGCCAACACCAGCTGAAATCGCGCCGGGTACACCACCGAACCGCGAGCGCGCGACAGCCGCACCTCGCCTTCCTCCAACGTCGTGCGCAATGCTTCCAGCCGGTGCGGTCCGAATTCGCAGGCTTCGTCCAGTAGGAGCACCCCTCGGTGCGCCCTGCTGACTGCACCAGGCATGGCGATTCCCGGGCCACCACCGATCAGCCCGGCGAGCGATATCGAGTGATGCGGTGCGACCAATGGCGGCGTCCGAACCAACGACGCTCCGGCATCGAGGCTTCCGTCCACCGATTGCACCGCGGCGACTTCCAAGGCTTCGTCGTCCGACAGCGGAGGGAGCAGACCGGGTAGACGACGGGCCAGCATCGTCTTCCCGACACCGGGTGGGCCGACCATCAGCAGGTGGTGTCCACCCGCGGCAGCCACCTCGAGTGCCCAGCGCGCATCCGACTGACCCGCAACGTCGGCGAGGTCGGGCGGCGGCTCCTCTTTCCGCGGACTTGCGGGAGCGTCCGGCGGAGCACTGAGTGGCTGTACGTCGCGCAACCAGTTCACGACTGCCGACAGGTCCGGTGCTCCCCCGACGTCGATACCGTCCACCAGCGCGGCTTCCGCCAACGACGCCTCCGGGACAACAGCCAGCTTCAGACCGTGCGCACGGGCGGCGAGCAAACTCGGCAGCACGCCACGCACCGGCCGCAGCCGACCGTCGAGGGCGAGCTCCCCGATCAACACGGCGGACGCCAGCTTCTCCGCCGGTACGACCCCGCAGGCGGCCAACACCGCCACGGCGATGCCCACGTCGTACGCGGAGCCGACTTTCGGCAGGTTCGCCGGCGACAAGCCGAGCGTCAGTTGGCTCGTCGGCCATGGCAGTCCGGAGTTCCGGATGGCCGATCGCACTCTGTCCTTCGCCTCGCGCACCCCGGTATCGGGCAAGCCGACCATTTTCGTGCCCGGCAAACCCGAACCGATATCGGCCTCGATCTCGACGAGCCGTCCCTCCAGACCGGCCAGCGCCATCGACCACGCACGTGCCACCGGCATCAGAACGCTCCCGGAATGTGCCGCAGCCGCGGTCTCTGGCCAGGCGGCATGAACACCGACACCACGTCGAACCGCACCGGCCCTGGCGGGACCCCGAAAGTGCTCAACCACTTACTCGCCGCGCGTCGGATCCGCGCCATCTTTCCCGGAGTGACCGATTCGGCCGGCGTGCCGCAGCGCAAACCGGACCGCGTCTTGACCTCGCAGACGATCAACGTGCGACCGTCGTAGCCGACGATGTCCAGCTCGCCCTCGCGACATCGCCAATTACGCGCGAGCACGGTGCACCCGCACTGCTCGAAGTATTCCGCGGCCAACTGTTCGCCTTGCCGAGCCAGCGATCGCTGACTTCGCGCACGTTCTTGGACTGAGCCCACCGCTACCCCCAGTTCGCTGACATCCACCAACCACGATGGACTTCAGCTCGCAGCGGCAACAGCGCGAACCCGGCCGGGTGTGGATAACTGGAGCTTGTGGACAACCCGGAGGCGCGCGCAGGAGCGCGAACGGCCGGGCGACGAGGCCGGTCACCGCGCGAGGCGGAACGGCGCGGCGGCAGAGCGCCAAAAGCCGCACGAGGCCGAACAGCCCCGACTGCAGGGCGCCGAAACCCGCACCAGGCCGAACAGCCCGATAGCAGGGCGCCGAAACCCGCACCAGGCCGAACAGCCCCGACAGCAGGACCGGCAGCAACGCACGGTGGAACGACCCGACGACCGGGCCGGCAGGTGCTCGAAGAGGACCGCCCGACGGCAGGGGTTCGACAGCCACGCACGACGGAGCACCGGAACGGTGGAGTCGGCAGGCGCACGGCGCCGAACCGCGCGACGGCAGGGCCCGCGCGATCGCTGCAGAGGGCCTTGCATCCGGTCAGGGCGCCAGGGCCCTACGGCGGGAAGGGCCCGCCCTCCGGCAGCCGCAAGTCGGGCTTCTCCAGCTCCTCGACGTTGACGTCCTTGAACGTGATCACTCGAACGTTCTTGACGAACCTGGCGGGCCGATACATGTCCCACACCCAGGCGTCGGACATCCGCACCTCGAAGTAGACCTCACCCGCGGCGTCCCGTACCTGCACGTCGACCGAATTGGCCAGGTAGAAGCGCCGCTCGGTCTCCACCACATAGGTGAACTGACCGACGATGTCGCGGTACTCGCGATACAGCGAGAGCTCCATCTCGGTCTCGTACTTCTCGAGGTCCTCCGCGCTCATCCGGTTGCGGCTCCTCCTAGCTGTCTGACGAGCTCCAAGCTCCCATTCTGGCCCACCTCGGACGTCTCGGCATCCAACGGTTCCACGGCACACGCAGCGTTACGGATCGATGCCGCACTGCGCTGCACCCGCCGCGGTGGCGTGATCCCTCGCTGCATGCCCGCCATGGCCACGTTCGCGAACGACCACCGATGCTCCTCACACGGCCCGTGCGCGCTGAGCGCGGCCCCGTGCTCGGGCGTGTTGTACCCCTTGTGCTCGTCGAAGCCGTAGTGCGGATACCGCTCGTGCAGCTGCATCATCAGACGATCTCGCGTCACTTTCGCCAGCACCGACGCCGCCGCAACACACGCCACGGCCCGATCGCCTTTGACGACCGGAACACTCGGCGCCGTCAGACCGGGCACACGGAACCCGTCGATCAGCACGTACCCCGGATGCGGATTCAACCGCGCGATCGCTCGGCGCATGCCCGCAACGTTGGCCGCATGCACGCCGTCCCGGTCGACTTCCTGCGGCGGGATGACGACGACCTCGTACGCGACCGCGCGACGCTTCACCTGCTCGAACACCCGCTCCCGCGCGATCGGCGTCAGCAATTTCGAATCCGTCAGTTCGGGCAGCCGCTGGGCGTCCGAGTGCCGCAACACGCACGCGGCGACCACCAGCGGCCCCGCACACGCGCCACGCCCGGCCTCGTCGACACCGGCAACCGGCCCGAGCCCACGGCGGTCGAGCGCACGTTGCAACCCCCACTTCCCGGAGTCCCGGCGAATGAGCACCCGGTCCGGCCACCAAGGGGCTCTACGGTGTCGAGCCATCACGTCCCACCCTGCGGGTTGTGGTCGCTCACGCCTCCCCACCGAGCGGGCGGCCAGACGATGAGCTGGGCTTTGCCGATGACGTTGTCCACCGGCACGGTACCCCGGACTCCACCGCCGCCCTGGAAGCGCGAGTCAGCCGAATTGTTCCGATTGTCGCCCAACACGAACACATGCCCGTCGGGCACCGTGAACTCCTTGAACGACTGCTGCTTGTGCGGCATACCCGGCGGATAGTAGAGGTACGGCTCGTCCAGCGGTTTGCCGTCCACCAGGACCCGGTTCCGGCTGTCGCAGCAGCGCACCTTCTGTCCGCCGACCGCGATGACGCGCTTGATGAAGTCTCGTTCGTCCGGTGGCGCGAGCCCGATCATCGACCCCAGTTCCTGGAAGAACCCGGCGATCCCGTCGCTGCGCGTGATCTGCATGTCGTTCACCCACGCGGGCGGCCCACGGAACACCACGACGTCGCCCGGCTCGGGGTCGTCGAACAGGTACGCCATCTTGTTCACCAAGACCTTGTCCGGCGTGCACCCGGTGCAACCGTGCAACGTCCGCTCCATCGATCCGGACGGGATCATGTACGGCCGCGCGATGAACTGCTGGATCAGGAACGTCAGCACGATCGCGATCAACAGCAGGATCGGCAGTTCTTTCCAGAACGAGCGCTTTTTCTTGTCCTCGCGCTGCTCTTCCGGCTCCTCCTGCGGCCCCTCGGCGGAAGCTTCGTCGGACACGTCATCACCCACGTCCGCCACATTACGGGAGACGAAGCGCCACCTTCCGTGCGACACCTCGGTGACCGTCGGTTACCACCGTCACCCCGAGCCGGACTGCGGGTTGTAGTCGCTGATGCCGCCCCAGCGGCCCGGCGGCCACACGATGAACTGGGCCTTGCCGATGATGTTCTCCACCGGAACCGTGCCCCGGACGCCCCCGCCGCCCTGCACGCGCGAGTCGCTGGAGTTGTTGCGGTTGTCGCCCATGACGAACACCGACCCCTCGGGCACGGTGACCTCGGCGAACTCCTGCTGACGCGTACCTCTGCCCGGCTCGAAGTACAGGTACGGCTCGTCCAGCGGCTTGCCGTCGACGAGCACCCGGTTCTTCGCGTCACAGCACTTGATGGTCTGGCCGCCGACGGCGACGATCCGCTTGACGAAGTCCCGCTCGTCCGGCGCCGCGAGCCCGATCATCGACCCGAGCTCACGGAAGAAACCGGCGATTCCGGTGCTCTCCTCGATCTGCTCGTCCCCCACCCACGGGCCCGGGCCCTTGAACACCACCACGTCACCGGGCTGCGGGTCGGAGAACCGGTAGGTGATCTTGTCCACCAGCACCCGGTCCGGCGTGCAACCCGGGCAGCCGTGCAGCGTCAGCTCCATCGAGCCGGACGGAATCATGTACGGCCGGGCGATGAATGTCTGGATCGCGAACGTCAGGCCGAGGGCCACCACCACGAGGATGGGCAGCTCTTTCCAGAACGACCGTTTGCGCGGCGGCCGGCGGATCCGGTGCGCGCCGCGCTTGGGCCGGGGACCCCACATGGGGTCGTTGAACGTGTAGCTCTGGGCGCGGAGGATTCTCGTCTCGGCTCGAGCGTTGCGGCTCCCCCGACGCGCCAGATTGACCACGCACTCAGATTACGGGAACGAAACGACCCGCGTCAGGAAGCGGACGGAGCCTCTCGACGCTCCTTGATCTTGGCGGCCTTGCCACGCAGGTTGCGCAAGTAGTACAGCTTCGCGCGCCGCACGTCGCCGCGCTTGGCGACCTCGATCTTGGCGATGTTCGGCGAGTGGACCGGGAAGGTGCGCTCCACGCCAACGCCGAACGACATCTTGCGCACCGTGAAGGTCTCGCGGATGCCACCACCGTTGCGGGCCAGCACGACGCCCTCGAAGACCTGCACGCGCTCGCGGTTGCCTTCGATGACGCGGACATGCACCTTGACCGTGTCTCCTGGCCGGAAGCTCGGGATGTCGTCCCGCAGCGACTGAGCTTCCAGCGCGTCCAGGGTGTTCATCGTCTCGTCCGTCCTCGTGCTCGGATTCGTGCTACGGCATGCTCGACCGTTGATGCCGGATGCCTCAGGATTGATTCGGCGCCGCGGCTCGGTGGCCGCGTGCAGCAACCAGCCAAGTATTGCAGACCTGAACCTGCCCGCCGCATCCGGGTGGATCGAGGCGTCAGTCGGCCTGCGCCTCGCCTTCGGCTTTCGTCGCGTGGAACTCGGCAAGCACCGCCCGGTCGTCCTCGTCCAGCTGGTCGGCGAGCCGGGCGATCAGGTCCGGCCGACGGGCGGCCGTGCGGCGCAACGCCTGGTCACGCCGCCAGCGTTCGATACGCGCGTGGTTGCCCGAGCGCAGCACCTCGGGAACGGCAAGACCCCGCCACACCTCGGGCCGGGTGTAACACGGGCCCTCCAGCAAGCCGTCGCTGAACGAGTCCTGCTCGGCCGACACCGGGTTGCCCAGCACTCCGGGCAGCAGCCGCACGACGGCCTCCACCATGACCAACACCGCGGCCTCGCCACCGACCAGCACGTAGTCGCCGATCGACACCTCGTCGACCGGCATCCGGCGCGCGGCGTCCTCGACCACCCGTTGGTCGATCCCCTCGTAGCGGCCGCACGCGAACACCAGGTGCTGCTCCTGCGCGTACTCGCGCGCCATCTCCTGCGTGAACGGCGTACCCGCAGGCGTCGGCACGATGAGCCGTGTCTGCTCGGTACACACCGCGTCCAGGGCTTCACCCCACACCTGCGGCTTCATGACCATGCCCGGCCCGCCGCCGTACGGCGCATCGTCGACCGCGCGGTGCACGTCGTAGGTCCAGTTCCGCAGATCATGAACCCCGAGGCTGATCAGGCCGCGATCCAACGCCCGGCCCAGCAGCGCCGTGCGTAGCGGCTGCAGGTACTCGGGAAAGATCGTCACCACGTCGAGCCGCACGACTAGAACAGTCCTTCCGGCGGGTCCAGCACGACTTTGCCCTGGCTCAGGTCCACCTTCGGCACGATCGCGCGCACGAACGGCACGAGCACCTCGCGGCCTTCGAACTCGACCGCGAGCAGCTCCCCACCCGGCGTGTGCACGACTTCCTTGACCGTGCCGCGCGGTGTGCCGTCGGCCAGCTCGGCCGCGAGCCCGCTCAGCTCGTGGTCGTAGAACTCGTCCTCGTCCTCGGTCGGCGGCAGATCGTCGGTGTCCGCGAGCAGCACGGCGCCCCGCAAGCCCTCGGCGGTCGTCCGGTCCACGACTTCGTCGAACCGGACGAGCAAACGGCTGCCGTGCGGCCGGGCAGACCGCACGGTGAGTTGCCGGGACTTCTTGTCACGTGTGCGCACCCGCACCACGGCGTCCTCGGCGAACCGCACCTCGGGGACGTCGGTGCGGACATCCACCGCGACCTCCCCACCGATGCCGTGTGGCTTGGCGACCCGGCCGACGACTACCTCCACGCGACCTCCACGCCAGCGGCAGACGCCTCAGCGATCGGTGTCGACGACGTCGACCCGCACGCCGCGGCCGCCGATCCCGCTCATCACCGTGCGCAGCGCGGTGGCGGTACGGCCACCACGGCCGATGACCTTGCCGAGATCGTCCGGGTTGACGTGCACCTCGAGCGTGCGGCCGCGCCGCGTGGTGATCAGCTCCACCCGGACGTCATCCGGGTTGTCGACGATGCCCCGCACCAAGTGCTCGAGCGAATCGGCGAGGAAGCTCACTCTTTGTCGGCCTTACCCTCGTCGCCGGACTCGGCCTTCGCCTCGGCGGGCTCGTCGACCTTCTTCGCCTCGTCCTTCTTGGACTCCTTGGCCTTGGCCTCCTTGCCCTTCTTGCCCTCGGCCTTGTCCTTCTTCGCCGACTTCTTCTTGCCCTCGGTGGCGTCCGCCTCCGGGCGGCCGCCCGCCTCCTCGAGAGCCTTGGCGAACAGCTCTTCCTTGGACGGCTTCGGCTCGGCGACCTTCAGCTTGCCTTCCGCACCCGGCAGGCCCTTGAACTTCTGCCAGTCACCGGTGATCTCCAAGATGCGCTGCACCGGCTGGGTCGGCTGCGCGCCGACGCTCAACCAGTACTGGGCCCGCTCGGAGTTCACCTCGATGAAGCTCGGCTCCTCCTTCGGGTGGTACTTACCGATCGTCTCGATGGCCTTGCCATCCCGACGGGTACGCGCGTCGGCTACCACGATCCGGTAGTAGGGGGCACGGATCTTGCCAAGGCGCTGCAGTCTGATCTTGACGGCCACGGGTGTGGGACTCCTCGTTCGTTCGCACTTCGGTTTCGTCGACCGCGCGCGATCCGAGTGGGGGCGGATGCTGCAGTCGCAGGATTCTGGGGCTCCGGGCGCGGTGAGAGGGTCCGGCCGAAGCAGCAAGCAGTCATTCTGCCAGATGGCCCGACCGGCGCTGACAGTACCCACTACACCTGCATCGCACCGAGCGCGGTGAGCAGCAGCGCCAGTGCCGGCAGGAAGTTGTTGACCTGGTGGGCGACGATGCTGCCGAGCAGCCGCCCGGTCACCAGCCGGGCGAGGCCGATCGGGATGGAGATGACGATCAGCAGGGTGGTGCGCAGCGGCTCGAGGTGGCTGGCCGCGAACACGGCGGTGGACAACACGAACGCGGCGACCCTCCCCCAACGCTCCTTGCCCCAGTGCAGCCGCTCGACGGCTCCCCACAGCAAGCCGCGGAAGATGATCTCCTCGCAGATCGGGCCGATCAGCCACAGGTAGAGGAACAACACCACGGCGGCCTGCACGGACAGCGGCGTCTGCTGGATCAGGGTGCCGATCGCCGACCGGGCGTTCTCCTCCCCGACCACCTGGGTCCACACCGCCACGCCGATGGTGGTGACGACCAGGCCGAGCAGGCCGAACCGCAAGCCGGTGCGCACGTCGTCCCAGCGAAACTCCAGCCGCAGGTCGGTGAGCGGGCCGTTGCCACGCACCCGGGTGATCAGGATCGCCACGCCCGCGGCCACCACCGTCGGGGTGATCGTGCCGATCAGAATGTCGCGCATCGGGACCGTCTCACCCGGAGCGCGGCCCTCTCGCAGGATCGCGGACACCAGTGCCGCGGTCGCCAGCAGCACGGCCTCGACCAGCAGGAAAGCCCCGAAGCCCCACCGATGACCTGGCGGCCGCTCCTCCATCTCGGTCACCGGCACGTCCGGATCGACGGTCACCGCACCACCGCGCCGCGCAAGACGCCGCACACCGGACGGCGCAGCACGCCGATGTCCTCCCTCGGGTCCGCGTCGAACGCCAGCAGGTCCGCTTCGCCGCCGTCCACCACACCGGAGTAGCCCAGCCACTCGCGCGCCCGCCACGACGCGGCACCGATCGCCTCGGTGGCGCTCAGCCCGGCGGCGTGCAGCAGCTCGATCTCGTCGACGATCCTGCCGTGCTTGACGACGCTGCCCGCGTCCGTCCCGGCGTAGATCTGGATGCCCGCATCGATGGCCGCCGCGATGACCTCCGGGTTCCTGCGGTGCAGGTCCAGCATGTGCTGCGCGTAGACCGGATACTTCACCGCCTGCGCGGCGATGTCCGGGAAGTTGGCGATGTTGGTCAGCGTCGGCACCAACGGGACGTCGCGCCGCACCATCTCGTCGATCGTCTCGTCGGTCAGCCCGGTGCCGTGCTCGATGCAGTCCACGCCCGCGGCCAGCAACCCGGGCAACGCGGCTTCGCCGAACACGTGCGCGGTGACTTTGCCGCCCGCCTCGTGCGCGACCTTGATCGCCTGGTCCAGCACATCATCCGGCCACAACGGCGCCAGATCCCCGATCTCCCGGTCGATCCAGTCGCCGACCAGCTTGACCCAGCCGTCGCCGTAGGCGACCTGCTCGGCGACGACCTCGGGAAGCTGTTCCGGTTCGTCCAGGTCGACGGCGAACCCACGCAGGTAACGCTTCGGCCTGGCCAGGTGCCTGCCTGCGCGGATGATGCGCGGCAGATCCGCCCTGCCTTGCAGCTCGCGGGTGTCGATCGGGGCTCCGCAGTCCCGGATCAGGAAGACGCCTGCGTCGCGCTCGACGATCGCCTGCTGTTCCGCCTCGGCCAGGTCGTCCAGCGGCCCACCAGGGCCGATACCGATGTGGCAGTGTGCGTCGACCAGCCCCGGCAGGATCCACACGTCGGTGGCGACCGTGCGGGCCCCGGGCACCTCGGTGAACGAGATGCGGCCATCGGTGACCCAGATGTCGCGCTTGTGGCCCTCGGGCAGTACGACACCGGACAGGTGCAACGGCGGCAGCGACGACGTCATCGGCACGCCCCCCGGTCAGTTCTCGTCGGTCTTCTTCGGCAACTTGAGCTTGCTCGGGTCGAATCCCGGCGGCAGGTCGTTCATGCCACCCAGCTTCGACAGGTCCGGCATGCCTCCCGGCATCCCACCGGGCATCGGCGGCATGCCGCCGGGCAGACCGGGGAAACCGCCGCGCATCCTGGGCTGCGTGGCCCCCTTCTTCTTGCCCTTCTTGCCTTTCTTGCCCTTGCGGGTCTTGCTCACCCGCTTGCCGCCCATGCCGAACCCGCCGGCCATCTGCTGCATCATCTTGCGGGCTTCGAAGAACCGGTTGACCAGGTCGTTGACCTCACGCACCTGCACGCCGGACCCTTTGGCGATACGCAGCCTGCGGGAGGCGTTGATGATCTTCGGGTTGGCCCGCTCCGCGGGCGTCATGCCGCGGATGATCGCCTGCACCCGGTCCAGGTGCTTGTCGTCGATCGCGGCCAGCTGATCCTTCATCTGGCCGGCGCCGGGCAGCATGCCGAGCAGGTTGGCGATCGGCCCCATCTTGCGCACCGCGAGCATCTGCTCGAGGAAGTCCTCCAGCGTGAGCTCGCCCGCGGTCATCTTGGCCGCGGCTTCCTCGGCCTGCTGCTGGTCGAAGGCCTTCTCCGCCTGCTCGATCAGCGTGAGCATGTCGCCCATGCCGAGGATGCGCGAGGCCATCCGGTCCGGGTGGAACGCGTCGAAGTCCTCGAGTTTCTCGCCGTTGGAGGCGAACAGGATCGGCTGGCCGGTGACCTCCCGGACGCTCAGCGCGGCACCACCGCGGGCGTCACCGTCCAGCTTGGTGAGCACGACACCGGTGAAACCGACACCGTCCCGGAACGCCTCGGCCGTGGTGACCGCGTCCTGACCGATCATCGCGTCGACCACGAACAACGTCTCGTCGGGCTGCACCCGGTCACGGATGTCCGCGGCCTGCTTCATCAGCTCTTCGTCGATGCCGAGCCGGCCCGCGGTGTCGACGATGACCACGTCGTGCTGCCCGCGGCGGGCCTCGTCGATGCTGCGCGCGGCGACGTCGACCGGATCACCGACACCGTTGCCCGGCTCGGGCGCGAAGACCGCGACACCGGCCCGCTCACCGACCACCTGCAGCTGGGTGACCGCGTTCGGCCGCTGCAGGTCACAGGCCACCAGCAGCGGCGAGTGTCCCTGCTTGCGCAGCCACATCGCGAGCTTGCCCGCCAGGGTGGTCTTACCGGAGCCCTGCAGACCGGCGAGCATGATCACCGTCGGCGGGTTCTTGGCCAGGTTCAGCCTGCGCGTCTCGCCACCGAGGATCGCGACGAGTTCCTCGTTGACGATCTTGATGACCTGCTGGGCCGGGTTGAGGGCCTGGTGCACCTCGGCGCCTTTGGCCCGCTCCTTGATGCGCGAGATGAACGTGCGCACCACCGGCAGCGCGACGTCCGCCTCGAGCAGCGCGATACGGATCTCGCGGGCGGTCGCGTCGATGTCGGCATCGGTCAGCTTGCCCCGGCTACGCAGGTTCTGCAGGACGGAGGTAAGCCGGTCGGAGAGGGTGTCGAACACGGGTGTGTACTCCAGCGGTCGTTGGTGACGGGCATAACGGCCCAACCGCAACGGTATCAACACCGCGGGTGCGCCCGACCTGCGCGCACACGGTCTCAGCGCGCTGCGGCCAGGACGGCTCGCTCCACCGAACGGCGCCATGCGGCATCTCGCGGGTTGCCCGCCGTGGAACGCAGCGCGAAGGCGTCCACGCACGACGCCCCGAACGTCGCCACCCTGGCCCAGCTGACACTCGCGCCCGCCGTACGCAGCGCGCTGGCCACCCGGTGCAGCAGCCCGATGCGGTTGGCCGCCCGGAGCTCGAGCAACGCGACGTCGGCCCCTTCCGCCTCGTCGTCGAACCACAGCACGGTCGGCTCCACCCGGTCCGTGCCGGAGTCGTAGTCGCGTTCCTTGACGGCGAGCTGCTCGGCCAGCGGAAGACGGCCGGTGACGGCCCGGACGATCTTCTCCCGTAGCAACGCGGCATCCGGCGGAGTCCCGAAACGCGGCGACGCGTGCAGCACAGCGACCGCGACGCCACTGTCCTCCAACTGCGTGGCCGCGCCGACCTCGAGCGACGACAAAGCCAGCGCTCCCGCCACCGGCGCGAGCAACGACACGTCGCGAGGGGCGGCGACCGTCACCGTGGCGACCGGGCCGTCGGAGGACACCAGCACCTCCGGTCGGCCGGATTCGCCTGCCCGCTTGGCCAGCGTCTGCTGATCGGGAGTGAGCGGATCGGGCCCGGCGGGCTCCTCACCGCGGATCAGTTCGCGGCAGCGGGCGACGAGCTCCCCGACCAGCCTGGCCTTCCACGGCGTCCACACCCCCGGCCCGGTGGCCAGCGAGTCCGCCTCGGTCAGCGCGTGCAGAAGATCGAGCAGCAGCGCGCTGCCGCCGATGGTGTCGACCACCCGTCGCACGGTCTCCAGCTCGGTGATGTCTCTGCGCGTCGCCACGTGCGGAAGGAGCAGGTGGTGCCGCACCATCCCGGTGACGATGTCGACATCGGGAGCGGACAGGCCGAGCCGTTCCGCCATGTGGCGGGCGATCTCGGCGCCGATCACCGAGTGATCCGCGCCGCGGCCTTTGCCGATGTCGTGCAGCAGCGCCCCGATCAACAGCAGATCCGGCCGGGGCACCCTGGTCGTCAGTTTCGACGCCTCGACGCAGGTCTGCACCAGGTGCCGGTCGACGCACCAGCTGTGCACGGGCTCGGCCGGGGGCAGGTCACGCACCGCTCCCCACTCGGGCAGCAGACGGGTCCACAAACCCAAGTTGTCCAGCGCCTCGACCGCGTCGAGGAGCCCCTCGCCCGAACCCAACAGTGCAACCAGTTCGCTGCGCGCCTGAGCGGGCCACGGTTGTCGGAGTTCGGGAGCCGAGTCCGCCAGGGTCCGCAGCGTGCCGTGTGCGACGGGCTTGCCCGTGCGAGCGGCGGCTGATGCCACCCGTAGCAACAACGCCGGATCCTTGCCCGGGGCCGCGCCACGCGCCAGCGCGACCTCGCTCCCGTGCAGCACGACGCCCTCGGCAAGGGGCTGACGACGCTGCCGGCCACCCGGACGTTCCGCGGTCCGCAGCGCCACGTCGAGCGTGTACCGGACCGCGCGGGCACCGGCATAGAGCTGCTTGAGCAAGGCGGACCGATCGCCGAACCCCAAGTCACCGGCGATCTTGTCCGCCTGCTCCGCGCCGAGCACGTCCCGGTTGCGGCGCAGTTCGAGGCGCAGTTCCGTGCGGATGTCCAGCATCAGGCGCTTGACCTGCGCCAATTCGCCGTCGAGCCGATCGGTCAGTTGAGCGACCGACAACGCCTCCAGCACGGCGATGTCCCGCAACCCGCCGCCTGCGTGTTTCAGATCCGGTTCGGCGGACTGCGCGATCTGCCCGCTGCGTCGCCACCGCTCGCGCACCGCCGCAGCCAGGTCCGCGAAGCGCTGCCTGACCACCCGCTGCCACTGCTGCTTGGCCGAGGCGGCCAGCCCGGCGGCCAGCTGCTCGTCACCGGCGATCACCCGCAGCTCGAGCAGCCCCATGGCGGTGCGGAGATCGTCGCGGGCAACCGACAACGCCTCGGCAGCGGTCCGCACCGCGTGGTCGAGGCCGACCTTGGCGTCCCACAACGGGTACCACAGCGCCTGGGCGACGCGGTCCAGCTCCGCCGTGGCGACGGTGCCGTCGTGCAACAGCACCAGGTCGAGGTCGGAGTACGGCACCAGCTCGCGCCTGCCCAGGCCGCCGACGGCGACCAGTGCGACACCACCGGGTCCGTCCGGGGTGCCGACGCCGGCCGCCGCCGCTGCCTTGCTCAGCCAGAATTCGTACAGCTCGACCAGTGCGGCACGCAGCTCGCCCGCCACCAGCCGGCCATGGCGCCTGCCCAGCAGCCGTTCGGCCGCCGCGACCAGCTCGCCGACGTCCACGTGCGGCGATTACAGCGCGTCCGCGCCACGCTCGCCGGTACGGACCCGGATGACCTGCTCCACCGGCGTGACCCACACCTTGCCGTCGCCGATCTTGCCGGTCTGCGCCGCGCGCACGATGGCGTCGACGACCTTCTCCGCGCTCGCCTCGTCGGTGAGCACCTCGACCCGCAGCTTCGCCACGAAGTCCACGGCGTACTCGGCACCCCGGTAGACCTCGGTGTGCCCCTTCTGCCTGCCGTAGCCCTGCGCCTCGGAGACCGTCATGCCCAGCACACCGAGCTGCTCGAGCGCGGAGCGGACCTCGTCCAGGGTGAACGGCTTGATGATGGCGGTGATCAGCTTCATGCCGTGCTCTCCTCCAGCTTCTTGCTCGCCGCGGCGATCGACGAGCCACCCGACCGACCACCCCGGCCGATCCCCAGCTCATAACCGACCTCGGCGTGCTCGGCCTCGTCGATGCCGGAGACCTCGACGTCCTCGTCCACCCGGAAGCCGATGGTCTTCTGGATGGCGAAACCGATGACGAGCGCGGCCACCAGCGAGTAGACCGTGACCCCGAGCGCCCCGGCGATCTGCGGCCAGATCTGACCGGCCCCACCGCCGTAGAACAGGGCGTCCACGCCGTCCGGGGTGACCCGGGCGGTGGACAGGAACCCGAGGCTGACGGTGCCGATCCACCCGCCGACGAAGTGAATACCGACCACGTCGAGCGCGTCGTCGTAGCCCAGCTTGTACTTCAGCGCGACCGCCAGCGGGCAGATCAGGCCGGCGAGCCCGCCGATGGCCAGTGCGCCCCACGTGTCGACGTAAGCGCACGACGGCGTGATGGCCACCAGACCGGCCACGATGCCCGAAGCGGCACCCAGGCTGGTCGGCTTGCCGTCGCGCAGCCGCTCCACCAGCAGCCAGCCGAGCATGGCCGCACACGTGGCGGTCACCGTGTTGACGAACGCGACACCGGCCACGCCGTCGGCGGCGTACGCGGAGCCGGCATTGAAGCCGAACCATCCGAACCACAGCAGGCCGGCGCCCAACATCACGAACGGCAGGTTGTGCGGCTTCATCGGCTCCTTCGGCCAGCCCTTGCGCTTGCCGAGCACGATCGCCAGCGCCAGGGCGGCCGCACCGGAGTTGATGTGCACCGCGGTACCACCGGCGAAGTCCAGCGCCCCCATCTCGCCGATCCAGCCGCCGTCACCCCACACCCAGTGCGCGACCGGGAAGTAGACCAGCGTGGCCCACAGGCCGGCGAACAGCAGCCACGGGCCGAACCGCGCACGGTCGGCGATCGCACCCGCGATCAGCGCCACCGTGATGATGGCGAACATCGCCTGGAAGGCCACGTCCACCGTGCCGCCGGTCGGGTCGGCCTCCGGATCGAAGTCGAGCAGGCCGGTGATCCCCAGCAGGTCGTTCGACCATCCGAACAGCCCGCCGACGTCGTCGCCGTAGGCCAGGCCGTACCCGTAGAGCACCCACAACACGCCGATCAGCCCGATGGCGCCGAAGCACATCATCATGATGTTGAGCACGCTCTTCGAGCGGACCATGCCGCCGTAGAAGAACGCCAGGCCTGGCGTCATCAGCAACACCAGCGCTGCGCTGGTGAGCAACCAGGCGGTGTTTCCTTCCATGGTGTCTCCTCGCGACACTCGCGTACCGGACAATGGCCGTCAGCATGCGAGGTCGGTGTTGCGCCTGAACGCATCGACGATTTCTCGCGTGTGAACCACGGGCGGCATGCTGTTACGACCAGGTTTCGTGCGTGCTCGCACCACCGCCGAACAGGTGACCGGGAGGGCGTCATCAGCGAGATCCAGCCGGCCTCGATCGTGGTGGACCACCAGTGGCTGCGCGCCCAGCTGGACCTCGCGCGACGGCTCTACGGGCAGGCTCCCGAGCGGGTCCTGGGGACGGTGTGGTGGTACTCGGTGTCGTCGGTGTTGCTGGCGCAACCGCTCGAGCGGCTGTTCAACGGTGTTCCGGTCGATCCGTCGCTGGAGGCGATGACCTTGCGGATCCTGCCGGACGGTCGGTTCGTCGAGGCCTCCTCGCACCGGCCGTTGGCGGGTGGCGTCGGAGAGTTCGGCCGGCGGTTGCATGCCGTGTTCGGCGCTGTCACGAAGACCGTGGCCGCTGTCTCCGGGGCCGGTGAACCTGCACTGTGGGCCATCGCGACCGATTCGGTGGCCAACAGGTTGTTGTCCGCCGGGCAAGCTGCTGCTGATCACGAGCGGGCCATGCGGCTGGCGGCAGAGGTGGCCGAGGCTGTCGGACCGGAGTTGCCGAGGCCGCGCTTCGCCGAGGTCGGGCCGCATCTGGTGGTCCGTCGCGCATCGTGTTGCCTGATCGATCGCACCCCGGTCGGGACGACGTGCGCCTCGTGCCCGAACCAGCACCCTGAAGAGCGAGCGCGGCGCATCCGCCGGCTGCTGGGCTGATGGGTCAGACGTCGGCCCGGAGGTGCGCCCCGACCTCGCGCATACCTGCCAGCACGGCGTCGCGGTGTGGGTCGTTCGGGCCGTCGGGCGTCCAGTTCACCAGCACCGCGTAGGCCACGGTGCGCCGTGGACCGTGAACGAGGCCGACATCTGCTCGGATGCCGTCGTCCGTGCCGGTTTTGTTGATCAAGCGGACGCCACGGTCCGGGCGCTGATGCGCCAGTGGGTCGAGCCCGAACGCCGACCCGACCATCGACAGGTCCGTGCCGAGCTCGAGCCACTCGAGCACCCGAGCAGCCGCGCGGAGGTCACCGGTGTGCAGCACGCGCATCAACTGGGTGAGCTCGGCCGCCGTGCCGGTCGAGAGCGTCGGTGGATCGCTCGGCCGTCGGATGTCCCGCACCTGGTCGTGCAGGGCGGTGTCGGTGAGGCCCAGGCGCTTCGGCCACTCCTGGACTGCTGTGAGCCCCACGAGGTCGAGCAGCACGTTGGTGGCCAGGTTGTCGCTGACCGCGCCGACGAGGGCGGCCGCGTCCACCACCGGCAGGAGGTCGGTCGCCAAGTGCTGCCACAGACCCGAATCCGCCACCGGCTCCACGGCGCGCCGGTCGAGCAGATGGTGCGGCGGCAGCTGACCCGACACGAGCCGGTCGGCCACCTCGAGCAGCAGGAAGAGTTTGCCCACACTGGCCGTGGCCAGCCTGCGGTGTTCGCCGCGCCCGGCCAACCGCCGGCCTGAGACGACGTCGACCACGCTGATTCCCCAGGTGGCGCGCCCCGCTGTCGGCAGGGATGACATGAATGCGTCATTCACGACGTCAGATTGCCACCGTCGCTCGATCAGACGCTGAATCGAAGGCCCATCCATGCGAACATATGTTCGATGACTGCTTCCATCCTGCACGCCGATCTCGACGCGTTCTTCGCTTCCGTCGAACAACGCGACGACCCCCGCCTGCGCGATCGCCCGGTGATCGTCGGAGGGGGTGTCGTGCTGGCCGCCAGCTACGAGGCACGCGCGTGCGGGGTGCACGGAGGGATGGGCGGCAGGCAGGCGAAGCGGCTGTGTCCCGACGCCGTCGTGGTTCCGCCTCGCATGCAGGCCTATGTCGATGCGAGCAAGGCCGTGTTCGACGTGTTTCGGGACATCACCCCGGTGGTCGAAGGCATTTCCATCGACGAGGCGTTCCTGGATGTCAGCGGGCTGGCCAGGGTGGCGGGGCGGCCGCGGGACATCGCCCAGCGTCTGCGAGCGGAGGTGCGCCGCCGAGTGGGGCTGCCGATCACGGTGGGCGTCGCCCGCACCAAGTCGTTGGCGAAGGTGGCCAGCGCGGAGGCGAAACCCGACGGCTTGTTGGTGGTCGAGCCGGGCGAGGAAGAGGCGTTCCTGCACCCGCTGCCGGTCGAACGGTTGTGGGGCGTCGGTCCGGTAACTGCGGAGAAGCTGCGCGGCATGGGAATCACGACGATCGGCGACCTGCACCGGGCGTCGCGGACAGCACTGAAACACCAGGTCGGCGTGGCGGTGGGTAACAAGTTGCACGCCCTGGCCGGTAACCGTGACCCGCGGCGAGTCGTGACGCGGCGCAGGCGGGGGTCGATCGGATCGCAGCGGGCACTCGGACGTCGCACCCGATCGCCGGACGAGCTGGACGCGATCCTCGTCGGACTGGTCGACCGGGTCGGCAGACGGATGCGCGCGGCGGGCCGGACGGGGCGCACGGTCGTACTCCGGCTGCGCTTCGGCGACTTCACCCGCGCGACGAGGTCGCGGACCCTGCCGATCTCGACCGCGCACGGCGAAACGCTGCTGACGGTGCTGCGCGGGCTGCTGGCCGAGGCGATGCCGATGATCGTGGATCGCGGCATCACGCTGCTGGGCATCACCGTCGCCAACCTCGACGGGGGCAGCGGCAGGCAACTGGAACTGCCGCTGTTTCCCGGCTCGGACGGATCGGTGGACGAGGCGATGGATCAGATCTGGCAGAAGTACGGCAAGGAGTCGCTGACCCGCGGGGTTCTCGTCGGCCGAAGTCCGGGTATCGAAATGCCGACCCTTGCAGATGGGTAAAGAGTGCTGGCGTCGAATATCGGGTATTGCGGTGATCACATAAGGTGTCCCCCGCATCTGTGCGGCAAGAGGGAGGCATGACGTGAGCGATACGGCGGCATCCACGGAGCGAGGGCCGGGCGGCCAGCCTCCGCTCAAGCGGGTCATGGGCACCAAGCTGCTCCTGCTGTTCATCGTCGGCGACATCCTGGGTACCGGGGTGTACGCACTGACCGGCGATGTGGCCGCCGAGGTCGGCGGCGCGGCCTGGGCCCCGTTCCTGGTGGCGTTCATCGTGGCGACACTGACCGCGTTCGCCTACATGGAGCTGGTCACCAAGTACCCGCAGGCGGCGGGTGCAGCGCTGTACACCCACAAGGCGTTCGGCATCCACTTCGTGACGTTCCTGGTGGCCTTCGCCGTGATGTCCTCCGGCATCACGTCGGCGTCCACCGCGTCCCGGTCGTTCGCGGCGAACCTGGCCGAAGGCGTCGGCCTCGACTGGGGCGACACCGGCATCATGTTTCTCGCGCTCGGCTTCATGACGCTCGTCGCGCTGATCAACCTGCGCGGCGTCGGCGAGAGCGTGAAGTTCAACGTCTTCCTGACCTTGGTCGAGCTGCTCGGTCTGCTGGCCGTCATCGTCATCGGCTTCATCGCCATCGGCGGTGGGAACGCCGACTTCAGCCGCGTCACGGTGTTCGACACCGCCGACGACAAGTCGGCGTTCATCGCCGTTACGGCGGCGACCACGCTGGCCTTCTTCGCCATGGTCGGCTTCGAGGACTCGGTGAACATGGCCGAGGAGACCAAGGACCCGGTGCGGATCTTCCCGAAGATCATGCTCGGCGGTCTGAGCATCACCGGCGTCATCTACATCCTGGTGTCCATCGCGGCGGTCGCCGTGGTGCCGGTCGGCGAGCTGGCCGCCAGTGACACGCCGCTGCTCGAGGTGGTCCGGGCGGGTGCGCCTGACCTGCCGATCGAGGACATCTTCCCGTTCATGACGATGTTCGCGGTGGCCAACTCGGCGCTGATCAACATGCTGATGGCCAGCCGGTTGCTGTACGGCATGGCGAAGAAGCGGGTGCTGCCCAGGCCGCTGGCCACCGTGCACCCGTTCCGCCGTACCCCGTGGATCAGCATCATCTTCACCACGCTGATCGCGTTCGCCCTGATCATCGTGGTGACCGGTGTGCTCACCGACGACCCGGCGACGCCGGAGGACGAAGCGGGCGACGTCCTCTCGCTGCTGGGCGGCACGACGTCGCTGCTGCTGCTGGGCGTGTTCACCGTGGTCAACATCGCCGTGCTGGTGCTCCGCCGCAAGCCGGTGAAGCACAAGCACTTCAAGGCGCCGACGTTCATCCCGGTGCTCGGCGCGCTGGCCTGCGCCTTTCTGGTCGGGCCGTGGACCGAGCGCAACCCGGACGAGTACCTGGTGGCCGCAGGCATGATCGGCCTCGGCATCGTGCTGTGGGCACTGACGTGGTTGTTCGACCCGCAGTCGCGGGGCGCCCAGGCCAGCGCCTTCGATGACGAGGAGGAGGAACGGCTCGCGGTCGAAGGTGGTCGCGGCGAGGAGTAGCCGGACTTTGTGGCTCGGTGGGACGAGGGAGCTCGTCCCACCGAGCTTCTTTGTGGCCTGGATGGGGCACTGCGACGCCGCGGGGGAAGGCAACGGCGCACCCGCTCTGCAGCAGTACGACGGTGCAGCGGGACACACCCGCTCTGCAGCGGCGCGGCGGCAGCGCAGCGGGACACCGCCCTGCAGCGGTGCAGCGGGCCAGCAGCGCATCGGAATCGCCGAAATTCACAGAGTGCGCCGGCGATTGTCGCTTCGCGGCGGCTGAAGGGCGACGATGTGCCGGCCGGGAGCCGGCCGAGCCGCATCAGCGGTGTTCGCATGGTCCGACGAGACCGGGCACAAAGTGCCCACATCGGGAGGCAGCTCTCCACAGAGGCCGCCCCTCGCGACGCACGAAGGCACGCGCCCGCACCAGCGCAGCGCGCCGCCCGTCGGTCGAGCAGCGCATCGCTGGTAACGCCGCTGGTCAGTCGAGCAGTGCGTCACTGATAGCTCCGCGCGCCGGGCTGCGCGTAGTAGCGCCGCTCGTCAGTCGAAGAGCGCGTCCCTGATAGCGCCGCTCGTCAGTCGAAGAGCGCGTCCCTGATGGCGCCGCTCGCCGATTGACCAGAACGCCGCCGGTCAGTTGAGCAGCGCGTCGACGAAGGCTTCCGGCTCGAAGGGGGCCAGGTCGTCAGGTCCTTCCCCGAGGCCGACCAGCTTCACCGGCACCCCGAGCTCGCGCTGGACCTGGAACACGATGCCACCCTTGGCCGTGCCGTCGAGCTTGGTGAGCACGATGCCGGTGACGTCCACGACCTCACGGAACACCCGCGCCTGGGTCAGTCCGTTCTGGCCGGTGGTGGCGTCCAGCACCAGCAGCACCTCGTCGACCTTCGCCTGCTTCTCCACGACACGCTTGACCTTGCCGAGCTCGTCCATCAGCGTCGACTTGGTGTGCAGGCGGCCTGCGGTGTCGATCAACACCGCGTCCACGCCGCTGTCGATGCCGCGCTTGACCGCGTCGAACGCCACCGCGGCGGGGTCCGCACCCTCCTTGCCGCGCACGACCTCGGCGCCGACCCGCTCGGACCACGTCTGCAACTGATCGGCGGCAGCCGCACGGAACGTGTCAGCCGCACCGAGCAGGACGCGGTGCTGCTGCGCGACGAGCACACGCGCGAGCTTGCCGGTCGTGGTCGTCTTGCCGGTGCCGTTCACCCCGGCAACCAGCACCACCGCCGGATGCTTCTTCCCGTCCACCTCGTGCGGCAAGGCCCGGACGGCCCTCTCCGCCTGGGGGTTCAGCGCGTCGATGAGCACCTCGCGCAACAGGGCGCGCGCCTGATCGGCCGTCCGGACACCGCGACTGACCAGCTCGGTGCGCAGTCGTTCGACGATCTCCGTGGTGGTCGCCGCGCCGAGGTCGGCGACCAGCAGGGTGTCCTCGACGTCCTGCCACGAATCCTCGTCCAGGTCGCCCGCGCCCAGCAGGCCCAGCAGGCTCTGGCCGAACGCCGACCGGGACTTCGCCAGCCGTCCGCGCAGCCGCTCGATGCGTCCCGCGGCCGGTGCGGGCTCCTCGGTCGAAACCGGGGCCTGTGCCGGCTGAGCCTCCGGGGCTGCCGGCCCGGCTTTCGCGGCCGGCTCTGGCTCGGCTTCGACCGCGGCAGGACCGGCGTCGCGCTCCTCCGTCTTGGCCGGGGCCTCCGCCGAGGCCTCCGTCTTGCTCGGAGCCGCTGCGCTTCCCTCAGCCGCGGCGCCCTCGGTGCCCTCCGGCAGCTTGACGTCGACGATCCCGCGGCGAAGGCTGTCGCGCGGCACCGAGGCGTCGTCTCCCACGCCGGGTTGGCCGTCGACCTCCGTGCGTTCTCCGGCGGGGTGCTCCGGTGGCTGGTGCTCCTTCACGCCACCGGGCGCCAGCGCGATGCCACCGCCCGCGGTGTATCTGCCGCCGGCCGGCTTCTCCTCCTTCGCCGAACGTTCCTCGGCGAGGCGGATCTTGCGGCGGCGGGAAAGCGTGAGCCCCGCGACCAGCGCCACGGTCAGCAGCACAACGACGACGAGGATGACCCAGAACCACACGTTGTCCGTCACGCTCGTCATCCTCGCATCCGCGCCGACCACCATCGTCGCAGGGCAGGCGCTCGACGGGTTACGCTGACGCCTTCTCCGCAGACCGCAGCCGCTGCGAGATCACCCGCGTGATGCCGTCGTTGGCCATGCTCACGCCGTACAGCGCGTCCGCGATCTCCATCGTCGGCTTCTGGTGCGTGATCACGATCAGCTGCGAGGTCTCCCGCAACTGCTCGAGCAAGCCGATCAGCCGCCGCATGTTGGTGTCGTCCAGCGCCGCCTCGACCTCGTCGAGCACGTAGAACGGCGACGGCCGCGCGCGGAAGATCGCCACCAGCATGGCGACCGCCACCAGCGACTTCTCGCCACCGGACAGCAGCGACAGCCGCTTGACCTTCTTGCCCGGCGGCCGCGCCTCGACGTCGACCCCGGTGGTCAGCATGTCGTCCGGGTCGGTGAGCACCATCCGGCCTTCACCACCGGGGAACAGCGTGCCGAACACCGTCTCGAACTCACGCGCCACGTCGTGATACGCCGAGGTGAAGACCTCGAGGATCTTGTCGTCCACCTCTTCGATCACCGACAGCAGATCCCTGCGCGTGGCCTTCAGGTCCTCCAGCTGCGTGGACAGGAACTTGTAGCGCTCCTCCAGCGCGGCGAACTCCTCCAGCGCGAGCGGGTTGACCTTGCCGAGCAGGGCCAGGTCGCGCTCGGCGCGCTTGGCGCGGCGCTCCTCGGTCGCCCGGTCGAACGGGATCGGTTGCGGCTCGGCAACCTCTTCCCCGCGCTCCTTGGCGGCCTCGTACTCGGCCATCTCCGCCGGGCTGGGCGGCACCGGCTGATCCGGCCCGTACTCGGCGACCAGATCGTCGAGCCCGATGCCGAATTCCTCGGCGATGCGTGCTTCCAGCTGCTCCAGCCGCATCCGCTGCTCGGCGCGCGCCAACTCGTCGCGGTGCACCGCATCGGTCAGTTTCTCCAGCTGGCCGGTCAGCTCGCGCACGCTCGTCCGGACGCCGGCCAGCATCGCCTCGCGTTCCTCGCGGGCCTGCTGTAGCGCATCTCGTTCGGCGGCGGCCCGGCGCAGCGACACCTCGATGCGTTCGAGAGCGATCTCGCCGCCGTCGACGACCGCAGCGGCGATCTCGGCACCACGCCGGCGCGCCACCCGGGCCCGCTCGGCACGTTCCCGCGCCTGACGCTCGGCCTCCGCGGCACGACGCAAGCTTTCCGCCTTGCCCGCGATCTGGCGAGCCCGCTCCTCGGCCGTGCGCAGCGCCAGCCGGGCCTCGACCTCCTGCTGGCGGACCTCCGCCAGCGCTGCGGCGATCTCGTCGCGCTCGGAGGTGTCGGGCTCCTCGTCGATCGGATCCTCGCTCACCGCGGCCAGCCGTTGTTCCAGCTCGGCCAGCTTGGCCACCGCCTCCTCGCGGCTGGCCTCGACCTTCGCGCGCTGTGTCCGCAACCGCTCGACCTCGGCCTCGGCATTGCGCAACGCCTGCTGCAACCGGTTCAACCGCTCGGAGAACCGGGCCTTGGCCACCTTGACCTCGCCGACCGCCTCACGCGCCTTGGCCACCTCGGCCTTGCGCTGCTGCTGCTCGGCGCGCGCACCCTCCAACTCCGCCGCGGTGCGCTGCAGGCGTCGCTCGGCGGCGAGCAGCTTGTCCTGGGCGGCGTCGACGGCGGCCTGCACCTCGATGACCGACTCGGTGGACGCCTTCGACCCGCCTGCGGCCCAGTGCGCCCCGAAAACGTCGCCTTCGGTGGTCACGGCGCGCAGCTCGGGATGCTCGCTCACCAGCGCCATCGCCGAGACCAAACCCTCCACGACGGCGACATCGTGCAGCGCGGCACGCACAGCGGACTGCAGCCGTTCCGGCGCCTGTACCACGTCCACCGCCCACCGCGCGCCGGACGGCAACGACGGCCGACCCGGCAAGCCGGAATCGTCCGCACCGCCCAGCAAGATGCCCGCGCGGCCGGAGTCGTGCGTCTTCAGGTACTCCAACGCGGACACCGCGTCCTCGCCTGCCTGCACCGCCACCGCATCCGCGACCGGGCCCAACGCTGCGGCGATCGCCGCTTCGAAGCCTGGCTCGACGGTCAGCAACGCCGCCACCGAACCCAGTACGCCGGGAAGTTCGTCGCCTGCCTTCAACAGCGCCCCGACGCCGTCCTTGCGGCGTAGCCCGCGCGACAGCGCCTCCACAGTGGCCCGGTGCGTCGCGATTTCCTTCTCCGTGGCGCGCTCGGCGGCGATCAGTTCTTCGACGCGCTGTTTGGCGGCGTCGTTGGCGCGCATGCACTGCTCGAGTCGCTCAGCGGCCTCCGCCCCGTCCACATCGGAGTCGCCACCCTCCGCCTTGGCCAGTTCCAGCTCCTCGGCGGCCTGTTCGGTGCGTGCCACCGCCTCGTCGATGCCCGCGGTCAACCGCTCGATCTCCTCCGCGGTGGCACCGGTCTTGCTGCGCAGCGCCTCGACCTGGCCGGTCAGCTTGGCGACGCCCTCGCGCCGATCCGCCACCGCGCGCACCGCGGCCATGTGCGCTCGTTCGGCGGCCTGCAGCGCCTGCTCGAGTTCCTCGCGATGCGTGATGGCTTCGGACAACGTGGCACGAGCCGCTTCCACGGCGGCGTTGAGCTCGAGCTCCTTCTCCTCCGCCTGCTCGGCCTCGGCCAGCAGTTCCTCGGGGTCGCGGCCGCTCGAGCCGTCGTCGATCTCGGTCGACAGATGCCGCTTACGCTCCAGTGCCAGCCGGACGGTCCCGCGCAGCCGCTCGGCCAGGGCGCTGAGCTTGTACCAGGTGTCCTTCGCCGCGGCCAGTCGTGGCTCGTCCTCGGCGAGCGCCTCGGCCAGCTCGGCCTCACGCCGGGAGGCGACCTGCAGCTGTTGCTCGACCTCGGCGCGCTGCCTGCGGATCCGCTCCTCGTCGGCCTGCTCCTTGGCCAGCGCCTCGCGCTGGGTGACCAGGTCGTGCGCGTACAGCCGCAGCCGCGCGTCCCGCAGCTCGGCCTGCACCGCCTGCGCCTTCCGCGCGATCTCGGCCTGCTTGCCCAGCGGTTTGAGCTGGCGGCGCAGTTCCGCGGTGAGGTCATTCAGGCGGTTCAGGTTCGCCTGCATCGCGTCCAGCTTGCGCAGCGCCTTCTCCTTGCGCTTGCGGTGCTTGAGCACGCCCGCGGCTTCCTCGATGAACGCGCGCCGCTCCTCCGGCTTGGCCTGCAGAATCTCGCTGAGCTGCCCCTGGCCGACGATCACGTGCATCTCGCGGCCGATACCGGAGTCCGACAGCAGCTCCTGCACGTCCAGCAGCCGACAGCTCGAGCCGTTGATCTCGTACTCGCTGGCGCCGTCGCGGAACATCCGCCGGGTGATCGAGACCTCGGTGTAGTCGATCGGCAGGGCGCCGTCGGAGTTGTCGATGGTCAACGTGACCTCGGCGCGGCCGAGCGGGGGCCGTCCCGCGGTGCCGGCGAAGATGACGTCCTCCATCTTGCCGCCGCGCAGGTCCTTGGCGCCCTGCGTGCCCATCACCCAGCGCAGGGCGTCCTGCACGTTCGACTTACCCGAGCCGTTCGGGCCGACCACACACGTGATGCCCGGCTCGAAGCGCAGCGTGGTAGCCGAAGCGAAGGACTTGAAGCCCTTCAGCGTCAGGCTTTTCAGGTGCACGAGCTGCGGCCCCTTCATCGTGTGCCGGTTCGCGCACCGGCGAACGTGTCAACGCGGCCGGGGCGACCTCAACTGCGGAATGGTACCTGCGGGTTCTCCTGCGAAACGAACCGTGCGGCGTGTCGGGCGTCGTGTGGGTGAACGCCACCAAGGCCGACGACGGTAAGTGCTCACCGATTAACGCTCCGTGAAGCCTTGGTAGCCGCCTTTCGGTTCGGACCACTGCTCCACCACCGAGGTCACCCGGCCAGGTGTCGATCCGCCACGCAGCGCGGCGAGCAGTTCCTCGCATGCCTGCCGCGGACCTTCGGCGACGACCTCGACACGGCCGTCGGCGAGGTTGGTAGCCGTCCCCACCAGGCCCAATTCGAGCGCGCGGCACCGCGTCCACCACCGGAATCCGACGCCTTGCACGTGGCCGCGCACCCATGCGGTCAAGCGCGTGCGGTCACCGGACTCGGGCATCCTCGTCTCCTCCAGTGGTAACGCTCCGGAGCGGCTCGAGCACACGGGGCAGGAATTGTGCTCACCCGGTAGTGATACAGTTCCCCCGCTTTCAGCCTAGCCGCCACAAGGAGCAGCCTATGAGCCCGTCTGGGCCAACCGGCGAGACGCAAGTGTCGGTCGCACCGCCCGCCGAGGAGACCCGGCCCCGGCGCGCGAGCTATCTGGCGCTGCTGGCCAGCGGCGTGTTCACCGCGACGGCTTTCGCCGGGATCGCGGTGCTGGCCGGTTCGACGACCCCGGTCGCCGAACAGAACGTGCAGCAGTTCCAGCGCGAGCCCAACGGCGAGACCGGTGGTGGGTTGATCGCGGGCAACCCGTCCCCGGACCAGACCACGATCAAGATCAGCGGGGCGGCACACGGTGGCGACCGAACGCCGACGACGACCACAACGACCACGACGACGCCCGGGGACACCACGACCACGGATGCCCCGGACAGCACGTCGGAGGATCTGCCCACGTCGGACGACGACGTGAGCACGACCAGTTCGGCGAAGCCGACCAAGACGACGACCACGACGACTACGACGACGACGACCACCACAACGACGACTACGACGACCACCACACCGAGCGAGCCGGAGTGCCCGGAGGAGCCGTGTGATCCGGAGGATCCGCCGGGTGGCGGCTCGTCGACGGCGTCCAGCCCCGAGACGCCGCCCGACGGTGGCGCGGGCACGGGTCGGTAGGTCGGCTGTCCCGAAAGCCGGCTTCGAAGCCGGCAGCCGCAGCTCGGGGGCTGCGGCTGCCGTTCGAGTGGATGCCGGGGATGCAGCGGCTATTCGGATGGCTGCCGAGGCTGCGGCTGCCGTTCGGATGGATGCCGAGGCTGCTGCTCAGCCAGATGCCGGCTGGCACGACCAGGTCATCGCCGCGGCGAGCGCCGTTGGCAACGCGGGCATGAATACGACGAACGGTTCATGAACCGTTCCCGTCGAATGGGTGAGCCACAGCGAGGACACGGCTCCCCCTCGCGCCCGTAGACGTTGAGCGAGCGGTCGAAGTAGCCGGATTCGCCGTTGACGTTCACGTACAGCGCGTCGAACGACGTCCCGCCGGCTTGCAGCGCGTCGGCCAGCACCGCGGTGGCCTCGGCGAGTATGAGTTCGGCCTGCTTCTGCGTCAGCCGTCCGGTCGGCCGCGAACCGTGGATCCGCGCCCGCCACAGCGCCTCGTCGGCGTAGATGTTGCCGATCCCGCTCACCAGCGTCTGATCCAACAGCGCGCGCTTGACCTCGGTGCGCTTCGCGCGCATGGCCCGGGCTACGCGGGTCAGGTCGAACGCCGGGTCCATCGGATCGCGCGCGATGTGGGCGATGCTCGACGGCACCATGGCCCCGTCGACCTCGACCAGCTCGTCCAGCAGGAACCCACCGAACGTCCGCTGATCGACGAACCGCAACTCGCTCGGCGCACCGGGGTGTTCGTCCAGGTGCAACCGAACGCGCAGGTGCTTCTCGTCCGGCACACCCGGCGACTGCACGAGCATCTGCCCGCTCATGCCCAGGTGGCCGACGACGGCTTCGCCGGAGGCCAGCTCCAGCCACAAGTACTTGCCGCGCCGTCGCACGGCTTCGATACGCTGCCCGGCCAAGCGCCCGGCGAAGTCGACCGCCCCGAGAACATGCCGCCGTACCGCACGCTCGTGCAGCACGTCGACGCTGCGAATCGTGCGGCCACCGACGTACTCGGCCAGCCCGCGACGGACGGTCTCGACTTCGGGAAGCTCGGGCATGCCGGACGGCTACTGCCCGCTGGAGCCGCCTTGCGCGGCCTGCTCCTGATCGTTGTCGGCCTGCTCGCCCTCCGCGGCCTCCTGCTCGGCCGTCAGCGACCGCCAGGCCATCTCCGCGGCATTCTGCTCGGCCTCCTTCTTCGTGGTGCCGCGGCCCTCGCCACGCGGCTCACCGCCGATCAGCACCGTCGCGGAGAACTCCTTCTGGTGGTCCGGACCGGTGTCCACCACCCGGTACTCCGGCACGCCGAGCGACGCGGACGCGGTCAGCTCCTGCAGGCTGGTCTTCCAGTCCAGGCCGGCACCTCGCAGCGGCGCCTCCGCCAGCAGATCGTCGAACAGCCGGTGCACCAGCGCACGCGCGACCTCGATGCCGTGCTCCAGATACACCGCGCCGATGATCGCTTCGAGCCCGTCGGCGAGAATGCTCGCCTTGTCCCGGCCGCCGGTCAGCTCCTCCCCCTTGCCGAGCAGCAGATGCGCGCCGAGGCCGCCTTCGCCCAGCCCGCGCGCGACGCCGGCCAGCGCCTGCATGTTCACCACGCTGGCGCGGAGCTTGGCGAGCTGCCCTTCCGGCAGGTCGGGGTGCTGGTTGTACAGGTGGTCGGTCACCACCAGCCCCAGCACGGCGTCGCCGAGGAACTCCAGCCGCTCGTTCGGCGGCAGGCCACCGTTCTCGTAGGCGTACGAGCGGTGCGTCAACGCCAGCGTGAGCAGGTCGGGCTTGATCTCGACGCCCAGAGCGGCCAGCAGCTCAGCGGGGTCGGCCTTCGGGCCGCGCACTCCATTCCCCGCCATGACCTACCCCGATCAGGCCGGCTCGACGACCTGTCGACCTGCGTACTGCCCGCAGTTGGGGCAGGCAACGTTACGCGGCTTGAGCTCCTTGCACGCGCGGTTCGGGCACGGCACGAGGTGCACCGGCGCCGCCTTCCACTGCGAGCGGCGGGACCGCGTGTTCGAGCGCGACATCTTCCGCTTCGGGACGGCCACGGTTACTTCTCCTCAAGTCTCACTCTGGGCCCCCTGGGCAACACACCCCGGGACTGCGCGCTGATCGCGCCCCACTTCACTTGCTGTCTTCTGGCGCGGACCCGTTGCTGTCTGACGCGGAAAACCGTTCGACAAGGGCCGCCCACCGGGGATCTATCTTCTCATGGCCGTGATCCGGCTCGAGATCGACCCACTTGAGTCCGCAATCCGGACACAGACCCGGGCAATCCGGACGGCACAGCGGGACCTGCGGCAGCGCGAGCACGATCGCGTCCCGCACCAGCGGTTCCATGTCCACCAGGTCGTCGACCAGGTGGCTGACCTCGTCCTCCTCCGTGGTGGCCTCGGTGGTCGAGTCCGGGTAGGCGAACAGTTCGGTCACCTCGACCGACACCTCGTCGTCGATCGCGTCGAGGCAGCGGGAGCACTGCGCGGTGGTCGGCGCGGTCACCGATCCGCTGACCAGCACCCCTTCCACCACCGACTCCAGCAACAACCGCAGCCGGTAGGACGCGCCCACCGGGATCTCGATCACATCCGGGAATCCCACTGCGGTCTCGGCGCGGATGGTGCGTACGACCTCACGGCTGGCACCGGGCCTGCGGCCCAGATCCTGGGTGTCGATGACCCACGGGTTCCGGGCGTCCGGAACCGGGTGCCTGGCGATACTGCGTTCTTCTGACATTGCGCCCAAGCGTACGCCCACCAGGCAATCGTGTCCGGTCACCGGTGGGTGATTCACCACCCACCGGCGGAGCGGAGCCCGGTCAGCGGTAGCCGTTGTAACCGTTGTGCGTCACGCCTGCCGACATCGACCCGATCGGTCCCCCGCGCAGCTGCGAGCGCCCCTGGTCGACCGACCGCAGCGTCTGATCCAGCAGCTCGGCGAACTCGGCCAGCTTGCCGTCGACATAGGCGTCGCACTCGGCGCGCTGGCGGTCGGCCTCCTCGTGCGCCTCGTCCACCAACCGGGCAGCCTCGGCGTGCGCGGCCTGCACCACTTCGGTCTCCGACACCAGGCGAGCCTGCTCGTCCAGGCCCTGCTGCACCGAACGCTCGTAGGCCTCCCGGCCTGCTTGCAGCATCCGGTCGTGCTCGTCGCGGGCACGAGCCGTCAGACTGTCGTACTCCGCCTGCCCGGCGGCCACCGCGCGGTCCGCTTCCGCGTCCGCCTCGGCCAGGATCTCGTTCGCCTGCTGCTGCGCCTCCGACACCAGCCGCTCCGCCTCCGCTTTGGCTTCCGCGACCAGGCGTTCCGCCTCCTCGCGGGCCGAGCTCAGCGTCTCCTCCGCCTCGGTGCGGGCCGAGTTGAGGATCTCGTCGCGCTTGTCCAGCACATCCTGCGCGTCGTCCAGCTCGGGCTGGTAGGCCTCGCGAATGTCGTCCAGCAGCTCGAGAGTCTCGCCGCGCGGCACCACGCAACTGGACGTCATCGGTACCCCGCGGGCCTCCTCCACGATCGTCACGAGCTCGTCGAGGGCCTCGAACACCCGGTACACAGCAACTCCCTTGGCCAGCGACTCAGCGGCTGTCACTGGTCAAGTTTGCCCGCTGCGCACGCGAAATCCGTGCAGGTGGCCCGTCACTGGGCGTGTCACGAGTCAGGAGGACTTGTTCTCCGCGACGCGCTCCATCAGCCGCCGCTGCACGTGCTCGGGCAGCAAACCACTCACGTCCCCGCCGTGCGTGGCGACTTCCTTGATCAGCGAGCTGGACAGGAAGCTGTAGTCCGGGCTGGTCGACATGAACACCGTGTCCACACCGGACAGCCTGCGGTTCATCTGCGCCATCTGCAGCTCGTAGTCGAAGTCGCTGACCGCCCGCAGCCCCTTGGCGATGACCTGGATGTCGTTGGCGGTGCAGTAGTCCACCAGCAGCCCGTGCCACGAGTCGACCCGCACGTTGGACAGGTGCGAGGTCACCTCGGACAGCATCGCCATCCGCTCGTCGATCGAGAACATGCCGGTCTTGTTGCGGTTGATCAGCACCGCGACCACGACCTCGTCGAACAGCGTGGAAGCTCGCTCGATGACGTCCAGATGTCCGTTGGTCACCGGGTCGTAGGAACCGGGGCACACCGCGCGTCGCATGGCGGGAAGCCTACCCATGGGCCGCCGGTGTCGCCGCGATCCACGTCACGGCCGGACGGACAGCTCGGCCCAGTGCAACACCGTGTCGCCGTAGCGCTTGACCCGGATCTCGCGGAAGGCCTCCGGCCACTCGACCGCACCGTCGCGGCCCGCTCGCTCCACGATGACCAGGGCGTGCTCGGCCAGCCAGCCGCCGACGACCAGCAGGTTCAGCACGTCGTGCAGATCCGGGTTGGACATCCCGTACGGCGGATCGGCCACCACCACGTCGAACGGCTCGCTCGTGGCGCCGGCCAGCACGTGCTCGACCTCGCCGTGGCGAACGGTTCCGCCGAGGTTGACGGCGCGCACGTTGGCACGCAGCACCTCGACGGCCCGGCGGTCCGACTCCACGAACAGCGCATCCGCCGCGCCCCACGACAACGCTTCCAACCCGAGGGCGCCGGTGCCTGCGTACAGGTCGAGAACACGCGCTCCGGCCAGCTCGTTGGCCGCGTCCAGCGCGTTGAACAGCGCCTCACGGATTCGCTCCGAAGTGGGACGCGTGCCGTGCGCGGGCACGCGGAGGCGTCGGCCACCCGCAACCCCGGAAACGATCCGCGTCATGGTCGGTGAGTGTCCCGTAGGGCCGAGGCGGCGCAGGAGGCAGGTCCGGCAGGTGTTTCGCCAGCCACTCTCTCGACACCGTCCGGACACCGCGTATTCTCGTCTTTCCCCGTCGACACATTGCACCGTCCTGGCATCTCTTAAGGAGCGCGGTGTCCCAATCCCGGATCCGGAAGGCAGAAATCGCGCTCGAGCAGGCCCACGTCGACCGCGTCTACCAGCGGCTGGAGCAGCTGCGCGCGCAGGCGGAACAGATGCTGGCCAAGGGCTACCAGATGGGGCATGGCGCGCAGCGGGAAGCCGTCTTCGAACAGGCCTCGATGCTCTTCGAGCGCGACATGATGGTCTACCACGCCAGCCAGACGCTGCAGCGGCTCGACGCCGAGTACGAGGGACTGGTCTTCGGTCGGCTGGATCACGCAAGCAACGGTGACGTGGTCTACGTCGGCAGGCTGGGGATCCGGGACGCCGACTTCAACAATCTGGTCACCGACTGGCGGGCGCCCGCGGCCGCGCCGTTCTACCAGGCCACGGCCGAAGAGCCGATGGACGTCATGCGCCGCAGGGTCATCCGCTGCTCCGGCCAGCAAGTGCTGGACGTGGACGACGACGTGCTGATGCCCGAGGCGTTGCCGGAAGGCATGGCCGTGGTCGGCGAAGGCGCGCTGATGGCCGCGCTGGGCAGGGCTCGCGGCGAACACATGCGGGACATCGTCGCGACCATCCAGAAGGAGCAGGACGAGGTCATCCGCGCACCGTGGCAAGGCGTCACGGAGATCACCGGCGGGCCTGGCACCGGCAAGACGGCGGTCGCGCTGCACCGCGCCGCGTACTTGCTCTACCGGCACCGCAAGCGGCTCGGCGGCGCCGGCGTGCTGGTCATCGGCCCGTCGGAGGTGTTCACCAACTACATCTCGCGCGTGCTGCCGTCCATGGGCGAAACGGATGTCGAGCTGCGCTCGCTGGGCACGGTGCTGGACGGGGTGAAGGCCGAACGGTTCGACCCCGCGCCGGTCGCGGCGATCAAGGGCTCGCTGCGCATGCGCAAGGTCCTGCTGCGGGCGATCCGGGACACCCCACCGGACGTGCCGACCCAGATGCGGATCACGTACAAGGGCGACGTGCTGCGGTTGGAGACCGACCAGCTGGAAAAGGTCCGCAAGCGCGTGCACGCGCGCGGCGGCCAACCGAACCGGTCGCGGGTTCGCGCGGCGGAGATGCTGCTGGAAGCCCTGGCCGACGTCGCGGAGAAGAATGCCCGCGACGACGGGACCGAGCTGACCCCGGCCGCTCGCCACGAGTTGATCATGGAGCTGGGCGAGCGCATCGACTTTCATCGCTTCCTCGTGGTGTGGTGGCCCGAACTGCGGCCGACGGAGATCCTGCGCTGGCTGTCCGACGAGCAACGGCTGGCCAGGGCGGCGCGCAACGTCCTGACCAAGGAGGAGATCTCGCTGCTCAGCCGGTCGTGGGCGGACGAATCGGCGGGCTGGTCGGTGGCCGACGTCGCGCTGCTGGACGAGCTGCGTGTGCTGGTCGGCAAGCCGAAGCGGCGGCGGTCGGCGCCCGAGCCGGAGCCCGCTCCCGGCGGGCGGCACCGTCCGGAGCACTACGACGAGTACTCGCACATCGTGGTCGACGAGGCGCAGGACCTCTCGCCGATGCAGTGGCGGATGATCGGCAGACGCGGCCGCTACGCCAGCTGGACCGTGGTCGGTGACCCGGTGCAGAGCTCGTGGCCGAAGCCCGAGGAGGCGGACCTGGCCGCTGCCGACGCGTTCGGCAAGGCCACCCGCAGGCGGTTTGCGCTACGCACGAACTACCGGAACTCGGCGGAGATCTTCGCGCTGGCCTCCCGGGTGGTGGCCGAGCACGCCGATCCGGACCAGCTGCCGGAGGCGGTCCGGCACACCGGGATCGAGCCGGACGTGCGCGAGGTCGACGCGGAGTCGATGGCCGACGAGGTGCGCCGTGCCGCCAAGGAACTGTTGGCGGCGGTCGACGGCACGGTCGGCGTGATCAGCGCGATGGACCGGGTCGGCACCGTGGAGAAGTGGCTGGCCGCGATGTCCGACGACCGGCTGCGGGTGGTGGGCAGCCTGGACGCCAAGGGCCTGGAGTACGACGCGGTCGTGCTGCTCGAGCCGCGCGAGCTGATCGACGAGTCGGTCACCGGACGACGTGTGCTCTACGTTGCGCTGACTCGAGCCACCCAGCAGCTCGTCGTGGTCGCGTCTGATCCGTCCTGGCTGCCGGACTAGCGCCGGGAAAGCACGGCGAGGGAGACCTTGCCGCCGGACCAGCGCCGGAGCAGGACAGCGAGGGTGGCGCCTGCCACCGGACCAGGACAGCAAAGGCAGTGCCCGCCGCCCGACCAGCGCCGAGGCAACACGGCAAGGGCGGTGCCCGGCCGGCGGACCAGGACAGCCACGGCAAGGGCAGTGCGCCGCCGCCGGACCAACACGGCGACGATGCGTCAACCCTTGCCGCCGGACCAGCGCCGCGACAACACGGCGACCTTCGTGCGCTCCGTCCGCCCGCGCAGCGTGACCCGGCGGTAGGAGCGCCAGAACGACTTCTCGTCGCCCGAGGCCCCGTCGAGCACGCGATGGGACACCGCCACCCGGCCGGGCACGGACTTGGCCAGCTCGGTCAACCGGGCGGCTTCGTTGACCGGGTCACCGATCACCGTGTACTCCAGCCTGCTTTCCGTCCCGACATACCCGGCGACGGCCTGACCTGCGGAAACCCCGATCCCCGCGGAGACCTCGGGCACTTCGCTGCGCAGCCGCACGATCATCCGACGAGCCGCCCGCAACGCCTGGCCGTTGGCGTCCGGCAACGACGTAGGCGCTCCGAAGATCGCCAGCGCCGCATCGCCGAGGAACTTGTTCACCAGCCCGCCGTGCGCATTGATCTCCTCGACCACCACCGCGAAGAACCGGTTGAGCACATCGACCACCTCGGTCGGCGGCCGGGTCGACGCGATCCTGGTGGAGCCGACGACGTCGACGAACAGCACGGCCACCTCGTGCAGCTCGCCGCCCAGCTCCAGCGGCGAGGTCAGCGCCACCTGCGCGACGTCCTCGCCGACGTGCCTGCCGAACAGGTCCTTGACCCGTTCCCGTTCCCGCAGGCCCGCCACCATGTCGTTGAACCCGGCCTGCAGCCTGCCCAGCTCGGTGCCGTCGAACACCACGACCTCGGCGTCCAGATCACCGCGTTCGACGCGCGCCTGGGCGGCCCGGACGGTCATGATCGGCGCCATGGTGGCACGGGCGGTCATCAGCGTGAGGAACGCGCCCGCGGACAGCACGACGGCGCCGAGCGCCAGCACCGTGATGATCAGCTGATGCCGGGACACCTCGGGTTCGTAGAGCGCGGAGACAGCCACCAGCATCATGCCCACGACCGGCGCGGCCGACCCGATTCCCCAGAACAGCACCGAGCGCAGGGTCGCGCCGATGAACGTGCGCCGCTCCGGCGGGCCACCGGCGAGCGCCCGCGCGGCGATGGGACGCAGCGCGAACTCGCTGATCAGGTACGAGTTGGCACACGTCACCGTGCCGGACAACAGGATGCTGAAGGCCAGCTTCGGGATGAGCTCGGTGTCCACCAGGCCGTAGAGGACGGTGAACACGAGCAGGCCGCCCGCCCAGCCGAGCGCCTGGATGGCCGTCAGATCGAGCGGGAGCCGCAGCGTGGCACGCCGCTGCCGCTCGTCGAGCTCGCGCCCTTCGTCGCTCTGCAACACCCAGCGCAGCACCCGCTGCCCGGTCACCACCCCGGTCACGGTGATGCCCAGCCAGGCCAGACCGACGTAGATCGGCACCGCGATGAAGTTCAGCGGCGCCAGCTCGTCGGTGAACACCTGCGGGCCGGGGATGACCACGGTGACCAACAGGATCGACACCGCCAACCCGATCAGGTTGGCCACGAACACCGGCCCGATCAGCAGCAGCCGCACCCGTAGCCGCAGGCTGCGCGCGTCGTCCCCGCGGCCCAACAACCACGAGCCGAACGGGTGCTCGGCGCGCTGCAGCTCGGCACTGTTCACCTGGCTACCTCAGCACGACCAGCAAATCCCCGCCTTCGACCTGTTGTACGGCGTTGATCGCCAGTCGGTCGACGGTGCCCGACTTGGGTGCGGTGATGGCCGCTTCCATCTTCATCGCCTCGATGGTGGCCACCGTGTCGCCCTGCTCGACCTCGTCCCCTTCGGCGACCGCCAGCGTGACCACGCCGGCGAACGGGGCCGCCACGTGGTTCGGATCGTTGCGGTCGGCCTTCTCGGCGACCGGCACGTCCACCGCCACCGAGGTGTCCTTCACCGAGATCACCCGCAGCTGCCCGTTCAGCGTGGCCATCACCGCCCGCATGCCGCGGTCGTCGGCCTCACCGATGGCCTCCAGTTCGATCAGCAGCCGCACGCCCGGTTCGAGGTCGACCGAGTACTCCTCGCCCGCGCGCAGCCCGTAGAAGAAGTCCAGGCTGTTCAGCAAGCTGGTGTCGCCGAACTGTTCGCGGTGGGACTCGTACTCCTTGGTCGGTCCGGGGAACAGCAGCCGGTTGAGGGTGGCCCGGCGGTCGTGCTGCAGTCCGTGCCGGTCCTCGGCGGTCAGCTCGACCATGCGGCGTGGTTCACCGCGGCCTTCCAACGCCTTGCTGCGGAACGGCTCCGGCCAGCCACCCGGCGGGTCGCCCAGCTCGCCGCGCAGGAAGCCGATCACCGAGTCGGGGATGTCGAACGACGCCGGGTCGGCCTCGAACTTGGCGGGGTCGACCCCCGCTCCGACCAGGTGCAACGCCAGGTCGCCGACGACTTTCGAGGACGGCGTGACCTTGACCAGCCTGCCGAGGATGCGGTCGGCCGCGGCGTACATCGACTCGATCTGCTCGAACTTCTCCCCCAGCCCGAGCGCGATCGCCTGCGTGCGCAGGTTGGACAGCTGGCCGCCGGGGATCTCGTGGTGGTAGACCCGGCCGGTCGGCGAGGCCAGACCGGCTTCGAACGGTGCGTAGACCTTGCGCACGGCCTCCCAGTACGGCTCCAGGTCGGTCAGCGCCTGCAGGTCGAGCCCGGTCGGCCGCTCCGAGTGGTCGGTGGCCGCCACGATGGCCGACAACGAGGGCTGCGACGTCGTCCCGGACATCGACGCGACCGCACCGTCGACCGCGTCGGCCCCGGCCTGGATGGCCGCCAGGTACGTGGCGAGCTGACCGCCCGCGGTGTCGTGGGTGTGCACGTGGACCGGCAGGTCGAACTCCGACCGCAACGCCGACACCAGCCGATGCGCGGCCGGAGCCCGCAGCAGGCCGGCCATGTCCTTGATCGCCAGCACGTGCGCACCCGCGTTCACGATCTGCTCGGCGAGCCGCAGGTAGTAATCCAGCGTGTACAGCTTCTCGGCCGGGTCGGACAGGTCCGCGGTGTAGCAGAGCGCGACCTCGGCGACCGCGTTGGTGTTCTCCCGCACCGCGTCGATCGCCGGTCGCATCTGCTCGACGTCGTTGAGCGCGTCGAAGATGCGGAAGATGTCGATCCCCGTCGCGGCCGCTTCCTCGACGAACGCCTTGGTCACCTCGACCGGGTACGGGGTGTAGCCGACGGTGTTGCGGCCGCGCAGCAGCATCTGCAGGCAGATGTTGGGCACCGCTTCGCGCAGCTGGGCCAGCCGCTGCCACGGGTCCTCGGCCAGGAAGCGCAGCGCGACGTCGTAGGTCGCGCCGCCCCAGCACTCCAGCGACAACAGCTCCGGGCAGGTCCTGGCCACGACCGGCGCGGCGGCCAGCAGGTCCTTGGTGCGGACGCGGGTGGCCAGCAGCGACTGGTGTGCGTCGCGGAACGTGGTGTCGGTGACCGCCAGCCGGTCCGACTCCCGCAGCCAGCGGGCGAAGCCCTCCGGACCGAGCTCGTCCAGCTTCTGCTTCGACCCTGCCGGCGCCTCGCCCGCGACGTCGGGCAGCTTGGCGGCCGGGTTCATCAGGTTCGGCCGCGGGCCGTGCGGCTTGTTGACCGTCACGTCCGCCAGATACGTCAGCAGGCGGGTGCCCCGGTCCGCGGAGCCGCGGGCGGTCAGCAGGTGCGGACGCTCCTCGATGAAGGCCGTGGTCACCCGGCCCGCACGGAAGTCCGCATCGTCCAGCACGGCCTGCAGGAACGGGATGTTCGTGGCCACGCCGCGGATGCGGAACTCGGCGACCGCCCGCCGCGCCCTGCCGACCGCGGTTTCGAAGTCACGGCCCCGGCAGGTGAGCTTGACCAGCATCGAGTCGAAGTGCGCGCTGATCTCCGTACCCGCGTGCGTCGTGCCGCCGTCGAGCCTGATACCCGAGCCGCCGGGCGACCGGTAGGCACTGATGACACCCACGTCGGGACGGAATTCGTTGGCCGGGTCCTCGGTGGTGATCCGGCACTGCAGCGCCGCCCCGCGCAGGTAGATCTGCTCCTGGCTCAGCCCGAGGTCGTCCAGCGTCTCCCCGGCGGCGATACGCAGCTGGGACTGCACCAGGTCGACGTCGGTGACCTCTTCGGTGACGGTGTGCTCGACCTGGATCCGCGGGTTCATCTCGATGAAGACGTGCTGGCCGTCCCGGTCCAGCAGGAACTCCACGGTGCCCGCGTTGCGGTAGCCGATCTGCCTGGCGAACGCCACGGCGTCGCGACAGATCCGCTCCCGCACCTCGGGGTCGAGATTCGGGGCAGGCGCCAGCTCGATGACCTTCTGGTGCCGTCGCTGCACCGAGCAGTCGCGCTCGTAGAGGTGGATGACGTTGCCCGCACCGTCGGCGAGGATCTGCACCTCGATGTGCCGCGGCTCGACCACGGCCTTCTCCAAGAAGACCGTCGGGTCACCGAACGCCGACTCCGCCTCCCGCGCGGCGGCCTCGATGGCTTCCCGCAGCCTGCGCGGGTCGTCGACCCGGCGCATACCGCGGCCACCGCCGCCCGCGACCGCCTTGACGAACAGCGGAAACCCGATCTCCTCGGCCCGGCGCACCAGCTCGTCGACGTCCGACGACGGCTCCGACGAAGCCAGCACCGGGATGCCCGCCTCCCGCGCGGCGGCCACCGCCCGCGCCTTGTTCCCGGTCAGCTCCAAAATGTCCGCGGACGGGCCGACGAAGGTGATTCCGCTGCGCTCGCAGGCCCGCGCCAGTTCCGGGTTCTCCGACAAGAATCCGTAGCCCGGGTAGATCGCGTCCGCGCCGGTTTCCCTGGCAGCCCGCACGATCTCGTCGACCGAGAGATACGCGCGCACCGGATGGCCGCGTTCGCCGATCTCCAGCGCCTGGTCCGCCTTCAGCCGGTGCAGCGAGTTGCGGTCCTCGTAGGGGAACACCGCAACGGTGTGCGCGCCCAGCTCATAGGCGGCACGGAACGCCCTGATCGCGATCTCGCCCCGGTTGGCCACCAGCACCTTGTCGAACATGCATCATCCTTCGTCGCCGAGTCGCGGCGGTCGGGTCGCACGATGTGAGCGCGACGGCTTGCAGCTCGCCTGTAACCGTAATGCGTGAACGCCGGTTCACACCTTCTCGAGATACTCGGCACGCTCAGGGTCGACCAATTCGGTCACCAGCTGAGCGAGCCCAGGATGCTGCGTCAGCGTGGGGTCATCAGCGACGATTCGCTGCGCTTCCTGCCTGGCGCGCGCGATGAGGTCTTCGTCACGGAGCAGCGACAGCAGCCGCAGCCCGGATCGTTTGCCCGATTGGGCAGCGCCGAGTACGTCGCCTTCGTGGCGAAGCTCCAGATCGTGCCGGGACAGCTCGAACCCGTCCAGCGTGGACGCCACGACGTCCAGCCGTTCCCGCGCGACGGTCCCCTCGAGCGCCTCGGTCACCAGCAGGCACAGTCCGGGCACGTCACCTCGGCCGACCCGGCCCCGCAACTGATGCAGCTGCGAGATGCCGAACCGGTCGGCGTCCATGATCACCATCGCGGTGGCGTTCGGCACGTTCACGCCGACCTCGATCACGGTGGTGGACACCAACACGTCGATCTCGCCCGCGGCGAAGGCCCGCATCACCGCGTCCTTCTCCTCCGACGGCAGGCGTCCGTGCAGCACGCCGACGCGGACCGAGCTCAGCGGGCCGTTGCGCAACTCCTCGGCCAGTTCCAGGACCGACACCGGCCGCTTCTGGTCGTCCTCGCTCGGCTGCTCGTCCTCGCCGTCGTCACCGATCCGGGCACACACGACGTAGCACTGGTGGCCTTTGCCGACTTCCTCGACCAGCCGCTCCCAGGTACGCCTCAGCCACGCGGGCTTCTCGACGGCAGGGACCACGGTGGTGGAGATCGGCGACCGCCCGGCGGGCAGCTCGCGCAGCGACGAGACTTCCAGATCGCCGTAGACGGTCATGGCCACGGTGCGCGGGATCGGCGTCGCGGTCATCACCAGCACGTGCGGGGACGTCTCGCCACTGCCCCGGCTGCGTAACGCGTCGCGCTGCTCGACACCGAACCGGTGCTGCTCGTCCACCACGACCAGACCCAGGTCGGCGAACGACACCGACTCCTGGATCAGGGCGTGCGTCCCGACCACGATGCCCGCGGCGCCGCTGGCCGTGTCCAGCAGCGCCTGCTTGCGCTGCTTGGCCGACATGGAGCCGGTGAGCAGCACGACACGGGTGGCATGCTCGGCCGCGCCCAGCTCGCCCGCGATGCCCAGATCACCCAGCATCTCCCGCAACGACCGGGCGTGCTGGGCGGCCAGCACCTCGGTCGGAGCCAGCAGCGCCGCCTGCTTCCCCGCGTCGATGACCTGCGTCATCGCGCGCAACGCCACGATGGTCTTACCGCTGCCGACCTCGCCCTGCAGCAGCCGATTCATCGGGTGTTCGGCGGACAGATCGGCCGAGATCGCTTCGCCGACCTCGCGCTGCCCTTGGGTCAGCTCGAACGGCAGCCGCGCGTCGAACGCATCCGCCAGCTTGCCGCGCACGGGTGGACACGGTGGCGCGGGCCGCGTGCCCGCCGAGGCCCGACGCTCGGCCAGCACCAGCTGTACCGCCATCGCCTCGTCCCACTTGAGGCGATCACGAGCGCGGTAGACGTCATCCATGTGCTCCGGCCGATGGATGCTGCGCAGTGCCTCGGCCAGCGACGGCAGGTCGAACTTCTGGCGCAGGTCCTCGGGCAGCGGGTCGTCGCCGATGTCCACCAGGTCCAGCACCTGGTGGGCGCAGCGGGCGATCACCCACGACGGCAGGCCCTCCGCGGCCGGGTAGACCGGGATGATCTCGTTGACGAACTCCTGAACCGCGTCGTCGTCGGTGTCCTCCACCAGCTGGTACTCCGGGTGGGCCAGCTGCAGTTGCCTGCGGAACGCGCCGACCTTGCCGGCGAACAGGCCGACGGCGCCCGGGCGCAGCCTGCGCTGGTGGTAGTGGGTCTGGTTGAAGAAGGCCAGCTGCAGCCGCCGGGTGCCGTCGGTGATGGTGACTTCGAGGATGCTGCCCCGCCGGTTGCGCATGCGCCGCTGGCCGGCGCTGAGCACTCGCGCCATCACCGTGACGTGTTCGCCGATCTCCACGCCCGCGATGTCGGTCAGTTCACCGCGCTGGGCGTACCGGCGCGGGTAGTGCCGCAGCAGGTCTCCCGCGGTGTGCAGGTCGAGCGCCTTGGCCAGCAGCTTGGCCGACTTGGCGCCGACCAGTGACGTCAGCGGGGTGCGCAACGACGTATCCGGGCTGGTCACTACTCCACTCCCAGGCTCAGCACGGACTCGGTGTGGCCGCCGGAATAGATGGTCAGCTCCACTTCCGGGTGGGCGCGCGCCATGTGGTCGGTCACGGCTTCCGTCATACCGGCAGGGGCCGACGCTCCCAGCAGTACGGTGACCAGTTCACCGCCCGAGGCGAGCAGCAGATCCAGCAGCTCGGTCGCCGCGTCGGTGAGCGGGCGGTCCGCGGGCGCGATCAGCACCACCTCGTCGTCGGCGAAACCCACGATGTCCCCGGCGGACACCCGGCCGACCCAGGTGATCGCGTCCTGCTCGGCACGCTTCAGCTCACCGCGCCGGGTGGCCGCGGCCGCTTCGGCCATGGCCACCACGTTGTCCCCGGTGCGGCGGCCGGCGTCGTACACCGCGATCGCGGACAGCACCTGGACCGGCGAGGCGCACGGGATCACCACGACCTCGGTACCGCCCCCGCGGACTCGCTCCGCGGCCTGCTCGGCGAGCTCGGTCAGCTCCTTGGTGCCGGGCAACACCGTGACGTGCTCGGCGGCCAGATCGGCGATGGCGCGTTCGATCGCGCTCGCGTCGACCGGCCGGCCCTCCCGGACGCCGAGGACCGTGACGCCCTCGTGCCGGCAGATCTCGGCGAGCTCGGCGCCCGCCACGACGGCGAGCACGGCGCTGCCGGAGCGCCCGCGAACGCTCATCGGCCGGGTCAGCGGTTCGACTCGCACCTGGTGCGGCCTGCCTGCCCGAAGCCCGGCTTCGAGCGCGGCTCCGATGTCGGCGCAGTGGACGTGCACCGCGAGCGTGCCGGCACCGTCGTCGGCGATCGTCACGCTCTCGCCGATCGCGCTGAGGTCCTCTTTCAGCGTCGCGAGTGCGTCTTCCGTGGCGTCCAGCAGGTACATGACCTCCCACGGCTGCTCCTCCTGGACGGGCGTGGTGGACGGCCTGCCGCTCGGGGCGGTCCGGAAGGTGCCGCGCGGCGGGCTCGGGGTGCCACGCAGAACCGCGACCAGCTCGTCCAGGACCGCCAGCAGCCCACGGCCGCCGGCGTCCACCACCCCCGCCTCCGCGAGGACCGCGAGCTGCTCCGGGGTGCGCGTCAACGCCTCCGCGGCGGCGTCGGCGGCCGAGCCTGCGACCTGCGCAGCCGAGTCGGACTCGGTTCGAGTGGCGGCTCGGGCTGCGGCGCGCAGCACGCTGAGCATGGTGCCCTCGACCGGCCGGACGACCGCGGCGGTGGCCGTGCGATCCGCGTGATCGAACGCCTTCGCCAGCAGCCGGCCGTCCAGCTCGGCGTGTTCGGAGCAGGCTTCGGCCAGCCCGCGCAGGAACTGGGACAGGATGACCCCGGAGTTGCCCCGCGCCGCACCGACCGCTCCGCGCGCCATCGCCGTCAGCGCCTCGCCCACTCCCGCCGCCTCGTCCGGCACGGCGTCCCGGGCAGCGGTGAACGTGTGCAGCATGTTCGAGCCGGTGTCCGAGTCGGCCACCGGGAAGACGTTCATCGCGTCCAGCTCCGCGCACAGCCGCTGCAAGGCCCGGAAACCGGCGTCCGCCCAGGCAGCCACGACGGCGGTGGTGACCGCTCGTTGCTCGCCCGTCGACACTCCGCGCTCCTCCCGGCCCCGGTTCACGTGACGTTCTCGCTACCCGCTACCCTATTTGAGCTGTCCGCGACCTGTGCGGATCATCCCCGTAGACGAAGGAGTGTTCGACGTGGCTGCCGTGTGCGACGTCTGTGGCAAGGGGCCGGGCTTCGGCAAGTCGGTCTCGCACTCTCACCGACGTCACAGCCGCCGGTGGAACCCGAACATCCAGACCGTGCACGCGCGCGTAGGCATCTCCCAGCGGAAGCGCCTCAACGTATGCACGTCCTGCCTGAAGGCGGGCAAGGTCACCCGGTAGTTCGGGCCGCCAGGCCAGAAAAAGATCTACGACGTCAACGTCGCCGCACTGTGATCAGTGCGGCGACGTTGTTGTGTCCGGGCCCGGCAGCCCTCAGGGCAGCTTCCAGTCGATCGGCTCCGCGCCCTGGGCGATCAACATCTCGTTGGCCCTGGAGAACGGCCGGGAGCCGAAGAACCCGTTGCGCGCCGACAGCGGGCTCGGGTGCACCGACTCGATGCACCGCTCGGCCCCGATCAACGGCTTGAGCTGGCGTGCGTTGCTGCCCCACAGGATGGCCACCAGCGGCTTCGGGCGCGCGGCCAGCGCGCGGATGGCCTGCTCGGTGATCTCCTCCCAGCCCTTGCCCTTGTGCGAGTTCGGCGCACCGGGGCGGACCGTCAGCGCCCTGTTCAGCAGCAGCACACCGCGCTCGGCCCACGGCGTCAGGTCGCCGTTGGACGGCATCGGGTAACCGAGGTCGTCGCAGTACTCGGTGAAGATGTTGACCAAGCTCTTGGGCAGCGGCCGCACGTCCGGGGCGACGGCGAAACACAGGCCGATCGGATGCCCGGGCGTCGGATACGGGTCCTGCCCGACGATGAGCACCCGCACGTCGTCGAACGGCTGTTGGAAAGCACGCAGGACGTTGGGGCCGGCAGGCAGATAGGTACGCCCGGCGGCGATCTCCGCGCGGAGGAAGTCCCCCATCGCGGCGATGCGGTCCTCCACCGGGGCCAGCGCCTTGGCCCACCCGGCTTCGACGATTTCGGACAGCGGTCGTGGTGGCATGGCTCGAAAGCCTAGCCAGGTCCCACCGCCCGGCCGCACCGTCCCCGGGATGGAGCAAGCGGCTCGGGGCCGGCCGTCAGAGCACCTTGCCGAAGCAGCGCGACCCGGGTTCGTGGCGATAGACGCCGAACTTCGGGATCGGCTCGTACCCCATCGACGTGTACAACGCGATGGCCTCCGGCTGCCTGTCGCCGGTCTCCAGCACCATGCGCCGCCGCCCGGCCGCCTTGGCGCTGCGCTCGAGTGCGACCACCATCGCACGGGCCAGCCCTTTGCCCCGCATCGCTGCCGAGACGTACAACCGCTTCATCTCCGCGTCGCCGGGCTGGAACTGCGGCTGCGGGCCGTCGTGTGCCCGCCATCCGCCCGACGCCACCGGATCACCGTCGACGTACCCGACCGCGAAGTAGCCCCGCGGCGGCGCGAAATCCGCGGGATCGACCGGGGTGGCGTCCTCGTCGCCGTAGCGGTTGACGTACTCCTGCTGCACCTCGGCGATCAGCTTCTGCGCGTCCGGATGGTCGTAAGCCAAGGGAACGATCTGCACACTGCGAGCGTAACCGGCGCGGGAAAGCGAATTTGTTCCGCGAGCTGGTCAACGCCGCCAGTGCTGCCATCCGGTGTCGGTCACTTCGTAGGTGTCGCCGTCCACGGTGACCTCGGGCTGTTCGCCTGCCTCCAGCACGGTCCCGATCGCCCGCCACCCGGCGGGCAACGTCACATCCGGCGGGAACGTCGCCGCCAGTGCGTGGTCCTCACCGCCGGTGAGCACCCAGTCCAGCGGCTCGGCGCCCAGCGCCGCCCCGACCTCGGTCAGCCGCTGGTCGACCACCAGCCTGCCCGCCCTCACGTCGATCGACACCTCGGAAGCCTTGGCGATGTGTTCGAGATCGCCGAGCAGGCCGTCCGACACGTCGATCATCGCGGTTGCCCCGGCGACGGCGGCGCGCGGACCGTCCTCGTACGGCGGCTCGGGCCAGCGCTGCGCGTTGACCACGCCGACCGGTGACCGGAATCCCCTGCCCAGCACGGCCAGGCCTGCGGCCGCCCAGCCGAGCCGTCCGGCCACGGCGAGCACGTCTCCCGGCCGGGCACCCGAGCGCGTCACCGGTTCCCGGCCTTCCAGGTCGCCCAGCGCGGTGATGCTGATGACGATCTCCTCCGCCGCCACGACGTCACCGCCGACCAAGCCCGCGCCCGCCCGTTCGGCCTCCTCGCCCATCCCGCGCGCCAGGTCCAGAGCGACTTGCGCGGGGGTGGACGCGGGGCATGCCAGACCGACCAACACCGACGTCGGCCGTGCCCCCATCGCGGCGACGTCCGCCAAATTGACCGCTACCGCCTTCCGGCCGACCTGTTCCGCTGTCGACCAGTCCAGCCGGAAGTGCACGCCCTGCACCAGAACATCGGTCGTGGCGACCACGCGACCATCGGGCGTGCTCACCACCGCGGCGTCGTCGCCGGGCCCGAGCTGCGTCGTCGACGGCTGTCGACGGCCCGCCACCACGGCGCCGATCAGCGAGAATTCGCCCATGTCGGCGACCGTTCGTCCGCCGGGGCTGCGCTGCTGCACCGTAACCTCCTTCTATGCCAAACAGTCGGACATCCGAGTGCTGGACGTAGTCCGACTGCGGTAGGTTTTTCTGGGCCGGACGACGTCGGGTGACGCCGCCGGCCCTATTGGACCTGAATCGCAACGCTGCTGACGAAGGGGCGCGCCGTGGTCAACGCATACATCCTGATTCAGACCGAAGTCGGTAAAGCAGCCTCGGTGGCCGCCGAGATCGCGAACATCCCCGGTGTGACCAGCTCCGAGGACGTCACCGGCCCCTACGACGTCATCGTGCGCGCCGAGGCGGAGAACGTGGATGAACTGGGGCAACTGGTCGTCGCTAAGGTACAGAACGTCAACGGCATCACGCGGACGCTGACCTGCCCCGTGGTGCACCTGTAAGCCCAGTCCCCTACCGAAAGCCCGCGGTGAGCCAAGCACCGGAGACCGAGTCGAATCCCTCAGCCGAGTCCGCGTTGCCGCCGCGGCCGGTCCTCGTCGCCGCCGCGGCGCTGTCGCTGGCACTCGTCGTCGCGGTGGCCGTCCTGGGGCTGACGCTCGGCGGCGAGGAACCACCGGCGCGTGAGGTGGAGCCGCTGCCCTTGGCCGCGGTGGCTGCGCCCAAGGCCGGGTCGCCGGAGTGCGCCCGGTTGATGGACGAGCTGCCGGATGCGCTGAAGTCCTCAGGCACCACGCTGCCGCGCAGGCAACTCGCCGATCCCGCACCGGAGGCGGCGGCCGCTTGGGGCGAGCAAGACCCGGTCGTGCTGCGCTGCGGTGTCGGCAAGCCCGCGGAGCTGAAGCCGACGTCGAAGCTCGTGGTCGTCGACGACGTGCGGTGGTTTCCGGTGCAGGATGCGGGCACCAGCACGTGGTACCTGGTCGGCAAGCCGGTGACGGTCGCGGTGACCCTGCCCGGCGACGCGGGCACCGGCGTCATGCAGGACTTGAGCAAGGCCGTCGCCGCGGGCATGCCGAACTGAGGTCAGCGCAGCCCGGTGCCGTGCGCCAACGCTGTTTCGATCAGCGTGGTGAGCAGCGTGGTGTAGTCGATGCCGGTGACCTCCCACATCTTCGGGTAGGCCGACGTGGTGGTGAACCCGGGCATCGTGTTCAGCTCGTTGATCGTCAGCGTGCCGTCGGAGCCGACGAAGAAGTCCACCCGTGCCAGGCCGGCGCAGTCCAGCGCCTGGAACGCGCGCACCGCCATGGCCCGCAGGCGTTCGATGACGTGGTCGTCCAGCTTGGCCGGGATGTCCAGCTCGGCGGCCTCGCCCAGGTACTTGGTCTCGAAGTCGTACCAGGCGTCGTCGTCCTCGGCGAGGACGCGGATCTCGGCGGGGAGCGACGCCTCGATGCGGCCGTCCGGGAACTGCAGCACGCCACACTCCACCTCACGGCCGACGATGGCGGCTTCGACCAGCACCTTCGGGTCGGTCTGCCGGGCCAGCGCGATCGCATCGTCCAGCTGGCCCCAGTCGGTCACCCGGCTGATGCCCACCGACGAGCCGGCGCGCGCCGGCTTGACGAACACCGGCAACCCGAGACGCTGCCGGTCGGCCTCCGGCAGGGTGGTCGCGCCGCGTGGCACCACGGCGTACTCCCCGATCGGCAGGCCTTCCGCGGCCAGCAGCTTCTTGGCGAACACCTTGTCCATGGACGCCGCGCTGGCCAGCACTCCGGAGCCGACGTAGGGGATGTCGGCCATTTCCAGCAAGCCCTGGATGGTGCCGTCCTCACCGAACGCGCCGTGCAGCACCGGGAACACCACGTCCACCCCCGCCAGGGCTTCGGTCTCGTTCCCGTCCAGCTTGACCAGATCCCGCCGCGTGGCGTCGCCGGCCAGGATGACGTCGGTGCCACTGCCGCTGGTGACCTGGGGCAGTTCCCGGCCCCGAATGCGCAGCGCCTCGGCGTCGGTGGACGGGAGCAGCCAGCCGCCTTCCGGCGTGATCCCGATCGGCACGATCTCGAACCGGTCGGTGTCCAGGTGGCCGAGGATGCTGCCCGCGGACACACAGGAGATGGTGTGCTCGGTGCTGCGCCCGCCGAAGATCACGGCCACGCGGATCTTGCGGCGGCCCGATCGGTCAAGCGCCCGGCTGGGTGGTTGTGCCATAGTCGGTGACCCTACCGCGCGTCACCCGGAATCGGACGTGCCACTCGGCCTTCGAAAGACCTCGATCAACGTCGGGATCGCTGCGTGCAGCTCCGCCCGCGAACATCCGGCGTAGCCGATGGCCACGCCGAACGCGGTCGGTTCGGCGGCGAAGTGCCGCGCAAGACCGTCCAGCAGGATCCCGTGTCCGGCCGCAGCGGCCAACAGTTCCTTCTCCTGCGCGGGGGACGCGAGCGGCACCACCAGGTGGGCGCCCGCGTCGTCGCCGAGCACCGGGATGCCCGCTTCGGTCAGCGCCTCGGTCAGCCATTGCCGCCGTTCCGACAGCTCGCGCCGGACCCGGCGGAGGTGCCTGCCCAGGTCGCCGTTGCGCGCGAAGGCGGTGAAGACGCGCTGGCCCGCGGGAGACGGCCGGGTTCCGGTGCGGTCCCGGTAGGCCAGGACGGCTTCGGCCACCCGCGGAGGTGCAACCATCCAGCCGACGCCGAGCGTGGGGGTGAGGATCTTGCTGGTGGTGCCGAGGTGCACGACGACGTCCGGCGCCAGCGCCGCCAGTACAGGTAGCGGGGCCACGTCGAAGCGCAGCTCGCCGTCGTAGTCGTCCTCGATGATCAGGAACCCGTCTGACCTGGCGCGTTCCACCAGTGCGACCCGGCGGGCCGCGCTCATCCGCGTGCCCAGCGGGTACTGGTGCGCCGGAGAGCAGTAGACCGCCGCGACATCGCCGATCTCGTCGACCCGCACCCCGTCGGAGTCCACGCCGAGCGGGACCACCCGCACCCCGGCCGACCGCAATGCTTGCACGGCCCGCTGATAGCCGGGCTCTTCGACCGCGACGGTGTCCCCGGGTTGCAGCACACCGAAGGCAAGCTCGGCGACCGCAGCGGTGGTGCCCGCCGTGGCCAGGACCGCCGACGGTGCGGCGTTGAGCCCACGGTGGCGCAGCAGAAGTTCGCTGATGGCCGCTCGGTAGTCGGTCAGGCCGGCGCGATCGGTGTGCTGCGACGGGGGCTCGTCGGAGGCCGCTCGCCACGCGCGGCGCCACGCCGATCGTTCGATCCCCTCCGCCCACGGCATGCCGGGAACCAACTCGAGCAGACCGGAGTCGGCCTCGGCGTCCGGTTCGACGTTCGTGTGCTGCGGCTGCCCGGACGGCGGCGTCGTGGTGACGTAGGTGCCCGAACCGTGGCGGCCGACGATCCACCCCTCGGCGTGCAGCTGCTCGTACGCGGCCGCCGTCACCGTGCGGCTCACGCCGAGGCGACTGGCGAGAGCCCTGGTCGACGGGAGCCGGTCGCCGCCGCGCAGGTGGCCCGACGACGCCGCGGTCCGCAACGCGTCCGCGAGCTGGACAGCCAGCGGCGTCTTCGATTCCCGATCCAGCGTCACCGGCAGGGTGGTCTCGCCCCGACTGCCCAATGCGGATTCCGTCATCACACTCTCCCAGAAGTGGACATCAGGAATTCTTGCATATTGGACATTTCACGAGGCCACTGCCTCGGTCAGGCTCGAAGACATGTCCGCACCACCGTTGTCATCGACCCCCCGGAGCACCCCGAACCGCACGAAACACCGCACGGTGACCGACCGCGCCGCACTGTACGAAGTGCTCGACGCCGGCCTGATCTGCCATCTCGGCATCGTGCTGGATTCCTCGCCCGTCGTGCTGCCGACCAGCTACGGCCGGGAAGGCGACCTGCTGTACCTGCACGGCTCGACCGGAGCGCGCAGCTTGCGGGCGGCCGCCGACGGCGTCGACGTGTGCGTCACGGTGACCCATCTCGACGGGATCGTCTACGCGCGCAGCCTGTACCACCACTCGATGAACTACCGCTCGGCCGTCATTCACGGGACCGCCACGGCCGTCACCGAGCCGGAAGCCAAACTGCACGGTCTACGGGTCATCACCGAGCACCTGTCCCCGGGCTCCTGGGACTACGCGCGGGAGCCCGACAAGAAGGAACTGGCCGCGGTCAGCGTGCTGGCGCTGCCGTTGACCGAAGCGTCCGTCAAGATCAGAGCCACCTATCCGGGTGACGACCAGGAAGACATCGAGGCCAACACCGTCTGGGCGGGCGTCCTGCCACTGGTCACCACGTACGGCGACCCGATCCCGTCACCGGATCTGAAGACGGACCTGCCCGTTCCGCAGCACGTAGCCGACCGGCGCTACCCCACCGACCCGCGGCTGGACGCCTCGGCACGCGCCACGTAGGGCCGGACCGTCCTGCCGCCGTAGCGGTAGACGTGCAGGCTCACCGCCGGGTCGGCGCTGCGGTTGCTGACCTGGTGGGCGTAGCCGGGGCCGAACGCGCGGGTCTGGCCCGCTTGCAGCACGTTGACCTCGGGCCCGGCGTCCTGCACCGCGTTCGGCCGTAGGACCACCTCGGTCAGCTCGCCGTGCACCACCGTGAACGCACCGCTGGTGTCGCCGTGGTCGTGCCGCTGTTCCCCTTGCCCCGGCAGCCAGCTCATCAGCCAGATCTCGTCGGTGTCGGTGCGGTCCACCAGGACCGCGTAGCGCTCGTCGGCGTCGTAACGCAGCAGGTGACGCCAGCGGTCGCGGGACGCGGCGTACGCGACGGCCACTCGGGCCGGGTGGCGCAGGGCGGGCTTTTCCTCAGCGGCAACGGTATTGACCGGGACGGCGAACATCCTGATTCCTCACTCGGGCTGCGGGTCGGACCTGGGCTGGGTCTACCGACAGCGACAACACAGCGCGGCGCACGTCGACCGACGTGGCAGACTCCGGCGCTGGTTCATGCCGCACACACAATCAGCGGCCCGGGTGCCGGTCAACCGGGTCTCACCATGCGGGGCCCGAAGCCCTCGGAAGTGTTGACTTCGGTCCCACAGCCGACTCCGGCGACAGGCCCAGCCGGTTCGCCCGACTCGCCACACCCGATGCATCCGGGGCTCGGGACCCGGTCCGGCTCGGTCGATCTCACCCGCGGTCGGTCCGACGCCGGCGTGCCTGCCGCTCGGCGGTCAGTCCGACGCCGGCGTGCCTGCCGCTCGGCGGTCAGCCCCACTCCGACTTGCGCGCCCGCCCCAACAGCTCGGAGGCCAGTTCCACCGGATCCTTGCCGTCGTGGCACACCTGGTGCACGCCCTCGGTCAGCGGCATGTCCACGCCGTGCTGCCTGGCCAGCGCCAAGATGGACGAACACGACTTGACCCCCTCGGCCACCTGACCGCCCGCGTGCGCCTGCGCCTCCTCGAGCGTCTCACCCTTGGCCAGCCGCTCACCGAACGTCCGATTGCGCGACAACGGTGAGGTGCAGGTGGCGACCAGGTCTCCGACCCCGGCCAGGCCCGCGAACGTCAGCGGATCGGCGCCGAGCTTGACGCCCAGCCGCGCGATCTCGGCCAAGCCCCTGGTGATCAACGTGGCCATGGTGTTGGCGCCGTAGCCGAGGCCCGCGGCCAGCCCGCAGGCGAGCGCGATGACGTTCTTGCCCGCGCCGCCCAGTTCGCACCCCACCACGTCGACGTTGGTGTACACCCGGAACGTGCCACCCATGCACGCCTTCTGGATCGCCACCGCGCGGTCGTGGTCGGTGCACGCCACCACGGTCGCGGCAGGCTCCCCTTGGGCGATGGGGACCGCGAGGTTCGGACCCGACACCACCACGACCTGCTGCTGCGGGACGCCGGTGACGTCGACGATGACCTCGCTCATCCGCTTGAGCGTGCCGAGCTCGACGCCTTTGGCCAGGCTGACCAGCGGGACACCTTCGGGGATCAGGTCGCGCCAGCGCATCAGGTTCTCGCGCAACGACTGGCTCGGTACCGCGAGCACCACGGCCTGCGCGCCGGCCAGCGCCTCCTCGGCGTCCGCAGTCGCCGCCAGCCGTTCGGGCAGCCGCAGATTCTCCAGATACGCCGAGTTCGTGTGGCGCTCGTTGATCTCCTCGGCCACCTCCCGCCGCCGAGCCCACAACACCACGTCGCGGCCCGCGTCGGCGAGCACCTTGGCGAACGTCGTGCCCCACGAACCCGCGCCGAGGACGGCGATGCGCTGCGGAACCGGCTCAGCCATCGGCGCCCTTGCCGTCCGCCTCGGTGTCCTTGCCCGCCGTCGGCGGCGGTTGTTCACCGCGCAGTTCGCCGAGCAGCCTGGTGACCTCCGCCATCACCATGTCGGTCACCTTGCGGTGCAGCTCCGGCGAGGGCTCCTGCCCCCGGAACGCGGACAGATCGACCGGCTCGCCGACCAGGTAGCGCACCGTCTTGCGGGGGAACAACCGCACCTTGCGGTGGTACAGGTCGAGCATGTCCCTGGTGCCCCACCGCGCGATCGGGACGACCGGCACGTCGTTGGCGAGCGCCAGTTTGGCCACACCCGGATAGGAGTTCTTCGGCCAGCCCTGCGGGTCCTTGGTGATGGTGCCTTCCGGATAGATGACGATCACCTTGCCCTCGCGCAGCGCCTGATGGGCGTCCCGCAGCGCATCGCTCGCCTTCTCCGTCCCGCGGTAGACGGGGATCGACCCGGCGCCGCGCGCCATCCGGCCGAAGATCGGCGCGTCCATCACGCTGGCCTTGGCCAAGAACCGCGGCACCCGGCCCTGCCGGTGGATGAACACCGCATCGAAGACCGGGTCGGCGTGTGAGATGTGGTTCATCGCGATGATCGCTCCGCCGCTGCGCGGGATGCGCTCGGCGTGCTGCGCCTCGTGCCTGGCCAGGTGCGTCAGTGGATAGAAAGCCGTCGCCAGCGCGGCCACCCACGGGCCGCCCTTCTCCCGCTCTACCACCTGCAAGGCCCTCCTCGCGACTCGGTTGCCGACGCTATCAGCGAAGATAGCTGCGTGGCAGTGGCTGTGAACCTCCTGGTCCCGCTGAAGCGGCTGACCGTGGCGAAATCCCGGCTCGCCGAGCGGGCCGACGTGGGCACGGTGCGGTCCGCGCTGGCGCTGGCCATGGCGATGGACACGGTCGCGGCCGCGTTGTCCACGCCCGCGGTCTCCCGGGTGCTGGTCGCCGCCGCGGAGCCGGACGAACTGTCCGCGGTGCGCACGCTCGGCGCCGAGATCGTCTCGGACGGCGGGCAGCCAGGGTTGAACACGGGCTTGCGCCACGTCGCCGAGCAGCTGCGCGCCGACGATCCGGACTGCGTCATCGGAGCCCTGCAGGCGGACCTTCCTGCCCTGCGTGCCGACGAACTCGCCGCGGCCATCGCGGCCGGTGAGTCGCGGCGGGCCTTCTGTGCCGATCGAGCAGGGACCGGGACCACGCTGCTGTTGTCCGCGCCTGGCGAGGAGCTCGAGCCCCACTTCGGGCCGCGTTCGGCCCAGGCTCACGCAGCCTCCGGTGCGATGCCGATCGACCTGCCCGTGCCGACTCTGCGCGCGGACGTCGACACGCCCGAGGACCTGGCCCACGTACAGACGCTGGGGGTCGGTGAACACACCCTGGCTGCGCTGAAGGCCCGCGCCTGGGCTTGCTGATCTCCGCCGGCGCCCCGGAAAGTCGCCACGCCGGCGCTCGCGGCCGGGCGTGCCCGATCTCTACCGGCCAGCCGAGCGTGGTGCGATGAACACCTCGTTCATCTCGCGCCGGCCCCGCCGCGTGCCGCATTGGGGAACAATGTCGGTGTGAGTGATGTGACGCGAGCTCCGGCCGGTGAGCAGGGCCGCGCGCCCGCCTCCGGCCCCGCTGCCCCACCTGCGGCCACCCCGGCGCAGCGCGCGACCGAGCTACCGGACGATCGCTATCTGAACCGGGAGATGTCCTGGCTGGATTTCAACGCCCGGGTGCTGGCGTTCGCCGAGGACTCCTCGCAGCCGCTGCTGGAACGCGCGAAGTTCCTGGCCATCTTCGCCACCAACCTGGACGAGTTCTACATGGTGCGGGTGGCCGGGTTGAAGCGGCGCGACGAGACCGGGCTGAGCGTGCGCAGTGCGGACGGCTTGTCGCCCCGCGAACAGCTCGCCTACATCGCCAAGCGGAACCAGGACCTGGTCGCGCGCCAGACGGCGGTGTTCAGTGATCAGGTACGGCCCGCGCTGGACGAGGCGGGGATCCGGTTCGTGCGGTGGGTGGATCTCACCGCCGAGGACCGCGCCCGCCTGTCGCGCTACTTCAGTGACAACATCTTCCCGCTGCTCACGCCGTTGGCCGTGGACCCGGCGCACCCGTTTCCGTACATCTCGGGTCTGTCGCTGAACCTCGCCGTCACGGTCGCGGACCCGGACAGCGGCACCGAACGGTTCGCCCGCGTCAAGATCCCGAACAACGTCTCGCGGCTGATCCGGCTGGATCCGAACAACGGCCCGGAGGCCACCTTCCTGCCGCTCGAGGAGCTCATCGCGGCTCACCTGGACGACTTGTTCACCGGCATGAAGGTGATCGAGCACCACGTCTTCCGGGTCACCCGCAACGCCGACTTCGAGGTGGAGGAAGACCGCGACGAGGACCTGCTGCAGGCACTGGAGCGGGAACTGGCGCAGCGGCGGTTCGGCCCTCCGGTGCGGCTGGAGATCGAGCAGGACATGAGCGAGCACATGCTCGAGCTGCTGCTGCGCGAGCTGGAGGTCGACCCGCACGACGTGGTGTCGGTGCCCGGGCTGATCGACATGACGTGCCTGTTCCAACTCGCCGACCTGGACCGGCCGGACCTGAAGTACGCGCCGTTCGTGCCTGCCACCCATCCGGCGTTCGCCGAGCGGGAGACCCCGCGCAGCGTGTTCTCCACGTTGCGCGAGGGCGACGTGCTGGTGCACCACCCGTACGACTCGTTCTCCACCAGCGTGCAGCGGTTCATCGAGCAAGCGGCCACCGACCCGAAGGTGCTGGCGATCAAGCAGACGCTGTACCGCACGTCGGGTGACTCGCCGATCGTCAACGCGCTGATCGACGCGGCCGAGGAAGGCAAGCAGGTCGTCGCGCTGGTGGAGATCAAGGCACGGTTCGACGAGCAGGCCAACATCGCGTGGGCTCGCACGCTGGAGCGCGCGGGCGTGCACGTGGTCTACGGGCTGGTGGGCCTGAAGACCCACTGCAAGATCGCGATGGTGGTGCGGCAGGAGGGCAACCGCATCCGCCGCTACTGCCACATCGGCACCGGCAACTACAACCCGAAGACGGCGCGGGTGTACGAGGACATCGGCTTGCTCACCGCGGACGACGACGTCGGCGCGGACCTGACCGACCTGTTCAACGTGCTGACCGGCTACTCCCGGCAGGTCAGCTACCGCACCATCCTCACCGCGCCGCACGGCATCCGGCGCGGCATCCTCGACCGGATCGCGCGCGAGATCGAGCTGGCCGGGCAGGGCAAGCAGGCGGGCATCCGGCTCAAACTGAACGCACTGGTCGACGAGCAGATCATCGACGCGCTGTACCGGGCGTCGCAGGCCGGTGTGCCGGTGGACATCGTGGTGCGCGGGATCTGCGCGCTCAAGCCGGGGGTTCGCGGCCTGAGCGACAACATCCGGGTGCGTTCGATCCTCGGCCGGTTCCTCGAGCACTCGCGGATCATCAACTTCATCGGCGCCGACGAGTACTGGATCGGCAGCGCCGACATGATGCACCGCAACCTGGACCGGCGCATCGAGGTACTGGTCAAGGTGCACGACGCACGGTTGACCGCGCAGCTGGACGACGTGCTGGAGTCCGCGCTGCACCCGTCGACCAGGTGCTGGGTGCTCGGCCCGGACGGGGAATGGACGCCGTCACCGGCCGAGGGCAGCGAAGTGCGCGACCACCAGTTCGAACTACTTGCGGTGCACCGGGGCGGCTGAGCGATGGCGCACGTGGTTCTGCCCCACACCGGATCGGCGGTTCTGGCAGCGGGCGCGGTGCTGTGGCGGCCGCGCGGCGAGGACGGGTTCGAGGTCGCGCTGGTACACCGGCCACGCTACGACGACTGGTCGCTGCCGAAGGGGAAGCTGGACGAGGGCGAGACGATCCCGCTCGCCGCGGCGCGCGAGGTCACCGAGGAGACCGGCAGCGTATGCACCCTCGGGCCGTTTCTGACCCAGGTCGAGTATCCGGTCACCAAGCAGCGCAAGATCGTCTACTACTACGCCGCGCGCGCCGTGGCAGGCGAGTTCGTCCCCAACGAGGAGGTCGACGAACTCCGCTGGTGCACACCGAAGAAGGCACGCAAGCTGCTGTCCTACGACGCCGATCGTGAAGTGCTGGACACGTTCCTCGGCCTCGGCGACAACGTGACGACGCTGCTGCTGGTCCGGCACGCGAAGGCAGGCAGCCGGGAAGGGTGGAACGGCGACGACGACCTGCGGCCGCTGACCGCCAACGGTGAGCGCCAGGCGAAGTTCCTGACCAGGCAACTGGCGTTGTTCAAGCCCGACAGGGTCTGTTCGGCGCCCCGGCTGCGCTGTGTGCAGACCGTCCGCGGCGTGGCGGCCGACTCCGACGTGGAGATCGAGTACGAACCGGCTCTCGCCGAGGACCGTTATCGCGACGCACCACAGGAAGGCCTGGCCCGGCTGCGGGCGATCGCGGCCGCGAGCAACACACCGGTGGTGTGCAGCCAGGGCGGGGTGATCCCAGGACTTGTGGCCGAAGTCTGCGCGCAAGACGGCGTGGACTTCGCCGAGATCCCGGCGAAGAAGGGCTCCACGTGGGTGCTGACGTTCCGCCGCGGTGACGTGCCGCGTTTGGTGGCGGCGCATTACCTGGCGCCGCCACCGAACGGCGACTAGTCAGCGTGCGATGGTGACCGGCTTGTACGACGGCCGGGTCGCCTCGAACGCGCTGATGGCGTCTTCGTGGCGCAGCGTCAGGGCGATGTCGTCCAGACCTTCCAGCAGGCGCCAGCGGGTGTAGTCGTCGATGTCGAACGTGGTGACGAAGTCCTTGCACTGCACGGTCTTCTCGCTCAGATCGACCGTGACCTCGGCGCCCGGCTCGTTCTCCAGCAACTTCCACAGCTGCTCGACGTCCGCCTGCGTGCACTGCGCGGTGACCAGGCCCTGCTTGCCCGCGTTGCCGCGGAAGATGTCGGCGAACCGCGACGAGATCACCACGCGGAAGCCGTAGTCCATCAGGGCCCACACCGCGTGCTCACGCGACGAGCCGGTGCCGAAGTCCGGCCCGGCCACCAACACCGAACCGTTGCGGAACGGTTCCTGGTTGAGCACGAACGACTCGTCGCCACGCCATGCCGCGAACAACCCGTCCTCGAAGCCGGTGCGGGTGACGCGCTTCAGGTAGACCGCGGGGATGATCTGGTCGGTGTCCACATTCGACCGACGCAGCGGGACGCCGACCCCGGTGTGCTTGCTGAACGGTTCCATGCCTGCCTCCCGTGCGTCACAGATCTTCCGGCGACGACAGCGTGCCGCGCACCGCGGTTGCCGCGGCGACCAGCGGCGACACCAGATGGGTGCGGCCGCCCTTGCCCTGCCTGCCTTCGAAGTTGCGGTTCGAGGTCGACGCGCTGCGCTCCCCCGGCTTGAGCTGGTCGGGGTTCATGCCCAGGCACATCGAGCAACCCGCCGCGCGCCACTCGGCGCCCGCCTCGGTGAAGACCTTGTCCAGGCCCTCCTCCTCGGCGGCCTTGCGCACCCGCATCGACCCGGGCACCACCAGCATCCGCACGCCGTCGGCGACCTTGTGTCCGGCCAGCACGTCGGCGGCCGCCCGCAGGTCCTCGATCCGGCCGTTGGTGCACGAGCCGAGGAACACCGTGTCCACCTTGATGTCCCGCAGTGGGGTGCCCGGCTCGAGGTCCATGTAGGCCAGCGCCTTCTCGGCGGCCAACCGCTCGGTCTCGTCGGCGAAGTCGGCCGGGTTCGGCACTCGCTCGCTCAGCGGCAGGCCCTGGCCCGGGTTGGTGCCCCATGTGACGAACGGCGTCAGCTCGTCGGCGTTCAGCTCGACCTCGGCGTCGAACACCGCGTCGTCGTCGGTACGCAGCTGGCGCCAGTCCTCCAGCGCCTTGTCCCAGTCGGCGCCCTGCGGAGCGTGCGGGCGGCCCTTGAGGTACTCGAACGTCGTCGCGTCCGGGGCGATCATGCCCGCCCGCGCGCCGGCCTCGATGGACATGTTGCAGATGGTCATCCGCGCTTCCATCGACAGCGCTTCGATGGCCTCGCCGCGGTACTCCAGCACGTAGCCCTGGCCGCCACCGGTGCCGATCTTGGCGATCACCGCCAGGATGATGTCCTTGGCCGTCACGCCGGGACGCAGCTTGCCGCTGACGTTGATGGCCATCGTCTTGAACGGACGCAGCGGCAGTGTCTGTGTGGCCAGCACGTGCTCGACCTCGGACGTCCCGATACCGAAGGCCATCGCACCGAACGCGCCGTGCGTCGAGGTGTGCGAGTCACCGCAGACCACGGTCATGCCGGGCTGGGTGAGACCGAGCTGCGGGCCGATCACGTGCACGATGCCCTGCTCGTCGTCACCCATCGGGTGCAGCCGGATGCCGAACTCCTGGCAGTTCTTCCGCAGCGTCTCCACCTGAGTCCTCGACACCGGGTCGGCGATCGGCAAGTCGATGCCGGTCGTCGGCACGTTGTGGTCCTCGGTGGCGATGGTCAGGTCGGGCCGCCGCACCTTGCGGCCGGCCAGCCGCAACCCGTCGAACGCCTGCGGGCTGGTCACCTCGTGGACCAGGTGGAGATCGATGTAGAGAAGATCCGGTTCGGCGCCTTCGCCGCGGCGCACCACGTGCGCATCCCAGACCTTCTCCGCGAGTGTCTTTCCCATGGCCGGACCCATTCCCAGTATCTGGACTTCCCAATATTCGGGACGCTAGTATCGCGCTGTGGGACAGGATACCTCGACTGCGCCGACGTCCGGCATCGGCGTCCTCGACAAGGCGGTCGCCGTGCTGCAGGCCGTGGCCACCGAGCCGTGCGGCCTTGCCGAACTCTGCACGCGTACCGGTCTTCCGCGAGCTACCGCGCACCGGTTGGCCGTGGGACTGGAGACACACCGGCTGCTGCGCCGAGGACCGGACGGCCGGTGGCGCCCGGGCACCGCGTTGGCCGAGCTCGCAGGCGGGTCGACCGACCCGCTGCTGGACGCGGCGAACTCGGTGTTGCCGAAACTGCGCGACATCACTGGGGAAAGCGTTCAGTTGTACCGGCGCGACGGCATGCAGCGCGTCTGTATCGCCACCGCCGAGCCGCCGAGCGGCTTGCGGGACACCGTTCCGGTCGGTTCCCGCCTGCCGATGACGGCAGGCTCCGGGGCGAAGGTGCTGGCCGCCTGGGCGGATCCGCAGACACAGCGCACCATCCTGGCCGACGCGATCTTCGGTGAGCGCACGCTGCTGGAGGTCCGCAGGCGAGGCTGGGCGCAGAGCGTCGCGGAGCGCGAGCCGGGCGTGGCGAGCGTGTCCGCCCCGGTCAAGGACTCGTCCGGCAGCGTGGTCGCGGCGGTATCGGTGTCGGGACCGATCGAGCGCATCGGTCGCAAGCCGGGTGTGCGGTGGGCGGCCGATCTGCTGGCTGCGGCCGACGCGTTGACCGAGCGGTTGTGACCGTCGGCCGGGAAAGCATCGATCGGGCACCGGACACAGCGCCGTGCCTGCGTGTTCACCACCGTGGAGTTGACTACGCTCGCCGGAATGGCGAGGTACTACGACGTGCACCCGGTCAATCCGCAGCCGAGGAGGATCGCCCAGACCGTTGCGACGCTGCGGGACGGCGGCCTCATCGCCTATCCCACCGATTCCTGCTACGCGCTGGGCTGCACCATCGGCAACCGCAAGGGCATGGAGCGGATCAAGGACATCCGCAAACTCGACCATCGCCACCACTACACCCTGGTGTGCCGGGATTTCGCGCAGCTCGGGCAGTTCGTGGTGCTGGACAACCGGGTGTTCCGCGCCATCAAGGCGGCCACGCCGGGTCAGTACACGTTCATCCTGCCCGCCACTCGCGACGTGCCGCGTCAGTTGATGAACGCCAAGAAGCGCACGGTCGGGGTGCGGATCCCGGAACACCCGGTGGTGCAGTCGCTGCTGGCGGAACTCGGCGAGCCGATGCTGTCCAGCACGCTGCTGTTGCCGGACACCCCGGAGCCGTTGACCCAGGGCTGGGAGATCAAGGAACGGCTGGACCACCTGGTGGACGTGGTGATCGATTCCGGGGAGTGCGGCACCGAACCGACCACGGTGGTCGACTTCTCCAGCGGAGAGCCGGAGATCGTCCGCTACGGAGCTGGTGATCCGAGCAGATTCGAGTGAGGAATGGGCTGGCAGTTCTGGGTCGATCGAGGCGGGACGTTCACCGACATCGTCGCTCGCACACCGGACGGCGACATCCGCACGCACAAACTGCTCTCGCAGGATCCGCGCTATCCCGACGCCGCCGTGGCGGGCATTCGGCAACTGCTGGGTGAACACGACAGCTCCGACATCGACGCGGTGCGGATGGGCACCACGGTCGCGACGAACGCCTTGCTGGAGCGCGCGGGCGAACCGACGGTGCTGGTGATCACGCGCGGCTTCGCCGACGCCCTGCGCATCGCGTACCAGAACCGGCCGCGCATCTTCGACCGGCACATCGAGCTGCCCAGCGCGTTGTACTCGCAGGTCATCGAGGTGGACGAACGGATATCCGCCACCGGCGAGGTACTGCGTGAGCCCGACCTGGCAGCACTGGAACCGCAGCTGCGCGCGGCGCACGAGGCGGGATTCCGTGCGATCGCCGTGGCCTGCCTGCACAGTTATCAGTTCCCGGACCACGAGCGCGCGATCGGTGAGCTGGCGCGCAGCATCGGCTTCACCCAGGTCTCGCTGTCGTCGGAGGTCAGCCCGCTGCTCAAGCTGGTCCCGCGCGGCGACACCGCCGTGGTGGATGCGTACCTCTCCCCCGTCCTGCGCCGCTACGTCGACCAGGTGGCCGGCGAACTGCCGGACACCGACCTGCAGTTCATGCAGTCCAACGGCGGACTGACCGAAGCTGGGCACTTCCGCGGCAAGGACGCGATCCTGTCCGGCCCGGCAGGCGGCATCGTGGGCATGGTGCGGATGTCGCAGGCCGCGGGGTTCGACCGGGTCATCGGGTTCGACATGGGCGGCACCTCGACCGACGTCTCGCACTACGGCGGCGAGTTCGAGCGCGTGTTCACCACCGTGGTCGGCGGTGTCCGACTGCGTGCGCCGATGCTGGACATCCACACCGTCGCGGCGGGCGGCGGCTCGATCCTGCACTTCGACGGCAGCCGCTACCGGGTCGGACCGGACTCGGCGGGCGCGGACCCTGGTCCGGCGTGCTACCGGCGTGGCGGGCCACTGACCGTCACCGACGCCAACGTGATGCTGGGCCGGATCCAGCCCGACCACTTCCCGCGGGTGTTCGGCTCGAACGGGGACGAACCACTCGACACGACGATCGTCCGGAAGCGATTCGCCGAGCTCGCGGCCGAGATCCGCCAGGCGACCGGAGATGACCGCACACCCGAGGAGGTCGCCGAGGGATTCCGGCGGATCGCCGTGGCCAACATGGCCAACGCGGTCAAGAAGATCTCCGTGCAGAAGGGGCACGACGTCACCGGCTACGCCCTGACGACGTTCGGCGGCGCCGGCGGGCAGCACGCCTGCGCCGTGGCGGACGCCCTCGGGATCCGGACCGTGTTGGTCCCGCCGCTCCCCGGTGTGCTGTCCGCGCTGGGCATCGGGCTGGCCGATCTGACGGCGATGCGGCAACGATCCGTCGAGGTCGAGGTCGACGACGAGGGCGCGGCCCGAGCGGCCGAGGTAGCCGACGAGCTGGCGAGTGAAGCCGTCGCAGAGCTGGGGGTGGAGGCCGACGTCGAGGTCGCTCGGCGCGCGCACCTGCGCTACGACGGCACGGACACCACGGTGGCCGTGGAGTTGGGCTCCGCGGCAGCGATGACCGAGGAGTTCGAGCGCCTGCACAAAGCACAGTTCTCGTTCCTCATGCGCAGGCCGCTGATCGTCGAGGCGGTGTCGGTCGAAGCCACCGCACGCTCTCGGCCCGCGCCCCTGCCGACCGTGGACCGGACGGAACCGAGCGGGCCGATCGGGTCGGTCAAGCTGTACGCCGACGGCTGGCACGAGGCGCAGTTGTTCGACCGGGAATCGCTGGCTGTCGGGCAACGCATCGAGGGCCCGGCGATCATCACCGAGTCGAACAGCACCACGGTGGTCGATCCCGGCTGGCGAGCGCGGTGCGTCGAGCAGGGGCACCTGGTCATCGAGCGCGCGCAGGCACACGAGACGGCGGAGGTGACCACCGAGGCCGATCCGGTCCTGCTGGAGATCTTCAACAACCTGTTCATGTCGATCGCCGAGCAGATGGGTGTGGCGCTGGAGTCCACCGCACAGTCGGTGAACATCAAGGAGCGGATGGACTTCTCGTGCGCGTTGTTCGATCCCGACGGACACCTGATCGCCAACGCGCCACACATCCCGGTCCACCTCGGGTCGATGGGCACCAGCGTGCAGGAAGTAATCCGACGCCGGGCCGGCGACATGCGCCCGGGTGACGTGTACGCCGTGAACGACCCCTACCACGGTGGCACGCACCTCCCGGACGTCACGGTGATCACGCCGGTGTTCGCCTCCGACGACCCGGACGACCCCGGGGACATCCTGTTCTACGTCGCCTCGCGCGGGCACCATGCCGAGATCGGTGGCCTGACCCCGGGGTCGATGCCCGCAACCAGCACGCACATCGACCACGAGGGCGTGCTGTTCGACAACTGGCTGCTGGCCCGCGACGGGGAGTTCCGGGAGCGACCGACCCGCGAGCTGCTCACCTCCGCCCGCTACCCGAGCCGGAACCCGGACACCAACCTCGCCGACCTGCGAGCCCAGATCGCGGCGAACGCGAAGGGGGTCGCCGAGGTTCGGAACATGATCGAACACTTCGGGCTCGACGTGGTGCAGGCGTACATGCGGCACGTGCAGGACAACGCCGAGGAGGCCGTCCGGCGGGTGATCGACCGCTTGCAGGACGGCGAGTACCGCTACGAGCTCGACTCGGGAGCGGTCATCGCCGTCCGGGTCGGTGTCGACCGGGAGAATCGCACCGCGGAGATCGACTTCACCGGCACCAGCCCGCAGCTGACCAGCAACTTCAACGCACCGTCGGCCGTGGTGAAGGCGGCCGTGTTGTACGTGTTCCGCACCCTGGTGGCCGACGACATCCCGCTCAACGACGGATGTCTGCGGCCGCTGAAGGTGATCATCCCGCCGGGCAGCATGCTCTCGCCGGAGTACCCGGCCGCGGTCGTGGCGGGCAACGTGGAGACGTCCCAGGCGATCACCGGCGCGCTCTACGCCGCGTTGCAGGTGCAGGCCGAAGGCTCCGGGACGATGAACAACGTGACCTTCGGCAACCAGCGTCACCAGTACTACGAGACGCTGGCATCGGGCTCGGGCGCGGGACCGGGCTATCCGGGCGCCGACGCCGTGCAGACCCACATGACGAATTCCCGGCTGACCGATCCCGAGGTCCTCGAGCACCGGCTGCCGGTCCTTGTCGAGAGCTTCGCCATCCGTCGCGGCTCGGGCGGGGCGGGCCAGTGGCGCGGCGGGGACGGCGTCGTCCGCAAGCTGAAGTTCACCGAACCGGTCACGGTCAGCACGCTGTCCGGGCACCGCCGGGTACCGCCGTACGGGATGGCCGGGGGTGCGCCGGGGGCGCTGGGTCGCAACTACGTCGAGCGGGTCGACGGGTCGGTCGAGGAGCTGCCGGGGTGCGGGTCGGCCGACCTCGACCCCGGCGACGTGCTGGTGATCGAAACGCCGGGTGGCGGCGGATACGGCGAGCCTGCCGACTGAGGCGTGCCCCGGCCTGGGCACGGCCCGCCGGCTGTCGGGGCCCCGGCCTGGGCGCGCGGCGGCCGACCCACCTCCGCAGGCGCGGCCCGCCGGCTGACGGGCTCCCACCAGGGCGCGGCGCCGACCGCCGACTGACCTGCCGCCCACCTGGGCGCGGCCCGCCGGCTGACGGACACCCACCAGGGCGCGGCGCCGACCGCCGACTGACCTGCCGCCCACCTGGGCGCGGCCCGCCGGCTGACGGACACCCACCAGGGCGCGGCGCCGATCGACGCGCCTCCGGGCTCAGGCGAGCCCGGAGGCCCCGACGGCACTACTCCTCGGGAATCTCGAAGTGCTGGTAGTCGATCGGGGAGGTCCAGTGGCCGCCCCACTCGAAGCCCGCCCGCGCGAACGCGCGCACCACGATGTCACCGTCGACGATCATGCCGGGCCGGACGTCGTCCCGATCCAGATACTCCCGGCCCGCCTCGGGCAGCACCAGGTCTCCGCTGACGTACGGGTTCTCGATCGTGTTGATGTCGATCGCCTTGCCGTAGGAATGAACCGAGAACTCGCCACCGCCGGTCTTCTCCCGGCAGTTGAACGACGAGCTGTTGTCGGCCTCCATGGACGCATCGTCGTCCCCGCCGTAGTGCTCGATGCGCTCCATCCGGCGGATCGGGAACTTGTGGTAGTAGAGGTGCCGGAAGACCTTCACCACGTCCTTGGCGACATCCTTGTGCACCACCAGCTCGCCGTCGTGCGAGCGGCCGTCGAAGCCGTAGTGGTTCATCGAGATCAGTCGCAGATCCTCAATGGGCACCGGGCAGCCGGGATGCCACGACACGCCCGTCATCTCCTCGGCCAGCTCCGGGCTGATCCGTTCGATCTTGGCGCGGAACGGCGGTCGCCAGCCGGCCTCGTCGGCCGACGCCGGTGCCGCCGCGAGCGTGCCGGCCAGCACCGCGGCAGCCGCCATGGCCAAGCCGGAAATCCATGCGCGCTTACCCATCGTTGCTCCCCTCTGGTGTGAGCTTCTGGCTGTGCACCAGATGCAGGCGGCCGATCGTAGCCAGCACGCTGCGCAGCGGGCTAGCTCCGCACGGTCGACGTTGCCGGGTCATTTCAGGAGATTTCGCCAAAACGGTCACGAAACTCGTTCGCGCCCCTTACGATCACCTCGCATCGATCAGCTGCGAGCCCGGCCCGTGGGGTTCGCACCATGACATTTGAGGGGAAATCTGTGCGTCGAACTCGAACGCTCATCGCCGCGAGCGCGGCGATCGTGGCCACGGTCGGCGGCATCACCGTCGCCTCGGCGACAGCCGAGCCAGCCACCAAGACCGAGGCGGTCGTCAGCGCTCCCGCGCCGGAATCGGGGGATGTGAGCACCGCCGAGACGGCTGATGTCGTCACCAAGAAGGAGACCGCCAAGAAGGCCGACGCGGCCGCGGTCAAGACCAAGATCGTCTGGACCAAACGCAACACCTGGGTCACCTACGGCAAGAAGGCCGTGCTGGAGGGCCAGGTGCAGGTCTCGCAGGGGGCGCTGCCCGGTGTCGAGGTCGTGCTGTTCGCGCGGAACAGCACGGCCAAGCCGTGGACGCGGATCGACTCGATGAAGACCAGCACCAAGACGGGTCTGTTCCGCTTCTACCGGACGCCGCCGCGTAACTACTACTTCGGCGTGGCCTTCGCGGGCTCGGGCAACTACGAGCCGGCGGCCGGGTACGCCAAGGTGGGTGTGCGTCGCAAGCTCTCGCCGAGCAAGATGTCGCGCATCTCCAGCACCAAGTTCAAGTACTTCGGCTCGGTCAAGCCGGGTGGCAAGGGCACCCAGATCAAGCTGCAGTACAAGCGGTGCGCCAGCTGCGGCTACAAGTACGCCAAGTACACCCGGGCCAACGCCAACGGCACGTGGAAGTTCGAGCTGGCCGCGCCGCCGCGGGGCAACACGTACTACTACCGGGCCTACTCGCCGTCGTCGTCGAGCTACATGGCCGGCTACGCCAGCGAGTGGCGCATCAGCAGCTGGTAGTTCCTCCAGCACCCAGGAGCCGTCGACCCGACTGGTCGGCGGCTCCTGTCGTTTCAGCCGATCGCTTCGATGATCTTCCGCACCGCGGGCAGCGCCCGTTCGGCGTCCGCGTCGACCAGCCCGATCCGCGTCCGACGATGAAGCACGTCGTCGGCATCCAACGCACCCTCGTGCCGGACGGCGTACTCCACCTCAGCGCGCGTCACGTCGACGCCGTCCGCGATGGGCTCGAGCGGATCGGACACCGTCGCCGAATCCACGACCGACACCGCGGCTCCCCCGTGCCTGCGAACCAGCGACGCGGGTAGCTCGGCAAGCGCGGGTTGCGAGGCCGGGTGTCCCGGGGCACCGACCAACGGCAGTCGCGTGGTGCGGCAGCGATCGGCCGATCGCTCCGGCAGCTGGGTCACCGCGGCGTCCACCGCGTCCTCCGCCATTCGCCGGTAGGTGGTGAGCTTGCCGCCGACCACCGTGATCACCCCGGACGGTGAACGCAGCACGGCGTGCTTGCGGCTCAGGTCGGCGGTGGAGTCGTCGTCGTTCGATTCGATCAACGGGCGCAGGCCGGCGAACTTGCCCACGACGTCGTCGACGCTCAGCGCGCTGTCCAGTGCCGAGTTGACCACGTCCAACAAGAACGACACCTCGTCGTCGGTGGGCTCCGGAACGTCGGGGACCGGGCCGGGCGCTTCGACGTCGGTCAACCCGACGATCACCCGACCCAGCTGCTGCGGGAGCGCGAACACGTACCGGCTCACCGAGCCCGGCACCGGCACGGTGAGCGCTCCGCGCGGATTGCCCAGGGTTTCCGCGGGCACGACCAGATGCGTGCCACGACTCGGACGCAGGCGAACGCTCGGGTCGACCGTCCCCGCCCACACACCGGTCGCGTTGATGACCGCTCGGGCGCGCACGGTCAGCGTCTCGCCGGACAAGGCGTCGGTGAGCACCGCGGACTTCCCGGTCACCTCGCTCGCGCGAACCCTGGTCAGAATCGACGCACCGTGCTCGGCCGCGGTTCGGGCGATGGCCACGACCAGACGCGCGTCGTCCACGAGCTGCCCGTCGTAAGCGAGCAGACCGCCGCGCAGGCCCCTGCGCCGCACAGCGGGCACCAGGCCGGTCGTCTCTCCGGGAGCGATACGCCGCGGCCTGGGCAGCACCGACGACGGCGTCCGGGCGACCGATCGCAGCGCATCACCGGCACGAAAACCCAGGTGGACGAGCATTTCCTGGCGACGGCCGATCCTCGGCAGCAGCGGCACGACCTGCGGCAAGGCGCGGATCAGATGCGGAGCCGTCCTGGTCATCAGGACGCCGCGTTCGATCGCGCTCTCCCGCGCGACCCCGACCCGTCCGGAGGCCAGATACCGCAGCCCGCCGTGCGCCAGCTTGGAGCTCCACCGGCTGGTGCCGAAGGCCAGATCTCGTGACTCCACCAACACGGTCCGCAGACCTCGGGTGGCCGCGTCGAGCGCGACTCCCGCGCCGGTGACACCTCCCCCGATCACCAGGACGTCCACTTCCGGACGGTCGCCCAGTGCGATCAGGTCGGCCCGGCGGCGGGCGGCGTTCAGCGAGGAATCAGTCATGGCTCGAGATACCGGTTCAGTGCGTGGGACAGTTCTCGGCGCCAGACGTCCTCCGGCACCAGTGCGCTCACCGTGCGATAGGACTGCACGGTCGTCTCGGCGATCACCATCACCATCGTGGCCAGCTCCAGCGCATCGCCGTCGCGGACCGACCCGGTGGCTTGCGCCTCGCGGATCCGGCCGTGCAGCTCGCGCAGCAAACCCTGCTGGCTGGTGCCGAGACGCTCGATGAAGTACTTGCGATACACCTCCGGATCCGTGCGCAGCAGCAGTCCGAGGACCGGGTGATCACGCACGCGCTCGGCGATCTCCACGACACCGGCGACCAAGGACTCGCGATCCGGCCCGGCGGGTACGACGGCCTGCTGGATCCGCCGGACCTCCCGGGTGAGCAAGGCGGCGATGATCGCGCGCACGTCCGGCCAGCGCCGGTAGATGGTCGGACGGGAAACCCCGGCGCGCCGGGCGATCTCGGCGATCTGCGTGCGCGCAACGCCCCCGTACTGGATGAGCTCCGCGGCCGCGTCCAGGATCGCGTCGTCGGTGCTGCGCTGGGCGGCGTTACGACTTGACATGATGTGTAAGACTGACACGCATGATGGCGGATCCGCAAGTGCCCGTCCCGCCCATGAAATGGGACGCCTGGGGCGATGAGGCCAAGGCCAAGCCGCTTTCCGACAACATCCGTGCACTGTTGCAGCAGGCGCTCGGAGTGTCGGCGGACGAAGTAGCCGGACCGGACAGGTCCGAGGTGGTACTGCAGCCATCGGCACTCGGCGACGACGACCTGCGCGCATTGCGCGACGTGGTCGGGGACGGCAACGTCTCGCGTGCGGACGCCGACCGGCTTCCCCGGGCAGGCGGGAAGTCGACGTTGGACCTGCTGCGCCGCAAGAGCCGTACACCCCAGGCCGCGCCGGACGCGGTCGTCCTGCCCGGCAACGACGACGAAGTGGCTGCGTTGCTTCAGGTGTGCAGCCGGCGGCGAATCGCCGTCGTCCCGTTCGGCGGTGGCACCAGCGTGGTCGGCGGGCTCGCCCCGGTTCGGGAGCAATTCTCCGCGGTCGTCAGTCTCGACCTGCGCCGCTTCGACCAGCTCGAGTCGCTGGACGAGGTGTCCGGCGAAGCGGTGCTCGGGGCAGGTCTGCCCGGACCGAAGGCCGAGGAACTGCTGGCTGCTCGCGGGTTCGAGCTCGGCCACTATCCGCAGAGCTTTCAGTACGCCACCATCGGCGGATTCGCCGCGACGCGCTCCTCGGGCCAGGATTCCTCCGGCTACGGACGTTTCGACGACATGGTGTGCGGCCTGCGTGTGGTCACCCCGTCCGGCAAGCTCGAGCTGGGTCGCGCGCCTGCGTCCGCGGCCGGGCCGGACCTTCGCGATCTGTTCCTGGGCTCGGAAGGCACGCTCGGCGTGATCACCGCAGTCCGCCTGCGGGTGCACCGGCTGCCCGAGGTCAAGCGGTTCGAAGCGTGGCGGTTCGACGATTTCGACACCGGCGCCGCCGCCCTGCGTGCGGTGGCGCAGCTGGGCACGCAGCCGACGGTCATCCGGCTGTCCGACGAGGCGGAGACCGGCGTCAACCTGGCCGTGACGGACAAGATCGGTGGCGAGCAGGTGACCGGCGGATGCCTGGCCGTCACCGTCTTCGAAGGCACCGAACAGCAGGTGACGGCGCGGCATGAGCTGACCAGCGCGGTGCTGCGCGAAGCGGGCGGCACCTCGCTCGGGCCCGAGCCCGCGCAAGCCTGGGAGCACGGCCGCTTCGACGCGCCTTACCTGCGTGACTCACTGCTGGCGGCCGGCGCCCTGTGCGAGACGTTGGAGACGGCGACCAGCTGGTCGAACGCCGCCACGCTGAAAGCGGCCGTCACGTCGGCCTTGCAGTCGGCACTGGCCGAGACCGGCACCCAGTCGCTGGTCCTGTGCCACATCTCGCACATCTACCCCACCGGTTGCTCGCTGTACTTCACCGTGGTGGCCGCCCAACGCGGAGACGCTGTGGCGCAATGGCAGCAGGTCAAGCGCGCGGTCAGCGACGCGATCATGGCCAACGGCGGCACCATCACCCACCACCACGCGGTGGGCGTCGACCACCGACCCTGGATGACCGACGAGGTCGGCGAACTGGGCGTGCGCGTCCTGCGTGCGGTGAAGAACGAGCTCGACCCGCACGGCATCCTCAACCCTGGGAAGCTCATCCCGTGAGCGGCATCGAGTCGGTGGTCGTGCTGACCAACCCCGCGGCCGGCGTCGGCCAGGCGGACAGGTCGGCACGGCGCGCGGTCGACAGGCTGCGAGCCCGCGGGCTCGATGTCGTGGACGTCGCGGGCAACGACCCACACGACGCGGTGCGGATCGCCAGGACCGCGCTCGAAAAGCAGCCCGACGCGCTCGTGGTGGTCGGTGGCGACGGCATGATCCGCCTGGCCATTCAAGTCATGGCCGGGCAGGACGTCCCGCTCGGCGTCATCCCCGCAGGCACCGGCAACGACGTCGCCAGGGAGTTCGGACTGCCGCGCACCGCGCCGGAAGCGGCCGCCGACGTCATCGCCGACGGACACAGCGCCCCGATCGATCTCGGCCGCATCACCACGGCGGACGGCGAGCGGAAGTACTTCGCCACGATCATGGCGACCGGCTTCGATTCGCTGGTCAACGACCGGGCCAACCGGATGCGCTGGCCGCGTGGGAAGTCCCGGTACACCGTGGCGATGCTCGCCGAGCTGGCCGGCCTACGACCGTTGCCGTTCCGGCTCGAGCTGGCCGACGGCACGGTCGTCGAACGCGACCTGACCCTGGCCGCAATCGCCAACACCCGCAGCTACGGCGGCGGCATGCGGATCAGTCCGGACGCCGATCCCACCGACGGGCTGCTCGACATCACGCTCGTCGCCACCATGGCCAGGTCGAAGCTCGTGCGCTTCTTCCCCAGCGTCTTCAGCGGCAAGCACGTGCGGCACGACGAGGTCGAGCTACTCCGCGCGCGCAGCGTGCGGGTCGCTTGTCCCGGCATCAACGCTTATGCCGACGGCGACTTCGTCTCGGCGCTGCCCGTGCAGGTCGACGTGCTCGACGCGGGGCTGCGCTTGCTGATGCCGAGCCGTTGATCAACATCTCGAGAGCAAGGTCACGACGGAAATCAACCTTTCGTGCAATTCCTCCTTCCGGAGCGGGACATCCGAGTGCGCGGCACCGCATCATGTGTCGAGGTCACCGCGGTCGCCTCGGGCTCGCCCGGGCGCGATGGTGAACCCTCCGCTTGTGTCGCGCCGTGTACCAAGCGCTGTGTACCCGGCACTGGATGGAGGTCATCGTGTGGTTTCACTGGGTGCCGCTGTTCGTGCTGGTCACGCTGATCGTGATGCGGGTGCTGTGGAACCTGGACGACAGGCCCGGGGCCGCCGGCTCAGCCGCGTTGTCCGCCACCCGCGCCGGCAACACCGTGAACAGGCTGCGGTCAGCAGCCCGTGCGGTGCGGGAGAACACGTCGGCGTCCGCATCCACCGCGTTGCACCGGTGCTCGGCGGCCTGCCGGGCGAACAGCTCGTTCTTGGCTCCGCGGTGCAACGGGAAGCTGCGCTGCCCCGAGTCCGCCCGCTAGTTCCCGGGGTCGGGCGGCGGGCCGGGTTGTGCGCCGCTGCCCACCAGTCTCTGCAACCGGGCGCGTTGCACGCCACCGCGACCCGCTAGCACTGCGACCGGGCGGGTTGCGCGCCACAGGCACCAAGGCCCAACCCCTCCGCACTGCCCGGATCTCCGGGGCGTTCTCCTCGCTTCCGCCCTGGCCGGCTCCCCCGTGCGGCCTAGAATCGACGTGTGTACGCGGTGCTGGCCGACGCGATCATGGTCGTGCACTTCGGCTTTCTGGCCTTTCTCGTGCTCGGCGGCTTCCTCGCGTGGCGTTGGCCGCGCGCGATCTACGCGCACGCCCTCATGGTCGCGTGGGGCGTGATCATCACCGTCTTCTCGCTGGAGTGCCCGCTGACCGGCCCGGAGGACTACTTCCGGCGCAAGGCCGGCCAGGACGGCCTCGGACCGACCGGCTTCATCGACACCTACCTCACCGGTGTGATCTATCCGGAGGAGGACATCGTCCTGGTCCGGGCTCTCGTCGGAGCCGTCGTGCTGGTGTCCTGGATCGGCTTCGCCGTGCTGCAGACCAGGCGCGCTCGGGCCAACAGGACGACGGTCGGCCACTAGGAGCGCTCGAAGTCCGGAACTCCCGCTTGGGCGAAGCGAAGCTTGTCGCACAGCTGCTGTAGCTGGTGCAGTTCGTCGGCGTCGAGTCCGGCGCCGACGTAGTGGGCGATGGCCGCGGCGTGTTCTCGGCCGACGCGGCGCTGCACGGTCGCTCCTTGTTCCGTCATGGCGACGATCGTGCCGCGACCGTCGTCGGCATCCGGTTCGCGGCGCACCAGCCCCCGTTGCTCCATGCGTTCGACGAGCCTGCTGAGACTCGGTTGGCTGAGCAGGATGTGCTGGTTCAGCTCCCGCAGCCGGAGACGCTTGCCCGGGAAGCGGCTCAGGTTGTACAGCACGTCGTACTCGCCGAACGACACTTCCGCACCGCGAAACTGCTCCCGCAGGCGTCGCAGCACGGCCACCTGGGCACGAAACAACGACTCCCAGCCGTCCACCGCGGCGCTCACCTTGGCCCGATTCACGACCCGATCGTGCCACGGGCCGGGCGGCTCAGCGTTGCGCCAGCTCGGCGAGATCCGCCGTCCGCAGCTCCTCGGCCGTCACGGACACCCGCCGGTCGACCATCGCTTGCAGCGCGTCGCCGTCGTCCCACTGATTGACGTTCATCGCCGCTTCGACCCGGCCGTTACGCAGCCAGAACGCGGTGAAGTCACGAGCGTCCAGCTCGCCCCGCACGACCAGTTCGTCGCTGTGCGGGTCGGCCAGCCCGCGGTACTCGCAGCCGAGGTCGTACTGGTCGGTGAAGAAGTACGGCGTCGCCTCGTACGGCTGCGGTTCGCCGACCAGGTTCTTCCCGGCCCGCTCCCCCTGGCCCTTGGCGTTGGCCCAGTGTTCGACGCGGATGCGGCGGCCGTAGCGCGGGTGGAAGTGCGACGCGATGTCACCCGCGGCGAAGACACCCGGCGCCGCGGTGCGCAGCCCGGCATCGACGGTCACGCCTCCGTCGTCGGCCATTTCCAACCCTGCCGATCGGGCGAGTTCGATCCGTGGTGCCGCGCCGACCGCCGACAGCACCAGATCCGCCTGCACCTCGGTGCCGTCGGTGAGCCGCACGCCGGACACCTGACCTTGACCGGTGAAGGCGGCGACCCCGGTGCCCAGCCGCCACTGCACGCCGTGCTCGGTGTGCATCGTGTGGAACACCGAGGCGATCTCCTCGCCGAGGACGTCCAGCAGCGGCAGTGGCCGCACGTCGACGACGGTGACTTCGGCGCCCAGCGTGCGCGCGGCCGCGGCGGCTTCGCAGCCGATCCAACCCGCGCCGACGATCACGACGTGGCGGGCCGCCTCGATGCCCGCGCGTAGCTCCAGCGAGTCGTCGAGCGTGCGCAGCGTACGGATGCCCTCGAGGTCGGCACCCGGGACGGGCAGAGTCCGTGGCCGCGAGCCCGTGGCCAGCAACAGCCGGTCGAACCGGTGCTCGCCGCCGTGCGAATCGGTCACCACCCGGGCGCCCAGCTCCACTCGCACCGCCTCGACACCGCGACGCAGGTCGATGCCGTTGCGCACGTAGAAGTTCTCCTCGTGCACCCAGTCCGGCTCGTCCCGCTCCGCCAGCAAGATCGCTTTGGACAGCGGTGGCAGTTCGTACGGGCGATGCTGCTCGGCGCCCAGCAGCAACAGTTCGCCTTCATATCCCTCGGCCCGGGCAGCGGCGGCCGCGGTGGCCCCGGCCAGACCGGCTCCGACGATGACGATCCGCTGTGGCTCTGCCATGACGTCACGCTACCGCGCTGACCGCGCGGCGCACCCGCTCCGTTGCGGCGTCACGCGGACGTGGCCGAATCGTAGTTTCGCGGTGGCGATGTGCCGGGCTCGCGCCCGCCCGGGGTCGCAGTTTGGTCGCACTGCGCGGCGGTCCGACACGCCGGTGCCCCGGGTCCGATATCGTCCAGCGGGTGAACGACAGGCTGGTGTGGATCGATTGCGAGATGACCGGGCTCGACCTTTCCAAGGACGCGCTGATCGAAATCGCCGCCCTGGTCACCGATGCCGACCTCAACGTGCTCGGGGACGGCGTCGACGTGGTGATCCACGCCGATGACGAAGTGTTGGCGGGCATGCCGGACGTGGTGCGCGAGATGCACAACGCCTCCGGCCTGACCGAAGAGGTGCGCGCGTCCACGGTGACGGTGGCCGAGGCCGAGCAGATGGTGCTCGACTACGTGCGGCAGTACGCGCCGGAGCCGCGCAGCACGCCGTTGGCGGGGAACTCGATCGCCACCGATCGCAACTACATCGCGCGCGACATGCCCGAGCTGGACGCCCATCTGCACTACCGCATGGTCGACGTCTCGTCGGTCAAGGAGCTGGTCCGGCGTTGGTACCCGCGCGTGTACTACGCCAAGCCGGAGAAGGGCATGGCGCATCGCGCGCTGGCCGACATCAAGGAGTCGATCGCCGAGCTCGCCTACTACCGACGCACCGTGTTCGTCGGTCAGCCCGGCCCCTCGTCGGACGAAGCCAAGGCGGTCGCTGCGGACATCCTGCAGAGCGGCCAGGACTCCTGAGCAGTCGGCGAAGAACGCGACGCCGCGACCACCGGATTCGTTGGCCCGCGACCCGTCACCGCTGCGCGGAAAGGCAGTGTGGTGACGGGAGTCAGCCGGCGAGCGGAAATCGGCTACGCCGTCGCGTGTCGCTTGGCGACGCGCGGCGCAAGCGCCTTCTGCGCAACTCCCCGCACGACGCCGCGCAGCCGTGGAGCGGCGATGATCTCGACGTTGTCCTCGGCGGGGGCGCGTCCCACCTCGTCGGCAGGGCGCGGGTCGCCGACCTGCGTGCCGAGACCCTACTGAGCCGGAGGGCACTCGAGCGGGTGCTCGCAGCCGCCACGGGAGTTCGGCCAGGTGGACGGGCTGGTGTGCGATCAAGCGCTGACCGGCTACGACGGTGCGATCGACGAGCCGAGCGCCGCAGCTCGGACCGGCACTGGGCGGTCGATACGCGCGCGCGCCTCGATCCTGCTCGTGCAGGCATTCGCGGCGCCGTGAGCGTCAGCGAGTTCGCCGAATGGTCCGGCGTGCACCGGACATCGACGTCAGGGCACCTTGCCCGGCACGAAATTCCGGGTCGACGTCCGAGGCTTGACGTCGCATCCCTTCGGTGATGACGTCGGCGAACCGTCGTGCATTACGGACCGCGTTCCGCCGCTCCGACATCGCGACAGCCCGCACCGCCGTCACTGCCATGAGAAGGTCGCTACCGCGAAGATCGGGCCGGGCGTCGGCTTCTTTTCGAAGCCGCTCCGCGAGCGTTGACAGGTGCGCGAGTACCGCGCTCTGAAACCTCGCCATGAGGGGCGTCCCGCGGTTCTCCGCGAACATCGACCCGGCGAATCCGGGGGCTGCGGACTCCAACTCGGCCACCGCTTCGAGCGTTCGAGCAAGACCGTCCCACGGCACGTCAGCCGAGACGGCTTCCTCGAGCAGAGCGAGACAATGCCGCACCTCGGCGCCGAAGACGGCGTCCACCAGATCGCTTCGAGCAGGGAAATGGCGATACAGCGTCGCAGTGCCCACCTGCGCACGGCGCGCGATCGCCGCCGCAGGCACATCGAAGCCGTCGGAGATGAAGAGCTCTCGCGCCGCGGCGAGCAGCCGAGCGTGGTTGCGAACGGCATCCCGCCGCGGCGAATGAGGCACTGCAGTCACTCCCATCCGAGAGGATCACCGAACTTGTCGTCTCACTTCATCGTGAAACGGGCGATACTGCCCACTTTCTCTCGTAGCGTCCGCGATGGCACGTACAACAGCAGCATCGCGAGGAGTTCCCGATGGCAGACACGCCTTCGGACATGATGAAAGCAGCGTCATTCGACCGCTTCGGCGGACCCGAGGTTCTCCGCATCGTGGCGCGGAGGCGTCCAAGAGCGAAGGCGGGTGAGGTCGTCGTCCGCGTCGACGCCACGACGGTGAACGGCGGGGAGATCGCCCAACGGCGGGGGAAGCTGCAATGGATCGTGCGCACCGCCCTCCCCGCCCACCCCGGCATCGACCTGGCTGGTGAGATCGTCGGGGCTGGGCCCGGCGTGACCGGACTCCACGTCGGCGATCGCGTGTGGGGCACGGTCGACGAGCGTGGCCCGGTTGGAACTGCGGCCGAGTACGTGGCCGTTCCCGCCGTGCGGCTGGCCCGAATGCCGGAGGCGTGGACGCCACAGGATGCGGTCTCTCTCGTGGCCGGGGGCGCCACGGCACTCATCGGCCTGCGCGACAAGGCACGCCTACAGCCGGGGGAACGCGTTCTGGTCCGCGGCGCGGCGGGAGGAGTCGGTAGCGTGGCGGTGCAGGTGAGCAAGGCCCTGGGTGCGCACGTGACCGCCCTCGCTCACCCCCGCAGCTTCGCCTTCGTCCGTGCTCTCGGCGCGGACGAAGTGATCGACTACCACCGGTCGCCGGCCGACCTCGACCGCTTCGACGTCATCTTCGACACCCGTGGCACCCAACTGGGGCGCTGGCGTCGCAAACTGACTCGATCGGGACGCATGGTCGCGATCGCATTCGATCTCGATCGACCACGGCGCAGCCTGCTGGCCATCGCCGCCTCCGCCGTCTTCGGCAGTCGACGCATCCGGTTCTTCCTGGGGCGTCCCACGGCAGAACTGTTCGACGAATTGCGGCACCTCGCCGAGAGCGGCTCCCTACGTTCCGTGGTCGATCGCGTCTATCCCCTCGAGCGCATTCGCGATGCGCACGCCCATGCGGAGGCCGGCGGTGTGCACGGCAAGATCATCGTCGCGCCGCATCGTCCGGCTGATGCGCCATCGCATGCGGCCGGCGTCTGAACAGCCACCGAAAAGGCGAGGTCCGAACCGCGTTCGTGCGGTTCGGACCTCACTCTGCCGGGGTGGATAACGGGACTTGAACCCGCGCCCTCCTGGACCACAACCAGGCGCTCTACCAACTGAGCTATACCCACCGCGCGGCGCGTCGTGATCGCGCCAGCCACCACATCGTAGCGTGGCTGATCAGAGCGCCGACGACCGGACCCCTAGTCCGCGGAGCCCTTCTGCCATTCCTTCCACGACATCTGCCAGAAGCTCCACCCGTCGGTCGGTTCGAGCTTCGGGCCGTCCGAGTTGCGCACGATGAAGATGTCGCCCGGCTTGGTCTGATCCATCAGCCAGCGCGCGTTCTCGGTGGACAGGTTGATGCAGCCGTGGCTGACGTTGGTGTTGCCCTGCGCCCACACCGACCACGGCGCCGAGTGGTAGAAGATGCCGCTGTTGGACAGCCGCACCGCGATCTCCACGGTGGTGCGGTAACCCTCGGCGGCGTCCACCGGCACCCCGTAGGTGCTGGAGTCCATCGTGTAGTTGGTGTGCTCGCTCATGACGGTGTAGGTGCCTTCCGGGGTGTTGTGCCCCGGCTTGCCCATCGCCTGCGGCAGGTTCTTGACCGCCTTGCCGTCGATGTAGACCACCAGCCGGTGGGTCTTACCGTCGGCCACCGCCACGAGCTTGCGGCCGATCTTCATCGACGACGACACGTCGGACATGCCGTACATGCCGTCACCCAGGTTCTTGCCGTAGATGGCCGCCTTGACCCGGACCTTGGTGCCCGGCTCCCAGTACTTCTTCGGCCGCCAGACCACCCAGCTGTCGTTGAACCAGTGGAAGCCGCCCTCGGTCTTCTTGCTGGTGGTGATCTTCAGCGCACGCTCGGCCGCCTTGCGGTTCGGCACCGGCGCGGAGAACTGGAACGAGATCGGCATGCCGACACCGACGGTCTGCCCTTCCGGCACCGACATCGTCACGCTGATCTGCCCCTTGGGCTGGACCGTGGTGAACGTCGAGCGCTCGACCGTCTTCTCGCCGTCCTCACCGACGCCGCGCGCGGTGAGCTTGTACTGCTTGCCGTAGCCCAGCGGCTCGGCCGACGACCACTTGGTCTTGTCCGCCGACAGTTTGCCCTTGACCTTCTTGCCTTCCGGGTTGACCAGCGTGACGCTGGTGAGCGTGCCGTTGTCCGCCTTGACCGTGACCGGTTCGCCCGGCGCGACGTTCTTCTGCTTGTGCTTCGGCGTCAACGTCAGCGCGATCGGCTTCGGCTCCGGCTTGGCGGCCTCGGACGGCTTGCTACCCCCGCCGCTGGACGCACCGCCCTCGGACGGGCCCGCTGTACATCCGGCGAGCAGCAATCCGGCAGCCAGGAACAACGCGGCTCCCCGCCGCACGAACGCCCGCTCGCGTCGAGTGGATGCACCCCGCTTGAGCATGTAATTACCCCGCCTGTCTGTATCCCCGCATAACCCCTGACGGGCACCCTCGGCCCGACGATCATTCAGACGTGTTCAGTCTGCACGAGGTTGCCCATGACTTGGGTCAACTATTGCTAACACCGAGAATATCTTTGTCGCACCCCCTGTGCGCGGACCCGAACCGGCGCGTGCTACCTTTTCTGACGTCGCCGACGAGGGCCGGAGTCACCGGCCGGAGGCACCAGCGCCATTAGCTCAATTGGCAGAGCAGCTGGCTCTTAACCAGCGGGTTCGGGGTTCGAGTCCCTGATGGCGCACCATCACCCCAGGTCAGAGCGCCTGGGGTTTTTTCATGCCGTCGGCACGTGGCGCCGCTGCTGCCGTCGGACGCCGCAGCGGCCACTGCCCATCACGGTCGCAGCGCTTACGACCCCGACGTGTTCTGCAATACACGCGAATGGCCCAACGGAAATCGCCCGCACCGGCATGCCGGACGACCGTTCCGATGAGTATGTCGCGCTTGCCCGGTCTACACCGACGTACAGGTGGCCGCGGCACCGTCGCGGCCCGAGACGGAACGGAGCAGCCATGAGCAGCGTGACCACCTTCCTCTGGTTCGACAAAGGCGCGGAGGACGCGGCCGAGTTCTACGTGTCCGTGGTCCCGAACTCCCGGATCCTCGACGTGCAGCGTGATCCGGACGGCAATGCGCTCGCCGTGCGGTTCACCCTCGACGGTCAGCAGTTCGCCGCCCTCAACGGCAACCCGAACTTCCAGCCCAACGACTTCGCGTCGATCTACCTCGAGCGATCCACCCAGGAGGAGATCGACACGACGTGGGAGGCGTTGCTCGACGGCGGCACGCCGACCGCGTGCGGCTGGCTGCGCGACCGGTACGGGGTGTCCTGGCAGGTCATTCCCGCCGAGCTACCCGGCCTCCTGAGCGACCCCGACCCGGCCAAGGCGCGCGCCGCGACCGAGGCGATGCTGGCGATGCAGAAGATCGACATCGACAAGATCAAGGAGGCACACGCGGCTGCTTGACCGGACCCCCGATCGGCTCGCCGGCGGGCGTGATCCGGAGTGGGCTCACGCGGTTTGCAGGGCCTCCACCCGTTCCCGCAGCCGCGGCGGCAACCGCTTCTCCAACCCGTACGGCTCGAGATGCGCACCGAAGATCTCGTCGAACGCGCGGCGCACTGTCTCCGCGCTCCATCGCTCCCGCCGCAGGATCGGCTCCTTGAGATACGGCTGCCCCACCACGTGCAGCTGTTCGCCGTTGCACCGGATCATCTGACCGGTGATGCCCTTGGCGGCATCCGACAGCAGAAACACCACGAGCGGCGCCACCAGGTCCGGTCCGCGGTCCGGCGGGATGATCGTCGCCCGGCGCGACGAGGCCTCGACCATGCGCGTGTACGCCACCGGGCACACCGCGTTGACCTGGACGCCGATCTCCTCCATGTCCAGCGCCCACGAGTAGGTCAGTGATGCGACAGCGCCTTTGCTCGCGGCGTACGTGGCGAGTTTGCGCTGCCCGAACGAAGCCCCGGACGAGATGTTGACGATCCTGCCGCCGCCGGAGTCGGCCATCACCTGGGCGGCGGCCGTCCCGGTGTAGATGGTGCCCAGCACGTTGACCCGGATCAGCTCGGCGACCGGCTCCGGGGCGTCCTGCCAGGACACCGCCTCGTAGTTCAGTCCGGCGTTGTTCACCAAGCCGTCGATCCGGCCGAATTCGCCGGCACACATCGACACGAGCGCCGTCGCCTGCTCCGGATCACCGACGTCGTGCCCGCTGACCGCGACGCGACCGCCGAAACCGCGAATGCGCTCCGCCACCGCTTCCGCGCAGTCCACGTCGACGTCGTTGACCACCACCGACGCGCCGTGTTCGGCCGACTGGACGGCGTACTCCGCGCCCAGCCCACGACCCGCACCGGTGACGACGACCGCTTTGCCTGCCAGCATCTGTTCGACATCGGCGACCGCACCGTCGACTTGTTGTGCTTCGCTCGCCCGCCAACTCCGGCTCTGCCCGTGCTGCATGTCCCGCTCCTTCGCCTGCCGTGACGCGCAATCTCGCCGATGGCGACGCGTCGCACTGAGCCTGCGGGGCGCCTGATGGGTCCCGTGCCCTCAGTCTCCTGCGCAGGTCAGGACGGATAAGCGGGCCAGCGGCGAACGGTCGGCGGAGCGGGCCGAGTGCGCACGCCCGACCAGTCCGGCGTAACAGCCGAACCGGTAGGAGCGACAGAATTTGTGACACACCGTCATCAGACTTGTACTATGTGGAGTCGCGCGGCAACGAGTCGATCACGGCCGGCCCCCGCTCGTCATACTCGCGACAGGGAAGTCTCTGCCTATGTGCACAACGATCGCGGCCCACCATCGAGGGGAGCATGGCGTCTGTGCGCAGAACTGAGCGCAAGCAGACCACCATTCCGCGGTTCAGTCGCGTCGTCGCGAACCGCGAGTTCCGCGGCCTGTGGCTGGCCGAGGCGCTGTCCATCGCGGGTGACCAGCTCGCGAAGGTCGCCTTGGCCATTTTGGTGTATCAGCGCACCGCCTCGCCACTGTGGTCGGCCGTGGTCTACGCGATGACGTTCCTGCCCGCGCTGTTCGGTGGCCTGGGGTTGTCCCAGCTCGCCGACCGCTTCCCCCGCCGCACACTGCTGATCTGGTGCATCCTGGCCCAGGCGGCACTGGTCGGAATCATGGCGGTACCCGGGATGCCGCTCCCGGTGTTGTGCGCGCTGGTCTTCTTCGTGGCCATGTTGTCCGCACCGACGAATGCGGCGCAGAACGCCACCGCGCGGGAAGCCTTCGACGACGACGCCGAGTACCTGCGCAGCCAGGACCTGCGCGGCATCACCACCAACACGATGATGCTGCTCGGGCTGGCCGGAGGCGGGCTGCTGGTCACCGCGGTCGGGGTGCCGTGGGCGCTGGCGATCGACGCGGCCACGTTCGTCCTCGCCGCGGTCATCATCCACCTCACCGTGCGCTGGCGGCCCGCCGCGGGCAGCCCGGAGGACGGCTGGTTCGCCGGAGCGCGCATCACCGCGTCCGACCCGCATCTGCGCGTCCTGTTCGCCATGGCGTTGCTGGTCGGGCTGACCGTCGTACCCGAAGGCCTCGCCGCTCCGATCGCCGCGCAGATGGACGAGCCGGACGTCGCGGTCGGGTGGCTGCTCGCCGCCGACCCGCTCGGCTTCGTCATCGGCGCGTTCGTTTTCTCGCACTACGCCTCGCCCGCGACCCGGCTGCGCCTGATGGGGCCGTTGGCGGTCATCTCGTCCGCGGCGCTGCTCGGCTTCGCGGTGCAGCCGCCACTGGTGGTCGCGCTGCTGCTGTTGGCAGCCTCCGGCGCCAGCGGCGCGTACATCCTCACCGTCGCCGCGACCGTCAACAGCTCGGTGGCGAACAACGTCCGAGGGTCCGTGATGGGCCTGTTCCGGACCGCCTTACGGGTGACGCAAGGCCTCGGCGTGGCGCTGGGCGGCGTGGTGGCCACGGCGATCGGTTCGGCGACCGGCACGGTTGCACTGGCCGGCGCGCTGGGGGTCCTCGCCGCCACCGCAGTCGCCGTGGCGTGGGCCCGTCAGCGGGTGCGGCCCGGCGCCGTCAAGGTCGCTGCGGACGTCGGCTAAGTCAGAAGTCACGGTCGTACACAGGGGGTCCTTTCCACACAGCAACTCGCTTCGACTCGGCAGGGGCGCGGAATCAGAAGTCGCGGTCAGACATGAAATCCTCCACAGTCCACAAAGGGGTTTTTCTTGATCATCACCGGTGATCAGAAGTCACGATCAGACAAGGTAGTCACCTCCGATCGACAACAACGCGTTTCGGCAAGCATCATGACAGAAAGCTACAGGCCTGTGAACTGTCGGTGCACGCGCAGTGAGATGATACTGGCAACAGGCCGAGCGGAGTTTCTCATAGGCACCCGCCGGGCAGCTCACCGCTCACCATCGGGCGGGAGCGGGAGGTAACCGAGTGGCTGGATCGAGGCATCGGCCGCAGTCGCGAGCTCCGGCCGAGCACCCCGCGAGCGGCGCTCATGGGGCCTGTCCAGCACGCTCGGACGACGGGGCACCGGTCATCCCCGCGCAACGTGCCGGCTATCCACGGCACGTCCGCCAGTGGCTGCTGTGGCAGCGACCGAAACGATTCATCGTTTTTCTCCTGGTCGCGGAAACAATTGCCGTCGCGGTCCTTGCCGTGACATCCGTCAATTCGCCACCGGTGCGCTCGATCGACATGATCCAGTTCGCGATCCTGGCCACTGGGGCGACAATTCACATTCAATTGACCCGCCGCCAGGAAGCGCGTCGGAGAAATCGCGGACTGCGCGGGGTATTGATCGATCTGACCGCGGTGTGGATCTTTCCCGCGGCGATTGTTCTGCCCGTCCCGTTGATCATCGCGTTGGTGGCATTGGTGCGTGTCCAGCGCTGGTTTTCCGCCCGCCGACCTGCGCACAACTTTTTGTTTTCGTCGATCACCCACGCGTTGGCCGCGTCCACCGCGCACCTGGCCTACACGGCGCTGGATCCGACGGACTGGGGTCTGCTGAGCGGGTGGCAGTTCATCAGCGAGTTCGGGTACCTCGTGGTGGCCGCGCTGGTCTACGAGGGCGTCCAGATCCTCTACGTGGGCAGCATCATCGCGCTGAACACCAGCCGTCCGACGCTGCAGAGCTCGCTGGGCACGAAGGCGGACAACGTGCTGGAGGCGGTCACCATCGGCCTCGGCGCGGTCACGGCGATCCTGCTGGTGATCATGCCGCCGACGGTGGCGATCATGGCGGTGGTCACCGTGGTGTTCAACCGGCTCGCCGAACTCGATCAGCTGCAGTCGGACGTCCGCACCGACCCGAAGACCGGCCTGCTGAACATGCGCGGCTGGACCGAGTCCGCGCATCGCACGTTCCAACGCGCGGTGCGCTCGGAGAGCGGGCTGGCCGTACTGATGATCGACTTCGACCACTTCAAGGACATCAACGACACCTACGGCCATCCGGCGGGCGACGACGTGCTGCGCCGGGTCGCGGAGCTGCTCACCGAGGTCACCCGGCCGCAAGACGTGGTCGGACGGTTCGGTGGCGAGGAGTTTCTGGTGCTCATCAGTGATGTCGACGCGCTGCAGGCGTATCACACAGCCGAGCGGATCCGGCATCGCGTGGCCACGTCGTCCATCACCACGCGCGGCAAGCGCGGCGAACCGGTGACCATCACCGACCGCACCACATCGATCGGTGTCGCCGTTTATCCGCAGCACGGCCGAAGTGTCGACGCGTTGCTGCACGCCGCGGACGCAGCGGTTTACCTGGCCAAGGAACAAGGCAGAGATCAAGTTCAGCTGGCCGGCGACAGTACCGAATTTCCCGCAAGGTACTGATTTCCCGTTGCTCGCCGCCCGGGCCGAGTCAGCCACCCGGTACAAGTACGGCTTTGCTGACATTTCCGGCACCTCGGGACGTTTTTCGCACCAATCGGGTTGCTCACCCGGTCGAACGTGAAGACATACCCCCGGGTTACGGATGGCTAACCCGTCACCCGTTACCGTGACCGCACAAATCGCGCGTCCTGCGCTGAGCGAGCCCTGGCGTATGCGACGCTGCGACAAGCGGGACAACCCAGAAATGGCCCAGCGCGTCTCATGCACGGGGCCCGGCAACGGGATGGCGAAGGGAGCAGTTGTGGCGTACAGGCCACGCTCGGACGGCGGACGCGGGCTGCCACCGTCGTGGCACAGTGACGCGACGCGTCCTGTCCCGCGGGCTACACCACCGCGGCCACACCCATCGGGTAGACCACCCGCCGGTCGCGCAGGCGGCGCACCGCCGCGCAGGCCGGCGGGACGTCAACCGGCGAAGAAGCCGACTCCGCCCAACGTTCCGGCCCTGGCGGGCAAGATCATCGTCGCGCTGGTCTCGGTCCTGGTGATCGCGTTCACCGGCTACGGCTACGCGAGCCTGCAGAACTTCACCACGGGCATGGAATCGGTCGACGTCATCGCGGGCGGGGACTCCGGGCCGCTGCCTGCCGACGGTTCGCGCGACATCCTGCTGGTCGGCATGGACAGCCGTCAGGACACTCAGGGGAAGACGCTGCCCAAGAGCCTGCTGAAGAAGTTCAAGGCGGGCAAGGACGAAGGCGAGAACAACACCGACACGATGATCTTGCTGCACATCCCCAACGACGGCAGCAAGGCGGTGGCCATCTCCCTCCCCCGCGACTCCTACGTGGAGATCGCCGACGGCTACGGCAAACACAAGCTGAACTCCGCTTACGGACGCGCCAAGAACGTGACCGCGCGCGAGCTGCGCGACTCCGGCGAGACCGACGAGCGGACCATCTTCCGCAAGTCCAACCAGGCAGGCGCGAAGCTGCTGATCAAGACGGTCGAGGACCTCACCGGGCGGACGATCGACAACTACGCCTCGGTCAACCTGCTCGGCTTCTACGAGATCACCCAGGCCCTCGGCGGCGTCGAGGTGTGCCTGAAGGAGGCCACGCAGGACGAGAAGTCCGGCGCGAACTTCAAAGCGGGCAAACAGACCATCTCGGGTGTGAAGGCGCTGGCGTTCGTGCGGCAGCGGCACGGCCTGCCGCGCGGCGACCTGGACCGGGTGGTGCGTCAGCAGGTGTTCATGGCAGGCCTGGCCCGCAAGACCATCTCGAGCGGCACGCTGACCGATCCCGGCAAGCTGTCCGATCTGGCGAAGGCACTGAAGCGGTCGGTGGTGCTCAACCACGGCTGGGACATCATCGACTTCGCCAAACAGATGAGCGGCCTGTCCGGTGGCCAGGTGCAGTTCACCACCATCCCGGTGGTCGGTGACATCAGCACGCCGGAGGACGGCTTGGCGCTCGAGGTCGACCCGCAGCAGGTGCGTGAGTTCATCGCGAGCCTGTCCGGCAGCGTGAAGAAGCCGGTCAAGAACAAGCCGGACCCGAAGCACGCGCAGGTGACCGTGGACGTGATGAACGGGGTCGGCGTGACCGGCCTGGCCGCCAGGGTCATGGACAAGCTCAGCGGCCTCGGCTTCAAGTCCGGAACGACCGGCGACATCCCGCCGCAGGACACCACGGTGGTCAAGCACGCGCCGGGCGAGAAGGAGTTCGGCCAGATGGTGGTGGACTCGCTGCCGGTGTCGGCCCAGCTGGTGGAGGACGAGGCGCTGAACCCGGGCCAGGTGCACGTGCTGATCGGCGCGGACTACCCGGAGGACGGCGGCGGCGACGCCACCGGTGGTGGAAGCCAGCCACAGGGCGCGAGTCAGCACGCGACACTGCGGCCCGCGCAGCAACCCCAGCAGGAGGACGACGAGAAGCCGATCACGGCGGACGGGATCCGCTGCGTCTACTGACGAATTGGGATGTACCGGGTCGCCGCGCGGCGGCTCTGACCATGGCGACCCGTACGGGGCCGGTTCGGAGGCCAACGGCATAGGCCTGATCGGCGGAACGAGCTTGCTTTCCGGCTTCGCGGCAGCGCGGGATCGTCGACCGGATTCTTCGGGCCATGCGAAGGCGCTGAACCGTCCCGGCGTCGTCCCCACGGTGGCTCCCAGGAGCCTGCCCGGAGTCTGCGGCACCGCCCGCCGCCCTTCGGCTTCGCCGCTCCCGGCTTGCCCGCGGACCGGCGGGCACCTCTACTGTCCGGTTCCTCCCACGGCCCCGCCCGCTCCTCGGTCCACCGAGCACCACCTGATTGGCGTAACCGACAGAATCCTGTGTCGTCTTCGCGTCATGCCCGCCCGGTGAATCCGTCCCGTCGGCGTGCAGGTGAATGGCGAGCTTTACCAGCAGGCGCTGGGTGAGGAGCTGCGCTTGCTGCGGAAACGCCGCGGCTGGACGCGTAAGCAGCTCAACCAGCACCTTCAGAGCGACATCTCGCTCCAGACGCTGGCGACATACGAACTGGGCACCCGGCAGTGTTCTGTCGTCCGGTTGGCGGAGATCTGCGTAGCGCTGGGTGAGCAACCTCACGAGTTGCTGGCCCGCGTCGACCGGACGGTGTTCGCGGCCGCGCCCGGGGACGTCCAGATCGACCTCATCAAGGTCGCGAGCGTCGACGAGCCGGATCTGCTCCCGCTACAGCGGTGGGCCGCCGGACGCCTGGAGCAACCCGGGCACAGCACCCAGATCTGCCTCAACAAAGCGGCCGTCGAGCAGATGGCCGAGCTGTGCGGCCTGGCACCCGAAACCCTGCTCGACCGGCTGCGCGAGCTGGCGGTCGGCGGCGACGGCCACCGCTGAGGGTCAGCGGGCCGCGGCCGGCACCCGCTGGACGAGCTCGAACTCGCTCGGGTCGACCGAGCGGGTCTGCAGCCAATAGCGCCAGGTGAACCCGGGCCAGATCGTCCGGTTGACCCCTTGTGAGTCCAGATACCAGCTGGTGCATCCGCCGGTACTCCACACGCCCTTGGCCAGCTTGCGTTGGATCTCCCGCTGGAACGCCTCTTGCGCTTCCGGGCGCACCCGCAGCGCCTGAGCATCCGAGGACTCCACCAACCGGATGGCGTCCAGCACGTACCGGACCTGCGACTCGATCATGAAGACCACCGAGTTGTGCCCGAGGCCGGTGTTGGGCCCGAGCAGGAAGAACAGGTTCGGGAAACCTTCGACGCAGATCCCGCGGTGCGTCCGCATGCCGTGCGTGGCCCACTCCTTGGCTAGGTCGCGCCCGTCCTCGCCCTCGACCGCCAGGTGGTCGAACGCGTCGGTGACATGGAACCCGGTGCCGTAGATGATCGCGTCGACCTCGTGCTCGACCCCGGCGCCGTCGACGATGCTGTGCTCGCGCACGTGCGCGATGCCCTGGTCCACCACGTCGACGTTGTCGCGGGCCAGCGCCGGGTAATAGTCGTTCGACTGCAGGACCCGCTTGCAGCCCATCACGTAGTTCGGGGTGAGTTTGGCGCGCAGTTGCGGATCCTTGATGTGCTTGGCGATCTGCCGCTCGGCGATCTTCGACGCCAGCTTCAGCAGCGTCGGATGCCCGTTGAAGCCCAGCACCCGGGCCTCCAGGAACCAGTAGAGCGCGTTGCGCACCAACCGCTGCGCGCCCGGAACCCGCCGGAACGCCGTGCGCATCCACCCCGGTATGGGTCGATCCGGCTTCGGCATCACCCACGGCGGCGTCCGCTGGAAAACCGTCAGCTGTGCCACTCGCGGAGCGATCTGCGGGATGAACTGAATCGCGCTCGCCCCGGTTCCGATCACCGCGACGCGCTTGCCGTTCAGGTCGTAGTCGTGATTCCAGTTCGCGGAGTGGAAAGCCTCGCCCTGGAAACGTTCGATGCCATCCAGATGGGGGATGTTCGGAATGTGCAGCGCTCCCACTCCGCTGACCAGAAAGCGCCCCTGATAGCTGCGGCCCTGCGCGTCCTGGACCGTCCAGACACCTTCGGCCGCGTCCCATTGCGCGCCGACCATTTCCCGCCCGAAGCGGATGAATCGCCGCAGATCGTACTTGTCGACCAAACCCTTGAGGTAGCCGAAGATTTCTTGCTGGCCGGAGAACCAGCGCGACCAGTCGGGGTTTTGCTCGAACGAGAAGGAATACATGTGCGACTGGACGTCGCACGCACAGCCGGGGTAGCTGTTGTCCCGCCACGTGCCACCGATCTCGTCGGCCTTCTCCAGGATGATGAAGTCGTCCCTGCCCGCCTTGCGCAGTTGGATGGCCATGCCCAGGCCGGAGAAACCCGTCCCCACGATCACTACCGTGGTGCGCTCCTGCACACCGGCCTCCGCCATATCCTGCGCGCCCACTGCCGGCCTCCGTCTCGTCGTCGAGCATTTAGGTGTTACCGGCAGTCCACCTTACCGGAAGTAAGTTCGGTTGGATAGGGTGCTGGAGTGAGCACCACCGGCAAGCGCAAGCGAGTGCCGCGCGCCGAGCGCGAGCGGCAGATGATCGCGGTCGCCGTGCAGGTGTTCGCCGAGCACGGCTACCTCGCCGCGTCGATGGACGACATCGCCGAACGCGTCGGGGTGTCCAAGCCGATGCTGTACGAGTACTTCCATTCGAAGGAAGGCTTGCTTCTCGCCGCACTCCGGCAGGCAAGGGCCGAACTCCTCCAAGCCACCGAACGCGCACTTGCGGCCGCGACGTCGGCGGAAGACGCGCTTCGCCGCGGGCTGCTCGCCTACTTCCAGTTCATGGACCAGCGACGCCAGGCATGGGCACTGCTACGACACGAGCTGGGCGTCCTGGGCCCCGCGGCGGCGGAAGAGGTGGAGGCCATCCGCCGCCAGCAGACCGAGCTGCACATGCGTCACTTGCGCCGCTTCGCCCCGCACGCACCCGAGGACGACCTCGAGGTCGCCGCCGAGATCTTGGTCGGTGGATGCGAGCGGATGGCCGCGTGGTGTGAGCGCAAACGTGACATTTCGCCCGAACGAGCGACAAACTATGCGTGGGGCGTGATCTGGGGTGGGCTGTCCAGCCTGGGTACGCGGTTCACGACCAGTAGCAGTAACCGCGCGTAACGTTAAGCGGCCGCCATTTGGAGTAGTGGGACTGTCGGCCGTTCGGGTTATTTCTCGTTTCGCGTCATGGATTCGGACGGCAGCTCTCTCGACAGTGACACACACTGCACGAATGAAGGGGGTGGGGATCGATGGAGGCCATCACCGCGACATATGTCCAGGATGATGCGGACTGGACGATCACCGTGAGCGGGAGGGGGAAGACGCTCACGGGGCACGCGCCCGGCATCATCGCGGCCAGGGACATGGCCGATCAACTGGCCGAGCGGCTCGCCCCCGACGAACCGGGGCGCACGGTCGTGCACCTGCTCAACGGCAGCGCACTGGACTTCACCGCCGCCTACATCGAGGCGCGGATGAGTCGCACCGCAGCGAACGAGGCCCCGGAACCACCTGCTCAAGACGAACCAGCCGGAGCTGAGGCCCCGGCCGAGGAGAAGCAGGAGGCCGAGGCGTCGGTTCCGGCCCAGCCCGCGAAGGGCACCAAGCCGGAGGTGCCGAAGCAGACGCCGAAGAAGCCGAAGCGGGCCAAGGCCGCCAAGCGGCCTGCCAAACAGGCCCCCAAGGACGACTCGTCGGAACATCCTGAGCCCGCCGGGTCGGCCGAGGAAGCTGTTCCCGCGGCGGCCAACCAGGCCTGAGACTTCCGCGGCGGGCACCCGCCCGCCGTGAGCACAGGCGACGAGCACGTGCCGCCAGTTCGTGCTGCGCTCATGCGGACTGCGATCAGTGCGCATTCGCTCCGCCCGCATCGCCGGCGCGGCGCACTCAGCCTGCTGGCCGATTCGACGAGCCGGGCGGCAGGCGCTGCCGTCGTTCGCTCCCTCCGCGCCCGCGCGGACGACTGCGCTTGGGCCGCTGTCGCCTTGTACCCTACTTCTTCCGCCGGAACAGCTTGCGCAAGAACAGCAAGGCAACCAGCGCGCCGACACCCATCAGCGAGTACTTGACCGCCGGCTGCTCGAGCTTGGCCTGCACGGACGACTTGGCGTTGTCGGCCAGTCGCTTCGGGCTGGCTTTCGTGCCGAGCTGATCCAGGGTCTCCGCGAGCGCGTCACGCGCCTTCTCGATGTCCCGCTCGATCGCTTCCTGGTCGCGGACCACGTAACCTCCTCAGCTCGTGCCCAGCTCGTACCACCGCTGGTAGACGTCAGGCTAGATCATCCCCCGACCGGCCTTCGGCAGTGACACCGCATGTCGGCCGGCCACCACCGGGTGGTTGAGCGGTGATCTAGCATGGGGAGCGTACGCGGGAGTGGCGTAATTGGCAGCCGCGCGGCGTTTAGGTCGCCGTGTCTTCGGACGTGTGGGTTCGAGTCCCACCTCCCGCACTTGCTCTCGCTGCGCGACCTGGCGCGCACCCATCCTCCCCGCCCGCGCACCACGCGGCTACCCGCATATTCACCGCAGCTCACGAGCGAATTTCGTCACAGCGAAAAATCTGCTCTCCTTGTTAGACTCGATTCAACTACGGCGGCACAAACATACGAGTTCTCCGCATCGAGAGGTCGTCGCATGGCAGTGCGTTCCCGGCTCATGACGGCACTGGCCGCTGTGGCGAGCGCGGTGCTCGCGCTGGCGGGCTGCACGGCCGTCGCGGCGGAGGATCGCGATGGCCTCACGGTCTATGCGACGACCGGCTATCTGGCGGACGCGGTGCGGAACATCGCTCCGGAGGCGACCGTGGTGACCATGGTCGGTCCCGGCGGCGACCCGCACACCTATCAGCCGTCGACGAAAGACATCGAGCAGATCCACGACGCCGACCTGGTGCTGTGGACCGGGCTGAATCTGGAAGCCCACATGGTCGACCAGCTTCGCAGCCTCGGTGACAAGCAGCTCGCGGTCGGCGAGCAGCTCCCCGAGGAGCAGCTGCTGTCCTTGCCGGAGACCGATGCCGACGGCGAACCACTTCACGACCCGCACATCTGGAACAGCCCTGACGCGTGGTCGCTGGTGGTCGGGCACGTGGCGGACAAACTCGGCGAGGTCGATCCGGCACGGGCGGAGGCCTACCAACGCAACGCCGCGGAGTACCGAGCCGAGATCGCCGATGCGGCAGCCGAGGCGGAGAAACTGCTGGCCGGTGTGCCCGAGCCGCGGATGCTCGTCACCGCCCACGACGCGTTCAACTACTTCGGCAAGACCTACGACCTGCAGGTGCACGCCACCGACTTCGTCTCCACCGCCGCGGTGCTCAGCGCCGAGGAGCTGTCCGACCTGGCTGCCGTGATCGCCGAGTACCGGATCCCGGTGATCTTCCAGGACAACCAGGCGAACCCGCAGGCGATCACCAGCCTGCAGGAGGCCGTGCGGGCGCTGGACTTCGAGACCACGATCTCCGACACGGAGCTCTACGCCGACTCGCTCGGGGCCGAGCCCGGTGTCGACACCTACCTCGGCGTGTTCCGCCACAACGCGCGCGCCGTCGCAGCGGCCCTCGGGAAGGGAGCGGCATGACGAGTGCATCGGCGCGGCGGGACGGGGAGTACGCCTGTGTCGCCAGGAACCTCTCGGTGGCATACCGGGCCGAGCCCGTGCTGCGCAACGTCGATCTCTTCGTGCCGCGTGGCGTCGTGATGGGCGTCGTCGGCCCGAACGGTGCGGGCAAGTCGACGCTGATCAAAGCGATGCTCGGCCTGGTCAAACCGCTGACCGGCCGGACCGAGTTCTTCGGCCTGCCGCTGGCGCGCGTGCGGCAACGCGTCGGCTACATGCCCCAGTCGGCCACCGTCGACTGGGACTTCCCCACCACCGTGCAGGACGTGGTGCTCATGGGCACCTACGGCTCCCTCGGATGGTTGCGTCGCCCGGGCCGGGCCGAACGCGCCCGCGCGATGGCGGCGATGGAACAGACCGGCATCGCCGACCTCGCGTCGCGGCAGATCGGCGAGCTCTCCGGAGGCCAGCGCCAGCGCGTCTTCCTGGCCCGCACGCTGGTGCAGTCCCCCGACCTGTACTTCATGGACGAGCCGTTCCAGGGCGTCGACGCCAAGAGCCAACAAGCCATCGTGGCGGTCCTGCATGCGCTTCGCGAGCAGGGCAAGACCGTGGTCATCGTGCACCACGACCTGGTGACCGTGCGCGAGTACTGCGACCACGTCACCCTGCTCAACCAGCGCGTGGTCTCCTCCGGTCCGGCAGCGGAATCCTTCACCAAGGAGAACATTCGCACCGCGTACGACGTCGCGGCCGACGACGACAGCTTCCTCGAGTTCGTCTCATGAGCTTGCTCGAGTTCTTCACCAACCACACCTACCGGATGGTGCTCGCCGGCACGGTCACCATCGGGTTCGTCGCAGGTGCCCTCGGCAGCTTCGCCTACCTGCGGAAACAGTCGCTGATCAGTGACGTCATCGCGCACGCGGCGCTGCCCGGCACGCTGCTGGCGTTCCTTGCCGCCGTCCTGCTCGCCGGCACCGGCGGACGCAACATGCTCGGGCTCATCGCGGGAGCGGTGGTGGTGGGAACGATCGCCGTGCTGTTCGCCAACGGTGTCGCCCGGACGTCCAAGATCAGCATCGACACCGCCATGGCCGTGTCGCTGACCATCTTCTTCGGCGCGGGCATGTTGCTGTTGCGGATCATCGCCAACGGCGAGTTCCCCGGGAAGGGCGGCATCCAGGACTACCTGTTCGGCAACGCCTCGGTGATCACCATCGCCGACCTCATCACCAGCCTGACCGTAGGCGCGGTCGCGCTCGCGCTGATGCTGCTGTTCTGGAAGGAATTCGCGCTGCGCACGTTCGACCCGGACCACAGCAGTGTCCTCGGCTTCAGCGCCCGCGCGATCGACACGCTGATGTTCACCACGATCGTCATCGCCACGGTCATCGGGGTGAAGGCCGTCGGGCTGGTGTTGATGGTCGCGTTCGTCGTCACCCCGCCCGCCGCGGCCAGGCAGTGGACCCGGACGTTGCCCGGCATGGTGACGCTGTCTGCGGTGTTCGGCGCGCTCGGCAGCGGCGTCGGCGCGTATCTGTCCATCGTGCTCGGCAACGTGCCGACCGGACCGCTCATCGTGCTGACCTTGTTCGCGCTCTTTCTCGTCTCGCTGCTGGCATCGCCGCGCCGCAGCATCGTCACCGCGGTGCTGACCCGACGCCGCGCGCGTGCCGCGTTGAAGCGTGAGCTGACCGGAAAGGGATCGGCGGCATGAACTTCGTCCTCGGTACCGCCTTGCTCGCGGTCGTGACGGCGCTGGCGTGCGCGTTACCGGGAACGTTCATCGTGCTGCGCAAGAACTCCATGCTGGTCGACGCGATCAGCCACGCCGTCCTGCCCGGCATCGTCGTCGGCTACTTCTTCACCCAGGATCTGGAGTCACCGCTGCTGATCGTCGGCGCGGCGCTCGCCGGGCTGGTGGTGGCCGTGGGCAGCGAGTGGCTCGGGCGCACCGGGCTGCTCACCGGCGATGCTCCGCAGGGCCTGGTGTTCCCCGCACTCTTCAGCGCCGGGGTCATCCTCGTGACGGCGAAGTTCGCCAACGTCCACCTGGACACGCACGCCGTGCTGGTCGGAGACCTCAACCTCGCCGCGTGGGAGCAGCTGACCGTCGGGGGTGTGTCGATCGGGCCGACCTACTTGTACGTGATGCTCGCGGTTCTCGCCCTCAACTGCGCGTTCCTGGGCGCCGGCTACTCGCGGCTGAAGGTCACCACGTTCGACCCGCAGTTCGCAGGCAGCCTCGGTATCCGGGTGGGCCTGGTCAACACGGCCTTCATGTTCGTCGTGTCGCTGACGGTCACAGCCGCCTTCCACGCCGCGGGCGCGATCTTGGTCATCGCGCTGATGATCGTGCCGCCTGCCACGGCGTACCTGCTCAGCAGACGCCTACCGGTGCTGTTCGCCCTCACCGCGGTGATCGCGGCAGGCGGCGCGCTCGCCGGATTCTGGATCGCCTACGAGCTCGATGCGGCGACCAGCGCGGGCATGGCGGTGTTCTACGGCCTGGTGTTCGTGGTCGGGTACCTCGGCACCCGGATCGAGCAGCGCAGGCGACACCGACTGCACGCCGTTCGTGCCGTCAGCACGGCTCAGTCGGCCTCGTAGCTGTCCTTGACTCCCACGTAGTACATCGGCGTGATGCACACGACGAGGATCACGATCAGGATCGGCATCACCAGCAGGTAGTGCGTGATCCACGAACCGGTCGCGGTCGCGATGATCGAGACGGTGACCACCAAGCCCGCGACGAAGGCAAAGGCCACGGTCAATCCGTCGATTCTCGGTTTCGGCAGCCGTGCGCGGTATCGCAGCCGGGCGAGAACCAGACTGACCCCCACACCGAAGATCGGACCCACCAGAAAAGCCGCGCCGAACACACCAGGCAGGCCGAACCAGAAGTACAACGCGCTGACCAGCACACCGCCGAGCAGGAACGCAATCACGCAGGCCGGAACGGAGCGCGGGCGATCAAGCCAGTCGACGACCACCGGATCGCGCCCGATCTGCATGAGGCCGTGCGCGAGAACTCCGCGCATGTCGTCCTCGACCATGTCGCCTGCCGACGGCAGCGGTTCCTCCGGATGCAGCTGGTGGTGGATCAGCCGGTTGGCGTGTGCGATCGCGATGTCGGTACCCAAGTCGTTGCGGTCACCCGTACCTTCCGATCGCGCTGGGGCGGGGCCGTCGACGTCCCCGTCGTCGGATCGATCGTCGTCCGCGGCCGCCGGCATCGGTCCGAATCAGCTCACCGGGGATACCCACACCGCGTCGGTGGCCGACCGGCCGAGCGGCAGGATCGCACCCGTGGCCTCGACCTCGACCTCGACCGTGTCGGAGAACGGCGCGGGCGGCCGGGTGTGCAGGACCGTTCGGTAGCCGATGGCGTTGCCTGCCAAGAACTGCAGGAGCCTGGGGTCGTCGTCGGCGATCCGTTCCACCCGCGCCCGCTTGTTCGGCCCGAACTCGCTCAACCGCACCGCATGCGGCTTCTGCACCGTGCCGTCGGCCCGCGGGATCGGATCACCGTGCGGATCCCGGTCCGGATGCCCCAACTTCTCGTCGATCCGCTCGATGAGGAAGTCCGACACCGCGTGCTCGAGGGTCTCGGCCTCGTCGTGCACCTGATCCCAGTCGTAGTCGAGCACGTCGACCAGGAACGTCTCGATCAATCGATGCCTGCGCACCATGGCCACCGCCAGCGCGCGCCCTTCCGGCGTCAGGGTCACCGCTCCGTACCGGGCGTGCTCCAACAAGCCCTGGTCGGTGAGCTTGCGGATGGCGTCCGACGCCGTGGACAGCTTCACGCCGACGCGAGCCGCCAGGGTGGACGCGGTGACGGGTTCGTCGGACCATTCGCCGAGGCTCCACACCGCCTTCAAGTAGTTCTGGCTACTCGCCGAAAGCGCGGACACCGACATGAACTCAGGCTACTAAACAACAAAGTTCGACCGGGCGTACTTGTGCTCGAGCGATGGTCCTACGGACCGGTCGGACTGCCCGAACGCAGGCGGCCACCGAGCCGCGCGCCGCTCTCAGCGGCAGGGTGGGTCGTAGTCCTGATACGGAATGTGCCGTTCCCACGCCGCCTCGGTCAGCACGGACGCCGTCTTGTCACAGATGCGCCGGGCGCTGTGCGCAACTCGCAGATCCCACAGCCGAGCCGTGCCGTCGCTGCTGGCCGACAACGCCTCGCCGCCGTCGGTCATCGCCACATCCTCGATGATCCCGGTGTGGCCGGGCAACGACGTCGATGTGCGGTCCCGCACCGACCAGATCCGGATCGTCTTGTCGTAACTACCGGTGACCAGACGATCGCCATCGGGCCCGAAGGCCAGTGTCGTGACCGCGTCGGTATGGCCGCGCAGTGGTTCGCCGAGCGCGGTCGGCCGTTCCGGCCGGCGCACGTCCCACAGCCGCACCGTGCGATCGCCGCTCGCGGTCGCCAGTACCTCCCCGTCGGGCCGGAACTGCACCGCCCACACCGGCCCCCGGTGGGCCTGCAACGGCTTACCGATGCGCCGCGGCTTCTCCGGGTCGCTGACGTCCCACAGCAACACCGTCTTGTCGAACGCACCGGTGGCCAGTACCGGCTTGTTCGGGCTGAACGCCACGGACGTCACGTACGTCGCCTGCCCGGTGTCGACCGTGCTCAGCAACGTCGGCTTTGCGGGGTCGGCGATGTCGTACAGGCGAAGCACGCTGCCGTTGACCACGACGAGCACCCGCCCGTCCTTGCTGAAGTAGCCACTGCTGCCCTCCAACGGTTCGCCGATCGGTTTCGGCGAACCCGGCTTGTCGACCCGCCACAAGCGCAGCTCCTCGGCGTCGTTGCCGACCGCGAGCAGCCTGCCGTTCGGGTGGAACTCGAGGTGGCCGACGACGCCGCGCGGTCCGGTCAGCGGTGGGCCCACCGGCCGCGGCCGGCGATCGGGTCCGACCTGCCACAGCTGGGCGACCTGATCAGCTCCGCCGGTCGCCAGCAGGTTGCCGTTCGGGCTCACGGCGACCGCGGCGACCCCGTCGGCATGCGCAGGCAGCCTCCGCGGCGGCAGTGTCCACAACCTGCTGACGCCGTCCTCGCTGGTGGTGAGCAACTGCTCGCCGTCCGGGCTGAACTCGACCGCATACACGATGCCGCCTGCCGCGGCGAGCGGCCGCCCCAACGGACCGGCTCGCTCCGGGCGTGCCACGTTCCACAGTCGCGCGGTGCCGTCCGAGCTGGCCGAGGCGAGCGTGCGGCCGTCCGGACTGAACGACAACTCCCACACCAGGCCTTCGTGACCGGACAGCGGGCCACCGACCGGCTTGGGTCGGTTCGGTTTGCTGACGTCCCACAGCTGCACGGTGCCGTCCTCCACGGCGACGGCCAGGGTGTGTCCGTCGGGACTGAACACCGTGGCGTGCACCTTGTCGGCTGCACCCTTCAGCGGGCCACCGAGCTGCGAGAACTTGCCGTTGCTCATCCGCCACAGCCGCGCGTCGTGATCGTCGCTCCCGCTGACCAAGTACTCGCCGTCCGGGGAGAACGCCACCGAGCGAACCGCCCTGGTGTGGCCGGTCAGGTCCTGCTTCCACCGCGGCCGCGCGGGATCGGACATGTCCCAGATCCGGACCGAGCCGTCGCCATGTGCGGTCGCCATCAGCTTGCCGTCGGGGCTGAAGTGAATCATGTAGACGATGCCGTGACGGCCGTCCAGCGGCGTGCCGAGCGGTTTGGCCTTCTCCGGCTTGGTGACGTCCCACATCCGGATGGTGCCGTCCTCGCCCGCGGTGGCCAGCGTGCGACCGTCCGGCGTGAAGATCGCGACGCCCACCCAACCGTCGTGACCGGTCAGCGGCTTGCCCAACCGGACAGGGCTGCCTTTGTCCGGCAACCGCCACAGCTGCACCGTACGGTCCTCGCTCGCGGTGGCCAGCACCTTGCCGTCGGGGCGGAACTTGCCCAGATACACCGCCGCTCGGTGACCGCGCAGCGGCGTGGCCAGCGGAGCGTGCTGCATCGCCAGCAACCGGCCGGTGACCGCGGGGTCGTCCGGCCGCTCACGGTGGGCGACCATGGCCAACTGCGCTGCCAGTGACGGATCGGTCGTCTGCAGGTTGTCCGAGGCGGCCACGATCTGCTGGTACTCGGCCTCGTTGCGCTGATCGATCGCAATCGCGGCAGCTGTCGCCGCGATCAACGCCAGGACACACACCAGCGCCACACCACCGCGACGAACCCATCGGTTGCGGCGCGCGTTGCGGGCGGACGCGTCCAGGAACGCCCGCGCCACCGGTGTGGCGTCCACCGACCGCTCGTCCTGCGACAGCCGCATGGCCGATTCCAGCCGTGCGCCCCGGTACAGCAGCGACGCATCTCGGCCTTGTGCGTCCCACACCTGCGCGTCGGCTTCCAGCCGCTGCCGCAGCAGGTTCTCGGCCCGGTTGTCGTCGATCCAGCTGCGCAGCCGCGGCCAGGCTTCCAGCAGCGCCTCGTGGCTGATCTCCACCGAGTCGGCGTCCAATGTCACCAGCCGGGCGGCCGCAAGCGATTCGAGCGCCTGCTCCGCCGCGCTGGCATCGTCGAGGCCTGCCACGAGCTCGGCCCGGGTCGCTCGTCTGCGTACGTCGCGCGTGGTCTCCCCGACCTGCACCAGATGCAACAGGATCCGCCTGGCAGCAGCCTGTTCGGCGGCGTCCAGTGACTCCCACGTTCGTTCGGCCGTCGCGGCGACCGCGCCGTGAATGCCGCCCGCTGCCCGGTACCCAGCGATGGTCAACTTGCCGCTGCTGCGCCGCTGCCATGTCGCCAGCAGCGCGTGAGACAGCAACGGGAGCGCACCGGCGTCGTAACCTGCCGTCGCCCGCCCGCGGGTGGCCGTGGTGACCTGGGCGCCGAGATCGGCCAGCATCAGCTCGACCAGCCCGCGTTCCAACTGCAGGCCGACGGCTTTCGCCGGCCGCACGACCGCGTCGCGCAGCTCCTGTGCGGTCATCGCGCCGAGCGCCAGCTGCCGGTCGTGGGTGGCTTCCACGATCGCCGGATAACGCAGACAGCGGTCGTAGAAGTCGGCGCGGACGCCCATCACGACGAGACCGGGCGCCGGTTCGGCCCGAAACCCGGGGCTCGGGGAACATGCGGCCTGCAACACCCGGAGGAACAGCAGCCGCTCGTCCTCGTCCTTGGTCAGAGTGAACAGTTCTTCCAGCTGGTCGACGACGAGCACGACCCCGGCACCCGGGCCGCCGGTCCGTTCGGCGAACGCGCGCACCGCGGACCGGACTTCGGCCACGAACTGCTCGGTCGCGGGGTCTCCGCCCTCGTCGAGTACCGAGCTCGCGGTGCGCAAGGGCTCGGCAAGCTCGTCGACCACCTCCGCGAGCTCGTGCAGCGGGGCGCGGCCGGGCGTGATCGCCACGACCGGCCACGTTGCCGTTTGCGCATCGTTGAGCGTGCGCGGCGCCAGGGAAGGTCCGAGCCCGGCCCGTAACAGCGACGACTTACCCGCGCCGGAGGCACCGACGACCATGACGAACCCGCCGACCTCGGCCGCCCGGCGCAGCTTGCCGAGGAGCTGCCGCGTGCTGCGCTCGCGTCCGAAGAACCAGCTGCTGTCGGACTGCCGGAACGGGGCAAGACCCCGGTAAGGGCACACGCTGTCGTCGGCCACCGGAGTCTCGGCGCTGTCGGTCTTCTGTGCCGAGCTCGCGCTGATCGGGGTGGCCAGCGCCTGCTGCCAGAGTTCCTGCCACGCGGCGAGGTCGTAGAGTCCTTCGAGTACGGGTTCGGCGCGGCGTTTGCGGGCTTCCCCGATCAGGACCTGGAGCACGGCGGCCAACCCGGCGAAGCGCGCAGGGACGTTCCGGCCGCGGCGCCAGTCGCTGACCCGCTGCCCCGTCACGCGCACCGGACGCCCACGATCGTCCAGTCGCCGCGCGCGGTGCACCGACTCGGTGACCTTTTTCAGCGGCGGATTGCCGGCTTCCGCATAGAGCAGAGCGAACCGTTCGGCGAAGCGCTCGCGGGGCGTGGTGGCCAGTTCCGAACCTGTCACCTGCCCCTACCGTTCCGGACCGGAAAACGTTTCCACAGCTTGCAAGCAGGCATTTTACGCGGAACGGAGCGTGGCGCACTTCAGGTGTTTCCGCACGCGCGCGAGGCTGCGTTCAGCGGCCGAGACGGGGGCCGCCGATCGATTGCAGTTGGGGAGCTGGGATCGAGCGGCAGTGGCTGTGTGTCGGCCTGTGGTGTTGGGCAGGGTTGGGGGGCCTGCCCAACACCACAGTCCTTTTCGCGGGTCGCACTCACGGACCAAGTCGCACCAGGCGGCCACCTCGGCGACTGCTTCGTCAGTTCCTTCCTCCGCCGGCCTTTCAGGGTCCCGGTCACGCGGCGTCACACCATCACTCGGGCACGATCGGCCGGCCTTGGCTCCCTCGCCCAGCCACCCGCATGATCCCGCGGTCTGAGTCGCACTGCCGACTCGCGTCCCAGCCCTGACGTCCGTCAGCGCCCGGCACGACGCACGAAGCCACGAGCTCGATCCACGGCCGTCGCGACTCACACAGCCGTGCGCACGGTCTCCCAGCGCCTGGCGACTCACGTACCCGCGAACGCGATCCCCAGCCCGCCCGGCGATTCACGTACCCGCGAACGCGATCCCTAACCCGGCGCGACTCCTCGCAGCCGTGGGCACCGTCCCCCAGCTCCCGGCGCAACTCACGCGGCCGCAGGCGCATCCATCCCGTGCCGACGCGATCGCCAGCCGCCTACCCGGCCCCTCGCGTGCGTGTTTTTCACGGCCCCATCGGCCCCGACTTCGGCCTCACCGCGCGGACATGCCCGGCTACACACCGCCATACAGGCCGAGGTCGACTTGATCTTCGTCACATTCCTGGCGGCGCCGCAGGGGCGTCATTGGCGAATGATTTCCCGGCGAGCTGCGAAAACTCCAGGTCACGAGCAGGAGCACGGGAAATTCTTCGCCTACAGGCCTATCTGCACGGTCACATGCAAGTGCGCCTGCTTTTGCGATTCGGTAACCCTAGGGCATGAATACTGGACAGATCGGGTAGTCTCTCGTAGTGCCGGTCGACCCCCAGGGCCGGTACTTCGCCCCCGGTGCCCCCTCCCCCCTCGGCGCCGGGGGCCCTTTTATGCCCAGGTCAGGTGAGATTGTGCGGGCTGTGCGATTCGGATCTTCCTCGGTACGCTACGGAGTATGGTCAACCCGTTACGGTGGGTGCTCGACCTCGTGGAGTGGTTCGAGGACCGCGGTGTCTACGTGCCGGGCGACGACAGCGGCGTCGTCCGGCCGTGGCGCGCTTTCGGCTGGATCTTCGTGGGGTGGATCTTCACCCTCGGCCTGTTCATCTTGTTGTTCGCCCTTGCCGCCTGACCAGCCGGTTTTGTCCGTTTCATGGTGAGCGCGATCACCTCTCGTGCCGCTGCGGTTACGGCTTGGCCACAGCCCAACACCAGCTACGACTCGGTCAGCGGATCTAGTCGCGCTCGCACGTGCACGTGCATCAAAGTGGACCGGCGGGCGGACAGCCCGTCCGAACCTTCCCCCTGCCGAGCCGCTTCGGGCGGCCGCTGAAGGAGCGACCTGTGACCACCCGGCGGAGACTCGCCGCAGCTTGCTTCGCGCTGGCCGCCACGTTGTGCCTCGCGGCGTGCCAGTCCGGCGCTGCGGGTGATCCGTCCAACGGCAGCTCCTCGGCCACGTCGTCCGGCGGCAGTGGTCCACCGGCGCCGACCACCACGCAGGCACCGGTGTTCGGCCGCCCCTACACGTACCCGAGCGGGGTGTCGGTGACCGTCTCGGCGCCGCAGGCGTTCAAGCCGAGCGTCACGGCCAACCCACGCTTCGACCACGCCGTGTCGTTCGAACTCACCTTGCACAACGGCACGGACGAGCCGTACGACATGAGCCGCCTGCGGCTGGAGGCGTCGGTGAACGGACACCCGGCGAGCAAGGAGATCATCGACTCCACCAAGGGCTACCCGGGCCTGCGTGGGGTGAGCACGAAGCTGCCACCCGCCCGTTCGGTCACCGTCCTGCTGGCCTATGGCAGCAAGGAGTGGCCGTCGGAGGCCGGGCTGCGTGTTCGGGTCGGTCCGCAGCAGCGCGCCTCCGCCGAGTTCTCCGGTCCGGTGGAGAGCTAGGGTTGGGCCGTGGCCAATGCGAAACTCGCGGTGGGCGACAAGGCCCCCGACTTCACCCTGCCTGACAGCACCGGCAAGGACGTCAGCCTGTCCGACTACGTCGGCCAGCACGTCATCGTCTACTTCTACCCCCGCGCAGGCACCCCCGGCTGCACGAAGCAAGCCTGCGACTTCCGGGACAACCTCGCGGTGCTCAACGACGCCGGCTACCAGGTCCTGGGCATCTCACCGGACAGCCAGCAGGCGCTGGCCAAGTTCGCGGAGAATCAGCAGCTGACCTTCCCGTTGTTGTCGGACCCCGACAAGAAGGTCATGCGCGAATGGGGCGCCTTCGGCGAGAAGAAGAACTACGGAAAGGTCGTGCAGGGCGTCATCCGCTCGACGTTCGTGGTTGCGCCGGACGGCACGCTGGCCGAGGTTCGGTACAACGTCCGGGCCACCGGTCACGTGGCGATGCTGCTGAAGAACCTCAAGCTGGCCGGCTGACCGGCAGACGACACCCAGCCCCGCGGTGCGCTGCACGATCGATCCGCGGCACCGCAGCACGCGGCTTCCCGTGCCCCAGTTGACCGGCCGGTCAGACCGATCACCACCTCGGCGGGGCGGGGCTGAGCCGGTGGAACACCGCCCCGCGCGGGCGGATCTTCAGCACGGCAGACCTTGCCGGCACGTTGACCGGCAGGTCAGTCCGGAACACCGGCTGCGACGCTAGCCCGCCAGCTTCCGCAGGTACGGCAGGAGCGCCCGCAGAGCCCGCCCACGATGCGACTGGGCGTCCTTCTCGGCCGGCGCCAACTCGGCGGAAGTCCTCGTCGAGCCCTCCGGCACGAAGATCGGGTCGTAACCGAAACCGTTGGTGCCGCGCGGCTCGCGGACGATCGTGCCCGGCCATTCGCCGCGCACGACCGTCTCGGTGCCGTCCGGCATCACCAGGGCGGCGGCGCAGACGAAGGCCGCTCCCCTGCGCTCGTCCGGCACGTCCGCCAGCTGTCCGAGCACCAGTTCGAGGTTCGCCCGGTCGTCCCCGTGACGGCCGCACCAGCGCGCCGACAGCACGCCGGGCATGCCGTTGAGCGCATCGACGCTCAGCCCGGAGTCGTCGGCGACCGCGGGCAGACCGCTCGCCCGCGCCGCGTCCCGCGCCTTGATCAGCGCATTTCCTTCGAACGTGGCCTCGCTCTCCGGTGACTCGGGGAACTCCGGCACGTCGGCCAGCCCGAGCACCGTGATGCCTGCCAGTCCCTCGTCGGCGAGGATACGTCGCAACTCGGTCAGCTTGTGCGCGTTGCGGGTGGCCAGTACCAGCCGGGTCCGTTCGCTCACTTCGACTTCGCTGCCTTCTTCTGCGCCCGGCCGGACGGCTTGGCGGGTGGCTCCGGCAATTCGCCGGGGTACGGCTCGGCCAGGGCAGCGGCCTGGATCCGGCTCAGCTCGGCACAGCCCGCGAGTGCCATGTCCAACATCGCGTCGAGCGTCGACCGGGTGAACGTGGCGCCCTCCGCGGTGCCCTGCACCTCGATGAGCGTGCCGGAGTCCGTCGCGACGACGTTCATGTCGACCTCGGCGCGCGAATCCTCCTCGTACGGCAGATCCAGCCGCACCCGGCCGTCCACCACCCCGACGCTGACCGCCGCGATGCCACTGGCCAGCGGCTGCGGATCGACCAGGCGGTCGGCGGCCGCGAGCCACGTGATGGCGTCGTGCAACGCGACATAAGCGCCGGTGATCGCCGCGGTGCGCGTGCCACCGTCGGCCTGCAGCACGTCGCAGTCGATCATGATGGTGTTCTCGCCCAAGGCGGCCAGGTCGATACACGCCCGCAGCGAGCGGCCGATGAGCCGGGAGATCTCGTGGGTGCGGCCGCCCAACCTGCCCTTCACCGACTCGCGGTCGCTACGCGTGTTGGTCGACGACGGCAGCATCGCGTACTCCGCGGTGACCCAGCCAAGACCCGAGCCCGCGCGCCACTTCGGTACACCCTCGACGACGCTGGCCGCGCACAACACGCGCGTGTTACCGACGTCGATCAGCACCGACCCCGCAGGCCACTTCTGGTACCCGCGGGTGATGGTGACCTTGCGAAGCTCGTTGTCTGCCCTGCCGTCTGCTCGTGCCACGTGTTGCACCCTAGCGGCGCTGTGCCAACTCATAGCTCGCACCCTGAACGACGATCTCCGACGGTCCCGTGTACGCGGCCTTGACCTCGGCGTGAATCGCGGCTGGGTCGGTCCACGGGGCGATGTGCGTGATCAGTAACTTGCCCACCCCGGCGCGCTCGGCCAGCTGCCCGGCTTCCGCGCCGGAGAGGTGGATGCCCGGAGGTCGGTCGTCCGCGTCCGTCCACGTCGCTTCCGCCAGCAGCACGTCCACGCCCGCAGCGAGCCGCTCCAGGGACGGGCAGACTCCGGTGTCGCCGGTGTAGGCGAACGTGGTGCCGTCGTAGCTGATCCGCACGCCGTAGGCCGGGGTCGGATGACAGACCTCGATGGCTTGCACCTCGAACGGGCCGATCATCGTCGGTTCGGACGGCAGTGGCGCGAACGAGTAGCTGTCGGTCAGGTCGGTCTCGGCCCGCTCCCGCTCGTTCGGCGCATACAGGTTGACCAGGCGCTGTTCGGTACCCGCCGGGCCGTAGACGGGGAGGCGCCGGTCCGCTCCCGGCCGCTCCGGGTGATAGCGCCGGATGACCGTCAGCGCGGCGAAGTCCGCGCAGTGATCCGGATGCAGATGGGACAGCAGCAAGGCATCCAGATCGAACGGGTCCCGCAATTGCTGCAGCGCCGACACTGTGCCGTTGCCCAGGTCCAGCGCCAGCGTGAAGTCGTCGGCTTCGAGCAGGTAGCCTGAGGCGTTGGTGCCGGGCCCCGGCACGCTGCCCGCGCATCCCAGGATGGTCAGCCGCATGCAAGACACCTTGCCACGCCGGGCACGGAAAGCGAACGGGCCGTTACGGTGACGGGGTGAACACCACGTCGCGGGTGAGGCCCACGGGGATGCCGAGGAACCGGCGAGCCAGCCGCTGGAACGGCTCCGCCGGCCCGGTCGCGGTGAATTCGTGCGATGGCGGCTCGTCCCCGGGCTCGGCCAGCGCGTCGTGCTCGGTCAGTACCCGCACCACGTCCTTGGCCGTCTCCTCCGCGCTGGAGACCAACGTGACCTGCTCCCCCATGACGATCTGTAGCACGCCGGTGAGGAACGGGTAGTGGGTGCAGCCCAGCACCAGCGTGTCGACATCGGCGGAGATCAGTGGCTCGAGGTATCCCTGCGCCAGGCCGAGCACCTGCCTGCCGGAGGTCAGTCCACGCTCGACGAAGTCGACGAAGCGCGGGCACGCCACGCTGGTCACCTGCACGTGGCTGGCGGCATGGAACGCGTCGTCGTAGGCGCGTGAACGGATGGTGCCTTCCGTGCCGATGACACCGACCCGGCCGGTGTGGGTGACGGCTACGGCACGCCGGACCGCCGGGAGGACGACCTCGACCACCGGCACGTCGTAGCGTTCCCGAGCATCCCGCAGGCACGCCGCTGACGCGGTGTTGCACGCGATGACCAGGGCTTTCACGCCGCTGTCGACCAGCTCGTCGAGCCTGCTCAACGCCAGCTCGCGCACCCGCGCGATCGGCAGCGGTCCGTACGGGCCGTTGGCGGTGTCGCCGATGTAGCGGAGTCGCTCTGCGGGAAGCTGATCCATCACCGCGCGGGCCACGGTCAGCCCGCCGACCCCTGAGTCGAAGATCCCGATCGGAGCGGCTCGGTTCACGCCGCCAGGTTACCCGGCGGCAGCGGCGGCGCTGTCGGCGTGGACTTGCCGACGGAGCGGTCGGCCTTCGCGGCCAGCCAGGCGGCGAGCACACCGGCCAGTGCGCCGAACAGGTGCCCCTGCCAGGACACGTTCGCCGCACCTGGCAGCACACCCCACAGCATCCCGCCGTAGAGGACGAACAGCACGACCGCCAAGACAAGCTGCCCCGGAGCCCGGTTGAAGATGCCGCGTACCAGCAGGAACGCCAGCCAGCCGAACGCCAGCCCGGACGCACCGATGTGCACCGTGCCGTCGGCGCCGGTCAGCCACACGCCCAGCCCGCCGAGGATCCAGATGGTGAGCGTGACGGCGATCCATTGGCCGATGCCGCCCGCCATCGCCAGGAAGGCGAACAGCAGCACCGGGATGGTGTTGGCGGCCAGATGCTCCCATGTGCCGTGCAGCAGCGGAGAGAACACCACCCCGAGCAGGCCGTCGACCTCGCGCGGCTCGATACCGCCCGCGTCCAGGTTCGCAGGCAGGATGACGTCGACCAGCTCCACCAGGTACAGCACGGCGGTGAACCCGAGCGCCACGAGCGCCGCGGCTTTCGGGTTCGGCGGCAGCACCCGGCGTCGCTTGTCGACCGGCTTGGCGGAGGTCGTGCTCGGTGTCCCTGGCAGCGGCGGTGTGCTCATGACTCCAGGCTACGAGCGTCCGACCGGTTCGTCCTCGGGGAAAACCCCGGAAATCGGGCGACCGGAGCCAGGGTCAGGTCGGGCACTCAGCGGGCAGAGCTCGGCCGCCGAGCCGGTGCCTCGGCTCCCGTGTGGCCGTCACGCCCGGAGCTGGCCGTCCGGCTTGACCGGCGCCTCGGCTCCCATGTGGCCGTCACGCCCAGAGCTGGCCGTCCAGCTTGGCCGCCGCCTCGTCCAGCGCACCGGCGTAGGCACCGGTGGACAAATACTTCCACCCGGCATCGGCGACCACGAACGCGATGTCGGCGCGCTGACCGGCGCGCACGGCCTTCTCCGCCGCCGCCAGCGCCGCGTGCAGCACCGCACCGGTCGAAATGCCCGCGAAGATGCCCTCCAGCTCGAGCAGCTCCCGCGTGCGGCGCAACGCGTCATAAGCACCGACGGAGTACCGGCCGGTCAGCACGCTCTCGTCGTACAGCTCCGGCACGAACCCCTCGTCGAGGTTGCGCAGGCCGTAGACCAGCTCGCCGTACCGAGGCTCGGCCGCCACGATCTGCACGTCCGGCTTGTGTTCGCGCAGATAGCGGCCGACACCGATCAACGTGCCGGTCGTGCCCAGCCCGGCCACGAAGTGGGTGATCTCCGGCAGGTCCTTCAACAGCTCCGGCCCGGTGCCCTCGTAGTGCGCCTGCACATTGGCCGGGTTGCCGTACTGATACAGCAGCACCCAGTCCGGGTTCTGCTCGGCCAGCTCCTTCGCCCGGCGGACCGCCTCGTTGGACCCACCGGCCGCCGGGGAGTACACGATGCGCGCACCGAAGGCCCGCAGCAGCTGCTTGCGCTCCTCGGAGGTGTTCTCCGGCATCACGCACACCAGGCCGTAGCCCTTGATCTTGGCGGCCATGGCCAGCGCGATGCCCGTGTTACCGGACGTCGGTTCCAGGATCGTCGCGCCGCGGCGGAGGGTGCCGTCCCGCTCGGCAGCCTCGATCATCGCCAACGCGGGCCGGTCCTTGATCGAGCCGGTCGGGTTGTAGTCCTCCAGCTTCGCCCACAACCGCACCGGCGGCCCGTCACCGGTGTCCGGCGACAGCCGCGGCAGGCCGACCAGCGGCGTCGAGCCGACGGTGTCCAGCAGGCTGGCGTAGCGTCCCATCAGCCGCCGGCCACCGCGGGCAGGATCGTGACGGTGTCGCCGTCGGAGACCTTGGCCTCCAGCCCACCGGCGAACCGCACGTCCTCGTCGTTGACGTAGACGTTGATGAAGCGATGCAGCTTGTCGTCCTTCACCAGCCGGGCCTTGATCCCGCTGTGCCGCGACTCGATGTCGTCGATCACCTCGAGCACGGTTTCGCCCGTGGCCTCGACGGACTTCTGCCCACCGGTGTGCGACCGCAGGATGGTGGGAATGGACACGGTGACGGCCATTGGGTTACCTCCGCTGTTCTGCCTGAGTCGGCTCCGACTCGGCCTCGATGATCCTGACCGGCTCCTCGGTGACGACACCGTCGACGATGCGGTACGAACGGAATTCGTGCTCGTCGGGGTCCCTGGTCGACACCAGGACGTAATGCGCATTCGGCTCCGCCGCCAGCTTGATGTCGGTGCGGGACGGGTAAGCCTCGGTCGCGGTGTGCGAGTGGTAGATCACCACCGGCTCTTCGTCCCGCTCGTCCATCTCCCGGTACAGCTTCAGCAGATCACCGGAATCGAATTCGTAGAACGTCGGCGAACGCGCGGCGTTGAGCATGGGGATGAACCGCTGGGGGTCGTCCGAGCCCGCCGGGCCCGCGATCACCCCGCACGCTTCGTCGGGGTGATCCGCCCGCGCGTGGGCGACGATCTTGTCGACGAGCTCGCGGCGAATCTGCAACACAGCATCGATCCTAGAACTTGGACGTTACTGGTCCGAATGGTGAGACGGCCAAGGTTGCGGACATCACTCCTGGCCGTCCTTGACCGCTCCGGGCCACAAGTCACGGTAAGCCGGTCGGCCGGGCAGCGCACTCGCGCGGAGCGTGCCGTGCACGATCGCCCTGGTGAAGGCCTCCGCGGCAGCCGCGCACAGCTCGTCCAGCACCGCCGCGCGCGTCTGCTGGGCGAACGGGCCGGTTGCGCTGGTCAGCTCGCGATCGCCGGTGGCCAGCGCGAACACGGTGTCGCCGTCGAACATCGAGTGCGCAGGGCGGACGGCCCGCGCCAGCCCGTCCTGGGCCGACATGGCCAGCCGGTGACACTCCGCCTTGGTCAGCTCCGCATCCGTGGCCACCACACCGATCGTGGTGTTCAGCGGCGGGTCCGGTACGGACGGCTGCTGGGCCGGCCGGTTCGGCCACGCCGGCACACCGAACTCGCCGGACAGCTCGTGATCGGCCGCCCACGGACGTCCGGTGGCGAAGTCGACCACCTCACCGGCGGCATTGACCACCGCCAGCGCACCCACGGTGAAGCCTGCCGCGGTGATCCGGCTGGCCGTCCCGACGCCGCCGGAGAGCGAACCGACGGTGGCGCCGACGCCTGCTCCCACGCACCCCTGGGTGACCGGTCCCGCGGCGGCCGCCTGGCACGCGGCGTAGCCGAACTCCGCGTCCGGACGGTTGCCCCACGCGGAGTTGGGCAAGTCGAAGATCACCGCGGCGGGCACGATCGGCACGACCTCGTGCGGCTGGCTGCCGACCGGGAAACCGTGCTCGTGCTCGGCCAGCCACCGCATGACACCGTCGGCGGCCGCGAGCCCGTAGGCGCTGCCGCCGCTCAGACACACGCCGTGCGCCTGCTGCACCAGGTTCTGCGGCGCCAGCAGGTCCGTCTCCCGCGTGCCCGGCGCGCCACCGCGCTGGTCCACGCCGCCGGTGGCTCCCGCGGGCGTGAGCACCACTGTCGTCCCGGTCGCCCAGCCGTCCTCGAAACGGTGGTGATGGCCGACCAGGACGCCGGGCACGTCGGTGATGGCGTTGAGCGGACCGGTCGTCATGCCGCCATCGCCTGGACGAGGCTTTCCTGCAGATAGGTCAGCCAGTGGTAGACACCGAGATGGGGTGCGCGCGGATCGTCCTCGGGCAGCTCGTCGGGCATGTCCTCCTGCACGTCCAGCGCCGTGCCCAAGGCCAGCCGCACGTCGTTGATCGCGCTCAACCACGCGTCCGCCTGCTCGAGCGACAGGCGCACCTCACCGCCCTGCGGGGACAGCGTCTCCAGCACCACGGCCGCGACCCCGAGCTTCGCCTCGACCAGCTCCGGCTCGTGCAACGAGCGCAGCGCGGCCACCTCGTCCTGGTCCTGCCTGCTCGGCTGATCGTCGTCCAGCCGGTAGAAGTCCGGCAGCAGCCGCTGCAACACCGGGTCGTCCGGCGCCGTGGACGGCCCGGCCTTGATACCGGTCAGCTGGGCCAGCTCATCCTGCGGTGCGCTCTCCGCGCGGGCCCGGAGCATGTCCTCGACCTGCCGGACCAGACCGCGCAACACCGCGGCCTCCTGCTGGTCGAACCCGGCGATCACCCGGGCCCCACGCCGCTTCCATGCCTTCACCGCGGGCGCCTACGACGGTTTCTGCATCGTGGCCCACAGACCCGCCGCGTGCAGCTTCGCGACGTCGCCCTCCACCTTGTCCTTCGACCCCGACGACACCACGGCCTTGCCCTTGTGGTGCACGTCGAGCATCAGCTTGGTGGCGTGATCGCGGCTGTACCCGAACAACTTCTGGAACACGTAGGTCACGTACGACATCAGGTTGACCGGGTCGTTCCACACGACGGTCTGCCACGGTTTGTCGGTCTTGCCGAGTTCCTCGACCTCGGGATCAACCTGCGGATCGATTGCCGCGGGCATTGGTGTGGACATACTTCTATGGTGGCACGGCCCACGAATGAGGCAACACCGAGTCGATGTTCCTAAAGTGGGCTCATGACAGCCCCTGGTGCCAGCACAGCGCTGCTGACCGACCACTACGAACTGACCATGTTGGCCAGTGCGCTGGCCGACGGCAGCGCACAACGGGAATGCGTGTTCGAGGTCTTCGCACGCCGGTTGCCGGACGGCCGGCGATACGGCGTGGTCGCGGGCACGACGCGGGTCCTGGAAGCGATCGCCAACTTCCGCTTCGACGAGGCCGAGCTGGAACACCTGGCCGCGAGCGCGATCGTGCCGGAGCCGACGCTGGAGTGGCTGGCCAACTACCGGTTCACCGGCGACATCGACGGCTATCCGGAAGGCGAGCTGTACTTCCCCGGCTCGCCGGTGCTCACCGTGCGCTCGACCTTCGCCGAAGGCGTGGTGCTGGAGACCCTGGTGCTGTCGATCCTCAACCACGACAGCGCGGTCGCGTCCGCCGCCGCTCGCATGGTCACCGCGGCGGGCAGCAGGCCGATCATCGAGATGGGCGGGCGGCGTACCCACGAGCAGGCCGCCGTGGCCGCTGCACGCGCCGCGTACCTGGGTGGGTTCGCGGCGACGTCGAACCTGGAAGCGGGCAGGCAGTACGGCATTCCGACGCGCGGCACCGTGGCCCACGCCTTCATGCTGCTGCACGACAGCGAGGAAGAGGCGTTCCGCGCCCAGGTCCAGACGCAGGGCACCGACACCACGCTGCTGGTGGACACCTACGACATCACGCGCGGCGTGGAGACCGCGGTCCGGGTGGCCGGGCCGGAACTGGGCGCGGTGCGCATCGATTCCGGCGATGTCGGCGTGCTCGCCCGTCAGGTTCGGGACCAGCTGGACCGGCTCGGCAACACCGACACCCGGATCGTGGTGTCCGGCGACCTGGACGAGCACGCCATCGCCGCACTGCGCGCCGAGCCGGTGGACGCCTACGGCGTCGGCACGTCCGTGGTGACCGGGTCCGGGGCGCCGACCGCGCACATGGTGTACAAGCTGGTCGAGGTCGAAGGGGAACCGGTCGCCAAGCGCAGCTTGAACAAGGAGTCGCACGGCGGGCGCAAGTCGGCGCTGCGCAGGCACAAGGACACCGGGACCGCGATCGAGGAAGTCGTCCACCCCGCGCACGAGCCGCCGGAGCCCGGCGCCCACGACCGGACCCTGCCGATTCCGCTGATGCGCGGTGGTGAGCCTGCCCCGGATCTCCCTACGCTGGAGGACAGCAGACAGCACCTGCGCCGGGCGCTGGTCAGCCTGCCGTGGGAGGGCCTGACGTTGTCCCACGGCGAGCCGGCCATCCCGACGGTCGTGCTTCCCCGGAAAGGCGGCGGGCGATGAGTGCGGCGTTGATCATCGTTGACGTACAGAACGACTTCTGCGAAGGCGGCGCACTGGCCGTGAACGGCGGCGCCGCGGTGGCCGAGGACATCTCGCGCACACTGGCGAACAAGGGCGACTACCAGCACGTGGTGGCCACCCGGGACTACCACATCGATCCGGGCGCACACTTCAGCGACAACCCGGACTACGTGCGCTCGTGGCCGCCGCACTGCCGCGCGGGCACGGCGGGGGCGGCGTTCCATCCGGCGCTGCACGTCGGACCGATCACCGAAGTGTTCTCCAAGGGCCAGTACTCCGACGGCTACTCCGGCTTCGAAGGCGTCACCGACTCCGGAGAGCGGTTGGACGAGTGGCTGCGGACCCGCGGCGTGGACCGGGTCGACGTGGTCGGGATCGCCACCGACCACTGTGTGCGCGCCACCTCGCTGGACGCCGCGAAGGCCGGTTTCCGCACGCGCGTGCTCCTGGACTACACCGCTGGGGTCGCGCAGGAGACGGTGGACAAGGCGCTGGAGGAGCTGCGGCAGGCAGGCGTCGAGCTCACCGGCAGCCCGCGGGTGAGCTGAGCTCCGCCGGACCGCCGCGTGCCGGTAATGCGGAGTGGTCCCTGAGCTGAGGGGTGCTGCCGCCTGCTGTGAGTTAGGTGCGGCTCCCGTGCACGGGTGCCGGCGAGTTGGCGGAACGCATTCGTGCCTGACCAGCCGAGCGTGGGCTCGGTGTGCTTGCCGCCGGCGCCACGCGGACACGGGCGGTGCATGTCAGCACCGCCCGCGCCGGGTCGGCGTCGGTGTCAGCCTCCGAACGGATCGCAGGCCACGGAGCCCACGACGATGCTGCCGCTGCCTGCCGGGTTCCCGTCCGGGTACAACTCGATCCGCATGGCGTTGAGCCGCATCGAGCCGTCCGGCGGTTCCGGCGTGACGAACTCGTTCAGCACCACCTTGGCGATCGGTGCCGCGTCCGCGGTGGCGCCCGGAATGGTGATCGTGTGGTTCGGCTCGATCTCCTCCGGCACCTCGATGCCGCGGATGCCGCGCAGCTCGACCATGCCTGAGCTGCCGTTCGCGCTGGTCCGGCACGACACGTCGTAGCCGCTGAGCCGGATCCGCGGGCCGCCCCAGTCGCGCAGCACGTCGGTGACGAACGCCTCGCCGGAGACCGTCACCTCGGCCTCCTCGTCCTCCGTGCGGGTGCACGTCGTCTCCCCGCCGTAGAACGTCGCGACGTCGCCGACCGTGACCTTGTCCGACTCGTCGGTGGGCACCCCGTCGACGTCGCACGGCGCGATCGGGTCCTGCTGCACCGGCGTCCCGTCGATCGTGACGTCGACCGAACCGACCGACCCGGAGCCGCTGGCTCCCGGCTCGAGAGCACTGGCGTATCCGCCGGTCGTACCCGTGGCCAGAAGTGTGGCCGCGGCCAGGACGAACAGCGGACGGCGCTTGCTGGAAGACATGGCGAATCCCCTCTTGGTGACCATCACTTGCAAGCATCGACCGTGCGCAGGCCGGAAATAACCGCGGCGCGCCTGCACCACCCGGACGTGTGGCGGCCTCGGCACGGGTACCGTCATCGCCGTGGCATCCCCGACCGAGACCACGGCCACCGGCCTGCCTTCCGTCCCCGACCTGCTCGCCACGGCCGTCGACGCGATCGGCGGGACGACGCGGCCGGGCCAGGTGCGCATGGCCGAGGCGGTGAACGACGCGATCGCCACCGGTGAGCACCTGGCGGTGCAAGCGGGTACCGGGACCGGGAAATCGCTGGCCTACCTGGTCCCTGCCATCCGGCACGCCGTGGAGTCCGGTCGGACGGTCGTGGTGTCCACCGCGACCATCGCGTTGCAGCGGCAGCTGGTCGACCGGGATCTGCCGCGGTTGGCGAAGGCCCTCAAGGATCCGCTGGGCCGCGAGCCGGTGTTCGCTCTGGTCAAGGGCCGCAGCAACTACCTGTGTGTGCACCGCATCCAATCCGGCGCGCCCGAGGAGCCGGAGGACGCGGGCCTGTTCGACCCGTTCACGGTGAGCCGCACCGGCAAGGAGGTCAAACGGCTGCACGAGTGGGCCGCCGAGACCACCACGGGCGACCGCGACGAGGTGGTTCCCGGCGTCTCCGACCGGGCCTGGCGGCAGGTTTCGGTGACCGCGAAGGAATGCCTGGGCGCGGCCAAGTGCCCGGTGGCCGACGAGTGTTTCGTCGAGCAGGCCAGGGCCGAAGCCGGCCAGGCCGACGTGGTGGTGACCAACCACGCGCTGTTGGCCGTGGACGCGCTGCAGGGCCGCAACATCCTGCCGGAACACGACCTGGTGATCGTGGACGAGGCCCACGACCTGGTCGACCGGGTGACGTCGGCGGCGACGGCCGAACTCACCGCGGGGATGGTCGCCACCGCGGCACGGCGAAGCGGCAGGCTGGTCGACGGTGAGCAGGCCGACATGCTGATGGAGGCGTCCGAGGGCCTGAGCGTGGTGCTCGAGGACGTGCCGGGCGGGCGGCTGGACGACCTGCCGCAGCCGCTCGCCGGAGCACTGCGCGCTATTCGCGACGCCGCGCACGCCTGCCTCACCGCACTGGGGCCGGAGCGGCGCGAGGATGCCGGCGAGGCGATTGCCCGCAAACTTGCCCGGACCGCGCTCGACGACGTGCACGACACGGCCGTGCGTGTGCTCGAAGCGTTCGACGACGAGGCTCCGGTGCGCAGCGACGTGGTGTGGCGGTCGCACGACCGTCCGGATTCCGTCGGCAGCTCTCGTCCGCCGTCGCTGTACGTCGCGCCCCTGTCGGTTGCCGGCCTGCTGCGGGAGCAGCTGTTCAACACCCGGACCACGGTGCTGACGTCGGCAACCCTCGCGCTGGGCGGCTCGTTCGACACCCTCGCGGCGCAGTGGGGTCTCCCTCGCGCCCGTCAGGACTCCTCACCCCTGCCGGAGGAGACCAAGGTCGCCGGGTCGGACGCTGCTGCCGAGGCGGAGACCTCCGGCACAGCGACCGCGAAGCGTCCGCCGTCCGACGAGGGCGGCCTGCGGTGGCACAGCCTCGACGTCGGCTCGCCCTTCGACTACGCGCGCAACGGGATCCTGTACGTCGCCAAGCACCTGCCCCCGCCGGGCCGCGACGGGCTCAGCGAGTCGCTGCTGACCGAGTTGACCGGGCTGGTGGAGGCGGCGGGCGGCCGGACCCTCGGCCTGTTCTCCTCCATGCGCGCGGCCAAACAGGCCGCCGAGGAGCTGCGGGAGCGCGTGGACCACCCCATCCTGTGCCAGGGCGACGACGCCACCGGCCTGCTGGTGAGTCAGTTCGCCAAGGACCCGCGGACCTGTCTGTTCGGCACTCTGTCCCTGTGGCAGGGCGTCGACGTGCCGGGGCCGTCGTTGCAGCTGGTGATCGTCGACCGCATCCCGTTCCCGCGCCCCGACGACCCGCTGCAATCCGCCCGACAACGTGCGGTCGAGGCACGCGGCGGCAACGGCTTCGTGACCGTGGCGGCCGCGCACGCCGCGCTGCTGCTGGCCCAAGGCGTCGGTCGTCTGCACCGCACGACGTCCGACCGCGGTGTCGTCGCGGTACTCGATTCCCGCCTGGCCACCGCCCGCTACGGGAGCTTCTTGCGGGCGTCCCTCCCACCGTTCTGGCCGACCACCGACGCCGAGGTGGCCAGGGCTGCGCTGCGCAGGCTGGACGCCGCAGCCGAGCAGTCCTGACCCGGTTGCGCGGCCGCCCCCGATGCCCCGGACCAGCCCCGTTCGTGACGCGGCGTTACGGTGGAGCATCAACGCGCAAAGGAGATCCGGTTGATTCACGATCCGAGCACCGCCCAGTCGCGCTCGATCACGGTCGACGACACCGGGGTCCGCAGGACGCTGGCCGACGGCTCGCAAGAAGCGGTCACCTGGGAGGAACTGACCGCGGTGGTGATCCGAGTGATCCCGGAAAGCCCGTGGAAGGAAGACGTCTTCCTGATGCTCGCGGGCGCTTCCGGCAACGGGACCGCGGTGCCGAGCGGGGATCCGGCGGCGGATGCGCTGATCGAACGCCTGCAGACGCTGCCCGGATTCGACAACGAGCGGTTCATCGAGGCCATGACCACCGACGCCGACGAGGCCTACGTCGTGTGGGAGGCCAAGCAGTAGCGCCTGCTCACGCGGCCGGTCAGCGAGCGGGATCCTCGGCGAGCACGGTGATCGTGCCCGGCGCGATCTCGGTGAACCCGGCATCCCGCACGGCGATCACCCGCCGTCGCTGCCACGCCTCCGCCGGGTCGGCGCCCGGCAGCAGCTCACGCCAACGCTCCACGGTCGGCGTCCGCACGATGCAGCGGTAGCCGTCGGCGGCCCACTGCTCGAGCCGCTCCGGTTCCAGCGCGGTCGCCAGCAGCATGGTGCCGTGCCCGACCTGCGCGGCCGCCTTGCCCACGGTCATCGGCACTTCGGGGTTGACCCACAGCACCGGACCACTGCCCTCCTCGGGCGGCTCCGGGTCGTCCGGTGGCAGGTCCGATCCGGAGATCTGCAGGCGCGAGATCACCTTCGGGACCTCGGCTACCAGGCCCGGCACCAACGCGCGGACCTCCGCGCTTCCCACCGCCACGGTCAGGCCAGGGACCTCCTGGGCGGCGGCCCAGTGCGCGCCACGAGCCCGTCGAGCCACCTTCCGGATGTGGCCGGAGACCCAGTTCGCGATGGCGTCGTGCCACTCCCCGCCCGGCTGGCTGCGCGGGTCCAGGCACACGGCGACGGCAGCGGCGGCCGCGGCCTCCAGCACGTCGGTGCGCCTCGGCGGCTCCGTCCGCTCGATCCGCATGACCATCTGCATGGCGCGCACCGTCGACGGATCCTCGTCACGCGAGGACGCCACGGCGTCCTGCGACAACGTCAGCCAGGAGGCGTAGCGGGCCCGCAATGGTGCGAGAACGGATGCTGGGCCGGTCATGACTGTGGCGGCAGGGGGTAGGTCGGGGGTTTCCTGAGCTCGATGCCGTCGGCGATGTCGGCCGCCTCCACCTCGGCGCGCGTGACGCCCAGCATGAACAACACCGCATCCAGGTACGGGTAGTTCAGCGCGGCGTCGGCGACCTCCTTCAGCGCGGGCTTGGCGTTGAACGCCACGCCCATGCCCGCGGTGGACAGCATGTCGATGTCGTTGGCGCCGTCGCCCACGGCCACACACTGCTCGAGCGGGATACCGAACTCGGCGGCGAACTTCTTCAACGCCTCGGCCTTGCCCTTACGGTCGACCACGTCGCCCACGACGCGGCCGGTCAACACCCCGTCGACGACCTCCAGCCGGTTCGCCGCGTAGAAGTCCAACCCGAGCTCTTCCGCCAGCGGCTCGATGACCTGCGCGAACCCACCGGAGACGACACCACACCGGAAACCGAGCCGCTTGAGCGTGCGCACCGTGGTCCGCGCGCCAGGCGTCAGCTCGATCTGCTCGGCCACCTCGTTCAGCACGGTCTCCGGCAAGCCTGCCAACAGCGCCACCCGGCGCTGCAGGGACTGGGTGAAGTCCAGCTCGCCGCGCATGGCCGCGTCCGTGATGGTGGCCACCTGCTCGCGGACCCCGGCGTGGTCGGCCAGCATCTCGATGACCTCGCCCTGGATGAGCGTGGAGTCCACGTCGAAGACCACCAGCCGCTTGGCCCGGCGGGACAAGCCCTCCGGCTCGACGGCGATGTCCACACCCGCCGAGCGGGCCACGTCGGCCAGCGCGCGGCGCAGCTCGTCGTCGGCATCCGGGCCGGTCTGTTTCACCGACAGGTGCAGCTCGATCCCGGTCACCGGGTAGTCCGCCACACTGCGGATCGCGTCGATGTTCGCGCCGATGGCGGCCAGCCGCTCGGCCACCGCGGCGAACGCGCGTGCCGTCACCGGATGCCCGAGGATGACCGCGGCGTGGCTGGAGCCGCGCGCCGCCTGGGCGAACGGGTCCTCGCCGATCTCGTCGCCGATGCGCACGGCGACCCGCATGGTCAGCGTCGCCATGGCCTGCTCGACCGCTTCCTGCAGGCCCTCCGGGTCACGCGGGGTGGCGACCAGGACACCCAGCACCAGCTGCCCACGGATCACCACCTGCTCGACGTCGAGGATCTGCACGCCGTGCTTGGTCAGCGCGGCGAACAACACCGACGAGACGCCGGGCTTGTCCGGCCCGGTGACCGTGATCAGGACCGGTGTGTGACCAGGAGGCGCTTCCGTCACTTCTCGCCGGGATCGTTCTCGTCCCGCCGCTCCGGCTCGGCGTCCAGCGTCAGCGTCGCCGTGCCGGTCGCGGTGGCCTCCGCGATCTGCTCGGACGGAGCCTGGTGGCGGTTGTGCAGCGGCTTACCGGTGAAGGAGACCTCCTTCTCGGTGTGGATCCGCTCGGTCATGTGCGGGTAGTGCAGCTCGAACGCGGGCCGCTCGGAACGGATCCTGGGCAGCTCGGTGAAGTTGTGCCGCGGCGGCGGGCACGAGGTGGCCCACTCCAGCGAGTTGCCGTAACCCCACGGGTCGTCCACGGTGACCCGCTCGCCGAACCGGTAGGACTTGAACACGTTCCACAGGAACGGCAGCGTCGAGGCACCCAGGATGTAGGCACCGATCGTCGAGATGGAGTTCAGCGTGGTGAACCCGTCCGACTCCAGGTAGTCCACGTACCGGCGCGGCATGCCCTCGTTACCCAGCCAGTGCTGCACCAGGAACGTGGTGTGGAAGCCGAAGAACGTCAGCCAGAAGTGCCACTTGGCCAGCGACTCGTCCAGCATCCGGCCGGTGAACTTCGGGAACCAGAAGTAGATGCCGGCGAACGTGGCGAACACGATCGTGCCGTAGAGCACGTAGTGGAAGTGCGCCACCACGAAGTAGGTGTCCGACACGTGGAAGTTCAGCACCGGGGCGGCCAGCAGGATGCCGGTGAGACCACCGAGCAGGAACGTCGCCAGGAAGCCGATGGAGAACAGCATCGGCGACTCGAAGGTGATCTTGCCCTTCCACATCGTGCCGATCCAGTTGAAGAACTTCACACCGGTCGGCACCGCGATGAGGAACGTCATGAAGCTGAAGAACGGCAGCAGCACCGCGCCGGTGGCGTACATGTGGTGCGCCCACACCGCCACCGACAACGCCGCGATGGCGATGGTGGCCAGCACCAGGCCCTTGTAACCGAACACCGGCTTGCGGCTGAACACCGGGAAGATCTCGCTGACGATGCCGAAGAACGGCAGCGCGATGATGTAGACCTCCGGGTGGCCGAAGAACCAGAACAAGTGCTGGTAGAGGATCACGCCACCGTTGGCCGGGTCGAACACGTGCCCCCCCAGGTGCCGGTCGACCAGCAGGCCGAACAGGGCCGCGGTCAGGATCGGGAACGCGATCAGCACCAGCAGGCTGGTGACGACGATGTTCCACGTGAAGACCGGCATCCGCCACATGGTCATACCGGGCGCGCGCATGCACACCACGGTGGTGATCATGTTGACCGCACCGAGGATGGTGCCGAGACCCGAGACGATCAGACCGCTGATCCACAGGTCGGCCCCGACGCCCGGGGAGTGGATCGCGTTGGACAGCGGGGCGTAGGCGAACCAGCCGAAGTCCGCCGCGCCGCCCGGCGTGAGGAAGCCGGAGACGGTGACCAGACCACCGAACAGGAACAGCCAGAACGAGAACGCGTTCAACCGCGGGAACGCCACGTCCGGCGCACCGATCTGCAGCGGCAGCACCAGGTTGGCGAAGCCGAACACGCTCGGCGTCGCGTACAGCAGCAGCATGATCGTGCCGTGCATGGTGAACAGCTGGTTGTACTGCTCCGACGACAAGAACTGCTGCCCTGGCACGGCCAGCTCGCTGCGGATCAGCATCGCCATCGCGCCGCCGACCATGAAGAAGGCGAACGACGCGACCAGATACATGATGCCCAGCTGCTTCGGGTCGGTGGTCCGGAACATGCTGAGCATGTACGAACCCTTGACGCGCGGGCTCGCCGGATGGGGACGCGTCGCGATCGGCTGGGGCGCTACGGCCGTCACTGCCTGCCTCCTGCAGTCACTCGGGGACCTTCGGACACCGGGAATGGCACAAACCCCGGGAACGAAGCTGCCGTGATCCTATCCGGGCCGTCGATGTGATCCAGCACTACCTGGCTCCACATCACAGTTGTCCTGGTCACTCCATCAATTCCGCAGGTCAACGCCACAGGCTCGCGATCACGTCGGCGACCGCCCTCGGCGCTTCCAGCGGGGACAGGTGCCCGGCCTCGGCGATGACTTCCAGCCGGGCGTCCGGCAACGTCTCGGCCATGGCGCGGGCCTGGTCGACCCGGGTCAGTTCGTCTTCCTCGCCGACCACGACCAGGGCGGGCACGTCGGCCGAGCGCAGCGTCTCGAACGAGTCGGGACGGGCGGCCATCGCCCGCTGGGCCCACGCGACGCCGGCGGGCGGCTGATCGGTGATCAGGTCCCGCACCGTCCGGACGATCTCCGGCCGCTGCTCGCGGGTGGTGCGGCCGAGCAGGTTGGTCATCATCGCCTCGGGCAGGAACTCCACGCCCTCTTTCTCGACGCGGTCGGCCATCGCCAGCCGGTTCGCCTTGGCGTCCTCGGCGTCGGCGGCGGCCTTGGTGTCGATCAGGACCAGGCCACCGACCCGCTCCGGCGCGATGCGCAGCAAGGCCATCGTGACGTAGCCGCCCATCGAGCAGCCGCCGACGACGGCACGGTCGATGCCGAGCTTGTCCAGCAGGACGACCACGTCCCTGGCCGCGTCGTCCAGCGACGGGGCACGGTCGGTCAGCGGCATCGGCGAGCGACCGAGCCCGCGCTGATCGGGCGTGATCACCCGGGTGTGCGCGGCGAGCGGGTCACGCACTCCGTCCCACATCCGCGCGTCGACCGGGAAAGCGTGCAGCAAAACCAGCGGCAAATCCCTCACACGGGCCGTCATGGGCCCCATTGTGTCCGAAGTGCGCCTACCGTCGTTCGAGTGAGCCCTGTTCTGCCCGAGATCCGTACCGAACGCCTGCTGCTACGGCGGCTGTGGCCGACCGACGAGGACAAGGTCGTCGCGTTGTATCGCGACGAGGAAGCCAATCAGTGGGATCCGATGGCGTTCCAGCCCGAGCAGGTGCGGGAACGGTTCACCGGCTGGGTGGCGGACTGGGACGACTACGGGCTGTCGTACTGGCTTGCCGAAGCCACGGACAACGGTGCCGTCGTCGGCATGGGCGGCGTTCGGCACCACGTCGAGGGCGGCGAACGAGTGCTGAACCTGGCCTATCGCCTGCACCGCAACTATTGGGGTCAGGGATACGCGACGGAGATCGCCCGCCCTGCGGTGGAGTGGGCGGAGCAGGAGATGCCGGACGTGCCGGTGTCGATCGTCACCACCCCGCAGCACGCCGCGTCGCTGCGGGTCGCCGAGAAGCTGGGTTTCACCGTGTGGCGGGAGCGCAGCCAGCACGGCTTCGACGAAGTGCTGCTGCGGCGTCAGCGGTGAGCCAGCACCAACGGGACCAGTTGCTCGGCGGTGGACAGTGACCCGTGGTGGCCGATCAGCATGGACTCCATCGGCTCGTGTGACCGGCGGATGATGGCCGTCCCACCCCGGGCCGCGGCGATCACGTCGCCGATGCGGTCGACGACGTAATCCTCGACCAGGTCGCCGAACCACCCGGCCTCGACGGCCTCGTCCTTGCTGACCACCCAGGCCCGCTCGCCGAGCGTCTCTTGCCAGGTGGCGAGCACGTCCTCCTCCGCCCCGTGCTCGACGTACACGTGACGGGCCCGGGCTTCGCCACCGATCGCCCGGACCCCGCTGGTCAGCAGGTCGTCCTCGTCGATGTCGACGAGGTCGTCGACGGTCACCATGCCGTGATCGGCGACGACGGCCAGCAGCCCGCCGGGCGGCAGGCTCTCCACGATCGACTCGACCAGCTGGTCGACCTGGCGCAGCTGCATCCGCCACGGCAGCGAGCCCGGCCCGTGCAGGTGTCCGAGCATGTCGAGCTGGCCGTGGTAGCCGTAGCAGAATCCGCCGCCGAGAATGGTCGTCCGGACCTCGGCGGCCAGGTCACCCAGCGCATGCACCCCGATGTACTGGCCGCCACGCAGCACCGCACGGGTCAACCCGGAACCGGTGAACTCCGCGCCGGAGATCACGTTGACCGTCACGCCTGCGGACTCCGCTTGCTGGAACGTGGTCGGCTTGGGCTGCATCCGCTCCGGCGGGTAGTCCGCGCGCAGGTCCTCGTCGGCGCCGGACACCGGGTGCGGCCGCCAGCGCAGTGCGTTGATCACGCCTGCGCCCGGGAGGTGGAACGTGTAGCCGACCATGCCGTGTTCACCGGACCGGCAGCCGGTGCCGATGGCGGCCAGCCCGGCCGCCGTCGTGGCCGGGAAACCGACGTGCAGATCCCGTCGGTCGTGCCCGCGAAGCTCGCTGAGCACCGGGGCGTCCTCGGCGTGCGCGTCCAGCAGCTCGGCGCCGAGTCCGTCGATGAGCAGCACACACGCTCCTGCTCGGTCACCGGGCAGCTCGAGGTAGGAGTCGAAGCCGCGTGTGCCCATGGCGGCCAGCACCGAGGGCACGACGTCGGCCAGGTGCGGGACGGTGTCATCCGGTCGTGGTAGCACGCTGCGAGCGTGCCACAGCGCGAGCCTGTCAGCGAGCGCGTCGCGGGCGCGATAATGACGGCATGCCGACCTACGCCTACCGCTGCCGGGAATGCACCGAGACGTTCGAGCTCAACCGGCCGATGAGTGAGTCCGGCGACCCCGCGGTGTGCCCGGAGGGACACACCGACACCGTCAAGCTCCTCACCACCGTTGCGTTGACCGGCACCGCCTCCGGGGCGTCCGACTCGCGGATGCCTGCGCCGTCCGGTGGTGGCTGTTGTGGTGGTGGCTGCTGCTGCGGCGGCTAGCGGGACGCAGATCACTCCGTCGCTACGCCGAACAGCCGTAACGATCGCGCCCCCGAAGCGACCAGTTGATGTCAGGCCGGCGAGGTCCGGCCGCTGGGGAACAGTTTCGCGAGGGGAAGATGACCATGCGCATGCGCGTCGCAGTTGCGGTTCTCGGCTTGGCCGCGGTGATCACGAGCGGTTGCTCTCAACTGAGCGGCGACGAACCGATCGGCCGGGAGCCCGCTGCCGCCATGGAGGTGGACGAGGCTCCGTCGGCTCCGGAGCTCAGCGCGGAGCCGGAGCAGGCTGAGGCTTCCTCGGCTCCGGAGATCAGCGCGGAGCCGGAGCAGTCCGAGGCCGAGACACTCACGATGCCGTCGGTGACCGGCACCAATCTTCAGGTCAGCTACGACGAGTTGACCGACAGGGGATTCACCGACGTCGTGCCGCTCCCGGTGGACGGGCACGCATTCGCCGCCAATTACCGCAACTGGATCGTCGTCGGCCAGGATCCCGCTGCCGGGGCGAAGGTGAAGTCGGACAGGGCGATCACGCTCGAGGTGGAGAAGACCGACGCCGCCGAGTCCCGGTCCTGCCTCGACCTCGACTGCTGATCACCGCGCGGGCCCTGGATCGGTCAGGGCCCGCGCGGTGGCTCGTCAGTTGTATTCCCAGAAGCCCTTGCCGGTCTTGCGGCCGAGTCGGCCTGCGGTGACCAGGTGCTCCAGCAGCGGCGCGGGAGCGAACCCGGCCTCGCGGAACTCGTAGTACAGCGTCCGCTGGATGGCCAGCGCCACGTCCAGGCCGACCACGTCCAGCAGCTCGAACGGGCCCATCGGCAGGCTGCAGCCGACCTTCATCGCGGTGTCGATGTCGCCTGCCTCGGCGTAGTGCGCCTGCAGCATCTTCACCGCGTCGTTCAAGTACGGGAACAGCAGCGCGTTGACGATGAAGCCCGCGCGGTCGGCGCAGTTCACCGCCACCTTGCCGATGTCGCGGCACACCGCGTTGACCGTGGCCACCACGTCGGACGCGGTGCTGATGGTGCTGACCACCTCGACCAGCTTCATCACCGGCGCCGGGTTGAAGAAGTGCATGCCGACCACGTCGGCAGGGCGCTTGGTGGCCGCCGCGCACTCCACCACCGGCAGCGAGGACGTGGTCGTGGCGAGCACCGCGCCGTCCTTCACCACCGCGTCCAGCTCGGCGAACACCTGCCGCTTGATCTCCAGGTCCTCGGCGATCGCCTCGACCACCAGATCCACGTCGGCGAGGTCGGCGAACTCCACCACCGGCGTGATCCGCTCGGCCGCCGCGGTCGCCTCGTCCTCGGCCAGCTTGCCCTTGCTGACCGCGCGGTCCAGCGACTTGCGGATCTTGCCGACGGCCGCCTCCGCCTTCTCCTTGCTCCGCGCCCGCAACACCACGTCGTAACCGGACTTGGCGAAAACCTCGGCGATCCCGGTCGCCATCGTCCCGGTGCCGACCACGCCGACCTTGCGCACCTGGCGGGTCGGCGCCTGCTCGTCCGGCGTAGCACTCGGCGTCAGGTCGTCGGCGACGACGTTCGGGGAGTCCGGCCGGTCATAGGTGTAGAAGCCGCGGCCGACCTTCCTGCCCAGCAGGCCGGCGGAAACCATCTGCTTCAGCAGCGGGGCGGGCGCGTGCAGGCGGTCACGTGACTGCCGGTACATCGAGTCGAGGATCTCGTAGGCGGTGTCCAGGCCGATCAGGTCCAGCAGCTGGAGCGGACCCATCGGGTAGCCGCAGCCGAACCGCATCGCCGCGTCCAGGTCCTCGCGCGTGGCGTACTTCGACTCGAACATCCGCACCGCGTGGTTGAGGTAACCGAACAGCAGCGCGTTGGCGATGAACCCGGCACGGTCACCGATCACCACCGGTGTCTTGCCGATCCGCTTGGCCAGCGCCACCACATCGTCGATCACGTCCTGCTCGGTGACCACCGTGCGGACGACCTCGACCAGCTTGAGCACCGGAGCCGGGTTGAAGAAGTGCATCCCGACGACCTTGCCGGGGCGCTGGGTGTGCACGCCGATCTCGGTGATGGACAGCGACGAAGTGTTCGACGCCAGGATCACGTCCGGCCTGGTGACCTTGTCCAGCGTGGCGAACAGCTCGGCCTTGGCGTCCAGGTGCTCCGGGATCGCCTCCACCACCAGGTCGACCTCGGCCAGGTCGTCCAGCTGCGTGGTGTAGCGGATCCGGCCGAGGATCTCCTCCCTGGTCGCCTCGTCGATCTTGCCCCTGGCCAGCGCGCGGCCGGTGGAGTGCTCCATGTGCTCGCGGGCGCGCGCCACGCCGTTGTCATCGGCCTCCACACCGATGACCGACAGCCCGCTGCGCGCGAACACCTCCGCGATGCCGGCACCCATGGTGCCCAGCCCGACTACTCCGACCGATGCGAACTCACGCGCCACTGCATGCCTCCACTGCTCGGGTTACTCCTGCGTATCGTCGCGGCGCGGGTGAGGCGACGCAACAGCTCAGAGGCCCTCGTCACCTCCCGGGAAGTTCACCGAGCACGGCCTTGGCCGCCTGCTTCGCCTTCCGGCACGCGTCCAGCGCGTCGCCTTTCCCACCGAGGTTGGAGAACTCGACCTTGACCGTTTCACCGTCCCGCGCGGTCGGTCCGGAGAACTTCTTGTGCTCCCACTCGATCTCGCAGCTTTCCACGTTCGGGGTGTAGTAACGCTGGATCGCCCGCACCGAACCGGTCAGCTTCACGCGCTTGGACTCGCCGCTCTCCAGCGGTGGATACGAGAACCCGAACCCGACCTCGATCTGCCCCTTGTCCAGGTCCTGGCTGCGTGCCGTGCAGTTGTACAGCAGCGTGGCGTCGGTCTTGTAGCCCTGACCGAGCATGCTGGTGGCCAGCTTCCTGGGCACCACCGAGCACGGGTCGGTGGCCCGCAACGATCCGTCCGGCACCTGAACGTGCGGCGGGTCGGACTTCGACCGCTGGATGATCTTGGCCAGTGCTTTGCGCGCGGCGCCGCACGGCTCGCCGTCGGCATAGGTCACCAGCAGCGAGATGCCGATCTTGGCGCTCTCGTCGGTCAGCACGGTCTCGTTGCAGGCGTCTTCCTGCCGCGTTTCCCACAGCGGCAGCCCGTCGAGCCCGCCGGTCGCCCGATCGCGGCTGTCGTAGACGCGCTCCCCGATGCGCACGGACACATGCAGTTCCTTGCCTGCCGGGTCGCTCACGGTCACCGAACAGTTCTCCGGACGCGAACCACGCGGCTCCTCCGGCGTGCCCAGCTGGGTGACCGCCTCACCCTTCAGCAGCTCGCACGTGTCGATCGTGCGCAGCTTCTCCACCGCCAGCTCGGGCACGTCGACCTGGCCCTCCGGCACCGGACCGGTACCGCCACTGCCGGGCTGCGGGGGCACCGTGGTGCGGTCGTAGGTGACTTTCGCCAGATCGACCCCGCCGCACGCGGACAAGACCGCAGGCGCGGCCAGCGCCACCAGCAGGGCGGCGACGCGGCGAGCCATGGTCATTGATCGCAACTGAGGCACGCATGCACGTTAGCGCCCCCACCGGGCGGATGTGACCACAACCCGGCAACGTGTGCCGTGCGGTGATCAGAACAGCCGCAAGTCGTCGCTGTCCGCGCCCCGCAGCGCGTCGTAGTCCAGCGTGACGCAGCGGATGCCGCGATCCTCGGCCAGCGTGCGGGCCTGCGGTTTGATCTGCTGGGCGGCGAACACACCGGTGACCGGGGCCAGCAGCGGGTCACGGTTGAGCAGTTCGAGGTAGCGGGTCAGCTGCTCGACACCGTCCAGTTCGCCGCGCCGCTTGACCTCCACCGCCACCGTGGCGCCCTCGGCGTCCCGGCACAGGATGTCCACCGGGCCGATCGCCGTCGGGTACTCGCGGCGCACCAGTGTGTAGCCCTCGCCGAGCGTGGTGATGTGCTCGGCGAGCAGCTCCTGCAGGTGGGCCTCCACGCCGTCCTTGACCAGACCCGGTTCCGCGCCCAGCTCGTGCGCCGAGTCGTGCAGCACTTCGTCCACGGTGATGATCAGTTGCTCACCGTTCTTGTTGCGCACCGTCCAGGTGTCGCCGTCCTCGGTGAGCCAGCACGGCGGGCTCATCCAGTTCAACGGCTTGTAGGCGCGGTCGTCGGAGTGAATGGACACCGAACCGTCGGCCTTGATCAGCACCAGCCGGGTAGCCATCGGCAGGTGCGCGGTCAGCCGTCCGTTGTAGTCGACCTGGCAGCGGGCGATGACAAGACGCACCGTGCGAGGCTAACTGCATGCAGACACTTGGCTCACGGGAGGTCTACGCGAACAGCTGGATGACCGTCCGGGAGGACGCGATCCGGCGACCGGACGGCTCGCGCGGCATCTACGGCGTGGTGGACAAGCCCGACTTCGCGCTGATCATTCCGCTCGACGAGCGCGGACGGCTGCATTTGGTCGAGCAGTACCGCTACCCGCTCGGGCTGCGCCGGTGGGAGTTCCCGCAAGGCACCGCGCCGGATCGGGCGGAACTGCCCGCGGGCGAGCTGGCCGCCCGGGAGCTGCGGGAGGAGACCGGGTTGCGGTCCGGACGGATGGAGGAACTGGGGATGCTGGATGTCGCGCCGGGCATGTCCAGTCAGCGTGGCCGGGTGTTCCTGGCCACCGAGCTCACGGTCGGCGAGCCGGAGCGGGAACACGAGGAACAGGACATGCGCGCCGCCTGGTTCAGCCGCGCCGAGTTCGAGGCGATGATCCGTGACGGCCGGGTGACCGATGCGCAGAGCATCGCCGGCTACGCACTGCTGCTACTGCACGAACGCAGGCAAGGACAATGACACGGTGCGGCGCCTGCGGTCGAAACCGCTGACGCCGCACCGTCGGCAAGACACCGAGCCGTCAGTGGCTGGTGGCCTTCTCCGCACCCGCGCCGGTGAGCGAGCGCACCTCCATCTCGGCGAACTTCTCCGAGTCGTGTTCCTTGGACAGCATCGTGCCGAGCCAGCCGAGGAAGAACGACACCGGGATCGAGACCAGCCCCGGGTTCTCCAGCGGGAACCAGGAGAAGTCCACGCCGAGCGGCAGCATCGACGCCGACTCCAGCTCGCCGGTGTCCGGGTTCTCCTTGGTCTTACCGGACACCGCCGGGGAGAAGACGATCAGCGTGATCGTCACGATCAACCCGCCGTAGATGCTGAACAGTGCCCCCTTGGTGTTGAACCGGCGCCAGAACAGCGAGTACACGATGGTCGGCAGGTTGGCCGATGCGGCGACCGCGAACGCCAGCGCGACCAGGAACGCCACGTTCTGCTCGCGGGCCAGGATGCCGCCGACGATGGCCAGGGCACCGATCACCACCGCGGTGATCCGGGCGACGCGCACCTCGGACTCCTTCGAGTCGACCGCGCCCTTCTTGATCACGTTGGCGTAGATGTCGTGTGCGAACGACGCCGAAGCCGTGATGGTCAGGCCCGCCACGACGGCGAGGATGGTGGCGAACGCGATCGCGGCGATGATGCCCAGCAGGACCGGGCCGCCGAGCGCTTCGGCCAGCATCGGCGCGGCGGCATTCTCTCCGCCCGGCGCGCCGGAGATCACGTCGGCGCCCACGATCGCACCGGCGCCGTAGCCCAGCACCAGCGTGAACAGGTAGAACAGGCCGATCAGCGCGATCGCCCACACCACCGAGCGCCGCGCCTCCTTGGCGGTGGGCACGGTGTAGAACCGCATCAGCACGTGCGGCAGACCCGCGGTGCCCAGCACCAGCGCCAGGCTCAGCGAGATGAAGTCGATCTTGGACAACTCGGTCTTGCCGTACTTGGCGCCCGGGTGCAGGACCGCGTCCCCGTTCTTCGCCGCCGAGCCGCCGAGCACGTCGGACAGGTTGAACCCGTACTTGCCGAGCACCCACACCGTCATCACCGCGGCACCGGCGATCAGCAGCACCGCCTTGATGATCTGCACCCACGTGGTGCCCTTCATGCCGCCGACCAGCACGTAGATGATCATCACGACGCCGACCACGGCGATGACCAGCGACTGGCCCGCGCTGTCGGTGATGCCCAGCAGCAGGGCGACCAGGATGCCCGCGCCCGCCATCTGGGCCAGCAGGTAGAAGAAGCTGACCGCCAGCGTCGACGTGGCCGCCGCGGCCCGGACCGGGCGCTGCCGCATGCGGAAGGCCAGCACGTCACCGAGGGTGAACTTGCCGGTGTTCCGCAGCAGCTCGGCGACCAGCAGCAGCGCAACCAGCCACGCGACCAGGAACCCGATCGAATACAGGAACCCGTCGTAGCCGTACACCGCGATTGCGCCCGCGATACCGAGGAAGGACGCCGCCGACAGGTAGTCACCGGAGATGGCGATGCCGTTCTGCGGACCGGTGAACGCGCGGCCCGCGGCGTAGTAGTCCGAGGCGGTTCGGGTGCTGCGGCTGGCCCGCACGACGATGACCAGCGTGATGGCGACGAACAGGCCGAAGATGGCCATGTTCAGCACCGGGTTGCTGCTCTCCAGGGTGTCCTGGGCAAGGAACAGGGTGTTGGCGCTCATCGCGAGGCCACCTCCTCGAGCTCACCGCGCAGCTTGTCGGCCACCGGGTCCAGGTGCCTGTTCGCGTGCCGCACGTACAGCGCGGTGATGACGAACGTGGAGACGAACTGGCCGAGGCCGAACAGCAAGCCGACGTTGACGTGGCCGAACACCTCGGTCGACATGAACTCCGGTGCGTAGTCCGCCAGCAGCACGTAGAGCAGATACCAGGCCAGGAACAGGCCGGTCATGGGAAAGACGAACGATCGCAGTTTGCGTCGCAGCGTGGCGAATTCCGCACTTTGGTGCACTCGTTCCCACTCATGGGGCTCGAGTTGCCGTTCGGTGGTTGTCATCGTCGACCTCCGTGAAATGTGTCGCAGGACACGGTAAGGAGGCCGACGGTTCTGGTGGAATGATCACCGGCCAGGCCGTCGCAGCCTACGACGAACGGTCGACAAGCGGCGGGCGTACCAAGCCGAACGGTCACCGCGGCGCGGTTGGAACATCGGTTCGCGCGCTTCGTCCAGGTGCAAACGCAGCATCGCGGTCATCGCCCACGCGGGCGGACGGCCCCGCAGCGACACGACGACCATGGTGATGGCGGCCAGCGGCACCGTCCACGGCGCCGGCTGGGTGGTCAAGATCGCCAGCACACCCGACAACGGCGGCCCGAACAGGGTGACGGCGATGGCCGCGGTGGACGACAACAGGCCGACCGAGACACCCCAGATCGCGCCCGCCGCGGTGAGCTTCGGCCACCAGATGCCCAGCACGAGCAGTGGCGAGAACGTCGACGCCGCCACGGTGAAGCCCCAGGTGACCAGCAATCCGGCGTCCAGTGGCGCGGCGAACAGTGCGAGCACCACGACCGCGGCGGCGGCCGCGAGCACGGTGATCCGCAGCCGGCCGAGGCCGCCCGGCGACAAGTCGTGCGCGATGGCGCCGGACACGGCCAGCAGCAGGCCGAGTGAGGTGGCCAGGAAGGCAGCGAAGGCTCCCGCGGTGAGCAGTGTGGTGAACAGCGTGCCGCGCCACCCGTCGTCGACTTGCAGCGGCATCGCCACCACCGCGGTATCGGTGGCACCGGACAGGTACAGATGCGGCACCAGCACCCGGCCCAGGACGCCGTAGATGCCCGGGAACAAATAGAAGATCCCGAGCAGGCCGACGGTGATCGCGGCCGTCCGGCGGGCCGCGCGGCCGTCCGGGCTGGTGTGGAAACGCATGATCACGTGCGGCAGGCCCATGGTGCCCAGCGACGTGGCGATCAGCACCGCCAGCGTGCCGAGCAGCGGATAACCCGCGCCGTTCAGGTCCAGCAGCGGCAACTGCCACGCATCACCACCTGGTGGAGTCGCGCCCACGACCTGCGGGACCTGTGAGCCCGCCGGGAATTCCATCCGGCTTCCCGCCGGGACGAACCCGCCTGGTTCCAGCGTGGCGTCCACCCGGAAGGTCACCGTGGTGTCGCGCTCGAAGTGAGTGAACTCCTCCGGGTTGAGGGCCTTGTCGCGCACGTCGTCGCCGACACTGGCCAGCAACCAGATGGCCGGGATGATGAACAGCAGCAGCTTCAGGACGAACTGGAACGCCTGCACGTAGGTGGCCGCACGCATGCCGCCGAGCGCCAGGGTGGCCGCCACGGCGCCGCCCGCCAGCGCGACGCCGAGCCAGTAGGGCGTGGCACTGACGACCGACAGCACCAGGCCCGCGGTGCGGAACTGCGGGACCAGATAGAGCGCACCGATCACCAGCACCACGACCGCGGCAAGCTTGCGCAGCGACGGCGACGCCAACCTGGCCTCGGCGAAGTCGGGCACGGTCAACGCACCTGATCGACGCATCGGGGCCGCGACCAGCACCAGCATCAGGATGTAGCCCGCGGCAAACCCGACCGGGTACCACAGCGCACCCATCCCGTTCTTCAACACCAGGCCGGCAACCCCGAGGAACGATGCCGCCGACAGGTACTCCCCGGACACCGCGCACGCGTTGAGCAGCGGCGTCACCCGGCGCGAGGCGACCAGGAAGTCCGAGGTGGTGCGCATCGCCGCAACACCACGCAGGCCGATGAACAGCGTCACGCCGATGACGGCGGCAACCGCCAGCGCGGGCACCATCAGCGGTCCTCGATCCGTTCGGCCTGGCGCAGCTGCCACGCGGCCAGCCAGCTCATCAGCGGATACGGCAGCACCGCGAGCACCAGCCAGGACACCGGGATGGCCCACACCCGCAGCTCGGTCAGCCACGGCGCGACCCTCAACAGCAGCGGAAGCCCGAGCAGCATCGCGAAGATCAACACCAAGGAGGCGATCCCGCGCCGCCGCTGCATGCGGTAGTTGCGTTGCGCGCGCTCGGCGTCGTCCGGGTCCAGCCGTGGCATCCGCCAGCGACCGCGCAGCCTGCGCCGCGAGTGGGCCAGCCGGGTTTGCGGGCTCATCACCGCGACACGTTTGGCCATGGCGTCAGTCCCGCCCGCGTGGTTGGTCCAGCTCCGCCGCCCGCGCCGCCTGCAACAGACGCTCCCGCAGGTCCCTGGCGTGCCGTCGGCTGACCGGCACGTCACCGACCTCGGTGTGAGCCAGCAGCCCGCCCACCGAGTCGCTGCGCAACTCCTTGATGGCCTTCAGCGACACCAGGAAGCTGCGGTGGGTACGCACGAACCCGGTGCCCTCCCAGTACTGCTCCAGCCGCGAGATCGGCATCCGCACCGCGTGCACCCCGGCCGCCGTGTGCAGCCGGACATGATCGCCGTGCGCCTCCACGAAAGCGACATCACTACGGCGGACGTAGCGCGTCCGTCCGCCGCTCTCGACGGGCAGCGCGGCCATCGCATCCGGTTGGGTGACCGGCCCTTCGGCCGACGACGGCAACATCTTGACGACCTTGGCCAGTGCCGCGGACAGCCGCTCGGCGCGCACGGGTTTGAGCAGGTAGTCCACCGCGCCGATGCCGTAGGCGGTCACCGCGTGCCCGTCGTAGGCGGTGACGAACACGATCACCGGCGGTTCGTTGAGCTTGGCCAACAGCGACGCCAGCTCGAGCCCGTCCAGCCCGGGCATCGAGATGTCCAAAAAGACCGCGTCGAACTGTTCGCTCTGGATCATCTTCAGCGCGGCGATCGGGTCGCCCGCGCCCTTGACCTCGCCGACCTCCGGCGCATCGCGCAGCAACTGCTCGATGTCGGCCAGCGCGGCGGGCACGTCGTCGACCGCCAGCACCTTCAGCGGTTTGCTGAGGGACTTCATGACGGCAACACACCCGGTTGGAACAGCGGGACGCGCACGATCACCCGCGAGCCTGCGCCCGGCGCGGTCTCCACGACCAGTCCGTACCACGGGCCGTAGACGGTCCGCAGCCGGCGATCGACGTTGGACAGGCCCACGCTGTCCGGCGATCCTTTGCCCGCGAGTATCCGTTCGGCCTTCTCCGGCTCCATACCCACGCCGTCGTCCTCCACGCTGATGACACAGTCGTTGCCCTCCGCCTCGCCGTGCACCTGCACCGTGCCGGGCTCACCGCTCGGCTCGATGCCGTGCCTGATGGCGTTCTCCACCAACGGCTGGAGCACCAAGCACGGTAGCGGGACGGCCAGCACGTCCGGGGCCACCCGCACCTGTACCCGAAGCCGGTCCCCGAGCACCGCGCGCTGCAGCGCCAGGTAGGTCTCGATGGCGTGGAACTCGTCCGCCACCGTCGTGTACTCGCCGTGCCTGGCCAGGCTGTAGCGGATGTAGTCGGCGAAGTCCAGCATCAGCTCGCGGGAGCGGTCCGGATCGCTACGCACGAGTGATGCGATCACCGTCAACGCGTTATAGACGAAATGCGGCGAGATCTCCGCCCGCAACGCGCGCAACTCGGACTGCAGCGCCTGCTCGGCGGTGGCCTCCAGCTTGGCCCGCTCGAGCGCTTCCGAAATGAGCACCGCGACCTCGTGCACGTCCGCGTTGCCGGCATCGCCCTCGACCACGATCGCGCCCGCGATCTCGTCGGCGACGTCCAGCGGCAACGCGGTCAGCTCGGCGTGCCCGCCATGGCTTTCGTCGTGCAGCACGTCGTTGACCATCGCCTGCGCCTGCTCGGCGTGCCGCGGAGAACCCGACCACGCGATCACCCCGTCCAGCCCGGACAACCCGACGGCGCGCGCATTGAGCAGCTTCCGGGCATGCCGGGCCGCGGTGAAGGCGCCTTCTCCGGTCAGGCCGCCACGCAGCGCTCGCGACAGCTTGTGCGCGCGACGCAACGTGGCGGCGACATCGGAGCGTCCGCGCGGCAGCATGCGACCTCCTTGTCGGTGCCTGTCGGAACGCCGATCGATGGTGGCGAGGCGCTCAGTCTGGCCACCGCGGGGGCCGTTTGGCCAGGAACGCCGCCATTCCTTCTTTCGCGCCGGGCAGCCCGGCCGACTCCGCCATCACGCGCACGGCCAGCTCGTAGGCCTCGTCCTCCGGCCGGTCGAGCTGCTCGTACAAGGTGCGCTTGCCGAGCGCCTTGCTCGCCCGGCTGCCCCGCGTCGCCCTGGCCAGCAGCTCGGCGACCGCGGCATCCAGTTCGTCGTCCGGGACGACCCGGTTGACCAGGCCCCACTGCTCGGCCGTCCGGGCGTCGACAGGGTCCCCGGTCAGCGCCATCTCCATCAGCCGTTTGCGGCCGATCGACCGAGCCACCGGGACCGCGGGCGTGTGGCAGAACCAGCCACCCTTGCCGCCGGGCAGCGCGAATCCCGCGGACTCCGCCGCGACTGCCAGATCGCACGACGCGACCAGCTGACAACCCGCCGCCGTCGCCAGGCCGTGCACACGGGCGATCACCACCTGCGGCACGATGTGCAACGTGGTCATCAGCCGGGTGCACAGCTCGAGCAGCCCGCGCACCCCGTCGGTGTCCAGCGACGCCACCTCGGCGAAGTCGTGCCCCGCGGAGAAGACCGGGCCTTCGGCGGCCAGGACGACCCCGGTGGCATCCGTCTGCGCAGTCTCGGTGAACGCGCGCAACAACTCCTCGAGGTGCTGCGTCGACAGCGCGTTGCGCTTGGCCGGACGCCGCATGGTGATGGTCACCGTGGCGTCGGATCTGTCCACGGTCAGGTGCTCGTAACCAGCCATGACCATTACGTTAGTGGCTGATCGAGTCACCGCCACGCCCTTGAGCGCGTCGCCGCCGCGATGTCGGGGTCGCGGCTTACCATCGAGGCGAGACGAACCGGTTCGCCCGCTCATCGAGAAGACGACCCGCAGGAGCCGAGCAGTCGGCGGCGGAAGGGATGCGCGATGGTCACCGACGACGATCGCCGCGAGCTGGCATTGGCGGCCGAGATGCTGACGCACGTGATCGAGCGACACCACGCGGAGGACTTGCGCGTACTCAGTGCGCTGGTCGCCGCGCTGCAGGAGATCCGTGCGGGTGAGCGGTACCTCAGCGAGGGGAAAGCGATCGCGCGGTAGCCCGGCATGCGTTCGGTGCCGTGCGGTTGCCCGATCGATCAACCGACAGCCCGGACGATCGATCGCTCGACAGCGGACCGGATCCTCGAAGGGCGCGGCGAGGTGAGGGCCCCAGCGTTCGCCGAGTCGAGGGCAGGCGCCCACCGAGTCGAGGGCAGGCCGAGCCGCGGACAACCCAGTGCTGTCGTGGCTGCGCGGGCCAACTCACGCCCGGCAATACCCGAACCCCCGGTAGGATCCGGCATCATGCAGGTTCGGATCGAGCGGCGCTTCCACGGGCCGCAAGCCTCGGGCAACGGTGGCTACACCTGCGGTGTCGCCGCCACCGCGATCGATGGTCCGGCGCAGGTTCGCCTGCTGCGGCCGCCACCACTGGACCGGACGCTCCGCCTGGTGGCCACCGACGAGGGTGCCGAGCTGCTGGACGGCGACACGGTGATCGCCCAGGCCCGGCCGGGCGAGCCCGCCGAGGATCTGCCGGAGCCGGTCACGTACGAAGAAGCGGAGCAGGCCGCCGCGGAGTTCGACGTCAAGGCGTACCAGGACCAGCACCCGTTCCCCAGCTGCTTCACGTGCGGCCCGGCCAGGGCCGAAGACGAAGGATTGCGGTTGTTCCCCGGCAGGACGTCACGCGATCTGCTTGTGGCGTGGCCGTGGCAACCGCAAGAGTCGCTGGCCGGGCCGGCGGGCACGCTCGACCCGCGTTACGTCTGGGCCGCGCTCGACTGTCCGAGTGGTCTGTGCTGGTACCACGACCCGACCTACGAGACCGCTCCGCACGTGCTGGGACAGCTGACCGCACGGATCCGGCGCTTGCCCACGGCCGGGGAACGCCTGGTCGCCGCGGGATGGCTCCGTTCGGCGGACGGCCGCAAGCGGCACTCCGGTTCGGCGATCTGGTCCGACGACGGCGAGGTCCTCGCGCACGCCGAGGCCACCTGGGTCCGGCTCACCGAGGAGCAGTTCGAACAGTTCCGCGTCGCCAGGTAGCTCGCGGCGCCGGCCGGGACCGCACGGAATGCCCGCGCCGAGTCGCCCAGCACGCGCACACCGGATCGCCGAGCACGCCGGATCCGCCCAGCACGCGCACGCCGAGCCACCAGCACGCGCACACCGAGTCGCAGGCACGCGCGCCGGATCGCCGAGCACACAGAACGCGAGGAGCGGCGGCACCTCGAGGGCACCGCCGCTCCCCTCGTCTCAGGCCCGGTCGAGCACCGCCTGCAGGAACTCCCGCGTCCGGTCGTGGTCCGGGTCGGTGAAGATCTTCTCCGGGTGCCCGTCCTCCACGATCTGCCCGCCGTCGAACATCATCACCCGGTCGGACACGTCCCGCGCGAACTGCATCTCGTGCGTCACGCACAGGAACGTGATGTCCGTCGAGTTGGCGATGTCCTTGAGCAGGTGCAGCACACCGGTGACCAGCTCGGGGTCGAGCGCCGAGGTGACCTCGTCCAGCAACAGCACCTTCGGCTCCATCGCCAGCGCACGGGCGATGGCCACCCGCTGCTGCTGACCACCGGACAGCTGGGTCGGTCGCGCGTCGATCTTGTCCGTCAGGCCGACCAGCTCCAGCAGGTCTTTCGCCTTCTTCTCGGCCTCGTCCCGCGACTGTCCCAGGCTGCGGATCGGCCCCTCGGTGACGTTGCGCAGCACGTTCATGTTCGGGAACAGGTTGAACTGCTGGAACACCATGCCGATCGACTTGCGGGCCTCGCGCAGGTACTTCTCGTCCGCCGGGACGAGCTTGCCACCCTTGGGCATGTGCGACAGCGGCTTGCCGTCGACGTAGATGGTGCCTTCCGACACCTTCTCCAACGTCATCACCAGCCGCAGGATGGTCGTCTTACCGGAACCGCTCGGCCCGATCAGCGTGACGAATTCACCCGGCGCCACCGTGAAGTTCAGATCCTCGAGAACCGTGTTCGAGCCGAAGCGTTTGACCACGTTCTCGAACCGGATCATCTCGTTGTTGGTCTCAGACGGTTCCGACACGACGCTCCAACCTTCGAACCAGAATTGCACAGGGATAACTGAGGGCCAAGAACGTCAAGCCCGCAGCCGCCCACGCTTCGGGACCTGCGCCACCTTGACTCGCCGCGTACTCGGTCTTCACCTGGTAGACGATGTCGAATACCGAGATGGCCGACAGCAACGGCACTTCCTTGAACATGGCAATCGTGTAATTGCCCAGCGCCGGAAGCACCCGCGGCACGGCCTGCGGCAGGATCACCCCGGTCCAGACTCGCCGCCGCGGCAGACTCAGCGCGGTGGCGGCTTCCCATTGGCCTCTCGGCACCGCCTCGATGCCTGCCCGGTAGACCTCGGACGTGTAGCACGCGTAGTGCACGCCGAGCGCGAACGTACCGACGATGATCTTCTGCGTGTCCGCTTCGATGCCCTGCATCACTTCCGGACGGATCACCCAGTACAGGAAGAACACCTGCACCAGCAGCGGGGTGCTGCGCACGAACTCGATGAACGCCCACAGCACCTGGTCGACGACCGGAATGCGCAGCTGGCGGATGATCGCGAAGATCAAGCCCAGGATGTAGGCGACGATCGAGCCGAGCAGCGTGAACTGGATGGTGACCCACAGCCCGTCCAGCACGTACGGCCAGGCGTCCCAGAAACGCTCCCAATCCCACTTGCTCATCAGGCCGCCGCCCCTCTGGCCAGTGCCTTCTCCCTGCTCGGCACCGAACGCCCGACGCGCCGCGCGGCCAGCGACTCCAGCCAGCGCATCACGAGCGTGATCACCACGGCCAGCAGCATGTAGATCACCAGCAGGATCAGATAGATGATCCACAGGTCGTTGGCGAACGACGGCACCGCGCGCAGCTCGTCAGCCTTCTGGAACATCTCCGGCACAGTGATGAAGCTCAGCAGCGCCGTGCCCTTCAACAACTGGATGAACAGGTTGTTGAACGGCGGCAGCATCTCCACCACCGCCTGCGGCAGGATGATCCGCCACATGCGCTGCACCGGCGTGAAGTTCAGCGCGATGGCGCCTTCCCGCTGCGCCTTCGGCACCGACTGCACGGCACCGCGCACGATCTCCGCACCGTAGGCGCCGTGGTTCAGACCGAGGACGATGATGCCGATCAGCAACAAGCCCTCCGCGGTCTGATTCCACGGCAGGCCGAAGAAAATGGCCAACGCGACGGCGAAGAAGAACAACTGGACGACTTCCGAGCTGCCCCGGAATCCCTCTACGTAAATACGCACCAGCCCGCGCACCGTGCGCGACGGCGAGAGCAGCGCGATTCCCGCGAGGAACGACAACACGATGGTCAGCGCGATACCGCCACCCGTTGCCCACAAAGTCGCCGGAAGTCCTTCGAGGACACGTTCCAGATAGATCGAGAAGTTCTCCACCGGGAGTATCCGATCTACTTACTTGCCGCAGTACTCGTCGACCTTCTCCTCAGTGGCCAGATCGGGGTAGGTGTCGTTGGCCTCGGTCAAACCGAACGGCTCCACCAGTTCCAGCCAGCGGCCGGACTTGTGCAGCTCGATCAGTTCCTTGTTGAACGCCTCGCGGAACTCGTCGTCGTCCAGGCGGAAGTTGAACGTGCCCACCTCGGGCTTGTCGCCGGCCTGGAACGACTCGGTCACCTCGAGTCCGGCGTCCGGGTTGTTCTTGACCAGCCACGCCGCGGTGACGTCCAGGATCGCGGCGCCGTAGACGTCACCCGCCTGCACGGCCCGCAGGATGTCGTCCTGCTTGGGCATCGGCTCGATCTGGCTGCTCGGCACGCCGGCGTCCTTGGCGAACTGGTTCTCCACCGCACCGCCGAGCGTGGCGATCTTGACCTTCGCGCCCTTGATGTCCTCGAACCGCGTGATGTTCTTCGGGTTGCCCTTCGGCACCAGGAACGCGGACCCGACCTGGTAGTCCGGCACGGCGAAGTCGGAGTTCTTGCACCGGTCCGGCTTGATGGACATGCCCGCGGCCACGAACGCGTACTTCTTGGCCCGCGCGTTGTCGATCAAGCTGTCGAACTCGGTGACCTCGCCCTCGACGTGGTCGATGCCGAGCTTCTTCAGCACCTCACGGGCCACGGCCGGGGCGTAGCCGGTGAGCTCGCCCTTCTCGTCCATGAAGGCCCACGGCGCCTCGTTGGCGAAGCCGACCTTGATGTTCTTGGTCTTCTTCGCTTCCTCGAAGGTCACCGCTGCGGCACCAACCCCCTCAGGCTTGTCTCCGCCGCCGCCCCCGACGCCACAGGCGGACAGTACGGCGGGCCCTCCGAGGGCGACCACACCCATTGCCCCCGTCCGTCGGAAGAAGTCCCGTCTCGTCCAGCCACCGCTCATCGTGTCGCTCCCTCGTCACAACGCCCTAGCAGGTGGTTTGCCGCACACCCGCGCGCTCTCAACCTAGGGCGAGCCCCGTGCTCGGCTCAACCAATCCTCGACAATTGGTAAAGAGCGGCAATTCACTCACAGGGGCTAACAGCGCCCCGACCTGCGGAAAGAGTGGTAACCCTCCGCTAAGTTACGATTGCGCAGCAGTCGCCTTTCGGAGTAGTGATCTCGGGGAGAAGCGCCGAACAGCTCGCCGCGTCCGGCGGGTGCTTTCCCACCGGAAACCCCAGGATTCCGTCGCCCGACGCGCGCCGATAAGCGCTCGTCAGGCCTTCGGGAGGGTTGTTCCACGCCAGGGAGCGGTGAGTCGCCGCGACGGCGACCAAGCGCGCAAATCGAACATTTCGGCACGCGCGAACGCATTGCCGCACAATGCGCGTCGCGGCACCGAAATGCCGGCCGAAATGGTGCTGCCGGGAATATCAGAGGCCGCGCGCCTGGCGGATGACCGTCACGATCTCGTCCATGATCCCGGTGAGCTCGTAGTCCTTCGGCGTGAAGACCCGGGCAACACCCCGCTCGCGCAACAGCGCCGCGTCGTCGGCCGGGATGATGCCACCCACGACCACCGGGATGTCGTCCGCTCCAGCGGCTCGCAGGCCGTCGATGATCTCCGGGACAACCTCCAGGTGCGAGCCGGACAGCACCGAGAGCCCGACCACGTGCACGCCTTCCTGCACGGCGGCCGCGACGATCTGTTCCGGTGTCAGGCGGATGCCCTGGTAGATCACCTCGAAACCGGCGTCGCGAGCGCGCACGGCGACCTGCTCGGCACCGTTGGAGTGCCCGTCCAGCCCTGGCTTGCCCACCAAGATGCGCAGCCGCTCGCCGAGCTCTTCGCCGGTCGTGCGCACGCGTTCCCGCACTGCCGCCAGCTCGGCCAGATCACCGCCGCCTGCCGCGCTGGTGGCCGAGACACCGGTCGGCGCCCGGTACTCGCCGAAGATCTCCCGCAGGGCTCCGGCCCACTCCCCTGTCGTCACGCCCGCAGCGGCGCACTCCAACGTCGCCTCGAACAGGTTCTCCGACGTCCGAGCCGTCGCCTTCAGCTTGTCCAGCGCCGCTTCTGCGGCCGCGTTGTCCCGTTCCGCCCGCCACTGCTGCACGGCGGCGATGGCCTGCTTCTCCACCGCCGGGTCGACCGTCTCGATCGCCTGTGCGCCTTCCGCCTGCAGCGGCGACGGCTCGGTGGTGTTGAACTTGTTGACCCCGACCAGCACCTGGTCGCCGGACTCCATCCGGCGGCGGTACTCGCCGAGCGAGGCGACCAGCTCGCCCTTCATGTAGCCGTTCTCCACGGCCGCGACCGCGCCGCCCATCTCCTGCACCCGCTTGATCTCCTCGCGGGCGCCTTCGACGATCTCGTCGACGCGGGCCTGGATGACCTTGGAGCCGTCGAAGATGTCCTCGTACTCGAGCAGGTCCGTCTCGTAGGCCAGCACCTGCTGCATCCGCAGCGCCCACTGCTGATCCCACGGCCGGGGCAGACCGAGCGCCTCGTTCCAGGCGGGCAGCTGCACCGCGCGGGCGCGTGCGTCCCGGGACAGCGTCACCGCGAGCATCTCCAGCACGATGCGCTGCACGTTGTTCTCCGGCTGCACCTCGGTCAGCCCGAGCGAGTTGACCTGCACGCCGTAACGGAACCGGCGCGCCTTGGGGTCGGTGATGCCGTAGCGCTCGCGGGTCAGCTCGTCCCAGAGCTGGACGAACGCCCGCATCTTGCACATCTCCTCGATGAACCGGACACCGGCGTTGACGAAGAACGAGATGCGCGAGACCACGCGCGTCATGTCCGCTTCGCTCACCTGCCCCGAGTCACGCACCGCGTCCAGCACCGCGATGGCCGTGCACAACGCGTACGCGACCTCCTGCGTCGGGGTCGCCCCGGCCTCCTGCAGGTGATAGCTGCAGATGTTGATCGGGTTCCACTTCGGGATGTTGTGCACCGTCCACGTGATCACGTCGGTGATCAGCCGCAGGCTCGGGCCGGGCGGGAAGATGTAGGTCCCGCGGGACAGGTATTCCTTGATGATGTCGTTCTGCGTGGTCCCGGCCAGCTTCGCCAGCACCTCGTCGGGGTCCTGGCCGGACTCGGCGGCCTGCTCCTTGGCCACGGTCACGTACAACGCCAGCAGCCACATGGCCGGGGCGTTGATCGTCATCGACGTGTTGGCCTCGGCAAGCGGGATGCCGTCGAACAGCTGGCGCATGTCGCCGATGTGCGCGATCGGCACGCCGACCTTGCCGACCTCGCCGCGCGCGAGCGGATGATCGGGGTCGTAGCCGGTCTGGGTCGGCAGGTCGAAGGCCACCGACAGACCGGTCTGGCCCTTCTCCAGGTTCTTGCGGTACAGCGCGTTGGACGCGGCCGCCGACGAATGACCAGCGTAAGTCCGCATGACCCAGGGACGGTCACGCTCACGGTCGGCAGGAAACGGCATCGTCAGACCTCCCGGTGGTTCCGCTCAGCGTACTCAGCGGTAACCATTCCCCGCAGTTGTGCTGGTCACTCTCCAGGGGTGGAAACACCCACGCTGCCGAGATCGGCGCAGTCGCCTACTTCTGGCAACGACAGCGCGAGACGACCGACGCGCACCTGGCCAAGCCCTACAGCCCATGGGACCACTCGTGGCGAAATCCGTAGTCGTCCGCGGCAGGCGGTGTGACGTAGACGGCCGAAAATCTCCAGCTTCACCGGTGGTCGCCCGGTTAACGTGGATTCATGACCTGGAGCGACTACACCACATTCCTGGTGTTCGCGCTGCTCATCGCGTTGGCACCGGGGCCGGACACGCTGGTCGTGCTGAAGAACGGGCTGGCAGGCGGCTTCCGGGCCGGGCTGGCCACGATCTTCGGCATCACCACCGGATGCCTCATCCAGGGCACCGCCGTCGGCCTCGGTCTCGGCGCTTTCGTGGTCCGGTACCACGTGGTGTTCGAGGTCATCCGCTGGTCCGGGGTCGTCTACCTGTGCTACCTCGGCTTCCAGGCCTTCCGCGCGGCCAAGCGCGGCGACTACGCCACCGTCGACGTTCAGCAGAAGAGTGCGCGTTTGTGGCGGCGGTGGACCGAAGGCTTCCTGACCAACATCACCAACCCGAAGGTGCTGGTCTTCTTCCTGTCGGTGCTGCCGCAGTTCCTCGACCCGGCCACCGCGACCACCCTGGACGCCCTGGTACTCGCCTACACCGTGGTGGCGGCGGGCGTCACGTGGCAGCTCGCCGTGCTGATCGGCGTGCACAAGGTCCGCAGTTGGATCTCCCGTACGCGCGTCCGGCGCGCCATCGACGCCGTCACCGGCACCGCCCTGATCGGTTTCGGTGTCGCCCTGGCCACCGAATAGCTACCGACGCTCGGGCGCGGTCGGCACCCGCTCGACCCGAGCCCCCAGCCGGTTGAGGTTCTCCACGAAGTGCGGGTAGCCGCGGTCGATGTGGAAGACGTCCCAGACCTCGGTGACCCCGTCGGCTACCAGCCCGGCCAGCACCAGGCCCGCCCCGGCTCGGATGTCCGACGCCCACACCGGCGCGCTGGAGAGCCGCTCGACGCCCCGAACGACGGCGTGGTGGCCGTCCGTGCGGGCGTCCGCACCCAGCCGCTTCATCTCGTCGATGAACCTGAACCGCGCCTCGTAGACGTTCTCGGTGATCATCGACGTGCCTTCGGAGATCGCCGACAGCGCCACGGCGAACGGTTGCAGGTCGGTGGCGAACCCCGGGTACGGCAAGGTCACGAAGTCGACCGCCTTCGGCCGGTCGTGCTGCACGACCCGGAAACCGTCGTCGAGCGGCGTGACATCCGCGCCGGCCAGCCGCAGCTTCTCCAGCACCAGGTCGAGATGGTGCGGATCGACACCCCGCACGGTGACGTCTCCCCGGGTGATCGCAGCAGCGAAACCCCACGTCGCACCGACGATCCGGTCACCGACCACGCGGTGCGTGGTCGGTTGCAGCGAGTCGACACCGTGGACGGTGAGGGTGGAGGTGCCCGCGCCTTCGATCTGCGCGCCCATCTGCTGCAGCATCTGGCACAGGTCGACGATCTCCGGCTCGCGCGCCGCGTTGTCGATCACCGTCGTCCCTTTGGCCAGGACCGCGGCCATCAAGATGTTCTCGGTGGCGCCCACGCTCGGGAAGTCCAGCCAGATCTGCGCGCCGTGCAAACCCTCCGCCTCGGCCACCACGCAGCCGTGCGCGATCTCGGTGGTGGCGCCGAGCTTGCGCAGACCGTTCTGGTGCATGTCCAGCGGCCGGGAACCGATCGCGTCCCCGCCGGGCAGCGCAACGACCGCCCGCTTGAGCCTTCCGACCAGCGGCCCGAGCACACACACCGACGCGCGCAGCTTGCCCATCGCGGGCGTGTCCGCCCGGTGCGACAACTCCGCGGGCGTGGTGATGCGGGCGGTGTCCCCGCTCAGCTCGACTTCGCAGCCGACACTGCGCAGCACGTCCGCCATCAACGGGACGTCCAGGATCTCGGGACAGTTGGTGATGGTCGTGGTGCCTTCGGCCAGCAACGCGGCGGCCATCAGCTTCAGCACGCTGTTCTTCGCACCGACGACCTCCACCTCACCCTCGAGGCGTGCGCCGCCATAGACGTCGAAATGCTCACTCACGAGGCCATCATGCCCCGCGCGCTCCGGCGGCCGCGCAATGGGGGACGCCTCAGTAGAAACACCCACTGGTCGGCAGCTCGGCGATCGGTGGCGGTGCGACCCCGTCGTAGATTGCCAGCAGGAGCGGCTGCGGGCACACCGAGACACCGTCGCGACGGATCCCGACGTGCAGGTGCGGTCCGGTGGAGTTGCCCGTGTTGCCGGAGTCGCCGATGTGCTGCCCGGTGGCGACCGGACCGCTCACGAGTGCGGGGCTGCGGAAGTGGCAGTAGCTGTAACGGCCACCGTCGTCGGCCTGGATGACCACGCCGTATCCGCAGCTGGAGTCGTTGACCGGGGTCGCTTCGCCACCGTTGATCGCCAGCACCGGTGTTCCCTCGCCCACCGGCAGGTCGACGGCCGGATAGTCGTGGTGCGGGTCGTCGTACTCGTCGCGCGGCAGCGTCTCGCGGGCAATCGGCAACGAGTAGTCACCCACCGCGCTGGACACCAACGCATGCCAGGTCCCTGCATCGATCACGCCAGTGGCTTCCATGCCGTGTTCGGACTGGAAGGTTCGCACCGCGTCGGCCATCGCGGCGTCGAAGACGCCGTCGAGAGCGAGCCGGCCTCCGTGTTTGTTGAGCTGCACCTTCGCCGCGTTGACCGCATCCGGGGCGTCGGCACCTTCGGCGAGGTCGATCACCAGCGCCGGCCAGGTCTCGTTGCCGACCATGCCGTCCGCGCCGAGCCCCTTGGCCTGCTGGAACGCCGTCACGGCTGCCGCGGTGTTCGGGCCGAACTGGCCGTCGGGATCGGTCGGGTGTCCGTGCGCCGTCACCAGGTACTGCACCGTGCTGACGTCGGGCCCACGGTGTCCCTCCTTGACCAAAGGCCACTCCGCGGCGTCCGCGGAGGGCAGCCAGGCCGCGGAAACCAGCCCGGCGATCACGGCGACAGCCGCCACCAGGGCGGCACACGTCACACCGATGGTGCGGCGGGCAGACATGAGCAAGCCCCCTTCGTCCTTGGTGCCCTCGACGCTGGTAACCATTCCACACACCGTGACCGAAGCAAGGGCGAAATTTTCCCAATAGGGCGTGACCAGCAGTGATGACGAGCACAGCGCTCACCACCGCACGTCCGGCTAAGGTCGAGACATGGCAGTGCGGATCAACCGGGTGTACACCCGCGTCGGCGACTCAGGGACCACGGCGCTCGGCGACGGCACGCGCGTACCGAAGGCCTCTCCCCGCATCGGTGCCTACGCCGATGTCGACGAGACCAACTCGGTCATCGGTGTCGCGCTGGCGCTCGGCCAGCTGCCCGACGACATCGCGTCGGTGCTCAAGAAGGTCCAGAACGACCTGTTCGACGTCGGCGCGGACCTGAGCACGCCGGTGACGGAGAACCCGAAGTACCCGCCGTTGCGGATCACCGAGAGCTACATCGAGCGGCTCGAGGGCTGGTGCGACGAGTTCAACGAGCGGCTGGAGAAGCTGAGGTCGTTCATCCTGCCCGGCGGGACGCCCGGGGCCGCGCTGCTGCACCAGGCGCGCACCACGGCGCGGCGGGCGGAGCGGTCCGCGTGGCTGCTGTGGGAAGCCGAGCAGGACACCACGAATCAGCTCGCGATCAGGTATTTGAACCGGCTGTCCGATCTGCTGTTCATCCTGGCCAGGGTGGCCAACCCGGACGGCGACGTGCTGTGGAAACCGGGCGGCGAGGAGAGCTAGCAGCGGATGCGGTGAACCGGCAGGCTCGGGGCGCAGGACCACGGCAGCCGACCACCACGAACGCGCGGTCCCGGGCCCACGAACGTCGCGAGCCCGGGACCGTCTCATCTGCTCAGGAAGCCCACGGAACCTGGTGCCCCGGTGGCGCCGACTCCAGCCACGACAGGAAGCCGGTGAGCGCCCCAGGGCCCATGGCGATCTCGAGCTCCATGCCCTCGGTCGACTTGCAGCGCAACACGGTCGCCGCGGCGGGGAGGGTGTACGACTCCTCCTTCGACGGCTTCCGTCGCTCCGTGATGTGCAGATCCTCCCGGCTGAGCACCCGGTCCGGCCCGTTGCGCAAGCTCAGCACGCGAAACCACAGGAACTGCTCACCGCGGTACCGGCCGATGCCCAGGTGCCAGCCTGCGATGTCGCCGTCGCGGCGCATCCGCCAGCGCAACGCCACGGTGATGCCACCGCTCGTGCGGATCTTGTGCCAGCGCCACGCGCCCCACACCAGGACGACACCCACCAGGGCGAGGAGACCGATGACCACCGTTGAGATGCTCACGACCGTCCCCGCCCTGCTGTCACCTCAGGCCTTGTGCCCAGCGGCGCGCAATCGGGCTTGCGCTCTGGCCCGCTCGGTCTCGTCCTCGGCGGAGCTCAGCTGCTGCCGCGCCTGGTCGACGTCGATCTCGTCACCGAGTTCGGCCGATTCCGCCAGCACTCGTACCGAGTCGGCCGTCACGGACAAGAAACCGCCGTGCACCGCCGCGCCGACGTGCTCGCCGTCCGTGCTGGTGATCGACACTACGCCGCCTTCGACCAGCTGACCGAGCATCGGCTCGTGGCCGGGCATGATGCCGATCTCGCCCTCCGTGGTCTGGGCGACGACGAACGTCCCCTTGCCCGACCACAGCCGCCGCTCGACGGCGACCAGCTCGACGGTCATCTCCGCCACTGCAACTCCTCGTGACTCACCGGCCAGGTCGGCCGAGTGTACTTGGTGCGGCCTTCGGTCACCTCGAGCCTCACTTCTTGGTCAGCTCGTGGTACTTCTTCTCCAGGTCCTCCAGGCCACCGATGCCCAGGAACGCCTGCTCCGGGTAGTGGTCGAACTCGCCCTTGCTGATCTTGTCGAACGCCTCGATCGTCTCGGTCAGCGGCACCGTCGACCCGGGGATACCGGTGAACGTCTCCGCGACCAGCATGTTCTGTGACAGGAACCGCTCGATCCGGCGAGCCCGGTTCACCGTGAGCTTGTCCTCCTCGGACAGTTCGTCCATACCGAGGATGGCGATGATGTCCTGCAGCTCCTTGTACTTCTGCAGGATCCGGATGACCTCGGACGCGACGCGGTAGTGCTCCTCACCGACGATGCCCGGCTCGAGGATCGTCGAGGTGGACGCGAGCGGGTCGACCGCCGGGAAGATGCCCTTCTGGAACACCGACCGGGACAGCTCGGTGGTGGCGTCCAGGTGGGCGAACGTGGTCGCAGGCGCCGGGTCGGTGTAGTCGTCCGCGGGCACGTAGATCGCCTGCATCGAGGTGATCGACCGGCCCTTGGTCGAGGTGATCCGCTCCTGCAGCACACCCATCTCGTCGGCCAGCGTCGGCTGGTAACCCACCGCGGACGGCATCCGGCCGAGCAGCGTGGACACCTCGGAACCGGCCTGGGTGAACCGGAAGATGTTGTCGATGAACAGCAGCACGTCCTGGTTCTGCACGTCGCGGAAGTACTCCGCCATGGTCAGCGCGGACAGCGCCACCCGCATACGGGTACCCGGCGGCTCGTCCATCTGACCGAACACCAGCGCGGTGTCGTTGATCGTGCCGTCCTCGCTCAGCTCGAGGAACAGGTCGGTGCCCTCACGGGTGCGCTCACCGACGCCGGCGAACACCGAGGTACCACCGAAGTTCTTGGCCACACGGGTGATCATTTCCTTGATCAGCACCGTCTTGCCCACACCGGCACCACCGAACAGACCGATCTTGCCACCCTGCACGTACGGGGTGAGCAGGTCGATGACCTTCAGACCGGTCTCCAGGATCTTGGTGCTGCCCTCGAGCTGGTCGAACGCCGGCGGCTCCCGGTGGATGCTCCACCGCTCCAGGTCGTCGCCGTAGCCCGGCTGGTCCAGGCACTCGCCGAGCGCGTTGTACACGTGGCCCTTGACCTTGTCGCCGACCGGCACCGAGATCGGGCCACCGGTGTCGCGCACCGGGGCACCGCGGACCAGGCCGTCCTGCGGCTGCAGCGAAATGGTGCGCACCATGTTGTCACCCAGGTGCTGGGCCACCTCGAGCGTGACGGTCTTGCGCAGCTCTTCGAACTCGACCTCGACCTTCAACGCGTTGTAGATCCCGGGGACCTGCCCGCGCGGGAACTCGACGTCGACGACGGGGCCGGTGACGGAGACGATCCGCCCTACGGCGCCTTCGGTCTTGGCTGCGGTGTCTGCAGTGGTGGTCATCTCACTCATCACTTCCTGCTGCGGCCAGCGCGTCCGCGCCGCCGACGATTTCGCTGATCTCCTGGGTGATCTGGGCCTGGCGAGCCTGGTTCATCTCCCTGGTCAGGGACTCGACCAGCTCGTTGGCGTTGTCCGATGCCGCCTTCATCGCAGTCCGCCTGGCCGCGAGCTCGGAGGCCGCCGACTCCAGCAAGGCCGCATAGATCCTGGTGTTGATGTACTTGGGCAACAGGGCGTCGAGCAGCGTCTCCGCGTTCGGTTCGAAATCGTAGACCGACCGCAGCTCGGGCGCCGACGTGGCTTCGCCCTCCTCGACGTACTCGACCTCCAGCGGAGCGATCCGCTTGGCCACCGGTGTCTGGGTGAGCATGCTGCGGAACTCGGTGTAGACGATGTGCAGCTCGTCGACGCCGAGAATGCCGTCGGCCCCCGCGCTGTCACCCTCGTCGTCCGCGCCGGCGAGGAACAGGTTGATCAGCGTCTCGCCTGCCTCGCGGGCGTGCACGTACTGCGGCTGGTCGGAGAACCCGCTCCAGCTTCCGGCCACGTCGCGGTTGCGGAAGCGGTAGTAGTTCAGGCCCTTGCCGCCGATGACGAACAGCACCGGCTCCTTGCCCTGCTCACGCAGCAGCGACAGCAGCTCCTCGGTGGTGCGCAGCACGTTGGCGTTGTACCCACCGCAGAGGCCCTTGTCACTGGTGACCACCAGCACGGCCGCCCGACGCGGGTTCTCCCGCTCGGTCAGCAGCGGGTTGTCCAGCGTCGTCGCGGCCGTCGCCAGCTCGGAGAGCACGTTAGTGATCTCCGAGTTATACGGCCGAGCCGCCTCGACCCTGGCCTGTGCCTTGGCGATGCGCGAGGTGGCGATCAGCTCCATCGCCTTGGTGATCTTGCCGATGGACTTGGTCGCCTTGACCCTGGCACGGAGTTCGCGAAGTTGCGCGCCCATCTAGCTCACCGTCCTCTGCGCCGCACCGTCGATGCCACGCATGCCACCGTCTTCCATCACTTCGGCGCGGGCTTGGCGACCTTCACGGTCTCCTGCCCGACCTTGTCCTCGTCCATCGCCTCGGCCTCGGCCTCCACCAACGGAGTGCCTTCCGAGGTCACGAAGCCCTTCTTGAACTCCTTGGTGACCTCGACCAGGCGCGCGGCGTTCTCGTCGGTCCACTTACCGGTGTCGCGGATCTCCGCCAGGATGCCGTCGTGCTTGTGTCGCACGTGCTCGACCAGCTCGGCGTTGAAGCGACGGACGTCCTCCACCGGCACGTCGTCGAAGTGCCCGTTGGTGCCCAGGTACACGGTCACCACCTGCTCCTCGACCGGGATCGGCGAGTACTCGCGCTGCTTGAGCACCTCGTACAGCCGGGCACCACGCTCCAGCTGGCGCTTCGACGCGTCGTCCAGGTCGGAGGCGAATGCCGCGAACGCCTCCAGCTCGCGGTACTGCGACAGGTCGATACGCAGCGAACCCGCCACGTCCTTCATCGCCTTGACCTGCGCGTCACCACCGACTCGGGACACCGAGATACCGACGTCGATGGCCGGCCGCTGACCCGAGTTGAACAGGTCCGACTGGAAGAAGCACTGGCCGTCGGTGATCGAGATGACGTTCGTCGGGATGTAGGCCGAGACGTCGTTGGCCTTGGTCTCGATGACCGGAAGACCGGTCAGCGAGCCCCCGCCCAGCTCGTCGGACAGCTTCGCGCAGCGCTCCAGCAGACGCGAGTGCAAGTAGAAGACGTCACCGGGGAACGCCTCGCGGCCCGGCGGACGACGCAGCAGCAGCGAGATGGCGCGGTAGGCCTCGGCCTGCTTGGTCAGGTCGTCGAAGATGATCAGGACGTGCTTGCCCTCGTACATCCAGTGCTGGCCGAGCGCCGAGCCGGAGTACGGGGCCAGCCACTTGAAGCCCGCCGAGTCGGACGCCGGGGCGGCCACGATGGTGGTGTACTCCATCGCACCGTGGTCCTCCAGCGTCTTCTTCACGCCCGCGATCGTCGAACCCTTCTGGCCGACGGCGACGTAGATGCAGCGGACCTGCTTCTTCGGGTCTCCGGTCTCCCAGTTGGCCTTCTGGTTGATGATCGTGTCGACGCAGACCGACGTCTTACCGGTCTTGCGGTCACCGATGATCAGCTGGCGCTGACCGCGGCCGATCGGGGTCATCGCGTCGATCGCGGTGATACCGGTCTGCAGCGGCTCGGACACCGGCTGCCGCTCCACCACCGAGGCCGCCTGCAGCTCGAGGGCGCGACGGCCGGTGGCCTCGATCTCGCCGAGACCGTCGATCGGCTCGCCGAGCGGGTTGATCACACGGCCGAGGAACGCATCCCCCACCGGCACCGACAGAATCTGCCCGGTGCGCTTGACCTCCTGGCCTTCCTCGACCGACTCGAAGTCACCGAGGATGGCGACACCCAGCTCGCGAGGGTCCAGGTTCAGAGCGACACCCAGCACGCCGCCGGGGAACTCCAGCAGCTCGTTGGCCATCGCCGAAGGCAGGCCCTCGACGTGCGCGATGCCGTCACCCGCGTCGACGACGACCCCGACCTCTTCCCGGCTGGTGTCCGGGGAGTAACTCGAGACGTAGTTCTCGATCGCACTGCGGATCTCGTCCGAGGAGATCGTCAGCTCCGCCATGAAAGTTCCCGCTCTCACTATCTCGTATCCACTGACAAAGTTCGTGTTGCCGCTCAGTCGGCCAGCTGACCGCGCAGCGCCGCGATGCGGCCCGCCGAGCTGCCGTCGATGACCTCGTCACCGACCTTGACCACGATGCCGCCCAGCACCTTGGGCTGGACCTCGACGTGCACCGCGATCGGGCGCCCGTAGATCCGTTCCAGCTTGTCCGCCAGCTGGCTGCGTTCGTCGTCGGTCAACACCACGGCCGTCGTGACGTGGGCGACCGAGCGCTCGCGCCGCTTGGCGGCCAGTTCGGCAAGGCCGTCCAGCCCGTGTGCCACGGCGCGGCCGGTCGGGTTGGCCACGACCTGCTCGATCAGCGACTGCGTCAGCGGTGAGACCTTGCCGCCGAAGACGGAGTCGATGAGTCGCCGCTTGGCGTCGGCAGGCGCCGCCGGGTCACCAAGCGCCTGCTCGAGCTCGGGCTTGTCGCCGAGCAGTCGCGCGGTGCTGAACAGCTCCGACTCGACGGCGTCGAGCTGACCCTGGGCCTCCGCGGCCGCCAACAACGCCTCTGCGGCCAGGGTACGCACCCCGTCGGCCAGCTCGCGTGGGTTCGACCAGCGGCTGCTCGCCACCGTTTCCAGCACCTGCACCGTCGCGGCGCCGAGCTTGTCGCCGACCAGGCGGCGAACCAGCTCGACGCGAGCCTGCTCGGTGGCCGCCGGGTCGGCGAGCGCGCGGCGCAGCGAGACCTCGGCACCGAGCAGCCGGGCGAACGCCGTCAGCTCCTCGCCGACCTCCTTCGGGTCGGCGCCGGTCGTGCTCAGCACCCCGTCCAACCGGTGCTCGGCGGCGGCCAGCGCCTCCCGGCTGGCGGCGTGCATGGATGGTGCGGCAGTCACCTAGTTCCTCGCTCCCTGAGCATCCAGCTCCGCCAGGAACCGCTCGACGGTCCTGCGCCTGCGGGCTTCGTCCTCAAGCGCCTCGCCGACGATGCGGCTCGCCAGCTCGACCGCGTTGCGGCCGTACTCGGCACGCAGCTCGGCGATCACCTGCTGGCGCTGGGCCTGCAGCTGCGCCTGGCCCTGCGCCACGATGCGGGCCGCCTCGGCCTGGGCCTCCACCCTGGCCTCTTCGCGAATCCGCTCGGCCTCCAACCGGGCGTCGTCGCGAATCTTGGCGGCTTCGCTGTGCGCCTCGGACAGCTGCGCGGTGTACTTCTGACGCGCCCGCTCGGCTTCCGCCTGCGCCTGCTCGGCCTTGCGGATCCCGCCCTCGATCTCCTCGGTCCGCTTGGCGTAGGCCTCTTCGAACTTCGGGACCGCGAACTTCCACAGGACGAACACCAGGATCCCGAACGCGATCAGGCCGAGCACGATCTCGGCGGGCTTCGGGAATACCGGGTTGTGCTCCTCGGCGGCGGCCAGGAGGATTGCCGTCGTCATCTACAACTCCAACGGGATCGGGTCGGCGACCGGGATCAACCGGCCATGAAGAACAGCACGAAGCCGATCAGCGCGAGAACCTCGACGATGGCGAACGTCTGCCACGCGATACCCATCAGCTTGCCCTGGGCCTCCGGCTGACGCGCGGTGCCCGAGATGACGGACGACCAGATCAGACCCACACCGATGCCGGGGCCGATCGCGGCGAGGCCGTAGCCGATCGCGGCGAGACCCGGGTTGATGTCGACAGCCTCCTGGGCACCCTGTGCCAGAACCATTGCGGTGCTCACTTGATGTTTCCCTTTCCAATCGGTCCGCGACTACTGCGGATCGTCAGCCTTGCGGTTTACGTGGTCTCCTGCTTCGTCAGTGGTCCTCGGCCATGGCCTGACCGATGTAGCTGGCGGCCAGCAGCGCGAAGATGTAGGCCTGGATGACCTGAATCAGGGCTTCCAGGAAGGTCAGGGCGATCACGGCCGCCCAGGACACGATGGACACCGGCTTGAGGGCCGGCGCGGCCTCCAGCAACAAGTACTCGCCGCCGAGGGTGAACACCAGCAGCAGCAAGTGGCCCGCGAACATCGCCGCGAAAACACGAATCGCCAGCGTGAGCGGGTTCATGAAGAACTTGATGAACAGCTCGATGGGCACCAGCAGGAAGTAGACGAGGGTGGGCGCCCCCGGCGGCATCAGCTGGTGCTTGAAGTGCCCGACGAACCCGTGCTTGCGGATGCCGACGATGTTCCACATCGGGTAGACGATCAGAACCGAGATCGCCAGCGGGAACGCGATGTGCGACATCGTCGGGAACTGGATGATCGGGATGATCCCGAACAGGTTGTTCACCAGGATGAAGGTGAACAAGGCCACGATGAAGGGGATGAACGGCCGGAAGTTCTCCGACCCCATCTGTTCGCGCGCGATGCTGTTGCGCGGGAAGTTGTAGATCGACTCGGCGATGAACTGGAAGCGGCTGGGCACCACCTGCATGCGCCGGGCCGCCACCACGAAGAAGACCGAGATGATCAGCACCGACAGCACCAGCAGCACCATCGCCTTGTCCACGCCGCCGAAAATCGGCGGGAGGAAGAAGTCCCCCACACCCGGCGGGACAAAGTCTTCTTGTGCCAGTACCTGTGCGTCCAACGCACGGGCTCCTTCCGGTTCTCCCGGCCGGCATCACACCGACGGGGGAATCGTCATGATCTGCGGTTAACGTACCTGACGTGTTCCGGGTGGCCTTGTCCGAGGGTGAACCGCTCCTACCTGGCAACTCCGCCCGGTTGAGCGTGACCTTATCAGCCGTGTTTCGGGAGCCGTACGCCTGTACTCCTTAACGCGTTCGCAACCCGGCGTCACACGATCAACGTGGGGATTTTCGTCTTCCGGAAGGCCACGATCTCCGCGCCGGTCCAGGCCACGACGGCGGCGATCAGGGTCAGTGCCAGCGATGTCGGGTGCAGCCAGGCCGCGTCCTTGAGCGTGATGGCCACGATGAGCAGCGCGACGATCTTCACCAGGTAGCCGCCGAGCGCCACGGCCATCACGACCTGCGGCGGGAGCTCCGCGGACTGCTTCATCAGAAAGAGTGTGACGAACGACGATGCGATTGCGATCACACCACCCAGCAGAGCGCCCCACAGGCCGGGCATGCCGACGGCGAGCCAGGCGATGAGCGCGCCCGCCGCGACCACGCCGACCGACGGCAGGATCGCGGTGCGCAGCATGGCATCGGCCAGCTTGCGCACCGAATCGGCGTGCGTCTGGGGCACTTTCGCGGCCGCCCCGGAGATCTCGGTGCTGATCTCGTCGCGGATCTCGTCAGCCGCGTTCTCGTCGCTCACTTGCCCACTCCCTCGCTTCGGCTTCGCGACTTGAGTCTAGGCACCAGCGAGATGAGCACTGCGATCAGCAGACCTGCGACGAAGGCCCAGGCGACCAGCACCGGGTCGAACAGGGTCAGCGACACCGCGCCGAACGCCAGCAGGCCGGCCCACATGTAGATCAGCAGCACCGCCCGGCGTTGCGAGTGGCCGAGCTGCAGCAGACGGTGGTGCAGGTGCATCTTGTCGGCGTGCATCGGGCTCAGGCCCTGCCGGGTGCGGCGGATCACCGCCATGCCGAGGTCCAGCAGCGGGATGAACAGCACGGCCAGCACGACGATGACCGGTGACAGCAGCGCGATGACGTCGGTGCCGTTGTACTGCTCCGGGGACAACCTGCCGGACGCCGACGTGCTGGCGGCGGCCAGCATCAGCCCGATGAGCATCGACCCGGAGTCGCCCATGAACAGCCGAGCGGGCTGGAAGTTGTGCGGCAGGAAGCCGAGGCAGGCCCCCGCCAGCGTCGCGGCGATCAGCGCTGGCGGGTAGCTGTCGATGTTGCTTTCCGGCTGGGCGAGCAGGCCGAGGGAGAACACGCAGATGGCCGCCGCGGTGATCATGCCGAGGCCCGCCGCGAGGCCGTCCAGGCCGTCGACGAAGTTCATCGCGTTGACCATGGTGACGACCAGCAGCACGACGAGCAGGCTGCCTTGGTTCTCGTCCAGGATCAGGTAGCTGCCGAAGTCGTCGGCGGTGCCGCCCCACGGCACCCAGAACGTGTTCCACTGCACGCCGAACAGCACCAGCAGGCCCGCGCACGTGACCTGCCCGGCGAGCTTGGTCCACGCGTCCAGGTCGAAGCGGTCGTCCAGCGCGCCGATCAGCACGATCAACCCGCCGCCGACCAGCACGCCGATCGGGTCGAGCGAGTACTCGAACGACGCGCGCAGCACCGGCAGCTGATGGGCCAGGAACATGCCGCCGACGACACCCGCGTACATGGCCAGGCCACCCATGTACGGCATCGGCTTGGCGTGCACGTCGCGCGCCCGCGGGTAGGCCATCGCCCCGACCTTCATGGCGAACGCCCGGGCGAGGCCGGTGAGCAGGAACGTGATCGCGGCTGTGATCAACGCCACGAGCACGTACTCGCGGATGGGGACGGTGACCGTGGCCATACGTTCAGCCTGCGACCTGCACCTGGGTGCCGAGCGCCTCGGACACCGCCGCCACGCTGACCGAACCGGTCCGCAGCACGACGGGCTCGTCGCCGGTCAAGTCGACGATCGTGGACGGGACGGCTTCGCCGGACGGCCCGCCGTCGAGATACACCGCGACGTCGTCACCGAACTGCTCGACGGCTTCCGCGGCCGTGGTGGCCGGGCGTTCCCCGGAACGGTTGGCGCTGCTGACCGCCATCGGGCCGACCTCGCGCAACAGTTCGAGGGCGACCGGGTGCAGCGGCATCCGCAGCATCACCGTGCCGCGGGTGTTGCCCAGGTCCCAGGACAGGCTCGGCGCGTGCTCGAGCACCAACGACAGGTCACCCGGCCAGAACGCTTCGATCAGCGTGTAGGCCTGCTTCGGCACGCTGAGCACCAGGCCCTCGATGGTCGACCAGGATCCGACGAGCACACCGACCGGCATGTCCGGGCCGCGCCGCTTGGCCGCCAGCAACGAACGCACCGCAGCCCCGTCGAACGCATCGCAGCCGATTCCGTAGACCGTGTCGGTCGGCAACACCACCAGTCGCGCGGAGCGCACGGCAGCGGCGGCCGCCGCAAGGCCATCGGCGCGCTCCTGGCGCAACGCGCAGTCGTACACCTGGCTCACTCCGGTGAGCCTAGACCGAGCGCGATCCAGCTCACGGAAGGGCCTGGGGGTGTTCGGCGTTGTATTAGATGTGAACGAGGGCACCGACAGCGCGACGAACATCGACGCCGTGGTGATCGGCGGCGGCCAGGCCGGTCTGTCGACCGCGTACTTCCTGCGCAAGTTCGGCATCTCCTACGTGGTGCTGGACCACTCCCCCGCGCCCGGTGGCGCCTGGCAGTTCCGCTGGCCCTCGCTGACGTTGTCGACCGCGCACCGCGTGCACGATCTGCCCGGGATGCCGCTGGAGGTGCAGGACGCCTCGCGCCCCGCGTCCGAGGTCGTGTCCGAGTACTTCGCCCGCTACGAGCGAACGTTCGATCTGAACGTGCGCCGGCCGGTCCACGTGAGCGCCGTCCGGGACGACGGTGAGCGGCTCGTGGTGGAGTCGTCCGCGGGGACCTGGCGAGCTCGCGCCGTGGTGAATGCGACCGGGACGTGGGACAAGCCGTTCCTGCCGTACTACCCGGGCCGGGAGACGTTCCGTGGCCGGCAGCTGCACAGCTCGGCTTATCCGGGCAAGGAGGCGTTCGCCGGCAAGCACGTCGTGGTGGTCGGCGGTGGGGCGTCGGCGACTCAGCAACTTGCGGAGATCTCCCAGGTCACGAGCACGACCTGGGTGACGCGTCGACCGCCGGAGTGGCGCGACATCGGCAAGTTCGACGAGAACTGGGGCCGCAAGGTCGAGGCGGCGGTAGCCGCCAACACCGCTCGCGGTGGTCCGCCGCGCAGCGTCGTCAGCTACACCGGGCTGGGCATGACGCCCGAGGTGAAGGACGCCAAGGAACGCGGCGTGCTCGAGCGGCTGCCGATGTTCGATCGCATCACGCCGGACGGGGTGGCCTGGGACGACGGCCGGTTCATCCGGGCCGACGTGATCCTGTGGGCCACCGGGTTCCGCCCCGCCGTGGACCACCTTGCGCCGCTGCGGCTGCGGGAACCCGCGGGTGGTATCGCGGTGGAGAATGCACGCGCGGTGCGCGAACCGCGGCTGTTCTTCGTCGGTTACGGCCCGTCGGCCAGCACCATCGGTGCGGCTCGCGCCGGACGGGTCGCCGCTACCGGGGTGCGGGATCTCCTCCGGTCGCAGGTACCGCAGGCCGTCTGAGGCAGGTACCGCCGATCCGCTTGAGGTAGGTCCCAGGCGTCACAGGTCGCTCGAAGTTGATTCCCAAGCGCCACAGGCCGCTCGAAGTCAGTCGGCGGCGCCGCGGATGGCCGTGGCGAAGCGAGGACGCCCGGCAAGGTCGTGGTGGTCGCGCACGTCCCCGAGCACCGTACGGGTCTTGAGCAACGCCGGGACCGCTGACGCGTGGCTGTCGTCGTGCTCGATGGCGACACCACCGCCGGGCACCAACAGCCGCGCCGCGGCCGAGACCACGTGCCGGATGACGGCCAGGCCGCCGTCCTCGGCGAACACCGCCTGCGGAGGATCGTGGTCGAGCACCTCGGGCGGCAGGTCGGCGTTCGGCGGGACGTACGGCGGGTTGCACAGCACCAGGTCCACCACGCCGTCCAGCTCGCTGAACAGCCGGGGGTCGGTGACGTCGCCGGAGTAGAGCTTGATCGGGGTGTCGCCGGCTTCGACGCGGCGATCCGCGTTGTGCCGCGCCCACGCCAGCGCCTGGGGATCGTTGTCGACCGCGTAGACCTGGGCGTCGGGCCGCTCGTGCTGCAGCGCGAGCGCGAGCGCGCCGGATCCCGTGCACAGGTCCATCACCACCGGGCCGGTGCGACCTTCCAGCAGGTCGAGGCCCCACTGCAGCATCAGCTCGGTCTCCGGGCGCGGGACGAACACCCCCGGACCGACCGCCACGTCGATGCGGCCCATCGTGGCCACGCCGGTGAGGTGCTGGAGCGGGACGCGCTTGGCGCGTTGCTGCACCAGCTCGCGCAGCGCTTCGATGACCGGCGGGTCGACCAGCGGAATGAGCGGCAGGCTGCCTCGGTCGACGCCGAGGACGTGCGCCGCGAGGAGTTCGGCGTCGACACGCGGGGACGGCACGCCCGCCTCCTCGAAGATTCGGGTGGCCTCCAGGATGGCCAGCCGCAACGGTTGCCGTCTCACTCCGCCAGCGTAACCGGCAGCGGGACAGAACCCGGACAGGAACCGCCGCAGGCCCCGGACTGCGTGCTGATGGAGAACGCCTGGGGCGACCGCCGCCAAAGAGGCGACGGACCGCTGCCAAAGGATGTCGCTGCACCTGGCTCTGCCGCGACGCCACAACCGCGCCGACTTGCATCGCTGCGCGTTACTGCGTCGATTGCGCCTTGGAGTGTTCGGCCAGCCGCTCGGCCCGGTCGGCCGCGGCCAGCGCGTCCAGCACGCCGTTCAGATCCCCGTCGAGCACCTGGTCGAGGTTGTAGGCCTTGTAGTTCACCCGGTGATCGGAGATCCGGTTCTCCGGGAAGTTGTACGTCCGCACGCGCTCGGACCGGTCGACCGTGCGCACCTGCGAGCGGCGGGCGTCGGCCGCCTTCGCCGCGGCTTCCTCCTCGGCCATCGCCTGCAGGCGGGCCTGCAGCACCTGGATGGCCCGCGCCCGGTTCTGAATCTGCGACTTCTCGTTCTGGCAGGTCACCACGATGCCCGTGGGCAGGTGCGTGACGCGGACGGCGGAGTCGGTGGTGTTCACGCTCTGGCCGCCAGGCCCCGACGACCGGAACACGTCGATCTTCAAGTCGTTCGGGTCGATCTCGACCTCGACCTCTTCCGGCTCGGGATACACCAGAACGCCCGCGGCCGAGGTGTGGATACGACCTTGCGACTCGGTGGCGGGCACGCGCTGCACGCGGTGCACACCGCCTTCGTACTTCAGTCGAGCCCACACCCCGTCCGGACCGTCACCCTTGCCCTTGATGGACAGCGTGACGTCCTTGTAGCCGCCCAGGCCGGTGTCGGTGGCGTTGAGGATCGTGGCCTTCCAGCCCTGCCGCTCGGCGTAACGCAGATACATCCGCAGCAGATCGCCGGCGAACAGCGCGGATTCCTCGCCACCCTCACCGGACTTGACCTCCATGACCACGTCCGACGCGTCGTACGGGTCACGCGGCAGCAACAGCTCGGTGAGCCGGGACTCCAGCTGCTCGATGCGCTTCTCCAGCTGGGCGGCCTCGTCGGCGAACCCCTTGTCCTCGGCGGCCAGCTCGCGAGCGGCGGCCAGGTCGTCCTGGGCCGAGGCCAGCTCGTTGTAGGTCTTGACCACCGGGGTCAATTCGGCATAACGCCGACCCAGTTTGCGGGCACGCTCGGCATCGGCGTGCACGCCTGGGTCGGCGAGTTGCCGTTCCAGCTCGGCGTACTCGTCGAGCAAGCCTTGCAGGGACGAGGCGTCCAAATTACTTCTTGCGCTTGCCGTAGCGGGCCTCGAACCGGGCCACCCGGCCGCCGGTGTCCAGAATCTTCTGCTTGCCCGTGTAGAACGGGTGGCAGTTGGAGCAGACCTCGACGTGAATGTGGCCCGACTTCTTGGTGCTGCGGGTCACGAAGCTGTTGCCGCAGCTGCAGACCACCTGGGTCGGCACGTACTCGGGGTGAATACCGGTCTTCATGGTGTCCTCTCTGAAATGGCCCCGGGTCCTCGAAACCGCATGAGGTGAAGCGGGGCCGGACTCGTGCTCGTCGATTCTGCCAGACGGGCAGGCAACGTCATCAACGCGGCCTGCCCGTCCGAAATTCCCGTCTGTGCTAGTCGCCGTTGACGCCGTTCTGATCCGGCGCGGTCTTGGCCACCTGCATCAGGAACTCGTAGTTGTTCTTGGTCTTGCGCAGCCTGCTCAGCAGCAGGTCGATGGCCTGCTGCGAGTCGAGCGCGTGCAGCACCCGGTGCAGCTTGACGGTGACCGCCAGCTCGTCCGGCGACAACAGCAGCTCTTCCTTACGGGTACCGGACGGGTTGACGTCCACCGCCGGGAAGACACGCCGCTCGGCGATCTTGCGGTCCAGCTTCAGCTCGGCGTTACCGGTGCCCTTGAACTCCTCGAAGATGACGGTGTCCATGGTCGAGCCGGTCTCCACCATCGCGGTGGCGAAGATGGTCAGCGAGCCGCCGTTCTCGATGTTGCGGGCCGCGCCGAGGAACCGCTTCGGCGGGTACAGCGCGGTCGAGTCGACACCACCGGACAGGATCCGGCCGCTGGCCGGCGCCGCCAGGTTGTAGGCGCGGCCGAGCCGGGTGATCGAGTCGAGCAGCACGACCACGTCGTGGCCCAGCTCGGTGAGCCGCTTCGCGCGCTCGATGGACAGCTCGGCGACCGTGGTGTGGTCCGACGGCGGACGGTCGAACGTCGAGGCGATGACCTCGCCCTTGACGTTCCGCTGCATGTCGGTGACCTCTTCCGGCCGCTCGTCCACCAGCACCACCATCAGCCAGCACTCCGGGTTGTTGGTGGTGATGGCGTTGGCGATGTCCTGCAGGATCGTGGTCTTACCCGCCTTGGGCGGGGACACGATCAGCGCACGCTGGCCCTTGCCGACCGGCATGATCAGGTCGATCACCCTGGTGGTCAGCTTGTGCGGCTCGGTCTCCAGGCGCAGCCGCTCGTTCGGGTACAGCGGCGTCAGCTTGTGGAACTCCGGCCGGTTCTTGGCCTTGTCCGGCTCCAGGCCGTTGATGGTGTCGACGCGCACCAGCGGATTGAACTTCTGCCGCTGCTGCTCGCCTTCGCGCGGCTGCCGCACCACACCGGTGATCGCGTCACCGCGGCGCAGGCCGTACTTGCGCACCAGCGACAGCGAGACGTACACGTCGTTCGGGCCCGCCAGGTAGCCGGACGTGCGCACGAACGCGTAGTTGTCCAGCACGTCCAGGATGCCCGCGACGGGCAGCAGGACGTCGTCCTCGCGGATCTCGGTCTCGCCGCCGCCACCGCCGTCGTTGTTGCGGCCCCGGCGCCTGCGGTCCCGCGAGCGCCTGCCGCGCCTGCCGCCCCGGTCGTCGTCCTGCCGGTTGCCCTGGTCGTTCTGGCGGTTGCCCTGGTTGCTCTGGTCGCCCTGGCGGTTGGACTGGTCGCGGTCGTCCCGCTGACCCTGGCCCTTGCCGGACTGCTCGTTCTGCTGCTCGCGACCCTTGCCGCCCTGCTCCTGGCGCTCGCCGGTGCCCTGCTCGGCGGCCTTGTCGCCACCGGAGGACTGCTGCTGGGCCGCCGCGGGCTGCTGGGCCTCCTGCTGGCCCTGGTCCGACTGCTGGCGGGAGCGACGGCGCCGGGACTGCTGGCCGGATTCCTTGGCCTGCTGCTGGCCCGCCTCCTGGGCGGGCGCGGCGGTGTCGGTCGCGCCGTCCTTGCCGCTGTCCTTGCCGCTGTCCTTGCCGCCCTGCTGCTTGGGTGCCTGCTCGGCGTCGGCCTTCGCGGTGTTCGACTTGGCCTCGACGCCGTCCAACGGCAGCGTCTCGTCCTGCTGCTTGGCCTTGCGGGCGCGCGCCGGGGTGCCCTGCCGCTCACGAATCGCGGCGATCAGCTCCCCTTTCCGCATGCCCGAGATTCCGGTGATGCCCAGCTCTCCGGCGAGCTGTCGCAGTTCGGCGATCACCATGCTGGACAGCCCGCCGGAACGCTTCTTGGGCGCCGCGGGCGCCTCGCCACTGGTCTGCGGTGCGGTCTCGACCGTCACGTTGTCGCTCCCCGAAGAAGATGAAGTCTGATTCTCCGCGTCACCGCTGAGAAGATCGGTGTTGCTCACGCATGTCCTTCCTGACCGATGCCCGCGTGGTGGACACCGATGCAAACGCCACCCGCGCCGAAGGCGCCGAAAGCGGTCTGTAATTCACGGGGCAAGCCCATGCACCCCCCGTGCGAACGGCCGGCAGAGATGGGTATCGCTGCGGCGGCGCACGCACTGAATGTGCCCGTCCCAGAAGGGACAAGCCGAGAACGGCCACCGCGTGACGACATCCGCACCGAGAACTGTCACCGAGCCCGAAATGAAACGGACGCGGATGGAACAGATGATGCGCTCCGGCAGATAACCAGAGGTCTACACCTGGTGCGGCATGAGCCCGCACGGTGATCGAACGCCTCTGAGCCTAGACTGCCCAATCACCCGGTGCAACAACCACCCCCGGTGAGTTGTTCCCAGGCCGCGGGAAGTTTTCCGAGTTTCTCCTGTTTTCGTGCGGTTCCGCGATCCGTTACGCGGTCGCGACGGTGACTCCCCCGAGGTCGACGGCCAGCTCCTTGACCCGGAAGCCCTCGGTGTCCACGTCGTCGGGGAGCCTGCCGTCGCTGGTCAGCGCCAGTACGGACGGCCCAGCGCCGGACACGGTCGCGGCGACCCCCCGCTGACGCAGCTGCTTGACCAGGGCATCCGTCCTCGGATAGGCCGACGCCCGGTACGGCTGGTGCAACCGGTCCTCGGTACCGGGAAGCAGCAGGCTCGGATCGGCGGTGAGTGCGTGCACCCCGAGCGCCGCGCGCGCCGCGGCGTGGGCCGCATCCGCGTGCGGCACGGTCTCCGGAAGCAGGTCACGGGTCGCCGCGGTCGACGACTGCTCGTCCGCGACGGCAAGCACCGGCCGCACCCCGGGATGCGGCTCCAACCGCGCCGCCTGCCAGGTCTCGCCGTCCAACCACGTGATCACGACACCACCGAGCAGGCTGGCGCCGGCGTTGTCCGCGTGCCCCTCGAACCCGGCGGCCAGTTGCAGCACCGCGTCCCGGTCCAGCGGTCGGCCCGCCAACCCGTACGCGGCGGCCGCACCCGCCACCACCGCGGCCGCCGACGAGCCCAGACCGCGGGCGTGCGGGATGGCGTTCGCGCAGGTCAAGCGCAGGCCGGGGATCTTGAGCCCGAGCTGGTCCGCGGTGTGCCGCACGGCCCGCACCACGAGATGGTTCTCGTCCCGCGGAAGCTGGTCCGTACCGCCCGCCCCGGTGTCGACGATGTCGACGTCCAGGCCGTCGTCGACGATCTCCGCCTCGACCACGTCGTAGAGCGCCAGCGCCATCCCGACCGTGTCGAACCCCGAGCCGAGGTTCGCGGTGGATGCCGGAACGCGAACTCGCACCGCGCTCACGACAGATCCAAGGCTTTCGCGACGGCGTCGGCGTCCACCGGCAGCGCCTCGATCCGGCCCGCGGAACTGCTGTCCGCCCATCCGGTGAGTGCGGTGTCCGGGTCCTTCAGGCCGTGCCCGGTGACCGTGCAGACCACCAGCGAGCCACGCGGCAGGCGCCCGTCCTCGGCGACCTTCAGCAGTCCGGCCACACCGGTCGCCGACGCCGGCTCGACGAACACGCCTTCGCGGGCGGCCAGCAGCCGGTAGGCCTCCAGAATGTGGTCGTCGGTGACCGCTTCGAACAGCCCGCCGGACTCGTCGCGCGCGGCCACGGCCCCGGTCCAGGACGCCGGGCTGCCGACCCGGATCGCGGTCGCGACGGTGTCCGGGTTCGCCACCGGCTCCCCGCGCACCAGCGGGGATGCTCCGGCCGCCTGGAAACCGAACATCCGCGGCGTGCTGTCGACCACGCCGTCCTTGGCGTACTCGGTGTAGCCGGCCCAGTAAGCGGTGATGTTGCCCGCGTTGCCGACCGGGAGGCAGTGCACGTCCGGGGCCCGGCCCAGCACGTCGCAGATCTCCCAGGCGGCGGTCTTCTGCCCGACCAGCCGGACCGGGTTGACCGAGTTCACCAGCATGATCGGGTGCTCGGCGGTCGTTTTCGACGCCAGCTCCAGGCAGTCGTCGAAGTTGCCGTCGATCTGCAGGATCTTCGCGCCGTGCAGCACCGCCTGCGCCAGCTTGCCCATGGCGATCTTGCCCTGCGGCACGAGCACCGCGCAGGTCAGACCCGCCCGAGCCGCGTAGGCAGCGGCCGAGGCCGACGTGTTGCCGGTCGAGGCACACAGCACGGCCTGGACCCCGCCGGCCAGCGCGTGCGTGATCGCCACGGTCATGCCGCGGTCCTTGAACGAGCCGGTCGGGTTCAGGCCTTCGACCTTCAGGTAGACCTCGCACCCGGACAGCTCGGAGATGTGCGGCGCGGGTACCAGCGGTGTGTTCCCCTCGCCGAGGGTGATGACCTCGGCGCCGTCCGGGATGGTGATCCGGTCCCGGTAGGCGTCGATGATGCCGAGCGCGCTCATGCGTCCTCACCTTCCACCCGCATCACGCTGATCACTTCGTGCACCACGGGCAGCCGCTCGATGTCCCGCACGGTGCCCTGCAGCGCGGAGTCCGCGGCCGCGTGCGTGACGATGACCAGACTCGCGGTGTCGTCGGCGTCGCGCTGCCGTACCGCGGCGATGCTGACGTCGTGTTCGGCGAACACATGCGCCACCTGCGCCAGCACACCCGGCTTGTCCTGCACGTCGAGGCTGATGTGGTACCGGGTCGGCGTCTCCGCCATGGGCCGCACGGGCAGCGCAGCGTGCGCCGACTCACGCGGTCCGCGACCGCCCATCACCCGGTTACGGGCCACCGCGACCAGATCGCCGAGCACGGCGGACGCCGTCGGGGCACCGCCTGCTCCCTGCCCGAAGAACATCAACTCGCCTGCCGCGTCGGCCTCCACGTACACCGCGTTGAAGGCGTCACCGACCCCCGCGAGCTGGTGGGTCCGCGGGATCATCGCCGGGTAGACGCGCGCCGACACCGACTCCGACCCGTCGACCGGGTCGACCACCCGCTCGCAGATGGCCAGCAGCTTCACCGTGCGCCCCAGCGCCCGCGCCGCCGCGATGTCCGTCGAGCTGATGTCGGCAATGCCTTCCCGGTGCACGTCGGCCGCGGTGACGCGGGTGTGGAACGCCAGCGACGCCAGGATGGCCGCCTTCGCCGCGGCGTCGTAGCCGTCGACGTCGGCGGTCGGGTCGGCTTCGGCGTACCCGAGGCGGGAGGCCTCGGCCAGCGTCTCGGCGTAGCTGGCGCCCGAGGTGTCCATGGCCGACAGGATGAAGTTCGTGGTGCCGTTGACGATGCCCATCACCTTGGTGATGCGGTCACCGGCCAGCGACTCGCGCAACGGCCGCAGCAGCGGGATCGCCCCGGCCACGGCGGCCTCGAAGTACAGGTCGGCCCCGGTGGCGTCGGCCGCTTCGGACAGCTCCGCCGAGCTCTCGGCGAGCAGTGCCTTGTTCGCGGTCACCACCGACTTGCCCTGGCGGAGGGCGGACAGCAGCCACGTGCGCACCGGCTCGATGCCGCCGATCAGCTCGACCACGACGTCGACATCGGAATCCACCAGCGCCTGCGCGTCGTCGGTCAGCAGTTCGGCGGGCAGTTCCGGGTGCTTGTCCGGCCTGCGCACCGCGATGCCCGCCAGTTCGATCGGCGCACCGACCCTGGCGGCCAGTTCCCCGGACTGCTCGGTCAGCAACCTGGCCACTTCCCCGCCGACCGTGCCGCACCCGAGCAGCGCGACCTTGATCGGCTTGTTCGCACTCATGGCTGGGCCTCCAGGCGAAGCATGTCGTCAACCGTTTCTCGGCGCAGCAGCAGACGCGACGTGCCGTTGCGCACCGCGACCACGGCCGGCCGCGGCAGCCGGTTGTAGTTGCTGGCCATCGAGTAGCTGTATGCCCCGGTCGCGGCGACCGCAAGCAGGTCACCGGGCGCCAAATTGTCCGGCAGCCAGCAGTCCCGCACCACGATGTCGCCGGACTCGCAGTGCTTGCCGACCACCCGGCACAGCACGGCCTCGGCCTCTCCGTCGACACCTTCCCCGCTGGACCGCGACACCAGTCGGCAGTCGTAGACCGCGTCGTAGAGCGCGGTGCGGATGTTGTCGCTCATGCCGCCGTCGATGCTGACGTAGCGGCGGCTCTCGTTGTCGCCGATGACGACGTCCTTGATGGTGCCGACCTCGTACAGCGTGACGGTGCCCGGCGCGGCGATGGCCCGACCTGGTTCACAGGCGATGCGCGGCACCGGCAGCCCGGCGTACTCGCACTCGCGCCGCACGATGTTGCGCAGCTGCGTGACCATCTGGGCGGCAGGCGGCGGGTTGTCCCGGTCGGTGTAGGCCACCCCGAAGCCACCGCCGAGGTCGATCACGTCCAGCTGCTCGAGGATGTCGTCGCCGTGCTCCTTGCGCAGGTCGGCGATGAGCCCGACGACGCGCCGCGCGGCGACCTCGAAACCGTCGGTGTCGAAGATCTGCGAGCCGATGTGGCTGTGCAGGCCACGCAACCGCAACGCGTCGGCGGCCAACACCCGGCGGACCGCCTCGGCCGCGTCACCGGCCTGCAACGAGAAGCCGAACTTCTGGTCCTCGTGCGCGGTGGCGATGAACTCGTGGGTGTGCGCTTCGACGCCGACCGTGGTGCGCACCAGAACGTCCTGCACCACGCCCGCCTCGGACGCGACGGCCTGCAGCCGGGCGATCTCGTGGAACGAGTCCAGCACGATCGTGCCGACCCCGGCCTCGACCGCGGCGGTCAGCTCGGCGACCGACTTGTTGTTGCCGTGCATGGCGATGCGCTCCGGTGGAAAGCCCGCGCGCAGCGCGATCGCCAGTTCACCGCCGCTGCACACGTCCAGCGACAAGCCGCGCTCGGCCACCCACTTGGCCACCTCGACGCACAAGAACGCCTTGGCCGCGTAGTGCACCAGCGTCGGGTCCTCGAACGCCTCGGCGTACTCGGCGCAGCGGGACTTGAAATCGGCTTCGTCGATGACGAACAGCGGGGTTCCGTACTGTTCGGCGAGGTCACGCACGTCGACACCGGCGATCCGCACCACACCGTCCGGGGCGCGATAGGTGTTGCGCGGCCAGACCTTGGGGTAGAGCCGGTCCAGCTCGCTGGTGGTGGCAGGGCGTACGCCCGCCGTGTCGGCGTGCCGATACACCTCGGCGTACCGAGGTCCTGCGGGGTGAGCCATGACTTCCTTACATCCGTTCCGGGGCGCTGACGCCGAGCAGTCCGAGGCCGTTGGCCAGCACCTGGCGCGCGGCAGCACACAGGGCGAGCCTGGCGTGGGTCAGCGGGGTCGCCGACTCGTCACCCTGGGGCAGCACCCGGCATGCGTCGTAGAACTTGTGGTAGGCGCTGGCCAGCTGTTCCAGGTAGCGGGCGATCCGGTGCGGTTCGCGCAACTCGGCAGCCCGTCTCACCACGGTAGGAAACTCCCCGATGGTGCGGATGAGGTCACCCTCCCGCGGGTGATCCAGCAAACCCAACTCGACGTCACCGGCGTCGTCGGTGAGCTCGATACCGAGATCGGCGGCGTTACGCAGCAGCGAGGCCAGCCGGGCATGGGCGTACTGCACGTAGTAGACCGGGTTCTCGTTGCTGTGTTTGCGCAGCAGGTCGAGGTCCACGTCGATGTTGGAGTCGACCGAGTAGCGGGTCAGTTCGTAGCGGGCCGCGTCGACACCGACCGCGTCGACCAGGTCGTCCATCGTCACCACGGTGCCCGCACGCTTGCTCATCCGCACCGGCTCGCCGCCCGAGACCAGGTTGACCAGCTGGCCGATCATCACCTCGACGACCTCGGGGTCCTTGCCGAGCGCGGACGCCGCCGCCTTGAGCCGCCCGATGTAGCCGTGGTGGTCGGCACCGAGCATGTAGATGCACAGGTCGAACCCGCGGGACAGTTTGTCCTGCAGGTAGGCGATGTCCGCGGCGATGTAGGCGGGCGCGCCGTCGCTCTTGACCACCACCCGGTCCTTGTCGTCACCGAACTCGCTCGAGCGGATCCACCAGGCGTTGTCCTTGGCGTAGAGCAGGTTCGACGACTTCAGCCGCTCCACCACGTCGGTGACCGCGCCGGAGCGGTGCAGCGAGTCCTCGTGGAAGAACACGTCGAAGTGGGTGCCGAACTCGTGCAGGCTCCGCTTGATCTCGTCGAACATCAGCTGCACGCCGAGCTTGCGGAACGTCTCGTCGCGCTCGGATTCCGGCAGGCTCAGCACGTCCGGCTGCTGACGGACGACCTCGGCGGCGATCTCGGAGATGTAGGCGCCCGCGTAGCCGTCCTCCGGTGCGGGTTCGCCCTTGGCGGCAGCCACCAGCGAGGCGACGAACCGGTCGATCTGCGCGCCCGCGTCGTTGAAGTAGTACTCGCGGGTGACCTTGGCGCCCTGCGCGGCCAGCACCCGGCCGAGCACGTCACCGACCGCCGCCCAGCGGGTGCCGCCGAGGTGCAGCGGGCCCGTCGGGTTGGCCGAGACGAACTCCAGGTTGATCTCCACGCCCGCGTAGGCGTCGCCGTGCCCGTAGCGTTCGCCCGCGGTCAGCACCTGCTTGACGAGCTCCGCCTGCGCGTCGGCGGCCAGCCGCACGTTGAGAAATCCCGGCCCCGCGACCTCGGCCGACGCCACCGAGTCGGCCTGGGCCAGCCGGTCGGCGATGGCTTGCGCCAGGTCGCGCGGTGCCATACCCGCCTTCTTCGCGACCTGCAGGGCCACGTTGGTCGCGTAGTCGCCGTGCTCGGGGTTGCGTGGGCGCTCCACGGTGACCTTCTCGGGCAGCACCGCGGGGTCTGCCCCACGCTCGGTCAACACCGCGGTCGCGGTCGAACGAACCAGGTCGGCAAGCACTGCGGGAGTCACTCGTGGAGTGTATGTGGCGGGCGCGGGCCGATCCGCGCCTGGTCGGCCACCTCACAGCGGGTGAACACCAGCGGGCTACCCTGGCGCGTGCACGCACGTCACGACAGCAGAAGAGCGAACGGGGACGCACCACCTATGGCCAGCGGCACGAACAAGAACAAGCGCAACAAGGGCACCACCGCGCTCAGGGCCGCTCGCGCCGGCGTCGTGAAACGCCGGGAGGTGCCGTGGGGCACCATCATCGGCGTCGTGGTGGTGCTGGCGCTGGCCGCCGCGGTGTTCGGGTACTACCTGGTGAAGTCCGCGCCCCAGCGGGAACAGGAAAGCCGCGAGGAGACCGCGGCCGAACAGTTCACGCCGAGCAGGCAGAACCAGGACCCGTCGAAAAAGATCGACGGCGTGGTGATCAAGGAGTACAAGCACCGCGGTCACGTCAACTCCCCGAAGCGTGTGGCCTACGACCAGACGCCGCCGTTCGGGGGCCCGCACGACATCGTCTGGGCGACGTGCAACGGCAACATCTACCCCGAGCCGGTGCGTACCGAGCACATGGTGCACGCGCTCGAGCACGGCGCGATCTGGATCACCTACGACCCGAAGAAGGTCGACGACGAAACGCGCCAGCAACTCGAGCTGCGGGTGAAGAACAAGCCGTACATGCTCATGTCCCCGTACCCGAACATGGACTCGCCGATCTCGCTGCAGTCGTGGGGGCACCAGTTGAAGGTGTCCGACGCCGACGACCAGCGGATCGACAACTTCATCGCGGCGCTGCGGCAGAACCAGTACCTGACGCCGGAGCCGAACGGCTCGTGCGATCCCGCGCCGGGCTTCGACCCGGACAACCCGCCGAAGTTCGACCCGAGCAAGCCGGGCAAGGACGCAGCCCCGATGACCTTCGAAGGTCAGCAAGGTCAGATGCCGGAGGCCGGTGGCCAGCCGGGCGCCGGCGGCGAGGAGCAGTGACGGTTCAGGTGCGCGAGACCAGCGACGAGCACGACGAGCAGGAAGGCCGGCGCGAGCTGGACGACGAGCAGGATTCGGCCGACGCGCGGGATGCCGATGTCCCGCAAGCCGATGAGCTGGACGACGAGCCGGCGGAGTCCCGGCCGACCCCGGCGTGGGCTCGCACCCTGGTGTTCTCCGCGGCCGCGTTGACGTTGCTGCTGGTCGGCGCCACGGTCGGTTTGCTGATCGGGCGGTCGGGCAGCGCCCCGGTGGACGAGGACCTCAAGCCGAGCGCGGTCGACATCGGGTTCTGCCAGGACATGTCGATCCACCACCGGCAGGCCGTCGAGATGGGCGACATCGCACGGCTGCGCGGCCACTCCCGCGACGTCCGGGTGCTCGGCTACGACATCTCCAGCACGCAGAACGGGCAGATCGGCCGCATGCAGGGCTGGCTGACCCTGTGGGACGCGCCGGCGCAGGCTCCTGGTGAGCTGATGACCTGGATGCAGGGCGGCCACGGCCACGGCTCGTCGCAGCACCACGCGCAATCGGACGAGGTGCCGATGCCGGGCATGGCCACCGAGGCCGAGATGCGCAAGTTGCGCAAGCTCAGCGGGCGCGAGTTCGACATCTACTTCTTGCAGCTGATGCTGCGACACCACCAGGGCGGCACGGAGATGGCCGAGTACGCGGCCGAGAACGCCCGCATCCCCGCCGTGCAGGCGCTGGCGCAGAGCATGATCGACTCGCAGGGGTCGGAGATCAAGGTCATGCGGGCGATGCTCGACAAGCTCGGCGCCAAGCCGCTGCCGTTCTGATCAGCGGATCACGGCGACCCACGGCCGTTCCGGACGACCAGGTCACGGCGCAGCTCCTGGCCTGATCGCCGCGTCACGGCACCCCACGGCCGTTCCGGACGACCGGGCCACGGCGCAGCCGGACTTCGCGCGTTCCGGACGACCAGGTCACGGCGCAGCTCCTGGCCTGATCGCCGCGTCACGGCACCCCACGGCCGTTCCGGACGACCGGGCCACGGCGCAGCCGGACTTCGCGCGAGCCGATCACGGCCCACACCGCCCTACGGCTGCCCACCGTTCCGCACGGCCGAGTCACGCCCCTGCCCTGCCGTGTCCCAGGTCAACCGATGCGTTCCCAGCCTCGCCGCGGCTTACGCGGTTCGGGGTCACGGCTGCGATAGACGATGTACGGTCGCGCCAGGTAGCCGACCGGGAACGAGAACACGTGCACCAGGCGGCTGAACGGCCAGAAAGCGAACAGCACCCATGCCGCCAGCACGTGCAACTGGAACCCGAGCGGTGCGGCCAGGATGAGCTCGGTGTCCGGCTGGAGCGCGAAGATCGACCGGAACCACGGCGAGACGGTTGCCCGGTAGTCGTGCGGGGTGCCGGTGAGGTTGCCCAGCACCGTCGTGCCGAGGCCGAGCACGATGGTCGCCGTCAGCAGCAGATACATGATCTTGTCGTTGACCGTGGTGGCCGAGAACACCGGCCCGACGGTGCGCCGCCGATAGATCAGAATGGCCGCACCGGTCAGCGTGCAGAACCCGGCGATGGCGCCGACCGCGACCGCCAGAACATGGTAGAGATCTTCGCCGATGCCGAGGGCTGCCACCCACGATGCGGGCACCAACACGCCGACGACGTGGCCGATGGCCACGAACAGAATCCCGAAATGGAACAGCGGGCTGCCCAGCCTGAGCAGCCGCTTCTCGTACAGCTGCGACGAGCGGGTGGTCCAGCCGAACTTGTCGTAGCGGTAGCGCCAGATGTGGCCGCCGATGAAGATCGCGATGGACACGTACGGCAGAGCCACCCACAAGATCACGTCCACGGGGCTGAGTGTCATGCGCTCCCCCTTGCGATCGCGCGCCCGTACGGATCGAGGCCGACCTGCTCCTGCTCCGGACCGGTCGCCGCCAAGCGGGCGACAGCTGTCCGGTCCCGCCTGGTCAACGCGGGCAGTGTGGCCGTCACGGAGTCGATGACGTCTGCCCACGGCGATCGAGCCTCGTGCAAGCCGAGCCGGAGCAGCTCGAGCCCGGCTCGGTGTTCGACGAGCAGGCGCCGACCGGCCTCCGGGGCGCAGGAAGCGAATTCCAGCACGACGGCGAGATGATCGGGCAGCTCATCACCGGCGAGGTCCAGGCCGACGGCGGTGTAAGCGTGCTTGAACCGCAGCAGCGCCATCCCACGCTTGCGGGTGTCGCCGTAGGTGAAGTACGTCAGGAACAGACTGAAGCGCTTGTGATGGTCGAACGTGGCGACATAGTCGGCCGCGAGCTTCGGCAACGGTGTCCGGTCCAGGCTGTCGAGGAAGCGCTCCAGCGGGCCGGCGATGCGTTTCGGCAACGTAGCGACGGCCGCATGCAACAGCGGCCGACGGTTCAGCAAATGCTGATCCGGATAACTGAGGAGCAAGGACTGGATCTGCCACGCCCGTGTCCGTTCCTCGGCCGAGGTCATCATGACCGGTCCCTTCGCGGGGGGAACAGCCCGTCGGGCATCCCCTTGCCGTCCCAGTTCAACAGGTTGACGCGGCTGCCCTTGTCGACCGGCGCGGCAGGCGTGTCGGCGTGCTGCCGGTCGCGGAGCATGCGGAAGTTCTCCACCGCGATGGGCGACGGCCCGCCGGACGATTCGCCGAACGGACCGGAACCGATCATGCCCGGCCCGCCTTCGTAGTCCAGGCTGCATTCGGTGGCCAGCTCCTCGAGTCCGTGCGCCTGTTCGGCGTGCGCGGGTGGGATGACGTACCGCTCGTCGTACTTGGCCAGGGCGAGCAGCCGGTACATGTCGTACATCTGTTCTTCGGTCATCCCCACTGTGGCCGGGATCTCGGCACGGGGCTCGCGGCCGAGGTTGATGTCGCGCATGTACGACCGCATCGCCGCCAGCCGCCGAAGGACGCCGTTGACCGGTGCCACGTCGCCTGCGGTGAACAGTTCGGCGAGGTACTCGACCGGAATGCGCAGCGCCTCGATGGCGGCGAACAAGTTGCCGTGGTCCTCGCCGTCGTGGCCGGTGTCCCGGACGACGTCGACCACCGGGGACAGCGGTGGCACGTACCAGACCATCGGCAGCGTGCGGTATTCCGGATGCAGCGGCAGCGCGACCCGGTAGGTGTTGATCAGCGGGTAGATGGGCGAGCGCTGCGCGGCCTCGATCCAGTCGAACGGGATGCCGTCACGCTCGGCTGCCCGCACCACTTCGGGGTCGTGCGGGTCCAGGAAGACCGCGCGCTGGGCGTCGTACAGATCCTGTTCGTCCGGCGTCGCCGCCGCTTCCGAAACCCGGTCCACGTCGTAGAGGACCAGACCGATGTAGCGCAGCCGCCCGACGCACGTCTCCGCGCACACGGTGGGCAGCCCGACCTCGACACGCGGAAAACAGAACGTGCACTTCTCCGCCTTGCCGGTGCGGTGGTTGAAGTAGACCTTCTTGTACGGGCACCCGGACACGCACATCCGCCACCCGCGACAACGGTCCTGGTCGACCAGCACGATGCCGTCCTCGCTGCGCTTGTAGATCGCGCCAGAGGGGCAGGACGCCGCGCACGACGGGTTGAGGCAGTGCTCGCAGATGCGCGGCAGATAGAACATGAACGTCCGCTCGAACTCGAAGCGAACCTTGTCGCCGATCTTCTGCACGATCGGGTCCTGCTCGCCGTGTTCGGCCGAGCCGCCCAGGTCGTCGTCCCAGTTGGCCGACCAGGTGATCTTGGTGTCCTTGCCCTTGCGGATCAGCGATTTCGGCCGGGCGACCGGGCTGTGTTCCTGCAGCGGCGCGTTGGTCAGGCTCTCGTAGTCGTAGGTCCACGGCTCGTAGTACTCGTCGATGCCGGGCAGCTTCGGATTGGCGAAGATGGTGAGCAGCTTGCGGACCCGGCCGCCGCCTTTGAGCCGCAGCTTGCCGCGCTTGGTCAGCTCCCAGCCGCCGCGCCAGCGTTCCTGGTCCTCGTAGCGGCGCGGATAGCCTTGCCCCGGCCGGGTCTCGACGTTGTTGAACCAGACGTATTCGACCCCGGAGCGGTTCGTCCAGGCCTGTTTGCAGGTCACGCTGCAGGTGTGACACCCGATGCACTTGTCCAGGTTCATCACCATGGCCATCTGCGCCATTACCCGCATCAGTACTGCACCTCCTGGGCGCGGCGACGAATGATGGTGACCTCGTCGCGTTGGTTACCGGTCGGTCCGAGGTAGTTGAACGCGAACGACAGCTGCGCGTAGCCGCCGATCAGGTGCGACGGTTTGATCAGCAACCTGGTCAGCGCGTTGTGGATGCCACCGCGCTTGCCCGATGTCTCGCTGCGCGGCACGTCGATGAGCCGGTCCTGGGCGTGATACATGAACACCGTGCCCTCCGGCATGCGGTGGGAGACGACGGCGCGGGCGACCACCACGCCGTTGCGGTTGACCGCCTCGATCCAGTCGTTGTCCGCCACGCCGATCTTGGCCGCGTCCACAGTGGACAGCCAGATGGTCGGCCCACCGCGGGACAGGCTGAGCATGAACAGGTTGTCCTGGTACTCGGAGTGGATCGACCACTTCGAGTGGGGTGTCAGGTAGCGCACCGCGAGGCCGAGCTCGGAGACGTCGCCGATCGGTGGTTCGGTGAACAGCGCGGTCATGTCCAGCGGTGGTCGGAACACCGGCAGCTGCTCGCCGAGTTCGGCGATCCAGTCGTGATCGAGATAGAAGTGCTGCCTGCCGGTGAGCGTGTGCCACGGCTTGCGGCGCTCGGTGTCGATCGTGAACGGCGAGTACCGGCGGCCGCCGCTCTCCGAACCGGACCACTCCGGCGAGGTGATGACCGGGGTCGGGGCGGCCTGAGTGTCGGCGAAGGTGATCCGCTTGCCTTCGTGTTCGGCGGCCAGGTCGGCCAGCTGGGTGCCGGTGCGCTGCTCGAGCGTGTGGAAGCCCTGCGTCGCCAGGCGTCCGTTGGTCGTGCCGGACAACGCCAGGACCGCCTCGCATGCGTGCAGCTCGCGCGCCAGCGAAGGCCGTCCGTCCGCTGGGCCGCCGCGGACGGCGCCGTTCTTACGGCGCAGGTAGTCGACTTCGCGGGTGAGGTCGAACGTGACACCTTTGGTGGTGGCGCCCGCGGTGTCGGCCAGCGGGCCGAGTGCCGCCCATTTGTCGCCGATGGCGCCGTAGTCGCGCTCGACCACGGTCAGCCTGGGCATCGTCACTCCGGGGATCGGCTCGCACTCCCCGGCTCGCCAGTCGCGGACGACGCCGCGCGGGGTGGCCAGCTCGTCCGGGGTGTCGTGCAGCAGCGGGGTGGCGACGACATCCCGGCGGACGCCGAGGTGGCGCTTCGCGAGCTTGCTGAATGCTCGCGCGATGGCGCCGAACGCGGCCCAGTCGGTGCGGGTCTGCCAGGGCGGCGCGATCGCGGGGTTGAACGAATGAACGAACGGGTGCATGTCCGTGGTGTTCAGGTCGTGCTTCTCGTACCAGGTGGCCGCGGGGAGCACGACGTCGGACAACATCGTCGTGGACGTCATCCGGAAGTCGAGCGTGAGCAGGAGGTCGAGCTTGCCGATCGGCGCTTCGTCCCGCCACGTCACGTCCCGGGGCCGCACGCTCTCCGGCGCTTCCCCGGCCCGCAGCGACGAATCGGTACCGAGCAAGTGCTTGAGGAAGTACTCGCTGCCTTTCGCCGACGAGCCGAGCAGGTTGGCGCGCCATACCGACAGCACGCGGGGGAAGTTCTCCGGCGCGTCGGGGTCCTCGCAGGCGAAGCGCAACCGATCGGCCCGCAGCTCGCCGACGACGTAGTCCGCGACCGGCAGACCGGACGCCTCCGCTTCGTCGGCGAGATCGAGCGGGTTGCGGTCGAACGTCGGATACGACGGCATCCAGCCGAGCCGGGCGGCTTGGGCGATGAGGTCCGCCGTGGTCTTGTTCGCCAGCGGACTGTCGGCTCGCAGCCCGGCGAGGGCCCCGGCGGGCACCTGGTCGTAGCGGAACTGGTCGGTGTGCAGGTACCAGTACGCGGTCTGGATCATCTGCCGCGGCGGCCGTACCCAGTCCAGCCCGAAGGCCAGTTGCGACCATCCGGTGAGCGGGCGGCACTTCTCCTGGCCGACGTAGTGTGCCCAGCCGCCGCCGTTGACGCCTTGGCAACCGGTGAGCGTGGTCAGCGCGAGGAACGCGCGGTAGATCGTGTCGGAGTGGAACCAGTGGTTGGTGCCCGCCCCCATCAGGATCATCGAGCGCCCGCGGGACTGCTCGGCGTTGGTCGCGAACTCGCGCGCGACGCGGGCAGCGGCTCGCGCGGGCACTCCGGTGATCGGTTCCTGCCAGGCCGGCGTGTACGGCTCAGGGTCGTCGTATCCGGTCGGCCACTTCCCCGGCAGGCCCGCGCGATGCACACCGTACTGCGCCAGCAGCAGGTCGAACACCGTGGTGACCAGGTACTTGCCTATCCGCCAGGCCGGGACGCCGCGCTGCAGTTCGCCGTCGGTGTCGAAGCGCCGTAGCTGCACCTCGACCGGCTCGCTGCCGTACAGGCTCAGCTGTGGGTCGATGTCATCCAGCTCGAGGTTCCAGCGTCCCGCGCCCTGCTCTCCGTACCGGAACCCGAGCGAACCGTTCGGGACCCGTGGTTCACCGTTCGCATCGCAGACGACCGTTTTGAACTCCGCGTGCTCGGACTCCTCGCCGAGGTCGGCGGCGGTGAGGAACTTGCCTGGCCGGTAACCGTCGCCGTCGTGGTCCAGCCTGATCAGGAACGGCAGGTCGGTGAACTGCTTGACGTACTCGGCGAAGTACGGGACCTGCCGGTCGACGAAGAATTCACGCAGGACGACGTGGCCCATGGCCATCGCGAGCGCGCCGTCGGTGCCCGGCTTGGCGGGCAACCATTCGTCGGCGAACTTGGTGTTGTCGGCGTAGTCCGGCGAGACGACGACCACCTTCTGCCCGCGGTACCGCGCCTCGGTCATCCAGTGCGCGTCCGGGGTTCGGGTCACCGGGACGTTCGAGCCCCACATGATCAGGTATCCGGCGTCCCACCAGTCCCCCGACTCCGGCACGTCCGTCTGGTCACCGAACACCTGGGGCGAGGCCACCGGCAGGTCGGCGTACCAGTCGTAGAAGGACAGCATCACGCCGCCGAGCAGCGACACGAACCGCGCGCCGGATGCGTGCGACACGATCGACATCGCCGGGATCGGGGAGAAACCAGCCACCCGGTCCGGGCCGAACGTCTTGATCGTGTGCACGTGAGCTGCGGCGATGAGTTCGCACGCCTCGTCCCAGGACGCGCGGACCAGACCACCCCTGCCGCGTGCGGATTTGTACTGCCGCGCACGCCGCGGGTCGGAAACGATGTCGGCCCAGGCCAGAACAGGGTCGCCGGTGCGGGCCTTCGCCTCGCGATACATCTCGAGCAGGACACCGCGAACGTACGGGTACCTGACCCGCGTCGGCGAGTAGGTGTACCAGGAGAACGCCGCTCCCCGTGGACACCCGCGCGGCTCGTACTCCGGCCGATCCGGACCGACCGACGGATAGTCCGTCTGCTGCGACTCCCAGGTGATGATCCCGTCCTTGACGTAGACCTTCCACGAGCACGAGCCGGTGCAGTTGACGCCGTGCGTGGAACGGACGACCTTGTCGTGGCTCCATCGGTCGCGGTAGAAGGCATCGGCCTGCCGCCCACCCGTCTTCTCCACCACCCGCAAGTCGTCGGAGACCTTCGCGCGAGTGAAGAACCTGCGGGTGCGGATCAGCGCATCGGTCAGGTCGGACTCCATGGTCATCGACCGGCTCCCTCCGTCATCGTTGACGTGCCTGCACCGCGCGACGCACGGCAGTGATCGTCAGTAGCAGCAGTCCAAGAGCGACGACGGCCAGTGCCGCCAGCCCTAGCGCGTACGAACCGAAAGCGCCGTAGAGGCCGCCCATGAGCAGCGGAGGCACGAACCCACCGAGTCCGCCCGCTGCCCCGACGACGCCCGTGACCGAACCGACCCTGTTCGCCGGCGCCAGCAACGCGACCAGCGCGAACACCGCACCGGACCCGGTCCCCAACGCGGCAGCCATGCCGAGGAAGGCGATCGTCCCCAGCGGCATCAGTGGGGGCGTGAACGACTGCGCGACGGCTCCTGCGGCGACCACCAGCAGCGCGGCGACGAGGACACGGACGGGACCGAAGGCGTCCGACAACCAGCCGCCGATCGGCCGCATCACGACGGCGAGAACGACGAACCCGGCCATCCGGCCCGACGCGTCCGCCTGGGGCAGGTCGTAGGCGGTGCCGAGGTAGGCGGGCAGGTAGACGGAGAACGCGACGTAGCCGCCGAAGAGGACCGCGTAGAGAACCGAGGCTTGCCACGTCACAGTCAGCCGGAGCGTGCCGGACAGCCGCCGCAGGAACGGTTCGCGCGGAATCGAGCGACCCGGCGCGTCTCGCAAGAACAGGGCTGCGAGCAGGGCAAACAGCGCCAGCATGCCTGCGGTGAGCAGGAACGGCGTGGCCATCCCCCAGCCTTCGACCAGATGCACGGTGGTCAGCGCGCCGACCGCCGTCCCGCCCATGCCTGCTCCGTACACGCCGAGCGCGAGGCCGCGCCGGGACGGCGGGAACCAGGCCGATACGAACGGGATGCCGACCGCGAACACGGCTCCACCGATGCCGAGGAAGAAGCCACCGACCAGCAGTCCGGTCAGGGACCGGTAGCCGCCGAGGCCGATGAACAGGACCGGCAGGACGGTCAACGCGCTCATCGCACAAAACATCACCCGCCCGCCGAACCGGTCGGTCAGCGCGCCGACCGGGATGCGGCCGAGCGAGCCGACGATCACCGGTACGGCGACGACCAGGGCCTGCTCGAACGCGCTGAGGGTCAGCATGTCCTTGAGCAGCGGCCCCAGCGGGGACAGCAGCGACCACGCCCAGAAATTCACCGCGAAGCCCACAGTGGCCAGCGCGAGCATGCCCAGCCGTCGCCGCGCGCCCACGTCCGTGGTGGGCGCCGCTGCGTCGGGAAGGGCATTCGTCGGCGTCATCGCTGAGTCATTCGTGCCGCGTGTGAGGTACTCAGGATGGGAGTACGTAGCCCGTGCGCGGCAGGGAGAAAGGTCCTTGACCACCAGGACCGATGGACTCAGCGATCAGTGCAGGCGCCCGCCGGTCACCGCGGGACCTCAGTGCCGAGCGGCCCCGCTCACCAGCCGCCGCCGACGTCGACCAGCGCGCCCGTGGTGTAGCTGGCCTCGTCGGACAGCAGCCACAGGATCGCGGCCGCGACCTCTTCCGCCTTTCCCGGCCTGCCCAGCGGCGACGTGCGGCTGAGCCGCTCGAGGCGCCCCGGCGCGTGGATCTCGGTGTCGATCAAGCCTGGCCGGACCGCATTGACGCGGATGCCGTCCTCGGCGAGCTCACGCGACAAGCCGACCGTGAGCGTGTCGACACCCGCCTTCGCGGCCGCGTAGTCGACGTACTCGTTGGCACTACCCAGCACGGCGGCGCGGGATGACACATTGACGATCGCGCCGCCCGACCCGCCGTGCCGCACGGACATCCGCCGCACGGCTGCCCGCGTACACAGAATCGTGCCGACGAGGTTGACGGCTACGACCCGCTCGATGCGCTCGGTGGCGAAGTCCTCGAGCCGCTGCCGGGGGCCGACGATGCCTGCGTTGTTCACCAGCGCGTTCGGCGCCCCGAGTTCGTCTCCTACGGTGTCGAACAAACGCTGGACGTCGTCGGCATCCGCGACGTCCGCCTGGACCGCCAGCGCCCGCACGCCGGCCTGTTCGCAACGCTGCACGACCTGGCGGGCGGCGTCCGGTCGTTCGCGGTAGCTCAACGCCACGTGCCAGCCACGTCGGGCGGCCAGCATCGCGGTCGCCGCCCCGATTCCGCGACTGCCTCCAGTGATCGATCACCACCGTGCCAGGCATGTCAGGCTCGCATGTCGGCGATCAGCTCGTCGAGCATGCGCCGGGCTCGCCTGCGGCTCGACTCGCGCGACTCCTCGAAACCACCGGCGATGAGGCCGATGCCGCACAGCAACGCCACGATGCGCTCCGCTTCGTGCTTCACGTCCACGTCGGACGGCAGCTCGCCCTGGTCGGCGGCCTGCTCCAGGAGCGTGGTGATCACCTGCCGGATCGCCTCGAACCCCAGCGACGAGCCTTCTTCCTTGAGGAACCGGGCCGCGGCGGGATGGCCCCAGAACGAGATGAGCACCATCCAGCACTCCTGCATCTCGTCGTCCAGCGGCAGCAGTGTCTCGGCCACCGCCTCCACCGCGGCGAGCCCGCGCTTGCCGTGCCTGGCCTCGTTGACCCGGCGGGCGATCCGCTTGGTGTTGGCCCGGATCACCGCGGTCATCACTTCGGCCTTGTCGTCGAAGTAATGGGTGACCGCGCCGGTCGACACGCCGGCCTCCAGGGCGATGGCGCGCATCGTCGCCGCCGACACACCGTTCGACGACACCAGCCGCCATGCCGCGTCGACGATCCGCTGCCGTGCTGCCGGGTCCTTGAGCTGCCTGGTCACTCGGGGAATGGTATCGGCTGATCAACCGGTGAGGACGCGGCCTTGGTAGGCCTCGGCGAGCATCAGCGCCAGCTCGGTCGGCAACCTCCGCTCGGTCAGCGACCTGCCGAGCACCTGCTCGATCTGCCGCAACCGGTACAGCACGGTGTTCTTGTGCAGCCCGAGCTCGGTGGCCGCGCGGCGGGCGCTGCCGCCCACCCGCAGGTAAGCCAGCGCGGTCTGCCGGAGCCGTGCCTCCAGCACGCCGGGCCGGGCGAGCTGGCCCAGCTCCCGTCGGACGAGTGCACGCATGGCTTCTTCGTCCTCGGACAGGCAGCTCAGCACCTCGACGTCGGTGTAGAGCGTCACTTGCGGTGGGTCCGCGAGGCGGGTGACCACACGTTGCGCCCGGAGCGCTTCGCGGTGACTGCTCCGCAGGCCCGGCACACCGAGCGCAGGCATGCCGACCGCGATGCGGAGGCCCCGGTCGGCCCGCAGAGCGGCGATCTCCCCGATGGCGGCGAGCGTGGGGGCGGGCCCGGTGGCCAACCATGCCCACACGGTGTGGGCGTCGGCGCGAATGGTCAGCGGCCGGGGCGCGTCCACCGCGGCGGCCGCTTCGACGGCGACCGACTCGAGACGCTCGCTGGTGTCGATCCCGCCTGCGTCGCCCGCCCACACCACCAGGGCGGTCTGCCAGCGGCGCACGTTGTGGCCGAGCCGAACCGTGGCCTCGTCGGCGGACAGCTGGTCACCGCGCAGGATGGCCTGCACCGTCTCGGTCCGGCGAGCCAGTGCGCCGCGCATCCGCCGCTCGGATTCCTCCCCGTGCGCGGCGGCCAGGACGTCGAGGTTGTGGTCGAGCACCCGGCTGGACTGCTCCCACAGGAACGTCAGCACCCGCATCCGCAGGTCGCCGTCGTCGATCTGGTCGGCGACGCTGTGCATCACCTTGCGCCAGAACACGCGCTGCCCGATCCGGTACAGCCGCATCAACTGCCCGACGTCGTGCCCGTGCCGGGCCAGCGTGCGCGCGAATTCCACCGCGGGTGGCGGGAACTCGAACTCGCTCGCCGGGTCTTTGGCCATCTCGGCCAACAGGTGCGCGATCAACGCCCCGGTGCTCGCCTGCAGATCGCGCAGCACGTCCGGCTCTTCGGCCAGCTGCGGCACTTCGTTGAGCAGTTCCCGGTTGAGCTGCCCGACCAGCGCCTCGAGTTCGTCGACCTTGAGCATGTCGCCGGCGAAGGTCTCGATCCACGCCTGCACGTCGGCTTCCGGGCGGGCTAGTTCGCGCATACCGATCCCCTTCGCACGACGACGGGTGTTTGGGCCAGAACGTACAACACCACCGAGGCGATCTGGCCGGTCAGCTCAAGCTCGGTCGGCGTGATGCGGCTCATACTCGACCGGTGTGCGGGTTGTCGGGACGAAGGAGAGGCCATGGCTTCCAGGACGGTTTCACTTGCGGGCAAGGTAGTCGCGATCACCGGGGGCGCGCGGGGCATCGGCAAGGCCACCGCAGCGGCCTTCCTGGACCAGGGCGCCGCGGTCGTCATCGGTGACATCGACGACGAACTGGCGAGCAAGACCGCGGTCGAACTGGGTGCCCGGCCGGGCGCACAGGTCACCGGGCTGCCGCTGGACGTCACCGACCGCGACTCGTTCGCCCGGTTCCTCGACGAAGCGGACGCCGCGTTCGACGCGCCGGTCGACGTGCTGGTGAACAACGCCGGGATCATGCCGACCGGCCTGCACGTCGACGAAGCCGAGCGGATGACCGACCGGCAGCTCGACATCAACCTGCGCGGTGTGATCACCGGCAGCAAGCTTGCGGTCACCAGGTTTCTGCAGCGCGGCAGCGGGCACCTGGTCAACATCGCCTCGCTGGCCGGCGTGACCGGTTATCCCGGGCTGGCGACCTACTGCGCCACCAAGCACGGCGTCGTCGGCTTCACCGAAGCGCTGTGGGGCGAGCTGCACGACGGCCCGGTCGGCATCTCGATGGTGCTGCCCGCGGTGGTGCGCACCGAGCTGTCCGCAGGGGCGAACGTCCCCCGCTCGATGGAGCGCCTCACCACCGTGAACCCGGAGGATGTCGCCGCGGCCGTGGTCGACGCGGTGGTGCACGACCGCCCGAAGGTCGTCGTGCCGAAATCCGCCGGGGTCATGCTGGCCTCGATGTCCCTGCTGCCCACGCGCGCGAAATTCGCGCTGGGCCGCTGGATGAAGCTCGACGTCATGTTCACCGAGTCCGACCCGGTCGCCCGGGCCCGGTACCACCAGCGCATCGCTGGCCAGGAGCAGTCGTCATGACCGCGATGTTCACCGTTCGATCGCCCGCCGACGGCACGCCCCTCGCGGAGGTGCCCGAGCAGGGCCCGCACGACGTTGCCGCCACGGCGCAGGAGTTGCGCGAAGCGCAAACCGAGTGGGAAGCGATCGGTTTCCCCGGTCGGGCCCGCTGGCTGCGGCGTTACCGCGACTGGCTGCTGGACAACGAAACCGCGCTGGGCAAGACGCTGCAGTCGGAGACCGGCAAGCCGTGGTTCGAGGCGACCATCGAGGTCCCGTACGTCGTCGAGGTGATCAACTACTACACCAAGAACGGCGCCCGGTTCCTCGCCGAGGAGACGCCGCGGCCACACAACGCGATCACGATGACCAAGCGGTCGCAGGTGCTGCTGCGGCCGTATCCGCTGGTCGGGATCATCACGCCGTGGAACTTTCCGCTGGCGTTGGCGCTGATGGACGGCGTGCCCGCGCTGGCGGCAGGGGCCGCCGTCATGGTGAAGCCGTCCGAGTTCACCCCGCTGGTGACCAGACAAGCCGTCGCGGGTTGGGCGGAGATCGGCGCCCCGCCGGTGTTCGCCTGCGTGACCGGGCACGGGCCGACGGGCGCGGCCGTGGTGGACAACGTCGACTACGTGCAGTTCACCGGCTCGACCCGGACCGGACGGATCATCGGCGCCCGGGCGGCCGAGCGGCTCGTCCCGTTCAGCCTGGAACTCGGCGGCAAGGACGCCATGCTGGTGCTGGACGATGCCGACGTCGACCGAGCCGCCAACGCCGCGGTGTGGGGCGCCATGTGCAACTCGGGCCAGATGTGCACGTCGGTCGAACGCGTCTACGTCCTCGCGCCGGTCTACGACGAGTTCGTGGCGAAGGTCGTCGACAAGGTGCGGACGCTCCGTCAGGGGCGGGATGACCAGAGCTACCGCTTCGACGTGGGGTCGCTGGCCAACGAGAACCAACTGGCCGTCGTGGAGCGGCATGTCGAGCATGCGTTGAACAACGGCGCCAAAGCGCTCACCGGCGGCAAGCGCGCGGAAGGCGGCACGTTCTACGAGCCGACGGTATTGGTCGACGTGCACCACGGCATGACGTGCATGCGCGAAGAGACCTTCGGTCCGACGCTGCCGATCATGAAGGTGGACGACGTCGACGAAGCGGTGCGCCTGGCCAACGAGTCCAGCTACGGACTGTCGGCGACAGTCTGGAGCACGAACACCGCACGCGCCGAGCAGGTGGCCCGGCGGCTGGAGGCGGGTTCGGTGAACATCAACGACATGTTCACCAACCTGTTCGCCCTGCCCGTCCCGCAGGCGGGGTGGAAACAGTCCGGAGTGGGCTTCCGCAACGGGGGCGCGGCAGGCATCCGGAAGTACTGCCGTCCGCAGTCCATCGTGAGCGCGCGGGTGGCGCCCCGCTCCGAGCCGACGTGGTACCCGTACTCGCCGGTGAAGAGCAAGATGCTGGCGAGAGTGATGCGTTTCACGATGGCTCGTGACGTGCTCCGGCGGCTCGGTCTGCGCTGAGCCGTCGGCGCTCCGGCCCGAGACCGCGTCCGGGCGTCATCCGAAGATGATCTTGCTTGGCCGGAAAATCTCCGGCACAACAACAAGTGCGGCGAAGATTCTTTGGTCACTGTCCGCGTACGGCCTCGCGCGAAGAGAGATCAACTCGTCTCAATGAGGGTGTGCACGGACAGCTACGACGACCTTGCGTAGAGAATTGTTCCCCAAACCTCTTCCGTCTTTCACCCAGACGAGTAGTATCGCCGCGGACGAAGCAACGAAACGGTAACAGCCACTGGGTCGGCCCCCGACGGCCCGGAGAGAGGTTTTCACCGTGTCGGACACCCCGCCCGATATGCCCCGACGCGACTACGTCACGGTCGCCGAACTGATCGACCGCGAGCGCACCCCCACCGAGGACTACCCGTGGGCTGCGCCCGAACGGCGCCCACAGGCGCTCACCCCGGTCACCGACCTGTTGCGCCGTGAGGGAGTCCGCATCGACGGACTGGTCGACGAAGGTGAGACGCTCGCCGCCGCTCCGCAGGAGCTGCCGAGCCCCGAGGACGAGGAGCGCCCCGCGAACAAGCGCGGGCACAAGGTCGCCGCGATGGCCGGCGTCGCCGCCTTGTCCGGTCTGACCATCGCCGGTCTGATCGCGCTGAGCCCGAGCGGCTCGGCACCCACGTCCAACTCGGCAGCGCCGGGCGGTGACGGTACCCAGGCGGGTACGTCGCCCGCCGATGGCGGCAGCACCGCCCCCAGCTCCACGCAGTTGAAGCGGGCCAGCAGCGAGAAGACGCCCGCCCCCGCAGCGGGCCGACAGGACGTGGACCAGTCCCACCAGGGCGGCGCCACCCCGGGCAGCGCCACGCAGCAGCCCGGTGGCGGAGGCGCCCCGGCCCCGAAGACCGGCGCGGCCGGCTCGCATCAGGCGCCGGACACCGCGCAGGGTCAGCAGCCCGGCGGCCAGGCGGACGGGGACACCGGCACCACGCAGCCGGCGCCGGAGGCCCCGGAGCCGACCTCCCCGCCGAAGGAGACCCAGCCGCAGCAGCCGCCACAGAGCAAGCCGAAGCCGCGCAACCCGGTCGGCGGCCTCGTCGGCGGTGTCACCGACACCCTCGGCAAGACGGTCGAGGGCGTGACCGGCCTGCTGGGTGGCGTACTGGGCACCACCTCGGCACCGGAGAGCTCGTCCAGCGTGGCCCCGGACGAGGAGCCCGACCCGACGACCGGCTCGAAGTCCGGCACGCTCGACGTGAACTGACCGAGCGTCCCCGCACAACCGCAGACCAACATCCCGCACCACCCCCAACGACCCGCCGCTTTTCCCCCCACCCCCAGCGGCGGGTCGTTGTCATGCCGGCGCTGAACCATGCCTGTCCGTACCACCTCGCCCGGCCCGCCAGTCCCACCTCGGACCTCGCGTCCGGCCGTTCGTTCTGCGCGCTGATCGACCGAAGCGGCAATAGGCTGTGGCTCATGACACACCGGCCGCTCCGTGCACTCGCGACGCGTCACCGCCGCACCGGCCTGGCGGAAGTGGTTGCGTCATGACCGCCACCGAGTCCAATCCGGCGGCCACGGCCGCCGACGAGCAGGAAGCCAAGATCCGGCGGACCCGCACGGCGGACAAGCGCAAGCGGTCGCAAGCCGTGTGGGAACGGCCGCTGGACTTCGTCGACGTCGCGATGCTCGTGCTGGCCGTGCTGTCCGTCGGCCTGCTGCTCTACGTCACGGTGATCGACCGAACCAACGCCGGCGCCACCTGGGTGTTCGTGGTCGACACGACCATTTGCGCGATCTTCGCGGTGGAGTTCGTCTGGCGCTGGCGCAAAACCGGCTGGCAGCCGATGTATCCGCTCAGCCACTGGTACGAGGTGATCGGGATGATCCCGATCGCCAACCCGGCGGTGCGCAGCTTCCGGCTGCTGCGGGTCATCGTCGTCGCGGTCCGGGTCGCGCGGCTCGTCTACCGGGTGTTCGGCGAGCGCTTCACCAACCGGTTGGTCGATCAACTCACCGATCCGGTGGTGGAGGCCATCAAGCGCCCGGTGATTCTGATGGTGCTCGACGAAGTGGTCAAGGTGGTCGAGACCGGCAACATCCCGCTCGGCCTGGCCGCGGCACTGCGGGAGAACTCCGACGAGCTCGAGCAGCTGGTGGTCGAGAAGCTCAACGAGGATCCGACCACCGGGCGGCTGGCCATGCTGCCGTTCTCCGATCGCATCACGCGCGCCATGATCGAGACGACGCTGCGCGTCGTGCTCGAGGTGTTGGCCGACCCGCGCGTGGACGAGTTCGTCACCGACGTGGTCAGGCAGAACCAGCAGCGCATCCGGGAGGACGTGCTCAACCGCCTGGAGAACGCGGACTGATCAACGCTCGGTGATCGGCGGCGGGTTGGACACACGGATGCCGCTGCCGCCGAAGTGCTTCTGCACCGACGCCCGCCACTCGCCGGTGTCGATCATCTCCTGCAGCGCGGCGTTGACCGCGCGCCGCCCGTCGACGTCGCCCTTCGGCAGGCCGATGCCGTAGCGCTCGACGGAGAACTGCTTGCCGACGATCTTCAGCAGCTCGGGGTGCTCGGCGACGTAGCCGGCCAGGATCGCTTCATCGGTGGTGACCGCGTCGACCAGGCCGGCGAGCAGCGCGGTCACACAGTCCGGCTCGCGCGGGTACTCGACCAATGTGACCCGCTTGGCGAAGCGCGCCTTGACTTCCTCGGCCGACGTCGTGCCGGTCACCGAGCAGAGCTTCTTGCCGTCCAGCGAGCTCGGCCCGGTGATGTCGGTGGTCTTCTTCCGCACCATGAGCGACTGGCCGGTGACGAAGTACGGCCCGGCGAACAGCACGTTCTTCTTGCGCTCCGCCGTGATGGAGAACGTGCTGATCACCATGTCGACCGCGCCCGAGGTCAGCACTTCCTCGCGCTCGGCGGCCACCACGTCGCGCCACGTGATGTCGTCCGGGTCCACGCCGAGCTCGGCGGCGACGAACCGGCCCACGTCGATGTCGAAGCCGACGAAGCGGCCGTCCAGCGTGCGTTCGGACAGGCCTGGCTGGGTGAAGCGCGTGCCGATGACCAGCGTCCCGGTGTCCGCCGCCTTGGTCACCACGGAGTCCTCCGCAGCGGAGGGCGTGCAACCGGACAGCGCCGTGCAGATCAGCACGGCCACTGCCGCCAACGCCCCGGAACGCCGCACTGCACCTCCCACACAGCCCACACGCGCGGCCCCATAGCCTAGATGAGCCTCGACCGGGTTACTGAGCATCTCGGGTGCCACGGCGGCAGGAATGTCGACGTCGGTCACGATCGACAGGAGCGAACGAAGACGATGGGCGGAGCCGAACGAGCCGAACGCCGCAGGCGGCGGGAGCTGGCCGCGCAGCGGGCGACCCAAGCCACTCGGACACGCAAGTCCGCCACCGGCGCACCACCCCAGCCCGACCGAGCCCGAGTTCGCAAAGTCGCCTTGACCATCACCGCGGTTGCGGCGGCCGTCGCGCTGATCGTTCTCGCTGCGCTCTGGTACTACGCGGACAAGAACACCACCGAGGGCCGCGCGATCCCGGTGGTCCGCAGCGACGAGGTGCCCGAGTCACGCGACGGCGCCGTGGTGGTGGTCGGGGACGCGAAGGCGCCGATCACCATCGACATCTATGCCGATTTCCTTTGTCCGGCGTGCGGCCAGTTCCACGAGCGGGACGGGAAGAAGATCGCCGATCGGGTGCAGGCAGGCGAGCTGCGGGTCCGCCGGCACATGGTGCCGATGCTCGTAGAGGCGTCCGATCCGCCCGGCTACTCGATGGACGCGGCCAACGCGGCGCTGTGCGCGGCCGACGAAGGCAAGTTCACCCCGTTCCACGACAGCCTGTTCGCCAACCAACCGGAGGAAGGCAAGCGCGGCTGGGACAAGGGTCAGTTGACCGAGCTGGGCAGCAAGCTGGGGCTGGGCGGGAAGTTCGCCGACTGCGTCGCCAAGCGGACCTACCACCGTGAGCTGGACCAGTCGTTCGCGACCGCACGCAAGGAAATCCCCGAGTTCGTCACCCCGACCGTGATCGGCCCGGACGGGCGCATCGACGTCAGTGAACCGGGCTGGCTGGACCGGCTGGGCTGAGCTCAGGCCGCCGCGAGTTGGCTCTCCTCGGGCAGGGCGCCCTCGACGCGACGGCGGGTCGGCTTCCGTGCCGGGATCACCAACGCAAGCACCGCAGCGAGAGCGGCGACACCGCATCCGATCAGGAAACTCACCAGGAACCCGGTTGCGCTCGGCACCTGGTAGCCGCCCACGCTGATGGTGAGGTTTGCCAGCACGACACCGATGACCGCCGATGACGTCGACGTGCCGATCGAGCGCATGAGAGTGTTCAGGCCGTTCGCCGACGCCTTCTCGTGCGCAGGCACCGCGCCGAGGATCAGGGTGGGCATGGCGCCGTAGGCGAGCCCCACACCGCAGCTGGCGACGAACGCGCCGATCACCAGGCCGGCCAACGAGCTCATGACGAGCGCCAGTGTCGCGTAGGCGACGGCCAGAACGGTGGCGCCGATGGCGAGCGTGATCTTCGGGCCGAATCGCTTGGTGATGCGCGCGCCGACGGGCGACATGATGGACATGGCCAACCCGCCCGGCGCGATCCACAAGCCCATGGCGAGCATGCTCAAACCCTGCCCGTAGCCGGTCGCGGCGGGCATCTGCAGCAGCTGCGGAATGATCAGCATCTGGCTGTACATGGCGAAGCCGACCAGGATGGACGTCAGGTTGGTCAGCAGGACGACCGGCTTGCCCGTGGCGCGCAGGTCCACCAGCGGCGCGGAGGCGCGCAGCTCCCACCAGGCCCACACCAGCAGGATGAGCACCGCGGCGGCGAACAGGCCGACCACCAGCGTGGACGTCCAGCCCCACTCGGCGCCCCGGGAGATCGGTAGCAGGAGCGCGATGAGGCCGCAGCCGAGGCCGACCGCTCCGACGAAGTCGAACCGACGGCGGTCGATTCCCCTGGACGGTGGCGGGACCAGCCAGGCGACGAGCACGAACATCACAGCAGCGAACGCCACGATCAGCCACAGCAGCATCCGCCACGAGGCGAACTGGGCGACCGCCGCGGAGAACGGCAGGCCGATCGCGCCGCCGATGCCGAGCGAGGAGCTCATCAGCGAGATCGCGGCGGGGCGACGGTCCTCCGGCAGCAGGTCGTGCAGCATCGAGATGCCCAGCGGGATGATGCCCATGGCCATCCCCTGCAAGCCCCGGCCCGCCACCATCACCGGCACGGTGGTGGCCAGCGCGCACAGCACCGAGCCCATGATGAGCGGGATCAGGCACGCCAGCAGCATCCGCTTCTTGCCGTACATGTCGGCGAGCTTGCCCGCGACGGGGGTCGACACGGCGCCCACGAGCAGCGTGATGGTGATGATCCAGGACGTGTCGCTGGCCGGTGCGTGAAAGATCTTGGGAAGCGAAGCGACCAGCGGCACCACGAGGGTCTGCATCATCGCCACGACGGTGCCCGTCACCGCAAGCAGGCCGACGAGCACATTCGGGCGTACCGACTTGCGCGCACGCACGAACGCAGGCTCGGACACGAAGCTCCTCGCAAGGACGGAAGTGGTGAGATCGCCACGGGCGACAGTGCCTGGCGCAAACATGTGCATGATACACAACTCGTGCATGATGCACATCGCTCTATGCTCTGTGACGTGGACGACAAGGCGATCGCGGTGATCGAGTACGAGTCGATGATTTTCGGCCGTCATCTGGCCGGCCTGCCCGGTCGGACGCGGCGCACCGGCGGGGTGCTCGACCACAGCGCGTACAGCCTGCTGAGCATCCTGCAGGCGCGTGGGCCGTCGAGCATCCGGGAGCTGACAGCGGTGACCGGCCTGGATGCGTCGACGCTCAACCGGCAGACCGCGGCTCTGCTGCGGGAGAACTACGCGGTCCGGATCCCCGACCCTGCGGGCGGGTTGGCGCGCAAGTACCAGATCACCGACCACGGGGAGCGCACGCTGCGCGAGGAGCGGGAGGCCAGCCGCGCCGCGCTTGCCGGGCTCATCGCGGATTGGAGCGAGACCGACCGCGCGACGTTCGCCGAGCTGCTGCGCCGGCTCAACGACGCCATCGAGCAGCACGTCGGGCGACACTGGCCCCGGCCGTCGTGATCGCGGCCGGACGCCGCCTCGGTGCAAAGCCCCCACGCCCGTCATCGCCGCCCGGATGCCGCCTCGGCACAAAGGAGCGCGGCACGCGCACGTCGCGATCGCCCCGGATGCCGCCTCGGCGCATTTCGAGGCCCCGGCGAGATCACCGAAAGCGGCGTGCTGTACGGTATGACCACCAGCAAGGGGCTGTGGCGCAGCTGGTAGCGCACCACACTGGCAGTGTGGGGGTCACGGGTTCGAGTCCCGTCAGCTCCACCCGAACAAGCCTGATGAACGAGGCCATCCGCGGTTCGCGGGTGGCCTTTTTCGTTCCTGGAGCCATCCGGTGCGATCTGCCGGCTGGGCGGGCTCGCTGATCATTCCGGCACCACCCGAGCATCGATGTGGAAATCCAATTGACGCCCGCCGGATGCGACGGTCGAATGACCGCGATGAGCACGACGCAGATGCACCCTGATCAGCTGTCCATCGACGAGGGGCTCGTCCAGCGCCTGATCGCCGCGCAGTTCCCGCAATGGGCGGACCTGTCCGTGGAGCGGGTTCCGTCCGGGGGCACGGTCAATGCTCTGTATCGGCTGGGCGACACCATGGTGGTGCGACTGCCGCTGGTGACGGATGCCGCGGCGGATCTGGCGCGGGAGCTGGAGTGGCTGCCGCGTCTTGCGCCCCACCTGCCCATCACCATCCCGCACGTGCTGGCGGTCGGGGAACCGACCGACGACTATCCCACGCAGTGGGCGGTGTACCGCTGGCTGGACGGAAAGAACCCCGACCCGGACGCGCTGAGCAAACCGGCACAGCTGGCCAGGGACCTGGGCGAGTTCGTCGTCGCGATGCGCAGTGTCACCCTGCCGGGCGCGCCGCGGGCCCACCGGGGCGGGCCGCTCGCCTTGCTCGACGAAGAGACACGGTCGGCCATCGAGGAGCTTCGTGGTCTTCCGGAGGAAAGCATCGACTGCGATGCGGCGACCGCGGCCTGGGAGCAGGCGCTGCGCGCCCCGGAATGGGACGGCCTACCGGTGTGGCTGCACGCCGACCTGCTGCCGGCCAACGTGCTCATCGCCGACGGCCGGTTGACGGCCGTGATCGATTTCGGCACCACGGGGGCAGGCGACCCGGCCTGCGATCTCTTCCCGGCATGGACCCTGTTGCCCGCCGAGGCGCGGCAGACCTTTCGCCAGGTAGTGAACGTGGACGACGCCACCTGGACCAGAGGCCGCGGCCGGGCGCTCTCCCAAGCCTTGATCGCGCTGCCCTACTACCGCGTCACCAACCCGGCGATGGCGCACAACGCCTGTCACGTAATCCGAGCGGTGCTGGAAGAGCTCTGACAGCGCCCCGGACCGCCCACGACGGCGCTGACGACGAAGCCTTGCTGCCTGTGTAATTCGTGCGGCTTGTGCGCGCATTTATTCGAGCCGAGGAAAAACGACAGGAAAGGCCCGACGAGGCCGGAACCCGAACACGGTGACCAGTCCGACCACTCATCGGTCATACACAAAGTAGACGTCAGTCACCCTGAGTCGCCCATTGCGGTACTTCTCGGTGAGAGATCACCACAAAGCGCCGGAGGCCGGTAACTGTCGGCGGAAAAGCGGCGAATAAGTGGATGCGTCTCGATCCAGAGGAGAACCTGTTCCACGATGACTTATCCGCCGGGCCAGCACGGGCTGCCGTATCAGTCACACGGGCAGCCGAACCATCACCAATACGACCAGCAGAGCCAGCCACAGCAACCACCTGGATGGCAGCCACCACCTCCGCAGCAGCCACCCGGATGGCAGGCAGCACCCCCTCCGCCGCCGCAGCAATACGGATGGCAGCCCGCCCCACCACCAAGTCCGCAACCGGCCAACAAGGGCGGTAAAGCCGGAGGTGCCGTCGGCACGATCCTCGCCATCGTCGCGGCCGTCTGGCTCATCGGCCAAGCAGGCTCCGACTCCGACTCTTCATCGGCTGGCCCGGGCCAGGACACCGCCGCCGTCGACGAAGCATCCACGGACAGCTCCGGACCTGCTCCGAAAGGCAGCGCGGTCCGCGACGGCAAATTCGAGTTCACCGCACGCAAGGTCGACTGTGGCAAACGTCGAATCGGCTCCGAATACCTCGACAAGCGGGCACAGGGTCAGTTCTGTCTCGTGCATGTCAAGGTCGCCAACATCGGGTCGGAGCCACAGCTGTTCGACGACTCCAACCAGAAAGCTCTCGACGCTTCCGGTAACGAGTACGCCGCGGACACCGAAGCCGGGATCTACCTGGAGAATTCAGAAGCGTTTCTGAACGAGATCAACCCTGGGAACAGCGTGAACGGCATCCTGGTGTTCGACGTACCAAAGGGCACGAAGCTGACTGCGATGGAGTTTCACGACTCGCCTTTCAGCGGCGGCGCGCAAGTATCGCTGCGCTAGCTGACCGGTATTCTGCGGAGATCCCGGAACCTTCGATCTGCGAACATCGCGAGTCGGGGGCCGGGTCTCTGCCCCGACGACCACGTCGTCTGAACGGCATCGCGCGTCGGCGAGGCGGCAGGATCTGGCGCCTCACCCACGGGGAAACCCGGCTGGGCCCGGACACTTCCGAGCGTAAAAGCCCTCAGCATCGTCGTGTCCCCACGGCGAACGCCCTCTGACCGCGACCGGGTCAGAGGGCGTTCGTCGGGACGCTCAGCCGGCGTGCGAGTCCACCTTCGGCCGGGCGAACTTGCGCACCAGCCGCGCGATGAGCGGCCACAGCAGAATCGCCGCGATGACGCAATAGACCACGACGGAGAACGTGGTGTTCACCAGCCCACCGAGGTCACCGCCGGACAACTGCAACGCCCGCCGCAACTGGTTCTCCACACTCGGGCCGAGGATCACCGCGATGATCGCGGGCAGCACCGGCAGCCCGAACCGGCGCATCATCAACCCGATCAGGCCGATGACCAGCAGCATCACCAGGTCCACCACGTCCGAGCTCACCGCGTAGGCACCCACACTGGCGAAGAACAGGATCCCGGCGTACAGGTACGGCCGCGGGATCCGCAGCAGCCTGGCCCACAGCGGCGCCAACGGCAGGTTCAGCAGCAACAACAGCGTCAGCCCGATGAACAGGCTGGCGATCAACGCCCACACCAGCTCCGACTCCCGCTCGAACAACAGCGGACCGGGCTGGATGCCGTACTGCTGGAACGCGGCCAGCATCACCGCCGCCACCGCCGTGGTCGGCAGGCCGAGCGTGAGCATCGCGGTCAGCGTCCCCGCCGCCGACGCGCTGGCCGTCGACTCCGGGCCCGCCACACCTTCGATCGCGCCCTTGCCGAACTCGTCCTTGCGCCGCGACAGCCGCTTCTCCGTCACATACGACAGGAAGGTCGGGATCTCCGCCCCACCCGCGGGCACCGCACCGAACGGGAACCCGATCACCGGACCGCGCAGCCACGGTTTCCACGAGCGCCGCACGTCGTCCCGGTTCAGCCACGGCCGCCCCACCGGGATCGGCTTGCCCGCGGTGCGCCGCAGATTCGCGGCGACCCACAGCGCCTCCCCCACGGCGAACAACCCGACGGCCACGACCACGACGTCGATGCCGTCGACCAGATGCAGCGACCCGAACGTCAGGCGCTGCTGCCCGGTGACCGGGTCGAGCCCGATCAATCCGATCGTCAGCCCGATGGCCAGCGAGGCGAACCCGCGCACCCGGGACTTGCCCAGCACCGACGTCACGGCGATGAACGCCAGCAGCATCACCGCGACGAAGTCCGGCGCGCCGATGTTCACCGCGAAGTCGGCGACCAACGGCGCCAGCGCGACCAGCAAAATCGTTCCGACCATGCCGCCGACGAAATGTCCGATGGCCGCCGTGGCCAGCGCCTGCGCGCCGCGGCCTTTCTTCGCCATCGGATGGCCTTCGATGGCCGTCACCACCGCGGCCGTCTCCCCCGGCGTGTTCAACAGGATCGACGTGGTCGAACCGCCGAACATGCCGCCGTAGTAGATGCCGGCGAACATGATGAACGCGCCGGTCGCCTCGATGCTGTAGGTGATCGGCAGCAGCAGCGCCACCGCCATAGCGGGCCCGATGCCGGGCAGCACCCCGATCGCCGTGCCGAGCAGCACGCCCAGCGCGGCCAGCAGCAGGTGCTCGACAGTCAGCGCGGTGGCGAATCCGTCGAGCAGGTTGCTGAGCACGTCCACTCAGATCACCCCGTCCAGCGGCCCGAGCGGCAGCGGAACGCCCAGCGAGTAGGCGAACAGCAGGTAGGTCAGCACCGTGACGGCGACCGCGATCAGGCCGTCGCGCAGGTACCGGCGGCTACCCAGCGCGTAGACCGAACCCCAGAAGAGCACGGTCCCGGACACCAGGAAACCCGCCGTGTCGATCAGCACGATGTTCGCGGCGAACGCGGCGGCCAGCAGCAACACCGTGCGCCACTCCGGTGGGACCGACAGGTCGATGTCCTCACCGGACTCGGCCTCTCCGCGGCCACCCCGCAGCACGTCGACGGCCAGCAACACGGCGGTCACCAGCAGCAGTCCGCCCACGATGTAGGGCACGACGTCCGGCCCGATCGGCCCGAACTGCCCGATCGCCGGGGGCAGGCTCGCCGCTTCGACGATGACCAGGACGCCCAGCACCGCCAGGAATCCTGCGACGCCCAGCTCCGACTTCCCGGCCAGCCGTCCGGTCAGGTTCCGCGTGCTCATGACGACGACAGCCCCAGATCGCTCAGCACCGTCTCGACCTGCTCGTTCTGTTCCTTCAGGAACGCGCCGAACTGCTCACCGATCTGGAACGCGTCGGTCCAGCCGTTGTTCTCCAGCGCCTGCTTCCACTCCTTCGAGTCGTGCATGCGCTGCACGGTGTCGATCAGCTTCTTGCGGTCGGAGTCGCTGATCCCCGGAGGCGCCACGATCCCGCGCCAGTTGGTGAACTGGACGTCCAGCCCCGCCTCCTTCAGCGTCGGCGCGTCGATGCCCTCGACTCGCTTGTCGCTGGTCACCGCCAGCACCCGCAGCTGACCGGCGTCGATCTGGTCGCGCCATTCGCTGACGCCGGACACCCCGAAGGCGAGCTTGTCACCGAGGATGGCCGCGAGCAGGTCACCACCGCCGTCGTAGGAGACGAAGTTGACCTTCTTCGGCTGGATGCCAGCTCCCTTGGCGGTCAGCATGGCCGCCAGGTGGTCCGGCCCACCGCGCGACGAGCCACCGCCGACGGCCAGGCCGGCGGGATCGGCCTTCCAGTCCGCCAACAGCTGCTCGATGTTCTTGTACTTCGACTTGGCCGACACCGCGATGATGTCCGGCTCCTCGATGAGCTTGGCGATCGGCGTGGTGTCCTGCAGCGTGGCGGGCGACTTGTTGGTGAAGACGCTGCCGACCACGCCAAGCCCCATGGACATCAGCAGCTTGCCGTTGCCCTTCTCGCCGACCAGCCTGCCGAGACCGACCGTGCCACCCGCGCCGGGCAGGTTGAACACCTCGACGTTGCGCGCCAGCCCGGACTCCTCGAGCACCTTCGCGGCCGTGCGTGCGGTGATGTCGTACCCACCGCCGGGCGAGTTGGGCACCATGATCCGCATACCGGAGAGCTTGTCGCCGGACCCGGCGTTCGCTCCGCACCCGGCGAGCAGGAGCAGTGCCACGATCACGGCAGCCGCGCTGCGTACCTTACCGCGCACCTTCATGTCATCCCTGCCTTTCGTCAGACTGCCTGGCATGGTGGGGGCTGACGCGATGTGTCGTCTGCGTTACGTCCGCTGCGGTCGTTGTGGTCGTTTTGTTCACAGCGCACTGTCTTCCGGGCTCGTTCCCGGCACGCCACACTGAACCATCCCCCTGATCGGCCAGGAGGTGCACGCGGGTGGGCAAGAAAGGCTCGCTCGGCCGAAAGGTGCTGGCGCTGCAGCTGCTCATCGTGCTCGGGCTGCTCGCGGCGGTGGTGGCGGTCAGCGTCGCGCAGTCGCGGGACACGTTCCGCCGGACCGAGGGCCGGAAACTGCTGAGCATCGCAGAAAGCGTGGCCGCCAACGCCTCCGTCGGGCAGACGTTGAGCGCTCCGGCGGCGGCGCAGGACGTCGCGCCGTTCGCGGAGAACGCGCGGGCGTTGTCCGGGGTGAGCGCGGTGGTCATCGCCGACCGCGACGGACGTGTGCTGACGTCCCCGGACCCTGACGCGGTGGGCCGCCCGCTCCCCCGCGGCGAGTCGACGGTGTTCGACGGCCGCGCGTGGGTCGGGGAGATCGACGGCGACATCGTCGCGCACGTGCCGGTGATCAACGACGATCAGCAGCTCGTCGGGTACGTGGCCGCCCACCAGGCGCAGCCTTCGGTGTGGCAGGCGATCACCGAGTCGCCCGCGGAGATGCTGGCCATGCTGGGGATCGCCACCGGCTTGGGTGCGGCCGCGTCGGTGTGGCTGGCGTGGTGGGTGAAGAAGCAGACGCTCGGCCTCGAGCCGGTGGAGATCGTCGGACTGGTCGAGCACCGTGAGGCGATGCTGCACGGCATCAAGGAGGGCGTGGTCGGCCTGGATCAGCAGCACCGGGTGACGTTGCTCAACGACCAGGCGGCCAAGCTGCTGTCGCTGACGTCCGAGGCGGTCGGCAGGCGGGTCGACGAACTGGGACTCAACGAACGGCTGGTCGACGTGCTCACCGGTCGCGCGGAAGGCGCCAACCAGATCGGTTTGCGGCGCGGGCGCGTGCTGGTCATGAACCGGATGCCGATCACCAGGGACGGCACGCAAATCGGCTCGGTGGTGACGTTGCGCGATCACACCGAGCTCGAGCAACTGCGCGATCAGCTCGACGCCACCCGCACCACGACGGAGACCCTGCGGGCGCAGGCGCACGAGTTCAGCAACACGCTGCACACCATCGCCGGGCTGATCGAACTGGGCGAGTACGACGACGTGAAACGGTTCGTGACGCGGGTGTCCGACGCGCGCGGGCAGCTGCAGTCCGAAGTCACCGGCAAGATACGCAACTCCGCGGTCGCCGCGTTGCTGGTCGCCAAGGCGAGCCAGGCGGCCGAGCACAACGTGGCACTCCGGCTTACCCCGGACAGTCGGCTGGACGAGGTCGACGAGCACCTCACCGCCGACCTGGTCACCGTGCTGGGCAATCTGATCGACAACGCGTTGGAGGTGCTGCGCGGACAGGCCGCCGCGGACCAGAGCATCGAGGTCGACCTCCGCACGGTCGCCGACGAGGTGGTGGTGACGGTGCGCGACAACGGTCCGGGCGTGGCGCCGGAGATCGCGCAGGAGGTGTTCCGGCACGGGTTCACCACCAACGTGGCCGAGCAGGACGGACAGCGTGGGCTCGGGTTGGCCATCACCCGGCAGACGTGCGTCCGCCGCGGCGGAAGGGTCGACGTCACCAACGCCGACGGGGCGGTGTTCACCGCCCAGCTCCCGATCCGCCCGGAGGTGCCGGCGTGATCGACGTGCTGGTGGTCGACGACGACTTCATGGTGGCCAAGGTGCACAGCGGCTACGTGCAGAAGACGCCTGGGTTCCGGGTGGTGGGGATGGCGCACACGGGCGCGGACGCCCTTCGTCAAGTGCGTTCGCTGCGGCCCGACCTGGTGCTGCTGGACATCTACCTGCCGGACATCGACGGCGTCACCGTGCTGCGCAACATCCGGGCCGACCCGTACCACGAGACCGACGTCATCGTGATCAGCGCGGCGACCGACGTCGAGACAGTCCGGCAGGCCATGCGCGGTGGCGTGCTGCACTACTTGATCAAGCCGTTCAACTACGGCGCGCTGTACGACCAGTTGCAGCATTTCGCGGCCATGCGGGCCAAGCTGGGCACGATGTCCGAGGCCACGCAGGCCGACGTCGACAAGGTGTTCGGCACCCGCCCGCCGGTCACCGCGAACCTGCCCAAGGGGTTCAGCGCCGAGACGTCCACGGTGGTCGAGCGCACGCTGCGGGAAGCGGACACCGACCTGTCCGCCGCCGAGTGCGCCGAACGCACCGCGCTGTCACGGGTCAGCGCGCGGCGCTACCTGGAGCATTTCGTGGCCACCGGGCGCGCCGAGGTGCGGCTGCGGTACGGCGGCAGCGGACGCCCGGAGCGGCGCTACCGCTGGACCGGCTAGCCCAGGAAATACGTAGCGCGCTGTATGTCGCGCTGGCTACGTACCGGCGGAGGATGGCCTTATGCCGGAGGGGAGTCAGCGATGACGGCGCAACGCAGCGAAGCCACCGACGTGCTCGTTCCATTGACCAAGGCGACCGACCCTGACGTGGTCGGCACCAAGGCCGCAACACTGGCCGCGCTCAAGGCGGCCGGATTGCCGGTGCCGGACGGTGTGGTCATTCCGGCCGGGAGCGACGACGTTTCCACCAGCGCCCTGACCGAGGCGATCGGCCGTTGGGGGAACGTGCCGGTCGCGGTGCGTTCGTCCGGGGTCGCCGAGGACCTTCCTGATACCTCCTACGCAGGCATGTACACGACCGTTTTGAACGTGCGGGGCGAGTCCGCACTGCACGCGGAGGTGGCCAAATGCCGGTCCTCGGCCAGCGCCCCCGGTGTGCTGTCGTATTCGGGCGATGTCGAGCCCGCGGGTGTGGCGGTGCTGATCCAGCCGATGGTGGACGCGGCAGCCGCCGGGGTGGCGTTCACCGCCGACCCGGTGAGTGGGGACCGCGACGTGGTGGTCATCGACGCGGTTCGCGGTCTGGGAGATCAGCTGGTGTCCGGCGCGGTCACGCCCGAGCGTTGGGAGGTCCGCACCCGGGCCGGCCGGAGGACGCCGGACGCCGACCGGGTGATCGACGCAGGTACTGCGGACGAGATCGCCGGCTTGGCGCGGCGCATCGCGGACGTGCAGGGCGGCCCGCAAGACGTGGAGTGGGCCCTGACCGCCGACGGCGAGCTGGTCGTCCTGCAGGCGCGGCCGATCACCTCGCTCGCCGACGAGGGCATCCCGGTGCCGATCGAGGTGCCGGAAGGCCGCTGGATCCACGAGGCCAGCCACGCTCCGTTGTCCGGCGTGCCCGTCGCGGTCGTGACCCTCGCGGCCGAAGCGTGGCAGGCGGCGGGAATGTCCCCGGAAGCGCTGACGATCGCGGACACGCCGGCGGCCATGGGGCCGGCCGCGCCCTACCCGGCGGCGATGGCGGACCGGATTCGTGGATCGGTCGAGTCCGACCCGACGCTCCTGCGAGCCGCCGCGGACAGGTTGCTCGAGCTGGGGTTCATCTACGAGGCTGCCGTCGCCTGTGTCGATCTCGCCGAACTGGATGCGACGCAGCCCGGCGAGATCGAGGACAGCCTGCGCGTCTTCGAACGGCTCGGGGCACAGCCTCAGGTCAACCGCGCCCGTAGACTGCTGCGTCGGCGTGGTCAGCGAGTGCCCGGCACCGCCAGGCAGCGTGGGACGCGGCCGCTCAGCGCGCGGGAAGAAGAGGTGGCGAGGTTGGCCGCGGCCGGGTTGTCCAATTCGGAGATCGCGCAGAAGCTCTACCTGAGCCCGCGCACGATCACCACGCACCTGCACAACATTTATCGGCGGCTCGGGCTGACGTCGCGCATCGCATTGGTTCGTTTTGTGCTGGAGGAATTGCCACCGGAAGGGGCGTAGTCCCGCAGGCGCCATGATCGCCGGGCAGTCCGACTTCTGCTGGTCGGTTAGGGCTTTTTGCGCAGACCACGCGTCGGTGACCCGGTACGGTCTGTGTTCATGGAAGAGGGCGTGCCGGTCGTCCGGGACCGTTGGGAGACGACCACCACAGTCAAAGCTGCCATCACCAGCGCGATGCAGCGACTTGACGCGACGTCCCTCTCCGGGCCGGAGCCCGAGCAGCACTGCCGGGCCGTGCTCGCGGAGCTGGCGGAGACCGTCGCGCCGATCAAGCAGCGGTGGGCCGAATTCGCGGCCGCTCAACTGCCGGAGTCCGGCGATCTGCACGCCGCGCTGGAAGCACTGGCCAAGGCGGAGAAGGTCGCGAACGGACCGGTCACTCCCGGCTCGGATGACGAGCCGGGCACGGTGGCCCAAGTCGTGGACCTGATTTCCGAAGCCCACGCGGCTGTGACGAACGCACTGCGGCACATCGGCCGGCCCGCCGAAGCGATCGACGACGATGCGTCATCACGACGGCTCGGAGCGGAGCTCGACGAGATGCTTGCCGAGCGAGCCTCGGGACCGTCCGGGCCGGAGAGTCCACCGTGGAGTCTTCCGCGCGGCGTGCCGCCTGGCCCGAAGATCGCCGAACCGCCGCCGATGTACGACCGGCCGCCGGGGCCGGGGTTCGACCACCCGCTTGCGGCTCCGGAGAGCCGGTCGGCCGGCCCTGCCCCGAAGCGCAAGCCTGCGCCACCCGGTCCACCGATGCTGTCGCAGCAGCCGAACTCAGCTCCGCCGCCGGGCCCTGCGGTCAGTTCGCCGGACCCGCAGGCCGCGCCGCTCCCACCCGGCCCGGTCGTCAACCCACCTGCACCGCCGCACACCGACACCGCAGCACCCCCACCCGGCGCCGGCACTCGCCCGCCAGGCCCGCGAGCCCTGTCCGGCGCAGACGCCTCCCCCACGCCGATCCCACCCGACACCGCATCACCACACCCGGTTCCTCGGCCGTACCCGGATCTCCGCTTGCCCTGGTACCGACGGCTTTTCCGCCGCACGCCGCGTAATCCGGGGGACTCGGCATGACCGGAATCCTGCAGGGCGCCCTCGGCGGCGGGCGGGCGCTGCTGGTCGGCTGGATCCTGCCCAGCCTGATCAACGTGTTGATCTTCGCGTTCGTGCTGGCGCCCGGACTCGACGAACTCCGCCTCGACGGCAGGACGGCGGTCGTCGTCCTGGTCGCCACGGCGGTGCTCGGGCTCGTTCTGGCCGCCCTGCAAACCCCGCTCTACCGCATCCTCGAGGGCTACCTTCTCTGGCCCGAACGGCTCGTCCAGGCCGCCCGACGTCGTCACCTGGCCGAAAAGCACCTGCTGCAGAACCGCCTGGACGCCGTCGCACTGGTCGCCCGTGAACAAGCGGGCACGTTGACCGATGCCGAGCGAGCGGCACTGGCGGAATTCCGTGCACACCCCGTCACCAGCCATTACGTGGACAGGGACTTCCGTAAGGGCGCGGTGTGGATCGCTTTGCTCGACGAGCGACTGCACCGCTATCCGGTGGACGATCGCCAGGTCGCGGCGACCCGGCTCGGCAACGCGATCCGCCGGTTCGAGGAATACGGCTTCAACCGATTCCGCCTCGATTCGCAGGCGCTGTGGCACGAACTGAATGCCGCGGCCGGGGAGTCCGCCCGGAAACAAACCGACGACGCCCGCATGAGCGTGGACTTCTTCATCAGCCTGCTGTACGGCCATCTGCTCGTTGCCGGAGCGTTCGCTGTCTCGCTCGTCTTCGGCGCCGTCAGCCGCGCGTGGCTGGTGATCCCGGTCGTGCTGCTTCTGCTCGCGCTGTCCGCGCTCTGGTATCGCCTGGCCGTGGTGGCCACCGACGAATGGGCAGGAGCCGTCCGCGCCCTGGTCAACCTCGGCCGGGTCCCGCTGGCCACCTCGCTCGGCCTTGCCCTGCCGGACAAGCTGGACCAGGAACGGGCGATGTGGCGGCTGGTCAGCGAGCTGGTGAGCGACAAGTACCACGCCGGCCTGAGCGCGCTCGACCCCTACCGCGCGCCGCCGGAATTGCTCGCCAGGGCGTTCACCCCGGTCCACGACGGCCAGGGCGCGCCCTCGACCGAGAGCAATTAGCCGAGCGAGCGCACAGCGACGAGTTCGACCGGTCACGGTGAAGAGCGGCCGCCGCAGTGCCCGGGCAGCCAGAGCACTGCGGCCCGCCGCACCCGATCAGAACTTCATGTACGTGGTGCGAATCTGCGTGTACTCGAGCAACCCGTGCATCCCGTCCTCGCCACCGACCCCGGACTGCCGGTGCCCGGAGTGGAACGCCTGCACCGCCGAGCCGTGTGTGCGGTTGACGTACAGCGCCCCCGACTTGATCCGCCGGTTCACCTCGTTGATCACCGGGTAGCTCTGCGAGAACACGAACGCGGTCAGCCCTCGGTCGGTGTCGTTGGCCAGTTCGAGCGCCTGGTCGAGCGTGTCGACGGCGACCACCGGAAGGATCGGGCCGAACACTTCCTCCCGCATCACGCGCATGTCCGGCGAGGCCCCCGCCAGCAGCATCGGTTTCTGCCAGTAGCCGCCGTTGGTCGGCATCGTCGCCTGGATCTCCGGTGACTCGACCGCACCTCCCGCCAGCGCCTCCTGCACGATCGACCGCACCTTGGTGTGCTGCATGGCGCTGGACAACGGACCGATGTCGGTGTCCGGGTCCAACGGGTCGCCGACCTTGAGCGCGCTCGCCAGTTCGGCGAACCGCTGCGTCAGCGCGTCATGCACGTCCCGGTGCACGTAGAGCCGTTCGGCACAGGTGCAGACCTGACCGGTGTTCGTCAGCCGCGCCGTGATCAGTGCCTGCGCCGCGAGGTCGATGTCGGCGTCGTTCCACACGATCGCCGGCGCCTTGCCGCCCAGCTCGAGCGACACCTTCGGCAGGTGATCGGCGGACTCGCGCACGACCGCCTTGCCGCCCGCCACGCTGCCGGTCATCGACACGAAGTCGACCCGCTCGTCCGACACCAGCGACGCCCCGACCTCCTTGCCGCCGGTCACGATGTTGACCACGCCGGGCGGGACACCGGCCTCCTCGCACAGCCGGGCAACGGCGATCGCGCAGATCGGCGAGATCTCGCTCGGTTTGATCACCACGGTGTTGCCGGTCAGCAGCGCGGGCGCGAGCTTGCGGAACAGCATGGCCACCGGGAAGTTCCACGCACAGATGCCGCCCACCACGCCGTACGGGACGCGGTGCAGGTAGATGGTCTCCCGTGGGTCGTCGGACGGCACGATCTCACCGGTCACGTGGTGCGCGGCCGACGCCATGAAGCGCACCAGCTTGGTACCGAACACCATCTCGCCGTTGGCGTGCTTGAGTGGCTTGCCGACCTCCAGCGAGATCAGCCGGGCCAGGAAGTCCCAGTCGCGCTCGAGCAGGCGAAGCAGGCGCCACAGGTACTCCGCTCGCGCCGCGTAGGTCAGTTCCGACCATTCCTGCTGGGCAGCGCGCGCCGTCTCGACCGCGCGGCCGATCTGTTTCGCGTCGCCCAGCGGCACGGTCGCGAACGACTCACCGGTGGTCGGGTCGATGTCGTCGACCACCTCACCGGCGCCGACTTCCCACTCGCCGCCGATGTAGACCCCGGTCGGTTCGGCCGCCAGGTCGCCCAGCGCGGCAATGGCTTCGGTGTGGTCCACCCCGTCATCTCCTTCTCGTATCCGTCGGCGCCTACCCGTCAGGTGGTCGCACACCCGCGTACAGGTCGCCGATCCGTTCCCGGTCGATCGAGCTCATCGGGCCTTCCCAGACGATCTCGCCGCCGTTGAGCACGTAGGCCCGCTCACACGTCCGCTCCACCACCGAGACGTTCTGCTCCACCAGCAGCACCGTGAAACCCCGGTCGTTCATCTCCCGGATGGCGGTGCACAGCTCGCTGATCAACTTGGGCGACAGGCCCGCGGTCGGTTCGTCCAGCAGCAAGATCTCGCAGCCGGCCATCAGCCCCGGCCGACCGCCAGCATCTGCCGCTGACCACCGGACATGCCGGAGTTGAGAGAGCAGGAGGGCAACGTGATGGCGAGTGCGGCGACCGCGGCGATGCTCGCGGCGCGGCGGCTACGCCCGGTGGCTGGTCGCGACATCAGACCTCCTTCGGTGAACCCTCCGTTGTGGTCTGGCCGCCTGGCTTCGGACGTGAGCGGACGCGCACCAAGCCAGAAACGGTCAGTCTTTGTCAGCCAGCTCGATCTCCCTGCGTGATCCACCCGAACGGGCCGTGCGACGTCGACATGTCGTCCCGGGCGCGGCCGGACTCCGGGTCGGTTCCGACCTCGGCGCGCCGGGAGCGCCCGCGTTGCTGACAGCGGCTGAGGTGTAGGCAATGTCAACGGATGGGCCACCACGGCGCTTGCCACTGTCGGGCACCGCGCGACTGCCGATCGCACGCGCCGACAGCGTGCGAAGCACGTGGAAGTCGCCGTTGGCTCCGTTTGTGGTCATCACCACACTCCCCTGCCGATAAGCGCAAATTGTGGCTCGGGGCGTTGAGAAAATCAATACCTGATGCGCTACGCGACCACTCCGCTGCCGACCGTGGTGAGCTGTCCGCCCGCCGAGGTGGTGTAAAGCCGCAGCGCACCGTCGGTTTCCGCGTCCGGGTCGGGCTCGGCCCAGACCGTCACGTCCTCGCCGACGAGGTCCATCCCGCGGTACGACACCGACAACTCGCGCACCGTGGCGCCTTCGCCTGCGAACTCCAGCGCGCCCCTGGCGAGCCAGGCCATCTTCAGCAGGCCGTGCACGATCGTGCCGGGCAAGCCGCTGGCCTTGGCGAACTCCAGGTCGTAGTGCGCCTCGTAGAGGTCCTCGGTCGCGACCGCGTAGCGCACCGTCTGTCGCGGGGTGGCCCTGGTGGTGAACACCTGCTTCGCGCCTTCCGGGACGCCCGCGGACGATCCACCACCGGACGAGGAGCCGGCGCCCTCGAGCGGATAGCGCCGAATCGGCGTGTAGCCCAGCCGCGCCACCTCTTCGTGGGTGTCGACCCGGCGGTGGACGGTCTCGACCGTGTAGACCTGCAACCGCCCGGTCCTGCCCTCCTTCACCTTCACGTCGGTCACCTCGGAGCGACGCTCCAGCCGGTCGCCGACGTGCACGTCGGCCAACCACTGCACGCTGTTGCCGCCGTTGAGCCGCGCGGGGGCGTCCGGAATGCCGAGCGCGAACGCGTCCACGTATTGCGCGCTGAGGAAGGACGGCGGAACGAGCGCACCCTCCGGGCCGTCCGGGCCATCGAGCCGATAGCGCTTCGCGGTGAGCCCGGATGCGTCCAGCACGCGCTCCACGCGCCACTGGGCACACTCGAACGGCTCCCAGCCGATGCTGTTGCCGATCACCGCTGCCGGATCACTCATCGGACTCTCCCTCGTCGAGCCAGCTCGCCTGACGCAGCGCCCGCCGCACCTCCGGGGTGATCGGGTGCGCCATCTCTTCGCCGATGTGCGCGACCAACCCGGCCGCGCGGCTGATCATGGCCAACCCGCGATGCAACTGCCACGGCACGCCGACGGCCAGCAGGATCGCCGCCGAGGCCCCGGTGGCGTTGACCATCAGGTCGCGCCCGGTCACCTCCTTGGCCACCGCGCCGACCTCCTTCAGCCAGGCCGTCTCGGTGCCCGCGACACCCAGCTCGTCGGCGACCCGCAGCAGCCTCGAGGCCCGCGGATCGCCCGCGCGGTGCAGGTTGTGGCCGAAACCCGGGATCTTCTTGCCCGCGGCGAGGATGCGGTTCACCACGGTGCGCGCCGCCTCGTTCGCCGTCGCTCCGTCGGCGACGACTTCGGCGACCTCGTGCAGCATCTTGCCCGCCTGCTCCATCGAGCCCAGCAGTTCGCTACCCGCGCCGAGCAGGCCTGCGGCCACCGCGCCCTGGATCGCGTCCGGCGCCGCGTGGTAGGTCATCCGCGCCGCCAGCGCGCTCGGCTGCATGCCGTGGTCGATCAGGCTGACCAACACGGCGTCCACCGCGGCGACTTCCTTGTCGCCGGGTAGCTCGCCGGTGATGGCCAGCAGCAGGGCCTGGGTGTAGGTGAGGTGGCCGAGCAGGTCGTCCACCAGGTCGCGCCCGCGCAGGTGCACCCGCTGGGCGTTGGCGTGGCCGATCGACGTGGACAGCTGCAGCGGCTGCCCGTCGGGGCGGCCGCTGCGCGTGGACGAGTTGCGTTGTTCGTTCATGCCTTGTCCTCACCGAAGGCCAGCGCGTCGAGCACCACGAAACCGTCGGGGCCGACCCGCACCGGGTTACATTCGATTTCTCGGATCCCGCCCCGCCGGATCGCGGCGTCCAGCGCGGTGAGCACCTTGGCGGTGGCGACGGCGACGGTGCGGAGGTCCGCCGTCTCGGCCAGTCGCGCGGCGAGCTTGAGGCGGCGTAGTTCGTGCTCGACGTAGGCGGCGCCGAACGGCGGGACGAGCGTGCGAGCGTCGTCCACCTCGTTGGCCCACACCCCGCCCGCACCGATGACGGCTCGCGTGCCGAAGGTGCGATCGGACAGCACGCCCACGATCAGCTCGGCGCCGGGCGGCACCTGCTCGACGACCAGCGCCCTGGTCATCCCGAACTCGCTGACCATCTTGTCGTAGGCGGCTTCCAGTTGTGCCTGGTCCGCCAGACCGGTGACGACCGCACCGACCTTGGCGCGATGCGCCATGAACGGCTCCACGAGCTTCAGCACGCACGGATAGCCGACCTGCTCGGCAGCGGAAACCGCTTCGTCGCGACTGGTCACCGAGGCGCGCCGCGGGGTGGGGAGGCCGAGCTGGTCCAGCAGGGCCATCGTCGTCTCCTCGCCGAGCCCTGCTCCCGCGGGGATCTCCAGCGCCGCGGCGTCGACCTGCTCCGGGGGAGGACCGAAACCGGGGGCCTCGGTGATGGTCCGCCGCCCCTTCCTGGCCAGCCCGAGACCCCGTAGCACTCGCGCCGGATCCGCGGCGACGACGAGCCCCGCTTCGGCGGCCGCCACGCGAACCCGGTCGCTCACGCCCAGCCACGACAGCACGAGCGGTTTGCGGAGCTCTTTGCTGGTCCGCGCGAGGATCGAGGTCAGCTGGGGGCTGATGTCACCCATGCTGCCGAGGAACACCAACAGCGTGTCCACGGCCTCGCTGGCGTCGAGGATCCGCACGGTGTCGCCCAGCAGCTCGTGGTCGGTCAGCACCTGCGGCGTGAAGTCGACCGGGTTGACCAGGCCGGCGAACGACGGCAACCGCTCGGCCAGCGCCTTGGTCGTCTCCTCGGGTAGGTCGGCCAGCAGCACGCCGTGCCGCTCACACATGTCCGACTGGTAGACGGCCGAACCGCCCGAGTTCGTCGCCACCGCGATGCCCTCCGCAGGCGTGTTCAGCGTGAGCGCGCGGGCGACGTCCACGACGTCGTCCATGGTGTCGATCCGGACGACGCCGAAGCGGTCGAACAACGCGTCGAAAGCACTGTCGTCACCGGAGAACTGAGCGGTGTGCGAGGCAACCGAACGACTGCCCCGCTCGGAGGCGCCGACCTTGAGCATGAACACCGGTTTGCCCGCGTCCTGCAGCGCGGCGAGCGCCTCGGCCATGTCCGAGCCGTCGGCAATGCCTTCCATGTAGCCGATGACCGCCGACGTCGCGTCGTCCGTGGCCAGGTACCGCAGGTAGTCCGGGAACGTCGTGCCTGCTTCGTTGCCGGTGGCGATGATGTGCGAGAACCGGGCGCCCGTCCAGTACGCCTCGGTGAGCAGGTTGAACGCGGTACCGCCGCTTTGCGAGACCAGCGCGATGGATCCGGCCTCGATCGGCGGCATGGTCGCCAACGTCGTGGCGAACGTCCCGTAGGCGCGGTTGGCGAACGAGGCGACGCCCAGGCTGTTCGGACCGACCAGCGCCATGCCCGCGTCACGGGCGATGTCGCGCATGCGCCGCTGGAGCCGGGCGCCCTCCTCGCCTGTCTCGGCGAAGCCGCCCGCGAACACCACGGCGGCTTTCGCGCCACGCTCGGCCGCCTGCTCGAGGGCGTCGACCGCCGCTTGCGCAGCCACCGCGATCACGTACATCTCGACACCGTCGGGCAACGAGGCGATGTCCGGGTAAGCGGTCGCGCCCTGGACGGTCCGGTACTTGGGGTTGACCGGGTAGACCGGGCCGGTGAAGCCACGCTCGGCGAGGATGCGCAGCGGACGGCCGCCGATGCGTTCCGGGTTGTCGGATGCACCAACCACCGCGATGCTGGCGGGGTCGAGCAGCGAGCGAACCGAGGTGTACCGGCTGGACTGCATGCGAACTCCGTTCCTGCTCCCAGATGCCGCCAGCCGCTGAAGCAGCGGGGCGGCGGTGATGGGAAGTATTCGCCACAGGTGTTGTTATTGTCAAGACTTGGTGTTGCGGCACCCCCGGCGCGGTGATTCACTGAACTACTTCAAGACCAGCAGATCAAGTGCGCAGAGGACGGCGAATCATGGCGGAACAGGCGAACGGCCGCGGTGCTGACTCTGAGGACTTGGTCATCACCGAGCTGCTGTCGTACCGGCTGCACCGGGTGGCCAGCGCGTTCGCCAGAGGTGCCGCGCTGGCGTTCCGTCGCGAGTTCGACGTCAGCATCGGCGAGTGGCGCGCGCTCGCGCTGGTGGGCGGCGGGCGGGCCAACACCCTGAACCGGATCGCCAAGCTGGCGGGTATCGACCCGGCGCAGATGAGCCGGGTGGTGGCCAAGCTCGCCGAGCGCGGGCTGGTGACGCGCTCGTCCGGCCCGGGCAACAGCTCAGTGATCGCACTCACCGAGGAAGGGCAAGCCACCTACGACGGGCTGATCGCCGCGGCCCGGGCACGCAACGCGGCGTTCCTGTCCGCGCTGTCCCGCAAGCAGGTGCGGTACGTGGACGACGCGCTGGAGAAGCTGGCGACCGTAGCGATCGCCATGGAGCGCGCCGAACGCAGTCGCGCAGCACCCCGGACGGTTCTCACTCCGCCGGAGTCGTGACACAGCCCTGCTGAGCAGGGCGGAGCTGCACACACCACGGCGATCGGCGAACACCGCGCCCGGCTCCCCGCCGCAACGGCGACCGCACCAGGCGGCCAGCGCGCCGCAACGGCGACCGCACCGGCGGCCGGACGGCCCGGGCAGTGCGCCTAGGCCCCGTCCTCAGCCCGCCGGATCCGTGAACGCCGCGGCCAGCTCGCCGTGCCCCATGGTGCGCAACACCTGCAGCACCCGGTCGCGTTCCATCGGGATCGGATTGCCCGGACGCGGATAGTCGTTCACGCACGTCGCCGCGATCTCCTCGTAGCGCTCGTCCGGGATTCCCGCGTCGACCAGCGTCGTCGGCAGGCCGAGCCGCTCGGTCAGGCCGCGGATGACCTCGGCGGCGTCGAGCAGACCGGCGTCGGGACGGTTCGTGATCGTGCCGGCCACCAGCGACGCACGCTCGGGATCGACGCTCCGGTTGTATGCCAGGCACAACGGCAGTGCCAGCGCGCACGAGACGCCGTGCGCCATCGGCGTCGGTGATTCGTGGGCGAAGCAGTACGCGAGCGAGTGGCCGATGATGACGCCCGCGTTGAGCGACATGCCTGCCAGGTGCGACGCCCACAGCATGGTGGCCCTGGCATCGAGGTCACCGTTCACCGCGGGCTCGATCCACCTGGTGACCATGCCGATCGCCGCGGTCGCACACAGGTCCGACATCGGCGATCGCAGCGTGGACAGCAGCGACTCGGTCGCGTGCGACAACGCATCCATGCCGGTCGCCGCAAGCACCGCAGGCGGCAGGGAATCGAGCAGCGACGGATCCAGCACCGCGGCGTCCGGAACGTACTCCGGGCTGGCGGACGCTCGTTTGTGCCCGTCCACGGTCACCATGGCATACGGGGTGACCTCCGACCCGGTGCCGCACGTGGTGGGGATCAACACCAGCGGCGGTCGTGCGACCGGCCACGTGGTGGGTCCGACCGCGTCGGCGGAGCTGCCGGTGTTGCGCGTCAGGAACGCGATCAACTTGGCCGCGTCGAGGACCGAACCGCCGCCGACCCCGACCACGACGCCCGCGCTCGCCGAGCGCGCGATCGCCACCAGACGGTCGACCTCGACCGAATCCGGCTCGGGCCCGGACACCGCACCGAACACCACGTCGTAACCGGCGGCCGCGACCGCGCTGCGCAGCTCGCCGAACTCCGCCAGCTCACCGACGATGCGATCGGTCAGCAGGAACACCGTCGCGCCATCGGCGACCCGCAGTTCGTCACGCAGCAACGCGGGAACCTCACGCACCGCCCCGCGGCCCATGACGAGCTTTCCGGGAGTCCGGAACGTGCTGGTGCTCTTCGGATTCAGCCAGGTCATGTCGGGCATGGCTCAACTCCAGGTGATCACGGTCGACGGCAAGACCCGCTTCACGACGCGGCCGACAGCGTGCGATCGCTTGCCCGCACGGTCACCGCCGGCACGCAAGCTACCCTGACAGTAGGTTTTCTTACTGTCAAGTAAAGTCGTCTACCGGCAGGTAAGCTGCCCGTGCGGCCCGGTGTCCGGTGGCCGGTTTTGTCGTCATACGCTCGTCGCGAAGCCCGAACCGACCGGCAAGTGGGTGAACCCGCGCCGCGGGAAGACCCACCCTGCCCCCGCGAGGATGAGATGCCGAGACACGTACTGAAGTTGAGCGACCTGGCCCCCGACGAGCTGCGGGAGATCCTGCAGCTGGCGCGCCGGATCAAGGAAAACCCTGCTCAGTATGAGTCGGCGGCGCACCGTCGCGGGCTGCTGTTGCTGTTCGAGAAGACCTCGACCCGTACCGCGCTGTCCTATCAGTCGGCCATCGCCCGCCTCGGCGGGTACTCGGTCGTGCTGGAGTGGCACAAGACGAACTACGCCATCACCTCGGTCGAGTACGAGACGCAGTACGTGTCGCGCAATTGCGACGTGATCATGGCGCGGGTGAAGTCCAACCGCACGCTCAAGACCATGGCCGACAACAGTCAGGTCCCGGTCATCAACGGCTGCGACGACCAGCACCACCCGTCGCAGGCGCTCGCCGACTTCCTGACCATCGCGGAAGTCAACGGCAAGCTCGAGGGCAGCACCTTGTGCTATGTCGGCGTGCACAACAACGTGGCGAACAGCCTGATCGAAGGCTGCGCAGCGCTGGGGGTCCGGCTGCTGCTGGTCACGCCGATGGCGAACGAACAGGCCGTCGCCGCGGGCGTCGAGGCGCGCGTTGCGGACAGCGGGCTGATCGAGCACCGGGACAGCCTGGCCGAGGCCGCGGCGGAAGCCGACTTCGTCTACACCGACACGTGGGTGGACATGGAGTTCTTCTCCGACCCGGCGTTCGAGGAGGAAAAGCGGCGGCGCGTCGAGCTGATGCAGCCGTTCCAGCTCAACCGGGAGAACCTGGGCGGTGCCCAGCCGTGGATCATGCACGACATGCCGATCCACGCGGGCTACGAGATCTCCGCGGACCTGGTGGACAGTGAGCGGTCGATCATCTACCAGCAGGCGGAGAACCGGATGTGGGCGCAGGCGGCGCTGTTGCTGCACCTGCTGGGCGGGAAGAGCTAGGCGACACGAAGAACAGGGGCGGACAGCGTGGTGCTGTCCGCCCCTGTTGTTGTCACCCCTGCTGATGGGTGTGCTTACGGGCAGTGGGTCTTGCGAGCCAGCGTGGTCTTGCCCCAATAGGTCGGGTTGCCGTCCTTGAATTTGGCCTTGACCGCGCTACCGTTCACCTTCTGCTCGTAGTGCAGGTGCGGGCCGGTGGAACCACCGGTGCTGCCGACCCGGCCGATGAACGTCTTCTCGGTGACCTTCTGGCCGACCTTGACGTTCTGCGCGCTCAGGTGCGCGTACAGGGTCTGCTTGCCGCCACCGTGGTCGATGACGATGTAGCGACCGTAGGAGGTGTTACCGAGGTTGGCCACCTTGGACACCGTGCCCGGAGCCGAGGCGTACACCTTCCACCCCTGGTCCTGCGGGTAGTGGTTGAAGTCCACCGAGTTCTGCGGGTTGTGGTTGGTGCGGGTGCCCGCTTCCCACTTCTCCCCGCACGGGAACGGCAGCCAGTAGCCGCTGGAGCCGGAGCCGCCACCACCGATGCGGTGGCTGGCGTTGTCGTTCTTCAGCGTCGCGTTCAGGTTGACCTTCTGGCCCGGCTTGATCTTCTGGCTGGCGCCGCCGTAGCCGCTGTTGTAGAACACCCACACGGTCTTGCCGGTGCGGTTCCACACCGAGGCGGCGTTGTTCTTGACGCACTTGCCCTTGCCGTTGCCCGCGCCCCTGAACTCGTAGCAGCTCGGCTGCTTGGCGCCCAGGTCCGGCACCGACTTGGTGTGGTCGGAGATCGAACCCTTGTTGTTGGAGTTGTAGTAGTAGCAGAACTCGCCCTTGTCACACTTGCCGTCCCGCTCGGCGGCCGATGCCGGCTGCGCGACGAGCGTCATGGTGACGGCGCTGGCGGCTACCGCGAACGCTCCCAGGGCGGCTGCCGACCGCCTGCGGCTCTTCCGGTCTCCACGGATGTTCATCGGATTTCCTTTCCCCTCGTGGGTGTCGTGTGGTTGCCGACGTCTTGTGCTCAGCGGTGTGCGCGCTGGTACTCCTCCCAGGTGGTCTTGGCGACCTTGGGCCCGTCGTCCGGCCCGTTGTTGGCCAGCCCGTTGCGGCCGAGGAAGTAGTCACCGACCTGTTCCTGCGCCTGCCGCGCCAGGTCCGTGTCGTTGATCGCAACCGCGTGGATGTGCAGCGGCCAGTCGCCTTGCGACGGCGTGCGCAGCCACGCGGCGAAACCGACCTTGCGCAGCGCCCGGACGGCCGCGGTCCGCTGCTTGGCGGTCAACTCCTCGGCGTCCAGGTCGACCGCACCGCCACCGTCGTGGGTGCCTGCCGAGGTCGGGTCGGCTCCGGGCGAGTACGAGCCCTGCTCGACGACGAACCGCACGCCGGACAGCCGCTGAGCTTCCTTGAGCATGGCCAGCGTCCGGGCGTTGAACGGCCAGCCCTGCCACTCCGTGCGCGCCCCCGGGCCGATCACCCGCGTGACGGTGAAGCGGCCCTTGCCCAGGGCGGCCAGCGAGGCCTTGCCGGGCATGCCGTTGGCGGCCAGCCCGGTGTAGCCGAGCGACTTCTGCCACTTGCTGTAGGCCGTCCTGGTCACGGTGCCGAAGTGGCCGTCGACGTACTCGGTGTCGAGCAGGCCTTCCGCCTGAAGTGCCTGCTCGACCAGCCGCACGCTCTCGGCCGCGCCCGGCGTGACGTCGGTGTTGTCCTTGACCGGGTCGAGCTGGGCGGCCAGCACCAGCTTCTCCATGTTGACCTTGGGCACCGCGGCAACGCCCGCCTGGGGGAGGGCCGCCACGGCCGCGGTGGCCGCGGCGACCCCTGCCAGTCCGGCGATGAACCGGCGCCGGTGCATCTGTGCGGACATGCTCACCCTCACTTGACGTTGCTCAGCGTCATGTTGCTGTACCAGTGCTTGAGAATTCGCTGGTAGTTCCAACCGCGCTTGGCCTGGTCCTGCGAACCGTGCTGGGACATCCAGTCACCGTCCACCCAGGCGCCGCACGCCGTGGTGGTCGCGCAGTAGTGCGCCTGCAGGATCTTGCCGCCGCGGGTCATCCGCTTGTTCCACGTGTCGTTGACGGCCTTGTTGGTGGCCGCGACGGCCGAATTCGGCTTGTAGACCTGGCTGTTGGTGTTGTCGTAGACGTCGAAGCACTCACCGGACTTGGTCTTGCGAGTGGAGTGCAGCGCCCAGTACCAACCGAAGTGCTTGACGGCCATCGCGCCTGCCCGCAGCGAGGCGGGCTTCCAGCTCGTGATCCACTCGTTCGGCAGGACGTTCTTGACGTAGTCCTTGAAGTTGACTCGGTCGACCCGGTTCAGCTTCACCCGGTACACCAGGATGTAGGTCGGCAGCTTGCTGTGCGTGCCGTCGGTCTTGCAGTCGGAGTTCGACTTGACGATGCGGTGCGAGGCGTTCTCGTTGTAGACCGTCGTCAGCTGGCCCTTGTAGCCGGGAGCGATCTTCTGCGCCTTACCGCCGAAGTTGCTGTTGTAGTACACGTACACGGTCCGCCCGGTGCGGTTCCACACCGACGCCGCGTTGTTCTTGATGCACTGGCCCTTGCCGTTGCCTGCGCCCTTGAACTCGTAGCAGCTCGGCTGCTTGGTGCCGTAGTTGTCGATCGATTCCGTGAAGTCGGAAATCGAACCCTTGTTGTTGCTGTTGTAGAAGTAACAGAATTCGCCCTTGTCGCATTTGCCGTCACGGCCCGCCGCTTCGGCGCGCGGCGCGGAGGCGACCGAGGCAACGGTCATCCCGACCGCGACCGCGGCCAATGCGAGCAGCGCCGCGAGCACTGTTCGGAACCTGTTCATGTCAATCCCCTTCAATTTCTGAAGTTCTCGTTCGCAGCGCTGCCCCGGCCGTTGTTGACAGCGTTGGACTGTTCGGTCTAATCCGCGGTTCCACGCGGATCGGCCGACGTCGGTGGCCGCTGGTAACTATTTGCCGAGGCGAATGCTGCTGCCGCTCGGCCGGTTTCGGCCCCTCGTCGCGGGCGGGAAGCCGATCGCGAAGCGGCCGGAAGGACGCTCGTACGCCGCCACGGCAGATGCCGCGGTCGGCACGTCACCGCTCGCCGCGGCACACTCGCCGGAAGCGCTCTGACGAGCATCGGTCCTCCCACTTCCCGGTCTTGCTTTCCTGCCCGCCGCGAGGGAACCTGACCCCCACCGCTGCGGTGCGAAGCCAGAGTGGCGAATTTGTCGAGTGTCAGAGCCGCCTTGACCGCGAGTGTTGACTGTCAAGACCTGTCAAACCCGCTCTGACCAGGTCTTTTGTCGCGCATGTCAAACCTGTGTCACCCCACATTCGGGTGCACGTGGCTTTGACAATCCGAGCGTTTTCTGACGATTCCGCACCGCCGCCCCAACCTTTCCGGGCAAGCGCCGGGTCCGTATGAGCGTCATTCCCGGCGAGCAGGAGAGGCCTCATGCGGTTCGTGATCATGTGCGGCGCCATGGCCGTCGTGGCGGCCTGTTTCATCGGTTACGGCATCAGCCTGCTGACCGACGGAGTCGTGACGTGCCACGGCGAAGTGATGACGGAAGACGCGATCTGTCGCCAATCGATGCCCAAAGGCCCAGACCTGGTCAACAATATGCAGGAGCAAGCCGCCTTCAACGTACTCCAGGCTTGCTTGATGATCGGGCTCGGTGGCATGGTCGTGGTCGGCAACCTCCGCGAGATCCTGAACGGACCACCGCCGCAGAACCTGAACGAACCACTGCCGCGGAACCGGAAGAAATCCGCGGCTCGCTAGCTCGGACAAGCATCGGAACGCAGATTCCTTTGCCATTCGGCGTCGCCACTATCGCTGAGTTCGAACGAGATCGCCTCTTTCGCACTGCGGGTTCACGACAACCGCAGGGTCGTATCCGGGTCGCTACCGCCCGCAAGCGAGTCCGCCGAAGAAGTCCCGAGGATTTCGGTCCACTCCCCCAACCTCCCGGGCCGGCCTCGGGTCTGCGTCGACGTCATCCCCGACAAGTGACTGGAGAAGCCCGATGTGGTCCGTGATCAAGTGGTTCGCCGGGGCGATCGTGGCCGGCCTCATCACCGTCTACGGCATCGCGATGCTCACCGACGAAGCCGTGACGTGCGGTGGCGAAGTGATGCACGAAGGGGACACCTGCTTCACCTCCACGCGCCGCTCGTCCTCCGTCAACGACTTCGACGAGCAGGCTGCGGCCAACGAACGACAAGCCTGGTTCATGATCGTCGTCGGCAGTATCGGCACGGTGGGTTCCTTGGCCGGCTGTGTGAGTGCGGGCCGTCGACGCTTCGCCGGCCGGGAGTCCGTTGCCCTTTAGCTCCGAACTTTGTCTGTGGTTGCCTGGTGGGGGCGAGACTTGCGACGTCGGCATGTCTCGCCCCCACGAACGACGTGCGCCGCATTTGAGCATGTCAAGAGCCGTGCTTGCCGACCTTGGCGCCTGATGCTTGACTGACTCGCGGCGACATCGACCAGATCGACACTTGCGAGGACGGCGGTACATGGAGGATTCGGCACCCGCGCGCACCACGAATGCCAAGGACTTGGTCATCACCGACCTGTTGTCGTACCGGCTGCACCGGGTCGCGAGCGCGTTCGAGCGTGGGGCCGCGTTGCAGTTTCGTCGCGAGTTCGACGTCAGCCTCGGCGAGTGGCGCGCGCTCGCGCTGGTGGCGGCGGGCAAGGCCAACACCCTCAACCGCATCGCGAAGATGGCCAACATCGACCCGGCGCAGATGAGCCGGGTGGTCTCCAAGCTGGTCGACCGCGGTTTCGTCACGCGCTCGTCCGGCCCCGGCAACAGCTCGCCGATCGCGTTGACCGAGCAGGGCCGGGCCACCTACGAAGGGTTGATCTCGGCGGCCCGCGCCCGGAATGCGGCATTCCTGTCGGTGCTGTCGCGCGAGGAGATCCAGCACCTGGACGCGGCACTGGAGAAGCTCGCCACGATCGCCATCGCGATGGAGAAAGCGGAGCGTACGCGCGCAGCCGGAGCGCGGGAGACGAACGCGTCCGCGAACTCGAACGGTTCGTAACCGCTCCGGCCGAGGGCGGCACGCACGGGCTGAACCCGCCGTGGCAGCTCGGCTACGTGCCGGCGGGTGTCCTCAGCGACGCGGGCTTGCCTTCCTGGCCGCGGCTCATCGCCGTGGCCGGCCGGCCGGTGCCGCGCGAGGCGGGCTGAGCCGGCCGGCCCGCCGGTGCCGCGCGAGACGTCCTACCTCACCCGGCGTCAGGCGACCTCTTTGCCGAGCAGCTCCTTGGCGATCACCATGCGCTGCACCTCCGAGGCGCCCTCCCCGATCCGGAACACCCGCAGGTCGCGGAAGATCCGCCCGATCACCGAGTCCGACGTGACCCCGTTGGCGCCGAAGATCTGCACCGCGCGGTCGGCCACGCGCCCGGCCATCTCACTGCTGAACAGTTTCGCCGCGCTGGCATTGGCCGGTGCCTGCGCACCGTGCTCGATGTCCTCGATGGTCGCCCGGATCAGCGCCCGCGCCGCGGCGATCTCGGTGACCGAGTCGGCCAGCATGAAGCGAATCGCCTGCCTGCTGGCCAGCGGCGCTCCGAACGTGGTGCGCGCCTTGGCGTGCTCAGCGGCCGCTTCCACCAGGTAGCTCGCCCCGCCCAGGCAAATGCTCGCCACGCTCAGTCGTCCTTCGTTCAGCGACGACAGCGCCACCTTCAACCCCTGACCGAGCTCACCGAGCAGGCTCTCCTGAGGCACGACGCAGTCGTCGAACCGCAACTCCGCGAGCGTCCACGCGGGCGAGCCGAATGCGTGGTCGATCCGGGTCACTTGAAAGCCCGGCGTGTCCCGGCCGACCAAGAACGCGGACAGCCCGCGACCCCGCTTCGCCGGGTCGGTCGACGCGATCACCAGGAACAGGTCCGCGGACTCGGCGCCGGAGATGAACTGCTTGCTGCCGTTGATCCGCCAGCCGTCCGCGGTGCGCTCCGCCCGCGTGGTGATGGCCGCCGCGTCCGAGCCCGCTTCCGCCTCGGTCAGCGCGAACGAGGTGCGCGACTGGCCGGTCGTCAGCGGTGGCAGGTACTTCTCCTTCTGCTCCGGCGTGCCGAACCGGTTGATGGCCGTCGGCGCCAGGCCGCCGGTCGACGACAACAGGATCGACAGCACCGGATGACTGCGGGACACCGCCTCCTGCGCAGCGCAGTACTCCGCCAGCCCCAGCCCGGCGCCGCCGAAATCGCCGGGCACGGTCAGACCCAGCAGGCCGTGCTCGGCGAACACCTCGACGATCTCGTCCGGCGTCCGCCCCTCGGCGTCCATCGTCCGCAGCCACTCGGGCTTGACCTTCTTCTCCATCAGGCCCCGGACGAACGCCCTGGTCTCCTCCATACGAGTCCGGACATCGGTGGTCTGTCCGCTCGTCACTGTCGTCGTCATCAACTCTCCTGCCGGACTAGTTCCCACTGGATCGGCTGTTTGGCCAGCCGTGCTTGCATCGCCGCGATCGCCTCGGGCGAGCTGCGGACGTCCACGACCCGGGAGGCGATCGACGGCAGATCGGCCTCGGACATCACGGCCCCGCGCGTGGCGGCCAGGAAGCGTTTCGTCTCCGCCAAGGCCCGCGGGCCGCCGAGGTGCAGCTGCGCGAGGTAGTTCTCGGCGACTCGGACGGCGTCAGTGCGATCGGTGGCGATGGCGTGCACCAACCCGAACCGGAGCGCGGTCTCGGCGTCGATCCGATCGCCCACCAGCAGCAACCGCTTCGCCGTCCGGTAGCCGACCGCTTCGATCAACAGTGGTGCGACCACGCCGGCGATCAAGCCGACTCGCACCTCCGGAACGGCGAACACGGCGCTTTCCACGGCGACCGCGACATCGCAGGCGGCCACCAACCCCAGACCGGCACCTGCGGCGACACCGTTGACCACCGCCACGGTCGGCTTGACGAGGTCACGCAACTGCTGCAGCACCCGCGCCCCGAGCAGCACCTGCTGCCGTGCCGTCACCGGGTCCGCGGAGGTGCTCACCATCGCGTTCAGGTTCATACCCGCGCAGAACGCCGTCCCGCTTCCGGTCAGCGCGACCGCACGAATCGTGCTGTCCCGCTCCGCCTGCTGCAGCTCGTGCGCCATAGCGCGGTACACGTCGTCGTCCACCGCGTTGCGCACGCGCTCGCCGTCCAACGTCAACCACAAGGTCCCGGCGTCGCGGTACGTCCGCAGCGTGGTGGCTCGACCGTCGCTCGTCATGCTTATTACCCTGACAGTAGGTTTTTCTTACTGTCAAGTAAGACTATTTACTGTAGGGTAGGCCACGCCCCGAGAGCGGATCCGCACATGCACCGGCGGGCCCGTCTACGCTGAAGCTGTCTTCGAGCAGGGCTGGACGTGAGGAAAGGCGTGACGAAATCGGCATTGGCGGCGTTCGACCGCGACCGCCAGCACCAGAACAAGCGAGAAGTGATCCTGCACGCGGCCGCGTCCCTGTTCCGGACCAAGGGGTTCGCGCACACCTCGCTCGAGGACATCGCGGCCGCGCTCGGCGTGACGAAGCCGACCATCTACTACTACTTCGCCAGCAAGCAGGAAATCCTCTACCGATGTCTGCTGGCCGTGTTCGATGCCGCCGACCAGGCGCTGACCGAGTCGATCGAGTCGGCCGAGACCGGGCGGGAAGCGCTGGAGACGTACTTCCACCGCTACCTGCTCATGCAGCTACAAGGATCGGTGCCAGCGGTTCCGCTCGACGACGCGAGAGCGTTGAGTGCGGACTACTTCGAGCACATCACCAAGCGCCGCAAGGAACGCCGGGACCGGCTGCGCGCGGTGGTCGCGGACGGCATCAAGGACGGCTCGATCGTCGACTGCGATCCCAAGGTCGTGGTCAGCACCTGGGCGGGCGCGACGACGTGGGTCGTGGACGCCTACAGCGGCAACCCGGAGGACGCAGCGCGTATCGCTGATGACGTGCGACGCATCTTCCTGTGGGGTCTGACGCCACCGGACGCCAGCGACGACTGACTTCGACGGGGTCGGTACGCCGCCTCGAAATGACCGGCCGAGACCTGGTCGAGCCGCCGTTCCATCGAGCTCATGCGCCCAGCTCCGGGCACTGCCACCTTCGGTGATACTTGCCACCAGCGGGCCTCGGCTAACTGAATCGCCACTAGAATCCCTCCCCAAGGAGGGGCAATGACTTCACTGTTGGCTCAACCCGACGACTGGACGGAACCCGGCGCGTATCCGGTGGTTCCCGGCGTGTATCGGGTGCCGTTGCCCCTGCCGATGGACGGCCTGACGGCGGTCAACGCCTATGTGATGGAAGGCCGCGACGGGCTCGTCGTGATCGACCCGGGCTGGGCGTCACCGGAGACCCAGCAGACCATGCAGGCCGCGCTGCGACAGCTCGGCCACAAGCCGTCCGACGTCCGGCTGTGTCTGGCCACGCACCACCACTGGGACCACTACACGCAGGCCTACCAGTGGCGCGACGAACTGCGGATCAACCTCTTGCTGGGATGGGAGGAGCGGCACAGCATCGAGTCGTTCTTCCGCAGCACCAGCCGGTTCCCCAACCACGCCCAGCGGCTCGTGCGCTGCGGCGCCGGTGACCTGGCGCAGCGCATCAGCGGGACGGCAGTGCCCGACGACGAAGCCGAGATGCCGTACGGGTTGCCCGACGAATGGCTGCACGACGGGGACGTCGTCGAACTCGCCGAGGGCACGTTGCAGGCGGTGCACACGCCGGGCCACACCCGCGGGCACATCGTCTTCCGGCACGACGAGGCGCAGGTCTTGTTCTCCGGCGACCACATCCTTCCGCGCATCACGCCGTCGCTCGGCTTCGAGTGGGCGCCGGAGGAGCAGCCACTGCGGTCGTTCCTGCGCTCGCTGAAGCTGATCCGGTCTCAGCCGGACGCGGCCCTGCTCCCGGCGCACGGCCCGGTGACGGAAAGCGCGCACCGCCGGGTCGACGAGCTGCTCGACCACCATCGCGAGCGGCTCGAGGTGGTGCTCAACGAGCTGCACGCCGGCGCGCGGACGGCGTACGATGTGGCGCGGGCGATGCCGTGGACGCGGAAGGGTCGGCGGCTCGAGGAGCTGGAGACCGAACATCAGATGTCCGCGGTGGTCGAGGTCGACGCTCACCTCGACGTGCTGAACCTGCTCGGCCGGGTCAAGGTCGAGGACCGCGACCGGACCCGACGGTACGTGCCGGTCAAGAAGTCGGCCTGAGGCGCGGCGGCCCGTCGACCCCGGCGCTGCCCTCCCCCCGGGTCAGCCGAAGCGTCCGGAGATGTAGTCCTCCGTCGCCTTGTTCGACGGCGCGGAGAAGATCGTCGCGGTGTCGCCGATCTCCACCAGGTGCCCTGGCTGACCGACACCGCGCAGGTTGAAGAACCCGGTGACGTCGCTGACCCTGGCCGCCTGCTGCATGTTGTGGGTGACGATGACGATCGTGTAGTCGGCCTTCAGCTCCCCGATGAGGTCCTCGATCTTCTGGGTGGAGATCGGGTCCAGCGCCGAGCACGGCTCGTCCATCAGCAGGATGTCCGGCTGCACCGCGATGGCGCGCGCGATGCACAGCCTTTGCTGCTGTCCGCCGGACAGGCCCGAGCCCGGCTTGTGCAGGCGGTCGGCGACCTCGTCCCACAGGTTCGCCTGGCGCAACGAGCGCTCCACGATGTCGTCGAGTTCGCTCTTGGGCATCCGCTTCGCGTTGAGTTTGATGCCGGCGGCGACGTTGTCGTAGATCGACATGGTCGGGAACGGGTTGGGCCGCTGGAACACCATGCCGATGTGGCTGCGCACGGTGACCGGGTCCACGTCCGGCGCATACAGGTCCTGGCCGTCCACCATGACCTTGCCTTCCACCCTGGCCCGGGGAATCAGCTCGTGCATGCGATTGAGCGAGCGCAGGAACGTGGACTTCCCGCACCCGGACGGCCCGATCAACGCGGTCACCGACCGCGGCTCGATCGACATCGAGACGTCCTGCACGGCCAGGGTCTTGTCGTAGTAGATGTTCAAGTCGGCGACGTCGATGCGCTTAGCCACTGCAGTCCTTCCTCGTGGTGGTCACGCGCGGGATCTCGGGGCGAACAGTCGGGAGAAGAGCCGGGCGGCCAGATTCAGCAGCATGACGACGGCGATCAGCACCAACGCCGCGGTCCATGCCCGGTCGATCGCAGGCTCCGGCGGAATTCCGGGGCTGGAGAATTGCCGGTAGGCGAACACCGGAAGCGTGGCCATGCGATCGTCGAACGGATTCATGTTCACACCGGTGGTGATGCCGACGGTGACCAGTAGTGGTGCGGTTTCCCCGATCACCCGCGCAATGGCCAGCGTGACCCCGGTCGCGATACCGGCCATCGCCGTGGGCAGGACGACTTTGAGAATCGTCCGCCATTTCGGCACACCGAGCGCATAGGCCGCCTCGCGCAATTCGTTGGGCACCAGCCGGAGCATTTCCTCTGCCGACCGCACCACGATCGGAATCATCAGCACGCTCAACGCGACGGCACCCATCACACCCATGCGCACGCCCGGCCCGAAGAACAGCGCGAACAACGCGTAGGCGAACAGCCCCGCGACGATCGACGGGATACCGGTCATCACGTCGACGAAGAACGTGATCGCCCGGCCGAGCCTGCCCGTGGCGTACTCGACCAGGTAGATCGCACACAGCAGGCCGATGGGCACCGAGATCACAGTGGCCACGGCGGTGATCAACAACGTCCCCGTGATCGCGTGATAGACGCCGCCACCCTCGCCGACGATGCCGTGCATCGAGTAGGTGAAGAACTCCGCGTCCAGCCGGTTGACACCGTTGCTGATCACGGTGACCACCACGGAGATCAGTGGCGCCAACGCGAGCAGGAACGCCGAGGTCACGGCCGCGGCGACCACCCTGTCCTTGGCCTTGCGGGGCCCCTCGACGGCCAGCGACCAGGCAAAGATCGTGACCCCGTACAGCACCGCGGTGACCAGTGCCGCCAAGCCGGTCGCCACGCCGAAGCTGGTCAGGACCAGGCCGATGACGATCGCGGCGGCCAGCGTGATCCACGGCGCGCGTCGCGGCAGTGAGCCCTGGGTGAGCGGCCGGTCGGACAACGCGGCCTCAAGGTCTGTCCTGGTCGACGGATTCATCAGTTGGCTCCGGAGAAGTCGCGCCGCCGGTTGATCACGACCCTGGCCAGCATGTTCACCGCCAGCGTGACGGCGAACAGCACCAGACCGGAGGCGATGAGGGTGTTCACCGCGATGCCGGTGGATTCCGGGAAGTCGAGAGCGATGTTGGCCGCGATGGTCGACGGATTGCTCCGGCTGATCAGGTTGATGCTCACCCCGCCGGAGACGGACAGCACCATGGCCACGGCCATCGTCTCGCCCAGCGCGCGGCCCAGGCCGAGCATCGACGCGCCGATGATCGCCGACCGGCCGAACGGCAGCACGGTCATCCTGATCATTTCCCAGTGCGTCGCGCCCAGCGCCAGCGCCGCCTCCTCGTGCAGGCGCGGGGTCTGCAGAAATGCCTCACGGACGACCGCGGTGATGATCGGCAGCACCATGACGGCGAGCACCAGCGCGGCCACCAGCATCGTGCGCCCGGTCGACGACGGCGGCCCGGCGAACAACGGGATCCAGCCGAGGTTCTGGTACAGCCACGTGCTCGCCTCGACCGTGGCCGGCGCCAGGACCGCCAGCCCCCACAGCCCGTAGACGATGCTGGGCACGGCGGCGAGCAGATCGATCAGATAACCCAGGCCCTGGGCCAGCCGCCGCGGCGCGTAGTGCGTGATGAACAAGGCGATGGCCACGGCCAGCGGCGCCGCGATCAGCAACGCCAGCACGGCGGAGAGCACCGTGCCGAACAGCAGTGGCCAGATGTAGACGGTGATGCCCTGGCCGCCGGGGATGTCCGCGGACGGCGCCACGACGGCGGGCCACGCCTCGACCAGCAAGAACGTGGCCACCCCCGCCAGGATGGCGAGGATCAATGCACCTGCGCCGGTGGACAGGCCTGCGAAGACCCGGTCGCCGGCGCGGACGCGGGAGCGCGAGGTTCGCTCGCTGACGGGCACCAGGAATCCTTTCTCACGGGCGGGGCGGGTGAGTTCGGGGCGGCGGAGTGGCCCGCGGGTCGGTGGCGGGTAAGTCACCGGCGGGTCTGCGGTACGGGCCGCGGACTCGTCACCGGCAGGTCCGCGGGCTCGTCACCGGCGGGCCCGCGGGCAAGTCACCGGCAGGTCCGCGGGCAGAGCACCGGGGGTCCGCGGGCGGGCCGGTCGCCCCCTGCTTTCGACCGGCCCGCCCGCAGACGTGGCTCAGCTCGCGGAGATGCCGTCGATCGCCGACTGCACCTGCGCGCGCAGTTCGTCGGATATCGGCGCGGATCCGGCGTTCTCCGCCGCGGTCTTCTGCCCCTCCTCGCTGACCACGTAGGACAGGTACGCCTTCACCAGTTCGGCTTTGGCCTTGTCGTCGTACTCGGCGCACGCCACCAGGTAGGAGACCAGGACGATCGGGTACGCGCCCGCGTCCTTGGTGTCCCTGGCGATGTCGAACGCGAAGCTGGTGTCACCACGGCCCTCGACTCGTTCGGACGCGTCCACGATCGCGGCGGCAGCCTCCGGCGAGTACTCGACGAATTCGTCCCCGACGCCGACCTTGGCGGTGTCGAGCTCGCCTGCCTGGCTGGCGTCGGCGTAGCCGATGGTGCCGTTGCCGCCCTGCACCGCCTTGACCACGCCGGCCGTCTGACCGGCAGCTTCGCCGCCGGCCACCGGCCAGTCACCGCTCGGCTCGTACGGCCAGTCCTCGCCCGCCGCGGCCTTGAGGTACTCCTGGAAGTTCTCCGTGGTACCGGACTCGTCGGACCGGTTCACCGGCGTGATGTCCAGCGCGGGAAGCTGCACGCCCGGGTTGTCCTTGGCGATCTCCGGGTCGTTCCACTTGGTGATCTTCTGGTTGAAGATCTTCGCGATGGTGCTCGGCCGCAGGTTCAGCTCGTCGACGCCCTCGACGTGGTAGATGATCGCGACCGGCGAGATGTAGGCCGGGATCTCCAGGACCTTGCCGCCGCAGCGCTTCTCGGCCGCGGCCAGCTCGTCGTCGTCCAGATACGCGTCGGTGCCGCCGAAGTCGGTGCCGCCCGCGACGAACTGCTCACGACCGCCACCGGAACCGACCGGGTCGTAGTTGACCGTCACGTCCGGGTTGGCCTTGGTGAACCCGGCGACCCACGCCTGCTGCGCGGCTTCCTGCGAACTGGCTCCCGCGCCGTTGATCGTTCCGGACAGTTCCGATTTCCCGCCGCCGGAGGAAGACGGCTCGTTCGCAGCACCGCATGCCGCCACCCCGACGACGAGCGCGATGACCGCAGGCAACACCATGGCGCGGCCCAGGCTGGTGCGATTCACGTTGACCTCTTTCGCAGATCGGGTCCGACAGACCGACACGACTCGGGTGTCGTGATGCCGAGATGTCATTGGTTCTGACAGCGCCGACGCTAGGGCCGCGAAATGAACGTGCCAGGACCGCAGAAATGAATGCCGGGTGAACGAAAGGGGACGGGAATCCGGCCGCGGCCGACTGGCACTTCGAGCTTACGAAGACGACTGCTCACGCACTATCCCCGGGCAGAAGGATTGTCGCCGACGGAAAGTAGCCGACGCGCGGATGAACGGGTGTCGGCGAGCTCAATCGGCCGGTATGCCGAACAAATACCCGTGCCCGCGAATGGCGCGGATCCACTCCCCTTCGGCCAGATCGGCCAGCCGTTTCCGCAGCCGCATGATGTGGACCGTGAGCGAATTGCTGCTCGGTGCCTGCGTTCCCCACAGGGCTTCGATCAGCTCGGTTCGGGGCACCACCTGGCCCGCTCGTTCGGCGAGGTAGCGCAGCAGCCGGTATTCCATCTGCGGCAGGGTGACGATCGTGCCGTCGATCCACATGCGCGGCAACGAGCCGTCGACGCGTAGCCTGCCGAGTTCGATCGGCGGCTGGATCGGGGCGTGCTCCGGTCCGGTCAGCCCGCTCAGCAGCGCGAACAGCTCCGTCGCTCGGTACGGCCTGCGGAGAACGACTGTCGCACCGGAGGCGGCGGCGCGCGCGGCGAACGTGTCCGCGCCATCGGCTCCGGCCACGATCGGCAGCGCGGGGTCGTCGGCACGCACGATACGCAGGAAGTCGGTGGCGTCCAGCCGCCCGGCGACCGGGCCGAGCAGCACGACGTCCGGGTTCATCCGTCCGACGGCAAGCAGCGCGCGGGCGACGTCGTCGCAGGTGACGACGGTGATCGGCTGCCCGGCGAAGATCTCGGCAAGGTCGGCCCGCACGCGCGCACGTTGCTCCACCACGAGCACGACCAGCCGGTGCGTGCAGCGGGCACGCATCACCGGCGGCCGGGCCATCACCGCTTCGGCCATCAGCCCACCTCACTGTCTCGGTCCGGCCGACGGGACGACCCGCACCCTAGGAAGCCGTAGTAGCCGGCGGCCGGAGTCGAGGTGAACGGAAGGCAAAAACCTGGCGGCTGGTCACCGATGCCGCGCTGCACGTCGGCGGTGCGGTGTCACCGATCTACCGCGAACGCCGCCACCGCGGTCGGCTTGAAGCCTTTGACCAGCAGGTAGATGCCGACCGACAGTTCCCAGAAGAAGATCGGCGCAACCGCGACATCGGACAGGACCGTGCCGGGCTCGTTGACCCCGAGGATGGACAGCGACGCCGCCGTCGCCAACAGGGGGGCGCCGATGAGTCCCAGGGTCGGGATGATGCGCGGTACCAGATCGGCCCGGTACAGCACCGACGCGAACAGCGCGGCGTTGAGCGCCGGGATCAGGCCCGGGCCCAGAATCAGCGTCCAGTCATGGACGGCGAGCAGGGTTTGCCCGAGCGCTGCCGATGAAGCGTCCAGATCCTGCCGGACCACGACCAAGGACAGCAGGCTGAGGACACCGACGAGGATGACCGTCGCCTCGATGACCCGGGTCGTGACGAAGCCCAGCGCCGCGGCTTCGCCGAAGCGGACACGGCATCGTCGCAGCACCGGGAACAGCACCACGGCCGTGCCGACACAGGCGAGTGCGTTGATCACGTCGAGGAAGGCGCCCCAGCGGATGCCGCTGTTCGTGCTCGCCGTCAGCGCGTCGGCCCCGTCGGCCATGAGGTCGCTGTAGAGGAACAGCGCGGGCGGGATGCCCGCGATGAACGTGACCAGATACAGCGCACCGGCGACCCGGGCGGCGCTCCGCGCATCGCGCGCCGTCAGCCCCACAACGGTTTCGGTCCGGGCTCGTGCCATGCGTCTCCGATCGGGTCGTTGCCCTCGGAAGATGTTCGTCGCACCGTCGCGGCCCATTACTCGACCGCCCCCGACAGCCAGGTCCGGGCCGTCCAAACCGCGGCCCCGCCGCCCAGCGCGAAGGACGGCCCTCTCCCGCCACATCCACGCAAACCACGGCCCCCACCGCCCGCGCGAAGGACAGCCCGGTCCCGCCGCCCAGCGCGAGGCCCGGCTGTCGGGCCAAGCCGCTCGACACGTGCTCAGCGCGGGCGGCCCGGCACCCCCGGCCTGGTCTGCCACGGCCGGGGCCCCTCGAGCGGCCGGTACTCGACCCCGAGCGCGTCCAGCCGGGGCAGGTGGTGCCGCACCAGTCTCCGTTCGAACTCGTCGTACTCCCGTTCCGGTGGCGACCACACCACCTCGGCGAACGCGGCCAGCCGTGGGAAGGCGGCGTAGTCGACCCGGCGCGGGTTGTCCAGGTGCTCGGTCCACACCTGCGCCTGCGCACCCAGCACCCGCTCACGGACCGTCTCCGGCATTCCGTCGGGAATCGGCTCGTACTGGTACACCTTCCGCAGCGGCACCAGGTACCCCACCGGGATCGGCTCGTCGGGACGGTCCGACTGCCGGTGATCGAGGTAGACGTGCTGCTCCGGGCACATCACCACGTCGTGCCCGGCCTGCGCCGCCGCGATCCCACTGTGCTCGCCGCGCCACGAGGCGACGATCGTGTCCGGAGGCAGCGGACCGGCGTCGACCGCCTCGTCCCAGGCCAGCGGTCGGCGTCCCAGACCCGCCACATGCCCGGCGATCTGCGCGATCCACCAGCCGTGCAAGTCGTCCGGCGACGACAACCCCAGTTCGGCGGCCCGCGCAGCGGCGTGTTCGCGCCACTCGACCGTCGGCACCTCGTCGCCGCCCACCGCGATCACCGGGCCGTCGAAGATGTCGACGAGGTGCTCGAACACACGGCGGTAGAAGGCCACCGTGGACTCCTCCGCGTTGAGCACGTGCTCGCTGATGCCCCATGCGGTCCGCACGGGGAGCGCTGCCCCGGTGTTGCCCAGCTCGGGGTAAGCGGCGATCGCGGCTTGGCTGTGCCCGGGGATGTCCACCTCGGGAACCACGGTGACCGCACGCTCGCGCGCGTACGCCACGATCTCGCGCAGGTCGCCGGTGGTGTAGTACCCGCCGTGCGGGCGTCCGTCGTGTTCCTCGGTGCCGTCCGGCGGCCGCCCGACCCACGAACCTTCCCGCCACCCACCGACCTCGGTCAGCCGCGGGTATTCCGGCACCTCGATCCGCCAGCCCTGGTCGTCGGTCAGGTGCAGGTGCAGCACGTTGAGCTTGTGCGCAGCCAGCAGCTCGATGAACCGCAGCACGGCCGCCTTCGGCTGGAAATGCCGCGCCACGTCCAGCAGACATCCGCGCCAGGCGAACCGCGGATGATCCACGATCTCGCCGCACGGCAACACCCACCGTCCACTGTGGATGTTCGCGGCACGGAACGTCTCCGGTCCGGCGAGCTGCCGCAGGGTCTGCTCGGCGTGCTGCTTGCCCGCCTCGTCGGCGGCGACCACGTGCACCCCGCTCGGCGCGATGCGGATGCGATACCCCTCGGCGGGCAGCCCGGCGGCCGGATCCACGACCACGGGCACCACGAGATCGTCCAGCTCGCACACGCCCGGCGCCGGGTCGACCCGGACCGGTCGCGGCACCAACCCATCCATCGGCGTCATCCCTTCACCGCCCCGGCGAGTCCGCTCACCAAGTGGCGCTGCACCAGCACGAAAAAGATCAACACCGGGATGGTCATCAGCGTCGAGCCGGCCATGATCGCGCCCCAGTCCTGCTCGTCCGGCTGGTAGAAGACCAACAGTGCCTGCGGCAGCGTGCGGTTGTCCGTGCTGGAGTAGATCAGCGTCTTGGCGAACAGGAAGTCGTTCCACGAGTGGATGAACGACAGCACGCTCGTCGCCACCAAACCGGGTGCGACCAGTGGAAACAGCACTCGCCACACGTACTGGAAGCGGCTGGCGCCATCCAGCGTCGCGGCCTCGTCGAGCTCGCGCGGCACCGCGGCGACGAAGCCGCGCAGCATCCAGATCGCGAACGGCAGGCTGAACGCCAGGTTGACCAGCACCAGCGGCGCGAGCTGGTTGAGCCCGAACGCCGGGGCCACCTCGCCGACGGACTGCACCAGGAAGAACAGCGGAATGGTCAGCGCCTCCACCGGCACCATCTGCGCCACCAGCAGCATCACCAGCAGCACGGTCCGCCCCTTGAACGCGAACCGGGTCAGCGCCACCGCGGACAGGAACGACAGCACGATCGACCCGCCGACCACCAGCAACGCCACCATCGCGCTGTTGAGGAAGTACCGGCCGAAGCCCTCCACGTCGAGCACGCGCCGGAACGCATCCAGCGTGGGTTCCAGCGTCCACGGGCGCGGCGAATCCGAGCGGATCTCCCCCTCGGGCTTCAACGCCGACAGCACCATCCAGTACAGCGGGACGGCGACCAGGATCGCCGCGATCACGCAGATCGCATCGGAGATCCGCGACTTCACGCCGACCACCCGGCCTTTTGCTGCGCGCGCAGGTACAGCACGGTGATCATCAGCAACAACGCGGTCATCACCACACCGATGGCGGCGCCCATGCCGTACTCCTCACCGGCGAACGCCTTCTGATACGCGTAGACGTTCAGCACCAGGTTCCGGCCCGCCACACCACCGCCGTTGGTCATCACGTAGATCTGGGTGAACACCTTGAAGTCCCAGATGATCGACTGGATCGTGGCGATCACGATGAGCGGTCGCAGCATCGGCAGGATGATCTGGGTCGCGATGCGCCGCCACGAGGCGCCGTCCAGCTGGGCGGCGTCGATCACCTCGGCCGGGATGCCCTTGATGCCCGCGTACATGGTCACCATGACGAACGGGAACGAACACCAGATGATCTCCAGCGCCACGACGGCGAACGCCGAGTACCGCTGGTACATCCACGAGTGACCCTCCATGCCGGTGAACCCGAGGCCGCTGAGCACCTCGTTGACCAGGCCGAGGTCGGCGTCGAACAGGAACAACCAGACGTAGGAACCCGCCATCGCCGGGGTGGCCCACGCGCCGAGCGCGGCCAGGAACAGCATCGCGCGCGGAATCGGCCGGGCCCGGCTGGCGACGACGGCCAGCGCGGTGCCGACCAGCAGGCTGCCCGCCACGCAGACGGCGGCGAAGACCACCGTGGCCAGCAGGACACTCCAGAACTGCGGGTCGCCCAGCAGCTCGCCGTAATTGTCCAGGCCGAGGAACCGCAGCGGCGCGGCACCGCTGGCCTGCGGCTGGTTGTAGTCGTACAGCGAGATCTGGACCAGCTGATACAGCGGATACGCCAGCACCGCCAACAGCAGCACCCCGGCAGGCAGCAGGTAACGCACCGCCGCGCGGCCGTCGCCGACCCGCTCGGTGGCCTTGCTCGTCACCGGGCCGGCGGGCCGCCGCTCACCGACGACCGTCATCAGCCACCGAAGGCCTTGTTCATCTCGGCGGCCGCCGCCTTGGTGGCTTCGTCGACGCTCTGCTCGCCGGTGGCGATCTGCTGGATCGCGGTCGGCAGGATGCCCTGCGCGTCGATCTTCGTCCACGCCGGGGTGGCCGGCACGAACTTCGTGCCCGCCTTGACCGAGGCGACGAACGGCTCGAGCGACTTGTCCGAGGCCACCAGCTTCGACTGGACATCGCCGAACGTCGGCAGCGTGCCCATCGCGTCGTACATCTTCTGCTGGTACTTCTTGCCGGCCAGCAGCTTGGCGAACTCGACCGCCAGCCCGTATTTCTTGCTGGCGCGGAAGACGCCGATGAGGTTGCCGCCGGCGAACGGCGGAGCGATCGAGCCGGTTTCCGTGCCGGGCAGTGGGACGACCTTGTACTTGCCCTTCACCGCCCCGGCGTCGATCGCGGGCAGGTTGAAGTCACCGCCGATGACCATGCCCGCCTTTCCCGCGGCGAACGCGGCAACCGCGTCGCTGCCGGTCATCTGCGCGCACGCCGACGGCGGGCAGATGTCGTCGGAGATCAGCTCGGCGTAGCGCTCGAGCCCTTCCTTGGCCTCCGGTGCGGTCAGCGTGGCCGTCCACTTGCCGTCCTTCTGCTCGGCGATGTCGCCGCCGTAGGCCCAGACGTAGGGCAGCGCGGAGTACAGCGACTTGCCGCCCGTGGCGATGCCGTACATCGTCGGCTTCGCCTTCCGGATCGCCCTGGCCACCTCGGCCACCTCCGGCAGCGTCGTCGGCGGCTCGAGGTCGAGCTCGTCGAACACGTCCGTGCGGTAGAACAGCGCGCGGGTGCCGGTGAACCACGGGATGCCGTACACCTTGCCGTCGACCTTGGCGGTGTCGAGCACGCTCGGCACCAGGTCCTTGGCCTCCGGCCACTTCGCCAGCTCGTCGGTCAGGTCGGCGAACCCGTTCGAGGCGACGTAGCCCGCCAGGTCGGTGTTGCCGAACTCGGCGACGTCCGGCGAGCTGTTGCTGTCGTTGAACGCGCCGTTGAACCGGTTGGCGCGGCCGTCGACCGGCAGGTACTCGACCTTGACCGTCACGCCGTCGTGGGCCGCCTCGAACTCCTTCTTCGCCTCCGCGACGACCTTCTCCTTCGGCTCGTCGTTGGGCTCGGCGAACAGCCACACCTGTAGTTCGCCCGTCTTCTCCCCCGCTCCTTGCGGCTGATCGTGGGAAGCCTGCGGTGGCGCGCAGCCGATGGCCAGCGCACCGACGAGGGCCAGCAGGGCCGCACGTTTCATCTCGAGCTCCTTTCGAACAGCACGAAACAGGCGGAATCGACGGCCGCGGTGCCCGCGGGTGCGGCGAGCCGGCCGGTGTTCGGGTCGCGGGGCAGCCAGGCGACGACGTGCTCCCGCTGGTTGGCCACGTAGATCCAGCGGCCAGTGGGGTCGATGGTCAGGTGCCGCGGCCACGAGCCGCCGCACGGTGTGGTGTCGACGAAGGCGAGGTCGCCGTCGTCGGTGATGTCGAACGTGGCGATGGTGTCGTGGCCGCGGTTGGACGCGTAGACGAAGCGCCCGTCCGCCGATACCTGCAGCTCGGCGGGATAGTTCTCCGGCGGCCGCGCATCCCCGAGGGTGGAGACGACCTGCCCGGCGGTGAACGTCCCGGCTCGGGCGTCCCACGCCGCCACGGTGATCTCCGAGCGGAGTTCGCCCAGGATGTAGGCGCGCTCGCCGTCGGGGTGGAAGGCCAGATGTCGCGGGCCGTACTTCTCGGGCATCCGCAGCTGGGAGTGCCTGCGCAGCTTCCCGGTGTCGGTGTCGAGGCCGTAGACGTACACCGAGTCGGCGCCGAGATCGACCGCCACCACCCAGCGGCCGCTGGGATCGGGCAGCACCTGGTGCGCGTGCGGCTCCGGGCCGTCGTGGGTCTGGACGTCGGTGGCCTCGCCGATCCGGCCGTCGTCGAGCAGCGGGTGCACGACCACCGACCCGGATCCGTAGTTGGCGGTGAGCAGGAACTGCCCGTGCACGCTGGTATGGGTCGGGGCTTCCCCGTGCGTCGGCTGCGTGTTCCGCACCGCGCCGCTTGCCACGTCGACCGCGGCGATCCGGCCGTCCGTGAGTTCGTTGGTGACGTAGAGGACGTGGCCGTCATGGGAGAAGACGGACCAGGAGGCGTCCGGCAGCCCTGGGATCGTGTCGCCGACGTCGAGCCTGCCCGACACGGGATCGGCCACCGCGCGCTGCAACCCCGCGCCCGGACGGTCCCCGGACGTGAAACTGCCCAGGTAGACGGTGAGCTCGCGACGAGCGTTCCCGGCCCCACCGACCAGGGCAGCGCTCGCGGAAGCGCCCAGGAACGTTCGCCTGGCCATACCGTGCACACCGTCCCCCTCAGACCACGGTGATCAGGATCGCCGCGATGACGAACGCCACCACGGACAAGATCGTTTCCAGCACTGTCCAGGACTTGAGCGTGTCCTTGACGGTGAGTCCGAAGTAGCGCGAGACGATCCAGAAACCGCCGTCGTTGACGTGCGAGGCGACGATCGAGCCGGCACAGATCGCGGCGACGATCAGGGCCAGCTGCGGCTGTGACATGTTCAGTTCCGCCACCGTCGGGCCGATGATGCCTGCGGTGGTGGCGATCGCGGCGGTGGCCGAGCCCTGGGCGATCCGCAGTCCGCAGCTGATCACGTACGCGGCGAAGATGACCGGCAGGCCCGCGTCGGCCAGCGTGTCGGCCAGCGCGGTGCCGATGCCGGTGGCCTTGAGCACCGTGCCGTAGAACGCGCCCGCGCCCACGACCAGCAGGATCATCGCCACCGGTCGCAGCGACACCGACGCGATCTCGGCGATCTGGTCCTTGGTCATCCCACGCCGGTGGCCGAGCAACCAGAACGCCAGCAGCACGGCGATGGTCAGCGCGATGGCGGGTGTCCCGACGAACGTGGCCATCCCGGCCGCGGTCGAGCCTTCCGGCAGCAGGATGCTGCCGAACGTGCCCGCCAGGATCAGCACCAGCGGGATGGCGATGATCGCCACGACCAGGCCGAGGCTCGGCTCGTCCGAGTCGCCGGACTCGCCGGTGTCGCCGGTCGCACCGTCACCGGTCCGGCCACCGGACGACCGCACCTTCTCCTTGACGAGCTGCGCAGCGGCCAGCATCTCCTCCGGGACGTCGACGTGGATGCGCTTGCCGATCCACGACGAGAACAACACGCCGCCGACGTACCAGGCGGGGATCGCGCAAACCGCGCCCATCACGATGACCCAGCCGAGTTCGACTTCCAGCAGCCCCGCGGCGGCCACCGGCCCCGGGTGCGGCGGGAGGAACGCGTGCGTGACGGACAACCCGGCCAGCAGCGGCAGGCAGTACAGCAGGATCGACCTGCCGCCCTGCTTGGCCGCCACGTACACCAGTGGGGCCAGCACGAAGATGCCCACGTCGAAGAACACCGGGACGCCGAAGATCAGCCCGGCGAGCCCCATCGCCAACGGTGCCCGCTTCTCCCCGAGCAGCCGCAGCAGCTTCCCGGTGAGCACCTGGGCGCCGCCGGAGGCTTCGAGCATCGCGCCGAGGATCGTGCCGAGACCGATGATCGCGGCGATGTGTCCGAGGATCCCGGCGAAGCCGGACTCCAGCAGCGAATCACCCGAGTCCTGCGCGGAGCCGACGAGTTCGCCGACCGGCACGCCCGCGGCGAGTGCGGTGAGCACACCGATCACCAGCAACGCGATGAACGGCTCGAGCTTGAACCGCACGATGAACAGCAGTAACAAGGCGATGCCGGCCGCGGCGAGCAGCAGCAGTCCGCCCGTGGTGTCCTGTAACCAGCTCACCGCGTTCATGCCTCCGCCCCTCGATTGACCGCTGCCACGAATTCCGCTGCCCGCTCGCCTACTTCCGCCGGGCGCAACTGTCCACGGCCCACGACCGCCGACCCCGCGGTCACCGCGAGCGCGCCCGCCGCGAGGTAGCCGGCGGCGTTCTTGGCGCTGACCCCGCCACTGGCCACCAACGGCGCTTTCGGATACGGGCCCAGCAGGTCGGAGAAGTAGGCCGGGCCCATGCGTGCGGCCGGGAAGACCTTCACCGCGGTCGCGCCGGACTCCATCGCGTCGGCGACTTCGGTCGGCGTGAGCGCGCCGGGCACGAACGGCACGCCGAGTCGGGCCGCTTCCTCCGCCACGCGTGGCCGGAGCCCGGGCGCGAGCAGGTACTGCGCTCCTGCGTTGACGGCGTCGCGGGCCAGCTCGGGCGTCAGCACCGTGCCCGCGCCGACGATCGCACCGTCCACAGTGGACGCCTGTTCGATCACCCGCAGGCTTTCCGGGGTCATCAACGCGTACTCGACCAGGGGCAGACCGGCGTCGACCAGCGCGCGGGTCAGCCCAACGGGATCCGGCAGGTGGTCGGCCCGCACGATGCACAGCGCGCGGCGCTTGCCGAGTTCGGTGAGCAAGTCCATCAGTTCCTCCGGTTACGCAGCGAGTGCCCGGGCAGGGCTCCGGTCGGCCTGCCGTCGTCGATCACCGGCACGCCGTTGACCAGCACGTACGGGATGCCGCGCGCCGGGCTGCGAGGTTCGTCGAACGTGGCGGTGTCGGTGACCGTGTCGGGGTCGAACAGCACCAGGTCGGCGGCGTAGCCGGGCCGGACGAGCCCGCGGTCGGTCAGCCGCAGCCGCTTGGCCGCACGGCTCGTCAGATGCGCCACGCACTCCTCCAGGCCGAGCACGCCCAGCTCGCGCACGTAGCGGGCGAGGTAGCGCGGGAAGGTTCCCCACGCCCGCGGGTGCGGTTTGGCGCCGACCAGCAGGCCGTCACTGCCGCCGGTGTGCACCGGGTGGCGCATGATCGCCTGCACGTTGTCCTCGTGGCCGACGTGCATCAGGCACGACGTACCGAGGCGTTCGGAGATCAGGGTGCGGAAGTACAACTCGGCGGGCGGCACGCCGGCGATCCGAGCGGACTCGGCGACACTGCGGCCGAGCAGGTGCGCGTTCTCCTCGTTGCGCACGCCGTTGATCTCGATGGTCTCCCAGTCGACCGGCACACCGTGGCAGCCGTCGGAACCGACCTCCTCGATGTCGCGGCGGATACGTTCCCGGGTCTCCGGATCGGACAACCGGTCGAGCGTGGCCTCCAGCCCGCCCTCGGCGGCCCAGCTGGGCAGCAGCGCGGACAGATAGGTGGCGCCGGGCAGGTACGGGTAGGTGTCGAGCGAGATGTCCACGCCGTCGGCGATCGCGTCGTCCACCAGCGACAGCAACTCACCCGCGCGGCCGGCGTTGACCGGGAAGTTCATCGTGGCGTGTGCCAGGTGAAGAGGGCAGCCGGACCGCCGGGAGACCTCGATCATCTCGGCGTACGCCTCCAGCGCACCGGCGCCGTAGCTGCGGTGGTGCGGGCTGTAGTAGCCGCCACCGGATGCGACGACCTCGCACAGCGCGACCAACTCGTCGGTGTCGGCGTACGAGCCCGGCGTGTAGGTCAGCCCGGACGACATGCCCATGGCCCCCTCCGCCAGACCGGTCGCGACGAGCCGGCGCATCCGGTTCAGCTCGTCGCGGGTCGCGGGCCGGTCCTCCCAGCCGACGACCAGCATCCGGATCGTGCCTTGCGGTAGCAGGTACGCCGCGTTGACCGCGATGCCCCGGTCGAGCCGGTCCAGGTACTCGCCGACGGTGCGCCAGTTCCAGTCGAAGCCCGGCGGGTCGTCGTTCCAGCCGGCGAGCTGTGCGCGCAGGGCTTCCAGCACCTTGTCGTCGACCGGGGCGTAGGACAGTCCGTCCTGGCCGAGGACCTCGGTGGTCACCCCTTGCGACACCTTCGCCAGGTGGTCCGGGTCGGCGAGGATCTGGATGTCGGAGTGCGAGTGCATGTCGATGAAGCCCGGAGCCAGCACGAGACCGTCGGCGTCGACGACGCGCGTGCCGCTCAGCCGGGCGCGCTCGATGGCGGCGATCCTGCCGTCGGTGATCCCCACATCGGCGACGTAGCCCGGCTCGCCGCTGCCGTCCACCACCCGGGCACCGCGGAAAACGATGTCCATCGCCAGCCCTTTCAGAAGTACGTGCGGATCAGATCGATGACGGTTTCGCCGTCGCTGTCGACGACCGGGATCAGCTGCCACTTGTCGAACGTGGTGCACGGGTGCGACAGGCCGAGCCCGATCCAGTCGCCGACCCGGACCTGGTTCGCGGGCTTGAGGAACGCGTGCTGGTCGTTCACCGCGGTGATTGCGCAGTCGGACAACTCGGTGACCGCCCCGTCACGGCGGAGGAGCCGGGGTATCGGCAGACCCTCGTCGAACGGCACATCGCGCTTGCCCGCGGTGAGCAGCGCCAACTCGTCCGACGGACGCGAGGTGACTTGTGCCCAGGCGCGCAGCGCGGACCGGAAGCCCGGCATGCCCGCGATGCGCGGCTCGTGTCCCAGCGGGGAGATTTCGCGGTAGAAGCCGTCGTCGTGCGTGATGTAGGCGCCCGAGCGGAGCACCGGCAGCACGTCGATCGACTCCGGCCACGGCGCTGTCAGCGCGCCGGCAACCTGATCGAAATAGGCACTGCCGCCCACCGTCACGATCACTTGCGGGGTTTCGAACCGATCCGCCAGCGCGATGGTGAGTTCCCGGATGTCCGCCAGGTAGGCGTCGACCTTCGCGCGGGACTCCGGCGTGGCGTCGTGGGCCAGCGCTCCTTCGTAGCCGCCCACGCCGACCAGGCGCAGCCGCGGACTTTTCGCCGCCGCCTCGGCGACGTGCACGGCCGCGTCCAGGCCGCGCGCTCCGGTTCGTCCGCCGTCGGCGCCGAGCTCGACCAGGACATCCACCCGCTCGCCTGCCTCGAGGGCGTCGGTCATGAGCTCGACGGCCGCCACCGAGTCGACCCAGCAACAGAACTCCAGGTTCGGATCGCGGCGGAGCTCCGCGGCCAGCCAGCGCAGCGCGGCACGATCGACCAGCTGATTGGCCAGCAGGATGCGTTGCACCCCGAAGGCGCGGTAGACCCTGGCCTGGCCGGCGTTCGCCGCGGTGATTCCCCACGCCCCGTGCTCGAGCTGCCGCGCGAACAACTGCGGCGCCATGGTCGTCTTGCCGTGCGGGGCCAGCGCCACGCCTTGCGCCGCACACCACCGCGCCATCGTGGTGAGGTTGTGCTCGACGGCTTCGTCGGACAGCACGAGCAACGGCCCGAGGAAGCCGTCGCGGAACAGGTTCGGCCGGCGACGCAGTGCCTCGTCGATGGTGTGGCCGACCAACGACTCCGGCATGCCCTTGAAGCGCCAGTCGATCACCTCGGTCCGGATCGCCGCGACGCGGTCGTGATCAATTCCTGCCGCTTGGCTCATCGCTTCCCGCCTCATTGCATATTTTGCAACGCCAGTTGCACAATGTGGTGTGGGATTGTGTACCATCCGGGCGACGGCAGGTCAACGGATCGGAGGGATATGGGTACCGAGGTGCTGTGCCTCGGCGAGTCGATGGCCCTGTTCGTGCCCGCCGAACCCGGCGCGATCGAGCAGGTACGCACCTGGACGCGGACGGTCGGCGGCGCGGAGTCGAACGTGGCCTGCCACCTCGCCGCCCTGGGACGGCGGACGAGCTGGGTCAGCGCGGTGGGCGACGACGCGTTCGGGCGTGCCGTGGTGGCAGAGATCGCCGCGGCCGGGGTCGACGTGTCGCAGGTCGAGGTGGACCCGCATCGCCCGACCGGCCTGTACGTCAAGGAGAGCAACGCCGCGGGCAGCGCCGTGCGGTACTACCGCGCCGGATCGGCCGCCTCGGCCATGGGTCCGGAGCTGCTGAACGAACTCCAGCTCGACGGCGTGCGGATCGTGCACGTCAGCGGCATCACGGCCGCACTGTCGGACAGCTGCCTCGAGTTGCTGCGCGCGCTCGCGGCCGCACCACGAAAGACGCACCGGTTGTCGTTCGACGTCAACTGGCGGGCCGCGCTGTGGGCGGGTCGCGACCCGTCGGTGCTCCGCGAGCTGGCCGACGCGGCCGACATCGTGCTGGTCGGCGACGACGAGGCCGACCAGGTGTGGGGCGAGTCGGCCCCGCACGCCATCCGTGAGCTGCTGCCCCGCCCTGAGTCACTGGTCGTCAAGCACGGCGAGCGTGGAGCGACCCTGATCGAACGCGATCGGGACACCGCAATCGATCGGCCTGCGATCTTCGAACCCGCATTGCAGGTCGACGTGGTCGAACCGGTCGGCGCCGGCGACGCGTTCGCCGCCGGCTTCCTGGCAGCCACGCTCGCCGGCGACGAACCGCAGCGCCGCCTGCGCGCCGGACACCTGCGCGCGGCGGGGGCCCTGCGCACTCACGGGGATCTGGGCGACCCCTTGCCTGCCGGACTGGTCGCGAAACTGCTGGACGCCGACGAACGAACCTGGGCCCAGACGCGGATCACCAGGAACGAAGGGCCGAGGATGGGTTCATGAGCCAGAGTCTGGATCGCGCCCTCACGCTGGTGGAGCACCTCGCGGGCGGCAGGAAAACGCTCGACGAGCTGGCCGAGGCGGTCGGCGTGCACAAGTCGACCGTGCTCCGCCTGCTACGCACCCTGGAAGCGCATCGGTTCGTGCAGCGCGAGGGCCCGCACCACTACCGGCTGGGCACGGCGTTGTTCGACCTGGCGCAGCAGTCGCTGGACGAACTGGACGTCCGGCGGTGCGCCGAGCCTGCACTCCGCGAACTGAATCAGCGCACCGGCCACACCGTGCACCTGGCCAGCTACGAGGACGGCGAGGCCGTCTACATCGACAAGTTCGAGAGCAAACACGCGGTGCGGATGTACTCACGGATCGGCAAGCGCGCTCCGCTGCACTGCACCGCGGTGGGCAAGGTGTTGGTCGCGGCGATGCCGCCGCAGCGCCGTCAGGCGATCGCGGAGAGCCTCGAGTACCAGAAGATGACCGAGAACACGATCACCTCGGCGGAGAGATACCTCGCCGAGCTGGAATTGGTCGCCGAACGCGGCTATGCGATCGACAACGCCGAACACGAGGACTTCATTCACTGCATCGCCGCGCCGATCAGCGGGCCGGGCGGGGTACTCGCGGCCGCGTCGTTGTCCGTGCCGACTTTCCTCGCCGACCTGGACACGTTGTTGTCGCTGTTGCCCGACCTGCTGACCGCGACGGAAAAAGCATCCATCGAGTGCGGCGCCCCGACGCCGAGAAAGGACAGCCGATGACCCGCATCGCCTATCACCCGGAAGGTGCCACGAAGCCGGCCGCTCCGCTCTCTCCGGCGGTCCGCAAGGGCAATTTCGTGCAGGTCTCCGGCCAGATCGCGGCCGACCCGGCCACCGGAGAGGTGGTCGGCTCGACCGTCACCGAACAGACCCGGCAGGCCATGCGCAACGTGCTCGCGGCGCTCGCGGCGGCAGGCGCGGACGAGACCGACGTGATCATGTTTCGGGTCTATCTGACCGACGTCGCCCATTTCGCCGAAATGAACGCGGTGTACGAGGAATTTCTTTCCGATCCGTATCCGGCACGGACAACCGTTTACGTAGGGTTGCCGAAGAACTTGCTGGTCGAGATCGATGCATTGGCCGTCGTCGACTGATTTCCGCCACCGCGGCATCACCGCCGGTAACCTTTTCGGGGTATTTGTGTTGCGTTCCCTTGATTCGCCACGAGCGCAGCTACGGTTATGGGGTGCCCCCTGACGCGTCCGGTGTCGACAACCGCGCCGAGCAACTCGCGGTCGTCGCCGACACGGCTCTGTCGCAGTTCGATCTGGAGCGCACACTGGGCGACCTGCTCGCCCGGGTGCGTGAGCTGCTGGCTGCCGACACGGCGGTCATCCTGCTCATGGACGACGACGCCGACGAATTGCGGGCAGCGGCCGCGGTCGGACTCGAGGAAGAGGTCCGGCAGGGCGTGCGGATACCGATCGGCGCCGGTTTCGCCGGACGGGTCGCGGCCGAGCGCAAACCGATCCATCTGCGGCACGTCGATCGGTCGAACGTGGTCAACCCGCTGCTGTGGGAAAAGGGCCTCACCTCGATGTTGGGCGTGCCGCTGCTGACGGACGACCGGATGGTCGGCGTGCTGCACGTCGGCTCGTTGGCGCAACGCGAGTTCAGCGACAACGACGTTCACGTGCTGCAGTTGGCGGCCGACTGGACCGCATTGACCACCCGCGCGCAGATGATGGCCATCGACCGGGCGGCCGCGGCGGCCCTGCAACGCAGCCTGCTGCCGCCTCGTCTTCCGCACGTTCCCGGATTCGAACTCGCCGCGCGCTACGTGCCGGGTTCCCGCACCGGGGTGGGCGGCGACTGGTACGACGTGTTCGGCCTGCTCGACGGCCGGTGGGGTGTAGCGATCGGTGACGTCGCCGGGCACGGGCTCGGCGCCGCGACGGTGATGGGCCGGGTGCGCAGCGCGTTGCGCGCCTACGCCATCGAGAGCGCCGACCCGGCCGACACGCTGGCCAGGCTCAGCCGCAACATCTTCCACTTCGAGTCCAGCGGGATGGCCACGGTCGGGTACGCAGTGCTGGACGCGGCGCACGGCCGGGTGTCGCTGTCCAGCGCGGGGCATCTGCCCCCACTGCTGGCCACGCCGCACGGGTCGACCGCGCCGGTGAAGATCGCGGTCGACCCGCCGCTGCACGCCGACTTGCGGCCGACCGCGCGACGCACCGTCACGGTGGATCTCGAACCCGGCGCCGTGCTGGTCAGCTTCACCGACGGCCTCATCGAGCGACGTGGTGAGTCGATCGACCACGGCATCCACCGGCTGTGCCAGCTGGTCACGCCGGATCACCCGGAAGCGGTGTGCGCGCGGATCATGGCGGATCTGGTGGGCAGCGAAACCCCGGACGACGACATCGCGGTGCTGGTTCTCCGCCGCATGCCGTAGGTCGGCCGATCCGCCGCACGGCGATCGCTCCCTGTGCGGCCGGCAAGGACCCGCACCCAGAGCCGACCCGAGCAGCCGCGTGGGTCCTCCCATCACACGTCGCAGATCAGCCGATCCGCCGCGCGGGTCCTCCCGTCACACTCGCTAGGTCAGCCGATCCGCCGTGCGGCGATCGCTCCGTGCGGCCGGGCGCCGGGATCCACCCTCCTGTCGCGGTCGGTGACCACGAACCCGGCGTCGCCGACCATGCGTTCAAGGGTGTCCACCGGCCAGAAATGAGCCGTGGTCACGGCGTGGTCGAACGCCTCGATCTCCGGCCCGGTGAAGAAGCCGAGCAGCAGCCCGCCGCCCGGTTCGATCACCCGCGCACATTCGGTGAGCACTCCCGGCACGGCGTCCGGCGGCAGGTGGATCAGCGAGTACCACGCGAGAATCCCGGCGACGCCGGCATCCTCGACGTCCAGGTTCTCGGCTCGCCCCGAGCGAAAGCTCACCTCGGGATAGCGCTGCCGGGCGTGGGCGACGAACTCCGGCGTGGGATCGATCCCGACGACGGTCATCCCCTGCTGGTGCAACCAGTTCGTCCAGTGCCCCGGCCCGCACCCGACGTCGAGAATCCGTCCTTCGGGAAGAGTCCGCGCCCACGCGCCGACGAAGCGGCGATCGGCTTCCGCCGTAGCACTCATGTCCCCCAGCAGTGCGATGTACTCGGCCGACCGCCGTCCGTACGCCTCCGGCACGCTACCCACCGGGCGATCATCGCAGCCTCATGACTTCCCGTAGTACTCCGCCACGGCGTCGAAGACGGCCTTGGGCTCCCACGCCATGTCCGGATACCGCTCACTCCGCCCGTTCTCCAGGACCTTGACCATGCTCAAGCTGGCCAGGTCCAGGTCCCGCTGCGGGTCGTCGGGGCGATGAGGGTAGGACTCCAGCGCGAACAGGTAGATGAACGCCCCCTCGGCCCCCGCCTCGTCGAAGATCTCGAGCATCTCCCGCACGTAGGCAGCCTGCCCCGCCTCGTCCCGGATGTACGAGCCGTTCAACGCGATCGGTTGCTCGTACTCGTCGACGTGCACGATCTCCATGCTGCGCGGCGCGACGTCACCGGCGCCCTTCCAGGTGGCCGCGCCGAACCCCGTCATCACCACCGGCTTGGGCTGCGCGACGAGCTGGCGGACGCCGTCGCGGAAGCGATCGGCGACCTCGGCGGTGCGCATCATCTCGACCGCGACGATGTCGAACAACGACCAGTCGATCCGTTCGAACGGGATGCACGCATAGCTGACCGGCCCGCCGAAGCGCGCACGGACCACGGCCACCGCTTCGGCGAAGAACTCGTTGAGCCGCGCACTGACGTCGGCGAACCGCTGGCTCGCGTCCCCCGGTCGACCGATCAGCGCCGCGACCCGCTCGGCGGTGTTGTTGCCCTCGACGAAGCCGGGGTTCATGACGCTCATCTCGACGCCGGTCACGAACACGACCTCCGCGCCCTGTCGACGAATCCGCTCGGCGCGCACCGCGCAGTCGGCGAACAACGCGAGCATCTCCTCGCGGCTCAGCTCCAGCGGGTACGGCGAGAACCACACGACGAGGCCCAGCTCGGCCGCGATCTGCGCGGCCAGCTCGAGCCGCTGCGGATCTCCGCCGACCAGGTGCACCGCGTTGCAGTGCAGGTCGTCGCTGATGATCTCGAGCTCGCGGCGGACCGTGGCCGGGTCGAAATGCTGCCGCGAGATGTGGCCGTTGCGGACGAAGCCGGTTTCGTAGGCGATCCCTTTGAGTCGCACGACTGATTCCTTTCTGCTTGCGGAAATCGCCGGCAACACTACGCACAAAGTTGCGTGCACGTAAGTTTGCGCATTCGCAAGATCCATGTAAGACTGGCCGCCGTGGCGAGTCGGTCCGGAGGTCTTCGGGAGCGCAAGAAGCAGGCCACGCGCAAAGCACTGCGTGAGGCGGCGCTGAAGCTGGCGCTGGAACGCGGTGTGGACCAGGTGCGGGTGGAAGAGATCGCCGACGCCGCCGGAGTCTCTCCGCGGACGTACAACAACTACTTCGCCAGTCGCGAGCAAGCGATCGTGGCCGCGGTGACCGCCGAACGAGAGCAACGGGTCGCGGAGGCGTTGACCAAGCAACCGCCGTCGGTCAACCTCGCCGACGCGGTCGTCACGGCCGTGGTCGAACACTTCACCGCACCATCCGACGAACACCGCGACGCGTTGATCATGATCACCAGCCATCCGGGCCTGCGGCGCGCCTACCTCGACTCCGCGACCTCGATCGAGCAGCCGCTGAGCACCGCGATCGCCACCCGGCTCGGCGCGACCGACCGCACACTGACCTCCGACGTGCTGGCCGCCGGTGTCGCGGCCGCCGTCCGGGTCGCGCTTCGGCGGTGGACACAACCCGCTCGCAGCAGCGCGTTGGTCGTGCCCACCGGCTCGCTGGCCGACCTGCTCACCGAGGCCTTGCAGCCGCTCGCCGCCGCATTCGCCGAAGCTGAACGATCCGCGGGGACAGCCTCCTCCGTGTGACGGGTACCGGGACTTCACCGAAACCATGCACCCTGCTGTCGCAGTATGGGTGTGATCGAGTTCGTCAGGGAGTGAACAGCCCATGCCCGCGCAGTCGCGTCGCCCGCCCAATCCGCTGACCGGTCCGCGTCGACCGTCGCTCAACGTGGTGCTCACCGCCGTCGTGGTGGTCCTCGCGGCCGTGATATTCGGCGGCATCCTGATCTTCGGCGGCGATGACGAGAAGCCGGCCGATCAGGCGGCCGTCTCCAAGACCCTCGTCCCCGACGACGCCAACGCCTTGACACAGGCACCGGCCGACGGACGGCAGGTCACGCTGGTGGAGTTCCTCGACTACCAGTGCCCGGCGTGCGCGGCGTTCTACCAGAACGTCACCAGCAAGATCGAGAAGGACTACGCCGACCGCATCACGTTCGTCACGCGGAACTTCCCGTTGGATTCGCACCCGCTGGCACAGCTGGCGGCCCGCGCGGCCGAGGCAGCGGCCAAGCAGGACAAGTACGTCGAGATGTACACGCAGCTGTATCAGAACTGGAACGACTGGGCGGTGCAGGGCGACTCGGTCCGCTCCGACGTTCGCGCGGCCACCCGCCAGTTCGAGGGCTACGCCAAGGCCATCGGACTGGACATCAAGCAGTTCCGAGCCGATATCGACTCCGCGGAAGTGCGCAAGAAGGTGCAGCGCGACATGGCGGACGGTGAGAAGCTCGGCGTCGACAGTACGCCGACGTTCTTCCTCAACGGGGAGCGCTTCGAACCCGAAGGCGACAGCTTCGCCGACGTCGAGCGTCAGCTGCGTGCCGAGCTGGACGAGGCGCTGGACCAATGACGACACAGAACGAAGCCCCGGCACGGGGCCTGGCCTGGCTGTACGTCGTCGCGGGCGCCATCGGTCTGCTGGCCGCGGTGGCGCTGACGCTGGAGAAGATCGCCACGCTGAGCAATCCGGACTACATCCCCACCTGCTCGTTCAATCCGGTGTTGTCCTGCGGCTCGGTGATGGAAAGCGCGCAGGCGTCGGTGTTCGGCTTCCCCAACCCGCTGCTGGGTATCGGCGGGTTCAGCGTGGTGGTCACGACCGGGATCGCGATGCTCGCCGGCTTCCGGCCACCGCGCTGGTACCAGCTCGGCATGGCCGCAGGTACCACGCTGGCCGTGCTGTTCATCCACTTCCTGATCGTCAGCAGTCTGTACGACATCGGCGCGCTGTGCCCGTACTGCATGGTCGTGTGGGCCGTGACGATCCCGCTGTTCTGGTACACCGCGCTGGCGACATGGCCGGCGCTGGCGCCGCTGCGCCGGGTACACAGCGCCATCCTGGCGTTGTGGTTCGTGGTGATCATCGCGCTGATCGTGCAGCGGTTCTGGTCGTACTGGACCAGCGTGCTCTGACCATCGGCGGCGCGCTCACGCCTGCCGCACCGGCTGCCGCAAGATCGTCCGCAGCTTGTTCGGCGCGGTCCGTCGCAGATCCGACAGATAGATCTCGTGGTGCTTGCCGGTCAGCGCCAGCCCCTGCGCCGGAATGACGTCGTGGTGCATCGTGGCCAGCGTCTCGGCCTCCTCGTCGAACGGGCCGAGGTGCAACGTCTGCACGCACCGCCCCTCTTCGAGCGTTTCCAACCGCACGTCATCCAGCCGAGGCGGCGCGCCTTTCGCGGCGACCTTCTCCTTCGCCGCCTCGACCATGTCGCCGGTGATCCACTCCGGCTGCATGATCATCACGGTGAAGTACCACTTCGACTTGTCCCTGGCTGAGGTGAAGCTGTCCATGTCGTCGGCCCACCACAAGCCCTCCAGCGGCATCACCACGTAGTCGCGGCCGAGCTCCAGTTTGCTGGCGAACTTCAGCTTGTACGCCAGCGGGAACAGCGTCTCGACCGCTTCCCGGAACGACGCGCTGGTATTCGGATCGCCGTACCCGCCGATCATCAAGTACTGCAGGGGCGGCACGTCGACAAGACGGAACTCACCGCTGCGCGCGCGATAGCAGTCAAGCTTCTTGTGGTCGACCTTCGGCACGCCCGGAATCTATCGCGGCGGACCGACAATCACTCCAATCCGAACACGCGGATGGCCTCTTCCCGGCGCCGCGGGACCAGCTCGGTGGGCAACTCGTCCTCCGGCACGTCGTACCCGCGCAACACGTGCCGGGCGACCACCTGGCGGTGCACCTCGTCCGGACCGTCGTAGAAGCGCGCGGCGCGAGCCCGGCGATACATGTCCTCCAGCGGCAGGTCGGACGAGTAGCCGAGCGACCCGTGTGCCTGCAACGCCCGGTCGATGACGTCGTGCAGCACCTTGGCGCCCCAGAACTTGATCGAGCTGATGTGCGTGCGGGCCGCCTTGACGCCCTGGGTGTCGATGATCCACGCCGCCTGCAACGTCATCAGCCGCAGCGCGTTCAGCTCGGTCCAGGAGTCGGCGATCCAGTTCTGGATCGTCTGCTTGTCGGCCAGCACCGAGCCGTGGGTGAACCGGTACTTCGCCCGCTCGCACAGCATGTCCAACGCGCGCTGGGCCTGGCCGACCCACCGCATGCAGTGGTGGATCCGCCCCGGGCCGAGACGGCTCTGCGCGATGGCGAACCCGGCGCCGCGCTCCCCCAGCATCGCCGACGCAGGCACTCGCACGTCGGTGAAGGTGACCTCGGCGTGGTTGTCCAGCCTGCCCGGCCGGGGACGCGGGTCCTCCATCGTGCCGAGGTCTCGCTCCACCACCAGCCCTGGCGTGCCGGCAGGAACGATGAACTGGGTCGCCCGCTCCCGTGGCGGCGCATCCGGATCGGTCACCGTCATGACGATGAAGAAGTCCGCCACCGAGGCGTTGGTGATGAACCATTTCTTGCCGTTGATCACCCAGTCGTCGCCGTCCTGCACCGCCCGAGTGCTCAGCAACGTGGGGTCGGCGCCCGCCCCTGGCTCGGTCATCACGTACGCCGAGCGCACCTGGCCGGCCAGCAACGGCTCCAGGTAGGTCTTGCGCTGCTCGGCGGTGCCGAAGCGGGCCAGGATCTCCGAGTTGCCCGAGTCCGGCGCCTGGTTGCCGAACACGTACGGCGCGATGCGGCTGCGGCCGATGATCTCGTGCATCAGCCCCAGCTTGACCTGGCCGAAGCCCTGCCCGCCGAGTTCCGGGTCCAGGTGCGCCGCCCACAGGCCGCGCTGCTTGACCTCCTGCTGCAGTGGCGCGATCGCGGCGCGGAACTCGTCGTCGTCCAGATCGACGGTCTCCAACAGCGACACCCGGTTGTCGACGAACTCCCGCATCCACTTCAGCTGCTCGGCGAACTCCGGCTCGGTGGAGAATTCCCAGGTCATGACGGCAGCAGCTCCTTAACACGGAATTTCTGGACCTTGCCGGACGTGGTGCGCGGCAACGGCTGTTCGGTCAACGTGATGCGCTTGGGGACCTTGTAGTTGGCCAGCTCGTCCTTCAGGTAGGCCAGCAGCTCCTCGGAGGTGACGGTGGCCCCGGCGCGCACCACGACGAGCGCGTCGCCGACCTCGCCCCAGTCCTTGTCCGGCTTGCCCACCACCGCGGCCTCCACGACGTCGTCGTGCTGCGCCAGCACGCGCTCCACCTCGGCCGGGTAGACGTTCAGGCCACCGGAGATGATCATGTCCTTGGCCCGGCCGGAGATGTAGATGTAACCCTCGTCGTCGTACTGCGCCAGGTCGCCGGTGTGCAGCCAGCCGCCGGCCAGTGCCGTCTCCGTGGCGTCCGGCCGGTTGTAGTAGCCGACCATGTTCGCCGGGGACCGGCAGATGATCTCGCCGACCTCGCCGGGCGCGACGTCGTTGCCCTCGCCGTCCACGATCCGGATCTCCGCCGCGCTGCACGCCCGCCCGGCGGAGCCGATCTTGCGGATGGCGTCGGCCGCGGGCAGGAACGTCATCATGGTCGGGAACTCGCTCATCCCGTAGACCTGCAGGATCGCGCAGTTCGGCAGCTTGCGCGCCGCTTCCTCGATCGAGGTGACCGGGACCGGCTCGCCACCGCTGGCGATCAGCCGCAGCGACGACGTGTCGTAGTCGTCGAACGTCGGCTCGGCCAGCACGCGCTTGAGCACGGTCGGCACCAGCAGGACGGCGGTGACGCGCTCCCGCTGCACGGTCTCCAGCCACCGCGCTGGGCTGAACCCGGTGCTCGGGTTGAGCACGACCCGTCCGCCGCGCCACAGGGTGGCCAGCGCGATGTCGTGCAGGCCGGCCGCCCAGCACAGCGCGGGCACGATGAGATAGACGTCGTCGGCGGTGATCTCGTAGTCGACGATCTGGTGGAAGCTGTTCCACAGCACCGTCGAGTGCGTGTGCATGGCACCCTTCGGGGTCCCGGTGGTCCCGGAGGTGTACTGCAACAGGACGAGGTCGTCCGCCTTGGCTGCGTCGCGCGGAGCGGTCGCCGGATCGGCCTGCATCAGCTCCTCGTAGTCCAACGCGCCCTCGGCCGAGGTGTCGAGCACGATGGTGCGCCGCGAGTCGCTCAGTGGCGCCACGTCGGTCAGCGCCTTCTCGAACACCAGCCAACTGGCCCCGCAGTCGTCGAGGATGAACTCGACTTCCTTGTCCTTGAGCAGGTAGTTGATCGGCACGACCACCCCGCCCAGCTTGGCCACGGCGAAGAACAGCTCCAGCCATTCGAGCCGGTTGTACAGCAACACGCCGACCCGGTCACCGTGCTGGAAGCCGTGCGCGTGCAGCCCCGCGGCCAGCCGGTCGGAACGCTCGTCGAGTTCGTCGTAGGTCATCGTGACGCCCTCGAACGTCACGGCCGCCCTGCCCTCGTTGATGCTTCCCGCGGTGCGGTGCTTGCGCAGCACCTCCGCCAACGTGTAGGTGTCCATCCCTCGCTCCGATCTCGGCTCACCGAATCCGCTTCAACTGCAAGTCCAAATCGGCCCGCAGCACACCACGCACGTCTGCCAGCAGTGCGCTGTCGGCTTCGCCGCGCCAGATCTTGGTGATCAACTGTGCGCTGACGTCCAGCAAGCTCTTGCGATATTCGCGCAGGTCGGCCACCTCCGGCGGTGGGTCGACCGGCCATCGCCGCACTCCGTCGGCCAGTACCCGCACCGACTCGGTCAGCCACGAGTCGTCCTCACGGATCTGCCGCGCGAGCACGCCGAGGATGCCCATCGCCGCGATCACCGACGAGCGCGCCCGGTCGTCGGTCATCGTCGGCAGTACCGAAGTGGCCAGGTCCTTGCGGATCGCCAGGACCATCTGTGTCGGGGTGATCATGCGTATTCGAGGCAATCGGCGACCATGGCCCGCATGGTCGGCATCGTGTAGTACATCCGGGCCAGACGCAGGTCGCCGGTGTCCGCCACGGCCCTGCCCGCGTCCAGCCACATGATCGCGTGCCGCACCTGGTGGAACGTGATCCAGAAGTGCAACGCCTCCTTGGTCACCGTGCGCCCGGCGTACCGCTGGTAGCGGGCCAGGAAGTCCTCCAGGGGCAGCAGCATGCACACCAGGTCGCTGTCCATCCGGTTGGAGGGACAGCACACCCAGCCCAGGTCGTAGAGCGGATCGCCGAGCCGGGCGAACTCCCAGTCGATGACCGCGCTGATGCGCTCGTCGTCGAACAGCAGGTTGCCGGTGCGGTAATCGCCGTGGATCAGCGCGATCCGCTCGGTGGGCGGGATGTTGGCGCGCAGCCAACCGATCCCGTCGACGACGATCGGTTCCGGTTCGTCGGCCACCCGCCGCAGATAGTCCTCCAGCCGGTCGATCTCCGCTTCCGCGAACGCGGTGCCCGGCTCGGGCGCGGGCAGGAAACCGAGATCGGCGGTGGTCCGGTCGACGGCGTGGATCTCGGCAAGGATGCGGCAGAAGTCCTCACCGATCGGCCCTTGTCCGGCCTCGGCCAGGAACGCGCGCCCTTCCGGGGACCACTGCACCAGCGCAGCGCCCGGCACCCACGACACCACCGTGTAGGGCTGACCGAACACCGAGGCGTCCGGGTCGTACCACAGCGGAGTGGGCACCGGCACCGGCGTGTCGGTCAACGCCACCAGCAGCTGGTGCAAGCGCTGCGGGTCCACCTCGTGCCGCGCCATCGCGCCCGGCCGGAACAGCCGGACCACCAGTTTCCGCTCGCCTTCGCCCTCGACGTCCACGGTGACGATGGCGGTTTCGTCGGACAATCCTTCCCCGGCGATCTTGCGGTCGACCAACCGCACCGGCTTACCGAGTCGTTCGCCGAACCGCCGCTCGACCGCGTCGACAGGTGCGTGAAGTATTCCCATCACAACACCTCAGAAGATCGCCGCGTACATGATCTTTTCCTGGGTGGCCTCCTCGGCGCTGAACTCGGCGACCGCCCGGCCGAACCGGGTGACCAGGATGCGGTCGGACACCGACAGCACCTCGGGCAGATAGGACGAGATCACGATCACCGCTTTGCCCTCGTCGGCCAGCTGCCGGATGAGCTGGTGGATCTCCTCGATCGCGCCGACGTCCACACCGCGGGTCGGCTCGTCGAAGATCACCACTTCCGGATCGGCCACCAGCGACTTGCCCACCACGACCTTCTGCTGGTTGCCGCCGGACAGCTCGATGATCTTGGCGTCGGAGTTGATCGCCTTGATCCGCAGCTTCTGCGTCCACTCGCGGGCGATCTTCTCCCTGCTCCTGCGCGACAGCAGCCACCGCTTGCGGCCGCTGCGCGCCGCGAGGTGCCCGAGATACAGGTTCTCCGCGATCGTCATCGTCTCGAAGAACCCGTCCGCCTTGCGGTCCTCGGTGATGTAGACGATGCCGTCCTTGATGGCCTGCTTCGGCACCCGGTAGCGCACCGGTTTGCCGTTCAGCAGCACGCGGCCGCCGTGGATCCGGTTCCGCTTCAGCGCGCCGGCGACGATCTTGGCCGTCTCCGTCCGCCCACTGCCGATCAGGCCGGCGATGCCGAGCACCTCGCCCGCGTAGGCGGAGAACGACATGTTGCGCACCACGTTGCCCATGATGAGGTTCTCCACCTCGAGCACCTTGCGCTTGCGCTGCGGCTTGTCGTCGCCGGTCGCCGCGCGCCGGTTGCTGCCGGTCAGCGCCCTGCCGACCATGTGCTTGACGATCTCGTCGCGGTTGGTCTCCTTGGCGTTGAGCGTGACCACCCGCTCGCCGTCCCGCAGCACGGTGACCCGGTCGGCGATCTTGAGCGACTCCTCCAGCATGTGCGACACGTAGATGACGCCCATGCCCGCCGACCGCAGCTTCTCGATCACGTCGAACAGGTGCAGCGTCTCTTCCGGCGTCAACGACGCGGTCGGCTCGTCGAAGATGACGATGCGCGCGTTCGACCGCAAGGCACGGGCGATCTCCACCATCTGCTTCTGCGCCGCACCCAGCGTCGACACGTACGCCGTCGGGTCGACGTGGAAGTTCATCGACAGCAGCAGCGTCTGCGCGTTGATGTTGAGCGAGCGGAAGCGGGTCAGCAGCTTCTCGTGCCCGAGTTCGATGTTCTGCGCCGCGGTCATGGTCGGCACCAGGCTGGTTTCCTGATAGACCATGGCGACGCCGGCCTCGAGCGCGTCGTGCGGCCGCCGGAACGACACCTCCTTGCCCGCGATCTCCATCGTCCCGGACGTCGGCTGCACGGCACCGGCGAGGATCTTGCACAGCGTCGACTTGCCCGCGCCGTTCTCCCCGACCAGTGCGTGCACCTCACCGGCGTACAGGCTGAAGTCGATGTCCTTGATGGCGTGCACACCGCGGTACGCCTTGGTCATCCGGCGGATGTCGACGAGCTTGGCGTCTCGTTCCTCCGGCGCGATGTCGACCAGGTCGACCAGTGACTGGCTCATCGGTCGTTCACCTCCACCACGCAGTCGCCGCCGCGCACCGCGACCAGCACCCGATCACCGAACTGCCGCACCGACGTCACGCCGTGCCGGGTGCCGCCGCCCCTGCTGTGCAGGCTGCTGGACGGGTGGCCGTCGGCGTCGAGCCGCACCACCAGCCCGTACGACCGCGGCGGCGCCCACGGTTTGATCACCCCGAGCTTGCGGATCTGACCGCCCTGCAGCGGCTCCAGGCCGCTGTTCAGGCTGCGCAGGGCCGGCCTGATCCAGTAGTCCGGCTCGATGGTGCGCATCATTTCCCGCACGTAGTCGCGCTGCGTCAGGGTGAACTCGACCAGCTGGGTGCGCAGCGCGAACATGGCCAGCCAGAAACCGCCACCGGCCGCGGGCTCCAGCCTGCCGGGGTAACCGGGCAGGTTGCTCTTCAGCGGCGTGGGCTCTCCCTGACCGGTGAGCGAGATCGTGCTGATCCGGTGCGACCACGCTTGGCTGACCGCCGCCGACCCGTCCTCGGTGAGCGCGACCCCGCTGGCGTAGGCGAGCCCGTCGGCCACCACCGTCGCCGTGCCGCCCGGCTCGAACCGCAGCAGCCTGCCCAGGCTGTTGCGCTCCATCAGGTCGTAGACCCACTTCTGCCCGAAGTGCTTGCTCGACCCGTCGGTGACCAGCACCGATCCGTCGTCGAGCACCGCGAAGTCGGTCGGGCAGTGCACCGGCAGCCCGCCCGCTTCGCTGAGCACCACCCGGGTGCGGCCCTCCTCGGTCATCGACGCCACACCGACACCGGCCACCGCGACCAGGATCTGCCCGTCCGGCAGCCGCGTCAGCGCTCCGGTCTCACCGTCGAACTCGGCGACCGTGACCGGGGAACCGCCGGCGGCGGGAACCCGCAGCACCGCGTTGCGGCTGCTGATGTAGAGGCTGTCGCCGACCAGCAGGACGTCGTCCGGCTCGGGCAGCTCGACGACGTCGTCGGCGTTCTCCAACGCGTCGTTCGGGGTCAGCCCACCGTCCAGCGGCGGGATCGCCGTGCCACTGTGGCGGCCCGGGAACAGGAACTCCTTGACCAGCTGCAAAGCTTCGAATGCCATCGTCGGCTCCCTGTCAGCTCGCGGCCGTGCCGGCGACGGATGGGGCACCGGCACCGACCGACTCGGCGGGAGAGTTGTCGAGCTTGATCCGGCCGACGCGGTTGTTCTCCAGGCCACCGATGTAGAGGTAGCCGTCGTGTTCCCGCATCGACGTGATCGTGGCGTGGGCCGTGCCGCCCGGATCCCACAACGTCTCGAGCACTTCGCCGTTCTCGGACACCTTCACCACGCACCCGTGGTTCATGCTCGGGTAGAGCCACTCGTCGCGCGGGATGCGTTTCATCATCCGGCGGCGGAACACCGGCATCCGCATGGCCAGGTCGTACGCGGGCGAGCGCATGCCGTTCAGCGCCACCCAGTACGTGCCGTCCGACGCGCGGTTGATGTTGTCCAGATAGCCGGGGAAGTTCTCCATGAACACTTCGATCCGGCCCTTGTTCGGCCCGTCGATCCAGTACCGCAGGATCCGGCACAGCCACGTCTGCGCGATCAGGAACGACTTGCCGTCGTGGCTGCAGCACACGCCGTTGGGGAAGACCAGGTCACGGATGACCGTCCTGGTCTTGCCGGTCTCCGGGTCGTAGCACAGGAGCCTGCCGTTCGGGCGGCCTTCGACGCCGTCGAGGATCCAGTCCGCCATCTCGAAGCGGGTCGTGCCCTCGCTGAAGTAGATCTTGCCGTCCGGGGCGATGTCCAAGTCGTCGGCCAGCCGCAGCCGGCTGTCGTCACGCAGCCGCGTCCACGTCCGGTTCGACTCGTCGGTCAGCTTGCGCACCTCGCCGTCCGGGGTGACCGCGTACAACCCCATGCCCGCGACGCAGACGACGAGGTTGTCGTCGGCGTCGAACGCCAGGCCGAGCGGGTGGCCACCGATGCGGGCGAAGATCTCCGCGTTCTCGAAGTTCTCCCCGGAGAACCGCATGATCCAGCCCTGCCGGGTGCCGCAGTAGAGCCGTCCTTGCTTGTCGAGGATGACGTCCTCGGGGCCTTCCACCTTGCCGACACCGATGCTTTCCGCGCCGACCAGCCGGTCGTTCATCTCGAACGCGCTGCCGGAACCCGGGCGGCAGTCGGGCAGGTCGCCGTACTGCACGATGGTCGGGTTGACGTAGGTCTTCTGGATCGCCTTGCCGCGGTTCTTGCCCCACTTCAGGTCGAGGCCGACCGCGAGGATCAGCACGCCGGCCAGCACGGTCTGGAACACCTCGCCGCCGACGTTCATCAGCAGCAGGCCCTTGCCGAGCAGGCTGATGGTGGCGGCACCGATGAACGCCCGCCACACCGTGCCCTTACCGCCGGAGAGGCTGATGCCGCCCAGGATGACCGCGGTGAGCACGGTCAGCTCCATGCCCTCTCCGACCCGGGCACTGGCACTGGACAGTCGCGCGGCGTAGAAGATGCCGGCGAGCGCGCACAGCAGCCCGGAGAACACGTAGCTGAGCAGCAGCACCCGCTCGACGCGGATACCGGCGTGCCGGGCTGCACGCCTGCTGGCGCCGACCGCGGTGATGTGCCAGCCCAGCCGGGAGCGGCTGAGCACGATGTGCCCGATCAGCAGCACCACGACGAGCGTGATGAAGCTGAACGGGATCCCGGCGACCTTGCCGGTGCTGAACCACTCCCAGATCGGGTCGAGGACGAACGCGGTGGCGGTCTGCGCGGAGAAGTTCAGGTCCAGCAGGTTCAGCACACCGCGGAAAATGATCAAGGTGACCAACGTGGTCAAGAACGGCCGCGCCTTCAGGTAGGCGACGATGCTGCCGTTGATCGCGCCGAGCAACGCACCGATCAGCAGGCCGAGCCCGATCGCGGCGATCACCGGCAGGCCGCTGAGGGTGACCAGCAGCAGCACGACCATGTTGCACAGGCCGAACATCGACCCGACGGACAGGTCGATACCGCCGGAGATCAGCACCACCGCCATGCCGAGGCACACCAGGGCCAGTTCGGCCAGCTCGGCGGAGCTGGACAGCAGGTTCTGCTCGGTGGCGAAGCCGGGCGCGGCGATGGAGAAGAACACCACCACGCCGACCAGCAGCGCCAGCGGGATGGCCGGCTCCATCCAACGCTTGGCGAACAGCTCGGCGAACACCTGTTGCAGGGCGATACGCCTGCGCAGATGACGCAGCTTCATGCCGAGGGTCTCGTCGGCCGGCACGTTGCGTTCCGGGGGCCGCCGAGACGTCACGCGGCGCGGGGTCACGCTTTCGGTCATCGAACTCTCGCTCTCTGCTAGGCACCGGACACGGCGGCCTGGACAGCGGGGTTGTTGATCAGCGACGAGTGGGAAGGCTCCGGGGCGTCCGCGGGGACAGTCGGCAAACGGACGCCCCGGAGCAGGAGGGGGGAGCGACGGATCAGGACACGGTCAGACCGTCGGTCTTGCCGTCGTAACACATGTTCTGCTTGTTCCAGTTGGAACGATCGATCTTCACCAGCGGGGTGTAGTCGGCGATCCGCGACGACCCCGGCGGCTTACCCGACTGCAGCAGCTGCTTGGCGATCGCCACGATGTCCGTGCCCTGCGTCGGCACCGAGTAGCCGTAGGACTGGAAGAACAGCTTGTCCCGCAGTGCCTCGCAGGTGATCGCGGAGTGGTCGGAGGTGAACACCTTGACCTTGTCGATCTTGCCCGCTTCCTTGATCGCGGTGGCCGCGCCGTACTGCATCTGGTCCCAGAAGCCCCAGCTCGCACACAGGTCCGGGTGCTGCTGAATCACCGTGGAGGTGATGTCGTGCGCCTTGGTCCGGTCCCAGTTCGCCGCCTGGGTGGAGACGATCTTGATCTCCTTGTGCTTGTCGAACACCGACTTGGCGCCGGCCATCACGTCGAGCGTGAAGCCGGAAGTCGCGTCACCCTGCACGATCTGCACCTTGTGCGAGGTGTTGGTGCCCGCGCCGCACTCCTTGACGATGTCGGTGGCGATCCGCCTGCCCAGGTCGATGGTGTCCGCGCCGACGAACGCGTCGGACTTGTAGTTGGACACCATGTTGATCTGGATGACGTAGATGCCCGCCTTCTCCGCCTGCTGGATCAGCTTGGCCAGCACCTGCACGTCGAAGTTGTGCACCACCAGCACCGCGGGCTTGTCGTTGATCAGCGACTGCACCGCCTCGGCCTGGCGTGCGGTGTCCCAGTTCGGGTCGCGCAGCACGAACTTCATGCCGGCGGCCTCGAACCCGCGCTTCATCTGCCGCGCCCACTCCTCGGTCAGCGGCGTGCCGAGACCCACCGGGACGAAAGCCGCGGTCTTGCCCTTCAGGCTGCCGACGGCGTGCTCGCGAAGCTTCTCGGCGGAGACGGTGGGCGCCAGCCCTTCCCCGCCACCGTTGGCGTCCGACTCCGAGCCGCCGCCAGTCGAACACCCGGTCAGCGCGATCATCGTCGCGGCGGCCAGCGCGGCTGTCCGCCGTCCTATTCGGCGCATCAGGACCTCCCTGTCCTTTTCGTTTCCGGTGGATGAATGCGTGGTCGAGCTTCAGTCGCCTTGGCGGACCGTTTCCTCGTCCCTGGGGTGCAGCCGGTTGTCCAACACCAGCGCGGCGAGCAGGATCAACCCCTTGACGATGTCCTTCTCGTGGGTGTTCATGTTCAAGATCGTCATTCCGTTGAGCATCACGCCGATCAGCGCGGTACCTGCGACGACGGACAGCACACCGCCGCGGCCGCCGACCAGGCTGATGCCGCCGACGACGACCACCAGCAGCACGTCGTAGATCAGTGAGCCGTCGATGATCTGCGTGTTGAAACCGCCGACCGATCCGGCCATCACCAGGCCACCGACCAGGCCGATGGCCCCGGTGATCATGTATTCGGTGACGGTCAGCGGGCGGACCGGAATGCCGGTCAGGCCGGCGGCGCCGCTGTTGTCACCGTGCGCGTAGATGAAGCGGCCGGTGCGGGTCCGGCTGAGCAGGAAGTGGGCCACCACGGCCACGACGGCGAAGATGATGATCGGCGCGGGGATGCCGAACACCACGCCCTGACCGAGCCAGCGGACGAAGTCGCGGTCCGGCGGCAGCTCGACGATCAGGCCGTCCAGGATCACCGTGCGCGCCAGCCCGTAGATCAGCAGGCCGGAGGCCAGGGTGGCGAACAGCGGCGGGATTTCCACGAACGCGATCAAAAAGCCGTTGATCGCACCCATCAGCAGCACGATGCCGAGACCGACCAGCAGGGCCATCGGGGTACCGAGATCGGTGCGCATGAGCTGAATCGAGATCGCGGTGGCCACGCCCATCGAGGCGACCAGCGACAAGTCCATGCCGCGCGCGATCACCACGACCGCCATCGCGACGCTGAGGATGCCCAGTGACGAGACGCTGCGGAGCAGGTTCAGCAGGTTCTCCGCGGTGAAGAACCCGTTCAGCAGGAGGCTGAACACCACGAACAGCGACGCAACGACGAGCAAGATGATCTGCTCCTGCGACAGCCGAAGCTGACCACCGGGCCGCACCTTTGCCAGAACCGCTCCCATTTCGCTCTCCTAGGCGATCCGCGGAGACTCGATTTGTACTGACCGAACGGTACACTACGACGACAGTTCGTCAAGACCGGCGAGTTCACCCACATCGGTTACTGATGCCAAGGAGGCGGCTATGTCGCGCACCGAGGAACCCCCGCACCCCACCGGCCCGCTCCGCGGTGTGCGAGCGATCGAGCTGGCCGGCCTCGGCCCCGCACCGTTCGGCGCGATGTTGCTGGCCGACCTGGGCGCCGAGGTCATCCGTGTCGATCGTCCCGGCGAGCGAGCAGCGGGAAATCCCCTCGATCCGACCCACGACCTGCTGGCTCGCGGGCGGCGTTCGGTCGCGCTCGACCTGAAGAAGCCGGCCGCCGTGGAAGCGCTACTTCGCCTGGTCGAGGGCGCGGACGTGCTCATCGAGGGCTTCCGTCCCGGCGTCACGGAACGGCTGGGTATCGGCCCTGACGTGTGCTTGGCGCGCAACCCGCGACTGGTCTACGGGCGGATGACCGGCTGGGGCCAGTCCGGGCCGCTGGCAGCGCGCGCGGGCCACGACATCAACTACATCGCGGTGGCGGGCGGCCTCGATCCGATCGGCCACCAGGACGGGCCGCCCGTGCCCCCGGTCAACCTGCTCGGCGATTTCGGCGGCGGTGGAATGCTGCTTGCGCTGGGCGTCGTCGCCGCTGTGCTCCGGGCCCGGGAATCGGGATATGGCCAGGTCGTGGACGCTTCGATCGTCGACGGGACCGCGGTGTTGACGACCATCCTGCACGCGCTGCGCGCGCAGGGTGAGTGGGTGGACCGGCGCGGCTCGAACCTGCTCGACGGGGGCGCCCACTTCTACGGGGTCTACGCCTGCGCGGACGGTCGCTACCTGGCCGTCGGGGCGATCGAGCCGCAGTTCTACCAGCGGCTGCTCCAGCTGCTCGGACTGGCCGACGACCCGGATTTCGTCGCCGGGCACAGCGATCGGACGTACTGGCCGAAGCTGCGGAAACGGCTTGCCGACACATTCGCCACCCGGCCGCAGGCGGAGTGGCTCGAGCTGCTCGGCGACGAGGACACGTGTGTGGCTCCGGTGCTGTCGCTCGGCGAGTCCCCTGCCCACCCGCACAACCGTGAGCGAGGCACGTTCACCGAGGTCAACGGCATCGTGCAACCAGCGGCCGCGCCTCGGTTCAGCATGGATCAGCCCGGGCCGCCGCAGCCGCCGCCACTGCCGGGCGAGCACAGCAGGGACGTCCTCGCCGAGGCCGGACTGAGCGCCGCGGAGATCGAGGCCGCACTCGCGGGGTGAGCCTGGAGACGGACGCGGCGGCCCGCCAGGAACCCCGGCGGCGTCCGCCCGTCCAGTCCTGGTGACGGCCGCGGAACGGTTCGACCTGGCCGTACGACGCCGCGAGCGGCTGCTGCGCCCGGCACCCTGTCTCACCGCCGAATTGGCGCGCCCCCCGAGACCTTCGCTCACGAGCGCGCTCGACGTCACCGTCCCCAGCCCTGACTCGGCCGTCATCTCACCGTGGGACAACTCACGGATTGGACAGATCGGTCAGTATGTTGGCGTAGGGTGGTACTCGCGTCCCGGTCCGTCGGGACGGCTTTGGCGGAACGGCGGCGAAGGCGCACACGGCGTCGGTACCGTGGATCAAGGAAGCAGCGGCCAGCGGCCGTGCAATGCGGAAGGTGATGGGCACATGCCGAAACAGCAGGGGGTAGACACCGCCGAATCAACCGCCGCCGTCACTGCTGAGCCATCGTCGGATCGCGCCGAGTCCGGTGAGCCGGACGTGGAAAACGGAGCACCCCCGGAGGAGTCGACGCAGGAGCGGATCCTGCGCGTGGCCGCCGAGGTCTTCGCCCGCAAGGGTTACCACGGAACGGGGGTTGCCGAGCTGGGCGACGCGGCCGGCTTGAAGCGCGGCGCGCTCTACTACCACATAGGCTCGAAGGAAGACCTGCTTTACAACCTGTCCAAGCGGCACGTCGAGGAAGCGCTCGCCAGGGGCAAGCGCGTGGTCGAGTCGGATCTGCATCCCATCGACAAGTTGCGCGCGCTGGCCCGCGAGCACGTGCAGACCATCGCCGCCCGGCGGGACGAAGTGACCGTGGTGCTACGGGAGCAACACGCGCTGAGCGGCACGCGGGCACGGGCACTGTCGAAACTGCGCCACCAGCATCAGGACCTGTTCGCGCAGGTATTGCAGGAGGGCGTGGACGCCGGGGTCTTCCGGTCCGCGGACTCGGTGACCGTACTGGGGGTGCTCGGCCTGTTCAACTGGACCTACGTGTGGTTCGACCACGCCAAAGGCCCGCTGACCCCGGAGCAGGTCGCGGACAAGCTCACCGACCTGGTGCTGTACGGGCAGCTGGTGCCGCCGTCCCGCAAGTCGAACGGCAAGAGCGAGAGCGCCACGCGGTAGCCGAGACGACGCTGCGGGCCCGCGCGGCCGAGGTTCGGCGTGGGATGAGCCGGGCGCGGGCTCGTGTCTCGCGGTTCGGGCCGGCCGCGCCGACCAGGCCCCGCTCACAACTCGACTCGAGCCGGCCGCGCAGACCCCCGCCCGCGGAGCACGGAGTGGCAGCGCACGCCTCCGCCTGCCCCCCACGACTCGCCGGCCGACTCGGGCAGCGGTGACCGACGCGCCGGACCGCCCGCGTTCCTGCCCTAGCGGTAGCTGATCACCACGCGAACGGACCCACCCTTCTTGTCCCGGGTCTCGGCCAGCGCGGCCGCGAACCGCTCGGGCGGAAGGCTGTCGCTGACACTGCCGGAAAGATCCAGCCGTCCGGCGGCGACCAGCTGCGCAAGCTCGGCGATCTCCGCCGCGGTGGCACCGAAACTGCCGATCACCGACAGCTCTCGCGCCACCACGGTCTCCTGTCGCATCCGCAGGCCCAAGCGGTCCGGCGAGATGCCGACGACCACGCAACTCCCCTGCGGGCGCAAGCACCGCAGCGCGGTGTCCACCAACGACGGCGCGCCGACCATCTCGAACACCGCATCCACCCCGGCCTGTCCGTTCCGGACCTGGTCGACGAGCGTTTCGGCGCTCTCCAGCACGTCGTGCGCTCCGTGCTGCGTGGCGATCCGGCGCGCTTCGGGCCGGGGGTCGACGCCGATGACCTCGCATCCGACGACCTCGGCGAGCAACTGCACGGCGTGCATGCCGAGGCCGCCGAGGCCCAGCACCACTGCGCGATCGCCTGCGGCCACTCCGCTGCGACGGATCGCGTGCCACGGCGTTGCCACCGCGTCGGTGAGGATGGCACCGACTTCGCTGGTCACGGCGTCCGGCAGCGGCACGACACAGCCCGCAGGGACCACCAGCAGGTCGGCCTGGGCGCCGTCGCGATCCACGCCGAGCACGTCTCGCGTGGCACACGACTGCGCCTGCCCGGCGGCACACAGCTTGCAGTCGCCACAGCCGACGTAGGGCACGACGGCCACCCGGGTGCCTTCCTCGACGCTGCTCACCTCCGCACCACGGGCGACCACGCGACCAGCGGCTTCGTGGCCGAGCACCACCGGGTACCGCGCGGCCGTGCTGCCCTCCACCAGGTGCACATCGGACCCACAGACGCCGCAGGCGTCGATCGCGACCAGGACGTCGCCGGGGCCCGGCTCCGGGGCCGCCAGGTCGACCAGCTCATACCGTTCTGGGCCGTGCAAAACCACCGCGCGCATACCCGCAGCCTCTCCGTGCTTGACAACGCTTCGTCGAGATCGAATTATTGTACCGATCAGTCGGTACTGTTGGAGTGAATGTGTCTGAACGCCGTACAGCCCTGGTCACGGGCGGTTCGCGCGGCATCGGAGCCGCGATCACCCGCGCGCTCGCCAAGCGGGGACTGAACGTCGCGTGTACCTATCGGAACAGTCGCGAGGAAGCCGAGCGAATCTGCGCCGACTATCCGGACCAGGCTGTGGCGCTGTCGTTCGACCTGGGCAATGCCGAGTCGGCCACCCAGTTGGTGGAGTCGGTGCTCGCCACGTGGGGCCGGCTCGACACGGTCGTGCTGAACGCCGGGATGTGGCGCGGTGGCCGCATCGACTCGCTCGACCCGACCGAGTGGTGGCGCGTCCTCGAAGCCAACGTCGGTGGCAACGCGCAGCTCATTCGCGCCGTCCTGCCGGCGCTGCGCAAGGGAGAGAACGCCAGCGTCACGTTCGTCTCCTCGGTGGTCGGACTGCAAGGCTTCCCGGGCGACACCGCCTACGCCAGCGCCAAGTCGGCCCTGTTCGGTTTCGCCCGGTCGCTGGCCAAGGAAGTCGGCAAGGACGGCATCCGGGCCAACGTCGTCGCACCCGGGTTCGTGGAGACCGACATGACGGCGGACATCCCCGACGTGTCCCGCGAGCACATCGCCAAGCGCGCCGTCCTTCGTCGGTTCGGCACGACCGAGGAAATCGCGGCGGCCACCGCCTTCCTGGCCGAAGACGCGACCTACTGCACCGGCACGGTTCTCACCGTCGACGGCGGCTGGTCCCTGTGACGTAACGCCCCGCGACCGACGGCCGTACCTGCTTCGGCCGTCCGGCCGTGCGGCCGGTCGACCCGCAACCTCGCCGTTCGCTGAGCGACATACCTCGGGAGGGCCCACGGACGAGGAGTGAGGAAACGCCATGACCGACACGGTCACCTTCGAGGAGATCAAGGCCAAACAGCAGAAGATCTGGAGCAGCGGGGACTACGGCAAGATCGCCTGGATCACCGTCCCGGTCGCCGAGACCCTGGCCGAAGTGGTCGACCTACGTCCGGGCTCGCGCGTGCTCGACGTCGCGACCGGCACCGGGCACGTCGCGTTGGCGGCCGCCCGCAGGTTCTGCGACGTTTCGGGCATCGACTACGTGCCCGCCCTCGTCGATTCGGCGCATCGACGCGCGGCCGCCGAAGACCTGGACATCGACTTTCGCGAAGCGGACGCCGAAGACCTTCCGTTCGACGACGCCACGTTCGACTACACGTTGTCGGCAATCGGCGTCATGTTCACCGCCGACCACCAGCGCGCCGCCAACGAACTGGTCCGGGTCACCAGACCAGGCGGCCGCGTCGGCATCGCCAGCTGGACGGCGACCGGGTTCGTCGGGCAGTTGCTGAAGACCGTGGGCAAGCACGCCGCACCCCCGCCCGGATCACTGCCCCCGGTGCGCTGGGGCGATGAAGCCACCGTGCGGGCGATGCTCGGCGAGCACGTCTCCGACACCGCCTTCAGCAAGACCAGGGTCACGCAGCGATTCCTCAGCCCGGAGCACTTCGCGGACTTCTTCCTCACCCACTACGGCCCCACCCACATGGCGGCGGCCCGCCTGGACGACGACGGCCGCGCGGCCTTCCGAGCGGACATGATCGCCCTGGCCGCCGAGTCGAACAAGGCCACCGACGGCACGCTGGTCTCCGACTGGGAGTACTTGATCACGATCGCCACGAAGGCCTGAGCGCCGAGGCGGGTTTCACCGCTGTTCACGTGCGGGTAGGCGGGTGTAGTCCCGTTGCCTATTGCGCGCTGGAGTGATGATGTCCGCGTCCACGAGTGTCGAGCCGATCCACACCGACTTGCTGATCAACGGCGAGGAGGTGCACGCAGGCGACCGGCAACCGGTGCACAATCCCGCCGCGCCCGACGAGATCGTCGGTTACATCTCCGCCGCGACGGTCGACCAGGCCACCGCGGCCGTGGACGCCGCAGCCGGGGCGTGGCCGATGTGGAGCGCGATGGCGCCGACCAAGCGGGCCGAAGTCCTCACCACGGCACTGCGTGGGCTCGACCAGACCGAAGCGAGGGCCGCGCTGCTGACTCGCGAGAACGGCAAGATCCTGCAGGAAGCGAAGACCGAACTCGGCGTCTTCGTCTCGCGTTGCCAGCTTGCCGCGGCGTTGGCCGACCAGCTCGGTAGGACCGAGGACCTTCCGGTTCCGTCCGCGCCCGAGGCCGCCGAGGCGCCGACACCTTCGCTGCCGCCGTTCCGCTCGCGGGTCAACGCCTTACCGGTCGGGGTCACCACGATCATCGTGCCGTACAACTGGCCGCTGGCGATCTTGGCGGCGAGCCTCCCGTATGCGCTGGTCGCCGGCAACCCGGTGATCGTCAAGCCACCGCCGACCAGCCCACTGGCCGTGGTCGAGACACTGCGCCTGCTCGCCCGCGGCCTTCCTCCGGGCGTGCTGAACGTGGTGACCGGAGACAACGAGTCGGTCGCGCCGGTGATCGAGGACCGCCGGGTGCAGAAGATCGTCTTCACCGGAAGCACCTCCGCCGGGCAGTACATGATGACCACCGCGGCGAAGAACCTGACGCGGGTCACGCTGGAGCTGGGCGGCAACGACCCCGCCGTCGTCCTCGACGACGCCACGCTCGATCAGGACGCATTGCAGCGACTGGTCACCGGCTCCTTCCTGACCACGGGGCAGGTGTGCATGGGGATCAAACGCCTCTACGTGCACCGCAGCCGCTTTGCCGAAGTGATCGACGGGATGTCGGACATCCTGTCGCGCTACCGCATCGGCAACGGGCTGGACGCCGACATCTCCATGGGCCCGCTGAACAACGCACAACAGCGCGACAAGGTCCGCCAGTTGTGCGACGAGGCGCGGTCTGCCGGTCACGAGGTCCGCGAACTGGGCACGATCGATCCGGACGCCCAGAGCGCGGGCGGCTACTTCCTGCCTGCGACGGTGGTGCTCGACCCGGCTCCGGACAGCAAGATCGTCACCACCGAGCAGTTCGGGCCCGCATTGCCGATCGCTCCGTTCGACGACGAGAACGCGTTGATCGACCAGCTCAACGACGAGTGGGCCGGCTTGTGTTCGTCGGTGTGGTCCGCCGATCCCGAGCGCGCCGCCGACGCGGCCGACCGGTTACGCACCGGCACGGTGTGGATCAACAACCACAACGCCGTGGCGCAGGACGACCGGGCACCGTTCGGCGGCTTCCGGCAGAGCGGCATCGGCCGCGAACTCGGCGTCGACGGGCTGCTCGACTTCACCGAGCCGCACACGGTGACCTACTCCGTGCCAGGAGAGACCGGCGCGCAAAGCTGACTGCTGTCGGCCTGCCGCCGAACGGCGTAACGAGAGTTTGCCCGCCGCGCACGCCGCGCAAGCCGATCCGACGGTCACCGCGATCGTCGGCGGGACCGACGTGCAGCACGCTGTCGTCGCCGGTGCCGGAGCGCGGCCGGTGGACAGCAACGGCAACCCGTGGCATACAAGCCCGGCATGGACCGACGGCGTCGCCGGCCGGTCGACCTCGCACGGCCCGGAGTGGGTTTCGCCGCCCGCCGGTGGCGGTAACCCCGGCCATGGGTCGACACGAGGGTCACGAAGCCGACACGGGCGTGTCGGAACGGCACGTGCGGGATCTGCTCGAAGCCGGAAGTGCGAGCAGCAGGCTCCTGTTGGTCGAGGGTCAGGTTCGCCTCGACCGCGACGGCAGCGAGCAACCCGGCATCGTGATCGCCGAGTACGACGAAGTGGTGTCGCGGTTGGGCACCCGGCCCGATGCCGCGCAGCTGCAAGCGGAAGCCGCACAGTTGAACGTGCAACTCACCCAGCTCGGCGGCTGAGCGCACCGGCAACCCGCCCAGCTCGGCGACTGAGCTCAGTCCCGCGCGAAGTTCACCCCGAGCGTGCGGCCGGCCAGCTCGACCAGCAGCCGTTCCAGCGCCCGGATACCGAGCGTGCTGCGATGGAAGGCGATGCAGTTCATCGTGCCGAACGCGGCCACCACGGTGGTCCGCGCTTCTCCTTCGGAGACGTCCGGGACGACCTGCTGCAGCGTGCTGGTCCACATCGCCAGGTAGTCGCGCAGCACCTGCCGGAAGCGGCGCCGTTCCTGGGGCGGCAGGATCGACTCCTCGCGCTGGTAGATCGGGATCATCGCCGGTTCCCGCAGGGCGATGCCCACGTGGAACCGCACCAAGGCCTCCAGCACGTCCCGCGGCGACCCGGCTCTCGACGCCTCCCGCATGCCCGCGGTCAGCTGGTCGCTCAGCCGATCGAACAGGCCGATGAGCAGGGCCTCCTTGCTCGGGAAGTGCCGGTAGATGCCGGTCGCGCTCAAATTGCACGCGGCAGCGACGTCACGCATGCCGACGGCGTCATAGCTACGCCTGGCGAACAGATCGAGCGCGGCGGACAGAATGGCTTCACGGCGTACCGGACCCGGCAAGCGCTTGCGCGGCACCGTGTCGGTCATGAACAAGCCTCCCGCTGACAGCACGACGAGCGTACGACCCTACGCTAGGCGATGATCACCGCTGGTCAGGCATCGCTCACGAACCGACCGCGTCAGCACGCAGCTTCGCCTTGGCGATTTTGCCCGCGGGCGTCAGCGGAAGCTCGTCGGCGAACACGATGCGCCGCGGCACCTTGTAGTCGGCCAGTCGAGCCGCGCAGAACTCTCGCAATTCCTCCTCGGTCGCGGTGGTGCCGGGCTTGAGCACGATGTGGTACTGGCCGACCTCGCCGAGCACGGGGTCCGGGACGCCGATGCCTGCCACCATCGCCACCGCGGGATGCGCGGCGAGCACGTTCTCCACCTCGACCGGGTAGACGTTGTAGCCGCCCTGCACGAACATCTCCTTGCGCCTGCCGCGCAGGACGACGTGACCGTCCGGCTCGATGGTCACCATGTCACCGGTGGCCACCCACCCGTCGGGCAGGAACGTCGCGGCCGTCGCCTCGGGGTTGTCCCAGTAGCCCGCCGCCCGGCCCGGCCCGCGAACCTGCAGCTCGCCGTCGGTGCCCGGCTCCACCTCGCGACCGTCGGCGTCCACCGCGCGGAGCTCGACCCCCGGCAGCGCCACTCCGATCGAGCGCGCCACGGTTGCTTGGTCGTCGTCCGGCGGGGAGATGACGCACGCGCCGGAGACCTCGGACAGTCCGTACAGGTTGTGCAGCCGCGCGTTGGGGAACGCCTCGCAGATCGCCGCGCACAACGGCGGGTCGGCGTTCGCGCCACCGATCACCGCCAGCCGCAGCGAGCTGGTGTCGTGTCGTTGCCGCGACTCGTCCGCCAGCATCAACGTCCACATCGTCGGCACGCCTGCGAAGATCGTGGCGCGGTTGCTCGCGATGGCCTCCAGCGCCTTGCTCGGCGAGAACGCCGCTTGCAGCGCGACGGTCGACCGGGTCAGCAGGGCCGCCGTGATGGTGCACGTGATGCCGCCGACGTGGTTGAGCGGCATCACCGCGGCGTAGACGTCGTCGTGGCGGACCTGGAAGTGCTGCACCTGGGCCCTGGCGGCACCGATGATGCTGCCGTGGGTCAGCGTGGCGCCTTTCGGGGTGCCGGTGGTGCCCGACGTGTACAGGATCATCGCCGGATCGTCAGGCGCCACATCGGCCGGTTCGCCGTCGCCGTCGCTGCTGGTCAACCGACTCCAGTCGTCGCCTGCACCGAGGAAGAACACGTGCTCGAGGTTCGGCAGGCCGGGCTTGATCTTGTCGTAGATCGCGGTCAGGTCGGTGTCGCCGTCCGTCGCGGAGGACACCACCAGGCGCGCCCCGGACTGCGCCAGCATGAAGGAGAGCTCGTTCTCCCGGTACCGCACGTTCAGCGTCACGGTGATCGCGCCGATGCCGGCCGCGCCGAAGAAGAACTCCAGCCACTCGGCCTGGTTCGGCGCCGCGATCGCGACGCGGTCACCACGCCCGATCCCCAGGTTGCGCAGCCCGGCGGCCACCCGCCTGCTGCGCTGCTCGAGCTCGGCGAACGAGATCTCGACCGGCCCGGACTCGGACCGGCATCGCAAGAACGGCTTGCCCGGATTCTCGGCCGCCGCACCGGCCACCAACGCGGGAAATGTCTGCGTCATCGCCACCCCTTCGCACGTCCACGCGAGCCGGGCAACCGGCCCTGCGCTGGTAGCCGCCGACCGTATTGACCGACCGCATAGCCGGTCAATCCCCTGGACAGCGGTAAGGCGGACGTCGGGGAACGCGGCATGCTCGGTCGGAACAGACGGCGCTACGGAGCGGACGCGAGGTCCTCGGCCACATCGTCGAAGCACTGCCGCACCGTGTGCGCGATGGCGCCGTCCGGGTCGGCCAGCTCGCCGACGGCGGACCGATCCACCAGCAGGCTGCCCAGGATCAGGTCGACGAACGTCGCACCGACCTGCTCGGCACTCTGCTCACCGTCCGGCCGGAACCACGTCCACGCCCAGTGGCTCGCCCCGAAGATCAACAGCGTGCGGACGTCCATGTCACCCGAGCGGAACACGCCCTCGGCGACGCCTCGCCGGATGACGTCCCGCACCAGCCCGAAATACTCGTCGCGCAGGCGTTCCCCGTCCGTGCCCGCGATCCGAGCGACCTCCCGCTGGAACGCGACGGTCGCATCGCGCTCGTGCACCTGGTACAGGATCGACGCGAACAGCAACCCGGCCAGCTGCCGCTGCGGCGTCTCCAGTCGCCGGCAGATCAGCCGTGCTTCCTCCAGCCGCGCCCGCATGTACTTCTCGTGCAGCGTGGCGAGCAGCCGATGCTTGGTGCCGTAGTGGTGGACGATCGTGCCTTTGGAAATGCCCAGTTCGTGGCCGATCTCGCTGAAATTCGCCGCGTCGTAGCCGCGCACCGCCACATTGCGGGTGAAAGCCGCCAGGATGTCGGATGCTCGACCCCGCCGCTTGGCGCCCCCTGCCGTCACCACACACTCCCCTACTTCGACCGATTCGGCCCCACATTCTCACGTGGCCTCACCGGACCTCGCCACGCAAACGTGGTGCGCAGACGAATCTAATGCCCTCGGCGAATCCACTCCTCGCGCTGCGGCGCCTCTGCCCCGATCGTGGTGCTGTCACCGTGCCCCGGGTGCACCACCGTCTCCGGCGGCATGCTCAGCAGCCGCTTGGTGATCGAGTCGATGATCGTCGGGAAGTCGCTGAACGACCGTCCCGTCGCGCCCGGGCCACCCTTGAACAACGTGTCCCCGGTGAACACGACCCCGAGGTCGGGCACCGCGAAGCAGCACGCCCCTGGCGCGTGGCCCGGCGTGTGCAGCACATCGATCGTGGTGCCGCCCAGCCGCATCCGGGCACCGTCCACCAAGTCGGCGTCCGGCTCGAGCTCGGGGTGGGTCAGCCGCCACAACGGCAGGTCGTCCGGATGCAGCCACAGCTCCGCGCCGGTACGTCCGGCCAGCTCCGGCGCCACCCGTACATGGTCGTCGTGCGCGTGCGTCAGCAGGATCGCCTCGACCGTGCGATCGCCGACCACCTGCATGATCGCGTCCACATCGTGTGGCGCATCGATCACCACACACCGCTCGTCGTCCCCGATCACCCAGATGTTGTTGTCGACGTCGAACGTCTGGCCGTCCAAGCTGAACGTGCCGGAGACGACGGCGTGATCGATTCGCGGGCTCACAGCACCACCACCGAACGCAACACGGACCCGGAATGCATCTTGTCGAACGCCTGCTCCACGTCGCCCAACCCGATCTTTTCGGTGACGAACGCGTCCAGGTTCAGCCGCCCCTGCAGGTACAGGTCGATCAGCATCGGGAAGTCGCGCGACGGCAGGCAGTCGCCGTACCACGACGACTTCGCCGCGCCGCCGCGCGAGAACACGTCGATCAGCGGCAGCTCGAACGTCATGTCCGGCGTCGGCACACCAACCAGGACGGCCGTGCCTGCCAGGTCGCGCGCGTAGAAGGCCTGCCGCCAGGTCTCCGGGGTCCCGACCGCGTCGATCACCACGTCGGCGCCGAAGCTGTCGGTCAGCTCCCGGATGGCCTCGACCGGGTCGGTCTCCTTCGCGTTGAGCGTGTGCGTGGCGCCGAGCGAGCGCGCCCACTCCAGCTTGGTGTCGTCGATGTCCACCGCGATGACCTTCGTGGCACCTGCCAGCACGGACCCGGCCACCGCGGCACTGCCGACCCCGCCACAGCCGATCACCGCCACCGAGTCGCCGCGGCTCACCCCGCCGGTGTTGATGGCCGCACCGATCCCGGCCATCACGCCACAGCCGAGCAGGCCGGCCACCGCGGGATCGGCCGCCGGATCGACCTTCGTGCACTGCCCGCTGTGCACCAGCGTCTTCTCGACGAAGGCCCCGATGCCCAGCGCGGGCGTCAACGGCGTGCCGTCCGCCAGCGTCATGGGCTGGGACGCGTTGTGCGTGTCGAAGCAGTAGTGCGGCTTGCCCTTGCGGCACGCCCGACACTGACCGCACACCGCGCGCCAGTTCAGGATGACGAAGTCGCCCTCGGCGATCGTGCTGACGCCTTCACCGACCGACTCGACGATGCCCGCCGCTTCATGGCCGAGCAGGAACGGGAACTCGTCGTTGATCCCGCCTTCCCGGTAGTGCAGGTCGGTGTGGCACACCCCGCACGCCTGGATCCGCACCACGGCCTCACCCGGTCCGGGATCCGGCACCACGACGGTCTCCATCGTGACCGGCTCACCCTTGCGACGAGCGACGATGCCACGAACCTGTTGCGACATGGGCGGCCTCCCTCTCGGATCTGCTGACCCGGCGACGTGTCGATGATCACAGTCGGGTTGACCTTACGACGTCTCGCGCCACAACGGGATGCTCCGAAAGAGTCGCGCTGGGCGGGTGTGGCCGATGCCCGGCACCGGCCACACCCGCACCGCATCAGCTGGTCGGCGACTCCTGGGTGGAGCGCTGCCGCAGCTTGAAGCGCTGAATCTTGCCGCTCGGCGTCTTCGGCAACGAGTCGACGACGTGCACCCGTCGCGGGTAGGCGTGCGCCGCGAATTCCTTCTTGACCAGCTGCTGCAGCTCGCTCACCAGCTCGTCGTCGGCTTGCCGCCCTTCGGCGAGCACCACGTACGCCTCGAGCACCTCGCCGCGCAGCTCGTCCGGTGCACCGACGACCGCGGCTTCCACCACCGCCGGGTGCGTAACCAGCACGCTTTCCACGTCGAACGGCCCGATCCGGTAGCCGGCCATGATGATCACGTCGTCGTCCCGCGACGAGAAGTACAGCCTGCCGTCGGCGTCCTGGGTGACCGTGTCACCGGTGAGGTACCAGCGGCCGTCGGCGGTGAACCGCTCGGCGGTGCGCTCGGGGGCGTTCACGTAGCCCGGGAACCACATCAGCGGGCTGTTGCCGGTGTCGATGGCCAGGCGACCGACCGTGCCGGGCGGCACCACCTCGTCGGATTCGTCGGCCAGCACCGCACACGACCAGCCGGGCAGCGGGTATCCCATGGAGCCCTCGACCACGTCAGCCCGCAGGTCGTCCCGCCACGAGTTGGCCACCACCATCCCGTGTTCGGTCTGCCCGTAGTGGTCGCGCACCTCGATGCCGAACGTCTCACGAGCCCAGCTGATCACTTCGGGGGTCAGCGGTTCACCCGCGGAGGAGGCACAGCGCAGCGGGATGGACACCGCACGGCCCGGCGGGTTGGCCCGCAGGGCCCGGTAGACGGTGGGCGCCGCGGCGAAGTTCGTCACCTGGAACCGCTCGAGCACGTCCCACGCCAGCGCAGGCGCGAAACCGGCGTGCAGCAACATGCTGGTCTGCCCGAGCGCCATCGGCCCGAGGATCGCGTAGTACAGGCCGTACGCCCAACCCGGGTCGGCGGCGTTGAAGAACACGTCGTCCGGGCGCAGGTCGATCGCGTCCAGCAGATACCTGGTCATCGAGGCCAGCGCCTTCACCGGGACCGGCACCGCCTTCGGCGTTCCGGTCGTGCCACTGGTGAACAACTGGATGAGCACGCCGTCGGCGCCCACGCGAGCCGACTCGGGCACCGGCCGCTGCTCGGCTTCCAGCTCCGACAGCAACGTCCAGCCGGGTGCCGCGGGCTGCTCGCCGCCGACCTGGACGACCTCCCACGGCTTGCCCTCCAGCGGCAGCAGTTTGCTCGCCTGGTCCACGTCGGTGATGACCAGCTTGGCGTCGCTGCCCGTCAGCCGCAGCTCGATCGCCGGCGTGGCGAACGCGGTGAACAACGGGACGTGGATCGCCCCGAGCCGCCAAATGGCCAGCAGCACCGCAGGCAGGTCCACCGACTTGGCCATCAGCACACCGACCGCGTCGCCCTGCTTGATGCCCCGCTCGGCCAGCGCCGCGGCGAGCTGCTGCGAGCGCTTGCCGAGTTCGCCGTAGGTCAGCTCGGTCGTCGACAGGTCGGGTTCGATCACCCGGAACGCCACCGCGTCGCCGGGATGCCGGTCGCACAGCAGTTCCGCGGCGCACGCGTCCGCCGCCGTGTACTCCGCCGCCGGCTGCACGGTCACGTCGCCCGTCACATCAGTCACCGCCTTGGCCCCTTTCGCCCACGTCATCGTGTTCGTCGGATGCCTGGCAGCCTGACCGCACACGGCGCAGCGCACTACGTTCCTTTGTGGGTAACGGCCGGGCATGTGCGACCATGTCGCCATGTCGGGCATGGCCAGTACCTCGGAGAACGAGGTCGACCAGATGCTGCAGAGCGCCGTCCGGCAGATGCGCTCGGCGTGCGGTGTCGACCTGACGTTCGGCGGTCCCCGCAGTCTGAGCGCACCGAACGCCATCACGATCCGGCACTTGGACGGCAACCTCGCACAGAGCCTGCGGCACCTGCGGGTGCGCGCCGGTTCCGGGCTGGGCGGCAAGGCACTGGCGAGCGGCAAGCCCGCCATGGTGCGCGACTACTTCAACGCCGACGAGATCGTGCACACCTACGACCAGGCGGTCGCGCCCGAGAAGATCTACACCGCGCTGGCCATCCCGGTGATGCTCGACCGCGCCCCGGCCGGCCTGCTCTACCTCGCGCATCGCTCGACCGTGGTGCTCGGCGACCGGACGGTCGCGCGGGCGATGACCGTGGTGCGCCGGCTCGAGCGGGATCTGCTCGTCAACCAGGAGGTTCGGCGGCGGGTCGCCGAGCAGCTGACGCACACCCGGATGGAGTTGGTCGGCGAGCTGCGTGACGAACTCGAGTCCATCATCGACCTGGTGCACGACCCCGTGGCCCGCCGACGGTTGTCGAGCATGTCGGACCGGCTCCGGCGCCTGGCTCCCGACCGCGCAGCGTCCGCGGGCGGCCCGTTGTCGAAGCGGGAGGCGGACGTGCTCCGGCTCGTCGCGCTGGGTGCCAAGAACAACGACATCGCGGCGGACCTCGGCTTGCGGCCGAACACGGTGAAGGCGTACCTGCGCAGCATCAACCGCAAGCTCGGCGCGACCAACCGCACGCACGCGGTGCGGCTCGCCCGGCAAGCAGGCCTGCTCGATTAGTCAGCTCCGGACGATGACGTCGTCGACGGCCCGCCGTGGGGTGGGCGCGACGGGATAGCCGTAGCCGACGCGGAGCAGCGTGTGGATCTCGTGCGGTTTGAACAGCTCGGTCAGCTGCGCGCGGGTCTGCGGCACCTCGAACGGCTGGGTGAGGAACGACGAACTCAACCCCAGATCGCTCGCGGTGAGCAGCACCCGCTGCATCGCCATCCCGGCGATGACGTCCGCGTCGATGCCACGGCTGTAGGTGAGCACGGCGACCAGCAGCGGCTGTTGTTCGAACTCGCGGCGCGGTGGCGGGGCCGTCTCGCGCGGGAAGCTGCGCAGCTTCAACACCCGGTCGCCGTCCGGTTCCGGGCCGAACGCCGTCGCGGGCACACCGTCCCGTCGCTCCGACGGGCCGCCCGACCATCGCTGGGACTCCCACTGGTACCGCGGGTCGTTCTGCTGCACGGTGTCGGCCTGCCGGACCAAGTCGGCGATGATCCGGTAGCGCGGGGCCGTGCGCCCGCTCGCGTCGACCAGTTCCACCAGCGCGTTCTCCGCCCGCGCTGCCGCTTTCAGCCCGCTGCGCAGCGGCAGCTCCACCGGACGGTCCAAGAACGGCCGTCGGTTGGTGTGCCTGCGTTCGATGGCCCTGGCCAGCCGGTCCTCGGTGATCGTCTTCGGCTGGACGCCGCCGATGCGCACGGTGGCCAGCAGGTCGGGCCGGCCGGGATCCGGAGCGATCTCGACCAGTGCGGCCCGTCCGTGCGCCCGGATGCCGAGCCGCAGGTTGAACAGGGCCGCGCCGCACGACAAGCGGGCTTGCCGACCCTCGGGGTCGGAGGTGTGCAGCACGCGCTCCGGATCGAGGTAGAGGTCGATCCGGTTCTCGTCGACGACGAACCGCCACGGTTGCGTGTTGTAGGGCGACGGGGCCCGCACGGCCATGCCCAGCGCCTCGCTCAGTTCTGGTGCGAGAGGGCTCATCTCTGCCTCCACGACGTGCTACCCCGGCACTGTCGATGCTGCCGATGACCACCGGGACATCGGCACGGCTGGAAGTCACCGGTCAACGGGACCTTCGGCAACTTCCGGGTCGTTCGGTGCCGTCACCGACCTGGCCAGCGCGACCGGGCACGCCGCCTTGTGCAGCAGCGCATGACCGACCGAGCCGAGCGCGATACCGGCGAGCGCCCCCCTGCCTCGCGTCCCGACCACGATCAGCTGCGCGTTGTGGCTGAGCTCGACCAGCAGCGGCTGCGGCCGCCCGGTGCGGACCGCGATCCGCACGGCGACCTTCGGGTACTTGTCGGTCCACGGACGCAGTTGCTCCGCGATCGCTGTGCGCACGCTTTCCTCCGCCGCTTCGCGCGCCTCCTCGCTGCGGTCGCCCCGGCCGGAACGGACGTGCACCACGAGCAGGTCGGAGTCGTGGATGGCGGCGGTCTCGAAGGCGAAGTCGACGGCAGGGTCGGACAGCGATGTGCCGTCCACGCCGACGACGATCGGCCGCTCGACCCTCTGCGGTTCGTCGTCGCCACGGACCACCACGACCGGGCATTTGCTGTGCGCTGCGGTGGCGAGCGCGACCGAGCCGATGAACAGCCCGGCGACGCCACCCAACCCACTCGAACCGACCACGACCAGCTGCGCGCGATGCGATGCCGCGATCAACGCCGGGGCTGCGGCTGTCACCTGCAGGTCGCGACTGACCTCGAGGCCCTCGGCCTGCTCGGTGGCTGCGCGTTCGGCGTCCAGCAGCGTCTGCCGAGCCTGGTCGAGCAGGGCGTTGTGGGCATCCGGCGCCAACATGGCCTCGAACCGGTTCGGGCGCGGCAGCGCGCGGGCCATCAGCAAGCGCAACAGGACGTTGCGGCGTGCCGCCTCGGCAGCGGCCCAGCGCACTGCCTGTAGTGATGAGGCCGAGCCATCGACCCCCGCCACGATGGGTTTACTACCGTCCATACCGACCTCCTGCACTGTGCGGCCGGCGTCCCGGCCGCCGCCCTCGCCCGTCGGCGGCCGCGCGTAGGCAGCGTGCCTGACACACGCGATCAACCGGGGCTCATGACCGGGTTCGCCTCCCGGAGCCGGGCCGTTACCTTTCGCGCACAGCGCTCAGGGGGACTGTCTGGGACGCCACACCTTCGGCGACGCCGAGCGCGCGCAGCAACCCGGCACCTGACGTGCACAGTAGTCCAGGACATCGCCTACCGCGCGGCAGCCTTGCCCGCCACCGATCGCGCACGGCAGCACTGGCCCACTACCCGCGTGCACAGCACAACGCCGGCGCCGCTGGAAAGCGGCACCGGCGCTTGTTCGTCGCGGTGATCAGGCCGTGGTGTGGCCGCCCGCGTAGCGCGGACGCAGGGCCAGGGCGAGGCCGATCATGCCGACGCCCAACACCAGGTGCAGCCAGTTGTCCGCCGCGTTCAGCGGCACGAAGTTGGCCGCACTGGCTTCGTCGATGATCAGGCCGTACAGCACCAACCCGAGGTAGATGATCCCGCCGACCAGCAGGAACGCGTTCGCTCCCGCCGCCGAGCGCGCCAGAACCAGGCCGACCACACCGAAGGCCAGGTGAACCAGGTTGTGCAGCACGGACACGTTGAAGATGCCGAGCAACATGGCACCGGACTCGTGACCGGCGAAGGTCATCGTGTCGAAGTCGCTGGTGATGCCGGGGATGAACCCCAGGATGCCCACCAGCAGAAACACCGCCGCCACGACCATGGCGACGAGCCGCACGGGTTCTTGTTTCTCGCGTGGCGTGACGTTTTGAGGGGGAATGCGCTCTGCCATGGGAACCTCCGCAAATAGGCGCGCAACTAGTACGTCGACGCGACGTGATCCGCGGTTACCCCGCTTCGGCCCGGTCGACACCCGCCGTAACACGTCCGTTTCCTGCGCGTCACATCCGCGTCAAGGTTCGTCGGTTGCGTCGGATGGGTACCCAACCGTGACGCGAGCTGGCGCGCCCGGCGGATACGGCCTTGTCGCGGTGGACAAGGCGAGCCGGGCCGGCTCGACGCGCACGCGAAACGAAAGGACGACCATGACTTCTCCGTCCCCGATCACCGGGCCGCTCAACGACGCCGACCAGGAGATCACCGGCAAGTACTTGCAGCAGATCCTGGTCGACCTCATTCAGCTGCACCTGCTGGCCAAGCAGGCGCACTGGACCGTGGTCGGCCGGTTCTTCCGCGACGTGCATCTGCACCTGGACGAGTTGGTGACGACGGCCCGCGAGTACGCCGATCAGGTTGCCGAGCGCGCCGCGACCCTGGGCGTGCCGCCGGACGGTCGCGCCCGCACGGTGGCGGAAAGCTCCGGCCTCGCCGACCTCGAGGCGCGCTGGACGACCGACAAGGAAGCGATCGAGATCGTCGTCTCCGCGCTGGGCACGGCGATCGGCCACGCCAGGGAGGCCATCGAGCCGCTGGACAAGGCGGATCCGGTGAGCCAGGACCTGGTCATCGAGATCACCTCGAAGCTGGAAGAAGCCCACTGGATGTGGCAGGCGAAGCTCGCCACGTCCTGACCCGGGCGAGCCCAGCCGCGGAGGTGCTCGCGTGACCACGTCGGCGAGCACCGACCGGCTGGCGCGGTATCGCGCCAAGCGCGATTTCGACCGGACGTCCGAACCGTCCGGTCGCTCGCGCGTGCCGTCCGGTGCCCCGAGTGCGCCACCGGACGGCACGCTGCGGTTCGTGGTGCAACGCCACCGAGCCGGCCGCCTGCACTACGACCTGCGCCTGGAGATGTCCGGTGTGCTGGCCAGCTGGGCCGTGCCGAAGGGCCCCACGCTGGACCCGAAGGCCCGCCACCTGGCCGTGCACGTCGAAGACCACCCGCTGGACTACTTCGATTTCGAAGGTGTCATCCCGCGCGGCGAGTACGGCGGCGGGGACGTCATCGTGTGGGACTGGGGAACCTGGCAGCTGGGCAAAGGCGACGATCCGCAGCAGGCGGTCGACGACGGCGACCTGCACTTCGACCTCAACGGGGAGAAGCTGCGCGGCCGATTCGTGCTCACCCGCCGGGAGGACAGCCAGTGGCTGTTGCTGCACAAGAACGACGAGTACGCCGAGCCCGGGTGGGACCCCGAGGAATGGCCGCGCTCGGTCAAGTCCGGCCACACCAACAGCGAGATCGCGCTCGCCCCGCCTGCCACGTGGAACAGTGACGCGTCCAGTGACGCGGCGGAACGACGGCTGACCGGCCCGGCGCGCGATGAATGGCAGGGGCCGGACGACAAGCAGCTCGACGCGCTCGCCGGCATGACCGGCGACGGCCAGTGGTCGATCGGCGGGCGCCGGGTACGGCTGTCCAATCTGGACAAGACGCTCTTCCCCGGCGCGCGTGCCACGGACCCGCTGACCAAGCGCGACGTGATCGCGTATTACGCCACGATGGCGCCGTACCTGCTGCCCTACCTGGCCGACCGGCCGGTGAACTTCCACCGGTTTCCCGACGGGCTCGCGCGGCAGGGCTTCTGGCACAAAGAGGTCCCCGGGCACGCGCCGCAGTGGTTGACCCGCTGGGATCCTCCCGATCCGGAACCCGGCACCACGCAGACCTACCCGATCCTGGACAGCACGCCCGCGCTGGTGTGGGCGGCCAACTTCGCCGCGCTCGAACTCCACCCGTGGACGTCGACCGCCGCCGATCCACACCAGCCCAGCTGGGCCTTGATCGACATCGACCCCGGCGAGAGCACCGGCTTCGCCGACGTGCTCGTCCTGGCCCGGCTGTACCGGGCTGCGCTGGAACACCTGCGGGTGGCAGGCATGCCGAAGGTCACCGGACAACGCGGCGTGCAGATCTGGATCCCGGTGCGTGACGGGTACACGTTCGACCAGACTCGCGACTGGGTGCACGGCCTCTCCCGCGCGGTCGGCGCCACCGTGCCCGAATTGATCAGCTGGGAGTGGGAACGCGGCAAACGCAAGGGTCTGGCGCGCTTGGACTACACGCAGAACGCGATCAATCGCACGTTGGTGGCGCCGTTCAGCCTTCGGCCACGTCCGGGCGCGCCGGTTTCGGTGCCGATCACCTGGGACGAACTGGACGACGACGACCTGGCGCCGGACGGCTGGCCGGCGCACACGGTGATCGATCGGGTGCAGCAGGTCGGCGACCCGCTGGCGCCGCTCATCGGGTATCAGCAGGACCTGCCGAAGCTGTAGACCTCGCCCCCGACGTGCACGTTCGCGCGGTCGTCGTCGCCCGGATAACCAGCTCGGGGGTTTCTTCCCGGCGATCGTCAGGCACGCAGTAGACAAACTTGTCTGTCTCAGCCTATGGTGGGATCCGCCGGTTGAGAAGACAGCCGTTCATGACGACCTGAGGCTGCGTGCAACTCGGCGGCCTCCAGCTGGAGGGACGCCATGACCACAACCAGCGCCACCGCACCGCGCACCAGCGTGATCACCGCACTCGGGGACTCACCGGCGATCAGTGCCGACGAGGCGGCCGAGCAGACCACGAGTCCGGCCCGGTCGACCCGCCGTGGCGAGTACGACGAGTACGAGCCGTTGTTCTGCCAGTTGCAGGACATGGCGGACGACGACCCGCGGCGCGAGCAGCTGCGGGAGCGGTTGATCGCCGCGCATCTCCCGGTGGCCGAGCACATCGCACAGGTCTACCGGCATCGCGGGGAGCCGAGCCAGGACTTGCGCCAGGTGGCCACGATCGGGCTGATCAACGCCGTCGACCGCTATCAGCCCGAGTACGGACGCGGCTTCCTGCCGTTCGCCATCCCGACGATTCGCGGCGAACTGCAGCGGCACTTCCGGGATTCGACGTGGGCGCTGCGGGTGCCGCGCAGGCTCAAGGAGCTGCGCCAGGCGCTGAACGAGGCCACCACCGAGCTCACCGAGAACCTCGGTCGGTCCCCGCGGCCGAGCGAGCTGGCCGACCATCTCGGGCTGAGCACCGAGGAGGTCTACGAGGGCCTGTCGGCGTCCGCGGCCTACCGGCCCGAGTCACTGAACCGGTCCATGGGGCAGAGCGATTCCGATACCGAGCTCGGCGAGCTGATCGGCGAGTCCGACGGCGAGTTCACCACGGTGGAGAACGCGGCGGTGCTGCGCCGCGCCATGCGCCTGCTTCCGCCGCGCGAGCAGCGCATCGTCGCGCTGCGGTTCTTCCACGACATGACGCAGAGCCAGATCGCGCAGGCCGTCGGTGTCTCCCAGATGCACGTCAGCAGGCTGCTCGCCGCATCACTGGCCCAGCTGCGCGAGGCGCTCACCGACTCCTAGCACCGGCCCCTGTTCGCGGGGTCCCTCTTCCTTTCTCTCACTCACTCTTCTCAGGGACTTGTGATGACGACTGCGCCGATCCTTCCTGGGGTCGGCCCGCTGGGCGACGAACCCACTCCCTTCATGGTCGAACGGGGCCTGCGTGCCTACGTGCGCCTGGTTGCCGCGCTCGTGGGCGCGGGGCCGTCGGCGCAGTGGTGCGAGTGGGCCGATTCCGCCAACGCGTACATCGCACTCGAGGATCGGCTGCCGGACAGGCCGACCAGGGATCTGGCCCTGATGTGGGACGACGAGCGCGGCTGGGCGGTCGGCATGGAGACCGGGTCCGGCGAGGACCTGTTGATCCTGGCCTGGTACACCGAGGATCTGCTGCCACCGCCGGCCACGGTCGCGGAGTTCGTCCGGCACGTCGTGAGCGGGTATCCCGTCGACGCCGGTCTGGTCGGCAGTGTGCGCGGCGCCGAGCGTGGTGAGATCGCCGCGCGGCTCGCGGCGTACGCCTAGGACACGAACGCGAGCACCGCGACCAATCCGCACAGCGCGATGGCCACTCCTGTGATCAGTGCGGGCAGCCTGCCGTCGCTGAGCACCGCCAGGCCCCGCGGGGGTGCCGCGGAGGCTCGCCGCCAGGGACGGGCTCGGTAAGTCAGCCAGAAGACCAGCAGTGCGACTGGGACGACCGCCAGGCTCAACGCCACGATCACCGGCTGTTCCGCCACCACCCCCGCACGCATGATCAGCACGCTGACCAGCACGAACCCCAGTGCGCTGCGCCGCCAGGCAAGCGCTGTGCGCTCCTGCTGCAAACCGTCCGGCCGGTACCCCACGCTGGGTTACCCCCACACGCTCAGCACGGCCAGGCCCGCGGCCACCACGACCACGACGCCCACCACCACGATGCTGATCCGGCTGGACGGCAGGGGGCGCTGTTCTCGGAGAGCACGCTCGGTCTTCGACCACCCTCGCCACGCTTCGGCCGCACACGCCAGTCCGGTCAACGCCAGCAGGGCGGCCGCGATCTTCGGGATCGTGTCGTCGACGTCGAAGTCAATCAGGTGGACGGCCACCGAGCCGGCGAGCAGGCCGAGCGAAGTGCGGATCCAGGCGAGGAACGTGCGTTCGTTGGCCAACGAGAAACGCGGATCGGGTTCGTCACCGTGGCCGTACACCGAGCGCGGCCAGCGCCGATCCTCGGCCACCGAATCGTCAGCACTCATCGCCAGCAGTATGCCCGACGCCGTCCGTTGTGGCCGGTGACGTGCGTCAACCCCGCGTACCGTGAGCGTATGGCGAGCAAGCCGAAGTCACCGGCGGTCGAACTCGAGGTCGGCGACCACATCGTCCGACTGTCCAATCCGGACCGGGTCTACTTCCCGAAGACCGGAGCGACCAAGCTCGACCTGGCCAACTACTACATCAGCGTCGGCGACGGCATCGTGCGCGCCTTGCGCGAGCGGCCGTGCATGCTGCATCGCTTCCCGGACGGCGTGGCAGGCGAGAAGGTGCACCAGAAGCGCGTCCCGCACGGCGCGCCGGAGTGGCTCGAGACCGTCCGGCTGCACTTCCCCCGGTACAACAGGCACGCCGACGAACTGTGCGTGACCAAGCTGGCCGACGTGATTTGGGCGGTGCAGATGTCCACCGTCGAGTTCCATCCGTGGAACTCCCGGCGCGCCGACACCGAGAAGCCCGACGAGTGGCGGATCGACCTCGACCCGATGCCCGAGTGCCCGTTCGACACCGTACGGCGGGTCGCGGGATCCGCGCGCGAGGTGCTGGACGAGCTGGGCATCACCGGCTATCCGAAGACGTCCGGCGGTCATGGGCTGCACATCTACGTCCGCATCACGCCGGACTGGGAGTTCAGCGACGTTCGGCGGGCTGCGCACGCGTTCGCCAAAGAGCTCGAGCGGCGGAATCCGGACGACGTGACGACGGCGTGGTGGCGCAAGGACCGCAGCCCCCGCGACCTGTTCGTGGACTTCAACCAGAACGCCCGCGACCACACCATGGCATGCGCGTACTCGGTCCGCGGAACCCCGGATGCGACGGTGTCCACCCCGTTCACCTGGGACGAGCTGGACGACATCGACCCGCGGGACTGCACGATGGCTACCGTGCCGAAACGGTTCGCCGAACTCGGCGACGTGCACGAAGGCATCGACGACGAGGCGTTCTCGCTCGCGCCGCTGCTGGAGTGGGCCGAGCGTGACGAAGCGGAAGGCGACGGGCTCGGCGAGTGAAGAACGCGCCGTTTCTTCCGGGGTGACCGGTGGCGCCCCGGCTGGTAGGTTCCCGCTTCGGCGAAGCGAGGGACCGACCGCAGGGAGGGCGTCGATGGCAACCGAGTCGCGACACGACGGGGACGACCAGCCGACCATCTCGAGGGCGACGCTGCTACGCGGCGGACTGGCGGCCACGGCCGCGGTCGCGGGCACCGCACTGATCGGTCAGGGCACCGCGGCGGCCGAGGAAGTCGGCGGGTCACCGGTGCGGAAGATCCGCAAGGTCTACCAGCGCGAGACGCGGCGCGCGGGCGGCCAGTGGCTGTCCTACGTCACGCTGCACAGCGGCGAGAACGAGCCGACCGTGGTGATCGACGAGAACCGCGACACCGAGATCCACGCCGCCAGCGTGAACAAGCTGGCCATGGCGCTGGCCGTGATGGACAAGGTGGACCGCGGCGAACTGGCGCTCGACCAGCGCCTGGAGCTCACCGCGAGCGACATCGAGAACGACCCCGACACCAGCGGAACCTGGCACCTGCAGAAGGTGTACGGCGACCGGCTGACGTTGGCCAACATCCTGGTCAACCTGCTCATCGCGTCGGAGAACTCCGCGCTGCCGCTGATCGCTCGGGTGTGCCCGCGCGACGAGCTGAACGGGATCCTGGCCGACAAGGGCTTCTCCGTCACCCGGGTGGCGGAGAACGAGGAGGACCCGGACCTGTTCTTCCACGGCAACACCACGCCCGCGGAGATGCACCGCCTGCTCACCGGGCTCGCCGGGCACACGCTGCTGTCTCCGGAATCGTGCGACTTCCTGCTGTCGATCATGCGGTGGACCGAGCCCGGCTACACCGACGGCATCCGGCGCGTGATGTCCTCGCAGGAGCGCATCCGGGTCGCGGCGAAATACGGCGCCTACGAGGACCGGCGCCACGAGGTCGGCGTCATCTACGACCACGACGGCGCGCCGACGTTGATCTTCTCGCTGTTCGCAGGTCAGCTCGGCGACACCGAGAACTACGGAGCCACCCACCCCGCGGTCCAGGCCCGTTCGGTCATCGGGCGCACGATGCTGGACGCCGTCGACGAGCTGTGAGCGGCTACGTCTCGTCACGGCCGCGCTGGGACGCGCGGTAGACCGGCCCGCGCAGCCGGTTGAGCCAGCCGACCGGCTGCAGCTGCGGCAACGAATTGCGTACCACGTCGAAGTGCGGGTCGTCGCCGACCGCCGCGGTCAACGTCAGCAGGCCGATGTCGACCCAGGGACCGCGCGGCTCGGCGACCAGGATCCGGAACACCAGCGGCGCGGCGTGCAGCAGTTCGTTGACGTCCGCCGGGACATCGTGCGAGCCGTGTTCGGCCTGGGCGCCGATGAGCATGCGTCGCTCGCCGATCCGGTACGGCAGCAGCGACGAGTAGAACGCATGCGTGAAGCTGCCACTGGGCACCAGCATGTGGCGCGCGACCGGGGGACGTTTGGCGGTCGCCAGCGCGACGTCCAGCGGCGTCTCGCCGACGCCGTGCACCCGGAACGCCAGGCCGAGGATGTCCGGGAACTGCCCGGGCGTGGATACGGCTTTGGACAGCCTGGCTTGCGCGCGGTAGGCGCCCGCACCGATGGCTCCCTCGATGCGTGCGGGCCGCACGAGGTCGAACTCCGCCTCGAACGTCCGGCCGCGAGGGTGGAAGGCACGCGCGTGCCGTAGCTCCCCCGCGCGCCTGGCGGCGTGCATGGCGCCGCGCGTGAGCGGGCCGTTCAGCAACTTCTGCCGGGGCTTCTCCAGTAGTTGGGTCAGTCGCTGCGCTTGGGTCACTGTCACCAGCTCCAGTCGTCGGGCACTGCTGTGCGTACCCGACCGGCCCGCCGATGACACACGGGTCGGTTGCTCACCTCGCAGGACGGGTAGCCACTGGGATGACTTCCGAGGACGACCGTCCCCGCACTCGCGCCGATTACGAGCGCGGATTGCCCGACTACCACGACCCCACCGCCGGGTGGGCCGGTGCGGCGCCGACCTACAGCGCGTTGACGTTGCGGCTGTGGCTGGCCGGCGTCGGCATCGTGCTGAGCATCGCGGTCGGCGTGCTGTGGATCGTCATCGCCGACATGATCTGGCCCGCCGTGTTGCTGTTCGCCCTTGCCGCGGTGCTGATCGTGGATCTGGTGTGGGTGGCGCACCGGAAACGACGCGGAGAGCCCGGCTGACGAGACCCGGGAGGGCATGCAGCCCTGTCAGCAGTGACGGGCTCCACCCTGCACGGTGGCGCCCTCGAGCTGCTGGACTCCCCTCCGGAGCTCTCTTCCGGCCCCGGTTACCGCCGGCCGACCCGGGCTCGCTCAGCCAATGGCCTGTGCCAGCAATCCGTCCACGAACGCGCGCAGGCTCTCTTCGTAGTGGTCGCCGGCCGACACTCGTTGCCAAAGTTCGTCGCCGATGGCGACCAGCTGTGGATGGGTCGCCGGGTCGAGGTCGCCGAGCGCGGCGAACCGGAAATCCTTCGGTCTGCGCGCGGTGCGGGTGCGCACCACGATCTCGCCGACCGTGAAGTACCACAGCGAGCGGAACACCCGCACGGCTTGCTCGTGCGTGCAGCCGTACTCGGTGGCCGCGGCGACGATGGTCTCCACCAGCGTGATCGCCCCGGGTCCGACGCGTGCCAGGAAGCCGTCGGTCGCCAGCACCTCGGCCGCCCACGGCGCGGCGGCCAGCGCGTCCCGCATCGTCGTCGCGGCCGCCACGATGCGGTCCCGCGGCTCGGTGGGCACGTCGCTGAGCGGATGTTGTTCGACCACGTCGTTGATCAGCAGGATCAGGAGATCTTCGCGATCCCGCACGTGGTGGTAGAGCGTCGTGGTGCCGATGCCCAGCTGCGCGGCCAACCGCCGCAGGGTCAGCTTCTCCCAGCCCTCGGTGTCGATGATCTTGCGAGCGGCCGCCACGATCTGCGCACGAGACGTCCTCGGCGGGCGGCCTGCCCGACGCGGAGTCGGCGAAGTGGTCATCGTCCCATCATGCTCGATCATGCTGCGTGGGTGGCGGCGAACGGGCCGCGTCCGGCGAGCCGCGACCTCACTCTTTCCAGCGAGTTCCTGATGGGTCGAGCGCGCCCGGGGTCCGCTTGTGCTATTTTCGGAACATGTTCGAAAATTCGAAGCCGGGCCGACCGGCCGAGCGCGGTGCCGCTGGGGGTGGCACCGCCGGCCACGGCGTCGGCCCGCGCCGCCTCGGTGGTGCCGCACGCCGTTCTCCCGGCAGCGGCACCACCTCCGGCCCGTCCCACGACACTTCCCCCGGGCTGTCCGACGGCACTCCCTCCGGCCTGTCCGACGGCACCACGTCCGGCCAGTCCGATGGCGCTCCCTCCGATTCGCCTCACGGCGCTTCCTCGAACCCGTCCCACGGTGTTCCCTCCGGCCCGACTGACAGCGCTCGCTCGGGCCTGTCGCGCGGCGCCACCCTCCTCGCGGTCGCGGTCGTGCAGTTCCTGGTGTCGCTGGATCTGTCGGTGGTCAACGTGGGCCTTCCGCGTATCGCGGCCGCGCTCGACTTCACCCCGGTCGGCCTCACGTGGGTCATTCACGCCTACGCGTTGACCTTCGGCGGCCTGCTTCTGCTCGGCGGCAAGGCAGCGGACCGCTACGGGCACAAGCGGGTGCTGCTGATCGGCCTCGTCACGTTCGGCGCGGCGTCGCTGCTCGGCGGCTTCGCCGAGGAGCCCGGGCATCTCATCGCCGCGCGAGCCGCCCAAGGCATCGGCGCAGCGGCGCTGGCGCCTGCCGCACTCGCCCTGCTCACCGCCACTTTCCCGACGGGCCGCGAGCGCGTCCGCGCCTTCGGCGTGTGGAGCGCGATGAACGCTGCCGGTGGTGCCTTCGGCGTGGTGGCAGGCGGCGTGCTGACCGAGTACGCGGGCTGGCAATGGGTGATGTGGGTGAACGTACCGATGGTCGCGATCACCCTGCTGTTGGCCAACCGCATCGCGCCCGGCCCCAGTCCGAGCCGCTCCACCCGGCCCGACGTCGTCGGCGCCGTGCTCGCCACCGCGGGCATGACGCTGCTGGTCTACGGCATCGTGCGCACCGAGCACAACGGCTGGACGTCGGCGAGCACGCTCGTTCCGCTGACCGTCGCCGTCGTGCTGCTGCTGGCGTTCTTGCAGGTGGAGCGCACCACCGAGCGGGACCCGCTGGTTCGCCTCGGCCTGCTGACCAACCGGTCCGTCGCCGGCGCCAACCTGTTCAACCTGCTGCTCGGCGCGGCCATGGCCTCGGCGTTCTACTTCATCTCGCTCTACCTGCAGCGAGTGCTGCACCACGGACCTGCCCGGACCGGGCTGGAAGTCCTGCCGTTCGCGCTCGGGGTGATCGTCGGCTCGGTCGTGGCCATCAAGCTCGGCTACCGGTTCGCCCCTCGCCTGCTGCTCATCGGTGGCGGGGTGGTCACCGCGTCGGGCTTCGGCTGGTTCGGCCTCGTCGACGCCGACGGCACTTTCCTTGCCGACGTGCTCGGGCCGTCCGTGGTGACCAGCATCGGCTTCGGGATCTGCCTGGCCCCACTGGTCTCCACCGCGACCGCCGGTGTTGCCGCGCACGAGTCCGGCACGGCGTCCGGCCTGCTCAACAGCTCGCGGCAGCTCGGCGCCGCGCTGGGTCTGGCCGCGCTGGGCACCACGGCACACCACTTCTCCGATGCACCCACCCCGGCCGGGCTCAGCGGCGGTTACGCCCTCGGCCTGGCTCTCTGCGCCGCACTCCTGCTGGTGGCCGTGCTGATCGCCGGCACCGTGCTGCCCCGCACCACGAACACCTCCGCACCATCCGCACAACACGAAAGGAACACCTGATGTCGACCCGTAGTCCCGAGAAGAACGCGGTGTGGGCGATGTACGCCGGCATCGCGCTCACCGCGCTGGCCACGCTGGTCTCGTTCTCCAGCACGGGGACACTGGAGGCCCACATCAAGAAGGGGTACCCCGACTACACCGCCGAGCGCGTCGCGGAAACACTGGACGCGTACAACATGCTCTTCACGACCGTCGCGGTGCTGGCGGCCGCATGCTGGCTGTGGTCGATCTGGGTGGTCAAGAAGAACAAGAGCTGGGCCCGCTGGGCGATCTCGGCCTCGTTCCTGGCCGGCCTGACCGTCGCGCTTGCCATGGTGTTCATTCGCGACGAGTCCGGTGACGTCGGAGTGCCGACCGAACTGAGCCTGCTGTACCTGCTGCCCTGCGTCGCCGGGTTGGCGACCGTGGTCCTGGTGTGGCGCCGCGAGCCCAGCCGCGTCACGGCCTAGTCGCCGTCGACGGCCAACGCGATGATCATCGCCCGCCGTTTGCGCGGGTCATCCAGCTCGAGCGTGGTCACCTCGTGCATCTTGCGGAGCCGGTTCCGCACGGTGTTGGGGTGCACGCCGAGCTGTTTGGCCGTCACCGGCAGGTCGCCGCCGGTCTCCAGCCAGGTCCGCAACGTCGACACGAAGCGGGTGCCGTGCTCGGCGTCGTGTCTGCGCAGGTCACCGATGGGTCCGCGCTGCGGTCGCCGCCCCGCTTGCGAGACCGCACGCAGCCGGCGCAGCAAGATGTCGTCCCAGGACTCGTCATAAGCGACCGGCGGCGATCCCTCCGGTCGGGTGCCGTGCAGCGCCAGGCATTCGTCCGCTTCCTGCCTGCTCGCCGACAGCTCCGCCACCGACGCGACGCCGCCGATACCAGCGGTCACGACGGCGTGCTCGGGAAGCGACCCGCGGATGTCGTCGATCCAGGTACGCGCCGCGGGCAGGCTGTCGCTGCCGAAGATCGTGTACAGGGTGTTGCCGATCAATGCGCTGCGGCCGGGTCGCGACCAGCCGAAACCGGTGGTGGCCCGTTCGAACGTCAACAGCAACGCCGCGTGCCGCTCCTCGCGCACGTGGGCCTGCATGGCGATCACCCTGGTCGCGGTGTGCTGCAACCCCAGCTGGCTGGCGACCGCGGCATCGGCGGTGCCCTCCAGCAGCCGGATCACCAGATCCGACTCGATCTGCCGCTCGAGGTCGGCGCTCGCCCGCGACCGCAGCAGGTGCAGGGCCACCGCCCGGGAGCCGTCGACCAGCGCGTCGTACTGCTCGCCGGTGATGGGCTCGGCGCACTCCACCCACACCGAACCGAGCATCTGCCGTCCGGCGCGTACCGCCACCACCATCCGGCCGCTCAGCCCCAGCGCGGGGTCCCCGGCCACGTAGAACGGTTCGTCGGAGGCGGCCAGGTTCGCGAACACTCCTTGCCGCTCGAACAGCGACCGCACGTCGTCGGGCACCCGCCGCCCCAGGATCGTCTCCAACCGGGCGCGGTCCGCTCCCTGCTGCAGGTCCGAGTAGGCCAGCACCCGCGACATCTGATCCTCGATGGTGACCGGTCCGCCGACCGCGTCGGCGATGTTGTCGGCCAGCGCGAACAGGTCCGTGGGGCCGCGACCGGACTCGGTCTCCCTGCCTTCCATGATCAAGCCGTAGACCACGCCGGTGATCTGGCTCCACGACACCTCGGAGTCCAGCGCCAGGACCGCCACCCCGTACTCCCGCACCAGCGCCTCGATCTCGTCGTGCCTGCCGACCCTGACCAGCGCCACCAAGGCGTGCGCGGTGGCGGCGAGCTCGACGGCACGCGCCGCGGAATCCACCCCGACCGCGATGTAGACGTCGCCGCTGTCCAGCCGGGGATCGGTCGCGTCGTGCACCACGATGCTGCGCAGTTCGCTGTCTCGGGATGCGGACGACGGATGGAAGCGCACGCCGTACCGCCCGAGCACGTTGACGAGGCGATCCAGCCGAACCATCCGCCCTCGCTCCCGTCGACGTTGTGGTGGGACAACAAGCCAAGCTAGTGAAACTGTGGTGAACGAACAAGCGAACCGGGCTTGTGGCGGGCATCATCAGGGCTACACCCCAACGCAAGCATTTCGCCCACGAGGCGCGGGAGGTACCCATGGCAGGCTTCGAGCGCATCGACGGCGGACCCCGTTCGGTCATCGTGGTGGGCGCGGGAATCGTCGGTCTGTCCACCGCCTGGTTCCTGCAAGAACGCGGCGTCGAAGTCACCGTCCTTGATCGCAAGGGCGTCGCCGCGGGTTCCTCCTGGGGTAACGCGGGCTGGATCGCCCCCGGCCTGGCCATCCCGCTCAACGAGCCGTCCGTGCTCCGCTACGGCCTGAAGTCGCTGGCCAACCCGAAAGCGCCGCTGCACATCCCGGTGACGTTCGACCCGGCGCTGTGGGCGTTTCTGACCCGGTTCGCGGCGAACTGTCACTGGGGCTCGTGGACCAGGGCCGTGCAGACCGGTCTGCCGCTCAACGAGGAGTCCATCGAGGCCTACGACGTCCTCACCGCCAACGGCGTCGCGGAGCCGACCAACCCCGGTCCGATCACCGCGGGCTTCACCTCGCCGCGCGCGGCCGTCGGTCTGCTGCACGAGTTGCGGCGCATGGCCGACGCCGGGCAGCATGTCCCGCACGCCGCGCTGGAGCGTGACCAACTGCGCGAGCTCGTGCCGCTGGCCTCGGACGCGCTGAACGCGGGCGTGCGGATCGACGAGCAGCGGTTCGTCAACCCGGGACGATTCGTGCACGCGCTGGCCGACTCGGTCACCTCGCGCGGCGGCACGATTTCCACCGTCGAGGTGGTCGACATCCAGGCCGCGGAGTCCGGGGTCACGGTGTACGGCCGCTCCGGCCAGACCTACCGGGCGGACGCCGCGGTGGTCGCGACCGGTGCGTGGTTGTCGGCCATGGCCCGCGAGTGGGGCGTCCGCGTCCCGGTGCGCGCCGGCCGCGGCTACTCGTTCACCGTGCCGGTCGACCGCGAGATCCCCGGCCCGATCTACCTGCCGGAGGTCCGGGTGGCCTGCACGCCGTACCAGGGCGCGCTGCGGGTCGCCGGGACGATGGAGTTCCGCAAGCCGGACGACCCGTTCGTGCCCGCGCGTCTGGAGGCCATCGTCGCCTCCACCCGGCCGTTGCTCGACGGTGTCCGCTGGGACGAGCGCACCGACGAATGGGTCGGCCCGCGCCCGGTGACGCCGGACGGCCGCCCGCTGATCGGTGCCACGCGGCAGCGGAACCTGTTCGTCGCGGGCGGGCACGGCATGTGGGGTCTGGCGCAGGGGCCGGTGACCGGTCGCCTGCTCGCGGAGCAGATCACCACGGGCAAGCAGCCGGCCGCGCTGATCGACTGCGACCCGCTGCGCTGACCGCCCCGGTTCACCGAGGGAGCAGGAGAATCCACACCTGCCCGTCGCCCAGCGGCAACGGTTGACCCGTCTTCGTGCGATAGACCGTCTCCCGGTCCGCGCTGGTTCGGGTCCAGGTGCCGGTGTACTCGCGGCCACCTCGCAGGACGGTGACCGGCCCGGACCCGACGGAGTCCACGACCGGCGACGGATTGCCCGCCGAGTCGACGATGTCGGCCCCGGTCACGATGGTCACCCGTTGCACGACGACGGTGTCGGCGCGCAGGCGTCCGCTCTCGGTGGACGTCAGCGGCTTGCCGTCCAGCGTCACGCGCCATGCCTTGTCCGCTGTCGACCACGTGAACCGGTACGACGCGGCCTCGAAATCGACTCGGTGCGACGTGATCTGCTTGCCGCCGGCGGGCGCGGGCCCGGTGTGCAGGGGCATGTCGACCGGCTCGGTCGCGGGCACCTGGCGCGGTTCGACGAACAGGTTGTGCGGCCGCGGTCTGTCGTTGTCCCGGTAGAACGCTTTGCCTGCGGTCTTCGGGGTGGCGTGCACCAGGTCGGCTTTGTCCAGCAACGGCTGCAGCTTGGGTGACGCGCCGCTGTAGGTCAGCACCGGCCGGTCGAGGTAGCGCAGCAGCTTGATGTCGGTTTCCCGAGCGCTGCGGATGGGGCCGATCACGCTGGGCCGCCTGCCCCAGTAGACGGCGGCGAATCTCGTGATGCCGCCTTCGACCGGCTCCACGTAGATCACGTCTGCCGACGACAGCCCGGTGTGCGGCCGTGCTTTCGCGGCGTTGTCGACCTTCACCACCAGTGCGGGGGGCAGCCCGCTCGGCTGCGCCGCCGCCGGTGGAACCATCAGCGTGCTCGCCACCGCGGCGGCCGCCGCCAGCACGGCGAGTTGGAACTTTCGCGACTCTCCCATGCCGGCAATGATCAGCGCGCCGCCGCGTTTTCGCTGGTTGTCGTCGCGTGATCGGGTGGCGCCTGCTGGTCGACACGGCAGGCAACTCCGCCTCAAGCTCCTGACCGCCACGGATCGGCCGGTCGCACGCCGGCAGTGACTTGTCGGCGGCCTGGCCGTCGCGTGGGCGGCGGTCTCACCTCAGCGGCCCGGCCGTCGCCGATCGACAAGCGCTAGCCGGTCGGCTTGGCCAGCAGTTCCACCTCGGCGACCTTGCCGTCGCCGACGAACTCCAGCCGGTAGTGGCTGTACTCGCCGGGCTTGGCGACCTTGAACGGCCGGGTCTGCCTGCGCCAGGTGAACTTCTCGTTCGAGCGCTCGTCGATGACCGTCCAGTTCTCTCCGTCGCGCGAGCCCCGCAGCACCCACTTGCCCGGGTCCTGCCCGGTGCCCTTGGCCGAGGTGATCGTGTAGTACTCCACCACCTCGCCCGCTTCGGCCTGGTACGTGACCTCCTTGGCCGCACCCTCCGTGGTGGAGTCGTCGTCGGTCAGCGCGGACTCGTTCGGCAGGACGTCGGCCAGCGGCCGCGGCACCTCGTCCCCGGTGGTCAGCGACGGCGGCGCAGCGTCCGGTCCGGTCCCCCACTTGGACGGCTTCGGCCCCATGTCGAACTCCAGCACGCCACCCTTGGCCAGCAGCGAGTGCGGCAAGTACGTCTTGTCGTAGCGCTTGCCGTTGACCTTCAAACCCTGCACGTAGACGTTCTCCGGGCTGTTGTCCGGCGCCTTGATCACCAGCTTCTTGCCGTTCTCCAGGTGCACCGTGGCCTTGGTGAACAGCGGCGAGCCGATGGCGTAGTTCGGGCTGCCCATCTGCAGCGGGTAGAAGCCCAGCGCGCTGAACAGCCACCACGCCGAGTGCTCGCCGTTGTCCTCGTCGCCCGGGTAGCCCTGGCCGATCTCGCTGCCCAGATACAACCGGGAGGTGATCTCGCGGACCAGCTTCTGCGTCTTCGCTGGCCGGCCGGTGTAGTTGTACATGTACGGGATGTGGTGCGACGGCTGGTTCGAGTGGCCGTACTGCCCCATCCGCACATCGCGGGCTTCCACCATCTCGTGGATGATTCCGCCGTAGGAGCCGGGGAACTTGGCCGTCTCCGGCGTGCTGAAGAACTCGTCCAGCTTCGCGGCCAGCTTGTCCCGCCCGCCGTACAGGTTGGCCAGGCCCTGGCCGTCGTGCGGCACGGTGAAGGCCATGTTCCAGCCGTTGGTCTCGGTGTAGTCGTAGCCCCACTCGCGCGGGTCGTACTCGTCCGGCGACAGCCGCCAATTGCCCTTGGCGTCCTTGCCCTGGAAGAAGCCGATCCGCTCGTCGAACATGTGCACGTAGTTCAGCGCGCGGTTGCGGAAGTACTCGGCCTGCTCGGCGTAGGACTTCTTGTCCGCGCGGTCGGTGGCCTTGTCGGCCAGCAGCTGCGCCATGGTGGCCAGGCCGAAGTCGTTCAGGTAGCCCTCGAGCGCCCACGACATGCCCTCGTGCGTGGACGTGGGCGTGTAGCCGAGGAAGATCGACTTGTCGATGCCCTTGCGGCCGACATTGTCGTTCGGCGGGGTCACCGTCGCGTTGCGTAGCGCGGCCTCGTAGGCGCTGGTGACGTCGAAGTTCTGCACGCCCTTGGCATAGGCGTCGGCGAATGCGACGTCGGAACTGGTGCCGGTCATCAGGTTGGCGTAGCCGGGCGACGACCAGCGGGCGATCCAGCCGCCGTCGCGGTACTGCTGCACGAACCCGTCGATCATCTCGCCCGCTTGCTTGGGCGTCAGCAGCGCATATGCAGGCCAGGTCGTGCGGTAGGTGTCCCAGAACCCGTTGTTGACGTAGACCTTGCCGTCGACGATCTTCGAGCCGGTCTTGGTCGGCGTGTCCTCACCCACCTTGGGCACGAACGGGCTGGCGTAGGCGTACTTCGGCTTGCTCTTCGTACCAACGTTCTCGAACCCGGAGTTCGGGTACAAGAACAGCCGGTACAGGTTCGAGTAGAGCGTGATGAGCTGATCCTCGGTCGCGCCCTCGACCTCGATCACCTTGAGCTTCTGTTCCCAGGCCCGCTTGGCCCGGTCGCGGACCTTCTCCAACGTGTCGGACGGCGAGATCTCCTGCTCGAGGTTCTTGCGCGCCTGCTCGACGCTGATCAGCGACGTGGCGATGCGCATGGTGACCGTGCGAGCCTTGCCGAACTTGAAGTATCCGGTGACGTTCTTGCCGCCACCGCCGTCGAGCATGCCGCTGTCGGTCACCGGCTTGTCGAACGTGGCGTAGACGAACAGCCTGCCCGCGCCCTCCGACAGGTCGCTCTTGACGTCGGAGTAGCCGGTCACCGTGCGGTTCTTCGCGTCCAGTTGCAGACCGCCGTTGTCGTCGACGTTGTCGAAGATCAGGTTCGCCTCACCGGGGAAGCGGAACCGGAACAGCGCCGCGTGGTCGGTCGGCGCGATCTCGGTCTTGATGTCGTTGTCGAACTCCACGCCGTAGTAGTGCGCCTTGGCCACCTCGTTGTCGTGGCTGAACGCGAGCGCGCGCTTGTCCCGGTCGGCGTCCGGCTTGCCCTTGGCCGGCGAGGGCATCACCTGGAACGTCTGCCGGTCACCCATCCACGGGCTCGGCTCGTGGCTGGCCGTGAACGCCTGGATCTCCGGCTTGTTCTGCGCGTTGTTGTCCGTGTGGTAGTTGTACAGCCACCGGGTCGAGCTCGCGTCGGTCATCGGCGACCAGAAGTTGAAGCCGTGCGGCACCGCGGTGGCCGGGAAGTTGTTGCCCCGGGAGAAGCTGCCGGTCGAGTGCGTGCCCCTGGTGGTGATCACGTAGTCGGCCACGCTGTCGTAGTGCTTCTTCGGCTCTTTCGCGGTGATCTTGATGTCGTCGATCCAGCCGCGGAAGCCACCGTCGGAGGCGGACGGGTTGTCGTAGCCGACGAGGATCCGGTCGACGCGCTTGCCCGCGGCGACCTTGCCGATGTCGGCCACGATGTTGTTCCACTGGTCGGCGTAGAGCGTCTTGGCCTTGCCCTGCTGCTGCGGGTTGACCACCACACCGCGGCGATCGGTGCCCGAAAGGTCCGACAGATAGGTGCCGTCGGTGAAGGCAAGGTCGACTGCGACGAATGTGCTGGGGTAGCTCAGGTCGTCCAGCAGCTCGGGGAAGACGAGGTATGACAACGTTGTCTTCGGCGTGACCACGACGTCGACGTCGAAGATCTTGTTGTACGAGTAGGCGCGGCCGGAGCCGGTGTGCGAGCCGATGTAGCGCAGCGCGTGCTTGCCGGTGTAGCCGACCTTGGTCTTGGCCGCCGGAGCGCTCGTCGGGCCGTTGCCGACCGTGGTGCCCATGTTCGGCTTGGTCGGCTTGGCGTCCTTGCCTGCGAACTGCACCTCGGCCAGCTGCACGATGTCGCCGCCGCCGTTGCGCGTGATGTCCAGCCGGTAGTAGCGATAGGCGGCGCCCGGACTGACGGAGTATTCCTTGGTCTGGCCGCGGTCGGTGAAGCTCTCGCCCTCCCGAGTGTCGATGGTGGTCCAGTCCTTGCCGTCGGTGGAGCCGAGCAGCTTCCAGTCCCGCGGGTCCCGCTCGGGGTGGTCGTTACCCGAGGTCAGCGCGTACTTGGTGATCTCCGCCTGCCGGTCGAAGCGGAACTGTGCCCACCCGGTGGCGGCGAACACCAGCCACTTGCTCGCCGGGTCGAAGTCGACCAGGTTGTCCGCGACCTCGCCGCCGTCGGAGTTCTCGCCGCTGGCGGCGACCTCGACGATCCGGTCGGAGATGTCGCCGTCGATCCTGGTCGGGTCGGCGGAGTCGACCCCGCCGGTCTTCGGCTCACCGGCCACGGTCTCCGGGGTGTCGGTCCACGTCGGACGCGGATCGTCCGGCTCGAACGAGGAGAAGAACTCGGTCTTGCCGTGCGGGACCGCCGTCGCGGCCGGTGCGACCGGGGTGATCACCGCCGTCACCACCAACGCGCCGGTGGCGATGGCCCCCAGCCGAGTCGAAGTCGAACGCCACCAACCACGCGGACGCACCATCGCGTTGCCCTCCCCGCCGAGTGCCGCCGTTGCTTGACGACCAGTATGACAACGTTGTCAATCCCCTTCGGACAAATCGCCAAACCTTCACCGACCGAGCAGCCATTGTGTCAACAACACACGACGAGCGGCGGGTACCGCACCCTGCGGCAGCACCCCTAGCTTGCCGGGCGTCAGCCATTTCACCCCTGCTGAGAAATCGGCTTACGCGAAGCGAGGGAACATGCAACTCCGACGGCGATCAGCCCTGTTCACCGCCGCCGCGGCGGCCGCGGCACTGACGACCGTGGTCACCGCGCTGGCGGCCGTGGGCCCGAGCGCGCACGCGCAGCCCACCGACGACCCGTCCACCCGCATCATCGACGGCCGCTACGCCGAGAGCGGACCGTGGGCGGCCCGCCTGTTCACCGGCGGCCGGGAGAACTGCACGGCGACCATCATCAAGCCGACGTGGATCCTGACCGCGCAGCACTGCGTCACCAACGGCGACCTGACCTTCCGGATCGGCGACGTCGACCAGACCCAGGGCCAGGAAGCGGCCCAGGTGCCGGGCGGTATCCACGAACACCCGACGGCCGACCTGGCGCTGGTGGAGATCGACCGGCCGATCGACACCGAGTACGCGGTGCTGGGCGGCGACGGCGCGGTCAACCCCGGCGACACCGTTCAGGTCTACGGCTGGGGCGCCACGTGCACCGACCGGCCCGAGATCGAGTGCCAGTCGCAGCTGCTCAAGGTGGCCGACGTGAACGTGTCGCAGGTCGGCAATGGCTGCACCGACTATCGCGGCGGCGAGGCGGTCTGCGCTCGCCGTGGTGACGGCATCACGGCAGGCGGCGACTCCGGCGGCCCGATGATGGCAGGCAACGTGCAGGTCGGCGTGGCCTCCACCAGCGACCGGCAGACCGTCACGGCATACACGCACGTCGCTCCGTACCTCGACTGGGTCAACGAGGTCACGGGCGGCTGACCCGGTGCGCGATCCGCACCCGCAGGCCCCGCACGGTCACGTCTCCTCGCCGTGCGGGGCCTGCTACGCCCGGGTTGTGCACGCCGCGTCGGCAGGTTTCCGCGCGTCCGGCCCTCGCCTGTGCACCCCGAGTTGTCCAGGAATTCGCCGCGAATCTGGCGTTCGGCCACCGGTTCGGTATAGGCATTCCAGCGTGCATCGACATCTCTGCGAAGGAGAAGCATCATGCGCGCTCGTAGGTTCGCAGCTCTGCTCGCCGTTCCGGTGGCGCTGACCACCTTGGCCGGCAGTGGGTCGGCCGCTCCTGCCGGCGGAGGTCACGACGATCCTCTGGTCGAGGCGATCACGCAGCTGGACCGCAGTACGGCGTGGCAGCTCGTCGACCGGATCCCGCTGGACTTCGAGACCTATCACCCGCAGGGTTTCGCGGCGGTCGGCGACCGGTTGTTCCTGTCCAGCGTCGAGGTCATCGAACCTCCGGTGCAGTACCCCGAGCCGGACGAGAACGGCTACGACCGCTCGCCGGGCAAGGGCGTCGGGCACGTCTTCGTGCTCACCCGCGACGGCAAGCTGATCCGCGACATCAGGGTGGGTGAAGGGCCCGACGGCACGATCTACCACCCCGGCGGCATCGACTACGACGGCCGTGACCTGTGGGTGCCGGTTGCCGAATACCGGCCGAACAGCGACGCGATCGTGTACCGGATCGACCCGAACACGTTCGAGGTCACCGAGGAGTTCGGCTACCGCGACCACGTCGGCGGCGTCGTCGTCGACCGGAAGAGCCGCACCGTGCACGGCGTGACCTGGGGATCGCGGCGCCTGGTCCAGTGGGACCGGAAGGGGCATCTGCGCAAGGTTGCCACCAACGACAGCCACTTCATCGACTACCAGGACTGCGCGTACGTCGACAACGGCAAGCAGCTGTGCACCGGGATCACCGAATACCCGACCGCGGACGGGGGCAAGTTCGAGCTGGGCGGCTTGGCGCTGCTCGACCTGCGTACCAACGAGATCGTGCACGAGGTACCGGTGCCGGGCTTCTCCACCGCCGGTCACACCATCACCCGTAACCCGGTGCACCTCGAACGGGACGGCGACACGCTGCGGCTGATCGCCGCCCCGGACGACGGAGAGGAGCCCGCGGGCACCGAGCTGCTCGTCTACGAGGCGGATCTGTCGCAGTAAGCGCGATACGAGGCTCGGTCACTCCAGGCCTCCACCCGTGCCCCGCGCGCCTCGACCCCGCGTGGGGCATGGTGTCGGCCCGTGCGGGTACGGGTAACCGGGTCCCATGTCTGCACTGCAATCGGTCAAATCCTTCTTCCAGAAACTCACCCGCCCCTCCGGTGAGCCGCAGCCGAAACCCGAGGGCGACGCCCCGGGCGACTCCGCCGTGGCCAACACCCGGGAGACCGGTGGCGCGCCCGGCCGTCCCGGATCCGAGCAGAACACCACCGGGCCGGGCGAGAACGACACCTTCGTCGGCCGCGTCGGCGGGCAGGACGAGGGTTTCGCCGGCGAGACCGGGGCCGAACGGCGTAGTCGCGATTAGACCGTCCGCGAGCGGTCTACCAGGAGTTTTCTCACTCGCATCCGCGTAGTCGCACACTTATACTCGGTGGCCTCGAAAGGCGGTCGACCGTCGAGCCCACGGCGGAAGACCAGTGCTCGTCGGCTTGGGATGCACCAAGGCGGGTGCGGTCGTGCTGCGATACGTGCGCGATGCCTCGCGGTGTCTCCGACTGCCGAGCACACCGACGGTGCAGGCAGCGCGGGGGTGCGGCGCGTGAACGACCGGAACGGCTACTTCCATTTGGCTCAGCGGATGAGCCAGCTCGCGGTCGACTTGCAACAGATCGACGACGAGTCGGCGACGCTCGGCGCGATCGTGTCGGCCGCCGTGGACATGGTTCCCGGCGCCGCGTGGGCCGGGATCGCCCTGGTCGACGGCAAGCAGGTCACTCCGGCCGCCGCCAGCCACGAACTGGTCACCGAGCTGGACGAGCTGCAGGCCACGCTCGGCGAGGGGCCGGCGGTCACCGCTATTCACGACCATGCCGTCGTGCGGATCAACGACCTCGGCAAGCCGGATCAGCCGTGGCCGCACTTCGCGGAGAAGGCGCTGCAGCTCGGGGTGCACAGCATGCTGTCCATCCGGCTGTACGCCCGTAACCGCAACTTCGGCGCACTGACGCTCTACGGCGAGGTGTCCGACGCGTTCGACGAGGGTGCGGAGATCCTGGCGGACCTGCTCAGCGACCACGCCGCCGTGGCGCTGGCAGGCGTCTCCCGCGAGGAGCATCTGAGCTCGGCGTTGGTCAACCGGGACGTACTCGGGCAGGCCAAGGGAATCCTGATGGAGCGCAACCGGATCACCTCACAGCAGGCGTTCAACCTGCTGGTGCGCGCCTCGCAGGAGCTGAACATCAAGGTTGCCACGGTGGCCAGGATGCTGGTGGATCAGGCCGAGGACGGGGTGCAGAAGCCGCGCTGAGTCGACGGTGTCGGGGCTGCCGGCGGCTGACCGAGCCGCTCACCGCCGCCACCGGCCCCCGCCGCTCGCCGGTCGAACGCCGCAGCGCCACACACGAGGAACTGTCAGGTCGGCCGGGCGACCGCCGACCAAGCACCCGGTTCCGACCGCACGCCGAGCGCCCTTGCGCCACCAGCAACCGGCCCGACCAGGCACCCGGCTCCCGACTATCCGCAGCGCCACCGCGCCACCAGCACCGGCCCGCCCCAGCACTCGGTTCCGCCCAGCCACCGAGCACCGTCGCGCCTATTGCCCGACCCGCCCGTCGATGCACTCGCGCAGCAGGTCGACGTGCCCGAGGTGCCGCGAGTACTCCTCGATCATGCCGACCAGGACCTCCCGCAGAGAGATCGCGCCACCGCCGCTGCCGTGCTTGTTGTCCGGGTCGTCGGCGACGATGTCCAGGCTCGGCGCCGTGGCCACGAACTCGGTGGCGAAGTCCACTTCGGACCGCCAGATGGTCCACGCCTGCTCCACCAGCGTCGGATCGGCCACCGCGCCGTCGAAGTCGCCGTCCGGGTCGTCCGGGGACCCGAACCAGCGCGCCGCCTGCTGGCCGGCCATCAGCCTGCGGAACGTCGCCCGCTCGACGTCGGCCAAGTGCCGGACCAGCCCGAGCAGCGACATCGTCGACGGCGGCACGGCCCGGCGAGCCATCTGCTCCGCGGTCAGCCCGTCGCATTTCAGCTCGAGCGTCAACCGGCACTTACGCAGCGTCTCGGTGAGGGTGGTGCGTTCGTCCCCCAGCCGCGGCCCGTGCTCACGTGGATCGTCGTCTGATGGCCGGCCGTCCTCGGTGAACATGTCGGCGCGTCGGCGTGTGCCCATTTCGTCATTTTTGACCGGAAGATGTGATCAGCCAACGCTTTTCACCGCTGAACGGCGGGTTGGCACCGGGGGCACCAGTACGTGACGCGCGGCTCCGGCGCGCCGAACCAGGTCTGGCGAATGGTCGTACCGCACCGTCGGCACGGCCGCCCCTCTCGGCCGTAGACCCACAGCGACCTGCGCCAGTCGCCGGTGGTCACGCGCTTTCCCGGACGGCGGTTCACGCGCAACAACGTCCGCGATCGCTCGGCCATCGCACGCAGACGCTCGAACTCCAGCGTCCCGATGGACTGCATGGGGTTCAACCGCTCCAGGAACGCCACTTCGTTCTTGTAGACGTTGCCGACGCCAGCCATGACCCGCTGATCCAGCAAAAAGTCGGCAACGCTGATGTCCGGGCCTGCCTTCCGCGCGTGACGCTCGAAGTCGGTCCAGTCGAACTCGTCGGCGATCAGATCCGGGCCCAGCGGCTCGAGCACGCGAGCGTCGAGTGCTGGGGTGCGATCCGCCTCGACGTCCTTGGTCCCGGAAACGGTGACGATGCCCTGCTCGGTCACCAGCACCAACCGCGCCGGTCCGGGCCGTACCGGGCCGGACGAGCGAACGCGCAGTGTGCCGTTCATCGCCAGGTGAACGTGCACGCTGTAGCCGGAATCGAGATCGACGAACAGATGCTTGCCGTACGTGCGCACCTCGCCGACCGTGCTGCCCACGATCCGCGACGAGTAGCGGCGGATGGACGGCGCCGAGCCCTCGACCGCAACGATTTTCTCATCGAGCAGGATCGGACGCGCCGCGTACGCGGCATGCACGTACGAGTCACCCTCAGGCACGGGGACTCCACCGCATGCCTCGTGCCGTCGGGGCGAAACCGTGTTCGGCCAGCACGGCGGCGAAACTCGACTTGCTCACCGGTTCACCGTCGACCGTCGCGACGGTGAACCGCCGGGAGCGCTGGGCCAGCCCGGCCAGGGCGGCCGCTACCTGCTCATCCGCCTCCGGTTCGAGCCGCCGCAGCGTTCGGCCGCCCCCTTCGGCGAACGCCACCAACCGGCCGTCGACCAGGACGACGTAGGCACCTGCCACCCGGGCCAGCCTGCCGGTGGACGCCGGCGGCCACTCGAGCGTGGCCCCGTACGGGTTCGCCGGATCGGTCGCCGCCAGCATCTGCACGGCGCTCTCCCCGCCCTCCGCCGATCGCAGCCGCCCCACGGCACCGGGCAGCGCGAACTGCGCGCCGCCGAGGCCCTCCACGAAATAGCCGCGCCTGGCCCGCCCGGTCTCCTCGAGCCGGGCAAGCACCGGGTACAGACCACTGAATCCGCCGCGCACGCCTTCCGCGGCCACTGCTGCGCGGGTGACGACGCCGTGACGTTCCAGCAATTGTTCCGTCCACGCCGCGGCGAACTGGGTCTGCGACGTCTCCGGGTCCATCAGGTCGGCCACCAGCGTCCACCGCCCAGCGGCCTTCGGTGGGACGGTGCCTCGTCCCCGCCCGCGGACGGCTCGCCCGCGGGAAACGAAGGCTCGGACCGGCGCGAACGTGTCGTTGCTGACCACACCGGCCCACACCAGGTCCCACAGCGCCCGCAGGTTCTCTTCCTGATCACCGCCGACGGCCCGCTGCAACTGGGGGAAGAAGCTGGCGCCGCGATTGGTCAGGTGGCGCAGGATGGTCGCGTGCGGCTCGCCCTCCGGGGGCTCACCCGGCGCAGCGAGCAGCACCTCCGCCTGATCGCGCAGGTACAAGGTCACTTTGCCGTCGCGCGAGCCCAGCGCACCGGAACCGACCCAGACCACCGCGCCCTCGGCCATCAGCGCATCCAGCGTCGGGGCCGGGTCCGCCACCCGGGCGGCCAGCACCTCCGACTCGAGCACCGAGGCGGGGATCGGCACACCCTGCAGCTTCTCGATCGCCGCAAGCAGCGCCTCCCGGCCGGACGGCGGGTCGTCGCTCACGCCGTGCCACGCGGGCAGGAACTTGCCGAGCGTCTCCGCAGGTACCGGCTCGATCTCGCCACGGAGCGCGGCCAGCGAGCCGCGCTTGATCCGACGGAGAACCTCGGCGCCTGCCCACTGTGCTCCGTCACCGCGCGGGTCGAACGCACCGCGGAGTACCGCGCCGGCGGTGGCGAGCCGCTCCAGCGTCGACTCCACCACCGCAACGGGTAGGCCAAGGGCTTCGGCCGCGTCCGTCACCGCGAAGGGCCCGTGGGTACGCGCGTAACGGCCCACGAGATCACCGAGGGGGTCGGGCACGGGCTCCAGCAGCGCCTCCGGCACCCCTTGCGGCGGCTGAATGCCGAGCCCGTCACGCAGGCGCGCGATGTCTTCCGCGGCCGCGATGTGGACCTCGCCGCCGATGCGCACCTCGTGCACGCGTCGCGCGTCGAGAAGCTCGCCGATGTAGGTGTCTGCCGTGGGCTCGGCACAGCGCACGGCGATCGCCTCCGGCGTCAGCGGACCGAGGTGCCGCAGGAGGTCGGCGACATCCTCGGCCGAGCGGGCCTTGCGTTCCTCGGTCAGTCGCTGCAGATCGCGTTCGACGTTGGCGATGACCTCCGCCGACAGCATTTCCCGCAGTTCGGACTCGCCGAGCAGCTCGGCCAGCAACTCTCGATCCAGCGTCAGCGCCATGGCTCGACGCTCGGCCAACGGCGCATCGGCCTCGTAGAGGTAGGCGGCGACAAAGGCGAACAGCAGCGACGAGGCGAACGGGCTCGCCGACGGCAGTTCGACGTCGACCAGCTTGATGCGCCTGCTCTGCATCTCGCCGAGGACCTCCAGCAAAGCGGGGAGGTCGAAGTCGTCCTGCAGGATCTCCCGGTAGCACTCCAGCACGATCGGGAACGAGCCGAACTGTCGTGCGACGTTCAGCAGGTCGGCGGCCCGGCGGCGTTGCAGCCACAGCGGGGTGCGCGAGCCCGGCCTGCGGCGTGGCAGCAGCAACGACCGACCCGCGGCCTCCCGGAAGCGAGCGGCGAACAACGCTGTGTCGGCCAGGTGGTCGATCAGTAGCTGTTCGACCTCGTCCGGCGCCAGCTGCAAGTCCTCCAGCGACGGCGCCTCGTCGGAATCCGGGAAGCGGAACGCGATGCCGTCGTCGGAGTAGATCATGTCGACGTCGTAGCCCAGGCGGCCGCGCAGCCGCTGGGTCAGCGCCATCGCCCACGGCGCGTGCACCTTGGCGCCCAGTGGCGAGAGGATGACCACCCGCCAGTCGCCGATCTCGTCCCGGAACCGCTGCACGACGATCGTCCGGTCGTCCGGCAACACGCCGGTGGCCGCCTTCTCCTCCGCCAGGTAGGCCAGCAGGTTGGCCGCGGCGTACTCGTCCAGGTGGTACTCGTCGCGCAGCAGAGTGGCGGCCTGCTCGGCGGACAGCGATCCCAACTGCCGGATGAAGCGGCCCACCGCGCGACCGGCCTCGATCGGACGCCCGGGCTGGTCACCGTGCCAGTACGGCAACTGCGCCGCGGGCTCCCCCGGCGCCGGGGTGACAACCACGGTGTCCGGCGTGATGTCGGCGATGCGCCACGACGTGGAGCCGAGGACGAACACATCGCCCTGGCGCGACTCGTAGACCATCTCCTCGTCGAGCTCGCCGACCCGGGCTCCGTCCGGCAGCGTCACGCGATACGTGCCGCGATCCGGAATCGTGCCCGCGTTCGTACTGGCCAGCACGCGGGCTCCCGGGCGGGCGGTGACCGCGCCGGTGATCCGGTCCCACACCACGCGCGGCCGCAATTCGGCGAACGAATCGGACGGATAGCGGCCGGCGAGCATGTCCAACGTGGCCTCGAACGCTGCGCGCGGCAGCTGCGCGTACGGCGCGGCGCCGCGAACGAGGTCGTAGAGTTCGTCCGCGGTGAACTCGCCGGTGCAGACGATGGCCACCAGCTGCTGGGCCAGCACATCGAGGGGATGCCGCGGGATGGTCGTGCGCTCCACTGCGCCCTCGGCCATCAGCTTGCCGACCACGGACGCCACCAGCAGGTCACCGCGGTGCTTGGGCAGGATCTTCGCGCGGGACACCTCGGCCACCTGGTGTCCGGCGCGACCGACCCGCTGCAGACCGGACGCCACCGACGTGGGGGCCTCGACCTGCACCACCAGATCGACCGCGCCCATGTCGATGCCCAGCTCGAGGGAGGACGTCGCCACGACCGCTTTCAGTTCACCACGCTTGAGCGCCTCCTCGATCTGGATGCGCTGCTCACGGGCGATGGAGCCGTGGTGCGCGCGGCTGACCTCCTCTCCGGCCAGCTCGTTGAGTTCGCCGGACAGCCGCTCCGCCTGCCGGCGGGAGTTGACGAAGACGATGGTGGACCGGTGCGCGGCGATCAGGTCGAGGATGCGCGGGTGAATCGCGGTCCAGATGGTCGTGCGGCGGGGCGTTTCCTCCACCGGGGCGTCCGGATCGATCGGGGCGGTCATGTCCGCGACCGGGACGGTCAGCTCCAGCTCGAGTGACGGCGCGGCGCCGGCGTCGACCACGGTGACCGGGCGCGGCTGCCACATCCCGGAGTCGTTCAGCTCGCCGCCGCCGAGGAACTCGGCGATCGTCTCGATGGGGCGCTGGGTCGCCGAGAGGCCGATGCGCTGCAGCGGCTCGACCGGGCCGGTTTCGCTGCGGCGACGGCGTTCCTCGAGTCGTTCCAGGCACAGCGCCAGGTGCGCACCTCGTTTGGTACCCGCGACGGCGTGCACCTCGTCGACGATCACCCACCGCACCGACTCCAGCACCTCGGCGGCTTGCGACGTCAGCAGCAGGTGCAACGACTCCGGTGTGGTGATGAGGATGTCCGGCGGCTGTCTGCGCATCCGGCCGCGATCCGCGGACGGGGTGTCCCCGGTGCGGACGAACGTGCGCAGCTCGGGCAACGGGTCGGCGCCCATGCGCTCCGCGGCGTGCCGGATGCCTTGCAGCGGGGCGCGCAGGTTGCGGTCGATGTCGTGCGCCAGCGCCTTCAACGGCGACACGTACAGCACGCGGCAGCGCTGGTCGTCGGGCACGGACGGCTCGGTGTAGAGGCGGTCGATCGCCCACAGGAACGCGGCGAGGGTCTTGCCGGAGCCGGTCGGGGCGTGGATGAGCGTGTGAGTGCCCGAGCCGATCGCCGCCCAGCCTTCGGACTGGGCTTTGGTCGGCGCGTCGAACGACGACCGGAACCACGCCGCGGTCGGCGCGGTGAACTGCTCGAGTACCTCCACCGACTCGAGACTACGGCAGCGGTACGACAGTTGCGCGGGGCGGAAGTTCGCTGGTCAACGCGGCGAACCCGGTGGGGCGGCGATGCGACCGGTGTGGCGCCGGCTCTGGTCGAGCTGTCTCGTGCTCGACCGCCCCAGCTCGCGTGGGTGCCGCCCGATGGCCCGTGCGCTCACGCGCTCGCGGGCGGCAGGACAGCGCGAAGCGCCAGAGCCGACGCGGCAGGCGGGGCGGCCACGCCCGAGCACGGCGCCACGCGGTCATGCCCGAGCACGGCGCCAGTTCGAGACGCCGGGGCCGAAGGCCTGTGCGCTCACCCACCGACGGGCGGCGGGCCGACACCCATGCCCACGCTCACCCATCCGCGGGCGCCAGCACGCGCAAACCGACACCCATGCCCACGCTCACTCACCCGCCGGCGGCAGAACCCGCGGACCGACGCCCATGGGTTCGCTCACCTACCCGCGAGCGCCAGCTCGAGCCGTCCAGCGCGGTGCAGTTTCAGCAGCGCGTCCACGGTGGCGTAACCCCGCCACTCCAGCGCGGCGATCGGCGAGAAGCTCGCGAAATCCACCGACCATCCGCCGTCGGAATGTTGCTGCTCGGCCAGCTCGTCCAGCTCGGCCTCGATGACGCCCTCGTCCAGCAGGCGGCTGGCAGGCGACCCCGGCACGGGCGCGAAGTCCAGCGCGCGCATCGTCTCGCCTTCACTGCCACCGGCAACCGGTACCCGGCCGTCGCGCGGGACGAACCGGGCCAGCCGGTCCAGCAGCTCCTCGGCCTGCGGATACTGCGGGACTGCCGCGTCGAGGAACCGCACGGTGAACGACAGCGCGATGGCGTGGGGCTGTTCGTCCAGGGCCTCCACCGCCGCGAAGCAGTACTCGCACGCGCGGCGCAGCCACGGGTGCCGTGCGACTGCGGGATCGTGTGCGGCGACGCGAAGCGCAGCGCCGGCGGCGAACGCGGTGCTCTGCAATGCGGACTTCGTAGGGTCGGCGTTCGCCCAGAACGGAGCTGTCGCCGCCGCGTCCTGCACCGGGAGCGCGAACGGCAATCCGCCGTCCGGCAGTGTGACCGACTCCAGCCAGTCGCACAGTTCGACCACGCGGGGGGACGTGTGCGGCGCGATGTCCTCGAACACCTCGAACGCGTGCAGGGCACCGCCCGGCTGGCTCTCCGCTGCGCGCAGGTCCGGCTCGAGGCCCCGGCCATAGCCGCCGTCGGGGTTGCGGTAGGCCTCCAGGGCGGCCAGCACCGCTTCTGCACTACCCCTGCCGACGAGCAGCTCGAACCGTCGCCGATCCAGCAGGCGCGCATGGCCGGCCATGAACGACGCGGCGAGCTCGAGATCGACACTCATGTGGGCAGTCTGGCACCGGGCCCCGACATTTTCGCGGCGCCGATCAGCCGGCGGGGCGCTCGGTACGTCCTTCAGCCGGATGCAGACCCAGCATGTCCAGCAGCATCGCGCACTCCTGCGCGTCGTTGGACAGCGCGGCGACCGCCCGGGTGGCCCGGCGGCGTTGTTCGGCGTCGATCGCCTCACCCGCACGAAGCACTACGTCCGAGAGGCGTTCCTTCGTCGCACTCATGCCGCCCGGCTACCCGCAACCGCGCGCACTCACACGTGCGACGGCGGCAGGCTTTCTCAGCCGTCGCTGACCGCGGACTCGACGATCAGCGTCCCGGCGTCGGCATCCATGGTGGCCATCGACCCCAACGGAATCGTCAGCTGTCCCGGACCGTGACCGAGTTTGAGCCCGCCCAGCACCGGAACCCCCAGCGCACCCAGTCGGTCCTGCAGCACCCCGACGGCGTCCCACTCTCCTTCGTCGTGCGAGCTGTCGGTGATCTGTCCGATGACCACCCCGGCCACCTTGGGCAGATCGCCACAGCGCAGCAGCTGCGTGAGCATGCGGTCGATGCGGTAGTTGGCCTCGCCGACCTCCTCGACGAAGAAGATCGCGTCGCGCAGATCGAGCTGGTCACGCGCCCCCACCGACGACGACACCAGCGACAAGTTGCCACCGAGCACCACGCCGGAGGCCTTCCCGGGCACCAGCACCGGAGCCGTCGTCTCCTCCGGATCACGCTCCAGCTTCACCTGATCCGTGCTCATCACCGCCGCGCGCAGCGCCTCGATCGACTCCGGCCCGGTGCGCTCGTCGTCCCAGTTGACCATCGGACCGTGCACGGTGGCCAGCCGGGTCGACTCCCACAGCATCGCTTGCAGGCTGGTGATGTCGCTGAAGCCCACCAGCACCTTCGGGTCCCGCCGCACCGCGCGCAGGTCGATCCCGTCGGCGATGCGCTGACATCCGTAGCCTCCCCGCGCGGCGAAGACACCACGCACCTCCGGGTCGGCCAGTGCCGCGTTCAGGTCGGCCAGCCGGTCCTCGTCCTTGCCCGCCAGGTAGCCGTACTCGTCGTAGACGTGCTCACCGAGTTCGACGACGAGCCCCCAGCTCTGAAGGATCTCGATGCCGCGCGCCATGGACTCGCGGTCAGGCGTACTACCAGGAGAAACGACGCGCACCTTGTCGCCAGGACGCAGCTTCGGCGGGTGTACCGTGCGGCCTTTGCGCAGCCGGTTCAGGTGCTCGGGCAGCCTGCTCGCCGCGGTCTTGCCCGGTTCGGCCGCCCCCGCGACGCCCGAACCCGTCATGACCACGGCCGCTGCCGCCGCAGACGTGCCGATCAGTCTTCTCCGAGTGACCTTGCCCGCTGCCACACTCGCCATCTCTGGGCCCTCCCTTGACCGCCCGCCTTCGCACAGACGGCTGGACCCTACCGTCAGATCTCGCCGTGCGGCAGCCGACGAATTCAGGAGTTTTCCGCCGGGGCGTAGACCAGGTGCATGACGCCGGTGGAGAACGTCGTCGACGACAGCAGCCGCAACGGGACGGTCGGACCGTCGTCGAACAGCCGCTGCCCCTTCCCCACCACGATCGGGTGGACCAGCAGGTGCAGCTCGTCCAGCAGCCGCTGCTCCAGCAACCACCGCACCAGCACGACGCTGCCGGTGATGCCCAGGTTCATCTCCTGCTTGAGCTTGCGCAGCTCGTCGGCCACGTTCTCGTTGATCAACGTGGTGTTCTGCCACGTCGCCTCCGTCAGCGTGCTGGACACGACGTACTTGCGCGCGCTGTTCATCTGCTCGGTCATCGGGTCGTTCGGGTCGGCGTTGGGCCAGTAGTCCGCGAAACCTTCGTGGGTGACCCGGCCGAGCAACGTCGCGTCGGCGCCGCCCATCAGCTCGCCGACCACGGCGCCCATCTCGTCGTTGAAGTACGTCAAATGCCACTGCTCCGGCGACTCGACGACACCGTCGACCGAGACGAACAGGCCGGACTTGATCGAACCCATGATTTCTCCCTGCAATTCGGTAATTAGCGGATATTTCGTGCAAATCGACGGCCGACGGTACCTGAAAAACCCGGTCGCCACGGGCGGGATGGCTTCGTATCGTGGCGGGCATGCGAGCCGCCCTTCGTGCTGACCTGACCGCCGCGATCAAGGCCAAGGACCGCGTCGCCGTATCGGCGTTGCGGTCGGCCCTTGCCGCGATCGACGACGCCGAGGCGGTTGCGGCGGAACCCGTGACGGGCCCCGGTAGCGAGCACGTCGCGGGCGCCGCCGCTGGAGTGGGCTCGGCAGAGGTCGCTCGTCAGCAGCTCTCTACCGCAGACATGCGCGCCGTGGTGGAACGGGAGCACCGGGAGCGCGTCGCGACCGCGCGCGAGTACGCCGAGCTGGGCCGGGAGGACGCCGCCGCCCGCGTCCGCGCCGAGGCCGGCGTCCTGGCCCGCTACCTCTCGTCAGTCACCGGCCGATAAGCCAGGTACAGCACGCCGTTGTCGTAGACCTGCGCGTCGCGCCGCTCGAGCTTTGCCGGCGGGACACCCTCGGGGAACAGCCGCGGCCCGGCACCCCGAGTCACCGGGAAGACGCACAGGTTCAACTCGTCCACCAAACCGTCGGCCAGCATGGCGCGCACCAGAGTCGCCGAACCACTGACGTACAGATCGCCGACCTCGTCCTTCAACGCTCGGATGCGCTCGGGGTCGTAGGGGCCGAGCACCTCACTGTTCTGCCACGCGCTGGTGTCGGTCAACGTGGACGTCACGACGTACTTCTGGGTGTCGTTGAAGAACGGGGCGCCCTCGTCGTCCTCGACCGTCCGCTCCCGCCAGGCGGGCGCGAACATCTCCCACGTCGTCCGCCCCAGCAAGATGCCCTTGCACGTGCTGAACACCGCACGCAGCGCGTCGCCCATCTTCGGATCCCACGGATAGTCGAACGTCCATGTCGGGGCGTCGATCACGCCGTCAAGGCTGACGAACTCGTGGACGTGAATCTCACCCATGGCCAACCTCCGTCACTCTGTCCAGTTCGCCGGATAGGACCGGCTCGGCATCACCAACTCATCGCCATCGGACAATCTGTGACTCACATCACAAGATGACCTCCGGCGACGGTCCGTCCGACCGCTGACGGCGGTGTGGCAGGCTGCGACCATGGCCATCCCCACGGTGATCGTCACCGGGTTTCTCGGCTCGGGTAAGACCACGCTGCTGAACCACTTGCTGCGCAATCGCCAGGGCATGCGGATCGGCGCCGTCGTCAACGACTTCGGCGCGGTCGGGATCGACGCCATGCTCGTCTCCGGCCAGGTGGACGCCATGGTGTCGTTCGCCAACGGATGCTTGTGCTGCGCCGTCGACGCCAGCGGCCTGGACACGATGCTGGGCAAGCTGGCCGACAGCGGCGCGGTCGATCTGATCGTGATCGAGGCCAGCGGCCTGGCCGAACCGAAGGACCTGATCCGGCTGATGGCAGGCAGCCAGCACTCCGGAGTGGCTTATCAAGGCCTGATCGAGGTGGTCGACGCCGCGGAGTTCACCGCCACCCGCGAGCGCCACCCGCAGTTGGACAACCATCTCAAGGCCGCCGACCTGGTCGTGCTGAACAAGGTCGACCGCGCCGAGGACCCGGACGGCATCACGGCCACGGTGCGGGAACTGGCCGCAGGAACGCCGGTCGTCCCCGTCGAGTACGGGCGGATCGACCCGCAGATGCTCGTCGACCTGCCTCGCCGGGAGGAACCCGACGAAAAGCAGCTGTCGTTCGCCGACCTGCTGGAATCGGAACCGGAGGACGACCACGACCACCTGCACGCCGGCTATGAGTCGGTCGAGGTCGTCACCGACACGCCGTTGGATCCGCGGGCGCTCATGGCCTTCCTGGAGGACCAGCCTGCCGGGGTCTACCGGATCAAGGGGTTCCTGCACTTCGCCGTGCCCGGCCACGAGCAGAAGTTCACCCTGCACACCGTCGGCGGCTTCGTCCGCCTCGAGCGGGAGAACTGGCGGCGCGACGAAGATCCGCGCACCTCGCTGGTGGTGATCGGCGCCGGGATGGACACCATGGAGGTGCAGCAGCGACTGCGGGCGTGCGAGCACCACGGCGCCTGCGCGGTCGACGAACAGGGCATGCTCGGCATCCTGCGCTTCCTGTGAGCCGACAGGGCGGACTGTGAGCCGACAGGGCGAAGCAATCCCGTCTCCTGGCGAGCCCATCCGCGGTCCACGAGCGATGCTGCCGGGACTCCTGCGCGTCCTGTGAGCAGGCGGGTCGCAGTGAGGCTCGTGCCGAACCTTCCGGCCGCGGGGCTCAACCCCGTCGCACCGAATGAGCCCGGCCGGGGTACGCCCGGAACTCCGGCGACCTCAGCCGCGGCCGACCGACCGCCCGGAGAAGGCGGCGATCCGCTCGTAGATGTCGGCGTCGGCGGGCGCCTGCTGCTCGGGACCGAACGCGCTCCCCCGCCGCTCCGGCGTCAACGCGCCCCGCATCGCCTCGAACCCGCACTCGGCCACCCAGGGATCCAAGTCCGACGTGCCGCGGCCGAGCGCGCGGGCGAGATCCCACGAATGCACCGCGAACTCGGCGGCTTGGAACCCGGCCATCGGCGGCACCTCACCGGCCGACGGCAACTGCGACCGCAGTTCGTCGGCGCCGCGGCGGTAGGCGGCCAACCAGTCGTCGTGGCGCGGGGTCGACGACCAATCGACTTCCTCCCCGCGCATCATCGTGGCGAAATTCGCCGGGGCCTCCACCACGTGGTCGACCAGATCGCGCACCGTCCACTCCGCGCACGGCGTCGGATCGTCGAATCGCTCCGGCCGGACTTCGGCCAGGAGCGCCTCGAGCTGGTCGAGCCCGCTCAGTACCGCATCACGCACACTTTTCTCAGTCACCTGGGCCACCTAACCACGCAACACCGACAGTTACGAGGCCCCCGGCAGCTGCGAGCGGACCGCGACGGTGCTGTCGATGCTCAGCTGCAGGAAACGCATGATCGTGGCGCGCTCGTCGGCGTCGAACTCCGCCCAGGCCCGGGAGTAGGCCTCGCCGAGCGGCCCGAACAGCTGCTCCCCGAGGCGCGCCGTGCGTTCCGGCATCACCAGGTGCACCCGCCTGCGGTCCGTCAGATCGCGATCCCGGCGCAGGTGCCCGGCGTTCTCCAGCCGGTCCAGCACCGCCGTCGTCGCCGAGGCGCTCAGGTTCAGCGCCCGCGCCAGCTGCGTCGGAGAGATCGACTCGCCGCGCCGGCTCGCGTCCATGATCACAACCAGCGCGTTCAGGTCGGTGCGGTACAGGCCGTGCGCCTCGCCGAACATCTCCGCGAACCGATCCAGCTCGATGTTGAGCTGACGGATCAACCGACCCAGTTGCCGGTCGGACTCGGCCTGCTCCGGCTGCGCCCCCGGCTGAGACGCCCGCGACAACCGCGACACCCGCATGAACCGAGCCTAACCGGTGTAGGTAGTTTGAACATCGAATAATTCGGGCAGTCGCCATATCTCGTCACTACTCGGGCGGCGCACATTCGGAGGGACAGTGGGCGCACAGGACACGCGGCGGCCAAGCAAGGCGCGATGGCTACTGCCGGCACTGTTGGTCATCGGGTGGTTGCTCATCGGCGGCGTCGGCGGCCCGTACGCGGGCAAGCTGAGCGAGATCGCCGAGAACGGCAACGAGGCGTTCCTGCCGGAATCGGCCGAGTCGACCGACGCCAATGCGTTGGCCGAACAGTTCTCCGACTCCAACTCGATCCCGGCATTCGTCGTGGCCGAGCGCGAGGGCAAGGTGACCGAGGCGGACCGGGGCTACCTGGCGTCCGTCGGGCAGCAAGCCAAAAACATCGACGGCGTCGAGCAGTCGTCTCCGCCCATTCCGTCGAAGGACGGCGAAGCGCTGCAGATGATCGTGCCGATCGCGGCCGACGGGGACTTCACCAACGCGGTGGACGAGCTGCGTGAACTGACCGAGCAGAACCGGCCGCCCGAGTTGACCGTCAAGGTCGCAGGCCCGGCCGCGCTCGGCGCCGACGTGCGCGAGGCGTTCGGCGGTATCGACGGGTTGCTGCTGCTCGTGGCCGGCTCGGTGGTCGCGGTCATCCTCATCCTGGTCTACCGCAGCCCGCTGCTGCCGTTCCTGGTGCTGCTCTCCGGTGTGTTCGCGCTCGGCCTGGCCAGCCTCGCGGTCTACCTGCTCACCGACGCCGACGTCATCGACCTGAACGGCCAAAGCCAAGGCATCCTGTTCATCCTGGTCTTCGGCGCGGCCACGGACTACGCGCTGCTGTTGGTCTCCCGCTACCGCGAGGAACTGCGCGACACCGAGGACCGGCTCGCCGCCATGCGGACCGCGCTGCGGGCGACCATCGAGCCGATCGCCGCGTCCGCAGGCACGGTCATCGCCGGTGTGCTGTGCCTGCTGATCAGCGACCTGCGCTCCAACTCGGGGCTCGGGCCGGTCGCCGCCATCGGCATCGCCTCCGCGCTGCTCGCCTCCGTGACGTTCCTGCCCGCGCTGTTGGCCTTGTTCGGGCGGGTGGCGTTCTGGCCGTTCCGCCCGACGGTCGGGTCGCCGCACCCGGAGGCCGGCAGCCTGTGGGGCCGGATCGCCCGCGGCGTGGACAAGCGACCCCGCGCGGTGTGGGTGGCGAGCACGCTGGTGCTGCTCGTCGCCGCGGCCTTCCTGCCTCAGCTGAAGGCGTCCGGCACCGCGGAGACCGACATCTTCCTCAACGACGTCGACTCGGTCGCCGGCCAGCAGATTCTCAACGACCACTTCGTCGCGGGCAGCGGCAACCCGACGGTGATCATCGCCGACGCGGACCGGGTCGACGAGGTCACCGAAGCCGCCAAGGTCGACGGCGTCGCCGAGGTGCAGCCGGTGACCGAGCGGAACGGTCAGCCTCGGGTGGAGAACGGCATGGTGATGCTGGAAGCCACGCTGACCAGCCCGCCGGACTCCACGCAAGCGGTCGACACCGTGGAGCGCCTGCGCGAGCAGGTGCACGCGGTCGATGGCGCCGACGCCAAGGTCGGCGGCCGGACCGCGGTGCTGCTGGACACGCAGAACATCAGCAGCCACGACCGGACGGTGATCATCCCGCTGGTGCTGCTGGTGATCTTCCTGCTCCTGGCGGCCCTGCTCCGGGCGCTGCTGGCTCCCCTGCTGCTGATCGCCACCGTGGTGCTGTCGTTCGCCGCCACGATGGGCATATCGGCGCTGGTGTTCAACGAGATACTGGGCTTCCCCGGCGCGGATCCGGTGGTGCCGCTGTACGGTTTCGTCTTCCTGGTGGCGCTCGGTATCGACTACAACATCTTCCTGATGACGCGCGTCCGGGAAGAGACGCTGCAAGTAGGGAACCGAGAGGGCGTCCGGCGCGGACTCACCATCACCGGCGGTGTCATCACCTCCGCGGGCGTGGTGCTGGCCGCCACGTTCGCCACGCTCGCCGTGCTTCCGTTGCTGTTCCTGGCGCAGCTGGCATTCATCGTGGCCTTCGGCGTCCTGCTCGACACGTTCCTGGTGCGGTCGCTGCTGGTCCCGGCCCTGACCTTGGACATCGGCCCGAAGATCTGGTGGCCGTCCCGCCTGGCCCGCGCTGGGCAGCCGGAGCGTCCCGAGCCCGAGGAGGAAAAAGCCGCCGCCGGCGAGACGTCCCGTTGACGGGTGCCCCGACCGGCGGCGGCTGAGGTCGTTCGATCAGCGCCCGGTGGCGTGCAGCTCGGCCACCTCGCGGTCGGACAGCGCGCGGTCGTAGACGTGCACTTGGTCGATCGCGCCGCGCCAGTGGTCGACGTGGTCACCGCCGAACTTCGCCCGGCCGATCACCGTGTTCCCGGTCGCCTCACTGCCGGTGCACGCGCTCGCGGTGCCCGCGAGTTGGCCGTCGACGTACAGCTTGATCGTGTCCGACTTGCTGTCGCGCACGCCGACCAGGTGGTACCAGCGTCCGGTCTCCGGCTGCTGGTCGGCCAGCGCCCGCACGCCGACGAAGCTGAACGCGAACCGGCGGTCCTCCAGCGAGTACTGCAGGAAGAACGCGCTGTCGGTGGCGCCGTCCTGGCTCACCGCGGTGGCCCAGTCGTCCAGCGAGTCCAGCTTCACCCAGGCGGCGACCGAGTAGTCGCCGGTGGTGTCCAGCAGCGACCGCCCGGTGTCCACGTAGGCCTCGCCGCCGAACTGCAGCCCACTGCCCTGCTTGCCGGTTGTCCACGTCGGCCCGTTGACCAGCGTCGCGTTGGCCGGGTTCTCCCGGCCTGCTTCGTCGGCGGTGGTCGAGCCGGAGCCCTCGCTGAACGGGTAGTAGTGGATACCGGTCAGGCCGGGCGTGCCCGGCGAAGGATCGTCGCCGTCACCGGAGCCGTCCGCGCCCGCGATGATCTCCTCGTTGATCTTGCGTGCCTGCGCGAAGTCCATCTTCTCCACCTGTCTGTCGTAGGTGAAGAAGCCGTTGACCTCGTGCTCGACGTCGGTGATCTGGGTGTAGACCGATCCGGAGATGCCGCAGCTCTGTGCGGACGCCAGCACGTCACGCTGGTTCTCCACGTAGCGGCGGGTCAACGTGGCCGAGTCCGGCGTCATCTCGTACGCGTGGCCCTCGCCGAACCACATGTGACCCTCGACCTCCAGGCCGAAACCACCGTGCTCACCGTCCACCGCCACGCGGTTGTCGTCCGGAGCCACCCGGGCCGGACCGACGTAGGCGTGGTGGTCGATCATGTCGCCGCGCCCGGAGTCGCCCTTGGAGAAGCAGCAGTTCACGCCGCTGTGCGCGTTCACCAGCCGGGTCGGGTCCTGCGCTTTGACCTCGTCGGCGATGCGGCCGGTCTCGGCGCGGTCCCATTCGCCCCAGCCTTCGTTGAACGGCACCCACACCACCACCGACGTCCACGCGTCGTTCTGGTCGATGATCCGGTGCAACTGCCGCTCGAACTCCGCACGGTCCTGCTGCGGCGGGACCTCGTTCTCCACGTTCTTCATCGACGGCATGTCCTGCCACACCAGCAGCCCGAGCCGGTCGGCGTGATAGAACCAGCGGTCCGGTTCGACCTTGATGTGTTTGCGGACCGCGTTGAAGCCCAGTTCCTTGTGCTGCTCCAGGTCGAACGCCAGCGCCTCGTCGGTCGGCGCGGTGTAGATGCCGTCCGGCCAGTAACCCTGGTCCAGCGTGGCCAGGTGGAACAAGATCTCGCCGTTGAGCGTCATGCGCAGCTTGCCGTCGGCGCCCCGCTTCGTGCCGATCTCGCGCATGCCGAAGTAGGAGTCGACCTCGTCCACCGTCTCCTCGCCGTCGAGTACTCGCACCTTCAGGTCGTAGAGGAACGGCGAGTCCGGCGACCACAGCTTCGGGTTCGGCACCGGCAGTTGCAGCGGGCGGTTGGCTTGGCCGCGTACCGATCCGACCTCGGCTTGCCCGTCGTAGGCGATCGCCTCGACCGTGGCGTCGCTGGGCGTGTGCACGGTCAGCTCGAGGCTCTCGTCGGCCGGCTTCGGGGCCATGTCCAGCTCGGTGACATGGTTGGCCGGCACCGGCTCGAGCCACACGGTCTGCCAGATGCCGGAGGCCCCGGTGTAGAAGATGCCGCGGTCGGGCACCTGACGCTGCTTGCCGACCGGCTGCCAGGTCTCGTCGGCCCGGTCGGCGACCCCGACGATCAGCTCCTGCGGTCCCGAGCCGGTCAGCGCGTCGGTGATGTCGACGGAGAACCGGTCGTAGCCGCCGCGGTGCGTGGTGACCTGCTCGCCGTTGACCCAGACCGTGGTGTCGTAGTCGACCGCGCCGAAGTTGAGCATCAGCCGCCGGCCGCCACCGACGTTCCAGTCCGCGGGCACCTCGAACGTCCGCCGGTAGAACATCTGATCCTCGTTGCGCTGGATCCCGGACAGCGCGGACTCCACCGGATACGGCACCAGGATCCGCTCGCCGAGCGTCTGCCCGACCGGCGGGTTCGACAGGTCGCTCGCGGAGGCGAATTCCCACACGCCGTTGAGGTTCTGCCACGCGTCGCGCACCAGTTGCGGCCGCGGGTACTCGGGCAGGGCGTTGTCCGGGCCGACCTGATCGGTCCACGGCGTGGACAGTGGTGGATCACCCGGCTGCCACCCCGGATCGGCCTGCGCCGGTGCCACCGCCAGCGCGGCGACGACGATCGCCGCGCCGATCACCCCGAGCAACTTCTTCGACTTCCCCACGGGCCGACCTCCTTGTGGCGCGCGTGATCGCAATCGATCAAATTCAGTCACCCGCGAAAGAAATCTGTCAAGAAATGTCACGCACGCAGCGCAATCGGTGAGTCAGGAACGGCCCTTGTGGGCAGATTTGACCTGCGCGACGTGCACTTCGACACCCCGCTCGCGCAACGCGGCGAGCTCGTCGGGGTCGGCCCGGTCGTCGGTGACGAGATGGTGGATGTGCTCCGTCGCCACGGTCTGCAGCAGCGCGTCGGCGCCGATCTTCGTGTGGTCGGCCAGCACCACGACCTCGGCCGCGGCGGCGGCCATGGCACGGTCGACCCCGGCCACGGCGAGGTTCGGCGTGGACAAGCCGCGCTCGGCGGTGAGCCCGTTGCCGGACAGGAACGCGCGGGTACCCCGCACGCGGCCGAGCGCCTCCTCGGCCGTCGTGCCCACCAGAGCGTGGATCGAGCTCCGCAGCAGCCCGCCGGTCATCACGACGTCGACACCGCCGGCGCCCGCCAGGCTTTCGGCGACCCGCAGCGAGTTGGTCACCACGGTCAGCTCACTGCACCTGCGCAACCGGGCGGCGAACGCCCGAGTGGTCGTCCCCGCACCGACCACGATCGCGTCACCGTCGCTCACCAGCTCGGCGGCAAGACGGCCGATCGCCGCCTTCGCGTCCGCCGCGACCAGCGATTTCTCCGAGTACGACTGCTCGTGTGCCAGGCCACCCGGAACGACCGCTCCGCCGTGCCGCCGGTCCAGCATGCCTTCGGCCTCCAGGGCCTTCAGATCACGCCGCACGGTCACGTCGGACGAGCCGACCTCCTCGGCCAGCTCACGCAGCGAGATGGCGCCGTTGGAGCGGACCAGCTCGAGGATTCGTTGCCGTCGTTGCGCCGCGAACACGTGACGAATCTAGCGCCGATCCCGCCGACAGGCGGTGGCTCGGTTTTGCCCGGCGCCTCGTCGAGGGGATCGAACGGACGTGGGCTGTGTCACGATAGGGCCGTGACTGCACCGACGTACCCGAGCACGGTGGGCCGCATCCTCGAGCGAACTGCTCGCCGCCTACCGGACAAGCTGGCCCTGACCTTCGCCGATCGCCGCTGGACCTACGCGCAACTGGACCGAGCCGTCAGCCGTGTTGCGGCCGGCCTGCTGGCGCAGGGGCTCTCCCCTGGCGATCGGGTCATCGCGTTCGGCAAGAACTCCGACGCGTACTTGCTGTCCTATCTCGGCTGCGCCCGCGCCGGCCTGGTGCACGTGCCGATCAACTTCAACTCCCGGGGCGAGGAGCTGGCGTACCTGCTCACGCAGTCCGAGCCGTCGCTGGTGCTGGTCGACCCGGCGCTGGAGCCGCTGGTCGACGAGGTGGCCGATCAGATCGGGTCGTTGCCCCGCGGCACGCTGCGGGACGGCGACGGTGAGATCGACCTGCTGCGCTGGGCGTTGGACGACAACGCGCCCGAGCACACCGAAAGCGGCGTCGACGACGACGATCTGGTCCAGCTGCTCTACACCTCGGGCACGACGTCGCGCCCGAAGGGTGCGATGCTGACCCACCGTGCGCTGGTGCACGAGTACGCCTCCAGCATCGCCGCGCTCGACCTGCGCCAGGACGACGTGCCGTTGCACTCGATGCCGCTGTATCACTCCGCGCAGATGCACGTCTTCCTGATCCCCGGGCTGGCCGTCGGCGCCACCAACCACCTGGTCCCAGCTCCCGACCTGGACGAGATCTTCCGCCGGGTGCCGCAGGACGGGATCACGTCGTTGTTCTTCCCGCCGACGGTGTGGGTCGGCATGGCCAATCACCCGGGCCTGACCACCGCGGATCTGAGCAGCCTGAGCAAGGCGTACTACGGCGCGTCCATCATGCCGGTGCCGGTGCTGCAGAAGCTCCAGCAGGTGCTGCCGGACGTGGGTTTCTACAACTGCTTCGGCCAGTCCGAGATCGGCCCGCTGGCGACCGTGCTGCGGCCGGAGGAGCACGAGAGGCGGCCGGACTCGATCGGTCGTCCGGTGCTGTTCGTCGAGGTCCGCGTGCTGGACGAGAACGGCAAGGACGTCGAGCCCGGCGGGCGCGGCGAGGTCGTCTACCGCTCCCCGCAGTTGTGTCGCGGCTACTGGGGCAAGCCGGAGGAAACCGCCGAGGCGTTCACCGAGGACGGCTGGTTCCGCTCGGGTGATCTGGTCCGGGTCGACGAAGAGGGCTACCTGTACGTGGTGGACCGGATCAAGGACGTGGTCAACACCGGCGGCGTGCTGGTGGCCTCCCGCGAAGTGGAGGAAGCACTCTACGGCCACCCGGGGGTCGGCGAGGTTGCGGTGATCGGGTTGCCGCACGAGCGCTGGATCGAAGCCATCACGGCGGTCGTGGTGCCCAAGGCCGAGGTCGGGCCGGACGAGTTGATCGCTTACGCCAAGGAGCACCTGGCGCCGCACAAGGTGCCGAAGGCGGTCTACCTGGTCGACGAGCTGCCCAAGAACCCATCGGGCAAGTTGCTCAAGCGCGAGCTGCGGGCGAAGTACGGCGGCTCGCCGGACGCGGTCGGCTGATCCGCCACCCGGTCGTACGAGAAGTGCCCGCTCACCGGACCGGTGAGCGGGCACTCGTCTGCCTGGGATGTCTCAGTCGGTCTTGACGGCCGAGATCTCGAACTCCAGCACGACCTTGTCGCCGACCAGCACGCCGCCGGTCTCCAGCGTGGCGTTCCAGGTGATGCCGAACTCCTTGCGGCTGATCGTGGTGCTGCCCTCGAAGCCGATCCGCTTGTTGCCGAACGGGTCCAGTGCCGAGCCCTCGAAGGTCAGCGGAATGGTCACCTGCTTGGTGACGCCCTTGATGGTCAGGTCACCGGTGACGTCGAAGGTGTCCTCACCGGTCTGCTTGATCTCGGTGGAGGAGAAGGTGATCTCCGGGTACTTGTCCAGCTCCAGGAAGTCACTGCTGCGCAGGTGGGCGTCACGATCGGCGTTGCGCGTGTCGATGCTGTCGGCCTTGATCGTCACCGAGGCGCTCGACTTGCTCGGGTCGGTGCCGTCGATGGTGGCGGTGCCGGTGAACTCGTTGAACGCGCCGCGGACCTTGGTGACCATCGCGTGCCTGGCCACGAAGCCCAGGCGGGTGTGCGTGGGGTCCAACTGGTAAGTGCCGGTCAACTCGGCCCGATCGATCTGCGTTGCAGTCATAGTGTGGTGTCCTCCAACTCGTTGATGCATCATCTACATTACGGTCAACATTGGTGACACGTCAACTATTTCGCTACACTGGATCGTGTGATGGCGAAGACACGGTGGCTCACCGACGAGCAGCAGTGCGTGTGGCGCACGTACCTGCTCATGAGCAAGCGGCTCAACGCGGCGTTGGTGCGGCAGATGCAGGCCGACTCCGAGTTGTCCATCGCGGACTTCGAAGTGCTGGTCGCGCTCACCGACACGCCTGAAGGCCGCGTGCGGTACGCGGAGCTCGCCCGCATCCTGACCTGGGAGAAAAGCCGCCTGTCTCACCAAGTCGCGCGCATGCAGAAGCGCGGGTTGGTGGAACGGCGCGCGTGCACCGAGGACGGGCGCGGCGCGTACGTGGCCATCACCGAGCGCGGCAGAAAGGCGATCGAGCAAGCCGCGCCCAAGCATGTCGAGACGGTGCAGCAGCTGGTGTTCGACAAGCTCAGCGACGACGAGGCCAAGCAGCTGCAAGCCATCAGCGCCCGGATCCTGGAGGGCCTGGACTGCCCCGACTGAGCGGGCGTCACAGCGAACGGACCGGGATGGCCGTCGCTGTTCGCCGAATCCGGGAGTCGGCCGTCGGGGTCCGGCCGGAGGGCCGGCGTGGGCGAGCGCCGCACGCCGACCCGTTCGCCGTGACGAGTCAACCGATCCGGTCGTAGGCCGGCAACGTCAGGAAGTCGACGAACTCGTCGGCGAGCGCGACCTGTTCGAACAACTCGATCGCAGGCTGCACCAGCTCCGCGGGCACCTGACCGTCCAGTTCGGACTTCACCTCGGCCAGCACGTCCCGTACCAGTCGGGCGGTGACCTGCGTGCCGTCGTCCAGCCGCACGCCGTTGTTCACCCACTGCCAGATCTGCGACCGGGAGATCTCCGCCGTCGCGGCGTCCTCCATCAGGTTGTGGATGGCGGCTGCTCCGTTGCCGCCGAGCCACGAGGCGATGTACCGCACGCCGACGTCGACCGCGCCCCGCAGGCCTTCCGCCGTGGCCGAGCCCGGTGTCGACGCCACGTCGAGCAGCTGCTCCGCGGTCACCGACACGTCTTCGCGCAGCCGCTCGAGCTGGTTCGGCCTCTCCCCCAGCACACCGTCGAACACCTCGGCGCACACCGGCACCAGATCCGGGTGGGCCACCCAGGATCCGTCGAAGCCGTCGTTGGCCTCGCGGGTCTTGTCGTCGCGGACCCTCGCCAGCGCTTGCTCGGTGACCTCGGGGTCACGCCGGTTCGGGATGAACGCCGCCATGCCGCCGATGGCGTACGCGCCGCGCTTGTGACAGGTGCGCACCAGCAGCTCGGTGTAGGCGCGCATGAACGGCGCCGTCATCGTCACCGCGTTGCGGTCGGGCAACACGAACTTCTCGCCCGCGTCCCGGAAATACTTGATGACGCTGAACAAGTAGTCCCACCGTCCGGCGTTCAGGCCCGAAGCGTGGTCGCGCAGCTCGTAGAGGATCTCCTCCATCTCGAACGCGGCCGGGATGGTCTCGATCAACACCGTGGCACGCACCGTGCCGTGCGCAATCCCCAGCTCACGCTGCGCGAACGTGAACACGTCGTTCCACAGCCGCGCCTCCAGGTGCGACTCCATCTTGGGCAGGTAGTAGAACGGGCCCTCGCCGCGTTCGGCCAGGTAGACGGCGTTGTGGAAGAAGTGCAGGCCGAAGTCGACCAGCGCGCCGACCGCGGGCTTGCCGTCGACGAGCAGGTGCCGCTCCGGCAGGTGCCAGCCGCGCGGACGGACGACCACGGCAGGCAGCGGCGCATCGGTGCGCAGCTCGTAGCGCTTCTGCCCGGTGTCCAGCGAGATCGTCCGGCGAGCGGCCTCGTACAGGTTCAGCTGCCCGCCGACCACGTTGTGCCAGTGCGGCGTGTTGGCGTCCTCCAGGTCCGCCAGCCACACCTTGGCGCCGGAGTTCAGCGCATTGATGGTCATCTTGCGTTCGGTGGGTCCGGTGATCTCGACCCGGCGATCCCGCAATGCCTCGGGGGCCTCGGCCACCCGCCACTCCCCGGATCGCACGTCCGCCGTCTCCGGCAGGAAGTCCAGCCTCCCGGTGCGCGACGCCTCGGCCCGCCGTTGGGCGCGGGCGGCCAGCAACTCGTCCCTGCGCCGTGCGAACTGCTCGTGCAGATGGCCGACGAAGCCGAGCGCCTCCTCGGTGAGGATCTCCTCGCCGCGCTCGACGTCCGGCCCCACAACCTCAATTTCCGCCATGAACCCCACTCCACTCGAGTTCGCCAGCCCAATCAAGCAGGCTGTGCCCACCATGCCTCATCGCGTCCGGCGATCGAAATCACAGTCCCGGCTTGTGCCCCTGATGTTGTCGTGCGCAGCGCGTATTGGCAGGGTGTCACCGTTCTGACTGCGGAGGTGTGGGCATGGCGGTGAACCAACGGAGGGGTCAGCGGACGGGCGGCATGCTGGACCGGTACTTCCAGCTGTCCGACCACGACACGACGGTCGGGCGCGAGCTGATCGCCGGCCTGACCACCTTCCTGGCGATGGGCTACATCCTGTTCGTCAACCCGCAGATCCTCGGCGAAGCCGGCATGGATCGGGAGGCGGTGTTCGTCGCCACCGGTCTGGCCGCGGCGCTGAGCACGCTGGTGATGGGTCTGTGGGCGCGCTACCCCATCGCACTGGCGCCGGGCATGGGCGTCAACGCGTTCTTCGCCTTCACCGTCGTGCTGGGCTTCGGTATCCCGTGGCAGACGGCGTTGGCAGGCACGCTGGTCAGCGGGTTCCTCATCTTCGTGCTGGTGCTCACCGGGCTGCGCGAAGCGATCATCAACGCTATCCCGATGCAGCTCAAGCTCGCCACCGGAGCGGGGATCGGGGCGTTCATCGCGTTCGTCGGGCTGCGCAACGCCGAGATCGTGGTGGCCGACGACTCGACGTTCGTCGCGCTCGGCGATCTGGGTCGCGCGGAGACCGTGCTGGCGTTGTTCGGGCTGGTGGCCACCGCGTTGCTGCTGGTGAAAGGCGTGCGCGGTGCGGTGTTCTACGGCATGGTGCTCACCGGCCTGGTCGGCGTGGTGCTGGGCGTGATCGAGCCGCCCTCCGGCGTCGTGGCCGGGGTGCCGAGCCTGGCGCCGACGTTCGGCCAGGCCATCACCAGCTTGCCCGACCTGTTCGTCGGCGAGATGCTCGTGGTGATCTTCACGATGATGTTCGTCGACTTCTTCGACACGTCGGGCACGCTGATCGCCATCGCCGGCCAGGCGGGTCTGCTGCGTGACGGCAAACTCCCCAGGGCGCGCGCTGCATTCGTGTCGGACTCCGTCGCGGCGATGGGTGGCGCGGTGCTGGGTACGTCGACCACCACCGCATACGTGGAGTCGTCCGCGGGTGTTGCCGCGGGCGGGCGCACCGGGTTGACGTCGGTGGCGACGTCGGTGCTGTTCCTGCTCGCTCTGTTCTTCTCCCCGCTGCTGGGTGTCGTGACACCTGCCGTGACCGCGCCCGCGCTGATCATCGTGGGTGTGTTGATGGCACGCGGGCTCGGCGAGGTCGACTGGAGCAAGATCGAGTACGCCATCCCGGTGTTCCTCACGGTCATCGCGATGCCGCTGACGTACTCGGTGGCCACCGGCATCGCCGTCGGACTGTTCTTCTATCCGCTGGCCATGGCCGCACGCGGGCGGTGGCGCGAGGTCCACCCGGTGGGCTACGTGCTGTTCGCCGTGGTCTTCGCCTACTTCATCTGGCTGGCCTGACAACTCACGCCCCAGCTCGGGAGACAGTTCGGAGACAGTTCGGGAGACAGTTCGGAGACACTGTGACCATGTCTGATCACAACGGTCGCGTCCTTGTCGTCGGCGCGTTGCCGCCCTGGTTGCAGGCGGCGGTGAACGAGCACGATCCGCTCGTGCTGCCGGGGGAAGGCGAACGCGACGCGTTTCTCGCCCAGCACGCCGAATCCGTGCACGTCGCCGTGACCACCGCGTTCGCCGGGGTGGGCAGCGAGCTGATGGCGGCGCTGCCGAACCTACGGGCCGTGATCAACTTCGGTACCGGGTGCGACAGCACCGACCTGGCGCAGGCGGAGCGGCGCGGGATCGGGGTCAGCAACACGCCGGACGTGCTGACCGACTGCGTGGCCGACACCGCCGTGGCGCTGCTGCTCGACGCGATGCGCGGGTTCGCCGCGTCCGACCGGTATGTACGGCAAGGCCGGTGGGAGACCGAGGGGCCGTTCCGGTTGACCCGCAAGGTCGGCGGGTCGCTGGTCGGGATCTTGGGTCTCGGCCGCATCGGGCGCGCGGTGGCCGCCCGGCTCGAGCCGTTCGGTTGCCGGATCGCGTACCACAGCCGTCGCCGCGCGGACGACGTCGACTATCCGTACTACGACTCCCCTGCCACGTTGGCCGAGGCGGTCGACGTGCTGGTCGTCGCGGTGACGGGTGGGCCGGAGACGGTGAACTTGGTCGACCGTTCGGTGCTCGAGGCGCTTGGGCCTCGCGGCTACCTGGTGAATGTGTCGCGCGGCAGCGTCGTCGACGAGGACGCGTTGGTGGAGCTGCTGGCCACAGGCGGTCTCGCCGGCGCCGGGCTGGACGTCTACGTCGACGAGCCGCACGTGCCGCAGCGGTTGCGCGAACTGGACAACGTGATGCTGCTGCCGCACGTCGGCAGCGGGACCGTGGAGACGCGCAAGGCGATGTCCGACGTCGCAGCGCGCAACCTCGAACAGTTCTTGCGGGACGGCACGCTGGTCAATCCGGTGGTCGAGCCGCGGCGCTGACCAGCTGGGGCGAGCGGGGGACGCCCAGGCACTTCCGCCTAGCGCGATCGCCCCCGCCGGATCACCCGGCCAGAATCCGGCGCCCTTCCTCGGGCAGCCGCCGCCACCAGTGGTGGTACCGCCGGTACAGGGCAGGCTCCCGATGACCGAGCAGCTCCAGCAACCGCTCGGCCTCCTCGGTCAGCCCGCGCCATGCCGAGGAGGGCAGCGGCTCGAACGGGGTCGCCTCCACCTTGCCGTCCACGACCCGCCACACCCCGACGACCTTTCCGTCGACCAGCAACGTCGGCAGGCAGTCGCCGTTCACCCGGGTCACGATCTTGCGGTGCTCCGCAGGGATCACCCGGCTGCGGTCGGCGTACGCCAGCAGGAGGTTGTCCCACATCGGCAGCAGCCGAGGCGGCACCGGCACGTCCGGCGCGGGAATGCGACCCTCGGGCACGTCGTGGAGCACCGATCCGTCGGGCCCGCGCACGGTGATCAGCTCGTCGCCGAGATCCTGCACAGCCTTCTTCACCCGGGTCCGCTGCATTCCCACGAACTGTGCGATGTCGGCAATGCTCGCCGGACCGAACGCCGACAGGTAGCGCTGCACCACCGCCTTGCCGGCCTCGGCGCTCCGCTCCGGGTCGGCCGAGCCCGCGATCTCGGTGGCGGCGCGAAAGCTCGGCCGGTTCCCGAACGCCCACCCGCCGCCGGTCGGCTCGTGCACCAACGGCGCGATCACCCGCAGCGCGCGCCACACCCCCGGAGGTGACTCGCCACCGAACCGCTCGGCGATCCACCGCTGCAGCTCCTGGCTCGTCCGCGGCGTCGCGGCGAACTCGATCAACGCGGGCACCATGGCGTCGACGTCCTCGGGGCGCAGGCCGGACGGCGTGAACTGCCTGTCGAATGCGACGGGGCGAATCGTCGGCAGAGCGGCCGTCCGCAGCGTCGTGTGATCCTCCTGGTGAACCGCATGCAGCGTGATCCGCAACAGCGTCCCCTTGACCACGGTGAACTGCGCGAAGGCCGCGTCCAGCTCCGCCGGATCGAAATCGGCCAGCCTGCTCGCCAGCGCCACGTACACCGATTCGGGCTGCTGAGCCTGCACCGCGATCAGCCGCCGCACCGCGTCCGCGACGTCGAGCCGCTCCCGCTCCAGCAGGAACTGGCGGCTCAGCGTGGCACGGTTCAACTGCACGGCCGACACTTCGGCCACCGAGCTGGTCATGGCGCGAGCTTAGCCACGCCCACCGACGTTCCCGGACGAAAAATTCCCACTCGCTGGACTCCGCGCGGCCTGCCGAGCACGCTATGCCTGTGCTGTGTCGGCCGTACCCGGCCGAGCCCGAGAAAGGATGGGGATGAGACGCCGAAGCTTCTTGGTCGGAGCCGCCGGTGCGGCCGCAACTCCGCTCGTCACCGGCGCCGCTCCCGCGGTCGCCGCACCGTCCGGCACCGCCGCCTCGCCGCATCACCGAGTACTTCCCGGCGCGGACGTGATGGCGGCCGAGAACTGGGCCGACCTCGCCGGGCAGAAGGTCGGTGTCATCACCAACCCGACCGGGATCACCACCGCGCTGACCAGCATCGTCGACCAGATGCACGCCTCGGGCTCGGTCGACGTCGTGGCGGTGTTCGGACCCGAGCACGGATTCCGTGGGACCGGACAAGCCGGTGACGGCGAGGGCGACCACGTCGACCCGCGCACCGGGATCATGGTCTACGACGCCTACGGCGCCGACGCGACGAAGTTCCGCGAGCTGTACCGCAAATCCGGCGTGGAGACCGTGGTCTTCGACATCCAGGACGTCGGGGCCCGCTTCTACACCCAGACTTGTTAAAGTCCCCGACTATGAGGGTACTCAAAGCACTGCGCCTATCCAGCGCCTCCGACGCCTCTACCAGCATCGAACGGCAATCAGAGCGCGTGGACTGGTGGGCCGAAGGCAACGACGGAACCATCGTCGGCACCGCAGAAGACGTCGGGGTGTCCGGTGCGGTAGCTCCGTTTGATCGCCCCGGCCTCGGGCCGTGGCTCACCGACACTCCTCCGGCCCAATGGGACGTCCTAGTCGCCTGGAAACTCGACAGGATCAGCCGGTCAGCCGGAGACACCTACAACCTTCTCCACTGGTGTCAGAAGCGAAACAGGCGGATCGTCTGTGTAGACGACGGCATCGACACCGCCACCACCACAGGCCGAGTGTTCATCCAGATAGCCGCGATCATGGCAGAGGTCGAACGATCCGCGATCCAAGAGAGGATCTTGTCCTCTCGGGACAAGCTCCGCCGAAGCGGGCGCTGGCCTGCGGGCACACCGCCCTTTGGTCTCGTAGCTACCCCTAGGGAGGACGGGGGCTACACGCTGGTCCACGACCTGTCGTGCGCCGTCGCCGACTGCGACGGCCACAACTGCCCACCGGAGCACGCGGCATACGTGATCGCCCGAAAGATCGTGGGTGACTTCATCGACGGCGTACCGACCCAACGAATCGTCGACAAACTCAACGAACAGAAGATCCTAACGAATCACGGCCTCCGAGCGCGGCAGAAGGGCCGGACCAAGGACAAGCCAGGCACTTGGCGACAGAGCACACTCCAAAGCTTGCTCCGCTCACCAGCGCTACGCGGCTACCTGTCCCACAAGGGCGACCTGATCTACGGGGACGACGGGCTCCCGATCCCGTCCGGGGATCGGATCATTACCGAGGCCGAGTGGAGAGAGATCCAGGCCCGGTTCGGGAACCACGTACGGCCCCGGTTCCGGCCCGAGTCCCCACTGCTCGCCGGAATCGTCTACTGCCGGTGCGGCCACCGGATGTACGGCTCCGTAGAGCGGCGGGGCCGCCGCAAAGACGGGACGCCGAAGGAGTACCGCTACTACAAGTGCGCCGACCGGCAACACCACGCTACGGTCAAGCGGGACCACCTCGACCAGTGGGCGGAAGCTCTGTTCCTGGACGAGGTAGGCGACCTGGAGCAGACAGAAGAGAAAATCCTGCCAGGCAATCACACCAGCGCCCGTCTGGAAGAGGCTCAGAACGCGTTTGAGGCGCTCGTATCGCAAGCCGGAACCATGAGATCCAAGGCGGCCCGGAAGAAGCTCCAGGAGCAGCTCGACTCGCTGGACAAGCTCCTCGCGGAGCTGGAAGAGCAAGAGGACACGCCGGATCGAACCGTCAGGGTCGGTACCGGCACTACGTTCCGAGAAGCCTGGGAGGCCGACACCTCCGTCGAAGGCCGGCGGAAGATGCTCTTGGACGCCGGAGTCCGAATCACCGTCGAATCCGGCCGACCGTTCTCCGCGGACTTCTACGTAGACCTCAACAAACTCCGCGACTTCATCGGCGCGGACGAGTTCCACCGCCGCTACGGGTCGGCGGAGCCGAACACATAGGACACTGCGAGTCCTCGGCGATCCGGTCAACCTCCAGGGCCGCAAGCTGGCAGGCAAGCCGACGCCTCGCCGGAAGCCCTAACGCCAGCTCACGAAGCCGTTTCGCGATCCTGTGCAGCTCATCGGTGACCTCAGACATGACACAACTGTCGCATCCGACGCCATCGGTTGCAACCCACCGTATCTGCACTCTCTGTATATGTTCGTCGTAACACGTTGTAATCCCCGCAGGTGACGGTTACCGTCGCGGCGTGACCAATCTTGTGCCAACCGCCGTCGCCGCTAAGGCGATCGGCGTACACCGCTCCACCCTCGCTCGGTGGGCGCAGGAAGGTCTCGTACAACCAGAGCTGTACACGCCCGGCGGACAAGCCCGCTGGGACATCGACAAGCTACGCGAACAACTCCGCACCAAGCGCCTAGACGACCACCGGCGTTAGTTCTCCACCCGTTGACGCAACCATCGGGCGAGGTCGAGATGAACCCGGCGACCGTCCCGGATCGCCTCCAGATCGTCGTACAAGCACGACAGGTCCGCGCCCGGGTAGTCACGCTCCAGGCGTCGGACGAGCCTCTCAGCCTCCACGAACCTCCGGTGAATCTCGCCCAACCGGCGACGCTTCCGGCGTCGACTCCTGTCCCTGGCCATCACTGGTCCCTCCTCCACCGCGCTAACGCAGCCTTGCGACCCGCCTCGCTGCGGGTCATCGGACGGCCCAGCGGTGCAACATCGGCCGAGTCGGCCTCGTCGGACGGGTCCGGCAAACGCAACGTCCTCATCGCGCTCAACAGGTACTGCCGCTGCATTCGGACTTCCTGGATCGCTGGATTGAGGACCGTGGAGCGGTTAGAGCCGGTGACCATCAATGGCGTGTCCGGCTCGGCGAGGTACGCCTCCAGCCGCGCGATCTGGTCCGAAGCGCGACAAGCATCGTGGAGTACGCGGAGTTCATCAGGCCTCAGCTCGTAGCGGGGATCGTCCTTGGTGCCGACGATCGAGATCCAGAGGTCTCGACCGGCGACGCCGAGCCCCTCCGGCGGCTCCGGCGGCGTGTAATCATCGTCATACTCAGGCATTCGGCCTCCAAAAGTGGCTTGGAAAGATTCATGCGTCGCACGCAAACACAGGTCCGCATTACGTACCGATCTAAGACGGGTGGGCGGGGGGTCCCTCCCCTGGGTTGTCGGCACGACCGGACACACGGGCTCGTCGTGTCAGACGCGGTGGGACAGCAGGCAAGCGGCAAGCGCCGCACCCGCCTCGCCTAGGCGGTGGTGATGTTTGTCTTTGTCGTCGTTCTGCGACGGGTGGTCGGGTATTCGATGTAGGACGAGACTGGGAACAGCCAGTCTGCGGCGTGCGCCGGACGCCAGGATCGGCTATCGGCTCGCCAGGGTTGGCGGCCCATGTACGCCTCGTAGGACGTGATCTTGCATGGTGCCTCGCTATCGCCGAGGATATGGATCGGGGCGGTGCCTCTCCGTTCTGCGTAGAGCGGTGTGCTGTCCCGTCTTGAGAACCCGCACAGCGGACACACGTACAACCGTGGGGACTTACTCACTCGACGGGCTCCTTTCTGCGAGCCGCCGGACATCGCCGGCGGCGTAAAGCTGAACGGGGTGTTGGCCGGGCGGGTAGTACGTCCCGGCTGGTTTGAGTTGTTTGAGCTGCTCGGGCTTGAGGCCGAATAGCTTGATGGCTTCGTCGGCGCGCAGCAGCGCTGGGGTGTCTTCTGAATCGGGAATCATGGGTTACGTTTCTCCTAGTCAGAGGCTTGATCGTTTGGGGTGTTTCGGCTAGTTTCGCCGTAGACGCTTGATCCCCGGGCGGGAAGGTGATTACACCGGCGAGGAATCACGACCGCTCCTGGGCGATCTCAGAGCCCCGTAAATAAAAAAGCCCCCTCCCGGCACACAAGGCCAGGAGGGGGCGATCGGGGGAAGGTTACAGGCCGGACAGCTGCTTCCGCAGAGCCCGAGCCTCGGCCATCGGCTTCAACCTGAGTTCGACTCCGACGAGCGGAACGAACACGTGCGGCGCGAGTGGCGCATAGGCGTTCGACTGATCCGAACCCTGGGCCAGCGCGGACAACCGGGACGGCAGCCGGTCTAGCAACCAGCGATAGTGGTCGGCGTTCCTCGCGTCACCGAGCGCGAAACCGATCATGGCATTCTGGGACTGCTCCATGGACGGAGACAGCTGCTCACCGAGCAGGCGGTGAATCTGGGTGTAGGCGTTCCACACCGCGTTCAGGACCGGGGCGGCGTCCCGCCACTGCTTCAACGCTAGCTGCTGCTGGTCCGTCCAGCGCAGCGGATTAGCGTAGTGCGGGTCTTCGAGGCTGGGCAGGTCCCGGGTCAGCTCGACCGACAGGCCATGGTGATGCACGGTCTCGTTATACCGCTCACAAAGCTTCGGTTCAATCTCGCCGACCTCGTTCATGAACGCCTGGAGAACCCCGTTATCGACAGCGTTGTCGACCATGGCACCGAACTCGGGATTGCTCTTCACGAACCCGGTCGTCATCACCTTCGCGAGATTCTCACGCGCCTTGAGGAACTCGGCCTCGGTGGTAGCGCTGGCCAAGGCGGCATTGGCCTTGGCAACCTCCTGCTGCTCCTCTGCGGTGACCATGCGAAGCTTCTGACGAACAGCCAGAGCCGACGAGATCCTCGGCGTCTTAATGCCGAGCTGATCGAGCGTCTTCCGCAGGTCTTGGATCGCCACGGTGTTAAGTACGTTGCTGGACATGATCTCTCCTTGATGGTTGGTGAACGATGACAAAAAAGGGGCCCCCAGGGCCGCCGAAGCGACCCTGGGGGCTTACCGATCCCCGCATCCCGGCTCGGGGTTGGAAAGGTCGCGGTGAACGGTCCTTCCTCGGGATGACCGAGCCAGGAAACTTGTGGAGGTGGTTGGAAAACAACCGAAGACCCCGTCCTGGGCGGACTGCAACCGGGTCGAGACAAGGTGGCACGCTCGACCGGGAGTCGACAACCCAGGACGGGGAAGTCGGTACCAACCACCGGATTGAGAAGAGAGAGAAGCGGAGGAGGAACCTCTCCCAATAATACTAGAATAATCGTGACAGGCCGCCCGGCGGCGTCAGTCGATGAGGTTGTGCATCATCATCCACATATGCGTTAAATTGGCTTGCTCACGGGCGATCCTCATCGCCTCCTCATCACCGCCACCCGCAGGGAACACCCGGTCATTCTTCCATCGGTTGCACCTGGAGCAAGCAGGCCGCTTATTCCACGGCGTCTCGCTCCCGCCAGCCGCCAACGGCTTCAAGTGGTCGATCTCCTCGGCCGGGCTGTCCCGACCCTCCAGAAAACAGAACCAACACTTCTCCGGGTCGACACCGACGAATCGCCAGTAGTCCAGCAGATCGTCGTGACTGTGCGGGATGGTGAACGCGTTGGCTTTTCGAGCCCGGCGGCGGTGTACTTTGGCTCGATTCTTCTCAGGATTGGCTTCCCTCCACCGGCGCATGCTCTCGCGATACTTCTCACCGTTCTCGGCGCGGTACTTCGCGCCCCTCGCGCACGTGCAGGACTTGCAATAGGGCGCCAGACCGTCAGATCTGGTGCGATTGCCGGGCCACTCCGACGACGGTCGGGTAATCCCGCACCCGGGACACCGCTTCTCCGAAGGGGTTACGATCTCATCGGGGTTTCGAGCCGCATTCTTCATCCGGCGCTCGCGTTGGTACGCCCGATTACACTCCCGGCAGTAGGGATGCAACCCGTCCTTCTTACTCTGCTGTTCGCCGAACTCAGTCCTCGGCTTCTCTTGCTTGCAGCGCGAGCAGCGCTTCATCGTCATCGTTTCCATGGTTTCTCCTTTCATCTTCTCTTTCGGCTTCCCGGCCCGCCTACAGGGCGGGCCTGGTAGTAGGATTGAAGATCAGCACGAGTGACCTTCTGGGTTAGCCGTCGCTCGGCCTCGGTCAAGCCACGCTCGGTCGCAACACCATCCCGAATGACTACGACCGTCTCAGCCGGCTTCTGACGCCCTGCAGTCCTCGCCGGGGTACCTCGACTAACCCTGCGTCTCCTACGGTGCTGACGGTCAAGCTGGGCCTGTTTCCGGCACGCCTCAGCGCCACACAGCTTCGGCGGTCTCCCCCGTGGTCGGTAATCGCGTCTCCGGACGCAGGACGAGCAGCCGCACTTGTCGTACGGTTGCTCGGCGAACTCACAGGGCGAGAACCCCGCCGGAGGCTCACGGCCCGGGATACGCCCACCGCACACCACACACACAACCGGGGTGTCCTGGTTCGCGAGCCGCCGGGGCTGGGACACCACGAATCCATGGTTGGCCGTGAGGAACTCAGCCATCCAACCCTGCGGACCATGATCCGCCGGGTCGTCCTCGCCATGGTCGAGCGGACGACCAGGATCCGGTGTGCTGGTGTGCTCGACTAGTTCGAAGTCGTCATTCTCCGGCGCCGCCGAAAACTCGATCGGCGCTGGCAGCGCTTCGCTAGGCGGCGCCATTTCTATCCTCCTTGAGTAACAGAACGCCCGGGCCGCTTTGGGCGGCCAGGGCTTACGGTGGTTGTTGGTAATAACGGGAGGACCGCCCCCGAGGGCGGCCCCTGCACAGGTGTTCCCGACCCCGGCCCTCCGGGGGCCGGTGTCTCCTCCAAATTCCCTAATTTATCCCTACAAGTTATGCCGTATATCTGTAGGGATAAAAGAGGGAAATTCCCAGGATAGTGGGGCGGCACCCCCGCCAAAGGGTGCCGACCCCGGTGAGAACCCCTTCGGTTAGAACGGTGACTCCTCGGCAGGAGGAACCACCACGGTCGGTTCACAGTCACAATCCTCGAACGGGTTACAGTAGTGCCGAGTGTCCTTCGCTCGTTCCTCAGCTAGGTACCGCTCCCGGCGCTCCGCATAGCGCCGGGCACTGTCGAGACTGCGTTGCTGTTTCCAACCGTGCCAGTGGCTCCGCTCCGCCTGGTGCTTCTCCCGCCTCTGGGCTTTCCAGTCCCGGACGCCGAGTTCATCGGCGATGGCCGATAACCGATCGGCCGAAGCCGGAATAACCCGGAACCCACCGTGCCTGGTCTCCACCAGACCATGCGGTTTCAGCGCCCTGAGAGCGCTGTACACCGCTTTTTCCGACACACTGAGGCATACGGCAGCCTCGGCGACGGAGTACCACTGTTCTGGCTCCAGCAGGTGGTATATCCAGCCTGCGACCGCACCCAGCTCGACGAACACTTCGTGCCCTTTAGCGGTGTCCTCCGGCGACCACAGCTTATCCAGGACACCGGTGACCTTTCCCTCGGGCGGATACTCGCCCCAGCGCAGGTTTATCTCCTGCATCCACCGGCCGTCCGGCTGCCGCTCCTTCTTCCGCAGCAGCCCCAGGTCCTGAAGCGCCTGGCGAGTCTCCCGCACGGTTATGCGGCTCTTCACGCCGGATTCCTCCACAAGCATTCTCTCTTCCAGCGTCACCTTGGTCCGGTCGAACCGCCAGCACAGGGCAACCGCCCCTAGCGCCACCGCCCGCTGCGTAACCGACTTCCTCGGCGACCACTGGTCGGAGTGGAAGACACGGTCCGCCAACTTCTCCAGTTTCCAGCGGAACCCGCCGGGCCGTCCCACCGTCAGCGGATCGAACCGGGATTCGGCGAACGCCCACGCGTCCCCGAGCGCCTTGTCCCTACTGCTCGCGGGCAGCCCGCTTTCCCGGGCGATCTCGTAGAACTCCATTTCGCCGCCACCGGCGTGGATCACGTGCAACGCCAGCGAGGCCAGATCACCGAGCGGTGTGCTCGTACCTGACGGAACACCGTTGGCCAGTCTCCGTCCGGCTTCGGACAGCCTCCTCCGAACCTTAGCCGTGTCGTTCCGCATGACCCGGCTTCTTTCCCGCGCGGAGCTGACGGGTCAGCTCGGCTTGCTTGTCGGCGGCGGTCTGTCTATGGCCGTGCCGCCGCACCACGGTGCGTCTCCACCGGCCCCACTGGGGCCTCGGCTTAGGTGGTGGTGTCATCGTTCTTGCTCCTTTCAGAGCCGCCGAGAGCGGCTCGAGTTCGTGATTAGAGTTACATAACTGCGGAGGTCCGCCTCCGAGTCGAAGATGCGAGTCGACTCGAACCGGGGAGGCTTCCGCGCCAGCGTCGCTTGGTATTTTGCCGGTGGCTGCGTCGTACATGAATGTCACGCCAACGCCGTTGATGACCTCGGTGCGATACGGGGTCATTCCTGCACCTCCCTCTCGTCCGCGTAACGCGCAGCGCACCACAGCGCGAGACCCGGCGAGTACATGTGCCGAAGGTCCACGGCTAGCCTCAGGGCTCGCTCGTGCACACCGCCCGTCATGTTGTCCGCCCCGGCCGCGAATGCGTTGTACGCCCCCTCCGGGTTCTCGACGAGGAACTCCCACAGCGGCCGGTACTCGACCCCGGTCTCCTCCGGGTTGTTCTTCTCAATGATGAGCTCTTGGAACAGGTTCATCGGTTCTCCTCCTTCAAACAACGAGAGCCGCCTTACGAGGCGGCTCGGGTAGGTTGATACTCGGTTCTGGTTTCAGGCTGTCTGCGGCCAAGCCAGGGGCCGTTACGAGCCTCGTTTCAAGGGCGGTCTTTCGGGAGTCTCCAGACTTCCTCGTCCCTCAGCCCGTCGACTCGCAGGATCAGGTCTCCGTCGCTGGCCTGCCGCCGTTCGTAACGCCAGCCCCCGTGCTTGTCGTGCACGGTCGGCCCCTGCTCCGGGTCGCGAACGACGACCCATTCCTCAAGCCTCTTGTACCACGCTCGAAGCCTTTCCTTCTGCCACTCGGGCAGAACCTCGGGGGCGGTCACGTAGTACAGGTGCCTACGCAGGTTCTTGAACACCGACGATTTTTTGTGTTCCGGTGATACGTCGTCCCATGGGAGCGCGTCCATGGCGCGCTCCTTAGGCGTCCGATACTTGCCGTACAGCCGACGGATCTTCGAGACGTAGGCCACAGTTACACCATATTCCTCCGCAATTTCCGAAACGGTCCTTCCGGTTTTCAAGAGTGAGTCAACCACTGCCCCGGTCAGACCTGTTCTATTCGGTCTTGCCACTATTCCTCCCCGCTAGCCGCTAGCTTCCCGCATCGATTCGTCGGCGGCGACGGCCTCGACCGCCCGGCGATCCGCCTCGACACACATCGGCTTGCTGATCGCGTCACGATCAGCCAACACGGCGGCGTCGTAGAGCCGCTCGCTGAGCCGGCGCCAGGCCACGAAGCCCGGCTCCCCGCCCTCGGCGCGGATAGCGGCTTCACCGGCGAAGGACAAGACCTGCGTCAGCACTTCGGTATAGCGGTCGTTCATCGCGCCGCTCTCAAGCAGCTCGCTCGTCCGCCCGTTAGCCATCGTTCCTCCTATGATTCCTAGGAAGAGCCGGGGACGACTGGCCCGTCCCCGGCTCCCCGACATCGGCTTACTCGTCGTCGGTGGCGGCCTCGAACTACCTTCCTCACTGCTTGAGCTTCGCCAGGTTCCTCGGGCACAACTCTGTCACTGCAACACCGATCACGTACTCGGCCTCGTTACGATCGACACCTTCCGCCTGCGCGTCACGAATCAGGTCGTCCCGAGACGAACCGGCGTCCAGTTCCTCGCAGATCCCGTAACCCATGTCGATGGCGTCGGTGCTACTGGTGACGAGAATCCCCTGATCGTGGATCATGCCGAGGAACCGCAGTTCCTTCGCCAACTTCGGGCTTGGAACGCCTCGACCCGAAACTTCTTGAGCACAGGCGGACAACCCCAGAACCGAGGCCACCGCCACAAGCATCAGTGCCGATCGTCGCATCACTCGGCCTCCCGGCACTCGCCGCTGTACTGTTTGAAGTCGTCGATGGCGGCCCGGTACTTCGGGAGCATCTCTCTAAGCTGCTTGTTGCCCTCCAGCAGGGCCGCTGCATCTTGGTTCCCCGCTGCCCTGGTGATCTCGCTGGACGTGTTGAACGCCTTTCCGGCGATGGAAAACGACCGCTCCGCCGCGTTGATCGCGGCGAGACACGACCCGGGGGCTTCACCGCCGCCGGAGAAGATCACCGCCCCGGCGATGAACGCACCGAGCGTGGCGATCACCGCGCCCTTGGAAACCTTCGGCTCTTCGGACACTTCATTCCTCCTTCTTCTGGTGGTTTCGCCGGTCCCTTGTGACCGGCTTCCGTGGCTGGTGCGGGAGTCGAACCCGCACCGGTGGCAACCCGCCAGCCTGTTACTAGTCGAGCATGGCTTGCAGCCACTCCTCGGCCTCAACGCCGTCGATCGTCCAACCCTCGCCGTAGTCGATCACGTCGGCGGGATCCAACTCGATACCGGCCTTGCGAGCCTTAGCGAGAATCCTGTCCTTGGTCATTGCAGTTCCCCTTCTCTCTCTGTGGGTGCAGTGGCCAGCCGGGTGTTGAACCCGATCACCCCAGTGATCTCGGAGCGAGCACCTGCCTAGCCGTGGTTCTCCGGAGGCCGTTTCACGTAGCACCCTCGGACACCCTCGCCGCCCGGCGAGAGTGCGGGTGACCGTTCATCACCTGCCTCGGAAGGACGCTCTTCCCGTCCTCGCGACGTCTTCCCGACGTTGCTCCCCCGGATTCCTCCGGGGCCGCCTTGACCGGTGAGGCTCTTTAAAACGCTCGTCCCTCTCGGGGCTCGTCGCGTCCCTCCGGCTCCGCCCGGATCTCCCACCGAGCGGCACTAGCTGCCGTTCCGGCCTAGCTGCCCGGCATCTCTGCCGGACAACCCACACAGTAGGCAAGCCCATTCCCCGTGTCAAGCTCAATGGACCATCGGGTGTGGTAACCTCCATCACGTGAGATACGAAGAGCAGGCGAACGTAGACGGCTGGAAGGTTCACATGTCCTGGGAGCGACCCATAGGAGGACCGGTCAGGATGACCATCGAACCGGAAGAACCGGGGAACCCGCCGGAAGGCGGCATCACATCGTCCGTTCTACGACGAATCGACCCCTCCGAAGCCCTGGAACGTTTACGAACCAACAACCCTAGTGCCGCCGAGGTGGACCCGTCGCGGTTCGACGACCTCCTAGCGGCTTTGGTTGACGACGGCGTGACCGACAAGTTCTTGGCCGTGTTCTCCGCCGCTTACGTGTCCCGACTAGAAGCCGGGGAATCCGGGGTCGCCGCGACTCTCGCGGCGATCATGAACCGATCACTACCGACGGCACGCGGATACATTCGCGAAGCCCGACGGCGGGGACTCCTAACCGGCGGAGCTGGAAGAGCCTGGGGCACGATCACCGACAAGACACGCAAGGTCTTGCGGGAAGCGGGCATCAACGAAACGGGGATCTGAACAGCCATGGACCTATATATGGACGATGTACGAGGCGATGGCGGGCGCGGTCGGCTCGGACATCCGGTTCGTGGTGTTCGACCGCCCGAATCCGGTCGGCGGGCACGTGCGCGGGCCGATGCTCGTCGACGGCTTTCAGTCCGGCGTCGGCAAGCAGCCGATCCTGCAGCAGCACGGCATGACGGTCGGCGAGCTCGCGCGCTTCTTCAACGGCGAGCTGCTGCCCGAACAAGCAGACGGGCAAGTCGGTCAACTCGATGTGGTGCAGGTCCGTGGATGGCGCCGGAGCATGCTGTTCGCCGACACCGGCCTGCCGTGGACGCTGCCCAGCCCGAACATGCCGACCGCGGACACCGCTCTGTTGTATCCGGGCACGTGTCTGTTCGAGGCCACCAACCTGTCCGAAGGCCGAGGGACCACCCGGCCGTTCGAGCTGATCGGCGCGCCGTACCTGGACCACCGCTGGGCGCACGCCCTGGAGGAGCTCGACCTGCCCGGGGTGCGGTTCCGCGAGGCGTATTTCGTGCCGACCTTCAGCAAGCACGCCGGCGAGGTCTGCGCGGGCGTCCAGGTGCACATCGTCGACCCGCAGCGCGTGGAGGCCATCAAGGTGGCCACGCACATGATCGTCACCGCCGCCACGCTCTACGACGAGTTCGACTGGCGGGCCGGGGACGACCCGCACGGCCGGTGGATCGACCTGCTCACCGGATCGGACCGGTTCCGCACGATGCTGGCCGCCGGCGCATCGGCTGAGGACATCGTCGCGGCGTGGCACGATGAACAAGCGGCGTTCGACCGGCAGCGCCGTCCCTACCTGCTCTACCGGGGTTGACGCGATGCGCAAATCTGTAGTGGTGCTGGCGGTGGCCGCGCTGACGTTCGGGGGAATGACCCCGGCGCACGGCGAGTCGTTGCCCGGCGACGCCGGCCGCTACGACCACCCGCGTCCCGGTTTCTCTCCGCCGAACACCACGTTGGCCGAAGCGCCCCCGGAGTCGGTCGGCCTGGATGCGGAGCCGATCAAGACAGCGCTTGCCGCGGTCCGCGACGCCACGAAGCCCGCGGGCGACGAGCTCCCTCTGCTGCCCGGCGCGGTCACCGTGTTCGGCCACCACGGCAAGATCGTCGCCAAGGAGGCCACCGGCTGGGCGCTGCGCTACGCCGACGCCGACGGCACCGAGCTGCCCGCGAACGAACAGCTGCCGATGCGCACCGACACGATCTTCGACATGGCGTCGGTGTCCAAGCTGTTCACGTCCATCGTGGTGATGCAGCAGGTGGAAGCGGGCAAGGTCGACCTGGACGTCCCGGTGGCGCAGTACGTGCCGGAGTTCGCCGAGAACGGCAAGGAGTCCATCACCGTCCGGCAGCTGTTGACCCACACCTCCGGTCTGCCTGCGTGGCTTCCGTTGTGGTCGGACTACCCGGACCCCAAGTCGCGCCTGCACGCGGCGTTGACCGCCGAGTTGGCCAACGCGCCGGGCAGCACGTACGAGTACTCGGACCTGAACCTGATCACGCTCGGCGTGCTGGTCGAGCGGGTCAGCGGCAAGTCGCTGGACGAGCTGGTGGCCGACGGCATCACCAGCCCGCTCGCCATGGCCGACACCGGTTACAACCCGAGCCCGGCCAAGCGCGACCGCATCGCCGCCACCGAGTATCAGGCAGCGCCGCCGCGCGGGATGGTGCACGGCGAGGTGCACGACGAGAACGCCTGGTCCCTGGGCGGCGTCGCGGGCCACGCGGGCGTGTTCTCGACGGCCGACGACATGGCGGTGCTGGCGCAGGCGCTGCTCAACGGCGGCAGCTACGACGGTGAGCGGATCCTGTCCCGCCGCAGCGTGGAGCTGATGATCACCAACTTCACGCCCGAGTTCCCCGGCGACGACCACGGGCTCGGATTCGAACTCAACCAGCGCTGGTACATGTCCGGGCTAGCCGGGCCGCGCACCGCGGGCCACACCGGCTTCACCGGGACGTCGCTGGTGATCGACTTCCCGTCCCGCTCGTTCGCCATCCTGCTGACCAACCGGGTCCACCCGACGCGCACCCGCGGCAGCATCAACCCGGTGCGGCAAGCCGTCGCGCAAGGGCTGGCGGAAGCCTTGGCCGTGCGACCTCGGCACGGTGACGACGCGTGGTTCTCCGGTGTGCAGCCCGCTACGACGGCGACGCTGGATGCGCCGGTGAACGTCCCGGCAGGCGGGGCCGAGCTGACGTTCGACCTGTTCGTCGACCTGGAGTCCACCGAGTCGCTGTATCTGGAGGCGTCCGCCGACGGCGGCAGGTCGTGGTCGCCGGTTCCCTTCGAGGTCCACGACCGAGGCGACGTGACGCGCACCGACGGGTCGTACACCGATACCGGGAAACGACGCTGGATGCGGGCCGTTGCCCAACTCGAGCCCGGTGCCCTGTTGGTGCGATGGCGATCGGTGACCGACGCGACGCAGGCCGGACGCGGTGTGTTCGTGGACGGCATCCGCGCCACCGCGGGCCCGCGGCTGCTGCTCGACGCTGAACGCCACCCCGAGCTTCTGGATGCGGACGGCTGGGAGGCCGTCGAGCGCTGAAGGACCACCTAGGAATTCGGTGCCCGAGGACGGGCGGGCGCCGATACCGCCTGTTTTCCCAGCAGGTGAGTCACATCACGCCGGGAAACCCACCCTGAGCAGCGGTTTCACTATAAGACAGGTCTGTCTCTTATCTGGACAAACTGGTCTGTCTCTGCGACCCTGGACGTCGCGGTTGAGCACCCAGCCGCCCCCAACGCGACAGTGCACCCGACAAGGCGGCATCTGGTGGAGGCACCGCACACGAACGCGACAGTCACGGCACCCACTCCCACACGGGCGCGGCACAACCGCGCCGGGGAAGGCGAGTACGACCAGTTCGAGGCGCTGTTCGCCCGCCTGAGCCAGCTGGACGCGAACACCGAAGAGCACGCGCAACTCCGCGAGCGGCTGATCACCGAGCACTTGCCGGTCGCCCGACACATCGCCCGACGGTTCGCCGGCCGCGGCGAGCCCGACGGGGACCTGGTCCAGGTCGCAACCATCGGTTTGATCAACGCCGTCGACCGGTACGACCCGGGTTACGGACGCGGGTTCCTGCCGTTCGCGGTCCCCACCATCAAGGGCGAGGTCCAGCGGCACTTCCGGGACGCCACGTGGGCCATGCGAGTTCCGCGCCGCATGAAGGAACTCCATCTGCAGCTGGTCAAGGCCGGCGGCGTGCTGGCCGACGAGCTCGGCCGATCCCCGCGCCCCAGCGAGCTGGCCGAGCACCTGGGAATCAGCCGGGACGAGGTCATGGAGGGCCTGGCCGCCGCGGCCGCGTACCGGCCGGCCTCACTGAACAGGCCGATCCGCAAGGACGAAGCCACGTCCGACGACTACGGCGAGCAGCTCGGCGACACCGACGACGCACTTGATGTCATCGACGACGCCGAGTACCTACGACCTGCCCTGCGCAAGCTGCCCGAGCGGGAACGCCGAATCATCGCGCTGCGATTCTTCAGCCACATGACACAGAGCCAGATCGCCCGCACCATCGGCATTTCGCAAATGCACGTTTCGCGATTGCTGGCCAGGTCGCTGGCCAGGCTGCGAGCGGAATTGGACGAAAAGCCCACGAGCTGACCACCGCCATTCACTGCCGGCAGGAGGCTGGACCGACGCGCGCGGTTTCGGTTTCGCCGACACGCTGCGATCGACCTGACCTCGGCTTTTCCGCCAGCCGGAATCCGCGCACTTGAATTGTCGTGGAAATGATTCCCGCACTGTGGAATCCACCTTGACCATACCGCCGAACGGAGCAAGGATCTACGCCATGGTGGCGTGCGTGCTCCTGACCAAGCGGCTACACATCGACCTGCAACGCAGTTCGAGCGCACTCCCCCGGCTCGCAGCCTACGTCGGCTGATCGGGTCGAGTAGTACTCCTTCTCGCTAGCCGGGCGCGGTGAACCCGCGTTTCGGTCAATTCATGCTGCGCATTTTCCCGTCCGCGGGTCGATGCGCGTCTTTGGCGAGGGCACATCATTCTCTCACTGACGGAGAAAACACATGGCGAAGAAGAAATGGCGCGGACGCACGCTGGGCAGTTTCCTTGCCGTGGTCGCGCTGTCCGCCGGGCTACTCGGGGCTTCCGGCCTGAGTAACTCCGCATACGCGGACGTACAAGTGGTGGAAAGCGCCGTGCAGGCGGCGGACGGCGAGCGGTACTGGGTGCGCAACCACCTGGTGCCGGATCTGGCCACGAAGTCGACCGAGGACGGCAAACGGAAGAAGTGGCTGTTGGTGTGGGCGGGCGACGAGAACATCGCCGACACCGTGGTCAAGGACGTCAAGAACCTGCCGGGCACGCTCGGCGGGGGCCTGAACAAGGTGAAGAACGCCCTGCCCGGTCCGGACTTCCTCGCGGTCATCGACGCCACCGAGGGCTCCCCGACCTACGGCAAGGTGGTCAACACCGCCACGGTCGGCCCGCTGGTGGAGAACGAGCCGCACCACATGCAGTACGTCTGGCACAAGGGCGACACCGTTTACGCGGGTGCGCTGTTCGCCGCGGCCACGTACGCGTTCGACGTCTCCCAGCTGCCGAAGCTGAAGCTCAAGGGCGTCAGTTTGCCGACGCAGACGCTCGGCGGCTCGGTGCCGGACGCCTACTGGACGCTCAAGGACGGCACGGCGTACGGCACGTACATGGGTGGCCCGGTGGTGCCCGGCCCGTACACGTACAAGAACGGGCAGAGCGTGATCAGCAACGGTTTCGCAGGCAGCCCCGGCGCGGTGATCCGGTTCGACCAGAACGGCAAGGTGCTGTCGGAGACGTCGGCGGCCACTCCGCAGGGCGACAACGCCAAGCTGTGCGAGAACCTGCCGACGCTGGGCAAGCCGACGTGCGCCAACCCGCACGGCATCCAGGCGCGTGAGGATCTGAACACGCTGGTGACCAGCGACTACGCCGAGCCGAGGAACATCATCCTCGACCCGGTGAAGCAGCCGTCGCCGTACTTGCGCAGGCCGACGGTGCGCACGTGGGACATCTCCGACCGCAACAACCCGAAGCTGCGGGCGGTCTCCTACCTGCCGAACGGTCCACGGGCCAAGGACTACGACCCGTTGTACGCCGAGAGCCGCGCGGTCATGGAGACGACGGTGACGAACAAGCCCGAGCACAAGGGCGCGTTCGCGCAGACGATGCAGGGTGGAGCGGTCTTCTACACGCCGGACATCACCGCCAAGCGACCCAAGTGGACGCAGGTGTTCGACGACGGCGCGGCCGCGGGCAAGATCTTCCCGGGCAACGACGCGATCGGCGCCAGCTCCAACGGTGGCTGGATCCAGACCAGCCCGGACGACCGCTTCCTGTACCGGGCGATCACCGGGCGCCAGCCGGGAACGCTCGGCAAGGACGACCCCGGTACCACCGGTGGCGTCTACGTGCTGGACATCAGCAAGCTGGTCGATGCGGGCACCGACTTCAAGTGCAGCATCGACACGAAGGCGGAGTCCGAGAACGGCGGCCAGGAGGACGACTGCCCGACCGTGGCGGGTGCCGCGCCGATCAACCCCGGCGTCTCGGGGGCGGGCCCGCACTGGGGCGCGTACGACAACTTCGTGCTCGACCCGGGCAGCGGCAAGTACGTGGAGACCGAGTCCCCGACCCGGCTGGCGGTGTCGAACTACTTCGTCGCACGGTCCGGCCTGGACGGTGACCACAAGGTCAACATCGTCAAGCTCGCCGAGGACGGTTCGGCGACGGTGGACAAGAACTTCCGTGACGAGTTCACCGGCCAGGTCGGCATCAACTTCAACCGCAAGTCCTGGCCGCACGGCAACTTCGGCAATGCCAAACCGCACTCCGAGTTGTTCGTGATCGCCGAGCGCGACCTCGAGTAGTCACCCGTCCCCGATGAATCCGGGTGCAGTGGCCGGTGCCGTCCGCACCGGTCACTGCACCCCTGACCAGGGAGAACGTCGATGGTTCACGATCACGTCGCCGATGTGGCCGGTGGCGCGGGCGGCTCGTGGCAGGACATCGCACTGCGGTTGATGCTGCTGTTGCCGGCTGCCGTGGTCGCCGGGATCGGCCTGTTCATCCCGTGGCTGCGCAGCTCCGGCGGGGTGTCGCCGCTGCCGCGCCGACTGCTGCTCGGCGCCTGGATCGCCGGGGCCGGTTCGGCCCTGCTGGCCGTGCTCTCGGTCCTGGTTTCGGACGTGAACCCGATCGGCGGCGGGGTGCACGCCGTGCTGGCGCTGGCGGTTCCCACGCTGCTGCGCCGGCCGGTGCTTGCGCGCTGGGCGGCCGCTGCGCTGCTGGTGTTGCTGGTGGTCGAATCCGTCTCCGGCCGTTCCGGGTTGGAATTCGCTTTGGACACCGCCTACGTCGCGGCGGCGACGATCTGGTTCGGTGTCGCCGCGCTCGCGCTGACGGCTCCGGCCGATCGGTGGCGTCCGGCGACGGTCCGGCTCGACTCGTTGGCGATCTCGCTCGCCGTGCTGTTGACCGCGGTCGGCGTGGTACAGGTCGGGTTGTCCGGGATCGGCTTCGACCGTCGGCTCTTCTCTTCCGCTTTCGGCTTGGCGCTGCTGGCGGTCGTACTGCTGCCCGCCGTCGCCACGGTCGTCGTCCTCGCCGTCGCGCGGTCCGGGCGCACCCCGAGCGCGGGATTCCGGGCCGGCGCAGGATTCGTGGCCGCGGCGCTGCTGGCATGGACCGCACTCGTGGCCGTCCCCAAACCGCCGGATCTGCCGGTGCCTGGTGTGCCGTTGCTGGCGTCGGTCGACCTGAACGAGCTGGAGGTCCCGGTCCTGGTGAGCCCGCAGCGCCCCGGCCCCAACTTGGTGCACCTCCCCGACATCGGTGGTCCGCAGGTCACGGTGACCGCGGGCGGCAAACGCGTCGCCGCCACCACGCGGCCCGGCGCGCAAGGCCTGTGGGCGGAGGTCGACCTGCCTCGCGGTCGCAGCGACCTGGTCATCACCCGCGGCGAGAGCAGCGACGAGCTGGGGGTCGATGCCGGTGAGCTGGCACCGCGTCCGCTGCCCGCCGACGACGGCCCGGAGTGCGCCGCGGCCGCGCTGGGCAGCCTGGTCGCGGAGCGGCAGCAGGCGGTGGATCGCTGCCCGTCGGAAGTACTCACGTCGGATGACGAGGAAGCGTTGCGGAAACTGGTGCGCTTCCTGAACAGCAAGCACGTACCGGCGATCACCCTGGTCGCGGATCGGTCACCGCGCGGACGCGCAGCTGACGCCGCGGTGCGTGACGAGGCCGGCCGCGCCGAGATCCGGGTTCTGCGCCAGCCGGCCGCGGATTCGGCACTGCTGGTCGTCTCCGGCTGGCGGGCGGCGCATCGAGCCACCACCCACGCGGCCAAGGCGCAGGCGGAGAAGCCGACGTACTCCCGGGGCATCTACCTGGCGCCCTGGCTGCTCAGCGCCCCGATCGCCACGTCGGTGGCCAGCGCGTCGGTGCCGTTGCGGTTCGACCCACGACAACCCGCTGCCGTCGACTTCACCGTGGCCGTCGGTGACGCGTTCGGCGGGCAAGGCCCGACCGTCGGCGCCTACCACGAGTACCTGCGCGCCACCGGCAGGCAGGCTGACGCGGCAGACGCGGTACGGATCTTCGCGGTCGCCCAGGTCAACGTCATGGCGATGTCCCCGACGGCGAAGCACGCGCCCGGCATGGCCACTGCCGGCGAGGGCCCTGGTCACTGGATTCCTCGCAGCACGGTCATTCCCGTGACGCTTCCGCTGGCGGACGCCAGTGGCTGAGCGCTCGGCGCCGCTGGCCCCCGACGTTCTCGTCGGCCGACGCGAGCGGCAACACCGGAAGCATCCGCCGACCGACGTGAGCGACCGACGCAGTGGACCACCCCGGCTCCTCCGCCGACCGACGCGAGCGCAGCGCCGGCGGCGCACCACCCCCCCGACTCTTCCGCTGGCAGGTGACCAGCGGTGACCACCCCACACGCGAAGGAGGTGAAGACATGAAGACATCCCTGAAGCGGGCCGCGGTGCTCGGTGCGACCGTGATCGGGCTGTTCGGTCTGTCCGGCGGGATCGCAGGCGCGGCCGAGACCCCGGTGTGGGTGCTGCCCGGCGTGGACGGAGGGGCCCTCATCGGCCCGATCAGCCAGCTGCCGACGCAGGCGCTCGCGCCGGTGTACGACGTCCTGACCCTGCTCGCCGGGTGAGCAGGCCGCCCCAACCACAGAGAGGTCAACTGCCATGAAGAGAACCCTGCTGCGCGGCACCGTCGCCGCCGTGATGACCGGCGCCGCGTTGTTCGCGGCGGCGTCCCCGGCGCTGGCCGACGAGCCCGAGATCGTCGACGAGCCGGACACGTCCAACTACCACGACAAGTACACGGTCGCGCCGTTGGGCGTGCCGGTGATCGGACTGATCCAGTCACTGAGTGCCGCGCCGGGAAAGATCATCCCCGGCGCCTGATCCCCGATCAGCAGAGGCCCGGCCCTTGGTTGGCCGGGCCTCTTGCCATGTTCGGACCTGCGATCCGCCAGCCGTACCGGCGAAGGTCCCCGTGGAGTCGGCGGTCACGCCATGTGCCGGGGAGTGTTCGCCGAGCCCGGCGGGCTCCGCGCGGGTCGTCGGTGCGAGCCGCACTGCGGCCAGAGCCGCACGGGTATTCGGCGCGAGCCGCGCGAGCCTTCCGGGAAAGGCCGTGCGAGTCCGAGTGGGTGCGGCCCCGCGGGTTCGCCACGACGTCGGAGCCCTCACTACCTGGTCGGATGCGCCGCGAGGGCGTCCCATCGGCCCCGCTCGGAGCGCGGCATTCTCCATGCAACTGAAGAAAGGCCCGGCCGCGGCGGCCAGGCCTTCCTTGTTCCTTCCTGCTGTCAGCAGATGCTGTCGGTGGGCTTCGGATTGCCGAGACCGAACAGCGGTCGCAGCTTGAGGCCGACCCACGTGCCGCCGAGCGCGGCCACGCCCCACAGCCAGCCGTACACGTTCCCGGTGGAGATGCCGCCCAGGTAAGCGCCGATGTTGCAGCCACCGGCCAGCCGGGCGCCGATTCCCATCAAGATGCCACCCAGCACCGCGGCCAGGGCGGTCTTCCACGGAATTTCGGCGCGGAACTTCCACGCGCCCGCGGCCGCCGCAGCCAGCGCGGCGCCGATCATGATGCCGATGTTGGTCAGGCTGGTGCCGTTCTCGAAGATCGAGGAGTCCAGCGCCTGCGCGTTCTTGGCCTGCTGCCAGAACTCCCACCCGTGCACGTCGACACCGACCAGCTCGAGGAGCTTGGCGCCCCACAGCGCGAACGCGAACGTGACCCCCCAGATACTGCCGGAGACCAGGAACACCGCAGCGGCCAGCACGCCGAGCACCACCGCCCCGGTCAGCAGCGGCCACGAACCCCGGTAGATCCTCGCCAGCCCCTGTGCGCTCGGCGGCGGGGCCACCGGCGGCGGGTTGCGACGCGCCTGCACCACCCGGGTCAGCACCACGATCAGCAGCAGAGCGGCGATGGTGATCGCCCACGAGCCGAACCAGCCGACGTGCTCGGACAGCACCAGGCCAGGCACCTCGGGCCAGCCGGTGAACAGCGGGTAGGCCCACGTGTAGAACACCGAGCCGGCGATGAACCCGAACAGGGTCAGGAAGATGGTCGACTGACCCGCGCCGACGGCGAACAGGGTGCCGGAGGCGCACGCCCCGCCGAGCTGCATGCCGATGGCGAACAGCGCCGCGCCCGCGAACAGCGGCAGGCCGATCGGACTGGCCTGCACCGACAGCTCGGAGTCGAACAGGAACGACCCGGATGCGGCGATCAACGCGATCAGCGTGGTGGCGGTGCCGATCAGCAGGGTGTGCGCCCGCAGCCCCGTGCCGTTGCCCACGGCGATCAACTGGCGCCACGCCGAGGTGAACCCGAAGCGGGAATGGAACAGGGCGACGCCGAGACCGAGGCCGAGGACGAGCAGCACGCCGAACTTGGTGCCGTACTGCGCGCCGACGTAGATGCTCAAGCCGATGGCGAGCACGGCGGCCACGACCAGCGGCGGCATCCGCACCGGGTCTTCCGGCTGCGGTCTCGGCGGCGCGCACGACGTCGGCGAACTCAGCAGGAACTGCTTGGTATCCGGTTTGGCGTCAGGGTTGGCTGTCACGGTGATACTCCGTCGAGAGGCATAGCTGAGGGATTGCGATCTCGACCAGGCTAGCCAGCAGCCCACTATCTGATAACTAGTTCCACACTATGGAAACAGCGGACATTCGGGTCCGGAACCGACACTAGCCGCGAAAGGCCCGGCCGGAGCAAACTAGCGGACCATGAGCAACCTGGCCGACGAAGCGGAACGCCTCAGCCTCGACGAGCTGCGCGCGCTGCAACTGCGCCGCCTGCAGTGGACGCTCCAACACGCCTACGACAACGTGCCGTTCTACCGGAAGTCGTTCGACGCGGCGGGTGTCCACCCCAAGGACTGTCGCTCGCTGGAGGATCTGCGGCACTTCCCGTTCACCACCAAGCAGGACCTGCGGGACAACTACCCGTTCGGCATGTTCGCCGTGCCCCAGGACCAGCTCGCCCGCGTGCACGCCTCGAGCGGGACGACGGGCAAGCCGACGGTCGTCGGGTACACCAAACGCGACATCGACACGTGGGCCGAGGTGGTCGCCCGTTCGATCCGGGCAGCCGGCGGGCGTCCCGGCGACAAGGTTCATGTCGCCTACGGCTACGGCCTGTTCACCGGCGGGCTGGGCGCGCACTACGGCGCCGAGCGGCTCGGCTGCACCGTCATCCCCGCCTCCGGTGGCATGTCGGCCAGGCAGGTGCAGCTGATCACCGACCTCAAGCCCCAGGTGATCATGGTGACGCCGTCGTACATGCTCACGCTGCTCGAGGAGTTCGAGCGCCAGGGCGTCGACCCGAAGAGCACCTCACTGCGGGTGGGCATCTTCGGCGCCGAGCCGTGGACCGAGCGCATGCGCGCCGAGATCGAGAGCCACACCGGCATGGACGCGGTGGACATCTACGGGTTGTCCGAGGTCATCGGCCCCGGCGTCTCCCAGGAATGCGTCGAGACCAAGGACGGCCTGCACATCTGGGAGGACCACTTCTACCCGGAGATCGTCGACCCGATCACCGACGAGGTCCTGCCGGACGGCGAGCACGGCGAACTGGTCTTCACCTCGCTGACCAAGGAAGCCATGCCGATCATCCGCTACCGCACGCGCGACCTGACGCGACTGCAGCCAGGGACCGCGCGCCCCGCCATGCGACGGATGGAGAAGGTCACCGGCCGCAGCGACGACATGATGATCGTGCGCGGGGTGAACGTGTTCCCGACACAGATCGAGGAAGTCATCCTCGGCATCGCCGAGCTGGCTCCGCAGTTCCAGCTGGTACTGACCCGCGAAGGGCACCGGGACGAGCTGACCGTGCGAGTGGAAAGCCGACCCGACGTGCCCACCGACCGGCGTTCGGCCGCAGCCGAGCAGCTCCGCACGCGGATCAAGGAATCGGTCGGTATCACCGTGCACGCCGAGGTCATCGATCCGGACACGCTGGAGCGGTCGATCGGTAAGGCACGCAGGGTGGTCGACCAGCGCGAACTATGACGCCCGCACGATCTGCACGGCCTCGTTGAGGCCGGTCAGCCGCTGCGCGACGGCTTCGGTGGGCACCACGACGACGACCCGCTCACCGGCGCCGTCCGCAGCGTGCGCGACCGCCTCCAGCGCCTCGGCGACCCCACCGTCGATCGTGTCCACCTCGGCCAGGTCCAGCACCAACGGGACGACACCACCGCAGGTCGCGGCGAGCAGCTGCCTGCGCAGATGAGTCGCCGCCATCGGGCGCACGGAGCCGCGCAGCCGCGCCACTGTGGTGTTTCCCACGGTGCGTACGTCCAGGCGGTGCCGATCACCCTCCGGCTCGACGGTGTCCGCGATGTCCGGCACGCGCTGAGCGGAGGCACGCAGCGTCACGGTCGTCCCGTGCGCACCACGCTCGATCCGCACGTCGTCCATGGATTCCTGCATGATGAGCACGCCGCGGCCGCCCGGACCCTCGCCAGGGTGCGCCGGCTTCCACGTGCCCTCGTCGGAGACGGTCACCACGACCGACCGGCCGTCGGTTTCCGCATGCAGGTGCACCGGGCCGGACTCGCTGTCCCGGTAGGCGTGCACGATCGCGTTGGTCGCGGCTTCGTTCGCGGCCAGCACCAGCCGATCGGCCAGTTCGCCGGGGATCTGCGCTTCGACCAGCCAATCGGTCAGCCGCCCCCGCAGTTCGCCCAACCGCCGGGGATCCGCATCGACCCGTACATCCAATGGGTCGCGCTGCGTTGAGACCATGGGCGGGGGCTCCAGACGGTGTCGGCGACACGATTGTAGAGGTCGTTGAGACGTTTCCCAGCCGGAGAAGGTTTCAAACGCCACGCCGAGCCCCCGCGAGACAGGTTCGTCTTGAGGCTTGCCACGAAACACGGCTAGGGTCGGTTCCGGCAACAGGAGGTGGCATGACCAAACCGGAGCCGAACGCCGACGCCGATGTGGCGCGGCTGGTGTCCATCACCCCAACGGACTCAGGCCGCGACGGCGTGGTGGTCCTCACCGTGTCCGGCGAGCTCGACATGCTCAGTACGGACGCGCTCACCGAACGGCTCGACGAGGCCCTCAAGCCACCGAACCAAGCCGTCGTGCTGGATTTGTCCGGCGTGCGCTTCCTCGGGTCGGCGGCGCTGTCCGCCCTGCTCAAGGCGGCCGAGTCGGCGAAGTCCACCGACATACGACTGCTGCTGGTGGCCAGCAACCACGCCACCCTGCGACCGTTCGAGGTCACCGGCATCAGCGACAGCTTCACGATCCGCCCGACGGTGTCCGAAGCACTCGCCTTGCTCGACTGACCGCTAGGCGTCGGCCAGCGCCTCGTCCACCGAGCCGTAGCGGGCCAGGTCGAGGTCGGCGCCGCTGAGCTTGAGCGAACGGAGCACGGCATTGCCTTTGACCACCACGGCGAATCTCGTGCGGTCTCCGGCCGATTCCCGCGCCGTGACCAGCGAGGACACCCCTGCCGAGGCGAAGAAGCGCACGCCGGAGAGGTCGACCACCAGCACGCGCGGCGCTTTGCTCAACGCGCTGTGCAGACCTTCGGTGAACCGGGCCGCGGTGGTCATGTCGATCTCGCCGGTCACCCGCAGCACAGCGGTGGAATCGCGCCAGTCGACGCGCACGGTGACATCGCCCGCGGAGAAAGCCGAGCCCGGGGTGGACGAAGAGACCGACATCGCGCCCCCTTCCGGACATTGCGCCACGACACGACCATTTCACCAGGTGGTAGCGACAGCCTACGGACGCGATGTGCAGCAAGGCAATCAGCTGATCGGACGGAGGGTGATGGCCCCACCTGGTTGATCAGGGCGCTGACGGGGTACATCGAGAGCACGTCCGGCTCATCCACGCGATGAGCATGTGAGAGGGAGAGGAACTTGGTGGACGGAGCAGACCATCGCCCCCCGGCGATCGCCGCCCGAGACGACGTGGAAATCCGTTTGGGCGCCAAGGCGGTGCACCTGCCGGTGGTGCGGGCGGTGGCGGTGAACATCGCCATGCGCGCCGACCTCGACCTCGATGCGATCTCGGACCTGGAGCTGGCCGTCGACGAAGCGTGCTCGTCTCTGATCGTGCTCGCCGAGCCGAACTCGATCCTGATCTGCCGGTTCACCGTGGGCGACGAGGAGATCGTCTTCCGCGCATCGGTCGACTCCACCCAGCAGGCACCGAGCACCGGCACGTTCGGCTGGCGGGTGCTGACCACGTTGACCGACCGGGCGCGCAGCTGGTCGGACTCCGGGCAGGTGCACATCGAGGTCGCCAAGGCCACACCGGTCGCGCACGCCGACCGCCGCGAAGAGATTCGGTGATCGCCTGACGGGGTATTCGCCGGTCACGTCACCGACGAAAGGCCGAGCATGACCGCCACCGAGGACCCCGATCTGGTCGACCTGATCATCGCCGATCACCGCGATTTCGAGCGCATGTTCGTCGAGTTGCAAGAAGGCGTGCAGCCTCCGGAGTACCGGCGCAGACTGCTCGACCACCTGATCGCCGGCCTGATCCGGCACGCCGTCGCCGAGGAGCAGCTGGTCTACCCGACCGCGATCGACAAGGCCGCCGACGGCAAGGACATGGTCGAGCACGAGCTGGAGGAGCATTCCGAAGCCGAGCAGCTGATGAAGGATCTGGAAGCGGTCGAGCCGACCGATCCGGCGTTCGACCGGCTGGTCGGCGAGTTGATCGACGACCTGCGGCATCACTTCGAGGAAGAAGAGGGCAAGCTGCTGCCCGCGCTGCGCGAGGCGTGCGACCGCGACGAACTGGTCACACTCGGCAAGTCCATGGCGCTGGCGAAGAAGATGGCGCCGACGCGGCCCCATCCGTCGGCCCCGGACACTCCCCCGGCCAACCTGGTCGTCGGCCCCGGGCTCGGCCTCATCGACCGCATCCGGGACGTGCTGGGTAACCGTCCGAGCTAGTCATGCATGACCCGACGCCGCCGAACCCGGTGCCGCGCGACCCGGACCCGCCACGGCCGAACCCGGACCTGGACCCGCCACTGCCCGAGCCGGACCCAGTACCACCGCGGCCGGTGCCGGACCCGGTACCGCCGCGTCCCGACCCACAGCCCGGACAGCCCATTCCCGATCCGCAGCGGCCCCTGCCCGAGCCGGATCCGCACCCCGAGCCGCCGCGGCCGGATCCTCACCCGGAGCCGCCGGATCCCGGACCGCACCACCCAGGGCCGCACCCGAATCCGACCCACCCTGGTCCCGGCCGCGAACCGCCGAACCCCGAGCCGTTCCCGAAGCCACCGCATCCCGGGCCGCTGCCGACACCGCCGCACCCCGGGCCGTTCCCGGAACGCCCCGAGCCCTGGCCTCACCCGGACCCGACGCATCCCCGACCGGACCCTCCTCCCGGTCCGCCCGGCGGTGACGCCGCGGACGGCAGGCGGCCCCGACGCCTGAAGCAGCATCCACCAGGCGCCGGGGCCGTTTGTCGTCGGCTAGCGCACCGGCGGCATGTCGGACTCCGGCGAGTCCAAGCCGGGCCGCGACTTGGCCCAGTGCCCGCGGGTGAAGTCCGGCACCTTGACCGGGCGTCCGCCCCGCTCCAGCGACATCGCGCTCAACGGCACGGCCGAGCACCACACCGCCGAGTCGTACACGTCGATGTCGGGCACCAGGCCCGCCCGCATCTGCTGCACGATGCGCCACTGCAGCACATAGTCCATGCCGCCGTGACCACCGGGGTTGTCCGGGTTGTCGCCGACCTTCTTCCACAACCAGTGGTCGAACTTGTCGCGGTAGCTGTCGAAGCTGCGCCACGTGTGGCCGCTGTGGTCCGGCTCGAAGTAGGCACGAGCACCGGACTCACCGTCACCGACGTAGTCCTCCACCAGGCCGCGGCTGCCCGCCAGCGAGTTGATCCGGCTGTACGGGCGTGGCGAGCTCACGTCGTGCTCGGCCCGCACGATGCGACCCTTCTCCGTCTCCAGCAAGCACGTAACCAGGTCACCGTTGATGTAGGTCTCGTCCCAGATCGGGTCGTCCTTCGGGATGAACCGCTCGCGGTAGTCGTAGAGCCCCTTCGGTTCGGTGGACGTGGCGCGCAGCGTGACGAACCGGTCGCCACGGTTGATGTCCATGCAGGCCGCGATCGGGGCCAGTCCGTGCATCGGATACAGGCTGGCGATGCTGCGCATGTGCCACTTCCGCCGCCACGCGTCGGTGTAGTACGTCGGCGAGAACAGCAATTCGCGCAGGTCGTGCAGGTAGCCGCCGTGACCGTTGGTGATGTCGCCGAACAGGCCTTCGTGGGCCATGCGCAGCATGGCCAGCTCGTTGCGGCCGTAGCTGCAGTTCTCCATCAAGAACAGGTGCTTGCGCATCCGCTCGCTGGTGTCCACCAGGCTCCACAACTGGTGCAACTCGGTCGCGATCGGCAGCTCGACCCCGACATGCTTGCCGGCGAGCAACGCCGCCCGGCCGTGCTCGTAGTGGAACTCCCACGGGGTGGCGACGTAGACGAAGTCCACGTCGCTGCTCGAGACCAGCTTCCGGTACGAGTCCGCGGACCCGCCGTACTCGGCAGGCCGGTCCTTGCCCAGCTCGACCAGCTGGTCGGCGGCCTTCTTGGCGCGGTCGGCGCGGATGTCGCACACCGCGGTGATCTGGGCGCCGGGCACCGCTGCCCAGCCGGGTAGCATCCCCATCCCGCGGTTGCCGAGCCCGATCAGGCCGATGCGGACCACATCGTGCTCCTCGAACGGCACGCCGATCATCGACTTCTGACCGGGTTTGCGCGCCGGGACCACGTCGTCGCGCTCCGTCGCGGCCGCGGTGGTCGACGAGGTCGCCGCCAGCAGGCCGCCGGCGAGGGCGCCACCCAGGACGGACCTTCGGGTTGTCGTTGGCAGGTCAGGCATGGTGTGACCACTCCTTGCGTTCGCCAGCAGGGGCACGTAGGTCGATCAACCGGAACAGACTGTCCAGCGACGATGTGACGAATGTCAATACTTGCGCGAAAAGGTGCGCAAACACGCAGAAATGAGCAACAGGATTGATCGTTTGATCGACGCACCGCAGTCGGTGGTTGCACGCGGTAATCGGTCGTTGACGCAGCTCGACCGTTGCATGACAGATCCGCGTGTGCCTCTTCCGCTCAGCCGCGCAGTGCGACATATTGAGCGGGTTCGAAGGGCCTTCGGATAGCAGGGAAAGGATGGCCATCACGGTGCAGCGGGCGGTGGAGGACGTGTCCTCTCCGACGGTTCCGGCGAGCCCGGTGTCACCGTCGCGCCCACCGCGGGTGCGACGTCGCAACGCACTCACCAGAGCATGGGGGTGGACGCCGGGCAGGCTGGCTCTCATCATGGCGGGTTTGCTCGGCCTGATGGCCGTGCTCGGCTTCGTCACGGTGACCACGGCCAACACCAAGTCAGACGCCACCTGGGAGCTCGCCGAGCAGCACGAGCCGACGGCGGCCGACGTGCAGCGCCTGTATCGCGCCTTGTCCGAGGCGGACGCCACGGCAGCGAGCACGTTCCTCGCCGCCCAGAACGCCTCGATCGAACTGCGCAAACGCTACGAGGACGACATCGCGGTCGCCGGGCCGACGATCGGCCTCGCCGCGGTGGACCGGGCCGGGGACCCGCGGGTGGCGCGCGAGATCGAGGTGATCGGCCGCCAGGTGCCGGTCTACGCGGGCCTGGTGGAGGCGGCGCGGGCGAACAACTTGCAAGGGCTGCCGATCGGCGCCGCGTACCTGCGCGAGGCGTCGCACCTGATGCGGACCGAGATCCTGCCCGCCGCAGAGCGGCTGTACGACATCCAGACCGAGCGGGTGGCGCAGGAACGGGACGACGCCATGCGCTTCCCCTACCTGGCCGCGGGCCTGCTGCTGATCACGCTGATCGCGCTGGTGGCGACGCAGATCTACCTGTGGCGCAGCTTCGGACGACGCCTCAACGTCGGCATGCTGATCGCCACCGGCGCGCTGGTCGTCGGGTTGATCTGGAGTTCGGTGGCGTTCGTGCTGCACGCAAGCAACGCGCAGTCGGCGGAACCGGAGCGGGTGGCCGCGCTGGCGCAAGCCAGGATCACCGCGCTGCAGGCACGGGCGAACGAGCTGCTCACCCTGGTCGCCCGCGGTAACGGCGCACAGTACGAGGAGCAGTTCGACAAGCTGACCACCGAGCTGGCGGGCAAGGACGGCTCGTCGGGCACGCTGGCCACGGCGCGGGAAGGCGCCGAAGGCGAGGTGGCGGCCGCGTTGGCGAACACCGCGGGTGCCACGCGCAGCTGGCTCGAGGGTTACCGCGAAGTGCGCGAACTGGACAACAACGGACGCTACGACGAGGCGGTGGAACGGGCCATCACCGAAGGTGCCACCGGTTCGACCGCGCCGGCGTTCGCCCAGCTGGACGCCGGCCTGGAACGGGCGCTGGCAGCCAGCCGTGACCAGTTCGTGGACGACATCGTCGCGGCGGCCCGTTCGCTCACCCTGCTCACCACCGGCTGGGCGGTGCTGACCGTGGTCGCGGCCGGTGGAGTTGCCTATGGACTGCGTCAACGGTTGCGGGAGTACCGATGATGCGAAGCCGAATCCTGAGCGTGCTGTCCGCGTGCCTGGTCGCGGCCACCGTGGCGGCCGGGTGCGGCGCCGATGTCGCACCTGGGTCGATGGTTCCGGTGCGTCCGGCCGAGCGCCCGTTGCCGGGTGGCGTCAAGCTCGACCCCGAGGTGCCGAAGGAGAACAAGGACAACGACTGCGGCGATCCGACGGCGAGCCTGGCGCCGAGCGGAACCTCGGTCCCGTCCGGCTCCACGATGGACGAGATCCGCAAGCGCGGCAGGCTGATCGCGGGCGTGGACCAGAACACCTACCTGTTCGGCTTCCGCAACCCGACCACCGGTGAGCTGGAAGGCTTCGACATCGACATCGTGCGGGAGATCGCCGAGCGGCTGCTCGGTGACCGCAGCAAGGTGCAGTTCAAGGCGCTGCCCGCCAGCCAGCGGATCGACGCGCTCAAGGACGGGTCGGTCGACCTGGTGGCCTACACCATGACGGTCACCTGCGAGCGCCGCAAGGACGTGGAGTTCTCCAGCGTCTACTTCGAGTCCGGCCAGCGCATCCTGGTCGCCAAGGGCTCGGACTACAAGAAGGTCTCCGATCTGGGCAACAAGCCGGTGTGCGCGCCCGCGGAATCGACGTCGCTGACCAACCTGGCCAAGGAGGACCCGCCGCCCGACCTGATCGCGGTGGACGACCTGGCGGACTGCCTGTTGTTGCTGCAGCAGCGGCAGGTGGAGGCGGTTTCCACCGACGACTCGATCCTGGCGGGCATGGCCAAGCAGGACCCGAGCGTGCACGTGGTCGGCGAGCAGTTCAGCAAGGAGCCGTACGCGATCGGCATCCCCAAGGGCAACACCGACATGGTCCGCTACGTCAATGCGGTGCTGGACGACATTCGAAACGACGAATGGGACCAGCTGTACGGCAAGTGGCTCGAGCCGGTGCTGGGTCCGGCGCAGCCACCGGCGCCGAAGTACCGGTGAGCGCGGCTAGTCCGGCTCGGGCAACGTCACCGCGCGGCGTGACACCGAGCAGACTTCCCTCGTGCGGTGCCGCGGCAGCCGAAGGGTGATCACGGCGCGGCCGGGCAGCTGCTGAAGCACTTCCGGCGGGCCGACGTTGATGGTCGTGACGCCGGCGCGGCTCGCCGCGAGCCCTTCCTGATTGGCGTGGATGCTGGCCTTGGTGGGCAGCTCGGTGGTCACCGCGCGGTACAGCTCGACGTCCTCCCGGGCTTCCTCCTCGGTGGAGACCAGCACGGCCACGTCGAGGCCGAGCATGTCCGCGGCGTAGAAGACCGGGATCACCGACACCAGCGAGCGGTCGCGACGGGTCGGCAGCAGTCCGCTGAGCCGAGCGATCTTCTTGTCCGACCGGCGCGGGTTCCTCCGGTTCATCTGCTTGTGCACGGCCAGCGCGGTGGCCAAGTGAGCGTCGCCGAGGGTGACACCGACAGATCGGCGGATCATCTCCGCCATCAAGGCGATGATTTCGGCTGTGTGCGGCATCGACCCTCCCTCGTGTCCCCTCGATGGTCATGCGGGCGTGCGGCTGCCGGTGCCCGTGACAGCAACCTGCCGCGTCAACCCGAACGGGCGTGCGGCTGCCGGTGCCCGTGACAGCAACCTGCCGCGTCAACCCGAACGCCGCTTCCGCCTGACGCCCAACCACCGGAAACCCTGCGTGAACTCCGGGGCGCGCACGGCGTCGTACAGCGCGGTCAGGTCGGTCCGCACGGCAGCCAGCCGAGGGTCCGCAGGCAGGCTGACCGACTCGGGCTCTTGCTCGGCACGCACGGCTGCCGCGATTTTCCGGACCGCGCCGGTTACGGTCTCCGCATCCTGCTGCCGCACCGGGCTCGCGCCGCTCTGGGACAGGTCGACCGCCACGCGCGTGACCGCGTCGGTGAGCCGTTCCAGGCCGACGATGGCGGGCCACCACGCGGTCGCCGCGCGCCCCGCCGGAGACGGCTCGGAGATCAGCCGCTGTGCCTGCAGGCGGAGGTCGGACAGCTCGCGGTAGGTCTTGCGGCGCAGCGCCGAGCGGCCCGCCGGATGCTCGGCCAATGCGCGGGCGGTGTAGTCGGCCAGGGTCTCGACCGCCTCGGCCAGCTGACCGGCCAGGCGCGGCGCGCGACTGCCCGGCCAGATGAGGTAGCCGAAGATCAGCACCACGCCACAGCCGACCGCGGTGTCGACCAGCCGGGTTCCGACCAGGTCCCACTCGCCCGCGTTGGTGATGTCCAGCTGCATGATCACCAGCGGTGTGACGAACGCCGAGAACAGCCCGTAGTTGCGGGCCAGGCCGATGGGCAGCAGCCCGGCGAGGCAGGCGACGAGCAGCATCAGCGCCCATGCGGGCGGATCGACGAGGATCACCAGCGCGCCGATCAGCACGCCGAGTGCGGTGCCCGCCGCACGCTGGACCGCACGCGCGAACACCGAGCCGAAGTCGGGCTTGAGGACCAGCGCCACCGTGAGCGTCACCCAGTACGACCGGTCCAGGTTCAGCTGTCTGGCCAGCGCCTCGGCGATCCCCACGCACAGGGCGAGTTGCGCGGCGAACAGCCACGTCGCACGACCGGTGATCAGCGCGTCGAGGTGCTCGGCCAGCCGCTCCCGCAACGAGGGGTGGCGCCGCTCGACCCGATCACGCGGGCCGTCGCGCAACACACCTGCGACCACGCCCAACGCGGCCGCCAGCGGACCTCCGCCGCGGCTGTCCAGGTCCGGCGGGGCGGAATCGGCTCGGATCGCTTCACCGACTTCCCGTACCGCCGCGATCATTTCCGGCGACGGACGAACGTGCGCGTTGTGCAGCGCAACCCCGGCCTCGACCACCGGCGTGGTCTCCAGCAGGACGACGAACAGCTTGCGGTAGTGGGCGTCGCGACCCTCCAGCCGGGATCGCGCGGCCAGCAGGACGTCGTAGGCCTCGTTCATCGCGCCGGTCAGTTCCCGACGGGCCGGGCCGGCCGCACGGGTGCCGGAGACCTCGAGCAGGTCGGCGAGCTTGGTGTAGACCGCGGCGAGGGTGGCGCGCTCCGGCAACGTCGCCCGCACCGGCCAGGCCGCGATCGCCAGGGTCAATGTCCACCCGGCGCCGACGGCGAACCATCCGGTCGCCTCCACCGGATCCCACACCTCACCCTGCCCGGCGCCCACGACACCGAACACGATCAGCATCAGCCCGGCGGACGATCCGGTGGCGCTGATCCCGGACAGCAGCGCGGACGCCGCGGCCAGCAGCACCATGACGACGCTGGTCCACCAGCCATGACCGGCTGACAGGCCACCCGCGAGCAAGCCGACGGTGCCGGCGAGTGAGGAGTAGCCGATGCGCCGCAGCCGGAACAAGTAGGGGCCGGGGCGGGCCACGAACGTGCCGCACAGCGCGCCGAGCGAGGTCTGCATACCGATCACGACCTCGCCGACGGCAATTCCCACGGCCGCGGGCACGGCGACGGCCAGCGCCGCCCGGAAGGCCAGCCACCAGGGCACGGGCGCGGGCCGAACCCGCACCAGCTCGCTCAACCAGTGCGGTGCGGGCACCTCCCGCAACGGCCGCGGTGGTGCCGGCCCTCCCGCCGCATCCCGATCCACGATTTAGGCTAGCCTAACTTTGCTCCAGATCGTACGCTCGGCTTATGACCGCAGCTCTCCGCAAGATCGACCAGGCGCCGTTCTCGCAGCAGCTGCGGGAGGCCACACGCGAAGATCATGACCGCGCCAACCAATCGGCTTTCGTGACCAAGATCCTGGATGGCTCAGCGCGATTGTCCGCCTATACGGCGCTGGCAGTACAGCATTTCCACATTTACACCGCACTGGAGGAAGCAGCCCGGGCGCTGGCCGACCATCCGGTGGTGAGCCGGTTCCTCATCGACGGATTGGAGCGGGTGCCCGCGCTGACCACGGACCTGCGGTTCTTGCTCGGGCCGCGCTGGCGTGAGCTGGCGATTCCCCGGCGGACCACGGTGGAGTACTGCGACCGGATCACCGAGGTGGCCCAGTCGTGGCCAGGCGGGTTCGTGGCCCACCACTACACGCGCTACCTGGGTGACGTCTCGGGTGGCCAGGTCGTCCGGTCGCGGCTGCGCACCCGCTACGACGTCGACGGGGACGGCGCGCGGTTCTACGACTTCAGTGCGCTGGGCAGCCCGGCGGCTTTCCGACGTCGCTATCGGCAGCTGCTGGACACCGCGGAGTGGGACGCGGCCGAGCGTGAGCGGATCATCGCCGAGGCACGGGTGGCGTTCCAGCACAACATCGCCGTGCTGGACGATTTGGACTGCGTCGCGGGTGGTTGAAGCCGCTCGCCCCTGTTCGTTGTCAGACCCCCGCTCTAGTCTTGCGTGGTTCACATCACATCGACGCAAGGAGGATGGCCATGGCCATCATGCTCAACCCCTACCTCAGCTTCGAGGACACCGCCCAACAGGCGATGGAGTTCTACCGGGACATCTTCGGCGGCGAGCTGACCGTCAACAAGTTCGGCGAGTACGGCATCGAGGGCCCGAAAGCGGACCAGGTCATGCACGCACATCTGAAGACGGCGAACGGCATGACCTTGATGGCGTCCGACACGCCGCCCGGCGTCGAGCACAGGAGCGGCTCGTCGATCACGATCTCGCTCAGCGGGGACGATGCCGGCGAACTGCGCGGGTACTGGGAGAAGCTGGCCGACGGCGGCAAGGTCGACGTGCCACTGGAGAAGCAGGTGTGGGGAGACGAGTTCGGCCAGCTGGTCGACCGGTTCGGGATCGCCTGGATGGTGGATATCGGGCCGGAGGGCTGACGGCGACGTAGTCAGGTGATCGGGCGCAGAGCCAGGTGACGGCACGGCGGAGCCAGGTGACGGCGCGGCCGGCATCCTGCGCCCGCCTGCCGGAAACAGCTCGCACAAGCCGAGGCGATCTCCCCGTGCGCTACGCGGCAACCAGTACGTGGCACGCACGCGAAGCCCACCCTACGAAACGGCATCTGTCGCGGCGTCGATCAAGCAGGTCTCACAATCCGAGCGAGTCTCCGTGTGCCACACGGCCATCCAGCAGCGTGGCGCGCACCCTGAGCTCACCCAACCGCGCGGTGTCCACGGCCCGCGGGTCGGCGTCGAGCACCACCAGGTCGGCTCGCTTACCCGGGGAGATGGAGCCGATCCGGTCCTCGGCGCGACAGGCCCACGCCGCCGTGGCGGTGTAGGCCTGTAGCGCGTCGAGCACCGTGATCGACTCGTCGGGCCCCACCGTCAGACCCGCGGCGGTGCGCCGCTCCACCATGAACTGCATGGCGCGCAGCGGCGCACCATCCGTCACGGGACGATCCGAGCTGCCTACCAGCGGCACGCCGGCGTCCAAGAACGCCTTCCCGCGATACAGCCAGGGCGCACGACTCTCGCCCATGACGGCCGCGTAGTCGTCGCCGAGATAGGTCAGGAAGTTCGGCTGCACCACGGCAGCGGCTCCCAGCGCGGCCAAACGCGGCAGCTGGTCCGGGCGCACCAACCCGGCATGCTCGATGCGGTGGCGCGCTGCCGCGCGAGGGTGCTCGGCCTGCGCGCGTTCCAGACCCGCCAACGCGAGGTCGACGGCTCGGTCGCCGATGGCGTGCACCGCGAGCTGCCAACCCGCTCGGTGCCCGTCGACCATCTGCTGAACGAGCACGTCCGGGTCCCGGTAGAACTGGCCGCTGTGGTCGAGCCCGACGTACGGCTCGGTCAACGCGGCGGTGCGCGGCATCATGCCGCCGTCGGTCCAGATCTTCAGCGGGCCGATGCTGAGCCGGTCGCCCCCGAAACCGGTGCGCAGGCCCAGATCAAGGGCTCTCGTCACGCCGTCGGCGGGATGCGCGGCGACCTCGTGCAGGGCGTCGGCCGCGATCATCAGCTGCACCCGCAGCGGCAACCTGCCCTGCTCCTGGGCACGCTGATACGCGTCGAGTTCGACCCCGCTGTGACTGATCAGGCCTCCCCCGATGCCCGCTTCGGCGACCGTGGTGATCCCCTCGGCCAGGCACTGCCTGCCCGCCGCCTCGATGGCATCGACCAACTCGTCGAGCGCGTACGGCTGGCGCAGCTCTCGCACCGCTGCCATTCCGCTTTCCGCGAGGACGCCCTGGTGGTGCTCCACGTCCACCGGCAGCATCCGCAGCACGGCACTGCTGACCACGCAGGCGTGGCCGGAGTCGTGCACCACGAACACCTTGCGTCCGCCACCGGCGGCATCCAGTTCGTCAACGGTCAGGTGTCTGCCGAGTGGGCGCTGGTCGTACCCGACGACGTCGAGCCACTCGTCCTGGCCGCGCTCGCCGGCGGCCTTGGCGATGACTCGCAGAACGTCCTCGATCCGCTCGCACGAGCCGATGCTCACGCTGCGCATCCCGGTGCCTGCCCACGCCAGGTGGACGTGCGCATCGATGAACCCGGGCACCACCGTCGCTCCACCGAGATCGACCTCCTGGCGAGCGGGCAGCTCCGTGACCGCGTCGTCAACGCCGACGACGAGGCCGTTCCAGATGCCGACCGTGGTGGCCACCGGGTGCCGCGTATCCATCGTCAGGACCGTGGCGTTGGTCAAGCGAGCATCGAGTTTCCAGGTCACGTGGTTAGAGTAGCCTTACCTAATATTTCGTCGCGGGAGGTGCTAGGTGGAGGCGACGGGACGGTCGGTCCTGCGGTCCGCCATCCATGGTCAGCGCCGTTTCGTCGCAGGCGCCGCCGCGCTCGCCGCCGGTCACCAGGGCTGTGAGGCCCTGGTCCCGGTGATCATCGGGGTGGTCATCGACACCGCCGTCTCCTCCGGCTCGCTCCCGCGACTGTTGACGTGGCTGGGGATTCTGGCCGTCATCTTCCTGGTGCTGTCGCTGGCGTATCGGTTCGCCGAACGCAACGCCCAGCGCGCGGGCGAGCAAGCCGCGCACGAGCTGCGGCTGAAGCTCACTCGTCGGGTTCTGGATCCGCACGGCGGCGCCGACGGGCTGCCGGGCGCGTTGGTCAACATCGCCACCGGCGACGTGAAGCGGGTCGGTGACATGGTTGCCGCGGTGCCGTATGCCTTCGCGGCACTCACCGCATTGACGGTCAGCTCGGTGGTGTTGCTGACCAGCTCGATACCCCTGGGGCTGTTGATCTTGCTGGGCACGCCGCCGGTGCTGTGGCTGACGCACCTGGCCGGTCGCCCGCTCGAGCGGCGCAGCCACCACGAGCAGGAACGAGCGGCCGAGGCGTCCGGGGTGGCCGCCGACCTCGTGGCGGGCCTGCGCGTACTGAAGGGCATCGGAGCGGAGCGGGCCGCGGTGCAGCGCTACCGCCGCACGAGCAGACGATCGCTGAATGCCGCGGTCCGGGCGGCGCGTGCCCACGGCTTGCACAACGGCGCGGTGATGGCCGTGACCGGGGTGTTCCTGGCGCTGATCGCGCTGATCGGAGCGCACCTCGCGCTGGCGGGCAGCATCACCGTCGGCGAGCTGGTGGCTGCCGTCGGCCTCGCCCAGTTCCTGCCGACGCCGTTTCACATGATCACGTACGTCAGCAGTGAGCACGCCAGGGCACGGGCTTCGGCGGAGCGGGTGGCGGAGGTGCTCGAAGCCGGCCCTGCGGTGACACCCGGTGCGGCACGGCTACCCGCGGAGCCGGTCGGTGAGCTGCACTTCGCCGGTGTGAGCCACGGTCCGCTGCGCGCAGTGGAGCTGCGCGTCGAGCCCGGCGAGTTGCTGGGCGTCGCCTGTGATGATCCGGCAGCGGCGAAGGCACTGCTGGAACTGGTCTGCCGGGACGCCGATCCGGAGCAGGGCCGGGTGATGGTGGACGGCGTCCCGATCGACGGCCTGGCACTGTCCGAGCTGCGGCGGGCGGTGCTGGTCGCCGAGCACGATGCCGACTTGTTCGAAGTCAGCGTCCTGGACAACGTCGTGGTGGACGCCGCCCGGAGCGACGCGGCGTCCCGAGCCATCCAGGCGGCCACGGTTGACCTGGTTGCCGAGACGCTGCCGGACGGCCTGCACACGGTGCTGGCCGAGCGGGGCTCGTCGCTGTCCGGTGGTCAGCGGCAGCGCGTGGCCTTGGCGCGTGCTTTGGCCGCGGACCCACCGGTGCTGGTGTTGCACGATCCGACGACGGCGGTCGACCCGGTCACCGAGGCGGCCATCGCGTCCGGCATCGCCGAGCTCCGCAAGTCCCGGACCACGGTTGTCGTCACGACCAGCCCCTCGCTGCTGGCGGCGGCCGACCGGGTCGTCTTCGTGCGCGACGGCGCCATCGCGGGCTCCGGCTCGCACAGTGACCTGGCGAGCGATCCGGACTATCGGGCGGTGGTGTTCTCGTGAGACGCGAGCTGCTTCCCGTCGCCACGCCGGCCCGGACCGCCGCGGTCATCGGTGGCCTGCTGCGGCGGCGGTGGAGGCTCACGGTCACCGCCGGGCTGACTCTCGTCGGCGCGGCGGCGTGCGGCCTGCTCCCGGCTCCCCTGCTGGGCAGCATCGTGGACGTCGTCGCGCAGCAGCGGGATGCCGGGGCGCTGACCTGGCCGATCGTGTTGCTCGTCGTCGTCGCCGGAGCGTATGGCGCCTTGACCGCAGCCGGTATCTCACTGACCGGGCGGCTCGGTGAACACGTCGTGGCGTCCCTTCGCGAACGCTTCGTCGAACGGGCCTTGCACCTGCGGCTCGATGCTGTCGAGCAAGCCGGGTCGGGCGATCTCACCTCGCGGGTCACCAGCGACGTCACGTTAGTGACCAAGGTGGTGCGCGATGCGCTGCCGCAGCTGGCGCACGCCGCGCTGACCATTGCGCTGACCATGGTGGGCCTGGCCGTGTTGGATTGGCGGTTCCTGCTGGCTGCGCTGGTGGCGGCACCGATCCAGGCCTACACCGTGCACTGGTACATGCGCCGGGCCCGCTCGATCTACACCGCGCATCGGACGTCGCTCGGCGCTCTGCAGCACCAGTTGCTGGACACCGTCGGCGGCGCTCGCACGGTCCGGGCGTTTCAGCTGCAGCGCACGCACACCGCCAAGGTCGAGGACTCGTCGCGTGACACGGTCGGGATCGCGCTGCGCGGCGTGCGGCTGCTCACCCAGTTCTTCGGCAGGCTGAACCTGGCCGAGTTCGTCGGGCTGGCCGCGATCCTGGCGATGGGTTTCTGGTTGGTGTCGATCGACGCGGTGAGCCTCGGTACGGCGACCGCGGCCGCGTTGTACTTCCACGGCCTGTTCAACCCGATCAACATCGCGCTCATGCTGGTCGACGACGCGCTCTCGGCCGGCACGAGCCTCAACCGCATCGTCGGCGTCACCGATCTCCCGGCGGCGCCTCAGCCGTCGCGCCGCGGCCAGGCCGCCGACGGATCGGTGAAGTTGTCGAGTGTGTACCACGAGTACGAGCCCGGCCACGAGGTGCTGCACGACGTGGATCTGCAGGTCGCCGAGGGCGAACGGATCGCGTTGGTGGGCGCCAGCGGGGCAGGCAAGTCGACGGTGGCCAAGCTCGTCGCGGGGATTCACCGCCCGACGCGTGGCTCGCTGGCGGTGGGCAGCCTCGATCTTGCCGAGTTCGGATCGCCGACGGCCAACGGGCTGGTCGCACTGGTGAGCCAAGAGGTGCACGTCTTCGCCGGGCCGCTCGCCGAGGATCTTCGCCTGGCACGGCCGGACGCCTCTGACGACGACTTGCGTGCGGCACTGACCACGGTCGGCGCCTGGGAGTGGGTGCAGGCCCTGCCCGAGGGATTGGACACCGTGGTCGGCAACGGAGGCCACCGGCTCAGCACCGCGCAGGCGCAACAACTGGCACTGGCCCGGTTGGTGCTGGCCGACCCGCGGATCGCGATCCTGGACGAGGCCACCGCCGACGCGGGCAGCGCCGGGGCGCGGGCGCTCGAGCAGGCGGCCGATGCGGCGCTGCGCGGCCGGACCGGGCTGATCGTCGCGCACCGGTTGACTCAGGCGGAGGCGGCCGACCGGGTGGTCGTGCTGGACAACGGGCGCGTCGTCGAAGTCGGCACGCACGAGGAGCTGATCTCCCGCGGCGGCCGGTACGCCGAGCTGTGGCAGGCGTGGTCACGCAGCCGGGAAGGCTGACACGACCGGAGAGCCGCCACGGCCGAGAACCACAGCGGTGGCCGCGCGGCCGGAGAGCTGACGCGCCGCGAACTCGTCAGCCGAAGAACTCCGACGCAGCACTCACCCCGGCGGCGAACCTACGCGCGACTCTCAGCCGGAGCGCTGACGCACTACCGATGCCGAGCGCCCCGTGCCCGTGACCGACGGCGTCAGTCCCGATCGGCGGCGACGAGGCTCGCCGGGCGCATGTCCGTCCAGTTCTCCTCCACATAGGCCAGGCACGCGGCCTTGGTCTCGGGACCGAAGACCGACCGCCAGCCGGCCGGGACCTCGGCGAACTCCGGCCACAGGGAGTGCTGGTTCTCGTCGTTCACCAGCACACGGAAACGGCCGTCCTGGTCGTCGAACGGGTTGGTGCTCACGTCTGATCCTCTCCTTCGTGCGGGTCGGTGTGGACGAAGTCGGTCAGCTCGGACAGCGGCCTGCGCGGATCCTCCGCGGCTGTCCGCAGCACGGCCAGCAAGTCGTCCGCCAGCCGCTGCACGGTGTCCGGCTCGAACAAGTCGTCTGCGTAGACCAGGTGGCAGTCGACCGGCCCGGCGCCGCGCGGCTGGTAGAAGCTCAGCGTCAGGTCGGCCTGCAACGCGCCGGTCGGCACCGCCTCGAGCGCACCGATGTCGCCCTCCAGCTCGGCCACGTCCGGCTGCTCGTGCTGGACGAGGAGCACCTGCAGCCCGGTCAAGCCGATCGCCTGCGCCACCTCGTCGAACGGCAGCTCGGCGGCGTCGAGCGCGTCCAGCGTGGTCTCCCGGACGCGGGCCAGCAGCTCGTGGAAGCTGGGATCGCCGCTGGTGTCGGTGCGCAGCAGCACGGTGTTGGCGAAGCAGCCCACCAGGTCGGCCAGCCGGTCGTCCGTCCGCCCGGCAACCAGCGATCCGATCGGCAGGTCCGTGCCGGCGCCCCGCGCGGTGAGCACCGCGGCCAGCGCGGCGTGCAGAATCATGAACATGCTGCTGCCCGTCCGGGCGGCGAGCCGTTCGACGTCGGCGCGCAGGCGCTCGTCCAGCTCGAACGCGGTGAGCGCGGCCCGCCCCACGGTTTCCGGCCTGCGGATCCGATCGGCGGGCAGCCGCAACCGGGGCGGCATGCCGAACAGCTGCTCGAGCCAGTACTCGACCTGCTCGGCGGCACGGCTGTCGAGGGCTTCCGGATCACCGAGCGCGTCGATCTGCCGGCGCGCGTAGTCGCCGTAGGTCGTCGGCAGCGGCGACCAATCGGGCTCCTCCCCGGCCAGCCGAGCCTGGTAGGCGAGGTTCAGATCGCGCAGCAGCGGCACTACCGACCACTCGTCGACACCGGTGTAGTGCAGACACAGCAGGAGCGCCTGCGACCGGTCGGGCCCGGTCAGCAAGGCCGCTCTGATCGGCGGTTCTTCGGTGAGGTCGACCGGCTCGACGGCCAGCTCGGCCACCCGGGCGTCGATGTGCGCGCTGAACTCCTCGGTCAACTCCGGTGGGTCCGTGGCGACGCGGGCCGAGCCGTCCTCGGTGAAGATCGTCCGCAACGGCTCGTGCCGCTGCACCACGTCGGCGAGCGCTCCGGCCAACGCCTCGGCGTCCAGCGGCCAGGCCGAGCGCAACACCAACGCGTGATCGAACTGCTGGTGCCGCTGATGCAACCGCAACGGCCACCGCTGCGCGGGCGCCACCGGAAGCGAGCGTTCCGACATCACCTCGAACCGGTGCAGCTCCGGTTCCGCGGAGCGCTCGCTCGCACTCAGCCTCTCCGCCAATTGCTCCACGGTCGGCGCGTCGAACACGTCGCGGATGGTCAACTCGGCGGACAACCGCGACCGGATGCGGCCGAGCAGCCGCATCGCCGCCATCGAATGCCCGCCGAGGAGGAAGAAGTTGTCGGTGATCCCGACGTCGTCCAGCTCGAGGGTCTCGGCGAACAGCTCGGCCAGCACCCGCTGCTCCGGCGTGCGCGGCGCGACCGAGGAGGTCATGGCCGCCCAGTCCGGCGCCGGGAGTGCGCGCCGATCGAGCTTGCCGTTGGGCGTCAGCGGCAGCGGGCCGTCCAGCGGCACGATCAGCGCGGGAACCATGTACTCCGGCAACTGGGCGGCGACGTGCGCCTGCAACTCGCCGGGCTCGGCCGATCCGTGCACGTAGGCGACCAGGCGCACCAGGTCACCGTTGGCGTCGGCGACCACCGCGGCCTGTCGGACCTCGGAATGGCTGGTCAGCACGGCTTCGATCTCGCCGAGCTCGACGCGGAAACCACGCACCTTGATCTGCGAGTCGACCCGGCCGAAGAACTCGAGCGTGCCGTCCGACCGCCACCGGGCCCGGTCACCCGTGCGGTACATGCGAGCGCCGGGTGCTCCGAACGGGTCGGGCACGAATCGCTCCGCGGTCAGCCCCGGCCTGCCCAGGTAGCCCCGCGCCAGCCCGCGACCGCCGACATACAGCTCGCCGACCACCCCGGGCGGCACCGGCCGCAGCGCCGAATCCAGCACGTAACAGCGGGTATTCGGGTCGGGCACGCCGATCGGTACCGGCCCGGTGAAGCCGGGCTCCGGATGCCACAACGTGGAGTTCACCGTGGCTTCGGTGAGGCCGTAGGCGGCGATGAGGTTGGTGCGCGGGTGGCGCGCGAACAACTCCGGCGGCACGGTCTCGGTACCGACCAGGCATGTCGCGCCCGCCGGCAGCTCGCACTCCGGCGGCAGCGCGGACACCAGCGACGGCGGCAGGATCATGTGCGTGATCGCGTGCTCGTCGAGAAATTCCGTCAGCTGCGGGCCCGCGACCCGAGCCTGGTCGGAGATCAGCACCAGGCGCCCGCCGTACCCCAGCGCCATACACAACTCGAACACCGCGACGTCGAACCCGATGGAGGCGAACTGCAGCACGTGCGCGTCACGCCGCAAGCCCATCCGGTCGACCGCGGTCGCGATCAAGCTGCCGATGCCCTCGTGCGAGACGACGACGCCCTTCGGTTTGCCGGTCGAGCCGGACGTGTAGATGACGTACGCCGCTTGATGCTGATGCACCCGGAGCTCGATCGGCCGGTCATCCAGCGTGGCCAGCTCCGCGGCGACCCGCGGCTCGTCCAGCACCACCGGCAGAACGTCGGGCACCGCGGGCAGCTTGCCTTCCGCTTGTTCGGTGGTCAGCACCACGGTGGCCGACGAATCGGACAGCATGTACGCCAGCCGGTCCGCCGGTTGTGCCAGATCGAGCGGCAGGTAGGCGGCGCCGACCTTGAGCGTGCCGAGGATCGCCGCGACTTGGTCGACCGACCGTGGGATGGCGATGCCGACCACGCTCTCCGCACCGACCGACCGCGCGGCCAATAGCCGGGCGATCCGGTTCGCGCGCGCGTCCAGGTCGCGGTAGGTGTACTCGTGCCCGCCGTCCACCACGGCCACGGCGTCGGGCTGCTCGGCCACCAAGCGCGCGAACAGCTCGGGCAAGGTGGCCTCGTCGACCTCGCGAGCCGTGTCGTTGAACGCCTCCAGCACGCGCTCGGCCTCGTCCCCGACGAGCACGTCCACCGAGTCGATGGACCGATCGGGGTCGGCGACGAGCGCCGCCAGCACGGTCTGCAGGCGCCTGCCGAGCAACGCGATCGTTTCGTGGTCGAACAGCTCGGTGGCGAACTCCACCGTGCAGCTCATCCCGGCTCCGAGCACCTCGGCGAAGCTGAACACCAGGTCGAACTTCGCCGTGCGGGCATCGGACTCGACCGGCTCCGCGGTCAATCCGGGCAGCGTGAACGCCTGGTCGGTTTCCCTGGCGTGGTAGCCGACCATCACCTGGAACAGCGGGTTCCGGCCCGGGCTGCGCGGCGGATTGACCCGCTCCACGACCCACTCGAACGGCACGTCGGCATGGGAGAACGCCGCCAGATCGAGGTCCTTGACCCGCGCGAGCAGCTCGCGGAAGCTCGGCCCGCCCGACGTGTCGGTCCGCAGCACCAGGGTGTTCACGAAGAAGCCGACAAGATCGTCCAACGCGTCGTCGGTGCGTCCCGCGATCGGCGCGCCGAGCGGGAGGTCGTCGCCCGCGCCCAGTCTGGTCAACAACGCCGCCACAGCGGTGTGCACGAGCATGAACATGCTGGTGCCGGTCTCGCTGCCGAGGCGCTTGAGCCCGCGGTAGACCTCCGGGTCGATCTCGACCGTGTGCTCGGCGCCTGCGAAAGACGGCCGAGCGGGCCGCGGCCGGTCGGTCGGCAGGCTCAGCTCGTCCGGCGCGCCGTCCAGCGTGCGCTGCCAGAAGTCCAGCTGGCGGGCAGCCCTGCTCTGCGGATCGTCCGAGTCCCCGAGCAGCTCCTGGTGCCAGAGCGTGTAGTCGCCGTACTGCACCGGCAACGGCTCCCAACTCGGCTCGTTGCCTGCGGACCGCGCGGCATAAGCGGTGGCCAGGTCACGCAGGAACGGCCGGTCGGACCACTCGTCGGTGGTGATGTGGTGCAGCACGACGGCCAGCACGTGCTCTTCCTCGCCCGCCGGGAAGACCGTGGCACGCAGCGGTAGCTCGGTGGCCAGATCGAACGGCCGGTGCAGCTCGTCGGCGATGGCTTCCGGCGCCGCGTCGTCGGCCACGCGCAGCGTCGGCCGCGCCTCGTCGGCATCGAGAATTCGCTGGTAGAGCACACCTTCGCGGTCCACGAACAGCGTGCGCAGCGACTCGTGCCGCCGCACGACGTCCGTCAACGCGGCACGGAGCGCCGCGATGTCCAGCCGGCCACGCAGCTTGGTCAACAACGGGAAGTTGTAGGCCGCCGAGTCCTTCTCCAGGTTCTGGATCAGCCAGAGCCGTTGCTGCGCGGCGGACGCGGGCAGCTCGGCCGGGCGCGACCGGGGACGTAGCGGTGGTCGCTCATCCGTCCCGCCGTCGAGGCGCCGGGTCAGCTCGGCGACGGTCGGCGCCTCGAACAGGTCGCGGATGGCCAAATGCACCCCGAGCACGCTGCGAGCGCGCGCGATCAGTCGCGTCGCCAGTAGCGAGTGCCCGCCCAGGTCGAAGAATCCGTCGTCCAGGCCGACGCTGCCGTCCGGCAGGTCGAGGGTCTGCTCGAACAGGCGGCACAGGGCGCGTTCTTGCTCGGTTCGTGGCCGGCGCCGCTCGGCCGAGGTGAACGCCGGCTCCGGCAGCGCGGCCACGTCGAGTTTGCCGTTGACCGTGAGCGGGATCGTCTCGACCGGGACCAACGCCGAAGGCACCATGTAGTCCGGCAGTCGCTGTTTGAGGTAATCCCGCAGGTCATCGGCCTGGCCGGTAAGCACGACGTAGCCGACGAGCCGCTTGGCGTGGCCGCTGCCGCGCGGGACCACCACCGCCTGGCTGACCGCGGGATGCTCGGCGAGCACACTGGCGATCTCCCCCGGCTCCACCCGGTAGCCGCGCACCTTGACCTGGTCGTCGGTGCGGCCGAGGAAGTCGATGTTGCCGTCCGGTCGCACCAGCACGAGGTCGCCGGTGCGGTACATGCGCGAGCCGGGCTCACCGAACGGGTCGGCGACGAACCGTTCCGCGGTCAGCCCCGGCCGGTTCAGGTAGCCGCGTGCCAATCCGACGCCCGCGATGTAGAGCTCGCCCGGGCAGCCCGGGGGCACCGGGCGCAGGGCCGCGTCGAGCACGTAGGCACGGGTGTTGAGGATCGGCTTGCCGACGGTCGGTGTGGCGCTTTCCGCGGTGGAGGCGCCGAGCGTGTTGATGGTGTACTCGGTCGGCCCGTAGAGGTTGTAGCCGTAGGTGTGCTCGGTCGCCCGCAGCGTCGACCACACCGAATCCGGCACTGCCTCGCCGCCCAGCAGCACCAGCGGAGGCCGGTGTGCTTGTGGCCCGGACTCCAGCAAGCCCTCCTCGATCAACAGCTGGGCGTACGTGGGCGTCACGTTCACCACGTCGATGCGGTGTTCGTTGCAGTAGGCAACCAAGGCTTGGGCGTCCCGGCGCAGTTGCTCGTCGCAGACGTGCACCTCGTGGCCCTCGACCAGCCAGAGCAGCTCTTCCCACGACATGTCGAAGGCGAACGACACGGTGTGCGCGATCCGCATGCGACGACCGCCCGCCGAGGCAATTGCCGGGCCGAAGATCTCCACCTGGTGGTTGAGCTGCATGTTCGTCAGCCCGCGGTACGGCGTGACCACGCCCTTCGGCCGCCCGGTGGAACCGGAGGTGTAGATGACGTACGCCGGGTATTCCAGCCTGTTCGGCACGCCCGGAGCGAATGCCGGATTGTCCTGCTGGGTGATGGGCGAGCTGGAACAGCGATCCAGCAAGCCGGGCTCGTCGAGGCAGATCGCGTCCTCGGTGAGCCCGACGTCCGAGGTCGACAGCACGCACTGCGGCCGCGCGTCGGCGAGCATCTCGCGCAGCCGGTCGTGCGGGTGGTCCAGGTCGAGCGGCAGATAGGCAGCGCCGGTCCGCAGTACCGCGAACAGCGCCACCACCATGTCCAGCGATCGGCCGAGTGCCAGGCCGACGATGCGCTCCGGACCTGCGCCGTGCGCCAGCAGGAGCCGGGCGAGCTGGTTGATGCGGGCGTCCAGCTCCCGGTAGGTCAGGCGGTGCTCACCGAACACCACGGCGATCTCGTCCGGGGTCCGGGCCGCTTGCGCGGCGAGCAGGTCCGCGACCGTCGCGTCCGGGAGCGGCCGCTCGCTCGAAACCAGTGGCTTCGCCTCGCCGGGCAGCGCCGCAGGCAGCCTGCCCACCGGTGCCTCCGGACTCTCGACCATGCGCTCCAGCACGGAGAGGTAGCGCTGCACGATCCGGTGCGCCTCGCCCTCGGCGAAGACGTCCGGCCGGTACGACAGCGTCACCAGCGTCTGCTCGTCCGGGGTGATGATCATGGTGAGCGGGTAGTGCGTGGCGTCGATGTTGGAGAAGTCGTCGATGCCGTAGGTCTCGCGCAGCTCGCGGAGCTCCTGCTCACCGCCACCGGGTCGATGCACGAACACGGTGTCGAACAGCACCCGGTGCCCGGACTCCGCCTGCACCGTGCCCAGCCCGAGGTACTCGTACGGCATGACGGCGGCGCGCTCCTGCTGGTAGCGGCGCAGCATGTCGGCAACGGGCTCCGCCGGGTTCACCCGCACCCGGGCGGGCACCGTGTTGACGTACATGCCGATGGTCGATTCGACGTTCGGGATCGCCGCCGGGCGGCCGGCGGTCGCCATCCCGAACACCACGTCCGACGAGCCGGTCATGACCGACAGGACGTGCGCCCATGTGGTGGCGTACAGCGCGTTCGGCGTGACCCCGATGGACCGGGCCACCGCGGTGACCCGCTCGGTCAAGCCCGGCTCCAGTCGCACGTCGATGTTCTCCGGCAAGCAGGTCGCGCTGCTCTGCTCAGCGACCAACGTCGGCTCGTCAAGTCCGGCCAACGCCTCCCGCCACGCCGCAACCGCGGCTTCGGTGTCCTGGCCGTCCAGCCATTCCAGGTAGTCGCGGTAGCTGCCCGGGGCCTCGGCAGGCACCGTCTGCTCGCCGTCGGCGGCGTAGTGGGCGAACAGCTGACGCATGAACAGCATCGCGGACGGGCCATCCCAGGCGATCATGTGCCCGGACAGCACCAGCCGGTCGCGCTCCGGCAGCCGCAGCACGGTCACCCGGCACAGCGGCGGCTCGTCCAGGGCGAACCGCCTCGTCCGGTCCTCCGCCAAGAACGCCTCGGCCTGACGCTGCTGCTCCGCCCGGTCGAGATCGCTCAGGTCGAGCAGCGTCAGCGGCACGGGTGGCTCTTCGACGATGAACTGCACCGGGCGGGAGACTCCCCGGCTGGTGAACCCGGCGCGCAGCGCCGCATTGCGCTGCATCACCACGGACAGCGCAGCGCGCATCCGCTCCATGTCGACCCGCCACGACAGGTCGAACACCGACTGCGACGTGTAGACGTCCAGTTCTTCGGTGTCGTAGCTGGCCAGGAAGAACAGGCCTTCCTGCAGCGGCGCGAGCGGCAGGATGTCCGACACCCGGCGCTCGGCCGTGATGCGGTCGATCTCGTCCTGCTCCAGCTGAACCAGCGGGAAGTCCGACGGTGTGTAGCCGCGGCCGGGGCCCGGCAGGTCGTGCGTCGCCAGCTCGGTGAGGGCCTGCTGCCATGCCTGCTGGAACTCGGCGATGTCGTCGTCGGTGAGCAGCTCGCCGGGCCAGGACAGCAACGCCTCCAGCCTGCCGTCGCCCTGGACCGCGGTGTTGATCTCCAGTGCGTGGCCCAGCGGCGTGCGCGGGTCGTTGCCGTGGCCCAGCGGCTCGGTCTCCGTCACCGGTGAGAAGTCCCCGCCGGAGTCGCTGTCGAGCGAGAAGCGGCCGAGGAAGTTGAACAGCACCTGGGCGCCGCCGCTTCCACCGATGCGGTCCCGCGTGGCCGCTCGAACGGCTTCCTTCACGCGCTTGACCGCGCGCTGCGGGTCGTTCCCGCCCGGGTCGAGGCGCACGGTGTGCAGACTGGTGAACCACCCGACGGTGCGGGTCAAATCGACCGTGGTTCCGGCCTGCCGGGCGATGTCTTCCTCGCGGCCGTGGCCTTCGAGGTCGACCAGTACCGGCTGGTCGGCCCACCGCCACCGCTGCAAGGCCACGGCCAAGGCGGTCAGCAGGACATCGTTGGCGGTCCCGTGGTAGGCGGCCGCAACGTCGCCCAGCAGGCGGCTGGTGGCGTCCGCGGCCAGGCTGATCGTTGCCGTGCGGAGGGTGGCCGCGACGTCGCGGGTGGGGTCGAGCGGCGGCAGCGGCCCCTGCTGGACTTCTCCCTGCTCCGGCAATCGCCCATCGGCCAGTACCTGCGACCAACGCCGGAACGATGTCGGTACCGGCGGGAGTTCGACCGGCTGCCCCGCGCTCAGCTGCCGCCACCCGGTGGCCAGGTCGTCGCACAGGATTCGCCAGGACACCGCGTCGACCGCGAGGTGATGGGCCACCAGCATCAACCGGCCGGGCTGCCACACCGCGCGGAGCATGACGCCGTCCTCCGGGCGCAGACTCGCAGCCACCGCCGCCGGGTCCCAGACCTCGTCCCGCTCCCAGACGTCGGTGGCTCGTACCGAGCCGGGCTGCGGAACGTGCAAGCTCCACTCGTTACCGCGGACAAGTCGTGCCCGCAGCATGTCGTGCCGGTCGAGCAACGCTTGCACCAGCTTCTCGACGTCGGCGCGGCCGAGCTCGCGGGGAATCCGCAGCGTGACGGACTGAAAGAAGCGGTCGACCGGGGCGTCGCCTGCTACCCGCGCGAGCCAGCGGATGATCGGCGTGGCCGGCACGTCGCCGGTGCCGTCGTCCGGCGTCACCGCCTCCGTCCCCGATCTCCCTGCCACTTTCGCCAGCGCTGCGGCTGTGCGCTGCTGGAAGACGTCGCGCGGGGTGAGAACAAGATCGTGCTCACGGGCGCGCCGGGCGACGGTGATCGACTGGATGCTGTCGCCGCCCAGTGCGAAGAAGTCTTCGTCGGGCCCGACTTCGGGCAGCCCGAGCACGTCGGCGTAGATCTGGCACAGCACGCGGGCACGTGGATCGGCCGCCTCGGCGACGGCTTCCCGGGTGATCTCCGGAGCAGGCAAGGCCTTCCGGTCGACTTTGCCCGCGGGGGTCAACGGGAACTCGTCGAGCACCAGCACGTGGTGCGGGACCACGGCGGCAGGCAGCGCGCGTGACAGGTGAGCGCGCAGCTCGGCCGGCTGCACATCGGCGCCGGTCACGTAGGCCACGAGCAGCATGACACCGCGCTCGTCCGGCCGCGCCTCGACCACGGCGTCCGTGACGCCGTCGGCCTCTCGCAGGACGGACTCGATCTCGCCCAGTTCGACGCGGTTGCCGCGGACCTTGACCTGGTGGTCGACGCGACCCACATAGGTCAGCACCGCGGCCTCGCCGTGCCGATCCCAGCGCACCAGGTCGCCCGTCCGATACATCCGCGACCCTGGTGGCCCGAACGGATCGGCCACGAAGCGCTCCGCCGTCAGCCCTGGCTTGCCGTGGTAGCCGCGGGCGAGCTGCGCACCCGCGATGTACAGCTCCCCTGGCTGGCCAGCGGGTACGGGGCGCAGGGCAGCGTCGAGCACTCGGAACGCGGTGTTGTGCACCGGCACCCCGATCGGGATGCTGCCACTGATCTCCTCCGGCACGCGCCACGAGGACACCTGCACGGTGGCCTCGGTCGGACCGTAGGTGTTGTGCATTTCCACACCGGTCAGCTCGCGCCAGCGCGCGGCGAGCCGAGCGGTGAGTTCTTCGCCGCCCGACAGCGCGACGCGCAGCGAGCGCCACCACGGCTGCTCCGCCGCGTGGTCGACCAGCGCCCGATACAGCGACGGCACCAGGTCCATGAAGGTCACGCCGGCCGTCCGCACCAGCTCGGTGAGATAGTCCAGATCGGTCTGGCCGCCGGGCCGCGCGACCACCACCGTCGCCCCGGCGACCAGTGTGGCCAGGACTTCCTCGATCGACGGGTCGAAGCTGGCCGAGCACTGGTGCAGCACGGTGTCGTCGGGGCCGAGCCCGAAGTGTTCGACCACCCACGTCAGCTGGCTGATCAGCGCGGCATGGTTGATCACCACGCCTTTCGGGCGCCCGGTCGAACCCGAGGTGTACATCAGGTACGCGGCGTCGGCGCCACGCAGGGCCACTGGCGTCGCCGGTTCGGCGGTCAGCGAGCGCAGGTCATCCGGCGTCAGCTCAACTCGGGCGCCCGAGTCCTGCAGCATGAACCGCCGCCGATCGGCCGGGTACTCCGGATCGACCGGCAGGTAGACACCGCCGGACATCAGCACGCCGAGCATCGCCACGACGGACTCCGCCGAGCGCGGCACGGACACCGCGACCACGCTCTCCGCGCCGACTCCGCGCGAGCGCAGCATGCCCGCCACGCGCGCCGCCCGATCGGCCAGTTCGGCGTAGCTCAGCTCGCCGTCGTCGGAGCGGACCGCCGTGGCCTGCGGCCGACGCTCGGCCTGGGCCAGGAATGCCTCGACGACGGTTGCCTCGCCGTGGTCTCGGTTCTCCCCGGACATCCCGGCGACGGCCTGGCGCCGAGCCGCGTCCGCGAGCAGGTCGACCTGACCCACGCGGCGATCAGGGTCGGCGGCGAATTGCCGCAGCACGTGCTCCAGCGCCGACCCGACGGCGCGTGCCCGGCGCTCCTCGAGCCGCTGTGGGTCGTGGTTGATCTCCAGGCGGAGCGTCTCGCCCGGCAACACGGTCACCGTGAACGGATAGTGGCCGGATTCCACGAAGCGGACGTCGGCGATCTCCACCGTGCCCGAGGGGTCACGGACCTCGTCGGGCATCGGGTAGTTCTCCACCACCACGAGCGTGTCGAAAAGGTCCCCGTCGGCCCCGGCCAACCGCTGCAACTCCCCTAAGCCAAGATGCTGGTGGCCGAGCAACTCGGCCTGCGCGCTCTGCAGCTGCGCGGCCAGGTGGGCGAACGGTTGTCCGGGGTCGGTCTGGACCCGCACCGGCACGGTGTTGACGAAGAGCCCGACCATCGACTCGATCCCCGGCACGCCTGCGGCACGTCCGGACACCGTGCTGCCGAACACCACGTCGGTCCGGCCGGTCAGCCTGCCGAGCACCACGCCCCACGCGGCCTGCACGACCGTGCTGAGGGTGAGGCCGCGTTCTCGGGCTCGTGCCTGCAGTGCCCGGCTGACGTCCGCGGGGAGGTCGATGACGAGGTGGCCAGTCGCCTCGGCAGGATCCGTGCCTGCGGGCGCCAGCAGGGTCGCTCCCGGCAAGCCGTCGAGCACACGACGCCAAGCGCGCCGCGCCACCTCGTCGTCCTGATCGCTCAGCCACGCGAGGTAGTCGCGGTACGACGGGGCGGGTGGCAGCTGCTGCTGCTCGCCCTCCGGGGCGTAGGAGGCGAGCAGATCGGAGAGCATAAGCGGCACTGACCAGCCGTCGGCCACGATGTGGTGCACGGTCAGGATCAGGTGCCCGCCGCCCTGGCCGGGGACGTACGCCGCGCGCAACAACGGCGGCTTCGCCAGATCGAACAGGCCACGCCGCTCGGCGTCGGCGACCGCATCGACCGGACCACTGGCCACCCGCCACGGGACGGTGACCGACGCAGCGATCACCTGAACCAGCCGCCCGTCGGCGAGCTGCCGGAAACAGGCGCGCAGCGGGGAGTGCCGTCGCACCATCGCCTGGACGGCACGGTGGAGCGCAGCCGCGTCGACCTCGCCGCGCAGAGCGACGATCTGCTGCACCACGTAGGTGTCGTGGTCGTCGACATGCGCGTGGAAGTAGAAGCCTTCCTGCAGCGGGGTCAGCGGCAGCAGGTCCTCGACCTCGAACTCGGTGGTGAGCTGGTCGACCTCGTGCTGCTCGAGGGCAACCAGCGGGAAGTCGGACGGGGTGTGACCGTTGTCGACCTCCAGGACGGCCAGCTCACCGAGCACGTGCTGCCAGTGCTGCGCGAACTCGGCCACCTCGTCCTCGGCGAGCAGCCGAGCGGGCCACGACACGGTGGCTTCCAGCCGGCCCGCCCGCACGATCGCGTTGACCTCCAGCAGGTGGGACAGCGGCATGCGCGGGTCTCGGCCGTAGCCGAGCGGCGTATCGGACGCCGGACCGAAGTCTCCGCCCGCACCGCCGAACCGACCGAGGTAGTTGAACAGCACCTGCCCGCCGCCCGGCGTGCCGAGCAAGCCCTCGTGCTCGACGGCCCGCAGCGACTCCTTGACCCGTTTCACCGCGCCCGCCAGGTCGTCACCCGCCTCGAGGCGCACGGTGTTCATGCTGGTGAACCAGCCGACGGTGCGGGTCAGATCCACCGGCTCGCCCCACAGCTGCCGAGCAACCTGTTCGTGCCGCCCGTGGCTCTCGCGGTCGACGAACACAGGACCGTCGGCGCCCCGCCACCGGTTCACCGCCACCGCCACCGCGGCCAGCAGCACGTCGTCCACCACGCCGTGGAACGCCGCGGGCAGCCGATTCAGCACCGCTTCGGTGACGTCGGCGGGCAGGCTCACCGTCAGCGCGCGCTCGGTCTCCGCGGTGTCCCGCTCGGGGTCCAATTCCCTGCCCACCAGTAAAGGCGGCGTATCGGCTCTGGTCTCAGCAGGCCCGGCAGCGATCAGCCGCGCCCAACGCCGGAACGACGTCGGCACCGGCGGCAAGGAGATCGGCTCGCCCGCGCTCAGCTGCCGCCACCCGGCGGCCAGGTCGTCGCACAGAATGCGCCAGGACACCCCGTCGATCACCAGGTGATTGATCACCAGCAGCAGCCGTCCGGGGCGCCACGCGCCGCGCAGCATGACGCCCTCTTCCGGCCGGAGCCGGGCCGCCAACGCGGCGGGATCGACGTCGCCTTCCTCGAGGAGTTCCGCCGCCGACACCGCACCCGGCCCGGGCACGTCCAGAGTCCAGGACTCACCGCGAGTCAGCCGAGCGCGCAGCATGTCGTGCCGGTCCAGCAGGGCCTGCACCAGTTGGACGGCGTCGTCGAAGCCGACCTCGAGGGGAAGCCGCAGCAGCATCGACTGGTGGAAGCCGTCGACCGAGGACTCGCCCACGGTGCGCGCGAGCCAGCTGATGACCGGGGTCGCGGGCACAGCACCGACCCCGTCGCCGGACGACTCCGGCAGTCGCGTGGTCACCTCGCTGACGGCGGCCAACGCGGCGACCGTCCGGTGCTGGAACACGTCCCGTGGCGTGAAGTGCACACCGCGTTCCCGAGCACGGTTGACCAGCGAGATCGCCACGATGCTGTCGCCGCCCAGCTCGAAGAAGCTGTCGTGCACGCCGACCGACGGCAAGCCGAGCACCTCGGCGAACAGCTCCGCCAGCAGCGCCTCGAGCGGCGAACTCGGCGCATCCGAACCGGCCAGCTCCGTCCACCGCGGCTCCGGCAACGCCTTGGTGTCGAGCTTGCCGTTCGGGGTCAGCGGCAGCGGGGAGTCCAACACCACGAACGCCGACGGCACCAGGTGGTCCGGCAACCGCTCGGCGAGCCGCGCCCGCACCTCCGCCACGTCGACCTGGCCGGAGAGATGGGCGACCAGCCGCTTGACCCCGCGGTGGTCCTCCCGGACACCCACCGCGGCCTGCGCCACCCCCGGGCAGGCCAGCAGGGCGCTTTCCACCTCGCCCGGTTCGATCCGGTGACCCCGGATCTTCAGCTGGGCGTCGGTCCGGCCGAGGAACTCCAGCGTGCCGTCGGCGGCCCAGCGCACCCGGTCACCGGTGCGGTACATCCGCGACCCGGGCGGCCCGAACGGATCGGCCACGAACCGCTCCGCGGTCATCCCCGGCTGCCGCAGGTAGCCGCGGGCCAGGCCTCGACCGCCGACATACAGCTCACCCTCGACCCCGACCGGCACCGGCTGCAGCGCCGAGTCCAGCACGTAGCAGCGGGTGTTCGGATCCGGCACTCCGATCGGCGGATTCCCCGGCCGCTGCGGGTCGGCAAGCCACAGCGTGGAGTTCACGCTGGCCTCGGTCAGCCCGTAGGCCACCACGACCCGCAACCGGCCCACCCACCGCGCGATCAGCTCGGCGGGCACGGCCTCGGTGCCCACGACCAGCACCGCACCCTCGGGCAGCGGGGCGTCCTCCGGCAACGCGGCCACCAGCGACGGCGGCAAGATCATGTGGGTGGCCCGGTGCTCGTGCAGGTAATCGGTCAGGGCACGCCCGGCGACCCGCCGCTCGGTGGGCACCAGGATGGCCGTGCCACCGACGCACAGCGACATGATCAGGTCCCACACGGCGACGTCGAACCCGATCGAGGCGAACTGCACCATCCGTGACTGCGCGGTGACCCCGAGCCGCTCGGTCGCGGTGGCGATCAGGCTGCCGACTCCGTCGTGCGTCACCACGACACCCTTGGGACGACCGGTGGAGCCGGAGGTGTAGATGACATACGCCGGGTCCTGCAGCCGCACCGGCACGTCGGGGTTCTTGCCGTCGAAGGCCGCCAGGGCGTCGACCACCTGCTCGTCGTCGATCACCAGGCACGCGAGCCCGCCGACCTCCGGTAAGTGTTCGACGAGCTCGCGATTGGTCAGCACCGTGCGAGCACCGGCGTCGTCGAGGACGTACGCCAGCCGTTCGGCGGGGTGGTCGGTATCCAGCGGCAGGTAGGCCGCGCCTGCCTTCAACACCGCGAGCAGCGCGATCACCAGCTCGGCCGAGCGGGGCAACGCCAGCGCGACGACGTCCTCACTGCCGATCCCGCGGGCGATCAGCAGCCCGGCGAGCCGGTTGGCCGCGTTGTTCAGCTCGGCGTACGTCAGCCGCCTGCCTTCGCAGACCAATGCCTCGGCGTCCGGTGAGCGCTCCACCTGCGCCTCGAACGCGGCCGGCCACGTGACGTCGGCAGCCGGATACTCGGCCGCACCGAGCGTCTCGATCAGGTGCTCACGCTCGGCCCGGGGCACCAGCTCCCACTGAGCGAGGGGACGCTCCGGCGCGGCGATCAGACCGTCGAGGGTCGCCAGCAGCCGGTCCCGGTGCTCGGCGAGCGCACGCTCGTCCACCACCGCGGCATCGGCGTCCAAATCCACCCGCAGCCCGGCCTCGTGCCTGTCGGTGACCGTGATCGTCAGATCGTTCAGCGGGCCGAGCCACAGCGGATCCCACGCCAGCTCCAGGTCGCCGAAGACGGGCTCGACGAACGGCAGCACGTTGACCGTCGGGCCGATCAGGTCGACCACGCCGTCCTGCCCGCCCAGCTCCTTACCCAGCTCCTCGCCGCGATAGCGAACGTGCGGCCGCACGGCGCGCACCGCCGCATCCGTCGCCCGGACCAGCTCGGCACCGGTCATCTCGGGCCGCACGGCCAGCCGCAGCGGTACCACGTTCGAGGCCATGCCAGGAACGGCCCGCTGCGGCTCGGTCAGCCGCGCGGTGACCGGCAACCCCACCGTCACGTCGACCGCGCCGGTGCGGCGATGCACATAGGCGGCGACCGCGGCGATCATCACCCGCGACGGACGGACCCCGGCCCGCTCCGCCGCCGACCGCACCACCGCCGAGCGCTCTGCGTCCAGCACCACCGAGGTGCGCAGGCCACGACGCACCGCACGCTCACCGCGCGGGACCAGCCGCGCCGGCTCCCCGACGCCGGAGACGTACTCATGCCAGAACCGCTGGTCAGCAACGAAATCCTCGGACGACCGGTACCGCTCGTCCTCCTCGTGCAGCCGCTGCACCGCCCATTCGGGGGCCGGGCCGGCGCTGTCCGGATCCGTGTACAGCGCGCCCGCCCGCATGGTCAGCAAGCCGGCGCCGTAGGCGTCGATCAGGATGTGGTGATAGCGCTGGTACCAGATCACCCAGTCGTCGGCCAGCCGCAGCAGGGCGTGCCGGAACAGCGGTGGCCGGGCCAGATCCACCGGCTCGTTCTGATCCCGCCGCATCAGTTCCGTGGCCGCCGAGGGCGGATCGTCCATCGCGCGCAAGTCGACCACGTCGACCGAAATCGGCAGCCGGGCAGGCACCAGCCGCGGCTCGTCGACCGTCCCGGTCAGCCGCTGGTGCAGGCAGTCCGCCTCCGCGACCGCCTGCTCGGCCGCGGCCCGCAGCCGGTCGACATCCACCGGGCCGCGCACGTCCAGCCGGAACGCGATGTTGTACATCGGGTTGTCCGGCTCGAGGTGCTGAGCCAGCCAGATCCCGGTCTGCGCGCCGGTGAGGGGCAGACCGGCACGCTCCGGCCGATCATCGAACATGAGAGCCTCTCCTGCCTTCTTACCGACTCGGCCGCGCCGCGCAGCGGGCAGCACGAAACGACGGTCATCCCATCGAACGATGCGGTGGCGGTCAGCGGGTGCCCGCCGTGCTGAGCACACTCTGACGAGAACTCATCCGGTGCACCAGCGATTGCACGATCTCCCCCGCCCGCACGGCGTTGTTGGACAGCAGCGACGAGGTGATCCCGTGCGTGTGCTCGGTGCTACCGCCTTGCAGGTATATCGCAGGGGTCAGACATTCATCGGTCACCACGCGATAGTCGCGCGCCACTCGCAGCCTGCCGCACTCGTCCCGGTGACAGCGCCGGGCCAGATCCCCCAGCAACGGCAACGAATCGTCGCACCGATAACCGGTGGCGAAGACGGCCGCGTCGACGTCGAGCACCGTGCGCTCACCGGTGAGCATCGACTCCACGGTCACCAACGCGCCCCGCCCGGTGTCCACCACGTCGACGGTGCGGCTGGCGTTGAACCACCGCAGCCGTTGGTTGCCGAGCACCTTCTCCCGATAGGACCGCCGGTACAACTCCTCGATCAGGTCCAGATCGACCACCGAGTAGTTGGTGTTGGCGTGGTAGTCCATCAACTTGCGCTTCATCGGCTCGGGGGCGTAGTAGAACTCGTCCACCGTCGCCGGGTCGAAGATCCGGTTGGCCAGCGGGCTGTCGTCGGCCGGGCTCATCCCGTAGCGGGAGAACACCGAGCACACCTCGGCGGTCGGGAACTTCTCGTGCAGGAACGCGGTGACCTCGGCCGCGCTCTGGCCGGCGCCGACCACGACGAACCGTTTGGCGTCGTCGGCGTCGATGCCGTCCACCTGGTGCAGCAGCTCGCTGCTGTGCCAGATGCGCTCCCCGCGGGCCACACCGTGCGGCAGCGTCGGGATCAGCCCGGTGGCCAGCACCAGATTCCGGGCCCGGTAGACGTCGCCGGCGCTGGTGACGACGTCCAGGTAGGCGATCTCGCCGTCCTGCTCCACCGGCCGCACCGCGGTGACTTCCCGGCCGTAGGCGACCTGGTCGGCGACCGCTTCGGCGCACCAGCGGAAGTAGTCGTTGAACTCCACCCGCAGCGGGAACAGGCTTTTGTGGTTGACGAAGTCGACCAGCCGGTCGTGCGCATGCAGATAGGACAGGAAACTGAACCGGCTGGCCGGATTGCGCAACGTGACCAGGTCCTTGAGGAACGACACCTGCATCGTGGCGTCGTCGATCAGCATCCCGCTGTGCCAGGCGAAGGACTCCTGCCGCTCCAGGAAGTGGGCGGTGAGCACCGGGTCTTCGGGCCGGCGTTGCTCGTCGTACTCGGCGAGCGCGATGGCCAGCGCCAAGTTGGCCGGGCCGAAACCCACTCCGACGAGGTCGTACACAGGCACAGTAGGTGACATATCAAGTCCGCTCCGTAGCCGGTCCGCTCAACGGAGGTTACCCTAACCTAAGTTAGGCTAGCCTTCATTACGGCGAACGGGGTGACGTTGATCTCCCCACCCTGCGCCACGCCCTGACCAGCACAAACAAGGAGGACCGCCGATGCGGATCGTCATGTTCGGGTACCAGACGTGGGGGCATCGCACGCTGCGCGCCCTACTGGACTCCGAGCACGAAGTGGCGTTGGTGGTCACCCACCCCGCGTCCGACCACGCCTACGAGAAGATCTGGTCGGACTCGGTGGCGGACCTGGCGGCGGAGCACGGCGTGGAGGTCGTCCTGCGGAATCGCCCGGACGACGACGAGCTGTTCGGCAAGCTCAAGGAGATCGACCCGGATCTGATCGTGGCCAACAACTGGCGCACGTGGATCCCGCCGCACGTGTTCGAGCTGCCCCGGTTCGGCACGCTCAACGTGCACGATTCGTTGCTGCCCGCCTATGCGGGCTTCTCCCCCATCATCTGGGCGCTGCTCAACGGGGAGAAGCAGGTCGGCGTCACCGCGCACATGATGAACGAGGAGCTGGACGCGGGCGACATCGTCGTGCAGAAGGCGATCGACGTCGGCCCTCGGGACACCGCGACGGACCTGTTCCACCGCACCGTGGACCTGATCGAGCCGGTGGTCGGCGAAGCGCTCGACTTCATCGCGTCCGGCCGCCGCGACTTCGTCCCGCAGGATCGGTCCAAAGCGAGCTTCTTCCACAAGCGCTCGATCGAGGACAGCCGGATCGACTGGACCTGGCCCGCGGAGGACATCGACCGCCTGGTGCGCGCGCAGTCCGACCCGTACCCGAACGCGTTCACCTACCACAAGGGCAAGCGGCTGCGGATCGTCCGCGCTTCGGTCTCGCAGGGCCGCTACGGCGGGACGCCCGGCCGCATCTTCATCCGAGAAGGTGACGGGGTCGTGATCGTCGCGGGCGCCGACGCCCGCTTCGGCCGTAACCATGGTCTGCGCGTCGAACGGGTCCGCACCGAGGACGGCACCGAGCTCGCCGCCACCGAGTACTTCCGCAGCATGGGTGGATATCTGACCGCCCATCCGTGAACTTGGCCGAATTTTGTTGCTGCGCACCCTTGCCACGTGTGGTGGAGTGGGAGCACCTACGGCGAGCTGTGAGGAGGCGTTCGACGTGCGTGTCCCTTTGACCATCGCAGACTTCCTCGATCGTGGTGAGTTCGGCTTCGGCCATCGCACGGCCGTGGTGGACGAACCACAACAGCCGGCCGATCCGGTAGCCGAGACGACGTATGCCGAGTTCGGTCGCCGGATCCGGGCGTGGCAGGCGGGACTCGACGAGCTGGGGATCGGCGAGGGGGAACGGGTGGCGGTCGTCAGCCACAACTCCGCCCGGCTGCTCGAGCTGCTGTTCGCGGTGCCGAGCAGCGGCCGGATCTGCGTGCCGATCAACTTCCGGCTGCGACGCGAAGAGGTCGACTTCATCCTGCAGCACTCCGGCGCGTCCGTGCTGCTGATCGACCCCGAGCTGGAGGAGACCCTCGACGGCATCGGCCCCAAGCACCGATTCGTCCTCGGCAGGCAGACCGAGGAGGAATTGATGCGGTTCGACGTCGAGCCACGTCCGTGGTCCGAGCCGGACGAGGACGCGACGGCGACGATCAACTACACGTCCGGCACCACCGCCAGCCCCAAGGGTGTCGAGCTGACTCACCGCAACATCTGGATCGACGCGGTGACGTTCGCGATGCACGTGCGCGCGTGGGAGCGCGACGTGTACATGCACACGCTGCCGATGTTCCACTGCAACGGGTGGGGCATGCCGTTCGCCCTGGCCGGTCTGGGTGTCAAGCAGGTCGTGCTGCGCAAGGTCGACGGGACCGAGATCCTGCGGCGCGTGCAGGAGCACGGCGTCACGCTGATGTGCGGTGCTCCGGCGGTGTGGAACATGGTGCTGGACGCCGCGCGCGACTGGGAAGGCGAGATCCCCGGCCGCGATCGGGTGCGCATCGTGTGCGCCGGCGCGCCACCGCCGTCGCGCACCATCCAGCGCTTGCAGGAGGAGCTGGGCTGGGAGTTCCTGCAGATCTACGGCCTGACCGAAACGGCTCCGCTGTTGACGTTCAACCGCTCGCAGCCGGAGAGCGACGAGCTGCCCGGAGAAGAGCGCGCTCGCAAGCTGTCGCGCGCCGGCCTCCCGGCGCTGGGGGTGCGGCTCAAAGTCTCCGACTCCGGCGAGGTGCTCGCCCGCGCCAACGTGGTGCTCAAGTCGTACTGGGACAACCCGCAGGCTACCGAGGAGGCACTGGCCGACGGCTGGTTCCACACCGGTGACGGCGGCTCGTTCGACGAGGAGAACCACCTGGTCATCTCCGACCGGAAGAAGGACGTGATCATCACCGGTGGTGAGAACGTCTCGTCGATCGAGGTGGAGGACGTACTGTTCAGCCACCCGGCGGTGGCCGAGGTCGCGGTGATCGGTGTGCCCAGCGAGAAGTGGGGCGAGACGATCAAGGCGCTGGTGGTGAAGGAGAACGGCGCCGAGGTCACCGAGGAAGAGCTGATCAAGCACTGCAAGCAGCGGCTCGCCGGTTACAAGGCACCGACGTCGGTGGAGTTCCGGGACAGCATCCCGCGCACGGCGACCGGCAAAGTGCAGAAGTTCAAGCTGCGTGAGCCGTACTGGAAGGGCCGCACCCGCCAGGTGAACTGACCCGCAGACCAGGGTGCACGGCCCACCGGGAGCAGGGAACCCGGCGGGCCGTGCAGGTCACGGGGCCGCGGGGAGCGCGGAGTCCGGAACCTCGTCCGGCTTGGCCTTGGCCAGGTTGCTCGCGAACGTCTCGTCGGAGATGCCGAGCGTGGCCGCGCCGAAGTCGGCAGCGACGAGCTGGTCGCGAATGCCGTCCGGGAAGCCGTCCCAGCCGACCAGCGCGGGGTAGTGCCAGCTGCCGTGGTGGTTCTCCGGCTCCTCGTCGGCCCGGGCCAGCCGGAAGCAGTGGGTGCTGATGCCGTCCTTGTGGTAGACGACCTTGGCGTGGGTACCCTCCCAGGCCACGTCCGAGGCGGGGTGCACCTCGTAGTTGCCGTGTTCCGACGTGGCGACGTAGCGGGCCTGGTCGTCGTGCACCCAGACCACGACGTGCTCGATGTCGTGCCGGTGGCCGCAGCAATCCCAGCCCGGCACGGCTTGGTCCTTCTCGAAATACAGGTCGTAGAGGTAGGCACACCAGCCGCTGGCGTCGTCGCAGTGCGCCCGCGAGTAGGCGTTGCTGTTGTCCAGGTCCCAGCTGTCCCGGCACTGGCCGTTGAGCGCGCCGGAGTTGTTCAGGCCGGGGTTGAGCGTGCCGTCGGGGCCGATCGCCGGTGTCGGATAACAGCCGTCCTTGTCGTAGTCGAACGCCGGCTGCCACTTGCCCTCGGCTTCGGTGTGGTTGGCCGGGAGAGCCTGAGGCGGGTCGGCCAGGGCCGCCGGGGCAGGCGCGAGAAGGACTGCCGCTGCCGTTGCCGCTGTGACAGCCAACCCCCGCTTGAGCATCGCCGCGCCTTTCGATCTCCCCGGTCGAAATGCGGTGACCGTAGCAACGGCGACGGGCGCAACACAGCCTCCGGAAGTCGGATCTTGCCCGTCACCCGGCAGCGGCGGGCTCGCGGGCACACACCGCGGTGGCGATCCGCACCAGCGGTTCCACCAGAGCGGCACCACTCGGTGGCCAAGCGAGCACCGTGGTGATGTGCGGAGCGTCGACGACCGGCACGGCGACATGCTGCGGCCTCGAAGACGATGCTGAACGCGATCACGACCCAGTACGCGCAGGGTGGCCGACACCAACGTCATCGTCAACGCCTGCTGCCCCGGCTATGTCGCCACCGATTTCACCGGCCACCAAGGGACGCGGACACCGCAGCAGGGCGCGGCGATCGCGATCCATCTCGCCACGCTGCCGAACGACGGGCGGCGGGGCAGCTTCTGCGACGACAACGGCGTCGTGCCCTGGCAGCGGTCAGTGAGCCGCCGATCGCAGGCCGTCGAACGCCACCTCGACCACGACGTCGGCCAAGTCGTCGGCGGCCCACTCCCGCTCCGGGCGGTACCACTCGATCAGCGAGTTGACCAGGCCGAACAACAGCCGAGCGGCCGTCGCCGGGTCCAGATCGGAGCGCACATCGCCCTCCGCCTGCGCCTGCTTCACCAGCTCGGTGACGCGCCGGTCGAACCGCCGCCGGCGATCCAACGCTTCGCGCTCGACCGTGGTGTTGCCCCGCACCCGCAGCAACACCGTGACGAACGGGAGCCGATCCGCCAGCACGTGCACGGCGCCCCGCACGAGGCGCTCCAGCCGCTCGACCGCAGGCCCTTCGGCGTCGCGCACCTCGTCGGCAATCGCGAACAATCCTTCGAGCGCGCGATCGACGATCAGCTTGAGCAGTTCCTCCTTGCCCGCGACGTGGTGGTAGATGGCCGCTTTCGTCAAGCCGAGGCGCTTGCTCAGCTCCTCCATCGACGTGCCGTCGTACCCGCGCTCGTAGAACAGATGCGCGGCGACCTCGAGCACCTGCTCCAGGTCGTACCCGGGACGGCCTCGCCTGCCCTGTTTGCGCGGCGCGGTCGTCGTCATTGCCCGTTGACCTGCACGACTCTGCTGCGTCCGCGGAACTCCGCCACCACCGGTCCGTCGATCGCACCGCGGCGCACGGTGACGTCGTAGATGCCGTTGCGTCCGTACCGGGTGCGTTCCTCGGCCACCGCGAACAACTCCTCGCCCTCCTTTGCCGGGGCGACGAACGTGATCTCGGCGCCCGAGGCGACCGTGGTCGGGCCGTGGCTGTTGCACGCGCAGGCAAAAGCCGTATCGGCGAGCATGAACACGTAGCCACCGTGCGCGATGCCGTGGCCGTTGACCATCTGCTCCGTCAGGCGCATGCGCACCACCGCATGGCCTACCCGCAGCTCGACCAGTTCCATCCCCAGTGCCGTGGAAGCGGCGTCCGCCTCCAGCATGCGGCGTGCGGCGGTTTCCGAACCCATGCGGACACGCTATCATTAATTACTAAACGAGCGGTAGGTAATTCGACCTGATGGGAAGGTCTTGCGATGACACCCTTGCGCAGCTACGTGTCCGGCGCCTGGTTCACCCCGAGCGACGAAGGGACACCGCTGCGCGACGCGGCGACGGGCGAGGAAGTCGCGCGGATCTCCACCAAGGGCGTCGACATGGCCGCCGCGCTGGAGTACGGCCGCACGGTCGGCGGCCCCGCGCTGCGCGAGCTGACGTTCCACCAGCGGGCCGCGCTGCTCAAGGCGCTGGCCTCCTACCTGCGGGAACACCGCGAGGAGCTCTACCAGCTCTCCTACCGCACCGGCGCGACGCTGGGTGATTCGAAGTTCGACATCGACGGCGGGATCGGCGTGCTGTTCGCCTACAGCAGCAAGGGCCGCCGGGAGATGCCGAACTCACACGTCTACCTCGACGGCGGGCTCGAGCCGCTGAGCAAAGGCGGCACGTTCCACGGCCAGCACATCGCCACCCCGATGCGCGGCGTGGCGGTGCAGATCAACGCGTTCAACTTCCCCGTCTGGGGTCCGCTGGAGAAGTTCGCGCCCGCGTTCGTCGCCGGGGTGCCGAGCTTGATCAAACCTGCCAGCCAGACGGCGTACCTGACGCATCGCCTGGTGGAGCTGATCGTCGAGTCGGGCATCCTGCCCGAGGGGTCGATCCAGCTGGTGTGCGGTTCCGCAGGCGACCTGCTGGACCACCTGACCGAGCAGGATCTGGTCGGTTTCACCGGCTCGGCCGCCACCGCGCAGAAGCTGCGCACCCACCCGGCGATCGTGCGTAACAGCGTGCGCTTCACCGCCGAGGCCGACTCGCTGAACCTGTCCATCCTCGGCCCGGACGCCAAGCCCGGAACCACGGAGTTCGACCTCTACGTCAAGCAGCTGGTCACCGAGATGACGGTAAAAGCGGGCCAGAAGTGCACGGCGATCCGCCGCGCGTTCGTCCCCGCCGACCTGATGGACGCGGTGGCGGAAGCCGCGTCCGAGCGGCTGGCCAAGGTGACGGTCGGCAACCCGGCCGCCGAGGGCGTTCGCATGGGCGCGCTGGCCAGCTTGGAACAGCGCGAGGAGGTACGCCGCTCGCTGAAGGCGCTGACCTCGGTCGCCGATGTCGTCTTCGGTGACCCGCAGCATGTCGACGTGGTCGACGCCGACGCCGAGCGCGGCGCGTTCCTCTCCCCCGTGCTGCTGAAGGTCTCCGATCCCGAGCTGCGTGAGCCGCACCAGGTCGAGGCGTTCGGCCCGGTCTCCACGCTGATCCCCTACACCGCCACCGAGCAGGTCATCCGGCTCGCCGCGCTGGGCGAGGGCAGCCTGGCCGGGTCGGTGGTCACCGCCGACGAGGACTTCGCCCGCGAGGTGGTGCTCGGTGTCGCGCCGTGGCACGGCCGGTTGCTGGTGCTCGACGCCGAGGACGCCAAGGAGTCCACCGGCCACGGTTCGCCGCTGCCCGGCCTGGTGCACGGTGGCCCGGGTCGCGCGGGCGGCGGCGAAGAGATGGGCGGCGTGCGCGGCATCCTGCACTACATGCAGCGCACCGCGGTGCAGGGCAGCCCGAAGATGCTCAGCGCGGTCACCGGCACCTGGGTGCCCGGCGCGCCGCGCAACACCGACGTGCACCCGTTCCGCAAGTCGCTGGCCGAGCTGCGGGTGGGTGACTCGGTGGTCGCGGGTCCGCGCACGGTCACCCGCGAGGACATCGACCACTTCGCCGAGTTCACCGGCGACACGTTCTACGCGCACACCGACGAGGAAGCGGCCGCGGCCAACGAGCTGTTCGGCGGCATCGTGGCGCACGGGTACCTGGTGGTGTCGTTCGCCGCGGGCCTGTTCGTCTCCCCCGAGCCCGGGCCGGTGCTGGCCAACTACGGCCTGGAGAACCTGCGGTTCCTCACGCCGGTCAAGCCGGGCGACGAGCTGACCGTGACGCTGACCTGCAAGCAGATCACCCCACGGGAGAACGCCGACTACGGCGAAGTGCGGTGGGACACCGACGTCACCAACGCGGCTGGCGAATCGGTCGCCAAGTACGACGTGTTGACGCTGGTCGCCAAGGAATACCCCGCCACCGACGCGGGAGGGCAGCAATGACGCAACTGCAAGAACACTTCGAGCGCACCATCGAGCGTGATCAGCGCATCGAACCGCGCGACTGGATGCCCGAGGGTTACCGCAAGACGCTGATCCGGCAGATCGCGCAGCACGCGCACTCGGAGATCATCGGCATGCAGCCGGAAGGCAACTGGATCACCCGCGCGCCCTCGCTGCGCCGCAAGGCGATCCTGCTCGCCAAGGTGCAGGACGAGGCCGGGCACGGGCTGTACCTGTACTCGGCCGCCGAGACGCTGGGTGCCGACCGGGGCGAGCTGACCGAGCGGCTGATCAACGGGCGGCAGAAGTACTCGTCGATCTTCAACTACCCCACGCTGACGTTCGCCGACGTGGGCGTGATCGGGTGGTTGGTCGACGGCGCGGCGATCTGCAACCAGGTGCCACTGTGCCGCAGCTCGTACGGGCCGTACGCGCGGGCGATGATCCGCATCTGCAAAGAGGAGTCGTTCCACCAGCGGCAGGGTTACGAGCTGCTGATGACGATGATGCGCGGCACCGAGGAGCAGCGGCAGATGGTGCAGGACGCCACCAACCGCTGGTGGTGGCCGTCGCTGATGATGTTCGGTCCGCCGGACGACCAGTCGCCGAACACCGCGCAGTCGATGGCGTGGAAGATCAAGCGGCACACCAACGACGAGCTGCGGCAGAAGTTCGTGGACATGACGGTGCCGCAGGCCGAGGCACTCGGTGTGACGCTGCCGGATCCGGACCTGAAGTGGAACCCGGAGCGCGGCCACTACGACTTCGGCGAGATCGACTGGGCGGAGTTCAAACGGGTGCTGGCCGGCAACGGCCCGTGCAATGCCCAGCGGATCGCCACCCGTCGGCGCGCGCACGAGGAAGGCGAATGGGTGCGCGAAGCCGCTGCAGCCCACGCGCGCAAGCAGCGAGAGCGGCAGGAGGTCGCGGCATGAGCAGCTCCGGTGAGCAGGTCCGGCACGAGTGGCCGCTGTACGAGGTGTTCGTGCGGTCCAAGCGCGGCCTGAACCACGTGCACGTCGGCTCGTTGCACGCCGCGGACGACGAGATGGCGCTGCGCAACGCGCGTGACCTCTACACCCGCCGCAACGAAGGCGTGAGCATCTGGGTGGTCAAGGCCGCGAACATCGCCGCGTCCAGCCCGGACGAGAAGGATCCGTTCTTCGCGCCGTCGGCGGACAAGGTGTACCGACACCCGACGTTCTACGACATTCCCGACAACGTCCCGCACATGTGAGCGCGGTGTCCAAGATGGCATTCGACAACGCCTACGAGGCGATCACCGAGGAGAACGACGCCCGGTGGGCTTACGGCACCGGGTTCACCGACCCGCTGGCCGGAGTGGACACCACCGTGCCCGCGGAGGTGGACGGCGCCGACCTGGCGGCGTATTGCCTGATGCTCGGCGACGACGCGCTGATTCTGTCCCACCGCCTGCAGCAGTGGTGCACGCATGCGCCGGAGCTGGAAGACGAAGTGGCGCTGGCCAACATCGGACTGGACCTGCTCGGCCAGGCGCGCATGCTGCTGACCAGGGCGGGCAAGGCGGACGGCAGCGACCGCACCGAGGACTCGTTCGCCTTCTTCCGCGCCGAGCACGAATTCCGCAACGTACGACTGGCCGAGGCTCCCAACGGTGACTTCGCGTTCTCCATGGCACGCCTGCTGGTGTTCGCCACCTGGCGGCTGGCGCTGCTGCAGCGGCTGACGTCGTCGATCGACCCGGTGCTGGCGGCGATCGCGGCCAAGGGAGTCAAGGAAGTCACCTATCACCGGGACTACGCCGCACAGTGGGTTGTCCGGCTCGGCGACGGCACCGAGCTGTCGCACGAGCGCATGCAGGCCGGACTCGACGCGGTGTGGCCGCTGGTCGGTGAGCTGTTCGAGCCGCACCCGGTGGAGCTGCGGCTCGGTCCGGCGGCGGTCGACGTCCGCGAGTTGCGGCCGGAGTTCGACGAGGTGATCGCGCAGGTTCTGGGTGCCGCAACGTTGCAGGTGCCGGACGCCGAGCCGCTGGCCGGGGTGTCCGGCAAGGCGGGCCGCGACGGCGTGCACACCGAAGCCATGGGTTACCTGCTGGCCGAGCTGCAGTCCGTGGCGCGGGCCCATCCGGAGGCGACATGGTGACCGCCACGGCGACGACCGAGATGAGCCGCGCCTACCAGGTGGCGGCGAGCGTGACCGATCCCGAGCTGCCCATGCTGACGCTCGCCGACCTGGGTGTCCTGCGCGAGGTCACCGAAGAGGACGGGGTGGTCCGGGTGACGATCACGCCCACCTACAGCGGTTGCCCGGCGATGGACACCATGCGCGACGACCTGGTGCACGCGTTGCACGAAGCCGGGTATCGGGACGTGGATGTCCGCACCGTGCTGCACCCGGCGTGGAGCAGCGACTGGATCACCGAAGAGGGGCGGCGCAAGCTCGCCGAGGCGGGGATCGCTCCGCCCGGGCCCGCGCCCCGTCGCTCCGGGCCGATCCCGCTGACGCTGACGCCACCGTCCAGCCGGGTCCCCTGCCCGAAGTGCGGTTCGCCGGACACCGTGGAGACCGCGCGGTTCTCCGCGACGGCGTGCAAGGCGCTGCGCCGCTGCCGTTCGTGCGACGAGCCGTTCGAGCACGTGAAGGAGATCTGACGTGACCGCTTCGGCCCCTGCTCCCGCGCGCACGCGGTTCCACACGCTGACCGTCGCCGAGGTCACGCGGCTGTGTGAGGACGCGGTCGCCATCACCTTCGACGTGCCCGAGCACCTGGCGGACGAGTACGACTTCCGCCCAGGCCAGTCACTGATCCTGCGGCGGACCATCGACGGCGTCGAAGAACGCCGTAACTACTCGATCTGCGCCCCGGCAGGTGCGAAGCCGCGCATCGGTGTGCGCGAAGTCCCGGACGGCTTGTTCTCCACCTGGTTGGTGCACCAGGTGCGGCCGGGCGACGAGATCGAGGTGTCCACCCCGACCGGGTCGTTCACCCCGGATGTCGACGTGCCCGCGCACCACGTGCTGGTCGTCGCCGGCTCGGGCATCACGCCCGCGCTGTCCATCGCGGCGAGCGTGCTGACCAACCCCGCATCGACCGTGACGTTGCTGTACGGCAACCGGCGCACCAGCACCGTGATGTTCGCCGACGAGCTGGCCGACCTGAAGGACCGCTGTCCGCAGCGGTTCAACCTGATCCACGTGCTGTCGCGGGAGCCGCGAGACGTGGAGCTGTTCAGCGGGCGGCTGGACGCGGAGCGAGTGCGGGCCATGCTGCCGCTGCTGGGTGGCACTGCGCAGGTCGACCACTGGTGGCTGTGCGGGCCGTTCGGCATGGTCACCGACGTGCGGGACCTGCTGCAGGGCGAGGGCGTTCCGCGCGACCGCATCCACCAGGAGCTGTTCTACGTCGGAGATCTCCCGCCGGCGCCGGCGACGCATCCCGAGCCCGGGGTGGTCGGCGCCAGCAGCGAGGTCGTGATCCAGCTGGACGGACGCACCACCACGGTCGTCACACCGCGGGACGCCTCGATCCTGGACGGCGCCCAGCGTGCGCGACCGGACTTGCCGTTCGCCTGCAAGGGCGGCGTCTGCGGCACCTGCCGTGCGCGCGTGGTCGACGGCAAGGTCGACATGCGCCGCAACTTCGCACTGGAGGACTACGAGGTGGAGGCGGGTTTCGTGTTGACCTGCCAGTCCTATCCGGTCAGCGAGCAGATCACCGTCGACTACGACGCCTGATCGCCCGCCCACAGGCGGCGCAACGGCGCCATGCCTTCCTCGACGTAGTCGGCGATGCTGCGCTGACCGCCGTCGTCGTACCAGCGCTCGAGCGCGCCGAAGTAGCCGAACACGAGCGCGTTCGCCATGACTCGCGCCTGAGTGGCGCCGTGCGTCTCGGCTAGCAGGGGCGCGATGCGCTGCGCGGCGCGGTCGAGCTCCGCCAGCGTCGCCAGGCGCACCGACGGCTCGGCAAAGAAGTAGCGGACGCGCCGCCACGGACCGTCGTCCCGCTGGCCCGACTCGAACCGGCGCACGGCTTGCAGGAGGCTGGCGATCGGATCGGCAGGGTCGACGATGTTCGCCAACTCGTCGGCCGTGAGGGTCGTGAACTCGTCGGCGGCGACCAGATTCTCCTTGGTGCCGAAGTAGCGGTAGACCGACGACGCCGACACACCCGCGGCTTTGGCGATCTCCTCGATGGTCACCGCGTCGAAGCCGCGCTCGTCGAACAGATCGAGCGCGCATTGCTGGATGCGGCGCATGGCTTCGCGCCGCCACTGCTCCCGAAGGCTCGCCACGCTGTCAGCCTATCAGGTGGAGATAGTCACTGTCAGAATGAAAGTCACTTGCTAACATCGCGTCATGAGCAAGTCAGCCCGTCGTGTCGCCGGTGAAGCCCTCAGCGCGGTCAAGCGCGCCCTCTACCGCGGCGGCCGCCCGAGCCGCGCCATGAAAGTGGTGCTCAAACTGGACGCCTGGCTCTACGCGAAAGGCCTCACGGTCCCGCAAGGCGGTGTGCTGCGCGTGCCCGGACGACGTTCCGGAAAACCCACCGCCGTCCCGATCGCCATCGCGGACGTGGGAGCCGAGGAATATCTGGTCTCCATGCTGGGACCGGAGGCGAACTGGGTCCGGAACGTGGAGGCCAACGGCCGGCGGGCCGTGATCAGCAGGCGGAAGAAGGACGTCGAGGTGCTGCTCGAGGAGGTTCCGGTCGCCGACCGGGCGCCGATCTTGCAGCGCTACGCCGCGATCGCTCCCGGCGCGCGGCCCCACCTCGGCGTGGGGGCCAGGCCGACGCTGGAGCAGTGCGAGGCGATCGCCTCGGCTCACCCCGTCTACCGAATCAAGCAGGGCGCCGCCAGGCCGTGACCGTCGAGCAGGCCGCCACCGCCCAGTGACCAGTCGAGCAGGCGTCAGCGCCCTCCACCGTCAACCGCTGCACCACCACCGAGCGGGCCGTCACCGGCCCTTGAACACCGGGTCCCGCTTCTCGGCGAACGCCCGCACGCCCTCCGTGGCGTCCTCCGACATCAGCGCCGCCGCGGCGATGTCGGCCTGCTTGGTGAAGGCTTCCTCGGTGGTCCAGTCGCTCGCCTCGGTGATGATCCGCTTGCTGACCTGGACGCTGATCGGAGCGTTCACCGCGATCCGCTCGGCCAGCTCCAGCGCGGCATCCAGCACCGAACCGGCGGGCGCCAGCGCGTTGATCAGACCGAGCTCGGCCAGCCTGCGCGCAGGCATCGGGTCACCGGTCAGCGCCAGCTCCATCGCGATGTTGCGCGGAAGCCGATCACGCAGACGCAGCACGCCACCGGCGGCCGCGGCCAGTCCGCGCTTGGGCTCCGGCAAACCGAACTGTGCGTCGTCGGCGGCCACGATCAGGTCCGCGGCCAGCGCCAGCTCGCATCCGCCCGCCAGCGCGTGACCTTCCACCGCGGCGATCAGCGGTTTCGTCGGCGGCTTCGCGGTAAGTCCGAGCGGCCCACGTTTCTCGGTGACCGGGAACTGACCGCGAGCGGCCGCCTTGAGGTCCATGCCTGCGCAGAACGAGCGACCCGCGCCGGTGATGATCGCCACCCGCGCCCGCTCGTCCGCTTCGAACGCATCGATCGCGCGTTCCAGCGCGGTGGCCGTGGCCACGTCGATGGCGTTACGGGCTTCCGGCCGGTTCAACGTGATGATCATGACCTGGCCACGACGCTCGGTCAGCACCGGCGGCGCAGGAGGCTCCGGCAACGGCTGCGGCTCCCCCGACTCGAACGTGACCTCGCCGTCGGCGATCTGCACCGGGCGTCCGACCGCATCACCGTCGAGCAATGTCTGGATCACCTCGGCCTCGGTGGACCGAATCAGCACACGGGCTCCGTCCGGCGCGAGAACGCTGAGGATGGCCGCCTCCGGCTCTCCGTCGCGGCTGTACGGCACGGTGTAGGCCTCCACGACGGCCGGTCCGCGGTAGCTCGACCGCACCGGCCGCGCGGGCGGGTGCTCGATGACCGGCTGCAGGTGCCGGTATCGCTGCTTCGGCGGGGTCGCCGAATAGATCCCCAGCGCGTGCTTGGTCAAGTACCATCCGAGCGAGGTGGCCAGCCCGAACGCCTCCGGCTCTGCCCGCAGCAAGGGCAGCAACGAGGCGACGCCGTGACTGCCGTAGTTGTTGCCCGGGCCGCCACCGAACGTCAGCCCGCCGGTGACTGTCAACGGCCGCCGTGGGTCGTCGGCCGGCAGTCCGAGCTCACGGGCGGCGATCTGCACCGCGGACGGGAAGCACGAGTACAGGTCGACGTGCCGGAGCTCGTCCGGCGTGACGCCCGCGTGCTCCATCGCGGCCTTGCCCAGCGTGTTGATGGCCGGCGAGGCGGCGAGCCAGGCGCGGTTGGCGACGTACCACTCGTCGTGGCCGGAGGCACCGGCATGCAGGAAGATCCACTTGTCCTGCGGGATGCCCGCGGCCTCCGCCGCGGCGGCGCTGCACATGATCAACCCGGTGGCCAGGTCGACCTGCAGGTTCGCGCACATCAGCTTGGTGTAGGGCGCCGAGACCATCCGGTTCTGTTCGGACGGCGTGACGATCTCCTCGGGGTCGAATTCCTGCGGGAGCCACGCGTACGGGTTCTTCGCCGCCACCGCCGAGAACTGCGACCACAGCCGTCCGACGGCCTCCTGGTGTTCCTTGGGGTCGCGTCCCGCCTGGGCCCGCACCGCGGTCTCGAGCAGCGCGTACATGTAGATCGGCATACCGAGCCCGACAGCGGTCTCCGCTTCGTGGTTGCCGGGCCGGTCGATACCCACGACGCGGGTCGGCCGGACGTCGGCGCCCTGCACGGGCCAGTCCGGCGTGCCCTCGGTGGCGGCCAGTGTCGCACCGGCCTCGGCGCCGCTGAGCAACACGATCGACGCCTCGCCGTTCGCGATCGCCTCTGCGGCATCGTTGATCAGCAGCTGCGCGCCGTCTCCCCCGAGCGGCGTGGACTGCACGGTGCTCTGCGGCTTCGCACCGACGCCTTCGGCCACCGCCCTCGCCTGATCGTTGTACGTCCACGACGCGCTCGCGACCGCGTAGACCGCGTCCGCCGCGCGAAGCAGCTCCTCGTCGACACCCGCGTCCTGGGCCGCGCGGCGCAACGCCACGACCGACAGCGCCGCCGGGTCCTGGTTGCCGCCTTCGCGCTGCACGACTTGTCCGGCGCCGACCAGCACCGGGGTGTTGGGGTCCAGCAGCTCACCGGTGGCGTGGTGCCGCACCGGGGCGCGCTTGGCCCTGCCCGGCGAGTCCTCGTTGGCCAGCACTCCGGCAAGCTGCGCCAGCGAGGCCTGCAGTTCGTCGGTCAGGCTGCGCAGCACGGAAGCACCCATCGGCCCCTTGACCGGCTGGCCGTCGAGCCCGGCGTCGAAGAACACCTGGGCGCCGTCGGCGTGCTCGGTGACCGTGATCCAGAAGGCGAACTTGACCCCCATCGGGCCGAGACCGTGCAGCTCGAGCCCGTTGTCGTTGACCGAGACCACGGTCCAAGTGACGTCCGCGGGGATGCCCATGACCTTGGCCTGCTGCACGAACGTCTGCCCCTCCTGGGCACCTTGCGGCGCTTCCCCGCGCCACCCGGCGTGCGTGGTCAGCCATTCCGGGAACCGGCCGGGGTCGGAGATGAACGCCAGGGTGTCCGCAACCGGGGCCGCGACGACCTGCTCGGCGTGGGTGCGCGCCGCCCACTCCGACAAGCCCTCCGGCGGGACGTAACCGGCGGCCTTGGCCTGCGCAGACGGCTCGGGGTGGCCGGCATCGGCCGGTCGCGTCGATCGACCGAACATCCCGCGGAGGAGTTCCCGGCGCAGGCGTGGATCGGAGGCGGCGGCCCGTACCAGCCGCCGAGCGCCTCGCACCTGGGCACGAACCTTGCGCAGCGGGTTGCTCATCGACCCTCCACTTACCGTCCGTTCGGAATGTATGTTGGGGCATTGTGGCTCACCGAGGCGTACCGCGACACATTTCTTCGGCCAACTTCGGCCGGTGCGGCATGCCCCACGCGAATCACAAGCGCACGACCGCGCGAACCGGTGTCACAGAGGCTTGAGCAAAGGAGTCGCCGTGCGGCGCACCGTCTTCACCACCGAACACGAGGACTTCCGCAAGACCATCCGCGCGTTCATCGAGTCGGAGGTCGTCCCGGTCTACCCGCAGTGGCTCGATGCGGGGATCGTCCCGCGCGAGTTCTACTACCAGCTCGGCGAACTGGGTGTGTTCAGCATCGGCGTTCCCGAGCAGTACGGCGGCGCCGGCGAGGGTGGCTACAAGTTCCAGGCGGTCATCACCGAGGAGGTCGCGCGGGCAGGCGTGTCGTTCGGCGGCAGCAGCGTGCACATCGGGCTGTGTCTGCCGTACCTGCTGCGTTATGCCACCGAGGAGCAGAAGCAGCGATGGCTGCCCGGCATGGTCTCCGGGGAGATCATGTTCGCCATCGCGATGACCGAGCCCAACACCGGCTCCGACCTGGCGGGTATGCGCACCACGGCGAAGCTGTCCGACGACGGCAAGTACTACATCCTCAACGGCGCCAAGACGTTCATCACCGGTGGCGTGCACGCCGACCGGGTCATCGTGTGCGCGCGGACGTCGCCACCCAAGCCGGACGACCGGCGCTTCGGGATCTCGCTGCTGGTGGTCGACACCAAGTCCGAGGGGTACACGGTCGGCCGGAAGCTGGACAAACTCGGCCTGCGGGTGTCGGACACCGCGGAGCTGTCGTTCACCGACGTGCGGGTGCCGGTCGAGGACCTGCTCGGCGAGGAGAACCAGGGCTTCACCTACCTGGGCCAGAACCTGCCGCAGGAGCGGCTCGGCATCGCGGTGTCCGCGTATGCGCAGGCGGCGGCCGCGGTGCGGTTCGCCAAGGAGTACACGCAGGAACGCACGGTGTTCGGCAAGCCGGTCGCGTCGTTCCAGAACACCAAGTTCGAGCTGGCCGCCTGCCAGTCCGACGTGGACGCCTGCCAGGCCGTGGTGGACCGCGCGCTCGACGCCCACGACGCCGGTGAGCTGACCGCGGCGGACGCGGCTTCGGCGAAGTTGTTCTGCACCGAGACGGCGTCGCGGGTCATCGACCGCTGCCTGCAGCTGCACGGCGGGTACGGCTACATCAACGAGTACCCGATCGCCCGGCTGTACGCGGACAACCGGGTCAGCCGCATCTACGGCGGGACGTCCGAGGTGATGAAGCTGATCATCGCCAAGAACATGGGGCTGTAGCGCGCAGGCCGCCTGCGTCATCCCGCCCGGTCGAGCACCCCCGGCTCGAGGTCGTCGAGCGCGTGGCCGGACAGCGCCATGGTCAGGTCGAACTCGGCGAGCAGGCAGCGCAGCACGTGCTCCACGCCTTCCTGCCCGCCGAGCGCCAGCCCGTAGGCGAACGGTCGCCCGAGCAGCACCGCCTTCGCCCCGAGCGCCAGCGCCTTGACCACGTCGCTGCCGGTGCGGATGCCGGAGTCGAACAGCACGGTGAGCTCGTCGCCGACCGCCTCGACGATCGGCCCCAGCGCGTCCAGCGAAGCGATCGCGCCGTCGACCTGCCGCCCACCGTGGTTGGACACCACGATGCCGTCCATCCCGGCGTCCGCGGCCGCCTTGGCGTCCGCCACCGACTGGATGCCTTTCAGCACGATCGGCCCGTCCCAGTGCTCGCGCAGCCACGGCAGCCGCTCCCAGCCCAGGCCCGGGTTCGGGAAGACCTGCGCGAACTGCAGGGCCGCGGTGGTCATGTCCTCCTCCGGAGGCTTGGCCAGCTTGCTGCGGAAGACCGGGTCGGTGACGTAGTTGGCGATCCCGTCGCCGGCCAGGAACGGCAGGTAGCCGCGATCCAGGTCGGCCGGGCGGTAGCCGAGCAGCAGGGTGTCCAGGGTCAGCACCAGCACGCTGAAGCCGTTGTCCTTCGCCCGCCGCAGAAAGCTCAGGCACAGCTCGTCGTCGGTCGGCCAGTACAGCTGGTACCACCGCGGGGCGTTCCCACCCGCCTCGGCGACCTCCTCGAAGCTGCGCGACGCCTGCGTGGAGTGCACGTACGGCACGCCGAGGCCGGCGGCCGCGCGCACCGTCGCGAGTTCGGCGTCCGGGTGCGCGAGGTTCTGGACCCCGAGCGGGGCGAGCATCACCGGTGCGGGCATCTCGGTACCGAGCACCGTGGTCGCATAGCTTCGGTCGGCGCGGCTACGCAGCATGCGCGGCACGATGCGATACCGCTCGAACGCCGCCCGGTTCGCCCGCGTGGTCGCGCTGTCGCCCGCGCTGGGCACGATGTAGCCGAACGCTTCCGGGCTGAGCTTGTCCCGCGCGTATTCCTCCAGCCGCGCCAGGTTGGTCGTCCACGACGGCTTGGTCCCGGCGAACATGCCCTGCGCATAGATGCCGAGCTGGTGGTCGCTGAAGTTTCCCGGCTGCGTCATCGCCCCTCTTTCCGCTCCCGTTCCCGTTTGCGTCGTTTTCCTTCGTGCATCGCCACGACCCTGGCGACCGGGATCTCCATGCCCTCGGCCACCAGGTCGTCGCTCAGCCGCTGCCGCTCGGGCATCGCGCTTGCCCACGGGTCGGCGTCACCCAGCCGCTCGAGCGCCGTCCGCACGGTGAAGTCGCGCGGGTCGACATCCTCCAGGTCGTCCCAGGAGACCGGGAAGGACACCGTCGCGCCGGGCCGCACCCGCGGACTGTAGGCCGCCACCACGGTCGACCCGTACGCCCTGGTCGAGTCGAGGAAGACCTTGCCACCGCGCTTGTCCTTGACGTACTCGGTGGTGCCCACGTCGGGGTCGACTCGTTCGGCCCTGGCCGCGATGGCGCGCGTGGCCGCTGCGGCCTCATCGGCGGTGGCCCCGGCGAGCGGCACGAAGATGTGCGCGCCCTTCGATCCGCTGGTCTTCACCGCTCCGCGCAGGCCGAGGTCGCGCAGCGCCTGCTCCACCAGCCGGGCGGCTCGGGCCACGGCGGCGAAGCCCTCTCCGGCAGGCGGGTCGAGATCCAGCACCAAGTAGTCCGGATGCTCCCAGTCGCCGGCGCGCACCAGCGTCGGGTGGTACTCCACCGCGCGCTGGTTGGCGAACCACAGCAACGTTCGTCGGTCGTCGCACAGCGCGTACCGCACGTCGCGCCTGGACGACTGCGCCCACAACTCCACGGTGCGGATCCACTCCGGGGTGTACTTGGGCACGTTCTTCTGCATGAACGGCTCCTGACCAGGGCGAACCCGCACTACGGACAACGGACGGCCGGCCAGGCCCGGCAGGATCCGGTCCGCCACGGCGTCCAGGTAGTCGATCAGATCGCGCTTGGTGGCTTCGGCGCCGTCGAACAGCGCGCTGTCCAAACTGGACAGTTCCACTCCGGCCCGGACCTCGTCCGGCTTGCTCGCCATGGCCGCCTCTCATCCGCACGGATCGACGCCCGGCCTGCCCGGACGCTCGATGCCACGCTCGTCGAGGATCCGCTCCAGCAGCGCCGGGTAGGCGGGCATCAGGCCGTCGGCGCACGAGTCGATGATCCGGTTGTACGTCGCTTCGTCGTCCGGCGCCGTTCCGCTGAACCACACGTGCACCGCGTAGCCGTCGGCGTGCGCCCGGCGGATGAACTCCGGCGTGGCGATTTCCAAGCCCTGATACCGCACCGGAATTTGCAGCGCGACAGTGCCGTGCATCGGTTTGACGCCGAGCAGGAAGTACGCGGCGAGCCCGGCCATTCCAGGCGCGATGGGGATGTCGGGCGCCAGCAGATGGAACTTGGCCACCGCGAGGTCGTTGAACGACGTCACGATGAAGTCCGTGCGGCCGGTCTTTTTCAACAGGCGGGCCAACAGCTTCGCGTTGTGCAGGAACGAAGGAATGTCCGCGTCGCTGGTGCCTTTGATTTCGATGTTGATCGGCGTTCGCGGGAAGGCCTCGAGCACATCGGCCAGTTTCGGGATCGCGAAATCCGACGGCTGGTAGCCCGGCGGCGGCTCCTTTTCCCCGGTCCGCACACCGCGCAGTGGATACGACTCCGGCGGCTCACCGGGCACCGCATGCCTGCCGGGGATGAAGTTGTACGCCGCGTCGAGCTCGTGCACTTGCTCGAACGTCAGGTCGCGCACCTTGCCGGTGCCGTCGGTGGTCTGGTCGACGGTGGCATTGTGGATGACCACCAGCTGGTCGTCCTTGGTGGATTGGACATCCAGCTCGAGCATGTTCGCACCGAGCTTTACCGCGCGCTTGAAGGCGTATAGCGTGTTCGCTGGCGCTTCATTTTCTCCGCCGGCGTGGGCCATGTTCAGCACCCTCGCGTCCAGCCACGGATTGTCTGTCGTTCTGGTGGTTTCCCCCGCGGCCGGCCCAGGAAATGCCAGTACCAACGCGACTGTGACGACCAGCACAACGGCTCTGCGCATGGGGTGCACTTTAGCCCGAACGGCCCGGAAGTAGCACTATGAAGATCATCGGCGATACCCAGGGCGGGACCAGACATTTCCGGCATTCACGGCGAGGGGTGGTCATGCCCGAGGTGAGCCCGAAGGTGGCCGTGGTTTTGATCAGCGCGGGCACGGCCATCGCCTACTGGCTGACCGGTCTCGCCGGCCTGCAACTGACGCTGGCCGATGGCCAGATCAGCCCCGTGTGGCCCGCCACCGGTGTCGCGCTGTTCTGCCTGGTCCGCTGGGGATGGCGAGCCGCTCCCGGCGTGCTGATCGGTGCCCTGCTGGCCACGTGGGAGTTCGGCGCTCCGCCGCTCGGCGTGCTGTTCAACGGGCTCGGCAACACCCTCGCCGCGGTCGCCGCCTGGCAGGTGCTCCGGCTGGTCGGCTTCCGCCCGGAACTCGATCGCATCCGCGACGCGGTCGCCCTGATCGTGCTCGGCGGCGTCGCAGCAGTGGCGCTGAGTGCCACGCTGGGCACCAGCGCGCTGATCGCTGCCGAAGCCATGCCTGCGGAGCAGTTCTGGACCACGTGGGCCATCTGGTTGACCGGCGATCTGATGGGTGTCCTGATGGTCGCTCCGGCGCTGTTCGCGCTGTGGTACCAACGCCCTCAGGTGGCACGCCCGCAGCGCGTCCGCATCGAAGCCGCGGTGTTGATCACCGCCACGGTGTGCGCGGCTGTACTCGGCACCGAGACCTCGATCGGCATCCTGTTCCCGACGGTCATCCCCCTGATCTGGGCAGCCGTTCGATTCCAGCTGCTCGGCGCCGCCTCGTGCGCCCTGCTCACGTCCGTGCTGGTCTCGCTGGCGGCCATCGAGGGCAACGGCCCGTTCGCGGGGAAGACCGTCCTGGCGACCATGATCGCGCTGCAGGTCTACAACGGATCCCTGGCGCTGATCGCGCTGCTGCTGTCGACCGCGATCACCGAACGCAACAAGGCGCAAGCCGCGGTCGAGGAGACCTGCGAGGTGCTCGCCGACGCGCTCACCCGGCTCGGCGAGAAGACCGGGCTCGGCGAGCGTACGCTGGCCGCGATCCGCAGGGCCACCACGGCCCCGGAGCCGGAGGCCGGGCTGGAACAGGCCATCGCGACGGTGCTGTCCGACGACGAACCGACCACCCCGGTGAACCCAGCGGACTCGGCATCCGTTGTGCGGGTGGGAGTGATCGATGACCGACGACCGCGCCGCGTTGCTGAGGACCCTGCACGACGAACACGCACCTGACCTCTGGCGGTTCGTGCTGCGCCTGACCGGTGACCCTCAGCTGGCCAGTGACGTGGTTCAGGAGACCCTGCTTCGTGCGTTGCAGCGGCCGGGGGCGTTGGCGCGAAGACACACGTCGCCGCGCGCCTGGCTGTTCACGGTGGCGCGGAACTTGGTCATCGACAACCAACGCAGCGCCCGTCAGCGACGGGAGATTCCACACGACGACATGCCCTTGGCGCGCGGCGCCGAATCGGAGGACAGCACCGATGCGTTGCTGGATTCGTGGCTGGTCGCCGATGCGCTCGCCCAATTGTCATCGGAGCACCGCACGGTGATCGTGCACGCCTTCTACGGTCGCCGCCCGATCGCCGACATCGCGGCCGAGCTCGACATCCCGCCCGGCACGGTGAAATCGCGGCTGCACTACGGACTACGCGCACTACGGCTCGCACTGCAGGAAAGGGGGGTGAGCCAATGACCACCACGGACCGGTACCGGGAATGGGACGCCGCGTACGTGCTGGGATCGCTCCCGCCCGGCGAACGCCGGGAGTACGAGCAGCACTTGTCCTCGTGTGACGAGTGCGCGTCCGCGGTCTCGACGCTGGCCGGGCTCGCCGGCCCGCTGTCCGCGTTGTCGTCGGAACAGGCCTTCGCCCTGCTCGACGAAGCGGCGAAGCCACCGAGACCGCCGGACTTGTTGCCGGAACTGCTCGCGCATGCCGAACGGCGACAGCGCCGGTCGAAACGGCAGGCGCGCTGGCGCACCGTCGGGATCGCGGTCGCCGCTGCCGCCGCCGCGGCCGTCGTCGCGCTCGCCGTTCCCTGGGGCGACCAGAGCGGCGGGCCGGCCCCGTCACCGCCGAGCATGACGGCGATGAAGAAGGTGGCGCCGAGCCCGATCAGCGCGGAGGCGCGACTGGTGGCCGGGCCGTGGGGCACCAAGATCGAGGGTGTCTGCCGCTACTCCGGCAAGTCCCGGCCGGACGGCCCGTCGTTCGAGTACCTGATGTACGTCACCGACCGCCGCGGCAAGACCCATCAAGTGGGTAGCTGGCGCGCGGGCCCAGGTACGACCTACACGTTCACCGGATCGACGAGCGTGCCGCGCACGGATATCGCGCAGGTGGAGATCTACGGCATCTACGGGGAGAAGAAGATCAAGGTACTCACATTGCCGTAGCCGTGGCGCGCCGAGCATGGCAGCCTCGGGCCATGAACCGCAGAAAACAGATCGCGATGACCGACGACGAGGTCGCCGCGTTCCTCGACGAGCAGCGCACCCTCACCTGCGCCACGATCGGCAAGTCCGGCTGGCCGCACCTGGCCCCACTGTGGTTCGTGCTGCGCGACGGCCAGGTCTGGGCGTGGACGTACGGCAAGTCGCAGAAGGTCCGCAACCTGGAGCGCGACCCGCGGGCGACGCTGCAGGTCGAGGCGGGCGTGGACTACTCCGAGCTGCGCGGGGTGACGTTCGAGTGCGATGTGGTGCTGCACCGTGACCCGGAGACCGTGCTCGGCATCGGCCTCGAGCTCACCGACCGCTACACCGGTGGTGCCGGATTGGCGCCCGGCGCCGAGGACATGATCCGCGCGCAGGCCGCCAAGCGGGTCGGGCTGCAGTTCGTCGAGCGCAAGCGAGCGAGCTGGGACCACAGCAAGCTGGGCGGCGCATACTGACGCGGCGACTTACCCTGGGGGGGATGATCAGAACGCCGCCGCAGGACCACAGCGGCTACGCCGGCCGGTTTCCGCCGATCGGCGAGTACGGGTTCCTGTCGGATTGCGAGACCGCCGCGCTGGTCGCCCCGGACGGCGGGCTCGAGTGGCTGTGCCTGCCCCGGATGGACTCGCCGAGCGTGTTCGGCTCGATGCTCGACCGGGACGCCGGGGTCTTCCGGATCTCCCCCGCAGGCGTGCGGGTGCCGTCGGCGCGCCGCTACATCCCGGGAACGCTGGTGCTGGAGACGTCGTGGTGGATTCCCGGTGGCTGGCTGGTGGTCACCGATGCGCTGCTGATGGGGCCGTGGCACCACGACGACGAGCGGTCGAAGACGCACCGCCGCGCGCCGACGGACTACGACGCCGGCCACGTGTTGTTGCGCCGCATCCGCTGTGTCAACGGCCAGGTGCAGGTGCGGATGGACTGCTCGCCGGTGTTCGACTACGGCCGGGCGCCCGCCGAGTGGGCCTTCGACGGTCCCGGTTATCGCGAGGCGGTGGCAAGCGCGCCGGGCAGCGACGTGCGGCTGCGGCTGACCACCGACATGAACGTGGGGTTCGAAGGCCCGCAATGCACCGCGCGCACGTTGCTCAGAAAAGGCGAGAGCCGGTTCGTCGCGCTGAGCTGGAGCGAACACGCCCCGCCGCGCACGATCGAGGAGGCCGACGCCCGCTTGGAGTGGACGGCGCACCACTGGCAGCACTGGCTCGACCACGGCGACTTCCCCGACCACCCGTGGCGGTCGTACCTGCAGCGCAGCGCGCTGACGCTGAAGGGTCTGACCTTCGCTCCGACCGGCGCGGTCGCCGCGGCCGCCACCACCTCGTTGCCGGAGGCACCGGGCGGGGAGCGCAACTGGGACTACCGCTACACCTGGATTCGCGACACCACCGCCACCTTGTGGGCGCTGGGCACGCTCGGCTTCGAATGGGAAGCCACCGACTTCTTCAACTTCGTCTGCGACGTGGCCGAGACCGAAGGCGGCGACCTGCAGATCATGTACGGCGTCGACGGCGAGCGGGTGCTCACCGAGTCGACACTGGACCATCTGTCCGGCTACGACGGCGCACGACCGGTGCGCATCGGCAACGGCGCCTACGACCAGCGCCAGCACGACGTGTGGGGCGCCGTGGTCGGCGCGATCAACTTGCACAGCGTGCGAACCGGCCGCATCGGCGACCGGTTGTGGCACATCGTCCACACGCAGGTGGAACGCGCGCTGGAGCGCTGGCGGGAGCCGGACCGCGGGATCTGGGAGGTGCGCTCGGCCCCGCAGCACTTCACCTCGTCGAAGGTAGCCTGCTACCTGGCCGCGGAGGCCGGGGCGGCCCTGGCCGAAGGACGCGGTGCGGCCAAGATCGCCGCGAAGTGGCGGGAAGCCGCCGAAGAGATTCGCGCCGACGTGCTGGCCAACGCCGTCGACGAACGGGGTGTGTTCACCCAGCACTACCAGACGAAGGCGCTGGACGCCTCGGCGTTGATCATCCCGCTGTTCGGATTCCTGCCGCCGGACGACGACCGCGTGCGCGCCACCGTGCTGGCCATCGCCGACGAGCTGACCGTCGACGGTCTGGTGCTCCGCTACCGCACGGACGAGACCGAGGACGGCCTGGAAGGCGCGGAAGGCACGTTCACCATCTGCTCGTTCTGGCTGGTACAGGCGTTGGTGTTGATCGGCGAGCTGGAGCGGGCCAGGACGCTGTGCGAGAAGCTGCTGTCGTTCGCCGGGCCGCTGCAGCTGTACGCCGAGCAGATCGATCCGCACACCGGCCGCCAGCTCGGCAACTTCCCGCAGGCGTTCACCCACCTGGCGTTGATCAACGCGGTGACCGCGCTGATCAAGGCCGACCGACAACAGCCCCCGTGGGCGCTCAAGTCCGCGCCTTGAGCCAGGCCACCACGTCGGCCAGCACTTTCTCCTTCTCCGGTTCGTTGAAGATCTCGTGGTAGAGGCCGTCGTAGACGGTGAACGTCAGGTCCGGCGTCGTCGCGCGCTCGGCCAGCAGTCGCGACCCCTCCAGGCGGACGACCTCGTCGGCTCCGCCGTGCATCAACAGGGTCGGCAGATCGACCTTGGGCAGCATGTCGCGGGTCTTGGCGACCGTGCTCAGCGTCTCCGCTCCGGTGCGCACCTTGATCTTGCCCCGGTACACCAGTGGGTCGGCGTCGTAGGCCGCCACCACCTGCGGATCCCGGCTGATCTTGCCCGATACGAACGGTGTCACGGCCAGGTCCGGCACGATCTTCGACAGCACCTTGGCCGCCACCTTCTCCACCGGTGAGCCCACCGCGATGTCCAGCGCGGGCGCGGACAGCACCAGGCCGGCGAGCGGGTAACGCGGCAGGCCGGTCACCTCGCACACGTAACCCGTGGCGATCAACCCGCCCATGCTGTGCCCGAGCAGGAAGACGGGCAAGCCGTCGTGCGCCGCGGCCGCTTTGCGTACCAGCCGGTCGGTGTCGATGAAGACCCCGGCGAACGAGTCGATGTTCGCCCGTGGCCCGTCCGACCGACCGTGACCGTGCTGGTCGAGCGCATACACCGCATAGCCCGCCGCGTTCAGCGCCGCGGCCACATGCGGGTACCGGCCGCTGTGCTCGGCGTAGCCGTGCAGGACGACCACGACTCCGACGGCTTGCCCGTCCGGCAGCCAGGACTGCCAGTAGATGCTTCTGCCTGCGGCGCCGGTGAACCAGCCTTCAGCGTGCTCGCTCATGCTCCAGTCCTACCCGACGCCACCCACCGGTCACCAGGGCCGCACGACCCCGGCGGAGCCGCCGCCCCTGCGCTCCGGCTCGGCCGCCGCGAGCAGCTTGCCGCCGGGCAGGAACTCGATACCGGTGGCGGCACCGATCTCCCCGCCGTCGACGAACTTGTGCCCACGCTCCTGCAGCGCCTGGGCCTCCGGGCTGTCGATCCAGGCTTGTTCGGCGCTGGTGGTCTCGCCGTTGCGTTGGGTCGCCCGCGGCGCCGCGATGGCCTCGGGCAGCGACGAACCGAGGTCGATCCGGTCGACCAGGATCTGCAGCACCGTGGTGATGATCGTCGACCCACCCGGCGAGCCGACCGCGAGCTTGGGCTTGCCGTGGTCCAACACGATGGTCGGCGACATCGAGCTGCGCGGACGCTTGCCGCCCTCGACCCGGTTGACGTGCGTGGTCGAGTCGTAGTTGAAGTCGGTCAGCTCGTTGTTGAGCAAGAAGCCCCAGCCGGGCACGGTGATGCCGCTGCCGCCGGTCGACTCGATGGTGAACGTGTAGGCCACCACGTTGCCGTGCTTGTCCGCCACCGTCAGGTGGGTCGTCGACGTGCCCTTCTCCAGCGTCACCGACGGGGTGCCGCTGCCCGAGCCGCCGCCGTTGTGCGGCCACGGGTCACCGGGCTCGACCTCACCGGCGGCCTTGCCGGTGATCAGCGCGCGGCGCTCGGCGGCGAAGTCCTTGCTGAGCAGGCCCTGCAGCGGGACGTCGACGAAGTCGGCGTCACCGACGTATGCGTTGCGGTCGGCGAAGGAATAGCGCGACGCCTCGAGGAAGTAGTGCAGCGCCTCTTCCCTCGTGATCCACTTCAGGCCGTAGCCCTCCAGGATGTTCAGCGCCTCACCGACGGTCGAGCCGCCACTGGACGGCGGCGCCATGCCGTAGACGTCCAGGCCGCGGTAGCTGACCTTGGTCGGCTCGCGCCAGTCCGCCCGGTACGACTTGACGTCGTCGGTGGTCATGTAGCCCTCGCGCCACTGGTGGTCGGCGTCGTCGGACACCGGCGGGTTGGTCACCGCCTTGGCCATCGCCTCGGCGATCGGGCCCTGGTAGAAGCCCTTGGCGCCGTAGCGCGCGATCCGCTCGTACGCCTTGGCCAACTCGGGGTTGCGGAACGTGCTGCCGACGTCGGGCGCGGTGCCGTCCGGGTCCAGGAACGTCTTGGCCGACGAGGGGATGTCGTCGAAGTACTCGCGGTTGTCCTCGGTCTGCTCCGCGAACGTCTCGTCGACCTCGAAACCGTTGCGGGCCACGCTGATCGCGGGCTGCAGCACCTGGCGCAGCGACTTAGTGCCGAAGCGGTCCAGCGCTTCCTCCCACCCGGCCACGGTCCCCGGCACGCCGACCGACCGTCCGCTGTAGCGGGCGTCGTCGAACGGCAGGACCTTGCCGTCCTCGAAGAACGCGTCCGGCTGCATCGCCTTCGGCGCCTTCTCCCGGTGGTCGATCGCGTGTACCTTCCGGTCCTTGGCCGTGTAGATCATCATGAATCCGCCGCCCCCGATGCCGCACGAGTACGGCTCGGTCACGCCGAGCACGGCCGCGGCCGCCACCGCGGCGTCGACCGCGTTGCCGCCCTTGCGCAGCACGGACAGGCCGGCACGCGTGGCTTCCAGATCGACGGTGGCCACCGCACCGCCCGATCCGGTCGCCACCGGCTTCTTGGTCAGCGGGCCTGCCCACTTCGGATCGGCGGCCGCCGGCTGCGAAACCAGTCCTACTGTCAGCGCGCAAATCGAGACCATCGCCGCGCCCCGGGCGAAATGTCGGCGAGATACCATCGCGCTCCCCTTTCGACTTTTGGCCACGGGTGAAGATCATGCTCCGCCCGGCGTCGTGACGCCAGCCCCCGACAAAGGCCGGAGAAATTCGCGTGACAACGAACCGCTCGTCGTACTAATGCCGCAGAACACGGGCAAATTTGCTCATTGCGCTGGTCGCGGACGGTGTCACCGACGGGCCGAGCGCTGCCAGGCTGGCCATGACCGCGGCGACCTCCGAGAAATCCAGCGTCACGGGTGGAATGGTGTGTGCGCTGATCACAGTCGCACCGCCGTGCCGACCCGGCGTCACCTCGATCGGAACTCCGGAATGGCGCAGCCGCTGCAAGTCGCGCGCAATCGTGCGTTCGGCGACGCCGAATTCCTCGGCCAGTCTCCGCAAAGGCACGCGGGTGCGCGCGGCGGCGAGCAGCTCGATGATGCGCTGTTGCCGCTCGACGCGTCGCAACGTGAGGTGGTTGTCGCGTGAGGCGGCGGCGCGCCGCGCTGTGGCCTCGACCATGAAATCTCCCGAAAATCACGACACCGGCGTGTCCTGGTTCGGACCTAGTGTCGCCGGCATGACCGACAACATCGCCGACACGTTCTTCGCCACCTACCGGCGCGCGCTGCTGGACCGGGACGCCCACGCGATCGCCGACCACTACGCGGTGCCTGCACTGATCGAATTTCCCGGTCAGGCAATCGCAGTGACCGATGCGCAGCAGACCCTGGACTTCTTCGCTTCCGCCGTCGGGCAGTACGAGGGGGTCCATGACACCAAGGCCGAGATCGCCGTCATCGCGCAGACCGGGCACAGCGTGTGGGCCGACGTCGCGTGGTACGACGACGGCGAGCGCGCCGAACGGTTCGTCTACCAGCTCGTCGACACCGACAAGGGCTGGAAGATCGCCGTCCTCACCCCGCTGGAACTGCCGGTGTCATGAGGCCCGGGGCGGCTGGACGTGCGGGAACCGGACCGGTTCGAGATAGCGCTGAAAGAACTTCTGCCACGTACCGTCGGACATGACCTCATCCAGCGCGGCGTCGATTTCGTTCAACAGATCCGGCTTTGCCGGATTCACGCCGATCGAGTACTCGAGCATCCGGGTCTGCAGGTTCGCGTCCTCGGCCACTTTGTCGCGGATGTCGAGCAGCTGAAGGCCGTCACCACCGTCCGCCGCGAGGTCGGCCAGGTCCGCCGCATCACCGGCCACGCCGTCCACTTCCCCGGCCCGAAGCATCGTCACGCACTCGTCGATGCTGTCCCGCTCGACGATGTCGAACGCGGCACGAAGTTCCGCGGCGGGTCCGAACTCGACGTCGCAGACCTTCTTGTTCGACCGGTCGATGTCGTCGAACTCGGTGAGCTTGCCGTCCGCCACGAGCACGTTCGGCCCGCTGATGTAGTAGGGCATGCTCACACCGACCTTCGTGCGCTGCTTGGCGTAGTCCTCCGGCACCGCGACGACGAGATCGACGGCGCCTGCTCCAGCGCGTCGGGTTGATCCTGACGAAGGAGCTGCCAGGTGACGGTGAAGTCCTCGCCGAAGACTCGCTTGACCACCCCGCACGCGATCGCGACCCGGAACCCGTCGATCTTGCGGCCAGTGGCGCGGAGGTCGTCCGGCTGCACGCCGATGGTGACCGACTGCCGCCCGCCGCCTGGACAATCCGCCGACACCGTCTGCTGCTTCGGCGGCTGCTGTTCCGCCCCGACGGCGACCGGATCCTCGGCACATCCGGTGAGAACCGACGCCGCGGCGATCGCGGCGAACGACCTGCGCACCCAGCCGGACGACGACGGGCCGATGCTCAGCTTGCGGGAGGTCACGGGCGGGCAGATCAGCCATAACCCTGTTCAGCGTCAATGTGGTTACACTCGCAGGATGCCTGCTACGCCGTCAGCAGCTCCCGGCCGGCTCGACGTCGTGCGGCGCCTGATCAACACGCGCGACATCGAGGCCGGAACCGACGCACTGAGCACCCCCCAGGGGTGCGTGCGCTGGCTGCGGCAAGAGGGCTTGCTCGCCCGTTCGGTCAGCACCTTCAGCCGCCCCGAGGCCGACCAGCTCGTGGCGGTCCGGGAAGCCCTGCGCTCCGCGTTGGCGGCCGGAGAGGGCGGGCTGGACGACGACGTGCTCGCCGAACTCAACTCGGCGGCCGAAGCCGCCTGCCTGACGATCCGGTTCACGCCGACCGGATCCTGGAAAGTCCACAGCAGCGCAGACGGCGTGTGGCAGGCCATCGGCCGCCTGGTGTCGATCGTGATCGAAGCGATGGCGGACGGCACCTGGTCACGACTGAAGGTGTGCGCCGACGACGGCTGCCGCTGGGCGTTCTACGACCGCTCCCGCGCCCGCTCCGCCCGCTGGTGTTCGATGCGCGTCTGCGGCAACCGGGCCAAGCAACGCGCTTGGCGGGCGCGCGAGGTCCCCCGCGGCCGACTTGTGCCATGACTTTGCCGCACGGACGCGCCATAGTGGAACCAGCACTGCAGCGCCGCAGGTGGGAGGTGGTCGGCCATGCGTGTCGCCGTTCCCCGCGAGAGGAAGAAGCACGAGTATCGCGTGGCGATCACGCCCGCGGGGGTTCGCGAACTGACCGAACGCGGCCACGAGGTGTCCGTGGAGACCGAAGCGGGCGTGGGTGCAGGCATCACCGACGAGGAATATCTGGCGGCCGGCGCGAAGATCCTGCCGACGGCCGAGGACGTGTGGGGCGACGGCGACCTGGTGCTGAAGGTCAAGGAGCCGATCGCCGAGGAGTACGGATTCCTGCGGCGGGATCTGACCCTGTTCACGTTCCTGCATCTGGCCGCGGACCGGGAACTCACCGAAGCGTTGCTGGCCGCGGGCACGACGGCGATCGCCTACGAGACCGTGCAGCTGCCCACCGGCACGCTGCCCTTGCTCGCGCCGATGTCCGAGGTTGCCGGCCGCCTCGCGCCCCAGGTCGGCGCGTACGCGTTGATGCGGCCCAACGGCGGCCGCGGCGTGCTGCCCGGTGGCATCCCCGGGGTGCACCCTGCGCGGGTCGTCGTGATCGGCGGCGGGGTGGCCGGTCTCAACGCCGCGCGCGTCGCGCTCGGCATGGGCGCGCACGTCGAGGTCCTCGACATCAACGTCGACCGCTTGCGCGAGATCGACCTGGAGTTTCACGGCGCCATCCACACGCTGACGTCCAACGCTTTGACGCTCGAGGAAGCCGTCCTGGAAGCCGACCTGGTGATCGGTGCCGTGCTGGTTCCCGGGGCCAAGGCGCCGACGCTGGTGTCCAACGATCTGGTGGCGCAGATGAAGCCCGGGAGTGTGCTGGTGGACATCTCCGTCGATCAGGGCGGATGCTTCGCCGACACCCGGCCGACCAGCCACGACGACCCGACGTTCCAGGTGCACGACAGCGTCTTCTACTGCGTGGCGAACATGCCCGGCGCCGTCCCGCGGACGTCCACGTACGGCCTGACCAACGTCACGCTCCCCTATGTGGTGCAACTCGCCGAGCACGGCTGGCGGGCCGCCGCCGACGCCGACCACGCGTTCGCGCTCGGGACCAACACGCACGCAGGCAAGCTGACCAACGACGCCGTGGCCGACGCACACGATCTTCCCGCGACACCGCTGCAGACCGTGCTCGAGTCGTGATCAACTCCCCGTGGGTGCTGCGCGGCGACGTCGGCCGCGCAAGATAGCCTGCCCGCTGTGCGGTTGTCGCAGACACTCCCGCCGTCCTGGGCGCGGGCCCGCCGACGTGCTCGGTGACCGGCGCAGAAAAAAGAGGGGCGGCCCGCTCAACCAGCCTGGGGGTCACTGGGAGCAGGCCGCCACTACCACCATAGGGGAACGCGGAAAGTTGTGCGGCAACCTTCGCCAAATTCGTCGGAACGAACTGCGAATGGACCGATTTGTACGGCAGTATGGCGCAGCACGAGCTGTGCGGATCACCCGTGAACGGACGGAGAAGCTGTGATGCAGCATGACGGCAGTGGCCGCATCGTCGTACAGCACCTGAGTAAGAACTTCGGTGCGGTACAGGCGGTGTCGAACCTGAGTTTTACCGTGGAGCCCGGGTCGGTCACCGGCTTCATCGGCCCGAACGGCGCCGGTAAGACCACCACGCTGCGGATGATCCTGGGACTGGTGCGGCCGACCCAGGGCACGGCCACGATCAATGGGCTGCCGCACGACAAGCTGGGCAACCCGGCCACGGTCGTCGGATCGGTGTTGGAGAACGAGGGCTTCCACCCCAAGCGCACCGCGCGCAACCACCTGCGGGTCTACGCCGCGGCGATCGGCGTGCCGGACACCCGGGTGGACGAGGTGTTGAGCCTGGTCGGGCTGACCGACGCGGCGAACCGGAAGGCGGGCGGCTTCTCGCTCGGCATGCGGCAGCGGCTGGCACTGGCCGCCGCCCTGCTGGGCGACCCGCAGGTGCTGGTGCTCGACGAGCCCGCCAACGGCCTCGACCCGGAAGGCATCGCGTGGCTGCGGCAGTTCCTGCGCAACCTCGCCAGGGAAGGTCGCACGGTGCTGGTGTCGTCACACCTGCTTGCCGAGCTCGAGCAGACAATCGACCAGGTGGTGATCGTCAGCCGCGGGCAGACGGTGTACTACGGCAAGCTCGACGACCTGCGTAAGCAGCAGCAGAGCCGGATCCTGGTGCAGGCGGCGGACGGTCAGGCGCTGGTCACCGCGCTGAAGGAGCAGGGCGTCACCCGGGTGGAGACCATCGAGGACGGGCGGCTGGCCGTCTACGACTCCACCGTGCAGCAGGTCGGTGACATCGCCGCCAAGGCGGGCGTGGCGCTCTACGGCGTGCAGGAGGAGACCGCCGACCTGGAGCAGCTGTTCTTCCAGCTGACCCGCAGCCAGTACGCCGGGCAGCAGCCGGCGCAACCGTTCGCGGCACCGCAGGCGCAGCAGGGGCAATGGGGTCCGCCGCAGCAGCCCGGCATGCCGCCGCAGCAGCCCGGCCAGCAGTGGGCGCCGCAGGGGCAGCAGCAAGGTCAACCTCAGCAGTGGCAGCAGCCCCCGCAACCCGGCCAGCAGCAGTGGCAAGGCGCACCGCAGTGGCAGCAGCCGCCGGCAGGCCAACCGCCCCAGCAACAGCCGCAACAGTGGCAGCAGGGCCAGCAACCGAACCCGTGGGCCGGAGGGCCACCCGGCCAAGGACAGCAACCAGGCGACAGCGGTAACAGTGGAGGTCAGGGCTGATGGGCAGGTTGATCACCGCCGAGTTCCGCAAGATCTTCACGGTCAAACTGTGGTGGGCGCTGCTCATCCCGGCCGTCCTGCTGAGCTTGGGCTTCACGTGGGCGGGCTCGGCGCTCGGCACGCTCGGTGAACTGCAGGAAGAAGTCGGTGGCGCCGTCCCGTTCGCGCTCCCGGCATTCGCCCAGGGCATCAACTTCACCACCGTGTTCGCGGTCATCCTGGGCGCCACCGCGGTGACCAGCGAGATGCGGCACAAGACGATCACCACGACCTACCTGACCGGCAGCAGTCGTGGTGCCGTCCTGACCGCCAAGCTGATCACGTACACGGTCATGGGCCTGGTGTACGGCGTGGCCTGCATGGGCGCGGCCACCCTCGGCGCGTTGTTCGGCGGCGACCTGCCGGACGGTGCGCTGTGGTTCGAGCTGGCCGGGGTCGGCGTGCTCGCGCTGATGATGTGGACCCTGCTCGGGGTCGGCGCGGGCGCGTTGATCGGCAACCAGACCGGCGCGATCGTCGGCCTGGTGATCTACACGCTGATCCTGGAGCCGATCGTGGCCCAGATCCTGCGTAGCAACGACGCCGAGAAGATCCCGTTCTATCTGCCCAACGGCTCCGGTTCGGGCATGGTCAGCGACCTGTCGCTCGATTTGTTCGTGGAAGGGTTCCCCGGCGGACACGGCGACGACGTGGGCAGGGCGATCGAGGAGATCCGCGGCTTCCTCAACCTGGACGGTGCGCCCGCGTGGTGGGCGTCCATGTTGATCTTCCTGGCCTGGAGCGCGGTGATCGGCCTGTCCGGTTGGCTGGTCGCCAAGCAGCGCGACATCACCTGATCACGCCGACGGCCGGAAAACGCCTGACGGCGCGGGCCTGAGATTACGTAACCTGGCGGGGTGTCCGTACCGACCGAGATTCCCACCGAACCTCGGCGGCGGGCACCCCGCCCTTCTGTTCCGCCGCCGTCCGCGGGGTGGCTGCGACGGCTCGTCTCGGCTTGCTGGCGGCATCCGTGGCTGGTGGTGCTGGCGTTCGGCGCGGCCGTGCTGGGGGTCGGGGCGCTCGCTGCCGGGCCGCTGCTGGTCAAACAGGCCATCGACGAAGCGCTGGCCGGCGACACCGCCAGGCTCGGGGTGCTCGCGCTGGGCCTGATCGGCCTTGCCGTGCTGACGTTCGGCGCCGCGTTCGTGCGCCGCTACTTCGGCGGGCGGCTGGCGTTGGATGTGCAGCACGACCTGCGCCAACAGGTCTTCGGCGCGGTGTCCCGGCTCGACGGCGGCACCCAGGACTCCCTGCGCACCGGTCAGATCGCCTCGCGTGCCATCACCGACCTGCAGCTGATGGTCAGCCTGCTGATGCAGGGCCCGCTGTCGGTCGGCTCGGCGGTGTATCTGCTGCTCGCGTTGGGCGCGATGTTGTGGATGTCGCCGTTGCTGACGCTGATCGCCCTGGTGGTCACGCCCGCGATCGGGTTGGCCGTCGCCGCGGCCCGGATGCGCGTCTTCCCGGCGATCTGGTCGTCGCAGCAGCGGGCGGCCGACCTGGCCCAGCACGTCGAGGAAACCGTCACCGGCGTGCGTGTGGTGAAGGGCTTCGGGCAGGAGTCCCGCGAGGTCTCCCGGCTGGAGCGCGCGGCACGCAAGCTGTTCGGCGAGAAGCTGCGGGCCGCCCGGCTGACCGCGAAGCCGATGGCCTCGGTCGCCGCCCTGCCCGCGATCGGGCAGGTCGCCGTGCTGGCGGTCGGCGGCCTGCTCGCCCTCGACGGTGACGTCTCGCTCGGCACGTTCGTGGCGTTCGCGTCCTACGTCGCCGGGCTGGTCTCGCCCGCCCGGATGGTCACCAGCCTGATCATCCAGGCGCAGATCGCCCGCGCGGGCGCCGAGCGGGTGTACGAACTGATCGACGCCCAGCCCGAGGTGACCGACCCGGACGAGCCACGCGAACTGCCGTCCGGCCCGCTGTCGGTACGGCTGACCGACGTCAGCTTCGGCTACACCCGCGAGGACAAAGTGCTCGACGGGGTGTCGCTGCACGTCGACCCGGGCGAGACGGTGGCGTTGGTCGGCACCGCGGGCTCGGGCAAGTCGACGGTGTCGCTGCTGCTCCCCCGGTTCTACGACGTGCACGAGGGCCGGATCGAGGTCGGCGGGGTGGACGTGCGCGACCTGCGGCTCAACGATCTGCGGCGCGCGATCGGGGTGGTGTTCGAGGAAGCGTTCTTGTTCTCCACCTCGGTCCGGGACAACATCGCCTATGGTCGCCCCGACGCCACCGACGAGGAAGTCGTCGCCGCGGCGAAGGCCGCGCAGGCGCACGAGTTCATCGAGGACCTGCCCGACGGCTACGAGACGGTGGTCGGCGAGCGCGGGCTGACGCTCTCCGGTGGTCAGCGGCAACGCCTGGCGCTGGCGAGGGCGCTGCTGACCGACCCGAGGGTCCTGCTGCTCGACGACGCCACCTCCGCCGTCGACGCGAGCACCGAAGCCGCCATTCACGCCACCCTGCACACCGTCACCAAGGACCGGACCACGCTGCTGATCGCGCACCGCCGCTCGTCGCTGGCGTTGGCCGATCGGATCGCCGTGTTGGACGCCGGGCGGGTCGTTGACGTCGGCACCGAAGCCGAGCTGCGGGAGCGCTGTGCACTGTTCCGCGAACTGATCGCCGGCCCGGAAGACGACATCGAGCACCCCACGGCCATGCCTGCGGTGAGCGGCAACGGGGCCGGTGTCAGCGGCCGGCTGTGGCCGCGCTCGGAGCAGGACGAGGTCGACCGCCTGGCGGCCGTCGCGGAGAACCGTGCCGCGCCGGAGCCGACGGTCGGGCGCGGCGGCCCGGGCGCGCGCTTCAACGTCCCGCCGACGCCGGAGCTGCTCGAGAAGGTGCGTGCGCTGCCGCCGGCGCAGGATCAACCGCGCATCGCGGGGCTCGACCCGACCGCCGACGACCCGAACTTCCGGCTGTCGCGCCTGCTGCACCCGGTGCGGTGGCTGCTGCTCGCCGCCGTCGGGTTGGTCGCCGCGGACGCACTGGCCACGGTGGCCATGCCGTCGCTGTTCCGGGTCGGCGTCGACGACGGCGTCGTCGCCGGTTCGTTGACCGTGGTGTTGGTGGTCGCCGGGTTCGGGGCGCTGATCGCGCTGGCCAACTGGGCGGTGATCGCCGCCCAGACCGTGGTGACCGCCCGCGCCGGGGAGAGCGTGCTGTACCTGCTGCGCGTCCGGTGTTATGCGCACCTGCAACGGCTCGGGCTGGACTACTTCGAGCGCGAACTGGCCGGCAAGATCATGACCCGGATGACCACGGACGTGGACGCTCTGTCCACGTTCCTGCAGACCGGGCTGGCCCGCGCCGTGGTCAGCGTGCTCACCCTGGTCGGTATCGCGGGCGCACTGCTGATCACCGACGTGCCGCTGGCGCTGATCACCATGGCCGTGATGCCCGTGCTCATCGTGGCCACCGTGATCTTCCGGCAGAAGTCGTCGCGCGCCTACACCGAAGCCCGGGAACGCGTCAGCGTCGTCAACGCCGACATGCAGGAGAACGTCACCGGTCTGCGGGTCGCGCAGGCGTACACGCGCGAGAAGCACTCGGCGCGCGCGTTCGCCGACCGCAGCGACGCCTACCGGCGCTCCAGGCTGCGGGCGCAGCGCTACATCGCCACGTACTTCCCGTTCGTCTCGCTGCTGTCGCAGGTGGTGGAGGCCGTCGTGCTCTACGTTGGCACCAACCGGGTGGCGGTCGACGAGCTCACGCCCGGCGTGCTGATGGCCTTCCTGCTGTACCTGACGATGTTCTTCTCCCCCATCCAGGAGCTGTCCAGCATCTTCGACAGCTACCAGCAGGCCAAGGTCGGCCTGAACCGCATCGGGGACCTGCTCGCCACGCGCAGCTCGGTCCCACCGCCCGCGACACCGGTCGAGGTGCCCGAGCGGCTGCGCGGTGAGGTGCGGTTCGACAACGTGTCGTTCACCTACCCCGGCACCGACGAACCTGCGCTGCACGACGTCGACCTGCGCATCGCGCCCGGCGAGACGGTCGCGCTGGTCGGCGCCACCGGCGCGGGCAAGTCCACCGTGGTCAAGCTGCTGGCGCGCTTCTACGACGTCGGCTCCGGCCGGGTGCTCATCGACGGCGTCGACGTCCGCGACTACGACCTGGCGGCACTGCGTAGTCGCATGGGCATCGTGCCGCAGGAAGCCCACCTGTTCTCCGGCACGATCGCCGACAACGTGCGCTACGCCCGTCCCGACGCCAGTGACGCGGAAGTGGAAGCCGCCGTGCGCGCCGTCGGCGCGTTGCCTGCCGTGGCCGCGCTGCCGCACGGGTTCCACCAGCAGGTCGGGGAACGAGGCCAGAACCTCTCCTCCGGGCAGCGGCAGCTCATCGCGCTGGCCCGCGCCGAGCTGGTCGACCCCGACATCCTGCTGCTCGACGAGGCCACCGCGGCGTTGGATCCGGCGACCGAAGCGGCCGTGCTCGCCGCGAGCGAAGCGGTCTCCCGGTCACGCACCACCGTCGTGGTCGCGCACCGCCTGGCCACCGCGGCACGGGCGGATCGCATCGTCGTGCTGGAACACGGCCGAATTGCGCAGGTCGGGACGCATGCCGAGCTGCTCGCGTCGGATGGACCGTATGCCCGGTTCTGGCGCGCGGCCGAACGTGAATCTCTGCCAGTGATCCCAGGCAACTAAATGATTTGTCACGGGTTAGCCTGGAGGTGGCGCAAGCTGTGCATTCCGGTTACTACGAGCTCACGGATAGAGGCGAATCTCAGTCGTGACCACCAGTCCTGCCTCCCAGTTCGGTCCCAACGAGTGGATGGTCGAGGAAATGTACGAGCGTTTCCTCGCCGACCCGCAATCGGTCGACGCCGCCTGGCACGACTTCTTCGCCGACTTCAAGCCGACGCAAGGCGGCGACGGAGCGGCGAGCGCCAAGCGTCAGGCGCCGTCGGACTCTCGCCCGGACAGCCGACCCAACGGCGGTCGATCCACCGGCTCTGCTGAGCCGGCCTGGCCGCAGGCCCCGCAGCAGACCAAGGCCGCCAAGCCTGCGCCGCAGGCCACGCAGACGGCCGCGCCCAAGCAGCAGCCCGCTCAGCAGCAGGCACAGCGGCCTGCGCAGCAGGCACCCGCCAAGCAAGAGCCGAAGCCGGAAAAGGCCGCCAAGGACAGCGGCAAGGACGCCAAGGTGCTGCGCGGGATCTCGGCGGCGATCGCCAAGAACATGGACGCTTCGCTGGAGGTGCCGACGGCCACCAGCGTGCGGGCGGTCCCGGCGAAGCTGATGGCGGACAACCGGATCGTCATCAACAACCACCTCAAGCGCACCCGCGGCGGGAAGATCTCCTTCACGCACCTGATCGGCTACGCCATGATCCGGGCGCTGAAGCACTTCCCGAACATGAACCGGCACTACGAAGAGATCGACGGCAAGCCGCACGTCGTCACGCCGGAGCACGTCAACCTCGGCCTGGCCATCGACATGAAGGGCAAGGACGGGGCGCGCAACCTCGTGGTCGCCTCCATCAAGGGCGTCGAGGACATGACGTTCTTCGAGTTCTGGCAGGCCTACGAGGAGATCATCAAGAAGGCCCGCACCAACAAGCTGACCGCGGACGACTTCGCGGGCACCACGATCTCGTTGACCAACCCGGGCGGCATCGGCACCAACCACTCGGTGCCGCGGTTGCAGAAGGGTCAGGGCGCGATCATCGGCGTCGGCGCCATGCAGTACCCGGCGCAGTTCCAGGGCACCAGCGAGAAGACGCTGACCGACCTGGGCATCTCCAAGATCATGACGCTGACGTCGACCTACGACCACCGGATCATCCAGGGCGCCGAGTCCGGTGAGTTCCTGAAGAAGATCCACGAGCTGCTGCTCGGCGAGGAGAACTTCTACGACGACATCTTCACGTCGCTGCGGCTGCCGTACGAGCCGGTCCGCTGGGTGGAGGACATCCCGGACGGCGATGTCGACAAGACCGCTCGGATCATCGAGCTGATCGACGCCTACCGGATGCGCGGCCACCTGATGGCCGACACCGACCCGCTGAACTACCGGCAGCGTCGGCACGAGGACCTGGACATCCTCTCGCACGGCCTGACGCTGTGGGACCTGGACCGCGAGTTCGCCGTCGGCGGCTTCGCGGGCCAGCAGCGGATGAAGCTGCGCGACGTGCTCGGCGTGCTGCGCGACTCCTACTGCCGCACGGTCGGCGTGGAGTACCAGCACATCATCGATCCGGAGGAGCGCCGCTGGCTGCAGGAGCGGATCGAGGTCAAGCACCAGAAGCCGTCGCCCGGCGAGCAGAAGTACATCCTGAGCAAGCTGAACGCGGCCGAGGCGTTCGAGACGTTCCTGCAGACCAAGTACGTCGGGCAGAAGCGATTCTCGCTGGAAGGCGCGGAGACGGCCATCCCGCTGCTGGACACCATCCTGGACAAGGCGGCCGAGCACGAGCTGGACGAGGTCGTCATCGGTATGCCGCACCGCGGCAGGCTGAACGTGCTGGCCAACATCGTCGGCAAGCCGATCAGCCAGATCTTCCAGGAGTTCGAGGGCAACCTGGACCCGGGGCAGGCGCACGGCTCGGGTGACGTGAAGTACCACCTGGGCGCGGAAGGCAAGTACTTCCGCATGTTCGGCGACGGCGAGACCAAGGTGACGCTGACCGCCAACCCGTCGCACCTGGAGACGGTCGACCCGGTGCTGGAAGGCATCGTGCGCGCCAAGCAGGACCTGCTGAACAAGGGGCAGGGCGCGTTCACCGTGCTGCCGGTCCTGCTGCACGGCGACGCCGCGTTCGCCGGCCAGGGCGTGGTGGCCGAGACGCTGAACCTGGCGATGCTGCGCGGCTACCGCACCGGCGGCACCGTGCACGTGGTGATCAACAACCAGGTCGGCTTCACCACCGCCCCGGAGCACTCGCGGTCCTCGCAGTACGCCACCGACGTCGCCAAGATCATCGAAGCGCCGGTGTTCCACGTCAACGGGGACGACCCGGAGGCGGCGTGCTGGGCGGCCAAGCTGGCCGTGGAGTACCGCCAGGCGTTCAACAAGGACGTCGTGATCGACATGATCTGCTACCGGCGGCGCGGCCACAACGAGGGTGACGACCCGTCGATCACCCAGCCGAAGATGTACGAGATCATCGACTCCAAGCGCAGCGTCCGGAAGACCTACACCGAGGCGCTGATCGGGCGGGGTGACATCTCGGTCGAGGAAGCCGAGACCGCGCTGCGGGACTTCTCCAGCCAGCTGGAACACGTCTTCAACGAAGTGCGCGAGCTGGAGAAGCACCCGATCAAGGCGAGCCCGTCGGTCGAGGGGCACCAGCAGGTGCCTGCGCAGGTGCCGACCGCGATCGATCGGAAGACCATCGAGCGGATCGGCGACGCGTTCGTCAACCTGCCGGAGGGCTTCACCCCGCACCCGAGGGTCAAGCCGGTGCTGGAACGCCGCTACAAGATGTCCCGCGAAGGCAACATCGACTGGGCGTTCGCCGAGCTGATCGCGTTCGGCTCGCTGGCGCTGGACGGCAGGCTGGTCCGGCTGTCCGGACAGGACTCCCGGCGCGGCACGTTCACCCAGCGGCACGCGGTGCTCATCGACCGCAAGACCGGCGAGGAGTACGCGCCGCTGCAGCACCTGAGCGAGGACCAGGGCCGGGTGATGATCTACGACTCGGCGCTGTCGGAGTACGCCGCGGTCGGCTTCGAGTACGGCTACTCGGTGGCCAACTCCGAAGCGCTGGTGATGTGGGAGGCGCAGTTCGGCGACTTCGTCAACGGTGCGCAGACCGTCATCGACGAGTACATCTCGTCCGGCGAGGCGAAGTGGGGCCAGCTGTCCGACGTGGTGCTGCTGCTGCCGCACGGACACGAGGGCCAGGGCCCGGACCACACCTCCGGCCGCATCGAGCGCTTCCTGCAGCTGTGCGCGGAGCACTCGATGACGGTGGCGGTGCCGTCCACCCCGGCGAACTACTTCCACCTGCTGCGCCGCCACGCGCTGGACGGGGTGAACCGGCCACTGATCGTGTTCACGCCGAAGTCGATGCTGCGCAACAAGGCGGCGGTGTCCCAGCTGGACGACTTCACCGAGCCGTCGAAGTTCCTGTCGGTCATCGACGACGACCAGGTCGACCCGGCGAAGGTCAGCAAGGTGCTGCTCACCTCCGGCAAGCTCTACTGGGAGCTGGCCGCCGAGCGGGCCAAGCGCGGCAGGGACGACGTGGCGCTGGTCCGCATCGAGCAGTACTACCCGCTGCCGAAGGACAAGCTGCGGGCGGCGATGTCGCGCTACACCAACGCCGAGCGCGTCGTGTGGGTGCAGGAGGAGCCGGAGAACCAGGGCGCCTGGCCGTTCTTCGGACTCAACCTGCCGCGGCGGCTGCCGGACGTGTTCACCAGGCCGCTCGACCTGGTGTCCCGGCGTCCGATGGCGGCGCCGGCCACCGGGTCCAGCAAGGTGCACGAGGTGGAGCAGAAGGCGCTCATCGCCAAGGCATTCGAGTAAACCTGGTTCGGCATCAGCTGGTGGCCGGTCGCGCTCGGCGTGGCCGGCCACCAGGCTTTTCGGCCGCCGGTGCGTCGTTGCGGCGCCCCAGGGCGGGCGGCAGGTAACCCTTCACCAGGCTTTTCGGCCGCCGGTGCGCCGTTGCGGTGCCCCAGGGCGGGCGGCAGGTAACCCTTTTGCGGACACTCGGCATCACATTGCCGTGATCGTCTAGCCACCCGACCGTCCGGACGGTAAGGTATCGGCAGCCGGTCACCCCCCAGGACTGGCTGACGCCCCGGTGTCCCCTCCCCCCCTCGGCGCCGGGGCTCTCTCATGCGCGCAGCAGCGCAGCTGCTTCCAGCGCGGCACTCACATGGGACGACCTGCGGTCGTGACGCTGCCGAAAGGCCTGCGAACCACGCGTGGCTGCTGTCCCGACAGGAAAGGCCGCTGGCCTCCCGACGGAAGACCAGCGGCCGGTCAGGGCGGAAGAGAAACTCAGTTGGTGATGCTCCAGCTGTCGATGTAGCCGGTGTCACCGCGGTAGACGTCCCTCACCCGCAGCTTCCAGGCGCCGTCGGCCGAGTAGGTCGACAGGTTCTTGGTGTAGGTGGTGGAGAGGTTGTCCGCGCCGTCCCAGCCGTCGGACGACTTCAGGTTGATCACCGCACCGGTCGGCGAGATCAGATCGACCACGAGGTCACCGCGGTAGGTGTGCTTGATGTCCACCGCCACCTTCGCCGACGACGAGGCGTTCCGGTTGCAGTTGGACAGCGTGATCGTGCTGGTCACCGCGCTGCCCGCGTCCGGGATCGCCACATCGGTGTCGTTCGTGCCGCTGCAGCTGCCCGGCTCCGGGTCGGTGCTGCCACCGCTGCCGGTGTAGAGCAGCACGTTCGGCGAACCCGAGCCAGGGTTGCTCACCTTGCCCTGCGAGCCGTTCGAGACCAGGTGGTCCCGAACCGTCTGCGGGGAGGCCGACGGGTTGTCGGCCAGGTACAGCGCGGCCGCGCCCGCCACGTGCGGGGTCGCCATCGACGTTCCGCTGATCGCCCGCGAGTCGGAGTCCGACCCGATCCACGCCGACGTGATGTTCGAGCCCGGAGCGAAGATGTCCAGGCAGCTACCCACGTTGGAGAAGTCGGACCGGGCGTCGGTGCTCGTGGTCGATCCGACCGTGATGGCCTCCGGGGTCCGCGCCGGCGACGTGCCACACGCATCCGCGCCGTAGTCGTTGCCCGCCGCGATCGCATACGTCACGCCGTCGTCGATCGAGCGCTTTACCGCGTCGTCCACGGCCTGGGAGGCGGGGCCGCCGAGGCTCATGTTCGCCACCGCGGGCTGGCCGGACTGGTGGTGGCTGGTGACCCAGTCGATGCCGGCGATCACGCCGTCGTAGGTGCCCGAGCCGGAGCAGTCGAGCACCTTCACCGCGACCAGATCGACGTCCTTGGCCAGGCCGTAGGACTCGCCACCGACGGTGCCCGCCACGTGCGTACCGTGGCCGTTGCAGTCGGTGTTGTTGCTGTCGACGGTGTTGGTACCCCAGGTCGCGCGGCCCTCGAAGTCTTGATGCGACGTGCGGATACCGGTGTCGATGATGTACGCGGTGACGTTGCTCGCCGTCGTGGAGTAGCTGTACTTGTCGTCCAGCGGCAGGTCGCGCTGGTCGACCCGGTCCTGGCCCCACGACGGCGGGTTGAGCTGGTCCTCGGTCGCCGTGACGCGCTGGTTCTGCTCGACGTAGGCCACCGACGGGTCCGCGGCCAGCCGCTTGGCGGCCGACTCGCTCATCTTCGCCGCGTACCCGCGCAGGGCGTGCTTGAAGGTACGGGTGACCTTGGCGTCGAACTGCTCAGCGGCCGCCGTGGCCTCGGCCGACGCCGACACGCCGTCCTTGAGCACCACGATGTAGCTGCCGTCGATGGCGCTGGGGCTGTCCGCGTTGCGGATCACGCCTTCTTCCGCGGACGCGACCGCTGGGCCGCCCAACGCCGCGAGGGCCGCGGAAGCGCCGATCACCGCGACCTTCGTCCCTATCGACCGTCTCACTGTTCCTCCCAGGCAGGGCAAATGCGCGCCACGGGGCCCGCATTTCTCGGGGTTGATCACGTTCGGTCGAACGTGGTGATCAAGATTAGGTCTGCGCGGTTAGCGCAAAACAGTCCTTGATAAGAGGCCCGTTCTGTGTACGTGGCTCGTCCGAATAGTCGAGTCACGGCGAGAATCCCGACCAGCAGCTATCACCCAAGGTCATGCCCGCACTACACAAAGTCCGGGCGGCCCGAGAGGCATGTGTAAATGGGAAAATCACGCATGGCGAGCTGACGACACACGCCGTCAGTTACCGCAGAAGGGCGCAGCGTGTTGCGCTGTTCGGAGTAGCGACACAGGTCCGAAAGGACCAGTACCGAAGCCGCGAATTCGCCCGGCGGCGGACCCGCAAAGCAGCGGCCGACCAGCAACAACGTGCTGGCCGGCCGCCTACTTGCCGTTGCCGGAGGGCGTCAAGCCACCCCGGAGTCCTTGGCCGCCTGCGCCACCGCGGCGGCCACCGCGGGCCCGACCCGGGGGTCGAGCGCGCTCGGCACGATCTTGTCCACGGCGAGCTCTTCCGCCGCCACGTCGGCGATGGCGTCCGCGGCGGCCAGCTTCATCTCGTCGGTGATCGCCCGCGCACCGGCGTCCAGCGCACCCCGGAACACGCCGGGGAAGGCCAGCACGTTGTTGATCTGGTTCGGGAAGTCGCTGCGCCCGGTGGCCACGACCGCCGCGTACTGCGCCGCCACCTCCGGGTGGACCTCCGGATCCGGGTTGGACAGCGCGAACACGATCGGGTCGTCCGCCATCGTCTTCAGCAGCGTCTCCTCGATCGTGGCGCCGGACAGGCCGATGAACACGTCGGCGCAGTCCATCGCCTCGGGCAACCCGCCGGTGAGCCCGGCCTTGTTGGTCGACCACGCCAGCTCCTGCTTGACCGGCGTCAGCCCGTCCCGGCCGACGTGGATGATGCCGCGGGAGTCCAGCACCGTGATGTCCCCGACCCCGGCGGACAGCAGGATCTTCGCGCAGGCGACCCCGGCCGCTCCGGCACCGGAGATCACCACCCGCTGCTTGCCCAGATCCCGACCGAGCACCTGGTTGGCCCCGCGCAGTGCGGCGAGCACCACGATCGCCGTGCCGTGCTGGTCGTCGTGCATGACCGGGCAGTCCAGCGCGTCGATCAGCTTGGCCTCGAGCTCGAAGCACCGCGGCGCGGCGACGTCCTCGAGGTTGACCGCGCCGAACGACGGCCGCAACCGCACCAGCGTCTCCACGATCTCGTCGACGTCGGTGGTGTCCAGCACCAGCGGAATCGAGTCCAGCCCACCGAACGTCTTGAACAGCACCGCCTTGCCCTCCATCACGGGCAGCGATGCGCTCGCACCGATGTCTCCCAGACCCAGCACCGCGGTGCCGTCGCTGACCACGACCACCAGGCGATGTGCCCACGTGTACCGCGCGGCCAACCGGGCGTCCTCGGCGATCGCCGTGGAAACCTTGGCCACGCCGGGCGTGTAGGCGATGGAAAGCTCGCGGGAATCGGAGATCGGCCTGGTCGCCGCTACGCCCAGCTTGCCCCCGAGGTGACCCGCGAAGATCTCCTCGTTGGTTACCGGCGCCGCGGCGCTCGCGGCAGCCTGGTCGGGGGCAACGGCAGGGCTAGCAGTCTTCCAGCTGGTCTCCATGACGAATTCCTGTCAATCAGTACGACAACGCCGGAGCACTCCGGCGCAGGAAAAGGGCAATTGTGCCTGACAAACGCACGTGGCCCGGTGCGGTGGCACCGTCGGCCGTACGGCGCGAAATCCGTCCGGGGCTGCATCTCGGGTCCGTCGCAGCGCCACCGGACACGGTGGATGCAGACCATTGTGACAGGTGTGTCAGGCTGCGGGAATGCAGGTACGCGAACTTGCCGTCCCCGGAGTGTTCGAGTTCACCCCGCCGAGCTTCCCCGACCAGCGCGGGAAGTTCGTCGCGCCGTATCAGCAGAAGGCGTTCGTCGAGGCCGTCGGGTACCCGCTGCGGGTGGCCCAGACCAACCACAGCGTGTCGAGGCGAGGCGTCATTCGCGGCGTGCATTTCGCCGACACTCCTCCCGGCCAGGCCAAATACGTCTACTGCGCACACGGCGAGGCGTTGGACGTGATCGTCGACCTACGGGTGGGGTCGCCGACGTTCGGTGTGGTCGACACCGTCAAGCTCAGCAGCGAGAACATCAGCGCGGTCTACATCCCCGAGGGGCTCGGTCATGCGTTCGTGGCGCTGACCGACCACACGGTGATCAATTACTACTGCAGCGCGGAGTACAACCCGTCCGCGGAACACGGTGTCAGCCCGCTCGACGAGGACCTGAACCTTCCGTGGCCTGCGGACATCGAGCCCATCCTGTCCGACAAGGACCGCTCCGCGCCCACCGTGGCCCAGGCCCGCGAGCAGGGACTGTTGCCCAGCTACCAGGCCTGCACCGAGTGGTACGAGCACCTGCGGGCTAACGCTTCTTCGGCGTGACCCAGATGGTGATGACGGCCTCGGTGACCGGCTTGTCGTCGTCGCCGAACACGGTCACCGGCACCGGCAACTCGAAACCGTCCTGGCCGAACTCGGGCAGCTCGTCCACCTGCGCCACCGCGCGCAGGCTGGACTCGGCCTTGGCTACGTAGCGCACGGTCATGCCCTTGGGCAGCCAGCGATGGGTCGCCGGCACGGTGGCCTCGGCCAGCATGCCCATCGCCACCTCGGCCAGGTTGCAGGTGGCGATGGCGTGGAAGGTGCCGATGTGGTTGTGTACGCCGAACCACTTGGGCGCGGTGACCTCCGCTCGGCCGGGCTCCATCACCCGTACCGACGGCAACACGGTGGCGAAATACGGCGCGCGGGCCATCACCGCGGCCGAGAACAGGCGCCGCCCGCCGGGTTTGCCGGCGAGTTTGCGCCAGATCGTCAACGTCTGCGCCATCGACCCCTCCCGTGCTACTCGCGAGTAGCTTACGACCGTACGTGCTGACCGCAAGAGGTGAGAACATGACCGTGATCCGCCCCACCACCCCGGACGACGTGCCGGCCGTCGTCGAGTTGGTGCACGAACTCGCGGCTTACGAGAAGGCGCCGCACGAATGTCACCTGACCACCGAGCAGCTGCATGCGGCGTTGTTCGCCGAGCAGCCCGCCCTGTTCGGCCATGTCGCCGAGGTGGACGGGCAGGTCGTCGGCTTCACGCTGTGGTTTCTGAACTTCTCCACCTGGCGCGGCGTGCACGGGATCTATCTGGAGGACCTCTACGTACGTCCGGAGTTCCGCGGGAAGGGGATCGGCAAAGCGCTGCTGGCCGAACTGGCCGCGGAGTGCGTACGGCGCGGCTACGCCCGGCTGGAGTGGTGGGTACTGGACTGGAACCCGGCGACGAAGTTCTACCAAGCGCTGGGCGCGGTGCCGATGGACGAGTGGACGGTCTACCGGCTCACCGACGAGCCGCTCACGGCGCTGGCCGCCGAGCGTGACGGCTGAGACCCCGGCGCAGCGCCCTGGCACGGACCACTCCGGGCGCCAAAGACGCGCCTACTCGTGATCCTCGGCAGCCCACGCGCGCGCAGGCTCCCGGAACAACAGCACGAGCAGCGCAAGGCCGAGCAGAGCGACCGGGACACCGAGCTCCAGGCGGCCGGACGGGCCCGCGGCGTACCACCCGACCCCGATCATCACCAGCGCGATGACCACACCCGGCGACCGCGCCCACGAGTAGCCGAGAAACAGGCCGATCCCGCAGGCCGTCAGCCCGCCGCCGAGCACGGCGTAGTAGATGGCCTCGCCGTAGACGTTGTCGCTGCCGAACGTCGTGTTGCCGGACAGCGCGGCGATCAGCAGGACCACCGCGAAGACCAGCGCCGCCAGCCCGGGCAGCACGGCGATCACGCCTGCCACCCGCACTTCGCGCGGCGCGGGTCGGAACAACTCGGCCAGCCGCACCATGGGCCCCTTTCCCGGCGAGCACGTGCCCGGGAGAACCACCCGCTCGGCACACTCGCATGACACTCTGCGTAAGCGTCACCGATGGTATGCCACCCACTCGGCCGTTTCCTCACCGCGGCCGAGACGTCATGATCGGATCAGTGTCGGCGGGATCACTCCTACCGTCGGCACGGCTGGTGACCGCACCGCAGTGCTCCGAAGTCGTCCAGCGGTCGTCAGCCACTGACGGGTCGGCGGTCGGCCGGGTGCAGCCCGTCAGGGACAGGAGCCGCACGACGATGAGGCGGACGGTCTCGCGCCGGGCCCGCCTCGGAAAGGAGCCGTTGGCGACCGAGTAGCTCGCGAACTCTCGACTTCGTCGGTGCCCGGGTGACCCGCGTACCGTCAGCCGCGGGTCTATGCCCTACGGATGCAGCCCGCCGGTACGTCTCGTTCCCGGGCGTGATGAGCGCCGTCAGACGCGAAGTGCTGTGGTGTTTGCCTCCTCGGTTCGCGGATGCGGCGCGCGCCCACTGTGGCGCCGTAGGCTGCCGTCATGCGCGCTGTCCTGGTTGTGAATCCGCAGGCGACCGCGACGACGGCAGGTGGCCGCGACGTGCTCGCGCACGCGCTGGCCAGCGAGGTCAAGCTCGAGGTCGTCGAGACGACCCATCGCGGGCATGCTGCGGCCATCGCCGCCGCTGCGGCTGCCGACGGTGCCGGGCTGGTCGTCGCCCATGGTGGCGACGGCACGGTGAACGAGGTGGTCAACGGGCTGCTCAGCGGCGGCTCCCACGGCCCGGACGCGGCGCCGTTGTTCGCCGTGGTCCCCGGTGGCTCCGCCAATGTCTTCGCGCGTGCGGTCGGTTATCCCCGCGATCCGGTCGAGGCCACCCACGTATTGCTCGACGCCCTGATCGCAGGCAGGCGGCGCACCGTCGGCCTCGGCAAGGCCAACTCCCGCTGGTTCACCTTCAGCGCCGGCATGGGCTGGGACGCCGACGTCGTCGAGGGAGTGGAGGGCAAGCGGGGCAAGGAGACCAGTCCCGCGCTCTACGCGCGCGTGGCAACCGCGGTCTACCTGCATCCGCCGCACGGCAGGCACACACTCAAGCTCGAGCTGCCCGGCAGCGAACCGCAGACGGTTCGCACGGCTTTCGTTTCCAACACCGATCCGTGGTCCTACCTGGGCAAACTCCCCATCCGCCTGAACCCGGAGTGCTCTTTCGACACCGGTCTGGGTGTGTTCGCGTTGCGTAAGCTCGGCCTGTTCGGGGTACTACACCACCTACGCCAAGCACTGAACGGGAAGGGACGCCAACGTGGGCGTCATCTCATCCGTGTCGACGACGTCACGAAAGTACGCATCCATGCAGAGAAACCAGTAAACTTGCAGGTTGACGGGGATCTGGTCGGTGAGCGCACGGACGTGGAGTTCGTCAGCGTCCCGAAAGCCTTGACAGTTGTGGTGTGAGGACCTCGTACGGTCATCGCACGAAAACGTCGGGCAGAGCGCCGTCGAGTGATCGGTTCGCCGAACCGATGTCTACCACTCGTCGCAAAACTAGCTCCGCTCGCCGCACCGTTTTCCCGGCCTCGTCTCCCCGCCAGGGGAGAAACCGCAGGTCAGGCGGGATTGGATCACAGGTGAGTTCGCTCACCGCTGGTGAGAAAACCCTTGCCCAACTCTGCGGTTCGTGAAAGCATTCACAAGCACCCAAAATACGACCGCCATCAGAGACGACCGTGGCGCGGCTGTCCCGCGTCGCCACGAAGGAGCACATCATCATGGACTGGCGCCACCGCGCGGCCTGCCGAGACGAGGACCCTGAGCTGTTCTTCCCCGTTGGGACCAGCGGTCCTGCGCTCACGCAGGTGGCCGAGGCCAAGGCCGTGTGCCACCGTTGCCCCGTCGCGTCCGACTGCCTGGCTTGGGCTCTGGCCACGGGTCAGGACGCCGGCGTCTGGGGCGGCATGAGCGAGGAAGAACGGCGTGCGCTCAAGCGCCGTCGGGCTCGTATCGGCAGCACGAGCTTCTGAGCAACAGGCTTCGGACAAGCCTCCCGCACAACGCGAAAGAGCCGGCACCGCTCGTGCCGGCTCTTTCGCGTGTCCGTACGATCTTTCGGTCGCCCTCTGCGCGCCGATCCCGGAAGCGTTCGTTTCCGCGTCTCCAGGGCTGTCAGCCGCGCCGCGTCAGCGGGATACGCAGTTCCGCCGTCGTTCCGGACGGTTCGTGATCCCGCAGCCCCAGCGAGCCGCGCAGCTCGGATTCGACCAGTGTCCGGACGATCTGCAGCCCCAGCCCCTCGGCTTGCTCGAGCGAGAAGCCCGCGGGCAGGCCGCGACCCTCGTCGATGATCGACACGTCCAGCCAGCGCGCCGACCGGGCCGCGCGCACGATGACTTTGCCCGCCCTCCCCCGCTCGAACGCATGCTCGGCGGCGTTCTGCACCAACTCGGCCAGCACCATCACCAGCGGGGTCGCCAGGTCGGCGGCGACCACGCCGAACGAACCCTCGCGTACCAGCTCGACCGGGGACTCGGTGGCCGTGGTGACCTCCGACAACATCGGCAACACGCGATCCAGCAACTGGTCCAGGTCGACCCGCTCGTCCAGCGACATGGACAGCGTCTCGTGCACCATGGCGATCGACGAGACCCGGCGCACCGAGTCCTCCAACGCGCGCCTGGCCTGATCGCTCTGCGTGCGGCGCGATTGCAGCCGGAGCAGCGCGGCCACCGTCTGCAAGTTGTTCTTCACCCGGTGATGGATCTCCCGGATCGTCGCGTCCTTGCTCATCAGCGCCCGGTCGCGCCGCTTCACCTCGGTGACGTCCCGTACCAGGACCAAGGCGCCCGCCGGATTGCCTCCCGGACGCAACGGAAGCGCACGGAACAGCACCACCGCGCCACGCCGGGACTCCGCCTCGACGCGGGTGCCCGGACGGCCCTCCAACGCCTCCAGGATCCGGTGCGAGACCTCCGTGGCGTCGAACGGATCCGCGATCAGGGAGCGAGTCAGCGGAGCCAACCGCGTCCCGACCAGTTCGGATTTGTGCCCCATGCGGTGGTACGCGGACGAGCCGTTGGGGCTGGCGAACACCACAGTGCCGGACGGGTCGAGCCGGATGAATCCGTCACCCACCCGCGGACTGCTGTGCACGTCGGTCTGCGAGCCCTCGTGCGGGAACGTCCCGTCCGCCACCATCTGACACAGATCGGAGGCGCCCGCGAGGTAGGCGATCTCCAACGAACTCGGCACCCGGGGCACGCTCAGGTTCGACTCCCGGCTCAGCACCGCGATGACCTGGTCCCGGAACCGCACCGGAATCGCTTCCCGGCGCATCAGGATGTCGCCGTCGGACAGCCTGGGCTCCTCGTCACGCATGATCCGCCCGGACCGCAGGGCCGCAGCCAGCTGGGGATGCTGGCGTTCCTCGACCCTGCTGCCCACGACGTCCTCGGGGTGCGCGGTGGCGCCGGTGGTCGGGCGCGCCTGCGCCACGCAGGCGAAGTGCGAGTCGCTGTCCTCGATCGGGACCCACATCAAGAAGTCGGCGAACGACAGGTCCGCGAGCAGCTGCCATTCCGCGACCACCATCTGCAGGTGGTCGGCGGCCTCCCCGGACATGCCGGTGTGTTCGGCCAACAGCTCGGCAAGCGTACTCACGGCACTCCCCTGACTCGACGCTCCACGCCCCGTGTCAGACTAAGTCGTCCGTTCACACGAGGAGAAAACGCATGTCGAAGCGAGCTCGTAAGCGTCGTGACCGCAAGAAGAAGAGCGCCAACCACGGCAAGAAGCCGAACGCCTGAGTGAGCTAGTCCTCACGCACCTCGACGGTGGCCTCGTCGCCCGTAGTGCGCTCACCCTTCTCGGCTTGGAGATACGACTCGCGGATCTTCGCGCGTAGTCGCTCCTTGAGATCCTCCGGGGCGTGGTCGCCGCCGCACTTGCGGGCCAACAGCTGCTTGAGCCCCTCGGAAATGCCGTACTGCTCCAAGCAGTCCGGGCAACCGTCGAGGTGCCGGCGCAGCTCGGCGGCGTGCTCCTCCTGGCATTCGTGGTCCAGCAGCAGGTAGACCTCGGCAAGCACGTCGGAGCAGTCGGTACGGGCGTCAGCGCATTCGTCATTCATCGCTTCGCCACCTCCACCCCCTGCTTGATGAAGCCCCTCTCGCGAGCCACGTCGGCCAGCAGCTCACGCAGCTGCCCGCGCCCCCGATGCAGCCGGGACATCACGGTACCGATCGGCGTACCCATGATCTCGGCTATCTCCTTGTACGCAAAGCCTTCGACGTCGGCCAGGTACACGGCCAGACGGAATTCTTCCGGCAGGCGCTGCAGAGCCTCTTTGACGTCGGAGTCCGGCAGCTGGTCGAGCGCCTCCATCTCGGCCGACCGCAGACCGCGCGACGTGTGGCTCTCCGCCTGTGCCAGCTGCCAGTCCGTGATGTCCTCGGTCGGCTGCTGCATCGGTTGCCGCTGCTTCTTGCGGTAGGAGTTGATGTAGGTGTTGGTCAGGATCCGGTACAGCCACGCTTTGAGGTTCGTGCCTTCGGCGAACGAGGCAAAGGCGTTGTAGGCCTTCAGATACGTTTCCTGCACCAGGTCTTCGGCGTCGGCCGGATTGCGGGTCATCCGCAACGCGGCCGAGTACAACTGGTCCAACAGCGGTAACGCGTCCCGCTCGAATCGCTCGGCGAGCTCGATGCGTTCCGCCTCGGTCATCTGACTGGGCAAACCGGTCCTTTCCGTTGCCGCTCCCGGCCCACGACGCACCGTGCACTCGTGATGCGTCCCCAGGCCCGTCCCCGGGCTCGCCGACGACGGTGCCGAGGATACGCGCGGTGTGGCCGGACCGCGCTTCGAAGCACGACGAGATTGCCCTCGCGGGTTGGTCGGCCGGGTTTCGGTGATCACGCCGGATACAACGCCGCGGGCCCGGCGGAAATTCCCCGCGCCGGTGCTGGCTAGGCTGCGCATCCATGGCGGGCAAAGGCACCCCGGCCACCACGATGCTGGCCAAACGCAAGATCAAACACTCGGTGCACGCCTACGAGCACGACCCGGCGGCGGAGTCGTACGGACTGGAAGCCGCCGAGGCCCTCGGCGTCGAGCCCGGGCGCGTGTTCAAGACGCTGGTGGCCGAGGTCGACGGCAAGCTCACCGTCGGCGTAGTGCCGGTGACGCACCAGCTGAACCTCAAGGCGCTGGCGGCGGCAGCCGGTGGCAAGCGGGCGAAGATGGCCGATCCCGCGGCGGCGCAACGCGCCACCGGATACGTGGTGGGCGGCATTTCGCCCCTCGGGCAACGCAGCCGGCTACCGCTGGTCGTCGACGAGTCGGTGCACGACTGGCCGACGGTGTACTGCTCGGCGGGCAGGCGCGGGCTCGAGATCGAGCTGGCTCCGGCGGACTTGATCGCGGTGACGTCGGCGACGGTCGCGGCGATCGCGAGCTAGTTTGCCGGGCACCTTGTTCTGTTGGTTTCCCGGTCGATCGGCCAGGGCCGAGCGTGCCGGTCCGCGCAGTTGACGGGCAGACGGCGCTGGGCCGCCCGGGCTGACCAGGCCCGCTAGTCGTTCGGGCGCAGGACCGCGGGCAGCGACTCGACCCCGTAGACGATCGATGCTTGCCGGAACTCCAGTTGCTCCTCCGTTGTCGCCAGTCGCATGTCCGGGAAGCGCTGCAGCAGCGCGGGGAACGCCGCACGCAGCTCCATCTTCGCCAGTTCGGCGCCGACGCACCGGTGCGGACCCCAGCCGAACGCCAGGTGCTGGGTCGGCTCTCGTCCGGCGTCGAAGGAGTCCATGTTCTCGCCGAGCGACTCGTGCCGGTCCGCCCCGCTGAGCGACACGACCACCATGTCGCCCTCCTTGATCAGCTTGTCGCCGACCTGGATGTCCTCCCTGGCGAACCGCGGGAACGCCACCTGCACCACGGTCAGGTAGCGCAGCAACTCCTCGACGAAGCGCTGCACGGCGGGGTCCTCGGCGTTGCCGTCGAGCACGATCCTGCGGGCTTCGGCGTCACGCAGCACCACCATGGTGCCGAGCGCCAGCATGCTGGCGGTGGTTTCGAAGCCGCCGGTGAGCACGCCGTCGGCCAGACCGGCGAGCTCCCGGTCCTCGATGTCGTCGCCGTGCTCGCGGATGATCATGCCGAGCAGGTCGTCGCCGGGGTTCTTACGCTGTTCGCGCACCACCCCGAGCAGGAAGTCGAGCGACTCGGAGATCGCGCCGAGCGAACCCATCGACCCGCCGAGCAGGTCGAATCGCTGCATGGCCAGGCGCTGGAACTCGTCGCGCCTGCCGTAGTCGACGCCGAGCAGGTCACAGATCACCAGCGACGGGATCGGCAGCGCGAAGTGCTCGACCAGATCGACCGGTCGACCGTCCTTGCCCGCCGCGTCCATCTCGTCCAACTGCCGCTTGATGATCGCGTCGATGTTCGGCGTCAGGCGCTTGAGCCTGCGCGCGGTGAACTCCGGCTGCAGCATCTTGCGCAGCCGGGTGTGGTGCGGCGGATCCGCGAAGCCGAGACCGCCTGGGTTCTGCTCCGCGGTGGCCCCTGGCGCCTTGCCGACCAGGTTGCCGAAGTCGTTGCTGAACGCCTTGACGTTGCTCAGCACCGCCCTGGCCTCCGGATATCCGGTGACCAGCCAGATGTTCACACCGAACGGGACGGGTAGCCTGCTCACCGGCTCACGACGGCGGATGTCCCCCAGGTCCTCGATCGGATCCAGGCCGTTGCGCCGCAGCGGCACCAGCGCCGGCTCCGGCAACTTCTCCAGGTTGAACCCACGGCGTCCGGCCCTGGCCAGGTACAGCCGCGTCAACCACGAGGTCAGTCTCGACTTGATCCGCAACACACCTCGACGGTAGCTGCCCACGTCAGGGCATTGCCAAGCGGATGTCCCCTAAGCGTGCAACGTCACGATGAGGCGTCACTGCGCCGGACGGACCACCCGTGTCAGCCACTCGCCGACGTAGCGGGCCACCGACGGCAGGTCCGCGAACCGTGAATGGTTGCCCTTGACCACATGGATCTCGTGGTGGAGACCGGCCTGAGGACACCCGAAATGGTCGGCATCGCCCTGCACCACCAGCGTCGGAACCCGCACCGCGTCCAGCTCCGGCTGCCTGCTCGCCTGCGGATTCCACGGCGGGGTCAGCGGAAACGCCAGGCACAGCACCGCGACCGCACCACCGGCTTCCGCGGTACGGCAGGCCACCCGCGCACCGGACGAGCGACCGCCGAATACCAGCGGTGCCCCGTCGAACCGGTCGGCCACGGCCTGAGCGACCGCCAGCCACGCCTCGTCGAGCCGCTTCGCCGGAGGTGGACTCCGTCTTCCTGCCACCCGATACGGCTGTTCGACCAGCGCCACGTGCACGCCGACGTCCTGAGCGGCCCGCGTGACCGCGACCAGGTCGTCCGACGTGATGCCGCCACCGGCGCCGTGACCGAGCATGAGGCCTGCCGACCCCGACTCCGCCAGGTGCAGCTCGGCCGCGGCCGGACCGTACGGTGTGTCGATCGCGATCCGCGTCATGCCGAATTGGGCGCGTCGAACAGCGCGGGCTCCTCGTCCAGCTGCTGCGCGGGGTCCACCCGCTCGATCAGTTCCGGGCCGTTGTTGCGGACGCTGTTCACCTTGTTCGACACCGGACGCAGCTCGAGCTGGTCGACCACCTGCAGCGGCGGCGGCTGCAGCAGCTCGGCGACGTCGTCGAGGTCCGGGTCGAGCCACTGCCGCCAGGCGTCCTTGGACAGCACCAGCGGCATCCGGTCGTGAATGTCGGTGAGCGGGCCGACCGCGTCCACCGTCAGCACCGAACAGGTGACCAGCGGCGGCGCGTCCTTCTCCTTCGGATCCCGCCACGTCTCCCAGATGCCTGCGAACGCCAGCGACGAGCCGTCCCGCGGCGTCATGAAGTACGGCTGTTTGCCCTTCTTCTCGCCCAGCCGCTGCCACTCGTACCAGCCGTCGGCGGGCACCAGGCAGCGGTGTCGCTTGAGCGCCTTGCGGAACGCGGGCTTGCTCGCCGCCGTCTCCGCCCGCGTGTTGATCATCTTGGCGCCGATGGACTTGTCCTTGGCCCAGAACGGCACCAGGCCCCACCGCATGACGCGGAGCCGGCGTTGGGCAGGCTCGTCCTCGAGCACCGAGCCGTCGGCGTCACGCGGGTGCCGTTCGACCACCGTGACGACGTTCTTGGTCGGCGCCACGTTGTGATCCGGCCGCGCCATTCCCTCCGTGTTGTCGACCGCGTCGAACTCCTTGACCAGCGTCGCCGGGTCCTTCGTGGCGGCATAACGCCCACACATCGCGGTCCTCCTCTGCTCGATGCGACCCTGGCCGCTTATCGTAACCACCGTGCGCGACTGGACCAGACTGGACGAATCCGACGTACGGGTGCGTCCTGGGCGTGGGTCCCGTCCGCGTAGCAAACGTCGACCCCGGCACGAGGACGCCGTCACCGCCATGGTGACCGCGGTGGATCGGGGCCGGTGGACGTGCGCTGTGGACGGTGACCCGGAGCGCCTGGTCGTCGCCATGCGAGCCCGCGAGCTCGGTCGCACGCCGATCGTGGTCGGTGACTCGGTCGGTCTGGTCGGCGACATCAGCGGCAAGCCGGGCACGTTGGCACGCATCGTTCGGGTGCACGACCGGCGCAGCGTCCTGCGCAGGACCGCCGACGACACCGACCCCTACGAGCGCGTCGTGGTGGCGAACGCCGAGCAGCTGCTGATCGTCACCGCGTTGGCCGATCCCCCGCCCAGGACCGGTTTCATCGACCGCTGTCTGGTCGCCTGCTACACCGGTGGTTTGCAGCCGGTGCTGTGCTTGACCAAGGCGGACCTGGCCGACCCGGACGAGGTGCTGGAGTACTACGCCGACTTGAACGTTCCGTCGCTGGTGACCAGCGTGGACCAGCCCTTGGACGAGCTGCGCGAGCTGCTCGCCGGGCACGTCACCGCGCTGGTCGGACACTCCGGGGTGGGTAAGTCCACGCTGGTCAACCGGCTGGTCCCGGACGCGGACCTGACCACCGCCGAGGTCAGCGCGGTCGGCAAGGGCAGGCACACGTCGGTGGCAGCCGTGGCGTTGCCGCTGCCCGGCGACGAGGGCGGCTGGGTCGTCGACACCCCGGGTGTGCGGTCGTTCGGGCTCGCGCACGTGACCGCGGACGACATCGTGAAGTCGTTCGAGGAGTTCGCCGAGGCGGCCGAACACTGCCCACCGAACTGCGGGCATCTCGGGCCACCCACCGATCCGGACTGTGCGCTGGACACGCTGGTCAGCGAGGGTGCGGTGCCCGCTGTGCGGCTCGGCTCGCTGCGCAGACTGCTGGCCTCGCGAACCGGTACGGATACCGTCGCCGGACGCTGACGAGACGCGTTCGATACGGCGACCCCGTAGGACGGGACCGACGGCCCGGTCCACGGGTCGCGTCATCGGACGAGCGAAACGTCTTTGGGGGTCAGCGTGCGGACAGCACTCATCAAGGTGGCAGGGGGGCTCGCGCTTGCGCTGGCCCTGAGTTCATGCGGCGGTGTCGGTGACGGCAAGTACCAGGACGCGGACAGCCTGGTCCGGGCCGCGAAATCCAGCACCGAGAAGTTCGAATCCAACGCGGTCACCATGTCCATGAAGTTCGGCCCGGTGACCGCCACCGGAGAAGGTGCAGCCGGCGTCGAAGGTGGCGAACCCCGCTCCATGATGACCATGTCCATGAACATGGGGGCACTGAACGGTGTCAACGGCACCGGCACCATCGAGTTGGAAATGCGCCAGCTCGGCGAGGACGTCTACGTGAAGATGCCCAGCGAGCTGACCGGGACCCCGGCGGACGAGGGCAAGCCGTGGTATCGGACGACCCTGTCCGAGCTGACCGGCTGGAATATGGATGTCGACCAGTTCCTGCAATCCACCGACCCGAGCAAGATGATCGAGGCGCTCAAGGAATCCGCCGATCTGGTGGACACCGAGGCCGGGGCGTCGGTCAACGGGCGGTCGGCCACCAAGTACCGGTTCGAGGTCGACTTCCGGAAGGTGCTGCAGACCTACGGCGCCGGTCTCGACAACGCCGAGGAACTTGCCCAGCTCGAGCTGGACGCCATCCCACTGGACGTGTATCTGGACGACCGGGACCTTCCTGCGCGCGTGCGCATCGACTTCAGCACGATGTTCGAGCAGATGATCGAGCAGGTCGGTGGCGAAGACACCGTGCCCGACGGGGTGAACTTCGACGAGGCCTACTGCAGATGGACTTCACCAACTGGGGCAACGAGGTCCACATCGAGCCACCGCCTGCCGACGAGATCAGCGACGAACCGTTTCCCGGATTGGACAACTGAACGCAAATCCTGCCGCTGGGGTCGGCGAGGGCCGCTGCGCGGCTCGCGCCGGCCCCGAATGCACGTCCGATTCCCGTGGCCGGACAGTGACGCGACGCGTTGGATGCGCCGATTGCGTAGTACAGGAAACCGATGACCCTTTTCACGCGTCAGAACATCGGACAATCACAACGCCATCAGGGAGTCAGCGTGCGTAAAGCGCTCATCACAGCGGCAGGGGGGCTTGCGCTCGCGCTGGCCCTGAGTGCGTGCGGCGGTGTCGGTGACGGCAAGTACCAGGACGCCGACAGTTTGGTCCGGGCCGCGACGGCCAGCACGGAGAAAGTCAAGTCAACCGCCTTCACCCTGACCATGAAGGTCGGCCCGCTCGGCATGACCGGCGAGGGCGCGAGCAGCTACGACAGCTCCGATCCACGCACCCAGATGACCATGTCGATCGACGTGGGCGCACTGGGCGGGGGCGCGGAGCCGATGGAGATGGAGGCGCGCCAGATCGGCGAGGACCTCTACCTGAAGCTGCCGACCAACCTGCCCGGCGGGATGGTCGACGAGAACAAGCCGTGGCACAAGACGAGCGTGGCCGAGCAGGTGCCCGGCTCGACCCTCGACGTCGACAGGTACCTGCAGTCCACCGACCCGAGCAAGATGATCGAAATGCTCAAGGAATCCGGCGAACTGGTGGACACCGAGACCGGGGTGTCGGTCAACAACCGCTCGGCGACCAAGTACAGCTTCGAGGTCGACTTCCAGAAGGTGCTGGAGAACTACGGCGGCAACCTGGAGAGCATGCCGGGCATGTCGCAGTTCGACCTCGACGCCATCCCGGTCGACATCTACCTGGACGAGCAGGACTTGCCCGCGCGGCTGTACATCGACTTCCGCGAGGTGGTCGAGCAGGCCATCGAGCAAGCGGGCGGGGAGGGAAATCTTCCCGACGGGGTGAGCTTCGACGAGGCCTACATGCAGATGGACTTCACCGACTGGGGCAACGAGGTCCAGGTCGAAGCGCCACCCGCCGACGAGATCAGCGACCAGCCGATCCCTGGAATGGGTGGTTGAGCGCCGAACCCGGACGGGGTGCGTCAACACACAGACCCCCGAGTCGCCACGATCTCCAGTCCATGGAAACCTGACAGGTGCTCGGGCACGTCCAATGCCCAGACACGAGCAAATACATAGAGGGAGACCCACATGCGGAAGGCACTCATCGCCGCCGGCGCGCTCGCGTTGGCGCTGACGGTCGGCGCCTGCGGCGATAACGAGGGGGGCACCCCGACCGGGGACAACGGCCAGAGCCAGAACACCGGTCAGAGCGGTGTCTTCAACGACGCGCAGAGCCTCATCAACGCCGCGAAAGAGGGCACTGCGAAGGCCAAGACATCGAAGTTCACCATGGACATGACCATGGGCTCGATGTTGTCCATGAAGGCCGACGGTGAAGCCGAGTACGCCGGCGAGAACACCAAGATGGCCATGAACATGACCATGAACATGAACATCCCAGGTGCGGGGTCGTCCGCCCCCAAGGACCTGAAGATGGAGATGGTCATGGTCGACAAGACCGTCTACATCAAGATGCCGGAAGGCATGCCGGGTGCCGATGCGTCCAAGCCGTGGATGAAGATGCCCATCGATCAGCTGGAGGGTGGCCAGGGCGCCCAGTTCAGCCAGTCGATGGAGTTCTCCGACCCGGCCAAGACCCTTGAGATGATCAAGGAGAACGGCAAGATCAACGCCACCGAGCAGACCGAGGTGGACGGCCAGCCCGCCACCAAGTACTCGGTGGAGCTGGACTTCGCCAAGCTCGCCCAGAAGATGGGCCAGCAGATGCCGCAGGGCATGAACATCGACTCGGTGCCGATGGACGTCTACCTCAACGCCGACAACCTTCCGGTGCAGATCGAGATGGACCTCGGCAAGATCATGAAGGACGTGGCCAGCCAGTCCGGCCAGCAGCTGCCGGAAGGCATGGACCAGGCCAAGATGGTCGCCAAGTACACCGACTGGGGCGCGCCGGTCAACATCCAGGCGCCGCCGCAGGACCAGGTCAGCGACTCGATGCCGGGCATGGGTGGCATGGGCTCCACCCCGCCCAGCACGCCGAACTGATCGAACCGATCACGGTCTGAACGAGAAAGACCCCGCACCGACAACCGGTGCGGGGTCTTTCGTTCGTGGTCAGCCCATGTGCGGGTAGGTGTGGTCCGTCGGCGGGACCAGCGTCTCCTTGATCGAGCGCGGGCTGGTCCAGCGCAGCAGGTTCCACATCGAGCCCGCCTTGTCGTTGGTACCGGAGGCCCGCGCGCCGCCGAACGGCTGCTGGCCCACGATCGACCCGGTGGGCTTGTCGTTGATGTAGAAGTTGCCCGCGGTGAAGCGCAGCTTCGTCATCGCCTCCTGAACAGCGGCCCGATCGGTGGCGAACACCGCGCCGGTCAGCCCGTACGGGGCGGTGGTGTCGACCGTGTCCAACACCTCGGAGTATTCGCTGTCCTCGTAAACGTAGACCGCGAGGATCGGACCGAAGTACTCGGTGGCGAACACCTTGTGATGCGGGTTGCTCGACACCAGCACGGTCGGGTCGACGAAGTAGCCGACCGAGTCGTCGCAACCGCCGCCGACCAGCACCTCGATCTCGCCGTCGGAGCGCACGTCGTCGAGCAGCTGCGAGTGCTTGGCGAACGCCCTGGCGTCGATCACCGCGCCACCGAAGTAGCTGAAGTCGGTCACGTCGCCGTAGCGAATGGTCTTGGTGACGTCGGCCAGCTGGTCACGCAGGCCGCCTTCCCACAGCGACCTCGGCAGGTAGGCACGGGAGGCCGCCGAACACTTCTGCCCTTGGTATTCGAACGCGCCTCGGATCAGCGCGGTCACCAGCGGTTCGATCTGCGCCGACGGGTGCGCGACCACGAAGTCCTTGCCGCCGGTTTCGCCGACGATCCGCGGGTAGGCGCGGTAGCGGTCGAGGTTCTGCGCGATCGTGGTCCACAGCAGCTTGAACGTCGCGGTGGATCCGGTGAAGTGCAGGCCGGCGAAGTCCGGGTCGGACAGCGCGACCGCACTGACCGCCTTGCCGTCACCGGTCACCATGTTGATCACGCCGGGCGGCAGGCCCGCTTCCTCGAAGATCCGCATGGTGTAGTGGGCGGCCAGCTGCTGGGTCGGGGTCGGCTTCCACACCACGGTGTTGCCCATGATCGCCGGGGCGGTCGGCAGGTTGCCCGCGATCGCGGTGAAGTTGAACGGGGTGATCGCGGTGACGAAGCCTTCCAGCGACCGGTAGTCGGAACGGTTCCACTGCCCGGGCGGCGACATCGGCTGCTCGGCCATGATGCGCTGCGCGTAGTGCACGTTGAACCGCAGGAAGTCGATCAGCTCACAGGCGGCGTCGATCTCCGCCTGCTGCACCGACTTGGACTGGCCGAGCATGGTCGCGGCGTTGAGCGTGTCGCGGTGCGGGCCCGCGATGAGGTCGGCGGCGCGCAGGAAAATGGCGGCGCGCTCGTCGAACGGCATCTCTCGCCATTCGGGCGCGGCCTTCTTGGCGGCGGCCACCGCGTCGGCGACGTCCTGCTCGGTCGCCTGCGCGCTGGTGCCCAGGACGTGGCTGTGCTCGTGCGGCGTGACGACGTCGAACGGTTCACCACCCGCCATGCGTTGCACGCCGCCGATGGTCTGGGTGAGCTCGGCCTTGTCGGCCTTCAACTCGGCCAGCTTGTTCTGCAACGACTCGCGCTCCGCGCTCCCCGGCGCGTAACCGAGCACCGGCTCGTTGCGCGGCGGCGGGACAGACGTGATGGCATCCATGGCGCTCTCTCCCTGAGGGTTCCGGTGCCTTGTGGGCTTGCCCCCATCGTGGCACGCCTCACCCCGCCGCGCGCTTGTTCACTCCGACTACGCCACCTGAGCAGCATTGTCCGACCGAACAACGACTCAGAGCAGTTCGAGCAGGAACGGCAGCTCCTGCGGCGCGTACCAGGCGAGCTCGTGGTCCTCGGCGTCGCCCAGCACGAACTCCGCGTCGTCGTCGCCGAGATCGGCCTGGTCGATGACCTCGGTCGCGGCGCGCACGGCCTCCTCGGCCTCGGCCGCGTCGACGTGTACCGCGGCCACCGCGCTCATCGGCACGGCCCCGGACACCCGCACCACCGCCGAGTCCAGATCCGGCCGCAGCTGCACGGCGTCGGTGTCGGCCGCGACCACGGCACGACGCGGCGGGTCGGTGGTTCCGGCGTCGAGCTCGGCGGCCACCAGGCGCAGCGAAGCCCGCGCCGCTTCCAGCAACGCGATGTACTCCAGCTCCTCGTCGGTGCCGCCGGTGTAGAACTCCCGCAACGTGGGCGTCAGCGCGAAAGCCGTGCCGTCGACCGGGGCGAGCTCCCCCTTCGCGGCGAGCTCGCGCAGCATGCTCACGGTCGCCGGTAGGTAGACCCTCATGCGCCCGCCTCCTTCAGTTCGTCCAACGACTGTCGGATCATGGCCGCCACCACGTCGATGTCGTATGCCCCTTTGCGATCGCCATTGAGTCCAAAGTAGACCCCTCCGTCGTACGACGTCACGCCGATGGCCAGAGCTTGATTCCGCATCAGCGGGATGATCGGGATCATTTCCAGCAGCCTGGCCTGCGCGGCGAACATCGGCACCTGCGGACCGGGTGAGTTGGTGACGATCAGATTGAAGATGCGGTCGGACAGGCTCCCTGCGGTCCTGGCACCCAGCGAGTGCAACGTGGCAGGCGCGAAGCCACCCAGCTTCAGCAGGGACCGGGCGGCAACCGCCCGCCCGGATGCGGCGTGCTCGGCCATCGTGTGCGAGATGTGCTGCAGCCGGACCCCCGGGTCGGGTTCGCCGATCGGCAGGTCGACCAGGTGCGGGTCGACCTGGTTACCGACCAGCCCTGCCGACGAGTAGCCGGGCGTCGCCGGATCCGTCACCGCGACCGGGACAAGCGCGCGGACGGTGGTTTCCTGGCTCAGCTGCACTCCGCGGGTCAGCATCCATTCCCGTAGGGCGCCGGTGACCACGGCCAGCACGATGTCGTTGACCGTGCCGCCGCGGGCTGCCCGGATGGCCCGGTATTCGTCCAACCTGGAGCGGACGGCGGCGAAGACGCGTCCGCCGGAAACCGAGACGTTGAGCGGGCTGGGCGGAGCCGGACGAACGACCGTTCGCAGGGCCGAGGCCGCGCCACCGACGACTCCGGCCAGTTTGGACAGCGTGGCCACGGCGTCCCCTGCGGCACTCCGGGCGGATTCGACCAACATGCCGGGGCTGTGCACGGTTTCCGCCAGGGCGTCGAACAGCAGCTCACCGCGCGATGGCGTTTTCGCAGGCAGCCAGGTGTCGTCGTCGTCGACCGTTTCGTCCACCTCGGTCGGCGTGGGCTCGAGGACGACCTGCCCGAGTTCGATGGTGCCGATTCCGTCGACCAGCGCTTGATGCGTCTTCGTCACCAGCGCCACACGGTCACCGGTGAGACCTTCGACGAAGTACGCCTCCCACAGCGGCCGCTCGTGGTCCAGCGGCCGGGCCATCAGGCGCGCGACGAGCTCGTAGAGCTGCTCGTCGCTGCCCGGTGAAGGCAACGCGGACCGGCGCACGTGATAGTTGAGGTCGAAGTCGACGTCGTCGACCCAGACCGGGCGGGCCAGGTTGCCCGGCACCGTCATGACGCGCTGACGGTAGCGCGGGAGGTAGCCGAGCCGCTCGCGGATGAGCGCCAGCGCGGTGTGGAAGTCGAAACCGGTGTGCCGTTCGAAGATCGCCACCGCCCCGACGTGCATCGGCGTCGCCTGACCGTCCAGGTAGAGAAACGACGCGTCGAGCGCGGACAGTCGATCCGGCATGCCATCGATCCTGGCATACGCTGCACCCGTGGTGTCCCCGAAGGATCGCTTCGTCACTGTCTACGGCCGCAAGCCGGTGCTGGAGGTACTGGCCGATCGGAGCCTGACCGTGGACAAGGTGGTGCTCGCCGAGGGTTCCCGCGGGCAGGCGGTGAGCGAGATCCGGCGGGCGGCCAAGGCCCGCGGCGTGCCGGTGAACACGGCCAGCGCGCACCGGGTGAAGGTGCTGGCGGGGAACGGCAAGCAGGACCAGGGCGTGCTGGCCGACGTGGTCGCGCCCCGGATGCGGCCGTTGGCCGACGCGCTGGCCTCGGATGCGCCACGACGCATGCTGCTGCTGGACGGCATCACCACCCCGGCGAACGTGGGCATGATCTTGCGGACGGCGACGGCCGCGGGGATCGGCGGCGTGATCGTGCCGCGTAAAGGCGTGGCGTCGATCGACCCGCTCGTGGTGAAGGCTTCTGCAGGCGTGGCCTTCCGGGCGCCGGTGCTGCGCTGCGCCACGGCTGCCGAAGCCGCGCAGGCCGCGGTGTCGGCCGGCTACGCCCTGTATGCGCTGGCTGCGGATGCTCCGCATTCGGTCTTCACCGCACCGTTGGAGGACCGCGCGGTGTTCGTGCTGGGGAGCGAGTCGGCGGGCATCGGTCAGGCCGTGCGGGAGCTGGTGACGGGACAGCTGAGTATCCCGATGCGGGGTGGCGTGGAGTCGCTGAACGTGTCAGCCGCGGCTGCGGTGCTGTGCTTCGAGTTGCTGCGCCGCGAGCAGAGTCGCTGAACGTTTCGGCTACGGCCGCAGTGCCGTGTTTCGGCTACGGCCGCAGTGTCGTGTTCCGACTGCGGCCGTAGTGCCGTGTTTCGAACTGCTGCACCGCGGGTGAACGGCGTTCAACAGTCCGCGCTGGTCGTAGTGGCGAAGCGCACGACTGGTGGTGCCTCGTTCCGCAGCAGTTCATCGCACGATCCGGTGATCGTTGCGGCCGACGCCGGGGCAGCTGCCTCTAACTGATCGACGGCGAGACGTTTGGGGGATCTCGCCATTGAGGAAAGGGGAGAAATTGCCTCTCACCGTCACGTCCAGAGCCCGGCTGCGGTTCGTCGGTCCGGTCGAGCCGCAGCCGGGCACGATCGTCGATCGCTGTCCCTCGGGGCAGCTGAGCATCCCCGTCCAGGCACGCCAGGTGACCGTGCCGGTCCAACGGACCACCGACGTCGCCGACGAGCCCGGACAAGCACAGCTGCGACGCTGGCTGTCAGCGCTGATCGAGGTCGCCGAAGGCCGCCGCCCAGCAGCCAGCTTGGAACGGAAGGTCAGCGCCGACCTGCAAGTACGACTGCGTGGCAGGCACGGTCTCGGCATCGGTGCGCGCTATGTCATCCGACAGGTGCACGTCAACCGGTCCGAGCCCGGCACGCTGGAGTACTGCGCGACCGTGTACGCGCCGGGGAGGGGGCGGGCGTTCGCGGTGGCGGGCAGGCTGCAAGCCTTCTGGCACGGGTGGTCAATCACCGATTTCGAGGTGATCAGCCCGGTAAGCAGCCATCCGCACCACGCGACGGTCGCCTGATCGACGATCACCCTGGACACAGTGAAGCCCGCGGCGCCTTCCGGCCCCGCGGGCTTCACTTGTCGGTGCGCTTCACGGCGTCGCCTTGTCCGCCTTCCCGGCTCGCGGCGTGCCTTCGTCGCCTTGGTCAGCAGCGCGCCTGTGTCGTCTACCCGGCTAGCGGCATGCCTTCGTCACCTTGGTCAGCGGCGCGCCTTCTTCGCCTTCTTCGCCTGCGCACGGGCGGCCGCACGCCGTTCCCGCCTGCTGGCACCCTGCTGCTGGGCACCCCGGTTGCCCTGGCCACCACCGTTGCCGCCGCTGCGTGCGACGCCACCGCCTTCCGCCGGGCCGGAGTAGCTCAACGGGGCGCCACCGCGCGACGGGCCACGCAGGGCTGCCGGAATGGCCGACTCCTCCACCGCCGGCTGTGGCGGCACCGGCTTGGCGTGCCTGGCACCCTGACGACGCTCGCCCCGCTCGGCTTGCCCGTTGCCGCGGACGGCACCCGGGACCTCCGTCGCCGCTTCCGCCGCGGGCTCCGGCTCGACCGCCTCGACCTGCAGGTTGAACAGGAAGCCGACGATCTCCTCCTTCAGCGAGTCCAGCATGGCCTGGAACATGTCGAAGCCTTCGCGCTGGTACTCGATGACCGGGTCCTTCTGCGCGTAGGCCCGCAGCGAGATGCCCTCCTTGAGGTAGTCCATCTCGTAGAGGTGCTCGCGCCACTTGCGGTCCAGCACCGACAGCACGACGCGACGCTCCAGCTCGCGCATCGCGCCCTCGCCGACCTTGCCGTCGATCTCAGCCTCACGGCTTTCGTAGGCCCGCAGCGCGTCCTCCACCAGGGCGTCGGCCAGCTGCTCCTTGGTCAGGTCGGGGTGGCTGTCCTCGATCTCGTCCCACGTCACCGAGACCGGGTAGATGTTGCGCAGGTTGGTCCACAGCTGCTCGTGGTCCCAGTCCTCCGCGAAGCCCTCAGCCGCGATCTCGTTGACGTAGTCGGTGATGACGTCACGCAGCATGTGCTGACACTGCTCGCGCAGGTCCTCGCCCTCGAGCACCCGACGCCGCTCGGCGTAGATCACCTTGCGCTGCTGGTTCATCACCTCGTCGTACTTGAGGACGTTCTTGCGGATCTCCATGTTCATCTGCTCGACCTGCGCCTGAGCAGACTTGATCGCCCGCGTGACCATCTTGGCCTCGATCGGCTGATCGTCGGGCAGGCGCATGGTCGTCATGACCCGCTCGACCATGTTGGCGTTGAACCGCCGCATCAACTCGTCCTGCAGCGACAGGTAGAAGCGGGACTCACCCGGGTCGCCCTGACGACCGGAACGACCACGTAGCTGGTTGTCGATACGCCGGGACTCGTGCCGCTCGGTACCGAGCACGTACAGGCCGCCCGCCTCGATGACCTCTTCCGCCTCACGCTTGCTCTCGGCGATGGCCTTCTCGTGCTCCGCCGGGTACGCGGCCTCGTACTCCTCCGGGTTCTCCACCGGATCGAGCCCGCGCTCACGCAGCGCCTGGTCGGCGAGGATCTCCGGGTTGCCGCCCAGCACGATGTCGGTACCACGACCGGCCATGTTGGTCGCGACCGTGACCGCGCCCTTGCGCCCGGCCTTGGCGACGATCAACGCTTCCCGCTCGTGCTGCTTGGCGTTCAGCACCTCGTGCGGGATGCCCCGCTTCATCAGCAGCTTGGACAGGTACTCGGAGCGCTCGACGCTCGTGGTACCGACCAGCACCGGCTGACCCTTCTCGTACCGCTCGGCGATGTCGTCGGCGACCGCCTCGAACTTCGCCTCCTCGGTCTTGTAGATCAGGTCCGGCAGATCCTTGCGGATCATCGGCTTGTTGGTCGGGATCGGGACCACGCCGAGCTTGTAGGTCTGGTGGAACTCGGCCGCCTCGGTCTCGGCGGTACCGGTCATACCGGCCAGCTTCTCGTACAACCGGAAGTAGTTCTGCAGCGTGATGGTGGCCAGCGTCTGGTTCTCGGCCTTGATCTCGACGCCTTCCTTGGCCTCGATCGCCTGGTGCAGACCCTCGTTGTACCGGCGACCCGGCAGCACGCGGCCGGTGAACTCGTCCACGATCAGCACTTCGCCGTTGCGGACGATGTAGTCCTTGTCGCGCTTGAACAGCTCCTTGACCTTCAGCGCGTTGTTCAAGTAGCCGATCAGCGGCGTGTTGGCCACCTCGTACAGGTTGTCGATGCCGAGCTGGTCCTCGACGAACTCGACGCCCTTCTCCGTGACACCGACGGCCCGCTTGCGTTCGTCGACCTCGTAGTGCACGTCCTTCTTCATCAACGGGGCAAGCCGGGCGAACTCGAGGTACCAGCGCGAGGACTGGTCCGCAGGCCCCGAGATGATCAACGGCGTACGGGCCTCGTCGATGAGGATCGAGTCCACCTCGTCGACGATGGCGAAGTAGTGGCCGCGCTGGACGCACTCGTCCAGGCTCCACGCCATGTTGTCGCGCAGGTAGTCGAAGCCGAACTCGTTGTTCGTGCCGTAGGTGATGTCGGCGTTGTAGGCGACCCGCCGCTCGTCCGGCGACATGTTCGCCAGGATGACGCCGACCTCGAGGCCGAGGAAGCGGTGCACCCGGCCCATCCACTCGGCGTCCCGCTTGGCCAGGTAGTCGTTGACCGTGACCACGTGGACGCCCTTGCCCGCGATCGCGTTGAGGTACGCGGGCAGCACACAGGTCAGCGTCTTACCTTCACCGGTCTTCATCTCGGCGACCTGGCCGAGGTGCAGCGCGGCACCGCCCATGACCTGCACGTCGTAGTGCCGCTGACCGAGCACCCGCCGCGCGGCCTCACGAGCGACCGCGAACGCCTCGGGCAGCAGCTCGTCGAGTGATTCACCCTTGGCGTGACGTTCCCGGAACTCGTCAGTCTTGGCCCGCAGCTGCGCATCGGACAGGGGCTTGACGTCGTCTTCGAAGGAGTTCACGGAGTCAGCGATGTGCTTCAATCGCTTGACCCGCTTACCCTCACCCGCTCGCAGCAGGCGGCTTAAAACCATTCCGGCTCGACCTCACTGAGTCTGGCTTTGTCGTCTCACGGTGCACGAATGGTGTCCATCGTAATGGCCAACCAGTAGGAACAACGGTCGCCTTGACGCGAATAGTTCCTCTTGCTGCACCGACTTCGGTCGCGAACCTACCCTGTCGTCCGCAGCTCGTGGCCAGAACAGCCCGATGCCCCGCGCCTGGTGGCCGCGGGGCATCGGTCGTCTCTGCAGGTTCACCGCTCGATCAGCCGAGCCGGATCACCCCGTAGTCGAATCCTTTCCTCCGGTACACGACGCTTGGTTTGCCGGTTTCGGAGCAGTTGAACAGGTAGAAGTCGTGTCCCACCAATTCCATCTCGTAGAGGGCCTGGTCGACCGTCATCGGGGTCGCGGGGTGGGTCTTCTCCCGCACGATGCGGCCGGGCTCGTGTGTCTCGACCCCGTCGTTCCAGCGCTTCTGCTCAGGGACCGTGATCTCGTCGGTGTCCTCAGCTTCTGCCGTGTGTGGCGCGGGCGCTTCGAGTACCGCGGTGGACGCCGCGCGACGCCGGCCGTTGGGCGCCGAGCCGTTGACGGCTGCCGCCGTGGCTTCCGCGACCGACTCGGGGCATCGCCTCCCGTAACTCACCTTCCTGCGATCATGCATCCGACGCATGCGGTTCTCCAATTTGGCGACCGCTGCATCCAATGCCGCGTAAAAGTCACCTGCCGTGGCCTCGGCGCGTACCGGCGAACCCTTCCCCATGCCGGTGATCTCGACGCGCTGGCAGTTCTTGAGCTGACGGCGGTTCGGCTCGTGGAACAACTCGACGTCGAAGCGGATGATCTTCCTGTCATAGCGCTCGAGACGGGCCAGCTTGTCGCTGACGTGCATCCGATAGTGCTCGGGCACCTCGACGTTGCGGCCCTTCACGACGATGTCCATACACGACCTCCCTAGCTCGCGATGCGAGCTTTGTGATCAACGGGGCTCGGTACCAGTAACGTCGATCGCTCACCGGCACCGAAGGGACATGGGCTGTTCACCTCCTCGTGCCTGGCAGGATCGGGGGGAACCTGATAGCGCAGCACGTTAGCCGGTGACGTCCATGAACAACAGCCCCCGGTGCGGGGGATACCGAGGCGTGCGGCATAATGCGCGACCCTCGCGCTGCGCGACATCCATCGCGGGGTGACCGGGAAGTAATCGGCCAGTCGAGTGGCCTGGGTCTCACCCCGACGGAGCAAGATCAGCAGAAAGTAGCCGCTGCGGGTAACAATTCGGCCTCGAGGCTCCACGGCGCCCGGTGGGGTGAATTCCACCCGGCGGCAGCCGTTCGACCTGAGCCTCACACCCGGACAACGGCTCCCGCGCGCGGAAGGTTCCACCGATCGCGCTACCGCGTGAAATGCGCCAATTGCGCCGGACGGCGCGGCTGTGCCCGGTTTACCCACCCGCGGTTGCTTGCCGGCGGGAGCCACCGCTACGAAGAGCCGACGGCCGGCTGCGATCGAGCGCCGCTGGGATCTTCATAACGGGACTGCACCCTGGACGAGTACCACATGGTCCACACCGACAGCAGGGCCACCGATCCGAGCAGCAGGATCAGGCTCAGCGCGACCATCAGGTCCGCAGGCAGGAGATAGACCAGCGGAACACGCAGGACGGATTCCACCATCAGCGCCACGCCCCACACCGCGGTCATCAGTACGAAAGCACGTCCGAACTGCGGGATGGATGCGCACAACCGGTCGATTTCGTCGCGCTTGGCGCACGTCGAGCCGGCCCGCACGGCGACGAGAACGAGCGGCTTGTCGCCGAAGCAGCTGGCGATGAGGACGACAGCCGCGACCGCGGTGCTGAACGACTCCTTCACCAGGAGGAACTTCTCGTCCCCGGACACGAACGACAGCAGCAGGCCCACCCCGAGCACCGCGGCCAGCAATGCGGCGAACCCGTCGAAGGACCGCTGCTTCACCGCCACGAAAGCCAACCGCGCGGCGGCGCAGCCGGCACCACTCAGGAGAGCGAGCCACTCACCAGCACCCGCCAGACGCATGCCGTAGTAGGCCGCCAGCGGAAACCCCGCGTCCCAGAGCAGCAGTGTCAACAGTGGCCTGGCCTCGGACGACCTACTCATTCCCGCCCCCGCCGCTCGACCGAGGAGAGGAACGCAAGCACCCGCGCGTTCACGGCAGCGGCCGACTCACCGGCGATGGAATGAGTCGCCGACGGCCACAGCTCGCACTGCGCATCGACGAGCAGCCGACGCGCCCGCTCCACTGCCTTTCGGCCGTCGTGCATGACGCTCCGGCCACCCAACAGCACAAGCGCGGGCACCCGGAGGTCCCGAAGCTGGGCGTCGGTGAACACGCGCGGCGTCGGCAATCCGATCCGGAACGTCCGCATACCCTCCTCGATGACGCGGGCGACCGGATCGTCGACGTCGACCTCTGCCCCGTCGGAGATCCAGCTGATGAACGCGGGCCTCCCCCAACGCCGCACCACCGGCAACACTGCCAGCGCGCTGCGCGCGATCAGGCCGGCGGTGAATCGGGCGAAGGTCTGTACCGGCTCGATCAGGGTGAGCGAGGCCAGGCGAGAGGGTTCGTGCACCGCATAGTTCGCGGCCAGCCACCCACCGAACGAATAGCCGACCAGGTGGACATCCTCCAGGGCCAGCTCCGCAAGAACAGTACTCAGCCAGGCAGCCTGGTCAGCACCGTCGCGGATGGGCGCGGTCTGCACGCTACGGCCCGCTTCCCCGATGACGTCGACCGAGTACACCGGGCCGTTGCGGTCGACGAACGCCTGGAGGTTGGGCTGCCACATCACGGTGGCGCCGGCCCGTCCGTGCAGGAGCACCATCGGCGATGGTCCGGGCGCGCCGAATCGGTACACCCGAGCCGTCCCGAACGCCGTCTCGACGTCGAACCGCTCAGCGACAGGCGGCAAGGCGGTGAACGCCGACTCGTACGCCGCGAAGTACTCGTCGCGCGCCTGCGCCGAGACGAATCCACCGAGCCCCACGGGTCCTCCTTTTGACGATACGATCGGACTATAAAAGCTCGGGCAGATTTTTGCAAGCCGATCGTATTGCGAAAGGGGTGCGTCGCGTGCCCAAGCGCGTCGACCATGAGGAACGCCGACGGCTCATCGCCGCCGCGGTCCGGCGGATAGCGGCCGATCGCGGGTTGGAAGGGGTGAGCCTGGGCGAGGTCGCTGCCGAGGCAGGCATTTCCAAGGGGTTGGTGCAGCACTACTTCCCCTCCAAGGACGCGATGCTGCGCTATGCGACCGGAACGTTGCGCGAACAGGTCGACAACAGCGTCGGTGACAATCTCCCGGACGGGCTGCCAGGGCTTCGCATGCTCGTACACGCGCTGCTTCCCCGCGATGCGGCAAGCCGGACGGATGCGCTGGTGGCCAACGCTTTTCTGGTTCGCGCGTTGAAAGACCCGGTGATCGCCGAACGTTTCCGGGAAGGCCATGAGCAGCTTCGGAAAGCAGTGGCCGCGATGGTCACCGCTGCTCAGCAAGCGGGTGAACTGTCCGCGGACTGCGATCCCGTCACCGAGGCCGACCTGCTGATCGCGGTGGCTCTCGGTTTGAGCGATGCGGTCCTGCTCGGCCATCGGACACTCGAAGAAGCCGAAAGCCTCATCGATCGTCAGATTGCCCGGCTCGCGCACTGACCGCGAAGGCCTCGGGCCCGGCCCGATGCACTGTGGCGATCCCATATCCGTCGCCCGGACACCACCTGCCTGAAGCCTTGCGTTGTGCGTGGCCGGCCGGCGCCCGGGCCTGACCCGGCCGAGGCAGCGCGCGATGCGCGGGTCGGTCACCGAACCCAGCGGAAGGCCTGCACCGAGGTCAGCGTCAGCACCACGGCGACGGACAGCCCTGCCTTGGTGAGCACCCGGACGACTTCCGTGGCCGTCGTTCCGGTCGTCAACACGTCGTCGAGGACCACGACCTCGGCACCGGGAGGAGGGCGGCCGGCGGGGACAAGATGGATACGCCCCGCCAGGTTCGCCGCTCGCGCGACCGCTCCGAGACCCACCGCGTCCTGCACTCCTGCGGCCAACCGGAGTGCAGGCGCAACCGCGGTCGCGACGCCTCGTGACGCCATCACCGCGGCACATTCCTCGGCGAGCAGCTGCATATGCGGTCCACCGCGTCGGCGCGCGGCGGTTCGCTTGGACGGCACTGGCACCAGATAGATCGTGTTCCTCGGCGGCCTCGCCGAAGGTGACGTGTTCCTCGGCGGCCCCGCAGAAGATGAACAGATCTCGGCAGGAGCGACACGGGCCCGCGCCCCAGATTCCTTGACCGCGGCACCGCCTTGGCTGCGATCGCCCGGAGCGCTCCCCGTAGCAGCGGTGTTGCGGTGGATCCGTTCCGCTTCACCAACAGGCTCTTGCCGGGGCACGCACAGGTTCAGCACCCCGCTTGCCAGCACACGACCGAGCGGCTTCGCCAGATCGCGCCGCCTCCGCTCCTTGAACGCCAGCACCACCTGCCGCGCCGGCCCGCGATACCCGGCCATCGCGTACGCAGGCGTGCCGCTCGGCAGCGTGACCGGCAGCGGATGCGGACCAGTGAATTCTCGGGTGCAGCGCAGACAGCACGCTTCGCTCGGCGCACCACAACCCGCGCACCGGGACGGAAGGACCAAGTCGAGCAATCCCATGCGCCAAGCGTGACGCCGCCTCGGCGCCTGCGCGAGAGCTCACCGGCAAACAGCGTTACGAGTGCGCCATTCATCCACGTTTTTCGCACCGAGTGGAGCCGTGTGTGCGCTCAACCCGGGTAGAAGGGTGACTGCATGCCCTCCTGCGTGTTCCGCTGGGAATCCCACGGCTCGCCGGTCGACGAAACGGTCCACAAGCCGTTCTCGTCAGCGGCGAGCACACGGCCGCTGGGCAGTGCGGTGATCCCGCTGATCGGCGGCTGCAGGTTCGCAGCGTTGTAGATCGCGGAGGTGAAGCCATCAACGGACACCTGAACGACCGGCTGGGAGTTCGATTCCGTCGCGACCACCAGCTCGTGCTGGGTCGTCCAGTCCACGTCCTTGACGTCGGCCAGCATCGCCGGCTGGAGGATGCGCGGCGTGGTCAGCCGAACAGTGTTGTTCGTGCGCTGCACGGCCGCGACGACCAGCTTCGCGTCGGCCACCATGGCAGCTCGGGTGCCGTCCCTGGACAGCCGGAACGCGGTGATCCGGCCGAACGTAGCCAACTCCTTGGAGTCGACCGTCCTCGGCACCCAAGCTCCGTCCTGAGTCAACTGCGCGCGGACCACCCGCTTGCCGTCGACGACGGTCCACACCTCGTAGCTGACCTTGTTCTCCGGGTAGGCCGGCTGCCACGTGGGCCGGGTCATGCGCTTGCCGCGGATGTTCACCGGGGCGAGAGCTTTACCGAGCTCACCCACCCGCAGCCGGACGCGGTTGCCGATCTTCTCCACCGCCGCGAGCTGGCCGCCCTCCAGCGACTGGGCCGCGCTGACGACGTCGTACTCACCATTGCCCGCAGGTCCCGAGATCGGCGCGCCGTTGGCCAGCGAGCGGATCGTGCCGTCGAGGACCGCGTAACCAGGACTGTCGGCGATCTTCGGCGTGGGCGGTTTCAGGTCGCTGCGTCGCCAGTCGGTGCGGTCCGGCAGCAGTGGTTTGCCGTCCGACTGCAGTCGCACCAGGTCCACGTTCTCCAGCGACATCACGACCTGGGTGACGATGCGCCTGCGTTCCTCCGGGCTGACCCCGACCAGCCCGGTCAGCGGCACTTCCAACGCCGTGCCCACCTCACGCACGTTGGTTTCCATCGTCGCGGCGGCCAGCGGGTCGTCCACCGCGTTGCGAATCGAATAGGAGGGGCCGCTCAGCAGCAGGTGCATGATCCGGCTGCTCAGGCCCTCCGCGGGCTGCGCGGCGACATAGCGCAGGTCCGGAACCAGCACGTCGCTGTTGGGCGCGTAGAAGTACAGCCGCGTGGTGAAGTAGTACCGGCTGAACTGCTCCTTGTTGGTGATCACCTTGCTGGGCAGCTCGACGATCCGCCACTCGCCGGTGTCGGGCTGCCTGCGCAGCCGAAGCTTCTGCTCCATCGGCTCGTTCAGCGGGGTGAACGAGCGGTCCGGCCCGAGCTTGCCGATGACGGTGCCGATCAGGGTGATGACGGTTTCGTTCTCGTCCTGCGGCTGCTCGGACTGGGGCGCCCGAATGGTGTTGAAGTTGTCGTCGAGGATGTGCACCTCGCTGCGCGGCTTCCACTTCTTCGCCGTGTCCGGCGCGAGGTATTGCCGGGAAGCCGCATACAGGTCGGCCTCCAGCGCGTTCGCCTCCACGAAAGCACGCACGACGTCCGCGGCGGGAAGATTCTTCTCCGGCGGCTGCAACGGCTCGGTGAGCTCAGGCCCGGTGGTCGCGGCACGGATCGCCTGCGGTTTGGTTTCCAGCGGCAGGTTCGCACAGCCCGCCGCAGCAAGCACGACCGCGATGGCGAGCACACCGAGCTTGCGGGACTTCATCGGCTCACCTCCGCTCGATCGCCACCGCGGCCCGCCTCGTCGCCGCTGGGAAGCGCGCTGGTCGCACTCCCGTTAGGGGATCCCTCCGGGGGATCCGGCGGGAGTGGCAGCGGGCTGCTGGTCACGGTGTTTCCCTGCTCGCGTGGGAGGGTCAGTCGGAAACACGCACCTTTGCCGGGCTCGCCCCACGCGACGAGTTCGCCACCGTGCAGGCGGGCGTCCTCCTGACTGATGGCAAGGCCGAGGCCCGTGCCGCCGGTGTGGCGGTTGCGTGACGGGTCGGCGCGCCAGAACCGGTTGAACACCAGCTCCTCCTCCCCCGGGCGCAGACCGACACCGTAGTCGCGCACCGCGATGGCGACCGCGTCGTCGCTCACGGCCATGATCAACCGCACCGGTTTGCCTTCACTGTGGTCGACCGCGTTGGCCAGCAGGTTGCGCAGGATGCGCTCGACACGACGGGCGTCCACTTCTGCGCTGGCTTCGGCCTCGGGCAGCACCAACTCGATCGGTGTGCCCGCGGTGCCCGCCAGCACCCGGACCTGCTCACGAACGCGCTCGACGATCGGGCGCAGGTCGATGAACTCGGCCGACAGCTCCTCCACGCCGGCATCCAGGCGGCTGATCTCCAGCAGATCGCCGAGCAGGGCCTCGAAGCGGTCCAGCTCGTCGACCAGGAGCTCCGCGGAGCGGGCCAGGCCGGTCGGGAACTGCTCGCGGGAAGCGTGCAGCACGTCTGCGGCCATCCGGACCGTGGTCAACGGGGTGCGCAGCTCGTGGGAGACGTCGGAGGTGAACCGGCGCTGCAACTGGCCGAACTCCTCCAGCTGCTGGATCTGCTGCTGGATGCTCTCGGCCATCTCGTTGTAGGACACGGCGAGCTTGGACAGGTCGTCCGTGCCGGCAACCGGGAGGCGCTGGTCGAAGTCGCCTTCGGCGAATCGGGCGGCGGCGGTCGCGGCGCGGCGCACCGGGAGCACGACCTGCCTGGTCACCAGGTTCGCGATGCTGGCGACCAACAGCAGCAGCACGAACCCGCCGACCAGGAACGTGTTCTGCACCGTGTTCACGGTGTTCTGCTCGGCGGTCAGCGGGAACAGCAGGTACAGCTGGAGCGGGCGGCCGGTCGCCGCCGTCATCGGTTCACCGATGATCAGATAGGTCTTGCCCTGCACGGTGTGGATCTGCTGCGACTCCTGCCGCTGCTCGACGAAGCGACGCAGATCCTCCGGCACCTTCCAGTAGTCACCTGCGGCGATCGGCTCGTCTCCGCCTGCGACCGTGCCACCGACCAGCACGGGCTCGAAGATGCCCGCGGCGGAACCTTCCGGGTCCTGCGACGAGGGGGCCGAAAAGGTGATCTGCTTGCGCGCATTGTCCAGACGCTCACGCAACGTCTCCGGCGAGATGTCCACACCGGCGAGCTCGTTACGCGCGGTCTCCAACACGGAGCGGGCTTGTGCCAGTGCGGCCTTCTCCTTGGCGTCCAGCAGCCGCTCGGCGATCTGGTACTGCAGCACCATGACCAGGACAAAGACCACCGCGGACGACAAGGCCAGCGTCGACACGGTGACCTTGAACTGCAGGGAACTGCGCCACAGATCGCCGACAGCCGCCATGCGGGCGCGACCGAACGCCACGACCCGGCGAGCCACCCGGCCTAACCGGCGACCGACGTCTTTCACCTGCACGCTTTCAGACTAGATGTGCCCGTTGTGTGGTTACGGTGGGCCGGCCTTGTACCCGACCCCGCGCACGGTCAGCACGACCTCGGGGTGTTCCGGGTCGCGCTCCACCTTGGACCGCAACCGCTGGACGTGCACGTTCACCAGCCGGGTGTCGGCAGCGTGCCGGTAGCCCCACACCTGCTCCAGCAGCACCTCGCGGGTGAAGACCTGCCGCGGCTTGCGCGCCAGCGCCACGAGCAGGTCGAACTCCAGCGGAGTGAGCTGGATCTGCTTGCCGTCGCGAGTGACCTCGTGGCCGGGCACGTCGATGGTCAGATCACCGATGGTGAGCGTTTCCGCGGGCTCGGACTCCAGCCTCCGCAACCGTGCCCGCACACGCGCGACCAGTTCTTTCGGCTTGAATGGTTTGACGACGTAGTCGTCGGCGCCGGACTCCAGGCCGAGGACCACGTCCACGGTGTCGCTCTTGGCGGTCAGCATCACGATCGGCACGCCGGACTCGTTGCGGATCGCCTTGCAGACGTCGATGCCGTTCATGCCCGGCAGCATCAGGTCGAGCAACACCAGATCCGGCTTCAGCTCGCGTACCGCGGGCAATGCCCGAGAGCCGTCCGCCACCACGGCGGTGTCGAAACCCTCACCGCGCAGCACGATGGTGAGCATCTCGGCGAGGGCCGGATCGTCATCGACTACCAGTACGCGTGCCTTCATGACCCTATGTTCGCACTTTCGGTGTGATCTGTTCCTTCAGGCCCCGGCGGTGTCGGCCTGTCTCTTACGCCGAACGGCCTCTTCATGGCCCGTTCGGGTGATCTCGGAGTCGAAACCCAGGTCGATCGCCAACTTCCGCGCGTCGACCTCGTGCTCGCCGTCGACGACGTGCCACTCCGACAACCAGGCCGCAGCCGCAAGATCATCGTAGACGGAGGCCACTCGGGCCTGAAGCTGTCCGTCGGACTCGTAGCTGTCCCGGCCACGCGCCGCGTCGGCGGCAGCGCGACCACGAGCCCGTTCCCCAGCAACATCCGGCGGTACCCGCAGCAGAATCTGCGCATCGGGTACCGGGAGGTCGAATCGCTCGATCTCCAGCTCGCGCACCCAGGCGACGAACTCACCGTCGACGCTTTGCTGCAACCGAGCGGCGCCGTACGCAGCGTTCGATGCGACATAGCGGTCGACCAGCACGACGTCGTGGCGCTCGAGTGCCTCGCGCAACTCGCCAGCGGCGTCCCTGCGATCGAGGGCGAACAGCAGCTGAAAGCCGTAAACCGACTCCGTCAGATCCCCCAAACGGCCGTGCAGGCCGTCCCGGATGAGGTCCGCGTGCACGTCCACCCCGTAGCGCGGGAAGGCCACGGTGTGAACGCCGGCCCCGAGGCCTTCAAGATGTTTCTTCAGCGCACGCATCACGGTGTTCTTGCCTGCGCCGTCCAGGCCCTCGATGACCAGCAGCTTTCCCACGGCCCCGAGCCTACGACGTCGCTTGCCGGCGTGATCGTGCGGCGTCGCTTCGAGGCGAGTCGGCGTGCGGGCACGACGCTGCGGGGACGATCGCGACTCTCAGCCGACGGTCGCGAGGCAGCCAGGCCGGATGAGGCACTGGCCGCCAGGACGAACAGGCCGCAGGGTGGGCAGGACGCCGGGGCGCCAAGGCGGGCAGCACCCTGAGCAGCGCCGAAAGCCCCCTGACACACGGCGGCGGCAGCCGCATCGGGTGCCGGCTGCCGCCACGAAAACCCGAGACTCAGTACCGGTAGTGGTCCGACTTGAACGGGCCCTCGACGTCGACGTCGATGTACTCCGCCTGCTCCTTGGTCAACTTCGTCAGCTCGCCGCCCAGCGCCTGCAGGTGGATGCGCGCCACCTTCTCGTCCAGCTTCTTCGGCAGCCGGTAGACCTCGTTGTCGTACTCCTCGTGCTTGGTGAACAGCTCGATCTGCGCGATCACCTGGTTGGAGAAGCTGTTCGACATCACGAAGCTCGGGTGGCCGGTGGCGTTGCCCAGGTTGAGCAGCCTGCCCTCGGACAGCACGATGATCGACTTGCCGTTGGGGAACACCCACTCGTCGACCTGCGGCTTGATGTTGATCTTCTGCACGCCCGGGTAGCGGGCCAGACCCGCCATGTCGAGCTCGTTGTCGAAGTGGCCGATGTTGCCCAGGATCGCCTTGTCCTTCATCTGGGCCATGTGCTCGACCGTGACCACGTCCCTGTTCCCAGTCGCGGTGATCACGATGTCCGCGACGTCCAGCACCGACTCCAGCCGCTTGACCTCGTAGCCGTCCATCGCCGCCTGCAACGCGCAGATCGGGTCGATCTCGGTGATGATCACGCGGGCGCCCTGGCCGCGCAGCGATTCCGCGGCGCCCTTGCCGACGTCGCCGTAGCCGCAGACCACCGCGACCTTGCCACCGATCAGCACGTCCGTGCCGCGGTTGATGCCGTCGATCAGCGAGTGCCGGATGCCGTAGCGGTTGTCGAACTTGGACTTGGTCACCGAGTCGTTGACGTTGATCGCCGGGAACAGCAGCTCACCGGCGGCGGCCATCTGGTTCAGCCGCAGCACACCCGTGGTGGTCTCCTCGGTGACACCCCGGATGCCTTCGGCGATCGTGGTCCACTTCTTCGGGTCGGCCGCCAGCGAGGCCTGCAGCCGCTCCAGGACGACGTTCCACTCCTCGGAGTTCTCCTCGTCGACCGGCGGCACGACCCCGGCGTCCTCGAACTCCTTGCCCTTGTGCACCAGCAAGGTGGCGTCGCCGCCGTCGTCCAGGATCATGTTCGGCCCGCCGTCCGGCCAGGTGAGCATCCGCTCGGTGCACCACCAGTAGTCCTCCAGGGTCTCGCCCTTCCACGCGAACACCGGAACGCCCTTCGGCTCCTCCACCGTGCCGTGCGGCCCGACGACGACCGCGGCCGCGGCATGGTCCTGCGTGGAGAAGATGTTGCACGACGCCCAGCGCACCTCGGCACCCAACGACACCAGCGTCTCGATGAGCACCGCGGTCTGCACCGTCATGTGCAGCGAGCCGGAGATCCGCGCACCACGCAGCGGATAGACCTCGGAATACTCCTCACGCAACGCCATCAGACCCGGCATCTCGTGTTCGGCGAGCCGGATCTCCTTCCTGCCGAATTCGGCGAGTCCCAGATCAGCGACGGCGAACTCGATGCCGTTGCGCGTCTGCACCGGTACCGACGGCGGGTTTTCTGCGGTCATAAGGCGTTTCCTCCATGCGTGGTCGTCCTTCGAACACTACCGTGAGCCTGCTGGTCGAAGACCAACGTGGTGCCGGCGCTCGCGCACCGCGCAGGCATCGGCCGAGCCACCCCACCGACACCGAGAAAACGCTGGTCATCAATGTCACTGCCTGGCCAAGACGCCCGAGTCGTCGAACTGCGCGTCCCCGGACTGGTCGGCGTGACCGGGGAGCAACTGCTGGACTCCGTGGCCACGGTCACCGTCGCGGGGGACGAGGCCGGTGAGCTCGTGCGCCCGGCCGACCGGTTGCGCCGTCCCGCGCCCGGACCCGTCCTGCAGGCTCTGGGCCGCTCGCTGCCCCGCACGTTGGAAGGCTACTTGTGGGGCAAGATGACCTCCGGCGGCGCGGTGAAGGCCACCTGGGCACTGCTGTTCCCGTTCTCGCTGGCCAACGTCGCACACGGCATGCTGCCCGCGCCGGCCGGGCGTCCGGGGCGCGCGCTGTTGGCCGTCTGTCAGTCGTTGCTGCGCGTCATCGGACTTCTGCTCACCGCGCTGCTGGTGACCCAACTCGGCGTGATCAGCCTCGACCTGCTCGCCACGCAATGCCTCGGCGGCAGCGAGGAATGCTTGGGGTGGACGCCGAGCCGGCTGCGGGACAGCGAGCAGCTGCGGATGGCCCTCGGCCTGCTGCCACCGGTTCTCGTCGTCGCGGCGATGCACCGCGTGTCCGTGGTGAGTTGGCGGCATGCCGGAGTCCGCACACGGCCTGCGGCCGAAACCACGAGCTCGCGGGCTCGAACGGGCAAGCGACTGGCAGGCGACGTTCTGCAGCCCGGCCCGAACGCGGCGCTCCTGCGGACTTTGCACACTCTCACGTCGCTGCTGTGCATCGCATTGTTGCCCCTCGGCGGACCATTCACTCCGCAGGCCGACACCCGGGCCCAGGTGACCTGGATCGTCACCCTGGGTTTGCTGGTGCTGGTGTTCGTGGCCGTCGCCGCGCTGGACGACGTCGCAACGGGACTTCGCCGGTTGCTCCCGCGGTCCGCACGCACCGTGGGCATCGCGGTCGCGCTCGCGCTGATCATCGCCGCCGGCCTCACAGCCGCCCCACGCGGCGCCGACCGCGCGGGCCTGGACTCGATGACCGAAGGCATCCTCGGCGCGCTGGTGCTCGTCTGGCTCGTCTTCGCGCTGACCCTGATCCCGCTGGCACTCCTTGCCCGGCGGGAGTGGAAGCACCTGCCACGTCGGCTACGCCCCTGGCTGGGCGGCTGGGCCGCGGCGCCGACCGTGCTGCTGGCCGGGTTGATCGGTGCCGGTTTCGGAGCAGGCCTGGCCATCTCCATCCGTGAGCTGCTCAACGCGACATCGCTGGCCCTGCCCGCGAGCTACCAGGCCATCACCATGCTGTGGGGCGCGGGCACGATCATCGCCGCGCTGCTGTGGATCGGATTCCGGCTGATCGCCGTCCCGATTCGCAGACGCAGGCGCGGCATCCCGCCCATCGTGCGCCTCCTGCAAGCCGACGACGAGGAGCAACGGGAAGCGGCGCACGCGTGGGCGACCGCGATCCTCGAGCGCAAGCACATGCATCGGCTGGTGGCCTCGCTGACGTTGCTGCTCGCCGCTGTCGCCACGGTGCTGATCGCACGCCGGATCGGCGGCTGGGAGATGCCCGACGAACTGCGCCTGCTCGACGACGTCGGCGTGCTGGCACTGGGTGTACTGGCCGCGGGCCTGCTACGCGTCGTCTACACCGCCGCCAGGCAAGCGGGTCGCAGCCGGCACCTCGGCGCGCTGGCCGACCTCGTCTACTTCTGGCCGCGCCGTGCGCACCCGGTCGTTCCGCCGTCGTACGCCCTCAAGGTCATCCCGGATCTGGTCGACCGCGCCCAGCAACACCTGGCTGAGCCGAACACCCGGCTGGTACTGGCCGGTTACAGCCACGGTGGCCTGCTCGCCCTGATCGCGGCGGCGCGGCTGACCGAAACCTGCACCCCCGAGCAGGTCGAACGCCTCGGACTGATCACCGCGGGCACTCCGGCGCAGTGGGGCTACCAGCGCGCTTTCCCCGGCCTGTTGCCGACGGGTGAGCTGGCCGAGTTGTTCGGGCGGTTACAGGGGCGGTGGCGCGGACTGTGCCGGGGCACCGATCCGTTCGGCGGCGGGGTGACCACATGGCGCCACCAGGTCGTCGGAGGCAAGTTGCTCGGTATCGGCTACACCGCCGACGGCGGCATCAGCCCGCTGCCGCCCGCCGTGCCAGGGGTCTCGTCGGCACTGGTCATCGGCGGGGACCACTGGCTGTCCGACCCGGTCGCCCAGCAACCGGACGTGGACCGGCGATGGGCGCCCGGAATCCTGCGGCACAGCGACTACCTGGTGGACCCGGAGTGGGATCGCGCGGTCGCGATCGCCGCGGGCTTGGAGCAACCGCAGACCCCCGCGCCCAGGCGGAACGGCGAGCAGTCGTCGTGGCTGAGCGACCTGCCGCGGATCCCGTGAGCGGGTAGGGATCTCGGCGCACCGGGCCGCCCGCAACCAAGCGGGGCGGCGACCTCAGCTCTTGCTTTCCGCCGACAGCTCGCGATCCAGGTCCGGCTCCAGATAGATCAACCTGGCCGCGGGCACTTTGGCCCGCACCCTGGCCTCCGCCTGGTCGATCGCCCGCGCCACCTCGGGCAGCTGCAAGCGCGGTTTGAGCGCCAGCTTCGCGGCCACCAGCAGCTCTTCCGGGCCGATGTACTGCGTCTTGATGTGAATGACCCGCTCGACCTGCTCGTCGGCTTCGAGCTCGCGGACGATCGTGTCCAGCTCCTCCGCGGGCGAGCCCTCACCGATCAGCAGGCTCTTCATCTCGATCACCAGGATGATCGCGATGATGCCGAGCAGCACGCCAATACCCATCGTGCCGACCCCGTCCCACACCGGGTCACCGGTCAACACGGTCAGCCCGACACCGCCGAGCGCCAGCGCCAAACCGATCAGCGCTCCCGCGTCCTCCAACAGCACCACGGGCAACTCCGGCACACGCGACTGCCGGATGAACTGCCACCACGTCGCATCGCCCTTGAGCGAGGTGGATTCCTTGATCGCGGTGCGGAAGCTGAGCGACTCCAGCACGATCGCCACCACCAGGATGGCCACCGCAACCAGCGGGGATTCCAGTTCGTGCGGCTCGATCAGTTTCTCGACGCCCTCGTACAGCGCGAACAGCGACCCGAGGGAGAACAGCATCAGGGCGACGATGAACGACCAGAAGTACCGGTCACGGCCGAAGCCGAACGGATGCTGGGTAGTGGCCCGACGCTTCGCGGTCCGCTGGCCGAGCAGCAGCAAGCCCTGATTCGTGGTGTCCGCTACCGAGTGAACACCTTCGGCCAGCATCGACGACGACCCGGTGATGGCGGCACCGATGAACTTCGCCGTCGCGATTCCCGCATTGGCCAGCAGCGCGGCGATGATTGCCTTGGTACTACCCTCGGCGGCCACGTACGTCCTCCCCTTGCGTGCTAGCGAGACGTCGGGAGCTTAATCGACGCACGGTCAGGTAGTGCTGATCACCCGGTGGTCGCCCGGAACACCTGCGCCCCCGCGGACTCCGCGGGCCGCACCGCCACCGGTGGCTCGCTGGCGGGCAGCCACACCGAGCGGCCACGCGGGACGGTCAGCTCACGCTCACCGCGCAGCACGATCGACCCCTCGCTGCACAACACGATCTGCGGACGGCCGCCGGACAGCACGACCTCGTCGGTGTCGCCGCCCGACCACTCGATGCGCGACAGCTCGAATTCCGGCGCCGGGGTGCGGTAGACCCGCATCCGGGGCTCCTGCGCATCCGGCTCGCCCGTGCTCACCGGCATCTCGCGACAGGTGAAATCCAGTACCCGCAGCAGCTCGGGCACGTCGACGTGCTTGGGCGTCAACCCGCCGCGCAACACGTTGTCCGAGTTGCCTTGCAGTTCGATCGCCATGCCGCGCAGGTACATGTGCAGGTTGCCCGCGGGCAGGAAGATCGCTTCCCCCGGCTGCAGCGTCAGCCGATTCATCAACAGCGACGCCAGCACGCCCGCATCGCCCGGATGACGATCCGCCAGCTCCAGCGCCGTCCGGCAATGCTCGGTGAACTCACCGCCGGCGTCCACGTGCTCCGCGCACGCCTTCAGCACGGCGGGAAGCAGCTCGTCGAGATGCTGCTGCGGCATCGTGATCCACGTGGTGAACAGTGCACGCAGACCGTTGGCGTCCGGCTGACCGGCCAGCAACCCCGCGCTCTTGGCCAGTTCCGCCGAGTCCAACGCGCGCAGCAACTCGACCGTGCGCTCCGCGGGTGCGAAGCCGGCCATGGCATGGAACTCCGTCAGCGCGCAGACCAGCTCGGGCTTGGGCGTCGGGTCCGGGTAGTTGCGATGCGCCGCCTTGCGCGGAATCCCCAACTCCTCCTCCCGCGCATAGCCTTCCGCTGCTTGTTCGGCCGACGGGTGGGCCTGCAACGACAGTGGCTCCTCGGCGGCCAGCACCTTGAGCAGGAACGGCAACCGGTCGGAGAACCGACGGGCCACCTGCGGCCCGAGCTGCCCTGCCGGGTCGGCATCGATCAGCTCGAGCAGACTCTGCTCGCCACCGTCCGGGCCGGCCACCCGGGACGGATCGCCAGGGTGGGCGCCCATCCACAGCTCGGCCTCAGGATGGTCGGACGGGGACGGCCTCCCGGTGAACTCGGCCAGCGCGGTCCGCGACCCCCAGGCATACGGACGCACCGCGTTACGCAGCAGCCGCATGTCAGGCCTGCACCGGGCGGTAACGGCCGACGGTTCCCGCGGCGAGCCCGAGGTACAACGCCGCCATCTCCATGCGTAGCGCCAACACCGCGGCCAGCGCCGGTTCCGCCACACCCAGTTCATCGGCCATGTCGAGTACCTCCGCTTCTGGCAACACCTCGTGCGCTGACCGCCGCACCACGCCTGCCGCTGCTGACGTGCGGATGGCCAGCAACAGCAGTCGCAGCCGCCGCGCGGGCTCCGGCGACACATCCGGGTCGTCCGGATCGGCGAAGATGTTCGCCCCCGTGTGCTCGTTGACCGCGGCCCGGTGCAGCGCCACCCGAGTCACCGCGTGCCGGTACTCGGCGGCGTCGGCCACCACTGCGGCCTCGGCGGCCAGCACATGCGCCGCGTACCCGGCGACGGCACCCGCCACCGGGTCCAGCCCCCACAGCAGCGGCGTCCGGTCCACCCAGCGCAACGCCAGCGACTTCGCCGGGTTCACGAACGACTCGTGGCCGAGATGGTTCCGCTCCGCCTCCGCGTCGAGTTGATCGGCCACCAGGTCGGCGTCCACCGACAACAGGTCGAGTGCGGACACCGTGAGCAGCCCGGTGATCAGCGCGCTCGTGAAGCTCTCCGGAATCGCCCCGCTCAGTTGGGGTGAGATGACCAACCCGTGGCCGGCGATCGAGGCGGCAACCGGCCCGTCCGGTGGCGCGGTCAGCACAACCGCGGCGCCGTAGCGTCCCGCGCGGTCCAGCGACGCGGCCAGCTCCTCGTCACCGGGATCGGCCGTGTAGGCGAACACGACGTCCAACGCGCCCACCCAGCTCGGCACGACATCGCAGGTCACGACCGGCACCGGGCACCCGGGCGAGAGCATGCTCGCGATCACCCGGGTGGCGGCTCGGCCGATGCCCTGCCTGCCGACGAGCACCAGCGCGCGCGGCCGCCCGACGTCCAACCGCGACCGCAAGTCCAGCTCGCGCGCGATCTCGGCGGACGCCCGCACCTGCGCACCGGACATGGCGGCCGACCGCAGCCTGCTCTCGGTGTCGGCCTCGGCCAGCCGCACCGGGTCGTCAAGCAGCGTGTCGTCGAAGGTCGTCATCGTTCGCTCGCGTCGTCCGATGTCGTCCGCCCCGGCTGGATCGCCTCGTCCAGCAGCAGCACCGGAATCCCGTCGCGCACCGGGTACTGCCGCCCGCACTCGGTGCAGGTCAACGCATCCGCGTCCGGATCATCCGGGGTTCCCACACGCAACGGAGCATGATCCTCCGACGGGCAGGCCAGAATTTCCAGCAGCTGCGCGTCCAACTCTACGGTCATGCTTCCTCCCTACCAGGGTCCGCCGTCAGCCGCGGATGATCGCCAGAACCTCGTCCGCCAGTGCCGTCACGGCTTGTTCGTCGGCCGCTTCGGCGTTGAGCCGCAGCAGCGGTTCGGTGTTCGACGGACGGACATTGAACCAGCTGCCGTCCGGCAGCTCGACCGTCAGACCGTCCAGCTCGTCGATCGTCACGCCGGGGCGGTGCGCGAACGCCTCCTTGACCGCCATCATGCGGGCCACCTGATCGTCCACGGTGGAGTTGATCTCGCCGGACCCGACGTAACGCTGGTATTCGGCGGCCAGTTCGGACAGCGGCCGCGGCTGCTCACCGAGCGCGGCCAGCACGTGCAGCGCGGCGAGCATGCCGGTGTCGGCCCGCCAGAAGTCGCGGAAGTAGTAGTGCGCCGAGTGCTCGCCACCGAAGATGGCGTTCGTCTCGGCCATCTTCGCCTTGATGAACGAGTGGCCCACCCGGGTGCGCAGCGGCTTGCCGCCGTGCTCGCGCACCAGCTCGGGGACGGCCTTCGACGTGATCAGGTTGTGGATGATCGTGCCGCCGGGCTCCTTGGCCAGCTCACGCACCGCGACCAGTGCGGTGACCGTGCTCGGGGTGACCGGCTCGCCGCGCTCGTCCACCACGAAGCAGCGGTCCGCGTCGCCGTCGAACGCCAGCCCGGCGTCCGCGCCCAGCTCGCGCACCTTGGCCTGCAGGTCACGCAGGTTCTCCGGCTCCAGCGGGTTCGCCTCGTGGTTCGGGAACGTGCCGTCCAGCTCGAAGTACAACGGCTCGATGGTCACCGGCAGGCCGTCGAACACCGTCGGCACGGTGTGGCCACCCATGCCGTTGCCTGCGTCGACCACCACGCGTAGCGGGCGGATGCCGCTGAGGTCGACCAATTTACGCAGGTAGGCCGCGTAGTCGGCCAACACGTCGCGCTCACTGCGGCTACCGGGCGGGCCGTCGTGAGCCGGGACGCCGTTCTCCACCGCTTCCCGGATGTCGGCGAGCCCGGACTCCTGCCCCACCGGACTGGCACCCGCGCGGCAGAGCTTGATGCCGTTGTAGGCGGCCGGGTTGTGGCTGGCGGTGAACATCGCGCCGGGCAGCTGCAGCGCCCCGGAGGCGAAGTACAACTGGTCGGTGCTGGCCAGGCCGATCGACACCACGTCGACGCCCTGCGCGACGACACCATCGGCGAACGCGTCCGCCAATCGTGGCGACGAGTCGCGCATGTCGTGGCCGATCACCACCGACTGCGCGCCTTCTGACCGCATCAACCGGGCGAAAGCCGCGCCGAATTCGCGTACCAGCTCCTCGGTGAGCTGTTCGCCCACCACACCCCTGATGTCGTACGCCTTGACGATGCCCGACAGGTCAGTCACACGGCCCCCGATTCCTCAGCCAACAGCAGTGGATTTCCGGAGCCGAGCCTACCGGGATCGAGCCCTACGTGACCGGGTCGGGCAGCACGCGCAGGTGGCCGCGACGACCGCCTCCGCTCGCCGGGTGCTGCTGCTCCGGCTGCTGGGGCTGCGGGGCCTCTTGCCTGCCCGCCTCGCGGACGGCCTCGGCCAGGGCGGTCAGCTCGTCACTCGACGGTTCGTCGGAGAAGTCGCCCTCGTGCCGGACGACCTCCCAGCCCTTCGGAGCGGTCAGACGCATCGCGTGCTCGGCGCACAGATCGTAGGAGTGCGGCTCGGAGGCCGTGGCCAGCGGACCGACGACGGCCGTGGAATCGCTGTAGGCGTAGGTCAGCGTGGCGACCGCGGGAAGTCCACACCCCGACCGAGAGCACACACGCACGGTTCGCATAGCCGGTGACTGTAGCCGGAGACACCGACGACTGTGCGGAGGCGCACCGAGAGAACCTCACTCGTGCCGCGACTGACACCCGGTTGCACGCCCGACGGTGCCCGAACGGACAGCACGTAGGCTGCGGGCGTGGGCAGCAATCGCATTCGCCGACGGGACCGGCGCGGTCGTGGGCTGCGTGGGCCGCTGCTGCCTGCCACGCTGCCCGCGGCGGCCAGCCGCGCGGAACAGTTCGACGCGCTGGTGGTCGAGGTGCTGGAGCCGATCGAGGCGCGGTGGTCGAGCAAGCTGGCGAACCTGGACGTCGCGGTGGACGAGGTTCCCGACGTGCGCGGAGAGCCGGACGACGAAGGGCTGCTGTTGGACGGCCTGGTGCCGTTGTCACGGCTGGTGCCGGTCGGCGTGGACCGGCACGGCGTCCCGACCCGGGCGCGCATCGTCGTCTACCGCAGGCCGCTGGAAGCACGTGCCAAGGATCCGGAGGAGCTGGCCGACCTGGTGCGGGAGGTGCTGGTCGAGCAGATCGCCGGCTACCTGGGCGTGGACCCGGACGACGTGGAGTGAGCTGACCGCTTGCGGCCCGCCGGAATCGCGGTGAGCAGGGTGAACAGCACCGCACCGATCTGTGCGAGCAGCAGGATCTCGCGCACCGTGCTGTCGTAGATGACTTCGACCTCCGCGGCCCTGGTCGGCACTTCGACGGCGACCTGGTGGCCCCATGCCCGCACGATCGGCTGCCGCTTGCCGTTGACGGTGGCGTGCCAACCCGCCTCGTGGGTGGCGGCCAGCACCAGCAACCGGCCGCCCGGTCCGTCGGAGACTCGCACGCGAACGTCCGGTGGGCTGGTCTCCACCACCGCGACCCCCTCGCCCTCGATGTCGCCGGTCGGCGGTTCGCCGTTGACGGCAAGCTTGGTGACCTCGGGCGCGATCAACGTGACCGGTCCGCTCGGCGGGCGAAGCCGAATCAGCTGACGGCCGTCGGCGAGCGCCGGTGCCGGGGTGGCAACCTCCCCCGCGGCCGCCAGCACGCGGTCCGCGGGCACGCCGGCAGGCAGCGCGACGAAACGAACCCCCGCGGCGCCGGCGGACGCCATCGTGGCGCGCACTGCCTCCGGATCGGGCGGCGCGAGCAGCACCTGCTGCCAGCCCGCGAGCCGATCGGCCGCGCCGGCAGGCAGTCGCAGATCGTCATCGCCGAACCGGGCCGTTCTGCCCGCGACCATGCGCGGCGGATCGTCGTCGGCGCGCAGCTCGAGGATCGCCGTGCCGCTCCTGCGCAACTCGGCCGCGATCGCCGCGGTCGGCTGCACCTGGTCGGCGGGGCGCAGGGGACCTTCCCGCCCGGCGACGACCGCCCCGACGGCCAAGACGACCAGTCCACCGACCGACACCGAGACCGCCAGCCGGTGCGCCACGCCGAACGGCGAACGGCGCACGTGCGCCCCGGTTTCGTACTGCGTGACGGACACCAGGACGCACAACAACCCGAAGCCGATGATCAACAGCGGAGCGCCTGCCCACCCGGTGCGCGCCTCGCCACCGATCGCCGGCGCCATCGGAAGCAACAACACGGCGGCGAGCGCGGCGCCACCGAGCACCACGATCCCGCCGCCGACGACAGCGCTCACCCGCGGGCGAATGATCAACCCGACCAGTGCGGCGATGATGAGCATCGCACCGAGCGGCACCGCACCGACGCCACCCGGATGCAGCGAGAACAGCTCGCCATCGCTCACCGACACCTCGCCCACGCGCGCACCCACACCATGCAGCAGCAGGGCGGGATTGCGCACCCACTCGATCGGCCATGGCAGCAGCAGCGCCACCGGCAGCAGGGCGACCACGGCCAGCCCGGCGACCCGCCGCGACAGGCGAACCGTCGACGGCGTCACGACGAACGCGACCAGCAGGCCGACCACGATCGCCACGTGGGTGAGCGGGCTGAACGCGCCGATCACCGCCACACCGAGGGCGGTCGACCCGGCCGTGGACAGCCAGCGCCTGCCGTCCCGCGCATCGAGCTTGGCCATCGCCTCGGGCCTGAGCACCGCGCCGATCCCGGCTACCACCAGCGGCAACACGATGTGCGCCACCACGACGTCCACCCGGCCCTGCGCTACAGCCGCCGTGGCGGGCGGGAGGAGAGCGTACGCACCGGCCAACAGCGCCCGCACCCACCGGCGAACGCGCAGCCTGCGCGTCGCGGCATAGGCGCTGAGCGCGGCCAGCGGGATGTCGAACAACAGCAGCAGCGCCACGAGCGCAGCGGGCCCGCCGACCAGCACGAACGGCGCGCCGAGCGTGCCGAGCACAGCCAGCGCCGCGGGCGCGTGCGCCGATGTTCCGCCGCCGACGGGGTGCCAACCGGTCAGGTAGCTCGACCACATCTCGCCGAGCGACCCGACCGGAAGCAATCGTCCGCCGGTGAGGTCGAGCGACAACCGCTGCCAGTTCACCGCCAGCGCGAGCGCCACCGTGGCCACCGTCAACAGCAACCCGGGAGCGAGCAGCGTCGCGGCGAGAATGCGCTTGCGATCGACTTCGACGAAGACCAGCCCGCCGGAGCCGGCATGGGCGCCCGGCGACGGCCGCGGCCGGTCCTCGACCTCCGTGCTGCGCTCGGTGGTAGCGAGTGGTGGGGGTGGCGCTTCCCGTTCCGCCAGCGGGACGGCCACGACGCCGCGAGTCCGCCCGCCGAACGCGGCCGCGCGCAACTCCTCCGGCGGTGTCCAGGTCGCCCGCACCGCGGTCATCTCCGGCACGCGACCCAGCGCTACCTCGCGCGCCACGTTGCGCCGCACCAGCGCCAGCACGCCGCGACGAATCGCCAGGCGCATGCGCGCGAAGCGGCCGACCACGAGCCCGCGCACCGACGAGCGCTTTCCGTCCGGACCCAGCCGTCGCCACTCGGCGGTCCGCTCGGCACGAGCTTTGCGGAGCCGCGACAGCCCGCGAAGCACCAGGCCCGCGGCCGCGAACTCGGCCCGCGCCAGGCTTGCCCGGCCGGTCAGCAACAGTCCGAGGCCGCGGAGGAAACACAGCACCGCAAGCCGCGGGACGCCCACGAGGAACGACAACCGCGAGCAGTTGAGCAGGAAGGTTCGTACGCCGGCGCGGCGCTCGGCGATGCGCAGCGCCGCCGGGTCGGTCGACTCGAGGGCCGCGGTGTCCCGCTCCCCCGCATGCAACGCTCGCGCGTGACGGATGCGCGCCTGCGGCACGCTCAGCACCGTCCGGCCGACCGCGTTGGCCCGCCACCCGAAGTCGAGGTCCTCGCCGAGCAGGGCGAACGACTCGTCGAAGCCGCCGAGGGAGTCCCACAGCGACCGATCGACCAGGGCGCCGGCGCTGGGCACGGCGAGCACTTCGTTGCTCTGCTCCGTCGGCCCTTCCAGCGGCGTGCCGGAGGTCGTCAGCCCGCTGTCGAGCCGACGACGGCCGGTCGCGTCGGTGGACAGGCCGGCTTCCACCACCAGCCGAGGGTCGGACCAGTCCACCCCGAGCGGCCCGAGGACAGCAGCCGACGGCGCCGCTTCCGCGGCGTTGAGCAGTGCGGCCAGGCAGTCCGGCTCCGGTGCGCTGTCGTCGTGCAGTAGCCACAACCAGCGCACTTCGTCGTCGAACGTCTCGTCCGCGAGCCGGACGCCTGCTGCGATGGCCGCGGCGAATCCACTCTCCCGAGGGACGGTGACCACCGCGTCGATGGTGGCGATCGACGACTCGGCCGCTTCGGTCAGCAATTCCTTGGTGCGATCAGCAGAGCCGGTGTCAACCGCGACGATACGAGCGGGACGAACACTGCTGCGCTGGACGGCTCGCAGGACGCTGGGCAGCCACGCTTCGCCGTCGTGGCACACCATCACCGCGAGCACGGGCGCCGTCTGTCGCGCCACCTGGCCTTCCGACACGTGCAGACGGTAACCGCTGCCGGGGTCCGCTCCCGTCATCACCCCAAGCAGCGGGAATCGCTACGCCGTGCGCTTCTTCAGCTTGCGGCGCTCCCGCTCCGACAATCCTCCCCAGATGCCGAAACGCTCGTCGTGCTGCAGCGCGTACTCCAGGCACTCGCTGCGCACCTCGCACCCCTGACAGATGCGCTTGGCCTCCCGCGTCGAGCCACCCTTCTCCGGGAAGAACGCCTCCGGGTCGGTTTGCGCGCACAACGCGCGCTCCTGCCAGTCATGCTCCTCGGCCACGTCGAACAACTCGGCGAGAACATCGAGTTCGAACTCGGAGTTCTGCACCCAGTTCATGGCCGCCCCCGCCTGACTTACTTCCGCTTTACCCACGTCCGCCTCCTTGCCTCCACGCAGCTTGCGGCGAACACCATTCGTCCCGGCACAACCGCAGGTCTCCCGCTGTCTACCTGCGCGCCGACGCAAATGACATTACTGTGATTACACCCTTGTGATGCGGCTCGGTCAAGCGAAGTTCCTCAGTTGGGGGATACGAATCCCGACACGCGCAAGCTGACACGCCGAGCAATTGGTTGGTTCCTTACGGTGTCTTCACGACGTCGATGCTTCACCGTTGTGGTACCGGCGGCGGTGAGCCCCACGCGAGGCGGCGATCACCGGTGGTTCAGACTGAACGAGTGCGTCGATCAGCTGTCCGCCCGAGCCCGATTTTCCTTGCCCTGCTGGCCGTGACGGTCGCCGGGGGTGTCCTTGCCGCGCTGTTCCCGCCACTGGACGTCGCCGAGATCATCGGGGGCACCGTCTTCGTCAACAGCGCAGAGCGCAACTACGTCGGTGTCGCGGGCATCGTGCTGCTGGTGCTCGGCGGTTGGGCGGTCTCACTGACGCTGCACGAGTTCGGGCACGCCATCGTGGCCTACCGGGGCGGCGACCGCGAGGTGGCGCACAAGGGCTACCTGACCATGGACATCCGGCGCTACACCGACCCGGTTCTGTCACTGGTGCTGCCGCTGCTGATCCTGGCCATCGGTGGCATCCCGCTGCCCGGTGGCGCGGTGTGGATCAACCAGTGGGCGCTGCGTTCGCGCTCCGTCTCGTCCGCCGTCTCGCTGGCCGGGCCGCTGTCCAACCTGCTCCTCGGCGTCCTGTTCACCGCGGCGGTGGCGATCTTCCCCGGCATGCCGACCGGGCTGCTGTTCGGGTTGTCGCTGCTGGCGCTGTTCCAGGTGCTGGCGTTCGTGCTGAACATCCTGCCGGTGCCCGGGCTGGACGGCTACGGGGCGATAGAGCCGTACCTGCCGCCGCAGGCGCGGGAGTTCGGCGCCAAGGCCCGTCCCTGGGCGCCGCTGGTGCTGTTCGCCCTGCTGATCGCGGTGCCGGAGGTGGCGGAGGTGTTCTTCAGCATCGCCTACTTCGTGTTCGACGCCGTGGGCGGCGACCACACGGCCGCGATGGTGGGCATGGAACTGTTCCAGTTCTGGCGCTGACCGCTACGCGTCGGTCGACGCGTGCTCGTCCATCCAGCGGCGGGCTCGCTTGGCCACCTTCTTCAACGCCGACCGTTCGGCCAGGTAGTCAGCGAGTGCGCCGACCAAGGGGAACACGCCGATCATCCGGTAAATCAGGCGTCCACGCGGCCGCTTCTCCAATTCGTCGCTGACCGCCAGCAGCGAGCGGCCGAGCCGCCAGAGCGTCTTGGCCAGCGACTTGATCGACATCTTGCTGCCGGAGGAACCGGCCAAGTCCTCGGTGAGCTCGTCGACACGTTGCTGTTCCTCCGGCTGCTCCCCGGCGGCGAGCGCCGGATCCACGTCGCGGCCGAACAGCACCCAGGCAAGCAGCCGCACACGGTCGGCCTTGACGGTCAGGCCGTGCTCGCCCGCGATGGCACACAGCAGCAGACCCTGCGAGGCGGCGCCGACGGCGTTCTGCACGGGGAAGCGATCGGCGAGCGCGCCACCGAGGCCGGGAACGGCCGTGACAAGCGCGGTGATCCGGCCGACCCGGTTGATCCACCACCCGGTGCGCTGATCCGGGTCCATGCGCTGCCAGCCCGCGCTGCCCGGAAACTGGACCGAAGCCAGCCCGTTGATCAGCCGCCTGCGGACGGTCGGCTCGACCTGCTCCAGTTCGGCAAGCGACTCACCGCGCGCCGCTGCGGCCGCGACCTTCGCGCGCAGCCCCAACGGATCCGCTTCGCGCAGCGCGTCCAGCACCGGCGCGGTCGCCGCCACGAACGGCCGCAGCACGGCCACCACCTGCTTGTCGCTGATCGCCTCCGCCACGCTTGCGCTCCTCGTTGCTCGGATTCGCCCCTCGACCTAACCGCATGCCGAGCGCCATCGCACCCGGAATCACCCCGGCGGCCAGCAGGCCGATGCCCCGCCAGTCCTGGATCAGCACCAGGTCACCGCCCGGACCGCCGAGCCCGAGCCCGAGCACGGTGACCAGCCACAGGCCGAGCGGGAGGGCGGCCAGTCCCCGCGGCGCGTGCATCCGGTCGGCGAGCTCGGCGGTTCGCACCACCAGCCACGGCGTGCTGACCGCCGCGAGCAGCAGGCTGATCGGTACCGGGGCCCAGCCGGCCAGCGGCAGCACCGCCCCGTCCAGCCGCAGCGGTGCGAAGAACAGCTCGAGGACGGCCAGCAGCACCGCGTCGACCAACAACAGTGTCAGCAACAGCTGGTCGACGACCTCACCCTTCTTCACGGCAGCCCCCCGAACAGGTCGTCGGAGCAGCCGTCGGCAGGACCGTGCGCCAGCACGAAGTACTCGGCGGCCAGGTCGGGTTGGACGAGGTTGTTGGACAACGCCCAGCACACCGGCGGCCCGTCCCACACCGCGATCTGGGTGGCGTGCGCGCGCAGGGCCGCTCGTTTGGCCGCAGCGGCGTCCGTGGTGTCGACGACTGTCGTCACCCGGTCGTCCGGAACTGTCGGCACGTCGTCGATGTCAGGCACCACGAACGGCAGATCTGGCACCTCGCGGAAGCCGGCCAGCGACTCGGCGACCGGCGTGCGCGGGGACACCACGTGAAAGACCCGCCGGACCGACGGCGCCTGCGGGGCGGCGGCCATCGTCACGTGGTGCGCCCGGATGTGATCCGGATGCCCGTAGCCGCCGAACTCGTCGTAGGTGACCACGACCTGGGGCCGCAGCTCGTCGAGGATCTCGCGCAGCTGGGCCGCCTGCTCGTCCAGCTCACCCCGCACGAACGCACGCGGATGATCGGCCGACGGTGTGCCCGCCATTCCCGAGTCCCGCCAGCGGCCGATGCCGCCGAGGAAGCGGTGCTCGGCCACGCCCAGCGCCCGGCACGCCGCCATGAGCTCGCCGTGCCGATAGCCGCCCAGCTGATCGGCCGCCCACGCCCCGAGCTGCGACAGCTCGGCGGGAATGATCTCGCCTTCCTCGCCGAGCGTGCAGGTCACCACGGCCACCCGGACGCCTTCCGCGGCGTAGCGGGCGATGACTCCCCCGGTCGCCAGCGTCTCGTCGTCCGGGTGCGCGTGCACCAGGAGCAGCGTGCGCTCAGTCATCCGACCACCGTTGGCCGGTCAGCCGCTCGTAGGCGGCCACGTACCGCTCGCGCGTCGCGGCCACCACGTCGGCGGGCAGCTCGGGACCGGGAGGCGTCTTGTCCCATCCGGTGCTCGCGGCCCAGTCCCGCACGAACTGCTTGTCGAACGCCGGCTGCGGGCCTCCCGGCTGCCACTGGTCCATCGGCCAGTACCGGGACGAGTCCGACGTCAGCAGCTCGTCACCGAGGACCAGCTCGCCGTCGGCGTCGTAGCCGAACTCGAGCTTGGTGTCCGCCAGCACCAGGCCCACGTCGGCGGCGCGCGCGGCACCCCGGGTGTACAGCTCCAACGAGGCGTCCTTGATGCGCTCGGCCGTCTCCGCGCCGATCAGGTCGACCACCTGCTCGAACGTGATCGGCTCGTCGTGCTCGCCCTGCGGGGCTTTGCTGGACGGGGTGAAGACCGGGTCGGGCAGCCGGTCGCCCTCCACGAGACCGGCGGGCAGCTTGACGCCGGAGACCGTGCCGTCGCGCTGGTAGTCCCGCACCGCCGAGCCCGCGAGATAGCCACGGACGACACACTCCACCGGCAGCATCGTCAGCGGCTTGCAGCGCATCGCCCTGCCCGCCCACTCGGGCGGGAAGCCGTCGGTGGTGATCAAGTGATTGGGGAACACCTCGGCGGTCTGCTTGAACCACCACGCCGACAACTGGGTCAGCAACGCGCCCTTGTCCGGCACCGGCGTGGGCAGCACGACGTCGAACACCGACACCCGGTCCGAGGCGACGAGCACCACCGTGCCGTCGTCGTCCTGGTATACGTCCCGGACCTTCCCGCTGTGCAGATGCTTCATCCGCCGCCATCTCCCGTCGCTGACCGGCCTTGCCGACAGCCTAAGACGCCTGCGCGGCGGCTCTTGCCAACGCCTCACCCTCTCCGGCAGGCTGACCCGACGCCGACGGCGTGCATACACATGGGGTAATCGGGCGGGTCCGCTTGGTTACACTCGGACAAAAGTCCACGCCGGAGAACGAGACATTATTAGCCCAAAAGGGCTAGTACTGTCCGATTGTGACGGCTTTGTGACGTCATCTGTGGCCAGTTGACGACAGCGGCGCATTAGCGTCCCAACGTCCGGGATGAGCGACGACTATTCCGACAAAGCCCGCGGCTACCCGAACGCCGCGCAACTCGAGACACCTCATGTATGAGCTCGGAGGAGACCCATGCGTAGACCACGCTGGAAGGCGATAGCGGCTCTCACGTCCGCCGTCGCCTTGACGCTGACCGCTTGCGGCGGTGGCGACGATGCCGGCGAGGCAGCCGACAGCAAGATCACGGTGAGCGGAACCGCACCGGAGAACCCGCTCATTCCGGGCAACACCAGTGAAGCCGGCGGCGGCAAGATCGTCGAGGTTCTCTACAGCGGTCTGATCCGCTACGACTCGGATACCGGCGAGCCGGTGAACGAGCACGCCGAGAAGGTGGACATTTCCAACGACGGCAAGAAGATCACCTACACCCTGAAGAAGGGTTGGAAGTTCCACGACGGCACCGAGATCAAGGCGGAGAACTACGTCAAGGCGTGGAACTACACCGCCTACACCCCGAACGCGCAGCAGCACTCCAGCTTCTTCGCCGGGATCAAGGGTTACGAGGACGTGACCAGTGAGGACCCGGACGGCGACGGCCCGAAGAAGGCGCCGACGCCGAAGAAGAAGGAGATGTCCGGCGTCAAGGCGCTCGACGACTACACGCTGCAGGTCGAGTTCGAAAAGCCGATGCCCTCGTTCCAGAACAAGCCGGGCTACAGCGCGTTCATGCCGCTGCCGGACGCGTTCTTCGAGGACAAGGAGGCGTTCGAGAAGAAGCCGATCGGCTCCGGACCGTTCAAGTTCGTCGAGCAGACCGCGAACAGCATCGTGCTCGAGCGCTTCGAGGACTACCAGGGCCCGAAGAAGCCGAGCATCAAGACCGTCGAGTTCAAGTTCGGCACGCCTGAGGCCGACTACGACGCGGTCCGGGACAACAACCTGGACTTCTTGAACAACATGCCGCCGAAGGCGCTGGTCGACAACGTCTGGAAGGAAGACCTCAAGGGTCGCTCCGGCCCGTCGGGCAACCTGTCCATCCAGGAGATCTCCTTCCCGCTGTACGACCCGAAGTTCAAGGACCCGAACCTGCGCAAGGCCATCTCGATGGCGATCGACCGGCAGCAGATCTCGGACAAGATCTACGGCGGCAGCCGTACGCCGGTGAAGGGTTACGGCGTGCCGAACCTCCCGCTGTGGGAGGACGGAGCCTGCGGTGAGCTCTGCGAGCACAACCCGGAGAAGGCCAAGGAACTGTTCGACAAGACCGACTGGGGCAACAAGCCCATCGAGATCACCAGCAACGCCGACGGTGGCCACCAGGAGTGGATCGAGGCGGTCTGCGGTCAGATCGAGGCGGCCCTGAAGGTCGAGTGCAAGTTCGTGCCGGTGCAGGAGTTCGGCATCATCCGTGAGCAGGTGAACGCGCGGAAGATGACCCAGATCTACCGGTCCGGTTGGGGTGCGGACTACCCGCACGTGGAGAACTTCCTCAACCCGATCTTCCGCACGGGTGGCTCGTCGAACGACAACGGCTACTCCAACCCGAAGGTCGACGCCAAGCTGAAGGAAGCCGACGCGGCGGTCAACGAGGAAGAGGCCAAGAAGCTCTACCACGAGGCCGAGGAACTGATCGCGCAGGACATGCCGGTCATCCCGCTGTGGAGCAACCCGTACATCGCGGGCTGGTCCGAGCGCCTGGAGAACGTCAAGGTCGGCAAGTTGACCGGTGAGCTCGACCTGTTGGAAGTCCGGATCAAGTCGGACGCCTGACACCCGGTCGAATGCATCGACGGCGGCTGGCCCACGTTACTCGTGGGTCAGCCGCCGTCTGCCGACCACCAACCGGTACGGTGCCGCCGGGTGATCCCCGTAGCGGCGGTACCGGTGGATAAGGAGAGCTCATGGGCCGTTACGTCATAAGGCGTTTACTGCAACTCATCCCGGTGTTCATCGGCACCACGTTCCTGGTCTACGTGCTGGTGTGGGCCCTGCCCGGCGACCCGTTCGCCGGCATGTGCAAGAGCGTGTGTCCGCCGGAGTTCCGCCAGGCGATGATCGAAAAGTACAACCTGGACGAGAACATCTTCGTCCAGTACTTCGCGTACCTGGGTAACCTGCTGCAAGGCGACTTCGGGGTGACCTACTCCGACCGTGAGGTCGGCATGCTGATCGAGGACGCCGCCCCGGTCTCGCTGCAGCTCGCCGCGATCGCGGTCGGATTCGAGGCGTTGATCGGTATCTCCGCCGGTATCCTCACCGGTCTGCGGGGCCGCGGTTTCCTGGACAACCTGGTGCTGGTGTCCACGCTGGTGCTGACCGCCTTCCCGGTGTTCGTCACCGGCTTCATCGTCCAGCTGGTGCTGGGCAGCGGGCTCGGCATCATCGACCTGACGGTGTCGTCGGACCCGAGCTTCGGTGAGTTGCTCGCCCCCGGGTTCGTCCTCGGCAGCCTGTCGATGGCCTACGTGGCCCGGTTGACCAGGACGTCGATCGCGGAGAACCGGCGCGCCGACTTCGTGCGCACCGCGGTGGCCAAGGGCCTGCCGCACCGCCGGGTGGTCGGCGTGCACCTGCTGCGCAACTCGATGATCCCGGTGATCACCTTCCTGGGTACCGACCTGGGCAGCTTGATGGGCGGCGCGATCGTGACCGAAGGCATCTTCGGCATCAACGGCGTCGGCGGTCTCGTGTTCGACGGGATCCTGTCCAAGGAAGGCACCGTCGTCACCGGTGTCGTCATGCTGTTGGTGATCATCTTCCTGGTCACCAACCTGCTCATCGACCTGCTGTACGCCGTTCTCGACCCGAGGATCCGCTATGAGTGACCCCACGATGGCAGCCGGGGGCGTGGCAACGGAGGAACCTGCCGACTACGTCACCGGCGCAGAACACGCTGAGGGCACGAAAGAGAAGACCCGCAGCCTGTGGTCCGACGCCTGGCACGACCTGAGCAGGCGGCCGCTGTTCGTGCTGTCCATGTTCGTGATCGCCTTCCTGGTCCTGGTGGCGATCTTCCCCACGTGGTTCGCCGATGCGAACCACCGGTTGCGCGACCTGGACCGCGCGCGGATCGGCCCGAACGTGCCGTACCTGGCCGTCTGCATGGCGATCATCGGCTCGGCGATCACCGTGGTCGCCGCGATCCTGGCCACCGTCGGCAAGCTGCGCGACGGGGTGTGCCGCACGATGGCGCCGTACGTCGCAGGCATCGGCGGGTTGATCCTGCTGGGCGGCGGCTTGGTGAACTCGGTGACGTTGTACATCGTCATCGGCGCCGTCGTGCTGGCGTGCGGCATCGTCTCCGGTGTGCCGAAGGTCAGCCAGATGCTGCGCGGCAGCGCCAGCACCTGGGGCTTGGTGGCCGTGCTGGCCGTCGCCGGTATCGCCGGCCTGGTCATCTCGTTCGGTGATCTGTCGACCGTCGAGATCGGGGCCGCGTTCGGTTACGACCAGCAGGGCAGGGACATCTACGCCCGCGTCGTGCACGGCACCCGCTACACCCTCCTGGTCGGCTTCACCGCGACGCTCCTGACGGTGCTGATCGGCAGCACGGTGGGCATTCTGGCGGGCTACTTCGGTGGCTGGCTGGACAACCTGCTGTCGCGTATCGGTGAGGTCTTCTTCGGCCTGCCGTTCGTGCTCGGCGCGATCATCATCCTGAGCGCGTTCCGGTCGGCCGGGTTCGACAGCGCGCCTGCCATCGTCGCGATGGTGGTGCTGTCGATCTCGGTGCTGTCCTGGCCGGTGGCGATGCGCATCATGCGGTCGGCGGCCATCTCGGCCAAGCAGCAGGACTACGTCAAGGCGGCGCGGGCGCTGGGCGCGTCGTCCCGCCGGATCATCTTCCGGCACATGCTGCCCAACTGCCTGGCTCCGGTGCTGGTGTACGCCACGATCGCGCTCGGTGCGTTCATCGGTGCCGAGGCGACGCTGTCGTTCCTCGGTATCGGTCTGCGTGACCCCGCGGTCTCGTGGGGCGTGATGATCGCAGACTCGCGCAACTACATCAGGGCCTCGCCGCTGCTGCTGATCTTCCCGGCCTCGTTCCTGACGCTCACCGTGCTGGTGTTCGTCACGATCGGGGACGCCGTCCGCGAGGCGCTCGACCCGAAGCTGAGGTAGACCGACATGACTGCCAATCCGACCGAGTCGGTACTCACCGACCCCACCACGAACGGGCAGGACGGACCCCTGCTCGAAGTGGAAGATCTGTTCGTCGAGTTCCGGACCCGCGACGGCGTGGCCAAAGTGCTCAACGGCGTGAGCTACCACGTCGACGCCGGGGAGACGCTGGCGGTGCTGGGTGAGTCCGGTTCCGGCAAGAGCGTCACCGCCCAGACGATCATGGGCATCCTGGACACGCCCCCGGCGTACGTCACCGGCGGCTCGATCCGATTCCGCGGCCAGGAGCTGCTGAGCCAGTCGGCCGAGAAGCGCAGGCAACTGCGCGGCGACGGCATCGCGATGATCTTCCAGGACGCCCTGTCCGCGCTGAACCCGGTGTTCACCGTCGGGTTCCAGATCGAGGAGCAACTGCGCATCCGGAAAGGGATGAGCCGCAAGGAGGCCCGCAAGCGGGCCATCGAGCTGCTGGATCTGGTGCGCATTCCCAACGCCAAGGGCCGCGTGCGGCAGTACCCGCACGAGTTCTCCGGCGGGATGCGGCAGCGCGCGATGATCGCCATGTCGTTGGCGCTGGACCCGCAGTTGCTCATCGCCGACGAGCCGACCACGGCGCTGGACGTCACCGTGCAGGCCCAGATCATGGACCTGCTGGCCGAGATCAAGGCCGAGCGGCAGATGGGGCTCATCCTCATCACCCACGACCTCGGCGTGGTCGCCGAGACCGCGGACCGCATCGCGGTGATGTACGCCGGGCGAATCGTCGAGCACGGCGACGCCCACTCGGTGTACAAGGCGCCCGGCCACCCGTACACCACCGGGTTGCTGAACTCGCTGCCGCGGCTGGACCTGAAGGGCCAGACGTTGGAGACGATCAAGGGGTTGCCGCCGAGCTTGCTGAACATCCCGAGCGGCTGTCCGTTCCATCCGCGTTGCCCGAAGGCACAGTCGATCTGCAGCGCCGAGGTGCCGGTCAACCACGACCTCGGCAACGGCCGATACAGCAAGTGCCACTTCGCCGAGGAGGTGGTCCGGAATGGCTGAGCCGATCCTTCAGGTCAAGGACCTGGTCAAGCACTTCCCGGTCAAGCAGGGCATCGTGTTCAAGCGCACGGTCGGCCACGTGCGGGCGGTCGACGGCGTGTCGTTCGACCTGCACAAGGGCGAGACGCTCGGCGTCGTCGGCGAGTCCGGCTGCGGTAAGTCGACGCTGGCCCAGGTGCTGATGCGGCTCGAGCCACCGACCAGCGGCTCGGTGTTGTTCGAGGGGCGGGACATCTTCAAGCTCACCGGCAACGAGCTGCGGGCGCTGCGCCGGGAGATCCAGATCGTCCTGCAGGACCCGTACACGTCGCTGAACCCGAGGATGACCGTCGGTGACATCGTCGGTGAGCCGTTCGAGATCCACCCCGAGGTGGCGCCGAAGGACTCCCGGCGGCGCAAGGTGCAGGAGCTACTGGAGGTGGTCGGTCTCAACCCCGAGCACATCCACCGCTATCCGCACCAGTTCTCCGGTGGTCAGCGGCAGCGCATCGGTATCGCCAGGGCGCTGGCGCTGCGGCCGAAGGTGATCGTCTGCGACGAGCCGGTGTCCGCGCTGGACGTGTCGATCCAGGCGCAGGTGATGAACCTGCTGGACTCGCTGCAGAAAGAGTTCGGGCTGTCCTACATCTTCATCGCGCACGACCTGTCGGTGGTGCGGCACCTGTCCGACCGGGTCGCGGTGATGTACCTCGGCAAGATCGCGGAGATCGGCACCGAGGAGGACATCTACGAGCGCCCGACGCACCCGTACACGCAGGCGCTGCTGTCCGCGGTGCCGGTCGCCGACCCGGACGTCCGCGGCACACGGCAGGTCATCCGGCTCGAGGGTGACGTGCCCAGCCCGCTCAACCCGCCGTCCGGCTGCCGGTTCCGCACCCGGTGCTGGAAGGCGCAGGACATCTGCGCCGAGGAATCGCCGGAGCTGATCGAGCGCGCCGGCGGGCACCCGAGTGCCTGCCACTTCGCCGAGGAGCGTTCGGTGGTGCCGTGACGCGGTAGGCATGTCGAAAGGGGCCCTCGCCGGACGGCGGGGGCCCCTTTCGCTGTGCTGACGGAGGCTCTCGCCGGGGGCCGAGGTCCGGTACGCGCGCCGGCAGACACTCGCGCCGGACGCGGGCCGGGTTCGCTATGCCGCCATCGCCCTGACCACGGCGGCCGTGGCGTCGTCGGCCGGAAAGAAGGTCTCGATCGCGATCTCGTCCAGCGTGACGTCGCGGGCGGCGCCGAACACCGTGAGGGCGTAGTGGAAAGCCAGCTCGCCGTGCTCCGACCTGAGCCGCATCGGCACGACGAGGTCATTCGCCTGCGGTGTGCCGTCGGCGAACGTCCCGGTGGGTACCGGATACGACTCGATCTCGGCCAGCAGTTCGGAGAGCCCTTCGGCCGCCGTCCGCTCCCACTGCCGCCGCACGCGGGTGACGACGTGCGCGCGCCACTGCCGGAAGTTCTGGATCCGCGGCGCCAGCCCGTCGGGGTGCAGCGTCGCTCGCAGCACGTTGACCGGTGGCTCGAGCAGGTGCGCTGCGATGTCATCGAGGAACAGCTGCATCGACCTGTTGGCCGCCAGCATCTCCCAGCGGACGTTCACCGCGAGCGCGGGATTCGGCTCGTGCCCCGCCAGCACGGTCTCGACCGCTTCCCGCGCGACGCCGAGGTCGACCAGCGGCCGTTCCGGGTACGCCGGAGCGAACCCGGCAGCCAGGAACATCGCGTTGCGTTCCCGCAGCGGCACATCCAGCTCGACACAGAGGCGCTCGATCATGTCCCTGCTCGGGCCGGCACGCCCGGTCTCGATGAAGCTGAGGTGCCGCGCCGACACCTCGGCGGCGATCGCGACGTCCAACTGCGACCGGCGTCGGCGCTCGCGCCAGCGGCGCAGCAGGTCGCCCACCGTCGCCTCCCGGGTAGCGGTCATGACTGCCAGCCTGCCGACCGCCCGGGCGCGCCACAACTACCTCGCAGGTAATCGACAGGGCTCCCATCCAGCGCGCAACGTGGGACATCGACACACCCACAGCGAAGGGAGTCCACCGATGACCGACACAGCCCACACCTCCGCGTCCACCGCGACCGTGCAGGCCTACCTGCGGTTCTGGAACAGCGAGCCCGGGGACGCCCAGCGGCGCGCCGGAGAAGACATGTTCCGGCCCGACATCACCTACGTCGCGCCGGTCGGAGTGCTCGCCGGAGTCGCGGCGTTGGTGGACTTCACCAGGCAGTTTCGCGAGCACGTCGGCGCCTACTCGTTCGATGCCAGGTCCGAACCGGACGTGCACCACGACCGCGTTCGGCTGCCCTGGCAGCTGAAAGTCGGCGACGCCGTGTTCGCCGAAGGCACCGACGTGCTCATCACCGACGAGTCCGGGCGGATCACCACCGTGAGCACGTTCCTCGACCGGGCTCCGGAAGGGTTCGATCCGCACACCGACCACTGAGCCGCAGCCCGCCGGGCGCGAGCGCGAGGGCGGGCAGAAGCCGAGACCACCGCGCGCCGGAAAGGCCCTGTCGCCGCGCACTGGGGGCATGAGCCCTCTCGCCGTGCTCCGGGGCGGGCAACCGCCCCCTGCGGCGCACCGGGGCACAAACCCCGCCGCGCGCCGGGTCACGAGCCCGGGCCGCCGCGCGCCGGAACGATCACTCGGTGATGCGGATCCAGTTCACCGCGGAACCGAACGGCCCGGCGAACGGCGGCCCCTCGGTCACGCCGGCCACGTCGGGCCCGACCGCGAGCGTGTCGGCGAGCTGGAACAGCGGGATGACCACGTTCTCGCGCCACAACCACGGCTCGAGGCTGCTCAGCTCGCTGCGCAGCGACCGCTCCCCAGCCAGCACGTCCTCCACCCTGGCCTGCAGGTACTGGTCGCACCAGCCGGCCACGTTGCCCGGCTCGACGTCGGTGTCCGCGTCGTCGGAGGTGTCCACGGTGCGGCAGGCGAAGCGGGACGCGAAGTCCGACGCCGGGTCGAAGCTGACCGCGCGCGGGCCCACCAGCACGTCCACGGTCACCTCGTCGCCGGTGCCGTCGTCGATCGGCTCCGCATCCGGGTCGGCCGGATCCACGGCGTAGAGCTCACGCGGGTTCGGCTGCACCGCCTTGGCCTGGATCCCCGCCTTCTCGAGCTGCTCGACCAGCCGTTCCGCGATCGACGCGTACGGCTCCTGCTCGCCGGGCGAGGCCACGACCAGGCGCAACGGCTCGGAGTCGGCGTTCTGCCACTCGCCTGCCACGCGGCGGTACCCGGCCTGTCGCAACAGCTTCTCCGCCCGTGCCGGGTTCGGCTTGGCCCGGCCGGAAGGCAATGTCGACTTGTAGGCCCGCTGCGAGGGAGCCAGCACCTGCGCGTCGGCGCGCAGCTTCGCGGCCGGGCCGCCCCCGGTACCCGTCTCGATCAGTTCGTCGCGGTCGATCAGCGCGGCGACGGCCTCCCGCACCTTGTCGTCGGCCAACGGGTCGGTCACCGGACGCAGCAGGACCTCTGCCACCTGCGGGCTGCTGACGGTGTGCAACTCGACGCCCTTGCCCAGCTCGCGCAGGTCCGCCAGCTGCTTGGCATCGGTCGCGGTCAACGAGAACTGCAGGTTCTTGTTGCGCAGATCCTCCGCGGGACCTTCGGTGTCCGCCGCGCGCAGGATCAGCTGATCCACCGCCGACGGCTTCTCCCAGTACCGTTCGTTGCGCTCGATGAGGATCTCGCCGCGGCCGACGTCGATGGTCTTGATCGCGTACGGTCCGCCGGACGCCGGATAGCTGCCGACCATGGCCTCCTGCCACCCGCCGGGGATGTCCTTGAGCAGGTGGGACGGCAGCAGGTTCTGGAACAGGCCGCGCCAGCCGGGGAACTTCTCGGCGAAGGTGACCTCGACCCGCTTGCCGCCTTCCCGCGACTGCACGTCGGTGATCAGCCGGTAGCCGGCGGGGCTGATCGTGCCCGGCTGCGCGCGCATCTGGTCGGCCAGGTAGCGGAAGTCCTCCGCCGCGATCGGGGCGCCGTCGGACCAGGAGGCGTCCTGCCGCACGGTGTAGGCGACGGTGAACGGGTCCTCGTCGACCACCTCGACCGACCGCATCAACGTCTTGTCCAGCTTGTACTTGCCGCCCGGGTTCAGCCGGTACACCGACGGCAGCAGCAGCTGAGCCAGCGCCGTCGTGGTGGTCGACATGTCGGCCAGCTGGTGCGGGTTGTAGCCGCCCGCGATCGAGTCGACCCCGATGACGATCTGGTCCTGCGTGGTCTCCGCCGTCGGGCTCGGCGGCACCGAGGTCGGCGGTGGTGCGGGCGGCGGAGTGCTGGTGCAGCCCGCGGCGGCGAGCGCGGCGGCACACAGCGCGGTCCACACCCGCCATCCCCGTCGACGGCTCATCAACCAGCAGCTCCTCACTCGACCCCCGATGATGGGAACTCTGCCAGAGCGTCCGTGAGCGCGCCGCCAACTCGGCGAATTCGCGACCTAGGCCACGGGCCGTCGGGCTCAGCCGACCGTCGCCGCGTCGCGCGACCGTGCCCGGGAGCGCTCCTTGGCTCTCGCCGTTGCGTCCAGAACGACCTTACGTACCCGGATCGCCTTCGGGGTCACCTCCACGCATTCGTCGGCGGAGCAGAACTCCAGCGCCTCCTCCAGACCCAGCTTGCGCGGGCGGTTCAGCCGCTCCAGCTCCTCACCGGTCGACGAGCGGATGTTGGTGAGCTTCTTCTCCTTGGTGATGTTGATGTCCATGTCCTCGGCGCGCGGGTTCTCGCCGACGACCATGCCCTCGTAGACCTCGGCGCCCGGCTCGACGAAGAACGTGCCGCGGTCGGCCAGCTGCAGCAGCGCATACGTGGTCACCGCTCCGCTGCGGTCGGCGACCAGCGAACCGCTGTGCCGGGTGCGCAGCTCACCCACCCACGGGAAGTAGCCCTCGAAGACGTGGTTGGCGATGCCGGTGCCGCGGGTCTCGGTGAGGAAGTCGGTGCGGAAACCGATCAGCCCGCGCGCCGGGATGATGTACTCGAGCCGGATCCGGCCTGTGCCGTGCCCGGACATGTGCTCCATGCGGCCTTTGCGCGCGGCCAGCAACTGGGTGATCGCGCCCAGGTACTCCTCCGGCGCGTCGATGGTCAGCCGCTCGAACGGCTCGTGCAGCTTGCCGTCGATCGTCTTGGTGACCACGTTCGGCTTGCCGACGGTCAGCTCGAAGCCCTCCCGGCGCATCTGCTCGACCAGCACGGCCAACGCCAGCTCGCCGCGGCCCTGCACCTCCCAGGTGTCCGGCCGTTCGGTGGGCAGCACGCGCAAGCTGACATTGCCGACCAGCTCGCTGTCCAGCCGCGCCTTCACCAGACGAGCGGTGAGCTTGTCCCCGCCACCGCGGCCGGCCAGCGGCGACGAGTTGACGCCGATGGTCATCGAGATGGCCGGCTCGTCGACGGTGATCCGTGGCAGGGCGACCGGGTTGTCCACGTCGGCCAGCGTGTCGCCGATGGTGATCTCCGGGATGCCCGCGATCGCCACCAGGTCACCGGCGGCGGCTTCGGTGGCGGGCACGCGCTCCAGGCCCTTGGTGACCAGCAGCTCGGAGATCCGCACGTTCTGCGTCGTGCCGTCCTCGCGCAGCCACGCCACCGTCTGGCCCTTGCGCAACCGGCCGGAGTGGATGCGGATCAACGCGATCCGGCCGAGGAAGCTCGAGGCGTCCAGGTTGGTCACCAGCGCCTGCAGCGGCGCCTCCGGGTCCGCCTGGGGCGCCGGGATGTGCTCCAGCAGCGTCTCGAACAGCGGGTCCAGCGTGTCGTTGTCCGGCTGGCCGCCGTCGGCCGGCTGGTTCAGCGACGCCTTGCCGCTGCGCGCGCACGCGTAGACGACGGGCAAGTCCAGCACCGCGTCGTGGTCGACGTCCTCGAGATCCGCGGCGAGCTCGAGCAACAGGTCCTGCGTCTGCTCGACGACCTCGGAGATCCGCGCGTCGGAGCGGTCGACCTTGTTGACCACCAGCACCACCGGCAGCTTGGCTTCCAGCGTCTTGCGCAGCACGAACCGGGTCTGCGGCAACGGGCCCTCACTGGCGTCGACCAGCAGCAGGACGCCGTCGACCATGGCAAGGCCGCGCTCCACCTCACCGCCGAAGTCGGCGTGGCCGGGGGTGTCGATGACGTTGATGGTCACGTCGCCACGGGTGATCGCGGTGTTCTTGGCCAGGATCGTGATGCCCTTTTCCCGCTCCAGCTCGCCGGAGTCCATCACCCGGTCCACCGGCTGCCCGTGGTCGCCGAACGCCCCCGCTTGCTTGAGCATGGCGTCGACCAGCGTGGTCTTGCCGTGGTCGACGTGCGCGACGATGGCGACATTGCGCAGGTCGGAGCGAATGCGGGGCTGACCGGGTGCGGACACGAGTCGGCTCCTCCAGGGAGTTTCGAAAAGGATGCGTCGGGACGCCACCGCGATCCGCACGCGAGACGCGCTGCCACTGGCGGCCGTTCCAGGATACTGGCCGCGCCGTTGTGGCCATGCGCACACCGTCCGGAGCGCAGCAAACCCCTAGCCTGGGAAAAGCGACACCCGGCGACGACAGGAACCCTCGGTGGGCAAAAAGGCGGCCAAGGCCGAAACGCCGAAACAGCAGGCCAAGGCGCACGTACGCAAGTTGATCAAAAAGGGCAAAGTCAAATCGAAGTGCTGCCAATCCAAGCCGCGCTGCAAGAAATGCCCGATTCGTGCGTTGAAAAAGGCACAGAAGGATCTCGCCCGCGCGGCATGACCCGCGGGCGGCGGCCGCGCGCGCTCAGCGCGTGGCGAGCGCCTCGTTGATGTCGTTCAACTCGCGCGCGGTGCGCGTGGCCTCGAACTCGATGACCTCGTAGTGCACCAGATGCCGGTAGGCCATCGGGTCGGTGGCCAGGATGGCGTCGAGCTTCCCGCGCGGCATGCGCCTGGCCAGGATCACCCCGCCGACCCGCGGCGTGCGCCAGCCGGACAACAGGAAGTCGCCCGCCTCGTAATGCTTGGTCAACCACTCAGCGTGGTCGGGCAGCACCAGGTCGATCTCCTCGATCGGCGCGGTGCAGGTGCTCAACACGACGTACATGGTCGCCCCTCCCTTCACCAGCGGTTCCGGGGCCCATGTCCACGGTAAGCCCGATTCGGCGCGGCGCAGCCGATCGTCACCCGTCCAGCAGCATCCGAAGATCCGGCAGGAGCACGCGATCGGCGGGCAACCAGTCGACGTCGGCCAGCTCGTGAGCCGAGACCCACCGCAGGGCCCGGTGTTGCAGCGCGCGTGGCCGGCGCCCGTCGACCAGCCGGACCTGGAAGATGCGCAGCACCTTCCGGTCGGACAGCGGGACGTCCTGGCCGATCCGACCGCCGACGGTCACCTCGACGTCGAGCTCCTCGGCGAACTCGCGGCGGAGCGCGTCGGCGTCGCTCTCGCCCGGCTCGACCCGCCCGCCGGGCAGCTCCCATTTGCCTGCGATCTCCGCCGGATGCGCGCGTTGGGCCGCGAGCAACCGCCCGTCCCGCACCACCGCCCCACCGACCACCGTCACCTCGGTCATTCCGCCTCCACCGCGCGCCACACCACCTGGAACCGGGCGCCGCCCTCGGGTGATTCGCTCACGGCCACCCGGCCGCCGCGGCGGCGGACCAGCTCCGCCACCAGCGCAAGACCGAGCCCGGAACCGCCGCTGTCGCGCGCTCGATCATCCGCTACCCGGTAGAAGCGGTCGAACACCCGCTCGCGATGTTCGTCAGCGACCCCCGGGCCGTCGTCGTCGACCACCACCCTGGCCACCGACCGCGCCGCCATCACCGAGACGACGATCTGTGCGCGGGCGTAGCGGACGGCGTTGCGCAGCAGGTTGTCCAGCACCAGTTCGACCTCGGCGTGGTTGGCCTGCGCCCACACCTCGCCGACCGCGGCGTTGACCTTGACCAGCGGGCCGCCTTCACCGAGCCGGTCGACCGCTGCCCGCGCTTCGCTGACCAGTTCCACCGGCGTCGCGGGCGGCAGCTCGCCTGCGTCCGAGCGCGCCAGCGCGAGCAGGCCGTCCAACAGCGTGGAGAGCCGCTCGGCTTCGGTGAGCACGTCGGAGAGCACTTCCTGGGCGGTCTCCGGATCCGGGTTGGTGACCGCGACCTCGGCTTGCACCCGGATCGACGCCACCGGCGAGCGCAGCTCGTGTGCCGCGTCGCCGGTGAAGCGACGTAACCGGTCGGCGGCCTGCTGTTGGCGGTCCAACAGCACGTTGAAGTCGCGCGCCAACGCTTGCAGCTCGTCGCCGGTGCTGGGCACCGGGAGCCGCTCGGACTCCGCCAGCCTGCGCACCGAGCGCCGCATCCGTCCGACCGGCCGCAGTGCCGCCCCCACGGCCAGCCAGATGACCACGCCGGCCACCACGGCCGCGACGAGCGCGGCGAGCAGCAGCCCGTTGCCGCCACCGGAGACCACGCCCACGAAGCCGACCAGGCCCGCACCGACAACGACCAGTCGCTGCGAACCATCCGGTGCGGTGGCCACCGTGCCGTGCCAGCGGACCGGTGGCTCACCGGCTGTCGTCATGGGGAGGCCGGCTTTGAGCCGACGGACCGCATCGGAGGCCAGCGGCTTGCTCGCGTTGCCGTCGACGGGATCGCCCGCGATGTCGAGCACGCGCACCGTGAGGCCGGGCCGCTGGGCAGGCATCGTCCCCTCCCGGACCAGCTGAGCCGCTGGTCGCAGCGCGGTGGCCAGGTCCTCGTCCACCGAGTCGAGCAGCAACGACTCGAGCGAGCGACCGGCCAGCAACGCCAGGCCGAGCAGGCACACGACGGTGATCGCGGTGGCCACCAGCGTGATGCGGCCCCGCAGGGTACGGCCCGGCAGGGTGAGCCAGCGTCGACGACGCCCCGTGACGGTGTCGACCGGATGCATTCCTCGGCCTTTGCCTCAGCCGCCGGAGAGGGCTTCGTCCAGCTGGTAGCCGTGCCCCCGCACGGTCCGTACCAGCCCGTCCGCGCCTGCCGCCGCCAGCTTGCGCCGCAGGTAGCCGATGTAGACCTCGACGTTGTTGCGAGTGGCCGCCTGCTCGTCGCCCCAGATCTCGGTGAGCAGCTCGTCCTTGGTCAACACCGCGGGAGCGCGGCTGGCCAGCGCCTCGAGCAGGCCGTACTCGCGCGGGCTGAGCGTGACCGGGGTGCCGTCCCAGCGCACGCTCCTGGCCGCCCGGTCCACTTCCAGCCTGCCGATCCGCAGCGTCCCCCTCGTCGGGGACGCCTCCGCTCTGCGCAGCACCGCACGCAGCTGGGCGAGCAACACCACGAACGAGAACGGTTTGACCAGGTAGCCGTCCGCGCCCAGATCCAGTCCGTCCGCCTGGTCGATCTCCCCGTCCTTGGCCGACACCAGCAGCACCGGTGTCCGCACGCCCTCGGCCCGCAGCTGCTGCAGCACCCGGTAACCGCTCAGCCCGGGAAGCATGATGTCCAGCAGCACGGCGTCGAAGGCCCCCGTGCGCGCGAACCGCAACGCCGTCGGTCCGTCGCCCGCGGTCACCACGTCCATCCCCTCGGCGCGCAGGCCGCGATCGAGCGCCTTGCGCACCCCCGGCTCGTCGTCGACGACCAATACCCGCGGTTGCATGCACCCACTATCCCCGAACGGAGCAGCGGATGGGCGAACTCTCAGCACCATCTCAGCTCCTCAGGCCGATCTCAGGCATCGGGGTGGAGTGTCAGTGGCGAGCGAGGAAGACTGGTCGCAGACAAGGGAGACGACATGCAACCACGAACGAAAGGGCTCGTCGCGGCCGTGACCGGCGCGGCACTCGGTGTCACCGGGCTGGCTTTGGTCGCGATGCCCGCGGGCGCCGACGACGCACCGAACCTGCCGGAGATCAGCGCGCAGGAGCTGGTGTCCTCCACGCTGCAGGCCGACCCGCCCGCGTTCGCCGGATCGGTCGCGGTGCACAACGACCTCGGGCTGCCCAGCGGTGTGCCGGGGATGGACTTCGCCGACTTCGACTCGGCGCGGGTGTTCCATGACGGCGACGACGGTTTCCGGGTGTCGGTCCAGGACGGCAACGCCGAGTACACGCTGGTCGCCAACGGCGACGAGGCCTGGGCCTACAACTCGTCCGACAACACCGCCACGCGCTTCGCGGCGCCGGACGGTGACAAGACCCGTGAGCAGGAGCGGGCCAAGGGCCACCACAAAGGCCAGCGCCCGGAGGAAATGGCCGACCCGGCCACGGCGGCGCAGGAGATCGTGCAGCGGCTGTCCGAGACCAGCACCATCACGGTCGACGGCACCGCCAGGGTCGCCGATCGGGCGGCCTACGAGCTGGTGCTGACCCCGAAGCCGAGCGAGCGCACGGTGCTGCGTGAGGTCAAGGTGGCCATCGACTCGCAGACCCGGCTGCCGCTGCGGCTCGAGGTGATGGCCAACGGCACTCCGGAGCCGATCTTCAGCCTCGGCTTCGACGAGTTCAGCGTCGGTGAGCAGCCCGAGCGGTTGTTCGACTTCACCCCGCCGAAGGGTGTGAAGATCGAGGACGCCACCGACAAGGCACGCGAGCGGGCCGAGCAGGCGCCGGCGCAGGGGGAGAAGGACGCCGCCGAGCGGTTCGGCGAGTCGTTGCAGGTCGTCGGCGAGGGCTGGGACACCGTGGTGACCGGCGCGGCCGGCGAGGAGCTGCTGTCGGCCCGGCCGCAGATGCAGGACGGCGAGCGCGGCATGAGCGAGCGCGACAAGCAGTCCGCCAAGGACCTGCTGGAGCGGTACGGCAAGCGCGTCAGCGGTGAGTTCGGTTCCGGCTACGTGATCACCACCAAGGCAGGCTCGGGTCTGATCACCGACGACGGCCGGTTCGCCGTCGGCGCGGTCCCGGTGCAGGTCCTCGAACAAGCCCTGACGAAGTGACGAGCGCAGACATGACCATTCGCGACGTCACGCAGGCAGTGCCCGCTCCGGAAGGTTCCGGGGCGGGCACCCGCCCGGCCGTGGCACGAACCAGGGGGCTGCGCAAGGTCTACCGCAGCGCGGTTGCGGTGGACGGGGTCGACCTCGAGGTGCCGCAAGGCGCCGTGGTCGGCATGCTCGGGCCGAACGGCTCGGGCAAGACGACGACGATCCGCATGCTGCTCGGCCTGGTGCGACCGACCGAGGGCGAGGTCGAGCTGTTCGGTCAACCGATGCCGGAGTCGGCGGAGTCGACGCTGCCGCACGTCGGCGCGCTGGTCGAGGGTCCCGGCTTCCACCCGTTCCTGAGCGGGCGGGACAACCTGCTCCGGTTCGCCGCCGCCGAGCCGCTGCTGCCGTCGAACAAGATCGGCACGGCGGTCGCCGACGCGTTGGAGTTGGTGGGGCTGAGCAGCGCGGCCAATCGCCGGTACAAGGGCTACTCGCTGGGCATGAAGCAGCGGCTCGGCCTGGCCGCGGCGCTGCTGGTGCCGCGCAAGCTGGTGGTGCTCGACGAGCCGACCAACGGTCTCGACCCCGCGGGCACGCGGGAGATCCGGCGGATCATGGCCGAACTGCACGCCAGGGGCACGACCGTGCTGGTGTCGTCGCACCTGCTGTCCGAGGTGGAGGCGACCTGCACGCACGTGATCGTGCTCAGCAAGGGCACCGTCGTCGCGCAGGGCGAACTCGGTGAGCTGCTCGAGGCGGGCAATCCGACGCTCGAGGTCATCACGCCGGACGCCGCGCAGGCCGTGGACGCGTTGCGGGCCAACCGGATCCCTGCCCGACTGGCGCCGGACGGTGTCCTGGTCGACCTGGTCGCGTCACCGGCGCCGCAGGTCATCGAGACGCTGGTGCAAGCAGGGGTTTCGGTCCACGAGGCGCGGCGCAAGCGCACCGGGTTGGAGGATTTGTTCGCGCGGCTGACCGAGTCGCACGAGGACGAGGCCCCGGTGGATCTGGAACTGAACGAGGTCGAGCAGGCGGGGGTGGCGTCATGACGGCGACGACGTGGGAAGACGCGCCCGCGGTGACCACACGACGGCACCGGGCCCCGTTGGTCAGGTTGCTGTCGTCGGAGTTGCGGTGGATCTTCCGCAGGCCGCGCACGCTGGTCGTGCTCGCCCTGCTGGCGATCTTCCCGGTGATCATCGGCATCTCGGTGCAACTGGGCACCGACGGCCAGCCGGAGACGTCGGGGGACGCGCCGCTGTTCGTCTCCGCGATCACCAACGCGCTGGCCCTGCCGCTCGGGTCGCTGATGATGCTGCTCGGGCTGTTCCTGCCGCTGGCGGTGGCCATGGCGGGCGCGGACGCGATCGCGGGCGAGCAGTCGGTCGGGGCGCTGCGCGGATGGCTGCTCGCGCCGGTGGTGCGAGGCAGGTTACTCGGCGTCAAGGTCTTCGGCGTGGCGGTGGTCGCGGTGGTGTCCGCGGGCCTGGTCGCGCTCACCGGGCTGGTCACCGGGCTGATCATCAACGGCACCGACGGCTTGTTCACGCTGTCCGGCACCGAGCTCAGCCTCGTCGACGCGCTCGGCCGCATCGGGTTGGCCGTGGCGTGGGTGGCGTTGCAGCTGCTGGCTGTCGGGGCGGTCGCGCTGGCGATCTCCACCACGACCGAGCATCCGATGCTGGTGGTGGCGATGGTGCTGGGCGGGTTGATCGTGTCGCAGGTGCTCGGCCTGTTCGACGCGCTGAGTTGGCTGCACCCGTTCCTGTTGCCGGATTCGTGGGTGTCCGCGCTGCCGGACCTGCTGCGCGATCCGATCGCCTACGACACGCTCGGCGAGGGCGCGTTGCGGGCGGTCAGCTACCTGGTGATCGCGTTGTCGCTGGCCTACGCCAGGATCGTCACGCGCGACGGCTGATCACTCGCTCATCACCTGGTGCCAGCGAGCAAGCACCGCCTTCCGGCCCGCGTCCGCTTCGCGGGCCGGAAGCGTGTTCGGCTCCTCCGGCGCGGCGACCGTCTCGGCCCAGCCCTCCGGTAGCTCGACGCCCTGGCGCACCGGGTACGTGCCGTAGGCCTGGGGGACGGCCTGTTGGAACTGCTGCGTCAGCAGGAAGTCCAGCAGCTTGCCTGCTCGCTCCGTGCTGTCGGCCTTGGCCAGCACCCCGGCGTAGCGGATTTGTTCGTGGCAGGAGTCGGTGAGCACCGATGTCTTGCCCTCGGCGTCCTCCGCCAACTGTGCCGGCAGCGTGGCTGCGGCGACGACCAGCGGCCGCTCCCCTTCGCCACCCGCTGCGGTGTACTGCTCGCGAACCTCGTCCGTCGTCGGCAGCACCTGCAGGCCGTTGGCCTTCAACTTCCGCCAGTACTGCACCCAGTTCTGCTTGCCTTCGCGGGCGATCGAGCCGAGCAGGAACGCCATGCCGTGCGGTGAGGCCTTCGGGTCGGGCATGGCCAGCAGGTCCGCATAGGCGGGCTCGAGCAGGTCGGCCATGGTCTCCGGAGGGGCGATGTCGTGTTCGGCGAACCACGAGTTGTCGACGTTGACGCACACCGCGAGCCGGTCGACCGCGGACAGCCGCTGCTGCTTGTCCACGGAGAATCGCTGCTGACCGCGGTTGGCTTCCGGGCTGGTGTAGGGGATCAGCACGTCGCCGGCCAGCGCCGCACGGACGGTCGAGGTGTCCACACCCAGCACGACGTCACCGAGCTGCTCACCGCGCCGCTCGGCCAGCGCCTCGACCAGCTCGGTCGGGGTGTCCCCGAGCGTGCGGTGCTCCAGCCGCAGCTCGGTCTGCCGTTCGAACGCCGCGTGCAGCTCCTGCGGAATCTTCCACGACGAGTCGGTGACCAGGGTGACCGTGCGCTGCGGTTCCGGCTGTTGCGTTTCGCCGGTGCCGCAGCCGGCTGCGACCACGCCAAGCGTCAGCAGCAACGCGGGCAGCTTTGCACGCCGGACTCGGTTGATCACGTTCCCTCCCTCAGCCCGGGCAAGCCTACCGATCGCCTGGCAGGATGGATCACATGGCGGACGAACCCAGTAACCGCTCGCCGGAGTTGCTCTCCGACGACCAGATCAGCGAGGACCTGGCGCGCCGGGAGCACTGGCGGGCCGAAGGCGGCGCGCTACGCCGATCCGTGGAGTTGCCGTCGTTCCCCGACGCCATCGACGCGGTCGGCAAGATCGGCGCGATCGCCGAGGAGCTGGACCATCACCCGGACATCGACATCAGGTGGCGCACACTGCACTTCTCGCTGAGCACGCACTCGGCGGGCGGTATCACGGCCAAGGACATGCAGCTGGCCGATCGGATCGACGACGTGCTGGCGGAGTACTGACCTAGCGCTGTTCGCGGCGTTGCCGCGGATCGTCCTCGGACGCTTCGGTGGTGCGCAGCGCCTCTTCGGCCTCCGCGACCACTTCCAGCGCCTGCATCTCGCGCGGCTGGTCGATCTCCTCCCGGATGATCCGGTCGAACTTCTCGCGCGTCTTCCTGAACAGTCGCATACGGGCCTTACGTCGTCGTCATCGCCGGGAACGAGCTCGCCCGCGGCATGTCCCAGTCTATCCGCGAAACGCCTTTCCGCTCGCTCTGAGTGACTCCTCGAGTACCCGAATCGCCTTGGGCCCAACCCCGTGCAGAGCAAGCAATTCTGCTTTCGCATGCTCGGCCACCTGCGCCAACGTTCGAATACCCGCACCGTGCAGGGCGCGCGTCGCCGGCGCACCGATGCCCGACGGGAGGTCACCGCCTGCTTCGACACCGGCGTCGAACGTGGCCGCCAATCGTTTCGGCGCCTGGTGCTGCCACGCTTGGCGGATCAGCTCGTTCAACTGCTGACCGTTGACGTCGGCGAGCGGGATTTTCAGGCCGATGGTCTTGCCGGCCCGCTCGATCGGCATACCACCCACGCTTTCCTGCGCCTTGGCCACCTGTTCGGGAGACAGCCGCAGCTGCACGTGCCCGTCCGAGGTCACCGAGACGAAGCCGCGGCCCTTCACCAGAAACGCCTGGAGTCCGAAGTGGTTTCCTTCCTCCACCTCGGGCAGCGCGAGCGCGGCCTTGCGCAGCTGCGTCATCGTGGTCATGAACAGAGTTTAGGAGCGCAATCCCACCACAGTGGGGCTTTTGCGCTCACTCCAGGCCGGCGAGGACGACCTTGGTGGCCTCCGCGAGGAGTGCGTCGTCGGGATCCGCGTCGGCGTCCCGTTTGTCGCTGAGGACGGCCAGCACGATGGGCGCGCGTTCGTCCGGTGGCCACAGGACGGCGATGTCGTTGCGGGTGCCGTGCGAGGCGGTACCGGTCTTGTCGCCGACCGTCCACCGGTGGGGCACGCCCGCACGGATCACCGCGTCGCCGGTGGTGTTGCCGATCAGCGCGTCGACCAGGATCTTCCGGCGTCCCTCCGGCAACGCGGTACCGAGCACGTAGGTGCGCAAGCTGGTCGCCAGCGCCCTGGGCGTGCTGGTGTCACGGACATCTCCTGGGGTGTGATCGTTGAGGTCCGGCTCCCACCGATCGACGTGCGTCGTGCGGTCACCGATGGCGCGCAGGGCACGTGCCAACCCCTCAGGCCCGCCCAGCTCGGCGAGCAAGAGGTTGCCTGCGGTGTTGTCGCTGTAGCTCACCGCGGCGTCGATCAGTTCGCGCACGGTCATCCCCTGGCCCACGTGCCGCTCGGTCACCGGTGAGTACGTGACGAGGTCGTCGGAGGTGAATCGCACCTTGCGTTCGAGGTCGGCCGGTGACCTCCGCGCCAGGACGGCACCGGCCGCCAGCGCCTTGAAGGTTGATGCGTAGGCGAAGCGCTCGTCGGCGCGGTACTTCACCTCGGTTCCGCTTCCGGTGTCGATCGCGTAGACGCCCAGCCGGGCAGCGAACTTGTTCTCCAGCCGCCGGAATCGGCTCGCGAGCTCGTCAGCCTTCTTGTCGACGGCGACAGCGGTGGCGGCGCTCTTCGGGGCGGGGGTTGGTGCCTCGGCAGCAGCGCAGCCGGTGACAACCAGGATGAGGGCCAAGGCGGAGGCCAGGCGAGCGAGGGACATGTCAGCCCTGACCGCGCACGAACCTGGACACCGGTGCCTCGAACTCGATGACCTGGGCCACCTCGCCCGACGGTGTCTCTTGCTCCGTGACGCCGCCCCGCTGCTCGAAGCCGCATGCCTCGAGCACTCGCCGGGACGCGACGTTCTCCGGCGACGTGCGAGCCTCGAGCCACCACAGTCCGGCCTTGGCGGCGAGCGAACCGACCGCCCGTACCGCCGCAGCCGCTGCCCCGCGGCCGCGCGCCTCGGGCGTCAGCCAGAAGCCCACTTCCGCGCGGTCCTCGTGGGGATCGAACAACACGACGCTGCCGAGGAATCGGTCGGACTCCTCGTCCGCGATGGCCAGCACGGCCAGTGAACCGTCAGCCAGTCCCTGCGCGATGACGCCGTCGATCTGCTCCCGCACGATCTCCGGGGTGTAGTTGGCCAGCGGGAGATGGGCGAACTGTTGCACCGCGGGATCCTCGGTACCGCGGGCGAACGCCTCGGCGTCGGCGTGCCGCAGTTGCCGCACTCGGATGCCCGCGTCCGATACCGGAAGATGACCGGTGACCTGCACTGACGTTTCCTCTCATGATCTTGGCGACACGCCGAGGCTATCGAGCGTCGCGCACGGAAGCAGGTGAATTTTCACCGCGACCCACCACGCAGCAGGGCGTCCAGTTCGGCCATGAGCTCGGTGACGCGACGGTGGCCAGGGGCCGGGGGCGGATAGCGGCGCAAGACGTCGACCATGGTCGGCGTGGCACGTTCGCGTGCCTCTTCGAGCACCTGCTCGGGCCTGCCGCCCTGGATCTCCGCAATGCGTGCCGCGTTCGCCGTTGCCCGCAGGATGTGGCCGACCTGGTGTTCCTTGGAGATCGGATGGAGGTAGGCCGCGGATGCCGCGTCACCGGCAGCTTGGGCTGCCAGGCGGGAGGCTTCGTCCGGGGCGGCACTGGCTGCCCGGTGCGCCTCCATCGAGGTGAGGCGCAACCGCTTGGACCGCTCGGCCCCGTTGATGAACTCCCAGCTCGCATCGACCGCGGCGCGCGGCCGGCCGTCGTCGGGGCAGGCGCTTTCGAACACCGGCAGGACCTCTTGCGCGGATTCCGCGACGAAGCGGGCCACGGCGCGCAACTCGGCGCCGGTCAGCTGGAAATCGGCGGTCACCGGTTCATGGTCTCGTGCCCTGCGGCGCGGGTCGATGGCCGGGTGAAGCCGCGGGTCGGTGGCCGGGTGAAGGCGCGGGTCGATGGCCGGGTGAATCCGGCGCGGACGGCGGTAGGTCGGCGACCGGCGGCTGTCACCGCTCGTGGGTCGTCGACCGGCATCTCGTCACCCCTCGTGGGTCGTCGACCGGCATCTCGTCACCCCTCGCGGATGGTCATCCGCGCCAGCCGGTCCCCGTCGACGTCGAAGACGAACTTCGACCGTCCGTTGGCCCAGTTGGAGCGCCAGTCACCGACGATCGTGACGGAATCGTGCGACGCCTCGACCTCCTCGACGTCGAGCGTGCCGCGCGCGCCGATGAACTCCTTGTCGCTCCACGCCTTGATCTGCTCGCGTCCGGTGAAGACCCGGCCCCAGTCGTCGACCGACCCGTTGTCGGTGAATGCGTTCAAGAAGGCCGCTTCGTCATGCGCATTGACCGCGTCGATGAACGAGGCCACCGGCTCGGGGATGGTTTGCTCGGCCATGTCCGTACTCCTCGGCGATCGGTGTGCCCAGCAGCATGGGTCACCCGGCGGCCGCCCGCAACCTGAGCTTCACCGGCCCGGCCACAGCCGAGGTCTCAGTGCCCGAGCGCCGCCTGCAACACCACATCGGAGTGGGTCCACAGCAGCGCTCCCCCGGCATCAGGGATCACCCGACGGCGCGCCGTCGGTATCCGCCCGGCGAGCGTCCGACCGTGGTCGGGCGAGTGGGTCCGGTCGTCCGCGCCGAACAGGATCGTCACCGGGCAGCGGATCTCGTCCAGCCGCAGCGACCAGGGCTGCATGGCGATGAGCGTGTCGCGGACGTAGCCCGCGCCGTCGTTGGCGAAGCCTTCCGCCAGCGCGCGGCGATACAGCGGCACGAAGCTCTCGTCGGTGTAGAACCGGCGGTCGGCAGCTCCCGAGCCGGACACCACCATGTCTTCCATCGCGTCGGGTGTGAACGAGCCCAGGATCCGGGCGGCTTCGTCCGGGTCGTCCGCCGCCAGCTTCGCCAGCCGGACGACGTCGTCGGGCAGGTGCGCCTGCACGCCGGGGTGGGCGACCTCGTCCGCCGGGGACGCCAAGACGAGCCGGGAAACCCAGCCTGCGGCGGCCGCAGCGAGCCCGAAGACACCGCCTTGCGAGTTGGCCACCACGGGTGGCTGGACATCACCGACGACTTCCCGCACGAAAACGCGATAGTCCTCGGCCGTGGAGGTCAGGTCCCGCTCGAAAGCTACGTCCGACGACCCCATGCCCGGCCGATCCATGGTGATGAGCCGGACGTTCGCGCGGTCGAGGTCACCGAATCGCATGCTCTTGCCGGTGCCTGCGCCCGCGATGAACAGGACCGGCCGGCCACGCTCCGGCCCGAACAACCGTCCGGCCAGCCTGCGCCCGTCAGCGGTGCGCACTTCCAGCTCGGCAGCCACCACGCCCCACGCAGCTATCAGACGTTGAACCGGAACTCCACCACGTCGCCGTCGGCCATGACGTAGTCCTTGCCTTCCATGCGGACCTTGCCCGCAGCCCGGGCGGCGGCCATCGACCCCGCCTCGACCAGGTCGTCGTACGAGACGACCTCGGCCTTGATGAACCCGCGCTCGAAGTCGGTGTGAATCACCCCGGCGGCCTGCGGAGCGGTGGCGCCCTGCGGGATGGTCCAGGCGCGCGCCTCCTTCGGACCCGCGGTCAGGAACGTCTGCAGCCCCAGCGTGTGGAAACCGGCCCTGGCCAGCGCGTTCAGGCCCGGCTCGTCCTGGCCGACCGACGCGAGCAGCTCGCGCACGTCCTCCGGGTCGTCCAGCTCGAGCAGCTCGGCCTCCACCTTGGCGTCCAGAAACACCGCGTCGGCCGGGGAGACCAGCTCGGACAGTTCCTTGCGCTTGGCCTCGTCGGTCAGCACCGATTCGTCGGCGTTGAACACGTACAAGAACGGCTTGGCGGTCAGCAGCGAAAGCTGCCGCAGGCCGTCCAGGTCGACCTCCGACTGGGCGGCGAACAGCGTGCGGCCGCTGTCCAGGATCTCCTTGGCCTTCTGCACGTTCTCCAGCGCGGGCCGGGCGTCCTTGCGCGTGCGCGCTTCCTTCTCCATGCGCGGCAGCGCCTTCTCCAGCGTCTGCAGGTCGGCGAGGATCAGCTCGGTGTTGATCGTCTCGATGTCGTCCGCCGGACCCACCTGGCCTTCGACGTGCGCCACGTCCGGGTCGTCGAACGCCCGGATGACCTGGCAGATCGCGTTGGCCTCGCGGATGTTGGCCAGGAACTTGTTGCCCAGCCCGGCGCCCTCGGACGCGCCCTTGACGATGCCCGCGATGTCCACGAACGACACGGTGGCGGGCACCGTGCGGGCGGAGCCGAACATCTCCGCCAACTTGTCCAACCGCTCGTCGGGCAGCGGCACCACACCGACGTTCGGCTCGATGGTGGCGAACGGATAGTTCGCGGCCAGCACGTCGTTGCGGGTCAGCGCGTTGAAGAGGGTGGACTTGCCGACATTGGGCAGCCCAACGATGCCGAGGGTCAGACTCACGCCATCCGAGTCTACGGAGCATGCCGGTGATCTCCGCGCCCGGGCCGTCCGCGTCACGGTCGCCATGTCCGATTTCCGCCAGTGCCCCGGGAGCCGCGGTGGCAGTATCGGCATCATGACAGCAACGGCGAGCGTCGAACGGTCGGCCATCTGGCGCGACTTCGACGTCTGCTACCGGGCCGTAGCGGCACGCGATGCGCGGTTCGACGGACAGTTCATCACCGCGGTGGCGACCACCCGCATCTACTGCCGGCCGTCGTGCCCGGCGGTGACGCCGAAACCGCAGAACGTTCGCTTCTACCCCACCGCGGCGGCCGCTCAGGCTGCGGGCTACCGCGCCTGTCGCCGGTGCTTGCCGGACGCCGTACCGGGGTCGCCGGAGTGGAACGTGCGGGCCGACCTGGCGGGCCGCGCCATGCGGTTGATCGCCGACGGTGTGGTGGAGCGCGAGGGCGTACCGGGGTTGGCGCGCCGGCTCGGATATTCGGAGCGTCAGCTGAATCGCGCACTCACCGCGGAACTCGGCGCGGGCCCGTTGGCGCTGGCCCGCGCGCACCGAGCGCACTCCGCCCGCTTGCTGATCGAGCTGACCGACTTGCCGTTCGGCGACGCGGCCTTCGCCGCCGGGTTCTCCAGCATCCGGCAGTTCAACGCCACGGTGCGCGAGGTGTTCGGGTGCTCGCCGTCGCAGCTACGCGCGCGTCGCAAGCAGACCGCCCGTACCTCGTCGGCGAACGGCAGTGTCGACGTGACGTTGCGGCTCCCCTTCCGCGAACCGTTCGACGCCGAAGGCATCTTCCGGTTCTTGCGGGTCCGCGCGATCCCCGGCGTGGAGATCGCCCACGAGGATGGATACGCCCGCACGCTGCGACTTCCGCACGGCACGGCCACTACCTGGCTGTGGCCGCCGAAGAGCGCGGCGCGGCATGTCCACTGCTTGCTGAGGTTGTCCGACATGCGCGACCTCGGCAGCGCGGTCACCCGCGTTCGTCGCTTGCTGGACCTCGACGCCGACCCGGCCGCGGTCGACAGCGTGCTCGCCACGGATGCCGCGCTGGCCGACAGCGTCGCTCGAACGCCGGGGATCCGGGTGCCCGGCGCTGTCGACGGACCTGAGCTGGTCATCCGGGCACTGCTCGGGCAACAGATCAGCGTGGCGGCGGCACGCACCACGGCCGGCAGGCTCGCCGAGGCGCTCGGTGAACGGCTGCCGCACCCCGACGAGGAACTGACCACGCTCTTCCCCACCCCGGAAGCGATCGCCGAGCACGGCGCAGACGTGCTCAACGGGCCACGGCGGCGCATCGAGGCCATCGTGAACACCGCTGCCGCCATGGCGTCGGGCGAGCTGGCCGTGCACGTCGGCCGAGCACCCGACGAACTTCGCGCCGACCTGCTGGCGCTGCCCGGAATCGGGTCGTGGACCGCGGACTACGTCCTGATGCGTGTACTCGCCGCCCCGGACGTTCTGCTCACCGGCGATGTGGCGTTACGGCAGGGTGCGGCCGCACTCGGCCTGCCAACCGCGCCCGCGGACTTGACCCGACGACTCGACACGGTGCGGCCGTGGCGCTCGTATGCCGGCATGCACCTGTGGCGCGCCGCGCCAGGCACGACTACCCGGAAAGGATGACCATGCCCACCACCGCCTCCTGGTCCACTGTGGACACACCAATCGGACCGTTCACCGCCATAGCGGCCGCCGACGGCGCCGTGCTGGCCTCCGGCTGGACCGCCACCACCGACGACCTCACGCCGTTGATCTCGCCGTCGCTTCGGCCCGCTGAGCTGCGGGAACGACGTGACCTCGGCGCGATCACGCGCGCCGTGCGCGCCTTCCACAGCGGAGACGTCGCCGCCATCGAGGAGATCCCGGTGCGCCAGCGCTCGGGCGAGTTCCTGACGCATGCCTGGGAGGTCCTGCGCAAGGTGCCGCCGGGGCAGCCGGTGACCTACAGCGAGTACGCCGCCTTGGCCGGACGTCCCGCCGCCGTCCGCGCTGCGGCCTCGGCGTGCGCCAGGAACGCGGCCGCACTGTTCGTGCCGTGCCATCGGGTGGTCCGTATCTCGGGCGCGATGGGTGGCTTCCGCTGGGGCCTCGACGTCAAGCGCTGGCTGCTGGCCCATGAGGCCGCGGCGGCCTGAGCTCAGACCTGGAGCTGCAGTGTCGACCCGGTGCGCGACTTGCGCACGTGCAGCCTGGTCGGGATCCGCTGACACATCTCCTCGACATGCGACACGAGGCCCACGACACGGCCGCCGGCACGCAGACTGTCGAGCGTGTCCATCACGACGTCGAGCGTCTCGGCGTCCAGCGTGCCGAAACCTTCGTCGATGAACAGCGTGTCCAGCTGCACGCCGCCCGCTTCCGCCGAGACGACGTCCGCCAACCCCAGCGCCAGCGCCAGCGACGCCAGGAACGTCTCCCCGCCGGAGAGTGTCTTCGCCGAGCGGACCATGCCGGAATAGTCGTCCAGCACGTCCAGGCCGAGGCCGCCCCTGGTGCCGCGAGCCCCCGCAGCGTCGCTGTGCACGAATGCGTAGCGACCTTGGCTCATCACCCGCAGCCGAGCCGTGGCGGCGACCGCGACTTCCTCCAGCCGGGCCGCGAGTACGTAGGACCGCAGTGACATGCGCTTGGCGTTCTGCCCGCGGCCGTTGAGCACGTCGGTCAGGGCGTCCAGCTCGGCGAACTCCGCTTCCAGCGGCTCCAGCTCCGCGCTGCGCTCGGTGAGCCGCTTGCCGAGTTGCTCGAGCTGTTCCGCGCGGGTCTCCGCGGCGCGCTGTGCCACCAGTGCCGCATCCGCGGCGGCGCGGGCCCGCTCGGCCTCCTCCAGCGCGCCGGCGACGTCGACCTCCATGTCCGGCTCGATACCGAACAGCTCGGGCTCGGCCAGCACCGCACGGGCGGCGCGTTCTTCGACCTCGGCTTCCGACACCTCGGACTCCAGTCGCCGGACGATCTCCGGCTCGCGGGCGGCGGCCAGCGCCGCCTCGACCGACGAGAATCCGGCCGCCTTCGCGGCATCCGCCACGGCGGTTTGCTGCTCGGTGACCCGTGCCTGGCACGCCGCGACGGCCGCCCGCGCATCGGCCAGCGCATCACAGGCGGCCGCCTGGGCGAGCAAGACCGACCGTCGTTGCTCGACGGAGTCGTATTCGCCGCGGGCCTCTTCCAGCCGCCGCGTGCGTTCCTCGATCGCCGCGACGAGGCCCTCGCGTTCGGCCTCCGCTGCCGCGACGGCGCGCTCGGCCGCTGCCCGCGCCGTCGTGAGCTCCTCGATGCGGTCTTGTGTCGTGGCCACGGCGGCTTCCAGTTCCGCAGCTCGCGCGACGGCCTCCTCCAACTCGGCGAGCTCCCGCCGGGTTCGGTCGAGCTCGCGCTGCAACTCGTCTGCGGTGCGGCCGCGTAGCTTGACCTGCAACTCGGTGACGGCGGCACGCGCGTCGTGCATGGCTTGCTCAGCCCGCGTCCGAGCCTGCTGGGCCTCGGCTTCGGCGGCCGCGGCTGCCTGCTCGTCGGCCTCCCGCACCGCGTCGTCGGTGGGATGCGCGGGAGCCGGGTGCTCACACGAGCCGCACACCGGGCACATCTCGCCGGCGACCAACTTCCCGGCCAGCTCGGCGGCCATCCCGGCCAAACGGCGTTCTCGCAACCGTTGCTGCTCTTCGCGCGCGTCCTGGTGCGCGTCGACGGCGGCGCGCAGCCGCTCCTGCGCCTGCTCGAGGGCCTCCTGCAGCACCGGAAGCCGCTGCGCGTCGGCAAGCGCCTCGAGCAATTCGTCTCGCGCGGTGCGTGCGTGCTCCACCTTCGCTGCGGCGGCCTTCGCGACCGTCAGCTGCTCGCGTAGGTCTTCCAGCCGCTCAGGCAGTCCGTCCAGCTCGGCGCCGATCTGCGCGACCCGGCGCTGGGCTGCCTCGGCTTCGGCGTCGACGTCCTCGAGCCGGCGCTGTTGCTCGCGCTGGCGGTTCGCCTCCTCGATCGCGCCGGCCAACTCCCCGGCCTGCTCCCGCAGCGAACCCGCGCGCGAGCGCAGCTGCCCGGCAGGGCATTCCGCCTCGACGCCGTCCACCGCGTGTGCCGCGGCCGCTTCGGTCTCCCGGGCGCCGGCCAATTCCTGCTCGGCGCGTTGCAACTCGCGCTGCGCGGCCAGCACGGACTCCGCGCGCCGCGCTTCGGCCAGCTCGGTGCGAAGGCCCTGCAGTTCGTCCGCCCGCGCGCGCAGTTGCTCCAGCTTCGTCATCGCCGCGGCCACCCGGCGGACCCGCTCCACCAGCGTGCGCCGCTCGGCAAGTGTTTCCTCGGCCTGCTTGCTCGCCTCGGCCGCCGCGGCCGCGTGCTTGGTCGCCAGCTCGTAGGCTTCGATCGCGCGCTGCGTGGTCTCCTTCGCCCACGTCAGCACGTCGGTCTCCGGTGGCTCCTGGCCCGCCGCCTGCGCGAACCGGGCCACCCACTCCCGGAAGTCGGCCCGCGCCAGGTCCAGTTCGCTGCGCCGCTGCCGCCTGCGTTCGGTGAACCAGTCCTGGACCGCTTCGAACCGGTGCGTGCCGAACAGCTTGTCCAGCAGCCGTTCGCGTTCCGCGGTCTCCGCGCGCAGGAACGTCGCGAACTCGCCCTGTGGGAGCAGCACGACCTGGAAGAACTGGTCCGCGGTCATGCCGAGCAGCCGCTGCACGGTCCTCGCGACCTCGTCGATGCGTGTCACCGGCTCGTTGCTGTAGCCGCTCGGCGGATCGTTCACCCAGGTCAACGAGGCCTTGGCAGGCTGCTTCGTGACCCCGTCGCCGCGCTTCTTGGGCCGCTCGTACTCCGGGAAACGCTCGATGCGCAGCCGGTGCGAGCCCACCGTGAACTCCAGGCAGACGCGCGTCGGCGTGGTCGGTTCGGCCTGGTCGCTGCGCAACCGCTTGGCCTCGCCGCGCGCGCCAGGCACCACGCCGAACAACGCGAACGAGATCGCGTCCAGCAGCGTCGTCTTACCTGCACCGGTATGGCCGTGCAGCAGGAACAGCCCGTCCGCGCCGAGCGCGTCGAAGTCCACCGACTCCGTTCGCGGGAACGGGCCGAACGCGCTGAGCTCCAGGTGGTGCAGCCTCACCGGCCGACACCTGCCGACAACGGCGCGCCTTCCTCACGGCGCCCTTCCCGCTCCGGGAGGCCGGCGCGCAGCGCCTGTTCCAGCAGGTCCCGCTCCGAAGCCTCGGGTCCGGCACCGCGACAGTCGGCCAGGAAGCGCTCCACGATCTCCACATCCTTGCGGCCGCGCACTGCTTCGGCGTAGCGCAGCTGTCCGCCGGAGCCACCACCCTGCGGCTGCCAGTCCAGATGCACCGCGTACGGGAAGCGTTCGCGCAGCTTGCGCATCGCGTCGGTGGGGCGAACCCGGTCGGTCAGCGTGACCGCCAGGTAGCACTCGCGAACGTCCTCGTGGGCGGGATCGGTCAGCACCTGCTCCAGCTCGCCGCTGATCATGGCCAGCGCGCGCGGCACCGGCAGGTCGACCCGCTCCACCCGTTCAAGGCCGTCGGCGCCCAGATCGATCAGCCAGGCGGCCTTACGGTGCGCCGCCTCGGAGAACGAGTAGGGCAAGAGGCTGCCGGAGTAGCGCAGGCGCTCGCTGAGCGTCTGCGGGCCGTGCAGGTGGCCGAGCGCCACGTAGTCCGGGCCGTCGAACACCGCCCCACCGACCTGCTCGACACCGCCGACCGCGATCGACCGCTCGGAGTCCGAGCCGGTGCCACCCGTGACGAACGCGTGCGCCATGACCACCGAGCGGCCGCCACGCCGCTGTCGGTCCGCGTTGATTCGCCGCATCGCCTCGGTCAGCACGCCGGTGTGGCCTTTGGCGTCGATCCCCATCGCCTGCCGGGACGGTTCCGGCTCCAGATACGGGATGCCGTAGACGCACACCGGGCCGTGCTCGTCGGTGAACACCACCGGGTCGTCGATGGCGTCGATGCTGGTGCGCAGGTGCAAACCACCCGCGGCGAGGAAGTCCGCGAAGGCGCCGAGCCGCAGCGCCGAGTCGTGGTTGCCCGACGTGACCACGATCTGCGCGCCCGCCTCCCTGATCCTGGCCAGGCCGCGAGTGGCCACCTGGACCGTCTCGGCGGACGGCACCGCGCGGTCGTAGATGTCGCCCGCGACGAGCACCACGTCGACCCGCTCGGACTGCACGACTTCGGCAAGATGCCGCAGGACGGCCTCCTGGTCGGCGAGCAGATCGGCGCCGTGGAACGTGCGCCCGAGATGCCAGTCCGACGTGTGCAGCAACCTCACGCTGCCCGACTCTATGTTCGAATGCCGACACGATCGTGCAGACTCGCCGCGACACCGGCAGGCCCGCGCCGACGGCCACCCGTCCGCGCCTCGCGTCCTCCCCGAATCTGTCGGTGATCTCTGCCAAGGTTGCGGCTATGGCATCGACAGTGCTCACAACGGCAGCGGTGGCGGCCGCGGCGGTGCTTGCCGTCGGCGTGGCGATGCTGTGGCGGCTGTACACCGACAGCCAGCGCAGGGCGGACGCGGCCGCGCAGGCATTGGCGCAGGAACGCAGGCGGCTGGACGAACAGCAGTCCCAGCTGCGCCGCTACGAGGTCGCCTTCGCCTCCATCCACGGTCGCGGCGAGCTCGGCGAACGCGTGCTGGTCGAGACGGCGAAGGCGCTCGGCCTGCGGGAAGGCCTGCACTACACGTTGCAGGCCGACGTGGCAGGCGGCGGCTCGGTCAAGCCGGACATGGTGTTGCACGTCGGTGGCGGGCGCAGCGTGCCGGTGGATGCGAAGGCCAGCATGGCGTGCTGGGCCGAGGCGGTCGAGACCACCGACGAGGCGGAGCGGGCCGATGCGCTGCGGGTGCACGTGCGCAATCTGCGGTCGCGCGCCGCCGAGCTGTCCAGCCGCGGCTACGACCGGTACGCCGATGCCATCTACGGCACGATCATGTTCGTCCCGTCCGACGCGGCCGTGGTGGCGGCGCTGGACACCGAGCCGGAGCTGCTGCGCTGGCTGCTCAACCGCCGGGTGTTCATGTGCGGGCCGACCGGGTTCGCGGTGCTGGCCTCCGCCGCGCTGTTCGCCAGCACGGAGCGTGCGCTCGCCGACGATGTCGAGCGCGTCCGCTCGGCCGCCTCCGGTGCGCATCGAGCAGCGGGCAACGCGGTGGAGGCGGTGAACCTCTCCAGCACACATCTGCAGCGATTCTTGTCCGCGCGGCGCCGTGAGCTCGATGCTTTGGAAGCCTTCCGCCGTGCCGTGCAGCCACTGAGCGACGCGTCCGGCTCGGCGACCGCGCTGGCCGAGATCCGCAGGGACGACGGGGAGCCGCTGTCCGCCTAGGCCTTCACGAATGCGTAACGTGTTCACGCTACCGTTGGCGGGTGCCTACCAGGATCGAACGCGAGGACGAACGCGCGTCGAGCGACCGCGGAGCGCCGCCGTGGGATGAACGTCCGATCCTGGGTCAGTCCCAAGGTCTGCCGTGGTGGAGCGCCATCCTGCTGGCGATCGCGGTCACCGCGGTCGGCGCGGCCGCCGATGCGCAGTTCAGCGACAAGCCGCCGACGCTGATCACGCAGGCGGCGTACTTCGTCGGCTGTGTGGTCGCGGTGTGCTGGGTGCGGCGCCGCAACCTGTTCGGCCCGACCGTGCAGCCCCCGCTGGTACTGGCCCTGGTGCTGCTCGGCGCCGAGATCGCGAAGAACGGCATGCCCGAGAAGCTGGGCATGAAGGAGATCTTCTTCGACTACGGCGTCCCGGTCATCAACAACTTCCCGGTCATGGCGCTGACCACCGGTGTCACGCTGGTCATCGGCATCGTCCGCGTGGTCCGCGAGCGCGATCCGGACCGGGCCGACGCCGACCGCAAGCGGCGTGGCTCGGGCGCCGACGATGACGACGAGCCACGGCCTCGTCCGCGCCCGTCCGCCGAGGAGCGGCGTGCCGGACGCCGGGCCGACGAGCCGACCAGCGCCGCGGCGCCCCCGGTGAGCAAGCCTGCCGGCCGCGACCGTGGTGCTGCGGGTCGAGGCGCCGAGCCTCGCCGCCGGGACTCGACGGCACTCAACCGTCCGCGACCGGACGCCGGGCTACGCGATTCCGGTCCGCATGCTCGGCGTGAGCCGCAGGCAGGCAGGCGGCAGCAGGACAGCGGTCCGCATCCGCGTCCGGACCGCGCGACCCCAGCAGGTCGTCCGCCCGCGCGTGGCCGCCGCACTCCCCCGCCGACCCGGCCGTGGGAGGCCGAAGGCGGGCCGCCCGGGGTTCCGCCGCGGCGCCGGGTCCCACCACCTTCGCGTGGCGGGTCGACCCGCAAGCCCCCGGCACGCGGGGAGACACCGGAACCACCTCGTCCCCGTAGGCAGCCACCACCGCCGCGCAGCAGGCGGTGGGATTCCGACGAGTCCCGCTGAGGGAGAACCCGGATGCCCGCCGTCCTGCCCGAGGCGTTGATCGTGGCCACCCTGGTGACCGCTGCGTTGCTGGTCGGCCCGCTGGTACGTGCGCGGCGGCCGGGTGGCTTCCTGTTCAGCCTGTTCGGATTGATCGAGCTCGGCCTTCTCGTGCTGCTGGTGTGGGGCATCGTGCTGGTCGCAGGAACCGAGCGCGACGTGGACGTCGCCACCTTCGTCGGCTATCTCGTCGGGACGGTCGCCGTGCTCCCGTTGGCCGTGCTGTGGGCGAGGAACGAAACGAGCAGGTGGGGTGACGCGGTGCTGATCGTCGGACTGCTGGTGATCCCGGTGCTGATCGTCCGGCTGAACCAGATCTGGGACGCGGCGCATGCCTGACGACCTCGCCACCGCGACCCGTTCCGGCCCCGGCCGCATGCTGGTCGCCGTGTACGCGATCTTCGCGTTGGCCGCGACCGCACGGTCGGCGGTACAGATCGCCACCCGGTTCGAGCAAGCGCCGCTGGCCTATGTGCTGTCCGCGTTCGCGGCACTGGTCTACGTGCTGGCCACGGTGTGCCTGGCAAAAGGGAGTGCGGTGTCGCGCCGCATCGCCTACGCCGCGTGCACCATCGAGTTCCTCGGTGTGCTGATCGTCGGCGCGCTGAGCCTGCTGCGGCCCGAATGGTTCCCGGACGCCACGGTGTGGTCGGTCTTCGGGCGCGGGTACCTGTTCATCCCGGTCGTGCTGCCGCTGATCGGGCTGTACTGGCTGCGCCGCACCGCGCGCTGAGTCAGCGGACCTGCGAGCGTTCCTTGGCCTCGCGCAGCTCTCTGGGTAGCGCGAACGAGATCTTCTCGCTGGCCGTGGTGACCTCTTCGACGTCGGACCACCCGCGCTGGGACAACCAGTCCAACAGCTCGAGCACCAGCACGTCCGGCACCGAGGCGCCGCTGGTGACGCCGATCGTCTCGACTCCGTCCAGCCACTGCTCGTCCACCTCGCTGGCGAAGTCGATCAGGTGCGCGGCCTTGGCGCCTGCCTGCAGCGCGACCTCGACCAGCCGGTTGGAGTTCGACGAGTTGCGCGAGCCGACGACCAGCACCAGGTCACACTCCGGCGCCATCGCCTTGACCGCGGTCTGCCGGTTCGACGTGGCGTAGCAGATGTCGTCCGACGGCGGGTCGGCCAGCTTCGGGAAGCGCTCGCGGAGCTGCTCGACCCGTTCCATCGTCTCGTCCACCGAGAGGGTGGTCTGGGACAGCCACACCACCTTCTCCGGGTCGCGTACCTGCACCTTGTCGACGTCCTCGGCGGTGTCGACCAGCTGCACGCGGTGCGGCGCCTCGCCCGCGGTCCCCTCGACCTCCTCGTGGCCTTCGTGGCCGATCAGCAGGATGTCGTAGTCCTCGCGGTCGAAGCGGTTGACCTCCTTGTGGACCTTGGTGACGAGCGGACAGGTCGCGTCGATGGTGCGCAGGTTGCGGGCTTGGGCCTCGGCCCGCACGGCCGGGGAGACGCCGTGCGCGGAGAACACCACCAGGGCGCCTTCCGGCACCTCGGAGGTTTCCTCGACGAAGATGACGCCGCGCTCGCGGAGGGTCTCCACGACGTGCCGGTTGTGCACGATCTCCTTGCGGACGTATACCGGCGGCCCGTACTTCTCCAGGGCCTTCTCCACGGTGATGACCGCACGGTCGACGCCTGCGCAGTAGCCGCGCGGCTTGGCCAGCAGGACCCGCTTGCCCGTACTCATGCTCCCTACCCTACGGGCACCGGTCGGCGGAAAGCTTCCGCAGGTGAGCGGGGGCACCCCGAACTACCGGCCCGCACCGGCCGGCATGCGGCACGCACCGCATCGATCGCCCGGGGCCGTTAGCCTCGCCGCGGTTCGACCGGTGCCCATAGCACCCGCCGGGTCGCCCGAGACCGGAGCCCAGGCGCGCAGTTCGACCGGTGCCCATAGCACCCGCCGGGTCGCCCGAGACCGGAGCCCAGGCGCGCGGTTCGACCGGTGCCCATAGCACCCGCCGGGTCGCCCGAGACCGGAGCCCAGGCGCGCGGTTCGACCGGTGCCGACAGCCCCGCCGGGTCGCCCGAGTCCGTAAGCCCGCCGCGGCTCAGTCGAAAGGCCTTGTGCCCCGCCGCTGCGGACCACCCGCGGATCCGCACCCGCCACGCGGACCGCCCGGGTTGGGTCCGCCGGCCGGGTGAGAGAGACTAGGCGCATGAAGCCACTTCCGCTGCCGGTACGGCTCGCGGCCGGGTTGGTCGTCACCGCTCGCGAGCGCGCCAAGGATCTGCCCCGCCAGCTCATCGGACTGCCGATCACTGTGGTCAGTCACGTGCTCCAGACGTCCATGCGGGTGCAGCAACACATCACCGAGCTGGCGTTGAAGGGCGACGAGGCGCTGTCCGGGCTCCGGCCGGTGGAGGACACGCCCAGCTGGGCCACGTTCGACGAGGACGTGGCCGACGCACCGGGCGAACCGTTCACCGGGCAACTGGTCTCCGTCCCGGCGCCGCGGGCCGAGCACAACGGCGCCGGCCCGCTGACCAGCGCGCGCAACAGCATGTTCGACCGAGCGGGCGCAGGCGAGACCGACGAGGCTGACGAGGCCGACGACGACCGGTCGCCGGACCCGTGGGAGGAAGAGGCGCGCGAGGTGGCCGCCCGCGACGCGGATCCCAGCGACGACCCGGACCAGAGCGAGGGCCCGCGGGCGCCGGAATGGTTGCCGAACTACGACCAGCTCACGCTCGCCCAGCTGCGGGCCCGGCTGCGCCAGTTCAGCGCCGAACAGCTCGCCGAGCTGCTCGCCTACGAGAAGGCGACGTCGAACCGGCCGTCCTATGCGGGCATGCTGCAACGCCGGATCGAGCGGGTGTCCGGGGGTGACTCCACGCTGTGACGGCCGAGCCCGCGCAGGTGGATCGCCAGCGCTCGACGGCGGAGCATCCGTGGCCGGTGCGCACCGTCGCGCGCAAGATCGGCGACTGGATCCACCGGCTCGGGTTCGTCTGGATGGAAGGTCAGGTCACCCAGATCTCCGCGCGGCCGGGCACCAGAACGGCGTTTCTGACCCTGCGTGACCCGGCCGCGGACATCTCGTTGACCGTCACCTGCCCGATCGGTCTGCTGGACGAGGTGCAGCCGCCGTTGCGGGACGGCGCACGCATCGTCGTCCGGGCACGTCCGAACTTCTTCGTCGGTCGCGGCACGATCAGCCTGCGGGCGAGCGAGATCCGCGCCGTCGGCATCGGTGAGCTACTGGCGCGCATCGAGCGGCTGCGCGCGTTGCTGGCCGCCGAAGGCTTGTTCGCACCCGAGCGCAAGCGCCCGCTGCCGTTCCTTCCGAAGGGCGTCGGGCTCATCACCGGCCGGGCCTCGGCCGCCGAACGGGACGTGCTGGCGAACGCCCACGCACGCTGGCCTGCCGTCCGGTTCACAGTGCACAACACCGCGGTGCAGGGGCCCATGGCGGTGCCGCAGATCATCCGCGCGCTGCAGGCATTGGACGCCGACCCGGACGTCGAGGTCATCGTGATCGCTCGTGGCGGCGGCAGTGTCGAGGACCTGCTGCCGTTCTCCGACGAGCGGCTGTGCCGGGAGGTCTCCCGCACGCGTAAACCCGTGGTGTCGGCCATCGGCCACGAACCGGACACCCCGCTGCTGGACCACGTCGCCGACGTGCGTTGTTCCACGCCCACGGACGCGGCCAAGCGGATCGTGCCGGACGTGAAGGTGGAAGCCGAGCGGATCGCCGAGCTGCGCCACCGCTGCCGTCGCGCGCTCCGCGGCTGGGTCGACACGCAGTGCGAGTGGCTGTCCCAGCTGCGTAGCCGCCCGGTGTTGGCCGACCCGTACGGTCCGCTCGACCGACGAGCCGACGAGATCCAGCTCGCCAGGGAACGCGCGCGCCGTGCCGTGCTGGCGGCGCTGTCCGCCGAACAAGCAACCCTGGCCACCGCCCGCGGTCGCCTGACCGCTCTGGGGCCCGCAGCGACGATGGAACGCGGCTACGCCGTGGTGCAGGTGCGCAAGCCGGACGGCTCGCTGTCCGTGTTGCGCTCGGTCGACGAAGCCGAGGTCGGCACGGAGCTTCGGGTGCGGCTGGCCGATGGCGCGGTGCATGCCGTGGTCGACGGCATCGCGCCCGATACCGATGACGACGACCCGTCTGCCAGGATCGAGTCATGAGCGACGAGAAGAACGGCTACGCCACGCTCGGCTACGAGCAGGCTCGCGACCAGCTGCTCGAAGTGGTGCGCGAGCTGGAAGCGGGCGGGAAGTCGCTGGAAGAGTCGCTGGAGCTGTGGGAGAAGGGCGAAGAGCTTGCGCGCGTGTGCGAGCGGCATCTGGAGGGCGCTCGCAAACGCATCGACGACAAACTGGCTTCCGTCGGCGAGGCGGACGAGCCGCCTTCCGACGGTGAGTAACGCGGCACATCCGGCCTACGACGCCCAGGCAATCTGGGAGGATGCAAGGCGCGTCACGACTGGAGGACATCATGAGCGCGACCGACTCGTCTTCGAGCACTACCCGCCGCAAGGGTGAAGCCCCGGACCGCAACCTGGCGATGGAGCTGGTTCGGGTCACCGAAGCAGCGGCGATGGCGGCCGGCCGGTGGGTCGGCCGTGGTGACAAGGAAGGCGGCGACGGCGCGGCGGTCGACGCCATGCGCCAGCTGATCAGCACCGTGTCGATGCGCGGTGTGGTGGTGATCGGTGAAGGCGAGAAGGACGAAGCGCCGATGCTGTACAACGGCGAGTTGGTCGGCAACGGCGACGGCCCGGAGTGCGACGTCGCGGTCGACCCGATCGACGGCACCACGCTGATGAGCAAGGGCATGCCGAACGCGCTCGCCGTGCTGGCGGTGGCCGAGCGCGGAGCGATGTTCGACCCGTCCGCGGTGTTCTACATGGAGAAACTGGCCGTCGGCCCGGAGGCGGCGGACGTGGTCGACCTGACCGTGCCGGTTGCGGAGAACATCCGGCGGGTGGCGAAGGCGAAGAACACCGACGTCAGCGACGTGACGGTGTGCATCTTGGACCGGCCGCGGCACGCCCAGCTGGTCGACGAAGTGCGGCGGGCAGGCGCGCGCATCCGATTCATCACCGACGGCGACGTGGCCGGTGCGATCGCCACGGCGCGACCCACGACCGGTGTGGACATGCTGCTGGGCATCGGCGGTACCCCGGAGGGCATCATCGCCGCGGCGGCCATGAAGTGCATGGGTGGCGCGCTGCAGGGCAGGCTGTGGCCCAAGGACGACGCCGAGCGCGAGAAGGCACTGGCGGCCGGGCACGACCTGGATCGCGTCCTGCACACCGACGACCTGGTCAGCGGCGAGAACGTGTTCTTCTGCGCCACCGGCGTCACCGACGGCGACCTGCTGCGCGGGGTGCACTACCGGTCGGGCGGCGCCACGACACACTCGATCGTGATGCGGTCCAAGTCCGGCACCGTACGCATGATCGAGGGCTACCACCGGCTGACGAAGCTGCGGCAGTACTCGTCGGTCGACTTCGACCGGTCCTCGGACGAACCCGCGGTGCCGCCGCTGCCGTAACGGTCGGCCGCCTGCGGGCCAGTCCGCGGCACCGTTCCCTGTCGAGCCCGCGGAACCGTCCCTGCCGAGCCCGCAGGACCGTCCCTACCCGCCCGCGGCACCGCGAACACACCTTCGCGTGACAACCCGAACGAGCCGTCTACGTGCGGAAATAGCGCCCAGATCGGTCATCGGGCACAACGTTCACGGAATTTGGCGACGGATCGTGAATTGTTGACCCGGTTCCTACTTTCGCGGGTGTCACACGTCCGATACCCGCACCTACCTTCCGTCACCAATGGTTTTCGTCGGCGGACGCCGGCAACGACGGAAGGAGAAAAGAGAACATGCGTAAACGTTCTCTGGTGGTGGGACTCCTGGCGGCAGCGGCGACGGCTGTCAGTGGTGCGGCGGCAACCGGTGCCCTGGCCGACCCCGCCGACAACTCGGACGAAGTCCAGCCGTACATCGTCGGCGGCCACGACGCGACCGAGGAGTACTCGTTCGTCGTTTCGCTGCAGCAGCAGGGCCAGCACTTCTGCGGTGGTTCGCTGATCGCCTCCGACTGGGTGCTGACCGCCGCGCACTGTGTGGACGGCGCCAGCCCGTCGCAGGTGCAGCTGCGGATCGGCAGCCTCGACCGCACCTCCGGCGGTGAAGAGGCGCAGGCGGCCGAGATCACCGTTCACCCGGACTACAACGGCACCAACGACATCGCGCTGATCAAGCTGGAGTCGCCGGTCGAGGCGACGCCGATCCAGCTGGGCTCGTCGGCGGACGTCGGCACCGAGTCGCGCATCCTCGGCTGGGGCCAGACCACCCCGCAGCCGGGTGGTGACAGCGGCCCGGACACGCTGCAGGAGCTGGACGTGGCGGTGGTCGACCCGTCCGGATGCGCGGGCGGCCAGATCGACGCCGACACCGAGCTGTGCACCGACAACCCCGGCGGTGACTCGGGCGCCTGCTACGGCGACTCGGGCGGCCCGCAGATCGCCAAGGAAGGCGGCAACTGGGTGCTGATCGGTGCCACCAGCCGCTCCGGTGGCAGCTCGACCTGCGCGATCGAGCCGTCGATCTACACCAGCACCGTGGCCCACGCCGACTGGGTCAACGAGGTCACCGGCGGCGCCGTCAGCTGAAACTCTGCGCCATCGACGAACGGGCTCACCGGCTTCGGTGGGCCCGTTCGCTTGTCGTGGTCACCGTGATCTCTTTTCCGACTACCGGCCGAACAAGTCAGCGCCTTTCCTCCGTGTTCCCTGTGCCGGCGCCAACCCCGCCGGTTGCGGAAGGAGACAAGCATGCGGAAACGTTCTCTGATCGTCGGACTCCTGGCGGCAGTGCTCACGGCCGGTGCTCTGCCGACAGCGGCCTGGGCGGACGACGTCGAGCCGCTTATCGTCGGTGGGCACGACGCCACCGAGGAGTACTCGTTCGTCGCCTCGCTGCAGGACGACGGCAAGCACTTCTGCGGCGGCGCGTTGATCGCACCGGAGTGGGTGGTGACGGCATATCACTGCGTGTGGGACTACCAGCTGGACCCGACGCAGATCACCGTGCGCGTCGGCAGCCTCGACCACACGACCGGCGGCGAACAGGTACGGGTCGCCGACATCGACATCCACCCGGAGCTTGCCGACGGCTGGGTGGAAGGCGACCCCCCGCACGACATCGCGCTGCTCAAGCTGGCCGCACCGGTCGAGGCCACGCCGATCGCACTGGGCACCTCGACCGAGCCGGGCACCGAAACCCGGCTGCTGGGCTGGGGTATCACCGTTCCCGAGCCCGAGGAAGACACGCAGCTACCCACCACGCTGCAGGAGTTGGACGTCACGGTGCTCGACCCCGCCGACTGCGCGAGCGCACTGATCGACCCGGATACCGAACTGTGCACCGACAGCCCCGGCGGTGATTCAGGCGCCTGTCTCGGGGACTCGGGCAGCCCGCAGATCGCCAAGGAAGGCGGCGCCTGGGTGCTGCTCGGCGCCACCAGCCGCGGCCCCGTGCCGTGTGGGACCAAGCCGTCCGTCTACACCGACGTCGTCGCCCACGCCGACTGGATCGACGAGACCCTGAAAGGCGCAACCCGCTAGTCCACCCCGTACGAGCGGGCTCATCGACATCGGTGGGCCCGCTCGTCTTCGTCACACGTCCGACGAGTGCCCCGGGAACAGGTGCGCCTGGGGGTCGAGGTCCACCGCGATGTTGTTCACCGCCGTCGCGGCCTCGCCGAAGCCGGTGGCGATCAACTTGACCTTGCCGGGATAGGTGGCGACGTCACCGGCCGCGTAGACGAACGGCCGCGCGGTCGCCATCCGGGTGTCGACCGCGATCTGACGGCGTTCGATCTGCAATCCCCAGCTCTCGATCGGCCCCAGGTCCGCGGTGAAGCCCAACGCGGCGACCACCGTGTCCGCGGGCACCCGCACCGGGTCCGCACCTTTCTGCGTGATCTCCACTTCGCGCACCCTGTCGTCGCCGAACATGGCGGTGACCTCGGCGTCGGTGATGATCGGGATCCCCAGTTCACGCACCCGCGTCACGACCGACTCCGCGGCCCGGAACCGTGCCCGCCGGTGCACCAGCCGCACGCTCGCGGCGATCGGGTGCAGCGCCAGCGCCCAGTCGAACGCCGAGTCGCCACCACCGACCACGACCACGTGCTTGCCCCGGTGCTCCTGCAGCGACGGGACGAAGTGCACCACTCCGCGGCCCATCCAGCCCTCGGCGGACGGCAGCGGCCGCGGGGTGAACTCTCCGATGCCCGCGGTGATCAGCACCGCTCTGGTCAGCACCGGCTCCTCCCCCTCGATCCCGACCTGCAGCTTGCCGTCGACCTCGGTCAGCGTGGTCGCCTTGCAGCCCAGCAAATAGTGCGGGTCGGCCTGCTCGGCCTGCTTGACCAGCGACGCCACCAGGTCGCGGCCCAGCACGCTCGGGAAGCCCGCCACGTCGTAGATCTGCTTCTCCGGGTACATCGCGGTGATCTGTCCGCCCGGCTCGGGGAGCGAGTCGACCACCGCGCAACTCAGCCCGCGGAACCCGGCGTAGTAGGTGGCGAACAAGCCCGTGGGCCCGGCACCGACGATGAGCAGATCGACTTCGAGGCGACTCATACCGGAGAGGTTAGCCCGGTCACACCACCGCCGCGCCCGTTCGCGAGTGGCGCGCCCTGGACGAGACGTAGTTCGCGTTGAGTGGCTTCCGCGCGCGCGGCGGGCCAGACTCGAAGCATGGCTGACAACACTGGCGCACAGGACGGCTACCGCATCGAACGCGACACGATGGGAGAAGTTCGCGTGCCCGCCGACGCGCTCTACCGGGCGCAGACCCAGCGGGCGGTGGAGAACTTCCCGATCTCCGGGCGTGGCCTGGAGCGAACCCAGATCAGGGCGCTCGGCCTGCTGAAAGCCGCGTGTGCCCGGGTCAACGGCCGGCTCGGCGTCCTGGACGAGGAGCTCGCGTCGGCCATCGCCGCCGCGGCCGACGAAGTGGCCGAGGGCAAGCACGACGACCACTTCCCCATCGACGTGTTCCAGACCGGGTCGGGGACCTCGTCGAACATGAACGCCAACGAGGTCATCGCCACGTTGGCCAGCCGCAGCCTGGGGCGGGACGTGCACCCGAACGACCACGTCAACGCCTCGCAGTCGTCCAACGACACGTTCCCGACGACCCTGCACCTGGCGGCCACCGAAGCCGTGGTGAACGACGTCGTCCCTGCGCTGACCTACCTCGCCGACACCATCGAGGGGCGCGCGGCCGAGTGGGGTGACCTGGTCAAGTCCGGCCGCACCCACCTGATGGACGCCGTGCCGATCACGTTCCAGCAGGAGGCCGGCGCGTGGGCCGCCCAGCTGCGGTTCTCCGTGGAGCGGCTGGAGTCGTCCGTGCCGCGGCTCGGCGAACTGGCCATCGGCGGCACGGCCGTCGGTTCCGGCTTGAACGCGCCGCCCGGGTTCGGCGCCGCGGTGGCCGAGGAGCTGGCGAAGGTGACCGGGCTGCCGGTGACCGAGGCCCGCAACCACTTCGAGGCGCAGGCGTCGCAGGACTCCGTGGTGGAGGCATCCGGCCAACTGCGCACCGCGGCCGTGGCGCTCAACAAGATCGCCAACGACGTCCGCTGGCTGGGCTCCGGCCCGCGCACCGGATTGGCCGAGCTGGCGCTGCCCGACCTGCAGCCCGGGTCGTCGATCATGCCGGGCAAGGTCAACCCGGTGATCTGCGAAGCGACGCTGCAGGTCGTCGCTCAGGTGATCGGCAACGACGCCGCGGTGGCCTTCGCAGGCTCCCAGGGCAATTTCCAGCTCAACGTCAACCTGCCGGTGATCGCCCGCAACGTGCTGGAGTCCGCGCGGTTGATCAGCGCGGTGTCCCGCCTGCTCGCCGACAAGGTCTTCGCCGGGCTGACGGTCAACGCCGATCGCGCGCGGCAGTACGCGGAAGGGTCGCCGTCCATCGTCACGCCGTTGAACGCCTACATCGGCTACGAGGAGGCCGCCGCGGTCGCCAAGCAGGCACTGGCCGAGAGCAAGAGCATCCGCGACGTGGTGATCGAGCGCGGCCACGTGGCCAACGGCAAGATCACCGAGGAGCAGCTGGACGAGGCACTGGACGTGCTGCGGATGGCGCGCGGCAACAACCGCTAGCGCTTCGCCTGCGCCAGCACCGCGGCGGCGGTTCGCCTCGCGGTGCGCACGGCCTTCTCGGCGACGCCGAGCGTGCTGGCCACCGTCGCGCCTTCCAGCAGGATGAACAGCGTCTCCGCGACGGCGGCCGGCCGGCGCACGCCTGCCTCGTCCACCAGCTGCCGCAGCCGTTCCAACTGCCATTGCTTCTGTTCGGCGATGGCGGCGCGGCCGGGGTGATCGGGCTCGGCCAGCTCGGCGTTGGCGTTGACGAACGCGCAACCACGCGGGTTCTCCCGCTCGATCCACGACTGAAGTGCGTCGAACATCAGCAGCGGACGGTCGGCCTTCCGGCCGCGCGCCAGCGTCTGCTCGACATGCTCGCGATAGCGGCGATCTCGCCTCCGTAGGTACTCGGCGACCAGCTGCGCCTTGGAGCCGAACCGGTCGTAGAGCGTCTTCTTGGTCACCCCGGCAGCCGCCGCGATGCCCTCCACGCCCACGGCCGTGATCCCACGCTCGTAGAACAACTTGCCTGCCACGTCCAGCACCCGCTCGGCCGCCGGCGTCAACGTTTTCGTCGCCACCCGAATCACCTCACCGCACTGAGTATACCGACCGGTATGGCTATCATCGAGTAAACCGATCGGTATACCTTGGAGGCGGTATGAGCACGAACACGCTGATCGCGACGGGGTTCGTGCTCGCCTGGAGTTCCGGGTTCATCGGCGCGGAGCTCGGCACCCAGGACGCTTCGTCCCACACGCTGCTGTTGTGGCGGTTCCTGGTGGTCACCGCGGTCGCCGCCGCATGGTGGCTGATCGCCGGCCGGCGCAGGCTGAACGCACGCGAGCTCGGGTGGAATGCGCTGATCGGCGCCCTGTCGCAGGCGGTGTTCCTGTTCGCCGTGGTGTGGTCGGTCGAGCTCGGGGTCTCGCCGGGCACTTCCGCACTGGTGGCGTCCCTGCAACCACTGGTCGCCGCGCTCGCCGGCGGCCCGCTCCTCGGCGAGCGGACATCGGCGTTGCAGTGGTTCGGCTTGGCGGGCGGGCTGGCCGGAGTCGCCCTGGTGGTGGCCGGCGAGCACGGCAGCGGCGCACCGTGGCCCGCCTACTCCCTGCCGGTGGTGGCGATGCTGGCGCTGGTGGCGGCCACCCTGCTGGAACGTGCGAGCAAGCGGACGACTCCGCTGCCGGATGCCATGGCCGTGCAATGCCTGATCAGCCTGGTGCTGTTCTCCGTGCTCGCCGTGGCGACGGGGACGGCTGCGCCACCGGCGAGCAGTTCGTTCTGGGCAGCCGTCGCCTTGACCGTGGTGGTGTCCCACCTCGGCGGGTACGGCTTCTACTGGCTGGCCGTCCGGCGCATGTCGCTGGCCCGCGCGTCCAGCCTGCTGTACCTCACCCCGCCGACGACCATGCTGCTTGCGCTGGTGCTGTTCGGGGACTCGGTCGACGGGCAGGGCATCGCCGGCACGCTGCTGTGCCTGGCTTGCGTCTCGGCCGTGCACATCGGCGACCGCACGCGCGCTGTGCGTCCGCAACCAGTGAGTTTGTCGTAGTCGGGCGGCATGATGGAGCCATGTTGCTGGCCACCGTCGTCGCGGCCTCGCAGGCCGTGGCCGCCACCCGCTCGCGCAAGGCCAAGGTCGCCGAACTGGCGACGTTGCTGCGCGAAGCCGAGCCGGACGAGCGCGCGGCCGTCGTCGCGTTCCTTTCCGGCCGGCTCACCCAAGGCAGGTTGGGGGTCGGCTGGCGCACGCTGACCTCACTGGACAGCAGCCCGGCCGACGAGCCGCAGCTGACCGTGACCGAGGTGGACGAGGCGCTGACGAAGGTGGCGCAGACTCCGCCGGGCACCGGGTCCACGACGGCCCGGCTGACCGTGATGCAGTCGATTTTCCACCGCGCCACCAAGGACGAGCAGCGGTTCCTGATGCAGCTGATCATGGGCGAACTGCGCCAGGGAGCGCTGGAGGGCGTCATGCTCGACGCCATCGCGGCCGCATCCGGCGCCCCGGGCGAGTCGGTGCGCCGGGCGTTCATGCTCAGCGGGCGGCTGCCCGAGACGGCGGCGGCCGCCCTGTCGGACGACCCGGCGGCGCTGGACCGTTTCCGCCTCCAGCTCGGCAGGCCGGTGCGGCCGATGCTGGCCTCCCCGGCAGGCTCGCTGCCGGAGGCGATGGAGATCCACGAGCGGTCCGTGATGGAGTACAAGCTGGACGGCGCGCGGATCCAGGTGCACAAGTACGACGGTCAGGTGCGTATCTGGACGCGCACGCTGCGGGAGATCACGCCGCACGTGAGTGAGCTGGCCGAGCTGGTGCGGGAGCTGCCGTGCGAATCGGTGGTGCTCGACGGTGAGACGCTGGCGCTGACCGACGACGGGCGTCCGCGCCCCTTCCAGGAGACCCAGGCGCGGTTCGGCTCCACCACCGAGGAGCAGGTGCGCGCACTGCTGCTGCGGCCGTACTTCTTCGACTGCTTGCATCTCGACGGCGCGGATCTGCTGGACGCCCCGCTGCACGAGCGGCGGGAGGCGCTGCATTCGGTGGCGGGTGAGCACGTCATTCCTGGTGAAGTGAGCCCGCCCGATCCGGCTGAGGTGCTGGATGCGGCGTTGGCCGACGGTCACGAAGGCGTGGTGGTGAAGAACCTCGAGTCACCGTACGCCGCGGGCAGGCGCGGGAAGGCCTGGTTGAAGGTCAAGCCGGTGCACACGCTGGACCTCGTGGTCATCGGCGCCGAATGGGGGCACGGACGGCGCACCGGTTATCTGTCGAATCTGCATCTGGGCGCCCGTGACCCGGACGGCGGGCCGCCGATCATGGTCGGCAAGACGTTCAAGGGCCTGACCGACGAGCTGCTGCGCTGGCAGACCGAGGAGTTCCCGCGCTACGCGGTCGAGTCGAGCCAATGGCACGTGCAGATGCGGCCCGCTCTAATCGTGGAGATCGCGCTCGACGGGGTTCAGCGGTCGACACGCTACCCGGGCGGTGTGGCACTGCGCTTCGCCCGTGTGGTTCGCTACCGGCCGGACAAGACCCCCGCGGAGGCCGACACCATCGACTCTGTTCGCGCGTTGTTGCGCTGACCCGTAGCTTTGGTGTCGTGCAATACCTCAACGAGCGTGAGCCGGAATACGACCTGACCTACGACGACGCGTTCCTGGTGCCTACGGCATCGTCGGTGGAGTCGCGTTTCGACGTCGACCTGTCGACCTCGGACGGCACCGGCACCACGATTCCGATCGTGGTCGCCAACATGACCGCGGTGGCCGGGCGGCGGATGGCCGAGACGGTGGCCAGGCGCGGTGGCCTGGTGGTCCTCCCGCAGGACGTGGACCCGCACGCGGTCGCCGACATCGTTTCCTGGGTCAAGCAGCGCGACACCATGTGGGACACCCCGCTGACGCTGTCGCCGGACGACGCGGTGGTCGACGCGGTCAACCTGATGGGCAAGCGTGCGCACGGCGCGGTCGTCGTGGTGGACGGCGAGGGCCGTCCGACGGGCATCGTGCCGGAGAAGGCGTGCAGCGGCGTCGACCAGTTCGCGCGCCTGGACGACATCGCGGAGAAGGCCCAGGTGCAGCTGCCGATGACCACGCCGGCGCGCGAGGTGTTCGAGGAGTTGCACGCGCACGGTGCGCAGCTTGCGCTCGGTCTGGATGCCGACGGCCGACTGGCAGGCGTGCTCACCCGGGTCGGCGCGTTGCGTGCGTCCATCTACCGGCCCGCGGTCGACGACTTCGGACGGCTGCGCGTGGCCGCGGCGACCGGCGTGAACGGTGACGTGGCGGCGAAGGCGAAGGCCTTGCTCGAAGCCGAGATCGACGTACTGGTGGTGGACACCGCGCACGGCCATCAGGAAAAGATGCTGAAGGCGCTGCGTGCCGTCCGGTCACTCGAACCGACCGTGCCGGTGGTCGCGGGCAACGTGGTGACGGCGCAGGGCGCCAAGGATCTCATCGAGGCGGGCGCCGACATCGTCAAGGTCGGTGTCGGGCCCGGTGCGATGTGCACGACGCGGATGGCCACCGGCGTGGGCAGGCCGCAGTTCTCCGCGGTGGCCGAAACTGCCGCGGCCGCGCGTGCGCTGGGTAAGCACGTGTGGGCCGACGGCGGCATCCGGCACCCGCGCGACGTGGCGCTCGCACTCGCGGCAGGCGCGTCCGCGGTCATGATCGGCTCGTGGTTCGCCGGCACCTACGAGTCACCCGGCGACCTGCACTACGACGAGCACGGGCGGCCGTACAAGGAGTCGTTCGGGATGGCGTCCAAGCGGGCGGTGGAGGCCCGCACGCGGTCGGAGAACCCGTACGACCAGGCCCGCAAGGCGTTGTTCGAAGAGGGCATCTCGTCGTCGCGGATGGCGCTGGACCCGGTCCGGCCGAGCGTGGAGGACCTGCTGGATTCGATCTGCGCCGGGGTGCGCTCGGCCTGCACCTACGCAGGCGCGGCGAATCTGGAGCAGTTCCACGAGCGGGCCGTGGTCGGCGTGCAGTCCGCGGCCGGGTTCGCCGAAGGTCGTCCGCTGCCCAGCGGTTGGTGAGGCGCCGCCGCGCACCCGGCCGGTGGCTTCACGGCGCAGCGGGCGGGCACGCACCAGGCCGGCGGCTTCACGGCACACCGAGCCGTCGCGCGCCGGGCCGGCGGCTTACGGCACAGCGGGCCGTCACGCACCAGGTCGGCGGCTCCGCGGCACACCGAGCCGTCGGGCGCCGGGCCGGCGGCTTCACGGCACAGCGGGCCGTCACGCACCGGGCTGGTGACGTCACGGCTCACCGGACCGACGGATGCCGTCGCGCACCGGGCAGGTGCGCGACGGCATCCGTGCGACTAGTGGCCGTGGTCCTCCAGCATCTCGGTCACCAGCGCGGCGATCGGTGAGCGCTCCGAGCGGGTCAGCGTGATGTGAGCGAAGAGCGGATGCCCTTTGAGCTTCTCGATGACCGCGGAGACCCCGTCGTAGCGGCCGACCCGCAGGTTGTCCCGCTGCGCGACGTCATGCGTGAGCACCACACGAGAGCCCGTACCCAGCCGTGACAAGACGGTCAGCAGCACGTTGCGCTCCAGCGACTGCGCCTCGTCGACGATGACGAACGAGTCGTGCAGCGAACGCCCGCGAATGTGCGTCAACGGCAGGACCTCGAGCATTTCCCGGTCCATGACCTCGTCCAGCACGTCCTGGGAGACCAACGCGCCGAGCGTGTCGAACACCGCTTGCGCCCACGGCTGCATCTTTTCGTTCTCGCTGCCGGGCAGATAGCCGAGGTCCTGGCCGCCGACGGCGTAGACCGGACGGAACACGACCACCTTGCGGTGCCTGCGCCGTTCCATCACGGCTTCCAGACCGGCGCACAGCGCCAACGCCGACTTCCCGGTACCGGCCCGGCCGCCGAGCGAGACGATGCCGACGTCCGGGTCCAGCAGCAGGTCCAACGCGATCCGCTGCTCCGCGGAACGACCGTGCAGGCCGAACGCCTCCCGGTCACCCCGAACCAGCTGAACCTGTTTGTCCTCGGTGATCCGGCCGAGCGCGGACGAGGACCCGGCCAGCAGACGCATGCCGGTGTGGCAAGGCAGCTCACCCAGGTCGGTCAGCCCGAAGTCGGTCAGGTCGACCGTGTTGTGCTTGAACAGCTCGTCCAGCGCTTCCTGCGGGACCTCCACGTCGTACATGCCGGTCCAACCCGAGGGCACGACGTCGTGCGCCCGGTATTCGTCGGCGCACAGGCCGACCGCGCCTGCCTTGACCCGGAGCGGGATGTCCTTGGTCACCAGCGTGACCTTTTCCCGCTCCGCGCTGAGGTTCAGCGCGCACGCCAGGATGCGGTGATCGTTGCTGTCGGTTCGGAATCCCGACGGCAGGACACCGGGATCGGAGTGGTTCAACTCCACCTGCACCGTGCCGCCTTCGTCCCCGATCGGCACCGGGGCGTCCAGCCTGCCGTGCTGCCTGCGCAGGTCGTCCAGCAGACGCAATGCTTCGCGCGCGAACCACCCGAGCTCGGGGTGGTGCCGTTTGCCCTCCAGTTCGCTGATCACCACCAGGGGCAGCACCACCGCGTGTTCGGCGAACCGGGTGAGTGCCCAGGGGTCGGACAACAGAACAGAGGTGTCCAGCACGAATGTCTCTTGCGCTGATGTTGGGGGCGCGGATTCCGCGGTACGCCCGGCCTGGCCGGTCATCGAGCAGGATAGGGGAACCTCCGTCGCGGCCTTGCGGGACGAACGCTGCACAGTCACGGCATCTCCCTCGAGGGCGCGGCACCCGCGCCCCATCTCGCGCGTTGGCCGGGCACCCCGCCGTCGGTGGCCACCCGCCGCCCGATTCCTCAGGCGGCGTCAGCACGAGGGCCGGGTGCCGGCCCCCGCGTGAGTCTTCTGAGCGTTCGCAACGCTCCGCTGACTGTGATCACGTCCCAGGGCCTCCCGGGACGACCCGTGTCTTCGTCCGGGCCGTCACTGGCAAGCTACCGCGCATCACCGACAGCGCGCAGGCTGCCACACAGGTGATTCACCAAGAACTGTCGTTACTTTCCGTCAAACTTCACTACACGGAAGGTGTCGATCTTACGTACCGAAGCGCCGCTGACGCCACGAGAACTCACGCAGCGCACGCAGGAAGTCGACGCGGCGGAAGGCCGGCCAGTACGTCTCGGTGAACCAGAACTCCGAATGGGCGGACTGCCACAACAGGAACCCGGACAGGCGTTGTTCGCCCGAGGTGCGGATGATCAGGTCCGGGTCCGGCTGGCCCGAGGTGTACAGGTGCTCGGAGATGTGGTCGACGTCGAGCATCTTGGCCAGTTCGGTGATCGTGGTGCCCTCGCTGGCGTGCTGCAGCAGCATCTTGCGCACCGCGTCGGCGATCTCCTGCCGTCCGCCGTAACCGACCGCGACGTTGACCACCATGCCGCCGCGATTCTGGGTGCGGTCGGCCGCCGCGGCGAGCCGCTCGGCGAATTCCTCCGGCAGCACCTCGAGCGCACCGACGATGCGCAGCGTCCACGGGTGCTGCGGCTCGGCGAGGTCGTCGACCACGTCGGCGATGATCTCCGACAGCAGCGCGAGCTCCTCCGGATCCCGCTTCAGGTTGTCGGTGGACAGCAGCCAGAGCGTGACGTATTCGATGTTCGCCTCATGGCACCAGCCGAGGAAGTCGGCGATCTTGCGGGCACCGACCCGGTGGCCGTCGCTGACGTTGGTGAAGCCTGCTTCCCGGGCCCACCGGCGGTTGCCGTCGAGAATGATCGCCACGTGCCGGGGCCGTCGGCCGGCGGTCTGTTGGATCAGCCGCTTCTCGTACAGCCCGTAGACGATCTTCGATGCCCATGACCGCAGACTCACAGGGGGGAACTTTACTGCTGTTGCGATCCGACACGTGTCCGCGTCCGCCCTCGGCGCGGGCTAGTCCACGCGGGTGGTTGCGGACGCGCGAGACGTGCCAGGCGAACCTACGGTGCCGTAACCTGGAATTCCCGACAGTTGTACCAGGAAGGCCGCCGCGTGAGCGTTACCTCTTCGCGCACCGACGACTCCGACGAGCTGCCTCGTCACGTGCAGCTCGCCGCCCAGCGGCCGCGCCTGCGCGGACACATCCACTACTGGTCTTTCCTGGCCACGTTGGTGGTCGGGACCGCGCTCATCGTGATGTCGGCCGTCCAGGTGTCCGGTTTCGTCGCATTGACGTGCTCGGTATATGTCCTCACCGTGCTCGGCATGTTCGGCGTCAGCGCGCTGTACCACCGGCGCATCTGGACGAGCTACCGCGTCTACATGTGGATGAAGCGGCTCGACCACTCGATGATCTTCTTGTTCATCGCGGGGACGTACACGCCGTTCACACTGCTGGCGATGCCGCAGCCGACCGGATGGATCGTCCTCGCCGTGGTGTGGACCGGCGCGCTCGGCGGCGTGATCCTCAAGCTGTTCTGGCCGGATGCGCCCCGGTGGCTCGGCGTGCTGGCCTACAACCTGGTCGGCTGGGTGGCGATCTTCGTGCTGCCCGAGCTGGCCGAGACCGTGGGCGTCGCCGCGTTGACGCTGCTGCTGGCCGGCGGTGTGCTGTACACCGCCGGAGCGGTGATGTACGCGCTGAAGAAGCCGCGGTTGTGGCCGAAGGTGTTCGGCTACCACGAAATGTTCCACGCGTTCGTCACCGCTGCGGCGTTGTGTCACATGATCGCGATCTGGTTCTGCGTGTACTCGTGAGAAGCGGCGGGCTACGGGCGACGCGGCCGTGGATGGCTCGAACCCGCCGGAGCGGCCCGAGCGCTAATGATTCGCACCGCGATCGCCGCAGCGATCGGAGCGGTTCCGAGCGCCGATGGGTCCCGTCGCGGGTGGCAGCTAGAGCTGCGGGCCGCGCGAGCGGAGGTCGTCGACCGCCTGCATCGCCTCGCGAAGCTCGGCCAGCCACTCCTCGGCATGCTCGCCGACCAGCCGTACGCACCACGCCAACGCTTCGGACCGCGAGCGGGCAACGCCCGCGTCGACCAGCGTGTCGAGCACCTTCCGCTCCGGCTGGCGCAGTCGCGTCATGACCGGGACGGACAGCGTCGTGAAAACCTCTTGGGCGTCACCCAGCCGGACACCCCATGCGACTTTGCGCTGATAGCGGTGTTCCGCTTGGCGGGCGATCTGCATGCGGGTCTCGCGCGTCTGCTCCCGGAACCGGGCGATCCGCCCGGCCACCGCGGCCGCCCGCTCGGCGTCGTCGGTGAACTCGTCCTGCAGTGCGGGCAGCTCCCCGATCACGATGATTTCCTCGCGGTCCACGCTGACCTCCGGCGGGCCGGTGAACCAGTCGTCCGGCAGCCGCCCGGCGAACCAGGCCGCCGCGTCGTCGGCCGACGGAGCTTCCGCCTGCTGACCCCGGCCGCGCGCGCCTTTCCACCCGTGCCCCATGAACCGCTCTCCTATGAAGTGCCGATACATCGCAACTCCTGATTACAGCATTACAGTAGTACCAAAGTTACGCCGTTCTCGGAAGGCTGCGACCCTCGTTCACCAGTAGCGGAACCCGTCATCCCCCAAGCGGAACGCCATCCCCAACCAAACGCGGAGCACATCGGTCCAGGGGCGTGAACGATCACCACGCACAGACGAGGAAAGACCGATGACGAAGCAGATGGTCCGCGTCGACGTCAGTTTCGAGCACGACCGCTGGCTGGCCTCCACCGAGGAACTGGGCTGCGCAGCGGCCTACTCGACACACCGTGAGATGCGCGCCCGGTATCCGCACGTGTTGGCGGACAGGCTCGACACCGATGTCGCCTCCATCGATATCGAGTGGCGCGGACTGGACCCGGTGGTGCGCGAGCTGCTCGACAAGGCGGCCGACAGCCTGCGGCTGGCGCACGAGATCAGCGTGCGCACGCACTCCGGCCGAGCCATGACCGACTACCTGCACGCCCAGCACGCCATCAAGGTGTATCGGCTGGACCTGCAGGCGTGTCCGGCGTGAGCGGAGGGGGACGGAAGATGTCTCTGCTTCGTCGCTTCGCCGCAGCCGTGTTCGGCGGCGTCGTCGGTGCGGCCCTGGCCACGGGCGTGAGCGCAACTGCCGACGATGACGCCTACTACCGCAAACCGAGCATCGACAACCCGATGCAACTGGCCGGGTGCGTCATTCGTTTCGACCAGCTGTCGCCGTCCGGAACGTCGGTCGTGCCGCGTACGCACGCCAACGTGTCGCACTACAACGTGGGCTGCCCGAACGTCCGCGTCGACGACTCCGACGACGGGACCGGCAAGGTCGGCGACCTGATCATCTACCAGTCCGGCACCAATCGGGTCGTGACCGCCGGCGTGTTCGTCGACGAGACGCTCGCCGCGCGCGACATCTACTGCGGGATCTCCGGCGGCGGAACGAGCAGCCGGATCCGCTGCTTCCAGGACGGCAAGTTCGTGCCGGTCACCGACAAGGCTGCCTTCTACTCCAAGACGGCGAACCTGTGGTTGCTCTGGGTGCGGTGGGAGGAGTCCGCGCCATAGCACCCAGACCTCCAGCTAGCCGGCTCGTGCACTCGTCAGTGTCCGCGCGAGCTCGGTCGGGTCGGTGGTCGGCCGGTCACACACGTACCCGCGACACACATAGGCCGCAGGGCCGTCCTCGACCAGCGGACGGTCGGCCAACAGCGGGACCCCCGGCTCGTCGGGGCGGCCGGCGACCACGACGGCTCCTCCATGGGCGACCGCCACTGCGGTCGACGTCAGCTCGCCACGCGATTCCGGCGGACCGACCACGGCCACCTGTACCGGTCCGGCCTGCGCCGCCTCGGCCACCGCCAGCCAGTTGCCCGCGAAGCGTGGCTGGTACGACAGCAGCACGCCCACCCGCTGCAGCGCCTCGTCCGCCAGCCTGCGGTACTCCGTCGCCTTCGAGCCGCCGATGAGCACCGACGCCGAGAGCAACGCGGCCGCCAGCGCGGAAGCACCGGAAGGGCTGGCGTTGTCCGCCGGGTCGGCAGGCCGCTGAACCAAGGCCTCTGCATCCTCGGCAGTGTCGAAGTAGGCGCCGGGGTGATCGTGGTCGGCGAACCTGTCGACTGCGATGTCGATCAGCTCGGTCGCGGCGGACAACCACTTGCCGTCGCCGGTTGCCTGGTGCAGCGCCAGCAGTCCTTCCGCGAAACAGGCGTAGTCGGCGAGCACACCGGCGGCGTCACCGACTCGGCCCGCTCGCGAGCTCCTCCGCAGACGGCCGTCGACCACATGCACATCGAGCACGAAGTCGGCGGCGGCCACAGCGGCTCCGACCCAGTCCGGGCGGTTGAGGGCCCGGCCGGCCTCCGCGAGCGCGGTGATCGTCAGGCCGTTCCATTCCGCCAGCACCTTGTCGTCGCGTGCCGGCTGCGGACGAGCGCGCCGCGCCGCCAGCAACTCTTCGCGTACCCGCTGCCACCGCTGCGTGTCGTCCGGATCGGCAGGCATTTGCAGCGTCGAGGTCCCGTGCTCGAAGGTTCCGTCGTCGGTGACCGCGAAGAGCTCGGCGGCCCACGCGCCGTCGTCCTCGCCGAGAACGTCGACCAACTGCGCAGGCGTCCAGACGTAGGTCTTGCCTTCCTCCCCCTCGGTGTCGGCATCCAGTGAAGCGGCGAAGGCGCCCTCGGACGTCCGCAGGTCGGTGAGCAGGAACTTCGCGGTTTCCTCGGCCACGCGGCGGGCGAGGGTGCCGACCGGTTCTCCGGGCACGAGACGGGCAAGGTGCGCGTAGACCCGCAGGAGCAGCGCGTTGTCGTAGAGCATCTTCTCGAAGTGGGGTACGACCCACGCGGCGTCGACCGAGTAGCGTGCGAAGCCGCCGGCGAGCTGGTCGTAGATGCCGCCGCGCGCCATTGCCTCGGCGCATTGGGCAGCGACGTCGAGCGGCTCGCGACCTCCGCCGTTCTCGTATCGGCGGAGCAGGAACTCCAGCACCATCGACGGCGGGAACTTGGGCGCGCCACCGAACCCGCCGTGTTCCTTGTCGGATTCGGCGACCAGACGTGCCGCGGCAGCTGCCAGGACGTCTGCGTCGACCGGCGCCGTACGCAGCGGACCGGTGCGCTCCTCGATGTGTGCGACCAACTGTTTGCCGGCGTCCACCACCTCGTCACGGCGCTCACGCCAGGTGGCGGCGACCGCCTCCAACAGCCGGGCGAACTGGTGCGGCGGGTAGTAGGTGCCGCAGTGGAACGGTTCGCCATCCGGGGTGAGGAAGCATGTCATCGGCCAGCCACCCTGACCGGTCATCGCCTGGGTGGCGGTCATGTAGACCGCGTCGATGTCCGGCCGCTCCTCCCGGTCGACCTTGATGTTGACGAAGTTGTCGTTCATCAGCCGCGCCAGCTGCTCGTTCTCGAACGACTCGTGCGCCATGACATGGCACCAGTGGCATGCGGCGTAGCCGACCGAGAGCAGGATCGGCACGTCCCGGCGCTTGGCCTCGGCCAGCGCTTCCGGCGACCACGGCCACCAGTCGACAGGGTTGTCGGCATGCTGGCGCAGGTACGGGCTGGAGGCATCGGCGAGCCGGTTCGTCATAGGTCCACCCTCCCAGACCGTCGCGTTCGCGGCCCAGCGCCTTCCCGGCCGGCGCGCTCGCGGGCCGGCGTCCTCCAGGTGGGCACTCGCGGGCCGGCGCCCAGGGGACGGCGCGCCCCCGGCCCCACGCCAGACCGGCGCACTCACAGCCTCACGCCACTTCAAGCCGGTGGGCTCGCGGGCCCGTGCCGCCCAGGGCCGGTGCGCCCGCGCCCCGACATCTCCCACACTGGCACGCCCGCAGCCCGGTGCCACCCAGACCGGTGCGCTCGCATGCCGGCGCCGCCCGGGCCGGTGCGCCTGCGGCCCAGTTGTGGGTCACAAAGTGAGCTTGAAGCCCACGTGCGTCGGTTCGAAGCCCAGCCGCTGGTAGAACCGATGCGCGTCGGTCCTGCTCGCGTCCGAGGTCAGCTGCACCAGCACGGCCCCGCGTTCTCGGGCGGTATCGATCGCCCACCGTATGAGGCGCTCGCCGACGCGATTGCACGCTGATCCCCGCGCACACGAACAGCCTCGATCTGCGCGCGCAGCGCCCCTCGCCGCGACAGACCGGGCAGGAGGCTCAACTGAACGGTTCCGACCACAGCGCCTTCGCGCTCGGCGACGACCAGTAGCTGGTTCGGATCCGTCTCGACAGCGGCGAATGCTTCCCGGTACGGCGCCAGGTCGTCCGGCGACTCACGTTTCCGGCCCAGCGGGTCATCGGCGAGCATCGCCACGATGGCCGAGAGATCCGCGGCAGTCGCCTCGCGGATGGTCAATGCGATCTCGCGCGGCGCGTCCGAGGTCGCGGCCATCCTGCCCCTCCCCTGTCCTCATCTGGCCTTTCGGCCCTGCTACCCCGCTGCGGTGGAACTCCGGCTGCGGGTCGTCGCGCCAGGCCCGCTGTGCCCTCCCCGAGCGCCGAGGCCCGCGTCGAACAGTCCCCTGTCTACTGTGCGCCCGGCCGGCGGGCAGCTCACTTCGCGCCTCGACGGGCAGGTCACTTCGCGCCCGGACTGCCCGGATCTTCGCGGCCTGCCGTCCCAGCCTGCTCCACCGAGTGCTCGTCCTCGATGTGCTCGCCCCTCGCCTCGGACGAACCACCTTCGTCCTGCTTGTCCTGCTGCTCGGGCTCGTCGAAGCTTTCCGGAAGCCGCTTCAAGTGCTTGGTCATCGACCGCACGAGCAACACCACAGCGACCAGGAACAGCAGCATCACGACCAGGCCGAGCGGGGAGGACTTGCCGAACTCCTCCTTGCCTGGTGTGTCGTTGCTTCCCGGCTGCTGCGCGAGCACCAGGCCCACCGTGGCTGTCACCCCGGCGGCCGGCTGCGGCAGGAACGTCATGCGGTCTCCTTCGGAATGCCGGCGAACAGGTCGTCCTCCGGCAGCGTGGTGTCGACCAGCGAGTGCACCAGCTCGTATTCCTCGGTCGGCCAGAGCTCACGCTCCAGCTCGACCGGTACCGCGAACCAGCGAGAATCCGGGTCGATCTGTGTGGCGTGCGCCTTCAGTGCCTCGTCCCGCACCTTGAAGTAGTCGGCGCACTCCACTCGCGTGGTGACCCGCTCCATCACGTCCGGACGGTTCGAATCCCAGCGCTTGAGCCAGTCCTCGTACGGCGACTCCTGGCCGCGGGCCAGAAGAGCCTCGTGGAAAGTCACGATCTTGGAGCGGGAGAACCCGTGCGAGTAGTACAGCTTCAGCGGCTGCCACGGCTCGCCTGCGTCCGGGAACCGGTCGGGATCGGGTGCGGCATGCCAGGCCTCCATCGACACCACGTGGGTGCGGATGTGGTCCGGGTGCGGGTAGCCGCCGTTCTCGTCGTAGGTGATGATCACGTGCGGCTTGAACTCGCGGATCTGTCGAACCAGCGCCTCGGCAGCCTCCTCGACCGGGACCAGCGCGAAGCATCCGTCGGGCAACGGGGGCAGCGGGTCGCCCTCCGGCAAGCCGGAGTCGACGAAGCCCAGCCAGCGGTGGCTGACACCGAGGATCGACGCGGCCTTGGCCATCTCTTCCCGACGAATCGCGGCGATGTTCTCCACCACCTCGGGCCGATCCATCTTCGGGTTCAGCACGCTGCCCGCTTCACCGCCGGTGCAGGTGACCACCCGCACCTGGTGACCCTCGGCCACGTAGCGCGCCATCGTGGCGGCACCCTTGCTGGATTCGTCGTCCGGGTGCGCGTGCACCGCCATCAGACGCAGCCCGCCCGGCTGTGTGGGGTGGTTGTCCTCGGTCAAGCCACGACCCCTTCTCTGCCTCGTGGAGTCGACCCGGTTAGGGTCGACTCCATTGTCCTCGTCCTGTATTCGGCCGGCGCCGGGAGGGGTTCGGATCGGTGTGAACACAGAACCGACCACGCACCCGCTGCCGGAAGGCCGCTATGGCAAACAACGCTCCTCGATGATGAAATACTCCGCGGCCCGGTGGGTCGCCGGAGTGCTCGTCGCGATCGCGTGCGTACTCGCGGCCTACATGGCATACGTCAACCTGGGCAGCGATCCCATTACCGCCGAGACGATCGGCTACTCCGAACGGCCGGGCAATGCCATGGAAGTCACCTTCAGCGTGAGCCGCGACGACGACCGCAAGGCGGCCGTCTGCATCGTGCGCACCCGCGTGCGTAGTGGTGACGAGGGCGGCCGGAAAGAGGTGCTGGTACCACCCGGCAATGACGGTCAGCCATTACGCACAGTAATCAAGAGCACGTCGCGACCGGTCACCGCGAACGTCTTCGGCTGCTCATATTCAGTTCCGGAGTATCTGTCAAGGGGCTAGCGGCCAACGGGGTGAATCGCGCGTCGGGCGCCCCAAGATCGTCGTCTCGACGCGACGAAGTGGCCGCTCAACGTGCTATCATGGCGTACGGCACGGCCCGGCGGGCCGTGTCTTTCCTTTATGAGCATTTGTCTACCGAAGATGCGTTTGCCGAGAAATCGGCGCTGCGAAAGTTCCCCGGTGCGAAGCCACGCATCGGGCGCCACGACAAGGAGATGGTGACCGTGAGCGACACCAAGGTGACCTGGCTGACCCAGGATGCCTACGACCGGCTCAAGAAAGAACTGGATGAGCTGATCGAGAATCGCCCGGTCATTGCCGCCAAGATCAACGCCTCTCGCGAAGAGGGCGACCTGAGGGAGAACGGCGGCTATCACGCGGCCCGGGAAGAGCAGGGCCAGGCCGAGGCTCGCATTCGTCACCTCCAGGAGTTGCTGCGCACGGCGAAGGTCGGCGAAGCGCCACCCAACGACGGGATCGCCGAGCCAGGCATGGTGCTGACCATTCGCTACGAGGGTGACGACGAGGTCGAGGAGTTCCTGCTGGCCACCCGCGAAGAAGGCGGCGGCGGGGACATCGAGGTGTACTCGCCCGAGTCGCCGCTCGGTAAGGCGTTGCTGGGGGCTTCCGAAGGTGAGTCGCGCGAGTACGAGCTCCCGAACGGCAGCAAGCAGAAGGTCACGCTGCTCAAGGCCGTGCCCTATTCGGGCTGATCGGTAGCCGCGTGCACGCTTACCGTTGGTGGTACTTCGCCGCCGCCGTGATCATGGCGATCGCGGTGGCGGCGTTTTACATCGCCGTCCAGGCTTACCCCGACAGCCTCGGCGGAGCCGCGTGGCCGGGACTGCTCGTCTCGGTGCTCCTGCTCGCCGGTGCTGTCTTCCGCCTGCGCGTGACCGATTCGCCGATGGCTCGTGCCGAACGGGCAGCCCTGGCCGCCGCAGCCGGCCTGAGCCTGCTGACCGTCGCGCTGCAAGCCTTCGTCCTCGCCGACGGCCTCTCGGTGTGGGCCGTCGTCGTCGGAGCGCTCCCCGCGCTGCCGTTCCTCCCGCTCGCGTGGCAGGCCGAGCGAACGCTGTCCGCCGAGCCGTCGCGCAGCTGACCGTTCGCCTCACGGGCCCCGCGCACCGAGGGCGGACCGATCCAGCCGCGTGACCGGCCCGCTGACGTCGGTGACGAAGCTCAGTTTCGACCCCACCGGTAGTCGGGCTGGTTCGCTCAACACGACAGCTGACTCCAGCGGCGATACGCACATTGTGGGCCTCCACAGCATTGGTTCTTGTCTCTTCGGGCTTGTCTTCAGCCTGCCCGACGGGCCTTGTCGGATCGACCATGTGCCACCGCGGCTGTGGACAACTCCCCTGGTGTGGACAGCTCGAGTTTCGGCGACCTACGCCGCCGGGTAGCTGATCAGGACAGCTTCCAGGGAGGTACGCGATGCCGCAGCAGGCATGGTCCAAGAAGCGCGAACGGCAGTACGAGCACATCAAGTCGGGTGCGAAGAAGAAGGGCACGAGCGAGGACCGCGCGGAGGAAATCGCTGCTCGCACGGTGAACAAGAACCGGGCACGGTCCGGCGAATCCCGGCAGAAGAGCAAGACGTCGGTCAAGGACATGTCACCGCAGCGGCGTGGCGGCAAGCGCTCCGGCAACCGGCAGGGACCCGGTGGTCCGACGCGCGACCAGCTTTACAACGAGGCGAAGAAGCGCAACATCAAGGGCCGGTCGAAGATGACCAAGAAGGAGCTGGCGAGCGCCCTCGGCCGCTGAACCGCCGATCGCTTTCGACGGGCCGCCGGCCGGCGTTGACCCGCTTCAGTGGGTGATGCCCCGTGGGGCTTTGCCGTTCGGTGGGGATTGTCGGCTGAGAGCGGGTGTGCCAGGCGACGAGCCGCATCGGCGGCGAAGCAGGTGGGCCAGGCGACGAATCAGCGCGCTTGCATCACGGTTGCTACTCGCCGCTGGTGACCAACGCTCGCACCTACTCGACCACGGTGTAACCCGCGCGCTGCAGGGCCTCGGAGACCTCGGCGCAATGCTGCGGACCGCGCGTCTCCAAGTTCAACTCGATCTCCACGTCACCGATGTCCAGCGACCCGGAGATGCGCGAGTGCTCGACATCGATCACGTTCGCGCCGAGCTCGCCGACCCTGGTCAGCAAGGCCGCCAACGAGCCGGGCCGATCGGCGACCCGCAACCGCAACGACAGATACCGCCCGGCGGCGGCCATGCCTCGACGAATGATGTTGAGCAGCAGCAGCGGGTCCACGTTGCCTCCCGACAACACGGCCACGACCGGCGGCTCGAACGCACCCTCGTGTTCCAACAACGCTGCCACCGTCGCCGCGCCGGCCGGCTCGACGACCAACTTGCGCCGCTCCAGACACAACAGGACCGCACGCGCCAGCGCCTGCTCGCTGACCGTCACCACATCGTCGACGAACTCCGTGACGTGCGCGAACGTCACCGGGCCCGGCGCGCCGACCGCGATCCCGTCCGCGATGGTGCTCGGATTCTCCAGCTGCACGGGCTCACCGGCGTCGAGGGAAGCGAGCACAGCCGCAGCATCGGCCGCCTGCACCCCGACGATCCTGACGTCCGGCCTGCGCTGCTTGAACACCGCGCCGATCCCGGCAACCAGCCCGCCACCACCGGTGGCGACCAGCACCGTCTTGACGTCCGGCACCTGCTCCAGGATCTCCAGCCCGACGGTGCCCTGCCCGGCGATGATGTCGGGGTGATCGAACGGGTGGATGAACACCGCACCCGTGCGCTCGGCGAACTCCGTCGCTGCCGCTAGCGACTCCGCGAGCGTGTGACCCTTCAGGTGAACGTCCGCGCCATAAGCCCTGGTCGCGGCCAACTTGGGCAGCGGCGCACGCTCCGGCATGAACACCGTCGAACGCGTGCCGAGCAGCGACGCGGCGAGTGCGACACCCTGCGCGTGGTTGCCGGCGCTGGCCGCAACCACCCCACGGGAGCGTTCGCGCTCGCTCAGCCCGTGGATGCGCGTGTAGGCGCCCCGAATCTTGAACGAGCCGGTCCGCTGCAGGTTCTCGCACTTCAGGTACACATCCCCGCCGTGCAGCCGCGCCAGGTCACGGGCGTGCTCCATCGGCGTGGTTCGAACCACCTCGGAGATCAGTTTCCGGGCGGATTCGATTTGATCCAAGCGCACAAGGTCCATATGAGCTGCATCATGCCACCGGGTACGCTGGAAATACCGACGACCCGGGAGATTAAGGGCGAGAGAATGACACGGGGGACCTCACCCACGCGGGCCACGCGAGTGGCCGGCGGGACGTCGCTGCTTGTCGCGCTGCTGTCGGCAGCCGCGCTTACCGGGGCCGCGTTCGTCACAGTCGACCTGGCGGCATGCGGTCAACCGGCCAGGTACGTGCACAACGAACAGCAGCTCGAGCTGGTCGGTGGCTGCGTCGATCCGGCGGAGCTGCCGAAGATTCATCCCGAGCCGAAGAAGGCCAAGCCGAAGGCGGCGGCGGGCGCCTACCAGCCGTAACCGGTCAGCTCAGCGCCTTACGCAGGTCCGCTTCGAGGTCCTCGGGACTTTCGATACCGACCGACAACCGGATCAGATCCTCCGGCACCTGCAGCAACGAACCAGCCGTGCTGGCGTGCGTCATCTTCCCCGGATGCTCGATCAGCGATTCGATACCGCCGAGCGACTCGGCCAGCGTGAACAGCTCGGTTGCGGCCGCGACCTGCAGGGCGCGCTGCTCTCCGCCCTGCACGGTGAACGACACCATGCCGCCGAACCGGCGCATCTGTTTGGCCGCGACCTCGTGCCCCGGGTGCTCGGGCAGGCCCGGGTAGTACACCTTCGTCACGGCGGGGTGGTCGGCCAGCATCGCCACGATGCGCTCGGCGTTGTCACAGTGCCGCTCCATGCGTAGCGCCAGCGTCTTCATGCCCCGCATGGTCAGCCAGCTGTCGAACGGACCGGGTACCGCTCCTGCGGAGTTACGCAGGAAGAACACCTGCTCGGCGACCTCGTCGGAGTTGGTGACCACCGCGCCGCCGACGACGTCGGAGTGCCCGCCCAAGTACTTGGTGGTCGAGTGGACGACGATGTCCGCGCCCAGCTCGAGCGGCTGCTGCAGGTAAGGCGTCGCGAACGTGTTGTCCACCACCAGCTGCGCCTGCGCCTCGTGGGCCACCGTCGCCAAGCCCGCGATGTCCGCGATGCCCAGCAACGGGTTCGACGGCGACTCGCACCAGATCAGCTTCGTCTCCGGACGCACCGCCGCACGCACCGCGTCCAGCGAGGACAGGTCCGCGACGGTGTACTCCAAGCCCCACCCGGTCATCACCTTGTCGATGAGCCGGAACGTGCCGCCGTACGCGTCGTTACCCAGCACCAGGTGGTCACCCGGCCGCAGCGCAGTGCGCAACACCGCATCGGTGGCCGCCATACCGGACGCGAACGACACACAGCGCCGCCCATTCTCCAACGCGGCCAGCGCCTCTTCGGCGGCCGTACGCGTCGGGTTGGCCGTGCGCGAGTACTCGTAGCCGCCCTCCCGCAGACCACCCACGCCGTCCTGCGCGTAGGTCGAGGTCGCGTAAATCGGCACGATGACCGCGCCCGTCCGTGGATCGGGCCGCTGACCTGCGTGAATTGCCCGGGTTTCGAAACCGTAGTGCCGGGTGTCGTCCATGTACCCAGCCTAGGCCCGCGACCTCGGCCGACGACCAGCGGCCCGGTCGCTACGCGGTCCGGCTCTCCGACGCCCTGGTCGCTCCGGCCACGATCGCCAGCAGGGCCGTCAGCAGCCCGAGGCCGGAGGCCAGCACGATCGCGATGGCGAACGAGTCCTCGAACTCGAACATGAGCTGGACCCAGCCGCCGAGCTCGACTTCCAGCACCAGCGGTTCGAGGATCACCGTGGCGGCGGTCAGCAGCGCGACCAGCATGAGCAGCCACGCTGCCGACACCCGGCGTGCCAACGTGCCCACGGCGAGCCCGAGCAGCAGGAACGCCAAACCTGCCCGCACCCCGACCACGACCCACAACGCGTTCGGCATCGGTGTACCTGCCTCGTCGAACGCCGTGAACCACTCGAAGACCACCCACGCCAGGGCGCCGGCAGCCAGCAGTCCGACCAGGCCCGCGACGATCGCCGTGGCGCCCGCCCGCGGACGGGAGTACTCCGGAGTCGAGCCGTAGTCGTAGGGCTGCGGTTCATTGGGGTACATGCTCGGACTCCTCGATCACACGGTGACAGAGGATTCGTCGCCGTCGGCGAACCGCGCGTTAGCGCGTCACCACTCGTCGAGCGGATCCTCCCTGGTGCACCACCGGCCGGTCGCCGGGAGCAGCGTGAGCACCAAGGTGACCACGACGACAGCCAACGCGGTGCCGACCAGTACCTGCAGCTGGCCGACGACCGGCGCCTCGTCCTCCCAGACCAAACCGGCGTTGCTGACCTGTTCGATGCCTGCGATGAGTACGTACCCGAGCCCGGACAACGCGGCCGCGGACGCGGCGGCGACGGTCATCTGCCCTGCCGACCTGCGTCGGAACAACAGCACAGACCCGCTGAGCAGTGCCACGGTGATGCCGACCAGCACCAGGTAAACCACCACGCCCGCAGGGTGCAGCTCGGCGTCGTCCCAGATCGCCCACAGGCCGAGCAAGCTCAGCACGAGCCCGCCACAGCCGAGGACGGCCGACAACACCCCAGCGGTGATCGCACTCCATCCGCTCGCCGGCTGCGACGGCTCCGCCTGCGGCGGCTGGGGCGGCAGGTGCGGTGGTCGGGGCGGCCGGTGCGGCGGGTAGGTCATCGGCTCATCTCCGGGAATGTGGTCACAGCGACGAACTCCGTCCTGCGCGGACGTGGCGCCATGTCGGCGGCAGGCAGGCCAGCAGGGTCGGGATCGCCACCAACAGCAACGCCACCAGAGCGCCTGCGGTGAAGGCTATGACCAGGTCGGCCAGCCCGACGAGCAGCAGCACACCACCACAGCTACCGAGCAGGTAGGGACCGACCGGATTGCGCAGGTGGACCAGAACGCCGCCGGCCACGACACCGCACGCCAACAACAGCCCGGCGATCAGCAGCAAACCGCTCGCGATGCTCGTGCGGAAGACGGTGCCGACGGCCGACACGTTGAGGGCGATCTGCAGTACCCCTACGAACAGGGCGGATGCCGACGCCGCCAGGGCGAAGTGCTGATCGGTGGGCCGTTCCTTGTTCGTGGCGGCGACCGGAGCGGGCTGCGGCGCCACTGGAGCATTGGAGAACTCGGGGGCTGTGGGACTCCAGCCACCCGGTTGACCGGGTGCTTGCTGCTCCCCGGTCGCTGGGGCGTAGGCGCTCGGCTGAGCCGCGGCTTCGTAGCTGTGGTGCGGTGTGCCGGTCGTCGAATGTGTTGGCGCGCCCGGCACCGTGTCGAGCCGGTCCGTCGGATCCGAATACGACTGCGGTGACGCCGCCGCGCCCTCCCCGGCGGCCGAATCGTGCGGCGGCGCAGGCCGCGGATCGCGCCCGAACGGCTGCGGTGGCTGTGGCGCGGTCACGTGCTCGACCCTTTCGACTGCTCAGCAGGCAGACAAATCGTGGGCCATACGCTAACCGACCGGGCCTCCCCAAGGGGAGCGCCCGGTCGGTTGTGTTCGAGCTGGATGAACTCAGCCTTGGTACGGCGGCTGGCCGAACCCACCGGTCTGCGGGCCCTGCTGGCCGAAGCCCTGCTGCGGCGGCTGACCGTAGCCACCGCCCTGCGGCGGGCCGAAGCCGCTCGGGCCGCCGTAGCCGCCCCCGCCGCCGGGACCACCGAAGCCACCGGGACCGCCGTAGCCACCGGAACCGGCCGCGGACAGGCCCAGGAACTGCTTGGTCTGCGGAATCAGGCCGAGCACCGCGATGATGGCAATCAACAAGCCGAAGATCATTGTCAGGACGAAGCGTGTCTCGTCGTCGTAGACGGCCATGAAGAGAATGCCTCCAATTGCCGCCACTGCGCCGCCGACGAGCGCCAGGATGACACCGACCGTGCCTTGCGTGCGCAGTGCGACGAGCACACCGCCAGCGGTCCCCATCAGGCCACCCAGCAGCCCGAGGATGACGTAGATCCACGCGTCGGCCGGCGCTCCGCTGAAGTCCGCCATCACCGTGATCATCAGGATGGCCACGGTGAGCCCGAGCGCCGCCATCACGCCGCCGGTGATCCAGGCGAAGATCTGGCCGTTGTCACCACCACCGGGCCCGCCGAACCCACCGGGGCCGCCGTAACCGGGCTGCCCCATCGGCTGGCCGTACTGGCCCTGCTGACCGAAGCCCTGCGGTTGACCGAAGCCGCCCTGCTGCTGCGGAGGCTGGCCGTACTGGCCCTGCTGGCCCTGCTGCTGGCCGAAGCCACCCTGCTGCGGGGGCTGGCCGAAGCCACCCTGCTGCTGGGGCTGGCCGAAGCCACCCTGCTGCTGCGGAGGCTGGCCGAAACCACCCTGCTGCTGCGGAGGCTGCTGGCTGAAACCGCCACCCTGCTGACCGCCGCCCGGGTTGTCCTGAGCACTCGGCGGCGGGGTGTACGGAATACCGCCCTGCGGCTGCATGCCCGGCGGCACGAGCTGCGTGGACTCGCTACTCGCGCTGGGGTCCTGCCCGCCCTGGCCCTGCTGCTCGACCGGCTTCACCATCTGGGTGGCGTCGCTCTCGCCGGCAGGCTCCGGCGGGGTCTGGCCGGGTTGCACCACCTCGGTGGGCTCCGGCGCATCCCCGAACGGGGTGTTCTGCTGCTGGTCAGGTCCGCTCGGCGGGCCCCCCTGGTTTTCCTGCTGCGGGTTCGGTGGCTCGGGAGCACTCATGTGGGTTCAGTCCCCTTTGAAAACGACAAGTGACGACGTAACGCCGTATGTCAGTCGACTCATTTCTTCGCTGTCGACACGCTATCGGATCACCGCATCTTCCGCCGGAAAGGCCCCGGGGGTGTTGCGATCACTGTCGCGCGATCGGGGCTACTCGGAGGCGAAGAACGCCAGCAAGTCGTGCCGGGTCACGACGCCGACGGGACGGCCGTCCTCGAGCACGAGGGCGCCGTCGGCGTCGGCCAATGCGCTCATCGCCGCCTGCACCGGTTCCCCGGCACCAATAGTCGGCAATGGCGCGGACATGTGCCGATCAAGCCGATCGGACAATTCCGCCTTACCGGAGAACAATGCGGCCAGCAATTCGCGTTCGTTGACCGCGCCGACCACTTCGGCCGCCATCACCGGTGGCTCGGCCGAGACCACGGGCATCTGGCTGACGCCGTACTCCCGGAGGATCTGCACCGCCTCGGCCACGGTCTCGTTCGGGTGGGTGTGCACCAGGTCGGGCAGCGACCCGTCCTTGCGGCGCAGCACATCGCCCACCGTTGCATGGCTGGACTCCGGCGGCAGGAACCCGTGCCTGGCCATCCAGGAGTCCGAGAACACCTTGGTCAGATAGCCACGGCCACCGTCCGGCAGCAACACCACGATCACCGCGTCGTTGCGACCCTCGGCAGCCAGCCGCTCGGCCAGCCGCACCGCCGCCGCGGCCGCCATGCCGCACGACCCGCCGACCAGCAGGCCCTCCTCACGCGCCAAGCGCCGCGTCATGGCGAAGGAATCCGCGTCGGAGATGGCGATGATCTCGTCGGCGATGTTTCGGTCGTAGGCGTCCGGCCAGAAGTCCTCACCGACGCCTTCCACCAGGTACGGACGCCCGGTCCCGCCGGAGTACACCGAGCCTTCCGGGTCCGCCCCGACGACCTGCACGGCACCGTCGGAGACCTCCTTGAGGTACCGGCCGGTCCCGGAAATCGTTCCGCCGGTCCCCACTCCCGCCACGAAGTGCGTGATCTTGCCGTCGGTCTGCTGCCACAGCTCGGGGCCGGTGGTCTCGTAGTGGCTGCGCGGGTTGTTGGGGTTGGAGTACTGGTCGGGCTTCCAGGCGCCCTCGATCTCCCGCACCAGGCGGTCGGAGACGCTGTAATAGGAGTCCGGGTGCTCCGGCGGCACGGCCGTCGGGCACACCACCACCTTGGCGCCGTAAGCCTTGAGGACGTTGCGCTTGTCCTCCGACACCTTGTCCGGGCAGACGAACACGCAGTTGTAACCCTTGCGCTGGGCCACCAACGCAAGACCGACCCCGGTGTTGCCGGACGTCGGCTCCACGATGGTCCCACCCGGCCGGAGTTCGCCGGAGGCTTCGGCGGCCTCCACCATGCGCACCGCGATGCGGTCCTTCACACTGCCGCCCGGGTTGAGGTACTCGACCTTGGCCAACACCAACGGCCCGTTCTCGATGTGCGCGGTCAGGGCGTTCAGTTTGACCAGCGGCGTGTTGCCGACGAGGTCGATGACGTGCTCGACGTAGTCCACGGGTCCTCTTTCTCACGCGGATGCTGCGCAATGCCGGATCAGGCACCTACAGCCTATGCCCGGCGATGCGGCACAGCTGAATCGCGGTATCGGTCGAACGGCCCACGACGAAAGGGGGGTCCGACGACACGCGGCAACAACCGGCGCACAGCCATTGTCCGGAACGTCCGAAAGTGCTTAGCTCTGCGTCGTTCCACCGGACGACCAAGGGGTGTTTATGTCCGCACGTTCCCTCCGCCGGGGCAGGCTGACCGCCGCCACGGCGGCCGCGGTTCTCGTTGCGAGCGCGGGTGTCATCGGCAGCACGAGCGCTGCCGCCGCACCGGAGAAGCCGAAGTTCACGCTGCACGTACTGTTCACCAACGACGCCGAGTCGGCGTTGCTCGGTGTCGAAGGGGACGGCACCGACGAAGGCCCGATCGTCGACGACGGTCCACGGCCGTACGGCAGTGCGTCACGCATGGTGGCGCTGACCAAGAAGCTGCGCGCGGAGGCCACTCACGGCAAGGCCCCGGAGGGGCAGGCGGCCAAGCGCGGCGTGCTGACGCTGTCCGGCGGCGACAACTTCCTGGCCGGCCCGGAGTTCGCGGCCAGCATGGACAAGGGTGTGCCGTTCTACGACTCGCTGGCGCACAAGGCGATGGGCTACGACCTGTCGGCCATCGGCAACCACGAGTTCGACTTCGGGCCGGAGGTCACCGCGCAGTTCATCGACGGCTTCCGTGGCTCGGTGCCGTTCGTCAGCGCGAACCTGGACGTCAGCGGGGAGCCGACGCTCAAGTCGCACGCCGACCGCGGCACCATCGTGGCCACGCACGTCGAGCGGATCCGCGGCGAACGGGTCGGCGTCATCGGGTTGACCACGCCCGAGCTGCCGTCGGTGTCCAGCCCGCGCAACGTGAAGGTCGACCCGGATCTGGCCGGCATCGCGAACTATCACGCCGGCTACCTCGAGGCCAGGGGCGTGGACAAGATCCTGGTGGTCAGCCACCTGCAGGACATCGACAACGAGCTGGCCCTGGTGCCGAAGCTGCGCGGCGTCGACGCGGTCATCGGCGCCGGCGGTGGCGAGATCCTGGCGGACGAAGGCGACCGGCTGATCCCCGGTGACCAGGCCGAGCGCGGCTTCCCGCTGTGGGCGACCGACGCGCAGGGCAAGAAGGTTCCGGTGGTCACCACGACCGGCGACTACAAGTACCTGGGCAGGCTGGTGCTGAACTTCGACCGCGACGGCAACGTGATCAGCATCGACGAGAAGCAGACCCAGCCGGTGCGGGTCTCCGGTGTCGGACCGGACGCCATCCAGGGTGACCGCCAGGTGCGCGAGCAGGTGGAGAAGCCGGTCGCCGAGTACATCGAGGGCCTGGCCGAGACGGTCGTCGCGGACAGCGCGGTCGCCCTCGACGGTGTGCGCAACAACGTCCGCTCCAAGGAGACGAACCTCGGCAACCTGCTGGCCGACGCGCTGCTGTGGGCGGGCAAGGAGAAGGCGGCCGAGTACGGCGTGCCCGAGCCACAGGTGTCGATCCAGAACGGCGGCGGGATCCGCAACGACTCGGTCATCCCGGCAGGCGAGGTGACCGCGCTGAACACCTACGAGATCGCACCGTTCGCCAACTTCGTGGCCGTGGTGCCCGAGGTTCCGCGGGAGACGCTCCGCCAGCTGCTCGAGCGCGGGGTCGCCGAAGCACCATCGGCGTCCGGTGCGTTCATGCAGGTCGGTGGCTTGAAGTTCACCTACGACACCTCGAAGCAGGCGCAGGAAGTCGAGCCGGGCAGCGGCGGCACGATCGTCACGCCGGGCGAGCGGGTGCAGGACGTGACCCTGGACGACGGCACGGTCATCGTGCAGGACGGCAAGGTCGTCGACGGCCCGCCGGTGACGATCGCGACCAACGACTTCAGCGCGCGCGGTGGCGACGACTACCCGTTCGACGGGCTGGAGTTCACCCCGGTCGGCGTCACCTACCAGGGCTCGCTCGAGGGCTACTTGACCGAAGGGCTGTCCGGGAAGATCACCGCGGAGGACTACCCCGAGGGTGGTGAGGGCCGGATCACGCCGGTCGGCTGACCGGACCGGTTGGCCTGGCGGCCACAAGCGGGCACGATGACAGTCACGTCATCAGTGATGTCATCGTTGCCTCGCTTGAGCCGGAGGAACCCACCATGCCGGAAGCCGTGATCGTCGCCACCGCCCGTTCGCCGATCGGGCGCGCGGGCAAAGGATCGTTGGTGGACATGCGCCCCGACGACCTCACCGCGCAGATGGTGCAGGCCGCATTGGCCAAGGTGCCGCAGCTCGACCCGGCCGACATCGACGATCTGATGCTCGGCTGCGGCCTGCCGGGCGGTGAGCAGGGCTTCAACATGGCCAGGGTGGTGGCCGTGGCGCTGGGCTACGACCACCTGCCCGGCACCACGATCACCCGGTACTGCTCGTCGTCGCTGCAGACCACGCGGATGGCCATGCACGCCATCAAGGCGGGCGAAGGGGATGTGTTCATCTCCGCCGGTGTGGAGACGGTCTCCCGGTTCGCCAAAGGCAGCTCGGACTCGTGGCCGGACACCCACAACCCGCTGTTCGCCGACGCGGAGGCGCGCACCGCGAAGGCCGCCGCCGAGGGCGCGGACAGCTGGACCGACCCGCGCGAGTTCGACCAAGTCCCGGACATCTACATCCCGATGGGCCAGACCGCGGAGAACGTCGCACTGCTGAAGGGCATCACCCGCGAGGAGATGGACGAGTTCGGCGTCCGCTCGCAGAACCTGGCGGAGAAGGCGATCGCAGACGGCTTCTGGGCCAAGGACATCACCCCGGTGACGCTGCCCGACGGCAGCCAGGTGACCAAGGACGACGGCCCGCGAGCCGGCGTGACGTTGGAGGGCGTCTCGGCGCTCAAGCCGGTCTTCCGCCCGGACGGCCGGGTCACCGCGGGCAACTGCTGCCCGCTCAACGACGGCGCCGCGGCGGTCGTCGTCATGTCCGACACCAAGGCCCGTGAGCTCGGCATCACCCCGCTGGCCAGGGTCGTCTCCACCGGTGTCTCCGCGCTCTCGCCGGAGATCATGGGTCTCGGCCCGGTGGAGGCGTCCAAGCAGGCGCTCGCGCGGGCAGGCATGACCATCGACGACATCGATCTGGTGGAGATCAACGAGGCGTTCGCCGCCCAGGTCATCCCGTCCTACCGTGAGCTCGGCGTGGACATCGACAAGCTCAACGTCAACGGCGGCGCCATCGCGGTCGGCCACCCGTTCGGCATGACCGGCGCCCGGATCACCTCGACGCTGATCAACTCGCTGCAGCACCACGACAAGCAGTTCGGGCTGGAGACGATGTGCGTCGGGGGTGGCCAGGGCATGGCCATGATCCTCGAGCGGCTGTCCTGAGACGGACACGAAGAAGCGGGGCGCCTGATGATTCAGACGCCCCGCTTCCTTATGGCTACCTGGCTACTCGGACTGCATAGCCCAGAGCAGGTGCAGGATCTCGAAGTACAGCCAGACCAGCGTGGCCATCAGACCGAACGCGGCGTACCAGGCCCACTTGGCAGGCATCCCCGAACGGATCATGTTGTCGGCCATGTCGAAGTCCAGCAGCAGCATGAACGCTGCGATGCCGATGAACACGATGCCGAGGATGATGCTCAGCGTGCCGGGACCACGCAGCCCCAGGTTCGCGCCGAACAGGCTGAACACCAGGTTGACCAGCATCAGCAGCGCGGCGGCGGACGCAGCACCGATGACCCACTTGGTCAGCTTCGGGGTCACCTTGACCGCCCCGGTGCGGTAGACGAACAGCATCACCACGAACACCAGGGCCGTGCCCATGACCGCCTGCAGGCCGAGGCCACTCACGCTCGGCGGCAGCAAAGTCTCCAGCACCGCGGTGACGGTGCCCAGGAAGACACCCTCGACCGCCGAGTAGGCCAACGTCAGGCCCGCGCTCGGCTTCGGCCGGAAGCTCAGGAACATGGCCAGGCCGAACCCGACCAGCATCGACACGATCCAGACGGTGAACACCGAGCTGGCAGCCTGGGCGGCGATCTGGCCGTGCGCCCACACCGCGGCGAGGACACCGGCGACCAAAGCGACACCGATGCTGGCTGCCGACTTCGTCACCACGTCGTCGACCGTCATCGGCCGCTCGGCGGCGACCTGCCCGGGGTACGGCGGCACCCCAGTCTGCGCGTCACCGAAACCCACGTACGGCCCGCCCGCGGTAGCTACACCGCCAGGCAGCCTGCGAAATGCCGGGTTGCCACTTCGTTGCACTGCGCCCTCCTCGGGACTTCAACACATGCAGGGTCTTCGCGGCGCCTGCACCACATCAACGTCCTGTGCGGCGCGCCAGTTCCCGTCCGGGATCAACTGATCTTCCACCCTACCCAGACCGTGCTGGCCGACGCGAGCAGCGCGATCGGACCGTGACCCGAAGTCGACAACGAGCGACGGCCGCACAACAATGCTGGTCATGACCAACTACCTGGTGACCGGGGCGACCGGGCTGATCGGGCGCCACTACATGACGGAAGTGCTGGCCGACCCGGATACCGAGCGTGTGTGGGTCACCGTGCGGTCCGGTTCGCGGGACAAGCTGGAGCGTATGGCCCGCCGGTGGCCGAACCGCGACAAGCTCGTGCCGGTGATCGGCGACATCGGCGAAGAGCGGCTGGGGTTGTCCGAAGAAGACTTGCAGCAGTTGCGGGGACGCGTCGACCACGTGGTTCACCTGGCAGCGCTGTACGACATCGAGGCCGACGACGAGGCCAACGAGCAGGCCAACATCGCCGGGACGGCGAACACGGTGGCGCTGGCCGCCGAGATCCAGGCAGGCTGCCTGCACCAGGTGTCGTCGGTGGCGGTGGCAGGCGACTACACCGGCACGTTCACCGAGGACATGTTCGACCAGGGGCAGCGGTTCCCCACGCCGTATCACCGCACCAAGTTCGAGTCGGAGAAGCTCGTTCGCGAGCAGCAGGACGTTCCGTGGCGGGTGTACCGGCCGTCGATCGTGGTGGGCAACTCGCGGACCGGCGAGATGGACAAGATCGACGGTCCGTACTACCTCTTCCCCACCATCCAGAAGCTGGCCACGTTGCCTGCTCTGCCGTTCGTTGCGCCCGATCTGGGCGACACCAACGTCGTGCCGGTCGACTACGTGGCCGCGGCCCTGCACGAGCTGGTCAAGCGACCGGGCCTGGACTACCGGGCGTTCCACCTGGTCAACCCGGAGCCACAGCCGGTGATGGCGGTGTTCAACGCGTTCGCCAGGGCGGCCGGTGCGCCCACGGTCGCCACCACCATCGGCGGCCGGATCGGCCGTGGCCTGGTCGACGCGGTGAAGTTCACCGAGCACCTGCCCGGCGTGACGATCGCCCGCGACGCGCTGCTGGAACGCCTGGGCATCCCGCCGGTGCTGCTGGACAACATCAACTTCCCCGCGGTGTTCTCGTCCGCGGCCACCCGCAAGGAGCTGGCCGGGACCGGGATCGACCTGCCGCGGCTGGAGGACTACGCGGCCACGCTGTGGGCGTACTGGAGCGAACACCTGGACCCGTTCCGGGCTCGCCGTCCCGGTCCGCGCGGCAAGCTGGACGGCAGGCGAGTGATCATCACCGGTGCGTCGTCCGGCATCGGCCGGGCCACCGCGTTGAAGGTCGCCGCGGCCGGTGGCATCCCGCTGCTGGTGGCGCGCCGCGAGGCCGAGCTCGAGCAGGTGCGCAAGGAGATCCTGGAGGCGGGCGGACAGGCGTCGGTCTACCCGTGCGATCTGACCGACCACGAGTCGGTGCACAAGATCGTCGAGCAGATGATCGCCGACCACGGCCACATCGACATGCTGGTCAACAACGCCGGACGCTCGATCCGCCGGTCGATCCGGCTGTCGTACGACCGCATGCACGACTACGAGCGGGCGATGGCGATCAACTACTTCGCCGCGGTCCGGCTCATCCTGGCCGTACTGCCGCACATGACGCAGCGCAAGTTCGGGCACATCGTCAACATCTCGTCCATCGGTGTGCAGGGCATCGCGCCGCGGTTCTCCGCCTATGTGGCGTCGAAGGCGGCGCTGGACTACTTCTCCAAGATCGCCGCGGTGGAGATGCACGGCGACGGGATCACGTTCACCACGATCCACATGCCGCTGGTGCGCACCCCGATGATCCGGCCGACCAAGATCTACGACGCGTTCCCGACCAAATCGCCGGACGAAGCGGCGGACATGGTGATGGACGCGCTGATCAACCGGCCCAAGCACATCGGGACGCCGAGCGGCCAGCTGATCAACGCCGCCTACAACGTCACGCCGAGCCTCACCGACGCGGTCGCCTACCAGGCCTACCGCGTCTTCCCGGACTCCGCGGCGGCGGGCGGCGACGGCAAATTGAAGATCGGCAAGGGGGAAAAGCACCTTGGCCGGGCGGCCAGCGCACTCATTCGGCTCACCCGCGGCTTCCACTGGTAGTCGCGGAGGGTAAGCGATTCACCCGTGTGGGCAGCCCGACAGGCGGAGAACCCCCGCCTCCGGTGACAACAGCCTGTGCGCGGGTACCTTCGATGATGGTCAGTGGTGTGCCGCGAGCCCTGACCGACGTTAGGAGGACCCTTGACTTCGCCGACTCCGCCCCAGCGTGCTCATGTCCCCGCGCCCGTGCAACGTGAGTTCACTACGCACTGGAACGGCTACGACCGCACCGAGGTGCGGGCGCACCTGGCGCGTCTCGAGGAGGACATGCGGCAGCTGGCCTCGGAGCGGGACAAGGTGACCGCGCAGCTGGGCACCATGGCCAAGCAGATCGAGGTGCTGCGGGCGGAGAACGCGAAGTTGAAGGAGCGGGTCGAGGAGCTCAAGCAGCCGCCGAAGAACCTCGCGGACCTCGACGAGCGGATGCAACGGGTCGGCAAGCTGGCGCACCTGCAGGCGGAAGAGGTCACCACCAGGGCGCAGGCCGCTGCTGAGGAGACGTGGCAGGCGACCGCCAAGGCGTCCATCGCGTTGCGTGAGCGGTATCGCAAGCTGCTCAAGGAGCTGGACGACTACGCCCAGCAGCTGCACGCCGAGCACCGGGCCGCGCTGGAGGAGACGCGCGCCGAGGTGCAGGAGCTGGTGGTCGACTCGGTGCGCCGCCGGGAGGCGCTGGACGCGGAGGCGGAGCGCAAGCGCCGGGCGATCGAGCAGGAGTTCGACGCGACCATGGCCGCCAAGCGCAAGGAGCTGGAGAAGCATCTGTCCGATCAGCGCACGGCGGCCAAGCAGCAGGCCGAGCGGCGGATGGCCGAAGCGCAAGCGGAAGCCCGCCGCACGGTGGCGGAGGCCAATGCGATCGCGCAGCGGCGCACCGACGAGGCGAACCGGGTGATCGACCGGCTGCTGTCCATCAGCAAGCAGGCACACGGCCGCATGGTGACGGCCAACCAGTACCTGGCATCGGCCGAGGAAGCGCTGCAGCCGACGGAGGAGGAGCAGCAGCCGGTGCGGCGCGCCGAAGAGGCTGTGCCGTCGGTGCCGAAGCCCACGAACAACGGCACCAAGGCCGGCAAGGACACCGCGAACAGCTCCGCGGACGCCAACAAGAACGACAAGACGAACGGGTCCGCGGACAAGGCCACGGCGGAGGCCGACAAGCGCGAGCCGGAAGCGGCGAAGACGCGGTAATCAGGCCGGCCCTGCACGAGCCTGAGGCAGCGAAGACGCGGCAAACACGCTAGGCAGGCGCGAGTTCGCGCGCGTGCCGAGCAGCTCTGTCAGGGCCGAGCGACGCGGCCGGGCGCTCTCCGCCGGGGATCACCAGCTCGCTCAAGGCCGAAGCGTCCACCCGCGTACCCTCCGGCGGGGATCACCAGCTCGATCCGGCTCGAGACGCCCGTCCGCCACTCTCCGGCGGGGCCGGCTACCCCGTCCACTCAGTCGCCGCGCGGCACGGCCGCGTGCCCGGTGACCTCAGTCGTGAATCCGTCGGAACGGCCGCTCGGCCTCCAGCTCGTACGCCAGCTCCAGCAACGTCCGCTCGTCCCCGTGCGTCGCGGTGAAGTGCACGCCGATCGGCATCCCCTCCGCCGTCTGCCCGAGCGGCAGTGACATCGCCGGGCCACCCGCCACGTTGTTCAACGGCGTGAACGCCACGTACTTGATCAACCGGTCGAGCAGCTCGTCGAACGGCAGCGTCGGGCTGAGGTACCCCAGCTTGGGTGTGCTGTGCGCGAGCACCGGCGAGACGATCACGTGGTAGCGCTCGAACATCCGCGCGTACTCGTTCTTGATCTTGCTCAGCCGGTACAGCGCGCTCGGGAACCGGTGCATCGCGCGCTGGTAGCGGCGCCGCAAGCCGCGCGTGAACCCGTCCAGTTTGCTGCTGTCGAACGCCCGGTCGAAGGTCTTGCCGAAAGCGCTGATGGTGAAGGCCAGGAACCCCCAGTAGGTGATGAAGTCGTCGACGAACTGCTCGCCGAGCGGCAGGTCGACCGGCTCCACGGTGTGCCCCAGCTTCTCCAGCAAGGCCACGGTGTCCTGCACCGCGTCCGAGGTCGGACCGTCGACCTCCACGTCGGTGATCGAGCGCGTGACCAGCCCGATGTGCAGCCGTCGGTCCGCCGGCCCACTGACCATGCCCAGCGCCGGGTAGCGCGGGTTGCGCCAGTACTGCTCAGCGGCCGCCCAGAACGCCGCGGTGTCCCGCACCGTCCTGGTCAGCACACCCTCCGACACCAGATTCACCGGCATGGTGCGCGCCTGCTCGCCGTCGACGTGCCTGCCCCGGGTCGGCTTGAGCCCGACGAGACCGTTGACCGCCGCCGGGATGCGGATCGACCCGCCGCCGTCGTTGGCGTGTGCGATGGGCACGGCGCCCGACGCCACCAGCGCGGCCGACCCACCCGAAGAGGCACCCACCGAGTACTCGGTGTTCCACGGGTTCCTGGTGGGCTCACGCCGCGCGAACTCGGTGCTGGCGTTCAACCCGAACTCCGGCAGCGTGCTCTTGCCGAGCACGGTGAATCCGGCGCTGAGCAGCTGCTTGGCCACCCGGCCGTGCCGCCGAGCCTTCCGCGGGACATAGGCGTCCGTGCCGTTGCCGGTGGGCATGTCCGCCACGTCGGTGTTGTCCTTGACGAAGAACGGCACGCCGGACAGCAGCCCGGGCGCCGGTGTGGCCGCGGACTCGACGGCCCGCTCGAACGCGGCGAACTCCACCGCGTTCAGCTTCGGATTGACCTTCTCCACCCGCGCGACGGCCGCCTGAGCCACCTCGACCGGGTCGAGTTCGCGGCGGCGGATCAGCTCGGCCAGTTCGACGGCGTCGTGCTCGCCAAGAGCATCATCGGTGAACGCGTGCACCCTGTTCTCGGTCATCGGCGAGCTCCTTATACGTCTGTATGAATCCGCCTCAGAGTAACCGATCCGCACACTGGGAATCCGTCCCATGACGATCGGCGGCAAAAGGTGCCCTTGTGCCCTATTCGGACGCAGGACTCCCGCCGTAATTTGGGCCGTTCGGACGCCGTCGCGCGAGTCGGCGTACGCGAGTTGGACATGAGGAGCTTTGCCGATGGCGCGCAGATCCCCTGCACCACGCCCGCCTGCGCCGGAATCCGGCACGAAGAACACCACGGACGAAGACTGCCCGGAGGCCGCGGCCAGGGAAGAAGGACTGCACCAGCTGCTCCAGGGCCTGCGGGCGGTCCGCGACGGCGATTTCTCCACCCGGCTGCCCCGGGTGGACGACCCGTTGATGGACGAGATGGGCACCGTGTTCAACGGGATGGTGGACCAGCTGACCCGGTTCACCTCCGAGGTCACCCGGGTGGCCAGGGAGGTCGGGTCGGAAGGCAAGCTCGGCGGCCAGGCCGAGGTGCCCGGCGTCGTCGGCGCCTGGAAGGACCTGACCGATTCGGTCAACGCGATGGCGGGCAATCTGACCGATCAGGTGCGCGACATCGGCCGGGTCGCCACGGCGGTGGCCAAGGGTGACCTGACGCAGAAGATCACCGTGGACGTCAAGGGCGAGGTCCTCGAGCTCAAGGACACCGTCAACACGATGGTCGACCAGCTCTCCTCGTTCGGTGCCGAGGTCACCAGGGTGGCCCGCGAGGTCGGCATCGAAGGACGACTGGGTGGTCAGGCCACCGTGCCAGGGGTCGCCGGTACCTGGCGGGATCTGACCACGTCGGTGAACTTCATGGCGGGCAACCTCACCGACCAGGTCCGGTCGATCGCCGAGGTCACCACCGCGGTGGCCAAGGGTGACCTGACACAGAAGATCACCGTGGACGCGCGCGGGGAGATCCTCGAGTTGAAGGAAACCATCAACACCATGGTCGACCAGCTCTCCTCGTTCGGTGCCGAGGTCACCCGCGTCGCCCGCGAAGTCGGCACCGAAGGCACGCTCGGCGGCCAAGCCCAGGTGCCCGGAGTGGCAGGTACGTGGCGGGATCTGACCACGTCGGTGAACTTCATGGCGGGCAACCTCACCGACCAGGTGCGGTCGATCGCCGAAGTGGCGACCGCGGTCGCCAAGGGTGACCTGACACAGAAGATCACCGTGGACGCGCGCGGCGAGATCGCCGAATTGAAGGAAACCATCAACACCATGGTCGACCAGCTCTCCTCGTTCGCCGACGAGGTCACCCGCGTCGCCCGCGAAGTCGGCACCGAAGGCAGGCTGGGCGGTCAGGCCGACGTCAAGGGCGTCTCCGGCACCTGGAAGGACCTGACCGAGTCGGTCAACGTCATGGCGACGAACCTGACCGACCAGGTCCGGTCGATCGCCGAGGTCACCACCGCGGTGGCCAGGGGTGATCTCACCCAGAAGATCCGGGTCGACGCGCGCGGCGAGATCGCCGAATTGAAGGAAACCATCAACACGATGGTCGACCAGTTGTCCGCCTTCGCCGACGAGGTCACCCGCGTCGCTCGCGAAGTCGGCACCCAGGGCAACCTGGGCGGACAGGCCATCGTGCGCGGTGTCTCCGGCACCTGGAAGGACCTCACCGACAACGTCAACGTCATGGCGTCCAATCTGACGTCGCAGGTCCGCTCGATCGCGCAGGTGGCGTCGGCGGTGGCGCGCGGCGATTTGTCGCAGAAGATCACCGTCGAGGCCAAGGGTGAGGTCGCCGCGCTGGCGCAGACGATCAACACGATGGTCGACACCATCTCGGCGTTCGCCGACGAGGTGACCCGGGTGGCTCGGGAAGTCGGCACCGAGGGCATCCTCGGCGGCCAGGCCAGGGTGCCGAACGTGGCGGGGACCTGGAAGGACCTGTCGGACAACGTCAACTCGATGGCGTCGTCGCTGACCAGCCAGGTCCGCAACATCGCGCAAGTGACCACCGCGGTGGCGCAGGGCGATCTGTCCAAGAAGATCGACGTCGACGCACGCGGCGAGATCCTCGAGTTGAAGAACACCATCAACACCATGGTCGACCAGCTCTCCTCGTTCGCCGCGGAAGTCACCCGCGTCGCCCGGGAAGTCGGCACCGAAGGCATCCTCGGCGGCCAGGCGCAGGTCGAAGGCGTCTCGGGCACGTGGAAACGGCTGACCGAGAACGTCAACGAGCTGGCCGGGAACCTGACCCGGCAAGTGCGCGCCATCGCCGAGGTGGCCAGCGCGGTCGCCAGGGGCGACCTGACCCGGTCGATCGACGTCGAGGCACAGGGCGAGGTCGCCGATCTGAAGAACTACATCAACGCGATGGTCCGCTCGCTGCGCGAGACGACCAAGGCGAACGAACAACAGGCCTGGTTGAACACCAACCTGGCACGCATCTCCCGGCTGATGCAGGGCCACCGCGACCTGCGCAGCGTCGGCGAGCTGATCATGGACGAGCTGGCTCCGCTGGTCGGTGCTCAACACGGCACGTTCTTCCTGGCGGAGAACACCGAGCGGCGCAGGCAGCTGCGGCTCATCGCCAGCTACGGCAGGGCCTACGACGACCACAGCCCGCGGCAGATCGAACTCGGGCAGACGCTGGTCGGCCAAGTGGCGCAGAGCAACCGGCCGGTGATCATCGACGAGACACCACCGGACTTCCTGACCATCTCGACCAGTCTCGGCCGGGCCGCACCGGTGAACATCGTCGTGCTGCCGATCAAGTTCGAGGATCAGCTCATCGGCGTTCTCGAGCTGGCCTCGTTCAACCGGTTCACCGAGGTGCACATCGAATTCTTGCAGCAGTTGAGCGAGTCCATCGGCGTCATCGTGAACACGATCATCGCCAATGCCCGCACCGACGCGCTGCTCGAGGAGTCCCAGCGGCTGGCGGCCGAGCTGCGGGCGCGCTCGGAGGAGCTGCAGAAGCAGCAGGCCGAGCTGCGCCGGTCCAACGCCGAACTCGAGGAAAAAGCCGCCCTGCTGGCCAGGCAGAACCGCGACATCGAGATGAAGAACATCGAGATCGAGCAGGCCAGGCAGGAGCTGGAGGAGCGGGCCCGCCAGCTGGCGCTGGCCTCGAAGTACAAGTCGGAGTTCCTGGCGAACATGTCGCACGAAGTCCGTACGCCGTTGACGTCGCTGCTCATCCTCGCCGGGGTGCTGGCGAAGAACCCGACCAAGAACCTCACCGCCAAGCAGGTCGAGTTCGCCAACGTCATTCACTCCGCGGGCAGCGACCTGCTGCAGTTGATCAACGACATCCTCGACCTGTCCAAGGTCGAGGCGGGCAAGATGTACATCCACCCGGAGCCGTTCTCGCTCGAGCAGCTGCTCAGCTACGTGCGCACCACGTTCGCCCCGCAGACCGCGCAGAAGGGACTGGCGTTCGACATCGTCGCCGACGACGACGTCCCCGAGCAGCTGGTCACCGACGAGCAGCGGCTGCGTCAAGTGCTGCGCAACCTGCTGTCCAACGCGGTGAAGTTCACCGAGCACGGACGCGTGACGCTGCGGGTGAGCATGGCCGAGCCGGACTCGCTGGCCGAGACACCTGGTCCGGTGGTCGCGTTCTCGGTCGCCGACACCGGGATCGGCATCGCCGAGGCGAACCTGGAGGCCGTCTTCGGCGCCTTCCAGCAGGCCGACGGCACCACCAGCCGCCGCTACGGCGGCACCGGGCTCGGCCTGTCCATCAGCCGGGAAGTGGCGTATCTGCTCGGCGGCGAGATCCGCGCGGAGAGCAAGCTCGGCGCCGGGTCGACGTTCACGTTGTTGCTGCCGGTCACCACCGGCGCCACACCGGACGACGAGGGTCAGCAGCTCGAAGCCGGCACCACCGGGGAGCAGAACGAGTCGGACGTCCGGCGCGTGCTGATCGTCGAGCCGAGCGAGGACGATCAGCCCGGTCCGCTGACGTCGTTGGCGCGGGCGGTGGTCAACGAACTGGGCGGCAACCAGGCCCCGAGGTTGACCTCGGTGACCGATGCGGATGCCGCGATCAATGCCCTGATCGACCACGGCTACCGGTGCGCCGTGCTGGAGATCAGCCCGGACACCCAGATGCTGGACGTCGTCAAGGCACTGACGGAGAACCCGATGCTGCGGTCGCTGCCGATCCTTGCGGTGGTCAGCGGGAAGCTCACCGTGGCGCAGGACCGGATGTTGCGCAGCTATGCCCGCATCCAGCCGATGGAGCTGTTGTCCTCGCGCGAAGAACTACGCAGCCGGATGCTGCTGTACTTCTCCGCGGACGACACCAGGGATCTGCTCCCGCTCATGCTGGCGCAGCAGCGCGACGAGGCGCCGAGCGCGGACGAGGCTGACGACGAGCCGAACTACGACCTGCTCAAAGGTCGCAAGATCCTGCTGGTCGACGACGACTTCCGCAATGTGCTGGCCATCGCGGGGATGCTCGAGTTCTACGGCATGACGGTGGTGCACGCCTCCAACGGTCGCCGGGGTGTCGAGCAGCTGCTGGCCAATGACGACGTCGACGTCGTGCTGATGGACGTGATGATGCCGGAGATGGACGGCTACGCGACGACCACCGCGATCCGGCACATGCCGCGCTACGCCGACCTGCCGATCATCGCGGTGACCGCCAAGGCGATGGAGGGCGACCGGGAGAAGTCGTTGGCCTCCGGTGCGTCGGACTACGTCACCAAGCCGGTGGACGCCGACGAGCTGCTGTCGTGCATCCACCGCTGGATCACGCGGCGCGACGCGGCGGGCAAGGACAAGTCCGGCCGCGACCTCGCCACCACTCCGCCCGCGGAGTGACCGGGCAGCGGGTCGGCGAGCTCATCGACGCCGAGCTCGCGAGCCCAGCATGCGGATGGTGTCGACGACTTCCTGGTTCGGGGCGCCCTTGGCCAGGTAGGCGGCCGCGCCGTGCGATCGCATCCCGGCCATCGACTCGCGATCACCGAACGCCGAGAACGCCAGCAACTCGGTGTCCGGGGACTTCTGCCGCAGTTCGTCGGCGACCCGTTGGCCGCCGCCACCGGGAAGCCTGATGTCCAGCACGGTCACGTCCGGCGCGAACTCCTCGGCCAGGGTGATCGCATCCTGCGCGGAGCTCGCGACACCGACGCAGTCGATGTCCGGTTCGAGCTCCAACAGGGCACGCAGCGCCTCCCGGATCGCCGGTTCGTCGTCGACGACCAGCACCCGAATCGGCTCCTGCGGGTCGGTCATGGCGACGTGTCCACCAATGTCAGTGGTAACCAGAATCGCACCGTGGTGCCGGTTGCGGAAGTCTCGCTCTCCCACCAGCCGCCGCCGGACAACGCCCACTCCCGCATCTCCCGTGTGCTCAGGCCCGCGCCCTCGGGCTGACCGTCGTACGGCCCGTTGTCGATGACCTCGGTGAGCAGGCCGTCGTCCTCCGGCCGGACCGCGATCCGCAGTTGCGTGGCGCTGCCCCGCCTGCGCACGTCCTCCACCGCGATCTGGGTCAGCCGGAACAGCGTGAGCACCACTCGTGACTCGGGTTCTTCCGGGACCCGGTAGTCGAGCTGACCGTCGACGTGCCAGTCGTCGGTGGCGTTCTCCAAGTAGGTGCGCAGGATCGCCTCGAGCTTCTTGTGCTCCAACGCGCGCGGGCGCAGGTACGTCAGCAGGCCGCGCAGGGTGGCCATGGCCGACGAGACCGCATCGGTCACTTCCGTCATCTGCTCGCGTTCGGCCTCGCCCAGCCGTGCGGCGAGCAGCTGCATGCGCAACCCGACGGCGACCAAGGCCTGCATGGGGTCGTCGTGGATCCGCTCGGCAAGCCACTGCCGCTCGAGCTCGTGGGCATGCAGCAAATGGTCGATCAGCCCGCCCGGATCGGGGACGGGCCGTCTGCCGTCGCCCGACTCAGGACGCACGCTGTCCACCTGCCGATTGTGCCAGCACCGCCATCGCTGCGTTGTGGCCGCCGATACCGCTGACTCCGCCACCCCGCGTCGAACCGGCACCACAGAGCAGCACCCGAGGGTATTTCGTGGCCACACCCCAGCTGCCCGGTTCGTGCTCACCGTGCGCATAGGGCCACTGCAGGTCGCCGTGGAAGATGTGCCCGCCCGGCATGCCCAGCTCCGCGTGCAGATCCAGCGGCGTCTTCGCCTCCAGGCACGGCCTGCCCGCGGCATCGGTGTGCAGACAACCCTCGATCGGCTCGCCGAGTACCGAGTCCAGTGACCGCAGGGTCGCGCGCAGCGCCTCGGCCTTGGCGGCCTCGTGGTCGGCGGCGAACAGACGAGCGGGCATGTGCAGGCCGAACAACGTCAGGGTCTGCATCCCGGCCCGCCGTTCTTCGGGGCCGAGGATCGAGTCGTCGGTGAGCGAGTGGCAATAGATCTCGCACGGCGGCAACTCGGGTATGCGGCCCTGCGCGGTGGCTTCGAACGCCGCCTGCAGCTGCGCCATGTCCTCGTTGACGTGCAAAGTGCCGCTGAAGGCGTCGCGCGGGTCGACCTCGGGATCGGCCAGCTTCGGCAGCCGCCGCAACACCATGTTGACCTTGAGCTGTGCGCCTTCCGGTGGCGCCGAGGCCTCCCCGATCAGGTCGTCGAACACGCTGGGGGCCACGTTCGCCAGGACCCAGCCGGCGTGCGCGACGTGTTCGGCGTCGTCGTGGCAGTAGCGGACCTCGCCGTCGGGGTCGATCGCGACGACTTCCGCCTCGGTCCGGATCTGCGCGCCCGCCGACCGCGCTGCCTCGACCAGGGCGCCGGTGACCGCTCCCATCCCACCGACGGGGACGTCCCAGTCGCCGGTTCCCCCGCCGATCACGTGGTAGAGCCAGCACCGGTTCTGCACCAGTCCGGTGTCGTTGAGGTCGGCGAACGTGCCGATCAGGCCGTCGGTGGCCAGCACGCCGCGAACCGTGTCGTCACTGAAGCGTTCCTGCAGCGTGTGGCCGAGGGGCTGCTCGAACACGACCCGCCAGGCTTCGTCGTCCCCGACGGCTTCGCGCAGCTGCTCGCGGCTCGGCAACGGTTCGGTGAGGGTGGGGAACACCCGCTGCGCGACGCGTCCGGTCAGCTCGGCCAGCTCCTGCCACGCCGCGAAGTCGCGGGGCGAGCCGGTCACCCGCTGGAACGACGCGGCCGTCCGCTCGGCATCCTCGTTGTCGACCAACAGACCGGTGGCGGTGTCGCCACGCCGCACCGGGGTGTAGGAGGAGATCCGCCTGCGGCGCAGTCGCACGGTCAGTCCCAGGTCGTCGATGATCTGTTCGGGCAGCAGGCTCACCAGGTAGGAGTACCGCGAAAGCCGGACGTCGACACCGTCGAAGGCTGGGTAGCTCACCGCTGCCCCACCCGGCGAGGTGCCGCGCTCGAGAACCAGGACCCGCTGTCCGGCCCGTGCCAGATACGCAGCGGCGACGAGTCCGTTGTGCCCGCCGCCGACGATCACCACGTCGTGTGAAGTCACTCCGCGAACCTACCTTCCGGATCGGCCGCGGTGGACCACCGATTCGTTCGGTCAGGTCCGCGATCGCGCCCGTTCGGTCCGTTTTCGGACTTCTCGCAGCATGACGCGGTGCAACTGGTGACTCAACACCGGCGACAGCCGCTCGAGCCACCAGCCGAGGCGGCCGTAGAACGGGGTGATGACGAAGCGCCTGCCGCGCCGTACCCCGTCGAGCAGGCGGCGGACCGCTTCGTCGGTCGGCATGGGTTTGACCGGTACGACCTTCCTGGGGTCGGGCACGCTCATGCTGCCGTGCAGCTTCGCGGTGTCGAACATGCCGGACTCCACCCACGCCGGGCAGAACACCGTGGTGCGGATGCCGTTCGCCTCCGCTTCCAGCGCCAGCGCCTTGTGCAGGCCGACGACCGCGTGCTTGGTGGCGGTGTAGTGCACCTGGAGGGGTACCGGGACCAGGCCGGCCGCCGACGCCGTGCTGATGATGTGACCGAAGCCCTGCTTGAGCATCTGTCGATACGCGATCCCTACGCCGTTGAACACGCCGCGCAGGTTGACGTTCACCGTCAGGTCGGCTTCGTCCAGGGTCACCGCCTCGACCTCGCCGAAAATGCCGACACCGGCGTTGTTGACCATGTAGTCCAGGCGGCCGAACTCGGCGACCACTTCGTCCACGGCGTCCTGCACGTCGGCGCGCTCGGCCACGTCGACCCGCATGGCGCGGGCGGCTCCCCCGGCGCGCTTGATCTCGTCCACCACGGCGTGCAGCGGCTCTTCGGAGACGTCGGTGGCCAACACGAACGCGCCCTGGGCGGCCAGCTGCCTGGCGATCTCAGCTCCGATGCCGCTGGCCGCGCCGGTGACGACGGCTGTGGCTCCGGCAAACGTCCGGCTCATGCCGACCTCCCGGTGAATCGTGCGCTGAGCGCCTGCACCACCCGGGCAAGCCCGGTCGGGCGGCGCGGAGTGTCGGGCTGGATTCGCAATGAGTTGATCGTCATGGCCAGCATCTCGTAGTGCCCCACCAGCATCGGTAATTCGATCAAGTGCCGTTCACTGAGCTCGCCGCGCAACGCCTGCCAGGTTTCGTCCGACAGGGTGCGGGTGTTCAGCAACTCCTCGGCCGCGGTCAACAGGAGTCGCTGCCTGGGCGTCCACCCCGCGGCCGCCGGTCCCTCGAGCACCGCCGCGAGCTCCTTGTCGGTCAACCCGGCTTGGCGCGCGAGCTGGGCGTGATGGTGCCACTCGTACTCGCACTCACACAGGTGCGCGACACGCAGGATGACCAGCTCGGTGTCCCGGCGCGGCAGCGTGCCGCCGGGCATGAGCGTGCCCGCGAACAGCAACCACGGGCGGAACATGCGCCGGTGGCGGGCCAACGTGGTGAACAAGTTCGGCGGACCGGTGCCCGCCGCGGCACCCAGCGCGCCGGTGATCGCCGTGTTCACCAGCCCCATCTCGCGGCGGGTGGCCGGAGGAATCCGTGGACTGACCATTACCGGACGGTAACATAGAAGAACACTTTTGTTCGTAGAAGTTGCCTGGATGTTCTTGTGGCGTGAGACAACAGGACGCCGGCCGGGATCGCGCCGGGCGTGAGACAACAGGACGCCGGCCGGGATCGCGCCGGGTCCGCGACGCGCGATGAGCCGTCAGCCGGGATTGCGCCGTGGTTTGATCACCGCGTTGGGCAGCGCGGGTGCGGGCAACCGATGCGGCGTACCGACATAGCCGTCGACCTCACCGAACCGATCGGCCCCTGCCTCCCAGGCGGCACGGAACTCGACGATCTCGTCGTGGCTGCGGCCGACGAAGTTCCACCACATGACGATCTCCTCGCCGAACGGCGGCCCGCCCAGCAGCAGGATGCGCGCCGGCTCGCCCGCCCCCGCGCGCAACTCGACGGTGGTGTGTCCGGGTGCGAGGTAGGCGAGCTCGGCCGGGTTCACCGGGACGCCTGTCACGGCCAGCTCTCCTTGATCGAGCAGGATCCCGTGCTCGAAGGTTTCGTCGAGCGACAGCTCGACGCCGGCTCCGGGATCGAGGACCAGCTCCGCGCCGAGCAGCGGGGTGTAAGTGCGCACCGGGGACGCCGTGCCCGCCAGCGAGCCGAGGAAGACCTTCGCCACCGCGCCGCCCAAGCGCACCGGTTCGGGCCGGTAGAACTGCAGGTCACGGGGCGCGTCACGAGCCTCGTCCGGCAGCGCCACCCAGAGCTGGACACCGTGCAACGTCTCGGTCTTGTCGGTGGAGACCTCGGAGTGGGCGATGCCGCGCCCGCCGGTCATCAGGTTCAGCTCGCCGGGCCGGACGAACAAGTGGTGGCCGCCGCTGTCGCGGTGCTCGATCTCGCCGTCGAACAGCCAGCTCACCGTCTGCAGCCCCGTGTGCGGGTGCGGTGGGACGACCATCGGTGTGGTGTCCGGACCGTAGTGGTCGGCGAAGCACCAGGCACCGATCAGCGTTCGTGCCCGCTGCGGAAGTGTGCGCCGAACGAGCAGCGCGCGCGGACCACCGAGCGGCACCTCGCGCGCGGTGAGGATCTGTACGCCGCTCGGCTGGTCACCGTCCGTGCAGGTGACTTCCCGCGGACTGGTCTCGGTGTTGCTCATCGCATCCTCATCGTAGGCTCGGGGCCATGGATTCCTCGGCCACGAAGGTCACCGACAACCCGGAAGAACATCGTTTCGAGCTGACCGTCGACGGCCGGCTCGCCGGGCACGTCGAGTACCGGCTGCTCTCCGACACCATCGTTTTCACCCACACCGAGGTCGACCCGGCCTTCAACGGCAGGGGTCTTGGCAGTGTGTTGGCGCGCGCGGTGCTGGATTCCGCCCGCGAGCGGGAGCTGGCCGTGGTGGCCCAGTGCCCGTTCATCCGCCGGTGGATCGAGAAGCATCCGGACTACGCGGACCTGGTGTCCGACTCGGCATCGGAGGAGGCTTCCGGGGCCTGATTCCGCCGCGCGACCGCCGGGTGCACCGGAGCCTCCGGCACGTGCGCGGGCCGCAGCGCGTCCATCTCCTTGCGCAGGACGGGCACGACTTCCTCGCCGAGGATGTCGAGCTGTTCCAGCACGGTCTTCAACGGCAGGCCCGCGTGGTCGGCCAGGAACAGCAGCCGCTGGTAGTCGCCGAAATGCTCGCGGAAGGTCATCGTCTTGTCGATGATCTGCTGCGGGCTGCCGACGGCCAGCGGCGTGGTTTCCATGAACTCCTCGAGCGAGGGGCCGCCGCCGTAGACCGGGGCGTGGTCGAAGTACGGCCGGAACTCGCGGATCGCGTCCTGCGAGTTCGGGCGCATGAACACCTGGTGGCCGAGGCCGACGATGGCCTGGTCGGCGGCGCCGTGCCCGTGGTGCTCGTAGCGCTGCCGATACAGCTCGATGAGCCGCTGGAAGTGGTAGGTCGGCCAGAAGATGTGGTTGGCGAAGAATCCGTCGCCGTAGAACGCGGCGACCTCGGCGATCTCCGGACTGCGGATCGATCCGTGCCAGACGAACGGCGGCACCCCGTCGAGCGGTCGCGGCGTGGAGGTGAAGCCGTGCAGCGGGGTGCGGAACTTGCCTTCCCAGTCCACGACGTCCTCCCGCCACAGCCGGTGCAGCAGGCCGTAGTTCTCGATCGCCAGCGGGATGCCCTGCCGGATGTCCTTGCCGAACCACGGGTACACCGGCGCGGTGTTGCCGCGGCCCATCATCAGGTCGACCCGGCCGTCGGCCAAGTGCTGCAGCATCGCATAGTCCTCGGCGATCTTCACCGGGTCGTTGGTGGTGATCAACGTGGTCGCCGTGGACAGGATCAGCCGCTCGGTGCGGGCCGCGATGTAGCCGAGCATCGTGGTGGGTGACGACGGCACGAACGGCGGGTTGTGGTGCTCTCCGGTCGCGAAGACGTCCAGGCCGACTTCCTCGGCCTTGAGCGCGATGGTGACCATCGCCTTGATCCGTTCCGCCTCGGTGGGTGTCCGGCCGGTGGTCGGATCCGGGGTCACGTCGCCGACGCTGAAGATGCCGAACTGCATCGCGCCTCCTGAGTTTCATGCATTTGCATTGATACAACCGGCGCACCTGACACGATATTCCGCCTGCCGACGTCAGCCGGCACCTCGGCGTGCTGCTGGACGTAGCGACAGAAGGGCGACCCGGCGGGCGGGATCGCCACGACGTCGGCCAACAGCATCGAGGCGTACGGGGCTTGATGCCAAAGATGTGCCGGCAAGGAGACGACACCGCCGATGTCGTGCGCGATGATGTGCGGCCGCTGAAGTTCCCAGCATTCGAGCAGCGCCGCCAGTGCCTCGGCTTGCACCCCGAAATCGACCGGATGATTGGCGTTGGACGAGCGGCCAGAGCCCGGCATGCCCCACAGGTAGACCGTGAAATCGGCCGCCGGCGCATCCGCGAACGCTCCCGCAGCCACGACGACCACGGTGTGCCGTGACAGAACACCACCGCGGGACCGTCACCCCACCGCCCCCACGCGATGCGCCGACCTTGCCACGGGAAGCTTCGATCAACCGTCATCGGCGCATGCCAGGGGCGTCAAGCTGCGCGTTGCGCCTTCTTTTCCGCGCGGCGGACGGCCTTGCGGAGGTCGTCGACGCTCATCTTCGACCGCCCCTTGATGTCGAGCTCCTTGGCGAGCTCGAGCAGATCCGACTTCGACATGTCGTCCAGGTCGGCGGGCTGTTGCTTGCCGCCGGACTTCTTGCCGGACTTGCCCTTCGCCTGCTCCACGCTGCGCTGCAACACGTCCATCAGGCTGGAGACCTCGGTCGGCTCCGCGGGTTCCGGCGCGGGCTCCGGCTTGCGGCCCGCCTTCTTGTCCTTGACGAGTTTCTCCACCCGCTCGGTGTAGGTGTCGTGGTAGTCCTGCGGCCGCCACGGCGCCTCCATGGCCTCGATCAGTGACACGGCCATGTCCAGCTGCTTGCCCTTGCCGGGCTTCTTCTTGGTGTCGACGTCCAGCACATCGGCCGGGTCGCGGATCTCGTCGGCGAAGTACAGCGTGTCGAGGGCGAGCACGCCACGATCGGAGCGCACCGCGGTGAGGTACTGCTTGTTCCGCATGACGAATTGCGCGATGCCGACGCGGTTGGTTTTGGCCATCGCGGCGACGAGCAGCTGGTACGGGTTCGTGCTCGATGCGTCCGCCGGGCCGAGCCAGTACGTGGCGCGGAAATGAATCGGGTCGATCTCGTCGAGGTCGACGAACGAGTCGATCTCGATGGACTTGGATCGTCCTGGTGCGATGTCGGTCAGCTCGTCCGGCTCGACGATCACATACTCGCCGTCACCGGCTTCGTAGCCCTTGACGATGTCGCTGTATTCGACTTCTTTACCGGTGCGCTCGTTCACCCGCTTGTAGCGGATGCGGTCGTTGGTGTCGCGTTCGAGCTGGTTGAAGTGCACGGTGTGGTCCTCGACGGCGCTGTAGAGCGCCACCGGGATACTCACCAAGCCGAAATTGATCGATCCGCGCCATACCGGCCGAGCCATGCGAGCACCTCCTGCCGTGGGATTACCCCGGGCAGGCGGGTGTCACGCATACGGCAACGCCGCCGACCCGGTGCGGATCGGCGGCGTTGTCGGTAAGCGAGCGTCAGACCGCGCGCACGTTGCTGGCCTGCGGGCCCTTCTGGCCCTGCGCCAGCTCGAACTCGACGCGCTGGTTCTCCTCGAGGCTGCGGTAGCCGTGGCCCTCGATGGCCGAGTAGTGCACGAAGACGTCACTGCCGTCCTCGAGCGCGATGAAGCCGAAACCCTTTTCGGCGTTGAACCATTTGACGGTTCCGTGGGTCATGCGTAATCCCCTTCAGGGTCGATTTCGGAGCCGCACCGTGCGCCTCCGTTGGCCGGATAGGTGAGACGGAGCGACTTCCTCGGCCTTCCCTGCAAAGAGAACTACCCGCCCACTGGATGGGGCGGCCGTGCGAAAAAGCAAACGCGTCAAAACTTCGACCACCACCCAGTGTACAGATCAACTGACGGCCATCCGAGTGCCCCTGGTCACATGCGCGCGGAAAAGAGCCGACCCAGCCGCGGTGACCTGCCCCAGGCCGTTAGTCGGACGGTGATTTCCGCCAGAACAGGTCCGTCATTCGCTCGATGGTCTTCTGCATCTCTTGCAACGCCTCGGGGATCCGGGCGCGAGTGAAGCGGCTGCGCGGGCCGTTGACGGTCAAGATCGCCACGAGGGTTCCGGCCGCATCCCGGATGGGCCGGGACAGCGACAGCAACTCCGGCTCCAGTTCGTTGTCGATGATGGCGAAGCCCTGTTCCCGGACCTGTTCCAACTCCCTGATCAGGGCTTCCCGGTCGGTGATGGTCTGCGGCGTGTACGCCTCGAGCTTCTCCGGCAGCGTGCGGCGGAGCTCCTCGGCCGATTTCTCGGCGAGCAGGACCTTCCCGGTGGAGCTGGCGTGCAGCGGGTAGCGCTGTCCCACCATGTTGCGTCCGGTCACACCGAGTACATGCGACCCAGCAGCTTCGGCGATCAGGTCCAGCTCGTCCTCACCACTGGGCACCGACAGCGTCACCGACTCGTTGAACCGGTCCGCCAGCTCCTGCAGCAACGGCTGCGCGTGCCCCACCAGGCCGACGTACGGATCGGCCCGACGCCCAAGCCTGGCCAGCTCCCAGCCGAGCACGTAGTGGGTGTTGATCCGGTCGACCAGGCCGTCCTGCTCGAGGCTGTACAGCAGCCGGAACGCGGTAGGCCGGCTCAGCCCGGCGGCCTTGGCCAACGTGGTGACGGTGGCACCGGTCCTCGGCTGCGCAGCCAGTTCTCGGAGCAGGCGCACCGCCTTGACCACCGACTTGTTGATCAAGTCGGGCTGCTCGGAGCTCTCGCCCATCGCCACTCCCCCGCACGGTCAGCAGATCACCTGGCGCGTTCACTGTAACGCCGCGGTGTTCAGTAATCGAACGTGGGGAGAGCGTGGACGCGGCTTCGCGACGCGAAACCGCGAGGTCGGCGACGACGCCCCGACGGCCGCACAGCGACCGCCGGGGCCCATCGGCTAGACCGCCTCCGGCGCAGGCGATCCGTGCGGGGCCGACGTCTCGCTCAGATTGCGGCCCATGGTCTCGGGCGCCAGCACCTGGGAGACCAGCGCACCGACGACGCACACACCAGCAGCCATCAGCATCGTGGTCGCCCCACCGAGGTTGTGCATGGACCACGGCAGCAGGAAGGTGCCGATACCGGCGCCTATCCGGCTGACCGCGGTCGCGAACCCGGTGCCGAGGCCGCGGATCTCGGTCGGGAAGACCTCACCGGGATAGACGCCGGTCAGCGCCGTGTACATCGCATTGGCGAACGCGAAAACGAGAAAGCAAAGCAGAACCACCGACGACGGCGCGTCCGGCCACAGCCCGATGACGACCAGCACCGCGCCGGCAACCCACTGCTGCGGAATCGTCAGCTTGCGGCGACCGATCCGATCGATCAACAGCAACGACACGATGACACCGGCTAACGCAAGCCCGTTGACGCTGATGGCGCCCACCAATCCGTCTCCGAGGCCGTAATCGGACAACACGCTGGCAGCGAAGGTCGCGATCGCGAAGTACGGCGTCACCGCGCAGAACCAGAACACCGAGGTGAAGGTGGTGGCTCGCCAGTACTCGCGAGAGAACATCATCCGGAACGTGCCCGGACGTGCCGGGAGGTTGCCCGGGTCAAGCGCATCCTCCGGCTCTTGCAGGTACGCGTGCGCGATCCGGCGCGCCTCCTCCGTCCGTCCCTTGCTCATCAACCAGCGTGGCGACTCCGGAAGGCCGAAGCGGGCCACGAACAGGATCACCGCCGGGATGGTGCTGGTAGCGAGCGTGATCCGCCAGTCGACGTCGGCCGTGACCAGGACATAGGCCACGGCTGACGCCAACATGAAGCCCAGATACCAGAACACCTCGCAGAGCGACATCAACCGACCACGCAGTCGCGCGGGCGCGAATTCCGCGAGCAACGGCCAGCCGACCGAGTATTCGGCGCCGATCGCGATCCCCATCAACAAACGCACGGCGAACAACTGCCACGCCGTGTCGACGAAGGCCTGCAGCACCGAGCCGACGATGAACAGCCCGAGGTCCATCATGAACAGCGGCCTGCGCCCCAGCTTGTCGGTCAGCCATCCGCCGAGTGGCCCACCGACGAAAATGCCGATCAGTGCTGCGGCGCCGGTCAGGCCCTGCATGAACAGCGACATGCTCAGCTCGCTGTTCACCGCGGCAATGACGTTGCCGATGATGCCCAGGATGTAGCCGTCGATGAACATACCCCCCACGGTGACGGCGGTGATCTTGACCAGAAAGCGCCGTTTACGAGCCGCGTCATCCATGCCCGGCCCGACGAAATCCGGGCTTGGTGTGGTTACCGTCATTTCAGTCCTTCCTGGTGGACGACGCAGCCGCCGGCACACGACGCGATCGGGAAATTCCAGCGACGAAATGCCGATCTCGAGGTAGATCGAAAAATTCGTGCGATTTGTTCATCGTTGAACACCGTTCGAATTGGGCGGCATGCACCAGCACGGCGCAGCCATGAGGTGAAGGAGTTGAGAAACTGGCGGGCGCGGTGACGCTAGGCGCGTACTTCGAACTCGACGGTGCCGAGTCCGTCGAACGAGCCCGACCAGTGGCCCGGCTTGCGCATGGGTACCGCTTCCAGGCAGCTCCCGGCCAGGATCAGCTGACCAGGAGCGAATGCGATGTCGTAGGAGGCGAGCCGATTACACAGCCATGCGGTCGCATTCAGCGGGTTACCGAGGATGGTGCCGGTATTGCCCGCCATGACCTCGCGACCGTTGAACCGCAGCACGCCCCTGGTATTGCCAAGGGAGAGCTCGGTGAGCGATCGAGGGGCGCCGCCGATGATCACCGCGCCGGTCGACCCGTTGTCCGCCAGTGTGTCCGGCAGGTCGATCGCCCAGTTCTCGATCCTTGAGTCGATGATCTCTATCGCCGGCACGACATAGTCGATCGCATTGATCACGTCGACCACCGTGACGTTCGGCCCGGCCAAGTGTCCTTTGAGGACGAAGGCAGGCTCGAGCTCCACGAACGGCTCGATGTAGTGATCGCGGTCGACCGGGGTGCCTTCGTAGCGGAAGGTGCTGGCCAACAGATGGCCGTAATCGGGCTGGTCGAGGCCGAACGCGTCCTGCATGGCCTTGGCGATGTTGCCCAGCTTGTAGCCGACCACCCGATCGCCTTCGGCCACTGCTTTGTCGACGTTGATTCGCTGGACTTCGAAAGCTCGATCGGCGTCCAGCTCGGGCCAGGTTCTCGTGGGCGCCGGCACCGCACGCCGGCTGACCCGCGCAGCGTGCAGGAGCTCGGCGATTTCGTTCAGCTGACCAGCCGGCATCACGCCACCTCAGCCGGAGCCACACACTTCCGATAACCGCGGCCGGGGTGGTCCTCCCGAAGCCGGACCTGCCCGGCCCCGTAGAGCTTCTCGCGCAGTGTGGAGCTCTCGTAGGAGTCCCACACCACTCCTCTACGCCGCAGCTCGGGTACGACGAGTTCGACGAAGTCCGCGATGTCCTGGTACTTCACCGCGTGGCCGATGTTGTAGCCGTCGATGCCGGTCTCATCCATCCAGCTGATCAGCTCATCGGCCACCGTCGCCGGCGAGCCGACGATGGTCGGACCGGTGCCGCCGATGCCGATGAACTCGGCGATGTCTCGCGGCGTCCACTCCTTGTCCGGATCCATCTTGGAGAACAGATCCACCATCGTCTGGCCGGCGTTGGTCTTGACGTGCTTGAACGGCACGTCCGGGTCGAACTGTGCGAAGTCCAGTCCGGTCCATCCGCTGTAGCGGGCCATCGCCCCGGCGAAGCTCACCAATCGCCGGTACGACTCGTACTTGGCCTGCGCGGCCTCGTCCGTCGGCGCGCAGACCACGGTGATCATCTGCAACACCCGGACACTCTTCGGATCGCGGCCGTTCTCGGCGGCCAACGCACGCAGCCCTTCGACCTGCTTCTTCAGCGCGGGCTTCGAGACGGCGTTGGCGAACACCGCCTCGGCATGCGCCGCGGCGAGCGCTCGGCCTTTGCTCGAGCCGCCTGCCTGGAAGATCACCGGCGTGCGTTGCGGCGACGGTTCGCACAAGAAGATGCCGGGAACGGTGAAGTACTTGCCGTGGTGTGCGATCTCATGCACCCGAGCCGGATCGGCGTAGACGCCGTTCTCCCGGTCGCGAATGACCGCACCGTCCTCCCAAGATCCTTCCCACAGCTTGTAGCAAACCTCGAGATACTCCGCCGCCCTGTCGTAGCGCTCGTCGTGCGGGACCTGCTGACCGGAACCAAGATTGCGCGCGGCGCTGTCCGCGTAGGACGTCACCAGGTTCCAGCCGATGCGTCCGCCGGTCAGGTGGTCCAGAGTGGTGAACCGCCGCGCCAGCGCATACGGGTGCTCGTAGGACGTCGATCCGGTCACGCCGAAGCAGAGATTGTCGGTGACCGCGGCCATCGCCGGCACTACCAGCAACGGATCGTTCGCCGGAAGCTGTGCCGCGTCGGTGAGCGCAGCAGCAACACTGCCTTGGTACACGTCGTGGTAGCCGACATTGTCCGCGAAGAAGATCCCGTCGAAGCAGGCTTGTTCCAGCAGCTTCGCGTACTCGGTCCAGTAGTGGATGTCGGTGTATCTGTGGTGGCGGTCGTCCTCGTGGCGCCACAGTCCGGCCGACAGGTGTGCGGGCCCGTGGAAATCGAACGCGAACAGACGCATTCGGCGTGTCATGATCGTTCTCCTGTTTCGCGGGTAGATCGTTCGGGTCAGATCTGCTGAAGCCGGTGTCCCATCCGGTTCCGCTTGGTCGCGAGGTAGGCCGTGTTGTGCTCGTTCGGCGGGGCCTCGAGCGGGACGATGTGGCTCACCGCCACTCCGCATTCGGTCAGCGCACGGCATTTCGCCGGGTTGTTCGTCATCAACCGGATCGAGGTGATTCCGATGTCGCGCAGGATGCCGGCGGCCGCCGAGTACTCCCGGCTGTCCACCGGCAGTCCGAGCGCGAGGTTGGCCTCCAAGGTGTCCAGACCTTGGTGCTGTTGGAGCTGGTAAGCGCGCAGCTTCTGCGCCAGACCGATGCCGCGGCCTTCGTGCCCGCGGAGATAGACGAGCACACCGCGACCTTCCTCGGCGATCGCCGCCATGGCCATGCGAAGTTGCGCACCGCAGTCGCAACGTAGCGAGCCGAGCAGGTCGCCGGTGAAGCATTCGCTGTGCAACCGGACGAGCACGTTCTCCGCGCCGGCCACGTCGCCCGTCAGCAGTGCGACGTGCTCGGCACCATCGGGCTCGACCCGGTATGTGACCGTGTGGAACGTGCCGAGATCCGTCGGGATAGCCGCTTCTCCGGTGCGCTTCACGCCGGGCGCCGACCGCTGCAACCAGTCGATCAGATCCGTCATGGCGATCATCGGAATGCCGTGCTGCGCGGCGAAAACCTCCAGGTCGGCACCGCGCATCATGTGCCGCCGGTCCGGTGTGACGACCTCACACAGCAGCGCCGCACCACTCAGCCCGGCCAAACGGCACAGTTCCACACCGGCCTCGGTGTGACCAGGCCGCTGCCGCACGCCACCAGGCTTGGCCAGCAAGGGCATGACATGTCCCGGCCGCGCCAAATCGGCGGGCATCGTCCGCGGGTCGGCCAGCGCCTTGACCGTCCTCGCCCGATCCCCGGCACTGATCCCGGTGCTCGTCCCGTGCTTGTAGTCGACGCTCACCAGGAATGCCGTGCCGTGACTCTCGGTGTTGTCCCGCACCATCAGATCGAGGCCGAGCGCGTCCGCGCGGTTCTGATCGATCGCGACGCAGAGGAACCCCGACGTGTGTTCCAGGAAGAACGCGACATCGTCGGTGTCGGCGTACTCCGCGGCCATGATCAGGTCACCCTCGTTCTCCCGGTCGGCATCGTCGACGACGAGCACCTTCCCGCCCGCGGCGAGAGCGGCAACGGCTTCGGCAACGCTCGATCTGGGCATTGGGCCTCTCCCAGGCGACGCTCAATGAGCGTTCAGATAGTGACTATGACGTTCGCAAGACTGTGGCACGGCGATCCGGAGGCCGTCAAGAGTCTTCGAAAATTCCCCATCTATCTGCAAATACCCTCGCAAGGCCTCTTGACGCGACACAAGTCGCAACGCCACACTGCTCACGATGATGTTCAGTATATGAACTGATCGACCACTTTTAAGCCATCGCCACGACGGGAGTCCCCATGTCCGAGCAAGCCGATGTTGTCGTGATCGGCGGCGGGATCGCCGGACTGATCACCGCCCGCGAACTGGGCCGTACCGGCCGGCGCGTCCTGGTGCTGGAGGCGCGCAACCGACTGGGCGGCCGGGTATGGACCGACCACCGCCTCGGCCGCGATCTGGAGATCGGCGGCACCTGGCTCCATTGGGTCCAGCCGCACGTCTGGGCCGAGATCACTCGCTACGGCCTGGCTGTCACTCGCGGACCCCGCCCCGAAGTGGCCTACTGGCTGGCCGGCAACCAAGTCCGGCAGGGCACACTCGACGACTTCATGAAGCTCATCGACCCCGGCATGCGGAGGCTGCTCGCCGACACCATGCGTTGGATTCCGCGCCCGGACGACCCTCTCGCCGAGCCGGAACTGGCCACCATCGATGCGTTCAGCGTGCAGGACAAGCTGGACGAGCTCGAACTCGGCGTCGACGAGTATCACGCCAACGAGGCCGCGTGGATCGGTCACTTCAATGCGCCGCTGGACGAAGGCGCATTCACCAGCGCCCTGCGCTGGACCGCCGCAACCGCGGGCTCGTGGCATCTCATGCACGAGGCCTCGGCGGTCTTCCGGCTGGCGTCGGGCACGCAGGCGCTCGTCAAGGCGATCGTCGCCGACACCCGAGCCGAGATCCGTACCGGAACCGAGGTCCGACGCATCGAGCACGACGCCTATGGCGCAGTGGTCACCACCGCCACCGGTGAGCAGGTTCACGCGCGGCGAGTCGTCGTCACGTTGCCGCAGAACATCATCGGCAACCTGGACATCTCCCCGGCACTGTGCCAAGAGAAGCTGGCCGCGAGTAAGGAGAAGACGGCCTCCAAGGGAGTCAAGGCCTGGATACGCGTACGCGGTCCGATCGAGCCGTTCTTCGCCTACTCCTCGGCTGCCCACCCACTGTCAGTCGTCCGCACCGAGTACCTGGGCGACGACGATGCGGTGCTGGTCGCATTCGGTGCTGACTCGAGTCGGATCACGCCGAATGACATCGATGCCGTTCGCGAAGCCCTGCGGGTCTGGCGTGACGACCTCGACGTCATCGAGGTGACCGGGCACGACTGGATGTCCGACCCGTACTCCGGCGAGACGTGGCTGATGCACCGGCCACACCAACTCACTCGCTATCTGCGAGCCCAGCAACAGCCGGAGGGCGTGCTGCACTTCGCCGGCAGCGACTACGCCAATCTGTGGGCCGGATTCATCGACGGCGCCATCGAGTCGGGCCTGCGCGTCGCCCGCGAGATCACCACGCAGCTCGCCACCTCGCGGTAGGGCGAGGCGAATTCCTTTGTGAAGGGAGAGGTCATGACAGCTGCACTGTCGCGGATCGACCCGCGGCGCTACCGCGACGTCATGGGGCACCTGCCCACCGGCGTGGTGGTCGTGGCAGGCCGCAGGCCGAGCACCGGCGAACCGGCAGGACTCGTCGTCGGCACGTTCCAGTCACTGTCGCTGGACCCGCCGCTGGTCACGTTCAGCGTTGCACTGACATCCAACAGCTGGCCGAAGATCCGCGAGTCCGGCCGATTCAGCGCCAGTGTGCTGGCCAGCGGACAACACGACGTCTGCCAGCGGTTGTCCAGCAAGAACCCGGACAAGTTCCACGCGGTCGACTGGCACGAGTCCGCCGACGGGAATCCCCGCATCACCGGCGCCCACGCCTGGATCGACTGCCAGGTCCACCACGAATTCGAATGCGGTGATCACACCGTCGTCATCGCACGGGTTCGGAGGCTCGATGCGGGTTCCGGCGAACCGCTCGTCTTCTACCGCGGCCGCCTCGGCAAGTACCGGGAAATCAGCGCCTGATCATTCGCCAACCAACGGAGACCATTGATGAGCACCCTCGACCGGGAAATCGTCGCGACCACCGAGGACGTCGACCGCCGTCTTGCCGCCGCGGCCGGCGCGGCCGACGAGTGGGGGCAGTGGAAGCCCCGGCGCAGAGCCGATGCGCTCTCAGCCGTCGCCGATGCGCTGGACGCGCGCAGCGCCGAGCTTGTCGCCGCCGCCATGCAGGAGACCGGCCTCGCCGAAGCGCGACTGGTAGGCGAGATGAAACGAACCACCGTCCAGCTTCGGATGTTCGCCGACCTGCTGCGCGACGGGTCGTATCTCCGTGTCGTCATCGACCGGCACGATCCCGAGTTCGTTCTCGGCCCTCGACCCGACCTGCGCCGCTGGCTGATTCCCGTCGGCCCGGTGCTGGTGTTCGCGGCCAGCAATTTTCCGTTCGCGTTCTCCGTTGCGGGCGGGGACACCGCGTCCGCGCTCGCGGCCGGGTGCCCGGTACTGGTGAAGACCCACCCCGGCCACCCGGAGACTTCCCGACGCACCGCGGAGATCGTGCGCTCCGCGCTGGCCGGTAACGGCGCCCCAGAGGGCACGTTCGACGTGATCGCAGGCAAGGAAGCCGGGGTGCAGGCGCTGCGAGACCCGCGCGTCAGCGCGGCTGCGTTCACCGGATCGGTCGCCGGCGGGCGCGCGCTGTTCGACATCGCTGCCTCACGTCCGACGCCGATCCCGTTCTACGGTGAGCTCGGCAGCATCAATCCGACTGTGGTCACCCTCGAGGCGACGCGTGAACGCGGTGCGCAGATCGCCGAAGGATTCGTCGGGTCGTTCACCCTGGGCGCGGGCCAGTTCTGCACCAAACCGGGGGTGCTCCTCCTGCCGAACGACACGAATATCCCCGATCAACTGATCAAACTCGTCGCGGACGTTCCGCCAGCCAGGTTGCTCACGGCCGCGATAGCCGAGCGCTACCAGGAACGGACCGACCAGCTCGCCCAGGTGCCCGGGGTGCGGGCCCTCGTCACCGGCGGCCAGGTCGCACATCCGTCCGGAGTCCCCGCCGTCACCCCGACCCTGTTCCACGCCGGCTCGGTACAGAACCTGTACCGCCATCGCGACGTCCTGCTCGAGGAGAACTTCGGCCCGTCCGCCGTGCTCGCCCAGTACGACTCGGACGACGACATCGTCAGGATCCTCACCGCCGTCGAGGGGACCCTGACCGTCACGGTGCACACATCGGAAACGCCCGGACCAGCGGAGCAGGATCGCCTCACTCGGCTATTGGATCTCGCGGCCAAACGCAGCGGCCGGATCGTGTTCAACCAATGGCCGACCGGCGTCTCGGTCACGCCTGCTCAGCAGCACGGCGGCCCGTACCCGGCCACGACGGCCGTATCGCACACGTCCGTGGGCACTGCGGCTGTCGAGCGGTTCCTCCGCCCGGTGACCTACCAGAACGCGCCCGACGACCTGCTGCCTCCGGCACTCCGGGAGGACAACCCGTGGCGACTGCCTCGAACGGTGAACGAGCCGGGTCAGGCACAGCGCTGGCACTGAGTCGGCCTGTGCCCCCGACGGGACTCGAACCCGCACTCGATCGGTTTTAAGCCGACTGCCTCTGCCAATTGGGCTACGGGGGCGGAAAAAGCCTAGCGCGCTCGAGCCCGGCAGCGGCCGGCCGCTCGCATCGGACCGATGGAGGCCCGCCGCTCGCGTCGGACCCTGCGGCGACCAGCCACATGCGCCAGACCTCCGGAAGGGGCCGGCCACTCGCGTCGAACCTGGGCAGGGCCGCGCCCGCCGGTCCAGGCGGGCCCCGCGCAGCCCACCGACTCGGGCAGGCCCCGCCGACCCGGGCGAACCCCGTACAGCCCACGGGCTCGGCAAGCCCGCGTACACCCCACGGACTCGGGCAGTCCGCGGACAATCGCCAGCCGGCAAGCTCGCGACCTCCCCGCCGACTTATACAAGTGTGTAAAATCTCCCCGCATGGTGACGCAGCACACGGATGTCCTCATCATCGGCGCGGGCCTGTCGGGAGTCGGGGCGGCTTGCCACCTGCGCCGGGAGATGCCCGAGACGACGTTCACCATCTTGGAGAAGCGCGACACGATCGGCGGCACGTGGGACCTGTTCCGCTACCCCGGTGTGCGGTCCGACTCGGACATGTACACCCTCGGATACCGGTTCAAGCCGTGGCCCGAGCAGAAGGCGATCGCGGACGGCCCGTCGATCCTGCGCTACGTCAAGGAAACCGCCGCTGAGTACGACGTCGAGCGACACATCCGGTACAGGCACGAGGTCATCGCCGCCGAGTGGTCCAGCGACGACGCCAAGTGGCGGGTCACCGCCGAGCACGACGGCAAGAAGGTGGAGTTCACCTGCAACTTCTTGTGGTCGTGCAGCGGCTACTACGACTACGAGAACGGCTACACGCCGCAGTTCGACGGGGTCGAGGACTTCACCGGCACGGTGGTGCACCCGCAGCACTGGCCGTCCGATCTGGACTACCGCGGCAAGCGGGTGATCGTCATCGGCAGCGGGGCGACCGCGGTGACGCTGGTGCCCGCGATGGCGATGGGCGACAACGCAGCCGAGCACGTCACCATGCTCCAGCGTTCACCGACGTACATCTTCACCGCGCCGTCTCAGGACCCGTTGGCCAATCTGCTGCGCAAGGTCCTGCCGGAGGAAGCCGCCTACTTCCTCAACCGGTGGCGCAACATCCTGACGCAGACCGGCTTCTACCAGCTCAGCAGGCGCAGGCCGCAGCTCGTCCGCCGCCTGCTCAAGCGGTTCACCGCCAAGCAGCTCCCGCCCGGCTACGACGTGGACCGGCACTTCTCGCCGAGCTACGACCCGTGGGACCAGCGCATGTGCCTGGTACCCGACGGTGATCTGTTCAAGGCCATCCGCAAGGGCAAGGTCGACATCGTCACCGACCACATCGATCGGTTCACCGAGAAAGGCATCCGGCTGCGCTCCGGTGTCGAACTCCCCGCGGACATCATCGTCACCGCCACCGGGCTCAAGCTCTTGGCGTTCGGCGGCATGACGCTCGCGGTCGACGGCAAGCCGGTCGAGCTGTCCGAGCGCATGGCCTACAAGGGCATCATGCTGTCCGGGGTGCCGAACTTCGCCTACATCCTCGGCTACACCAACGCGTCCTGGACGCTGAAGGCCGACCTGGCGTGCGAGTACGTCTGCCGGGTGCTACGGCACATGCGCGACAGCGGCAGCAAGCGGTGCGAGCCGGTACCCGACCCGGACGTGCGGCCCGAGCCGTTCATCGACCTCAAGTCCGGCTACGTGTTGCGCTCCCTGGACCAGCTGCCCAAGCAGGGCGACCGGACGCCGTGGCGGCTTCGGCAGAACTATCTGCGGGACATCTCGGCGCTCCGGCACGGGCGGGTGGCCGACGGCGTGCTGACGTTCAGCCGCTAGTCCGGCCTGCTGGCCCGCTGGAACTCCGCGTGCGGGTCGTGCAGCTGGCCGAGCGAGAGGATGTCCCTGCGGAACAGCCCGCCGAGCAGCCAGTCCATCGTGATGCGCACCTTGCGGTTGAACGTCGGCATCGCCTTCACGTGGTAGGCGCGGTGCATCGCCCACGCCGGCCAGCCCTTGAGCTTGATGCCCAACGTGTCCGCGACGCCGCGACCGAGGCCGAGGCTGGCCACCGACCCGAGGTTCTTGTGGTGGTAGTCCTTCAGCTCCTTGCCGCGCAGCCACCGGATCACGTTCTTCGCCAGGTGACGCGCCTGCCGGACCGCGTGCTGCGCGTTCGGCGGGCAGACCGCGTTCGGGTCCTCCTCGGTCCGCGACAGGTCCGGCACGCCTGCGCAGTCACCGGCCGCCCACACCTCGGGATGATCCACCACCTGCAGCGTCGGGTGCGTACGCACTCGCCTGCGGTCGTCCAGCGGCAGATCCGAGCTCTTCAGCACCGGGTTCGCCTTCACGCCCGCGGTCCAGACGATGGTGTCCGAGTCGAACTCGGTGCCGTCGGAGAGCACTACGTGCCCGTTCTCGAACGACTTGGCCAGCGTCGACAGGTACACCTCGACGCCGCGCTTCTCCAGCGCCCGCACGGTGTAGGCACCCAGCGTCGGGCGCACCTCGGGCAGGATGCGGTCCGCCGCGTCGATCAGCACCCAGCGCAGGTCCTTCTCGTCGATGTTCTCGTAGAACCGGGTGGCGTAGCGAGCCATGTCCTCCAGCTCACCGAGCGCCTCGACACCCGCGAAGCCACCACCGACGAACGCGAAGGTCAGCTTGCGGCGGCGCACGTCCGGGTCGGTGGTGCTGGCCGCCTGGTCCATGCGCGACATCACGTGGTTGCGCAGCCAGATGGCCTCACCGATGCTCTTGAAGCCGATACCTTCCTCCGCGAGGCCGGGAACCGGGAGCAGCCGCGCGACCGAGCCGAGCGCGACGATCAGGACGTCGTAGCTCAGCTGCTCACGCTCACCCGCGGCGGTCTCGATGGTCACCGTGCGGTCGGCGTGCTTGATCTCCTGCACCCGGCCGTTGAGCACATGGCACCGGCGCAGCACCTGCCGCAGCGGGACGACCACGTGCCGCGGCTCGATCGACCCAGCAGCCGCCTCCGGCAAGAAAGGCTGGTAGGTCATGTGCGGTTGCGGATCGACGACGGTCACCGACGCCTCGTTCGCGCGCAATTTGCGCTGCAAACCCAGCGCGGCGTACAACCCGACGTATCCTCCGCCGAGGATCAAAATTCGCTTCGGTCCAGCCTTCTTGGCAGCCATGGCTCTATCGTTGCACTCCCCGCTCGGTATCGCCGCTGGAACGGGGTCCAGCGATCGCGTGCGTCACAGTCGGGCCGCGGATTTCGCCCGAGCGAGCACTTTCTTGATCATTTCTGGCGTGAGTTTTCCGGTGAAAGTGTTCTGCTGCGAAACGTGGTAGCAACCGAATAGTCGCAATCCGTTCACGTCGTATTCCACTCCGTGTCCGAAGCGCGGTCGGGGCTTCGGGACCTGCCACCCGGCCGAAGGCAGCGCGTTCAACGTCGCCTGCCAGCCGAAGGCACCCAGCACCACGACTGCCCGCAGGTTCTCGAGCAGTTGCAGTTCGCGCACCAGCCACTGCTTGCACGTGTCGCGCTCGGCCGGAGTGGGCTTGTTCGCAGGCGGGGCACAGCGCACCGGAGCGGTGATCCGCACACCGAACAGCTCCAGACCGTCGTCGATGTGCGTGCTCATCGGCTGCGACGCCAGGCCGACGTCATACAGAGCTGCGTAGAGGACGTCGCCGGAGCGGTCCCCGGTGAACATGCGGCCGGTTCGGTTCGCGCCGTGCGCGGCGGGTGCCAGGCCGATGATCGCCAACGAGGCGTCCGCAGGCCCGAAGCCGGGGACCGGACGACCCCAGTAGTCCTGATCGGCGAAAGCAGCTCGTTTGGTGCGCGCGACCTCCTCACGCCAGGCGACCAGGCGCGGGCACGCCCGGCATTCCGACACCGCGGCATCGAGTTCGGCGATGCTGTCGGCCCGCTCGGCAAAATCCGTCACCCGTCCAGTGTGGACGCCTTAGAGTTGCCTGCATGTCGACCCCTTCCGCCGACTCCCGCGCCGAGGACAAGGACAAGCCCGCAGAGCCCAGCGACGAGCTCGTCACCACGCACCACACGCTGGAACTGCCGACCGGACCGCTGCGCTACACCGCGCAAGCCGGACGCGTCGTGCTGCGCAAGGAAGTGATCACGGACGGCAAGTCGGAAGGGCTCAAACCGGTCGCCGAGATCTTCCTGACCAGCTACACGCTCGACGACGCCGACCCGACCCAGCGCCCGGTGATCTTCGCGTTCAACGGCGGACCCGGCTCGTCCAGCACGTGGCTGCATCTCGGGCTGCTCGGTCCGCGCCGGGTGGTCTCCGGTGACGTCGGCGCCATGGAGCCGCCGCCGTACCGGCTCACCGACAACCACGAGACCCTGCTCGCGCATGCCGACCTGGTGTTCATCGACCCGGTGGCCACCGGCTACTCGCGGCCGGTGAAAGGCGAAGCCGACAAGGACTTCCTCGGTTTCACCGGGGACCTGGAGTCGGTCGGCGAGCTGATCCGGCTGTGGACCTCGCGCAAGGGCCGCTGGCTGTCGCCGAAGTTCCTGGCGGGCGAGTCCTACGGCACTCTGCGAGCCTCGGCGCTGGCCGAGCACCTGCAGTCGCGCTTCGGCCTGTATCTCAACGGGTTGATCCTGATCTCGGCGACGCTGGACCTCGGCACCGTGTTCGCCGATGCCAACAACGACCGTCCGTATCCGCTGTTCGTGCCGACCTACGCGGCGATCGCGCACTACCACGGCCTGCACGGTGACCGGCCGCTGCAGGAGGTGTTGCGCGAAGCGGAAGAGTTCGCGTCCCGGGAGTACCCGTGGGCGCTGGCACAAGACGCCCGGTTGACCGCCGAGGAGCGCGCGAGCGTGGTCACCAAGCTGGCTCGGCTGACCGGACTGTCGGCCGACTACATCGACCGCGCGAATCTGCGGATCGAGCACATCCGCTTCTTCACCGAGCTGCTGCGCGACCAGCGCAAAGTGGTCGGCCGGATCGACGCTCGCTTCACCGGCCCGGAATCCGACTACGCACGGGAGCGATTCAGCTCCGACCCGTCGACGAACGCGCTCACCGGACCGTACGCCGCGGCGCTGAATCATTACGTGCGCGCGGAACTGAAGTACGAGAGTGACCTGCCCTACGAATTGATCAACATGCGGGCCAACGAGAAATGGTCGTACGCCGAGTTCGAAGGAAAACACATCAGCGTGCTGGACCGGCTGGCCGCGGCGATGCGCGCCAACCCACACCTGAAGCTGCACGTCGCGTTCGGCTACACCGACGGCGCCACGCCGTACTTCGCCGCCGAGCAGAGCCTGGCCCAGCTGGCCATCCCGGAACAGCTGCGGGAGAACATCGAACGGGCGTACTACCCCGCCGGCCATATGATGTACGTGCATCCCGACTCGCGGGTGCGCCAGGCGGCCGACCTCGCCGCGTTCGTACGGGCCAGCTCGAACCGATGATCAATTTCTCCCACCGGGCCGGTTAACGCGGTTCAACAATTCGGGTGAAGACGGTATTTCCGCAGCGTATGAGGCATAACCCACATACCGTTAGCCAAGGTAATGAGCTAAACTAACAAAGTACCGTCCCCTACTCCTTCCAGGAGGCGAATTCACCCCAGTGCGTCACATGTTCCGCTCGTTGCGGCATCACGACTACCGGCTCTACTGGTCGGGAATGTTCGTATCCAACGCCGGGACGTGGATGCAGCGGGTCGCCCAAGACTGGCTGGTGCTCGTCACCCTTGGCGGTGGCGCGACCGCCGTCGGCATCACCACGGGACTGCAGTTCCTGCCCTTTCTGCTCGCCGCGCCGTTCGGCGGGGTGCTCGCCGACCGGCTGCCCAAGCGGCAGCTGCTGATGGCCACCAACGGCTTCCTCGGCCTGGTCGGCCTGACCCTCGGTGTGCTGGTGATGACCGGAACAGCGGAGATCTGGCACGTCTACGTGCTGGCTTTCCTGCTCGGCGTCGGTACGGCATTCGACAACCCCGCGCGGCAGGCGTTCGTGTCCGAACTGGTCGGCCAGGAGGACATCACCAACGCGGTCGCCCTGAACAGCGCCTCGTTCAACGGCGCCCGGCTGTTCGGGCCCGCGATCGCCGGCCTGCTGATCGCCGTGCTCGGACCTGGTCCGGTGTTCCTGATCAACGGTTTGTCGTTTGCCGCGCCGATCATCGCGCTGCTGCTGATCAAGCCGTCGGCGGTCCCGAGCGATCCCACGTCCGAAGACGACGACGGCCCCCTGGCCAGGATGGCCGCCGGTGTCCGCTACCTGGGCGGCCGCCGCGACCTGCTGATGGTCATGGCCGTGATGTTCGGTGTCGGCACGTTCGGCATGAACTTCCAGATGACCAACGCGCTGATGTCCGCGGACGTCTACCACCGCGGCCCGAGCGCGTACGGGCTGCTCGGCACCATCATGGCCATCGGCACGCTCAGCGGTGCGCTGCTCGCCGCTCGTCGCAAGGCACCCCGGCTGCAGGTGATCCTGACCGGCGCGGTGCTGTTCGGCGCGTTCGAAGCGGCTTCCGGCCTGATGCCGAACTACGAGGCTTTCGCGGTCACGCTCGTGCCCATCGGCGTGCTCACCATGACCGTGCTGACCTCGGCGAACGCTTACATCCAGACAACCGTCCCAGCGGGGATGCGTGGTCGCGTCCTGTCGCTGTACCTGATGTTGCTGATGGGCGGCACCCCGCTCGGCGCGCCCATCATCGGCTGGGTGGCCAACGAGCTCGGCGCTCGCTGGTCGCTGATCGGTGGCGGTGCGCTGACCGTCGCCGGCACCGTGATCGCCTACTTGGCGTTGAACACGCGGCCGGAGCGCGGCGTGCGCGCTCTGCTCGTGCACACCCAGCGGCGCCCGATGCACACCGCGTCGAGCGCCGGCAAGGTGGCCGCCTGACGGCTGCTGATCCCACCACGAACACAGAGCCCCTCGGGTCCGCCCGAGGGGCTCTGTCGTCACCGGGCCTCCGGGTCCGCTCGAGGGGCTCTGTCGTCACCAGGCCACGGATCCTGGGCCCTCGAGCCATCCGAGGCTGCCGTCACCGGCCCTCGGGGCCGCCGCGGCTGTCGTCACCGGGCCTCGGGTCCTCGGGTCCACCCGAAGCTGTCGCCACCGGGCACGGGCCCAGCGGCAGCCCAGCCGTCGTGCCACTCCACGCAGCCCTCCGCCGGCCCCAGTGACCCATCAACCACCGTGGGCATGTCGATCGTTGCAGCCAGGCGGCAGGCACGGCGGATTCACCGCACCCGCACACGAGGAGAGCCCCTCGAAGGCGACTCCGAGGGGCTCTCCTGGTGGGGGTGGAGTGTTGGTCAGTCGGTCAGGAATCCGTCGCCGTGGCGGACCGCACCGAAGGCGTCCACCACGCCGTGGCCGTAGAAGCCGTTGAACTCCCAGTCACCCTCACAGGTCGCGGTCCAGGTCTCGTCGCGACCCTCGTCGAGGTAGTCGACCGTCCGCGGCTCCGGACACGGCGTGGCGATCGCGGTGCCTTCCAGGACCGCGCGCACCTTCTCCGGCGCGAGGCCGAAGTCGGCGCCCTCACCCGAGCCGTACTGCGACACGATCAGCGCGGCCACACCAGCGGCGTGCGGCGACGCCATCGAGGTGCCCTGCAGCGGCTGGTAGTAGGCGTACTCGCCGTCCGCGGTCTCCGCGCGCTGGACGCCCCATTCCTCGCCGAGCTCGGTGATGTCACCGTTCTCGTCGATCGTGCCCTCGGCCAACGCCACGTTCTTCGGGTACGCCGAGAGGATGAGGTTCGCGTTCTGCCCGTAGTCCGGCGTGCCGTAGTAGTCGCGGAAGTAACCACCCGGCGCGGACACCGAGATCCGCTCGGTGCCGTAGCTGGAGTAGTCCGCCTTCGCCTTCGACGGGCCGAGCGCCGCCACGTTGATCACGTTCGGGCCCTCGGTCGGCATGCTCAGGCAGGTGTCGTTGTCGATCTGCCGTTCCTTGGCGCTGTTCGACGGGAAGTTCGGGCTCGAGGTGTCCGGGAGCGGGTTGCCGCTGTCCTCGTGCTGGTTGCCCAGCGCCGACACCAGGGTGACGCCCTTGCCGTGCGCGTACTCCAGCGCCCTGGTCACCGCTTCCTTGACGGTGCGCTGCTGCGCCTGCTCCGCCGGCGAGTCCGCCGGGTTGTCGTCGCAGTTGTACAGCCACGGGTCGACGTAGAAGCTCATGTTCACCACGTCGATGCCGTGGTCACCGGCGTAGGTCAGCGCGTCGACCACCGGCTGCAGGAAGAAGTAGCCGGAGTCCATGCCCGCGCGCAGGTTGACCAGGGTGACGTTCGGGGCGACACCGGAGACACCGAAGTCGTTGGCCGCCGCACCGATGGTGGCCGCGACGTGTGTGCCGTGGCCGTTGTCGTCGTGGTCGTTGGGGTCGACGCAGCCACGGAACTCGCACGGCCCGTCCACCACTTCGCCGTTCGGATCGGTCGGCATGTCGACGGTGAAGTTGCGCGACAGGTCCTTGTCGAAGTTCGGCGCGATGTCCGGGTGGCTGCCGTCCACACCGGTGTCGATGACGCCGACGCGAACCTGCTTGTCACCCGCCTGTACGTCGCGCGCCAGGTGGGAGCGGACCATGGTCAGGCCCCACAGCTGGTCGTCCATCGGGTCCATGGCCGCGCGGGAGCTGCCCTTCTTGGCGGCCTTGGCGGACTTGCGCTGCTTGACCTTGCTCGCGCGGTGCTCACGCTCGATCTCGCGGCGCTGCTTGGCCTTGCTCTTCTCCTTCGGGGCGTAGCCGAGCGACTTCGCCTTGGTCGCACCGAAGACCGCGTCGTCCTTGGCGACCGCGGTGGCAAAGCCGTTCTCCGGGGCGCGCACCGTGAGCAGACCGACGGCCTTGTTGGCCTTGACGACCTCGCCACCCGCGGCCTCGACAGCCTCGACAACCTCGTCGACGCCGGCGCCGCGCTCGGCGAGCACGTTGAATTCCACGGTCTTGCCGGACACCGCCGGAGCCGCCATCGCGGGCACGGCCACTGCCGCGGTTCCCCCGGCGAGGGCCGCCGCCACCGCGGCGACGATCAACTTCCGTTTTCTCATCCGTTCCTCCGCCCTGTGTGGGATGGAGTGAACCTAATGCACGAAGCGGCGTGATGTGGGCACTTTGCCACGAATGGCGTGGGCCATTCGGGCTACCCGGAGACCTGATCGTTAGCCACCGAAAGAGAACGTGCTGACGGGGCGTGATCAGTCCGCCAGGCTCAGCGCGATGCCGTCCAGAATGTCGTGTTCACTGACGTGCAGATCGACCGGTCCGCCGCGCTCGGCGAGCATCTCACCGATGGTGTGCACGACCAGCGCGCCACCGCCGATGACGTCGACCCGCCCTTCGTGGATGACCGGGTTCTCGGCGCGGGTGGCGTGATCCTGCGCCAGCAGGTCGCGGGTGACCCGCTCCAGCTCGGCGTGCGTCACCGTGGACTGGTGGATCTGGTCCCGGTCGTAGCGCGGCAAGCCCTGCGCGACGCCGGACAACGTGGTGACCGTGCCCGCGACACCGATCCAGCGCCGAGCCCGCGTCACGTCGACAGCGTCGAAAGTTTCGGTGAGTACTTCGCGGGCGAACTGTCGTCCCGCGGCGATCTCGTCGGCCGTCGGTGGATCGGAACGCAGCACGCGCTCGGTGATGCGCACGCAGCCGACGTCGACCGACTTCGCGGCGAGTATCTTCGCCTCGCGGCCGTCCCACTCCCCCAGCACCAGCTCGGTCGACCCGCCGCCGACGTCGACCACCAGGAACGGCCCGTCGTCCGGATCCTGATCGGCGACCGCGCCGGTGAACGACAACCGGGCCTCGACCTCGCCGCTGATCACCTCGGCCCGCACGCCGAGCGTCTGCTCGGTCATGCGGAAGAAGTCCTCGCGGTTGCTCGCGTCCCTGGTGGCCGAGGTCGCGACCATGCGGACCCGCTCGACGCCCTTGCGCCGCGCGGCGATCGTGTAGGCGGCGAGCGCCTGGCGAGTACGTTCGATCGCCTCGGGCGCGAGTTGACCGGTGGCGTCCACGCCCTGGCCGAGCCGGACGATGCGCATCTCCCGGTGCAGGTCGCGCACGAACCAGGTTCCGTCGTGATTGGGCATGAGCTCCGCGACCAGCAGTCGGATGGAGTTCGTCCCACAGTCGATCGCGGCAACCCTAGGCATGCGCTCAGCCTAACGGACCGAGATCAGCCTGCGGCGCAGTCGCCGGACGGCCAGTCCTTGCTCACCAGCTCGAAGGTCTCGTCGCCGAACGGATTGACCCCGGGGCCGACGGCGAGCCGGTGGGCGAGGTGAACGTGCAGGCATTTGACCCGCGTGGGCATGCCGCCCGCGGAGACCTGGTGGCCGAGCGGCTCGATGGCGTCACGCTCGGCCAGGTACTGCTCGTGCCCCCGCTGGTAGGCGGCGGCCAGCTCCTCGTCCTCGGCCAGCCGAGCGGTCATCTCGCGCATGATGCCGGACGCTTCGAGCCGACCGACCAGCGAGCACAGCCGCGGACAGGTCAAGTAGTACAGCGTCGGGAACGGCGTGCCGTCCTCCAGCCGCGGGCTGGTCTGCACCACGGCGGGATGTCCGCTCGGGCACCGTGCGGCGATGGCGCGCATGGCCCGCGGTGGACGGCCCAGCTGCTGGCGGACGATCTCCCGGTCCGCTTCGGTCACCGGCTCGAATTCCCTGCTCATCGCCGTCGAGGGTATCGCTCGCCGGTGGCCTCACTCCGACATACCCGACCACAGCTTCTCGAACCAGGCCGCGTCGATCTCGGTCCGGCCACCGGAGGTGTGTTCCTCCCCCGTCGGCGCGTCGCCGGGCAGCTGCACGATGTAGGGCGTCTCGCCGGGCATCACGTAGCGCAGCCGGCGCCGCGCTTCGGCCTCGATCTGCGCCGGGTCGCTCAGCGCGCGCTTCTTCCGTTCCAGTTCGGCCACCTTGCCGGTGAGCTGTTCCTTCAGTTCTTCCTGTTCGGCGACCTCGGCACGCTGAGCCAGGTAGGTGCGCAGCGGCACCGCAAGGGTGAAGGCGAGCGCGCACACCACGAGGGCGGCGATGGCCGCGCGGCGGGTCGACGACAACCCGAGCGCGCGCGCCGCCCCGGCCAGCCGCTTGCTGCGCACGCCCTCGGCGACCCGGGCCCGGACGGTCGTCCGTGACCGGGACCGGGCCGCCGTGGCGGGGCCGGACTTGGGCCGGCCACGCGTCAGTTCCGGGCGACGCGAGCGCGTCGAACGCGCCGAACCCCGTGGAGTCCGGCGATCGTCACGCTTGGCCCGGGTCATGATGCGTCAGTTGTTCGGAGTGAAACGGGGGAAGGCCAGGTCACCGGCGTAGCGTGCCGCGTCGGCGAGGTTCTCCTCGATGCGCAGCAGCTGGTTGTACTTCGCGGTCCGCTCACCGCGGGCCGGAGCACCGGTCTTGATCTGGCCGACGCCGGTGGCCACCGCCAGGTCGGCGATCGTGGTGTCCTCCGTCTCGCCGGAGCGGTGGCTCATCATCGACTTGTAACCGTAGGACGTGGCCAGCGCGATGGCGTCCAGCGTCTCCGACAGCGTGCCGATCTGGTTGACCTTCACCAGCAGCGCGTTGGCGGCACGCCGGGCGATGCCGTCCTCCAGCCGGTCCAGGTTGGTGACGAACAGGTCGTCGCCGACCAGCTGGACCCGGGAACCGATCCGCGCGGTCAGCTCCACCCAGCCGTCCCAGTCGTCCTCGGCAAGCGGGTCCTCGATCGACACCAGCGGGTAGGCGTCCAGCAGTTCCTCGTAGTAGGCACCCAGCTCGGACGCGCTGCGCTTGTTGCCCTCGAACTGGTAGGAGCCGTCGGCGAAGAACTCGGTGGCCGCGACGTCCAGCGCCAGCGCCACGTCGCTGCCCGGGGTGAAGCCTGCCTTCTTGATCGACTCGACGATCAGGTCCAGCGCGGCCCGGTTGTTCGGCAGGCTCGGCGCGAACCCGCCCTCGTCCCCGAGGCCGGTGCTCAGGCCCTTGGACTTCAACACCGACTTCAGCGCGTGGTAGACCTCCGCGCCCCAGCGCAGCGCCTCCCGGAACGTCTCGGCCCCGATCGGGGCGATCATGAATTCCTGAACGTCCACGTCGGTGTCGGCGTGGGCACCGCCGTTGAGGATGTTCAGCATCGGCACCGGCAGCACGTGCGCGTTCGGGCCGCCCAGGTAGCGGAACAGCTCCAGGTCCGCCGAGTCCGCGGCCGCCTTGGCCACCGCGAGCGAGACACCCAGGATGGCGTTGGCGCCCAGCCGCGACTTGTCCGGCGTGCCGTCCAGGTCGACCAGCTTCTGATCGACGATGCGCTGGTCGACCGCCTCGATGCCGACCAGTTCCGGCGCGATCTCGTCCAGCACGGCGGCGACGGCCTTCTCGACGCCCTTGCCGTTGTAGCGCTGCGGATCGGCGTCGCGGAGTTCGACCGCCTCGTGCTCCCCCGTCGATGCGCCGGACGGAACCGCGGCCCTGGCCAGCGTCCCGTCGTCCAGCGCCACCTCCACCTCGACCGTAGGGTTGCCACGCGAGTCGAGAATCTCCCGCGCACCTACCTGATCGATGACCGCCACGCCTCACTCCTCGCTACGTGCTCACGGTGAACGGCGTACCTGCTGATACGCACTCTCACGACTGACGTCTCGAAGCGTAGCCGCCGTGCGCTGTCACCCGTTGGAGGCATGCGGTAGCTCACGTCATCTGTGCCCGTCCGGACAGGGGTCGCCGACCGGAGGCTGCGCTGGGTTCCGGCATCGCGGGCGGTCACCGAGCGGCGGCTGCGCGGGCTCTCACGTCGCGGACCGGGCGAGCCGGCGGTGCAGGCACACCAAGCGCGCCGGTCACCGACCGGGTGCTGCGCGCAGGATCACGAGGCGGTCCGACCCCGAGCGGCGGCTGCCCAGGCTCCTCGCGTCACGGACCGGGCGAGCCGGCGGCGCAGGCACCACGCGCGCCGCTCACCGACCGACAGCTGCACAGAATCACGAAGCGGGCCGACCCCGAGCGGCCGGCAGTACGGACCGACGCGTGGCGACCAGCGTCACCGACCGGCGGCGGCGCTGGCTTTCGCGTAGCGCTTGGTCGCCACGAACACATGCTGGGCGAACGTGGTGGAGCCGCCGTGCGCGGCGACCGCCGACCACCAGTGCCGCGCTTTGCGCATGTCCCCGCCGCGGGCGCAGAGGGCACGGGCGGTCGTCACCGCTGCGTCGTCGATCTGCTGCGGATCCGGGCGTTGGCCGTCCCGCGAGGCACGGAACCGGTGCGCCTTCCACTTCGCCAGCGACAGGTGCAGGGGGCCGACCCGGTCGTTCTTGCCCACCACCGGTTTGACCAGCTCGCCGTCCTTGTCGATCTCACCGCCGTGCTTGCTGGCCACCTGGGCGATGCCGGCCAGGGTCGACCAGGTCAGCCTGCACTTGGGCGCGTCCGAGCGCATCCACATCTCGGCCAAGCCGTACGCCCGGACCGCGCGGGCCGGGATGCCGGTCAACCCGCCGACCTCCTTCGCCCAGGCCGCCAGTTCCTTTTCGTCCGAGGCGTTCGGACGGTCGACCGGAGCCGGAACGCCGCGCGGCGGTGCGGCCGCATTGGGCGCGGGGAGCGCTGAGGCGTGCGCGGCCTTCGGTTCGTCGCCTTCCGCGGCGGGGCGGTTGACGCCGATGGTCAGGATCAACGTCAGGCCGGTCGCGATGATCAGCCCGGCAACTGCCAGGCGCATGACGGGCGGCCGAAGCCGCGGCAGGACAGCAGACCGTGGCGGTTCGCTCACTCGATCAGGTTATCCCGTCTCACCCGGGCGTCCGGGCATGTCGGACGCCGTGTCTGTCTCGTTCTCATCGTCGGCCGGCCAGTATCGCCGCCAGCCCTGCGCGCCCATGGTCAGCGGGTCCACGCCGTCGGCCCGCGCGGCCTGCTCGGCTTCACGCACCGCCGCGGCGAATCGCTTCGCCGCCGCGCGCAGTTCGCCCTCCGGCTCGCGGCCGTCGCGCATCACCTGCGCTGCCTGGTCGAACAATGCGGCGCCTGGGCCGTCGCCTGCCAGCAGGTCGGCGGGGAACTCGGCACGCAGGACCCGCTCGACGATCTTGCCCGCGAGGGCGGCCGCGGGTTGCCCCATCGCCACCCCGTCGAGTGTGGACGTGCGTGCTTTCTGCTTCTGCTTGAGGCGGTGCCAGTTCTGCTCCTGGGCTTCCGCCGAGGGCACGGCCGCAGCTTCGCCGAAGATCTGCGGATGACGACTGACCATCTTGTCGACCAGTTCCGCGGCGACGTCGTCGATGTCGAACGCGTCATCCGGGTGCTCGGCAGCGATCCGCGCGTGGAAGAGCACCTGGAGCAGCACGTCGCCGAGCTCCTCGCGCAGCGCCGCCCGGTCGTCGGTCTCGATCGCCTCGAGCAGCTCGTAGGTCTCCTCGAGCAGGTAGCGGCGCAGCGACTCGTGCGTCTGCTCCGCGTCCCACGGACAGCCACCCGGCGAGCGCAGCCGGTCCATCACCGCGACCGCTCGCGCGAGCGCGGACGGTTCGATCACCGTGGCACCGGCCGCGACGAGTGCCGCTGCGGCCCGGTCGGACCGGTCGGCGGCGAGCAGCACTACGGATTTGAGCCCGGCCACCTGCACCAGCTCGGTGTCGTCGGGCGCGGGCTCGGCGCCGGGAACGGTCAGCTCCACGCCCGGCGCGAGGTAGACGACGTCGGCGGCGCGCACGGCACCGAGTGCCTCAGCGGGAACACCTGCTGAAGTGACGATCACGACCACCGGGCTCGTCGCCGCCCCCGGCACCGCTGCGGTCACTGCCGTTCGACTCCGTCCGTCGAGAAGAGGTGGCTCTGCGCGTCCTCCTCGTTCTCCAGGATTGCCATGCCGGCCTCGTCCCACACGCCGTAGCGCGGGTTGATCGTCACCCCGAGCTGCTCGGCTGCGGGCCGCAGCATCTGCAGGCCGATCTGGCTCAGCGCACCTTCCGGATAGTTGCGGCCGGACGAAGCCCCGGACTCGGACCGCTCCTCGACCAGCGCGACCATCCACAACGCGCCGTTCTGCGGGTTCGGCTGCATCACCACGACGGTGCCCGGCTCGACCGCGAACAGCGGGGTCTGCATCAACACCTCTTGCTCGCTGCCGATGAGTTCGGACAGCACAAGTTCCTTGGGCAGCTCCTGGTCGCCCTGCGCAGCCAGTTCCGCCGCACGGTCCGGGTTGGCGGCCATCTCCTTGCCGAGGTCGACCGCCCGCTGGCGGGCCGTCGCGCCCGGCTCTTCGTTCGCGATCAACGCTCCGGAGACCCGCACGGACAGCTTGTCGGCGTAGTGCCTGCCGATCTCACGCAGCAGCAGCAGGTCCTGGATACGCTCGCGCACCCGGTCCGGCGAGGTCAGCACCCGGGTCGCGGCCTTGGTCTCCCCACCGAGCTCGTCGAGCAGGTCTTGAACCTCTTCCGGGTCAGCACGCAGATCGAGCCGGTCGGCGGTCGCCGCGATCAGCTCGTGCTGAACACGCGCGGTGAGCGACTGCACCGAGATCCTGCCGAGCGCGTCCTGTTCCCTGAGCTGCTCGGCGTCCGGGACGTTGTCGAGCAACCAGCGGAACTCACGCTGGAGCGAATCCACCGAGATCTGGGTGTCGCCCACGACGGCGGCGGCTCCTGGTCGGCTGGGCCCGGTGTCGCACGCGACGAGGGCCAGCACTCCCGTGACGGCAAGCAGCGCGAGCCAGCTACGGCGGATGATGTGCCTCACAGCGCTGTACCTTCTCACAGCCGCACCGGCCGATGGGAAGCACCCGTTCGTCTGCACCCACCGCGGTCGATCATGCACTTTCCGTGGCCGGCGAATCGGTCATCCGGTGCGCGAGCGGACAGCGCCGGGGTCAGCGGGCCCGACGCCTCGCCGGTCACTCCGTGAGCGACTGCACCAGCTTCACGCACCACTGCAACAGCTCGTCGTCCCGCAGCGGCGGCGCCCCGATGCGACCACCCGCAGGCCCTTCTGTCGGCCGCGGCACGGACACCGTGCTGGTCGCGGCCTTGAAGATCGCTTTCGGGTACAGCCGCTTGAGCCGCACCTGCTGCGAGTCGGCCAGCTTCAGCGGGGCGAACCGGATGTTGTTGCCCTGCAGCGAGACCTCGGTGACCCCCGCGGCCCGGCACACCTGCTTCAACCCGGCGATCTTCAGCAGGCGCTCGACCGGTGCGGGCGGGGAGCCGTAGCGGTCGGTCAGCTCGTCGCGGACCTCGTCGATCGCCGCGACGCCGTCCTGCTGGCTGGCGGCGGCGATCTTGCGGTAGGCCTCCAGGCGCAGTCGCTCGCCGGAGACGTAGTCGTGCGGAATGTGCGCGTCCACCGGCAGGTCCACCCGGACCTCGACCGGCTCCTCCTCGGCGGGCTCCGCACCGGCCGAACGCCGGAACGCATCCACCGCCTCGCCGACCAGCCGCACGTAGAGGTCGAAGCCGACACCCGCGATGTGTCCGGACTGCTCGGCGCCCAGGATGTTGCCCGCGCCGCGGATCTCCAGGTCCTTCATCGCCACTGCCATGCCCGCGCCCAGCTCGGTGTTCTGCGCGATGGTGGCCAGCCGCTCGTGCGCGGTCTCGGTCAGCGGCGCCTCGGTCGGGTACAGGAAGTAGGCGTAGCCACGCTCGCGGCGGCGCCCGACCCGGCCGCGCAGCTGGTGCAGCTGGGCAAGGCCGAGCAGATCCGCCCGCTCCACGATGAGCGTGTTCGCTCCCGCGATGTCCAGACCCGTCTCGACGATCGTGGTGCACACCAGCACGTCGAACTCGTGCCGCCAGAAGCCCTCGATGATCTTCTCCAGGCGGTCCTCGTTCATCTGGCCGTGCGCGACCGCGATGCGGGCCTCCGGCACCAGCTCGCCGAGTCGCTTGGCCGCCTTCTCGATGCTGCGCACCCGGTTGTGCACGTAGAAGACCTGGCCGTCGCGCAGCAGCTCACGCCGGATGGCCGCGGCGACCTGCTTGTCGTCGTAGCCGCCGACGTAGGTCAGCACCGGGTGCCGCTCCTCCGGCGGGGTCAGGATGGTGGACATCTCGCGGATGCCCGCCAGCGACATCTCCAGCGTGCGCGGGATCGGCGTGGCCGACATGGTCAGCACGTCCACGTGCGTGCGCATCGCCTTGATGTGTTCCTTGTGCTCGACGCCGAACCGCTGCTCCTCGTCCACGATGACCAGGCCGAGGTCCTTGTACCGGACCCCGGTCTGCAGCAGCCGGTGCGTGCCGATGACGATGTCCACCTCACCCTCGGCAAGGCCGGTCAGGATCGACTCGACCTCGGTCTCGGGGGTGAAGCGGGACAGTCCCTTGATGGTGACCGGGAACGCGCTCATGCGTTCGCTGAACGTGGCCAGGTGCTGCTGAGCCAGCAGCGTCGTCGGCACCAGCACCGCGACCTGCTTGCCGTCCTGCACCGCTTTGAACGCCGCCCGCACCGCGATCTCGGTCTTGCCGTAGCCGACGTCGCCGCAGATCACCCGGTCCATCGGTACGCCGCGCTGCATGTCGGCCTTGACCTCGTCGATGGCCGCCAGCTGGTCCGGGGTCTCGGTGAACGGGAAGGCGTCCTCCAGCTCACGCTGCCACGGGGTGTCCGCCCCGAACGCGTGTCCCGGCGACGCTTGCCGGGCGGCGTACAGCTGGATGAGCTCGGCGGCGATCTCCCGCACCGCCTTACGCGCCCGCGCCTTGGTGTTCTTCCAGTCCGAGCCGCCCAGCTTGTTCAGCGTCGGCAGCTCGCCGCCGACGTAGCGGGAGACCGCGTCCAGCTGATCGGTCGGGACGTACAGCCGGTCACCGGGATGCCCGCGCTTGGAGCTGGCGTACTCCAACACGAGGTACTCACGGGTGGCACCGGCGACCTTGCGCTGCACCATCTCCACGTAGCGGCCGATGCCGTGCTGTTCGTGCACCACGTAGTCGCCCGGCTTGAGCGCCAGCGGGTCGACCGCGTTGCGCCTGCGGGACGGCATCTTGACGCTTGCTGCCTGGGCGTCGACGGCCCCGCGACCGGTGATGTCCGACTCGCTGAGGACGGCCAGCGCAGCGGAGGGCAGCGAGAACCCTTCGGTGATCGTGCCGCGGGTGACCGTCACGACGCCCGCGGGCGGGACGTCGTCGAGGCTCTCGGCGAGCGCGGCCGGAACCTCCTCGGCGGACAGCTGCTCGACGGCCCGCGCCGCAGTACCCGCACCCGCGACGACCAGCACCGCTGCCCCGCCGGACGCGGTCTGCGCGCGCAAGTCCTTGGCCGCCTGGGGAAAGTCACCGCGGTATCCGGGCGCAGGCTGCACGCCGGTGTCCAGCACGTCCTCGACGTCGGTGGTCAGCTGGCTGAGCGTCCACCAGCAGCGGCCGGTCTCCTTCGCGTGCCGCTCGATCTCGGCCAGCTCGCGGTACGCCGAGGCGCCGAGGTCGATCGGAGCCTGTCCTCCGGCCGCGGCGCTGGACCACGAGGCCTCCAGGAACTCCTGACCGGTGCGGACCAGATCGTGCGCGCGGGCCACGATGCGTTCGGGGTCGGCCAGCACCACGTGCGTCCCGTCCGGGAACGCGTCGGTGAGCAGCTCCAGGTCACCGTGCAGCAGCACCGGGATGAGCGACTCCATGCCCTCGACCGGGATGCCCTGCGACAGCTTCTCCAGCATCTCACTGAGCGCCGCGTTCGACTCGTGCTCACTCTGCAGCGCCGCCGCACGCGCCCGCACCTCGGGCGTCAGCAACAGCTCCCGGCATGGCGCGGCGACCACGCGCTCGACCGGCTCGGGCAACGAGCGCTGGTCGGCGACCGAGAACATGCGGATCTCGGAAACCTCGTCGCCCCAGAACTCCACGCGGTACGGGTGCGGCGCGGTGGGCGGGAAGACGTCCAGGATGCCGCCGCGCACGGCGAACTCGCCGCGCTTCTCCACCATGTCCACGCAGGTGTAGGCCAGCTCGAGCAGGCGTGTGGTCAGCTCGTCGAACTCGTGCTCGCCGCCCGGGGCCAGTTCGACCGGCTCCAGCTCGGCCAAGCCGGGCGCCATCGGCTGGATCAGGCTGCGCACGCCGGCGACGACCACGCGCAGCGGCCCGTCGACGCCGGGATGCTTCAGCCTGCGCAGCACCTGCAACCGGGTGCCGATGGTGTCCGCACGCGGCGACAACCGCTCGTGCGGCAACGTCTCCCAGGACGGGAAGGCCGCCACCCGGTCCGGACCCAGCAGGTCGGCCAGTGCCGACGACAGCACGTCGACCTCCCGACCGGTCGGCACGACCGCCAGCACCGGCCGCTCGGCACCACCGGCCGCCTTGTCCGCGGCCAGCGCCGCCACGACCAGTTGCCGCGCGGCGGCGGGCCCCTGGAGCGCAAGCTCAGCCGCCCCGGCGCGGTCGACGACAGCACTCAAGCCGGGGGTGGACAGGGCGGCGGACAACAAGCCGGAAAGCACGAGTAAACAGGGTACGGCGCAGCACCGACGACCCCGGCTGCGGGCGCGTTCCGCCCCTTTTGACAGACTCGCCGTCATGAAACGCTTCCGCGTGACTGCAGCCGTACTCGCCAGCTTGTCCGTGCTGCTGACCAGCTGTTCGGAAGACGCATCCGGCAACGAACCGCCGCCCGGCGCGATCAAGGGTGACCAGCGCTCGCACTCGCAGGGCAAGATCAAGGTCACCGAGGTGGCCGAGGGGCTGAAGGTCGGCTGGGACATCGGCTTCCTGCCCAGCGGCAACGTGCTGGTGCCGCAGCGGCCGGGGAAGCTGTCGGTCATCTCGCCCAAGAAGAAGGGCCAGAAGATCACCGACATCACCGACCCGAAGCAGACCACGGTCACCGACGTCAAGATCGACCTGCCCAAGCCGTACGTGAAGGCCGAGGGTGGTCTGCTCGGCATGGTGCTGCACCCGGACTTCGAGAAGTCCCGCAAGTTCACGCTGTGCCAGACCACGGCGACCCCGGACGGCAAGCCGAACGACATCCGGCTGATCACCTGGAAGCTGTCGAAGGACGAGAAGTCCGCGACCAAGGTCAAGGACCTGATCACCGGGCTGCCGCTCGGCCCGACCGGTCAGCACGTCGGCTGCCGCCCGACCGAGGGCCCGGACGGCGAGCTGCTGATCGGCACCGGTGACGGCTGGCACCTGAACACCGCCCAGGACAAGAACAACCTCGGCGGCAAGGTGCTGCGCGTGGACTGGGACACCGGCAAGGCGCTGCCGGACAATCCGTGGGTCGCCGACGGCTCGGCCAAGACCGAGGAAGCCAAGCGCGTGATCAGCTACGGCCACCGCAACGTCCAGGGCGTCGCGGTGCGGCCGGGCACCAAGGAGATCTGGACCTCCGAGCACGGCACGATCCGGGACGACGAGATCAACCTGATCCAGCCGGGCAAGAACTACGGCTGGGACCCGTCGCACGGTGGCGAGAAGACCGACCAGAGCCAGTACGCCAAGTTCGAGGTCGAGGCTCCGATGACCGACAAGGAGCTGTTCCCGGACGCGGTGGACGCGAAGTGGGCCACCGGCGAGCCGACCGAGGCGCTGTGCGCGGCGATCTTCCTCGAGGGCAAGCAGTGGGGTGAGCTGGAAGGCAAGCTGGCGGTCACGTCGCTGAAGGGCTCGAAGCTGTTCCTGATGACCGTCGAGGGCGAAGGCACCGACAGCAAGATCACCGCGGTCGACGTGCCGAAGGAGCTCGACTGGACCTACAAGCGGCTGCGCGCCGCGCGGATCGGCCCGGACGGTGCGTTGTACCTGACCACCGCGGGTGGCGAGAACGACTACCTGCTGCGGGTCGAGCCGGCGAAGTAACACGTTTCACGCACCAGCGCGGGCATGATGGTCGATGTGACCAGATTCGTGCCCGCGCTGGTGTTTTCCACGCTCGCCGCGCTGCTGGCGGCCTGTACGAGCGCGCCGGTGCAGCAGCAGCGCGTTCCTGCGCCCGAGGACGCGGAGCCGACCGGCCTGCGGGTGCAGCGGGTCGCTGCCGGGTTCGAACATCCGTGGGACATCGGGTTCCTGCCCGGCGGTGAGCTGCTGGTCACCGAACGGCCGGCCAGGCTGACGCTGTTGTCCGGCGGTGAGCCGGGAGCGAAGCGCACGGAGGTCAAAGCCGACCTCGGCGACGTCTACGTCAGCGGTGAGGGCGGCCTGATGGGTCTGGTCGTCTCACCGGATTTCGCCAAGACGCGCGAGTTCACCGTGTGCCACGCCTACCAGGAAGGCGGCGCGCCGGTCGATGTTCGCGTGGTGACGTGGAAACTGTCCGAGGACGGCACGTCCGCGGAGAAGGTGCGCACACTGGTCACCGGGATCCCGCTCAACGACAGCGGCAGACACTCGGGCTGCCGGCTGGAGTACGGGCCCGACGGCGAGTTGCTCATCGGCACCGGTGATGCGGCGCAGGGTGCGAATCCGCAGGACAAGAAGGGCCTGGGCGGCAAGGTGCTGCGGGTCGACCCGAAGACCGGCGAAGGGTTGCCGGACAATCCGTTCGCGAACAGCTCGAACACCAACACGCGCAGGCTCGCCAGCTACGGCCACCGGAACGTCCAGGGTGTGGCGCTGCGGCCGGGAACCGACCAGGTGTTCACCGCCGAACACGGACCGGACGTCGACGACGAGGTGAACCGGCTGGAGCTGGGCGGCAACTACGGCTGGGATCCGTCCCGGGGCGGGACCGTCGACGGCTACGACGAGGGCGTGTCGATGACCGACACCGAACGCTTCCCCGACGCTGTCCGTCCACTGTGGACCACCGGTGATCAGACCGAGGCACTGTGCGGGGCGGAGTTCCTGGCCGGCGAGCAGTGGGGTGAGCTCGAGGGCCTGCTCGCCGTCACCGCACTGAAAGCACAGAAGATGTTCCTGCTACGGCTCGACGAAAAGGGCGAGCAGGTCGAAGAGGTGACCGTGCCCGAGGAGCTGGACGGCCAGTACGGCAGGCTCCGCGCGGCACGACTCGGGCCGGACGGGGCGCTGTATCTGAGCACGGACGACGGCGAGGACGACGAGATCCTGCGGGTGACCGCTGACTAGTTGACGGGTTGCCCGAGGGCAGCTCGAGCAGCGCTCTGCTCTCCGGCGTCTTCGGCAGGCGTGGCGGTGCGGCGTCGGATGCCCCTTGCCGAGCGGCCTGCGGTTGCGCAGACCGCCAGGGCGCCGACGACGAGCACGGCAGCCCCGGTCAGTGCCGCCGCGGCGAAGCCCCCTGATGTCGTGGCGCCGGCGATCTGCGGTCCTGTACTCGTGCCGATGAACAGTGCCGCGGTGTAGAGGGCGGTCGCCGCGCCGATGGCATCGGGTGCCGCTGCGTGGATCAACTCGACCAGGTTCGGTGCAGCGACGGCGATCCCGGCGACGTAGAGCAGCAGCGCCAGCGCGAGCAGGACCACGTCGTCGCCGACAAGGCCCGCAGCGGCCGCGCCGAGCGTTGCCAGCCCCAGGGCAAACACCGCCTTGGTACGAGCACTGAACCGAGCGGCCACACCGGTCAGCAAGGGCGCAACGACGACCGCGGGCAGCGAGCTGGCCCGGAGCACGAGGAGCGCCGTCGGGTCGTCCGCCACGGCGGGCGGGCCCGCGATCTCGATCGCGGTGTAGAGGATGACCAAGCTCCCCAACAGCGTGCTCGCCGCTGCATAGAACGCGAGCAGCCGTGGGCGGGCCAACAGCCGCGGCAAGCTGATCAACGCCGTCCTCATGGTGTTCGCCCGCTCGGCGGTGTCGGCACGCAAGCCGACCAGGACGGCGACGAACAGCAGCAGCATGACCGCCGAGGAAGCGAAGAAGATCGCACGCCAGCCCGCCGGAGCCAGGGCCTGGGCTGCGACCTGCATCAGCACGGCCGCAGCCAGTCCGCCGCTGCTCATCGCGCCGAGCGCGACCGGGCGTCGACGCGGGTCGGCGTGCTCGGCGACGTAAGCCATCGCGGTAGGGCCGACCGCGGCCACCGTCACGCCCTGCAAACAGCGGAACGCCACGGCCGCGGGCAGACTCTGGGCGAAAGTCACGAGCAGTGTCGACAGCGCGGCGCACAGCAGGCCGGCAAGGATCACCCTGCGCGGCCCGTACCGGTCCGCGGCCGGGCCTGCGAAGAGGAAACCGACCGCGAAGCTGAGGCTGAACCCGGTCGACAACCATGCCGTGGACGACGCCGCGATCCCCCAGTCGCGAGCCATGGCGGGCATCAGCGGGATGACGGTGTAGGTCTGGCCGACGCCGACGACAGAGGTCGCGAGAAGGATCGGCAGCATCCGCCCGAGGTGAACCCATCGCTGCGTTTGACGTCGAGGCGAGGACACGACCTTCACCATGCCAACCAACTAGTTGGATGTCAACTACCTGGTTGGTTGGTTGCTACGCTGCGGGGCATGGCCACAACGAAGTCGCCCAGCACCCGGGAGCGCCTCCTGGCCGCGGCGCGCGACGAGTTCGCCACGCACGGCATCGCCGGAGCGCGGGTGGACCGGATCGCGGCGGCCGCCGGAGCGAACAAGGAGCGGATCTACGCGAACTTCGGCAGCAAAGAGGCCCTGTTCCAGGTCGTGGTCACGCAAGCGATGGCCGAGCACGCCGACGGGATCGGGCTGCCCGAGGGCGACCTCGCCGAATACGTCGGACGGCTGTACGACTTTCACCGTCGGCGCCCGGTCCTGCTCAGGCTCATGCTGTGGGAGGCCCTGCACTACGGCGACCGCCCGTTCGACGGCGGCGCCCGCCAACCGAACTACCGCAAGAAGGTCGAGGCACTGGCCAAGGCGCTCGGCAGGCCGGCGGACCACCACACGGCAGCCAAGCTGATGACGCTCATCGGACTTGCCTGCTGGCCACACGCCATGCCCCAGCTCGCCCGCTTCCTCCTGGAGGGCGAAAGCCCCGAGGAACGCCACCGGCTCATGCGTGCCCAGGTGGTCGAGTTCGCCCGCCGGACGTTGTCCGCCGACGAACCCGAGTCGGCGCGATCGCCGCGTTGAGCTGCTGCACGGTCATCCTCAGACCGCCGTCGCCGCGCCCGCGCCGGGGACTAATCGTTGAGCTGCAGCTTGGGTTTGTGCTCGAGCTGGGACAGCCCGTTCCACGCGAGGTTGACCAGGTGCGCGGCGACCTCGTTGCGCTTGGGCTTGCGCGCGTCCAGCCACCATTGCCCGGTCAGGGCGACCATGCCGACCAACGCCTGCGCGTACAGCGGCGCCAGCTTGCGGTCGTACCCGCGGGCGGAGAACTGCTGGCCGAGAATGTGCTCGACCTGACTGGCGATGTCGTTGAGCAGCGTGGAGAACGTGCCCGTCGAAGTCACCACCGGCGAATCCCGCACCAGGATGCGGAAGCCACCGTCCGACTGTTCGACGTAAGTCAGCAGCGCGATCGCCGCCTGCTCCAACATCGTGCGGGGGTGGTCGGCGTGCAAGCTGGCGACCATCTGGTCGAGCAGCGTCTGCGTTTCCCGGTCGACCACGACGGCGTAGATGCCTTCCTTGCCGCCGAAGTGCTCGTACACCACCGGCTTGGAGACATCCGCGCGCTGCGCGATCTCCTCCACCGACGTGCCGTCGAAGCCCTTCTCGGCGAACAGCGCCTTCGCCACGTCCAGCAGCTGTTGCCGCCGCTCGGACCCGGTCATCCGCACACGAGGTGCCGGAGCCGCCGGGGTCTGCCCTTTGGATCCGCTCGTCCGCTTCGACCGCCGCGCCATGGCTGCAGGCTATCGACCCGGCGGGAAGCCGAGCCGATCAGGCCTTCGCCGCCAGGCGCGCCAGCCGTTGTTCGGTCGGCCAGCGCACGTCGTAGGCCCAGCCGAACTTCTCGAACAGCCAGATCATCCGCGCCGAGATGTCGATCTGCCCACGCTTGACGCCGTGCCGCGCGGACGTCGGGTCGGCGTGGTGCAGGTTGTGCCAGGACTCGCCGAGCGACAGGATCGCCAGCGGCCAGAAGTTCGCCGACTTGTCCCGCGCCTTGAACGGCCGCTCGCCGATCATGTGGCACACCGAGTTGATCGACCACGTGACGTGGTGCAGCACGCAGATACGCACCAGCCCGGCCCAGAAGAACGCGGTCAGCGCACCCCACCAGGACCAGGTGATCAGGCCGCCGAGCACGGCGGGCACCGCCAGGCTGAGCAAAGTCCACAGCCAGAACTTCTTGTCCACCCAGACCAGCAGCTTGTCCTTGACCAGATCGGGCGCGAACCGGTCGATGTTGGTGACGTTGCGGTCGAACAACCACCCCATGTGCGCATGCCAGAACCCCTTGGCGATGGCCAGCGGGGTCTCGCCGTACGCCCACGGCGAGTGCGGGTCGCCCTCCCGGTCGGAATAGGCGTGATGCCGCCGATGGTCGGCCACCCAGGTCAACGGCGGCCCCTGCAGCGCGGTGCTGCCCGCGATCGCCAGCAAGGCACGCAACCACGGCTTGGCCTTGAACGACCCGTGGGTCAGATGGCGGTGGTATCCGACGGTGATCCCGGCGGCGCCGAAGAAGTAGAAAGCCACGAACAGACCGACGTCCACCCAGGTCAGACCCCAGCCCCAGGCCAGCGGCACGGCGGCGATGAGCGCCAGCATGGGCGCCAGCACGCCGACGTAGACGGCCACTTGCACTTTGACCGGACGCCTGCCGGAAATGATCGGCTTCGGCCCTTTCTTGGGGGTGTCGGTTGTCGTGGGCTCGGCGTTGGTCTCGCCGGCAGTAACCGTCATGAGCCCGCTCCTGTTTCCTGCTACCTACGGTTCCGTAGGTTACGGTACCCGAAGAATCCGCCGGGCAAACAGCTTCGCGTCATGCGACCCACATCGGCGACCACGGTGTGCGTGTTGCGGCAAGGCGGTGCCGTATGGTGCGGCCCGCGTCAACAGGTGCTGCGACAACCGTGCACAATGGTCGACAGGAGGGGCCGACGAGCGATCCCCTACCGATCCGCCGTGGTGTAATGGGCAGCACTTCAGATTTTGGTTCTGACGGTTCAGGTTCGAGTCCTGGCGGCGGAGCTTCCCTGCGCGTGAGCAGTCCCGATTCCCCTCCGCGGCGGCGACCGCCTGGCGTGTCGGGTATGTCCGACGCCTGGCTGCTGGGCCGGGCTCGCGAATTGCGCGCCTCGGTGCAGACCAGCGAGCGCGCCGAGCAGCTACGCATCATCGACGAGTTGGACATGCTGCTGGCCGAAGCCAAGCGGCGTGGCCACGCGCTGATGATCGCAGACCTGCTGCGCAGTGCCGCGATGGCGCGGTTGGCCACCCGTGGCCGGTGTGCGACGTCCGAGCCACTGCTGGACGAACTGCTCGCGCACACCCGGCGCAACGGCATGCCGATCCAGCGCGCGGGCGCGCACGCGCTGCAAGCCCGCAGGCTGATCCTGGCCGGCAAGCAGGACGCCGCGCTGACCGAGATCGCCAGGGCGCTGGCGATCCTGGACGACCCGCCGGACGAGGAGTCGCACGGCGACGCCCGCGCCAGCGAGCGGGCGCTGGTCCGCGCGTTGATCGACTGCTGGCAGGTACTGAGCGAGCTGAGTCTGTACGAGACCGCGGAGGAAGTCTCCGTCAGGGCACACGAGGCGCTGATCCAAAGCGCCAGCCCGCACGAGATCACCATCCAGCTGCTCAACTTCATCGAGATGCTGCTGTCCTGGGGGCTGCGGCTGGAGCGGGTGCGCAAGAACGACCTGGCCAGGCAGAAATTCAGCATGGCGGCCGCGGTGGCCCGCGAGGTCGAGGGACCGTTCACCGACTCGCTGTTCCGTAAGCGCGACCAGCCCGCGATCGAGCAGGTCGGCCTGGTCGCGGCCGCGGTGGCCTTGGCCGAGCCGGATCAGCAGCACGTGACGCGGTTGCGCAGGCTGCTCGCCCAGCCCTCGTCCGGTCAGGAAACCGTGTTGGTGGCCATCGCCCTGGCCCGCTGCCTGGAAGCCGACCGGCTGAGCAACGACGCGTTGGAGGTCCTCATCGGCGCGCGGGAGGAAGCCCGCGCCATGAACGCCCCGACGTCGACGCAGCTGAACATCGACCGGGAACTGGCGCGCATCGAGACCGCCGGACGGGTCGCCCCAACCGTGGCCGGCTACGTGCAGACGCTGGAAGCCGAACTGTGGGCGCTGCGCGAGTCGCAAGCGGCCGCGTTGGAGACCCGGCGCAAGCACGAACGTCTTTCCGCCCAGCACGGCGCCATCGCCAAGCAGGCGTTGCAGGACCCGCTCACCGGGCTGCCGAACCGCCGCGCGCTGGACGAACGGCTGCGGCAACTGTCCACCGACGCCTCCGCCCAGCCACTCGCCGTCGCGCTGGTCGACCTCGACGGCTTCAAGGGCGTCAACGACAAGAAGTCCCACCAGGAAGGCGACGACGTGCTGCGGGTCATCGCCAGCACGTTGCGCGACGCCCTGCGTGGCGGGGACTTCGTGGCCCGCTACGGCGGGGACGAGTTCGTCGTGCTGCTGCCCGGCGCGCCGGCGTCCGCCGCAGCGAACGCCATGAACCGGTGCCGTGCCGCGGTGGCCGACCTGCCTGGCCACTTGTCACACGGCGTGACGCTGTCCATCGGGCTGGTGTCCATGGCGCCGACCGAACACGTCGACGCGGTGCTGGCCCGCGCGGACGCCGCCATGTACCAGGCCAAGCGCAACGGCGGCAATCAAGTCGCGTCGGCGATGCAGGATGGCGCGGAAGCGGTCAGCTGACCGCGGCAGTGACTGCGGCCACGACAGTTGCCGTCGCAACGGCGTGCGGCAGCGAGGATGGCCTGGTAGAGACGAATTGCACACCGCCTGGGTCCAGTCGGAACGCCCGAGCCCCGTAGGATCGGCTGTCGCGACGAGCCCGCCACGAATCGCACTGGGAGAACCGTGACCTCCAGCCTCACCACGTTGATCCTCGCCGCAGGCGAGGGCACACGGATGCGTTCGAGCACCCCGAAGGTGTTACACCCGATCGCCGGACGGCCCTTGGTGGAGCACGCCGTGCGCGCCGCCGCCGGGTTGAAACCGGAGCATCTCGTGGTCGTCGTCGGCCACGGGCGGGAAGCCGTGACGGCGCACCTGGCGACGGTGTCCGAAGCACTCGGGATGACCGTCGGCACAGCGGTGCAGGAAGAGCAGAACGGCACCGGGCACGCGGTGCAGTGCGCACTGGACGCGCTGCCGCAGGAGTTGTCCGGCACCGTGCTGGTCAGCTACGGCGACGTGCCGCTGCTGGACACCGAGACACTGGCCGCGCTGCTGTCGCAGCACGAGTCGACCGGCTCCGCGGTCACCATCCTCACGGCCGAGGTGGACGACCCCACCGGGTACGGCCGCGTGCTGCGGGACGACGACGGCAGCGTGCGGTCGATCGTCGAGCACAAGGACGCCACCGAGGAGCAGCTGGCGGTCCGGGAGATCAACTCGGGTGTGTACGCGTTCGACGCCCAGGTGCTCGCCGACGGCCTGCGCAGGCTGTCGACCGACAACGCGCAAGGCGAGCTGTACCTGACCGACATCGTCGCGATCGCCCGCTCGGACGGACGCCGGGTCTCGGCGATGGTGGTCGAGGACACGTGGCTGACCGAGGGCGTCAACGACCGGGTCCAGCTGGCCGCGCTCGGCGCCGAGCTCAACCGGCGCATCGTGCAGCGCTGGCAGCGCGCGGGTGTGACCATCGTCGACCCGGCGACGACGTGGCTGGACGCGGACGTCGAGCTGGGGCAGGACGTGGTGATCGAGCCCAATGTGCAGCTCAAGGCGGGCACCACGGTCGGCGCGGGCGCGATCATCGGCCCGGACACCACGCTGAGCCGCGTCGAGGTCGGCCCGGGAGCGTCCGTGGTGCGCACGCACGGATCGGACTCGGTGATCGGCGCGGGCGCGACCGTCGGCCCGTTCACCTACCTGCGGCCCGGCACCAAGCTCGGCACCAAAGGCAAGCTCGGTGCGTTCGTGGAGGCCAAGAACGCCGAGATCGGCACCGGGACCAAGGTGCCGCACCTGACCTACGTCGGCGACGCCACCATCGGCGAGTACAGCAACATCGGCTGCGGCACGGTGTTCGTCAACTACGACGGCGTGAACAAGCACCGCACGACGATCGGTTCGCACGTGCGCACCGGGGCGGACAATCAGTTCGTGGCCCCGGTGACGATCGGCGACGGCGCGTACAGCGGCGCGGGCACGGTCATCCGCCGGGACGTCCCACCGGGCGCCCTGGCCATCTCCGGCGCGCCGCAGCGCAACCTGGAAGGCTGGGTGTTCGCCAAGCGGCCGGGGACCCCGGCCGCCGAGGCAGCCGAGGCCGCCCTCGCTCAACAGCAGTCCGAAAGCGGCGACGAGCCCGAGAACGGAGAGGCATCATGAGCTCCAAGTCCGGCACCCCGAAGAAGAACATGATGCTCTTCGCCGGTCGGTCCCACCCTGAGCTGGCGGAGGAGGTGGCCAAGCACCTCAACGTGGCGATCACGCCGCAGGTGGCGCGCACGTTCGCCAACGGCGAGATCTACGTGCGCTACGAGGAGTCGGTGCGCGGCGTCGACGCGTTCGTCATCCAGAGCTTCCCGCCGCCGATCAACGAGTGGCTCATGGAGCAGTTGATCATGGTGGACGCGCTCAAGCGCGGCAGCGCCAAGCGGATCACCGTGGTCATGCCGTTCTACCCGTACGGCAGGCAGGACAAGAAGCACAAGGGCCGGGAACCGATCTCGGCGCGGCTGATCGCCGACCTGCTCAAGACGGCCGGCGCGGACCGCATCCTGACCGTCGACCTGCACACCGCCCAGATCCAGGGCTTCTTCGACGGCCCGGTCGACCACATGTTCGCGCAGAACGTGCTGATCAAGCACCTGCAGGAGCAGTACGAGTCCGATGTCACGGTGGTCTCCCCGGACACCGGCCGGGTGCGCCTGGCCGAGAAGTGGGCGCAGCAGTTGGGTGACCGGCCGATCGCGTTCATCCACAAGACGCGCGACCCGGACCGGCCGAACGAGGCCATCTCCAAGCGGGTGGTCGGCAAGGTCAAGGGCCGCACGTGCGTGATCATCGACGACATGATCGACACCGGTGGCACGGTCGCGGGCGCGGTGCAGGCGCTCAAGGACGAAGGCGCCAAGGAGGTCATCGTGGCGGCCACCCACGGGGTGCTGTCGCCGCCCGCTTCCGAGCGGCTGGCCAATTGCGGCGCGACCGAGGTGATCTTCACCAACACGCTGCCGATCCCGGAGGAGAAGCGGTTCCCGAACATGACGGTGCTGTCCATCGCGCCGCTGTTGGCCACCGCCATCCAGGAAGTCTTCGAGGACGGCTCGGTGACCAGCCTGTTCGACGGCAACGCCTAGCCCGACCCGGCGGCCGGCGCGGCTGAGCCGGTCCGTAGACTGAACTGGTTGCCCCGGCGAGGCGGGTTTCGACCCCGCGTGATCGACGTGGCGGAGCAGGCTTCCTGCCGCGCGCACGCGCGCTCCTCCCCGGGCCCACGAGCACACAGCGAAGTCCGAGTGTCGAGGAGCGAACGACGTGTCCGACGAGATCAAGCTGACAGTTGAGCAGCGCAGCGAGTTCGGTAAGGGTGCCGCGCGGCGGACCCGCAAGGCAGGCAAGATCCCCGCGGTGCTCTACGGCCACGGCACCGACCCGAAGCACCTGGCGCTGCCCGCCATCGAGTTCGCCCGGGTGATCCGTGACCACGGGTACAACTCCGTGCTGACGCTGGACATCGACGGCGACAAGCCGCAGCTGGCGCTCACCAAGAACATCGCCGTGCACCCGCTGAAGAACTACATCGAGCACGTCGACCTGCTGGTCGTCAAGAAGGGCGAGCGGGTCTCGGTCGACGTCCCGGTGATCGTCTCCGGCGACCCGGCCCCCGGCACGCTGGTCCTGCAGGAGGTCGACAACATCACCATCGAGGTCGACGCGCTGAACATCCCCGAGGAGCTGCACGTCAGCATCGAGGATGCCGAGGCCGGCACCACCATCACCGCGGCCGACATCGAGCTGCCGAAGGGTGCCGCCCTGGTCACCGAGGGCGAGTCGGTCCTCGTCGCGGTGAACGAGGCCCCGACCGCCGAGGCCATGGAGGAAGGCCTGGACACCGAGGCCGCCGAGGAGCCCAAGGAAGCCGCGGGCGAGGCCGGGGGCGGCGAGGCCGCGGAAGAGGCCTCCGAGTAGTCCTCTCGAGAAGTTCGAGTGTCAACACCCACCGATGTGCCGGGCGCCGGCGAGCTCGTGCTGCTCGCCGGCCTCGGCAATCCGGGCCCCCGGTACGAGACCACCAGGCACAACATCGGGTTCCTGGTGCTGGACGAGCTCGCCGACCGTGTGGGCGGCTCGTTCAAGGCGCATCGCACCAACGTGGCGCTGCTGGAAGGCCGGTTGGCCGGCGTCCGCGTCGCGATGATCAAGCCGCGTAGCTACATGAACCTCTCCGGCGGTCCGGTCAAGGCGGCCGCGCAGTACTTCGGCGTCGAGCCGAGCGGGATCGTGGCCGTGCACGACGAGCTGGATCTGGACTTCGGCGTGGTCCGGCTCAAGTTCGGCGGCGGCGAGAGCGGCCACAACGGCCTGCGCTCGCTGACGTCGGCGTTGGGTACCCGCAACTACTACCGGGTGCGGTTCGGCATCGGCCGCCCGCCCGGGCGGATGAACCCGGCGGACTACGTGCTGAAGGACTTCTCCACCGTGGAGCGCAAAGAACTGGCGTTCCACATCGACCGCTGCGCCGACGCGGTCGAGGCCCTCGTCACCAAAGGCCTCGCCGCGGCACAGAACACCTATCACTGACATCCTCGGCGCGGGTCGTTCTCCGCCGCCCTCGACTGCGCGGGCGCGTGCGGCACATTCGCACGCCAATCCCGCCGGTGCGGTGTCGACCGGCCATGTCTCAATGCGCGAGGTCGGGCTCCTGGTGCAGTCGGACCCCGGCCGCCACGTCACGCGGACGCCTGCGTGATCTCCTTCGCGTACTCGATCGCCGTCGCCGCCCGCTTGACCTTGCCGGACGGCGTCTTCGGCAAGCTGCCCGGCGGCAACACCACGACGGAGTACGGCCGCACGCCGACAGCATCGGTCACCCGGGTGGTCACCGCGCGGGCGATCTCCTTCTCCTGATCCGTGCCTGCCAGCCGCGACTCCAACACCACGGCGTACCGCTCGCGTCGCGTGCCTGCGTCGATCCGCACCGCGATCGCGTTGCCCGCGCGAACTCCGTCGACCGATTGCGCTGCGCGCTCCACGTCCGTCGGGTAGATGTTGCGGCCGCCCATGATGATGACGTCCTTCTTGCGGCCACAGATGACGATCTGGCCGTCCGCGAGATAACCGAGGTCACCGGTGGGGAACCAGCCCTCGGCGTCCCGCAGGTCCAGTGGCCCGTCGACGGTGAGATAGCCGGGCGTGATCGAGTCGCCGCGCAGCTGGATCTCGCCCACGTGCCGATCGGGCAGCACGTTGCCGGACTCGTCGACGATGCGGGCCTCCAACCCGGGCAGCGGCGTACCCAGCAGCGCGAACTGCCGAACCTTGTCGGTCTCCCTCCGCGGGTCGTCCTCCGGCACCGGGACCGCGCGGTTGCCGTTCTCCAGCGCCTCGGCCTCCACCACGTCGACCTGCAGGCCGCTGAACAGCGGCGCGAACGACACCGCGAGCGTGGCCTCGGCCATGCCGTCGGCGGCGAACACGCAGCGCGGGTCCAGCCCGAAGCGAGCGCCCGCGTCGGTGAAGGTACGCACCGCGCTCGCGTCGATCGGCTCGGCACCGTTCAGCGCGATACGCAGGCTGGACAGGTCGTACTTGTCGTCCTCGACCCGTGCCAGGCGCTTGCCGACCACCGCGTAGGCGAAGTTCGGCGCCGCGGTGACGGTCGCCTTGTACCGGGAGATCAGGTCGATCCACAGCAGCGGCCCGGCCAGGAACTCCGCCGGGGTGACCTTGACCAGCTCCACGCCGAACGTCATCGGCACGGTGAGAAAGCCGACCATGCCCATGTCGTGGAACGTCGGCAGCCACGAGACCATCACGTCACGGTCCACGTCGAGCTCGGCCCGATCGCGCATCGCGGTCATGTTCGCGATCAGGTTGCCGTGGGTGATCTTGACCGCTTTCGGGTCCGCGGTCGATCCGCTGGTCAGCTGCAGCAGCGCCAGGTCGTCCTCGCCCATCGGCACCGGCTCGTCGAGCGATTCGGGGTGGTCGAGCAGTTCGCTGATCAGCAGGTAGCGGATGCCGTTCTCCTCGAGCACCGGCGCCAGCTGGTCGAACGGGTCGCCGAGCAGCACCAGTTCCGCGGAGATCATGCGCAGCACGCGCAGCGTGTCCGAGGCCCATTCGGCCAGGTCGGTGCGCGGGGTCGGCTGGTGCAGCATCGTCACACTGCCGCCTGCCAGCCACGTGGCTTGCACGGTCGGCGCGATGACCACCGGCGCGGCGGCCAGCACCCCGACCGACTGCCCCGGCTTGAGACCTGCGGCGATCAGTCCCGCGGCGAAGCGCCTGGCCTGCTGGTGGATCTCGGCCCAGGTCTGATGCTTCGGCTCGTGCGGCTCACCGGTGACGATTCCGCGGCGCGATCCACCAGCGGAGGTAGCGCTGGCGACCATCGTGTCGACGAACCTGCTCATACCCGAAACGATACTGGCGGACGGTCAACTGTTACTCGGCGGTATGTCCAGTGACACTCGGTCGACCTGGCCGTTTCCGTGCCGCCGGGTTGATATGCAAGTAGTTACTTGCATATGATTGCGGAGTGGGCGACGTCTACAAAGCACTGGCCGACCCGACCCGGCGACTCATCCTGGACGAGCTGGCCGAGCGGGACGGGCAGAGCCTGTTCGAGTTGTGCGGCCGGCTGGCCATGCGGCACGACGTCACGTCGAGCAGGCAGGCGATCACCCAGCACATCGCCGTCCTGGAGGAGGCCGGGCTGGTCAGCGTCCGCCGCTCCGGGAGAACGCGCATCCATCATCTGCACACCGAGCCACTCCGCGAGATCGTCGAGCGCTGGCTCACCGCCCGGGAGGACTGAATGGCTGTCCGCATCACCATCACCAGCGTGTTCGTCGACGATCAGGCCAAGGCGCTGGCCTTCTACACCGAACGGCTCGGCTTCCGACTGAAGCACGACGTGCCGATGGGCGAGCACCGCTGGCTCACCGTGGTCAGCCCGGACCAGCCGGACGGACCCGAGCTGCTGCTCGAGCCCGATCAGCACCCGGCGGCCAAGGCCTACAAGGAGGGGCTGGTCGCCGACGGCATCCCGGCCGCGTCGTTCACCGTCGACGACGTGCGCGCAGTGCACAAGGAGCTGACCGAACAGGGCGTGCGGTTCACCCAGGAGCCCGCCGAGATGGGCCCGGTGATCACCGCCGTGTTGGACGACACGTGCGGGAATCTCATCCAGTTGACGAGCCCGGTCGCGTAGCGCCTGCGGGATCCGACGCGACCCAGGCTCGCTGCCGCCGCGTTTCCACGGCTCGCGGGTGGTAGTGCTTGCGTACCCAGTCGACCGCTTGCGTCGGCGGGACTCCGCTGAGCGTGGCGAGGACGGCGAGCGCGGTCCCGGTCCGGCCGATGCCACCACGGCACGCGATCTCCACCCGCTCGGCGGCCGCGCGCTCGTGGGCCTCGCGCAGCGCGTCGATCGCGTCGGCCGGGTCGCGCGGCAGGCGGAAATCACCCCAGCGGACCCAACGGCTCGGCCGCACCAGGACGCCGGGATCCCGCCCCAGCAGGTAGACGGCGAACTCCGGCTGTCCGAGCCGGCCCCGAGGGCGCTTGATGCCGGTGCCGCGCACCTTCCGGCCGTCGGGCAGCTGCACGACACCGGGTTCGTCATCCCATGCGCCCACTCGCACCCCTCTGTCCGTACTCGTCTACTCGACGGCGGATCCCCGGGCAGCCCGGCGGGCTACTCGACGGTGTCGGCGAGCTCCATCCAGCGTTGCTCGACCGACTCCTTCTCGGCCAGCACGTTCTTCAGCTCCATGTCGAGTTCGAGCAGCCGGTCCGGGTCGGTGGCCGCCTCCGCCAGCGCGGCATGCAGCTTCTGTTCCTTGTCGTGCAGCGAATCCAGCTTGCGCTCGAGGCGGGCGAGCTCCTTGCGCGCCGCGCGCTGCTCGGCCGCCCGCGAGGCAGGCTTGGCGGACTCCTGCTGAGCCGGCTTCCTCTCGGCTGCCGCATCCCGCCGCCGCGCGAGGTACTGCTCGATCCCGCCGGGGACACTGGTCACCGCACCGTCGCCGTACAGCGCGTACACGGCGTCACAGACTCGCTCGATCAGATACCGGTCGTGCGAGACCACCACCAGCGTTCCCGCCCAGCCGTCGAGCAGGTCCTCGAGCTGCTGCAGGGTGTCGATGTCCAGATCGTTGGTCGGCTCGTCGAGCAGCAGCACGTTCGGCTCGGCCATCAACAAGCGGCACAGCTGCAACCGCCGCCGCTCACCACCGGACAGCTCGTCCACCGGCGTCCACTGCCGCTTGGGCGGGAACCCGAACTTCTCCGCCAACTGCGAGGCGGACAGCTCGTGCTTGCCCAGTACGACGCGCCGGGCGACCTCCTCCAGCGCTTCGAGCACACGTAGATCCCCGGGCAGGTCGTCCAGCTCCTGACGCAGCCACGCCAACCGGACCGTCTTACCCCGCACCAGCCGCCCGGCGTCCGGCTCCAGCGCGCCGGCGAGCAGGCGCAACACCGACGTCTTGCCCGAGCCGTTCACGCCGACCAGGCCGATCCGATCACCGGGGCCGATCCGCCAGGTCACGTTGTCCAGCAGCCGATGCGAGCCGAGCGTGAGCGAGACGTCCTCCAGCTCCAGGACGGTCTTGCCCAGCCGCCGCTTGGCGAACGCGTGCAGCTCCACGGTGTCGCGCGGCGGCGGCACATCCGCGATCAGCGCCTCGGCGGCCTCGATCCGAAAGCGCGGCTTCGAGGTCCGCGCGGGCGGTCCCCGGCGCAGCCAGGCGAGTTCCTTACGCACCAAATTCCTGCGCTTCTCCTCCGCCGCGGCGGCCAGCCTCGCGCGCTCGGCGCGGGCGAAGATCCAGTCCGAGTATCCGCCCTCGTACTGCTCGACCGAGCCGTTGACGACCTCCCACGTGCGGTCGCACACGGTGTCGAGAAACCAGCGGTCGTGGGTGACGACCACCAGACCCACCCGGCGCGCCAGCAGGTGATCGGCCAGCCACTGGATGCCTTCGACATCCAGGTGGTTCGTCGGCTCGTCGAGGATGAGCAGGTCGAGTTCCCGCACCAGCGCGGCGGCCAGTGCGACCCGGCGCCGCTGCCCGCCGGACAACTCGCCGGTCGGCGACTCCCAGCCCAGCGCCTCGATGCCCAGCCCGGTGACGATGCTGCGCACCCGCGGGTCGGCCGCCCACTCGTGATCCGCGCGGTAGCCCTCCAGCACCACGTCACGCACCCGGGCGGACGGATCGAGATCGCTGCGCTGAGTCACCACCGCCATGCGCAGATCCCGCGCCCGGCTGACGCGACCGGAGTCCGGTGGTTCGAGCCCGGCGAGCAGCTCCAGCAGCGTCGTCTTGCCACTGCCGTTGAGGCCCACCACACCGATGCGCTCCCCGGCGTGGACGCCGAGCGAGACGCCGTCGAGCAGCACACGCTCGCCGAACGACTTGTGGACGGACTCCAGGTTGATCAGATTGCTCACGCGTCAACCTCGCGGTCGATCACGGTCGTCACGCATGCACCTCGGGCGGCGTCGGTCTGGACGGTTCGCTGCTGATCACCCGGGCGCCAGGCACCGGCCCCTGCGCCACACGCACCGTCCGGCACACTCCGGCCCCGGACAGCTGCGCCGCCACCTCGACCGCGGCGTCGCCGTCGGTGCACAGGAACGCGCATGTCGGCCCGGACCCGGAAACGATACCGGCCAGCGCACCGGCGTCCACACCCGCACGGAGCGTGCGGCGCAGCGACGGCCGCAACGACACCGCGGCCGCCTGCAAGTCGTTGCCCAGCAGCAGGCCCAGTTGACGCGGGTCACCGGACGCCAGGGCCTCCAACAGCGGCTGGTGCGAGCCGAGCCGCGGCGGGTCACCTTCCTCGCGCAGCCGATCCAGCTCGCCGTACACCCGCGGCGTGGACAGTCCGCGATTGCTGAACGCCAGCACCCAGTGGTACGTGTGCCTGCCCAGCACCGGGACCAGCTGCTCACCGCGGCCGGTCCCCAGCGCCGTACCGCCGGAGAGCGCGAACGGCACGTCACTGCCGATCCGGGCGCCGATCCGCATCAACTCGTCGCGGCTGATGTCCAGCCGCCACAACGCGGCCAGCCCGACCAGCGCGGCCGCGGCGTCCGCGCTGCCGCCCGCCAGGCCGCCCGCGACCGGAATGCCCTTGTTGATGACCACCCGGACCTTGGTCTCGTCCTCCGAGCGGCCGACATGTGCCGCCAGTTCCCGCACCGCACGCCAGGCCAGGTTGTTCGCGCCGTGCGGGACGTCGCCGGCGCCTTCCCCGCTGACCTCGACCCCCGGCTCGTCCCCGGCGGCCACGGTGACCTCGTCGGTCAGCGACAACGCCTGGAACACCGTCGTCAGCTCGTGGTACCCGTCCGCTCGTTTGTCACCGACGGACAGGTGCAGGTTGATCTTCGCCGGCACTCGCACGGTCACCGGAGGTGGTACAACGGCAAGCACGATGTCAGCGTACGCCTGTCATGCTTGGCGACCCCACGGCAGCGCCCGTGTCCGGTGGCCGAACCCGCGTCAGGCGGCCTGCAACAGCTGCTCGACCACCGCGCGCCGAGCGCGCACCGAGGCCGGAGCACTCGCCTGGGCGCTGACCAAGCCGCCGTGCTCACGGATCCACGCCAGCGCCTGCTCGGCGTTGCTGCCGCGGACACCGATCCGGTAGCGGGCCACCGGCGTCTCCACCACGCGGGTCTTGCCGCCGCTGATGGTGGCGATCTGCACCTCGTTGCGGTCCTCGGCCGCGGGCAGCAGCGTCTCCACCGTGGCGTGGCCGACCAGCAGGACGTCGGCGACAGCGTCGTAGTCGCGGACGACCTGCGACGTCGACGACACGGCCGGCAACAGCGCGTGCGCGGTGTAGCTGGTCTGGTCGGTCAGCAGCGACAGCACCGTGCCCGCCTCGAGCAGCCGCCCGTCGGCGAACAGCGCGACGCCGTCGCACACCTTGCGCACCACGTCGGCCTCCCGGGTGGCCAGCACCACGGTGATGCCCAGCTCGGCACGGGCCCGGTCGATCGCGGCGAGCACGCCGCCTGCCTGCTCGGCGTCCAGGCCCAGCGTCGGCTCGTCGAGCAGCAGCACGGACGGCTGCGTGGCGAGCGCGCGAGCCAGCACGACCCGACGGCGCTGGCCCTCGTTCAGTTCACCGGGCGAGCTGATGGCCGCCCTGGTCAAGCCCACCAGGTCGAGCAGTTCGGCGACGCGGGCGCGCCGGGCGGCACCGTCCAGGCCGAGCCGCTCCAACGGCAGCGCCACGTTGCCTGCGACGGTGCGCTCCGCACGCAGGCCGAACGAGTCCACCAGCGCGAACTGGCCGCGCAGGTCACGCAGCCGGCGACCGGACAGCTCGCCTGCGTCCAGCTCGTCGACGAGCACCGTGCCCGCCTCGGGAGCCTCGCGCAGGCCGAGCAGCCGCAGCAGCGTGCTCTTGCCCGCACCCGCGGGGCCGAGCAGCCCGAAGATCGCGCCGGACGGGATGTCGAACTTCACCCCGCGCAGCGCGGACGGCGGATGTTCGTCGGACGGGATGGTCTTGGTGATGTTGTCAACGGTGATCAAGTCGGTCTCCTGAAGCCGCGCAACCCAACGCACACCGCTTCCCCAGCGCATGCGGAGTGGATTGCAAAGAAAAGGAAGAAAAGGACTTAGCGGGCGAGATGGGCCGTCAGCGGCAACAAGCGCAGACGGTGCGCTTGCACTGATCGACGACGCGACGCTTCGTCAACATTCGAGACCGATACATGTCAGAATTCCTCCATCGGTCCTGGCGGAAGCACCTGCCCGCCGAGGCGGGTGGTTGCTGCGACGTCATAGAGCCAGGTCTCTCGGCCGCTCGGGATGGATACCCCAGCATTACAGCCGATGTTGCTCATTCCTGGCAACACCGGGCCGGTCGTTCTTGTTCCACATCACACGGATCGCCGCGCGCGCCCGAGGTGATCTTGACGCTGCGTCGAGCGGTTACCGGCGCGCAGCCGCCAGCCGGGTGAAGTCCGAAACGGTGAGCTGCTCGCCCCGGGTAGCCGGGTCGATCCCGGCGGCGCGGAGCAGTTCTTCGGCGCGTGGCGCGGAGCCCGCCCACGTGGCCAGCGCGGCCCGTAGCGTCTTGCGCCGCTGCGCGAAAGCGGCGTCGACCACTGCGAACACGTCCTGGACGGGGACGTCGGCGGGCGACTCGCCGCGCTCGAAGGCGACCAGGGCGGAGTCGACGTTGGGCACCGGCCAGAACACCGCGCGCGGCACGGCAGCGACCTTTCTTGCCCTTCCGTACCACGCGAGCTTCACGCTCGGGACACCGTAGCTGCGGCTGCCGGGGCCTGCCGCCATGCGATCGGCCACCTCGGTCTGCACCATCACCAGCGCCGTGCGCAGTGACGGCAACTCGGCGAGCAGATGCAGCACCACCGGGACCGCCACGTTGTAGGGCAGATTCGCCACCAACGCGTTCGGCGCCTCGGTCAGATCGCGTGCGGACAAGCGCAACGCGTCGGCCGCCAGCACGTGCAGGCGCCCCAGATCGCCCCCGCGCTCGGCCACCGTCTCGGGCAGGCGACCGGCCAGCAGCGGATCGACCTCCACCGCGTGCACCGACGCGCCCGTGGCGAGCAGACCGAGCGTCAGCGAGCCGAGCCCCGGCCCGACTTCCAGCACCACATCGTCGCCGCCGACCCCGGACAGCTGCACGATGCGGCGCACCGTGTTGGGGTCGTGCACGAAGTTCTGACCGAGCTTCTTGGTCGGCCGGACCCCGAGCTCGTCGGCCAGCCTGCGGATGTCCGCAGGTCCCAGGAGTGCAACGGTCACCGGCGCAGCCTAATCACCGGCGCTCGAACCGTGCGTGGCGACTCAGCGCGGCAGGCCCAGCTTGGCCGCACAGGCCGGCCAGGCACCGTAGCCGCCGCGAGAATCGCGCACCTTGGTCGCGATGGCGATCTGCTGCTCCCTGCTGGCCTCGTGCGGGTACGCCGCGTACGCGTCGCCGCCGTAGGCGTCCCAGGTGCCCTTGTTGAACTGCAAGCCGCCGTAGTAGCCGTTGCCGGTGTTGATCGACCAGTTGCCGCCGGACTCACACTGGGCCAGCTGGTCCCACACACCCGCGTCGTCGATCTCCGGCATCTTGGTGCCGACCTTGACGACCCGCTGCTTGGCCTTGCGGATGACCGTCTTGGCGATCTCTTCGCGGTCGATCTCGACGTTGTTCTTCTTCGTGACCCGGTAGGTCACCAGCGCGAGGCCGGCCTTGCCTTCCTCGACGACCTTGGTCTTGCCCGCCTCGAGGGTGTCGTCCTCGATCTCCTTGACCGGCGGCTCGATCGGCTCCTTGACCTGGATGGTGAACGTGCCGGTACGGGTGATCTCGACCGTCGAGCCGTCCTTGAGCTCGCGGGTCAGGCCGTTCTCCACCTTGTCCTTCGGGCCGATCTTGATGCCCTTGGACTTGAGGAACTCCTCGACGGTGATGGCGTGCGTCTGGATCGTCTGCGGCTTCTCACCGCCGTCGACCAGCGTGATCTTCTTGAGGGTCTTGATCTCCAGGATCATGCCGTCCAACGGCACTTCGCCGTGCTGTGGCGCGGAGATCCACGCACCCTGGGCGACCAGGTTGCTCTTGCCCAGCTGGACCAGCGCGTCGCGCACCGTGGTGGCGCGCACCCAGGTCTGCCGCTGCTTGCCGTCCTCGATCACCGTGAGCTGGCGGCCACGCTCCAGCTTGATGACGCCGTTGTCGCCGATCTCGGCGTTCGGCGCCAGCGACAGCGCGTCGTGCGGGCCGACCTTGATGCCCGCGTCCTCCAGCACGTCGCCGACCGTGCTGCCGAACGTCGAGACGACCCGTTCCTTGCCGTCGACGTTGATCGTGACGCTCTTGTTCATCGCGAGCGCCACGCCGCCGCCGGTCATGGACACCAGTACGGCCATGACGGCGCCCTTGAGGAAGCGCCGCTTCCACTTCTGCGCCGCGGTGACCTGCTGCTGCGGCTCGTCGGAGGAGGTCTCGGGGGCGACCGCGGGAGCGGCCTTGGCCGCCGGGATCTCCTCCTCGATCGGCGGCAGCATCGTCGTCTCGGCGTTGATGAGCCGGATCAGCTCATCGACGTCGATGTCCAGGGTGCGCAGCATCTCGCCGGCCTGCGGGCCGAGCGAGGCGTACACGTCCTGCTCGGTGATCGACGGTTCCGGCGAGAACAGCGAGCTGTCCAGTTCCTGGTCCAGCTCGGCCAGGCCCGGGAAATCGGCGTAGCCGTGGTCCGGGGCTCGGTAGCCGTCGCGGTAGCCCAGCGGCGGCCAGTCAAGCTCTGCAACTGCGGTATTCGATGGGCGCGAGTCGGGGCGGCGCCACTCATCGACGGTCACGAGGTACAGGCCTTTCGGGGTAAGGGTCCTGCTCTTCCGGCGTGCGCCACTCCGGGGGAAAGTGACTCACACCGGCGGAGTCCGCTACTCAGCGTCCTCCTGAGGTCGTACGGTCACGGGACAATAACGGACACCGCGGGCTTGTGCAAACACCTCGCGGAGTAATCGGACGTATCTCACCCACCCAAGTGGAGCAATCCGCCCGATCAGGCATTACGCAGAGTTCAGCTCGAGGTCACGGAACGGAATCGAAAGACCCGTTCCGCCGCGGCGGTGGTTGCTTCGGCCAGCTCCTCGACGCTCTCTTCGCGCAGGTCAGCAAGATCGCGAACGGTGTAGGCGACGCAGTACGGCTCGTTCGGCCTTCCCCGGAACGGATGCGGTGTGAGAAATGGCGCATCCGTCTCCACCGTGAACTGGCCGAGCGGGACGAGCTTGGCCGCTTCCCGCAGCGGTCTGGCGTTCCGGAACGTGACCGGCCCGGCGAACGACAGCACGTACCCGGCGTCCAGGCAGCGGCGCGCGACGCCCGCGTCCCCCGAGAAGCAGTGAAAGATCACCGTCTCCGGCGGTCCTTCTTCATCGAGGATGCGCAGCACGTCGTCGTGCGCGTCGCGGTCGTGGATCATCAGCGGCTTGCCGAGGCGCTTCGCCAGGTCGATGTGCCAGCGGAACGCCTCCTGTTGGGCCTGCGGCGGCGAGTAGTCCCAGTAGTAGTCCAGGCCGGTCTCGCCGATCGCGACCACACGCGGCTGGGCCGCCAGGCGCTCGATCTCCGCCTGTTCCTTCTCCCCGAACGTCGCGGTACGCGTCGGATGGATCGCCACAGCCGCGTACAGCCGCTCGTCCCACGTCGCCGCCTCAGCGGCCCACCGCGCAGCCGTCAGGTCGTCAGCGACCGTCACAGCGCGGGTGACGCCGACCGAGCCGGCACGGTCCAACGCTTCGGCAACCTGGGCAGGCGTGGTCAGCCCGCACGCGTCCAGATGCGTGTGCGCGTCGACCGCGTCGACGGGCAGCCGTTCCGGAAGCGGCGGGCGTTCGGTGCGACTCACTTGATCGGCGCGAAGTCCGGGCCGGTCTCGGCGAGCTTCGGGTCGAGCTTGGCGAACAGCGGCTTCGGCTTCTCCAACGGGCGGCCGACCTCGATCGGCGTCGACTCCCAGCGCGCCTGCTCGGCCGCGTAGTCACCGCTGATGATGGCGTGCCGCTTGCCGGGCAGATCGAGATCCTCCACCTCGGACACCTCGGGCTGGGCCGCCCACACCCCGGTGCCGCCGAGCGCCTCGTGCACCTTCTGCGCCGCATGCGGCAGGAACGGGGTCAGCAGGGTATTGGCGTCCTGCACCACCTGCAGCGCCGTGTGCAGCACGGTGTCCCGGCGCTCCGGGTCGTCCTTCAGCTTCCACGGCTGCTGGTCGGACAGGTACTTGTTCGCCGCGGACACCACGCGCATGGCCTCGGAGATACCCGCCCGGAACCGCGAGCGGGCCAGCTCCTTGCCGACCGTCTCGTAGGCCGCGCGAGCCTGCGCCTTGAGCTGCTCGTCGGCCTCGGTCGGCGTGCTCGGCCGCGGAATGGCGCCGACGTTCTTGTGCGCCATGGACAGCGCTCGGTTGACCAGGTTGCCCCACTCGTTGGCCAGCTCGAAGTTGACCCGGCGGACGAACTCCTCCCACGTGAAGTCCACGTCCTGGGTCTCCGGCCCGGCCGCGGAGATGAAGTACCGCAGCGTGTCCGGCCCGAACTCGGCGAGGAACTCGTGCAGGTAGATCACCGTGCCGCGGGACGTGGAGAACTTCGAGCCGCTCATCGTCAAGTACTCCGACGAGGCGATCTCGGTCGGCAAGTTCAGTTCGCCGTACGGGCCGGGCGTGCCGCCCTTGTCGCCCCGGCCGTTGTGGCCGAGCAGCAGCGCGGGCCAGATCTGGGCGTGGAACGTGATGTTGTCCTTGCCCATGAAGTACACACACTGCGCCGCCGGGTCGTTCCACCACGCCTGCCAGGCGTCCGGGTCGCCGCTGCGGCGCGCCCACTCCACCGACGCGGAGAAGTAGCCGATCACCGCGTCGAACCACACGTAGAAGCGCTTGAGCGGTTCGTCGCGCCAGCCGTCCAGCGGAATCCGCACACCCCAGTCCAGGTCACGGGTGATCGGCCGTGGCCGCATGTCGTCGATCAGGTTGCGGGTGAAGTTGACGACGTTGGGCCGCCAGTCGGTCTTCGACGCCAGCCACTCGCCCAGCGTCTCGGTGAACGCGGGCAGGTCGAGGAACAAGTGCTCGGTCTCGATGAACTTCGGCGTCTCGCCGTTGATCCGGCTCTTCGGGTTGATCAGCTCGGCGGCGTCCAACTGGTTGCCGCAGTTGTCGCACTGGTCACCGCGCGCGCCGTCGTAGCCGCAGATCGGGCAGGTGCCTTCGACGTAGCGGTCGGGCAGCGTGCGTCCGGTGGACGGGCTGATCGCGCCGCGCGTGGTCTTCGGGATGACGTAACCGTTGCGGTACATGGCCAGGAACAGCTCCTGCACCACGTGCGCGTGGTTGCCGGTCGTGGTCCTGGTGTACAGGTCGTAGGTGACGCCGAGGCCCTGCAGGTCGTCGACGATGACGCGGTGGTACTTGTCCGCGGTCTGTTCCGGCGTGAGGCCTTCCTTCTCCGCCTGCACCAGGATCGGCGTGCCGTGCTCGTCGGAGCCGGAGACCATCAGCACCCGATTGCCCGCCATTCGCTGGTATCGCGCGAACACGTCGGACGGGACGCCGATACCGGAAACATGGCCAATGTGGCGGGGACCGTTGGCGTAGGGCCAGGCCACCGCGGTCAGGATCGGGGTGCTCATGTTTTTAGCCTACGGTGCCCGCCGATCGCCTTTTGCAGTGGTCAGCACGCTGGTACGGCGGCGGCGCACCGGCCGGCCGATCGGGCAAGGCGGCACACTTCGGACTTCTCTGGCGGCGCAGCGGGCTGCACTATGGGCCGGTGAGGGTGGACCGCATTCGGCTGGACGTCTCCGCACCGGTGGAGGCGGTCGTGGCCGTGCTCGACGAGCGGGCTCGCCGCCGTGATCTGCCTCCTCCCGCGGCGCTTGTCGGTGACTGGTTCGGCTCGCGCGCGGTGGTGGCCCCGTCGGTACGGCTGCGGCCCGCCGGCGCGGAGGAGGCCTACCAGATCCCGACGCGTGCTCGACCCGTGCACGCCGCGGGTGACGGAGCGGTCGGCGGCGGCTGGTTCGGCTACCTCGGCTACGACCTGGCCGCTGCAGCAGGCGCGCGCGGCATGCTGCCGTCGGCGGTATGGGGCTGGGCCGATCACGTCCTGCGGCTCGACACCGACGGGTGCTGGTGGTTCGAGTCGCTCGGGGTCGACGAGCCCGCCGAGCGCGCCGCCGAACTCGAAGCCGTGCTGGCCGAGCCTGTCCCACCACCTGCCGGTTGGACGCCGACCGTGCTGCACCGGCCGGACGAAGCCACGCACGCCAAAGCGGTGCGGGCGACCCTGGAAGCCATCGCGGCCGGTGAGCTGTACCAGGCCAACATCTGCACGCGCTTCACCGGGACGTTCGACGGGCGGCCCGCGGAGCTGTTCGGCGCGGGCGTGTCCGCGCTCCGGCCCCGCCGCGCGGCACTGCTGTCCGGCGAGTGGGGCGCGGTCGTCTCGCTGTCGCCGGAACTGTTCCTGTCACGGCACGGCCGCACGGTGCATTCCACGCCGATCAAAGGCACGCTCCCGCGCCGCGGGCCCGCGGACGACGACAACGCGCGACGGCTGCGCGAGTCGGTCAAGGACGTCGCGGAGAACGTGATGATCACCGATCTGGTGCGCAACGATCTGGGCAGGGTCAGCGTCGTCGGTTCGGTCACCGTGCCCGAGCTGCTGCGTGTGCGTCCCGCTCCGGGCGTATGGCACCTCGAGTCGACCGTGCGCGCCACACTGGCCCGCGAGCGCACCGACGCCGACCTGTTGCGTGCGGCCTTCCCGCCCGGGTCGGTCACCGGCGCGCCGAAGATCCGCGCGCTGGAGTTGATCTCCCAGCTCGAAGCCGTCCCTCGTGGGGTGTACTGCGGCGCCATCGGGATGGTCTCCCCGGTCGCCGGGCTCGAGCTCAACGTCGCCATCCGCACGCTGGAGCTGCGGGACGGACTGATCGAGCTCGGGGTCGGTGGGGGCATCACGGCATCGTCGGATCCGGCGCTCGAGTGGCAGGAGTGTCTGCACAAGGCGGCACCGCTGGAGTCCGTGTTGGCCCGCGGCGCCGGGAATGCCGGGTGCGCTCGCGATGTTGGGCTCGGTTAGCGTGGCTAACCAAGGAGGGTCAGTGGCGAGCACACCACAAGCGCAGATCGGTTACCGGGCACTGCCGCGGGAAGTGTGGGTTCTGGTCTCCGCGAACGTGCTCATCGCGGCGGGCTTCGGACTGGTCGCACCCGCCATCCCGGTTTTCGCCAAGAGCTTCGACGTCGGCATCTCCGCCGCATCGCTGGTGGTCAGCGCGTTCGCCGGAGCCCGGCTGCTGTTCGCCCCCGCCACCGGCCCGCTCATCACCAAGCTCGGCGAGCGCAAGGTGTACATGACCGGCCTGATCATCGTGGCCGTCTCCACCGGTGCCGCCGGGTTCGCGCAGACCTACACTCAGCTGGTCGTCTTCCGTGGCCTGGGCGGCATCGGGTCGACCATGTTCACCGTGTCCGCGGTGGCGCTGTTGATCCACCTGACCCCGCCACCGCTGCGTGGCCGGGCCTCCGGGCTGTTCGGCGCGGGCTTTCTGACCGGAAACGTGATCGGCCCGCTCGGCGGCAGCGGCCTGATGGTGATCTCGCTGCGGGCGCCGTTCCTGATCTACGCCGCGCTGCTGCTCGTGGCGAGCTTCCTGGTCTGGTTGCTGCTGCGCAACTCGACGCTGATCGGACGGGTGGACGCCGACACCGCGCCTGCCGTGACGCTCGGCCAGGCGCTGCGGAACCACGCCTACCGCGCTTCCCTGCTGGCGAACTTCGCGTTCGGCTGGTTCGTCTTCGGGGTGCGGGTCGCATTGCTGCCGTTGTTCATCGTCCAACAGCTGCACGAGAGCGAGTCGCTGTCCGGTATCGCGTTCGGCGTCTACGCGGCGGTGAACGTGGTCGCGTTGCTTCCGGTCGGCAGGCTGGCCGACCGGATCGGCCGCAAGCCGCTCATCCTCGTCGGGCTGGTGATCACCAGCGGCGGTGTGGTCTGGCTGGGCCTGAGTGGGTCGGTGGTGGAGATGCTGCTGGCCAGCGCGGTGGCCGGCATCGGAACGGGCGCACTCACCCCACCGAACCAGGCGGCGGTGGCCGACGTCGTGGGCGCCAAGGGGCGCGGCGGGCCCGTCCTGGCGGCGTTCCAGATGGCCGCCGACGTCGGCGCGATCGTCGGCCCGTACGTGGCCGGGCTGATCGCCGAAGGCAGCTCGTTCGCCCTGGCTTTCGGGGTGACCGGGGCGTTGACGCTGCTGGCCGCCGCCGTGTGGCTGCCCGCGCCGGAGACGTTGCCGCGAACGCCGGACGAACCGCACCACCCGACACCCGAGCAGGCGTGCGAGCTCGACGCGCAGGAGGCTCGCTAGCCGCGTCGCTCCTTGGCGGCCAGCACGGCGTTGTACAGGTCGCGGGCGGACACCCCGGCGCGCTGCGCCACCGAAGCCGCGACGTCCTTCAGCCGCTCGCCACCCATGGCCTCGGCTTCGACGTAGGGCACGAGCTCCTCGACGTCGGGCGGCGGTGGTTTTTCGGCAGGCGCCAGCACCACGGTGATCTCGCCCTTGACGCCCCCGGCGGCCCAGTCCGCCAGGTCACCGAGCGGCGCCCGGCGAACCTCCTCGTACCGCTTGGTCAGCTCCCGGCACACCGCGGCGACCCGGTCCTCACCCAGCACCTCCGCGGCATCGGCCAACGTGCGAGCCAGCCGATGCGGGGACTCGAAGAACACCGTCGTCCGGCGCTCGTAGGCCAGCTCGCGGAAGAAGGCACGGCGCGCGCCGTCCTTGCGCGGCACGAAGCCCTCGAAGCAGAACCGGTCGGCGGGCAGCCCGGAGAGCGCGAGCGCCGTGGTGACGGCGGACGGCCCCGGCAAGCACGTCACCGGGAGGCCGGCGTCCAGGCAAGCGTTGACCAGCGAGAACCCAGGGTCGGAGACGCTCGGCATGCCCGCGTCGGTCACCAGCAGCACCGTTTCGCCTTCCCAGATCGCGCCCATCAGCATGGGGACCTTGTCCAGCTCGACGGCGTCGTAGAAGCTGACGATGCGTCCCTCGGGGCGCACACCCAGCGCTGCGGCCAACGCACGTGTGCGGCGAGTGTCCTCGGCGGCGATCACGTCCGCGGTCACCAGCGCCTCCCGTAGGCGCGGCGAGGCGTCTCGACTGTCTCCCAGCGGGGTGGCGGCGAGTACCAGCATTCCGGTCACCCGGCGATCTTATGCGGATATCGCCGGGTATCGGCCCGGCAAGCCACACCGGCCTCACCCGGCTGGACCTACCATGGGCTCCCGTGACCGCGGTTCTGCCGGACGACCTTCGATCGAGCCCCCGCGGCTTCGGTGGTGGCCGTCCACCTTCCGACGCCGTGCTGGCGCTGCGTGGGCGCCCGCTCCCGTCGGACCGCGCACGGTCGTGGATCGTCACCGGAGTCGTCACCGCGCTGGCCGCCGTCGTGCGGCTGTGGAACCTGGGCTGGCCGACCGACCACGGCACCCCGGTCTTCGACGAGAAGCACTACGTGCCGCAGGCGTGGCAGATGCTGCGCAACGGCGGTTACGAGGACAACTACGGCTACGAGCTCATCGTCCATCCGCCGTTGGGCAAGCAACTGATCGCCATCGGCGAGTGGCTGTTCGGCTACAACGGCTGGGGCTGGCGGTTCAGCGCCGCGATCTTCGGCATCGTGCTGGTGCTGCTGGTCGTCCGCATCGCGCGGCGGCTGACCAGATCGACGCTGCTGGGCGCCATCGCGGGCATCCTGGTGATCGCCGACGGCGTGCTGCACGTCCAGTCCCGGATGGGGATGCTGGACATCTTCCTCACCGTGTTCGTGGTGGCGGCCTTCGGCTGTGTGGTGATGGACCGCGAACAGGTCCGCGAACGCCTGGCCGAAGCGGTAACCCGCGGTTGGATCGACGACCCGTACGGCCCACGTCTCGGCTACCGCTGGTGGCGGGTCGGTGTCGGCGTGCTGCTCGGCCTGGCCTGCGGCGTCAAGTGGTCCGGCATGTACTTCGTGGTGGCGTTCGGGCTGCTCACGGTGGCCATGGACTTCAGCGCGCGGCGGACCGCTGGGGTCGAGCGTCCGCTGCGCGGGGTACTCCGGCGCGACCTGCTGCCTGCCGTGCTGACGCTCGGCGTGCTGGCCGTCGCGGTCTACCTCGCCACCTGGTGGGCCTGGTTCGCCAGCGAGACCGCAACCGACCGCAACTATGTGGAGATCGCGCAGGAACAGAGCGGCTTGCTCGCCTTCCTGCCCGACACGTTGCGGTCCTTCCTCGCGTACCACGTCAACGTGTTGGATTTCCACGCCGGGCTGCACACCCCGAAGGGTGATCCGCACCCGTGGGAGTCGAAGCCGTGGACATGGCCGATGGGCCTGCGGCCGATGCTCTATTACTGGGGCGACGGCGCCGAGGCCGCAGGCTGCGGGCGCGACGTGTGCGTGCGGGCGACCATGCTGATCGGCACGCCCGCGATGTGGTGGCTGTCCGTGCCGGTACTGCTGTGGGGTCTGTGGCGGTCGATCTTCCGGCTCGACTGGCGCTACGCGATGGTGCTGACCGGCTACTTCGCCGGATTCCTGCCCTGGTTCCGCGACGTCGACCGGCAGATGTACTTTTTCTACGCCACGCCGATGGCACCGTTTCTGATCCTGGCGTTGACCCTGGTCCTCGGCCAGGTTCTGGGCAGTGCGCAGGCGGGTCTGGAACGCCGGGGAACCGGGTTGCTGGCGGTGTCGTTGTACGTCGGTCTGGTGGTTGCGAACTTCGTCTGGCTCTGGCCGATTCTCAATGGGGACTCGATCACGAATGCGCACTGGCAAGCCGAGCTGTGGCTGCCCTCGTGGAAGTAAGCTGCTGACGTGATCGAGCGCGGCGCGCCGGGGGATCCACCCTCACGTCCGCTCACACCCGTCGCGTCGACGCGCCGGGCGCTGAGCAAGCTGCTGCCCAGCGGAGGGCACCCCACCCGGGCAGTGCTGACCCTGTTCGCCGGATTCATCCTCTTCGGCACCGTGGTGCTGATGCTGCCGTTCTCCACCACCAGCGGGAAATCCACCGATTTCGTCACGGCGCTGTTCACCTCGACGTCCGCAGTGTGCGTCACCGGACTGACGGTGGTCGACACCGAGTTCTACTGGTCGGAGTTCGGCCACGTGGTGCTGCTGGTGCTGATGCAGATCGGTGGTATCGGCATCGTGACGATCGCGTCGGTGCTCGGGCTACTGGTCGCCCGCCGATTCAGCTTGCGCATGCAGATGACCATGCAGGCCGAGATGCGCGGCATCGGTTTCGTCGACGTGCGGCGCATCGTCACGCGAGTGGTGATCATCTGTGTGGTCATCGAGTCGATACTGGCGGTGATCCTGACCATCCGGCTGGTCACCGCCTACGGTCAGTCGTTCGGCCGGGCGTTGTACTCCGGCGTCTTCCACAGTGTGTCGACGTTCACCGGCGGCGGATTCTCCCTGCACTCCGACAGCCTGGCCCGCTACGCGGGCGACGGCTGGGTGAGCGTTCCGGTCGCCGTCGTCGGCATCATCGCCGGAATCGGCTTCCCGGTGCTGTTCGAGCTGGGCAGGCGGGCCAAGCACCCGCGCCGCTGGTCGCTGCACACCAAGATCACCCTGCTGACGTCGGCGATCCTGCTGGTGGTCGGGTTCGTGTTCCTGCTCGTCGCGGAGTGGGCCAACCCGCGGACGTTCGGCCCGATGGGCGTCGGCGCCAAGATCGTCTCGGCGCTGTTCGGATCCGTCGTCCCGCGTTCGATCGGATTGACCACCATCGACGTCAGCGACATGCACTCCGAGTCGCTGCTGCTCTACGACGTGCTGATGTTCATCGGTGGCGGCAGCGCCAGTACCGCGGGCGGCATCAAGGTCACCACGTTCGCGCTGCTGGCGTTCGTCATCTGGGCGGAGATCCGCGGCGAGCCGACGGTGCACGTGATGGGCAGGCGGTTGTCGCCGATGGTGCAACGTCAGGCCTTGACGGTGGCGCTGCTGGGTGTCGGACTGGTCATGTCGACCACGATGGTCGTGCTGGCGCTGACCGACATTCGACTGGAGCGGGTGTTGTTCGAGGTGATCTCCGCGTTCGGCACCGTCGGGCTGTCCACCGGGGTGACCGGCGAGCTGCCCACCGCGGGAGTGCTCATACTGGCGGCGGTGATGTTCGTCGGCCGCATCGGGCCGATCACCACGGCGACCGCGCTGGCGTTGCGCGAGCGCCGCAGGCGCTACGAACTACCGGAGGAGCGACCGATCGTTGGCTAAGAAAGAGCATCCCGACAATCGTGCGGTCGTCATCGGGCTGGGCCGGTTCGGCAGCTCGCTGGCGCTCGAGCTGGTGTCCGGGCGCACCGAGGTGCTCGGGTTGGACCGCAGCGAGAAGCTGGTGAACGCCTGGGCCGACGAACTGACCCACGTGGCCGTCGTCGACAGCACGGACGAAGAGGCGCTGCGGCAGCTCAACGTGCAGGACTACCCGCGTGCAGTGGTGGCGATCGGCGCCGATCTCGAGGCGAGCATCCTGACCACGTCGATCCTGTCGGACTTCGGCATCAAGAAGATCTGGGCCAAGGCGTTGTCCCGCCAGCACGCCAAGATCCTGGAGCGGGTCGGCGCGCACCACGTGGTGCTGCCCGAGCACGACATGGGTGAGCGGGTGGCCCACCTGGTGATGGGCCGGATGCTGGACTACATCGAGTTCGAGGACGACTACGCCATGGTGAAGACCCTGGCGCCGCACGAGGTGGTCGGCAAGACGCTCGGCGAGTCGGAGCTGCGCAGCAAGTACGGGATCACCGTGGTGAGCATCAAGCGGCGCGGGGAAGGCTTCACCTACGCCACCGCGGAGACCGAGGTGCGGGCGGGAGATCTGCTGATCGTGGCCGGGAAGGCGTCGGACACCGAGCGGTTCGCCGAGCTCACCTGAGGCTGGGCAGCCCACCGACCACACACACCCGGCTCGCTCGAGCGCGCAGCTGCTCTGCCGCGCGATGCGGCGCTTTCAAGCCGTTGCGACGCGCCTGCCCTGCGGCCGATGCGGTACTTCCATGCCGTGCGACACCCGTGCGCGCCGATCAGCTGCCGTCAGGCCCGCGGCATCATGCGGGTGACCGGTCCCTCGCGCGACTCCCCCGCCTTGGCCAGCCACTCGTTCATCTCCCGGACGATCGACTGCAGCGTCGGCCGGTTCCGCGGCTGGGCGTCCAACGCCGCCCGGAGCAGCCGCACGTGCACGCTCTGCTCCGGCAGCTGGGTCGGCGGCTCCGCCCGCGACGCCGCCACCAACGCCGCCATCGGCGTCTCCCGCACCCCGCGCGGCGGCTGGCCGGTCAGCGCGAAACTCACCGTCGCGGCAAGCTGCCAGGCATCCGACGCGGGCGTGGCAGGAGCGCCGTTGGCTGTCTCCGGCGCGGTGTAATCCGGTGTGCCGATCATCATCCCGGTGGCGGTCAGCTGCGAGTCGCCCTTGCTGCGGGCGATGCCGAAGTCGATCAGGTGCGGCATGCCCGCCGGGTCGATGATCACGTTCGACGGCTTCACGTCGCGGTGCAGCACGTCCCGCTCGTGCGCGGCGATCAGCGCGGAGGCCATGGTCGACCACAGCCGGGCCGCGGCCACGTCGTCGATCGGGCCGTTGCGGTCGACCGCGAACGCCAGCGCCTCACCCTCCAGGTACTCCATCACCAGCGCCAGGCCGTCGTGCTCCTCGACCAGGTCGTAGACCCGCACGCAGTTGGGGTGGTTGATCTGCGCCAGCGCTTTGGCCTCGCGCTGCATGCGTTGCTCGGTCTCGGCGTCCGGCGCGTGCGCGATCTTCAACGCCACCCGACGGTCCAGCTGCGTGTCGACGGCCTCCCACACCGTGCCCATGCCGCCGTGCCCCAGTTTGCGCACGCGGCGATACCGCCCTTGCTTGTGCGGCAACGGGCCGACGGCCGCGGCGGCCGGAGCCGGGTTCGGTCGGGGCTGCGCCGGCGGCTCCGGCTTCGGCTGCGGAGCCACAGCGGTCGGCGGGTACTGCCGCGGCGGCGGTGGCGGCGGTGGCGGCGGAGCCGACGGCGGCTCGTACGGCGGCGGCTTCGGTGGTTCGTACGGCGGCGGAGCCGCGGCCAGCGCGGCCTTCCGCTCGGCCCGGCGGATGGTCTGCCAGCTCGGCGGCCCGACCATCACCAGCGGCACCAGCCCGAGGATGGTCAGCGGCACGAAACCCAGCCACAAGAACACCGCGGTGTTGGCGCTCACCGGCACGGTCAGCAGCACCAGGCCGACGAACGGCAGCCACAGCAGCCGCGCGGGCCAACGGGGACCACGCCGGGTGGCCAGCCGGGCCTGCAACACGATGAACAGCCCGGCCAGGATCGGCAGCCCGACCAGCGCCCCCAGGTAGAGCCAGTAGGTCAGCGAGCCGTTCGGGTAGAACACGGTCTCGAAGACGTTGGGCCCGCCACCGAGGTACTTGCGCTGGTTGCCGATCAGATCGCACGCCGAGGTACGCAGCGACTCCAGTTCGGGGAAGGTCAGCCCGGTCCGGCCGGGGCCACCGCCGGTGTAGGCCGCCCGGTACACCTCGGACGCGCCCAGCATGAGGATCCACGGCAGTACCAGGACGAACACCACGCCGACGGTGCCGAACGTGGCGATGGTCGCGGTGTTGTACGTGTTGCCGGTGAACTTGCGGACCGACGCGACGATCAGCGCGCCCAGCATCGGTAGCAGCGCGATCAGCGCCCCGGCGGTCATGGTGGCCCACACCCACTCACCGGGACAGATGCCCGGGCCGAACACCTGCTTGGCGAACGACAGCAAGGCGCCGGCCAGGTCGGTGAACATGGCCCCTCCTTCCGCCGTCCGAGCGCCGGCCTCCAGTATGTCGGGTACCGCGTTCCCCACCCCGGCACACGTGCCGATTCGTGGCCGTGTTGTCCTGAACAGGTGCATATTCGCGGCACTCGCTCAGTGCGTCGACGTCTGGTCCGCGCACTCGGTTGCTCCCTGGTCGGCGCGATGTTGCTCACCGGATGCACGTCGACGGAGGAACCACCGAGCCGGCGGCCGTCGTCGACCCCTCCGACGACAACGTCGTCGCGCGCGCCGGACCCGGTTGCCCTACCGAAGGGCACTCCGCAGTTGACCGACGTCATCCCGGCCCCGGTGCGCGTGCAGCGCGCGCCGGAGGAGAACTTCCCGATCGACTCCGCTACCGCCATCGTGCCTGCGAAGTCGCCGGACGCCGAGCACGCCGCCGACCTGTTGCGGGACACGCTGCGGCGTTCGACCGGCTTCGAGCTGCCTGCCACCGACCGCGGCCAGGTCATCGAGCTGCGCGTCGACGACGAGCTGCCGGCGCAGGGCTACCGGCTGGAGGTCACCCGCACCCGCATCACGCTCAGCGGCGCGGACCGCGCGGGGCTGCTCAACGGCGTGCAGACGCTGTTGCAGCTGCTGCCGCCCGAGGTCGTCGCGGGCAAGCGCCCGCAGGGTGAGCTGGTCGTCGCGGGCGGAACCATCACCGACCACCCGCGCTACGCCTACCGCGGCACGATGCTGGACGTCGCCCGGCACTTCTTCGACGCCGACACCGTCAAGCGGCACATCGACCGGATCGCCCGGTACAAGATCAACTATCTGCACCTGCACCTGGCCGACGACCAGGGCTGGCGGATCGCGATCCGCAAGTGGCCGAAACTGACCACCGTCGGCGGCCGAACCCAGGTCGACGGGGGCAAGGGTGGCTGGTTCAGCCGGCGCGAGTACTCCTCGATCGTGCGCTACGCCCAGCGGCGCGGCGTGACGATCGTGCCGGAGATCGACATGCCCGGCCACACGCAAGCGGCCCTGGCCGCCTACCCGCAGCTCAGTTGCGACGGTCGACCGCGCCGGCCGTACACCGGCACCCAGGTCGGGTTCTCCACGCTGTGCGTGACCAAGCAGGAGACCTACCGGTTCGTCCAGGACGTCATCTCGGAGCTGGCCGAACTGACCCCGGGCCCGTATCTGCACATCGGCGGCGACGAGGCGCAGTCGACCAAGCCCGCCGAATACCGCACGTTCATGCGCAAGGTGCTCCCGATGGTGCTGCGGGCGGGCAAGAAGCCGGTCGGTTGGCACGAGTACGCCCAGGTCGACCTGCCGAAGGAAGCCGTGGTGCAGTACTGGCGGATCGAGCGGGCCGACGACGCCACCGCCGCCGCGGCCCGGGCGGGCAACAAGGTGCTCATGTCCCCGGCCGACAAGAGCTACATCGACATGAAGTACTTCGAGTCCGACAGCCGGGGCAACAAGTGGGCGGGACCGGTGAGCGTGCAGACCGCTTACGACTGGGACCCGGCCGGCTACCTGAAGGGTGTCGACGACTCCGCCGTCCTCGGCGTCGAGGCTCCGTTGTGGACCGAGCTGGTGGAGACCGAGGAGGACATCGAGCGGCAGGCGTTCCCCCGGATCGCGGCCGTCGCCGAGGTCGGCTGGACGCCGCAGAGCCGACGCGACTGGAACGACTTCCGTCAACGGCTGGCCCAGCACGGACCCCGGCTCAAGGCCCAAGGCGTGGCATTCCACCCGTCGCCCGACGTGCCCTGGTAAGGCTCAGCGGGAGACCAGACGAACCAACGTGCCGTCCTGCAGCAGCTGGAGGGTGCGTCCAACCGGCTCGTCCGACCCCGGTGTCAGCACCAGCCGCACGGTCGAGCCGTCCACCCCGGCCTCGGCGTCACTCAGCATCCCGGCGGGTTCTCCCCCGGCTTGTTCCAGAGCCGTGGTGATCCTGGCGCGCAGTTCCTCCGCGTCACCGTTGGGCGAGCCGAAGCACACGACCTCGGTGACCTCCGACGCGCTCGGCGCACGGACCCCGACCGCCACCACCACGTCCGGAGCGTTCGAGTCCCGGATCAACCGTGCCGCCACCACATCGCCCAGGCAGGAAGCCGCGGCACTCATGCCTTCGTCCTCGGCCAGCCGTTGCCCTTCCGGCTTCGTGACCCACGCCAATGCGTCGGCCATCGGCGCGTAACTGAAGGCACCGGGTTCGGTGCGGATGTTGTTGAACTCGGACAGCTGCACCATGTCCTGGAACGGGCCGCTGTCCAGGTTGATCTCGCCGTTGGCCCCCGAGGTCCAGACCGTGGCGTCGCCATCCTTCTCCTGGGGCACGTCGCGCGCGGCGATGCGCTTGTCGACCGCGGCCACGTCGTAGTCGCCGATCACGATTCCCGCCCACCGCGGCGGAACCCCTGCGGTGATCGCTTCACGCATGACGGAGAGATCGAGGTCGATGCCCTCCTGGATGAGCTTGCGGTAGTTGAACAGGTGGTCCAGACCCGTTCCGTCGATCAGCCGGAACCGCCTCTCGTCCGCCTTGATCAGCTGCTGCACCGCGGCCACATCACCGTAGGACAAGCTCTGCCGTGTCTCGGGAGTCGACTGCACCCGCTGCAACGCCCCGGCCAAGCCGGAAGCGTTGCCGACGTTCGCCGGCGTCGGCTCACCGGGAGACTCTGTCGAACAGCCGGAGACCGCCAGCAGACCGATCAGTCCGACGGCAAGCAACCGCTTCGCACGCACCATGATCGGGAGCGTATCCCGCCACCACGGGCAGCGCGGACGAAACGGTCAAACCTCCGAACACTCGCGTCACCAGGTGAGCCCGTGACCCAGCGGGTACAGCGTGGTGTCCGGGTCCACCGCGCTCGGGATCGAGACCGGAAGCTTGCCCTTCGGGGACACCTCGCCGAACAGCACCCGGGCCAGCGACGGCGCCATGACCGGACTGTACGAGTAGGTGCTCACATACGTCGGGGCCTCGGGGAAGTACGCGATGTCGTACGGGTTGCGCACCGCCACCACGATGACCGGCTTACCGGTGGTCAACAGCGACTTGACCAGCTGGCGCTGTTTGCCGTCCGGATCGGTGTCCTTCAGGTCGGACGCGTTCATGGTCAGCACGACGGTCAAGTCGTTGGCCTTCGCCTTGGCCACCGCCTCGTCGATCTGCGCATCGGTCGGCTCGGCACCCGTCTCCAACGCCGAGGCGTTGGCGCCCCGCTTGGTGAACTCCTTGGCGACATCGGTGGTGGTTGCCGCGCCGTAGCCGGTGACCAGCACGTCCCTGGACTTCTTGGCCAGCGGCAGCGCGTCGTTCTCGTTGGCGACCACGGTCACCGACCGGTCGGTGACCCGCTTGGCGGTCGCCTGGTGGGACGGTGTGCCGACCAGCTTGTCGACCTTGTCCGGATCCACGTACGGGTCGTCGGCAATGCCCTTGGCGTACTTCAGCTCGAGAATGCGCTGCACGCTCTGGTCGATCCGCTCCTCGGTGATGCGGCCGGACTTCACCGCGTCCAGCACCGAGTTGTACGCCAGGTCCATGTCGTACGGCATCAGCAGCTGGTCGACGCCCGCTTCCAGCGCGCGCAGCGGGATCTCCTCGTCGCCGTACTTCTCCCGCACGCCGTCCATCCGCAGCGAGTCGGTGATCACGACGCCGTCGTAACCCAGTTCCTCACGCAGGATGCCGGTCAGGATCGGCTTGCTCAGCGTCGCCGGGTCCTCGCTCGGGTCCAGTGCCGGGACGACGATGTGCGCGGTCATGATCGAATCGACACCGGCCTTGACCGCTGCCTCGAACGGCGGCCGGTCGAGCTCGTCCCACTCCTGGCGCGAGTGGTCGATCTCCGGAATGCCGGTGTGGCTGTCGGTCTCGGTGTCACCGTGACCGGGGAAGTGCTTCGGGGTCGCGGAGATCTTCGCGTCGTGCTCGTAACCCCGCACGGCCGCCGTGGTCAGCTTCGCCGCGAGTTGCGGGTCGGAGGAGAACGACCGCACCCCGATCACCGGGTTCAGCGGGTTGACGTTGACGTCGGCGTCCGGGGCGTAGTTCTGATTCACCCCGAGCGCCTTGAGTTCCTTGCCGATGACCTTGGCCGAGGCGCGCGTGTCCGCTGTCTTGCCGTTCGCGCCGAGCGCCATGTTGCCCGGCATCGCGGTGAACGGCGGGCCCATGCGACTGACCAGCCCGCCTTCCTGGTCGGTGCCGACCAGCAACGGGACCTCCGGGCCGTCCTCGAGCGCGGCCTTCTGCAGGCCGTTGGACAGCGTCGCGATCTGCTTCAGTTCGTTGGTCGGGTTGCTCCAGGCGAAGTAGATGACGCCGCCCAGGTGGTATTTCTGCACCACCTCGGCCGGAGTGGCCACGCCGTAGCTGTCCACGTTGCGCTGGTCCGGAGTGTTCGCGTCGCCGCCGTAGACCTCGGTGACGAACAGCTGGCCGACCTTCTCCTCCAGCGTCATCTCCGCCAGCTTCGCCGCCGCACGGTCGGCGGGCGAGGCAGCCGTGGGTGCCGCGGCGGCACCCGATGGCGCCATGACCGCCAACCCCGCGACGAGTACTGCGGACATGCCAAGAACACAACGGCGCCGACCACCGCGATGCGACATGAGCCCTCCCCAATCCGGTGACGCCTGTAGTGACGCCGCCACAGAAAGTTACGTATGCCACTCGATCAGGTCAAGGCTTCACGGCACAAACGGGTGGCAAGTGAAAAATCTGCGGGTGAAGGACGTCGATGCGGGCGCGGGCACGTCGAGTGCTCCGGACGCGAGACAGCCCACCGTCAAGCGAACAGGTCGGGCAGCGCGCAGGCAACCCGACGAAAGTCGTGACCGACGTTACACTCAATCGGGCGGCGCACGACGCCGCTCTCGGCATACCGTCACCGAGGGCATTTCGGCAGTACAGGTGGCGGCACCTCGGTGTCCCGCACACAGTTCTGCCCCACGCTGTCCGGGCCGAACCCGGCGCGCGAGAGTGCCCACCCGGTACGCCGGAACCCACCACTGCAACGGCGCTGTCGGCCGATCGCCACAGCGGGACGTCGACGAGGTGACACACCATGACCGAGCAGCATGCTGCACTGACCTACACGTCCTATCTCGCGCTCGACGAGGTGCTCAATGCGCAGCGACCCCGCTCCGACGAGCACGACGAGATGTTGTTCATCGTCATCCACCAGGTCTACGAGCTGTGGTTCAAGCAGCTGCTGCACGAGATGGATCACCTGCAGGCCAGGCTCGAAGCGGGCGACACCTCGCACGTGATCCGCACGCTGCGCCGGATCCTGACCATCCTCAAGGTCAACGTGGCGCAGATCGACGTGCTGGAGACGATGACGCCCAGCCAGTTCACCAGCTTCCGCGACCGGCTGGAGGCCTCCAGCGGCTTCCAGTCCGGACAGTTCCGTGAACTGGAAGCGGTGCTCGGCAGGCGGGACACCGCCGTCTTCCGGCACTACCCGGAGGGCACCGCGGCGAGGGAGAACATCGCCGCCCGGATGTCCAAGCCCTCGTTGTACGACTCGTTCCTGCACTACCTGGCCAAGCACGGCTACGACGTGCCACACGAGATCCTGGCGCGGGACGTCAGCACGCCGTACCAGCCGTCGGAAAAGGTGCAGGACCTGTTGCTGCAGGTCTACCGGGACGACGAGAGCCCGGCCAACGTGTGCGAGCACATGGTCGACCTGGACGAAGGCGTGCAGGAGTGGCGCTACCGGCACGTGAAGATGGTGGAACGGACCATCGGCGAGAAGACCGGTACCGGCGGGTCCCCCGGTGCGGCCTATCTCCGCACCACCGTGGGCAAGCCGCACTTCCCCGACCTGTGGGCGGTGAGGAACCGGCTGTGACGCTGCACGTTCCCGCCGTGCAACTGGCAGATCTGCGCGGCACACCGAACGCCCTGGCCCCGCACTACTCGGCCTTCCGCGTCTCCGAACGCCTGCTGCTGACCGGGCACTCGCACCAGGCGTGGCCGGATGTCGCCGCGGAAGGGCTCACGGAGGCCTTCACCGACGCCGCCGAGCATGTCGACACCAAGTGGGACCGAGCCCAGGCCAAGGCCGATGTCGTGGCGGGCCACTACTTGGCGCTGCTGGACGACGCGGGCGGCGACCTGGCGTTGGGCGCCAACACCCACGAGCTGCTGGTGCGGATGTTGTCCGCGCTGGACCTGCGCAAGCGGCCGCGGCTGGTCACCACCGACGGCGAGTTCCACACCGCGCGGCGGCAGTTCGGCAGGCTGGCCGAGGCGGGGTTCGAGGTCGTCCGCGTGCCTGCCGAGCCGGTCGACTCGCTCGCCGAGCGGCTGGCCGCCGCGGTGAACGACGAGACCGCCGTGGTGCTGGTGTCGATGGTGCTGTTCGAGACGGGCCGGATCGTGCCTGGCCTGGACACCACGATGGCCGCCTGCAGGCGCCACGGCGCTGAGTTGGTGGTCGACGTCTATCACGCACTGGGCGTCGTTCCGGTGTCGCTGCCCGAGCTGGGGTTGACCGACGCGTGGGTGGTCGGCGGCGGCTACAAGTACTTGCAGCTGGGAGAAGGCAACTGCTTCTTGCGCCTGCCGGCGCATGCGCAGTCGCTTCGACCGGTCGTCACGGGCTGGTTCGCCGAGTTCTCCGAGCTGGCCGAGGAGGCCGACCCGAACCGCACGGCGTATCCGGCGGGCGGAGCGCGGTTTGCCGGATCCACCTACGACCCGACCAGCCACTACCGGGCCGCGCGGGTTTTCCAGTTCCGCGAGGACCACGGCTTGCGGCAGCCGCTCCTGCGCACGGTCGCCCGGCATCAGCTCGGCGTGCTGGCCGAGGCGTTCGACGCGCTCGACCTGCCCGAGGAGGTCATCACCCGGGACCGCTCGGCGACGCTGGATCAACTGGGCGGCTTTCTCGCCTTGCGCAGCCCGCAGGCCGGCCGGATCTGTCGCGCGCTGGCCGACCGTGGGGTGTCGACCGACTCGCGAGGGGCGTACTTACGGTTCGGGCCCGCTCCGTATTTGTCGGACGCTCAGCTGCGCGATGCCATGCAAGCGCTCGGGGAGGTCATCGCGGCCGACACGTGGTCGTGACGCTGAGTCGGCGCGACCAACCGACGACCTCCTCCGTGGCGGCCGTGGCCGCGAGCCACCTTGGTCGGCGCGGCGACCAGCAAGACCCCATGCGCCTCGGCGCGACGTGACCCTTACTCGGTGCCGAGCGCCTCGACGCACGCGACGAGACCGCGAAGCAGCTGCTCCTGCTCGCCGTCGGACAGCGGCTCCAGCATGCGCCTCTCCACCGCGCGCACGACAGCGCTCGCCTCGCGATGCCGTTCCCGGCCGGCTGGAGTGAGTTCGGTCGGTCGGGCGCGGCCGTGCGGCGCGCTGTCCGGGCGGGCGACCAGGCCGCGCTCCTGCAGCCCACGCAACACCAGGTTCATCGACTGACGAGTCACGAACACCGCCCTGGCCAGCTCGGCGTTGGACAACCCCGGCCGCTGCGCGAGGACCTCCAGGCAGGAGTACTGCGGCACGGTCAGATCCAGCGGTCGCAGTGCGGCCTCCATGGCCGAGCGCAACGCGTTGGCCGCCCGTTTCAACACGTATCCCACCGACTCGTCCAGCGGTCCGAGCACCTCGCCTTGACTCATGTCAGCATTCTGACATACGCTGGTTGATGTCAACATGCTGACATTGAAGGGAGTACCGATGACCAGCCCGCAGAGCACGATCGAGATCACCGAGAACTCCGACCAGGTCACGCTGGTGAACGTCTTCACCGTCGATCCCGAGCGACAGGACGAACTGCTCGCCGCCCTGGACAAGGCCACCGAGGAGGTCTTCGTGGGCGTGCCCGGTTTCATCTCCGCCAACCTGCACACCAGCCTGGACGGCGGCCGGGTCATCAATTACGCGCAGTGGAGCAGCGAGCAGGCCTACAAAGAGGCGCTGAGCCGCCCCGACGTCCGGGAACACATCGGGCAGGCGGCCGCCATCGCGAAGAGCTACGACCCCACGCTGGTGCGCGTCCGCGCGATCCACCACGCGTAGCAGCGGCTGACGCCGCTGGCCGGCGCGTCACCGAACGTCGGCCAGCGGCCCCAGTGCCGTGGGGAGATCGAGGTCAGGATCGGCCAGCTCGTCGAGAGCGGCTGCGAGCACCTTCTCCTCGTAGCGGAAATGGGTCTCCATGACCGCGGAGATGCCATCCAGATGTTGGGTGACATCCGCCGACGTCGAGTCGCTGCTGTCCAGTACTTTCCGCAAACCGCCGAGCAGGTGGTCGATCATGCTGTGGTCCTGCAGCAGCGAATTGATCGCCTCGGCCAACTCCGGACGTTGACGTCGCAGGCGGGGGAACAACGCCTCCGCCTCGCCGCGATGGTGACCGTCCAACGCCGCACAGAACGCGCGACAGTACACCTGCAGGTCACGGGCGACATCGGCGTGAACGTCGACCGCATCCGCGGCGTCATCCAGCGCTTCGCGAACGACCTGCATGGCATCGCGGAGCCGGTGATGCACCGACGACAGCTCATGTCGCCAAGCGATCAGGCGGGCGCGCTCATCCACGGCGCATCACCGCCGGAACATCAATGATTTGAAGACAAACACCGGGCACGAAGACGTGCAACGGATTGACTGCCTTTCGCTCCCGCGCCTCCATGCCTGACGCTGTCCGCCACCGGCACGCGACGCTGGCGTGGATGCTATCAGACCATCGGGTCGCGCGAGGGAAACTTCGGCGGCCGACGCTGCGCGAACGCCGCAAGGCCTTCGCGGGCGTCGGCCGACATGAAGGCCTTCTGCCCGTACAGCGCTTCGCTGTGGAACGCCTGATCCTGTGGCAGGTCACCGAGCCGGAGCACGGCCTCCTTGATGGTCTCCAGCGCCGTGCCGCTGCGGGTCGCCAGGCGATGGGCGCGCTCGAGCGCGGTGTCGAGCAGGGCAGGTGCTGGGACGACCTGGTTGAGCAGGCCGTACCGCAACGCGGTGGCGGCCGAGATGCGGTCCGCCTGCAGCATCAGCTCCATCGCCCACACGTACGGGATCTGCCTGGTCAGCCGGGTCAGCGTGCCCCCGGCGGGCACCACCCCGACGCCGCTCTCCGGCAGGCCGAACTCGGCGGTGTCGGCGGCGATACGGATGTCGGTGGACAGCATGATCTCGAAGCCGCCACCCAGGCACAGCCCGTTGATCGCGGCGATGACCGGTTTGAACAGCGTGGTGTGCTTCTGGTGCGCGGCGTCCCACTCGGAAATGTCGAACCGGCCCTCGGCCAGCGCCGGGATCGACTCGGTGAGATCGGCGCCCACGCAGAACGCGCGGTCACCCCGGCCGGTGAGGACCGCGACGGCGAGCGAATCGTCGTCGCGGACTTCCGCGAACGCCTCCCCCAGCTCGTCGTACATCGCCAGCGTCAACGCGTTGAGCTTGTCGGGCCGGTCGAAGTAGATGATGCCGACCGGCCCGTCGCGCTCCACGGTGATACCGCCCATCAGATGACCTTCTTCTCCCGCAGTTCGGCGATCCGCTGATCGTCCAGTCCGGCCAGTGCCCGCAGCACGGTGTCCGCGTGCTCGCCCACCTTGGGCGCCAGACCGCGCGGGTCGGTGGGCGTGCCGTCGAGCTTGATCGGCGAACCGAACATGCGCAATTGCCCGAACTCCGGATACTCGACGTCGACGATCATGTCGCGGGCGGCGATCTGCGGGTCCTCGACCACTTCGCGGATGTTCTTGATCGCGCTCAGCGGCACCGCGTCCCCGACGATCTCCTCCAGCTCGGCCTTCGTCTTGTCCTCGAACCACTTGTGCAGCACCGGCCGCACCCGCCGCTCGTAGACATCGGGATCGAACCGCTTGGCCATCGTGTCGATCTCCGGGTCCTCGGCCAGCTCCGGCTGCCCGAACAAATGACAGGACAGCCGCCAGAACTTGTCGGTGTAGCCGCCGAAGAACACGTACCCGTCCTTGCACGGGTACAGCTCGTACGGCTTGACGAACGGATGCTCGTTGCCCAGCGGCCCCGGCACCTTGCCGTCCACCGTGTAGGACACCACGGCGTTCTCGGTCAAGCTCAGCACCGAGTCCTGCTGAGAGATGTCCACCATCTGGCCCTCGCCGGTCTTCTCCGCGTGCCGGAGCGCCGCGAGCGTGCCGATGACCGCGTACATCGTGGCGGACAGGTCGCCGATGATCGTGCCGACCCGCACCGGCGGCCGGTCGGCGAAACCGTTGATCGACCACAACCCGCCCGCGGCCTGCGCACTGTTGTCGTACGCGGGCCGGCGGTTGTAGGGCCCGGTTTGGCCGTAACCGGAGATCGCGGTGTAGACCAGCCGCGGGTTCTCCTCGCGCAGCGTCCGGTAGCCGACACCCAGCTTGTCCATCGTGCCCGCCCGGAAGTTCTCCACCAGCACATCCGCCCGCCGGGCCAGCTGTTTGAGCACTTCCTTGCCCTCCGGCTGGGCCAGGTCCAGGGTCAGCCCGAGCTTGTTGCGGTTGAACTGCGCGAAGAACGCGCTGAACTCCTCACCCGTGCCGGATTTCAGCTTCGGCGGGAAGTCCCTGGCGTAATCCGGGTCGTTCGGGTTCTCGATCTTGATCACGGTCGCGCCGAGGTCGGCGAGCAACATCGAGCAGAACGGGCCCGCCACCACCCGGGTGATGTCCAGCACCACCACGCCGCGCAGCGCACCCTTGGCGGGTACTCCGGGCAGTATCCGGGCGATGGCGTCGAAATCGTTGCCGGTCATGATCACTTCCCCGCTTCCGGCTCCACCCTGATGCAGGCCTCGAGCAAAGTGCCGCATTCGGGGCTGTAGTACTCGTCGATCAGCACGCGCTCGCCGTTGCTGCGCGGGCGGATCCGGACCCCGTGCTCGGCCAGCCGGTCGGACGCCACATGCGTGAGCTTGCGCGCGGCCGGACGCCAGTCGTCACCATCGCCCAGACGAGCGCCACTGGCCGGGACGAACCAGCCGTCGGCATCACGGCGCGGGGCCGACGCCCCTGCGGGGGCGGCCAGCACTTCGCGTGCGAGGTCCTGGCCGAGGCGGTTGCGGCGGATCTCGTTGCGAATTTGCTGCGTCGCGTCCTCGTCGACTTGCCCGTCGTTCAACACCACGCCGTAGGTCTTCCGCGCCACTTCCTCGGTCACATAGCCGTCGCGCACGTCGTCGGCGACCTTCTGCGGGTCACGCAGCAGCGGGTCGCCGTAGCCGCCGCCGCCCGCGATCCACTGCACGAACACGTCGCCGGTACTGATCGAGACCGACTGCTGATTGATCTCCAGCAGTTGCTTCTCCTCGGCACTCAACACGTCCGGGTTCGGAATCCGCCCCTGGGACAGCAGCTGCTCCACGTCGGTGCGGCGCCAGACTTCATGGCCGCTTCCGCCGCCCGGCAGACCACCGCCGAATCCGTCCGCCACCACCTGCGAGCTGGGTGCGAACACCGTCTGCGTGACCTCGCTCGCGCCGTGCAGCGTCCACGCGAAACGCATCCCGAGGCCGCCGCGGTTCGCCCCGTGCCCGGCGCTGTCGATGTTGAGCTGCTTCCACAAGTACAGCACCGGATAGAGCATCTCGTTCATCTCGACATCCGGCAGCATGTTGTTGACCTGCGTCATCATGCCCGCGCAGTCCAGCCCGTCGCCGTCCGGCTGAGCGCCCGCGCCCATTCCGCCGCCGTCCATGTTGAACAGCACGAAGTACTCGCCCGCGTCGGTGTTGCCCGCCGAGATGCCGCCGGTCCACGAGTCGCCCCACACCCCCTGCGTGCGGTTGCGGACCAGCTCGTTGCCGCTGTTGTGGCACGCCTCGTTCATCAGCTTGGTGACCACGCGGCTGACCCGGGCACCGGTGGTCAGGTGCCCGTTGCTGATCGGGGCGGGCGGCCGCGGGTTCACGATCGAGCCGGGTTCGGCGATGATGTCGAACGCGGTCATCACGCCTTCGTTGAACGGCACGTCCCACGCCAGGATCGGCACGATGGCGGTGGCGACACTGCCGACCAGGGCGCCGTACGAACAGTTGATGAAGCCATCGGTCTGCTCGCTGGAGCCGGTGAAGTCGAACGTGATCTGGTCACCACGTTTGGTCATCTCGCACGCGACCCGGTACAGCTCGTCGACATGGCCGTTGTGCTCGGTCCACTCCTCGGCCCGGTACGTGCCGTCCGGGATGGCCCGGATGCGTTCCCGCACCACCTGCTCGGCCAGTTCGAACGACAGCCGGGTGTACTCGCGGAACGTCTCCAGCCCGAACTCCTCGATGGTGCCCAGCAACCGCCGGATACCGGTGTTGTTGCTGGCCACCAGGCTGCGTACGTCGTTCCAGTACAAATTGGGCACGCGCACGTTGTTCAACAGGATCCGGCGTACCCACTCCACCGGCTCGCCGCGCTCGAACACCTTGACGCCGGGCGGCAGCCGCAGCGCTTCGGCGTAGCAGTCGTGCGCGCCGGGCGCGAAGCCACCGGGGGTCATGCCACCGACGTCGACCAGGTGAGCCTGTGACTGCGCCCAGCCGATCAGTTCATCGCCGTGGAAGATCGGCGAGATCACATTGGTGTCCGGCGGGTGGCTGGCCCCTGCGGTGTGCGGGTCGTTGCAGATGAACGCGTCGCCCGGCGCGAGCGGTTCGCCTTCGATCTCCTTCACCAGGTTCTGCACCGCGACGCTGCCGGAGCCGATGTGGAACTGCACATAGTCGGAGTAGGCGTAGATCCGGCCGGTCGGGTCGAACAGCGCGGTGTTGAAGTCACCGGCCTCGGTGATCACCGGGGAGCCGGACGAGCGGATCATCGCGATGCCCATTTCCTCCACGATGGAGTCCAGGCGCATGCGGATGACTTCCAGCGTGACCGGGTCGAATCCCTCGGGGAGCTTCAGCTGGGAGGTGGTCATGGGTCGTCTCCTTCACGGGCGCAGGGATCAGCGGTCGGCCAGGCGCAGCAGGAAGTCGCCGTCGTCGGTCAGCTCGACGGTGGCGCCGCTGGGGACGTAGACGGTGGTGTCCGGTTCTTCCAGCAGGCAGGGACCGTCAGCGCGGCCGAGCGCCCCGAACCCGCGGTGCACATCGATCTTCACGCGCTCACCGGTGTGCGGTTCCAGCACGACGCGGGTGCTGTGCTCGTGCCGTTCGTCGGTGATGTCGGCGCCGCGTCGCACGGCCTGCACGTCGCTGCGGCCGATGGCCCGGACGCGGGTGTTGACCAGCAGGATCTCGGCCTCGGTCCACGCGGTGCCGGTGCCGAACTCCTCTTCGTAGTCGGCGACGAAGCGTTGCCGGAGCATCTCCTTGTCGTCCTCGCCGAACGGGTGCGCGGGCAACCGCGTGGTCACCTCGAAGATCTGGCCGACGAACTTCATGTCCGCTTCGCGTTGCAGTTCGCGGCGATCCTCCGGGATGCCCTCGGCTTCGAACCACTTCTGCGCGCGTTCCTCGAGCGCGGCGAATTCCTTCTCCAGCACCTCGGCGGGCTGGTCCATCGTCCACGGGCTGGTCTGCACGGCGGAGAACACCAAGTCGGCGTGCATGAGCCCGTAAGCGGAGAAGACCGCGGCGTTACGCGGGATGACGACCTCCCGGACCCCGGCCTCCCCGGCGATGGCGGCGGCGAACAGGCCGCACGCGCCACCGAAGCCGACGAGCGTGAATTCGCGCGGGTCGTGCCCTCGGTTGACGGTGATCTTGCGCAGCGCGTTCGACATCTGCGAAGTGGCCAGCCGGTACACACCCTCCGCGGCGGCGTCCTCACTGATCCCGAGCGGTTCGGCTACGTGCTTGCGCAGCGCTTCCCGCGCTTTCTGCTCGTACAGCGGGACCGTGCCGCCCAGGTAGTAGTCGGGGTTGATCAGGCCGAGCACCAGCGCGGCGTCGGTGACCGCGGGCCGGGTGCCGCCTTTGCCGTAGCAAGCCGGGCCCGGTGTCGAGCCGGCGCTTTGCGGGCCGACTCGCAGCAGGTTCCGTCCGTCCACCCACGCCAGGCTGCCGCCGCCCGCGCCGATGGTCTCGATGTCCACCGCGGTCAGGCTGGTCGGCAGGCCGCCGATCTCGGCTCTCGGCAGCAGCCGGAACTCCTCGTCCAGGATGGCCGCGGCGTCCAGGCTGGTGCCGCCCATGTCCGCGGTGAGCACCCGGCGCCGCCCCAGCCGCTTGCCCAGCAGCCGCGCGCCGGTGACGCCGCCGACGGGGCCGGAGTTGAACATCGAGATCGGCGCCTTGCTGGTCTCCTCCACCGACAAAAACCCGCCGTGCACCTGCATGATCTGCACTCGGGCGCCCAGGCCCTTGCGGCGCAGATCATCCGCCAGGTGCTCGAAGTGCGAGGCCACCAGCGGTTTGACCGCGGCATCCAGTGCCGTGGTGACCGTGCGCTCGTATTCGCGGTAGACCGGGGTGAGACGGCTGGACAACGTGTACGGGATGTCCGGGTGGTGAGCGTCCAGGTACGCGCCGATCGCTTCTTCGTGGGCCGAGTTGCGGAACGACCACAGCAGGCACACCGCGATCGCTTCCGCTCCGGTGGCCAGCACCTTCTCGACCGCTTCGCCGATCGCTTCCTCGGTGAGCGGGACCAGGACGTTGCCGTGGGCGTCGATGCGCTCCGGTACCTCGACGATACGGCGCCGGTCCACGATGTCCGGCGGCGGCGTCATCTTGTGCGGGTCGCGTTCGTCGGTGCGGGCCGAGCGGGCGATGCGCAGGGTGTCCCGGAACCCTTGCGTGGTCAGCAGCCCCACCGCGGCATACTTCTGCTCGTCGACCGCGTTGGTGACGATGGTGTTGCCGAGGACGAACCGGTCGACCGCCGGGAAGAACTCCTCCTCGGTCATCCCCACCCGGTCCCGCAGCACGTCCAGGGCGCCGAGGATCCCGGTGGTGACGTCCTTGGTGGAGAACGCCTTGCCGCGGATCACGCGCCCGTCAACGATCGCCACGGCATCGGTGAATGTCCCACCGACGTCGATGCCAACGTGAAGCGCCATTGCTCACCGTCCCTCTCACCTGGGTTGGTGCTGCTTGCCGGGCTGGCGGGAAGGGTCTTTGTCCGCACCAACGGGGTTTCGAATTGCCCTGAAATTCCGCCATCCCAGCCGCTGACGCTACGGTTGTCAACGAGCCGAGGCTATGTATCATCCGTCAAGTATCCGCCGGAACTTCCTGTCCCATCGGCACAAGGGGCGTCATGCCGGACACCATCCCGGTCGCCAGCGTCGTCGCACTGCTCCAGGCCGCGTCCGCCGACCAAGAGATCGATGTGGACGGGCTGCTGTCCGAGCTGGACCTGCCCGACAACGTGGCGGCCAAGATCGCTTACGAGATGCGCAGGCTGCGCGCCAATTCGGACCGCTGGCGCCGCCGAGGGCGGGAACTGACCGCGCTGTTCTCGTCGGCGCGTGAGCTGGTGCAGTTGCGCGACGTCGACGAACTGCTGAACCGGCTGGTCGAGCGGGCGCACGACCTGATGGGCACCGATGTCACGTACTTGTCCGAGTTCGACCCGGACACCCGGGAGCTGCGGGTACGCACCACGCTCGGGTCCATTTCGTCGGCGTTCCGCGGCCTGCGCGTGCCGCCCGGCGTCGGGCTGGCCAGCCAGGTGGTCGAGGAACGCCGCCCATGCTGGACCTCGCGGTATGCCACATTGACGCAGGTCCCGCACGATTCGACCATCGATGCGGCGGTGAAGGCGGAGGGCCTGGTGTCGCTGCTCGGCGTCCCGCTGCTGGCCGATGACGAGGTGCTCGGCGTGCTGTTCGCCGCCAACCGCTTCGAGCACGCCTTCTCCCCCGAAGAGATCTCGCTGCTGTCCGCGTTCGCCGACCACGCCGCCGTGGTGCTGCAAACGGCTCGGCTCCTCGCGCGGGCACGGGACGCTGCTGACCAGGCACGACAGGCCTACGGCGAGCTGTCCCGGCATGTCGAAGCGGTCGAACGGGCCAGCGAGGTGCACAACGAGCTCACCAATCTGATCTTGCAGGGTGGCGAGGCACCGGACGTTGCCGTGGCACTGGGCCGGGCGTTGCGGTGTCACGTGAAGTTGCTCGACGCCGACGACATCGGCGAGCCGCTACGCGAAGCCGTCGACCACAGCAGGCAGAGCGGCCGTTGCGTGTCCGTCGGAGACGACTCGTTCGTCGTTGCGGTGGTGGGAACGTCAGGGCTCACGGCGTTGCTGTTGGAGCAGGGCGAGGTCGACTTCGGGCCGACCGAGTTCCGCACCGCCGAGCGGGCCGCACAGATCACCGCACTGCTCAATCTCAAGCACGAGGCGATGCTCGAGGCGCAGAAGCGGGTGCGCGGGGATTTGCTCGCCGACCTGCTGTCCGATTCGCCGGACCGGCGGGCGGACATCGACGCCCGGGCCCGTGCGCAGGGCATCAAGCTTGGCTCGCTGCGCTCGGTGGTGGTGCTCAGTGTGCCGTCGACCCATCGCCGGGACACGTTCCATGCGTTGCGACCGATCGGCGGGCTCGCCGGCGGGCATGCGGAACACGTCGTCGCCCTCACCGGGGACACCGACCCGCACAAGGCGAGCAGGCGGGTGCATCGTGCGGTCCGCCGGGCGATCAACGGGCCGGTACTCGCAGTCGCCGCCCCGGTCGCCGATGTCACGGCTGACCTGCGGGAACAGGTGGATGCCGCGGCTGCGTGCCTGCGTATCCTGCCGTCTCTCGGGTTGACCGACACGGCCGTGACGACCGACGAATACCTCCCGTACACCGCTCTCTTCGGCCCTGGAGAGACGCGAGTGGAGGAGTTCGTGCGACGGGTCATCGGTCCGGTACTCGACTGGGACGCCGAGCACTCCGCCAAGCTGCTGCCGACGTTGGCCGCGTACTTGGAGAACAAGATGAGCCCGGTGGGTGCCGCCCGCGCCCTCCACCTGCACAAGAACACCGTGCTGCAGCGCATGGAACGGCTGACCCAGCTGCTCGGTCCGTCGTGGCAGGAGCCGGACCATCTGTTCCGGATCACCGTCGCGGTGCGGTTGGCGCGGTTGACCAAACGTCCATAAGTCACCGCCGAACCGTGGACGATCAGTACGTTCCGTGACGAGCTGGTGGCGATTAGCGTCCTTGCCCGTAGCTACCCGCGACAGGCCCACGAACAGGCAAGGACTCGACATGGCACCCACCAGCCGTATCCCAGGTCTTCGGGACCTTTCCGTTGCGGACCGGCGCAAAGCCGTGGCCGACGCGGCCGGTCTCGACCCGGCGGCCATCTCCGCTTTCGATCCCGCGCACGGCCTCACCGGTGAGCTGGCCGATCACATGATCGAGAACGTGGCCGGGATTCTCGGGCTGCCGATCGGCGTCGCGACGAACTTCGTGGTCAACGGCTCCGATGTGCTGGTGCCGATGGCGATCGAGGAAGCGTCCGTGGTCGCCGCGGCCAGCAACGCCGCCAAGGTGGCGCGGGTGCACGGCGGCTTCACCACGTCGTCCACGCCGCCGATCATGCAAGCACAGGTGCAGATCATCGGCATCTCCGACCCGGAGGCGGGCCGGGTGAGGCTGCTGGAGGCCCGCGACGAGCTGATCGAGCTGGCCAATGCCCAGGACCCGAAGCTGGTCGAGTTCGGTGGCGGGGTGCGGGACATCAGCGTCCGCTTGGTTCCATCGCGCGCCGGCACCTACGTCGTCGCACATCTTCAGGTCGACGTACGCGACGCCATGGGCGCGAACGCGGTGAACACGATGGCGGAGGCCGTCGCCTCGCGCGCCGCCGAGATCGCGGGCGGCAGGAGCTTGCTGCGGATCTTGACCAACAAGGCCGACATGCGGCTGGCGCGCGCCCGCGCGGTGTTCGACGCGGAGACGCTCGGCGGCCCCGAGGTCGTGGACAACATCATTCACGCCGCCGCACTGGCCGAATCCGATCCGTACCGGGCGGCCACGCACAACAAGGGCATCATGAACGGCATCACCGCGGTGGTGCTCGCCACGGGCAACGACACCCGGGCCGTGGAAGCCGGCGCGCACTCGCACGCGATCTCCCCGGACGGCCGCTACACGTCGTTGTCCCGGTTCGAGAAGGACGCCGACGGCAACGTCGCCGGGGTCCTGGAGTTGCCGATGCCGGTCGGCTTGGTCGGTGGCGCCACCAAGGTGCATCCGGCCGCGCAGGCGGCGATCAAACTGCTCGGCGTCACGACCGCCTCCGAACTGGCCGAGATCATCACGGCGGTCGGCCTGGCCCAGAACTTCGCCGCCGTGCGAGCCCTGGCCACGGAAGGCATTCAGCGCGGGCACATGTCGCTGCACGCCCGCAACATCGCGTCGTCGGTGGGTGCCACGCCGGATGAGGTCCCGGTGGTGGCCGCCCGGATGGTCGCGGACAAAAAGGTGCGGGTCGACTACGCCGAGCAGATTCTTGCCGAGGTACGGGCAGGTCGATGACGCGGTACGGACTCGAACGGCTGCCCGGGCTGCCGGAGTCGGTCACCATCTGCGAAGTCGGGCCACGGGACGGGCTGCAGAACGAGCCCGTCCCGGTGGACACCGGGGTGAAGGTCGAGTTCATCGAACGGCTCGCGGATGCCGGGCACACCGTCATCGAGGCGACGAGCATGGTCCACCCGAAGTGGGTGCCGCAGCTGGCCGACGCCGAACAGGTGCTCAACCGTGTGGATCGCCGTCCGGGTGTGCGGTATCCGGTGCTCGTGCCGAACATGCGTGGCCTGGAGCGAGCGCTGGGCCTGGGCGTCACCGATATCGCCGTGTTCGCCTCGGTCACCGAGAGCTTCGCCAAGGCCAATCTCAACCGGACGGTCGACGAGTCGCTGGAGATGTTCGCTCCGGTGATCGCCAAGGCACGTGAGTCGGACGTGCCGGTGCGCGGCTACCTGTCGATGTGCTGGGGCGATCCGTGGGAAGGCGAAGTGCCCGCAGACCAGGTCGTGCGCGTCGCTACGGCGCTGATTTCGCTCGGCTGCACCGAGCTCAGCCTCGGCGACACCATCGGCGTGGCCACACCGGGCCGGGTCGCCGCCCTGCTGCGAGCGCTGACCGCGGCCGGTGTCCCGATCGCGCGGATCGCGGTGCATTTCCACGACACCTACGGCCAAGGTTTGGCCAACACGCTGGTCGCGCTGCAACACGGCGTGACCACCGTGGACACATCGGCCGGTGGACTGGGTGGCTGCCCTTATGCCAAGAGTGCCACCGGGAATCTGGCCACCGAAGACCTCATCTGGCAGCTGGACGGGCTTGGTGTCGCGACCGGCGTCGACCTGGCGAAGCTGGTCGAGGCCAGCGTGTGGATGGCCGAGCAGCTGGGCAGACCGAGTCCGTCGGCGGTCGTCCGGGCTTTCCAGTCGTCCTAGCACCCACACGGTCGGCCGAGCTCGCGGACCGGCCGGCGAACAGACGACCGGAAGTTCCGCGGACGAGATCAAACGCGGACCGGACAATGCGATTTATGTGACCGAGTTCGTTTCCGGAAAGATCGCCCGGCTCTGGGTCGACTCGTTCGGTAAGGACCCGGGCTTCCCGTCCGGAACCAAGTAGCAGCCGCGCCCTCCCTTCCGCCCCGGTTGGTTCGCCGCATGTCGCGACGAACCAGCCGGGGTCTTGCTTGAGTTCGACCGTCGCCGTGGTCGCCTTGGCCGAGAGCGAGAACATGCCCTACGACCCGGGCCCGACGACGTTCAGCTGCCCCTCGTGGATGGAAGAGACCCATTCCCAGCCGGGCTCGAACGGCCCGCTGACCCGGGCATCAGCGAACCGCTGATCACCCCCGAGCGCCCGCATGTAAGCACGATCCCGGGCGATCCGGGTGCGTATCTCGGCTCCCTGCGCCACAGACCCATGACCGGGGACGACGACGTCTGCCGCAGCCGCCGCTTCCTCGATCAGCCGCAAGCCGTCGAGGTAGTCGCCGATCGGGTCCGGTCCTTCGAAATCAAGCATCGGCACGAACAGGTCCGACAGCATGTCCCCTGCCACCAGCACCCGCCGGTCCGCGATGACCAGCGCCGCGTGGCCTTCGGCGTGTCCGCGATGCTCGACGACCCGGATGCGTGGCCCGTCCCATGGAACGTGGCCGCCCGAGGGCAGTGCCGTGATGCGGCCGAACCCGTCCAGCGGAGGGTCGTCGAGAAGCTCAGGCGGCAGCATCGTGACGGCGCGCTCCCGCCAGTCCAATTTGCTTAGCAATTCGCGCATGAAGGTCGCGCACCGGGCGGTCCCGTAACGCGGGACGTCGCCGAATCCCGCATACCACTGCACGTGGTCCCAATCGGGATGGGTAGCGAACCCGGCGACCACCGGCTGCCCTAGCTCTCGGAGATCACGCGCGAGACAGCGCAGCTCGTCACGACTGGTGCCCGGATCAACAAGCAGCACACCGTCATCGCCCTGAACGACCGTGGTGTTGTTCCTCAGCAGCTGGCTTTGGTGGACGAACACGCCTTCGGCGATCTGCTCGAGCATGGCGCCTCCTCTGGTTACCGGAGTAGACGCGGGTCCCCGCGAGAACTCATCGCCACACGGGCGCCTACCCCCGACCGTCCGTCCACACCGCGACGTTGTGGGCCACGAAGCTCGAGAAGGACACCGGCGCCCTGCCGATGAGGTGCTGGAGATCCGGGGTCGTCCGGTCCTCGGCGCCTCGGGCGATGGCCACGTCCATGGCCGCGAGAGTCTTCGCATGTGTCTCACCGAGGCCCGCTGCCATATGCCGGGCGACCAGCTCCTCAGCGCTTATCTGCTCGTGCGTGACGGGGAACCCGACCGCTGCGCTGATGCGGGCGGCCACCTGGTCGTAGCTGAGCGCCTCGGCGCCGGTGAGCACGAAGTCCGTGTTCGGCGCCTGGGCGGCCGTCAGCACCGTGGCGGCCGCCTCGGCGATGTCGTCAGCACTGATGAAAGGGATACGTCCGGTGCCTGCGGCGGTATAGATCGCGTGCTCGTCGCGGATGGTGGCACGGTGCTGGCCTTCCGAGAAGTTCTGCATGAACCACGAGGGACGCAGGACCGCCCACTCCGCAGCCGACGAGGCCAGCCACTGGTGGACCTGTCCCATGCCCGGGCCACCGGCTTCCACCAGCGACGCGCTGAGCAGGACGAATCGGGTCACACCCCGTGCCATCGCGGCCTCGACGAACTCGATCACCACAGAGACCGGGTCGGCGATGCCGCTCGGTGCCACGAGATACGCCGAGCCGACCCCGTCAACGGCGGCGTCCCATGTGCTGCGGTCGGTCCAGTCGAAGTGGACGCGGCCCTGCCCCGGTCGCCGCGACGCCGCACGAGCAGGCACACCACGTGCGCGCAGTGCCATGAGCAACCGCCGCCCTGTCTTGCCCGTCCCCCCGGTCACCAACACCGGGCGGCTCATGCCAAGGCCTCCGCCGAGACAACGGGATTCCAGTACTCCCGGTAGTGGGCCAGCTTGCCGTCGCGCAACTGCGCCACGACGACGTACTGCTGGTGGTACGGCTTGCCCGTCCCGCTCGCACGTCCGCGGATCGCCAACTCCGCGACCACGGTGTTCGGGTCCAGGCACGGGTGGATCTCCAACCGGTCCACACCCTCGATCGAGAACCGTGAAGGGAACCGCGTCATGTAAGCGAGGATCTCCGCCTTTCCCTCGAGCCGCTTCGGGCGGCCCTCGGCGGCGAACGGGAACTCGCAGATCCCGTCGTCGGCCCAGAGCTCGATCCACTCGTCGAACCGGTGGGCGAACAGCAGCGACCGGTAGCGCTGCAGCACGGCCAGGTTGGCCTGTCGGATCTCGTCGTCGGTCACCGCTGAGTCGTCCTTCCTGCCGGGGTGAACCGTGGGTACTATCCGGACTGCAAGTCCGGATAACATGCAATATACGGACCAGTGGTCCGTTTAGCCAACGGTGGAGCACGACGTGACAGGCAAGGAGCGGGCCGACGCGGCACGCAACCGGCGCGCCATTCTGGACGCCGCCGACCGGCTGTTCGCCGAGTCGGCCGACCCGCACACGGTGTCCATGGACGACATCGCGGCGGCGGCCGGGGTGGGCAAGGGAACCCTGTTCCGCCGGTTCGGCGACCGGACGGGTTTGATCAGGCAGGTCTACGCGGCACGGCTGGCACCACTACGCGACCGGATCGAGAACGGTCCCCCGCCGCTGGGGCCGTCGGGCACGCCGCGGGAGCGCATCGTGGCGATCATCGACGCGATCGCGGCGATCAAGCTCGAGAACGCGCACCTGATGATCGCGCTCGAGGAGGGCGGCACACCCGCGCACCGGTTGCACGAGTCGGCCGACTACGTGGCCGTCCACGAGCTCCTCACCGACCTCGTCACCGCATCCGGCGGCGGGGAACACGCCGGATGGGTCGCACACGTGCTGCTGGCCGCAGTACGCGCGGATCTCCTTCAGCACATGGTCTCCGTGGAGAAGCGCAGCCCCGCCGAGATCCGAGCGAACCTTCAGGCATTCACCACGCACACCCTGTCGCTCCGGTCGCCCGACGACACCTGAGCGGCCGGCCGGATCGACACAGGCCCGCTACGCCTTCGTGGGGGCCATGCGTTCCAACCAGTAGTTGATGACCTCGTCCGACCGCTCGGCGTCATCGCGCAGCACACTGGTGACGGCGAGGCCGCGCAACAGTACGACCAGCGAATTGAAAGCGACCCGAGTCTGCCGCGAATCGTCGTCCCCAAGGGCGCGGGTGAAGATGTCGCGCAGCTCCCTGCCGAGCCGCCGCTCCGCCGGGATCAACGCTTCGCGCAGCTCGGAGTCGGTACGCGAACTCATCCACAGCTCGAGTGCCGCCACGAACGGCGGGCCGGACATCGCATCCTGAATCGCGTTCACCACCTGTGCAAATGCCCGTGGCCCCGGCTCGATCCCGTCGACCGCGGCGTGCAGTGCTTTCAGCCGCTCGTCGGCGATGAGATGGATGGCGGCGACGAGCAATTCCGCCTTGGACGCGAAGTGGTGGAGCAGCGCGCCGCGCGACAAATTCGCCCGCTCCTGCACTCGTTGGGTCGTCGTTCCGGCGTAGCCGTAATCCACCAGGCACGCAACGGCCGCGTCGAGGAGCTGACGGCGAGTCCGCTCACGTTGCTGGATGCGCAATGACGTCACGCGATCGAGCCTAACGGACACCGCGCATTGACAGGCCGTCCGAACGGACTGTTAAATCTGAGCCACCTCTCACATCGGAGGTCCTCGATGAAGAGCCTTGCTCGGGTACTCGCCGATGCCACCGCACGCGATCCGCTGCCGACGGATCGCTTCAGTCGGTGGCCCACCGATGGCGGCGCGACACCGCAGCGGATGCCCTTGCCCTGCTCGGCAAGGCGCCGGGTTCGGCATCGATCAGCGCGCCGGCCTGGCGCCGATCCGATTGACCCACGAGCACAGAAGAGGGAGACGGCATGGAGCAGGATCGCGAAGACATCGTCCGGTACGAAGTTGCCGGGCGAAAGGCGTACCTGACGCTGAACCGGCCGGACCGGCTGAACGCGATCACCCACGAGATGGCCGCGGCGATCAAGTCCGCGGTCGAGCGCGCAAACGACGACCCAGCCGTCCACGTGATCATCGTCCAGGGTGCGGGCCGTGCCTTCAGCGCGGGCTACGACCTGCATCGGTACGCCGAGGAGGGCGACAGCCTGCAGCCGCCGGTGTGGGACCCCATCAAGGACTACCGGCTGATGAAGACCAACACCGAGAACTTCTTCAGCCTGTGGCGGTCCCTCAAACCCACCATCGCGAAAGTGCGCGGGTACGCCGTGGCCGGCGGCAGCGACATCGCGCTGTCGTGCGACCTGGTGGTGATGGCCGACGACGCGCGCATCGGCTACATGCCGGCACGGGTGTGGGGCTGCCCCACCACGGCGATGTGGGTCTACCGGCTCGGCGCGGAGAAGGCCAAGCGCATGCTGCTCACCGGCGACACCATCGACGGCCGAACCGCGGCCGAGTGGGGCCTGGTGCTGGAGTCGGTCCCGGACGACGAACTCGACGACGCGGTCGAGAAGCTGGCCGACCGCATGGCCGGTGTGCCGGTCAACCAGCTGGTGATGCAGAAACTCATGATCAACCAGGCCTACGACAACATGGGGCTGCAGGGAACGCAGATCCTGGCCACTCTGTTCGACGGCATCGCACGCCACTCGCCGGAAGGGCGCTGGTTCCAGGAACTCGCCGCGACCCACGGTTTCGACGCGGCCGTGAAGTGGCGCGATTCCGGGCGATGGATCCCGGAAGGCGGAGGAGAGGTACCGGACGAGTCCGAACTTGTGGAGGAGGACTGACATGTCCCTCACGACTTCCGCTGTGCCTGCGAGCACCGACGAGAAGATCTTGGACCTGACCACCGGAGACGTACTCGTCCAGGCGGCTCGGGACTGCGGTGAGCGCCGCGCGCTGATCGCTCTCGCGCCACAGGCGCAGCCGCGCACGTGGACGTATGCCGAGCTCCTCGAGGATGCACGGCGCGCGGCGCATTGGCTGCTCGGCCGGTTCACGCCCGGCGACCGCATCGTCGTCTGGGCGCCCAACGATCCGGAGTGGGTCATCCTGCAGTACGGCGCGGCGATGGCCGGCCTGGTCCTCGTCACGGCGAATCCCGCGCTCCGGGCAGGCGAGCTGGAGTACATCCTGCGGCAGTCGGAAGCCGTCGGGATCGCCTACAGCGACGAGTTCCGCGGAACCGACATGGCCGCCATCGCCGAGGAGGTCCGCGCCCGGGTTCCCGCGGTACAGCAGGTGGTGCGCTTCCGCGACTGGTACGAGCAGCTGCAAGCCGTGACCGATGTGGACCGCGAGCTGCCCCACGTCGATCCCGGCTCGGCGGCCCAATTGCAGTACACCTCCGGAACCACGGGCTTTCCGAAGGGGGCGCTGCTGCATCATCGCGGTCTAGTCACGAATGCGCATTACGTGCACCGGCGCGCCCAGTTCCCACGGCACGGCATCTGGGTGACGCCGCTTCCCCTGTTCCACACCGCAGGCTGCGGACTGTCCGTCCTCGGCAACGCGATCAGCCGGGGAACCCTCGTGCTGTGCCGCCAGTTCGACCCCAAGCTGGTGCTCAACGCCCTGCAGGACTGGAAGGCCGACGTCTACGCAGGTGTCCCCGCGATGTACGTCGGACTGCTCAGTTACCCGGAGTTCAGCTCCTACGACTTGTCGTCGGTCACCGTGACGATGTCCGGCGGCGACGCGGTCCCGCCGGAACTCATCGCCCAGGTCGAGGAGAAGTTCGGGGCGCGATTCTCGACCGTCTACGGCCAGACCGAGCTCAGCCCGATCGTCACCCAGACCAGCCCGGACGACCCCGACGAACAGCGCCGCAACACGGTCGGCCGCCCGCTGTGGAACGTCGAGCTCAAGATCGTCGACCCGTCCGACGGGAGCACCGTCCCGGTCGGCACGGAGGGCGAGATCTGCGCGCGCGGCTACCAGACGATGCTCGGGTACTTCCAGATGCCGGAGGAGACCCGGAAGACGATCGACGCCGACGGGTGGCTGCACACCGGTGACCTCGGCGTTCTCGACGAGAACGGCTACCTCCGCGTCACCGGCCGCATCAAGGACATGATCATCCGCGGCGGGGAGAACATCTATCCGCGGGAGATCGAGGCGGTCCTGGCCACCCATCCCCAGGTCGGAACCGCCATCGTGGTGGGCCTGCCGGACGAGCAATGGGGTGAGGTCGTCGCGGCCGCCATCCAACCGAAGGACGAGCGGGCGGTGCCGACCAAGGACGAGTTGCACGCGTTCGTGCGCGAGCGGCTCGCCCCGGCCAAGACGCCCAAGTACTGGTACCTCGCGTCGCAGCTACCCACCAATGCCATGGGCAAGCTGCAGAAATTCCGGGTCCGCGACCAGATCCTGGACGGCCAACTCACAGCGCTGGAGTGAACTGGACCGTCACCGCCTGGCGCCGAGGTGATCCAGAACCTGGCAGTCACCGCACAGCGCTGGGGTGAACCAGCCAGTCACCGCACAGCGCTGGGTGCGCGACGCGGTCGGGCGTGCCACGCCCGACCGCGGCCGCCGCCCCGATGCCGGGCGGCCGGCGCCGTGGTGCGCTGCCGGATCGTGCCGGATGCCACCTAGTCGGATTGTGCCCGCGTCACCACCTGGTCCTTCACCGCGAGCCATGCCAGTGCCGCGCACCCGACCGCGACCGCGGCGAAGACCGCCGACTGCCCCAAGGAGTCCGACCGCGAGCCACCTATCACCGCGCCGACGACAGCACACGCGGATGCCGCCGCCACGGTGGCGGGACGAGCAGCGAACGTCGGCGCCACGGTGGGCCGCAGCCACAGCGCGAGCCGGTACGCGATGCACACCAGCAGGGTGGAGCCCACCACGTCGCTGGGCCGATGGTGGAGGGTGGCTTGCACGGCGCCGGCGACCATGGCCAGCCAAGCCGCCCCGACTACCAGAAGCCACGGCCGCAGTCGTTCCGGCACGGCGAACAAGGCCGCCACAACCAGCGCGGACGCCACCGCGGCATGACCGCTGGGGAAACTCGGCTCGACGAAGTAAACCGGTGCGTTCACCAGATCCGGCCGGGGCAGAACTTGTCCGAGCACTTCGGCGGCCCCGATCGCGGCACCCGCGACACAGACCGCGGCCGCTCCCTGCCACCAGCACCGCCGCACCAGGGTGAGCAGCACAAGCACGAGCAGCCCCACCGCCGCTGTCGGCAGCGCGAGCTCACCCAGCGGGGGAAGCGTCGGCCCGGTAGCGGAATAGGCACCCGAGAACTCGTGTATCCAGGCCGGCTTGCTCCCGTTCTCGCTCGACAACACGGCGTTCTCGATGCGCTGCCCGATCGGGGTGCAGACAGCCAGCAGATACAAGACGAGAAAACCGAGCAGGAAAAGCACGAACGGCACAGAGGCCCTGCCGGGTGCGCTGCGCGCCGGAAGCGCTACGTCGCGAGCACGGTCAGCTGATGGGTCGTGAGGCATTCCGTCTTCTTCTCTCGGATTCGGCGAGGACCGGCACGGCAGGCACCGATCATGGTGGGCTCGACGAGCAACCATGGTGGCACCGGCTGTGCCACCACAACCGGACGCGCCGGCTACCACCTGGTCGAGCTCTCGGGTGCAGCCGAAAGCGGAAGCGAGCGGCCGTCGCCCGCGGTCTCCCACCTTTGCCGGCGACAGCGGTCATTCCCCTCACGCGGGGAGCGGACCGGTGGGTTCAGCACGCCGCGCCGGCAAGCCGCGGCCGCTGCATTCGGCGTCTCGACGGGCACCGCGGTTCGGCGAGCACAACGGCGCCTGGGACACTGAAGGCCTCGAAGGAGGGCTTGATTCCGTGTCCCATCGCGAGTCGAACCACGAAGTCCGGCCGCTGCTCGGCCAGGTCGCCGACAGCGTGTCGCAAGCGATCGCGCATGCCTACCCCGAGCTGGCCGGGGCCGATCCGCTGGTGCGCCGAAGCGACCACGCCGACTTCCAGTCGAACGCCGCGCTCGCGTTGGCCAAACGCGCCCGCAGCAAACCGACCGACCTCGCCCACACGCTCACCTCGGCGATGGCCGGGGAGCGGGTCGAGCGCGTCGAGGTCTCCGGTCCCGGCTTTCTCAACATCACGGTGCCCGACCAGCTGATCTGGGGCCAGGTCGCCGCTCGGCTGGCCAGTCCCCGCCTCGGCGTCGGCACGCCCACCGCGGCGCAGCGCATCGTGATCGACTACTCCGCGCCGAACATCGCCAAGGAGATGCACGTCGGCCATCTGCGCACGACGATCATCGGCGACAGCCTGGCGCGGGTGCTCGGATTCCTCGGTGCCGAGGTCATCCGGCAGAACCACCTCGGTGACTGGGGAACCCAGTTCGGGATGCTGATCCAGTACCTCGACGAGCACCCGGACGCCACCTGGCACCACGACGAACTGGCGGCGGGCACCTCGGCCGTTTCCGCGCTCGACGAGCTCTACCGGGCCGCCCGCGCCGCCTTCGACGCCGACCCCGACTTCGCCGAGCGTTCCCGTAACCGCGTGGTCGCCCTGCAGGCGGGCGATCCCGACACGGTCGCGCGCTGGAAGGAGATCGTCGCCGAGTCCGAGAAGGCCTTCCGTGACATCTACGACCGGCTCGGCGTACTGCTCACCCCGGAGGACTCGGTCGGCGAGTCGTTTTACAACCCGATGCTCGCCGACGTGATCGACGAACTCACCAAGGCCGGGATCGCCGTGGAGAGCGAAGGCGCGCTGGTGATCTTCTCCGACGAGGTGACCGGCCCGGAGGGCAAGCCCGCGTTGCTGATGGTGCGCAAGCGCGACGGCGGCTACGGCTACGACACCACGGACCTGGCCACCATCCGGTACCGCATCCACGACCTGAAGGCCGACCGCCTGCTGTACGTCACCGACTCGCGGCAGGCGCTGCACTTCCAACTGATCTTCGAAGCCGCCCGGCGCGCGGGATGGCTCACCGACGACATCGACGCGGCACACGTGCCGTACGGCACCGTGCTCGGGCCCGACGGCCGCCCATTCAAGACCCGGTCCGGCGGCACCGTCCGCCTGATGGACCTGCTCGACGACGCGGTGAACCGCGCCCGCGAGGTCGTGCGCGAGAAGAACCCGGACCTGCCCCGCGAGGAACTCGACCGGATCGCCGAGCAGGCCGGCATCGGCGCGGTGAAGTACGCCGATTTGTCGACATCTCGCATCAAGGACTACGTGTTCGATGTCGACCGCATGGTGTCGTTCACCGGCAACACCGGCGTCTACCTGCAGTACGCGCACACCCGGATCCGCTCGATCCTGCGCAAGGCAGGCGACCCCGACGTCACGGTCGACCCCAGCATCGCCCTGCACCCCGCCGAGCGGGCGCTGGCGCTGGAACTCGACGACTTCGGCCCGACCCTGGCGGCGGTCGCCGAGACGCTCGAGCCGCACAAGCTCTGCGGCTACCTGTACGACCTCGCCCGCGACTTCACCACGTTCTACGAGGCCTGTCCGGTGCTCAACGCCGAGGAACCGGTCCGCAGCAACCGGCTTGCGCTGTGCCGGCTGACCGCCCACACCCTGCGACAGGGGCTCGGCTTGCTGGGCATCAGCGCTCCGGAACGGATGTGACGCTGCAGTCGCGGTACTCGCCGGGCTGGTGGGCCACCCCGGTCGCCGCCCTCGTCGTCGCGAGCGTGGCCGTCGACGAAGGCCGGGAGGGACGTCTCACCCGGCTTCGGCGGGCGCCAGCACGATGTCGAAACGCGTCCGGGTCCACGGTGCGTCCCCGAGGTCTCGACCGTCCGGCGTCGGCGTGCCCGGTGGCTGCTCGTCGAACCGTTTGACCAGCGACTTCTTCACGCTGAAGACCGCGTCGCCGATGTCCAGCTGCGGGTCACCCTCGACGAAGATGTGCGTGACCAGCGTGCGCAGATTCTTCGCGGCCTCCTGCTGCGTGTCGACCGACGCGTTGCATCCCGCCGGGGGTCGCGTCGCCGCGCGCGTTGGCCGGACTGGTGCTGTTCACCGGTGGCTACATCGGAACGACTCCGTCCCCGCTGCCCAAGGACGACCGCCTGCGTGGGGTACCTGCCTTGCTGCGCAGCATCGAGCACGACCCGTGGGTGCCGAAGCACCGGGTGGAGGAGACGGCAGGCCTGTTGCGCGCCGCCGGGCTGGAGGTCGACGTGCGGATCGACCCCGGCGACGAGCACATCATCACCAATGAGGCGTGCGAGTCGGCGACGAAGCTACTGGCTGCGCTGGCTGTCGGCGGCTAGGGGCACTCCCTTCACGCTGATCTTCATCGCTGATGCCGGCGGGAGTTCGTTGGGGTACGCGCCACGACGTCCAGGCCTGCTCGGTCATTCCTCACGGAAGAGCTCGCTCCGAGGGCTTGCCTCCAGCGGGTATCCCTGTGATTCTCACGTAGCAGTATGGCTTTTCATTGTGTGAGTATCAGGGTTGGCTTGGACGGCAATGCGCCCACCGTGATGCGGCGACGGAAGGAGAGCTGCGAGACGCCGTACGGGATCTCCGCGGGCTTCGGTGTCGTACGGCCGGTCCACGCCCACGGTTGGAGGAGCGGCGAGTGAAGCTGTTCAGCGAACAGACAATCCGCACTCAGATCCGCAGCGTGCTCGAGGCGTGGGGAATGCCGGAGGAACCTGCCGCTATCGCCGCAACGGCAATGGTCTACGCCGACCTGTCCGGCATCGACTCCCACGGGATCTCGATGCTGATCTCCTACGAGAAGTTGCGCGACAGCGGACACCTCAACGTGCGAGCCCAGCCCGTCGTGGAACGCGAGAACACCGCGATGGCACTGCTGAATGCCGATGGCGGCCTGGGCCATCCGGCGGCAGTCACCGCCATGAACCTGGCCGTCGACAAGGCCCGCTCCGCCGGCGTCGGGATCGTGTCGGTGCACAATTCACGACACTTCGGTACCGCCGGGTACTACGCGAAGCTTGCCGCCGAAGCAGGACTGATCGGGCTCGTCACGACCTCGGCACGAGTCGTCAGCGTGGTGCCCCCCGGGCGCGGCGGTACCTCGGCTGACCACCAATCCGATCGCCTTCGCCGCGCCTGCCCGACACAACCCGCCCTTCTTGTTGGACATGTCCACCAGCACCGTCGCCTCCAACAAGGTCAGGGCTCACGACCTCCGCGGCGAGTCGATCCCCGAGGGATGGGTCGTCGACGAGTCAGGCAGCTCGGTGACCGATCCGGGTGCGGCGATGTCCTGGATCCACCACCGCACCGGCGGCGGGCTGACCCCGCTCGGCGGATCAACTGCCACGGGCGGCCACAAGGGCTACGGCCTTGCAGTCATGGTGCAGATACTCAGTGCCGCCCTGTCCGGAGCCGACCTCGCCGTCACCCGCAGGCCGGGAGCAGCTGGGGACATCGGACACTTCTTCCTCGCGCTCGATCCCGCGTTCTTCCGCCCTGGCGTTGAGTTCCTCGCAGACGTCGACGAACTCCTGGACACTCTGCGCGCCACCCCGCCGGCTCGGCCTGAAACTCCCGTCCAGGTCGCCGGTGACCCCGAACGGAACAGTCGTGAGCTGCGCAGGAAGCGCGGCATCCCGTTGCCCGACAGTCTGATCGCGAAGATCGCGGCGATCTGCGAACGAGCGCGCATTCCGTTGTTGCTCGACCAGCCCGTCCAGGAGAAGTGATCCGATGTACGACTTCCGCGTGATCGGCGGAGGGATCGTCGGCGCCGCGACCGCCCTGAAGCTGCTCGAGAGGTGCCCCGGTGCCAGCCTGCTGCTGGTGGAGAAGGCGCCTCAGCTGGGCACGCACCAAACTGGCCACAACAGCGGCGTCATCCATTCCGGGATCTACTACGAGCCCGGCAGCCGCAAGGCCGAGCTGTGTCGCCGGGGCGCACAGGCCACCAAGGAGTTCGCCGCCGCGAACGGAATTCCGTTCGACGAGTGCGGCAAAGCTGCTCGTCGCCACGAACCAAGTGGAACTGCGTCGCCTCGACAACCTCGCCGAGCGCGCTGCAGTCAACCGACTGGAGATCGAGCGCCTCGATGCCGCCGAGCTCCGCCGCCGCGAACCGTACATCCGCGGTGTCGCCGCACTGCTGGTGCCCAGTACGGGCATCATCGACTTCCGACTCGTCACGGCAGCGATGGCCAAGCACGTCGAGGCCGCGGGTGGGCAGATCCAGACGTCGACCGAGGTCGACCGCATCGACGAGACCGGACGCGGTCACCATCGGCGCCGGCGAACAGTACTGGTCGGCGCGTCGGCTTGTGGTCTGCGCCGGATTGCAGGCAGACCGTCTGGCCCGCCTCGCCGGCATCCGCACCGATACTGCGATCGTGCCGTTCCGCGGCGAGTACTACCAGCTTCCCGCCGCCCGCAAGGACATCATCCGCCATCTCATCTACCCCGTCCCGGATCCCGATCTGCCCTTTCTCGGCGTGCACCTGAGCCCCACCGTCGACGGCACCATCACTGTCGGCCCGAACGCGGTTCTCGGACTCGCCCGGGAGGGCTATCGCAAGTTCAGCGTCGACCGGAAGGACCTCGCCGAACTGGCGACCTTTCCTGGGCTGTGGCGGCTGGCGAAGGCGAACATCGCCACTGGGGCGCGGGAGATGAGGAATTCCTTGTTCAAGCGCGGCTACCTTCGCGAATGCCGCAAGTACTGTCCCTTGCTGCAAGTCGCGGACCTGCTCCCGCACGAGGCCGGCATCCGCGCCCAAGCCGTCCGCAGAGACGGCTCACTGGTGCATGACTTCGAGCTGGAACGCACACCGCGATCGGTGCACGTGCTCAATGCGCCCTCGCCCGCCGCGACGTCCGCGTTGCCGATCGGCGAGCTGATCGCCGACACATTGCTGTCCGATCGCTGACCCACAGGGTCCATCGCTTTCCGAAACCGCCCTGCTCTGGAACCAGGCTCGACAGCCTTGATTCGCGATCGAACGAGGTGCATCGCGCCTGAGTGGGCGTGCGGCAAGCAACGAAAAAGTCCTTCCCGCCTCGGCGGAAAGGACTTTTCGATCGGTGGGCCTAACGCTTCAGAACACGAACACCCTAACGGCGGAAGGCCCTGAGATCAGGATCAAGCCGGTGGGTACTCGTCGCGTGTTCTCGGGCGGTGGTGAATCGCCCTGGGTCTGATGGAGGCTCGGGCTATTGGATTCCGACCAGGGGTTGGTCGGTCCGTTTCGTAGCGTAGAACCTCTCCTCGAACTCTGCTGGTGGCACGTCGGCCAAGTAGCCGTGTA